>Ga0209758_1000001_pt1 | contig 1981790 bp, 1765 predicted proteins | sample AraplaMF_Col_mMF_FD_184258 | JGI IMG/M metagenome (GOLD analysis project Ga0209758, IMG submission 184258) | Arabidopsis root microbial communities from the University of North Carolina, USA - plate scrape MF_Col_mMF (SPAdes) (version 2) | ecosystem: Host-associated > Plants > Roots >... | reverse complement strand
TGCCGCACAAGGCATGCGGCCATTCTGCGCGATCTATTCGACGTTCCTGCAGCGGGCATACGACCAGGTCGTCCATGACGTCGCGATCCAGAACTTGCCCGTGCGCTTCGCGATCGACCGTGCCGGGTTGGTCGGGGCCGATGGCGCGACCCATGCCGGCAGCTTCGACGTCACCTATCTCGCGACCTTGCCCAATTTCGTGGTGATGGCGGCCGCCGACGAGGCCGAGCTGGTGCATATGACGCATACCGCAGCGCTCCACGACAGCGGACCGATCGCGGTGCGCTATCCGCGCGGCAACGGGGTTGGGGTCGACCTTCCCGAAATCCCTGAGCGGCTCGAGATCGGCAAGGGACGGATCGTCCGCGAGGGCAAGAAAGTGGCGATCCTGTCGCTCGGCACGCGCCTCCAGGAAGCGTTGAAAGCAGCCGATGCGCTCGATGCCAAGGGACTGTCGACCACCGTCGCCGATCTGCGCTTCGCCAAGCCGCTCGACGAGGACCTGATCCGCCGCCTGCTGACCACCCACGAGGTGGCGGTGACGATCGAGGAAGGGGCGGTCGGCGGGCTCGGGGCGCACGTGCTGACCCTGGCGAGCGACACTGGGCTGATCGATGGCGGGCTCAAACTTCGCACCATGCGCTTGCCCGACCTCTTCCAGGACCAGGACAAGCCCGAAGTGCAATATGCCCAGGCCGGGCTCGATGCCGACCATATCGTCGACACTGTGCTCAAAGCGCTACGGTACAATGAGGCGAGCGCGATCGCGGAGTGCCAGAGCCTATGAGACGTTTGGCGTTGGCGCTGCTGGGATTACCGCTCCTGGCGGCCGGAGGCGCGGATACGCGCGGCGTCCTGACGATCGATGTCGGCAATGTCCGCATTGCCAAGGGCGTGGTCCATATCGACGTCTGTCCCGAGGTGAAATTCCTGAAGGACGATTGCCCCTGGACGGGAAACGCGCGGGCCAGGCTGGGGGACACTCGCGTGACGGTCGCCAACCTGCCGGCGGGGCGCTACGCTGTGCAGGCCTTTCTCGATGAGAACGGCAATGGTGAGGTCGATCGGGCGTTGTTCGGCATCCCGAAAGAGGGTGTCGGCTTCTCGAACGATGCCAAGATCCGCCTCGGCCCGCCCAAATTCGCCGAGGCGGCGTTCGCATTTGACGGCAATGCCCGGACTATCCGATTGAACCTGCGCTATTTCATGGGCGCCAAAGGTCCGTCGGCGCGCTGATCATGCGGTCCCCGGTTGCGCCCATCGTCGCGGCTAGCGTGCGCCGCCCGTGGCTGACGGTCATCCTGGTGCTGGCACTCGCAGTGGTGGCGCTGTTGGTCACTGTCGATCGCTTCGCAATGACCACCGACACCGCCGAACTGATCTCTCCAAAGGTCGAATGGCGCCAGCGGGAACGGGCGATGGAGCAGGCGTTCCCGCAATTGCGCGACGTGATGCTGGTAATGGTCGACGGTGACACGCCTGAACTGGCCGAGGACGGCGCGGCTCGGCTCGCCGCCCGGCTCGCCTCCGACAAGGCGCATTTCCGGCTGGTCACCCGGCCCGATGGCGGCGACTTTCTGAGCCGCGAAGGCCTGTTGTTCGGCTCCGAACAGGACGTGCGCGACACCACCGCCGCACTGGTCGAAGCGCAGCCGATGCTGGGGCCGCTCGCTGCCGATCCCAGTCTGCGCGGCGTGGCAGGCGCCTTGTCGACCATTGCCGACGGGGTCCAAGCGGGTCAGGTCGGGTTCGACCGGATCGACAAGCCGGTGCGGGCGCTGGGCGACGCCGCCGATGGCGTGCTCGCGGGCAAGCCGAAGCCGTTTTCGTGGCAGGCGCTGTTCGCGAGCGGCAAAGGGGCATTGGCCCCGCCGACGCGGCGGCTGATCCTCGCCCAGCCGGTCCTGAATCATAGTGAGCTGATGTCCGGAGAGGCGGCCAGCAACGCGGTCCGGACGACTGCGGCCGCGCTCGGGCTCGACGCAGCGCACGGTGTACGCGTGCAGCTCACCGGCGAAGTGCCGCTGGCCGACGAGGAGTTCGGTACGCTCCAGGAGAATATCGGGCTGGTCGGGCTGGTCATGCTCGCGGCGATGCTGCTCACCTTGTGGTTCGCGACGCGATCGGTCCGCCTGGTCGCCGCGATCCTGGCGACGATCGTGCTCGGCCTGCTCGTCACCATGGCGGCCGGGCTGCTCGCGGTCGGTCGCTTCAATCTGATCTCGGTCGCGTTCATTCCGCTGTTCGTCGGGCTGGGAGTGGATTTCGGTATTCAGATCTGCGTCCGCTACAATGCCGAGCGCGCGGCCGGCGCTCCGTCCGATGACGCCCTTCGCCAGGCCGCGATCGCGCTTGGCGCTCCGCTCACGCTGGCGGCGGGCGCGATCTTCCTCGGGTTCGGTGCATTCCTGCCGACCGCCTATATCGGCATCGCCGAACTGGGCGTGATCGCCGGATTGGGCATGATCGTCGCACTGGCGCTGAGCGTCACCTTGCTGCCGGCGCTGGTGATGCTGTTCCGCCCTGGCCAGCCGCGTGGCGACGTCGGATTCGCCGCGCTCGCGCCGGTCGACCGATGGCTCGAACGCAAACGCAGCCTGGTGCTGTCGGGATTCGCGATCGCGCTCGTCGCCAGCATCGCGATCCTTCCCTGGGTGGTGTTCGACTTCAACCCGCTGCACCTGCGCAATCCCGACGCGCCGGCAATGCGCGCACTGGCCGATTTGACGCGCGATCCCGACCGCACACCCAATACGATCGACGTGTTGGCCGCCAATCCGGCCGAAGGGAAGGCGATCGCGGGCAAGCTCGCGCACTTGCATGAGGTGGCGCGAGTGATCTCGCTCGACAGCTTCGTGCCCGAAGACCAGCAGGCCAAGCTGGCGATCATCCAGGATGCGGCCTTGCTGCTCGACGTGACGATCAACCCGCTCGATATCGCATCACCGCCGAGCGATGCTGACCTGGTCGCCTCGCTTTCGCAGAGCGCCGCCAAGTTGCGCGCGGTTGCCGGGAACGGGCAGCAACCCGGCGCGCGCGACGTCCGGCGCCTCGCGACCTTGTTCGACCGGCTGGCCGGAAGCACGCCCGAAAAGCGCGCCGAGATGAATGCGGCGGTATCCAAGCCGCTCGACGTGATGCTCGGCCAGGTGCGGCTTGCCTTGCAGGCGACGCCGGTCACCCGTGCCGATCTGCCCGCCGAACTCGCGCGTGACTGGGTTACCCCCGACGGACGCATCCGACTTCAGGTCTTTCCCAGCGGCGACGGCAACGACAATCGCGTGATCCGCCGGTTTCGGACCGCCGTTGCCGACGTGACACCAGCGATCTCAGGCTTGCCGGTGGCGACCCAGGCGGCGGCCAACACCGTCGCCGGTGCCTTCGTCCAGGCCGGTGTCCTGGCCTTTCTGTTGGTGAGCGCTTTGCTGTTCGTGGTGCTCCGCAACCTGCGAGAGGTGGCGTTCACGCTGGCACCGGTGGTGCTGTCGATCTTCCTGACCCTGGGCAGTTGCGTGCTGATCGGCCAGCCGATCAACTTCGCCAACATCATCGCCTTCCCGTTATTGTTCGGGGTCGGCGTCGCGTTCCACATCTATTTCGTGATGGCGTGGCGGGCAGGGGCGACGGGGCTGCTCCAGTCCAGCCTGGCCCGCGCCGTGATGTTCAGCGCACTTGCCACCGGCACCGCCTTCGGCAGCCTGTGGCTGTCGCATCATCCCGGTACGGCAAGCATGGGCGAGATCCTGATGATCTCGTTGATCTGGACGCTGATCTGCGCCCTGATCTTCGAGCCCGCGCTGCTGGGACCGCCCAGGCGTGAGCGGCCATAAGGCTTCGCTAGCGTAAAGGCGGCGCAGTATGAAAAGCCCGTACCGCTATCGCGCCAGGCTGAGCCATTCCTTGACCGGGAAGTTCGCGTTTTGCGTAGGCGCGCCGCTACCCGGCTGGCCCGAACCGACGCTGACGCGATAGCTTCCCTTGAAAACACGCCGGTCGCCGTCGAGGGTCACGGCGCTGATATCGCGCGGTGACAGATCGAACGTGACGGTGCGCGATTCGCCCGGCTTGAGCGTCACGCGTTTGAACCCGCGCAACGCGATCTTCGGTGCACCCGGTTCGTCGGGAAAATTGAGGTAGAGCTGCGCGACTTCTTCGCCCGGGCGAGCGCCGACGTTGCGAACCTCTGTCGACACCCGCACTCCGTGTTGCGCACCGCCGGGCGCCGGTTCGACCGTAAGTGGAGCATAGCTGAACCGCGTGTAGCTCAGGCCATAGCCGAACGGATAGACCGGCGTTCCGGTGAAGTAGCGATAGGTGCGGCCCTTCATCGAATAATCGCCGAACGGCGGAAGGTCGTCGATGCTCTGGTAGAAGGTAAGCGGCAGGCGACCCGATGGATTGGTCTTGCCGGACAGAATGTTGCCGACCGCGAGCCCGCCCGATTGGCCGGGATACCATGTTTCGACGATCGCCGCGGCATTGTCTTTGGCCCAGGCAAGGTTGATCGGACTGCCGTTCATCAGGACGACGACGAGCGGTTTGCCGGTCGCCTTTGCCTTTTCGAGCAGGGCGATTTGATCGGGCGGCAGATCGAGTGTGGTTTTGTCGCCGCCCTTGAAGCCAGGCACCTGAGCCGGCGATTCCTCGGCTTCGAGGTCGGAGGTCAGGCCGACCACAGCCACCAGCACGTCGGCTTGCGCTGCGCCGGCGGCGAGATCCGCATCGGGTGTCTTCGAAATGCGCTTCCAGACCAGTGCCGTGTCAGCCGGCGCGCTGTGCGCATCGCCCGTCACTTCGATCGCGTAGCGACGGCCCTTTTCGAGCTGAATTTCCTTGAGGGTCGGCAGGCTGCCCCAACCCGATTTGCTTAGATCTGCAAACGGCTTTCCGTTCAACGTCATGCTGCCGTTCGACCCGTGCATGCCCAGCCGGTAAGTTCCGCTTTCGGGCGGCACCAGGAATCCCGTCCAGACCACACGGTGATGCTCGCCAACCTGAGCGAGATCGAGGCTGCGGCCCAGCACGTTCGGCTCAACGCGCGTTGCCACGGGCTTGGCCCGAAACCGCATTTTTTCGAAATAGCTGCGCTGTGTGCCCGGCGCGAAACGCGCGGGCGGTGTCTCGACCGGATTATAGTAATGCGCGAGCAATCCCGGTTTGCCGTCGGGCGTTCGCAATGCCGATGTCGGTACCAAGTCGCCGTCGGTGAAGGAGGGCCCGGACGGCGTATAGGTGACGCTCGCGCCCGGCATCGCGGCTTTCAGGCCCTCGACAACCGAGATCGGGGGCGCCGAGAGCGGCGACGAGTAATTGCCCCGAAGAACCCGCGTCGCGTCGCCGAGCGGTCCGAGTACCGCGATGCGCAAGCGCGGCTTTAACGGCAGGATGCCGTCGTTCTTGAGGAGCACGATGCTTTCCTCCGCCGCCTTGAGCGACAATGCGCCGGACGCCGGCGTGCCGATCGCGCTGACCGGCATCGCAGCATTCGAATTGCGAATGCCCGGCAAATCCCCATTGCGCAGCCGCGCGGAAAAGAGCCGGATCAGCGTCCGGTCGATGTCGCTCGTCGTGATGAGGCCGCGATCGAGCGCCTCCCGGTATCGAGCCGCCAGTCCCGCCGTGTCGCTGAGCGTTTGCGTGTTGCATTCGTTATCGACCCCGGCCCGCAACGCTGCAGCCACCGCCGCTGCGGGATCGGGCGCGTATTTGTGGTTATCGGCAATGTCCTTCACCGCATCGCAGTCCGATACGACGTAGCCGGCAAAACCCCATGCGCCGCGCAGATGATCCTTCAAAAGATCGTCGTTGGCGCAGGCCGGCTGACCATCGATGCGGTTGTACGCGCACATGATCGATCCCGCGCGCGCCTCGACGATCGCGGCGCGGAAGGCGGGTAGATAGGTGTCCTCCAGGTCGTGGCGCGACACGAAGACATTCGCGAGGTGGCGCGTCGACTCTGGTCCGCTGTGAACCGCGAAATGCTTTGGCGTCGAAATCACATTGGGCAGATCGGCGTCCGGGCCTTGCATCCCCGTTACGAAGGCGACTGCCATTTGGGAGGTGAGAAAAGGATCTTCTCCATAGGTTTCCTGTCCTCGGCCCCAGCGCGGATCGCGGAAAATATTGATGTTGGGCGACCAGGTGTCGAGGCCCGTACCGATCCGTCCCAGCCGCCCGGTCTGACGCGCAAGCGTGTGAAAGCCGCGCACCTCAGTACTGATCGTATCGGCGACATCGTGCAGCAGCGGGGCGTCGAATGTCGCCGCGAGACCGATCGGTTCCGGAAAATTGGTGGTGGGCAGGGTGCCGATCGCGCCGTGCAGTGATTCAGTCCACCAATTATAGGCCGGGATATCGAGACGCGGAATGGCCGGCGCGGTGTTGAGCAGCTGCTCGAGCTTTTCGTCGACGGTCATCTTCGCGACGAGCGCGGCCGCCATGCGATCGGCGTTCGCACGCTCGGCCGAGACCGGCGCAGCCTGACCGGCAGGATTGTCCTGTGCCGACAGGGACAGGGGTATGGCTGCAATTGCGGGAAAAAGAAGAACGCGGAGAACCGAAAAACGTAGCGCCCGACCATTCATCGATCTTTCCTTCTTTTCTGTCCGGATAGCGACCTGAACATGCCGGCGCGGAAACGCCCGAAAGCGGTCCCGCGCTCGCCTCCATCAAATCGGCTGGAGGCCGTGTTCGACAATCTTGCGGATCAAGTCGCGGTGTTGCGGCAAGCCGGCGCGTAAGCGTTCGGTCTGCATCTTGTTTTCGCGCATCGCGCGCTGAGCCTGCCGCTCGTCGCCAACAAATGCTTCTCTTTCGACCTGGGTCTCAAATCCCATGCCATAGAGGACATATTGATAGCTTGCCGCGGGGAACACCTCTTCCACCCGGTCGAACTCGTCGTGGAACCAGGGCGCCTGATATTTCCACAGCAGCAGCAGTTCCTGAAGGCGGTCCGGCACCGATTCAGGGCGGACATTGTCGCGCCAGAAGTCGCTGTCGTCGCGCTTGGTCAGCACATAATGAAGCTTCAGAAAATCGATGATGCGGCCCCACCGATAATGGGTCGTTGCGTTGAAGCGCGCTGCGACGATATCCATCACCTCGCGGCATACCGGCAATTGTTCCGCGATCAGTTTGGCCGAAAGCTCGATCAGGACGATTGCCGAGGATTCGAGTGGCTCGAGAAACCCGGCGGCCAGCCCAACCGCCACGCAATTGCGTTTCCAGAAGGTCTCGCGATAGCCTGACCGGATCGGGATCTTGCGTATCGGCAGGTCTTTGCCCGCCGTTCCCAGATAGGTACGAAGCTCGCGCTCGGCGTCCTCGTCGGAAATATGCGCGCTCGAATATACGTGACCGGTGCCGCGTCGCGTCGGCAGGCCGACATCCCATATCCAGCCCGCCGACTGCGCCGTCGAGATGGTGTGCGACGCAATCGGGCTCTCGTCCTCCTCATAGGGAACCTGCACCGCGAGCGCCGCGTCGCAGAACAGGACATCGCTGCAGTCCTTGAAGGGCACGCCGAGCGCGCCACCGAGAAGCAGCGACCGGAAACCTGTGCAGTCGACGAACAGATCGCCCGCGATGTCGCCGAACTGATCGGTGACGATCGCGGCGATATCGCCATTCTCGGCGAGACGGACGTCATTCACGTCTGCCCTGACATGGCGGACACCGAGCTTCTCGCAGCAGTGCCGCTGGAGGAATCCCGCGAATTTGCCCGCGTCGAGATGATAAGAGTAGTTTGCGAGAGCGTCATATTCGGGCGTGGCGATGGTCTTGGGCGCCAGGCCGTCGTCGCAGATCTTGCCTTGCGGACAGACCGCGTCGCAGAAGCTTTCATTGTCGCGCTGCAGGAGCCAATGCGGAACGAGACTGAGCTGTGCGAAGCCCTGCGGGAGCATCAGCGGATGATAATAGGAATCATCGGCCGCGCCGGTCGTCCAGCCCTTGAACCGAGCTCCCTGTTTGAAGGCCGCGTCGCATTCGCGGAAGAAGTCGGTTTCCGAAACGCCCATCTTGGACAATGTCGTGCGAAGCGTCGGCCAGGTCCCTTCGCCGACACCGATGATCGGGGTGGTCGGCGATTCGACCAAAGTCACCGAAAAACCGGTTGCCATTCGGCTGTGATGCTTCGCCGCGATTACGCCGGCGGTGAGCCAGCCGGCGGTTCCGCCTCCGACGATGACGATGTTCCTGACCGGTTCCATCGCTGCCTCTTAAAAAGATGAAAATGGGAGTGCCAACGAATTGGCACTCCCAGTCGAGGAGACGTTAAAAACGAACGTGCACGCCGGCGGTGTAACGTCGACCGTAACTGAACGCCGAGAGCAGCTGATTGCTGAACCGCCCCGTCGTGCTGTAGGTCTCGTTCGTCACATTCAGCACTTCGCCGAAGATACTGATTTGTTTCGTGATATCCCAGCTCGAACTCAGATCGACCTGCAAGCTGGAATTGACGAAGGTCGGTTCCGCGCCGAACTGTCCGTTATTCTGCGCCTGGCCGAACTGAAGCAGATACTTGTCCCGCCAGTTGAGCGCCGCACGAAACTGGAACCCGTTCTTGTCGTAGAAAGGCACGAAGTTCGCCGAATTGGCGAGGCCGGTAACGGCAAACCCCGTCAGCGTGAAGTCGTTAGGGTTATACGGTTTGTTGGTATCGACGAGCGTGACGTTCGCGGAGAAACCGAAGCCGCTGTTGCCGAAGACCTCTTGCGCCGCAAACTCGATGCCGCGGACTGTCGCGTCTGGCCCGTTGATCCTCGACGAGACCGCGAACCGCGCCGGCTGCCCCGTGGTCGGGTCGATCACGTTGTTGATCGGCTGCGACACGACGCCCGTGACGATGAAGTTACTGACATTCTTCAGGAAAAAGTCGACCGCGATATAGGAATTGCGGCGGTGGTACCATTCGAACGTCACGTCGAAATTGTCGGATAGATAGGGCTTGAGATTGGGATTGCCGCCCGTCGCGGTAAACGCTCCGACACGTTGGCCGCTGCCCACGTTCAGAACCGGCGTCAGCAGGTTCAACGCCGGACGCGTCAATGTGCGCGACGCATCCAGCCGGACGTCGAGCTTGGGTGTGATGTTCAGCTTCATGTCCAGGCTGGGCAGCAGATAGGCGTAACTGCTCCTCGTCGTGACCGGCTGTTGCGGCGAGAAGGTTACCGACAGCAGCGTCGGATCGCCCGCACCCTGGGTCATGCTCAGTGGAACCTGGCCGATACCCGAAGAGCTGATATTCGTGACCTCTTCTCGCACGCCGGCGTTGAAGCTGAGCGGCATCCCGGCGATCTCCGTCGTGAAGCTTGCTCGGGCATATAATGCCCATGTCTTCTCCGTGATGATCTGGGTCGATCCCGGTGCATTGGCGACGTCGAACGTGCCCGTGAAGTTGGGATTCAACGGAGCGCCGGCGGCATAATTGTAGCCGGGAATGTTCTTTGTCTGCGGGTTGCCCAAACTGGTCAGATAAGCCTGAAGAGCAGCCGCGGAGTAGACCGGGATCGGCCCCGCCAGGCCGCCGGAATATCCCGGCAGCCAGTTATTGGTGCTGATCGTGCCCGTGAACAGGCTGGACGGCAGCGCGACTCCCGAAACGGCGCCGCCGCCGGAAGATGCCGGGCCATATCCCGAATATGCCTGCCAGAAATTATTCGCGAACGTATCGGCCGCGGTGAAATTGAACTTGTCGCGGAGGTAGGAGCCGCCGAATTTGAAGGTGAAGTTATCCGATTTCCATTGGCCGCTTCCGCGGAACTGCACGATCTCATCGGTATTCTTGAAGGCCTGATTGACGATCACATGTGAGCCGAACACCGAGGTATCCGCGAACCGCGAAGAATTGCCGTTGACGCCATAGGTGTTCAGCGTCGGGATCGTATTGGTGCTGTCGCCATTGACGACGACGCCAAGGTTCGGCCCGATCGCGAAGCCATAGCCGACGTCGGCGTTCAGGCTGCTGATGCGCCCATCCGGGTTCAGCCAGCCTTTCGAATAGGCGCCATCAGCTTCGACAGTGAAATTGTCGGACACGTCCCATTTGACGTTCAACCCGCTCTGGAGCGTCTGCCGGACATTGCTGTTGGTGGTGGCGTTGAAGTCGGTTTGCGAGCCGGACTGCGTAAAGGTCAGCGGCACGCCGTTGCTGTCGAGCTTCACGTTGCGCAAATTGCCGGCGTTGAACCAGATACCGTATCCGACCGAATTCTGATTGATGGTCTGGCGCGAGAAGTTCGAATCCAGCGTCACCAGGACCGAATCCGACGGTTTCCATTGCAACGCGATCCGCGCGTCGATGCGCTCGTCTTTGGTATAGAGCTGATTCAAGCCGTATTGCTGTTCGAACGCGCCGCGGACGGTCGTTCGATCGCTCGGATTGGTCGGGATCGTCTGGGCCGCGTCCTGGAACGCATTGGAGGTCGGGTTGCACGTTGCGGCGGTGCTCCCCTGCAACTGGCAAGGCGCGTAGTAACCGAAGCCGAAGCCGTTGATATAAGCCTGGTTCGACCGCGTATCGTGCCGCGAATAGGCGACGTCGGCGAGGATGCCGATCGTATCGCCGGCGAAGGTGTCGCTGAACAGCAGACCGCCTGTCGGCACCACTGTTTTCGATGCATCCTGATACGATCCGGACGCCGATGCGGCGATCCGCAAGCCGGGATGGTCGAACGGTTTCGGGTAGAGGATGTTGACGGTCGCGCCCAGCGAATCGGAGCTGAGCGAAACATCTGGCGTCTTCAACACATTCAACTGCCCGACAAAATCCGAGCCGACCGTACTGAAATCGATCGACCGGCCGCCGTTCGTGGTCGAAATGCGGCGACCGTCCGCCAGCGTCTCGTTGAAGTCGCCGCCAAAGCCGCGAACGGTGATGCCTGTCGCTTCGCCACGTGCGCCGTCGCGCTGAATCGATACGCCGGGCAGACGTTGCAATGACGCGGCCACATTCGAATCGGGGAATTTGCCGATATCCTCGGCGGAAATGGCATCGACCACGCCGATCGCGTCGCGTTTGATGTCGAGGTTGCGCTGCAGCGACCCGCGGAGACCGGTGACGACGATATCGTTTTGCGTATCCGCCGCACCGTCAGAGGTGGTTGTCGTCTGGCCCCCTGGCGCAGACGATCCGTCCTGAGACAATGCCCCTTCGCTGGCATTCGAGGTTGAGGATGTGGTCGCCGCCGGCTGAGCCTGTGCGTAAACCGGTGCGCTTACCGATAAGGCGAGGATGCTCGAAGCACCGGCCAGGACCGACTTGATTACCAAACGCGACGGCGTTTCACGGCCGCCGGAGCAGGTATCGACAACTTTCATGATCACACCCTCCAGCCTGAAACATTTCTTATGCGCCAGAGACCAGTTGCGGCCTTTGGCGATACGCTTCTTGTCGACGTGGAAGGATGACCGCCCTTGGACAGTCCTGTTCGTTCGGCATCCTCCCGGAACCGTCTTTGGGTTCCTGAGTTGACTGCGTAGCCAATAATGGTAGCGCTATCAATAGCTATTTGTCGGCGCAGTTATGGTATTGGTGTGTCGCGGCAAAAACTCTTATTGCCATGCTGCGACCGCCGTCGAAGCGGCGATATGTGTGGCTTCAAGGCTGCATCCGGGAGGGGTTTTTATGGCTGTCAGGCAACTCGAAGCGCTGAATCCGCAGGTCCATGCCGACTTGCGCGTGCGTGCATGGCAGGGACAAAAACCGCATTTTGTTCAAATAGTTGTCAGTGAATTTGCAATGGCGGCGACTCGCTGTCCGATCTTTGTGACGAAGAATCAGGACACGGGGGAATTCTTCGCTGGCGCGATGTTCGGTTTCAGTCCGGGGGAAGATCTGGCGAGTCGGGAGGACGAGGGAGGGGGCTCGTTCCTACCGCTCGATCTCGAACGTCACGGCTTTTATATCTCCGACAATGACGTCGCCATCGATCCGCAAAATCCCTGCTTCAGCGAGACCGATGGCGAACCGTTGTTCGTCGATTCGCAAGTCTCCGATGCGCTGCGACGCAAACAGCGTGCGCTCACCCTGCTGAAACATGGCGTCGCAGAGACCGCGGATTTTATTGCCGCCATGCTCGCCGCGAAGTTGATGGAGCCGATCGATATCTCGCTGCGCTTCGACGATGGCGAAACGCTCGATCTCGAAGGCCTGTACACCGTCAGTCTCGATGCTCTTGGCGAGCTTGACGACGACACCACCCTGAAGCTGTTTCGTAGCGGGCATCTCCAATTGGCATATTGCATGATTGGGTCATTGAAGCAGGTTTCCGTCTTGGCGGAGCGCCGCAATCGGCGCCTGACGCAGCAGATCTAGGTCCGCACATGGGAGCGGTCGTTCGTGAAATCGGGAAGGCGAGCGTCGAGGAGCGCGACGCGTTCCTTAGCGATGTCGCCGAGCTGTGTGCCCCGGTCGTCATCCGCGGCCTGTGCGCCAGCTGGCCGGCGGTCACCGCAGCAGCGCGGTCGGAGCTGCCGGAATATCTCCTCAAATTCGATGCCGGGCTCGAGGCTGAGGCGTTCGTCGGCGACCCGGCTATCGCCGGGCGCTATCATTACGACAAGGATCTGAACGGCTTCAACTTCGCGCGCGAGACCATGTCTTTTGCCGATGTGTTGGATCGCATCGCCGCGAGCGCCGCCGATCCCGCGGCGGCTTCGGTCTATATGGGGTCGTTGCCGGTCGACCAGTTTTTGCCGGGATTTTCCGGCGAAAACTCACTGACGATGCTCGCGCCACGCGTGCGCCCTCGAATCTGGTTGGGCAATGCATCGAATGTCTCCTGTCACTACGACACGTACGACAATTTGGCGTGCGTCGTCGCCGGCCGACGGCGGTTCACGCTATATCCGCCGGATGCGATCGGTGATCTATATGTCGGCCCGATCGACCATACGATGGCGGGTCAGCCTGTCGCGCTCGCGGCGGGCTCGGCACCCGGCGATCCGAAATATCCTCGCTTCGAAAAAGCGCACGGCCGCGCGCTGGTCGCTGATCTCGAGCCCGGCGACGCGCTCTATTTGCCCAAGCTCTGGTGGCACCAGGTCGAAGCGACCGAACCGGTCAACGTTCTCGTCAATTATTGGTGGGATGGTTTCAGCGCGGGGCCGGATGCGCCCTATACCATGATGATGCTGGCGATGATCGCGATCGCCGAGCGGCCGCCGCGGGAGCGTGCCGCCTGGCGCGCATTTTTCGATCACTATGTATTTCGTCCCGATGGCCATCCGCTCGAGCACCTTCCGGCGGACAAACATGGCATTCTCGGACCGCTGAGCGGCGGCAATTATGGCCGCATCCGGGCGATGGTGATGCAGATCCTGCGCGGCGGTTGAGTCGCGCCCGTCAGTCAGCGATGCGGCGCATGTTCGAACGCCTCGGCGATGGCGGCATGCATCGGTTTGGCGGCAAAGCGGTCGTCATACGGGCAGGGGCGGCGACGGGCACCGTCGCCACGGGGCTCGAACCCCTCGATCCAGCTGTAGCGGTCGCACATTCCCCATGCGAGGACGTCGCTTAGCTGGGGATAGGCGAACATCACGTCGAGATAGGCGCGCGTATAGTCGCTGACGGCCTGGTCGCGCGGCCCTATGGCGGCGGGCAGATTGTTATCGCGCACGTCGAATTCGGTGATCAGCAATTTGAGGCCAAGGCCGGTGACATCGTCGAGAAAGCGCCGCCACCGCGCCTGCATTGCCAGCACAGCGCCGCGCGTGTCCGGCCCCTGAGTTATGATGTGCGACTGAACGCCGAGCGCATCGACCGGCGTACCGCGCTTCTTCATCCCTTCGAGCAATCGCAGGACGCCGGTGCAATGGGCCTCCATGCCCGGCTCCCAGCTCATATAGTCGTTATAGACGAGTTGCGCGTGAGGTGCTCCGGCGCGCGCGGTGTGGAAGGCGAGGTCGACCACCGCCTCGGTCGATCCCAATGCGTGCGAGAGGACTGTCTCTTCGAGCGAACCGTTGTCGGGATTCACCGTTTCATTGACGACATCATAGCTTGCTATCCGCTTGCCATAACGGCGCGTGACCGTCCGGATATGGTCGACAAGCACCCGTTCGGCTTCGGTCGCCGGACGTGCGCCGAAATCATGGGTGTTGACCCATGCCGGCAGCCACTTCGTGCGGTGCCACAGAAGATTATGCCCGCGCACCGGCAGTTTTTCGCGATCGGCCCAATCGATCATGGCGTCGAAATGAGTGAAATCGAACTTGTCGGGCGCAGGGCGGATATGCTGCCATTTCAGTTCGTTTTCCGGCACCAGAATGCCGCAGTCGCGACGCAGCAACTCGGCGTAGGCGGGATTGGCGAACGAACCGCGATCCGCGCCTGGCGCGCTCCAGGCAAAGGCCGAACCGAACCGCATGCCTTTTGCGGCGGCGCTGGCATTCAATCCCTGCCCGCGGTCCTTCGGAATAGCGCCCGCCAGCGCGGGGAGGGAGGCGCCCGCTATGCTCGCGGCGATGAGGTCGCGTCGTGTCAGGCCATGTTCGATCACGATCTCAATTCCACCCTCTTCCTGTTTCTCGCCCTAAGCGATTTTCACGCGGTCTTCGCCGCTTGAATTTGATAGCGCTAACATGATAGCCGGCGTCAAAGCTTGTCAAGAGCCCGGACACGGCGCGTCATCGGTGGGAGAGGGTTATTCGCGCGATTTGCGCCCTGGTCGTTTTTTGGCTCGTTATCGCCGCTGCGGCGTTCCCCGCGCAGGCTGAGGATGGCTATGATCTGTGGTTGCGCTATCGCCCCTTGCCGGCGGTTCGTGCTGCCACGATCGCCTCCACCGCGCATGGTGTCGTCGTCGCGCCGACGGCAAGAGGGGATGCGCGCGTCGCCGCCGCTGCCGCCGAATTGCAGCGCGGTTTTGGTGGTATGACGGCGCGCGCGGTGCGCGCCGGCAAAGGCGCACAAGGCGGCAATATAGTGCTGACGATCAGCGCAGCCGGCTCGGCGCGTCGGTTCAAGTCCATTATCGGCGGCCTGGGATCGGACGGATATCTGATCCGTAGCACGAACGAAGACGGCCGGCGCATCACCCTTATCGCGGCCAATACCGGTGCCGGCGTCCTCTACGGCGCGTTCGCGCTGCTCCGGCATGTCCAGACCGGCGGCACGCTCGACAATGTTTCGCTGACCTCAAAACCGCAGATCGCGCTCCGCATGCTCGACCATTGGGACAATCTCGATGGCTCGGTCGAGCGCGGCTATGCCGGGCGGTCGATCTGGGACTGGTGGATCCTGCCCGGCCATGTCGATCCACGGCTGACGGATTATGCACGCGCCAACGCTTCGATCGGCATCAACGGCGCCGTGCTCAACAACGTCAATGCCAAGGCCGACAGCCTGACGGATCCGTATATCGCGAAGGCGGCGGCGATCGCCGGCATCCTGCGGCCCTATGGCATTCGCATCTATCTGTCGGCGCGTTTCTCCGCTCCGATCGAAATCGGCGGTTTGCGGACTGCCGATCCGCTCGATCCGGCGGTAGCGGCATGGTGGCGCGAGCGCGCCGATGCAATCTACCGTGCGATTCCGGACTTTGGCGGGTTTCTCGTCAAGGCATCGAGCGAAGGGCAACCGGGTCCAGGCGATTACGGCCGAAGCCATGCCGAAGGCGCCAACATGATCGCCGCGGCACTGGCGCCGCATCACGGCGTCGTCATCTGGCGCGCGTTCGTCTATTCGGCCGACATTGGCGAGGATCGCGTCAAGCAGGCCTTTGACGAGTTCGAGCCGCTCGACGGCAAGTTCGCCTCGAACGTGATCCTGCAGGTCAAGAACGGTCCGTTGGACTTCCAGCCGCGTGAGCCGTTTCATCCACTGTTCGGCGCGATGCCGCGTACCCCGCTGGCGTTGGAATTGCAGATCACCAAGGAGTATCTCGGGCAGGCCACGCATCTCGTTTACCTCGGCCCGCTGTTTGAAGAGGTGCTTCGCGCCGATGCCCGGCCCGGTGAAGCGAAGGGGACGGTCGCCGACATTGTCGACGGGAGCCGCGACGGACATGCGCTCTCCGCGATTGCGGGTGTGGCGAACATTGGCGCCGACCGCGACTGGGCGGGTTCGACCTTCAACCAGGCCAATTGGTATGCATTCGGCCGGCTGGCCTGGAATCCCCGCGCGTCGTCACGCGACATCGCCGCCGAATGGGCCGGCATGACCTTTACCACATCGCAGGAGTTCGTACCGCCGACGGTCGCGATGATGATGCGCTCGCGCGAGGCGGTGGTCGATTACATGACGCCGATGGGTCTCGCGCATCTGATGGGCACAGGACACCATTATGGCCCGGCGCCGTGGGTCGCCGACCTGGCACGGCCCGAATGGAATCCGGCTTATTATCATCGCGCCGATACGCTGGGTATCGGCTTCGACCGCACCGCAAGCGGCAGTAATGCGCTGGCCCAATATGCGCCGGCGGCTGCCAGACGCCTCGCCGCGGACCCGAATTACCTGCTATGGTTTCATCACATGGCCTGGACCGCAATCGCCCCCGGTGCGAACGAGCCGCTGTGGGACGCGCTGGTTCATCATTACGATCGCGGGGTCGCTGAGGTCGTGGCGATGCGCGCGACATGGGCGCGGCTCGCGCGGTTCGTCGATCGCGAGCGTTTTGCCAAGACCAGCGACTATTTAACCATCCAGGAACGCGAGGCGCATTGGTGGCGCGATGCCTGCATTGCCTATTTCCAGAGCCTCAACCGTCTGCCGCTGCCGCGCGGCAGCGCGCCGCCGGCGCATTCGCTCGCCTGGTATGAAGCGTTGCGCTTTCCCTACGCGCCCGGCCAATGACGCAGCGCCACCCGCTTGACTTGCTCCGGGGCATCGTCATGGTAGCGCTCACAATTTGCGGGCCGGCAGCGGTCCGAAGTGGAGAGGCAGCATGACCGTGACGACCGAACGGCGCGTAGAGCGTGATGACGTGGGTTTCGCCCGGCATATTTCCTGCGAAGAACTTTATCGCACGCATTTCGGCCAGCTCGCCGATGGCGCATAAGCCGACCGCGCGGTCGATCATCGGCGCGTCGCTGAGCAGACGCCGCCTCACGGACACTGACGACGATATAAAGGGGAGTTTGCGAAATGAACGACAGTGATGCGGTGGAGAAAGCCAATTTCGGCTTTATCGCCTCGATCGTCGCGGTGGCGACGATCGGCGGTTTGTTGTTTGGCTATGACAGCGGCGCGGTGAACGGCACGCAGGCGGGGCTTACGGCAGCCTTCAATCTTGACGACAACAGCCTCGGTTTCACGGTCGGCTCGCTATTGATCGGCTGTGTGGTCGGCGCCTCGCTGGCCGGCATTCTCGCCGACGCCGCGGGGCGCCGCAATGTGATGCGGCTGGCGGCTTTGCTGTTCCTCGGCGGCGCTATCGTCCAGGGCCTGGCGCACGACCACAGCATCTTCGTCATCGCCCGGCTCATCGGCGGTATGGCCGTCGGCGCGGCGAGCGTGCTTTCGCCTGCCTATATTTCGGAGGTCGCGCCTGCCAATATCCGCGGCCGGATGACGACCGTGCAGCAGATCATGATCATCACCGGCCTGACCGCCGCCTTCATCGTCAACTACTTCCTCACCGCCGCGGCCGGCGTCTCGACCAACATCTTCTGGGCTGGGATCGAGGCATGGCGCTGGATGTATCTGATGCAGGCGCTGCCCGCTGCAGTGTTCCTCGTCGCCTTGTTCTTCATTCCGGAAAGCCCCCGCTTCCTGGTTTCGAAAGGCCGCACGGAGCAGGCAAGCACCGTGTTGACCAATTTGTTCGGAGCGAAGGCGGCCGCGATCAAGCTGGAGGAGATTCGCAACAGCTTCGCGGTCGACCACCGTCCGCGCCTTAGCGATGTCCTGACGCCGCAGGGAGGCCGCGGTTTCCTCGGCATGCGCTCGATCGTCTGGGTCGGTATCATGCTTGCCGTGTTCCAGCAGCTCGTCGGCATCAACGTGATCTTCTATTACGGGTCGACCCTGTGGCAGCTTGCCGGCTTCACCGAGCAGGACTCGCTGATGATCAACATCGTGTCCGGTGCGGTTTCGATCGGCGCCTGCTTCCTCACGATCTTGCTGATCGACCGGATCGGCCGCAAGCCGCTGCTGCTGATCGGCTCGGCCGGGATGGCGACCACGCTGTTTGTCATGGTCTATGCCTTCAGCCACGCGACGATCGATCCCGCGGATGCGCACAAGATCGTCCTGTCCCGGGATCTCGGAATGATCGCGGTGGTTGCCGCCAATCTCTACGTCATCTTCTTCAACGTCAGCTGGGGACCGGTGATGTGGGTGATGCTCGGCGAGATGTTCCCCAACCAGATCCGCGGTTCGGCGCTCGCGGTGGCAGGCTTTTTCCAATGGGGCGCCAATTACGTCATCGCGCAGAGCTTCCCGTGGATGGCCAAGAATCTCGGCCTGGCGACGAGCTACACTTTCTACGGCGTGTGCGCGGTGATCAGTTTCTTCCTGGTTCAGCGGTTCATCGTCGAGACCAGGGGCAAGGAACTCGAAGCGATGCAGGGGTGAGGAAATGGGCGCGGCGGTTTGGGCCGCCGCGCCCCTCAGTCAAAGAGCCGCTCGATCAGATTCGATCGTGACGACCGGATCGGCCGTGCCGGTGGCAGGATTGAAGCGGTCCGTAAGCTGCACCGCATTCGTTCACGAACAAATATCGGATCCCGGCATCGTCACTGCCGATGCCGGCACCGGCATCCGTCGTGCCGCGGCAGCGGCTTCGAGGGTTGGCGTCGGTCCCGGCAAGTTCAGGTCGGTCGCACCGGCATAGAATGGGTCGCTTTCGGCTTCGGCAAGCGACACGAAGCGATAGCCCATTGCCACATATTGATCGAGCAGCCGGTCGATCATCCGCGCGTCGAACGCACCCAGGTGCATCAGCAATACCAGCGGTACGTCGCGCTTGACTGCGCTACGCGACAGCGCCGTCTCGCGGATCGCCTCGGTCCGTGCGCTTTCGAGGTAGCTACGTTCCAACGCGTCGATCGCACGTACATCGCGTTTCGCCACGCAGCGCGCATAGGCGTCGTTCCAGGCATAATCGCCGAAACTCATCGTCACCGCCGCTGCCTTGTATCCGCGGCCGGCGAGCCATGTGCGCACTGCGTCACGCTTCGCCGGCGTGTCGCCCTCGGCAAGAAACGGATAACGCAGCCAATGCCAGTCCTGGCCCGCCATCAAGGGCGCGATCACCCCTTCATTCTTTTCGGTTTGCGCTTCGAATTCGGCGCCGCCGTTTTGGGAAAGATTGAGATGGTTGAATGTGTGGTTGCCGAGAGGGAGCCGGGCGGCGCGCCAGTGGGCCAGGACTGTCGGGGATTGTGGATCGTCGACGCCGAACCCGCCATTGACGAAGCCGAACGCGGGAGCGTTGTGCTTGCGCAGTGCGGCGATGATCGTATCGGCGATGACGAGCCGGTCGCCGCCCGGCGGCAAAGGGCCATGGGCGGGAAGGTCATCGAACGTCAACGCGATCGCCGGACCGCTTGGCCTGATCTGCGGCGCGAGAAGCGCCAGGGGCACCGTCTCGGCCATACGGCGATAGCCATTGACGGACGGGTGCAGGTGATCGCCCGAATCATAGTCGGCGAGCAGTCGGTCGGGCCGGGCCGGATCCCGTAACGCTACGTCGAAATCGACGACCGCATCGAACGTGCCGGAGGTGCGTATGAAGGCGTTGATCGCCTGTCGGTCGGCCTCGGTTTCGGGGCCGGGATGATAATAATCCGATCCGACGAACGGCGTGATCGTCGCGCCGATCAAGCGTACATTCCGGGCGTGCGCCTTTCGCGCCAGATCGACAAAGGCGTTCTCGATCGCTTTCACCATCGCGCTGTGTACCGCAGGCGGCTGGGGTGCATCGCGGGTCATCACGCCGAGGTCGTTGACGCCTTCGAGCAGGATCGCGGCTCGCACGCCAGGCTGCCCGAGCACGTCGCGGTCGAAGCGATCGATCAGCCTGGGGCCGATCCCGTCGGTCAGGACGCGGTTGCCGCTGATCCCGGCATTGACCACGCCCAGGCCCGGCAGCGTCGGGTCGGCGCGCAGCCGTGCCGCCAACAAATCCGGCCAGCGCGAATTCTTGTCGTCGCCCGATCCGTAGCCGTCGGTGATCGAATCCCCGACCGCGACGATGACGGGGGCAGTGCCCGCGACGGCGACGCCGGAAAGCTGGAACCAGTGCGCCACGGCATGCGCGCCAGGCAAATCGGGATCGGCGACATGATTGCCGGGCGATATGAAGCTCGTCGACCGCGACGCGGAGTGGCTCGTCTCGACCGACGGAGCGTCGGGCAAGTGAATGGTGATCGCCAGGGCCGCCCCGGGCGCCGCGTCTATTGCGACCGGGTCCGACAGTATCTCCGCCCCCGCCGCGATGGTGACGTCCGATTTGCCGGCGAACGTGATCGCGCGGTCGCTCGAGGGGATGATCGCCGCACGGCCCGGCATGGTCGCGATCGCGACGTGCGCCGCGTCGACCTTCAGCGGCGACGTGCCGAATAGATTGGAGAATCGGATGCGGATGGCATCGCCGCCGCGCGACAGATGGACGACCTGGCGGAGCGTCGCGTCGCGCAGCTGATCGAGCGGAATGGCGTTCTTGTCGTCCGGAATTTGCTGGGCAGATGCCCAGCTCATTGCCCAGCCGCTATCCTTTTCGCGTGGCGCGGCGAAAGCCCAGGTTCCGGCAAGCGCCATTCCCGTTGCTGCGACGGCAAACCACCTGTTCATGGCCGACCCCCTCTTATGATTAGCGCTTCATCATGTCCGGGCGCGCTGCATGTCCGACTAACTCGTCATCTCTCCCGATAATAGCGATCGAGGGGCAGGGGCCACTGCCCACTGGACAGGCGCCCGCCTCGCCGATCAGGGTAATCGGGCAGCCCCGACCGCTCGCTTGCTAGACGAAGCGATTGATCAGGTTCTCGATCCGCTCCTGCTGACCCGAACGCGGCTTGGGATCGATCGCGCTGTCGATCGCCAGATCGGCGATGCCGGCGAGGTCGAGCTTCGATACCTTCTTGCCGAAATCGCCGTCCCAATCGGCATAGCGCGCCGCTTTTATCGCATCGAGCTTGCCGTCCTCGATGATCGCGGCCGCGTTGAGCAGGCTGCGCGCGACGGTGTCGATGCCGCCGATATGGCCGTGGAACAGATCGGCTGGGTCCATCGACTGACGCCGCACTTTCGCATCGAAATTGAAACCGCCGGTGGTGAATCCGCCCGCGCGCACGATCTCGAGCATCGCCAGCGTCAGTTCCTCGACCGAATTGGGGAATTGGTCGGTATCCCATCCGTTCTGGTGATCGCCGCGATTGGCATCGATCGAGCCGAAAATGCCAAGCGCGGCCGCGGTCGCGATCTCGTGTTCGAAAGTGTGGCCAGCCAGCGTGGCGTGATTGGCTTCGATGTTCACCCGGACGTCGTTTTCCAGGCCGTAGCGCTTGAGGAAACCATAGACGGTCGCGGTGTCGAAATCATATTGATGCTTGGTCGGTTCGTGCGGCTTGGGCTCGATCAGGATCGTACCCTTGAACCCGATCTTGTGCTTGTGTTCGACCACCAGGCCGAGGAAGCGCCCGAAATTGTCGAGTTCGCGCTTGAGGTCGGTGTTGAGCAGCGTCTCATAGCCTTCGCGACCGCCCCACAGCACATAATTGGCGCCGCCCAGCCGGTGTGTTGCCTCGATCGCGTCGCGTACCTGCATCGCGCCGAACGCATAGACTTCTGGGTCGGGATTGGTCGCGGCTCCGGCGGCAAAACGCGGATGACCGAACAGATTGGCGGTGCCCCATAAGAGCTTGCGGCCCGACGACGCCTGCAGCTTCTCGAGATGATCGACCGCTTCGGCGAAGAAGCGGCGATGCTCGGCGACATCGTGCGCCTCGGCCATCACGTCGACGTCATGGAAGCAGTAAAAGGGGACATCGAGCCGGGTAAAGAAATCGAACGCGACCTCACGTTTTTCCGCAGCCGCCGCGCTGTCATTGGCGCCGCGATGCCAGGGGCGGTTGAACGTTCCCGCTCCGAACACGTCGGAACCCGGCCAGCAGAAGGTGTGCCAGAAACAAACGGCAAAGCGCAGATGGTCTTCCATCCGCTTGCCCAGCACGACGCGGTCCTTGTCGTACCAGCGATAGGCGAGCTCGTCTTCGCTGTCGGGCCCCTTATAGGCAATCGTCGGAATGTCGGCGAAGAAATCGGTAGCCATCAGGCGCTCCTTGGGACGGTAAGAGGGGTGATACGAGCATAGGCCTCGCGAAACACCGCTTGTTTGGGGGCGAGGCGGGCAGCGAGTGTCGGGTCGGGTTCGATGACATGCGAAATGGGCGGCGCGATGCAGACCTCCTCGGGCGTCCCGCCGTCCACCGAGAGCTGGGCGAGGCGCGCCGCACCGAGCGCGGGCCCGACTTCGCCGCCTTGCAGATAGACCAGCGGCACGTTCATCGCCGTGGCGAGCGTCTGGCCCCAGTAACGCGACCGCGCGCCACCGCCGATCACGGCCAGTTCGGCAATTTCGGTTCCCGCCTCGCGCAGCACGTCGAGTCCGTCCGCCAGCGCGAATGCAACGCCTTCCAGCACCGCTTGTGCCAGGCGATCCGGACCGCTGTCATTGTCGAGCCGCAGGAAAGCGCCTCGTACTTGCGGGTCGTTGTGCGGGGTCCGCTCCCCCGAAAGATAGGGAAGGAATATCTCCGGCCCGTTCGCCGGGCCCGCCGCCTCGGCACGCGCGAGCAATTCGGCCGCACCGCTGGCGCCGGTCAGCCGCGCCACCCAATCGATACAGGAGGCAGCGCTCAGATGCACCGACATCTGGTGCCACATGCCCGGCAGGCAGTGACAAAAGGCATGGACCGCACGCGCCGGATTGGGCTTGAAGCGGTCGTTGGCGACGAAGATCACTCCCGATGTGCCGAGCGACAGCAATGCCTTGCCGTCGCTGACCACGCCGACGCCGGTCGCGCCTGCCGCATTGTCGCCGCCGCCGCCCGCGACCGGCACCGCGCCCATGCCCCATTGTTCGGCCACCTCGGCGCGCAAGCGGCCTGCCGCCTCGCTGCCCTCGACGAGCCGCGGCATCTGGTCGACCGACAGGCCGCACGCTGCGAGCAGCACGTCGCTCCAGCTGCGCTGCGCCACGTCGAGCCACAACGTGCCCGCCGAATCCGACATGTCGGAGACTTTATCCCCCGTCATGAGCAGGCGGACATAGTCCTTGGGGAGCAACACGGTGCGCGTCGCCGCGAAGACATCCTGTTCGTGCTCACGGACCCAGCGCAGCTTCGGCGCGGTAAAGCCTGGCATCGCGATGTTGCCCGCGATGGCGCGCAGATCGGGAACCTCTGCTTCGAGTGCCGCGCATTCGGCGAACGAGCGCCCGTCATTCCACAATATCGCGGGGCGGAGCGGCCGATCGTCGGCGCCGAGCAAGGTCGCGCCGTGCATCTGTCCGGCGATGCCGATGCCGCGCACCGAACGCCGGATCGCCGGATCGATCGCCAGCACGGCGGCGTTGGTGGCCGCCCACCAGTTGTCGGGGTCCTGTTCGGACCATAACGGATGCGGGCGCTGAACGGTGAGCGCGGCGACGCCCTGGGCCACCACGACGCCGTGCCCGTCGAGCACGACCGCCTTGACGCCAGACGTCCCGATATCGATGCCGAGAAACATCCGCGTTATTTCACGAAGGGATCGACTGGTTTGATCGTTCCGTCGGGATTGAAGAACAGCTCCGTCACCTTGACGTTGCGCAAGTGGTTCTTGTTGCTCAATTGCGTGTCGGCATAGAACAGCCACCACTTGCCGTTCCATTCGATGATCGAATGATGCGTCGTCCAACCCTGCACCGGCAGCAGGAAATGACCCTGATAACGGAAAGGTCCATAAGGGTTGTCACCGATCGCATAATTCAGGAAATGCGTGTCGCCGGTCGAATAGGTATAATAATATTTGCCGCCGCGCTTGAACATCCACGATGCTTCGAAAAAGCGCTTGTCGTGTTCGCCGCCGGTGACCGGCTTGCCATTCGCCCCCAGGATTACCGCGTCGCGCGGTTTCTCGGCGAAGCTCTTCATGTCCTGGTTCATCCGCACGACCTTGCCCGACAAGGCTGGCTGGTCGTCCTGCATCAGATCGGTATCGCTGCCATTGGGGTCGAACGTGCCCGACGCCCAACGCTGTAACTGGCCGCCCCAGATGCCGCCGAAATACATGTAGGTCTTGCCGTCGGTATCGGTGAACACCGCCGGATCCATCGAGAAGGAGCCGGCGATCGGCTGCGGTTCGGCCTTGAACGGGCCCAACGGATTCTTCGAGGTCGCGACACCGATCATGAACCGGCCCAGTCCATGCTTGTCGCGGGTTTTGTCGCGAGCCGGGAAATACAGGAAATAGGTCCCGTTCTTATACGCGGCATCCGGTGCCCACATCTGTTTCGATGCCCAGGGCACGTCCTTTACGTCGAGCGCGACCGGGCCAACGGTCACCGGGCCGCCGATCCGATCCATTTTGAGCACGCGGTAATCGTGCATTGCATATTCGCTGCCCAGATCGTCGTCCGGGATATCGGTCGGCACGTCGTGCGACGGATACACGTAGATCTTGCCGCCAAATACGTGCGCGGACGGATCGGCGGTGTAGATTGACGTCACGACAGGTTGCGAAAGGAACTTGCGGACCGGCTCAGCGCTCTGTGGCGAAGCTGCCAATACTCCAGCCGCGGCGACGCCGCCGGCCGCCACGATCCAGCCGATAACCTTCATCCTCATCCTCCTTATTATCTCTACGGTAGCGCTACCATTTCCTACCGGCAAGGAGTTTCGATTCCGGATATGATTTAAGAGCGGCCAGAGGCGAGGGCGAGCGGAACCCGGTTCGCGCTTCGCCGCGGCCAAGGCCTCGAAGGCTCAGCAGGACGATCATCAAGCCAACGCTACAGCGGGAGTTTCGCCAGCTTGTCGCAACGCGGTGTTTGGGCATTGCCGTCATGATCGAACGCAACGCGACCGGGCTTTGCCGCTGCGCGTCTGTCGAAAATTATAATGAAAAGCTTGCCCCACGCGGAGGAATCATGCGCGAGAGCACCAAAACCCGAAAGTGGCTCCCGTTTGTAGAAGATATTCGAAATTCTCTGCGAGAGAATGCGAAGGAAATCAGCTTGAGGCTCGCCAGTTATCGGCTCCTGATGGACGAGGCGGCACGAGACGCGATCGACCGCCGCCAACGGGACACATCGCGCAAATGGTCCGAATCGGATTGAGTAGTGATCGTTTCGGTCGATCTTCGTCCATTTGATCAAAAGGCGATCGGTCCGGCGGCCATGATCGTCGCTCGGTCGGCGTCCAGGCGAAGTCGAGACCGGCTCGGATGAGCCACGACGCGCAGATGTCGCTCCGGCCGGGTGGCCGGAGCGAATGTCCAGGCCTTTGCGGCTAAACGCTTCGGCGCATGTCTCGAGACGTGCCCTCTACGCCCGGCTTTTCGCGACCGCTCGCAATGTATTTTCCGGACTCTAGGTTGTGCGCAGCGCCGCCAGTCGCGGCGCCGAGGCGGCTAAGTTGCGTGTCGGGAAGATGGGCCGGAGCATATTTGCGTTCCGGACGATTGCCGCGGATGTCCAGGATGCGACGCGGCTAAAGGCGGTAATGCAGGTTCCGCGCTAGCTTACGGCATCCGGCCGTGCCGGATGGCCAGCCGGGCAGCCGCACGCGGATCAGCCAGTAGAACAACAGCAGCACCCACACCAATTGCAGGTAGAGCGTCCAGTCGGGAAGCTTGTAAGGCGCCGGCAGCAGACGTGGCAGTCCGTTGGAAAGCGCCGAGCCGGTCGCGAGCGTCAGCGCGACGCACATGCGCCAGAGATGCCGCGCCAGTCGCGCCGCGCCCGATAGACCGCCCGACAGCACCATGACCAGATCACCACCAGCGGCGGTCACGAGGACGAGGGTGAAGACATAGATCGCAATCAGGATCGGCCCGTGGAAAGCCGCGACGCTTGGGATGAAGGTCGGCAGGCGCAGCGCGAGTTGCAGGCCGATCACACCGCCGGCGATATGAAGGAAAAAGGCGATTGGGGTGACGATTTCAAGCATACCGAGCCCCCGCGGCGCAGGTCGCGCATGCACCGGCCACACGCAATGTGCTGTATTATTGACTTAATACAGCACATTGCATCTGCCACGGCAAGCGTGTTTTTCGATGAGCTCCCTATCGATCTCAAAGGCGGGCGTTCCTTCAGACATGACCGCCCGTCCGAAACCCGCCAAACTCAGTCAACCGTGAAGTGCTCTACCGAGTGTTGGCTGCTTCCGAATTGGTTCGTGTCAGGATTGGCTCGTGGCTGCGGGGCTTTCCGCTATCTCCTGATCGTGCTGTCCCAGTAGCGGAGCCGAGAACGGCTCGGGTCCCGGTGTGCGGGCGAACTTGATCGCACGGCTGACGCCGCGATAGTGGCCGAGGGTCGGGTGTGCGATCCTTCTCACCATGCTCTCCGCCCCCACCTGGGGGTGCTCAAACATCTCTTCGATATGCCGCACCGCGGAGCAGGGCACCGATTCGCCGAACGCTTCTTCCCATTCGAGCGCGCTGCGGTCTGCGAGAGCCTCGCGCAGCAGCGGCACGAGTTCGCCAGCGTGCTCGGCCCGTTTGCGAACGCTGTCGTATCGAGGGTTGCGCGCCAAGGCGTCGAGCCCGGCGCGCTCGCATAGCGCGTTCCAGAAATGTGGCGTGTTAGCAGAAAGATAGAGATATCCGTCCTTGGTCGGGTGGAGCCCGGTAATCCCGCCCGATCGCATGTCACGTGAAATGTCATGCGCTTCTCCCTCGGCCTGGATCAGTCGGGCCGATTGCATCGTCAGCGCGCTCCTCAGCAGCGACACGCCGACATATTGTCCCTTGCCGCTACGTTCGCGCTCGAACAGCGCCGAGGACACACCGGCTGCGACCAACGCGGCGGCATAATAATCGACCGGCGAGCCATAGGTGAGCTCCGGCACCGGCGGCTTGCCTTGCAGTACGCACATCCCGGTCATCGCCTGGAGCACCTGGTCGTACCCCGCTTTGCCGCGCAGCGGCCCTTCCTCGCCATAGCCGGTGACGGCGCAATAGATCAGCCGCGGGTTGATCGCTTCGAGCTGCGAATGGCTGATCCCGAGCCGTTCGGTGACGCCGGGGCGGAAATTGTGGACGAGCACGTCGGCCTGCGCGACCAGCGCCAGCAGCCGCGCGCGGTCGGCGTCCTGCTTGAGGTCGAGCACGATACCGCGCTTGCTGCGGTTGACGCCGAGAAAGGCGCGGTTCTCGCCTTCGAGGGTCGACGGATAGTTGCGCAGGTTATCCCCGGCGGGCGGCTCGATCTTGATCACGTCGGCGCCCTGATCGGCCAGCAGCGAGCAGCCATAGGGGCCGGCGATATAGGCGCTGAGGTCGAGCACGCCGATGCCCGAAAGCGGCCCGCGCGGACCTTCGCGCGCCGGATTATCGAACGCGGACGGAGAAGAAGAAGAAGGGGAGGCGTTCAAGATCAGATTCCCGGCTGGGTATAGGGGGCGGGGGCGAACAATTCGCGTTGCCAGCGGCGCGGGTCGTTCTCGACCCGGCTGGCGATATCGAAGATCATCGTCGCCCGGCGGCGCTCGTCATAAGCGGGCCAGACAGGCGATCCGGGCAGGTCCGGACGACCAGTGCGCGCGAAGGCGACGAAACGCCGCTGCATCAACCGCGACAGTGCGCGCGTCCGCGGACCGTTGCCGGTCCAGGCATCAGGCGCGTCGAACGTGCCGAAGACCAGACCGATATCGATGCCGTGGAACGCGCCGCGATCGGGATTGGTCGGGGACTGGAAATCGACCTGATAGACGAACGCCGGACGGCCGGCGCGAGCGCGTGCCTCCGCCTCGATGATCTGCGGACGCCAGCTGCGGCCGTCGGTGGTCGCGGCGTAGAAGATGTCCGCCGGGGAGGCTGCCGGCATATGAGCGCGATAGGCGCGGACCAAAGCTTCGGGCAGCAGGTCGACCGGCAGTTCGGCGGCAATCCGGTCGGGCAGAGCGTCCCAGCTCAGGCCGTGCATCTCGGGCGAGGCGGGATCGGAGAAATCGCGCGTTTCGCCGCGCGTGCCGCCGAGCATCAGATCGACGCCGAGTCCGTTTGGATGCGCATCGGGCCAGAAGGGGTGGCGCGTCAGCGAGCGGCCGTCGAGGACCGGGCCGAAATAGACAGCGCTGCGCTCGACCGGATCGTCGGCATCGAGCGCCTCGATCAGCTTCTCGACCGGCTGATCGAGCAGGCGCCGGGTTTCTGTTTCGTTTATGCCCAATCGCGCCAGATAGGCGCGGGCGCGACGCGTTGCGTGGACCGGGCCCGACACCGTCACCTGCTGTCCGCTCATCGTGATCGCGCGGCGGAACAGCCCGCGTGCCGCGGGCATCGCCATTAGGGTGGCGATCTTGGCGCCGCCGCCCGACTGCCCGATCAGGGTGACGCGCGCCGGATCGCCCCCGAAGGCGGCGATATTGTCGCGCACCCAGTTGAGTGCGAGCACCAGGTCGAGTTGACCGGCATTACCGCTATCGGGGAAGCCGGCGTCGAGCCGCGCGAGATAGAGATAGCCAAGCGCGTTGAGGCGGTGGTTGATGGACACCACGACGACGTCGCCCGCAACGGCGATCCCATGGCCATCGGTGATCGGGTCGTTGGCGCTGCCAAAGGCGTAACCGCCCCCATGGATCCAGACCATCACCGGCAGCCGCGCGCCGGAGCCGGTGGCGGAGGTCCAGACGTTGAGCGACAGGCAGTCCTCGGCCTGTGGACGGCGCTTGCCGCGCTGGGGGCAGGCGGGCCTCGGCTCGGTCGCGCGGACCGCCTCCCGCATCACCGGCGCGGCAGCGGGGGCCCGGAAGCGCTCGGCCCGGCCGTAACGGATACCGCGGAACACGGCGATGCCGGCCTGGCGCGCGCCGACGAAACGCCCGGCGCGGCAGGTCACCACCGGATCGCCGGCCGCGCGCACGGGCCCGGCCGCAATCAAGGCCGCACTGCCGGCGATCATCGCGCGCCGGGTCGGGGGGGGGAATGCGCCCTCGATCACGCGTCCGCCTCGGCCAGTCCGAGCCAGGTCAGTCGCCAGGCACCGTCTTGCCGCCCGCCCGCGCGGTACCAGGGTTCGAAGACGATCGGCGCGCGGCCTTCGGGCTCCAACCGGATCGTCTCGCCATCGGCGACCGCGGCGGGCGCGCGCGCGAACCGCAACGTTTCGCCGCGCTTGAAGCCATCGATCAGCCCGGTCGCATAAGCGAGCGGGCCGCGCGTCACCGCGATGAAGTCGTATCGCATAACTTCCTGCGCCACCGGCACGTTGCCCGGCGCGAGCGATTCCTGCACGTTGCGCTGGACCGCGCGATGCACCGCGACCGGCATCGGCAGATCGAGCGTGATAACCTCGCCGGGTGCCCATTCCCGTTCGATCTGGGCATATTTCCCGGCGGTCGCCGCGAATCTCTCTTCGCCGACGCGCAGCGCCGCGTGCTCGGCCCAATCGGGAATGCGGACATCGACCGCGAACCGGGCCGGCGCGGCGGGCGCGACCTCGATCGTGATCGGCCCTTCGAACGGATAGGCGGCGCGCTGGCGGAGGCGCACCGCGCCGACGGCCGGCAAGACGATCTCGGCGTCGGATGGGCCCAGCAGGTTGATCGCCACCGCGCCATCCGCGGTCACGCCATAGGCGATCGCGGACAGCTCCTCGAACGCCATCGCTCCGCTCGACTTGCAGCAGCGCCAATAGGTCGTGTGCGTCCGCCGCCCGTTGGGGAAGGAATAATAGCACCAATCCTCGCCGTCGGGCGCTTGCGCGCCGAGCAGGTCGTTATAGGCACTGCGTTCGATCTCCTGCGCGAATTCGGCGTCGCCCAGGATCACCAGCAATTCGCGGTTGAGCTGGATCCAGGCCATGGTCGAGCAGGTCTCGACATAGGATTCCGGGCTGAACACGCCGGCGGGATTGAACACTTCGCGCGAGCGGTGCGCGACGCCGCCCCATGGCCCGCCGCCAAGCGTCAGATGATGAGCGCGCACCGCCTGCCAGATATTGCGGACGGCGGTGAGGTAGCGGTCCTCGCCGGTCGCGCGATGGAGCTTGGCGAGGCCGACCAGGTTCCACAGCAATTGATAGGCCTTGCCGGTGGCGATCTCCGACGGATCGGCGCCGGCCAGCGCCATGCTGAGCAGGCGGTTGCGCGGCTCGCGTTCTGCCTGGTCGAGCACCAACCGCGCAAGGTAGAGATAATGCTGTTCGCCCGACGCGAAATAGAGCTCGACTGCCGGGTCGATCAAAACGGTTGCCGACAGGCCGAAATGATTGCCGAGATCGGTGATCGCGATCCCTTCCTGGTTCAACGTCCGCCAGCAGAGGTCGCCGATCTTCCGCGCCGCCGCGAGGTAGCGATCCTCGCCGACCGCTTTCCACAATTCGAGCAGCCCCAGGATCAGATAGGAATGCGTCCAGATGTCCCAGGTGCGCAGCGCCGGCGCTCCGTCCCAGGTCACCGGCTTGGGCGGCTGCTTCACCATGAAACGGCGCGACGGCGCGTAATTGCCGAGATAGCCGTCGGCGCCTTGCCGCTCGATCAGATAATCCGCGACGCCCACCGCGCGCGCCAGCAGCGCTTGGTCGCCGGCGCGCATGGCCGCGCGAGTCGCGGCGATCAGCCATTTGCCGGCATGCTCGCCATACCAATCGCCTTCCTCGTCATTCGCCACGATCTCAGGCGCGAACAAGGCGATCGCCGGGCTGTGCTCGTCGGTGATGAAATGCGACAGTCGACCCTTGCGATTGGCCTCGACTGCCTCGCCCAGCAGTCCGCCCAGCGTCACCGCGCCAAGCGGTGCGAGGCGCATTGCCGGGTCAGCGATCGGCGGCACAACGGAATCCGATCCCGGCCGAGCGATCCTTGGCCGGCGCCATCAGCAGGAACTTGCCGTGCTCGTCGAGCCGATAGGCCTGGGGGAAGTACCAATGCGAGGTCTGCGGCTGATACGCGCTGCCGCCGCGCAGGACAGCGGCGCGGACGCGATCATCGCGATATTCGTCGGTCCATTGCCAGACGTTGCCGACCAGATCTTCGACGCCGAACGGGCTGGCGCCGGCGGGATGCGCGTCGACATCGACCGGCACCGGCATCACGCGGTCGAGCGACGGAGGGGGCACAGCCGTCTCGTCCCATTCATTGCCCCAGGGATAGGATCGGCCGTCGTTTCCTTGCGCGGCATAGTGCCATTCCCATTCGCGCGGCAGGCGCTTGCCCGCCCAGTCGGCATAGGCACGGGCATCCTCGATCGCCACCCAGGTGACCGGCTTGTTCTCCCATCCGGCGGGCGGTCCGCCGTCCTGCCAATGGCGCAGGAAATTGCGGTCGTCGGCAGGCGCGTAGCCGCTGGCGTCGAGGAAGATCTTGAACTGGGCGTTGGTCACCGGAAAACGGTCGATCCAGAAGGCGTCGATCGCCATGCGACGGCGATGATGGCGGCGCGGACTGTCTTCCCAGGGATATTGCACGTCGACGCCGTCGGCGGCGTAACCCTCGATCTCGATTCCGTGCACCGCGAAGTCGAACTCGCCGGCCGGAATAGCTACCATACCCTCGGGCGCGTCGGCGTAGCGAGCAGTTGGCGCGATCGGCACGAGTTCCTGCTTCGCCGAACTCCAGCTCGCCGGGATCGAGGCAAGCGGCGTGGCGGCGCGAGCGTGCATCTCGGCCAGAAAGGCGTCGAGACCCGCGACGGTCTCGCCCTCCGCGAGGGCGAGGATCGCGCCGAAACCGCGCCCGGCAATGTCCAGCGTCAGGATCGCGCGGTCGCCGTCGATCCGCGGATCGAGCGCGACGCCGTTCCAGACATCGAGATAGCGCGTCCCGGCCTTGTGCGGCGCCGCAAGCTGCTCGCCATCAACGGCGTATTCGGCGCGGTTGATCAGCGTCCATAAGGTCCGACCGGCGCCGGGGAAGCGGCTGGCGAAGATTCCGGCCTGCAACGTCCTCTCGTACGGCCGCCAGTCGGGGCTGACGATCAGCGGCGCGAAGAAGCGCTGGACCATCGCCACTCGGCGCAGCGTCTCGGCGTCGCGCGGCGTGAAGCGGTTGACGAAGCCGAACACATTCTCCCAGGCGACGTAACCGACGCCGTTGAAGAAGGCGTGCTGCAGGTCGTTGGTCCGTGTGCGGCTCCACCGATTCTCGATATTGATGATGTGCCGGGGCTCGAGCCATTTGAGCTTGAGCACCGTTGGGATGCTCTCGTCGGGGACACGCTTGGTCCAGCTTTGCAGGTTCCAGCTGAGGATATGGTCGCCGGCCTGCGCGGTGGTTTCGGGCTGCAGCACGACGGCGCCGCCCGCCGCCTCGCAGGCTTTGTGAAAGGCAAGCGGCACGCCGCTATAGGTGTCGCCGTTGATCCCGTCGGCGCCGGTCGCGGCGACGATCGCCGCCATGCGGTCCCAATCGGGCGCGTCGCCCGGTCGCGTGCCGTTATCCCACGGCATGGTTGGCAGGAACACCTTGACCCCGCGGCGATGGAAATCAGCGATGACTTGCTTCAATCCCTCGATTCCGCCGGGCAGCGCGTCGACCAGGTCGAACTGGCTGCGGTCATCGATCCCGATATTGGGGTAGATGTACCAGAGGAGCACGCTGTCGACCGTGCCGAGCCGCGCCTCGAGATCGTCGAGATAGCGGTCGGCCGTGTAGCGGCTGGTGTCGGGATCGTAGAAATAGCGATCCTCGACCATCAGGAGATGATGGACGAAATTCGCCTGCGACCATTGCAGTTCGGGGCGACGGTAAAGGGCGTCGTCGAAGCCGATGCGGATCAGATGTTCGCGGCGCCATTCGATCAGCCCCTGCACCCATTCGTCGGCAGCACCGTCGGCGTCGATTTTCCAGCGCCCCATTTCCTGGAACGGCCAGCCGGGTACCTTGCCCGGCGTCGGCAGATAGGGGCCGGTGAGCGCGTGTGAGAATTTGACGTCGCTGGTCGTGCGGATCGGGTTGGTCATCGGGCTTTCTTCAATTCGCTGCCGCGGCCAGGCTACAATAAGCGGCGAGGGCGTCCTGACCATGCTGGTGCGCGCCGGCGATGAAGGCGTCCAGCTCGGCGCGGGACGGGATGCTCGATTGCGCGCCCGCTTTCGAGGTGGCGAGCGCTCCTGCGGCCGCGGCGCGTTCTAAAGCGGCCGGCACATCCAGGCCCTCCGCCAGCCCGGCGACAAGTACGCCGCAAAAGGTATCTCCGGCGGCGGTTGTATCGACCGGCGTCACGGCAAAGGCAGGTTGGAATACATAGTCCTGACCGACGCGCGCGCAGGCGCCTCGCCCACCCAGCGTTACGACCGTGATGCCCACCCCGGTCCGCGCGAGCCGCTCGGCGACCGATCCCTCGGTACCGACCAGCAAGCCAAGCTCGTCCTCGTTCACGACCAGCAGGTCGACCGCCGCGAGCAGGTCGGCGGGGAGGGCACGCGCCGGCGCCGCGTTGAGCAATACCTTGGTCCCGTGATCGCGCGCGGCCCGGGCGAAAGCCGACACCGTGTCGAGCGGCGTTTCGAGCTGCATCACTAGCCAGGATATTCCGTCGAGATCTGGCAGATCCTCGGGGCCGAGATCCATATTGGCGCCTGGCGCCACGGTGATGGCATTCTCGCCGGCGTCGGAGACGGTGATCAGCGCGGCTCCGGTCGATCGCGATGAGCGCCGGACGTCGAGCTCGACGCCGGCGCCGGCCAACGACGCCGCGATCAGCCGTGCGGGATCGTCATCGCCCAGCGCCGCGATCATCCTGGTAGCGACGCCGCCGGCACGCGCCGCCGCGACCGCCTGGTTGGCGCCCTTGCCACCGGGAAAGATCGCTAAGTCGCCGCCGAGCACCGTCTCGCCAGCCGCGGGGATGCGGGCGGCTCGGACGACGAAATCGGCATTGGCGGAGCCGGCGATCAGCACCGACGGTTTGGAGCGATCGTCCACGGCCCTTCTCGCCTTAGAAATTGCGGCTGAACGTCAGTGACACCGTCCGTCCACGGCCCGCGAAATAATTCTGATAGATATCGATCTGCGACGAACTCAGGAAATAGAATTTGTTGAACAGGTTCTCGACACCGAGCGAGAAGGTCCCGATCTGGTCGATGCGATAATTCGCCGTGGCGTCGAACAGGGTATAGCCCTTGGTATGCTCGTTGATCGTGTTGAGGTCGCGGCTGAACAGGTGGCTGGCGCCGAACGACACCGACCCTTGCTTGTTGAACTGCCACGAAATCTGGCCGTTGAGCTTGTCCGGCGCGATGTTGAGGATGCCCAATTGGACGTCCAGCGGCGACGTGATGCCGTTAGCCCTCGTCGTCTTGCCGATGACGTGGCTGAACAGCGCGTTCAACCGCAGGGTCGAGGTCGGGCGGAATTCGGCGGTGACGTCGATGCCGTAGATCTTGATCGGCTTGCGGTTCAGGACATAATCCTTGGTCACCGGATCGACCGACAGGCTGGAGCCGAGGGCGGACTTGGACTGGTAATAGGAGAAGCCGAAGCTGCCCTGCTTGCCGCGCCAGTTGAAGCCCACTTCCTTGTTCTTGAAGATCACCGCCTCGAGATCGAGCAGTCCTTCCACCGACTTGCCCGGCACGTTCACGTTGCGCAGCGGAATGCCGAAATTGGGCAAGGTGAAACCTTCGCCATACGTGGCGTAGACCGAGAAGCCGCTGCCCAGCCGGCCGATCGCGCCGGCGTTGAACAGGTCGTTCTTGTACTTGAGCGTGCCGCCCTTCACGAACACGCTGTTGCGGTAATAGGTCGTGGTATAATCGTCGACCTTCACCCGGCCGTCCTCGTGGCGCATGCCGCCGCTCAGGGTGATCGGGCCGATCTCATATTCCAGCTGAACATAGGGGCCGAAGCTGGTGTAGTTCATCGGCGGCACCCAGACGCGGTTGGTGACCGCGAGATATTGCTGGGTCTGGTCGTGGACCAGGTCGACGCCGAACCGCAGTTCGAGACCTTTCAGCAGGAAATCGGGGTGCGTGTACGAGGTGCGCAGGCCGTATTTCTTCGAAAGAATCTCCGACTGGTCGTAGAGCTTGCCGGTCGGGTCGATCCGAGGATCCTGCTTGTCGATCAGGTTGTCGCCAGGGAAGCGCATCTCCTGCTTGGCGTAATAGGCCGTCGCGACCAGGCTGCCGCCGACCAGATCCTTGTTGGTGTAATTGACCGCATATTGCTGGAAGCGGTTGAAGTCGGGCTTGAAAAGCAATTGGCCGGTGAGCGGGTCGACCGGCGGGCCCGGCTCCGCGGTGTCGGGAATGCCCGTGGTCTGGTCCTTGCCCGCCGGGGGACGGACGCCGGCCACATAATGATAATCGCCGTTGGCGGTGAGCTTGAAATAGCTCGCCTCGGCCTCGAGCCGCTGCGAATCATTGGCGCCGAAATCCTTGCCGACCTTCAGGAAGAAATCGATCTGCTTGGAATCGGCCAGCGAACTCGACGCGCTGAGACCGATGCGGCGGCCCCTGGCGTCATAGGTGATGCCGCGGCTGAGGTAGGAAGCGGCGGCAAAGATGTCGATCGCGTCGGATTTGTGGGCGATCGTCGCCCCGATCTTCCATACCGAGCTGTCGTCGTCGAACTGCGTGCCGAAGCGGCCCGAGACGCCGAAATGCGTGCCGGGCTCGGTCGCGCGCTTGGAGATATAGTTGATGATGCCGCCGGCGGCGCCGATGCCTTCGGCCGCCGAGGCTCCGCCGATCACTTCGATCCGTTCGATCGTCGCCATGTCGGTGAAGGTAGCGTTGCGGCTGCCGTCGCGGAGCGGCGTCGACTGCGGAATGCCGTCGAACAGATAGAGCGCGGTGCGGCCGCGCATCGTCTCGCCCAGCGTGTTGAGCGTCTGGTTCGATTCCGAATAGCCGGGGACCGTGCGAGCCAGGACGGCGGTCGCGTCCTCGGTGATCGTCAGCGAGCGCTTCACTTCGGCCGGGGTGATGACGGTGACCGCGCCGGCGATCTTGTCGACCGCCTTGGGCGAACGGCTGCCGGTGACGACGATCTCGCCGCGATCCTCCGCGCTTTCCTGCTGGCTGCTGGCGTTGGTCTGGCCCTCGTCGACCGGTGCGGCCGCGTTCGCGGTCTGCGGTTCAGCCGATACGGCGGGATCGGCCTGGGCAAAGGCCGGCAAAGCAACGCTCGACAGCAAAGCGGCGGCAAGCGTCAGACGCGCGTGATTGTTCATGGATATCCTCCCCGGTCTATTTTTTCAGCAGCCTAAAGCGAGGCCGAGGCACGCAAAAGCGGCAGAGTGCTGCGTTCACACCCAAGATTTTCTGTGGTTCGCCGACCCAAGAATGGCTACGCTTCTGGGCAGTGAGACAACAGTTTTCCTGTGCTGTGAACGCAGCAACGCTGCGCTATTCCCGCGCTACAGACCGGTCGACCGCATCATGCAAGAGGCGGCGACATGGGAGGGAGCTGCGATGCGCAGCAAGTTGTTCGTGCCGTGCTCGCGACCCGAATTCTTCGCCAAGGCATTGGCGGGAGACGCGGACGCGCTGTCGTTCGATCTCGAAGATGCCGTGCCCGACAGCGATAAGGCGGCGGCACGCCTGCGTCTGGTCGAATGGTTGCGCTCGGATGCCGTCTCGTCGTCAGCCAAACGGATGATCGTCCGCATCAACGCGCTCGAGAGCCCCTTTTTTGCTGACGACATGGCGGCGCTGGCCGGCGTCCGCGTCGATTGCGTCAACCTTCCCAAGGCAAGCTCCCCGACCGCGGTGCGGATGGTTGCCGTACAGATGGAGTCGGCCGGGATCGGCGCCGATTTGCTGGTCAATATCGAGACGGCGCGCGGGATCTCCCAGGCCGCGGGGATTGCTGGCGCGCATCGGCGCGTGATCGGGCTGCAGGTCGGGCTCAACGACTTGTTTGCGTCGCTCGGCGTCGCTCGGCGCGATCTTCGTCACGTCCAGACCGCCTTGTGGTCGATCCGGCTCGCTGCGGGCGAGGCCAATCGCTTCGCGTTTGACGGGGCTTGGCCCGATCTCAACGACGACGACGGGTTCCGCGCCGAGGCCGAACTCGCGCGCAGCCTAGGCTATCCGGGCAAGAGCTGCATTCACCCGCGCCAGGTGGCGATCGCCAATGCCGTGTTCGACACGGGCGAAGAAGTGGCGCGCGCCCGGCGCCTGTTGGCGGCGGCGGCCGAGGCCGGCACGCGCGGGCATGGTGCGTTCCTGTTCGATGGCGCGATGGCCGATGCCCCCGCGGTCGCCGCGGCGCGCGAAACGCTTCGCCGCGCGGGCGAAGCCTGATGCGAGCGCTGCTCAAACTGTTGCTGGCCGCGTGTCTGTTGATCGGATTCGCCGCGCCGGCCGTCGCCGAGCCGCCGATGTCGACGGTGGCGACAAGCCTGCCGACGCTGTCGAGTTCGGGCCCCATCCTGCTCGCGGCGATCGATGGTCGCGCGGTGGCGATCGACATGGGCGGCAAGCGCGCGTTCGTGCTGGGATCGCGAGGTTGGTCGGCGGTATATGCGGGGCATATAGACTTTGGGCGTCTGCTGACGGTCATAAGCGATGGCCGGCGTACGTTGCTTATCGGTCGCGGCGACGACGGAGGGGCTCAGCTGGTTGCCGGGCTCCATTTTTCAGGCGGTGACCTCACGCCGCGCATCCTGCCGCCGCTGCCGATGCCGCTCAGGTCTGCCACTGCCGCTTTCGAACCCGATGCCGTACTTGTGGCCGGGACGGACGCCCGCGGCGCGGCGCATCTGCTGCGCCTCGACTGGACCACAGGCGATGTCTGGCAGCTGCTCGATGCCTGGCCGGGCGGCGGCGTGCCCGCCGCGCTTGCGGCGCAGAATGGCGGCATCTTCGTCATCCTGGCGAGCGGGCAGCAATGGCGCTGGCTGAAGCTCAAGGGGTGGAGCGCGGGTGCGCCGGCACCGGGCACGGTCGTTCCCGGTTCGGCACGGGCGATCGGTCAGGCCTATCTGCTCTATCTCATCGGCGGCACGGACGGCACGCGTCTCTACAGCTACAGCGCGATCACCGACGCCTGGGCACCGTTGGGATCGGCGCTGCCGCACCGGGCGGTCGCCGCGGTCAGCCAGGGCGACGGCATCCTGTCGGCCTGGCGCGACGGCAACGGTCTCGCCTTTTCGGCGCTCACGCTCAAATCCGCGCGTCAGTCGATCTCGCCGATCGATATGGCGATCATCGGCGTTTACCTATTCGGCATGCTCGGCGTCGGGCTGACCTTCTACCGGCGCGCCAAACAGGGGCCATCGAGCGAGTTCTTCCTCGGTTCGCGGTCCATCCCGTTCTGGGCGGCCGGGATCAGCATGTTCGCGGGTTCGATCAGCTCGATCAGCTATCTCGCGGTCCCGGCCAAGGCGTTCGAGACCGACTGGGAATATATCATGTCGAAAATGACGACGGTGGTCGGGCTGATGTTCGTCGCCGTCTTCGTCGTGCCGATCTTCCGCCGGTTGAACCTGGTGTCGGTGTTCAATTATCTCGAACAGCGCTTTCACCCGGCGATCCGCATGCTGTCGAGCGCGCTGTGGATCATGATGCAGATCGGCGGGCGGATGGGGATCGTACTCTTCCTGCCGGCGATGGCGATCGGCACGATCACCGACACCAACATCGTGGCGTGCATCGTCGTCGTCGGCCTGTTCACGATCGTCTATACCGCGCTTGGCGGGATGCGCGCGGTAGTATGGACCGACGTCTTTCAGGTGCTGGTCCTGACCTGCGGCGCGCTGTTCGCGATCGGCTTCATCGTCTGGCAGATCGGCTTCGGCACGATCGTCGACACCGCCGCTACGTTCGACAAGACCAGGATGCTGAACTTCAGCTTCGACGTCACTCAGCCGACCGTTTGGGCGTTCACGATCCTCGTCCTGTTCGACGTCGTGCTGACCTTTCCCAAGGATCAGGTGCTGATGCAGCGCGTGCTATCGACGCCCTCGGAAAAGGCCGCGGGGCGATCGGTCTGGCTGTTCGCGGCGGTGCTGCTGCCCAGCGCATTCATGTTCTACATGATCGGCACGGTGCTATTCGCTTATTACCGGGTCCATCCCGGACAGCTCAATCCGTTGCTGCCGATCGACACGGTGTTTCCGTCATTCATCGGCACCGAGCTGCCGCATGGCGTGGTCGGGCTGATCATCGCCGGCCTGATAGCGGCGGCGATGGGCACCTTGTCGGGCATCATCAACAGCGTCGCGACCTTGTTGTCGGTCGATTTCTACGACCGGCTGATTCCCGGACGCAGCCAGCGCCAGATCGTCCGCTTCGCCGAGATCACCAGTGTAGGCGTTGGCCTGGTCGGGATCGCCATCGCGATCATCCTCTCGCGGCTCGACATCCATTCGCTGCTCGACCTGACGATCGAATTGTTCGGCCTGTTCGGCGGCAGCTGCGCGGGCGCCTATACGCTCGGCCTGTTCACCCGGCGCGCCAATTGGCAGGGCGTCGCGATCGGCATCGTGCTGGCGTCGATCCTCACGTTGGTCGTGTGGATCTTCGGCCTGGTCCACCCCTATCTCTATCTCGCGCTGGCAATCGCCTCGTCGATCGGGATCGGCTATGTCGCGAGCTTCCTGTTCCCGCCGCCCAGCCATTCGCTCGAGGGCCTGACGATCTTCACGCCCCGTCGCGGCAAGGCTCAATCGAAGGAGTCGCTACTATCGACACCGGCTTCCTGAAGACGTTCGTCACGGTCGTCGACCAGGGATCGATGGCCGCCGCGGCGCGCGTGCTCAACATCAGCGCGTCGGCGGTCGCCCAGCAGCTTCATGCGCTCGAACGAGAAATGGGCGCGCCCTTGCTGCTCCGCGTCGGGCGGACGATGCGGATGACCGAACAGGGCGCGCGTGTCCTGGCGCCCGCCCGCAAGCTGTTGCGCGACGCGACCGATCTGCGGGGCATCGCGCAGGAAGGCGAAGTGACCGGCGAATTGTGGCTGGGCGCCTGCACCACGCCGCTGACCGGCCTGTTGCCCGATATCCTGGCGGCGGTGAGCAAGACCTTTCCCCAGGTCAACATCCACATCCAGTCGGGCAATTCGGCGCAGCTCTTCGTCGATGTCGAAGCGGGCAAGCTCGATGCCGCTCTGGTGCTAGAGGCGCCCTATCCGCTGCCCAAGACCTGCGACTGGCTGTTGTTGCGCGAGGAGCCGCTGATCGTGCTGGCGCCGCGCGCTCTGGCCGACCGCGATCCGCTCGACCTGCTGCGCGAGGAACCGCTGATCCGCTACGACCGCAATCAATGGGGTGGGCGGTCGGCCGAGGTCTATCTCAACGAACTCGGCATCGTCCCGCGCGAGCGGTTCGAGCTCAATGCTCTGAATGCGATCGCGATGATGGTCGATCGCGGCCTGGGCGTGTCGATCGTGCCCGACTGGACCCCGCCCTGGCCCGAGGGGATCGACATCGTCCGCCTGAAATTGCCCGAACGACGTGTCGGTCGCCGGATCGGTATCGTCTGGTCGCGCTCAAGTGTCCGCATGCGGTTGGTCACTGTGTTTTTGAACGAAAGTGCGCGGTTGTCCGAGCTTGACCGTGTTGGAGCCGGATAATGCGAAGCGACAGACAAGATATCGGTTAGCTGCGCACTGATGGCTGTTTTGCGCCCCAACGTCGGCCGCTTCGTCGGCCAGAGTAAGGTCTTTGCGAATGCTCGCCCAGACGCGGGGCGGGGCAACGTAATGTCGCTGGCGTTTGCGACAATCTGACGGGCGCCGCCGGAACGAATATGAGCACTTTCTCGCAAAAACCTTGAAGGCCGTTCCGGCGAATTGCGTTTTCCGGCGCGATCTTTGTTCATTTGGCGATCCTCCTCTGGCAAGGCTAGAGTGGCGAGCAATCGAGGACGTTCGTGCAACGCGGGCATCTGCGGATGAATCTTTCGAGAGCTTGATGACCAGAAACGAAAACACCAGCCGGAACGATGGAGCGGAGCCCGTCAGACGTCTCACCATGGGCGATCTCGCAACGCTCGCCGGTGTGTCGAAGATCACGGTTTCGCGCGCGCTCAAGAACAGCCCTCTGGTCCGCGAAAAGGTACGCGAGCAAATTCAGGAGCTGGCCAGGACACAAGGCTATCGTCTCAATACCGCGGCGCGCAACCTGCGCCTGCGCCGCAATCACGGCATCACCGCCGTGGTGGAGATGACGCCGACGGCGGATCGCACCATGTCCGACCCGACCATCCTCGCGGCACTGGGTGGCCTGTTGCAGGTGATGACCGACGCTGGATATCGCGTGATCCTGACCACGCTCACGCAATTGCTGCAGTCCCGCCACGATGATTCCGACGGGATCATCCTTCTCGGCCAGGGCAAGGATTCGGAGGCGGTCCGCTGGGTGAGCAAGCTGGGCCTGCCGCTGATTGTCTGGGGGTCGCCGAGCGAGTCCGACGGCGACTGGCTGACGGTCGGCAGCGACAATCGGGCGGGCGGGCGCTTCATCGGCGAGCATCTGGCGTCGCTGGGTCGGCGGCGCATTCTGTTTCTGGGGGATCCCGCGCATCCGGAGATCGGCGAACGGCTCGCCGCGATTCGCGAGGCATCCGGCGCCGACGTCGAGGTGCAGCCCTGCGACTTCGGGATCGGTGCCGGGACCAGGGCGATGCAGGAGGCGCTCGAGCGCGGCTGGCGCGGCGATGCGGTTGCTGCGGCGAGCGATACGATCGCTTTAGGCGCGATGGCGGCGCTGATCGAGGCCGGCATCGCCATCCCCGGTGAGGTCGCGGTGACCGGCTTTGACGATATCCCCGCATCGACGGCGTCGGCGATCCCGCTGACCACCGTGCGGCAGGACTGGCAAAAGGCCGGCGAACTTGTCGGCACGAAGCTACTGCAATGGCTCGGCGATGGGGCGCCCACGCCCGAGCAATTGCCGGTCGAGCTTGTCGTCCGATCGTCGACCATCGGCAATGGCTGAAGCGCCGGTCCCGGCCGGGCCGTCACCGCTGACGGACGTCGCGGTCCCGGCGTTCCGGCTGCCTTATTCATGCTTCGCATCGCCTGCCGCACAAGAGCTGTTCGTCCGGCAGCGCGATCTCGCGCCGCTGCCGCCAGGGGCGTCGATCGCGGAGACGCGCGCTTATTACGACGCGATCAACGCCGATCGTGTCCGGCGGTTGCGGGAGATCTTCGCGGTCGAGGTGCGCAGCGAAACGCTCGACGGCGTCCGGGTCGACCGCGTGATTCCGCTCGGCGAGGCCGTGTTGCGCGACAGCAATCGCGTGCTCGTCAACCTGCACGGTGGCGCCTTCTTGTGGGGAGCAGGCAATGGTGCCCTGGTGGAAGCGATCCCGATCGCCGCGGAGAGCGGGATGGAGGTTGTGGCCATCGACTATCGCCAAGGTCCCGAATGGCGGTTTCCGGCGGCGTGCGAGGATGTGGCGGCGGTCTATCGGGCGCTTCTCAAGGATCACCTACCCGAAGCCATCGGTTTCTATGGCTGCTCCGCGGGCGGGTTGCTCGCCGCCCAGGCCATCGTCTGGTTCCGCGCGCAGCACCTGCCGATCCCCGGTGCGGTCGGTACCTTTTGCGGATCGCTGATCGATTTCACCGGTGGGGATTCGCTATACCTTGCGTCGGTCGCTAACGGCCAGCCGCCTGACTCGGCGCTCGGTTCGTATTCGACGCTTCCCTATTTCGCGGATACGCAGGCGGACGATCCGCTGATCTTTCCGAGCCTCGATCCGGCTGCGCTGAAGGTCTTTCCGCCGACGCTACTGATTGCCGGTACGCGGGACTTCGCAATGAGCTCGGTGCTCCACAGCAACGAATTGCTGACCGCTTCGGACGTCTCCACCGAACTCCATGTCTGGGAAGGCATGGGCCACGCTTTCTTTTCCGATCCCGAGCCCGAGGAATCGCGGCAAGCCTATCGCGTGATTGCGCGCTTCTTCAGGCGAGAATTGAGCCGGATTTCCGCCTAGTCGAGGACAGCCTCACTTTCCCAGGCGGTCCTTGAAGAAGCGCGCCATGATGGCGAAGGCCTGGTCGGATTCGGGCGCGTCGATATAGGACCAGAAAGCGTGCGGCAGGCCGTCGAACATCACCAGCTTGTTGTCGACGCCGGCCTGTTCGAGCGCGCGGCAGAAATTGGCGGTGTCGCTCAGCAGGAAATCGCGCGAGCTTGTCAGGCACAGAGTCGGCGGGAAGCCCTTCAGGTCGCCGAGCAGGGGCGATATCATCGGATCGGTGAGCCATTGTCCGCTCTGCAGATAAACCCCGGTCACCATGCCGAGATCGAGTTTCTGGCCAGTGACCGTGTCGCCTGGGCGGGAAAGATCCCCATCGCCTGAAAACATGCCGAGCAATGCGGGCATGGGCAGCTTCTCCGCCCGGATCCGGGCGATCAGTTCAGGCCCGAGCACCGCGCCGGCCGAGGTGCCGTAAATGCCGATATCGCTCGCTTTGTGGGTCTTGAGCAACTCGCGATAGACCGCGAGGCCATCGTCGACCGCGGCGGGGAAGCGATGCTCGGGAGACAGGCGGTACCGGACAGCGATGACGGGGATGCCGGTCAGCGCGGCGACCGGGATATTCTCGGTCAGCGACCCCGAATCGACCATGAAACCGCCGCCGTGCAGGTTGAGCAGGACGCGCCTGGAGGACATCGTGATCCCCTTGGCGGTGACCAGCCGCACCGGGACGCCTGCCATGGTCGCGTCGGCGATGTCGACGGCATATTTCTTGCGCTGCTCGGCGGAAAAAGTCTGCTGATACTGGTCGATGAACGCGCGTTGTTCGGCAAGACTGGCGTTTGCCTTCGGATTTGCCGCGGCATTCGTCGTGATCGCCACGCGCGCCTTCTCGCTGAGCGTCGCGGGCAAGGGTGACGCGCCGGCCGCGGCCGGGGAGGCCGGCGGCGCCGGGGGAGGGGCGTTGGTCTGCGCGGCCGCCATGGTCGAGCATGCGACGAGGGACAGAAGCACCGTCCAGCCACCGGTCAGGGGCGTCGTGCGCGCCGTGCCACGACCATGAAGGCGATGTCCCTTATCCGTCATCCGCTGTCGTCTCGCTTCTCGTTTTGGCATCTTGTCCCGATCGCTGCGTCGATGCTAGCAAGGAATGACATCGATACCAAGGGCAAAGTGCCGGGCCGGTAGCGGCATCTATACGCTCGCCATCTCCTGTGACGATTTCTATTGGTATCGATGTCATTTCTGGACTAGCCCTTGGCCCGTCGGGCGCGCGACGCGCCGGCGGCTTCGAGGAGAGGTTCCATGAAAATCGGTCCGAAGATCGCGGGTTCGCTTCTGGCGGCGGTTGCCGTGACGGCCGGTGCCGGTCGCGCTGCGATGAATCCCGGCTCCGCCACGGCGCCGGCGGTCGGGAAGGAGATTCCGACGCTTCAGACTCAGACGACGGAAGAAGGGCAGAAGGTCGTCTATGACCTTTATACCTGGCAGCGGCGCGAGCTGGCCAAGCGACTGCCGCTGGAAGACGCGTGGCCCCCCGACTCGGCGGTCGAAGCGCAGTTCAAGCGTTTCAACCTCGACACTTCGCCGGTTGCGGCGGCGCCCCGCTTGCCTGCGCGGATCCTGCCGGACGTCTACCTGGTCAATGCCGACCCCAATCTCGCCTATCTGATCGACGCCGGTCCGGAGGGCCTGGTGCTGATCGATCCGGGCATGGAGAACAATGTCGGCGCGATCCTCAAGAATATCGCCGGGCTGGGTTTTTCTGCCGACCGGATCAAATGGGTCGTCAACACCCATGCGCATCTCGACCATGCGATGGCGGATGCGTCGTTCCAGAAGCTGGGTGCGAAGATCCTGATCGGGCGCGATGATGTGCCAGCGGTCGAAAAGGGGACGCTGATCACCGGCAAGTTCCTGCTACCGCCGGCGATGCAAGCGGCCTACCCCTTGGCCCATGTGGACTGGCCGGTCGACGACGGCGAGGTGCTCAAGCTCGGCAACAAGACCTTCTATGCGATCCACACTCCCGGCCACACGCCAGGGTCGACCTGCTTTCTGCTGCAGCTCGAAGGGAAGAACGTCCTGTTCGGGGGAGACACCGTACTGTTCGACTATCGGCTGGCTGCGCAACCGCCCGCCTTTACCGACAACAATGCCTATCTCGCATCGCTCAAGAAGCTGGCCGTCTACGGATTCTATCCCAACAGGATTCGCTGGGACGTGTTGCTGCCCGGCCATGGCACGATGGTGCTCGATCGCGCCTATCTCGATGTCCAGAAGGCCTATCGGCAGGTTCAGCTCGACGTTACCGACAACGCGCCGGTCGAAGCGCTTCCCTTCGGAACCGAAGCGTATCGCAAGCTGATGTTCGGCCGGCCGTAGCGGCCCGGCCGGTTGGACGGCACTAACAGCATATAGCCGCCGGACCGGGCACGAGAGTGCCCTGGCCCTGACGTCGGCTGTCAGGTTTTGCGCTCGTCATTGCCGTGTGGCGAGAATGGTATCGTTGTCATTTTTGTATTGTTATCGATGTCATTTATGTTAGGAACAACGCTCTGAAAGGCTGGGGCGGCACGAATCGCCCCGCGATTAGGAGGGGTTCATGGTTCGTCTATCCGCCAATCTGCTGTTGAGCGCGTCGCTGCTGACGCTGGTCGCCATCCCGGCTGCGGCACAGACCGCGCCCGAAGGTCAGGCGGCATCGCCGCCGCCGACAGCGCCGCCGAGCGATAATGGCGACATCATCGTCACCGCGCGGCGCACGGCCGAAAACCAGCAAAACGTCCCGATGTCGCTCACCGCGCTCTCGGGCGAGCAGTTGCGCGAGCAGAATGTCACGATGGTGTCGGACCTGGCGCGATTGGTGCCCTCGCTCAATTTCTCCACCGATCTCAACCGCAACAACGTGACCTTCGCGATGCGCGGGCAACGCGAAACGAGAACCTCGCCGGGCACCGGCGGCGGTCCGGCGGTGGTGCCGTATTTCGCCGAGGCGCCATCGCGGGCGATCGGCCCCGGCCAGTTCTTCGACCTGCAGAACGTGCAGGTGCTCAAAGGACCGCAAGGAACGCTGTTTGGTCAGAATACGACCGGCGGCGCGATCCTGTTCGAGCCGCAGCGGCCGACGAACCAGTTCGAAGGCTATATGATGGGCACGATCGGCAGCTACGGCCGTCTCGATGTTGAGGGTGTCGTCAACATCCCGATCGTCGACGACAAGCTGCTGCTCCGCGTCGGCGGCCAGTCGCTCAATCGCAACGGCTTCACCCATGATGTCGTCACCGGCAAGGATTATGACGACAGGAATTCCTGGTCGGGCCGCGTCAGCCTGTTGTTCAAGCCGTCCAGTTCGTTCGAGAACTACACCATCGGTCAGTATCTCGAGTCGCGCGAGAACGGTCCGGGCATCGTCCTGATCGCCGCCAATCCCGCCAATGTCTTCGGGCCGTTCCTGACGCCGCTATTGGCGCAGCAGCAGGCGAGGGGTCCGCGTGATGTCGCGCTCAGTGCCATCTCGCGCGACCGCACTCGGCAGATCGGGGTGATCAACCGCACCACGCTGAATCTTGGCAGCAATCTGACGCTGACCAATATTTTCAGCTACACCCGCTACCAGACCGACAGTGCGCGTGACGACGACGGCACGATATTACCCATCCAGGATTCGAACGGGGCCTGGAAGCCCGGCACCTGGAACAGCGACTTCAATTACCTGACCGAGGAATTGCGGCTGTCCGGGGCGCTCGGCGACGGCTTCGTGAAATTCCAGGCCGGCGGCTATTATGATCATTTGTCGCCCGGCGGCGTCATGACCTATTCGCAGAACCTGCAGACCGTGGCGACCAGCTCGCAGGTCAACGCCACGGGCGGGTCGACTGCCAAGGCCGTGTTCGGGCAGATTGGCGTCGATGTCGGCAAGGTCGTTCCGGCGCTGATTGGGCTGAACCTGACGGCCGGCTATCGCTACACTTGGAATACCTTCGACTTTGGTATCTCGCTGCTGGTCTATCCCGGCGTTTTGCGTCCGCCGCCCGCGCCTCAGGCAGGCGATGTGTGCCTGGCGCCTCCGGGCAGCGTCTATCCGAACTGCGGCGTCTCGGGATCGGGCAAGGATCAGGGCGATTCGTTCGCGTTCGGTGCCGACTACAAGGTCGGCCGTAACGTCATGGTCTTCGCCAACTACAAGAAGGGCTATAAGCCGGGCGGGTTCAATCCGACCGTCGCCGCCTTTGGCGGTACGCCCTCCAACCCGCTGTACAGTTTCAAGTCGGAGACGGTGTACACCACCGAAATCGGCCTGAAGACATCCTGGTCGCTCGACGGCGTGCGCGGACGGTTCAACGTGACCGGCTATTCCAGCAAGTATCGCGATATCCATGCAACCGTGCCGGCGATCATCCCGCCGTTCACCGCGACCGCGATCCAGAACGCCGCGCGCGCCACGATCAACGGCGTGGAAGTCGAGGCGAATGTCACGTTCAAGCCCTGGCTCTCGATCGACGCCGGCTACAGCTATACCGATGCCAAATACGATCAGTACACGGTCGCGGGCGTGGACCTGTCGAGCCTGCCGTTCGTCTTCACGCCGAAGAACCAGTATAATATCGGCGCGAGCCTAACGCTGCCTACACCCAAGAAACTTGGCGATGTAATCCTTCGCGGCACCTATAGCTGGCAGGATCGCATCTATGCCGGCGACACCGATCCGACCCAGCCCTTCTCCTACATCAATGGCTATGGCCTGCTGGGTGCGCGGATCGACTGGCGGAACGTGCTCGACACCAAGAATGTCGACCTGTCGTTCTTCGTGACGAATCTCACCGACAAGACCTACCGGGTCGCGGTCATCCAGCAATACAATGCCAGCGGCTACACCACGGCGATCTACGGCGAACCGCGTATGTACGGCGTGTCGCTGCGGACCCGGTTCTGAGTGGACAGGCCCGCTCGATTGCGGCTCCATCGGCGGTGGACCGGCAGGGCGGCACGGCCAGCCGTCGCCGGCCCGCCGCCCGTCCGCGGCTTCGTTGATGCTTCTGAACGCGCCGCCGGCTTCCTGGCGAGGGCGCGCTTGTTCCTGGGGCGCGTTGGAGGAAAAGTGACGAACCTGCCGGTCCTTGCTGCCCTGGCGATTTCCTCCCCGGCAGCCGCCCAGCTCGCCGTGCCCAGCTTCAATCTGCCGCCGTCGAACCAGCTCAGCGACGAGGCGCGGGTCGTGCTCGAACGAATGAGCCAGGCGACGGCACCGGCCGACATCACCGGAGACATCGCGAAGGAGCGCGCCTTTTACGACCGCTTCAACGACGACCGGCTGGCCGAAATGCGGCGGCATTTCCGAACCGTCGAACGGCGCGAGACGATCAATGGCGTCACGGTCGATATCGTCGAGCCCGCAGCTGGCGTGCCCAGGGAAAACGCGCACCGGGTGCTCGTCAATATCCATGGCGGCGCCTTCATGTGGGGATCGGGCAGCGGCGCGCTGGTCGAGGCGATCCCGATCGCCGCGACGATGCGCGTGAAGGTCGTGGCCATCGACTACCGGCTTGCGCCCGAACATGTCTATCCGGCGGTGTCCGAAGACGTGACCGCCGTCTACAGGGCCTTGCTGAAACAATATCGGCCAGAAAATCTCGGCATTTATGGCTGTTCGGCAGGCGGGATCGCCACCGCGCAGGCGACTGCCTGGATCCGTCGCCAGGGCCTGCCGCGGCCCGGTGCGATCGGCACTTTTTGCGGCACCGGCGCGGCGATGTCGGGGGACAGCCCGTTTCTGGCCGGACCGACGACGGGCGGCGCATCGGTCGCCGCGGCACTCCCCGACACCTTGCCGTCTCCCTACATGCCGGGGATATCGCCGCGCGACCCGGCCGCTTATCCGCTAGCATTCGACGCGGAGGTGAGGGCGATGCCGCCAACCCTGCTGCTCGCCGGTGGACGCGATTTTGCCGCCAGCGCGCTGACCCTGGCGCATCGGCGCCTGGCCGCCGCTGGCGTCGACAGCGACCTCTATCTGTTCGATGGCCTGCCGCACGCCTTTTTCGTCTGGCCCGACATGCCGGAATCGATGGAGGCCTATCGGCTGATCGCCGCCTTCTTCGACCGCCATCTCGGCCGGAGCGCGCGCTGATGCGGACGCGGACCATCATGACGCTGGCGCTGACCTATGCGTTGCTCGGTATCCTGATGAACAGCGTCGGCACCGTCATCCTGCAATCGATCCTGCATTTCGGCGCGACCAAGCTGATGGGATCGACGCTGGAGGCCTGCAAGGACCTGTCGGTCGTCGCCGCATCGTTCCTGCTCGTCGCGGCGGTCCCCGTGTTCGGCTATCGCCGATCGCTGGTCGCGGTCCTCGCGCTGATGGCTGTTGCCTGCCTTCTTGCTTCCTTCGCGACCGGCTTCGTCGCGATGCAGCTCCTGTTCGTCGTCACCGGCATGTCGTTCGGCATCACCAAGATCGCGACCTATTCGACGATCGGACTGATCGCGCGCGATCCCGCCGACCATGGGAGCATCACCGGCTTTGTCGAAGGCCTGTTCATGGTCGGCGTGCTTGCTGGCGCGTGGTTGTTCGGCTGGTTCATCGAAGGCGGCGACTGGCTGCGCGTCTATTGGGTCGTCGCCGGGCTTTGCGCGCTGGGCTCGCTCTCCTGGCTCACCATCCGGCTCGACGAGCGCGAGGCAGTCGCCGGGCCGGTGACCGCGTCGTCTGCCGCGGGATGGAAGGAGATGCTGTCGCTTGCGGCCTTGCCCGCAACTGCCGTCGTGCTGGCGGTGCTCTTCCTCTACGTGCTGATCGAGCAGGGGGTCGGCACCTGGCTACCGACCTTTAACCGGGAAATATTGCATCTACCCGCCGCGATGAGCGTGCAGATGTCGAGCATCCTTATCGCGTCGCTCGCGGTGGGCCGCCTGCTTTCGGGGCTTGTCCTCCGGCGCGTCACGTGGCTGCCGGTCCTGCTCGCGTGCCTCGCCGCCCTCGCAGTGCTGATCCTTGCCTCGCTTCCCCTGGCTGAAGGCGTTCGGCCGCGCAACGGGATCGGCTGGACCAACGCGCCGTTCGCTGCATGGCTGTTTCCGCTGATCGGCCTTTTCCTTGCGCCTATCTATCCGACGATCTGTTCGATCGCCTTGAGCACCCTGCCGCGGCACCGGCATCCCGGCATGATCGGACTGATCGTCATCTTCTCTGCGCTCGGCGGCACGATCGGCTCCTTCCTCGTCGGCCTCCTGTTCCAGAAGCTTCCCGGCACCTCGGCCTTTTATGCGCTGCTGCTGCCGATCCTGCTCGTCGCATTGCTGCTGCCGCTCGTCCGACGGCGGATCGAAAGGATGGCCGCATGACTGATGTCGATATCCCCGCCACCCTGTTCGGGCCGCTGTTTGCCGCGGTGCAGGAAGGCCATCTGTTTCCCGATTCCAAGACCTTCGCTGATGCCCGGCCGCGCCGCGCCCCCGCGGCGATCCTTGCCGACTGGCAAGCGGCGCGACCCGAATCCGGCGATGCGTTGCGCCGGTTCGTGCTCGACAATTTCGACCTGCCCGAGGACGTGCCGCTCGCCGGGATCGAGCGCCGACCGCTCGCCGCCTATATTCGTGCCTTGTGGCCATTGCTGACCCGCACCTCCGACGATCCCGCGCCCGGATCCTCCGAGCTTTGGCTGCCGCACTGCTATGTCGTCCCCGGCGGCCGCTTTCGCGAACTCTATTATTGGGACAGCTATTTCACGATGCTGGGGCTCGCCCGGTCCGGCCGACAGGACCTGGTCGAGAACATGATCGACAATTTCGGCAGCTTGCTCGACCGTTTCGGCCATATCCCGAACGGCACGCGCAGTTATTATGCCAGCCGCTCGCAGCCGCCCTTTTTCCATCTGATGGCATCGCTGTCGAAGGACGACAGTGCGGAAGGCCGGCGCCGCCGTCTCGGCTGGATGGCGCGCGAGCATGCCTTCTGGATGGCGGGTGCGGCCGAAGTTGCCCCGGGGACCCAGGAAAGGCGGATCGTCCGGTTCGCCGATAGCAGTGTGCTCAACCGCTATTGGGACGATTGCGATACGCCGCGCGACGAGAGCTGGCGCGAGGACGTGCTTCTCGCCCTGGAGACGCCGGGGCGCGAGGCGGCAAGCTTGTGGCGCGATATCCGGGCTGCGGCGGAAAGCGGCTGGGATTTCAGCTCGCGCTGGTTCGCCGACGGCCATGATCTCGCGACCATTCGTACGACCCGGATCGTCCCCGTCGACCTCAACGTACTACTCTTCGGCCTCGAACACGCGATCGCCGCGGAAGCGGAGAGATTAGGCGAGCACGAGAGGGCGGTCGAATTCGCCGCGCGGGCGGATCGCCGCACCCAAGCGATCGCCCATCATCTTTGGAACGGTGAGGGCGGCTTCTATACCGATTTCGACCTCGACAATGGCGCGCCGTCCCACACGCTGACCGCAGCCGCTGCCTTTCCGCTTTTTGCCGGTCTGGCCACGCCCGGCCGCGCGCGCCGCACGGCCGATGCTCTAAAGCGATTGCTGCGCCCTGGCGGGCTGATGACGACGCTGCACGTCAGCGGTCAGCAATGGGATGCGCCCAATGGCTGGGCGCCACTGCAATGGATCGCGATCGTCGGGTTGCGTCGATACGGCCTGACGGAGCTCGCCGACGATATCGCCAACCGCTGGCTTGCGATGATCGAGACGCATTATGGCGAGTGCGGCCAGCTCTTCGAGAAATACGATGTCGAGGCCTGCACGGCGGGCTCGGGCGGCGAATACGCCATCGAAATGGGCTTTGGCTGGACCAACGGCGTCACCCTCGAATTGCTGGCGGCGCGCGGCGACCCGATCGAGGGCATGGGCGACACCCATCAACACGGCCGGATCGAATTGCCGGTATCACGGGGTGCAGCGACGGGATCGTGGCACGGCATGACGCAGGTCGGGCTCGAGGCGATCGCGCAGCAGCCGCGCAAAGAGGGCCGCGATGGCCAGCAATCCGCACGGCTATGATGCGCCGATCGTGGGGGCGGGGCATGCCGGCGCGCAGACCGCCATCGCCTTGCGCCAGCGCAAGTTCGGCAACCTTCTGAACCGAGCGCGACATCGCGCCGCCGCCGCGGCGAGGTCGACTCGCTCAGCTGCAACGACAGATTGCTGGTGGTCCTTCGCAAGGAGCGGCCGGGTGGCCGGGGCGCATGTCCAGGCCGTTCGCGGCTAAAGGCCTCGGCGCATGTTCTCAAGTCGATTTCCACACCTGGCAGCTGATCAAGGGAGTGGCGCTATCCACGCTGCTCGGTGTCAGTTCCGAGCTGGCGTTCACTGGTGATAGCGATCTGGTCGAGGCTCTCCGGCGGGCCGCGACACCGTGATCGTGAGCCGGCGGGCTGTCCTTTACGCCCGAGTATCTTCCAAAGAGCAGGACCGCGAGGGCTTCTCGATCGATGCCCAGCTCAAGCTGCTTCGGAATTACGCCGCGGAGAATGAAATCCACGTCGCCGAGGAATACGTCGATGTCGAGACGGCCAAGGTTGCCGGGCGCACGCAATTCAATGCCATGGTCATGTTCATACGGACCAATCCGACGATCGACACGATACTCGTCGAGAAAACTGACTGCCTTTACCGCAACCTCCACGATTGGGTGACGGTCGACGAATTCGATATCGATGTGCATTTCGTGAAGGAGGGCGTCGACCTCTCCCGCGATTCGCGTTCATCCGAGAAGTTCATGCACGGCATCCGGGTGCTGATGGCGAAGAACTATATCGACAACCTCTCGGAAGAGACGCGAAAGGGCATGCTGGAGAAGGCAGAGCAGGGCATTTGGCCGACTGTGGCACCGCTCGGTTATCGCAATGTCGTTGGCCCGAATGGCAAAAAGATCATTGAGGTCGATCCGGACGCCGCTCCCGGTGTGGTGCGGCTGTTCGAATTGTTCGCCACCGGCCGCTACTCGCTCAAGCAGGCCGGCATGAGAGCCCGTCGCGACGGGATGATTTACCGCAAGAGCCTCAAGCTTGTCGGTGTGAGCACCGTGCACAAGATGCTGCGGTCGCGTCTCTATACCGGAGAGTTCGAGTGGCTGGGAACGCGCTATCAAGGGTCCCATGAGCCTCTGATCTCGGTCGATCTATGGGAGAAAGTTCAAGAGGTTTTCGATGGCCGGAACACCCCGCGCGTACGGGGCGTGGAGAAGGATTTCCTGTTCACCGGGATGATCAAGTGCGGCCACTGCGGCTGCCTGCTGGTCGGCGACATCAAGAAGGAAAAGTACATCTACTATCGCTGCAGCCGCTTCAAACGGAAGTGCCCCGATCCGTATGTCCGCGAAGAGAAGCTGATCGAGCAGTTCGTCGACCTCACTGCTCCGGTTTCGATGACCGACAAAATGTTCAAGTGGCTTGCCCACGCCCTGAAGGACAACAGCCGCCTCGTTGAAACTGAACATGCGCGCTGGATCGATCGCCTCCACCGGGAGCAGGTCGATATCCGTGACCGTATGAAGCAGGCCTATATCGACAACATCGACGGCAAGATCGACGACGACATCTTCGATAGCCTGATTGCGGACTACAAGCAGGACGAGCGGAAGATCGTCCGTGAGCTGGAAAGGCGCATGGACGCCGATCACGGCTATCTGGACGAAGGGATTCGGCTGATTGGCGTTGCCAAGGACGCTCGGCGGATGTTCCAGAAAGCCGACCGGGAGGGCCGCAAACGGATCCTGTCGCTGCTACTTTCGAACTGCACTTATTCTAACGGCGTGGTCTCAGCAACCTGCCGTAAGCCATTCAATATAATAGTGGAAAGCTTGCCCCGCGAGGCCCTCGCAGGGGAGGATTCGGGCGCTAGAGCACTCAAATCGCGGAAATGGCTCCCTGAGTAGGATTCGAACCTACGGCCGCTCGATTAACAGTCGAGAGCTCTACCGCTGAGCTATCAGGGAACGTCACCGGAGCGCGCGTCTATACATTCGCGCATTAACGATGCAACCCCTGATTTCCCGTTAAAGCTCAGGTGGAGAACTGCTCCATCGTGATGCGGTCGTCGAGCGCATGCTCGGGGTCGAACAGCAGGATCAGCTCGCGCGAACGGTCGATCGCGATATCGACCTGGGCGACGTCGCGCACCTCATGCTGGTCGGCGACGGCCGAGACCGGCCGCTTTGCCGCTTCGAGCACCTTGAGCGTGATCCGCGCCTTTTCGGGCAGGATCGCGCCGCGCCAGCGCCGTGGGCGGAAGGCGGAGATCGGGGTCAGCGCGATCATCGCCGAGCCGAGCGGCAGAATCGGACCGTTGGCCGACAGATTATACGCGGTCGATCCAGCCGGCGTCGCGGCGAGGATGCCGTCGCAAGCCAGTTCCGGGATCACGACGCGATCATTGACCGTGACTTCCAATTTGGCGGTCTGGCGTGTCTCGCGCAGCAGCGAGACTTCGTTGATCGCGGGATGGACGAAGGTCTCGCCGGCGATCGTCCGGGCGGTCATCTGGAGCGGCGTGACCTTGAACGGGCGCGTGCGTTCGAGCCGGGCATCGAGCCCGTCGCGCCGCCAATCGTTCATCAGGAAGCCGACCGTGCCGAGGTTCATGCCGAACACCGGCACCGGATCGCCGCGGCGATCGAGCATCGCGTGCAGCGTCTGGAGCATGAAGCCGTCGCCGCCCAAAGCGACGACCAGATCGGCTTGTTCGACCGGCACCCATTCGTACGAATCGCGCAACTCGCGCTCGGCGGCCTGGGCAGGTGGGGTCGGCGACGCGACCAACGCGCGCTTCATCCGCCGGTCACGCTCATATGCCGCCCGACCGCGGGCGCCGTGCCGGCGGCGATGCGGAAATCGTGGCGCGCGGGCTTGATCGCCAGCGATTCGTCGATCGCTGCATCGAGCCCGACCATCCCGCTGTGGCGCAGCGCGCTCTTCAGATCCACCTGATCGTCATGGCCGAGACAGGCATAAAGGCGCCCCTCGGTGGTCAGCCGGACGCGGTTGCAGCCGTCGCAGAAATTGGCGGTGAGGGGGGAGATCAGTCCCAATCGGGTTGGGCTGGCGCCGACCCGCCAATAGCGTGCGGGGCCGCCGGTCGATCGAGGATCGCGGATCAGGTCGAACCGCCGCGACAGATCGTCGAACACCGCGGTCAGCGGCACGAAACGGTCGGCGCGATCCTCGTCGATCGTGCCCAGCGGCATGGTTTCGATCAGGCTGAGGTCGTGGCCCTGTTCGACGCACCAGGCGAGCATTGCCGGAATCTCGTCCTGATTGAGATCCTTGAGCGCGACCATGTTGATCTTGACCGCAAGTCCCGCGGCCTTGGCGGCGGCAATGCCGTCGAGGACGCGCGACAGGTCGCCATGACGCGTGATGTGGCGAAAACGATCGCGATCGAGGCTGTCGAGGCTGACATTGATCCGGCGGATACCGGCAGCCCACAGGTCATCGGCACAGTCGGCCAGCCGCGTGCCGTTGGTCGTCAGCGTCAGTTCGTCGAGACCGTGGCCGATCTGCCGCCCCAACCGCCGGGCGAGATCGATTGCGCCACGGCGCACCAACGGTTCGCCGCCGGTCAGCCGGATCTTGGTCACGCCGCGCGCGATGAAGCGTTCGGCAATGACGGCGATCTCGTCGAGCTCGAGCAACGCATCGCGCGGGAGGAAGCGCATATCCTCGGCCATGCAGTAACGGCAGCGCAGGTCGCAGCGATCGGTCACCGACACGCGCAGATAGCTGATCGTGCGGCCATGTCGGTCGATCAGGGCGGGGGCGGTCGCCATCGTGTTTCGACAGCTAGGGCGTCACCCCCCTCGCGGCAACCCTGATTAGTTTGGCCCGATTAGTTTGGCCCGATTAGTTTGGCCCGATTAGTTTCGCTCGGTTGGTTTCGATTGCGGATTGGCGAAGGCGGCTGGGCATGCGTAGAACCGCGCGCAATGGTCCCCACCGATCCCCAGACCGGAAACTCCTTGTTCCTGCTGTCGTTTCGGCAGCGCGGCGAATTGTCGGCGATCGCGGCGGCGGCCGGTTGGCGCGTGGTGGCCGCTCGGCGCGGCGACGGCGCGGCGCGGCGGTATCTCGGCAGTGGTGCGGCCTTGGCCGTGCTCGACGCTCGTGGGGCACTCGGCGACGGGCTTGCCGCTGCCAAGGCATTCGGCGACGCGGCGCGCGTCCGCGGCGGTGCCTTACTGGTGCTGGTGTCGCGCGACGATGTCGCGGCGCTGGGCGATTTCCACGCCGCCGGGGCGACGCATTTCCTGGCCAGCCCGTTCACCGAGCTCGAATTCGCCCAAGCGCTGCGGTTCGCGTGGCGCTTCGTCGAACGCGTCGCCGGCGATTGGGATCGCGGCCGCGCGGTCGACCTGCTCGGCTGGCGCTATAATCGCCGCACGCGCCGGGTACGTTTGACGCCCGCTTTGGGCAAGCGGCTCGATCTGGGTGAAGAGGTCTCGCTCGACACGGCGCTTCGCGCGCTGCCGCCCGAGGATCGCGCGGCAGCGGCAGCGGCGGTCCGTCGCGTCGGTGATGGCGGGGTAACCGCCTTCGCGCACGATCATCCCGGGGTTGGGCGACTGGTCCACCACGTCCAGGCGACCACGGGCGATTCCTGGGTCCACGGACTGATCGAGGAACTCGGCACCGCGCCCGACGCGGCGGCGGAAACCGAGGAGGCGCTCGAAGGCGCGTTCGACGCCGGTGCTGCGCATCTCTGGCTCGATCGCCGGCTGCAGCGCGGCGAACGCCCCAGCGCGGTCTTGATCGCGCTTAGCCGGTTCGATCTGGTCAATAGCGGTTATGGCCGCCCGGCCGGCGACGCGCTGATCCGGGCGGCGGTCAGGCGGATCGCCGGGGTCGCCCGCACGACGCTCGGCAAGCGCCAGATCGTCGCGCGGCAAAAGGGTCCCGAATTCCTCGTCGGGGTCGAGGAATCGGCCGATGCGGAAGCTTTGGCCGGGGCGCTGGCCGAGGCATTGGCGCGGCCCTTCGCGATCGACGGCACGTTGGTGGCGGTCGGCGCGCGGCTGGGCGTGGCGGCGGCGCGGGCGGATGAAACCGTTGATGCGCTGCTGCGGCGCGCCAATGACGCGCTGGACGATGCGCGCGCCTCCGACGGCGCGACGATCCGCATTGCCGACGAACCCGCGATCGCCGAGGCGCTGTCGGTCGATCTGCGCCGGGCGATCGAAAGCAACGAGATCGCGGTGCTGTTCCAGCCGCAAGTGGCGATCGCGACGGGCAAGATCGTCGGCGTCGAGGCGCTCGCGCGATGGGAGCATCCCCGTTTCGGCGCGATCGGTGCCGATCAATTGTTCGCCGCCGCCGATCGCGCCGATTTGGGGCTGGCTTTGTCCGACCATATCCAGCGGTTGGCGCTCAGCCGGGCGGCGGCCTGGCCTGAAGCATTGTCCGGCCAGCGCCTGTCGATCAACCTGACCGCTGCCGACATCGCGCGGCCGGGTTTCGCCGACATCCTGCTCGACCGCATCGACGCCTCCGGGTTCGCGCGGTCGCGCCTGACCGTGGAGATCACCGAGAGCGGGCTGATCGACGACCTTGGCGTGGCGTCGTCATTGCTTACCGGGTTGAGACAGGCGGGATGCCGAGTGGCGATCGACGATTTCGGCACCGGCTATTCGAGCCTCGCCTATCTCAAGGCGCTGCCGCTCGACTATCTCAAGATCGATCGGAAGCTGGCGCAGGACATTGGCGGATCGCCGCGCGACCGCATCGTCGTGCGCGGGGTGATCGAAATGGCCTTGTCGCTGGGGCTGTCGGTGATCGCCGAAGGCGTCGAGACCGCCGAACAGCTCGATCTGCTCGCCAAGGAAGGCTGCCAATATTATCAGGGTTTCCTGTGTGCCGAGCCGCTGACCAGTGCAGCGCTTGCCGATCTGGTCGCGGCGTGAGCGACGATCCGCAGAATCTCGGCGGGGTCTGGTACGGTCGCTACGATGCGTTGGGCTATGCCGATACAAATAGCTTCGTCGCACGGCTTGACGATGATGGCGGCGCGATCTCGGGAACGATCACCGAGCCCGATACCAGCGGCGGAACTGGAGTGAGGCGGGCCTTTGTCAGCGGCACTCGAAGCGCATCGGGGCTCCGGTTCGTAAAGCAATATGACGGCGGTGCACTGGCACACGCGGTTCGCTATTCGGGCCAGATCAATAGCGACGCGACCGAGATATCAGGCACTTGGATAATCGTGAGCCATCACGGCATCTTCACGATGCGCCGCGAGAAATTCGCCGAGATCGACCTCGAACGCGAAGAGGAGGTCGAACTTGTCGGCCCTCAGGACGCTCTCTTCATCCGCTCATCGACGATCCGCTCGAATTGCGCGCTGGCGCCCTTGGCCAGCATGTCGAGCAATACCAACGCGTCCTCGTCGATCGGGCGGCCGCTGCGCCAATAGGCGCCGATCGCCGCGACTGGCTTGCCGAAACCGATCGGGGCCATCGCCAGGCCGACGAAGTAGATCGAAAGATAGGCGTCGAGCGGCACGCGGAGATCGACGCGGATGTCGGGAATGACGATCGTCCGGCGCTGCGTCATCGCCATGCCCGAGATGCACGAATCGATCGGAAAGCGCCGCCCTGCCCATAAAGGCGCGATCGAATCCTCTCCGACATAATGGACCTGATCGCGCTCGCGTATCGCCACTGTCACCCCGTCACTGCCCAAGATGGCGCGCGCGCGCGACCGTAATATCTCCAGTATCTCGGCGAGCGACTGGGCTTTCGTCAGTGCCTCGGTCGCGGCGGTCATGAGCCGCAAGCGTTTGAAACGGACCGTCTTCTCCATCGCTCCTACCCCACGCGCGAATCCCGGCGTTACGCTCAGGGAGTAAAGATTAATTCTTTTTGGACCAATTTCTTGTCAGGTCAATCGATCGCGCAAATGCGCGCCGATCCGCATCGCGTTCGCGACGATGGTCAGCGTGGGATTAGGGTGCAGACCCATTACTGATGAGGATCGAGACAGCCATGACCGGGATGCTGTGGGAGGAGGAATGCGCAGAACGGGGGTTTTCCCCCGTTCAAGCGTTCCGACGCGCCACAGGGCCCGGACATGGCTGCCGCAAAGCGGTGGGACGAAAAAGGCCACTGGAGCGGTCGGACGCTTGCCAGATAGACACCGCTATCTGGCTGCGCGCCCTCTCTCCCAGCGACCTTTTTCGTCTCCATCTCGACCTCATCAGTAATGAGTCTGCACCCTAGAGCGATGGGCCTATCCCGCCGCCTTCGCCAGCCCCTTCGACAATTGCAGCGCGCCATTGAGCCGGGCCTGCGGATCGCCCCATTCGCGCGCGATCACCAGCTTGCTGTCTGGGCGCAACTTGGCCACGCCATTGAGCCGCGCGACATAGGCGAGCAGTCCGTCGACATTGGGCGGTTTGTCGTCGTGGAAGCTGACGAGCGCGCCCTTCGCGCCGACGTCGATCTTGGCGACGCAGGCTTTCTTGGCGTTGAGCTTGATTTCGATGAGCTTGATCAAATTCGCAGTCGGCTCCGGCAAGGGACCGAAACGGTCGATCATCTCCGCGGCGAACGCTTCGATCCCGTTCTGATCGTCGAGCTCGTTGAGGCGGCGATAGAGACCCATGCGCAGATCGAGATCGGGGACATACTCCTCGGGAATCATGATCGCCGCATCGACGGTGATCTGCGGACTGAAGTCGCGCGGGCGCTGCGCCAGGCCGCCGGCGCGGGCGTCCATGATCGCTTCCTCGAGCATCGACTGGTAGAGTTCGTAGCCGACCTCGCGGATATGCCCCGATTGCTCGTCGCCGAGCAGATTGCCCGCGCCGCGAATGTCGAGATCGTGGCTGGCGAGTTGGAACCCGGCGCCCAAGGTATCGAGATCGGACAGCACCTTGAGGCGCTTGTCGGCAGTTTCGGTGACGATGCGGTTGGCCGGCGTCGTCAGATAGGCATAAGCCCGCGTCTTCGCGCGTCCGACGCGGCCGCGTAGCTGATAAAGCTGGGCGAGGCCGAAGCGGTCGGCGCGATGGACGATCATCGTATTGGCGCTGGGAATGTCGAGCCCGCTCTCGACGATCGTGGTCGAGACCAACACCTCGAACTTCTTGTCGTAGAAAGCGGACATCCGCTCCTCGACCTCGCCCGCGGCCATCTGGCCGTGCGCGACGACATAACGGACTTCGGGCACGTGCTCGCGCAGGAATTCCTCGATTTCCGGCAGGTCCTTGATCCTGGGCGTGACGAAGAAGCTCTGCCCGCCGCGATAATGTTCGCGCAGCAACGCCTCGCGCAGCACCACCGGATCCCAGGGCATGACATAGGTGCGCACCGCCAGCCGATCGACCGGCGGGGTCTGGATCACCGACAATTCGCGCAGCCCCGACATCGCCATCTGCAGCGTGCGCGGGATCGGCGTGGCGGTCAGCGTCAGGACGTGGACGTCGGTCTTGAGTGCCTTGAGCCGTTCCTTATGGGTGACGCCGAACCGTTGTTCCTCGTCGACCACGACGAGCCCCAGCCGCTTGAATTCCACTCCCTTGGCGAGGATGGCGTGGGTGCCGATCACGACGTCGACCGTGCCGTCGGCCAGTCCCTCCTTGACTGCCTTGGCCTCCGCCGTGCCGACCAGGCGCGACAGCCGGCCGACCTTGATCGGAAAGCCTTCGAAACGCGCGACGAAATTGTTGTAATGCTGGCGGGCGAGCAGGGTGGTTGGACAGACCACAGCGACCTGCATCCCGCCCATCGCCGCGACGAACGCGGCGCGCAAGGCCACCTCGGTCTTGCCGAAGCCGACATCGCCGACGATCAGCCGGTCCATCGGCTTGCCCGAGCCGAGATCGTCGAGCGATTCGGCGATCGCGCGGTCCTGGTCGTCGGTTTCCTGATAGGGGAAGCGGTCGACGAATGCGGGATAACCCGACGAATCGGGTTGAGCGACATCGGCGTGGCGGAGCGCGCGCAAGGCGGCGGTCGCGATCAACTCTCCAGCAATTTCGCGGATACGCTCCTTCATCCGCGATTTGCGCCGCTGCCACGCCTCGCCGCCCAGGCGATCGAGCGTGCCGCCTTCGTCGCCGCCATAGCGGCTCAGGACTTCGAGATTCTCGACCGGAACGTACAGTTTGTCGCCGCCGGCATAGGTCAGCGCGACGCAATCATGCGGCGCCTTCTGCACCGGGATCTGGGTCAGGCCCTCATAGCGGCCGATGCCGTGATCGGTGTGGACGACGAGGTCGCCCGGCGTGAGCGTCGCAAGTTCGGCGAGAAAGGCGTCGGCGGACTTCTTGCGGCGGTTGCGCCGCACCAGCCGGTCGCCGAGCATGTCCTGCTCGGTGAGCAAGGCGATGCCGGGCGTGGTGAAACCGTGGTCGAGCGGGAGGATGGTGAGCGCGACGCCGTGATCGGCGGCGCCTTGCGCTTCCTGCCAGGTGTCGACGAGCTTCAGCCCGGTCAGCTCGTGGTCCTTGAGCAACCCGGCGAGGCGTTCGCGAGACCCGGCCGAATAACTGGCCAGGATCAGTTTCTTGCCGTCTTTCCGTAGCTTGGTAATATGTTCTACGACTGCTTCGTAGATATTGACGCCGCTCGCACGCTCGGGCGCGAAGTCGCGCGGGCCATCGACCTCGAAATCGAGCACGCTCTCGCTCGGCGGCTCGTGGAACGGTGTGGCGAGGTGCACCTTGGCCTGGTCGAGCCGCGTCGCCCATTCCTCGGGAAGCAGGTAGAGTGCGCCCGGCGCCAGCGGGCGATAGCTGCCCGGATCGCTTGATTGCGCCTTCAGGCGGTTGGCGTGATAGTCCGACACGGCCTCGAATCGCTGTTCGACCGCCGCGGTGACGCCCGATTCGCGGATCACCAGCGCGTCGTCGCCGAGATGATCGAACAACGTCTCCAGCCGTTCCTCGAACATCGGCAGCCAATGTTCCATGCCGGCCAGGCGGCGGCCGTCGCTGATCGCCTGATAGAGCGGATCGCCCGTCGCGGTCGCGCCGAACTTCTCGCGGTAGCGGGTGCGGAAGCGCTTGACCGATTCCTCGTCGAGCAAGGCCTCCGATGCCGGCAGCAAGGTGAAGCCGTCGACGCGACCGGTGGTGCGCTGGTCGGCGGCATCGAAGGTGCGGACGCTCTCGATCTCGTCGCCGAAGAAATCGAGCCGCAACGCCTGCTCCTCGCCGCTCGGGAACAGGTCGACCAATCCGCCGCGCACCGCGAACTCGCCCTGGTCGTGGACGGTGTCGGTGCGGACATAGCCGTTGGCCGACAGCAACACGGCCAATTTGTCGCGGCCGATCCGCTCGCCCGGGGCGAGGCGCGCGACGAGCTGGCGGATGCGGAATGGAGTCAGCGTGCGCTGGGTCGCGGCATTGGCGGTGGTGACCACCAGCTGCGGCTTCTTCGGTGCCTGTTGCAAGCGATGGAGCGCGGCCAAGCGTTCCGCCATGACGCGCAGGGTCGGGCTGGCGCGGTCATAAGGCAGGCAGTCCCAAGCGGGATAGGTGACGATCTCGATCTCAGGGGCGAAATACCCCGCGGTTGCCGCCACCGCGCGCATCTCCGCCTCGTCGGGCGCGATCAGCACGACGCGGCCCGGTGCCTGGGCGCGGGCGAGGTCGGCGAGCAATACGGGCAAGAACCCCGCCGGGACGCCGGCGAGGGTAAGGGGGGCTTTCGCGGAGAGGATCTTGCGCGGGTCGGTCATTGGTTTCCTATCGCCCTCTCCCTTTTGAGGAGAGGGTTGGGAGAGCGGTAGTGCGGCAAGGGGTGTCGTCTGTGGCTGCCCCTCTCCCCGACCCTCTCCCCGGAGGGGAGAGGGAGTTATTTGGCAATCGGTACGAAATTCAGCTGCTTCATCGCCTCGATCATCGGCCCTTGCCACTGCACCGGCACATCCTGCGTCCCGATCGCCCAGGCCATGATGTCGACGTCCTGTTCTTCCAGGAAGGTTTCGAACCAGTCGATCTCGGCATCGTTCCACGTCGCGCCATGTGCGTCGAAGAATCCGCCGATCATCAGATCGGCTTCCTTGGTGCCGCGGTGCCAGGCGCGGAAGCGCAGGCGCTTGAGGCGGATCTCGCGGTCCATGACACTCCAACGGCAATTGGCCGGCGGCGTTTCGGGAACGCAGCCGGCGGGTAAGATTTGACGGCGTTTCGAACGGCCCCGAAACGCTGTAAGCGCCCAGATAATCATGCGCCCCGATATCCTCAACCCGCTCTTTGCCGAAGTGACCGCGCTCAAGGGCGTGGGGCCCGCGCTTGCCAAGCCGCTCGACCGGTTGGGGCTGCATCGGGTGGTCGATGTAGCCTTTCATTTGCCGACCGGGTTCATCGACCGGGTGCCGCGCGACGAACTCGACATGGCCGATGCCGGGCGGACGATCGCGATCACGGTGACGCCGGTCGATTACCGCACCAGCAGCAGCCCGCGCGGGCCGACCCGCGTCCATGCGACGGACGCCAAGGGCAATTATGTCAGCCTGATCTATTTCGGCGGGTCATCGGGCTGGGTGAAGAAGCTGCTGCCGCTCGGCGAAACCAGGCGCATTTCGGGCAAGCTCGAGTTGTACGGTCAGGAATTGCAGATCGTCCATCCCGATCTCGCCGACGCCGAAGAGGGTTTTCGCGAGCGTGAGGCGATCTATCCGCTGTCCGAAGGACTGACCTCGCGCCGGCTGGGACAGATGGCGTACCAGGCGATCGAGCGCGCGCCCGATCTGTCCGAATGGATCGAGCCGGGGGTCAAGGCGCAGCACCAATGGCCAAACTGGCGCGATGCGCTTGCTCGTGCCCATGCCGATCCGGCCGACGAGAAAGCGCGCGAGCGGCTGGCCTATGACGAACTGTTCGCCAACCAGCTCGCCTTCATGCTGGTCCGCCAATCGTCCCGTGCTCGGCGTGGCCGTGCGCTCAACGGCGACGGGCGGCTGCGCGCCATGCTCAACCTGCCGTACGCGCCGACCAATGCCCAGGCACGGACGATTCGCGAGATCGAGGGCGACCTCGCGCAATCGGCGCCGATGCTGCGATTGCTCCAGGGCGATGTCGGTTCCGGCAAGACGTTGGTCGCGACGATGGCGCTGCTGATGGCGGTCGAAGCCGGCGCGCAGGGCGCGTTCCTGGCGCCGACCGAGATCCTGGCGCGGCAGCATTACGATACGCTGCAGCGGATGCTCGCCGGGCTGCCGGTCAACGTCGCGGTGCTGACCGGGCGCGACAAGGGCAGGGTGCGTGAATCGACGCTGATGGGGCTGGCCGACGGTTCGATCCATATCCTGGTCGGGACGCATGCGATCTTTCAGGAAGCGGTGGCCTATCGCGACCTCGGCCTGGTCGTGGTCGACGAACAGCATCGCTTCGGCGTGGCGCAGCGGCTGCTGCTGCAAGAGAAGGGCGCCGCGCCGCATTTGCTGGCGATGACCGCGACGCCGATCCCGCGCACGCTGACCCTGGCGCAATATGGCGAGATGGACGTCAGCCGGCTCGACGAGATGCCGCCGGGGCGCCAGCCGATCGAGACGCGGGTAATGTCGGAGGACCGGCTGAGCGAGATCGTCGAGGGGCTCGGCCGGCATCTCGACAACGGAGGTCAGGCCTATTGGGTGTGCCCGTTGGTCGAGGAAAGCGAGAAATCGGACCTTGCCGCCGCCGAGGCGCGGGCAGGGTCGCTCCAGGCGCGGTTCGGCGATCGGGTCGGGCTGATCCACGGCCGCATGAAGCCCGCCGAGAAGGACGCGGTGATGGCGCGATTCGCCAGCGGCGATCTCGGCGTGCTGGTCGCGACCACGGTGATCGAGGTCGGGGTCGACGTGCCCAATGCGACCCTGATCGTGATCGAGCATGCAGACCGTTTCGGCCTCGCTCAGCTTCATCAGCTGCGCGGGCGCGTAGGGCGGGGGACGGGGCGCTCCATCTGCCTGTTGATCCGCGGCAATGCTTTGAGCGAGACGTCGCGCGCGCGCCTGGCACTGATGCGCGAGACCAATGACGGCTTCCGCATCGCCGAGGAGGATTTGCGATTGCGCGGCGCGGGCGAAATGCTCGGCACGCGGCAATCGGGCGAACAGGGCTATCGGCTGGCGACGCCAGAGCATTTTGCCTCGCTCCAGCAAACCGCGCATGACGATGCGCGGCTGATGATCGACCGCGATGGCGGTCTCGACGGCCCGCGCGGCCAGGCGGCGCGGACCGCGCTCTATCTGTTCGAGCGCGATGCGGGTGTGCAATTGCTGCGGTCGGGGTGACGGTTGGTGATCGGCGGCTGGCGGGCCCGCTGCTGGCCTCAGCGAACGTTTTTGAGCAACGCCGTGAGCAGTTCGTAATATTCGGCCATGCCGATCGGCCGGTCGAGTTCGCAGCCGATCCGACCACCCAGCGACCAACGCACCTCGGCGACGATCACCCCGACCACAGGAAGGGTGATGTGCAGCCGTTCGCCGACCGGGCGGTCGCTATCGACACGGGCCATCAGCCCCTGGGCCGACATGTTGACGACCAGCAACGATACCGGCCGGGCATCCCCGCCGAAAGCGCGCGCACGGTAATGAACCTCATCCCGTGGAGCATCGCGCTCATCGCTATAGGCCAGTGCCGCGCCCATCGAGTCCTTTTCCGTTCGCTACACTGAGTAACGACCAGCGCATGAAAAGCTTGAAAAGGAACGTGTTTAACGCCCGTTAGCTATACCCACGCTGGCGTGAGCAAACCGTGATGCTTCTTGCCCGCCGACACGCGTACCGGATTTCCTGCCATCGCGATGGTGAACGCCTCATCCGCCACCTTCTCGCCGTCGACCCGGGCACCGCCACCGGTGATCAACCGCCGCGCCTCGCCCTTCGACGCGCAGAAGCCGAGCCCGATCAGCGCATCGACGATCCCGATCGAGCCGGACACGGCGAGCGTCGGCAAATCGGCGCCTGCTGACCCTTCCTCGAACGTCTTGCGCGCGGTCTCGGCGGCCAGGCTCGCTGCCTCCTTGCCGCGGCACAAGGCGGTCGCCTCGTTGGCGAGCACGATCTTGGCCTGGTTGATTTCCGCACCCTCGAGCGATTCGAGTCGGGCGATCTCGTCAAGCGGCAGATCGGTGAACAGGCGAAGGAAGCGGCCGACGTCGCGGTCGTCGACGTTCCGCCAATATTGCCAATAATCATAGGCTGGCAGCGCATCGTCGTTGAGCCACACCGCGCCGGCCGCGGTCTTGCCCATCTTCGACCCGTCGGCATTGGTGATCAGCGGGGTGGTCAGCCCGAACACTTCGGTGCCGTCGACGCGGCGCGACAGTTCGATGCCGTTGACGATATTGCCCCATTGGTCGGAGCCGCCCATTTGCAGCCGGCATGCCGAGCGGCGCGACAATTCCAGGAAATCATAGGCCTGGAGGATCATGTAGTTGAATTCGAGGAAGGTCAGCGGCTGCTCGCGATCGAGCCGGAGCTTGACCGAATCGAATGCCAGCATGCGGTTGATCGTGAAATGCCGCCCGACGTCGCGCAGGAACGGGATGTATTCCAGTGCGTCGAGCCAATCGGCATTGTTGACCATCACCGCGTCGGTCGGGCCGTCACCGAAGGTGAGGAATCGTTCGAACACGCGGCGGATCGACGCGATATTGGCGCCGATCGCCGCATCGTCGAGCAGCCGCCGGCTTTCGTCCTTGCCCGACGGATCGCCGACCTTGGTCGTCCCGCCGCCCATCAACACGATCGGCTTGTGACCCGCTTGCTGCAGGCGGCGCAGCATCATGATCTGCACCATCGACCCGATGTGTAGCGACGGTGCGGTGGCGTCGAAGCCGATATAACCCGGCACCACCTGTTTGGCCGCGAGCGCGTCGAGCGCGGCCGCGTCGGTCACTTGGTGGATATAGCCGCGCTCACTGAGCAGGCGGAGCAGGTCGGATTTGTAATCGGTCATGATGGCGGCGCGGGTAGCATCGCGACTAGCGACTCGGCAACTTCGACAAGGGATCGACCGGAATACGGCCTTGCCTAAGCTCGAAATGCACTTCCGGGCGGTCGGCGAAGCCGGTGTTCCCCGACAGCGCGATCGTCTGCCCGCGCTTCACGGCCTGGCCGCGCGTCACCACGATGCGGCTGGCATGACCATAAACGCTGGTCCAACCATTGCCGTGACGAACCATGACCAAGCCACCCAGTCCGGCGATGCTGTCGGTGGTGTAGATCACCACGCCGTCGGCCGCCGCCCTGATCGGCGTCCCCAACGGCACCGCGATCTTGATGCCGTCATTGCGCTCTCCGCTGGCACCGCCGCCAAAGCGCTTGACGACCCTGCCACTCGCGACCGGCCAGAGGAACGGGCCGCTGAGCGGCGAGGGTGCACCCACCGCGGCGGTGGAGGGCAGCGCCCTGGTCACCGAGGTCGCGGGGCGAACGGGTCTGACATTGTCCGGAATGGCGGGCTCGCCGCCGCCGGTGGCAATATCGCCAAGATCGATCTTGAACGCCGCCGCCCGCTCGGCGAGCGTCTGGGGCGACCGCGCACCGCCGGGGACCAGGATACGACGGCCCGACCGTAGGACGTAAGGCTCGATCAGATTATTGGCGGTGACGATATCGGCCCAGCGAACACCGTAAGCCCGCGCGATGGCGATGCCCGATTCGCCCGGTCGGACCAAATGGTAGCGGCCGCCGGGAATGCGCAATTGCTGCCCGTCGCGGATGGTGAAGGGCGATTCGAGGCCGTTCGCCCTGGCGATGATCTCTGAGCCTGACCCGGTCCTGTCGGCGATGCCGCGCAGCGTATCGCCGGGCCGCACGATATAGCTCGAGTCGGCGATCGTCCGCGCATCGGGCGTAACCGGTCGCGCTTCCCAGGCGGGTGGTGCCGAGGGCGGGGCGGGAGCCTCGTCCTGTGGCGGCGGCGGGTCGTAATCGGCGATAGGCGGCGAGCCCGCGTCCGACGGCCGCGCATAATCGGTCCGCGGGATGCATCCCGAGAGTCCGAATATCAAAAAGGCAAGTGTGATCATTCGCATCGCGGGCCCCCCCTGCGTCATCGATACGCTTTCTCCAGCATAGCCAGTGAATCGCGATGCGTAAGGTCCATCTGCAATGGCGTCACTGTGATGTAACCCATTTCGATCGCTTCGAGGTCGGTATCGGCGGCCGGCGTGTGTTCGATGCGGCCCAAACCCATCCAGTAATAAGCGAACCCGCGCGGGTCGGTGCGCTCGATCACCTTGACCCGGCCATAGTCGCGCAACCCCTGGTGGACGACGCGCACGCCCATCACCTCATCGGGCGGGATCGGCGGAAAATTGACGTTGACCACGATGCGCGGGTCGACTGGCGCAGCGATCAACGGCGCCAGCACACGCTCGCCCCAGGCTTCGGCGGTATCGAACGTGACGTCGTGGCCGGGCGCTTCGGCGCCATAGCGCTGGCTGATCGCGATCGAACGAATGCCGGCCAGCGCGCCTTCCATCGCCGCTCCGATCGTGCCCGAATAGAAGACATCTTCGCCCAGATTGGCGCCGCGATTAACGCCCGACAGGATCAGATCGGGCCTGGCGTCGCGCATCACATTGGCCAGCGCGAACATCACCGCGTCGGTCGGTGTGCCGCCGACGGCGTAGCGCTTGTCGTCGAACCGCTTGACCCGCAGCGGCTCGGACAGGGTCAGTGAGCGACCCTTGCCCGATTGCTCCTCGGCCGGCGCGACGATGGTGATATCGTCCGAGAAGCACCGCGCCAGGCGTTCGAGCACCGCCAGGCCGGGCGCGTGATAACCGTCGTCATTGGTGAGGAGGATCCTCACGCCTTGGGCTCGAGCCGATTCAACCCACCGAGATACGGTTGCAGCGCGTCGGGGATCGCGACCGCGCCGTCTTCCTGCTGATAATTTTCCAGGATCGCGACCATCATCCGCCCGACGACCAGCCCGGAGCCATTGAGCGTGTGGACGAACGCCGGCTTGCCGTCCTCGCCGCGGAAGCGGGCGTTCATCCGCCGCGCCTGGAAATCGGTGCAGGTCGAGCAGCTCGAAATCTCGCGATAGCGGCCCTGGCCCGGCAGCCAGACTTCGAGGTCGTACGTGCGCGCGGCGGAAAAGCCCATATCGCCGGTGCAGAGCTTCATCCGGCGGAAGGGGAGGCCCAGCCGGGTCAGCACGTCCTCCGCGGCGGCGGTCATCCGCTCATGCTCGGCTTCCGACTGATCGGGCGGCACGATCGAGACCATCTCGGCCTTCTCGAATTGGTGCTGGCGGATGAATCCGCGCGTGTCGCGCCCGGCGGCGCCCGCCTCGGAGCGGAAACAAGGCGTCAAGGCGGTGAAGCGCAGCGGCAACTCGTCGGCCGCGAGGATCTTTTCGCGCACGATGTTGGTCAGCGATACTTCGGAGGTGGGGATCAGCCAGCGACCGTCGGTGGTCTGGAACAGATCCTCGGCGAACTTCGGCAATTGCCCGGTGCCGAACATCGCTTCGCTGCGCACCAGCAGCGGCGGTACGACTTCCTCGTAACCATGGTGCTTGGTCAGCACGTCGAGTCCGAACTGGCCGAGCGCGCGATTGAGCCTGGCCGCGGCACCACGCACCAAAGTGAAGCGCGCGCCGGCGAGCGCCACGCCGGTTTCGAAGTCCAGTCCGAGCGCCGGACCGATCGCATCGTGCTCGCGAATATCGAACGCGAATACGGGCTTGGCGCCGCGCTCGTGCATCAGTTCGTTATCGTCTTCGTCGGCGCCCATCGGCACATCGCCGAGCGGCAGATTGGGAATCGCGGCCAGTGCCTCGTTCAGCGCGGTTTCGGCGACGCGTTCCTCTTCCTCCAATTCGGGCAGGCGCGTCTTGAGCGTCGCTACCTCGGCCATCAGCGCGCTCGCGGTCGCTTCGTCTTTGGCCGCCTTGGCCGCGCCGATCGCTTTCGACGCCTCGTTGCGGCGAGTCTGCCCTGCCTGCAATTCGGTGATCACCGCGCGGCGCTTCTCGTCCAGCGCGAGCAGGTCCGACGCCATCGGCGACAGGCCGCGACGGGCCAGGCCGGCATCGAAAGCTTCGGGGTCGTCGCGGATCAGGCGGATGTCATGCATAGCGGCGTGGCTATGGCGGGGCGGGACGAGCCGCGCAACCCGGCTCGGTGCTGCGGCGTTGGAGTCCTTGAAGCTGCGCTGGCTCGGTGCCGGCCCGCTCCCCCACCCGACCGCCCAACAGGGTATGCTATGGGCGGTCGGGTGGGGGAGTGGGCCGGCACCGCAACCGTTTCAGCGCCGCTGAAACCGGATAACGAGGAGAGAATATCATGCAGCTTCGCCACAACACCCTGGTCGTCGTAGCCGACGGCCGCAAGGCGCTGTTCCTGCGCAACGAAGGCGACGGCGTGCACCCCAATCTGGTGGTCGAGCATGCCCAGGACCGGATCAATCCGTCCGATCGCGACCAGAAGACCGACGCGCCGGGCAGCACGGCCAATTCGGTCGGATCAGCGAGGAGCTCGATGCAGGAAGTCGACTTTCACCAGCAGGAGGAAGATCGCTTCGCCGCGGATGTGGGGGCGATGCTCAGGGAACGTGCGCTCGCCAACGAGTTCGAATCGCTGATCATCGCCGCGCCGCCGCACACGTTGGGCGAGTTGCGCAAACATTATCATGTCGAGGTCGCCAACAGATTGGCCGGCGAAGTCCCAAAGGACCTCACCGGCCGTCCCATTCCCGAAATCGAGAAAGCGTTGGGCGCCGCTTAAGCGGCAGCCGTCTCGGCGGTCTTCTTCGTGAAGCGCTTGCGTACGACCATCGCTGCCGCGGCACCGCCGAACAGCAGGATCATCGGCGGTGCCGGGACCGGGGCGGGTGTGCCGCCGGTCGATCCGGTCGAGGAGCCGTGACCACCGGTCGAGCTCCAGCCACCGTTCGACGACCAGCCACCGTTCGAGCTCCATCCCTTGGACGACGAGCCGTAGCTCGACGACGAGGTCGAGGACGAGCCGGAGGTCGAGGACGACCCCGAGCTGGCCGACGAGTTGGACGAGCTCGATCCGTTCGAGGACGACGAGGTCGAGGACGACGATCCGTTCGACGAGCTCGAGGTGGACGAGGAGACATCGCCCGACGATGAGGTCGAGCCGGACGACGACGAGGAGACATTGCCCGACGACGACGAGGAAACGTTGCCCGACGAGGACGACGAGGTGCTGCCCGACGAGAAGCCACCGGTCGAGGTCGAGGACGAGGATCCGCCCGACCCGCCCGATGAGGTCGAGCTCGATCCGCCCGAACTGGATGAGGTCGACGAGATCGCGATCCCGCCGCTGCCACCGCCACTGCCGCCGCCGCCAAAGCCGCCGACGAAGAACCCACCGCCACCGCCACCCCAGCCGCCGCTGCCGCCGACGATCGGCACGCCGCCGCTCGATCCGGTGAAAGCGGGCGGCATCGGCAAAGGCGCGCCACCAGCGACCGTCACCATAGCCGGCGGACAGGTCGTCGTTGTCGTCACCACCTTGCGAACGCGCGATCTGGCGGTGCTTGCCACTCGGGCTCGCACGACATGCCGCTTGTACGTCTTGGCGTAAACGGGTCGAGCTTTGGCGCCGTCGGCCACCTTGACCGCACCGCCGCCGATAATGGCGCCCCCACATGCGCAGGCGCAAAGTTTAGCCATCGCCATCCGGACAGACATCGCGTCTACTCTCTCTAAGGCCGTCGCTGAGTTGACAGAAACGGTGGTGGTACTCGCAGTTACTCCGCTGCTAGTGCGATAGTGCAAAACAAAGAATTAAGCGCAATTCCATTAACCACTTATAATCGACCGATTTGATCTTTCTCTCGGCCGGAGCCGGTCCGATCATGGTTAACGTGTCATTGTGATACGACGTGGGTTAACCTTGCTGCTCCGATCGATGGTTTTGATCTATGACCGAAGGATGAAGGAGCGGTTCACGCCGCCGTCATCGGCCCCGCTTTATCGTGCCCGAAACGCGACCGATCTTTCGTCTGTCGTCAATCGCTTGTGGAGCCGCTTCCGCGCCGCTATAGGCCCGCTCGTCATTGGGGTCCGACAGGCACACGGGAACAGTGTTCCAAGGGCCAAACGGAGAGTGGGGATGGCAACGGCTTTGAATCGCATGGATGATTCCAGTTTCAGCGTACCGGCCAACGATGGCGACGGCTATCGACCGAGCCCTGACGAACCCTTCATGAATCCCCGTCAGCAGGAATATTTCCGCGACAAGCTGCTGCGCTGGAAGGAAGCGATCCTCAAGGAAGCGGAAGTGACCTTGTCGCAGCTTCAGGTCGAACCGCTGCGCGAGGCGGACCTGACCGATCGCGCCTCGAGCGAGACCGACTGGTCGATCGAACTGCGCACGCGCGATCGCCAGCGCAAGCTGATCTCCAAGATCGATGCCGCACTGCGCCGACTCGACGAAGGCGAGTACGGCTATTGCGAAGTCACCGGCGAACCGATCTCGCTGGGCCGACTCGAAGCGCGGCCGATTGCGACGATGACCGTCGAGGCGCAGGAGCGCCACGAGCGCAACGAGAAGGTATCGCGCGAGGATTGATCCGATCCATTCCGGATCGGATTTTTCGTGCCGGCCGGCGGTTTAACGCTTTCGACAATGTTTCGGCCTATGCGTTCGCGGGCGGCATGGACCCGTTTTTGGCAGGCATATGGACCACATTTCGCACGATCCCTTGACCGACGGCAGCGCCGAGGACGCGGCGGCGCAGCGTAATGAAGCGCGCGATAGCCTGTTGCTGGTGGCGCGGTTTCGCATCTCGGGCTCGATCGAGACCATGCAGGTGCGCGTCCGCAATCTGTCGTCCGGCGGGCTGATGGCCGACGTGCCCAGATCGATCGATATCGGCACGGCGGTCAAAATAGAAGTTCGCGGCGTTGGCTGGGTAAATGGCCGCATCGCCTGGGTCGCGGCGGGTCGCGCCGGCGTGGCGTTCGATCACCCGATCGACCCGCAGGCTGCGCGCAAGCCGGTTGTCGCCAGCCCGGTCAAGGACAAGCCGATCAAGCCGTTATTCTGACGGGACGACCCGAGCGCGTCGCGCCCGGGACCGTCACAGGCGGGTCAGATCGCCGCGATCGCTTCCTTCACTCGCAATTTCTGCTTCTTGAGATCCGCGAGGATGCGCGTGTCGGGGGCGGGGCGTTGGTTTTCGGCAGTGATCTGCCGGTCCAAAACCATATGCTTCGCCTCAAGAGCCGAAAGGTGCGAGTTCTGCATGGGAGCGGCCTCCTTCATCAAGGTGGGTGGACCAATAGAACACGAGTCGCGCGGTTTGTCGCCATCGATTTCACTTTCGATTCGACGCGGCGCATCGTTTTGGCGACAGATCGGTCATCGGGGACCTGAGGACGCGGAGAACGATGGACGAAGCGCAGATCCATAAACGGCTGGACGCCCTCAGGACCGAGCATCGCGACCTCGACTCGGCGATCGAGGCGTTGCGGATGTTGGGATCGAGCGACCAGCTCCAGATCGCCCGACTGAAGAAGCGCAAGCTGTTGCTGAAGGACGAGGTTACGGCGCTGGAAAACCAGTTGATTCCGGACATCATCGCTTGATCGAATTTGGCCTTGATCGAATTTGGGACGCAGCCGTCCTTTCGCTGCTTGCGGGAACGGACATTTGTGGCAATCCTGTTGCCTATGACAGGTGAAGTCACCGAACTGCGCATCCACCGCAAAATGATCGACTCGCTCTATGTCGAGGCGATGGTGCTGGCGGACGAGGCACGGGGTTATTTCGACCAGGGCGCGCGTATCGAGCGCGAGGCGCTGGATCCGCTCGGTCGCGTCACTTTTTCCTGCGAATCGCTCAAGGTGACGACGCGGCTGATGCACGTCATCGCTTGGCTGCTGACTCAGCGCGCGATCGATTCGGGGGAATTGTCACCGCGCGACGCGCTCGATCCGACGCGGCGCTTGGGCGATGCGCCGATCACCGATGGCGGCGTGATCGAACAGATGCCGGCGGATGCGCGCGCGTTGATCAATGCCAGCGTCGATCTCCATCGCCGGGTCGCGCGCCTCGACGGCGCGCAGACCGAGTCGCTGCCCGCCGACAGTCCGGTGCAGTGGATGCAGGCCCGTCTGGCGATGGCGTTTTAGGTTTTCGCGCTCGCTGAGCTGCGCTCGATATTTACTTCCCCGGCGAAGGCCGGGGCCCAGTCGCGATCTGGTCGCCGCGATGGAACGCCCTCTCCAAGTCATTGAAACTGGGCCCCGGCCTTCGCCGGGGAAGTGTTTTTAGATTGGATCTGCCGAGTATCGCCGCGATGCTAGAGCGCCGCGATCCGTGCCTTGGCCGCGTCGTACTCCACCTTGAGTCGATCGACGCGAGCCGCCACCGGCTCGACCTTGTCGATTACGCCGATGCCCTGGCCCGATCCCCAGATGTCCTTCCACGCCTTAGCCTCGCGGTTACCGCCGAAGTTCATCGTGCTGAGATCGCCTTCGGGCAGATTGTCGGGATCCATTCCCGCGGCGACGATCGAGCCGCGGAGATAATTGCCGTGCACGCCGGTGAACAGGTTGGAATAGACGATGTCCGCCGCCTTGCTCTCGACGATGCCCTGTTTGTAGGCGTCGACCGCATTGGCCTCTTCGGTGGCGATAAACGGTGAGCCGATATAGGCGAGATCCGCGCCCATCGCCTGGGCGGCAAGCACCGCGCCGCCGGTCGCGATCGCGCCCGACAGGATCAGCGGCCCGTCGAACCATTGCCGAATTTCCTGGGTGATCGCGAAAGGAGATAAGCGCCCGGCATGGCCGCCAGCGCCCGCGGCGACTGCGATCAGGCCGTCGGCGCCCTTTTCGATCGCCTTGCGCGCGAAACGGTCGTCGATGATGTCATGGAGCGTGATCCCGCCCCAATTGTGCACTGCCTGGTTGAGTTCCGTGCGCGCGCCGAGCGACGTGATGGTGATCGGCACTTGCCACTTTTCGCAAATGGCGAGGTCGCCTTCCAGTCGGTCGTTCGATTTGTGGACGATCTGATTGACGGCGAAGGGCGCGGCGGGGCGATCGGGATTGTCGCGATTCCACGCCGCTAGCTCCTCGGTGATCCGGTGCAGCCATTCGTCGAGCAGCGTCTGGGGCCGCGCGTTCAGTGCCGGAAACGACCCGACGATCCCCGCCTTGCATTGCGCGATCACCAGATCGGGTCCGGAGATGATGAACAGCGGCGACCCGATTACGGGCAGGCGCAGGCGATCGAAAATCGGCGTCCTCATGCCGGTTTCATAGCGCAACCGAAACCACAGTCCAGCAGCGCCCGAATACTTTTCGAAGTGACGGTACGGAATCCTCGAATCGCGCCGGATCGATCCATTTGCCATTCATCGTAAAGCCGTTATGGCGCGACAATACACCATATCACCAGGGTCCCAGAAATCGCATGAAGATCACTGTCGCGGCCGCGCTGCTGCTCGCCACCGTCTCCACCCCGGCGCTAGCCGCGGCGCGCTTGCCGACCGACGTCGTGCCGGTGTCCTACGACATCACGGTCGACCCGGACGCGCAGAAGATGACCTTCACTGGAACCGAGACGGTCAACGTCACGGTCAAGAAGGCGACCAGCACGATCATCCTCAATGCCGCCGACATGACCATCAGCCGCGCGACCATCGACGGCAAGGCGGTGCCGTTCAAACTCGACAATGACGCGCAGCAATTGACCCTGACGCTGCCGGCGCCGGCCAGGCTCGGCAATCATGTCATCACCTTCGCCTGGACCGGCAAGATCAACGAATCGGCCGCGGGCTTCTTCGCGATCGACTATACCAATGACGACGGGTCGAAGGCGCGCATGCTCGCGACGCAGTTCGAGGCGCCCGATGCGCGCCGTTTCGCACCGATGTGGGACGAGCCGAGCTTCAAGGCCAGGTTCAAGCTGTCGGCGGTGGCGCCAAAAGGGCAGCTCGCCTTCTCCAACATGCCGGCCGCCAAGACCAACCGTCCCGACGGCACTCAGCTCTACAGCTTCCAGCAGACTCCGATCATGTCGAGCTACCTGCTGTTCCTCGGCATGGGGGACATGGAGCGCAAGACGGTGATGGCCGGCAAGACCGAGATCGGCGTCATCACGCGCAAGGGCGTGAAGGACCAGGGCGATTACGCGCTCGCCTCGGCCAAGCGACTGCTGGCCTATTATAACGATTATTTCGGTCAGCCTTATCCGTTGCCCAAGCTCGACATGATCGCCGGGCCGGGCACGAGCCAGTTCTTCGGCGCGATGGAGAATTGGGGCGCGATCTTCTATTTCGAGCCGGAATTGCTGTTCGACGAGAAGCGCGCGACCGAGAGCGACAAGCAACGCATCTTTGTCGTGGTCGCGCACGAAATGGCGCACCAATGGTTCGGCGACCTGGTCACGATGAACTGGTGGGACGATCTGTGGCTCAACGAGGGATTCGCCTCGTGGATGGAGAACAAGGCTTCTTACGATCTCAACCCCGGCTGGTTCGCTCGCGAGAGCGCGGTCAGCGAGGATCGCGAAGGCGCGCTGGCCATCGACGCCACCTCGGCAACGCATCCGATCATCCGCCATGTCGAGACGGTTGACCAGATCGGCGAGGCATTCGACGGGATCACTTATCAAAAGGGCCAGGCGGTCATCACGATGATCGAGTCGACCCTAGGCCCGGACAAGTTCCGCGACGGCATCCGCCGCTACATGGCGAAGTACAAATACGGCAACACGCAGACCGACATGCTGTGGGCCGAGTTGGAGGGAGCGTCCGGGCTCAAGATTACCGCCAGCGCGCATGATTTCACGCTGCAGGGCGGCGTGCCGCTGATCACCCTTACCGATGGCAGGTGCGTCAACGGCCAGACCATCGCTTCGCTGTCGCAGGGGCGGTTCGGGCTCGATGAGGCATCGAAGGCGCCGCAGACCTGGCGCGTGCCGCTGCGCGTCGGCACGATCGGTGGGGCTCCGATCAGCGTCATCACGACCGGCGCCACGACCAGCGTCACGGTGCCCGGCTGCGGTCCGGTCGTTCTCAATGTGGGCAAAGGCAGCTATCTGCGCGCGCGCTATTCCGGCGAGGCGCATGCCGCCATCGTCGCCAATTACGCCAAGCTCGCGGTCGCCGACCGGCTCGGCACGCTCGGCGACGATTTCGCGCTGGCGCGGTCGGGCGATCAGGATTTCGCCGCTTGGGCGTCGACCTTCGCCGCGATTCCCGACGATGCCAATCCGCTCGAATGGTCGCTGATTTCGGGCGAGCTCGGGTCGCTCTCCGGGCTTTACGCCGATACGCCGCTCCAGCCGCAGATCAAGGCGCTGACGATCAACCGGCTCGGGCCAGTGCTGGCGCGGATCGGTTACGAGCAGAAGGCCGGGGAGTCGCCGCTCGTCACCAATTTGCGGGAGGATCTTGTCGGCCGGCTCGGCGCGGCGGGCGATCCCGAAGTGCTCCGGCGCGCGCGCGACTGGGTAGCCAAGCTGAAGACCGACAGCGCGGCGATCCCGCCAGCGATCCGCGGACCGATGCTCGCCACCTTCGCGGCCAATGCGACGCCGGCCGACTGGGATCAATTGCTGGCGCTGTTCAAGGCGGAAACCAACCCGGTCGTGAAGAACGAATATGTCCGCTTGCTCGGGCAGGCGAAGGATCCGGCGCTGGCGCAAAAAGCGCTCGACTTGCTCAAGACCGATGTGCTGACCGCGCAGCAGAAGCCGACAATCTTGCGCGCCGTGGCGGGTGGCCATCCCGATTTGGCGTTCGACTATGCGGTCGCCAATGCCGACCTGGTCAACGGCGTGCTGGAGGCGAGCACGCGGGCCGGATTCATCGTCGGGCTGGGCGCCGGGTCGAACGATCCGGCGATGCCGGGCAAGATCACTGCTTATGCCGAGAAGAACCTGCCGGTGGGCTCGCGCGGCGGCGCCAAGCGCGCGCTGGCGACGATCGCGGTGCGCAAGGCGGTCGCGGATCGGTTGCGGGCTGGTGTGACGGCCTGGGCGGCGAAAGGAAGCTGAGGACAGTCGAGGCATCGCCGCCAAGGCGCAAAAGGCGGACTAGAGCATCGCGCGGAAAAGTGGGCACCGGTTTTCCGCAGAAAGCGATGCGATCACAAATAAATAGAGCGGCGTGCGTGATTCAGAAATCACGCACGCCGCTCTAACGCCAAGTTCGTCATCCCGGGCTTGTCCCGGGATCCGCCGGGCGGCAGGCCTAACGGCAGAGGCTCGACGGTATTACCTGTGGCGCGGCAGCGTTCGAGCGAGATCGTGTCCCCCGGACACGATCTTGGCTTGCCGGGGGCAAGCCAAAGCTCGAACGGGCACAAGGCCGGGGTGACGGTCGTGAGTGTGGGCGAGGGCGGACCCTCAATCGATCCGCTTCAATCCCTTGGCGAAGCGATGCGCGTTGGCGATGTAATGCTCCGCCGACGCCTTCAGGAACGCGCGCTTGTCGGGGTCGAGCGTCTTGATCGCGCGCGCCGGCGAGCCGACGATCAGGCTGCCGGCCTCGAACGTCTTGCCCTCGGTGACCAATGCATTGGCGCCGATCACGCATTCGTCGCCGATCACCGCCTGGTTGAGGACGGTCGCTCCCATCCCAACCAAGACCCGGTTCCCGACCGTGCAGCCGTGTAGAATAGCATGGTGCCCGATCGTGCAATCCTCACCGATCGTCAGCGGCACGCCATAATCGGAATGCAGCATCGTCCCGTCCTGGACGTTGCTGCCATTGCCGACCGTGATCAGCGAGGTGTCGCCACGGATCACGGTGCCGAACCACACGCCGACATTGTCGCCCAGCACGACCTCGCCGACGACATGCGCGTCGGGGGCGATCCACACGCCGCTGCCGATGACTGGGACTTTCCCCTCGAGTTCGTAAATGGGCACCCGTTTCTCCTCGCGAGGCAGCTAAGGCTGGAAGATGCCCGAGCGCAAGGCTGTGGAGAATTGCGCCACGGCCTCGTCCAGTGGATGTTGCCCGGCCCAGCGCCGCAGCGATGCGGCGGCGTCGATCGCGGCCATGATCGCGTGCCCGGCAATCTCCGGATCGACCGCGCGGATCGATCCGTCGGCGACGCCGTCGGCGATCGTCCCGGCAATGTGCCGGGTGACGCGGTCGGTCCGCTGCAGCATCTGTTCGCGCAAGTCGATCGGCAGCGCCTGATAGGCGCTGGTGCGTAGCAGCGGGCTGTCGGCGGCGAATTGCAGTGCAGTCAGGCTCGATACCATGATGGCCAGCCGTTCACCCTCGTCGCTGCCGGCGGCGTCGGCGCGCGCCTGGGCAGCGTCGAGCAAGGCATAGCTGCGGTCGAAACAGGCGACGACCAGATCGTCCTTATTCTCGAGGTGGTGATAGAAGCTGCCGGTCGACACGCCGAGCTCGGCGGCGATCTTTTCGACGCTTGCGCCGACATAGCCTTCGCGGTTGATCAAATTGGTGGCGGCGTGGAGGAAACGCGTCTGCGCGTCGCCGTCGCCCGGTGGATCGAGCGGGGTCACGCCGACCGGCCAGTCACCCGCGGCACCCAAGCCACGTTCGAGGATATCGAACAGCCGGGCTTCGGCGCGATCGAGATCGCGTTCGAGATAGTGCGGCAGCCAGGCCGGCAGCCAATGCACATTGTGGATCAGGATCGAGCTGGCGATGAGCAGACGTGACTCCGCCTCGGGCGTGTCGCCGGCGTCGAAGAAGCCGCGCACCAGCCGCGCCATGTCAGCATAGAGCGTGTCTAGCGGCGCGCGCGCATCGGCGTCGAGCGCGCGCATGTCGGACAGCAGCGCCAGCTTCGTCGCGCCGGGCAGACGCTGACGAAGATGCAGCTGGAACTGGTCGTGCAGGAAAGCGCGGACGCGCGACCGGGGATCGGGTTCGTGCGTAGCCGCCGCCGCGCTGTCGCGCAGGCGAAGCAAAGTGCGCTCCAGACACGCCGCCGCGAGCACGTCCTTGCGCTTGAAATAATAGGTCACGCTCGACGTATCGAGCCCGAGCGCCTTGGCGACCGCGGTCAGCGTCATGCCGCGCGTGCCGTGCACATTGATCAGGTTCGAGGCGACATCGAGAATCTCGCCGCGGCGCCGCGCGAAGCGTGGCGTCTGGCGGGCGGGATCGACGGTCATGCCGCCACTATAGACGTCGCTGGCAGGGAGACAATTGCGGTGGCTATTCCGACGTGCGCCTCCAACACGATCGTCACCACGGCCTTGCGCCTGGGTCCAAGGTGGAGCAAGCGCTGGACGAGGAGCTTGAGCGTCTCACTCTTCGGCGTGGTGGATGCCGGGACGAGCCCGGCATGACGGTTGGGAGGGTGGACCCGCCCATCGCGACCTTCAGGCGGCCGTCGCGCGTAGCGCTTCGATGACCTCGGCGAGCAGTTCCTTACGGCAGATCAGCAAATCGGGAACCCAGGTCTCAGCGCAATTATAGACGAAGGGGGACCCGTCGAGCCGCGTCGCGTGCAGTCCGGCGGCAAGCGCGACCGCGACCGGGGCGGCATTGTCCCATTCGTGCTGCCCGCCGGAATGGAGGTAGATGTCGGCCAGCCCGCGCACCACCGCCATCGCTTTGGCGCCGGCCGACCCCATCGGTACCAATTCGGCACCGATCGCGTCGGCGACCGCGACCGCCTCGGGCGCCGGGCGCGTGCGACTGACCACCATGCGCGGTGGGACGTTGAGTGGCTGCAGGGCAGGGGGTGCGTCCGAGCGCAGCACCAGTCCGGCGTCGGGCAACGCGACCACGCCGAGTTCGGGGCGGCCGTCGACGCACAAAGCGACATGCACCGCCCAATCGTCGCGCGCCTCGCCATATTCGCGCGTGCCGTCGACCGGATCGATGATCCAGGTTCGCGACTTGGCGAGCCGGCTGCCGTCACACTTGCGCTCTTCCGACAACAAGCCATCGTCAGGCCGCTCGGTGCCGATCGCCTGGCACAGCAATTCGTTGGCGGCGGCATCGCCGGCCTTGCCGAGCTCCTTCGGATCCCAGTCGCACGACGCCCGGACTTCCTGCAGCAATTTGCCGGCCGCTGCAGCAATCTCCGCAGCAAAATCGGCATCGGCCCGGGTCCAGCTCACAGATCGGGACTCCACACGCCCATGATATGTTCGACGATGCGCTCGGCCGCCGCTTCGGGCGTTTCGCGCGTCGTATCGACCCGGATGTCGGGTCGCTCCGGCTGTTCGTAGGGGCTCGAAATGCCGGTGAAGTTGCGGATCTCGCCGGCACGCGCCTTCTTGTAGAGACCCTTGATGTCGCGCGCCTCGGCGACCTCGATCGGCGTGTCGACGAATATTTCGACGAAATCACCCTCGGGCAGCATCGCGCGGATCATGTCGCGTTCGGCGCGGAACGGCGAGATGAACGCGGTCAGTACGATCAGCCCGGCGTCGGTCATCAGCTTCGCGACCTCGCCGACCCGGCGGATATTCTCGATGCGGTCGGCATCGGTGAAGCCGAGATCCTTGTTGAGCCCGTGGCGGACATTGTCGCCGTCGAGCAGATAGGAGTGCCGTCCGAGCGCGTAGAGCTTCTTTTCGACGAGATTGGCGATGGTCGACTTGCCCGATCCGGACAGGCCGGTGAACCACAGCACCTTGGGCTCCTGGCCCTTTTGCTGCGCGTGCGCTTCCCGCGTGATGTCGACCGATTGCCAATGCACATCGCGCGCCCGGCGCAGCGCGAAGTGCAGCATGCCGGCCGCCACCGTCGCGTTGGTCAGCTTGTCGATCAGGATGAAGCCGCCGAGATCGCGGCTGTCGCCATAGGGTTCGAACACCAACGGCTTGTCGGTAACGAGATTGGCGACGCCGATCGCGTTGAGGTCGAGCGTCTTGGTCGCGATCTGCTCGAGCGTGTTGACGTTGATCTGGTATTTCGGCTGGTGGATATTCGCGCTGACGGTCTGGGTGCCGAGCTTCAGCCAATAGCCGCGTCCGGGGAGCAAGTCCTCATCGGCCATCCAGACGATCGTCGCTTCGAACTGGTCGGCCGATTGCGGCGGGGAATCCGCCGCGGCGATCACGTCGCCGCGGGAGCAATCGACCTCGTCCGCCAGGGTCAGTGTAACCGACTGGCCCGCGACCGCGATGTCGAGATCGCCATCGAGCGTCACGATCCGCTCGACTCGCGTCATCTTGCCCGACGGCAAGATACGCACCGCGTCGCCCGGGGCGATCGTGCCTTCGGAGATCAGCCCGGCGAATCCACGGAAGTCGAGATTGGGGCGATTGACCCATTGTACCGCCATGCGGAACGGCTTGGCGCGATCGGCGTCGCCGTCGAGCTCGACCGTTTCGAGATACTCGATCAGCGTTGGGCCGGCATACCATGGCGTGTTGCCCGACAAAGCGGTGACATTGTCGCCCCTGAACCCCGAGATCGGGATCGCGGTGAACTCCTCGATGCCGATGCTTTTCGCGAAGTCGGCATAATCGGCGACGATCGCATCGTAAGTGGCCTGGTCGTAGCCGACCAAATCCATCTTGTTCACCGCGAGCACGATGTGACGGATGCCGATCAAATGCGCGAGGTACGAATGCCGCCGCGTCTGGGTCAGCACGCCCTTGCGCGCGTCGATCAGGATGACGGCGAGATCGGCGGTCGAGGCGCCGGTGACCATGTTGCGCGTGTACTGTTCGTGGCCGGGCGTATCGGCGACGATGAACTTGCGTTTCTCGGTCGCGAAGAAGCGATAGGCGACGTCGATCGTGATGCCCTGCTCGCGTTCGGCGGCGAGGCCATCGACGAGCAGGGCGAAGTCGATCTCCTGGCCCTGGGTGCCTACCCGCTTGCTGTCCGCCTCGAGTTGCGCGAGCTGATCGTCGAAGATCATCCGGCTGTCGTAGAGCAGACGCCCGATCAGGGTGGACTTGCCGTCATCGACCGACCCGCAGGTGATGAAGCGCAGCAATGTCTTGCGCTGATGCTGCGCGAGATAGGAATCGATGTCCTCGGCGATGAGGGAATCGGGGCGATAGGTTGTGGTCATCAGATTCCCCTCCCGCTTGCGGGAGGGGTTAGGGGAGGGCGTGTCACGAGGGTAGTCGCCTGTTGTGACAGGCCCTCCCCTAACCCCTCCAGCAAGCGGGAGGGGAGAAGATGAAGATCCCGCCGCATCAAAAATACCCCTCCTGCTTCTTCTTCTCCATCCCGGCGCCACCGGCATCCTTGTCGATCGCGCGGCCCTGACGTTCCGAGGTCGTGGTCAGCAGCATCTCCTGGATGATCTGCGGCAAGGTCGCGGCGTCGCTCTCGACCGCGCCGGTCAGCGGGTAGCAACCGAGCGTCCGGAAGCGGATCGAGCGTTCGACCGGCACTTCGCCGGGATTGAGCCGGAAACGGTCGTCATCGACCATCAGGATCAGCCCGTCGCGCTCGACCGTCGGCCGCGGCGCCGAGAAATAGAGCGGGACGATCTCGATCCCCTCGAGATGGATGTACTGCCAGATGTCGAGCTCGGTCCAGTTCGACAGCGGGAACACCCGGATGCTTTCGTCCTTCGCCTTGTGCGCATTGTAGAGGTGCCAGAGCTCGGGTCGCTGGTTCTTGGGGTCCCAGCGGTGCGACGCCGAGCGGAACGAGAAGACGCGTTCCTTGGCCCGGCTCTTCTCCTCGTCGCGCCGCGCGCCGCCGAACGCCGCGTCGAAGCCATATTGGTCGAGCGCCTGTTTGAGCCCTTCGGTCTTCCACAGATCGGTGTGGAGCGCGCCGTGATCGAATGGATTGATTCCGCGCGCCATCGCGTCGGGATTGTGATGGACGAGCAATTCCATCCCGGCCTCGCGCGCGGCGCGATCGCGCAGCGCGTACATGTCGCGGAACTTCCAGGTCGTATCGACATGGAGCAACGGGAAGGGCGGTGGGGCGGGGTAAAAGGCCTTGCGCGCCAGGTGCAGCATCACCGCGCTGTCCTTGCCGACCGAATAGAGCATCACCGGACGCTCGGCCTCGGCCACCACTTCGCGCAGGATATGGATGCTCTCCGCTTCCAGCCGCTGCAAATGGGTGAGCGTCGCAGGCTCGATCGTCTCGGAAGTCTGGGCCAACGGCCGGGTCGCCATGCTTTACCTTTCGGGGCGCAGCCTAGCTGCCTGCGCCGGAAATGCACTAATTTCGAGAGCGCTACATAGGGATAGCGCGCCGCAGGCATAACTGCGCTTTCTTTAGCGCCGGAAAGGGTCGGTTGAGTCCGGCCTATGCTCCACCTCCGCGCCCTCCGCGCCTCCGCGCGAAAGAAAGGAAGATATGTTCGCGCGGAGGCGCGGAGGGCGCGGAGGTTTTTTGATCTCGCTGCGCGAGGCCGGTTTGGGTCAATTGACCCTGGCGAAGGAGATCGCACGGTGCTCGGGATCGGCGGTGGCCAGACGGACGCGGATGGTGTCTCCGGGTTCGACGCCATGCGCGTCGACTCGTGCGACGACCGGCAGATCGCTCAACTGGATGCGTGCGCCGCGGTCGTCTAGGTCGGTTACGACCGCGCCGAAAATCTCGCCGATACGGTCCTTCAGCATCACGGCTTCGCCCATATCGATCACCGCGCGCTCGATCTGACCGCCGATCGCGTCGGCATGCGCCATCACGCTGGGCAGCTTCTCGAAGGCCTGGACGACGACATCCGGCACCTTCTGACCATTGGCGATCGCCAAGGTCGCGCGCACCACATAGCGGTCTGCGAGGCGGCGTAGCGGGGCCGTCGCCTGGGCATAGGTCGCCGCCATCGGCGCGTGCCACGGCACGACGCCATCGCGATAGGGCTGGTACGAGGCGCCGCCGCCGGCACGCCGGATCGCCAGCATGAACGCGGCCTGGCGCGGATCGTTGGGATCGAGGCCCTTCTCGTAATCCTTGAGCGCGACGGCGGCAGGCCAGTCGAGCTTGAGCGCGCGTGCGGTATTGCGCAGGCGGAGGATCGCGCGGTCGTCCGGCGCCGGCATCACGCGGAACAAGCCCGTGTGGTGCGCTTGAAGCGCATCGGCGATCGCCAGATTGGTCGCGAGCGACATGGCGGCGTTGCGGTCCTCCGCTTCCATCCGCGGACGGAAGCTGAGTTCGAACGTGCCGTCGGCCTGCTCGGACACTTCCTGTTCGGGCGGATCGACGCGCGAGGCACCGCGCGCGTCTTCCGCCGCGGTGATGCGCCGCGCGAGTTCGACGAAATCGGGCGGCAGATCGCTGTCGCGAACATTGTCATAAGCGAGCTTGGCCCGGCTGTGGACCAGCGCGCGTTCGGCGCCGTCGAGCTTGACCGACCCGTCGGGTGCGACGCGCACGGTGAAGATGATCGCCGGACGCGGCCCGTCGGGGAGCAGGCTCGCCGCGCCTTCGGCCAGCACCGGCGGATAGAGCCCGGCTTTGCCGTCGGGCAGATAGAGTGTCGTTCCACGCGTCCACGCCTCGAGGTCGATGGCGTCGCCATCGTCGACGAACCAGGCAACGTCGGCGATCGCATAGCGCAGCAACAGGTCGCTGCCGGCAGCTTCGATCGCAAATGCCTGGTCGAGATCGGTCGAAGTCGCCGGGTCGAGCGTAACGAACGACACGGCGGTGCGATCGACATGCTCGGTTGGCACACGTTTCGCGGCGCCTTCGGCGGCGGCGAGCACGTTTGGCGGAAAAGCGGCGGGAACCTTGAACTGGCTGCGGACCGTGGCGAGTCCCTGCGCAAGCGCATTGGACGGATCGACGAGTGTCTTCATCACCCGCCGGTATAGCGGCCGGTCGACGCTGGGGAAGCCCTGAGGCGCCGGTTGACACTCGCTGTCGCAAGGTAAATCGATACGGCGTGAATCTCAGGCTACTCGAATATTTCGTCGCGGTCGCGCGCGAGCAGCATTTCGCCCGTGCCGCGGCGGCGTGTAACGTCTCGCAGCCGACCCTGTCGGCCGGTATCGCCGCGCTGGAGGAGCAGCTCGGGCGGCGGCTGATCCAGCGCGATCGGCGCTTTACCGGCCTGACCGATGAAGGCCGCGCGGCGTTGCCCTGGGCGCAACAGGCGATCGCGATGATCGAAGGACTGGAGCACGCCGCCGAGCTTGCGCACGGACCGCTGACCGGCACGTTGCGCCTCGGCGTCATCCCGGCGGCGATGCCGGTGGTCGGGCAATTCGCCCGCGCCCTGGCGGCAGCCCATGCCGACCTGGCGCTAAGCGTGCGCTCGCTGACCTCGCGCGAGATCGAGCGGGGTCTCGCCGCATTCGAGCTCGACGCAGGGATCACTTATCTCGATCACGAGCCGCCGACCTCGGTACTCGCAGCGCCGCTTTATGCGGAACAGGCGAAGTTCCTCTGCCACCGCGATGCGCTCGGCGATTGCGCCGGGATCGGCTGGAGCGCGGCGCTGTCCTTCCCGCTCTGCCTGCTGCACGAAGGCATGCAGAACCGGCGCATTCTCGACGACCATCTTTCGCGTAAAGGACTGGCCGCGCGGCCGTCGGCGACCGCGGACAGCTATGTCGCCTTGCTGGCGATGGTCGAGGCGGGGCCGTTCGCGACGATCGTCCCGGACACCTATGCCGACATCATTCCCAGCGGCGGTTGGGCGAGGATCGTTCCGTTCGACGACCCGCTCCCGCCGAGCCGCATCGGCCTGATCGTGCTCGACCGCGCGCCGATCGGTCCGCTGGCGAATGCAGCACTGGCGACCGCCCGATCGCTAACGATTTTGTGATAGATATTTCCTATCGAAATCAAGGATTGTCGATTTGACTTGGCGCCGGCTCGGGCTCCTAATCTCCGAGTGAGTGCAACACGGAATGACAGGTCGATCGCCGGCGATGCGACCCTCGCCCACGACTATGCCGCAGCCGTTGCGCGCCTGGTCGAGGATATCGGCGGTGAGCAGGACGCGCTGTTGCCGATGCTCCACGCGCTTCAGGACGAATTCGGCTATATCGACGATCTGATGGTGCCGGCGATCGCCTCGGCGCTCAACGTCAGTCGAGCCGATGTTCACGGCGTGGTGACCTTCTACCACGATTTCCGCCGTCAGCCTGCTGGCCGGCATCGGGTGCAATTGTGCCGCGCCGAGGCTTGTCAGGCGCGCGGCGCGGCGGCGATCGAGCGTATCGCAACCGACCGGTTGGGCGTGCGGATGGGCGAAACCAGCGCGGATGGGCGAGTGACGCTCGACGCCGTCTATTGCCTCGGCCTTTGTGCGACCGGGCCCAATGCGATGATCGACGACGTCCCGGTGTCGCGGATCGATTCCGCGACGCTCGATCGCCTGCTCGGGGAATTGACACGATGACGCGCGTCTATGTCAGCAAGGACATGGCGGCGGTCGCGCTCGGCGCCGATGCCGTCGCCGAGGCTCTTACGAACGCCGGCGCACAGGTCGTGCGGACGGGCAGCCGGGGGCTGTTTCGCCTGGAGCCGCTGGTCGAGGTGGAGACGCCGGAGGGCAGGGTCGGATTCGGACCGGTCGCGGTGGCCGACGCCGCTTTGGTGCTCGACGGCAGCCATCCCGCGCGGCTTGGCGACGTGTCCGCCATGCCGTTCTTCGCGCGGCAGCAGCGATTCACCTTTGCCCGCTGCGGCGTGATCGATCCGCTGAGCCTGGATGATTATGAAGCGCATGGCGGCTGGCGCGGACTGGCGGCCGCCCGCGCGCTGCCGCCGCAAGCGGCGATCGACGCGGTCAAGGCGAGTGGCCTGCGCGGGCGCGGCGGTGCCGGCTTTCCGACCGGGATCAAATGGCAGACGGTCCATGATGCCTCGGCGCCGCTGAAATATGTTGTGTGCAACGCGGACGAGGGCGACAGCGGCACGTTCGCCGACCGCCTGCTGATGGAGGGCGATCCCTTCTGCCTGATCGAGGGCATGGCGATCGCCGGCCACGCGGTCGGCGCTGAGCGCGGCTATATCTATATCCGCTCCGAATATCCGTTCGCCATCCGCACGATGCGTGAGGCGATCGCTCGCGCGGCGGCGATCGTCGCGCCATTCATGCTTGAAGTTCGGGTGGGCGCCGGCGCCTATGTCTGCGGCGAGGAGACCGCCTTGCTCGACTCGATCGAAGGCAAGAGGGGCGAGGTTCGCGCCAAGCCGCCCTTGCCGGCGATCGCCGGGCTGTTCGGCCGACCGACGGTGATCAACAACGTGCTGAGCCTGGCAGCCGTGCCGTTCATCCTAAGCGAAGGTGCTGATGCCTATGCCACGATCGGGTTCGGCCGGTCGCGCGGCACCATGCCGGTGCAGCTTGCCGGCAATGTCAGGAATGGCGGGCTGTTCGAAGTGGGTTTCGGCATCACGCTGGGCGAGCTCGTCATGGACATAGGTGGCGGCACCGACAGCGGCCGCCCGGTCAAGGCGGTGCAGGTCGGCGGCCCACTTGGCGCCTATTTCCCGCCGTCGATGTTCGATTTGCCGTTCGACTATGAAGCGTTCGCCGCGGCCGGCGGGTTGATCGGCCATGCCGGCATCACGGTGTTCGACGACACTGTCGACATGGCGCACATGGCGCGCTTCGCCATGGAATTCTGCGCGCATGAGAGCTGCGGCAAGTGCACGCCGTGCCGGATAGGGTCGACGCGCGGGGTCGAGCTGATCGATCGGCTCGTCGCCGGCGAGCGCCGTGGCGCCGACGCGGTCGAGCGGCTTCCCCAAATACGCAATGCCGCCGGGGGCGCGCGATCGACAGGGCAGGAGATCGAATTGCTGCGCGATTTGTGCGATACGATGAAGTTCGGATCCCTCTGCGCGCTTGGCGGGTTCACGCCCTATCCGGTGCTGAGCGCACTCGATCATTTCCCGCAGGATTTCGGTGCGGACGCGCCCATTTCCTCAGCGGCGGCGGAGTAACGATCATGGCATGGATCGGCGAGCAGGATCTCGGCACCAAGGCGGTATCGGCGGTAGCGCCCGCAATGGTGACGCTCAGGATCGACGGGCAGGACATGACGGTGCCCGAAGGGACGTCGATCATGCGCGCCGCGGCGTTGGTCGGCACCGATATCCCCAAATTGTGCGCGACCGATACGCTCGAAGCGTTCGGCTCGTGCCGGCTATGTCTGGTCGAGATCGACGGCCGCAACGGCTATCCCGCGTCGTGCACCACGCCGGTCGCGGACGGCATGGTCGTACGGACCCAGACCGATCGGCTCGCCAAGCTGCGCCGCGGGGTGATGGAACTCTACATTTCCGATCACCCGCTCGATTGCCTGACCTGCTCGGCCAATGGCGATTGCGAGCTGCAGGACCAGGCCGGCGCGGTGGGGCTGCGCGATGTCCGCTACGGCTATGAGGGGCAAAACCACCTCGTCGCCGACAAGGATGAGAGCAATCCCTATTTCACCTTCGATCCCGCCAAATGCATCGTCTGCTCGCGCTGCGTGCGCGCCTGCGATGAGATCCAGGGGACGTTCGCGCTGACGATCGAGGGCAGCGGCTTTGGCTCGAAGGTCGTGGCAAGCCAGAACGATAGCTTTCTGGACTCGGACTGCGTGTCGTGCGGCGCCTGCGTCCAAGCCTGTCCGACCTCCGCGCTGATCGAGAAATCGGTGATTGACCAGGGAACGCCCGACAAGGCGGTCATCACGACCTGCGCCTATTGCGGGGTCGGCTGCACCTTCCGGGCGGAAATGCGCGGTGAGCAGCTGGTCCGCATGGTGCCGTGGAAGGACGGCAAGGCCAATCGCGGTCATAGCTGCGTCAAGGGGCGGTTCGCCTGGGGCTATGCCAATCACCGCGACCGGATTTTGAAGCCGATGATCCGCGCGTCGGTCGAGGAGCCGTGGCGCGAAGTGTCCTGGAATGAAGCGATCGCCTATACTGCCGGCGAATTCCGCCGCATCCAGGCCAAATACGGCAAGGACAGCGTCGGCGGCATCACCTCGAGCCGCTGCACCAACGAAGAGACGTTCCTGGTCCAGAAGCTGATCCGCCAGGGGTTCGGCAACAACAACGTCGATACCTGCGCACGCGTTTGTCATTCTCCGACCGGCTATGGCCTCAAGACGACGTTCGGCACCTCGGCCGGGACGCAGGATTTCGACAGCGTCGCGCATGCCGATGTCATCATGGTGATCGGGGCCAATCCGACCGACGGCCATCCGGTGTTCGCCAGCCGGATGAAGCAGCGGTTGCGTGAGGGCGCGACGCTGATCGTGATCGACCCGCGGCGTACCGACATCGTCCGCACGCCGCATATCGCCGCGACCCATCACTTGCCGTTGCGTCCCGGCACCAATGTCGCGGTGCTGACCGCGATCGCGCATGTCGTCGTGACCGAGGGGCTTGCCGACGAGGCCTTTGTCCGCGAGCGGTGCGACTGGAGCGAGTTCGAGGATTGGGCGGCGTTCGTCGCGCAGCCCCAGCGCTCGCCCGAAGCGACCGAAGCGTTGACCGGCGTGCCGGCCGCCGACCTGCGCGCCGCCGCGCGGCTGTTCGCGACCGGCGGGAATGGTGCGATCTATTATGGCCTGGGAGTCACCGAGCACAGCCAGGGATCGTCGACCGTCATGGCGATCGCCAATCTGGCGATGGCGACCGGCAATATCGGCCGCGAAGGCGTCGGCGTGAACCCGCTGCGTGGCCAGAACAATGTCCAGGGCGCGTGCGACATGGGCAGCTTTCCGCACGAATATTCGGGCTATCGCCACGTATCCGACCCCGCGACACGCGCGATGTTCGAACAAGCCTGGGGTGTCGCGCTCGACGCCGAACCGGGCCTGCGCATTCCCAACATGCTCGACGCCGCGACCGACGGGACGTTCAAGGCGCTGTTCATCCAGGGCGAGGACATCCTGCAATCGGACCCGAATACGCACCATGTCGCGGCGGGTCTGGCCGCGATGGAGTGCGTCGTGGTGCAGGACCTGTTCCTCAACGAAACCGCCAATTACGCGCACGTCTTCCTGCCGGGATCGACCTTTCTCGAAAAGGACGGCACCTTCACCAATGCCGAACGCCGGATACAGCGTGTGCGCAAGGTGATGGAACCGCTCAACGGCTATGGCGATTGGGAAATCGTCCAGCTCGTGGCGAACGCGATCGGGCTCGATTGGACCTATAGCCATCCGTCCGAGATCATGGATGAGGTTGCCGCTTTGACGCCGACCTTCGCCACGGTGAGCTATGACGCGCTCGACCGGCTTGGATCGCTGCAATGGCCGGCGACCGAGGCCGCGCCGGACGGCACGCCGACCATGCACGTCGACCAATTCGTGCGCGGCAAGGGGCATTTCGTCGTCACCGATTATATCCCGACCGACGAGAAGACCGGGCCGCGTTTCCCGCTGTTGCTGACGACCGGCCGCATCCTCAGCCAATACAATGTCGGCGCCCAGACGCGCCGCACCGACAATATCGCCTGGCATCCCGAGGATCGGCTCGAAATCCATCCGCATGACGCCGAGAATCGCGGCATCCGGGACGGCGACTGGGTCAGTCTGCGCAGCCGGGCGGGGGAGACGACGTTGCGCGCCTTGATCACCGAACGCGTCGCGCCGGGCGTGGTCTATACGACCTTCCACCATCCCGCGACCCAGGCCAACGTCATCACCACCGACTATTCGGACTGGGCGACCAATTGCCCGGAATACAAGGTCACGGCCGTTCAGGTGGCGATATCGAACGGACCGAGCGACTGGCAGCAGAGCTATCAGGCGCAAGCCGAGCGCTCGCGCCGCGTCCTTCCCGAAGCGGCCGAGTGAGGCGCGGGCGATGTCGACCGTCGACCACCTCGTCTACATGGCCAACCAGATCGCGCGCGAACTCTGCAGCCAGTGTCCCGACCGCCCGGTGGCGGCGACCCGGGATCATCTCCGGCAATTCTGGGACCCCCGGATGCGTCAGTCGATCGTCGCCTATCTCGACGGCGGCGGTGAGCATCTGAGCGAAATCGCAAGAGGTGCGGTTGCGATGCTGCGCGAGACTGCGGAACGGGCCGGTTGACCGCGACGTTGCCTGATTTTTCCCGCACGGCCGGCGTTTCCGCCAGGCGATTTCGACGCCACGCCGCCGACGGCACGGGCGCCGACGAGGTCGAGCGGGCAGTGGCGATCGAGCGGCCGCTGGCGCTCGAGTTCAACGGCATCGGTTATGCCGTGATGATGGCGACGCCGCTCGATATCGAGGATTTCGTCGTCGGGTTTGCCCTGAGCGAACGGCTGATCGACCAGGTCGGGCAGATCGAGGCGATCGACGTGCATGCCACGGCCAGCGGTGACGTGGTCCGCGCATCGCTCGCGCCGTCGCGCGCCGAAGCGTTGGTGGAGCGGGCGCGGCATCGCGTGTCGGAATCGTCCTGCGGCCTGTGCGGCATCGAAAATCTCGACCAGGCGATCCGGCCGCTGCCTAGGGTCGAAACTTTTTCGCACGCCGCGCCCGAGCAGATATTCGCCGCGCTGGCAGGGCTGCGCGCACGCCAGCAGCTCCACGAAGAGACCGGCGCGGTACATGCCGCCGCCTTGTGCGATGCAAGCGGCGCCGTCATAGACGTCCGCGAGGATGTCGGCCGCCACAATGCCTTCGACAAACTGATCGGCGCGATGGCGCGATCCGGCCGAACCTGGGATGGCGGGTTTGCCCTGTTGTCGTCGCGCTGCTCCTACGAGCTGGTCGAAAAAGCGGTCCTCGCGCAATGTCCGATGCTGGTCACGATTTCGGCGCCGACCGATCTCGCTTTGGCGCGCGCGGCCGATGCCGGACTCCGGCTGGTCGTTCTCGCGCGCAGCGACGCGTTGCTTGAGCAGGCGCCGTGACCCGGCTGCTGGGCGTCGTTCTCGCCGGCGGCCAGGCGCGGCGGTTCGGCCGCGACAAGGCGCTCGCGACGCTCGAAGGGATCGCCTTGCTCGACCATGCCGCCCAGGCATTGCGACCGGTCACCGACGAGATCGCGGTCGTCGGGCGCGATAGCCTGGACTATGTCTCGATAGCGGACTGGCCGGCGACCGGACTCGGCCCGCTCGGCGGATTGTGCGGCGCGCTGCTCCATGCGCGGGACCGCGATTTCGATGCGGTCCTCTCTCTCCCCTGCGATACGCCGTCGCTTCCCGCCGGTCTGCTCGGTGATCTAGCAGGGCGCGGCGTGGCGAGCTTCGTCGCCAACACGCCGGTGATCGGATTATGGCCCAGCGCCTTGGCGGACAGGCTGAGCGACTATCTCGAAGGCGGCGGCAACCGCGCGCTCAGAGCTTGGGCTGAGGAGATCGGTGCAGAGCCGCTGGATGGCTGGCCGCCGATCCCGAACGTCAATCGGCCCAACGATCTGGCGTTGCTGCGTGATATGCCGGGGACATGAATCGCATCGATTTTCCGGCAGCGCTCGCCTGCATCGAGAACGTCGCGCCGCGCCTGCCGGTCGAATCCGTGGCAATCGGTGCGGCGCTCGGCCGGATCATCGGCGCCGATGTCGTGGCGAGGGCTGATTATCCGCGGTTCGATTGTTCGGCGATGGACGGATTCGCGGTCGTGGCCGCCGATGCCGCCGAAGCGTCGCCTGAGAACCCCGTTCGCCTGGATCTGGTCGGGGAAAGCCGGGCCGGTGCGGCGCCGGCTTTGCTGTCGGCACCCGGCGCCTGCGCGATCAGCACGGGCGCGCCGGTCGTCCCGCCATTCGACGCCGTGGTCGCCAAGGAACGGGTCGCGCGCGAGGCTTCGGTGGTCGTGTTGACGGAACCCGTTGGCCTCGGACGGAATATCCGCGGCCGGGGTGAGGACGCGCGACAAGGCGATGTCGTCGCCACGCGCGGTCAGTTGGCTACGCCCGAAGTCATCGGCGCCTTATGTTGTTTCGGCGTACCCGAGATCGACGCGATCCGGCTGCCGCGCGTCGCCGTGCTGACAACCGGCGACGAATTGCGCGCCGTAGGCGGGGGGGGCAATCACTTCATCCACGATTCGAACGGCCCGATGATCGCGGCGATGATGCAACAGGTCGGTCTGACACCGCATCTAATCACACCGGCACCCGACGAGCCTGAGGCATTGGTGACGAGCATCAGGCAGGCCATGACCGTCGCGCCGGACCTGATCATCTCGACCGGCGGCATATCGGTCGGCGATCATGATCAGGTGCCCGTGGCGCTGCAGGCCTTAGGCGCGACGATCCACTTTCGCGGCGTGGCGATGCGCCCTGGCAAGCCGGTGCTCTTCGCCACCTTGCCCAATGGCAGCCTGTATTTCGGATTGCCGGGAAATCCGGTCGCCGCCGCGGTGAGCGCCCGCTTCTTCGTGATCGCCGCGATCCGCGCCATGCTTGGCCTGCGGCGTGAGCGCGGCGTCGTCGTCGCGATGAACGATCAGGCCGGGACGGACAGTGTCGGTACCCGGATTCTCAAGGCACGATGGCAACCCGGCCCGCCGCCGACCGTCACCCTCGCGGCCGATCAGCGCTCGCATACGATGCGGCCGTTGTTGGATTGCAACAGCTGGGTTGTGCGCTCGGCCGGTCCGAACGGCGATCCCGTCTGGATCTGTTTCGCGATGACCCCGCGCTTTGCCGACGATCAGGAAACCGGCCGTTCGTAGATCGAGCGTTTCCAGAACAGAGGAGCCATTCCCTTCACTCGTGTATCCGCCGCAACAACTCGATCAGCATAGCCGTCTCGCCCGGCGTGAAGCGGTTCTTCAGCCATTGCTCGTGCTCCAGGATACACGCGCGCGCCGCGATCAGGCCATCATGGCCGGCTTCGGTCAGCTTCAGGGTCTGGCGCCGGCGATCGTCGGGGGAGGGGCCGCGAACCACGAAGCCGCGCTTTTGCAGGCGATTGATGATTGCCATCACGGTCGCGCGGTCCATTTGCAGCCGCCGGCCGATATCTGCCTGGGCGATGCCGGGATGATCGTCGATCAGCCAGAGCACCGACACCTGTTTCTGGGTCAGGCCCAGGTCGCTGAACGTCTCGGTGAAATGGCGGTACACGGCGCCATAGGCCAGGCGGATGTGAAACCCGACGATCTGGTCGATGCCGCCGATGTCCCCATCGTCTGAAGGGAGGGCGTTTTTGGCGGGAAACGATCTCAACATAGCGCCAGCGTGGCCCTCGGGGGTGTTCAGGTCAACCATCGCGGATTGAAAATAATGTTTGCTTTGCATACAATGCCGCACAGATAACAGAGAGAGGATCGGCCGTGACGCATTTTCCCGACACGCCGTCGTTCACCGGGTTCAACACGCCCTCGCGGGTCGAGGCGGATGTCGCCGATCTCGACGTGAAGGGCGCGGTTCCGGTCGAGCTCGACGGCGCCTTTTATCGCGTCCAGCCCGATCCCCAATTCGCGCCGCGCCTGGGCGACGACATCGCCTTCAACGGCGACGGCATGATCACGATGTTCCGTTTCCATGGCGGCCGGGTCGATTTCCGCCAGCGTTGGGCCAGGACCGACAAATGGCGGCTGGAAAATGAGGCTGGGCGCGGCTTGTTCGGCGCTTATCGCAACCCGCTGACCGACGACGAGAGCGTCAAGGGCAAGATCCGCGGCACCGCCAACACCAACGCCTTCGTCTATGGCGGCAAGCTCTACGCGCTGAAGGAGGACAGCCCGGCTTTGGTGATGGACCCGGCGACGCTCGAGACCGAGGGCTATACCTGGTTCAACGGCGCGATGACCGGGCAGACCTTCACCGCGCATCCCAAAGTCGATCCCGCAACCGGCGACATGATCGCGTTCGGCTATGCCGCCAAGGGCGTGCTGACGCGCGACATGACCTATTATGTCGTGTCGCCTGACGGCGAGCTGAAGCAGGAATTGTGGTTCGAGCTGCCTTATTACGCGATGATGCACGATTTCGCGATCACGCCCGATTACGCGCTGTTCCACGTCGTGCCCTCGACCTCGAATTGGGAGCGGCTCGAACAGGGCCTGCCGCATTTCGGTTTCGATACGACCTTGCCGGTCTATCTCGGCGTATTGCCGCGGCGGGCGGACGCGACGGCGGAGGACATACGCTGGTTCAAGCGCGACAATTGCTTCGCCAGCCATGTCATGAACGCGTTTCAGGACGGCACCAAAATCCATTTCGACACGCCCGAAGCTAAGAACAACATGTTCCCGTTCTTCCCCGACATCCACGGCGCGCCGTTCAATCCGATGGAAGCGGCGAGCTTCCTGACGCGCTGGACGGTCGACATGGCGAGCAATTCCGATACGTTCGAAAGCTTCGAGCGGCTGACCGGGATGATGGGCGAATTCCCCCGCATCGACGAACGCCGCACCGGCTTGCCCTATCGCTATGGCTGGATGCTGGTGATCGATCCGGCCAAGCCGGTCGAACTCAAGGGCGGCAGCGCGGGGGGCATGATCATGAATACGCTCGGCCTGGTCGATCACCAGACCGGGCGCGAACAGAAATATTGGTGCGGCCCGGTCTCCTCGCTGCAGGAACCCTGCTTCATCCCGCGCAGGCCCGATGCCGCGGAAGGCGACGGCTGGATCGTCCAGGTCTGCAACCGGCTCGAAGAGCATCGCTCGGACCTGTTGCTGTTCGATGCGCTCGACATCGAAAAAGGACCGATCGCGGAAGTGCGTATCCCGATCCGGCTGCGCTTCGGGCTGCACGGCAATTGGGCGACCGCCGAGGAGATCGGGCTGGCCGAGGCGGCGTGAGACTGTCACGATTGGCCTCAACCGTCATGCCGGCCTTGTGCCGGCATCCACCGCGCTGCTTACCCAACGGCCGATGGATGTGCGGCACAGATGGATGCCGGCACAAGGCCGGCATGACGCAGAAGGAGCAACCTAAACCTGTTCCCCCGCCGCGCGCGTCCGGTCGAGCAGCGATGCCTGGTCGCGGTCGACGCGTAGCGTCAGGATCACCAGCATCACGACGATCGCCGGCGCGACCCAATTGACCGACAGGATCGCGGTGGCGAGGTCGCCATGCGTGGCGTCGCTCACCAGCCCGACGGCATAGGGACCGATGCCCAAGCCGATGATCGTCATCGCGAACAGATAGATGCTCGCGGTGATCCCCCGCATCCGCGGTAGCACCTGATCGTAGAGCACGGCATTGAGCGGTGGCATCCACATCGTCAGCACCACGCTGTAGAAGGTGAAGCGGAAGTAGAAGGCGCCTGCCGAGGGTGCGCGATAGACCCAGAAGGCGATCAGCGGCGACACGCCGAGCGCGAACAGCGTGATCCACACCCGGACGCGCGGCCGGCCGCCGCTCAGTCGGTCCGACAGCGGCCCGGCGATCAGCGGCCCGACCACGCCGAGCGCTGCCGCGAGCAACCCGAATTGGAGTCCGGTCGCACCCGGCGACAGGTGATAGGTCTTCATCAGGAACGAGGGGGTAAATCCCATCACACCATAATTGACCACGGCCTGCAGCGCGGCGACCGCGATGCACAGGATCACCGAGGGCGAGGTCGCGATCGCCGCGAAGGCCGGCGGGTCGCTGCGGCGCAACGCCTGGAGGAGATTGGCGATGACGAAGATGCCGAAGCCGATCACGCTCCATTGCAGCACATGCGGGCTGATCGCGACGCCGCCGAGGATCAGCGGCGGCCGGGGCGAAAAGGCTTCGGCCCAGCGGATCGCGGCGGCCATGCCGGCCACGATCAGCATTAGGATGCCGGCATTGACCAGCCAGTCGCGCGCGGTCGCGCGGCGCCGTGCCAGCGCGACCCAATGGACTCCCGGCGTGATCGCGCCGAGCACGCCCAGGCTGGCGCCGAACGGATCGGGGTCGCGCGGCGTCGCGATGCCGTCGACCGCGCCGCGCTCGGGTTCGCGCACGCGCCATAACAAGGGCGCGATCAGCACGCCCGGCAAGGCCGCGACCAGGAAGGCGAATTGCCAGCCGGCCAGCCCCAACGGCGCGCCGGTTGGGTAATGCCGGTGCCACCAATCGGCCGCGCCGCCGCCGATCACCAGCGACGCGCCAAGTCCGATCGCGATCGCTGCCGCCAGGATGGCCATCACTGTCCCGCGGCGACGGCGGGGGAAATAATCGAAGAGCAGGCTGGTGCCGGCGGGCTGCGACGCGGCCTCGCCGATGCCCACGCCGAGGCGCGAGATCATAAGCAACAGGAAGCCGCCGGCGAACGCCGCCAAGCCGGTCGCGAGCGACCAGAACAGGATAGTGATCGCCAGCAATCTGGTGCGGATCCAGCCATCCGCCAGCCGCCCGAGCGGCAGCGAGAACAGCGCGTAGAACAGGGCGAAGACCGTACCGTAGAGCAACCCCATCTCGGCATCGCCGATTTTCAGGTCCGCCTTGATCGCCGGCGCCAGGATCGCGAGGATATTGCGATCGAGCAGGCTGATCGCCTGGGTCACGGCGACCAGCGCCAGCGCATACCAGGCGCCGGGCAGCGGCCGGCTGGTGCCCTTGCTCACAGCGCGAACACGCGTTCGGCGTTGGTCTGCATCAGCTTCTTCTTGGCCGCGTCCGGAATGTCGAGCAGATCGTGCGCGCGGACCTCGTCGGCGACATATTCATAAGGGTAATCCATCGCGTACATCACGCGATCCTCCCCCATCACCTCGAGCATCAGCTTGATCGCCGGCGGGAAGGGGAGGCCGCTGGTGGTCGCCAGCACGTTCTCGCGTAGGCAGTCGACCATGCCTTTCTTGAGCGGCTTGAGTCGTTCATAACGCTGCGAGGCGACGCCGGCTTTGTGCATGAAGTCGATCCGGTACAACCAATAGGGAATCGCCTCACCGCCATGGCCGACTGCGATCTGGAGGTCGGGATAGCGATCGAAGATGCCGGTGGTGATCAGCCGGAGCAGGTGCATGCCGGTCTCCACCCCGAAGCCGAAGATCGCGCCGTCCAGCCCCGCCTCGATCATCCCGCCGATCATCGCATCGGGCAGCGTCTGGGGATGGATGTAGAGCGGCTGGCCGGTATCGGCGAGCGCTCGGAAGATCGGGTCGAATTGCGGCTCGTCGAGATAATGGCCGTGGGTATGGCTGTTGACCATCACGCCCTTGAAGCCAAGCTCGGTCGCGCCGCGCCGGATCTCCCCGGCCGACCATTCGGGATCCTGCGGCGCGATCGAGGTCATGCCGACGAAGCGCGTCGGATAGGCGGCGCAGCGTTCCGCCAGATAGTCGTTGGCGCGCGTCACCATCGCCCTGGCCTCGTCTGCGTCGAGCAGCGGCTGGACCCCGGGCGAGGTGAGCGACAGGATCGCGACGTCGATGCCGGTCGCGTCCATGTCGGCGATGCGGCGCTCGCCGAGATCGAGCAACCGCTCGATGATCAGCATCGCGCGCTCCGACGGCGACCGCGCATAGAAACCCCATAACGAGGTCATGCCCTTGTCGGCGGTGCCGTCGCTGACCATGCGGAGATAGGCGTCGATCTGCTCGCGGGTGGCAAAGGCTTCCTCGGTCGCGATGCGGAGATAGCCGCGATCGCCTCCGGTGTTCAGCGCATGAGTCATGTAGTCGCTCCGTTTGCCGCGAAAGGGAAAGTTCAGAAAAGCGGGAGCCGGGTTCAGCCCTCGTGCACCGCTTTGGTCACCAGGCAGGCTTCGACACCCTCGGGTCCGTCCTCCGAACCGTGTCCGGACCATTTGACCCCGCCGAACGGCGAATCCGCACCGCCGATCATCGTGGTGTTGATGCCGATCATGCCGCTCTCGATCTCGCGTCCCAGGCGCCGCTGGCGGTGGGCATCGGCGGTCCAGGCATAAGCGGCGAGACCATAAGGCAGGCGGTTCGCCTCCGCTATCATCGCGTCTTCGCCGTCGAAGGGGTTGATCAGCGCGACCGGACCGAACGGCTCCTCGTTCAGGATCACGGCATCGAGCGGGATATCGGACAAGACGGTCGGTTGGTAGAAGAAGCCACGATTGCCGATGCGCTGGCCGCCGGTGAGCAAATTCGCGCCCCTGGCAGTGGCGTTGCCGATTAGCCGCTCCATCGCGTCGGGACGGCGCGGATTGGCCATCGGTCCCATACCGGTCGCGGCGTCCAGTCCGTCGCCGACGACGATCCTACCGGCGCGCTCGGCGAAGCCGGTGCGGAATCGGTCGTACACGCCTTCCTGGACGATGAAGCGCGTGGGAGAGACGCAGACCTGGCCGGCATTGCGATATTTAGCGGCGACCATCGTATCGAGCACCCGGTCGATATCGACATCGTCGAACACCAGCACAGGGCCATGACCACCCAGCTCCATCGTGGTGCGCTTCATGTCCTCGGCCGCCAGCTTGGCGAGATGCTTGCCGATCGCGGTGGAGCCGGTGAAGCTCAGCTTGCGGATGACGGGCGAGGCGAGCAGGTGTCGCGACACTTCGTCTGGCACGCCGAACACGGCCTGCGCCACCTCACCGGGCAGGCCGGCGTCGAGCAGGCATTGCAACACGCCGAGCGCCGAGGCGGGGGTCTCCTCGGCGGCTTTCAGGATCACCGAGCATCCCGCCGCGATCGGCGCGCCGAGCTTGCGGCCGGGATTGCCGATCGGGAAATTCCATGGCGCGAACGCCGCGACCGGTCCGACCGGCTCCTTGCTGACCGTCGATCTTTGCCCCGCAGGGCGAACCAGCGTCCGGCCATAGAGGCGGAAAACCTCCCCGGCATAGAAGTTGAACAGGCCGACATTCATCAGCACTTCGACCTTGGCCTCGGCCAGGGTCTTGCCCTGCTCGAGCACCGCGACGCGGGCGAGCTCGTCCTGGCGCTCGAGCATCAGCCGCGCCGCGCCTTGCAACACGGCGGCGCGTTCATGCGGGGTCGAATTGCGCCAGCGGCGGAAACCGCGCGCGGCGGCGTCGAGCGCGCGGTCGAGATCGGCGGCATCGGCCAGCGGCAACGCGGCGAGCGTGTCGCCGGTCGCCGGGTTGACCACATCGTGCGTTCGCCGCCCTCCGCCGCGAACGCGCTCGCCGTCGATCACCATGCAGAGTTCGGGATAGGTCATCGGCGTCCTGTGTTTTTTGCTGAGCGCTGTTCGAGACTAGACCGCGGGCTCCGTCGTCCTGGCCTGCGCGCGATCGATATCGCCCTGCCAGCGCTCGGCGACGATTTCCTTACCAGTCACCGGATGCTTCATGTGGAAGGGAACGACCCTGTGTGTCGGCCACAGCCAGCTGTCGGCGATCAGTTCGTCGGGGCCGGTCGGATCCTGGGGGAAGGTCTGGGTCGGGAAGGGGACATATTCGGGCCGCGTATTGGCCCAGCCGGTCTCGAAATCGGCATGCCATTGCGGCAGGTAATTCAACACCTTGATGCGCCAGACCCCGTCGACCTTCTGATAGGTGTTCTCGTAGATGCCGCCTTCCCACCATTGGCGCGCGCCCAGCATCGGGTTGCTCGGGTCGGTATAATCCTTGTGCCGCCCGGCCTGCATCATCGAGCGCGCGCGGCCATAGGCGATCGCGCCGTCCGGCTCGACGTCGATAATATCCTGGATCTGCGGGTGATCGAGCAGGAAGCCGTCGATCGGCCCGTTAGTGCCGTGGGTGAAGCGCTTCTGGAACCGCTCGACATAGAGCCGGCGAGCGCCTTCCTTGCCTTTCCAGACGCCGCCGAAGAACCGCACTTCGCCATCGTCGGTGAACAGGTCGACCGTCTCGTTGTAGAGGCATTTGTCGATCAGATAGCCATAGAGGTACTGGAGCTTGCGGATATCGAGCTCGTCCTCGCGCTGCAGCAGGCGGCGGGACAATTGCTCGACCCTATCTTCGAGCTTCGCGATGCGATCGGCCTCGGACATCAATCTCTCCTAATTGTATGCTTTGCGTACAATGTGCGCTGCCGGCGCGACCGAGTCAACTTCCCGCTGCTTCCAGCCGTTCGACTTCCTCGCGATAGGGTTTGATGGCGCGCACCATGCACAAGGTGGCGATCGGCAGCAGGATCGATGCAGTCAGCACCAGCGTCTTCCACAGCTGGGCCTCGTCGCCGATCACGTAATCCTGCACCAGCCCGACGACGAAGCTGCCCATCGCGCCGAAGAAGGTGAACATGAACAGGTAGATCGCGGTGACCTGTCCGCGCATCGCATTGGGCGCGACGCGCTGGATCGCGGCGTTCTGCGGCACCGCGCCGGCGATGCCGAACATCGCGCCGACGCTCATCACGCCGAGCGACAGATAGCCGTTGGGCATTAGCGGCGACAGGATCGAACAGATCGTCACGCCGCCGAACAGGATCGCGGCGGCGCGGACATTGGCATCCTTGTGGCGCCTGGCCAGCCATTCGACCAGCACGCCGCCCAGCACCAGCCCGGCCAGCGACGCGATCAGGATCATGCCGCCCATCACCGCGCCGATCTGGCGTTCATCCCAGCCGAAGGTGCGGATCATGAAAGGGACTCGCCAGAACTGGAGCCCGAACACCTCTATCGCGCTCAACGCGAGCCCGGCGAACAGCGGGTAATAGACCCGGCCGCGCGCATGGATCGCGCGGATCGCGTCGAGCCCGGTGAAGGTCAGCATGCGCCGGGCGACCGAGGCATCGCGTGGCGGCTGCGGCGCGTCGGCGGCGGGCGCCAGCCGGGGTGGCTCCTTCACCGTCAGGAACAGCAAAGCGACCAACAATCCGGGCAAGCCGACCCAGATCATGATCCACTGCCAGGCGAAGATCCTGAAGCCGCCAAACTGGGTCGGCGCCCAATGCGCGGTCATCGCGATCAGCATCCCGCCGACGATCGGCCCCAAAGTGGTGCCGCCGATAAAGCCGAACTGCAGCAAGGCGAAAGCGCGAGTCAGCTTGCGCGGCGGAAAGGCATCGGCCAGCAGCGAATAGGAAGCCGGGGCATGCGCCGATCCTCCCGCCGCCAGGAAGACGCGCGAGCCGACGAACTGAAGGAAGTTCTGCGCCAGGCCACCCAGCGCGATGATCGATCCGATCACCGCGACGCCGCCCGCCAGCACATATTTGCGCGGATAGATATCGGCGAGCCGCGCCAGCGGAATGCCGACGAACAAATAGCAGATGATACTGGCCGGGCCGCCCAAGAAGCCGAGTTGGGCATCGCTCAACCCGAAATCGGTCTTGATCCGCTGTGCCAGCATGCCGAACACGACTTGGTCGAAAAAGGTCAGGAACGTCGCCAGCACGATCACCGTCAGCGCCCAATAAGCGCGCGGCGTCGAGGGCCAGATGCGCGAAGGATGCGGCGCGGCTTCCGCTTCCCGTTCGCCGGTCGTCATGTCCGCCGCCGTCGCGATCCCGATCGCCATGGGCATTCCTCTCACCGTGACGTGGGCCGCTTGCGGGCCCATCGTTTCCACTTGGCAAATTGTACGTGTTGGATACAAAAGGCGAGACAAAAATGCGTGCGGCGACAAACAAATTCCGCCGGTCATGGGAGAGGCGAATTGCAGGATCTGGCTGGACGCACGGCGTTCGTCACTGGCGGTGCCAATGGCATCGGACTCGGGCTCGTGCGGGCATTGCTGGCCGAAGGATGCAAGGTCGCGCTGGCCGACATCCGCCAAGACGCGATCGACGCGGCGCTCGCGACGCTCGACAATCAGGACGTGGTCGGCGTGCAGCTCGACGTTGCGTCGCGCGACGGGTTTGCCGCGGCCGCCGATCGGGTCGAGGCGGAACTGGGACCCGTCAGCCTGGTGTTCAATAATGCCGGGGTGAACCTGTTCCAGACGATCGACGATTCATCCTATGACGATTGGGATTGGGTGCTCGGCGTCAATCTCCACGGCGTCGTCAACGGGGTGATGACCTTCGTCCCCCGGATGAAGGCGGGGGGCGGCGGGGGCCATATCGTTAACACCGCCTCGATGGCCGCCTTTCTCTGCGGACCGCAGCCCGGCATCTACAACACCGCCAAGTTCGCGGTGCGCGGCATGAGCGAATCCTTGCGCTACAGCCTGGCGCCGCATGGCATCGGCGTCTCGGTGCTCTGCCCCGGCCTGGTCAAGAGTCACATTTTCGCCAGCGACGAGATACGCCCCGACGCACTCAAGGCCGGGGCGAAAGCGGTGGACGCGACGGCGGTCGGGCGACTCGAGCAACTTCACCAGGCCGGCATGGAGCCCGATGTGATCGCCGCGCGCGTGATCGAGGCGGTCCACGCCAATCGCTTCTACATCTTCTCGCATCCCGAATTCCGGGACGAATTACGCGAGGTGTTCGACGACGTGCTGGACGCATTTCGCGACTATCCCGAGGATTCGGCGTTCCAGCAGCGGCTCGCTTTCGAGAAGATGCGGCGCGACGGCTATCGCGCGGCGCGGCAGGCGGCACGCGGCGACGGATAGGCCTAGCGCCTTAACGCGCGGCCCCTGCGCCCTCCGCTTGTGCAAACAGTATGATAGGGATACAATAGATGCACTAGCTCGGCGCAGACCGGGCAGGGCATAAGGTCGTCCGGTACGACCGGTGAGCGGGAGGGCAAGTCCGTTGAGCGTGGTCGAGCTGTTCACCACCCGCATGGTGCCGCACGAGCGGCGGCAGGATTTCTGGCGCTTGCTGGTCGCCGAGACCTTTCCCGGCATGGTCGCCGATGTCCCCGCCGGGATCCGCGCGGACCTGGCGCGCTGGTCGATCGGCAATCTGGCAGTGGCGCATGCCCGCAGCGACCGCGCTCGCGTCGACCGTGCCCGCGATGTCCGTGACGATCGCAATCTGGTCTTTCACTTCCAGCGGCGCGGCCGGCTGACGATGACCCAGGCGGGCCGCGTTGCCATCGCCGGGGGAGGGGATGTGGTCATCGCGGACGAAGCCACGCCCTATACGATCGACATTTCCGACGCGAACGATTGCCTGATCGTCCATGTGCCGGCGCCGATGCTGGGCGCCGACGCGGCCGCGCGCGACTGGCACGCGCACAAGCTCGATGGGCATGATCCGCATGTCGCCTTGTTCGGCAGGATGTTGGAGGGCCTATGGATCGAGCGCGCCAAGCTCGACCGGCTCGAGCAGGGAGTCGATACCGTCCTTGCGGATCTTGCCCGCATGGCATGTCTTCGCGGCACCGCGCGAGAAGACGAGCCGCCGCGCGATCCGGTCGATTACGCGCTTTCGCATCTTCACGATCCCGATCTCGGCACGGCGCGGATCGCCGAGATGACCGGGCTGGGCGCACGCGCGGTGCAAAAGGCCTTTGCGCGCCATGTCGCGGCGACGCCGACCGGGTTCATCGCCGAGCAGCGGCTGCAACGCGCGGCGGAGGCGTTGCGGCGGCGCGACGGGCGCTCCGTCACGCAGATCGCGTTCGATATCGGCTTTTCCGACTCGGCCTTTTTCAGCCGCTGCTTCCGCCGCCGCTTCGGCGAGACGCCGAGCGGCTGGCGCGACCGGGCTTAGCCGCGCGCTGGAACTGATCGTGGCGGAGAATTGGCCGCGCTCTTAAGCCCCTCCCCTTCAGGGGAGGGGTTGGGGTGGGGGCTATCCGCGGGCGATGGGGTTAGAGGCACGCCCCCACCCCCAACCCCTCCCCTGAAGGGGGGCTAACAACGGAATCAAGCGTCCCACCGTTGATCAAGCCATGCCGCGATCAAGCGCCGGCGCTCGCCCCGATCAATTGACGTTGCGGCCCGTGTCCGACCAGAATTCCGAGCGCATCGCCTTCTTGTCGGGTTTGCCGACGGGGGTGCGCGGCAATTCGCTGCGGAACAGCACGGTCTTGGGCGCCTTCACGCTGCCCAATTGCGCCTTGCAATGCGCGCGGATCGCTTCGGCATCGAGCGACCGTCCGGGCAACAGAACGACCAACGCCGTCACCGCTTCGCCCCATTTCTCGTCGGGCACGCCGATCACCGCGGCGTCGATCACCTCGGGCAGTTCCATGATCGCCGCTTCGATCTCGACCGGAAAGACGTTGAACCCGCCCGAGACGATCATGTCCTTCTTGCGGTCGACGATATAGTAGAAACCGTGCTCGTCGCGCCGGCCGACGTCGCCGGTATGATGCCAGCCATGTTCCCAAGCTTCGGCACTCGCCTCGGGCAGCTCGAAATAGCCGCCGCCGACGATCCCGCCGCGTGCGACGATCTCGCCCGCTTCGCCGGTCGGCAGGATATGGCCGTCATCGTCCATCAGCTCGACCCGCACCGACAGCGTCGCCGTGCCGCAGCTTCCCAGCCGCTCCGGATGCTCGCCCCGAGCGGCCGCCGCGACGACCTGCGGCGACAGCCAGGTAGCGACGAGGTGGCATTCGGTCTGGCCATAGCTCTGGCACATGCAGGGCCCGAACACGCCGACCGCCTGGCGCAATTTGTCCGGCGAGACGGGCGATCCGGCGAGCAGGAAATAACGCATGCTCGAATAATCGAATTCGCCGACCCGCGGATGCGCCAGCATCGAATAGAGCGCGGTGGGGGGCAGGAACATATGGGTCACGCGATGCTCGCCGATCGCCGCCATCACGGTATCGGCGTCGAAGCCGGACAGGACCACCACCGTCGCGCCCATCGCGATTCCCGCCATGGTGAAGGGGCCGGCGGCATGAGTCAGCGGCGCGGTCGCCAGGAACACCGGAGTCTCGGCCGGCATGAGATGCGCGATCGTCTCGAGCATCGTGCCCCAGCTGCGGTTGAGCACGCGCACGCCCTTGGCCGGTCCGGTGGTTCCGCCGGTGGCGATGATCGCCGCGAGATCCTCGCCATTGCCGGTCGGATCGCCGCTGTCGGGCACCGGTGGAGAGCCCTCCGGCAGCATGTACTCGGCGAGCGAAGGGCTGCCGCCTTCCGCGGCGTCGAGGCAGATCAGCCGCCGGATCGTCGGGACTTGCCGCGCGACGGCATGAGCGTCGGCGGCATAGCTCGAATGATAGAATAGCCAGCTGGCGCGGACATAGTTGAGATATTGGATATTGGCGTCGAGCGCGTTGCGCGTGTTGACCGGAATCCAGGCGGCATCCGCGCGCCACAGTCCGAGCATCGCGATCAGCACCGAGCCGTGATTGGGCGACATCACCGCGACCGCTTCCTGGCGCTGCAGGCCGTCTGCAATCAGCGCCCCGGCCAGCCGCTGCGACAGCGTCGCCATCTCGGCATAGGTATAGCGCTTGTCACCGGCGACCAACACGATACGGTCGGGATGCAGCCGCGCCTGCTTGTCGAAATAATCGATGTTGCGCATCGCCGCTCTCTCCCTGCGCCATATTTATCGTTGTCGAACGCTTCCGCATTCCGAGCTCGGCCCGTTCCTGCCGGCATGCAGTCGGATTCGTCTGTGTGTCTTACATACAATTTCCCGGACGGAAATGCCTGTCTTCATCCGGTGCCGAAGCGATCGCGTTTTTCGTCCGATACCGTCTCTGCCGTTGCCGCGCTTTGCGTCGTTGTGGCGGCCGCGGGGCAGGGCGCCAGATAGTCCTCGCCTAGCTCGGCTGCGCGAAACCGTGCCAGTATCGCCCTGGCGGCGTCGGGGGCTATGTCCTCGCCGACCGGGCAGCGATCGGTCCGGACGGTGTATTCGATCCATTGGTTGGCCGCTCGGTCGAACGCCAGGTCGCAGCTCTCGACGCCATGGATCTGCAGCGTCAGCTGGCGCGCGAGGTCCGCGAGAACATGCTGAGCGTCGGGATTGATCCCGGCCCGGAAGGAAAAGCGCCGCAGCCGGTATTGCCGAGACGCGGGTTCGCGATGACCGCCGGAAACCGCGATGTCATTGCCCATCGTGCCGCTCCCGCCGGGTCAGCGATATCCGTACCGAGGCCGTGCCGCGGGGCAGCGCTTCGGGTTTGGCGACGATGATCTCGACCCGTTCCACCGGCCCGAGTTCGAGGCACCGTTCGCCGAGCAGCAGGGCATAGGTTTCGATCAGCTCGATATGGTCAGACCCGAGATCCTCCGCTTCGGCGGCGATCCGGCGATAATCGACCGACTGACCGAGCGCGCCGACCGGCCCTTTGCCCGCGAGTTCGAGGTCGACCGACACGAGCAAGGGCTGCCGCCGATCGCGCTCGTCGGGATTGATCCCGATGCGCGCGGAAATCCGGAGGTCGTCGACCCGGACATGAGTGGCGAGCGCATAAAGGTCGCGGACCGACCGCGACGCTGCGGCGTCGCGCGGCCCGCTATCTAAAAACGACGGTGCGGTGGCCATTGAGCAACACCCGGTCCTGGAGATGATAGGCAACCGCCGCCGCCAGCACGCGCCGTTCGATGTCGCGCCCCTTGCGGACAAGGTCGTCGGGCGTATCGGCATGGCTGATCGGTTCGACATCCTGGGCGATGATCGGTCCTTCGTCGAGATCGGCGGTCACGTAATGCGCGGTGGCGCCGATCATCTTGACGCCGCGCTCGTGCGCCTGGTGATAGGGTTTGGCGCCCTTGAACCCCGGCAGGAAGCTGTGATGGATGTTGATGCAGCGGCCCGACAGGAAACGGCTGAGATCGTCCGACAGGATCTGCATGTAGCGCGCCAGCACGACGAGTTCGGCGCCGGTGTCGTCGACGATCCGCTTGAGCGCCGCTTCCTGCTCGTGCTTGTTGTCCCTCGTCACCGGCAGATAGTGGAACGGGATATCGCCGATCATCGTGGTGTGCAGCGCCGTCTTGGGATGATTGGAAACGATCGCCACGACGTCCATCGGCAATTCGCCGATGCGCCGACGGTAAAGCAGGTCGCCCAGGCAATGGTCGAATTTCGACACCATCAACAACACGCGTTTGAGCTCGGCGGCATCGTGGATCGCCCAATCCGCGCCGATCGCCGTTCCCACCGGAGCGAAAGCGGCGCGCACATCGTCGATGCTCCCGCCCGTCACAACGAACACGACGCGCATGAAGAACTGGCCGGTGGCGGGATCGTCGAATTGCTGCGCGTCGGTGATGTTGGCGCCATGATCGGCGAGCAAAGTCGCGACCTTGGCGACCAGACCCGGCCGATCGGCGCAGGATAGCCGCAGGACGAAGGTTGGATTCACGTCAAACTCCGCAAAAGTGCCGCCGGTCAATGCGACGCGGCCCGATAAGTGTTGATCCACTCGACCGTTCGGGCGAGCCCGCCAAAGGGATAGAAATGCAGCCGCACCGCACCGTGCGCCGGCGTTAGCCCGCGCTCGAAATCGGCGACCAGCCGGTCGGGTCCGGCCGACCCGAGCAAGCGCGTGAGCGAGACGCCGTATTTCGACATGACGGAGGCCGATGCGCCAACCCCGCAATGCGCCGCATAGCGCAGCAAGGTCTTGATCCCGGCCGGCCCCGGCACGCCGATCCGCACCGGGCAATCGATGCCGCGCGCGCGAAGTTCCGCCAGCCAGGTGAGGATCGGCGCGGCGTCGAAGGCGAATTGCGTGACGATCAGCGTCGCCATGCCGCGTTCGGTGATCGCCGCGTGCTTGGCGGCCAGCGCTTCCCAGCGTGCCGCTTCGTCCATCGCCGGGTGCCCCTCGGGATGGCCGGCGATGCCGATCGCCTGGATGCCATGTTGTTCGAACAGTCCGGTGTCAATCAGCGACATCGTATCCGCAAATGGTCCAGCGGGGACGGGCGGGTCGCCGGCGACCAGGAAGACGCGGCGCACATCCGCCTCGGCGGTCGTTCGCGCCACCATCTGCGCCAGTTCATCATGCGAGGCGATTCGGCGCGCGGAAAGGTGGGGCATCGGTTCGAAGCCGAGCGTGCGCAGGCCGATGGCGGCTTCGATCCGGGCATCCATCGTTTCGTTGGGCAGGAAGGTGATCGCGACCGGCGTTTCGGGCGCGATGGCGTCCGCCACCTCGAATAGCGCAGGGCGATCCTTCGCCGTCATTTCGAGCGAATAGCCGTCGGTCATGCCATTGGCCGGCCGCGTCCAGGCAGGGTGCAGGACAGGAATTCCCATAGGGGCCTCTCGCTCTGGCGCGGTTTCGACCGCAGCTTGCCGATAGCCTCTATCGCGACTTTCATATTTCGTATAGATGAAAACTTCATGTCTGTGAAGTTATCTGCGCCTGCTGCCGAACCTCTCCCGCTCGTGATGCTGCCGGGACTGATTTGCGATTCGCGCATTTTCACGGCGCAAGCGGATGCTTTTGCCGAGGTGTGGCCAGTGCCTGATTATGGCGATGCCGCCACGCTGACGGAGATGGCGAGGCGGGTGCTGGATGCCGCGCCGGAGCGCTTCGCGCTGCTCGGCCATTCGATGGGCGCGCGCGTCGCGCTGGAGATCGTGCGATCGGCGGCCGATCGAGTCGATCGGCTGGCATTGGTCAGCACCGGAGTCCACCTGCCGGGGGATGGGGAGGCGGCCAAGCGCCATGCCTTGCGCGACCTGGGACGTAAGTGGGGCATGCCGGCGCTGGTCGACGCATGGCTCCCGCCGATGATCGCGCCGTCCCGGCCGAGAGATCAGGTATATGACGAGCTTCGCGCGATGTGCATCCATGCCGGCTTAGCCCGGTTCGAAGCGCAGATCGCCGCCTTGCTGGCGCGCCCCGAGGTCGAAAGCCTGTTGCCGACGATCGCTTGCCCGACATTGGTCGCGGTCGGCAGCGAGGATCGCTGGAGCCCTCCTGTCCAGCATGAGGCGATCGCCGCGCTGATTCCGGCCGCGCGGTTGGTGGTGGTCGAGGGCGCGGGGCACATGCTGCCCGCCGAACGCCCAGACGCCCTCAACGCCGCGATCACGACCTGGCTGGAACAACCCGCAACATCACCAATAATGTCCTGAAGGAGCCTGAAATGACCGAACAATCCCTGCAACAGCTGCTGGATGCCAGCGGCGATATCGTCGAATTGCTGCGCAACCAGCAAAGCGGACCCAATGTCTATCCTGGGGTTCCGGCCGAATATTCGAACTGGCGCAGCGAACAGCAGGCCTGGTCGAAAACCTGTGTATTGTTCAACCAGTCGTTCCACATGGTCGACCTCGCGGTCGAGGGGCCGGATGCATTCGCGATGCTCAACCATCTTGGCGTCAACAGCTTCAAGGGCTTCGTGCCCGATCGCGCCAAGCAGTTCGTGCCGGTGACTCCCGACGGCTATGTCATCGGCGACGTCATCCTGTTCTATCTCGACGAGAACAAGTTCAACCTGGTCGGCCGCGCGCCGACGATCGAATGGATCGAATATCACGCCGCGACCGGCGATTGGAACGTCACGGTATCGCGCGACGAGCGCACCGCGGTCCGCCCGGACCCCGAAAATCGCCGTTCCTACCGGTTCCAGCTTCAGGGGCCGAACGCCATGAAAACGCTGGAAAAGGCGATGGGCGCGACACCGCCCGACCTCAAATTCTTTCACATGACGCGGCTCGCGATCGCCGGAAAGGAAGTGCGTGCGTTGCGCCACGGCATGGCGGGACAACCGGGCTACGAACTGTTCGGGCCATGGGCCGATTACGACGTCGTGCGCAACGCACTGATCGACGCCGGCAAGGAATTCGGTTTGGCGCTGGTCGGCGGCCGCACTTACTCGTCGAACACGATCGAATCGGGCTGGATCCCGTCGCCCTTGCCCGCAACCTATACGGGTGAGGGGACGCGCGGTTTCCGCGAATGGCTGTCGGCCAACAGCTATGAAGGCAAGGCGTCGATCGGCGGCAGCTTCGTGCCCGAGTCGATCGAGGGCTATTATCTGACGCCGTGGGATCTCGGCTATGGTCCGTTCGTCAAATTCGACCATGATTTCATCGGCCGTGATGCGCTGGAACGGATGGCGGGCCTGCCGCATCGCAAGAAGGTGACGCTGGCGCTCGACAATGAGGATTTGATGCGCGTGATCAGCTCGCAATTCACGCGAGGAGAGCGCGCCAAATATATGGAATTCCCATCGGCCGTCTATTCGATGCATCCCTATGACCAGGTGCTCAAGGACGGAAAGCAGGTCGGTATTTCGACCTGGATCAGCTATAGCGCCAATGAGGGACGGATGCTGACGCTGGCGATGATCGAAGCCGATCACGCGGTGCCGGGCACTGAGGTCACCTTGTTGTGGGGCGAGCCCAATGGCGGGACGCGCAAGCCGACCGTCGAGCGCCATGTCCAGACCGAGATCAAGGCGACTGTGGCGCCGGTCCCCTATTCCGAAGTCGCGCGCGACAGCTACGCCGAAAGCTGGCGTACGCATCAAACGACCTGACTCAGCCACGTAAAGGGGCAAGGCGCGAGGCGCTTCGCCTCTTCAGCTTACGTTCCGTGCATATCCCCATCGTCACCCCGGCCTTGTGCCGGGGTCCACTCCTCCACAACCGAGATGAGGTATTGTTGCGCGGTGGATGCCGGGACGAGCCCGGCATGACGGATTGGATGTTGGACCTCGATCAGGTCAGGCGGCTTCGAGCAACGCCACCGTCCGCTTGAGCAATTCGGCGGCATGGCGTTCAACCTCGGCATCGAACCGCACCGTGGGAATCGCCACGCTGAACGCGCCGAGCAATTCGCCGTCGACCGATACGGCGCACCCGATCCCCTGGATTCCCGGCGTGTGTTCCTCGCGGGTCCTGGCGATCCCCGATCGGCGGACTGCGGCGATCTCTGCGCGCAGAGCATCGGCATCGGTGATCGTGGCCGGCGAGAATGCCCGCCGTTCCGATTCGTTGAGATAATTCTCGAATTCGGCCTCTGGCAAAGCGGCCAGGATCGCCTTGCCCGCCGCGAAGCCGTGCAGCGGCGTGCGCGTGCCCATCTGGACGGCATAGCGCAACGCATGCTCGCTGGTTTCGGTCACCAGCGCCTCCACTTCCCAGCCGACGCGGACGAAGAAGGACGCGGTTTCGTTGAGCTGGACGCGCAACGCGCGGACCAGCGGCGCAACCCGCTCGGCCAGCGAAAAACCGTGCGCGCGCGCCTGTAGCCGGGCGAGGCCGGGGCCGGCGGTGTAGCGGCGGCCGGCACGTGCCAGATAGCCGCGATCGATCAGCGTGTTGAGCAGATAGGACAGGCTGCTGACCGGGATGACCAACGCCGCCGCAATCTCCTGGGCGACGACGGGGCGGTCGCGCGCCACGACATATTCGATGATGTCGAGCGTGCGGGTCGCCGACTTGACGGGAGATGATGCGGCGTCTGCCATCAACCTCTATTGCCCGATCGCGGCGCCGCCCGCCACCTCCTGCATATCAGAGCCGGGCGGCGGCGATATCGGCACCTTCGCGTAGGTTTCGCAGCTTGGCCCAGGTCACGATCGGATCGATCTTGCCATAACCGGCAAAGGTGCCGAATCCGCAATCGGTGCTCGCGACCACACGGTCCTGGCCGACGATGCCGGCGAAACGCTCGATCCGCTGCGCGATCAGTTCGGGATGTTCGAGATAGTTCGAGCAGGTGTCGATCAGGCCGGGCGCGAGCAGCTTGTCGTCGGGGATGTCGGCATCGCGCCACACCACCCATTCATGCTCGTGACGCGGATTGGCCGCTTCGAACAGGATGGTCGCCGGGCGAGCCCGAAGCACGATGTCGATGATCCGCTCGAGCGGGATGTCGTGGTCGTGCGGCCCTTCGTAATTGCCCCAGCAGATATGCATCCGCATCCGGTCGGGGGCGATATTGGCGGTCGCGGCGTTGAGCGCGTCAACATTGGCCGCGATCGCCTTGAGGAAGGCCGGCTCGTCCATTTCCTGGTAGCCGGTGTGGCGCGACATGGCGAGGTCGGGGCAATCGAGCTGCAATTCGAACCCGGCGGCGACGATTGCTTCATATTCCGGCTGCATCGCGGCGACGAGGTCGGCGAGATAGGCCTCATGGCTGGGATAATAAGCATTCTTCTGGAATGCGGTGATCAGCCCGGGCGAGGCGGCGTTCATGAAGGCACGCGTCCCCTTGCCATGGTGGTCGAGCGCGCCGCGGAAGCGCCGGATGTCGTCATGGAGCGGCTGCAACGTCACCAGTTTGACCGGAGCGATGCAGGAGGCGCGGGTGAATTCCTGCGCGCCCATGATATGCGCCAGCTTGGCGCGGAGATCGGGCAGGGGAGCAAGGTCGAGCGCCGGCTTGCGGTCGGTATGTCCGCCAAAACCCGACAGGCGTTCGATCATATAGGTCGAATAGCCGACCTTGCCGAGTTCGCCGTCGCTGACCACCGTGACGCCCGCCTCGACCTGCGCCGCCACCGCCGCGTCGACCGCTGCCTGGACGGCGGTGTCGAACGCCTCGGCGTCATAGGGCTCACCATGGTCGCGGGCGAGCAGGAGGGGAGTCAGTTCGGCGCCGCGCGGCAAACTGCCAACATGGGTCGTCGCGATCGGCATGGGCGTTCCTGTCCTAAGGGATTATGGAACGACCATGCCGACATTTCGCGTTTGTGTATAGATCGTATATGCGAATTTAGACGGGCGACTTACGATCCGCTCGCCGCGTCACGCGTCCTCGAGCGCCACCGCGTTGATGATGTGCGGCTGGGTATATTCGTGCAGGCCGGCCTCGCCCAATTCGCCGCCCAGGCCCGATTGCTTCGATCCGCGAAAGGGGATGTTGGGATCGATCGCCAGATATTGATTGACCCAGACGGTGCCCGAATCGATCCGCTTCGCGACATCGGTGGCGCGGGCCAGGTCCTTGCCCCACACGCTGCCGCCCAAGCCGTATTCGGAATTGTTGGCCCGCGCGATCACGTCGTCGATATCGTCATATTTGAGCACGGGCAGCACCGGACCGAATTGTTCCTCGCGCACCAGCGGTGCATCGTCGTCGAGGTCGCGGACGATCGTCGGCGGGATGAAATAGCCGGGCCGGTCGAGCGGTTCGCCGCCGGCGAGGACGGTACCACGCTCCCGCGCGTCGTCGAGCAACGCCTTGACCTTGTCGAACTGCATCTTGTTCTGGATCGGGCCGACCTGGGTGCCTTGCTTGGCGCCGTCGTCGACCACCGCCTCGCGCGCCAGGCGGGCGAGTTCGTCGCAGAATTCGTCGTACATCGGTTCGGGCACGTAAGCGCGCTTGATCGCGACGCAGATCTGGCCGGCATTGGCCATGGCGCCGCCATAGACCTTTTGCGCGACCTGGCGCGGATCGACGTCATCGAGGACGATCGCGGCGTCGTTGCCACCGAGTTCCAGCGTCACGCGCTTCACGCCTTGCGCGGCCGCGGCCATCACCTTCTTGCCGGTCGCGGTCGATCCGGTGAACGCGACCTTGTCGACATCAGGGTGCGTGGTCAGGACTTCGCCCAGATCGTTCTGATCGCAGACAATATTGACCACGCCAGCGGGCAGGATGTCGCGGCAGATCTCGCCGAACAGCAGGCTGGTCAGCGGCGTGGTCGGCGCGGGCTTGGCGACCATCGTATTGCCGGTGACCAGCGCCGGCCCGAGCTTGTTCATCAGCAGGATGACGGGGAAATTCCACGGCGTAATCGCCGCGACCACGCCAAGCGGAGTGCGATGCTCGATTACGGTATTGCCGCCTTCGTCGCGCAACGTCTTGGGTTCGAGCCGCATCGCCGCGAAGGCGCGCAGGGTGAAGATGCTGCCCATCATCTCGAACATCGCCTGATCGAGTGGTTTGCCCTGTTCGCTGGTCAGCAGGCTGGCGAATTCGCCAGCGCGCGCTTCGAGCGCGTCGGCCAACTTGTCGACCAGCGCAGCACGTTCCTCCAGCGGCGTGGCCGCCCAGGCGGGGAAAGCACGCTTGGCCGCGGCGACGGCGCGATCGATGAGCGCGCGGTCCGCCTTGGGACAATGCGCGAACGCGCTTCCAGTCGCCGGATTGATCACATCGAAGCTGGTCGCGCCCTCGACGAGTTCGCCATCGATCAGCATCCTGAAATCGCGTTCCATCACCACTCTCCTTTTTCGCCTGCCGGCATTGCGCTGGCAATCGGCGTCGCAATCGGGAAAAGATGCGACACGTTTCGGCCTTTGTGCGCCGGGCATACAATTTTGACAAGATGGTATTCGGCCAATGAAACATGGAAGCGATCTCGACGGACTGCTGGGGTACCGGATCGAACTCGCTCATCTGATCGAGATGGAGGATGCGCGGCAAGCACTCGCGCCATACGGCCTGACGCCGGCCAAGCTGACCGCGTTGCTGCTCATTCGCGCCAATCCGGGGTGCGACCAGACCGCGCTCGGCAAGGCATTGAGCGTGAACCGGTCGAGCGCGATGAAGCTGGTCAACGTGCTGGTCGATCGCGGCCTGATCGAGCGGCGCCCGGGACGCGATCTGCGCACCAACGCGCTCCATTTGCTGCCGGGCGGCGAGGAGCGCGTGATGGAGATGCTCGAAGCGTTGCGCGAGTCCGACCGCCGCCTCGCCGCCGAGCTGACAGCGGCCGAGCGAGCGACGCTGATGGCGTTGTTGAAGAAACTGCGGAAACCCCGCACGGCGCGGCGCGACGACGCCTGACCGGCAGAGCCCAGCTTGCCAAATTGTTTGCTTGAGATACAATCAGGCAAACGCTCGCCGCGGATGGGCGAGATCGGAGAGGGTGGGTTTTGGTGGCGACGACGGCGAAGAATCAGTTCATCGGGAACGACGCGGACGCGGCCTTGCGATTCGATCGATTGCTGCGGCCACGCTCGGTGGCGATCGTCGGCGCGTCGGACAAACCCGGCGCGCTCGGTGCTTCGGTGCTCGGCAATCTCGAGCGGCAGGGATTCGACGGCGACATCCACTTGGTCAATCCGAAGCGGGCCGAGATTGGCGGTCGGCGCTGCGTTGCCACGGTCGATGATCTGCCCGAAGGGATCGATGTCGCAGTGCTCGCGATTCCCCGCGCGGGCGTGCTCGACGTGATCCGCGGCCTGGCCGGGCGCCACGTCGGCGCCGCGATCGTCTTTTCGGCGGGCTTTGCCGAGGATGGGCCGCAAGGCCTGGCCGACCAGCAGGAGATCGCACGGATCGCGGCCGAAGCGGGGATGATCGTCGAGGGCCCCAATTGCCTTGGCCTGGTCAATTTTCGCGATCGCATCGCGCTCACTTTCATCGAACTGCCCGAACCGCGTGCCGATGGCGATCGCCGGGTCGGCATCGTGTCGCAATCGGGCGCGATGGCGGCGGTGCTGGCGACGACGATGATCGCGCGCGAGGTGCCGCTCAGCTGTTACATTTCGACCGGCAACGAAGCGGCCAGTGGGGTCGAGGATTATCTTGACCATCTCGTCGGCGACCCGGCGACATCGGTGGTCGGCATGATCGTCGAACATTTCCGTAAACCCGCACGCTTCCTGGCGGCGGCACGGGCCGCGCGTGCCGCCGGCAAGCAGGTCGTGCTGCTCCATCCCGGCCGCAGCGCGGCGGGCGCGGCGAGCGCGGCGACGCATACCGGCGCGATGGCCGGCGATTATGAGGTGATGCGCGTCCATGTCGAGCGCGCCGGGGTGATCCTGGTCGAGACGCTGGAGGAACTAGGCGACGTTGTCGAAATGCTCGCGCGCTATGCCTCGCCGGTCGCCAAGGGGCTCGGCGTGATCGCGGAATCGGGGGCGTTCAAGGCGATCATGCTCGATCAGGCCGAGGCGCTCGGGCTCGCCCTGCCGCCGCTCGGCGATGCCGACAGTCCGGCATTGCGCGCGGCGCTGCCCGACTTCGTGCCGGTCAGCAATCCGCTCGACGTGACCGCGCAAGGCCTGGTCGATCCCGGCATCTATGGCCGGACGATCGCCGCGCTGGCGGGCGACGACCGCATCGGGGCGATCCTGGTGACCCTGATCCAGACCGATACCGGCACGTCGCACATCAAATTCGATGCGGTGCTCGACGCGTTGCGCGCCGGCCCGCCGGACAAGCCGGTAATCGTCGCCGGCGTCGACGAAGGCGGTATCGTCCTGGCTGAGGACGTCGCTGCGCTGCGGGCGGAAGGCGTGATGTACCTGCCGACCGCGGAACGCGCCTTGCGCGCCTTGGCCCGAGTGAGCGCGGCGGACAGCCGTGCTTCTGACGGATCGGCGGTCGAGGTGGCACCGCTCGCTGGACTGTCGGCCGGCGTGACGGTGCCAGAATATCGCGCCAAGGAGTTGCTTGGCGCGCGTGGCATTTTTTTTTCCGAAGGCGAAATCGTCGCCTCAGCCGAAGCGGCGGTGGCCGCCGCCGACCGGCTCGGCTATCCCGTCGTGCTCAAGGCACAGGCCGCGGCGTTGCCGCATAAGAGCGACGCCGGGGGCGTGGTGGTCGGGCTGGCCGATGCCGATGCGGTTCGCTCCGGCTGGGCGAAGCTGCAGGCGGCGGTCGCCGCCGCGCGTCCCGACCTCACGCTCGACGGCGTGCTGGTCGAACCGATGGCGGCGCGCGGCGTCGAACTGATCGTCGGGGCGCGCAACGATCCGCATTGGGGCGCCACGATCCTGGTCGGGTTTGGCGGAGTCAGCGCCGAATTGCTCCATGACGTGCGGCTGCTGCCCGCCGGACTGAACCGCGACGACATTGCCGCCCAAATACGGCGCCTGCGACTGGCGCCATTGCTCGACGGGTTTCGCGGCGAGCCGGCAATGGATGTCGATGCAGTGGCGGCATTGGTCGAGGCGCTCGGCAATGTCGTGGCCGCGACCCCGGCGATCCGCGAAGTCGATCTCAACCCCGTCGTCGTCTATCCGCGCGGGCAGGGCGTGATCGCGCTCGACGCCTTGATCCAGACCTGAGGGTTTCCGCCCGATCCGGGGGGCGATGCTCGTGCTCCAGCTTCTGCGGGAGCACGAGGTTTTCTTCGGAAGGGCGCTGTTACGCGCCGGCCTTTTCCTGATCATAGGCGCCGAGCCCGGGCTTGTAGCTCTTCTCGTCGATGAACTGGCGAATGCCTTCCTTGCGGCCTTCGGTCTTGTCGTGGAAATTGGCCGCTTCCTGCATGCGAACCAGATAATCCTCGGCCTCGTCATAGGTCATCGAGCCGACCCGGCGCACGGCGTCCTTGGCGAATTTGAGCGCGACCGGATTCTTCTTGAGCAGCAGCTCGGCGACCTCGCGGACGCGGGCCTCCAGCCGGTCGAGCGGCACGCTTTCATTGACCAGCTTCCACTCCGCCGCCTTGCGGCCATCGATCAACTCGCCGGTCAAGGTCATCCACATCGCGTCGCGCATCGACAACAAGTCGACCACCACCTTGGTCACGCCACCGCCGGGCAGGATTCCCCAATTGATCTCGCTCAGCCCGAATTGCGCTTCATCGGCGCAGATCGCCAGGTCGCACGAAAAGAGCGGGCCGAAGCCGCCGCCGAAGCACCAGCCATTGACCATCGCGATGGTCGGCTTCTGGAACCAGCGCAGCCGCCGGAACCAGCCATAGCTCTCGCGCTGCGACTGGCGGACGCCGCGTAGGCCCTTCGCCTCGGTCTCACGAAAATATTCCTTGAGGTCCATTCCCGCCGACCAAGCGGTTCCTTCGCCGCCCAACACCAGCACGCCGACATCATCGCGATATTCGAGCTCGTCGAGCACTTCCATCATCCGCCGGTTGAGCGCCGGATTCATGCAGTTGCGCTTCTCCGGCCGCGCGAAATAGACCCAGGCGATCCGGTCCTCGACCCGATAGGACACCACATCCTGCGCATTGCCTTCGCTCATTGTTCGTCATCCCAGTCTGGGCGAGGCAGGTCCTGGCCGGATACAGGCCGACTCTCCCTCGCTGTTATTTGTATGCCAGGTGCACAATAGCGGCGGCGCGGCGCTACGCAAGGGCGGATGCGTGTTGTGCGGAGCGAGTGGTGTCATTGACCAGCGAGCCGCAACGAACCACTACTGCTTGGAACAGCTTCTTGTTCTCGCAGAAAAGAGAATCAAAGGTAATCAAACACTTCCGATCTGAGGCGCCTAATTCATAACCGTCATGCGGCCCTGTGCCCGTTCGAGCTTTGGCTTGCCCCCGGCAAGCCAAGATCGTGTCCGGGGGACACGATCTCGCTCGAACGCCACCGGGTGGCTGAGCCCAGTCCTTGAACTTCTTGCTCCACGCTTGCGGCACGGTGGATGCCGGGACGAGCCCGGCATGACGAATTGGGAAATGTTGAATGTCGATCCGTTCTAAGGATCAGGCCGGAACCGCGTCTTCCGGTAGTGCACCGATCACCGACTTCACCTCGAGGAATTCCTCGAGCCCGAACTTGCCGAATTCGCGGCCATTGCCCGATTGCTTATAGCCGCCGAACGGCATGTCGAAGGCGAGCCCGCCGGCATTGACGTAGACCGCGCCGGCCCGGATCTTGCCGACCATGGCCTTCGCCCGCGCCGGGTCGCCCGCGATATAGGCGCCGAGGCCGTAGGGCGTGTCGTTGGCGATGCGGATCGCGTCGGCATCGTCGGCATAGGGCATGATGACCAGGACGGGGCCGAAAATCTCCTCGCGCGCGATCGTCATGTCGGGAGTGACATTGGCGAAGACGGTGGGCTTCACGTAGAAGCCGGTGTCGAATCCTTCGGGCCGACCGGTGCCCCCGGTCACCAATGTCGCGCCTTCGTCGATGCCCTGCTGGATCAGGCCCTGGATGCGTTCCCACTGGCGCCGGTTGACGACGGGGCCGATATGGTCGCCTTCGCTGAGTGGCGCGCCGACCTTCTTGGCCGCGAACATTGCGCCCACCTTTTCCGCCGCCTCGTCATGCTGCGACCGGTGTACCAGCATCCGCGTCGGCGCGACGCAGCTCTGGCCGGAGTTCAGCAGCACGCCGCCGACACCGCCGGGTAGCGCTTGGTCGAGCGGCGCGCCTTCGAGGATAATGTTGGGCGACTTGCCGCCCAGTTCCTGTGCGACGCGCTTGACCGTGTCGGCGGCGTTCTTGGCCACCATGATCCCGGCGCGAGTCGACCCGGTGAAGCTCACCATGTCGATGTCGGGATGCTTTGCCAGTGCAGTGCCGACGCCTTCGCCATCGCCCTGGACGAGGTTGAACACCCCCGCCGGCACGCCCGCCGCGTCCATCACCTCGGCGAAGATCGCGGCCGAACTCGGCGCCTCTTCCGATGGCTTGAGGATCATCGTGCAGCCGGCGGCGAGCGCCGGACCGACCTTGGCGACGATCTGGTTCATCGGCCAATTCCATGGTGTGATCAGCGCAACGACGCCGATCGGCTCGCGCACGACGGTGTTGTCGCCGATCTTTTCGGCGAACGCATAATCCTGCAACGCTTTCAGCGCATTGCCGAGGTGGCCGAGGCCGGAGCCGGCCTGGGCGGTCTGCGAGATCGAGATCGGGCAACCCATCTCGGTCGCGATCGCCTCGGCGATATCGGGAACGCGCTTCTGATATTCGGCGATGATCCGCTGGAGCAAAGCGATGCGCTCGTCCTTGGAGGTCTGCGAGAAGCTTTCGAAGGCGCGCCGCGCGGCATGGACCGCGTCGTCGACATCGGCGGCGGTGCCGAGCACGATCTCGCTCGCCGCCTGCTCGGTCGCCGGGTTGACGACCTCGTGCTTGCGGCCGCCTTTGCTGTCGACCCAGCGGCCATCGATATAATTCTGAGGATAGCTCTTCATGTTCGATCCTTTTGCGGAAGTTCAGGCGGGGAGGAGGCCCAGCTCTGCATCGGTCGCGGGCAGGCCCCATTTGTCGCGCGGTGGCATCGGCCGCGTGTCCCAGGCGGGGTCGAGCGTGAAGCTGGAGACGCTGCGCCCATCGGGAATGCGTCCATTCCCGCCGCCTTGGGAATAATCGTAATAGAGCGTCATCAGCTCGCGATAGCTGTGGTGGCGCCCAACGATCGGGTGCGCCAGGCACGCTTCGCGCCAACGCAGCACGCGGGTAAGGTGCTGCGGTATCTCATAGGCCTCATAATAGTCGAGGAACCACAGCCGCTTGAACATCGGCGCGAACGCGACGTCCGCCCAGCCGAATTCGTCGAACAGGAAATCGCGGTCGGGCGCGTAATGGCGCAGGAAGTCGTCGAGCCGCGCATATTGCGCGTCGACCTCTACGGCATGCTCGTCGCGTTTGGCGCGGTCGCGGTTGAGGATCATGCGATAGCCCGCGCCGGTGAATTGGCCGTCGGTGGCGCACAACATCGCTTCGACCGCATGCTCATAGGGATCGCGGCGCGCGACGGGGCGCTCCGGGAAGCGATCCTCGAAATAGCGCATGATCACCATGCTTTCCTTGAGCGTCTCGCCATTTTCCAGCTCGAGCGCGGGCAAGGCAGTGGTGCCGCGCGTCTTTCGCAGCAGCCAGTCGGGGCGCGGCTTGGAAATATCGATCTCGTGGTCGGCCATGATGCCGTCGAGCCCCTTGAGGTCGAGCAGCAACTCCACGCGTTCGGAAAACGGGCAGCCCGGAATATGGTACATCCTGAGCGCACCGCCCGGCGGTTCGTCGTTCCAGTTCATGACAGTCTCGATCTCCTTCGGGCATCGCGCGGAAAAACGGGTGCCGGTTTCCGCTCGAGCGATGCGACAATTAAGCGACGGGCGCGGGGCTGCGCGACGGCATCTCGCTTTGCGATCGAGCGAACATCTCACGCACCGCCGGACGCTCGTTGATGCGCTCGATCCAGGCGAGCAGATGCGGTGACGCCTCACCATTCACGATATCGGCGAATCCGTGCTGCATGCCATTGGCGATCGCGAAGTTGCAGATGTCGGCCAAACTATATTCCTCGCCGGCCAGCCACGGGCTTTCGGCCAGCCGCCTTTCCAGCCGGTCGACCGATACGCGTATCTTGCGCATTTCCTCGTCGAGCAATTCCTGGGGAAAGCCCTTACGCGCATTGCGCCATTTGACCTGCTGTTCGGGGATTGGAATGCGTTTCACATGGTCCTCGAACTCGGCATCGGACAGCCGGCGCGCCATCGGGCCGATCATCCGCTCCCAGCCGATCGTCGACACGCACCAGCAGAAATATTCGTCGACCCATTTGGTCCACACGCGCATCTCGGCGATCGTCACCGGGTCGGCCGGACGCAGCCGCGGCGCCTCGGGAAAGGCGTCTTCGAGATATTCGCAGATCACCGTCGATTCGGTGATGATGTGGCCGTCGTGATCGAGCGCCGGCACCTGGCCGCGCGGGTTGATGGCCTTGAACCAATCCTCGTGGTGCTCGAACTTGCGCGGATCGACGAAGCGCGGCGTGAAGGGCAGGCCTTTTTCGTACAAGGCGAGCAGCGGCTTGAGCGAGTTGGCGGCCGGACCGAAACTATACAGGGTCAACATCAGCGCTTCCTCCTCTTCCTTGACCGTGCGTTTTCGCACCTGGGAATAGCGGTGGCGATGGTTGCCGCGCTCCGCAAGAAGACCGTCTCTTCTATCAGTCCCACTACTACCCAAGCGCTTCGGCGGTGGGCGCCCCAGGGTGTCATCGCGAGTGATAGCGGAAGCGCTCACCTTGTGGTGAAACCGCCGCTCTGCTTGGCTTACCGGCCAGGAGAGACAAAGGGGCGAACATGCTCGAATTGCTGACGTCGGAAACACCCAATGGCTGGAAAGCCGCGATCATGCTCGAGGAATTGGGAGTGGACTACAAGGTCACGCCGATCTCGCTCAGCAAGCTCGAACAGAAACAGGATTGGTACGTCGCGCTCAATCCCAACGGCCGGATCCCGACCCTGGTCGATCATGACGAGGGCGATTTCGCGGTGTTCGAATCCGGCGCGATCCTGATCTATCTCGCCGAGAAGTTCGGCCGTTTCCTGCCGACCGATGTCAAGGGACGCAGCCGCGTGATCCAGTGGGTGATGTGGCAGATGTCTGGGCTGGGCCCGATGATGGGCCAGGCGACGGTATTCAACCGCTATTTCGAGGATCGCCTGCCCAAGGTGATCGACCGCTACGTGCGCGAAAGCCGGCGGCTGTTCGGCGTGATGGACGCGCGACTGGCCGATCGCGACTATCTGGCGGGCGATTATTCGATCGCCGACATCGCCTGCTTCCCCTGGGTCAGGGGCCATGACTGGGCACAGATACCGATCGACGGTCTTCCCCATCTCCAGCGCTGGTTCGATGCCGTCGCGGCGCGCCCGGCCGTGCAGCGCGGCCTGCTCGTACCGGAACCGCCCAAGGCCGCGGAAATGGAAGAAAAGACGGTCCTCCAGGGCAAGACCATCCTGTCTTAGGTTGGGGATTCATATTCCTGTCGTTGCGAAGGGATCACTTCAAGAACAACGGCTTATTTGGGTCCTCAACCTGGGAGACGATCAGCTGCCGGCGGCCAGCTTTGCCAGCCTTGCAGCGCTTTCGGGATCGTTCGGCGCGAACAGGATGAGCCGCTGCCCCGGCGCTTCCTCGATTGCATAGGAGGTATGGCGGAATGTGATCTGGCCCACGCCCGGCATGTCGGTGACATTGGTATGTTCGAAATGGGCGAGGATTTCCGATTCCTGCCAGCATTCGCGGAACAGGTCCGACCGGTCGTACATTTCGGCGATGATGGCGTCGAACACTTCCGGCCGCGCGGTGCGGCTGTAATCCCATTTGAATCGCGCGGTCAGCCGCTGGCCCATTTCGCGGAAGTGATCGGGATCGCTGCGATAGCGGTCGTCGAGCATCAGGATCTTGAACAGATTGCGCTTGGCGCGCGGCAGCGTGGCGTAATCGCGAAAGGCGCGTGCGACCAGGTCGTTCCAGCCGATCACGGTCCAGTCCTCGACGATCACCAGCGCCGGGATCGACAGGCTGTCGAGCAAATGCTGCGTCCCCGGATGGACTTGCTCGTCCGCCATCGCGGTCAGCGGGGGAGGGCGGTGCTGGGCCAGCGCGAACAGGAATTCGCGTTCGTTCTTGTCGAGTCGCAACGTCGTGCTGAGCCGCTCGATCATCGGCGCCGACAGCCGCACCTCGCGACCTTGCTCGAACCAGGTATACCAGGTGACGCTCATCCCCGCGAGCGTCGCCACTTCCTCGCGCCGCAAGCCCGTCGTCCGCCGGCGCGTGCCGCAGGGCAGGCCCACATCCGTCGGCGACAACTTGGCGCGCGCGGCCTTGAGGAATCGGGTAAGTTCTTCGCGATGGGCCATGGTTTATCCAGTTAGCTCCAATAATGGCATAGCCAGCGGTCTTCTCGTTCTAGCCAGCTTCTGCAAGCTAAACCGCAACCACGTGCCGGCATCGCCGGACACGACAAAAGGAGAGCGAAATGTCTGAAGCAACGGCCGCGCCGCGGCCTGCCCCCATGGCCGACGTGGCCGGCCGCACGGCGTTCATCACCGGGGGTGCCAATGGCATCGGACTCGGCATCGCACGCGCCTTGGTTCGGGCGGGCGCCAATGTCGTGATCGCCGATATTCGCGCGGAGTCGCTGGCGGAGGCGCGCGCCTCGCTCGGCGACGACAGCCGGGTCGAAACCGTCGTGTTGGACGTCACCGATCGCGCCGGTTTCGCGCGCGCGGCCGACGCCGCCGAGGCGCGGTTCGGCAAGATCCATATGCTGATCGGCAATGCCGGGATCGGCATTATGGGACCCATCGTTGATGCCCGTTACGACGATTGGGACTGGGCGATGGGCGTCAATTTCGGCGGCGTCGTCAATGGCCTCGTCACCATCCTGCCGCGGATCCGCGCGCATGGCGAAGGCGGCCAGATCGTCACCACCTCGTCGCAATCGGCGCTGATCCCGATTCCGTTTTCGGCGACCTATACCGCCGCCAAGGCAGCGGTGCTGGGGCTTTCGGAAGCGATCCGCGGCGAGCTGGCGGCGGAGAAGATCGGGGTTTCGGCCTTCCTGCCCGGCCCGGTCCAGAGCAATATCGCCCATTCGGGCGAATTGCGTCCCGACCGGTTCAAGAGCGACAGCGGGTATCAGACCCGCGAGGCGGAGTTGGAAAAGCGGCCGGTGTCGCCGCTGTGGATGGACGCCGACGAGGTCGGTGAGCGCGTCCTCGCCGGCATCCGTAACAATGACCTCTATATCCTCACGCATCCCGAATTCGCTGCCGGCATGCGCAAGCGGTTCGATGCGATCCTCGCATCCTTCCCTGACGAGCCGATCAATCGCGAGCGCGCCGAGGCGATCGGCTTCCTGCTCGGCAATCCCGTCTTCGATGAAGAACTCGCTCGTCACGGCAAGCAAAGGGACGTCAGGGAAAAGGAATCGGCACGATGACCAGGGTCGCGGGACGCACCGCCTTCATCACCGGTGGCGGATCGGGAGTCGCGCTCGGCCAGGCCAAGATATTCGCGGCAGCAGGATGCAAGGTCGCCATCGCCGATATCCGCCAGGATCATCTCGATGAGGCCATGGCCTGGTTCGACCAGACCGATTTCGAGGTGATGCCGATCAAGCTCGATATCACCGACCGCGCCGCTTATGCCGCCGCGGCGGATGCGGTCGAGGCCAGGCTCGGCCCGGTCGACTTGCTGTTCAACACCGCCGGCGTGTCGATCTTCGGACCATTGGAAAAGGCGACCTATGAGGATTGGGACTGGCAATTGTCGGTCAATCTCAACGGCGTCATCAATGGCATCCAGACGTTCGTGCCGCGCATGATCGCGCGCGGCAATGGCGGCCATATCGTCAACACGGCGTCGATGTCGGCGTTCGTCGCGCTCAAGGGTACCGGCATCTATTGCACCGCCAAGATGGCGATCCGCGGCCTGTCCGAATGCCTCGCGCTCGACTTGGCCGACCATGGTATCGGCGTCTCGATCCTGTGCCCGGGCGCGGTCAACACCAATATCCACGAAGCGGTGCTGACGCGGCCCGAGCATCTGCGGAACACCGGCTATTACGGCGCCGATCCGGCGATGTTCGCGCATCTGAAACGCGTGATCGAGGTCGGCATGGAGCCGGAGACGCTGGCGCGCTATGTCCTCGACGGTGTCGAGCGGGATCAGTTGTACATCCTGCCTTATCCCGAATTTCGCGGCACGCTGGAGGATATTCACACCCGGGTGATGACGGCGCTTGCCCGGCCCGAGGATGATCCCGAATATGAGAAGCGCGTCGCGCATGGCGTGCCGGGCGGCGAGCGCAAGCGCGCCGACGCGTGAATGAGGTCGGCGGCGGGATCGGTCGCGACCGGATGAAAGGATCGTTGCGTAATGAGCCAAGGCGTTGACGCGGAAAGTGCCAGCGGGACGTCCGCCGCGGACCGGCGCGCGATCGAATGGGACTGCGCGCGGCTGATCAGCCTCTATGCCCAACTCAATGACGCCGCGCGCTGGGACGAGGTCGCCGCGCTCTACGCGCCGGACGGGCTCATGACCCGGCCGACCGCGCCAGACGCGCCGATCGTCGGACGCGATGCGATCCTCGCCGCATTCCGGGCGCGGCCGCCGCGCACGACGTGTCACATCTGCTCGAATATCGTTATCACGGTCGAAAGCGCGACGCGCGCCCACGGCAGCAGCGCGATGCTGTTGTTCACCGCGGCGGACGCGCCGCCGCTGGTTGGCGGGTTCCGCGACATATTCGTCCTGACCGAGCAAGGCTGGCGCTTTGCCGAGCGTCGCGGCTCGCTCGCCTTCTGACGGTCGGCGGCGCTCTGGGCGGCTCACTGCGGGGCAGCCGCCCATGATCTATCGATAACGGGAATCACGCCGTCTGCGTGGTGCGCCAGCCCTCGTGATAGGTTTCGCGCGCCACCCGCGAATAGGGAATTGGGCTGACGATGGCGCGGACCTCGATCTGCTTGTGCGGCTCGACCGTGGTCTTGCGCGTGCCGCCATTCTCCTCGCCCCACACGACGCGGACTTCGCTGCCGACCGGCACCGACGGGTCGATCGTGGCGAGGCTCAATGCCTGTTTCTCGTTATAACTATAGCCGGTGAACATCGACAGGCCGATCGTCCCGCCGCCGGCATCGACCACGCGGTCGTAATTGGACGAGGCGTAATTGGCGAGCGGCACGTCGAAGAACTTATACTGCTCGCCATCGGGATCGAACAGCGACGCCATGATCTTGGCCATGTCCTCCGGATGCCAGGCAAGCGTCACTTTCTGGCGCTGCGCGGCGGGGTCGAGCCCTTCCAGCGCCTCGCGGCCATGGAAGTCATGGTCGAACTTGACGAACGGGCCATAGCCCAGCTCCCACGGGTTGAGATAATAATCCTCGATCCGCTCGGACACGAAGCTGCCGCCGATCGAACCGGTCGCCTCATAGCTGTCGGCACCCAGCCACTCGCGATAGTCCTTGAGCTTGTCGCCGGTATAGATGGCGGGCAGCGGGGAGGGGATCCAGCCCGATTCGAGCGTGTTCGACGGATAGGCGCGGCTGCCGCACGGCACGATGCCGAATTCCTTGCCCGCCTCCAGGATCGCGGCCCTGATCTCCTCCTGTTCAGCATAGGGACCCCAGATTTCGAGGCCCGGTGCGCCCGACATGCCATGGCGCAGCGTACGCACCTCGCGGCCGGCGATCGTCATCGTGCTCATGTTGAAGAATTTGAGCTTCTCGAGCGGGCCGCCGTTCAGCTTCTCGATGATCGCCCAGGCGTTCGGTCCCTGGATCTGGAACCGCCAGACCGAGCGGGTGACCGGCTTCCCCATCGGGCGCATCGGCGAACGGTCGTCGAGCTCGACATCGACGTCATAGCCGCCGGTCGCGGCGTGATAGCGCAGCCAGTTCGACGCCGGCGCGCGGCCGACGTAACAGAATTCCTCCGGCGCCAGCCAGAAGATGATGCCGTCGCCGATGACATGGCCATAAGGCGTGGTCGGCACATATTGCTTGGCCTTGCCGACTTCCCAACCCTTGGGCGAGTTGATCATCGTGTCGGTGAGCAATTTCAGCGCGTCTTTGCCGCGCAAATACAGGTTCACCATGTGGTGCGACTGGTCGAACAATACCGCCGAATGCTGCCAGGCCCATTGTTCCGACCGCCAATTGTGGAATTCGGGCGCGACGACCGGATAGACATAGGCGCCGAGCTGCGAATTGCGCAGCATCTCGACGATATTGCCTGTCCGCTGCAGCACGGTTTCCAGATTGTCGGCCATCGATCCACTCCTGTTTTTCGGTCAGCCGCCTGTCGCGGCCGCATTGTTCGGCGTCTTGCCCGCCTCTGCCGGGCGGCAAGACCTGGCACCGATCATAGGAAAATATGTATGTAAGGCAAACGAATTTATCGCACCGTCAAATCGGCTATCCAGCGCTGCGGCCGTGAGTGTTGCTTATTTGTTGATCGCCCGAGTCGAGGGCTGACGGCAGTCGCCGACAGGTCGTTGACCATCCCGATGGCGTGCTGATCCCGTCATCCCAACATACTCCCGTCACCCCAGCGAAAGCTGGGGTCTCTGGCGGTGATGCGATACTGCTTGAGACCCCAGCTTTCGCTGGGGTGACGAGTGAGGGAAACAGATCGCTTTAAGCACAACGGCTTATTTGGTTCTCAACCTACGCGAGCCAGGCTTTTTCGGCGACTGATCGCGGGACGGATCGCCGCGCTTCGGCGCGCGCGCGGGCGGCGGTCAGGGTGTTTTCCATCAGGCAGGCGATCGTCATCGGCCCGACCCCGCCGGGCACCGGCGTGATCGCCCCCGCCACGTGCAGCGCTTCCTCGAACGCGACGTCGCCGACGATGCGGTGGCCGCCTTCGGGCTTGGCGACGCGGGTCGTTCCCACGTCGAGCACGATCGCGCGCGGCTTGATCCAGTCGCCGCGCACCAGCCCGGGCTTGCCCACCGCGCTGACCAAGATGTCCGCGCCGCGGCAGATGAACTGCGTGTCGCGGGTATGGATGTGGGTCTGGGTCACCGTGGCGCGCGCATCGAGCAGCAACGCCGCCATCGGCTTGCCGACGATGTTCGAGCTGCCGATCACGACGGCGTGGCTGCCGGTGAGGTCGGGCACGAGCGAACGGATGATCTTCATGCAGCCGAGCGGTGTGCACGGGATCAGACCGCCCGATCCCTGGCTTAGCCGGCCGGCATTGAGCGCGTGGAGGCCATCGACGTCCTTTGCCGGATCGACCGCCGCCATCACCCGCAAGGTGTTGATGCCATCGGGCAACGGCAATTGGACGAGGATGCCGTCGATCTCGTCGCGCGCGTTGAGCGCAGCGATCTCGGCGAGCACGCGATCCTCGGTCGTGTCGGCCGGGAGCAGGATGACCTCGGCGTTGAAGCCGATATCGCGCGCGCGCTTGACCTTGCCGTTGACATAGACGTGGCTGGCCGGATCGTCGCCGGCCAGGATGACGGCGAGCCCCGGTGCGCGATCGAGCGAGACCATGCCCGCTTTGACGTCTTCCACCACCTTGCGGGCGAGCGCGCGCCCGTCGACGATCTCCGCCAGCATCAGCGGGCGTGTCCCGACCAGGTGCGCAAACCGGGCTCGGTATGGTCCGGCATATTCAGCGCTTGCTGCATCGCCGGACGCGCCGTTACGCGGTCGCGCCACTCGATCAGCCGCGGCGCGCGCTTGGCGATTTCCATCTCGGGAAACATCCGTTCGACCATCATCCCGCAATGCGAATAGAAATTGATATCGGCAAGGGTGAAATTCTCGCCCGCGAGCCAGGGAGTTCCGGCGAGCTGCGCTTCGACTTTGTCCACCGCATAGTGGATCTTGGCGGTCGCATCGGCGAGCTGCTGCTCGGAGAAACCGGAGCGTGCCGCCATCCATTTGCGGCGCTGGTCGGGCAGGGGAATGCGCTCCATCAACTGCTCGAAATCGCCGCTTTCCAGCTTGCGCGCGATCACGCCGATCAGACGATGCCAGCCGTGCATCGAGACATGGTTCATCACATGCTCGTCGACGAACTTGTTCCAATAGCGCATCCGGGCATTGCCCGCCGGCGTGTTCGGCCGCAGTGGCGGCGCATCGGGAAAGGCGTCTTCGAGATATTCGTTGATGACGGTCGTATGCGTCACGATCGTCCCGTCATGATCGAGCACGGGCACCTGTCCTTCGGGGTTGATCGCCAGGAACCAGGGTTCGTGCTGTTCGAACTTGTGGAGGTTGACGTAGATGCTCTCGAACGGAAGCTGCTTCTCGAACAAGGGCGCCATCGACTTGAGCGAATTGGCCAAAGGTTCGGCATGATAGAGTTTGAGTGCCATCGGCCTGCTTTCAAAGGATGAGCATGTAGGGGGTGTCGGAAGGTGCGGCGGCGCGCTTCATCCCAGGCCGAGCACGCGCACCGCATTGTCCTTCATGATCAGCGGCAGCACCTCGTCGCGGAAGCCCGCCTCCCTGGCGGCGTCGATCCACTTCTCCGGGCGGATCAGCGGCCAGTCGGAGCCGAACATCATCTTATGCTTGAGCTGCGTGTTGGCGTATTGGATCACCTGTTTGGGGAAATATTTGGGCGACCAGCCGCTCAGGTCGATGAAGACATTGTCCTTGTGCAGTGCCATTGACAGGCTCTCGTCGGTCCATGGCCAGCTCGGATGCGCCAGGATGATTTTCATGTCGGGGAAATCGACCGCGACATCGTCGACCAGCATCGGTTGGCCGTACTTAAGGCGGACGCCGCCGCCGCCGCGCATTCCAGTGCCCATGCCCGAATGGCCGGTGTGGAAGATCGCCGGCAGGCCATGTTCGGCGATCACTTCATAGATCGGATAGGCGACGCGGTCGGCGGGATGGCAGTCCTGCATGATGCCGTGGAACTTGAACCCTTTGACGCCGTAATTCTCGACCAGGTCGCGCGCCTCTCGCGCGCCGTATTTGCCCTTGCGCGGATCGATCGAGGCGAAGGGGATGACGATGTCGGCGTGCTCGCCGGCCAGCTCGGCGATTTCGTAATTGCTGATCCGCTTGGCGCCGATGCCGCTCTCGCAATCGACCGTGAACAGGCAGAAGGCGATGTTCTGCGCGCGGTAATAGTCGATCGTCTCGGGGATGGTCGGCCGTTTGCGGTCGGCCTTGAAATAGGCCGACGCCGCGTCGAAGAACTTGGCCATCACCGGATCCTCGGGGTCGTGGCACGACACCTCGGCATGGACGTGGACGTCGATCGCGACGACCTTGCTGGGATCGATGGGCATGAACTCTCCTCAGACGCGTTGCGGCCTGTCGCTAGCGGGCGACGCCGCGCGACGGCGCATAGCGGTTATTGTACGCCATGGATACAGTATGGCGATGCTTCACTGTTTTCCGGCCGCCTTTTCCAGCGCCTTGTCCTCATTGGCCCGCTTGATGACATAGGCACGGATCGTCTCGATCTCCTCGGGGGTCATCACTGCCTTGAAGCTGACCATGCCATTGTCCTTCAGCGCACCCTCATAAATGATCTGGCGCCAGGTCGCGGCGTCGTTGAGCGCGCCGCTATGGCGGAGGTCGGGGACGAGGCTGCCGGCAACCGCCGCGTCGCCGTGGCACGTGCCGCAATAGCGTCCGAACCGTTCGCCGCCGGCGGCGATGACCGCGTCCGGTGCGGTGGAGGCCGGAGGATCGAGCGGCGTCTGGTTGAGCGGCGGTGCTGCTGGCAAGGTTGCTGATCCGTTGAGCTTGAACACCAGCAGCCGGCTGATGTTGCGGCTCGGCCCGCTCTTGTCCGACAGCACGCCTGGTGCGAGCGCCCAGATGCCGCCCCAGCCGGCCAGCACGGCGACATATTGCTCGCCGCCGATCGAATAGCTGATCGGCGCGGCGATCACGCCGGTCTGGGTCGGGAAGGACCATAATTTGCGGCCGTCCGTGGCGGCATAAGCGGCGAACTCGCCCGTCGCATTGCCCTGGAAGACCAAGCCGCCGGCCGACGCGAGCAGCCCGCCATTCCAGGGTCCCTTATAGGATACGCGCCAGCGTTCCTTCTGCGCGACCGGATCCCAGGCGATCAGCGCGCCGGTCGTCGCCTGCGCCGCCGCGGCGCGGATCTGCGGATTGGCCGGCATCGCCGCCGCGCCCATGTCGACCCCGACGTTGAAGCCCAGCTTGGCGGCCTTCCAATCCTTGGCCGGGAAATAGGGGAAAGCGGCCAAATTGGTCGGAATGAAGACCAGGCCGGTCTTGGGATCGAACGCCATCGGCTGCCAGCTATGCGCGCCACCGGCGCCGGGCGAGCCGATGAACGGTTTCCCGGTCTTGTAATAGCGTGCCTCGGGCGTTTCGATCGGGCGGCCGGTCTTCATGTCGATACCGGTCGCCCAATTGACCGGCACGAAATTCTTCGCCGAGATGAGTTTGCCGTTGGTGCGGTCGAGCACATAGAAGAAGCCGTTCTTCGGCGCCTGCATCAGCACTTTGCGCTTCTGGCCATCGATGGTGAGGTCGGCCAGGATGATGTGCTGCGTCGCGGTGAAGTCCCAGCTGTCGCCGGGCGTGGTCTGGTAATGCCAGACATACTCCCCGGTCTTGGGCCGGATGGCGACGATCGACGACAGATAGAGATTGTCGCCTTTGCCTTCGGATCGATAGGCCTGGTTCCAGGGCGAGCCATTGCCGACGCCGATATAGAGCAGGTCCAGCGCCGGATCGTAAGCCATCGAGTCCCAGACCGTGCCGCCGCCGCCTTGCTTCCACCATTCGCCGAACCAGGTCGCCTCGGCCTTTTTCAGGTAATCTGGCTGACGCTCGGTGCCCGGCTGGGCAGGGACGGTGTAGAACCGCCAGCGCTGCGCGCCGGTCTCCGCGTCATAGGCGGTGACATAGCCGCGCGCGCCGAACTCGGCACCGCCGTTGCCGATGATCACCAGTCCGTCGACCACGCGCGGCGCGCCGGTGATGGTGTAGGATTTGCTCTGATCGACCGTGACCACCGACCAGACCGGCTTGCCGGTGGCGCGGTCGAGCGCGACCAGCCGGCCATCGAGCGTGCCGACGAACAGCTTGTCGCCCCACGCCGCCACGCCGCGATTGACCGCGTCGCAACAAGTCTTGACCAACGTCTCGCGCGGCACCTCGGGATCGTATGACCAGAGCAACTTGCCGGTTTGCCCGTCATAGGCCTTGACCATGCTCCAGGCGGTCGAAACGTAGAGCGCGCCATCGACGAACAACGGCGTCGCCTCCTGGCCGCGCGCGGTGTCGAGGTCGGCGGACCAGGCAAGTCCGAGCTTGCCGACATCGCCGGTGTCGATCGCGCTCAACGGGCTGAACCGTTGTTCGTCATAGGTGCGGCCGGTCGAGAGCCATTGGTCGGGTGCCGCCGCGGTAATACGCGCCGCGTCGACGCCGCCTTTGGCCGCTCCGCCATCGCTGCCGGCGTCGCGGCTGCAGCCGGCGGCCGCCAAGGCCATGCCCGCAGCGGCCAAGGCGACCAGATTGATACGCTGCATTGCCGAACTCATTCGTTGGCTTCCTCCCATTCTAGGACGGATCGACATTCAATGTTCGGCCGTCGAGGGCCGATCGCTTGTTCCGAAACCTATTTGATTCTTAACCGTCATGCCGGCCCGGTGCCGGCATCCACCGGGCCGCAGGGCGCAGGACAAGAAGCTCGAGTACCGGGCTCTGTTGCGCCGTGGATGCCGGGACGAGCCCGGCATGACGAATTGGGAATGTCGATCAGGGCTAACCATTGCGCGATCAACCCCAGCGATTGATCTCGGGGCCCGGCGCCCAGACCTGTTGCGGCGCGGCGCTGGTCGCCATTGCCAGCGCGCGCGCCACGGCGGGCCGGGCCTTGACCCGCGCGAGCCAGGCGGCGGTGCGCGGGCGGTCGGCAAAAGCCTCCGGAACGAGCTCCGGCATCCCCGCGAGCCAGGCATAGCTTTCCAGGTCGGCGATCGAGAATGCGCCGATCAGCCAGTCGCGGCCCTCGCTCAATTCGCGCTCGATCCGTTCGACCGCCTGAACGATCTTGTCGCGGCTGTCGGCGCGCCTGGCATCGTCGATCTTGCCCGCCACGGCATCGCTCCAGCGCTCGGCGAGATCGACGCTTGCGACGCCTTGCGGCACGCGAGCGGGCGGATTGGCCTCGACCCCCAGATAAGCCGCGGCGGGCGCGACGCGCTCGACGATGTAGCGACACCAGGTCATCATCCGCCAGCGGTCATAGGGTTCGCGCGGGCGCAACGCCGGCCCAGGTCCCACATCGTCGAGATAGCAGGCCAGGAACACGCTGTCCGCCATCGGGATGCCGTCGACCACCAAGACGGGACCTTCGCCCTCGATCGAATGATTCACTTCCATCGCGTGCGGCACACGCGCGCCGTGCCGTTCGCCCGCCGCGAGATCGATGCGCTCGAGCGCCGCGTCCGCGCCTTTCTCGAACAATGCCGCCAGCACGGTCAGCGACGGGCCGTTGGGTTCGCCGTGATACAGGGTGATCGTCATGCCGGCTCCCCCTCCAGGATCGTGACGCGCCTGGCCATGTCGGTGCGGCCGAGTGCCCAGCACGATTTGGTCGCGGGGCGGGCATAGATCGCCCGCAACCAGCGCATGATATTGGGCGTGAGCTCGTCATTCGACAAATGCGGCTGCGACAGGGGCAAGGCGTAAGCCAGGTTGAAGCCGTTGATATCGGCAAGACTGTAGCTGTCCGATGCCAGCCATTCGCGCTGCCCGAGTGCTTGTTCGAGCAAGCCGATGCCGACCGCGACGCGGCGTTGCGATTCGGCCATCTCTTCCGCCGAAAAGGCACCGCTGATCGCCTTGCGCCAGGCGATCCGGCGTTCGGGCAGGGGGATGCGTTCGATCGCCGCGTCGAGTTCGGCCGGGTCGCGGCTGCGCACCGAAGGGCCGACGAACACGCTCCAGCCGATCATCGAGAAGCTCGGCGCGAGCCATTGGTCCATGAACTTCATCCACCAGCGCACGCGCCAGGCATCGACGGCGGAGTCGGGCATCAGCCGCGGCCCGGCGAAGGCCTCATCGACATATTCCATGATCGCGGTCGATTCGGTCAGCACCAGGTCGCCATGGGTCATGGCGGGGATCGTGCCGAGCGGGTTGATCGCGAGATAATCGGGCTTGTGCTGGTCGAAGTTCAGCAAATCGAGATAATGGCTGTCGAACGCCACGCCTTTTTCGAACAGGGTCAGCATGGGCTTGCCCGAATTGGCATTGGGTTCCCAATGATAGAGAGTGACGCTCGGTGTTTCCGCCATGTCGCTTCGTTCCTCGCGATACGCGGCAGGGACGGTCGAACCACTCCCGCCGCGTTCGCCTCGTGATTGCCTCAGAACTTCTTCTTGATCGTCACCGCGAATTCCTGCGGTGATCCCGGCCTGCCCTTGCGGAAGCCGGCGCCGGCGCCGCGCAGATCGAAGATCGTCAGCAGATAATATTTGTCGAACAGGTTCTGCGCCTCGACCGAAACGCTGAGATCGCCCTTCTCATTGGCCCAGGTCAGTCGTGCGTTGACCAGGGTATAGGAGGGGATGAAGTTCAGGATCCGCGTCGTGCCGATCACGGTCGGCCCGGTAAATTGCTTGTCCTGATAGGTCATGTCGACGCGCGGCGTGATGCTGCCGGCGCTGCCCATCTCGATCTTGTACTGGGCGCCCGCGCTGAACTTCCATGGCGGCACGGTCGGCGGATCGCTGGACAGGACGCCGCCCGGGTTGGTCGGATAGGCAGCCGCCGGATTCAGGCTGCTCGCGTCATATTTGAACGACAGATAGCTGAGCGACGCGTCGATCGCCAAACCCTGGACGGGGAACAGCGACAACTCGGCCTCGAATCCCTTGATCTTGCCTGCCCCGGCGTTGAGCCGTGCGGCGCAGGGCGCGGTCGGACAGGTGAGCACCGGGATCTGGATATTGGTGTAGTCGTTGATGAAACCGGCGACGTTGAAGCGGACCTTGCGGTCGAACAGGTCGCTCTTGAAGCCGACTTCATAGGCGCGCAGCTCTTCCGGCTGGAAGGAAATCACCTGCTGCGCGTTGAATGGCCGCGGGTTGCTGCCGCCTCCCTTGAAGCCGGTGGAGAAGGACGCATAGACCATCAGTTCGGGCGAGAAGCGGTAATCGGCCGCGATCCGATAATCCCAGCGCTTGGCGCTATATTTGGCAGTCAGTCCCGACAGTGCGGTGACGATTTCGCTGGTGTTGCCGTTGCCGTTATAGTCGCGCGTGTCCGGACCCGAATAGCCAACGCCATAAACCGCGCCGACCGGATCGAGGAAGGCATTGACCGTGCCGTTGTAATTCAGGCGGTAATAGGTCTGGTCCTTTGACTCGTCGGTATAACGGACGCCGCCGCTGAGCGTGAAGCCGTGGAACGCTTCCCAGGATAGATGCGCGAAGAACGCCTTGGCCTCGGCTTCGGTCGGGTCGGGCTGGAGGAATTGCAGCGGGATCACGACGTAGCGCAGATCCTGCTGTGAATCGTAGACCGACTTCTGCTTGAAGTAGTAACCGCCGACGGTCAGATCGATGCCCTTGGCCAGCTTGGCGCTCAGCCGCAATTCCTCGCTCAAGCTCCAGTTCTTCAACCGATTGCGGCCAAAGCCGATATTCGCCGGCGACAGGTCGTCGTCCGAATCGAACCGCGTGTCGAACTTGCGATAGCCGGTGATCGAGGTGAGCGAGATGGCGTCGCTCAGGCGGTAGTTGATCTGACCCGAAACGCCCCAGCCGTCGTACAGGCTACGATCGTTACCCTGGGTCGCCGCCATGGGGACGCCGGGCGCCACCGGTCCCGCCCAGGTCGCCGCCGGCTGCCCGACCGTAATGTAGTTGCAGAAGCGTCCGCAGATGAAGCGGCTGTCATAGGGCACGCCGGGCGCCGCGTTGACGTTGCCGTTGTTGACCGTCTGGACCGCCAGCAGCACTTCGCCAGCGATCGTGTGCTCGTCATGCGTATAGTCGCCGATCACCGTCACATCGAGCTTGCTGCTCGGTTCCCAGCGCAGGATGCCGCGCACCGCCTGGTAGCCGATGCCGCCGAGCTTATCGATCTTGCAATGGCCCGCCGGCTGCGTCGCGGGAACCCCGCTGCCCGGGTTGGCACAGCCATAATCGATCCGGTCGACAAAGCCGTCCTGTTGCTTGAACACGCCTGAAATGCGGCCGAACAAGGTATCGGTCAGCTTGAAGTCGGCCCCGGCGCGCAGGCCGATGCGGTTGCGCGAGCCATAGGTCGCCTCGACATAGCCGCTGGTGCTGCCGTCGGGCATCTTCGAATAGAGCTTGATCGCGCCGCCTTCGGAATTGCGCCCGGACAAAGTGCCTTGCGGGCCGCGCAATATCTCGACCCGGTCGACGTCGAGCAGGTCGAACACCGCGCCGGTCAGTTGCGGATAATAGACGTCGTCGATATAGATGCCGACACCCGGTTCATAGGCCGGGTTGAAGTCGTTCTGGCCGACGCCGCGGATCGAGGCGGAGATCGAGGGACCGAACGACGCGCCTTGCGGCTTGAGCGACACGTTGGGCGCCGCATCGGCCATCTGGGCGAGGTTGGTCTGATTCTTCGCCTCGAGCTGGGCGGCATTGACCGCGGTGATCGCGAGCGGGGTGTCCTGCAACCGCTCCTTGCGGAACTGCGCGGTGACGATGATGTCCTGCATGCCCGAGGCGTCGTTCTGGGCCTGCGCCTCGGGCGCCGGCGGCGCCGTCGTTTGCGGCGCCGGAGCCGTGGCCGGCGACGAGGCATTCGCATCCTGGGCTTGGGCTGGTGCGGCGCACAACAATCCCGCCGCGGAAACGCTGGTCAACAATGCCAATGAGGCGTGCGAACGAATAGGGTTCTGCATCGTATGTCCTCTCCTGAAACGGTGTGGCCTCGCTTTCCCTCCCGGAAAGCGTGCCGCCCGTGCGCACCTTCATGGGCGCGTATTGTTAGTAGGACATACGATTGATCGCTTGACAAGGAGTAGTGAAACTACCCCTATAACCGCCACTCTTTTGCCTTTGGGCGGATGATGTACGCACTGCATCGCGCTCGCGCTAAGCGCTTCATGCTGCGCAAAAAGATCGTGACCCCGGCGGATCGATGGTGGGGCCGTTTGAGGAGAGAGGGCTTGATGCAGGTCGCTATCAACTACGTCGCCCGTAGTGAGGAGCGCATGTGCTATTTCGCCAATGATTCGAGCCGCGACACGGTCGCCCTCGATCCACGGCCGATGGCGATCCGCAACGCACGGGAATTGGCGACGACGCTCGACGGCGAAGGGTTCGCGCTGGTGCGGCATCGCAGCATGGTGACCGATTTCGCCGACGCGGCGGAAGTGGGGCGCATCCATCCAGAGGAAATAGCCGACCTGGTCCGGCGCGTGTCGGGGGCGGACGACGTCGTCGTGACCGGAACGGGTGTATTGCGCTTCGCCGAGCGGTCGACATTGTCCGGCGCGCTGGACAATTCCAGGCCGGCGCGGTTCGCGCATGTCGACGTCTCCGACGCGACCGCGGTCGCGTTCGGCGCGCGATCCCTGCCCGCCGGTGCCGGAGAGCCGCGGCGAGTCGTTCATTACAATGTCTGGCGGGCGATTTCGCCGGCGCCGCAGGATGTGCCGCTTGCCTTGTGCGACGCGCGCAGCGTCGCGCCCGGCGACCTGTTGCCGGCGGACGCGATGTTCGACCGGGATGGAGAAATCACGTGGTCGTTCGAGGGCCTGGTGGTCGCGCATTCTCCGGAGCATCGCTGGCATTGGTTCGCGGACCTGTCGCGCGACGAGGCGATCATTTTCAAGACCAATGACAGCGATCCCGATCGAGCGCATTCGGTGCCGCACGTCGCGTTCGACGATCCGCGATGCCCGGCCGATGCCGTGCCGCGAGCGTCGATCGAGATGCGCGCGATCGCTTATTGGTACTAGCTATGTCGGCCCGCCGCGTGACGCCTGTGGAAACGTGCTCGAAACGGCCTTATTATTCGTTTGTGTAACATATAAATATTCTGGGAGGGGATGATGCCGACACTTGGCCAACAGGATCCGCGGATCACGATCGACGAGGCGCCGATGGGCGCGCTCCAGATCGCGGCGGTGGCGATCACTGTCGGGCTGAACGCGCTCGACGGTTTCGACGTCCTGTCGATCAGCTTCGCCGCACCGGGCATCGCCACCGAATGGGGAATCGACCGCGCCGCGCTCGGCGTGGTGTTGTCGATGGAATTGATCGGCATGGCGGTGGGATCGATGCTGCTCGGCGGCGTCGCCGACCGGATCGGGCGGCGGCGGACGATCCTGGGCTGCCTGGTGGCGATGGCGACCGGCATGTTCATGGTCACCACCGCGCACGACATCATCACCTTGTCGGTATGGCGCGTGATCACCGGGCTCGGCATCGGCGGCATGCTCGCCGCGATCAACGCGGTCGCGGCCGAGTTCGCCAACCGGCGCCGCCGCAATGTCTCACTCGCGATCATGGTGATCGGCTATCCGATCGGCGCGGTGCTGGGCGGCTCGATCGCCGCCCAATTGCTCAAGGGAAGCGATTGGCGCGCGGTGTTCGAATTCGGCGCGATTGTCACGGCCTGCTTCGTGCCCTTGGTCTGGTTCTTCGTCCCCGAACCGATCCAGTTCCTCATTTCGCGCCGGCCTCCCGGCGCGCTCGATCGGGTCAATAAGACGCTGGCGCGGATGGGTCACGCGTCGGTGGAGTCGCTTCCCGAGCCTTCGCCGGACGAGGACCGCGCGTCACTGACCGATATCCTGAAGCCGGGGCTGCGGAGCATCACGCTGCTGCTGACGCTCGCTTATTTCGCGCATATCGTCAGCTTCTACTTCATCCTGAAATGGGCGCCGAAGATCGTCGTAGACCTCGGCCATGCGCCGGCCCAGGCGGCCGGCGTGCTGGTCTGGGCGAATGTCGGTGGCGCCGTCGGCGGCGCGATCTTCGGGCTGTTCGCGCAGCGCTTCGCGTTGAAGCCGATGACGATCGGCGTGCTGCTGGTGTCGTCGGTGATGGTCGCCCTGTTCGGCGCAGCGGGTGTGCGCTCGCTGTCCGGTCTCGCCGCGCTTGCCTGCGCCTCCGGACTATTCACCAACAGCGCCGTGGTGGGGCTTTATACGATCTTCGCCCGGGCATTCCCGACCCATGTCCGTGCGACCGGCACCGGCTTCGCGATCGGCGTCGGGCGAGGCGGGGCGGCGCTGTCGCCGATCGTGGCGGGCCTGTTGTTCAATGCGGGCTTGCCGCTGGCGGGTGTCGCGATCGCGTTGGGTACGGGGTCGCTCATAGCGGCGCTCGCGCTGGCGCTGGTCAAGCTGCGGCTGGACGAGGCCAAATAGTTTGTTTGGCATACATTTCGGGGAGGTGACCGACGCGACGGCACCACCCCCGGAAGGTGATCTTAAAGCGGCAATCCCACGTAATTTTCGGCGATCGCGGTCTGCATCGCCGGCGATCCGGCGAGATAGTCGAGCTCGGCCTGTTGCATCCGGCGCTCGAACGCACCGTCCTCGGGAAAGCGGTGCATCAGCTTGGTCAGCGACCAGCTGAACCGCTCCGCTTTCCAGATGCGGGCCAGCGCCCTGGTTTCATAGTCCCGCAAGCCGCTCTCGTCGCCGCGTCGGAAATAGGCGATCAACGCGTCCGACAGATAGGCGACATCCGATGCCGCGAGGTTCAACCCCTTGGCCCCGGTCGGCGGAACGATATGCGCGGCGTCGCCGGCCAGGAACAAGCGGCCGTAGCGCATCGTCTCGAAGACATAGGATCTGAGCGGCGCGATCGACATTTCCAGCGCCGGGCCGCGGGTCACCGGACGCTCGGCGAGCGGGGCGAAGCGCCGTTCGAGTTCGTCCCACAGCCGGTCTTCCGGCCAATCCTCCAGCCGTTCGCTCGACGGGACCTGGATATAATAGCGGCTGCGCGTCGGCGACCGCATCGACGCGAGCGCGAAGCCGCGGTCGCTGTTCGAGTAGATCAACTCGGGATGGCACGGTGGGACATCGGCGAGGATGCCGAGCCAGCCGAATGGATATTCGCGTTCGAACGTGCGGCCTTGGCCCGCCGGGATCGCCTTGCGCGAGGGGCCATGGAAGCCGTCGCAGCCGGCAACGATCTCGCACTCGATGCGATGGTCGACACCATCCTTGGTATAGGTGACCGATGGCGTAACGCTGTCGGGATCGTGGATCGCCACGTCTTTCGCCTCGAACACGATCTCCAATTGCCGATCGGATGCCGCGGCGATCAGGTCGCGCGTCACCTCGGTCTGGCCATAGACGACGACATGCTTGCCGGTTAGCCGGCTGATGTCGATCCGGATGACATGCTCGCCATCAGCCAGGTTGAACCCGTCCTCGCGCATGCCATGTGCCTTGAGGCCGGCATCGAGGCCGAGCTGCGTCATCAAATCGGTGGTCAGCGTCTCCAGCACGCCGGCACGGATGCGCCCTTCGACATGCGCGCGCGTCTGGCGCTCGACGATCAGGCAGTCGATTCCCTCGGCGCGCAGCAAATGACCCAGCAGCAGGCCCGCGGGTCCCCCACCGATGATCGCGACTTGCGTTCGCCGCGTGGTCACGACCCGGCGAGCTGCTTCTCGAGCGCGTCGAGGACGCGGTAGCACGGCATGACCTGCGCCACGCTCGCATTGGGCTCGCGGCCCTCGCGGATGGCGGCGACGAATTCCCTGTCCTGCAACTCGATGCCGTTCATCGACACGTCGACCTTGCTCACGTCGACCGGCTCTTCGCGGCCGGTGACGAGGTCGTCGTAGCGCGCGATCCAGGTGCCGTTGTCGCATATATAGCGGAAGAAGGTGCCGAGCGGCCCGTCATTGTTGAAGCTCAACGACAAGGTGCAGATCGCGCCGCTTTCGGCTTTGAGCTGGATCGACATGTCCATCGCGATGCCCAGCTCGGGATGGATCGGTCCCTCGATCGCGTTCGCCTTGACGATCGGTCCCGCCTGATAGGCGAACAGGTCGACGGTGTGCGCGGCGTGGTGCCACAATAGATGATCGGTCCAGCTCCGCGCTTCGCCCTTGGCATTGATGTTCTGGCGGCGGAAGAAATAGGTCTGCACGTCCATCTGCTGGACGGCGAGGTCGCCGGCCGCGATCTTGCGGTGGATATATTGGTGCGACGGATTGAACCGCCGCGTATGGCCGACCATCGCGATCAAGCCGGTTTCCTGTTGCTTGCGCAGCACCGCTTCGCCGTCGCTCAGGGTGTCGCACAGGGGAATCTCGACCTGCACATGCTTGCCCGCGTCGAGGCATTGCAGCGCCTGGCTGGCATGCATCTGGGTCGGCGTGCAGAGGATGACCGCGTCGAGCCCCGGCTGGTCGAGCGCCTCGGCCAGTTCGGTGGTGGCATGGCCGATACCGTATTTGGCGGCGATCGCCTGGGTCGGCTCCAGCCGCCGGCCGACCAGGGAGATCACCTCGACCCCGTCGATCTTGGCGAGGCCGTCCAAATGTTTCTCGCCGAAAGCGCCGGCGCCGGCGAGGGCGATACGAAGCGTCAATGCATGTCTCCTGATCGAAATCTGCGCGGGGGAGGGGCCTATTCGGCGGCGAGCGCCGCGTCGTAATCGCCGGTCATATCCAGGCCTTCGCCATTGTCGGGCCGCAGCACGATATGGCCGATCGCGGTATTGCTGCAGGGCACGTGATAATGGCGATGCAACGCCCGGGTGCGCTTGCCCAGGGCGCCGCGCATGATCAGCCACATCACCATCTCGATCCCTTCGGACCCGGTCTCGCGGAGATATTCGATATGCGGGATACGGCGCAGATGATCGCTCTCGCCGACCAGTCCGTCGAGGAAGCGATTGTCCCATTCGGGATTGATCAGCCCGGCGCGCGGACCCTGAAGCTGGTGGCTCATCCCGCCGGTGCCCCACACCTGGACGTTCAGATCCTCCGGGAAGCTCGCGACGGCGCGCGCAATCGCCTCGCCGAGCGCCCAGCAGCGATTGCCCGAAGGCGGCGGATAGGTGACGACGTTGACCGCGAGCGGGACGACCTTGCACGGCCAGGCTTCGGGCTTGCCGAACATCATCGTCAGGGGAACGGTCAGGCCGTGATCGACATCCATCTCGTTGATGATCGTCATGTCGAATTCGTCGAGGATCAGGCTCTGCGCAATGTGCCAGGCAAGGTCGGGATGCCCCTCCACCTCGGGCACCTGGCGCGGGCCCCAGCCTTCGTCGGCAGGTTTGTAGCGCTCGCCGCACCCGATCGCGAAGGTCGGGATGATCTTCATGTCGAAGGCCGAAGCGTGGTCGTTATAGACCAGGATCACGACATCCGGCCGCTCAGCCTGTTCCCAGGCGCGGGTCCAGTCATAGCCGGCAAAAATCGGAGAGAAATAATCGTCGGAATCCTTGCCGAAGTCCGACGCGACGCCGAGCAGCGGCACATGGCTCGACGCGACGCCCGCGGTGATGCGTGCCATGATCAGCGGTTCCCTTTGTCTTGCTGGTTGGCCTTGATCGAGCGTTGTCCCTCGGGAGAGCGCCCACCAGCGACCATCATCTTCGTGTAGTCCTCGAAATTCATGTCGGTCATCGTCGACACCGCCTGGGCGAAGCTGAACCCGTCGGTCGAAAAGAGCTTGGCGAGGAAATAGACGTTGCCGCCAAGATCGAGACAGCGGTTGTAATCGCGCTTCAGGAGCGCGTCCTTCTGCTCGTCGGACAATGGCCATTCGTCGAGATAGGCGCGCTCGTCCTGCTTGAAGCGCTCGCGATTCTCCGCCTTCATCAGGCTCATCGCGAACTGGTTCATGTGATAGCCCTGACGTGCCCGCCGCGCGGTGAACACGCGCGTGCCGGGAATATCTTCGAACTCGGCGAGGTAAGCGTGGATATCGCCCACGCCCTGGTGCTCGGGGCCCGTCATCGTCCCTTCTCCTTCAACTGCTGGTCGAGGCGCGGAAAGACGCGGCGAGCATTGCCCTCGAAGATTGCATGCCGTTCGGCATCGCCGATCGGGAGCGCGTCGACATAGCGCTTGGTATCGTCGAAATATTGGCCGGTTTCGGGATCGATGCCGCGCACCGCGCCGACCATCTCGCTGCCGAACAGGATATTCTTGCTGTCGATCACCTTGGTAAGCAGGTCGATGCCCGGCTGATGATAGACGCAGGTATCGAAATACACGTTGTTCATGACGTGCCCGGCGAGCGCGGGTTTCTTGAGCATGTCGGCCAGCCCGCGATAACGGCCCCAATGGTAAGGTACCGCGCCGCCGCCATGCGGGATGATGAAGCGCAGCGTCGGAAAGTCCCTGAACAGGTCGCCCTCGATCAGCTGCATGAAGGCGATAGTGTCGGCGGCGATGTAATAGGCACCGGTCGCGTGTAACCCAGGATTGCAGCTGCCCGAGACGTGGATCATCGCCGGCACGTCCAGCTCGACCATCTTCTCGTAGAATGGATACCAGAAACGATCGGTTAGCGGTGGTGCGGTGAAATGGCCGCCGCCGGGATCGGGATTGAGATTGCAGCCGATGAACCCGAGTTGGGTGACGCAGCGGTCGAGTTCGGCGATCGAGCCGGTCAGATCCGCCTTCGGGTTCTGCGGCAGCATGCAGACGCCGGCGAAAACGTCCGGATAAAGGTCGACGCAGCGTTTGATCAGGTCGTTATTGACCTGCGCCCAGGCGGTCGCGACCGCTTCGTCGCCGACATGCGGCGCCATCGCGGAGGCGCGGGGGCTGAAGATCGTCATGTCCGCGCCGCGCTCGCGGATCAGCCGGATCTGGTTCGCTTCCAGGGTTTCGCGGATCTCGTCGTCGGAGATGGCGGGGTAGGGGGGCGGCGACCCGCCCTCCTTGAACGCGGCCTTCTGCGCCTCGCGCCAGTCGCTATGGGCGGCGGGCACCGTGGTATAATGGCCGTGGCAGTCGATCACCAATGTCATGCAGCCTGGTCCTTCGAACGATCGAGCAACGCCGCGAGCTTGGCATCGAGCGTGGCGGCGGGCGGTATCGCGCGCGACCCGATGGCGTGCTGGCGCTCGACCGTTCCGCGGCTCATCGCCGATCCGGTGCCGAGCGCGTCGAGCGTCCGCACCACTTCCTCCATCTCGGCCGCGCGGCGGACGCCGTGCACCATCATGCGGTCGAGATTGTAATCGGCGCGTTTGGCCCAGTCGGCACCCGGCCAGCTGGCATCGAGCGAGGCGATGACCTCGCCGCGCACACCCGCCGCCTCCGCCGCCAGCACGCATTCGGCGGTCAGCGCCTCGATCCCCTTGACCATCACCGACCGGATCATCTTGATCGCCGATGCCGTGCCGACACCGCCGGCAATGACGCGGACATTGCCGAAGCCGATCGCCGCCAGCGCCTGCGCGGCCCGCTCCGCCTGGGGACCGCTGACCAGCAGCGGAACGGCGCGTCGGGCGGGATGCACCGGCGCCATGATCGCCACGTCGATATAATGCGCCCCGGCTTGTTCGATCGCGATCGCCGCGTCGCGTTTCGTCTGCGGCGCGACCGAATTCATGTCGCAATAGAGCGCATCCGACTCGATGCCGCGTGCGGTTTCGCGCGCCGCCGCCAGCGCCTTGTCCGCCGTCACCAGCGACAGGATCAATCCGGCACTCTCGACCGCCACCTGGTTGGTCAGCGCGCCCTGCACACCCAGCCGGTCGTAATCGTCCAGCTTGGCGCGGCGGGTCGGGCCGACATAGGTCTTGCGGTCATAGGCGCGGGCGGGCTGGCCGAGCCCGTCGGCGAACGCCTGGCCGGCTTCGCCAAATCCGATAAAGGCAATCCCTCCGTCCATTGCCCAGCGCTAGCCTTTATGGCCGCCGACGCCCCAATCGGTTTGCCGGAATCGCTATCGGAATTCCTGAAGTCCGATCAAATAACCGTCCCGCGAAGCAATTCGAGGAAGCGCGCCTGGGGCGGGGTCGGGCGCCAATGATCGCGGGTCGTGATGCCGATCGTGCGAATGCTGTGCTCGAGCCGCGGCCCGATTGTCGTCAGCAGGCCGCCATCGACCTCTAGCGCCACCTGATCGGGCGACAAGAGGGTCAGAAAGTCGCCATCGGCGAGTACGCCGCGAATGACCATCACCGATCCGCATTCGATCGGCGCGCGCGGGCGGGGACGGCCGGCGAACAACTCTTCCCATTGCAGACGAAGCGGTGTTCCCGGCTGGCCGACGATCCAGGGATAGGCGGCCAGTTGGTCGAGCGACGGCCGCTCGACCCGCGCGAGCGGATGGCCGGCGCGGCCGATCACCGCGAGCCGGTCGACCATCAGCGGCATCTGCACGCAATCGGGCGGTGCGGCCGGGCGGAGCGCACCGATCATCAGGTCGAGCACGCCGTCGCGCAACGGATCGACCAGCTCGCGCCACGATCCCTCGACCACATCGATCATCGTCCCGGGATAGTCGCGCGTGAACCGGGTGATCGCGGCGGGGAGGATCAATGCGCGGCACAGCGGCATCGCCCCGATCACCACGCTGCCGCCCCCCTCTGGCTCGGCCGCGACTTCGGCGATCAGAGCGGCGAGTTCGCTCCGCGCAAGCCGGATTCCCCGGGCGAGCTTGGTGCCGGACGGCGACAGTGCGACGCCGCGCCCGCGTCGTTCGACCAAAGGCGTGGCGCAAAGCTGTTCGAGATCGCGGACCGCGCGGTGAATGGCGGGCTGCGACAGACTTGTGGCGTCCGCCGCGCCGACAAAGCTGCCGGCATCCGCCACCGCGAGGAACGCACGCAACTGGGTCGCGGTCATCAGCAATTCGGGCCGCGCGAAGCTGCGCGCGCCGCCTCGCGCGGTGGCGCGGGTGGCGGTGGTCAGATGGTTGAGCGCCGCATCGACGCGCTCGCTCGCCAGCCGGCCCTCGGGCGCCGCCGACATCCCGTCGGGGCGGCGTTCGAATAGCGCCGCGCCCAGCTGGCGTTCGAGCTTGGCGAGCCCCTGGGTCAGCGCCGGCTGCGACAGGCTCACTGCATCGGCGGCAGCGCTCATGCTGCCATGGCGGACGATTGCCGATATCGCCCGCAAATGCCGGATATTGAGGTCGAATGGCTGGGTCATTGCGCGCGATCATAGCAAAAACTTATCGCTGGGGGATAATTGTGAATGCCGCCTCATCGGCGCCTTCTCTAGCGCTGACGGGGAATGTTTTGAGGCGAGGTGGATATGGCTGGTCGAGTGGTTCGCAACATCGCGCGCGCCGACGCGTCGGTAATCGATGGTCTGGCGCAGGCCGGCGTTGCCACCGTGCACGAGGCACAGGGCCGGATCGGGTTGCTCGCCAGCCGGATGCTGCCGATTTATCCGGGAGCGCGGATTGCCGGATCGGCGGTGACGATTTCCGCGCCGCCGGGCGACAATTGGATGGTCCATGTCGCGATCGAACAATTGCAGGCTGGCGACATTCTGGTGCTGGCGCCGACCAGCCCTTGCGAGGACGGCTATTTCGGCGATCTGCTTGCGACCTCGGCGATGGCGCGCGGATGCCGCGGACTGGTGATCGACGCCGGCGTACGCGACGTGCGCGACCTGACCCAGATGGGCTTTCCGGTATGGTCGAAGGCCGTGTTCGCGCAAGGGACGGTCAAGGCGACATTGGGATCGGTCAACGTGCCGATCGTCTGCGCCGGGGCGGCGATCGAACCGGGGGACGTGATCGTCGCCGATGATGACGGGGTGTGTGTGGTTAGGCGCACCGACGCGGCTGCGGTGCTCGAAAAGGCGCAGGCGCGCGAGGCCGCGGAGGAATCGAAGCGCAAGCGGCTGGCGGCGGGCGAGCTCGGGCTCGACATCTACGACATGCGCGGCAAGCTCGAGGCGATGGGGCTCGTCTATGAGTGACGGCGTGCGGTGCATGTGGATGCGTGGCGGCACGTCCAAGGGGGCCTTCTTCCTCGCCGACGATCTGCCGCGCGAGAAAGCCCAGCGCGACGCATTCTTGCTTCGCGTGATGGGGTCGCCCGATCCGCGCCAGATCGACGGCATGGGCGGCGCCGATCCCTTGACTTCCAAGGTCGCCGTCGTAGCCAAATCCAACCGCCCCGGCGTGGATGTCGATTATCTGTTCCTCCAGGTGTTCGTCGACCAGGCGATCGTCACCGACGCGCAGAATTGCGGCAATATGCTCGCCGGGGTCGGGCCCTTCGCACTCGAGCGTGGACTGGTCGCGGCGACGGGCGACGAGACGTCGGTCGCGATCTTCATGGACAATACCGGGCAGATCGCCGTCGCTACCGTGCAGACGCCGGGCGGCCAGCCGACCTATGCCGGCGCGGCGCGGATCGACGGCGTGCCGGGCACCGCCGCCCCGGTGCCGCTCGAATTCCGCGATACCGCTGGATCGTCCTGCGGGGCGCTGCTGCCGACCGGCAATGCCGTGGACATGATCGAGGGCGTGGCCTGCACGCTGATCGACAACGGCATGCCGTGCGTCGTGTTCCAGGCGGCGGATGTCGGCGCGACCGGCTATGAGGATCGCGCGACGCTCGACGACGATACGGCGCTCAAGGCGCGGATCGAGGCGATCCGGTTGAAGGCGGGGCCGTTGATGAACCTGGGCGACGTGACCGAGAAATCGGTGCCCAAGATGATGTTGGTGGCGCCGCCGAAACACGGCGGCGCGGTGACGGTCAGGAGCTTCATCCCGCATCGCGCGCATGCCACGATCGGCGTGCTGGGCGCTGTCAGCGTCGCCACGGCGTGCCTGGTTCCCGGCTCACCCGCGGCTGCGGTCGCGGCCATTCCGGACGGGCCGGTAAAAACGGTATCGGTCGAGCATCCGACCGGTGAAATGAGCTGCGTGTTGACGCTCGACGACAAGGGTGAGGTGACGAGCGCGGCATTGCTCCGCACCGCGCGCAAATTGCTGGATGGCGAGGTGTTCGCATGACGATCGACGCGCAAGGGCGCATCCGCAGCTGGGCGGGATCGCCGTCGGTACCGCGTTTCGTGCCGCCGCCGGGGGCGATCGACGCGCATTGCCACGTCTTCGGGCCTGCCGCGCAATTCCCGTTCAGCGCGAAAGCCAAATATTCGCCGCAGGACGCCGGCCCCGACATGCTGTTCGCGCTGCGCGAGCGGCTGGGGTTCGACCGCAACGTCATCGTCCAGGCGAGCTGCCACGGTACCGATAACGCCGCGACGCTGGACGCGATCGCGCGATCGAACGGCAAGGCCAGGGGAGTCGCTGTGGTCGACCCCGCCATCGGCGAAGCCGAGTTGCAAGCGCTGCACGACGGCGGCATCCGCGGCATCCGCTTCAACTTCCTCAAGCGGTTGGTCGACGACGCGCCCAAGGACAAGTTCCTCGATGTGGCGGGGCGGTTGCCATCGGGCTGGCACGTCGTGGTCTATTTCGAGGCGGATATCCTGGAGGAATTGCGGCCGTTCCTCGACGCGATCCCGGTCCCGCTGGTAATTGACCACATGGGCCGCCCCGATGTCAGCCAGGGGCCCGACGGCGCCGACATGCGTGCGTTCCGGCGGTTGCTCGACAGCCGCGACGACATCTGGTTCAAGGCGACCTGTCCCGACCGGCTCGATCCCGCCGGCCCGCCCTGGGATGACTTCGCCACCGCCGTCTTGCCGCTGGTCGCCGATTATCCCGATCGCGCTTTGTGGGGCACCGATTGGCCACACCCCAATATGCAGGATGCGATCCCCGACGACGGCGCGCTGGTCGATATGATCCCACGTATCGCCCCGACGACCGAATTGCAGCGCAAGCTGCTGATCGACAATCCGGAGCGGCTGTACTGGCCGGAGATCATCTACTGACCGCAGGCTCTCGCGGGTGCAGGGAATCGCATATGCATTGAGCCCGCTGCGAAGAGTCCATAACCGTCGAAATCAGCGTCACCCGTCATGCCGGCCTTGTGCCGGCATCCACCGTGCCGCGTACCCAGCGGCCGTTGGACAAGTACCACGGTGGATGCCGGGACGAGCCCGGCATGACGAAGGGTGGAGCGGTATCGTCTCAATCCCAAGCAGCGTATTCTTGGCACCGAGAGGATATGAAGAGCGGCAAACGAGTCAATTCGCCACGCGAACTCCATCCGCGATTTCCCTGCCGCAGGCCGGACCCGGTTCGCGTGAGTCCATAACCGCCATTCGCTCCAATCCAAGCCGACGGGGTCGGCGCGCGCTACCAAGCTTCCTCAGACCGTTCGAAACGGCCGGGCTCAGGGGAGGACAATTTGCGCACGTCAATCATCGGCATCCTGTTGGGGACCACCGTCATCCTGCCGTCGCTCGCGCATGCGCAGGCGGCGGCGCCCCCGGTGGACCCGTCCCAGGTCGAGACCAATAACGGCATTCCGGACATCGTCGTCACCGCGCAGAAGCGGTCGGAGAATGTGCAGGACGTGCCGATCGCGATCTCGGCCTTCACCGCCGATACGCTGAAGGAACGCGCGGTCACCAGCATCGCCCAGCTGTCGGCGATCGCGCCCAACGTCAATCTCGATGCGGGCACGCCTTTTTCCGGCTCCACCGCCGTGCTGTCCGCCTATATTCGCGGCATCGGGTCGGACGATTTCGCCTTCAACATCGATCCCGGCGTCGGCATCTATCTCGACGGCGTCTATCTGGCACGGACGGTCGGCGCCAACCAGGACCTGCCTGACGTGGAGCGCGTCGAGATCCTGAAGGGACCGCAGGGGACGTTGTTCGGCCGCAACACGATCGGCGGCGCGATCTCGATCGTCACCCACGACCCCGGCAAGACCTTTCGCGTCAGCGGCGACATGACCGTCGGCAGCTTCAACCTGCTCCAGGCGCGCGGCACGGTCGACGTTCCGATCGCCGATGGGTTGTCCTCGTCGCTGACCTTCGGGGTGCGGACGCGCGACGGCTTTCTGGAGCGCATTCCCTATCCCGATGCGCGTGCGAACAATTCGCCGTCCTATACCCAGTTCGACGCGGCGGGGCGTGAGAGCGCGCGGCGCGAAGGCGCCAACGACAATTTCAACCTGCGCGGCAAGCTCAAATGGGACAATGGCGGCCCGGTCCGGCTGACCCTGTCGGGCGATTACAGCCGCGACAAGGGAACATCGGCCAACAAGCTGCTGGGAACCGCCGAAACCGTGCCGGGCAATTTCGCCGGTACGACCAACCTGCCGGGCACGGCTTTCGATCCGACTGGGACCACCGGTTCGCTCTTCGCCGGGCTGTACAATTTCTGCATCGGCGCGACCCCGGCGCAGATCGCCGCGCGCGGCGCGCAGGCTTTGTGCGGCGTGACGAGCACTCAATATAGCCCCCAGTTCAAGCTGCCGAGCGTCGCCAGCGTCAATGTCGACGGCAATCCCAATAACGACCGGCTGCCCTGGGACAGCCGCTTCGTCACCGCCGATCCCGACCGCAGCTACGCCACCGGCAACAGCTATTCCGACCTCAAGAACTGGGGCGTGTCCGGCATCGTCGATATCGACCTGGCGAAGAACGTCGCGATCAAGTCGATCACCGCCTATCGCGCCTTGCATTGGAATGCCGGCCTCGACGCCGACGGCTCGCCGCTCAATTTCCTGCAGCTCAGCTTCAAGATGAACCAATGGCAGTTCAGCCAGGAAGTGCAGCTGCTCGGCAAGGCATTCGACAACAAGATCAACTATGTGATCGGCGGCTATTATTTCAAGGAAGCCGGCGACCTGCACGATTACGTCACCTTTGCCGAAGGGCTGGTCCAGGTCGACGGTCCCAACACGCTCAAGACCGAGAACTACGCCGCCTTCGGACAAGTGGATTTCCGCCCGATCGACCTGATCGGCATCACCCTGGGCGGCCGCTACACCCGTGAACAAAAGCAATTTGAGGGCGGGCAGCAGGAGCTCAACGGGTTCAACTACAAATTGTTCGGCTGTTCCGATGCCAATGGCAACATCACGCCCAACGGCCCGTTCCCGCTGGCGCCGGTGACGTGCCAGCAGGGGCTATCCTTTCCCGACCCGAACAATCCGGTCCGCGTCTATGTGCCAGGCGTCAACCGCAAGACCTTCACCAATTTCTCGCCCAAGGTCGGCATCCAGCTCCACGCAGCCAAGGACATCCTGTTCTATGGTAGCTGGTCGAAAGGCTATAAGACCGGCGGCTGGACCACGCGTCTGACCAATCCGCAAGGCAATGTCGCGCCGGGCTTCGATGAGGAAAAGGCGACGACCTGGGAAGCGGGGGTCAAATCGACCTGGCTCGACCACAAGCTCCAGCTCAACGCGGCCGCCTATACGACCGATTATCAGGGCATTCAGCTCAACATCCAGATCGGGACGTCTCCGACCATCGCCAATGCCGGCAATGCGCGCATCAAGGGCTTCGAAGTGGAGATGGTCGCAGCACCGGTGGCCGGCCTGACGATCAACGGATCGGTCGGCTATACCGATGCCTATTACACCTATGTCTCCCCGGCCGCGACGGCGGTGGGCGGGGCCAATGTCTTCCAGGCTGGAACATTGGTCGGGGCAGCCCTGCCGAAGACGCCAAAATGGCAGATCAGCCTCAGCCCGCGCTATGAAACCAGGCTGGGCAATGGCGGATCGCTGACATTGCTCGCCGATTGGAGCCACACCACCAGCGCGTGGAACGACGCGCAGCGCACCTATCTGTTGTTCCGGCCGACCACCAATACGGTCAATGCCAGCCTGTCCTATCGCGAGCCCGGCGACCATTGGACGCTAACGGTTGGCGGCACCAACCTGACCGACGGCCGCTATCTCACCTCGGGCGGATCGAACATTTCGGCGGGGGCGTTCTTCGGGACCTATAACCGGCCGCGCGAATGGTATGCCAAATTCGGCTTCCGGTTCTGATCCGATGGAAAGACTGACGGCAGAGGCCGCCATCGTCGAGGCGCCGGGCGGCGCGTTCACCCTCACCGCGGTGACCGTCGATCCACCCGGACCAGAGCAGGTGCGGGTCGCCATCCACGCCTGTGGGGTCTGTCATACCGACATGGTGATGCGTGACGGCGGCTTGCCGATCCCGTTCCCGGTGATCTTGGGCCATGAAGGCGCCGGCGTGGTGGAGGCGGTCGGCGCTGCTGTCGAGGGGATCGCGCCGGGCGACCACGTGCTGCTCAGCTTCCACAGTTGCGGCCGGTGCGCGGCCTGTGGCGATCACCAGCCCGGCTATTGCAACGAATTCGTGCCGCGCAATTTTCTCGGCGCGCGGACGCCGGGGGAGGGCGACATCCGGCGTGCCGGCACCGCGGTCGGCGGCAACATCTTCGGCCAATCCGCCTTTGCCACCTCGGCGCTCGCCCATGCCGACAATGTGGTGCCGATCGACCCCGCATTGCCGCTCGCTTTGCTCGCGCCGCTCGGCTGCGGCATTCAGACCGGCGCCGGGACGGTGATGGAAACGCTGCGCCTGCAACCCGGCCAGTCGATCGCGGTATTCGGTACCGGCGCGGTCGGGCTGGCCGCGGTGATGGCCGCGCGGATCCTCGGCGCTGGCAGGATCACAGTGCTCGATCTCCATCCGGCGCGCCTCGATCTGGCGCGCGATCTCGGCGCGAGCGAAACGGCCGACGCGATCGAGCGGCTGTCGGGCTCGTTCGACCATATCGTCGACACGACCGGCGTTCCCGCCTTGGTGGAGCGCGCGGTCACCCTGCTCGCGCCGCGCGGTACGCTGGCGCTGGTCGGCGCCTATCCGCCCGGCGGATCGATCTCGATCGATCCTTCCGCCATCATGGCGGTCGGCCGGCGCGTCGTCGGGGTGGTGGAGGGCGGCATCGACCCGCGCCGCTTCATTCCCCGGTTGATCGAATATTATCGCGCCGGCGAGCTGCCGCTGGAAAAGCTCGTCCGCACCTATCCCTTCGCCGAGATCGAACGCGCCTTCGCCGCCTCCAGCGACGGATCGGTGGTCAAGCCGGTGCTGGTGATGCCGGTGACTGGCGCGTAGGGATAACGAGAGGTTGCGTCTTCGCTTTCGACGAGGCGTATCAGGCGTGCGAACGGCGATCCGCGCCACGCCCGTCGGGCGTGGCAGCCGGCCGTATCGATTGAGAGCCGCGCGCGGGAATGAGATGTGGTAGCGCACCCATTTTCAAGCTACTTCTTACTGGTCGTCCAAACACCCTGTGATGGCTCTCATATGATCGGATTCGACACGTAGATGGACTCCGTGAAGATCCGGCTGATCAGCCGCACCATCGTATCGTTTGGGGCCGCGTCCCTGGCGCTTGTCCTTTCGGTCGGTTCGGCCTCAGCGAAACCTATCGTCGTCCGAACAGGCGCGGTGATATATGAGGTGGATCCCGCCACTTTACGCATCGACGCCAGGCTGCCCGGCGGCGCGTTGGTCCATATCATGCAGCCGCTGCACTCGCCTCAGGTCGCGAGCCCGTCGCGGGCAGGCGGCACTTGGCATTGGACCGACGGGGATGGTCACGCCATTACCCTCACGACCGAAGCCGAAGCGCTTCATGTAACAATTTCGAGCAATGCGGAATCGAAACTGGCCTGGAGCCTGCCGGTAGCGGGTAGCGGGACATGGTTGATCCCCGACGGCGAGGGCGTTGCCATCGACGTGATGGACCCGTTCTGGCGGTCGGCATACGGAACTGGCAGTTGCCTCGGCGCGACCACCTTGTTGTCTTTCCCCGCCTGGGCGCGGACCGAAGGGAAAAGCGCGGTCGTGTACGCGCTCGGCGATGGGCTGCAATCCGCGCTATGCCTGCGGGATCGGGACGGCGTTCAGGGGCGGCTGACCCATGATTTCACCAGCGGCGCGGGGACGCTCGATCTTCTGGTCGCGATCCGGCCCGCCGAACCGCTTGCGCCGGCCAAATTCTATCGCAATCTGCTGCAACGCCGTGGCCAGTTCAAATCCTTCGCGGATAAATCGGTGCCGGGCCTCCTGCGCCTGTTCGCGGCGCCCCAGGCCTATGTCTGGGGGGATGGTCGCGATCTTGCCTTTCTCGATGATCTGACCGCGCTCGGCATCCGCCGGATCGTGCTGAGCTATGATCAGGATCCACGTCAGCAGCGCCACGTGGTCGGGTCCGCCTATCTGCGCCGGGCGAACGCGCTCGGCTATCTCGCGGGCCCCTATGACGAGTTCGACAACGGCCAGCCGGAGGCCACGGCCGACACGCCGACGGCTTTATGGGGCGACCTGTATCCGTCCGGCTGCATCCAGGGCCGCGACGGCAAGGTGGTCGCCGGCTTTGCCGATCGCGGTTGCGCGATGTCGAGCGAGGCTATCGCCCGGCACCAGGGTGCACCGAGCCCGGCATCGCGCTTCGCAACCCATGTCGCGGACGGCGCCGACCAGGTCTTTCTCGACGTCGATGCCTTTGGCGACTTCCAGGCCGATTTCAGCCCCGATCACCCGATGACCAAGGCGCAGGACCGCGCCAATCGCCTGGCACGGATGAGCCTGGCGATCGACCGGTTCAAGCTGGTGCTCGGATCGGAGAACGTCACCGCCTGGAGCAGTGTGGTCACGCATTATTCGCACGGCACTGCCCAGGCGCATGTTTCCGCCGTTTGGCCCTTGCTCGGGGATACGGCGAGGTTCGGCGGCTGGTGGCCGGCCGAACGGCCCGGCATCATGTTCAAACAACTCGTGCCGACGCCGGATGAGGCTCGCCTGTTGTTCGGTCCCGCCGACCGCCTGCCGCTGTTCGAAGCGGTCTTCCACGATTCGATCGTGGCGGCCGATCGCTGGGAATTCGGGCTGATGAAAGTAGCGGGCCAGGAGCGAAGCCGCTTTGCGCGTTCGCTGCTCTATGGAACGCCGACCATGTGGAACTTCGATCGGCAGGAACTGGCGCGGACGGGTAAATGGCTGAAAGCGGCGCAAGACGACTTCATTTCAGCCCATGGCACGGGGCGGCCCATGGCGTTGACGGACATGAAATGGCTGACGCCGGATCGGCTGGTGCAACAGCTGACCTATCGCGACGGGCGCGTGCTGACCGCGAATTTTAGAGGAAGTGCCTGGAATGGCCTCGGTCCGGAGTGTGTCCGGGTGTCGCGGCGCCAGAATCGTACCGATCTGTGCCCGCCGCCTTTGCCGTGACGATGGCTCGGTTAGCGACGCCATATCAAATCGCTTGCGTTGCATACGATCTCGCAACACGTTCTCCGCTTATAAAAGGAGAGGCGCGATGAAGTCATGGCGACTGGCGGCCGGGGCGAGTTCGCTTGACGACCTCACGATGATCGACGCCGCCAAGCCCGAGCCCGGGCCGGGCGAGGTGCTGATCCGGGTTCGCGCCTGCTCGCTCAACTATCGCGACCAAATGATCGCCAGAGGCGAATATTTCGGCGGCCGTATCGACCGCGACCTGACCCCATTGTCGGACGGTGCCGGGACGGTCGAGGCAGTGGGTGATGGCGTCACCGGCTATCGCCCGGGCGATCGCGTCGCCGGTACGTTCTTCCAGAACTGGCTGACCGGACCGCCCAATCCCTCGCCCGGTGTCGCGCTGGGGGCGCCACCGGCCAAGGGCATGCTCAGCGAATATGTCACTTTGCCCGAGCGCGGGATCGTCCGTCTCGCCGACAGCCTGTCGTTCGAGCAGGCGGCGACCCTGCCGTGCGCCGGCGTCACCGCCTGGAATGCGCTGATGGAAGGGAGCCGCGCCGTCGGCCTGGGGCGCAGCGTGCTCGTATTGGGCACCGGCGGCGTGTCGCTGCTCGCGCTCGCGCTTGCCAAGGCGGCCGGCGCACGCGTCATCGCCACGTCGTCCTCGGACGCGAAACTCGCGCGCATCCGCGCCCTGGGCGCCGACGAAACGATCAACTACCGGACCACGCCCGATTGGGGCGCGGCGGCGGCGCGCCTCGCCGGCGAAGGAGTCGATCATGTCGTCGAGGTGGGCGGCGTCGGCACGCTGCAACAGTCGATAGGGGCGGTCGGCTTCGGTGGTGAGGTCGCTCTGATCGGCGTGCTGACGCGCCAGGGCGACACCGGTCCGCACGGGCTGATGCTCAAGGGCGCCAGCCTGCGCGGCATCTTCGTCGGATCGGCGGCGATGGCGATCGCCCTCAACCGTGCGATCGACGCGAACGGCATTGTGCCCGAGATCGACCGCGTCTTCGCGTTCGACGAGGCGCGTCAGGCATATGACTATCAATCCTCGCCGGACCTGTTCGGCAAGGTGGTGATCCGGATCGACTGAGGAGCCGGTCTCCAGCCGGCATGCCAAGGGCGTGATGACGTGGGTTTGCCCCGCCGTGACGGAGCGGATTTTGGCGCAGGGCGAGGAACGAGGAGCGGAGCGATGCAGAATGCATCGTGACCGACGAGAGACGATGAACAGGTCGCCGTGTCCCCCGGACACGGCTAAAACTGCCGGGGGCAGTTTTACCTGTTCATGCTGCGCCAAAAGCCGCCCGCCGCTTTGCGGTTGCCCGAGCGCGCCCGCTGGTCTGCGTCGCGGTCCTTGCGCGTAGCGCCGCTACGCGCTGCACACCGCTCCTTGCCAGCGAACACGCCCGGGCAATCACGGCGGGGCAAACCCACGTCATCACGCTCTAGCAGCCGGAACCGGCACTGATGTCGCGGCATCGGGTGCGATTTCACCGCCGGCGGGCTAAATAAAGGGCACTTTCATCCCTATGCGTTCGCAAAGTTCCACAGGGGTCCGGATGTGATCGTCTGCGAAAACGTCCATTGCCATGACATTTGCAACGGTTACGCTACCTTAATCGGCGGATTCTATTTGCCGTAACGTATCAGCAAGTGCGGGTGCTCGAGCAGATGGGTGGGGATGAACGGCGGCGGGACCTGGAACCGCTCGCCTACCAGCAGAACGTGATCGACCACCTCAAGCGAGCGGAACGGCACGCATGGGAATGGTCGTCCTCCGGTGCATTGAACCAGGAGGCGGACGAAGTTCGCGGCACCATGCTGCGCGATACCTATCGGCTGGAGCAGACCGGCCATCCCCAAGTGTTCGAAGCCTGTCGGACGGCGATGGAACGATTGGGGATCGAGGCGCCGTTCACCCTGTATCAGGCCAATGACGGCAGCATGAATGCCTCTCTCGTCTACGTTCCCGACGAAATTCACCTCGTCTTCTTCGGCCCGATCCTCGAGAAGCTCGACCAGGCCGAGCTGCTGGCGCTGATGGGTCACGAGCTGTCGCATTACCTGTTATGGTCGATGCACGAGCGCGAGCATTATCGCGCCAGCCGCGTATTCGACCATGCGCTGTCCTATCCGGACGCCAAGCCTTCGCACCGCGAGACAGCGCGGCTGTTGAGCCTGCATACCGAGCTGTTCGCGGATCGCGGCGCGGCGCTCGCGGCGGGCGAGCCCGGTCCGGCGGTTGCGGTGCTGGTCAAGGTGATGACCGGCCTCACCAACGTCGATCCCGACGCCTATCTGCGCCAGGCGCAAGAAGTCGAGGCAAAGGGCGACAAGTCGCAGGGATCGTCGCATCCGGAAATCTATTTGCGCGCGCGGGCCTTGCAATTGTGGTGGGAAGGCGACCCTGAGCTCGACGCATGGCTGCGGAAACACTTGTGCGGGCCATTGTCGATCGAGGCTCTCGACCTGATCGGCCAGACCGCGCTGACGCAGATGACGCGCGGGTTTCTCGCCCGTTTCATCACCGAGATTGACGAGCCCAGCGACGAAATCACCACGCAGTTACGCGCGGTTTTTCCCGATTTCGGCCGGCAGGAGGAGCCCTTACTCGACCTCGCCGAGATAGGGGTCGAGCGGATCGACGACGCCACGCGCGACTATTTTGTCGCGCTGATGTTCGATGTCGCCATGGCCGATCCGGACGCGACCGAGGCGGTGATGCTCGCCGCCGCGAAGACGGCCGTCGAAATCGGCGCGACCGAGCGCTTGACCGGCGCGCTGCGGCGTGATCTCAAATGGACCAAGGGACGCAGCGACAAACTGGTTGCGCAGGCGGCGAAGGCGGTATGAGCACGCCCGCGTTCGACCAGACCGAAAATCTGCGCGCAGCCCCGGTTCGAACGCTGGGAGCGGCATTGGCGGAGGGGCGGCAATTGCCGCCCGACGACCTGGTCCACGCAATGCTCGACCTCCTGCGGGAAGTAGCGGAGTTGCACATTATGGGCCGCGTCGCTCGTATCGCGCCCGACACGGTGGTCGAGCTCGAAGACGGCCGGCTCGCTTTGGCCGATCCGGCGGGGATCGCGCCGGCGAACAACCTGCCCGCGATCCACGCTGTGCAACCGCGGGTCTCCAGCGCGCTCAAGCTGGTCGGCAATTACCGCGTCACCCAGGACGAGGAACGCGGCACCAAGATCGACGACCTCCAGGTGCTCGACGGGGACGACGTGACCGTCGACGGCCCGTCCTATATCAGCCGGTTCCGTAACTGGGAGATGGAGCTGGGGCACCACGACGAGATCACCGACGTGTTCCAGCTCGGAATGGTGATGGCGGCGCTGGCCTGCGGATTCGATCCGGCCGAGTTCGACGATCTCGAACGGTTCTCGACGAACCGGGATAATCTGTTCGCCATCGCCCCGCGGCTGCACCCGGTGATCGCGTCGCTGATCCACGAAGCGACCCAGCTGAACCGTCACGAACGCGCTACCGGCGTGGCCGAGCTGGCGCGGCGGCTGGACACCTGGCGCGACCAGCCGACCGGGATCGAGGTCGAGCGCGCGCTGGCCGAAGCGCAGGGCGTGCCCGGGCGGCGCACCGCCGTGCTGGCGCATTTGCGGGACCGGCTTTTCGACCTGTCGCGCCGCAACCGGCTGATCCATTTCCGGTCGACTCAAAGCTCGGTCAACTTCACCGACGCCAGCATCCCTATCGTGATGCGTATCGAAAGCGTGCGACCCGATTCGTTGTGCACCTGGAAGGGTCAGTTCGCGCAGGATCTGCTGAGCGGCAGGGCGGTACCGCTCAACCGTTGGCTCCGTTTCGAGGACCAGCCGCAAATCCCGTCGCAGCTCGACCGGATCATCCAGGAGAACCGCCGCAACCGCAACGAATACGGCTTTTCGAGTCTGCGTCTGACGGTGGCATTCCTGCACTGGCACAACCTCAAGGAAGCCCCCGAGGAACGCATCAGTTCGCCTCTGTTGTGGCTGCCGGTGGAGGTCGCCAGGCGCAAGGGCGTGCGCGACCAATATGTGCTGACCTGCGAGAATCCGATCGCCGAGTTCAATCCGGCGCTGCGGCACATGTTGCGCCAGCTCTACGACATCGATCTGCCCGAAACCGTCGACTTGTCGGAAACCTCGCTCGAAGCGATCCACCAGGCGATCCGCACCCGGATTCACGAAAGCGCGCCCGGCGTGCGGCTCGAACTCCAGGAACGGCCGGCGATCCGGTTGATTCTGCAGCGCGCGGTGCAACGCGTGAACCGTTTCAACCGCCGGCGCTCGGGCAGCAAGGAAACGATCAGCGCCAAGGCTGATTTCAACTATTCGCGTGACGATTATCGCCCGCTCGGGCTCGCTTTGTTCGAGAAGTTCGTAAAACCCGATCCGCTGCCTCAGCGGCTGGCGGCGGGCGGGGGCTACACGCCCAAACGCGAATTCATGGTCGCCGAGACCGAGGCCAATGCTTACGGAAAGGTGCGCGGCGAAGGGCACAAGTTTTCGTGGGAGATCGACCTCACCCAAGTCACGCTGGCGAATTTCAACTATAAGAAGATGTCGCTGGTGCGCGATTACAACGCGCTGATCGAAAGCCCCGAGACGCAAGCCGCTTTCGATCAGGTGTTCTCGATCGAACCGCGCCCATTCGTCGAGGAAGCGCCTCCTCCAATTCCGGCTGCCCAGCAATGGGGCGTCGTGCCCAGCGATGCGACGCAGGACCAGGCGGTCGCCTTCGCCAGGACCGGACGCAGCTACATCATCCAGGGGCCACCGGGCACGGGCAAGTCGCAAACCATCAGCAACCTGATCGCCGACTTTGCCGGGCAGGGTAAGCGCGTGCTGTTCGTGTGCGAAAAGCGCGCTGCGCTCGATGTGGTATTCCACCGCCTCGGCCAGGCGGGCCTCGATGGCCTGGCGACGATCATCCACGATTCACAGGACGACAAGAACGATTTCATTGGCGACCTGCGCGATCATTACGAACGCTGGGGCCGCACCGCAGACGGGCTCGAGGGCGCGCGTGCCGCACGGGCGCGGACGGTTGCGGCGCTGGAAGAGTATCTGCAGCAGCTCATCACTTTCGAGGCGGCGGTGGGCCGCGATGGGGCCGACGGCGATCCGCCCTTGCGGGAGCTTGTGCGCCGTGCCGCCGCGCTTCCCCCGGTCGCCGCCGGGATCGGCCCGGCGGCCCGCGAGAAACTGCCGTCCCTCGCAGAGTGGGATAGCCATCGCGACAGGGCGGCACGGGTGTTTCGGGCCATGCACGAGATCGCCGGCGCGCCCAGCCTGGCGGCGCATCCTTTCGCCAGGCTGCGTGGCAGCCTGCTGCGGCAGGAGCGGCCTTATGCCGCGATGGAGGCCGCGCTGGGCAGCGCCGAAGCTCAGCTTGAGCGGCTCGACGCGTTGATCGAGGATGCCGCGCTGCCGCTCTCGGGAAGCTCGACCCTGGCCGATGCGTGCAATGTCGCGGACCTGGCGGAACGGATGGTGGCGACGGGCCTCTCCGCGTCACCCGCCTTGCTCGATCGCTTATCGCCAGAATCGCAGGCGCTGCAGGCGCAGCTCGCTGGCATCGCGATACTCGAGGCGAAGGAACAGGAGGCTTCGCGCAAGGGGCAGGGCTGGAGCGAACCGCTCGATCCCACCGACACCGCCGTCGCGCTCGAACTGGCGCGGGCGAAGGAAGGCTCGCTCTTCGCCGTGTTCAGCGGCTCGTGGCGCGCGTTGAAGGCGACCATGCAGTCACGCTACGATTTCGGATCCCACGCGGTCAGACCGAAGATCACCGCTGTGCTGGAGACCCTTGCCGCACTGCACGCCGCGCGTGACGAACATGCGGGCGCGCTTGGCGCTCTGGGGCAGCAGCTGGGCACGGCCGACCTTTCCGGACTGCTCGACTTGCGTGGCCAACTGACCAGCGAGGTACATGGCGGCGCGGCCGGAATAGTGCTGGCACTAGCCAAATCGGCCGACGGGCCGCTCGCGCTTGCCCGCATTTCGCAGCACGCAGCGACGCTGCATGCGCTGCGCGACATCCTCGACGATGCGATCGATGCCCCCGGCCTGCTGACCTTCGACGAGCTCGGCGAGCTGCTGCGCGACCTGCGCGAAAATCTCGACGAGTTGCCCGACCTCCTGCCGCATCTCGCCGAAGCGCATAGCGCTCCGCCCGCCGTCGCGGCCGCGCTGACCCACCTGCCGATGCCGCTTGCCGCGATCGAGGCATTGGTGGTGAACGAAGCCATTTCCGCGCGCGAACGGGCCAATCCGGACATCCGCCGGTTCGATATCGATCGCATGATCGCTATCTCGCGCCGCGCCGCGGCCGCGCGCGAATTGCTGCGCGACCAGAATTCCGCCGCGATACGCGCCACACTGCATCGCCAGTTTCGCGAAAACGTCACATTGTCGGAAACGTCAGTGACTCGCCTCGATAGCGCCTCACGCGAATCCAAGAAGATCTATGCCACCGGCCGCCGCGAGCTCGAGCACGAGTTCGGCAAGTCGATGCGCTACAAGTCGATCCGCGAGCTGGCGAGCGGAGACAGCGGGCGGGTCGTGAACGACCTCAAGCCGGTGTGGCTGATGAGCCCGCTCTCGGTGTCCGACACGCTCCCGCTCGAGCCCGCGCTGTTCGACGTCGTGATCTTCGACGAGGCGAGCCAGATTCCGACCGAGGATGCAGTGCCGGCGCTGTGCCGGTCGCGCCAGGTGGTTATCGTGGGCGACGAGATGCAATTGCCTCCGACCAGCTTTTTCTCGACCGCGCAGTCCGACGAGGAGATCGAAGTGCTGGCGGAAGAGGACGGCGAGCGCATCGCCATCGTGCTCGATGCCGACAGCCTGCTGAGCCAGGCCGCGCGCAACTTGCCCGCGACGCTGCTGGCCTGGCATTATCGGAGCCGGTTCGAGGCGCTTATCAGCTTCTCGAACGCGGCTTTCTATGCCGGCGAGCTCGTCACGATTCCCGATCGCACATTGCGCAGCCGCCACGACCCTGGCGGACCTGCGCCGTCCGAGAGCGAACAGGCCTGGGCGGAGGGCGTCGTCCGCCTGCTGTCCTCGCCGATTACCACGCACCGTATTGCCGACGGTGTCTACGACCGCCGCGTGAATTTGCCCGAAGCCCGCTACATCGCCGGATTGGTGCGCGAGTTGCTGATCCGCCAGACCGGCCAGAGCATCGGCATCGTCGCCTTTTCCGAAGCCCAGCAGTCGGAGATCGAGGACGCGCTGGAACGGCTCGCTGCCGAGGACGAAGCGTTCTTCGCCGCGCTCACGCGCGAGGTCGAGCGTGAGGAGGACGGGCAATTCAACGGCCTGTTCGTCAAGAACCTCGAGAATGTGCAGGGCGACGAGCGCGACATCATCCTGATGAGCGTTTGCTACGCGCCCGGTCCGGACGGCCGGATGGCGATGAATTTCGGGCCGATCAACCAGCGCGGCGGCGAGAAGCGGCTCAACGTCATCTTCAGCCGCGCCAGGCGCCACATGGCGATCGTCTCCACCATCGCGCCGGAGGCGATCACCAACATCCACAATGACGGCGCGCGCGCCTTGCGCAGCTTCCTCGCCTTTGCCGAAGCGCAGTCGGCCGGCGCCGAGGACAACGCCCAGGCGGTCCTGGCGACGCTCAATCCCGATGCGGCGCGTACGTTCGACGGCCAGTTGCCGCCCGATCCGATACGCTCCGCGATAGCCGTCGCCCTGCGGGCGAAGGGGCACGAGGTTCATGAGCATGTCGGGGGAGCGAGCTTCCGCTGCGACCTGGCCATCGTCGATCCGGCCGGCGAAAGCTATGCGCTGGGCATATTGCTGGACCGCGCGGCAACCGGTGCGACCGCGATCGAGGAGCGTTTCGTCTTCCGCCCGTCGATCCTCCGGGCCTTCGGCTGGCGAGTGGTCGACGTTCCGGTGACGAGCTGGCTGCGCGCGCGCGGATCGGTGATCGAACGGATCGAGCAGGAGCTGCATCGCTCGAGCTGGGAGCTCGCCGATCCCGATCCCCTGTCCGGCACCAGCCTGCCGCCGGCGGCGGACGCGCCCGTCGCTGGCGCTGACGCCACAAGCGGGGACGCCGCCCAGCTTGCAAGTGCCGAAGAGGGGACCGTGCCGAGTGTCGCCGGCATGACCGAATACCGCCTGGTCGCGGGGTCATCGAACAAGTTCTGGCGCGTATGTGTGGACGGTGCCAACCTGACCGTCGAGTTCGGGCGGGTCGGCACCAAGGGGCAGCGCGTGATCAAGAGCTTCGAGGATGAGGCACGGGCTCGGCGCGAGGCGAACAAGCTGACGCTGGAGAAGACCCGCAAGGGCTATGTGGAATTCGGCTGATTGCCCACCAGCAGGGACTTATTACCTTGGTATCAGGCCCCCGCATTCAGATGCTTGAACAATGGCGGGTTGATCGTGCAGTTGTCGATTGCCTTTGAAAGCCGCAGCACCGCCTGGTCGATATCGCTGCCGCCCATGGCAATCAGGGTGGCGATCGCGGCGTTGGCGACGATCTTCGAGCGCATGGCGTCGTCGCCGGCCCACATGTACGTGGCGGCGGTCTGGGCCACTTTCGCCAGCGCGTCGATCGCGCGGGCGCGGTCGGGCATCAGCGCGACCAACCACACGGCGCCGCGCAGGAATTCCTCGTTCTCGACGCTGACGCGCATCCAGCTGCCGAGCGATTCGTAAGTGCTTCGGCCATCGGCATGCTTGTACTGGGGCTTAGCCAGGCCAAGCACACCTTCCGTGGCGCGGGTGTTTTTATAGACGTGGTCGTCGCTACGGATGAGCTGCGAGTGCAGTATGCTGCACAGGCCGTGTTTGGCCTCGCTGGCAATCGCCATCGCCACCGCTTTGCCTAGCGCGGGAACCTCGTCGGCATGTCGCTGCGGCCAGTCCGGATGCTGGTCTTCGAGCCGATCGATCGCCGCCGCGAAGCGCTCGCCGTTGCACAGGTCGGAATAGACCGCCATATCGAGGACCGGCGTATGGAACAGCTCGAGCCAGGCGTGCAGTCGCGCCTCGACTGTTTCGAGCCCGAGAGACCGACACAATGCCAGCGCGTCCTTCTGCCAGCTCGCGGTCGCCTTGGTAGCACGGCGCTGCGTGATCATGGTCTCGACCAGCGAGGTCCATTCGGGATTTTCGAGATCGGCGAGCACATCCAGTCCCGGAATCTGATCGCTGTTCCAGAGGTAGCGGGAATGCGCCTGGGCGAGCGCGATGGTGGTCGGCAGGCGGCGATAGGCATCGGGATCGACAAAACCAGCCCGCTTGCCATTATGCTGGACGAGACTGGCGAACGGACGGTCGCTGTCGCCCCAGGCCGCGAAGCGGGGCACGACGTCTCCGACCGCGGGCCAGGCCGCGGCAAACGCGGCGGGATCGCGCAGCCAGGCAGCCTTGCCGCTGCTCTTGTTTGCCGCGCGGATATCCTCGAGCGCGATGGTGACCTCGGCGAGGAGGTCTGCCCAGAACTGCGCGTTGGGTCGCTCGCCATCGGCGATTGCCCAGGGATTCTCCGCGCCTTCGCAGCGCCGCATCAGGAATTCGGTCCCGCTCACTTGCGCGCCGGCCAGCTTTTCCAGCTTCTCGGCGCGCGCGACCATCCTCTTGGTGTCCGCCTTGCGCCTGGACCGTCGACTGCCGCGAATTTCAGCCGCCATCGCCGCCAGGTCAACGCAGTCGCCGCTGGAAAGATACGCGCCCTGCTTGATCGCGCTGCCGATAAGCTTGAGCAATGCGTCGAACGCGGTGTTGTCGTAGGTGTCCTTGCGCAGGCGTTCGTTGCCAAGCAGCAGCTTGAGCAGGCTGCCGAGATGTTCGGCGCGCACCTCGATGTCGCAGCTATAGATCGAGTAATGGGCGTTGTATGCCGCCCTCTCGCGCGCCGACTTGCCGTTATTGCCGTCGTGGATGCCCGGCTGATCGGCAAGGTCGATCAGTAACTCGCCACGTTCTTCCGGCGAGAGATCGTCCATCGCCCTCGACCGGCGATAGTAATCGAGATAGCTGGTGCTGCTGTTGAAGTCGCGTTCGGTTTCCAATTGGGCGAAGAAGCGGTCGAACGGCGAATGCCCGTGCTGCCCTTCGCGGCTGCCGAAGATCCGCGCCGAGGGCTGCGGCTCGGCCAATGGCTTGCGTCCGAAACCCTGCCCCAGGGCCTTGCGGCCAAATCCCATGAACCTCACGCTACGCCTCCTGCCTCCGGGGCAACCTCCCAAACAGAGCGATCGCTAGTTGGTCGTAGTTGAAATCGTGTGAATATTTCCCCCTCCAGGCGCCTGGCGACGGACTGATCCATGATCGCGCGTCGCGACCAACGCTTAACAAAAAAACACATTTGAGTTGCTGACGTGCCCAGCACCGTTGATCAAAACGATCTGATGACGGAAAAGGCACGCTATCCGGTACGTACGCGGTCGTTGGCGTCAATGCCCCATATCCTGCTCGTGGAAGACGATCCGGAAATCTCTCGCTTGCTCGTAGAGGTGTTGTCCGACAACGGCTTCAGCGTGTCCTCTGCTCGATCGGCATGGGAGATGGACGGCTTCCTGAACCGTGAGCAGATAGACCTTGTCGTGCTGGATTTGATGCTTCCGGGAGAGAATGGGCTGAGCATCTGCCGTCGGCTGCGAGCGTCATCCGACATACCGATCATGATGGTTACCGCGCGCGGCGAAGATGTAGACCGCATCATCGGTCTCGAAATCGGCGCCGACGACTATCTCCCCAAGCCGTTCAATTCCCGCGAACTCATTGCGCGGATCCGCGCTCTCCTTCGTCGCACACAAAGCGGTATCGGTTCCGCCAGGGAAAGGGCAAAGCCGCTCGCGTTCGACGGCTGGATCATCGACCCCGCTGCGCGACGGCTGTGCGATCCCGAAGGGGTAAGAGTCGCGCTGACAAGCGTGGAATTTGACCTGCTTCTCGCATTTTGCCGGAATTCGGGCCGGATTCTGTCGCGCGAGCAGTTGATCGAGAGCGTTCATCGCGGACCGGCGGGGCAGATCGACCGCAGCATCGACGTCCACGTCAGCCGGATCAGGCAGAAAATCGAAGCGGATCCACGCGATCCGATGCTGATCAAGACAGTGAGGCTGGGGGGCTATATGTTCACGGCTCAGGTGAACGAAGGGTGATGCGTCGGTCAGGTCTGGAGTTCGACAGAGTCCAGACGCAGATCAGCCTGGTTGCCGTCATTTCGATTCTGCTTGGCATTTTACTGACGGTCACCACCGTCCTCGTCTTCGACGTGCGAGTCCCGGATCGAGATTCGGCAAAAGAGATAGAGCGGATGACCGCCGTCGCTCAGCTTGCGGAAGCCGCGAAAGACCCTGCTACGGTCGCGATCATTATCGAGACGGCGCAGCGCGCGAACATCAGGGTCCGGCTTGGCGATCGGGCGGATTCCCAAGCTGCCGGGACGTCGCCGAACGATACCGGCCAGCGTGAGACGGGCCGCGGCGTCCAACTCGTTCGCGGCGCCTTCGACGGCCAGCTGATCGCAAGACTCAGCAGCGGCACGGTGCTCGTTTTCGAGCCTGAGGCAACGCGCATCTGGGGGTTCGTCGGCGCCCTCGTGGGACTGATGGCGCCGATGGTGATCCTCTTGATCCTGGTGCTGTCGATCTATGCGGTTCGCCGGATCATCGCGCCGTTGTCCACGCTCGCAGCGGCGGCACAATCGTTCGGGCGTTCTCCGCATGACGATCGGCTGATCGTTCCCAAAGGCCCGATCGAAATAGTCCAGCTAGCGGTCGGGCTGAACGAGATGCGCTCGCGAATCCGTGCCCTCATCGATGACCGCACTCGAATGCTCGTGGCGGTCAGCCACGATTTGCGGACACCTTTAACGCGCTTGCGCCTGCGAGCGGAGCGTGTCGCCGACCGATCGATGCGCGAGGGGATGCTGCGCGAGCTCGAGCGCGTCGATCGGATGCTGCGTGAAACGTTGGACTTCCTGCGCGACGACGCCAGTGGTGAAAGGCCGTCCCGAGCGGATCTGCCAAGCATCTTGCAAACCATTTGTGCCGACTTCGCGGATATTGGCCACGACGTCTCTTATGAGGGGCCGGCGCGCCTCACCTGGATATGTCGGCCCAGTACATTGGCGCGGGCGATCAGCAATGTGGTGGACAATGGTTTGCAGCACGGTTCGAAGGTGCGCGTTCGCCTGCGTGTCGATCAAGACGCCGCTGCCGAGATAGATATCACCGACGATGGTGCGGGAATCCCGGAGTCCCTACACGGCCAGGTGTTCGCGCCCTTCTTCAAGGTTGACGACGCAAGAGGCGGCAGCTCGGGGGGCTTTGGATTGGGGCTTTCCATTGCCAGGGCCACGGTGCGATCCCACGGCGGAGACATATTTCTAAGCCGGCAGACGCCGACCGGTTTCACGGTCAGGATCGTCATCCCAAGCACGACCCCCTGATCGCATCGGAAATGCTTGGGGCAATGTCCCCGCATGTCGCGATTTTTCGCACGTCAGGCGACGAAACAACTCTTCATACAAGTTAAAACTACGCCGTCGCGACCTCCTCTAACTCTGCGGCTCCCACAGAGCGAAGCAGTCGAGGTGCAAGCGATGTCCAGAGTCGGTGCGAAGACCCAGGCGCATTTCCGCCTAAAAATCTCTTCTGCATCCGCGCTTGCCGTGTTGGCGTTCATGCCGGTTCCCGCCGAAGCGCAAGATGACGACGAAGGCGCGCGGGAAACCCGCGTGACACTTGGAGCACGGATGGCTCCCGCCTTTCCGGGCGCCGAAACAGTGCGCCCGCGCCCTTATGTCGAGATTTCGCGCAGGCGCGGAGATCAATCGTTTCCTTTCAAGGCTCCCGACGAGAGCCCAAGCAAGGCAGTCTACGACCGTGGCGGCCTGGTATTGGGCCCGACGCTCGGTTTCGTGGGCAAGCGCGATCGCGACGATGTCGGCGGGCTCGACGACGTCGGTTTCACCATCGAGGCGGGAGCCTTCGCTCGGTACTGGCTCAGTCCGCGTTTCCGGCTGTCAGCCGAAGCGCGGCAGGGAATCAATGGGCACGGCGCGCTTATCGGTGTGATCGGCGCGGACTATGTCGCGCGCGACCGCGATCGGTGGCTATGGTCGTTCGGACCGCGACTGACCTTGGCGAGCGGCCGCTATGCCAAAACCTATTTTGGCGTCACGCCGCGCGAAGCGGCCGCGACAGGGGTGCCTGTCTATAGCCCCGACGGCGGCCCGCTCGCAGCCGGCGTGGTCGTCGGCGCCCGTCGGCAGTTGGGCCGGCGCTGGGGTGTCTTCGGCTATGCCAAATATGACAGGTTACTCGACGGCGCGGCCGACTCGCCGGTCGTCGATCGTTTCGGCGCGCGAAATCAATGGTCCGGCGGCCTGGCGGTGAGTTACGTCTTCGGACGTCGCCGCAAGTGATCGAGCCGTCCCGGCCAAGCCAAATGCCGGATCTCGATGCGGTCGGCGGCGCCATCGCCGTGAACGCCGATCGGTCCAATCAGACGGCGGCGTCTCGCTCGCGCCGCTGGGTAGCAGTGTGGCTCGTGCTCGTTATCGTCATTGTTGTCATTGTCGGCATTGCCGGTTGCGGGGTCCTCGGCCTAGCCCGTCGCGGATCGCCCTCCACCGTGACGCAGCCCGTACCGGCCCTCACTGTCACCGTGGTCGCGCCGCGCCGGGTTGTCTGGCCGCTGAGCTTATCCGCACAGGGGTCCATCCTGCCTTGGCAGGAGGCCAGCGTCGGTGCCCAGGTCGGCGGCTATCCGCTGATCGACGTCCGCGTGAACGTCGGCGATCGGGTGTCGAAAGGTGACGTGCTCGCGCGTATCGACCCAGCGCTGCTGCAAGCTGATGAAGCACGCCTGGAGGCGAGCTACGCCGAAGCCGAAGCCAATCGCCTGCGCGCGGTCAGGCTGCGAGCGAGCGGCGCGATCAGCGAGAGAGATATTCTCCAATCTGAAACCAAGGCCAAGACGGCGGCGGCCGACCTCGCATCGAAGCGTCTGCAGTTGCGCCATGCCGTCGTCGTCGCGCCCGACGATGGGGTGATCAGCGCGCGGACTGCGTCGTTGGGAGCGGTAGCCGGTGTCGGCCAAGAGCTCTTTCGATTGATCCGCCAAGGTCGCCTCGAGTGGCGCGGGGAACTAACGGCGGCGCAACTCGCGCGGGTCAAGCAAGGCCAGCAAGTCGCACTCGACCTTCCCGATGGCAGCCGCGCCTTCGCCCGCCTGCGCCAGACGGCGCCCAGTCTCGATCCGCAGTCCCGCCTTGGCATAGCGTATGCCGATCTGGAGCCTGGAAGCCGGGCGCGTGCGGGCATGTACGCCAATGGCACGGTAAGGCTGGGCAATAGCCTGGCGTTGGTCGTGCCGGCGGCAAGCGTCGTCATTCGCGATGGCCGTAGCTATGTGGTGAAACCTGCCGATGCGGGCCCGACACCTCGTGTCGTCCTGACGGAAGTGACGGTTGGTCGCCGCAACGGGCCCGATGTGGAAATCATCAATGGCCTTGCCGAAGGCGATCGCGTGATCGTTCAGGGCGCGGCCTTCCTCAACGAGGGCGACGTCGTTCGTGTGGCGACAGCGGAAGGACAACGAGATTCGGGCGCAAACACGAGGCGCCACCGGTGACGTTCGCCACATGGTCGATCCGTAATCCGATCCCGGTCATCCTGCTGTTCACGCTACTGGCATTGGGCGGCGTTTGGGGATTTCTTGAACTCCCGATCCAGGATCTGCCCGATCTCGATCGACCGACGGTCTCGGTGACGCTCGCCCAACCGGGCGCTGCGCCCGCGCAACTCGAGACCGAGGTAGCGCGCAAGGTCGAGGATTCGATCGCGAACGTGGCCGGCGTCAGGCATGTCATCACGTCGATCAGCGACGGGCAGGTCGCGATTACCGCTCAATTCGACCTCGAGACGGCGATCTCCGAGGCGCTCATCAGCGTGAAGGATGCCGTCGACAGGGTTCGATCCGACCTGCCGACCGACCTGCTTGAACCCGCGGTCAGCGCGGTACGCACCAGCGGCGGCGCCATCCTGGTCTATGCCGTGGACTCCTCGCAGATGAATGAGGAACAATTGTCGTGGTTCGTCGACGACACGCTGGCCAAGGCGGTCTCGGCAATTCCAGGCGTGGGGCGCTTCGAGCGGATCGGCGGAGTGAACCGCGAGATCCATGTCGAGGTCGATCCGGTACGTATGGCGGGACTCAACGTCACGGCGGCCGACGTCTCGCGGGCGCTTCGCCAGGTCCAGCAGCAATCTTCGGGCGGCCGCGGTCAGATCGGCGGCCAGGAACAGTCGGTTCGCACCATCGCAACCGTGCGGCAGGCCGTCGACCTGGCCGCATTGCCCATCGTGCTTGCCGGAGGGCGCCATCTGCGCCTCGATCAGGTCGCCATCGTCAGCGACACGGTTGCCGAGCGGACGCAACTCGCACGTCGCGACGGCAAGCTTGTGGTCGGCTTCCAGATCTATCGGGCAAAGGGGTTCGACGAGACCAGGATCGCCGAAGCTCTGCGGCGGGCGCTCGAACGGATGAAAGCACAACACCCCTCATTGAGCTTCGACCAAATTTCGGGCTCGGTCGATTTCACGCTCGAGCAATATCACGCCTCGATGGACATGCTCTACGAAGGCGCCTGCCTGACCGTCCTCGTAGTGTGTCTGTTCTTGCGTGACTGGCGAGCGGCGTTGATCGCGTCGACGGCGCTGCCGCTTTCGATCCTGCCGGCGTTCGCGGGCATGGCTGTGCTCGGGTACAGCCTCAACGTGGTGACCTTGCTGGCACTCGCCATCGTCGCAGGCATCCTGGTCGATGACGCGATCGTCGAGATCGAGAATATCGAGCGCCACGCACAGTCGGGCAAGCCGATCCGCGCCGCCGCCGAGGAGGCGGTGTCCGAGATCGGGCTCGCGGTGATCGCGACGACGATGAGCCTGGTGGCGGTGTTCTTGCCGACCGCGATGATGGGCGGTGTTGCCGGACTCGTTTTCAAACAGTTCGGCTGGACCGTGGTGATCGCGGTGCTTTCGTCGCTGATGGTCGCCCGCCTGCTCACGCCGATGATGGCCGCCTATATCCTCAAGCCGCGTCCGCCCGGGGAGGAAAGGGACGGTTGGGTGATGGTCCGCTATCTGACGGCCGCGAGCTGGTGTCTTCGACATCGGCGCATCGCGGTCGGTGGCGCGGCATTCTTCTTCGTCGCTTCCTTCGCCCTGGTCCCGCTCATCCCGTTCGGTCTGCTGCCAGCCACGGATCGCGGCAACACCACGATCAACTTCGAGCTTCCAACCGGAAGCTCGCTCGACGACACGCTCGGCGTTGCCGAGGCTGCACGGCTCGCCATCAGGGACGTGCCCGGGATACGGACGATCTTCACCACCATCGGGCAACCTCAGCAAGCGGGGAGGGGACCTCAGCAGGCCGGCAGGATTGAAAAGGGGGCTCTCGTGCTGGCGCTCGACCCCCGCAGCAAGCGTCCGCCGCAGGCCGACATCGAGAAGCAGGTCGGCGCTCGTCTGCTCGCCGTTCCGGGTGCGCGCTTCTCGATTGGAGCGGGCCGTCCCGGCGAGAAGATGCAGCTCACGCTTTTCGGCGATAACACGCAGGCTCTCGTCGCCACGGCGGAGCAACTCGCCCGCGAGTTACGGGAGGTCGCCGGGCTTTCCAATATCCAGACCACCGCTAGCCTCGATCGGCCGGAAATCGCGATCAGACCGAATCTGGCGCGCGCCGCGGAACTTGGTGTCAGCACCCAGACGATCGGCGATGTCGTGCGGATCGCGACCGCGGGTGACCGCGACCAGAATGTCGCGCGCCTGAACCTCGACGATCGACAGGTCTACATCCGGGTGCTGTTTCCGAACCTCGACCGGTATAACCTCGACACCTTCGGCAATTCGCGCGTCAGCGCGCGCGACGCGTTGGTGCCGTTGTCGAGCGTGGCCGATCTTTCCATCGAGAGCGGACCAGCCCAGATCGATCACTATGACCGCCACCGCTATGTGACCGTCAACGCCGACCTCGGCGGCGTCCAGCTGGGCACCGCGCTCAAGCAAGCCGCGGCGCTTCCGGCACTGCGGAACCTGCCGTCGGGCGTGCAGCTGATGAAGACAGGCGATGCCGAGATCCAGTCCGAGCTCGCCTCGGGCTTCGGCATGGCGATCGTGGTCGGGGTGCTGTGCGTGTTCTGCGTGCTCGTCCTGCTGTTCGCGGATTTCCTGCAGCCCGTCACGATCCTCTCGGCCCTGCCGCTATCGATCGGGGGCGCGTTCCTGGCCCTGCTTGTCGCCGGCAGCGCGTTCGACATTCCCTCGATGCTCGGTCTCGTGATGCTGATGGGAGTCGTCGCCAAGAACTCGATCCTGCTCGTCGATTTCGCGATCATTGGCATGCGCGAGCGCGGACTTTCGCGCGACGACGCGCTGATCGACGCCTGTCACAAGCGCGCCCGTCCGATCGTGATGACCACCGTCGCCATGATCGCCGGCATGGCGCCGATCGTGCTCGGCCTTGGTTCCGGGGCCAGCTTCCGACAACCGATGGCAATCGCCGTCATCGGCGGTTTGCTCGCCTCGACTGCCCTTAGCCTGCTCATCGTGCCAGCGGTGTTCACCTATCTCGACGATCTCGAGAAATGGATCGCTCGGCGCCTTCATTCCGGTCGGTCGACGCCCAAACAACCGAATTCCGAGGCTGAAGGCGCCCTTGGAACAAGTCCCAAGTCAACACAAAGGAGACCCAGTGATGCGTGATATCGGCCATGTGATTCTGCCCATCGTCATCTTCTCCATGGTCGCGCCGGCGGCTGCGCAAACGGGTCGTGGAACCAGCCTCTCGGCGCTCGATCGAAATGGTGACGGCTATGTGGATCGCGCCGAATTCCGTACGGCCGTGCGCGTTCGTTTCGATGCGGTCGATCGTGATCGGAGCGGGTCGATTACCCGCGGCGAACTCCGTAGTTATGCCTTCAAGCACCTTCTCTTCGGAGCTCCCGATGCCATTCTCTCGCTCCGCCATCGCCCGAAGAATCCGCCGTTCGACGCCAATGGAGGAATGCCGTTCGAGGCCTTTGTCCAAATGTTGGAGGTACAGCGGTTCGCGGCGGCCGACACAGATCATGACGAGCGGGTGTCCCGCGAAGAAGCGCGTGCTGAGGATCGCTAGGAGTCCGCGAAACGCGCTCTCAGCCCGTTTCCAGACAGACCTCTAGAGCGTAGCCGTCGGAATATCCGCGTCGCTGGGCCAGGTCGTGGGACGGCATATGAGGTCCGACCGGATCGACGTCCTGTGCGTGTCGGTGATTTCCCGGTGCTTATGTGTCACCGAAGGTCCTCGGAAATCTTGTAAGAGTATGACGTTAAATCATTGAAAAGGATGGTGGACGCACTAGGGCTCGAACCTAGGACCCGCTGATTAAGAGTCAGCTGCTCTACCAACTGAGCTATGCGTCCATGCCGGCTTGCGGCTGCCGCTGTTAAGAGCGGCTCCCCGGGCGGGGAGGGGCGCAATTACCATCGCGGGCGCGCTTTGCAACCCCTTTTTTGCCCCCGTCTTTTCCACGCCGCAATAGACGCCCGCTTGGTTGCTACCAGCGGGTCTGTTGCCGGTTCTGGCGGTCGAGCGACATCAGGATGCCGATGCACAACAGCACCGTCAGCTGCGACGATCCGCCGAAGCTGATCAGCGGCAAGGGCACGCCGACCACCGGCGCCATGCCCATCACCATCGCCATGTTGATCGAGACGTAGAAGAACAAGGTGGTGGCGAGGCCGGCGGCGGTCAGCCGGGCGAAACGTCCTTCCGCCTTGAGCGCGATGTTGACTGCCCACCAGATGATCGTGAACCAGGCAATGACCAGCAGCACGCCGCCGACCAGGCCCCATTCTTCCATCATCGTCGCCAGCGCGAAATCGGTATGGCCCTCGGGAAGATAATCGAGATGGCTCTGCGTTCCGTTGAGGAAGCCCTTGCCGAAAATCCCGCCTGATCCGATCGCGATCTTCGACTGGCTGATATGATAGCCGGTGCCGAGCGGATCGCTTTCCGGATCCATGAAGATCAGGATGCGGTTGCGCTGATAATCGTGCAGCACGAAGTTGAACGCGATCGGCGCCAGGATCGCGCCGGCCAGCCCACCACCGATGAACAGGCGCAGCGGAATGCCGGCCAGGAACATCACCGTGATCCCGCCCGCGGTGATCATCAGCGCGGTGCCGAGATCGGGCTGGAGCATGACCAAGGCGGCGGGAATGCCGATCAGTACCAGCGGCGGCCAGATCGCGCCGAACTTGCGGATCTCGGCCGGGGGAAGCATCTCGTAGAAGCGGGCGCAGGCGAGCACGATGAACGGCTTCATCAACTCGGACGGTTGCAGGCGGATGATGCCGAGTTCGAGCCAGCGCTGGCCGCCGCCGGCGACCTTGCCGAGGATCTCGACCCCCAGCAGCATCAGGATGATCACGCCGTAAACCGGCAGGCTGATCGAACTCCAGGTGCTTTCGCGCACGCGCGACAAGGCCATCGCGCCGCCGAGCAGGACGAAGAAGCGCAGGCCCTGCGACAGCGCCCAGGGCCTGATATTCCCGCCCGCCGCCGAATAAAGCACCAGCAAGTCGAAACAGCCGATCGCCAGGACCAGCAGGATGATCTTCCACGGCAATTGCGCAAGCGGCTCGGGCACGAAGCCGAGATTGGCGGAGGATCCTCTAGTCATTGGTCGCCTCACGCGATCCTTCTTCGGCCGGTTGGGCGGTATTGGCGATCGCAGCGGCCGATGAATTGGCCGCGTCGGTCGCCGCTTCGACCGCCGGGGCATCGGTCGGCGCGGCAGTGGCGTTGGCTTCGGTCTGCGCAGCCTGTACGGCCGAAATCTGGCTCTTATAGGCGGCGGTCTCCGCCGCCATGCGCGTGGCGATGTCGCCGCCCCAGGTCGGCTCGACCTCGGCCAGGGATTTCAGCGCGCGGTCGCGGTCGAGCAGATAGGTGATGATGTCGCGCCCGATTCCAGGCGTATCGAGATTGGTCACCGTGTGCCCGCCATGTTCGAGCACGATGGCGGCGGCGTATTTGGGATTCTCGACCGGTGCGAAGCAGATGAACAGGGCATGGTCGCGCATCTTGAACGGCAGCGAAGCGTTCGATCGCACGCCGCCCGCGCGCTCGGCCATGGTGATGCGCCGGACCTGCGCTGTGCCGGTCTTGGCGCCCAGCGAAACCCCGGGAATATTGAGCCGGGCGCGGCCACCGGTACCGCCCTGGTTGACCACGCCATACATCGCGTCGCGGATATAGGCGAGGTGCTGCGGATCGAGCGGCAGCGGATTGGCGACCGGCGCATTGCCGTCCATCACGATGCGCGGCTGCAGCGATCGGCCGGACGCGATGCGCGAGGCCATCACCGCGAGTTGGATCGGATTGGCGAGCACATAACCCTGACCGATCGAGGCGTTGAGCGAGTCGGCGACGGTCCAGGCGGCCTTGTACTTCTTGAGCTTCCAGGCGCTGTCGGGAACGGTGCCGTAGCGCTGGGTCGAGAAGGGCAGGTCGAACTTCTGGCCGAGGCCCAACGTCCGCGCGACCGGCGCCACCTGATCATAGCCGAGCCGGCGGACCATCTCGTAGAAATAGATATCGCAGCTCGCCATGATGGCTTGTTTGAGGTTGAGCGGCCCGTGCCCCGACCTTTTGTGGCAATGGAAGATGCCGTTGCCGACGCGCAGCGCACCGCTGCAACTGATGCGGTCGTCCGGACTGACCCCTGCGCGCAGCAACGCCAGGCCGTTCATCGGCTTGACCGTCGATCCCGGCGGGTAGAGCCCCTGTAGGACCTTGTTCATCAGCGGCACGTGGTCGTTGTCCGACAGCATCTTCCATTCGAGATGACTGATGCCGTCGGAAAAGCTGTTGGGATCGTAAGCCGGCATCGACACGAAGGCGAGCAGGTCGCCGCTGGTGACGTCGATGACCACCGCCGAACCCGAATTGGTGCCGAGCCGGCGCGCGGCATATTCCTGCAAGCCCGCGTCAATCGTCAGCCGCTGGTTATGGCCGGGCACGTCCTGCCGCGTCGCCAGCTCGCGCACCAGCTTGCCGTGCGCGGTGACTTCCACGCGCTTGGCGCCGGGGGAGCCACGCAAGGTCTCTTCCAGCGCCTTTTCAAGGCCATCCTTGCCGATCTTGAAGCCCGGCGTGATGAACAGCGGGTTCTTGGTCTGCTTATACTGCTCAGCCGATGCGGCGCCGACATAGCCGGTCAGATGCGCGACCGCAGGGCCGGCGGGGTAGCTTCGCGAATAGCCGCGCGTCGGCGCCACGCCGGGCAATTCGGGCAAGCGCACCTGGATCGCGGCGAACCGGTCCCAGTCGAGATTTTCCGCGACCTGAACCGGCTGGAAGCCGGCGGCGCGTTTCAGGTCGGTCTGGATCCGCGCGATCTGTTCGGGGGGCAGGGACAGCAGTTGCTGAAGCAACTTCAGGACCTGATCGGTCTGTTCCTTGGGCAGGCGATCGGGAATGATATCGACGCGGAAATCGGTGCGATTGTTGGCGATCGGATGGCCATAGCGATCGATGATCCAGCCGCGCCGCGGCGGGATCATCGTCAAATTGACGCGATTGCTTTCCGCCAGCAACTGATAGCGCTGGTTCTCGATCACCGCGAGCCAGGTCATGCGGCCGGCCAGTGCCACCGCGACCGCGCCTTGTGCCGCACCCAGCACGATGGCGCGGCGCGAGAAGCTGTAGGATTGCTGGACCTCGTTGACCAGGCGGGTGGGGCGGTTCACGCACGGCCCCTTTTGAGGTCGAGCCACGCGACCAAACGAGCGACGAAGGGATAGAGCAGCACCGCGACGATCACCTGGAACAACAACAGGGTATCGACATGCGCCTCTATCCCGGTCGCGATCAAGCGCCCGCCGATCAACGCAAAGGCGATTGCGCCGGTCGCCAGCACCCAATCCTGCCAGAAATCGCGCGCCACCAGCCGTTGGTCGAGCATGTCGATCGCCAGAAAGGCCATGCTCCACAGCATCACCGCGCTACCCATTGGCTGTCCGCTGACCAGGTCATCGAACAGCCCGAACGGAATCGGCGCCCAGACCCGCAAGGCATCGGCGCGCATCAGCCGCCAGCCGAGCAGGATCATCAGCCCGAACGGCGGCAGCACGGGGAAGGTGGCGATGAACGGAATCGCGGTGACCAGCGACCCCGCCATCACCGAGCTGACGGGAATCAACCATCGCCCGGTCGGCGAGGTCTGGGGAGCGAACGCGCTTGGCGGCCGACTCACGGACGCGTGTCCTGCGCCGGCGCCGGCGGTGGCGGCAAATAGGACTTCATCACTGTCGCGAAATCGAGTGCGTCGGGGCGCGCCAGCGGCGTCGCCAGCGCGCTGTCGCGGCTGCGCTCGGTGACCTTGGCGACCGGCACGTTGGGCGGAAAGATACCACCAGTTCCCGATGTCACCAGGATATCGCCCGGCGCGAACTGGCCGGTCGTCATCGCGATCGGCCGCACTTCGAGCAGGCCGTCGCCGCGGCCGGCGGCAAAACCCGGCGCGCCGTCCTTCAGGCGCCGCACCGGGATCACGCTTTCCGGATCGATGATCATCAGCACGCGCGCCGTATCGGGACCCGCCTCGATCACCCGCCCGACCAGCCCGTCGGGCCCGCGCACCGGCATGCCGGCATGCACGCCCTGGGCGATGCCGGCATAGACCAACGCGTAGCGCCGCGTGCTCGACGCCGATGAGCTCACCAGCCGCGCGTTGATGACGTCCTCAATCGCCGGCTCGCGCATGTTGAGCAGCTTCTTGAGGCGGATATTCTCATAAGCGATCGCGCGCGCCTTGAGCAGTACTTGCTCCTGACGCTCGACCTGCTCTTTCAGCCGCGCATTCTCGCCATGCACGCCGAAATAGCTGCCGACCCAGCCGGGGATCGATCCGATCCCGCGCACGACCGATCCGACGCCCCAGCTGACCGGCGCGGTGATTTCCGCCGTCCCGGCGCGCAACGCCGAGAACGCGGGTGGATCGAGCTTGGAGATCAGCAGAAGGATTGCGCCGACGAGCACGCCCGCGATCGCGATCACGTAGCCGATAAACAGACTATATTGCGCCCGCCGCGAATAACCCGGGCGCCGGTTGCGTGGCGACGCCATTCACTTCCCTCGCACCCCGAAGTCCCGGGATTCCTTCGCTCTCAGGCTTGGATCAGGCCCGAGACTCAATCAAGCGTTATGCAGCACGCCGCGGAACATCGGATCCTCCAGCGCGCGGCCGGTGCCCAGCGCGACACAGGTCAGCGGGTCCTCGGCGATCGTCACCGGCAGGCCGGTTTCGTCCCGCAGCACTTCGTCGATCCCGGCCAGCAACGCGCCACCGCCGGTGAGCACGATGCCCTGGTCGACGATGTCGGCGGCGAGTTCGGGCGCCGTATTCTCGAGCGCGATGCGCACGCCTTCGACGATCGTCCCGACCGGCTCGGACAGCGCCTCGGCGATCTGGCCCTGGTTGATCTGGATTTCCTTGGGCACGCCGTTGACCAGGTCGCGGCCCTTGATGTGGATCGTCAGGCCGATGCCGTCGGCGGGCGGCTTGGCGGTGCCGACTTCCTGCTTGATCCGCTCCGCGGTCGCTTCGCCGATCAGCAGATTGTGGTTGCGACGAACGTAGGAGACGATCGCTTCGTCCATCTTGTCGCCGCCGACGCGCACCGAGGTGGTGTAGGCGAGGCCGCGCAGCGAGAGCACGGCGACTTCGGTCGTGCCGCCGCCGATATCGACGACCATCGATCCGATCGGTTCGGTCACCGGCATGTCGGCGCCGATCGCGGCGGCCATCGGTTCTTCGATCAGCCACACCTGGCTGGCGCCGGCGTTCGACGCGGCGTCGCGGATCGCGCGGCGTTCGACCGAGGTCGAGCCCGACGGCACGCAGATCACGATCTGTGGCCAGCGCATGAAGCGGCGTTGTCCGCCATGCACCTTGTGGATGAAGTGCTTGATCATCTGCTCGGCGACGTCGATGTCGGCGATGACACCGTCGCGTAAGGGACGGATCGCCTGGATGCTGTCGGGAGTCTTGCCCATCATCAGCTTGGCGTCGTCGCCGACTGCCTTGACCTTCTTGACCCCGTTGATCGTCTCGACCGCCACCACCGACGGTTCATTGAGCACGACGCCGCGGCCGCGCAGATAGACGACGGTATTGGCCGTCCCCAGATCGATCGCCATATCGTGCGACATGAATTTGAAGAAACGCGAGAAGACCATTTCGATGTGACCGTCCGAATTCGAGGCCGATGTGACGACAGGCGCCGGGTTGTTTCACCCCGTCCGCCAAAGCCAAATCCGGGCTCCGGTTTGTTGGCATTTGCAGTCGCGGGATGGCGTCGCTTGGTCTAGAGTCAAACCCATGTCAATACGCCGCCTTCCAGAGCATCTCGTCAACCGTATCGCCGCCGGTGAAGTGGTCGAAAGACCCGCCAGCGCGTTAAAGGAATTGGTCGAAAACGCGATCGATGCGGGGGCGACCAGAATTGCCGTCAAACTGGCCGCCGGCGGGATCGATCTGATCGAAGTTATCGACGACGGATGCGGCATGACCGCGGCCGATATGGCGCTCGCCTTGGAGCGCCACGCCACCTCCAAATTGCCCGATGAGGCGATCGAGAATGTCGTCACGCTCGGCTTTCGCGGCGAGGCATTGCCGTCGATCGCCAGCGTCGCGCGGCTGACACTCGAAAGCCGGGTGCGCGGCGCCGATGGCTGGCGGCGGGTGGTCGATAATGGCGCAGTGGTCGAGGAGGGGCCTGCGGCGCTGCCGCCCGGTACCCGAGTGCGCGTCGAGGCGCTGTTCGACCGCGTACCTGCGCGCCGCAAGTTCCTGCGCTCGCCGCGCGCCGAATATGGCGCCAGCCTCGACGTCGTCCGGCGCCTGGCGATGGCGCGGCCCGATATCGCTTTCTCGGTCGAGCATGACGGCAGGCGGGCACTCTCGACCAACGCACCCGAGGATCGCCCCGGTCGTGTCGCCGCGCTGATCGACCGCGCGCTGATCGAGAATAGCGTAGCGATCGACCTCGAGCGCGAAGGCGTCCGGCTCGGCGGCGTGGCCGGTTTGCCGACCTTCAACCGCGGCGTCGCCGATCACCAATATCTGTTCGTCAACGGCCGGCCGGTGAAAGACCGGCTGCTCGCCGGCGCGGTACGCGGCGCCTATGCCGAGATGCTGGCGCGCGATCGTCACCCGGTCGTGGCTTTGTTCCTCGATCTTCCCGCCGACATGGTCGACGTCAACGTCCATCCGGCCAAGACCGAGGTGCGGTTTCGCGAGCCGCAGATGATCCGCGGGCTGATCGTCAGCGGCCTGCGCCGCGCGCTCGACGAGGCAGGGCATCGCAGCGCGCAACGTCCGGATGAGGCGGCACTCGCCGCGTGGCGGCCTGAGCCGATCGCGCCGACGCCAACCTTGTGGGACGAGCCGCAAGGCGACACACTGACGATGTCGCGCCTGCCTTCGGCGGTGTTCGAGCGTCGGCCCAGCTTCAACGCGCCGCCGCTGCTGGCGCGCGCCGAACCAGCCTGGGCGCCGCCGCCGGACACCGTTGCGCATCCACTCGGCGTCGCGCGGGGCCAGGTTGCCAAAACCTATATCGTTGCGGAAGCCGAAGACGGCCTGGTGCTGGTCGACCAGCATGCTGCGCACGAACGGCTGGTCCTCGAACGCATGCGCGCCGCGCTGGCTGGCGGCAAGGTGGCGGCACAGGCGCTTCTGCTTCCCGAAGTGATCGAACTCGACGAACCCGCTTGCGACCGGCTCGAGGCGCGGATCGAGGAGCTGGCCGAGCTCGGCCTCGACCTCGAACGTTTCGGCCCGCGCGCGATGCTGGTCCGCTCGACGCCGGCGTTGCTGGGGCAGGGGGATGTCACCGGCCTCGTCACCGATTTGGCCGACGAACTCGCCGCGTTCGACGAGGCGCTGAGCCTGAAGGAGCGCCTTGACCACGTTGCGTCGACCATGGCCTGTCACGGCTCGGTCCGCGCCGGCCGCGTGCTGTCGGTCGCCGAAATGAACGCGCTGCTTCGCGAGATGGAAGTCACGCCGCATTCGGGCCAGTGCAACCATGGCCGCCCGACCTGGGTCAAATTGGCGCATGGCGATATCGAGAAATTGTTCGGGCGGAAGTGACCGCTCCGAAGCGGCGATTACCATCCTGAAACGATAAGTTTCCCGTTCATCTTCTGGAAAGAAAACGGCCCCGTACGCATCTATCAGCCAACGGCCATGATGGCCGAAGGAAACGAAGCCGTGAGCAAGGTTCTGCCGGTAATCTTCGCGCTCATCCCGCTGACCGCGGTCGTCGGCGCCTACGTTACGACGCTCTGACCCCCCAAGAGCGTCGATCCGCGACCCCAGCCCCCGAAGGGTCGCACAAGAAAAGGGCCGCCCGGAGCGATCCGGACGGCCCTTTTTCTATGTCTGAAGTCGAAAGTTTCAGGCTTCCGACGCTTCCTCGGCCGCCGGAGCAGCCTCGGCCGAAACCTCGGCAGTCGCGCCCGGCTCGGCATTGGGATCGTAATCCTCGGTGAAGCCGGTGACGTCGCGTTCTTCCTCGAACATCTGCGCCATGACGTCGACGCCCTTGGACTGCATCTCGGCCTCTTCGGGCGAGCGGGCGACGTTGACCTTGACGGTCACCGCGACCTCGGGGTGCAGCTGGACCTTGACCTCGTACACGCCGATCGCCTTGATCGGCTTGGCGAGCACGATCGCCGACTTGGCGACCTTGTGGCCATCGGCCTCGAGCGCTTCGACCAGATCGCGGACCGCGACCGATCCATAGAGCTGGCCGGTGTTCGACGACTGACGGATCAGGGTGATCGCCACGCCGTCGAAATTCTTGGCTTCCTTCTCGGCATCGGTGCGGCGCGACGCATTGTCGGCCTCGATGCGAGCGCGGTTCGCCTCGAACACCTTGCGGTTGGCTTCGTTGGCGCGGAGCGCCTTCTTGTTCGGCAGAAGGTAGTTACGGGCAAAGCCGTCCTTGACCTTCACGACATCGCCGATGGCGCCGAGCTTCTCGACGCGTTCCAGCAGAATAACGTCCATTGCGGGCGCTCCTTACTTAACGAGGTAGGGCAGCAGGCCCAGGTGACGCGCGCGCTTGATGGCCTGGGCCAGCTCGCGCTGCTTCTTCGCACTCACCGAAGTGATGCGCGAGGGGACGATCTTGCCACGCTCGGAGACGAAGCCCTGCAGCAGGCGGACGTCCTTATAGTCGATCCGGGGGGCGTCCTTCGCGGAGAACGGGCAGCTCTTGCGGCGGCGGAAAAAGGGTCGTGCCATACTCGTTGCTCCTTATTCGCCGTCGAAACCGCCGCGGGGGCCGCGGTCGTTGCGATCACCGCGCTCGCTGCGACGCTCACGGTCGCGCTCGTTCTTGCGCATCATCACCGACGGGCCGGCTTCCAGCTCGTCGACCTTGACGGTCATGTAGCGGATCACGTCTTCGTTGATCTGGGTCTGGCGCTCCAGCTCGGCGACGACCGCACCCGGTGCGTCGATTTCGAGCATCACGTAATGCGCCTTGCGGTTCTTCGCGATGCGATAGGCGAGGCTACGGAGACCCCAGGTCTCGGTCTTGACGACCTTGCCGTTATTATCCTCGATGATCTTGGTGGCGGCTTCCGCCAGTGCGTCCACTTGCGCCTGTGCCAGATCCTGGCGCGCAAGGAACACGTGCTCGTAAAGAGCCATGTCTTACCTCTATCTTGGCCGATCGCTGACGCCGCACCATACGGACGCCCCTCCGGCTATCGTCTTCAAAGCAACCGGGGCGAAAAGCCTGCGCTCTCGCCCCGGAAGCGGGTCCCATACAGGTTTCAGGGCGGAAAGCAAGGTTGAGGATAGCCCTCTCCCGCATGCGGGTGCATCGGGTCGGTCATGCCCCCGGCATGACCTGAACAGCGCGGGGCGCTGTTCACCCGATGCAGGTTGGGTGAGGGTCTTCTTTCTTCTTCCAGGCGACTCTTGCCGAAAAGAAGAAAGAAGACCCTCACCCTCCCACCGCCGTCGGCGGCGGGCCTCTCCCGCGAGCGGGAGAGGGGTAATGAACGCGACGGCGACATGCGCCCGGCATCCCGAACCGAATCCGGATCGACTGAACTTGCGCAACGGGCGCAGCATTTCTAGGGCCGCAGCCTTAATCGGGAGAGGATCATGCGCGCTTTCATATTTCCGGGCCAGGGGAGCCAGGCCGTCGGCATGGGCAAAGCGCTCGCCGAATCCAGCGCCGCCGCGCGCGAGGTGTTTCAGGAAGTCGACGAGGCGCTCGGCCAGCATCTGTCGGCGCTGATGTTCGAAGGCCCGGCCGACGAACTGACGCTGACTGCCAATGCGCAGCCGGCGATCATGGCGAACGCGATTGCGACTTTGCGGGTGCTGGAGAAGGAAGGCGGGCTGAAGCTGGCCGACAAGGCCGATTACGTCGCGGGGCACAGCCTCGGCGAATACAGCGCCTTGTGCGCTGCCGGTGCGCTCGATCTCGCCACCACCGCATTGCTGCTGCGTCACCGCGGCGAAGCGATGCAGGCGGCGGTGCCAGTGGGGGTGGGCGCGATGGCCGCGTTGCTCGGTGCCGACCTGACGATCGCGCAGAAGATCGCCGAGGCAGCCGCACAGGGTGAGGTCTGCACCGTCGCCAACGACAACGACCCGTCCCAGGTCGTGATCTCGGGCGCCAAGGCGGCGATCGACCGCGCGATCGAGATCGCCAAGGAGCATGGCGCCAAGCGCGCCATCGCGTTGCCGGTGTCCGCGCCGTTCCATTGCCCGCTGATGCAGCCTGCCGCCGATGCGATGGACAAGGCACTGGCCGAGGCGCGGATCGACACGCCGCTGGTCGCGGTGTTCGCCAATGTCACCGCGCAGCCGGTCAGCGACGTCGACACGATCCGCAAGCTGCTGGTCGAGCAGGTCACCGGCATGGTCCGCTGGCGCGAATCGGTGATCAACATGGCCGACACCGGCGTCGAGCGCTTCGTCGAATTCGGCGGCAAGGTGCTGACCCCAATGGTCAAGCGCATCCTCCCCGATGTCGACGCGTCGAGTGTTATCTCGATGGAGGATATCGAGGCTTTGGCTAAGTCGTTTTAGGTCGCGCAGAGGCGCGGAGGGCGCAGAGAGGTTGGGATGCGGGATATCGATCGGATCAGCGGTGATGTGGTCGATCTTGCGATACGTATTCACCGGGAACTTGGCCCCGGTCTTCTCGAGAGCGTCTATGAAACGGTATCGGCGGGCAAGCTCGCGGCGATGAGCTACAGTGTCGCTCGTCAACATCCCGTCGATATCGAATTCGACGGTATGCGGTTCGATGCCGCGTTCCGGATCGATCTCCTTGTCGACGGCCGGCTGATCGTCGAGATCAAGTCGATCGAAAAGCTAGCGCCCGTGCATGCCAAACAGGTGCTGACCTATTTGCGATTGACCAAGCAGCCCGTTGGGCTGCTTATAAATTTCGGTGGCGAGACGCTGAAGGAGGGAGTGCGTCGCCTGGTCAACAACTACAACCCCTCTGCGCCCTCCGCGCCTCTGCGCGAATAAATTCTGGAGATACGTTTAAATGTTCGACCTCACAGGCATGACCGCTCTGGTCACAGGCGCATCCGGAGGGATCGGTTCCGCGATCGCGCAAGCGCTGGCCGGGCAGGGCGCCCGGCTTGCGGTGTCGGGATCGAATGCCGACAAGCTCGAGGCGTTCCGCGCCTCGCTCGGCGGCGATCATGTCGCTTTGCAATGCGATCTGTCGGATGGCGCCGCGGTCGATGCGCTGGTGCCGCAGGCGGTCGAGGCGCTGGGTGGCAAGCTTGATATCCTGGTCAACAATGCCGGCGTCACGCGCGACAATCTCGCGATGCGGATGAAGGATGAGGAATGGGACCAGGTGATCACGGTCAATCTTGAAGCCGCCTTCCGCCTGATCCGCGCCGCCGCCAGGCCGATGATGAAGGCGCGCTATGGCCGCGTCATCTCGATCACGTCGGTGGTCGGCGCCACCGGCAATCCCGGCCAGGCCAATTACGCCGCGTCCAAGGCCGGGCTGGTCGGCATGTCCAAGGCGTTGGCGCAGGAGCTTGCCAGCCGCAGCATTACGGTCAATTGCGTCGCCCCCGGCTTCATCCGCTCGGCGATGACCGACGTGCTGCCGGAAGCGCAGAAGACGGCGCTGCTGGGGCGCATCCCGGCGGGCGATCTCGGCACCGGCGAGGATATCGGCGCGGCGGTGGTCTATCTCGCATCGAAGGAAGCCGGCTACGTCACCGGCCAGACACTCCACGTCAATGGCGGGATGGCGATGCTGTGAGGACGATTCTTATCGCCGTCGCCCTGCTCATACCCGGCACTGCCTGGGCGGCATCCGGCGATATCGGCTGTATCGAGGCCAAGCTGGGTCCGGCCGCGATGCAGCGGATCGGGGACGGCGTCGTCGCCGCGGCCGACAAGGGAAGTAATCCCGCGGCCGCGCTCGATGCCGATCGCGACGCATTGCTCGCCGCACGTCAGGCCTGCCGCACCGCCGGCACCTGGTCGCCCGATGCGGTTCAGGCTGCCGTCTCCTATGCGCAGGGCAAGGCGACGAAGCTGGGCGCCGAATCCGCCGTCAGGAGCGATGGGCTCGACGCCGCCAGACTTGCGATGGCCTATGCCGCCTTGCCGGTCCAGGATCGCAAGAGTCTGATTGAAAAAGCGTCTTCCGGCGCACTGGCGGCAGTGACGGGCGCGGCGGCCCAGCCGCGAGCGCGGCGCCACGTACTGCTCTACTTCTCCGCGCTGGCCGCAATCGAGTTCTATCCGGCCGAGTTCGCCGCGGACTGAGCGCGGCCCCCCTTGCGCGGGCACCACTCGCGTTCTACGTGCGTTCAGGAAATTCCCCGGGCGGGCCCCGGAACAATAGAGGGAAGCTGACGAATGAGCGATACTGCCGACCGGGTGAAGAAGATCGTGGTCGAGCACCTGGGCGTCGAAGCCGCTTCGGTGACGCCTGAGGCTAGCTTCATCGACGATCTCGGTGCCGACAGCCTCGACATCGTCGAGCTGGTGATGGCGTTCGAGGAAGAGTTCGGGGTCGAAATCCCGGACGATGCCGCCGAGAAGATCACGACCGTCAACGACGCGATCACCTATATCGACGCACATCAGGGCTGAGCCCTCTTTTTCCGTGGCTGACGGCCGCGGGCGTTTAGAGTAACGAGCGGCTCCCCGTCCCAGGGTTACCCAGGGCCGGGGGGCCGTTTCGCTGTAAGAGACTAGGATTGGAGAAGACCATGCGGCGCGTAGTCGTGACCGGCCTGGGCCTGGTAACCCCCTTGGGGGCGGACGTCGAAACGGCCTGGAAGAACATCATCGCGGCTAAATCGGGCGCGGGGACGATCACCAAGTTCGATGCGACCGATTTTCACAGCAACTATGCTTGTGAAGTGAAGCCGGCCGACCACGAATATGGCTTCGATCCGGACAAGCGCGTCGATCATAAGGTCCAGCGCCAGGTCGATCCATTCATCGTCTATGGCATCGATGCCGCCGGCCAGGCGCTCGAAGATGCCGGCCTGACCGACATGACCGAGGAAGAGCGCTATCGCGCCGGTTGCTCGATCGGCTCGGGGATCGGCGGCCTGCCGGGAATCGAAAGCGAGTCGCTGGTGCTTGCCGCAAAGGGTCCCAAGCGCGTCTCGCCGCACTTCGTCCATGGTCGCCTGATCAACCTGATCACCGGCCAGGTGCAGATCAAATATGGCCTGATGGGCCCCAACCACGCCGTCGTCACGGCCTGTTCGACCGGCGCGCATTCGATCGGCGACGCCGCCCGGATGATCGCGATGGACGATGCCGACGTGATGCTCGCCGGCGGCTCGGAAGGCGCGATCTGCCCGATCGGTATCGCCGGTTTCGGTCAAGCGCGCGCGCTGTCGACCGGCTTCCGCGACGAGCCGTGGCGCGGCAGCCGGCCGTATGACAGGGACCGCGACGGTTTCGTCATGGGCGAAGGCGCCGGTGTCGTGTGTCTCGAGGAATATGAGCACGCCAAGAAGCGCGGCGCCAAAATCTATGCCGAAGTGATCGGTTACGGCCTATCGGGCGACGCCTATCACGTCACCGCGCCGCACCCTGAGGGCTCTGGCGCGTTCCGCTCGATGGAAATGGCGATGCGCAAGTCGGGCCTCGACCTGAGCGACGTGGATTACATCAACGCCCACGGCACTTCGACTCCGCTTGGCGACGAACTCGAGCTCAATGCCGTGCGCCGCCTGTTCGGCAACAACATCGCCACCCTGTCAATGTCGTCGACCAAGTCGGCGATCGGCCATCTGCTCGGCGGCGCCGGCGCGGTCGAATCGATCTTCTGCATCCTCGCGCTGCGCGACCAGATCGTGCCGCCGACGCTCAACCTCGACAATCCGAGCGACAATTGCGCCGGCGTCGACCTCGTCCCGCATGTCGCCAAGGAGCGCAAGGTCAAGGCGGTGCTCAACAACTCGTTCGGCTTTGGCGGCACCAATGCCAGCCTGGTGATGAAGGCGGTCTGATCCCGTCATGGCCCGGAAGAAGCGCGGCGGCAGCCGGTTCGGATGCCTTGGCCTCGTCGCCGCGCTGCTGCTGGTCGCGAGCGGTTTCTGGCTGGTCCATAGCTGGGGTGGGCGCGGCCCGCTGCAGAAGAACGTCACCGTCTCGATCGCGCCGGGCACCAGCCTCAACAAGGCCGCCGAACAACTCGAACAGGCCGGCGCGATCTCCTCCGCCAGCCGGTTCATGCTGCTCGCCAAAGTCTTTGGCGGCGGGGCAGGGATCAAGGCCGGCGAGTATCGCATTCCTGCTCATCTCAGCCAGTCCGACATCCTGAAGCTGCTGCAGGGCGGCAAGACGCTCCAGCGCTTCATCACCATTCCCGAGGGCTGGCCGTCGATCCTGGCGCAGGAGCGGTTGATGGCGATGCCGGAACTGACCGGAAAGATCGCCGTGCCCGCGGAAGGATCGCTGCTGCCCGACAGCTACAGTTTCGAACGCGGCGACAGCCGCGAGGCGATCATCGAGCGGATGCAGCGCGCGATGACGCTCTATCTCAACCAGGCCTGGACGAAGCGCTCGCCCACCACCGTCGCCAAGACGCCGCGCGAGGCGCTGATCCTTGCCTCGATCGTCGAAAAGGAAACCGGCAAACCGGCGGAACGGCGGATGGTCGCCGCGGTCTATTCGAACCGCTTGAAGCGCGGCATGCCGCTGCAAGCCGATCCCACGGTGATCTACCCGGTGACCAAGGGCAAACCGCTCGGCCGCCGCATCCTGCGGTCGGAGCTCGAGGCGAATAACGGCTACAACACCTATGCGATGACCGGGCTGCCCAAGGGGCCGATCGCCAATCCGGGCCGGGCGTCGATCGACGCGGTGCTCAATCCGGCGGATTCTCAGGCGCTGTATTTCGTGGCCGATGGCACGGGCGGGCATGCGTTCGCCGATACGCTCGAGCAGCATAACGCCAACGTGCAGAAATGGTACGCGATCAGGAGGGCAAGAGGGGAGATGTGAGAGTTCCCTCTCCCCTTGTGGGAGAGGGAGGGAGCCGACGTAGTCGGCGGAAGGGTGAGGGGGACTCATTAGCGATGTCGCCCAACACTCCCCCTCATCCTTCCCACTCGCTGCGCGAGCGGGCCCCTTCCTTCTCCCACAAGGGGAGAAGGAAATTTCAGCGCAATCCCGCCGCCGCCCGCGCCTTCGCCTCAACCTCTTCCGGCGTTCCCGAACACACCCAACTCCCACCCACACACAGTACCGGCTCGAACGCCAGCCATTCGCGCGCATTCGCCTCGCTCACCCCGCCGGTCGGACAGAATTTGCACTGGTAGAACGGCGCGGCGAGGCTTTTCAGCGCCTTCAGCCCGCCATTGGCCTCGGCCGGGAAGAACTTGAAGTGCGTCAGCCCTAGATCGAGCCCGCGCATCAGATCGGCCGAATTGGCGATGCCCGGTAGATAAGGCACGCCGCTGTCGATGATCGGCTGCGCCAGCCGCTCGGTCAGGCCGGGCGAAACGATGAATTCGGCGCCGGCTTCCATCACGTCGGCGAATTGCTGGGGGTTGATCACTGTGCCCGCGCCGACGATCGCGCCAGGCACCTTCTTCATCTCACGGATCGCATCGAGCGCCGCCGGCGTGCGCATCGTCACTTCTAGCACGGGCAGGCCGCCCTTGACCAATGCTTCGGCCAGCGGCCGCGCGATGGCCAGATCCTCGATCACGATCACCGGGATGACCGGTGCCGCCAGCATGATGCGTTCGATCGGATTGGCGATCGGATTGGCGATCGGATTGACGGTGTCGTTCACTTGGCATGCTCCTGGGCAAAGGCGGCCGCGGCGCCGTACAGGCCGGGCTGGGGATGCGTGATCAGCTTGACCGGGATAGCGGCCATCATCTGTTGGAACCGCCCTTTGGCGGTGAAGCGTTCGGAAAAGCCCGACCGCGTGAAATGCTCCTTGAGCTTGAGGCCCAGTCCACCGGCAATGACGACGTCCTTCGCTCCCTGCATCAGCGCAAGGTCGCCGGCGAACGCGCCGAGCCCGAGCACGAAGCGATCGAGTGCGGCGATCGCCAGGCTGTCCGATCCTTCGAACGCCAGGGTCCAGATCGTCTTGTCGTCGAGGTGGCGGATCGCCTTGCCTTCGATCTCGGCCAGGGTCTCGTAGATAGCGACGATCGCCGGCCCGGCGCAGATGCGCTCGGCCGAGACGCGGGTGAAGGTCTTGCGCAGCCGCTTGAGGATCGCGTCCTCGAAGGCGTCGAGCGGCGCGAAATCGACATGCCCGCCTTCGGTCGACAGCACGTGATAGGTGCCGCCGGCATGAAGCACCCCCGCGACGCCCAGGCCGGTGCCCGGTCCGCAGATCGAGGTCACGCCAGCGCGTGCCAATGGCCGTTTGGGGCCGCAAATATGCTGGAAATCCTCATCGGGCAGCTGCGCCACGGCATGCGCGATCGCGCCGAAATCGTTGACGATCACATAGATGTCGGCGCCGAGCCGTTCGGGGATCAGCGCGGGGCGGATGATCCAGGGATTGTTGGTCAGCTTGATGACATCGCCGCCGACCGGCGATGCGACCGCGATCGCCGCCGCCTTGGGCAAGTCGCGGCCGAGCTGCCGGCCGAAATCCTGCCAGGCGGTCTGGAGCGAAGCATGCTCGGCGGTCTTTTGGGTGGTTTCCGGTCCGAGCGACACGACCTTGCCGTCCGCCACTTCGGCGATGGCGAAGCGGGCATGGGTGCCCCCGATATCGACTGCGACGACTTCCATGTACGCTCCCAATCCCCTCAATCGTCATGCCGGGCTTGTCCCGGCATCCACTCATCCGCTTGCTTTAGGGCTTGTGGCGCAGTGGACCCCGGCACAAGGCCGGGGTGACGGTTTGTATTATAAGCCACTTCCGGCAAAAATCGCCGATGCTCCGAGCTCCGCCTCATCCGCCGCCCCACGGAACAGCCCGAACAACTCGCGCCCCATGCCCTCCGCGGCCGGCGGGCATTCGGCGAGGTCGCGCGCATCCCATTCGACCGCGTCGACCAGCGCCTCGAGCGTGCCGTTCACCGCGTCGAGCCGGATGACGTCGCCGTCGCGCACCCGGCCGAGCGGTCCGCCGCCCAAGGCTTCGGGCGAGCAATGGATCGCCGCCGGGACCTTGCCCGATGCGCCGGACATACGGCCATCGGTGACGAGCGCGACGCGATAGCCCTTGTTCTGGAGCACACCCAAAGGCGGGGTCAGCTTGTGGAGCTCGGGCATGCCATTGGCGCGGGGACCCTGGAAGCGCATCACGACGATAACGTCGCGATCGAGCTCGCCTGCCTTGAACGCCGCCTGCACATCGGCCTGGTCGTGGAAGACGCGGGCAGGCGCCTCGATCACCCAGCGATCCTGGTCGACCGCCGATACCTTGATGCAGGCGCGGCCGAGATTGCCGGTCAGGATGCGGAAACCGCCTTCGGTGGAGAATGGCGTGGCGGCAGGACGCAGGATCGTCTCGTCGCCGCTCGCGCCGGGATCTTCCCAGACGAGGCCGTCACCTTCGACCACCGGACGTTTGCCATAATCGGCGAAATCGCCCGCGACGGTCAGGATGTCGCCATGGAGCAGGCCGGCGCCGAGCAATTCGCGGATCACGAACGGCATGCCGCCGGCATCCTCGAACCCGTTCACGTCGGCCGATCCATTGGGATAGACGCGCGCGACCAGGGGTACGGCGCGGCTCAACCCGTCGAAATCCTCCCAGTCGATCACGATCCCCGCCGCGCGTGCGATCGCGGGCAGATGGATCAGATGATTGGTCGATCCGCCCGTCGCGAGCAGGCCGACCGCTGCATTGACGATCGCCTTTTCATCGACGCAATGGCCGAGCGGGCGGTAATCGTCGCCGTCCCAGCCGATCTCGGCCAAGCGATGTACCGCCGCGCGGCTCAGTTCCTGGCGCAATTTGGTGCCCGGATTGGCGAAGGCGGCACCGGGCATGTGGAGGCCCATCACCTCCATCATCATCTGGTTGGTATTGGCGGTGCCATAGAAAGTGCAGGTGCCTTTCGAATGATAGGCGCCGATCTCGGCTTCAAGCAGTTCCTCGCGGCCGACTTTTCCTTCGGCGAATTGCTCGCGGACCGCGGCCTTGGCCTTGTTGGGAATGCCGGTGCGCATCGGCCCGCCGGGGACCAGAATCGTCGGCAAATGGCCGAAACGCAGCGAACCCATCAACAATCCCGGCACGATCTTGTCGCAAATGCCGAGCAACGCGGCACCCTCGAACAGGCCATGCGTCAGCGCGATCGCCGTCGACAGCGCGATCGTGTCGCGGCTGAACAGCGACAGCTCCATTCCCGGATAGCCCTGGGTCACGCCGTCGCACATGGCCGGCACACCACCGGCGACCTGCGCGGTCGCGCCGACTTCGCGCGCCCAGACCTTCATCTGCTCCGGATAGCGATAATAGACGGCGTGGGCCGACAGCATGTCGTTATACGATGTGACGATGCCGATGTTCATCGCGGCATTGGTCTTCATCGCGTCGCGGTCTTCTTCGGTCCCAGCATAGCCGTGCGCGAGGTTGGCGCAGCCCAAGGTCGAGCGCGACCGCGAACCGCGATCGCGCTCACGCTCGATCAGGTCGAGATAGGCGCGGCGCGTCGGGCGCGAGCGCTCGATGATACGGTTGGTGACGGCGGATACTGCCGGGTTCATGGTCTTGGGATCCGTTTGCCAGGAGCCGGACATGCCAGCTCTTTCAACTTCGTCCTAGACCTGCCCAAATTGTGGGCAAGCCCGCTCGCCCCAAGGGGCGGTGGAAATTCGTATGCGCTGAAACCGGGGCCGACCTCCCGCTGGCCTGACTGTGCCTATGGCGCCCAGTGGATGTCGACGGGAAGCTCGGTATCGGCGAGGACGCGCCCGATCGGATAGGACGAGCTCGGCCCCTGGCTGATCGCAGCCTCCAGCACCTTCTTCTTTTCGGCACCGGTGACCGCGATCATCACGGCCGCCGACGAGACGATCGCCGCCCGGCTAAGCGTGACGCGGGCGACTGGCGCTTCGGGTGGCAACGGATCCGGCATGACACCGAGCATGCGGCGTTCCTTGGGGCCGTTCAACGCCTCGTCGAAATCAGGGCCGGGAAAGATCGAGGCGGTATGGCCGTCGCCGCCGACGCCAAGCAGGCAGAGATCGAGCGGCCAATGCAGGTCCTGCATCAGCGCGTCGGCCGATCGGCCGGCCGCTTTATAATCCGCCGTCGCTTGCGGTACGATCGGCATCACCCGCGCGCCGAGCGGCAGGAAGGTCTTGGCGATCATCGTCACGTTGGACAGCGGATCGCCCAGCGGCACGACGCGCTCGTCGCCCGGGATGATCGTCACGCGCTTCCATTCGAGCTTCGCCTTGGCCAGCCGCTCATAGGCCGGGATCGGCGTCTTGCCGCCGGCGAGCGCGATGACCGCGCCGCCGCGCGCTTCGATCGCGCTTTCGATGATGAACGCAATATCGCCCGAGACGGCGTCCGCCATCTCATCGGTATCGTCATATTCCCACCATTCGATTTCGTCGCTCATAACCGCTCCACCTGGCCGTCCCCGCGAACTGGCGGGCGCGTGCCGGCCCTAGGGCGTATAGTCATAGTCGGCAACGCCCTGGATTCGATCCTGTCTTCGAGACGTGGCGAGCGAGAGGTGGTGAGGGTGGGCAGCGGGCCGCCCGGTTTCCCGGACGGCCCGACGTCGCCTTATTGCTTCACGGTCACTTCGACTCGGCGTGCTTCGGCATTGCTCGTGCCGGTGACGGTCGTGTCCGCCGGCTTTTCGAGCGCCACCGCGGACGCCGGAATGCCGGTCGCCTCGAGCGCAGCGGCGACGCCCTGGGCGCGCCGCTTGGACAAGGCCGCGTTGGTCGCGGCATTGCCGGTCGGATCGTTGAAACCCGACACGGCGAGCTTCGCGTCCGGATGCGCCACGGCATAGTCCTTCAAACCGCCGGCCACTGTGGCGAAGTCCTTCGACACATCGGCTTTGCCGGTGTCGAAATAGACCGTCAGCATCGGCAGGCCGTTGCGAGTGCCCGCCACGACGCCGGCACCGGCCGGCGCCGCCGCGGTTGGCGTGGCGGCGGGGACGGGAGCGACCGTGGCCTCGTTGGTGTCGATGGCCGAGGCTCCGTTGTCGGCACTTCCCGACAAGTCACCCGATGCCGCCGCGTCGCTGGCGTTCGAGGCGACCGTCGCCTGTTGTTTCATGCAGGAGCGAAGGCCGAAGAACAACGCGACCAGCAACAAGGCGAGCAACAGCCAGGGTAGCCATTTGCCGATTCCCGAGCCCGATCCACCGTCGTCGGGAACGTCGGCGAAGCGCGACGCGGCCTCGTTCGCCGCGCCAGACACGGCCGATCCGGCGCTCGATGCCGCGGCCGCCGCTCCTGCCGCGGTGGTGGCGCCGAGCGCGCCAATTCCGGACTCCGCCGGAGTCGGCGAAGGCGCTGCCGGTACTGGGGTAGGATCGTTGCCGAGCCCGCCGGCCGCTGCAAGGCCTGCCGCGCCGAGCGCTGCTGCTCCCGCCGCGCCGGCGCTCTCGCCGCCGGTCGCGGTTGCGCCGCCGCCGAACAGGCCGAGCTTTCCGAAATGTTCGGCCAGCAGATAATAGACCGTGACGCGGTTCTTGGTCCGATCGGCCTTCATCCGCTCGCCGACCGAGGCGATCGCGGCATCCAGGGCTTCATCCGGGTCGGTCAGCGCCAGTTTCTTCTTGAGGAAATTCTCCCTCACTCGCCCGGTTTCGACAGGGTCGGTCATGGAGACCAGCGATGAGTCGCGTTTCTGCAATGCGATCCCGCAATAGCGCACGATCGCGGCCACGACCGCCGGATCGGCGTTCGGGACATATTTCTTGACGTCAGCCAACCAGTCTTCAGCCATCGGTCTTCCTCCGGTATTGAGACCGGAGGAAGCTACCTCAGGGAAGGGGGGCTGACAACGATACGCGGCAGAAACGGATCAAATCGCGGCGTCAGTCGTCCTGCCACGTCACCCCGTCGCGCTCGGTCAGCGCGATCGAGGTCGAAGGCCCCCAGCTTCCCGAGGCATAGCTTTTCGGCTTGGTGTCGTTGGCGGTCCAGCCGGCGCGGATCGCGTCGGTCCAGGCCCATTGCGCCTCCACTTCGTCGCGGCGGACGAACAGGGTCTGGTCGCCCTCGATCAAATCGAGCAACAGGCGCTCATAGGCGATGCGGCGGCGCGTGCCGGCGAATTCGGCATCGAGGCTGAGATTGAGCGGCACCTCGCGCAAATGGATTCCGTCGCGGTCGAGGCCCGGCTCCTTCGCCATCACCAGCATCGAGATATATTCCTCGGGCTGCAGCCGGATGATCAGCTTGTTCGGCTGGAGCAGGCCGCCGCGGCCGGCGAACATCGAGTGGGGCACCGGCTTGAACTGGATCGCGATCTCACTGCGGCGGACCGCCATGCGCTTGCCGGTGCGCAGATAGAAAGGCACACCCTGCCAGCGCCAATTCTCGATGCTTGCCTTGATCGCGACGAACGTCTCGGTGGTCGACGGCTTGCCGAGTTCCTCCAGATACCCCTTGACGATCTTGCCGTCGACCGCGCCCGGGCCGTATTGGCCGGTGACGGTCAGATGGGGCACTTCCTCCGGCGTCATGACGTGCAGGCTGCGGAACACCTTGGCCTTTTCGTCGCGGATCGCATCCTTGTCGTAGCGGGCAGGGGGCTCCATCGCGATCAGCGCCAGAAGCTGCAGCATATGGTTGGTGACCATGTCGCGCAGTGCCCCGGCACCGTCATAATAACCGGCACGCTCTTCCAGCCCGACCGTCTCGGCGATGGTGATCTGGATATTGTCGATGCCCTGGGCATTCCACACCGGCTCGTAGAAGGAATTGCCGAAGCGCAGCGCCAGGATGTTCTGGACGGTTTCCTTGCCGAGATAGTGATCGATCCGGAAAATCCGGTCCTCGGGGAAGACGGCGGCGACCGCATCGTTGATCTCGCGGCTCGAGGCGAGGTCGTAGCCGAGCGGCTTTTCCAGCCCGATGCGGACATTGCCATGCGCGAGGCCGGCGCCGTCCAGGCCCTTGATCGTCGGCTCGAACAGGCTCGGCGCGGTCGACAGGAAGATCGCCAGGCCCTTCGAGGTGTCGCCGAGCTCGTCGGACAGATCTTTGAAGTGATCGATCTGGGTCGCGTCCAGCGCCTGATAGTTCACCCGCTTGAGGAAGGAGGCGATCTTGTCTTTGTCCTTGCGATCCTCGGGCAAATATTTTTCGAGCGCTTCCTTGGCGAATTTGCGGAACGCATCGTCCTCGAACACGGTGCGCGCGGTGCCGGTGATCGTCATGCCGGCGGGCAGCAGCCCGTCTTCGTCGAGGCCGTAGAGCGATGGCAGCAGCATGCGCTGCGACAAATCCCCGGTCGCGCCGAACAGCAGCAATTTATCGAGCGGCTGGCGCGTTCCGGGCATCTGGTTTTCCTCGTTTTAGACCATTGGCCCCGCATTCGTCGCAGGGCAGGTGTGTTTGAAGATCGACCGAATTTAGGGAGCCGCGCTCATAAAGTCAGGCCCGTGACCGGGTCGAACCCCGCCATGATGTTGAGATTCTGCACCGCCGCGCCGGCAGCGCCCTTGCCGAGATTGTCGAGCGTCGCGATCAACCGCGCCTGTCCCGCCTCGGCATTGCCGCAGACGCGCAGGGTCAAACGATCGCTGCCGGCATCGTCCTCGATCGTCACGAATTGCGCGTCCGCCGCGCCGATCCGGATCAGCGGGCTGTCCTTATAGGCCTCGGCTAGGGTCGTTTCGAGCTGCGCCAGCGACGGTTTGCGCGGCAGCGCATGGAGCGGCACCGGGACTTCGACGATCATGCCGCGATAGGTATTGGCGACTGCGGGGGTGAAGATCGGCAAATGCGCGATGCGGGCATGCTTCTGCATCTCGGCGATATGTTTGTGCGCCAACCCCAAAGCATAGAGCCGGGCGCTTGTATTGGCCTTGCCCTCTTCGAACTCGGCGATCATCGATTTGCCGCCGCCCGAATAACCCGAGATCGCGTTGACGCTGAGCGGCCAGTCATGCGGGATCAGGCCGGCGCGGACCAGCGGCCGGACCAGCGCGAGGAAGCCGGTCGGATAACAGCCCGGATTGCTGACGAAACGCGCCTCGGCGATCGCTGCCTGCTGCGCCGGTTCGAGCTCGGCGAAACCATAAGCCCAACCCTCGGCGACGCGATGCGCGGTCGAGGCGTCGATCACGCGGGTCTTGTCCGAGCTGATCATCGCCACGGCTTCGCGCGCGGCATCGTCGGGTAGGCACAGGATGACGAAATCGGCGTCGTTCAACGCCTGTTTGCGCGCCGCCGAATTCTTGCGCATCGCTTCGTCGAGCGTGACCAGGGTCACGTCTTTCCGGCCGCTCAGCCGTTCGCGGATCTCGAGCCCGGTAGTGCCGGCGCCGCCATCGATGAAGACGCTGACGTTCATGCCGCCAGATCCAGCGCCGTGCGGTCGACATAGCCGGCCAGGCGGTGTTCGGGCGACACTCCCCAGGCGACGTCACGCAACACTTCCAGCACTTCGAAGCTCTGGCCGACGGTGAGTTCGGCGAGCGGTTCGGACGCGGGGGATGATTCGGCGTGCAGGGTCACGGCGCGGGTTACTACACAGGGAAGGGGGGCCGCGTAATGCGGCGCGAATACGTATTCGGCGAGCCGAACGTCGGCGAGGTCGGGACGAATCGCGTTGTGGCGCGGGTCGATCGCTACCGATGGGCCCGTCAGCGCAAAGGTTCTACGCGGTGGCTCTGCGGGCGCGGGGCGGGTCGCTTTCTCCCACAAATTGTCCGAATTCTTCAAGAAAACCTGCCCCCTCGGTGGTACGCGCGATGAAGATGTTGCGCTTGTCGGTATCGTCGCGCTGGCGGCGCAGATAGCCGAGCGCCCCCAACCTGTTCAAGGCGCGTGTCACGACGGGCTTGGAAACGTTCAATGCGCGGGCCAGTCCGCGCACCGTATGCGGGCCGGGGCTGAGATAAACCACGAGCAGCAATGCCATCTGCCGGTTGGTCAAATCGGGTTCGCCGGATCGGACATAATCGACCAGCGTATTCATCCACCGCGTCAGCGGCGAGCTTTCGAAAGTGCTGGCAATGTTCATGTCGGTGCTCACTGATTGTCCACAAGGCTCAAAAGCGGTCGCTATCGCAGGCGTAACAACGTGCGCCGGGGCGATTGAGTTTCAGTGCGGACACGAAATGTCATGGAAACGCCACGTGTCGTCCGGCCGATGAGCGGTTGATCGCAGGGATGGGGTCGCCTATGTGCCCGCTTTCTCCAGTTTCGCGGGTCACAGTCGTTCGATGCTCTTTACTTTTGTCCTTGTCGTTCAGTTGATCGTCGGCGCGGCGCTCGTCACCATCATCCTGATGCAGCGTTCCGAAGGCGGTGGCCTGACCGGCGGCGGTAGCCCGGCCGGATTGATGTCCGCGCGCGGCGCCGCCGACTTCCTGACGCGATCGACGGCGATCCTGGCGACGGTTTTCGTCACCCTGACCATCCTCCTGGCGGTGATGGCGGCGACGCGGCACGCGACCTCGATCGACACCTCGCTCAACCGCGCGGCGCCGATCAACCCGCCGGCGGGTAGCCAGCCGGTGCCGACCGGTGGCGCATTCGGTGGCTCGGCCGCCAATGCGGCGGCGGGCGCCGGCGGCAACATGACCTTCCCGGGCGCGATCACGCCGGCAGAAAACAAGGCCGCTCCGGCGAGCAACGGCGCGGTTCCGGTCCGCTAAATCCATTTCGTTCTAATCGCCCGCGCGGACTTTTTGTTCGCGCGGGCGGAGTCGCGTGCTTGCGGCTTACCCCCAATACCAGCTAGGCGATGACTCCCATGGCGCGGTTTATTTTCATTACCGGCGGCGTGGTCTCCTCGCTGGGCAAAGGTTTGATGGCGGCTTCTCTGGCTGCCCTCCTCCAGGCACGCGGATATCGCGTCCGCATCCGGAAGTTCGATCCCTATCTCAACGTCGATCCGGGCACGATGAGCCCGTATCAGCATGGTGAGGTCTATGTGACCGACGACGGGGCGGAAACCGACCTCGACCTCGGCCATTACGAACGCTTCACCGGCGTCGCGGCACGGCAGTCGGACAATGTCACGTCGGGCCGGATCTATCAGCAGATCATCCAGCGCGAGCGGCGGGGCGACTATCTCGGCGCGACCGTCCAGGTGATCCCGCATGTCACCGATGCGATCAAGGCGTTCGCTTTGGCCGAAACCGACGACCTCGACTTCGTATTGTGCGAGATCGGCGGCACGGTCGGCGACATCGAATCCCTGCCGTTCATCGAGGCGATCCGCCAGATCCGCAACGATCTGGGGCGCGGCAATTCGGTCAGCATCCACGTCACTTTGGTGCCCTACATCGCTGCCGCCGGCGAGCTGAAGACCAAGCCGACCCAGCACAGCGTGCGCGAGCTGGCGGCATTGGGCGTGCAGCCCGACGTGCTCGTCTGCCGCTGCGAGCAACCGCTCCCGGCGAGCGAACGCGCCAAGATCGCCTTGTTTTGCAACGTCCCCAAGGAAGCGGTGATCCCAGCGCTCGACGCCAGGAGCATCTACGCCGTGCCGGTCCAATATCATGAGGAAGGGCTCGACGACGCGGTCCTCAACGCCTTCGGAATCGAGCCCGAAGCGCGGCCCGATCTCACGCGCTGGACCGACATCATGGATCGCCTGACTAACCCAGAGGGTGAAGTGACGGTCGGCGTGGTCGGCAAATATGTCGGCCTGCAAGACGCGTACAAATCGCTCAACGAAGCCTTGGTCCATGGCGGCATAGCCAACAAGGTAAAGGTCAACATCCGCTGGATCGACGCCGAAGTGTTCGAACATGGCGACAGCGACGTCGCCGCCAGCCTCGAGCCTTGCCACGCCATCCTTGTGCCCGGCGCGTTCGGCGAGCGCGGTGCAGAAGGCAAGATCGCTTCGGTCAAGTTCGCGCGCGAACGCAACGTGCCCTATTTCGGCATCTGTTTCGGCATGCAAATGGCGTGCGTCGAAGGCGCGCGGAACCTGGCGGGGATCGAAAAGGCGTCGTCGACCGAATTCGGCCCGACCGAGGAGCCGGTGGTCGGCATCATCACCGAATGGATGTCGGCCGAAGGCGTCCAGAAGCGCGAGGCGGGCGGCGACCTGGGCGGCACGATGCGGCTCGGCGCTTATGAGGCAAAGCTCGACGGCAACAGCGTGGTGTCGTCAATCTACGGCTCGACCGACATCAGCGAGCGCCACCGCCACCGCTACGAGGTCAATACCGGCTATCGTGATGCGCTTGAAAAGGGCGGATTGGTGTTCAGCGGCATGTCGCCCGACGGCATGCTGCCCGAGATCGTAGAGCGGCCCGATCACCCCTGGTTCGTGGGCGTCCAGTTCCACCCCGAACTGAAGTCCAAGCCGTTCGACCCGCATCCGTTGTTTGCGAGCTTCATCGCGGCGGCGGTGCGGCAGAGCCGGTTGGTCTGAGACTCTAATTCCTCCCCATCGATAGATGGGGAGGGGGACCATTCGCGGAGCGAATGGTGGAGGGGCCGCAGCCGCGCAGCGGCGAGGATGGGGCATTTCCCCTCCACCACGCGGCTGGCGCCGCGCGGTCCCCCTCCCCACGCTTCGCGTAGGGAGGATTTAGGGAACTTCCGCCGTTCGGCCCTTAATTTTTCCCGGCGTCATCACCGTGAGCGCGCCGGGGCGGATGCGGAATTCGAGGGGTGAGTCCATTCGGCGGAGTTCGCCGTCGAGCGCGATTTCGATCGAGCCGCTGCTCGAGTTGACGGTCAGCGTTTCGCAGTCGCCGAGCGTCTCGAAATCGAGCGAGCGTTCGGCGCGTCCGACCAGCGCGCGCATGGCGAACCAGATCAGCTCCGCGCGTCGCCGATGCGCGACCGCATAGACCGATAATTTGCCGTCGGTCAGGGTACCGCGTTTGCCGACTTCGCCACGATCGAGCGAATAGACGTTGTTGCCGACGAACAGCAGCGGCGTGACGATCGCGCGCTCGCCTTTGCCCCAATCGAGCCGCAAGCGGTGATGCGGCAACCGCTTGAGCACAGCGAACGCCGCCGGCACAGTCGACAGCCATTTGGGCCAGCCTTTGGCGCGGCGTAGTCCTTCGCGCTCGCGCACCATCAGCGGATAGAGGCCGATCGAGGCGTTATTGACGAAGACCTGCCTGTTGACCTCGCCGACATCGATCGCGGCGGGCTGGCCGCTCACCGCAACGTCGGCGGCCTCGCCCAGGTCGGTGGGAATACCAAGATCGCGTGCCAAGTGATTGAGCGTGCCGAGCGGCAGCAGGCCGAGTTCGGTATCGCTGCCCGCCAGGATCTGCGCCGCACCTGCCGCGGTGCCGTCGCCACCCGCGACGATGACCCGGCCGGCTGTTGCAGCGGCCTCGATCGCGTCCGGGATCTGTTTGGCCCCCAGCAAGCTGACCTCGACGGTCGTGCCGGCAGCCGCGAATGCCTGTTCCAGCGCCTTGGGCAGCGCGCCGCCCATCTTGGCCGCGGTGCCGCCGCTGCGGTTCACGATGACGGTCATGCGAGTCATGGATCCGGCGGTAGCAGCGTACGGCTGCGCGTCGAAGCGCCATGCCAAGAAAAAGGCGCCCGGACCGATCGATCCGGACGCCCATCGGCGCTTTCGAGGGAGCGAGAAAGCGCCGGTCGGTCAGGCCGCCTTGGTCTCGTCGGCGGCTGGGCCGGTCTCGATCGCGGTGAGCGGAGCGCCCGTCTTGATCGCGATCGTCTGCGGCTTCAGCGCCTCCGGCACTTCGCGCACCAGATCGATCGTCAGCAAGCCATCGTTGAGCCGCGCATCGTCGACCCGGATGAAGTCGGCGAGTTCGAAGCGGCGCTCGAAGCTGCGCGTCGCGATGCCGAGGTGAAGATAGGCCGACTGATCGCCGTCCTTGTCCTTCTTGCCCTTGACGGTCAGCAGGTTCTGTTGCGCGACGATCTCGATCTCATCGCGGCGGAAGCCGGCGACGGCGATCGTGATGCGGTAATGATCCTCGGCGATCCGCTCGAGGTTGAAGGGCGGGTAATTGTCCCCGCCATTTTGCCGCGCCGAGGCTTCGAGCATATCGAACAAGCGATCGAAGCCGATCGTCGAGCGGCGGTAGGGAGTAAGGTCGAACTGTCGCATTTTATCATCCTCCATTGAGCGATGTCACATCGACACGACCCCTGGCGGGCGTCGCGTCATCGCATATCTGGGGCATTCCGGCGCCGGTTCAAGAGTGCCAGCAAGACAAAATATCCTTATCTTTCAATGATGATAAAGTTTGGCTTGCGCGGCTGGTCAGACGATCTTGCTTTTAATCCTAGCAACTCGGTGGGGATTAAGGCGTTAAATCGATCGTCTAGGGGATTACCGAATCATGCTCGCAGCGTTTCCGCTCCTGCTTGCCGCCGCCTCGCCGCAAAGCATCGCGCTCGCCGACAACGCCGCTCGCCCGGTAGCACCGGCCGTCGCGCCGGACGACACGGCCGCCAGCACTCCCGCGCCAGCGCCGGAGCCTCAGGCGGACCCGCAAGCCGCGCCGACGCCGGGGGGCGACATCGTGGTCACCGCTCGCCGCCGGTCGGAGCGCTTGCAGACCGTACCGCTCGCGGTGGCGGTGCTCAGCGGCGAGACGCTGGCCAATGCCGGGGCGTTCAACGTCAACCGGCTCCAGCAATTCCAGCCCGCGCTGCAATTCTATTCGAGCAATCCACGCAATTCGGCGATCAACATCCGCGGTCTGGGCGCGCCGTTCGGCCTGACCAATGACGGCATCGAACAGGGCGTCGGCCTCTATATCGACCAAGTCTATATCGGCCGCGTCGGCGCCTCGACCTTCGATTTCGTCGATATCGACCGCGTCGAAGTCCTGCGCGGTCCTCAGGGCACGCTTTATGGCAAGAACACCACAGCGGGCGCGGTCAACATTACGACCAAGAAGCCGAACCTGACGACGCCGGAGGCGACGTTCGAGGTCAGCACGGGCAATTACGGTTTGGTCCAGGTGAAGGGCTCGGCCTCGGCACCGATCGCGGACGGGAAATTGGGCGTGCGCCTGTCGACCTCGGTGACCAAGCGGGGCGGATCGATCTACGATACCGCGATCGACAAGAACCTGCAGAAGCAGGACAATTTCAGCGTGCGCGGGCAATTGCTGTGGCAGGCGACGCCCAATCTGGACTTCAATTTCTCGGCCGATTTCAGCCTGCAGAATCCGTATTGCTGCGTCCAATATTTTGCGCGGACCGGCGCGACGCAGCGGCCGCTCAATCGCCAATATGCCGCGCTCGCGGCGGCCTTTGGCTATAAGCCGCCGAGCTTCGATCCGTTCGATCGCGTGACGGACCTGGATGCCTCGATCAATTCCCGTCAGGAAGTCGGCGGCCTGTCGCTGGTCGGTAATTGGGATATCGGGTCTGCCACGATAACCTCGGTCACCGCCTGGCGCTATTGGGACTGGCAACCGGCCAATGATCGCGATTTCACCGGCTTGCCGATCACCACCGTCTCGCAAAATCCGTCGCAGCAGAAGCAATGGTCGCAGGAACTGCGCATCGCCTCGAACGGCGACCGCAAGCTCAATTACACGCTCGGGGCGTTCTTCTTCGATCAGACGATCAATACGCAAGGGTCGCAGGTACAAGGTTCCGCCGCGAGCCGATGGCTGCTCAATCCAGGCAACGTTCCCGTCGGTTCGAGCGGTTGCGCCACGGCGACGACCAATGCGTGCAACCCGCTCGTGCTTGATGGACTGACCTCGACCAACTCGATCCATTTCAGCAATCAGAGCTTCGCGGTGTTCGGCAAGCTCAATTGGGAGGCGCTGCCCGGCTTCCACATCCAGCCCGGCTTGCGGGTGAACTACGACAAGAAGTCAGGTTTTTACGAGTCGGTCGTCAGCATTCACAACGCCAAGTACAATTTCGTCGCGACGGCGGATAACGTCGCGACCTTGTTGAAGAACGGCACCGCGCTCGCCGATCAGCTCAATACGCTGGCGCCGCAGCGCTACAGCCCGAAGTTCAGCGCCTGGAACGTGTCCGGCGATGTGACTTTGTCCTACGACTTCTCCAAGGACATTCACGGCTACGCAACCTATGCGCGCAGCTTCAAATCTGGCGGCATCAATCTGTCGGGTTTGCCGCTGAACTCGACCAATACAGGTGTCGACCTCAGTACGCAGACGGTCAAGCCGGAGAAGATCAACCATTTCGAGGCGGGATTGAAGACCCAGTTCTTCGATCGCAAGGTGACCGTCAATCTTGCGGGGTTCTGGGACGAGATCAAAGATTACCAAGCGACGGTAAACAACAACGCCATCAACGTGATCCGCGGCTATCTCGCCAACGCCGCCAAGGTAAGAGTACGTGGTTTCGAATGGGATTCATCGTTCCGCCCGAGCAACCGGGTCAGCGCCTATTTCAACGGCGCGTTCACCGATGCCAAATATGTCGACTTCAAGAACGCGCCGTGCCCGCCTGAGCTGTCGGGCGGTTCTGCTAGCCCGCCTTCTTGCAATATTTCCGGCCAAATCCTGCCCGGCATCTCGAAATGGTCGTTCTCGTTCGGCGGCGAGTATAATGTGCCGGTCGCGGGTGGTCAGGTCTATCTGGGCTATGACGGCAGCTACCGGTCGAAATTCTCGTCCAACCCCTCGCGTTCGCTCTACACCGATATCAACGGCTATTCGCTGTCGAACTTCCGCCTCGGCTTCCGCAAGGACAAGTGGAACGTCTATGGCTGGGTGCGCAATGCGTTCGACCAGCATTATTTCGAACTGCTCAGCACGCAATCGGGCAGCACGGGGCTGATCGTTGGACAGCCCGGAGATCCGCGGACTTATGGCGGGACGGTGCGGGTCAGTTTTTGAGGCGATTATGCCCTCTCCCGCTTGCGGGAGAGGGAGGGGCCCGCCGCCGGAGGCGGTGGGAAGGTGAGGGTCTTCATTCTTCTTTGTTCGGGCGACGAAGAAGAAAGAAGATCCTCACCGCTGCGACTAATTCGCTTCGCTCATAAGTCTCGCTCCTCTCCCCCAAGCGGGAGAGGCGGGATCAGCGCCGGTCTGCGAAGCCGCCGTCGCTCGGGCCGCGGTGCGGCCCGGCGGCCGTTTGGGGCGATGCGCTTTGCGCACCGGCTCGCAGCTTGCGCTGCTCACCTTCGCCCCAAAACAAACGCCCGGGCCGTTTCCGACCCGGGCGCCTGCGTGACGATTGCTCGTCAGCCCCCTTGTGACTTCCGCCCGCGCGCCTCTTTTAAGGCGGAGCTGGAAGCGATCCCCGAACCACGGCCATTGACCTGCGTTTCGCGAAGCAAACTGCTAAGCGGCGACTGGTGTCTTGTCATCGCCAAACAACGGGTCGCCGCACGATTGCGGCAGGCGTGTGTCGAATCCGCCACAGCGCCGCCTTGGTTGCCAGTAATGGCGATAGGCCGTAGGCACGCGAACATTCCGGGGGCGGATCGCGAGGCCTGATTGATTCTCCTATCGAGCTACGAACGCCTGATCGCCAGTCGCTATCTGCTGCCGGGCAAGGGTGAGCGATTCATCGTCCTCGTCGCCGGATTCAGCCTTGGCGCGGTGATGCTGGGGGTCGCGGCGCTGGTCATCGTGATGAGCGTGATGAACGGCTTTCGCGCCGAATTGTTCGACAAGATCGTCGGGCTGAACGGCCATGCCGTGATTCAGGGCTATGGCGGCCGCCCGCTCAACGACTGGAGGCAATTGCTCGATCGCGCCAAGGCGACGCCGGGCGTCACCAGCGCGGTCCCGATGATCGAACAGCCGCTGATGATGACCAATAATGGCCGAGCGGAGGCGATCATCCTGCGCGGGCTTACCGTGCCCGATATTCGCGGCAATCCGACGATCGCCGGTCATGTCATCGCCGGTGACCTCAACAATGTGACCGCCGGCAGCAACCGGATCGCGATCGGATCGCGGCTGGCCGAGACGCTCGGCGTCGATATCGGCAGCCAGGTCACGATCTGGAATCCCGCAGGTCAATCGACGCCCTTTGGGACGGTACCGCGAATGGTGTCGTACACGGTCGGCGCGATCTTCGAGATCGGCGTCTACGACTATGACAAGGCCTATGTCGTCATGCCGATGGAGGACGCGCAGACCTTGCTGCTGCTCGACCCCGATACGGTCGGCATGGTCGAGATCAACACCAAGGACGCCGATCAGGTCGGCCCGATCCTGGCGCCGTTGCGTGCGTCGCTAGGCCAAACCGCCGCGGTCAGCGACTGGCGCCAGATGAATGCGCAATTGTTCGAGGCGCTGGCGATCGAGCAGGTGTCGATGTTCGTGATTCTGTGCATCATCATCCTGGTCGCGGCGTTCAACATCGCCTCGTCGCTGATCATGCTGGTCCGTGCCAAGACGCGCGACATCGCGATCCTGCGCACGATGGGTGCGCCACGCGCCGCGATGGTCCGGATCTTCATCACCGTCGGCACGACGATCGGCATTCTCGGCACGATCGCGGGGCTGATCCTGGGATTCGTCCTGCTCTATTTCCGCCAGCCGATCGTCGACTTCGTGCAGAAACTGTCGGGGCAGAATCTGTGGGATCCGTCGATCCGCTTCCTGACCGAATTGCCGTCCAAGCCCAATCCGGTCGAGATCGCGATGGTCGTCGCGATCACCTTGCTGCTGACGTTCCTCGCGACGCTCTATCCGGCCTCGCGTGCGGCCAGCACCGATCCGGTCCAGGTGCTGCGCTATGAGTGAGGCTGTCCTCGCCACCACCGGCCTGACCCGTAGCTTCGAACAGGGCGGGGAGACGATCCACGTCCTGCGCGGCGCCGACCTGTCGATCGCGCCCGGCGAGATCGTCGCGTTGCTCGGTCCCTCGGGATCGGGCAAATCGACTTTGCTCCAGGCAGTCGGCCTGCTCGAAGGTGGGTTCGGCGGATCGATCCGCATCACCGGCACCGAAGCGGCGCAGATGAGCAGTTCGGAACGCACCGAGACGCGCCGCGACAAGCTCGGCTTCATCTACCAGTTCCACCATTTGCTGCCCGATTTCAACGCGATCGAGAATGTCGTGCTGCCGCAATTGGTGAAGGGCGCGTCGCGCACCGATGCCGATGCGCGGGCAGAGGATCTGCTGACGACCCTGGGCCTCGGTCATCGCCTCACCCATCGCCCGAGCCAATTGTCGGGCGGCGAGCAGCAGCGCGTCGCGGTTGCCCGCGCGCTCGCCAATCGGCCCGCCTTGATCCTGGCCGACGAGCCAACCGGCAATCTCGACGAGGCGACCGCGGAGATCGTGTTTGGCGAATTCCTGCGGCTGGTGCGGCAGGAAGGCTCGGCGGCCTTGGTCGCGACGCATAACGAGCGGCTGGCCGCGCGGATGGACCGCGTCCTGCGACTGCATGAGGGGCATTTGCAATCGACGCTGACACGCTGATGGCGAGCTAGAAGGGGGGAGCGACACATGACGGCGATCACCGAGTTTCACGTCAAGGCGGCGGATGGCAGCGACGCCGACCTTTCCGCCTATGCCGGCAAGGTCCTGCTGGTCGTCAACGTCGCCTCGAAATGCGGCTTCACTCCGCAATATGAGGGCTTGGAGGCGCTCCATCGCAACTATGCCGATCGCGGGTTCGAGGTATTGGGTTTTCCGTGCAACCAGTTCGGCGCGCAGGAACCGGGCAATGCGGAGGAAATCGCGAACTTCTGTTCGTTGACCTATGACGTGACCTTCCCGGTCTTCGCCAAGATCGACGTCAACGGCTCGGGCGCCGACCCGTTGTATGGCGAGCTCAAGAAGCAGGCGCCCGGATTCCTGGGCACCGAGGGCATCAAGTGGAATTTCACCAAGTTCCTGGTCGGTCGCGACGGCCAGGTGGTCGAGCGCTATGCGCCGACGACCAAGCCGGAGGAGATCGCGGCGGACATCGAAAAACTGCTGTAAGGGCTTGTTGAGATCAAGCCGATGAAGGGTATGAACACCGCGATCCAGTTTTTGGACGTGGTGAAGCGCTATAATCATGGCGCGCCGGCGCTGGCCGGTATCAATCTCGACATCCCCGTCGGGTGCACCTTTGGCCTGCTCGGCGCGAACGGAGCGGGCAAAAGCACGTTGCTGCGGATCCTGACCGGGCTTGTCCATCCGACACGCGGCGAAATCCGCCTGCTCGGTGAAAGCTGGTCTCCCCGGATGTTGAAGCGCGTCGGCGCCCTCATCGAAGCACCGAGCTTTTACCCCTATCTGACCGGTCGCGATACCTTGCGCCTGCTTGCCCGCTTCTATCCCGAAGGAGCGCTCGATCCCGATGCCCTGCTCGACCGGGTAGGGCTAGCGGCTGCTGGCCAAAGGCGGGTGGCGGAATATTCGCTGGGGATGAAGCAACGGCTCGGCATCGCCGCGGCGCTTGTCGGCGATCCCGAGATCGTCATCTTCGACGAACCCACCAACGGGATGGATCCGCCCGGGATTCGCTTCGTTCGCACCCTTCTTCGCGAGTTGTCGGATCGCGATGGCCGTACCGTCTTGGTCTCGAGCCATTTGCTCGAGGAGGTGGAACGGACCTGCGACCGCGTGGCTGTGCTGGAAGCGGGCCAGGTGATTGCGGAAAGGGACCTGCGCCAACGCGATGTTGGCCAAGCGCGCCTGCGTATTGAGGCATCGCCTCTTGCGGCCGTTGTCGACATGCTTGGCGCGGATGCCGTCCCGGATGGAGAGGCCGTTATCGTGAAGGTCCCGCGCCACGAAGCGCCGGCATTGGTGACAAGAATGGCAATGGCGGGGATCGCGATCTTTGAGGTGCGATGGCTGGAGCCCGCACTCGAGGATTTGTATTTCTCGGGTGGTGGGAGCGAGGCGTGAGCATCGTCGATACCGCCAAAGTCGAGCTGTTTCGGCTCTCTCGCGATCGGGCAGCGGTATTCTGGGGCTTTTTCTTCGTCCCCTCGGCTTATCTTCTGGTCACGCTCGCGCTGGATCTCGCCCCGGTATCCAGTTCGCGGGACGCGATCGCCAGCATGGATCCGATACTGCGCGCCGCCAGAGCGCTGGCCATGGGCGGAAACCCCTTTTTGCACGTGTTCGTCGCGATCGGTGCAGTCGCTGTTTACGGAGCGGAATACCACCACGCCACCTGGCGGTTGATTGGCCCGCGCGCGCCTCGTTCAGCGTTCTACTTGGCAAAAACGGCCACCTTCATTCTGCTGGCCAGCGCCAGTCTGACCCTGATGGCGGCCGTCAGCGCCGGGTTCGGCTGGGCGGCGATCGTGATCGGCCGGGTTTTGCCTCCCAAGGATGGCTTGAACGTCTCCAGCATCCCGCCAACGCTCGCGGTATCGATACTGGAACTCGCGGTCGTGGGGCTGTTTTGTTCGCTCGTCGTCGTGCTGACGCGGTCACGCTTGGCCGCGGTCATCGCGACGTTGTTCTTCTCGATCGGACAAATAATGGCGGAATCCTATTTCACGCCAGCGCCCGACGGTGGCTGGTGGTTGGCATCGCCGGTCTTTGCCAGCGATTTCGTCAGGGCAAGCGTGTTGCCCGCGGATGGTGTACCGTCACCACCGCTGTTCGCCATCGGCCTCGCATGGCTCAGTCTACTCCTCTGGTGCGGCCTCTTCAGCGTCGCCGCCTTGGCGGTTCTGAGATCCCAGGATTGGTCGCGCGAATGATCTGCTCCTAGCCGGCAATCGCCGGCCACGTCGCCACCAGCCGGCGATCGAGCGGAATCCACAGAAAACTGCTGTCCGGCGGTTTCAAGAATCGGATTGAGCGCCCATAACAATGTCATGCCCCATTCCGGCTTCGTCCCCCTCCGGATCTTTTCGTCCTACACGATGCTCGATGGCGCGATCGAGCCGAAGGCGATCGCCAAGCGCGCGCGTGAATTGGGCTTCCCAGCCGCCGCGGTGACCGACCGCAACGGCCTGTTCGCGGCGATGTCGTTCTCGGGCGCGGCGGCCGATGCCGGGGTGCAGCCGGTCATCGGCACGATGCTGGGGGTGGCACGCCCCGATCTGCCCGAGGGGCAGGCAGTGCAGACCGACTGGATCGCGCTCTATGCCCAGGATGAAGCGGGCTATCTCAATCTTTGCCGGTTGGTCAGCGAGGCGCATCTCGGACGTCCGCTCGACCTCGATCCGCATGTCGATCTCGCCACGCTGGAGGCAAATTCGGCCGGACTGATCGCGCTGACGGCGGGCGGCGAGGGCGGGGTCGCGCGGCTGTTCGCCGAAGATCAGCCGGAAGGCGCCAATGCCTATGTCGACCGGCTGCAGGCGATTTTCGGCGACCGGCTCTATATCGAGATCGCGCGCCGCTTCGATCCGGTCGAGGCCAAGGCCGAAGCCGAACTGCTCGACCTGGCTTATGCCCGCAACCTGCCGATCGTCGCGACCAATCCGTGCTGCTTCGCCGACGAGGAATTCCTCGAAGCGCATGACGCGATGCTGTGCATCGCCAATTCCTCTTACGTCGCGAGTGACGACCGGCCCAAGAGCTCGCCCGATGCATGGATGAAGCCGGCCAAGGATATGCGTGCCTTGTTCGCCGATTTGCCCGAGGCGATCGCGAATACGCTGGTCGTGGCGCAGCGTTGCGCGGTTGCAGCGCCCAAGCGCAAGCCGATCCTGCCCAGCCTGGCCGGCGACCGCGAGGGCGAATCGCAGGCACTGCGGGAGACGGCAAGAGAGGGATTGCGCAAACGCCTCGATCGCGTCGTCGAGCTCGGCAATGCGGGCGAAGGGGATTGGCAGCAGCCCTATCGCGAGCGCCTCGAATTTGAGCTCGATGTCATCATCCAGATGGGGTTTCCCGGCTATTTCCTGATCGTCGCCGACTTCATCCAATGGGCGAAGGCGCACGACATCCCCGTCGGGCCGGGCCGCGGCTCGGGAGCGGGGTCGGTGGTCGCCTGGGCGCTGACCATCACCGATCTCGATCCGATCAAGCTCGGGCTGCTGTTCGAACGCTTCCTCAATCCGGAACGCGTATCGATGCCCGACTTCGACATCGATTTCTGCGAAACCCGGCGTGGCGAAGTGATTCGCTACGTCCAGGCCAAATATGGCCGCGACCAGGTCGCGCAGATCATCACCTTCGGGACGATGAAGGCGCGCGCGGTGCTCAAGGACACCGGTCGCGTGCTCCAGATGAGCTATGGCCAGGTCGACCGTCTCGCCAAGCTCGTCCCGAACCTGCCGACCGATCCCTGGACGCTCGACCGAGCGCTCAACGGCGTCAGCGAGCTCGCCGCCGAATATCGTGGCGACAAGGACGTCCGCCATCTGTTCGACCTGGCGATGAAACTCGAGGGACTGCCGCGCCACAGCTCGACTCACGCCGCCGGCGTGGTGATCGGCGACCGCCCGCTCGCCGATCTCGTCCCGCTCTATCGCGATCCGCGATCGGACATGCCGGTCACCCAGTTCGACATGAAATATGTCGAAGGTGCCGGACTGGTGAAGTTCGACTTTCTCGGCCTCAAGACCTTGTCGGTGCTCAAGAAGGCGGTGCAATTGCTCGCCAAGCGCGGCATCGATTGCGATCTCGACGCGCTGACCTGGGACGACGAGGGCGTCTACAAATTGCTCCAGAAGGGCGACACGGTCGGCGTGTTCCAGCTCGAATCGGAAGGCATGCGCCGCACGCTGAGCGCGGTGCGGCCGTCGAATTTCGGCGACATCATCGCGCTCGTCTCGCTCTATCGTCCGGGCCCGATGGATAACATCCCGTCTTTCGGCCGGCGCAAGAACGGGCAGGAGCCGATCACTTATCCGCATGCGTTGCTCGAGCCGATCCTGGCCGAGACCTACGGCATCTTCGTCTATCAGGAACAGGTGATGCAGGCCGCCCAGGTGCTGGCCGGCTATTCGCTCGGCGGCGCCGACCTGCTGCGCCGCGCGATGGGCAAGAAGAACCAGGCGGAGATGGACGCCCAGCGAGCGACCTTCGTCGAGGGCTGCGCGACGCACAACAAGATCGACGCCGCCAAGGCCAACGAGTTGTTCGACTTGATCGACAAGTTCGCCGGCTATGGTTTCAACAAGTCGCACGCCGCGGCCTATGCGCTGCTGGCGTACCAGACCGCCTGGCTGAAGGCGCATCATCCGCACGAATTCTACGCGGCATCGATGTGCTACGATATCCATCTGACGGATAAGCTGGCGATCTTCGTTGACGATATGCGGCGGCTGGATGTCGCGATCTTGCCGCCGGATGTAAACCGGAGCTTGGCGGAGTTCGATGTTCAGGTCGTTTCTCCCTCTCCCCTCCGGGGAGAGGGTAGGGGAGAGGGGGAGTCACGAGCGACGTCGCCTGGAACTGCCCCTCTCCCCGGCCCTCTCCCCAACGGGGAGAGGGAGTCTCTCGCCGTCCGCTACGCGCTCGCCGGCCTCAAATCCGTCGGCGAAGGCGCGATGGAGAAACTCGTCGAGGAGCGCGACGCGTCCGGGCCGTTCGATAGCCTCGACGCCTTCGCCCATCGCGTCGATCCGCGCCTGCTCAACAAGCGCCAGCTCGAAACCCTGGCGGCGGCAGGGGCGTTCGATGCAATCGATGCCAATCGCGCCGGCATCTATGCCTGCGCCGAGACGATCCTGGCGACCGCGGCGCGCGTCCACGACCAGAAGAATAGCGGGCAGGGCGGTCTGTTCGGCGAGAGCGAGGCGTCGGGCACGCATATCAAGCTGCCGCTATCGGCGCGCTGGAGCCTGGCCGAGCGGATGGAGCAGGAGAAAGAAGCGTTCGGCTTCTATTTCTCGGCGCATCCGGTCGATCGCTTCACGCAACTCGCGCGAATGCACGGCGCGCGGCGCTATGCCGATCTCGGCGAGATGCAGATCCCGGAAAGCGGCCGTGCCGGCGCGGTAATGGCGGCGATGGTCGAGGATACGCGCTGGCGGACGTCGGCCAAGGGGCGGCGCTATCTGATGGCGACCCTGTCCGACCCGTCGGGCCAGTTCGTCGCAACCTGTTTCGACGATTCGGTCGCGACCGACCTGGAGGAAGCGGCGCGGAACGGCGGTTGCGGCCTGATCACGGTCGAACTCGACCGGCGGGCGGGCGAGGAACAGCCGCGCGTCACCGTGAAGCGTATCCAGCCGTTCGACGAACTGGCCAGCGCCACGCGGATGAACCTCGATATCGAGATTACGGACGCCGCAGCGATTGCTGCGATCGGGGTCCTGCTGTCAGAGGCACGCGGTGCGCGGGGAGAGGCGCGGTTGACCGCGCCCTTGCCGATGGGCGGCAGCGCGACGATCCTGCTGGGCCGCGATTTCCTGCTCGACGCCGAGCTTGCCGACCGCATCGCGGCATTGCCCGGCGTGCGATCGGCGCAGGTCGCGATCGCCTCGCAGCAACGGCTTGCGCTGGTCGGTTAGCCGGCCTCGCTGTGTTCGGACGCCACCCCTCTGGACTTCGCCCGCTTCGAACCGGATAACGCTCTTCAAACATCGAGTATGGAGGGTGGGATGCAGATGGGTGCGATGCAGGATTTCGAGCTGCGCGTGATGCGGCTGCTCGATCATGTCGCTCGCGAGCATCCGACCCGCGAGGTCGTGACGCGTTGGGCTGATGGCCGCGAGACTCGCAACGACTGGGCCGGCATCCATCTGAATGCGCGCAAGCTCGCGCAGCGGCTGGAGAAATGGGGCATCGAGCCGGGCGATCGCGTCGCCTCGCTGGCGATGAACCATGAGCATCATCTGACATCGTGGTACGGCGCGATGGGGATGGGCGGGGTGATCCATACGATCAACCCGCGGCTGTTCGACGAGCAATTGATCTATATCGCCAACCATGCCGAAGATCGCGTGCTGTTCTACGACAAGCAATTCCAGCCGCTGGTCGACCGGCTCAAGCCGCATTGGACCTCGGTCGAGCGCTATGTCGCGTTCGACGATCTGGGACCCGACGGTTTTCAGGCGCTGCTCGATGGCGAGGATGGCGACTATGCCTGGCACGAGGGGCCGGAGCGCGAGCCCTGCATGATCTGCTATACCAGCGGCACGACGGGCAATCCCAAGGGCGTGCTGTACGAGCATCGCTCGACCGTCCTCCACGCGATGCATGCCGCCGAGCCCTGGGTGATGGGTCTGTCGGCGTCGGACGTCATCCTGCCGATCGTGCCGATGTTCCATGCCGCGGCCTGGGGATTGCCGTTTGCCGGCGCGTTGGCGGGCACGAAGTTCGTTTATTCGCAAACCAACGACGCGGCCGTTTTGTGCGGACTGATGAACAGCGAGAAGGTGACGATCGGCAGCGGGGTGCCGACCGTATGGCTGGCGATGTTCCAGCATATGGACGCGACTGGTGAGGAACCGCGCTTCCTGCGCCAGATCACGGTCGGCGGCTCTGCCGCGCCACGCGCGATGCTCGCGCGGTTCATGGACATGGGGATCAAGCCGCTTCACCTCTGGGGCATGACCGAGACCTCGCCGATCGCGACCGCGCTGGCGCCCGGGCCGGATTGGCGCGACCTCACGCGCGACGAGCAACTCGACGTGGTCTGCAAGCAGGGGTCGATCCCGTTCGGGGTCGAATTGCGGATCGTCGACGACGAGGGCACCGAATTGCCGCGCGACGGCGAGACGTCGGGCCGGCTGCAAATCCGCGGGCCCTGGGTGGTCAAACGTTACTTCAAGGCCGAGCAGGACGCGGTCGATGCCGGCGGCTGGTTCGATACCGGCGATGTCGCGGTACTTCATCCGAACGGCACTATGCAGATCACCGACCGGTCCAAGGACGTGATCAAGTCGGGCGGCGAGTGGATCAGCTCGGTCGAGCTCGAGAATGCGGCGGTCGGTTGCCCCGGCGTCGGCGAAGCGGCGGCGATCGGCGTGTATCATCCCAAATGGGACGAACGTCCGCTGCTGCTCGTGGTGCGCAAGCCGGGAAGCGATGTCGCTCCGCAGCAGATCGTCGCGCATCTGTCGAACCATGTCGCCAAATGGTGGCTGCCCGACGAGATATTGTTCGTCGACAGCCTGCCGCACACCGCGACGGGCAAATTGCTCAAGACCGCGCTGCGCGACCAGTACAAGGATTACAAGCTGGCGACGGCAGCGTAGAGCGTTGCGCGGTATGACGAGCTTCGACCCCGCCGCTTTCGCGGCTCATTGGCGTGCTGCCTGGAATGCGCACGATCTCGACGCGGTCCTGGCGCATTTCCATGATGATGTCGTCTTCACCTCGCCTATTGCCGCCAGCCTGTTACCCGAGACCGGCGGTGTCATCCGTGGCAAAGCCGCCCTTCGCGCCTATTGGGAGGAGGGGCTCCGTCGCATTCCAGATTTGCACTTCACCGTCGAGGCTGTGTTCGTGGGCGTTAACACGCTGGTGATCCACTATATCAACCAGAAAGGCGTCGGCGTCTCCGAAGTGCTGGTTTTCGATGCGGGGCTGGTACGGGAAGGGCACGGCACCTATCCAACCGACATCGCTAACCCGGCGGGAGCTAGCGGCTAACTATACGGTCCAGCCAGCTCGAAATCGGCGCGGCGCATAGGGCGTGTCGCGAACTGGTACCTTGCCGGCCGGCTTGCCTTTGCTTCCGTTGCGCGGCAGGCTGCGCTGAATGGACATGGTGACGACCGGCTCCGCCGGGGAGAATGGCGTGACGCTGGCGGCCCGGCCCGAGGCGTTGCGGCTCGCCCCGCGCGAAACCGCGGTTGTCGTGATCGACATGCAGAACGCTTATGCAAGCGAACGCGGCTATGTCGATCTTGCCGGGTTCGACATTTCGGGCGCGGCGGGCGTCATCGGCAAGATCGCGGCCGTGCTCGACACCGCGCGCAAGGCGGGTGTCCAGGTGGTGTTCCTGCAGAATGGCTGGGATGCCGATTACAAGGAAGCCGGCGGCCCGGGCTCGCCCAATTGGCATAAATCCAACGCCTTGAAGACGATGCGCGCGCGGCCCGAGCTTTCCGGCCAATTGCTCGCGCGCGGCGGGTGGGATTACGAACTGGTCGATGCGTTGAAGCCGCAGCCGGGCGATATCTCGCTCCACAAGACGCGCTATTCGGCTTTCTTCAATTCGCAACTCGATTCGACGCTGCGCGCGCGCGGCATCCGCAACATCGTGTTCGTCGGAATCGCCAGCAATGTCTGCGTCGAAAGCACGCTGCGCGACGGCTTCCATCTCGAATATTTCGGCGTGATGTTGGAGGACGCGACGCATCATCTCGGGCCGCCGATGATGCAGGAAGCGACCGTCTACAATGTCGAGAAATTCTTCGGCTGGGTTTCCACGGTCGCCGATTTCTGCGGCAGTTTCGGCCAACTTCCCCAATCAGATAGCAAGGACTGACGTCATGGCGTTCGAGCCCATCAACCCGCCGCAATTCCCGACCCCGATCGCGCCTTATTCGGCCGGCGCCAAGGCTGGGAACACCGTGTACGTCTCGGGCGTGCTGGCGTTGGGCGAGGGCGGGGCAGTACTCCATGTCGGCGACGCCGCGGCGCAGACCCGGCACGTGCTCGAGGTGATCAAGGTGACGCTCGAAGCGGCCGGCGCGGCGATGACCGACATTGCGATGAACCACATCTTCCTCAAGGATTTGAGCGACTATGCGGCGTTCAATCAGGTCTATGCCGAGTATTTCCCGGGCAACAAGCCGGCGCGCTATTGCATCAAGGCCGAATTGGTGAAGCCCGATTGCCTGGTCGAGATCGCCAGCGTGGCGCATATCGGCTGATGCCCGGACCCAAACCGTCATCCCAGCGAAAGCTGGGATCTCAAGCGGCGGCGCGATCGCTTCGTAACCACGAGACCCCGGCTTTCGCTCGGGTGACCGAAGGGGGCTGAATGCCTGAAGCGGCAGGTCTCTATTACGATGAGCACGGAGCACCTGATGCTCCGCCGGTGATCCTGTCCTCGGGCCTGGGCGGATCGGCAAGCTATTGGGCGCCCAACATCGCCGCTTTGGCCGAGCATTTCCGCGTCATCGCCTATGACCATCGCGGCACCGGGCGCAGCGATCGTGCCTTGCCGGCGCGCGTGTCGGTCGACGATTTCGCCGACGACATCCTGATGCTGATGGACGCGCTCGGTCTCGATCGCACGCATTTGATCGGCCACGCCGCTGGTGGCATCGCCGGGCTTGCGCTCGCGCTCAAGGCGCCGGAACGGCTCGATCGTCTGGTTGTGGTCAACGGCTGGGCTGCCCCGGATCCGCATTTCCTCCGCTGTTTCGAGGTGCGCCTGGCGTTGCTCCGGCTGGCTGGACCCAAAGCGTATCTGCGCGCGCAGCCGATCTTCCTGTACCCGCCGGATTGGGTTTCCGGACATAGCGACGAGCTCGACGCCGAATTGATGCACCAACTCGAGAGTTTTCCGGGTGCGGATACGATGGAAAAGCGCATCAAGGCACTCGCGGCCTTCGATATTACCGATCGGCTGGGCGAGATCACGGCCCGCACTTTGGTGATCGCCAGTCAGGACGACATGCTGGTCCCGCCGATCGCGGGCCAGCGCCTCGCGACAGGAATCGCCAAGTCGGGGTTCGGGCGCCCCGACTATGGCGGGCACGCGGTCAACGTGACCGATCCGGACAATTTCAACGGTTTCGTGGTCGACTGGATGACGGGCGTGATGCCCCAATAGGAGTGAAGGCGATGCAGGTCGGCGTTTTCGTGCCCATCAACAACAATGGCTGGCTGATCAGCGAGAACGCACCGCAATACATGCCGTCGTTCGACCTCAACAAGACGATCGCCCAATCGGCCGAAAAGCACGGACTCGATTTCCTCCTGTCGATGATCAAGCTGCGCGGGTTCGGCGGCAAGACCGAATTCTGGGAGTACGGCTTGGAGAGCTTCACGCTGATGGCCGGGCTCGCCGCCGTCACCGAGAAGATCAAGATCTATGCGACGTGCCCGACCCTGGTCATCCCGCCCGCCTTCGCCGCGCGGATGTGCAACACGATCGATTCGATCAGCCATGGACGGTTCGGACTCAACCTGATCACCGGCTGGCAGCGGCCCGAATATAGTCAGATGGGATTGTGGCCGGGCGACGAGCATTTCCGAAATCGATACAAGATGCTTGACGAATATGCTCACATTCTGCGCGAATTGTGGGAAACCGGCCGGAGCGACTTCAAGGGCGATTATTATCAGATGGACGATTGCCTCGTTCGGCCCAAGCCCGAGGGCGATATGAAGATCATCTGCGCGGGCTCGTCGGACGATGGCCTCGCCTTCTCGGCCAAATGGGCCGATTATGCCTTCTGCCTGGGCAAAGGCGTCAACACGCCGACCGCTTTCGCCTTCAACAACGAGCGGCTGGCGGCGGCGACCGCCAAGACCGGCCGCGACGTCTCGGTGTTCGTATTGGTGATGATCATCGCCGCCGAAACCGACGAAGAGGCGATGGAGAAGTGGAAGTCCTACAATGACGGCGTCGACATCGCCGCCATCTCCTGGCTGGCCGATCAGGGTGCTGCCGACAAGCACAATGCCACCACCAATGTCCGCCAGCTCGCCGCGCCCGAAGGCGCGGTCAACATCAACATGGGCACCCTCGTCGGCAGCCATGCCAGCATCGCGCGGATGCTCGACGAGATGGCGGAAGTGCCCAATACCGGCGGCGTGTTGCTGACCTTCGACGATTTCGTCCAGGGGGTCGAGGATTTCGGGACCAAGATCCAGCCGCTGATGAAGAGCCGGCGGCGGACAACCGCGCAGTGATGGCGACAGCTCGCACCGTCGCCATTCTTCTGGCTTTGCCACCGGGTATGGCGGCGGTGTTGTCACGCCTGCCGGCCACGACGTCGGCTTGGGCTATAGGCCTGTTGATCCTCGGCTATGCGGTAGTCGTGGCGGGGGCCTGTACGACATCGAAATGGCCCATGCCGGTCAAGCTAGGCGTCGCAACCGCGCATGTGTTTCTGAGCGTACCCGTCGTGGCTGTTCTGGTATTGATCCGGATGTGCCCCAAGAGTGTTTGTGGTTAGGACCCAGCTCCGCGCCTGAAGCCCGGTGGATTGGCACAAGGCCGGGGTAACGGTATGGAATGAGGTAAGGCGGCAACCTAACTACCATTTTTGGTACCTGTTCACCCATATCTCGTCGGGTGTTGGTTCTGATCCCCGCTCTAAAACAATTCACCTTGCGCTCCGCGCGGCGGGCGGAACAGGTCGGTCCGCACGCTCAGCCGTTCACGGTTCAACCCATGCTTTTTCATCGCGATCTGGAAGCGTGTGCGGAGCAGGTCGGCCCAGGGGCCGGAGCCGCGCATTCGGGTGAAGAAATTGGGATCGTTGTCGCGCCCATCACGGATCGAGTTGATGATCGCCATGACCTTGCCCGCACGGTCGGGGAAATGCGTGTCGAGCCAGGCGCGGAACAACGGCGCGACTTCGAACGGCAGGCGAACGGGCAGATAATTGATCGTCCGCGCTCCGCTTTCGGCCGCGCGTTCGATGATATGCTCGATCTCGTGATCGGTGATCGCCGGGATGACCGGTGCAATCGACACGATCGTCGGGATGCCGGCATCGGCAAGCCGCCGAACCGCGGTCAGCCGGCGCTCGGGATGCGGAGCGCGCGGCTCGACCGTACGCGCGACCTTGGCGTCGAGCGAGGTTACCGACAACGCAACCGCCGCCAGGCCCTTTGCCGCCATCGCCGCGAGTAGATCGATGTCGCACACGACGCGGTCCGACTTGGTGGTGATGGTCAGCGGATGGTCGGTCTCTGCCAGCACCTCGATACAGCCTCGGGTGATCTTCCACTCCGCCTCGATCGGTTGGTAGGGATCGGTATTGGTGCCGAAGGCGATCGGCCGGCAACTATAGCCGGGCTTCATCAGCTCCGCGCGGAGCAGTTCGGGCGCGGTCGGCTTGGCGAACAGCCGGGATTCGAAATCGAGCCCCGGCGACAGATCGTGATAGGCGTGGGTAGGCCGCGCGAAACAATAGATGCAACCATGTTCGCAGCCGCGATACGGGTTGATCGAGCGGTCGAACCCGATGTCGGGGGACTGGTTGCGCGTGATGATCGTGCGCGGAGTCTCGACCGTGACGCTGGTCCGCAAGGGGGGAAGGGCACCGTCGATATCTTCCAGCGCGTCCAGCCAGTCGCCGTCGGCGAGCCGCTCGGGCAGGCTGAATCGGGTGCTCTCGCGATTGACCGTCGCGCCGCGGATCGGACGAGCTTTTGCCATTGCCCGATCCTACGCCGCGATGTAGAACATATCAAGAACAATGGAGAGATGAGATGGCAAAACTCAATTATGTCGAATTGCCGGTCCGGGACGTCGCGAGCACCAAGGCGTTCTTCGCCACCGCGTTCGGCTGGGATTTCACCGATTTCGGCCCGACCTATGCGGCGACGATGAGCGGGGAGACCGATCTCGGGCTGCAAGGCGACCGCGCCGACTGGACCGCGGCGCCGCTGGCGGTGATCCAGGTCGATGATCTCGAAGCGACCGAGGGGGCGGTGAAGGCGGCGGGCGGGACGATCACGCAGGCGATCTTCGCCTTTCCGGGCGGCCGCCGGTTCCATTTTCGCGACCCGAATGGCAATGAATTGGCGGCGATGCAGGCCGATTCGCACTGAACGGCCTAGCGGCCGATCGGGCGGGCCCTGGGATTGCCGCATGTAAACAGGGGATTGATATGTGGGGCAAGATTTTGGCGGTCGCAGCGGCCATGGCCGTTTCCGCACCGGCCTTCGCGGCAGATCGGATCGTCGACGTGAGTAGCGTCGATGGCGTTGCCGCGCTGATGCGCGAGGCGGGCTACAAAGCGGAGATCAAGGTCGGCAAAGGCGGCGACCCCTATATCGAGAGCGCGATCGGCGGAAACGATTTTCAGATCCTGTTCTACGGCTGCAAAAACAAGGTCGGCTGCGACTCGTTCGATTTCTACAGCTGGTTCAAAAAGGAGCCGTTCTTCTCCACCGACATGGCGAATGAATGGAACGCCAATAACCGTTTCCTGAAGGTCGCGATCGATTCGGACGGCGATTTGTCCGAATATGCCTACATCTCCACTGTCGGCAAAATGACCTACGACAATTTCAAGGATTATGTCGCCTGGTACGGCTCGATGGATGCCGAGTTGGTCAAGTTCGTCGCCGAGCGGCGCAAGGCGGCGGCAGCGGCCGGGGCGAAATAGCTATCGCTCCATCAACCGCGGCATGAGTTCGACGAAATTGCAGGGGCGGAAGCGGCTGTCGAGTTGGTCCCGGAGGATCAGGTCCCAGCCGTCCTTCACCGCGCCGGTCGATCCGGGCAGCGCGAAGACATACGTACCGCCCGCGACGCAGGCGCAGGCGCGCGACTGGATCGTCGAGGTGCCGATCGTCTGATAGCTCAGCCAGCGGAACAGTTCGCCGAAGCCGGGGATCATCTTTTCAGCGACGGCTTCGACCGCCTCGGGCGTGACGTCGCGGCCGGTCACGCCGGTGCCGCCGGTAGTGAGGACGACGTCGATGTCGGGATCCTGGATCCACGCCGCCAGCCGCTCGATGATCGTGTCGAGATCGTCGCGTTCGATCGTGCGGGCGGCGAGGACATGACCAGCGCTCGTCAGCCGCTCGACCAAAGTATCGCCCGACCGATCCTCAGCCGGACCGCGCGTATCGGAGACGGTCAGGACCGCGATCCTGACCGGTACGAAGTCGCGGTTTTCATCAATCGGCATTCACCGCTCCCGTTCCGTGCTGATCCGCTGATATCTAACCCCAAACCATCAGCCCAGCGAAAGCTTGGATCTCAAGCGGCGGCGCGATCGCTTCGTAACCACGAGACCCCAGCTTTCGCTGGGGTGGCGGGGCGGATTGCTGGGATGACGGGGCGGATTTATGCCCGAAGCTGAAGATCGGCGTCGTCGACGTGCGGACGCTAGGCCCGGCCGGGACTCGACTGGTCCCGCGGCGCTTAGAACACGATAATTACCGGCTGGACGTCAGCCTGACAGCGCTCGGCCCGGCCAGCCCCGGGAATTTCGGCCACAGGCCCTGCGCCAGCGCTTCGCGGCTCGGCGATTTCAGCCGGCCATCCTTGCCCTCATACATCCAGTAATTGCGCAGCACCGTGGTGACGTAGCCGCGCGTCTCCCAATAAGGGATCGATTCGATATAGAGCAACGGATCGCCGCCATCCTTGACGATGCCGTTCCATTCCATGACCGGCACGGGTCCGGCATTATAAGCGGCGATCACCTTGGGCAGATAGCCGCCGGTGAAGCTCTGGTCGCGCAGCCGCTCGAGCGTGCGTTGACCAACTGCCATATTGACCGACGGCTGCGACAGCGCGCCACGATCGACGGTGATGCCACGTTCGCGGGCATAATCGACCGCGGCGGCGGGCATGATCTGCATCAGGCCATAGGCGCCCGCCGGGCTGATCACGTCCTTGCGGAAGCGCGATTCCTGGAGTGCGTGCGCGTAGACCAGCGCCTTATCGACGGTCCAACCGCCGGCCGGCGCCCATTTCGGCGCGGGGAAGCGCGCGATGGTCGGCGCCTTGGTCCCCTCGGGGCAATTATTGCCGAGCCACATCAAAGTTTCGGGCAGATTGAGCGTCTCGGTCAGGCGCACCAGCGACGCATATTCGTCCTTGGGGCCGATCTTCGCCTGCTGCTTGAGCACATCGTCGGCCAAACCGGTCTCGCCGATCTCGACCAATGCGGCGGCGACGCGGATGTTAGGACGGTTCTGCAATTTGTCCCAGTCGGCGAGCATCAGTTCGTCCGGAACCGGGGGCTGTTCCTTGATGCCGAGCTGTTGGCGCGCGAGCATGCCGTAAAAGGTCTCGTTGAGTTGGGCCGCATTCTTGAGCCGGCCTTCGACCAATTGCGGCCGGCCGCACTTCATGTCGGCGCGCGCCGCCCAATAGAGCCCGGCGGCGCGGAGCTCGACATCGCTCGCCCGTGCCGCGACGTTGACGAACGCGCGCGCCGCCTCGACGCAATCGCCCTGGCGCCAGGCGGCGAGGCCGCCGACCCATTCGCCCTGGACTGCCCAGTCACCGCTGCCGACGCGCGCCTTGGTCGCCATCATCCGGGCGTTGGTGTCGTCACCTCGAAGATAATAGATCCAGGCGACGCGCTGCTGCCATTCGATCTGGGCGTCCGGCGTGAGGTTGGTGGTCGATTCGAGCAGCGCCTGCGCGCCCGGACCGTCATCACTCTTGATCAGCGGCTGCATCTTGAGCGCGAGTTCGGCGGCGGCGAGATCGTATTTGGTCGCTTTGGCACGCCCGCGGGTCGAGGCGCCGTTATTCCAGACCAGCCGCTGCTGATAGGGGAGCACCGGCGCGGTCACGCCGCGCGAGGCCAGGATGCGGGCGATGCTCGGCGCCTCGGGCAATTCGGGCGCGGCGGTGATCACCGCGAGCAGCGGATCGTTCTCGGCCTTGGGCGAGCCCTTGGCGGTATAGAGTTCGGCAAGTGCGATCGAATGGAGCGGGCCGGGCTTCATCGCGGTCAGCTGCAACTGGGCATCGTTCCAGCGCTTTTCATGGATCGCCTTGAACACCGCGGCGTATCCGGCGCGCTGATCGGAATCGAGCTGGGCGGGAATGCCGCGCGCCATTGCCGCGGAGGCGGGCGGGTTGCCGGCGGGGGCGGCAACAGCGGGAAGCGCAGGGGCAAACAGCAGCGCCGAAGCGACGAGAAAACGCGCGACTTTCACTCAAATCCCCCCATCAACACTCTGAGGTCCTTCCAGGCATCGGCTTTGGCGACGGGCTTCTCCAGCAGGAAACGAGGATGGAAGCTTGCCACCACCTTACTTGTCCCGCCATCAAGGTTAACCTGGCGTAAACTTCCACGGGCATGGGCGACATCCAGCCCCGTGATGGCACGGCTTGCCGCATTACCGAGCGCCAGCACCCGTTTCGGACGCGCGAGCGAGAGATGATGGCGGATCAGCGCCTCGAGCTTTTGACCCGCTTCCTCGCTCACGCGACCGGCCGGCGGACGCTTTACCGCCAGCGCCGCGAGATAGACCGACTGGCGGTCGCGGCCGATCGCCGCGAGCATCCGATCGAACAGCGCGCCGGCATTGCCCGACAGCAATAAGCCGGCGGCGTCATCCTCGCGATCGGGCATGTCGACGACGATCATCAGCCCGCTCGCGACATCGCCTTGCGTGCCGAGCGGTTGGCCCGGCCAGCCGGCTTCGGGAGCGGCGGCGCCGATCCGCCATGCGGCGAACTCTTCCAACGTCGCGGGCAGCGTCGGCGATTCGACGGCAGCTTCCGCTACTTGTCCGGGCAGCCGTTCGATGACGGGCGGAGCGATGGCGCGGGCAAGCCAGTCGCGCGGCGAATCGTCGATCTCGCAATCGACTCCCGCGTCGCGCCACCATTCGAGCGCACTGGCGATACTTGCCCGCCAATCGTGATTCTGGTCAGCCCCCATAGCTGCTTGCATAGAGTCCCAGCTTGACCGCGGGGTCAATTCATTGGCACCGCATTCGCCGACAGACCGTTGTCGTCTTACGATGACTGGTCACAAAAAGGTCCCAAGGGAGGAAAAGGGATGAGCGAACGCGAGTCGATGCCGTACGATGTGGTGATCGTCGGCGCCGGGCCGGCGGGCCTGTCGGCGGCGATCCGCCTGAAGCAGCTCGCGGCCGAAAAGGGCGCGGAGATTTCGGTCTGCGTGCTCGAAAAGGGCTCCGAGGTCGGCGCGCACATCCTGTCGGGCGCGGTGGTCGATCCCCGCAGTCTCGACGAACTTATCCCCGATTGGCGCGACAAAAGCTGCCCGATGGCCGAGACGCCGGTCACCGACAACCAGCATTGGATCCTGACCAAGAAGAAGCGGTTTGGCATGCCGCATCTGTTCACGCCGGGCTTCATGCATAACAAAGGCACTTATACCGGCAGCCTGGGCAATCTGTGCCGCTGGCTGGCGGGGCAGGCCGAAGAGCTCGGCGTCGAGATCTTCCCCGGCTTCGCTGCCGCCGAGATACTCTACAGCGACGACGGTACGGTGAAGGGCGTTGCGACCGGCGACATGGGCGTCGCGCGCGACGGGACGCACAAGGCCGATTACCAGCCTGGCCTCGAACTGCACGCCAAATACACGTTCTTCTCCGAAGGCGCACGCGGGCATCTGACGCGCCAATTGGTCGACCGTTTCGATCTGCGCGCCGATTGCGAGCCGCAAGTCTATGGGCTCGGCATCAAGGAATTGTGGGATATCGATCCCGAGCTGCATCAGCCCGGCCGCGTCATCCACACTCAGGGATGGCCGCTCAGCGAAAGCGGCACCAATGGCGGCGGATTTCTCTATCACCAGGCGAATGGGCAGGTCGCGCTGGGTTTCGTGACCTGGCTCAATTATTCCAATCCTTACGTGTCGCCGTTCCAGGAAATGCAGCGCTGGAAAACGCATCCGGCGATCGCCGAAATCCTGAAGGGTGCCAAGCGCGTCTCCTACGGCGCGCGGGCGATCAGCGACGGCGGTTATCAATCGGTGCCCAAGCTGGTGATGCCGGGCGCCGCGCTGATCGGCGACAGCGCCGGCTTCCTCAACGTGCCGCGGATCAAGGGCACGCATACCGCGATGAAGTCTGGTATGATGGCGGCCGAAGCGGCGTTCGACGCGGTCCAGGCCGGGCGCGAAGGCGACGAATTGACCGCCTATCCCGACGCCTATGATGCGAGCTGGGTGAAGAAGGAGCTGTCGGTCGTCCGCAATGTGCTCCCGCTGGTCGAGAAGCATGGCGAGTTCATCGGCACGATCCTGGCCGGCATCAACATGTGGGTCGAGAGCTTCGGCATCAAAATGCCGTTCACGATGAAGCACCATGCTGACCATACGACGTTGTGGCGCAAGGATCTGGTCACGCCGATCGACTATCCCAAGCCCGACGGGGTGCTGACCTTCGACCGCCTGTCCTCGGTGTTCCTGTCGAACACCAATCACGAGGAGGATCAGCCGGTCCATCTGACGCTCAGGGATCCGGATATCCCGGTCGAGTATGATTTGCCGATGTATGACGAGCCGGCGCAGCGTTATTGCCCGGCGGGCGTTTACGAGATCGTTGGCCAGGAAGAAGGCAATCCCAAGTTCGTGATCAACGCGCAGAATTGCGTCCATTGCAAGACCTGCGACATCAAGGACCCGACCCAGAATATCGTCTGGGTGGTGCCGGAGGGCGGCGGAGGACCGAATTATCCCAATATGTAAGCCCGCTTTTGCCGCATGTGCCGCGTTGGCGTCAGCGTTCGTTCCGGCGAGCGCCCAGGCCGATGATTATGGCGCGTTCGGCCGCGCCCGGATCGCGGCGGCGAACGGCAATGTCGGCGTCGCCGCCCAGCAATATGGCATTGCGCTGACCAATGCTCCCGGCGATCCGACTGTCGCCAACCGCGCTTTTCGGCAGGCGATGGCGGCGGGCGACCTGGTGCTCGCGCGTCGCGCCGTGGCGGCGTTGGGAACCGGCGCGCCGAACGATGCCAAGCTGTTGCTCCTCGCCGATGCGGTGAGAGGCGGCAGTTCCGCTGCCGTCGACAAGGCCTTGGCCTCGCTCGACAAGACGCCGTTCGACTTCTTCGTGCCCGCGGTCCGCGCCTGGCAGGAATTCGGCCGCGGCGGTGATCCTACCGCCGGACTGGCGACGACGGAGCGTACCGGCGCGATCCGTCACATCCTGCTCGAGCAGCGTGCGCTGATCCTGATCGCCCGCAACGATATTCCGGGTGCCGCCAAGGCGCTGTCGGCGGAATTGCGCGGCAGTAGCGGTGGCCTGGATCTGCGCTATTCCGCGGCGGAATTGCTGATGGGGCAGGGCAATGACGCCATCGCGCGCGACTTGCTCGGCGGCTCCGATCCCGAAGTGGCGACGGTGCGAAGCCACCTTCGCGCCGTCAAGGCGACGCCGATGATCGGTATCGCGCGCCTCTACACGCGCCTTGCCGCCGATTTGACCGATCCCGGCACGACCCCGATCGCGATCACGCTGGCACGATCGGCGCTGATCCTCGATCCCCAAGACGGTCGCGCGCGCCTGTTGCTGGCCGCGGCGCTCGAACGGCAAGGCGCGCATGATCGCGCCTTGTCGGTGCTGGGCGAGATCGCGCCTGGCACCGCCTATAACGCACTCGCCCAGTCGATCCGGGTCGAAGTGCTGCGCGCCAAGGGCGATATGCCGGGGGCGCTCGCCACTGCCAAGGCGCTCGCCGAGGCGCCCGATGGCGACGCCGACAGCGCCGAGCATTACGGCAACATGCTGCTGATCGCGAACCGCCCGCTCGAGGCCGCGGTCGCCTATGAAAAGGCCCGCGACCGGCTGGACGACGATGCCGGCTGGTCGGTCTGGCTGCAGATCGGATCGGCCTATGACAAAGCTGGTCGTTGGGAACTGGCCCGAGCCGCGCTCGAACGGGCGGTGGCATTGGGCCCCGACCAGGCGGTTGCGCTCAATTATTACGGCTATTCGCTGATCGAGCATGGCGGCGACGCGGCGCGCGCGGTGGCGATGCTAGAAAAGGCTAATACATTGGCGCCGAACCAGCCCGCCATCGCCGATTCGCTCGGCTGGGCCTATTACCGGCGCGGCGAGGCCGACCGCGCGCTGCCCCTGCTCGAATCGGCCGGCGCCGCAGCCCCCGCCGATGCCGAGATCGCTGAGCATCTCGGCGACGTCTATTGGGCCGTCGGGCGGCGGTACGAGGCGCGCTACGCCTGGAAAGCCGCGCGGGTGGTGGCGACGCCCGATGCGACCGCACGGCTCGACGCCAAGATCCTCAACGGCCCGGCCGCGACGCGCTCGTGACCATCGTCGAGGCGGCGCCGGCCAAGATCAACTTGGCCCTCCACGTCCGTGTGCGGCGGGCGGACGGCTATCACGAGATCGAGACCTTGTTCGCGTTTCTGCGCGACGGCGACACTGTGTCGGTAGAGGTAAGCGATCGCGATCATTTCGCGCTGACCGGTCCGTTTGCGGAGGGGCTGAGGGGCGAGGGCAACAATCTCGTCCTGGCCGCGCGCGATGCCTTCGCCGCGGCGCACGGGCCGCTGCCCCCGCTCGCGATCACGCTCGACAAGCATTTGCCTGTGGCGTCGGGGATCGGCGGCGGATCGGCCGATGCGGCGGCAACGTTGCGGGCGCTGGCGCGGTTGAAGGGGGTCGATCCGGCGGCATTGGCGGGGGTCGCGCTGGAACTGGGGTCGGATGTCCCGGCGTGCCTGCTGGGCAAGAGCGCGACGGGCGAGGGACGCGGCGAGCAATTGCAGGAAGTCGACGGGTTGAGCGGGATACCGGCCCTGCTCGTAAATCCTGGCGTCGCCGTTTCCACGGCCGCCGTCTTTCGCGGTTGGGATGGTGCTGACCGAGGTCCTCTATTCCCCCGTCACCCCGGCCCTGTGCCGGGGTCCACCGTGCCGCAAACCCCCAAAGCCGGGGCTGAGTTGCACGGTGGATGCCGGGACGAGCCCGGCATGACGGATTGGGTTGGTGTTGCCGTCGAGGGTCGCAACGATCTCGAAGCTCCGGCGCGAGCGATTGCCCCTGCGATCGGAGCCGTGATCGACCTGCTCGCAGCCCAGAGCGGCGTCACGCTCGCCCGCATGTCCGGATCAGGCGCCACCTGCTTCGCTTTGTTCGACAGCGACGAAGCGAGAAGCGCCGCGCGCCACGCGATTACCGCCGCCCAACCCAACTGGTGGTGTCTCGAATCGACACTCGCGTAACACATTGGCGTGCCAGTCCGGGACCGCCCGCCGGCACTTAACCATCGTCCTCCGCCGGAATCCTCAACTGGCCCCTGACTTGCTGAGTAGAGGTTACGCAGGTCCGTCTCCACGCCGCGCCCGCGAATGGTCTCCGGCCATAAACCGGACGTCATCGGTTGTGGGAGCGGCTTCGGCCGCTCCCCGCCTCAGCGAATTTCAGCAATAGTCTTGCGCGAACGGGCCTTCCCGCGACATAGGCGATCGCGCCATGACTAACATATTCGACAAATCGAACCTCCCCAGCCGCCACGTCTCGGTCGGTCCGGAGCGCGCCCCTCACCGCAGCTATTATTACGCCATGGGCCTGACCGAGGAGGAGATTGCGCGCCCGTTCGTCGCAGTCGCTTCGGCGGGCAACGATTCGGCGCCGTGCAACACCACGCTCGACGCCCAGGCCGACGCCTGCCGGCGCGGCGTGGAGCAGGGCGGCGGCATGCCTCGGCGTTTCAACACGATCACGGTGACCGACGGCATCGCCATGGGCCATCAGGGGATGAAAGCCTCTTTGGTCAGCCGCGAGGTCATCGCCGATTCGGTCGAGCTGTCGGTGCGCGGCCACTGCTATGACGCGCTGGTCGGCTTTGCGGGTTGCGACAAGTCGCTGCCCGGCATGATGATGGCGATGCTGCGCCTCAACGTGCCGTCGATCTTCGTCTATGGCGGCTCGATCCTGCCTGGCCGGTTCCACGACCGCGACGTCACCGTCGTCGACGTGTTCGAGGTGGTCGGCAAATATGCCGCTGGCGCTTGCCCCTTGTCCGAGGTCCATGAACTCGAGAAGGTGGCCTGTCCGGGACATGGTGCGTGCGGCGGCCAATATACCGCCAATACCATGGCCTGTGTCGGTGAGGCGATCGGGTTATCCTTGCCGAACAGTAATATGGCGCCGGCTCCTTACACGTCGCGTGAGCAGGTCGCGGTCGCCGCCGGCGCGCAGGTGATGGAATTACTCGCCCGCAATATCCGCCCGCGCGACATCTGCACGCGCCAGGCGTTCGAAAATGCGGCGCGGATCGTCGCCGCGACCGGCGGGTCGACCAACGGCGCGTTGCATTTGCCCGCCATGGCGCACGAGGCGGGAATCGAGTTCGACCTTGTCGACGTCGCCGAGATCTTCAAGACCACGCCCTATTGCGCCGACCTCAAGCCTGGCGGGAAATATGTCGCCAAGGACATGTACGAGGCGGGCGGCGTCTACATGCTGATGAAGACGCTGCTGGCCGAAGGGCTCCTGCACGGCGACTGTCTGACGGTAACCGGCAAGACCTTGGCCGAGAATATCGACCAGGTGACGTGGAACCCCGACCAGAAGGTCATCTACGACGCCAAGACGCCGATCACCCCGACCGGCGGCGTCGTGGGCTTGCGCGGCACGCTGGCACCGAACGGGGCGATCGTGAAGGTAGCGGGGATGCATCGCCTGCAATTCGCGGGGCCCGCGCGGGTATTCGATTGCGAGGAGGAATGTTTCGCCGCGGTCGAGGCGCGCCAGATCAACGAAGGCGAAGTGATCGTGATCCGCTACGAAGGACCCAAAGGCGGTCCGGGCATGCGCGAGATGCTATCGACCACCGCGGCGCTATACGGCCAGGGCATGGGCGAGAAGGTCGCGCTGATCACCGACGGACGCTTTTCGGGCGCCACGCGCGGTTTCTGCATTGGCCATGTCGGGCCCGAAGCCGCCGAGTGCGGCCCGATCGCGCTGATCGAGGATGGCGACATGATCCGGATCGATGCCGAGGCGGGGACGATCGATCTCGACGTCGCGGAGGACGTCCTGGCCGAGCGCCGCAAGACATGGAAAGCGCGGGTGTCCGATTATGGGTCGGGCGCTTTGTGGCGCTATGCGCAGAATGTCGGCCCTGCCTATAAGGGCGCCGTGACCCATCCTGGAGCGGCGGCCGAAACTCATGTCTACGCGGATATCTAGCGCTCTGGCGTTTGGGTTGATTGTCACCGCCTGTTCGGCCGACCCGCGATCGTCGGCCGGCAACGGCAATAGCGAGTTCGACAATGCGCTCGCCCAAGCGAGTTCGGATGCCGAGGACGATGGCCGCATCGTCTGCGCGCCTGCGGGCAATGCCGCCTTCTCGCGCCAATGCACGCTTGATCGCGTGCAATCGACCGAGGGGCTGATCCTGACCGTGCACAAGCCCGACGGCGGATTCCGCCGCTTGTTGGTGGTCAAGGATGGGCGAGGTGTCATCGCCGCCGACGGTGCGGAGGCGGCCAAGGTCACGATCGTCGCCGATCATCAGATCGAAGTGGCGATCGGCGGCGACCGCTTCCGTTTGCCCGCGACGATGAAGGGCAAGGGCGCTAATAGCGCCAAATGATTCCGATGGAAGGTTTGCCGATCGTCACCGCCACTGCGATGCGCGCGGCGGAAGAGGCCCTGTTTGCTAGGGGAATCTCGCAATCGGCGCTGATGGAACGCGCCGGCGCCGCGGTCGCGCGCGAGGCGTCGCGCTTCGCGATGAAACGGCCGATCCTGGTGCTCGCCGGCCCGGGCAATAATGGCGGCGACGCCTGGGTGGCCGCCCGGATCCTGCGCGATGGCGGGCATGACGTCATGGTGGCCGCGCTGGGCGAGGCGAAGCCGAGCGTCGCGGCCGAGAAGCGCGCGCAATGGACCGGCGAGGTGGTGACGCTCGCCGATGCGCCGGCGCGGCCGGTGCTCGTCGACGGACTGTTCGGCATCGGGCTCAGCCGGCCGTTGGCGCCTGATATCGTTGGCCAATTGCAGCGGTTGGTAAGCGCCGCGCATTTCACGCTCGCGATCGACTTGCCGTCGGGCATGGATACCGATCAGGGGCTTTCCTTGGGTGCCGCAGGCGCAACGGTGACGCTCGCGCTCGGCGCGCTCAAACCGGCCCATGTGTTGGGCGAAGGCCTCGATCACTGTGGCAACGTCTTGCTTGACGATCTCGATATCCCGGTAGCTACGCGCTGGCGCACGGTGCCGATCCCACGGCTGAAGGCGCCGGGCCCGCGCAGTCACAAATATACGCGCGGGCTGGTCGCGATCCTGCAGGGTCGGATGACTGGCGCAGCACGGCTCGCGGCGAAGGCGGCCTTGCACGGCAGTGCAGGATATGTCGTCCGAGTCGGCGAGGATGACGGGCAGGGGCCGGACGCGATCGTGCATCGGCCGCTAGCCGACTTTGACACGATATTGGCGGACGAGCGCACCGGCGCGGTGGTGATCGGCCCCGGGCTTGGCCGCGAGGAGGAGGCAAGAGCGCGGCTCGACGCCGCGATCGCCTCGGCACGTCCGCTGGTGCTAGACGGCGATGCGCTAAGTCTGATCGGGCAGGACGCGGATCGGCTGAGCGACCGCTCGGTGCCGACCTGTCTCACGCCGCACGAAGGCGAGTTCGACCGGATGTTCGGTGAAGGAAAGGGCAGCAAGATCGACCGCACGCTTACCGCCGCAGCCGCTACCGGCGCGGTGATCGTCCACAAGGGCGCGGACACCGTCATCGCCACGCCGCTGGGCGACGCACGGGTTCACGTTGGCGGATCGTCCTGGCTGTCGACCGCGGGCACCGGCGATGTGCTCGCCGGCCTGCTCGGCGCGCGTTTGGCTGGAGGCGTGGCTCCGCTCGCGGCGGCTGAAGCGGCCGTCTGGCTTCATGGTCGTGCTGCGCAACTCGCCGGGCCGGCTTTTGCCGCCGACGATCTGATCCCGTGTTTGCCGCGTGCGATCGCGGAGTGTCTGCGATGACCATCGACACGATCATCCGCGTCGCCGCGCGCGGCGAGGGCGTCACAGCCGATGGACGTCATGCAGCGCTGGCGGCACCGGGCGACGTGCTCAACGCCGACGGCTCGGTCACGCCGGGTCCGCATCACCAGGTACCGCCATGCCGTCACTTCCCGACCTGTGGCGGGTGCCAGCTCCAGCATCTGGATGACGCGAGCTACGCGGCATTCATCACCGACCGCATTGCTAGCGCGCTCGCCGCGCACGAGCTCGAAACCGATATCCGTGCGCCGATCGTGTCGCCGCCCAATGCGCGGCGCCGGGCCTCGCTCCATGCCGAGGCGAAAGGCGGCCGTATCCGGTTGGGCTTCGCCGAAGCAGGCAGTCACGCGATCGTCGATATTCAGGAATGTCATATACTTGCGCCGGAATTGTTTGCCCTGGTGGCGCCATTGCGCAAGCTGCTGGCGCGGCTCAGGCTGAAGCGCAGGGCGGACGTGCAGATGACGTCATGCGATCAGGGAGTGGAATTGCTGATCGGCGCGAGCTTCGACGGGCTCGAAGCGGCGGAGGCGATCATCGCCTTTTGCCAGCAACACAAGGTCGCGCGCTTCGCGACCGATGACGGCATGGGACCCGAGACGCGGTGGGAGCCCGATCCGGTCACCATCACCCTAGGAGGAGTCGCGGTGCCGTTCCCGCCAGGCAGCTTCCTCCAGGCAACACGCGACGGAGAGGCGGCGCTGATCGCCGCGGTGCGCGAGGCGGTGGGGCAGGCGGGCACGATCGCCGATCTGTTCGCCGGGCTCGGCACCTTCGCGCTCTCGCTGGCCCCGGCGCGGATCTATGCGGCGGAAGCGGGGCGTGACGCCATAATGTCGTTGAAAGCAGCCGCCGGGCGTTCTGGACGACAGGTGTTCGCCGACCATCGCGATCTCTATCGCCGGCCGCTGACGGTGGAAGAACTCAGCCGCTTCGGGGCGGTCGTCCTCGACCCGCCGCGTGCGGGTGCGCGGGATCAGGCGGCTGGGTTGGCGCAGACGACGACGCCGGTTATCGCCTATGTATCTTGTAATCCCAGTAGTTTCGCACGCGATGCTCAGATCATCTGCGACGGTGGGTATCGGCTCGACTGGGTACAGCCAGTCGGACAATTTCGCTGGTCGACGCATGTCGAACTTGCGGCGCGGTTCAGTCGTTGATCTCCAAGTCTTGGCCCTCGATTTTACGCTTCCCCGGCGAAGGCCGGGGCCTAGTTTCGTGCCATGGCGAGAGTATCCCGCCGTCGTGGATACGTCGCGACTAGGCCCCGGCCTTCGCCGGGGAAGCGTTGGATTGGACGATCAGCCTTCGGGATAGTCCGCGCGCAGGAAGTACAGGCCGTCGGGCGGCGCGTTGAACCCCAAAGCCGCGCGATCCGCCGCGTCCAATGCGGCCTTCAGATCGCCTTTCGACCACCTCCCCTGGCCGACCAGCTCGAGACACCCGACCATCGACCGCACCTGATGGTGGAGGAACGACCGCGCCGAGGCGAATACGCTGATCCGCGCGCCGTCGCGAAGGACGTCGAGGTGGTCGAGCGTCTTGACCGGACTATCCGACTGGCAATGCGCCGATCGGAACGTGGTAAAGTCATGCCGTCCGACCAATATTTGCGCGGCATCGTGCATCGCATCGGCGTCAAGCTCCTGCGGCACTCGCCACGCCAGCCCCTTTTCCCAGGTCAATGGGGCGCGGCGGCAGCTGATGCGATATTCGTAGTGGCGGGCGAGGCACGAGAAGCGCGCATGCCAATCGTTGGACACGATTGCGCAGTCGAGGATCGCCACCGGATCGGGCCTGAGGCGCGCGTTGAGCGCTTCCATCAAGCGGAACGGCGTGATCGCGCGCGTGACGTCAAGGTGCGCCCGCATGCCCAGCGCGTGGACGCCGGCATCGGTCCGCCCGGCGGCGTGAACGGTGACATCTTCCTGGACGATCTCCTTCGCTGCGCGCTCTATCGCCGCTTGCACGCTGGGCCCGTGATCCTGCCGCTGCCAGCCCATGAAGGGACGGCCGTCATATTCGACCGTAAGCGCAAAGCGCGTCACAGGCGCGTGCCGATGTCGATGGAAAAGCCGCGCAAAAGATCGTTTGACGTCATGACGCCACGTCCTGCGCGCTGCACCGCGAGCGGACGGATCGCGCCTTCGTCACAGGCGATGGTCAGTTGGCCGTCGAGAACCTCACCCGGCGCGCCGGATAGCTCCATGACGGCGGCGCTGAGGACCTTGATGCGCTCGCCGGCATATTCGAAATAGGCGCCCGGTGCCGGATTGAACGCGCGGACCTGGCGTTCCACCTCGACGGCCGAGCGGGTGAAGTCGATCCGCGCCTCGGCCTTGTCGATCTTCGACGCATAGGTAACGCCATCTTTAGGCTGCGGCCGGGGCGGGAAAGCGGCGGGATCGGCGAGCACGCGCACCATCATCCGCGCGCCCATCGCGGCCAGCTCTCCAGAGAGGATTCCCGAAGTCTTTCCGTCGATTGGCGTACTTTCCTCCAGTAGAACGGGACCTGTATCGAGTCCGGCTTCCATCTGCATGATCCCGACGCCGGTCTCGGTATCGCCGGCCAGGATCGCCCGCTGGATCGGCGCGGCGCCGCGCCAGCGTGGCAGCAGCGATCCGTGAACGTTGAGGCAACCAAGCCGCGGCGCATCGAGCAAGGCTTGCGGCAGGATCAGCCCATAAGCCGCCACGACCGCGACATCGGCGTCCAGCGCCGCGAACGCCTCGATCGCCCCCGGTTCCTTGCGGAACGACAGCGGCGTGCGGACCTCGATCCCCAGCGCTTCGGCGCGCGCCTGGACCGGCGACGGCGTCAGTGCCTTGCCGCGGCGCCCGCCGGCGCGGGGCGGCTGGCTGTATGCCGCCACGACGTCGTGACCGGCGTCGATCAGGGCATCGAGCACCGGCACGGCGAAGTCGGGGGTTCCCATGAAGACGATCCGCATGGGGCACGCCTTTCGCCCCTTGGCAGGGGGGCACGCAACCCCCTATTTGTTCCCCATGGCATCGCAGGAAATCGAAGCGCTGACCCAAGCGCTGGCCCGTCTCCCGGGGCTCGGCCCCCGCTCGGCGCGTCGCGCGGTGCTGCATTTGCTCAAGAAGCGTGAGGCAGCGCTGGGTCCGTTGCTCGCCGCGCTGGAGGCGGTCGACCAGAAACTGGCGACCTGTTCGACCTGCGGCAATGTCGACACCAGCGATCCGTGCGCGGTCTGCGCCGATCCGCGGCGCGACCAGCGGTCCTTGTGCGTGGTCGAGGAAGTCGCCGATCTCTGGGCGCTCGAACGGTCGCGACTGTTCCCGGGACGCTATCATGTGCTGGGCGGGCGGTTATCGGCGCTCGACGGCGTGCGGCCGGAGGATCTGGCAATCGCCAAATTGGTCGGCCGGGTCGAGGCGGGCGGGATCGATGAAGTCGTGCTGGCGATGAACGCCACGCTCGAAGGGCAGACCACCGCGCATTATATCGCGGAACGGATCGAGCGGTTTCCGGTACGGCTTACGCAGCTAGCTCATGGCCTGCCCGTTGGCGGCGAGCTTGATTATCTCGACGAGGGTACGCTGGCCCAGGCGATGCGCGCGCGGCGGCCAGTGGGCTGACTGTGATTTCGCGCGAAGAGGCTATCGCACCCGTTTGACGTAGATGCGGCCGCCGTCGCGGCGCTCGGTCTGGAAATTGGGCACTGCCTCGATCAGGTCGGCAAGGCGTTTATAGCCATAATTGCGCGCGTCGAAGCTCGAGCGATTGCCCGCCCGCTCGCCGAGTTCGGACAAATTGACGAATCCGCGCTCGTCGCGCTTCACCGCGTCATAAGCATCGACCAGCAGCTTGAGCAGTTCCGGGTCGACTTCGGACTTGCCGTTGCCGGCGGCAGCCTGGCTGCCGTTGACGGTCTCCGGGGCAGGGGCCTGGCGGAGCGCGGTGACGTCGATATAGCGGGTACAGGCTTGGCGGAACGCTTCGGGCGTCTTCGATGTGCCGAAGCCGTAAACGGGCAGGCCGTCCTGGCGGATCCGCATCGCCAGCGGCATGAAGTCCGAATCCGACGACATGATGCCGAAGCCATGGACGCGGCCGCGATAGAGCAGGTCCATCGCGTCGATCGTCATCTTCATGTCGGTCGCGTTCTTGCCCTTGGTCAGGTCGAATTGCTGCTGCGGCTCGATCCCGTAGCGGACCGTCTGGTCGCGCCATGCCTTGAGCGCGGGCTTGGACCAATTGCCATAGACGCGGCGGATGTTGACGGTGCCGAGTTCGGCCAAGATCGTCAGCACCGGGTCGAGCGTCTGCGACGAGGCGTTATCCGCATCGATCAGCAAGGCGATATTACGGGCATGAGTCTCGTCGGTCATGGCCCTGGTGATAGCGGGCGCGACGCGCGTTGCGCAATCGCGCCCGTATCGGGGGCTTTACCGTGCGGCCGAGCGGCTGCGCATCGCGTCGACACTCCACGCCCCCGCACCGGCCGAGGCGAAGAAGAGGAAGATGAAGGCATAGAGCATCGCCGGCTCGCCGCCATTGACCGCCGGGAAAAAGCTCTTGGGCGCGTGCGCCATGAAATAGGCGATTGCCATCATCCCCGACAGCACGAACGCGACCGGGCGGGTGAACAAGCCGAGCAGAAACAGCCCGCCGCCGACCAATTCGAGCGTTCCCGCCGCGTAGAGCAGGGGATTGAGCGGCATCGGGAAAGGCGGGATGCCGAAGAATTTGGACACGCCATGCTGCATGAAGCCGAGCGCAGTCACGATCCGCAGCAAGGATTGAAGCTGGGACGACCAGCTGGCGGGAATCGGCATGATGATCTCCTCTTCGTTACGGTCCCGACCTAGAAGGCGCCACGGCGGCCGACCAGTCAACAGGAAGAAACGATCCGTTACCTGTTGGGATAGATGATACTGATCACCTCATATTCCTTCTCGCCCGCGGGCAAGGTCACGCGACGCAGGTCGCCGACGGCGGCCCCGCGCAGCGCCCGCGCAAGCGGCGCGTTCCAGCCGATCAGGCCCTTGCCCGCATCTGTTTCGTCGTCGCCGACCAGGGTCAGCGTGCGGTGATTGTCGTCCTCGTCTGCGATCGTGATCGTGCAGCCGAACCAGGCGCGGCTGGTGTCGGGCTGTTGCGCCGGATCGACCACTTTCGCCGCCTTCATCCGCTTCGACAGCCAGCCCAGCCGCCGGTCGATCTCGCGCAACCGTTTGCGGCCATAGATATAATCGCCATTCTCCGACCGGTCGCCATTGCCGGCCGCCCAGGCGATCGTTTCGACCAGCTTCGGGCGTTCTTCTGCGAAGAGTTGCTCATATTCAGTCCGCAACGCGGCATAGCCGGCGGGAGTGATGTAATTGGGGCGGTCGTTCATTCTCTATCCGTCACCCCAGCCATCCTCCATCCGTCACCCCAGCGCAAGCTGGGGTCTCAAGCCGTATCGCGCCGTCGCCTGAGACCCCAGCTTGCGCTGGGGTGACGGCTAGGCGGCCCAATGGCGGGTAGGCGGCTGGGGCGACGGACAGGCTGGAGTGACGGGCAAGTTGTCAGCCCGGCCGCTTATTACCCAAATACCAGCTCAATCGCGCGTTACCGACCGACATCGAGCGTTGCGGATTGATCAGGTCGTAAACTACCGCGTTTTCCAACACATGCTGGACGTAGCGCTTGGTCTCGTCGAACGGGATCGCCTCGATCCAGTCGATCCAGTCCACGGCGCCAGTGCGCGGGTCGCCATTCGCGGCCAGCCATTTGTTCACGTTGCCGGCGCCGGCATTATAGGCGGCGATCGCCAGCGGGTAGCTGCCATATTGATTGTAGAGCCGCTGGAAATAGGCAGTGCCGAGCTGGATGTTATAATCGGTGCTGCTAAGCAGCATGCCCTGATCCCAGGCGAGGCCAAGCTTGCCTGCCTGTTCGCGCGCGGTGCCGTTCATCAATTGCATCATCCCGCGCGCGCCGGCGCGGCTGATCAGCGAGCGGTCGAACTGGCTTTCCTGACGCATGATCGCATGCGCCATCGTCCAGCTCGATGCCGACGATGCGGGGATATTGACCGTCGGAAATCCCGAACGGCTGTAATCGGTGACGCCGTTCAACAGCGCGCTCCGCCCGACCATCACCGACAGATCAGGCCGCCCGAGCGTCCGGGCCAATTCGTCGGCCAATACATGGTCGTCGACAGTGCTCGCCAGGTTGGCGATCTGGCGCAGGAACAGGCTCTGATCCTCATGCGCGCCAACCGTGCCCAGGAACTGCGCCGCGCGGACCACTTCGTTATTGTAGAAAGCGGAGCGCTCGGCGGGCGGGATTGGCGGGGGCGTCGGTTCGGCGGGGGCAAGCAGCGGCTGGCCGAGGCGCTCGGCCGCTAGCTGGCCATAGAATTGATCGCCATAGCGCGCCGCCGCGGTCAGGTTGCGAGTCGCTTCGTCGTTCTGGCGGGCGGCCTGGGCGGCGCGTCCCGCCCAATAATAGCCCTTCGCCTTGAGCGCGGTCGACCGGGATCCGCCGGTATAGCGGACGAACATGCCGATCGCGTCGGAGGGACGACCCAACCGCTTGAGCGCGGTTTGCCCGGCAAGCCAGACCAGATCGGTATAGGGGTCGCGCTCGGCGAGAGGACGCAGCGCTATGTCGGTGCCGGTGGGATAGGCGTCGTCGACCTGGCTCGCGATATTGTACGCGGTCGAATAGTCGCCCGCCTCGACGGCGGCCCGGGCATTGCGCAGCAGCAGGTCGAACCAGCGGTCGACATCGAGCGGTTTGCTGGAGAAATTGTGCGGGCGGGCCAGCAGCGCGCGCGCCGATCCGGCGGCGCCACTATTGGTCAGCCAGATCGCCTTGTCCGCCAGATAGCCAGGATCGCCGGCGCCGATCGAATCGGCATTGCCGGCATCGGGCGCATTGGCGCGGAGCGCGAGCCGTGCCGCGAACAACGGACGCCGCGCGGCGCTGGTCAGCGCGAGCTGGCGCGCCGCAGCGGCGGTCTGGCCCTGCCACAGCAACTGGTCCATCCGCACATCCTGGTCCTTCGCCAGCAGCGCATCGGGCCAGGTCGTCAGCACCTTGCTCTCGTCCGTCGGCGACAGGCTCCCCTGGGCCCAGGCATTGCGGGCGGCAGTCCGCGCGTCATCCATCGAACCGGTCGCGGTCAGCGCCTCGGCGAAGCGGACCCACGACGTGCCGGTTTGCGGCGGATAGCGCCGGAAGAACGCAACCGCGGTCGATGGCGACCAGCCCGGCATGGCCAGCGACGCTTCGGCAGCGCGGCGCATCGCGACATCGCCGGGCCACCCCGGATGCGCGAGCAGGAAACGGGCATAGCTTTCGAACGGAGCGCTATTGGTCTGCCTGAGCGAGCGCCATTCGGTGATCGCCGCCGACAAGGCGCTGACCGACCGGGGGTCGACGCTCGGCGTTCCCATCAATTTGGACTTGGCCCATTCGAGCTGATCCTGGAACGCCATACCCGTCGCCGCCATCCCCGAGAGGGCGGCGGCGGCAATCCCGTTTTTCAACCACGACGCAAGCATGTGGACAGGATATGCTCTCGCGCCCTATCTGTCAGGATATAAAACAACGAAAAAGCGGCGGATCGCCGCCACGCGGGAGCGTTTAGGCATGTTTTCGGGATCGATCCCCGCACTGGTCACGCCGTTTGCGGCGGATGGCGCCTTCGCCGAGGACGCCTATCGCGAACTCGTCGAGTGGCAAATCACCGAGGGATCGGCCGGCTTGGTACCGGTCGGGACGACCGGCGAAGCTGCGACATTGACCTATGACGAGCATTTTTATGCGGTTCGCGTCTGCGCTGAGCAGGCCAATCGCCGCGTGCCCGTGCTCGCCGGCGCCGGGTCGAACGACACCCGCGTCGCGATCGCCAATGTCCATGCCGCCAAGGCCGCCGGTGCCGATGCGGCGTTGATGGTGCCGCCTTATTACAACCGACCGAGCCAGGAAGGCATTTTCCGCCATTTCGAGGCGATCGCGCGCGAAACGCCGCTGCCGATCGTGCTCTACAACGTCCCCGGGCGCACCGTGACCGATATCCAGCCGGCGACGATGGCGCGCATCGTCAAGGCGTTCCCCCAAGTCTTCATCGGGGTGAAGGATGCGACCGGCAGTCTCGGTCGGGTGACCGAGCAGCGGCTGGGCTGCGGTCCGGATTTCGTCCAATTATCGGGCAATGACGAGACCGGGCTGGCATTCAACGCGATGGGCGGGATCGGCTGCATCTCGGTCACCGCCAATGTCGCGCCGCGCCTGTGCGCCGAATTCCAGGCCGCCTGGGCGGTGGGCGATCATGCCACCGCGCTGGCGCTCCACGACCGGCTTTACCCGCTCCACGTCGCGATGTTCACCGACGCCTCGCCGGGCCCGGTCAAATATGCGCTCGGCAAGATCAAGCCCGATTGGCCGATGCACCTCCGCCTGCCGATGACCGAGCCGAACGACGCGAGCCGCGCGGCCGTCGATGCGGCGATGGCGACGGCTGGGCTCTGATGTAGCATCGCTTCCCTCAGCCGATATCGGCAGCCAGGCTCGTGGGTCGCGCCTTATGATGCGATCCACATCGTCCGCACTGGTTGCTCTTTATCGGCCGTCAGAGGATTAGATCCTGCAACGGCCGACGGCGCTCTGCGTTGCTGACCGGCCCCGCGCTTCTTCCACGCCTAAGGCGGCGATTGGCGTTGCCAATCATCGCCTTATTCGCGGGCGCTCGAGCTTACTGATCCAGGAACGACCGCATCTTGCGGCTGCGGCTCGGGTGCTTGAGCTTGCGCAGCGCCTTCGCCTCGATCTGACGGATGCGTTCGCGCGTCACCGAGAATTGCTGGCCGACCTCTTCCAGCGTGTGGTCGGTGTTCATCCCGATGCCGAAGCGCATGCGCAGCACGCGTTCCTCGCGTGGGGTGAGCGACGCCAGCACGCGGGTCACCGTTTCCTTGAGGTTGGCCTGGATCGCGGCATCGACCGGGATGACCGCATTCTTGTCCTCGATGAAATCGCCCAGGTGCGAATCCTCCTCGTCGCCGATCGGCGTTTCGAGGCTGATCGGCTCCTTGGCGATCTTCATCACCTTGCGGACCTTTTCGAGCGGCATCGACAGGCGCTCGGCCATTTCCTCAGGCGTCGGCTCGCGGCCTTGCTCGTGGAGGAACTGGCGGCTGGTCCGCACCAATTTGTTGATCGTCTCGATCATATGGACCGGGATGCGGATGGTCCGCGCCTGGTCGGCGATCGAGCGGGTGATCGCCTGGCGAATCCACCAGGTCGCATAGGTCGAGAATTTGTAGCCGCGGCGATATTCGAACTTATCGACCGCCTTCATCAGGCCGATATTGCCTTCCTGGATCAGATCCAGGAACTGCAGCCCGCGATTGGTGTATTTCTTGGCGATCGAGATCACGAGGCGGAGATTGGCCTCGACCATCTCCTTCTTGGCGATCCGTGCTTCACGCTCGCCCTTCTGCACCATGTTGACGATGCGGCGGAATTCGGGGAGCGCCATGCCGGTCTGCTGCGAGATCTCCGAAATCTCACCGCGGATGCGGTCGACCGCTCCGCCTTCGTTCGCGGCGAAAGCGGTCCACTTCTTGTCCAGCCCGCCAACCGTCGCCAGCCACGAATCGTCGAGCTCGTGACCCTGATAGCGGTTGAGGAAGTCGGCGCGGCTCACCTTGTGGCGTTCGGCCAGGCGCAGCATCTGTCCGCCCAAAGCGGTCAGGCGCCGGTTGAAGCTGTAGAGCTGGTCGACCAGATATTCGATCTTCGCCTGGTGGAACTGGACGCTCTCGACCTCGGCGGTCAGGTCCTCGCGCAGCTTCTGGTACTTGCGCTCCTCGGCTGCCGACAGCTCGCCACCGGCGCCCATCGCGTCGAGGCGCTGCCCCTGCATCTTGGAGAATTTCTTGTAGATCGAGGTGATATTGGCGAACCGCTCGAGCGCCATCGGCTTGAGCTGCTCTTCCATCTGCGCGAGGCTGAGCGTGTTGTCCTCTTCCTCGTCGTCCGAGATACGCGGCGCACGACGCTCGGTCATGTCGTCGTCGTCCTCGTCGGCCGCCTGGACCTCCTCGGGCTCTTCTTCTTCCTTGAAGCTGGCGCCGGCGGTCTTCTCGCTGATCTCGCCCGAATCGTCGTCCTCGGCGCCTTCGACCTGCTCGGCCGACGGGCCCTTGGACAGCATCGCGTCGAGATCGAGGATCTCGCGCAGCTGCATCGTGCCTTCGTTGAGCGCGGTCGACCAGTCGATGATCGCGTTGAACGTGATCGGCGATTCGCACAGGCCCAGGATCATCGTGTCGCGGCCGGCCTCGATCCGCTTGGCGATCGCGATTTCGCCCTCGCGGCTGAGCAATTCGACCGCGCCCATCTCGCGCAGATACATGCGCACCGGATCGTCGGTGCGGTCGATCGTTTCTTTCTTCTTGGTCTCGAGCGCGGGCGCGTTTTCCTCGGACGAATCGACCGGATCGATATCCTCGTCCTCGTCCTTCTGATCCTCGCCGTCCTCGCCGCCCTCGTCATTCTCGACGACGTTGACGCCCATTTCGTTGAGCGCGGACATGACGTCCTCGATCTGCTCGGAGGACATCTGGTCCTGCGGCAACATCTCATTGAGCTGGTCGACGGTTATGTACCCGCGCTTCTTGGCGCGGGCGACCAGCTTCTTGATCTCCGCGTCGTTGAGATCGATCAGCGGAGCGTCGCCCGTCTCGGCCGGTTCTGCCGCTTCCGCCATAGTCGTCTTCACCATCAAATGCCCTCGGTTTTACGCTTCACGCGTAATTTTACGCGTCATTGTTCGCTTGGATCAGATTTGCAAGCCGCACTTCCAAAGCACGTTGCTCGCGCAACAGTTCCATCTGCCGCTGAAAAGCTTCATCCGATGTGGACATTTCCAGTTCGGATGTCGCCTGCGCCAGCGCCGCATCGACTTCGGGCCTTGCCACCATGATCGCTATCGCCTCATCCAGGTCGGCGCTGGCCCGCTCGGGCTCTGCACCATCCTGGGTAAAGGAATAGGGAGTGGCATCGGCCCTCAGCAGATCGGTTGTTATCTGACCAAGTCCTGATGAGCCCAATATGGTGATCAGACGCTGGCTATCAAGCGCTCGGTCCTCAAGCGCCAGATCGACCACGGCTTCGAACAATCGTCCGAGCGCGCCGCCAGAGTCATTGGCACCCAGTTTGAGGCTGCCCAGCACTTCCATATGGCGAGCGATTTCCGTGGGATGGCGGATCAATCCGGCGAGTACGGCCTTGGCCAGCAACCGGTCGATCCCGGCGGCGCGCACCGCTTTCGCCTGGGATGTGGCTGGCGGCAGGGGAGGCACCCATTTGGTGCCCGGCTTGCGTGGCGTGAACTGGCGCGGGGTGAAATCGCGTTGCGGGCGGGCGAACAGGTCATCGATGCGACGGCGGAATTCGGCCTGATATTCATGGCGCACGTCGGGATCGGCGATCGTATCGGCATGAGTCATCAGCCGGCGCTTGAGCCCCGCGCGTTGTTCGGGCGTGTCGAGCGGCTCGGCGGCATGTTCGTACGCCCACAGTCGGTCGACCAGCGACTCGGGTTTTTCCACCAACGCCTCGAACGCCGCGGGACCACGAGCGCGGACGAGGTCGTCCGGATCCTGTCCCTCGGGCAAGGTCACGAATCGCAGGCTGCGTCCGGGGGCGAGGCCGGGCAGGGCGCGCAACGCCGCGCGGATCGCGGCCTTCTGCCCGGCCGAATCGCCGTCGAAGCAGAGGATCGGCACGTCCGACAGCCGCCACAACCGTTCCAGCTGATGCTCGGTCAGCGCGGTGCCGAGCGGCGCCACCGCTTCGCCGAACCCGGCCTGGGCGAGCGCGATCACGTCCATATAGCCCTCGACCACGATGATCCGGCCGGCCTTGCGGCTGGCGGGCGCGGCGCGATCGAGATTGTAGAGCGTGCGGCCCTTGTCGAAGAGCGGTGTGTCGGGGGAATTGAGGTATTTGGGTTCGCCCTGGCCGATCACGCGCCCGCCGAACGCGATCACGCGCCCGCGCGCATCGCGGATCGGGATCATCAGCCGCCCGCGGAACCGGTCGTACGGCTCCTTATCGTCGACTTTGATCAACATACCCGATTCGATCAGCGCGGGGTCGCCATAGCTTTTGAGCTCCTCGCGCAGCTTGCCCCGCGAATCGGGCGAATAGCCCATGCCGAAGGCGCGCGCGGTCTCCGCCTTGATGCCGCGCTTCTCCAGCACCGCGCGCGCTTCGGCGCCGGCGATGCCGTTCAACTGGTCGGTGAAGAATTGCCCGGCGTCGGCCATCAAATCGTGCAGGCCCTTGGCGCGCTCGGCGCGTTCGACCGACTGGCGGTCCTGCGCGGGCATCTCCATGCCGGCGGCCTGGGCGAGTTCCTTGACCGCGTCGATAAATGGCAGCCCTTGCTGCTCGGTCATCCAGCGGATTGCGTCGCCGTGTGCGGAACAACCGAAGCAGTGATAGAAGCTCTTGTCGTCGTTGACGTAGAACGACGGCGTCTTTTCGCTGTGGAACGGGCAGCAGCCCTTGAACTCGCGGCCCGCCTTGGTGAGCTTGACGGTCTTCCCGACCAGCGCGGACAGCAGGGTTCGCGCGCGGAGTTCGTCGAGAAAGGCGGGGGTGAGACTCACCCGAGCATTATATCACGCTATTGGCGCATAGCCGTGGGGTTTGGCAACCGGGGCGAAATCTCGATTTCGGCATTGCCAATCAGATAAGTATGCGCTTATCTGTCGGCATGATTGAGAATGAGCTGTTCAAGGCTCTGGCCGACCCGACCCGCCGCGCGATCTTCGAGAAGCTGGCGAGCGGCAGCATGAACGCCAGCGCCTTGCGGAACGGCATGACCATCAGCCAGCCGGCAATGTCCCAGCATCTTGCCGTGCTGCGCACCGCTCGGCTCGTTCGCGAAGAGCGGCAGGGGCGTTTCGTGAACTATGAGGTCGACCCGGAGGGGTTGGCACTGATCGCCGCATGGCTGACCAAATACCGCGCTTACTGGCCCGCGCGGATCGATGCGTTGAAGATCTTGCTGAAGGACATGGAGCCATGAGCGATACCGCGCCCGAAAACCAGGCGGAGGATCTGGTGTTCGAATACGAACTCGATGCCCCGCCCGAAAAGGTCTGGCGAGCGATCAGCATTCCTGGCTTTCGCGCCAAATGGCTGCCCGCAGAGGATCTGGCCGATGCCGATCCGGTCTCCACCGCACCAGGCGAGGAAATCCGCTACGCGATGCGCGACGGCGAACCGCTGTTCCTCGAAAGCGTGGTTATCTTTCAGATCAGGCCCGGCGCGGCCGGCGGCTCGGTCCTCAGGGTGGTTCACGGCCTGACGGATGCGCGGTTGGTGCCACGCAAGGTGTCGGCGGCGAACAATAACGGCCCTGTGATGATGCTCGCCGCCTGACGTTCCGCCCACCAGCAAAAATTCCAGCTCATAGGAGTTCGCCGATGCGCGAAGCGATGCAACTCGTCCCCATGGTCATCGAGCAATCCAGCCGCGGCGAACGCTCGTTCGACATTTATTCGCGCCTGCTCCGCGAGCGGATCATCTTCCTGAACGGAGAGGTGAACGACGCCGTGGCCGCGCTGGTCTGCGCGCAATTATTGTTCCTGGAGGCTGAAAATCCGAGGAAGCCGATCCAGCTTTACGTCAATTCACCCGGTGGCGTCGTGACCAGCGGCCTGGCGATATACGATACCATGCAATATATCCGCGCACCCGTTCACACGCTCTGCATGGGGACGGCGCGGTCGATGGGCTCGTTCCTGCTGATGGCGGGCCAACCCGGCGAGCGCGCCGCCTTGCCCAATGCCAGCATCCTCATCCACCAGCCATCGGGCGGCTTCCAGGGGCAGGCGTCGGACATGCTGATCCACGCCGAGGAAATCTTTCGCACCAAACAGCGCATGACCCGGCTCTACGCCGAGCATTGCGGGCGGACCTATGAGGAGTTCGAAGCCGCGATGGACCGCGACCGTTTCATGACGGCGGAAGAAGCGCTGGAATGGGGCCTGATCGACCGCATCCTCACCGAACGTGAGGCAGGGACGGTGGGGGTTGATGCCTAATCACTTCGTGCTCAAGCGAAGGGTGAGAACCCAAGGTAATCCACGACGTTGCTACGCTGGGTTCCGTCTAATGCCCAACCGTCACCCCGGCCTTGTGCCGGGGTCCACCGGGCTGCAAGCGCGGGACAAGAGGTTCAAGGGTTAGGCTAAACTGCCCGATGGATGCCGGGACAAGCCCGGCATGACGAATTGAATTGCTGTTTGTCGATCCGCCCTACGACAGAGCCGCCTTCACCAGCCCGCTTGCCTTGGACATGTCCAGGTTCTGCGCATGCCGAGCCTTCAGTTCGCCCATCACGCGGCCCATGTCCTTCATACCCGACGCACCCAGTTCGACCTTGATCGCCTCGATCGCCGCGCTGGTTTCCTCGTCGCTCATCTGCGCTGGCAAGAACCGCTCGATCACGTCGATCTCGCCCTGCTCGACATCGGCGAGTTCCTGGCGGCCGCCCTTCACGTACATCTCGATCGATTCGCGGCGCTGCTTGACCATTTTCTGCAGCACTTCGGTGACCAGCGTGTCGTCCTCGGTCGGTTGCGCTTTGACGCGTTCCTCGATGTCGCGGTTCTTGATCGCGCTCTGGATCAGGCGGATCGCGGCGGTTCCCTGCTTGTCTCCGCCTTTCATGGCGGTGATCAGCGCGTTCTTGATGTCTTCTCTTATCATGAAGCCCACATAGCGACGCGAGCCGGTTGACGCGAGGGGGGTAGGGGTCTAGGCGCCGAGCCTTAGCGACATCGCTGCCCAAACCAACGGAGTGCCCGCCGACAATGGCCGACGCCAAGCCTTTTGCCGTGCCCGAAGGGGCGACCGGATGCCTCGTTTTGGCATCGGGAGATGTTTTGTGGGGCAGGGGATTCGGTGCCGAGGGCCAGGCGGTCGGCGAGGTGTGCTTCCACACCGCGATGACCGGCTATCAGGAGATCATGACCGATCCCTCGTTCGCCGGTCAGATCATCACCTTCACCTTCCCGCATATCGGCAATGTCGGCGCCAATCCCGACGATATCGAGGCGGACAATCCCCACGCGCTCGGCATGATCGTGCGTGAGGATGTGACTGCGCCGTCGAACTTTCGCTCGGTCGAGCGGCTCGACGACTGGATGAAGCGCCATGCGCGGGTCGGCCTCTCCGGGATCGACACGCGCGCGCTGACCAAGCGGATTCGCACCGGCGGCGCCCCGAACGGCGTCATCGCGCATGCCGCGGACGGTAAGTTCGACGTGCCGCTGCTGCTCGACATGGCGCGTGCCTGGCCCGGGCTCGAGGGCATGGACCTGGCGATCGCGGTCACCACCGAGATGGATTACGGTTGGGAAGGTGGCGTCTGGCGGCTGGGGTTCGGCTATGGCGGGGAAGGGCGCGAGGATGATCGCCCCCACGTCGTCGCGATCGACTATGGCGCCAAGCGCAACATCTACCGCAACCTCGTGAAGGCTGGCGCCAAGGTCAGCGTCGTGCCCGCCACCGCGACCTTCGACCAAGTGATGGCGCTCAAGCCCGACGGTCTGTTCCTGTCGAACGGCCCGGGCGACCCCGCCGCGACGGGCGAATACGCCGTCCCGGTGATCCAGCAATTGCTTGAAACCAACATCCCGCTGTTCGGCATCTGCCTTGGCCACCAGTTGCTCGGGCTGGCCGTGGGCGCGAGCACGACCAAGATGTTTCAGGGCCATCGCGGCGCCAACCATCCGGTCAAGCGCCTCAGCGATGGCCGGGTCGAGATCACCAGCATGAACCACGGCTTCGCGGTCGAACGCGACAGCCTGCCGGCCAATGCCCGCGAAACGCATGTGTCGCTGTTCGACGGGTCGAATGCGGGTCTCGAACTGACCGATCGCCCAGCGTTCAGCGTGCAATACCACCCCGAGGCGAGCCCAGGGCCGCAGGACAGCTTCTATCTGTTCGAGCGGTTTGTCGGTTCGCTGAAGGGCGGCAAGTGATCGGAGTGATGCTCGCGAGCATGGCGCTCCCTGCCGGAATGCCGTCCGATAGATGGCGCCCGCCTCCGTTTACGCAGCGTATGGCGGAAGTATTGAGCATCTGTGGCGTAGAGCGGCGTCAGGTGCATTATTTCAACGGTGTCGAGGACCCCGGCTACGCGATACGCCTAACCCGGCAGCAATATGAATCGTCGGCCCTCAAACGGTGTCTCGAACTACAGATCAAGCGGCGCAAGCTGACCAAACAGCTCTTTATCATTCAGCCCTTCCCGGATCGTCCCTAATGCCCAAACGCACCGACATTTCTTCGATCCTCGTCATCGGCGCCGGGCCGATCGTCATCGGCCAGGCGTGCGAGTTCGATTATTCGGGCACGCAGGCGATCAAGGCGCTCAAGGAAGAGGGCTATCGCATCGTCCTGGTCAATTCGAACCCGGCGACGATCATGACCGATCCCGAGCTGGCTGATGCGACCTATATCGAGCCGATCACGCCGGGCGTCGTCGCCAAGATCATCGAGAAGGAGCGCCCCGATGCGGTGCTGCCGACGATGGGCGGGCAGACCGCGCTCAACACCGCGCTGGCGCTCGCGCAGGACGGCACGCTCGAGAAGTTCGGCGTGATCATGATCGGCGCCGATGCCGAGGCGATCGACAAGGCCGAAGATCGGCTCAAATTCAAGGACGCGATGACCAAGATCGGTCTCGAAAGTGCGCGCTCGGCGATCGCGCATTCGGAGGCCGAGGCGCTGGAGGGGCTGGAGAAGGTCGGCCTGCCGGCGATCATCCGCCCGAGCTTCACGCTCGGCGGTACCGGCGGCGGCGTTGCGTACAACAAGGACGAGTTCATCGACATCGTCCGCAAGGGGCTCGACGCCAGTCCGACCACCGAGGTGCTGATCGAGGAATCGTTGCTCGGCTGGAAAGAGTACGAGATGGAGGTCGTTCGCGATCGCAAGGACAATGCCATCATCGTCTGCTCGATCGAGAATATCGATCCGATGGGCGTCCACACCGGCGACTCGATCACCGTCGCGCCCGCACTGACGCTGACCGACAAGGAATATCAGATCATGCGCAACGCGTCGATCGCGACGCTGCGTGAAATCGGTGTGGAAACAGGCGGTTCGAACGTTCAGTTCGCAGTCAATCCGAAGGATGGCCGCCTCGTCGTCATCGAGATGAATCCGCGCGTGTCGCGCTCGTCGGCGCTGGCATCGAAGGCGACCGGCTTCCCGATCGCCAAGGTCGCGGCCAAGCTGGCGGTCGGCTATACGCTCGACGAGATCATCAACGACATTACCGGGGCGACGCCGGCGAGCTTCGAACCGACGATCGATTACGTCGTCACCAAGATCCCCCGTTTCGCCTTCGAGAAGTTCAAGGGCGCCGAAGCGGTGCTGTCGACCGCGATGAAGTCGGTCGGCGAGGTGATGGCGATCGGCCGCAACATCCATGAATCGCTGCAAAAGGCGTTGCGCGGGCTCGAAACCGGGCTGTCCGGGTTCAACACGGTCGACCGGCTGGTCGGTGCGCCGCGCGACGAGATCGAAGCGGCGCTGGCTGTCGCCACGCCCGACCGGCTGCTGGTTGCCGCACAAGCGCTGCGCGAAGGCTTCACCGTCGCCGAAATCCACGCGATCGCCAAATACGATCCCTGGTTCCTCGAACGGATCGAGGAAATCATCGCCGCCGAGAACGAAGTGATCGCCAACGGCCTGCCGCAGGACGCGGCTGGCATGCGCCGGCTCAAGTCGATGGGCTTCAGCGACAAGCGGCTCGCCTATCTCGCGGTGCAGTCGGTCGGCCTGCGCGACCGGTTCCCGGCGCGCAGCGGGCTGATCCACGAAGCGGTCAAGGCGATGGCCGGCGGGGTCAATGAGGATGAGGTGAGGGCGCTGCGCCATCGGCTGGGCGTGCGCCCGGTGTTCAAGCGGATCGACACCTGCGCTGCCGAGTTCGACGCCAAGACGCCGTACATGTACTCGACCTATGAGGCGCCAGGCTTCGGCGCGCCCGAGGACGAGAGCCAGCCATCGACGCGGCGCAAGATCGTCATCCTGGGCGGTGGTCCCAACCGGATCGGGCAAGGGATCGAATTCGACTATTGCTGCTGCCATGCCTGTTTCGCGCTGGCCGATGCCGGGTTCGAAACGATCATGGTCAATTGCAACCCGGAGACGGTGTCGACCGACTACGACACGTCGGACCGGCTCTATTTCGAGCCGCTGACTGCCGAGGATGTGCTCGAAATCCTCCATACCGAGCAGCAAGCGGGCGAATTGGTCGGCGTGATCGTCCAGTTCGGCGGGCAGACCCCGCTCAACCTGGCGCGCGCGCTGGAAAAGGCCGGCATCCCGATCCTCGGCACCAGCCCCGACGCGATCGATCTGGCCGAGGACCGCGAGCGCTTTGCTGCTTTGGTCAACAAGCTCAAGCTGCATCAGCCCGCGAACGGCATCGCGCGCAGCCGCGACGAGGCAGTCGCGGTGGCCGAGCGCATCGGCTATCCGGTGCTGATGCGCCCGAGCTATGTGCTCGGCGGCCGCGCGATGGAGATCGTCGACGGCACCCAGCAGCTCGACGATTACATCCAGACCGCCGTCCAGGTGTCGGGCGATTCGCCGGTGCTGATCGACCAATATCTGCGCGACGCGATCGAGGTCGATGTCGATGCGATTTGCGACGGCACCGACGTGGTGGTCGCCGGCGTGCTCCAGCATATCGAGGAAGCGGGCGTCCATTCGGGTGACAGCGCCTGCTCGATCCCGCCTTATTCGCTGCCGGATGACATCATCGCCGAGATCGAGCGCCAGACCGATGCGCTGGCGCGCGCGCTCAACGTCGTCGGGCTGATGAACATCCAGTTCGCGGTCAAGGACGGCAAAGTCTATCTGATCGAGGTCAATCCGCGCGCCAGCCGCACGGTACCGTTCGTCGCCAAGGCGATCGGATCGCCGATCGCCAAGATCGCCAGCCGCGTAATGGCGGGCGAGAAACTGGCCAATTTGCCCAAGATCGATCGCGACATCAGCTATTATGCGGTCAAGGAGGCGGTGTTCCCGTTTGCGCGCTTCCAGGGGATCGACCCAGTGCTCTCACCGGAAATGAAGTCTACCGGTGAAGTTATGGGAATCGATCAGGATTTTACCGCGGCATTCGGCAAGGCGGAGCTCGGGGCGGGGACCATCCTGCCGGAGAGTGGCACGGTGTTCATCAGCGTCAAGGACAGCGACAAGCCGGTCATCCTGCCCGGCGCCCGCGCGCTCGCCGATTTCGGCTTCACCGTCGTCGCGACCGGCGGCACCGCGGACTATCTCAGCGAGCATGGCGTGCCGGTGGAACGCGTCAACAAGGTAGCGCAGGGCCGGCCGCATATCGTCGACCGGATCAAGGACGGCGGGATCGACATGATCTTCAATACGACCGAAGGCTGGCAGTCGCTCAAGGACTCGCAGCCGATCCGCCAAGCAGCGGTCGCGCAGAAGATTCCGCACTTCACCACGGCCTCGGCTTCGGTCGAAGCTGCAAAGGCTATTGTCGCACTTGCAACACGGTCACTTGAAGTTCGGCCGTTGCAATCCTATCATTCGCACTCGCACAATTGATCCCCTCACAAGAGAAACAGGTGCGGGCGGTCCGGGGACGGGTCGCTTGGGGATGAATATTTGAAACGAGGGACCAGGGGTTATGGCGACTGTTGAGAAGATGCCGATGCTGCAAGAGGGCTATGAAAAGCTCACTGCGGATCTGCGCCGTCTCAAAGACGAGCGGCCCCAGATCGTCGATGCGATCGAGGAGGCCCGTGCGCACGGCGACCTGTCGGAAAACGCCGAATATCATGCCGCCAAGGAGCGTCAGGGCCAGATCGAGGCGTCAATCGCCGATATCGAGGACAAGCTCAGCCGCGCGCAGATCATCGATCCGACCGAATTGTCGGGCGACAAGGTCGTGTTCGGCGCGACGGTGACGTTGCTCGACGACGACGAGAAGCCGGTCAAGTACCAGATCGTCGGCCAGACCGAGGCGGATGCCAAGAGCGGCCGCATCTCGTACAATTCGCCGCTCGGCCGCGCGCTGATCGGCCGCAAGGTCGATGACGAGGTTGAAGTGTCGGTGCCGGCCGGCGACCGCTATTACGTCGTCGCCAAGATCGAGTTCATTTGAGCGGGATACATCTGCCGCGCGGGCGGTTCACTGACGCGCTGGTCGCGTTCACCGCCTCTGCTGCCGTGATCCAACTGGCGCCCGCGATCGCGCAGGCGGCCTTGTCCTATGGGTTTTCCCCGCCTGCGTTCCTCACCGGCGCGCTTAGGATACAGCCGTTCGTCTGGCTTTCGCCTTTGGTGTCCCAGTTCCTGCTCGGGTCGCTCGTCGCGACGTTGTTCAACACCGTGTTGATGCTTATCGCCGGCCGCTATGTCGAAAAGGCGCTGGGTGGGGTTGGGCTGCTCGTGACGTTCGCAGCGGGCGCCTATGGCGGTGCCATCGCGCGGCTGGTGCTGACGCCGGGATCCCCGCTGGTTACTGCCAGCATGAACGCGGGATTCTTCGCCACGATCGGCGCCTATCTGATGCTGTATGGCATCCCGGGCGGGATTTCGGTCGCGCGCCGCTATCCGCGTCCGGTTCAGATCGCCTCGTTGGCGCTGATCTGGGCGGTGATCCAGCTTGCCTTCATGCTGCCGACAGGGGGTATCGAACTTTCGCTAAACTTGATCGATCCGCTCGGCGGGTTGCTGGTCGGCACGCTGCTGGCGCGGCCGTTGCTCGCCTGGCGGTATCGCAAGGCATGACTTCACCAACCCTCCCTCTGACGGGGGAAGGTCGCAGTGGAACGTCGATACGCTAAAGAGCGTACCCTGCCCTCAGCCGTGCGGCGCCTGCAGATCGGGATCGGGCTCGAGCAGACGATGCAGGTGGACCACCACGAACTTCATCTCGGCATCGTCGACCGTCCGCTGCGCGGCGGCGCGCCAGGCTTTTTCTGCGCTGGCGTAATCGGGAAAGATACCGACGACCTCGATGCTGGGTTGATCGAAGTCGAGCGTTTGCGGGTCCTTGACGCGGCCGCCGAATACGAGGTGGAGCTTGCTCATGGCTCCACCCCATAACCTGCTGCGGTGCAGCGTTGAAGCGCCTATTTGGACTTCTTCGCCGGCTTTAACGGTGGCGCGTCGGCGGCGGTACGATTGAGCGCCGCGTCGCCCGCGCTCGACACCGCCTTGGCCACCTGGTCGATCAGCTTCGACACCTGCGCCCTGGCAGCGTCCTTGCTGAGCGGCAGCGAGCCGAGCTCCGCCTTGGCGGCCTCGCGCGCGGCTTCGGCGGCGCCCGCTGCGACACCGGTCAGGCGCTTGCCGACCGAGCCCAGCAATTCCGTTTCGCGCTTGGTCTTGGGCAGCAGGGCACCCGCCGCCAAACCGATCGCGATCCCGCCGGCGATCACCGCCAGCGGATTAGCCTCGATCGCCTTGCCGGCGCGTTCCGCGGCCTTGCGCGTTTCGTGGAGCGCGTCGTTGGTCGCGCCGCGTGCCGTCGCCAGGGCGCTTTCCATGCGGCCGCTCTGTTTGGTCTCTGCTGTCTCGGTCATATCCATGTCCCTCTTGTCTGGGGTCGAACTCTTCATGCGTCGGTCGGTTGCCTTCGGAGCAGGCGCGCGAGCGGTTTACGCGCGATAAATGCGGTCAACAGCGCCGTGATCCCGATGGCGGGCAGGGGGTTGCGCTTCACCGACTCGATTCCCGACCGCGCCATTTCGCCACCGACCTCTTTCAGTTCCTCGATCGCGTCGCGAGCGAGGGCGCTGGGCTTTAACCGTGATTGCAGCGCGACGACCGTTTGAGCGAGTTGACGCCGCGCATCGACGGAATTGGTCTCCGCCTTCACCAGTTCGTCGTCGATCAAATTCACGGCCGCTCGCCCTTGTCCTTGATTTCGGTCGCCTTCTTGACCAGCAGCCAGGCGCCCCAACCCATGATCGCGGTGACCAGCACGCCGCCACCGACGACGATCAAGGTCGCCCAGCCGGGGCCGACCAGCCAGCGCAAGGTCATCAGCAATCCGACCAGCGCGGCCACCAATACTGCTTGCGCCAGCACCAGCGCGCCGATTCCGAGCAGGATCGCGTTGCGCGCTTCGTCCAGCCGTAAGAACAGCCGCGCGCGATAGAGTTTGAGCTCCGCCCGAACGAAATTCTCGCCATCGTCGATCAGTCGGCTGACCAGCGACGTGATGTTCTCCTCGGGCTGCGGCTCCCCCTCCACGCGCGGCCGCTCGGATCAGGCTTTGGTGTCGTTCGACGGCTTGTCCGACGCTTTGTCGGCCTGACCGTCAAGCCCTGCCTTGACCAATCGCGCGAGGACGAAGCCGATCGCCGCCGCGGTGCCGATGGCGACTGCAGGGCTCTTCTTCACGAACTCTCGCGCATCGTCGATAATGTCGTCGACCTGCTTTTCCTTGAGCGCGCCGGAGAAATTGGCGACCGCATCGGCGGCGGAGCGGGCATATTGGCCATATTGCTCGCCGACCTTCTCATCGACCGTGCCGGCGGCGTCCTGCAGCATCCTGGCCAGCTCGTCGAGCGCGGTGCCGGCGCGGCTCTTGCCATCCTCGGCATAGCCTTTCGCCTTTTCGCCCGCGTCGTTGGCGAACTTGATCACATTGTCCTTCAGCGCTTGGGTGGCGTTGGGCTTTTCGGTCCCGCCGGTATCGTTCGGCGTCTCGTTCGATGCGGTATCGGCCATGCTACTCTTCCTTACTGGTTCGCTGTCGATGGACGTCGACAGTCGCTGTTCCATATCGACAACCAAGGCGGCGCCTGCCGGTTCCGTGTTGCAGGACAAGCGATTTGCCGCCCGCGCGCGAAGCCGTTAGAGCGCCGCCGCGACGCCCCAAGTCAATTCCTATTACCCCCAATCTAGGAAGACCGTTCCATGACCGCAATCATCGACATTCACGGCCGCCAGATCATCGACAGCCGCGGCAATCCCACGGTCGAGGTCGAAGTGATGCTCGAGGACGGGTCGTTCGGCCGCGCAGCGGTGCCGTCGGGCGCGTCGACCGGTGCGCATGAGGCGGTCGAATTGCGCGATGGCGACAAGAGTCGCTGGTCGGGCAAGGGCGTGCAAAAAGCGGTCGACGCGGTCAATGGCGAGATCGCCGACACGTTGCTCGGCTTCGATGCCGAGGATCAGGCCGAGGTCGACGCCGCGATGATCGCGCTCGACGGCACGCCCAACAAGGCCCGGCTCGGCGCTAATGCGATCCTGGGCGTCAGCCTCGCCACCGCCAAGGCCGCGGCCGATGCGCGCGGGCTGCCGCTCTATCGCTATGTCGGCGGGGTCAACGCGCATGTCCTGCCGGTGCCGATGATGAACATCATCAATGGCGGCGAACATGCCGACAATCCGATCGACTTCCAGGAATTCATGATCATGCCGGTCGGCGCCTCGTCGCTGTTCGAGGCGGTGCGCACCGGGTCCGAGATTTTCCACACGCTCAAGAAGATGCTTCATGAGAAGGGCCTGTCGACCGGCGTCGGCGACGAAGGCGGCTTCGCGCCCGACATCGCCAACACCACCGACGCGCTCGATTTCATCATGCGCGCGATCGAAGGGGCAGGGTACACGCCCGGCGACGACGTGATGCTGGCGCTCGACCCGGCCTCGACCGAATTCTTCAAGGACGGCAAGTACCACATCTCGGCCGAGGGCAAGGTGCTGACCCCGCACGAGATGGCGGCTTATTATGCGGATCTGGTCGCCAAATACCCGATCATTTCGATCGAGGACGGCATGGCCGAGGACGATTTCGAGGGCTGGAAGGCGCTGACCGACATGGTCGGCGACAAGGTCCAGCTGGTCGGCGACGATCTGTTCGTGACCAATCCCAAGCGTCTGGCGGACGGCATCGAGCGCGGGCTCGCCAATTCGATCCTGGTCAAGGTCAACCAGATCGGCACGCTGACCGAGACGTTGGCGGCGGTGTCGATGGCGCAGCGCAATTCCTACACCGCGGTGATGTCGCACCGCTCGGGCGAGACCGAGGATGCGACGATCGCCGATCTCGCGGTCGCGACCAATTGCGGACAGATCAAGACCGGCAGTCTGGCGCGGTCGGACCGGTTGGCCAAGTACAACCAGTTGATCCGGATCGAAGAGGAACTGGGCGACGTCGCCGTGTTTGCTGGGCGGAGTGTGATCCGCAGTCGCTGACCTCAACCGTCATGCCGGGCTTGTCCCGGCATCCAACGCGCAACAACGGCTAGATTCCGTTGTGGAAAGTTGGACCCCGGAACAAGCCCGGGGTGACGGAATAGTGTGGTTCCGCTGCTCCGCCCGATTCAATTCGTCGCCAATCCGATTCGATTCGGCGAAACACGGTAAATACGGGCTTGATCCGCGAGTCGCGGTGCGCGAGAAGACGAACCCAAGATGTCGTCTCGCCGCCGCACCACCTTTGGTTCCGTTTTTCGTCGTGCCGCCTTTCCCGCGCTCGCGTTGGGGATCATGGCGTTTTTCGGCACCTATGCGGTCGTCGGCAGCAATGGCGCGTTGGCTTATGGCGACTATCAGCGGTTGCTCGCCAAGAAGCAGCAGCAGCTTGCGGACCTCAAGCAGAAGCAGACGGTGCTCGCCAATCGCGTCCAGTTGCTCGATCCGAACAAGGTCGATCCCGACATGGCCGACGAACTGACGCGCAAACAGCTCAACGTGGTCAATCCCAACGAGGTCGTCGTCCCGCTCAAATAAGCGGTGCAGGACTTGATCCTGAGCAAGTAGCTGGCATCGCGCCGCACAATCTGGCAGCACTCCCGGTCGTAAGGTTCGGAGAGTCCAATGAAGTTCAAGCTGCTGGGCGCGGTCGCCTGTATCGCGCTGGCGTCGTGTCATTCGTCGACCACTTCTTCCAACGTCAACGCGACCAACGTCAACGAAACCATTGCGAACACGACGGCGCCGGTGCTGGCCGGACCGTCGCCGCAATGGGCGCATTTCCGCGACGGCTTCATCGATGGCTGGTTCAAGCTCGACCCCGCCTTCGCGGTTTATCAGGGCAAGCACGAGTTCGACGGGGTGATGCCCGACTGGAGTCCATCCGGGCTGAAGGCGCAGGCCGATTTCCTGCACAAGGCGATCACCGATGCCCAGGCGTTCGACAAGGCCAAGCTGTCCAAGGAGGATGGGTTCGAGCGTGATTATCTGATCCAGGTCGCGCGCGGAAAACTGTTCTGGCTGGAGGATGCCGACCAGCCGCACACCAACCCGGCTTATTATGTCGGCAACGGCCTCGATCCGAACACCTATATCGCGCGGCCCTATGCGCCGGCCAAGGTACGGATGGAGGCGCTGATCAAGTTCTTCCGCCAGGTGCCCTCGGCGGTGTGGAACATCCGCACCAATTTGCGCACGCCGATGCCCGAGAGCTTCATCAAATACGGCGTCGCGGCGTTCAGCGGCTTCGCCGATTATTATCGTGGCGACGCGCGCAAGGCGTTTGCCAGCGTCCACGACAAGAAGATGCAGAAGGATCTGAAGGACGCCTCCGAAGCCGCGGCGGTGGTGACGGGCGACCTCGCTAAGTGGCTCGGCAACCAGAAGAAGACCGCGACCAAGGATTTCGCGCTGGGGCCGGAGAAGTTCCAGCGCATGCTGGCCGAGACCGAAGGCGTCGACACCCCGCTCGACCAGCTCGAGGCGGCGGGCAAGGCCGATCTTGCCAAGAACCAGGAGGCACTCAAGCAGGCTTGCGCCAAATATGCGCCGAAGAAGACCATCCAGGCGTGCATGGACAAGATGTCGGCCAACAAGCCGGCCGGCAACGATCCAGTCGCCGAGGCGCGGCGCCAGATTCCGATGCTGCGCCAGTTCGTGGTGTCGCACGACATCGTTTCGATCCCCGGTACCGAACAGGCTTTGGTCGAGGAAAGCCCGCCCTATAACCGGCAGAATTCGGCCTATATCGATCCGCCCGGGCCGTTCGATAAGGGCATTCCGTCGGTCTATTACATCTCGCCGCCCGACCCGAGCTGGCCCAAGGCCAAGCAGCTCGGCTTCGTTCCGGGCAAGATGGACCTGTTGTTCACCTCGGTCCACGAAGTGATGCCAGGCCATTTCGTCCAATTCCTCCACGCCAACCGCTCGCCGTCGCTCTTCGGTCAACTCTATGTCGGCTATGCTTATGCCGAGGGCTGGGCGCATTATGCCGAGGAGATGATGTGGGATGCGGGCCTTGGGAATGGCGATCCAGAGACGCATATCGGCGAATTGTCCAACGCCTTGCTGCGCGATTGCCGCTTCCTGTCGGCGATCGGCATGCACGCGCGGGGCATGACCCAGGCGGATTCGTACAAGATGTTCCGCGAGCAATGCTATCAGGACGAAGGCAATTCGGATCAGCAGGCAGCGCGCGGGACGTACGATCCGGCCTATCTCAACTACACGCTCGGCAAGCTGATGATCCGCAAGCTGCGCGACGACTGGACCGCGACGCGCGGCGGACGAAAGGCGTGGAAGTCGTTCCACGACCAGTTCCTGTCATACGGCGGCCCGCCGATCCCGCTGGTGCGTGGAGCAATGATGGGGACCGAGGCGAAGTCTGTGTTTTAGCCCTCTCCCGCTTGCGGGAGAGGGTTGGGTGAGGGTCTTCTTTCTTCTTCCAGGCGGATAGAGCCAAAAGAAGAAAGAAGACCCTCACCCTCCCACCGCTTCGCGGCGGGCCCCTCCCTCTCCCGCGGGCGGGAGAGGGATAAAATAGATCTACCGCGTCGTCTTGAGCGTCGGCACGTCTCCCTGCACCTCAGTGCGGCTCGGATTGCGGATAGAGGGACGCAGACGCGCGATGCTGCAAAGGCCGGCCACGACCGCCAATCCAACAGACACCAGCGGCGGCACGCGGCCCGCGCCGATCCCGAGCGCGAGCAACAGCGCGACGACGGTGGCGCCCGTCGTCTGCCCCGTCAGGCGTACGGTCGAGATCAGCCCGCCCGCCGCCGCCGCGCGGTCGCGCGGGGCGCTGCCGATGATCAGGCGCGCATTGGGTGGCAGGAAGGTGCCGAAGCCCGATCCGCACAAGGCCATCCGCCAGGCGATGTCGAAATAGGTTGGCTGGTCGGGCAGGAAGGCGATCAGCAACAGCGCGACGATGCTGATGCACATGCCGATACCGCCGAGCAGGCCTGCCGGGATGCGGTCGGACAGCCAGCCGGCCATTGGGGCTACGATCATATTGGTCAGCGGCCAGGGCGCGATCGCCGCGCCGACCATCGCCGCGCTGAAGCCGAATTCCTGGGTCAGGCGGAATGGTGTCGACAGCAACAGGGTCATCGACGCGATGAACGCGGTATAGGCGCCGATCACCGATAGCGCGATGACCGGGCGCTCGAGCAAATCGAGCGGCAGGATCGGGTTGGCATCGCCCCGCTCGCGCCGGACGAAATAATAGCCGATCAGCGCGCCGGCCCCGACGATCGCCGCGGACACGACCGGACTGTTGCCATGAACCGCGCTTTCCGCGCCGCCGATCACCAGCCCGAACATCGCCGCGCACATGCCGGCACCCAACAGATCGAAATGGGCGTGGCGCGGCTTGGGATCGGGCAGCGCACGGCCGAGCGCGAGGCTGAGCAACGCGAAGGGAATCGCGCAGGCGAATACCCAGGGCCAGGGCGCGATTGCCAGCACCAGCCCGCCGATCGTCGGCGCGGCGGCGGCCGAACTCGACACGATCACCGAATTGATCCCGAGCCCGCGGCCCAATTGCTTCGACGGATAGGTCGAGCGGATCAGCGCCGACGATACGCTCAGCGCGCCGGCCGCGCCGATCGCCTGCGCCGCGCGGACGACGAGCAGGAACGGCAGGCTCTTGGCAAAGAAGCATAACAGGGTCGCGACCGTGAAGATCATCTGCCCGACCTGGTACATCCGCTTCAGCCCGATCCGCTCGCCGAGCCCGGCGAATGGCAGGAGCAGCATGACCAGCATGAGCTGATAGACGGTGACGATCGCCACGACCGAGCTCGAATCGACCTTCAGGTCGCGCGCGATCGAAGGCAAAGCGACATTGGCGATGCCGCCGTCGATGATGATCAACGCGGTCCCGCAGCACAGCGCGCCGATCGCGAGATAACGCTGCGGCAGCGGCAAGCCATCGCTGCGCGCCGGTTCGACCTCGGGTTCGAGATGGTGGTCCGCGTGATGCTCGCCGCTCATGCCGGGCTCCATCCCGGCGGCGCCAGTTCGAACCCGGCGAAATCGAAGCCCGGCGTCACCACGCAGCTGACCAGCGCCCAGCCATCGCGCGGTTCGGCCGCTTGCCAGGCGGCGGCCGGCACCAGCACCTGCGGATTGTCGGGGCCGAGGCGATGGTCGTGGGTCGTGCCGTCCGCATGGATCAGCAACGTGAGCGGATGGCCATCGTTCCAGATCCACAATTCGGCGGCATCGACGCGGTGCCAGTGCGAGCGTTCGCCGGCATCGAGCAGGAACAGGATCGCGGTGGCGAGATCGCGGCCGCCGCGCGGATCGGGCGTGCGCATCGTCTCCCGGAACCACCCGCCCTCGGGATGCGGGGCGAGGTCCAGGCGAGCGACGAGCGGATGCGGCATGGGGATGTCCATGCTCCCGGGAATCGGGGCAGGACAACCCCAAAAGGGATTACGATTCACGAACGCGCGTCACCAGGCCTTTGCCCTCTCCCGCTTGCGGGAGAGGGAGGGGCCCGCCGCGAAGCGGTGGGAAGGTGAGGGTCTTTTTTCTTCTTTTTGACGATCCCTCGCTTGGAAGAAGAAAGAAGACCCTCACCCAACCCTCTCCCGCAAGCGGGAGAGGGCTATTTCTAATGACCTGATTTCGCCGGCAACCTTGGCCTGCGACCGCCACTGTGCTTTGAAGCGGGGCATGCCGATCCTCCCCCCGCGCCGCCTTCCTGCCATTCTCGCCGCGTGCGGACTGGTCCTATCGCCGATCGCCCAAGCGGCGCCATCGGACGCCGTCGCGGCGGTGGATCCGTTCATCGGAACAGGGGGAGAGGGGCACACCTTTCCCGGCGCGGTGTCGCCGTTCGGCATGATGCAGATATCGCCGGACACCGACGCGACCTGTGTGATCCGCACCTGTTACGGCCATGCCGCCGGCTATCGCTATGACGACCCGACGATCCAGGGGTTCAGCCAGACGCATTTCTCGGGATCGGGCCATTCGGATCTCGGCGATTTCCTGGTCATGCCAGCATCAGGCGACACGGTGCCGCTGGAACCGGGCGATCCCACCAAGCCGGGCAGCGGCTACCGCTCGCGCTTCACCCATCAGGGCGAAGTGGCATCGCCGGGCTATTACGCGGTCTCCCTGACCGACGCCGGCGTCCGCGCCGAACTGACCGCGGGAATAAGGATCGGCGTCCATCGCTACACGTTCGAGGGCAACAAGCCCGCACATCTCGTGTTCGACTTGCGCTCGAGCCTCTACAATTATCCCGGCAAGGTTTCCTGGTCCTCGGTCCGCCTGCGCGCCGACGGCACGCTGACCGGCGGGCGCGAGACGCGTGGCTGGGCGCCGGGGCGCAAATTGTTCTTTGCGATGCGCTTTTCGCGCCCGCTCACCGGCCATGAGTTCGTCAACCGCGAGACCGATGTCCCCTACAAGGGCTTCAAGGGTCCGGGCCGCACCGGCAGCGACATCGCCGAGATCAAGGGCAGGGCATTGGTCGCGCGGCTCGATTTCGGCCGGCTCGACGCGCCGCTCGAAGTCAGGGTGGCGATCTCCAGCGTCGATGAGGACGGTGCGATCCGCAACCTCGATAGCGAGCCCGGCGGGTTCGGCGCGATCCGCGCGAAGACCGAGGCGGCCTGGGCCAAGGCGCTCGGCGCGGTCGATATCCAGGCCGAGCCGGGTATTCGCAAGTCCGTCTATACCGCGCTCTATCATGCGATGATGGCGCCAAGCATCGCGGGCGACGCCGATGGCCGCTATCGCGGGCCCGACGATCAGGTGCACAAGGCCGACGGCTTCACCTTCCGCTCGACCTTTTCGCTGTGGGACACGTTCCGCGCCGAGCATCCGCTGCTGACGATCATTCAGCCGCAACAGACCTCGACCGACGTCGTCCGCTCGCTGCTCGCGAGCCGCGACCAGAGCCCGTACGGCATCCTTCCCATCTGGCAATTCCAGGGGCAGGAGACGTGGTGCATGATCGGCTATCACGCCGTGCCGGTGATCGCCGATGCCTATCTGAAGGGCATCAAGGGGTTCGACGCCAACAAGGCGCTCGACGCGATGGTCGCGAGCGCGACCTATGCGCCTTATGGCGGGCTCGGCGATTATATGAAGCTCGGCTATGTCCCGATCGACCGCGAGCCTGAAGCAGCGTCCAAGACGGTCGAATATGCGTTCGACGATTGGACCATCGCGCGGATGGCGCGCAAGCTCGGGCGCAATGATGTCGCGGAGACGTTCGAGAAGCGTGCCGCCTTCTGGCGCAACAGCTTCGACACCCAGACCGGCTGGCTGCGCGCGCGCAAGAGCGACGGCAGCTATCGCACCCCGTTCGATCCGACCGCGATCAACTACGGGTCCGACTATACGGAAGGGAATGCCTGGCAATATTCCTGGTTCATGCCCCACGATCAGGGCGGCCTGATCAAGCTGCTCGGCGGTGATGCGGCGACGGTGAAGAAGCTCGATGCCATGTTCGACTTCGACAATTCGAAGGTCGATTACAGCCATGCCGAGGACATTGCCGGGCTGATCGGCCAATATATCCATGGCAATGAGCCGAGCCACCACGTCGCCTATCTCTACGCTTATGCCGGCGCGCCGTGGCGGACGCAGGAGCGGCTCAAGCAGATCGTCGACAGCCAGTACAAGCCAACCCCGGACGGCCTGGCGGGCAATGACGATCTCGGCCAGATGTCGGCCTGGCTGGTATTCACCTCGCTCGGTTTCTATCCCGTCGCGCCGGGCAGCGGGCAATATGTGATCGGCCGCCCGTTCGTCGACCGCGCGACGCTCAACCTGCCCAACGGCAAGCGCTTCACCATCCTCGCCGAGGGCCTGTCGCCGGCCAACCGCTATGTCGGCGCGGTGACGCTCAACGGCAAACCGCTCGACCGCGTGTGGATCGGGCATGACGAGATCCTGCGCGGCGGCACGCTGCGGTTCACGATGTCGGCGACGCCCAACAAGACATGGGGGGCGAGCATCGCGTCGCGGCCTTATTCGATGAGCGGCTATTGAGTGGGGCAGGGGGCGGACCCATCTGACTGGCTATTCCAAGGAGGATCGTCATGTCCGATACCGCCACTGCCCGCCGCACGCTGATTCCTGGCCCGGACCATCCGATTACCGTCACGCCCAACCCGAAGCGCGTCGTCGTCAGCGCCGGCGGCAAGGTGATCGCCGACACGCGCAATGCCTTGAGGCTCAAGGAAGCGACTTATCCCGCAGTGCAATATATACCTCGTGCGGATGCCGATGTCGCGGCGCTCGAGCGGACCGAGCATCACAGCTGGTGCCCGTATAAGGGCGAGGCGTCGTATTTCTCGATTCCGGGGATCGATCGCGGTGATAATGCGATCTGGACCTATGAGGAACCGCACGAAGCGGTGGCCGAGATTCGCGATCATCTCGCTTTCTATCCCGACCGCGTGACGATCGAGGAACGCGACGACTGACGCACTCGATCGGCCGGATCGCACGTTTCGCCCCGATGTTCTTGCTGCAATGCAGCATTTGCGCTATGGCCGATTCATGTATCTCGCTGAGAAAACCGAGCCCGCGCCGAATGGCGGTGCCCCCGTCATCCTGGAAGGGATCGTACGCAAGAAGTGCGTCGCGGCGACCTATAACCGCATGGCGGTGATCCTGGCGCCGCACGCTTTGTTCACCAAGAACGATGCACTCTACGTCGCCGCGGTGACGATCGAGCGCGACGGACAGCGCCCGCGCGAGGAAAAGGTCGGAATGTTCAAGCTCGACGGGCTGGTCGGCCTGCGGCTCGACGATCGCGATTTCGTGATCAGCTCGGTCTATGAGCCAGAGGATGAGCGCTTCGTCGGCTCGACGCTGATGGCGGTGGAAGCCTGAGCCGCCGGGCTTGCGCCATCGCGCTGGCCTGAAACACTTTTTCATGCTCAACTCCGCCGGTCGCCTGACAGGGGGTCGGCCATGGGGTTCTTCACGCTGCTGAAGTCGCTCGACGAGCTTCTCTACGAAGTGATGTCGTGGCTGATCTTCTATCCGGTCACCTTGTGGCGCTCGCTGACGCGGCCGCTGCAGATGATGGATTATGCCGACATCGAACTCGGCGATCGGCCCGATCAGCAATATACCGATACGCTCACTCCACCGCTGTTCCTGTTGCTGAGCCTGATCCTCAGCCATGGCATCGAACTCGCAACGGTGGGGCAGAGCCCGATCATCGCGAGCAAGGTCGGGCTCGACGCGGTGGTCGGCGACGATACCAATCTGCTCGTCCTGCGGTTGGCGATGTTCAGCGTGTTTCCGCTGATCATGGCGGCGCGGCTCGTGCGCCAGCAAAAGCAACGGCTCGACCGCGACACGCTCAGGCCGCCTTTCTACAGTCAATGCTATGTCGCCGCGCCGTTCGCCCTGGTGCTCGGCATCGCGGGCATCCTCCTCACGCTCAAGCCGTTATGGTATGGCGTGAGCGGGCTCGTGCTCGGGGCGATCGCCTTGCTCTGGTATGGCACGCTGCAGACGCGCTGGTTCGCGAAACACCTTGGCGTTTCCCTTCTGCGTGGCTGGTGGGAAGCGAATATCGCGATGATTGAATCGCTCGTGCTTGTCGTGCTCGTGGCAGCGCTGTTTTCCTGAGGAAATGCGGAAAGAGGAGGACGCCGATGACACTGACCGGCCGATGCCATTGCGGACGAAACGCATTCGAAGTCGATGACGAGCTACCGGAGAAATTGACCCGCTGCACCTGCTCGTTCTGCTCGAAGCGCGGGCATCTCTACGCTTATTATCCGCCGGATCGGTTCAAGGTCACCCAGGCCGACAGCGACGCGATCTATCGCTGGAACAGCCGCATGGTGCACAATCATTTCTGCTCGGCTTGCGGGTGCGACCTCTATGCCGACAGTCCCGATTTTCAGCGCGACGGCAGCTGGGACGGCAAGACGCGGCGGATCGCGGTGAACGCGCGGCTACTTGACGATTTCGAGGCGGCCGACTGGCCGGTGACGGCGATCGACGGCAAGAATTTGTGGTGAAATAAAAAGGGGCGACCAACCGGCCGCCCCTTTTCAGTTTATCGGATCAGCGCCAATTGCGGCGGCCGCAGACGCGCACCCAGCGGCCATGGCGACGCTCGTTGTGGCAACGGCGAGCATTCCAGCCCCAGCGATTGCCGCGGCCATTGTTCCAGCGGTCCTGGCGACCGTCGCGACGGCCATTGTCCCAATGATCGCCACGGCGATCGTCGCGACGATCCATCCGGCGGTCGCCGCGGTCATCGCGCCGATCCATTCCGCGATCATCGCGCTGATTATCACGCCAGTCGCCGCGCGACTGCGGTGCTTCGATCCCCGGCGCGTTGCCCGCGACAGGCGCTGCGACCGCTGGCGTAACGCCCAGCATGGTGGCCATCAGGCCAGCCGCTATCAGGAACGTTTTCATGTAACCTCTCCTGGTCCGATATGGACCGTTCCTAACGATACGGTTCGCAGGCGTTATGGTTCCTGAACGACCCGTCTCTGACAGGTTCACATTCTCCATCGGGGTTGGAAGCGCGACCGCGCAGCTACGGATCATTCCCCTCCCGTAAACGGGAGGGGAGGTAGCGCGCTTCGTCTGGCAAGCATGAGGCGACCGTGCGAGAGTTCGCGCGTTGGAGGAGCGATGACCGACGCGGACGATATCGAACATGTGACCACCCCCGCGCGGCGCGGCGGCTGGGCATGGCCGGCGCTCGCCTTGTTCGCTGTGTCGCTGGTATTGTTCGGCGTGCACCTGGCCGACGAGCTGATCGAAGGGGAGGGCTTCTCCTTCGATACGCGTCTGCTGCTCGCGCTCCGCGTACCGGGGCATCCGCAGACCCCGATCGGGCCGTCATGGTTGTTGCAGTCGGCGGTCGATATCAGCGCGCTCGGCGGCTACACCTTGTTGTGGCTGTTCGGCGTGGCCGGCATCGCCTGGCTGATCGGCGCGGGCAAAAGGTCGGAGGCGGCGGGCATCGCGCTATCGCTGATCGGCAGTTCGGTGATCGACGGCCTGCTCAAGAGCTGGATCGCCCGCCCGCGCCCCGAACTCGTCCCCCATCTGGTCCAGGTGACCAATGCCAGCTTCCCCAGCGGCCACGCGATGATCTCGTCCGCGGTCTATCTGACGCTCGCGCTGATGCTGGCCGAGGGGATCGAGGCCGATGGCTGGCGGGGCAGGGCGGGGCGCGTGGCGGTGGTCGCGTTCTTCAGCGGCCTCGCGGTGCTGATCGGAATGAGCCGCGTGTATCTCGGCGTGCATTGGCCGAGCGACGTGCTCGCGGGCTGGTGTTTCGGGACGGCCTGGGCGTTGCTGGTTTGGATGGGGGATCGGTGGCTGGGGAGAAGGGGTAGATAGTTCCAAGCCCCTTCCCCTGGAGGGGGGGCTATGCAGGCCCCTAAGACGTCGGCGCCCCACCCGAGCGCGGTTCGCCCGCCTTCGTCGGATCGATCAGGTCGACGCGCTCGCCCGGCTCGACGCCGAACAATTGCCTGAACTGCTCGGGCTCCAGCAGCAGCGCCGCCTGGTCGAGCATGTGCTGGTTGCGCGCATTGAGCATTTCGGCGGTCGGTGCCGTGAACCCTGGCACGCGCGCGGACAGATAGGTCTGGATGTTGCCCCGAAGCGCGAGCAGCGCGCTTAGCCGTCCGGGGTCATCCGCCAGCACGGTCTGGGCCCGATCGGCAAAATCGTCGCGAAGGTCTGGCATGGCGGGCTCACCCAATCTGGTCTCGCCCAGCTTCATCGGCAAGCCCGATAGCGGCGACGATTGCGACAGGCATCCCTGCAGCTTGAGCAGCCAGGCGGCATGCTGAAGTCCGTAGGTGCCGTAGAGGAAGCTGCTCAGCCCATAGCCGCGGGCGTTCTTGACCGTCGCCGGCGGCTGGCTCGCGCTGCCGGTCGCGTACAGCACTTGATTGGCGAGCTGATGGCAGACGCCATCGACGCCATACGTGAAGATCGTGCCCTGGGCCGCGGGATTGGTCTTCGACTCGGCATTGCCAAGGACCAGGCATTGCGCGAGACTCCCGCTGCCGGCCTGGACCGCGATCGGATCGGGCGGATTGCCGCTGATGTGGAAATCGCCCCAGCAATACCAATTGACCTGGCCGGCCTTTTTCACCTTGCCGATCGAGTGATAGGGGGTGACGCGGCTGTCATAGCTGGTGACCCAGGTATGATCGACCGGCGCATGGCTCCAGAATGCAGGATTGACCCAGGCGTAGAATGTCAGGCTTGGCATGAGCGTTCCCTCCCTTGGTGCCGTGCGGGAGAGCGGGCATCAGTCGATGCAGCCGAGCCTTTCCGCTACCGCTTCCACCCGGCCGGTCCGAGATCGATCTGCGATCGTTGCCCCCGATCCCAAGATTGCATCCTAACTCAACGCCTGACGAAATACCCGCATTCTTGGGTCCAAATCGGACGGATCTCTTTGTCGGCTTCCCCAGCGGCCATGCGCTGATCTCATCAGCGCTCTACCTGAAGCTCGCGCTGATGCTGGCCGAGGGGATCGAGGTCGATGGCTAGCGGGGGCGGGGTGGTGGTGCTTCGGGACGGCCTGGGCGTCGCTGGTGTGGATGGGAGATCGGTGGATAGGGCGCAAGGCGCGCTTTCGATGCTAGGCCAGGCACCGGTCGTCCGGCGCCTGGAATCGGCAGTCGATCGGCAGGGCGGTGAGCTCTCGCCGCCCGATGCCCTCAATTACGCCAGGCCGCGGCGGCCCCTTTGGCGTAGCTCGCGAAGTCGATCGGCGATTTGCCGGTGATCCGTTCGACCGCGTCGCTGACGGTCTCGGCGATGCCGTCACGAATCGCTTCCTGATCGCGAAGCAGCATGGCCGCGTAATCGGCTGGTACCCCGACGCTTTGCAGCATGCCGAGAAATTGGGCGGATTCCATCGCGCGTACGGCGACCGGCCTTCCGGCGGCACTGGCGATCATCGCGGCGGCGTCGGCAAAACCGATCGGGGCAGAGCCCGTGATATCGTAGATTTGCCCGCCATGGCCGGTCGGGCTCGCGAGGATCGCGGCTGCAACCGCGGCGATGTCGGCGGCATCGACCATCGCGGCGCGGCCGTTGCCTGCCGGATTGGGAATGCCGCCGTTGCGGACGGCGGGCAGCAGGAAGCCTTCGGAAAAATTCTGCATGAAGCCGGAGGGGCGCAGGATGGTCGCGTCGAGACCGCTGTCGCGCGCCAGTGTTTCGAGTCTGCGGCGCCCGCTATGCGCGGGCTCGCCCGGAAAGCCCGCGCCCGTCGAGGATAACAGGACGACGCGACGCACGCCGGCAGCTTCGGCTCCAGCGAGGAACGGCGCGATCACGGGCGAAGGGTCTTCGATGAAGTCGGGCGGGATGAGGTAGATCGCGTCCGCACCGGCCAACGCCGCGTCGTGCGTCGACGCATCGTGCCAGTCGAAGGCGATCTGCTCGCCATCGGGCTGGCGGCTGGCCGCGCGGACGATGAGATTTTTCGATCGAAGCAATGGAACCAGGCGGCGCCCGGTCTTACCTGTGGCGCCGGTAACGAGGATGGTGTCGGTCATGATCTGCTCGCATGATTGTCGGTGTCACGCGATGTCGGCCGGGCCGCGGGTCGTATCAACGCACCGCGAGGTAACCGCATGACCGACGCAGCGATCGCCGCTGGCGGGGAATTCCCGGCAGGCGTGCCCGCCGTGGCGCAGGATTGTCCGCTCGAACAGGCGATCAACACGGTCGGCGGCCGGTGGAAGATGCTGGTCCTGCGCGCCTTGTTCCTGGGCGGCGGGCAGCGCTTCAACGATTTGTTGCGCGCGGTACAGGGTATCAGCGCTAAGGAACTGACCCGCAATCTGCGCGAGCTGGAATATGCCGGGTTGGTTGAGCGGCGGGACGGCGAGCAGCTTTATGCGTTGTCGGTATTGGGCGAGACCATGCTGCCAGTGTTTCGCGAGCTCGGCGCCCTGGGTGCGCGGTTGCAGGCGCGCTAGAGCATCGCGCGGAAAAGTGGGCACCGGTTCTCCGCAAAAAGCGATGCGACCACAAATAATTAGAGCAGCGTGTCTGATTCAGATATCGGGAACGCCGCTCTAATTGGTGACGTTCGCGAGGGCGGTGACGGATGAAGGCCTAATTATTGAATTGTCGAAACGCAGGTGCGCGCGAAATCTCATTCCACCGTTACGAAACTATCCATCACCCGCTTCCGCCCGGCCTGCTCGAAATCGATCTCGAGCTTGTTGCCCTCGATCTCGGCGATGTCGCCATAGCCGAACTTCTGGTGGAACACGCGCATGCCGACCGACAGGTCGCTGCGGCCCTTGTTTCCCAAGCTTACCGCACTCGCGCGGCTCTCGACCACCCGCGCCGGTTCGCGCGTGAAGGTCCGGCTCTGCCATTCCCCACCCGGCTTGGCCGCGTTGAGCGTGCCCGCCGCCCGCTGCCAGCCCGGCCCGCGCCCGGTCCCGCGTCCGACATCCGCGAACGGGTCCGCGCGTTCGCTCCAGTTGGCGCGCCACAGGCTCTCGCCGCCCGACATGCTGCTTTCGCTGTCGATATGCGCTTGCGGAAGTTCGCCGACGAAGCGGCTGGGGATGCTCGAGGTCCATTGGCCGTAGATGCGGCGGTTGGCGGCGTGGATGATGATCGCGCGGCGCCGGGCGCGGGTGATCGCCACGTACGCCAGGCGGCGTTCCTCCTCGAGGCTCGCCAGCCCGCCTTCGTCGAGCGAGCGTTGCGAGGGGAACAGGCCTTCTTCCCACCCGACCAGGAACACGGTGTCATATTCCAGGCCCTTGGCGGCGTGGATGGTCATGATCGTGACCTTGGCCTCATCGGCCTGCGCCTCGTTATCCATGACGAGGCTGACATGTTCGAGGAACGCGCCGAGCGTCTCATATTCCTCCATCGCGCGGACGAGTTCGCTCAGGTTCTCGAGGCGGCCGGCGGCGTCGGCGGATTTCTCGGCCTGCCACATCGCGGTGTAGCCGGATTCGTCGAGGATAATTCTGGCGAGTTCGGAGTGAGACACGCCTCCTCCACCAGTCAGCTCCGCCAACTGGTCTCCCTCTCCGCGAAGCGTGGAGGAATTCAGCATGTCTCGCCATCTGGCGATGTCGATGACGAGGTTGCCGAGCGCGCGGCGAGCCTGCGGGGTGAGTTCGTCGGTATCGAGGATGCGCGCCGCCGCCGTGGTCAGCGGTACCTGTTCGGCGCGGGCGAGCTGGTGGACCTTGGCCAGCGCCTTGTCGCCCAGGCCGCGTTTGGGGGTGTTGACGATGCGCTCGAACGCCAGATCGTCGGCGGGTTGCGCGACGACGCGGAGATAGGCGAGGGCGTCGCGGATTTCCTGCCGCTCGTAGAAGCGGAAGCCGCCGACGATGCGATAGGGCATGCCGATCGAGATGAAGCGGTCTTCGAATTCGCGCGTCTGGTGCTGCGCGCGGACCAGGATGGCGATGTCGTCCAGGCTGGCGCCGCGAATCTGTTGCGCGGCCTCGATCTCGTCGCCGACGCGGCGCGCTTCCTCAGGCCCGTCCCAGACGCCGAGCACCTTCACCTTTTCGCCGTCATTATGCTCGGTCCACAGGGTCTTGCCGAGCCGGCCCGAATTGTTGGCGATCACGCCCGATGCGGCGGCGAGGATGTGGGGCGTGGAGCGGTAATTCTGTTCGAGCCGGATCACCTTGGCGCCGGGGAAATCCTTTTCGAATTTCAGGATATTTTCGACCTGCGCGCCGCGCCACGAATAGATCGACTGGTCGTCGTCGCCGACGCAACAGATGTTCTTGCGCTCCTGGGCCAGCAGGCGGAGCCAGAGATACTGGACGCTGTTGGTGTCCTGATACTCGTCGACCATGATATAGCGAAAGCGTTGCTGGTATTCCTGCAGCACCTCGCGATGCGTTTTCAGGATGGTGAGCATGTGGAGCAGCAGGTCGCCGAAATCGCAGGCGTTTAGAGCGCGCAATCGCTCCTGATAGGCGGCATAAAGCTGGGCGCCGCGGCCATTTGCATAGCGCTCGCCTTCGCCGGCATCGACGTCCTTCGGGGTCAGGCCCTTATTCTTCCATTCGTCGATCAGCCCGCCGAGCTGGCGCGCCGGCCAGCGTTTCTCGTCGAGATCCTCGGCCTGGATCAATTGCTTGAGCAAGCGGAGCTGGTCGTCCGTGTCGAGGATGGTAAAATTGGGATGCAACCCGACCAGCTCGGCATGGCGGCGCAGCATCTTGGCGCCGATCGCGTGGAACGTGCCGAGCCACGGCATGCCCTCGACCGCGTCGCCGACCAGTCGCCCGACGCGCTCCTTCATCTCGCGCGCGGCGCGGTTGGTGAAGGTGACGCTCAGGATCTCCGACGGATAAGCCTTGCGCGTCCACAACAGATGCGCGAGCCGCGCGGTCAGCGCCGCGGTCTTGCCCGTGCCCGCGCCGGCCAGCACCAGCACCGGCCCGTCGGTGGTCAGCACCGCTTCTCGCTGCGGCGGATTGAGGCCACGCAGATAGGGCGGGTCGTCGGGAAGAGAGGCGGGGGCAGGGTCGGTCACGCGTGAACACTTAGGGAACGGCGCCTGCCCGGGCAAGCGCCGTTCCCTAGGCCGGCTTGACGCAATCCACCGCGTACATCGCGCCGAAGGTGGTCGGATAGCGCATCTCGAACGCTGCCCAATGGTCGTAATCGCGCCGCCACGGATCGTCGGGAAACATCTCCGCATACCGCGCGGCGATGGCGGGTGTGGGGAGATCGAAGCCGAGCAGTTCCAGCCCCGCGCCCGCGATCGCGCTGCGCATCCGGGCGACGTCATATTGCTCCTCATAAACGTGGAGCAGCAAGTCATGGACCCCGGCGGTGCTGAAGAAATCGCGCGACGTGTTGATGCGCTGGACCGGGTCGGCGATCAGGATACGGCGCGCTTCGCGGATCACATCGTCGGTCACGGGCTGGTCGACCAGATCGCCGAGACGTTGGCGTGCCGCGGCGACGGCGAGGCGGGGTGTTTTGCTATACAGCGCGACCCGCATCGCGCCGCCGGGCTTGAGCGTCGCGGCGAGCCGCGCCCAGCCGGCATCGGGGTCGGGCAGGCAATGCAGCACGCCTGATGTCGAGATATAGTCGAACTGCTGGCCCAGCGTGGCGACGGCATCAATGTCGTGCTGGCGAAAGGTGATGTTCTCCAGGTGCGCGCAGCGCGCGCGCGCATAAGCGAGCGAAGTCGCGCTGAGATCGATCGCGGTGACACGCGCGTCGGGCGCCGAGCGCGCGACGTACGCCGCCTCGCGGCCCGTGCCGCACCCGGCGACCAGGATATCGGCGGCGGCCGGCAAGTCCGGCGCGCCCGGACCGAGCCGCATCAGGCGCTTGCGCAGCGGCGGCGGCGGAAGCGCGTTGGCGCGTTGCCAGATCGGATAGGGCCATCGCGTATATTGCCCGGCGACTTGCCGCGTGATCGCCGCATCGAACGCGCCGACCGCATGTTCGGGCGGTGGCGGCGGAATATAAGCGGGCGCGAAGTCCGGACTGCCGGCCAGCGCGGCGCGTTCGTCCGCGTCGAACGGCCAGGCGCCGCCATTATAATGTGCTTGCCGGACCAATGATGCGGCAGCGCGCGGGAAATCGCGTGTGCGATCCTCGATCAGCAGCCAGCGCCGGATCGCCGACAACAGGCGCTCAGCGTCGGTGTCCGCGACCTGCGTCTGCTCGATCAGATCCAGCGCGATCGGCTCGCCTTCCAGCCAGCGCGCCGCGGCTTCGGGATCGTCGGGATCGGGCAGCGTGTCGCCGAGCGCGATCCAGCCGGCGCGTTCGAACTGGGCGGGATCGATCGCCAGATCGCGCACCAACGACCCGATCGCCGCGAGATGCGCGGCGGAGGCATGATCGTCATGGTGATTGAGCGCGATCGCCAATCGCGTTCGCGTCTTGAGATCGTCGGGCGCGTCACGCCATGCGGTGAAGGCACGATCGAGGCGTTGGGCGGGATCGGTCACGCGCATGCCGTTTCATGGCTGACTGGCCAAGAGGCCGCAAGCCCGCCAGCCCGGCGCCGAGCTATCCGCCGGGAAAAGCCGGGACGGCCCACGATGTGAACCGTCCCGCAGTTCGGGAAGAACCGGTACATGGGGATGGACCGGCACTCGCGGTCAGCAAGGGGCCTTCCGCAAGCGCGGCTCTGGGCGCGATTTGTCGCACGCGCGTGTCACTGCTGTATCAAAATGTCGCAACGCGAAAAAAAGCGTTCGGTGTTTTCGCTCTCCCGCCTGCGGGAGAGGGAGGGGCGTGGGAAGGTGAGGGTCTTCTTTCTTCTTCTTCTCGAATTTCATCCGCTTGGAAGAAGAAAGAAGACCCTCACCCAAACCCTCTCCCGCGCGCGGGAGAGGGCTTAAATTCCTCGCGCGGGAGGGAGCTTAAGGTCGCACCGGGCAAAAAAAAGGGGCGGTTCGCAGGTGGAACCGCCCCGTAGTTCAGGGAGGACCGGCCGACAGGGGAGACGGCCGGAACAAACCGCGGCAAGCAAGGGGAAGAACTCTCCGCGGCAAGGCATAGGTAGGCGCACTTTGTCGCAGCGCAATGTCGCAATTGTTGCAAATTGTCGCAGGCTGCGTGCAGTGGGCGCATGCACCCGATCCTCGCCAATCGCCGTATCCTGCTCGCCGCCCTGGTCGGTACCTCGGTCGAGTTTTACGACTTCTATATCTACGCGACCGCCGCCGCTTTGGTGCTCGGGCCGCTATTTTTCCCCTCGACCTCCGACACCGCGCAATTGCTGTCGGCTTATGCCAGTTTCGGGCTGGCCTTCGTCGCGCGTCCCGTAGGGGCCGCGGTGTTCGGCCATTTCGGCGATCGAATCGGGCGGAAATCGACCCTGGTCGCCAGCCTGATGCTGATGGGCGCGTCGACTTTGCTGATCGCGTTCCTGCCGACCTATCAGCAGATCGGCTGGTGGGCGCCGTTATTGCTGTGCGTGCTGCGCTTCGGCCAGGGATTCGGGCTGGGCGGGGAATGGGGCGGGGCGGCCTTGCTCGCGGTCGAGAACGCACCGGAGGGGTGGCGCGGCAGGTTCGGCACCGCGCCGCAAATGGGCGCGCCGATCGGCTTCATCGCCGCGAACGGCCTGTTCCTGATCCTCGGCGTGACGTTGACGCCCGAGCAGTTCCGCGACTGGGGATGGCGACTGCCGTTCCTGGCCAGCGCGATCCTGGTCGGACTCGGGCTTTGGGTGCGGCTCAAGGTGAGCGAGACGCCCGCGTTCAAGCGCGTGCTCGCCGAAGGGCCGCCGCCGAGCGTGCCGCTGGGCGAAATGGCGCGCGAACATCGCGGCGCGGTGGTGCGCGGGACGCTGGCGGTGGTGGCGTGTTTCGCGATCTTCTACATCGCGACCGCGTTCGCGCTCGGCTACGGCACAACCAAGCTCGGCCACGCCAAACAGGCGTTTCTCGGCGTCCAGCTCGTCGCGATCCTGTTCATGGCCGCCGGCATCGCGATCGCTGGCTGGTGGAGCGACCGGTCGAGCCCGCGCGCAGTGCTGATGTGGGGATGTGCCGGGACTGTCGTCGCGGGGATATTGCTCGCGCCGCTGATGGCCGGACCGCTGCTGCTGGCAGGGGTGTTCCTGGCCTTTGCGCTGTTCGTGATGGGGTTCGTCTATGGACCGGTCGGGGCATGGCTGCCCGATCAATTCCCGGCGCGTGTGCGCTATACCGGAGCGTCGATCGCCTTCAATGTCGGCGGGGTGATCGGCGGGGCGCTGACTCCGTTCGCGGCACAGGCGTTGTCGGCGCGCGGGCTTGGCTGGGTCGGTCTGTATCTGGCGGCGGCGGGCGTATTGAGCTGGATCGGGCTGGCTGCGTCGCGCCGCCGCTGATTGCGCCACGGCAGGTCCGCAACTCAGAGAATCGGCAATGCCGGCCCGCGATGGGACAGGCTGTAACAAGCCTGTCACACGACCGGTGCAGGGCAACGACATGGCTACCGATTTGACGGCTGATTCCGGCCAAGTGCTTCTTGCGGCCGAGCCCGGCCTGACTGCGCGGGGGCCGCGACTCGATCAGCCCAACCATCCCATCGCGAAATTCGTGTTTGCCGCGCTGATTATCGGCGCTTTGGGCTATGCCGGTTATTCGATCCTGATCGACACCAGCCATGTCGGCGAACAGATGGCGACTCATGTCTTCGCCTTCCTGATCGTCGCCCTGGTCATCGCGCTCGGCTTCGAATTCGTGAACGGCTTTCACGATACCGCCAATGCGGTCGCGACGGTGATCTACACCAATTCGATGCCGGCGCCGCTCGCGGTGATGTGGTCGGGGGCATTCAATTTCCTCGGTGTGCTGCTGTCCTCGGGCGCGGTCGCCTATACGATCGTCACATTGCTTCCGGTCGATCTGGTCCTGCATGTCGGGTCCAATGCCGGCTATGCGATGATCTTCGCCTTGCTGCTGGCGGCGGTGCTGTGGAACCTCGCGACCTGGTATGTCGGGCTGCCCAATTCGTCGAGCCACACGCTGATCGGATCGGTGCTCGGCGTCGGTCTCGCCAATCAGTTGATCTCATCGGGCTCGAAAGGCGGCACCGCGGGAGTGGACTGGAGCCAGGCCTATGGCGTGCTGTCCGGGCTGTTCTGGAGCCCGCTGATCGGGTTCGCCTGCGCCTTCCTGCTGCTCTCGCTGATGAAAAAGGTCATCCGCACGCCCAGTCTGTATGAAGCGCCGCAGGGCGACGCGCCGCCCCCGGGGCCGATCCGTGCGCTGCTGATCTTCACTTGTACCCTGGTCAGCTTCTTCCACGGATCGAATGACGGGCAGAAGGGGATGGGCCTGATCATGCTCATCTTGATCGGCTGCGCGCCGACCGCTTATGCGCTCAACCGGACCATGCCGGCGAGCGCCAGCGCGGCATTCATCGAGACGGCGAAGACCGGAGTGGCCCCGTTCGCGGCCCGCGCCGGTACCGCCGATCCGAACACCGGCCATGCCCGGACGACGCTGATCACCGCGCTTCAGCAACGCAAGGCGGACGATGCGCGGGTCTATGGCGCGATCACCACCTTGTCGGGCGATATCAGCCAACGCATCCAGGGCTATGGGACGATTTCCAACGTTCCCGCGGCGGCGACCGGAAACTTGCGCAACGACATGTACCTCGTGCTCGATACGTCAAAGCTGATCACCAAGGCCAAGGACGCCGGCTCGCGGTTCCGCCCCGAAGAGCTGAAGGCGATCGACGGCTATCAGAGGAACCTCGAGCGAGGCACGCGCTACATCCCGATCTGGGTGAAATTGGCGGTCGCGATCGCGCTCGGGCTCGGCACCATGGTCGGCTGGCGCCGGATCGTGAAGACCGTGGGCGAGCGGATCGGCAAGACGCATCTGACCTATGGCATGGGTGCCGCAGCCGAACTGGTCGCCGGCGTGACGATCGCATTCGCCGACAAGATGGCGGTGCCGGTGTCGACCACGCACATCCTGACCTCGGGCGTCGCGGGCGCCAGCCTCGCCAATCGCGCCGGGCTGCAATTCCGCACCATACGGAACATGGTGCTCGCCTGGGTGTTGACGCTTCCGGCGGCGATGATCCTGTCGGGCGGGCTCTATTGGATCTTGCTGCAATTCGTCGGCTGACAATCGACTGATTTCGCCGGCTGATTTTGGGGAGGGGAGAGCGGATTTTTGCTCTCCCCTTCATTTAACGGTTGCCTGTTCGTTCGAACGAACTAATGAGCTGCGCATGGTCCAGCAGCGACTCCTCGATATCGCGATCGATGCGTTCGGTATGCACGGGCTCGACGGCGCCAGCACGCGCGAAATCGCGGCGGCGGCGGGGACGGCAATGTCCTCGATCACTTATCATTACGGCGGGAAGGAAGGCCTCTATCTCGCCGCGGCCGAAGAGGTCGCCAAACAGATGGGCAGCGGCCAATCGCTCGAGCATATCGACCAGGCCATTGCCAGCGGCGACCCGCGCGCCGCGCGCTACGCGATCGAGAAGATCCTGCGCACTTTCCTCGAACGCCTGCAGGGTGCGCGGAGCAACAGCTGGGCGTTGTTCGTCATGCGCGAGCAGCTCAATCCGACCGATGCGTTCGAGCGCATCTATGCTGGGCCGATGGGACGCACCGCGCGTGGGCTGGTCGACCTGATCTGCATCGCTACCGGTATCGATGATCGCGAGGCGGCACGGCTCACGGCGATCTCGCTGTTCGGGCAGGTGCTGGTGTTGAAGGCGGCACGCGCGACCTGTCGCAAGTTGCTCGAGCGCGAAACGCTGAATCCCGAATTGATCCGATCCTATGCCGACCGCGTCGTCGCCAATGCCGACGCGATCCTCGACCGAATGATCTCCGAACGACAGGAGCAAGCATGAGCGACGAAGCCCCCGACGCCGCGACCGAACAGAATGGCGAACAGAAGAGCGAGAACCCCGAGGCCGAGAAGAAGCCTTCGCCGCCAATCTATCGCCGGCCGTTCTTCTGGGTGCTGATCCTGGTGGCGGGGGTCGCGGTGGTCGGCGGCACGCTCTATTACCTGCACGCGCGCCAGTTCGAGGCGACCGACGACGCGTTCGTCGACGCGCATATCGTCCGCATCGCGCCTGAAGTGGCCGGGACGCTGATCGACGTCGCCGATCTCGACAACCGCCACGTCAATGCCGGCCAGTTGCTCGCCGTGATCAAGCCCACGGGCCCCGAAGCGCAACTCGCCGAGGCCAACGCCGGTGTGGATCAGGCGCTCGCGCAACTGCAACAGGCACAAGCCCAGATCAGCAGCGCGATCGCCACGCGCAACCAGTCGGCGGCGGAAGCGCAAGCCCCGCTCGCCGCCGCGGTCAAGGCGTCGCAGGATCTCGCCCGCTATCAGAATCTGGCGAAGATCGATCGCTCGGCGGTCGCCTCGACCCAGCTCGACCAGGCGCGCGCCAACGCCAATTCCACCCGGGCACAGGCCGACGCCGCACGGCGCCAGATCGCCAGCGCCGACGCGCAGATCGCCGTCGCGCGCAAGCAGGCCGATGCGGCGAGTGCCGTGATCGCGGCCAAGCGCGCCCAGGTCGCGCAGGCCAATGTCACCCTGGGCAATCTCCGCCTGGTCGCGCCGGTCTCGGGTCAGGTGGTCAATCGTCAGGTCAACAAGGGATCGTACGTCGCGCCGGGCAGCCAGTTGCTGGCGATCGTGCCCGACACGATGTGGGTCACTGCGAATTTCAAGGAAACCCAGCTCAAGAACATGCGGGTCGGCCAGCCGGTGGCGATCAAGGTCGACGCCTATCCCGATGTCGAATTCAAGGGCCGGGTCGATTCGATCCAGCGCGGCGCCGGCCAGGCCTTCGCCATCCTGCCGCCGCAGAACGCGACCGGCAATTACGTGAAGGTGGTCCAGCGCGTGCCGGTGCGGATCAATTTCGTCCTCGGCAACGGCAATCCCGATCCGCGCAATTATCCGATCGGGCCCGGCATGTCGGTGACGCCGACGGTCGAGGTCCGCTGAGGTGGCGAGCGCTGCGGCCGAAGCTGGCGCGGGGTCATCTGCGGGGCAGGGCCAATCGGGTGTGGGGCAGGGCGGTTGGGACAATAGCCGCTCGGCGGCCGGGAAGTACAATCCCTGGCTGATCGTCGCGATCATCTCGCTACCGACCTTCATGGAGGTGCTCGACACCTCGATCGCCAATGTCAGCCTCGACCATATCGCCGGCGGCTTGTCGATCACCACCGACCAGGCGACCTGGGTGCTGACCAGCTATCTGGTCGCCAACGCGATCGTCATCCCGATCTCGGGCTGGCTGTCCGATGCGATCGGGCGGAAACGCTATTTCCTGATCTCGATCGCCTTGTTCACGATCTCGTCGCTGATCTGCGGCATGGCGCCCAATCTGTCGACGCTCGTCATCGCGCGGGTGCTGCAGGGGATAGGCGGGGGCGGACTTGCCCCGGTCGAGCAGTCGATGCTGATCGACAGCTTCCCGCCCGAGAAACGCGGTATGGCGATCGCCGCCTTCGCGATCGTCGTCGTGGTCGGGCCGGTATTGGGACCGACGCTGGGCGGCTGGATCACCGAGACATCGAGTTGGCATTGGGTATTCCTGATCAACGTGCCGGTCGGCATCGCCGCCTGGTTCCTCACCGAGATATTCGTCGACGAGCCCGAGCAGGTGAAGGCGGATCGCCAGCGCAAGATCGCGGGCGGGCTGCGCATCGACTATGTCGGCGTCATCCTGGTCGCCTTGTCGCTCGGCCTGTTCGAGCTGACGCTCGATCGCGGCGAGCGCGAGGACTGGTTCGCCAGCGGCTTCATCGTGTTCACCGCGGTGACGTCGTTTCTCAGCTTTGTCGGCCTGATCTTCTGGGAACTCAGGCAGAAGGACCCGGTGGTCGATCTCCGCTTGCTCGCCAATCGCAACTTCGCGATCACCTTGTTGGTCATGGGGATTACCGGCCTGATCCTGTTCGGCACGACCCAGCTGATCCCGCAGATGTTGCAGCAAGTGATGGGCTACAGTTCGTTTGACGCCGGGCTGGCGCTGACGCTGGGCGGCATCGCGACTTTGGTCGCGGTTCCGTTCGCCGGGCGATTGGTCGGCAAGGTCGACGCCCGGATCCTGCTCGGCGGGGCGTTGCTCGTTCAGGCGGCCGCCTTGTGGAACATGTCGCATTTCAGTCCCGATATCAGCTTCACCGACGCCGCTTTGGGGCGGCTCTACCAGGCGATGGCGCTGCCGTTCCTGTTCGTGCCGATCAACGCGGTCGCCTATCAGGGGCTGCCGCGCGACAAGACCGCGCAAGCATCGAGCCTGCTCAATGTCGCGCGCAATTTGGGCGGGTCGATCGGCATCTCCGCCGCGCAATCGATGCTCGCCGGCGGTATGCAGCGCCACCAGACCGAGCTGGTCCAGAAACTCAATCCGCTCGACCCCAATTACACCGACTGGCTAGCCAAGGCGCAAGGTGCGTTCAGCGGACTGGGTGATCCGACCATGTTGCCTCAGGCGGTCCTCTACCAGCAAGTCCAGCGGCAGGCGGCGATGCTGGGGTTCCTGGACGTTTTCCGCTCGCTGATGGTGTTGATCCTGATCTTGCTGCCGGTGGTCATCTTCATGAGATCGGGCAAGGGCGCGAGCGGCGGAATGGGACATTAGGTAGGGTCCGCATGCAGTTGGAACGAGCATCGTGATCGCCCGGAGAAGCCCGCTGGCAAGGAACGCTGCGCAGTCGCGTGGCCTTAGCTACGCGCAAGCAAGTGACGACGTCCGGCGGGCTTCTCCGGGCGACCCCTGCGGGGCGGGCCGATTTTGGCGCCGGGCGGCGTCGCCGCGTCGGTCACGATGCTTCAGCATCGCTCCCTCCTTGCTTCTTGCCCAACACCAAAATCGGCTCCGTCACGAGCTCGTTCCAACTACATGCGGACCCTTATGATCATGCTGAAGAAACCGATCCTGCTCGTCTCGCTGCTGGCGCTCGCCGCCTGCACCGTCGGTCCGAACTATACCAAGCCAGATCTGCCGGTCCCCGCGACCTATGCCGGTCCGCAAGGCGCGCCACCTCCCGGGCAGGCAATCGATCCGGCGCACTGGTGGGAAGCGTTCAACGATCCCAAGCTGACCGATCTCATCGGCCGCGCGTTGAAGGACAATCCGGACATAGCGTCCGCCGCCAGCCGCGTGCGGCAGGCGCGGCTGGGCGAAATCCAGGCGCGCGCGCAATACAAGCCGGTGGTCAATGCCGATGCCAATGCGACCGACGTCAAGTTCAGCAAGAATGCCGGATTCGCGACGCTGGCACGGGCCTTTTCGGGCGGCAATAGTGGACCGCCCTCGGGAGTCGCGCTGCCCGGGGACAGCATCAAGACCTTCGCGGTCGGTTTCGATGCGAGCTGGGAGCTCGACGTGTTTGGCGGCGGCCGGCGCGGCGTCGAGGCGGCGCTGGCACGGACCGAGGCGGCGGAGTGGAACCATCGCGATGCCGCAGTGACGCTCGCGGCCGAGGTGGCCGACGCCTATTTCGCACTTCGCCTCGATCAGGAGCAGATCGCGGTGCTCGAAAGCGAAATCGAGCGACAGAGCCGGGCGCTGCAGATCGCGTCGAATATCGCCAAGGTTGGGCTGTCGCCGTCGATCGACGTCACGCGCCAGAACGGCAACATCACCGCGACGCGCGCGCGGCTGGAACCGCTCAAGGCCGATCTCGACGTGCGCAAGCACGCGCTCGGCGTGTTGGTCGGACAGCCGCCGGAGGCCTTGATGGCGGAATTGTCGGGGTCGCTGCCCGCCTTGGTCCCGACGCCCGAAATCCCCGCCGGATTGCCCAGCGACCTGCTGCGCCGCCGCCCGGACATTCGCGCGGCCGAACGCAACCTGGCCGCCTCGACCGCCGATATCGGCGTTGCCGTCGCCGACCTCTACCCGAAGTTCAGCCTGACCGGCATGGCGCAGCTCATTTCCACCTCCTTGGGCAGCCTGTTTGCGGGCGATAGCCTGCAGCTGACCGGCACCGGACAGGCGACGTTTCCGCTGCTCGATTGGGGGAAGCGCAAGGCAACGGTGAACATTCGCAAGGAGCAGCGCGAGCAAGCCTATCAGGATTATCGCCTGACCGTTCTCCAGGCGCTGCGCGACGTCGAGGATCCGTTGAGCAGGATCGACGCCGAACGCCGCCGTAACGCGCTGTTACGCCAGGCGCTGGCCGATGCCGATCGCACCGCCGCCGCCGATCTGGCGCGATACCAAGCGGGCCTGGTCGCGCAGGATACGGTCATCAACACCCAAGTGGATGTGCTGCGCGCGAGGGAAAACCTGGCGGACAGCGATGCGCAACTACGGCAGCTATCGGTTGCCTTGTTCAAGGCGATCGGTGGGGGTTGGTCAGAAGGGACGTCGAGCGCCGGCTGACGAGCGCGTTTGCGCAAGAAGAGCGGTCATTTTTTGCGCAAGGTTGCGCCCGGCGCAATGGTTAGCGCCCGATTCGGAAAAGTTAACAAATGGTTAATTTCTAACCATTTTCCCGCCATGAATCGAAGGCCGGCAGGGTCAGGTCGGCCAGATACAGAGCGACCCGCCTCCACCGCCAACTTGCTGAATCAACAAGTCAATCGGTGAGAAGCGGGCCGTCTAAAATCGCTTTACCAGGGACGAATCGTATCGCCGTGGACGAGCGCAATGAGAAACGCGAGCATTGCTTTACTCCTGATGCGCCCACCCCGGGCACCGGAGTTCCTTAACGGTTTTTTAACTCAAAAGCAAAGGCGATTCCGGGCGGTTACGTGTTTTCCCTGAGCTTTGGGCTTGGGAGCTTAAGAGTTCTTTCAGGCCCTTGCGGTAGCAGGACGGTGATGGCGCGCGACCGCACCCCAATCAGCCCGGCCGAAGAGCCGGTCGGCCAATCCGGCCTTTCGTCGACATCGCGGAGCCGTATGCGCGGTGCCGCGACGCCGTTCGCGCAGGTTTCCGATACCAAACCTTGGGCCGTCCAGGCGCTCGCGCAGATGACCAATCAGGCGTTCCTGCGCCGCCATCTCGGCGTCGCACGGTCGAACGACATAGCCTTCGATATCGCCGATCGAATCGCGGGCGCGCTGCCCGGCGTGGTGGCGACGGTGATCGGTCGCTGGACGGTCGAGGTCGAGACCTGCGTCGCCGACACCAACCAACTTCAACAATTCTCCGACAGCCTGACCGAGGCATTGGCCGAGCCGTTCGACCTCGACGGCGAAATTCATCAAATCGATCTTGCCATCGGCATCGCCGCCGGTCCGCCCGGCATGCTGGACGACGTTCGCCTTGCAGAGGAAGCCGAGGAAGCGCTGGTTCAGTCGCGCAACGAGAGTCAATTGGTGCTGCGCGATCTGTCGCTGGTCGACCCGATGGTCGACAAGCTGGCGTTGAAACGCGAGCTCAAGGTCGCGATCGATCGCGGCGAATTGTTCCTGCAATATCAGCCCAAGGTCCATGTCCGCCGCCAGGAGATTGCGAGTGCCGAGGCGTTGGTGCGCTGGCGGCATCCCACGCGCGGATTGATCCTGCCGAGCGACTTCATTCCGCTGGCCGAAACCTCGCGCGATATCGACCGGCTGACGCTGTGGACGATCGAACAGGTGATTACCGACCAGCATTATCTCCGGGCCGACGGGCAGGAGATCACGATCTTCGTCAACATCTCGGGCCAATTGTTGAGCAATACCGCGTTCGTGAAGCGTGCTTGCGAGATGGTCAGCAATGCGGGCGTCCCGCTCGGTTTCGAGATCACCGAGACCTCGGTGATTCGCGATCCGGTCAGCGCGATCGCCAACCTGAATATCTTCGCCGATCACGGCATTGCGATCGCCATCGACGATTACGGCGCCGGCCTGTCGAGCCTGGCCTATCTCAAGCAATTGCCGGCGCGCGAGCTCAAGATCGACAAGATGTTCGTTCTGCAATTGACGAGCAGCAACCGCGACCCGCTGATCGTCCGGTCGACGATCGATCTGGCGCACGCGCTGGAAATGGAAGTGACCGCCGAGGGGGTCGAAACGCCGGCGGCGTTGGCGCTGCTCAGCGTGATGGGGTGCGACATAATCCAGGGTTACCTGATCAGCCGCCCCATCGAGATCGAGGCATTCCGCCAGTTCCTGCGCGATCACAAGGATGCCGCACTGGTGGATTCGGCGCGGGCGAGTTTCCGCGCCGCCGCTTTTCGTCGCTTCGCCTGATCGGCTGAGTCGCTTACGTCGTTTTCACGCTTAAAGCGACCTTAACACCCCTCTGGCAAGGATTGCGGTCATGACTATGGCCCGCGTCCTTGCCGCAGCGATAATGCTCGCGCTGGCGATGCCCGTTGCGGCGTTCGCTCAGGCTGCGCCGTCGACGACACAGATCGAAGCAGCGATCGGCGATGCTCGCAGCATGATGATGACCGATCCGGCCCGCGCGATTGTGCGGGCGCAGGCGGCGCGCGACCTTGCCGCCCGATTGCCGGACAACAAGGGCGCGGTCTATGCCGCGACCGCCACATGGCTGCTTGGTGAGGCCAATGTGCGCTACGGCAAGCTCGATCGGGGCGGCGCTCTGATCGAAGCGGCGGTGAGACTGGTCGAGCGCGCCGAGCCCGGCAGCAAGCTTCATGCTGACGTATTGCTGTCGCGCGGTAATTACCACGCGCTCACGGCGAATGTGGCAGCGGCGCTGACCGACATGCAGGCGGCAAACGAAATCTATCGTAAGATCGGCGACACGCGCGGCGAGGCGATCGTGCTGGTCACGATCTCGGGGCTTTATCTCGACGCCAACGACTTTACCGCCGCGCTCAAATATGTCGACCAGGCGCTCGACGTCTATCGCGGCGACCCGCAATTGCTCGTATCGCTGCACAATAATCGCGGCGACACGCTGCGCGAGCTCAAACGCTATGCCGAGGCAGAGGCCGAGTTCAAAAAGGCGCTGTCGCTGGCGCGGTCGCTGGGCGGCGGTTCGCTGACCCTGCCGATCCTGCGCAACGTCGCGCGCAATGAGCTCGCCGCTGGGCAGCTCGACGCGGCGGCGCGGACCATCGACGAGGCGTTTCAAGTGCTGCAAGGCGGTGGCGGAGCGTCGGACGACCGCGGCAAGGTCCTCGCAGTCGCCGCGCAATTGAGCCTGCAGCGCCACCAACTTGTCCAGGCGCGCGCCCAGATCGAACAAGCGTTCAAGAGCTGGGGCGACGCCAGCGACACGCAATCATGGCAGGCACACAAGACCGCCTATGAAATCTATCGCGCGCTCGGCGACAAACCCAATGCGCTGACGCAGATCGAGGCGCTGAAGCAGCTCGACGACAAAATCGCCAAGCTCGCGGCATCGACCAACACTGCATTGATGGCCGCGCGGTTCGACTTCGCCAATCAAGAACTCAAAATCGCCAAGCTGCAGGCCAATGAGGCAAAGAGGCGTGCAGACGCGCAGTTGTGGATCTTCATCTCGACGGCGATCGTCTCGACCGTGATCTTCGGCATGCTGAGCTTCGGCCTCATCGCGATCCGTAAGAGCCGCAACCAGGTCCGCGCGGCGAACATCGATCTCGAAGCGAGCAACGCGGCCTTGGGTAAGGCACTGGCCGCCAAGACCGAATTCCTGGCGACCACCAGTCATGAAATCCGCACGCCGCTCAACGGCATATTGGGGATGACTCAGGTCATGTTGGCCGACCGGCGGCTCGATCCCGCGATGCGCGACCGGATCGGCGTAGTCCATGGAGCCGGCGTATCGATGCGCGCGCTGGTCGACGATATCCTCGACGTCGCCAAGATGGAGACGGGCAATCTGACGATCGAACGCGCCCCGGTCGATCTGGCGGCGATGCTGCGCGACGTGTCGCGCATGTGGCAGGATCAGGCCGCCGCAAAGGGTGTCGAATTCGAACTCGACGTCGGCGCGGTGCCGCCCCGCATCGAGAGCGATCCGGCGCGTTTGCGGCAAATTGCATTCAACCTACTTTCCAATGCGCTTAAATTCACCCAAAATGGATATATTCACGTCCGGTCGGGGGTGATTCAGGGGGCGGACGGCGAACAGGTGACCATCGAAATCCGCGACACCGGGATCGGCATCCCGCCGGACAAACTCGAACTCATCTTCGAGTCGTTCCGTCAGGCTGACGCCGGCACCACGCGTCAGTTCGGCGGCACCGGCCTGGGCCTGGCGATCTGCCGCAACATCGCGCGGGCGATGGGAGGCGACGTCACGGTGGCGAGCGTTCCGGGTGAGGGATCGACCTTTACTGTCGCCGTTCCGCTGGTTCGCATCGAGGAGGATGAAGTCGCGGCGGTCGCGGACGAGCATGGCAAGGCACTGCTCATCGTCGACAAGAACCCGATCAGCCGTGCAATGCTGAAGACCTTGTTCGCGCCGCGTTTCCCGAGGCTGATCGCGGCCGGATCGATCGATGAAGCGGCGGAGATGATCGAAGCGGGCGGCGTTCAGCGGATCGTTACAGATGAGGCGACGATCGCCATGGACGGTGATGTCGAGGCAGCAATCGGGCGCCTCGCGGATGTGCCGGTGTCTCTACTCTGGACAAACCCGGATACGGCTGACCGCACCCGGTTAACCGCGGCTGGCGTAGATCAACTGATTGCCAAGCCGATTGCCGGGGCGGCACTGGTCCAGACAATCGTTTCGGTAGCGCAAAATGAAGATGTTGATAGTCGGGCTGCATAAGCGGATAGGGGACCCAACCATGCTACCTGATACGCTTTACCCGACGGCCCGGATGGGGTCGCTGCGATGAACGTGCTTTTCATCGAGGACGATCCCATGAATCGGCGGGTCGTCGCCGATATGCTCGACGTGGCAGGTGCGGCGATGACCGAGGCGGAAAGCGCCGAGATCGGCCTCAAACTGATCGACGAGCGCGATTTCGAAATGGCGCTGGTCGACCTGCGCATGCCCGGGATGGATGGCATCACCGCGATCGAACGCATTCGTGCGCGGCCCGACGCCAAGGCAAAGCTTCCGATCATCGTCGTTACCGCGGATACCGCGATCGACCTGCGCGAACGCTGTATCGCGGCGGGCGCCAATGAGGTGCTGTTCAAGCCAGTGGCAATGGACGCTCTGTTCGAGGCGATGGGGCGCATTCTCGCTGGCGGCGAGGGCGACGTGATCCTTTAGAATCGTTTTCAGCTTCGCTGTTGCGGTGCACCTGTTTCAGCTTGCTGAAACAGAATCTAAGCCATTTCGGCTCGCCCGCGCTCGTGGCAAGAGCGCTGCCATGATCGAACGTCTTTCCCCTGAATCCCGCCCGCTTGGTAAAAGCGGCATTCTCGTCTCGCCCATCGCCTGGGGCATGTGGCGGTTGCGCGGCGACGACGTAGCCGGCGCCCGCGCGCTGATCGAGGCGGCGCTCGACAGCGGGATCACGCTGTTCGACACGGCCGATATCTATGGCTTTAACGGCACCGCGGGGTTCGGCGATGCCGAGGAAGCGTTCGGCCGGGTGCTGACCGAGGCGCCTGAATTGCGCGCGCGGATGGTGGTGGCGACCAAGGGGGGCATCATTCCGGGCGTGCCGTACGATTCGAGCCCGGCCTATCTCGAGCGCGCACTCGACGCGTCGTTGCGGCGTCTGGGGGTCGAACAGGTCGACCTCTGGCAGATTCATCGCCCCGATCTGCTCGCGCACCCGCAGGAAGTCGCGGCCACGCTCGAAAAGATGGTCGCTAGCGGCAAAACCACTGCGGTCGGCGTGTCCAACTTCACGCCGGCTCAAATCGTGGCGCTGGAAAGCTTTCTCACCCTTCCACTGGCCAGCACGCAGCCCGAATTCTCGCCGCTCCACACCGATCCCATGTGGGACGGCACCCTGGACCTGGCGATGACGCGCAATCACGCGGTGCTTGCCTGGTCGCCGCTGGGTGGAGGGCGACTGGGTCAGGACGGACCGGTTACCGCGCTGCTGGCCGAGAAGGGCGCGCAACATGGCGTCTCTGCCGCGGCGGCGAGCTATGCCTGGCTGATGGCGCACCCGGCACGAGTCATTCCGATCGTCGGTAGCCAGCGTATCGAGCGGATTCGCGAAGCCCGCGACGCTTTCAAGGTCGAATGGACGCGCGCCGAATGGTATGCAGTCCTGCAGGCATCGATGGGGAAAAAATTACCCTGACCGCTCGCCTGATCACTTTGGCGCAAGGCGCGATGATGGAGGCCCGTGCCGGAATCGAACCGGCGTAAACGGATTTGCAGTCCGGTGCGTAACCACTCCGCCAACGGGCCTCGTAGGCGTGGTAAGGCGCGGGGCTTTGCGCATCGGACCGCCTCAAGTCAACAGCAGCTTTATATGACGTGTGTAATTTAATGCGCTATTGCGGGTTGGCGTGCGGCGCGGCGCACCATATAGCAGCCAAGCAGCACGAAGTGTGTTGCATACGTAAAACAGTTATGCGATTGGGCGGGCTATGAACAATTTGGCGCCAGAGACGATCGGCCCAGAAGCGATCGACAACACCATCAGCTTCGAGGCGATGCGCCATGCCATGGTGCAGAGCCAATTGCGCACCAATGCGGTCAACGATCCGCGTGTGGTGACCGCAATGGGACGGGTGCCGCGCGAGGCTTTCGTGCCCGAAGGCGCGCGCCGGCTGGCCTATCGCGACACTGCAGTGGCAATCGGCAATGGTCGCTACCTCAATCTGCCGATCGCTACCGGCAAGCTGTTGACCGAGGCCTATCTGGAGCCGACCGACAAGGTGCTGCTGATCGGCGCCGCCGGCGGCTATACCGCGGCTTTGCTGTCCGGCCTGGTACGCACGGTCGTCGCGGTCGAAAGCGATGCCGACCTTGCCGCGCACGCCCGTGGCGCGCTGGCGGGGTACGGCAATGTTGAGTTGGTGGAGGGGCCGCTCGACCAGGGCCATCAAGCGGGCGCGCCTTATGACGTGTTGATCGTCGATGGCTGCGTCGAGGCTTTGCCCGAATCTCTGGTCGGCCAGGTGGCTCCCGGGGGACGTGTCGTGACCGGGCTGCGCGAACGTGGTGTGTCGCGCCTCGCGTCGGGGCGCACGATCAAGGGGGCGTTCGGGCTGCGTGCTTTCGCCGACGTGGATTGCGTGACGCTGCCGGGCTTTTCGGTGCCGCGGGGTTTTGCGTTCTAAAAAAAATGGGCGCTCTAAAAGAAGTGGGGATTTGATGCGCGTTTCCGTCCTGCTCGCTGGTGTAGCCATGGTCGCCGTCGCGGCTGTGCCGGCTGCCGCCGACACACTGCGCGAGGCGCTCGTCAAAGCGTACAACACCAACCCGGGACTGGCCGCCGAGCGCGCCAATGTCCGCGCGTCCGATGAGAACGTGCCGATCGCCAAGGCGCAGGGGCGTCCGAATGTCGGCGTCTCCGGCAATTACACCGAAAATGTGTTGAACAGCGGCACGCAGAATACCTTTATCTCGCCCCATCGCCAATTTCAGGCGAACGGCCAGATTTCGGTGCCCGTCTATAGCGGGGGCCGTGTCCGTAATGCGATCAAGGGCGCCGAAACGCGGGTCGAGGCGAGCCGCATGCAGCTGCGCGGCACCGAATCGGACACGTTCGTCGGCGTGGTCGGCGCCTATATGGACGTGATTCGCGACGAGGCGATCGTCGGGCTGAACAGGGAAAACGTGAAGGTACTGGAGGTCAACCTCCAAGCCGCCAAGGATCGGTTCCAGGTCGGCGACCTTACCCGTACCGACGTCGCTCAGTCCGACGCGCGCCTGTCGGTCGCGCGCGGCCAGCTCGAACAGGCGCAGGCGCAGCTCATTTCGAGCAAGGAAAGCTATATCCGCGTGGTCGGCTCGCCGCCGGGGCAACTCGAGGATCCGCCCGCGCTGCCGAACCTGCCCGGCGCGCCCGACGATGCGGTCGATGTCGCGTTGAAGAACAATCCGGTCCTGTTGGCCGCACAGCGCAACAGCGACGCGACCCGTTTCGACATCGCTGCCGCCAAAGGCGCGCGGCTGCCGACGCTGAGCGGCGTCGCCGGCGGTAATTACTCCAATTATCTCGGTTCCTATGGAGCCGGCACCAATCCCCAGCCGGGCCAGAGCGGGTCGTCGGGCACTGTCGGCGTGCAATTCTCGCTCCCGCTCTATCAGGGCGGCGGTCCCTCGGCGCAGGTCCGGCAGGCGCAGGCGCGTCGCGCCCAGGCGCTCGAACAGGCGACCGATACCGAGCGTGGCGTGATCGCCCAGGCGCGCTCGGCCTATGCGATCTGGAAATCGTCGCTCGAGGTGATCGCCTCGTCGCAGCGTGCGGTCGAGGCGAACAAGTTGAGTCTCGAGGGTGTCCGTGCCGAGAACAGCGTCGGCAACCGCACCATCCTCGACATCCTCAATGCCGAGCAGGAATTGCTCAACAGCCAGGTGACCCTGGTGACCGCGCAACGTGACGCCTATGTCGCCGGCTTCGCGTTGCTCGCAGCGATGGGGCAGGCCGAAGCGCGCGACCTCGGGCTCGACGGCGGCGCGCTCTACGATCCGTTGAACAATTATAAGCGCGTGAAGGGCAAATGGAGCGATTGGGATATCGACCCGGCCTATCAGCCGATCGGCACCAGCACCCGCGATACGCCGCCGCAGGACTCGTCGCAAAAGCGGCCGCTCGACCCCCAGTTGAACGCCCCGGTTGACACGGCCCCCGATCGTCCCGCAAACGAGACCAAATAGCTCGCGATTTGCGCGGGTTCGTGCGTCGTCAGGAAGCAGGCCGCCTATGGGGGATGTAAGCGCCGAACCGTCGATGGAGGACATCCTGTCCTCGATCAAACGGATCATCGCCGAGGATGTCGAGACCGGCGGAGCGTCGCGCGCGCGCCGTCGCCCGACGCCGCAGCCGACTCCGGTCGAAGCCGCCGAAGAGGATGACGTGCTCGAATTGAACGAGCCCGCCCCCGATTCGGACGCGCCGGCGATCGCGACGCCCGTCGCCGCTCAAACTGCTGCGACGCCTGCGCCTGCCGTTCCCGCCGAAAAGATCATTTCGGATGAGGCGGCGGAGGTCAGTCGCGCGCGGCTCGCCAGCCTGTCGCGTCTCGTCATCAAGCCCGAAGTTGCCGGCAGTGACACACTCGAGGGGCTGGTCCGCGAGATGCTGAAGCCGATGTTGCGCGACTGGCTGGATGCGAATCTGCCCGATCTGGTCGAAGCGATGGTTGCCAAGGAAATCGCCCGGATCACCGGCCAGCGCTGAGCCGAGACGAAGCGAGTTTTCGATACGACGGGTGGTTGCTCGCGCAACCGCCTTCTGCTCTATCTCCGGCCATGAAGAAGCTTCTCCTCGCGAGCGTCGCGCTCGCTTCGTTCGCCTCATTCGCTTTCCCGGCAACCGCACGCCAATTGACCATAGAGGACGTGACGATGCTCAGCCGCGTCTCGTCGCCGGCGGTGTCGCCCGACGGGCATTGGCTGGTGTGGCAGCAGCGCGAGACTGACCTGGCGGGCGACAAGGGCCGGTACGATTTGTGGCGGCTCGATCTGACCGCCAAGGGCGCCAGGCCCGAAAAGCTGATCGGCGAATGGGCGGTCAACGAGACCAGCCCGCAATTCTCGCGTGACGGCAAGACTGTCTGGTTCCAGTCCGACAAGGGTGGCGAGGACAATGTCTGGGCGATCGCCGTTACTGGCGGCGCACCGACCCAAATCACCGACCTCAAGGGCGGGATCGGCGGGTTCAAGGTCGCGCCGACCGAGGACAAGTTGCTGATCTGGGCCGATCGCCTACCCGGCGCGCCGTCGAGCGAGCCCGCCATGGCCAAGAAGCGCGACGATGCCGGCAATGGCCGCACGTTCGATCAGATGTTCATCCGTCATTGGGCGAGTTGGTCCGACGGCACGCGTTCGCAGCTATTCGTTCTGCCGATGGCGAACGGCAAGGCCAGCGGCTACGGCAAGGCGATCGAAGGCGGGCTGGTCGGCGACTCTCCGTCCAAGCCATTCGGCGGCGGCGAGGAAGTGTCGTGGTCGGCCGACGGCAAGACGGTGTTCTTCGCGTTGCGCGAAGCCGGCCGGATCGAGCCGCTGTCGACCAATCTCGACATCTTTTCGGCGCCCGCCGACGGATCGGCGGCGCCGGTCAACCTGACCGAAGCTAATAAGGGCATGGACAACCTCCCGACGGCATCGCCCGACGGCAAATATCTCGCCTGGTTCGCGATGGCGCGGGCCGGTTATGAAGCCGATCGCCAGGTGCTGATGGTCCGCGACCTCGCGTCCGGCCAGGTCCGCGCGCTGACCGAGAAGTGGGACCGCTCGGTCGGCTCGATCGCCTGGAGCGAGGACAGCAAGACGATCTACGTCACCGCCGAGGACACGCAGGAAACGCCGATCTTCACGGTCGACCTCAAATCCGGCAAGCCGACGCGGTTGACGCAGGAGGGCAATGTTTCGGCTGTGGTGCCGACCGCCAAGGGCCTGGTCTATGCGATGAACTCACTGACCGCGCCGGACGATTTCTATTGGCTGGCGGGCAAGAAGAGCGCTCGCCTCACCAGCGTCAACGCCGACAAATTTGCCGGAATCGACATGCCGACGGTGACGCGGTTCAGCTTCACCGGCGCCAATAACGACAAGGTCTGGGGCTATGCGGTCAAGCCCGCTGGCCTCGCCACTGGCGCCAAGGCGCCGGTCGCATTCATGGTCCATGGCGGCCCGCAAGGATCGAGCAACAATAGCTGGTCGTACCGCTGGAACCCGGCCTTGTTCGCCGGCGCCGGCTATGGCCTGGTCGCGGTCGATTTTCACGGCTCGACCGGCTACGGCCAGGGCTTCACCGACGCGATCCGCAACAATTGGGGCGGCTGGCCGCTCGAGGACCTCAAGAAGGGCCTCGATGCCGCAACCGCCAAGTTCGCCTGGCTCGATGCCAACAACGCCTGCGCGCTCGGCGCTTCGTACGGCGGCTATATGATGAACTGGATCGAGGGCAATTGGCCTGATCGCTTCAAGTGCATCGTCCAGCATGACGGCGTGTTCGACGCCCGCGCCATGGCCTATGAAACCGAAGAACTCTGGTTCGACGAATGGGAGCATGGCGGGCATCCGTATTACGAGGACCCGGCCGCGTTCGAGAAGTGGAACCCGGTCAATCTCGTCGACAAATGGAAGACGCCGCAACTCGTCATCACCAGCGAGGGCGATTACCGTATCCCCTATACCCAGGGCATCGCCGCCTTCACCGCACTCCAGCGCCGCGACATCCCGTCACGCCTGATCGTCTTCCCGGGCGGCAGTCATTGGGTGCTCAACCCCAAGGAAAGCCGGCAATGGTATCGCGAGGTGCTAGGCTGGATGGGCAAGTGGACAGGGAAGGGCGCTAACTAGCCCCTTCCTATTCTCGACCGCGCCGCCCCGGCGCTTCCTGCGCGAGAATGGCCTTGAGGATCAGCTCCGATCGTCGTTGGCCATAGCCGTGACTATAGGCACTCGACGTGATCGCCACCACCAGATCGCGGCTCGGCACGACATAGATCTTGTTGCCGCCATTGCCCGACGCGAACGACACCGGGATCGCCGTGCCGCCGACCTGCTGCGTCTTGGCGTACCAGAAATAGCCATAGCCCTCGGCAAACGGATCGCTGGCGGTGATGTCGACCTTCGGCGCCAGCGCTTGCCGCAGCCAGTCGGCGCTGACGATGCGGCGTCCTCGATAGCGCCCGCCCTCGCGTACCATCTCGCCGAGCGCCGCGAGGCTCCGCGTGGTCAGCGACAAGTTTCCCTGGCCCTTGGTATGGCCTGAAGCGTCGGCGCTCCATTGCCAGCGCATGATGCCGAGGGGCGCAAACAGATTGGCGCGCGCAAAGTCCGCCAGCGTCCGGCCCGTCGCTTTCGCTACCACAAGGCCGGCAACATAGGCGGTAACGGAGTTATAGCGATATCGCGTGCCCGGCTGATCGGCCCGAGGTACCGACAAGACGAAGGCGAGCGGGTCGGCCGCTTCGTCCATCTTGTCCTCATTGCCGGGCGAGGCAGGATCTTCGTCGAACGCGGCCAGTCCCGATCGCATCGTCAGCACGTCGCGCAGTGGCACATCGCCGATCGCGCTGCCCTTTGCCTCGGGCCAATAGCGCGCGACGGTATCGTCGATGCCGGCGATCTTTCCCCGATCAATCGCGATGCCCATCAGCAGCGAGGTGATGCTCTTTCCGGCCGAGCGGATGTCGTGCAGCGTTTCGGCGGTATCGCCGTTGAAATAGCGCTCCGCGACGATGCGTCCGTCACGCATGACGACCACGCCCTTCAGATCGGGATGCTCGTCCTTGTCGAAAGTGGCGAGGATCGCATCCAGCGCACCGTCGGGCCGCGCGGCGACCGGCGTCGGCGTCGCGGCTGGAAGCACCGCGAGCACCGCAAACAGGGAGATCAGCGCCGTTGTCTTCATGTCGTTCGTTCCGGCGCTAGCGCTTCATCGCCAGCAACGCCTGGGCGCGTTTGAGATGCGGCATGTCGAGCATGGCGCCGTCGAGGCCCACCGTGCCGGCGCCGGGATTGGCGTCGAACGCGGCCAGGACTTTCTCGGCATGGGCGATTTCTTCGGGGGAGGGGGTGAAGGCGGCGTTGATCACCGGGACCTGGTCCGGATGGATCGCCAGCATGCCGCGAAAGCCGGCGCGGCGCGCGCGGCGGGCCATTTTCTCCAGCCCCTCGGCATCGCGGAAATCGCCGTGGATCGTCTCGATCGCGCTGACCGAGGCGGCGGCGGCGCCCGTCAGGCAAAGTGCGCGGAACATCTGATAGGGGAAGTCGTAATCGCCATTGTCGTCGCGGTTGCTGGTCGCGCCGAGCGCGGTGGCGCTGTCTTCCGCGCCCCAGCTCAACGCGGCGAGGCGCGGGCAACCGGCATAATTGCCGACGTCGAACACGCCCGCGGCAGTCTCGGTCGCCAGCACGAACACCGGAATGTCGCCGAGCGGCAGGCCGGCGGCGGTCTCCAGCGCGGACAGATAATTGTTCAGCCGCTCGGCATCGGCGCGCGTCGCCTTGGGCAGGACGATGCCATCGGGACGAGCGGGTACGACCGCAGCGAGATCGGGCAGCGCATGCGGCGTGTCGAGCGGATTGATTCGCACCCAATGCGGCTGACGGCGATGCGTCGTGTTGAGATGGCCGGCGACTGCCTTGCGCGCGTCAGGCTTGGCGCTGTCGGCGACGGCGTCTTCGAGGTCGATGATCACCAGGTCGGCGGCGCTCAGCCCGGCCTTTTCGAGCTTGCGAGGCGAATCGCCGGGAGCGAACAGGAGCGAGCGGGCGGCGAGCGGGATAATCGTCATGGCGGCGTTCTGGCGCAGGCGAGGGACGTGCGCCAGCCCTCTCGCTTTTCGGGCGCGGCGAGGTTAAGCGCCATACCCGATATTCGATAAATGAGAGGATAGAACATGCGCGAAGCCGTCATCGTCTCCACCGCCCGCACCGGCATCGGCAAGGCCAATCGCGGCTATTTCAACATCACTGAGGCGCCGGTGATCGGTGCGCATGTGATGAACGCGGCGGTCGAACGCGCCGGGATCGATCCATCACGCATCGACGACGTATTTTACGGCGCCGGCAACGAATGGGGGACGCAGGGCTATAACGTCGCGCGCAACACGGTCTTCGCCGCCGGCCTGCCGACTGAAGTGCCGGCGTTCACGCTCGATCGCAAATGCGGCTCGGGCCTGACCGCGATCGCGCTCGCCGCGCGCGGGATCATGTGCGACGAGCTCGATGTGGCGCTCGCCGGCGGGATGGAATCGATCACCTTGACCGCCAAGCAGGCCGGCAAGCCGTATCAGAACCAATCGGTGATCGCGAAGAAGCCCTACGCTTATATGCCGATGATCGAGACCGCCGAGGTCGTTGCCGAGCGCTATGGCATCAGCCGCGAGGCCCAGGACGAGTTCGGCGCGATGAGCCAGCAGCGCGCCTATGACGGGCTGCAGAAGGGCGCTTTTGCCGAGGAGATCGTGCCGATCACGGTCGAAAAGGCGACCTTCGACAAGGAAGGCAACCAGACCGGCACCGAACAGGTCACCGTCACCCAGGACGAAGGCATCCGCGGCGGCACGACCGCGGAAATCCTGTCGGGACTGCGCACCGTGTTCAAGGACGGCATGGTTATCAAGGAAGGCAAGTACATCACCGCGGGCAATGCCTCGCAGCTCTCGGACGGCGCGGCGGCGCAGATCCTGATGGAGCGCAAGGCCGCCGAAGCCGAGGGCAAGGACATCCTCGGCATCTATCGCGGCTTCCAGGTTGCAGGTTGCGAGCCCGACGAAATGGGCATCGGGCCGGTCTTCGCCATCCCCAAGCTGCTCAAGCGCGCCGGGCTCAAGATCGAGGATATCGGCTTGTGGGAGATCAACGAGGCGTTCGCCTCGCAATGCCTCTATTGTCGCGACACGCTGGGGATCGACCCCGCCAAGCTCAACGTCAATGGCGGCGCGATCGCGGTCGGGCATCCGTTCGGGATGACGGGGTCGCGGCTGGCGGGCCATGCCCTGATCGAGGGCCGCAAGCGCGGCGTGAAATACGTCGTCGTCTCGATGTGCACCGCGGGCGGCATGGGCGCGGCGGGGCTGTTCGAGATTCCGTGAAGCTACCACCGTCATGCCGGCCTCGTGCCGGCATCCACGGAGCCGCAGCCGCTTCAGCTTGGGGGATGGCGGACCCCGGCACAAGGACGGGGTGACGGTATGGATTGGATGTTCGTTTATAGCATCCCAATCTCCTTCATCCAGCGCTCGACCAATTGCGGCCAGACGCCGACCGGCTCGTCCTTCTTGCGTAGTCCGAAGGCATGACCGCCTTTCGCGAACAGGTGCAATTCGGTCGACACGCCGGCTTTGTCGAGCGCGCCGGCGTACATCAGGCTGTTGCAGACCGGATCGATCGGATCGTTCCAGGCCTGGGCGATGAAGGTCGGCGGCGCGGTCTTGATGATCGGCAGCGTGGGGTCGAACTTGCCGTCGCGACAGATATGGCCGGGGTAGAGCGCGACCGCGAAGTCGGACCGGCTGCTGACCCGATCGATCGCATCGACCGGCTTGTACGCAGGCGTCAGGATGTTGCTTGTCTGCGCGACCAGATAGCCGCCCGCCGAAAACCCCATCACGCCGATCTTGTTGGGGTAGATGTTCAGCTCTTTCGCCTTGGAGCGAACCAGCCGGATCGTCCGCTGCGCATCCTGCAGCGCGCGCATGATCTTGGGCGTGATGTGACGCTGAAGCCCGTCGTCCCAATAATCGTTGCCACCGGGCGCGCGATATTTCGATACGATGCAGGTGATCCCCCGGCTAGTCAGCCAGTCGCAAATCTCGGTCCCTTCCAGGGTTATGAAAACCTTCTGGAACCCGCCGCCGGGAAAGACGATTACGGCAGTGCCGGTATTGCGGCCGCTCGGCGGCATGATCGTCATCGTCGGCACGGCAATGTCGAGCACTGCCTCCGACATGCCGCCGAATTCCGGCGGTTCCTTATAGGTCTCGACGTTCTCGGGCGGTTGCGGCCTGAGCGTACCGTCGGGCGCGTTGCCTGGCCATATCGGAACCTGTTTCAGGCCGGCGCGCGGCTGCCAAACGCCGACCCTTTGGCCCGCGGCGGGTTCGAGAGCGACCGCGGCGGTCGGGGCTGTTTGGATTAGCGGGGCGCGCGACTGGGTGTGAGCGGTGGCCGCCATCGCCGCGGCCGCCAGGATCGCTGCAACACCCATGACCCGCTTCATCGTTCACCTCCTCCATGGAACGGGGAGGGATAGGAATGCGGTCCCGCGCCGACAAAGCATTGTTTCTCCACGGAGCCATGAATCGGTTTCATGGATGGCCCGGAAGAGTGTAGGCTGCGGATCAGGTCCGCTTGGGTGGGAGCAAGCTTTTCTCCGCCGCGGCGCAGCTTGTTGTGGATAAGCGCCACCCCAGATTTGCGCAAAAGGGCCCTTCGCCCTTAGGACATCCCGCATGACTACCTACACGACCCGCATGCTCATCCTCGGTTCGGGCCCTGCCGGCCTGTCGGCGGCGATCTATGGCGCCCGCGCCGGGATGGAGCCGATCGTCGTCCAGGGCATCCAGCCCGGCGGCCAGCTGACCACCACCACCGATGTCGAGAATTATCCCGGCTTTCGCGAGGTGATCCAGGGGCCCTGGCTGATGCAGGAGATGCAGGCCCAGGCCGAGCATGTCGGCACGCGAATGATGTGGGATACGATTGTCGAGGTCGACCTGACCCGGCGCCCGTTCCGGCTGATCGGCGATAGCGGCGACGTCTATGTCGGCGACGTGCTGGTGATCGCCACCGGCGCCCAGGCCAAGTGGCTCGGACTCGACAGCGAGGAAGCGCTGAAGGGCAAAGGTGTCAGCGCCTGCGCGACCTGCGACGGCTTCTTCTACCGTGGCAAGAAGGTCGCGGTGATCGGCGGCGGCAACACTGCGGTCGAGGAAGCTTTGTACCTGACCAACCACTCGCCCGACGTGACCTTGATCCATCGCCGTGATTCGTTCCGGGCGGAAAAAATCCTTCAGCAGCGCCTGTTCGCCAATGAACGGATCAAGGTGTTGTGGAACAAGGAAGTCGAGACCTTCGTCGATGGCGGAGGCACTGCAGGGCTGGTCGCGCTCGAGTTACGCGACACGGTCACGGGCGAGCTGTCGCGGCTCGATGTCGAGGGGGGCTTCGTCGCGATCGGCCATCATCCGGCGACCGAGCTGTTTCGCGGGCATCTCGAGCTCGATGCCGATCATTATATCAAGGTCGAGGCCGGCACGACGCGGACCAGTGTCCCCGGCGTGTTCGCGTGCGGCGACGTGATGGACAAGGTCTACCGCCAGGCGGTCACCGCCGCCGGCACCGGCTGCATGGCCGCGCTCGACGCCGAGCGATTCCTGGCCGAGGCCGATTTCGAGAAGGTCGCCGAAGCGGCCGAGTGACGTCAGGCGCTTGCCGGCTCGGTTTTAGGGTCGGCATGCTCGCCCTGAGCGACGTCATGCGGAACGTTCCAGCCGAAATAGACTTCGACCTCGACAACCTTGCCGTCGCGCAGAGTGTGAACCTCGGTGTTGCGGAAGCGCCTGCCACTGACCGTGCCGATATACGTGACGAACACCGCGTCGCTGACGGTCGCCATGCGGACGATCTCGAAATCGTCCATGTTTCGGCTGTTGGGCCAGCAGAGCCGGAAATAGGTGTCGCGGTCGATCCGGTTGTCAAGCGGGCTGGAGAAATGGAAGTCGGCGGCGATCAGCAGCTCGATCGCCTCGCGGTCCTTGTCGACATAGGCCTGCAGCGTACCGCGGACGACATCTTTGTCTGAAATCATCGAGATAGCTCCCATGGCGTCAAAGCAAACGCGATGGCGAGCGGGGTGTTCCCGTTAGGCGCTCCCGATCGCCGCCAGAATCTGCTCGCGCAGCCAGTCGCCGTCGCCCGGTCGTGCAAAACTGTGGCTGTCGGTTTCGCGGCGGCGGATCGGATCGGGCTCGCGCCACGCTTGCTCGAACCGGATCGCGGTATTGTCGCCCTGGGCCAGCAGGATGGTGCGCGGCGTCTCGGTCATCGCCATCGCCATCCGCGCGGCGATCGGATTTGTAGTTTCTTTCGATTTGGAAGAAGCCTTGCGTAACCCTTTGATCGCCTTTCCTATATTTACTCCGCCGGACAATGCACGAAGCCATTGGCGTGGATCGCGCACGCGGTCGGCATAATGCGACCGGATGGCGGAGGCGGGGGGCAGAGCGTCGTCTTCGTCGCCAACCCAAGGGTTGGCGAGGACCAGCGCGTCGATCCCGGGATCGCGATGGAACAAGGCGAGCGCGGTGGCGGCGTCGCAATTGCCGAAGCCGACGACGCGAGTCAGTTGCGGTGCCAGCGTGCGGAAAGCGCGAACTGCGGCGGCTATGTCGGGCCCACTGTCCTGATAGCCGTGATTGGCACCGTCCGAATCGCCGATGCCGCGCCGGTCGAAGCGGAACACCGGAATGCCAGCGGTGGCGAGATCTGCGGCAAGCAGCGCCATGCCGCGATGCGCGCCGCAGCGCAGTTCGTTGCCGCCCGACACGATCAGCAGCCCGGTCGTGCCCGGCGCATCGTCGAGCGTACCGATCAGCGTGTCGCCCTCGCAGGGAAAATTGGTCAGCTCGCGCATCGTGCGATCCAGTCGGCGATGTCGTCCGCGAGCAAATCGGCGAGCGCGGGATTGTCGCCCGGTTCGCTCTGGCGCCAGAGCGGTGCGCCGGCGACCTTGCGATCGGCGACAGCGGGATCGGTCTCCAGCCGGACGACGCGGATCGTGCCGTCGCGCACGCAATCGGCCGCGTTGAGGTCGCGGAGCAAGGTTCGCGACAATGCATTGCCGGCGATCGTCACCGGATTGCCCTCGTCATTGTAATTGGCGAGGTCGATTTCGATCCGCTCACCCGCGGCCGCGCTGGTACGGAGCAGTTCGCGGACTAGCGCCTCGCCTTTGGCGGGAGCGAGTTGCCAGCGCGATGCCGCCTTGACGTCATGATCGAGTAACGCCCCGCCGCGGCAGGATAAAATGTGAACCGGGCGCTCCGCCGCGGCCGCGGTCGCGGCGGATGCCAAAGCGGTGCGCCAGCCGGCCAGCATGGCATTTTCGGTCGGCACCAGGCTCTCGCCTTGCCCGGGAAGGTCGGGAAGCACGCTTGCGATATGGCGCTCGGCGAGGCGGCGCAGCACGCCGGTCAGGAAGGTGCGCGTTCGATTGGCTTCTTCGAACAACGGCAGCACCGCAACCACAACCGGGCCCGTGCTGGGACCGAAGCGGATCATCGCCTCTCGCCCCCCGGCCCAGTCGTAGTGATCGATCATGCGCCCTTCTTAGCGTGGACCTTGGCTTCAGCGAAACGGCGGAGCGCACCGAAACTCTCAAGCATCTCTCCGTCCACCTCGTCATCCTCGATCAGGATGTGCAGCCGGTCCTCGATCTCGGTCAGGACGCCGGCGACCGCCATCGAATCGAGCTCGGGCAGGGCGCCGAACAATGCGGTATCGTCGTCGAACGCGGCGACGCGATCGGCGTCGAGCGCCAGGACATCCTTGAGAACGGCGCGGACAATCTGGTCGACCGTCGACGGAGCGTGGTGCGTAGTCATCGTTTCGGCGCGTTACCGACAGGGAAGCGGCTTGGGAAGGGCGGGCGCGATGATCGGCGTGGCACGGCTGGTATCGCATCGAACCGATACATGTACTCCGTCATGCCGGGCTCGTCCCGGCATCCACCGCGCAATAACGCCTCATCCCGGTTGTGGAGGAGTGGTGTTCGAGCGAAATCGTGTCCCCCGGACACGATTTTGGCCTGCTGGGGGCAGGCTAAAGCTCGAACACGGCACAGGGCCGGGGTGACGACGTAGGGAGGTCGGGCTGAAGCGCGGACGATGGTGAAGCCCTTGGGGTAACTCTCATGCCTCGCTATCAGGGTGCCATGATCCCGCTAGACCCAGTGCCGCGACCGCTCGACCACTTGACGCTTCGCGGACGGTTGGCCGATCCGGCGATGGCGACGCGTGACGGCGTGCTCGATTTCGCGAGCCTGGAAGCAGCGGTCGGAGCATTGGCGGGATGGCTCAAGGGGCAGGGGCTGGCTCCAGGCGATCGCATAGCGACCTGGCTCCCGAAAACGCGCACCGCCTGCCTGATGCCGCTGGCGGCAGCGCGAGCCGGTTTCGTCCACGTTCCTGTAAATCTGCAGCTCAAATATCTACAAGTACAGCACATTCTTGCCGATAGCGGTGCGCGCCTGTTGGTCACCCAAGCCGCGCGCGCCGAGACGCTCGATATGGAGGGCTTGAGGATCGTGACCGACGATCCGCCGCTCGGCGGGCCGGCCCTGCCGCCCTCCGACGCAGACCCCCACGCCTTGGCGGCGCTACTCTACACCTCTGGCTCCACCGGGCGGCCCAAGGGCGTGATGCTCAGCCATGCCAATCTGTGGCTCGGGGCGATCAGCGTGGCGCATTATCTCGGGCTCGATCCTGCCGACCGGGTGCTTGGCGTGCTGCCGCTCAGCTTCGATTACGGCCAGAGCCAGCTCTTCTCGACCTGGGCGGCGGGGGCGTGCGTCGTGCCGTTCGACTATCTGCTGCCGCGCGACGTCTATCGCGCGATCGAGCGCGATCAGATCACGACGCTGGCAGGCGTACCGCCGCTCTGGGCACAATTACTTGATATCGATCCTCAAGATATCGAAACAAGATCACTGAAAAGGATTACGAATTCCGGCGGTGCGCTGACCCGCAGACTGATCGGCGGCCTGCGCGAACGCTTCCCGCGAGCCGATATCTATCCGATGTACGGGCTCACCGAGGCGTTCCGTTCGACCTATCTCGACCCCTCGCTGGTCGCCGACCATCCCGACTCGATCGGCCGGGCGATCCCCTTCGCCGACATCATGATCGTCCGGCCCGATGGCGCGCAGGCGGCGGTCGGCGAACCGGGTGAGCTGGTCCATGCCGGCCCGTTGGTCGCGCAAGGCTATTGGCGAGATCCCGAGCGGACCGCGGCGCGCTTCCGTCCCGCGCCCGCCTGGTCGCAATCCGGCGGCGTGGCGGTATGGTCGGGCGATACTGCGGTGGCGGGCGCCGACGGCCTGCTGCGCTTCGTCGGCCGCGATGACGAGATGATCAAATCCGCTGGTAACCGCATGAGCCCAAACGAAATCGAGGAAGCGATCACTTCCGGCGGCGAGACCAGCGAAGCGGTCGCGATCGGCGTCCCCGACGAACGCCAAGGCCAGGCGATCGTGGTGGTAGCGAAGGGCGACGGATCCGCCGAACCGGCCTTGCGCGAGCGGTTGCGCCGCGATTTACCCAATTTCATGCAGCCGGCGCGCTATATCTGGCTGGCGGAATTGCCGCGCAACGCCAATGGCAAGCTCGATCGTGCGGGATTGAGGGGGATGATTTCATGAAGCCAATGGGCGCCATCCCGCTGGAATTTCAGTCGTTTCCGCTCTCTATCGGCGGCCGGCCCGTAGAAGAGTTCCTCACCTCATCGCCCGTGTTCGTCTATGACATGTCGATAGTGCGGAGCCGGATCGCGCGGTTCCGCGCGGCGTTTCCCAGTATCGACCTCCATTATGCCGTGAAGGCCAATCCGTTCTCCCCTCTGCTCGCGGCGATGGTGCCGCTGGTCGACGGGTTCGATGTCGCATCGGCGGGCGAGTTGGCGCGGGTTGCCACGCTCGGTAAAGCGGTCAGCTTCGCCGGGCCGGGCAAGACCGACGCCGAACTCGATGCCGCGATCAGCGCCGGGGTGACAATCAACCTGGAAAGCGAAAACGAGTCCGACCGCGCGATCGCCGTCGCCGATCGGCTCGGTGTGACGCCGCGGCTTGCGGTCAGGGTCAATCCCGAATTCGAATTGCGCGGGTCGGGCATGCGGATGGGCGGCCGTGCCTCGCCGTTCGGGGTCGACGCCGAACGCGTCCCGGCGCTGGTGAAGCGCATCCTGGCGGCAGGCGCCGAGTGGGGCGGGTTCCACATCTTCGCGGGGTCGCAGGCGCTCGACCCTTCGGCGATCATCGACAGTCAGGCGCATACGCTCGACCTTGCCGTCAGGCTGGCAGAAGCCGCGGGAGCGTCGCCGCCGTTCGTCAATCTCGGCGGCGGGTTCGGCGTTCCCTATTTCCCGGGCGAGCAGGTGCTTGATATCGCAGCGATCGGTGCCGCGTTGACGCCAAGACTCGGCATGCTGCCCGACACGCGGTTCGCAATCGAACTCGGCCGCTGGCTGGTGGGCGAGGCGGGTGTCTATCTGACCCGGATCGTCGATCGCAAGGAAAGCCGGGGCGAGACCTTTCTGGTGTGCGACGGTGGCCTCAACCATCAGCTTGCCGCAACCGGTAACCTGGGCACGGTGGTGCGCCGCAACTATCCCGTCGCCGTCGGCACAGCAGCGCCGGACGCGAAGCGTGAGATCGTCAGCGTCGTCGGGCCGCTCTGCACCCCGCTCGACCGCCTGGCCGATCAGGTCGAGTTGCCGGTGGCCGGTCCGGGTGACGTCATCGCGATCTTCATGGCGGGAGCCTATGGACTTAGCGCCAGCCCGTGGGAGTTTCTGGGCCACCCCAGACCCGCCGAAATCCTCGTCTGACTTTTACTCCTAACGCAATCTTTACCCCCTCGGCCCCATAGCCAGGACCGAAGTCTGTGCGTGCCGGAGTGACGTCACCGGTCCAGCCGCGCGCAGACGGGAGGCTGGTTATGAGTTTCGTGAAGTTTTCCAAGATCTTGATGCTCGTCGGTGCAAGCGCCAGCGTGCTGACGGGATGCGCCGGCGGCGGCGGTCCCCAATTGCCGCCCGCATCGTTCGTCGGATCGCGCGAACAGCCGAGCGAGGAATATGTGATCGGTCCGATGGACCAGCTCAACATCTTCGTGTGGCGCAATCCCGAACTGTCGGCGAAGGTCCAGGTGCGCCCCGACGGCCGCATCACCACGCCCTTGGTCAACGACATGCCCGCGGTCGGCAAGACCCCGGCGATGCTGGCCGACGACATGAAGCTGGCGCTGTCGACCTATATCAAGGACCCGATCGTCTCGGTCATCGTCGAGAGCCCGCAATCGACCTACAGCCAGTCGATCCGCATCGTCGGCGCGACGGAGAAGCCGGCGTCGATCCCGTATCGCGCCAACATGACCCTGCTTGACGCGATGATCGCGGTGGGCGGGCTCAACCAGTACGCCGCCGGCAATCGCGCGCGGCTGGTGCGCCAGGACCGCGCCACCGGCCAGCAGCGCCAGTATAACGTCAAGCTCGGCAAGCTGCTCAAGGACGGAGACCCCTCGGCGAACGTCAAGCTCGAGCCGGGCGACGTCATCATCATCCCCGAATCGATGTTCTGACGGAGGCCCTGGAACCGTGAACGGCCTCTATGACGAAGTTCGCATCGCGCTCCACGCGATCTGGAACCGCCGCTGGATCGCTCTGGCGGCGGCCTGGATTGTCGCGATCCTCGGCTGGCTGGCGGTCAGCCAGATGCCCAACCGCTACGAATCCAAAGCGCGCGTGTTCGTCCAGATGGGCCAGGTGCTGCCGTCCAAGATCGGTATCAGCGCGGCGGAACAGCAGAATGACGTCGACACGATCCGCCAGACGCTGACCAGCGCGGTCAATCTGGAAAAGGTGGTGCGCGGCACCGACTTGGCCAACACAGTCTCGACCCCGCAGGAGATTGCCGACCGCGTCGCGGGCCTGCAGCAGAACGTCAAGATCGTCGCCCAACAGAACAATCTGTTCGAGATCAGCGTGACCGCGTCGAGCCCGAAACTCGCCGCCCAGATCAACCAGAAACTGATCTCGATCTTCGTCGACCAGAATCTGGCCGACGACCGCAACGACACCCAGACCACGCTGCGCTTCCTCGACAGCCAGGTCGAGGATCTGCAGCGCCGGCTGGGCGATGCGGATGCCAAGCGCACGCAGTTCCAGACGCAATATCTCGGGTCGCTGCCGGGCACCGGGTCGCTGGCCGATCGCATGTCGGCAGCGCGTACTCAGATGGCGCAGATCGACGGCGATCTCGCCGCTGCACAGACCAGCCTGGCATCGATCAACGGCCAGATGTCGGGCACCGCGGTGAGCATTCCGGGCGTGGGCGGCGCCGGCAGCGCGGGACCGGCGCGCGCGCGCCTCGCCGCGATCGAGGGCCAGCTCGCCGACGCGCGCGCCAAGGGCTATACCGACAATCATCCCGACGTGATCGCGCTCAACAGCCAGCTTGGCGCGGCGCGGGCCGCGGCGGCGCGCGAGCCGGCGGTCGGCAGTTTTGCCGGCAACGGCCAGCCCAATCCGCAATATCTCTCGCTCAAGTCGATGCAGGCCGACAAACAATCGCAAGTCGCGGGATTGTTGTCGCGCAAGCAGCAGCTCCAGCGCGACATGGACGCGATCACCGGCAAGCTGAACGGCGATCCCGCGGCGGCCAATGAGCAGAACCAGATCGACCGCGATTACCAGGTGCTCAAGGCGCAATATGACAAATTGCTGAGCGACCGTGAGGACGTCCGCGTCCGCGCCCAGGCGCAGGCACAGACCGATTCGATCAAGTTCAAGGTCATCGATCCGCCGGTGGCGCCGCGTGCGCCGACCGCGCCCAATCGCCCGTTATTGCTGACCGGTGTGCTGCTCGCGGCGATTGTCGCCGGGATCGGCGGGGCCTTCGCGCTGTCGCAGCTGAGGGCGACTTATGCCACCGCCGGGCGGCTCGAAAAAGCGACCGGACTGCCGGTGATCGGGTCGATCAGCGAGCGCGTATCGAGGGCCGAAGCCGAGTTCAGGAAACGCAAGCTGCGCCTGTTCGCGGGCGCCGCGGCCGCATTGCCGGTCGCGTTCGTCGGCCTGTTCGGCGTGGAGATGCTGATGCGGGGGCTCGCGGCATGAACAAGCCGATCATCACCAACAAGGGATCGCTGATCGAGCGTGCCGCCGAAGTTTATGACTTCTCGGCGCGGCTGAACGCCCGTGCGATTCCGGAAAGTGATTTGCAGGCCCCGCCGGTGCTCAAGCCGGTCGCGCCTGCGCCCGTCGCCGAGGCGCCGAAGCCGGTGGAAATGCCCAGGGCGGTCGTGGCGCCGGCTGAAATACCCGCAGCGCCCGTCGCCCGGCCGGCGTCAATACCGCCGGCGGCTTTGCCCGTGCCGGGCCGCCAGGCCAAGATCGATCGCGACCTGCTCGCGGAAAACCAGTTGCTTATTCCCGGCGCGGCGATCGGTGTGCTGGCCGAGGAATTCCGCCTCGCCAAGCGCCAGTTGCTGCTCACCGCGCGCCAGCTCAACAGGCACGCGCCCGACAAGGCGCGGACCATCCTGGTCTGTTCGGCCAAGCCTGGCGACGGCAAGACCTATTGCGCGATCAATCTCGCCATTTCGATGGCGGCGGAGCGCGATACGCGCGTGCTGCTGGTCGATGCGGATTTCGCCAAGCCCGGGATCATGGAGCGGCTCGGAGTCGCCGACGGACCCGGTCTGCTCGACGCGCTCGCCGATTCCTCGATCGATATCGAGAAGTGCGTGGTCGGCACCGACATTCCCAATCTCAGCCTGCTGTCCGCCGGCGCGCGGACCAATGCTGATGTCGAGCTGGTCGCCAGCGGCCGCACCCCGGACCTGATCGCGCGGCTGCTCGCCGCCGATCCGGATCGCGTGGTGATCTTCGATTCGCCGCCGGCTCTGTCGGCATCGCCGGCGTCGGTGCTGGCGCTGCATGTCGGCCAGGTCATGCTCGTGGTCCGCGCCGACAAAACGTCGGAAGGCGAGATCCGCGACACCGTGCAGCGGCTCGAGGGCTGCGAGCATATCCAGCTTTTGTTGAACAGCGTCGCGTTTGCCCCGGGGGGGGCTCGTTTCGGCAGCTATTACGGCCAGGAGGGCGAGGGCCAATGATGCGCGTTATTTCCGCGGGGGTCGCGCTTGCGACGCTGCTGGCAGCAATGCCGGCAGCGGCGCAGGACGACCGCGACGGCGGGGGCAGGGGCCGCAAGGTCACCGTCGCGCCCTATATCGAGCTCAGCCAGGTGCTCACCGCCGACATCCAGTCGGGCGATGTGCTGACCTACAGCTCGGCCGCCGCCGGGGTCGACGCCTCGGTCGAGACGCGGCGCGTGTCGGTCAATCTGTCGGCGCGCTACGAGCATCAATTCGCCTGGGACAAGAATAGCGGCGACGCCGATATCGTCAGCGGCCTGGCCAATGCCCAGGTGCGGGTGGCGCACGGGCTGTCGCTCGATGCCGGCGGCATCGCCACACGCACGCGCAACGATATCCGCGGCGCCGCGCCGGTCTTCTTCGGCAATGACCGCGACAATGTCAGCAATGTCTATTCGGGCTATGTCGGCCCGACGCTCACCACCGGCAGCGGTCCGGTCGCGATCAACGCCGCTTATCGCTTCGCCTATACCAAGGTGACCGAGCCGGGTCCGACCGGGGTCGCTCCGGGTAGCCCGCGGCTCGATTATTTCGACGATTCGAAGACGCAGATCGCGACCGCCTCGGTCGGCTTCAAATCGGGCACCGTTCTGCCGGTCGGCCTGACCGCGAGCGGCGGCTGGACCCGCGACGACCAGAGCCAGCTCGGCGGCCGTTTCGACGATCTCTACGGCCGGGTCGACGCGGTGATGCCGCTGTCGGGCAATATCGCGGTCGTCGGCGGCGTCGGCTATGAAAAGCTGACCTCGAGCGCGCGCGATCCGTTGCTCGATGCCAATGGCGTGCCGGTGACCGACAATCGTGGCCGGTTCGTGACCGATCCCAATTCCCCACGCCGCATCGCCTATCAGACCGACGGCATCTACTGGGATGCCGGCGTCATATGGCGCCCGAGCCCGCGCACCGCGGTCGAGGCCCATGTCGGCCGCCGCTACGGCTCGTGGAGCTATACCGGCTCGCTCAGCTATGCGCCGTCGAGAAGCGTCGGCGTCCAGGTCGGCGTCTACGATACGGTCGAAACCTTCGGCGGGCAGTTGCAGCGCAGCCTGCGCGGGCTTCCCGCCCAGTTCACCGCGACGCGCGATCTGCTGGCCCAGCAATTCAGCGGCTGCACGTTCGGCACGACCGGCGGCGGTGCCGCGGGCGCTTGCATGAATTCGGTGTTCCAGTCGGTATCGACCGCGACCTATCGTTCGCGCGGGGTCGATGCAGTGGCCACCCTGACTCGCGGCACGTCGACGCTCGGCTTCGGCGTGGGCTATTCGAACCGCAAATTCTACGCGCCCAACAGCCCGGGCGTGGTGATCATCGGCACCAGCGACGAAAGCTATTACGCGCAGCTCTTCTACTCGACCTCGATCGGACAGCACACCTCGTTCGACGCCGATCTGTTCGCCAATTATTTCGACAGCGGTCTTGCGCCGGGCATCTACAGTCTGGGCGCGACCGGGTCGGTCTCGCGCAGCTTTGGCCGCCTCGGCACGACCGTCTCGCTTGGCGCCTATACGTTCAGCCAGAAGGGGCAGGAGGACCAGACGAGCGCGCAGGCGTCGCTGGGGGCACGGTATCAGTTCTGACCGGAAAGGCGGGGAAGGCCCCGCCCGGAGATGAAGACGATGTATGACGACCATTATGGATTGAGCGGACGCCCGTTCGCGCTGACGCCCGATCCGAAATTCTGGTTCGATACCGCCACGCACCGCAAGGCGATGGCGTATCTCGGCTATGGCCTGAGCCAGGGCGAGGGCTTCATCGTCATCACTGGCGATGTCGGCGCGGGCAAGACCACGCTGGTCGGCCATTTGATGGCGACGATCGATCGCGAGCGGCTGCACGTGATCAAGCTGGTGTCGAGCCAGATCGACGGCGACGATCTGCTGCGCATCGTCGCCACCGGGCTTGGTGTCGAGACTGCCGGGCTGATGAAGGCGCAATTGCTCGTCGCGGTCGAGCGCGGGCTGCATGCGGTCGCGCGCTCGGGTCGCCGCACCTTGCTGATCGTCGATGAGGCGCAGGCGCTGCATACCGGTGCGCTCGAAGAATTGCGCATGTTGTCCAATTTCCAGGCCGGCGGCCATGCGCTGCTGCAAATATTCCTGCTCGGCCAGCCCGAATTCCGCGCCGCGCTCCATGGCAGCGACCGGCTCGAACAGCTTCGCCAGCGGGTGATCGCGATGCATCATCTCGATCCAATGGGCGCCGAAGAGGTCGAGCCCTATGTGCTGCATCGCATGAAGCTGGTCGGCTGGAACGGCCGTCCCAAATTTACCCCCGACGCGTTCGCCGCGCTCTATCGCGGATCGGACGGCGTGCCACGCCGGCTCAACCAGCTGGCGGGACGCGTGCTACTGTTCGGCGCGATCGAGCAGGTCGAGGTAATCGACGCCAAGGTGGTCGCTGCGGTGATCGCCGATATCAGCGGCGACATGCCCGCCCCGAGCGCACCCGCGCCGCGGCCGGTCGCCGCCGCGCCCGAACCGAAGCCCGAACCCACGATTGCCGCGGCGCCTGAGCCGATCAAGGCTCCCGAGCCGGTCGCAATGCGCGAGCCGATCGCGCCAATCGAACCCGCGGCGCCGGCCAACGACGCCAAGCCCGCGCCGATCGAGATCGCGCATGATCGCTTCGCGGCGATCGAGGCGCGGCTCGAGGAACAGGATGCGGCGTTGCGCCGCGTCCTGGCATTGCTGGTCGATTGGGTCGAAGGTAACGAGGCCGCGGCAGCGCGCGGTGGCCGCGCGGCCTGACGCGCGCGGGGGAGCGGCATCATGCTGAACGGCCTGTCGGTCGACGTCGAGGAGTGGTTCCAGGTCGGCGCGTTCGAACGCGTGATCGCCAAGGCCGATTGGGACGGTCTGGACAGCCGCGTCGCCTACAATACCGGCAAGGTGCTCGATTTGTTCGGCGAGACGGGGGTCAAGGCGACCTTCTTCACGCTCGGTTGGGTGGCCGAGCGCAACCCCGCGCTGATCCGCCGCATCGCCGAGGAGGGGCATGAGGTCGCCAGCCATGGCTGGGATCACGACCGCGTCTTCACCATGGCCGCCGATGCATTCCGCGCCGACCTCAGGCGCGCCCGTGTTGCGCTGGAGGATGCATCGGGCCAGCGCGTTACCGGCTATCGTGCGCCGAGCTTCTCGATCGATCAGCGCACGCCTTGGGCGCATCAGGTGCTTGCCGAGGAAGGCTATGCCTATTCGTCGAGCGTCGCGCCGCTCGTCCACGACCATTATGGCTGGGCCGACGCACCCAAATACGCCTATCGCCCGGTCGCGGGATCGGACCTGATCGAATTGCCGATCACGCTCGCCGATGTCGCGGGGCGCAAGATCACCACCGGCGGCGGGTTCTTCCGCCTGTTCCCGGCGGCGATCACCGATCGCGCGGTGGCGCGCGCCAATCGCGATGAGCATCGTCCGGCGGTGTTCTATTTCCACCCCTGGGAAGTCGATCCCGACCAGCCGCGCGTCGCGCGCGCGCCGCTCAAATCGCGGTTGCGTCATTATAGCCGGCTCGGCGCGATGGCGGGCAAATTGCGCCGCCTGGTCAAACGCCACGATTGGGGTCGCGTCGACACCGTTGTCGCGGTCGAAGCGGAGCGCCTGCAGTGACGATGCCGCTGGTCTCGACCCCGGTGGCGATCAACGCGGCCGATCTGACGCAGGCCGGGGAGCGCGCGCGGATCGATGCCTATGTCCGCGGCCACCCCGACGCCACGCCGTTTCATTTGACCGGCTGGAACGTCGCGGTCGCGCGCGCTTGTGGCCAGACCGCTCATTGCCTGATCGCCGAACATGCCGATGGCAGCCTGGCCGGCGTCCTGCCGCTGACCGAGATCCGCTCGCCCTTGTTCGGCAAGGCGTTGGTCTCGGCCGGCTTCGCGGTCGATGGCGGCATCCTGACCAGCCGCGACGCCATCGCCGATGCGCTCGCCGCCTCGGCCTGGGCGCTCGCCGAACGGCTGGGTTGTCCCAGCCTCGAGCTTCGCGGCGGCCCGGCGCCGGGCGAGGGGTGGATCGTCGACGATACGACCTATCTCGGGTTCTCGCGCGATCTCGCCAAGGATGACGAGGCCGAACTGCTCGCTATCCCCCGCAAGCAGCGCGCCGATGTCAGGAAATCGCTCGATGCCGACCTGGAGGTCGCGATCGGCAGCACGCCGAGCGATCTGGCGATGCATTATGCGGTGTTTTCGGAATCTGTCCGCAATCTCGGCACGCCGGTCTTTCCGGCCGGGCTGTTTCGCGAGGTTGCCGCCGAACTCGGCAAGCATGCCGACATCGTCACCGTGTCGAAGCACGGCAAGCCACACGCCAGCGTGTTCAGTCTCTATCTCAACGGCACTGTCTATCCCTTCTGGGGCGGCGGCACGCGCGAGGCGAGAATGCTCAAGGCCAATGACCGGCTCTATTACGAATTGATGCGCCATGCCCGCGGGCGCGGTTGCACACGGTACGATTTCGGCCGCTCGAAGGCGGGAACGGGCGTCGCTGCGTTCAAGAAGAATTGGGGATTCGAGGGCGTCCCGCTACGTTACGCCAAGCGGGTCGCGGCTGGTGAGACTCCGCGCGAAATGAACCCGATGAGCCCAAAATATCGACTGCAGGTCGCGGTGTGGAAGAAGCTGCCTTTGTGGCTCGCCAATGCGATGGGACCGGTGATCGCCAAAGGCCTTGGCTAAGGGTCTGCACTCAATGGGAACGCGGATCATGATCGCCCGGAGAGGCCCGCTGGCAAGGAGCGCAGCGCAGTCGCGTAGCTTGAGCTACGCGCAAGCAAGCGACGTAGTCCAGCGGGCCTCTCCGGGCGACCGCGAAGCGGCGGGCCGATTTTGGTGCCGGGCGGCGTCGCCGCGTCGGTCACGATGCTTCAGCATCGCTCCCTCCTTGTTTCTAGCCCAACACCAAAATCGGCTCCGTCATGACCACGTTCCCATTGAGTGCAGACCCTAATGGGCGACGTTCTATTTCTCGCGCATCGCTCGCCATTCCCGCCCGATCGCGGTGACAAGATCCGGGCGTTCAATGTGCTCAAGCATCTTGCCGCGCGCCATCGCGTGCACCTCGTCGCGTTCGCCGACGATCCTCGCGACCTCAAGGCGAAGAAGGGGCTGGTGCCGTTCACCGCAAGCCGGTCGATCCTGTGGCGCGGCAAATCGCGACAGCGCGCGATGGTCGAGGCGCTGATGCAGCGCCGGCCGGCGTCGCTGACCGCATTCGACAATCAGGCGATGCACGAGGTTGTCGCCGATCTGTTGGAGCGCCGCTCGATCGATACGATCTTCGTCTATTCGGGTCAGATGGCGCAATATGTGCCCGCCAAGACCCGCGCCCGCGTCATCATGGACTTTTGCGATATGGATTCGCTCAAGTTCGCCGATTACGCCAAGGCTTCGCGTGGACCGATGCGTTGGCTGATGCAGCGTGAGGCCAATCTGTTGTTCCAGTTCGAGCGCCGGGTCGCGCGGCGGGTCGATGCCAGCCTGTTCGTCAGCGAGGCCGAAGCCGAGCTGTTCCGCCAGCGCACCGGCGCCGCCAATGTCCAGGCGGTCGAGAACGGCATCGACACCGATTTCTTCGATCCCGCCGCATCCTTTCGCCGGATCGACACGACCGGCAAGCTGATCGTGTTCACCGGCCAGATGGATTATCGTCCCAATGTCGAGGCGGTGATCTGGTTCGCCGAGACCGTGCTGCCGCATATCCGCCTCATCCATCCCGACGCCGTTTTCGCCATTGTCGGGCGCAACCCGACGGCTGCGGTCGCCGCGCTGGCGAAGCAGGATGGAGTTCGCGTGACGGGCGAAGTTGCGGATGTCCGGCCCTGGCTCGACGCCGCGGCCTGCGTGGTCGCGCCGCTCAAGATCGCGCGGGGCATCCAGAACAAGGTGCTCGAAGCGATGGCGATGGCGCGCCCGGTGGTGGCGAGCGGGCCTGCCGCCGAGGGGATCGACCATGACGGCACGATCCTGAGCGGCGATACCGTGGCGGAGGTTTCGGATGCAGTGAACGGACTGTTGTCGGATCCGCGCGGCGCGGCAGCGATGGGGCACAAGGCGCGCGTGCGGGTCCAGGCGCGCTATGGCTGGAGCGCCCGGCTGGCACCGCTCGACGGGTTGATCGGCTGGGGCGCGAAGAAAGCACCGCGCAAGGGACGGGCGGCGGCATGACCAGCGTTGCCGGTGCCGCCCCCCGGTTCGCTTTCGCGATCGCGCCGGTCTGGCGCCGTCCGTTGGCTGCGCTTGCCGCGACGATGGCGGTGATCCTGCTGATGTTCCGCCAGGACGTTGCGGCGCTGGCCGAGCTCTATTGGACCAACACCACGTTCGGGCATTGCCTGTTCATCGCGCCGGTGGTCGGCTGGCTGGTGTGGATCCGGCGCGGCGAACTCGCACAACTGACGCCCCGGGCCTGGGCGCCCGGCCTTGCGCTGGTCGCGGCTGGAGGATTCGGCTGGCTGCTCGGCGATGCCGGCGGCGTATCGTTCGCGCGGCATCTGGGCGTGGTGATGATGTTGCAAGGCGCAGTGGTGACGATGCTCGGGCCCAATGTGGCGCGCGGGCTGCTGTTCCCGATCGCCTATACGCTGTTCCTGGTGCCGTTCGGCGAATTTCTCGAGCCGCCGCTCCAGGCGATCACCGTATGGATCACGATGCACCTGCTTCATTTGGTCGGCGTCGCCGCGACCGTCGACGGCGTGCTGATCACCGCGGGCGACAAATATTTCGAAGTGGCGGAGGCGTGCTCGGGGTCGAAATTCGTGATCGCGATGATCGCTTATGGCGTGCTGGTCGCCAACCTCTGCTACCGCACCTGGCCGCGGCGGATCGCGTTCATGACGATGGCGATCATCGTGCCGGTGCTGGCCAATGGCGTGCGCGCCTTCGGGACGATCTATGCCGCGGTGCTGACCAGCGTCGAACAGGCGACCGGATACGATCACATCGTGTTCGGCTGGGTGTTCTTCGGGCTGGTGATGGCGGTGGTGCTGGCGATCGGCTGGAAGTGGTTCGACCGCGCACCCGACGCGCCGGCATTCGATCCGGCGCGATTGCAGTATCCGATCCGCTGGCATCTCGACACGATCGTCGCGGCGCTGCTGGTGCTCGCGGTCGCGGCGGCCTTTCCCGGGTGGTCGGCGGCGATCGCCAGTCGCGCGCAGGCGTTGCCGCAGCATATCGATCTGCCTCAGGTTGCGGGCTGGACGCGCGCGCCAGTCAGCACGCGCGCGCCCTGGGCGCCGACCTATCCCGGCGCCGACCATCAATTGTTCGGCCGCTATGTCGATGGCGCGGGCAATGCCGTCGATCTCGCGATCGCGGTCTATGGCAGCCAGCATCAGGGCAAGGAGATTGTCGGCTTCGGCATCGGCGTCATGCAGCAGGATGATCGCTGGGTGCGGATCGCGGATCTCGACGATCTCGATGGCGGCACGGTCATGCGCATCACCGCACCGGGACCGGTAGAGCGTCAGGTCGCGACATGGTACCGGATCGGCAATGTCCTCACCTCAGATCCCAAGATCGTGAAGCTCGAAACGCTCAAGGCCAAGCTGCTGGGCGGCCCGCAGCGCGCGGTCGCGATCCATGTTTCGGCCGAGACGCTGTCCGGGCACGACCCGCGCGCGGCGATGGCGGAGTTCCTGTCGGCTCTGGGGCCGCTCGACATATTGGCGGATCGTAGCTCGGGAATGGTGAGGTGACTTTTCCCGTCATCCCAGCGAAAGCTGGGGTCTCGAGCCGTATCGCGATGAGGCGCGAGACCCCAGCTTGCGCTGGGGTGACGATGAGCGCTGGGGTGACGGTGAGTTTGGCGATGGCGTTGGGGTTGGGGAGCAATCAATAATATGTGCGGCATCGCCGGGATCTATCACCCCGGAACCCCCAAGCCGGTCGATCGCGCTCGTGTGCTGGCGATGGCCGATGCCCAGGCGCATCGCGGCCCCGATGGAGCGGGCGTGTGGACCGCGTCCGGCGTCGGCTTGTCGCACCGCCGGCTGGCGATCATCGACGTCGCCGGCAGTCCGCAGCCGATGCACGACGGTGACCTGACCGTCACGTACAATGGCGAGATCTACAATTTCGCCGAGGTCCGCGCCGAGCTCCAGGCGATGGGCGCAAAGTTCGTCACCAATGGCGATACCGAAGTGCTGCTCCATGGCTGGCGGCAATGGGGTCCAGCGATGCTCGACCGGCTCAATGGCATGTTCGCCTTCGCACTGCATGATGCGGCAAGGCAATGCCTGTTCCTGGCGCGCGATCGCCTGGGGGTGAAGCCGCTTCATTACGTCGAGCTGTCCGACGGGTCGGTGGCCTTCGCGTCCGAGCTCAAGGGCTTGCTGGTGCACCCCTTGCTGCGCCGCGCGCCCGACCTCGCCGCGATCGAGGATTTCATGGGGCTGGGTTACGTCCCCGACGATACCTGCGTCATCGCCGGCGTGAAGAAATTGCCCGCCGCGCATTATCTGCTGCTCGAACGCGGGCGGCCGGTGTCGGTGCCGCGCCGTTGGTGGAATATGGATTTCACCAACCGCGCGAGCGGATCGCTCAAGGATCTCGAGGCCGAATTGGTCGACCGCATGCGCGCCGCGGTCAAGCTGCGCATGGTGTCCGACGTGCCGCTCGGTGCGTTTCTTTCGGGAGGCGTCGACAGCTCCGCGGTGGTCGCGCTGATGGCCGAACTGTCGAAAGGCGCGGTCAAGACCTGCACGATCGGCTTCCAGGAAGCCGGGCATGACGAGCGCGCTTATGCCGAGGCGATCGCGCAGCGTTATCATACCGATCATCGCGAGCGGGTGGTCGCCGCGGACGATTTCGCGCTGATCGACCGGCTGACCAGCGCGTTCGACGAACCCTTTGCCGACGCTTCCGCGCTCGCCACGTTCCGTGTCTGCGAATTGGCGCGCGAGCAAGTGACCGTCGCGCTGTCGGGCGACGGTGCGGATGAGGCGTTCGCCGGCTATCGCCGCTACAAGTTCCAGGCGGCGGAGGAACGCGTTCGCTCGCTGTTGCCGCGCGAGATGTCGACCAATGTGTTCGGCATGCTGGGCCGGTTTTATCCCAAGGCCGATTGGGCGCCGCGCCCGCTCCGCGCCAGAACCACCTTGCTCGCGCTCGCCGAGGATGGCGCGACCGCTTATGCGCGCGCGGTCGGAGTGACGACGCCCGAATTGCGCGAGAAACTGTTCACCACCGATGCCTGGCGCCAGCTCGGCGGGCACCGCGCCGAGAATCGCTATATCGCGACGATGCGCGATGCACCGGCGCGCGACGCGCTCGACCGCGCGCAATATGCCGACATCCAGCATTGGCTGACCGGCGACATCCTGACCAAGGTCGATCGCACCAGCATGGCGGTCAGCCTGGAAGCGCGCGAGCCTTTGCTCGACTATAAGCTGATGGAATTCGCCGCAACCTTGCCGGTGTCGATGCGGCTGCGGCGCGGGCAGGGCAAGTGGCTGATGAAGAAAGCGATGCAGCGCTATCTGCCCGAGGACATCCTCTATCGCCCGAAAATGGGGTTCGTAACGCCGATCAGCGCCTGGTTCCGCGGCGCGCTGGCTGGCGAGGCCGCGGGTCTCGCGCGCTCGCCCCGGCTGCTGCAATGGTTCGACGGTTCGGCGATCGAACGCATCGCAGCCGAACACAAGGCGGGGCGTGCCGAGCACGGGCGGACCTTGTGGCAATTGGTCACGCTTGATCGAAGTCTGGCCCGGTTGTTCGGATAAACCAAATTCCCCTCCCGCTTGCGCGCACCGGGTCGGCCATGCCCCCGGCATGGCCGACCTCACGCGCGTAAACGGGAGGGGAGAAAAACCTACCGCAATTTCGCGATCGACAGCCCGTCTTCCTTCGCCCGCTGCTTCACCGATTCCTCGCTCCGCGTCAGCGCCTTGGCGATCGCCTTCAGCGCCATCCCTTTCTTGGCCAGCGTGTGGAGTTTCTGGATTTCGTCCTGCCGCCAGGGCTGACGATGGCGCTCGAATTTCTCAGCCATGATGCCATCCGAACGCCGCGATCGCGGCGTGAAAGGTCAGGGCGATGAGGCATAAAGTCGCCAATACGAAGATCGTGAAGCGGATCGAGACCTTGTTGACCGTCGCCTGCCACAGACTGTGAGCGATGCGTAACGCGACATAGGCCCAGGCGATCCAGGCGTTCATGCCGTCGCCGGTGCCGGTCAAGGCGATCACCAGGCAAACCGCGTAGAAGCAGGTCGGCTGCTCCATCAGATGGTTGTAATTGTGCGCCTTCCACTGAGTCTTGGCAGGCAGTACGCCATCGGCGTCGCTGCCTTTGCCGCCGGTTAGCCTGGTGATGTCGATCCCGGCCGCCTTCATCGCCGGCAACCGCACCGATATCATCCAGACGAACATCACCAGCGTCCAGGCGATCAGGACGACGACCGGCTTCAGGATTTCACTGTGCATGAGCCTCCCCCAGACTTTCTATAATAGGGACGCTGCATCAACCGGTTTGGCATTGCAACGGATTGCGCGCGGTTCAGCCCGGCCGTCGCGCATCGAACGCTGCGCGCGCCGCGTCGATGCGCTCGAGATTGTCCTTGGCCCAGAACCACACGCTGCAAAACGCCTCACCCAGGCTGAGCCCAAGGTCGGTCAGACGATAGTCGACGCGTGGCGGGATCACCGGGTGCACGGTGCGCACCACCAGCCCGTCGCGTTCCATCTGGCGCAGCGTCTGGGTCAGCATCTTCTGACTGATGCCAGGAACCTCTCGTCCTACCTGGGTAAAACGCAACTCGCCTTGTTCGGCGAGCACGTCGAGGATCAGCATCGTCCATTTGTCCGCCACGCGGCCGATCACCTCGGTCACCAGCGCCTCGACGCGCGGATCGACGTCGGTCGGCCAGGGCAGATGGTTGGCGGCAGGGGCGCTCATCGGTCACTCTCTTTCGGGTAAGTATAAATCTTTTTGGTGCCTTCTTTCATCTGGAGAGTAGAGGCGTACATCGCCGCCATCAACCCCAGCCAAGGAGCGATCCGATGAACAACAGCGGCAACACCATCCTCATCACCGGCGGTGGGTCGGGCATCGGCGAAGCGCTGGCGCACCGATTCCATGACGCCGGCAATGTCGTGATCATCGCCGGCCGGCGCCAGGACGCGCTCGACGCCGCGGCGCGGGGCCGGCCCAATATCCATACGATGACGCTCGATGTCGAAAGCGCGGAAGGGGTCGCGGACTTCGCGGCGCGCGTGCTCGCCGCGTTCCCGGCACTCAACGTGCTGATCAACAATGCCGGGATCATGCGGTTCGAGGTGCTCGATCACGCCCGCGATCTGGCCGATGCAGAGGCGACGATCACCACCAACCTGCTTGGCCCGATCCGGCTGACCAATGCGCTGATCGATCACCTGGTCGCGCAGGCCGACGCGGCGATCGTCAACGTGACCTCGGGGCTCGCCTTCGTGCCGCTGGTCGATACGCCGACCTATAATGCGACCAAGGCGGCGATCCATTCGTACACCGTCGCGATGCGCGACGCGCTGGCCGGCAAGGTCGAAGTGATCGAACTGGCGCCGCCCGCGGTGCAGACGGGGCTGACCCCCGGCCAGGAATCGCGTGAAGGCTATCAGCCGCTCGACGAGTTCGCCGACGAAGTGATGGCATTGTTCGCCCAGCAGCCCACGCCGCCGGAGATCCTGGTCCAGCGCGTGGCCTTTCTTCGCAATGCTGAGCGCGAAGGCCGGTTCGACGACACCTTCCAACAACTCAACCAGTTCGCCCGCCAGGCGCGCGGCCAGAATTAAAGGGTACCGACATGCCGTTCGCGAATTTCAAACTCCCCGAAGCCGCGCTCTCGAAGGCGCAAAAGGCTGATCTCGCGCATCGCACGACCGACCTGCTCGTCGAATATTTCGGCGAAGGCGCCCGGGCGCATACGATGGTGCTGATCGAGGAGGTGCGGGATGGTGGCTATGCCCGCGCCGACGAAGTGTTCGTGGTGCCGGAAGCGTATCGGGCGAAGGATTAGGCAAGACTCCCTCTCTCCCTGTGGGAGAGGGAGGGAGCCGACGTAGTCGGCGGAAGGGTGAGGGAGAGTCACGAGCTATACCGCGTGAGACTCCCCCTCATCCTTCCCACTCGCTTCGCGAGCGGGCCCCTTCCTTCTCCCACAAGGGAGAAGGAATAAGGTGTCTCAGGCCGTAAAAAGCTTCGCCCAGCGGCGTTCCGGCCGGTCCTTCCACAGGCCGCGATGATAGGCATCGCTCGCCAGCAGCGGCATCACCGAGCCGGCTTCGGCGAACACCATCTGCTCGATACCGGTGTTGACCTTGCCCCAGCTCGCCGCCTCTTGCAGCGTCGAGGACGAGCAGGCGCCGTCGCGCACGTCGGCGACGGTGATCTGCACCGCATATTTGTGCACCTCGACATCCTCGTGGCCGAGAATCTCGGCGCAGACCACCGTGTCCTGGACGAAGTTCTTAGGCACGCCGCCGCCGATCATCAGCAGGCCGGTGGTGCCGGCCTGGATCTTGATCTCGGTCAGCTCGCGGAAGTCGGCGATCGCGTCGAGCACCATGTAAGGCTGGCCGGCCTTGGCGCGATCTACTTGGTGCTTGACCAGGCCGAAGCCGGCCGAGGAATCGACGAACGCCGGGCAGAAGATCGGCACGTCATGCTCGTAAGCGAGCTTGACCAGGCTATTGTCCTTCTTGCCATGCTCGACGAGATATTTGCCCATCTCGCGGATGAAGGCACGGCTCGAATAGGGCTTCGCCTCCAGGCTGTCGGCGATCGTCAGGATCGTGTGGTCGCAATCCTGGAGCTGCTCCTCGTCGATATAGGTATCGTAGATGCGATCGATATAGAGAGAGCGCAGCGTGTCGTCGTCAGGGATTTCAAGCGCTTGATAGTGCTTGTGACCAAGGCCTTCGAAGAAATCCATGTCAACGATCGAGGCGCCGGTAGCGACCACCACATCGACCATCTTGTTGCGGATCAGCTCGGCATAGAGGTCCATGCAGCCGCCGGCCGAGGTCGAGCCGGCGATCACCAGGACGACGGTGCAATCCTTGTCGGCCAGCATCTGGTTATAGATCTTGGTCGCGCGGCCGAGGTCGCGGCTGGTGAAGCTCATGTCGCTCATCGCATCGACGATCGGGCGCGCGTCGAACGATGTGATGTCGATATGCTTGACCGTCTTCGACAGCAATTCCGCCTTGCGGGTGTCGTTGATCGGCGCGTTGGCGGCCGCGGTCTTGGTCAGGGTGTCGGTCATGGGTCTGTTCCCGTTTTCTCATGCCGCCGTCGTTATGGGGACGCGGAAACCCGTAACAATAGCCGTCACCCCAGCGAAAGCTGGGGCCACAAGCAGCATTATACTGCCTGAGATACCAGCTTTCGCTGGTATGACGGCTTTGAATGGTTGTCGTTACAGCTTTACGACGTTCGACGCGACCTCGCGGTCCTCGCTCAGATAGAGCGACGCCATCGGCTCGTCGTCGACGGTCACCGTCTCGTCCGATCCGAAGCCGTTGAACGCTGTCCGCATCGCCGATCCGTACGCGCCGAGCATCCCGATTTCGAGATAATCGCCCGCGCGCACATCCGCCGGCAGCATGAACGGCCCGCGCATATGGTCGAGATCGTCGCAGGTCGGGCCGTAGAAGCTGTATGCCATGTCCCTGGCATTGCTGTCGGGCTCGCGCAGCAGCGTGACCGGAAACCGCCAGGCGATATGCGCTGCGTCGAACAGCGCGCCATAGGCACCGTCGTTGATGTACAATTCGTCGCCGCGGCGCTTTTCGACGCGCACGATGATCGAGCTGTACTCGGCGCAGAGCGCACGACCCGGTTCTGCCCAGAGTTCCGCCGAATAGGAAATCGGCAGGCTCTCGAACGCGCGATGGATCGTCTCGAAATAATGTTCGAGCGGCGGGGGCTCCATGCCGGGATAGGTCGACGGGAAACCGCCACCGACATCGACGACGTCAACGGTCACGCCGGCTTCGACGATCGCTTGTCGCACGCGCTCCATCGCTTCGGCATAAGCCGCCGGCGTCATCGCCTGGCTGCCGACATGGAAGCAGATGCCCAAAGCGTCGGCGATCTGCCGCGCCTGGAACAGCAATTCCTTCGATTCGCCGGGCGCCACGCCGAACTTCGACGCGAGGCTGAGCTTGGAATGCTCGGACGAGACACGGAGGCGCACGCACAACGTCAGGTCGCTCGCGCCGTGGGTGGCGCGGACGATCTTGTCGAGTTCCTCGATCGAATCGAGGCTGAACGTCTTCACGCCATGCTTGAAATACGCCTCGTGAATCGCTTCCTCGGCCTTGACCGGGTGCATGAAGCACAAAGTCGCGTCGGGCAAAGTACGCCGCACCAGCCGCACCTCGGCAATCGAGGCGACGTCGTAATGTGTGATGCCGCTGTCCCAGAGGATCTGGATCAGATCGGGCGATGGATTCGCCTTGACGGCATACATCGAGCGGCCCGGAAACTTCTCGACGAAGAATCGGGCGGCGCGGGCAGCCGCATGCGGACGAATGAGCGTGACCGGCTGAACCGGCCGCTGATCAAGAGCAATTCCGCGGGCGGAATTACCAGGAGCTTTCGCTAGCCCCAGCGCGCTATGATGCTTGTGCAACTCAAGGGACCTCCAAGTGGCTTGCGCCGTACGGTGAAATGCTGCCTTGCGGTTGGAAGTCCCATGGGGCAGCGGGAAGCGGGCAGATAAGGTCCAAAGATTACCAAGTAAAGACTTTTTGGAACCGATTTTGGCGAGCGGAGGCGAAAAGTGACGATCGTAAGACAACCGACACGGGCGGGGGTCCGGGATGCAGCGGCGAAGATTACGGCGATCCTGGCGCCGACACCGCTTTTCACGCAGGAAATCAATGGTGTAATGATCGCTTTGAAGGCGGAATCGCTGCAACCGATCGGCGCCTTCAAACTGCGCGGGGCGTGGCATCGGCTGACCGCATTGGACGATCATCAGCGTGCGAAAGGCGTGGTCGCTTTCTCCTCGGGCAATCACGCCCAGGGAGTCGCTTGGGCAGCGAAGCGGCTGGGCATTCCGGCGACGATCGTGATGCCCGCGGACGCGCCCAAGGCAAAGCGCGACGGGACGCTGGCGCTGGGAGCGGAGGTCGTCCCTTATGATCGCATGACCGAGGACCGCGTGCGAATCGCCGCCGAGCTGGCCGAAGCACGCGGCGCGGTGCTGGTGCCGAGCTTCGACGACCCCTGGATCATCGAGGGTCAGGGCAGCGCGGGGATCGAGGCGCGGCGGCAGATGGAAGCGATCGGACTGGGCGAACCCACGCATGTCGTGATTCCCTGCGGCGGCGGCGGCCTCGCGGCGGGAATCGCCCTCGGCCTGACCGAGGCCAGGATCACCGTGGTCGAGCCCGAAGGCTGGGACGATATGCGCCTCAGCCTGGAGGCGAGCTGGATCGAGCCGGTCGGCCCCAACCCGCCGCCGACCGCCTGCGACGCGCTGCAAACGCCGGTCGTCTCGCCGCTGACTTTCGAAGTATTGGCGCGGCGCGATGCCAAGGGCGTGGCGGTCAGCGAGGCCGAGGTTCGCGCGGCGCAGCGCTGGGCCGCGGCGAAGCTGCATCTGGTGGTCGAGCCGGGCGGCGCGGTTGCTCTGGCGGCGTTGCTCGCGGGCAAGGTGGCCGCCGAAGAGGGAATGCTGGTCATCCTGTCGGGCGGCAATGTCGATATCGACGCTTATGCCCAGGCGCTGGCCCCCGAACCCGCCGAGGCGCCGGCTTTCCCGGCGCTGAGCGAAAGCGAATCGTGAGCGGCATGCAGGACATGGCCTATGCCGTCGCGATGATCGCGGCGGCGATCCTGGCCTATTTCGGCGTGCGGCTGTGCCGCCGTCCCGACACCCGGACCAAGGGCGCGCTGATGATCGTGATGGCCTTGGTGCTGGTGGGGAATGTGTTGGTCTGGACGCTGTAATACCGTCCAAAAGACGGGAGTGCCCGATCTCGCCACGCAGGTTGAGAGAGAATTTATGGTTGGCTGCGGCTAAGTTTAGCCGTCATGCCGGGCCTGTCCCGGCATCCACCGGGCAGCAAGCCTAAATGCCGATGGATGTGCTGGACAGTGGATGCCGGCACAAGGCCGGCATGACGGACAAACCTGATCCCATGTGACCTAACCCACTTCGCGCCTAAGCGCGTCGATCATGCCGGGAACCGCGGTCAGTCGCGCTTCCTCTTCGTCCAGGATCGCATGGAATGCGCTGCGCTTGATCGCGGCGACGCGGCCCGGCTTCATCCGCACCCGCGGCGGCAGCGCGGACACGATGATGTCGATCATTCGCTCGGCGCCGTGCAGCCGGCCCCACAGATAGTCGTTCTCGCGATAGGCGCGGCTGAAGAAAGCGCCGAAACTGTTGAACTGAATGCCTTTCAACGTCGCCTCGGCACCGCCGGTGCGGATCGCGGTGGCGTCTTCCGGCGCGATGCGGTCGACCTTGATCGGATCGAATTCGTCGAGCCCTTCGCCCTGGAGCAGCGGCAAGGTCGCCACGTCGAAGAACGGGAAGCCGAGATAGCTGAGCAGGAGCGGCCGCTTCACGTCCTTCGCCATGCCGGCAAAGGCGTCGGCGAGTTTAGCGTCGGTGTCGTCATCGAGGTCTTTGAGATTGAGCGATGCGGCCAGCTTTTCGAGTAGCGGGGCGGCGTCGTTGCGCAGGCTACGCACGTCACGGCGCAAGGCGAGATGCGTGTCCGTCCGCTTGGCCTCGAGATAGGCGGCGAGCGCCTCGTAGATCGCATCGCGCGCGGCAGTGAGCTGTTCCTCGGACAGATCGTCTTCCAACTCGGCGAGCCGGCGCGCGACCAGCCGCAGCCGGCGGATGCGAAAGCCGAGATCGAATGAGCGCAGAAACAGAATCGCCGATTCGCTGGCCTTACCCGCAAAAGTTAGCCCGCCATCGCTGGCGCGCACCGCGCCTTCGACCGCTTGGCGGATGCGGATCAGGCGATCGGCTCCGGTCTCGGCGCCGACGGCGTGGAGCAGGTTGCTGATCAGGTCGATGACGCCCGCCACCTTGAGATGGCCGTAAGCGGCATAAGCATAACCGGCCTTCGCCGCGGCGGCATTCTGCGCCTTGATCCGCCAGTTCTTGAGGCGGATCGCGGTCGGCGAGTCCATGAACAACGTATAGTCGAACAGGCTTTCGATCTGCGCTTCGACTTCCGGCCGGATCGATCGCGTGATCGCGCGCATATTCTCGATCCGCTGGCTGCGTCCCTGAATGTCCTCGAGATTGTCGCGGATCGGCTGCTGCCGGGGAATCTCCGAGATCGCGCCGATGATCGTCTGGAAAAACCCCGGCGATGTCGCGGCAGTCGCGCCGAAATGGAAGCCGGCGCCGGGCGAGGGGTCGATATAGATGAAGCGGCGGTCGATCTCGCGCCGCGCCGGGCGTTCGCGCAGCGCGTCGATCGCCGGGCGGAAGGGGGCGTTGACCAGCACCGATCCGTCGATCAGCACCGCGCTGTCGATCGCGTTCACTGCATATTGCCGCGGCAAAGCGCGTTCCAGGAACGCGTCACGCGTCGGCCAGGTCATGTCCCGATCGACCAGAACCTTGTCGAGCTCGGCGACGGTGAAGGGCGGGAAGGCGCCGGGGAAGCTCGACGTGGCCCGCGCCGCGAAGACGAGCTCAGCCGGATCGGCAAACGCTCCGCTGCCGTGATCGGTAAAGGGGATGACGAGGCGGTGTTCGGTTTCCAGCACTTCGGGCGGCGAATTCAGTTCCAGCCGCTCGGGGTGACCGCGGAAATCGGTGACGGTGACGAACAAATCGAGCGGTTGCCCGGCGGGCAGCAACCGCCCGTCGCCGCCGCTGTCCGCCATCGCCGCCAGTGCATCGAGCACCAGATTGGTGAAACGCTCTCCCCCGAATGGCGGTTCGAACCAGCGCGAGCGGACGAAATGCGACAATTTGCGCTCGACCTCGGCACGCGCTCCGGCCTCGACCAGTTCGTCAACTCTCGCGGCACCGCGACGCTGCGCCATCCAGGCGATCGGCAGCGCCCAAGCCTTGGAAAAACTGTGCGACGGCGCCGCCTTGGGATCGAGCAACGCCTCGATATCGGCGACGTCGAGCCACAATTGGGTCAAGGGCTCCAGGCTCTGCCCGGTCGCCAATGCCTGGGCGAGAAACACACCGTTGATCCCGCCCGCGCTGGCGCCGGCGATGATGTCGGGCAGCACGCGCAGCCGGATGTCAGCGTCCTCCTCGATCTCGCTCAGCAGGCTGCAATAGATGTGTTCGGTCGATTTGACGTTCGGCGCCTGGCCCGAATGATAGGCCCGGCTGGCCCGTGCCAGCCGCCAGATCTCCTTGGTGATGCCGTGCATATAGACCGCCAGGCTGATCCCGCCGTAGCAGACCAGCGCCATGCGCAGCTCCTTCTCGCGCGTCATGCCGGTTTCACTTTCGCCCAGATCGGCAGATGATCGGATGCCCATCGCGATGCATGGCTGACATGCACTCCGCAATCCATGATGGCCAGGTCGGGCGACGCCATGATGCGGTCGAGCCGCCCGACCGGCCGCCGCGCGTGGAAGCTCGGCCCGGTCGCCGCGAAGTGGAAGCGCGCGCCGAAATCCTTGAGACAGCCCGAGGCACGGGTCCATTCGTTGAGGTCGCCCATCATCACCGTCGGCAATTGCTGGGTGCTGGCGTCGAGATGCGCCAGGATCGCATCGGCCTGGCGCCGCCGCATCAGCCCCGACAGATCGAGATGCATGCCGACCACGCGGATCGCCTGGCCGCGGATGCGAAGATCGGCCATCACCGCACCGCGCGGCTCAAGCGTGGGCAAATGGATCGCCTCGCAATCGACCACTTGCGCGTCGCGCCGCACCAGCAGGACGTTGCCGTGCCATCCGCTCGACAGCGGCCGGGCACCGAACGGCAGCGCCTTCCATGCACTGTGATCGGCCAGATGCTCCGGCCCAAGGATCGCCGCGCGCCGGCCGAACCGGCGATCGGCCTCTTGCAGCGCGATCACATCGGCGTCGATTTCGTGCAGCACCGCCATGATCCGCTCCGGGCTGCGGATGCGATCGGTGCCGACTCCCTTGCGGATATTGTAGCTCGCGACCTTGATCATTGAGGTTCCGCAACGCCTCTGAGTGGCACGGGTTGCAGAGGATCAGGATGGATCGACATTCAACATCCCCAATTCGTCATGCCGGGCTCGTCCCGGCATCCACCGGGCTGCTGAGCCCAGCCCTTGAGCTTCTTTTCCCGGGGTTTCGGCCCGGTGGACCCCGGCGCAAGGCCGGGGTGACGGTGGGGGAATTAGACGAAATTCCCGAATAGAGAAGTGATCGGTCCTCTGCTGACGAATGCTGAATATCGATCTGTCCTAGCCCAATCGACCAGTGCGTGTCATCCCGATGGCGCCATGACCGATCAGGAATCCGCCAATTCGATCGCCGATGTCGCCCGCGTCCGCGCGCTATTGATCGAGGCGGCCAAAGCGGGCGAGGCAATCAGCTATTCGCACCTGCTCGCGCAATTGGGGCACCGTTTCACCCGGCCCAAGATGCGCGCGGTGTGCAAGACGCTCGACGTGATCGACGAAGCCGCGATCGCCGCCGGTGAGCCCGAACTCGCGGTGCTGGTCGTGCGCGAGTCGGACGGCCTGCCGGGGCAGGGCTGGTGGGGCGGGGCGAGGGCGTTTGCGCTCGGCTATGATGGCCCGTGGACAGGGCCGCGAGCGATGAAGCTGGTGAAGGAACAGCAGCAGATCGTATTCGATTATTGGCGAGATAGATGATGTGACGCGGCGGATCGCCGGGCAGAGTTGAAAGCTATCGCACACACCATAACCAGAAGGCGCCGGTCCGGCTTTCCACGGTCAACGGGTAACCAGATATGCCGGCGCCGCTATTGGGCGAAGCCGGCGTCGGTTTTCATCCAGCGTAATGTCGCGCGTATAACTGCGGGCTCCAGTCACGATTGTCGGGTCCGAAGTTTTTGATTAGGGTTGGCCATGCTCCGTCATGCGCTCATATTCGCCCTGGGCTTGGTCGCCGCCCCAAGCTGGGCGGACACGCCTTGTAAACGCCTGGAGCCTGGCGCCCTCTACCCCTGGCAGACATCGGAACGAATGCAAGGTGACCAATGGGCCACCTTGTCGATCGACATCGACAAGAACGGACACCCACTCAATTGCCGAGTCGTCGCCGGCCATATTAAAGATGATGAGCTCGGGTATGGGTTTTGCAGTGCGGCGACCAAATACGGGCGCTTCGACCCCATCATGAAGGACGGTCAGCCGGTTGCGGGAACCGCGACGCGCACGATAACCATGCGCGGCCGCCGGCACGTTTCGCGAGATGACGCCGCCCGAAAGGCCTTTTTTCGTGAACATCCCGAAGAACGCACGGCTTGCTATCCGGAATGAGGCCGCTCGGCCGTTGGTGCGGTAGGGGACCGCGTTTCTAAAATTGACCTTCCGCGTTGTGGTTGGCCCATTCACTCGCAACGCAAAACAAGCGCGGATAGATGTGCTTTGCGGTGGATGTTGGCACAGGGCTATAAGGAACGGATCTTACCGCGCGGCTCTAGCTGTTGCCCCAAAATCCACGCCGTGGCGCGCTTAATACGCCGCCGACGCAATCGACCCCGCCCTCGCGATCGTGCGCCAGCCATAGCGGGCCGTTGAGGGCATAATTAGAGGCTGTTGCGGAGCTCTCCACGCTTCACCCCGCGTGGACGTGGCGGTCGGCGAGCCGCTTTCGGCGCAGTGGACCAGGAAGATTTCCCGAAACCGGCACTTCGATCCGATCGCGTGTCCGATCACACGTGGCGCGTTCACGCTCGCAGATCGGAGATGTACGGATGAACATTCGCGCGCCAATGGCCTTCGGTTTGGCCCTGACCCTCGCATTCGGTCTGCCGGTCGGCACCGGCCGCGCCGCCGACACCGCGGCTGCGCAGCAGGTGCCGCATGACGGGGCGCACGATTTCGATTTCGCGCGCGGCGTCTGGCACACGCACATCACCCGCGTGCTCGATCCGTTCGACGGCGGAACCCATATCACCACCTCCGACGGCACCAAGACCGCTACGCCGATCTGGGGTGGCCGCGGCTGGATCGAGGAGCTCGATGTCGATGGCCAGGACGGGCATTGGCAAGGGGCGACGGTCTTTCTCTACAATGCGAAGTCCCGCCAATGGAGCCAATCCTATATCGACAGCGACACGGGCGAGGTGGATGCGCCCGGGATCGGTGAATTCAAGGACGGGCGGGGCGAGTTCTACGCGACCGAGAAATACAAAGGTCGCAACGTCTTGGTGCGCGGGGTCTGGTCGGACATCACGAGCGATTCGCACCGCTATGAAATCTCCTACTCGCAGGATGGCGGGCGCAGCTGGGTCGCCGTCTTCAAGGCTCATCTGACCCGCATCAAGTAGGGCGGCCGGATAATCCTGCTCCTGCCATGGATAGTCCGCCGGGCGGCGAACCAAATGCGCACGTCTTCAACCGTCGCCCCAGAACCCCGGCCGCGGCGGACTCAGCGTCCCGGCAACACACCCAACCCCGCCCTCCCGATCGTTCGCCAGCCAAAGCGGTCCGTCGAGATCGGCGAACACGCTGTCCACCGCGATCATCAGCGCGGGTGCGATCGATAGCGACGAGCAGATCATGCAGCCGGTCATCACGTCCAGCCCGCGCCGGCGCGCTTCCTGTGCCAGGTCGAGGGCCGCGGTCAGGCCGCCGGCTTTGTCGAGCTTGATGTTCACCACGCCATAGCCGTCGGGCAAGGCGTCGAGAGTCGACGCTTCGTGCACGGACTCGTCGGCGGCGATCGGAATGGCCGAGACGAACCCCGCCAGCGCGGCATCGTCCGCGGCCGGCAGGGGTTGTTCGAGCAGGTCCACCCTCAGTTCGAGGAGCAATTGCTGGAGCGACCGCACCTCGTCGATCGTCCAGCTCTCATTGGGATCGACGATCATCCGGGGCAGGGGAGCGGTGTCGCGGACCGCGCGCAACTGCGTGGCGGGATCGTTGCGGTCGACCTTGACCTTGATCAGCGGCACGTCGGCGAGCACTGCCGCCGCCACGCGCATCCGGTCCGGCGTGTCGAGGCCCACGGTCATGGCGGTCGGGATCGGGCCAAGCGGTCGCTTCAGGCCGATCATCGTCGCGACGTCGCTGCCCGCGAGCCGCGCCTCCAGATCCCATAACGCGCAGTCCACCGCGTTGCGCGCGGCGCCGGCCGGCATCAGCCGCAGCAGTTCGTCACGTCCGGCACCGCTTTCGAGCGCGTCGCGCACCGCACCGATCGCCGCGACCGTGCTGTCGACCGTCTCGCCATAGCGCGGATAGGGGACGCATTCGCCGCGCCCGGCCACGCCATCCTGCTCGATCCGCACGGTGACGACCTCGGCGGCGGTCTTGGTTCCGCGCGAGATGCGGAACGGCGTGCTGAGCGGGAAGGTCTCGGGCTGGATCGATATCGTGCGGCGCATGGCGGCGGTCAGGCGACTTGCCGGGTGCCGGCGCGGGCGGGCGCGTCGAGCAATGTGTCGAGGATGGCATCGACGCCGAACCGGAACGGATCGGAACAGGGCAGGCTCATCTCGTCCGAGGTCCGGGCGCAGAGCGCGCGCGCCTCATCCTCGGGCATGGCGGAGGTGTTGAGCGCGATGCCGACCGCCCGCACCTTGGGACTGGTCAGGCGGGCGACCTGCAGATTGGCTTCGAGGCACTCGGCGAGCCCCGGCAGGCCGAAATGCGGCAGGCCGCGCATGTGCTTGCGCACGGGGTCATGGCACATCACGATCGCATCCGGCTGGGCGCCGTGCAGCAGGCCGGTAGAGACCCCCGCGAAGGACGGGTGGAACAAGGATCCCTGGCCTTCGATCAGATCCCAGCCGTCATCGGTCCTGGCGGGCGACAATTGCTCGATCGCGCCCGAAATGAAGTCGGCGATCACCGCGTCGAGCGGCACCCCACTCCCCGCCACCAGGATGCCGGTCTGGCCGGTCGCGCGGAAATCCGCCTTGATGCCGCGCTCGACCAGGCCGCGCGTCAGGCACAAAGTCGTGTACATCTTGCCGACCGAACAATCGGTGCCGACGGTCAACAGACGGTTGCCCGCGCGCGGTTTGCCGTTGCCGACTGGGATGCCCGGCTGCGGATCGCGCACATCATGAAGGGCGCGGCCGAGCAGGCTCGCCGCCTCGACCAGCCGCGGTTCGTCCTTCAGGCGCTGATGGAGGCCCGAGGCGATGTCGAGCCCCGCTTCCATCGCGGCAATCGCGTCGGCGACCATGTCCTCGCCCAGCGTGCCGCCGGCATTGGCCACGCCCAGGATCAGCGTCCTGGCGCCCGCCGCGACCGCGCTCGCGAAATCCATTCGCGGCAAGTCGAGCGTGAGCCGGCAATCGTCGTGGCGGAATTCGCCGACGCACACCTCCGGGCGGAACACGGCCAGCCCGCGCGAGGTCTTGATGCCGGCATGGTCGTTCGAGTGACCGAGATACAGAAGGTAAGGCGTGGCGATCATGTCGGTTCGGCTGCAAATTTTCAGGGAGGACGGACTCTATCGCCGCGCCCGGACGAGCCCCAATATTTAACGCCACGGCCCCTATAGAAGGGGGCTATAGCTTATCGATCACGTCCGCCAGAAGCTCGAGGAATTCGGACGCGGTGTGGGTCGGCGGGCGGTCCTGCATATAGACCGCGTTGATGTCGAAAGTGATCGCGGGCTGGAGCGGACGCGACGCCAGTCCCGTGGCTACCGATGCCTGCGCGGTGAAATTGTCGACGATCGCCATGCCGACACCGGCGCGGACCAAGGCGGCGGCGACATAGTAAGTCCGTGCCGACACCACTTCGTCGAGCACCACGCCCAATTGGTTGAGTTCGCTCGACAACATGCGGCCGATCGGACCCGACTGAACCGGGCTGATGAACTTGTGATTGCGCAAATCGGTCAGATGGATGCGTGACGGCGCGTCGGGAAAATCCTGTTCGCGATAGAGCACGACCAATTCGCCTTCGCCGATCACCTGGTGCCCGACCGGCGCGGCCGGCGGCACCTCATAACTGATCGCGATATCGGTCTCGCGTTCGTACAATTTGCGCACCATCTCGTCGTGATGCAGCGTCTGCAGGTCGAACAAGATGTCCTCATGCCCGCGCAGGAATTCGGCGACCGCGTCGGGAATGGCGCCGAGACCGAGCGAGGGGAGGGCCGAGATGCGCAACAAGCTGCCACGGCCGAGGCGCATATTATGGCACGCCTGGCGCAGCGACCGGACGCGGTCCTGGATTTCCGAGACCTCGCCGAACAATGCGCGGGCGTCCTGCGTCGGGATCAGCCGGCCGCGGGCGCGCTCGAATAGCGGGAGGCCGATCGAATCCTCGGCGTGGCGGAGCACCTTGGTCACCGATGGTTGCGAGACGTTGAGCGAGCGCGCCGCGGCGCTGACGGTGCCGTGCAGGTAGACGGCGTGAAAGACTTCGAGCTGGCGCAGATTCATGTCTTGGCCCTCTTGATAGTCGCGCCGAAACGCCTGGTCATCGAACGCCATTCCGACTTGCCGTCATCGCGTTGGCGGCGCCCGCTAACGGACTGGGAATGGCGTGGTTTCCCGTACCTATTCCCTGAAGCTATGGATTGCAAAATCCGGTCGGAAGCCCCGTCCGGAAAAAGGGAGGGCGCTGCGCGGCCTTCAGCCACGCAACGCCCGAGGGGAGGATTCTGATCAGCGCAGCTTGATGCGGACGCCGACGCGGAAGGTACGTCCGAGCATGTCGGAATACGTAGTGTTGGCAGCCAAGCCGGTTTCGGGGACCAGCAGCGGCCAACGGTTAAAGATGTTGGTCACGTTGACGAAGAACTGCGCGTCCGACTTGGTGTTGATCTTGATGTTCTGCGTCAGGTTGAGATCGACATAGAACAGGCCCGAGACGCGATTGTTGTCATAGGTCGGGAAGTTGGTCGTTGAGACCGGGCAGTTGGTCTGGCACTCGATACCGTTAGAGGCATACTTGCCCGCGTTGACACCACGCGCCACGGCGGTGATCGAGGTCGTCGGGAAATCGAGCGTCGCACTGACATGGTAAATCCAGCTTGGCGTACTGGCTTGGCCACCGTTCACGCCGGCGGTGTTTACCGCGACCGATCCTTGAATGCCGGTATACAGCAGATTGTCGAGATAATTGGTCGCCGTGCCGCGCAGGGTGAACGCGGTCTGGTTACCCAGAGGCACGCGGTACGTTGCCTCATAGTCGATGCCGCGCACTAGCTGCCGCGAGAAGTTGAACGGCTGGGTGCGGAACAGCAACCTGGAGGGATTGGCCGGATCGGTTGTGTAAGCAGCACAGAAGTCCTGGTTCCCGCGCTGGCACAGGTTGATGATGTCCTGCGCGCCAACCGAGCCGATCGCGTCCTTGATCTCGATGCGGAAGTAATCGACCGAAGCGCTGAATCCCTTGAGGAACCTGGGAGTGATCACCGCGCCGATGTTCCAAGAGTCCGATTTCTCGGGTTTGAGGTTGGGATTGCCGACCACCGTTGCCGAATAACCATAGGTTGCCGGCCCCTTGGACGGATCGTTCTTGTCGAAGAACGGATTGGTCACCGAGTCGCTATTGGATCCGCCGGTCTGATAAAGATCACTCAGGTTTGGCGCCCGGATATCGCGCGAGCGCGTCACGCGAAAACGGATGTCCCGGATCGGCTGCCAGGTGAGACCGGTCTTCCATGTCGTGACATAGCCCGCGGTGGAATAATCGGTCGCGCGGACCGCGCCGTTGAACTCCAGACCGAGGCCGAGTGGCACAACGGTTTCGAGATACGCTTCCTTGACGTTGTAGCTGCCATTGGTGGGCAGGTAATTGCCGACCGACCAAGTGTTGGTCGTGCTCGCCCGTCCTTGGGAATCGACGGTGATGATCGGCCGGAACTGCGGCGGAACATAGCCCTTGATGCTCTCTTCGCGATATTCCCCGCCGACCGAGACGCTGACGTCGCCTGCCCAGGTCGCAAACGGCGTCAACGCCAGATTGGCGCCCGCCACTTTCTGTTCGGCGGTCTCGTTACGTTGCGGGTTGCCCAGTACATAAGAGAAAGCGGCTGGATTGGCGACGCCGATGCCAAGGCGGTTGAGCGGAATGCAGCCATTATTAGGGTTGGTCAGCGTCGACCGACAGACGATCGTGCCTGCCGCCACGCCGAGCGCGTTCCCGGCGGGCGCGAACACCGCGTCGGTTGCGTTTAGCATGTTCTGCGTATTCATGATGTTGGTCAGCTGTTCACGCATTTCGGCGCGGCCATACTGGGCGTAGATGTCCCAGTGCGCCGTCTTGCCGAAAGCTTCGAATTGGCCATCGATCCCCGCGACGTAACGCTGGACCTTCCGCTCGTTGTTGACACCGCGATTGGGAAGGTCGGCCGCGGTCGTGGCGACCGTCACGTTCTTGATGCCTGCCAGCCTGGCCGCGCCCAGGGTCTGGATGAGATAGGCGTTATCGGCCTGGTAGGTAATGCCGGTCGACAGGTTCGGGCCGGCGTTGAACACCGACTTCTCGCGATTATACGACGCCTCGACAAACACCTCGACATTGCTCGCTATGTCGTAGCTCAGCCGGCCGTAGAAACCGTAGCGGCTGTCCGACGGCATCAGCCCGATGCGGCGGCCGGAATCGTTGACGCGCCAGTCGCCGCCTTGGGTCAGCGACGGCCCCGAACTGCCACTGATCGCCGGGTAGGTCAGTGCGCCGAACTGATATTGGTTTACCGATCCGCCTTGGCCGAAATAGATGCCTCGCAGGCTGTTCGCGACGGTGCCGGACGAGCTGGTGATCAGGCCACCCGGCGTCGAGTTTGCCGCGCCGACTTGGCGGAGCGTCGTGAGATATTGGGGAACGCTCGAATTCAGCTTGGCATCGTATGCGGGATTGGGAATGCGGACATAGCCGGTCGCGTTCCAGTCGCGGTCGACGCTGAAGATGCCATCCTGATGCGCGACCTCGGCATTGAACAGGACATGACCGCGGCCGCCCGCAAAGCCGGTGCCGGCGGTCAGGCTGGCCGAATAATTGCCGCCATCGCCATAGGTGGTGACGCCGCGGTCGGCGGTGACCTTCAGGCCTTCATATTTCTTGTCGAGGATGAAGTTGACGACACCGGCAACGGCGTCCGAGCCGTACGCGGCCGACGCACCGCCCGTGACGATCTCGACACTCTTCACCAACCCCTGCGGGATCGTGTTGATGTCGACGATGTCGTTGACCGTCGAGCCGACCGAGCGCCGTCCGTCGATCAGCACCAGCGTACGCGTACCAGTTGACTGGTTGTCGAGGTTGCGCAGGTTGAGTTGGTTGATGCCGGCCTGACCGTTGCTGAGATTAAGCCGTGAATTGGCGGGCCTGGTCGAACCCGCGAGCGCGGGAAGGGTGTTGATGAAATCGGCCAGATTGTTGGTCGGCGACTGCGTCTCGATTTCTTTCTGCGTCAGCACCGTCAGCGGCTGCGGCGATTGAAACCCGCTGCGTACGATGCGCGAGCCGGTGACGACGATCTCTGAATCGTCGGCCGGCGCATTTTGCGGCGCCGCCTGAGCGTCCTGCGGCGCAGCCGGGGCCGCCTGTGCGAAGGCCGGCGCGCTGTGGACGATGGCCAGCGCCGTCATGGCGATGCCCGCCGCGTAACGGCGGTCAATCCGCGGATGAATACGCCAAGAAATAGACATTCAAACAACCCCTTATTGCTTGAAACCAGGCCGATCCGGAGGACCTTCTTGCGAGGTCGTGGCGGCCGAGACCCGATTTCGTAGCTTGGACCATGTGGCTGTCAATCAACCCATGTATCCCACCTGCATCGATCGGCGGGATGTACCGGAGGGGCCGGTAGGCTTGTTCCCCTGTCATCCCTGCCTTTTTGGAAGCACGACCGTCCGCTGTGTTACGGAAACATGTCACTTCCGGGCTGGGAGGTTACAGGGCGCCTAGAGGGGGTCAATAGAAGCGGGGTTACAATGATTTTGCTTGGGTATAGCCTGAGGGAATAGGTTCGGTTCGGGTTTGCCGGGGCGGGACATCGGGTTGCGGGGTGTGGAGGTCGATAACTCGTGGCTATAGGCGATGCCCGGCTTGCTATGCGGTCTTGCTCAGCCCGCTGCGATAGGGTCTCGATTTCATGTGATGATGATTGGGTGATGACGATTGGGGCCCTTGATGATTCAGCGTCGCGCGTTCCTGTTGACCTCGGTCGCGATGCTCGCTCTGCCGGGTGCGAGCATGGCCGGCGAGGTGAGTAAGCCGGGGCAGGGCGGGCGCACTATCCGCCTGGCCGGGGCGCGTGCGCCGATCGAGATCCTAGAAGACGCGATGGGCGTCCCTCACATCCGCGCCAAGTCCAAGCACGACGCCTTCTTCGGCCAGGGTTATGTCGTTGCTCGCGATCGGATGTTTCAGATCGATTGGGATTATCGCCGCGAACTGGGGCGCATGGCCGAAGTGTTCGGCCCACACTTCGTGGCTGCCGATCGTGCGGCGCGGCTGTTCCTCTATCGCGGCGATGTGGATGTCGAACTTCGGTCGCTGCCACCCGAAGTGCTCGACTGCGCGCGTGGTTATATCGCCGGGATCAACGCGCGGATCGACGAACTCGAAAGGGATCCCAGCCAATTACCGCTCGAATACGGCATATTGGGCATCACGCCGCTGCGCTGGGATGTGCGCGACCTGGTCCGCATGCGCGGCGGCGGGATCGGCGATTCCGATGACGAGGTGCGGCACGCGCAGCTTCAGGCGCGCGGCCTGCTCGAATTCGACCGGTTCATGGATCCGCTGCGGCCGGCGTGGAAATTCACCGTGCCCGACGGCCTCGATTGCGCGGCGGTCAGCGACGACGATCTCGGCATCCTGCTCGAAGGATCGGGGCCGCTACCCTTCGGGCAGAAGATCGCTGCCTATGACCGCGAGATCGATCGCATCGATCGTATCGCGCAAGGCAGCAATGCCTGGACCGTCGCCGGCAGCCGCACCGCGACCGGGCGCCCGATCCTGGCCAACGATCCGCATCTCGGGATCGGCGGGCTCAGTCCGCGGCACATCGCGCACCTGACCGCCCCCGGCCTCGACGTGATCGGCGGCGGCGATCCGGGCCTGCCGGGCATCATGCAAGGCCATACCGACCGCTTCGCCTTCGGCCGCACCAATTTCCATATCGATCAGACCGATTTGTTCATCCTGAAGACCCGCGAGGACGATCCCGAGCGCTATTGGCACAAGGGCGAATGGAAGCGCTTCGAAACGGTCGAGGAGGAGATTGCGGTCAAGGACGCGCCGGCCGAGCGCGTGACCTTGCGCTATTCGCAGGGGCGGCCGATCATCTCACAGGATCCGGCGCGCCACCGCGCGGTCGCCCAGGCCAGCGTCGCGCTGTTGCCCGGCGCGAACATGCGGTTCGCGATCATCGCTATCAACCTGGCGCACGATTGGGCATCTTTGCGCCAGGCCCTCAAGATCCACGTCTCGCCGACCAATCATCATTACGCCGACATTCACGGCAATACCGGATGGCAGGCGAGCGGATTCACCCCCAAACGGCCTAAGCATGACGGCCTGTTCCCCGCGCCGGGCGACGGCAGCTACGATTGGACGGGGATCCTCAAGGTCGAGGAAATGCCCAGCAGCTATAATCCCAAAGCGGGTTGGTTCGCCTCGGCCAACCAGATGAACTTGCCGTCCGATTATCCCTATCGCGAGCGCAAGATCAGCTTCAGCTGGAGCGATTCCTACCGCTACGATCGTATCGCCGAAGTGCTGAGCAACCAGTCCAAACACCGCGTCGAGGACAGCGTCGCGCTCCAGCACGACGTGCAATCCTTGCCGGCGCGCGCGCTGGTGAAGCTGCTGCCCGCGACCCTTTCGCCCGAAGCGGCGCCGGCCGCGGCGCTGTTGCGGCAATGGAATTGCGGGATCGCGGCGGATAGCGCGGCGGCGTTGCTGTACGAACAAGTCATGCCCGAATTGTCCTCGGCATTCCGTGACCTGGTCATCCCCAAGGCTGCGCGCGATCTCCTCAAGACGATGAACCTGTCGGAGATGCTGCGCCTGCTCGCCCAGCCCGACCATTATCTCGGCGACGATCCGGTCGCAGCGCGCGACGCATTGCTCGACAAGGCGCTGGCGGCGGGATGGGCCAAGGCGGTCAAGCTCGCCGGGCCCGATCCGGCGCAGTGGCGCTGGGGCGACCTGCACCAGGTATCGATCGCGCACCCGCTATCGGCATCGCCGGCGGTCGCCGCGGCGTTCCCCAAGATCGATGGCGGCAGGTCGGGCGGCGACGGCTACACCGTCATGGCGCGCGGCGTGAACCTGGGGCGCAAGACCTTCAACGTGATGCACGGCGCGAGCTATCTGCTCGTGGCCGATGTCGGCGCCTGGGACAACTCGCGCGTTCTGTTACTCCCAGGCCAATCCGGCGATCCGCGCTCGCCGCATTATCGCGATTGGTATCAGGACTGGCTGGCGGGCAATACCCAGCCCTTGTGGTTCAGCAAGGCGGCGGTCGATGCGCATGCCATGACACGGACGACGCTGGCGCCGGCAAAGAGATAAAAATCCTCCCTGGAATCGGGAGGATTTATTACTTCCCCGCCTTCAGCGTCCTGGCGAAAAACGCCTCGGTTGCGCGATAGCTCGCCAGCCAGTCGCCATAGCGGAAGAATTCGTGCCGCTCATTGGGCAGGCTCACTTCCTCGAACGGCACGCCGCGCGCGGTCAGTTCGCGGGCGAGCAGCAGCGACTGGTCATGGTCGACATTCTTGTCGTCGTCGCCGTGCACGATGAGCACTGGCGATCGCCAGCGCGCGATCGATCCCATCGGCGAGGATTGCCATTGCACCTCGCGCGCCTTGAGCTCGGCATCGGGCGACAGCGCCGAATCGCCCGAGCGGACCAGGGTGTGGACGCCGTGAAAGTCCGCGCCTGCCGCGAACAGGTCGCTGTCGCGCGCCAGCGCCAGCGCGGTGAGATAGCCGCCCCAGCTTCCGCCCCAGATACCGATCCGTTTGGGATCGACATCCGGTTGTTTGGCAAGCCACTGCCCACCCGCCAGCACATCGCGATACTCCGACGCTCCGTCGCGTCCGGTTTCAGGTGCTTCACGGAATGCGCGACCATAATTGGTGCCGCTGCGATAATTGACCGACAGCACCGTATATCCGAGCGCGGCGAACTGCTGATTGCGGACATAGGCGTTCGAATAATAATGCATCGGGTTGAACGCCGGCAGCATCTGGCGGCGCGGGCCGCCATGGACGAAGATCAGGGCAGGGTGAGGACCCGGGCCCTTGCCGCGGAACACTTGGCCATGGACCTGCACGCCGTCGGCGGCGGTGAAGACGATCGTCTCGGGCGTTGTATAGGATGATGCGACCGCCACCGGGCCGAGTGATTTCATGCCTTCGACGAGCACCATGTGCGCCGGGCGCTGAGCGTCGGTTGCCGTCGCGGCCAGCCGATCGCCGCCGAACACCGGGCGAAAGACGAAGGCGCCATCCTGGGTCAGTCGTGCCGGTTTGCCGCCCTCGATCGAGGTACGCCACAATTGGCGCGTGTCGAGGTTGCCGGCATTGGCGGCATAGACGATCGCCTTGCCGTCCGGCGTCGGAGCGAAGGTCTCGACCTCGTTGGCGTCCGGCGTGAGATCGCGCGGCGTGCCGCCGGTTGCGGCCAAGGCATAGATGTGCATCCAGCCGGTCCGCTCCCATGGGAACAGCAGGTGACCGGACGCGGCCCAGAACAGGTTGCGGCCGCGCGTTCCCGCGAACTGCCCGCCTTCGCCGCCGGGCGTAGACCAGATCGTGCGGACGGCGCCGCTTGTCAGGTCGGCCACGCGCACCGACCAGAATGAGGCGCCGCTGTCCGGCACGTCTGCAGGCGGGTCGCGGAACTGCAAGAACGCGACTTGCCGGGCGTCGGGAGAGAAGGTCGGATCGCTGGATTGGCCCAGAGTCGGCCCGAGATAGCGTAGCGAGCGCCGCTCGACATCGAGCAGGCCGATAAAGCTGTGCCCCTTGCGCTGTTCGGTGAACAGCAATTGCCCACCGTCCGGCGACCATTGCAAATCCTCCACAGAGCCCGCGACGGTGGCGAGCCGATGCGCCGCGACGTCGCTGCCCCACAGCCAGATCTCGCCCTTACGGGTATACGCGACGCGCGTGCCGTCCTGGCTGAATGCCGCGCCATGGCCGAGCCCGATCCTGACCGGCGCTTGCGATCCCGCGACGTCGGCGACGAACAGCGCCTGTTCGGGCGTTTCGAGCGCGGCTCCGGTATTGGGGGCGTTCGCTTCAGGAAATTCGGCATCGCCGCCGCGCACGAACAGCAGACGGCGCCCATCCTGGCTCAGCTGCGGCTCGGAGAGCTCGATGCCCTCGTCGCCGGTAAAGGCGGTGCGCGGATGAGCGGGGAGATCGCGTCCGCCAACCCAGACGTTGCGCGCGCCCGCCTCGTCCTCGATCCAGGCGAAGACGGGCGCCCGGCGCGCGCCGGCCAGATCGCTGGCGAACGGCAGCGCGAGATTGGAGGCCAATGCGTCGGCGGGCTGGCCATCGCGCGCCGCGGATTGTCCGCCAACCGCCGGCGCGGCGGCGACGGAAAGAGCGAGCAATGCGGAGGCCAGCCAGGCGGGGTGCAGCTTCATCGGCACAGGCTAGAAACAGAAATGCAGGCCCGGCAAGCACTGGATTCGCCGCTTATGCCGGGTGGTTATGGCTTTCCTTCGCTGAGATATGGCCTAGCGCGGACGGCGCAGCGCCTGGTGCAATAGCGACAGGCCATGCTCGATCTCGGGAAGGTCGACCACGCCATAGCCGAGGACGATGCCTCGCCGCCTGGGCGGGCCGAGATGGTAACGATCGAGCGTGTGGATCTTGACGTTGCTCGCGAGGAGGTCGGCAGTCACCGTTTCGACATCCACCGAATCGTGCGCCAGCGCCGCGATGTGCATCCCGTAGAGCGGCGGGACCGGTTCGAACCACTCGCCGAGATGCTCGGTCAGGAACGACATGATCAGCCGCCGCCGCCGGTCGTAAATGCCGCGCATCTTGCGCACGTGGCGCGTCAAATGGCCTTCGCTAATGAACCCGGCGACTCCCATCTGGGTGGGGATCGGGCAATGCCAGTCGAGGCAGTTCTTCGCGGCGATCAGCGTCCGCATCGCCCAAGGCGGCGCGACGATGAAGCCCAGTCGCAGCGAGGGCAGCATGCACTTAGAGAAGGTGCCGACATAGAAGACGAGGTCGGCGGCATCGGCGCTCCTCAGCGCCTCGACCGGGCTGCCTTCGTAGCGGAATTCGCCGTCATAATCGTCCTCGACGATCACCGCTCCCTTGGCCCGGGCGAACGCCACCAACGCCGCGCGGCGCTCCACCGACATGGTGACGCCGATCGGGAATTGATGCGACGGACAGACGCAGATGATGTTGGTGTTCGCCGGCAGTCGATCGACAATCAGGCCCTCTGCGTCCACCTCGATCGGCACGATCGTCGCGCCGGCCGCGGCAAAGGCGACGCGCATCGGCGGATAGCCGGGATCCTCGATCGCGACGATGGTCTCGCCTGGCGTGACCAGCGTCCGGGCGAGGATATCGAACGCCTGTTGCGCGCCCGATGTGACGAGCGCGTCCTGCGGGCGGCAGGGTACTGCCCGGGTCAGTGCGATATGGCGGACGATCGCTTCACGAAGCCGGTAATTGCCTTGATTGCCCTGCGCGCTCTTGAAGCTCGGCGGCTGATTTTCGAGCTGGCGCAATTGCTTGACGCTGATCTGCCGGAACAGGTCCATCGGGAATAGCCGCGTGTCGGTCATCGCGGGACGAAAGTCGGCTGCGATCCCCTTGCCGACGCGATCGCCGACGATGGGTTCATCACGCCAAAAACCGATTGCCGCGCGCGTTTCCTCACTCAACCAGAAGCCGTTCAATCTCGGATCGTCGGTGGAGCTATCCTGTTCGGGATCGAACGATACCGCTATCGGCAGCGCGTCGACGACATAAGTCCCCGAGCCCCGCCGGCTGATCGCATAGCCGTCGTTGATCAGCCGCTCGTAAATGTCGGTTGCGGTGTTGCGCGAGACGCCGAAGAACTCGCTCGATTGCCGAGTACCGGGTAACCGCGCGCCCAGCGCCAGCCGGCCGTCGACGATCGCGGCTTTCAATTGCTCATAGATGCCGCGCGTCGAATTGCGCGCGCCGTCGCCGGCACGGTCCAACCGCAATTCGAACAAGGGATTCATCGCACCCTTCTGCCGGACCTTGCCAAGTGGACCAACCGATTTTGTCCAGACTGGCCCTCAATTCCCGGTCGCTGCCGGCATAGGTGCTGGGACGAGACAGATCAGCGACAATCGATCGGAGACTATCGGCATGGTGGTGCAAAATATTCGGCGAATTGGATTGGCTGCTGGATTGTCGATGTTGATCGCGGCCGCCCCGGCGGTCGACGCGCGCGGAAGCGGAGCGATACCGGTCTACGTCAGTACGGCGATCGCCGACGCCGCGCGACCGGCGGCGGATATCGCGCGCGATGCCAACCGAAAGCCCGGCGAAGTGCTTGCCTTCGCCGGCGTCAAGCCGGGTGACCGGGTGGCGGATTATGCCGCGGGCAATGGCTATTTCACACGGCTGTTTTCCGGGATCGTCGGCGCGCAGGGGCATGTCTATGCCAGCGTCCCGGCCAGCCTGTTCCAATATGAGAACATCGTCAAAGGGATTGCCGACATCCAGGCCTATATCGTCAAGCACGGCAATGTCTCGGTGACGGCGGGGTCGGCGATCGATGTTGCGCGCTACCCGGAAAAGCTGGACCTGTTCTGGATTTCACAGAATTATCACGATCTCCACGACCCGTTCATGGGGCCGGTCGACATGAAGGCGTTCAATCACGCGGTCTATGCCGCGCTCAAGCCGGGCGGAGTCTATATCGTGCTCGATCATGTCGCCGCGAAGGGATCGCCGGCCGATGTCACCGACACGCTGCATCGCATCGAACCGTCGACGGTTCGCCGCGAAGTCGAAGCGGCCGGTTTCGAGTTCGTCGCGAGCAGCGACCTTCTCGCCAATCCCGCCGATCCGCATATTGCTGGTCCGTTCAACGACGCGATCCGCGGGCACACCGACCAATTCATCTTCAAGTTCAGACGGCCGCTGCGTTAGGATATTCCGTTACCGAGCGGGTTCTCTGCTGCCCGTGGCGCGATCCTGGAAGGAATGATCCATGTCTAAATTGGGAATGGGTTTCGTGGCATTTCTGTGCCTTGCGGCGCCGGGATATGCATCGAGCGACGATCCCGCCAAAGCGGGCGCGCTACCTCCGGCAGTGACCGCCACGGCACTGACCGCCGGCGAGCACGATTTCGACTTCGAGATCGGCGCGTGGAAGACGCATTTGTCCCGCCGCCTTCATCCGCTGACGGGATCGCAGACCTGGGTCGAGTATGACGGTACGACGATTGTCCGCCCCGTCTGGGGAGGTGCCGGAAACCTGGTCGAGCTCGTCGTCGACGGACCGGCCGGCCATTTCGAAGGGCTGTCGCTGCGTCTCTACAATCCGCAGACCCGGCAATGGGCGTTGAACTTCGCCAACCGCAGCGACGGCCAGATGGTGGCGCCGACGATCGGCGGTTTCCGTGACGACCGTGGCGAATTCTACCAGCAAGACAGCCTCAATGGCCGCGCGATCTTCGTGCGCTTCGTCATTACCAAAAGGTCGAAGGACGCGATCCATTTCGAACAGGCCTTTTCCGCTGACGGCGGCAAGACCTGGGAAGTGAATTGGATCGCCGACGATATTCGCACGGGACCCTGACCTCGTCGGTGCCATCGCGGCTGACGCGGCGCGTTCCGGCCCACATTCTCCGTGTCACTGGTTCGCCGGCGTCGCGCGGTCGAAGGTCATGATCCAGTTGGTTTCCCAGGTCTTGCCGCCGTCGCCCGAAAAGGCCTGCTCGAAGCGCGAGGAGTTCGGTTTGATGTCGTAAAAGCTGTTGCGCACGAGGATCGCGCGGCCGTTGAGCGTGTCCTGACCGAAAAACTCGCCGCGTCCATCGCGGAATTCGCCGACCATCGGCGCGTCCAGCTTGCCGACTGTGCTGTTGGTCCAGTTGAGGTTCCACTGATGCGCGGCCGGATCGTAGAGCCGCAGACCGACGCCTTCGAGATGACCGGCCGGTCCGCTGGCCTCGAGCTCGAACAGGCTGGCCTTGCCATTCCATACCGACCGGACCGTCGATACGCCGTCATAGGCCGTCCATTGCGACGACCCGCTCAACGGATGGATCAGCCGCGAGATATGCGTCTTCCACACGCCCATATGGAAATCGAAATCATGCGTGCCGTCGTGTAGCGCCGGCGGTGCCACGGCCATGTCGGCGGCACGACCGGCCTCGACCGGTAATCCGCCGAGCATCAGGACCAGGCCGAAGGCCAGCAGAGCGCGAATGTTCATGAGATGATCTCCCAAATGCCAGCGCGATTACGCCGCCTCGGTCGGGATTTCGAAGGGCCGCTTGCCGGAAATCTCGCTGGGCCACCCGTCGGAGCGCCCGAGCCGATGGGTAAGCTGCGCCGGCTTGATCACGAGGGACGTGGGGATGGTGCCGGTTGCAGGAATCGAACCCGCGACCTTCGGTTTACAAAACCGCTGCTCTACCAGCTGAGCTAAACCGGCCCTCGGGGTGCGACCCCAATCATCCGCTGCGCGCTCCCATGCGTCAGGTGATGCCGAAGGTCCAGCCCTCTGTTCGCGCAATCTCGGGAGTGAGACCCGCCGGCGACCATAATTCCGGGCGAGGCGCAAAGGCGCGCAGCCATGCCGCGGTCAGCAAAGCGTCGGCGCTGTGATCGTCGATCGCGCCGCTCCCCGCTATTTGGGGACTGCCGAGGATGTCGAACGCAGAATTGAGCGTCTCGATCGACGTCATCTTGGTGCGTCCCTTTGCTCGCCCGGCGGCGATCGCGGCCAGGCTGGTATAGATTTCGACGATCAGCGATCCTTTCGCCGGCGCCGGGTCGAACGGCCAGATCGGCAGCTTGCCGGCCAATTGGTGCATCACGCGCATGCCCGTCAGGCTCGACTTCCCGACTTGCGCGGCGCCGACCAGATTGAGGTTGCTGTAGGGGTTCAGTCCCTGAAGCCGCTGCTCGATCTCGCTGAGGCGCAGCCGGCCACGCCCACCGCCATATTGGTCGCCCTCGCGCCCGCCATGCCGCCGGAAATGGCGCGAGGCGTGGGGGTGATCGACGAAGCTCGACGCGGCAAGGTGCGGATCGTCAGCCGAGATCCGGTCGACCAGCGCCCACAAAGCTCGCGCATCGGCCGGGCTCTCGTCCCAACCGGGAAAGAAGGCGCCGCGATCGGCGAACGGCAGCGACAGCCCGAGATCGAGCCCGACCAAGGTCGCATCGGGCATCTCGTCGCGCAGCCAGTGGAGTATTGCGGCTCGCGACCATCCGCCCGGCCGCGCGATCAGTTCCGGGGCCCCACCGTCGCGGGCGCAGATCGCCACCGCGATGCCACGCTGCACCGGGCCGACCGCGCCCGACCAGTCGATCGCGGCGAAATGTTCGAAATGATCAGGGACGGCCGCCAAAAGCCGCTCGCTGCGCCTTGCTCGCGCGGTCCCACCAGGCGCGGGTGATCACGGTGCGGACACGCTCGGGATCGCTCGATCCGTAGCGCACGAGCAAGCCTGGCCAGCCTTCGTAATGCGGGGTCTGCCAGAACGTGTCCGGGTCGGTGTCGAGCAACACGGCCTTTTCGTCGTGCGGGCTCATGACATGGAAGCTGTCGAACTCGCGGCTTGGCGAGACGAACGCCTTCTTGTTCACCTTGGGGCAGGGGGTGCCGTAGAAGCTTTCCATATAGGTGTCGGGCAGGGTCAGCGCGAAGGCGACGACCTGATCCCAGTTGTCGAGCGTCTCAGCCACCGTTCTTCCGCCTCAGGCTATCCCAATAATCGAGCCGCTCCTGAATCCGCTTCTCGAATCCGCGATCGGTGGGTGTGTAGAAGGTCTGTGGACCCATTGCCTCCGGCCAGTAATTGGATCCCGAAAACCCTTCTTCGGTATCGTGGTCATAGGCATAGCCCTTGCCGTAACCGATATCCTTCATCAGCTTGGTCGGCGCGTTGAGGATGTTCTGCGGCGGCATCAGCGAGCCGGTTTCCTTGGCCGACGCCCAAGCCGCGCCCATCGCCTTGTACGACGCGTTCGATTTGGGTGCGGTCGCCAGATAGAGGCACGCCTGGACCAGCGCGAGTTCGCCTTCGGGCGAACCGAGGAAGTCGTAAGTATCCTTGGCGGCGATGCACTGGACCAGCGCCTGGGGATCGGCGAGACCGATATCCTCGATCGCCATGCGGATTAGCCGGCGCAGCAGGAAAAGCGGTTCCTCGCCCGCGGTGAGCATCCGTGCGAGATAATAAAGCGACGCCTGGGGATCGCTGCCGCGCACCGCTTTGTGCAGCGCCGAGATCAGATTGTAATGCCCCTCGCGGTCCTTGTCATAGACGGCGACGCGGCGTTGCAGGAACGCCGACAGCCCGGCGGGGTCGAGCGGTTCGGGCAAGTCGACCGAATAGAGCGTTTCGGCCTGGTTGAGCAGAAAGCGCCCGTCGCCATCGGCGCTGGCGATCATCGCCGCGCGCGCATCGGGGGTGAGGGGCAGGGGACGTTCCATCAGCTCATCGGCGCGGTCGAGCAATTTGCCCAGGGCCGCGGCATCGAGCCGATGGAGGATCAGCACTTGCGCGCGGCTGAGCACGGCGGCGTTGAGTTCGAAGCTCGGGTTTTCGGTGGTGGCGCCGATCAGAGTGACGGTGCCATCCTCGACATAAGGCAGGAAACCGTCCTGCTGCGCGCGGTTGAAGCGGTGGATCTCATCCACGAACAGCAAGGTGCGCTTGCCGATCCGGGCATGCTCGCGCGCTTCGGCGAACGCTTTCTTGAGATCGGCAACGCCCGAAAATACCGCGGAGATCGCGACGAAGCGCAGGCCCACCGCGTCCGCCAGCAATCGCGCGATCGTCGTCTTGCCGGTGCCGGGCGGCCCCCACAGGATCATCGACGACAGCCGGCCGGCCGCGACCATCCGTCCGATCGCGCCCTCGGGTCCGGTCAGATGCTCCTGGCCGACGACATCCTCCAGCCGGTGCGGTCGCAGCCGATCGGCGAGCGGTGCGTTCTCGCTCGGGACATCCTGGGAAGAAGCTTCGGGTTCGAAGCCCGCGAAGAGATCGGCCATGGAGGGAAGATAGGGTTTTGGGCGGCGGAATCCCAGCGTCTCCAACCTCGATGCGATTGAGAGGGGGACACTGCTCAGCAACCGTCATCCCGGCCCTGTGCCGAGATCCACCAAGCAGCACGCGCGCGGCTGGAAGATCTAGGCAATGGCGGCACAGTGGATCCCGGGACAAGCCCGGGATGACGAATTAGAGGGAATGGGCGGCCTCGCTTTCCTCTTCGACAGAAATTTCTAAGATATATCTTGACGCGTCGGAGTTAAGATATATCTTGGTGCCATCATGAAACACCCAAGGAATCAGAAATCCATGTTTTTCCACCATCACCACGGCGGCCGCGGCTGCCATCCCGGACAGCATGCAATGCGCGGTGGCTGGGGTCATCGCGGCTGGCATGGCCGCGGTTTCGGCGGCGGCCGTGAAGGCCGGGGCGAGGGCCGCTCGCGGCGCATGTTCGACGGCGGCGAGTTGCGGCTCGTGCTGCTCAAGCTGATCGCCGACGAGCCGCGCCACGGCTATGACCTGATCCGCCAGATCGAAGAACTGACCGGCGGCGCCTATGCGCCGAGCCCGGGCGTGGTCTATCCGACCATCACCCTGCTCGACGATATGGGCCTGATCGAGGCGCAACAGAGCGAAGGCGCCAAGAAGCTGTTCGCGGTCACCGCTGTCGGCACTGCCGAGCTCGAGGCCAATGCCGAACAGGTCGCGGCGCTGATCGCCCGGCTGAGCGCGATCGGCGAGGAGCGCCAGAAGGTCGACGCCACCTCGATCCGCCGCGCCATGGGCAATTTGCGCGAAGTGCTGGTCAACCGGCTCAACTCGGGCGAAGTCGATGACGAGGTGCTGCACCACATCGTCGCCTTGCTCGACGAGGCGGCGCAGAAGATCGAGCGGCTGTAAGTCTTGTGAGCGGGATCACCCGTCTCCAGATTCTCCGCCGGCGGCTGGGCATCGACCCGGCCGCCGGCCCTTTATCGAAAGTACCCCATGACCGTTTCCGCGACCGCCAAGGTGCCGACCGCGAGCGCCAGCAAATATCTCCAGCAATTGTGCAAGCATTGGCAGCACAATCTGACGGTTGAATTCACCGCCGATCACGGCACCGTGACCTTTCCCAAGGATGCGCGCGGTGCCGATTGGCCGGGCGACGCGCTGGTCACGTTCGATGCGTCGGCTGATGGGCTCGACGTCCGGATCGACGCGAGTGTCGGCGAGCAGCTCGAAGGATTGAAGGGTGCCGTGGCGCGCCACCTCGACCGCTTTGCATTCCGCGAGGCACCGCTGGCGTTCGACTGGCAGTGAAAATTCCTCCCCGGAACGGGGAGGAATGCTTATCCCGCCAACACCTTCTCCGCGATCTCTTCCATGCTGCCGACGACGAGCAGCGAGTCGCCGCCGACCATGCCGACCTTGGTCTGGCCGTTCTCGTCGGCGCGCAGATAGGCGATGTTGGCCGCGACGACGAGATAGTCGCCGCCGCGTGATTTGAGCAGAATGAATTTCACGATAGGTCTCCCGGGTTCCCGGGCTCCCTAGATCGTTTTCATTGAAAATCCGTCACGAGAATCCCGGAACGGTCCGGCGCCCGGCCTGCCGGTTCAACCCGCGTACCGCTCCGCGGTGGCCTTGATCAGCGCGATCATGTTGGGAATGCCTTGCGTCCGGTTCGAGCTGAGCTGGTTGCGCAAATCGAACGGCGCCAGCGCCACGTCGATATCGGTCGCCAGGATGTCGACCGGCTGGCGGTCCTGCACGGTCAACAGCACCAGCGCAATGATGCCCTTGGTGATCGCCGCGTTCGAATCCGCCAGGAAGTGAAGCGCCCCGTCGTCGCGGACGGTGGGATAGACCCAGACCGACGCCGAACATCCTCGCACCAACGTCGCATCGGTCTTAAGCGCGTCGGGCATCGGCTCGAGCGTGCGGCCGAGATCGATCAACAGGCGATAGCGATCGTCGGCGTCGAGGAACTCATATTCGTCGTGCAGGTCGGAAAGGCTGGACATGGTCCACGCTATAGAGCGGGATGCGAAAAAGTGGGCACCGGTTTTTCGCAACAAATCCCGCGGCGATAAAGAATTCTTGAGCATGATCCGATTTCGATCGGATCATGCTCAAGCGTCCCTGCCAACCAATCCAACCGTCGCCCTGAACTTGTTTCAAGGTCCGGGTCCTTCACCGCGACCGCGTCGCGGCGACCTCCAGCGGACCCGGGCCCTGAGGCAAGCTCAGGGCGCCGGCGGGGCGAACCTCAGAGGTCCACCCCGGAGGCGATCGCCTCGAGCTTGCGGATCCGCTCCTTGAGGTCCGCGATCTCGATCCTTGCGCTGGCATTGGGCAGGGTCGGACCGTCATGTCCGGCGTGATCGGCATAAGCATTGATCTCGCGCTCCTTGAGCGCCAGCCATCCGCGCCAACCGGCGAGCGAGGCCATGCAGATCATGCCGAGACCAGCCAGGCCGGCGCCCGCCATGGTGAAATAAAGATTGGGGTCGGTCATCATTGACGTCTCCATTCGATTATCGCCGGCCGCCTTCAGCGGTCGCGGTTGCGCAGCGATTCGATCTCGCGGTCGAGATTGGCGCTGCTGCTGTTGGTGTCGGTGATCACCCGCTCGAGGACGGCAATTCGGTCCTTGAGGCTGGTGATCTCTTCGCGAAGCTGGCGATTCTCTTCGCCAAGGCCAGGGAGTCGCAGGCTGTGGTCATTGCCCTGGTTGTCGCGGCCGACGCCCATCCTCGCTCGGATGACGCTGCCGACGGTGACGATCAGGACGATGCCGATGACCATTTCAAAGGGGTTCATCCGGGGAGGCTCCTGTCAGGCGTTGAAGTTATTCGGCGGGCTGCAGGCCGGCCTCGCGCATGGCGCGGCGGCGCGGCCGGTCGACCCGCTCGGCGAGCCACACACCGAGGCCGGTGGGGATCGCCAGGATCACGACGAAGATTGCTAAGCCGATCATTGTTCTGTCCTATCTATCTCTGTCTGTTCAGTTCAGCGGCTGCGGCTCGTCCCGCAGCTTGTCGATTTCGTCGGCCACCGCGATGCCGCGGTCGGTCACGATCCGCTCCAGCACCCGCACCCGTTGTTCCAGGCGTTCGGTCTGGGCGGCATATTGGGCGGCTTTTTCGGCGACCTTGTCCGCTTCGAGTTCGAGCTGACGTTCGCGCAGCTTGAGCCAGGGTTTGACGAACACGCCGCCGAAGATCGCGAGCAAGCCGCAGCTGATGCCCAGGATCGGAATGAGCAGGGGACTGATCATCGTTCCGTCCTCTCAGTTCAGCGGCTGCGACGGGGCGTCGCGCAGCTTCTCGATCTCTTCGGCGACATCCAGGCCGCGATCGGTGACGATCCGCTCCATGACGCGCATCCGCTGTTCGAGCCGTTCGGTATGGGCGGCGTATTGCGCGGCCTTCTCGGCGGCCTGGGCGTTCAGCGTCTCGGCCATTTTCTCGCGATGCTGGGTCCAGGTCTTGAGCATCTCGCTGCCGATGCCGAGCACGGCGGGGATACCGACGACCACCAAAGCAAGCATGAAGATGGTGAAGCCGTTGAGGGCAAAGAATTCGGTCATCTTACTTCACCTCGTCACGATTGCGCAGTTCGTCGATCTCGCGGCTGATGCGCTCGGCGGGATCGGTGGCGATGCGTTCGAGCACGCGGAGGCGCTCCTCCAGCCGGCCGATCTGGCTGACCAGCTTGTCGTTTTCGTTCGACAGCAACTCGATCTTGCGCTGCGCCTCGATGTCACCGCTGGTGTCGACGAAGCCCCGGCGCATTGCGCGGCGGTTGTGGCGATCTTCCAGCGGATAGCCGTGCTTGGCTCGGATCGACATCTTGATGATTCCGCCCATGGTTGCGATCGCGATGATCCCCAGGACGAAGAATTGACCATGATCCACGTGATTTCTCCCCTATCTTACGGCCGGATCAGCGCAGCGCGTCGATCTCGTCGGCCAGGCGGGTGTTACGGCTGGTGTACAGCGTCTCGATGTCGGCGAGCCGGCGGTCGAGGTCGCGGAACTTGGAGCGGACCTCGGCGGTCGAGCGGCTCGGGTTCGAGCGCACGCCTTGCCAGAATTTCGCGTCCTCGGCGTCCTCGTACAGGCCGAACGGCTTGCTCGGCGCCAGCCAGGCGGTGATGAAATAGGCGGGAATGATCCAGCCCGAAGTTATCAGCGAGAGGACGACGGTTCCGACCCGGACGACGGTGACGTCGATCCCCGTATAGTCGGCGATACCGGCACAGACACCCAGGAACTTCTTGTTCTGCTTGTCCAGGTAGAAATTGGTGCGGCTAGCGGACATCTCAGTTGCTCCGTGAAGCGAGTTGGTCGGCCGGTTCGGCGAGCGGCATGCTCGCCTTCCAGTCGGGATGGTCGGCAGCGACGATGCGCTCGACCGTCGAAACGCGGTCCTCGAGGCGGCGGGCGAGCGAGTAGAGCTCGTCCAGCAGTTTCTCATCCTCGTTGGTGATCTTGGGCGCCTGGCGCCACTTGGTCACGTAGTGCAGGATGATCCAGGGCAGCCCGATGAAGAGCATTCCCACGATCATGATCGGGACCAGGATTTCCTCCATGGCTCAGCCCTCCCTTATTTCTTGCCCAGGCGGGCTTTGAGTGCTTCGAGCTCGGCATCGACCTTTTCGGACGCTTTCAGCTCGGCGATCTCTTCCTCGAGCGTCTTGGGCATGCCGCCAAGGTTGAGCGCCTCGGCGCGACCCTCGGCCAGGTCGACGCGGCGTTCGAGCACGTCGAAGCGCGAGAAGGCGTCTTGCGTGCGACCGGCCGAATAGACCTCGCGGATCTTGAACTTGTTGTTCGCGCTCTCCAGCCGGGTGGCGATCGAGGACTGGCGGTTGCGCGCCTCGCTCAGCTTCTTCTGAAGCTTGGCGATATCCTCTTCCGAACCGCGCAGCGCCTCGTCGAGCACGGTGATCTGCGAGCTCAGCTCGACGACCATATCGGTCGCCTTCTGGCGCTCGACCAGGGCCGCCTTGGCGAGATCCTCACGATCCTTGGACAGCGCCAGCTCCGCCTTCTCGGTCCAGCTTTCCTCGAGCTGGCTGAGCTTGGCGATATGGCGACGCATTTCCTTCTGGTCGGCGATGGTGCGCGCGGCGGAGGCGCGAACCTCGACCAGCGTCTCTTCCATCTCCAGGATGATCATGCGGATCATCTTCGCCGGATCTTCCGCCTTGTCCAAAAGGTCGGTGAAGTTGGCGGCGATGATGTCGCGGGTGCGCGAAAAAATGCCCATGTTGAAATTACTCCTCGGAATTTACGCTTTACTCGGATTGGGGGACCGCCGAGGCGGGAAGCAAGGGGGAAACCCGCCCCGGCGGTTGTCCGTCACGCCTTCAGCGCGACGGGAACCTGCGGAGCCGGATTGGCCTGCGCCAGACCCGGGCCAACGGCCGCGAGCATCAGCGCCGAACCGCAAGCGAAGGTGCTGACGACCACCACCAAAGTGCGACCCAGACCATTTGAAACCGACTGCATTGTTCTTACTCCCTAGTTCGTTCGTGCCGGACGATCCGGCGATGCCAAGTGAATTGCAGAAGCCGTGCCAATTCCGAAAAACGGCGGAAATCTGCCGTTTTCGCTCCAAAAGGGACTGGGGTTGGCGATTTCCACTTGCCAAAGATTGGCAAAATACACCAAGTCGTGGGCATGGAACGGACGACGCAGGTCATCGGGCAATCGGGACCCTTTCTCGACGCGCTGGAACGCGCCAGCCGAGCCGCCGCGCTCGATCGTCCGGTGCTGGTGATCGGCGAGCGCGGGACCGGCAAGGAGCTGGTCGCCGAGCGTCTCCACCGTCTCAGCCCGCGCTGGGATCAGGCGTTGATCATCATGAATTGCGCCGCCTTGCCCGAGACGTTGATCGAGGCGGAATTGTTCGGCCACGAAGCCGGCGCGTTCACCGGCGCGACCAAGGCGAGGGCGGGGCGGTTCGAGGAAGCCGATGGCGGCACCTTGTTCCTCGACGAGCTCGGCACGCTCAGCATGGCGGCGCAGGAGCGATTGCTGCGCGCGGTCGAATATGGCGAGGTCACAAGGATCGGCGCGTCGCATCCGATCCGTGTCGACGTCCGTATCGTTGCTGCCACCAACGAACATCTGCCCGAAAAGGTCGAGCGGCACCAGTTCCGCGCCGACCTGCTCGACCGGTTGAGCTTCGAGGTGGTGACCTTGCCGCCGTTGCGCGCGCGGCCGGGCGATGTGCCGGTGCTCGCCGAACATTTCGGACGCCGCATGGCGGCGGAAATGAACCGCGACTGGCACGGCTTCTCGCCCGAGGCTCTCGATTCGCTGATCGACTATCGCTGGCCCGGCAATGTTCGCGAACTGCGCAACGTGATCGAGCGCGCGGTCTATCGCTGGGAACAGGACGGGCCGATCGCGCATATCGAATTCGACCCGTTCCAGTCGCCGCATCGTCCGGGCGCCAGCACGCAGCCCGCGCCGATGGTCGACCATATCGCGGCCCCGCCACCGCCGCCCGGCGAAAGCGAGCCGGGCGATTTCAAGAGCCGCGTCGCGCGGTTCGAGCGTGATGTGCTGACCAAGGCGCTCGCCGCCAATCGCTTCAACCAGCGTCAGACCGCGGACGCTTTAGGGCTGAGTTACGACCAGTTGCGCCACGCATTGCGTCGCCACGATCTGTTGCCGGGATAGAAAGCGCCTGCCGAGCGATGGAATCGCTTGCGCAACGAGTGTCGCGGACCCATTTGGCGGGCATGGGCGTTCGCTTTGCGATGTCCGCACCCACAAGCCGTTCATAGAAGAAGGAGCTTCCCCATGGCTTTCGAACTCCCGCCGCTTCCCTACGCCTACAATGCGCTGGAACCGACGATCAGCGAAGAAACGATGAAATATCATCATGACAAGCATCACGCGGCCTATACCGCGAAGCTTAACGAGGGTGTCGCCGCCGATCCGAAGCTCGAAGGCAAGACGATCGAGGAAATCTTCGGCATGATCTCGTCGCTGCCGGCCTTGGTCCGCAACAATGGCGGCGGATATTGGAATCACGATTTCTTCTGGAAGATCATGGCTCCGGCCGGCACCACCCAGCCGTCCGGCAAGCTCGCCGCGGCGATCGACGCCTATGGCGGGCTCGACAAGCTCAAGGAGGATTTCAACGGCAAGGGCGCGGGCCAGTTCGGTTCGGGCTGGGCTTGGGTGATCGCCGATTCGTCGGGGGCGCTGAAAGTTGTCTCCACGCCCAACCAGGACAATCCGCTGATGGACGATGCCAAGGACAAGGGCACGCCGATCCTGGCCAACGACGTGTGGGAGCACGCTTATTATCTGACCTATCGGAACGACCGGCCGGGCTATCTGAAGGCGTGGTGGGACGTCGTGAACTGGGACGAAGCCGGGCGGATCTACGACAGCGTCGCCGGCTGATCGCCGCTACCATCGAATGACGAAGGGCTCCGCGGCGGCGGGGCCCTTTTTCGTTACCCCCGGCGAAACTCAGCGGAACGCCGCCGCCGGCACTCGACCGACGCCGCCGCACAGATCGTGGGCGATGCGGCGATAGAAAAGGCACACATCGTCGAGATCGCCGCGCGTGACGGTCAAGTCTTGGCCGACGGTCACGCGATCGAGCGGTGCGCCGTATCCGGGCCAACCCACCGTCATCGTCGTCGCACCTCTACGATCGCCGCGCTGGACGCGGCCGCCGCAATGGAACAGGCAGTCGCGCGATCGCCCCAGCGCGCGCAATCGTCCATCGTCATGGTTGGGCAGCGATCTCGCCGCGCGATAGGCGGACAGTTTGTTGGCGGTATTGTGCTGGCCAGGCCGGACGGGCAGTCCCTCCGCGGTCGAGACGGCATCGATCAACAGGTTGAGAAAGCGGTCGAGCTCGCGCAGCCCATTGCCGATCACCTTGGCGCGATAGCGGCCGTCGATCGCGGGCGAGCCGCTTTCGACATCGTGCGCGATCGGCGCACGCAGGCACGCCCCAAGGAATGCCGCGCCGCGGAACAATGTCGAGGAGGCGTGCCGCATTTCCTCGCTCATCGCTCGGATATGCTCGCCATTGTCGTCGTACGATGGCTCGTCGTTACGCGGCATTCGGACGGTCCCCCTCGATCTGCGCCTGAAGCTGAGCGGTGCCGGCCTCTCGGCCGCTGACCCTCGCCGACGGAAAAACCAGCGATAGCACACCCATAGCTACCACCGGCCAAAACGCCTAATCGCCGCGCGATCCCATCGTCGTCATGTCCTGATCAATCCGCGCGCGTCCAATTTCATCCCGGCATCCTCGTGGGGCCGGACATAGACGCGATAGATGCTGGGGAATTCCGCCTGCAGATCGCGTTCGATCGCATCGACGATCCGCTCGACATCGCCCGCGCTCAGCCGGTTGTCGAAATCCACATTGACGGCGGCGACGATCTGCGTCGGCGCATTGTGGATCGTCATGATCTCGCCCACGCCGGTGATGCCCTCTCGCGTTGCCGCGCGGCGGATGCCGGCGACCAATGCGGGATCGGCCGCCTCGCCGATCAGCAGGCCTTTCGCCTCGCGCGCCAGGAAGATCGCGACCACGCCGAGCAATAGCCCGATCAGCACCGACGCGATCCCGTCGAACCGCGGATCGCCAGTCGCTTGCGACAGCGCCAGCCCGACCGCCGCGATCAGGATACCTGCCATTGCCGCGCCATTCTCCAGCAGCACGATCACCGTGGTCGCGTCCTTGGTCGAGGTCAGCGCCTGCAGCCACGACTGGCCGCCGCGCGCGGCGTTGAATTCGCGAAAGGCCGCGATGGTCGACCCGCCCTCGAGCGCGAAGGCGATCGCCAGCACGCCATAAGCGATCAACGGCGACACTGCCGGCTCGGGCTCGAGGAAGTGCAACACGCCTTCATAGACCGACACGCCCGCGCCCAGCGCGAACACCAGCAAGGCGACGACGAAGCTCCAGAAATAGAGTTCGCGGCCATAGCCCGCCGGATGGAGCGCGTCGGCGGGTTTGGCGGCGCGCCTTTGCCCGTACATCAGCAGCAATTGATTGGTCGAATCGACCAGGCTGTGCACGCCTTCGGTCAACATCGCCGACGATCCCGTAATCGCCGCCGCGACGAACTTGGCGACCGCGATACCGACATTGGCCGCCAGCGCGATGATCAATACCCGGTTGTTATCGGTTTTCATGAGCGGCGCCTAAGCATGAAGCGGTTGGTCGGGCTAGCCCGAGTGCGCCGCTTATTTCCGTGCGGCGGCCTTCAATCGGCGGCGATTGGCCCGGACCTTCCGGCGGTAAAGCCGCACGGCGCGTTCGGCGCCTTGCAACGGCGTCATCGTCAGTCCACCCGCGACCAGGGATGCCTGCAGCTCGATCGCGGCGGCTATCTTTTCGGACGTCATCAGCGAGGTTTCCGCCAAGGTGCCGTCACCGCGCGCGATCTCGGCGAGACGCAGGCCGACGACCGCCGACGCTTCCCACGCCAACGCCCAGCTATCGAACGCCAGCCCGCTCCATGCTGCCATTGGCGACCGCGCACTCACCAGGATTTCGCCGGCAGGGGGGAGGGCATCATATCGCGTTGGTTCCAATGTCCATGAAAGCGGCTTTCTAGAACGGCGCGAAGCACGCCAACGTTCCTGTCGAAAATGCTATATCACTTTTAGCTTCATTCCGGCGGAAGTTCCTTGGCGGCCGCATCGCCAACCTCGCTCATCAGGCCGTGTTTCATCATCATCGGCACGTTGGCGAGCGCGAAGACGAAGGTCATCGGGATCGCTCCCCACAATTTGAAGGCGGTCCAGAAATCGAAGCTGGTGCTGCGCCAGACCAGCTCGTTGAGGATCGCCATGCCCAGGAAGAACAGCGCCCAATTACGAGTCACTTTCTGCCAGCCGAGCGGCGACAGCCCAGGATAAGCGGTGCCGAGCAATTGTTCGAGCAAGGGCCGGCCGGTCATCAGCCCGAATCCCAGGATCGCCGCGAACACCGCGTAGACGAAGGTCGGCTTCATCTGAATGAACCTGGGATCGTGGAAATAGATGGTCAGGCCGCCGAACACGAGCACCAGTGCGCCCGAAATCCACAGCATCGGCGAGATGCTGCCGAGCTTCAGTCGCGACACGATCAGCGCGACGATGGTCGCCAGCATGAAAGCAGCAGTCGCGACGATCGCACGCGACACCACCAACGCCGACATCTGGTCGAGGTCCGACAGCGAGTGGCCGAAGCTCGACACGAGCTTCATCGTCATCGCCTGCGGGGCGAGGAAATTGACCAGGAAGAAGATCACCAGCGGCGCATAGTCGATCGCCAGGCGCAGGCCGGCGGTTCCGTTCTTGCCCACGTTCTTGTTCGTCGTGCTCATCGCACCAGCTCCTCGACGCCCGCGATGATCCGGGCAACTTCCTTGGGGTCGAAGGGACGCAAGTCGCTCAGCGTCTCGCCCACCCCGATGGCGTGGATCGGCAAGCCGAATTGCTCGGCGGCGGCGACCAGCACGCCGCCGCGCGCGGTGCCGTCGAGCTTGGTCATGACCAGGCCGGTCACGCCGGCGACTTCCTTGAACACCTCGATCTGGCTAAGCGCGTTCTGGCCAGTGGTGGCGTCGAGCACCAGGATCACGTCGTGCGGCGATGCCGAGTTGATGCGCCCGAGCACGCGGCGAATCTTGGCGAGCTCGTCCATCAGCTCGCGCTTGTTCTGGAGGCGCCCGGCCGTGTCGACGATCAGCGCGTCGATCCCCTTGTCGGTCGCCTGCTTGACGCCCTCGAACACGATACCCGCGGCGTCGCCGCCCTCGGCGCCTTTGACGATCGGTACGCCGACGCGGTCGGCCCAGGTCGCCAGCTGGCCGATGGCGGCCGCGCGGAACGTATCGCCGGCGGCCAGCATCACGCCATAATCCTGCTCGACCAGCCAGTGCGCCAGCTTGGCGATGGTGGTGGTCTTGCCCGATCCGTTGACGCCGATCACCAGGATCACTTGCGGGCGCGGAAAAGCCTCGATCTCGAGCGGCCTGGCGACCTTTTCGAGGACCTTCTCGATCTCCTCGGCGACGACCAGGCGGATGCCGAGCTCCTCCATGCCGCGCTCGAAACTACCTTCGGCCAACCGGTCGCGGATGCGTTTGGCGGTGGCGGGGCCGAGGTCGGAGGCGATTAGCGCTTCCTCGATATCGTCGAGCGTCGCATCGTCGAGCCGCGCGGTGCCGAGACCGGCGAGGTTACCGACGAGCCGGTCGGACGTGCGCTTGAACCCGCCGAGCAGGCGCTGGTGCCAGGATGGGGTAGTGCTCATGCGGTAACGGCCATTTCTCTTTCTACGACATGTACGTCACCCCCGCTCTGGTGGGGATGACGGATATTGGCAGAGCTGACAGTGATTGGCACGATCGAGCCGACGATCTGGCCAGCGTTTAGTTCAAAATCGGCGAAACTGGCGCCGTGGCCGCGGTCGCCGGGGGCTTCGACCAGCACCTGCTGCGTGGTGCCGATCAGGCTATCGAGCCACAGCGCCTTGCGCTTCGCCGCCGCTACTCGCAACCGCGCGGCCCGCTCGCGGCGCACCTCCAGCTCGACTTGCGGCATCCGCGCCGCGGGCGTCCCGGCACGCGGGCTGTAGGGAAAGATATGGGCATGGACGATGTCGCAATCGTCGATCATCGCCAGGCTGTTCGCCGCCATCGCCGCGTCCTCGGTCGGGAAGCCGGCGATCAGGTCGGCGCCGATCGCAATCTCCGGCCGCGCGGTCTTGAGCCGTTCGACCAGCCGCACTGCGTCGCCGCGCGAATGGCGGCGCTTCATCCGCTTTAGGATCATGTCGTCACCCGCCTGGAGCGACAGATGGAGATGCGGCATCACCCGCATCTCCTGCGTCAGTAATTCGAACAGCCGCTGGTCGATCTCCGGCGCATCGATCGAGGACAGGCGCAGGCGGGCAAGGGTGGGGACGCGGCTCAGGATGCGCTCGACCAGGCTGCCAAGCGTCGGACTGCCGGGCAGATCGTGGCCGTAACTGGTCAGATCGACCCCCGTCAGCACGACTTCGTTCTTGCCCTCTGCGACCACGCGCTCGATCGCTTCGATCACTGCGCCGGCCGGCGCCGAACGGCTCGGTCCGCGCCCGAATGGGATTGCGCAGAATGTGCAGCGATGGTCGCAGCCATTCTGGACCTCGACAAAGGCGCGCGCCTGATCGATCGCGATGGCGAGATGCGGCGCGATTTCGGTCACCCGCGCCATATCGCCGACGATCAGCGCGTCGCTCGACGCCCAGGCTTCGGGCAGCAATTTCTCGCCATTGCCGATCACGCGATCGACTTCGGGCATCGACGCGAAGCTCGCCGGGTCGATCTGCGCCGCGCAGCCGGTCACCGCCAGCATGGCGCCGGGCCGCGCACGCCGCGCCCTGCGGATCGCAGTGCGCGTCTGCTTGACCGCGCTATTGGTTACGGCGCAGCTATTGATCACCACCACATCGCGGCCGTCCAGCATGCGCTGGATCGTCTCGCTCTCGGCGATGTTGAGGCGGCACCCGAGACTGATTACCTCGGGCTGCGGAAGGGATGACATGGGCGACGATCTAGGAGCGAAGCGCGGGGAAGTCCACGACGAGGCGGAGCATGTGCTGCGCTTCTGGTTCGAGGAGTTGAGCGAGGAGCAGCATTGGGTCAGGTCGATCACGCTCGACGAGGCGATCGCGGAAAGGTTCGGACCGCTCCGGCTGAAAGTGGTGGAGAGCGCAGCCTGGGGGTGGCGCGGCACGGCCGACACCTTGCTTGCCGCGGTGATCCTGATCGATCAATTCTCGCGCAACATGTTCCGCGACGAAAGCGAGGCATTCGAGCATGACGGGCTGGCGCGCGAACTGACCTTGTACGGGCTGTTGCGCGAGTTCGACCGCGACTTGCCGAGGGAGCGGTGCGCGTTCCTCTATATGCCGCTGATGCATGCCGAGGATCCGGCGCTGCAGCGGCTCAGCATCGAGCGCTTCACCGCACTCGGCGACGAGCACAATCTGGGGTTCGCGCACGATCACGCCGCGGTGATCGAGCGGTTCGGGCGCTTCCCCTCGCGCAATCGGGCATTGGGCCGGCGCTCGACCGTGATCGAACGCGAATATCTCAGCCAGCCAGGCGTCGGCTGGTAGCGGGATCGGGGTCGGCCAAGACCTCAGCCGTGTCCGGGGCGATCAGCAAGCGGCGCTCGGCGAGCAGGCGGCGGGCATTGCCGGCGGTCATCGGGCGGCCATAGACATAGCCCTGGCCGCGCGCGCAGCCGAGACCACGCAGGCGCTCCTCGATCGCCTTGTCCTCGATCCCTTCCGCGGTGATTGGCAAATTGAGGCTTTCGCCGAGCCCGACGATCGCATTGACGATCGCCGCGCTCTCCGGGTTCTGGTTGACCGACATGACGAAGCTGCGGTCGATCTTGATGCGGTCGAACGGCAGGGCACGAAGGTGAGCAAGGCTGGAATAGCCGGTGCCGAAATCGTCGAGCGCAAGCTTGATGCCCTGATTCTTCAGGCTGGCGACGATCGACTGCGCCATCGCCAGATTGTCGAACAGCGAGCTTTCGGTGATCTCGATCTCCAGCCGGCTCGGCGTGAAGCCGGTTTCGGTGAGCAGCTTGATGATCTTTTGCGCCAGCCAGGGATCCTTGAGCTGCCACGGCGAAATGTTGACCGACAATTGCAATTGCGGGTGCCAGTCGCGCGCCGACAGGAAGGCCTGGCGCATCAACGACAGCGACAGGTCCGCGATCATGCCGGTTTCCTCGGCGATCGGGATGAACTGGTCGGGGATCATCACGCCGCGCTGCGGATGCTCCCAGCGCGCCAGCACCTCGAAGCCGGTCAGTCGTCCGGTGACTAGGTCGATCTGCTGCTCGAAATAAGGGACGATCTCGCCGCGCGGGATAGCGACCCGCAAGCTGCTTTCGAGCTCGTTGCGCGACTGGAGCTCGCGCTCCATCGATACGTCGAACCAGGCATGGCGATTACGGCCCGCATTCTTGGCCGCGTACATCGCGATATCGCCCGAGCGCAGCAAGGCGTCGATCGTCGCCGCGTCGCGATCGCTGCGGGCGATGCCGATCGAGCAGGTGACGTGGAGGTTGAGTCCCTCGACATGAAAAGGCTGGCTCATCCGCGATACCAAACGTTCGGCGACGCGCTCGACGCTGTCGGGATTCTCGGGGTCGAACAGCATCGCGCAGGCGAATTCGTCGCCGCCGAACCGTGCGAGCAGCGCGCTTTCGGGCAAGGCCGTCGCCATTTCGTCCGCCACGGCGCGCAACAGCGCATCGCCGACGGTATGGCCATGCATGTCGTTGATCGTCTTGAAATGATCGAGGTCGAGCATCATCAGCGCCATCGCTTTGCGGCGGCGGTCGGCGCGGACCAGCATCGCGGCGCCTTCCTCGGCCAGACTGCGGCGATTGAGGAAGCCGGTGAGGGGATCCTTGGACGCGAGGACGTTGGCGCGTTCCTCGGCCGCGGTACGCACCGTGACTTCGTTGGCGAGGTCGCGATGGCGCCGCCAGCCGAACAGGATCAGCGCGACGTTGAGCAGCAGGGCAATGATCAGCGTCTGGTCGGTGCCGCCGTCATGGTGCAGCCAATTGCTCAAGATCATCGACAGCACTTGGCTGCCGGTGCCGATGAACATCAGGATCGCGGCGACGGTAATCGCGCCGGTCAATAGATCGCGCCGGGCCGCAGCCGGTTCGCTCATGCCCCAAATCCCCTTCTTCGACACCGCGCGTCCGCGGCTCTATCCAGCCCTGCTGATGGCATTGCGAGGTCAAGAAGATGTTAAGGGGGAGCCGCCGGGTTGCGTTTTTCGCAAGTCGGCGTTATCGGGCCGGCACCGTTCCCTTTGCGAACGCGACAAGGAGCACCCATGTGGTGACGCCGGCCGACGAGGTTTCGTCCGCCGGCGCTTTGTGCGTTTTGGGGTTCGGATGGGAGTTTTGATTTTATGTTCGACAGCCTGAGCGATCGTCTTGGTGGCGTATTCGACCGGTTGCGCGGCCGTGGCGCGCTGACCGAGGCGGATGTGCGCGCGGCGATGCGTGAAGTGCGCGTCGCGTTGCTCGAGGCCGACGTCGCGCTGCCGGTCGCGCGCGATTTCGTCGACAAGATCACCGAGCAGGCGGTCGGCCAGCAAGTGCTGCGCTCGATCACCCCGGGCCAGCAAGTCGTCAAGATCGTCCATGACGGCTTGGTCGAAATGCTCGGTGCCGACGAGAGCGAGCTCAATCTCGGCGTCACCCCGCCCGCCGTGGTGATGATGGTCGGCCTCCAGGGGTCGGGCAAGACCACGACGACCGCCAAGATCGCCAAGCGGCTGACCAGTGGTCAGGGCGGGCGCGATCGCAAGAAGGTGCTGATGGCGTCGCTCGACGTCAATCGCCCGGCCGCGCAGGAACAGCTCGCCATCCTCGGCGAGCAGACCGAGGTCGCGACCCTGCCGATCGTTCCCGGCCAGCAGCCGGTCGATATCGCCCGCCGCGCGCTCCAGGCCGCCAAGCTCCAGGGCTATGACGTCCTGATGCTCGATACTGCGGGCCGTCTGCACGTCGACCAGGCGCTGATGGACGAGATGAAGGCAGTCGCCGACATCGCCAAGCCGCAGGAAATCCTGCTCGTCGTCGACAGCCTGACCGGTCAGGATGCGGTCAACGTCGCGCGCTCCTTCTCCGATCAGGTGCCGCTGACCGGCGTCGTGCTGACCCGCATGGATGGCGATGCCCGTGGCGGCGCCGCTTTGTCGATGCGCGCGGTCACCGGCAAGCCGATCAAGTTCGTCGGCACCGGCGAAAAGCTCGACGCGATCGAGGGCTTCCACCCGAGCCGCGTCGCTGGCCGCATCCTCGGCATGGGCGATGTCGTCAGCCTGGTCGAGCGCGCCGCCGAATCGATCCAGCAGGAAGATGCCGAGCGCATGGCGCAGCGGCTGTCCAAGGGTCAGTTCGATATGAACGACCTGCGCAGCCAGTTGCAGCAGATGAAGAAGATGGGCGGCATCGGCGCGCTGGCGGGGATGATCCCCGGCATGAAGAAGGCGCAGGCCGCGGTCGATCAGGTCGGTGGCGACAAGGTGCTGCTGCGCATGGATGCGATCATCACCTCGATGACGCCCAAGGAGCGGACCAAGCCCGAACTGCTTAACGCCAAGCGCAAGATTCGGGTCGCCAACGGATCGGGAACGACCGTTCAGGACGTCAACAAGCTGATCAAGATGCACCAGGAAATGGCCACCGCCATGAAGCGCATCAAGAAGATGGGCGGGTTGAAGGGCATGATGGCGATGCTCGGCAAGGGCGGCGGCGTTGGTAGCCTGCCCGGTGCGGCCGGCGGTCCCGACCTCGCCGATGCGATGAACCAGATGGGCGGATTGCCAGGCCTGCCCGGCACGGGAGCCAAGCTGCCTCCGGGGTTCCAGAATTTCATGAACGTGAAGAAGAAATAGCCATCACCCCGAAATAGCCGTCACCCCAGCGCAAGCTGGGGTCTCAAGCGGCAGGAATACACCAGAAAGATCCCGGCTTTCGCTGGGACGACAATCGAAGAAGGAAGTACAAATACCATGGCACTGAGCATTCGTCTTTCGCGCGGCGGTTCGAAGAAGCGTCCTTATTACCGTATCGTCGTCGCCGACGCGCGCAGCCCGCGTGACGGCAAGTTCATCGAGAAGATCGGCAACTACAATCCGCTGCTCGCCAAGGACGATGAGAAGCGCATCGTGCTCGACGCCGACCGCGCCAAGCATTGGCTGAGCGTCGGCGCGCAGCCGACCGATCGCGTCGCCCGCTTCCTCGACGTCGCCGGCGTCAAGGAGCGTGCGGCTCGCAACAACCCGAAGAAGGGTGAGCCGGGCGAGAAGGCCAAGGAGCGCATCGAAGAGCGTGCGTCGAAGGCCGCCGAGGCTGCCGAGGCTGCCGCTGCCAACCAGGCCGAGGCCGAAGCGGTCATCGCCGCCGAGGTCGAAGCCGCGACCGAAGAGCCGACGCCCGAGGCCGAAGCCGTTGTAGAGGCAGTCGCCGAGGAAACGCCGGCCGTCGAAGCTGCCGCTGAGGAAGCTCCGGTCGCTGAGGAAGCTCCTGTCGCTGAGGAAGCTCCCGCCAACGAAGCGACGCCGGACAGCGACGCCGGCGACACTGGTGCCGAAGAGGCCAAGAGCGCCGAAGCTCCGGCCGAGGGCTGATGCCGAAAACTCCCTCTCCCCATCGGGGAGAGGGTCGGGGAGAGGGGGAGTCGCAGGCGACGCCCTCTCGCACTGCCCCTCTCCCGAATCCTCTCTCCAGCGGGAGGAGTGCTTCTCAACCCGTCACGCTCGCGGTCGTTACCGGTGCGCACGGCGTGACGGGGGAAGTTCGCTTGAAAGTCTTCGCCGAGGACCTTAAGCCACACAAAAGCTTCAACGCCGGTGCGTTGACGCTGAAGGCGCTGCGCATCACGCCGCAAGGCGCGATCGCGCGTTTCGCCGAAATCCCCGACCGCACCGCCGCCGAGAAGTTGCGCGGCACCGAGCTCTCCGTCCCGCGCTCGGCGCTGCCGCCGCTCGGTGACGGCGAATATTATCATGCCGACCTGCTTGGCCTTCCCGTCGTGTCCGACGCCGGGGAGCCACTCGGGCACGTCGTGCTGATCGAGAATTTCGGCGCGGGCGACGTGATCGAGATCGAACGGCCGGCCGAGGACGGCAAGCCCGGCAGGCGCTTCATGGTGCCGATGCGCCCGGAAGCGGTTCCCGAATGGGATAGCGAAAGGCTGGTCGTCGCCGCCGCGTTTGCCGATCAGGCCTGACGCCGGCTCGGCGTTCCCCTGCTCACACCGCCCAGGCGGCGAGGTCCTCCTGCTGCCCGATCAGCGCCAAACCATGCGCGATCGATGTGAGTTCGCCGCCCGACGCGATCCGTTCCTCGCCGAAGCGGTCGGCGAATAAGCGCCGGACGCGCGGGGTCAATGAGGTGCCGCCGGTCAGGAAGACGCGATCGATGCCGCTCGCGGTAATACCAGCGGTGGCGAGCGCGCGATCGGCCGCGGCCGCGATCCGCGCGATGTCTGGTTCTATCCAGGTCTCGAACGCGTCGCGCGTGACGTCCGCCTCGATCGCGAGACCGGCGCCGGCGAAATGGAAATGCGCGTGATCGGACGCCGACAGCGCGCGCTTGAGCTGGCCGACGGCGTCGTACAATTGATAGCCGAGTTCCTGGTCGATCACCGCGATCATCCGGCCGATCGCGGCGGGATCCAGCGCGGCGCGGCGAAGCTTTTCGAGCTCGGCCAGAGTGCGCCGGTTGCGCATCAGCGCCAGCTTTGACCAATCCGCGAAGTCGCTGAAGTAACCGCCGGGAATATCGAGTATTTTGTCGAACGATCGATACGACCCGCCTTTGCCGAGCAGCGGCATGACAAGGTTGTCGATGATCCGCGCGTCGAACCGGTCGCCGGCGATGCCGACGCCGGCATGACCCAGCGGCGTGCAGCGGCGCGGCGCGCCCGGCGCCTCTATCCGCACCACCGAGAAATCGCTGGTTCCGCCGCCGAAATCGGCGACCAGGATCGTCGCCGGATCGGTGACACGCGAGGCGTAGCTGAACGCGGCGCCGAGCGGCTCGTAGACATAGTGGATTTCCGCGCCCAGGGCTGCGAACATCAGGTCGTAGCGTTGTTTGGCGAGCGTTTCGTCGGGTCGGCTACCGGCGAATTCGACCGGACGTCCGACGACGACGCGCGACGCGGGCTGGCTTAATCGCCCAGCCGACCGGGCGGCCAGCTTGCGCAGGAACAACTGCCCGAGATCCTCGAACCGCATGCGGCGTTCGAAGATGGTAGCGTGTTCGAAGCTCGCACTCGCTGCGACCGACTTGAACGATTGGATGAAGCGGCTGCCCTGGGGGAAATCGAGATAGTCGCGAATCGCCCAGGGCCCGGCATCGGCGCCGAGCGCCACTCTGGCATCGCCTTCCTCCCAAAAGCACAAAGCCGAGCGGAAGACGGCATCTTTGCCTTCCGGCCCGTCGAGCATGACGAGATCGGCGATATCGCCATTCGCCGCGGCGACCACGGTATTGGTGGTGCCGAAATCGAATCCCAGCGCGGAAGATGCAGTGTCAGTCATGGCCGGCGCGCCTCTAGCGGGAATGAGAAGCAGCGGCAAAAGCTGACGATGCCGATCGTGAATTCGCGTTTCGCCATCGTTTTCACCCGGCGGATGCGGCGCCACTTGCCGTCTCCGGCAGCGCAGGCAATGGTCGCATGATGACGAGCGCAGATCTTTCGCCATCCATGTCATCCGCCTCGCAGGGCCGGGACGGGGCATGACCGCACTCGCGATCCTCACCGATATCCACGGTAACTTGCCCGCGCTCGAGGCAGTGATCGCCGACGCCGAGGCGCAAGGCTGCACCGGATTCGTCAATCTCGGCGATTCGCTGTCGGGGCCGCTCTGGCCGGCGGAAACCGCCGATCTGTTGATCGATCTCGATTGGCCGACGATCGCGGGCAACCATGAACGCCAATTGTTGACGATCGAGCGTGCGCGGATGGGCGCGAGCGATGCTTTTGCCCGCGACGTCTTGAACGACCGTCACCTCCGATGGCTGGCGAGCCTGCCGTCGACGCTGCAATTGTTGCCGGACGTGCTGCTGTGTCATGGCACGCCGGCCGATGATCTCGAACATTTCCTCTATACCGTCGATGGCGGTGCCGCCCGTGAGGCGACCGAGGTCGAGATTCGCGAGCGGGCAGGGGACCGCAGCGAGGCGTTGATCCTGTGCGGGCACACGCATCTGCCGCGCCTGGTGACCCTGGAAGGTGGCCGCACCATCGCCAATCCCGGCTCGGTTGGATTGCAGGCCTATGATGACGACCACCCCGTCGCGTATCGCGTGGAGGTTGGCGACCCCAGCGCGCGCTACGCCATTGTCGATGGAACGGCGGTAACGCTGCACGCGATCGACTATGATCGGGAAGCCGCCGCCCGCCGTGCTGAAATGAACGGCCGCAACGATTGGGCGGTCGCACTCAGGTCTGGACGAATGGTATGACTTTCGCCGCGACCGTCCTAACCCTCTATCCCGACATGTTTCCCGGCCCGCTCGGAACGTCTCTGGCGGGGCGCGCGCTGGGCGAGGGCAAATGGGGCCTCGACGCGGTCAATATCCGCGACTTCGCGATCGACAAACATCGTACGGTCGACGACACGCCGGCCGGTGGCGGCGCGGGCATGGTGCTGCGCGCCGACGTGGTGGCGAGTGCGCTCGACAGCGTCGTCGCCCAAGGCCGCCCGATCCTGGCGATGACGCCGCGCGGGAAGCAGCTGACCCAGGCCCGCGTGCGCGAGCTGGCGGCCGGGCCGGGCGCGATCATCCTGTGCGGCCGGTTCGAAGGATTTGACGAGCGATTGTTCGATGCGCGGCCGATCGAACAGGTGTCGATCGGCGACTATGTGCTGTCGGGCGGAGAGATGGGCGCGCTCGTGCTGCTCGACGCTTGCATTCGGCTGCTTCCCGGCGTAATGGGCGCGCCTTCCAGCGGAGATGAAGAGAGCTTCGAAAGCGGCCTTCTCGAATATCCGCATTATACCCGACCTTATGAATGGGAAGGGCGCACGATCCCCGAAGTGCTGCGATCGGGGGATCATGCGAAGATCGCGGCCTGGCGAAAGTCGATGGCCGAGACAGATACACGGTTACGGAGACCGGATCTTTGGGAGCGCCACGAGGGCGCTCGGGTCCAGCCTCCCTCTGGCGCGCGGCGACGAAAGAAGGACGACTGAGATGAACATCATCCAGCAACTCGAGGCCGAGAACATTGCGAAGTTCGTTGAGGCCAAGAAGATCCCGGAATTCCGCCCGGGCGACACGCTGCGCGTCGGCGTGAAGGTGGTCGAAGGCGAACGCACCCGCGTCCAGAATTACGAGGGCGTGTGCATCGCGCGCTCGAACAAGGGCATGGGCAGCAACTTCACCGTGCGCAAGATTTCGTTCGGTGAAGGCGTCGAGCGCGTCTTCCCGCTCTATTCGCCCAACGTCGACAGCATCGAAGTGGTCCGCAAGGGCGCGGTGCGTCGTGCCAAGCTCTATTATCTGCGTGGCCGTACCGGCAAGTCGGCGCGTATCGCCGAGCGCCGCGACACGCGGAGCGACAACGCCGCGTAAGCAGCGACGTCTCGCGAGAATAGAAAGGGCGCGGAGGATAGCCTCCGCGCCCTTTTTCGTGCTGGTGCGCGGCCCGGTGCCGCCCATGCCGACCGTCTATGGCTCGCCCTCTTCAATCTATGGCGGGAACGCATGGATCGGGATTAGTCTGCCTGCTCGGGATTGAGATATAGGGGAGGGCCAATGTCCCAGCGCCTGACGCGGCGGCAGTTGATCGGCGGAGCGGTGGCGGCCGGAGGACTGGCAAGCTGGGCGGCCCGAGCCGCAGCGCTCGATGAACCCCCGACATTGTTCCGCGAGGTCCTGCTGGTCGACGGCACGGGAGCGCCCGGGCGGCTCGCCAATGTGCTCGTAGCGGGCGACCGGATCACCAGGATCAAGCCTGCGAGCGGCAAGGTATCCGGATCGGGCGCGCGCGTGATCGCCGGCGAGGGCAGGGTGCTCGCCCCAGGGTTCATCGACATGCACAGTCATGGCGATCCGCTGCACGATTCCTACGAGACGTTCCTCGCGATGGGCGTCACCACCGTCACGCTCGGCCAGGACGGCGAAGGACCGAGGATCGGCAACGATCTCGATCCCAGAAGCTGGATGCAGGCGGTCGATCGCGCACGGATCGATATCAACGTCGCGCTGCTGGCGGGCCACGGCACGCTGCGGCGCGCGGCGAGTGTGGCGGATTCGGTGCATCGCCCCGATGCAGCCGGGCTTGAGCGGATGGCGGCGCAACTCGATTCCGAACTGCGGATGGGCGCCTTCGGTATTTCCTATGGCCTCGAATACGTCCCCGGCATCTATTCGGAGACGCCCGAGCTGAGCAATCTCGGCAAGGTCGTCGCGCGCTATGGCGGCGTCTGCATGAGCCATATGCGCTCGGAGAATGACGACGAGATCGAGGCATCGATCACCGAACTGGTCGCCTCGTCGCTGCCGGCGCGGCCGCATATCTCGCACTTCAAGTCGGTGTTCGGCAAAGGCGAGAAGCGCGCCCGCGAACTGCTTGCCTTCGTCGCCGACTTCCGCCGTCGCGGGATCGATCTCACCGCCGACGAATATCCTTATGAGGCCGGCTATACCGGGATTGCGATCCTGTTTCCTAAATGGGCCTTGCCGCCGACCGATTATGCGGCGGTGCTGGCCGGGCGGCGGCAGGAATTGCGCGACTATCTGATCGCCCGGATGACGCGGCGCGGCGGACCGGAGGCGTTGCTGATCGGGACCGCGCCTTATGCCGGCAAGACCCTGGCCGAGGCGGCGCAGCAGGAGGGGATGGATTATGCCGACCTGCTCATCAAATTGGGGCCGGATGGCGGATCGGGCGCGCATTTCACCATGGACAAGGTGTTGCAGGACATTTTGCTGCTCGATCCCAACGTCTCGTTCTCGACCGATGGCGGTCCCGGCATGCGACACCCGCGCGCGACCGGCACTTATGCCAAATTGGTCGAGGAATATGTCGTCCGCGACAAGAAGCTGACGATCGAGGAAATGGTCCGCAAGGCGACCGGCTTCCCCGCACAGACGCTGCGCCTGCCCGATCGCGGCGTAGTGCGGGCAGGGGCCAAGGCCGATCTCGTCCTGTTCGATCCGAAGAAGGTCAAAGCGCGGTCGACCTATGTCGATCCGTTCGCGATGGCCGAGGGGTTCGATCTGGTGATGGTCAACGGCCAGCCGGCGTTCGAGGGTGGGAAGAGGGTTGGGTTCTCGGGGACATTGTTGCGGGCGAGGTAAGGCGCGATCCGCGACCGACACGCGATCCCTGGTGGCCGCGCACCGCCGCCGTCAGTTCCGCTCGACCGAGTCCAAAATCCGCGCGCCGGCCATGAACACCGCGATCGGGCAGACCGAGAACAGCATCCAGCCGCCGAAACCGGGATATTGCTGGATATAATGGACCCCGCGCTCGACCGCGCCGAGGCCCAGGCCATAGATCACCATGAAGGCCTCGAACTTGGTCTTGATGACGAACAAGCGGGCGATCTTGGCGAACATGCCCGTAGTTACGCATAACCCGTGCCAATGGCGGAAATGCGCCGTTTCGGATTAACGAAGATGGTTACCTGTAAATTTACCCGACAGCGACGGGGCGCTAAATCTCATCGAGCGCGGCAATCAATCGGTCGACCTCCTCGGCGGTGTTGTAATGGCACAGGCCGACGCGGAGCAGGCCGCCTTTGTCGACTAGGCCGAGGCGGGCGGCGGCTTCGACCGCATAGAAATGCCCGGCCCAGGCGAAGATGCCGCGGTTCGCCAGATGCTGCGCGATCTCCAGGGCGGCATGGCCGGAAAGCGTGAAGGAGAAGGTCGGGACGCGCCCCTCCATCGTCGGCGGCCCCCAGAGCCGGAGGCCGGGGATCCTGGCGAAACCCGCGAGCAGACGATTGCCGAGATCGACCTCATAGGCGGTGGCGGCGGTCATTGCCGCGATCAGCCGCGAGCGCCGGCTGTTCGCGCTGGGATCGGCGAGTTCGCCCAGCCATTCGAGATAGGAGATGGCGCCGAGCACGCCGGCCTGGCCCTCGAACGACGGCGTCCCGGTCTCGAAGCGATGCGCGCCGTCGTTCCCGGCGGGGCGGACCTTATAGGCACGGATGTGATCGTCGAGGCGCGGGTTCATCCACAGCACGCCCTGGTGCGGGCCGAAGAATTTGTAGGGCGAACAGGCGACGAAGTCGGCGCCCAACGCTGCGACATCGGTGACCAAATGGGGGACCGACTGGACAGCGTCGATATAGACCAGCGCATCGCAATGCTCGCGAACCAGCTTCACTGCCTCAGCGATCGGATTGACCGTGCCGAGCGCATTGCTCGCGAGACCGAGCGCCACCAGCCGTGTCTTCTGCCCCAGCAAGGCGGCGAGATCGTCGAGCGTCCAGCGCCCGGTTGCCGGATCGAAATCTAGCCAGCGCACCGTCATCCCGCGATCATCGGCGACCTGCAGCCATGGCGCGACATTGGCGTCGTGGTCGAGGCGCGTGACGATGATCTCATCGCCTTCGCGCCAGTCACGAGCGAGTGCGCGCGATACGGCAAAGGTGAGGGACGTCATGTTGGGCCCGAACGCGATCTCTTCGGGTCGGGCGCCAAGCAGGTCGGCGATCGCCCCATGCGCCTCCTCCGATAGCCGGTCGGTCTCGACCGACGTGGCGAACGGCCCGCCCGAATTGGCGGTACCGTCGGTCAGATGGGCGGTCATCGCCGCGATCGCGGCGTCACAGGCCTGAGTGCCTCCAGGCGCGTCGAAATAGGCTGCCGGTCGACCGTCCACACGGCGCGACAAAGCGGGGAAACGCGAGCGGACGGCGTCGATCGGGAAATTCTGCATCAACCTGACCTTGCTGGGGCGACAAGAAATTGCGCGCTTCCATTCTTACCTGCGAAGCCTAAAGAGCAAGCGCCGCCGCAAGGGTGGTTACGCAAAATTGGGATAGAAGTGATGGGTTACCGTGTGGTCGTCGCTGGCGCGACCGGCAATGTCGGGCGCGAAATGTTGAACATCCTGGCCGAGCGGGAATTCCCCGCCGACGAGATCGCCGTCGTGGCGTCGTCGCGCTCGACCGGCGATATTATCGACTTCGGCGAGACCGGTAAAACCCTCAAAGTCCAGAATATCGAGCATTTCGACCCGACCGGCTGGGACATGGCGCTGTTCGCCATCGGCAGCGAAGCGACCGCGATCCACGCGCCGCGCTTCGCCGCGGCGGGCTGCACGGTGATCGACAATTCGTCGCTCTACCGCATGGACCCCGACGTGCCGCTGATCGTGCCCGAGGTGAACCCGGAGGCAATCAACGGTTATACCCGCAAGAACATCATCGCCAACCCGAACTGCTCGACCGCGCAGATGGTCGTCGCGCTCAAGCCGCTGCACGATGCCGCCAGGATCAAGCGCGTCGTCGTCGCGACCTATCAATCGGTGTCGGGCGCGGGCAAGGCTGGGATGGACGAGCTGTTCGAGCAATCGCGCAACATCTTCGTCGGCGACCAGGCCGAACCGAAGAAGTTCACCAAGCAGATCGCCTTCAACGTCATCCCGCACATCGACTCGTTCCTCGAGGACGGGTCGACCAAGGAAGAGTGGAAGATGGTGGTCGAGACCAAGAAAATCCTCGATCCCAAGATCAAGGTCACCGCGACCTGCGTCCGCGTGCCGGTGTTCGTCGGCCATTCGGAAGCGATCAACATCGAGTTCGAGGACGAGATTTCGGCCGCCAAGGCCAAGTCGATCCTGCGCGAGGCGCCCGGCGTCATGCTGGTCGATAAGCATGAGGATGGCGGTTACGTCACCCCGGTCGAATGCGTCGGCGAATATGCCACTTTCGTCAGCCGCGTCCGCGAGGATTCGACGGTCGATAACGGCCTGTCGCTGTGGTGCGTGTCGGACAACCTCCGCAAGGGCGCAGCGCTCAACGCGGTGCAGATCGCCGAACTGCTCGGCCGGCGGCACCTCAAGAAGGCGGCTTGAAACCCCGGCGCCATTGGCCGAACGTCGGCCGATGGCGCCGGACCGTCTGCAGATCGAGTTCGACCTTAGCGGGCTAGGCTGGATGGACATCCGGCTGAGCCGTGGCTCATGGTATCGTCAACTTGACGGGCTCAGTTACCTCACGCCCGTATTGGATGACGTCGTCGCCATGGCGCTGTCATCGATGGAGGGCACTACCTCCAGCTTTGCGACATTCGAACTCGAACCCGGCCAGTTGCGGCTTAGTTGTGAGACGCGGAAGGCGCGTACCGTCTTGCGGGCAACCGAGGCGGACAATTTCACGAGGAAGCGGTTGCCGGCGAGGAAACCGGCCTGGGAAATCGCGTTCTACGCGCCCGGGGAATTCGGGCGTGCCGTTCTCGCCGGAGCCAATATGCTGGAAAAGCAACTCGGCCACGAAGGATATGCGCAATTGTGGTCGCGCGATCCTTTCCCGGCTATGGCGCTCGGAAAGCTGAAAAAGGCGTTGGAGGGGGCATGACATTCACCGGTGCCTGCCGCTGCGGCGCGACCCGCTACGAACTCGCGGTCGATAGCCTGACCGCGATCTATTGCTGCCACTGCACCGATTGCCAGCGCTGGTCGGGAAGCGCGTTCAGCGAGCAAGCGATAGTGCCCGAGGCCGCGATCAGCGCGACCGGCCCGGTGGTCGAGTTCACCGTCACGAACGAGAGCGGCGCGCTATCGCACCAACGCGCGTGCGGCGTGTGTCACAACCGGCTGTGGAACACGAACAGTTCGCGCCCCGGAATCGCCGTCGTTCGCGCCGGCACGCTCGATCACAACCGCACGCTCGAACCGCGCGTGCATATCTGGGTGAAGAGCAAGCAACCCTGGGTGATGATCCCCGAAGGCGTTCCCTGTTTCTACGAAACGCCGCCAATGGCCGAATTCGCCGCCCTTCTGTCGCGGTGAATCCGCGCGCTCATTCGGCGTGCACCACCTCGACCTTGCCCTTGGGCTTCTGGAGCAACAGGACCAGCGGCAGCACCGCGATGGTGAGCCACGACATCAGGTAGAAATCGTCGATATAGGCGATCATCGCAGCCTGTTGGTTGACCATATTGTCGACCATCCCGAACACGGCGTCGGATATTTGGCCAAGCTGGAACAGCTGGCCGAGATTGAACCCCGGCACGACATGATCGGTGACATGCTGGGCGAGGTCGGCATGGCTGGTCTGCTGATTGCGCGCCAGGAACACGGTGACCATCGAAATGCCGGCCGACTGGCCGATCGAGCGCATCAGGTTGAGCAAGCTCGACCCGTCGGTGCGGTAGCGCTGGTCGAGCGTCGCGAAGGCCAGGCTGTTGAGCGGCATGAACACCAGCCCCATGCCGAGCCCCTGGACGAAGCCCGAGGTGATGACCGGCCAGGAATCCATCTCGAGCGACCAGCTCGCCATCGTGCGTAGCGACCAGGCGAACAGCACCAGCCCGATCGCGATGACGATCCGTGTATCGACCTTGCCGATCAACCGCCCGGCCAGCCACATGGTGAACAGCACGCCGACGCCGCGCGGTGCCATCATCATTCCGGTCTGGACGACCGAATAGCCGAACAGACCCTGGAGCATCGGCGGCAGCAGCGCCATCGGTGCCATGGTCGAGACGCCGATGATCACCATGAACAGCATGCCGGTGACGAGGTTGCGGTTCTTGAACAGATGGCGGTCGAACAGGGGTTTGTCCGCCATGACCAAATGAACCGTCGCGATCCAGGCGGCGGCGATCGCGACCAGCCCTTCGACGATGATCTCCCAGCTCGAGAACCAATCCTGATTCTGGCCGCGGTCGAGCATCAGCTGGAAGCTGGCGACGGCTAGCCCGACAAAGGCGAAGCCGGTGAAATCGAAACTGCGCGTCGCCTTGGGGCGGGAGGGCAGCAGGAACCACAGGATAGCGAAGGTCAGGGCGCCGACCGGCACGTTGACATAGAACACCCAGCGCCAGTTGAAATTGTCGGTCAGATAGCCGCCCAACACCGGACCCAGGATCGGTCCTACCATCACGCCCATTCCCCAGACCGACATGGCCTGGGCCTGGCGTTCCTTGGGATTGATGTCGATCATCGCGGTTTGCGACAAGGGATTGATGAACGCAGCGAAGATGCCCTGAAAGGCGCGGAAGACGACCATTTCGCCCAGATTTACCGCGGTGCCGCACATGGCCGAGGCGAGAACGAAGCCAGCCGTCGCGATCAGGAACAGATTGCGACTGCCTAGCCGATCGCTCAGCCAGCCGGTCGCCGGCAGGGCGATTGCGGTCGCCACGATATAGCTTGTCAGCACCCAGGTGATCGTGTCGGTGGTCGCGCCGAGTGCCGCGGTCATGTGCGGCAGCGCCACGTTGGCGATCGTCGTGTCGAGGATCTGCATCACCATCGCGCCCATGACGCCGACGGTCAGGAGCGGGCGGTTATTCGACTCCAGCAGCGGCTTGCTGAGCGCGGACTGCGCCGGGCGTGCCGCTCGCGGAGAGGCGGGGGCCGCTGCGCTAGCCATTGGGCTTGGTGTCGACCGAGACGCCGGTCGACAGCCCGGCGATGAGCGCGCGATCGGACTTGCAGGTGATGGCGATGCGGACCGGCACGCGCTGCGTCACCTTGACCCAATTGCCGTTGGCGTTCTGCGCCGGAAGGATCGAGAATTCGGAGCCGGTGCCGGCGCCGATGCTCTGGACCTTGCCGCACAATTTCACGCCTGGATAGGCGTCGAACTTGAGCTCGACCGGCTGCCCGACGCGCATGTTGCCGAGCTGCGTTTCCTTGAAGTTGGCGGTCACCCACGGCGTATCGTTGATCACCAGGCTGAGCGCGGGAACGCCCGACGGGGTGATGTTGCCGACCTGGAGGCGGCTGGTCTGGCTGATGATGCCGGCGACCGGCGCGCGAACGACGGTGCGCGTCAGGTTCATCATTGCCTTGTCGCGCTCGGCCATCGCGGCTTGGACCGCGGCGGGAACGCCCGATCCGGCGACGCCGCTGCCGAGCTGGACCTGCGCCTTGCTGGCCGCGGCGCGCGCGGTGGCGAGACGCGCCTTGGCGGCCAGCACTTCATGCTGTGCGGCATCGAGCGCGGCTTTGGTGGTGAAGCCCTTCTTCCACAAGGCGTTCTGGCGATCATAGGTCGCCTGCGCCAACGAGATGTCGGCATTCGCGCTTTCGATATCGGCGGCGGCGCTGCCGGTATCGGTCGCCTTGGTCGACACATCGACCCGGGCGGTGGCGATCGCGGCATTGGCCTGTTCGAGCGCGATGCGATAGGGTTCGGGATCGATCACGAACAGCACGTCGCCCGCCTTGACGCGCTGGTTCTCCTTGACGTTGACCTGCACGATACGGCCCGACACGTCGGGGCTGATCGAGATCATGTCCTGCGAGATATAGGCATTGTCGGTGCTCTGGTAGCGGCCGCCGGTCAGGTAGAAATAGCCGGCCACCGCCGCGATCAGCAGCGGGACGCTGATCATCAGCGCCAGCCGAACCCAGTTGCGCTTCTTCTTCACCGCGGCAGGTGCCTCGACGGTTTCGATGACGTTGGCGGCGGCGACCTTTTCGCCCTTCTTCTCTATTTTCGGATCGGCATCAGCCATGGGCGGTCTCGGTCGTACGGGGGGAGGGGAGAGTGAGGAGGTTGGCGCGCATGCGTTGCAGCGATTTGCCGAGCGCGGCGCGTTCGGATTCGTCGATGCCGTGCAGAACCTGATCGAACAGGCCCTCGGCCAGGGCGCGCAGATCATCGAGGATCGGTTTGGACTTGTCGGTCAGGAACAATTGCCAGGCGCGGCGATCGGCGGGATCGCGGCGGCGCTCGACCAGCCCCGATTCCTCCAGCCGGTCGATCATCCGGCAGAGGGTGATCGGCTCCACTTCGAGCAGATCGGCGAGTGCTCCCTGGTTGAGACCTTCGTGGCGGCTAAGCGTTGTCAGCGTGCGCCATTGCGCGCGCGTTGCGCCGACTTCGCGTGCGCGCTCGTCGAAACGACGGCGCATCAGACGCGAGACATCGCTAATCAGGAAGCCGAGTGAGTCGCTCATGGCGACACATATAATGAGTATGCTTATATAAAATAGTAGCTGACGCAAAAATTTTGCGCAGTGCAGCATAGGAGGACATCGTGGCGGACAGGATGACCGGCGGATGCCAATGCGGCCGCATACGTTATGTCGCTGAGATCGATGGCGATGATGCCTATTTGTGCCATTGCCGCATGTGCCAGCGCGCGACCGGCGGGGTGTCGATCGCGTTCCGTAACGTGGCCAAGGCCGCGGTGACCTGGGAGCAGGAGCCCGATCGCTATCGCTCGTCGCCCTTCGCGCAGCGCGGTTTCTGCTCGACCTGCGGAACGCCGCTCACGTTCGAATTCGACGACGGCAAGAACCTCGATTTGACCGTTGGCAGCTTCGACGATCCGGAGCGGTTCAGACCGACCAGCCATTTCGGCAAGGAGAGCTGGCACGAGGCGTGGCTTGACACCAGCACGCTTCCGGCCAAGCGGAGCGACGAGCATCAGCCTCTGGTCGACAAATGGATGAACAGCGTTGGCAAACTCCCCGATTGAGCCACATTATTTCGACAGTTTCGACGGCCAGCTTATGGCTTGGCGCGAGGTTGGAGAGGGTAGGCCGGTTGTTCTGATTCACGGCTTTTTCTCCGACGCCGAGACCAACTGGATCCGCTACGGCCATGCCAAATTGATCGCCGCCAGGGGGTTCCGGGTAATCATGCCCGACCTGCGCGGCCATGGATCGAGCGCGCGGCCGCACGATCCCGCCGCCTATCCGCCGGATGCCCTGGCGAAGGATGGGCATGCGCTGATCGCGCATCTCGGCCTCGTCGATTTCGATCTCGGCGGCTATTCCCTCGGGGCGCGGACGGTCAGTCGGATGCTGGCGACGGGCGCCGGTCCGCGCCGCGTGATCTTCTCGGGCATGGGGCTGGACGGCCTGATAGCGGCCGACCGGCGCGCCGGGCATTTCCGCAATATCCTGACCAACCTTGGCAAGCACGAGCGCAACAGCCCCGAATGGTTTGCCGAGGCGTTCCTCAAGACGACCGGCGGCGATCCGCAGGCGTTGCTGGGGGTGATCGATACGTTCGTCAGCACGCCGATCGAGCAGATCGAGCGGTTCGACTGGCCCACGCTTTGCGTCAACGGTGCCGATGACGACGACAATGGCAGCGCCGCGGCCCTTGCCGATGCGCTCCCCAATGCCCGCTATGTCGAGGTGCCGGGCAATCATATGAGCGCGGTGGTCAAACCGGAGCTCGGCCAGGCGATCGCCGACTTTCTCGCCGCTTGACCGCGGAGCCTCCGTGGGATCAGTGTTGCTCGCATAAAACAGGGAGTCGATGACAATGATCCGTACCGCCATGGCGTCGAGTCTTGCGCTTGCGCTGGTTCTGTCGGGCGCCGTCGCGCTCGCCACCGCGCCCGATCGAAACGCGCCCGCGACCGCCGCCGATGCCGACACGTTCGTCGCCAAGGCCGAAAAGGAGCTGGCCGACATTTCCATCGATGCCAACCGGGCAGGCTGGATCAATGCCACCTACATCACCGACGACACCGACGCGATGGCGGCGGAAGTCGGCGCCCGCCAGACCGAACTCGCGGTCAAATATGCCGGCGAGGCGGCCAAATATCTCAACGTCCAAGGTCTGTCCCCGGATACGAAGCGCAAGCTCGACCTGATCCGCAATGGCATCACTTTGCCCGCACCGTCGCGGCCCGGTGCGGCCGACGAGCTGTCGACGATCGCGACCAAGCTCCAGTCCGAATATGGCAAGGGCAAGGGCGCGCTCGACGGCAAGCCGATCAACGGATCGGATATCGAGGCGGCGATGGGGACGACGCGCGATCCGGCCAAGCTCAAGGAGATGTGGGTCAGCTGGAACGACAATGTCGGCGTGCCGATGAAGGCGGATTACGCGCACATGGTCGACATTTCGAACCAGGGCGCCAAGGAATTGGGCTATGCCGATGTCGGCGCGATGTGGCGCTCGGGCTATGACATGCCGCCCGACGACTTCGCCAAGATGACCGATCGTCTGTGGAAGCAGGTCGAGCCGCTCTATCTCTCGCTCCACACTTATGTCCGCTGGAAGCTCAACGAGAAATATGGCGATGCGGTCCAGCCCAGAACCGGCCCGATCCGCGCCGATTTGCTCGGCAATATGTGGGCGCAGGAATGGGGCAATATCTACGACGTGGTCGCGCCCAAGGGGGCGGGCGATATCGGCTACGATACGGAGGCACTGCTCAAGGCCAAGGGATACGATCCGATCAAGATGGTGAAGACCGGGGAGGGCTTCTATTCCTCGCTCGGTTTCGCGCCGCTGCCCGACACGTTCTGGGCGCGCTCGATGATCGTCAAGCCGGCCGATCGCGAGGTCGTGTGCCACGCCTCGGCCTGGGATATCGACAACAAGCAGGACGTGCGCATCAAGATGTGCACCAAGGTCAATGCCGACGACTTCGTGACGGTCCATCACGAGCTCGGCCATAATTATTACCAGCGCGCCTATATGAACCAGCCGTTCCTGTACGAGAACGGCGCCAATGACGGCTTCCACGAAGCGATCGGCGATTTCGTCGCCTTGTCGATCACGCCGAATTACCTCGTCCAGATCGGCCTGCTCGATCAATCGCGCGTGCCGAGCGCGGACAAGGATACCGGGTTGCTGCTGCGCCAGGCGATGGACAAGGTCGCGTTCCTGCCGTTCGGGCTGCTGGTCGACAAATGGCGCTGGGGGGTATTCAACGGCGCAATCAAGCCGGACCAATATCAGTCGGCCTGGGACGCGCTGCGATTGCAATATCAGGGGATCAAGCCGCCGGTCGTGCGCGATGCGTCGCGGTTCGACGCGGGGGCGAAATACCATATTCCGGCGAACACGCCGTATATGCGCTATTTCCTGGCGCGGTTGCTCCAGTTCCAATTCTACCAGGCGGCGTGCAAACAGGCCGGCTGGACCGGTCCGCTCCATCGTTGCTCGTTCTACGGCAACAAGGAGGTGGGTGCGAAGCTGCAGAAGATGCTCGAAATGGGCCAGTCCAAACCGTGGCCCGACGCATTGCAGGCCTTCACCGGCAGCCGCGAGATTTCAGGTCAGGCACTGGTCGACTATTTCGCGCCGCTGAAGAAATGGCTCGACGAGCAGAACAAGGGGAAACCGAGCGGGTGGTGAGGGCGCGCGGTCGCTCGAGAGTAACGCGGGCACCAACTCCAACCGTCACCCCAGCGAGCTCCATCCGTAAACCCAGCGAACTCCACCCGTCACCCAGCGAAAGCTGGGGTCTCAGGCGAAGGTGCGATGCGGCTTGAGACCCCAGCTTTCGCCGGGGTGACGATTGCGGTGACGTCTGGAGTGAGACTGAATTAGCCGAACGCCGTTGGCGTGATCAGGAATCCGAATCCTTCGGCTCACCCTTCCGGCTGCTGCTCCGTAGCGTGAATAGTGCCGCCACGGCACCGATCGCACCGGCAATGCCGGCAGCGATCCCGCTGCGCTTGGCGATCGTCGCGGCGCGGCTGGGGGTCGATGGCGCGGGAACGGGCTTGGCCGCCGCTGGTTTCGGCGCTGCCGCCTTGGGCGTAGCGGCAGTCTTGGGCTTGGCTGCCGTCGCCGCTGCCGTGCCAGCCCTTTTCGCGGCAGGCTTGGCCGCTGTTTTCGGCTTGGCAGCGGTTTTGGCCGGAGCCTTCGCCACCGCCACCGGCTTGGTTTCCGCTTCAGGCGCGGACGCCGCCGTCTTGGGCTTGGCCGCGGTCTTCGGCTTCGCGGTCGCCTTGGGTTTGGCGGCTGCCTTTGCAGCGGCGGGCTTGGCAGGCGTCTTTTTCGGCGTCGTGGCCATGAGAGCTAATCCCCTGTTCTCGTTGGTCGCTAACGCCCGCGCATACCAGATTGTTTCAGGGTCGTGATAGCCCCGTGACAACCCGGCTTCGCGGCATCAGCGGAACGGCGGCTCGTTGAACGCGCGCAATTTGCGGCTGTGGAGCTTGGCGCCTTCCCGGCGGAGCTCCTCGCACGTCTGGATACCGATCCGCATATGTTCGTTGATCGCGCGTTCGTAGAAACGGTTGGCCTGGCCAGGCAGCTTGAGTTCGCCGTGGAGCGGCTTGTCCGAGACGCAGAGCAGGGTCCCGTACGGCACGCGGAAGCGATAGCCTTGGGCAGCGATTGTCGCCGATTCCATGTCGATCCCGACCGCGCGGCTGAGCGAGAAGCGCAGCGCCGACTTGGTATAGCTCAATTCCCAGTTGCGATCGTCGGTGGTGACGATCGTGCCGGTGCGCAACCGGCGCTTGAGTTCCTCGCCCGATTGACCGCTGATCTTTTCCGCGGCGCGCGCCATCGCCACCTGGATCTCGGCAATCGCCGGGACCGGAATTTCGGGCGGCAGCACATCGTCCAGGACATGGTCGTCGCGCAGATAAGCATGAGCCAAGACATAGTCGCCGATCCGCTGGCTGGGCCGGAGGCCGCCGCAATGCCCGATCATCAGCCACGCCTCGGGACGGAGCACCGCGAGGTGATCGCAGATCGTCTTCGCGTTGGACGGTCCGACGCCGATATTGACCAGGGTGATGCCGGTGCGGTCGTCGGCCATCAGATGGTAGGCCGGCATCTGGTGCCGCCGCCATGCGCTGGTATCGGCAAGCACCGCCTCGATATCGTCGCCCGCGCGCAACAGCACGCCGCCCGCGCCGGATACGCCGGTGAAGCGGCTGCCTTCGCCGAGCTGGTCGAATGCCCAGCGGACGAATTCGTCGACATAACGATGATAATTGGTGAACAGCACATAGCGCTGGACGTGTTCGGGCGGCGTGCCGGTATAATGCCGCAGCCGCGCCAGGCTGAAATCGGTGCGCAGTCCGTCGAACAAGGCCAGCGGTCGTGCTTCGCCAGGCGTCGGCAGCCCGTCGGCGATCTCGTCGCCGATATGGGCAAGCTCGGTTGCCGGGAACCAGCGCGCGAGCTCGACCGCCGACACTTCGTCGAGATTGAGCGCGCGGCTCGGGTCGAGGACGTAAGGGAAGGGAATCTCTTGCCGGCCCGGCACCGCCGAGACCTCGACGTCGTAATCCTCGATCAGCAGGGTGAGCTGCTCGGTCAGATAATCGGCATAGATGCCGGGCTTGGTCACGCTGATGCGATAATCACCCGCTTCGGACAGCCGCCCGAACGACCGCAACGGCGTCGGACGATCGTGATCGCCGCGGTAAATCAGCCGGATTTCGGGATAGGCGAACGAGCCGTCGGTTCGCGACTTGGGGTCGGGCGTCTTGCCCGTCGTGAGATAAGCCGTCAGCGCGTCCTGGAGACGTTCGACCGAGGCGGAATAGAGCCGATCGAGTTCGGCGACGATATCGGATGCCTGCGTCATCCTCTGCAGCTAAAGTACAGGGATGACGCTGGCAAGTCGTGGCCGTGTCGACGGCGCGTCAGCTTCTCTTCTTCGCGCCCCCGGATCCCGTGGACCTCGTCGTTGCCGTGTCATCGTCCGACAGCAGTTTCGACGCGCCATAAGCCGCACCCGCTACGGCCGCGGCGGCACCGGCGGCGATTCCCGCGGCGGCGATCGGATGTTCCTTGACCGCATTGACTGCGGTTTCCGCTGCACTGGTCAACGTTTCCTGCGCTTTGGACAGGAAGCTCTTCGACTCGGCCAGCGCACTTTCAAGCGCGCTTTCGGCAGTCTCGATCACGTTGTCGACCAGCGACGACTCGGCGCCGGCCGCCTTGGTGTCGGTTGCGGTAATGGTATCGTCGGCCATGGGAATCTCCACAAAAACAGGATACTGCGAGAACGCCGGGTTTCCCCTAGCGTTCCCGCGATCCCGTCGATTCGTTTCGGTGACGCGACGATGCGAGCCAATTAGAGCTGTTCGAGCAAATGCTCCGCCGAACTCACCTTGAACTCGCCCGGCGCTTCGACATTGAGCTCTTCGACGACGCCATCGTTGACGATCATCGAATAGCGCTGGCTGCGCTCCCCCATGCCGAATTTGGAGCCATCGAACGTGAGACCGACCGACTTGGCGAAATCGGCATTGCCATCGGCCAGCATGGTGACCTTGCCGGCGGCGTCATTGGCTTTGCCCCAGGCGCCCATCACGAAGGCGTCGTTGACCGAGGTGAAAGCGATCTCGTCCACGCCTTTGGCCTTGATGTCCTCGGCCTTGTCGAGGAAACCGGGCAGATGGCGCGCCGAGCAGGTCGGGGTGAACGCTCCGGGGACGGCGACCAATGCGACCTTGCGGCCGGCGAAGAAATCGTCCGAGCTGACCTGCTCCGGGCCATTCTCGGTCGCCTTGACGATCGTGGTGGAAGGCAGCTTGTCGCCAACAGCGATGGTCATGTCACTCTCTCCTCAAGGGCGCATCAACGCGCCGCGCGCCCGGCACTTGGCATCCCTGTCGAGAAATTCAAGCCGTGACGACGGCGGTCCGACCTGCTTACATTGTCGATGATGGAGTCGGCGGCCCCTTTTCTGACCGGACAGTTTCTGCTCGCATTGCCGGGCATCGGTGATCCGCGGTTCGACCACGCGGTGATCGCGATGTGCGGGCACGATAAAGAAGGCGCGATCGGCATCGGCATCGGTGCGACGATCGGCGGGCTCGGGCTGCATGACGTGCTCGAGCAATTCGATATCGAGCCGGGCGAGGCACCCGATGCGCCGGTCCATTTCGGCGGGCCGGTCGAGCCGCGCCGCGGGTTCGTGCTCCACTCGACCGACTGGTCCGGACAGGACACGATCGAGGTCGCGGGGCGCTGGGCATTGTCGGGGACGATCGACATATTGAAGGCGATCGCCGAGGGGCAGGGCCCTGGCCGCTGGCTGGTGGCACTCGGCTATGCCGGCTGGGGCGCGGGACAGCTCGATGGCGAGATGCTGCGCCATGGCTGGTTCAACATCGCCGGCGACGAACGATTGTTGTTCGACACCGAAGCGGACGACCGCTGGACGGAAGGGTTCGAACGCGCCGGGATCGACCCGCGCCTGCTTGCGAGCCAGACGGGGACCGCCTGATCAGCTATCCGCCCTTGGTGTTTCCCGCGACAATCGCTAGCCCCCGTCCATGGGGTATGAGCAGCTCGACAGACCGGTATGGAGCACGTTGACGACTCGTTGGGCGCACGTCGCCGAAGGTGATGCACGCGCATGGCGGGTCGATCGCGGTTATGGCGTGTTCGGTGCCGCGGCCGACCGCTCTCCCGAAAGCCTCGCCGCGCTTGTCGCTTTGATACCCGAGCAGGGCGAATTGTGGTTGGTCGAGCGGGAGGACTGGCCCGCGCCGCCAGGCACGCGCTTCGTGCGGCAGGCCGAATGCGTGCAGATGGTCTGCGAGCGACTGACCCCGGGGAAGGCGCCGGCGTTCGAGATCGTCGAGCTCGACGAGGACGACGCGCCCGCCATGTACGATCTCGCGCTGCTGACCCAGCCAGGCCCCTATGCCGCCCATACCAACCGGCTCGGCGATTTCATCGGCGTGAAGCACGACGGCGCGCTGATCGCGATGGCCGGCGAGCGGATGAAGATGCCCGGCCTGAGCGAGGTCAGCGGCGTCTGCACGCATCCCGATCATCGCGGCCGAGGCTATGCCGGCGCGTTGATGCGCGTGGTGGCGGAACGCATGCTGGCGCGAGGCGAGACGCCGTGGCTGCACGCCTATGCCAGCAATGCCGGCGCGATCGCGCTTTACGAAACCCTGGGCTTCCGGCTTCACGGTACGGTCACCGCGAGTATTCTCGTTCGGGCCTAGTGCAGCTTTCCCTCCAGATGCCGCAGCTTGTCGGGGTTGCGCATCACGTAGATCGCCTTGATCCGGCCGTCGTCGATCAGCAGCGCGGTGGTCTGCAGCACGCCATCGGCTTCGCGGGTGACGAAACCGGGCAGGCCGTTGATCCAGGCGAAGCGGATGAGCTCGCCGAAGCGGCCCTGGAGCAAGCGCTGGATCGCTGCGAACGTCCGGGTGACTTCGTCCGATCCGAGCATGATGCGCGCCGCCGCCGGCCGCTTGCCGCCGCCATCCGAATAGAGGCTGACATCGTCCGCCAGCATCGCCCCCAACGCGCCGATTTCGCCGCGCGTGGCCGCGAAAAAGGCCTGGGCGATTTCCAGCCCGTGTTCGCGCTCGACCGGAAACCGGGGCTTCTCCGCCCGGACATGCTCGCGCGCCCGGCTGGCGAGCTGGCGGCAGGCCGCGGCATCACGACCAAGACTTTCGGCGACGTCGTCGAAGCTTTCGCCGAACACGTCGTGGAGCAGGAACGCCGCGCGTTCGAGCGGAGACAGGCGCTCGAGCGCGAGCATGAGGGGGAGAGTGACGTCCTCCACTTCTTCGGCCTCGACCACCGGCTCGGGCAGCCAGGGGCCGATATAGTCCTCGCGCCGCACCCGCGCCGACTTGAGCTGGTCGAGGCACAGGCGCGTGACCACGCGGCGCAGGAACGCCTCCGGCACACGCACCGCAGCGCGGTCGGCATCGGCCCAGCGCAGCCAGGCGTCCTGCACCACATCCTCGGCATCAGCGACCGAGCCGAGCATGCGGTAGGCGACGCGCATCAGCTTGGGCCGAAGCGCGTCGAATTCGGCGGCGGCGTCGCTCATTCCTTCCATCCGAGATTGGGATCGTAGAGGTGGAGAGAAACCGCCAGGCGATTCCAGCCGTTGATCACGTTGATCATCATGGTGAGCTTGACTTGCTCCTCCTTGCTGAACTGCGCATCGAGCGCGGCATAAACGTCGTCAGGCGCGCCCTTGTCGGCGATCAGCGTCAGATGCTCGGTCCAGGCCAAGGCGGCGCGCTCGCGGTCGGTATAGCATGGCGCATCGCGCCATGCCGAGGTCAGATAGACGCGCTGTTCGGTTTCGCCGGCCTGACGCGCCTCGAACGTGTGCATGTTGACGCAATTGGCGCAGCCGTTGAGCTGTGACGAGCGAATCTCGACCAGATGGAGCAGCGACTTTTCGAGGCCGCTCGACATGACCTTGTTCGACAAGGCCAGGAACGCCTGAATCATCTCGGGCGCGGCGGTATAGGGGTTGAGGCGAGGGGTCATGATCGGTCCTTTTCATCAGGGTTGCGCAGACCTGACGAGACAGCGCCGGGCAATGTGACATGGCGCGCGAAAAAAATCGTTCGGCGCATCATATAAAGAAATCTTTATATCGAGATTGCAATCGCGCCGCCGGTTGGGTAGGGGGAACCGTATCAACCGACTTTTCCGGAGATTTTTGACGTGGCCACCGTGCTCGACCGTACGACCGATTATGTCGTCAAGGACCTTTCCCTCGCCGATTTCGGCCGTGCGGAGATCAACATCGCCGAGACCGAGATGCCAGGCCTGATGGCGCTGCGCCAGGAATTCGGCGCGTCGCAGCCCTTGAAGGGCGCGCGTATCACCGGATCGCTCCACATGACGATCCAGACCGCGGTGCTGATCGAGACGCTGACCGCGCTGGGCGCCAAGGTGCGTTGGGCGACCTGCAACATCTATTCGACCCAGGACCATGCCGCCGCCGCGATCGCCGCGTCGGGCGTGCCGGTGTTCGCGATCAAGGGCGAGAGCTTGGCCGAATATTGGGACTATGTCGGCTCGATCTTCGATTGGGGTGACGAGACCTGCAACATGATCCTCGACGATGGCGGCGACGCGACGATGTTCGCTTTGTGGGGCGCCAAGCTCGAGGCCGGCCAGTCGTTCGCCGAGCCCGAGAACGAGGAAGAGATCGAGATGCAGCGCGCGGTGAAGGAATTCATCAAGCGCAAGCCCGGTTACCTCACCGAGACGGTCAAGAACATCAAGGGCGTGTCGGAAGAGACCACGACCGGCGTCCATCGCCTCTACGCGATCGCCAAGAAGGGCGAACTGCCGTTCCCGGCGATCAACGTCAATGACAGCGTGACCAAGTCGAAGTTCGACAACCTTTACGGCTGCAAGGAATCGCTCGTCGACGCGATCCGTCGCGGCACCGACGTGATGCTCGCCGGCAAGGTCGCCTGCGTCGCCGGCTTCGGCGACGTCGGCAAGGGTTCGGCCGCGTCGCTGCGCAATGGCGGCGCCCGCGTGCTGGTGACCGAAGTCGACCCGATCTGCGCGCTGCAGGCGGCGATGGAAGGTTATGAAGTGGTGACGATGGAGGAAGCGGTGACCCGCGCCGACATCTTCTGCACCGCCACCGGCAATGCCGATGTGATCACCGCCGATCACATGAAGGGCATGAAGAACATGGCGATCGTCTGCAACATCGGTCACTTCGACAGCGAGATCCAGATCTCGGCGCTGTCGAACTACAAGTGGACCGAAGTGAAGCCGCAGGTCGACCTGGTCGAATTCCCCGACGGCAAGCAGATCATCATCCTGTCCAAGGGCCGCTTGGTGAACCTCGGCAACGCGACCGGCCACCCGTCGTTCGTGATGTCGTCAAGCTTCACCAACCAGACGCTGGCGCAGATCGAGCTGTGGACCAAGTCGGACACGTACAAGAACGACGTCTATGTTCTGCCCAAGCATCTCGACGAGAAGGTTGCCGAACTGCACCTCGAAAAGCTCGGCGTGAAGCTGACCAAGCTCAGCCAGAAGCAGGCCGATTATATCGGCGTGCCGGTCGAGGGGCCGTTCAAGCCGGATCATTATCGGTATTGATTCCCGGTTAGCGGAACTGAAAAACGAGGGCCGTCCCGATATATTATCGGGGCGGCCCTTCGCTTTTATTGCGTTGCAGAAAGGCCACAGAGGGTCGGAAAGTGCGGCCCAATACGTCCTAGTATTGCCATTGGACAGTTGCGGTGCCTTTATTGCCCTGTTCGTCGGAAGGGGGCGAAACAAACAAACGGGCTGTGGGGATGGCCCAACAGGCAGATAAAGGGGCCTCAAATGAACCTTCCGCGTACACGTACATTGCTGCGCTTTGTTCTTTCGACATCTGCGATGGGCGTGGCGCTCGCTGCGACTGGAGCGATGGCGCAGACCGCTCCGGACAATGCGCCGGCTGCGGCGCCAACCGACGCGCTTTCTCAGGCTGACACCCAGGCTCCGGCTTCCGCCGCGGGCGACGAAATCGTCGTAACAGGGTCGCGCATACCGCAACGCAACCTGCAGAGCGGTCAGCCGACGATCGTGCTCGACAGCCAGACCCTTTCGGAGCGCGGCTTCACCAACGTGGCCGACGCGCTTAATGAACTACCTTCGTTCGGCGTGCCGGGCAGCTCGCCGGTAGGGGGGCAGGCGGGTTCGTTCGGATCGGGCCAGAATTTCGTCAATTTCTTCGGCTTGGGCGATCAGCGTACGCTGACGATCGTCAACGGTCGCCGCTTCGTCAGTTCGAACACAGCGTCGATATTTGGCCCGACAGGCGCCGGATCGCAGGTCGACTTTAACGTCATTCCCAACATTCTGGTTGATCGAGTTGAGACGATCGCGGTTGGGGGCGCGCCAATCTATGGTTCGGACGCCATCGCTGGCACGATCAACATCATCACCAAAAAGAATTTCACCGGCGTTCTTCTGGACGGTCAGTACGAAATTTCGGAGCGTGGCGATGCTCCATCGGCGCGATTGGGAGCGCTGGTCGGGTTTAAGTTTGGCGGCGGTCGCGGCAATTTGACGATTGCCGGCGAATATACCCAACAGGACGGCCTGACGACGGACGACCGGCCAGACAGCCGGCTGAATAGCTTCTTCACCACTCCGTTGGATCCGTCGTCGCCATTCCAGAACACGTATATCGCTGATCGGCGGCTCCCCTCGCTGAGCCCGTACGGCGTTCCCCTGGTAACCGATTTCATCCCGCTCTCTCCATCGCAGGCGACGAGCTTCGGGTTCCAGCCAAGTATTACCAATGCCGCGGGCCAGCCGTTGGCATTCGACGCCACTGGAAACCTGGTTCCGATCAATTTCGGGCAGCAAACCGGCAACCTGATCAATTTCAATGGCGGCAATGGTTTCGTACTGCCCGGTAACCTCATCGCATCAGTGCGCCGCTACCTCGGTTCGGCGACTGGCGAGTACAAAATAACCAATAATATCCGCCTGTTTGGCGAAGCTTGGTACGCCAATAGCCGCGGTGAAAATCTGCGCGACCAGCCGGTCTACAACACTGCGCTGTTTGACAGCGCTGGCGCCCCGGACGGCAATCTCATCATCAGCGTGAACAACCCGTTTCTGTCTGCCAGTGCGCGCCAAACCATCACCACCGCTCTGGCGAACAACCCCGCCTCCGATTCCCAAGACACTTTCTATCTAGGCCGTGCGAACACCGATCTCGCGACTGGTCAAGCGACGTCGACGGTTGAGATGTACCGTTTCGTCGGCGGCGTGGACGGCAACTTCCGCGCATTGGGCCGCGACATGACGTTCGAGTTGGTCGGGAATTATGGACGCTCGACCACGACCGGCAATGAACGTGTGCTTGTCCAACAGAATTTCGAAAACGCGCTCAACGCAGTCCGGGATGGTTCGGGCAACATCGTCTGCGCACCCGGCTATACTAACGCCGCGATCGCAACGTTCAGTAGCACCTGCTCGCCGATCAATCCGTTCGGACAGCAAATTTCGAAGGCGGCCCTCGACTATGTCACGACGCGCGCCAATCCGCGCGCAGTGAACGAACAATGGGTAGTTACTGCCAGTGTGGCGGGGTCTCTGTTCAACATCTGGGGCGGCGACGTGGGTTTCGCGCTTGGATATGAACACCGCGAGGAAAGCGCCAATTTCGATCCGGGCACCTTTTATTATGGCGAGCCCGACCCCAGCGACCCGACCTCTCGAACCCAGTTCGGTCGCAGCGTTCCGATCGACCCGGTCAGCGGTAAGTTCCACACCAACGAGTTTTTCGGCGAGTTGACGGTCCCACTGATCGGGCCCGATCAGCATGTCCCGCTGATGAAATCGCTCAATCTGCACGGCGCCGGTCGATATATCAGCCATTCGCTGGCAGGGAATGCGTGGACCTATACCGGCGATGTGCGCTGGGAGGTCTTCTCTGGGATTGCGCTGCGGACGAATTACACGCGTTCGGTGCGATCGCCAGCGATCACCGAATTGTTCAATCCGACGAGCCAGATTTTCACGACGGCGAACGATCCGTGCGACTCCCGCTACATATCGGGCGGTCCGAACCCGGCCACTCGCGCGGCGAACTGCGCGGCGGCCGGCCTGCCTGCCAACTTCCAGTCCAATATCGTCGATTTCACTACCAAAGGCACCTTGCAGGGCAACACCAACCTGATGAACGAAACCGCGGACGCGAACGTCTTCGGGTTGATTCTGCAACCTAAATTCCTGCCGGGCTTCAACGCTACGGTGGACTGGGTCAATGTTCGGGTTAGGGGCGCGATCGAATCGCTGGATGCCACCCAGGTTATGGAGGGGTGCTACGACTCGGCGCCTGGCAACCCGCTATGCGCAGAGTTTACGCGAGATTCCACGGGCCAAGTCACGTTCATTCAGACTGGCTTCGCGAACGCCGCATCTCGCGATTTCCGTGGCTTGATTGTACAAGCGGGCTATCAACGACCGACACCGTTCCTCGGCGCTAACAGCTCGCTGTTCGTCAACGGTCAGTATCAATATATGGACAAGCTGACCCTTAGGATCGGCGAAGGGGCGGTTACTACGCTCCGCAACTCTATCGGTTACTCGCCGAACAAGGCGACTGTGGATGCTGGGTACAAGAACGGCACCTTCAGCTGGAGCCTGCGTTGGCGCTATCTTGGACCGACGCTGATCGATCCGGATGCCGCCCCCGACACCTACCAATATCCGCGCATCCCTGGGGTGAGTTTCTTCGACACGACGATCGGTGTTAACGTCAACAAGCAGCTCAACCTGCGGTTCATCGTCAATAATCTCTTCGATAAAGGTGTTCCGTTCCCAGCCCCCGCCGCAGGCGGCACGGTCACCTATTTCGATGCAATTTATGGCCGCAGCTTTAAGGCAAGCGCATCAATTAAATTCTGATCTCGTGGACGATAGGTTGACTGACGGGGCGCTCCGGCGCCCCATTTTCTTTAGGTATTTGTTATCGCGTCGCTTTTTGTGGAAATCCGGCACCACTTTCTGCGCGACGCTCTAATTGTCGGGCGACGTCGACGGGTCGGCTGACCTGTCCTCAGAAATCATGTTGCTGAGAGCCTGAGCCTAGCTGACGAACCTTTCTAGACATCGGGCAGATCGATTGCGAACCGAGATCCACGCCCTAAATCGTTTGCTTGTCGCAGGTCATCTGCGTCGCATCCGAGGATGGGTTATAGAGCTGGCGATCTGCCCGATATGATCCTACGTATCGCGTCATGCATCTAGAAGGGCTAACCGGCCCTCAATCGGCATGGTTGATGTTAGGGTGACAATGGTTGCCGATCCTTGGCGCGATCTCGCGTTGAGCTATGCCCCCGTCAGGTCGCGCGCAGCGCTGGACTCGCTGTTCGCGCTCGACACCGCGCTGGGCAACGTATTGCGCACGACCCGCGAGCCGCTGGTCGGGCAGATGCGGCTCGCCTGGTGGCGGGAGGCATTGGAGGGTCTCGATGCGTCCGGCGCGCCCGCCGAGCCGGTGCTGCAGGCATTGGCCGCGGCGGTCTTGCCGCTGGGGATTACCGGTCGCGCGCTCAGCGGGATGGTGGATGCCTGGGAGCCGTTGCTGGGCGATATCGGTACAGCATCGATCGACGATCATGCACGTCAGCGTGGTGGCGCCCTATTCGCGACGGCCGGGCTGGCGCTCGACGCAGCGCCAGACGATCCGGTCGGAGACGCGGGCGAGGGATGGGCACTGGCCGACCTCGCCGCCAACCTCAGCGATCCGGCGTTGTCGAGCGAGGCGCGCAAACGTGCCGCGACCCTGCTCACCCACGCCCGCCGGTTGCGGTGGAGCAGGAATGGCCGCGCGCTCGGCGCGCTGGCGTTGGTCGCGGATCGGCGGCTGCGCGGGCCGGTCCCGCCGACCTTCGTCCTTCGGCTCGCGCGGTTTCGGCTGACCGGGAGATAGCACCATGATGGTGCTATCCGGTTTTCCCCGCGGTTCGCCGGCGCTAGCGTGAGGGTCAAAGGAGGATCGGGCGATGTGGCGATATCTTGCGGGGCTGGCGGCCGCCATCTTGCTGGTGGTGGCGGGGATGACATTTCAGGCGATGCGATCGCCACCAGTGGCGACCCTCGCCGCCATGCCGGCGGCGGCAGAGACCGCGGCACCGGGCGGGCAGACGAACAGTCCTGCCGTGCCCGAGGCGCTGCCGGCGACGCGCGAGCAGAAGCGGTTCGATCGCTATGACAAGGATCGCAACGGTTCGGTCACTCGCGACGAATATCTGATGGCGCGGCACAAGGCGTTCGCCAAGCTCGACGTCGACAATAACGGTACCTTGTCGTTCGACGAATGGGCAGTGAAGGCGGAAACCAAGTTCGCGCTGGCCGACAAGGACAAATCCGGCGCGATGAACGCGGCCGAATTTGCCACGACGGCAGTCAAGCGCAAGTCCAAGCCGCGGCCGAATTGCCGCCCGACGTCACCCGCTCCGGCTGCAGCCCCGGCGGAGGATAATCGCGAGGAGGATTCCTAGGTTGAGAACCAAAATAAGCCGTGGTTCTTGAAAGCGATCCATTTTCATAACTCGTCATCCTAGCGAAAGCCGGGATCTCAAACGGCATCCCGTCACCGCCAGAGACCCCAGCGTTCGCTGGGGTGACGGGAGTATTTCCAAGCTCGTCATCCCAGCGAAAGCTGGGATCTCAAGACGTATCGCGTCACCGCCAGAGACCAACATCGGGTCGGATCGTCCCCCGGACGATCCTTGAGCATGCGGGGCATGCTCAACCCGATGTTCTTTCGCTGGGGTGACGGGAATATGTCGGGGTGACGGGGGGATGCACTGGCGTGACGGGGGACTCGGCGGGGATGACGACAGGAATATGAGTTATCCCCAATTTAAGCGGCCAGCCAGCCGGCAAGCGCGGTGCGGGCGCGTTCGGTGTACATCTTCTTGCGGTCCGCCTTTTTCGTGCGGCCGGTGATCGGCGGGAACAAGCCGAAATTGACGTTCATCGGCTGATAGGTCTCGGCCTCGGCCGCACCGGTGATGTGGTTGAGCAGCGCGCCTAGCGCCGTCTCGACTGGCGGCGGCGTCATGGCATCCCCGCGCAATTCGGCCGCCGCGAAACGGCCCGCGAGCAACCCGATTGCCGCGCTTTCGACATAGCCTTCGCACCCGGTGATCTGGCCGGCAAAGCGGATATTGAGCCGGGCTTTCAGCCGCAGCGTCGAGTCGAGCAATTCGGGTGAGCGGATAAAGGTATTGCGGTGCAACCCGCCCAGCCGCGCGAACTCGGCATTTTCGAGCCCGGGGATGGTACGGAACAGCCGCACTTGCTCGGCATGTTTCAGCTTGGTCTGAAACCCGACGATGTTCCACAAGGTGCCGATGGCATTGTCCTGGCGCAGCTGGACCACGGCATAGGGCCAGCGTCCGGTGCGCGGATCATCGAGCCCGACGCCTTTCATCGGTCCGAAGCGCAACGTTTCCGGTCCGCGCTCCGCCATCACCTCGATCGGCATGCAGCCCTCGAAATAGGGCGTGTCCTTTTCCCACTCGCGGAATTCGGTCTTTTCGCCATCGACCAGCGCCTGGACGAAAGCGTGGTACTGATCCTTGTCCATCGGACAGTTGATGTAATCCTTGCCGTCGCCTTTATTCCAGCGCGACTGGAACCAGGCGGTTTCCATATCAATGCTGTCGCGATGCACGATCGGCGCGATCGCATCGAAAAAGGCGAGCGCGTCGCTACCGGTCGCCGCGCCGATGCTGCCCGCCAGTCCAGGAGCGGTGAGGGGACCGGTCGCGACGATCGCCAGGCCATCTTGCGGCAGCGCGTCGACGCGTTCGCGGACGATGGTGATGTTGGGGTGCGCCGCCAGCCGCGCGGTGACGCCGGCGGAGAAACCGTCGCGGTCAACCGCCAGCGCCGACCCCGCCGGGACCTTGTGCCGGTCGCCCTCGCTCATGATGATCGAGCCCAAGGCGCGCATTTCGGCATGAAGCAAGCCGACCGCGTTGTTGTCGGCATCGTCCGAGCGGAAGCTGTTCGAGCAGACCAGTTCGGCCAGGCCGTCGGTGTGATGCGCCGGCGTCATGTCGCCGCTGCCGCGCATTTCGGACAGCTTCACGCGCACGCCCGCTTCGGCGAGTTGCCACGCCGCCTCGGATCCGGCGAGCCCGCCGCCGATGATGTGAATGTCATGAGTCATAGCGCCGGGCGATAGCCGCGCCGGTGCCGGATGACAAAGCATGTTGCCGATATCGCATCGCGGGGCCATCACATCGCCATGACCGCGACACCGCTGAAGCCCCGCGCGACATGGCTGCTGATCCTGGCATTGCTGGCCGGCGCCAGCTTCTGGTTCGTCGGACAGCACACCATCCCGACTTTGCCCTGGATCGCGTGGAAAGGGGCAGGGGTCGGCCTGCTGACGATCTGGGCGGCACTCAACGCTCGCGGGCGCGATGGCTGGTTGCTCGCCGCGGTGTTGGCGTTCGGGACATTGGGGGATGTGCTGCTCGAACGCAGCCAGACCGGCGGCGCGCTGGCGTTCCTGGCGGGTCATCTGACCGCGATCATGCTCTATCTGCTCCATCGCCGCAGCAAACGCACGCCGAGTCAGATAGCCCTGTCCGTGCTGCTCCTCGTCGGTGTGCCTCTGATCGCTTTCCTGCTCCCCACCGATCGCGCTGCCGCGCCTGGTATCGCGCTCTACGCCACCGGCCTCGGCGCGATGGCGGCGAGCGCGTGGATCAGCCGTTTCCCGCGCTATCGCGTCGGGCTCGGCGCGGTCCTGTTCGTTGCCTCGGATTTGCTGATCTTCGCCAAGATGGGGCCGCTGGCAGGTTCGCTGATCCCCGTATTCCTGATCTGGCCGCTCTATTTCGCCGGCCAGGCACTGATCGCCTGGGGAGCCGTCACCACCTTGCTGCGTTGGAAAGACGATGAAGATCTTCACCATCGGTTATGAAGGCACGACGATGGACGCGTTCCTCGCCACTTTGCGCGAAGCGGGAGTCGAGCAGGTGATCGACGTCCGCGCCTTGCCGCTGTCGCGCCGTCCAGGGTTCTCGAAGAACATCCTGGCGGCGACGTTGAAGGACAGCGGGATCGGCTATGTCCATCTCAAGGCGCTCGGCACGCCCAAGCCGGGACGCGACGCGGCGAAGAAGGGCGATTGGCGGACGATGGAACGCGTCTATGCCGGGCAACTACACTTACCCGAGGCCCAGGCCCAGGCGGCGCAACTCCGCGACCTCGCCGCCGAAAAACCATCGGCATTGCTGTGCTTCGAGCACGACCCCAAATATTGTCACCGCACGATGCTGCTGCGCGAAGAAGGCGAGGGGTTCGAGGTGGTTGACCTAATGCCTTGAATCGCACTCCCTTTCCCCTTGTGGGAGAGGGAAGGGCCCCGCTCGCGAAGCGGGTGGGAAGGGTGAGGGGAGTCACAGGCGATCTCGCTCGTGACTCCCCTCACCCTGCCGCTCCCTCTCCCACAGGGGGGAGGGAGCAGCAGCCATCAACCCGCCACAGGCAGCTTCACCGTCCCATCTTCGTCCCGTTCGAGCGGGCCATAGGCGATCACCACCTCGAGCGGCATGGCACCATGAATGTGCGGGAATAGCGCGCCGCCGCGCGATTCCTCCCAGCGGACGCTGTCGCCAAGCGCGGCGAGGTCGATTGCCGCAACCCACAGGTCCGATTGGCCGGCGAAATGCTTGTTCACCGTCTCGGTCAGCTGATCGCGGGTCGAGAGGTGGATATAGCCATCGGCCAGATCGATCGGCGCGCCCGCGAAAGCATCGGCTTCGAGGGCGCGCATCTGATCGGCGGTCAGCACTTTATAGGCAATAGCCGGGTGCTCGCTCATTCGCCGTCGGCCGGTCCCGCCGCGCTGTCGTCGGCGGTATCGGCGCCGGGATCGGGCGCGACCTCGCGCTCTTCGCCCGCGGTCAGGTCCGCCTCGGCATCGCCTTCGGTTTCCTCGATCCGCGCGGCGGAGACGACATGTTCGTCCTCGGCGACGTTGAACAGGCGGACGCCGGCGGAGCCGCGGCCGATCACGCGCAAATCGCCGAGTGACATGCGGATCAATTTGGCCTGATCGGTGACGAGCATCAGCTGATGGCCCTTGGTCGCCGGGAAGCTCGCGACGACCGGGCCGTTGCGGGCGATATTGTCGATATTCGTGATGCCCTGGCCACCGCGGCCGGTGCGGCGATATTCATAGGCCGAGGACAATTTGCCATAGCCATTGGCGCAGACGGTCAGGATGAACTGCTCCTTGGCCATCAGCTCCTCGAACCGGGCATCGTCCATCTCGCGCGGCTTGCGCGTGCCTTCAGTGTCCTCGCCTTTCCACGCGGCATGGCGCAGATAGTCCTCGCGCTCGTCCTGGTCCTTGACCCCGACCTTGTGCAGGATCGACAGCGAGATCACTTCGTCGCCATCGGCCAGCCGCATCCCGCGCACACCGGTCGACGCGCGGCTCTGGAATTCGCGGACGTCGTCGCCGGCGAAGCGGATCGCCTTGCCCTGGCGTGTGGCGAGCAGCACGTCGTCGCTCTCGTCGAGCAAGGCGACGCCGATCAGCCGGTCGTCCTCATCCTCGCCTTCGAACTTCATCGCGATCTTGCCGTTCGACGGCACGTTGGTGAACGCATCCATCGAGTTGCGGCGCACCGACCCCTTGGCGGTCGCGAACATGACGTGGAGCTTGCCCCACTCATTCTCGTCCTCGGGCAGCGGCAGCACGGTCGAGATCGTCTCCCCCTCGGCCAGCGGCAACAAGTTGATCATCGGCCGCCCGCGCGTATTCGCGCCGCCTTCGGGCAAGCGCCACACCTTCATCCGATAGACGCGGCCAAGCGTCGAGAAGAACAAAACCGGCGTGTGGGTCGAGGTGACGAACAATTCGGTGACGACGTCTTCGTCCTTGGTCGCCATGCCGGCGCGGCCCTTGCCGCCGCGGGCCTGGGAGCGGAAGGTGTCGAGGCTGGTGCGCTTGATATAGCCCTGCATGGTCACGGTCACGACCATGTCCTCACGCTCGATCAGATCCTCGTCCTCGATGCCGTCGGCCGCCGCGGCGATCGCGGTGCGCCGCGGCGTGGCGAATTCGGCGCGCACCGCGGCCAGTTCCTCGCGCATCACTTCATAGAGGCGCACGCGATTGGCCAGAATTTCGAGCAACTCGGCGATCGAGGAAGCAAGCTCCTCGAGCTCGCTGCCGATCTCGTCGCGGCCAAGCGCGGTCAGGCGGTGGAGGCGCAAATCAAGGATCGCGCGGACCTGAAGATCAGACAGGCGATAGCTGTCGCCGGTGACTTCGACATCGGTCGCCTCGACTAGGCGGATATAGCCGGCGATCTCGGCGATCGGCCATTCGCGCATCAGCAATGCATGGCGCGCCTCGGTCGGGCTCGACGACCCGCGGATGATGCGGACGACTTCGTCGAGATTGGTGACCGCGATGACCAGGCCGAGCAACAGATGCGCGCGGTCGCGGGCCTTGGCGAGTTCGAACTTGGCGCGCCGCGTGATGACCTGTTCGCGGAACTGGATGAACGCCTGGATGAAATCGCGCAGGTTGAGCAGGTCGGGGCGGCCGCCGCGGATCGCCAGCATGTTGGCCGGGAACGACCCTTGCGCCGGCGTGTGGCGCCACAATTGGTTGAGCACGACCTCGGGAGTCGCGTCGCGCTTCAGGTCGATGACGATCCGCACGCCCTCGCGGTTCGATTCGTCGCGAATGTCGCTGACGCCTTCGATCCTCTTGTCCTTGGCGGCTTCGGCGATCTTTTCGACCAGCGCGTTCTTGCCCTGTTGATAGGGAATTTCGGTGAGGACGATCGAGCGGCGGTCATTGCGGCCTTCTTCGAGTTCGTAGCGCGAGCGGACGATGATCGAGCCGCGGCCCGTCTCATAGGCGGATCTTGCGCCCGATCGGCCGAGGATCACGGCACCGGTCGGGAAATCCGGACCGGGGACGATCTCCATCAGCTCTTCGGTCGTGATTGCGCCATTGTCCATGTACGCGAAACACGCGTCGATCACTTCGCCCAGATTGTGCGGCGGGATGTTGGTCGCCATGCCGACCGCGATGCCGCCGGCGCCGTTGACCAGCAAATTGGGAAAGCGCGCCGGCAGGACCGACGGTTCGCTTTCCGAACCGTCGTAATTGGGAACGAAGTCGACCGTGTCCTTGTCGAGATCTTCCATCAGGAAGCTTGCCGACTTGGCCAGGCGCGCTTCGGTGTAGCGCATCGCGGCGGCGGGATCGGGATCCATCGATCCGAAATTGCCCTGGCCGTCGATCAGCGGCAGCCGCATCGCCCAGTCCTGGGTCATGCGCGCCAACGCCTCGTAGATCGAGCTGTCGCCGTGCGGATGATATTTACCGATCACGTCGCCGACGATGCGCGCCGATTTGCGATAGGGCCGGTTGTAGAAGAATCCGCTTTCCTGGGCGGAGAACAGAATCCGGCGATGCACCGGCTTCAGCCCGTCGCGCACATCGGGCAGCGCACGGGCGACGATCACGCTCATCGCGTAATCGAGATAGGACGACTTCATCTCATCGACGATGGAGATGGGGGTAATGTCCGAGGGGTCGGCGAGGACGGTCTCGTCGGTCAAGTTCTGGGGTCTTTCAGGTGATGTTGCTGTTCGATGACGACCCTAGCGGCTCGTGCAGCCGATGTCACGCGTGCGCGCGTACGCGCGCGAGAGGCGCCGGATCGCATCGGCCTCCTGCCCGAGGGCGTGGCTGGAGGCAATCGTCCCATTCAATCCGCATTCAGCCGCTTTCGACCAATCGGTCCCGCGACGCGCCTTGAACCCTCGGCGCCTGCTGATTAGAGCGGTGGGGACGGGTTCCCCCACCCATGAGGAGAGATTGATGAAGAGCATTTCGACGGCCGCTTTCGCCGCGGCGATGGTCGCCGGCGCGACCGGCCTGGCCTTTGCGCCCCCCGCTTTTGCCAAGAAGAAGGAAGAGGCCGCGGCCGGCCCGCAATATACCCAGGCCGTCGCGGTTGCCGCCAACAAGGCGAAGACCGCTTTGCTCGCCAAGGATCTGGCCGGCGCCGAAGCCGCCGTGGCCGAGGCCGAGGCTGCCGCCAAGACCGACGACGACAAATATATCTCGACCTTCCTGCGCTATGCCCTGGTGTCGCAGAAGATCGCCGATTCCTCTGCCGGGACCAACGGTGCGTTCGATCCGGCGCCGATGATCGCCCCGCTCGACGCGCTGATCGTCAATCCCAAGACGCCGGCGGACATGCTGCCCAAGTTCGAATATAGCCGTGCGACGATCGCTTATGACAACAAGGATTGGGCGCGCGCCAGCCGCTTGTTCCAGCAGGCGCAGCAGCACGGCTCGACCGAAGCCAACCTGCCGCTCTATCTCGCCAAGTCCAAGGTCCAGGCCGGCGACGCCGCGGGCGGCATGGCCGATCTCGAAAAGGTCGTCGCGTCGGGCAAGCAGTCCGAGGACATCTACAAATACGGCATCGCGCAATCGGCCGCCGCCGGCCTCAAGCCGCAGACCATCGTCTGGCTGAAACGCTGGCTGGTTGCCTATCCGACGTCGAAGACCTGGCGCGACGCGCTCGGCTATTACGCGCTGACCCAGAATCCGGTCGCCAAGCTCGACAAGAAGCAGCTGATCGACATATTCCGGCTGATGCGCCAGACCAAGTCGCTCGCTGACCAGAATTATTACGAGGAATATGCGCAAAAGGTGATGGACGTCGGCCTGCCCGACGAAACCAAGGCGGTGATCGCCGAGGGCAAGGCGGCGGGCAAGATCCCCGGCACCGGCAATTCCAATATCCAGGCGCTGGTCACCAGCTCGAACAGCCAGGTCGCCGCCGAGGGCTCGTTCGCCGGGTTGGAGACCAAGGCAGCGGCGTCGCCCACCGGTGCGCTGTCGTCGCAGACCGGCGACGCCTTCCTGGGCCGCGGCGACTATGCCAAGGCGATCGCGCTCTACAAGCAGGCGCTGACCAAGGGCGGCGTCAACAATGACGAGGTCAATACCCACCTCGGCATCGCTTTGGCACTGTCGGGCGACAAGGCCGGCGCCAAGACGGCGTTCGCCGCGGTCACCACAGCGCCGCGCAGCGACATTGCCGGCTTCTGGTCGACCTGGATCGACAATCCGCCGACCGGCTGATTTCGAGGCGATCGAATGATGGAAAGGGCGGCTGGCGACGGCCGCTCTTTTTTTTGTGCACTGGGGGCCAAGTCGAAAGGGTTATGAGGGCTTTTGCGCGGGGCACCGCGATGCCCCGTTACGTGCCCGGCAGCTCGTGGCGGATTGCTACCCTTAACTCAATCAGTTAAAACGGGTTTTGAGGTACGCAGCCTTCCCAATGGGAAGCTGCAATCGCGTACGGAGGAGATCGCATGCTGCTCGCGCTGAGTGCTCGTCTGATCCAGGCGGGGGCGGCCGCGAATCCGCAAGAGATCGTTTCCTCTATGCCGGGTGTGGCAACATATGGTGATCCATGAAGGATAGCATCGCTGCCGACATGGCTCGTGGTGGAGCCGTAATCCGCGCACGTTAAGAAACTAAAATGAGATTACGACAGAGTATTTGGTGTCCGAATTAGAAATTCTACACTTGAAACCAGGATATATAGGCGATCAACAAGGGAGAAGTGTTATGAAAACTCTAAAGTTGTTGGCGATTCTGACTGCCGCGTCCTTTATTCCTTCTCCGTCGATAGCTCAGACGTCTGAGCAGTACAGAGCTTGTCTGAACGCCTGCTACCAACGCTATCTCGCAGGGATGAACACCTGTCATTGGGCCAGCAACCCTACCCTTTGCTACGAAGCCACAGAGCGGGCTTACTCCGAGTGCCGACTGGATTGCGTGCCCTGAAGCGCCGCTGCATCGGACTGCTTTGGACAGGCCCGTTTAAATAGGCGGACGAAGCATGTGTGAGGAGGGGGTACGGTGCCAAACGCATACCCCCCAAATTGCCGGGCGGACAAGGCTGCCCGCCTTGTATGCCTCCAAATAGGGTAGCCTTTATTCCGCCCCGACCGGAATCCCCGGCTGGTTCTTGGACGTCCGAATCGTCAGCGACGTCTTGACGCTCGCCACGTTGGGGGCAGGGGTCAGGTGCGTCGTCAGGATATCCTGGAACGCCTTCAGGTCGCCGGCGACGATCTTCAGGATGAAGTCGATCTCGCCGTTGAGCATATGGCATTCGCGCACTTCGGGAATCGTCGCGATGTGCGATTCGAACGCGGTCAGATCGCGCTCCGCCTGGCTTTTCAGGCTGACCATCGCGAACACCGTGATCGGATAGCCGAGCGTGGCGGGATCGAGTTCCGCGTGATAGCCCTTGATCGCGCCCGCTTCCTCCAGCGCGCGGACGCGGCGCAGGCACGGAGGCGCGGTCAGGCCGACCCGGTCGGCCAGTTCGACATTGGTCATGCGTCCGTCGGCCTGCAGTAAAGACAATATTTGCCGATCGATCCGATCCAACGCCATCGCCGGTTCTCCAAGAATTTTATGCGAGTAAGCCCAATCGCCAACATAATATAATTGCTGGATTGCGCAATCGTCCCACATTGCGACGCGTCAAAATGAACCGTTTGAAGCGCGCGGCACTGCGGTTAAGAAATTCCTAAGGCGCGGCGGTTCCGCGTGATCAGAGGGTCCTGTTCTTGCGTTTTGACGACAGCCTCGACACCGTACTCGGCGCCGATATGGCAACGTCGTTCGGCGCGCAATCGGCTTGGCGCCAGTTGACCGATCTGATTGGCCGCCGCCGGGCGGCTCCCGACGACAGAGCGATCGAACAGTTGCGGGCGATTCGGGCACGCGTGCCGGCGCGAATTCGCGCGGCGAGCGCGCGCAGCCTCGCCTTCGCCAATCCGCCCGCGGCGCTGGTCCGGCTGTTCGCCGAAGACGAGCCGACGGTTGCGGCACCGGTGATCGCGGCGGCGCGGCTGACCCACGAGGAATGGCGCGCGATGCTGCCCGATTTGCCGCCGGCCTCGCGGTCGCTGCTGCGCCATCGCCGCGATTTGCCCGCCGAGACGGTACGGGCGCTCGACAGTTTCGGACGGTCGGATTTCGCACTGCCGCGACCCGATAACGAGCCGGAGCTGGCGGCATCCGCGGTCGAGGCGGTGGCGCCCGTCGCCAGCATCGTGCCGGACCGGCCGACCGTCAGCGATACTCCCCAGCGAGCCGAATCGTCGCCCAGCGCACCGGCCAATGACGCGAGCCCGGCGCCTGCACCAAGAGGCCCGTTCCAGATCGCCGATCTGGTCGCCCGGATCGATGCCTATCAGCGCGACCATGGCGGTTTGGGACATCCGCCGCGCGCGATCGCCAGCGACGGGCCGATCGATCATTTCTGCTTCGAAACCGACGCCACCGGCACGATCCGCTGGGTCGACGGAGCACCGCGCGAGCCGCTGATCGGCGTGCTGCTTGGCACCGGCTCGGCGCAAGTCGACGGCGTGGTCAGCGGTGCGTTCCGCCGGCGTGCCTCGTTCGCGGATGCGCGCCTGGTGATTGCCGGGGCGTCGCCCGCCGCCGGGCAATGGCAGGTGTCAGCGACGCCGGCATTCGATCCGGGCAGCGGCCGGTTCTCCGGCTATCGCGGCGTGGCGCGGCGGCCGCGCGCCGACCAGCGCGCCGAACCGATGCCCAAAACCGGTCCGTCGCCCGAGGCGCTGCGTGCCCTGGTCCACGAACTGCGCACGCCGACCAATGCGATTTCGGGCTTTGCCGAGATGATCGAGGCGCAAGTGCTGGGCCCGGCACCCGACGCCTATCGCGAGCGCGCCGCGGCGATTCGCCATGACACGCATGACCTGATCGCCGCGATCGACGATGTCGACACCGCGGCGCGGATCGAACAGGACGCATTGGTTCTGAGTCCCGGAGTAGTCGAGGTGGCGCCGCTGCTCGAGCGCGCCGCACGCGATCTCGAGCCGTTGATGCTGCTGCGGCAATCGGTGGTCGATATCGATAGCGGCGCGCCGGGGCTGGCCATTGCCGGGGACGAGGTCGCGGTCGCGCGGCTGATCAGCCGGTTGATGGCATTGGCAGTCGGCGCGAGCGGGATCGGCGAGCGGATCGCGATCAGGGCATGGTCGAAGGACGGCCAGGCGCGGATCGCCGTCGAGCGTCCGCGTGCTTTCGCTGCCTGGCCGGGTGAAGCCTTGCTGTCGCTGGAAGGCGAGGACCAGGAAGGTACTTTGCTCGGTACCGCGTTCGGGCTCAGGCTGGCGCGCAACCTGGCCGGCGAGCTCGGCGGCAGCCTCAAGATCGGCGAGCAGCGCTTGACATTGCGCCTGCCGGCGGCGTTGGATCACGGCGTGGGGCAGCTTTCTTCCAACTGACGTGGCCGGCACTTTCCGTCCTCAGCTTCCGGCGCTCGCCGAGCTCGTTGCCTGGCCGGAGTCGTTTGGCACGCGCTTCGTCGTGTTCGTCGACACCGAAGAGGAATTCGACTGGAGCAAGCCGCTCGCGCGTGACAACCGGTCGGTCTCCACCGTGTCGGCACTGCCAGCAGCCCATGCGAGGTTCGCCGCGGCCAGCGTGCCGCTCGCGATGATGGTCGACCATCCGATCGCCACCGACCGCCAGGCGATCGACCTGATCGGGCCGTTGCTGACCGGCGGTACCGCAGTGGGGACGCAGCTTCATCCCTGGGTCAATCCGCCGTTCGACGAAGCGCTGACCCCGGCGAACAGCTTTGCCGGCAACCTGCCGCGCGCGCTCGAGGAAGCGAAGCTGGTCGCGCTGACCGAGGCGATCGCGACTGCCTTCGGGACGCGCCCAACCGCTTATCGCGCCGGGCGTTATGGCCTCGGCCCGGCAAGCTTCGATCTCCTGGCGGCGCAGGGCTATCGCCTCGACAGTTCGATGCGCCCCGGCTTCGACTATGCGCCGGAAGGCGGCCCCGATTTCTCCGCGCTCGGCAACCACGCCTTTCGTGCCGGCGGGATTGTCGAACTGCCACTGACCACGGTGTTCACCGGCGCCGCGCGATCGAGTGGGATGGCGCTCTATCGCGCTGCGGGACGCATTCCGAAAGGCAGGGCGGTGCTGGCCCGATCCGGGCTGCTCCAGCGCATTCCGCTGACCCCGGAGGGCATTCCGGTGCGCGAGGCATTGCAAGCGATTCGGGTGGCGATCGGCGAGGGCGTTCGTGTGCTCAGCTTCGCCTTCCACTCGCCGTCGCTGGCGCCGGGCCATACGCCCTATGTGCGCGACGAGGCCGACTTGCGCGCCTTCTGGCATTGGTGGGACGCGATATTGGCCGAACTCGACCGGCTCGGCGCCAGGGCGGCAGGATTGGACGAAATGATCGCAGCCGCGATGGCTGGCGGCGCTGGTGGGCCCGGCAGGACTTGAACCCGCAACCTAGCCGTTATGAGCGGCCAGCTCTAACCAGTTGAGCTACAGGCCCCACCCGTGAGGCGCACGACGATAGCGAAGCTATCATCGAGACGCCGAACGCCGGACGGCCTCGCGTCAGCGAGGACCGACGACGCGGGATTTACTCCCGCGTCGGCATTTAGCAAGCGACAGGAAATACTTTCCCCCCTCGTTTGCACTCGGGTTTGTCGCGGACAGGCGTCCCCTGGACGCCTGCTGATTCCGCGAAAATGGTCGGGGAGACAGGATTCGAACCTGCGACCCTCTGGTCCCAAACCAGATGCGCTACCAGGCTGCGCCACTCCCCGACGCGGGCGGTCCTCTAGGCGGCATTGACGCGGGCGGCAAGCCTGCAAAGAAGAAAGGGCGGCTCCCGAAGGAACCGCCCCTCTGTCGTCCCGCCAGGCGAAGCCCGACGGTGCGACGCTTACTTCTTGGCAGCCGCCGCCGCGTTCGCTGCTTCGGCGCGGATCGAATCGGCCGCGCTGTCCAGCTTCTCGGACGCATTGCTGACCGCAGCAGCCGCGGCGTTGTTGGTGAGGTCGCTGGCCTGATCCGAGAGATTGTCGGCTTCGGCCGCCAGATTGTCCGCAACCGCGTCGGCATTCGCCGCGGCCGGGGTCTGCGATTTGCAGGCCGCCAGGGACACCAGGCTCGCGGCGGCGAGAACAATGGCGATCTTCTTCATCTGGGTGCTCCCAAAAAGGTTACCGTCGTTTCGCAGCCGGGCCGAACCACCCTTCGCGAAGCTGGAGGAATAACGGCGACAATGTGGCGGTCAACGATCAAATTGTCGCACGCCGCCCGTTTCCGCCCAGCCGCACCGTCGCGGCGGGCATCTCACTCGCTCGCATTGGGCGTCACCGGCCCTAATTCCTCGGGCGCATTGGCGACGATCGACAAGACTGTCGTCCAGGCCGCGACGTTCTGGCGCAATTGTTGCGGGTCGATCTTGTCGAGCGTGTCCTCGGGCGTGTGGTGCCAGTCGAAATAGCGCTGGCCCGATTGCGCGAGCGTCACCGCGGGAACGCCGGTCGCGAGTACCGGACCGACATCGGTGCCGCCGCCCGCGACATCCTTGCCGCGCACGATGCCGAGCGGCGCCAGGGCCGCCGCCAACCGATCGCCCACCGCCTTGGCGCTGTCGGGCAGGTTGGTGTTGAACCGCCAGACAGTGTCGGCGCCGAAGTCGGATTCGCTAGCCATCGCGAACTTCTCGCCGGCATGCGCCTTGGCATAGGCCGCGCCGCCAAACCCGCCGGGTTCCTCGGCGCCGAACCAGACCACCCGGATCGTGCGGCGCGGACGCGGACCGTCGAGCAGGCGCTTGGCCGCCGCGGTGGTGATCGCGATGCCGGCGCCGTCGTCGATCGCGCCGGTGGCGAGATCCCAGCTGTCGAGATGGCCGCCAATCAGGATCGTGCCGGCCTTGGGGTCGGTGCCGGGCACTTCGGCGACGACATTGCCCGATTCGGCGTCGGGTAACATCCGCGGCGTCAGGACCAGCTTCATCGTCACCTTGTCGGTGCGCGCGAAAATGCGTTCGAGCTGCTCGGCGTCGGCGACCGACAACGCGCCCGCCGGGATCGGCGTCACACCCGGCGCCCAGTTGGTCGAGCCGGTATGCGGCCAGCGCCCCTTGTCACTGCCGATCGAGCGGATCACGGTCGCGACCGCGCCTTTCTTGGCGGCGATATTGGGGCCGATGAAGCGCGCGCCGCCATAAGCGCCATAGCCGCTACCGTCCTGTGTCGCCTCCATCTGATTGGAGATGAAGGCGATCTTGCCGCTCAGGCTGCCGTCGGGCGCGGCGATCAGATCGCCGAGCGTCGGGAAATAGACGACCGGGGCGGTGATGCCTTCGGGCGGCGTCGCACCCGAGCGGCCGAGCGCCGCGATCACCAGCTTCTGCGGATACGGCCCGACGATCTCGGCCGTCTCCGCGCCGCGCACCCAGACCGGCATTGTGTAGGTTTCGACATGGACGTTCTGGAAACCGAGCTTCTTCAGCCGGATCACTGCCCAGGCCCGCGCGCGCGCTTCGGCCTCGGTCGCCGCGAGCCGCTGGCCGACCTCGGTGGTCAGATCCTCGACAATGTCCCAGGCGACTTGATCCTTGAGCGCGGCGTCGCGCGCCTTGGCGACGGCGGGATCGACCTTGACCGGTTCGGGCATCGCATTGCGTTGCGCGAGGCCGATCGAGGGGATGATGAGGGCAAGCGTGGCGGCGGACAGCATCAGCGGAATGCGCATAGGGTCAGGTCTCCTGCGACGAACGGAGTCCCATCGCGCCGGACGGCGCTGGGGAGGGACGTGTTGCTTAGGGCGCGTCCCCGCCACCGGCAATGCTCCCGTTTTGAGCCCAGCCGTCACCCCAACGCTGGTTTCAAGCAATCACGCGATCCGCGTCCATTGAACTGTATTGGTTCGCGCGGAGGCGCGGAGGCGCGAAGATGTGTCGCGCAGAGGCGCAGAGGACGCCGAGTGGTCAAGCTTGTAGCAAAGCTAATCAGTGCACCGAGAGCTTCGCCTCTGCGCGCAAAAACTCTTTTCTCCGCGGCTCCGCGCCACCGCGTGAATCATCCGTCGCGCCTCCGCGCCTTTGCGTGAACAAAATCCCGGATTCCGGCCGCACCCGCCTTTCGCCATCCCGCGAGGCTAGAGCGTCGCGCGGAAAAGTGGGCACCGGCTTTCCGCAACAAGCGACGCGACAACAAATACCTAGAGCCGAAGCGGCTTGAGATGCCAGCTTGCGCCGGCAGGACGAGTTTGGGCTGGGGCAAGCCGTCGGGCAAGCCCGCCGGGGCTTTCCAATCGGCAACCCAATCGCTATCTGCCCGCACAACTTTTCCGGCAATTTCAAACCACGGAGCAACGTGCCGCCATGGCCGCCCAATACGCATATGTCATGAAGGACATGACCAAGTCCTTCCCCGGCGCCCCGAAGCCGGTGCTGAGCAACATCAATCTGCAATTCTATCATGGCGCCAAGATCGGCATCGTCGGCCCCAACGGCGCCGGCAAGTCGACGCTGATGAAGATCATGGCCGGCATCGATCAGGACTTTTCGGGCGAGGCCTGGCCGGGCGAGAACGTCACCGTCGGCTATCTCGCGCAGGAGCCGGAACTCGATCCGAACAAGTCGGTGCTCGAGAACGTCAAGGACGGCGCACGCGGCGTCGCCGACATGGTCGACCGCTTCAACGCGATCTCGGCCGAAATGGGCGACCCCAAGGACGACACCGATTTCGACGCGCTGATGGAAGAGATGGGCGACCTCCAGGGCAAGATCGACGCGGTCGACGGCTGGACGCTCGACAGCCAGCTCGAACTGGCGATGGAAGCCTTGCGCTGCCCGCCGTCGGATTCGCCGGTCACCAGCCTGTCGGGCGGTGAGAAACGCCGCGTCGCGCTGACCCGGCTGCTGATCCAGAAGCCGTCGATCCTGCTGCTCGACGAACCGACCAACCACCTCGATGCGGAAAGCGTCGAGTGGCTGGAAAACCATCTCAAGGAGTATCACGGCGCGGTGCTGATGATCACCCACGACCGCTATTTCCTCGACAACGTGGTCGGCTGGATCCTCGAGATCGATCGCGGAAAATATTTCCCCTACGAGGGCAATTACTCGACCTATCTCGAGAAGAAATCCAAGCGGCTCGAGCAGGAGGAGCGCGAGGAATCGGGGCGCCAGAAGGCGATCAAGGACGAGCTGGAATGGATCCGGCAGGGCGCCAAGGCGCGCCAGACCAAGTCCAAGGCGCGTATCGCCAAATTCGACCAATTGGTCGAGGCGCAACAGAACCGCTCGCCGGGCAAGGCGCAGATCGTCATCCAGGTGCCCGAGCGTCTGGGCGGCAAGGTGATCGAGGTCGAGAATCTCACGAAATCCTATGGCGACAAATTGCTGTTCGAGAATCTGTCGTTCACGCTGCCGGCGGGCGGCATCGTCGGCGTGATCGGGCCCAACGGCGCGGGTAAATCGACTTTGTTCAAGCTGATCACCGGGCAGGAACAACCCGATGCCGGCACGATCGATATCGGCACGACCGTCCGGCTCGGTTATGTCGACCAGAGCCGCGATCATCTCAACGACAAGAACAACGTCTGGGAGGAGATCTCGGACGGACTCGATTCGATGAAGGTCAACGGCTTCGACCAGTCGACCCGCGCCTATGTCGGCGCGTTCAACTTCAAGGGTGCCGACCAGCAGAAGAATGTCGGCAAGCTGTCGGGCGGCGAGCGCAACCGCGTCAACATCGCCAAGATGCTCAAGCGCGGCGGCAACGTGCTGCTGCTCGACGAGCCGACCAACGACCTAGACGTCGAAACCTTGGGTGCGCTCGAAGAAGCGATCGAGAATTTCGCCGGCTGCGCCGTGGTCATCAGCCACGACCGCTTCTTCCTCGATCGGCTGGCGACGCACATCCTGGCGTTCGAGGGCAACAGCCATGTCGAATGGTTCGAAGGCAATTTCGAATCGTATGAAGAAGACAAGCGCCGCCGTCTGGGTGATGCGGCGGATCGGCCGACGGCGCTGGCGTACAAGAAGCTGACACGCTGAGATTGAAAAAGGCTCCGCCGTCATGTGACGACGGAGCCTTTTTGCAGCCCGATGGAGGGGTGATCAGGCCGCTATGCGGTGAACCGCTTGGTGAACCCTTTCACCGGCTGGCCCGCTTCGACATAGGCTTCGACATGGTCGACCCGCGCCAATGGCGGGCCTGCGCGGCATGCCTCGACCAGCGAGGCGACCGCATCCTCCTCCCCGGACGCCAATATCTCGACCGTGCCGTCGTTGCGGTTGCGCACCCAGCCGGTGACCCCCAAGGACTGTGCCTTGCGGATGGTAAAATCCCTGAAGCCGACCTGGTGCACTTTACCCGACACCACGACCCGCTGCATTATCCCCATAAACGACCACCCTTTTGACGCGACCGTGGGGTTGATCCCCATCAATCGCGGAGATTCTAACACCGGCGGCAGCGAACCGTAGCTTTATGATCCGCAGCCTGGCGTGTCGGCGGGGCAATCCGGCGGCGACTGCCGCGAATTTGCGCCGAACCGAAAGAGGCAGCTAGCAAGGGCAAGCGAAATCAGGAGGATATGTGCCGATATTCCCGGCCTTGCTGATCTGGTCGACGGCCATGGCGACGCCGGCGGAAAATCCGCCGTCGATCGACGGCGCGCTGCTGCCGGTTGGCGATGCTTGCTACACCGTCCCAGCTTCGAAGCAGGGTAAATCCGCAGGCAATATCCTGCGCCGCGTCGAGCGGATCGACGACAAACGGCTGATGATCACCATCGCCTCGCGCTTCAACGGCGGCCCGCTGCTGACCAGCCGGATCGAGGTGGCGTTTCCCAGCCTGCAGCCGACCCGCACGATCGAGGAAACCGACGGCAAGACCGACCTGTCGGTGCGCTATCGCGACGGCAAAGCGCGCGGGACGGTCACCGGCGAGGATGGACGACGGCAAACGACGACCGTTCCGCTGCCCGGGCCGGTATGGGACGAGGAGACGATCGACTTCGTCCTGACCGCATTGCCGCTGGCCGAGGGCGCGCACTTCGAATTGCCTGTGTTCCATTTCGGCCGCGGACCCGGCGTGGCGAGGATCGACGTCCAGCGCTCCATTTCGGCGGAGGGACTCGGCGGCCCGATACCCGCCTGGGAAATCGAGGGCAGCATGCGATCGGATATGACGATCACCTTTCTCGTCGCGAAGGCCGATCGCCGGCTGCTCGCGGTCGACGTGGGCGGCGTGCGCTCGGCCCTGGGCGGCGATTGTTCGGGGTTGAGCCGGTGAGAAAGCCGGAACCGTGCTTGACGCGCCAACCGCGCTTTCATAGCTGACGCAACATGACCGTTCTGACTATTCTCGAAGTACCCGATCCCGGCCTGCGCGCCGTTGCCGCACCGGTCAGCGAGGTCGACGCGTCGATCCGCGCCACGCTCGCCGACATGTTCGAGACGATGTACGCCGCACGCGGCATCGGCCTCGCCGCGACCCAGGTCGGGATCGAAAAGCGCCTGGTCGTGATCGACCTGCAGGAGCCGGAGGAAGAAGGCGTTGAGCCGGTACGCAAGCCGGTCGCGTTCGTGAACCCCGAACTGCTCTGGGTCAGCGACGAGATGGCGGTTTATAACGAAGGCTGCTTGTCGATCCCCGAGCAATATGCCGAGGTCGCGCGTCCGGCGCGATGCCGCGTGAAATGGCTCGACGGCGACGGCAAGCCGCATGAGGAAGAGATGGACGGCCTGATGGCGACGTGCATCCAGCACGAAATCGACCATTTGAACGGTGTGCTGTTCACCGACCATATCTCGCGGCTCAAGCGCGACATGATCATGAAGAAGCTGGCCAAGGCGCGGAAGGCGGCTTGATCACCGTCGAAGGCGGCTGCCATTGCGGCCATGTCCGCTTCGAGGTGCGGCTCGAACACCGCGAGGTTGAACTGCTCGATTGTGACTGCTCTGTCTGCAAGATGACCGGCTATCTGCACCTGATCGTGCCCGAGCCTCGTTTTCGCCAGACTGAGGGTCATGGCGACCTAACGCTCTATCGCTTCGGCTCGGGGCGAGCGCGGCACTTGTTCTGCCAGCATTGCGGGATCAAGAGCTTCTACCGTCCGCGCTCGCATCCCGAAGCGATCAGCGTGAACTGGCGGTGCCTCGACGAAGATCACGGCCTGACTGCGACGATCATGCCGTTCGATGGGGTGTATCCCTGAAACCGTCATGCCAGCGAAAGCTGGCATCTCAAGCCGCATCGGCTAGCCTGGCGGCATGGCGAAGGGCGGCAAGACCTACGGCTTTGGAGGGCGCGGCCGCAATCCGGCATTTTGTTCACGCAAAGACGCCAAGGCACGAAGATGATTCACGCGGAGGCGCGGAGAAAAGAGTTTTTGCGCGCAGAGGCGCCGAGAGCGCAGAGGTTTTATTTGAGCTTCGCAAGGCGAAGCTCTCGGCTGATTGCCTTGGCTCACCACAAGCATTGACAACTCAGCGCCCTCTGCGCCTCTGTGCGAGCCATCTTCGTGCCTCCGCGCCTCCGCGTGAATCGAACAAGCCAGGACAACGAACCGACGCGGCTCGCTCTCAGAATAGCCCTTCGATCGCTCCCGACGGGCCGATCCTGATCCCCTCCGCCGCAGGCACGCGGGGCAAGCCCGGCATGGTCATGATCTCGCCGCAGATCGCGACGACGAAGCCGGCGCCGGCGGCCAGCCGCACTTCGCGCACCGGAACGATATGGCCGACCGGCGCGCCCAGTTTCGCAGGATCGGTGGAGAAACTGTACTGCGTCTTCGCCATGCAGACGGGCAGGTGCCCGTATCCGGCTTCCTCCCAGCGGTTCAGCTGCGCCAACACGCTCGGCTCGGCGGTGGCATGTTCGGCGCGATAGAGGCGCGTCGCGACGGTGTTGATCTTGTCGAACAGCGGCATCGCATCATCGTAGAGCGGCGCGAACTGCGCCCCGCCGCCATCCGCCAGCGCGGCGACGTGATGCGCCAGCGCTTCGGCGCCCACGCTGCCATCGGCCCAATGCGTGCACAGGATCGCTTCGCAGCCGTTGGCGGCAGCGATCTCGTGCACGACGCGCATCTCGTCCTCGGTGTCGCTGTCGAAGCGGTTGATCGCGACGACCACGGGGACACCGAATTGGCGGACATTCTCCAGGTGCCGCGCGAGATTGACCCCGCCGCGGCGTACTGCCTCGGGATCAGGCAGGCCGAGATCTGCCTTGGCGGTCCCGCCATTCATCTTGAGCGCGCGGATCGTCGCGACGACCACCGCCGCGGCGGGTTTGAGATCCGCCTGGCGGCATTTGATGTCGAAGAATTTCTCCGCGCCCAGATCGGCACCGAACCCGGCTTCGGTCACGACATAATCGGCCAGGCCAAGCGCGGTATTGGTCGCGATCACCGAATTGCAGCCATGGGCGATATTGGCGAACGGACCGCCATGGATCAGCGCCGGATTACCCTCCAGGGTCTGGACGAGGTTGGGCTTGATCGCCTCGGCCAGCAGCACCGCCATGGCGCCGTCGGCCTTCAGGTCGCGGGCGGTGACCGGCTGGCGATCGCGGGTATAGGCGACGACGATCCGGCCGAGCCGCGCCTCCAGGTCCTCTAAGTCCTCGGCCAGGCACAGGATCGCCATCACTTCGCTCGCAACGGTGATGTCGAACCCGCTCTCGCGCGGGAAACCGTTGGCGACGCCGCCCAGCGATTGGGCGATGTCACGCAGCGCTCGGTCGTTCATGTCGAGCACGCGCCGCCAGACGATGCGACGCACATCGATATCGAACGCATTGCCCCAGTGGATATGATTGTCGATCATCGCCGCGAGCAGATTGTGCGCGCTGGTGATGGCGTGAAAATCGCCGGTGAAATGGAGGTTGATATCCTCCATCGGCACCACTTGCGCATAGCCGCCGCCGGTCGCGCCGCCCTTGGTGCCGAAGCACGGTCCCAGGCTCGGCTCGCGCAGCGCCAGCATCGTCTTCTTGCCGATCCGGTTGAGCGCATCGGCGAGCCCGACCGACGTGGTCGATTTGCCTTCGCCGGCAGGGGTCGGACTGATCGCGGTGACCAGGATCAATTTGCCGAGGTCCCGCGGTACCGGCAGGTGTTCGCGGATCAGCTTGGCCTTGTATTTGCCGTAAGGCTCGACCGCGTCGATCGGAATGCCCGCTTTGTCGGCGATCTGCTGGATGGGGCGGAGCGTCGCGGCGCGCGAAATCTCGATATCGGAGAGCATGCGCACGGCCTTAGCCGCGCACGACACCTGTCGTCACCCCGCCGACGTAACGAAATTGGGGCAAACCAAATTCCCCTCCCGCTTGTGTGTTCCAGGGGAGCAGTCAGGGGAGGTGTTCGCCTAACCTCGCTCATCGACCGTCATGTCGCCAAAACCGTCATGCCAGCGAAAGCTGGCATCTCAAGCAATCTCGGTTAGCGCCAAATTCCCCTCCCGCAGCCGCGAGGGGAGTTGGAGGCGGCTCGAACACGCCTTTCGGATGTAACCAAATTGGGACTGTCCCCGCATCGTCGTTCGATCTATGTTCCGGTCGTTGACTGAGTTTCACGGGTGAATTGTGGTTGAACTGTTGATCGTTGCATTGGGAGCGCTCGTCGTCGGACTGGTGATCGGCTGGCTGGTCGCGTCGCGCCGCGGCGTGGCCGAACTGGCCGCTGCCAGGGTCCATGCCGATCAGCACGATCTGACGCGCCGGCAATTGATCGCCGTGACCGCCGAACGCGACACGACGATGCGCGCGCTCGACGCGCACCAAGCCGCTTCGCGCGAGCGCGAGGTGGCGTTCGAGGCGCGGCTGGCCGAGATCGTCGCGGCGAAGGACGCGCTTGCCGCGCAATTCGCCGAGGTCGGGCAGCGCCTGCTCGACGATGCCCAGACCAAGTTCCTGCAGCGCGCCGATGAGCGGTTCAAGGAATCGGAGGCGACCAGCGGTCAGCATCTCCGCGCCTTGCTCCAGCCGGTCCATGAGCGTCTGCAGCGCTATGAAGAAGGCGTGGCCAAGGTCGAGGCCGATCGCCGCGACGCGTTCGGCACGCTCCACGGCCAGATCGAAGCGATGCGGGTGGGGCAGGAATCGGTCCGCTCCGAAGCCTCCAAACTGGTCAATGCGCTGCGCAACGCGCCCAAGGCGCGCGGGCGCTGGGGCGAGCAGCAATTGCGCAACGTGCTCGAGACGTGCGGGCTGAGCGAGCATGCCGATTTCCAGGCGGAAGTCAGCGTCGACGATGGCGAGGGCGGGCGGCTCAGGCCCGACGTCATCATTCGCGTACCCGGCGGAAATGCGCTGGTGATCGACGCCAAGGTGTCGCTCAACGATTATCAGGACGCGTTCGGCGCGATCGACGATGCGGAACGGGCGGCCGGACTGGTGCGCCACGCAGCGTCGATGCGCGCGCACGTCCAGGCACTTGGCGCCAAGGCCTATTGGACGCAGTTCGACGATGCGCCCGATTACGTGATCATGTTCGTGCCGGGCGAGCATTTCCTGTCCGCCGCGCTCGAACAGGATCCGACCTTGTGGGATTTTGCGTTCGATCGCCGTGTGTTGCTGGCGACGCCGACCAATTTGATCGCGATCGCGCGGACCGTCGCCGCGGTCTGGCGGCAGGAGAAACTGGCGGGCGAGGCGCGCCAGATCGCCGAGCTGGGCAAGGAACTCTATGCCCGCCTGTCGGTGATGGGCGGCCATGTCGCGCGGCTGGGACGCAATATCGGGCTCACCAACGATGCCTATAATGCGTTCGTCGGCAGCCTGGAGACGCAAGTGCTGACCCAGGCCAAACGGTTCGAGGATTTCAATATCGACACTGGCGGGCGGGCGATCGAGTCGCCGCCGATGGTCGAGCAATCGCCGCGCCCGCTGGTCAAGCTTGCGTCGGTCGGCGAGATAGGGGATCGTTCGTCCGAGGGGTGATCCTCGTACCTGTTGGGGAGCGGGTCGATGACGAAAATGGCCGGTTTGCTGGTTGCGGCGATGCTGGCGATGCTGGCGGCGTTGCCCGCCACCGCCGCAGGGCAGGATAAAGACCGCGACTCCGCCGCGGAGGCAACGATCAGCCAGGCTCTCTCCGCGGTCGAGGCCGGGAATCCGGCGCGAGCATTGGCGATGGTCGAGCCGGTCGTCGCGTCGTTCGAGAAGGAATTTTCGGGCGAGAAGCGTCACATCTTCTGCTCGCAAACAGCCGAACAGGATGGCTATTATCTGACCACGGCCGACGGCGGGGCGGACAATGTCCGTCTCGTGACGGTGACATGGTGCGATGCGCTATATGTCAAAGCATTCGCCCTGGTCGATCTCGGTCGCCTCGACGACGCCCAATCGGCGTATGAGAGATTGATTACGTTCGCGCCGAAGCACTCCAGGTATCTCAATGAGTTGGCCTACGTTCTTCTCAAGAAGAAGGAATGGCAGCGCTCTATCGACACCTATAATAGCGCCGAGGCTGCGGCGCCTTTCACTCCCAAGCGGCGGGATTACGAAAGATGTGTGTCGTTTCGCGGGATCGGTTACGATCTCGTCGAACTCGGACGGCTCGACGATGCCGAAGCCTCCTATCGCAAATGCCTGGCGATCACCCCGGACGAGCCCAAGTCGCTGGGCGAGATCGAATATATCAAGGAACAGCGCAAGAAGACGACCTGATACGCGATCACCGGCGATGGTGGGCTAGGACTTCATAGGCCATGACCGCGGTCGCGACCGCCGCGTTCAGGCTGTCGGCCTTGCCCAGCATCGGCAATTTGACCAGCAGATCGCATTCCGCCTCATATGCGTCAGGCAAGCCCTGGGCCTCGTTGCCAGTGAGCAGGAAGGTCGGCGCCTGATAGGCCGCACCGCGATAATCGTGGTCGGTCTGCAAGCTGAGCCCGACGAGTTGCCCGGGGCCGGAGCGCAACCAACGCAGGAACTCGTCCCAGCGCGCCTGGGCGATCGGTATCGTGAACAGCGCGCCCATGCTCGCCCGCACTGCCTCGACCGAAAAGGGATCGACGCACTCGTCGACCAGGATCAGCCCCCCGGCGCCGACCGCGTCGCCGGTGCGCAGGATGGTGCCGAGATTGCCTGGATCGCGTAGCCGCTCGGCGACCAGCCAGATCGGTGATGTGGAGCGATCGAGCGCGTCGAGCGGTGTGGTGAATTCGGGAAAGACGCCGACCACCGCCTGCGGATTGTCCTTGCCGGAGAGTTTGGACAAGATGTCGTGACTGGTTTCGATCGCTTCGCCGCCGGCGGCTTCCACGGCCTCGACCAAGGCGAGGACCAGCGGATGCCGCGCGCTATCTGCGGCAAAGAACAGATATTCCGGCAGACGCCCCGCTTCGCGAGCTTCGGTCAGGATGCGCAGCCCCTCGGCCAGGAACAGCCCTTCGGCCTTGCGATGCTTCTTGTCGCGCAAGGAGCGGACGCGCTTGACCAGCGTGTTGGAGAAAGCGGTGATCTCGCGGGGCATGATGAAACCTAACGCATTGCGGCGTGGCAAAGCCACGCCGTCGGTCGTCGTTGCACGACGCCGGCCGGAGCGGCGCCGTTCGGCGACATAGCGCCGCTATGTCGCCTGCGCTCGCTCAATCCTCGCCGAACTTAGCCTCGACCAGCTCGCACAAGGCACCCACAGCGCCTTCCGCGCCATCACCATCGGCGCTGATCGTAATCGTGTCGCCCATCGCCGCGCCGAGCATCATCAGGCCCATGATCGAGGTCCCGGTGACCGCCGGACCATCCTTGACGACCTGGATTTCGACCGGCTGAGTCGAGGCGAGGGTGACGAACTTGGCTGAGGCGCGCGCATGCAGGCCGCGCTTGTTGACGATCTGCACCGTGCGGCTGATCGCCGGCATCAGGCAGCGGCCTCGCCGAGCGCCTCTGATGCCACCGCGATATATTTCCGACCCGCCTCGCGCGCGGCGATCACCGCGTCCACGACCTTCATCGATTTGCGCGCCGAGGCGAGGCGGATCAGCATCGGCAGGTTGATTCCCGCGATCACTTCGACCCGGCCGCGCTCAAGCAGCGAGATTGCGAGGTTCGACGGCGTGCCGCCGAACAGGTCGGTCAGGACGATCACGCCCTTGCCGTCATCGACCTTGCCGATCGCCGCGGCGATGTCGGCGCGGCGCGCTTCCATATCGTCGTCAGGGCCGATCGCGATCGCCTCGACGCGCTCCTGCGGACCCACGACATGTTCCATTGCGGTCACGAATTCGGACGCGAGCCGTCCATGCGTCACCAAAACAAGACCGATCATGCGTTGCTTACTATCCCAAACCCGTCCGCGGCGCACCCTCCAAGGAGTCCTGCGGTGCCGCCCCTAGATCTCGATGGGTGACCGTGGGCGAAAACCCGGCGTCGCGCAACCGCTTCGCGACCCGTTCCGCGACATGGACCGAGCGATGGCGACCACCCGTGCATCCGAAGGCTATGGTTACATAGGATTTTCCCTCGGCCCGGTAACGTGGGAGGAGAAGCAGGAGCAGATCCTCGATCTGCTTCATGGCGTCATCATAGGCCGGATCCGCGGCGACATAGGCCGCTACATCGGCATCGAGTCCCGTCCCGGGGCGCAATTTCTCGTCCCAATGCGGATTGCGCAGGAATCGCATGTCGAACACCAAATCGGCGCTGCGCGGGACGCCGCGCGCAAAGCCGAACGACATCACCGACAGAGTCGGCTCGCCGAGACCGTCGCCGCCGAAGGTCGTACGCACTTGCTGCGCCAGCTCGTTTGACGACAGATCGGTCGTGTCGATCAGCCGGTTGGCCCAGCGCCGAAGCGGGGCGAGCAATTCGCGTTCGCGTGCGATGCCGTCGCTCGCCGGACGATCCAGCGCGAGCGGATGGCGCCGCCGGGTCTCGGCATAACGCCGCTCGAGTTCGGCACCGCTGCAATCGAGGAACAGGGTGCCGATATCATAGCCATGTTCGGCACGCAGCTTCTTGATGCGTTTGACGATGCTGTCGGGGTCGAAATCGCGAGTCCTGGCGCCGATTCCGACCGCGAGCGGCGACTCGCTTTCGGTACTTTCCGACAAGGGCGTGCTTAGCAACCGGTCGAGCAGCCGGAGCGGCAGATTGTCGACGGTTTCCCAGCCGAGATCCTCGAGCGTCTTGAGTACGGTCGACTTGCCGGCGCCGGACAGGCCGGTGACGAGCAATATCTCCTTGGCACGAGTCACGCCGTGGTGCCGACCAGGTGCCGCAACGCGAGTTCGACCTTGATCGGCGCCGACGCGCTATGCGGATCGATCGCCACTTCGCGGATATCGATCCCGGCGATGCGGCGCACCTCATCGGCCAGCGGCATGCGCGCGGGCGCATCGGTCAGCTGAACGAGCAGGGCGACGGGCACTTTCGCGACATGCGGCATCGGCAGGACACCCAGTCCGCGGACCTCGATTTGGCCGGCGATCGTGTCGGGCGGCGAGGCGATCAATTCGCGGCCGGCGCGCTGAAGCAACGTGTAATCGTCGCTGATCAGCATGGCGCCGCGATCGATCAGGCGCAGCGCGAGGTCGGACTTGCCGGCCCCCGATTCCCCTTCGATCAATATGGCGCGCCCATCGATGGCGACGCTGGAGACGTGGAGCGTTTCGAATGAGAGCCCGGTCGCGATGGCTGCCTCCCTAGCTTGGGGCGAGCGGTAGCCGGACGACGAATCTGGCCCCACTCAGACGGTCTTCACGCGATTCGACCGCGATAATGCCCTGATGCCCTTCGACGATCGTCCGCGCAATGGCGAGCCCTAGCCCGGAATGCTTGCCGAATTCCTCATTTTCCGGGCGAATCGACTGGAAACGGCGAAACACCGCCTCACGCGCTTCTTCTGGAACGCCGGGGCCTTCGTCCTCGACGCGGATCACCAAATCGTCATCGGCCAGCGTCGCGCCGACCGTGATCAGGCCATTGTCGGGAGAGAAGGACACGGCATTGTCGAACAGATTCTCGAACACCCGTTCCAGCCGGGCACCTTCGCCCATCACTAGCGCTCCGCCGCGCACGCGATCGTCGAACCGGATCCGCACACCGCGAGCGATCCCGCGCGTGACGCGCTGTTCGATCAGGGCGGCGAGCATCGCCAGCACGTCGACCGCGTCGAACTTGGCGCGGCTGAGCTGCGCATCGAGCCGCGACGCTTCGGAGATATCGGTGATCAGCCGGTCGAGCCGGTGAACGTCGTCGCGCACGATAGCCAGCAACCGCTCCTGCAGCGCCGGATCCTTGACGTTCGCCAGCCCGTCGACCGCCGATCGCAGCGAGGCGAGGGGGTTCTTCATCTCGTGCGTGACATCGGCGGCGAACGCTTCGGTGGCATCGATCCGTGCCCGCAGCGCCTGGCTCATGTCGCTAAGCGCGCGGGCCAGGCTGCCGATCTCATCCCGGCGCGACGGGAGGCGAGGGACCACGACCTCCCGCGCGCGCCCGAGCCGGACGCGAACCGCCGCCCGGGCCAGCCGGCGCAACGGCCGCACGATCGTCCGCGCCAGGAACAGCGACAGGAAGATCGACACCAGAGTGACGATCGCCAGCACAATTCCCAGCCGGAAGCGTTCGAGACGCACCGTCTGGGTCACGTCGCGGGCATTGACCGTGGTCATCACGACCTCGCCGTCGCCCAGGCCCGCTGCCGCGGTGATGACCGGCGTGCGGTCGGGTGCGCGCCACACCGTTGCCGGCGCGGCTAGCATGGTGCGCGCGGTGCGCACGTCGGGCCATTCGGTGCCGGCCTTGCGCTCGCGATAGAGCGGCGCGCGCGGGGCGTTGACCACGGTATCGATGATCGCATCCAGAAAGCGCGCCGCTTGCAGGCCCCAACCTTCCTTGCTCGGATCGATCAGGACGAAATTGCGCAGCCCCATCGCGCGCGTATCGGCGATCGGCGTACCGTCCGCGGCGAACAGCCGGATACGCGTATCGGTATCGCGGGCGAGGCGCAGCGCCAGGTCGTTGCGGTGATCGGCCGGCGTCGACACCATCGCCGCCGCGATCAGCCGCGCCTCGCGACTCGCCTGGGCGGTGCGGTTGTCGAGAATCCGCGTCCGGTACGAATCGAGATAGAAGAACCCGCCCGCGAGCAGCGCCAGCGCGAAGATGTTGAGCGCGAGAATGCGTGCGGTGAGCGAAATCCGACCCGACCATCTCAGCGTCAGGTCACGGCCTTCACCCTCCGCTTCACTCCTCCGAGAAGCGGTAGCCGGCGCCATAGAGCGTTTCGATCGCATCGAATTCGGCATCGACCTCGCGGAACTTGCGCCGGACGCGCTTGATATGGCTGTCGATCGTCCGATCGTCGACATAGATGTCGTCTTGGTAGGCCGCGTCCATCAACTGGTTGCGCGTCTTGACCACGCCGGGCCGCTGCGCGAGCGCCTCGAGGATCAGGAATTCGGTCACCGTCAACGTCACATTGTCGCCGGCCCAGGTCACGCGATGGCGCGCGGGATCCATCTGCAGCCGGCCGCGGTCGATCGCGGTTTCGGCGGGCGCCTCGTCACCGCCGGCGCTGGCATGGCTCAGCTCGGTCCGGCGCAGGATCGCGCGGATGCGGGCAATCAGCAGGCGCTGGCTGAACGGCTTGGCGATATAATCGTCCGCGCCCATCGCGAGCCCCAGCGCCTCGTCGAGCTCGTCATCCTTGCTGGTCAGGAAAATGACCGGGACCTGGTTCTTCTCGCGGAGCCGCCGCAACAGCTCCAGCCCGTCCATCCGCGGCATCTTCACGTCGAAGATCGCCAGGTCCGGCGGATTGTCGACCAGCGCCTTCAACGCGGTTTCGCCGTCCGAATAGACCCGGGTCAGGAAACCCTCGGCCTGGAGGGCGATCGACACCGAGGTCAGGATGTTGCGGTCGTCGTCGACGAGCGCGATGGTGGCCGTCATCGCCGGACATGTCCCAAACTGATTGATCGGAACGAGTAGGGCGTGTGGGTGCGAGTGGCAATGGCTTGGGTGGGCGACGATGATATGGACGTGGTTGGGCATCAGGCGATAAGCCCATATTTGAGCGCCCGCCCGTCGCGCGGCTTCGGCCAGAAGATCGCGGTAGAGGACGTGGTCGGCATCCTCGAAGAACACCTGCTGGAGGCGATTGCCGCGTTGCGTCACGTGATACGGATAGCCGGGCAGCACGAGGCGAGGAAGACGAGCCATGGTACGGCGATAGCCCATGCCGGCCGCGTGCGGCGGCGAACTGACTCCAATTTGGTGCTTTTAGTAAACTGGAACCATAATTCTTAGTAAACTGGAACCATAATTCTCAAATCTCACTCGATTATTTGGTATTCGCATGGTTTTCCCAGGCCTCTAACAACCCTGCTGCTTTTGACCAAAGTTCTGGGAGGTGCTTTATCTTGCTATCCCTAAATCTCACTGCGCAAATCAAACCCTTCCAAGAAACTATGGACGTGCACAATCCATCGCGACCATCGTTAATAGATGAGCATGAAGCTACCGTGATAGGAGGGCGGACCGAACCATCGCTCTGATACTCCCACTCGAATGTTATACCTTCATGTGGAAATACCTTCCTAAGCACCGTCAGGTCTATACTATCTTTTGAACCAAGGCATGCCGCTGATAGCATATTTGAAGTAGGCGGCGTTGCCGGGTGGCAAGACACCGATGATGACTCAACGGTTACGATATTCCGTTCATAAATCGGAGCATCTGGATTCGCTACGAATGATAGACTGGTAAGTTTACTGCCAGGAATCCACGGCAACGAATCTCGTAATAGATACTTTTCGGGAACGTTGAAAGTATGTTGATCAATGACGACTTTCCTTTTCGTATGAAGGTCGCACCCACTACCGGTAGCCATGATTATTATCCCGATTATCGGGAGACCCAAGCCCGCCTTCACAACCGACACCCTGCCCAGCCGGTAAGTAAATTAGTTAATTCCGGACTTCCAAGAGCGAGCGCACCACCGAACGTCATTGCTGGCAGCCCGTGGGCGTTAAACACGGCTGCATGGTAAGCGGCTATATCATCTACCGTTGGGCTACCAAACTGATCGATCGCTGTAACATGCGCCTGCATTAGCTCAACTCCAATCTGTTGGAATTACGAATTACGGTTCCACTTTACTAAATACACGAAACTTTTGGCTTCCGGCCGCGCTTCTACGGCGCAAGCTTCCGACCGGTTCGTTTCTCGATCTCCTCGATCCAATCGCGCGCGCCGATCGGCCGGCCAATTGTCTTCGACCTTCGCAGCGCTTGCCGGGCGTCTGTATAGTCAGCGGACGCTCCACCAAGGCCAATCCTCCCGCGATCGACCGGCCGCTAGAGTTGGGCCATAGTGGATGAACAGCGGCAACTCATAGTCGGTCCAAACCTAGACAAGCGAAACCTTTGCGCCGGTAATCCATTAGCCCATTTGACGGGCGCATAGAGCGGTTCTATGCGCCCCTCTTAACGAGGATGCATACGTATGCGGGATCAACCCGCAACGGTCTATATTCGGAGGAAGAATGATCGATCGAGTCCCGACGCAGGGGCTGGACGCGCAGGGTATCGCCACTGCCGCCAAGCTCTACTGGAATCTGGAAACGGCCCCGCTCGTCGAGCACGCCATCGCCCGTGGAGAAGGGCATCTCGCCGCCGAGGGGCCGTTGGTGGTCGCCACCGGACGCCACACCGGGCGATCGGCGCAGGACAAGTTCATCGTCCGCGATGCGGAAACCGACTCGACCGTGTGGTGGGGCAAGACCAACAAGGCGATGAGCCCCGACGCGTTCGCGGCGCTCAAGGCCGACTTCCTCGCCGAGCTCGCGAACCGGGATACGTTGTTCGTCCAGGATCTGTACGGCGGATCGCAGCCGTCGAACCGGGTCAACGTGCGCGTCATTACGCAATATGCCTGGCACAGCCTGTTCATCCGCACGATGCTGGTCCGCCCGGCGGCGCACGAGCTCGCGGGCTTCGCCGCCGACTACACGATCATCGACCTGCCGAGCTTCCGCGCCGATCCCGTGCGCCATGGCTGCCGCACGGAAACGGTGATCGCGGTCAATTTCAGCGAGAAGCTGATCCTGATCGGCGGCACCGAATATGCCGGCGAGATGAAGAAGTCGGTGTTCGGGCTCCTCAACTATCTGCTCCCGGTCAAGGGCATCATGCCGATGCATTGCTCGGCCAATATCGGGCCCGAAGGTGGCTCGGCGGTGTTCTTCGGGCTGTCGGGGACCGGCAAGACGACCTTGTCCGCCGATGCCAGCCGCACGCTGATCGGTGACGACGAGCATGGCTGGTCGGACGACGCCGTGTTCAATTTCGAGGGCGGCTGCTACGCCAAGATGATCCGCCTGTCGGCCGAGGCCGAGCCGGAGATCTACGCGACCACCAAGCGTTTCGGCACGGTGCTCGAGAATGTCGTGATGGATCCGGAGACGCGAATTCTCGACCTCGACGACAACAGCCTCGCCGAGAATTCGCGTGGCGCCTATCCGATCGACTTCATCCCCAATGCGTCTGCTGCCAATATGGGGCCGGTGCCGCGCAACATCGTGATGCTGACCGCCGACGCGTTCGGCGTGCTGCCGCCGATCGCCAAGCTCACGCCGGACCAGGCGATGTACCACTTCCTGTCGGGCTATACCGCCAAGGTCGCGGGCACCGAGATCGGCGTCACCGAGCCAGAAGCGACCTTCTCGACCTGTTTCGGCGCGCCGTTCATGCCGCGCCACCCCTCCGTATATGGCAATCTGCTCAAGGAGCGGATCGCCAAAGGCGGGGTCGATTGCTGGCTGGTCAATACCGGCTGGACCGGCGGCAAATACGGCGTCGGCAAGCGCATGCCGATCAGGGCGACGCGTGCACTGCTCAATGCCGCGCTCGACGGCAGCCTGAACGACGCCGAGTTCCGCACCGATCCCAATTTCGGGTTTCAGGTGCCGGTGGCGGTGCCGGGTGTCGACGGCGCGATCCTCGATCCACGCGAGACCTGGCCGAACAAGGCCGAATATGACGCGATGGCGGCGAAGCTGGTCGATCTGTTCGTCGAGAATTTTGCTCAATTCGCGGATCATGTCGACGAAGGGGTGCGACAATCCGCGCCCCGAACTCCCGCCACCGCAGAATAGGGCTCGGCATTCGGTCGGGCCTCCCCAAAGGAAGCCCGACCAATGACCGACCATGAGATCCGATTCTTTGCCGATGATGCCGCCGTCCGCCATGTGGGGAAGGGCCTGCTCGCGCGCACGCTTCCCAAAGCCGAATGGACGCATGAGGCGCATCTCGCCGCCTGCCTGTGGTTGCTGACCGAGCGGCCCGATATCCTTGTCGAGCGCGATCTGCCCGCGATCATCTCAAGCTATAACGAGGCGGTTGGCGGCGTGAACGACGCTACCCGGGGTTATCATCACACCATCACGATGACCTATGTCGCGGCGATACGCGGCTTTCTGTCGCGTGCGCCGGCCGGCCTTTCGCTGGCAGGATGCGTCAATGCGCTGTTGAACGCACCGGAAGGCCGGCGCGATTGGCCGCTGCGCCATTATTCCCGCGATACATTGTTTTCGGTGGAGGCGCGGTTGGGATATGTGCCGCCCGTTCTGGACGGGGACGAACAATAGGAAGACATGAAAGCTATGGAGTCGCAGCAATATTGGTCGGAAGGATGCCTTCTCCTTCCAGGCCTTTTTCCGCGGGACATGCTGGCGATGTTCTATCAGCAGCTGCACGCCGACCTGGTCGGTGAGCATGGATCGCTGCGCAATTTCACCGCGCGCGGGCCGCTGATCAGCAAGGATGCGATCGAAGTCTATTCGATGCAATATGCGCCGATGCGCGCCTTCCTCTGGGGGCTTACGCCGATGATCGCCGCGACGGTCGAGCGGACCTTGTTGCCGACCTACGCCTATCTGCGCGTCTATCAACAGGGCGATGTGTGCCGCGTTCACACCGACCGCCAAGCATGCGAGCACAGCCTGTCGCTCACCATTGCCTATGGCGAGAACCGGCCATGGGCGCTGTCGGTAGGCAGCGACCGGATCGACCAGCCCAGGCCGGTCGTGGTCGACGATTTCGAGGGCGCGCCGTTCATCTCGCTGCCGATGGCGGTCGGCGATGGCGTTCTCTACCAGGGCGTGCATCATCGCCACGGCCGGCTCGATCCGAACCCGAACAGTTGGTCCGCCCATCTGTTCCTGCACTGGATCGATGCGAACGGCCGCTATTGCGACGAAGCGTTCGATCGCCCGGCGATCGAGCGCGCACGGTCACAACAAGTGGGTTAGAGACTCGTTTTCAGCTTCGCTGGAGCGGGCCGGCGCCGCACCTGCTTCAGCTTTGCTGAAACAAACTCCAGGGGATCGAGCTTCCATTCCGCATTGTTGCGCGGCCGGGACAGGCTAAAAGAGGGAAAGTGGGAGTCGTTCCACTCCCGCATTGGTGAAAGGAATATCCATGTCGTTGCTCGATGGCATTCTCTCGCAGGTCAGCGGAAACGCCGACATCCAGAACCTCGCCGCCAAGGTCGGGATCACGCCAGAACAGGCCGAAAGCGCGGTCATGGCGCTGGCCAAGTCGCACACCGACCCGGGCGACACGGTTGAAGGCGCGGCGGCATCGACCGGCCTCGGCTCCGACGTGTTGAGCCAGATTGTCGGCCATATCGGCGGCGAGGGCTCGCTCGGTCAGTTCGCGACGCTGATCAATGGCGCCGAAAATTCGGGCATCCTGGGCCAGCTCGGCGGCTTTGCCTCGGGTCTGTTCGGCGGCAATAAGGCCTGAGGTTTTAGGGCCTGAGGTTTTTTCGGGCTCAGGCGAGCTCGACCGACAACACGCTCCCGGTGGCGCCCGTGATCCGCACGAGCGCCCCGGCGGGCGCATCGGGTCCCGTGGCGCTCCAGGCGCCGTCGCCTACCTTGACCCGGCCTTCGCCCGCGACGATCGCCTCGCAGACCTCGACAGTTTTGCCGATCAGCTTGGCCGTGCGGTCGTTCAGTCCGTGCGACGTCGCGGTCGATGGACTGCGATGATACCAACGCCGGCCGATCACCACGGCCACCGCGCTGAACGCCGCGAACAACAGGGCCTGGGCGATCCAGCCCAGCCCAGGAATCGCCAGCACGACAAACCCCGTCAGCGCCGCGCCCGCGGCGATGAAGATCATGAAGAATCCCGGCGCGATCAGCTCCGCGATCGCCAATGCCAGTGCCGCGGCGAGCCATAAGGCGCCCAGGCTCCACTCCAATCCGAACAGCGTCATGATGATATTCCTATCGTGTCCGCGGCACCGAAGGGCTGCCCGGTGAGCCGGCGGAGGTGCCCAATGCGTCGCGCGCCAATTCGCCGATGCCGCCCAAGGTGCCCATCAATTGCGTCGCCTCGACCGGGAACAGGATCGTCTTGGCATTGGGTGAGGTCGCGAACAGGCCGATCGCCTCGACATATTTCTGCGCGATGAAATAGTTGATCGCCTGGGTGCTGCCACCCTCGATCGCGTCCGACACCATCTTGGTCGCGGTGGCTTCGGCTTGGGCGGAGCGTTCGCGTGCCTCGGCGTCACGGAAAGCGGCTTCCTTGCGGCCCTCGGCTTCGAGGATCTGCGCCTGTTTCTGGCCCTCGGCGCGGTTGATCTCGTTCTGACGGGCAGCTTCGGACTCGAGGATGGTCGCGCGCTTCTCGCGTTCGGCCTTCATCTGGCGAGTCATCGCGTTGACGATGTCGGCGGGCGGACGGATGTCCTTCAGCTCGACGCGGGTGATCTTGACGCCCCAGGCCTCGGTCGCGTGATCCACCACCGAGAGCAGGCGCGCGTTGATCTCGTCGCGCTTGGACAGCAATTCGTCCAGGTCCATCGAGCCCATCACCGTGCGCAAATTGGTCGTCGCCAGCTGCATGATCGCGACATAGAGGTCGCTGACCTCATAGGCTGCTTTCGCCGCGTCCAGCACCTGGAAGAACACCACCCCGTCGACCGCGACCATCGCATTGTCCTTGGTGATGATCTCCTGGCCGGGAATATCGAGGACCTGCTCCATCATGTTCACACGGCGGCCGATCCGGTCGAACATCGGCGTGATGAAGGTCAGGCCGGGTTGGGCGACATAGGTGAACTTGCCGAAGCGCTCGACGGTATATTGATAGCCCTGTCGTACGACCTTGATCGCGCTGAGAATGTAAATCAGCACGACGACCGCAACCAGCAATCCGATGATTGCACCCATCACAACTTCCCCCAACAGCCCTTTCGGCCAACGCCGAACTCATTGCGATACTAACAGATCGTGGGCGCCAATATAGCGAAATGCGACGCGATCTCCGCGCCCCTAGCTAATCCGGCGGCCCGCGTTTACATGGACCGCCAACCCGCGATTCGAGAGATTGGCGCTCCCCATGAATATCCGCCTCGGCCTGACCTTTGACGACGTATTGCTCGTACCCGGGGAGTCCGACGTGTTGCCGAGTGGGGCGGACACCAGCACGCGCCTGACGCGCGGCATTGCTTTGTCGATCCCGATCCTGTCCTCGGCGATGGATACGGTGACCGAAGCGGACATGGCGATCGTCATGGCGCAATTGGGCGGGATCGGCGTCCTTCACCGCAATCTGTCGGTTGAGGAACAGGTCGCCGCGGTCCGCGCGGTCAAGCGCTATGAAAGCGGCATGGTGGTCAACCCGATCACCATCGCGCCCGATGCGACTTTGGCCGAGGCGCAAGCGCTGATGGCGCATCATCGTATCAGCGGCATCCCGGTGACCGAGGCGGACGGCAAATTGGTCGGTATCCTGACCAACCGCGACGTGCGCTTCGCCGGCAATCCCAAGCAGCCGGTGTCCGAATTGATGACGAGGGATAATCTGGCGACCGCATCGATCGGCGTTCGGCACGAGGAGGCGCGGCATCTGTTGCATCAGCGCCGGATCGAGAAGCTGCTGGTGGTCGACGACAATTACAAATGCGTCGGGCTGATCACCGTCAAGGATATCGAAAAGGCGGTGACCTATCCCAATGCGACCAAGGACGAAGCGGGCCGGCTGCGGGTCGCCGCCGCGACCACGGTCGGCGACAAGGGGTTCGAACGCACCGCCGCTTTGGTCGATGCCGAGCTCGATCTGGTGGTGATCGACACCGCGCACGGTCATAACAAGGATGTCGCGCGCGCGGTTGAGCGGGTGAAGAAGCTGTCCAACTCGGTTCAGGTGATCGCAGGCAATGTCGCGACAGCGGAGGCGACGCGCGCGCTGATCGATGCCGGCGCGGACGGGATCAAGGTCGGGATTGGGCCGGGATCGATCTGCACCACGCGCGTCGTTGCCGGCGTCGGCGTGCCGCAGCTGACCGCGGTGATGGATTGCGCCGAGGAAGCGGCGAAGGCCGGCGTCCCGGTGATCGCCGATGGCGGCATCCGCACCTCGGGCGACATGGCCAAGGCGCTGGCGGCGGGCGCGTCGACCTGCATGATCGGCTCGCTGCTCGCCGGCACCGAGGAAGCGCCGGGGGACACCTTCCTGTACCAGGGCCGGGCGTATAAATCCTATCGCGGTATGGGCTCGGTCGGCGCGATGGGGCGTGGCTCGGCGGACCGCTATTTCCAGGGCGATATCAAGGACCAGATGAAGCTGGTGCCCGAAGGCATCGAAGGCCAGGTCGCGTTCAAGGGGCCGGCGCGCGACGTCATCCATCAGCTGGTCGGCGGCATCCGCGCGGCAATGGGCTATACCGGGTCGCGCACGATCGCCGACCTTCAGAAGCGCGCGCAATTCGTCCAGATCACCGGCGCGGGCTTGCAGGAAAGCCATGTCCACGACGTGACGATCACGCGCGAGGCGCCGAATTACCCGACACGATGACGCCGGGTGCACGCCTGGCGGCGGCGATCGAGTTGCTCGACGCCGTCATCGCCGCGGCGCGCGAAGGCGGCGCGGCCGCGGACACGCTGATCGCGCGCTATTTCTCGACGCGGCGCTATGCCGGGTCGAAGGACCGGCGTGCGGTGCGCGAGCTGGTCTACGAAGCCATTCGCCGCTTTGGCGAGCCGCCTCCCACGGGACGCGCCGCGATGGTTGCGCTCGCCGAGATCGATCCTGGGGTCGCCGCGCTGTTCGACGGCTCGGCGCATGCCCCGCCGGCGATCGATCCCGACGAACCCCGCGCGGTCGAAGCGCGCGTGCCGGGCTGGCTGGGCCGGCGATTGGCGGAATCTGGGCTGGACCCGGCCGACATCGCCAGCCTGATCGATCGCGCGCCGCTCGATCTGCGCGTCAACCGCTTGCGCGCGACGGCAGGCGAGTTGGCCGGCCAGTTCGCCGAGGCGCGCTTGGTCGACGGCGCGCCCGATGCGTTGCGTCTGCCGACCGGAACCATGGTCGACCAGATGCCGGCGTGGCAGGACGGCCTGATCGAGATCCAGGACGTCGGCAGCCAGATCGTCGCCGCGGCCGCGCGCGTAGAGCCTGGCATGCACGTGATCGACCTGTGCGCAGGCGCAGGGGGCAAGGCGCTCGCGCTGGCCGCGGCGATGGACAATCGCGGCACCGTGCTGGCGAGCGATGTCGATCGCGCGCGGTTGTCGCGGCTCGCGCCACGGGCCGAACGGGCAGGCGCGACGATCATCGAGACGCGGTTGCTAGACGGTGATCGCGAAGCTGCCGCGCTGGAGGATTGGACCGATCGCGCCGATGTCGTGCTGATCGACGCGCCGTGTTCGGGCACCGGCACGTGGCGGCGCAACCCGGAGGCGCGCTGGCGGCTGAGCCCGCCGCGGATTGATCGCTTGGCCGCGACGCAATCCCGCCTGCTCGATCTCGGCGCGACGCTGGTCCGCCCTGGCGGCGCGCTGGTCTATATCGTCTGTTCGCTGCTCGATGCGGAAGGGGCAGGGCAGATTGATCGTTTCCTCGCCGATCATCCCGGCTGGACCGCCGAAACGCCGATCGAGCAAGGGCGCTCGCGCGGCGCCGGCAAGCGGCTCACCCCGGCGCACGATGCGACCGACGGCTTTTTTGTCGCGCGCCTGATCCGGCCATGCTAGCCCATGGCATTGTGCCCCGTGTGGAGACGATCATGCGTTTTTCGCCCGTAGCGCTCGCAATCGCTTTGGCGGGATTGAGCGTTTCGACTTCCTTGCAAGGCCAGCGTGCCGACGCGCAAATCGACCCGCGGTCGATGGCATTGCTGATGCAAGGCCGTGCGGCCGCCGCGTCGGGAAACCTCGATGGCGCGACCGACCTGATCGAGACCGCGCTGGCGGTCGATCCGCGCAATCGCGCCGCGTTCCTGGAACTCGCGACGGTCGCGACGCGCCAGGGTCTGCCCGGCAAGGCGATCCGGCTGTACCGCGAAGCGCTGACGATCGAGCCGAATGACGTGACGGCGTTGCGCGGTCAGGGCGAAGCGCTGGTCGCCAAGGGGGCGATGGAAGCGGCGCGCGAGAATCTGACGCGGATCAAGACTTTGTGCGGCAAGAAACCGTGCCCGGACGCCTCGACATTGGCGTTGGTTATTGCCAAGGGCCCGCCGCCGAGCGTGGAGGTGGCGACCAAGGTGCCGGACAAGCCGGACGCGGCGAAATAGGATGGAATAGCCCTCTCCCGCTTGCGGGTGCATCGGGTCGGTCATGCCCCCGGCATGACCTGAACAGCGCGGGGCGCTGTTCACCCGGTGCAGGTTGGGTGAGGGTCTTCTTCCTTCTTCCAAGCGAGCGCAAAAGAGGAAGAAAGAAGACCCTCACCCTCCCACCGCTGCGCGGCGGGCCCCTCCCTCTCCCGCAAGCGGGAGAGGGGCTCTTGCCGCGTCGCTTAGGAAAGGCACCGCGCGAGTGCGATGAACTCCGCGACCGATACGGTCTCGGCGCGCCGGGCGGGATCGATACCGACTTTCTCGAGGGCCTCCAACGCGCCGGAAACACCCTTCAGACTCTGCCGCAGCATCTTCCGGCGCTGGCCGAACGCCGCCGCGGTCAGCCGTTCCAACTTGGCGAACTCCACGCCGTCGGGCTGCTCGCCGGGGACGATATGAACCACCGCCGACATCACCTTGGGCGGTGGCGTGAACGCCGAGCGATGGACGTTCATCGCGATCCGCGCCGACGACCGCCACTGGGCGAGCACCGCGAGGCGGCCATAAGCATCGCTGTCGGTGGCGGCGACGATCCGTTCGGCCACCTCGCGCTGGAACATCAGGGTCAGGCTTTGCCACCAGGGCTGCCAATCGGCCGACAGCCAGCGGACGAGCAAGGCGGTGCCGACATTATAGGGCAGGTTGGAGACGATGTGCGGCTGGCCTGCGAACAGCGCCGGCGCGTCGACCTCGAGCGCATCGCCCTCGATCACCCTCAGCTTGTCAGGATAAGCGGCTTCGAGTTCGGCCAAGGCAGGCAGGCAGCGCCGGTCGCGTTCGATCGCCGTGACGCGGGCGCCGGCGGCGAGCAATGCACGGGTCAGGCCGCCGGGACCGGGGCCGACTTCGAGTATTTCGGCATCGGTGAGGTCGCCGGGGATCGCCGCGATCCGCGCCAGCAACTGCCCGTCGAACAGGAAGTTCTGGCCGAGCGCCTTGGACGCGGACAGGCCATGGCGCGCGATCACCTCGCGCAGGGGCGGCAGGTCGGGAGTCACGCCGCGACGAGCGCGTCGGCGCGGCGCTGGGCGGCTTCGGCGGCAAGGCGAAGGGCGGCGATCATCGCACCCGGCTCGGCGCGGTCCTGCCCGGCAATGCCGAATGCCGTGCCGTGATCGGGCGAGGTGCGCACGATCGGCAAGCCGAGCGTGATATTGACGCCTTCGTCGAAATGCAGCGTCTTGAGCGGTACCAAAGCCTGGTCGTGATAGCAGCAGATCGCCGCATCATAGGTCGCCCGGGCCCGCGCGTGGAACATCGTGTCGGCAGCCATCGGGCCGGTTGCGTCGATCCCCTGAGCGACGAGCGCTTCCACCGCCGGGATGATCACGTCAATCTCTTCGCGCCCGATCGCGCCTTGCTCGCCGGCATGCGGATTGAGCCCGGCAAAGGCGAGCCGGGGACTGGCGATACCGAAGTCGCGGACCAGCGCGCGCGCGGTAACCAGCGCCTTCGCCACCAACAGGCTGGTGGTGATCAGCCCCGGCACCCGGTTGAGCGCGACATGGGTCGTTGCCGGCACCACGCGCAAGGTCGGACCGGCAAGCATCATCACGGTCGCGCTGGCGGCAACACCGACCCGCTCGGCGACGAATTCGGTCTGTCCGGGATGGGTGAAGCCAATCTGGTAGAGCTGCGCCTTCGATACCGGCCCGGTGACCAGCGCGCCGGCGGCGCCCGACCGGGTCAGCCCGGTCGCCAGTTCGAGCGAATGCAGTGCGCAGCGCGCTCCCTCAAGATCCGGGCGGCCGGGAACGATCTCTCCGGTGTCTTCCACCGTCAGTACGGGCAAGGCATTATCGAACGCGGCAAAGGCGCCGCTCGGCGAATCGATATGCGCGACCGGGCCGTCCCAGACCCGCGCGATTGCGCGAATGTCGCCGACCGCGAAGAACGGCAGCAACCGCTCCTCGCGCCGGCGAGCCCAGGCCTTGGCGATGATCTCCGGACCGACCCCGGCAGGGTCGCCCATCGCGACTGCCAGGGGAGGAAGGAGGTTCATGTCAGCAGGCCCTCAACGATACTCGACGATGGCGTCGCGCCTCAGGTCGCGCAGGATCTTCTGCGCGCGCTTGTTCACGCGTTCCTGTTCCATCTGATATTGCAGATCGGCCGCGTTGGGCAACGTCGGCGCCTTGGCGTCGTCGCGCCCGCACAGAACCAGAACGCTGACGCCCTCGGACGGCGATCCGAACGGCGGCGTTGCCTGGCCGATCTGCATGTTCAGGACCATCTGCTGCAATGCCTGGGGCAAATCGCGCACGGTCAGCGAATCGTTGTCGACGATTTCCGCGCCCATGCCGGCGGCCGCCTGGTTGGCGGCGCCGCAGCCATTGATCGCCTGGGTCGCCTTGGCGAATTCGGCGGCGCGGCCTTGCGCCTGTTCTTGCGTCGTCCCGGCCGGGAAGGTGATCTTGATCTGCTTCAGGCTGAGCTTAGACGCGAGCGGATCGAGCCCGAGCACCTGGCGCTTTTCGGCCAGATACAAAAGGTCGTAACCGCCCGGAAGCTCGATCGGACCGGCCAATTGTCCGGGCTGCATTCCTGCCGCCGCGGTCGCAATTTCGTTCGGCAGCATCGCGGCGCGGACCCAGCCGAGGTCGCCCCCGCTCGGTCCCGTCGTCGTCTCAGACTGCGTCTGGGCGAAGTATCGGAACGTCTGCTTGCCGTCCTTCATCTGCTGCATCATGTCCTGCATGCCGGTGACGACGGCTTGCGGGTTGGTCCCGGCGCTCTTGTAGATTTCGTAGAGGTGATATTCCTCCGTGCCCTTGTCCTTGGTCATGCGATCGAGGATCGACTGCACTTCCTCTTCGCTGACATTGACGCGCGGTTCGACCGTGCGGCGAAGATAGCGCTGCCAGGCAAGCTCGCCCTCGATCTGTCTGCGCACCGAACGGTCCGATGAGCCGATCGAGCGCAGAAACGCGGAAAACTTTTCCGGCGGCTGGTTGAAATTCTTGGCGACACGGCCGAGCGCCTGGTCGATCTCCGCCGAGGTGATCGTGATGTCACTGGTCTTGGCTTCCTGGATCTGCAGCACTTCGTCGATCAGGCCGCGCAGCACCATCAGCCGCAGCTGGTCGCGCTCCTGGTCGTTAAGCTGATACTGATTGGCGGCGATGATCAGCGCCATCCGCTGATCGACATCGGTGCCGGTGATCACCACGCCATTGACGATCGCGGTCGGCTTGCGGACGTTGGGATCGAGCTTGCCGAAGATCTGCAGGTTTTCCGGGATATCCAGGCCGGTCTGCGGCACGCCGCTATCGGGCACGGTCTGGGCGATCGCGGCGCCGCTCGCCGCCATCATCGCGCCGGCACCAAGCGCAAGCGCGATGCGCGCCGAAGTCGAGAAAATTTTCACCTGAAAGAAACCCCATGAACAACCGGGCGCACCCGACAAACCGTTTACGCCTGCCCGATTTCGCATGAACGCATGCTTAGCGACCCAAATTCTTGAACGCCAGCGTCAACAGGAAGCTGTTGCCGGCCTTGGCGTCGCCAGTATTCTGATAGTCGCGTTTCCAGGTCAGGCCGAGCCGCAGGCAATCGTCTTCATATTGCACGCCGAGCCGGTGCCGGATCGGTTCGAACCCGTCCGCCAGCGATTGCGGATCTTCGTTCTTGTCGGTCAGGTCGATCGTCGTCGACCCGAAGATCGACCAGAAGCGCGCGAAACCGACTCGTGCGCCGAGCCGCAATTCCTCGCGGTCGCGCAGATCCTCGAGCGTCGGGGCGATATTGCGGTTGAGGCGAAGATAGCCGAACAGCAGATACGTGCGCTTGGTGCCGACCGTCGCGTCGACCTCGTTGCGGCGGATCGCCAGATTGTCCTTGTCGAGCCGATAGCGGTGAATGAACGACACGAAGTCGCGGAACCGCACTTCGGTGCGACCGACGATGTCGGACCAGCGATCGGTCAGCCCGGTCCCGTCGGGGAAGATGGTCGGCTTGCTCGACAAGCGATAGCTCTGCCCGATCGTCGCGTTGATCGCGATGCCGGGCAGATCGAGCGAATAATCCAGGCCGTACGTGAAGCGGGTCGAATCTTCCCAGCGGTCGTAACCGGGGAAGCGGTTGAGCGCGAAGAGGTTCGAATCCTCGAGGTCGACCGCGCGCGCATCCTCATTGGGAACCTTGAGATTCGGCGTCGCCGGCGAGGCGACGACCTGGAATCGCGGGGTCAACCGCTGCGTGCCGCCGAGGAACTCTCCGATCAGCGGCCATTTGACGTCGAGGGCCAACGCCGCGATGGCGCGCGAGTGGAAGCCGTTCTGCCCGCGATAGCTGATCACCGTGGTCGATCCGGTGTCGCTGGCATTGTAGAGATCGCCGCGCGCAAAAGCGGTCAGCGTCACTTCCTGGCCCCAGGGTGTGATGCGGCGCAAATCCCATTGCGCGCTGACAAAGGCACGCTGCGTGTCCTGCCCGGCGGTGCGCGCGATGCTGAGCGTATTGGCCTGGATATTGAGGCGTCCGCCCAGGATGCCGTCGATCCGTCGGCGATAGTCGAATTCGGGCAGCGCGATCGGCTGCAGTCCCTGGCGATCGCCGAGCCGCAAGGTCTGCACCAGCCAGCCATTGATTGCGAAATAGCTGTTGGCATCGATCCGTTCGACGCTGAAGGTCGAGCGGAGGCGATCGTCGTTAGAGATTTCGTAGCGGCGCAGGAAGGTGCGGTCAGTGGTGATCCTGAGCGAGCCGGAGACCGACCAATTGGGATCGAGTTGATACCGCGCGACACCATCCAGATAACCGCGGAACGCTGTCGAGGTCGGTGCCGTCGCGTCCAACAGGTCGCTCCGCGGCGATACCGTCGCATAACCGGTAACCTTGAACGCGCCCTTGGTCGATAATTGCTCATATTCGGCCTGCACCATCGGCGCGACGCTGGTGTACAGCCGCGGCGTGATCGTCAGGCCCTTATTGTCGGCCAGCCGGAAATAATAAGGGACGTCGACCTCGAACCCGTTGGTGCGGCTGTAGCGGATGTCGGGGCTGAGAACGCCGCTTTGCGCACCATTGCCGACGGGGGTCGACAATTTGGGTAGCGGGATGGTTGCGAAACCGAACAGGTTGAAGCGCGCGCCGGTAAAATAGATGCGCTCGCGATCTGGGCGATAGACGACTTTGACTGCCGTGACTTTCCACGACGGTTCCTTGGGACAGCCGCCGGAATCGGTCACCGAGCAGGGTGTATAGGCGGCCTGGCGTAAGGTGACGACGCCACTCTCGCTGCGCTCGCCCTTGACCGCGGCCAGTCGTCCGCCCTGTTCGAGCACGACGAGCATATTATCGACGACGCCGTCCTTGAGCGAATCGGTCAGGTCGATCTGATCGCCATAGGCGGTGTCGCCCTGGGGATTGGTGACCGCGATATTGCCGATCGCCGTCACCTTGCCAGTCTTACGATTCCAGACCACCTTGTCGGCGCGCAATTTGTCGCCTGTGCGGTACATGCGGACGTCGCCAGTCGCTGTCACGATCTCCGTATCGGTATCATATTGCAGCGTGGTGGCGGAGAATTGCACCTGGTCGGCATCGGTCGATGGCGGCGTTTCCGACGGCGGCGGCAGCTCGACCGGGCGGTCCTGAAGATCCTGCGCACAAGCCGGTGTCGCGGCCGCAAGCGCGAGGATAATCGCCGAGCCGGCCAGAAATGCGGAACGCGTGACGATCACCAAACACCCTTTTTCCGGCGACGGTCCCTGATGTGCCGGGCCGCCGGTATCGCATCCATGCCGCCGATCCGCAATCGCCGGCGCCCGCCTTTGCAGCCAGCGCAATAGCGGCCTAGAGAGGCGCGTCCAGCACGGATTTCGTGTTTTTGATTGAGGTTGCATTCCATGAAGATCGAGTTCGCCGCCACGCTTCCTGTCGCCGATGCACTGGTTGTCCCGGTGCAAAAGAACGGGATCGACACAGCGATTGGCGGCCGTGCCGGTCAAGAGATCCTTGCCGCGGCGGCCGCAGCGGCGCGCTTCGAAGGTGAGGCCGGGTCGATCGCCGAAACGTTTGTCGGTGGCGATGGCGCGGTGAACCGAATCCTGTTGCTCGGGATCGGCGACGGTAACGAGATGGATTGGGAGCGTGCGGGCGGCGCGGTCACCGCGCGGTTGCTGACCAATGCTATCAGCGCGGCGATCGACCTCGGCGCGGCCTCGCCCACCCCGGCAGCGGTCGGGCGGTTCGCCGGCGCGCTCGCGCAGCGCGCCTGGCGGATCGATACCTATCGCACCAAACTGCCCGAAAAGCAGAAGCCGACTTTCGTCGAAGCGACGATCGTCGGCGCCCCCGAAGGCACCGAGGCGGCGTGGAGGCACAACCTTGCGGTCACCGGCGGACTCGACCTGACGCGCACGCTCGTCGCCGAGCCGCCCAACGTCGTCTATCCGCAAACCTTCGTGGAGCGCGTGCTGGCGAGCGTCGAGGGGCTGGGCCTGGAGGTCACTGTGCTCGGTCCCAAGGAGATGAACGAGCTCGGCATGGGGGCGCTGCTCGGCGTCGCGCAAGGATCCGCCAAAGAAGGGCGGTTGCTGGCGCTCAAATGGAGCGGCAAGGGCGCGGGCGATCCCGATCTCGCCTTGGTCGGCAAGGGCGTGACCTTCGATACCGGCGGAATTTCGCTGAAGCCCGGACCCGGCATGGAAGACATGAAGTGGGACATGGGTGGTGCCGGCGCGGTGGTCGGCGCGATGAAAGCGCTGGCCTCGCGCAAGGCCAAGGCCAACGTCATCGGCGTGTGCGGCCTGGTCGAGAATATGCCCGACGGCAACGCGATCCGGCCGGGCGACATCCTGACCTCGATGTCGGGCCAGACGATAGAAGTGCTCAATACCGATGCCGAAGGGCGGCTGGTGCTGTGCGATTGCCTCACCTGGGTGCAGCGGACGCATCATCCCAAGGCGATCGTCGATCTCGCCACCTTGACCGGCGCGATGATCATCAGCCTGGGCAACGAACATGCTGGCGTCTTCTCGAACGACGATGGGCTGGCCGATCAGTTGCTCGCTGCTGGCCGCGCCTCGGGCGACCTGTTGTGGCGTTTCCCGATGAGCGACGCGTACAACAAGCTGATCGACTCGCCGATCGCCGACATGAAGAATGTCGGACCGCGCGGCGCCGGATCGATCACTGCCGCGCAATTCATCGGACGGTTCGTCGAGCCGGGCGTCAAATGGGCACATCTCGACATCGCCGGCATGGTTTGGGCCGACAAAGCGGGCAGCACCTATGACAAGGGTGCGACCGGCTATGGCGTACGCCTGCTCGACCGCTTCGTCGCCGATAATTACGAGGGCTGAACCCATATTCCCCTCCCGCGTGCGAGAGGGGAGCTTCGGGTCGGTCAATCCCCCGGATTGACCTGAACAGCACGGGGTGCTGTTCACCCGAAGCTGGGAGGGCGTGTTGGGAGTGGTCGACAGACCCTCCCCCGACCCCTCCCACAAGTGGGAGGGGAGCTTTTTTCTTTGCAAGTCGATTTCTACCACCTCACGGTCACCCCGCTCGACCGCGCCTTACCCAGCATCGCGCAACGCGTAGTAGCGAACGGGGGACGGTTGCTGGTGGTCAGCGACGACGCTACGCAGCGAACCGCTATCGACCGTCTGCTCTGGACGTTCGCAGCCGACAGCTTCCTGCCGCACGGCCAAGCCGGGAGCGAGGACGACGCAATCCAGCCGGTGCTGATCGGCGAGGCGCCCGTTCCCGCCAACGCGGCACGCAACATCGCGCTGATCGACGGGCGCTGGCGCGACGAAGCGCTCGAATTCGACCGGGCGTTCCACTTCTTCGACGGCGACCGCATCGTCGAGGCGCGCGAAGCGTGGAAATCGCTCGCGGCGCGCGATGGCGTCGAGCGCAATTACTGGAAGCAGGACGATAACGGGCGCTGGTCGAAAGCGGCCTGATCCCGACTCCAATCCGAACGGGCGGGTTGCATCCCCGGCGCTCCGCGCCTAGGGAGCCGCCAGTTTTCCACAGCCCCAGCAATAGAGGAGCGAGCGACCGCCATGGCCGCCAACCGCACGTTTTCGATTATCAAGCCCGATGCCACGCGCCGCAACATCACCGGCGCGGTCACCAAGATGCTGGAGGAAGCGGGTCTCCGCGTCGTCGCGTCGAAGCGCATCCACATGACCCGCGAGCAGGCCGAGGGCTTCTATGCCGTCCATAAGGAGCGCCCGTTCTTCGGCGACCTGGTCGACTTCATGATCTCGGGTCCGGTCGTGGTTCAGGTGCTCGAAGGCGAGAATGCCGTGCAGCGCAACCGCGACATCATGGGCGCGACCAACCCCCAGAACGCCGCGCCGGGCACGATCCGCAAGGAACTGGCCGAATCGATCGAGGCGAATACCGTCCACGGATCGGATTCGGACGAGAATGCGGCGATCGAGATCGCGTTCTTCTTCTCGCCCGACGAAATCGTCGGCTGATACCGGCACCGCTAATAGGTCGGCAGACGCCGACTGACGATTGAAGCGAGCGACCGCGGCGACGCCGCGGTCGCTCGCTTCCGATGCAGTAGCCGGCGGACGGGTCATCTCTACCGCCGTCATCCCGGCCTCGTGCCGGGATCCACGGTGCCGCACGGCACCGCCATGAGCCTCTTGTCTTGCGCCCAGCTGCCTGTTGGATCCCGGCACAGGGCCGGGATGACGATAGAACCTATTGTCCAGGCTTTTCCTTGGCCCATAGGGCGTCGAGCCGCGCCGGGCTCCCGCCGCGCTCCGCCAAACTGGCGCCTTCGAGTTCGAGCTTGCGGCCGCCGAGCAGCCGTCCGGACGTCTTCCAGCGAACCTGATAGATCGCCCGGTCGGTCTTCTTGGTGTCGCCATCCCACCAGGTCGCGGTGATTAGCACGGGCAGGCGGCCCTGACGATTGTCCGCACCCTTATCGGTGACCTTGAGCAACGCGCGTTCGAACCAGCTTGCGTCGATCTGTGGGCTGGACAGCCCGGTTTGCGCATCGACGCCCAACGCAGGCGGAAAAGCGACATCGATCTCCTGAATGCGGTGATCGGGGTCGTTGAGCGTCAGCACCGTGTTGCCGTCGCGGGACGCGGTAAAGGCGACGAGCGATTTCTCGTTGCTCTCGGTCGCGCGTTCGGCCTGATCGGCTTTGCGGTCGGACCAACTCATCCACAACCCGCCAGCCGAGACCAGCAAGGCGGCGATGCCGACCCATTCGGCCAGCGAAATCCAGCGTCGCCGGATCGCCGCCTTTTCGGCGCGTTCGGCAGGAGTCTCGGCGGCGGGCGCGGGCGGGGGAGCGGATTCGTTCATCGTCCACCGGCCTCCAGCAAGCGGCGCGGCGCCACCATTTCCCAGCTCATCGCGATCCTGTCCTCGACTCGCTGCCAATCGGTCTCGTCACCGTTCAATTCCATTCCGATCCAGCCCGACGGGCCGAGATAGGGCGGGATATGATAGAAATCGGGGTCCATCTCGACCAGCATCGCCTGTTCCTCGCGCCCGCTGGTCTTGACCATGACGGCGGTGTGTCCGTCGCCATGATGATTGTGCCAGAAATAGGCGTAGACCTTGCCCTTCTCGATGAAAAAGGCCGGCGATCCGTGCGACAGCTTTTCCGCCGCTTCGGGGAAGGTCATGCAGATCGCGCGGATCCGCTTGAGGTCGGCGTCGGGATCGGGACTCATCGCGCCGCGAAATCTGCCAGAACCTGCGGGTAAAGGCGATGCTCTTCCGCCAGGACGCGCGCGGCCAACGTATCGGCGTCGTCATCGGCCAGGATTGGCACGCGCGCTTGGCCGAGCACCTCGCCGCCATCGAGTTCCTCGGTCACGACATGCACCGAACATCCCGCTTCCTCGTCGCCCGCCGCGATCGCGCGCGCATGCGTATCGAGACCTTTGTACTTGGGCAGCAGCGACGGATGGATGTTGACGATGCGTCCGCGCCATTCGGCGACGAACTCGTCCGACAGCAGCCGCATATAGCCGGCGAGCGCGACGATCTCGGCGCCGGCTTCGCGCAGCGCGGCGGAAATCGCCGCTTCGTAGGCGAGCTTGCCGATCCCCTTGGGCGACAGCGCGAAGGTCGGGATACCATGCTCGCGCGCCCAGATCAGGCCCGGCGCTTCGGGCTTGTCCGATGCGACCACCACGACTTCATAGGCGGTGCCCGCTTGCTCGACGATCGCCTGCATGTTCGAGCCGCGGCCGGAGATCAGGATGCCGACTTTTTTCATATATTCCCCTCCCGTTTGCGGGAGGGGACATCAGGTCGCTCGTCCCCCGGACGAGCTGAAACAGCCGGGGGCTGTTTCACCTGATGTTGGGAGGGCATGTCCATCACCGGCAACTCGCTCGATCGATCGTAGGAATTCCAACAAACCCTGCCCCGACCCCTCCCGCAAGCGGGAGGGGAGAGTTGGCCTCACGCATTATGCGTCGCGGTCCAGTCGGCACGGGCGCTCCAGGTGCCGGCCGAGCCCTGCACGGTACAACCGCGCTGCCCCGCCTCGATCGCTCCGATCGTCGATACCGTCTCGCCGGCCGCGGTCAGCGCTGCCGTCACCGCTTCGGCGTCACCCGCGGCAACCACGACCGCCATCCCGACCCCGCAATTGAACGTGCGCGCCATTTCCTCCGGCTCGATCGCGCCTTGCGCCTGCAGGAACGCCATCAACCGCGGCTGCTCCCAACCATCGGCATGGATCCGTGCATGCGTGCCGTCCGGCAGCACGCGCGGGATATTTTCGAGCAGTCCGCCACCGGTGATATGCGCCAATCCCTTGATCCGGCCCTCGGCGATCAGCGGCAACAGGCTCTTCACGTAAATGCGCGTCGGCGCCATCAGCGCATCGATCAACAGCGTGTCGGCATCGAACAGGGCAGGACGATCGAGCTTCCAGCCCTTGTCCGCCGCCAATCGCCTGACCAGCGAATAGCCGTTGGAATGCACGCCGGACGACGCGAGCCCGAGGATCACGTCCCCGGCCGCTATGTCCTTGCCGGTCAGCACGCGGTCGCGCTCGACCGCGCCCACGCAGAAGCCGGCGAGGTCATAGTCGCCATCCGTATACATGCCCGGCATTTCGGCAGTCTCGCCACCGATCAGCGCGCAGCCGGCGATGCGGCAGCCTTCGGCAATGCCCGCAACCACACGCTCGGCGATCGCATTGTCGAGCTTTCCGGTCGCGTAATAATCGAGGAAGAACAACGGCTCGGCGCCTTGCACGATCAAGTCGTTGGCGCACATCGCGACCAGGTCGATGCCGACGCCGTCATGCCGCCCGCTATCGATGGCGAGTTTCAGCTTAGTGCCGACTCCGTCATTCGCTGCGACAAGCAGCGGGTCGTTGAACCCCGCGGCCTTGAGATCGAAGAAGCCACCGAATCCGCCGAGATCGGCGTCGGCGCCCGGCCGGCGTGTCGCCTTCGCCATAGGCCCGATCGCGCGAACCAGTGCGTTTCCGGCCGCGATGGACACGCCCGCTTGGGCATAAGTGTAAGGCTCATTCTCGCTCATACGAGCCGCCTAGCGACAACACGCTTGGATTTCCACGTCTGCTTCGCCAAAAGGGCGCCGACATGCGCCGCAGCCGTTTCTTCCACGCCTCCGCCCTTGCCGCGGCCCTTGCTCTTGCCGGGGCCGCCGGGATGGTCGCCGCACAAGACGATGGCGGTGACAAGATCGACACGAACCAGCCGATCGACGCCTCGGGCAGCTTTCAGGTCGATAATGTCGATGTCGACGTCAACGGCCCCGATGCCGAGTCCGCCCGGATCGCCGGATGGAAGCTTGCCCAGCGCAAGGCCTATCAAATGCTGTCGCAGAAATATGGCGGCGGCGGTGGCGTGCCCGCCGACAGCGTGCTCGATTCGATGGTGACCGGGATCGTCATCCAGAACGAACAGATCGGCCCCAACCGCTATATCGCCAAGCTGGGCGTGCTGTTCAGCCGCGCGCGTCTCGGCGGGTTGATGGGCGCGGTCGGCGACATTTCGCGATCCGCACCGATGTTGCTGATCCCGATCCAATGGTCGGGCGGCAGCGCGGTCGCGTTCGAACAGAAAACCGCCTGGGCGGATGCCTGGCAGCGGTTCCGGGCCGGAGACAGCTCGGTCGATTATGTCCGTCCGACCGGCGTCGGCGCCGATTCGCTGTTGGTCAACGAAGGCCAGGCGGGCCGGCGCGACCGCGGCTGGTGGCGCAGTGTGCTCGACCAATATGCCGCCGCCGACGTGCTGGTGCCCTCGGTCACGCTCTATCGCCAATGGCCGGGCGGTCCCGTCGTCGGCGTGTTCGAGGCGCGGCACGGCCCCGACAATGACTTGATGGCGCGATTCGCCCTTCGCGTTGACAGCGAAGCCGGCGTACCGGCGCTGCTCGATGCCGGTGTGAATCGGATCGACACGATCTATCAGGATGGGCTGCGGGGCGGCGCGCTCGGCGTCGATCCCAGCCTCGCTTATATTCCGCCGCCCCAAGCGACCCCGACGGCCACCCCGACGCCGACCGACACCCCGACCGGCGAGGCGACGACCGCCGACGCCACGACGGCGACCGCAGGCGGTGCGGCGGTTACCGTCCAGTTCGATACGCCGAGCGCCGCATCGGTATCCTCGATCGAGAGTGCGGTTCGCGGCGTGCCCGGAGTCAGCGGCGCCAATACCACCAGCATGGCAATCGGCGGCGTGTCGGTGATGCGGCTCAATTATAGCGGCGATCCGGCCGCGTTGGCGTCCGCGCTCGAAGCGCGCGGCTTCCAGGTTGGCCGCAGCGGTGCGACGCTCAGGATCCGGCGGCCCACTCTGCCGACGCCATCGGTCCCGTCGGAAGACCGACCGACCGGATGAGCCAGCAATTCGGCCTGCCGCTGGCTTGGCCGCCCGGACCGGGCGATGACGAGTTCCTCGTCACGCCGTCCAATGCGCACGCCTTTCACCAGCTCGAACATTGGGGCACCTGGCCGGTGATGACCGCCTTGCTGGTCGGCCCGCGCAAATCCGGGCGCAGCCTGCTGGCGCGTGTCTTCGCCAGCCGGAGTGGCGGCAGGATCGTCGATGACGCCGATCTGCGGCCCGAAAAAGAGCTGTTCCACGCCTGGAACGACGCCCAGGCCGCGCGCCGGCCACAATTGTTCGTCGCCAATGCGGCGCCGCCGGCATGGAAAGTCGGCATCGCCGATTTGCGCTCGCGTCTCGCCGCCAGCCCGGTCGCGGAGATCGGCGCGCCCGACGATGCGCTGATGCAGGCGCTGCTCGAACGCCAGTTCCTGCGCCGCGGGCTCGACGCGCGGCCGGACTTGATCCAGTGGCTGATCGCGCGGCTCGAACGCAGCTTCATTGCGGTGGAACGTGTCGTCGACGTGCTCGATCAGGAAGTGCTCGAGCGCCGCAAGCGCTTGTCGATCCCATTGGCAAGGGCCACACTGGCCGAGGCGGGAATCATCTCCCGGTCGTCCACATCCGACAACGCCGAACAAGGTGAAAAATGACTCGCCCCGCCCATATCGCACGCCTCGCCAATGACGACGATCCGTTCGACAGCGGGGAGGGGAGCGGCGAACGCTATTTCAACCGCGAACTGTCGTGGCTGGCGTTCAACCGTCGGGTACTCGAAGAAGCGTGCAATACCGCGCATCCGCTGCTCGAACGCGTGCGGTTCCTGTCGATATCGGGCTCCAACCTCGACGAATTCTTCATGGTCCGCGTCGCCGGGCTGATGGGCCAGCAGAAGCAGGAAGTCGAACGCCGCTCGCCCGATGGCCTGACCACCCGCGAGCAACTTGCCGTGATCGTCGCCGGCGCGGATACGCTGGTCGAGGATCAGCGCAACGTCTGGCGTGACCTGCGTCACCAGCTCGCCGAGGCCGGGATCCACGTGCTGGGCTCGCGCCAGATCGACGAAGCGGTCACGGCGGACGAGGCGGCGTGGCTCGAAAACCATTTCCGCGAGCAGATTTTCCCGATTCTGACGCCGCAGGCGCTCGACCCCGCGCATCCGTTTCCGTTCATGCCCAACCGGGGTCTGGCGGTGATTTTCGACCTGACGCGTGCGTCGGACGGAGAGATGATCCGCGAGCTGGTCATGCTGCCCGGGGCGATGGCGCGGTTCGTCCGGCTGCCCGGCGAGCCGGCGCGCTATGTCGCGGTCGAATCCTTGGTCAAGCGCTTCTCGACCTTGATCTTCCCCGGCTACGCAGTGAACGGCGCGGCCGAATTCCGGGTCCTGCGCGACAGCGATATCGAGATCGAGGAAGAGGCGGAGGATCTGGTCCGCTATTTCGCCAACGCGATCAAGCGGCGGCGGCGCGGCCGGGTGATCCGGCTCGAACTCGAATCGGGCATGCCCGAGGTATTGGGCGTGGTGCTGCGCGAGGAATTGGCCGGGGGCGATGCGTTCGTCACCGAAAGCGGCGCGTTCCTGGGCGTCCACGACCTCGAGGCGATCATCGACGAGAACCGGCCCGATCTGAAGTTCGTCCCGTTCAGCCCGCGCTTTCCCGAGCGGATCCGCGAATTCGGCGGCGATTGCTTCGCGGCGATCAAAGCCAAGGATATCGTCGTTCACCACCCGTACGAGACGTTCGAGGTGGTGATCGAATTCCTCAAGCAAGCGGCGGCCGATCCCGACGTCGTCGCGATCAAGCAGACGCTCTATCGCGCCGGCAAGCAATCGGCGGTGATCAACGCGCTGATCGCGGCGGCCGAATCGGGCAAGTCGGTGACCGCGGTGGTCGAACTGAAGGCGCGGTTCGACGAGGAGCAGAATCTGCTCTGGGCGTCCGCGCTCGAACGCGCCGGCGTCCAGGTGGTCTATGGCTTTTTCGACTGGAAGACCCACGCCAAGGTATCGATGGTGGTGCGGCGCGAGGGCGGCGAATATCGCACCTACTGCCATTTCGGGACGGGCAATTATCACCCGGTCACCGCGCGCATCTATACCGACCTGAGTTTCTTCACCGCCGATCGCGATCTCGGCCGCGACGCCGCGCAGATCTTCAATTACGTCACCGGTTATGTCGAACCCGTGCTGGGCCAGATCGGCATCTCGCCGCGCGACATGCGTCCGCGGCTGACCGCGTTGATCGATGCCGAGATCGCCAATGCCAATGAAGGCCGGCCGGGCGCGATCTGGGCCAAGATGAACTCGGTGGTCGATCCGGCGATCATTGAGAAACTCTACGAGGCGTCGAACGCGGGGGTCGAAATCGACCTGATTGTCCGCGGTATCTGCTGCCTGCGTCCGGGCGTGCCGGGCATGTCGGAGAATATCCGGGTCAAGTCGGTGATCGGACGGTTTCTCGAGCACAGCCGGATCTGGTGTTTCGGTAACGGCAAGGCGCTGCCCAATGACGGCGCGAAGATCTTCATCTCGTCGGCCGACTGGATGCCGCGCAATTTCGATCGGCGGGTCGAATATATGCTGCCGATCCTCAATCCGACCGTGCACGACCAGATTCTCGACCAGGTGATGGTCGCCAACCTGATCGATACCGAACAGAGCTGGGTACTCCACCCCGACGGCACTTATGACCGCATCGAGCCGGGCCCGCGGCCGTTCAACCTGCATCGCTATTTCATGACCAACCCGTCTTTGTCGGGACGAGGCGCCGCGCTGGAAGGTGGGGCGGTACCGAAACTGTCGCTGACGCGGCGGCGCTAGCGTGGCGACGCTTCTGTTCCGTAAGCCCAAGGCCGAATCGGCGGCATCGCCGCCGCGTACCGGCATTATCGACATCGGGTCGAACTCGATCCGCCTGGTCGTTTACCAGGGGCCGGCCCGGCTGCCCGCGCCGTTGTTCAACGAAAAGGTCATGGCGGGGCTGGGGCGCGGACTTGCCGAAACCGGCCAATTGGCGTCCGGCGCGCTGGAACTCGCGATCGAGGCGCTCGAGCGGTTCGCCGCGCTTGCCCGCGAGATGGACGTCGAGAGCCTGCGGACGGTCGCCACCGCCGCCGTGCGCGATGCCGCCAATGGGCACGTCCTGCTCGATGCCGCGGCGCGGATCGGACTGCCGGTCGAATTGCTGTCGGGCGAACAGGAAGCCAATGCCGCCGGGATGGGGGTGCTGTCCGCCATTCCCGACGCCGACGGGATCGTCGGCGACCTGGGCGGCGGCAGTCTGGAACTCGTCCGCGTCAAGAAAGGCGAAATTCGCGATCGCGTGTCGTTCCCGCTGGGCGTGCTGCGCATCGCGGCGTTGCGCGCCAAGGGCAAGGGGACGATCGATCGCCGCGTCGCGAAGCTGATCGAGCAGGCCGGCTGGTCGGGCAAGGGCAAGGGCCTGCCGCTCTATCTGGTCGGCGGGTCGTGGCGCAGCCTGGCGCGGCTCGACATGAACCTGCGGCGGTATCCGCTGCCCGTCATCCAGCAATATGCGATGTCGCCCGCCACGATTGCCCGGCTGGTGCGCAGCGTCAGCCATAGCGGCAAGGGGACGCTGAAGGCCGTTCCCGGGATTTCGTCGCAACGGGCGCCGATGCTCAACGACGCGGCGGCGTTGCTTGCCGCGCTGCTTCGCCATCTCAAGAGCGACCGCACCGTCGTTTCCAGCTTCGGGCTGCGCGAAGGACTGCTCTACGAAGCGCTCGATGCCGAAACGCGCCGGCAGGACCCGCTGATCGTCGCCACGCGCGAGGAGGGGAGGCGGCTTGGCCGTTTTGCCGAGCATGGCGATTTGCTCGATCGCTGGATTTCGCCGCTGTTTCAGGACACGCTGGCGATGGAGCGGTTACGCCGCGCTGCCTGTCTGCTCGCGGATGTCGGCTGGCACGCCAACCCCGAATTCCGCGCCGAACGCGGTGTCGAGATCGCCCTCCACGGCAATTGGGTCGCGGTCGATGGGCGCGGCCGGGCGTTGATCGCGCAGGCGTTATGGACCTCACTCGGCGGAGGCGCCGGCACGCCTGAACCGCTCAACGTGCTGGCGCCTGCGCAGGACCTCAAGCGCGCGGTGCAATGGGGATTGGCGATGCGCTTGGGACAGCGTCTGTCGGGCGGCGTCGCGGGGCCGTTGGAGCGCTCGAAGCTCGGCGAGGACGGCTCGGCGCTGACCTTGCATCTCGCACCCGGCGATATCGCTCTATACGGCGAAGCTGTGCAAAAGCGCCACGCGGCACTGGCCGCGATCTGCGACCGAACGCCGCTGCTGACGAGCTAATTCCCTCTCCCGCATGCGGGAGGGGCCCGCCGCCGAAGGCGGTGGGAAGGTGAGGGTCTTCTTTCTTCTTCTTGTGTCTGGACCGTTTGGAAGAAGAAAGAAGACCCTCACCCAACCTGCATCGGGTGAACAGCGCCCCGCGCTGTTCAGGTCATGCCGGGGGCATGACCGACCCGATGCACCCGCAAGCGGGAGAGGGCTAATTCACCCGCAGTTGAAACTCTTCACACGGTTCTTCTCGTCGACATTCACGTTCAGTCGGCCGTTCAGATATTCCATCGTCACGATCTGACCCGGCCGCAAGATGCGCGCCGTCGACGCGCCGGCACGCCGCTTGGCGCGGTTGACCAATGATGGCGTGGCGATCCGTCCAACCAGATCGCCCAGGCCGCTCGCCGAACATTCTCCGGTCGGCACGCCGGGCAGCGGCGCGACCGGTGCGCAGGCCGCCACGGCGAATATGGTGAGGGTAAAAGCGACGATCACAACCTTCTTCATTGCGCATCCTCCGTCCGGGTCATGCGAAGCTTGCCGTTCTTGACCGCGAACGCCAAGCGCCCTTCGACCAGATCGAGCGCGTCGCGGCCGAACTGGTCGAAGCGCCAGCCGGTCAGGATCGAGAGCCCCTCGCGCTGCCCCGCGGCAAGTGCTTCCAGCTCCTCCGACCGCGCCAACAGCCGCGACGCGACATCGATATCGCGCGAGCGGATCTTGAGCAGCAGCTTGAGCAAATCGGCGACCAGCGATCCTTCCTTGCCGAGGCCGGGCTTGCGGTCGTCGCGCGGCGGCATTTCGGCATTGGTCATCGGCTTGGCATCGTCGAGCGCCGCCATCAGTCGCGCCCCGATATCGTTTCCGGCCCAGGTCGCGGACAGGCCGCGCACGCGCGCCAGATCGGCCTGTTTGCGCGGGGGGTGGCTGGCAATGTCGGCCAGCGTCTCGTCCTTGACGATGCGGCCGCGCGGCAGGTTCTTGCCCCGTGCCTCCATCTCGCGCCAGCGCGCCAATGCCTTCAATCGGCCGAGCACATCGGGCTTGCGGCCGGCGATGCGCACGCGCTTCCAGGCGAGATCGGGATCGTTGGCATAATTGGCCGGGTCGGCCAGCCGCTCCATTTCCTGGTCGAGCCAGGCGCCGCGCCCGGTCTTGCGCAATTTGTCGAGCATCCGCGGGAAAATCTCCGCCAGATGCGTCACGTCGGCGATCGCGTAGACGATCTGGCGTTCCTCGAGCGGGCGACGCCCCCAGTCGGTAAAGCGCGCGCCCTTGTCGACCTGAATGCCGAGCCAGCTGTCGACCAGGTTGGAATAGCCGATCTGCTCGCCTTGTCCGAGCGCCATCGCCGCGATTTGCGTGTCGAATAGCGGATGCGGGGTCTTGGCGGTGAGATTGTAGATGATCTCGATATCCTGCCCGCCGGCATGGAACACTTTGAGCACATCCTCATTGTCGACGAGCAGGTCGAGCAAGGGCTTGAGGTCGATGCCCGGGGTCATCGGATCGATCGCCGCCGCCTCGTTCGTATCGGCGATCTGGATCAGGCAAAGCTCTGGCCAGAATGTGCTTTCGCGCATGAATTCGGTGTCGACGCAGACGAACGGTGATTGCGCGAGCCGCGAGCAGAGATTGGCGATGGCGGCGTTGTCTTCGATCAGGCCATGGATATGCATCTTGACCCCATAGCGAGGCGCGCGCGCTTGACAAAGGCCTGTGTGGCGACAAAGCGCAAACGCTTTCCATCCACCGTCATCCCAGCGAAAGCTGGGATCTCGTGCCGCGAGCTGTTCGCCAGTGGCTTGAGACCCCAGCTTTCGCCGGGGTGACGCAATAAGAGACGATCTCATGCACGCCTATCGTACGCACACTTGCGCAGCGCTGACCGCCGCCAATGTCGGTCAGGAAGTCCGCCTGTCGGGCTGGGTGCATCGCAAGCGCGATCATGGCGGCGTGCTGTTCGTCGATCTGCGCGACCATTACGGCATCACCCAGGTGGTCGCCGACAGCGATTCGCCGGCCTTGCCGATCCTGGAAAGCTTGCGCGCGGAATCGGTCGTGACGATCGACGGATTGGTCAAGGCACGCGCCGAGGGCACCGCCAATCCGAACCTGGCGACCGGCGAGGTCGAAGTGTTCGCGCGCGCCGTCACTGTCCAGTCGGCGGCTGCGGAACTGCCGATGCCGGTCGCCGGCGAGGCGGACTATCCCGAGGATATCCGCCTGCGGTACCGCTTCCTCGATTTGCGTCGCGAGCGGCTGCACAACAATATCGTGCTGCGCTCGAACGTGATTTCGAGCCTGCGCCGGCGGATGATCGACCAGGGCTTCACTGAGTTCCAGACCCCGATCCTGACCGCGTCGAGCCCAGAGGGCGCGCGCGACTATCTGGTCCCGAGCCGCGTCCATCCCGGCAAGTTCTACGCGCTTCCCCAGGCGCCGCAGATGTTCAAGCAGCTGCTGATGGTCGCCGGGTTCGACCGCTATTTCCAGATCGCGCCGTGCTTCCGCGACGAGGATGCGCGCGCCGACCGTAGCCCGGGCGAATTCTACCAGCTCGATTTCGAGATGAGCTATGTCACCCAGGATGACGTGTTCGCCGCGATCGAACCCGTGCTGCATGGCGTGTTCGAGGAATTCGCGAACTGGCAGGGCAAGGGCCGCACGGTCAGCCCGCTGCCGTTCAAGCGCATCCCCTATAAGGAATCGCTGCTCAAATACGGCAACGACAAACCGGATTTGCGCAACCCGTTGATCATCACCGACGTCTCATCGCATTTCGTCGGATCGGGTTTCGGCCGCTTCGCCTCGATCGTCGAGGCAGGCGATGTCGTCCGCGCGATCCCGGCGCCGGCGACCGCCGAGAAGAGCCGCAAGTTCTTCGACGACATGAACAGCTGGGCGCAAAGCGAAGGCTTTGCCGGTCTCGGTTACGCCACCCGCAAGGGCGGTGAATGGGGCGGCCCGATTGCCAAGAACCATGGCGAGGACAAGATGTCCGCGCTCGCCGACAGCCTCGGCCTGGGGCCGGACGACGGCCTCTTCTTCGCCGCCGGCAAGGAAGCGCAGGCGGCCAAGCTCGCCGGACTGGCGCGCACCCGCGTCGCTGAACAACTCGAGCTGATCGACGACAAAAGGTTCGAATTCTGCTGGATCGTCGACTTCCCGATGTTCGAATATGACGAGGATGCCAAGAAGGTCGATTTCAGCCACAACCCGTTCTCGATGCCGCAGGGCGAGTTGGAGGCGCTGGAGACCAAGGATCCGCTCGATATCCTGGCCTTCCAATACGACATCGTCTGCAACGGCGTGGAATTGTCGTCGGGCGCGATCCGGAACCACCGGCCGGAGATCATGTACAAGGCGTTCGAGATTGCCGGCTATAGCCAGCAGGATGTCGACACCAATTTCGCCGGCATGATCAACGCCTTCAAGTTCGGCGCGCCACCGCATGGCGGGTCGGCGCCGGGCGTCGACCGTATCGTCATGCTGCTGGCCGACGAGCCCAATATCCGTGAAGTCATCGTCTTCCCGATGACGCAGAAGGCTGAGGATCTGATGATGGGCGCGCCCAACTTCGCCACCGCGAAGCAGTTGCGCGAGCTCAACATCCGTCTGGTCGATCAGCCGAATGCCTCCAAGGCCGCGCCGGTGACCGAGGCGGTGGATCCGGCCGCGGGCTGAGCGGCCGGCAACCCAGCGTTTCCGATCCCCTGCTTTCCGCACAGGCGTCCGTCTCCTAGGGTCGCACCCGGAAAGACGGAGATCGGACGATGAAGATCGCGATATTGGGAGCGACGGGCAGGGCGGGGTCGGAGATTGCCGCGGAACTCGCGCGTCGTGGTCACGACGTGCTGGCGATCTCCCGGAAACCGAGCCAGGCCGCCGATCATATTACGCCGCTGGCGCTCGACGCGAATGACAGCTCCGCCTTGACCGCCGCGCTGCGGGGCCAGGACGCCGTCGTCAGCGCGATGCGCTTCGCGGATACCGACGCGGCGGCGCTGATCGCTGCGGTAAAGGCATCCGGCGTGCCGCGTTTCCTGGTCGTCGGCGGTGCGGCCAGCCTCAAGAGCGCCGACGGCACCCGCCTGTTCGACTCGCCGCACTTCCCCGACGCTTATCGTGCCGAGGCCGGCGCCGGGATCGCCTTCCTCGACTCGCTCAAGGCTAGCGACGGGATCGACTGGACCTTCCTGTCGCCGGCGATGATCTTCGACGTGGGGCCGCGCACAGGTGCCTATCGCACCGGCAAGGACGATCTGCTGGTCGATGCCGAGGGCAACAGCTTCATCAGCTTCGCCGATTACGCCATCGCCATGGCCGACGAGATCGAGACGCCGAAACATCATCGCGAGCGCTTCGCCGTCGCATCCTGAACGCCGCTCGACGGAGGCGGTCCGGCAAGGCTAGAACGGCCGCATGACGATCGACCTCAAAGATTTCGAGAAAGGCGAGAAATATCCCGGCGACTATGTCGCCGATCTCGCCAAGGTGCAGAAGCGGCTGGCGCATATCCAGGTCGCGCATATCCTGCACAAGCGGCGCGCGGTCGTTTTGTTCGAAGGCTGGGACGCCGCCGGTAAGGGTGGGATCGTCCAGCGCCTAACCGCCGAATGGGACCCGCGCAATTTCCAGGTCTGGCCGATCAAGGCACCAAGCCCGCAAGAGCTGGCGCGGCATTTCCTCTGGCGGTTCTGGAACAAGCTTCCGGCGAACGGCAACATCGCGGTGTTCGACCGCAGTTGGTACGGGCGCGTGCTGGTCGAACGCGTGGAGAGCTACGCGACCGAGGCCGAATGGCGTCGCGGCTATGACGAGATCAACGAATTCGAGGCTCAGCAAAGCGATTCGGGCACAACGATCGTCAAACTGTTCGTCCATGTCACCCAGGAGGAACAGGACGAGCGCCTGAAAGCACGGCTCGAACATCCCTGGAAGCGCTGGAAGACGGGGTTCGAGGATTATCGCAACCGCGACAAGCGCGAAGAGTATCTCGATGCGATGGCGGAGATGTTCCGGCGCACCGACACGCGCTGGGCACCGTGGATCGCGATCGATGGCAACGACAAGCAATCCGCCCGTATCGCCGCGCTCAACGCGATCGCCGATCGGCTGGAAGCGCACGTCCCGATGGACCCGCCGCCGCTCGACCCCGAATTGGAGAAACTCGCGCGCAAGGCGTTGGGAATCTGAAATCACCCTGTTCCCGCGGCGGCGTCTCGGCGTTACCATGGCGCATGTTCGATCGCATCTTCCTGAGCCACCCGCGCAGTATCGGCGAATCCTATCCCGAGCACGCCGCGACCGCCTTCGGCTTCGGCCTCCGGATGATCGGAGGCGGTGTCGCCTGCCTCGTCCACGGGATCGTGCCGGCGCTGTTCACCCGCACGGGGAGCAACACCGTCAAGGCGCTCTACGGCCGCATGAAGTCGCGTCAGCCGGCGTATCAGCAGCGCCCGCCAGCCTATACCGAGCCCGATTGGCAGCTCGAATACGAGATCTGACATGATCCGCCACGTCGCCATTATCGGCGCGGGCTTTTCGGGCACGTTGCAGGCGATCAACCTGCTGCGCCACGATGGTCCCAGCGCAACGTTGATCGAACGCGCGCCGGTGCCGGGGGAGGGGCTTGCCTATGGCGCGGCCTATCCCGATCATGTGCTCAACGTGCGCGCCGGCAATATGAGCGCGCTGCCCGACGATCCCGACCATTTCGTGCGCTGGCTCGCCGCCAATGGCAAAGGCGATGCGGGCGCGACGTTCGTCCAGCGCGTGACTTATGGCGCCTATCTGCGCGACCTGCTGGCAAAGGCGCTCGCAGGGGCCGGGGGCCGGCTCAAGGTCGTGCAGGGAGACGTTTGTGACGTGGTCCGCTCGGGCGAGGGCGCGCAGGTTACGCTGTCCAACGGCGAGATGATCGACGCCGACGCCGCGGTGCTCGCCGTCGGCAATTTGCCGCCGCACGATCCGCCGGGCTTCGCCGATGCCGGCCTGTCGGACGAGCGTTACAAGAGCGACCCCTGGGATCGTAGCGTACCGCTCGGGCTTCGCGACGACGACACCGTCGTGCTGATCGGCACCGGTCTGACGATGATCGACATCGCTTTGTTGCTCGATTCGAGCGGGTTCAAGGGACGGATCGTCGCGCTGTCGCGCCGCGGCCTGATACCGCATCGCCATGACGCGCCGGGGCCGATGGTTCCCAAGCTCGCCGAGCGCCCGGTCGCATCGCCGTCCGAACTGGTGCGCAGGGTTCGCGAGCGCGGCGACGCGATCGGGTGGCGCAACGCGGTCGACGAACTGCGTCCCTACACCCAGGCGATGTGGGCGAATGGCAAAGATGCCGATCGTGCGCGTTTCCTCCGCCACCTTCGCCCCTGGTGGGACGTGCATCGCCACCGCCTCGCGCCGAGCGTCGCCGATCGTCTGGCGGCCATGCAGGCGCGCGGTCAGTTGGAGGTCGTCGCCGGCAAGACCATCTCGGCGGTCGAGGATGCAAGCGGCATCACGATGACCTGGCGCCGGCGCGGCGGTGATTCGCCGGAGACGCTGACGGCGCAGCGCATCATCAATTGCACCGGACCGCAGGGCGACCTGACGCGCACGACCGAGCCCTTGCTCGCCGCGCTGCACAAGCGCGGCGTGATCCGCCCCGATCCCGCGCATCTCGGACTCGACGTCGATTCGCGCGCGCAGACGATTGCCGCCAATGGCACCAGCAACGACTGGCTCTATGCGCTCGGCCCGATGACTCGCGGTGCCTTTTGGGAAATCGTCGCGGTGCCGGATATCCGGCAGCAGACCTGGAACCTCGCGCGACGCCTCTCCAACGCTCAGTGGGTCGGTTGGGAAGGGCTGTGAACGAGTGGGTGACCAAAACCTTCTCCCCTTGTGGGAGAAGGATAGCGTAGCTTGGCGGCGTGCCGCCTAGCGAAGCTTGGATGAGGGGAGTGGCGCTTCCACGCCGCGCGACCGCTGTGCGGTCGCCCTCTCACCCTCCCACTCCCATAAGAGGAGAGGGGAGGTTGAGCTCAAGCAGGCGCGAAATTGCCGTCGTCGTCCATGACGTGCAGCACGCCATCGGCGATCGCGAAATAGGCGCCGCGCAGCTTGAGCGTACCTGCCGCCTCGCGCTCGGGAATGCACGGGAAAGTCCGCAGGTTGCGCAGCGATACGCGCACCGTTTCGAGCTCGAGCGCACGGATTGCTTCGGGTCCGGTGCCGTATTCGGCGATGACGCGATCGCGCGCCTCATCGAGCATGTCGACCCAATGGTCGATGAACCCGCCGGCGCCGGGAGGAGCGCCTGCAAAGGCCTTCGACAAGGCCGCGGCGACGCCACCGCACGAGCCGTGGCCGAGTACGACGACTTCCTCGACTTCCAATTGGGTCACCGCGAATTCGAGCGCGGCCGATACGCCGTGTCGCCCGCCGCCGAGTTCGAACGGCGGGACGAGGTTCGCGATGTTGCGGACCGAAAAGATTTCTCCAGGCGAGGCATCGAAAATCTGCGCCGGATCGACCCGGCTGTCCGAACAAGCGATGACCATCACGCGCGGGCTCTGCCCCTCGCGCAATTGGGCCCAGCGCTCGTGCTGACGCGACCAGCCAGCGCCGCGGAAACGGTGATATCCGGTGATGAGGTCTGCGAAGTCGGCCATGCATCGCCTTTGCCAAGATGGAGAGGGGGTGGCAAGCGCGGCTCCGGCTCGCTATCTGCGCGTGCATGAACGAGATCACTCCCGTCGCGCGCGAGCCGCGCCAGCGCAAGCCCGACTGGATCCGGGTCAAGGCGCCGACCTCGGCCGGTTTCGCGGAAACGCGTGCGTTGATGCGCGCGAAAAGCCTGACGACTGTGTGCGAGGAAGCGGCCTGTCCCAATATCGGCGAATGCTGGTCGAAGAAGCACGCCACGGTGATGATCCTGGGCGATACGTGCACGCGCGCCTGTGCCTTCTGCAACGTCAAGACCGGCATGCCGCGCGCGGTCGATCCGATGGAGCCGCAGAACGTCGCCGATGCGGCGGCGCAGATGGGGTTGCAGCACATCGTGGTGACCTCGGTCGACCGCGACGATCTTCCCGATGGTGGCGCGAAACAGTTCGTCCGGGTGATCGAGGCGATCCGCAAGGCCAATCCGACCACCACGATCGAGATCCTGACTCCCGATTTCCGCAACAAGCATGAAGCGGCGGTCGAGGCGATCGTCGCGGCGCGTCCCGACGTCTACAATCACAATCTCGAAACCGTGCCGCGGCTCTACCCGACGATCCGCCCCGGCGCGCGTTACTATGCGTCGCTGCGGCTGCTCGAGTCGGTCAAGAAGCTCGACCCGTCGATCTTCACCAAGTCGGGCGTCATGCTCGGGCTGGGCGAGGAGCGGCTCGAGGTTCACCAGGTGATGGACGACATGCGCTCGGCCGATGTCGATTTCCTGACGATGGGCCAGTATCTCCAGCCCACCCCGCGCCACACCAAGGTGATGGATTTCGTCACGCCCCAGGCGTTCGACGCTTATGCCGCGATCGCGCGCGCCAAGGGCTTCCTGCTGGTCGCCTCGTCGCCACTGACGCGGTCGAGCTATCATGCGGGAGACGATTTCGCGAAGATGAAGGCGGCACGCGACGCGAGACTCGCGCAGAGGGCCTGATGCCTCGCCATACCGAGACACGCTTCCTTCCCTATACGCCCGAACAGATGTTCGACCTGGTGGCCGATGTCGGTCGTTATGCGGAATTCCTGCCCTGGGTCAGCGCGGTCAGGCTGCGCAGCGACACGCCGACCGAGATTGTCGCGGACCTGATTGTCGGGTTCAAGGGATTGCGCGAGACCTTCACGTCGAAGGTCCGGATGGACCGGCCCACCACTATCCATGTCGACTATATCGACGGACCGCTAAAGCATCTTAGTAACGATTGGCGTTTCCGCGACGCGCCGGGCGGATGCGAGGTCGATTTCGCGGTCGACTTCGCGTTCAAGAACCGGGTCTTCGAGATGCTCGCGGGCCAGGTTTTCGCGTCGGCGCTGACCCGCATGACCAGTGCATTCGAGGCGCGCGCGGCTCAGCTTTACGGCGCCGGCACGTCCGATCCGCGCGGCATCAGCAATTCGAGCGCGACCAGCGCCGCCTGAAGCCTGATCCCGCCGCGACCGAGATCGCCGAAATCCTTGCGGTCGGCAACGACATCCGACGGATCGGCATCACGCTCGGCACGCGCGAACACCACGGTGCCGACCGGTTTCTTCTCGCTGCCGCCGCCGGGTCCGGCAATACCGGTGATCGCCACCGCGAGATCGGCATCGGTCGCTTCCAGCGCGCCCTGCGCCATCGACCAGGCGGTCGCGATCGACACTGCGCCGAACGTATCGAGCACGTCATGGCTGACGCGGAGCATGTCGACCTTGGATTCGTTCGAATACGTCACGAACCCGCCCAGGAGGACGTCCGAAGACCCGGGGATTTCGGTGATTGCCGCCGCGACCAGGCCGCCGGTACAGCTTTCCGCGAGCGCGAATTTGCGGCCGAGCGCCTTATTGGCTTCGACGACCTTGCGCGCCAGGGTGACGAGCTCGGCGGGCAGGACGGTGTCGATCGTCACGGTCGTGCCGCTGCCGGCACCGCTGCCGCGGCAGGGCAGATGGTGAACGGGCTGTCCTTCTTGTCCTTGCCGCCGGCGACGGACGCCAGAAGCACGATCAGGCCCGCGGTATTGGCGGGCGGCAGCGGCGACATCAGACCGATCGCGCGATCGATTGTCGCGCAATCCCGCGGCTTGATATCCTGGGCAATCGCGCCCGCGATCATCGGCCCCACCATCGGACGGATCAATTTGGGGTCGATCCCGGCCATGTCCTTGCCGCCGACCTTGCCGAACGCGGCCATCGCTTGCGGCCAGGCGAGATCCGCCGGCGCCTGATACCGCGCGACAAGCGGCGGCAGGCCGCCGCGCAACGTCGCATTCTCGGGCAGTACATTGCTGCAGGTCCGGCCGAATTGCTGGAACACATCCGGCAGCACCGCGGTGATCAGCGATTGCGCCTCCGCCTCGGTCAGGCAGGGTTGCGCCTCGGCCGCCGCCTGCGCGGTCGTCGCCGCCATGCCCATCCACAGCGCGATCGCCGCGCCCATCACCTTTTTCATCACTTGTCCCTTAGATCCTGATGGTCACTACCGCCTGCGCGGCAATCCCCTCACCACGGCCGGTAAAGCCCAGCCGCTCTGTCGTCGTTGCCTTGACGCTAATCTGCTCGCGCGACACCCGCAACAGCGCCGCGATGCGATCGCGGATAACGTCCCGATATGGCCCGATCTTGGGGGCCTCGCAGATGATCGTCAGGTCGACGAATTCGATCGTGCCGCCCTTTGCGGCGACCAGCGAAGCGGCATGTTCGAGGAATTGCCCCGATTCGGCGCCTTTCCACCGCGGATCGCTCGGCGGGAAATGCTGGCCGATGTCGCCGGCGGCGATCGTGCCCAATACGGCATCGGTCACCGCGTGGAGCGCGACATCGGCGTCGCTATGCCCCGACAGGCCCTTGTCGTGTGGGATCAGCACGCCGCCCAGCCATAATTGCTCGCCGGCGACGAGGCGGTGAACGTCGTATCCGGTCGCGGTCCTGACGCGCATATTGGCTCCCAGTCGGGCTTCGGCGAGCGCGATGTCGCCGGGATAGGTGATCTTGTCGAGCAGAGGGTCGCCATCGACCATCGCGACGTCCTGACCCGCACGGCGCAATATCTGCGCGTCGTCGGTTGCTTCCTCGGCGGCCGGCCAGGCGCGATGCGCGGCAAGGATGGCCGCGTAATCGAACGCTTGTGGAGTCTGGACGCGAACCAGCGCCGAACGATCCACCGTATCGCCCAGGCTATCGCCTTTGCCCGCGCCTTTGCCCGCTATCGTGTCGGCGACGGGGAGGGTGGGGACCGCGCCTTTGGCGCTATCCAGTGCCAGCAGTAATCGGTCGACCACCGCCGCTGGCACGATCGGGCGTGCGGCGTCATGGATCAACACACGCCGGGCCGCGCCGATCGCCTCGAGCCCGTTCAGCACCGACTCGCGCCGCGTCGCGCCGCCGATGGCCGTCTCTCCCTCGACAAATGCCTCATTGCCCGCCGCGACCACGGTGACGACGCGATCGATTCCCGGATGTGCGGCCAGCGCGCGCCGGCTATGCTGGACCAGCGATACGCCGGCGAGCGGCAGGAATTGCTTGGGGATATCGCCGCCGACCCGCTCACCTTTTCCGGCGGCAACGATCAGGGCAATGGTTTCGGCAGACATGGCGGCGCGCCTAGCGCACCCCGCTTGGCCTTGCCAGCATCATCGCGCCGAGCTATGCGCTGCCCGATTTTTAAGCACATGACCAAGCTCGCGCCCATCCAGGTCGGTCCGGTCCGGATCGAGACCCCGGTGATCCTCGCGCCCATGACGGGCGTGAGCGATCTGCCGTTCCGTCGCCTCGTACGGCGCTTCGGCTCGGGGCTCAACGTGACCGAGATGATCGCCAGCCAGGCCGCGATCCGCGAAACCCGCCAGTCGATCCAGAAAGCGATGTGGGACGCGATCGAGGAGCCCGTCTCGATGCAATTGGTCGGCTGCACGCCGTTCGAGATGGGCGAGGCCGCCAAGCTCGCCGAGGACAAGGGCGCGGCAATCGTCGACATCAATATGGGCTGCCCGGTCCGCAAAGTGACCAATGGCGATGCCGGATCGGCACTGATGCGCGACCTCAAGCTGGCCAGCGCGATCGTTGCGGCATGCGTCAAGGCAGTGAAGGTCCCCGTCACGCTCAAGATGCGGATGGGTTGGGACCATGCCAGCCTCAATGCGCCCGAACTCGCGCGGATTGCCGAGGATCTGGGCGTGCAGATGGTCACCGTCCACGGCCGCACGCGCAACCAGATGTATAAGGGCGAGGCCGATTGGGGCTTCGTCCGCTCGGTCAAGCAAGCGGTCAAGGTGCCGGTGATCGTCAATGGCGACATCTGTTCGTCGGAAGACGCGGTGCGGGCGCTGGAATTGTCGGGCGCGGACGGCGTGATGATCGGGCGCGGATCGTACGGCAAACCGTGGCTGCTCGCCCAGGTGATGGCGTACCTGCAGCAGGGCCGGACGGTCGCCGAACCGTCGATTGACGAACAATATAACGTGATCGCAGGGCATTATGACGATATGCTCGACCATTATGGCATCGAAACCGGCGTCAACATGATGCGCAAGCATATCGGCTGGTACACCAAGGGCCTGCCCGGATCGGCCGAGTTCCGCAACAAGGTGAACCAGGAACCTGACGCCGATCGCGTCAAGGCGATGCTGGCCGATTTCTATGCGCCCTGGCGAGCTCGCGCCGCTGCCTGACTCACCCAATTTCGCCGAGCTTTTCGCCGGACTGCCGATCGCCATCCTCGTGGTCGATCCCGACGGGCTGGTGCGCAATGCCAATGGCGAATGCGAATTGCTGCTCAACCTGTCCGAGCGCGCGATGCGCGGCCTGCCGCTTGCCGACGTCCTGACGCCGCCGCCAGGGGCAGGAGACGGGCGGGCAGTGTCGGCGTTCGATTTCGATATCGGCACCGATCGCACCGGCCGGCTCCGCGTCGATTATTACGAGACGCCGGTCGCCGACCATGACGGTTGGCGAGCGATCGCGCTCCATGCCACCAGCGGCACGCGCAAGGTTGGGCAATCCGCCGAACGCGGCGGCGCGCGCGCGGTGATCGGCGCGGCGGCGATGCTCGGACACGAGATCAAGAACCCGCTCTCCGGGATTCGCGGCGCGGCGCAATTGCTCGCGGCCGAAGGCGCCGGTGCCGAGCTCACCACGCTGATCACCACCGAAGTCGATCGTATTGCCGCGTTGATCGACAAGATGCAGGATTTCACCGGGCGTCAGGTCAATCCTCAGCCGACCAACATCTACCCGCTGCTCGATCACGCGCGGCGCGTCGCCCAGACCGGTTTCGCGCGCGACATCACGATCGAGGAAAGCTTCGATCCGTCGCTGCCGCCGGTTCTCGCCGACAATGACGCACTGCTGCAGATCGTCATCAACCTGTTGAAAAACGCGGCGGAAGCGCTCGATGACGTCAAGAAGCCGCGGATCCTGATCTCGACCGCTTACCGCCATGGCTTGGCGGTCGATGCCGGGCCGGGCAGACCGCGGCGCGGCTTGCCGATCGAATTGTGCGTGATCGACAATGGCGCCGGCGCGCCCGCCGACATCGCCGATCATTTGTTCAGCCCGTTTGTGTCGAGCAAGCCCGAAGGGCAGGGGCTTGGCCTCGCTCTGGTCGACAAATTGGTGCGCGATATGGGCGGCATCGTGCAATATTCGCGCGAAGGGGCGCCCGAAATGACCATCTTCCGTATCTTGCTGGCGCGCGCGCGATGAATCGACCGGGGACCCGATCAGGCAACATCCTGGTGCTCGATGACGATTCGGCGATCCGCACCGTGGTCGCCCATGCCTTGCGCCGCGCGGGGCACCGCGTCACGACCACCGCGAGCCTGACCGAATTCAACCGCGAATTGCGCGCCGCCATGCCCGATGTGGTGGTGAGCGACGTCGTCCTGCCTGACGGCAACGGCCTCGATATGGTGGCGGGGCTGGTCCAGGCCTATCCGCAGCTTCCCGTGATCGTCCTCTCGGCGCAGAATACGCTGACGACGGCGGTGCGCGCGACCGAGGTCGGCGCCTATGACTATCTGCCCAAGCCGTTCGATCTCGATGACCTGACACGGGCAGTGGATGGCGCGCTTGCCCGCCAGGGTGGCGGTGCCGCCGAAACACTCGAAGACGCCGATCGCGCGCTGCCGCTGATCGGCCGTTCGCCGGCGATGCAGGACGTCTATCGCGTGATCGCGCGGGTGATCTCGAACGATCTCACCGTGCTGATCTCGGGCGAATCGGGGACCGGCAAGGAGTTGGTCGCGCGCGCCATCCACGATCTCGGTCCGCGCGCACATGCGCCGTTCCTCGCGATCAACATGGCGGCGATCCCGCGTGAGCTGATCGAGGCGGAATTGTTCGGTCATGAACGCGGCGCCTTTACCGGGGCGCAGGCGCGATCGGCCGGGCGGTTCGAACAGGCAGCGGGCGGAACCCTGTTCCTCGACGAGATCGGCGACATGCCGCTCGAGGCGCAGACCCGGCTGTTACGGGTGCTGCAATCGGGCGAGTTCACCACGGTGGGCGGCGCCCGGACGATCAGGGCCGATGTCCGGATCGTCGCCGCGACCAATCGCGACCTCAATGCGCTCGTCCAGTCGGGTCAGTTCCGCGAAGATTTATTCTATCGTCTCAATGTCGTACCGGTCACTCTTCCGGCATTGCGCGAACGTCGCCAGGACATCGCGTTGCTCGCGCGCCACTTCCTCGACCGCGCCGCCGAGAATGGCCTGCCGCGCAAGCGGCTCGACGAGGCGGCAATCGTCGCGCTCGAGGCGCATGACTGGCCGGGCAATGTCCGCGAACTCGAAAACATCATGCGCCGACTGGCGGTGCTGAGTCGCGATGAGGTGATCGGCGCTGGCGAGTTGGGCAGCGTGATCGGCATGCCGTCGAGTGCGGTGCCGGTCGGCGCGCTCGACCTCGATACCGCGGTGCGCGCGCGACTCGATCGCATCGCGCGCGAAGATCCGCGCGAACTCGACGATGGCACGATCTACGAACGCATCATCGCCGAAGTCGAACGGCCACTGATCGAAGCGATGCTGGCGCGTCATGGCGGCAACCAATTGCGGGCGGCGCGCGCGATGGGGATCAACCGCAATACGCTGCGCAAACGCCTCGACACGTTGGGCATAGATCCGGGCGGCGCGGCGGACGGGGGCTGATCCAAGACGGTTTGACGTCAATTATGTGTTTTCCTTGCCACGCAGTCGTTGTATTCCTGCAACGATGAGTGGCGAGAGCATGATCGCCGCGCCCCGGCGTTTCTGGGGCGGGCGCCCCAGAATTACACCAGGCGTCGAGCTGAGCGTGCTCGTGCTGGCGATCGCCGTGGGAGTCGCGACGTATTTCGTCGTGCGCGCCGGCGCCGCGCCGCAGCGACTGCTGACGCCGCCGCTCGTGGCGCTCCTGTTAGTCACGAACTTGGTCCCGTGCGTCGCGTTGATAATGTTGATCGGCCGACGCATCGCCAGGAAACGTGCGGCGCGATCAGGAGCGGGAGGCGAGGGGCGTTTGCATATTCGCCTGGTCGCTCTGTTTTCGACCATCGCCACGGTGCCGACCGTACTCGCCCTCATTTTCGCATCGGTGATGTTCCAATACGGGGTCGAATTCTGGTTGTCCGACCGCGTCAGCGGCGTGCTGGAAGACGCCACGACGTTGGCCCGGGATTCGTATGAGCAGTCGTTGTTGCGCTGGAATGAGGAAACGCTCGCCACCGCGGCCGATCTAAACGCCAATTTCAGCGGCTTGTCGGACACCGCCGATCCCCACGCGCTCCTCAAACTGCGTGAACCGACTTACGGCCTGACATTGCCTGACTATCTAAGTCTGCAATTACTTTATCGAAACTTAGCTGAAGGCGCGCTGTTCACAGTTAAAGGAAACAACGACATACGGTTTATCGCGCGCGTCGATCCCTATGGCAATCTTGCCCAACAGATCGACCCCATCGCCGTCGCATCGGTGCTGAAGGGAGAACCCAGCGTGATGACGGTGAGGGGAGATCGCGTGCGCGTTCTGACCCTGGTGCCAGGCAGCAAACAGCTATTCCTTTACGCGGGCAAAGTCACCAAAGGCCCGGTGGCCGATCGTCAGTCGTTGCGCGTCGCCGATGTCGTTACGAACTTCAAAGCATTGCAATCGCGCGCGCGTTCTCTCCAACTCCGATTCAACGCCGCTTTGTTCATCGTCGCGCTGCTGATCGTCGCTATCGCGGTATGGATCGCACTGGTCGTCGCCGACCGGCTGGTTCGCCCGGTCGGCGAAATGGTGTCCGCCGCGCAGCGCATCGCCGGCGGTGATCTTTCCGCACGCGTGCCCGATCCGCGCACGGACGATGAGGTCGGGACGCTGGCCAATGCCTTCAATCGTATGACTGAGCGGTTGCAACAACAGACCGGCGCGCTCGAAAGCCGGCGGGCATTGATCGAGGCGGTGATGTCGGGCGTCTCCGCCGGCGTGATCTCGGTCGATGGCGGTGGGACGATCCGGTTGATCAATGCTTCGGCCGTCGCCCAGCTCAAGCTCGACGAAGCGCAGGCGGTCGGCGCGCAACTGGTTGCCGTCGCGCCCGAACTCGCCGAACTGCTGGACGGCGATACCCGCGAGGCGATCGTGCAACTGACCACCGGCGGCGAGCCGCGGACGCTGGCTGTGCGCATTACCGCCGATGAGGACGGCCGCGTCCTGACGTTCGACGACATCACCCAGCAATTGCTCGATCAGCGCCGCGCCGCCTGGTCCGACGTGGCGCGGCGTATCGCGCACGAGATCAAGAACCCGCTGACCCCGATCCAGCTCGCCGCCGAGCGCCTGCAGCGCCGTTATGGCAAGACGATCGACGAGAAGGATGGCGTCTTCGCCCAGTTGACCGACACGATCGTGCGTCAGGTCGGCGATCTGCGGCGGATGGTCGACGAATTCTCGTCCTTCGCGCGCATGCCCAAGCCGGTATTCCACCCCGAATCGCTGATCGACCTCACGCGACAAGCGGTGTTCCTGCACGAAGTCGCGCATCCCGACATCAAGTTCCATCTCGATACGCCAGAGGCCGCGCCCCTGGTGTGCGACCGCCGCCAGATCGGTCAGGCGCTAACCAACATCATCAAGAATTCGGTCGAAGCGATTGAAGCGCGCGGCGAGGGGGCGCCGCCGGGCGAGATCAACGTGACGCTCGATCGCGGCGAGCGCCTGATGACCGCGACGATCGCCGATAACGGCATCGGCCTTCCGCTCGAGCGCGACCGCATCGTCGAACCCTATATGACGACGCGCGCGCGCGGCACCGGCCTCGGCCTGGCGATCGTCAAGAAGATCATCGAGGAACATTGCGGCACCATCGCCTTTGCCGACCGCCCGGGTGGCGGCACGGTGGTGACGATCGTGTTCGATACCCTCCAACTCGACGCCCTGCTCGAAGACAATCGTGACCCCGCGGAAACCAGCAAGGGCGAAGGCGCGCTGGCGATGCTTACCCGTACCGGACAAAAATCATGAGCCTGGACATCCTCGTCGTCGACGACGAGCAAGACATTCGCGAACTCGTAGCCGGCGTCCTGCAGGACGAAGGCTATGAGACCCGTGCCGCCGCCGACAGCGATGCCGCGCTGGAGGCGATCGCGACGCGCAGGCCGAGTCTGGTATTGCTCGACGTCTGGCTGCAGGGATCGCGTCTCGACGGGCTGGAACTGCTCGAGGAGATCAAGCGGCGCGACGCCTCGATCCCGGTGCTGGTCATTTCCGGCCATGGCAATATCGACACCGCGGTAGCGGCGATCCGGCGCGGCGCGGTCGACTTCATCGAAAAGCCGTTCAACGCCGACCGCTTGCTGCTGATGGTCGGCCGCGCGACCGAGACCGAGCAATTGCGCCAGGAAGTCGCGTCCTTGCGCGCCGCGACCGGGCGCGACACCGACCTGACCGGCACCTCGACCGCGATCAACGCGGTCCGCGCGACGCTCAAGCGGGTTGCGGGCACCGGCAGCCGCGTGCTGATCATGGGATCGGCCGGCGTCGGCAAGGAAGTCGCCGCCCGCCTGCTGCACAGTTGGAGCCAGCGGACCCAGGGACCGTTCATCGTCGTCAGCGCGGCGCGGATGACGCCCGAACGGGTCGAAGAGGAATTGTTCGGCGTCGAGGAAGCGGGCGACCTGGTCCGCACCGGCCTGCTCGAACAGGCGCATGGCGGGACCTTGTTCCTCGATGAGATCGCCGACATGCCGATGGCGACGCAGGGCCGAATCCTGCGCGTGCTGACCGACCAGAGCTTCACTCGGGTCGGCGGCACCCGCACGGTCAAGGTCGATGTCCGCGTCGTTTCGGCGACCGCGCGCGACCTCCAGGGTGAAATCGCCGAGGGCCGGTTTCGCGAGGATCTCTATTATCGGCTCAACGTCGTGCCGGTGGCGATCCCGCCGCTGGCCGATCGCCGCGAGGACATTCCCGCCTTGGTCGATCATTTCGTCGCGCATTATGCCGCCGAACGCCGCGTGCCGACGCCCGAAGTCGCCGATGACGCCATGGTGGCGCTGCAAAGCTATGAATGGCCGGGCAATGTCCGCCAGCTCAGGAACGTGGTCGAGCGGACGATCATCCTGGCGCCCGGCGACCGCATCGGGCGGATCGACGTCGACCTGTTGCCGGCCGACGTATTGGGCGGGGCGGGCGAGGGGGCCGGTGCTTCGGCGATGATGGGAGCGCCGCTGCGTGAAGCGCGCGAGACGTTCGAACGCGAATATCTCAAGGTCCAGATTCGGCGCTTTTCGGGCAATATCTCGCGCACCGCGACCTTCATCGGGATGGAGCGGTCGGCGCTGCACCGCAAGCTCAAGCTGCTGGGGATCACCGACAGCCGCGACGAATAAAGCCGGCACCGCGATGTGTCCCATGGGGAGCATCGCAAGCGCGCTGGACGCAGGGGCAGGGCGTCACCTATATAACGGATCGCGCGTGCCGCGTGGGCATACGCTTCAGACGCCAGAGAACGGCGCCATGCGGGTCAAGGCCCGCCAAGACCAAGGATCGCCATATGGCCGACAAACAGACTTCGCTCCAGGACCTGTTCCTGAACGCTCTCCGCAAATCGAAAACGCCGGTGACCATGTTCCTGGTCAAGGGCGTGAAGCTTCAGGGCATCGTCACCTGGTTCGACAATTTCTCCGTCCTGCTCCGCCGCGACGGCCAGTCGCAGCTGATCTACAAACATGCCATCTCGACGATCATGCCGTCGAACCCGATCGACATCGCGGCGATCACCGACGCGATTAGCTCGGATCCCAAGAAGTCGCCGCTGCTGCAGGAAATCTTCCTCAACGCGGTGCGCAAGTCGGAAGACAGCGTGACCATGTTCCTGGTCAATGGCGTCATGCTCCAGGGGCATATCGCGGCATTCGACCTGTTCTGCATGCTGCTCGAGCGCGAAGGCATGGCGCAATTGGTCTACAAGCATGCCGTATCGACGATTCAGCCGGCGCGTCCGTTGAATCTTGCTGAAGAATCAAATGGTTCTGACGAAGATTGACGACAGGATTTGAACGCGATCGCGACGAGTTCGCCCGTGGTGCTCGGGCGATCGTCGTGTTGCCCGACCAGGGCAATGCCAGCCGCGATGCCGATGCCCGGCTCGCGGAAACGGCGGGGCTTGCCGCCGCGATCGGCGTCGAGGTCGCGGAAAAGATCGCCTATCGCGTCCGCCAGCCCAAACCGGCGACCTTGATCGGATCGGGGCAGATCGAGCAACTCGCCGCACAGGTGCGGATGGAAGACGCGCAACTGGTCGTGTTCGACGCCAGCCTGACGCCAGTGCAGCAGCGCAACCTGGAAACTGCGCTCGAATGCAAGGTGATCGACCGCACCGGGCTGATCCTCGAAATCTTCGGCGAACGTGCCGCGACCGCCGAAGGGCGATTGCAAGTCGAGCTCGCGCACCTCGATTACCAGGCCGGCCGGCTGGTGCGCAGCTGGACTCACCTCGAACGCCAACGCGGCGGCTTCGGCTTTCTCGGCGGCCCGGGCGAAACCCAGATCGAGGCCGACCGCCGCCTGATTCGCGACCGCATGGCGCGGCTGCGCAAGGAACTCGACCAGGTCAGCCGCACGCGCGGACTGCATCGCGACCGGCGCCAGCGCGCGCCCTGGCCGGTGATAGCCTTGGTCGGCTATACCAATGCCGGAAAATCTACGCTTTTCAATCGATTGACCGGCGCCGACGTCATGGCGGAAAACCTGCTGTTCGCGACGCTCGACCCGACACTGCGCCAGATCCAGTTGCCGGGAATCGACAAGGCGATCCTCTCGGACACGGTGGGGTTCGTCTCCGAATTGCCGACCCAGCTTGTCGCCGCGTTCAAGGCGACCCTGGAGGAAGTGGTCTCGGCCGACCTGCTGATCCACGTCCGCGACATCGCGCACCCCGATACCGAAGCGCAGCGTGCCGATGTCGAGCAAGTCCTGCGCGAGATCGGCGTCGCCGATACGACGCCGCGGTTCGAGGCCTGGAACAAGATCGACCTGCTCGACGACGAAGAGCGTGAGGACGCGCTGGCCGAGGCCGCGCGCCGCGACGATGTCGTGGCGATCTCGGCGATGAGCGGGGAAGGGGTGGAAGAGCTGAAGCGCGAGGTGGCGGCCAAGCTGACTGCCGGACATCGACGCTATTCTGTCACGCTCGACGCCGCCGACGGGGCAGGGGCGGCATGGCTCCACCAGCATGGCGAAGTGCTGGGGCAGGAGGTCGACGGCGATCGCGCCAGTTACGACGTTCGCATGGCGCCGCGCGACTACGAGCGCTTCCAGCAGCGCTGAGCGCTACCGCGTCGGCCAGATCCAGTCGGCGCGATCCTCGCTGGAAATCACCGTTTCGCCGAATTGCTTATCGAGCACGATATGGCGCGCGTCCTCGGCGCCCGCCAGCGCCGCTATCAGCGCGTCGGCGTGCGAGATGACGACGATCTGGGTGTTGTGCGAGGCGTGGCGCAGCAAACGGGCCAGCGGCGCGATGAGGTCGGTATGCAAGCTGGCCTCGGGCTCGTTGAGGACCATCAGTTCAGGCGGTCGCGGCGTCAGCAAGGCCGCGGCGAGCAGAATGTAGCGTAACGTTCCTTCCGACAATTCCGCAGCGCGCAACGGCCGTAAAAGCCCGTGCTGCCGCATCTCGACCTCGAACGCCTCGGTGACGCCGATCCGCGCACCGGGGAATGCGTCGTCGATCGCCTCGCGCAGCCCGGCGTCATCACCGATTTCGATGATCGTCTGGATTGCAGCTGCTACGTCCGCGCCATCGTCCGCGAGCGAGGGTGTGAAGGTGCCCACTTGCGGCCGGCGGGCAGGGGCGTTTCGATCAGACCTGAGGTCGTCGTAGAAGCGCCATCCCCGCATCCGATCGCGCAGCAGCAGGAGTTCGAGCCCGTCGATCGTGTCGGTCGCGTGCGTCATCATGCTGTCATTGGCGGGCAGACTGCGCAGCGCATCGCGCCAGGTGCCGTCCTCCCGCCGCCTTACACGCACCAGCGGTCCACGCCGTTCGGCGATCAGCGTATTGCGCGCCGGCCGCTCACCCATCCAGACGGTTTCGACCTTGAACTCGGGATCATGCCGGAACCGCGATTCCGACGGGATCGGCAGGCCGAGATCGACGGCATAACCATAAGTGTCGCCGGAAAAACCGAGCTTCAGCGCGACCGGCGCGGATCGCACCGTTCCCTGGATCGGCATTTCCCCTGACTTCATCCGCGCGCTGATCTTCTCCGGCCCGGCCCATAAGGTCGATTCAAGTCCGCCTTCGGCCGCTAGCGAACCGATCATTCTTCCCTGTGCGGCGTCCGCCAGCAGGCGCAAGGCTCTATACAGACTAGACTTTCCGCTGCCATTGGCCCCGGTAACGATGGTCAAGGGCGCCAATGTCACGCTGACGTCGCGCAGCGATCGGTATCCTGCGACGGCAAGGGTGGTGATCATTGCGGTCAGTCGCGCTCGTGGGCCTTTACGCCTTGCCAAAGCGCTTCTTGCTCGTCGAGACTGCGTTCGGAGAACTTGGCGTCAGCCGCCTCCATCGCCTTGAATCGACGTTCGAATTTGGCATTGGCGGCGCGCAGCGCGGCTTCCGGGTCGATGTTCAGCTTGCGCGCCCAATTGACCACCGCGAACAGCAAGTCGCCGACTTCTTCCTCGCGTTCTGCGTCGCTGACGGCGGTTTCGACCTCGGCCAGTTCCTCGTCGATCTTGGCGCGCGGGCCGCTTGCATCGGGCCAGTCGAAGCCGGTGCGCGCGGCGCGCTTCTGGAGCTTTTCCGCACGAAGCAAAGCGGGGAGGCCGATCGCGACGCCGTCTAGCGCGCTTTGGGCGCCCTTGGCCCCCCGCTCCGCGGCCTTGATGTGTTCCCAGAGGTAATGGCCGCCTTCGACTGCATCGCCGAAGATGTGCGGATGGCGGCGCTCCATCTTGTCGCAGATCGACGTGACGACGTCGTTCAACGCGAAATCGCCGGCTTCCTCGGCCATGCGCGCATGGAACACGACCTGGAGCAGCAGATCGCCGAGTTCGTCCTTGAGGTCGGCCATGTCGGCACGCTCGATCGCGTCGGCGACTTCATAGGCTTCCTCGATCGTGTACGGCGCGATCGTCGCGAAGGTCTGGACTGTGTCCCATTCGCAGCCGCTCACCGGATCGCGCAGCCGCGCCATGATCGCCACCAGACGCTCGATATCGACGCCGCTCATGCGAAAGGGGATCCCCCCGCTCGGCCATCTTCAAGATTGATAATATACATTATGTAAAACTCACTTGGAGTTTGGGGTGAGGATCAATGTCTTCCCCTCCACGCGCCAGGATTTGAGCCGCGACAGAAAATTCATCCCCAGCACGTCCTGATCGCCGAATTCAGGCGCGACGATCGTCGGCAAATCGGTCGCGGTGATGCCGCCGACCTGGAGCTTCGCGATGCTTGCCGATCTGCCGGTTACGCTGCCGTTGGCGGTCGACACGACTGCTGGCGGCGCCATGCCGTCGAGGTCGATCTTGGCCGCCGCTGCGGTCGTCGTCGACAGTGCGGTAATCGTTGCGCCGCTGTCGACCAGCATGACGCGCTCGACGCCATTGATCGTCGCCCGCGCCCAGAAATGGCCGTCATCGGCCATTGGGATGCGGACTTCGCTGCCGACCACCGACTGATCGGGCCCGTAGAACAAAGATCGCGTGCCGGAGATCAGCCATTGGTTCTGGTTGACGATCGCGACCACGACCAGGCCGGTGGCGAAGATTCCGATCCAGGCCAGCGTCATGACGGCAACGCGACCCAATGGCAGACGGCGTGCGAACAGCGCCGACAGCGGCAGCACGAGCAGCAGCACGTAGAAGATCACGTTCCCGGTCGTATCGCTCATCGCGCCACCTCGAATTCGAGCCCGTCATAGGCCGGTTCGACCGTCTTCGGGAGTTCGGCGAGCAACGTCGCATAGTCCATCGATTGATCGAGATGCGTCAGCGCAGCCCGTTTCGGGCGAAGTTCGTCGATCCAGGCCAATGCCTCGGCAAGATTCGGATGGCTCGGATGCGGATGGCGTCGCAGCGCATCGACGATCCAGACGTCGAGATCCTGATAGAGCGCGCGCATATCGTCGGTCATAATATTGAAATCGGTGGCATATCCGATCGCACCGCCATCCGCCTCGAAACGCAATCCGGCGGAATGGATGTTGCCGTGCGGCTGATCGGTGACCGCGATCGATAGGTCGCCGATCGTCAGCCGGTCGGGCAGCGGCTCGAGCGTCACGGTCGCCGGATAGCCGTCGCGCCCGGCAAAGACATAACCGAAGCGCTCGGTCAGCACCGTACCGGTCGCTGGTCGCGCGAGCCCGCGCACCGGCCGTCCCGCAGCGTGGAACAGCTGGCGCAGATCGTCGATGCCGTGGGTATGGTCGGCATGATCATGGGTCCAGAGGACCGCATCGACGCGATCGACGCCCGCCGACAGCAATTGTTCGCGCAAATCGGGGCCGGTATCGACCAGGATGCGTGTGGTCGCGGTCTCGACCAGGATCGACACGCGGCGGCGGCGGTTTTTGGGCTCGGCGGGATCACACGCGCCCCAGTCATTGCCGATCCGCGGCACCCCCGACGACGTTCCCGAGCCGAGGACGCGGACCTTCATGCCAGCGTCTTGGCGAACAGACGGTGGAAATTGGCGCGCGTCGCCTCGGCCAACTCGTCGGCATCCTCTCCGCGCAATTGCGCCAGGAAACGGCAGGTATCGGCGACAAAAGCGGGCTCACCGGTCTTGCCGCGATGCGGGACGGGAGCGAGGAACGGCGCATCGGTCTCGATCAGCAAGCGCTCGCGCGGCAATCGCGCAGCCGTTTCCTGCAAATCCTTGGCGTTCTTGAACGTCACGATCCCGGAGATGGAGATATAAAAGCCAAGTTCGAGGGCCTTGTCGGCGAAATCTCCGCTTGCGGTGAAGCAATGGATGACGCCAGGATAGGCCCCCTGCTCCATTTCCTCGCGCAAGATCCGGGCGGTGTCGTCCTCGGCGTCGCGGGTATGGACGACCAGCGGCAATTGGGTTTCGCGGCATGCGGCGATGTGCGAGCGGAAGCTGGCGCGCTGGCGATCGCGATCCGAATGGTCGTAATAATAATCGAGCCCGCTCTCGCCGATCCCGACGACACGCGGATGCGCCGCACGTTCGATCAGCTTGGCGGTGTCGACATCCGGGTGCTGGTCGGCTTCGTGCGGATGAACCCCGATCGTCGCCCAGACATCGGGCTCGCGCTCGGCGACGGCGATGACGTCATCCCATTCGCGCTCGCGAGTCGAGATGTTGAGCATCGCGACGACGCCGCTGTCCCGCGCACGTTGCAGCACGTCGCCCTGCTGCTCTGCCAGGCCCTTATAATTGAGATGGCAATGGCTGTCGGCGAGCCTCATGCCGGGTCCGCCGCCATTTCGAGCCGGGGGAACACGCCGCTCGGCGCCGGCAGCGCGGTCCCTGCCTCGATCGGCCGGTTGAGCGCGTCGAAATTGCGGACGTCCGCGCCCTGCCCCAACAGGTCGAGCAATTTGTCGGCGCTTTCCGGGATCGCCCAGCGTGCCATGATCGCGATCCGGCGCACGGCCTCGGCCGCATAATAGAGGATGGTGTCGGCGCGCGCGGGATCGGTCTTGCGCACGCTCCACGGCGCCTGATCGGCGAAATATTGATTGGCGTCGCGCGCGGCCGACCAGATCGCCTCGAGCGCGGTATGGATCGCCAATTCGCCCATCGCTCCATGCATGCCGGCCTCGGCTGCCTTCACGCTCTCGACCAGCGCTTCCTCCGTCGCGGTTGCGGTGCCGGGCTCGGGCACGCGTCCGTCGCAATTCTTGGCGATGATCGACAGGCCGCGTTGCGCCAGATTGCCGAGATTGTTGGCAAGATCGGCATTGCAGCGCGTGACGATCGCTTCCTCCGAATAGCTGCCGTCCTGACCGAAGCTGACTTCGCGCAGCAGGAAATAGCGCAGCGGATCGACCCCGAACCGGTCGGCGAGTTCGATCGGGTCGGTGACGTTGCCGACGCTCTTCGACATCTTCTCGCCGCGATTGAGCAGGAAGCCGTGGCCGAACACCTGCTTGGGCAATGCGATGTTCGCGCTCATCAGGAAAGCCGGCCAGTAAACGGTATGAAATCTAACGATATCCTTGCCGATGAGATGCAGATCGGCAGGCCAATATTTGCCCAGCGGTCCGTCCAGATCGGGATAGCCGATGCCGGTCAGATAGTTGGTCAGCGCATCGACCCACACATACATGACATGGCCGTCGCTGCCCGGCACCTTGACTCCCCAATCGAAGCTGGTGCGCGAGACCGACAAATCGGACAGCCCGCCCGACACGAAGGCGATCATCTCGTTGCGCCGGGCATCGGGCTGGATGAAGTTCGGGTTCGCGGCGTAAAAATCGAGCAGCGGCTGCTGATATTTGCTCAGCCGGAAGAACCAGGTCTCCTCGGCGGTCCATTCGACGGGCGTGCCCTGGGGAGACAGCTTTTCGTCCCCTTCCCCGTCGACCAATTCCTTCTCGTCGTAGAAGGCCTCGTCACGGACCGAATACCAGCCCTCATAGCGATCGAGATAGAGGTCGCCGGCGGCCGCCATGGCTTTCCAGATCGCCTGGCTGGCGGCGTGATGATCGGCTTCGACAGTGCGGATGAAGCGATCATAGGAGATATTAAGGCGATCATCCATCGCCTTGAAATATCCTGACATCTCGTCGGCCAACGCGCGCGTTTCGACACCGCGGTCGCGCGCGGTCTGGACCATCTTGAGGCCGTGTTCGTCGGTGCCGGTCTGGAACCGCACATCGCGCCCCGCCTGGCGGTGATAGCGCGCGATCGCATCGGCGGCGATCGCTTCATAAGCATGGCCGATATGCGGGCGGCCATTGGGATAGCTGATTGCGGTCGTGATGTAATAGGGTTCGGCCATGCCTGCCCTCTAGTTCAGGTGCCGCGCCGATGGAACCTCTTGCGGAGCCATGATACCGTAGGCGAAACGATCGGAGCTCGTCATGACCATGTGTGTCGCCGCCCTCGCTTTGCTAATGACCGTCGCGCCGGCAGCGGCCCAGCGTGTTCCGGTCGCGAGCGTCGCCGAACTCCACAACGCCATGGCGCAGGACGCGACGGTCGAGGTGCGCGTCGACGGCGATCTCAACGGTGACGGCGAAACCGACACGGCGTTCATCGAGAATGGAAATGATAGCCGCCGGCTCCACGTCCTGCTCGCGTATCGCACCGAAATCGACCTGGGACACGATCCTGCGGGCAGTCACGATCTCGAATCCTCCGCGCTCGGCCCAGCGCAATTATCGGTCGCCAGGGGCGTGCTGGTAGTGAAGGACCTGACCGGCGGGACCAGCGCGATCGAGACGACCTATCGCTATCGCTGGGATGCCGCGGCGAAGAAGATGCGGCTGATCGGGCTCGACGCCTCCTCCTATAGCCGGACCTTCCAGCACGATACGCACGAGATCAGCTGGAACCTGCTGACGGGCGATTTCGTTTCGCGCTACATGAAATTGAAGCCGGAAGGTTCGAAAGGCGACGAAGCCTATTTCGATCCCGTGGAAAGCAAGCGCAAGCGGCCGTCGCGGCCGCTCTACCTCGACTCGACGCCCGATCCTGATGCGCTGATCAGCGCCGAGAAATGGCCTGCGGGCTGATCGGTGCCATCCTCCCTCCAAACCTTCACCGCTTTTGGGAGAAAGATAGCGGGGCTTGGCAGTTTCCTACCTAGCAGAAAAGCTTCAGTGGGCTGGCCGCACCTGCCAAGCAGATCGTCGATGTCCACCCGCAATGTGGATCGATGACGCGGTCATCGTCCTTAACGCGGTGGTAGAGAATCGCGGCAGAAAACAACGTCGGTAAGGGGGGTCGAGCACGGACGCTGCCGGACACGTTGCACGCATGCGAACTTGCGCAGCCTCTGTCTAACCGCTGGTAGCTCGCTCACGTCAATCGGACCGAACTCCATAACTCCAATCTGAGACTTGGACCATATCGGCATTGTCGCCGGAGGGATGTCCAGATCGGCCGTCAGCCCATTAGTCACCTCGGCAAGGCATTCGGGGGTACCCATCAACTCAATGTTCAACTGTTTCGGAGATGGCGTTGTTTTTACTTGGTCGCATCCAGCAATCGCGAGCGACGCACCCACCGCAAAGCTGACGTGATGGCGCATCAGGGTAGCTTAGATGCTTAGCAGAGCGTCGGCAACGACGTGTCGACCAACGGTTTGCCACTCACTGGTTTTGGCTAGCTGCTTAAGGCTAACACCGAACGGCCTTCTCCTTACAACGCTACGGGATGCACAAATCTCGACTTTTCCTGTGGTGGGTCAATCGATGTTATGAATCAGGTATTGTGCCATATGTGCCCAATTACCTGGGTCATCCCGGCACAGGGCCGGGATGACGAGGTAAGCATAGGCAAACGAAGAACTCTTCCGTCGGTTCGGGCTCAGCAAAGATGTGTGCATCCCGTGGCTTACAACGGGACAAGATTTCTAGATCAGCGGTGGGAGGCCCCCCGCAGCGCGGCCGGCGCCAGCCGCGCGACGATCCCGGCCATCTCGAACACGGTTCCCTGCGCGTCCAGCGACAGGCCCAAGGCTCCGGCAGCGAGGTTACGCGCCGCGTCATGCGCATCGAGCGCGGTCCGCAGCGCCTCGCCAGAACGAGTGCGGGCAGCCGCGGCGATGAAGCTCGGCGCGCGCTCCAGGAACGCCTCGTAACGCTCCTGCGCCGCCTTTAGCGATAGCGATCGGGCAAGTTCCGCGCGAACCGCGTTGCTCGGATCGCCCTGCGCGAGTTCGGCCAGCACCTTGTCGAGCCCGGCGATGTCGAGCCCCGCCATCGCCAGCGCGCGGGCCGGCGAGCCCTCCCCTACCCGTACCAGTTCGTCGACCTCCCCGGCGGCCACGCCCGCATCGGTCAACGCCGCGCGCATATCGGAATCGTCGAGCGGCTCGAACCGCAGCATGCGGCAGCGCGACCGGATTGTCGGCAGCAATCGGCCCGGCGCGTGACTGACCAGCAGGAATATCGTGCCGGCGGGCGGTTCCTCGAGATTCTTGAGCAAGGCGTTGGATGCGCCGGGGCGTTCGAGATCGTCGGCGGTGTCGATCACCACCACGCGCCGGTCCGAATAGGTCGCCTTCACGCCCAGGAAATGGTCTAGTTCCCGCACCTGATCGACGCGAATAGACCGGGCCAAGCCCTGCTCCGGCTTCTTCTCGTCGCGCGGCAGCCGCTGCAGCAGCTTGAGGTCCGGGTGCGATCCGGCATCGATCAATTGCTGCGTACGATCGCCCGGCGGGATCGCAAAGTCGTCCGGCTGCCCCGGCCCGGCCAGCAGCCGTCGCGCGGCGAGCATCGCGAACCGCGCCTTGCCCACCCCTTCTGGCCCCGCGAAGATCCAGCCGTGATGGAGCGACCCGCTGTCGATCGCGGCGGAAAAAGCCTGTCGTGCTGCAAGGTTACCATAAAGTGACGTCATGGCAGCAGGTCGGCGACCGCCTCGATCACACTCGCCGCCACCGTTTCCACGTCCCCACCGGCATCGACCAACCGGACGCGCTCGGGCTCGGCTGCGGCGAAGCGTCGGAACGCCGCCGCGACATCGTCATGAAAGGCCCGCTCGCGGGCGGCGAAGCGATCCGCCGCCGCGCCATCGCGCGCCGCGGCACGCTCCGCCCCGATGTCAGGCGGCACCTCGAGCACCAGCGTGCGGTCGGGCAGCAGTCCGCGCGATCCGAAACCGTGGAGCGCGAGCACGGCTGCATCGTCGATACCGCCCGCCACGCCCTGGTAAGCGCGCGACGAATCGATGAAGCGATCGCTGATCACCCAAGTGCCGATGCCGAGCGCCGGCTGGATCACCTTTTCGACATGGTCGGCGCGCGCCGCGGCGAACAGCAATGCTTCGGTATGCGCGCTCCAGCGCTTGACCTCGCCTTGCATCAACAGCTCGCGGATCGCCTCGCCGCCCTCGCTGCCGCCTGGTTCGCGGGTGACGATGACGTCAAGGCCGCGCGCGCGCAGGTCGTCGGCGAGGCGGCGGACCTGGGTCGACTTGCCCGCGCCCTCGCCGCCCTCGATCGAGAGGAACTTGCCGCGCGCCATGTGTGCGTCAGCCGCCGAACAACTGCATCAGCCCGGTCCAGGCGCGGCCGAAGAACCCGGCCTGGCCGACATCCTTGTCGGCGACCAGCGGGAAGCGCTGATCGGGCATGCCGGGCGAGGTCACGATCAAATCGGCGACATGATCGCCCGCCTTGATCGGCGCCTTGAGCGGACCGTCATAGACGACCTTGGCGTTAGTGTTCGGCGTGGTGCCCGACGGCACCGTCATCGCCAGATTGTCGGCCGCGACCAGCCCGACGCTGCTCGACGATCCCAACTGGACCTCTGCGGTGGCGATCTGCTTGCCCTTGGCGACGATCGGATGCGACTGCCAGGCGCCGAATCCCCATTTCATGAACTTGATCGATTCTTCCTTGCGCTGGTTGAAGCCGGTGAACCCGGCGACCACCATCACCAGGCGACGGCCGTTCTGGATCGCCGATCCGACGAAGCTGTAGCCGGCCTCCTCGGTATGGCCGGTCTTCAGACCATCGGCGCCGGCAACGACGCCGAGCAACGGATCGCGATTGGCCTGGTCGATCGCCGAGCCGTTCATCTGGGTGCCCCAGGTGAAGTTCGGCAGCGCGTAATAGCGTTTATAGAGATCCGGGAAGTCGCGGATCGTCGCCTCGGCCAGCTTGGCGAGGTCGCGCGCCGTCACATAGGTCACGCCATTGTCGGGCCAGCCGTTCGACGTGCCGAAATGGCTGTTGGTCAGGCCGAGCTTCTTCGCCGCGTCGTTCATCCGGTCGGTGAACGCCTGTTCGGTGCCCGATATGCCTTCCGCCAGCACAACGCAGGCGTCGTTGCCCGACAAGGTGACGATGCCCTTGAGCAGATTGTCGACGCTGACGCTTTCATTGGCCTTGAGGAACATGGTCGATCCCTGGCTGTGCCACTTCTTCCAGGTCTCCGGGCTCATCGTATATTGCTGGTCGGCCTTGAGCTGACCCTTCTTGATCATGTCGAACACGACATAGACCGTCATCATCTTCGCCAGCGACGCCGGCGGCATGCGGTGATCGATGTCCTTGGCATAGAGCACCGCGTCGGACGACAGGTCGACCATATAGGCGACGGGCGCCGGCGTATCGAAGGTCGGCGCGGCGGCGGTGGCCGGCATGGCGGCAAGGACCAGAGCGGACGCCGCGCTCAGGTGGATCATCTTGGGCATATAATTCATGGTGACAACAGTCCGTACGCTAAGGCGGGGTGGATCAGTCCTGGCGGACCACACGGGCATCGCCATAGCCGCGTGCCGCGGCTGCGTCACGTGCCTGGCTGGCCTGATTTTTCGACGAATAGGGGCCCAGCCGCACGCGCCATAATTGGCCGGCGGGCATGGCCTGTCCGCCCAGGCTCCTGGCAAGCGCGACGGCGCGCGGCTGGCTCGAAAAGGCAGCGACCTGGACGTAGAATCCACCGGCGGTCGGCGCGGCGGGCGGTGGCACCTTTCCGGCCGGCGTCCTGACCAGCTCCGGTCGCGGTGGGACACGACCGAGCGGCGGGCGGAGCTGCGTCATCGGCGGCTCCGCGATCGAGGCGGGCGCGCCGGTCAGCCGCTGGCGAAGAGCGGTAAGCAATGACGGCGGGGTATCGAGCCGCGGCACACCCGGTTCGCCCGCGCGCCGCGCCGCGAGATCGGACGGACTCGCGTTGACCGCGCGAACGCGCACCGCTTCCCGCCCGGTGATGCCCAGCGTCCGCGCCGCGCCTTGCGAGAGGTCAATCAGCAAATTGGTCTGGCGCGGCCCGCGATCGTTGATCTGGACCAGGATCGTGCGTCCCGTGCCGAGCGCGGTTATTTCGGCATAGGAGCCGAGCGGCAGCGTGCGATGCGCCGCGGTGAAGCCCTTGGGATCGAACGGAGCACCCGATGCCGTGCGTCCCCCCGCCAGCTCGTCGCCATACCAAGTGGCATAGCCGACCTCGTCGTAGCGCGATTCGCCGCGTCCCGACGTGGCGCGCGGACCATCCGATGCCGGCAGCCCGGCATCGGCTTCGTCGGCGGAAAGCGGGGTCGGCTGCGGCGCCGGTTGTGGAACAGATGGTGGATAGGTCTGTGGATAACCGCTCTGCGGCACATTGCCATAGGCCGGATTCGCCAAGCGCGGTCCGTCCCCGGATCCGCCTCCCGCGCCCCCCATCAGGATCAGGCAGGCACCAAGTCCGACACCGAATGCTCCTTTATTCAACCGCATCCGCCAGCAGCCCCACGCTCAACGCATAAAAATTCGAACAATTGTAATCGAGAATGACCCGGTAATTGCCGGTCAACAGATAGGCGGTCTTGCCCGGCCCGTCGGGCTCGATCAGCGTCGCCTGGACATTGGCCGCCGGCCATGATTTGGATTGCGGCACGATCCCCAGCGCACGCCATTCGGCGATCGTCCGCCAGCCGCTTTGCCGCGCGAACACCTTGGGGCAGCGCGGCGAGATCAGCTTGTTGGTGACGCCCGAGCGATCGAACGTAGCGGGCACCGACACGGCCAGGCCCCAGGGTTGCCCGCGCCGCCACCCGGCATTGTAGAAATAATTGCCGATTGAGGCGAGCGTATCGGCGTCGCTGTTCCAGATATCGGCACGGCCATCGCCATCGCCATCGCGCGCCATGCGCAGATAGACCGATGGCAGGAATTGCGGCCCACCCATCGCGCCCGCCCAGCTGCCGACGAGCTGGCTGCGCGCGACACCGCGATCGACCATCTTCATCGACGCGATCAATTCGCCTTCGAACAGCGGGCGGCGGCGGCCGTCATAGGCCAAGGTCGCCAAGGCCCGGGGCAGGTCGAAATTGCCCATGATCCGACCGTAATTGGTCTCATGCCCCCAGATCGCGACCATGATCGATTCGGGCACCCCGGTCTCGGTCTCGATGCGGCGCAGATGCGCGCGCTCGGCCAGATACTTCTCCCGACCCTGTCCGATTCGGGCGGCATCGACATGGCTGCGCAGATACGGCGCGAAAGGCGGCGACGCGCTATTGGTCGGGTTGGCCGGATTGCCGCCCGGCTGGGCATGGTCGAGATCGATCACCCGTTGATTGAAGGTGAGACCGGCCAGGACCGAATCGACGCTCGAGGGTTTCACTCCCTGAGCGATCGCGCGACTGCGCACGCCCTGGAGATAGGCCTGAAACGCCGTATCGTCCTGTGCATTGGCCGAGCCGGCCGTCAGCCACAATCCGGCGGCCAGCGTGATCGCCGCCGCCATTCGTCCCATCATACCCCGTCCGCGCATCGGCGAACCGTGCCACAGCGCGCGGCAAAGGTGAAATCCCATCGTCGCGCGACTTGCACAAATCGCCGCCCTTGCGCAAAGCGCTGCTCGCGCGGAGAGGTGGCCGAGTGGTTTAAGGCAGCGGTCTTGAAAACCGCCGTGGGTGGAAGCCCACCGTGGGTTCGAATCCCACCCTCTCCGCCAGCCCCACCGTTTCTACGCCATGTCGCGATATTCTGCTTAACCGCCGCCGAATGCCGCACGGCATCAGCGGAAGCGGGAAAGCGTTTCAGTCGTCTTTTTCCACAATTGTCGCCGTGCTTCCTCGTTATCCGCGGGGGCAACAGGCGTCAGCAGGCGCGCACTCTTCGCCGAGACATATGCCCCGGTCTGTTTGCCGAAGGCCGGATCGGTGGCCAGCTTCACGACGGCCCCTGCGCCACGCTCGGGATTGCCAATGCCAAGCCACGTCAGCAACCCGGCGACTGGACGAGCAAAGCTGAGTTCACGGCCGAGCCCGGTGACATTGAAACCCGGACATAGGCAATTGACGACGACCCCCGTTCCGTCGAGCTGCCGGGCTAGTTCGAGGGAGAACATGATGTCCAGAAGCTTGGTGCGGCCATAGATCCTTGATGATCCCCGTGCGGTGAAGGGGGCGATGTCGAGCAAATCCTTTTCGATGTCGAAAGCGCCACTCTGGCGCGAGGCTTCCGAGCCGACGGTAAAGATGCGCGATGGCGCAGAATGCACGAGGGTTTCGAGCAGCGTATCCGTCAGCAACCAGGGAGCGAAATAGTTGACGGCGATCATTTCCGCATAGCCGTCCGCGGTGACGCGCTGCTCGAAGGCGTGCAGTCCTGCATTGTTGATGAGCACATCAATGCGCGGATGCCGCGCAGCAATGGCCTTGCCGGTCCTCACCACCGCCGCCAAGTCGGAGAAGTCGACGAAATGCACATCGACCGGCGTGCCGGGCGCGACTGCCTCGATCGCGGCGCAAGTTTGGTCGGCCTTGGCCTTGCTGCGCGCGGTCAGGATGAGGTGCGCCCCGCATCGGGCCAGGCTCAAAGCGGCGAGTTGACCGATGCCGTCGGTGGCGCCGGTGATCAGAATTTTAGGACGAGCGGACATTTGGCACAGCACCATTTAGTTGATATATGTCCATTAGTGTGATTGGTGGACAAATGTCCACTAAATTTCTTTGAGGGGTACGCAAATGAGCAAGACGCATACGGAGCTCGTGACGGAATTGGGTCGCGAACTGAACGCTCTGCTCGTGGCGTCCCGCACGGTCATAGCCGCTTCGGCCGCCCGGTTTCGTCCTGATCTTCAGCCGGCCGCCTACCAGCTCGCGGCCATGCTTGCCGGCCAGGGTGCCACAAAGGCAGGGCGCCTCGCGGACCGGCTCGGTATGGACAAAAGCGCCGTCAGCCGGTTGGCAAAAACGCTTTGCGACAATGGGCTTGCGCAAGCCTCTGCTGACCCGGACGACGGGCGGGCGATCGTCTACAGCCTGACGGACGCGGGCCGTGAAGGAATTCAAGCCGCGGACGCGGTCAAATCCGACGCATTCTTTTCGCGCGTAGCTGGGTGGGAGAATGAAGAACTCACCCTGTTCATCGGCTTACTGAGAAAGTTCAATCGTTTTTGAAAAGCATATGGCGGCGCGGGCATTTCGACGACAAACATCCGGCAAAATGCGGCTTTAGAGGGCTATGGCGTAGACATAGTGCTCATCATCATCGGGCGCGGCCCGCCATCGCCGGGTTCGCAGGGGCTACCCTTGTTGTAGTCCGCTGGCGATAGCAATCTGAGCCGACGGTTTGGTTCGATTCCCGTAGGCTGATTTGTCCTTTCCGGATTTGGGTGCGACGGAGCTGGCCCTGGACCGGAAGCTGTCGTTCCCGGTATCTCGAGCCTGTCGCCCGGTCGCCGCCGCGCCGCAGCTACTTGGCTGGAAGCGCCGGGTACTTCACGCCCAACTGATCGAGATACGACGCGTATTTCGACGGGTCGTAATAATATTTCTCCATCAGCGGCCGGTAGACGGCCATCACCTGTTCGTTGCGGTGGATCGCGGGCTGGTCCGATAGGGCGATCACCGGATCATAATGATCGGTCTTGAGCTGGACGTCAGTGAAATAGGCCTTCGCGTCGGCGACGAGTTTCGGCGTCGTCATCAGATCGAGCACCGTCATCGCCACCGCCTTGGCGCCGACGACCACGCCCTTGTGCGCAATTGGCGTCGCCATCGCCATCGCCGCGGTCGCGTGATGGAAGATGACGTTGGGCACGTTCGACGGGTAGCCGATCGTGATCGTGGGCACCGTCCACATCACGTCGCCGATATCGTCCGACGCGCCGAAGCCTACCTTGCCGCGCGTCTCCGGCGTCGAGAGCGGCAGCACCGCGGCGGCGAGCGGCTGCACCTTGAAGCCATTGGCGACCTGCACCGCCTTGGCGAAGGCCTGGTCGTCGGCCGACCATTTCGGCATGCCGACCGCCTTGATGTTCGCATATGCCGCCTCGGCGAGCGGCTTGTTGCCGAAATTGGGCGCGGCATAGCCCAGCACCTGCCTCGTGACGGTGGTGCCGGTCGCCTGCGCCGCCGCCTCGGATATCTCGTTGCCGGTCTCGTACAGCGCTCGGACCGCGGCGAAATCCTTGTCGCGGAAATAATACCAGACCGCGGCCTTGTCGGGCACGACGTTGGGCTGGCCGCCGCCATTGGTGATCACGTCGTGCGATCGCTGGCTGACCGGCAGATGCTCGCGCCGATAGTTCCATGCGACGTCCATGATCTCGGCGGCGTCGAGCGCGCTGCGCCCCTCCCAGGGCATCGCCGCGGCGTGCGCGGTCTTGCCGTGGAACGTATATTCGACCGAGACCATCCCGTTCAGCCCGAGATCGCCATAGCCCGTCCCGAACCCGGTGTTCACATGCGCGAAGATGCAGGCGTCGACGCCCTTGAACATGCCCGCGCGGACATAATAGGCCTTGGTGCCGAGCAGTTCCTCGGCAACGCCAGGCCAGATCATCAGGCGGCCGGGGATGTGGTTCTTCTCCATCACCTGCTTCACCGCGATTGCCGCGGCGATCATCAGCGGCAGGCCCGAATTATGCCCCTCGCCATGTCCGGGCGCGCCCGTGACCAACGGCTTGATCGTCGGCACGCCTGGCGTCTGCGAGACGCCGAGCAGATCGTCGATGTCGCTGCCGAGCGCGATCAATGGCCCACCCGATCCCCAGGTCGCGGTGAACGCGGTCGGGATCCCCGCGACGCCGCGCGTCACCGTGAAGCCGTTCTTCTCGAGGATGTCGCTGAGATAGGCGGAGGTCCGGATTTCCTGAAAACCGGGCTCGGCATAGCTGAACACCTGGTCGACCATCACCTGGATCTGCTTGGTCTGCGCCTCGACATCGGCGGCGGCCTGCGCCTTCAGCGACTGGCTCGCCGCGGCCTGCGCGACCGAAGGCTGCAACGCCGTCGCCAGCAATGCGGCGATCAGCGCCAGCCGCGATGTTCTCGTTGGCTTGCCCATCATCGTCTCCTCGGGGGTGCGGGTCATTGCGGCGTCACCGTCGGGTATTTGATCCCGAGCTGCTGCAGGTAGCTGTCGTACTTGGTCGGGTCGTAGTAGAATTTCTCCATCGCCGGCCGCAGCTCCGCCATCGTCTTGGCGTTGAGCCAGATCGCGGGCTTGTCGGTATCGGCAAGGAGCGGCGCGTAGTGATCGGTCTTGAGCTGGACGTCGGTGAAATAGGTCTTCGCGTCGGTCAGCAGCTTCGGCGTCGTCATCATGTCGAGCACGGTCATCGCCACCGCTTTGGCGCCGACGACCACGCCCTTATGTGCGATCGGAGTCGCCATCGCCATCGCCGCGGTGACGTTATGGCCGATCACGCTGGGGATGTTCGACGGGTAGCGGATCGTGATCGTCGGCACCGTCCACATGATGTCGCCGATATCATCGGATCCGCCGCCGATCGACTGCGGCCGGTTCTCGGGCGTCGACAGTTCGGCGACCTTGTCGGACAGCGGCGCGATCTTGCGCTTGTTGTTCTCCTGCACTGCCTTGGCGAAGGCCTGGTCGTCGGCCGACCATTTCGGCATGCCGACCGCCTTGATGTTCGCATAGGCCGCCTCGGCGAGCGGCTTGTTGCCGAAATTGGGCGCGGCATAGCCCAGCACCTGATGCGTCACCGTCGTGCCCGTAGCCTTGGCCGCGGCCTCGGAAATCTCGTTGCCGACGTCGTACATGGATTTCACTGCGGCGAAGGTCCGGTCGCGGAAATAATACCAGACCGAGGCGCGGTCAGGCACGACGTTGGGCTGGCCGCCGCCATTGGTGATCACATAATGCGACCGCTGCGTCACCGGCAGGTGCTCGCGACGGAAATTCCACGCGGTGTCCATGATCTCGACGGCGTCGAGCGCGCTGCGCCCTTCCCACGGCATCCCCGCGGCGTGCGCGGTCTTGCCGTGGAAGGTATATTCGACTGAGACCATCCCGTTGTTGCCGAGCTCCCCGTACGCGGTCGAGAAGTCGTTGCTGACATGGGTGAAGATGCAGGCGTCGACATCCTTGAATAGGCCGGCGCGGACATAATAGGCCTTGCTGGCGAGCAGTTCCTCGGCGACGCCGGGCCAGATCATCAGGCGGCCGGGGATGTGGTTCTTCTCCATCACCTGCTTCACCGCGATCGCCGCGGCGATGATCAGCGGCATGCCCGAATTATGACCTTCACCGTGCCCCGGCGCGCCCTCGATCAGCGGCTTCACATTGGGGATACCGGGAATCTGCGAGACGCCGAGCAGATCGTCGATGTCGCTGCCGAGGGCGATCAATGGCCCGCCCGATCCCCAGGTCGCGGTGAACGCCGTCGGGATCCCGGCGACGCCGCGTGTCACCGTGAAGCCGTTCTTTTCGAGGATATCGCTAAGATAGGCCGAGGTCCGGACTTCCTGGAAGCCCGGCTCGGCATAGCTGAACACCTGGTCGACCATCACCTGGATCTGCTTGGTCTGCGCCTCGACATCGGCGGCGGCCTGTGCCTTCAGCGACTTGCTCGCCGCAGCCTGCGCGACCGCGGGCTGCAACGCCGTCGCCAGCAATGCGGCGATCAGCGCGGTGCGGCGGCCCGGTACGAACTTGCTCATGTCATTCTCCTTGGTGATCGGCGGCATCAGAGTTTGAAGCGGACGGCGACGCGGAAGACGCGGCCGACAACGTCGTAGATCTGCCGGTTGGTCTGGGCATAAGCGGGCACGTTGTTGCCGTCGGGGCCGTTGCCGATCAGCACCGGATCGCGATTGAACGCGTTGTTGACGACGAAGGTCAGCGTCCCGTCAGTGCCACGCGCCTTGAACTTCACGCTCATCGACGCATCGAAATAGATGATGCCGTCGATATGGTTGTTGTTGATCGTCCGGAACTGCGTGGTCGATGTCGGGCAACCCGTGGTGCACTGGATATAGTCGTTGCCATAGACGCCCGATCCGAAGCCGCGGCCGACCAGGTTCAGCGTGAACGGTTCGATGTCGTAGAAAGCGCTGACCCGGTAGACCCATTTGGGCGCGTTGTAGGTGCCCGACAGGCTGCCGCCGTTGACGCCCGCATAGTCGATCGGGAAGATGCCGTTGTCGATGACGTTCTCGATATAATGCGTCACCGCGCCGTGGATGCTGAAATTGCCTGGCAGCTTGGGCGAGATGTCCTTGAGCGCGACGCGATAGCTTGCCTCGATGTCGAAGCCCTTTTCGTGCTGGCTGGCGAAGTTGAATGGCTGGATCGTGATCGCGCTCAGCGCACCGCCGACATAGCCGATATTGGGGCAATAGGCGGCGACGCCGCTATAGCAGAAATCGACGGTGTTCTGCGACGTGATCGATCCGATCGCATCGGTGATCTTGATGTCGTAATAGTCGAACGACGCCGAGAAGCCGGGCATGAACCGCGGCGTCATCACCGCACCGATCGTCCAGGTCTTGGCCTTTTCGGGCTTCAGATTGGGGTTGCCGATCGTCGATTCGGTAAACTGGAACGATCCCGCGCCGGTCGGCGCCCCGGCGGGCAGGATCACCGTGTTGGTCCGCGCCGTCCCCGCCGCGAACAGTTCCTGCAGATTGGGGGCGCGGATGTCGCGGCTATAGGTGCCGCGGAACTTGATGTCGGGGACCGGCGCATAGGTCGCCCCCACTTTCCAGGTCTGAACCGCGCCCGATGTCGAATAATCGGTGTAACGGCCTGCGGCGTTGAGGTTCAGCCCCTTGAACAGCGGCGCATCAATTTCAAGGAAGCCTTCCTTGACGGTATATTGCCCCTTGTTGACCAGATAATTGCCGTACAGCCAGGTGCTGGTCGTCGTGCCGTTCGCGTTGCGGATCGGCTGGAACTGCGTCGCAACGCTGCCGTTGATCTGCTCCTTTCGCCACTCGGCGCCGAACGCGATCGCGACGGCGCCGCCGGGCAGGTCGAACAATTCGCCGTTGATCGTCGCCGACGCGACATCCTGCTTGATCGTCTCGTCGCGCTGTGGCTGCTGCGGGCCGTAGATATAGGCGAGCGAGGCAGCGGACGGCCCGGCTGTGCCGACTCGATCGATCGGCACGCAGCCATTGGTCGGCGCGGTCAGCGTCGATCGGCAGACGATCGTGCCCGCCGCGATCCCGGCGGCGTTGCCCGCGGGCGCGAACACCGCATCCTGGGCCAGTGCCATGCGCACCGTGCTCCAGGTATTGGTCAGTTCCTCATGCGCCTTGGTGACGCCGTGCTGGTAATAGACGTCCCATTTCCAGCTCTTGTTCAGCAGGCCGAACTTGCCGCTGGCGCCACCGACATAGCGGTAGACGTCGCGCTGATTGTCGCTGCCGGGCACCGGGAAGCCCGCGTTGCTCGTGCCCATCGTGAACGACGTCGCGCCGGCGGCGGTCAGCGCCGCGACCACCGACGGGTATTGGCCGACCAGATACGCATTGTCGCGCTGGATGGTCACGCCGGTGCTCGGGGTCTGCTGATAGAAGCTCGCACCCTGATAGCGGTTCCACGACACCTGGCCGTAGACCTCTATGCTGTCGGTGATGTCGAACGACGTGCGATCGAAAAAGCCGAGCCGGTTCTCGTCGGGGAGAAGCGAGTTGGTGCCCGCGTGGCCGGCGAGCGTCGTCTGGTAGTCGCCGCCGATCATCCACGGGCTCGACACCGTGTTGGTGGTGCCGAAGGCGAGCTTGCCGGTGCTGCCGTCGTCAAGGAAATAGGTGCCGCGCAGCGGTCCCGCGGTGATCAGCCCGCCCGCGGTATAGGTCGCCGGCCCGACCCCGGCACCGACCAGGCGCTGCGGCAGGCCGTTGGTCGCGGTGTAGGCCGGGTTGTTGATCTGGAAATAGCCGCTGTTGTTCCAGCTGCGGTCGATGGTCGAGACGGGCGTCTGGTTGAAATATTCGCCGTTGACCAGGAAGTGCAGCCGGCCGCCGAACAGCGAGAATCCGGCGCTCGCGCTGAACCGGTAATTTTGGCCGTCGCCATAGGTCGAGATGCCCTGGTCGGCCGCGACCTTCAGACCCTTGAACTTCTTGTCGAGGATGAAGTTGACAACGCCGCCGACCGCGTCCGATCCGTACGCCGCCGATCCGCCGCCCGTCACCACCTCGACGCGCTCGACGAGATCCTGCGGGAAGGTATTGATGTCGACGACGCCGCCGACGCTCGATGCGACCGAACGCTGGCCATCGAGCAGGACGAGCGTCCGCCCCGGGCTGAGGCCGCGAAGACTGATCGAGTTGATCCCGGCGATGCCGTTCGACAGCGCTCCCGAACTGGTGCCCGACGTGCCCGACCCGGCGATCGCGGGCAGCTGATTGACGAAAGTTGAAATGTTCGCCGGCGCTTGCGCGGCGATGTCGGCCTGGCCCAGCACCGTGACCGGGGTCGGTGCGCTATAGCCGTCGCGAACGATGCGGCTGCCGGTGACGACGATCTCCTCGCCCGACTTCGCGCCATCGGTGCCGGGATCGCTGGTGTCCTGTGCGGCGGCGGGCTGCGTGTCCTGCGGCGCCATTGCCGGGACGGGATCGGCTTTCGCATAGGCAGGCTGTGCCGCGACGATCAGCGACATCGCGCCCGCCGTTCCCAGGAGCGCTGACCGCAGCCACGATCGGGTCGCTCGTTTACCATCGGAAGTTACGCAAATCGCCATAGCCAAACACCCCATTGAGAGCACGCCCCGCCAGACGGCGATCCTCTCGATGCGGCTCGAAGCCGGACAGCGGCGCCCCAGGCACCGGGAATTCCCCGCTCACGTCGATTCGGTTGTGCGGCCCTAGATTCCCTTTGTCCGACGTCGCGGCCCCGATATCTCGGGTGCTGCTAGCCAGCGCAGACTGCGATGATTACGATATTTTATTACGACCACCTCGCTCTGCAGGAAAGATTGTAAGCGTATTAGCCCTGCAGGTTCCTATCAAATATCATAGGAGATCAGGCCGCTTATGCAGGATTACGATGCAGATCGTCGTTTTTGCAGGCGATTCCGTTGCCAACCCCGCCGGCCGATTCATTCAACGTCGCGTCCGGCGCGAAAGGCGATTCGATTCACGCGAATCGTTCGAACAGGGCCGGCGGCACCGGGCGTCGCGCGACCTGGCGCATCACGAAACTGCTCCGGATTTTCGCGACATGCGGCAGGTTCGATAATTCACTGCGATAGACCCGATCATAGTCCTCGAACGACCGGACATGGACGATCATGATGAAATCGGTGTCGCCCGACACGAAGCTGCAATAGGTCATGGATGGACAGGCAATGACCGCGGCTTCGAATTCGGTGAGGACCGATTCCGCCTGCGACCGCAGTTCGATCGCGACCAGCACGACGATCCCGATCCCCAGCCGATCGAGATCGAGGCTTGCGGTATAGCCCCCGATCGCGCCGCGGTCCTCGAGTATCTTGCGCCGCCGTGCTGCTGCGGTGCTCGACAGATGGACCTGCTCGCCGAGCGCGACGTCGGAGATCCGGCCGTCGGCGATGATCTCGCGCATGATTCGAAAATCGGTCTGATCCAGATCTGTGAGATGCTTTTCCTTCACCAAAACCGCGTCTCCCGATGAAATGCTTCGCTGCACTGCACAAATCTGTCGGAAATTGCCGGGTTGCGCAACGGCGACCGTGACAGGCTGACCGGCATGGCGACCAGCGAAGGTTGACAGGGCGATGCGAACGATCGGGCGAGCTCACGCTCGGAGATTTGCGTCCTTGCCGAGAAAGAAGGCTGCGCCCGTCTTGGGCCAGTCCTCCCCGGTCGTGGGGTGGCGTCTTTCACAGCAGCGGCATGGAGCAACGTGCAACAGTCGGTGCCCGCGATCAGCCCCTGCGATTGTCTTCCACAACCCGCTTAAGGATGGGCAGCGTCATACGCCAATAGAATGCGGCGTGGTTCGCTCCGGACTCCGCTCCGATTTCCCATCCTTTTCCCCTGTCGCACGGGCGAAGCGGGCACCTGCTGCGTGACGGCCAGGATCGTCTCCGCTCCTTCCGGCTCAAGCGCGATGGTAATCGTCGAATAGCATTCAGGGGTGTCCCCTAAACCCGATATCCGCGACCAATAGGTATATTGAAGCAGTGACGGCGGTTCAATTTGAACGATCCGTCCCTTATCCCGATAGCGTTTCTCCCCGATCATCGCCTCTATCTCGATCAAGCTACCCGCATGCCAATCGGTCGTAAAATGAGCATTGCGCCATTTATCGCCGGCATCGGGGTCCAGAATGGCATCCCATACTTCCTGAGGCGCTGCCGCGATGTGGATCGATTGGGTGATCATGGCTTCGCGCCAAAATCGCTATTGGCTCCCAAACCTTTGAAGATGAGTGCTATTATCCTCGCCGACTGAGCATCCCTCTCGGGATGGGATGGAAGCTGCCAAAGTACGCCGAGAAGCATCAAAACATCATCGGCATTTGCACCGCGTTCAATCGCGCCCGAGGCCTCACATGCAGCGATGAGTAACCGCACCGCCAACACCATTTGCTGATAGGTCTCGCGCTTATCATCCTCGGAAGTGGACCCTTGCAGAAGCCTTGCCACGCCGCGCTTCATCGCACTGGAATCCGCCAACTGGGCACACCAAAGACGAAACGCTTCAAGTGGAGGATGCTCTTTCAACAGTGCCGATGCGAGAGCCGCAACGGCACTGATCTCCTTGCGATACATGGCAAGGGCCAGAGCTTCCCGCGTCGGGAAGTGGCGATAGAGCGTGCCTTGCCCAACGCCGGCCGCCTTGCCGATCGCGCTGAGCGGCGTTTCCGGATCGGCGGTCAAAGCCTCTCGTGCCACCTCGAGTATGCGATCACGGTTGGCGCGGGCGTCCGCTCGCAATCCGTCCTCTTCTACTGCCATATCGCCCCTTGACTAAACGGACAATTGTCCGTTACTGGGCGGCAAGCGGACAATTGTCCGTATATAGCGCATGCGGAGATGGACATGCAATATGCCAAGCTCGGCCGGACGGGCCTCGATATTTCGCCTATCTGTATTGGCTGTATGGGGTTCGGGGAACCGTCGCGAGGTTATCCTTCCTGGTCACTCGACGAGGAAACAAGCCGACGCTTCATTCGCCACGCGCTGGAGGCAGGCATCAATTTCTTCGACACCGCCAACTTGTATTCGAATGGTTCCAGCGAGGAGATCCTCGGGCGGTCACTGAAGAACTTTGCGCACCGCGAAAACGTCGTGATCGCGACCAAGATCAGCGCACCAATGCGCGACGGGCCTAATAGCATAGGGCTTTCGCGCAAGGCGATCATGACCGAGGTCGATATGAGCCTCAAGCGCCTGGGCACCGACTATATCGACCTCTATCAAATCCATCGTCGTGACAGGACCACCCCGTGGGAAGAAACGCTCGAGGCCCTGAACGATGTCGTCAAGGCCGGTAAGGTCCGGTATCTCGGCGCATCGTCGATGATGGCTTGGGAATTCGGCAAAGCGCTGCACCTGCAGAAATCCAACGGCTGGGCCCGCTTCGTGTCGATGCAGGATAGCTACAATCTTCTCGACCGCGAAGAAGAGCGCGAGATGCATGCGCTGTGCATCGACGAAGGGGTGCAAACGATCATCTACAGCCCTCTCAGCCGTGGCCGGCTGGCCCGGCCATGGGGAGCGGTCACCGCAAGGACGGTAACCGAAGCGGCCTATAATCTGGGTGCAGCCACGGCCGACAGCGACAAGCTGATTATCGATGCGGTGGGGGCCATTGCCGAAGAACGGGGCGTCGGCCGGGCCATGATCGCGCTTGCCTGGCTGCGTCGCAATCCCGCGGTGGCAGCTCCGATCGTGGGCGCCCTCAAAGCAGACCATATTGACGACGCTGTGGCCTCGCTATCGATCAGCCTCACCGACGACGAGGCAGCAAGGCTGGAGGCACCCTATACGCCGCGGCTCGACCATCAGGGAGTGTCCGACCCGGCCATGCTGCGTCGCGCAGCCGAAACAGCCACAGGACACAGTATCAGCCGCCTCCCAGTCCGCGAACTCAGTAAGGTGACATGAACCTTGCTGGTTCACCGGCATGCCGGAGTGACAAGGCAGTAAACTTTACGATCCGCCCTCGGCCATCGCCTGAAGCATCGCGCGTGACGGGGCAAAGAAGGTCGTGCCGGTCTGCGGTGTCGAAAAGTCGAGCAGTCGGTCGTAAGCGCCCGGCGGATCGCCGATATACATGCGCTGCAGCATCCTCTCCACGACCCAGAGATGCCGCGAATAGCCGATGAAATAGGTGCCGAACTCGCCATGGCCGGGGCGCCCGAACGGCATGTTGTCGCGCAGGATGTCATGCTCCGTCCCGTCGGCATCGGTGATGGTCGCGAGCGTCTTGTGCGATTTGCGCGGCGCGCTATCGTCGTCGAGTTCGATATTGTCGATCTTCGTGCGGCCGACGATCTGCTCCTGAATGGGCGTCGACACACGCCCCCAGGCTTCCAGATCGTGAAGATATTTCTGAACCACGACATAGCTGCCGCCGGCAAAGTCGGGATCCTCCTCGCCGACCAGTGCCGCCTCCTGCAGATCGGGGCCGGCTGGATTGGCGGTGCCGTCGACGAAACCGAGCAGATCGCGCGCATCGAAATAGCGGAAACCCGAAACTTCGTCGACCAGCGTCACCGCCGTGCCGAGATTCGCGAGCAGAATCCGTTCGAATTCGAAACAGAGATCGGCGCGTTCTGCCCGGATGTGGAAGAGCAGATCGCCCGGCGTCGCGGGTGCGATATGCGGCTGTCCGGCGATCGGAACGAAAGGTTTGAGATCCTTTGGCCGATGACCGGGCCTGAGCCGATCCCAAAGGTTGCTGCCGATGCCGACTATACAGGACAACCGCGCGGAGAGGTCCCGAAACCCAACCGTCTTCACCAGATCGTCAAGACCGCCAAGCATCGAGCGAACCGTGGCCAGCGGGGCCTTTCCGGCAGCGACATCGAGAACGAGAAAGATGGCCGCCTGCGACAAAGGCGCGTCGATGCTCTGCGCATCGATCGGCACGCGTTCCCAACTGTTCCCTGGCATTTCCGGTTTCTCCCCCGAACCTAATCTCAGCCGCCTTTAAGCAGAATGCCGGGAATCTCCCAATGGCTGTGTTCACCGGTCGATTATTGTTATCGTCACCCCGCGATCGAATTGCTGGTTTGGTGCAGGAGAGACACCGTGAGCCGACGCCTTGCAATGCTCATCTTCGGGTTCATTTCGGCGCTGGCGCTGTCGGGCGCGCATGCAATGTCCCCGGACGATCCCGTTCTGGGGACCTGGGAGCTGGATGTGGCCAAGTCGCTATTCACACCAGGTCCGGGATGACAGAGCCAGGTCCGGACATATCAGGCCACCCCGGAAGGGGTTGCCGTTACCTGGACGGGCGTCGATGCCAAAGGCGAGAAGATGCACGTCAGCTACACCTACGCCTATGACGGGCGCGATTATCCGATGCTCGGCTCTGCAAGCTACGACACGCTGAACGCCGTGCGCATCGATACATGGACCGTCAGATCGGAGGAAAAACGGGACGGCAAGACGGTCGGCATTGCCGTCCGCCAGGTCTCGCGGGATGGAAAGGTGCTGACCATCACCGACAAGGGCACCAATAGAAAGGGCCAGCCTTTCTCGCAGCTGCTGGTATTCGACCGGCAGTGACCGCCTTCGCTGCCCAGCCTCCACCACAAGCCGGTTTCAACGCTGCGCGGCAACGATCGACCAGTAGAACTTGCCGGTGCCCTGCTGCTGATCCCGGGCGTCCTGACCAGATATGTCGCCTGCTATGCCATGCCGATGATGATCGGCGCCGCCCACTTCTGGATGACGCGCAATGGCTTCTTCTTCACCAAGGCCGGCGCCGAACTGCCACTCGTCTGGCTGGCGCTTCTCGCTATCCAGGCGGTCGCGGGGGACGGCCCCTTCGCAAAGCTCCGGTCACCGGACCCGCGTTCCTGGCGTATCTGATAAAGGCTTTCCCCAGCGGCTCGCCCGACGAACTGGCGGCCTTTATCGATCAGCGAGGCGTCGAGCCCGGCCCACCAGCACCGCGATTGCGATCGCAACGCGGCTTGGGCATGCAATGATCGCCGCATCGTTTGGTGCCATCGGGCCGGCGGGATTGGGCGCAATCTTTGTCGGCGGTCGACGTGACCGCCGCGACCTGGCCGACCGGCATCTGGGTCAGGCCGAGCCCCACCACGGCACCGACCAGCAAGCCGATCCCGGCGAACGCGCCATAGCGGCGCATTACCGTCGGTTTGCGGGCGGGAGGATGATAGAGGGAGATGCCTGGCTTGCGACGCATGATAGTATCTCGGCAGCCCCTACCAGATTCCCAGCGTCTTCCATAACCGAGAGCACGTACCGGCCGCTTTTTTCACGCGCCTGCTCTTGAGATCAGGCAGAGCCCACTTCGACCAAAGCGTCGTACAGATGGTCGGGCAAGGTCCGGTGGAACAGACAACCGGCCTGGAAATCGTCGGCCCAGCGGACCGTCGCCGCGATCTGGCCCGCGCCGGGCAGCGTCAGCCAGATCACGCTGTCCTTCTTGAGCGCCGAATAGGTCGAAATGCGCGCGCCTTCAGGTGACAAATCGGTCACGCGGCACAAAGTGCGGTCGAGCCCGCCCCTGCCCAGCTTGGCGTCGAGCGACACGGGCGCACGCGGGGACCGCCGGCGATTCATCACCGCCGGCTCGAATTCCGCCGAAATATTGATCTGCCTGGCTTCCATGACTGAAAGCCTAGGCGAACGATGCCTAATAGGACGTTAACCGGATATGCGAACGCCGCGCTCCCGTCGGGGAACGCGGCGTCGAATGTCACGTTGCCGCCGCAGCGGCGCGACTTACTTCTTGGTGAGCGACAGCCCGCCGAAACGCTTGTTGAAGCGCGCCACCTGACCGCCCGCATCGAGCATCTGGCCGCGGCCGCCGGTCCAGGCCGGGTGCGACAAGGGATCGATTTCGAGCGTCATCGTGTCGCCTTCCTTGCCCCAGGTGGAGCGTGTTTCGTACACGGTGCCGTCGGTCATCTGGACCTTGATCATGTGGTAATCGGGATGAGCGTCTTTCTTCACGTCGCGAAATCCTTTTGAAAGCCGCCGGTTTCCGACCGGCAGCGAAGCCGCGGCGCCTAGCAGAGGGCGCCCGCCAGCGCAACTATCTCGAAAAATGTCCTGAACGGCGTGCGGCGCACGAGCGCCGACGCGTCAGGTCAGGCCGCTGGCGGATCGGCGATCATCGCCGTGAAGTTCGCCTGCGCGGCCAGCTGGCCATCGATCAAAGCCCGGCCCGCGAATTTGCATACCGAAGAGCGCTTCTGGACGAAGTCGACTTCCAGCCGCAGCAGCACGCCGGGCTCGACCGGCTTGCGGAACTTGGCTTCGTCGATCGCCATGAAATAGACCAGCTTGCCCGACCCCGCGAGGCCCAAGCTCTCGACCGCGAGCACGCCGGCGGCTTGCGCCAGCGCCTCGACGATCAGCACGCCGGGCATGATCGGGCGGCCAGGGAAATGGCCCTGGAAGAAGCTCTCGTTGATCGTCACCGCCTTGATCGCCGCGATCGACCGGTCGGGGATCAATTCCTCGACACGGTCGACCAGCAGCATGGGGTAGCGGTGCGGCAGCGCCGCCATCACCCGCCCGATATCGAGCGGGCCGATGGAAGCGGCTGCCGTCGCCTCTTCGCTCACCGTCCCGACGGCTTCTTGCCGGTCGACGGGGCCGGTGCCGGCGCCGTCGGCAGCGCGCTACCGGGGACGCCCGCGGGCGGATTGCCGCGCGGCGCCGCCGGAGCGCCGGCGGGGTTGCCACCCGGCTGCCAATTGGCCGGCGGGGTGATGCTGACGGTGGTCACCAGCTTGTTGAGCTCGGCAGTGATGTCGTCGGTGATGTCGGCATTGGCGTCGAAGTCGAGCGCCGCTTCCGGACGGATCACCAGGCTGACGCGCTTGGTCGTCTTGACCGTGGCATAGGCCTGCTGGAACTTGGCCGAAATCTGTTCGATCGCATACGCGCGAGCGCGCAATGCCGGCATTTCCGCTTGCGATGCAGCCTGCTCCTTCTGCTGGATCGAGGCGAAATTGGGCGACGCGCGCAGCTTGGCGAGTTCGGATTCGTCGAGCTGGCCGTCCTTATTGGCGTCGAACGCCTGTTCCTGCGGCGCGAGTTCCTTGCGGATCGCTTCCGCCTGATCGAGACCGGTCTTGTAGGTGGTCTTGATCTGGGCGATCGCCGTGGTGAACGCCGCCGTCTTCAGGATCGCGGTCTGCGGGTCGGCGACGGCGACGGACTGCGCCGTGGCGGCGGGCGCCAGCGCCAGACCGGTCGTCAGCGCGACCGCGCTGATGCCGAGATATTTGATCATGCTGTTCATCAGAATTGAGTCCCTACGTTGAATGTGATGAGTTTGGTATCGTCGCCCTTGGAATGCAGAAGCGCCTTGGCGATGTCGATGCGAAGCGGCCCGAAGGGCGAATTCCAGTTGACCCCGAAGCCGATCGATACGCGCGGCCGCGGCGTGTCGCCGATGAAGCGCTCCAGGAACGGCCCGAACGGCACTTTATAGAGCGAATTGGCCGACGAGCCCGTACACGTGCCGCCAGCCGTGGACGAATAACCAGTGGCACACGTGGTAAAGGCGCTTGGGTTGGTCGGATCGGTCGACGGTACCTGATACAGTGGAACCTGCTGACCGTTCACGTTGGTAAACTGCTGCTGCTGGATCGGCTGATAAATGCCGTTGGAATCCTTATCGAACGTCGTCAATTTCGGCTTCGTCACCCCCCAAACGGCACCGACATCGACGAATATCGACGGACGGAGACCCAGTTCTCGGATACCACCGGACAAAGGCGGCTGAAGTTCGAAACGGACGAGATAATAGGCGCGGCCGCCCAAGGCATCGTCGACATAGTTCTTTCTGTCGGGATCCAGCGTCTGCGTGATTTTGCCGGTCGTCGGATCGGTGGTGGTAATGTAGTTGATCCGCTGCACGCGCGGCCCAACACCACGGATATCGAAACCACGGATCTGGGGCTCGCCGAGATAGAAGCGATCGGTAATGCGCACCTTGTCGATACCGGCGCCACGACTCTTTTCCAGGCTGGCGATATAGCCGGCTTCGCCACTGGCCGAGAAAATCCAGTTATGGCCGAGGTTCACATATTTCGACGCTTCGATCCGCGAGCGCACATAGCGCACGTCGCCGCCGAGCCCGGCAAAGTCCTGGCTAAACACCAGGCGTTTGCCCGCGGTTGGCCTCAGACGGCTGTTGAGGCTATCATAAACCAAGGAATAGCCGACCACGGATGACAGGCGGTTGCCGATCGCGTCGCACAGATAACGCCCCGCCTTGAGCGGGTCGCAGCTGTCGAGCGTGCCATCGCCGTTGGTGTCCGAATAATAGGTATTCTTGTCGAGACCCACCTTGTCATAGGTCAACCCGTAGCGCGCCGACAGCGACCAGTATTCGGTGATCGGCACGCCGGCACGGACCTGGAAGCCGGTCGAGACCTGCGAATAGGTCGTCTGGCGCTGGTCGCCGAGATAGTTGAACGAGTTATAGTCGCGGCGGAAGATGTCGACGCCGACGGCAACGTTCTTGTTGAACAGATACGGCTCGGTGAAGCCGAGCGAGACCGACTTCGAATAGACCGAATAATCGACATTGGCGCGCAGTTCCTGGCCCTTGCCGCGGAAATTGCGCTGGGTGATGCCGGCCTGGATGATGAATCGCTCGAGGCTCGAATAGCCCGCCGACAGCGACAATTCGCCGGTCGCCTTTTCCTCGACATTGGCGTTGAGCACGACCCGGTCGGGAGCGGAGCCCTGCTCCTGCTTGATCTCGAACTTGTCCTGGAAGAAGCCCAGGCTGTTGATGCGGTCCTGCGAACGCTTGACCTGGAAGCTGTTGAACGCGTCGCCTTCCGCCAGACGGATTTCGCGCCGGATGACCTTGTCCTGGCTGTTGCGGTTGCCGGTGATGTCGATCTTTTCGATGTACGATCTCTTGGCTTCCGCAATGTGGAAGTTGATCGACATGGTCAGCTTGTCGGGGTCGCGGTTGAATTCCGGGTTCACGTCGGTGAACGCATAGCCGAACAGGCCGGCAGTCTCGTTCAGGCGGTCGACCGAATCCTCGACCCGCTTGGCATTGTACCAATCGCCCTTGTTGATCCCCAGCCCCGCCGCCAGCTTGTTATTATCGAAATCGCGGATATCGCTGTCGACCGTGACGTTGCCGAACTTGTAGCGCGGACCTTCTTCCACCACATAGGTGATGATGAAGTTCTTCTTGTCCGGGGTCAGCTCGGCCACCGCCGAGGTCACGCGGAAATCGGCATAGCCCTGGGTCAGATAGAATTGGCGCAGTTTCTGCTGGTCATAGGCCAGGCGATCCTGGTCGTATGAGGTGTTGGACGACATGAAGCGGGTCAGGCGCGCCTGCTTGGTGACCATCTGCTCGCGCAACTTGCCATCGGAAAACACATTGTTGCCGATGATGTTGATCGCGCGGACCTTGCTCTTGGGTCCCTCGTCGATCTCGAACACGACATCGACGCGATTCTGGTCAAGGCTGACCATCTTGGGCTCGATCCGCGCCGCGAAACGCCCCTGGCGGCGATAGAGTTCAACGATCCGCGCAATGTCCTGACGCACCGCGGTGCGAGTGAAGATCTGGCGCGGCGCGAGCTTGATTTCCTTGGTGATCTTATCGGACTTGAGAGTCTTGTTGCCCTCCAGAATCACCCGGTTGATGATCGGATTCTCTCGGATGCGGATCGCGATTTCACCGGTTTCGACACCGGCGATCGAGACGTCGGCGAACAGATCGCTGGCAAGCAGGTCACGCAGCGCCTGATCGAGCGTCTCGTTGGTATAGGCCTGGCCGACGCGGAGCTTGGTGTAGGACAATACCGTTTCCGGCTCGATGCGCTGCGACCCTTCGACACGAAGCGAGCGGATCACCCGCTGCGGCGCCACTGCCGGCGATGCCGGCACGACGGGTGCGGCCTGAGGAGCGCCCGGCGCGGCCTGCGGTGCCGCTGCCTTGGGTGCGGGAGCGGCGGGCGCAGCGGCAGCGGTCTGGGCGGCGGCCGCTACCGGGACTCCCGAGAGCATCGTTCCCGCGAGCAACACCGTCACGGCGCGCGTTCCGAACTTCGACGTATTGATAACTTTCACCATTCCACCCCAGCCGGAGATATTGCCGTCGCGTTATTTACGGGCGCGCCCGCCCTGCCCTAACCGCTTCAGCCGATCAACCCGGCGAGATGCTGCCACAAGCCCACCTTGCCCAGATCGTTGAACGTCACGACCAGGAACAAGGTCAGGATCGCCGCCAGCCCGCCGCGAAACGCCCATTCCTGGATCGCCGGCGTCACCGGACGCCGCCGCACAGCTTCGATCGCGTAGAACAGCAAATGCCCTCCGTCGAGCATGGGGACTGGCAAGAGATTGATGAACCCCAAATTAATGGAGATGATCGCGACCAGCCAGATGAAGTCCGGCCAGCCCATGCTGAGCTGCTCGCCCGAGAATTTCACCATACCGACGACGCCCGACATGTCCTTGATCGGACGCCGGCCGGTGATCAGCTGCCCGAGCCCCTGCCCGGTTTGCCCGACCAGCGCCCAAAGCTCCCGATAAGCGACGCCCGGTGCCTGCAGCACGCCGACTCGCACGAAGACGGGCTGGGCGGCACGGACTCCCAGCAGCCCGATATCGCCTTCATTACCGAACTTGTCCTTGACGTGCCGCTTGCCGATCACCGCGTCGTTGGCCATCGCGACCCCGTTGCGATCGAAATCGATCCTGACCCGCTCTCCGGCGCGAAGCTGGACATAATAGGCCAGGTCCTCGAAAGTCTCGACCGCGCGTCCGCCTAATGCGGTGATCCGGTCGCCGGCTTTCAGCCCAGCCGCAGCGGCGGCGCTGCCCGCTTCCACTCCGGCCACCGTCGACGGCGTACGATTGTCGCCATAGGCCAGCGCGAAGCCCATCAGGATCAGGAAAGCGAGGAAGAAATTGGTCACCGGACCGGCCAGCACGACGATCGCACGCTGCCACAAGGGCTTGGCCTGGAATGTGCGGGCGCGTTCCGCCGGCGGCAGCGCCAGCCAGGCCGGGTCGGGCTGGCTCGCCGGGTTCATGTCGCCGGCGAAGCGGACATAACCGCCAAGCGGGATCCAGCTCAGCTTCCAGCGGGTACCTTTTCTGTCGGTCCAGCCGGTGATCTCCGGGCCAAAGCCGATCGAGAATACTTCCGATTTGATGCCGAACAGGCGCGCGGCGAGATAATGGCCGAGCTCATGGAAGAAGACGAGCGGCCCGAGCAACAGCGCAAAGCCGACGATATACAGGATCAGGCTGGGGCTCTGCATCAGGTCACGCAATCCTCTACTCGCTCGCCCGCGATGGTACGCGCTTCACCGTCAATAGCCAGTACGTCATCCAGCGTCTCGGGCGCAGGCGGGTCGTAGCGGTCCAGCGTATCGGCGACGATTGCGGCAATTTCGAGGAACCGGATTTTGCCGGCGAGAAAGGCTGCCACCGCGACCTCGTTCGCGGCGTTGAGGATCGCCGGGCGCGCGCCGCCTGCTGTCAATGCCCGCCGCGCTAGTGCCAGCGCGGGAAAACGCTGATCGTCCGGCGCTTCGAAATCGAGTCTGCCGACCGCGACCAAATCGAGCGGCGCCATCGGCGTCGCCATCCGTTCGGGCCAGGCGAGGCAATAAGCGATCGGCGTGCGCATATCGGCCGGCCCGAGCTGCGCGAGAACCGATCCGTCGGCATATTCGACCAGCGAATGGATCAATGACTGGCGATGCACGATGATCTCGATGCGATCCGGATCGACCGGGAACAGCCGTGCCGCCTCGATCAGTTCGAGCCCCTTGTTCATCAATGTCGCCGAATCGACCGAGATCTTCGCGCCCATCGTCCAATTGGGATGCGCCACCGCCTGTTGCGGCGTGACGTCGCGCATCCGCTCCAGGCTCCAGTCGCGAAATGGTCCTCCGCTCGCGGTCAGGAGGATGCGGCGGACATGCTTGGCCTGGGCGGGATCGAAACACTGAAAGATCGCATTGTGCTCGGAATCGGCGGGCAGCAGCGTCGCACCGAAGCGCCGCGCCGCATCGACCACCAATTCTCCGGCCGACACCAGCGGTTCCTTGTTGGCGATGACGATAGTGCCGCCCTGCTCTATCGCCGCCATCACCGGACGCAGCCCGGCGCAGCCGACGATCGCTCCCACGGTAAGGTCGGCCCCCGACCGCGCCGCATCGCACACCGCTTGTGCGCCGCCGCCGACGCGGATGTCGGTACCGCTCAGCGCCTCGCGCAGCGCCGGCAGGCAGGTTTCGTCGGCGACCACCGCCAATTCGGCGTGCGTTCGCCGCGCCGCCGCCGCGAGGCGCTCGACATCGCAATTGGCGGTGAGCGCCCGCACCTTGAAGCGATCGGGCTCACGCTCGATCAGGTCGAGCGTGGAGGTCCCGACCGATCCGGTCGCGCCCAGAATATTAATGGTCTTCATGGACGCCAGCCGTAGAGTAGAGGAACGATGACGACCAGGAAGGCGGCGACCGGCGCCACCGGCACCAGCCCGTCGAGCCGGTCGAGCACGCCGCCATGGCCGGGGAATATCGCCCCGCTGTCCTTCGTCCCGGCGCGGCGCTTGAGCCAGCTTTCGAACAGGTCGCCCCCCTGGGCGAACAGGGCTAAAAAGGGAGTGGCCAAGGTCAGCCGCACCGCCAGGCCGTATTGCCAATGGAGCAACCAGCCGAACGCGGTGGCCAGGGCGATGCCGCCGACCAGGCCGGCCCAGGTCTTGTTGGGGCTGATCGTCGGCGCCAGCTTCGGGCCACCGATATATTTGCCGGCGAAATAGGCGCCGATGTCGCACATCCAGACCAAAGCCAGCGTCCACAACGTGTAGATCAGACCGAATTCGCGATTCTCGCGAATGACCAGCAGGGCCAGGACCGGCACCCCGACATAGACCATGCCCAGCGCCAACGCACGGGGCTTGAATATCGCGGCAACGAATACCGCCGCTGCGCCGACGATCCCCAAAGCGAACCAGCCCGGCCCCCAGGCGGCGGGCGACATCACGGACAGCGGGACGACCAGCGCCAGCATCGCACCACGCTTGTCGCGGGCCGTGGCGCCGACCAGGTCAGCCCATTCGGCGATCATCACCATCGCCATCGCCGCGACCAGCAGCCAGAATATCCATCCGCCAAGCACCACCGCCGCGAGCGCCAGCGCCATCAGGCCCAGGCCCACCGCCGCGCGGATCAGCAATTCTGGCGGGCGCTTCGGCGGGCGCGTGGGACGGTCGCTCACAAGCCTCCGAAACGACGTTGGCGCCGCCCGAAAGCGGCAATCGCCTCGCTCAACGTTTCGGCATCGAAATCGGGCCACAACGTGTCGACGAACAGCAATTCGGCATAGGCCGCCTGCCACAGCAGGAAGTTCGACAGCCGCTGTTCGCCCGAGGTGCGGATCAACAAATCGAGCGGCGGCAGATCGTGCGTGTCGAGCAGGCTTTCGATCGCTTGGGTATCGATATCCTCGATCGCCATGGCGCCGTCGCGGACACGGCGCGCGAGTTCCTGGGCGACACCGGCCAGTTCGGCCTGCGACCCATAATTGAGCGCGATCGCCAGCAACGGGCCGGTATTGGCCGCGGTACGCCCGGTTGCACCGTCGATCATCGCGACCAGATCTGGCGAGAAGCGGCGATAATCGCCGATCACCCGCAGCCGCACATTCTCGCGGACCAATTCGTCGAGATCGCTGCGGATGAAATGCCGCAGCAACCCCATCAGATCGCCGACCTCTTCCTCGGGACGCCGCCAATTCTCAGACGAGAAGGCGTAAAGCGTCATCGCCTCGATCCCCATCGCGCGGGCGGCGCGAGTGACCTTGCGAACCGCCTCTACGCCCTGGCGGTGCCCGGCGAGGCGCGGCAAGTGACGCTTCTTCGCCCAGCGTCCGTTGCCGTCCATGATGATGGCGACGTGACGCGGCAACACCGCGCTCGAAGCGGCCGGCGCCATGTCGGTGGCGGCCACCGGCTTCACTGGCCCAGGATTTCCTTTTCCTTGGCGGTCGCCGCGGCGTCGATATCGGCGATCGTGCTGTCGGTCAGCTTCTGCACCTCGGTCTCATGGCGCTTGCGCTCATCCTCGGAGAACACGCCTTTCTTTTCGTCGGTCTTGAGTGAATCCATCCCGTCGCGACGGACATTGCGCGCCGCGATCCGCGCCTTTTCGGCATATTGCCCGGCCAGCTTGGCGAGTTCCTTGCGGCGCTCCTCGGTCAGATCGGGGATCGGCAGCCGCAGCGTATTGCCGTCGTTGATCGGATTGAGGCCAAGGCCGGCCGAGCGGATCGCCTTTTCGACAGGGCCGATATTCGATTTGTCCCACACCTGGACCGACAGCATGCGCGGTTCGGGTGCGGAAACGGTCGCGACCTGGTTGAGCGGCATGTGCGATCCGTACACCTCGACCGTTACCGGATCGAGCAAAGCGGTCGACGCGCGACCGGTCCGCAATCCGCCGAGATCGTGCTTCAGCGCTTCGACCGCGCCGGCCATGCGACGTTCCAGATCGGCCCTGTCATAGGCGGCCATGTATCATCCTTCCTTTTGTACCACCGTCGAGACGCCCTCTCCGCGCAGCACCGAGGCGAGATTGCCCGGCTCGCGGATGTTGAACACCACGATCGGAATATTGTTGTCGCGGCACAAGGCAATCGCGCTTGCGTCCATGACTTTCAGATTGTCTGCGAGCACCGTATCATAACTCACGGTTTCATAACGCTTTGCTGCCGGATCCTTCTTGGGGTCGGCATTGTAGACCCCATCGACCGACGTGCCCTTGAACAGCGCGTCGCAATTCATCTCGGCGGCGCGCAAGGCAGCGCCGCTGTCGGTCGTGAAGAACGGCGAGCCGACGCCGGCGGCGAAGATCACCACGCGGCCTTTTTCGAGATGACGCATCGCGCGGCGGCGAATGAACGGCTCGCATACCGACTGCATCGGGATCGCCGACTGCACGCGCGTATCAATGCCGACCTGTTCGAGCGCATTCTGCACTGCCAGCGCGTTCATCACCGTCGCCAGCATGCCCATATAATCGGCGGTCGCCCGCTCGATTCCCTTGGCCGCGGCCGACAACCCGCGGAAGATGTTACCGCCGCCGACCACGACGCACAATTCGTGCCCCGCTGCCTTGGCATCCTTGATCTCGCCCGCGACACGCGCGGTCACTTCGGGATCGATCGCCAAGCCCCCCTCACCCATCAGGACCTCGCCCGAGAGTTTCAGGAGGATGCGTTTATAAGCGGGGCTGGACATCTACACCTGCGGGTCGTGAAGTGGCGCGGACCTTAGGGGCGCTGCGCCCCGAAGCCAAGCGGTTAGCGGATACGAAAAAGGGCCGCGCCTCGCGACGCGGCCCCCTTTTCCGTCGAGACGTCGGTTCAGGCCGGCTGCGGCACGCCCGACGCCGCCGCGACTTCCGCCGCGAAGTCCGATTCTTCCTTCTCGATGCCTTCGCCGAGCTGGAAGCGGACATAGTCCGTCAGCGCGATCGGCGAACCGGCTTCCTTGGCGGCCGCCGCGACCACGTCGGAGATCTTGGTCTTGCCGTCCATCACGAACAGCTGGCTGACCAGGGCATTCTCCTTGCGGTACTTGGCGATCGCGCCGTCGACCATCTTGGCGACGATCTCGGCGGGCTTGCCGCTCTCCGACGCCTTTTCCTGGGCGATCGCACGCTCGCGCTCGATCACTGCCGGGTCGAGGTCTTCCTCGTTGAGCGCCAGCGGGAAGGCCGCCGCGATGTGCATCGCCAGCTGCTTGCCGAGCGCCTCGAGCTTGTCGGCCGGAGCCTCGCTCTCAAGCGCGACGAGCACGCCGATCTTGCCCAGGCCCGGCGCCTGCGCGTTGTGGACGTAAGGCACAACCGCGCCCTTGGACACTTCGAGCTTCTTCGCCCGACGCAGCGTCTGGTTCTCGCCGATCGTCGCGATGTTGTTGGTCAGCACTTCCTCGACGGTCTTGCCGCCCAGGGATGCCGCCTTGATCGTGGCGATGTCGTCGCCCAGTTCGAGCGCGACCGAGGTCACGTCGCGAACGAAGGTCTGGAACTGATCGTTCTTGGCGACGAAATCGGTTTCCGAATTGACCTCGACGGCAGCACCCTTGGTGCCCTGCACCTCGACGCCGACCAGGCCCTCGGCCGCGGTACGGCTCGATTTCTTGGCGGCGGCCGCGAGGCCCTTGGTGCGCAGCCAGTCCAGCGCGGCGTCCATGTCGCCGCCGGCTTCGCCAAGCGCCTTCTTGCAGTCCATCATGCCCGCGCCGCTCTTCTCGCGCAGGTCCTTGACCATCGCTGCCGTGATGTCGGCCATGTCTTCGATCCTTCTAGTCAGAATGTAGTTGCGGGCGAGGCGGGGCGCTGTCGCCCTACCCCGCCCGCATGACGGTTAGGCGACGGTGTTACGCGTCGATCTGGCGCTCGGCCTCGGCGGCCATGTCGGCCTGCTGGGCTTCGTCGGCGACAACCGGCTCGGCGTTCAACGCTTCCTCGACCGGCGCATCGACCTGGGCACCCAGGTCGACGCCGGCATTGGCCTGGCGCTGCTGGCCGCCACGAGTCGCGGCGATGGCGATCGCTTCGCAATAGAGGCGGATCGCGCGCGCGGCGTCATCGTTGGCCGGAACCGGGAACGCGATGCCGTCGGGCGAGACGTTCGAATCGAGGATCGCGACGACCGGGATACCCAGCGTGTTGGCTTCCTTGATCGCCAGCTCTTCCTTGTTGGCGTCGATCACGAACATCACGTCCGGAACGCCGCCCATGTCGCGGATGCCGCCGAGCGACAGCTCGAGCTTGTCCTTCTCACGGGTGAGCTGCAGAACTTCCTTCTTGGTCAGGCCGTGCGTGTCGCCCGAAAGCTGCTCTTCGAGGCTCTTGAGGCGCTTGATCGAGTTGGAGATCGTCTTCCAGTTGGTGAGCATGCCGCCCAGCCAGCGATGGTTGACGAAATGCTGGCCGGCACGACGCGCGGCGTCCGCGATCGGCTCCTGCGCCTGGCGCTTGGTGCCGACGAACAGGACCTTGCCGCCCGACGCGACCGACGAGCTGACGAATTCGAGCGCGCGCGCGAACAGCGGCACGGTCTGCGACAGGTCGATGATGTGGACGCCGTTGCGGTCGCCGAACAGATACGGCTTCATCTTCGGGTTCCAGCGATGCGTCTGGTGGCCGAAATGCGCGCCCGTTTCGAGCAATTGCTGCATGGTGACGACAGGTGCCGCCATAGGGATAACTCCTTCCGGTTAAGCCTCTGGGAAGCGGGAACCGAGAGTCTGGTTGATCCCCACGCCAAACACGGCGGGGGCAGGCTCGGCACCGGGTTATGATGCTTCCCATGCGGGTTTTGAGGGGCGGCCCCTAGTCCAATGCGGCGAGAAAGGCAAGTGCTCGGGCATGCGCTCGGCAAACACTCATCGACCCATTACAGCCATATTCATGCTATGTTCCGTTTTTTTGCTTGACGAACGGAACATCAGCAGAACATAAAGCGATCATCCACAGGACGCGGAACATCTGAATCGTCCGATGGTTTGGTTCAGCACGGATCGCGGTCCGTCCAAAGGGGAAGTCGCAATGTTCACGCTCGTTGCCATCCTGATGTTCACCGGCGCGCTGGTCGCTGCGGGTGCGACGATTTATTCGACCGTCGTTCCGGCACTGCCCAGCATCCAGGCGGCGCTTTCCGGCAAGGGCCATAGCTCGATCGTTCCGCCGCTACCCCCGCGTCACGCCGCGACGACGATCAGGGTAACGGTGCGGCCGGTTTCGGCACAGCCGACATATTGGCGCGCTGCCGCCTGATCCGCGCATAATTGCGCGCGCTGAACGGGATCAGCGCGATATAGATCAGGCACACGCCTATCAGGGTTGGCCATGGCGCAGAGATTAGCGCCACGCCGATAGCGACGATCACTGCCAATGCCTCGAACCGGATGTTCCGCCGCAACCTGAGCGACGCCCAACTGAAAGTCGCGACGCTCGAAATCATCAGCAGCGCAATGAATGCCATCCATGGTGCGACCAGCCACCATTGACGCAACCATCCGCTCAATTCGGGTAGGCCCGCATCTTGGGCAACAAACCACAGATATAGCGGCAACATGGCGCTGATCGCCCCAGCCGGCGCGGGCATGCCGGTCATGAACCCGGCTGCTTTGCGCGGTTGTTCGGTGGCGTCGATCTGAGCGTTGAAACGCGCGAGCCGCATTGCGCAGAATACCGCGAACAGCAACGCGCAGATCCAACCGAATCGCGGTGCATTGGTCAGCGACCAGAGATACAGGATCAAGGCAGGTGCGACCCCAAACGAGATCGCATCACTGAGCGAGTCGAGTTCGGCGCCAAACCTGCTGGTGCCACGCAGCAACCGCGCGACCTGTCCGTCCACGCCGTCGAGCGCGCTGGCGATCAGGATCATCACGACCGCCATACGCCAGTCCTGCGCGATGGCAAAACGGACACCTGTGAGTCCCGAACAGAGCGCGAGCGCGGTCAGCGCATTGGGCGCGATAGTGCGAAGCGGCAGGCCCGTGGCCGGCCGTCGCAGCCGTCGCGGGCGCGGCGGCCTCAAATTCCCTCTCCCCTTGGGAGAGGGAGGGAGCCGCTCGCAGAGCGGCGGAAGGGTGAGGGCAGAAAGGAGAGCATATCGCTGTCCTCACCCTTCCGCCATGCTCCGCATGGCTCCTTCCCTCTCCCACAGGGAGAGGGATTGAAGGCCGTCCTCACTGCGTGACCCCAGTCATCGTCCCACCGCCGATCCGGCCGATGATCGTCTCACCCGCGATCGTGCGCTGCCCCAGGATCACCTGGCAAATGGTGTCGGCAGGCAGGAATACGTCGACCCGGCTGCCGAAACGGATCAGTCCGATGCGCTGGCCGGGCGCGACCATGTCGCCTTCCTTGACGAAGGCGACGATCCGGCGCGCGACGAGCCCGGCAATCTGGGTGAAGCCGATCAGCCGGCCGTCCTTACCCTCGACGACGAGATGCTGACGCTCATTCTCTTCGCTCGCTTTGTCGAGATCGGCGTTGAGAAATTTGCCGGAAATATAGACGACGCGGCGGATGATTCCCTGGATCGGCGTGCGGTTCACATGGACGTCGAACACGCTCATGAAGATCGACACGCGGATCAGCGGCGCGGTGCCCAGGATATCGAGCTCGGCGGGCGGCACCACCGGCTGGATCATCGTCACCAGTCCGTCGGCGGGTGCGATCACCAGACTGTCGTCACGCGGCGTGACGCGGATGGGATCGCGGAAGAAGGCCGCCACGCCCAGCGTCAGGAAAGCGAGCGGCCAGAACAGCACTTTCCAGATGAGCAGCGACAGCAAGGTCGCGACGGCGGCGATGATGACATAGCGGCGCCCTTCCGGGTGCATTGCCGGAAAGCGCCACTTGACGGTGGTCGTGCCGATTTCCGGCTGATCGAGTGAAGGCATGGGCGTCGTCTAACCGTGTTGCCTGTGCGGTACAATGCACGGGACACGCGTCAGGCTCCCTTGGCCGCACACGGGGACGGCGCTTGACCCCCCTCCCCGCTTCACCCTAGAGGCCCGACCGAAACCCCCATCAGGAAAAGCGGATATGGCGAAGATCAAGGTGAAGACGCCCGTCGTGGAGATCGACGGCGACGAAATGACGCGGATCATCTGGGAATGGATCCGCGAGCGCCTGATCAAGCCGTATCTCGACATCGACCTCGATTATTACGACCTCGGCATCGAGCATCGCGACGCGACCGACGACAAGGTCACCGTCGACAGCGCCAAGGCGATCCAGAAATATGGCGTCGGCGTGAAATGCGCGACGATCACTCCGGACGAGCAGCGCGTCGAGGAATTCGGCCTCAAGAAGATGTGGAAGTCGCCCAACGGCACGATCCGCAACATCCTGGGCGGCGTCGTCTTCCGCGAGCCGATCGTCATTTCCAACGTGCCGCGCCTGATCCCCGGCTGGACCAAGCCGATCGTGGTCGGCCGTCACGCGTTCGGCGACCAATATCGCGCGACCGACTTCCGTGTCCCCGGCCCCGGCAAGCTGACTATGAAATGGGTCGGCGACAATGGCGACACGATCGAGGAGGAAGTGTTCCAATTCCCCTCATCGGGCGTCGCGATGGGCATGTACAATCTCGACGATTCGATCCGCGACTTCGCCCGCGCTTCGATGCATTACGGCCTCAACCTCAAATGGCCGGTCTATCTGTCGACCAAGAACACCATCCTCAAGGCCTATGACGGCCGCTTCAAGGACCTGTTCCAGGAAGTGTTCGAGGCCGAGTTCGCCGACAAGTTCAAGGAAGCGAACATCGTCTATGAGCACCGCCTGATCGACGACATGGTCGCCAGCGCGCTCAAGTGGAGCGGCGAGTTCGTCTGGGCCTGCAAGAATTACGACGGCGACGTCCAGTCGGACCAGGTCGCGCAGGGTTTCGGCTCGCTCGGCCTGATGACCTCGGTCCTGCTCTCGCCCGACGGCAAGACCGTCGAAGCCGAAGCCGCGCACGGCACCGTCACGCGCCACTATCGCCAGCATCAGCAGGGCAAGGCGACCTCGACCAACCCGATCGCGTCGATCTTCGCCTGGACCGGCGGCCTCAAATATCGCGGCAAGTTCGACGGCACGCCCGACGTGACGCGCTTCGCCGAGGAACTCGAGAAGGTGTGTATCGAGACCGTCGAAAGCGGCAAGATGACCAAGGACCTCGCGCTACTGATCGGCCCCGATCAGGCATGGATGACCACCGAGCAATTCTTCGAAGCGGTCCGCGAAAATCTCGAAACGCGGATGGCTAGCTGGGCATAAGCCGACCGTCTTCGACTATCGATGCCGGACATGACAGCGGGGCCGTCAGCGATGACGGCTCCGCTGTTTGTATGCTGGCCCGCCGCCAAGCCTGTCATGAGCGAGTAACGCTGACGGCGCACACCGCCGCAACGCAGCAGCTTTTCGGGGAGGAACGGCGATGCTTGGTCGATCTGGTATTCTGGCCCTCACAACCGTTGCGGCCTTCGCGCTCACATCCTGCGGCACCGACGCCGACCCCATTCGATCGGCCGGATCGTCGACTGTCTATCCCTTCACCAGGGCAGTGGCCGACGCCTTCGTCCAGGCGAAGAGCGGACGAAAGGCGCCGATCGTCGAATCGACCGGGACGCAGGCCGGCATCATGCGCTTCTGCGAAGGCGCGGGCCCCGATTCCTTCGACATCGCCGACGCCTCGCGCCGCATGAAGCGCGTCGAATACCAACGATGCCAGAAGAACGGCGTCGGCGACATCATAGAGATCGCGATCGGCCTCGACGGACTTGCGCTCGCGGAATCGAACCAGGGTCCGAAGCTCCAGCTCAGCCGCAAGCAAATCTATCTCGCGCTCGCCGCGAACCCGATGGGCAAACCGAACAAGGCCAAGACCTGGAAGGACGTCGATCCCAAGCTCCCGGCAATCCCGATCCAGGTGCTGGGCCCGCCAACGACCAGCGGCACGCGCGACGCGTTCGTCGAGTTAATCCTCCAGATGGGCTGCTTCGAAGCGATGCCCGAGGCGAAGGACATGCAGACGAAGGGAGATCCGGCTGACTTCGACAAGGTCTGCCGCCAACTCCGCACCGACGGTGCCTATGTCGAGAAAGGCGAGGACGACAATGTCATCGTCAAGGGGCTGGAGAGCAATCCCAACGCGCTCGGTCTGTTCGGCTATTCCTATCTCGAGCAGAATGCGAACCGCCTCCACGGCGTACCGATCGATGGCGTCGCCCCCACCTATGACGCCATTGCCGGGGGCAAATATCCCGGCGTCCGGACGCTATATCTCTACGTCAAGAAAAAGCACCTCAAGCCCAAGCCCGAGCTGCTGGACTTCCTCAACACCTATGCGTCGATGTGGGACCCCAACGGCCCGCTCACCAAGCTCGGCCTGATCGCCATGTCGGAAAGCGGGCGCAAACGCTCGGCGGACGCGATCAAGGAACAATATGCGCTGGACTCGTCACAGCTGTTTTGATTGCCCTGAGTCCTTCTCCCCTTGTGGGAGAAGGATAGCGAAGCTTGGTGGCGAAGCCGCCTAGCGTAGCTTGGATGAGGGGAGCGGCGCTTCGGCGCCGCGCGACCGCTTCGCGATCGCCCCCTCACCCTCCCACTCGGCTCCACCGAGCGGCCCCCACCCTCTCCCACAAGGGGAGAGGGGAACCATCTGCCGCCCATCGAGCTACTGCTTCGCCTCAGGCGATCGAACATGCTCCGGCCGGAAACCCATGCCGATCACCTGCGCTGGGATGCGCCGCAGCAGCGGGATGCGGTCGAGGAGTTTAGCGGCGAACGGCGGCCCGTCGAGCGGCGCGGTGCTCGAGAGCAAGGGCGCGATGATGCTGTCCTGGACCATCCTTTGCATGCCCTGGGTCAGCTTGACCGCGCGGATGCGGCGGTCGTGCACCAGATGGAGCAGCGGATCCGGGTCCTCTCCCGCCGCCATCGGCGCCGCGAGGATGTTGGCGGCGGCGACCGCATCCTGCACCGCCAGGTTGATCCCGACGCCGCCGATCGGCGACATTGCGTGCGCGGCGTCGCCGATCACCAACAGACCCGGGCGGTGCCATTTGTCCAGGCGATCGACCGTGACGGTGAGCAATTTGACGTCATCCCAGCTCGTCACGCTTTGATCGATGCTCGCGGTTTCCGGTCCGATCGCGCAGACCCTGGCACGGAAGGCGTCGAGACCTTCGCCCCTGATCGTCTCGGCGCCCCCTTTGGGGAAGACGAAGGCGCATTGATAATAATCGCCACGGTCGATCAGGACGAACAGCGTGCCGGTGTCGAACACGCCCATCATATCGTTATCGGGCTTGGCGACCTTGGGAATGCGGAACCAGAACACGTCCATCGGCGCGCCGATCACCGTCGCGGGCAGCCCGTCGCGATGTCGCGAATCGCGGCCGTCGGCGGCGATCGTCAGTCCCGCACGGATTTCTTCGCCGTCCGCCGTCCGGACGCCATGGACGCGCCTACCTTCCTCGATCAAGTCGGCGCCTTCGCAGCTCTGGCGCAGCTCGAACGCCGGATAGCGCCGCGCAGCGTCGGCGACGAAATCGAGGAAATCCCATTGCGGCATCAGCGCGACATACGGTGCCGGGACATGGAGATGCGTCAGGTCGACGATCTGCATGTCGCGACCGGCGATCCGCGCGCCCAGCCGCTCGATCTTTTGATGCGGGCGTCGGAGCAATTCGTCGAGCAGGCCGAGTTCGCTGAAGATGCGCAAGGTCGAGGGATGGACGGTGTCGCCGCGGAAATCGCGCAGGAAGTCCTTGTGCTTCTCCAGCACGATCGTCTTCAGTCCGGCGCGCGCGAACAGCAATCCGGCGACCATGCCGGCCGGCCCGCCGCCGATGATGCAGATATCCGCTTCAGTCATGACCTGACAAACTCCCTCCGACCTGCTTTGGTGTCCGCCATGGCAATTGGTCTCGACAACAAGGGGTTCAGCGACGCGCTGGTGATTCTCGGTGCCGCCGGCATCGTGATCCCCGCCTTCGCGCGGTTCAAGGTCAGTCCGGTGATCGGGTTCATCCTGGTCGGCATGCTGGTCGGTCCGGCAGGGTTGGGCACGCTGGTCGGCCAATATCCCTGGCTATACCATCTGACGATCACCGATCCCCACGCGATCGAGCCGTTCGCCGAGTTCGGTATCACCTTGCTGCTGTTCTCGATCGGCCTCGAATTGTCGCTGCGGCGCTTATGGTCGATGCGCGGCACGGTGTTCGGGATCGGCGCTGCCGAATTATTCGGGTGCGCGGCAGTGATCGGGACGGCACTGTTCGTGAGCGGGGACAATTGGAGCGGCAGCCTGGGTCTGGGCCTCGCGCTGGCCTTGTCGTCGACCGCGCTGGTGTTGCCGATCGCCGGCACCACCAGCGCGGTCGGTCGGACCGCTTTCGCGATGCTGCTGTTCGAGGATCTTGCGCTCGTCCCGATCATCTTCGGGCTCAGCGCAATGGGCGGGCGCGGCGGCGATATCGCCAGCGTGCTGATCTGGGGCGCTGTCGCGATCGTCGCCATCTTCCTGGTCGGCCGCTTCCTGCTGCCGCGCCTGTTCGCCCAGGCCGCGCGGACCAAGAGCCCCGAATTGTTCCTGGCGATCTCGCTGCTCGTCGTTATCGTCGCCAGCCTGGCAACGACCGCCGCCGGCTTGTCGCCGATCGTCGGCGCGTTGCTCGCCGGCGTGCTGATCGCCGAGACCGAATATCATAGCGAGGTCGAGGTCATCACCGCGCCCTTCAAGGGTCTGGCGCTCGGCGTGTTCCTGATCACCGTCGGGATGAGCCTCAGCCTCGATACGTTGCTCGACCGCTGGGCCGATTTCGTGCTCGCCCTGGTCGGCGTGGTCGCGGCCAAGTCGATCGTGACCTTCGCGCTGCTCAAGCTGACCAAGGCGCGCAGCGGCACCGCCGCGGAAACCAGCGTGCTGATGTCGAGCCCGTCCGAGACCACCCTGATCGTGCTCGGCACGGCGGCGGCAGCGGGACTGATCGCGCAGCAGGATGCCGCTTTCTGGCAGACCGTCACCGCATTGGGCCTGACCATCACGCCGGCACTGGCGGAGGTCGGTCGCGCGGTCGCGCGCCGACTCGAAGCGCGCGAAGGCCTGACGCCCGATCTCCAGCTTGCCGAAGAGGGGCCGGGCACGGTGGTGATCGGCTTCGGCCGCGTTGGCCGGATGGTCGCCGACATGCTGCGTGAGCACGATCAACCCTATATCGCGGTCGAAGCAGATATCGACGCGGTCAACGCGGCACGGCGAGAGGGTTATTCCGTGTTGTTCGGCGACGTCGCGCGAAGCGAATTGGTCGACCGCCTCAATCTCGGCCGCGCCAAGGCACTGGTGCTGACGATGGACGACCCGGTGCTGACCGTGCGCCTGACCAAGCGCGTGCGCGGCTGGGCGCCCAATCTGGCGATAGTCGCCCGCGCGCGCGACGCCGCGCATGCCGCTGAGCTCTACAAAGCCGGTGCGACCGATGCCGTTCCCGAGACGCTGGAAAGCTCGTTGCAGCTATCCGAAGCGGTGTTGGTCGATCTCGGCGTCGCGATGGGCTTCGTCATTGCCTCGATCCACGAAAAGCGCGACGAATTGCGCAAGTCGATCAAGGAAGAAGCCGGGCTCGACCGCGAGCCACGGCTGCGCCGGGTGAGGAAGGCGGAGGCGGGCTAGGCAGGACCGCTCCAAACGCTTCCCCGGTCTGTACACCTTCGCCGGGGAAGCGTATAATTTCGCCAGGGAAAAGCGTATAACTCAGCCGGCGAGCGCCGCCTTGACCGCGGCGACCGCTTCGTCGCCCTTGCTACCATCGGGGCCACCGCCTTGCGCCATGTCGGGACGGCCGCCACCGCCCTGCCCGCCAAGCACTTCGACCGCCTTGCGCAGCAGGTCGACCGCGTTGAAGCGGCCGGTCAGATCGTCGGTCACGCCGACGGCAATCGAGGCGCGGCCGTCATTGACCGCGACCAGCACCGCGACACCCGACTCGATCCGCGCCTTGGTCTCATCGACCGCCCCGCGCAGGCCCTTGGCCTCCAGTCCTTCGACCACCTGGCCGACGAAATTGATACCGTTGACCTGTTCGGGACCAGCCGGGGCAGCACCGGCACCGCCGCCCAGCGCCAGTGCCTTCTTCGCCTCGGCCAATTCGCGCTCGAGCCGACGGCGGTCCTCGACCAACGCCGCCACGCGCGCCGGCACTTCGTCCGGCGTCGCCTTGAGCACGGCCGCCGTCTCGCGCAATTTCTCGTCGCGGCTGGCGAGATAGGCGCGCGCGGCCTCGCCGGTCAGCGCCTCGACGCGGCGGACGCCCGACGACACCGCGCCTTCGCTCACCAGCTTGAACAGGCCGATATCGCCGGTCGCGCCGACATGCGTGCCGCCACACAGTTCCAGGCTGTAGATCGACTTGCCATCGGGCGTGCGACCCATCGATACGACGCGCACCTCATCGCCATATTTCTCGCCGAACAGCGCCATGGCGCCTTCCTCGATCGCTTCCTCGGGCGTCATCAGCCGCGTCGAAACCGCGTCGTTCTGGCGGATATAGGCGTTCACATCGGCCTCGACCTCGGCCAGCCGCGCCGGATCGATCGCGGTCGGCTGCGAGAAATCGAAGCGCAGGCGCTCGGGCGCGACTAGCGAGCCCTTTTGCGCGACATGCGTGCCCAGCCGCTCGCGCAACGCGGCGTGAAGTAGGTGCGTCGCCGAATGGTTGGCGCGGATCGCATTGCGGCGCTCGCCATCGACCACGAGGTGCACGGCATCGCCGATCGCGAGTTCGCCCGCCTCGATCTTGGTGCGGTGCGCCCACAGCCGGCCGAGATGTTTTTGGGTGTCGAAAATGCGGCCCTTAAGTCCCTTGTCGTTGGTCGCGATCCCGGCGTCGCCGACCTGGCCGCCGCTCTCGGCATAGAAGGGCGTCTGGTTGAGCACGATATCGACCTCGTCGCCGGCAACGACCTTGTCGACGCGCGCGCCGTCCTTGACCAGCGCGACGACCTCGCCCTCGCCTTGCTCCGACGTATAGCCGATGAACTCGGTGCCGCCCTTTTCCTCGACCAGATCGTACCAGAGTTCGTCCGACGCCTTCTCGCCCGATCCCTTCCAGGCGGCACGCGCGGCGCGCTTCTGTTCGGCCATCGCGGCGTCAAAGCCCTCGCGGTCGACCTGCAGGCCTTGGGCGCGCAACGCGTCCTCGGTCAAATCGTAGGGAAAGCCGAATGTGTCGTAGAGCTTGAACGCGGTCTCGCCGGCCAGGGTCGAGCCCTCAGCCATCCCTGCGGTCGCCTCGTCGAGCAGCTTGAGCCCCTTGTCGAGCGTACGGCGGAACTGCTTCTCTTCCTGCTGCAATGTCGCCTCGATCAGCGGCTGCGCGCGGATCAGTTCGGGATAGGCCGCGCCCATCTCGGCGACCAGTGCCGGCACCAGCCGGTGCATCAACGGATCCTTGGCGCCGAGCAGATGCGCGTGCCGCATGGCGCGACGCATGATCCGGCGCAGCACGTAACCGCGGCCTTCATTGGCCGGCAGCACGCCATCGGCGACCAGGAAGCCCGACGAGCGCAGATGATCCGCGATCACGCGATGGCTCGCCATCTGCTCGCCGATCGCCTTGGTGTGGGTCAGCGCCTCGGACGCGGCGATCAATGCCTTGAACGTGTCGGTGTCGTAATTGTCATGGACGCCCTGCAGGACCGCGGCGACGCGTTCGAGCCCCATGCCGGTGTCGATCGACGGCTTGGGCAGATTGCCGACGATCTCATTGGCTTCCTGCTCATATTGCATGAACACCAGGTTCCAGATCTCGACGAAGCGATCGCCATCCTCATCGGGCGATCCCGGCGGACCGCCCGGAATATGGTCGCCATGGTCGAAGAAGATTTCCGAACACGGACCGCATGGACCGTTGTCGCCCATCGCCCAGAAATTGTCCTTGGTCGCGATGCGGATGATCCGCTCCTCGGGCAGGCCGGCGATCTTCTTCCACAGATCGAACGCCTCGTCGTCGGTGTGATAGACGGTCGCGGTCAGCCGTTCGGGGTCGATCCCCCATTCCTTGGTCAGCAGATCCCAGGCAAGCGTGATCGCGCGTTCCTTGAAATAATCGCCGAACGAGAAATTGCCGAGCATTTCGAAAAACGTGTGGTGGCGCGCGGTATAGCCGACATTGTCGAGATCGTTGTGCTTGCCGCCGGCGCGGACGCATTTCTGGCTCGACGTCGCGGTCGAATAGGGCCGCGATTCCAGGCCGGTGAAGACGTTCTTGAATGGCACCATGCCCGCATTGACGAACATCAGCGTCGGGTCGTTCTGCGGCACCAACGGCGCCGACGGCACGATGCTGTGGCCGTTGGCGGCGAAGTAATCGAGAAAGCTGCGGCGGATGTCGTTGGTCGAGGTCATGGCCGCGACTTAGTTGAGCATTGGAAGCTACTCAAGCGACGAGATGGCGTTGCCCCTCCGTAAGGAGTATGCTCCGCGCTGGGCGTTTCGGGAGGGGTAACGATGCGCGCACTGATATTGACGGTTTCGGCGCTGGCGCTGGTTCCGGCCGCAGCCGGCGAAGCCACGATCCGGCCGAGCGCCGCCGATCTGCTCGCCGGCATTTCGATCTGCGGAGACGATCTGCCGGTAGGCGCGACGCCGCAGCTGTATCCTGGTTACGGCAACGGCGGATTCCCGATCACGACCGCCAATCCGCGCGCGCAGGCATTCTTCGACAACGGCATGCAGCTCGCCCATGCCTTTGCGCATGGCGCTGCCAGCGCCGCCTTTGCAGAGGCGATCAAGCTCGATCCAAAATGCGCGATGTGCCAATGGGGCGCGGCGTGGAGCGACGGGCCGACGATCAACTTCCCGATCGGCGCCGGGCAACAGAAAGGCGCGCTCGCCAAGGTGCTGGCGGCGGAGAAGCTGCTGACGCCGCAATCGCCGCAACGCGAGCGCGATCTGATCGCCGCGCTCGAGCTGCGTTATGTCGATGGCGGCGGCAAGGGCACCGGAGACCTCGCCTTCGCGAAAGCCATGGATGCGCTGACATTGCGTTATCCGCGGGATGACGAGATCGCGACGATCGCCGCCGACGCCTGGATGATCCCGACCGCGCTGACCAACGGCACCGCCAACCTGCCGCGCGCGGTCGCATTGCTCGAAAGCGTGCTCGAGCGCAGCCCGGATTACACGCCCGCAATCCACTTCTACATCCATGCGACCGAGATGAGCGGCTTTCCCAAGCGCGCGGAAGCCTATGCCGACAAGCTCGGCAGGCTGGCGCCGGCGTCGAGCCATTTGATCCACATGCCGTCGCACACTTTCTATTGGGTCGGCCGCTATCAGGACGCCGCCGACGTGAATGTCGCCGCAGTCGACCTCGGCCAAAGCGACGCGCGCATCGCGGGGCTGATCAAGCCGGGACAGGTCTGGATGCTGCCCTATCACGGCCATAACGTGCAGTACGGTGTTGGCGGCGCATTGATCTCAGGGGACGGCAAAGCGGCGTTGACGCTCAGCGATCCGCTGATCGCGGCGACCGCCAATTTGCCCGACCCCAATAATCTGTTCTACCAGATGGGCGTCGGCACCGGCTATTTCGCCGAGGGCCGCTTCGCCGATCCCGCCAGGGTGCTGGCACTGACAGATCCCGGCGAGAAACAACCCTATATCCGGCAATATTGGCTCTATGCGCGCGGCGAAGCGCAGGCCCGATTGGGCGATGCCGCGGGCGTGCGGGCCGAACGCGCCAGGATCAGCCTGCCACCACTTCCCGCCAAGCCCGACGAGCTGGCCAACCAATCGCGGCAGCTCGTGCGGATCGCGCAACTCGTGCTCGATGGACGCGCTGCGATGATCGACAAACGCCCCGATCTCGCCGCCCGCGCCTATCTCGCCGCCGCCAGGCTCGACGAAGCGCGATTGATGAAGACGCTGAGCGACCCGCCCGCCTGGTGGTATCCGGTGCGCCGGAGCTACGCCGCCGCCTTGCTCGCACAGGGCAGACCGCGGGCCGCGCTACGGCAAGCGACGCGAGTTCTCGCGCACCGATCGAACGATCCGGTCGCGCTTTCCATTCGCGCCGATGCCGAGGAGGCTCTGGGAATGAAAGAGGCGGCGGCAGCCGACCGTGCGGCGGCAGCCAAGGGATGGCGCGGCGATACCGCGGAGCTTTCGCCGGCATTGGCGTGAGCGCGGAGGGTAAACGCGGTCGCTCTCCCTATTCTCGCGCGCTCCCGGCTGTCAGCGCCTGACCGGCCGGAAATAGCGCAACAGCCGCATGCCGTCGCTGCCGTCGAAGGGGATCAAATTGGCCAGCCCCATGCCGACCGACAGGATGGCGAATGCCGTCGCGACCGCGCCACCACGTGGGAGGCTATTTGGCGCGGTGACCGCCATGCCCGCCCCTGCGGCGATCCCCGTGACAATATTGGCCAGCGGCCCGGCAATGGCGACGATGGCGTGACGGCGCCGCGCCTCGATCCGGTCGAGCGTGTAGCTCACGTACCCGCCCAGATCCCCCCGGCCCCAGTGGCGGACAAATCGCAGCTTGCGTGACGCGACGACGTACTCGATCGGGAATACGACGATCCGGCTCACACGACCGCCGACGGTGTTAGCCGCGACGGCATGACCCAGTTCATGGATCAACACCGCCACGAAACCGATCACAAGCACGGCTAACCAGGCGCCGGAAACACCGATATGCCAGTCACTCTGCGCCAGCGCGCCCTGCGCGGCGACGGAGGTGATGGCGAGCATTATCCAGGCAATTGCCCGCACGATCAGCGGAACGGCGCGTCGATCGACGCCGGCGGCTCGCTAAACCATTTCGGTCCAGCCTCGGTCATGTGAAAGCAATCCTCCAGCCGCACGCCGAATTTGCCGGGGATGTAGATGCCCGGCTCGTTGGAGAAGCACATGCCCGGCGCCAATTTGGTCGTTTCGCCGCGCACCAGGTTGACCGGCTCGTGCCCGTCGAGCCCGATGCCGTGTCCCGTGCGATGCGAACAGCCCGGAAGCTTGTAGCCGGGGCCGTAGCCGAAACTCTCGTAGAGCTTACGGATCGCCTCATCGACGCTCCCCGCCGGAACGCCGAGCCTGGCCGCGGCGAGCACGGTTTGCTGCCCCTGATGCACCTGGTCCCAGACCATGCGCTGTTCTTTGCTCGCCGCGCCGTAGACGAAGGTGCGCGAGACGTCGGACTGATAGCCTTGTACGGTGCAGCCGCAATCCATCAGTACAATCTCGCCCTCGGCCACCTTGTGCACGGCCTGGGTGCCATGCGGATAGGCGGCGGCCTCGCCAATCAGCACCAGGCTGAATTCCGGACTGCCGCCCAGCTTGCGAGTCGCGGCGTCCATGATCGCGCCGATATCGCGCCCGGTCATACCCTTTTCGACCCGCTTGTAGGTCCAGCGATAGGCGGCGATCGTGACGTCGGTGGCGAGCTGCATCAAGGCGAGTTCGGCCGGCGTCTTGATCATTCGGCAACCGCGCACGACCGGGTTGGCCGATACGATCTTGGCGCCCGGCATGGCGTGCGCGAGCATGTCCGGAATGAAGAAGCGGACGGTTTCCTCGATCCCGACCGGATAGGCCGCCAGCTTGCGGTCCTTGAGGAAGCCGGCGACGACTTTGAGAGGATCTTCATCTTCCTGCCACACGCGCACCTCTGCCGGGATGGCGAGCGTCTCGCGCATCCGGGGTTCCTCGAAATAAGGCGAGACGATGCACGGCTCGCCCTCGACCGGTAGCACCGCGAGCAAAGCGCGTTCGCTGCGGCCCCAGCGAATGCCGGTGAAATAGAGCGAGGACGATCCCGGCTCGATCAGCACCGCGCCGATACCGTGTTGTTTCATCAGCGTCTGGGCGCGATCGAGCCGGCGACGGCGCTCGTCGGCGCCAATCGCGACCGCGCCCGTCGTCATATCCTGCAAATCGGACAGATCGGGCTCGGCGGCACGGGCCGCGCCAGAGATGAACAGGGGAGCGGTGGCAGCCGCAGCGAGGACCGCGCGGCGGCCGGGTGAAAAACGGGAATTGGGCATGGCAGTGACGATAGGGTTCTTGACCGCGGCCTCGCAATCCCCTTTCCCTGCATCACCAAAATGGGGAGAGTAATTTTGGCCAAGCGCCTGACGACCTACATCCTAATCGCCTTGGTGCTGGGCCTGATCGTCGGCTGGGTAACGAATGCTGCCTTCGGAGGCAGCCATCCGACACCCGATCAAGCCGCCACGCTGGCGACCATCGCCAAATGGCTGGGCCTGATCACCACGATCTTCCTCAAGCTGATCAAGATGATCATCGCGCCCTTGGTGTTCGGCACCCTGGTGGTCGGGATCGCCCATATGGGCGATACCGGGGCGCTTGGCCGCGTGGGACTGAAATCGCTCGGCTGGTTCATCTGCGCCAGCCTGTTGTCACTCACGCTGGGCCTGATCCTCGTCCATATTCTGCAGCCGGGCGTCGGGCTCAACATGCCTTTGCCGCCGATCAACGCCGCGGCCGACATCGACAAGACCAAGTTCGACGCGATCCAGATCATCGGCCACATCGTCCCGAGCTCGATCGTCGATGCGATGGCGCAGAACGACATCCTTCAGATCGTGATATTCTCGGTCTTTTTCGGGGTCGCCATCACGGCCGTGGGCGAGCGCGCCGCGCCGCTGGTCAAGGCGGCCGAAGCGCTGACCAAGGTCATGCTGCAGATCACCGATTATGTGATGCGCCTCGCGCCCCTCGCGGTGTTCGCGGCGGTCGCCAACGCATTGGTCGAGCGCGGGCCCGACGTGATCGGCAAGCTCGGTTACTTCATGCTGTGCGTCTATATCGGCCTGGCGTTGCTCTGGATTATGCTGGCTCTGCTCGCCTGGCTGTTCGTCGGGCGCCGCACCGTGTCGCTGTTTCGCTACATACGCGAGCCGGTGCTGGTCGCATTCTCCGCAGCGTCATCCGAAGCCGCTTTCCCGCGAACGCTCGAGGCGCTCGATCGATTCGGCGTGCCGTCGCGGATTTCGAGCTTCGTGCTGCCCCTGGGATATTCGTTCAATCTCGATGGCTCGATGATGTACATGACCTTCGCGTCGCTGTTCATCGCGCAGGCCTATGGCATTCACCTCGACCTCGGCACGCAAATCTTCATGCTGCTGACCTTGATGGTCACCTCGAAGGGGATTGCCGGCGTCCCGCGCGCCAGCCTGGTGGTGATCGCCGCAACGCTGAACCAGTTCAAGCTGCCCGAAGCGGGGATCTTGCTGGTGCTCGCGGTCGATCACTTCCTCGACATGGGACGATCGGCGACCAACGTCGTCGGCAACGCGATCGCGGCGAGCGTCGTCGCGCGTTGGGAAGGCGCGCTCGGCACCGAACAGCCCGCCGAGATCGAGCCACCGCACGCACCCAGTCATGGACTAAGCGGCGACCGCTAACGCTTACAAAGCCGAACCCTCCCCGGCGAAGGCCGGGGAAGGGTTGTAACCAGAGATCTGACCCATCCAGATCGATCTCTTACGCATAGGCGTAGGGGCCGCCTTTTTCGAGCGCGGTCTGATAGGAGGGACGTGCTTGCACCTTGTCGAGCCAGGCGATCGTAGCGGGGCGTGACGCGCCGAGCCCCGCGCGGCTGCGCGCCGCTTCGAGCGGGAAGCTCATCATGATGTCGGCGGCGGTCATCTCGTCGCCGGCGAACCAAGGACGCTGCGCCAATTCGCTTTCGACATAATCGAGATGGACGTCGATCATCGGCTGGATGCGCTTCGCGGCGGTCTTGCCCATCAGCGGGATGCGGTTGACGACGAGCATCACCAGCAATGGCGGCATCACCGATCCTTCGGCATAATGCAGGAACTGGCGATAGCGCAGCGTATCGTCGCGATGCGCGGGCGGCCCCAGCCGGCCATCGCCTTTCTCGACCAGATATTCGCAGATCGCGCCGGTCTCGACGATCATCCGGCCGTCATCCTCGACTATTGGCGACTTGCCGAGCGGATGCACTTTGCGCAGCGCGGGCGGTGCCAGCATCGTCTTCGCATCGCGCTGATAATGCTTGATCTCATAAGGCAACCCGAGTTCCTCGAGCATCCACAGGATGCGCTGCGACCGCGAATTGTTGAGATGATGGACGATCAGCGTCACGGTGTTCCCTCCCTTGCCCGGTTTAGATCCTCACGCGGGCCGGCAGGACCATATCCATGCCGCGGCTGGAAAATCCACACTATCGTTGCGGAGGCGGGCCGCCAGGGCGTCACGCAACCGATCGCGACCGGCTTCCTGAGCCGCGCCATCAAGCTCATGTAGCCGCGCTGCCGCGGGCCCGATTCGGTTGAAAAGAGCGAGCGCTTCGTCGACCGCGTGCTGCCCCTCGCCTGCCCGATAGGAATAGTCGACCGGCCGCGCATCGCCCGTCCAGCCGCTCGCTTGTAGAATGGCGCGGACATGATCGTCATCCGCGAAGGCGAAAGGGCCTGGTGATGTTCCGGGTTTTTGCGGCACCGCACCGGTCACCGCGGCGCCGGTCTCGATCGCCCATGGATTGAGCGTCACGTCGCGAAAGCAGGAGAAGACCAGATGCGCGTCGACCGTTACCGCACACCGCAGCCTGGCGAAGGCGGCGATGGGATCATCGAAGAACATGACGCCATGGCGCGAAAACAGAAGGTCGGCGGTAATGCCACCCAGCTCACTCGCGTCTCCGACCTCGAAGCGGAGGTTCGGATAAGCGGCACCCCGCTCTCGCGCGGTCTCGACAAGATTTTGCGAAAGATCGATGCCGAGCACGGTTAGAGCGGAACGCGCGGCCGCCAAGGCGATCGCAGTGCCGCCCGCGCCGCAGCCGATATCGACCGCGGTGCCGGTTTCCGGCGCAGCGTCGAGAATCGCGGCATTCAGATGGGGCGACAAGTTGGCGAAGCTCAAATCGGTGCGGCGCCATTCGTCCGCCCAGGTGTCGCCGACGCGTCCCGCCCAGTCATACGCCGATGTCATTCGACCCTCCCCGTTGTGATCCCCGCTTGCCGCGATGGATCATCCGTGGCGATCTATGCACCTTCAAGGTCGAGAGCCCAACATAATCAGCAAGCACATCCCGAAATATGAAAGGCCCGCCGACGCGGGCGGGCCTTTCCGGGAGTTGCGGCGGAAGGGGGATCGCCGCTGGGGATTGTGTCGGTAACGAAACAAGCGCGGTTTGGTTGCACTGCAGCAAATTTTTTCCGCGCCGTCTCGGAAACGGGTATCAGAGTTCTTCGTCGCCGCCGTCGTCGTCCAGGCTGCCGACCATCATCTCTTCGGCAACTTCCGCCGTACGATTGCGGATGGCGCGTTCTAGCCGCTCGGCGACGTCGGGATTGTCCTTGAGATAATTCTTGGAATTCTCTCGCCCCTGTCCGATGCGGATCGAGTCGTAGCTGAACCAGGCACCCGACTTCTCGACCAGCCCGGCCTTGACGCCGAGATCGAGGATTTCGCCGATCTTGGAAATGCCCTCACCGTACATGATGTCGAATTCGACTTGCTTGAACGGCGGCGCGACCTTGTTCTTGACGACCTTCACCCGGGTGGTGTTGCCGACGATATCGTCGCGATCCTTGATCTGGCCGGTGCGGCGGATGTCGAGGCGGACCGAGGCGTAGAATTTGAGCGCATTGCCGCCCGTCGTCGTCTCGGGATTGCCGTACATCACGCCGATCTTCATGCGCAGCTGGTTGATGAAGATCACCATGCAGCGCGAGCGGCTGATCGATCCGGTCAGCTTGCGCAGCGACTGTGACATCAACCGGGCCTGCAAGCCGACATGGCTGTCGCCCATCTCACCCTCGATTTCGGCGCGCGGCACCAAGGCGGCGACCGAGTCGACCACCAGCACGTCGATCGCGTTCGACCGCACCAGCGTATCGACGATTTCGAGCGCTTGCTCACCGGTATCGGGCTGCGACACGATCAGCTCGTCGATATTGACACCCAGTTTCTTGGCATAGACCGGGTCGAGCGCGTGTTCGGCATCGACGAACGCCGCCGTCCCGCCGCCGCGCTGCGCTTCGGCGATGACGTGGAGCGCGAGTGTGGTCTTGCCCGAGCTTTCCGGCCCGTACACTTCGATCACGCGGCCGCGCGGCAGGCCACCGACGCCGAGCGCGATGTCGAGCCCGAGGCTGCCGGTCGAGATCGATTCGACCTGCATCGCCTCTTTCGACCCCAGTCGCATTGCCGAGCCCTTGCCGAACGCGCGGTCGATCTGGGCCAGAGCAGCTTCGAGTGCTTTTTGCCGGTCGGTATTTTGCGATGCCATGCCGTCGATAACTTTCAGAGAAGCTGCCATTGAGAAGGCCTCCGCGCTAGCCGGGTTAATGCCGGCGTTCAATCATGTTGGAGAGCGTGTATCGCATTTGTTCTCATGGAACAATAGCGGAACATGAACTTTTTTCGCACCAAAATGGCGCTTTCCCGATATTTCTTGCCCGCGACCCTGCCCCGCTCCATGGTCCGCGCCATGCAGAGCGATCTCGATGCCTTCATCACCGGCCTGCCCAAGGCCGAGCTCCACCTTCATATCGAGGGCAGCCTCGAACCCGAACTGATGTTTGCCCTGGCCGAGCGCAACCGGGTCGAGATACCGTTCAAGTCGGTCGAGGAAGTGCGGGCCGCCTACAGCTTTTCCAACCTGCAGGACTTTCTCGACATCTATTATGCCGGTGCCGACGTGCTCCGCACCGAAGCCGATTTCCGCGATCTCGCCCTCGCCTATTTCGATCGCGCCGCGGCGGACGGCGTGGTCCATGCCGAAATCTTCTTCGATCCCCAGACACATACCGATCGCGGCATCACCTTCGATACCGTCGTCAAGGGCCTGCTCGCCGGGATGGCGGATGCCGAAGCCAAATATGGCCTCACCTCGAAACTGATCCTCTGTTTCCTTCGGCATTTGAGCGAGGAAGCGGCATTCGAAACGCTTGCCCAGGCCGAGCCATGGCTCGATCGCATCGTCGGCGTTGGGCTCGATTCGTCTGAAGTCGGCCACCCGCCGGAAAAGTTCGCGCGGGTGTTCGCGGCAGCGCGCGAAAAGGGCCTGAAGCTCGTTGCCCATGCCGGCGAGGAAGGTCCGCCCGATTACGTCCATCAGGCGCTCGACCTGCTCGCGATCGACCGGCTCGACCATGGCAATCGCAGTCTGGAGGATCCGGTGCTGACCGCGCGGCTGGCGCGGACCGGCATGACGCTGACCGTCTGTCCGCTGTCCAACGTCAAATTGTGCAACGTCGCCTCGATGCATGACCATCCGATCGATCGCATGCTCGACCTCGGGCTGCGCGCGACGATCAATTCGGACGATCCTGCCTATTTCGGCGGTTATATCGGCGAAAATTACCGCCAGGCGGCGGCGGCGCGCGGTCTCGCCAAGGACGCGCTCGTCACGCTCGCGCGCAATTCCTTCCTGGGATCCTTCCTGAGCGACGACGAGGTGGCCCGCCACACCGCCGCGCTCGACGCCTATGTCGCGGAGCAACGTTGATGCCGGTCTTCACCCCGATCTCGCATGATATGTTCGAGGCCCAAGTGAAACTGCTCGCCGCCGAAATCGCCGACAGCGGGTGGCTCCCGAGCTTCATCATCGGGATCGGGCGCGGCGGGCTAGCACCGGCAGTCTATCTCAGCCACGCCACCGGGCTGCCGATGCTGTCGGTCGACCATTCGTCGCGCGTCGACGACTTTTCCGACGCGCCGCTGATCAAATTGGCGGCGCGCACGCGCGACGGCGAGCGGCTGCTGTTCGTCGACGACATCAACGATTCGGGGGCGACGATCGGCAAGCTGCGCGCGGCGCTCGCCACCGCGGGCGCGGCGCGCGACCATGTCCGCTTCGCGACCCTGCTCGACAACAAACGCTCGCGCGAACAGGTCGACTATCGCGCTGAGGTGATCGACCGCGATGAGCGCAAGGATTGGTTCGTCTTCCCCTGGGAAGCCGTGGCGCCGCAAGCCTCGCTCGATGCCGACGCGGCGGAAGTGCCCGACCGGATCGCTTGATCGCCCATAAATACGGGCGGTCGCGTCAGAGTTCCGCGAGCGCCCTGGCGACGTTTTCCATCGTGTAAGGCTTCACCAGCCGCGGGCGGTCGGCATGCGTCGGTGACTCTTCACCGCCTCCGGTCGACAGGACGAACGGAATGTTGCGCGCCGCCAGCGCATCGGCGACTGGCCAGCTTTTCTCACCGCCCGACAGATTGATGTCCAGAATCGCCGCATCGGGATTCTCGTCGTCGATCACCGCGAGCGCCGCCGTCACGCTGTCGCACGTCGCTACATGCGTCTTGTCCAATGCATCGAGGAAATCCTCGAGCATCATCGCGATCAGGGGTTCGTCCTCGACGATCAGGATACGCTGCGGCGACGCCATGACCCGCCTTAGCCTCCGCCGTTGCCGGACGCCATGCCCGGCGCGCCATGATGAAGCAATTCAGCCACGCGGCGCCGGGTCACGGCTCGACCGCGGGGGACGCCAGCATGTCGCGCGCGGCCTCGGCGAGTTGTTGCACCGAAAAGGGTTTGGGCAGGAAGGCGACGTTATCGAGGTCGATCGACTTTCTGAGCTGTTCCTCGGCATAGCCCGACATGAACAGGATCGGCAGGTCGGGATAACGTTCGCGGGCGTGGCGCACCATCGTCGGCCCGTCCATCGACGGCATCACGACATCGGAAATGAGCAGATCGGGTTTTTCGCCGGCCGCCAGCAATTCGAGCGCCGCTTCGCCATTCTCCGCGGTCAGCACGGTATAGCCCTGCCGAGTCAATGCGCGCTCGGCGACCGCGCGGACCATATCCTCGTCCTCGACCAGCAGGATCAGGCCGGTACCCCAGAGGTCGACGGGCTTGTCCTTGGCGGTGACCTTGGCGACCTTGACCGCCTCGGCGGCATGGACGGGGAAATAGATCGAGAAAGTCGCGCCCTGGCCCGGCTTGGAATCGGCGAAGATATAGCCGCCCGATTGCTTGACGATGCCGTAAACAGTCGACAGGCCCAGCCCCGTTCCCTTGCCGACTTCCTTGGTCGTGAAGAAGGGCTCGAAGATCTTGCCGAGGATTTCGGGCGGAATACCGGTGCCGGTATCGCTCATCTCCAGCGCCGAATAATCGGCGACGGGCAGGATGTCCGACCCCATCTTGCGTACTTCCGCGGCGCTGACCGCGCGCGACATGATGGTCAGCGTCCCGCCGCCATTCGGGTCCTTGGACAGCATCGCATCGCGCGCATTGACCGCCAGATTGACCACGACCTGTTCGAGCTGGCCGGGGTCGGCGCGCACCGCGCCGAGGTTGCGGCCATGACGCACCTCGAGCTTTACCGTTTCGCCGAGCAGGCGCTTGAGCAATTGCGAGACTTCCGAGATCACGTCGGGCAGCTGGAGCACTTGCGGGCGCAAGGTCTGCTGACGCGAAAAGGCGAGCAATTGCCGCGTCAGGCTGGCGGCGCGGTTGGAATTCGCCTTGATCTGCTGGATGTCGTCATAGTCGCTGTCGCCGGGCGAATGGCGCATCAGCATCAGGTCGCAATGGCCGATGATCGCGGTCAGGATATTGTTGAAATCGTGCGCGACGCCGCCGGCGAGCTGGCCGACCGCCTGCATCTTGGTCGCCTGCGCGACCTCGCGCTTGAGGCGAGTCTCCTCGCCATTGTCCTTGAGGCTCAGCAGCACCGCGGCATCGCCCAGCCCACGTGCGCCGGCGATGGTCAGCGCGACCGGCTCGTCGGGATGGTCCTTCAGCCGGATCGCCATGTCCATCGAATGGGTCGCGCCATTGGCGAAGCGGCGGATCGCGTCGGCCACCGCGGCCTTGTCCTCGCGCACCACCAGGTCGCCGGGATAAAGCGGCGGCTGCGCCTGATCGACTTGTGCCGCGCGAACGAACGGGTCGTTCATCTGGACGAACCGCCCGTCGCGGTCGACCAGAGCGAGCCCGACCGGGAGCAACGAGATCAGGCTTTTGACATGCGCGGCGGCCGAGGCGCCGATCGCCGGCTGGCCATGTTCTTCCTCATCGAGCAGCACGACCAGGATCGGCGCGTCCTCGCCGTCGAGGAACGGAATCTGCAGGATACGCAACGGCGCGCCGCGCAAGCCTTCGCGCTCGAACCGCACCTGGCCCTTGTCGTCGGCGATCAGGAAGCGCGCGAAGTCGCGGCCGACAACGACACTTTCCTCATGCCCCATCGCGCGTTCGCGCAGCACGCGATTGGCGGCGAGCAGGCGGCCCTCGGGCGCGATCAACGCGGCCATGATGCCGGCCGCAGCGAGCCGGTCGCCAGTCGGCCCGGCGATGATCGACTGCACGTTGGTGGCGAGATCGAGCCCCTGCGCCTCATGGAAGCGCCAGACCAGCATGTCCTCGCTCTCGCCGGCGCGCTCGATCGCCACCGCCAGCGGCGCGCCGCGCGTGGTGATGCGATCGAGCTCGGCCGACCCGTCGCGCCAGGCGATCCGCCCCGCAGCTGCCAGTTCTCCTGCGCCATTGTCGTCGAGCGGCAAGCCGGGCGGCGTCGGATAGCCGCCAAAGCGCGCGCGATAGCGCTCATTGGCGCAGATCAGCCGCCCTGCCCGGTCGGTCACCGCGATCGCGTCATCGCTTGCCGCCGCCAGCGCGCGCGCCACGCTCCAGTCGGTTTCTCCGGCCGCCTCCGCCGCCGCCGGCGCAAACCGCGACCAGACGATGACGGCGCCGACCAGCAGCAGCATGGCGGCGGCGAATCCCCCGGCTATGGCGAAATTGTGAAGAATCAGCAGCGCGATCAGCGCCGCCCCCGCGCCGCATACCGCCGCAATGATCAGTGCCTGGCGCTGACCGGGGGCGCGTATTTCGTTCGGAACGGGTCGGGAAGCCATCAGCCCCTTGTGGCGCGGTAGCTAGGCAGGTCAAGCATCGTCGGGAATCCCCGACCTGCACCGGCGCCTCTCCGCCGCATCAGCCGATGTTATTTGCTGTCGGGAGTGGTCGGGGTCGTCGCGGGAGCGTCGGTATTGCGCTTGGGAACCGAGAAGACGCCGGTCACTCGTCCGCCCGATTTGCTCGTGCCCACCTTTCCGCCGGAATCGAGCGACGCGGCGTTGTTGTTGAGGTTGATCACCAGCCGCCCGCCGTGAACCACGTTGGCGCCGCGATTCAGCACGACATTGCCGATCATCGTGATGATGCGCTTGTTGAGATCGTAGATCGCATAGGAGCCGGTCGCCTTCTCCCCAGGCCGCGTCACCACGACATTGCCGGACGCGCGAATCTGCGAGATTTCCGGCGGCGCGCCGCTCGAGCTGACGAGGCTCGACGAATACAGGACTTCGGCTCGGTCGGAGGTCACCGTCATCGCACCCTGGCGGGCGCGCACATTGCCCTGCGCCAGCGCGCGCTGCACCTTGTCCTGGATTTCGAGATGGTCGGCGTCGACGCTCAGCGTCTCGTTCCCGCCCGACTGGAACGCCGAAACGCGCGCGCCGAGCAAGGTCGCGGCGCAAGCGAGAAGGATGAACGTGGTACGCGGATGAGCCATGATTTTGCCTACAACAAGGTTTCGCGGGTTGAAAGCACCGAACCGCGCCAAAAATACCGTTGCGCGCCGGACGATGAACCGTCGCTGATGAACGAACGCCGCCGGCGGGATTTCCACCGGCGGCGTCGTCGATCGTCTAAGCTAAAGCCCTACCAGATGCGAACGCGCTCGGCGGGCGCGAGGTACAATTTCTGCCCGGGCTGGACTTTGAACGCGGCGTACCACGGGTCCATGTTGCGGACGATACTCGCGCGCGCTTCCGACGGCGCATGCGGATCGGTGCGCAGGCGCTTGAGCAATTCGGGCTCGCGATAGCTGCGGCGCCATACCTGCGCCCAGCCGAGATAGAAGCGCTCGTCGCCCGAATAGCCGTTGATCACCGGCGCGGTCTTGCCGCCCAACGCCTTGTGATAGGCATCATAAGCGACAGTGAGGCCGGCGAGATCGGCGACATTCTCGCCCAGGGTCAGCTTGCCCTGGACATGCTGGCCGGGCAGCGGCTCGTATGTGTCATACTCCGCGACCAACGCGTCGGTGCGCGTCTTGAACGCCGCGACGTCGGCGGGAGTCCACCAGTCGGTGAGCTGTCCACTCTTGTCGTATTTGGCGCCCTGATCGTCGAAATGGTGGCTCATCTCGTGCCCGATCACCGCACCGATGCCGCCGTAATTGACTGCCGGATCGGCATTGGGATCGAAGAAAGGCGGCTGCAGGATCGCGGCGGGGAAGACGATCTCGACCATGCCGAAATTGGCATAAGCGTTCACTTCCATCGGGGTCATGCCCCATTCCCAGCGCTGGAGCGGCTTGCCGAGATGCGCGATATTGTCCTTGCGGCCCCATTCGTTGGCGCGCCATTCGTTACCGAAGGCATCGCCCTTGACGATCTTGAGCGTGGCGTAATCGCGCCATTGCGACGGATAGCCGATCTTGGGTCGGAACGCCGCCAGCTTGGCATGCGCTTTGACTTTGGTCTCGGCCGACATCCAGTCGAGCTTGTCGATCCGCGCGTTCATCGCGGCGATGATGTTCTTGACCAATTGGTCGGCGGCCGCCTTGGTCGCCGGCGGGAAATATTGCTGGACGTAAAGCTTCGAGACGTCGTCCTCAATCGCATTGGTGGTGAACTCCACCCCGCGCTTCCAGCGCGCTTGCTGTTCGGGGGTGCCCGACAGCGTCTTGCCGTAGAAGTTGAAATTCTCTTGGTCGAACGCCTTGGGCAGCACATCGGCATAAGCGTCAAGGCTGCGGACGAGCAACTGGTCCTGCAGCACCGTCATCGGCGTGTCGGCAACCAGCTTGACGATGCCGGTGATCGCCGATGGCTGCGCCACCAGCAACGTATCGACCGGCGCCCCGATCCCCTTGAAATAGGTCGGGAAGTCGAAGCCCGGCGCCTTGGCCTGAAGGTCGGCGACCGACATCTTGTTGTAGCGCTTGTTGGCGTCGCGGCTATCGATCCGCGACCAGCTGACCGCGGCGATCTGCGTCTCCAGATCGACGATCGCCTTGGCCCGAGCATCGGCATTCGCTTCGCCTGCGAGCGTCAGCATCTTGGCGAGATGCGCCTGATAGCCCGCCTTGGCGTCCGCGAATTTGGGGTCGCTGTAATAATCGCGGTCGGGCAGGCCCAGCCCAGCCTGGCGCAAGCCGAGGATATAGGTTTCGGGCGCCTTGTCGTCCTGACCGACGCCGGCCCCGAACGGGCCGCCGACGCCACCCATCGCCGCTTCCGCCAGCAAGGCCGCATAGCCGGCCTTGTCGGTCGACTTGATGTGATCGAGCCAAGGCTTGATCGGCGTCAGCCCCTTGGCCTCGATCGATCCGGTGTCGAGATAGGTCGCATAGGCGGTGCCGATCTTCGAATTGGGATCGGTCGCGGCCTTCTCGAGAATGCCCCTGGTCCGCGATTCGGACAGATCCGCGAGCAAGTTGAACGCGCCGTAATTCGACTTGTCCGACGGGATCGGCGTGGTCTTCGCCCAATTGCCGTTGGCGTAATTGTAGAAGCTGTCACCCGGCGCGACCGACTTGTCCATGCCGGCCTCGTCCATGCCGAACGTGCCGAACGTGGGCTTTCCGGACGACGCCGCCACGGTCTGCTGGGTGAACGCCGCGGCGCCGAGCGCCGTCGCCGCAAGAAGTGCGAACGCGAAGGGTTTCATCTGGGGGAAGTCCTTTCCGAAGCGGAGGAGCGAACACTCGCGTGGCAAGCCGGAGCTGTCACGTTCCCCCTTATTGACGGCACGTGTTCTATCCCTGTGACACGCCCAGTCAATCAAGAGCATCAATCGCGTCAGCCGTGGTCCCGCATGATGCGACCGGCGTCTCGCTTCCACTCGCGCTCCTTGATATGCTCGCGCTTGTCGTGCGCCTTGCGACCCTTGGCCAAAGCGAGCTCGACTTTCGCGCGGCCGCGGCCATTGAAATAGACCGTGAGCGGTACGAGCGTCATGCCATCGCGTGCCACCGCGCCGTGCAGCTTGTTGATCTCGCGCGCGTTGAGCAGCAATTTGCGCGGCCGCTTGGGCTCGTGGTTGAAGCGGTTGCCATGGCTGAATTCGGGAATGTTCGAATTGACCAGCCAGACACCGCCGTCGGCAGTCACTTCGGCATAGCTTTCGGCGATCGACCCTTCGCCCGAGCGCAGGCTCTTCACTTCGGTTCCGGTCAGCGCGATTCCCGCCTCGAACGTCTGCTCGATGGCATAGTCGAACCGCGCGCGCCGGTTCTCGGCGACGATCTTTTGCTTGTCGAACGTAAGGGGCTTGGGACGGGCCATGCGCCGGGCGATGTAGGCCCAGCCGCGCCCGAAAGAAAGGTCTCGTGGAACGGCGGCTTCAGCGGATCGTCGCCGAAGCGGTCGGGCCCGACCGTGCCCGGCAGGATGAACAGACGATCATCATGATCGTCGCGGAAAAAAGGCCGCGACGGAAAAGCCGCCGCGGCGTTTAATTATCGACTTTATAGTTCGAATGCCTTCGCACTTGCGGGTGAGAGCCCTGCCACCATTACTATTTTAACGGCAAGAACAGTTCCGCGACGGCGTCATGGACTGGTGCGTCCGGGGCAAAAGTGAGATGCCGTCGGCAATAGATCGGAAAATCCCGCACTTCCTCGCCGCTGGCCGGTAGCCAATCGCGATAGAGAAACAGCGCGGCGGGCTCCATATTGTTGCCGGCCCCGACGACGCGCAGCACCGCGCAGCGTCCGCCGGGAATCACGCCGGCCTTTATTCCCTCTTCATTCGGCGCGATCGGCTGGTCGGTTCCGACACACAGATCCATGCTGTAGTCGGCCGCGACCGCGGGGGTTCGCTCGGACCGGAATACATTGATGGTCGGGCTGGTCGCAGGCGACAGACCCGCGGCCTTACGCCAGGCGATGAACCGCTGGATGGTGTCGCCTAGAGTCGCCCGGTCGCCCCGGTGTTCCATGATCGCCACCGGTATCGGAGGGACATCGCGGATCGTCACGTCGTCATGGGTAATTATATGCTGCATGAGCTTGCTCCTCGCATTGTCGAGAGGCCCGAAGGCCGCAAGCCACGGTTCCCAATCGGGAGATTTCCGGAACGACGACGGCGATTGCCCGAAGCGTTGCCGAAAGGCGCGCGCAAAGGCATCGGGTGCGTCGTAACCGGCGTCCATTGCTATCTCCGTCACGCTTTCCCCGCCGCAATGAGCGAGTTGGTGCGACGCACGCTTCAAACGGGCAAGCTGGACGTAGCGGTGCACCGACAATTCGAACGTCGCCGTGAATTGGCGGTGGAAATGGAATTTCGAGAAGGCCGCGACGCGGCTCACCGTTTCTAGATCGAGATCGCCGTCGAGATGCTGGTCAATATAGTCCAGCACCCGCTGCATCCGGTCCTGATAGTTCTGAAGCGCCGCCTTCATCGTCCTTCCTCCGTGGCGGCGCCAGCTAGTCGCTCACGGCACTGGCTTGCTCGACCGATCTTGCGGTTCGGGATGGATCGATCGCAAGCTCATGACGATCGCCGCCCCTTCAAAACGCCACGTACGGCCCGCCGACCCCGCCAGCGGGTCGACCTTCGATCGCGGTATAGACCGTCCGCCCAAAGAAGAACGGCACGCCGAAATCGAAGCTGTTGGCGAACGGCAAGGGCGGTTTGACCAGGGTCGGATTGACGCCGAGCCCTGGCGCTACGGTCGAGGAGCCGGATATATTGAGCGGACTGTACAGTTGGAACGCCCCGCTGGCCGTCGCGCCGTTGGTCGCCGTCAGCAACGGCGAAAGCGGCGTCGGCATCAGCGGGCAATAAAAGGCGATCAGGCTGGCGTCGGTACAGGGGTTCAGGCTGGTATCGATGAAATAATAATCGTTGCTGCCGCTATCGAGGAAGCTCTGGGTCAGTTGCTTGCCATTATAGGTCGCGGTGAGCAGCCCCGCCCCCAGCCCACTCGCCGAAGTCGTCAAGGGCAGCACATTGGCCGCGCTCAGGCTGTTATCGGCCTGCGTGCCGATCCCGAACGTGACGGTGCCGGTCAGCGAGGTCGCGCCGGACTGCGCCACCGCCGGCAGCGATACGATCGTGCCATTATTGTCGGTGGCGAAGGCCGCGACCGGATTGGGCAATTGCTGGAACGGTGCCGCGGCATTGGCGGCACGAGCGATGATGCTGCTGCAGCCGCTGCTCGGGCAATCATAATAGATCGCGCCCGACGACCCGCCGGCGACCGTGCAAAAACTGCCGCAATCGGTGGTCGTCGTTCCAACGCCAATGATCCCGTTGGCGCCGAAATCCTGCACCGTCTGGATCGCGGTGCCGCCGCCCGAAGAGCAGCTCGACGGCACGCTGGCGAAGGTGCCGCTGTCGCCGATCGCCTGGAATGGCATGTTGGCGACTTTTTCCCCCGCGATCGAGAAGTCCGCCGTCCGCACCGACCCGAAGGCATAGGAATTCACATATTGATAGCATTCGCCGACCGGATTGCTCGACGCGTCGCTCTCTGTCGGCAGCGCGGCGAGCAGGCCGGCGTTGAGCACGGGCTTGATGATGCGCAAGCCGACCGAGCCGGTATCGAGGATGACATGGTCGATCGTCTGGCAATTGATGGTCGAGCCCGGCGCGCAGATGGTGACCGACACATAGGGCTCGTTGAACGCCGTATAGGCACCGGCGCCGGTATTGAGCGCGGCAGGCCCAGCATCCATCGTGATTGTGGCCGTGTTCGCCGTGGGGGTTGGCGTCGGCGTGGGGCTCGGTGTTGGCGTCGGCGCGGGGCTCGGCGTCGGTGCTGGCGCAGCAATCGGTGTCGAAGACCCGCTGCCACCGCCGCCACACCCGGCGAGCGCCAATGCGATCATCAGCCCGCCGAGCGGCTTGCCGACCCTCATGGTTGCGTCGCCAGATCGCCGGTCGAGAAGCCGGCCGGTGCCAGCGACGGGATGTATGCCACGCCGTGGAACCATCCCATATGGCCGCCGGCCTGGATCTGGAGGTCGCGCTGCGCGACCTGCGGAGGACGGCGCAGCGAATGCATCTGTCGCGCGGTCGACACGCTATTTGCCTGGAAAGTCGAGAAATAGGGTCCGAGCAAGGTCTGGAGATCGGGCTTGCCCGGTCCCGACCAGGTCACCGCGAACACCGTTCCGTCCGCATTGGTGAACTCACGCACCGAGCCGCCGTTGGGACGTTTCAATTCGTGGCGCGTGTAGCGACCCATCGCGACCGAGTTCATGCTGATCGCCATTCGCCCGCGGTCAGCGGTGACGCTGGAAACCGCTCCCCCAAGCTTCGCCGAAGCGGCGGTGGAGAGAAACAGGCAGCTGGCCGCAAGGCCAAGTGCACCAGCGCGACGAATCAGAGACACGGCCGAAAGCCCCCCAAACGCAACATCGCCGCGCACGTATATCGCTGCGAATGATCGACAGCCTATTCCTCGCCGGTGGCGAGTCAACGCCTGTTTCGGTGGCGAAATATCGACTCTGACGGGCCTATTTCTTCGTATCGCTGTACACGGCAACGCTGGGCGCGATCGGATCGAGCAGCACCCACAGCGCAATACCCGTTGCGATAACCAGCAACGCCGTTGCCAGGGTCAGCGCGCGCCGCGGTTCGGGCATCAGCGGCAAGAGCAGCACCGTGCTGATCGCCAGCGGAATCGCGGCGACCATCGGCATGCCCGGCCCGACCGCCTGCAGCAGGAAGAAGCCGAACCCGAGCATATAGCCGACGCCCAGCATCGCCGCGACGATCGCGGCGGCTACCCCGGCGCTCCTGCCCGCATAGCGGTCGATCGCCAGCGCCACGCCGCCGAGCAGCAACGGCACGCCAAACGGGTAGGACGCAGTCGGCGCGATCGCCTGCATGATCGCACCGAGCACCAGCAACGGGATTGCGGCGCCGGCGATGCTGCCGACCCGCGACGGCAGCCAGCGACGGATCGTCAGGAAAGCGGCCAGGCAGACGAGCAACGCCTGGACCTGAAGCCGGGGGATCGCCGCGAGCCGGTCGTAATAATTGACCTTGCCCCAGCCGCCCGAGACGCCGTTGACGATGTAGAGCCCTGCCGACGCGACGACGATCAGCGCGAGCAGCATGCCCGCTCCTTTCGCCACCTCACCCAGCGTCGCGCGCCGCCACGCCGCGGCCGCGTAACCCAATGCGCCGATCGTCAGGAACAGCCAGCCCAGCACAGCCGGATAGCTGACGAAGACCAGACCAAAAGCGTCGAAGAAGGTGCGGTCGGCCGCCCTGCCCGGCAGCGCCGGCGCGTCGGCCAGCGCGCGCGTCAGATCGAGCGTCTGGCGCCCCATATCCTGCAACGCTCCCTGATCGAGCGCGTCGGGAGTCGCGAGCGGCGAATGATACAGGCCAGCGCGGCCGATGAATGCGAAGTTGAACCCCGGATAGCCGAGTTTCTTGGCCACCGTCAGGTCGGTCGAATTGGGCAGCTTCTTGTAGATGAAGACGCTGAGCGAGGTGGACACCGGCCGGCGCACGGCCTGCCCGAACAGGTCCATCATCGCGCCATTGTCGCTGCCGGTCTCGAACATCGATGCCCGCCCGCCGCCGCCTCGCGTCTCGAGATTGACGATCACCCCGACATGCGCACGGCGCGGATCGGTGGCGAAGAATGCCTTCGCTCCCTCCAGCCCGAGTTCCTCGCCATCGGTCAGCAGCACCATCACGTCCCGGCGCGGCTGACTGCCGGCCTTGATCGCGCGAATCACTTCCAGCACCGACGCCACGCCCGCGCCGTCATCGGCCGCGGCCGGCGATCCCCAGACACTGTCGTGATGGGCCATCAGCAGGACGGCGGGTTGCGCGCGCTCGCGGCCCGGCAGGACCGCCACAATGTTGGTGAGCGGCGGCGCCGGCGCGGCCGCCTTGCGCCAGCCGTCGAGGCGCTTCTTGGCCTGGGGACTCATCGTCCCGGTGGCTGTCGCGACGTCCAGTCCCATGCCCTTGAGCCGCGCGATCAGATAGGCGCGGACCTGCGCGTCCTCGGCGCTGCCGGTCGGATGCGGCGCGCGGCCGATCACGCGCACGTCCGTCATTGCGCGCACCGCCGAGAAAGCCGTGGCGGCCGAATCGGCGGACACCGGACCCGGCGGCGTCGTCGCCACGATCGCCAGAATCACCGCACCGACCAGCGCGATCAGCGCCGCCCACCATCTCGTCATGGCGTTCCTCCCCCGTATCGATGCAATTGCTACAGGCGACCGGCGGGACCGGCAACAACGCGCTCCCACCAGGCACTGCGCCGAAACGCCTCGCTTCTGCGGCGGTTGCGACATGCTTAAGAGCCTATAAACCGCGTCTTTACGTGGTTCGGTATATCCCTCTGCCCCAGAGTGCGCACAGCCACATTGGGCATTGGGGAACCATGTCAGTCGAAACACTATCATTTGATCGCCGCGGTGGCGGATGGAGCGTGCTCGCCACGCTCGCCGATGCCGATGGCAGCGCACGCCACCCGTTCGTCCGCGCGATGTGCGCGCCGGGCGCCGCGACTCGCGACCTCGCCGACGCGATCCACTTGCTGTGCGCGCTGCACGGTCGTCATCCCGGGGTGATCGACCACGCGCTCGGACACGGGTCGAGCCAAACGGCCGAGCCGTGGCTGGAAGCTGCGGCCGAATCATTCGCCGACGAACGCGCCTTGCTCGCCCGGCTGACTGCCGCTGCGGGGCCGATCCCGTCCACCCCCGGTCAGGCCGAATCGGAAGCCGCAGTCAACGCGCAGCGCCACGCGCTCGACATGCTGGCGCAGTCCGACCGCGCGGGATGCGCGGTGGGCGCCTCGATCGCCCTGGTGCTCGACTGGCATGCGGTGCGTGCGCTGATGAGTGCCGCCGCCGACCGTGCGGGTTTTGCGCCGCTGCCGTCCAACCTGCCGATCGATGCCGAGACGCAGACCATTGCCGTGACGCTGGCCGCCGAAGCGCCGGTCGAGCGCGCGATGAGCTTTGGCGCGCAACAGCTGCTCGCGCAGCACCGTGCGCTATGGGACCTGGCCGAAGCCCGCAAGAGCGCGCGCGACCGGAGCTGAGCTTGCGTTTTCCCTTTGGGCAGTTCTAAGCAAACCCGAGTTTCGAAAAATTCGGGGACAGCAATGATTCGCTTCGAAGGCACCCAAAGCTATGTCGCGACCGAGGACCTGAAGGTCGCGGTCAATGCCGCGGTGACTCTTCGCCGTCCGTTGCTGGTCAAGGGCGAGCCCGGCACCGGCAAGACCGTCCTGGCCTATGAGATCGCCAAGGCGGTCAACGCGCCGCTGATCGAGTGGAACGTCAAGTCGACCACCAAGGCGCAGCAGGGCCTGTACGAGTATGACGCGGTCGCCCGCCTGCGCGACGGTCAGCTCGGCGACGAGCGCGTCCACAACATTTCCAATTACATCCGCAAGGGCAAATTGTGGGAAGCGTTCACCTCGCCCCAGGTCCCCGTCCTGCTGATCGACGAGATCGACAAGGCCGATATCGAATTCCCCAACGACCTGCTCCAGGAACTCGATCGCATGGAATTCCATGTCTACGAGACCAAGGAGACGGTGCGCGCGGCCGAACGCCCGATCGTCGTCATCACCTCGAACAATGAGAAGGAATTGCCCGACGCGTTCCTGCGCCGCTGCTTCTTCCATTATATCAAATTCCCCGACCGCGACACGATGCAGGCAATCGTCGACGTCCATTTTCCTGGCATCCAGAAGATCCTGGTGTCGAAGGCGATGGACATTTTCTACGATGTCCGCGACGTGCCCGGCCTCAAGAAGAAGCCGTCGACCAGCGAATTGCTCGATTGGCTGAAGCTGCTGCTCCATGAGGACATGCCGCTCGACGTGCTCCAGAATCGCGACCCGACCAAGGCGATCCCGCCGCTCCATGGTGCATTGCTCAAGAACGAGCAGGACGTGATGCTGTTCGAACGGCTGGCGTTCATGGCCAAGCGCCAGCAAGGCGGCGCGCCGCGCTGACATTGTGCGGGCGGCCCTGCTCCGGGTCCGACCGCAGTATGACCGACGTTCGACGTCTCCACTTCATGCCGGGCTCGTCCCGGCATCCACCGGGCAGCTGAGCTCGAACCTACAGCTTCTTGTCCTGCGCTCGCGGCACGGTGGACGCCGGCACAAGATCGGCGTGACGGTGAATTACGTCGAGACCATTTGAGATACTGGCCTGCGCTGGCATGACGTATCGATGATCGACACCTCCTCGTCGCGCGGCGCCACCCGCTTCGCCCGCGTCCGCGCGCGGCTCGAGGCGGCGCAACCGACCAGCGGCTGGAAATCGTGGGTCTACGAATTCCTGCTGTTCGGGTTCAAGCAAGGCTGGGCGTGTCTGTTCGGTGCGCTGATGCTCGCGCTGCTGCTCGGCACGCATTTCCTTTATCCCGACCATGTCTGGCTTGCCCGCAACGACTTCCTGACGCTTGCCGCGATCGCGATCCAGGTCGGCATGCTCGCTTTCCGGCTGGAGAATTGGGAAGAGGCCAAGGTCATCCTGGCCTTCCACGTCACCGGCACGATCATGGAGCAATTCAAGACCCAGGCAGGGTCATGGAATTACGGCACAGGCGGCGTGCTCCATATCGGCCTCGTGCCGCTCTATTCGGGCTTCATGTACGCCGCTGTCGGCAGCTATATCGCGCGCATCTGGCGGATTTTCGGCATCCATATGACGCATTGGCCGCCGCGCTGGCAGCTTATCGCGCTCGCTACCGCGATCTATGTCAATTTCTTCGCGCACCATTGGCTGCCCGACATACGCTGGCTGCTGTTCGCGGTGATCGTGCTGATGTTCTGGCGGTCGCGCTTCTATTTCACGCCCTTCCACCACGAACGCTGGATGCCGATCCTGCTCGGCTTCTTCCTCGTCGCCCTATTCATCTGGTTCGCCGAGAATATCGGCACCTTCGCACATGCCTGGTCCTATCCCAATCAGCGTCACGGCTGGGCGATGGTGAGCCCGGCCAAGCTCGGCTCTTGGTATCTGCTGATGATCATCTCGGTGGTCATGGTGTCGTTGATCCACCAGGACGCAGGCGAACCGAATTTACGGTCACCGGCCGGTTAACCGCATCTGCCAATCATCCGGTCAGCCAAGCCTCCTTATGGCGGGCGGGCATGAGGAGATATCCCCCCCATCTCCGCGTGCTGGCGGCTACTCTTGTCCTGTTGACGGGCGTGGCCGCCCCAGCGCGCGCCGGAACATTGCTCGACTATGTCGGGCAATGCGTGCCGTTCGCACGAGCGGCATCCGGCATCCAGATCTATGGCGACGCCTGGACCTGGTGGGATCAGGCCGAGGGTCGATATCGCCGCGGCCAGACCCCGCGCGCTGGAGCGGTCGTCGTCTTCCGCAAGACCACGCGCCTGCCGCTCGGCCATGTCGCGGTGATCAGCCGCGTGGTCGACAGCCGGGTGGCGATGGTCACCCATGCCAATTGGTCGCGGCTGAACGGCGAACGCGGCCACGCCGAACAGGATGTCACGCTGACCGACGTCAGCCCCGATAACGACTGGAGCGAAGTCCGCGTCTGGTATCGCGATGCCGAGGGCCTCGGGTCGACCAGCTTCCCGCTCTACGGTTTCATCTATCCGGTCGCGGTCGATGGCCAGAAAGCGAAGCCCGCGCCCGAATTGACTGGCCGCGATCCCGATTATGTCGGCGCCTTGATCGACGCCTATCGCTGACGATTTGGGTACGTTAAGAGCGTACCCATGTTTCTGAACTTCCTCGACGAGCTCCGCGCCGCCGGCATTCCCGCGAGCATGAAGGAGCATTTGATCCTGCTCGAAGCGCTCGACAAGAACGTGATCGATCGCACGCCGGAGGATTTCTATTATCTCAGCCGCGCGGTCTACGTGAAAGACGAAGGCCTGCTCGACCGGTTCGATCAGGTCTTCGCCAAGGTCTTCAAGGGGATCGCCACGACCTATGGCACCCAGCCCGCCGACATCCCGGCAGATTGGCTGAAAGCGATCGCCGAGAAATATCTCTCGCCCGAAGAAATGGAGCAGATCAAGTCGCTCGGTTCCTGGGACGAGATCATGGAAACGCTCAAGAAGCGCCTGGATGAGCAGGAAAAACGCCACCAGGGCGGCAACAAGTGGATCGGCACCGGCGGCACCAGTCCATACGGCAATTCGGGCTATAATCCCGAAGGCGTGCGGATCGGCGGCGAATCCAAGCACGGGCGCGCGATCAAGGTGTGGGACCAGCGCGAGTTCAAGAATCTCGACAGCACGCGCGAGCTCGGCACGCGCAACATCAAGATCGCGCTCCGCCGCCTGCGCCGCTTCGCGCGCGAGGGCTCGGCCGACGAGCTCGACATGGACGCGACGATCGAGGGTACCGCGCGCCAGGGCTGGCTCGACATCCATATGCGTCCCGAGCGGCACAATGCGGTGAAGTTATTGCTGTTCCTCGATGTCGGCGGATCGATGGACCCCTGGGTCAAGCTCTGCGAGGAATTATTCTCGGCAGCGACGTCCGAGTTCAAGAACATGGAGTTCTTCTACTTCCACAATTGCCCGTATGAAGGCGTGTGGAAGGACAATCGCCGCCGCTTCACCGAGCGTACGCCGACCTGGGATGTGCTCCATAAATTCGGCCACGATTATAAATTGGTGATCGTCGGCGACGGATCGATGAGCCCGTACGAGATCACGCACCCGGGCGGCTCGGTCGAGCATTTCAACGAGGAATCGGGCGCGGTGTGGCTGCACCGTCTGACCAATACCTATCCCGCGGCGGTATGGCTCAACCCGATCAAGGAAGAGCAATGGGGCTATTCGCAGTCGATCAAGATCGTCCGCGAGCTGATGAACGATCGGATGTACCCGCTGACCTTGGCAGGCCTCGATGATGCGATGCGCGAATTGACGCGCAAGCGGTGAGGATCGAATCCTGGAAGTATTGGAGCTTCAGCACGCCTCGAGTTGCGTGAGCTTGGCCTGAAACTTTTCGGCCAGTTCGAGCCGGCGCGCTCGCGCTTCGGCGGTCACCGCGTTCTTCGCAGCGATCCTCTCCTGCGCCACGCGGCGCGCGTAAAAACGAATATCTGATTCCATAGGTGCGACCCCGATCCCCGCGATTCGGTAGATGCGGAGCATGTCATGCTGATGACGCAACGCATCTATTTTGGGATCAAAGGGGAGCGACTCGCGATAGAATGCGGTTTTCCCGTCGTTTTCGGCCTATTCGACGGTCAATAGAGCAAATGCGGCCGCCGCACCTCGGCCCAGACCGCCTCGTCGGGAACGGTCAGCGAATCGAGGTCTCCCGGGAGAGCGGCAGCATTGTCGACCCATTCGCGCAGATTCGGGCCGCCATTGATGACGTCGATCGCCAATTTGTCGAAGACATATTCATAGGCGAAATCGCGCCACAAATCATAATCGCCGTAGAGCGCGCGGATCGCCTTGAACGCCAGCGCCTGGAGCCGCCACGGGCGAAACGCATCATGGTCGTAGGCGGCACCCTCCGCATGGATGAACACGCCGTTGCACAATTGCCCGACATGTTTGTGGAACGTCGGCTGGAACCAGAGATCGCGCAAGGTGCAGCCGTCGAGCCATTGCGGCGCGAACCGGCGCATCTCGGCGATGACCGCGCGCGCGTCGATATCGGGGGCACCGAACAATTCGAGCGGGCGTGTCGTCCCCCGCCCTTCGCTCAAGGTTGTGCCCTCTAGCATCACCGTCCCGGCATAAGCGCGCGCCATGTTGACATTGGCGGCATTGGGACTGGGATTGATCCAGGGGCGTTCGGGCGGCCAGCCAAAGCCGGGTGCCGCATCGGGTTGCCAGCCGTCCATCGCGATCACGCGATAATCGACGTCGAGCTTGTAATGATCGATGAACCAATGGCCCATCTCGCCCAGGGTCATGCCATGCCGCATCGGCATCGGCCCGGCGCCGACGAAGCTTTCCCAGCCGGGACGCAAGGTCAGGCCCTCGATCGGGCGGCCCGCCGGATTGGGGCGATCGAGCACCCAGACCGCCTTGCCATGCGCCGCCGCCGCCTCGAGCACGTAGAGCAACGTCGTGACGAAGGTATAGATGCGGCAGCCGACGTCCTGGAGGTCGATCAGGATCGTGTCGAACGTGCCCATCGACTGGCCGGTCGGGCGGCGAACCTCGCCGTACAGGCTGAATACCGGCATGCCGTAGGTCGGATCGGTGAAGTCGGGCGACTCCATCATATTGTCCTGCAGGTCGCCGCGCACGCCATGCTGCGGGCCGAACACCGCGGAGACATAGAGCCCAGTCGCGACCAGCGCGTCGAGCGAATGCGTCAGGTCCGCGGTGACCGAGGCCGGGTGCGCGAGCAACGCGACACGCTTGCCCTCGAGCGGTTTCCGCAGGTCTGGCTCGCTCAGGAGCCGGTCGATACCGAATTTCATGCGCGATCAGGTGCCGGGAGCCGCGCGACAAAGCAATCCGCGTTGTGGAAATCGGGCGCTCCGGCGGGGTGTTCGAGCGCCCAGAAGCTCTTCGACCCGTCGACGGCCTCGACCACGACCGTCAGGCCGAGCCGCCAGTCGGCGTCGGCGATCTCGCCCAGTTCGATCCTGGCGGTGAGCACCGGCGATTGCCACGACAGATCGGGAACCGCCGCGGCGTTGCGCATGCCCGCGCGGTGCCCATCGAACTGATAGGTCGCCCAGCGCCCCGAGGGCGAAAGGTTGAGCTCGGTATAGCCCGCCTCCCCCGCGGGTTGGACGAAGGCCTCGAAACAGGTGTGTTTCCACAATTCGTCCGTCCGAGCCGATGCCATCGGCTCGGGCCAGAGCACGCGGTCGAGCGCGCCTTCGACCGAATAGCGCAGCGACAATCGCACGCCGTCCCGCGCGATCGCGACGTTGATCGCGGTAAGCGCTATGCTCTTGAAATCGGGATGCGGCCGTAGCCAGTAATCGGGCAAGTCGACGCCTCTCCCCTGTTCCTTTTCGCGGCGGAGAGGATAGGCGTGCGTCCCCGCCCTGTTCAAGCGGCACCAAAACGCTTATGTGCGCGCGCAATCATGGCAACCAAACTTCCCGAACCGCCCCGCGTGGGTATGGTGTCCTTGGGCTGTCCCAAGAACCTGGTCGACAGCGAGCGCATCCTGACCAAGTTGCGGTCGGACGGCTATCAGCTGTCGCCCGATTATGCTGGCGCCGATATCGTGCTGGTCAATACCTGCGGTTTCCTCGATTCCGCCAAGGAGGAAAGCCTCGAGGCGATCGGCGAGGCGATCGCCGAGAATGGCCGCGTCATCGTCACCGGCTGCATGGGCAAGGAAGCCGAGGTCATCCGCAACCGCTTCCCCGACGTGCTCGCGATCACTGGCGCACACGAATACGAACAGGTGGTCGGCGCGGTGCACGAGGCGGCGCCGATGCCGCCCAACGCGTTCCTCAACCTGGTGCCCGAAAGCGGGCTCAAGCTGACCCCGCGCCATTACAGCTATCTGAAGATCTCCGAGGGCTGCAACCATCGCTGCGCCTTCTGCATCATCCCCAGCCTGCGCGGCGACCTGGTCAGCCGGCGCCCCGACGCGATCCTGCGCGAGGCGGAGAAGCTGGTCGAGGCGGGCACGAAGGAACTGCTGGTCATCAGCCAGGATACCTCGGCTTACGGTGTCGACATCAGACACCATCCGCGCATGTGGCACGGCCAGGAAGTCCGCGCCCACATGACCGACCTGGCGCGTGAGCTCGGCAAGATCGCGCCCTGGGTACGGCTCCACTATGTCTATCCCTATCCGCACGTCGATCAGGTCATCGCGCTGATGGCCGAGGGGCTGGTGCTCCCTTATCTCGATATCCCGTTCCAGCATGCCAGCCGCAACGTGCTCAAGCTGATGCGCCGCCCGGCAAATGAGGCGAAGGTGCTCGAGCGAATCAAGTCGTGGCGTGCGATCGCGCCGGACATCGCGATCCGATCGACCTTCGTGGTCGGCTTTCCCGGCGAGACCGAGGAGGATTTCGAGTATCTGCTCGATTGGCTGGACGAGGCCCAGCTCGACCGCGTCGGCGCGTTCCGCTTCGAGCCGGTCGAAGGGGCGGCGGCGAACGCGCTACCCAACCATGTGCCTGAAGAGGTCAAGGAAGAGCGCTACGTCCGGATCATGGAAAAGACCGCGGCGATCAGCGCGGCCAAGCTCCAGGCCAAGATCGGCCGCACTTTGCCGGTGATCATCGACGCGGTGGACGAGGATGGCGGTGCCACTGGGCGCAGCCAGGCCGACGCGCCCGAGATCGACGGCGAGGTGTTCCTGCGCGACGCCGGTCACCTGACGGTCGGCGATATCACGCCTGTGCTGATCGAAGACGCCGACGAGCACGATTTGTACGGCGTACCGGGCTAGGGGTCTATATTCGCTAGCGGCGGGGATCGAGATTGCGTTGCGGCGGGCAGATTTTGTCGTGTGGAGGGCGTCGCTCGCCGGTCACGATGCTTGCAGCATCGCTCCCTCCTCACTCCTACCCACGCGACAAAATCCGCTCCGTCTCGACCCCGCCGCTAGCGAATATAGACCCCAACTGTCCCGATCTCGGACAGCACTATTGCCAGATGTCGCGCGCCACCTAACAGAGTGGCGTCATGAAGATGTGGGCGATCCTGTTGGGGCTGGTCGTGGCGCTCATCGCGCCTGCCGCGTCGGCGCAAATCGTGTCGGCGCCGCTGCAGAAGATCGTTACGCCGGTCGACCCGATGGTGATGGGCACCGACGACTTCACCCGCCTCGCCAGCCCGGTGATTTGGGATGGACTGTCGGTCAGCCGCATCGAATTCCGCGAGGACCGCGCCTTCTGGCGGCTCTATCGCATCGTCAATCTGCGCCATCCCGATGGGCCGCTCTGGTTCGTCCCCCACGACAATGAGAATGCCGCGTTCCAGGCAGCGGTGTTCGCCGTCCATTCCTATGGCGGCGCGGTCATCGCGGTCGAGGAAGCGCGGTCGCTCGACGGCCCCGACAGCCGGATGAATCCCGATGTCGCTTATGGCCGGCCGATCGACCCCAATCGCAACTTCCGCGACGACACGCCCAATTACGCCGCCACGATCCTGGCAGACCTTGGCGCCCCGCCGCGATTGATCGTCGCGCTCCACACCAACGAGCCCGGCTATAGCGCCTCGGAATCGACCTGCGCCCCGCCCAATGCCGGCTATACCGGCAAAGGCGAGATCTCCGTCTTGCTCTGCAGCGACCTCTATTCGCCGCGTCCGTCGATCCGCGCGGCCTGGCCATTCGACGATACCGACAGCGTCGCGATCGTCTCCTATCTCGGCGACCGCAGCCCGGCGAGCGGGTTCTGCGCGCGGCCGTTGGCGGACGCCGACATGAACATCATGTACGAGCATGTCGTGACCAGCGACGGATCGCTGTCGAATTATGCGCTGTTCCGCGGCCTGCCTTACGTGAATCTGGAGACACAGGATCGCGGCACCGACCCGATTGGGCTAGGCAATGCGCGGTCGCGGCTGCTCGCGATGATCTCGACCGTAATGACGCGCTGTTCCCCAATCGAGGGCCTTGCGTTGCGCCCGCCGGCCCCGCCGCCTGCTAGCGTCCAACCGCCGGTGAGACGCAAGAAGCGCCGTTAGGCCAGCAAATCGCGGATCATCGCCGCCTCGGGCGAGGTCAGCGCTCCCCCGATCCCGCAGAGATAGAGCGTGTTGGGCGCCCGTCCCGCCTTGGCCGGCTCGAGTCTGGCCGCAAGGCAGGCATCGAGCGGCGCGATCGTCGCCCCCCGCCCGGCGCGGACGCTGATCAATGCTTCTTCGAGTTCGGTGCAATGGTCGTGACGGATCAGCGACGCAGGTTGGCGGCCGAACACGCGGTCGAACCAACGGCCGAATACATAATCATATTCGTCATAGGTGACGAAGCGCAGTCGCTCGATCGCATCGAGACTGCCAATATTGCCAACGGTGCCCACCAGCACTGCTTCTTCGCCGGCCAGTTCGACCGATTCGACCGGTACCGCAGTCACCGCGCGATAGGTGATGGCGAGATCGATCTCGCCGGCCAGCAACGCCGCGAGCAGATCGTCGTGCGACCCGGTGCGGAACAGGATCGGCCGTGACCCCGACATCTTCCCGAATAGAAGTGGCGCTAGACGATAACGCCCAAACCCGGTCACCGCGCCGATCCTGAGCGGCGTGACGAAGCCGTCGTCGCGATTGAGATAGACGCGCACCCGGTCGATCTCGTCGAGCGCGCGGCCGATCGTATCGAACAGCACCCTTCCTTGCGCAGTGAGCCGTAATGCCCGGCCCGATCGCTCCATCAGCGTCACGCCGACATCGCGCTCGAAGCGGCGAAGATCGGCATGAACCGCGGGTGCCGATTTGCCGATCGTCCGTGCCGCCGCGGCGATCCCGCCGGCCCGCGCGACCGCGTGGAATATCGCCGCCCGCCGCAGGTCCGCACCCTCGAACATTCCGTTTTACCTAACGATTAGCTTATACCTTTCTAATTACGGAATTCCTGGCGCAAGTCTAGATTGCGGGTGAAGGAGAAATCCGATGCTCGCGCGAACGTTGCTCGCTTGCCTGCCGATCGTCATGCCCGCCGTCGCGGCCGCGCAATCGGGCGGCACCGCCCATCTCTATGCCTATAGGGTCAAGGATCGCGCCGCGTTCGAAGCCGGTTATCGCCGGCATTTGCGTTGGCACGCACGACACGCCGACACGCTCGCCTGGTTCGCCTGGTACGTGACGAGCGGTGATCGCGCGGGCGCCTTTGTCGATGGAACGTTCGGGACGACGCCCGACGGGCTTGCCGGTCGCCCCGACCCCGAAGGTGACGGCACCGACTTCCGGGCCAATGCCGGGCCCTATGTTTCTGCGATCGGTGATGAAGGTTGGGAATTATGGCGCGAGGCGAGCCCGGTGACGCCGCTCGAACAGCGGCGGCCGGGAGCATATCTACACGTCTATGTAATCGCCACGGACGATAGCGCCGCGTTCGAGTCCGCCATCGCCGCTCGGCCACTAAAGGGCGCGACTTGGTATCGCAGTTTGGACGGAGCGTCGGGGCGCTATCTGCTGATGTTCCCGGCGCGGTCGCCCGGTGCACCGCCGGCTTTGTCGCTGAGCGACGGCCAAGTGCGCACGCTCCGCGCCGAAACCTGGCGGTACGCTCCGCGCCTGGCGCTCATGCCCGGGGTGGCGCTGGCCCGCTGATTGCACACGGCGAATGGCGGCCTATAGCGAACGGGCCACTCTTTCGGAGCGACCCGTCGATGCGCTTTCTGCCGCTTGCCTTGCTTCTCGTCGCCACCCCTGCCCTCGCACAGGATCTCACCCCGGCCGAAGCCACCAAAGTCGACTCGATCGTTACCGACACGCTGGCCCGCAACGGCGTGCCCTCGGCATCGATCGCGATCGTCCGCGACGGCAAGATCGTGTTCGCCAAAGCCTATGGCAGACAGTCCGAAACCACGACCACGCCGCGCAGCGATGCGCCGTATCAGATCGCGTCGATCTCCAAGCAGTTCACCGCCGCCGCGATCCTGCTGCTCGAGGACGAGGGCAAACTCAGCCTCGACGACAATGTCGCCAAATGGGTGCCGGCCGTCACCGATGGCGACAAGATCACCATCCGCCAATTGCTCAGCCACACGTCGGGGCTGCAGGATTACTGGCCGCAGGATTACAGCTTCGCGGCGATGGAAAAGCCGGTCACACCGCAGCAGATCGTCGATCGCTGGGCGAAGAAGCCGCTCGATTTCGCGCCGGGCACGCAATGGCAATATTCGAACACCGGCTATGTCGTCGCCGGGATGATCGTCGAAAAGGCGGCAGGCAAGCCATTGCTCGCCTATCTGCAGGACAAGGTATTCAAGCCGCTGAGCATGAAGGTGATCGACCAGGATCTGGCGGTCGGCAAGGGCTTCCCCCAAGGCTATCATCGCTACGCCCTCGGTCCCGTGCGGGTCGAGAAGCCGGCGGCGCGCGGCTGGCTGTACGCAGCGGGCGAGCTCGCCATGTCGGCTAGCGACCTCGCCAAATGGGATATCGCACGATTGAACCGCAGCGTGATGCCGGCCGATGACTGGCAGGTGCAGGAAACGCCGATCCTGCTGACCAACGGCAAGTCGACCAATTATGGCCTGGGCGTCTTCACGGGCACTGCCAAGGGGCATCGCTACGTCGAACATACCGGCGAAGCGGTCGGCTTCCTTTCCGAGAATATCGTCTATCCCGACGACAAGGCCGCGGTCGTCGTGCTGGTCAATTCGGACTTCTCCGACGCCTATACCGGCATCGCCAGCCAGATTTCCGAACTGATCCTGCCGCCCGCCACCGAGGCCGCCGCGCCCGGCGACGCCGAAACGGCGAAGACCGCTCAGGCGCGCGCGATCTTCGATCAATTGCGGACGGGCAAGCTCGATCGCGCGACGATGACCGACGATGCCAATTACTATTTCGACGCCACCGCGATCGGCGATTATCGCGACAGCCTGGGCAAGCTTGGCGACCCGGCGTCGTTCGCGCTCGCGCGTCCCGCACGGCTGCGTGGCGGGTTCGTCAACCGCAACTATATCGTCACGTATGCGAACGGCACCAAGCTCTCGGTGGTGACCTATGCCGAGCCCGATGGGACCGGGCGCTACGAACAATTCATCGTGATGCCGGCCGAGTGACCCAAGCTTTCCGCCGATCGACCCGCTTACCCGACGAGACAATCGCATGACCGACTTCGCCACCCTCCTCCAGCCCGATCGCGGCCAGTCTGCCCGCACGATCGAAATCGTCCATCCCGACGGGTTCACCGACTGGCTGGCTGCGCAACCGCCACGAGTGCGGGCGATACTCACCGCCGCGCGGGTGACCGGCAAGGCCGGCAACAAGGCGATCCTTCCCGGCGAGGGTGCCGAGGACTGGTCGGTGCTGCACGTCTGCGACGAAGCCGTCAGCTCGCCATGGCGGATCGCGTCGCAGCCCGATTTCCTGCCGGAAGGCACGTACCGGCTGAAAAGCGGCGATCTCGGCGCGGCGGGCCTGGGCTGGCTGCTGGCGCAGCATCGCTTCGACAAATACACCAAGCCCGACAAGGACAACGGGCCGCGCATCCTGCTGACCAGCGATCCGGCGGCCATCGACGAGACCGTCAGGATGGCCCAGGCGACCGCGTTGGTCCGTGACCTGGTCAATCTCGGTTCGTCCGACATGGGCCCGGCCGAACTTGAGGCCGAGGCGGCGAAGCTCGCCAAGCAGTTCGACGCGACGCTGACGGTCACGCGCGGCGACGCGCTGGCTACCGGCTATCCGATGATCGACGCGGTCGGCCGCGCCGCCGCCAAGCATCGCGCGCCGCGTTTGATCGAGATCGAATGGGGTAATCCCAAACATCCGCGCGTCGCCTTGCTCGGCAAGGGCGTCTGCTTCGATTCGGGCGGGCTCGACATCAAGCCGGCGAGCGGCATGCGGCTGATGAAGAAGGACATGGGCGGGGCAGCGCATGCGCTGGCGCTGGCCAATCTGATCATGGGCGCACGGCTGCCGGTCCGGCTGCATGTGCTGATCCCCGCCGTCGAGAATGCGATATCGGCCGACGCGTTCCGACCGGGTGACGTGCTCAAGACGCGCAAGGGTTTGACGGTCGAGAATACCAACACCGACGCCGAAGGGCGGCTGGTGCTTGGCGACGCGCTGACCAAGGCGGGCGAAGCCAAGCCCGAACTAGTGATCGACTATGCCACGCTGACCGGCGCGGCCCGCGTCGCGCTCGGCCCCGATCTCCCTGCGACCTTCGTCAGCGACGAGACGCTGGCTGCCGATCTGATCGAGGCGGGCAATGCGGTCCACGACCCGTTGTGGCGGTTGCCTTTATGGGACGGCTATGACGATTATCTCAAGTCCGACATCGCCGACCTGATCAACGCGCCCGACAATGGCTATGCCGGCGCGGTCACCGCTGCCTTGTTCCTGCGCCGCTTCGCGCCCGAAGGCGTGCCCTGGGCGCATCTCGACACTTTCGCCTGGCGCCCTAATGCCAAGCCGGGACGCCCCAAAGGCGGCGACGCCCTGGGCGTGCGCGCCGCCTGGGCGATGTTGAAGAAACGTTACGGCGGCTGAATTTCACTCCACGCTTCCCCGGCGAAGGCCGGAGCCCGGCTGCACCGTTTTACATTGGGTAGGGGTTCCCCGGCCAACTGAAGACGTCGATACTGGGCCCCGGCCTTCGCCGGGGAAGCGTGGAGAAGAGGATCACTCAGGCTGGCCGACCACCGCCACCGCGCACCATCCCCAAAATATCGTCCAGCGGATTGCCGTCATGATTGGCGTCCAGCATCGATGCCAGCCCGCCGAGACTGCCGAAGATGCCGCCCGACGGCGCCGCCGCGGGTGCTGCCGGGACGGCAGGGGCCGCGCTCGCGCCGCTGCCCGCGATCATCGAGGTCAACACGCTCGCGGCGATACCGCCGATCATGCCGCCGCCCATCTTCTTCGACACTTGTTGCGCGACCAACCCGGCGACGACCGGCAACATCGCCTTCATGATCGTGTCGCTGATCCCGGTTTGCGCCGAGGCGGCGGTCGCGACCGAGCGGCTGACGTCTTTCGATCCGAAAATCTGGCCGAGCACGGCATTGCCGGCATCGGTGTCGGTGACCGGCGAACTGGTCGCCCCGGCAATATCGGCGACGGACCCGAGTCCCCCGCCCTGCTCGACTTTCTTGAACCCGCCCAGCACCGCCGGCAACAGCGCGCCGACCGCGGCATTGGCCTGATCGGGCGTCAGTCCGAATTGCTGCGCGAGCGCGCCGACATCGACTTGCGGTGCGGCGCCGGCATCGCCGCCGGTTGCGCCCGTCGCCTGCTGTAAAAGCTGCCCGAGAATATCCATCGCCGTGACTCCTGAGAGGAAGCTCAACATGCCAATTCGGATTGCGACGCAAACCGACCGCGATCAGGCGGCGACGGAGCGTACCGCGTCGATCAACACGAAAGCAATGCGCGCGTAGCGATCGGAGCTGTTTTCCCAGCCATGGGGCGTCCCGCGCTGGATCAAGATGTCGCCCGCGTAATCGACCCTATCTTTGGTGCGCAGGCCAGTGACCCGGATCTGAAGTTCGCTCAACGATTTGGCTAGGTGGGTGCGAACTTCAGATCCAAGAGGGTCACTAGAAATCATTGATTCTAGTGTGGTTTAGGGATTTGAAATTCGCTCCGTACTCAGCCGGTTAATGTGGCGAATTTCAAATCCACCACACTAGGCCGACAGCACCTTGGCCGCTTCTATGATCGGCACGAACTTGTCCGCGGTCAGGCTGGCGCCGCCGACCAGCGCGCCGTCGACATTGTCGAGCGCGAGGATCTCGCCGGCATTCGCTCCCGTCACCGATCCGCCGTAGAGAATGCGCATGTCGAGCGCGGTATCGCCGATCATCTGGCGCAGCTTGGCTCGCGCGATGGCGTGCATCGCCGCGATTTCGTCCATCGTCGGGGTGCGGCCGGTGCCGATCGCCCAGCGCGGTTCATAGGCCAGCGTCAGCCAGTCGGCATGCGAATCGTCGGGCAAGGATTTCTCGATCTGCGCCTGGACCACGCGTTCGGCGCGACCCGCGTCGCGCTCGGCCTGGGTTTCGCCGACGCACAGGATGACGGTCAGCCCGTGACGGTGCGCCGCTGCCGATTTCATATAGGCGTCGTGGCTGGTCTCGTGCTGGTCGCCGCGGCGTTCGGAATGGCCGACGATAGTGAAGACGGCGCCGGCTTCCTTGACCATCGACGCCGAGATGCAGCCGGTATGGGCACCGCTATCCGCCTCGTGCACATCCTCGGCCCCGATTGCGAGGGCCGGAACACGGGCATGCGCCGGCGCGATCAGCGTCGCCGGAACGGCGATCGCGACGTCCACGCCCGGCGCCGCAGCGGCGGCCGCGGCTATACCGTCGAGCTCGGCGAGCTCTGCCAGGCTGCCGTTCATCTTCCAATTGCCTGCGATCAGCTTGCGCCGGGTCATATTTCCTCCCTTTTTTCTGTGTCCCCGATAGCGGTCGCGAGAGCGCGCGCAAGCGTGGTGCTCGCCGCGCGACACTATGCGCTACGGCCATGCGTCACGACCTTGCCGTAACCGAGTACGGACCCTAAAGCGTCGGCTCGTTTTTCAGGACCAACGACCAGCCCCCATGCTCACTTTCTTTCGCAAGATCATCTTTTCGCGCATCGGTGCGCTTATCACGCTGATCGTCGTCGGCCTGATCGGTGTGGCATTCGGGCTGGGCGACGTCACTGGGCTGCGGTCGAACGCGCTGGGCGGACAGAGCGCCGCGACCGTCGCGACCGTCGGCAGCGACACCGTCTCGGTGACAGAACTGCGCAATGCCACTGACGGCATGCTCAATATGTATCGCAATCAGGCGCCGCAGCTGACCATGGCAGAGTTCATCAGCCGCGGCGGGCTCGACGGCCCGCTCGAAAGCCGGCTGACGTCGATGGCGATGGAACAGTTCGGCCACAGCCAGGGGATCCGCGTCGGCAAGTCGTTGATCGACAACCAGATCGCCAACATTCCTGGTGTTCGCGGGCTCGACGGTAAGTTCGACAAGGACAATTACAATCGCTTGCTGGCGATGCTGAAGTCCAGCGACCAGCAATTCCACGAGCAGATGGGCCGCGACCTCATCACCCAATTGCTGCTCGGCCCGATCGCCGGGAACGCGACCGACAAGCTGAAAGGCCCGGCCGGCGTGGCGACCTCTTATGCGTCGATGCTGCTCGAAAAGCGCAGCGGCACCATGGCGTTCGTCGATACCAAGAAGATGCCCGCCGGCGCGCCGGTCTCCGACGCCGAAGCGAACGCTTATTATACTCGCAACCTGGCGCGTTATACGATCCCCGAACGCCGCTCGGCACGCTACGCGCTGATCACGCTCGACGATCTCAAGAAGCGCGCCACCCCGACCGATGACGAAATCGCCAAGGCCTATCAGGCGCAAAAGGCGAAGTTCGAGGCGGGCGAGAACCGGTCGCTCAAGCAGGTCGTGCTGCAGGATCAGAAAGCGGCCACCGATCTCGCCACGAAGGTGCGGAGCGGCACGCCGATCGAGACCGCCGCCAAGGCGCTGGGGCTCGAGGCGGCGGCGATCAACGACGTCAACAAGACCGCTTATGCCGGCCAGACGACGCCGGCGCTGGCCGATCAGGCGTTCGGCGCCGCGCAAAGTGCGGTGATCGGTCCGGTCAAGACCCCGCTCGGCTGGGTGGTCGCGCATCTCGACAAGATCACCAAGGTCGCGGGCAAGACGCTCGATCAGGCCAAGCCCGATCTGGTCAAGGAACTCACCGATCAGAAACTGGCGACTATCGCGCAGGCGCTGCGCGACCAGATCGAGGATGCGATCACCAATCGCCAGACGCTCGATCAGATCGCGGCCAAGCTCAACCTGACCGTCCAGACGACGACGCCGCTGACCGGCAACGGCACCGATCCGACAGCGGCGACGCCGGTCAAGCCCGACCCCAACCAGACGACGCTTTATCAGCTCGCTTTCCAATCCGAGGCCGATGACGATCCCCAGCTGGTGCCGTACGGCCAGGACGGCAGCTTCGCCGTCGCCAAGCTCGACAAGGTGATTCCGGCAGCGGCACGTCCGTTCGCGACGATCGCCGATCAGGTGAAGAAGGACGTCGTCATCGACCGCCAGGTCAAGGCCGCTCGCGATGTCGCCAACGCGATCACCGGCAAGGTCAACAAGGGCATTCCGCTCGCCCAGGCGATGGCCGAATCGGGCATCAAGCTCGATGCGACCAAGCCGATGTCGGCCAACCGCGCTCAGCTGTTCGCGACCAAGCAGCCGCCTCCCCCGCTGGTATTGCTGTTCAGCAAGCCCAAGGGCAGCGCGTCTTTGGTCGAGGCGCCGTATAAGGGCGGCTGGTTCGTCATCGTCGTCGATTCGGTCGACAAGGGCAATGCGGCTGGCAACGCGCAATTGGTCGACAAGATGCGCGGCGACCTCGGCGGGAGCATGGGCGATGAATATCGCCAGCAATTCGCCCGCGCGGTGCGCGACAAGGTCGGCGTGAAGAAGAATGACGCCGCGATCGCCGCACTGCGCCGCGACCTGCTCGGCCAGGGCGGCGACGCCGGCGACCAGCCGCAATAACGCGATGGTCGAAGGAGCCGATGCCGCACTGACCGCACTCGCGGCCGGACGTCCGGCCCTGGTCTGGCGGCGCCAGGTCGCGGATACCGAGACGCCGGTCGCCGCGGCACTGAAGCTGATCGAGCCCGGGCGCGGCGACTTCCTGCTCGAATCGGTCGAGGGCGGCGCGGTACGCGGACGCCACAGCCTGTTGGGGCTCGCACCCGATCTGGTGTTCCGCGCGGACGGAGAGCGTGCGGCGATCAATCACCATTGGCTGACCGATCGCACCGCGTTCGAGCCCTGCGCAGCGCCCACGCTGGCGGCATTCCGCTCGCTCGTCGCCTCGTGCCGGATGGACGACGTTCCGCCCGAATTGCCGCGCGCGCTGGCCTGCCTGGTCGGCTATTTCGGTTATGAGACAGTCGGGCTGGTCGAGGACCTGCCGCGCCCCGCAGCTCCCGGACTTGGGCTGCCCGACATGATCTTCGTGCGGCCGACAACGGTGCTGATCTTCGATCGTCTTGCCGATCAATTGTTCCTGGTTGCGCCGCTCTGGCCCGATAGCGGGCTCATGCCCGAATCGGCGCTGGCGCTCGCCGAGGAACGGATAGACGGCGTCGCCGCAAAACTGGCGAGCGCCCCGATCCCGGCCGCGCCGCGCGGCGACCCGAGTGAGGTCGCGCTGACCCCGGTTCTTGCCGATGGCGCGTATCGTGAGATGGTGTTGAAGGCGAAGGACTATATTGCCGCGGGCGACATCTTTCAGGTCGTCCTGGCGCAGCGTTTCACCGCGCCCTTCGCGCTCCCGCCGATCGAGCTCTATCGCGCGCTTCGGCGGGTGAATCCCTCGCCGTTCCTCTATTTTCTCGATTTGCCCGACTTCGCGCTATCGGGCTCCAGCCCCGAAATCCTGGTGCGCGTACGCGACGGCGAAGTGACGATCCGCCCGATCGCCGGCACGCGCCCGCGCGGCAAGACGGCGACCGAGGACGAAGAGAATCGCCGCTCCTTGCTCGCCGACCCCAAGGAGCGCGCCGAGCATCTGATGCTGCTCGATCTCGGCCGCAACGATGCCGGGCGCGTCGCGGCGCCGGGCACGGTCAGGGTCACCGACAGCTATACGATCGAGATGTACAGCCATGTGATGCACATCGTGTCGAACGTGGTCGCCGACCTCGACGGCAGCAAGGATGCGGTCGATGCGCTGTTCGCGGGATTCCCGGCCGGGACGGTATCAGGCGCACCGAAAGTCCGCGCTTGCCAGGTCATCGCCGAATTGGAGCCGGAGGCGCGCGGCGCTTATGCCGGCGGCGTCGGTTATTTCTCGCCCGACGGATCGATGGATTCGTGCATCGTGCTGAGGACCGCGGTAGTCAAGGACGGCGTGATGCACGTCCAGGCCGGCGCCGGCATCGTCGCCGACAGTGACCCGGTGTACGAACAGCGCGAATGCGAGGCGAAAGCGGGCGCGCTACTCGCCGCCGCCCGCGAAGCGATCGCCCGGGCGGGCGACGCTCGCTTCGGGCAATAAGCTGTAGCGTCTGTTTGAAAACTCGCTCCACCGCGAGTTTTCAAGCGATCTCTACTGGTCGTCCGACTGACCGTTAGCCTTGGCGCGGCGCTCGGCCGCCCAGGCCCGCGCCGCCGATCGTGCGCAGCCGGTCTGACCGCCCGATCCCACCGGCGAGCAGGTATCGGGCAGCCCCGCGGCCGCTCGGCTAGTCTGTTCGTCGGCCGCGACCCTATTCGTCCAGGCCTGACGTGCCGGCGGAATCGGCCCGGCACCGCGTAGCGCCTTGGGAATGCGATAGGGATCGTCGACCGTCGTACACACGACGATTTCGTCACCAGTGGATGGCGGACATTTCTGATCGGGCTCTACGATCACCGACCGGATCCGTTTGACGGGCTGGCCGGTATCGGCCTGCTTGTCGGACTTGTCCTGCGCCATTGCGCCCATGGGCACGGCAAGCAAGGCCAGGGCTGCGAACGCGGTACGGATCATCGGTGCGACCTTTCTTGGCACTTCAACGTCCCCCAGATAGGATCGATCCCGTATCATTCCAGCGCTGGGCAGGCCGAAACGCGGCAAAACGAGGGCGTTGTGTCGTTTCGGATACGCTTTGATGGTCGTATCGCTGGGCCGGAGGATGAGCAGCGAGTTTCAGAGATTCACGCAAAGGCGCGAAGGCGCAAAGATTTTATTCGCGCAGAGGCGCAGAGAGCGCAGAGGCTGGTGCCTGTTGTCTCGCATCAGCGAGGTCCTCAATCTCGATCATTGATAGTGGCGTAGGAGCGGCTGACGGGACTCATTGAGCCAAATTCCTCCGCGCCCTCTGCGCCTCTGCGCGAACCGATCGTTTTCTTTGCGCCCTTGCGCCTTTGCGCGAATCAAAGATGGCAGCCCCTCCCTAAAGATACAGAGCGCCAGACAACGCCCTGCCCCGCACTGAGTTAAACCACCGGTTGCAGGTCGAACAGGATCGGACTGATTGTCGTGATGCCCGATACGCGCTAGCGGGCACCGCCATGATCCTCGTCATCGACAATTACGACAGCTTCACCTGGAACCTGGTCCATTATCTGATGGAGCTCGGCCAGGACGTGCAGGTCGTGCGCAACGACGCGCTGACCGCGCGCGATGCGGTCGCAAGCAATGCCGAGGCGTTCCTGATTTCGCCCGGTCCTTGCACGCCGAACGAAGCTGGCGTGAGTCTGGACCTGGTCGCCGCAGCCGCGGAGGCGGGGCGGCCGCTGCTCGGCGTGTGCCTGGGGCATCAGTCGATCGGCCAGCATTTCGGCGGGCATGTCGTGCGCGGCGGGCTGATGCACGGCAAGACCTCGGCGATCACCCATGACGGCACCGGCCTGTTCAAGGGCGTCCCCTCGCCATTCCAGGCGACGCGCTATCATTCGCTGGTGGTAGAGGATGTGCCCGCCGAGCTGATCGTCAACGCCCGTGCCGAGGATGGCTTCGTGATGGGCTTCCGCCACGCGACCCTGCCGATCCATGGCGTGCAATTCCATCCCGAGAGCATCGCCACCGAGCATGGGCATCAGTTGCTCGCGAACTTCCTCGAGCTTGCCGGGCTGAAGGCTAAGGCGCTGGCGTGATGGTTCGTCACCAATCTCCCCTCCCGTTTACGGGAGGGGCTGGGGGAGGGTCTGTCATGCAGGCCGCCGCCTTAGGAACACGCCCTCCCCTAGCCCCTCCCGCAAGCGGGAGGGGGATGTGACGACCACCCTCCTCCCCGACCCAGCGACTCCCCTGTCCCGCGAATCAGCGGCGCAGGCGTTCGCCGACATCCTCGACGCCAAGACGTCGGAAGAAGCGATCGCCGATTTCCTCATCGCGCTGACCAATCGCGGCGAGACCAGTATCGAGATCGCCGAGGCGGCACGGGCGTTGCGCGAGCGGTTGATCCCGATCGACGCGCCGAGCAACGCGATCGATGTCTGCGGCACTGGCGGCGATGGCCATCATACGCTCAACGTCTCGACCGCGGTCAGTCTGGTGGTCGCGGCGAGCGGTGTGCCGGTCGCCAAGCACGGCAACCGCGCCGCAAGCTCCAAGGCAGGCGCCGCCGATACGCTGGAGGCGCTGGGGCTCGACATGGAGCGCGCCGGCGCGCTCGCCCAGGCGACGCTCAACGATCTCGGCATCTGTTTCCTGTTCGCCGCCAACCATCATCCGGCGATGAAGCGCATCACACCGATCCGCCGCCGGATCGGGCGCCGCACGATCTTCAACCTGATGGGCCCGCTCGCCAATCCGGCGCACGTCACGCGCCAGCTGATCGGCATCGCCCGCCCCGATTATACTGCGACCTATGCCGAAGCGCTCGAGCAACTCGGCACCGAGGCGGCACTGGTCGTCTCTGGCGAGGAAGGGCTGGACGAGGTGTCAGGCGCCGGCCCGACGGTGGCGGTCAGCGTCGGCCGTTTGTCGCTGCCCGACCATATCACGCCCGAAGATGCCGGGCTGCCGCGTCATCCGATCGCGGCGATCCATGGTGGCGATCCCGCCTATAACGCCGTGGCGCTGCGCAGGTTGCTCCAGGGCGAGCACGGTGCCTATCGCGACGCGGTGCTGATCAATGCCGCCGCCGCCTTGGTCGTCGCGGGCGCTGCCGACACGCTTACCGAAGGTGCCGAGGAAGCCGCCGAGACGATCGACAAAGGTCTCGCCAACGCGCTGCTCGACTGCTGGATCGCCTATAAATGACCAATATCCTCGACCGTATCCTCGAAACCAAGCGCGCCGAAGTCGCCGCGAAGAAGGCGACAACGTCGCTCGCCAGCCTCGAAGCGATGATCAGCCGGCGCGACACGCCGCGCGGGTTCAGAAATGCGCTCGACAAGAAGGCCAAAAGCGGTCCTGCCTTGATCGCCGAGGTCAAGAAGGCAAGCCCGTCCAAAGGCGTGATCCGTGAGGATTTCGACCCACCGGCACACGCGCTCGCTTATCTCAAAGGGGGAGCCGCTTGCCTGTCGGTGCTGACCGACGAGCAATATTTCCAGGGCGACGATTCCTACCTCTCGCTGATCCACGAGACCGTGCCGCTGCCGCTGTTGCGCAAGGATTTCATGATCGACCCCTGGCAAGCGCATGAAAGCCGTGCGCTCGGCGCCGACGCGATCCTGATCATCGTCGCCGCGCTGGACGATGCGCGCATGGCGGAAATCGAGGCGGCGGCGATCGATTGCGGGCTCGACGTGCTGGTCGAGGTGCATGACGAGAAGGAACTCGATCGCGCGCTCAAGCTCCAGTCGCGGCTGATCGGGGTAAACAATCGCGACCTGCGCGATTTCTCGATCAGCTTTGCTTGTACCTACGAACTGGTCGGCAAGGCGCCGGCGGGATGCACTTTCGTCGCCGAAAGCGGCCTCACCTCGCGCGCCGATCTCGACGCGATGCGCGCACATGGCGTGAACTGCTTTCTGGTCGGCGAGAGCCTGATGCGCGCGGAGAATATCGCCGCCGCGACCAGAGAGTTGTTGGGGACCTGATCCCCCCTCCCGCTTGCGGGAGGGGAAGCTTGGGCCGGCCGTCCCCCGGACGGCCTGAAGCAAGCCGGGGGCTTGCTTCACCTAAGCTTGGGAGGGCATGTCTCCATTGCCATGCCTGTGACCGACACCCCCTCCCCTAACCCCTCCCGCAAGCGGGACGGGAATCTGACTCACCTCGACGACGCCGGCGCGGCCCGAATGGTCGACGTGTCCGCCAAGTCCGAAACCCAGCGCCGCGCGATCGCCACGGGACGAATCACGATGTCACCCGAAGCCGCAGCCGCAATCGGCGCGGGCGACGTTCCCAAGGGCGACGTCCTCGCCGCCGCGCGGATCGCCGGCATCATGGCCGCCAAGCGTACCGGCGAGTTGATCCCGCTCTGCCACCCGCTGCCGATCACCAGCGCCGCGATCGACCTCTCCGTCGACGCGGACGGCGTGACGGCGACCGCGACCATCACCACCACCGGCCGCACCGGCGTCGAAATGGAAGCGATGACCGCCGCCTCGGTCGCGCTGCTGACGATCTACGACATGGCGAAAGCGATCGACAAGGCGATGACGATCGGCGCGATCCGCCTGCTGTCGAAGACCGGCGGCAAGTCGGGCGACTGGCAAGCGCCCTGAGCGATGACCCCGCTGCTTCCCGTCGCCGATGCCCAAGCCCGCTTGTTCGCGATGGCGCCGCGCGTCGCGAGCGAACGCTTGCCGCTCGCCTCAGCAGCAGGGCGCTGGACTGCCGAGCCGGTCGTCGCCCTGCGCGCGCAGCCCGGCGCCGATCTGTCTTCGATGGACGGCTATGCGATCCGCTTCGACGACTTGCCGGGCCCGTGGCGCGTGATCGGGGAAAGCGCGGCAGGACGCGCCTTTAGCGATTCGATCGGCCCCGGCGAGGCAGCGCGCATTTTCACCGGCGCGGCGATGCCCGCAGGGGCCGACAGCGTGCTCGTTCAGGAGGAAGCTCGCCGCGATGGCGAGGCGTTGGCACTCATCGGAGAAGGGCCGCCGCGCCGCGGCGCGAGTGTGCGGCGCGAGGGTCTCGATTTCGAGCGGGGCGCGGTGCTGATCGACGCTGGCACTCGCCTCACCCCCGCCGCTATCGCGCTCGCGGCGACCGGCGGGCACGGTGCACTCAACGTCAATCGCCGTTTGCGCGTCACTATCATGGCGACCGGGGACGAACTCATCGCGCCGGGCACCGCCAGCGACGACCCGCTCGCACTGCCCGAGGGCAATAGCGCCATGCTGGCGGCGATGCTCGCCGATCTGCCGGTCGACGTGACGGTAGCGGGGATCATCTCCGACCGGCTCGACGCGCTCACCGCCGCGTTCTCCGGCGCTAATGCCGATATCATCGTCACCACCGGCGGTGCCTCGGTCGGCGATCACGATCTGGTGCGCCCCGCGCTCGAAGCGGCAGGTGGCGCGGTGGATTTCTGGCGCATCGCGATCCGGCCGGGCAAGCCGATGCTCGCCGGCCGACTTCGCGACGCAGTACTGCTGGGCCTGCCCGGCAACCCAGTTTCGGCGTTCGTCACCGCCACTCTGTTCCTGCGCCCATTGATCGCCGCGATGGCCGGCGCGGTCGATCCGTTGCCGCGCACGCTCCGCGCGGAACTCGCCGAACCCCTTCCCGCCAACGACCACCGCCAGGATTATCTGCGCGCAACGATCATCGACGGCCGCGTCTCCGCCGCTGCTATGCAGGACAGTTCGATGCTCGCCACGCTCGCACGCGCGACCTGTCTGATCGTCCGGCCGCCGCACGCGCCGTCCGCCGCGATCGGGGACATCGTCGACATCCTGCCGCTCGCTTGACTTGGTCCGTAACGTTCCTTAAAAGTTCCATGTCTGTTCTAGACGGAGGAACGTCGATGCTCACCAAGAAGCAGCACGAGCTGATCTGCTTCATCAATGATCGCTTGAACGAAACCGGCGTATCGCCGTCGTTCGAGGAGATGAAGGAGGCGCTCGACCTCAAGTCGAAGTCTGGCGTCCATCGCCTGATCTCGGCGCTCGAGGAGCGGCAGTTCCTGCGGCGCCTGCCCAATCGGGCACGCGCACTCGAAGTGCTGAAGATGCCCGAGCGCGCCGACAGCAAGCGTCCGGCGGCGGCTCAGCCCAAGCCGAATAATTTCCGCCCCGCCCCCGAACCCGCCAACGACGTGATCGAGATCCCGCTGCACGGCCGGATCGCGGCCGGCGTGCCGATCGAGGCGTTCGAAGGATCGTCGATGCTTCCCGTCCCCGCCGCCTTGCTCGGCAGCGGCGAGCATTATGCGCTGGAAGTCGCCGGTGACTCGATGGTCGAGGCCGGCATTCTCGATGGCGATTACGCGCTGATCCGCCGCACCGACGTGGCGCGTGATGGGGAAATCGTCGTCGCGCTGATCGAGGATAGCGAGGCGACGCTCAAATATTTCCGCCGCGAAGGCGCTATGGTGCGGCTCGATCCGGCCAATCGCTCCTACGACCCGCAGCGTTACGCTCCCCAGCAGGTGCGGATCCAGGGCCGCCTCGCTGGCCTGCTGCGCCGCTACGACTGATATTCGACAGCTGACTCACCCAAGGATGGCGATCGCCTGGCTGGCGGACGGTGACGATCCGCCCGCTGGCCAGGCTGATCGCCATTCCGCCGGTGCGGCGCAGGAATGGCGCATCGAGTTTGAGCCAGATCGGCCGGCATGCTGAGGGCAACCGCCGGTCGCTGACCACTATGTCCGCGGCGCGGCATGCGGCGATCAGCTGGTCGGACGGCAATTGGTACAGGCTGCGCGTCGCCAGCACGCGGAAGATACGTCCTCCCGATTGAACCAAGGCGAGGCACGCGTCCGGGGTGCATTTGGCGAAGGGCTGGTCGGACAGCAAAAGCGCCTCCCCATCCACGCCGGCATTCTGAGTCATCGTGTCGCGGGTATAGTCGCCAGCCTTATCGCGCAGGATCGCTACGCCGCCATCGGGCGTCCGCACCGCGAGATGCTGGCCGTCGCCCGAGATCAGCAGATCGGGCGGCGGGATCGCCAGCGCCCAAGCCGCGCCTATCGCCATCGGCGCGAGACCGACGAGACGCATCCGCGAGCGCCACAGCATCAGCCATAATAATCCCAGGATCATCAGTCCGAAAGCGCCCGCCGGCATGCCAGGCAGCATCGCTACCGACCCGGGCGCGTTGGCCGCGGTACGCGCGATCCACAGCAACAAGTTCAGCGCGTGCGTCGTTACCCACCAGAACGGCGCACCCAGGCCGATCGCGTCGGCCGCGAGCGCCAACGCTTCGGCCGGCATGATGACGAAGGTGGTCAGCGGGATCGCTATGATATTGGCGACGACGCCGTACATGCCCTCCTTGTGGAAGTGGTATAGCGCGATGGGGGCCAACGCGGCTTCGATCACCAAGCCGGTCAGCAGTAACGAGCCGATTTCGCGTGCGACACGGCGCCACCAGGCCTCGTCGCGTTTCTCGAACAATTGCTTGATGCGCGGCTGTTCGTGGAACGCGATCAGCGAGCCGACCGCAGCGAAGCTGAGCTGGAAGCTCGGTCCCGCCAGCGCTTCGGGCCAGGTCAGCAAGACGATGAAGGCCCCGGCTGCGACCAGCCGCAAGGTGATCGCCTCGCGTCCCATTGCGAGCGCCGCCAGGACCAGCAAAGCCGCGATACACGACCGGGCCGTCGGCACCTGGCTGCCGGTGAGCAAGGTATAGCCGATCGCCGCGACCGCGCCCGCACCCGCCGCGACAACCGGGATCCGCACGCGCAGCGCCAGCCATGGCCATAGAGCGAGCAGCCGCGTGATCGCCCAGATCGTCGCGACCACCACGGCGGTGATATGCAGGCCGCTCACCGACAAGAGATGCGCGAGCCCGGACCGCCGCATCGCGTCGGCGTCCTCCAGCGAGATCGCGCCCTCGTCGCCCGCCGCCAGCGCAGCGGCGATCCCGCCCGCGCTGCCCTCGATCTTGCTCTGGATGTGCGCCGCCAGCGCCGCGCGCAGGCCGTTCGATTCTTTGCCGGGCTTGATCACCTCGACCGGCGCATTCCCCCTGCCGGTCGCCCCCAGTCCATCGAACCATGCGACCTGACGAAAGTCATAGGCGCCGGGCACCGTAGCTTCGTTGGGCGGCATCAACCGGGTCTGCAGCTTGATGATCGCGCCGGGAGCCAGCCCGGCAGGCGCGTCGGTATCCGCGATATTCACCCGAACGTGCGGCGGCAGCACGAGCGGCGACCGAGGCCGATCATCGCATCGCCAGCTATAGCGTCGGTGGGACGCGCCGGAGCCGCGGTTGTAAGGAGCGTTACCCTGAGCAGCGCAATTCGGTCGCCGCGAACCGGCCACCGCCTCCGCCGCGATTGGCGTCAGCCTGACCCGCACCATTTCGCGCGCCGGTAACGTCTCCACGCTCTCCACACGCCCAGTCAGCGTGACGATGGCCGGACGCGCCAGCACCGGTTGCGCGACATAGGTAGCGCGCCACCATGCCAGCCCCAGTCCCAATGTGGCGAGACCAGCGACCAGCGCGACGGCGCGGCTGGCGCGCCCGCTCCGTCCGATCGCGAGTGCCGCCAATGCGATGCCGGCCAGCGCGAGCATCGCGGCGGTCCATTGCATCGGATCGCCGAGCACGAACCACAGGGCAATGCCGCCGCCCAGCGCCACCGGCAACCACAAGGGGAGTTGATCGCGCTCCGCCTCCAACCCATGTTCGAGTGCATGGCGCGCACGCGTACATCGTGCCGCCAGCGTTTGAAGCGGTCGGAACCGCGTGCTAGGGCGCGGCGCGGCGATGGTCGCCATCAGTTATCCAGCCTGGGAGCATGCGCGGTTGAGCGCCAGTTCTGACTCCGGGGCGCCCGCAGGCGCACCCGTCACCAACGTCGTCACCCGGTTCGCGCCCTCGCCGACCGGCTTCCTGCATATTGGCGGCGCGCGCACCGCGTTGTTCAATCTGTTGTTCGCGCGACACCATGGCGGCAAGTTCCTCCTGCGCATCGAGGATACCGACCGCGCGCGATCGACGCAGCCCGCAATTGACGCCATTTTGGCGGGGATGCGCTGGCTCGACCTAGAATGGGACGGGCCCGAAATCTATCAATTCTCGCGCGCCGCTCGCCACGCCGAGGTCGCGTATGAGATGGTCGCGAAGGGAGCGGCGTATCGCTGCTACATGACGCAGGACGAACTCGCGCAGATGCGCGCGGAGGCCGAAGCGGCGAAAAAGCCGCTCCGGATCCGTTCGCCATGGCGCGATCGCGAGCCCAACGATCCGCAGGCGCCGCATGTCATCCGGCTGAAGGCGCCGACCGAGGGCGCGACCACGATCCACGATCGCGTCCAGGGCGAGGTCACTGTCCAGAACAGCGAAATCGACGATCTCGTCCTCCTACGCTCGGACGGTACGCCGACCTATATGCTGGCAGTGGTGGTCGACGATAACGACATGGGCGTGACGCATGTTATCCGCGGCGACGACCATCTCAACAACGCGTTCCGCCAATTGCCGATCTATCGCGCGATGGACTGGCCGGAACCGGTCTACGCCCATATCCCGCTGATCCACGGATCGGATGGCGCCAAGCTGTCCAAGCGTCACGGCGCGCTGGGCGTCGACGCCTATCGCGACGAGATGGGCCTGCTGCCCGAGGCGGTCGACAATTATCTGTTGCGGCTCGGCTGGGGTCATGGCGACGACGAGATCATCAGCCGCGAGCAGGCGATCGAATGGTTCGATCTCGATGGCGTGGGAAAATCGCCCAGCCGGTTCGATTTGAAGAAGCTCGAGAACCTGAACGGCCATTATATCCGCGAAGCGGATGACGGTCGTCTCGCCGATCTCGTGGCGCCCCGAATCCCCCTGGAATTGACCCCGCCACAGCACGAACTGTTGCGCCGCACCATGCCGTTCCTCAAGCTGCGGGCCGCGAATCTGGTCGAACTCGCTGAGGGCAGCATGTTCCTTTTCCACGCCCGGCCGCTGCCGATGGACGCGGACGCAGCAATGCTGCTGGCGGGCGACGCCCCTGCGCTCCTCGCGCGCGTCCACACGGCGCTTGACGCCGTCGCGGACTGGGATACGGAGGCGCTCGAAAACGCGGTTCGGCAAGTCGCCGAAGACGCCGGGGTCAAGCTCGGCCAGGTCGCGCAGCCGCTCCGCGCGGCGCTGACCGGCAAGCGCACCTCCCCCGGTATTTTCGACGTGCTCGCCGTCCTTGGCCGCGCGGAAAGCCTGGGCCGCATATCCGACCGGATGGCAGCCTGAATTCGAAGGAATGGTATATGGCCGACACGAACACCCTCAAGTTCGGGGATCACGACTATCCGGTGATGTCCGGTTCGGTCGGCCCCCAGGTGGTCGATATCCGCAAGCTGTACGGCGAGACGGGAATGTTCACCTATGACCCGGGCTTCACCTCGACCGCGAGCTGCGAATCGGCGCTGACCTATATCGACGGCGATGAGGGCGTATTGCTCCACCGCGGCTATCCGATCGGCCAGCTCGCCGAGCAATCGAGCTTCATGGAAGTCAGCTATCTGCTGTTGAACGGCGAGCTGCCGTCGAAAGGCGAGCTCGACGAATTCACCCATACGATCACGCGCCACACCATGCTGCACGAGCAGCTCGCGACTTTCTATCGCGGCTTCCGCCGCGACGCGCATCCGATGGCGATCATGTGCGGCGTGGTTGGCGCGCTGTCGGCTTTCTATCACGATTCGACCGACATCAACGACCCGCATCAGCGGATGATCGCGTCGCACCGGCTGATCGCCAAGATGCCGACGATCGCGGCGATGGCCTACAAGTACAGCGTCGGCCAGCCGTTCCTCTATCCCGACAACTCATTGAGCTATACCGGCAATTTCCTGCGCATGACGTTCGGCGTGCCGGCCGAGCCTTATGAGGTGAACCCGATCGTCGAGCGCGCGCTCGACCGCATCTTCATCCTCCATGCCGATCACGAGCAGAACGCGTCGACCTCGACCGTCCGCCTCGCCGGCTCGTCGGGCGCCAATCCGTTCGCGTGCATCGCGGCGGGCATCGCCTGCCTGTGGGGCCCGGCGCATGGCGGCGCCAACGAAGCGGCGCTCAACATGCTGCGCGAGATCGGGACGCCCGATCGCATCCCCGAATTCATCGCCCGCGCCAAGGACAAGAACGATCCGTTCCGGCTGATGGGCTTCGGCCATCGCGTCTACAAGAATTACGACCCGCGCGCGACGGTGATGCAGAAGACAGTGCGCGAAGTGTTCGACGCGCTGAAGGTCAACGATCCGGTGTTCGAGGTCGCGCTGCAGCTCGAGCATATGGCGCTCAACGACCCCTATTTCGTCGAGAAGAAGCTGTTCCCGAACGTCGATTTCTATTCGGGCGTGATCCTGTCGGCGATCGGTTTCCCGACGACGATGTTCACCGCCTTGTTCGCGCTCGCCCGCACCGTCGGCTGGGTCGCGCAGTGGAATGAGATGATCAGCGATCCCGCCCAGAAGATCGGCCGCCCGCGCCAGCTCTATACCGGCCCGACCCAGCGCGATTACACCGCCATCGGCCAGCGCTGATGCGCCTGCTGCTCCAGATCGCCGGTGCGCTGTGCATCGCGATGGGGCTGCTCTGGGTGGGCCAGGGCCTCGGCCTGGTCCACTGGCCGGCATCCAGCTTCATGCTCGACATGCGCATCTGGGCGCTGTGGGGAGCGTTGCTCGCGGCAGGTGGGATCGTGCTGGTGGGGATCGGGCGGCGCTAGAGTCGCGCCTGCTCAGTTCGTCCGCGAGAGCTGATCAATAAGAGTTCTCGCACAAAGCCACGAAGCCACAAAGAAGAGTAGTTTCGCGCAGAGGCGCAAAGGGCGCTGAGATGTGTCGCCTGGCTGCGTCAGCAGCCTTTCATTTCCCGGCACCGAGAAAGCGCGCTTTCGCGCGCATGATCTCCGCGTTCTCTGGGCCTCTGCGCGAACCAAATCTTCGTGGCTTCGTGTCTTTGTGCGAGCTAAATCTTCGGATTCTCGCGCGTCAGCCACCAGATCCCGGCAAGCTCAGCATGAAACGCGCGCCCTGTCCCAGTGCCGAATCGACCGTCAGGTCGCCGCCCATCGCGCGCGCCAGACACCGCGCGATATAGAGGCCCAGCCCGCTGCCGCCCGGTTCGTTGGGATCGACGCGTTCGAATTTTTCGAAGATGCGCGCCTGATCCTCCGGCGCGATGCCCTTGCCCTGATCGGCGACGATGATCACTGCCGTCCCGCGGTCGCGATGCGTGCGGATCCAGACCATCCCGCCATCGGGCGAATAACGCACCGCATTGCCGATCAGATTGACCAGGATCTGCAGCACGCGCTTGAACTCGCCGGTTGCGGGGGCGCGGTCGATATCCTGCGGCGCGTCGATCTTGACGCCTCGTTCCCCCGCACGGACGCCGAGCAAGCCGGCCGCGCGCCGGCCGATATCGGCAAGGTCGATCGGTTCCGCCGCCGGGGCGAAGTCGGATCGCTCGACCGCTTGCAGATCGACCAGATCGTCGACCAGCCCGAGCAGATGCCGCCCGGCGCTGGCGATGTCCGACGCATAATCGGCATAATCGCGCCGGATCGGCCCCTCTGACTGGGCATTGATGCTGTCGGCATTGGCGATGATGCGCCCGAGCGGCGTGCGTAGCGCGCGATCGAGCCGCGCGCTGAATGCGTCGAGTGGATCGCTGGGACGATTGTCCGCAGGTTGCGGCAGCTCGCGCGCTTCCGCCCTGACCGCGCCGATATAGCCGGCGAACAGGCCTTCCGCGTTGAGCATCGGATGTGCCGACAAGGATACCGCCTCCCCAGTCGCCCGCACCGTTGCCGCCTGACCGTCAAACGGCTGATGCACGGTCAGCACGCCGAGCATCGGCATCGCGCCTTCCGCATCCATCTCCAACCTGAACAAAGATGCGAGCGGCTTACCCAGCGCGTTTTCGGGAGTCACTCCGAACCGCGCCGCTTCCGGGGCAATTGCAGTCATCCGCAAGGTCGCGTCTGTTTCCCACCACCAATCGGCGCCCTGCAGCAACAGATCGCGGTCGCGCCGCGCCGGATCGGCTGGCGGCGTCCACGGCGCGCGCAGCTTCCAGCCGCTCAGCGCCAGGCGTACGCCATCCTCGACCGGATCGGCGCGAACCCATAATTCGACCTCATCGGGTCCGTCCGCGACCAGTACGTGGCGCGCGACGGTGATCCCCAAACGCTGCGCCAGCCGCGCGAGCACAACGACCGGCGGCACGGCAAAAGCCTCGCCAATCGCGCCCCCCGCACGGATATTTAGGTCGTCGAGCCGCGGCCCGGCGTCGACCAGACGGCCGTCGCGATCGACAAAGCCGTGAACCGGCGGCAGTCCGGTATCGACCGCGCTCATCGCCGTTTCTCCAGGTCGGCCATCGCCGCGCGGAAATCGGGATGGAGCCGGAGCGGCGCAAGCGCGCTCCGTGCCTCATCGGGTGTGATAGCGGCGATCGCTTCCAATTGGTCGGCAAGAGCTTCGACATCGCGCCGCGGATCGGCTTCGCACAGGCTGAGACCGATCCGGGCAACCGTCGCCCGGTCGAGCCCGGCGCCGCGCAACGTCAGCCATAATTGCTCGCCGCCATCCAGCACGATCTGGCGCATCGTCGCGTAATCCACGCCCAAGGCATGCCCGAGCAAGGCGATGACCAACGCCACTCGCCGATCCCCCAGCGCGTGCTTCAGTACCGTCGCCAGTTCGGCAGGTTGCGGATCGATAGCGGCAGCGAGCCGCGTCGCCGCGCTTTCCAGGCGGTCGCCCTCGTCATGTTCGGCGAGCGCGCGCAACGCCGCCTCGACGATCATGCGATCCGCCGCGCTGGGGCCCAATTGTTCGCGAATCGCCGCCGCCACCCACCAGACCAGTCGGTGGTGCAGTTCCGCCGGGAGCTCGGTCCGCTCCAGCCGGTTGCTGTCGATCAGCCCGCGGCGCCGGCTTTCGGCGGCCATCAACGCCAGCGCCGCGTCCGCGACCAAGGTGTCGGCGCTTCCGGCCAGCCGCGCGAGCAGGCTGGCCGAACCGATCTCATCGGGCGGCAAAGCGGGCAACAGGTCGACCAGCAGATCCTGCCGGGTCCGCGCGATCAGCTCACGCATCAGGTCGAAATCGCGCAACAATCCGCTGCTGGCCAGGCGATCGAGCACTGGCGCACCGCTGTCGATCCGCTGGATCAATGCCGGATCGGCGCCGGACAAATGTGCGACGGCGCGCCGGCGGAGATCGTGTTCGACCACCGTAACCATCGCGGTCAGGGTCGCCGCGAGCGCTGCGCGCATTCGGTCGTCGAGCCGCGAATCGTCAGGAAGGAAGAAGTCGTCGATCGCTTCGGCCAGTCGGCGGTCGACATGACGCGCAGCTGCCGCCGCGCGCGCGCGCAGCGTGCTGGCGCTCGCAGGGGCGCCATCGTCCCAATCGCGTTGGTCGACCGACATAGCTCTGCTGTACGATTGTGTCGTTAAAGCGAGGTTAGCCAGAACGTCACCGATTTCGCGTACAGCGGATTAACTGCTTATACGCGAGCGCAAAGCTTCCAGCGCGAAACCCAGCGTGGCGCCGGCATAGGTAGCGGCCGCCGCCAATCCCCAGACCGGATATCCGACCAACGTCGCCGGCAGCAGGATCAGCGGATAAGCGGCCGGGACAGCCCACCACCAGGGTCTCGTGACGACACTCGCCGCTCGTTCCGCCAGGGCTCCAGCTAGAACTGCGATCAAGGCGAGCAGCGGCGGCGTCGCGCTGGCGGCGAGAAACCCGACCCGCTGACCCAATAGCAAAGTCGCCAACGCGACCACCGCCGGCGTGCTCCAGCGCAATATCCTGCCGAGCGCCCGCTCGTCGCGCAGCCACGCCAGCACATCGGCCAGCGCAAGCAGAGCAAGCGCGAGGACGATCGCCGCCATGCCCGATGCCGCCCAGCCAATCGCGATCGCGGCCAGCCCGCCCAGGCCGAACAGGCCGCCCAATCCCGCCAGGGCCACGGGCGGCACGCCGCGCGCAACCAGCGGCGGCAGCGCTAATTTGGCCAGCGGCGCGACCAGGAAGCGATCGACCCAGTTGGTCCGCGTCCCCAAAGCCGCCACCAGCGCCGCCCGGCCCTTCGCCGCCAGCGCGCGCGAATCGCGCTGGACGCCATGACCTTCGCGCACCGCGGTTTCGGGCAACGGCAATTGCTCGGCACCGCGTTGTGCGATCACCCGCAACAATGAGGAGGCGAAATCATAATCCGCCGGCAGCTTCACGACATCGGCGATGCGTTGGGGATCGATCGTGGCGATTCCCGCCCACACCGCGCTGGGACCAATCCGTTCGAGCTCATCACCGGTCGGGGCAACCAGCAACGTGTCGCGATCGCGATCGCGCATCGCTTCGACCATGACGCTGGTCGTCATCAGCCCATCCGCCAGCCACATCACCCGAGCAAGCGGATGCAGCTTGGCGAGTACCTCGGCCGGGCCGCGCACCGCGTCCACGGCAATGCCGCGCCGGCCGAGCCGATTGATCGCGCCGAGCAATTCGGGAGTCAGGCGCGAAACCACGACGATGATCTGCGACGCCCCCGCAGCGATCAACAGCCGCGCTTGGAATTCGATCAGCGTCACGCCCCCGACCGGCAGCGTCGCCGCCAGCGTATCGTGGCGATCGGACGCGTCGGCTGTGGCAAACAGGAGCCCGGCAAGCATCCGGGGCTGTTAAGCCCCGCACTCGGCTATCGCAAGGATCGTGATTGTTTGCCGGATTCGCCCGGCGGGCCGGACCGCTAGAGGCGCGCCACCGCGCGCCGCAACGTCCGCACCGCGTCGGCATTACCGGGCGTGCTCGCTGCTTCGGACGCCAGGCTCATCAGGCGCACCGCGCCGAAGCTTGCCGCCAATCCCTTGAGACGCGCAGTGGCATGACGCCATGCCTCGTCGCTTTCGGCCGCCCCGATCGCATCGATCGTCTTTTCCGCGCTGTCGATAAAGGCGGCGCGCAACTCGGCAATCAGCCCCGGTTCGTCACCGACTGCCGCAGCGAGGGTCGCATCGATTGCACCGGGATCATAAGCCATGACCCAACCTAGCCCCAAGGGCTTTAACGGAAGGTTGCGCAATCGCTTTGATATGGTCGGTTTTATGATAAACAAAGCGTCATGAACGGGGGGTCCAAGATCATCGACTTGCATGTCAGCGACGTTCCGTACGCCGTTGCGGATGAGCCGTTGCAGCTCACCGAGGCCTACGAGGGCGAGGTTTTCGAGGAATCCGAGGAGCGATCGGGCGCGAAGAAGTGGCGGATTTTCGCCGCTGTTGCGTTCCTGGCCGCCTTGGCGTGGGTCGGCTTCTTCGCCTGGTATGCCTGGCCCGCCATGCAGGCCGCGCCCACGCCGACGGTGTTGGCCGAATTGGCCACCGGGCTGACTGCGCCATTGGCGCTGATCGCCGTCCTGTGGCTGGTGGCGCGGCGGTCGAGCCGGATCGAAGCGCGCCGGTTCAACGAAACCGCACGATCGATGCGCGCCGAGGCCGAGCATCTCCAGGCCGTGATCGACGTGATGGCGCAGACGATCGACACCAATCGCGAAAAGCTGGCCGATCAGGTCACCGTGATGATGGCCACCGCCAGCGCCGCGTCGGACCGGCTGAGCGAAGCATCGTCAGTGCTCGACAGTCATTTTTCCAAAGCGGAGACCGACGTCGCTCGCGTCGACAAGGCGGCCGCCAATCTGGAAGCCAATCTCCAGATCATGCTGGCGACGCTGCCGCACGCACATGACAAGACGGCCACGCTCGCCGAACAGGTCGAGAAAATCGGCCTGACGGCAAGCGAGCGCGCGGCGGCGCTCGACGCCCAGGTCGTCGCGCTCGGCGAACGCGCGCGGGAGGTCGACAGCCATACCAGCGGCGCCGCGGAACGTCTGTCCGCGCATATCGCGCGGATGGAAGCGACCAGCGAGACAGCGGGCACCCGGCTCGAACACGTCACCAGCGCCATGTCCGAAGCGGTCGATGGCCTGCTCGATCGTACCGCCAGCGCAGTGGATGAGGCACGCAAGGGCATCGCCGCCCAAGGCGACGCCATGCTGGCGATGCTGTCCACCAACCAGGCGGCGCTCGATCGCACCGCGACCGACAGCACCACCGCTCTCGCCGATCGCATCGCCGGCATCGAAGCCGTGGCCAACCACGTTGCCGCGACTCTTGCCGCGGGCCAGGAACAGGTCGACGCGCTGACTCGCTCGATCGACGATACCAGCGGTGCGGCGCACCGTTTCGCCGGAGAAGCGGCGCCGCAATTGCTCGAAACGCTGATGCGAATCCGCGACACCGCCAATGCCGCCGCCGAGCATGCACGCGAGGCAATGGCGCGGATCGCCCCCGACGCCGCCGACGCGCTGGAAGCCGCGGCATCGCAAGCCGTGGAGCGCAGCCTGGCGACGATCGCTCAAGCCACCGAAACAGCGGCGACATCGGCAACGGAGGCGTCGGACAAGCTCAATCGCCAGATGCTGGCGATCGCGGAGGCGTCGAGCGTGATCGAGGCGCGGCTGGCCGAGACCGAGGAATCGAATGGGTTCGCGCGGCGTGTGTCGCTGTTGATCGAATCGCTCAACTCGGCGGCGATCGACCTGACCAGCATCTATTCGTCGGAAGTCCCCGAATCGTCCTGGCTGGCTTATCTCAAGGGCAATCGCGGCGCGTTCGCCCGGCGTGCGGTCAAGCTGCTCGATGCCGGTGAGATGCGCGCGGTGCTCGCGGCCTATGACAATGACGATACCGTTCGCGAGCAGATCAATCGCTACATCCACGATTTCGAAGCGATGCTACGCGGCATCCTGGCGCAACGCGACGGGGCCGCGATCGGCGTGACGTTGCTGTCGTCGGACATGGGCAAGCTGTACGTCGCACTGGCTCAGGCGATCGAGCGGCTGCGGACTTAATTCGGTTTGTCCGTCATGCCGGGCTTGTCCCGGCATCCACCATGCCGCACACCCATCGGCCGTTGGTAAAGTGGCCCGGTGGACCCCGGCACAAGGCCGGGGTGACGATTCACTTTGATGCTTCTACTTTGGGTCGCTTCAACCCGCGCTGTTCGTCGGATTGACGAAGTCCAGCATATCGGGCGTCACCCAGCCGTAGATGTAATTCAGCACGAACGCGGCCCAGACGATCGTCGCGACGATCGTCACGCGGATCGCGACGCGTTTGATGTTGAATTCGTGCGGCGCGCTTTCGGCCTGGCCGGGGATGAATTCCCCTCCCACTTCATGTGTGGTGCGCACGCCGAACGGCAGGACGAGGAACACCGAGAAGGCCCAGCACAGAAAATAGATGGCCAGCAACGACGTCCAGCGCATGTCAGGCCTCGATCACCAGCACGTCAACGACTGGCTTCTTGCCGGTCCAGCGTGTCGCGACCCGACGGACACCGAGACGCAGGCTTTCGCGCAGCGCCGATAGATCGCCGCGATGCTTTTTCACCACATCCGCGGCGGCATCGATGGCCTCATCGATAAAGGCGTCGCGATCCTCTTCGACCGGAATGCCCTGCAAGCCGACCCGCGGCGTGCCGATCAGGCGGTTGTTGCGGTCGATCGCCACGGCGACCGACATCTGGCCATAGGTCGCGACCCGGCGGCGTTCATTCATCGTCGCGCCGTCGGCGGGAAGGATGACGTCGCCGTCGAGCATCAAGCGGCCGACCGGCGCATGGCCGAGCTTTTCGGGCTTGCCCGGCGCGAGACGGACGATGTCGCCGTCGCTCTGCACCAGCGCCTGGGGAATACCTTTGGACAGGCCGAACCGCGCCTGCTCCATCATGTGCCGCATCTCGCCATGCACCGGCACCAGCAATTGCGGACGGATCCAGCCGTACATCGCCTCGAGCTCGGGGCGTCCGGGATGGCCGGAGACGTGGACATGCTCCTGCCGTTCGGTGACCATTTCGACCCCGGCGGCGGCGAGCTGGTTCTGGATGCGGCCGATCGCGAGTTCGTTGCCCGGAATCTGCTTCGACGAGAAGACCACGGTGTCGCCCGCGACCAGCTTGATCGGGTGCGTTCCGTCGGCGATGCGCCCGAGTGCCGCGCGCGGTTCGCCCTGCCCGCCGGTCGCCACGACGAGGACATCGCGCCCCGGCAACGCCATCGCGGCTTCTGGCGAGATCGGATCGGGAAAGCTCTTCAGATAGCCATTGGCGCGCGCCACGGTCAGGATGCGGTCGAGCGAGCGGCCGGTGACGCAGATCTTGCGTCTGGTCGCCTTGGCCACTTCGCCCAAAGTCTGGAGCCGCGCGGCGTTCGACGCGAAGGTGGTGACGACCACCCTGCCCTTCGCCTTCTTGACCGCCTCGACCAGTCCGTCGCGCACGCTCGCTTCCGAACCCGACGCTTGCGGATTGAACACGTTGGTCGAATCGCAGACTAGCGCAAACACGCCTTCGTCGCCGACCGCGCTGAGCTGTTCGGGCGTCGACGGCTTACCGAGCACCGCGTCGCTGCTATCGAGCTTCCAGTCGCCGGTGTGGAATATCTTGCCGTACGGCGTCTCGATCAGCAGCGCGCTCGCCTCCGGGATAGAATGGGCGAGCGGCACGAAGCGGAATTTGAACGGGCCGAGGTCGACCACATTGTTCGGCTCGACCACGTTCAGCGCGACGCGATCCTGGACGCCTTCTTCTTCGAGCTTGCCGCGGATCAGGCCGGCAGTGAATTTGCTGGCGAAGAGCGGCGCGCCGAGATCGTCGGCCAAATACGGCAAGGCGCCGATATGATCCTCATGACCGTGCGTCAGCACGATACCGACCAGATTGTCGCGCTGTTCCTCGATGAATTGAAGGTCGGGCAGGATGATCTCGACACCCGGATAAGCGGGGTCGGCGAAGGTCACCCCCATGTCGACCATCAGCCATTTGCCCTGACAACCATAGAGGTTGACGTTCATGCCGATCTCGCCCGATCCGCCGAGCGCGACGAAAAGCAGTTCCTTGCCTGGTATCACTTAAACTTTGAATCCTTCTATCGGGACACGGTCATCTGACCTCGGTCCCCTAAACTCTAATCCGTCATGCCGGCCTTGTGCCGGCATCCGCCGTGCAACAGGCACCGCCCTCAGCTGTGGCGCAGCGGACCCCGGCACAAGGCCGGGGTGACGACGGAATGGAGGCAGCGACAGAGACGCCCACAGCCATTCACGCCCTCTGCGCCCGTTCCCACATCATGGCCAGCCCCTGGATGGTCAGATCGGGTTCGATTACGTCGAACACGCCAGTATGCTGCTCGAACAGCACCGCCAGTCCGCCAGTCGCGATCACCTTGGCTGGGCGGCCGATCTCGGCCTTCATCCGCGCGACCAGTCCCTCGATCATCGCGATATAGCCCCAATAGATGCCGATATTCATCTGGCTGACGGTATCGCGTCCGATCACAGTCGGATCGGCCGGCGCCTCGATCGCGATCCGCGGCAGCTTGGCGGCAGCACTGACCAGTGCGTCGAGCGACAGATTGATGCCCGGCGCGATGATCCCGCCCTTATAGGCACCCCGAAAATCGATCCAGTCGATCGTACTTGCGGTGCCGAAATCGATCACGATCAGATCGCCTTCGTGCAGCGCATGCGCCGCGATGGCGTTGACCGCACGGTCGGCACCCAGGCTCTGCGGCTCTTGGACGTCGATCGCCATGCCCCATTCGACCGGCTTCTGCCCGGCGATCAGCGCGTTGGCCTTGAAATATTTTTCCGCCAGCCATTGCAGATTGTGTGTCGCGCGCGGCACCACGGTCGAGATGATCACGCCGTCGACCTGGCTGCGATCATAGCCTTCGATGCTCAACAATTGGGTCAGCCACACGGCATATTCGTCGGCGGTGCGGCGCGGATCGGTGGCGATGCGCCAACGGCCCTTCACCTCGCGGCCATCGAGCAGCGCGAAAACGACATTGGTGTTGCCGGCGTCGATCGCGAGCAGCATGGATTTGCGCCTCTCTAGAGCAGGAACACGTCGGCCGCGTGAATGACACGCCGCGTGCCGTCCGCCAAGCGAAGGATGAGCGCGCCGTCGGGATCGAGCCCGTCGAACAGCCCATCGATCTCCACCCCATCGGGCAGGCGGACGTTGAGCGGCGTGCCGGTTGGGTGTGCATGGGCGACCCAACGGCGACGGATCGTGTCGATCCCCTGCCCGCGCCAGCATTCGACCCAGCGCGCGAACGCCTCGGCCAGCGTCTCGATAAAATCTTCCGGTGCGACCGCGGAGCCATAAGCAGCGAGACTGGTCGCGCGGCGGTCGGTATCGGTCGGGTAATGCGCCAGATTGACCCCGATCCCGATCACCACGGCATCGCCCGCGCGCTCTAGCAAGATGCCGGACACCTTGGCGCCGTGGATCAGCAGATCATTGGGCCATTTGAGCAGCGCCAGGCCAGGGGCGTAAGCCGAGACGGTTTCTTCGAGCGCGACCGCCGCGACCAGAGCCAGAGTCGCGGTCGGCGGGTCGCTAGGGCGAATGCGAACCAGGGTGCTCGCATAGAGATTGCCCGGCGGCGAGACCCAGGATCGGCCCATCCGCCCGCGTCCCACCGTCTGGCGCTCGGCGCGCAGCCACACGCCTTCCTCCAGGCCGGCCGCGGCCAGCGCGATCATGTCGGCGTTGGTCGAGCCGGTTTCCGCGACGGTGCGGATACGGCCGCTGGTCTCGGCGATCAGAACAGCGCCTTCGCCGCCGCCATCGTCGCGACACCCAACGGCTTGAGCGCGAACCAGCCGACCGGCGAGATGAAGAGCGCCAGCACGGTGATCAGGCCGTATTCGACCATCGCGTTGCTGCGCTGGAATGCCGGCGCCGGGCTGTCGAAATACATCATCTTGATGATGCGCAGATAATAATAAGCGCCGATCACCGAAGCCACGAAGCCGACAACCGCCAACGGGTACAGACCAGCGCTCACCGCGGCATTGAACACCGCCAGTTTGGCAAAGAAGCCGAGCATCGGCGGGATGCCGGCCAGCGAGAACATGAACACCAGCATGGCAAAGGCTAAGCCCGGCCGCGTCTCGGACATGCCCGACAGACTCTCAATCGATTCGACCGGATTACCCTCGGCGTCGCGCATCTGGAGCACGATCAGGAAACTGCCGACCGTCATCGCGATATAGACAGCTAGGTAGAACAGCACCGACGACACGCCTTCCTGCGTCCCCGCGGCCAGGCCGACGAGGAGAAAGCCGACATTGTTGATCGACGAATAAGCGAGCAGGCGCTTGACGTTCTTCTGTCCGATCGCGGCGACCGCGCCGAAGATGATCGAGGCGAGGCTGGCGAAGATCACGATCTGGCGCCATTCGCCGATCGCCGGCCCCATCGCCTCGATCGCGACGCGCACGCCCAGCGCCACCGCGGCGACCTTGGGCGCCGAGGCGAAGAAGGTCGTCACCGGCGTCGGCGCACCTTCATAGACGTCGGGCGTCCACATATGGAAAGGCACCGCCGACATCTTGAACGCCAGGCCGGCGAACACGAACACCAGACCGAAGGTCAGCCCGAAATGATGCTGGCCAGGGATGATATGGGCATAGCTCTTGGCGATATCGGTGAAGAGCGTCGTGCCCGAGAAGCCGTAGACCAGGCTGATCCCATAGAGCAGGACGCCCGAAGCGAGCGCGCCCAGCACGAAATATTTGAGGCCGGCTTCGGCCGAACGCTGATCGCGGCGCATGAAGCTGGCGAGCACATAGGCCGCGAGGCTCTGCAGCTCGAGCCCGACATAGAGTGTCAGCAGGTCGCCGGCCGACACCATCATCCCCATGCCCGCCGCCGACAACAGGATCAGCACCGGATATTCGGGATGCAGACTGTCGCCGTCGCCGCGCGCGAAGAAACGCGGCGCGATCACGATCGAGACGGCGGCGGCGATGTAGATCAGCACCTTGGAGAAGGCAGCGAAGGCATCGGCCCGGTACAAGCCGTCGAATACCACCCCGGCGTAGGAAGCCGGCCCGGCGAGAGCAATGCCCGCACCGAGCAGCACTGCCACCGCGGTCCAGCTGACCCAGCGGGTCGAGCCCTGGCCGCCCCAGGCGGCGACCAGCATCAGCGCCAGCGCGCCGACCGACAGGACCAGTTCGGGAAGCGTCGCCTGAAGCGAAGCGATCCAGTTCATTACGCGTGGCCCTCCCCGGCCTTGACCTGAGGATTTTTGGGCGGCGTCGGCCGGGCATCGCCTGCCGGCTTGGCGCGGTCGATCCGCTGCAGCAGGATCTTCACGTCGCCGCGCATCGGCGCGAGGAAGCTTTCGGGATAGACGCCCATCCACAGCACGGCGGCGGCGAGCGGTGCCAGCAGCGCGATTTCACGCGGGCTGAGATCGGTCATCGCCTTGACGTCGTCGAACTTGAGCTCGCCGAACACCACCCGGCGATAGAGGTACAGCATGTACGCCGCACCGAGGATGATTCCGGTCGTGCACAGCAAGGTGATCGTCGTCGACACCTTGTAGGTGCCGGCCAGGCTCAGGAATTCACCGACGAAGTTGCTGGTGCCCGGCAGGCCGACCGACGCCATCGTGAACAGCATGAAGAACAAGGCGTAACGCGGCATGTTGATGGCCAGGCCGCCGTAGCGCGCGATCTCGCGGGTGTGCAGCCGGTCGTAGATGATGCCGACGCACAGGAAGAGCGCGCCCGACACCAGGCCATGGCCCAGCATCACCATCATGCCGCCTTCGATACCCTGCTGGTTGAAGGCGAACAGGCCGATCGTCACGATCGCCATGTGCGCGACCGACGAGTAGGCGATCAGCTTCTTCATGTCGGACTGCACCAAAGCGACCAGCGAGGTGTAGATCACCGCCACCGCCGACAGGCCGAACACCAGCCAGACGAGGCTCGCCGATGCTTCGGGGAACATCGGCACCGAGAAGCGCAGGAAGCCATAGCCGCCGAGCTTCAGCAGCACGCCGGCCAGGATCACCGACCCGGCGGTCGGCGCCTGGACGTGCGCGTCGGGAAGCCAGGTATGGACCGGCCACATCGGCATCTTGACCGCGAACGAGGCGAAGAAGGCGAGCCAGAGCCAGGTCTGTGCATGGGCCGGGAAGTCATGATTGAGCAGCAATGGAATGCTGGTCGTGTGCGCCTCGTTGACCATCCACAGCATCGCCACCAGCATCAGCAGCGAGCCGAGCAGCGTGTAGAGGAAGAATTTGTACGAAGCGTAGATGCGGTTCACGCCACCCCAGATGCCGATGATCAGGAACATCGGGATCAGGCCACCTTCGAAGAAGATGTAGAACAGGAACAGATCCTGCGCGGCGAAGGTGCCGATCATCAGCACTTCGGTCAGCAGGAACGCGGCCATGTACTCGGGCACGCGCTTCTGAATCGATTCCCAGCTGGCGCCGATGCAGATCGGCATCAGGAACACCGACAGCTCGATCAGCAGCAGCGCGAAACCGTCGATGCCGAGCGACCAGCTGAACGTGCCGAACAGCGGCACGTTCTCGACGAACTGCCATTGCGGCCCGCCGATCTGGAAATTGCTCCACAACACCACGCCCAGCACGAGATCGAGCAGGGTCGCGATCAGCGCGGTCCAGCGCGCGCCATTCGCGCTCAGGAACAGGCAGGCCACCGCCGCGACGGCGGGGATGGCGAGCATGAGCGACAGGATACCGCTCATCGTGTGATCGCCCAGGTTACGGCTGCGGTCAGGCCGATCAGCATGACGAAGGCATAGGTATAGACATATCCGGTTTGCAGGCGGCCGGCGACGCGGCTGCCGAACGACACCACCCAGGCCGAGCCATTGGGCCCGAAGCGGTCGATCAAACCTTCGTCACCAGCCTTCCAGAACAGGCGGCCGAACGCGAAGGCGGGTCGGACGAACAACAGGTCGTAGAGCTCGTCGAAATACCATTTGTTGTAGACGAAGTCGTACAGCAGGCGGAACGTCCCGGTGAACCGCGCCGGGATGTCGGTGCGCCAGATATAGGCCATCCACGCGCCGAGCAGGCCGAGCAGCATCACGATTGTCGCCGACAGCTTCACCCATACCGGCACTTCGTGCGCCGAATGGTAGAGATGCTCGTTGAACGCAATCGCGCCGCGCCAGAAACGCTCGTTCGAGTCCGGTTCGATGAACCAGCCGTGGAAGACGAAGCCCGCGAGAACCGCGCCGGTCGCAAGCAAGATCAACGGGATCAGCATCGACAGCGGACTCTCGTGCGGATGATAACCGCCGGTGCCGTCTCCATGCGCGTGATCGTGATGGTCGTGCGTGTCGTGCGCATGCGCCGCATGATCGTGATCATGGCCGTGCGCATCATGCACCGCGTGCTGGATATGCTCGGACTGCGCCCAGCGCGGCTTGCCCCAGAAGGTCAGGAACATCAGGCGCCACGAATAGAAGCTGGTCAGCAGTGCGGCGAGCACGCCTACGAAATACGCTCCCGTGCCGCGACCCGACGCATAGGACAGTTCGAGAATCGCATCCTTCGAGTGGAAGCCGGCGAACCCGAACGAATAGGGATTACCGAACACGCCGGGAATGCCGACGCCGGTGATCGCCAGCGTGCCCAGCAACATCACCCAGAAGGTGAGCGGGATCTTCTTCCGGAGACCGCCATAGAACCGCATGTCCTGCTCGTGGTGCATCGCGTGGATCACCGAGCCGGCGCCGAGGAACAGCAAAGCCTTGAAGAAAGCGTGCGTGAACAGATGAAACATCGCCGCGCCGTACGCGCCGCTGCCGGCCGCGAAGAACATGTAGCCGAGCTGCGAGCAGGTCGAATAGGCGATGACCCGCTTGATGTCGTTCTGACACGTACCGATCGTCGCGGCGAAGATGCAGGTTGCCGCGCCGACGAAGACGACGAAGTCGAGCGCGACCTCGCTGGTCTCGAACATCGGCGACAGGCGGCAGACCATGAACACGCCCGCGGTGACCATCGTCGCGGCGTGGATCAGCGCCGACACCGGGGTCGGGCCTTCCATCGCGTCGGGCAACCAGGTGTGGAGCCCCAGCTGCGCCGATTTGCCCATCGCGCCAACGAACAGGCACAGGCACAGCACCGTCATCGTGTCGAAGCGGTAGCCGAGGAAACCGATCGTCGAGCCCGCCATGTGCGGCGCCTGCGCCAGGATCTCCGGGATCGAGACGGTGCCGAACACCAGGAAGGTGCCGAAGATGCCCAGCATGAAGCCGAGATCGCCGACGCGGTTGACGACGAACGCCTTGATCGCCGCGGCATTGGCGCTCGGCTTCTTGAACCAGAATCCGATCAGCAGATAGCTGGCGAGACCGACGCCTTCCCAACCGAAGAACATCTGGACCAGGTTGTTGGCGGTCACCAGCATCAGCATCGCGAAGGTGAACAGCGACAGATAGGCGAAGAACCGCGGCTGGTCGGGATCCTCGTCCATATACCCCCAGGAATAGAGGTGGACGAGCGCCGAGACGCTGGTGATCACCACCAGCATCACCGCGGTCAGCGCGTCGACGCGCAGAGCCCAGGAGACGTCGAGATCGCCCGACTTCATCCAGGTGAAGACCTGGGTCACCGGATAGGGATCGCCGCCGGTCAGATAATGGATGAAGATCGGCCAGCTGAGCGCGCACGACGCGAACAATGCGCCGGTCGTCAGCACCTTGGCCGGCACGTTACCGATCGCGCGATTGCCGAGGCCGGCAATGATCGCGGCCAGCAGCGGCAGGAAGACGATGAGCTGGATCGTGATCACGCGCTCACCCCTTCATCCGGTTGGCATCGTCGACCGCAATGGTCCCGCGCCCGCGGAAATAGATGACCAGAATGGCGAGCCCGATCGCCGCCTCGCCGGCGGCGACGGTCAGCACGAACATCGCGAACACCTGACCGACCAGATCGTGCAGATAGGCCGAGAAAGCGACGAAGTTGAGGTTCACCGCGAGCAGGATCAGCTCGATCGACATCAGCATGATGATCAGATTCTTGCGGTTGGCGATGAGGCCGAGCACGCCCATCCCGAACAGGATGGCGGCGACCACCAGATAATGCGTCAGACCGATCACAATTCCACCCCCTGGCCGACCGGCGGCTGCATGTTGCGCGTCGCGTCCTGCGGGCGGCGCGATACCTGGCGGCTGATCTTCTGGCCCTTGACCCCGCCGCGCGTGCGATGCGTCAGGACGATCGCCCCGATCATCGCGACCAGCAGCACCAGCCCGGCGCCTTCGAACACGAACAGATAATGCGAATAGAGCAGATGCCCGATCGCTTCGATATTGGACATCTTGTCGGGCGTCGGTGCGATCCGTTGGTCGAGCTGCAGCCCGCCCGCGCTCCACGCGCCGACCGCGATGAAGATCTCGCACGCCAGCACCAGGGCGACGAAGGCACCCAGTGCCGCATAGCGCACAAACCCAGCACGGAGCTCGGCGAAATCGATGTCGAGCATCATCACGACGAACAGGAACAGCACCGCGACCGCGCCGACATAGACGATGACCAGCAGCATCGCGATGAACTCGGCGCCGCATAACAGCATCAGGCCCGCCGCGTTGAAGAACGCCAGGATCAGCCACAGCACCGAATGGACCGGGTTGCGCGATGTGATCGTCATGAACCCGGAGGTCAGCACCACGGCCGCGAACAGGTAAAAGGCGATTGCGGCGATCATTACTTCACCGTCGCCCCAGCGAAAGCTGGGGCCTCATGCGATGGCGCGGAGCAAGAACCGCTTGAGATCCCCGCTTGCGCTGGGATGACGGGATTGGGGTGAATCATGGTGCGTCCCACTGTTGCGGCGCGCTTAACGATACGGTGCATCGGCGGCAAGGTTCGCGGCGATCGCGCGCTCCCAGCGGTCGCCATTGTCGAGCAGCTTCGCCTTGTCGTAGATCAGCTCTTCGCGCGTTTCGGTGGCGAATTCGAAATTCGGTCCCTCGACGATGGCATCGACCGGGCAGGCTTCCTGGCACAGGCCGCAATAGATGCACTTGGTCATGTCGATGTCGTAGCGCGTCGTCCGCCTGCTGCCGTCGTCGCGCGGCTCTGCCTCGATCGTGATCGCCAGCGCCGGACAGATCGCCTCGCACAGCTTGCACGCGATGCAGCGCTCCTCGCCATTGGGATAACGGCGCAGCGCATGCTCGCCACGGAAACGCGGCGAGATCGGGTTCTTCTCGAACGGATAATTGATCGTCGCCTTGGGCTTCCACATGTAGCGGAAGGTGAGCGCGTGGGCCTTGATGAATTCCCACAAAGTGAACGACTTGATGATCTGGGCGACGCTCATGATCCAACTCCTACACGCGTCAACATCAGATAGCCCGACACCAGGAACACCCAGAACAGCGACAGTGGCAGGAATATCTTCCAGCCCAGCCGCATCAGCTGGTCGTAACGGTACCTGGGCACCGTCGCCTTCACCCAGCTGAACAGGAAAAAGAACGCCAGGATCTTGATGAACAGCCAGATGATCCCCGGCACCGCGTACATCCAGCCGACGTTGAGCGGCGGCAGATAGCCGCCCCAGAACAGCACGGCGTTGAGCGCGCACATCAGGATGACATTGGCATATTCACCGAGCCAGTAGAGCGCGAAGCTCATCGACGAATATTCGGTCTGATAGCCCGCGACGAGCTCCGATTCCGCTTCGGTCAGGTCGAACGGTGCGCGCTGCGTCTCGGCCAGCGACGAGATGAAGAACACGACCGACATCGGGAACAGCAACGGGTTGATGAAATTGCCGTTGACCCAGCCCCAGGCGAAGCCCTTCTGCGCCTCGACGATCGCGGTCAGGTTGAAGCTGTTCGCCCACAACACCACCGAGATCAGCACGAAGCCGATCGAGACTTCGTAGCTGACCATCTGCGCCGCGGCACGGAGCGCCGAGTAGAAGGGATATTTCGAGTTCGACGCCCAGCCGGCGATGATGATGCCGTAGACGCCAAGGCTCGACGCCGCGAGCACGTAGAGCAGGCCGACATTGATGTTGGCGAGCACCACGCCCGCCTGGAACGGCACCACCGCCCAGACGATCAGAGCGACCGTGAAGGTGATGATCGGCGCGAGCAGGAACAGGCCCTTGTTCGCCGCCGAGGGAATGATCGTTTCCTGCAGGAAGACCTTCAGGCCGTCCGCGAACGATTGCAGCAGGCCGAGCGGGCCGACCACGTTCGGACCGCGGCGCAGCGCCATCGCCGCCCAGATCTTGCGGTCAGCATAGATGATCATCGCCACCGCCAGCATTAGCGGCACCGCGATCACCAGGATGCCGATGATCGTCGAGAGGAACCACGCCCACTCGTAGCTCATCGTCACGTGCCACGACTGCACGCCGAGGAGGTGGAAGTCCTGGAAGAACCTGGTCATTCCGCCGCCTCCGCAAAGGCTTGGCCGTGGAGCAACTCCGACGAGCATCGCTGCATCGTTGGGCTGGCGCGACAGATCGCGTTGGTCAGGTAGAAATCCTTGATCGGATAAGTCACCTCACCCGCGCCCTTGGCGTCAAGCGACGGCGGATTCCAGTCGAAGCTGACGAGACCGGTCCGGCCGAGCGCGGGAGCGTCGAGCGCCATTTGCGCGCGCAATTCCTCGAAATTGTCGAACGGTAGCGTCTGGCCGAGCTTTTCCGACAGCGCCCGCAGGATGGTCCAATCCTCACGCGCATCGCCCGGCGGGAATACCGCCCGCTCGCCGCGCTGCACGCGGCCTTCGAGATTGACATAGGTGCCGGCCTTTTCGGCATAGCTCGCGCCCGGCAGAACGACATCGGCCGCTGCCGCGCCCTTGTCGCCATGATGGCCGATATAGACCTTGAAGCTCTTCGAAAGCTTGGAGAAATCGACCTCGTCCGCGCCGAGCAGGAAGACCAGCTTCGGGTTGGCCGCGACTACATCGGCGATTCCGCCCTTTTGCGCATAGCCGAGCATCAGCCCGCCCATCCGCGCCGCCGAGAAGTGCAGCACGTTGAAACCGTTCCAACCGTCCTTCACCACGCCGAGCTTCTTGGCGAGCGCCAACGCGGCGCCCTGACCGCCCTTGAGCGCTGCGCCGCCGACGATGATCATCGGACGTTGCGCGTCCTTAAAGGCGTCGGCCGCCGCCTTGGGCAGTTTGCCGAGCAGCGACAGGTCGTTGCCCAACCACTCGACCTTGTAGGTCAAATCCATCTCGGGCCCGATCGCGAAGACCTTGGCGCCCTTCTTGATCGCTTTGCGAATGCGCGTGTTCACCAACGGCGCTTCCCAGCGCAGATTGGTGCCAACCAGCAGGATCGCGTCGGCCGTCTCGGCGCCCGCGATCGTCGTGTTGAAATTGACCGCGGCCAGGTTCGACACGTCGTAATCCATGCCCGTCTGGCGGCCTTCGAGCAGCGAGCCGCCCATCGCCTTGATCAAAGCCTTGGCCGCGAACATCGTCTCGCAATCGACCAGATCGCCGGCGATCGCCGCGACGCTCTTGCCGGCCTTCACCGCCGCGATCGCGGCGAATGCCTCGTCCCAGGTCGCCGCGACCAGCTTGCCGTCCCTGCGGACGTACGGCTTGTCGAGCCGCTGGCGGACCAAGCCATCGACCGCGTGGCGAGTCTTGTCGGTCGCCCATTCCTCATTGACGTCGTCATTGACCCGCGGCAGCGCGCGCAGCACCTGACGCCCGCGGCTATCGAGGCGGATGTTGGTGCCGACCGCGTCCATCACGTCGATCGACAGCGTCTTCTTGAGCTCCCACGGCCGCGCCTCGAACGCATAAGGCTTCGACGTCAGCGCGCCGACCGGGCACAAGTCGACGACATTGCCCGACAATTCGCTCGTCACCGCCTGTTCGAGGTACGAGGTGATCTGCATGTCCTCGCCGCGATAGATCGCGCCGATTTCTTCGACTCCGGCGACTTCCTCGGCAAAGCGGATGCAGCGCGTGCACTGGATGCAGCGGGTCATGACCGTCTTGACGATCGGACCCATATACTTCTCGGTCACCGCGCGCTTGTTCTCGGTGTAGCGCGAATTGCCGCGGCCATAAGCGATCGACTGATCCTGCAGATCGCATTCGCCGCCCTGATCGCAGATCGGGCAATCGAGCGGATGGTTGATCAACAGGAATTCCATCACGCCTTCGCGGGCGTTCTTCACCATCGGGGTGTTGGTGAAGATCTCCTGATTGTCGGCAGCGGGAAGCGCACACGACGCCTGGGGCTTGGGCGGCCCCGGCTTCACCTCGACCAGACACATCCGGCAATTGCCGGCGATCGACAGCCGCTCGTGATAACAGAAACGCGGGATTTCCTTGCCGGCCGCCTCGCACGCCTGGAGCACCGTGGCACCGGCGGGGACGTCGACCTCTATCCCGTCTACTTTGACCTTGGGCATTATTCGGCAGCCTCTTGCATGGGCGCAAAATCATCGCCCTGGCGCTCGGCGATGCGGCGCTCGAGTTCGGGGCGGAAGTGGCGGATCAGGCCCTGGATCGGCCATGCCGCAGCGTCGCCCAGCGCGCAGATGGTGTGACCTTCGATCTGCTTGGTGACGTTGAACAGCGTATCGATCTCGCCGATATCGGCATCACCGGTGCGCAGCCGCTCCATCACGCGCCACATCCAGCCGGTGCCTTCGCGGCACGGCGTGCACTGGCCGCAGCTTTCGTGCTTGTAGAAATAGCTGATGCGGCTGATCGCGCGGACAATGTCGGTCGACTTGTCCATGACGATGACCGCCGCGGTGCCGAGCCCCGAGCCGAGCGCCTTGAGCCCGTCGAAGTCCATCGGGCAGTCCATGATCTGCGCCGCCGGCACCAGCGGCACCGACGATCCGCCCGGGATCACCGCGAGGAGATTGTCCCAGCCGCCGCGAATGCCGCCGCAATGTTCCTCGATCAGCTGGCGGAACGGGATCGACATCGCGTCCTCGACCACGCACGGCTTGTTCACGTGGCCGCTGATCTGGAACAGCTTGGTGCCGCGATTATTCTCGGCGCCGAAGCTGGCGAACCATTCGGGACCACGCCGCAGGATGGTCGGCGCGACGGCGATCGATTCGACGTTGTTGACCGTGGTCGGGCAGCCATAGAGGCCGGCACCCGCCGGGAATGGCGGCTTGAGGCGCGGTTGGCCCTTCTTGCCCTCCAGGCTTTCGAGCATCGCGGTCTCTTCGCCGCAGATGTACGCGCCCGCGCCGCGATGGACGAAGACGTCGAAATCATAGCCCGATCCGCAGGCATTCTTGCCGATCAGGCCGGCATCATAGGCCTCGGCGACGGCGGCGAAGAGCGTCTCCGCCTCGCGAATATATTCGCCGCGAATATAGATATACGCGGCACGCGCGCGCATCGCGAAACCGGCGACCAAAGCGCCCTCGATCAGCTTGTGCGGATCGTGGCGGATGATCTCGCGGTCCTTGCACGATCCCGGCTCGGATTCGTCGGCGTTGATCACCAGGAAATTGGGCCGATCGGCGCGCGGTTCCTTGGGCATGAAGCCCCATTTGGTGCCGGTCGGGAACCCTGCCCCGCCGCGCCCGCGCAGGCCCGATGCCTTCATCCGGTCGATGATCGTGTCGGCGCCGATCTCGAGCAGTTTCTTGGTATTGTCCCAATCGCCACGCGCCTGCGCCGCCTTCAGCCCCCAGGGCTGGAAGCCGTACAGATTGGTGAAGATGCGATCCTTATCGGCGAGCATCTATCGCTTCCCCATCGCATTCTGGACGAAATAGAAGATCACCAGCACCGCGCCGACGACCAGGGCGAGCCCGATCAGCGCGAACGCCACGCGCAGCACCAGGCCCAGGATGACGAGCGCGCCAATGATGGCGAAGATCGCGATGATCGGATTGACGTTGCCGCGCATTACCATTGCCCCCGGTAATCGTGGTTCTCGCTGACCATTTCCTTGAGCGTGGTCGGGCCGCCTTCGGGGCAGCTCGCGCGGCGGCCGATCTGCGATCCGACCTGTGGCTGTTCGCCCTTGGCCAGCGCCTCGAGCACCGCGATCGTGCGGTCGTAATCAAGGTCCTCGTAATTGTCGTCGTTGACCTGGACCATCGGCGCGTTGGCGCAGACGCCGAGGCACTCGACCTCGGTCAAGGTGAACAGGCCGTCGGCGGTGGTGTGGCCCTTGGCCAGGCCCTTCGACTTGCACGCGCGCAGCACCTCGTCAGAACCCGCCAGCATGCACGGCGTCGTGCCGCAGACCTGGACGTGATAGCGGCCAACCGGCGCCATGTTGAACATCGTGTAGAAGGTCGCGACCTCGTACACGCGCATGTACGGCACGCCGATCTGCTTGGCGACGAACTCGATCACCGGGACCGGCAGCCAGCCCTGGGTCTGCGTCTCGGCGCCGACCTGACGCTGGGCGAGATCGAGTAACGGCAGCGACGCCGATTGCGCGCGGCCCGGCGGATAACGGCCGATGATTTCCTTTGCCTTGGCGGCGTTCTCCGCCGTCCACGCGAAATCGCCCCAGCGTGCGCGGGTCTCCGCTTCGTCCGGAATTTGAGGTGCGTCAGCCATTGATGGCCCGTTTCCTAAGAAAAAGCCCGAGCATCGCGACGCCCAGCAAAGTCGCAACCGCTGAGGCAATCAGGAGATCGGGGTAAGCTATACTGACGAGTTCCAGCGCAAACAGCGCACTGGTGCTGACGAAGGCTAGCCTTGCCGCGATGTATCGGGGAAGGACGACCTTGGCCCCGCGATAGATGATCGCGCCGACGGCGATCATAAGCACCGGACGGAGTGCGACAGCGATCAAATCGGGCGCCTCCGTCACCGGTCGCACTCCCCGAACACGATGTCGAGCGCGCCCAGGATCGCGGTCGTGTCGGCAAGCATGTGACCCTTCGACATGAAATCCATCGCCTGGAGATGGCTGAACGCGGTCGGGCGGATCTTGCAGCGGTACGGCTTGTTCGATCCGTCGGCGACCAGATACACGCCGAACTCACCCTTGGGGCTTTCGGTCGCGACATAGACGTCCCCGGCGGGCACGCGATAGCCTTCGGTGAACAGCTTGAAGTGATGGATCAGCGCTTCCATCGACTGCTTCATCTCGGCGCGCTTGGGCGGCACCACCTTGCGGTCGTCGCTGGCGATCGGGCCGTTCGGCATCTCATTCAGGCACTGTTTCATGATCCGCGCAGACTGGCGGACCTCTTCGACGCGCACCATGAAGCGGTCGTAGCAGTCGCCGCGCGTGCCGACGGGGACGTCGAACTCCATCTTGGCGTAAGCATCATAAGGCTGCGACTTGCGCAGATCCCAGGGAATGCCCGAACCGCGGATCATCGGGCCGGAGAAGCCCCAGCGCACCGCATCCTCACGGCTGACGACGGCGATATCGACGTTGCGCTGCTTGAAGATGCGATTGTCGGCGACCAGGCTGATCGCATCCTCGAACAAGCGCGGCAGGCGCGTGTCGAGCCAATCGGCGATGTCGGTCAGCAGCTTGAGCGGCACATCCTGATGGACGCCGCCGACGCGGAAATAATTGGAGTGCATCCGCGCACCCGAGGCGCGCTCGAAGAAGTTGAGGCAATCCTCGCGGATCTCGAACAGCCACAGGTTCGGCGTCATCGCGCCGACATCCATCACATGCGACCCCAGGTTCAGCATGTGGTTGGAAATGCGGGTCAATTCCGCGAAGAACACGCGCAGATACTGGGCGCGGATCGGCACTTCGAGATCGAGCAGCTTCTCGGCCGCGAGCACGAAGCTGTGCTCCATGCACAGCGGTGAGCAGTAATCGAGCCGATCGAAATAGGGTAAGGCCTGGGCGTAGGTCTTGTACTCGATGAGCTTTTCGGTGCCGCGATGGAGCAGGCCGATATGGGGATCGACGCGCTCGATGATCTCGCCATCGAGCTCCATCACCAAGCGCAGCACGCCGTGCGCCGCCGGGTGCTGCGGGCCGAAGTTGATCGTGTAATTCTGGATCGTGACGTCGCCGACCGTCGGGTCCTCGGCATCGGTCACGCCCAGCATCTTGTCGAGCGTATCAGCCATTGTTCGGCTCCGGCTTCTTCTTGGCGCGGCTCGGCTTGGCCGGCGCTTCGGCGGTCGACGCATCCGGCTTCACGCGCGGTTTGGCGGCAACCTTGCGGGTCGATAGCGCCTTCGCGGCCTCGGGTGCGGCAGCAACATCCGCGGTCTTGCGAGCGCGCGCTGGCTTGGGCTTTTCAGCCGCGGGCGGCGCGGGCTTGGGGTCCGCGCCATCGGACTTTTCGGCTTTAGCGGGCGACGTAGCCGGTTTGGGACTGGCGCCGGCATCGGGCTTCCCTGCCCCGCTCTGCGCGGTGCTCTCGGTCGTCTTGGGCTGGGCCGGTGGCGGCGCAGGCGGAGCTGGCGGCGGCGCAGCTGCGGCCTTCTCGTCACCCGGCAGGATGTATTCGGCGCCTTCCCACGGGCTCATGAAGTCGAACGTGCGGAAATCCTGCGCCAGCTTGACCGGCTCATAGGCGACGCGCTTGGTCTCTTCCGAATAGCGCAGCTCGACATAGCCGGTCAGCGGGAAGTCCTTGCGCTGCGGATGGCCGACAAAGCCGTAATCGGTCAGAATGCGGCGCAGGTCCGGATTGCCGTCGAACAGCACGCCGTACATGTCGTACACTTCGCGCTCGAGCCAGCCGGCAACCGGCCAGATCCCCGTCACCGACGGCACCGGCTTGATCTCGTCGGTCTGGACATGGACGCGGATGCGGTGGTTGCGCGTCAGCGAGAGCAGGCAATAGACCACCTCGAACCGGTCCGCCCGGTCGGGATAATCGACCCCGGCGATCTCCATCAGCTGCTGGTATTCGAGGCCCGGCGTGTCGCGCAGCAAGGTCATCGTCTCGACCAGGCTGTCGCGGTCGACGGTGAACGAGACTTCGTACGCGGCTTCGAGGCTCGACAGCACGCGGCCGCCGAGCGTCTTCTCGGCCACCTCGATCACGCCGTCATTGGGCGCATAAAGGGGAGCAGCCGACTTCACCGCTCGATCGTCCCCGCGCGGCGGATTTTCCGCTGGAGCTGCATGATACCGTAAAGCAAGGCCTCGGCGGTCGGCGGGCAGCCGGGCACGTAGATATCGACCGGCACGATGCGGTCGCAGCCGCGCACGACGCTGTAGCTGTAATGGTAATAGCCGCCGCCATTGGCGCAGCTGCCCATCGAGATGACGTATTTGGGCTCCGACATCTGGTCGTAGACCTTGCGCAGGGCCGGAGCCATCTTGTTGCACAGCGTGCCGGCCACGATCATCACGTCCGACTGGCGCGGGCTGGCGCGCGGCGCGGCGCCAAACCGTTCGAGGTCGTAGCGCGGCATGTTGACGTGGATCATCTCGACCGCACAGCACGCCAGGCCGAACGTCATCCACCAGAGCGAGCCGGTGCGCGCCCATTGGAACAGCTCTTCGGCGCCGACGACAAGGAAGCCCTTGTCCTGCAGCTCGCCATTGAGGCCGTCGAAGAAACCCTGGTCGGGCGGAATAACCGCCTGGCCGCTGGTCGACATCGGCAGCTCGACTGGTCCCGAATGTCCGATAATCGAAGGGGTCATTCCCAATCCAACGCTCCCTTCTTCCAGGCATAGACGAGGCCAAGCGCGAGTTCGGCGATGAAGATCATCATGCTGATCCACGCGGTCCAGCCGAGCGAGAACACGCTCACTGCCCAGGGGTAAATGAACGCCGCTTCCAGATCGAACACGATGAACAGGATGGCGACGAGATAGAAACGGACGTCGAACTGGCTACGCGGGTCCTCGAACGCGGGAAAGCCGCATTCATACTCGCTGAGCTTCTCCGGATTCGGCTTGTGCGCGCCGGTGAAGCGGGCCGCGATCATCGGCAGGAACACGAACGCGCTGGACAGCGCGAGCGCGACGCCGAGGAACAGCAGGATCGGCAGATATTGTGACAGGTCGACCACTATTGTCTCTCGCAAGTGCGAAACGTTGCGGCGTCTCTAGGACGGCACCTAGAGTCGGGCAAGGCCTCGAACCCGTGAGAATGATTCGCAATTATTCGAGCTGGCGAGAAATCTCAGGCGGCGGCGGCAGCGCTGTCGATAGCGGCGAGCTCGTAACGGTTTCGTCCCGCCATTTTCGCGCGATACAGCGCGGCGTCGGCGGCAATCGTCAGTTCGTGGACCGAGCGGCCGGGCGCCGGATGGATTGCCGCAACCCCCAGACTGATCGTGACCTTTTCCGGTAGCGAGAAACCGGCATCGCTGCTGCACGTCGCGACCATCACGCGGACGCGTTCCGCGATCGAGGCGGCGCCGGCGCGGTCGACGCCGGGCAGGATCAGCATGAATTCCTCGCCGCCATGGCGCGCAGCGAGATCGATCGGTCCGCGAAGACCCGCTTGGAGCATCTCGGCGACCGCCTTCAGGCAGCGATCGCCTTCGCTATGGCCGTGCGCGTCGTTGAAGCGCTTGAAGTGATCGACGTCGATCGCAACGACCGCCAACGGACCGCCGGACCGCAGCCCCCGCTCCCATTCGTCGGCGAGCCGGCTGTCGCGCTGACGCCGATTGGCCAGCCCGGTCAGGGGATCGGTGCGGCTGACGCGTTCGAGCGCATCGCACGCCTGTTCGAGCGCCTTGCCGCGCTCGCCGAGCGATTCGACCAGTGCCTGATTGGCGGCAGCAAGCTTGTGCGCCTGGAGCACCTGGCCGGCGAGCCGGCGGCTGGTGCCCAGCAGCACGATCGTCATCACCGCCGCGGCGCCGGCCAACGGCCAATGGCCGGGCCGGTCACCGAGCAGGAACCCCAGCGCCGCCGCGATCATCACCGGCAGCTCGAACGCGGCATATACCGGCCAATAGGCCACATGCGCGATCGACAGAGTCAGACCGCTGAGCGATACGCAGACCGCGAACATGACCTCATTGTCGGTCCCGGTTGCGGCAATCAGCCCGAGTGCCGCGCCCCAGGCAATCCCCGATGCGCCGGCAAAGGCGACGAGCAAGGCGGCCCAGCGGCGCGGTGGGATATGATTGAACCGATCCGATTTATACGCGGCGGCGCCAATACCCCGCGCGCCGATGATTCCCAGGCTGACGATGACCCAGAGGTCAAGCCAGAGACCTCCGCCCTGTTGCCAGAACATGCCCGCCATCATCACCGATCCGAGCAGATCCATGCCGATCATCGCAAAGGCGATCGAATAGATCGCGTCGATCCTGGCCTTCAGGAACAAATCTTCCCTGGACGTGGATGGAGCCGGCGATCTCATGTGCCACGCATAGCGATGGCATCGTTAAAGCCGCGTTATGGATAGGCACCCTCGCCTGCGCCGCGGCACCCTGTTACCGCGGAAAAGGACCGGAATGGGTATGGAGACCGACACGGTGAAGACAGTTCTTGTCGCAGCTGCGCTGGTCCTGATCGGCGCCACGGCCTCTTCGGCGCCGATCGCCTGGCAGCCACCGCGCGTATCGTCGGATCAGTTCGAGGCCTATGCCGCGTTCGACCCGATCAACGGCGACCTGTGGTTCGTTCGGTCGAAACCCGATTTCACCGGCTGGCGGATCAAGGTCAGCCGATGCGGACGCGACGGTTGGCAGGAACCCATGGATGCACCGATTGCCGGCGATGGCGTCGAGGCCGATCCGATCTTCGCCGATCGCGGCCGCACCTTGTGGTTCATCTCGAACCGATCGACCGACGGCGTCAAGCGATCCGACATGGACATCTGGCGCGTATCGCGCGGCCGCGACGGCCAATGGGGAACGCCCGAGCGCCTGCCCGCCCCGATCAATTCGACCGCGCAGGAATGGTTTCCGCGTTTCGCACCCGACGGCTGGCTCTATTTCGGGTCCGCGCGTCCGGGCGGTCTGGGTAAGACCGATATCTGGCGGGCGCGCCGGGATCGCGGCGGCAAATGGACGATCGAAAATGCCGGCCCCGCGATCAACAGCGCGGCCGACGAATATGAGCCTTTGATTTCGCCCGACGGCAAGACGATGCTGCTCGGTACCGGCGACGGCTATTATGTCAGCAAACGGACGCCCCAGGGATGGTCGGCGCGGACGAAGCTTGGCCCCGAAATCAACCTCAACGGCAGCGAGACGGGGGCGACCTATTCGCCAACCGGCAAATCATGGCTGTTCGGCCGCGACGCGAAGGACGGCAAATCGGGTGAATTCTTCCTGGCGGGAGATCGCGAGGCGAACTGGCCGCCGGCCTGCCCCACCAGGAATTGAGGTCACAATAGCGGCAGCGCCGCTTGTCAGCGCCTCAGCGCAAGGCGCCGGCGACCAGCTTGTGCAATTTGGAATGCAGCACGTCATTGCCGGCCAGGAACTCGTTGCGTTCCATCGGGCGGTCGCCCCCGCGGAAATCGGTGACGAAGCCGCCGGCTTCCTTGACCAGCAACATGCCCGCCGCGACATCCCAGGGCTGCAGATCGGATTCCCAGAAGCCGTCGAACCGGCCCGCCGCGACCCAGGCGAGATCGAGCGCGGCCGAGCCGAGCCGGCGGATGCCGGCGACTTCGGGTGCCACCGCGCCGAAGATGCGGCTCCACTGCGCGAAATTACCGTGGCCCAGGAACGGGATGCCTGTCGCGATCAGCGCGTCGGCAAGATCGCGCCGCGACGAGACGCGCAGCCGCGCATCCTGCAGCCAAGCGCCCTTGCCTTTTTCCGCCCAGAAGCTCTCATCGGTCAGCGGCTGGTAGACCAGGGCGGTCGTGATCTCGCGCTTGCCGTTCGCCATCGGCTCCTCGACCGCGATCGAGATCGCGAAATGCGGGATGCCGTGGAGGAAATTCGTGGTGCCGTCGAGCGGATCGATGATGAAGCGCGGCTTGTTCGGATCGCCAGCGATCTCGCCGCCTTCCTCTGCCAGGATCGACCAGTCAGGCCGCGCCTTGCGCAATTCCTCGACCAATGTCTCCTCGGCGCGCTTGTCGGCCATCGACACGAAATCGGCCGGCCCCTTGCGGCTGACCTGGAGGTGCTGGACCTCGTTGAAGTCGCGGCGCAGGCGCGGCGCTGCCTTGCGCGCGGCGCGCTCGATAACGGTGAAAATGCCGGAATGGGAAGGCAATCTATCGCTCCAAAATCACCCCTCTCCCGCTTGCGGGAGAGGGAGGGGCCCGCCGCCGAAGACGGTGGGAGGGTGAGGGTCTTCTTTCTTTTTCGATGTCTAAACAGAAGAAGAAAGAAGACCCTCACCAGCATCAGGTGAATAGCACCCCGTGCTATTCAGGTCATGCTGGGAGCATGACCGACCTGATGCTCCTCTCCCGCAAGCGGGAGAGGGCTAATTCATTCAGTCCGCTCGACGCACGTACGTCTGCTCGTACACATCGACCACGATCTTCGTGCCGCTCGCAATATGCGGCGGGACCATGATACGGACGCCATTGTCCAGGATCGCCGGCTTGTAACTCGACGAGGCGGTCTGGCCCTTCACCACCGCATCGGCCTCGACGATCGTCGCCTCGATCGTGTCGGGCAGCTGGACACTGATCGGCTCTTCGTCGTGAAGCTCCATCACCACGTCCATGCCGTCCTGCAGGAACGCCGCGGCGTCGCCCAACAGGTCGCGCGGCAGCGTGGTCTGCTCGTAGGTTTCCTTGTCCATGAACGTCAGCGTGTCGCCGTCGGCGAACAGGAACTGGAAGTCCTTGGTGTCGAGGCGGACGCGCTCGACCGTTTCTGCCGAACGGAAGCGGACGTTGTTCTTGCGGCCGTCGCGCAGGTTCTTCAGCTCGACCTGCATGTACGCACCGCCCTTGCCGGGCTGGGTGTGCTGAATCTTGACGGCGCGCCAGATGCCGCCTTCATATTCGATGATATTGCCGGGACGAATGTCCACGCCGCTGATCTTCATGCGATGTACCTGCTGGAAAGAGCGAAACCGCGCCTTTAGCTAGCCGGCCCCGATCCGGCAAGCGCCGCGCCGAATGCAAGCACCGCTTCCGCCTCGTCGCCGCCCCATACGGCGCTCGAAACCGCGATGAAATCGGCGCCTGCCGCCACCAGCGGCGCGGCATTCGCAGGCGTGATCCCGCCGATCGCGACGCAGGGCAATTCGAACAGCGCCGACCACCAGCTCAGGATGACCGGCTCGGGACGATGCTTCACGTCCTTGGTCGTGGTCGGATAGAAAGCACCGAACGCGACATAGTCCGCGCCCGCGTCCCCCGCTTCCATCGCCAGGTGTCGGCTGTCATGGCACGTCACGCCAATTTGCACATCCGGACCCAGCACCGACCGTGCCTCCCGCGGATCGCCGTCCTCCTGGCCGAGATGGACGCCATCGGCACCAAGCCTTTTCGCCAGCGAGACGCTGTCATTGACGATGAAGGCGACCTCGCGATCGGCGCAGATGCGCTGCAGCGGCTCCGCCAGCCGCGCAGCCTCGTGCTGGTCAACCTGCTTCACCCGAAACTGAAACGCCGCCACCGGCCCGGCGTCGAGCGCGCGCGCCAGGCGATCCGGAAAGGCACCGCCGACATCGAGCGGCGAGATCAGATAGAGCTGACAAGGCGGCCGCCGCACGTCGCGTTTGAACGAGGCGGCGAAATTTGGGTCGAGGGGGCCGAGCGGGTCTTCAGTGTCCATCCGCCGCCCCTAGGACGAGTGCGTCTTACCGGCAACATTCCCCTTCTCCCCTTGTGGGCGCATCAGGTAAACAGCGCCCCGCGCTGTTGAGGTCATGCCAGGGCACGACCGACCTGATGCGCCCACAAGGGGAGAGGGAATAAGGATCAATCCACAACCGCGATCAGGAATCCGTCCCATTTCTTGACCCCAACCGTCTGCACCGCGGTCGCCGTCAGCCGCTTCTCCGCTCCGACTGCGTCGAACAGCGCTCGCGTCCCCCGAATCCGCTCGTCTCCGCTCGCCGCGTCCAACACTCCGCCCTCGCGGATCACGTTGTCGACGACGATCGTCGTTCCCGGCCGAGACATTGCGAGCGCGGCGCGGACATAGGCGGGGTTGTTCTGTTTGTCGGCATCGATGAACACGAAGTCGAACGGGCCTTCGTTCACAGCGATCATCGCCCGAAGCGAGTCGAGCGCCGGACCGGTGCGAATATCGACGCGACCACCCAGCCCGGCTTTTGCAACGTTGCTGCGCGCGACATCGGCATGATGCGGATCGATCTCCAGCGAGATCAGCTTGCCGTCCGCGGGCAACGCGCGGGCCAGTTCGATCGTCGAATAACCGCCGAGCGTGCCGATTTCGAGAATGCGCCGCGCGCCCGTCATCCGGGCGAACAGATGAAGCATCCGCCCCTGCGCGGGTGACACGTCGATGTCGGGCAGCCCACCGGCAGCGTTGGCAGCAAGCGCGCCCAACAGCGCCGGATCGTCGCCGAGCAGGCGATCGGCGATATAGGTGTCGACCGCGCTCCAGCCCGGATTTTGCTCTCCGACTCGCTCGACCATGGCAATCCTCTCGACTGAGGCGGCGCTTGCCGCGCAGCGCCCTCTTCCTCCTCCGCCTCGCTGCGTCAACGCGACAACAGTGAAGTCATGACTTGACTAATTATCGCCAGAGAGATATTGAAGCCACTACTTCACTAAAGGAGCGAGTTATGCCGGATGGACACGTCACGCACGCCACCTTCACTGTCGAGCGCAGCTACAAGGCAGGCCCCGTCAAGGTATTCGAGGCGCTCAGCGACCCCGCCATCAAGCGCCAATGGTATGCGGCGAACGATCAAACCGAACTCGTCGCCTTCGAAAGTGATTTCCGCCCCGGCGGCGCGCAACATCTCGGCTATAGGTTTGGGGACACCAGCCCTTTTCCCGGCGTGTCGCTGACCGACGACGGCATCTTCCAGGCGATCGTTCCCGGCAGCCGGATCGTCACCACCAGCATGATGGCGATCGGCGGCGCGCCGATGTCGGTGTCACTGACGACGTTCGAGCTCCTTCCCAACGGCGAGGGCACCGATCTGCTCTGCACCAATCAGGTCGCTTTCTTCGAAAATGCCGATGGGCCGGTGATGCGCGAGCATGGCTGGCGCGTGCTGCTCGACAAATTGGGCGAGGTGATCGAAGGCTGAGCGGGTGACGCCCGATCTCGACCGACTGTTCCAGGCACTGGGGGACCCGACGCGGCGCGCGATCGTCGATCGCCTCGCCGAAGGCCCCACGTCGGTCTCACGGCTTGCAGAACCGCTGGGCGTCACGGTGACCGCGATTGCCCAGCACCTGCAGGTGCTCGAGCAATGCGGGGTGGTGCGCACCGAAAAAGTCGGGCGCGTGCGGACGGCGTCGCTGGTGCCCGATGGTCTGACGCCGGTCGAACGCTGGGCGCGAGACCGGCGGTCGATGCTGGAAAAACGGCTCGATCGTCTTGCCGAGATTCTCGGCGAGGAAGATCAGGCTGGGACTTTGTCGACCGATGCGTCGTAGATCTCGTCGATCGCCTCGGCCAACGCGCGGTCGAATTCCTCGTCGCTCATCTGGTGGCGCAAATCCTCGAGCAGGGCGCGGCTGAAGCTCGCGATAATGCCCTGGTTCTTCGCCAGTTCGGCGCAGGCCTCGGTGCGGTTGAACCCGCCCGACAGCGCGACGACATGGAGCACGCGCGGATGCTCGACCAGCGGCAGGAACAGCCCCGGCTTGGCCGGAAGCGACAGTTTGAGCATCACCTTGTCGTCGCCCGGCATCGCGTCGAGTGCCTTGAGGATCTCGTCGAGCAGGATCGCATCGGCCTCGGCACGTTCCGGGCTCTTGATGTTCACTTCGGGCTCGATGATCGGCATCAGTCCATGGCTCAGCACTTGCCGCGCGATCTCGAATTGCTGCGCGACGATCGCGGCGACGCCCTCGCGGTTGGCAAGATTGACGACCGACCGCTCCTTTGTGCCGAACATGCCGAGTCCGTGCGCGCGATCGAGCAAGGCGTCGAGACCGGGCATCGGCTTCATCAGCTGGACGCCATTGGCCTCGGCCTCCAGCCCCTTGTCGATCTTGATGAAGGGCACGACGCCGATATCGTGGAGCGCGTGCGGCACCGGCTTACCATCGGCCTGGCCATCCATCGTGCGCTCGAACAGGATCGCCGCGATCACCTTGCCGCTGGCAAAGGCCGGCGCGGTGATGATCCGCACGCGCATCTGATGGATCAGGCCGAACATCTCTTCGTCGCTCGACCATGCGCCTTCTTCGATGCCATAGCCTTTGAGCGCCTTCGGGGTCGACCCGCCGCTCTGGTCGAGCGCGGCGATAAAGCCGTGTCCGGCGGCGATCTTGGCGGTCATTTCGGCTGTCTGCATGGTCGTTTCCCGTCTGTGCATACGTATGTGAAGCGGCTGTTAGACAGCGCCCGGCGGGTCCGCAATGGGGCCGCGATCCGTGTAACCGGTTAGAGTGACCGCGGTGGACGAGCAGATAAGCCGATCGACGCTGCGTTATCGCCGGACAGGCAAACGGGGAGAGGCGTTACCGCCCCTCCCCGCCCGTCGTCACGTCTTCGGCTTGAGGTGGACGAGGCGGTCGAGCACCGCGTCCAACCCTTCGCCGGACGACGCCATCACGTCGATCCGACCGATCTTCTCGGTGATCCGCTCGAGGGTTTCGAGCTCCTTCAGCCGCATCAGCGTGGGGTTGTCCTCCATCAGCTTCGCGGTGTTGAGCAGCGACCGCGTCGCCGCGGTCTCCTCGCGCCGGCGGATCAGGTTCGCCTGCGCGACCTTTTCCGCTTCGACCACCTTGTTGATCAGCTCGCGCATCTCGCCCGGCAGGATCACGTCCTTGACCCCGAGCTCGGTCACCCGAACCCCGATGTCGCCGAGCTCGCGCCGGACATGCTCGACGATCTGCTCGTCGACCGACACGCGGTCGTTGAGCACTTCGTCCAGCGTCCGCCCGCCCACGGCCTCACGGACCGCGAACTGGACGAGCTTGTAGACGTGCGCCTCGTAATCCGGAACGCTCAGCGCCGCCCGCTGCACGTCGGTCACCTGCACGAAGCTGGTGAGCGTGACGCGGAGCGAGATGCGGTCGCGGGTCAGGATCTCCTGCGCGGTGATCTCTACCGGCACCGGCCGAGTATCGAACGTCCGCGCGGACACCTTGCGCCCAACCTGCCAATAGCCGTGACGGCCGGGGCCCAGCGTCTCGACGAGCTCGCCGTCGAAGAACACCAGCCCCGCGCTCGCCTCGGGCACGGTCACCGTCGAGATCGCCGGTCCCGTGCCGATCACCGCCGCGTTCTCGAACGCGACGAGTTCGGCCTTGGTCAATTGGGGACGGGCATCGACGTCGAACGTCTCGACCGTGACGTCCTGCAACACCGCCCAGACCATCGCAACCTTGCCCGGAAGCACGATTTGGGCCGCCCGGCCATCGGCGCGGACGACCGCGACCTGGCCTTCGCCCGGCCGCACGACCACGAAATTCTCGGCCGCGAGCGCCGGGTGCAGCTTCTCGATGATCGGGCCCCAGGGCGACGTGAATACGCCCTCGGCGCTGACGATCTCGACGCGCATCCGGTTGCCCCAATCCCACAGGCCATGACGCCCGGAATCGAGGATACTGATAAGGCGGCCATCCTTGACGAGGAGACCGCGCTGGTTTTCGGCAATGGTGACAATCTTCCGCATCGCCGGGTCCTCCTCTTCTCTCCGTCCAGGTCCCATCACCCAGGCGGGGCGGCGCGGTTAGGCGCGGATCGTTTCGGAGGCAAGACAAATATTCCCGCGGTGCGGCATATGTAGAAATCTTTATATAAAGCGCGATGCATGAGGCGCGGAAAAGCTATGAAATTCGACCTATCAATAGATCGTCATCCAGATCTTGAGCCGCGGTTGACCTATCCATCAGCGATACTGCGCGCAGCGCATTGGAAGCCGGACCGATCCGGCGTGACGAAAGAAGAAATTGGAGAAAGGTCGGCCGGGGGGTGTTCACCGAATCACGCGGCGGTCCGGCGATTAAGGCAGCGCGCCCGGACGACTGACCGCCCCCGCGGACGAGCGGGCCGTGGCCCGATCCCGGTGGGAGCGGCGCCTCGCCGGGCGCCTCTGCCGGTATCCTCGCCGGCGCAAAGCCGGGAACCGGTTGGCGTTCGGGTCGCTCGAGCCGAAGCCGTCGCTCACCTTTCGCCTGAACACCCCGCCGGCCTTCCATCATGGAAAGCCTTTTCAAGGGCTTGGGTCTTGGAACGGGAGTCGAACCCGCTACCGACAGATTAACAATCTGTTGCTCTACCAATGAGCTATCCAAGTCGTCTGGTTGCTAGCCAGAGCCACCTTTGCAGGGTGGTGTCGACACCATGGAACACGGGTTGGCAAAGCCGACCGCGCCCGCCGGGTCTCACGAGCCCGAGCGAAATGGCGAAAACGGCGGCGCGGATAATCGGTCCAAAACGGAATGTACAGTCCATTGACGCGCGCTAGGCCACGCGGCTAGCTGTGGGCACGGGGTTTATGGGGGGAAATCATGCCTGCGATCAGCCGGTTGATCCGCGGAATATCGATCGCGCTCGCGCTTGCGGCCGGAACCGCAGCCCCGCTGGGTGCCCACAACGAGAAGGTCGTCCTCGGCCAGCCGGCGCCCGATTTCACGCTCACCTTGATTGACGGGACCAAGATCACTCGCGATGAATTGCGCGGGCAGGTCGTGATCCTCAATTTCTGGGCGACTTGGTGCGTGCCGTGCCGGGCCGAGTTGCCGACCCTCGATTCCTATTACGTCCAGCGCAAGGACGTGGGATTGCGCGTCTTCGCGGTAACGACCGAAGACTCGCTGCAACCTTATCAGCTCAAGAAGCTCTTCCAGGTCATGCACATTTCGCCGGTCAGGAAGATCAAGGGCCCGTATGACACGATCGGCAATGCCGTGCCGACCAACATCATCATCGGCCGCGACGGGCGTGTCCGTTATGCCAAAGCAGCGGCATTCGATCTCGACGGTCTGAATGCAGTCCTCGTGCCGCTGCTCCGCGAGCCGGCGCCCGCGAGCTGATGGCGCCTATCCGACTCATTTGCGCGCTGAGCGCTGGTGTGGCGCTGAGTATGCCGGCAGTTGCGGGCGCGCCCGGATTACCGGGGCAGATGACGCTGACCGGCGGCCAGCGGATGACGCTCGGCGATTTGCGCGGTCGCGTGGTGGTGATCAATTATTGGGCGAGCTGGTGCGTGCCATGCCGGACCGAGATCCCGTTGCTCGCCCGCTATTACCGCCAGCATCTGTCGCAGGGACTGGTCGTGATCGGCATATCGGTCGATCCCGGCGCCAATGGCAAGGGTCAGGCGACGGCAACCTCGATCCCCTATCCCCAGGCGACCTTGGTCGCGGGCGCAGACATCGCGCTTTCGGCAGTACCGATGAGCTACGTGATCGATCGCCACGGCCGCGTCCGTTATGTAAAGGCCGCTGCCTTCAGCGCGAAGAGTCTTGACGCGGTCGTCCGTCCGCTACTTGCCGAACGTTAAGAGCTAAGCGCCTTAACTCCTGGAAGTTCCTTGCCTTCCATCCATTCGAGGAAGGCGCCGCCTGCGGTCGACACGAACGTCATATCATCAGCCACGCCGGCCTGATTGAGCGCCGCGACGGTGTCGCCGCCGCCGGCGACAGACACCAGGGAGCCTTCGCGGGTCAGCGCCGCGACCGTCCTGGCCAACGTCATCGTCGCCACGTCGAACGGCGGCGTTTCGAACGCGCCGAGCGGGCCGTTCCACACCAAAGTGCGGCAATTCTTGAGCACATCGCCTAGCGCCTCGGTCGCGGCCGGGCCGATGTCGAGGATCATCTCGTCGCTCGCGACTTCATGGACGTTGACCGTGCGCGTTGCGGGGTTCGGCCTGAACTCCTTCGCCACGACCACATCATAAGGCAGATGGATGGTGCAGCCGGCCGCCTCGGCCGCCTCGAAAATCTCGTCCGCCGTTCCGGTCAGATCATGCTCGGCCAGACTCTTGCCGACATCGACGCCGCGCGCGGCGAGGAAAGTATTGGCCATGCCGCCACCGATGATCAGGTGATCGACCCGGGTGACGAGATGCTTGAGCACGTCGAGCTTGCTCGACACCTTGGCACCACCCACGACAGCGGCAACGGGATGTTCGGGATCGCCCAGCGCCTTGTCGAGCGCGTCGAGTTCGGCTTCCATCTGCCGTCCTGCGAAGGACGGCAGCCGGTGCGCCAGTCCTTCGGTCGAGGCATGCGCGCGATGGGCGGCCGAGAAGGCGTCGTTGACATAGAGGTCGCCGAGCGCCGCCAGCCGCTCAATCGTCTCAGGCGCGTTCTTCTCCTCGCCCGGATCGAAGCGGGTGTTCTCGAGGATGGCGACGTCGCCGTCCTTCAACGTCGCGATCGCGTCGGCCGCGCCCTCATCGTCGATGAACCGCACCGGGCGGCCGAGCACCTGCTCGAACGGGCGGGTGACGAGCGCCAGGCTCATCTCGGGATTGCGCTGACCTTTGGGCCGCCCGAAATGCGCCAGAATCAGTACCTTGGCGCCCCTATCGGCAAGTTCGGCGACGGTCGGCACCGCGGCGCGCAGCCGGGTGTCGTCGGTGACCTGGCCGTTGGCCATCGGCACGTTGAGGTCCTCGCGGACCAGCACGCGCTTGCCCGCGATGTCGCCCATATCATCGAGCGTCTTGAAGTTGCGCGCCATTTACACCCTCCGTCACCCCAGCGAAGGCTGGGGTCTCTGGCCGTATTTCCTACCACGAGATGCCAGCTTTCGCTGGCATGACGCTGATTTCTCAGATCAACGCGGCCATCGCCTTCGCGGTGTCGACCATGCGGTTGGAGAAACCCCATTCATTGTCATACCAGCTCAGGACACGAACCAGCTTGCCTTCGAGCACCGCGGTTTCGAGGCTGTCGACGGTCGACGAAGCGGGCGAACCCATCAGGTCGATCGAGACCAGCGGCTCGTCGGTATAATCGAGCACGCCCTTGAGCTTGCCTTGCGACGCAGCCTTGAGCGCTGCGTTGATCTCTTCCTTCGTCACGTCACGCTTCGGCGTGAAGGTCAGATCGATCAGCGACACGTCGGGAACCGGCACGCGGATCGCCGAGCCATCGAGCTTGCCCTTGAGCTCGGGCAGCACCTCGGCGACCGCGCGCGCGGCACCGGTGGTGGTCGGGATCATCGACATCGCCGCCGCCCGCGCGCGGCGCAGATCGGAATGGATCTGATCGAGAATCTTCTGATCGTTGGTATAAGCATGGACCGTGGTCATCAGGCCCCGTTCGATGCCGAATTCGTCGTTCAACACCTTGGCGACCGGCGCCAGGCAATTGGTCGTGCACGAGGCGTTCGAGACGATATTGTGGTCGGCGGTCAGCTTGTCGTGGTTGACGCCGTAGACGACGGTAAGATCGACATTCTTGCCCGGGGCCGAGATCAGCACTTTCTTGGCGCCGGCATCGATATGCTTCTGGCAAGCGTCGCGGTCGGTGAAGAAGCCGGTGCATTCGAGCACCAGGTCGACGCCCAATTCCTTGTGCGGCAGATTGGCGGGATCGCGTTCGGCGGTCACGCGGATATGCTTGCCGTCGATCACCATGTCCTGTCCTTCGGCATGGACCTCGCCTGGCCATTTGCCGTGGACCGAGTCGCGCTTGAACAGCCAGGCATTGGCCTTGGCATCGCCGAGATCGTTGATCGCCACCAGATCGAGACCAGTATCGCCCTGCGCGAGCATCGCGCGCGCTACCAGACGGCCAATTCGTCCGAATCCGTTGATCGCAACCTTCACCGCCATGTTGTTTCGCTCCTTGAGCTGCTGATGCCGGCACGCGCGAAATGGGGCCGGTCGGTCGCGGCTGCCTTTGGGGATGCCGACGCGGCGCGTCAACCATTAGCGCTGCGTATTTGCTCCCGTAACGGCCGCAACGGAGCCGATCGCGACGCCGTCGTCCAAGGCCTTGGGACGCCGCGGGCGGCGAGTCCGAGCCCTTTGCGCGGCAAAACGATCTTGTCGCGCCCCCTTGCCGTGCTATCTCCCCCCGATGGCAGACGCTTCCCCGACCGATCGGATCGACGCCGCGCTCGCCCGAATCGAACGCGCCGTCGCGGCGCGCGACAGGAGCGCGCAGGACCTGAAGACACGACACGAATCGCTGCGCGCGCGCGTCGGCGAAGCGATCGCCGCGCTTGATGCGCTGGGGGCGCGGAATGGCTGAGGTCACGCTGACGATCGGTGATCGCCGTCACAATGTCGCTTGCCGCGACGGAGAGGAAGCCCAGCTTCGCCGGTTGGGAGAAATGCTTGACCAGCGCTGGGCGATGGCCAACCGCGCGTCGGGCGGTCTCAATGCCGAACGCACCATGCTGCTGATTGCGCTGATGCTCGCCGACAATCTCGATCAGGCGGAAAACCGTCCCTCGGCGGACGGCGGCCCGAGTCCCGCTTTTCTCAACCGCCTCGCCGATCGTTTGGAAGCGCTTGCCGAGACCCTTGAGAAACCGGCACCGAGCGCCTAGATTCATGGTCGGCGGGTACTGCCCGATACGAGCCTTTATTATCCCTGAGGCTATTCATCATCCAAGGGGGCTGTCCCTGCCCGGACCCTGGTCCGACGTATATGGTCCCCACCTGACGTACCGTGCGTCAGAGGATAACCCGGCAAACGGTCTACGGTGGTCCCGCCACTCCACCGAAACATGATGATCGACGGCAAACAGGCATTGCGCGCACGCCTCCGCGCCGCGCGCGACGCCTTTGTCGCGGGCAAGCCCTTGCCGATCGCGGTGCCCGACGCCTTCCGCGCCCGGCTCGACCGCGGCCTGACCGTCACTTCCTATGTCCCGATCGGCAGCGAAGCCGACCCCGCGCCGCTCGCACGCGCGGCGGTGGCGGCGGGATGCGTGCTTGCCCTCCCCCATGTCACGGTGCGCGGCGAACCGATGCGCTTCCTCGCCTGGGAGACGGAAGCGGCACTCGAAGCCGGCCCGTTCGGCCTCAGCCAGCCCTCAGCGCTCGCCGCCGAATTGCGCCCCGACATCATCCTGACCCCGATGCTCGCGTTCGATGTGAAGCTCGATCGACTGGGCCAGGGAGCAGGCTATTATGACGGCGCCTTTGCGCGCTTCCCCGACGCCTGGCGCGTCGGTGTCGCCTGGAGCGTCCAGCAGGTCGAGGACTTGCCGGTCGATCCCTGGGATATGGCGCTCCACGCCGTCGTTACCGAACAAGGATGGATTACACGATGAACCCGCCGCCGACACCGCGCTGGCAAAAGCCGGTGGGCATGCTCGCCATCCTCGCGCTGATCGCGATCTGGTGCATCGGGGTGGTCAGTCTGTCGCCCTGGGTCGGACGCTGGCCGGCACTGGCGCAATTGCTGTTCTACGTCGTGACCGGAATCGTCTGGCTCTGGCTGCTGCCGATGCGCCGCATGTTGCGCTGGATGGAAACGGGGCGCTGGAAGCAGCGCTGAGTTCACGCTATATCAGCGCCATGAACGCCGAGCGCGATCTGTTTGAAATGAGCCCCGAGGCTGAGGCGGCGGCTGACGCGAAGGCGCTGGCCGATATCGCCGCGGGCAAGGGTGTTCCGCACGAAAAGGTCGTCGCCTGGCTCAAGACCTGGGGTACGCCCCAAGAGGGACCGCCCCCCGCCGAATGGTTCGAGTAATCTGGCTCGAGGATGCGATCATCTCGATCGAGGCGATCCGTGGATATCTTCGCCAGTTCAATCCGGAGGCCGCTGATCGGTTCGTTCAGCGACTGATCGATGCGGGCAACAGTCTTGCCGACTTCCCAAATCGCGGACGTCTTTCCGAAGATGGCTTTCGCGAGCTGGTTTCCGTCCCGCCCTACCTACTGCGCTATTGGGTAGCGGACGACGCGGTCTACGTTGCGCGCATCAAGCATGGACGGCAGCAGCGCTGAGCCATTTCGCTTTACCGAAAATGGCGCGAGTGACGGGGCTCGAACCCGCGACCTCCGGCGTGACAGGCCGGCGCTCTAACCAACTGAGCTACACCCGCTTGGAAGCGTGAGGCGCGGCCACTAAGCGAGCCGCCTCCCCCTGTCAACAGCGGTCAAATCAGTTTTGTCGCACGCCCCAGCGGCCGCGCTTGCGCTCGCTGACCAAGGTGCCGTGTTCGAACAGGAAACCGGCTATGTCGGGCTTGCCCGCCGCTCCAATGACGGTCTGCATGATGATCAGCAGCGGCACAGCGAGCAACGCGCCTGGCGTTCCCCACACCCAGCTCCAGAAACTCAGCGAGATCAGGATCAGCACGGGACTGATCGTCAGGCGATGGCCGACGATGAACGGCGTCACCGCATTGGCCTCGAGCAAGTGACAGCCGATCATGATCCCGGCGGGCATCAGCGCGATCCAGATATCGGGAAAGGTCATCAGCCCCCCGACAGCGAGCAGCAAGGCGGCGACGATCGGCCCGAAATAGGGAATATAATTGAGCAAGGTGACGATGCCGCCCCACATCAGCGGATAAGGCATGCCGATCAGCCACAAGGCGCCCGACACGATCAGCCCGAGCACGATATTGATCGCGGTGATCGTGCCCAGGTAAGCCGAAACGTCGTCGACCACGTCCTGGATCACCCGCGCCGTCGCCATTGCGCCGCCGAAGCTCGAGCGGCTGGTGATCGTCCGGCGCCGCGTCCGCGTCCATCCGGCCAGGAAGAAGAACACCACCAGCACGCCGAAGAAGATTTGCACCAACGCCGTCGGCGCGGACGTGGCGATGAGGTCGAGCAGCGAGCTCGGCGGCGATACCGGCGTCGCGGTCCGCACCTTGGGAATGGTGGCGATATGCGCCGCCGCCTTGTTGATGTATTTTTCGAGGCTGGCGTAGAGATCGAGCACCGGCGCCAGATTGGCCTGAATGCGATCGATCCGCTCGGGCAAGCGGCGGAAGAATTCGATTGCCGGAACGACGATCGCGGCCAGCGCCACATTCGCCGCGGCCAGGAACGTCACCACGCAGATCAGCGCAGCGAGCCACGAGGGCAACCGCCGCCGCTCGAGCCATTCGAGCACCGGAATGAGCGCGATTGAGATGACCAGGGCGATCGTGATCGGCAGGAAGAATTCGGCGCCGGCCTTGAGCGCGAACGGCAAGCCGATCACCAGCCCGACGCCGGCTATCAGCGTCAGCGCGGCCAGCAGGCGATCGCGCCGCGGATCGATCACCGGCGGCGGGTCGTCCTCGGCCGATGGCGGCAACGGCGGGCCGTCGGGCACGGAAGGCGCGACCGCCGCAGCGCCGCCCATCATTGCCGCCAGATTTGTTTCCGTTCCGCTCTCACCGCTCATCATCTCGCTTCCGTAGCGCCATTGGCGGGCAAAGTAATCCCGGCTAGCGTCAGCCGATGGGCGACAAGCTACTGGTCATCGACGAAGGCACCACTTCCACCCGGGCGATGCTGTTCGCGCCCGACGGCCAATGCCTGGGCAGCGAATCGGCCGCGCTGACCCAGCACTATCCCTCCCCCGGCCTGGTCGAGCACGATGCCGCCGAGATCTGGGATCGAACCTTCGCTTGTGCGCGGAAGATGGTCGAGCTGGCCGGCGGGGCCGAGGCGGTCGCCGCGATCGGCATCACCAACCAGCGCGAGACGGTGGTGTTCTGGGACAAACAGACCGGCGAGCCGCTCGCGCCCGCTATCGTCTGGCAGGATCGCCGCACGGCGGCCTGGTGCCGCGAACTCAAGGAGGCCGGGCACGAGCCGACCGTCCAGGCCCGCACCGGGCTGTTGCTCGACCCCTATTTCTCGGGATCCAAGATCGGCTGGGCAATGGCCAATTGGCCGCAGCTCAAGGCAGCGGGTGACCGGCTGGCGGTCGGCACGATCGATTCGTGGCTGGTATGGAAATTGACCGCGAGCGGCAATCGCGGCGGACTGCACATCACCGACGCGACCAACGCCAGCCGCACCGCGCTGATGGCGATCGGCAGCGGACATTGGGACGACGGACTGATCGAGCTGTTCGCAGCACCGCGCAAGGCGCTTCCCGAGATCGTGGATTGCGCGGGCGATTATGGCAGCACGACCTTGTTCGGCGCGCCGATTCCGATCTGCGGCATGGCTGGCGATCAGCAAGCGGCAACGATCGGCCAAGCGTGTCTGACGCCCGGCGACACCAAGGCGACGTTCGGCACCGGCGCGTTCGTGCTGACGCAATATGGCGCGCATCAGCCGACCTCGAAGAACCGCCTCCTCGCGACCGTGGCGTGGCAACTCGGCGGCCGCCGCGCTTATGCGCTCGAAGGATCGGTGTTCGTCGCCGGCAGCCTGGTCCAGTGGCTGCGCGATTCGCTCAAACTGATCGCGACGGCGGACGAAACCGAGGGTCTGGTGCGTTCGGTCGAGGACAATGCCGGGGTCTATCTGGTCCCCGCGTTATCGGGCCTGGGCGCGCCATGGTGGGAAGCCGAAGCGCGCGGCTGCATTTCGGGCCTCAGCTTTACCGCGACCCGGGCGCATATCGTCCGCGCCGCGCTGGAGGCGATGGCGCACCAGGCGAACGACCTCAAGACCGCCTTTGCGGCCGACGGCGCCGACTGGAAGACGCTGAGGGTCGATGGCGGCATGGTGGCCAATGACTGGATAGCCCAGGATCTCGCCGACATGCTCGCGGTTGAAGTGGAACGGCCCGTCTTCGCCGAGACAACCGCGCTCGGTGCCGCCATGCTGGCCGGAGTCGGTATCGGGCTGTTCAAGGACCTGACGGCCGCATCCGCCATGCGGGGCAGCCTCGACGCTTTTCATTCCAACCTGTCAGCTGACGCTCGCCAGACCCGGCTCGACGGATGGGCGACGGCAGTCAAATCGGTGATCGCCACCGCGCACTGACCGCCACGCTCGGCACGCCCGGCACGCCCGGCACGCCCGGCACGCCCGGCACGCCCGGCACGCCCGGCACGCCGTCATGGTGTCCGAATATGGTTGTCGAAATAGAGGTAATCGGACTGGAATTCGCCGGTCGAGGCGAGGCGGTCGAAGTCCAGCATCGTGACGATGCGATCGGATACCTCGACCATGCCAGCCTCGCGCAGCACGCGCAGCGTGCGATTGACGTGGACCGAGGTCAGTCCGCATGCCTCGCCCAGATCCTGTTGGGTCAGTGGCCAGTCGAAGGCGTTATCCTTGACCAGGCCGACCGCATCGAGCCGCTTATAGGTTTCGCACAACATGTGCGCGACGCGCCCCACCGCGTCGAGCCGGCCCAGCCGGAAAATCCATTCGCGATGCATCGCGGCATCGAGCAGGGTCGAGAACCACAGCACGCGGCCGAGATGCGGCAATCGCTCGATGATCTGCGTCAGCTTGTCATGCGGCGCATAGGCGACGGTGCATTCGCTCAAGGTCGCGATGTCATGGTCGAGCCGTTGCAGCGGATAACCGTGGAGATCGACGAAATCGCCCGGCGTCTGAATGCTGACGAGCTGCCGGTGGCCGTCAGACCCGTCCATATAGCGGCACATGAAGCCCGAGATGAGGAAGGTCGACCGCGTGACGACATCGCCGCGACTGGTCACCACCTTGCGTCGCGGCAGCGTCACCGGCGCGGTCAGGACGCTCTCGATCGCCTCCTTTTCGTCATCACTCAACTCGCGGCGACGGCGGCCGCGCAGGAAATTGTCGGTCAGCATGATCGTTTTTCGAACCCCTTCGTTTGCGTAACGATCGTGTCCGCTGCTTGGTTTCGTCGCCGGGAAACGCCATAGAAACGAGATGAAGACGATTGGCCTGATCGGCGGCATGAGCTGGGAGAGCTCGGCGCAATATTATGCGATCATCAATCGCGCGGTGCGCGAGCGTCTCGGGGGTTCGCATTCGGCCGAGACGTTGCTTTACTCGGTCGACTTCGGCGAAATCGAACGACTTCAGCATGATGGCGACTGGTCTTCGCTCACGGCGCGAATGGTGGACGCGGCGAGCCGCCTGGAAGCGGGTGGCGCGGATTTCGTCCTGATCTGCAGCAATACGATGCATTTGATGGCGGACGACGTCGCCGCGGCGATTGGCGTGCCGCTGCTCCACGTGGTCGATCCCACCGCGACGGCGATCGCCCAGGCTGGCCTGACGCGAGTCGGGTTGCTCGGCACCGCCTTCACGATGGAAAAAGCCTTTTACCGCGATCGGCTCGCAGCGGCCGGGCTCGATATATTGATTCCCGACGCCGCCGATCGGCGCGAGGTTCATCGCGTGATCTATGAGGAATTGGTCGCCGGAAAGGTCGAGGCAGCGTCGCGCACCGCCTATCGTGAGGTCATTGCGCGGCTGGTCGAACGCGGCGCCGAAGCGATCGTGCTCGGTTGTACCGAGATCATGCTGCTGGTGGATCAGTCCGACAGCGCGGTGCCGTTGTTCGATACGACCAGCCTCCACGCGCTGGCGGCGGTCGATCTGGCGCTCGGCTGATCACCGGGGGCGGTCGCCCGCCCCCGGCCCCCGTCAACCCATCGGCTATTTGCGGGCCGCGACCGCTTCGGCCCGCTGGTTCGACGCCAGCGCGCGATCGCTGATCGACCATAGTGAATCGACGCCGATCTTACCGTTCAGAATCGCGTTGTTGAGCGCGAAGATGTCGAGCGCGCTGGGACCGCCGGGCGCTTCATATTCGGTGCTCGACGCCGGCCATGCCGCGCGGTGATGGCAATTCATGCAATTGGTCTTGATCGGGTGATCGGCGGCGAGCTCGATATAGGGATTGAATGCCACCGGCCATTGGCTGCTGCCAGAACTTGCAGGAATACCATAGGTCGCCGCCATCAGATAATTGCGCCACGGCCCCGGCGCGCTGACCGGCGACAGATTGGGCCGGTCGGCGGCATAGGGATTGATGCCCGGCGAGTCGTTCCACCACACCGATTGGAAGGTCCAGGCCGGCTGTTCCTTGGTCATGATGTGCATCGCGATCAGGATCAGATAATCGCCCTGCTGGAACATCCGGCCATAGGCATAATAAGCCGAGGCATCGAGGATCGCGCGATCGCATTGCGCCATCTTCGAGAGATCGGGTTTGTAATTGTAGAAGCGGTCGACCCCGACGACGCGCGGTTTGGCATAGGTGTTGGGTCCGAGCGGCTTGCCGTTCATCGTCACGCCATGGAGGAAGCTGACCGAGGACGGGATGACCTGCGCCGCCGGGGTCGTGGTCACCGCCACCGCTTTCGGCCATTTCTTCTGGATCTCGAAGCCGGCATAAACACCGTCGTCGGACGCCGGATCGTTCCAGATCGGCAATGCTGTGAACTGGCCTACCGCGACCGGCCACATCATCGGCTTGAGCACGACCGAGCCGTCTGGCATCGCTGCCATCTGCTTGGTCTGGTTGGCCGGCGGGATCAGGCCGTTGAGCGTCGATTGCAGATAGAGTTTGTTGCTGCGGATCCAGTCGAAGGCGGGCTGATTGTAGATCACGCCCGCGACCATCACGTCGCCGTTATTCTGCAAGGTCGGGCCGTTCGCCAAAGCGTAATCGGCGGGCGTCGTACCCTGCAGGCACGACGTGCCCTTGTAGCGGTCGACCACCGGTTGCGGCACGGCATAGGTCGGTGAGACCGGGAAGTTGATCGGGTCGGCACCCGTGCTCGATCCGTTGTTGAGCTTGAACTTGCGCATCGGCACCGTCGCAACCGCAGGCTCGGTCTTGGCGAGCTTTGCCGTCACCGCAGGGTCGGGCGCGAACGCCTGGGTTTCTGTGCACCAGCTTTGCCAGATCGGCTTGCCGCCGACCATCGTGTTGAGCGCGGCCCAGACGTTCCAACCATGCTGGCGCGTGCGCGCGACATTGCCGGTCGTCACCCAGCTTTCGACCGTGGTGGCCTTTTGCGGATAGTCAAACCCGGACGGGATATTCTGCGGCGTTGGACAAGCGGCGTTGGCGACGTTCGTCGCGGGCTTGGTCGACGATGTCTTCATCGTACACGCGGCGGCGAAGATCAGCATCGCGCCGATCAATGCGGCCGATTGGAATGGGCGGCGAACGAAGTGCATCATGACATCCCCCCGTATTTATGGGGGAAATATACGCCTTCGGTGGCCGGCAAGCCAGCAAGGAAGCCACCATTCCGGATGGTTCTTAGCTGGGTCCCCGTGCTGACTCGACCCTCGTCAGCGAACGGGCGAGCGCCGTTGAGCACCTATAGACTGCGTGCATCGAACCCCAGCGGACCGCGATTGACTTGCGGCGCCCGACATCGCTTGATGTCGCGGACGAGCTGGGGAGCACGATGACCATTATGACGGCGCCGCGGGTCACCGCTTCCCAAGTCGTAGGCGTCACGCTCGGCAACGCACTGGAATTCTACGATTTCCTGATCTTCACTTTTTTCGCGGTCGAGATCGGCCATACCTTTTTCCCGGCCACCGACCCGCAATCGAGCCTGCTTGCCGCCCTCGCCACGTTCGGCGCCGGATTCCTGACGCGACCGCTCGGCGGCCTGGTGATCGGCGTGCTCGGCGATCGGCTGGGGCGGCGACCGATGATGCTGTTGTCGTTCGCGCTGATCGGCGTCGCCAGCCTCGGCGTAGCGCTGACGCCGTCTTATGCCGCGATCGGCATCGCTGCGCCATTACTCGTGCTGTTCTGGCGCCTGGTCCAGGGATTCGCGCTGGGCGGAGAGGTCGGCCCGAGCACAGCGTTCCTGGCGGAAGCTGCCCCGCCGCATCGCCGCGGCCTGTACGTCTCGATGCAGATGTTCGGACAGAATGTCGCGGTTCTGGTCGCCGGGCTGATCGGGCTCGCGCTGGCGCAAGTCATGGATGATGCGACGCTGGCGAGTTGGGGATGGCGAATTGCGCTGGCGCTCGGCGTCGGCGTCGTCCCGATCGGGCTGGTGCTGCGGCGGACCTTACCCGAAACCCTGCCCAGCGACGCGCCCGCAATCCCCGCGCCACCGCTCCGCGACTATCGCCGTACCGCCATCATTGCGTTCCTGGCACTGCTGTCCGGCACGATCATGACCTATGTCACCAATTTCCTGACGACCTTCGCCAAGACGACCCTGCATTTGCCGTCCGGCACTGCCTTCTGGGCGACGATTGCGGTGGGAATCGGTGGCACGATCGGCGCGCCGCTCGGCGGCTGGCTGGCCGATCGCTATGGCCGGCGACCGGCGATGATCCTGCCGATCCTGTTCGTCTGCCTGATCACCCTGCCCGCTTTCTGGCTGCTGACAGTCGCGCCGGGCAAGGCGAGCCTGTTCGTCGTGGGATGCGGGTTGCGCCTCTCCATCGGCATCGCCTTGAGCGCAGTGCTGGTCCATATCACCGAGGACTTTCCGGCGCGCATCCGATCCGGGGCCCTCGCGATCGTCTATGCGCTGGCAATTTCGATCTTCGGCGGCTCTACCCAGTTTGTCGTGGCGTGGCTGACGGGTGTCACGGGCAATCCGTTGGCGCCAGCATGGTATATGACGGCCGCTAGCGTCGTAGGCCTGGTCGCGCTGTCCTTCGCTCATGAGACGGCCCCGGGACGCACAGCGTCTGGAGTTTAGATGGTGCGTTATGTCTCGCTCGATTAGCAGCCGATGGTGGAAAGCTTTCCTTCGGCGCGATAAGGTGCCGCATGACTTCGTTGTCGACACTATCGAAGCTGCGCCTCGGCATCACGTACATCCTCCCCACGATAGCTGCGATTCTGTTCACTCGGTGGATGCTAGAAGCGAAGTATCAAGAGGGGTGGTTTGACGCTCAAGGCTGCCAACGCGCGGCAGGTTGCGTTTTGGGAACATTCGACCCCTTCTTTTTCGGGTTCTTCGGCGCGGTTGTGATCGCAAGTTTCGTGCTCGTCGGAAATGCTCGCCCTCGATGGGGAAATGGCTTGGCTTTAGCCGTTATGTTGCTGGCGGTGTTGGGATACATCGGACTGACGTACTGACGCTCGAAGCTGGCAAGGTGCGCGCACTGCCCACCCCGCCGGTCATGCCAGGTATTCTGGTAAGGCAGCTATTCCTCCTTACGCCGCTTCGCTCGCCCGATCCTCGAACAAGCCTTTCAGATCCTTCTTGAGAATCTTGCCATTGGCGTTGCGCGGCAGCGTCTCGTGCACGAAGCGGATCGCTACCGGGGTCTTGAACGCCGCCAACCGCTCGCGCACCCAAGCCTGCAATTCCGCCTCGGTCGCGCTCGTGCCCGGCGCCAGATGGACCACCGCCGCCGGCTCCTCGCCCAACGTCCGATGCGGAATGCCGATCACCGCGGCGTCGGTCACCGCGGGATGTTCGTAGAGCGCGTTCTCGACTTCGGACGAATAGATATTCTCGCCGCCGCGGATGACCATGTCCTTGGCGCGATCGACGATGAACAGGAAGCCTTCCTCGTCGAGCCGCGCGAGGTCGCCAGTGCGCACCCAGCCATCGACAAAGGTCTCCGCACTCGCTTCGGGTTTGTTCCAATAGCCCTTCACGATCATCGGCCCGCGCGCCCACAATTCGCCCACCTCACCGGCCGGCAGCACCGTGACGCCGTCCTCGGCACGGATTTCGAGATCGGCGGTCGCCACTGGCGGGCCGGCGCTGGTCGGGCGATTGAGATAATCCTCGCTCGCATGATGCGTGACCGTCGCCATCGTCTCGGTCATGCCCCAGCCATTGCCGGGCAACGCGCCGAACTCCTCGTAGATCTTCTTGACCAGTTCGGGAGCGGACGGCGCACCGCCATAGGCAATGACTTCGAGCGACGAGAGGTCGTATTTGTGCCGGTCGGGATGCTCGATCAGTTGCCAGGCGATCGTCGGCACACCGCCGGTCATGTTGACCTTTTCGCGCTCGATGATTTCCATCGCCTTCACGGTGTCCCATTTACGCATGAAGATGGTCGTGCTGCCGCTGGCCATCGTGCCCATCAGCCCGGCCGAGCAGGCCGTGACGTGGAACATCGGGATCACCGTCAGGCTGGTGCGCGGAATCGGGTCTGGGATCGGCTCGCCACGCCGGATGAAGCTGCGCGCTGCCGAGAATCCGCCCGACATGATGTTGGTGACCAGATTACGATGCGTCCCCAGCGCGCCCTTGGGGTTACCGGTGGTGCCGCTGGTGTAGAAGATCGTCGCGTCGTCATCGCTGTCGATCTCGACCCGGGGCCGATCGTCCGCCGGCAGATCCGCCCAGCTTTTCGGTCCACCGACAATGTCTTCGAGCGCGGTGGCGCCCGCGATCGGCATCGGCGACCGGGTCACGATCAGATGGTCGACACGGGGCAATGCCGCCAGATGCGGCTTTATCCGTTCGTAGCGCTCGACATCGACCAGCAGCAATTTCGCGCCCGAATCGTTGATGCCATATTCGAGCTCGGCACCGGTCCACCAGGCGTTGAGCGGCACCGCGATCGCGCCGAGCGTGGTGATGGCGAAGAAGATCACCGGCCATTCGGGCAGGTTGCGCGTGGCAAAGGCGACACGGTCGCCCTTGCCGACGCCCATCTCCTGGAATGCGCTCGCGAGCCGCGCCGTCGCGCGATAATTCGCCTCATAGCTGACGCGCTCGTCCTCCAGGATGGTGAACAACCGGTCGCCATGTGCGCGCGACAAATCGAGCAGCACGCCGAGATCGTGCGGCGCATATTTCCAGATGCGGGTCGGCACGCCGCGAATCTCGATCGTCTCCATCTCGAACTTGGTGCCGGGCGCTGTCAGCGCGGCGGTCGCGTCTTTCAGTGAAACTTTCGGCCAGGCGGGGTCGAGGGTGATAACTGGTTCAACTGCGGCATTCATCGGCAAGGTCCGCTCTCCAAGATCGATGGCCGGGTCTCCGCCCGCTTGATTTTCGTCACGTTAGAGTTGATTCGCACGCCGCTCAAGGCAATAGAGAGTCGGAATTTGAAATAGAGGTATGGAAGAGCGATGCTGATGAAAGCACCCGAAAAGCATGGCTTCGATGCCGCGCGACTCGATCGCATCCCCGCTTTCCTGAAGGAGCGGTACCTCGATTCGGGCAAATTGCCCAATGCCCAGATCCTGATCAGCCGCGATGGCGAGATCGTCCATTTTTCGAGCCAGGGTGCGGCGATCGAAGGCTCGGCCAAGGCGATCGACGAGGGCTCGATCTTCCGCATCGCCAGCATGACCAAGCCGATCACCTCGGTCGGCTTCATGATGCTGGTCGAGGACGGCAAGGTGGCGGTCGACACGCCGGTCCATCACGTCCTGCCCGAGTTCAAGGGGATCGGTGTCTATAATGGCGGTGGCGGCGGGGTGCCGTTCCTGCCGACCATACCGACCGCCGAGCCGATGCGGATGCTCGACCTGCTGCGCCACACGTCGGGCCTGACTTATGGCTTCCAGAACCGCTCGAACGTCGATGCCGCCTATCGCGAGGGCAAGATCGACAATTGGCATGGCGGCCACGACCTCGACGGTTTCGTCGCGGCACTGGGCAAGCTCCCGCTCGAATTCTCGCCGGGCAGCGCCTGGAATTATTCGGTGTCGACCGACGTGCTCGGCGCGGTGATCCAGCGCGTGTCAGGCATGCAGCTCGACCAATATTTCGCCGAGAAGATCTTCAAGCCGCTCAAGATGGACGATACCGGCTTCGTCGTGCCGGACGGCAAGGTCGACCGACTGACCGATTGCTACACCTTCGTCGCCGGCAAGGGTCGCGTGATGTATGATCGTGCGCAAGAAAGCGCATGGCGTCGCCAGCCCAAATTGCTCTCGGGTGGCGGCGGGCTGGTGTCGACCGCGCTCGATTATCACCGCTTCTGCCAGATGTGCGCCAATGGCGGCGAGCTCGACGGTGTGCGCCTGCTGGGCCGCAAGACGCTCGATCTGATGACGATGAACCATCTGCCCGGCAAATCGGACCTGTCGACGCTATCGCGCTCGCTGTTCAGCGAAACGCAGAATGCCGGCACCGGCTTCGGCCTGGGCTTTGCCGTCACCGAGGATGTCGCCAAGACGATGATCCCGGGATCGGCGGGCGAATATTATTGGGGCGGGATGTTCTCGACCGCGTTCTTCATCGACCCGGTCGAGCGGCTGCACATGGTGTTCATGACCCAGCTCAGCCCGTCTGGCCTGTATCCGGTCCGCCGCGAGCTCAAGACGCTGATCTATTCGTCGCTGACGTGATTCCCGTCGCCCCGGCGGAGGCCGGGGCCGCTGGCGATCCGCCGGCACGGCCAGAACATAGCGGCCCCGGCCTCCGCCGGGGCGACGATTTCCAGGAGAGAAGAATGTCCGACACGCCTGCATCCCCGATCCGCACCGAACGCCATGGCGACGTGCTGGTGATCATCTCGAACAACCCGCCGGTCAATGCGCTGGGCGCGGCGGTGCGCGAGGGTCTCGAGGCGGGGATCAAGCAAGCGGAGGGCGACGCGACGATCAAGGCGGTCGTGATCCGTTGCGACGGCCGAACCTTCTTCGCCGGCGCCGACATCACCGAATTCGGCAAGCCGATGAAGGGGCCAGGACTCGGCACCGTGATCGACATGATCGAGGCGCTCGACAAGCCGGTGGTGGCCGCGATCCACGGCACTGCGCTGGGCGGCGGCTGCGAGGTTACGCTGGGCTGTCACTATCGCATCGCGGTGCCGTCAGCGAAGATCGGCACGCCCGAGGTCAAGCTCGGCCTGCTGCCGGGTGCCGGTGGGACGCAGCGCATTCCGCGCATCGCCGGGGTCAAGCTCGCGCTCGAAATGACCGCGATCGGCGACCCGATTTCCGCCAAGAAGGCGCAGGAAGCCGGCCTGATCGATCGCCTGGCGGGCGAGGACAGCCTGGAGGCGGACGCGATCGCCTTCGCCAACGAAATCGCCGACAAGCGCCCCCTGCCCCGCGCGTCGGAAAAGACAGCGACGGCCGACCCAGAAGCGGTCGAGGCGTTCAAGAAGGCCAATGCCCGTAAGTTCCGGGGTTTCGAGGCTCCTGCCGCCAATATCCGCTGCGTCGAGGCGTCGACCCACGGCACTTTCGCCGAGGGCATTGCCGTCGAACGCGAGGAATTCATGAAGCTGATGATGGGCACGCAATCCGCTGCCCAGCGCTACATGTTCTTCGCCGAACGCCAGGCCGCCAAGGTCGACGGCATTCCCGCCGACGTCCAGCTGCGTCCGATCAAGAAAGTCGGCGTGGTCGGTGCCGGCACGATGGGCGGCGGGATCAGCATGAACTTCCTGACCGCCGGTATTCCGGTCACGATCGTCGAGACCGCGCAGGAAGCGCTCGACCGCGGCGTCAGCGTGATCCGCAAGAATTACGAGAATTCGGCCAAGCGCGGCCGCTTCACGATGGAAAAGGTCGAGGCGATGATGGGGATCCTGACCCCGACATTGAGCCTCGACGACCTCAAGGATTGCGACCTCATCATCGAGGCGATCTACGAGAATATGGACGTCAAGAAGGAGCTGTTCGGCAAGCTCGATGCGATCGCCAAGCCCGGCGCGATCCTGGCCTCCAACACCTCCTACCTCAATGTCGACGAGATCGCCTCGGCGACCGGCCGCCCACAGGACGTGCTGGGCATGCACTTCTTCTCGCCGGCCAATGTCATGAAGCTGCTCGAGGTCGTGCGCGGCGCCAAGACCGCGCCGGACGTGCTGGCGACGGTGATGGCGCTGGCCAAGCCGATCGGGAAAGTCGCGGTCGTGTCGGGCGTCTGTCCGGGCTTCATCGGCAACCGCATGCTGTCGGCGCGCAACGCCCCGGCCAACTCCATGCTGATGCAGGGTGCGCGGCCCGAACAGATCGACAAGGCTTTGGTCGATTTCGGTTTCCCGATGGGCGTGTTCCAGATGGGTGACCTCGCCGGGGTCGATATCGGCTGGCACCGCGACCCGACCAGGCAGGATACGATCCGCGACGTGCTCTGTGCGCGCGGCCGCTGGGGGCAGAAGACCGGCAAGGGCTGGTACGATTACGACGAGAATCGCAACCCGACCCCCTCGCCCGAAGTCGCCGAGATCATCGAGGATTTCCGTAGCCGGTCGAACCAGGCCAGGCACGATTTCACCGACGAGGATATCATCGCCGCGACCATTTATCCGATGGTCAACGAAGGCGCGAAGATCCTCGACGAAGGCATGGCGCAGCGCGCGTCGGACGTGGATGTGGTGTGGATCTACGGCTATGGCTGGCCGGTCTATCGCGGTGGCCCGATGTTCTGGGGCAACACCGTCGGCCTCGATAAGGTCGTCGCCGGACTGGAGAAGAACGGTGTCGAGGTGTCGCCATTGCTGAGGCGTAAAGCCGAGGCTGGCGAGACGTTCTGACACATTCGCCCTCTCCCTATTGGGGAGAGGGCAGACGAGCGTAGCGAAGTCGGGAGAGGGGCAGTGCGGAGAGCGCAGTGAGACACACTGCCCCTCTCCTCAACCCTCTCCCCGGAGGGGAGAGGGAGTTATGGAAGTCCTTGACCGCGTGACCGAAAAATCGGCGATCGAAACCGCCAGAGCCATCCGCGCCGGCCAGACCACCGCGATGCTCGAATGCGAAACGGCGATCGCGCGGATCGAGGCGCGTGACGGGCCGATCAACGCCGTCGTGGTGCGGGATTTCGACCGCGCGCGGCACCAGGCACGCGAAATGGATCAGCGACTGGCGGCAGGCGACAGCGCCCCGTTGCTCGGCGTGCCGATGACGGTCAAGGAAAGCTTCGATCTCGACGGGCTCAAAACGACCTGGGGCATGGAAGCAGCGCGCGACTTCGTCGCGAGCAACGACGCGCTCGCGGTCAAGCGCCTCAAGGCCGCCGGCGCGGTGATCCTGGGCAAGACCAACGTCCCGCCGCTCCTGGCCGACCTCCAGTCCGACAATCCGATCTATGGCCGCACCAACAACCCGCACAATCACGACCGCGTCGCGGGCGGGTCCTCGGGCGGCGCCGCCGCCGCGCTCGCTGCCGGCATGGTGCCGCTCGAACTCGGCAGCGATATCGGCGGGTCGATCCGCATACCGGCGGCGTTCAACGGCGTCTGGGGACACAAGCCGACCTTCGGTGCGCTCAGCCGCGAGGGCCATTTCTTCCCTGGCACCGACGGCGCGCCGGGCGAATTGTCGGTGATCGGCCCGATGGCGCGCAATCCCGACGATCTCGCGCTGGCGCTCGATATCCTGTCGGACCATCCGCTCAAACAGGCCGATAACCGCCCGGCGAGCGAATATCGCGTGCTGGTGCTCAATTCGCACCCACAGGCCAAGGTCGCGGCACCGATCGCCGACGCGCTCGATCGGCTGGCCGACGCGCTCCACGATCTCGGCGTCTCGGTCGACCGCAAGAGCGACCTGATTCCCGATCTCGAGGCGCAGCAGCGCGCTTATATGAAGATGCTCAACATCACGATCGCGCGCGGCATGCCACAGGATGGGTCCGAGCCGACCACCTTGGTAGAATGGTTCGACCTGCGCGACGAGCAGGCGCGCAACACACGCGCCTGGAACCGGCTGTTTGCGAGCTATGATGCGGTGATCGCGCCGACCCTGGGCGTCACCGCCTTTCCGCACGATCCGACGCCGCTGCCCAAGCGCGTACTCGACATCGACGGCGAGCAGACGCCGTTCGGACGCCAATTCGCCTTTCCCGGCCTCGCCACTTTTCCGATGCTGCCGGCGACCAGCTTCCCGATCGGGGTCGATCCCGACGGCATGCCGATCGGCGTCCAGGCGATCGCCGACACCTATCTCGACCACAAGGCGATCGCGGTCGCCCGGCTGGCGCATGGAGCAATGCAATGACTGACGATCTCGACACGTTCCGCGCCGAAACGCGCGCCTGGCTGGAAGCCAACTGCCCTGCGGAGATGCGCGAGCCGGTGCGATCCGACGCCGATGTCGTCTGGGGCGGGCGCGATCAGTCGAAACTGACGCCGGCGCAGAAACAATGGATGGACGCGATGGGCGCGCGCGGCTGGACCGTGCCCGACTGGCCCAAGGCCTATGGCGGCGGCGGGCTGTCGCCGGCCGAGACCAAGATCCTGCGCGAGGAAATGACGCGAATAAAGGCGCGCAACCCGCTCAATTCGTTCGGTATCTCGATGCTCGGGCCGGCATTGCTCAAATACGGCACCGAGGTGCAGAAGATCGAGCATCTGACCAAGATCGCGCGCGGCGAGATCCGCTGGTGCCAGGGCTATTCCGAGCCCGGTGCCGGATCTGACCTGGCCAGCCTGCAGACCTCGGCGGAAGACAAAGGCGATCATTATCTGGTCAACGGCCAGAAGGTCTGGACCAGCTACGCCAATTACGCCGACTGGATCTTCTGCCTGGTGCGTACCGACAAAACGGTCAAGCAAGGCGGGATCAGTTTCCTGCTGTTCGACATGGCGACGCCGGGCGTGTCGACCAAGCCGATCCTGCTGATCTCGGGTTATTCGCCGTTCTGCGAAACCTTCTTCGACAATGTGAAGGTCCCCAAGGAAAACCTTGTTCACGAAGTGAATAAAGGTTGGGACGTCGCCAAATATCTGCTCGGCCACGAGCGCGAAATGATCAGCGGCATGGGATTGGGGTCGAGCGGCGGCAACCCGCTGGTCGACGGCGCCAAGCGGACCGTCGGCCTGACCGACGACGGCACCCTGGCCGATCCGGTGCTGCGCGCTCAAATGGCGCTGTTCGAGGTGCGCGCCAAGGCGTTCACCGCGATGTCGGAGAAGTTCATCGACGAACTCAAGGCCGGCAAGGCCCACCCTGCCCAGCCGTCGATGATGAAATATTACGGCACCGAGCTGAACAAGTCGCGCCACGAATTGATGATGGCGGCTGGCGGCTCGGACGCGCTCGAATGGGAAAGCCAGGAGTCGGACAACGGCGCCGCGCCGCGCGCGTGGCTGCGCACGAAGGCGAATTCGATCGAGGGCGGCACCAGCGAGGTGCAGCTCAATATCATCTCGAAACGGATTTTGGAGCTGCCGGACAGATAGTCGCTTCTAGCCCTCTCCCGCTCGCGGGAGAGGGTTGGGTGAGGGTCTTCTTTCTTCTTCTAAGCCGCGCGCCGAGACAGAAGCAGAAGACAGAAGACCCTCACCGCTGCGACTAGGTTCGCTGCGCTCACCAAGTCTCGCTCCTCTCCCGCAAGCGGGAGAGGAAACAGGAGTAAAGAATGCCCCTCTACCTCAACGACGAACAATCCATGCTCGCGGACACCGCGAAGGATTTCGTGCGCGAACATGCCCCGGTCAAACACCTCCGCGAGCTGCGTGACACCAACAATGAAGACGGGTTCAGCCGCGATCTGTGGAAGTCGTTCGCCGAAATGGGCTTCACCGGCATCCTGATCGGTGAAGACCAAGGCGGGCTCGGGCTCGGCCATGTCGAAGCGGGCGTGGTGCTCGAGGAAATCGGGCGCAACCTGTCGCCCTCGCCGTTCCTCGCCACCGCCGTCGCCGCGGTGGAGGCGCTCAAAGGCAGCGCGCTGGCGGACAAATTCTACCCGGGCATCCTGGCCGGCGAGACCGTCGCCGCGCTCGCGATCGACGAGCAGGCCAAGTTTCGCGATAGCGTCGGCATGAAGGCCGAACGATCGGGCAACGGCTTCCGCCTGTCGGGCAAGAAGCAGTTCGTCACTCATGGCCATGTCGCCGACCTGATCATCGTCGCCGCGCGTACCGCTGGATCGGATACCGATGAGAACGGCGTAACGTTGTTCGCGGTAGACAAGGGCGCTGCCGGCCTGACCGCGACGCCCGAACGGCTGGCGGATTCGAGTATCGCCGCGCGGCTCGACTTCGACAATGTCGAGGTGACCGCCGATGCGGTGATCGGCGAGGTCGATGCCGGCCGCGATCCGCTCAATCGCTTGCTCCGTGCCGGCCGCACCGGCGCCTCGGCCGAAATGCTCGGCGTCGGCGCGGGGGCGATGGACATGACGGTCGATTACCTCAAGCAGCGCAAGCAGTTCGGAGTGGTGATCGGCACGTTCCAGGCGCTCCAGCACCGCGCGGCGCATCTCTATTCGGAAATGGAAGTGGCGCGCGCCGCCACGCTCCGCGCGCAGCAGATGCTCGACAGCGGGGCAGACCGCGCCGACGAAGCCGTGTCGGTCGCCAAGGCGCAGACCGGGCTAGCCTCGATGCTGGCGGTGCAGGAAGGCGTGCAGATGCATGGCGGCATCGGTATGACCGACGAATATGACATCGGCTTCTACATGAAGCGCCAGCGCGTGCTGGCCGAGATGTTCGGTGACGCGAACTTCCATGCCGACAAAATCGCGCGTAACGCCGGCTATTGATGGCTGAGGAAGATCCCAAACCGCGCGCCAAGCGCACGCCCGAAGAGCTGATCGAGGGCCTGGTCGCGTTGCTCGACGTCGAGGAACTCGACGCCGATCTTTATCGCGGCATGAAGCTCCCCGGCGGCCAGGGCCGCGTGTTCGGCGGCCAGGTGATCGGCCAGGCGTTGCAGGCGGCGCAGCGATCGGCGGAAGGCAAGGACGCGCATTCGCTCCATGCCTATTTCATGCGCGCGGGCGACGACGCGCTGCCGATCATCTATCGCGTGGTGCGCGACTTCGACGGCAAGAGCTTCGCCACTCGCCGCGTGATCGCGACGCAGAACGGCCAGCCGATCCTCAACATGGCGGCGTCGTTCCAGGTGGCCGAGGGCGGGCTGCATCATCAGGACGCGTTCCCCGCCGACATCCCCCCGCCCGAGGATCTGAAATCGGAGAGCGAGTTGCGCGTCGAGGCCGCGCAATACCTCCCTGAGGAACATCGCGCGCGCTTCCTGCGCTGGGCGAGTCCGATCGACGTTCGCCCGCTCTATCCGCGCAACTGGTTCGCGCCCGCCGAACGCGAGCCGGTCAACTATACCTGGATTCGCGCCCTCGCCCCGCTCGGCGACGATCCGGCGATGCACCGCGCGATCCTTGCCTATGCCAGTGACATGGGCCTGATGTCGACGAGCATGATGCCGCACGGCGTCAACTGGATGACGCCCGGCATGCAGACCGCGAGTCTCGACCACGCCATGTGGTTCCACGAAGACTTCCGCGCCGACGAATGGATGCTCTACGCGATGGATAGCCCCTGGGCCGGCCATGGCCGCGGCATGAACCGCGGCAGCATCTTCACTCGCGATGGCCGCCTGGTCGCGAGCGTCGCACAGGAAGGCCTGATCCGGAAGCGCGAGCCCCGCGCCTAACGTCAGAGCGGCGTGCCCTCGTCGGCGTCGTAGAGTTTGAGGTCGCGATCGTGCAGGCCGAGATCGGCGCCCGCGGCGCGCCATTCCGCCATGTGCGCGGACGTGCCATGCGCCTTGAGCGCTTCGCGATCACGCCAGCGTTCGACGACATGGATCAGGGTGGGGTCAAGCACATCCTGGCCATAGGCATAAGTGAAGCAGCCATCTTCGGCGCGGCTCGCGGCAACCATCTTCTCCATCGCCGACCGCGCGCGGTCGAGACCACCTGCCGGCAACCGCACCGTGCCCATGATCAACAGCATTCGCTTCTCCTTCTCCTCAGACGGCGGGTTTGCCGAATTCCTGCCGAGTGACCGGATGGCTCGACGACAAGCCGCCATCGACCGCCCAAGCCTGGCCGTTGACGTAGCTGGCGTCGTCGCTGGCCAGGAACAAGGCGACGCGGGCGATTTCCTCGGGGACGCCGGCACGCTTGAGCGGGTTGAGGCGGCCGACCTTGTCCATCTTGTCGTTGGCGCGGGCATATTCGAACACGCGCGCGGTCATGCCGGTCTCGATCAGCCCGGGGCAGATCGCGTTGACGCGGACATTGGTGCCGGTGAGTTGTTGCGCGGCGGTGGTGACGAGGTTGATCACGCCCGCCTTCGACGCCGAATAGGCCGGACCGCCTGCTCCGGAGCGAATGCCCGCGACCGAAGCGGTGCAGACGATGGCGCCTTTGCCGCGCTTGATAATCTCTGGCGCGCCGTGCTTGATCGCCAGGAACGGGCCGATCAGATTGACTCGCAACACCTCTGTCCAAAGCTCGACGCTGCTATCTAGGATGCCCGAAATGCCGCCCGAAATGCCGGCATTGGCATAGATGATGTCGAGCCCGCCATGTTCGGCGACCGCTAGCGCGACGGTGCGTTCGACATCGCCTTCGTCGCCCGCATCCATCTGGATCGCCTTTGCGGTACCGCCGGCCTTCAGGATCGCCTCAACCGTGTCGTGCACCGCTTCGCTCTTGTCGGCGGCTATGACGCTGCCGCCTTCCGCCGCAAATAGCGTTGCCGAGGCGCGACCGATACCCGACCCCGCGCCGGTGACGATGATCGATTTGCCCGTGAACCGCATTCCCAAACCTCCGAATTCGTCATGCCGGGCTTGTCCCGGCATCCACCGGGAGGCTGGGCTCGGCCTGGAGCCTCTTGTCCCGCGCTCGCGGCGCGGTGGATCCCGGCACAAGGCCGGGATGACGGATAGAATTAGATCGTCACGCCACCGTCCATCACGATCGTCTGCCCCGTGGTGAACGCCGCCGCCTTCGAGGCCAGGAAAACGACCCCACCCGCGATATCCTCCGGTTCACCGATACGGCGCAGCGGAACGGTAGAGTTCGCCGCTTTCTGCCGCTCCGGATCCTCCCATAGCGCCCGCGCGAAATCGGTCTTCACCAGTCCCGGCGCGATGCAGTTCACCCGCACATTGTCCGGTCCATATTCGTGCGCAAGGTTGCGGGCGAGCTGCATGTCGGCGGCCTTGGAGATGCAATAGGCGCCGATCGCGGTCGATCCGCGCAGGCCGCCGATCGACGAGATGATGATGATCGCGCCGTCCTTGCGCGCGCGCATCTCGGGCACGACCATCGAGATCAGCCAGTGGTTGGAGACGATATTGTTGTCGAGGATCTTGCGGAACTGCTCGTCGCTGATCTCCGCCTGCGGCCCATAATAGGGGTTCGATGCGGCGTTGCAGACCAGGATGTCGATCTTGCCGAAGGCCCGGCGGCTCTCGTCGACCAGATGCTGCAGGCCTTGTTTGTCGGAGATGTTCGCGGCGACCGCGATGGCTGTGCCGTCGCCATATTTGGCGTTGATCTCGGCGGCGACCTCGTCACAGGCGTCCTGCTTGCGGCTCGATACGACGACCTTCGCGCCATGCTCGGCAAGCTCGAACACGCTCGCCTTGCCGATCCCGCGCGATGATCCTGTGACGACGGCAACCTTTCCGGTCAGGTCGAATAGGCTCATCTTCTTTCCTCTCTTGCTCCCCTCCCGCTTGCGGGAGGGGCTGGGGGAGGGTCTGTCCCTCCTCGTAACGTTGGAGAGGACGACACACCCTCCCCTAACCCCTCCCGCAAGCGGGAGGGGAATTTAAGCCCCCGCCTTCTGCGCGAAATCCCAGGCCGCATCCGCCAGCCGGTACACCCCCGCCGCCGACTTCTCGGCCTGCGCGGACGACGCCGTTCCTTCGACGATGCGCTTCTTGATGCCCTGGACGATCCCGGTCAGGCGGAACAGATTATAGGCAAAATACCAGTTGAGGTCCGGCACTCCGTCGCGCCCGGTGGCCGCGCAATAGCGTTCGACCATGTCCTCCAGCGTCGGAATGCCGCTGTCGCCGCCGGCCTTGCCCATCACGCCCGATCGGCCTTCGGGCGCGGTCACCCAGCTCATCAGGAAATAGCTGAAATCGGCGAGCGGATCGCCGAGCGTCGACAATTCCCAGTCGAGCAACGCGATGACGCGCGGCTCGGTCGCATGAAAGATCATATTGTCGATGCGGTAATCGCCATGCACCACAGAGGTTCGCGTCTGCGGCGGGATGGTGCGCGGGAGATACTCGATCAATTTCTCGACCGCGGGCATGTGCTCGGTCTCGGCCATGCGATATTGCTTGGTCCAGCGGCCGACCTGGCGCTCGAAATAATTGCCCGGCTTGCCGTAATCGCCCAGGCCCGCTTTCTCGTGATCGGTGTTGTGCAGCGCCGCCAGCGTGTCGCACATCGCGTTATAGACGCCGGTCCGCTCTTCGGGCGCGTAATCCGGCATCGTGCCGTCCCAGATGTTGCGGCCGTTGGCAAAGCCCATGACGTAGAAATCGGTGCCGATCACCTCGGCGTCGGTGCACAGGCCATAAGGCCGCGCGACCGGAAAACCGGTCGGATACAATCCGGCGATCACGCGATATTCGCGATCGACCGCGTGGGCCGAGGGCAGCAGGTTGCCGAACGGCTTGCGCCGCAGGACATACTCGCCCGATGTCGCCTCGAGCTTGTAGGTTGGGTTGGACTGCCCGCCGGCGAACTTGGTGTAATCGAGCGGCCCTTCGAACCCCTCGACATTCGTGTCCATCCACGCGGTCAGCCTGACGAGGTCGAGGCGATCCTTTTCCGCGACCTCGATCGTCTTGGGGGCGTCGTCGGGATGTACGCTCATCGACCGGTCCTTATCCGAACGTGATCACCGAGCGCGCGGCATCGCCTTTGCGCAATTCGTCGAACGCGTCGTTGATCCGCTCGATCGGCATGCGGTCGGCGATGATCGTGTCGAGGTCGAGCAGGCCACGCATGTAGAAATCGACCAGACGGGGAATGTCGACCGGGAAGCGGTTGCCGCCCATCAACCCACCCTGCAGCTTCTTGCTGCCGAGCAAATCGAGGGCCGACAGACCGACCTGGCTACCCAGCGGCATCATGCCCAGGATCGTCGCGGTGCCGCCGCGGCGCAGCACCTTGACCGCGGTCTGTGCCGAGGCTTCGCGGCCGACCGCTTCGATCGCGTGATGCACGCCACCCTTGGTCAATTCGACCACCTCGGGAATGGTGGTTTCCGCCATCGCGTCGAAACTGTGCGTTGCGCCCAATTTCTCGGCCAAAGCACGCTTTTCAGGTACCGGATCGAGCGCGATGATCTTGCCGGCGCCGGCGATCTTGGCGGCATTGACCGCGGCCAGGCCGATGCCGCCGCAGCCCACTACGCATACCGTCTCGCCAGGCGTGACCGGGCTGGCGTTGAACACCGCCCCTGCCCCCGTCGTCACCGCGCAGCCGAGCAAGGCGGCGCGGTCAAGCGGCATGTCCGGGTCGATCGCGACGCAGGCATGTTCGTGCACCAGCATCATCTCGGCATAAGCCGACAGGTTGAGCATCTGATGCACCGGGTCACCGTTCAAGCTCAGCCGCGGCGGCGCGGTTCGCGCGCGCTTGGTGTCGTTGCTGATGCACAGCGACATCCGGCCCGAGACGCAGAATTCGCAATGGCCGCAAAAGGCCGACAGGCACGTGACGACGGCATCGCCGACCTTGACCGTGCGGACTTCGTCGCCGACCGCCTCGACGATCCCGGCCGCTTCGTGGCCGGGAATCGCCGGCAGTGGCGTCGGATAGGCGCCGTCGACGAAATGCAGGTCCGACCGGCACACGCCGCAGGCAACGGTGCGGATCAGCACCTCATGCGGTCCGGGCTTGTCGACCGTCACATCGCGGATTTCGAGCGGCTGCTTCGCTTCGAACAGAACGGCTGCTTTCAACGTCTACTCCCTCAGAATTCCAACAGACCCTCACCCTTCCCACCGCCTTCGGCGGCGGACCCCTTCCCTCTCCCGCATGCGGGAGAGGGAAGGAGGCGCGAAAGCGCCGGAAGGGTGAGGGTCTTCTTTCTGTTACCGCGAAACCCCGATATCCCCGCTCGACACCACATCGGCCTTATAGTCGCCGTACTTCCCGAACTCGTTGCGAGCGATCGCGCGATTATGGACTTCGTCGGGACCGTCGGCGAAACGCAGCGTTCGCATCGCCGCCCATTGGTGCGCCAGCGGGAAATCGTCCGACACGCCGCCGCCGCCATGCGCCTGGATCGCGTCGTCAAGGATCTGCAGCGCCATGTTGGGCGCCTGGACCTTGATCATCGCGATCTCAAGCTGCGCCGACTTGTTGCCGGCCTTGTCCATCATGTCTGCGGCCTTGAGGCACAACAGGCGAGTCATCTCGATATCGATGCGGGCACGCGCGATGCGCTGTTCCCAGATCGAATGATCGGCGATGCGCTTGCCGAAGGCGACGCGGCTGAGCAGGCGCTTGGCCATCGCCTCGATGCCCGTCTCGGCGACGCCGATCGTGCGCATGCAATGGTGGATACGGCCCGGCCCGAGCCGGCCCTGCGCGATCTCGAAACCGCGCCCTTCGCCGAGCAACAGATTGTCGACCGGCACGCGGACATTCTCGAGCAACACCTGGCCATGGCCGTGCGGGGCGTGATCATACCCGTAAACCGAAAGCATCCGCTCGATCTTGACGCCCGGCGCGTCGAGCGGAACCAGTATCTGGCTCTGCTGGGCGTGGCGCTTGGCGTCCGGATTGGTCTTGCCCATCACGATCGCAACGGCGCAGCGCGGGTCGCCGACGCCCGACGACCACCATTTGCGGCCGTTGATGACATAATGGTCGCCGTCGCGGACCATCGAGGTTTCGATGTTGGTCGCGTCCGATGAGGCGACCGCCGGTTCGGTCATCAGGAAGGCCGAGCGAATCTTGCCCTCCATCAACGGCCGCAACCACCGCTCTTTCTGCTCGAGCGTGCCGTAACGGTGAAAGACTTCCATGTTGCCGGTGTCGGGCGCCGAACAATTAAAGCATTCCGAAGCCCAGCCGATCTTGCCCATTTCCTCGGCGCATAGAGCATATTCGAGATTGGAAAGCTGGGTTCCCTCGAACTCGAAACTGTCGTCGACATGGCTCTGGCCGGAATGCGGCGGCATGAAGAAATTCCACAGGCCTTGCGCCTTGGCGATCTCCTTCACATCCTCGATTACCTGGATCACCTTCCAGCGTTCGCCCTCGTGCGACTGCTTGTGATACTCGGCGTTGCGGGGTGCGATCTCCTTGTCGATAAAGGCCCGCACGCGGTCCCGGAAATAGGTTTCGCGATCGCTCAGCGTAAAGTCCATGATGTGTCTCTCCTATGGCTGTCGCACCCTCGACTAAACCGTACCGAGTTTTCGGTAAAGCCGTTGAATCCTCTTTTTAGGAGGAGTTCCGAACAACGAAAAAGCGAAATGGCGCTGCGGAATCCGCTGGCCCCATGTGACGGAAATGTTAAGCAGGACGGATGGGGCAAACCGACACCGCAGAACTGGACGAGGTTACGGGAACGAAACGTTTCAGGGCGAAACGTAATGCGATCCTGGCCGCCGCTTCCGAAGCGATAAACGAACAGAGCGCGAAGGGCATGACTTTCGCCGATGTTGCGCGCCGCGTGGGGCTCAACACGACCAGCGTGACCTATTATTTCAAGCGCAAGGAAGATCTCGCCCAGGCGTGTTTCGAGCACACGCTCGAAACCTTGGGAGAGATGCTCGACACTGCCCAGATGGAAGCGACGCCGGAAGCGCGGGTCGCGCGCTATCTGTCGCTCAACATGGAGCGGTTCGCGCGTATTCGCGAGAATGAAGAGCGCGCGCTGGCGACGCTGAGCGATCTGCGCGCGATGGAGGATCCGATGCTCGGCCGGCTGATGGCGGCCTGGCGCGAGATTTTCCGCAAGACGCGGGCCTTATGGGGTGAGGAGCCTGAAAACCGTCGCCTCAAGGATCTGTTCGGCGCGCGCGCCCACGTGCTGCTCGAGAATACTTTCTGGATCCCGGCCTGGATCGCGCGCTACGACCTCGACCAGTTCGACCGCGTCGAGGCGCGGTTGATGGACATGTTCCGCCACGGCATCGCAGTTCCCGGCGCCAAATGGGAGCCGACGATCCTCGATATCGAACATGAGGAAGCCGAGCCGGGCCGCGAGGCGTTCCTGCGCGCGGCGACCCGGCTGATCAACGAACTCGGCTATCGCGGCGCCTCGGTGCAGCGCATCGCGTCCGAGCTCAACGTCACCAAGGGCAGCTTCTACCATCATCTCGATGCCAAGGACGATCTGGTCATCGAATGCTACAAGCGCAGCTTCGACACGATCACCGAGACGATCCAGGTCGGCGAGAACAGCAGTGGCGATTGGTGGCATCGGCTGTCGAGCATCATCGCGACCTTGCTCGACGTGCAATTCTCCGAGCGCGGACCGTTGCTGCGCACCACCGCGCTGACCGGCCTGCCGCGCCATGTCCGCCAGGCGATGCTCGACCGATCGAACCGCATCGCGCGGCGCTATGCCGGCATGTTGTCCGATGGCGCGGCGGAAGGGTCGGTCCGTCCGGTCGACGCGATGATCGTCAGCCAGTCGCTGATGGCGCTGCAGAATGCCGCGTTCGACATGCGCAAATGGGCGTCGGCGATGCCGCGCGACCGGGCGGTGGCGATGTACGCCTCCACCCTCGCCTTCGGCATGTTCGACGACCGCGCCGCGGAGAGCTGAGCCGCCTTCCAACGATCAGGCGACGGCCGCGTCCTGCCCCGCTTCACGATCAAGCGCCTTGCGCTTGAGCAGCACGCCCGCGCGCCAATAATGGAAGATCGCCCAGGGGGTGATCGCGGTGAAGACAAACATCGAATAGCGCAGGGACTCGGCGCCATAAGTCGGCTTCAGCGCGTCGCTGAGCATCCCGACCATGAATGGCCCCAGCCCCAGGCCGATCATGTTGTTGACCAGCAAGGTGATCGCCGCCCAGGTCGCGCGCAGCCGGACCGGTGCCTCGGACTGGATCAGCGCGAAGGTCACGCCGAGATAGGCGGTCGAAAACAGGATCGCCAGGAAATAGAATCCTATCCCGACCGTCGGATTGGTCGCGGTATAGACGCACAGGGACAGCGGCAGCCCGATCGTCTTGAAGATCGCCACCATGAACGACTGGCTGTACTGCCCATAGCGGCGCGTCAGCCGGTCGGCGATCCGTCCGCTGGCGATCGCGGCGACAGCCACGATGATCGCTCCGGCCGGTGCCACCTTGAGCGCAATGTCGAGCTTGGTAAAGCCGAATGAACGCTGCATGAAGCTGGGCGCGAAGGCAGTCAGGCCGTAACCGATCATCGAGGTCAGCGTGAAACCGGCCACGAGATGGAGCGCGGCGCGGTTGGCGAACAAGGTCGTGAAGCCGTCGATCAGCGACGGCCTGGCCGTGTCCATCGCGATCTGCGCGTCGGACAGGCCGCGCTTGGGCTCGGGCACGACGGCCCAGATGATCCCCGCCAGCAACAACCCGGGCAGGCCGATCACGTACATCGCGACGCGCCAGCCATAATAGGTCGCGACCACCCCGCCGATGATCGTGCCGAATGCCGCCCCCAGGCCGACGCCGAGCGAATAGATCGACATGGCCGAGGCGCGCTTGTCCGGCGGATAGAGGTCGGCGATGATCGAATGGCTCGGGGGGCTCGATCCCGCCTCGCCGATGCCGACGCCGACCCGCGCACCGAGCAATTGCCAGAAATTGCCGGCGAGCCCGCCCAAGGCAGTGAAGGCGCTCCAGATTGCCAGCGCGCCGGCGATGATCCGCACGCGGTTGCCGCGATCGGCGAGCCAGGCGACGGGAATCCCCAGCCCGGCATAGAAGATCGCGAACGCCATCCCGCCGAGGATGCCCATCTGAGCGTCGGAAAGGTGCAGGTCTTTGATGATGTCTTCCTGCAGGATCGCGAGGATCTGCCGGTCCATATAGCTGAAGAAATAGGCGAAGGTCAGGAGCAACAAGGTCAGCGCGCGGCGCTTGGGCACGAACGTCGCCTCGATTTCGGGAAGATGCGTGGGGGAGGACACGGGAGGGGGCGACCTTTCTTTTCGTTACAAAACAACGGCTCCGCCGCGCTGGTCTGGCGCGGCGGAGCCGGAGAGGGAAAGCTAGGGTGCCAAGGTCAGAACTTGGTCGACAGGCCGAGCTTGAACATGCGGCCGTAGGGATTTCCGACGAACGGCTCGTAATTATAGTCTTCCCGCGCGAAGGGCGGCGCGGCGTCGAAGATGTTGAACACCGTCCCAGTCAGGACCATGTTCTTCCACGGCAGCTTGACCTGCACGTTGAGGTCGGCCGAGACGAAATTGTTGAGATCGGCGCCGGTCAGGATGCTGGCGGCATTCGGCGTCAGCCCGGTATCGACGCAGGCCCCGGTAGCCCCCGGCTTCAGGCCCAGCGCGCAATTGGGTGCAAATGGCCCCGTCTTGGTGTCGTAGCGCTGGTCGTGCAGCCCGTCGGTATAATTCACCGTCAGCCGGGCATCGACCGGACCGGCGCCCAGATCGAGATACGCCTGCCCCTTCCATTTCGGCACCGGATAGAGGGTGGATTGGTAGTTGAGCAGCCCGACGCCGTCATAGGCGTCCTGGACCTTGGTTCCCGCCACGACGATCGCGCTGATCCGGTTGTGCAGCGTCCGCGTGGCGTCCGCGCCGATGCCGAAGCGGATGGCGGAGCCGAGGAACTGGCTGGACCGGTAATTGACGCTGAAGTCGAGCCCGTCATTCCGCTGGGTCGCGCCGTTCTGGTACATCGTCTTGACGCGGGCGATGTTCGCGACCGTCGTCGTCGCCGGGTTGCAGGCTCCGGTAGAGAAGGTGAATCGCGCGGCCAGTGCCGGATTGGCGGCGCAGGTGTTTGCTTGTCCCGTCGGGAACAGGGTCGCGACCATTGCGCTCAGTGGATCGCTGACGATCACGTCGCTCAAATTATAGCGAAAATAATCGACGCTGGCGGTGAATCCACCGAACTTGAGCAGCACGCCGCCCGAATAATTCTCCGAACTTTCCGGCTTAAGCGCCGGATTGCCATAGACATCCACCGGCGTGAAAGTCGATCCGATCAGCTGGAGCGAGGTGACGAAGTTGTTGGTGATGTTCGCCAAAGTCGGGCCGCGGAACGTCGTGCCATAGCCACCGCGCAGCGCCAGCCAATCGGTCACTTGCCAGCGCGCGCGAATCTGCGGGTCGACCGTCGAGCCGACCTGGCCGCCATAATCCTCATACCGAACGGCCGCCTGAATATTGACGCTGTCGAACACCGGCAGCTGCAATTCGGCGAATACCGCCTTCACCCCGCCCTTGAGCGAGCTGTTGGCGCCCGTGCCGAGAAAGGCATAGGCGCCGTTGGGCGCTGACGGCCCGAGCGCGGTCGGCGAGCAGGCGGCCGGATTGGTGTTGCCGGTGATCGGCGTGTCGCGACACGGGTTGGCCGCGATATTGCCGTTCGCGCCATATTGGGTGTCGAACCAATTGTAGCGATACTGGCCGCCGACACCGAACTGAATGTCGCCACCCGGCAGCCGGATGCCGGTCGATCCGCTGACATTCGCATCGACGACGAACAGTTGCGAATCGACCTGCGTGCTCGACCGCACGAAGAACCAGTCGGCCAGCGCCTTCGAATTGGCGACCGAGGCATTGGCCTGCGGGTTGGTTTGTCCGCCGACCACCGCGGTCGCGGTCGCCGTGCTGAACGGATTGAGCCAGAGACAGCCGTTCTGCCCCGGCTGGTTCGCCGCGACATTGCAGTTCGGGCCACCGAAGCCGCGCAAGGCGAGCTGCACGCGATCGCCGAACGAGTCGTAACCGTCGATATAACGGTAATAATCGTGATAAGTGGCCGACACGCTCCAGTCGATCTTCGGCGCCAGCTTGCCGCTCAGCTCGGCGGTGAAGCGCATCGATTCCGACTTGCGCATGCCGCGCGCCGAGCCGGGCTCATTGGGGTCGCCGAGCGTCGACGGATTGCCGCCGCTCAGGAACGGGCGGAACAGCAGCAGGGGGAATACCGCGCCGGTCGCAAACGCGCCCGCTCCGGTGAATTGTCCCGGATTGGCGGCTTTATAGGCGATGAAGCCGGGATTGCTGGCGGGGACATAGAATCCCGCTGTCTGCGGGGCGACGCTTGCCGCGCTCGCATAGGGATAGGGATTGACGCCACCCAGCGCCGCCAGCGACGGCAGCTGCGTAAGCAGATAGCTCGGCGACGTCAGATAGTGCGGAATGGTCGTGCGACCGTACAAGGCGGTGACCTCGAACTTGGTACTGCCGCCCAGATCGACTTCGGTATCGACGAACGCGGTCAACCGCTTCTCGAGGTCTACCAGCGTGTCGAACCCGGTATATTGGGTGAAGCAACGGCCGTTGCCGACCCCGACGACACCGCCCAAGGTCCTGCACTGCGCGTCGGCCAACACGCTGCTATAGAGGGTCGGTCTTCCGCCAGCCCCTGGATTGGGATTAGGCCCGACCAGCAGGAAGGTCGCGGGGTTGCCGCCACCGGTCCAGCCGCCTTGCGGATTGTTGAGGAACGGCTGCAGCGCGAACTTGCGGTCCTTGGCGAACAATTGCCCGCGCTTGTTGAAGCCGATCGCGGCGAGCATCCGGAAGCCGTTGCCGACATGGCCATAGCTCAGCGACGCGTCGATATCGCCATCGGTATCCTTGACCCAGCGATAGGCGCCGGCGGCGCGGAAGCCTTCCTGATCGGTGCGCGTGATGAAATTGACCACGCCGGCGATCGCATCCGACCCATAAGTCGCGGCGGCGCCGTCCTTGAGCACTTCGATCCGGCCGACCGCGGCGACCGGGATCAGATTGAGATCGACAGCGGGGATGCCGTTGCCGGCAGTGACGAGGCGGCGGCTGTTGAGCAGCACGAGCGTGCGTTGCGGCGACAGGCCGCGAAGGTTGGCGGTCGCGATGCCTTCCGCGCCCTGCGAACGGCTGTCGAACTGGTTCGAATCGCCCAGCACCGCACTCGATGTCGGCAGCGCCTTGAGCAATTCGACGACGGTCGGCGCGCCCTGTTTCTGGATTTCGTCGGCACCGATGACGTTGACCGGCAGTGCGGCATCCTCGGGTGTGCCCCTGATGATCGAACCGGTGACGATGATGTCCGGCGTACTACCGGTGTCCTGCGGATCCGCGGCCGACGCCGATTGGGCGGCGGCCGACGATGCTGCGCATACCGAAAACACGGAAATCGCGCAGGCGCAAAGCAACCTTGTCTTGGTCATATGCCTCTCCCCAAACGGGCTGGAGCATTTTGATCCGCTCCATACCCATTACTCGAATAGGCACTATGGGTGACGCAACGTCAAGCTTTAGTCGCGTTGCAAATCGCTATGTATTCTCGACCCGACGCGGTTGGGCATGCGCTCACGATTCCGAAACCGGGCAGACCCGATTCCGGAATCATGATCGACAAGCAGCTAGTTTCAGTATCCGCCGAGGCGCGCGAAGCGGTCGCGCAGATAGGCCGTGTTTCCCCATACCGCTTCCAGTACACGCATGCGCTTGAGGTAGAAACCGGCATCATATTCGTCGGTCATGCCGATCCCGCCATGGAGCTGGATCATCTCGCGGCTCACGGCATGGCCGACTTCATTGGCCTTCGTCTTCGCCAGCAAGGCCGCCTGGCGCGTATCGCCGCCGGCATCGATCGCCGCGAGCCCTGCTTCGACCGCCGAGCGCGTCAATTCGATATCGCTGAACAAGCCGGCCATGCGGTGCTGTAGCGCCTGGAAGGTCGACAGAACCTGATCGAACTGCCGGCGTTGCTTGAGGTAATCGAGCGTCGTCTCGAACGCTTGTTGTGCCATGCCGAGCATTTCGGCGGCAGCAACCACGCGCGCGCGGTCGAGCACCTGGTCGAGCAATTTATCGCCGCCGTTCGGCAGTTTGTCGGCCTCGACCGCGTCGAACGTCACTTCGGCGTGACTGCGGAAATCGGTCAGATGGCGACGCGAGCGCGACACGCCCGCCTGGTTACCGTCGACCAGATAAAGCCCGTCCGCCGCCGCGACGACGAACAGCCCAGCGCTGTCACCCTCGGCCACGAACGCTTTGGTTCCGCTGAGCTTGCCGCCGGAGACTCCGGTTTTGATATTCTCGGGATCGTGGCGGGCCCCCTCATCGAGCGCGAAGGTCGCAACCAGTTCGCCGCTGGCGATCTTGGGCAGCCAGGCGTTCTTTTGGGCATCGCTACCGCCGAGCACGATCGCCGATGCCGCCACCGCGCTCGCCGATAGCGGGCTCGCGGTCAGCGTGCGACCGAGCTCCTCGATCACCAGCCCCAGGCTGAGCCAGCCGAAATCGGAACCACCCTGGGCTTCGGGAATGACGATCCCCGCCCAGCCCATTTGCGCCATCTCGTTATAAACCGTCGGGTCGTACCCCGTGGCGGTGTCGGCATCGCGTACCTTGCGCCACGCGGTCACCGGGCTTTCGTTGCGAGTCCATTCGCGCGCCATGTCGCGCAGCATCGTCTGTTCTTCGTTGAGGACGGCCATATTCTAAACTCCTTCGCCTTTTCCCCTCTCCCGCTTGCGGGAGAGGGAGGGGCCCGCCGCCAAAGGCGGTGGGAAGGTGAGGGTCTTCTTTCTTCTTCCAAGCGGACGGGGCTGAAAAAGAAGAAAGAAGACCCTCACCCAACCCTCTCCCGCAAGCGGGAGAGGGTTAATGATCACTGATGATCCAGCATCCCCAGGATGCGTTTGGCGATCACGTTGTTCTGGATCTCGGTCGAGCCGCCATAGATCGTCGTCGCCTTGCCGAAGAGCCAGGCGCGGACGCCGTGCAGTTCTGCTTCGCTGAACCCCTCGCCTTCCCAGCCCAGGCCTTGCAGCCCCTGGATCTCGATCGTCAGCTCGGCGCGTTCCTGGCCGAGCTTGGTGCCGATCGTCTTGAGGATCGACGACACTTCGGACACGCCGCCCTTCGCCTTGGATTCAGCCTGGATGCGCATCGCGGTCAGCAGGAAGGCGCGCCAGTCCATTTCGAACTTGGCGATCCGCGCGCGCAGATCGGCGTCGGCGATCCGTCCTTCGGCATCGGTGCCGACATATTTCTTGGCGATATCGGGCAAGCCCGGCCCGCTCGGCATCAGCCGCGATCCGCCGCCCGACAGGTTGGTCCGCTCATGCTGGAGCAAACGCTTGCCGATCGTCCACCCCTGCCCTTCCTCGCCGACCAGATTTTCCTTCGGCACCTTCACGTCGGTGAAGAAGGTCTCGCAGAAGGGCGACATGCCGCTGATCATCTTGATCGGCTTCACCTCGACGCCCGGCGCGGTCATGTCGATCAGCAGGAAGCTGATGCCCTTGTGCTTTTCCGTTTTGTCGGTGCGGACGAGACAGAAACATTTGTCCGCCCATTGTCCGCCCGAGGTCCAGGTCTTCTGGCCGTTGACGAGATAATGGTCGCCCTTATCCTCGGCAAAGGTTTGGAGGTTGGCGAGGTCGGAGCCGGCATTGGGTTCGGAATATCCCTGGCACCAGCGTATTTCGCCCTTGGCGATCGCCGGGATGTGCTCGCGCTTCTGCGCCTCATTGCCATATTCGAGCAGGGTCGGGCCGAACATCATCACGCCCATGCCGCCGATCGGGTTCCACGCATCGACACGCGCCATCTCGTCCGCGAGCACCCTCGCTTCGGCACGGCTGAGCCCACCCCCACCATATTCCTTCGGCCAGGTCGGCACGCCCCAGCCCTTTTCGCCCATCGCCTTGCGCCAGGCGGTCATTTCGGGCGTTTCCTCGGTCGGCCCCTCGACGCTGGCCAGGGCATTACCCTTGCCCTTGAGCGATGCCGGGAAATTGGCGGCGAGCCAGTCGCGCACTTCGGCACGGAAATTCTCGAGTGCGTCGGACGGACGATCGAGTTCGGCGGCGGATGCCATTCAAACCTCTCCTCTTCACCGAATCTGAATATCGGGTATGGTACGGAGATGACATATTCCAAGCCGGCGGGAAAGCCCCTGACGACGCGGGTCCGCGAAGCGCTCGATGCCGTAGCGGAACCGGCACGGGCGCCGGCGATGCAGGCGTATATGAAGTCGGCTATGCCCTATTTGGGCGTTTCCACCGTCCCGCGGAGCGCGGCGCTGAAGCCGGTCTTCGCTGGAATCGATTGGCCCGACAGCGTGGCGTGGCAAGCGGATGTGCTCGCCTTGTGGCGCGGCGCGACCCATCGCGAGGAACGTTATGCCGCGATCGCGCTCTCCGGGGTCAAGGCCGCGCGACGGTTTCAGCGGATCGATGCCTTGCCGATGTACCAGGAGATGATCGTCACCGGCGCTTGGTGGGACTATGTCGACGAAATTGCCGGGCAGCGGCTGTGGACATTGTTGCAGAACGACCGCGCCGCGATGCGCGAGACGATGCTGGCCTGGTCGACCGATGCGGATCTGTGGAAGCGAAGGAGCGCCATCCTCTGCCAGCTACACGCCAAGCGCGAGACCGACCTCGATCTGCTCTACGCCTGTATCGAACCATCGATTGGATCGAGCGAATTCTTCCTGCGCAAGGCGATCGGCTGGGCGCTGCGTCAATATGCCTGGACAGATCCGGACGAAGTCGCACGGTATGTCGCGCAGAATGCGGATCGATTGAGCGGACTGAGCAAACGCGAAGCGCTCAAGAATAATGGCAAGCGGAGAGGCGGATGACGATCACCGGTGGATGTCTGTGCGGGCAATTGCGCTACGAAGCGCGTGGAGAGCCCGACGGCACGGGCTTCTGCTATTGCGCCGACTGCCGCAAGGCGTCGGGGTCAGGCTTCATCCCGTTCATGGGCTTTGCCGCCAGCGCGCTGACGATCACCGGCCGCACGCGTCAATTCCATTCCCCGGCGATGCGCGGCGGCAGCGCTACGCGCAATTCGTGCCCGGAATGCGGCGGGCTGGTATTCGGCGGGATCCACGGTGTGCACGACAGCCACACCATCTATGCCGGCTCGCTCGACGATCCGTCGCACTTCCGCCCGACCATCGCGATCTTCCTGCGCGACAAGCCCGATTGGGTTGCGATGCCGGCAGGGTTGACCATGTTCGAGACGATGCCGGATTGAGGGATATAGAAGGCGCGGCGCGGCCCTTCGTTTTTAACGACTGCCCTCTCCCCCACTCGTCATCCCGGGCTTGTCCCGGGAACCGCGGCGCTGCTGGATCGTGGTCAAGATGTTCACAATTGCAGCGCTCCTCGCTGTTGTGGAACGGCGCTTTGCGATATCGGAACAAAACGAGTATGGCCCAGGAGCGTCGGGCATCGCAATCGGGTGCCGGACCAGAATCAGCCACCAGGGGGAATGATGCGCTTCGACAATCGTGCCGTACCGATCGCGCTCACCGCGGTGCTGATCGATACGATCGGATTCGGCATCGTCATGCCGGTCTTCCCGAAGCTGATCACACAGCTCGGCCATATCGACCTGGAACAGGCCACGCGGGTCGCGGGCTATATGCTCGTGGTTTTCTCGGTAACGCAGTTCTTCGCCGGGCCGGTGCTCGGCAACCTGTCCGACCGCTTCGGACGCCGGCCGATATTGTTGACCTCGATGCTTTGCTTCGGGATGGATTACGCCTTGATGGCCTGGGCGCCGACGCTCGGCTGGCTGTTCCTCGGCCGTGCGATCGCCGGCGCGGCGGGCGCGGTCTATGGCCCGGCCGGATCGGTCATTGCAGACGTCACCCCGCCCGAGAAACGCAGCGCGACCTTCGGGCTGATCGGCGCGGCGTTCGGCATCGGATTCATCCTCGGGCCGGCGTTGGGCGGCCTGCTCTCGAGCTTCGGTCCGCGCGCGCCGTTCGTCGCTGCCGCCGCGCTGGCGCTGCTCAACGCCGCGACGATGTTCCTGTTCATGCCGGAGACGCTGAAGTCGGAGAACCGCCGTCCGTTCCGGCTGCGCGACGCGCATATCGTCGGCGCTTTCCGGCCTCTGTTCCACGCCGGCAATGCCGCGCCGCTGCTGCTCGCCTGGTTCATCTGGCAACTCGCGCACATGGTCTACCCGTCGACCTGGTCGTTCTGGGCGACGATGCGGTTCGGCTGGGATGCGCGTGCGATCGGCTGGAGCCTGGCCTTCGTCGGCTTCATCATGGCCTGCGTGCAGGCCGGTCTGACCGGCCCGGTGATCAAGCGCATCGGCGAGCGAAACGCAATGGTCGTGGGCATGTGTTCCGCCGGCACTGCCTTTTACCTGTTCGCTTTCGCCACCGCCGGCTGGCAGGCTTATGTCCTGATGGCCATCAGCGCGTTCCAGGGCTTCGTCTTCCCCGCCTTCAACGGCCTGTTATCCCGCATGGTCGATGCGACGCGTCAGGGACAATTGCAGGGCGGGATCGGCAGCATGGGCAGCGTGTCGTCGATCCTGGGACCGCTCGTCCTGACTCAGGCTTTGGCCACGGGAGATCATCACGGATTCACTGGCGCGAATTTCCTGCTGGCAGCGCTGCTGGTGACGATCGCGCTCGGCATCATTGTCTGGAAGGTGCTCGATCGCGTGCCGGCAGCACCGGTTGCGGTGGCCGACGGCTGAGCCTCAATTCGTCAACCCAGCGAAGGCTGGGGTCTCGTGCGAACTCGCGATACGGCCTGAGACCAGCATTGGGTGACGGATCAGCCTTCCTTCCCCGGCCGCCGTGTCAGTGCGACGTCTAGATGGCCGCCCGCGTCGAGCAGCGTCACCTCGCCGGTAATCGCGCGCGCGATCGGGTCGAGCAATTGCACGATCGGTCCGGCGATGTCGTCGGGCCCGGCGGCAAACCCCATCGGCACGCGACTGGCGATATGCTGATTGAGCCGCTCGAACCCCTCCGCCCCCAACTTCTTTTCGAACCAGCCGGTGCCGACATAACCTGGCGCGACGGCATTGATCCGGATCTGCGGCGCCAGCACCCGCGCCAGGCTCTTGGTCATGGTGATCAGTGCGCCCTTGGACGCGGCATAGGCGACCGACGATCCCATGCCGAACACGCCCGCGACGCTGGCGACGTTGACCACCGCCGACGCATTCTGCTCGCGCATCGCCGGAGCGCAGGCGCGCACCATCTGGAACGCGGCGACGGTATTGAGGCGATAGATGTCGACGAAATCCTCGGCATCGAGCGCGTCGAGATCCTCGTGATTGGCGAATTTGGTGCGTCCGGCATTGTTGACCAGGAAATCGATCCGCCCGAACGCGTCGAGCGCTGCCTGGGCCAGCGCGCGGCACGCGGCATCCTCGACGATATCGGCCTGCACCGCGATCGCGCCATTGCCGGCCTCGGCCGCCACCGCTTCGGCATCTTCCCGGCTCGACGCGTAATTGACCACGCAGCGCACGCCTCGCGCCGCCAGCATCCTGACGGTCGACGCGCCGATCCCCGTCCCGCCGCCGGTGACGATCGCGACCCGGCCGTCCATCCCGGCGCTCATGCCGCCGCACTCGGGCGGGCGGCGACGCGGTCATACCATGCTCTCAGCGCGGTCGCGTCCTCGGGCATGTCGACGCCGATGAACTTGCCAAAATCGATCGTCGTTTGCAGCACGATATCGGCCATCGAATAGCTTCTTCCATCGAGAAACTGACGCTCGCTCAGCACGGTGTCGAACTCGCGCATCACCGTGTCGATCCGCGGTCGGTTGCTTTCGCCGAACTCGGTATATTGCTTGGGAACGACACGCGCGGTGTAAGGATGCGTGTGCACCCACACCATGGCGATGGGGGTCATCAGGCGGAGTTCTACCCGGCGGGTGAACATGTCGACTTCCGCCTGGCCTTGCGCGCCCAGGCCGAACAGAGGCGGCTCCGGATTGAGCGCTTCGAAATAGCGGCAGATCGACACGCTTTCGGTGATGACGGTGCCGTCATCCAGTTTCAGGCACGGCACCTGGCCAAGCGGATTGAGCGCGCGATAGGCCTCGCTCTTATGCTCGCCGCGTGGGATCGAGACCTGTTCGCTGGCGACGGTCAGCCCTTTTTCGGCGAGATAGATCCGCACGCGCCGCGGGTTGGGCGCGGGATTTACCGCATCGTAGAACAGCATCTAACTCCCCTTTGATTCTATTTTTCGAATATCGCGTATGGCATTTCGCAACGGCTTCGCCTAGCGATTCGCGCAAAGTTTGAGGAGAGATCATGAGCGCCGAAGCCTTGCTCGCCAGTGACTTCGCTACCCTGCCCGACATTATCCGCGCACATGCCAGCGAACGCGGTGGCAAAACCGCAGTGGCCGACGCTGAAGGCAGCTACACGTACGCAGAGCTCGACGCGATGATGGACCGCATCGCGGCGGCGCTACAGCGCGACGGGGTCGTACAGGGCCAGTCGGTGGCAATCATTTCAGCCTCGTCGATCGCCTATGCGGCGGTGTCCCTGGGGACCTTGCGCGCCGGTTGCGTCGCGGCGCCGCTCGCGCCGTCCTCGACGCCGGAAGCGCTCGCCGCGATGATCACCGATTGCGGCACGCCGATCGTTTTCCTCGACGGCGACAATCAGGCGGCCATCGCCGGCCAGCGCGTCGAGGCGAAGCAGATCCGCCTCGACACGGCCGAGTTCGAGGCCTGGCTGGCGCCTCGCGGCAGCAAGCCCCATCCGGTGACGATCGACCCAGCCGACGGTTTCAACATCATCTATTCCTCGGGAACGACCGGCACGCCGAAAGGCATCGTCCAGTCGCACAGCATGCGCTGGGCGCATATCGGCCGCAATTCGGCCGGCGGCTATGGCGACGCGGTGACGATGAACTCCACGCCGCTTTATTCGAACACCACGTTGGTCAGTTTCCTGCCGACGCTCGGCTGGGGCGGCACCGTCGTGCTGATGAAGAAGTTCGACGCGCGCGCGTTCCTGGAACTTGCCGAGAAGCACCGCGTGACGCACGCGATGCTGGTGCCAGTCCAATATCAGCGGATCATGGCGGTGTCCGATTTCGACCGGTTCGATTTGTCGGCGTTCAGGCTCAAGACCTCGACCAGCGCGCCTTTCTCGCCCGCGCTCAAGGCCGACATCCTGGCGCGCTGGCCGGGCCGGTTGGTCGAATTCTACGGCATGACCGAAGGCGGCGCCTCGACCGGGCTCGACTGCACCGCGTTCCCCGACAAGCTTCACACTGTGGGGCAGCCGCTGCCCGGCCACGACATGCGCTTGATCGACGATGACGGCAACGAAGTCCCGCAAGGCGAGACGGGCGAGGTCGTCGGCCGGTCGCCGGCGATGATGACCGGCTATCACGGCCGCAAACAGGCGACCGCCGAGGCCGAATGGTACGACAAGGACGGCAATCGCTTCATCCGCCATGGCGATATCGGCCGGTTCGACGAGGACGGTTTCCTGATCCTGATGGACCGCAAGAAGGACCTGATCATCTCCGGCGGGTTCAATATCTATCCTGTCGATATCGAGGCCGTGCTCAAACAGCATCCGGCGGTCCAGGAATGCACCGTAATCGGCATACCGTCGGAGCAATGGGGTGAGACGCCGGTCGGCTTTTACGTCCCCAATAGCGGCGTCGATGCCTCGGCCGACGCGATCATGGTGTGGACCAACAACCAGCTCGGCAAGACGCAGCGCCTGTCCGCGCTCCATCCGATCGACGAATTGCCGAGAAGCGCGATCGGCAAGGTGCTCAAGCGCGAGTTGCGCGATCGCCTGGCGGTGCAGCCGGCATAATCACGACAATTGGGGGAATTCATGCCGGGCTTGAAGCAGATTATCGACGCCCTCGAACCGATCGAGGGCGGCTGGCGAGGCAGCATCCCCGATAGCTGGCTGCAGGGGCGTACCAGCTATGGCGGCCTCTCGGCGGCGCTCGCGCTCCATGCGGCGCAACAGTCGGACACCGACCTGCCGCCGCTGCGATCCGCGCTGGTCGCGTTCATCGGCCCCCTGTCCGGCGACGTCGTGATCCGCGCGAGCCGCCTGCGCCGCGGCCGTAACGCCGCCTTCATCCAGGCCGATGTCGAGAGCGAAGCGGGGCTCGGGCTGCGCGCGACATTCGTGTTCATGAGCGCGGTCGACTCCAAGCTCGATCATCAGGTCGGCATCGCTCCCGACTTTCCGCGCCCGCAGGCCGGCGACACGACCTTCAAGGGCAATTCGGCGGTGTCCTTCGCGCAGAATTTCGAGCTGCTCGACCGGCGCGATGCGACGGTCGGTCCGGCCGAGTGGCTGCGTTGGGTGCGGTTGAACGAGCGCGAGGGATTGGATCCAATGGTCGAGCTGATCGCGGTGGCGGATTGCCTGCCGCCGGCCGCGCTCAAGCTGATCGGCGGACCGGCACCCTGCAGCTCGATGACCTGGCAGCTCAACCTGCTCGGCGCGCAGCCGCAAACGTCGGACGGATGGTGGCTGCTCCGCACCAATGCCGATTACGCCAAGGCGGGAAGCTCGAGCCAGGAAATGATGATCTGGAACGCCGATGGCGAGCCCGTCGCCGAACAGATGCAAAGCGTCGCCATCTTCGCCTGAGGCGAAGGATTTCCCTTGTCGTGCGACAATTTGCGACAATTTCGCCATGGACTGACATGCGCGAGCGACACAGAGGAACCACAAGGCTCTCGATGGCGGGGAATGACCCTTCGCCCGATCGAGGACTACGGGATGAATCGAGTGTTTCTTGCCGCGGCGCTCGCGAGCGCAAGCTTCATGGCGGTAGCGCTGGTCGGGCCGACTGCGGCGCAGACCGCTCCGGCTGCCAGAGGCGATGCCAATGGCGACGGCGTGCTCTCGCGCGAAGAAGCTATGGCCCAGGCCGATGCGCGATTCGATCGCCTGGACGCCAACAAGGACGGCAAGCTGACGCCCGACGAGATGCATCCGCGCCGGCCGATGGGCGGAGCCGAAGCGGCGGCCCCTCCCCCGCCCCCGGCAGGCGGCCGCGGCTTCGGCGGGCGGATGTTCGCCCGGCTGGATACCAATGGCGATGGCATAGTCGACCGCGAGGAATATCGCGCGCAGGCCGCGCAGCGGTTCGACCGGATGGATACGAACAAGGACGGCAAGATCGACGCGGCGGAGCGCCAGGCAGCGCGCGACGCAATGGAACAGATGCGCGGTCGGCGCGGCGGCGGTGAAGACACGCCCCCGCCTCCCGCATCGACGGACAAGCCCGGGCAGTAATCCCCATATGCCCAGGCTGCCGGGCGGGTGCCCCTCCTCACCCGCCCGGCCCTCCACCTTTCCTCATCCGGCCTTTTCGCCATCCAGGGCTTTTCAGGGGGACGATTGATGCTTAGCGAAGTGCCGATGGGCGGCATTCCCCACATCCTTCTGGTTGATGACGAGCGCTCGATCCGCGAGCCGCTGGCGCAATATCTGACGAAGCAGGGCTTCCGCGTTACCCAGGCGGGCGATGCCGAAAGCGCGCGCACCCGCATGGCGGCCTATGCCATCGACCTGATCATCCTCGACATCATGATGCCGGGTGAGGACGGGTTGAGCTTGTGCCGCCATATCCGCGCGACCGGCGACATTCCCGTCATCCTGCTGACCGCCAGGAGCGAGGAGACCGACCGCATTGTCGGGCTCGAAATGGGTGCCGACGATTATGTCGTCAAACCCTTCTCGCCGCGCGAGCTGGCGACGCGCGCCCGCGTCATCCTGCGCCGCGCCGCCGGCAGTGGGGCGCGTCAGCACGCGCCCGAAAGCGGATCCTATGCCTTTGCCGGCTGGGTGTTGAAGTCCGGCGAACGCGCATTGGTCGATCGCGAAGGCGTGTCGGTGCCCTTGTCGACCGGCGAATATAATCTGCTGCTGGCGCTGGTGCTGCGTCCGCGCCAGGTGCTGACCCGCGACCAGTTGCTCGATCTGACCCAGGGCCGCGAGGCGATGGCGTTCGATCGCGCGATCGACAATCAGGTCAGTCGGCTGCGGCGCAAGATCGAGCCCGATCCCAAGAATCCCACCGTGATCAAGACGGTGTGGGGCGGCGGCTACACGCTCGCCGCGGAAGTCACGCGCCTATGAGATCATCGCTGTGAGATTGTGGCCGCGCAATCTGCCGGGCCAGATGGCCGTACTGGTCGCGATCGCCTTGTTCGTGGCCCAGGCCATCAATTTCGGGCTGAGCCTGCGCGATCGCCAGGTCTTCCGGCTCGAACAGACGGTTGGTCCCGTCGCGGCACGGATCGTCGATGCGTCGCAGGGCCCCCGCAACCGCCATGGCCAGCCGCTCGACATCGCGGCCGCCCCGCCGATCGGCGACGAGACGCCCTGGGACCGGTTCCGCTCGCGCCCTTGGCCGTCCAACCCGATCGAGGGCGGGCTGCGGCGACGAGCGGATATTGAGGAAGCGCTGCGCGCGCGCCTCAACGAGGCCGGCGTCCCGGTCGGCCGCGTGGTAACGGGAATTCGCCCGTTGCAATCCGACGATCCGCGTTTCGGCAAGATGTCGCGCGTCCGGGCGCAGCGTTATCGCTTCGTGCAGCACGAGCTGTTGATCGCCGTCGAGCAACCCAAGGTCGGCTGGTGGGCGGCTTCGGTCCCCTGGCAGGATTCGGAATGGCCCTTCCTGTCGCGGCTGATCGGGCAGACGTTGGTGCTCTACGCGATCGTGCTCCTACCCGTGCTGCTGGCGACGCGCCGTATCGCCCAGCCGCTGCGGTCGCTGGCCAAGGCGGCGCAGCGTTTCCATCCCGGCGAAGCGGACGGTCCGATCGCCGAGAGCGGACCGCATGACGTCCGCACGCTGATCACCGCGTTCAACGATTTGCGCACCCGCGTCAGCGCGATGCTCGAGGAAAAGGACCGCATGTTGGGCGCGATCGGGCATGATCTGCGTACGCCGCTGGCGGCGCTCCGCGTCCGCATCGAATCGGTCGAGGATGACGACGATCGCGCGCGCATGGCGGATACGATCGACGAGATGAACCGCACGCTCGACGACATCCTCTCGCTGGCGCGGCTGGGGCGTCCGAGCGAACAGGCAACCGAAGTCGACCTCGCCGCTCTGGTCGATGCAGTGGTCGAGGATTTCCGCGACCTCGGCATGCCGGTCGCGTTCACCGAGGCCGAACGGCTGACGATGCATTTGCGGCCATCGCTGATGCGCCGCGCGATCCGCAATCTGATCGAGAACGCCGTCAAATATGGCGGCGGCGCGGACGTGTTCCTGCGCTCCGACGCCAAGGCGGTCGAGATCGTCGTGTGCGACAACGGCCCGGGCATCCCACCCGACCGCATCGCCGAGGTGTTCGAGGCGTTCACGCGGATCGAGGGATCGCGCAACAAGGAAACCGGCGGGATCGGGCTCGGCCTGGCGCTGGCACGGGCGATCGTGCGTGAGGCGCGCGGCGATATCCGGCTGGAGAACCGTCCCGAAGGTGGGCTCGCGGCAACGATCACGCTGCCGCGCTGACGCGCGTCATAGCCAAGGCCGCGAGCACCAGCACCACCGCGCCGCATGCCATCGTCCAGACCGGCTGGGTCGGAAAGAATGTCCGGATGATCGCGCCCATCACCGTCGCGACCAGTAGCTGCGGCACGACGATGAAGAAATTGAAGATTCCCATATAGATGCCGAGCTTATGTTGCGGCAGCACGCCGGCCAGGATGACATAGGGCATGGTCAGGATCGAGGCCCAGGTGAAGCCGATCCCGATCATCGGCAGCAGCAGCATCGCGGAATCGCGAATGACCAATAGCGACGCGAAGCTGGCGGCGCCGATCAACAGGCACAGTATGTGAGTCTTTGGCGCGCCGATCCGCTTCGCCAGCACCGGCAGCACGAACGCGGCAAGTGCCGCGACCCCGTTATAGACCGAGAACAATACGCCGACCCAGTCGGCGCCATCGTTATACGCCTTGGCCGTGGTGTCGGTCGAATGGAACACATACTGCGCCACCACCGGCGTGGTGTAGATCCACATGATGAACAGCGCGACCCAGGAAAAGAACTGGACCAGCGCCAGCCGCTTCATCTGATCGGGCATCCGCGACAAGTCGCTCATGATCTGGACCAGCGCGTTGTCGCCGTCGCCGCGCACCATCGCGGCGGCGATCAGGCCGAGAACGCCGAAGGCTGCGAGCGCGCCACCCAGCACGTACAGATCGCGTTCGAGCGCGAACCGCCAGACGCACGCGACGACCGCCAGACCCGCCAGCAGCCACCACCAGCTACCGCGCGGCGCCACCGGCGTTTCGTGCTCCTTCCCGGCCTCCGCGTTGCCGAAAGAACGCATCTGTTCGGGCGAATATTCCCGCGTCGTCAGCACGGTCCACAGAACTGCCGCGAAGATCAACGCTGCGCCCAGATAGAAGGCATAATGGACCGATTGGGGAATCTCACCCGCCGGCGCGACGTTGCTGATCCCCAGCCTGGCCATTGCAAACGGCGCAAGGCTGCCGATCACCGCGCCCGCGCCGATGAACCCGGTCTGGAACGCATAACCCGCGGTACGCTGCGACGGCGCGACCATGTCGCCGACAAACGCGCGGAATGGCTCCATCGAGACGTTGATCGAGGCGTCGAGCACCCACAGCAACAATGCCGCCGCGAGCAAGGTGGCGGCATTGGGCATGCCGAGCAGCGCAAGCGCGGCGAGCACCGCTCCCGCCAGGAAATAGGGCCGACGCCGTCCGAACCTTCCCCAGGTGCGGTCACTGAAATGACCGATCAGCGGCTGTACGACGAGGCCCGTGACAGGTGCCGCAATGGCCAGCAGCGCCAGGCTGCCGACATCGCTGCCCAAGGTCTGAAAGATCCTGCTGAGGTTCGCGTTCTGCAGCCCGAACGCGATCTGGATGCCGAAAAAACCGAACGAAATGTTCCACAGCCCGCGCCAGCTCTGGCGAGGCTTCTCCACGGGGAGTCCGCTCATGCTCTGGGCGTCGTCGAGCGCCGAACAACCAACCGCGGCGGCAGCATCGCCGCTTCGACCGGCTGCGCCCGGATCTGGCGCAACAGCGTGTCGACCAGGGCCGCGCCGGCCTTGGCATAATCCTGTGCGATCGTGGTCAGTGGCGGGTGTGAGAGACTGGCCGCCGGAATGTCATCGAAGCCGACGATCGACACGTCGACCGGCACGTCGAGCCCGGCTTCCTCGAACGCGCGCATCGCGCCGATCGCGATCAGGTCGCTGCCCGCGAAGACCGCGTCGAATGCGACTCCACGCCGTATCAATTCGATCGCGGCTTCGTAGCCCGACGCCTCGGTGGTGATCGCGTCGACCTGAAGCGCCGGATCGGGATCGATGCCCGCTTCCAGCATCGCCGAACAGGCGCCACGATAGCGATCGGCGAGTTCGGGCGAATGGCTCGACACTTGCCCCAGGAACGCGATCCGGCGTCGCCCCAGTCCGATCAAATGCATGCCCGCGTCGCGCCCGCCGCGGACATTGTCGCAGCCGATCGTCGTCCCCGGCTGCCCGGTCTGGACCGACCCCCAGCGCACGAAATGCGTGCCCTGCGCCTCGAGCTGTTCGAGCCGCGCGCGATAGGTTTCGTAATCGCCATAGCCGAGCAGGATGATGCCATCGGCCTTGTGGCTATCCTCGTAATCGACATGCCAGTTCGATGAGAGCTGCTGGAACGAGGTCAGCAGGTCGTAACCGCGCAGCGCGCAGGTCCGCGCGATCGAGCCCAGCATCGAGAGGAAGAACGGGTTGATCAGCGAATCGTCGGGCGTCGGATCCTCGAAGAACAACAAAGCCAGCGTGTTGGTGTGCCGGCTGCGCAGCGACGAGGCGTTCTTGTCGACCTTGTAATTGAGCTGCGCCGCGATCGCCTCGATCCGCTTGCGCGTTGCTTCGCTGACGGTCGGGTCACCACGCAGCGCGCGCGACACGGTCGGTTGGGATACGCCCGCGCGTTGCGCGATATCGAAGGACGTCGGTTTGTCGGTTAGCATCGCCCGACGGCTTCTCCCGCTGCCGGCCATCGCCTGCGGCCGGTTGGGCGCGAGTGTAGCGGGCAGCGCGGCAGCGCGATAGAGCCCGCGCACGTAACCAGTATCCGGCAAATCGTCCCTCCCCAACCGCCCTCTAGTCGCGGAGCGATGGTTGAAGCCTAGGCGAGTGGAGCGAAGGCCGGAACGCCATCACATACGTATTCAGACGCCGTCCGGCGCTGGCGGCAAGCCCTCTCCCGCGTGCGGGAGAGGGTTGGGTGAGGGTCTTCTTTCTTCTTCCAAGTGGGCGTCGAAGCAGAAGAAGAAAGAAGACCCTCACCTTCCCACCGCTTCGCGGCGGGCCCCTCCCTCTCCCGCGAGCGGGAGAGGGCTATGGAAAAGGGACGGATGCTGAAAACGATCGTGCGCTGCTGGTGGGGCTCACGGTGACCCGGCGTCCGCAGCAACCTATATATCAGAACGCCGATCCACCCGATGCAACCGCGCAACACCCGCCCCCGCATAATCCTGAATACGTATGTGGCCAACTTGGCCCCATCCCCGCTGCACCATAATCGCAATGCAACTGCACGCGCCGTGTCGGCCGCGTCGATGCCGCAAGCCAAACATGGCGCGGCCGCAAGGGGAGGAATTGATGACTGCTTTCCGTTCGAACCGTCATACCCAGCTTGCCCTGCGCGCAAGCGGCATCGCGCTTGCCGGCGCGCTGGCGGTGATCGCGTCGCCGGCACTCGCGCAGACGGCGCCGACAGCGGCGGCACAGCCTGGCGACGCGACCGCCGGTTCCGACGAAATCGTCGTCACCGGCTTCCGTGAATCGCTGCGTTCCGCGATCTCGGCAAAGCGCAATGCGACCCAGATCATCGAATCCCTCTCGGCGGAAGATGTCGGCAAATTGCCCGACGTCTCGATCACCGACGCCCTCGCGCGCCTGCCGGGCGTCACCGCGCAGCAGAATTCCGGCCGCGCCACTTATCTGTCGATCCGCGGTTTCGGCCCCGATTTCACCACCGCCACCCTGAACGGCCGCGTGGTGGCGACGATCGACGACAATCGCCGCTTTCAATACGATCAGTTTCCCGGCGACCTGTTCAGCCGCATCGACGTCATCAAGACGCCCTCCGCCGACCTGATGAATCAGGGTCTGGCCGGCACGGTGAATCTGATCACGATCGATCCGCTGGTCGCGAAGCGCCAACTCGCGATCAACGCTCAGGGCGAAATCAACAGCGTTAGCAAGCTCAACCCCGATGCCGACAACAAGGGCTATAAGGGGTCGGTCATCTTCACCGACCACTTCGCCAACGACACGATCGGTGTTTCGCTGGGCGGTTCGGTCATCTCGTCGCCCGTCCAGACCCGCGGCTACGCGACCTGGGGATACAATAACGGCGTGCTCGGCGGCGCCAAATGGTATTCGGCAACCAACGTATTGAAGCGCCAGTCGGGCTTCGGACATTTGGTGTGGCGTCCGAGCGACGTTTTCGAGACCAGCATCGACGGCCTCTACACCCATTCGAACACCCGCGAATATTTCCGCGGCGTGGAAATGCCGCTGGCCTATGGCGGCGGCGTCGCGCTGACCAATGCCACGATCGGCGCCGACGGCTGGCCGACCAGCCTGACCTTCAACCCGACCTGGCCGGTCCAGCGCAACAACCTCAACACCCGCGATGCGAATACCTGGGCAATCGGCTGGAATGCCAAGGCGAAGCTGTCCGACACGATCCAGTTCGTCGTCGACGCCAGCTATTCGCGCGCGCATCGTCACGACAATGCGATCGAAACCTATACCGGCACGAGCTTCACGCGCAGCGGGGCGTCGCAGATCAGCACGCTGACGCTACAGCCCAACGGCACCTATGCGCTCAACTCCAACCTCGACTATACCAACCTGTCGACCATGATGTTCACCGACCCGCAGGGATGGGGCTATTACGCCACGCCCCAGCATAGCGGACCGGTGCCGCAGGCCGGTTATATCAACGAGCCGGACTTCACCGATCGGATCAAGACCCTGCGCGGGGCTTTCCAGGGCGACATCAACGCCGGCGTGCTGAAGAGCTGGGAAATCGGCGCTTATTATAGCGAAGAGAAGAAGACCAACGCCTTCACCGGCTATTATCTGGTCCCGCCCAATGGAGCCAATACGCTCGCGATTCCGTCGTCGATCGTGATCGGCTCGGTCAGCCCGTTCGAATTGTCGGGAACGCGGGTCCTCGCCTACGATATCGATTCGGCGGTCAAGCTGCTCCACAGCTTCCGCAACGAGCAGCCGAGTGAAACGACCAAGCAATGGTGGGTGCGTGAGCGTATCCTGACCGGCTATGTCCAGCTCAATTTCGATGGCGATGTCAGCGGGCACCGAATCAGCGGCAATATCGGCGGCCAGGTGATCCGCACCGTGCAGGATTCATCCGGCTACGCCGCGATCAATACCGACACGGTCGTGCCGACCTACTTCAAGACCAATTATACCTATTTCGAGCCGCAAGCGACGTTCAACCTGGAATTCACCCCCAGCACGATCCTGCGCCTGGGCGCCGGCAGGACGCTCGCCCGCGCCCGCCTGTCGGACGAAAATCCCTCATTCACCGTGACCGCGATGACGGTCCCCACCAATCCCTACCAATTCTACAACGGCCAGTTCACGCCGCTGTCGGGCAGTGGCGGCAATCCGGTCCTGCGGCCTTATTTCTCGACGTATGTCGACGTGTCGCTCGAAAAGTATTTCGCCAACAATCAGGGCAAGATCGCGCTGGCGGGCTATTATAAGGACATCACCAACTTCGTTCAGTCGGGTAAGGCCTACCTCACCGATCTGTCGGGCTTTGCAGGCTTGATACCGCCCAATACGCAAACCCCGTACACGACGATGGGCTGGGTCACCGCGGCAGCAAATACCGGACGCGGCTATGTGCAGGGCTTCGAACTATCCGGCGCTGCCCCCTTTTCGATCCTGACTCCCGCGCTTGACGGGTTCGGCGTGACCGGCAGCGTCGCTTATGCCGATAGCGTCATCCGGTTCGACAACGGCAGCCCGGTGACGTTGCCGGGCTTGTCGAAATGGGTCGCGCAGGCGCAGCTCTATTTCGAGAAATGGGGTTTCCAGGCGCGCGCCAGCTACAGCTATCGCAGCGACTATGTCGGCGAATATCAGGCCTTCGGAGCGCAGCCGGCCTATAAGTTGACCAAGGGCGGTACATCGCTCGACGTGCAGGTCGGCTATGATTTCAAGTCGGGCGCGCTCAACGGTCTGTCGCTCTACGCCCAGGCCCGCAACCTGACCAACATGCCGTTCGTCACCTACCTCAACAACGACAAGAAACAGGTCGACATTTACGAGAAATACGGGGCGACCTACACCGCCGGCCTGACCTTCAAGTTCTGGTAAGACCCGCACGATGTGGTGCCGCCGGCATTCCGTCCGACGGCACCCGCTCTCCTCACCAGATGAGGGTCGGCTTCTGCGCGTTCGACGAGGAGATCGATTGCCATGAACGCTCTAACGCTGGCGCTGGCACTGTCGCTGGCCGCCGTGCCACAGATTGCGGGCGCCGATCCCGGGCCTGCGGCCAACTACCGCGACCGCCTGCCCGAGGACGAGGTAATCTATTTCGTCCTGCCCGACCGGTTCGAGAATGGCGATCCGAACAACGACACCGGCGGTATGAAGGGCGACCGCCTCGTTACCGGGTTCGATCCGACCGCCAAGGGCTTCTATCACGGCGGCGACCTCAAGGGCCTGCTCAAGCGGATCGATTATATCCGGGCGCTGGGCGCGACCGCGATCTGGGTCGGGCCGATCTTCAAGAACAAGCCCGTCCAGGGGGCCAAGGGCGACGAGTCCGCCGGCTATCACGGTTACTGGATCACCGACTTCACCCGGGTCGATCCGCATTTCGGCACCAATGCCGACTTCAAGGCTTTGGTCGACGCGGCGCATGCCCGCGGGATGAAGGTCTATATGGACATCATCGCCAACCACACCGCGGACGTGATCAAATATCGCGAATGCGAAGCGGACAAGCCCTGCCCCTATCGCGGCCGCGCCGATTATCCCTATGCGCGCAAGGGTGGCGTGACCGGCCCGGCGATCAACGCCGGCTTCCAGGGCGACGGCGTCGCGACGCCGGAGAATTTCGCCAAGCTGACCGATCCCAATTGGGCCTATACGCCTTACCTCCCCAAAGGAGAGGAAAAGGCCAAGGTTCCGGCCTGGCTCAACGATCCGATCTATTACCACAATCGCGGCGACTCGACCTTCTCGACCGAGGATTCGCAGCTCGGTGACTTCTCCGGCCTCGACGATCTGATGACCGAGAATCCGCGCGTGATCGCGGGCATGATCGACATTTTCGGCAAGTGGATCGACGATTTCGGGATCGACGGATACCGCATCGACACCGCGCAGCATGTCGATCCAGCCTTCTGGCAGGCCTTCGTCCCCGCGATGCTCGCGCGCGCCAAGGCGAAGGGCATCCCCAATTTCCACATCTTCGGGGAAGTGTTCACCGGCGACCTCGACGTCGCGCGGCTCGCCGCGCACACCCGCGTCGATAAACTGCCCGCCGTGCTCGACTTCGCATTCGAACGGGCGGTGGCCGATACCGTCGCCCGCGGCGCACCGACCAGCGAGTTGTTCCACATGTTCTTCGGCGATCCCGCCTATGAGCATGGCGAGGCGACCGCCCGGACGCTGCCGACCTTCCTCGGCAATCACGACATGGGCCGCTTCTCGATGTTCGTGAAGGCCGGCTTCCCACAAGCGAGCGACGACGAACTGCTCAGGCGCGTCATCCTCGGGCATGCCATGCTGCTGACGCTGCGTGGTGTGCCGACCATCTATTATGGCGACGAGCAGGGCTTCGTCAGCAAAGGCAATGACCAACTCGCGCGCGAGGACATGTTCGCCAGCAAGGTAGCGGTCTATAACGACACCAGGCTGCTCGGCACTACCAAGACCACCGCCACGCCGAGTTTCGGCACCGACAACCCGATCTTCAGGGCGATCGCCGGGCTCGCGCGCATCCGCACCAGCCATCGCGCGCTGACTCGTGGGCGCCAGGTGCCGCGCGCATGGGGCGACAGACCGGGGTTGTTCGCGGTGTCGCGGTTCGACCCCGACACCGGCAAGGAAGTGCTGATCGCGTTCAACACCTCGACTGCGCCGCTTACCGCCAATGTGCTGGTCGACGACGCCTCCACCGCGTTCACCGCGCTGCATGGCGCGTGCGAAGCCAAAGCCGCAGCACCGGGCAGCCTCAGGGTCAGCCTCGCTCCTCTCGATTTCATTATTTGCGAGGCCCAGTGAACGACGTTGCCCGCCTGCCCTCCGTCCAGACCGCGCGCGAATGGTGGCGCGGGGCTGCGATCTACCAGATCTATCCGCGCAGCTTCGCCGACACCAATGGCGACGGCATCGGCGACTTGCCCGGTATCACCGCGCATCTCGACCATGTCGCGAGCCTGGGCGTCGATGCGATCTGGCTGTCGCCCTTCTTCACCTCGCCGATGCTCGATTTCGGCTATGACGTGGCCGATTATTGCGACGTCGATCCGATCTTCGGCACGCTCGCCGATTTCGACGTTTTGGTTGCCCGGGCGCACGAGCTCGGACTCAAGGTGCTGATCGACCAGGTCTATTCGCACAGCAGCGACAAGCACCCCTGGTTCCTCGAAAGCCGCGCCGACCGCGCCAATGCCAAGGCCGACTGGTACGTCTGGGCCGATGCCCGGCCCGACGGCTCACCGCCCAACAATTGGCAGTCGGTATTCGGCGGCCCTGCCTGGACGTGGAGCGCTACCCGGCGGCAATATTACATGCACAATTTCCTGCCCGAGCAGCCGCAGTTCCATATGCATTTGCCGGCGGTGCAGGACGCGATGCTTGACGTCGCCAAATTCTGGCTCGACCGCGGCGTCGACGGTTTCCGGATCGATGCGATCAACTTCTCGATGCACAACCCCGCACTGACCGACAATCCGCCCGCACCGCCGGGACCGCGCACGCGCCCGTTCGATTTCCAGCAGCATATCCACAACCAGAGCCAGCCAGAGATTCCGCTGTTCCTCGCGCGGCTGCGCGTGCTGCTGGACGGCTATGGCGCGACCTTCACGGTGGCCGAGGTCGGCGGACCGAGCCCGGAAGCCGAGATGCACGCCTTCACCCAGGGGGATGGCCGGCTCAATTCGGCGTACGGCTTCAATTTCCTCTATGCCGGCAAGCTGACGCCGGCATTGGTGCGCGATGCGCTCGCGCAATGGCCTGATGCTCCCGGCACCGGCTGGCCGAGCTGGGCGTTCGAGAATCACGACGCACCGCGCGCCATCTCACGCTGGGCCGATCCCCCGTATCGCGACGCCTTCGCGCGGATGAAGCTGATGCTGCTCGTCTCGCTGCGCGGCAATATCTTCCTCTATAATGGCGAGGAACTGGGCCTGACCCAGGTCGATATCCCGTTCGAGGCGCTGCAGGATCCCGAAGCGATCGCCAATTGGCCGCTGACCCTGTCGCGCGACGGTGCGCGCACGCCGATGCCCTGGCGGGCCGACGCCAACGACCATGCCGGGTTCAGCTCGGGCACGCCATGGCTACCGATCGGCACCGATCATCTCGCGCTGGCGGTCGATCGCCAGAATCAGGATCCGGACTCCTTGCTCAATCTGACCCGACACCTGCTCGCGTTCCGTCACGCGAGCGACGCGCTGATGCGCGGCGACGCACGTGTGATCGAGGCGAGCGAGGCGATCCTGGCGATCGAACGCTCGACGGCCGACGAGATAATGTTGTGCGTGTTCAACATGTCGCCGGAACCAATCGAGTGGCGCCCTGCCCAACCCGTTCGCTGGCACGCGGTGGAGACTGTCGGCCAAGTGACCGACTGGCGTTTCGGCGGCTATGCGGCGATAATCGCGCGGGACGTGAGCGCGTAAGGTTATAGCCTCAGGGCGCCCTGTCCTCGTCATAGCGCGCCCGATTGATCTCGATTTCGTCGAGATGATCTCCCGCCCAAGCGCCCAACGCGCGAACCGGTATCGCCAGCGATTGTCCGAGTTCCGTCAGCGCATATTCGACCTGCGGCGGGACGGTCGGGTGGACCGTTCGCGTCACCATGCCGTCACGCTCGAGTGCCTTCAGGGTACGCGTCAGCATCTGCTGCGAAATGCCGCCAATCGTCCGTTTGATGTCGTTGAACCGGCGTGGCCGCGCGATCAACACCCGCACGATCATCACCGTCCATTTATCGCCGACGATAGCGAGCACCTTGCCGACCTTATGGCAATGGGCGCTGGCGCCCGGCTTGGCAGGCATATCCATGTGACCTGGTCCTAAAAATATGCGTTCTTGGCGGAGTTTCATCGGTCACATAACTGCTCCTGGTCACAAATCCAGACCGGAGATATCCAGTGAAGCTTCTACATCTCGATTCCAGCATCATGGGCCAAGGCTCGGCAAGTCGTACCCTCTCGGCCGCCATCGTCGAGCGGATCGTGAATGCGCACGATGATGTCGAGGTCACCTATCGCGACCTCGCCAGCGAGCCGATCTCGCATTTGACGTTCGACGCGTTCATGGCGCTCGAGAACGGCAAGGACGTGCACCAATTTCTCGGCAGCGATATCGTGGTGATCGGCGCCGGCTTTTACAATTTCTCCGTTCCGAGCCAGCTCAAGGCCTGGATCGATCAAATCGTCGTGCGGGGAAAGACGTTCGCGCGCGGCGAAACCGGACCGATCGGGCTTGTCGGGGGTAAGCGCGTGATCGTCGCGCTGGCGCGCGGCAACGTCTATGGCGAGGGCTCGCCCTACCAGGCATTCGAGCACGCCGAGACGCTGCTTCGCTCGGTGTTCACGTTCATGGGCGTGACGGATATCGAGTTCATTGTCGCCGAGGGGCTCGGACGCAGCGAGGAGGCGCGCCGCGCCGGAATCGAGGACGCGCTGCAGCGGGTTCGCCAAGTCTCGCCGGACTCCGCAGCGCCGGCCATGGCCGGCGCCTGACCGAGGTCGGAGGCCGATCGGCGCAGCGGTCGAGCGCTGACCGTTGCGCCCGCAACCAGGATGGCCGCGAGTGGCGGAAGGCTTCATCCCATCTGTCGCTCGAAGCTACGATAGCTCGAAGATGGTGCGGGTGGTCGGGCTCGAACCGACACTCCTTGCGGAACCGGATTTTGAGCGAGAACATTTAGGGTACGACAGTCTACGCCGGGCTACGCCTGAATTGGACTAGTCGTTGTATATCAAAGGCTTGTTTAACTTTATCGTTGTCTCGGCTTAGACCCGCTACGCCCCGTTTCGCTGGCTCCTGGCTCCTATGTGGCACCTGAGGTTGCGTGCGGCGCGTCCATTCGAGACACAATATGCCGACGCTCAAACTCACCAAAAAACTCATCGACCAGGCCACGCCAGAAGCCAAGGCCTATGAGCTTCGCGACGTCACCGCCCCGGGTTTCCTGTGCAAGGTTACCCCCAATGGCCGCAAGGTTTTCATGCTGCAATATCGCACCCTCGGCGGCGAGCGGCGGAAGCCGTCGATCGGACTGTTCGGGGAACTGACCGTCGATCAGGCCCGAGCAATTGCGCACAAATGGCTGGCCGCGGTGCGCGAGGGAAAGGATCCCTCGCTCGAGAAACGCAAAAAACGGCTCAATCCCACCATCAAGCAACTATGCGACGAATTCATCGAGCGGCACTCCATTCCCCATAACAAGCCCAATACGGTCAAGCGCAACCGCTGCCTGATCAAGAACCACATCCTCCCTGCCCTCGGCAAATATAAGGTGGCGGAAGTTTCGCGGGTCGACGTCGCCAACGCGCACAGCGACCGAGCAGCGACACCCTGTTCCGCGAACCACATGCTTTCGCTGCTCAAGAAGATGTTCAATTGCGCGGAGCTTTGGGGCCACCGACCCGAGGGCACCAATCCATGCCGCCTCATCCCGAAATATCCGGAGGGAAAGCGCACCCGGCTGATCAAGAACCCCGAACTTGTTCAGCTCTTCGCCTATCTCGACAGTGCCGACGCCGAGGGCCTCGAGCACCCGCTCTACACATTCGCCATCCGACTCCAGTTCGCATTCGCTGCGCGCATGTCCGAAATCATCAATCTCGAATGGGAGTGGATCGAGTTCGACGAACGCCGGGTGATCTGGCCCGATAGCAAGAATGGCGAAATGTCGAAGCCGCTGAGCGAGGAAGCGTATGAGCTCCTCCGGAACGCGCCGCGCTTCCACGGGTCGCGCTTCGTGGTGCCGGCAATCAACAAGCCCAACGTCGCGATGGGCAAGCATAGCTACTGGGAAGCGTGGAAGCGGATCCTGGCGGCTTCCGGTGTCGCGCATGTCGGCACCCACGGCATTCGGCATCGCGCCGCGACCGACATCGCCAATTCGGGCATCCCGCTCAAGGTCGGCATGGCACTGACCGCGCATAAGACCGTCACGATGTTCATGCGGTATGTGCATGTCGAGGACGAACAGGTCCGCGATGCAGCGGAAGTCGTCGCCGACCGGCGCGCCGCGATCATCCAGTCGAAGGGCAATCCACCCAGCCGCTGGAGTCCGACGCCGCTCGACCTTCTGCCCGCCGGCGGCAAGGTTGTCAGGCGGGCGGCGAAGGGCCCCGCACCTCTAATCCGGCGTGCCGCAAATGATCGGTAACGCATCAGCGTGGCTGTTCGGGTTGGAAACCGACCCCCTGCCGCTGCTCGACCCGACCGCAGCGGCGAAGGTCCTCGACGTCGCTCCACATAGCCTCGCCTGCTACCGCAATCGCGGGAGCGGCCCTGCTTATTACCGGTTCGGCCGGTGGATACGCTATCTGCCGGGCGATCTCGATGCCTGGAAGACGAGGCACGAACCAAGGGTTGAGTATCGGCCGTTCAATGTCGACGCTCCTCCACATGCGCTCCTGGGTTACGCCGCGGCAGCCCGCTTCCTCACCGTGACGCGATTCTGCCTCTACAGTTATCGCGAAACTGGCGGTGGTCCGCCGATGCGTCGCTTCGGGCGCCGGGTCTATTACGCCGTGGACGACTTGCTGCGGTGGGCAGAAGCACAGCGCCAATGTAGCCACGTTAAGTCGTCAGGCGAACCGGAATAGCCGCCCGAGCGAGTGCCAGATGGTTGATCAATCTTATCGGCCGCCCGTCCGCCGGGCGGCTCCTGGTTCACGCCGAGACACATTTTCGAGCCAGATCCGACCGAATTGTCGTTGCACAGCTTTCGCCAGCTCCTTCACTATCGCGCCAGGGGGGATGTCATAATGCTCGACAAGACGGAGTGCGGGAGGTTGCCGACGCGCTGATCTCAAGCACAGCGATGGCGCTGCAGGAAATGCGCTGTTCGGCGCCATTCAGGCGCACTCAGACGTGAAGCACGCGGGAGTAATCTCCGGATCGAGGTTGCCGCAAAGAACGCGGAGTTACGATCCCAGACGACTAGGGGGGAGAGTGCCATGAGGTTTTTGATCGCCGTCCTTGCCTTCGCCGCACTGGCGGTGCCGGCAACATCAGATGCTCGTCAACATTATCGGTACAGCTATGGGCAAGTAGGCTCGTCGCAATATTACACAGCGCGTAGCGGCCACCGCGCCCATCGTCCGGTGCAAGCGGCGCGCGCGCCTGCCGGCGCGAGCGCCCAATGCCGGGACGGTTCCTGGAGCTTCAGTGAAAACCACCGGGGCACGTGCTCCTGGCATGGCGGCGTAGCGCGCTGGCCCTAGCCTTCTGACGCCGCTCATTGCGACGGCGTCGCGCGGGACAGCCAGAAGAAGCTCGCCTTTGAAACGCTGCCGCGGCGACGACCGCCGTCGTAGCGCCGCAGCGACGGCCTGCGACTGACGGGCCAGAACATTTGCACCAAGCCGCGGCATATTAGCGACGGATGCGGGCGCTGAGGCAAAATTTGGTGGGCCCCGACTGGCTCGGCACTGGCCTTTCCGCACCCGCCGACGGTGTCCGTCGGCTGATTGCGGGATCTATCAAAATCAGAGATGGTGCGGGCGGTGGGAATCGAACCCACACTCCTCTCGGAACTGGATTTTGAATCCAGCGCGTCTACCAATTCCACCACGCCCGCATGCCGACTGAGGCACAACAAGGGGCCACCGATCGACGATTTGGGGGCCTATAAGCGAGCGCGGAGCGAATTTCCAGCCCGTAGTTCAGCACTTTCTCGGTGGCGTTTTCCACGCCGGATCTGACGTGGAATCGCATCTTCGCATCCCGGCCCAGGCATCGAGCTCCTCGATTGTGTACATCACGCGACGACCGAGTTTGCGGAATTGCGGGCCGCCTCCAACCACCCGCAGCTTCTCGAGCGTGCGTGGTGAAAGTTTGAGAAACCGCGCCGCCTCTGCGTTCGACAGGAAGGGAGAGGGTGGCAAGGAATTGTTCGGCGCGTCCGTAGGATTAGCCATCGCGCAATCCTCCCCGCTCCTTCTGGAATGCGCGATCTCCCGCCAGGAAGGAGCCCAGCATATGCGGAATCAGTTCGCTCATGGGCTCGGATTGGCCGTAGGTTTTGTTGTAGATCGCGGTGTAGTCCGACAGCGCGTTGTGCAGCTCGGGCGTCACGACGATCGTCAGCTTGATCGGCGTGCGATCGGGCAGCCGAGCCAGTTTGAGATCGGGCATGTCAGTCTTCCATCCATGGTTTCAGGACAATGTCCTTGCGAACGACAAGCCTGACCGGGGCGCCGGGGCGAATGGTGATCGTCGGCTGCACCTGAAGGTTCCTCGAGGTCAGCTGATCGCCTGCCCGCGACACGTTCTGCTGCGTCGACTCCCGCAAGGCCTGGACGAGATCGCTCTCGCCGCTGAACTGCAATTCGGCGCCGACGCCGAGGAGGGTCGACAACACCACGCCCTTGAGCAGCGACCATGTGTGGAAATCGACCTTGTCCGCGACCCCGGAAAAGCCCGATGGATCGGTGGCCGGCACATTGTCGATGCGCAGCGAACTGCCGTCGGGAAACACGATGCGCTGCCAGACGACCAAAGCCCGGCGCTGGCCGAACGCGACGACGCTGTCATAAGAGCCGATCAACCGTGATCCCTGCGGAATGAGCAGGATACGGCCCGTCGCGCTGTCGAACACGCGCTCCGTTATTTGGGCCGTAACAAGCCCCGGCACGTCCGATCGCAGGCCGGTGATCAGGCTGGCCGCGATCACGCTTCCCGCCGACAGGGTGAACGGCGATGGCGCGGCCGCGACCGTATAGGGATTCGTGTCGCTACCGCGATCAATCGCGCGCACGAAATCGGCCTTGTGCTGCTGGCCGTTGGGATCGCGGTCGAGGCCGCTACCTGCCTTGATCCCAGACTCGCTTGCTTCGCCTGGTGCGGCGGCGAGCGGTTCGGCAGCGACGGCCGAGGGTGCCGCGCCGCGAGCGCTGGTCTGGATCAGCAGCCCCGACTGACGTGCTGCCCTGAGCTCGTCCAGTCGCCGCTGCCGCGCATCGGCAGGGCGCGGCGGGCCGCCCGCGTCCGGTGGTTGCGGCATCTCCGCCAATTGGCGCTGGCGCTCGAGGATCGGGCGTCCGAGATCGCCTGGAAGCGGCGGACCAAGCTTCGGCACGGAACCGTATCCGCTCGGCAAGCCGTTCAACGCATCGGTCGGCGATTTCGCAGCGAACGGCTGATCGTCGGTGCCGCTCGCGAGGTGGACTGCGTGCGGCTCGAGCGCGAACCAGGCAGTGCCCACGACGCCGGCCATGGCGATAGCGATCAGCGAAACGATGACGCCGCGCTTGAATCGGACCGCGCGGGCCGGTCGGGCGCGCAATGTCAGCGTCTCCGGATCGACCTTGGGCTGCGCCGGGGTCTCGGGCTCGCCCGGAACCTGGACTTCACCCTCGCTCATGACGCCCTCCCCTTGCCGCGTCCGCGGGCCTCAACGTTCCCGACACGCGTGATCCGGACCACCGCCTGATGCTTCGTGCCGAGGCGAAGCTCGGCGGCATCGAAGATCCGATCTACGACGTAGTAGCGGCCGCGCAGGCGGTAATTGACCAATTGGGCCTCGCCCCTGGCGCCGACGACAAACAGCGGCGGCGCTTCGCCGACCGCGAGGCTCGGCGGGAACTCGATGAACGTCTGCCGGCCGTCGTCGAACGCGCGTAGCGGCCGCCATGCCGGATGGTCGCCCGACAGGGCATAATTGAAGTGGAGCTGGTCGACGTCGAGGCCTGCCGCCACCGGCGCGGCTGCGACAGCGGCTTGCTCAGCCTTCTTGAGGGCGATCAGCGCGTCCTGCGGATAGGTCCAGGACAATGCCGACATGGCCGGGCCGGCGCGGCTGGACAATGCGAGGTGATAGGTCCGGCGATCGGTGGTGATCACGAGGTTCGTCGCCAGGCCGGCGGCGAACGGCTTCACCAGCACATGCGACCGCTTGTCGGCCCCGCTGCCGCTCGACGTGTCGCCGATCACCCACCGTGCCGTATCGCCGCTGGCGACCGACACGAGCGTCTCACCCGGTTGCAGCACGATGTCGGTCACGCGCTCGGGCGCGGTTGAAACCTGATCGATGGCACCGTCGACGAACGGTACCACGACGCCGGCGTTGACGAAGGCCGGCGCGATATCGGCAGCCGCGGCGCCTGTCGGCGCGATTGCGACCGGGAGCGCGAGCAGAATAGGCAAAGACAACGGACGGATCATTGCTGGTTCTCCTGTTTGGGGACCGCGGGAACGGTTGCGAGATTGGCGTCGAGCGGCGATCCGAGCGGGATCGCCGGCGATGGTGCGCCGGGGGCAGCGCTCGGCGTCGGTCTCGGTGCAGGCGGCGACGGGTCGAGCTCGCGGCTCCAGTCGATCGCATCGACATAGATGCCGAGCGGGTTCTTGCGGAGCGTGTCGGCCGAGACCGGCGACTTCTGTTTGACGGTCAGGATCGCCGTCCAGTGCGAGACGCCGGTCTCGGCGCCGCGGTCGAACGCGGTCTCGGTCCACTTGACCTGGAACGACTGATCCGACGCGCGCACGACGCTGGTGACCTGCACCGAGACGGTCTTTTCGCCGATCCGCCCGAACGGATCGGCCGCGCGCGCATAATCGCCAAGAAAGACCGCGCCGCGCTGCGTGACGAAATCGTAAGCCGACAACCAGTCGCGGCGCATCAGCACCGGATCGAGCGAGATCGAGCGGACATTCTCGATGAACCTGGCGAGATGCCAGGCGATCTGCGGGTCGGTCGGACGGAACCCGGCTTCCGCCGGCGTCACCGCCCGCGCCTCGCCCAGCCGATCGACCTCGACCACGTAGGGCGTGACGCGGCTCTGCACCGATTGCCAGACGAGCGCGCCCGACATCGCCGTCGTCAGCGCCAGGCCGCCGAACGCCATCACCCGCCAGTTGCGCGCCTGGACCCGCGCCGAGCCGATGCGCTCGTCCCACAGCTGACCGGCGCGGTGATAGGGTGTCTCGGGCTCGGGCGTTCGCCCGTAGCGCTGGACGCTTCGCTTGAAGAACATGGGCTCAATCCTCCTTTTCCTTGATGTCGGGTGTGGCGGACGCGCCGCCGCGATCGCCCTCGCGCAGCGTGTGGGCGACGATCTGCTGGTGGTGGCGGGCATCCTGCTGGCGTTTGAGCGCGCGGGCCCAGCCCGGCTGCTCCTGGTCGCCAGCGGCGCCGGTCGAGGTGGGTGTTGGCTGCGTACGCTCGGTAAGCGCATCGAACGCCGCCTGCCGACCCGACGCTGCCGCTTCACCAAGCCCGAGCGCGCTTTCGGCCCGGGCGCGTATGGCATTGCCCGCGGCGCGCGCGACCCCGCCAAGGCCCGACGCGACGCTGGTCGATCCGGCGCCTTCCTGGCCGAGCTTGTAGGCGGTCGAGGCCGCCGATCCCATCGACGTGCCGGCCCGAACCGCGCCGAGCGCGCCGCTGCCGATCGCTCCGGCCGCGCCGACCGCGCCCGCGACGGCCGCACCGCCAAGGGCGGCGACACCAGCCGCACCGACCGCGGTACCGACCGCGGCGCCGGCGCCGAGCTGCGGTGCGCCCGACACCAGCCCCGAGGCGATGCCCGGCCCGAAGATGCCGAGCCCGAACACGGTTAGTGCCGCCAGCACCAAGGTCATCGCCTTGACCACGTCGGGCGCGCTGCCCTGGAGCGACTGGGCATATTGGCTGAAGAAGCTGGACCCGATGCCGACGATGACGGCGAGCACCATGACCTTGATCCCGGAGCTGACGATGCTCCCGAGCACGCGTTCGGCAAGGAAGGCGGTGCGGTTCCACAAGGCGAAGGGCACCAGCACGAAGCCGGCGAGCGTGGTCAGCTTGAACTCGATGATCGTGACGAACAGCTGGATCGCAAGGATGAAGAAGGCGAGCACGACCAGCAGCCAGGCGACGAGCAGGATGACGATGGTCACGACGTTGGTGAAGAAGTCGACCGGACCGACCATCGTCGCGAGCTGTTGCAGCAGCGGAAACGCCGCTTCCCACCCGGCCTCGGCGAGCGTCCCAGGCTTGAGCAGATTGTCGGCAGTGATGGTCCCGCCGCCGGCGGTGACGCCGGCCGCAGCGAACGAGCGGAAGATGATGTCGGCAAGCGTTGAGAAGCGGTTCAGGATGAACGCGAACGCGCCGACATAGAGGATCTTCTTGATGAAGCGGCCCATCACGTCCTGTTCGCCGCCCAGCGCCCAGAACAGGCCGGCCAGCGTCACGTCGATGCCGATCAGGGTCGCCGCCAGGAAATGGACGTCCCCACCGAGCAGGCCGAACCCGCTGTCGATATATTGGCTGAACGCAGTCACGAACCGGTCGATGACGCTCAAATCGTCCATTGGCGTTGATCCTGTCGAGAAAGGGTCCCCGCCAGGCGCGCGCTGGGGAGCGGCGCGCGCGCCTCGGCGGGGAGTGACGGCGAACCCGTGACGGGTGGGCGCATTCGCCGCCACGCACCGGCTGCGGCTGAGCTTATTGCGGCGAATAGGCCTTGCCGTTGCCGATGAACTTCTGCGCCGCGAGCCGCCCTTCCGCCTCGGCTTGGGCGCGGTTGGCGGCATCGAGCGACTGCGCGCGAAATTGCGCGGCCATCAGCTGAGAGATGGTCAGTTGCTGCTTGGCGACCAGCGCGAGGAGCTGGTTGGTCGCCTGGCTCGCCTGGAGCGCGCCCTCGGCGTTCTGACTGCGCGCCACCATCGCGTCGAGCGAGCTCGCGTCACCCGCGATAGCGCCGACGACGCTCGACTGCACCGCGACCGTCCTGGCATAGGCGGCCATCGCCGCGTCGTAGCGCGCCTTGGCGGCAGCGACGCTCTGATCGCGGGTGGGCGCCGTCGACAGCCCTTGCGGGAAGAGCTGATTGAACTGGCCGTTGGTTGCGTCGACCCGAAAACTGATGCCCTTGGCCTGATCCATCAGCTGCTGGACCTGGGTCAGCGTGCCGGTCAGCGCCTGGACTTCGGGGAAATCGATCCGCGTCAGATTCTTCGCTTGATTGCGCAGCATCGTCGCCTGGTTCTGAAGCTGCTGGATCTGGTTGTTGATCTGCTGGAGCTCGCGCGCGGCGGTGAGCAGGTTCTGGGCATAATTGGTCGGATCGAACACCGTGATCTGGGCCGCGGCCGGCGTCGACCACAACCCCAAGCCGAGCGATCCGGCGGCGCCGAACACAAGCGCGGTGGCGATGACATAGCGGGAGAGCGGACGGGGCAGGTTTCGCTGGGACATGGGAAGATCTCCTTTCGGTTGGGGGTCAGCGAACGAGAGGGTCGAATTCGGCGAGCAGCGGCGCTGTCCAATCGAGGCCGGCAGAGGCGAGGAAGCGCGCGGCGAAGCCTTCGGCGCCATGCTCGTCGAGTAATGAATCAATGCGTTGCTGCGTGGCGGCGTCGGAGGCGCCGCAGAGCGCAAGCGCGATCGGCCCCAAACCCAGCTCGAACAGCCGATTGCCGCGGGCGGACTGGAGGTAATAATGTCGCTTTGGCGTGGCGCGGGCGACGAGCTCGATCTGACGGTCGTTCAGCCCGAACCGCTCGTATGCCGCCCTGCCCTGCGGTTCGATTGCACGGTCGTTGGGCAGCAGGATGCGCTGCGGACAGCTCTCGATGATGGCGGGCGCGATGCTCGACCCGGCGATGTCGGCGAGGCTCTGCGTCGCGAACAGCACCGCGACATTCTTCTTGCGGAGTGTCTTCAGCCATTCGCGGATGCGCGCGGCGAACAACGGGTGGTCGAGGAAGATCCAGGCCTCGTCAAGGATCAGCAAAGTGGGACACCCGTCGAACCGCTCCTCGAGCCGATGGAACAGATAGGTCAGGACCGGGGCGACCACGCCCGATTGCGCCATCAGCGCCTCAGTCTCGAAACATTGCACGTCGCCGAACGACAGGCCCTGCTCGGCGGCGTCGAGCAGCCGGCCATAGGGCCCCTCGAGCGTATAGGCGGTGAGCGCGACGCGCAGCGCATTCGACTGCAAGAGCAAAGCGAGCCCGGTCAGCGTGCGCTCCTCGACCGGCGCGGTCGCGAGCGAGCCGAGCGCGGACCAGACCGCATCTTTCACTTCCGGAGTGACCGTCACCTTCTCGTGCGCGAGGAGCGCTGTGACCCATTCGGCCGCCCAGTTGCGCTCGCCGGGATCGTCGATGTTGCGCAGCGGCTGGAAGGCAAGCGCGCCATCCGGCCCGGCATCGCTGGCAAGGCCAAGCGCATGATGCGCGCCGCCCATCGCCAGCACCGCGGCGCGCGCCGAGAAGCCCTTGTCGAAAATGTAGAGCTGTGCGTTCGGATAGCGACGGAACTGGAGCGCGATCAGCGCGAGCAGCACCGACTTGCCGGCCCCGGTTGGGCCGACCACCAGCATGTGGCCGACATCACCGACATGGGTCGAGAGACGAAACGGCGTCGCCCCGGCGGTGCCGGCATAGAGCAAGGGCGGGCCGCCGAGATGCGCATTGCCCGCCGGCCCCGCCCAGATCGCCGACAGCGGCATGAGATGCGCCAGGTTGAGGCTATGGACCAGCGGCTGGCGGACATTGGCGTAGACGTGCCCCGGCAGCGACGACAGCCACGCCTCGACCGCGTTGATCCCCTCGCGCACGCAGGTGAAGCCGAGCCCGTTGACGATGCGCTCGACCTGGCGGACCTTTTCGTCGGCGCGGGCGCGATCGGTGTCGGCAACCGTGATGGTCGTCGTCAGATAGCCGAACGACACATAATCGGCGCCGAGCGCCTGCAAGGCCTGGTCGGCATCGACCACCTTGTTGTCGGCGTCGCTGTCGAGCAGCTGCGCCGGCTGGTTGTACATCACCTCGCGCAGCATCGCGGCGATCGACTTGCGCTTGTTGAACCACTGGCGGCGGATCCTGGTCAGCGCCTTGGTCGCGTCCGTCTTGTCGAGCGGGATGAACCGGGTGACCCAGCGATAGGCGAAGTCCGACGCATTGAGCGCGTCGAGAATGCCGGGCCGGCTCATAGTGGGGAAACCGAGGATGGTTACGGTGCGCAGATAGGCGCTGCCCAGCCGGGGCTCCAGCCCGCCGAGGAGCGGCGTGTCCGCCAGCAGGCCGTCGAGATACATCGGCGTCTCGGGCACGGCCACCGGGTGGCGGCTGGTCGAGACGCAGCCGTGGAGATAGGTCAAAGTCTCGGCCGAGGTCAGCGCGCGGACCTCGGGCATGAACGCTGAAAACAGGTCGAGCACGCGGTCGGTTTCGGCGACGAAGGCGGCAAGCGCGGCACGCCAGTCACGGTCACGGGCATCGTCGTCGCGCTCGACCAGCGACCGCCCGGCGGCATCGCTTGCGTCGGCCGGCGGCAGGAAGGTGAGCGTCAGAAAATAAGCGCTCTCATAATGCGCGCCTTCGGCTTCGAAGCCGGCGCGGCGTTCCTCGTCGACCAGCCACGAGGCGGCGTCGGGAAAGCTGCTTGCAGGGTAACCGAGCGCCTCGCGCCGCTCCGCGTCGAAGAACAGGGCCCAGCCCGAGCCGAACCGCTTGAGCACATTGTTGACGCGCGCACAGGCGCCGACCAGCTCCGCCTCGGTCGCGCTCTCAAGGTCGGGGCCGCGGAAGGCGAGCGTGCGCTGGAAGCTGCCGTCCTTGTTGAGCACCACGCCGGGTGCGACCAGCGCGGCCCAGGGCAGGTGATCGGCTAGGCGATCGGCGCGGTGGCGATATTCGCGCAAGGCTAGCATGCGAGATAGCTCCTCTGGCGCAGATGGCGGAAAAGGACGGGCGCGAAGTCCGGGTCGCGACGCGCCGCGAACACCGCGACGCTGTGCCCGGCCGCCCACAGGATCAGGCCGACCAGCCACTGCTGAAGGCCGAGGCCGACGGCAGCGGCGATCGTGCCGTTGACGATGGCGAGCCCGCGCGGTGCGCCGCCGAGCAGGATCGGCGAGCCGAGACTGCCATGGATCGGCGCCTCGAACCCGTCGATATGCGGTGTGCCGGAGGCGAGCGACATCAGACCAACGCTCCCCCGCCAAAGCTGAAGAAGCTGAGGAAGAAGGAGGAGGCGGCAAACGCGATCGACAGGCCGAACACGATCTGGATGAGCCGCCGGAATCCGCCCGAGGTCTCGCCGAACGCGAGCGACAGGCCGGTGGTGATGATCACCATCACTGCGATGATCTTGGCGACCGGGCCCTGGACCGACTCCAGCACCTGCTGGAGCGGCTGCTCCCAGGGCATGCCCGAGCCGCTGGCAAAAGCGGGTGGGCTCATCGTCAGCAAGGCAATGGCGAACGCGCTAAGCGCGCACGAACGGCGATATGTTGAAAGGCGCATGATCAATCTCCTTGGAATGCGCTGGTGTGATCGGAGGAAAGCGGGACGACCGCGTAGCCGCCGCCATCGGGATCGAGCCCGGCGACCCGGGCGATCGTGTCGACCCGGCGCGCCGAGCCGCGCCCGGCAATGAACACGACGATGTCGATGGCGTCAGCGATCAGTCGGCGCGGCACGGTGACGACGGCTTCCTGGACCAGCTGCTCGACCCGGAGCAGCGCCGAGGCCGCGCTGTTGGCGTGGACGGTGGCAATCCCCCCCGGGTGCCCGGTGTTCCAGGCCTTGAGCATGTCGAGCGCTTCGGGCCCGCGCACCTCGCCGACGATGATGCGATCGGGTCTTAGCCGAAGCGTCGAGCGGACGAGATCGGCCATCGTCACATGGCCGGCACGGGTGCGCAGTGCGACGGTATCGGCGGCGGGCGATTGCAGCTCGCGCGTGTCCTCGATCAGGATCACGCGCTCGTCGAGATGCGCCATCTCGGCGAGCAGCGCGTTCGCGAGCGTCGTCTTGCCCGAACTGGTGCCGCCGGCGACCAGGATGTTGCGGCGATCGACGACGGCGAGCGACAGCAGCCGCGCGGTGTCCGCCGACATGATCCCGTCGTCGACATAGTCCATCAGCGTGTAGACGCGGGTCGCAGGCTTGCGGATCGAGAAGCAGGGCGCGAGGCTGACCGGCGGCAGTACCCCCTCGAACCGCTCCCCTGCCCCGCCGCCATGCGGCGGCAGCTCGGCCGAGACGATCGGCGACCCGGCATGGACCTCGGCCCGCGCGTGGCTGGCGACCAGCCGGATGATGCGCTCGACCTGTGCGGGCTCGAGCCGAACGCCGGTATCGCTGCGCCCCTCGCCCAGCCGGTCGAGCCGGAGCGATCCGTCGGGGTTGATCATCACCTCGAGCACGCGGCTGTCGGCTAGGGCTGCCGCTATGGCAGGCCCCATGGCGGTGCGCAGCATCGCACGGCGCCGCGCCTCGGACACAGTGTCGGCGACGGCGCTCACGATTCCTGCTCCGGTTCGTTCCTGCCGAACGTGCGCTTGCCGCTGGCAACCTGGCGGCTGAGCTGGCCGAGGAATTGCTCGAACCGGTCCATACCGACCGCGAACGCGGCGGTATCGGCGTCGGGCAGAGGTGCTGTGACGAGCAGGTAGAAGCGCACGAACAGGGCGAAGCTTTCGAGCACCACATAGAGGTCGCGCCGGACCAGCCCGAGTTCGCGCGACAAGCGGTCGAGCCTGCCCTTGAACAGGTCGTCGATTTCCTTGGTGCCCTGCCGGGCGAGCCAGGCGGCAATCGCGTCGTTGACCAGCCGCGACTTGTTGCCGCCGGGGCGCGACGCGAGCGCTTCGAGCGCATCGCTCAGCTCGCGGTCGATATAAAGGTTCTGGCGGACCTTCATGATCCCAGCCCCGGAATGAGGTCGCGGTCGGCGCCTGCGGTGATGCCGTAGCCGCGCACGACGGGCGTGAGGGCGCGGGCCTGGTCCATCGCGCGGGCATCGGCGGGAACATTGTCCTCGTCGTCGAGCGCGACCTGCGCGGAGGGTTCGACGTCGTTGGGCCGTGCCGGCGTCTCTTCGGCCAACCCCGGATGCCGCAGCTGCTCCCTGCCGCCATCCTCCTCGCCGCCGGCCAGGTCCTCGGCGCGGGCGAGCCGGGCATCGGGCAGTCGCGCGAAGCGACCCCAGTCGTTCGAGCGCGGCGCCGGCCGGTCGGCATAGCCGTCGTCCGCGAGCGCCGGCGGCGGCGCGACGCGGTCGCGGAAATTGCGGTCCTCGAAATAGCGCAGCTTGGTCGCGCGGATCGGCGCGAGCCCCGAGACCAGCACAAGCTCGTCGCTTGCCGGCAGCTGCATCACTTCGCCGGGGGTCAGGAGGGCGCGCGCGGTCTCCTGGCGGCTGACCATGACATGAGCGAGCCAGGGCGCCAGCCGGTGCCCGGCATAGTTGCGCATCGCGCGCTGCTCGGTCGCGGTGCCGAGCGCGTCCGAGATGCGCTTGGCGGTGCGCTCGTCATTGGTCGCGAACGCGACGCGGACATGGCAATTGTCGAGGATGGAATTGTGCTCGCCATATGCCTTCTCGATCTGGTTGAGCGATTGCGCGATGAGGAAGGCGCGGATGCCGTAGCCGGCCATGAAGGCAAGGCTCGTTTCGAAGAAGTCGAGCCGCCCGAGCGCCGGGAACTCGTCGAGCATCATCAACAACTGGTGGCGGCGACCGCCCTCCCCGCTTTGATCGAGCCGCTCGGTAAGTCGCCGACCGATTTGATTGAGCACGAGGCGGACCAGCGGCTTGGTGCGGCTGATGTCGGACGGCGGAATGACGAGGTAGAGCGAGACCGGCCGCTTGCCGTCGATCAGATCGGCGATCCGCCAGTCGCAGCGCGAAGTGACCTCGGCGACCGTCGGGTCGCGATACAGCCCCAGGAACGACATCGCGGTCGACAGCACGCCCGAGCGCTCATTCTCGCTCTTGTTGAGCAGCTCGCGCGCGGCAGACGCAACGACGGGATGGACCCGCGGCGCATCCTGCGTCCCGAGATGGTTGGTGGTCATCATCCGCCGCAGCGTCGCAACGAACGAGCGTTGCGGATCGCTCAGGAAAGTCGCGACGCGCGCGAGCGTCTTCTCTTCTTCCGCATATAGAATGTGAAGGATTGCTCCTACCAGCAGCGAATGACTGGTCTTTTCCCAATGGTTGCGGCGTTCGAGCGCGCCTTCGGGATCGACCAGGATATCGGCGATGTTCTGGACGTCGCGTACCTCGTCGGCGCCCCGGCGGACTTCGAGCAAGGGATTGTAGCGGGCCGAGCGCGCGTCGGTCGGATTGAACAGCAGGCAATGCGAGAAGCGCGACCGCCAGCCGGCGGTCAGCGTCCAGTTCTCGCCCTTGATGTCGTGGATGACCGCCGAGCCGGTCCAGGACAACAGGGTCGGTACGACCAGGCCGACGCCCTTGCCCGAGCGCGTCGGCGCGAACGCCATGACATGCTCCGGACCGTCGTGGCGCAGGTAGTCCCCACCGAGCCGGCCGAGCAGCACGCCGCGATCGCGGTGCAGCCCCGCCCGCTCGATCTCCTGCGCGGTCGCCCAGCGGGCCGAGCCGTAGGTGGTGACGTTGCTGCGCTGACGCGCGCGCCACAGCGAACCGAGCACGGCCGCGCCGCAGCCGATGAAACCCGACGCGCCCGCCAGCATACCCGCCTTGTCGAAGACATGCGGCGCATACGCGTCATAATGATACCACCACCAGAACAGCGCCCAAGGGCGATAGACCGGCACATGCCCGACGATCAGCCACGGCGCGCCGAGCTCGGGCTGATAGGCGAGCATCGCTGCCGCCCATTGGGTGGCTGCCCACAATCCCGCGATGACGATCGCGAACACGACGAGGATCTGACCGATCAGCAATTTGGTGGGGGTCACGTCATCGCTCTCCGCCGGGATGATTCCCGACGAGCGATGACTCCCCGATCCGGCATCCGAACGACATGGCGCCCTGCGGTGCCTAGCGGCGTTTTACGAAGGCTTATGGAAGGCCGAGTAGCGCGAGCGGCCGTGGGAGAGCGCCGCTATGCGTGACGTACAAGTGCGCGATCGCCCGGAATCGGAATCCCGGATTTGACGCTACAGCCCTGCGGTCTGCCGCAGTTGAACGAGCCGCTCTTCTGAAACCTCGGACACGATGTCGCGCAGACGGCGGACCGAGGCCAATATCGCGCTCAGTTCGTCGGTGTTGATCTCATAGGCGGTCGAATAGCGTGCCTCGACATAGGCGCGCTTGAGTAGCTGGAAACGGCGCCGATCGATCCGCTGGTCGCGCGGCCAGGCCTCGATCAGGCGCGGTTCGCTGTCTTCGGCGAGCGAGCGCAGAAACTTGATGTTGTGCGACCGCGGGAAATAGAGCGTCCGCGCCAGCAGGAAGCAGATGTAGGCGCGCTCGGTGGCCTGATGTAGCGTGAACGCGGCATCCTTAAGCCAACCTTCGTCTGACCCGCCCTTCGCCATCTGAAATTCCGCAGTTTCGATGGAGCGATCAAGCTTTGGAAGCCATTCCTCGAAATAGCCATTTGCCATCTGATAAGCGTCGGTCGCCGTCAGCGGCATTGGCGTTGCCAGCGAGTGGCAGGGCAGCTCGTACAAGACGATTCCGTCGCGCGCGATGTCGACCCAGAAATACTCGCCGCGCTTGAGCGCCTGGTTCACCTCGTCGAGCGAATGGACGATGATATTAACCGGTCGCGCGATCTTGCCGTCGCGCAGGATTCGATCCTCGGCGACGTACCAGTAATGCGCGATGTCAGTGAGGTCGTCATGATTGACGATCACCAGCAGGTCGAAGTCGGACTGATAACCGTTCTCTGGCTCATCGACCCAGTCGTCACGCGAGTACGATCCGAACAGGATAATCTTGAGGATCTTGCCGTTCTTGCGGCTCGGCGTGGTCGCTTTGGCGATCGCCTCCTCGAACTCCTCCATCAGGACGCGCTGGACGCGATCGAGCTCGCCTTGCTGAACGGCCGGCAGGTGATCCACATAGTTCTTCATCAACGGAATCTTCTGCGAGCCGAAGTCGATTGGCAAGCGGCGTTTGCCCCATGGTCGTTCGATCGATAGGAACCCCAGTGTTCGGCGGCGCTGGGTGGCCCCACGGGGCGCGCGTACCCACGCGGTTCTCACAACATCCGGGGCCGCCGGACACCCGCTTCCGAAACCGCTGGATCTGTCGCTCTAACGTCGGCTTCGCGCCCTAAAGTCGGTCGTTCAGCGTCACCCTTTGGCTTCCCGAAACCAGCCATCTGGCGGCTGGCCTAGCCACCCCCGCTAGCCGCTCGGTGACTCCGTGGCTCGACGCGTGAAGCCTGAATGATCTAGTGACGTGACCTATGGATGTCCTCAAAACGCTGCTCCTCCAGGGAACGCAACCTGCGTTCGTGGCTGCAGGGCGTAAGTTCTACGGAAAGATGCCGCGGGGCTCTCTGAGGTTCTATCATTACCTCTTCCCGGCCGCCGCCGCTGAGAGCTTCTCGAACTATCGCTGGATGGGGAAACGGGTCGAAGGCTATCTCAAGCTGCTTGAGTTTTCCAACGGGCTCATCCTCTTCGACAAGAGTTTGACGATCTATGGCATCGGCGATGACATTTCGCGGAGCCTCAACCCGGCCGACTTTACGGCGTTCAGCTTCGAACGGGAAAACATCCTATTCCTACACGGCAGCGAAAAAGCACCGAACCCCGTGGTGGGAACGGTTGACCTGACTCAGCGCTATCAAATGGAATTGGAGCCAAGTGGGCGGTGCCTACTTCGCGGAGAAGACGGTTTTGAACGATCGCTTGGTGACTTGGACCAGACGTTGAGCGCCATAATTGCATATCTGCAAGAGCATCTGGAATTCGGTGCGGAGGCCAAAGAGGAGAATCTAGCCACGGTCGAACAACTGATACGAATATAGGACGAGCGAGCCTCAATCGTCTTCGCGATTCCGCCGCGCGTTGCGAGGCGGGGCGCCAACACGAACTGCACCGCGGGCGGCGGTTAAGCGCCCCATATCGGTCGTTTAGCTTGGATCCTCTCACTCCCGTAACCTGCCGTTCACTCATCTTCCTCATGCGTCCGCGGCAGAACGACCGACATTGGGACAAAGCCGCCGTTTCCGATTGCTCGCCGAACGTCGGCTTCTGGCAGGAGCAGACATTCGCCGCCCCGCCTGCGCCGCCCAGTTGAACGAGCAAGGCAGGCCGTTACGCCCCATATCGTCCCTGGATATGCGATGGCATGGCTCTCAGCCGTCGGCGCGATGGTGGCGTTAAAGCGGCGATCAATCGAAGGGGGCAGTTACCGTGTGCGCATTTCGCTGGTGCGCTTGTCACTCTGGCTGCTGGAAATGGGTTTGTTCGACAAGGTTTACGCACAGTCAATTGCCGGCACGGCGGGCGATCACGCCTATCTCGATCCGGACCTGTTTGAGGCGCAAACGCCTCGCGGTCGGTATCAGGGGGGCACCGATCAGGTCGCGATGTCACGCACTCCGGGGTTCTATCGCATTCCTCTCGTGCCGAGAGACTCATCCCGCGCAGAGTGGCTCAGCTGAAATCTATCAGTGCGATATTGGCCGGAATGGTGGCGTTTCCGACCTCACGGCACGAGCGGCCTTCAACTTATTATTGCTCATCGAACCGGAGCCGTCCTGCGCCCTGGACTTGATGGAGACACCTGATGGCACGCACCGAAAACGTCATTCTCGTCCACGGAGCGTGGGCCGATGGCTCGGCCTGGGCAAAAGTCCTACCTCTCCTCGCCGATGCCGGGCTCACGGCCGTGGCGATCCAGATGCCACTTACCTCGCTCGCGGACGACGTTGCGGTACTGAAACGCGCCTTGAGCCTCGTCTCTGGTCCGACCTTGCTCGTCGGTCATTCCTATGGTGGTGCTGTAATCACCGAGGGCGGCAGCGATCCCACGGTTACCGGCCTCGTCTATATCGACGGCTTCGCGCCCGACGCCGGTGAATCCGCTGGATCGCTCGGTGCGGGGGGGGCGCCGACCAGCCTTCCGGACAATCTGTTACCCGATGCCCAGGGCTTTCTCAAACTGACCCGCAAGGGTGTCGAGCTGTCGTTTGCCCACGATCTAACGCCAGCGGAACAGGCGTTGATCTTCGCAACACAGGGTCCTGTGTCGGGTCCGCTCGCCCTCGGCGCCGAGATCAGCGCCCCGGCATGGAAGACGAAACCGTGCTGGTATCTGCGCGGCACCAACGATCAGGCGATTCATCCCAAGCTTCAGGCCATGATGGCCCAAAGGATGGAAGCGGTGACGGTCGACACGGACAGCAGCCACGTCCCTATGCTGTCGCAGCCCCGCAAGGTGCTCGACCTCATCCTCCAGGCGGCCGGCTGACCCCAGCCTTTGCCGCCCACCCCGGCGGGTCGGCTGCGCCCTCGGTCGGCCCGCCACCTATTACCCTCAACGATGAACCCCCGGCGTCGTGCCGGGCGCAACCAGCCCCGATGTCCGGCTCACGGAGACGAACGATGAACGATCTTCTGTCCTTCGCGATCAAGGCCCATGGCGGGCTTGACCGCTGGCATCGCTTCACCCGCCTGACGACAGAACTGAGCGTCGGCGGCGCGATCTGGGAGATCAAGCACCAGCCCGGCCTGCTCACCGACAAAGTCTTCGCGATCAACACCCAGAGCGAACGTCTCTCGGTCACGCCGTTTGGCGGTTCCGATACGCATCTCGTCTTCGTACCGAACCGCCTGAGCATCGAGACGGTGGACGGCGAAACGGTCGACAGTCGAAACGATCCCGCGGCTGCCTTCGCCGGGCAGACTCGCGAAACGCCTTGGGATCGCTTTCACGTCGCTTATTTCGCGGGCGAAGCGCTGTGGACCTATCTCACCCAACCCTTCCTCTACAGCTATCCCGGCTTTGTCTGCGAAGAGATTGCGCCCTGGCAGGAAAATGGCGAGATATGGCGCCGGCTGCAGGTGACCTTCCCAGATCACATCAAAAGCCACACCCGTACCCAAATAACCTATTTCGGGCCTGATGGGCTGATGCGCCGCCACGACTATACGGTCGATATCCTCGGCGGGGCGACCGGCGCCAATTATCCGGGCGACTATCGCGACGTCCAGGGCATCATGATGCCGGGCCGCCGGCGCATCTTCGCCTATGACGATCAAGGGCAGAAGGTCACCGACCCGCTTCTGGTTTCACTCGACTTCGGAAAGATGGAGTTCGGCTCGTGAGCGCGGGAGCGTCTGGCCGCCCCCGCGCAGACACGGCAGCGACCGATGTCCTTTTCGCCCCGCTCGTCCTAGGCGCCCTCGAGCTGCCCAATCGCGTCATTATGCCCGCCCTTACGCGTATGCGGGCATCGGCCGAGGGCGTACCGCAGCCGGTCAACGCCGAATATTACGGCCAGCGCGCCTCCGCCGGTCTTATCATCGCCGAGGCCACCGCAATCAGTGTGCAGGGGCGCGGCTATCCTCAGATGCCGGGCATTCACGCGCCCGAGCAGATCGCCGGCTGGCGCCTGGTTACCGAGGCGGTCCACGCCAAAGGAGGACGGATCGCGTTGCAGATCGTCCATCACGGCCGATGGTCGCACTCGCTTTACAATGACGGAAATCTGCCGGTGGCACCCTCCGCCATCGCCGCGCCTGGCATGATCTACACGCCGACTTTCACCCAGGTTCCGTTCGAGACGCCGCGCGAACTCGAGATCGCCGAGATTCCAGACCTGATCGAGAGTTTTCGCGAAGCGGCCCGGAACGCGATCACGGCCGGCTTCGACGCCGTCGAAATTCACGGCGCAAACGGCTTTCTGCTCGATCAGTTTCTGCAGGATGGCAGCAACCATCGTACCGATGCCTATGGAGGATCAGTCGAGAACCGGGCGCGCCTTCTCCTCGAAATCGTCGATTCAGTGACGGAGGAGATCGGCGCCGCGCGAACCGCGGTCCGGCTATCCCCGCACGGCAATCTCGGCGGCCTCGGCGACAGCGATACGGTGCCGCACTTCAGCTACATCATCGCGCAGATCAGCCACCGAAACATCGCCTGGCTTCATCTGATTGAACCGCGCGCCTCGTCCGCTGGCATTGCAGACGATGCCAGCGTGGACAGCGCCGATAATGCGGCACTGTTCCGTCATCTGTTCGATGGGCCGGTGATCACCGCCGGCGGCTACTTCCCCGAAAGCGGCGCGACTGCGGTAGCGACGGGCTTTGCCGATGCAGTGGCCTTCGGTCGAATGTTCATCGCCAATCCCGATCTGCCGGAGCGCATCCGATCTAGCAGGCCGCTCAACAGCTTTGACCGGTCGACATCCTATGGGGGCGATGGCCACGGCTATACAGATTATCCGGCGCTCGGATCTAACGGAGCGGAATGAGATGGCCTCGCTTCCCACCGAGCCAGGCCGCGATTGGCTAGACATTCTCACCCGGCCAACCTTGGCTGCCTTCTCCGCCGCCTTCTCGATCGACCCGGAACTCAGCGCCTCGGTGCTGTACGCCTCGATTCACGGAGTGGCCCGCATCCGCGCGTTTTTTGCGGCGACGCGTGCGATGTATGACCCATTTGCCTTCACCCGCGAATCTCGTGCCGGCGATCGCAGCTTCCTTGAATGGGAAGGGAGCTATCGCGGCAAGGCGGTCGAGGGCGTGACGATCCTCGAGCGTGATTCCGGGGGGGGGGCGATCAGCAGGATCCGCCTATTCCATTTGCCTTATCATCAGGTCGTCGCGTTTGCCGACGATCTTTCCGTTAATCTGGGCGATCATTCGACTGCAGCGACACCTCGCGCGTAATCATTGGTCTGACATAGCCTCTCGGACCAGGCGCGGCGATACGCTCGTTTAAACGCTTATTCTCGCGTCCATGCTTATGCGAATTTCGCGCGGTGACTGGCCAAAGGCACGCTGAAAGGCGCGGCGCATCCGTTCCCGGTCACCAAACCCTGTTTCCAGCGCGATGGTGTCGATCGCCAGGCGGCCCTGCGAGACCAATAGGCGCGCAGCGTCGAGCCGCAGCTTCTCGACGGCGCGCGCCGGCGAGAATCCGGTTTCCTCGCCGAACACCCTCGTAAACTGTCTCGGGCTGAGCCGCGCAGCACCAGCGAGCTCCTCGACCGTCAAGGGCGAACGCAAGTTGGCACGCGCGTGAGACAGCGCCATCTGGACGCGATCTGATCGCGGCTCTGACAGGACAGCCTCCGACTTCTGCAGGTGCCCGCCATAGCGGCGCTGTGCCATCAACAGCTGACGCGCAACCTCGCACGTGCGTTCGGCGCCGATATCACGGTCGAGCATGCCCATTGCGAGGTCGACTCCGGCCGTCATGCCGGCAGAAGTCCATACAGGACCGTCCTCGACGAAGATGCTATCGGCGTCGACGCGGGTTTTCGGGAAGCATCGCCCGAGATCGTCGGCGAATGCCCAATGGGTCGTGGCACGGCGTCCGTCGAGCAACCCTGCTTCTCCAAGCGCGAATGCCCCAAGGCGTATCGACGCCATTCGCCTGACCGAGCGCATCGCCGATTGCAGAAAATGGATTAGCGGTTGCCCGGCTGGAGCCACCTCTTCCGCCGCTCCCACCAGCACCGTGTCGTAGATCGCATCGTCGAAAGGGCTTGTAAGAACCTCGACACCGAACGCACCCTCGATCCCTCCACCACACTCCGACAATAATCGCGTAACATAGCGCTGTTCGCCGAGAATCGTGTTCGCAGCCTCGAAAACGGAAAGCGGTGCAAAGCTGCTGAGTTCAAATCCGGTTGGTAAGATCACGCCGATCATCTGCATGGCTTGTTCCTTCGCCGCGTAGACGTGACGCAACCGCAAACCCGTATTTTATTTTCAAATGACCCGGAGCGCTTGACTCCACCTCCGTTTGGCCGCCCATCACACATGCCATAGCTGGGGAAGACGGCGTTGCGCGACAGTCGAACCCTATCCGCTGGCTTTTTGGTCGCCGCCCTTTGTGGCCTGGTGACCTCTCAATCCGCACAGGCGCAGGCAGCCGCCAGGCGCTTCGATGTTCCTGCAGAGGATCTGGCAGACGCGCTGGATCACGTGGCACGCGTCGGTGGCGTGAGCCTGCTTTTCGACCGGGACCGCGTGAGATCGATCCATCACCCATCGCTGCGCGGCGTGTTCACGGTTGAACAGGCTCTGTCGATGCTGCTTCAGGACACCGGACTGGTCGCGAAGCGGATCGGGCCGGATACCTATGTCCTCGTTCCCGCCACACCTGTGGCTGAGCCGCCGCCCGAACCGGCCATTCCCGATATCCTCGTCATCGGCACGAGAACGCAGGATACGGATATTCGACGCCGCGAGGATGATGTGCAGCCATACCGCGTGCTGACATCAGCGCGCGTCGCTGATGCACAATCCGGCACGACCGATGAATTTCTTCGCAGCCGCGTGGCGTCCAACCAGGTGTCTGCGCCCACTGTCCAGCAGCCGTCCGCGGGTGGGAAGGCGCAATCTTCGATCAACCTGCGGGGTTTGGGGACCGCGCAGACATTGATCCTGATAGATGGCAGGCGGATCGCGAGCGTCCCGACAATCAATGCGTTTTTGCAGTCCGATATCACGGGGCTGCCGCTTGCTGCGGTTGAGCGAATTGAGACCTATGGAGGAACGGCCGGCGGCCTTTATGGCCCCGGTGCGATCGGCGGCGTCGTGAATATCGTGCTCAAGCAGCACCTGCCTCGCTTTTGGATCGAAGGCCAGAGCGGCATCGACAGCCGCGGTGACGGTCTGCAGGGCCGGATCAGCGGCGGCATTTCGGTGGCGAGCCGAGACGACCGGACGCAGCTCAATGCGACCGTCAGTTATTCGAAAGACGATGGCCTGAGCTTCAGTGCCCGCGATTTCGTTTCCACCGTTCGGCACGACCTCAAGAGTGGCATGCCGCTCGGGCAAAATGTCAACGTGGGCGCGCTGGACGGGCAACTACTCACGCTCGTAGCGGCATTGGGTGGCCAGTCATTGGGATCGGCGATCACCAATATCCCCGTCAATTCCGGCGGCAGCTCTGGCAACGAGGCCGCCTTGCTGCGCGCGGGCGCGGGCAATTGGGATTACCGGCTGAGCGCGGACGGCAACGGCAGCAAACAGAATCTGTTGACGCCGCTGCAGACGAGCGCGGTGATCATCAATGCGCGTCAGAAAGTTGGCGAGCGCTTCGAGCTGTTTGGCAACTTTCTGATGATGACGGACCGCGGCACGACCTTCACGCCGACGACCGACCAGACATATTTCACACTGGCGCCCGGCCAGTTCGGCAATCCCTTTCAGAACGCGATCAAGGTTGCCGTTCCCACGCCCGGTATAGCAAATCCCGCCTCCGCGAGATTTCGAACGTTGCGCGCAACCGTCGGGCTCATCGCGCACCTTCCGGCAGGCTGGAGCGTAGAGGGCGACGCCACCTATGGTACATCGACGGATGCAGATATGGTCACTCCCGAGACGGTCGAGCTCGGCGAAGCCGACGTCTTTACGCCCGGTGATGCCCTAGCGCGAAAACTCGCGACGCTAGAACAAGCACAACGATATACCGCGTTTCTTTCCGCAAAGATGAGCGACGTCAACCTTCACCTGTCCGGGCAGCTTTTCGCCATGCCAGGCGGTCCCGCGACCCTGACTCTTTCGGGTGAATATCGCACGGAACTGTCTGCTACTTTACGTCAGACGCCGGCGCTCGAGGATTACGACACCAAGCACGGCCAAACGGTCAGCTCGTTGCTGGGGGAGGCACGTTTGCCGGTGGAGTCGAGCACATCGCCCTTTATTCTTCTGCGAGGGCTCGAGCTGCAATTAGCGGCGCGAGCCGACCGCTACAGGATTGACCTGCCTGCGGATTATCTCGGCGACAAACCGGACGACGGAAGCAGCGTCCTGTCTAGCCGAGGGACTACTGTCGCTTTCACGATCGGCGCCAAGGTAAAGCCTGTGAGGGGGTTGATGCTGCGGGCGAGTTTCGCAACCGGCTTTCAGCCTCCGGCGGCGGGCGATCTGGTTGCGGGCGGCGAGGACGAGGTACAGGTCACCGATCCCAAGCGACCCAATGACGGCATCGATCATTACGTTTCGATCATTACTGGCGGCTCGCCCACCCTCAAGCCGGAACTAGCAAAGACGCTCTCGATTGGCGTTGTCGTCGAACCGACAACCGTCGCGGGCTTGCGAATTTCAGTCGATTACACGCGCATCCTGACGCTGCGTGAGATTACCGAAGCTCAGTCAGGCGATTATGATTACTTCATTGCGCATGAGGCCGACTACCCCGGGCGGATCGTCCGCGCGCCACTTACGGCTGCCGACATCGCCCGGGGATACACGGGCGGCGCCATCGTGCAGATCGACACCGGGGCGCTGAATTCGGGGCGTTCGGTCTTCCAGGCGGTCGATCTGGATTTCGCATATTCTCATGACTTCGGGCGCAACAGCGTTGCGGCTTATTTGAGCGCGACCTGGATTCCCAGCTATCTGCGCAGCGGAAACCCATACGACTCGCCGGTGCAATATGCCCGACAGAGCGATGGTCCGTTGACTTGGAAGGGAGTGGGGGGGCTGAACTGGCGCCGTGGAGCGGTCGGAGCGACGATCGACCTCCAATATTACGGTGGCTACGACGTCACGGTAGCTAACCAACAAATCTACTTTGGTTCCAACTTGGCGCGCATTGAAGCGCAGGGCGGTCGAACGATTCCCTCACAGACCTTCGTTGATATAGGCTTCGACTATCGGCTCAAACTTGGTGGTAGCACGGCCATCAAATACAGGGTCGGTATCAAGAACATCTTCGATCGGTTGCCCCCGCTCGTGATCCCGCAGCTATACGGTAGCCCGGCAACCTGGCCAGGCTACAGCACTTATGGCGACCCGCGCGGTCGCCGGTTCGTGCTCACCATCTCCGCGAACCTCTAGTGCACTATCGCCGCACAAGCTCAATGGTGCCATCGGCGGCGCGTCGTTGCCGTACCGGCAGAACCTGCGTGATCGCGGCAAGAAAACCCAACGGATCGCCCGAGCGGAAGCGGCCATTGACCCTCAGGCGCGCTGCCGGTCCGACGGCCCTGATTCGCACCGACGTTCCCTGAACAATCTGGGTCACCGCCTGGTCGAGCGGCGTGTCCCTGAACTCTAAAAAACCGACGCTCCAGGCCAGCGTCTTCTTGGCGTCGACCCGGGTGACCGACATCGGCCGACCCTTTGCAGCGACGAGCATCTGACCCGGCGCGAGCGTGATTGTGACAGGGTCATCCTTTCGTCGAACCTTTACGGCACCGCGCTGCAGCGTGGCACTGACCTGGTCATGCGATAGCTGCACGTCGAACCGCGTGCCCGTTGCCGTCACGGCCACATCCCTCGCCTCCACTGAGAAGGGCCGCCCGTCGTGCCGGACGTCGAACAGTGCCTCGCCCTTGAGCAACCGCAAGTCGCGCGCACCCTTTGAGAAGCGGACAACGAGTGCGCTATCATGATCAAGGGTCGCCTGACTTCCGTCGGCAAGCGTGAAGGTCTGCATCGTGTCGTGCGAGACGTAGGTCGGCGGCGTATCGGCGGCGATCTCAACCGAACCGGCGTCGCGGGAAACGGGACGCAACGTGTCCCAACCTATAATTCCCACCGCTGCGGCGGCCACCGCCGCCGCCGCCGTACAGGCGGCGATCCACCGAACTGGCCAGCGCCGTGCGGGCCGCGCCGCAAGCGCATCAGCCCGCATCGCGTCGATCAATGGCTCGTCCATGGTTCCGATGCGATCCCAGCTGGCCGCAACTCGCAGCCAAGCTTCTTCGTGGTCTGGCGAAGCAGCCCGCCACGCTTCGAAAGCGCCCAATTCCTCCGCGCCAAGCCCGCAATCGCGCCTGAACAGCCAGAAGGCGGCCGCCTCATCTGCCGCCGAAAGATGTTCTGGCAGCGTCATAGGATACCTCCTGCGCGGGCGGCCAAATGGCGGATCGCGCTCAGCATATGTTTCTCCGCTGCGCTCAGGGAAATGCCGAGCCGCAATGCAATCTCCCTGAACTGCATGCCTTCGAGGCGCCGCAGGACGAAGACCTGCCGCGTTCGCTCGGGTAGCTCCATCAACGCCTTGGTCGTCGCATCGAGCGCTTCGCGACCGGCGGCGACACGATCCGGACCCAGGTCAACCTCACCGTGGATTTCGGGATGAAAGGTCACATGCGCATCCACCAAGTGCGTCGCGCGCTGCCTTGACCGGTCGACAATCACGCTCGTCGCAGTCGTGAAAGCATAGGCTTCGAGATTGTCGAGCGCGTCCACGCCACCGCGTCGCACGATGCGCAGGAATACGTCCTGGACGAGGTCGTCAATCTCGGCCGCCGGCATGCTTCTGCTCCGAAAGAACCGAGCGAGCGCCAGACGCAACGCCGCCAGTGCGCCGCCGCCCTCCTGCACGTTATCGCTCGCTTCCCCGACGCCCAAAAAACCTGCCTCGATAGCCAAGGCGCAACCGTGCGCATCCCGGCCGCGGTAAGCAACTCTGCGGTAATGGGAACATATACTATTCTGTCCGAGCGTTTCCTCGCAGCGCGGGCACGCCGGGCTGATTCCGTCCTTCGCTGAAGATTGGGCGGCGTGGCGCCTGAACATGCAAATCGATCCCGGGATGCGCGATGTGAGCTGTCATCCCTAGCAAGTCCGTCCGGCCCCGGATCGGACGCAGAACCCTCGATTCGAGACATTTGGCGCCGCAGCGGGCTCTCGCTCGCTGCGGCAAACAGCGTCGGTGGCGGAAATGGTGGCAGATTCGACCTCACCCAGCATTCGCGACCGGCCCTAGCATTCTGCATCGAGCCAACCCGGGCAGCGAGGATCGCCGCCGACCTCGCCGCAAGATTTGCACTGACAGGAGAACCTCATGAAAATGACCGGCAACACCATTCTTATCACCGGTGGAGCATCGGGCATCGGCCGGGGACTCGCCGAGGCGTTCCACCAGCACGGCAACAAAGTGATCATTTCCGGACGGCGCAAGGACCGCCTCCAGGCAGTGATCGATGCCAACCCGGGCATAGTGTCGATCGAACTCGACGTGACCGACCCGGCCAGCATCTCGGCCGTCACCACGCGGCTCCTCGTCGAGCATCCTGCGCTCAACGTGCTGATCAACAATGCCGGCATCATGCTGATCGACGACGCGACAGCACCGATCGACGAGGTGCTGCTCGAGGCGACCGTCAAGACGAATTTTGGTGGACCGGTGCGCATGACATCGGCGCTCATCGAGCATCTGAAGCAACAGCCCGACGCGGTGATCGCAAATGTCACGTCGATCCTGGGTTTCGTGCCCTTGGCCCCGACCGCGATCTATTCGGCGCTCAAGGCAGCGCTTCACTCCTATTCGCTGTCACAGCGTTATCTGCTGCGCGGCGCCGGCGTGAAAGTGATCGAGATCGCTCCACCCTGGGTGCGCACGGACCTGCTCAACAGCAGCGAGGAAGAGCGGGCGATGCCGCTCGACGAATTCATCGCCGGCGCCATGGCACAACTCGCCACCGATGCAGACGAGATCCTGGTCGGTCCGGCGCCCCAGATGCGCGCCAATCCCGGGCCGGGCGAGCATGCCTGGGTCACCGAGTTCAACGACATGATGACCAGCGGACCGACGCTCGGCTGACCACCACGACCATCCCCACGCGAAGGAGACCCCTAATGAAGACACTCTCGAAATATCTCGCGGCCACCGCGCTCGCCGCCCTCGCCACCATGCCGGTGGACGCCGCCCCGGCAGGGGCTGTTAAGAACGTCGTTCTGGTGCACGGCGCCTTTGCCGATGGCTCCGGCTGGAAAGCCGTGTCCGACATCCTCACCCGGGACGGGTACAAGGTCAGCATCGTTCAGCCGCCAGAGACGTCGTTCGAAGACGATGTCGCTGCGACCAACCGGATCCTCGATCGACAGGATGGCCCCGCCATCCTTGTCGGGCACAGTTACGGTGGGATGATCATCACCGACGCGGGCAACAATGCGCATGTGAAGGCGCTGGTCTATGTCGCCGCCTTTCAGCCCGATGTTGGCGAAAGTCTGGGATCGCTCGGCGCGAGCAAGCCACCTGCGTCCACCGCGGTCGCCCCTTCCGCCGATGGTTTCCTGTTCTTAGATCCTGCGTTCTTCCATGCCGATTTCTGTGCCGACATCCCGACTGCGACCGCCGATCTGATGGCACGGTCGCAAGTGCCGCTGTCGATCAAGGCGGCCGGAGCGCCGGCGGTGTCACCCGCCTGGAAGACGAAACCCAGCTTCGCGATCGTCGCTACCAACGACCGGGCGATCAACCCCGATCTCGAGCGCTCGATGTACAGACGCTCGCATGCGGTGACGACCGAGATCGCCTCCAGCCACGCTGTCTATATCTCCCATCCAGCCGAGGTCGCCGCGGTGATCGAAAAGGCTGCGATGGCGGCGCGTTAGCGCCGCCTCGGGCGCCGGCTTCCAGCCCTCGTCGTCGGCGCCCGTTACCTCAATGCAAATAGGAGACGTCGATGCTTTCGTTCACCCCCCAACAGAACAAGGCGATCGTGCTCGAAGCCTTCGACACGCTGTTCAACCGCAAGGACAAAGTCGCCGCCAGGCGCTTCTGGTCATCGGATTACATCCAGCACAGCGCGCACGTCCCTGCCGGTCGCGACGGCCTGTTCGGTACCATCGATACGGCACCGCCGGCGATGCGCTACGAACACCAGCTTGCCGTCGCGGAAGGGGATTACGTCCTGCTGCACGGTCGCTTCACGCATATTGGCCAGCCGGCGGACTGGATCGTCGTCGATATCTGCCGCCTCGAAAACGGTGTGCTCGTCGAACATTGGGACGTGATCCAGGACGAGGTTGCGCAAGCCAATTCCGCCGGCGGCCACCCCATGTTCGGCGACTCTTTTCCTGCCTGAAAAGTGCCTGCGAGAATGTCCTGAATTGCGGCTTCTGCGACCTAACGCCCCGGCCGGCATCCGCCCAGGATGCTCCCATCCCAACACCAGTCCGGAACGCCAACCATGTCCACCAGCCATCAAGAAACCGACCATGCGAAAGCGATCGTCAAATCCTTCTACGACGGCGGCGCGCGGGGACACATCACCGACTTCGCTTCAAGCCTAGCCGAGGACTTCGAGCTGTTCGTGCCGGAGTTTCTTCCCTGGGGCGGAAAGTTCGACAAGGCAGGCTACGTCGCGCTCCTGCCAGGCGTCGCCAAGGCACTCGACTTCACAAAGCTCGACTATCTGAGCTTCGTTGCCGAGGGGCGCCACGTCGTCGCGCTGATCGAGATCGGCGTGCAGGGTACGGACACGACGACGATTATCTCCGAGCATTGGGACATCGAGGACGGCAAGGCGGTGCGGCTGCGCGTTGCCTATTACGACCCGACGATCCTGCTCGAGCAACTCGGCGCTGCCGCCGTTGGCGCCTGACCTCCCTTCAACCGAACGAGGATCACATCATGTCTGCAGATTATTCGGGCCGCGATGCCGCCGTCCGCCACAACATCTATGCCTCGGTGCGCCGTCGCGACGGCCTGCCTGAACACCTGTTCGCCCAGTACTGGCGTGACGTTCACGCAACCCTGTGCTCGAGACTTCCGGGACTGGGTTTCTATGTCCAGCAACATTTCGACCGCAACCACACCGCCGATCTGTGGCCGGTTGCTGACGGTGTCAGCCGCATCACCGCGGTGCTCGACGGTTCGGCCGAGCTGGGCTTCGCGAACCTTGCGGATCAGGCCGCCTTCGCGGCGGCCTCGCCCATTCTTTATGCCGACGAGTTCAACCTGTTCAGCGAAGCCGTCGCCTACAATCTGCCGACCGGATCCATGACGCTGGTCGACCATGAGGAAGATGGCGTACGGAACGGTTCCGACCGGCTTCACCGTGTTCATGTCTATATGAGCCGGAGGTCCGTCGCCGACGCCGATCGCTGGCTTGCAGACACGAGCACGGACCTCGCAGCCCAGCCGGCGGTGCGGAAATGGAAGCTCCATTTGCCCGAGCCCTATGACAATGCACGACCGGCGCCGCCCTCCCCCAATGTCGGCCACGAGGTCGGCGCGGATCGCCTCAAGCTGGCAGTGGCGGAGGTCGCGTTCGAGAACGCCCGGACAGCGCGCGAATTCTTCGGCGGCAGTGCTTTCCAGAAGATGCTGCAGGGTCAAGCGACGCATGTCGATGCGATCGGCGCCTATCTCGTGACGGGTTTCTACACTTTCGTGCGCGATGGTGTGCCCACCACGGCCGGCTTGCGTGGCAGTCGGCCGGCCGCGCTCATCGACAGCGTTGGCGCCGCCAACCAGCTGTCGCCGGAAGTGGTCGCCCGCTTCGCTGCCTTGGGGAACTCGACCCGGCCCAAACTCGCAGCCTAGCGCGCAGGTTCGTGCATGAGAACGGGGAGGTCGATGTGCCCAGTGCACAGGAACGCAGCCATGAGTTCCAGGAAATCCTGTTCCATGAACTGCATCATCGCTTCTACAACAGCCTGCAGTTGCTGTCGGCCACGCTCGGGATCCTGGCGCGCGAGCATCGGCATCCGGAGGAAGTCCGGCGCGTGCAGGAGCGGATTGCGATGCTCGGCGGTCTTCACCGTACGCTGTCGCAGCCGCTCGCCGACACATCCCGGCTGAGCGACACCCTCCGTGACCTTTGCACGGGTTTGGCGGACGGGTTCGGGCGGGGAGAAGTGATCCTCGATGTCGAGGGGCCCGCGTTCCTCGACGACCTGATGACGATACGTGGCCTGACCCTGATCCTGGTCGAGCTGGTCACCAACGCGCTCAAGCATGGCGACTGCGACACCGGCCAGATCCGCGTCCGTGTCTCGGGGAGCAGGGACTTCTGCCGGCTGACGGTTCTCAACCCCAGCGGCCGGCGCTCGGAGGACGGTGCGGGCACACCCTATGTCGCCACACGATTTGCCGCAGCGATGGGCGGAACACTCATCGTCACCACCGGCGCCGAGCACGGTGTCCTCGTCACTGTGCCGCGCAACGACACCAAGCTGACACCTGAAGGAGACGATCATGAACGCGCGTTTCAATAAGTCGACCGCAGCCTGGGCCTGTTGCGTGGCGCTGTTCACCGGGTTGGGCGCACCCGCAGTAGCACGAACGCCTGCTCCTCTCACGGCCAGGCAAGCGCGCACAATCGTTGCCCCGCTCTATGATGCCCTCAACGAACCGTCGAAAAAGGATGTCGCGGCGCTCCTCGCGCAGGCGACCAATCCCGACTACCGATCCTGCTCGACCAACCAGGACTGCCTCGACCGGACCCAGCTCACCGCGCAGTTCAAGATCTTCGGGACGATCATTCCCGACCTGCACTGGAAGGTGATAGACATCTGGACCTCCGGCAACCGTATCGTCGTGCGCGGCGAAGCGACCGGCACCCCCGCGCAACCACTGTTCGGAGCACCCGTCACAGGGCGATCGTTCAGAACGATCTCCATCGACATGTTCACGGTCGAGCACGGCAAACTGTCTAGCGCCTTCCACGTCGAGAACTGGGCATCGGCGATCGAGCAGATCAAGGCACCCTGATGGCGACGCTGTCAGAGGGGTCGGCCGCGCTTCAAGGCGCGGCCGGAGCCGAACCACCCCGGCACCGCGGCGTCTTCTATGCGCTCGCGCTTGGCACCTTTGCGGTCGGCACTGAAGGCTTCATGATAGCAGCGCTTCTGCCGACGATCGCCGGCTCGGTATCGGTCGGACTTCAGGCGGCCGGGCAACTCGTGACGGTCTTTGCGATCGTTTATGCCTTGAGCTCGCCCGTACTGACCGCGCTTACCGCCAACCTGCCACGGCGAACTGTGCTGATGCTTTCGCTCGGCGCCTTCGCGGTCGCAAATCTCGTCGCCGCAGCCGCGCCTGGCTATTGGTCGCTGATGGCGGCGCGCGTCCTGTTGGCACTTGCCGCCGGCCTCTATGTTCCCAACGCCAACGCCTTGGCCGGGGCACTTGCGGCACCGCATCATCGCGGACGGGCGCTCGGTATCGTGAATGCCGGAATCACCGTCGCGATCGCCCTCGGCGTCCCGTTGGGCGCGCTCATCGGGGTCAGGTTCGGCTGGCGTTCAACCTTTGCGGGTGTCGCGATCCTGTCAACGGTTGCCCTAGCGGTTCTGTCAGTGCGATTGCCCCGGGTGATCGTCGCACCGGCACCCGCCGGCCTCAAGGACCGTCTCGCCGTGATCGGCGCACCGGCAGCGCTGCCAACACTCCTGACCACGACCTTGTGGGCGGTCGCGGCCTACACCGTCTACACCTATCTCTCACCCTATCTCTCGTCCGTCGCACAGCTGACGCCTGACGAGATCAGTTTCGCGCTGTTCGTCTATGGCGCTTCCGCCCTGGCAGGCGTGACGCTCGGAGGCTTCGGTGTCGACCGGCTCGGATCGCGGACAGTACAGGCGGTCGCGCTACCGGCGATGGCAACCGCGTTCGCGACGCTGACGGCGGTGGGCATCGCTCCCGGCGGACACGTCACCCTCGTGATAATCCTTGCGATCATGGCCTGGGGCGTGAGCGCATGGGCCTTTTTCCCAGCCCAGCAGAACAGGCTCATCGGGGTGGTGGGCCTCGCCAACACGCCCGTGATCCTCTCGCTCAACGCCTCCTTCATGTATCTGGGTTTCGCGACCGGAGCGGTGCTCGGCTCTTTGGTCATGGGTCTCGCAGGCGTTGCCTGGCTTGGGGCCGCAGCCGCCGGCTCTCTCTTCGCTGCGATGGCGATGTCACGCCTGGCTTGGTCGCGGCAGGCATCAGCACAAGCACCCGTCATCAGTCACACATCCATCGACGCGCCTCAGCGCGATCAGGAATCCGAGGTCTTCATGCTTCTGTTCACACCGATCGACGTCGGCGCCGTCACCCTGCTTCACCGCGTCGTCCACGCGCCAACCACCCGTCTCCGCGCCGACCCCGACCACGCGCCCAGCACGATGATGCTCGATTATTATCGTCAGCGTGCCTCAAAGGGCGGACTCATCATTACCGAGAGCGTCCATCCGTCGTGGGACAGCCGAGGTTATGAAGGTGCGCCGGGCATCTACACGGATGCCCATGTCGCGGCCTGGAAGCGGCTCGTCGACGCCGTACACGCCAAGGGCGGCGTCATCTTCATGCAGATCGCCCATGATGGCCGGCAGTCCCATGTCGACCTGAGCAATGGTGCTCCTCCGGTCGCACCATCGGTGGTACCGTTCGAAGGCGAGGCGCTGACGCGCAATGGCTGGGTGCCGGTATCGCCGCACCGGGCGCTGGAGACCCACGAGATCGCGCCGTTGATCGAATCCTTCCGACAAGCCGCCATTCGCGCGCGGGCCGCGGGATTCGACGGCATCGAACTGCACAATGCAAACGGCTATCTTGCGGATACCTTCCTTCAGGACGGCACCAACCGACGCACGGACCGCTATGGCGGCAGCGTCGAAAATCGGACGCGCTTCTCGATCGAGCTGGTGGAAGCGCTTCTATCGGTTTGGGGGCCAGGCCGGGTAGGCGTGCGCATCTCGCCCAGCGGTCGATGGGGCGCGATCTCGGACAGCGATCCGGAGACGACGTTCGGCAACTTCGCGCAGCGGCTGAACGATTTTCCCCTCGCGTACCTGCACATAATCGAGCCGCGCGTCATGGGCGTCGAGACGCTCGATCCAGAGCAGGCGCCGGTCGCTTCCGCGACGCTACGCAAAATCTACAACGGCACCATCATTGCCGCCGGTGGCTTCGACGGCGATGGCGCCGAGCATATCCTCGAGATGGGCGATGCCGACCTGGTCGCGTTCGGCCGCTTCTTCACGTCGAACCCCGATCTGCCCGAACGCTTGCGCCGCAACCTGTCGCTGACCCCGTACCAGCGGGAGGCGTTCTGGGGTGGCGACGAGCATTGGTATAATGACTTCCCTTCACACCCTGAAACCACAAAGGTGGGGTAGCCTAATCGTTTGATCGCCTGCGAGCGACCTCGGCACGCCGCGACAATTCTCGCCTGTTGACCCGAAGCAGCCGGCCGTTGCCCGCAGTGAACGGTTTGGAGCACCGAATTTTGCGAAATAGAGCGGTATCTCCAGCTAGCTGCCGTCCCAGGCTCGATGAACAAGCGTCAGCTTGCTCCGTCTGGGCACCCGAAAGCTGGTTCGTGCATCTACCCTTCTTGTCGATCTCCGCTAGGCGAGCGAACGTCGGCTTTCGGGAAAGGTCAGGGCGGTGGGGTGGCTGAGTTCGGGCGCATTGCTGACTGTCCGCTTCGGAACGACATATCGGCAGGTTTTGTCCGGAGCAGACGTTCCTGGTGGCTGATGTGAGTGACCGGGTCTGGTCGGCAGGTGCCTCGGGGTATTCCTGCTTATCAGGCGCCAAAGCGTTCTTCGGACGGCCACTCTGGCCATCGGAGAATGATCATGGAGATGCCTGAAACCGAACCCACCGCCACCAAGCGCCAAGTCTGGAATGTCGGAAGGACCGTCGGTGCGAAGCGCGCGCTGAAACCGAAGCAAATATGGGAGATCCGATTTTACCTTAATCAGCGCCGCCGCTTGCGAGATCGGGCGCTGTTCGACCTGGCGATCGACAGCAAGCTCCGAGGCTGCGACTTGGTACAGATGAAGATCGGCGACCTTGTCAGCGGCGGGCAGATCCGAACGCGCGCAATCGTGATGCAGCAGAAAACAAGTCGGCCTGTTCAGTTCGAACTGCTCTCAGACGCTCGGGCCAGCCTGCTGGCTTGGCTTGAGCGGCGGGGCGGTACGGTGGACGACTATGTCTTTCCCAGCCGGGTTGATCATAATTGGCATCTCAGCACCCGCCAGTATGCCCGGCTCGTCGATGAATGGGTGACAGGGGTCGGTCTGATGCGAAGCGAGTATGGCACGCACTCACTTCGCCGAACGAAGGCATCGATCATCTACAGGGCGACCGGCAACCTTCGTGCCGTCCAGATCCTTCTCGGTCATAGCAAGATCGAGAACACGGTGCGCTATCTCGGGATCGACGTGGAAGACGCGCTCGCGCTTGCCGAAAATACCGAAATCTGACCCGTTGGCCCCTCGCCTCCGGCGAGGGGCCAACTTCACGGCGCTTGGGACTTAGCCGCCATTCACAGAAGCCGTGCCGAATGGAGGCATTCGGCAGGAGGGACATTCTCGAATGAGGGCGGAAGCCGGCCGCATATGCCCGACGCTGGGTCGAAATCGGATCGTCCGCTTCTGGATAAGAACAAGGTAAATATGACGTAGCCTACGACAGGCACGTTCCCGTTGTGGCCGCGACCTGGCTCAAACCACGCCCTGCCGAGATCGAATATACTAATCGGGCTGCCGTTGGACTGGGGCTGCCCTTCGACGGACAATGCCGATACGAACTCGGCGCAAGAAAGCGCGCTTTCGATTTCTTTCACGTTTACAAGCTAGTGCATGCCCAAGTCAGATGTGAGGGGTTGGCGATGGGCGTGGGTGGTTTGTTCCGCAGGACATTCGGCCGCAAGGCTCCTGATGAACCGGTTCGGCAACCAACGGGGCATGCGGTGCAATTGCACCCGGCAATGGCTGCCGAGCTGCAACGACTTGACCTGATTCAGCCTGGACTGGGCAAGGCCGCCATCGCGTTCGTCGCGACCGGCGAGCGCAGCGAAGTCGTCACCAAAATCGAAACACTGTACAAGACAGTGCCGCGCTATACGCATCCCTACTTCCGCGACAGCATCGGAATGAACAACGCGGAAGGGGCAACCGACGTTGCCCTCGTGACCGGCGGGATCGAACCCGGCCCGGAACTGGGCAGGCTGCTGCGTATCCGCATCGCCGTTGGCCGGATCAGTCGGCCACATAACAAGACGCCCACACTAGAAGAGTTGGTGCTTTTTGGCTTTTCGGACGTGGCCTTGGGCGGGGCCAATCGCACGGAAATCAATTACAGGATTCAATGGGATTCGCTCATCTCCCCCAAGACCTTGCTTGCCCACGTCCAGCAGGCTGGTGGCGGGATGACCGACTTTCTTTCGCTGGTACTGCGCAGTCCGACCCATCCGGCGGACGGTAGCTGGGTGGCCAGCAACGAGTTTGCCGCCTATGCGCGAACCTACCCGGCTGCTTTGGCTGAGGCGATCCGCCTCAGCGCAAGGCGCGGCGACGCAATCAAGCTGATCGAACAGATCGATGCGACCGAAGCGCCCGAAATCGAGGCCTTGCTGGTGGCGATGCTGGCCAAGCCATTCGACAAGAACGACCGCGACGTCGCCACGTCCGCCCTTGCCCGGCTTGACCCAAACCAACTCCTTGCCTTGCTCCAGCGCGAGTTGCCAAAAGCGGATATCGATACCCGCCACGGGCTGATTCTGGCTGCCGGCCGCAATGGGTCGCCGGAAATCCTCGCCCTCCTGGCCGAGCGCGCGAAGGTCGAAAAGGCGGCCAAGGTGCAGGCCGCGATCCTGACAATCCTCGAGGCCGGCGTGATTGAGGCAACGCCCTCCGTCGACGGCGAGCCCGCCGCACCCGGCTATGCCGCGATCGACGGCAGCTTCGTCACCCTGCCCGAGCGCAAGGACCTTGGCGCCGACGAGATTCCGCCACCAACCGACGCGGCCTGTGTCGAATTTGTCAAACTGGTCGAACAGATCGAAGAGCGGCGGCTGGAAATGCATGCGGCCTATCTCGACAAGCACGCGGCGACTCTCACGTCGCCCCCGCCGGCACCCGTGCCTTATGCCAGCGATATAGTGGAAGGAACCTTTGCCGCGCTGACCGAGGGCGTACCGCTCCCGAGGGGCAACAACCACCAATTGGCGCATACGATCCGTTTTGGAGGCGACGGCCAGGCGTGGCTTCGCGCCGTATTGGATCGGCTGAGCTTGCGCGGCGCGCTGAGCATCCTGAAGGCCTCGAAATTCGACGATGTCGGCGGACTGGTCGGCACGGATCTCGCCTATCGGGAGGATCATCTATTTGGCGTGAATCTGCTACGGTCGTGGCTCGAACAGGAGCGGCTCGACCTGCGCGATCTGGTTTCCGGCGCACATTTTCGGATATTGCTGCATAAGCAAGTATATCGTTACGCCGATCACGGTCCGCTGTCGGCGCTGCAAACCCTGCCGCGCGAGGCCGTGTGGCCCTGGATAGCCGAGAACATGGACGCGCTCGACGAGGCACTCGGCCTGAAGCCTGCGGAAAAACCAATCCCGGTCGATCGCGCACTGGAGGCGCTGGGGCTGCTGCCAGTGATTCCGCAACGCTATTTCGCCAAAGTGCTGGACATCGCTGTGTCGGAGAAACGCCCGTTGCGGCGGCAGGCCATGGCCCTGCTACGCGACGGCAAGGACCTTGTCGCACGGATCGAGGCCCTGCTTGACGACAAGCGCCAGCAGGTACGGATCAACGTCGCGGTCTGGCTGGCCGACCTTCGCTCCATCTCCAGTGAGGGTGCGCTGCGCAAGCGGCTGAAAAAGGAGAAGAGCGATCCGGTTCGCGCCGCGCTGATCGAGAGCCTGCAGCGCATGGGCTTCGACCTTTCCGACGTGATTGGCCCCGCCACGCTGATCGCCGAGGCCGAAGCGGCCTGCGCCAAGGCCGTGCCGGACCTGCCGGTATGGCTCACCGCCAGGGGACTTCCCGCGCCGCACTTCCGAGACGGATCCACCCTTCCGTCGCTGCTTGTGCGGCATTGGCTGGCGCTGGCGATCCGGCTCAAGGATCCCGCCGCCAGCGGGCAGTTCGGAATTTATCTCGACCAGTTGCTGCCCGACGATGCTCGCAGTTTTTCAAACTGGGTCCTCGACGCCTGGATCAGTTACGACACTGGCACGGCGACGCTTGAGGAGGCGACGGCCTATGCGCTCGCCAACTACCAGCAGCATCTGGCATGGCTCTACATTCCCTATCCGACGCCAGACGACCGTGAGCGGGTCATCGCTCAGATCATCCGCGAGAAGACCAACGAACCACTCAACTCGGGTTCCGACACCAAGGGAATGCTCGCGCTTGCCTGCCGCGCCGATCCGGTTTTTGCCGCCAACCGGGTACGCTGGTTCCTGAAGAAGCACGGGCGACGCTCCAATCAGGCCATGGCGCTGCTCGAGGTGCTGGCGGGAATCGGGCAACCGGCGGCGCTGCAGGTGGTGATCGCCGCCTCGGTCAGGCTCAAGCAGAAGAGCACTCAGGCCCGCGCCGCCGAGATCGCCGAGCGCTATGCCGAGGATCGCGGCTGGAGTTTCGATGAACTGGCCGACCGCACCGTCCCGACCGCCGGCTTCGACGACGATGGCGCGCTTGAGCTGCCCTGCGGCGAGGACGAGAAGCTATACGTCGCACGGCTCGACGCCATGCTGGCAATCCACCTGTTCAATCCGGAGAGCAAGGCAGTGAAAAGCCTTCCCGCCGACGATGATGAAGCCACAAAGGAATCGAAGAAGGCCTTCACCGCCGCCAAGAAAGAACTGGCGCAGGTGATCGAACTGCAGGGTTCCCGCCTGTTCGAGGCGATGTGCGTCGAACGCGCCTGGCCCGTGGCCGACTGGCGGCTGGCCTTCCACGAACATCCGGTGATGCGCCGCCTGGTCGAGCGACTGGTCTGGCAGGGGCTGGACGAGGACGGCAATCCACTTGGGCTGTTCCGGCCGACCCAGGAGGGCGATTTCACCGACGCCGCCGACAATCCGTTCGATATCGACAGCTTCGCTACGGTCCGACTGGCCCATGGCGCGCTGGTCGACGAAGCGACCTGCGGAGCCTGGACCAAACACCTCAAGGATTATGAGGTCAAACCTTTCCTCGCCCAGTTCGACACGCTCCGCGCGCCCCTTTCGGCCGAACAGGCCGAAGCCGAGGCGATTCTCGATCGCCAGGGTTGGAAGGCCGACAGCCTGACCTTCCGGGGTGTGGCGGAAAAACGCGGCTACGAACGGATCATGCGTGATGGCGGCGGTTGCCACGAATATGAGAAGAAGTTCCCCAGCCACGGCATCACCGCCACGATCTTCCACACCGGCTCCCATGCCATAGACGAGAACAACCCGCTGGCGCTCAAGGAACTCCGTTTCACGAAGCACGGCCAGCGCGGTGCCTTCCGCCTCAAGGACGTACCGCCGGTAATGCTGGCCGAGTGCTGGGCCGACTATCACGCGGTCGCTGCCAAAGGCACCTTTGATCCGGAGTGGGAGAAGATCTCGCCCTGGTGACTTATCGCAGCAACGGTGCGCTGCAGCGCTGTTGCCGGGCCACCAGCAGGCCATAGGCCGCAATGAGCAACGTCGGCGCGTCCTGTGCCCGGCGCATCAGCGCGGCCAGCGCCGGAAGACCGTGGTTGTCGAGCCGGTCGGCGTGCGCGGCAAGCCCGCCAAGCGGCCGCGCATCGAGTGATTGCGCCAGCGCGGGACCGGTCTCTGCCCGATCCAGCAGGTGCCGCCACGCCCCGGTCAATGCCGCCTCGGTGCCGGCGCGCGGGCGCCGGACGAAGCGCCGCGCGCCGCTTGCTCGCAGCCGCTGCAGCCAGTCGCGCACGGCATCGCCAGCTTGCCGCCGTCTATGCGCATAGGGGCGCCGCCACAGTGAAAGGTCGACGGGATCGCCTGCGCCGAACAAAGTGATCGGCCGCGCTTCCAGCAAATCGCCCGCACGGACCAGCCGTACCAGCACCATGCCTTCCCATCCGCTGCGCACATGCGCTTCCAGAGCCTCGATGGCAGTCGCCACCGGCTCTTCGTGGTCCAGCGTCAGCGCCAGCCATTCCCCCACCCTGTCGCGCACCGGCCAGACAAGTTGCTGCGCAAGATCGTCGAAATAGGGCAAGCCGATCGCGCTGGGAGACAAGAGACAGGCGACCGCCGTGTCGCCGGCATCGAGTCCCAGGCCGGTCTGCCGGAGCCAGGTTTCCCGGAGCTCCCGCCATTCCCGGACGATCCCCGGCCAGGCGGGATCCGGACCCACGTTTCGAACGGTGATGTCGGCGCGCGCGCTGGCAGGCGCGGAAAGCCGGTCGTCTGCGGACAAGCGAGATCCTTCGAGCGCGAACCGGGCATGCGCCAGCACCGCCAGCGGTTCGGCCTGCCACATCGCCTGCGTCCGCCAGGCCTCCGCCGGCGCGAACGCCGGGTCCTGACCCGCTCCGCGCGCCAGCGTGGCCGAGAGCCAGCGCCCGGTCTCCGGCTCGACGAACCACGCCGTCACGCCGCGTGCGCCGGTATCGGTGCGCCAACGCTCGCCGCCGCAGCCGACCAGATCGAGCGGAGCGGCGGGCGCGAAATCTCGCCGCACCTTGCCAGCCAGGCCGACCCGCCGGTCTGGATCGGCGCCCGCCAGCGCCTGGGTCAAGGCAAAGGCCGTGGCGGCGAGCTCGAGCATGCGTTCGGGGTCGAAGGCAAGCGCGCGCTGCCGCCGCAGCCGCACCTGCGCGGCAATCGCGCGCAGCAGCGTCGCGAGGCGCGGCAGGCTGTCGGCGCGCGAGGACACCGACAGCTCGAACAAGGATTCCTCGAGCGGCAGCGGCGCGAGGTTGAAGCCGAGCGATGCGACGTCGCCCAGGGTGGCCGCTATACGGCGAAGAAAGGCGGGATCGATCTCCACCTCGGCCGGCAATGCCTCCTCCTGGACCGGCTCGGGCAATGCGGCGCCGAAATGGCGGTGCGCCGCCAGCACCGCCGCGGCATGATAGGTCTTTACGCGTGCCTTGACCGCCTTTGAGACGATACCGTCAAAACCCTGGCCGCGCAGGATGCGTACGGGGTCGTCCAACTCGGCAAAGGCGACCGAGATGGCATTGGGCGAGAGGTCCACCTGCTGGACCGTCTCGACCAGCTCGAGTGCGGCCCGCCAGCCGGCCTTGCCCGACCAGCGTTCGAGCGCGACAAGGTCGAACGCGGCGAGCATGTCCTCCGACCCGGCGGGGGCCTCCGCCGCTTCGCCTGCCCCGGTCGCGACCAGCCCCTGGAGGAACAGCACGGCGGCGATGCGATGGCGACAGATGGTGACCGATTTGCACGCGCAGTCCGCCGCGCGGGGGCCGCGCACGTCGAGCGTTACCAATTGGCCGTCCGCCTCTACCGCCGCCTTGCCGTCGCCGGCGGAGACGAGCCGCAATTTGCCTTCCTCGATATCGCGATGGGCACGGCGGACCAACCCGGGATTGGCAAGCGTCGCCAGCGCGGCATCGTCGAACGCCGCCAGCGCGGCGCGCAGGGCGCCATCAATCACCCGATCACGCTCCCGATCCACTCGGCGAACCGGTCCGGCGTCAGCGCCGCAATCTGCATCCCGCGTTCCGCCAGCCGCTCGGCCATGCGCCGATCATAAACCGGCGCAGCATCGTCACTGAGCGCGCCGAGCCCCAGCAAGGTGACCCGGGCCGACGCCATGCGCTGCGCCGCGGCCAGCATGCGCGACACCGACCCGCCTTCTTCGAAATCGCTGACCAGGACAAGGACGGTGCGGGTCGGCTGGGTGACCAACGTCTCGCAATATTCCATTGCCGCGGCGATGTTAGTGCCGCCGCCCAGCTGGACCGACATCAGCACCTCGACCGGATCATGCGCCTCGCTGGACAGGTCGACCACCGCGGTGTCGAAGACGATCAGCTTCACCTCGACCGCAGGCAGGGCGGTAAGGATCGACGCCATGACCGCGGCATAGATAGTGGACGCCAGCATCGATCCCGATTGGTCGACGCACAGGATGATCGTCCAGGGCAGTCGCCGCCGGCTGCGGCCATAGAAGCGCAGGCGATCAGCGACGATCACGCCGCGCTGCGCGTCCCAATTCTTGAGATTGTCGCGGATCGTGGCGCGCCAGTCGAAATTCTGCATCGACTTGAGCTGACTTCGGCGGAAGCGATTAGGTCGCCCCGTCAGCGCCGCCTCGACGCGTGGACGCAAGCGGCGGACGATGTCCTCGACGATCTTGCGCGTCACTTCGCGGATCTTCTCGCGCATCGCCGGATCGGCGAGTCCCTTATAGGCGATCAGCGACTTGAGCAGGTCCTTGTTCGGCTCGAGCGCATCGAGCACCGCGGGATCGGAGAGCAATTCCCGCATGCCGAGCGTGTCGATCGCATGCGCCTGCACTGTCTCGCAGACCGATTGGGGGAAGAGATCGCGCAGCTCGCCGAGCCAGCCGAGCGGCGTGAGCTGGCTGGGATCGAGCGAGCCCGTGCGCGCGCCGGCACGTTTGTCGCGCCGCAGCCCGCGCTTTTCCATCTCGCGGGCATAGAGATAGTCGAGCGCGCGGTCGGCGCGGCGTTCAGCCCCGGTCATGCCCTCGGCGGGGAGCGAGCGCTCGGCGTAACGCCCGAGCACGAGCCGCCAGCGCCGCAGGAGGACCGGATCGTTCATGCCACCCCGTCGCGCGCCAGGACGCGCGTGAGTTCGCGATCGAGCGTGAGATTGGCGGCGAGTTCTGCCTCGGAGATGCCGATGTCCATCGCCAGTCCTCCCGGCTGCACGCCGATCCGGATCGCCACTTCCTCGGCCAGCCGGTCGGTCTCGCGTGGATCGAGCGGCATCAGCGCGAGGCGCAGGTGCGGCAGCAGTGCAACGAACCCCTCGTCGTCGAGCCCCGAAACCAGCGCATCGAGCGTCGCGATGATCCCGGGCACAGTCCACAGCAGCTCGCGCGCGATGGCGATCACGCCGCCGAGGAACGCAAGCCGCTCGGCAGAATCGACATAGCCGCTCGCCAGCTCGCCGCTGAGCCGCGCCTCAAGCGCTTCGGCATCGGCCTGCCCGTCGATCAGGACGAAGGCCATCACCGCGCCGGCCAGCATCGGCGCCAGCGGCTGCGCCAGCAGGCGGGCGAGCGCCTCGTCGAACAGGGCGATCTCGATCGGAGCATCCGAACCGCGCGCAAGCTCGATCAGCCCGCGCAGGTCGGCCAGCGCGCTGACCGCGTCGCGCAGCTGGTCCGCCCCGCAATCGGCAAGCTCAGGCAACAGGACGAGCACGCGCCGCCAGGTGGTGCCGATCAGATGGTCGAGTGGCGCTGTATCGACGATGCCAAGCGTCTCGCGCCCGCGGCGCAGCAGCACAAGATCGGTCAGCGCGGCGACGACTGAGCCAAGCTGCGGATCCTCGATCACGTGGCGTTCCACCAGCGCGAGGATCGCATCGGCCTCCGCCCCCAGCCCGGCGCGGCAGGCGGTCGAGAACAGATCGATCGCGGCCAGCGCGCTGCGCCCCTTGCCATGCTCGGCAAGCGCGGCGAGCTTCTGTGCCAGGGCGAACGCAAGCGCCTCGCTCAGCGTATCCGCCGCTTCGGACAATTCTATCAACCGGGATTCGACCAGCGGCGACCAGGCGACAGACCAGATCTCGTGCAGCCGATCGAGCGCCACCTCGTTCCGGAAATCCGGCCCGGCAGTGCGCTGGCTGAACTGCGCATCGATCAGCGCCATGGCGTGGCAGAAGCGGCTCGCCTCGCGGTGGCGGACCTTGCGGTAGATGTCGAGCTCGCGGTTCCGCCGCTCACCGTCCGTGACGTTGAAGCCAAGCGACCGCGCCTGCGCGCGCACCGCCTCGACCAAAGGCGGTGATCCTGCCGAGGGTGGCACTTCGCCGATCGCCGTGCCGGTGAGCCACGCCCTGAGCTCATTGAGCAGCGGCACGCGCTCGACGGGGATCTCGCCCTTGATGAAGCTCGAGCGGATCGCGTCGATAATGTCGTCGCGCGCTGGAAACGGGCGTCCGCGCAGCGCGGCGAGGCGCTCGGCCTGTTCGACCGCATTGGCGATCACCGGGAAGGACGGCGCCTCGGCACCGTCGCTGGCCCGCAGATGCGCCGCGAAGCCGCTGACCAGCGCCAGCGCGAGGCCCTGCCCGCCACTGTCGCGGACCTGCCACAGCCGGTCATAAAAGCCGGGGAGCGGCAACCCCGCTCCATAACCGCCCAGCGCGTCAAGCTGCCGCATTCCGTAGCGGATCAGATAGGATCGCCCGGCATCGGCACGCGCCGCAACCGGCTCGCCCAGCGCTGGCTCGAACAGCGCGGCGGCATGAAAGCCGCCGACCACCGCGACAATCGGACCCGAGACGCTGGCACGCGTCTCGGCCAGGATCGCCCGCATCTGTGCCTCGCGCGCCAATGTGCCGTCGCGCTCCATCTGGGCTGAATCGGTCGCAGCGCGGATACAGGCGCAATAGCTTGCGACGTCGCCGAAGAATTGCTGCCAGCCGGCATCGGCGATGCGCGTCTCGAAGAGCTGGTCCCAGACTTCGTTGCCGTCGCGGCAGCCGAGTTCGCGCGCCAGCGCTGTGACATAGTCGCCGACATCGAACGGCCGCTCGTCGCTCAGCAGCGACCGTGCGGGTGCGCCCGCCTCGTCGAACACCATCTCGCGCGCGGTCGAGGGCAGGTCGATGAAGCGCGCGGGCAGGCCAAGAGCGGCGGCGGCCTGCAGCGCGATCAGTTCGGGGCTGTGCGCGCAGAAGGGGAAATAGCTCGCCACGCGGCGCGTCGCCTGGCCGGCGGCCTCGCGCAGCGAGACGATCGCGACCGGCGCGCGGGTCCGTTGGTCGCATAGCTGCTCGATCAGCGGATCGAAATCGCACGGGCCCTCGACAAGCAGGGCGGCCGGCCGCACCGCCGCAATCAACCGCTCGAGCTGTGCTGAGCACGCCGGGCTATGATGGCGGATCGGCACCACCCAGAGAGCGCGCGCCGGATCGTGGAGCGGGACTTCCTCCATCTCGCTCAGCCCAGCTTGAGCAACCGGGCCGCCTGGTAGAACTCCTTCCACGGCCCCGACCGCCCGGCACGCTCCTTGACGATATGGTCGATATAGGCGCGCAGGCGCTTGCCGTCGTCGGGCGAGTCCTTGAGCACCACGCCCTGCAGCTGCCGCGCGATATGCGCGCCCGAGAGCCTGCCATCGTCGAGATAGGCCGCCTCGAGCGCGGCGGCATGGAAGACGTTGACCGCCTCGGCGGTGGACATCACCGCGTCGGGCCGGTTCAGGCTGGCACCCTCGGCAGTCCGACCCGTGCGCAGATCCTGGAAGACGCGCACCAGCACTTCAGCCACCTCGCGTTCGCCGCGCACCGTCACGTCGGCGGGACCGAGCCGCTCGGCGAGCTGCCGGAGCACCAGCTCCTGCTCGAAGGCCGGATCGGCGATGGGATGGACGGTCTCGAAGTTGAAGCGGCGCTTGAGGGCGCTGGACATTTCATGCACGCCCCGGTCGCGCAGATTCGCGGTGGCGATCACGTTGAACCCGGGCGCAGCGCTCGCGATGGCGTCGGCGCCGAGCTCGGGCAGCGCGAGCGCCTTTTCCGAGAGGATCGAGATCAGGGCGTCCTGAACCTCGGGAGGGCACCGCGTGATTTCTTCGAAGCGCACGATCCGCCCGCTGCGCATCGCGTTGAGCACCGGCGACGGCACCAGCGCCCGCTCGCTCGGCCCCTCGGCGAGGAGCAGCGCGTAATTCCAGCCGTAACGGATATGATCCTCGGTTGTCCCGGCCGAGCCTTGTACCACCAGCGAGGACGTCCCGCAGATTGCGGCGGCAAGCAGTTCGGAGAGCAGCGACTTCGCCGTCCCCGGCTCGCCCACCAGCATCAGCCCCTGCTGGCTCATCAGGCTGACGATCGCACGGTCGACCAACGGATCGTCGCCGTAGAATTTCCGCGATATGCCCAGCTTGGGATCCCCGAGCAGGAAGCGGCGCACCGCGCGGGGCGAGAGCCGCCAGCCCCTTGGCCGCGGGCTGCTGTCTCCCTCGGCCAGTGTCGCGAGTTCAGCCGCGAAACGGACCTCGGCAGCGGCACGCAGGACTTGTTGCTCGGCCATCAATTGACTTTCTTCTGCCAGTCGGGATCGAAGCCGCTGCCTTTGGCGGCGATATCGTGCAGGTCCTGCCACGTCTCGGCGAGCAGCACCGGCGGCACTTCCTTGAGCTTGAGCTGGCGGCCATGATAGCCATTGTCGCGCAGCACCCGGAAGCTCAGCGCATGGAGTGCTGAAAGCGTGTTCTCCTCGGGCAGCGGGCTGCCGCTGAATTCGATCTCGGCAACGATCCCAGCGCTGCGATAGGGGCGCTCATAGCTGGTGAACCAGCCGCCATCGCCGGCTGCACCCCGCACATAGCCGAGCTTGGTGGCGACGCCGCGCAGCTTGAAGGTCTCGATCATCCAGCCTTCACGATCACGTATTTCCTGGGTCCGGCCCATCGCCTCGGTCAGTTCCGGCAGGACACGGCCGACCTGGTCGAACGGTGGCGAGACCCCGTAATCGGCCAGATGGCGTTGCCACGCGGCGATCGCATCAGCGTCGAGCAGCGAACGGTGCGCCAGCTGCACTTCGGCGAAGCCAGCAAGCGCCACGTCCTCGTCAGCGGCGTCGCTATGGGAGCCGTCGCCGAGCGGCCGAAAAGCGCCGGCGATCCGACCCTCACCGTCAACGCCAAGCCAGATCAGGTGGCGCGCCAGCCGCCCCACCAGCGGGTGCGCGCTCACAAAGCTCTCCCAATCCTCGCGGCTCCAGCGGCGGCCCAGATACATGGCCTCGCGCAGGCGCTCGGTCTGGCTTGAGAAGACCTGCTTGCTTTCCTTGCGCGCGGTCGAGACGAGCTTCTTCGCCGCCTCGATCAGCGGCTTCTCCTCGGCGATCCGGGGCGCGGGGAGCGCCTTGACCTCCTTGCCCTCGCCATTGACCAGGATGAGCGCATCGGCGCCGTCGAGCCGCAGCGCATAGGTCCGGTCGCGGCCGCAATCGAGATCGATCGCGCCGTCGATGTCGAGCCCGGCGGTCGGCACGGTGCGGTCGGCCAGCTCCTCTGTGCTCCAGCCGCGCCGTTCCGCGACCGCCTCCACCAGCGTGCCGGCATGCGCCTGAACCGAGCGCTGCTTGGACCGGTTGGCGGCGGCCAGCAGGAGTTGCAGCGCGGCGCTGGCGGGGTTGCTCGCCAGCATCTCCAGCAACGCCTTGGCCTGCGAGGTGCGCGCACCATGGTCTTTCAGGAACGGGCGGACTTTCTGCGCGGCGTCAGCGCCGTTGACGCGTGTGGCGAGCGCGAGGATGCCCTTGCTGTCGACGGCGCTGCCGAGATAGGTGCCGAGCTTGACCCGTCGCAGCTGGGCGAAGACCGTGTCGCGATCGGTCGCATAATAGTCGGCGGCCTGCGGATAGCGCTTCACCGTATCGATATTCTGCTTCAGCGTCGCTGCGACATGAGCCACGGCATATTGATTGGCCTCCTCCTCGGTGCAGGTGCGCGTGTCCTCTTCGATCCAGCTTGTCAGCACCATCCAGCCCAGGCGATGCGCGTCGCCGGGCGCCAGCCGGTCGAGCCACAGATCGATCAGGGCATTGCCGCCGGGCTGTTTGAGTTTGGCGGCGAGCGTCACCCACCATTGCGGGATGCGCGGGTCGATCGCCTCGCCGGTCCGCCAGTGCAGCGCCGGCAATTGGGCGAAGGGAAACCAGGCAAGCGCCTTGTCCCTCGCCTTGGCGAGCGCTGCATCGGCTTCCCTGATCATCGCCGCGCTGTCGAAGAAATCGCCGACATCGTCGCCAAGCCGCTCGAGCGCGGTGATCATCGCCGCGCGCGCCAGCTCGCTCTTTTCCTTCTTCAGCACCCGCCGCAGCGTCGCGACCTGGTCACGCGCGTCGCGCTGGGCGAGCCATTCGGCCGCGCCCGCCCGGACATCCTGGCGCCCGTCGTCGAGCAGGCGGGCGATCGCGTCGTCGATCCCGGGCGCTTCACGCAGCAGCTGGCGCGCGGGAGTACGCAGGGTGGCGCTGCTGCCGCTCGCCAACAGCATCAGCGGCTGCTGGTAGCGGCGTGGCACCTTTGGGAACAAGGCGAGGAGGTCGAGCGCGGCGCGAACGGAGAAAGCGCGAGCATCGGAGCGCGGCTTGAGCCCGAACGCCTCGTCGAGCAGGTCGAACCGGTCGCACAGCGCAACCCAGAAGGGTAGCTCCTGCTCGATGAACGGCTGATACCAGGTTCCGCCGAGATGCTCGATGATCGGGTCGCGCCCGCCGAAGCGCGTCCACAGGTCGAGCACGACGCGGATATCAGCACCCGCGGCGATCCGCCGGGCGAGCGCCTGTCCCGGAGGGCCTGCCCAGTCGCCAAAGATCGATGCGAAATAGCCGTTGGTGCTGGCTAGCGCGAAGCGCACGCTGTGCCAGAGGGTGAGGCGCGGATCGTCGAAAAACGCGTCCACGCCGGTGCTGCGACCTTCGTGTGACCGGATCCAGCCCAGCGCTGTGTTCTGCTCGTTGCCGATCTTGTGCGAACTCTCGCCGAGCTTGCGGATCATGGCGAACTGTGCCGAACCCACGTGACTGAACTGGCGGCTCCAATGCCAGCGCTCGCGCGACGCCTCGGCCTGCGCTGCGGCAAGCTTGACATTGAACGTTGCCGCCGCCGGCCGGAGGAGCGCCAGCACTTCGTCCGGAATGGGCGCGGCCTCCGCGCTCATCGGGCGTAGCGGCGTCGCCACCCAGCTCCCGTCGACCGCGACATAGCCGTCCGGCCCGTCGCTCGGTCCCGCCGCCACGATATCGGGCGCGGTTGCGAAACTGCCTGCCATCCGGTCTATCGCCGCGATGACCCGGGGTGCCGCTTCGTCGGCCTTCCACGCCGCCAGCAATGCGGATGCCCGATTGCCAAGGGCCGCGGCCGCGAGCTCGACCATCTCCGCCCGCGCGGCGGGAGCCGCCTTTGGATAGCGCTCTGCCAGATGCGTCTGGAGCAGATCCGGGCTGGCGCCGGTCAGCGCCTGCCTGGCGCTCGCGCGCGCCTTTTTCGACGATCCGATCGCGAGTTCAGCCAGTGGCTCCAGGAACGGATCGACCAGCCCGAGCCGGCCCATCGCCGCCGCGAATTCAGCGCGCTGGTCGGCGCCCAGCGCGGGCAGGGCGGCGAGGACGGCGTCGCGTCGCGCCTCGAACCAAGGAGCCACCTCTGTGAAACGGTCGACGCAATTCTCTGAGCGGTAGTTCGCCGCATCACCGCCGAACAGGATGTCGAGCACCGGCAGCAGCCCCAGGTCGGTCTCCGCGGCCAGCTCGGCAAGGCGGTCGAGCGATTGGTCCTTGCGCCCGTGCCCCAGCCATTGGGTGACGACCTGGCGCAGCCATTCGGGTGACTTCTTCGAGCCGAAATACCAGCCTTCGTACTGGATTGCCTCTAGCGCGCTCAGCACTTCGCCGAGCCGGCGCATCTGTGTCGGGTGCCACGCGACACCGGGGGCGAAGAGGCCGCTCTCGTCACGGGGTGGATAGCTGCGCACGCGCTGCGCCCAGGCGGCCTTGACGTTGGCCGTAGCGATCGTTGACAGTGCCGAGCCAGCCTCTCCGGACGCGACATAGTCGCCGAGCCGCCGGTCGATCCCCGGGCTCGTTTTGCCCAGCCGCTCAAAATGCTTCGCGACGCGGCGCGCAATGGCGGGTCCGGTGCGCGACACGGGATCGTCGTTGCGAGTGTTGTCCGCAGTGGCGCCGACCCCCCTCAAAGCCCCGATTCCCCGGCGCAATTTGTCGAGCAGCGTTTCGACCATCGATGGCTTCCCCCCGTTACGGACCGCTCGCTAGGTAGCCCGACAAGCCGGTTCCTAACCATCCCCTGTTTGCTTATTTGCTGGGTCGCAGTGCAATGTATCGGATCAGTTTCCGATCTCTCGTAGGCGCTTGCAAGGGCTCCATTCTCGGTCGGTCCGCCCTGATCTCCTCAACCCCAAGAGCGGTCGGGTGCGAATATCATCTGCTGATCGTGAATCGCTGGAGGCACACCCATCGTTGAATCTCATAAGGGTTCGTTGATCAAGCTCCGCTAGCAAACAAAGGAGGCGCGCGCGAAGCGTGGAAGGTTACTGTAAAGGGGTTGGGGTTGAATGATCCGAAATTTGCTCGGTAGGCAGCGCTTAGCGCCTGCGCAGTTCCTTGTAGCCTATGCGCGGCTATCTTCACGCTCCGACACGGATGTTGGCCATTTAATCTTTATGCGGGAACACGGCACCATCTCGTGTCTCGGATTCGCCAACGGCTACAACTCTGAGCTATTCGGTTGCGCGCCCCTCGCCGAACCTGCGGCCCGGGGCCAATTTTACTTCGATAAGTTTATAAAAATTCAGGCAAGTGATCGGCGGGGGTGCTTAGGAAGTGTTGAGCTCAAAGAGCAGCATGTCTATGATTTTTACTATCGTTGCAGCATAGATTTCACCGGTCTACAACTTGTTCTGACTCTGCCGCGGGTCGCATTCGAGCAATACGAGCGGTTTATCGGCACCGCACGCGTGCCCCCTTTGGGGGCCGACCCGGAGGCCTGGCACGGCGATTTGCTCGTACTCGTCCCTGCGCCTGTATTCGGATTTCCAAAAGGGCGCGGTAGCGCTCCCCCTTATCCTCCGGCCCAAACGCGTGAGGCGAAAGCCGGTAAGCTCCGTATGATCAAGAACTTCCGATTCGATACCATCGACATTCTTAAAACTGGAGCGCGAGACGGCTTCGGCGAACTCTGCGTCCCGGACATATCCAATATTCCCTCAGAGCGACTGCTGCGCCTTCGCTAGATAACAACCGACAACAGTGTCACGGCGGTGAGTTTATTCGGATGTGCCTCAGCATTTCCGGCCACTTCGAGCCACATGGGATCGAGAATTCGCAGACGTGCAAACAGGGCTGCTTTCTCGACGTCTCAACTGAAAACGGCCGGTTCGTGCTTCCACCGCATTCTGCCATTCGCGAGGTTCGGGGAACCAGCCCAAGCGCCGCATGAAAGAATGGCGGGTTTTGGATGCGGCGGTGATCGGCTCCTACGGCTTGAATTGGGTGCGCTGCCGACGGGCTGCTGTCCGACGAGCGAAAGGCGGGTTCTGTCACGAGCAGACGTTCGTGCCCCCGCTGACGAACGACTTGATTTGGTCGGGAGCTGCCGTTCGATCCGAAGTTGATTTGATCGTCCGCGACGCGCCCCATCCCGGTCATCGGGCCGGCGCCTGCTTGTCGAACGCTGTGTTCGCAAGAGCGAGAACACAACGGGCGCAATACCGGATCGAGCGGTCTGCGTCAGGCGGAACCGAGCGTTCGCATTTCGAGCATACCCGCGCTCGCGAGGTGCGCATTGGCGGCACCCAAGACCTCGGAGAGCTTGGGCTCGATATTCGCTTGCGAGATGCCGGGTTGCACGACAATCATCTGAAAGGTGAAAGGGCGGGTGCGGTTGAGCGCTTTCAATTGGCCGATATCTCCCCTGATGAATTGGGCCATCCCCGACTTGCGGCTGAAGCGGCCGGCAAGGCGGGCAACCATGCGCGGCAGATCGCAGAAAATGACGCTTTTCACAGCCTGCCCGCAGACTTCGTAGACGTCACCGACACGGTTGCCGGGTTTCGCACCCGACGAACCCTTGCAATGGTAGAGCTTGACGTCGATGCCGCCGTCCTCGCGCCTTTTGAAAGCGACGAAATCTGCCGTTTCGCCGGCGCCGTGATCCCAATAGACGACCTCGAATTCGTCCCGGTCAAGGTGTCTCGCGAGAAAGCCCTGGATCGAACTGGCGAGCTTCGGTCCTTCGGCATATTCTATACCGGGATCGACCCCTTCGGCTTTCCAGTCGACCGTATCGACGAGTGCTGGTGGATAGAGTTCATGGCCGTCGGTCTGCGCGGGAAAATGATCTTCCCCGTCCAGTCGAGACCAGTCGTTGAGAGTGAACGCGAGGGGATCGTCGTTCAGGTAGTCCACAATGTCTACATTGTCGCGATGCCAACTGAGCATCAGGCTGGGCTGGTTTTCGTCTGAATAGGCGAACAACGCGTCACGATCGGACAGACGGAAGACGAGGTGCGTCTCGAAGTCGCCGTTCGTGACCCTAAGAAGAACCTGGTCGTTGTCGGAAGTGACGACATCAAGACTGAAGTCGGTCAGCGGGAGAATCTGATTTCCTTCTTCGGTCGCATAAAGTGCGAGCGGCGGATCGAGATAGAGATGCCTCGGCCATTCGGCGAAGAGCACTGCCGACGGAATAGCGGTGACGGTTGATCCGGTTGCTAGCCGGTCGAGCTTTGTCCCGGTCACCGCGGCCTTCTTGTCGTGGATCTTGCGCGCCAGCTCGCCGCACCATTCGAGCAATTCGGGGATAGTGTAGGTCGTGTTGCTCCAGATCTTCGACGAGCTGCTCAGGCCGATCGTGACCTTGTCCTGGCCATCATAGGCGCTCCCGAAGCAATGCCCGCGATTATAGAGACGGACATCCTCATCGCGAATATCCTCGTCCGACCGCGATCCAGCCATGATGCGATAGGACTCGTTGAGGCTCGCGACGCTACGCTTCTTCATGCCGACCTGATGAAATCTGGCGTCGCTCAGTTCCTTCAAAGCGCGATTGATATGGCTGACGCTCAGGATGCGCGGTTCGTATCCGATGAGATTAGCGACAATCCTTCGATAAAGGCCGTCGACGCGTTTCGACGCGCAGATGAAGAGAAGCTTCGCCTTCTCATCGTAGTAGAAAATGAAAATGTCGAAGGACACGTCGATGAGGCGATCGTCCGATGCCCAGCGGACCGCCTCGGCACGGCGGGTGATATAGACGCTGGCTCGACGCGTTTCGCTGACCCAGCTGAACACCGTTTCCCGGTCGAAACCGAATTCCGGCTTGGCGGAAAAATCAAAAGCCTCGAACAGGCGGTAGATCTTCACATGGGCGTAGGGCGTGAAACTGTATAGCGAGAGGTCGCCGAGATCCGCCACGCCCGACGTCTTGTCGAACGTCTTGAGCGTCTCACGCAGATCGAGTTCGCGTTCGATCCGCGCGGCACTCATGCTCGGGATCATTTCCGCCCAGACTGCGCCCGAGGCATAAAGTCGCCTCGCTTCGATCTCGATCGTTGAGGGGATGGCGAGGAACGTCGCCTTGCCCAGTTTCTCGCCGACCGTTCGCGCGAAACGGCCTATGAACTGCAGGGTCACTGCAAGTGAGCGATGCGGGGTGTGGATGGCGGCTACCTTGAGCCGCGGCATGTCGAACCCCTCGCCGAACATGTTGACGCAGATGATCCCGTCGAGCTCGTTGTTATCGAGCTTCTTTAGGACGCGGCGGACGTGAGCGAGCGAGTGATCGCCCGTGACCAGCTGCAGCCTCAGCGAAGTTCGGGCATAGACATTCTCGAGCTCTCGGGCGCGAGCCTTGCTGTCGGTTCGCACCATTAGGAGGTGATCGAAACCTGCCGCACGGTCCGCTTGGAGCCGCGCTTCCGCGGCCTTTGCGATCGCCGCGTCGGCCTGGAGAATGTCGGTATTGCTTTCGTCGAACGCGACCGGCTCGAAATCGACATGGCCGAAAACACCATCGTCATAGGCGCGCTCAAGACTGTAGGTGTAAACGAAGCTTCCCTTGATCTCGCGATCGTCGCGGCGGAACGGTGTCGCGGTGACGAGTATCTTCCGGGCGTCCGGGAAAGTCTCGATGATGGTTTTCCATGTAAGCGCGGGGCTGTGATGCGCTTCGTCGACTAAGATCAGGTCGAACAGATCGGCGGGCGGCTCGGGAACTTCTTCAAGATGAGGGCTGATACTCTGCACCGTCGCGACGACGACGTCGAACGCTCGCATCGCATCCCATTGTTCGATCGTGCGAACACGTCCCGCGGTGGTTATCACCTTCGGTGCCGTCGTGTCATCCGGCAGTGCAGTTAGGCGCTTTAGGATGCCTAGAGCTGAAAAGTCCTCTGCTATCTGTTCGCGGACTAGGCGGCTCGGAGTTAAAATCAGGACACGATTGGCCTGCAGCATGAAGGCGCTTGCCTGGAGTACAGCGGTTTTGCCCGAGCCGGTCGGCATGGTAACGATGGCGGGATCGTTGCGCCCGGTGAAGTGTGCGCCGATCGCAAAAAGCGCGCCGCGTTGCGCCTCTCGAAATCCGGATTTCCGATCCTTACCGTCCTCCCCGCCATCGATCGCAATTGGGAAACTCAACACGGGATAGCGGTCCGCAAAATAGCTCATTGGCAATCTATAATGCAGCCGAAACGTTCTCGCCATGATCTCCTTCGCGAAACATCCAGAATGGATGAAAACGTGAGTGCGATCTTTTCGTGCTTTTGCACGCCTCGTTTATCGTAACGTTGACGTCTATATAGCCACTAAGCGATCCCAGAAAATGAGTTCGCAGTTCTAAAAGGTCGCCACGCTTTCGCGTGACAACCTTTTCGGCGAGACATTTTTCCTTTTGCACGGGTACAAGGTCGCCCATTTTCTACGGAAAGTTGGGAGATCGTGGGATATCCCGCCTCGCTCCCACTGCCATGTCGTTGCGGCAGCGGAGCCCCCTAGGGCCACTCCCGGTGAAGCTGACAAGCGGCGGCTTTGCTGATTAGCTATCCAAAAGCTGACCGTCAGCAGCCGGCCCATTTCCTGCCATTGATAATACGTCGTCAGGAATGACCGCTTGTGGGCCGTAAACGGATCGGCAGCTTTCGAGGATATTCCGCGCCGTCTGCCTTCACCTACCCGGTTGCAATGGATGGATAGCAGCCAGTGGTGCAACCCGGTCTCCATTTGAGAGCGACCCTCGATTAGGATTGGAGTGATCTGATCAGGCGGTCGTTTGCTGGCTTTCCAGGACCGGCGCAAAGTTGGTGTCGTCGAACTGGGCCGCCAGTCAGGCTAAGCACACCACTGCGTGGGGCAGCCATGACACCGACTTGAGAGCCGGTTAGCATGGGCGCATGAGCGACGAAGTTGCAGTCCTTGTGGGGCCCGTCTCGGTGCCGGACGCCGAATATATGGCGTGGCAAACATTCGCCGAAATGATTTTCGCCGAAACCGATTTCTACAGGAGGCCCGCAAAGAGCGCTCACCGCGTAGTGCGGCAGGTGATCGACCCTTACTACGACTTCGACGAGCCACCCGAGTTTTACCGCTATCTGCTCGCGCCCGCTTCGGTCGTGCGCAAACGCCTCCTCATCCAAGGCTACACACCCGAGCATTGCGAGCGCGCATGGGATTTGGCGCGCCAAGAGCAAACGGCGTCCTACTTGAAGCATTTTACGAAGGAAGACGGCGACGTCGTGCAGCAGCTCCGCATGCTGGAAAAGCTCACCTTCCCCGAATGGCTGCAGCTTATCAGAGATGAAGTCGCATCGGAGCGAAAGTCCATCGGCGGCCGCCTGAACCCTTGGCACTTCGGAAGCTTGCTCAGCGCTCCCGGGGACATTTTCACCCAGCTGGCGCTGCTCATTGAGGTGCTTCCAACAGCGCCGGTCTGGATGGATTGCACGGCCCTTTACTCCGAGGATGACGACCCTCGCACACCGCAGCAGATGGCGCGCGACGAAGAGGCGGAATTCGCGGATTTTCCCAGCGGCAAGATCATCGTCCTTACAGAGGGAAGATCCGACACGCGCATCATCACCGCCGCACTCCGCGCCTTTTATCCCGAGTATGCGGATGCCTACCAGTTCTTAGATTTCGAGGAGTTCAAGATCGAAGGGGGCGCTTCGCTTCTGGCGAGAATGATCAAGGTGTTATCCGGCGCTCGCGTTCAAAACCGAATGCTGGCTTTGTTCGATAACGATGCCGCGGGCGCCGAGGCTTATCGCTCGCTTGCGGGCGTTCGCTTTCCGCCGAACGTTCGCCTGATGCTTCTGCCGGACACAAAGCTGGCCGCAAGCTACCCCACGCTGGGGCCAGCGGGCCTGAGCCGCATGAATGTCAACGGCTCCGGTGCTCCGATCGAATTATACTTGGGCCGCTCCTCCCTGAAAGACCAAGGCGGAAAACTCAGACCCGTCCGCTGGAGCCAGTGGATCGAGAATGTCGGCCGCTATCAGGGCGTGATTCAGGATAAGGAAACGGTGTCTCGCGCTTTCGAGGCAGCGCTCGAAGAGACCCGTTCACCCGCGTCGTTGCGCAGACGCCTTCCAGAGATGAACCAGTTGCTGCAAGCCATCTTCTCAGCTTTCGAGGATCGCCAGCCGCCCGTTCTCTAGCAACGCGATGGCTGGGGCGGCGGCGCGCATGCGAGGATGTCCGCTTTGGAGCATGAAAGCCGATCTGCGCAAACGTCAGATTTTGGGGCGCGAAGCGGACCAGGTCGGATACTGCTTGTCGCATCACGGTGGCTGACGCACTCTCCGAAGACGATGGAAGGACGCTCACCCGACAGCTTTGTACTGCCGCAGGCCGCATTAGAAGAGCGACGCATGAGCCGCGGCACCATCGTTCGCGCTATGTCACCGGTAGGAATCTACTGGTCTGAAACCTCGCATTTCCAAAACGCAGCATACGTGAACGCCGGAGATTTAATCTTCACGATATGTCACTTCGATGAGGATCATCAGCCTAACGACTTCTATACCGACTTCGATGATCCTCGGGCGGAAGAGTTGCGACTCTGTGCAGCCCTCTCGCTACCCCTCGGGTATGATGCCGGGCTAATGCTACCGTTCCCCCTGCACGCGAGCCTCGAATTTCGGCAGCAATGCGTATTGGACGACGCCGGCATACTTGAACTGGAAACAAAACTTCGCGTGAGTCTGATGGATATCCTCGATGCGGAGCGGAGAGGTGTCATACCCCCTTTGCCTGAGTATGTCGGCGGCCCATCTTACGAACTGCGAGCCGATCCAGTACCGTTCGATCTGCAGCGGCAGATCTACAGTGCAATCGATTTAAAGGATCATCTGGTTGTTCGAGGGCTCGGCGCATATCTGCGTTCACAAATGCTTATTAACGGCACCACCTTTCGAGCAGAAGGCTTATACACGCTCTTCGTATCGCTCGATGCGACCTTCGCTCTGACGCTCCGTCATCTCAAAACTTCAGGAAACAACAACCCGACGGCAGCCGATGCGCAAGCATTCATTGAGGATGCGTTCGGAGATGCGCCGTCAGGCATGCGATATTTCGAAGAGTTCTACGAAGACCGGATCAAGGCGCTCCATCCCGAGAGTCGTTTTGGCACATTTCCTTATCCTCCTCTCTCGATCAGTGAGGGCTATCAGTTATCGAAGGCGCTCCGCGATGTTTGGCGCTATCTTATAACCGGCTCGACCATCGGCGCGTGATGCTGCCCAGCATACGTCCGGTTTTGCGATGAGATCGAGGACCCCGCGATGACCGCAATTGGGCGCGCTGCGGACGCGAAACGAACGAGCGGCGGCGGCAGGTTCCGACCCAATTGCTGGCGTTCGTCCCGACAGTGCATGTTCATCAAAGCGGCCGTCAGGCTGACCGAGGCCCCAGTAGGATTATGCACGCGCCAACTATGCAGACGGACGCGCCAATCAAATCCCAGCGATCCGGCTTTGCGCCTTCAACGATCCACAACCAAGCGATCGCGGCGGTGATGTAAACGCCGCCGTAGGCCGCGTAGGTCCGGCCCGCTGCACCGCTATCCACTAGCGTCAAAAGGTAGGCGAACACGGCCAAGGAGGCCATGCCGGGCGCGATCCATAGCGACGATTTCCCAAGTCGAAAGAACGCCCAAAACGCAAAGCATCCTGCAATCTCTGCGATAGCTGCGCCCACATAGGCTGCAATTGTGGGCATCAATGCCTGTTGCCGCAGCACTTCGACGGCATTTCGGCGGTCGCAAGATCATCGAAGATGACGCAATCAGGGCCGGGACCGCCAGCGCATTCGGCCTCGCACACCGCGACGAACCGCGTAAGGCTACGCTCCAACGCTTTCAGTTCGCGCAGCTTCGTCCGCACGTCCGTTAGGTGCGTCTGCGCAAGGTCGCGGGCTTCGATACACGATCGCGATCTGTCCTGAACGACCGACGCCAGCGCCCGCACCTGTTCGATAGAAAAGCCGAACTCGCGCCCGCGTCGAATGAACGTCAATCGCCGAACGTCATCATCGGCATAACGCCGCTGGTTGCCCTCTTGCCGATCGGGACGCGGTAGCAGGCCGATCTTCTCGTAATACCGAATGGTCGGAGCATTCGTGCTTGTGCGTTCGGCAAGTTCGCCGATCCTATATCCGGGCATTCGTTGGTCCAATCCGAAACCGCTTGAACCTAAAGTTACTTCAAGTCGTAAAAGACTGCCAGCCCGCCGAATCATCATTGGTAGGCGACGGAGAAAACATGACCGAAGCCGCGCCGATAGCCTGTTCGTTAGACGCCACGGATTTGAGCGAAAGGCTCCGCTGGATAGCTGGCCTGAACACCCGCGCGTTGAAATCATCGCACCGCGACGACCTTACGTTGACGCTCGATTATGATCCGAACGCCTTGGCCGATGTTCGCAAGATGGTGGCGGGCGAACAGACCTGTTGCGCCTTCCTCCGGTTCGACGTTGCCGAGCAGCCCGATATGGTCCGCGTCACAATAGAAGCGCCGGAAGAGGCGCGTGGGGCCGCCGACACGCTGTTTGAGCCGTTCGCGTCGCGCGTCGCATCGATCGGCCCCAAGCCTTGCGGTTGCGTGTCGGAGTGCGGCGCATGACGGACACGGCGACGCCGAACAACAAGGCGGTTAGCGCCGCAGCGTTCACAGCGGCAACGGCGGCGCTCGCGTGCGGCGTATGCTGCGTTCTCCCGCTGGCATTACCCGCCGTCATCCTAGGCTCTGTCGGCGGCGTTCTCGCGTGGTTTTCGCACCTATACGCTTGGCTAACGCCGATCAGTGCGGTTGCCGTTGCAGGCGGTTGGGGATGGGTGATCCATCAGACGTTGCGGACGCGTCGTCGCCCGGCAGGTAGCACCATAGTGATTATGGCAACCGCCACTGTCGCGATGGTCCTCGCGTTCATGTGGCCGATGCTAGAGGGACCGATTACTTCGATATTGAGACGCCCGTAGTCAGCTATCACTCGTTCGCGCTCCAAGGCTGGCAGTCCGCTAACCACCCAATCTCGGACGCCGGATCCTATTCTGGACGAACGGCAGCTTACGGGACACGACCAGGTTGACTGAACGACCGGGATTGGGCGCATTGCCACCATGAGCCTTGAACGTCTTCTGACCGCTCCCGACCCAATTGCAGACATAAGCTGTTTCGTCGATTATCGTGCGTGCTCGGTAGCTGGACACGCGGAACGTGGATATTTTTAAGGACAAGCTTCCCGCCGGATGGGCGTATGCGCTGAAGCCCTCTCTGCTTGAAGGCGCGATCGCAGAGGCGGGAATGAGCCTGCCAGTATCGCTGTATCAATGGCACAAAATTTGGGAAGCGGACGGACCCGCCCTTAATGCTAAGTTCTACCCGAGCGGATCGTATATGGGTCGAGAGAACGGTCGGTTTTCCGTCACATCGGGTGCCATTCCGTCCAGCGAGCGAGAGGTTCAACAGGACTTTGCCGAGCGAGTTTTCTTACCCGCACTTGTTAAATGGATGACGTCGCTAGAAGCGCTGCCACCGGATTCGACCGTCAGGCGAGAAGAGCAAAGCTTTTTGTGCGAGGGCGCTCCATCTGCGTTGAGTCACCGTCCGCTAGCGCTAATCCCAAAGGGGCAAAGAAGGCGCAAAAGCGCCTAGGATAGGGCGGCAGTGTTCTCGCGGTCGGAATGGCAGCTAAACACTCTTCTTCGCCATTCCCGGCCGCAGCGACGAACGTCCGCTTACAGGATCGCCATGTTCGCTGCTGAACGACCGGATTGGGGCGCATAGCGGTCTCACGTGAGAGCGGGCCACCAAGACCAATCGACCGTCCATCCCTTAGCGAGGATCGGCCCGTTTCAACGTAGGCGCCGATAGCCGGCGGTGCTTTCGAGCATCACAGCAATTCAACGAAAATCCCGCGGCTTGACCTTGATCCCCTCGACCGGCTGCCCCGGAACGATGCCGGAACCCAGCCGCAGGTCCGGAATGTAAATATCACGCGGTGCCTTGCCGAGCGGCCGCTCGCCCGGATCGCGCGGATCAGGACCCATGCCGTTCTTGACCACATCCGCCCGGCTGACGCGGTAGACGTCGGCCACATCAGCGCGCCGCCCAACGCTCGCCAGCATGCCCGACAGGTCATCGAGCCGGTGCGCGACGACATGGATTACGTCGCCCTCGCGCTGCACCTGGCCGCGTACGCCCATCATCGAGGCGCCAAGCACCGTCCGGCGATTGGCCTCGAACGTGCGAGTCCAGACGACGAGATTGGCGACATCGGTCTCGTCCTCCAGCGTGATGAACATGACCCCCTTGGCCGAGCCCGGCTTCTGGCGCACGAGCACGATCCCTGCGAGTTCGACATAGCGGCCGTCGCGGATCGTGCGCAGCGCCGCGCAGGGCAGGAACCGCTTCGCCCTCAATTCATCGCGCAGGAAGGCGAGCGGATGGGCGCGCAGCGAGAGGCCCGAGGCACGATAGTCCTCGACGACCTCGGCCCCCTCCCCCATCGGCGCAAGCATCACGGTCGGCTCAACCGCTTCCCGGCGCAGCTTGCCGTCCCGCGCGTCCGCGGCGGCAAACAGCGGCAGCGCCGCATCGCGCAGCCCCCTCACCTCCCACAGTCCCGCCCTCCGGCTCAGCGCCAGCGAGCCGAACCCGTCGGCATCGCCGATCCGGTCGAGCGCGCCGCGCCCGACACCTGCCCGGCGCTGGATTTCCTCGACCGACGCATAGGGCGTGCCGCTCCTGGCGGCGACGATCGCGGCGGCGTCCGCGTTGGAGAGGTCGCGCACCATGCGCAGCCCGAGGCGCACCGCCTTGTAGGGACCGTCGGTGGCCTCGAGCGTGCAATCCCAGCGGCTCGCATTCACGTCGATCGGCCGGACCTCGACGCCATGCGCACGAGTGTCGCGCACGATCTGGGCGGGCGCATAGAATCCCATCGGCTGGGCATTGAGCAACGCGGCGCAGAACGCATCGGGATGATGGCATTTGATCCAGGACGAGGCGTAGGCGATCAGCGCGAAGCTGGCGGCGTGGCTTTCGGGGAAGCCATAGGAGCCGAACCCCTCGATCTGCTTGAACGTCTTCTCGGCGAACGCGCGGTCATAGCCGCGCGCGACCATGCCCGTGATCAGCTTGTCGCGGAAATGGCTGACCCCGCCGGTCAGCTTGAACGTCGCCATGGCACGGCGCAGCAGGTCGGCCTCGCTCGGCGTGAAGCCGGCGCATTCGATCGCGACGCGCATCGCCTGTTCCTGGAACAGCGGCACGCCGAGCGTCTTTTCGAGCACGCGGCGCAGCTCGGGGGTGGGATAGCTCACTTCCTCGAGTCCGGCCCGCCGGCGCCGATAGGGATGGACCATGTCACCCTGGATCGGCCCCGGTCGCACGATCGCGACCTGGATGACGAGATCGTAGAAGGTCCGAGGCTGCATCAGCGGCAGCGAGGCCATCTGCGCGCGGCTCTCGATCTGGAAGACGCCAAGTGTGTCCGCCTTGCGGATCATCGCATAGGTCGGCGGGTCCTCGGCCGGAATGGTCGCGAGATCGAGCCTCACCCCCTTGTCGTTCTCGAGGAATTCGAAGGCGCGGCGCATGCAGGACAGCATGCCGAGCCCGAGCACGTCGACCTTCATGAACCCGAGCGCGTCGATATCGTCCTTGTCCCATTCGATGACCTGGCGGTCCTCCATCGCCGCCGGCTCGATCGGCACGAGTTCGTCGAGCCGGTCGCGGGTGAGCACGAACCCGCCGGGATGCTGCGAAAGGTGCCGCGGGGTGTCGATCAGCTGGCGCGCCAGCTCGAGCGTCAAGGCCAGCCGCCGGTCGCCGAGATCGAGATTGAGCTCGGCGGCGTGGCGTTCTTCGACCCCATCGCGGCTGAAGCCCCAGACCGAGGAGGCGAGCCCGGCCGTCATGTCCTCGCTCAGCCCCAGCGCCTTGCCGACCTCGCGCACCGCGCCGCGCGCGCGGTAGCGGGTGACGACCGCGGTGAGCGCGCTGCGCTCGCGGCCATAGGTCTCGTAGATCCACTGGATCACTTCCTCGCGGCGCTCATGCTCGAAATCGACGTCGATGTCGGGCGGTTCCCTGCGTTCGGCGCTGACGAAGCGCTCGAACAGCAATTCGGTTCGGACCGGGTCGATCGAGGTGACGCCGAGCACGTAGCAGACCGCGCTGTTCGCCGCCGAGCCGCGTCCCTGGCAGAGAATCTCGCGCCGCCGCGCCTCGGTGACGATGGCGTGGACGGTCAGGAAATAGGGCGCATAATCGAGTTCGCCGATCAGTCTCAGCTCATGCTCGAGCTGCGCGCGTACCGCCTCGCTGACGCCTTCCGGATAGCGCTCCGGCGCCTTCTCCCAGGTCAGCCGCTCGAGTTCCTGCTGCGGCGTGCGGCCGGGTACGCGAATCTCGTCGGGATATTGATAGCGCAATTCGTCGAGGCTGAAGGTGCAGCGGCTGGCGAATTCGACGCTGCGGGCGACCGGCCCTGTGTCCTTCAGATAGCGGCGGAACAATCGCTCCATTTCCTCGGCCGGTTTGAGATGACGGTCGGCAAATCGCTCGCGGGCCGAGCCGAGCGTGTCGATCGTGCATTTCTCGCGGATGCAGGTGACGACGTCCTGCAGCAGGCGGCGCTCGGGGCTGTGGTAGAGGACGTCGCCGGTCGCGACCGTCGGGACGCCCGCCGCCGCCGCCATCGCCGCCAGATCGCGCAGCCGCACGGCGTCGCGCGGCTGGCGGCGGATCGACAGCGCGAGATGGGCGCGGTCCCCGAAGATCCGCGCCGTCCGCGCAAGTGCCGCCGCGGTCGTGGCATCGGCGCGGTCCGGCGCGAGCAGCGCGAGCAGGCCCTCGCTCCACTCGGCAACGTCCGACCAGTCGAGATGACAGGCGCCCTTCCCAGCCCGCCCTTTGCCGATGCTGAGCAGGCGGCAGAGCCGGCCATAAGCGGCACGGTCGGTCGGATAGACGAGCAATGCGCTGCCATCGACGAGATCGAGCCGCGCCCCGACGATCGCGCGAACGCCGGTGGTCCGCTCAGCGTCCCAGGCACGCACCTGGCCTGCCACCGAATTGCGGTCGACCACGCCCAGCGCGGGCAGCCCGAGCAAGGCGGCGGCGGCGAACAGTTCCTCGGGCGACGACGCGCCGCGCAGGAAGCTGAAATGGCTGGTGACCTGCAGCTCGACATAGCCGGCTGCAGCCTCGCCGGCCGGCGCGCTCACGCGGCCTCTCCCAGCCGGCTGGCCGCAGTCATGCGAAGGCGCCGTGAAGGAACCAGCGCATCGGACCCGTGGACGGGTTCTCGCCGTCGCCCAGCCGGAAGATCCAGTAGCGGCCGCCGGTCATGGTCTCGACCTGGAAATAGTCGCGGACGGTGTACGGCAGGTCGGCCTCGGCGCCGCGTTCGCGCCACCATTCGCCGTGCAGGCGTTCCGGGCCATCGGCCCGCGCCACCCGAAACCGCTGCCCGCGCCACACGAACATCGCGGGTGGATGGTCGGGCAGCATCGCCGTCACATCGATCGCTTCCGCCGGCGACAGCATGCGCGACGGCCGCGGCAGGTCGCCGTCCCATGCCGCGCCGGCGGCCCGGGCAAGCGCCGCTGCCCGGCTCACCGATCGCTCGGGCATCGCGCTCGCCTGGGGCGTGCAGCGGTAAAGCCGTCCCGGCCCGAACCGGTTGGCGAGCGTGTCGACCAAAGCGGCGAGATCGGGGCCGCCGCCGACGCTGCTCTCGAACCCCTCGCCCTGCCGCGGCCGCAGCGGATCGACCAACGGCGCGACCAGGGTCATCGCCTCGATGCCGAGGCCGGGGTCGACGCTCTCGATGCGCGCGCGGAGCAGTTTGGCGAGATGGCGTGGATCGCGCGACGGCCTCGCCGTCCCGATCCGGATCGCCTGGCAATGGCCATCGACGCGGTGAAAATAGCAATCCAGCTGGCGCGCGCCCTTGCCGAGGCCGGTCAGCTGGCCGGCGATATCCTCAGCTAGATCGCCGATCACGTGCGCGAAGGCGTCGGCGGTCAGGATCGGCTCGACGAACCCGCGCCGGGCGTACGGCACCGCGTCCGGGTACAGTGCCTCGATCGGTTCGGGAACGTGCCCCAGCGCCTGGTCGAGACGGCGGTACAGCATGGGGCCGAACCGCTTGGCCAGCGGCGCACGCGGCGCGCCGAGCAGCTGCTCGACCCGCTCGAACCCAAGCTTGCGCAAGGCCTCCACCGTGCCGTGCTCGAGCCGGAGCGCGCTGACCGGCAGCAAGGCAAGTGCCGCGGCATGCCTGCCGGGTTCGATCGATACCGGCCGGCCCGCCGGCACATGCCGCGCGACCGCATGGGCGCAGCCGGCCGTGTCGGCGACGGCGATCTGCACGGTGAGGCCGAACGCACTCAGCCGGCGGTACAGATCCTTCACCAGCGCGCGCTCGTTGCCGAACAAGGCGGCGCAGCCGGTCACATCGAGCCATAGCCCGTCGGGCGGATCGGCGGCGACGATCGGCGCGTAACGCTGGCCCGCCCATAGCGCGATGCGACGCAGACCTGCAGCATCGGCCGCGGGATCGGCGTCCACGACAGCGAGATCGGCGGCGAACGCCCGCGCCTTGGTGACCGTCATGCCGATGGTGATGCCGAGCGCCTGCGCGGTGCTATCGACGGAGGCGACGATACGCCGGCCGTGATCGGGAATGACGGTGACGAGCGGCCGCGCTGTGGCCTCGGCGATGCCCGAGCCCGCCCGCGCGTCAGGCGGCGGCTTGGCGGTCTTCCGCCGCAGCCGGTCGGTCGACCAGTGCGGCAGATAGACCGATGCGACCCTGCGCATCGCACCCCTCCACCAGCCAGTTCCAGGGATCGCCGCCGCGCACCCGCTCGAGCGCGACGTGCCAGCGCGGCCTGCCCAGGCTCGGAATATCGAGCGGCTCGCTCGGTGCCGCCGCGATCCGCCAGCGCGTCACCGCGGCCGTTCCTTCGGCCGATGCGTCGAGCTTCGCCGCGCGCCGGAAGACGAAGGCTGGCACGCCCGAGGCCTCCGCGGCGAGCTGCAGCCGCTTCGACGCCGTGGTCGAATATTTGGTGACCTCGCCGACCACGCCGGCGAGCCCTGCATGGCGCAGGCATTCCTCCATCGCCAGGAGCACATTGGTGTCGCTGCCCGCTTCGACATGGATCACCCGATCGGGATGCAGACCGACGAGGTGCAGCGCCGGCGCGAACAGGTCGCGCCACCGCAGGCACCAGAACACCGGGCCCTCGAGCCGCGCGAGGATGCCAGCCAGGAAGATCGTGGCGCTGGCGTCGTCAGCGAGATCGGGGCTGCCTGCGACCTCGTGCAAGGCGCCCGAGATCAGTCCGCCGCCAGGCAGCCGGTCGTCGATCTGCGGAACGCCGAACGGAATCGCCTCGCGACGCGCCCCGACCCCTTCGACCTCGGCAATGCGGGCGCGCAACTCGGCAATGACGGCGGCGTGACCCATGGCATCGGACAGACTCGTAAAACGGACGATTCGTTCCCTGTCTGTTCCTTTTAGCCGAACCGAGTCAAGCGCGGAGAGATTCCGGTACCGTATCGATCGGCACATGCCCGCTGCGCACCGAGAACGCCAAGCGAGACATGGAGCGAGCCTGGCGTCTACGAAACGCGTACGACTTAGGGCTATTCAAGTGAAAGCGCCGGCTGATCCCCCGCCTCCGGCGGCGGTGGCAGGACTTGGGTCACCGAGAGGCTATTCTTGGGAAGCGGCACCAGAAGTTCCGCAGCAGCTATGGTCGGATCGAGCCAGTCCGCCCACTGGTCGCGCCGCAATGCGATGATCTGGCGGCTGTGATAGGGTGCGGTGTCTTCGCCGGCGTCGGTCGTCAACATCGTAAAGGCTTCGCCGATCTCCGGGTGGCTGCGCCAGATACCCGCGATGCAGAACCACCGGTGCCCGTTGAGCGTGAACAGCCACTTGTCCTGGCGCTTCTGCTTCGGGTCGTCGGGCTTGGTGAACTCATAATAGCCATCGGCGAGGATAAGGCATCGCTTCGAGGTGAATTCGCGGCCTTCCGAGCGGAAGTTGAACACCGGAGCCCCTTTGGGGCCCGGCCAGCTCCAGCGCCGGTTCACGAGGTCCCCCGCGCTGCGCTTTCCCTCGACGGTACGGACGATCGGAGCCATGTCGGTGATCCTGATGTCCTCGCGCGCCGCTACATTGGGCGTGCCCTCGGGCAGGTCGATCTTGATCTTGAGGTCGTCGAAATCCTCCATGACCGAGGCGATATCGACCTCGAGACGATAGTCGTTGCACATGCTCCTGCCCTCAATCCCGTACTATCTTGCGCCGCCGTGCTGTTCCCATTATGTTCTCATCATGACCGCGAGTCCGACCCCCTTCGACTCCGAAGCGCCGCTGGGAGCGCGCCGTGCTATCATCCGGCGAAACCGGGACGATCCGCAAGAGATAGAGATGGTCGAGGCGGTGTGGGGTTCCAACCCGCGGTTCAGCGACGGCATCGCCTATCGCTTCGTCCGCTCGGAAGGGAAGACCTTCCCCAGCCATCGCTGCCTGGTCGCGGCGTCCGAATTCCAGCTGACGGCCGGGGACCGCAGATACCGGGTGACGCTCGACGGCGGCAACTTCTTCTATCTCGCCGCGATCTGGGAACCCGCGATGGGCGAGTGGCCGCTCTGCTACCGCATCGTCACGGTTGCCGCGAACCCGGAGGTGGCCCTGCATCAGGAGCGCCATGGCGCGATCATCCAGCGGCGCGACGTGAAGCTTTGGCTGGATCGCACCGTGCCCGAAATTGACCTGCTGGTGACGCCGCCGGCCCGCACCTTCATCGTCGAGGAGATCGGCGCGAGGCCGGTCCAGACCGCTCTCGCTTTCTGACGTGGCGCGGCACTCACCAAGATCTGGTATTTGGACTTGCGGTTAGCCTATTCGTGCATCGGCACGATGGTCTGGAGGACCCGCGCAACAACCGCTGTTGGCAATCGCTCGAATCTGCCTAGGCTGCGGACGGCGTACCCGAGTGCGCTTTCGATAAGGGAGAACTGGTAGATGATCCGCTTTGCTTTCGCGCTTGCCGCTGTCGCGATGGTCGCGACGCCGTCGATGGCCGCCAATCGCTGCCGCGATGCCAAGGGCCATTTCATCAAATGCCCGCCGCCAAAAGCTGCTCCCGCCAAGAAGTGTCGCGACGCCAAGGGCAGGTTCGCCAAGTGCGGTACGACGGGCGCCAAGCCGGTCTGAGTGACATGCTCGGGGTCGAGGCGATGCCGCCTCGACCCGAACCAACCGCGCCGCGATCGGGATAGGATTCGTAGGGCGCATTCGAAAAGCTCGATATACTGGCCCGGAGATGCTCGGCCACGTCGGCACCGCCCTCAGGCATGGCGATTAGATTGTACATCCGACAAAGACTATCAGGTCGGGCTCCAAGCACTAGACCAGCACGGCGTGCGTCCTAGTGGAGCAGCCCGTCCGGCTTCACGGCCTCGAGCTCCTTGATGCGCGCGAGAATCCTCCTGAAAGTGAGGTGCCCCTCCATCTCGCCCTGCGCCAGGAGCTCGTCCGCGCGCCGCGCGGCGACGAACCAGGCATTCTCGCCATGCTGCTGCACGAGCAGATTGGCGCACGCCCAGATCTCACGGTCGTCGATCATCCCGGTCGACATTAATCCTCCGTCCCGAGCCTGCCTAGCGACGTCCACCCCCCGTGCGGATCTTGGACGGTGAGGCCCCCGCCGCCCAACCCGCGGTCACTCGATCGACGGACCGCCGCGCGCCCGTCCGATCGACCAGCTGATTCCGTCGCTGCGCATGATCCCCGACACGGGTTTTCCGAGCTGGCGCTCAAGCACCGGCCGCCACGGCACCAGGGTGAATTCGCGCGATTTCTCGATCACCGCGAACCGCCCGCTGACCAGGTCGACCGACCGGCGCAGCATGCCCTCGACGCGCTCGCCCGGAACGGGTTCGGCAAAGCTCAGGCCGGTTTCCTCCGACAGCTCACCCGCAACCCTCAGCAATTCACGACGCTGGAGGATGGCGAGCAATCCCTGCCGATAGCGGACCACGCCGTCCTGTTCGTCCGCGAGGTCGGACGCGATCAACCACCGTCGCCGACGATCCTGCGCCTCGCGCACCTCGGCGCCAAATCCCGCATCGCGCAACGGCAAAGGTTCGGCGGCAACCAGCGTTCGGTCCAGCCAGGTCGCTGCCTCAGCCTCGATCAGTTGGGACAGCTGCCGCGGCGACAGGATTTCGACAGCGACGGGCCGATCGCGCAGCACCCTCGCTTCATGCGCCTCGGCCCGTGCCAGATGATCGTCGGCGATGATCCATTGGCCGGATGGTTCGCGGGTCACGCTGCCACTCAGGCGGCGCATCGCCTCGAGCCTCCGGACATGGGTTTCGGCGAACGCTTCGGTCGCGCTCGGATCGTGGCGCAGATGGGCGTCGATATCATAACGTCCGCCATTGGCTGCCGCGACCGCGGCGATCGTGCGATCGGCCTCGCGCACCGCGGCGCGCAACGGGTCGATCCGCACCACCGCGCCTTCGGGCACGAGATCGAGGCCGGCGCCCTTGCCGATCGCCACATAATGGCTGCGGCCATCCACGCCGTCGACGATCAGATAGTGCCGGTCGGCATGTTCGTCGGCGAGACCCCGTCCAACTACCCTCCCCACTAGCGGCCGCGCGCCCTGTACCGACGGATCGTAGATCACCTGATCGCCCAGCGCTCGATCGAGACCACGGCGGGTGAATTCACGCTGCATCGTGCGGATAATGTCGCCTCGCTCGCCGAGACGCCGGAGGGTATCGTCGAGGCCCGGCGCAAGCCGCCAACTGGTGCCGCCGATTGGTTCGGCGAGGCCAAGGCGCCGGAGCTTGGCCAGCCGGCCGGCGCGGAGCGCCTGGTCGAATCCGTCGCCGCGCGCCGTCGACACGATGCGAGTGTCGCCGGCATCGCGCAGCAACGAGCGGTCGAGCGAGGTCAGCCGTTCCTGCTCGACCTCGGCGCGTAAACCGGCCTCGATCTCGCGCGCCGACCGCGGTCCCAGATCGAGATCGACCAGCTCGCACGCGCGCTCGCGCATGCCGATCGTCAGATAATCGCGCGCGATGATCAGATCGGCGCCGAGATGGTCCTTGCCGCGCACGACGATGTGGGTGTGCGGATGGCCGGTGTCGAAATGGTCAATCGCGACCCAGTCGAGCTTGGTGCCAAGGTCCTCCTCGACCCGCGCCATCAGCCGCCGGGTCAGCGGTTTGAGGTCGTCATATTGGTCGCCATCCTCGGCCGAGACGATGAAGCGGAATTGATGGCGATCGCCGCTTCCGCGCTCGCGAAATGCCTTGCGGTCGACCGCGTCGTCCGTCGCGCCATAGAACCGGCCCGGTTTGCCGTCGCGCGTCGTGCCATCGCGCTCCAAGTAGCGTAGATGTGCGACGGCCGCCGCGGCGCCCTTGCCGGCGAGCTTGACGATGCTCGCCTTGATGACGACACGGCGTGCGCCGAAGGCAGTGCGATCGCCACGACTGGCGAGCACGCGACCAACCCCAGCACCGCGGCCGATCCGGCTGCCCGAAAATCCGCGGGCGCGCGCCCCGAACAGCGGCCCTCCGCCACGCGCCAGATTAGCGGCGGCGAGCACGCGCCCGAGATACTTGCGCCCATGCTTGCCGCCCGTGCTGCGCATGCGTCCAAGACGCGGTTCGAATTCATTCTCGTCGGCCATGATGGCGATCCGCAGACGATTTTGGGGAGAGCATGACGCGCCTCTGCGTGTCTGAAAACCGGTGCCGCTGAAGACCGCAGAAAACCGCCGATTCCGCATGATATGGCACTGGCCGCTTGAGGGCAGTGCCAAAATCCCCGATAAAAAATGATGTGCAGACAATCACTTGCGGCACCACCGGTGCCGCAGCTTTATCTTGCCTTACGCGCCCTCCCCCTCACCTGCCTTCGTTTGGACTAGGCTGGCGCGCCTCGTCCTGTTCCAAAACCTCAAGCAGATCGCGCACGCTGCGGCCCAATTCCGTCGGGGTCCAGAAATAGGTCTCCTTACCCGTCTCCCGATCGTAGACGAGATCTTCCTCGAAAAGGCCTTCGGGAATCGCGTCGGCCTCCGAGAAGCTGTTGGGGCCGTTCAGCACGATCTCGCGCTGCTCAGCATTGAGGCTAGCGGCTATGGCTTCCGGAGAGATGGCAATCATCCCACCCCCATAGCAGACACTCGCATAGCCTGCCGATGGGGTCGAAGCGACGTGCAATACCACGCATTTGTCCGCCTTCCGCTGGTTCTCCCTTCCCCTCTCTCCATCCTCGCCGAGGACAAAAAAAGCCGGGATGCGATGCCTGTCCGCACCGCATCCCGGCTCCGAATCCGTGGTATTCAACGCTGCTCCACGAACGCTTTTCGCGCCGCCCGAGCGGTTGCAAAACTGCGCCGGCCGATCATGCCCTGCGCCATGCCGTTGCCATCGACGATGCACACCGCGACGAACCAGCGACCATCCAGTCGCCCGATAACCGCCACGCGATCGAGCTCGAATTCATCCTCTGCGAACGCTTCATACGCCCCCAGCCAGCGCTCCTCGATCCGCGCCTCCCAGGTGAAATCGCTCTCTTCCGCCGCAATGAACCGCTGCGCCAGCGCGTCCGCCGCGCCGCGCCCGAACTCGAGTTCGAGCCCCGCGACAAGCGCTGCCATCACGCGATCCGAGCTGTGCGAAATGGGTTGAAACATGGTCATGAGAACCTCCTGCCGATTGACGTCTTCCTCATCGAAGACAGCCTCTCGACGGCGGTTGCCGGTGTGCCTGTCAGGGCTGCCGGAGCGTCAGCGGAGGCACCGCGCGAGCGGCGGCGGAGGAACCGATTTTGTTGCGCTGAAAACAAACAGACGTGCGTGCGAAAGCACGCACCCTTTCGCGACAAAATTGGAGGGGCCGCCGGCCTTGCACAGGCACGCCGGCGGCCGCCATGCTGGGACGATCCGAGACGAGCCCCCTCTCCTTAACGCGAATCGCGACCTGCGGCCCTGCGGCGAACCGTCGGGGAATGTGGGCGCCCCGCTCGATCAGCCGGAATCCTGATGATCGAGAAGGGGTTGCGCGGCGTCGCGCACAGGATGATCCGTGAGTCGATGTTCGATGAAAGCGGCGTGGGTTGAACCGGGTGGCACGGGCTTTCGCCCGTGCGACGGTAAGCGGACGGTGCAGACGCCCCCGCCTGCAGAGCCCCTCGCGAGCTATGGCAAATCCGGCGCGCCGCTTCATGCCCCGCGCCCGTGGTGGACGCGGGGCAGATCGCTCAGTCGTTGGGATTCCAGATGATGGCGAAGGCGTCGTCATCATCCTGGCCGGCGGCGCGGCCGAGGTTCGCGTAGATCCGGCGCGGTCCGAACTCGGGCGCCGCCAGGGCCAGCGAGACGAAGTCGTTGCCCGACATGTCGCTGCGCCGAACCCAGCCGGCGCCGACCTCGACGCCACCGGCCATAACGCGATAATCTGGCTGCGCGTCGCTGGTCTTCTGGTTGGGGACGATGACGATCTGGGTGCGGATCGAGAGCGTCTTGACCTCGCCCTTGAAGCCGTTTCCCTCGCGGGTGACATAACCGATTGCGGGCATTTCACATCTCCTTCGATTGACTCGCCAGGACCGTTCCGGGCGATGGGCGGACCGAAGGGACGGCCGGACGGACGCCCGAACCGAAGGCCGGAGCGATCAGCGGAGGACCGGAGCCGAAGGCTTATTTGAGAGCGAAGCGGCCGCGAGGAGCCCGAAGGCTTTCGGGCGGGGAAATAAGCCGCCGGCGATGGTTTCGGGGGACCGATGGCCGTTCCAGGTCATACGCCCAAGAAGCCGCGAACGGTCCCGAGCGTGAAGGGAGAGGAGATGTAAAGGTTCGCACGGGCGATGGCAGCCGAGGCGGTGTTCGAGGTAGGTCGGCCGAGCCGCCGTCGCTGTCGCCCAGTTCCCGAATTGCCAGTCCGCCGCCGCTGCCATATCGCGGGATTACAAAGGTCGGGAACGACGCAGGGGGAAGCGAGTGTGCGCATGACGACGATCGGGTCGAACCTCGGGCGGTGCCGCCTGCTCGCGCCGCTTGCACTGATGACCATTGCTGCCGGACCGCCGGAGGAGGGGCAAATCCTCTACGTCCATGACGGCGATACCTTCCGACTGGAGAGCGGCGAGCGCCTTCGGATTGCGGGGATCGACGCGCCCGAGACGGATCCCCGCCAGGCCAAATGTTCCGGCGAAATCGCGCTCGGCAAGGCCGCAGGCGAGCGGGCCCGCGCGCTGATCGACCGACGCGACGTGACGTTCGTGCGCGTCGGCCGCAGCTATAAGCGCACGGTCGCGCGCGTGACGTTCGAGGGCCGCGACCTCGCGACGCAACTCGTCGAGAAGGGCGTGGCGCGCTTGTGGCCGCGTGGGGTAGCCAAGCCCGACTGGTGCGGAGCGAACGCCCGTGATGAGGGTGTGACATGAGCGTCCTCGATGATGTCCGCGCGCTCATCCTGCGCCTGTCGCCGTCGCCGATCTGCGACGATTGCGTGGCGGAAAAGCTCAGCCTTTCGGCCCGCCAGCATGCCAATCACATGACCCGCGAGCTTGCCGGCTCGAACGGTTTCGAGCGGCGGCGCGACATCTGCTCGATCTGCTACGGCGAAAAACTGGTAACGCGGCGGACTTGACGCTCGCACTGCGTGGACGTGCGGCGGCCGGCGCGGTGTGTGGCGTGCGCCTGCCAGCCCAACAGATCCGACAAAAATCGCGCGCCCGAGCCCGAGCCCGCCAGGGCGAGGGCGAGGGCGCGCGGCCGATATTCGAGGCGGTGGCAAAGCGCCGCTTGGGAGCGCGGTGCGGCCGGAATTGGAGGAAGGAACGGGCGGCGGCATCGCCGCCGCCCGTCGATCGATCATGCCGCGAGTGGCATCGGCTGGCTCTCCGGCTCGGGGCTAGGCGCGGGCAGCGCCAGCACCTTGTCCGGTGCAGTGGGGTCCGGCTCGTTGTCGGTGCGGCGTGCCGCCTCGACCTTGGCATGGGCCTTGACCGTGCCGACGCCGCCCCGTTCGGTGTAGGCCGAGGGCGGGAACGCCATCCAGCGCGGCACCCAGTGCTCGACCCGGGCGCGACCATTTTCGCCGCCGAGATGATCGGCGACGATCCGCTTCAAGGTCTTGCCCTTCTCCTTGGCATTGGCGGCCGCGGCAGTTTCCCCCGCCACCTCGGCAACGAGCCGCAAGAGCACTTCCCTGTCGCGGAGCAGCTCGAAAAAGACATCGTCGGCCACCCAGTAGCGCGCCATATCGATGGCGATGGTCGTGCCGACGGCCTCGACGGCGGCGCCGCCAGCGGCCAGCGTCTCGCCCATCACGATGACGATCACATCCATGACGGCCGGGTCGGGCAAATCGAGCAAGCGGAGGAACAGCCCGGCGAGATTATAGTCATCGCCATTGCCGCCGGTGACGGTCGGTTCTTCGGGCGAGAAGCCGAGCAGCGCGAGCACCGCGCGGCGCTTCTCGTCGAACGCGGTTTCGCCCCGGCACAGTTCCACGCTCTCGCGCACCGCATCGTTGCGCGTCGTCTGCGGTTCGGGCTTCACGCTCCACAGAGGCGACCCGGCGATGGCGTGCGCCACCATCAGGCGCAGCGCGACGTGTGGGTGCGCGGTCAGCGCGGCGCGGACGGCGGCATGGCGATGCAGGTCGACATAGGTCTGCATCGTGGTCGTCAGCTCGGGCCGGACAGGCTTCTCGGCGGTCGCGGCCTCGCCCATCTTGGCGGCGCGGGCGGCTTCCTTGCGGCTGACATAGCCCTCGTGGAACGTCACCTCGCCGTTGCCGCGCACGTCGATATAGACGCGCCCGCCCTTGCGCTTCGCGGCCTTTTCATATTCCCAGGTGTGGAAATGATCGGTCGCGGGCACGATCACCACGTCACTCCAGCCGTCCTCCAGATAGGCCGCGCGGCGGGCCGCGATCGCCTCGTTCTGCGCGGTCCAGAAGCCGTCCGTGTCGGCGAAATAGCCGCCCTCGCCGAACAGGTCGGCAACGATCTGGCCGGAATAGCTGGCGAGATCGAACAGCGCATATTTGGTCGGGATCGACTGTCCGCCGAACAGCCACGCCTTCAACTGATGGCCGGTCGGGGTATAGGCGTCCGGGTCGTCGGCGAGCGCCAGCCATGCTTTCTGCTGGCTCTTGCTGGCGAGCGTCAGGTGGCGGACGGTCGTCATGTCGATCTGTTCCTTGCGGTACAGGTCGCGGATGCGCGGCAGGAGGTTGCCGAGCGCGAGGATGCGCTTCACCGTAAGGTCCGGAAGCCCGAAGGTCGCGGCGATATCGTCCACGCTCTGGCCTTCCTTGACGAGCCGGGTGAAGCTCTCCCACTGCGTCACCTCGTCGGCGTCCAATCGCGCCATATTCTCGATCATCGAGATTTCGAGCGCGGCGGCATCGTCGCCGGGTTCGAGGATCGCACAGGGCAAGGGCTCGACGTCCTCGCCTGCCGCGCGGCGCTCGTCGGCGACGATCAACGCGGCGACGAACCGACGGCGTCCGGCGACGATTTCGAACGCATCGGGGCCGCAATTGGGCCGGACGATGACCGGCTGGACGACGCCGCGCTTGCGCACGGTCGGCAGGATATCGAGCACGTCGGGCACTTTCCCGCCGTGGCGCATATTGGTTTTGCTGACGGACAGCTTGTCGAGCGGGACAAATTCGAGTTTCATGGTTGGTACTCCTTCGTGAGTGCCGGTCCCGGCTTGATGGCAACAAGGGGGCGGGACCGGCTTATTTACGGGCGAGACGCGCCCGCGCGTCCGCCGCCCGGTCAGGAACCGGGCGGAAGCTCGGCGCCGTCGCCGGGAGGCGCGCGGCGAAGCAGGGTCTGGGCAAAGAGGATCGCGCCCGACCGGCGCGCCGTGTCGGCCCAGACCGACAGGCGATGCGGGGTCGAGAACGTCAGGTCGCGCTCGATGCCGAGCCCGAACGGCAGGGTCACGCTGGCGATTTCGGACAGGCTGAAACAGCCAAGCTCCGGGCACCCGAAACCGAGATCGGCGAGCCCGAACAGCGTGTCTTCGTCGTCATAGAGTTCGGTTGCGAGCCATGTCGCCGCACCGAGCGGATTGAAGAACTTCACCACCGGCACGGGATCGAAAGCTTCGCCCTTCGCCTCGGCGACAAGGGCACTGACCGCATTCGCACGAAGCGTGAAATGCAGGACGGGCGTCAGGAGCGCAGTCATGCGACCACCTCCCGTTGCTCGGCGGCGACCCGGCCCTGCTCGGCATGCCGCGCGAGCAGCCAGTCCGCCGCCTTGCTCGCGGCGCTCGCCGCGCGGAAGATCGCACGGCTATCCTCGCGCAGCACGTCGAGCCATGACGCGAGGTAATCGGCATGGCGGACAGTCGGCACGATACCGAGCGCGGCGCAGAGGAACGCCGAGCCCATTTCGGCGACCAGTTCCTCGCGGGCATAATCCTTGGTGCCGAGGTCGGTTGTGAGTTTGCGGTCGAGCCGCGAGGCGTGACCGGTGGCGTGGGTCAGTTCGTGCAGGCAGGTGCGGTAATAATTGATCTGCTCGAAGAACGCGGGCTGCGGCGGGACTTGCACATAGTCGTCGCTCGGTACGTAGAAGGCGCGGTCGCCGCCGATGCGGAAATCGACGCCCGATGCGGCAATGACGTCCTCTGCGACCGGGACGATTTCACGCTCGGGAAGTGGCGCAGGGTCAGCTGCAAGGCCTGCCCGAAGCCCCTCGCATTGCGCGACGTTGAACACGGTAAAGCGCTTGAGGAAGGGAATCGCCTTAGCGTCCTCGCCGGTCTGGCGGGCGCGCTCCTTCTCCTTTTCGGGGGTGAAGCGGTCCGCATAGACGACGGTGGTGCCATGCTCGCCCTTCCTGACATTGCCGCCCGCCTCGAGTGCCTGCCGGAAGGTCAGCCAGCTTTGCGACGGATAGCCCTGCTCGATGACTTCGCCCCATAGGATGAGCACGTTGACGCCTGAATAGCTGCGGTGGGTCAGCGCGTTGCGGGGCAGGCTTGGATTGATCACTGCCCCGTTTCCATTTGGGCGGCCCCAAGGCTGAACCCAGGGCAAGCGGCCTTCCTCAAGCTCATGGATGATCTTGGCGGTCACCTCGGCGTAAATATCGCGCGACTGTTCGCCGCCCCGCGCACGGCGTGCGGTCGTTCCCTTCGTCATGGCGAAGGCTCCTTTGATGTAGGGGACTACCGGGGGGAGCGGTCGGGCGCTCCCCCCTCACGTCAGTCAGGCGTCTTCCAGCGCGCGGCTGGAGCTGCGGTCATCGTCGCGGGAAAGCTCGTTCTCGGCTTCCGGAATGGCGACTTCCTGCGCGCCACTGGCTTTGCGCTGGGGCAGTTTACGCACGACGTTCCACACGTCGGGGTTTGCCCGCGAGCGGAACAGGCGGATGGGCACGAAACCCGACACGCCGCTTTCGATATAGCCGCCGAAATAGACTTCGCCGCTTTCCTTCGCCGCCCGTTCCCAAATCGACCCCAAGCGAACCGGACGGCCGCGCGGGCTCTTGGTCTTGAGATTGAACTGGGGCGCGCGCTCGTGAGTCGACGCGACCTTTTCGAGGAAGATGCCCTCGAAGTCGTAGGTTGCCTCCGCGACATAGCCGGTCACGGTGCCGTCGTCGTTGCGGGTCATTTCACCGATGTTCATTGCCGTTACTCCGTTTAGTCCGTTGCTGTTGCGTCGCTGGCCTCGATTTCCTCTCGATCAGCGGCATTTATACTTATACTGGACTTGAGCTATCGGCTCCATCTCATTGTTTTCTTGACAGAAATTCCATCGTACCTGGTGAGTCCGAGCACCCTAAAGGGCCGCGACCAGCGGCCAGCAAACACCAACGACGCATCGGGCGCGCGAGCGCCCGATTCCGTATCGACAAGGAGATGGAGCGAAGAGCCGGCCTGCTTCCATCGCACCCGGAGCCGTCCTCGCAGGGTCCCCAGGGCCGCGCCGATTTCTTGGCCGCAAGAGGCACGGGAGGAGGATAGCGCAGCTTGGCAAAATGGGGTCGGCGCTTCTCGAAGAGAAAACAAACGCCGCCGGCCCCATTTTGCCTAGCGGAGCTTCCCTCCGACGCAACTCCTTGCGGCCGAAAATCGGCGTGGCACGCCAGGGACACTGAGAGACGGTGGAGGGGGCGATGGAAGCAACTGGCTCAAGATCCTCATCACGCGCTCGAGCGCGTGATTCCTTAGCGAAGCTGCCAGGCTAGGATCGTCGCCCGCACGGGGCGGGACGCCGCAGGCGGCCCGACGGAGCTTGGCGAGCGACGCGAGCTTAGCGGAGCAGAGCCGATCCCGCGCACAGCGCGGGAGGCCCCACCCGTACTCCTATCGTCCTGCCTCGCCTGTCGGGCGGGCGTCGCCGTCGGCACCGACCGGGGTCCCATGAAGGGCGACAAAAAGACCCGGCGGGGCCGCGCGAGCGCCGGTTGCGCCGGGCACCGATGACAAGGCGAAGAAGATTGCCCTCCCCGGCCCTGGCCAGGTGGAATCGGGCTGCCGAGACAGCTCGCCGCTTACCGACGCCAGATAGGCACGCGTCTCCCCCGGCAGACGCGCACCGCCCGCGAGGTAATCGGCATAGCGCCTCGGCCCGGCATTATAGGCGCCGAACATGCCGGGATAACCGAACCGGTCGTACATCAGCCGCAGATAACAGGTGCCGGCGAGGATATTGTCGCGCGGATCGAACGGATCGCGGCCAAGACCGAGCCGGCCGCGCATGTCGGCCCAGGTGGCGGGCATCAGCTGCATCAACCCCATTGCGCCCGCACGGCTGACGATCGGCCGACCGCCTAGCCTAGTCCTGCCGCCGCTCTCGGCGCGCATCACGCGCTCGATCCAGGCGATAGGCACGCCGCACCGCTGCGACGCCTCGGCCACGAACGGACGCCAAGCCGTGACGCTTTGGGCCTGTGCCGGAAGCGCGAAGGCCAGCGATAGGGCAAGCCAGAAAACGCTCAGCCGGGCGCAACCGCCCCTGAAGCAAAGCCTAATCACGGCCGGCATCTTTCGCCGTCACCCACAAAGCGGTCGCCTTGCCGAGGATGTCGCGGGCGTCGCTCGGCCCGAAATAGCGCCCATCGAACGAGTCGGGCGTCTCCACCATCAGCAGGAACAGCGCACCGTCCCGCAAGGTCCGACAACCGCGCCACCACGGCAGCGGCCGTCCGAGCCGGTCGCTCATCCGTCGCGTCGCGAGCGGCCGGTCATTGACGGCAATCGTCGCGCCGGCGGCACAGATGCGGTCGCCTGGTACGCCGACCACGCGCTTCACCAGCGGGACATTGGCCGGAAGATAGCGCCGCCTCGCGGCCAGCGCGCGTACGACAAGCGGCGGCCGCGCGACCACCATGTCGCCACGCGCCAGCGCTGCGCCGGGCGCGACGCGGTAGAGGCCGATCGGCGCGCTCGCGCTGGCATTCCACACCAGGCGCGGCAGCGGCGGCGCGATAAGTGTCGCGGCGAGGCAGAAACAGCCGAGCGCGACCAGCACGCCGCGGCGCGTCAGCGTGCGCCGCCGGCGGCGGGCCGTACGGAGCGCCTCGCCCCAGGCGAACAATGGCAGGTCGCGGCGCTCAACCATGGTCGCCTCCCTTCCTGCGGGCGTTCGACCAGGCCTCGATATCGTCGATATGATAGTACCAGGCACGGCCATGGAGACGGCAGGCAGGCCCCCGCCCCGCGGCGCGCATCCCCTTCAGGGTGCTGGACGCAAGACCAAGATGGAACGCGGCCTGCTTGGCGGTGAGGAACGGGCAGGTTTCGCGCGCCTTCTGCGCGCGTGCAGCGGTGTCGCCGGAGTCGGTCATGAGTAGAGCGTCCGTCACGGCGGCCGCCGGATTGCGCCGCCCGGACCCTCAAGTGACCGCTGAACGCCACGCCCTGTAGATTCGAAAACGCAGGGGTCCGTTTTCGAGTGCGGTTGGCGCAGGCATCGGTCCACCCGCCGACGCGAGGCTCGGGCGCGCTGGCCTTTGTCGGATCAAGCTCCGACCCATGACCTCAACTGGCGACGGGGGAACGCGATAACGGCGGCGTCCTATTGAGCGCGCGGCGCTCCGCTTGGTCCGCGGCGCATGGCGCCGGACGAGAAAGTAGCGTGCGACGCCGCGTCCTCGGACCGGTGTCGCGCAACGCGCGACACCGGCTTCCGTGCGATCAGACCGGCTTGGCGCCGGCCGTCCCGCATTTGGCGAACTTGCCGTTGGACGTCTTGCAGCGAACGACCTTCTTCGGTGTCGGCGCGCATTTCATGAACTTGCCTTTGGCGTCGCGGCAGCGGTTCGCGGCCATCGTCGGCGTGGCCACCATCGCGACGGCAGCCAGAGCGAGTGCGAAACGGACCATGGACATTCCTCCCTTGTGAGGCGTCAAGACTGCCTCCGGAACTGGTCCGGAGCAAGATCGCCGCTGCATCCTTCGGCGGTGACCATTCGCCCGATGCGCGATACCGAACGGGCACGCATTTGAGCCGGTCCGTCAGCGGCGATCGGGAGACCGTCGGTCAAGCTCGTTCTTTCGTGCGGGCGGCAGCGGGATCGGGCGGCTGAGGTCGCAGCGATGATCGCGCCAATATCGCTGCCAGGCCAGCACCGTCTTCGTCGCAACCAGCGCGCAGGACAGGTCGCCCGCCGTCGGAGAGGTGCACCATGCCGCGGTGCGCGTGCCGCCGCCCGAGCCTTCCGACCGGCAGGTCAGCGGAGCACCACGTATCAGGACGTGCCCCTCGGCCGAGCGGCCGGTCGGCACACCGAGCAGCGCGACCAGCGCGTCGCGCGCGGCTTGCGCCGATGCGGTCGGACAGGGCTGGTTGTCGCGACACGTGCCGTCCATTTCGCGCGCCGCGACGCCGGCGAGGCGTAGCCGCGGCCCCTCGGCACACCAGACCGGACCATCGCCGTCCCACACGCGAGTGGGCGTACAGGTAAAAATTTCGCCCGCCGGAACGATCACCGGACCAGGGGCTGCGAACATCAGAAGAAAGGCGCCAAGCATCCAAGCTCCCTGACGCATGTCACCCAATTCGTCGACCGTTTCGTTATCCTGACTACGGTCGGGCCTCTCGCTCATCTCAGTCTAAACACGCGACAGCCTGGCTCGCGGCACCTGGCGATTTTCGCCTGAAGCGCGCTCAGTCGCGCATTTGCGTCGTCGGCGGGCTCGCCGGCGCTCATCGCCGCCTTCAAACCACGCGCCCGCCCGGCAGTCTCATTGGCGAAATACGTGCAGGAGATCGCCGGTCCGCACCTATTGTTTCATCAAAAAGCGGTACCCCCCGCTTGCCAACCGCCTCGCCCCGGCGACCAGGCGGTGGACCCGGGACAGCAGCGAGCCCGATCGGCGCGGATCGCTCGCGGAATCAGGTCCAAACAGGACCTGCGCGATATCGCGATGGCTCGCCCCCGCCGTAACGGCGTCGTGCACGCGAAGCGCCAATATCCATCGGTCGATCCTGCGATCGGGCGGATAGAGCGAAACGGAGAAGCGCCGATGACGATGGAGATCGAGCAGCCGGCGCAGCGGCAGGATCTTGGGCTCGGCCGAAGCGAGACCGTGGAGATAATATCGCAACATCACCGGTCGCCCCTCGGCAAGGCTGCCCTGTTCGAGATCGATGCGGATATGGTGCCATCCATCCGAGAGCACGGCATGCTCGCCGGCCTCGTCGCGGACGGCGGCCAGCCAGGGCGCCAGCGATCCGGGATCGATCGCGTCGGGATGCCCGATATCTATCGGGACGGCGAGTGCCCGAAGCGTGCCCGGATCGAGATCGGCACGCCAGATGATCCGGGCGTCCGGGGCCTCGACCTCCGGCCGCTCGGCGAAAGTGAATCCCCCACCGGCTGGCATCGCCGTCCGACCCGCGCGTAGCGGTGCTCGCGCGCGCATACCAGGCGGCATAACCGGGATCGCGGCGCAGCCATTCCCACATCAAACCGGCGCGGTCGATGCCGCGAAGCCGAGCATAGAGTGCCGGATCGCGCCAGTCGCGCGGCGGACGTCGATCGCCTGCCGAACTCATGCCGCGGCGCCGCTTCGATCACCAATGCGCAAATAGATCCGAAATGGACACGATTTCGGCCCCGGCGACGCTGAATATATTGGCATTATAATCTTGACGAGCATCGGCATGAAGTCGTTGGATAGAGGCGATTTAATCGAAGAGTCGCGGTGCGGTGCGTGAGACACCGCCGCGCGGCTCGGAAGGCGACGAAAGGGCGATCGCGGGGCTCCCGGCAGCTTGAGACGCTGCCCGCGATCGGGTGACTGCCCGATGGGCATGCACATCTTGGGTCAGCTGATGGACCTGATCGACGGGGTCGGATGCGCCGACGATCTCCTGCAGGTGATGAGCGACATCTGCGCGGCACTGGAATTCCAGTATTTCGCGCTCACGCATCATGTCGATATCGCCACCGCGTCGGCCGGCACGATCCGTCTGCACAGTTATCCCGCGCGATGGGCCGATTATTATGACGGCAACGCGCTCGGCGTGTCCGACCCGGTGCATCGCGCCAGCCACAAGACCAGCGCCGGGTTCCGCTGGTCGCGCATGCCAGCGATGATCCCGCTGACCGCCGCCGACCGGCGCGTGCTCGCGCTCGGCCGCGAGCAGGGCATCGGCGACGGTTTCACCGTGCCCGCGAACGTGCCCGGCGAAGCGCGTGGATCGTGTTCGTTCGCCAACCAGGCCGACCGGCCGATTCCGGAAGCGATGCTGCCGATCGCGCAATTGGCGGGCACGTTCGCCTTCGAATGCGCACGACGGCTGTGGTCGGTGCGCGTGATCAACGCAGAGGAGCCGATACCGGTGCTGACCGATCGACAGCGCGACTGCATCCTGTGGGCCGCGCGCGGCAAGAGCGACTGGGAGATCAGCCGCATCCTGGGCGTGAGCGAAGAGACCGTTGCGCGCCATATCAAGCAAGGGTGCGAGCGCTACGGCGTGAACAAGAGGACATTGCTGGTGATCCGGGCATTGTTCGACGGAACCCTCACCTTCTTCGATATTTTTCGCCGCTGATATTACCCTTTTCCGGTATATCGGACTGGCACGGACGACCCGATCCTTGGCTGCCTTCCAGCCGAGGAGTTTTTTGCATGTTGCACGTCCTGCGCTTCGGCGCGCGTCCCATACCCGACCACGTCCTGCGGGGAATGTTCGCCGCCAGGAAAGAGGTGTTCATAGATTTGCTCCATTGGGACGTGCCGGTGATCGCCGACGCCTTCGAGGTCGACCAGTTCGACGATGAGCACGCGCAGTATCTGGTGCTGACCGACTGCGATGGCCGTCATCTCGGCTCGGCGCGGTTGCTGCCGACGCTGCGCCCGCACATCCTCGACGGCCTCTATCCCGAGCTCTGCGACGAGGACCCGCCGCGTGCGGCGGATATCTTCGAAGTGACCCGGTTTTGCCTGGACAGGAGGCTGCGCGCGCCCGCGCGGCGCGCCGTCCGCGACACGCTGGTCATGGCACTGGTCGACCACGCCCTCGCCAACGGTATCGCGGGCTACAGCGCAATCGCCGAGTCAGCATGGCTGCAGCAGATCCTCGCCTTTGGCTGGCATTGCCGACCGCTCGGAGCGATGCGGACGGTCGCCGGCAAGACGCTCGGGGCGGTCCAGATCGATATCGGGCCCGACACGCCGGGGCTGCTCGCTCGCGCCGGCCTTCGCGCTTTGCTCGACCCTCACTCCGCGCACGTCCGCGCCGCGGCCTGAAGATGGAGACCGGATCATGGCTGAACTCTCCGCTTCCATTGGCCAGTGGGTGGACCTGCTACGCCGCGACGGGTTCTGCATCATCCCCGATGCGCTGCCTGCTCGAACGATCGGCGCGCTCGACGACGATCTCGCGACCGATTTCGCGCGCACGCCGTTCTGTCAGGGTGGCTTCTATGGTGCGACGACCAAAAGGTTCGGGCGACTGCTGGCGCGCTCGCGGCACGCCGCAGCATTGGTCCAGCACGAGGTCGTGCTCGGCGTCGTCGACCAGATACTGTCGCCGTGGTGCGACACGATCCAACTCAACGTCGCCCAGGCGATCGCAATTCACCCAGGCGCGCCGGCGCAATTGCCCCATCGCGATCAGGATATGTGGCGAGGTCCGGTCGGCGAGATCGACTATTTGGTCAACGTCATCTGGCCGCTGACCGAGTTCCGCGCCGACAATGGTGCAACGCGCCTCTGGCCCAAAAGCCACGGCGCAAATGTGGCTATGCCCGGACCGCCGAACGGCGGCGAAGGTGTCGCCGCAACAATGGCTCCAGGTGCAGCACTCCTCTTTCTCGGCTCGACCCTGCACGGCGCCGGGGCCAATAGCAGCGGGGAAGTCCGCCGCGGCGTCGTGGTCGGCTATGCGCTCGGGTGGCTCAAGCCGTATGAGAACCAATGGTTGGCCTATCCGCCGGAGATCGCCCGCTCGTTCTCGCCCGACCTGGCGGGCTTGGTAGGCTACCGCCAGCACCGGCCGAACCTGGGCAATTACGAGGGGCAATGCCCTTCGATCTTGCTCGACGGTCCGATCGACACGCCGCTGGCGGCGGTCGACGCGCTGCGGCCGGACCAACGCGAGGCAGTCGACGCCTTTGTCGCGCGACAACGCGGGCCGGCATGAACTCGGGAATCACGGCGGAGCGCGTCTATGCCGCGCTCAAGCAGCAGATATTGTCGGGCGCGACGCGACCGGGCGGCAAGCTCGACCCGGCCCGCCTGGCGCAAGACCTGATGAGCAGCGTCACGCCAGTGCGCGACGCGCTCCATCGCCTCGTCGGTGAGCGGCTGGTCGAAAGCCATAGCGGGGGAGGATTCCATCTCCCGCACCTGACCGAACCCAATCTCGAGGATCTCTATGGCTGGAGCGGCGAAATCCTGGCGCTGGCATTGCGAAGGAACGATCGGCCTCCAACGACCTTGCCGGATCGGCTCGCTGACGACGGACTGGCGATCGCCTATGAAACCGCAGCTTTGTTCGCGTCTCTCGCGTCCGGATCGCGCAATGGCGAACTCCTGTCGGCAATCGAGGGAACGAACGACCGGTTGCAACTCGCCCGGCGAGTCGAACTCCGCATCTTCGATGACCTCCGGGCAGAGCTGGACGATGTCCGGGACACGACTGCGGCTGGCGACATCACCGGGCTTCGAAAAGTTCTCGCCGGCTATCACCGCCGCCGCCGACGCGCGACCGCGATGATCGTGCGCTCGATCTACCGCGACAACGAGTCTTAGCGCCGACGTTCGCCAATATTCTCGTTATATTTCAAATATAAATTACGAATAGGTCCAACGCCTTCCTACACTCGCTGGCGCTGCCGATTGGGCAGCTACCAAGGAGAGTGACATGGAACGCGAAGACGATCTGGTCGAGCTCGGCAGCGCGAGCGTCGAAACCCAGGGCCCGGTGTTCGGGCACAAGGACGAGCTGATCGGCCAGAACGTGGCCGGCCTCACCAACGATTGAGGCCGTCGTGCGCGGGAGAAATCCCGCGCACGATCCCTATCCGTGCCGACCTTGTCGCTCGCCCCCGGAACCACCTTTTGCGAGGTTGATGGAAGCCGGATCTTCCTCGATCTCGAGCGTGACCGCTATTTCAGTCTCGGCGCGCTCAGCAATGCGGCGTTCGACACGCTGCTGCGTGGACGCCAGCCCAGGGAGGCCGAACAGCAACGGCTCGACCGCCTCGTCGAAGCGGGCATCCTCGTTCGTGATCCCTTTGGCGAGGCGCCTCGTCCTTGCCGGTCCGTGACCATCGATCGAGCGCCGCTCGACGAGAATATCGAGCTGCATGTACCAACCCTCAGGATCGTCCGCAGCGCGATCGCCTTCCGGTTCGCCAAAGCCGCTTATCGCCGCCGCGGGCTGCGCCACGCCTGGACGCATCTTCGCCGAACCAAGGAGCTCCGCTTGTCGGCCTTGCGTCCGGGCACGGCGCGCCAATTGGAGGAACTGGCACTTCGTTTCGACGCGGTCGGCCGGATGGTCGGCGCGCTCAATCACTGCGTGCCGTTCTCGGTCACGATCGCCCGGGCCTGCATCGCGTCCGAGCTCGAAGCGAGCCTGGTGCTCGGGGTCAAATTGCGCCCCTTCCAGGCCCATGCCTGGGCGGTCTCGGGCCGGACTCTGCTCAGTGACCGCCTGTCGACGGTGGCGCAATTCACCCCGATCGCGATCCTGTAATGGAGGAGGGCTATCTTGCCTTCGTCCATTTCAGGGGCGAGCGATCGGCACAGTGGACGCCTCGCCTTCAGGCGCTCGGCGCCAAGCTGGATTTTGCGCTGGTCGAGACGAAAGACTTCGTCGCGCTCACCCGGGGACGTGCCATCGAACTGCGGACCAGCGGGCTCGACGGACTGATCATCGGCACATTGTTCCGGCGCGGCGAACGGCAGGCGGTGACCGGCGTGACGGGTGCCGAGACGGACTCCATTTTAGCAACAGGCGGCCAGGCACTCGTCGACCAATTCTGGGGCAACTATGTCGCGTTGCTGCGCGGCGCACGCTCTACCGCGATCCTGCGCGCCCCGATGGGGGATCTCGCCTGCTATTATCGGCATTGCGCCAACGGCCTGCTCGCCGCCTCGGACCCCGAACTGCTGTTCGATGCGGTTGGGGATCGGCCGGCGATCGATTGGGACGCGGTTGCGCGGCATCTCATCGCGCCCAATCTCTGCCGCGCCCGGACATGCCTTGAATCGGTGGTCGAGCTCGCCGGAGGCGATCGGCTGTCGGCAACGCCAGCGGCGGCTGTCGACACCTTGTGGACCCCCTGGACCTTCGTCTCGCCCGACCGCCGGCTCGATGACAAGGCAGCGGCCGCCGAACGCGTTCGAGAAACAATCCTGTCCTCGGTCGCGGCGCAGGCTAGCTGCCATAAACGAACCGTGCTGCTGCTGTCGGGTGGGCTGGATTCGTCGATCGTCGCGGCGGCGCTGGCCAATTCGGGGCATGCCTTTGCCGGACTGACGATGGTCACTCATGCAGCGGGCGGTGACGAACGGGCATTTGCCGGCAGGGTCGCGGCGCATTGCGCCTTCCCGCTGCACGCAACGATGCGCGAGGCGTCGGCCGTCGAGCTCGAGCGGTCGGCGGGACGCGACCTTCCTTATCCCAACGAGCGCAGCTTCAGCCAGGCGACGCGCGCGGCAGCCGATCAGCTCGCCGCCGAAACCGGGGCGACAGCGATCGTCCATGGTGGCGGCGGCGACAATATTTTCTGCTCGCTCCAGTCGGCGGCGCCGCTCGCCGATCTCTTGCGCGTGCACGGCGCTACGCGCGCGGCGGTCAGGCTCACCCGCGACATCGCGACCATTGCGCAGGCGACGCATATCGCCGTCGTCAAACAGGCGATCGCGCGATTGTTGTGGCGGTCGCCGCGCTACCGTTGGGAAGCGCTCACCACGATGTTGAGCAAAGATGCACTGGGCACGCTGCACAGCGCGCTCGAACATCCCTGGTTGCCCCCGCCGGCGAACGCATTGCCCGGATCCGCGGGCCAGATCGGCGTCCTCCTGGCTGCATTGAGCCTGGTCCAAAGCCCAAGCGCGTTGGGAACGCCCTGGCGCAGTATCCTGCTCGCGCAACCCATCGTCGAAGCATGCCTGTCGATCCCGACCTGGCTCTGGTTCGAGCGCGGCCGCAACCGCGCGGTGGCGCGCCATGCCTTCGCCCCTCTCCTGCCCGCCTCCATCGCCTGGCGCGCCTCCAAGGGTGCGATGGACAGCTTCGTCGTCGAGATTTTCGAAGCCAATCGCGCCAAGGCGACGGCGATGGTGCTGGACGGCCACCTCGGCCGCAGCGGCCTGATCGATCGCGACGCAGCCGAACGCACGCTGCGCGATCAGGGGCCGACCCGCGGGATCGCCTATGGCCGCGTCATGCAATTTGTCGATGTCGAAGCCTGGCTGGCATCATGGATGGGGGGTGCATCATGACCGTGGCGACGCGGCGGGCGTGACCCTCTTGCCGGCCGCCCGTGCCGCCCGCCAGCCGCGCCACCGCGCGAACATCGCCGCCTTTTTCGGGGCCGGATCCTCCCGTCCCTGGAGCCAGAACGAAAACCAGTCGAGATCGCGTTCGAACACCGCCGCGCGGTGTTTCGGTTGCCACTTGTTGTGGAATTCGTCGGGGAAGAAATAGAGATCGACCGGCTGATGCTGTGAGCTCAGCGCGGTATAGCCATGGACCGCCGTCAGCACTTCGTAATCCGCCAGCTGCATCAGCAAGGGCGTGGCCATGCGGTCCGCGTTGAGGGCAAAGGAATAGGGCCGCCAGAACTGGCGATCGACGGGAAAGGCCGGCGGATAGCCCATGTCGCGCATCTGCTCGGCCCAGGCCGGCCCGACCACATCGTCGCTCGCCTCGTCGACGCAACAGGTGCTCATCGCCGCGGCGGCGAAGCGCGCGCTGTTGATCAACGCAAACCGTACCGCCGAGCCGCCGTCGCTGAGGCCGGTCAGGCCGAGACGGGCCGGATCGGCGATGCCCCTTGCGATCAGCAGGTCGAGCCCGCGGTTGATCGCCGAGTTGATGTTGCGGCGCTCCGCCCAATGGCGGATCTCGGCACGATCGATATCGTCCGGACGCTTCACCGACCGGTCGATAGTCGCTGCCGACGGCGGACGGCTGATGCTGAGCACCGCGAAACCGCGCTCGGCGAACAACAGGATCGGATAGTCGTTGCCGGTGCCGCCCCGCAGGAAGCCGCGCGACCAATATTGGGTGACAATGACGGGCAGCCGACCGCCGGCATAACCCGGCGGCAGAACGAGATCGCCATAGACCGGCAACCCCTTGTCGGTGCGCCATTCGAGCCGCCGCACGTCGCTCAGGCGCAGCGACGCAATCGTAGGGTTGGGATCAAGCAGAACGGCCTGATGGCCATCCGCCATGTCGATCGCCACGAGCCTCGGCGGCTGTAGCGCGCCCTGGCGGACGCAAAGCAAGGCCGTACCGCCGACAAGGCAACCATCGATCACGTCGTCGGTGCGGAGCAGGCGCACCGGCTGTTCCCCCCCGGGGGACCAGCGGTAGAGGGCCGTGTAGCGATTGTTCCAGCCCTCGAGCCTGAGAATGATCAGCCTCCCGCCATCGCGCGACCACCACAGACCCTTGAGCCGGCCTGTGCAGGCGGGCGCCGTGCAGGAGACGACATGTCCTCGCATATCGCTCACCTTGATCGTCAGCGGCGCGAATACCGCCTTGGTGGCGCGCTCGGCCCAGGACGTGAGACCGAGCGCGCTGCGACGACGCTCGGTGAGCGGTTCGTTGCCGCCGCGCGCAAGGAGCGCGCGGTCGGCAGGCGACGCCGCCTTGGTCGCGCCGGAGTCGGGATCGATCGCGATCGTGTCTTCAGGCAATGGTCCAGGTATCTGCGGGCGAAGCGCGATGTGCGGCGCCATCCGCTCGTCATAGTGCCAGCCGCTCTCGCCCTCCTGAGCAATCGCCGCTTCGGCGGCCACGCGGCCGCGATCGACCGAGTAGACCAAGGAATGGCCATCGTCGCTCCACGCCCATTGATTGATGTCGTCTTCGGCATGGGTGAGCATGCGGGCGGGTTTGCCGTCGAGCGTGACGCGCCAGACCTGCGTCCGCCCATTCAGCCGCTTCAGATAGGCGATCGACCGCCCGTCCGGCGACCAGCGCGCGGGGTTCAGCCGCGGAAAGCCGATGCTCATATACATGCCGCGAAGCACGCCCTTGACCATGAGATAGTCACCGCCCGAGTCGAGCATACGCGGCGCCTCGCCTCCCGTCACATCGACCATGACCAACGCCTGGCAATAGCTGTTGGTGGCGAGATCGGCGCGCTCAAGAACGGCGGCGACGTACCGGCCGTCCGGCGACAGCGCGAGCGGCGTCGGCCCATCGAGCGGCTCGGCGTCCGGGCGCCCGATATTGACCATCTCGATGAGATCGCGCGCGGTAATGGCGCGGGCTGCTTCCGGCGCGGGGGTCGCGAGCGGATTCCATCCCGCGCAGTCGGCATGCGCGTAAGGCGCCCATGCCGAAACGATGATGCCGGCCACAATCGTGGCCGCACGACAAGCGACACGCATCGGCGTCACCACTTCTTCGCGATCGAGAGGCTGACGAACCGGCCGATCGCCGAATAATTGGTTGAATCATATGGGGCGTCGGTGACCGCCCGGATCGCGATCGGCGGCGGCGGCGTGTCGAGGATATTCTGAACCGACAAGATGAGATCGAGTCCGCGAAACGCGCGCGGCGCCGCGTCCGGCGTCCGATAGCGCAGTGCGAGATCGACCGTGGCCTGTCCCGGTATATGCTGGCTCGGCGTGAAGCGAGGATCCACCAGGCGTCCGGTATAGGACAAAGCGGACGTGACGGTCAGGGTCCGATGAGTCCAGCCGATCGTCCCGCGCCCGCGCCAATGCGGCGGGTTGAAGATGAACCCGGCCAGCTCGGCCTTGGCCTCGTCGACGCTGAACTGTCTGCTGCTGGCGAGATAGCTCGCATTGGCGCTGACCGAAACATGGCCGCGCGATCCGACGTCGAAGGCATAGGAGGCCAGGATGTCGATGCCGTGCGCCGACTGGTGCCCGGCATTCACATTGTCGTTGCTGACGATGGCGACCACCTTGGCCGGATCGTAGACCAAGCCGTCGTCGGGTTCGAACAACCCGGCATTGGCGACGATCGCCTCGATCTCGGCCACGCTCGGCGAGCGGGTTACGAACCGGGCATAAAGCGGGTCGCTGAGTGCCTTGGCGGCAAAGGTGATCGGCATGACGATGCGGTCGACATAGCGGACCGAATAATAGGAAAGGTCGAGCGACAAGCCGCGCACGGCGACAGGATGCACGGACAGGGTCGCCGACCAGGTGGTCGCGCGTTCCGGGCGAAGTCCGGGACCGCCGCCCTGGGTGAACAGCACGGTCGCGTCTGCGGGGTAGCCCGACCCGCCGAGCGTGGTGACCGGGTCGAGCGTAACGACGCTCGCCTGAAACCGCTGGTAGAGGGTAGGCGCGCGGAACGACCGCCCCCAGCTCGCCTTCAGGTCGACATCGCGGCTCGGCCCCCAGATGAGCGCGATCTTCGGCGTCGCGATCGAGCCGAAGGAGCGATATCGTTCGTAGCGGACTGCGGCATCGAGATTGAGGGCGGTCGATCCGCCATCGGGTCCGGCAGGCGACAGGATCGGCAGCGAGAGCTCGGCATAGCCGTATTTGCTCGAGGTGGAGCCGTTGAAATTCTGGAAATCGCCAGCCCCGCGAAAGCTGCGCAAGCCGGCCCGACGATAGCCCGCTCCCAGTGCGAGTTTCGCCGCGCCGCCCGGCAGACTGAACAGCTTGGCGTCGCCTGACAATTCGACCGACAACCCGCTGTTGCAGTAGCAGCCATTGGCGACTTCAGCACTGAAACCGGGTTCGAAATACGTGCTGCGATAGTCGAGCCGGTCCTCGGCGTAGCTCCCCGCAAGCTCGATCTTGAGCGCGCTCCCGCTCGACCACGACAAGCTCGGCGCGATGGCGAACGACCTCTGGTTGGTCGACTGGTCGATCCGGCTGACCGCGCGATCCCCGGCGACGTTGAGCGGATAGGTGAAAAAGGTCGAGCGGTCGTTGTAGAGCCCGTCAATGGCGAACGCGAACCCGCCGCCGAACGATTGGTGACCGCTTAGCAGGACGTTGTGATTGCGTGCCGACGGCAGCAATCGCAAGCCGATCGAGCGATCGATGGCATAATCCCGCTGGTTCCAGTCGATCGCGCCCGTTCGATTGAATTCATACGCCGCGATAATCCCGCCGGAGCCCCAGCGGCTGCCCGCGGTCACGCCATATTGCTGCGAGAAATCGCCGCCCTCGGTCGCCCCACCGATCCGGGCACGAGTTTCCACTCCCGTCATATCCGGACGCAGGATGATGTTGGCGACCCCGCCGACCGCATCCGAACCGTAGAGTGCCGACGCCCCGTCCGCGACGATCTCGATCCGGTCGACCGCCCCCAAGGGAATGGCCGACACGTCGACCGCCTGCCGCGTCCCGCCATAGGAAAGGCGATGACCGTTGAGGAGCGTGAGCGTCGCATCGCTGCCAAGCCCACGCAAGTTGATCGTCGAGCCTCCGCCGCTATCGGCGCCGCTCGACGACGGCACGTTGAATCCGATGCCGGGATTCTGTCCGCCGCCGAAGCTTTGCGGGATGCTGCGCACGATTTCGCCGAGCGTCGCCTGACCGGCATCGCGAGCGCCCTCGCGGGTGACGGTGATGACCGGCGAGGCGACCTTGGCGCCGCGGATGCGCGTGCCTGTCACCAGGATATCGGGGGTCGGCGGCGGCACCTCGCCGACCGCCGGTTCGATGATGATCGAGGTACCGGCGGCCCGCGGGCGCAGGCCGGTTCCCGCCAGCAGCAAGTCGAGCGCCTCCTCCACTGTGAAGCTGCCCTTCAATGCCGGAGCCTGCCGATCCGCCACGATGCTCGCGTCGGCGAGGACGTTGCGACCCGATTGCAGCGCTACCGCGCGCAGCGACGCGGCGAGCGATTGCGCGGGCAGGTCGTAACGCTGTCGGTCCGACGAGGCGGCATGCGCGGACGGCGCGCTGGCGGCGATCGACCCTAAGGCGGCCAGCGCCAGCGCGATTGATTGGTGCAGTGTCATCGTCGTCCCTCCCAAGTGACCCGCGGTTGCGCGGTGTCTTTCGGGGACTGGACGACGGTGCTCCGCGACTACCCTACGATTTTCTTTCGAAGGACGATCGAGCCATCCGGGGCTCGGGTGACGGTAAGGCCGAACGTTGTGGCGACGGCGTCGGCGAAGCCGTCGGGATCCGCGGCATGGAAGGCGCCGGTAATCCTGAGGTCGGCGAGGCCCGGCGAGCCGAGCACGATCCGTCGAGCATTATGGCGATTGATCGCCGCGGCGGCATCCGTCAGCCGGTCGCCGTCGAAGGCGACCATGCCTTTGGTCCACTGCAACTGAGTCGCGGAACTGGCAACGGGCTGCGCGAGGTTTCCGGTGGGAAGCAACAACACGTAATGTCCGAGCGGCACGGGACGCCGCGCACCGGCCCCTGCCCCGTCGGGGGCGACATCGAGCGCGCCGCGCAGTAGCGCGACCTCGACGCCGCTTTGCCCCACCGCCACGTCGAACAACGAGCGACGGGCAAAAATCGCGCCGCCGGGCACGGCGACGACAAACGGCCTTGCAGCATCCGCGGCGTCGATCCGCACGCGCCCGTGGTCGAGCCGCAGCCGCCGCTCGGTCGCCGTGAAAGCGACGTCGATCGCCGACCCCGCATCGAGCGTCACCCGCGATCCGTCATCCAGCCGAACGGTCCTGAGCTCCCCGCGCGCGCTCGCAACCGTGGTTGCGGCCGCGACGGGATCGACGAACGACCGGCTCCGGTCGAGAGCGAAAACGCCGACCAGGGCAAGGACGGCAAAAGCCGCCGCACCGGCGAGATAGCGCAGCGCGGGCGACAGTGGACGGTGTGTGGCAAGGCCGAGATCACGGCCTCGGCCCAATGCCGAATTGGTCAGAAACGCGGATTGGTCCCAGCGTTGCAGCATGCGGGCATAGGCCATGTCGTTCGCGGGATCGGCCGAGCGCCACGCCGCCAGCTCGTCCGTCAATCCCGGGCCTTCCGGCCCTCGCATCCGCGCAAACCACGCGGCCGCCTCGGCGCGCACGCGCGCACCGACCGCGTCGGCGGCGTTATCGCTCATCGCGTGCTGAGCACCCGATCAACAAAAGCGATAGCGCGGCTCATATGTTTTTCGACACCCTTCACGCTCAATCCGGTCAACGCGGCGATCTCGCTATAGCTGTAGCCGTCGATTCGGTGGGCAAGGAAAATTTCTCGCGTGCGCGGCTTCAGCCGGGTCATTGCCGCTTCGAGCCGGTGGAGCATGTCGCGGGCTTCGAGCGCCGCGATCTGGTCGGGCCCGGGCAAGTCGATCTCATCGGGCTGCCCATGGCCCGCATCGAAATGCCGCGCGGTCGCCTTGGCCTGGTCGATAACCAGATTGGCAGCGGAACGACGCAGATAGGCCTGCGGATTGTCGATCGCGCTCCGACGCCGGTCGTCGAGCCCGATGAAACGAGCGAACACCTGTTGCACGACGTCGCGGGCATTGTCGTTCGATGTGCGGCGCGCCAGGAAGCGCAACAATTTGGGGCGCTCGTTCGAATAGAGCTGGTCCACCGACACGGATACAAGCGCGGCGACGCAATCCTCCGGGGGAAACGGATCGCCTTCGGCAAGACCGGGGCGCTCCCCGTCGTGAGGCCGGGTCAGTGACACGGCGGATCTCGCCGCGTGGCGCGCCGATCGGCGGATGCAGAATTGAAATCGACCAACATGCCAGCTCCGGGTTCGAGACGGAGCCGGCAAGAGCCGGGTGTTGAGAACATGCTTGAGACATGCGCCGGCGCCTTTAGCCGCGAGCGGCCTGGACATGGACGCCGGCCACCCGGCCGCGATGCTGGCGGGTCTGCTTACCCAAGCGAGGTTCTCACGCCTCGGCGCCGCATATGGCGACGCAATGGACAGACTAACTCAAGGATTCAAAGAAGCAAGCGGTGCGAAATCCCCGACAACAATTACACCGATACAATCGTTTATCCTCACTTTCTGCCAAAGGTAGTCCGCACGAGCGAACGGCGGCCACGAGGGGCAAATGCTCCCGCCTGTCCGCAGGATTTGGGCAACGGCGGCGAACCTAGCGCGCTGCCGAAATCCTCCGACGACGGTAATCGGTTGCGATCCCCGTCCAGAGTAAAATCAGGAGCGGATAGCCCGAACTTCCCATCAGGATTTCGTAAACCAAGGCCGGCATGGCCGGCTGCAGCACCTTGGCGACATGGCTCAAGCAGGCGATGAACTGCAGCGCCGCCGAACATAGCAGCCACAGCCTCGGACAGCGGTAAGCGAGCACCGCGAGGAGGAGGAACGCGGCAATATCGATCGTCGCAACGATCGGTTCGAAATGCACGAACCGGATGCCTGGCGTCGACGCCACCGCCTTCTGCAGGTCGGTGCCGACCAGATAGACCAATGCGACGAGCAACTCGGTCGCCCCGCCCCAGCGCCAGGCCATCAAGAGGCTGAGGGCGACGAGCGGCGGAAAGCAAACGACGTACCAGACTGTCCAGGCGGGCATGCCCCGCTGGGCCATGGCGGCGGATCATAGTCAATTGACTTCACGCCACTATCTTGAGCGGCGCGGCATCGTCGGCGCCCTTGGGGTCGCATTCCGGCGCGAGAAATCCGGTCTGTTCGGCGATCGCCGGCCACAAGGCATGGGCCTGCCTCACCTGGGCCTGAGCTTCGTAGGCGCGCTGACAAGCGCGGTAGAGCAAGTCGATCGCGGGCTCGCCTGTAGTCGGCGGGAGCGCCGCCGCCGAGCGCTGCTCAAGCGCCAGGGCGAGAAAGCGAAAGCCCTCCACCGCCGCCGCATCGGCGCTCTCCTCGAACGGCCGGAATTGGCCTTTCAGTGTTTCGCCGAGCGTTTGGCGCGTGGCGATGATGGTGCGTTTGGACGTCATCATATTCCCTTCGCCCGGCTGCCAGGCGCGCCGGGCTATTGTGCGGTAATGGTGGTGGGTGGCATCGCGTTGTAGATGTCCTTGGCGCCGCCGACGATCGACGGATAATTCGCCAGGACGATGACAATCGTCGCGGCGATCGCGACAATCAGCGCGATAATCTTAAGAGCATGTATCAGGTCATCGGTCTCGCTCCTGCTCGTCGGCAGCGCTGGCGATGGATGGCCGGACGAGAGTATCTCCTGCCCCGCGTCCTGACGTGCCAACGCTTCTGGCCGTGGCCGATCTGGAGCATCGGGCGCGGTGGGCGACAGTCGCAGAATCTGACTAGTCAAATTTTCAGGAGGGTCGGCGCTACCTGTCGCTAGGCGATACTCGCGCAGCATCCGCGCCGCATGCATCCGGTTCGGCGCGCCGAGTTTTCTCACCGCCAGGGCGATGTGCGTATTTACGGTGTTGGCCGATATACCCAGCAGGCCCTCGATCTCGGCCGATGTATAGCCCTGGCTAACCAGTTCGAGGCACTGCAACTGCTTGCCGCTCAGCGACGCAACGCCTTTTACAGTCATTTCGCGCACTTAGCGTGTCCCGCGCGGAATGGCAGCACCTATCGAAGTCGACCCGCCGAAGCCGCACCGCGGCGCCGCGCCGGCGCGGCGGCTGAAACCGGGAACGGGAATAGGCGCCGATGATATGCTCACAAAATCTCATCACCGATTCGCTTCAACCGATTTGTAGTCGGCATTCTTTTATCCGTGCTGCATTGTAGAGAAGTATGTCCATATTTCTTGATCTATTGCGCCCATGATCGGCAATTGATAAATAACTTTTTATCATATATAATATTCTCACGTAGGCGCTTAAAAAATTTCGAGAACCGCAATCCCCGACCATCAAGCCATCGTCACCTTCAAGGGCCGCCCGGCCGGCAAGTTGCGGGAAATCGGCCGCGGCACGCTCTTTGCCTATGATGATGATTGGTCTGAGCCGATCGCCTGCTCCTTACCCGCCGACACCCGCGACTATTACGACCGTGGCGGCCTGCTGCCCTTTTTCCAACACCTCGCCCCCGAAGGCTGGCTGCGCGGCCTCCAGGCGCGCGCAGGTGGAACCGCTGATCAGGACGATTTCGGGCTGCTGCTTCACTACGGCGCCGACTGTATCGGCGCAGTCGGGGTGCTCCCTTTGGGTGACGAGGGTCCGGTTCCGATCGATGATCCCGACGCCGCGGCAGAGGCGGCAACGGCGTCGGGCAAAACGCTATCGGGCGTTCAGAAAAAACTACTCGCCTATTATGACGGCCAACATTTCCACCCGACGATCAAGAATATTGATCCGGCGACCTATATCGCCAAGTTCAACCGACCCGATCTGCCCACTCTGGTGCAGAACGAAAATCTGTCGCTCACCTTGGCACGCGAAGTGCTCGGCACGAACGAGGTCACCAGGGCGAAGCCGGCTATCGTCAGCGGCCTGGAAGGGATCGCGCTGCTCGTCGAACGCTTCGACCGCAATGGCGACGAGCGGCTGCGGCTGGAGGATTTCGCTCAAATCCTCAACAAACCACGCGGCAACGATTTTCGCGGCAAGTACGACTCCTCCTATGAGGAAGCAGCCAGCGTCATGGAACGCTTCTCGGCACGTGCACGGGTCGATCTCCAGCGCTTCTTCCGGTTGACTGTATTCAATCTCGCGATCGGCAATGCCGACGCGCATCTCAAAAACTTCTCGTTGCTCGAGCGCGACGGCGAGCTGCGGCTGAGCCCAGCCTACGATCTGATCAACACCAGTATCTACAATTTCGACCGCGAAACCGCGCTGGCAATCGGCGGGCGCAAACGTCAGTTCGAGGAACTCAACCGCGCAACGCTCGTCAAATTAGGAATCGATATCGGACTGCCCGAACCGGCCGTCCAGCGGGCGCTCGACGACATCGCTGTTCGCATCGACAAGGCCAAATCTCTGAGCTTCCCGAACCACCTCAACGCGGACGATTTCCGCGCCCGCTATCTCGGCGTGGTACAAGACAATATCGGAAGGATCTTCAAATGATCGAGTGGCCGATCGACTGGCGCGAGGTCGTCGACGAAGCGCGGAGCCGCCGGGAAGCCGAAGGCCTGTCGCAGCGCGGGCTCGCAGATCTCGCTGGCGTGAGCGCGCCGACCGTGAATTCCTTCGAACAGGGCGAGATCAGGGTCAACTTCTCCAGCGTCGTCGCGATCCTGGAAGCGCTTGGCTTGTTCGTTCGGCCAGGCGCTCCAGACAGCCTGCAGGGGTTCATTCATCGCGCGCGTCGCCGCTGGGCCGAATTGGTCGATCCGCTGCCCGCGGATTACCCGGCGCGCCAGCCCCACGGGCATAGCGAACAAGCCTATGCCTTTGACCCGGTTACGCCGACTGAAACGCTCGGGGCGATGCGGATGCTTCTGGCGCGCGCGCCCGACCTTTCAGGCTGGCCGCCCTTCATGGTGCTGACCCGCGACGGGTTGCGACCGACGATCGAGGACAGGGTCGTCGAGTGCTGGCTGGGCGATCCCGATGTCGAGCGCGTCTTCACTGACGCCGCCTCGAGCGACTTCTGGCAGGTCGCACGCAACGGCAACGCCTATCTCCAACGCGGTTTCCAAGAAGACGGCCGGGACCTCGATCCGGGCACGATATTCGATCTGACCTTGCCGATCTGGCGCACGACCGAAGTCCTTCGCCACGCAGCCTGGCTGTCACGCCGGCTAGGCGGAGACGACGATACGCAGATCCGCTTTCGCGCGCGCTATACGGGATTGGCGGGGCGCAACCTGACCGCATGGGCGAAGCGCTGGACCGGCATGGTCGGCCGGGATTATCGGTCGCGGACCGATATCGTCGATCTCGCGCATTCGGCTACGGTCGGGCAGATCGAGCGTGAGACCGCTCCGCTGCTTTTGGCGCTTTTGACGCCGCTTTACGACCGGTTCGGGGGCTACGAACTCAAGGTCCGGCTGGTCGAGGATCAACTGGCCGAGATGCCCGAATTCTAGCGGACGCTAGGTCCCGTCCGACCGCTCCACGCAAAATCGGTTACGTTCCAGCGGAGCACGTCTCGCCGGATGCCAAGCCTCTGGCTCAAATTGCCCTGAGTCGCTGGACGATGGTCACGCCACCTTCATCTCCCCCGCTTTTGTCTGTTACAGAGCAGCAGAGTTTCCGAAGTGGAGAACCCCGCCACGTCAGATGGGCCCAAATCTACGCCCGGTAGCGATTCTGTCGGCGACGCCTTCACGATCGACTGTAGCGCCACGCCCGGCATCATCGTGATTCGGGCTTGGGGCTTCTGGTCGCTCGATCACGCAGGCGCCTATCTCGATACCCTGCGCAAAACGATTGCCCGTCATCGTGCGGCGCGACGACCATTGTCGATCTTGCTCGATCTGTCGCAATCGCCCGTGCAATCCGCCGATGTGGCCGCCGCGATAAGAACTGCCAATCAGAACTTGTACCAAGCGGGCGATCGACGAGCGATCGTCGTGTCGAGCAACCTTCTTCGGATGCAGTTGAAGCGGAGCTACGCGCAAGAGGAAACCGAAGTCTTTTCCGATGAGGCGGCTGCGTTGCGCTGGCTGCAACGATCCTAGTCCGACGCCAGTGCCCGAGATCGAGCCTGCCGCACATGATTAGTAGTAGGGAAACGGCCTCTGCCGGCATGGCCGTCCGGTCAGGCGGACAGACGTACCCCGATGTCGCCCAGCGCTTCGGCGTCGAGGTGACGCCGACGACGATGATCATCCGACGGAACAGCCAGCAACGGATGGTGATCGCCAACGGCGTCGAGGCTTATCCCAATCTCGCGCAGATGGCCTATCAGGCCGTGCGGCTGCTCACCGGCGACATTCGGCCCGAGCAGTTCATGACCGGTGCCGGCGAGGAAGACGGCTTCTTCGACGCGCTCGCCAACGGGCCGGTATCGGCAACGGATCCGCGCATTCTTGGGGCGATCTGGTCGATGCGCGTGCTGGAGGCAGGCCATGACCAAAGGTCGCCCGATCAAAGTGCGCTGCAGTGAGGCTCGTCAATTCAACCTATGCTGGCTCGCGCGCGCTCAGGCCGGCAGCCTGCAACAACCGTATTGCTCTACGATCAAAGCTGACGAATATCTCGGCGCCAAGCCAAAGACCCTCCTGGGCGATAACCCCATCGGCGAAGTCTCCTCCCGCATCCAGCAACGTGAGACCGGATTCCACCGCCGGAATGTCGACCGCCACGTTGGATGCGTTGGTCAGGGTGCGCACGGCGCGCGCGACCTCCAATTTCGGGAGATTATAGACGCGCTCAAGCACCCAGCACATCTCGGTGAGCGCAGACAGCGGCATGGCGACAAGCTCCGCTTCAGCGAGGACTTCCTGGGCGCGCTTGGACTGAACCGGATCGTCCTCGGTGACCACACGAACGAGAATATTGGTATCGGCGGTGACCTTCACAGCTGGCCAGCCCAGGCCTTTTCAATGGCTTCGTTCATCTCGTCGATCGAGATCGGCCTCTGCCCCTCGCGCTTCAGCATGCCGAACGCATCGGATATTTTACCGGTGCGTCTGACGGCGCGAACGCGCAACTCGCCGCCCGGCAATTGGGTGACCTCGATCTGTTGTCCCGGATGCACACCCAAATGCCGGAGCAGTTCCTTTTTCAACGTGACCTGGCCTTTGGCCGTAACGGTAAGCGCGTTCACTGAAGAGCTCCAATCTCTCAGCATTGTAATGACATTTGTCCTTACATTCAAGCTCTGGGCTATGGTATGAGCCGCAATGCGATTTTGCTCGGGATCGCTGTGTTGGTGGTCCCACGGTTTCGGCCGCACAGATCGTCACGCATGAGCAGGCAATGCGCGCCGCCATCCACCCTGTCTCGACCGCGGCCGATATGCGAACGTGGCTCGCGCGAGTGCCGCTGACGCGCCAATTCCCGCCCGATTTCACCGATACACTGCGCGGCCAGGCCCCAGCCTTCATTATAGAAATGAGCACCGCGCCGGGCTGCGTGCCCTGCGGCGACATGTGGATCAAGCTCGCCGTCTTCGGCCGGCAATATGGCTGGCGCGGCGCGCCGACCGGTTCGCAGGAGGCAATGGTCCGCTCGGGTCGCCTCGGGCTGCCCTGGGTCGGGCATCCCGTGGTGTGGGTGCGGCCGATCGCCGATCCGAACAGGATCGCGCCCGTTGCCATCGGCACGGATTACGGTCCCAATCTCGCGCGCAACGTCTACCTCGCCGTCAAGATGCTGACCGGCGTGCGACCGCAGGTGGGGATTCGCGCAATGTCCAAATATACCGGCATCGTCGGCGCGGGGGCGCTGCGGACCGGGTCTCGTTGAGGATGCTCAGCATGGCGCGCCAGCACCTCTTGTCCATCACTCGAACGCGAGGAAGACCGCCATGTCGCACGTTGCCCCCAGATTCCGTCATCGCCTAGCAAGGCGCCTTTCTGTCAGCCTTTGCGCGATCGCCACCGCCTGCGCCACCGCTATGCCGGCGCACGCCCAGAGCTGGGCGGAAAGCTGGTTCGACAACGTCACCTATACCTCTCCCGGCAGCTTCGAGGATCGGACCCGCGGTTATGTGACCGCAGGCGGCATGTCGGGACGAGTCGACGTCCACAATGACTATCTGATGTCGCTGAGCCTGCCGAAGGTGAAGGCCGGGTGCGGTGGTATCGACATGTTCCTGGGCGGCATGTCGTTCCTTGATCCCGATTACCTGGTTCAGAAGCTCGAAAGCATCCTGCAGGCCGCACCCGCGGTTGCATTCCAGTATCTGCTGGAGACGCTCGACGAGAAGATGGGGAACATCATCTCGAAAATGGAGGCGGCGACCAATTTCCTGAACTCCATCCAGGTGAACGATTGCCGCCTCGCCAACCGGATGGTCGAGATCGCCAAGGGCGACGACAATATGTCGGGCATCATCGAGGAGATGACGGGCTACAAGTCGGTGAAAGAAGGGTTCGCCAAAAGCTACCAGCAGAGCCGCGAGAAGATCCAGGCCAACCAGAACAACCCGACCGAGGATCTGAAGGATGCGCTGCAGAACTGCCCTGCCGAGGTCACCGACATCTTCCGCACCGGCTCATTGCTCGCCCATGCCGCATCGCGGGTCGGCGCCGGCGACTGGGCCGAGGTCATGCGCGCGCGGGTCGGCGACGTGTATATGCGCTGGGATCCGACCGACAAGGTGCCGCTCTTCTCGGCGATTCCCGCCTGTCCGCGGCAGGATACCGAAAGTGCCGACAACTTTTTGAGCGGCCGCGTCCAGAAGCGCGCGGTGAACGTTCCGCCCACATCGGCCGACTGCAGCCAGGACGGCACCAAGGGTGCGCTCGAACTGGCCCGTAGCCGCATGCAATCGATCGCGGACAAGATACGCACGCGTGGCAGCCTGTCGGCCGAGGAGCGCCAGTTTGTCGCCAATGTAAGCACGCTTCCCGTCTACCGCATGCTCGAATGGGGCGTGCGCCAGGGCGTCCAGGGGTCGGTGATCAGCGACACCGACGAACTGGTGGCGCTCACGCTCGCCTATCAGATGCTCAACGATCTGACCCGCTCGATCGATTTCGCGATCAGCAACGCCGAACGCGGGACCACGGCCGCGGGCGCGGCGGACGCGGCCAACACCAACATCTGCCAGACCCGCATTCTGACCAAAGGCATCGAGCAGTTGCGGGATCTCCGTGAGGAGGTGCTCCGCCAACGGGCGCAGATGCGGCAAAGCTATTTGGCAGCGCTCAACCAGGCCAGTTTGTCGACTTCCTATGCAGGCCTACTCCGCCAGCGCGATCGCGACGCGCGCGACGCCGCCGGCGCCGCCGCCACGCGCAACCAACAGGGGCTGTCATGATCCGCCAGGTTTTTCGCGCCGCGATCACGGCCGCCGCTCTGCTCACCGCGACCCCGGCGTTCGCCGTTGAAGGCAGCTTCTACACTTATGACGGTTTTGCCAAGACGGTCGATGCGTTCCGGCTCGTCGCGATGACCTTTGCCGATCCACGCTACGAAACGCTGGTGGTGGTGATCGCCACGGTCGGGATATCGCTGGGCGCGCTGCTGACCGCCGTTCGCGGCCAGGGCATGGGCCTTGTCGCGTTCGGGTTCCAGATGCTGGTTGGGATCGGCCTGTTCGTCGGCATGATCGCCACGACCGGTACGGTCCATGTCTACGACAAGGTGCGCAATGCCTATCAGCCGGTCGGCGGCGTGCCCAATCTGCTTGTCCTTGTCGCGAGCACGACCAACCTGATTGAACGTGCGCTTGTCGAGACGATCGACGACAACACGCTCGATCCAAATTCCAAGATCGAATTTGGCGCCGGCGGGCACACCTTCGATCTCTTCTTCAATGCAGTCGCGCCACGCGGACCGATGACCGACACCTTCCTCGATGCGACGATCAAGGACTATGTCCGGCAATGCTATCCCGTCGCGCGCGTTTCACCGGCCTATGGGATCGACGACGACAAGCTGTTTCGGACGACCACCGATCTGCCGGCCGCGTTCGCGGCGATGGCCGGGCCCGCGACCTTCAGCACCGTCTACACGGCAGCCGATAAAGGCGGCACGACCAAGAGCTGCGATGAGGCATGGCAATATATCTCGGACCGGCTGTCGGATCCGACCCTGTTCGATAACTATACCAAGCAGGTCTGCCTGCGCACCGGCTTCGATGCCACCGACGCCAACCAATTGACCCGCTGCCGCGCGCAACTGGGCGAAATGGGCGGCATGATGATGGGCTCGCCATTGTCGCTTCAGGCTTTCATGACCGACGTGCTGTTCGAGGACGGTCCGGCGACGGCGGCTAGAGTGATGGCGCACCGCGCCGTCATGTCGAGCGGTCTTGCCACCATGTCAGTCGCCAATGAGTGGATGCCGACCGTACCGCGCAGCCCTTCCATCGCCACGGCCAGCATCACGCGGAGCCACGGACATTGGTCGAGCGCCATTACGCTGATCTCGATGTCGTCGAGCGCGACGTTGTCGATCTTTACATCGTAGCGCATCGCGGACACGGCTTCGGCGATCTCGATCGCGACGCTGACCGGAAGTGCGCCCGATTCCACCGATCGCAACAGCCGCTCCTCGCCTTTTTCAAGGAGGTGCGCGACGCCATAGACATATTCGGACGAGAGCCCGGACTTCGGGGCAATGCCAGCGACCGAATGACCCCGCCGGCGCATTCCACCAATGTCGTGCAGCAAGTCGAGCGCGCTGTGATGCCGACGCGCACAATTTTCGATCAGGCTGGCGATCAAGCATTCCTCGGCATCCGCTGTCACGACCAACGCGGGCACTTCAGCTTGGCCGAGATGGCGATAGGCTTCCAGCCGCCCCTGCCCGCAGACGAGATCGTAGCCTGCGTCACTTGCGACCGATGCGCCGTGTGACCGTGATCGGCCGCTTTAATCCGATCAGCGCAATGTATCTACGATCTCCTTGAAGGCACCTGCGTTACGTGTGCGGGGGTTGACGACGACAATTGGATCGAGCGGAATCCATTTCGATCTTCTGGACGGGCTGCGCATCGCTCATGCTGTGCATGGCCAAGCCCGCCGCCGCGCCAGGTCGTAGAACGCGTCGAGCGTGTCGAACCTATAGGCGTCGAACGAGAGGCCATTGAACTGGGCCAGACGCAATGCGGCCTGACGCATGTCGCGCTGCGGGAAGAGGTAGAAATCGATCGGACGATCATTGTCTCTGTCCATCTTGATCGCCACCGTCAGATTGGGCTTGAGTGGCGTCTCCAGCCGAATTGCCCAGCGCAGCGATCCGGCCGGCGTAGGAGAGCAGCGCGCAATCACGAACGAGGCGGTGAATTCGCGGTTGATCGTGAGAAGGTCCGTCGCCGCGTCACGTTCGACCGCCCCGCCCCTAGCCTCTATGCCTCGGATGACGTCGGCGATGGCGTCGCGGTGGAGATCGTGAAGGACCCGGTTGGTTTCGAGGAAGCGGAAGTCCTTGCTCGGTGTGAACCCGACTAGTCTGTAGGCGCGCAGCAGACTCCCTGCGCGAAGAGCGCCCCGCAGCGCGAGCCGGGTGTGGAACCGCCTGCCGGCAAGGTTCGTGAGCAGTTATCAAACTGGCACCGGAGCGGTCCGAGCCGTCACCCCGGAAACGGCCGCACGCTTCACCGACGAGCAGCAGTACTTCGTGTCGGAAGCCAAGCGCTGAACGATCCGGTTGGGCCCGCCGAGGACCGGCAGCTGAGTGCTGCTGATGTCGGCTGACGATCGCGCCGTAACGGGTTCAGCAACGGTTTTTAACTTCCAGGCCATGACATGCGCTGCCATCTATTCACGCGATGACGGCGAAGGATCGGACGTGAAGGGCTGGGCTGCGACACCTCTTGCCAGCAGACCGCCGACATGACGGACGACCATCGTGTCAAGCAGCACGATCGGCGCGTGGCGCGGTGGTGGGTGGCCGGGTTCGTTCTGTTGACAATGGCGGCGATGGCATTGATCTCGGGCATTCGCCATCAGGCCGCCCTGGCAGCGGTGCTGCGCGCCGATCCCGACCAGATACTCGATGATCCAAAGCTCCGCGCCGTCGCGCTCAGCGACGGCAAACAAGTGTTCGAGCATCAATGCGCCTCCTGCCACGGCGCTGCCGGCGGAGGCGACGCGCGGTTGGGGATGCCCGACCTGACAGACGCAGATCACCTCTACGGCACCGGCAAGGTATCCGAGATCGAGCAGATCGCCCGCTATGGCATCCGCGCATTCGACAAGCGTGGCTGGACGCTTGCTTCAATGCCAGCCTATGCCAGCGCCGTCCCTTATGCGGCCGAGCCGCTACCATCGCAAACGCCGGCGCAGATTGAGGCGCTGACCCAGTTCCTTCTATCTTTCACCGGCCGAGCCACCGATCCGGCGGCCGCGCGACGGGGAAAAGACCAGTTCGTCGCAGCGGGCTGCTGGGATTGCCATGGCCATAGCGGCGAAGGGGATGACGCGGTCGGTGCCCCGACGCTCACCGACGATGTCTGGCTCTATGGCGGCAGCCACGAAGCGATTTATCGGTCGATCGCGCGCGGCCGGGCCGGATATAGCCCCTCCTTCGCGCGTCGGCTTTCAGCCGCGCAGCTGCGCGACGTCGCCGTCTATGTCGCAGCACTGGCGCCCGCAGCCACACAACCCCCGAAGGCTTCATGAACGCTAACCATTCCACGGCGTCGGCGATGGATCCCACGGCAATCGTGCCGCACCGCTCGCTTTTCCTTTGCGCCGCAGGTGCCATTCTCGGGCTGCTCATCGCCGGATACGGCTTGTTCACGGCGCAAGGCACGCGCATTGCGGGCGTGGCGCCGGAAAACGCGGCGATCGTCAACAACGTGCCGATCCTGCGCGCGGACCTGATTCAGCAAGTCGCCTCGCTCTATACCGTCAGCTTCGCGGAGGCCACGCCGGCGCAAAAGCGCAAGGCGCTCGGCGACATGATCCGCGACGAGTTGCACGTGCAGCGCGGGGTGGAGATCGGCCTGCCCAACGATGATATCGACGTCCGCGCGGCGCTCGTCGGTGCGACCGACGCCCAGATCGCGCAAGATACGCTGACCGAACAGCCATCCGAACAGGACCTGCGTGGTTGGTATGCGGCCCATGCCGATACCTATGCCAATGAGGGACTAATGACGCTCCACGAATGGGTGCTTTCGGGCAGTGCGAACGATGCGGCAAAGGCGGCGATGCTGCTACGCGCCGGCAGGCCCGCCGCAGCGCTTGGCCTGCGGACATCGGGCCGAGTCGATGACGGGGAAGAATTCTATTTCGCCGCACGCATCCATCTCGGGCCGGCGATCTTCGCGATCGCGCGAAAAATGCACGCCGGCGAGGTCGCCGCACCGATTCAGGCTGCGGACGGATTTCACATCATCCAGATGCTCGCCAATCAGCCACCCGTGCCGACGCCCTACGAAAAGGCGCGCGACGCGGTGCTGCGCGATTTCCAAGCCGACAAGGTGAAGCGACTGCAGGCGGCGAACGATCGATTCCTCTACAAACGCGCCGATATCAAGATCGCGCCGGACCTGCGATGATCCGCTGTCTGGGTCCCCTGCTCGCCTTGCTGGCGCTGGTTAGCGGCGTTTCGCCAGCCGCCGCGCATACCCGCAGTGAATCGCATTCGTCCTGGACGATAGACGGCCGGCTGGTCCGCCTCGCCTTTTCGGTCGCCGACCGGGAAGCCCAGCAGATCGCGCCCGATGCGCAACGGCCAACCGATCCGCAGTTGATCGCCTATCTCGCGCCGCGCCTCGGTGCGGCAGCCGGTGGTCGGCCGTGCGCCACCGCGGGCAGACCGCATGCGGCAGTGGCCGTAAGCGGCTATCGCCGGGTGGAGTTCCAATATGAATGCCCCTCGGCGGATGGGATCATTCTACGCGACTCTGCCTTTTTCGAGATCGTGCCAACGCATGTGAACATGGCGCAGATCCGGACCTCCAAGGGCGATTTCGCCGAAGACGTGCTGACCGCAGATGCCAATACCGTCGATCTAAGCACCGCCAACGGCGGCGAACTGAAAGGGGCCAGCTTTGCGACGTTCGTAAGGATGGGCATCATGCACATCTTCACCGGCGTCGATCATATGAGCTTCCTGCTCGGCCTCGTCCTGATCTCGCGACGGTTCAAAGATCTCGGCTTGGTCATCACCGGCTTCACGTTAGGGCATAGTCTGACGCTGGCGCTGTCGGTGACCGGATTGGTCCGCCCGCATGCCGAGTTCATCGATGCGCTGGTGGCGCTCACCATTGCGCTGATTGGCATCGAGAATCTCGCGATCCAGTCGCGCCGCGTCGGGCTTCTCGCTATCTGCACCGCAGCGGGATTGTTCGCGATGGCGGGCCTGCGACTGGCCGGGGTCGGCCTGTTACCGGTAGCGCTGCTCATCGGCGCGGGGCTGTTCACGTCCAACTATTTGATGATCTCAGGCCACATTCGCGATGCGGCACGGCTGCGGTTGGTCGTGACGCTGGTGTTCGGGCTGATCCACGGTTTCGGCTTCGCTGCCGACCTGCTCAACGAGCAAATCCCCTCGGCCAAGCTCGCTCAATTGCTCGTCGGCTTTAATCTGGGCGTCGAGATCGGCCAGCTAACGGTGGTGACCGTCCTGACGCTCGTTGTCATTGGACTTCGACGGATGCACCTCGCCTTGCCCCGCCCGATCGTTGTCGATGTCCTCGCCTCGGGCTTGGTGCTGATCGGCACCTATTGGTTCATCGGCCGCAGCTTCGCTGGCACATGATGGTTCTCCGTGGTGACGGTACGTGTGCCTTTTAATCGGAAACTTGTATTTTAAGCGGACGCGCAGGTGCGCGGCTCGACGACCCGCCTCAATTGCCCTTCGACGGGCGCGGGTGTCATCCGGCCGGACTGGATAGCCCTACTCCGACGAAGAGAATGGCAGTCCTGTCAGAGCCTGGAAATCAACCATTTCTGCTGTTCAGCCAGAAACCGGATATCGAGATCACGCTGGAACGTGTGCCGACGCCTTTCACCGCATGCGGCATGAACATTCGCGACGGCCACCCGGCCAAGACATTCGCCGGTGCCGAACGATATCGGGATTTCCGCGTGGCGCTCCTCGACTACGGCCCGCGCCTCACTGCATGAAATCGAGGAGTCATCAGATGCCAGAGAAGCAGACATATTTGATTTCGGTATAGTCGAGGATGCCGTGACGCGACCCTTCGCGCCCCATGCCGGACTCCTTGATGCCGCCGAACGGCGCTATCTCGGTCGAGATCAAGCCCGTGTTCACGCCGACCATGCCGACTTCGAGCGCCTCGGCCATGCGCCAGGCACGCGAGAGATCGCGCGTGTAGAAATAACCCGCGAGCCCCACGTCGGTATCGTTCGAAAGCAGCAGCGCCTCTTCATCGGTATCGAACAGGAACAACGGCGCGATCGGACCGAACGTTTCCTCGCGCATCACCGCCATGTCCGGGGTGCAGCCCGACAGGACCGTGGGCTCGAAAAAGCCACGTCCCAGGGCGTGACGCCCGCCGCCTGCAACCAGCCGGGCGCCCTTGGCAAGGGCGTCGGCGACATGCTCTTCGACCTTGGCGAGCGCCGCATCGTCGATCAGCGGCCCCTGCGTCGAGCCTCGTTCGACGCCAGGCCCCACCTTGAGCGCCCGAACCGCGATCGCCAGCTTTCGCTCGAACGAATCCGCAATGTCGCGATGCACAAACAGGCGATTGACGCAAACGCAGGTCTGGCCGCTGTTGCGGAATTTTGCCGTGATCGCGCCGTCGACCGCCGCGTCGAGATCGGCATCGGCGAAGACGATGAAAGGTGCGTTGCCGCCGAGTTCCATCGACAGCTTCTTCATCGTCGGCGCGCACTGCGCCATCAGCGTCTTGCCGACCTCGGTCGACCCCGTGAAACTGAGCTTGCGCACGACGGGACTGCCGGTCAGTTCGGCGCCGATCGTCCGGGCGGAACCGGTCACCACGTTGAACACGCCCTTGGGCAAGCCGGCGCGCGCGCCCAACTCCGCGAGCGCCAACGCCGTCAGGGGCGTCTGGGTGGCAGGTTTCAGCACCATCGTGCATCCTGCGGCCAGCGCGGGTGCGGCCTTGCGCGTGATCATTGCGGCCGGAAAATTCCACGGCGTGATTGCCGCGACAACGCCCACCGGCTGACGCAGCACGACGATACGGCTGTCCGCACGATGGCTCGGAATGGTCTCGCCATAGACACGCTTCGCTTCTTCGGCGAACCATTCGATGAACGACGCGGCATAGGTGATCTCGCCCGCAGCCTCGGCCAGCGGCTTGCCCTGCTCGCAGGTCAGAATCATCGCGAGGTCCTCGCGATTAGCCATGACGAGTTCGAACCAGCGGCGCAGGATGCGGGCGCGCTCGGCGGCGAGCAGCGCCTTCCAGTCCGGCATCGCGGCGGATGCCGCCGCGATTGCCATCCGGGTCTGGTCCGCGTCGGCATCGGGCACCAGCGCCAGTTGCTCGCCGGTCGCCGGATCGGTCACGGCAATGCTGCCCTGACCAACCCATTGGCCATTCACATAGCATTTCTCGCGCAGCAAGCCGGGATCTTTGAGGGGTAGCACTAGCTTCACGTCCGGGTTCCAGTTTCTACGCTAAGGGCTGCCAGGGACCGACACTCGACGATCTCCGGGTTCGATCGTCGGTCGCGGGGCACCGGCCATGGACGAAGATGAAATCCATCTGCCTTCGTCACGCCCGTCACCTGCTCGAATCTCTTCGCCAATGCTCAGAACTTGTAGGTAAGGGTGCCGCCGAACCAGCGCGGGCGCGTATAGGTCGCCTGCGCGGATCCCAACGAGAGACTATTGTCGAGATCATAGACCCGATACCGCTTGCCGGTTACATTGTTGACGAAGAAAGCACCGGTCCAGTGATCTAGCGTGTAGTTGATCCGCGCATTGCCGATGGTATGACCGGGCTCAAGATCGATCGGCGCGTTGAAGGTCGAGAAATAGCTGCTTCCGTCATATCGCCAGTCGGTCGAGATCGTTGCCCAGCCCCGCCCGAGGGCTGTTTTGTACGATGCGTTCCAGCCGACCGCCCATTTGGGCGCCTGCGGCATCACCCGGTTGACGACCCGACCCGAGGGCAAGGTGACATCCTCGATCCTGGTATCCAGATAGGTGACGAAGGCGCCTAAATTCAGTCCCTCCGCCGGACGAACGGTCATTTCCAGCTCGAAACCCGTCACCTTGGCCGGCAGGTTGTTGATGACCGCCGTCAGGCCCTGGATGATGAAGGCCTGATAGTTCTTATAGTCGTAGTGGAATACCGAGCCGTTGAAATCCAGCTTGCGGTCGAGCAGGCTGAACTTGAATCCCCCTTCGTAATTGGTCAGGACTTCCTGCTTGTAGGGGATGGTCTCGAAAATATTCGGAATGTAATTGCCACTCGAGTCGGTGGCCGGGAAATTCGGAATGTCGAACCCGCCACTCTTGGTGCCGCGGTTGACTCCGGCATAGAACATGATGCCGCTGGCCGGACGGTATTCGAGGCTCGCCTTGCCCGACCAGTTCCGATAGCGCTGAACAGCAAGGCCGCTGACCGACGGGTTAAAGACCAGATCCGTCACACCGTTCAGGACATGGGTATAATCGTCGCGCTTGCGGTCGTAGCTGTACCGGGCGCCCAGCGTAACCGTCAGCTGATCGGTAAGCTTGTAGTCCGCTTGTCCGAATATCGCGAAGGACGCCGTATGCTGCGGTCCGCCTGCGGTCAGCGTGGTGCCGAAGGCGGGTGCCACGATGGTGGCATGGGCGTTCGAATCGACGATCAGCCCGTAGAGACCGGCAACCCAGGTGAGCCGATCGGATTTACCGGACAGGCGCAGTTCCTGCGAGATCTGCGACAGCCGCTGGTTCTGGTAGTAATTGAACAGGTCGTTCGGCGAGCCGTCGCTGTCCTCGCCATAATCTTTCCGGATGCGCTGATAGTCAGTGATCGAAGTCAGTTCGACGCCCCCGCCCAGCCCCTGCTCGTAACGCGCCGTCGCGCTCCAATACGTCCGGTTGAAACGGGGAACAGTGTCGAACGACGCAGTGTAGGGGTTATTGTCCGGCTCCTTATAGCCGGCAAAATCCGTGGCGCCCGGATTGGGCGTTCCCAGCCCGTCGGCGTCGGGCGTTGCCGCCAGCCAGGTATAGGGCGCGCTCGTTTCGTTATGGTTCCGCATCCCCTGCAGCTTGATGCGCAACAGACCTTGGCTGCCGATGTCCGCCTCGATCTGGGCACGGCCCGCCAGGAAATGACGGCTGCCGATATCCGGGCCGATCCGGTTGCGGATATAGCCGCCATAATCGTCGCTGCTGAAGGACAGGCGCGCCCGCACCCGGGCCGACAGCGGACCGCTGATCGCCGCCTCGGTGCCCACCTCGCCAAAGCTTCCGGCCGTCAACGTGGCAAATCCCTGCAACGTGCTGGTCGGCTTGGCGGTGATATACTGAACGAGGCCGCCCGTCGCGTTGCGCCCGAACAATGTGCCTTGCGGACCGCGCAGGACCTCGATCCGCTCCAGATCGTAACTCTGCCCGCTAATCGCGGACATCGCGCTGACATAGACTTCATCATTGTAGAAGGCGATCGGCGCCTCTTGCGAGTCTGCGAAGTCGTTTTGCGAGACGCCGCGAATATTGAACGCAACGGTGGTCGGGCTGAATTGCTGGACCTGCAGCCCCGGGACGCGTGTGACGAGCGCAGTTACATCCTGATGGCCAATCGCCTTGATCCCCTCACTGCCGAGTGCCGAAATGGCCAGCGGCACGTCCTGGATGTTCTGCGACCGCTTCTGAGCCGTCACCACGATATCGTCGGTACGGGGCTGGTCCTGGTCGGGCACCGGCGGGGTGCCTGGCTGCGTTGGCGGTCCGGCCTGAGCATTGGCGGTTCCCGCCAGCAGCAACAGGTTGCCCAGGATACAGCATGTGGACATCGCCCATCGCGATGTTTTGGAAAGCGCCACCCTCATTTTCTCATTCCCTGATCATGAGACCCACCGCCATATCCTACCATGACGGAATCCAGTCATGTTGTGTCGCTATCGCCCGGAAGCGATGCCTATTTTGTCAACATAAAATGGATATTTATATATATTGTTGATATTACGCAACCAACAATCGTGACTGGCACCAGCAACCGGAAAACCGCTGAAAACCCCGGAAATCTTGTGTTCAGCACGTCGTCAATTGTTGCTTTTCATGAACTATCATATACTTTTTCGTAGCATAGTTGATAATATGCGGGCAGGTGTCCGCGACTCGAAAAGGGCCAAGGGAATCTAGAGGAGAGCGACGATGAATAAGGTTGCGATGGCGTCCGGCGAGAATGGCGACCTTGCCGACGAGCTGCTCGATCGGGCAACGCAACTGGTACCGTTGCTGCGCGAGCGCGAAGCCGCGGCGAACGCAGCAAGGCAGGTGTCGCCGGAAACCATCGACGCGTTCGCGGAGGCCGGTTTCTTCCGTGTGCTGCAGCCGGCCCGCTATGGCGGTTACGAGCTATCGCCGGCGGTTTATTGCCAGATCGCCCAAATCCTTGCCGAGGGTTGCATGAGCAGCGCCTGGGTCTTTGCCGTCATTGCCGTCCATAACTGGCAGCTCGCCTTGTTCGACGACCGGGCGGCGCAGGATGTCTGGGGAAAGAACCCAGCCGCCAGGATCAGTTCCTCCTACATGCCGGTCGGCAAGGTCACGCGGGTCGAGGGCGGCTTTCGTCTGAGCGGGCGCTGGGCGTTTTCGAGCGGCTCGAGCCATTGCGACTGGGTCATTCTGGGCGCCGTCGCCCCGGCGAGCGGCGAGGGAGAATCGCCCGAACCCCGCAACTTTCTTGTCCCGCGATCGGATTATTCCATCGTCGATACCTGGGATGTGATGGGGCTGTGCGCGACCGGCAGCAACGACATCGTGGTCGAAGATGCCTTCGTCCCGGACTATCGCACCATCTGCGAGCAGGACATGTTCGATCTGGATTGCCCGGGCCATGCGCTGAACGCATCGAGCCTTTACCGGATTCCGTTCGCGCAGCTCTTCAACCGAACGGTGTCGACGACATCGCTTGGCGCTCTGCGCCGCGCTCTTGCGACATTCATCGACAACACGCGCAACAAGCGCGCCACTTACACCGGCGACCGCCTTGCGCGCGACAGCAGCATCCAGCAGGCCGTGTCGGAGGTGGAACGAACGCTCGACGAACTGGAACTCGTGCTCGACCGCGACCTGCGCGAATTATCGGCGCGCGCAGAAGCCAATGACTGGCCGCTGCAGCGGCGGGCGGAGCTGGCGCTGGCGACGACGTCAATGGTCAGTCGCTGCGTGACCGAAATCGACAAGCTGATGCTGTTCAGTGGCGGCAAGGCAATTTTCCGGGGCAATGCCGTGCAGCGCGCCTTTCTCGACATCCACTGCGCCCGCGCGCACGTCGCCAACAACCCCTTTCCCTATGCTCGCAATCTGGGCGCGGTGTATTTCGGTTTTCCCAACGAATGCCTCGACATCTGACACCAATGAGATGGAACGAGGGCGTTTTCAGGCCCCCGCGGCCAGGGAAACGCAGCTACGTCACGGGAAAAAAGGCTTAGCCGCCGGCTGCTTCCGCGTCCATTTCTGCCAAGGCCTCACGCGCGATGCGTGTGGAATCGATCCCGGCCGGAACGCCGCAATAGATGGCGACCTGCAGCAATGCCTCGCTGATCTCCTCGCGCGACAGGCCGTTGCGCATCGCGGCCTTGACGTGCAGCTTCAATTCGTGCGGGCGGTTCAAGGCACTGATCATCCCGAGGTTGAGCAGGCTACGGTCACGGTGCGACAGACCCTGGCGAGACCATATCGTGCCCCAGCAATATTCGGTCGACAGCTGTTGCATCGGCAGGCTGAAGGCGTCCGCCTCGGCCAGCGAACGATCGACATAGTCTGAGCCCAGCACTTCCCGGCGCAGCGCAAGTCCTTGCGCGAACCTGTCCTCCATCCTCCATCCCCTCAATAGTCGCTGCGGTCGCGGCGGCCGGCCGACCGCCACCCGCAGGTCACATCATCCGTCGAAGGACGTCAGTATCGCCCCGGCGATCGAGAAAACGATGTTTGAGTGCGCCGGCGATGTGCAGCGCGACCAGGCCGAGCAGCGTATAAGCAGCGATCTTGTGGATCAGCTGGAACCAGGCAAACGCCGCGTCATTCTTTGGCAGCAGCTCGGGCAGATTGCCGACGAAGAACGGTACGCCGTCGCTCTGGGTGAAGCTGCTGGACATGCAATAGCCCATCAGCGGCACCAGAATCAGCAACACCATGATGGCGCGATGGACGAAGTGCGACAGCTTGGCTTCCCAGGGGGCAAGCCCGACGGGTATCTCCGGAAGGCTGCCCCGACGGCGCCACCGGATGACTAGGTGGATCACGCCGAGCAGAAGGACGAGAATGCCGAATTGCTTGTGATTGGGATAGAAAATTGCGAATTTCGCGGGCACCTCGTCCGCCAGGCGAGTCATCGTCCAACCTGCCCAGATCAGCCCAAAGATCAGCGCCGCCCGGACCCAATGGAGGATGCGCATCAACAGCGGATATTTATCCGTCGGGGGCATTGCCCGGCCCTCGCCCATGGCCTGCTCCTCAGTCACAGGTAAATGCCACGCGAATAGCCGCCGTCGATGGTGACCGACTGGCCAGTGATCGAGCCCGCGTCAGGATCCGCCAGAAAGCGGACCGCCGCGCCAATGTCCTCAGGCGCGAGGATCCGCCCAACCGGAATATCGGCGAGGAACCGGGCGCGGATGCCGGCTGATGTTTCGCCTTGTCCGGCCGCCATATCCGCAAACAGTGCGTCGAGATGCGGCGTCTGGACGATGCCAGGATGCACCGCATTGACCGTAATGCCGAAGCCGCCAAGTTCGTCGGACAGCACTTTGGTCAGATGCGATACGGCAACGTTACGCAACCCGCTGAGCGTATCGCTCGACCGGCCGGTGAGCCCGCCGATATTGACGATGCGTCCGAAGGTCGCGGCCTTCATCGACGGGACGACTGCCTGAACATAGCGGAGATACCCGCCAACCTTGGTGTCGACGTCGCGCATGAGTGCGTCGATATCGACAGCCTCGATCGCCCCGCCGATCGGAGTCGAGCTGGCCGCTGCATTGACGAGAATATCGATCCGCCCGAAACGGCCCAACACCTCCTCCGCCAAAGCCCGAACCGAACCGGCATCGGTTGCGTCGGACGCGATCGCGACGGGTTCTGCTCCGGCTGGCGCGCTCATGCGCCCGGCAACCTGCTGCAAGGCAGCGATCCGGCGCGCGGTCAGGACGATGCGATGCCCCGTTGCCGCGAGCGCGCCGGCAAGCGCGGGCGCGAGTCCGCCGCTCCCGCCGGTCACGATCGCGACGGGGGCCGTGGCGGTCACGGCAATTCGGCCTGAATCAGCAGCGGGCCGTCCGATGCCAGCCCGCGCGCCAATGCGGCCGCCAGCTCCGCATTGGTAGTGGCAAGGACGGCGTCCACGCCATAGCCTTGGGCAAGCGAGGTCCAGGAAGTGCGCGGGTTGTCGAGCCTCGTCAGTCCGGCGATCACTTGGTCGTCGAGGGGCGCGTCGACCCGATCGAGCTCCGTCTGCAAAATGCCGTAGCGATGGTTGGCAGCGAGGATGACCGTCACCGGCAGTTTCTCGCGTGCCATCGTCCAGAGCGCCTGCAACGTGTATTGCGCGCTGCCGTCGGACTGGAGCGAGACGACGCGAGCACCCGGCACCGCGAGGGCCGCCCCGACAGCGCAGGGCAAGCCCTGCCCGATCGCGCCGCCGGTGTTGGTCATCACCCGGTGCCGTCGCGCGCGATGCGCATTGCGCAACCACGGACCGCCCAGTGTCGATCCCTCGAGCGAAATGATCGCGCCGTGCGGCAATTGCTCAACCAACGCCTCGACAATGGTGGCAGGCGTCAGCGCGGCGGCTGGATCGATCTCGGCCGCCGGCTCCGAATTGGCGGCAATAGGAACCGGTGCCGCGCCGATCGCGGTCGCGAATGCCGTCAACGCCACGACGCCGTCCTCGTCTGGCGCGGCCAGCCGGATAAGGCGCTCCTCGGGCACCAACTGGCTGGGAAAGTCGTCATAGCCGAAATAGCTGATCGGCGCCTGCGCCCCCGCCAGGATTACGCGCGCCTCGCCCATCTGCGCGATCACGTCGTTTGGGAAATAGGCCTGGCGTTCGATCGGCGGAAGGTCGTCGCCCAGCGGCACGATCGCGGGATAGGGCTCCATCAGCAAGCGGCCGCCCAGCCTGGCGGCGATTGCCGCTCCTGCGCGCTGCCCCGCTTCGACCAATGCGTTGCCGCCCAGCAGGACGAGGAACGGTCCTCCCGAACGCACCGCCGCGACCGCGGCGTCGATCCGCTCGGCGCCAACTTGGGCTGGGCCCGCAGCGGCAATGGACGGCAGGATAGCGGCCTCGCCGGCCTCGGCATCAACGATGTCGGTCGGCACGATCAAGGTCGCCGCGCCGCCGCCATCCGCACCTGTCGCGGCGAAGGCGGCGGCGACATCGGCAACGATTTCGTCGGTGGAGTGCAAACGGATCACTCGCTTCGACACGGGTCGCGCAAGAGACTCGATGTCGGAGGTCAGCGGTGCATCGAAAGGCAAGTGCCAGCTTGCGTGGTCGCCGATCAGATTGATGATCCGCGACCTGGCGCGGCGCGCATTGTGAAGATTGGCGATGCCGTTGGCGAACCCCGGCCCCAGGTGCAACAGGGTCAGCGGCACCTGGCCGGACACGCGGGCATACCCATCGGCCGCGCCGGTGCAGACGCCCTCGAACAAGCCAAGTACCGATCGGATCCCGCTTTGCCGCGCCAGCGCACCGACGAGGGTCAGCTCGGTCGTGCCCGGATTGGCGAAACAGATCGTCGCCCCACCCGCCCGAAGCGCGCGCAGGAGCAGATCAGCGCCCTTCTTTGCCGACGTCTCCAGGCCTGTTGTCATCCGATCACCTCGCAAGAAGCGCTGCCGTTCATGCTTGCGCACCACGCGTCGCGGCTACCCCTGCGAGGAAGCCCTGCACCAAGCCATGATAGAGCGACGGCGCATCGTCATGAACATAATGGCTCGCGGCCCCGACCGTCACATGGCGGAATGCCTGATTGCGCCGTTCCATCTCGAGCACCGTCTGCAAATTGCAGAAGTCGGAGCGCTCCCCCCGGATGATCAGTGCCGGCGTCCGGATCGCGTCGACGACCGGCCAGAGATCGACCACGCGCGCGGGATCGGGATCGATGCGCGTCTGGCTGATTCCGGCAGCGTCATATCGCCAGCCGATCCGGCCATCCGCCGTTTCGCGCAGGCTTTCGGCCAGCCGCTCCTCCAACGCCGCTTCGCTCACGCTGGGTCTGGTCCGGCGCCAATAGGCGCGGGCTTCGCCCCAGTCCGCAAAATCGCTCGGCAGCGCCGCCATTTCCGCCCGAATCCGCTCGGCACCGGCGCCACGGACAGAAGACCCCGGCGCAATATCCTCGATGATCAGGGCATCGACTCGATCGGGATGGCGTGCCGCATAACAATAGGCAGTCGTTCCGCCCATCGAATGACCGAGCAGCGCGAAGCGACGCAGTCCCAATCCGTCAACCAGGGCCGCCAAGTCATCGAGATAGGCGTCGGTGTAATAATTGCGCGCGGGATCCCAATCGCTTTCGCCGCGGCCGCGTTGGTCGATCGCGATCAGGCGCCAATCGCCCTGCATCGCCGCCGCCAACCCGCGCCACGTCCCAGAATAGCCGCGCAGACCATGCAGCAGGACGATCGGCGGAGCGTCCACCGACCCCCATTCGCGTACCCGCAATTGCAGGCCAGCGCTTTGGCAAAAGGCTTCGCGTTCGGCGGCGACTTTCGTGATCGCGCCGGGTGGGCGTTCGGCGAGTTCCATGCCGGCCATATCAATGCAGCCCGTCGCCCACCGCATCGGCAGCCTTCAGACCGCCGAGCCGGGCGTGAAGTCGCCCGCGGGTGGCGACCGCCATGGCGACGACGATTTCGTCCGGCCCCGGCGCATCGGAGAACATCGCCGACATCGTGTCGTAATGCGAGCGCACGTAAAGGGCATCCTTGTGACCGAAGGGGATGTCGATCACCGTGCCGGGTCCGCCCCGCTTGCCGGTCGAGGGAACCCAGCTTTCAGCCCCGCCCACCGCTTCGCGTATCGGATTGGCAAAGTCGGTGGTGAGCAGCGCATTGCCATGTTCATATTCGCCGTTCACGCCGACGATACAGGCCTTGCCATAGCTTTCGGCCTTCCGTCCGCCGAGCGCGACCTGGATTCGGCGGCCGAATTCCTCACCGAGGAAGCGCGACGCCGCGATCACGTCGTCGAAGCGCTCGACATAGCTGCCCGCATGCGGATTTGCGACGGCCGCTGCGATTACGATCTTGTGCAGCGGTTCGCCGTCGGCGAGCGGGCCGCTCTCGAGCGCCAGCGTGCTCTCCTCGAAGCTGAACCATTTACGGATATGAAGTCCATGAAAATTAGTCGGGCGCTGCGTCATCGTTTTGTTCCGTTATGAAGTGAATACCGGTCCCGGGTGCGGCGGGCGGGAAGAGTCTGCGGCATCAACAGGGTCGGGCCGGCGCAAAATTGAACGGTTCGGCCATTCCGCCATTGGCTCTCAGCTCCGCGATGGCCTTGCCGCCGGCGGATTCGACCTGCTGGCACAGAATCTCCAGCATGTGGCCGTCCGGATCATAGAAATAGATCCCGATCGAAACGCCGTGATTCAGGACTTCGGCGATCTTGACGCCCTTTTCCTCGAAAAAGGCATAATCGCGGCGCAAATCCTCGATGGTGGCGCTCGCGAGCTCCAGGCCGATATGCTCGAATTCGCGGCCCTTTTCCGCCGTCCCGTCGGACTGGAACAACGCGATGTCATGATCATGCGTCCCGAAGGAGAGGAACACGCCCCCTTTATAGGGTCCGTCATTGACGCGAGCGCTGACCTGCATGCCCAATATGTCGCAATACCATTCGGCCGACGCAGCCGGATCCTTCACGAACAAGACGATGTGCGCGATACGTGCAATCTTAATTGGTGACATGAGGAAGCTCCATGTCCTGTGGGATCCCCGGGATCCAGGCGAGAGCGGTGATCTCGCTGAATTCCCGCCATTCCTTCTGCCAGGTTCGGCCGCCATCCTCGCTGATATAGAGGTTGCCGAACTTGGTTCCGGTCATCAAGAAATCTGGATTGCTGGGGTTGCCGCCAAAAGCCCAGATGCAGGAATTGGCCGGATTCGATAGCGACGTCTGCTGCCAGGTCACTCCGGCATCGTCGGAATGGAGAATCGCGGCGACGGTTCCAGGCGTCCCGTCACCGACCCCCACCGTCACCTCGCTGTCGCTGCCTGGCTTGCGCATCAGGCAACGCGCATAGCGCAGACCGAAGCCATCCTTGGCGCCCATATAGCTCCAGGTCCTGCCGTCGTCCGTCGACCGGTAAAGCGAAATCACCGTCAGCACGAGGAGCACCCGTTGTTCGCCGCCCAGAATGACAATATCATGGACGTCGCTATTGCCGGCCCGAGATTCCCAGCATTCGGTGTCGAGGCGCTCCCAATGGTCGCCGCCATCCCGCGAGCGGAACAGGCCCCCTTCTTCGACGCCAACCAAGACATAGTCCGGATCTTCGGGATCAACCGCAAGCGCCAGCATTCGCGGACGGCTCACGCCCGCGCACCGCTCGGGCATGACGAGATCCGTGGGCGCCCAGGTCTTCCCGCCATCGCGCGAGCGAAACAAGATCGCCCGGCTTGGCGACCCGGTACCGGCATACATGATATCGGGGTTGCTTTCGCTCACCGCGAGCTTCCAGACGGCATAGTCGTTGAGCGCACAGTCGACCCTGTGCCAGCGGGCGCCGCGATTCTCGCTGCGGAAGAGACCTCGCTCGGCACCGGCGAAGAGCGCGCCTTCAACGCGCGGATCGACCAGGAGACAGCGGACGCAATCGTCGTATTCCAGATCCTGTCCGATATTGAGCCGATGCCAGCTCTTGCCGGCATCATGGCTGCGCATCACGGCCTGGCCGTCTGTCGCAACGATCATCGTCTTCGTCATTGCTTTTCCCAATCCATTATCATCTCGGCGATGCGCGATCCGCATCAGCTAAGATTGATCCATATACTCTTGGTTTCGCTGTATAATTCCATCGCCTGCCGGCCGTGCTCTCGCCCCCAGCCCGACTGTTTGAAGCCGCCGAACGGCGTCGCATTGTCGACCAGGTTGAAGCAATTCACCCAGACCGTGCCTGCCTTGACGGCCGCGGCGAGGCGATGGCCCTGCCGGATGTCGTTGGTCCACACGCCTGCTGACAGGCCGAAGTCGGAATCATTGGCCTGCGCAATCAGATCGTCGGCGTCGGTCCAGGTCAGCGCGCTCAGGACCGGCCCGAAAATCTCCTCGCGCACGATCCGCATCTGCCGGCCGGCGCCCGCCAATATCGTCGGCTCGAAAAAGAAGCCGCGATCGAACCCTTCGGGCCGCCTTCCGCCGATAACCAGCTCGGCTCCCTCGTCCTTGCCGATATCGACATAGCCGCTCACCCGATCCCATTGTTCCTGCGACACGAGCGGCCCGAACGTAGTCGCGGGGTCGAGGCCATTGCCGATCGTCAGCCGCGATGCATGGTCGGCAATCTTCTGCAACAACCTGTCATGGACCGAGGCATGCGCGTAGAGACGCGAGCCCGCCGTGCAGGTTTGCCCCTGATTGAAGAATATTCCGGCCGCGATCGATGCCGCGGCGGCATCGAGGTCGGCATCGGGCAGAACGATTTGCGGCGACTTGCCCCCCAATTCGAGACTGACCTTTTTGAGATTGCCGGTCGAACCGCGGACGATCGCCTTGCCGACCTCGGTCGAGCCGGTAAAGGCGACCTTGTCGACGCCGGGATGGTCGACCAGTGCCGCTCCCGCCTCGCCGAAGCCGGTGATCACATTGACCACGCCTGGCGGAACTCCCGCCTCGAGCATCAGTTCGGCCAGGCGCAAGGCCGTCAGCGGGGTTTGTTCGGCAGGCTTTAAAATGACGGTGCATCCGGCAGCCAGCGCGGGCGCGATCTTCCATGCCGCCATCGACATGGGATAGTTCCAGGGCACGATTAGGCCGCAGACGCCGACCGGCTCGCGCGTCGTGTAGTTCAGAATGCGCGCGCCGCTGCGCGGCGACACCGGCAGTGTCTCGCCACCGAATTTGGTGGGCCAACCCGCAAAATAGCGGAAGGTCTTGATCGACCCCTCGATCTCCACGGCACGAGTCAGCGTCGCGGGCTTGCCGTTGTCCATACATTCCAGCACCGCCAGTTCGTCGGCATCGCGCTCGATCAGATCGGCGACGCGATAGAGCAACGCCGACCGATCGACCGCGCTCATATTGCGCCACTGCGGGTGCTCCAAAGCGGCGCGCGCGGCGCGTACCGCCGCATCGACATCTGCGGCACCGCCTTCGGCGACCTGACAGATTTCCTCACCGGTCGCAGGATTGAGGGTGGCGAAGGTCTTGCCCGAACGCGCGGGAACGAACTTGCCGTCGATCAGCAACATGCGCGGCGACGCCGCCAGGGCCGACGCCAGCCGTTCAGCCGTGGCAAAGCCGTTTTGTTGACCATCCGACATGCAACCTCCTCAGCCGGCGAGGCCGGCACGTGATCTGCCGACCCCTTACGGCGACTCTTGATACCCCTCCTATCGCTATTTGTTTTGGTGAACAATACCCATGATATGTTATTTTCTGTTGCGTTATAGAGACAATGATAGCATCGAAGCACGCGTCTGCAGCGACAGGATTGGCGGAACCCGACCCATGGCCGGAAATATCGAAGATCTGGCGGAGCAATTGTTCGAAGCTCGCAGGACGGCCCGGCGCCTGCCGGCGCCCGATGGCGCTTCTTCGATCGCCGAGGCCTATGCCGTTCAACGCGCATGCTTCGCGCGCAGGAACATGCCGGTCATGGTCTGGAAGCTCGGGCTGACCGCGGATGCGCCGCGACGGTCGCTGCGCAGCGACGATCCCGTCGTCGGCCGCCTGGCGGCCAGCGATATCTATGTCGATCGCAGCGAGACGCGCACGTTCGGCGACGAGATGTTCGCGGAGGCGGAACTCATCTTCGAACTGGGCGGCGACCTGCCGCCGAGCGGCGCGCCCTATAGCCCCACGGCCGTGGCTGCCGCGGTCAAAGGCATGTATGCCGGTATCGAGCTGGCGGCGACGCGTTTTACGTCGAGCGACCTCAGCCTCGACTATTTGATCTCCGACAATTGCCTGGGCCACGCATTGGTCCTCGGCGATCGCCTGGCGCCGCGCTGGCTGGACGATTTCGCGAACATGGACGTCGAACTTGAGCGGTCCGGCCACCCTGCGGTCACCGGGTCGACCGCCAATGTGATGGGCAATCCGCTGTCGGCGGCGACCTGGCTCGCCAACTGGCTCGCAATGCATGAAGACGGTTTGAAGCGCGAGCAGTTGATTGCCAGCGGGACCTGCACCGGCATCACACAGATTTTCCCGGGCGATGTGATCACGGCCCGCTTCCCGGGCCGGGGGCAGGCGCGGGTCAGCTTGACGGCTGATTGAACAGTGAAGGAGGATTGCAGCATGGATCTAGGACTTACCGGCAAAGTGGCGATCATCACCGGTGGCGGGGTGGGAATCGGTAAAGCAACCGCATGCAAGCTCCTGCTCGCCGGAGCCAAGGTGGTCATCGCTGCGCGGACCCAGGCCACGCTGGACGCGACGGCTCAGGCGTTGCGGGCTGAGACGGGCGGCGAAATCGAGGCGATCGCGGTCGACACGACGCAAATGGCGGCCGTCCAGCAACTGGTCGATCGAACGATCGAACGCTTCGGCGCCATCCACATTCTCGTCAATTGCGCCGCAGCGCCGGGCGGATTGGTCCGCAATGCAATCGAAGAGGCGGACGAGAACAATCTGATGCTCGATCTCAACACCAAGTTGCTGGGCTATTTCCGCATGTGCAAGGCCTGCGTGCCGCACATGCGCAAGGCTGGCTGGGGTCGAATCGTCAATGTCGGCGGCCTTACCGCGCGCTGCACCGAAGCGCTGTCGGGGATGCGCAACACCGCGCTGGTACATTTCACCAAGACGCTGTCCGACGAGGTCGGCCGCGACGGGATCACCGTCAACATCATTCATCCCGGCGTGACGCGAACCGAGCATATCGAACAATGGTTCGCCGAAATGGCCGCTGAGGAAGGCACGAGCATCGCCGCGATCATCGAGCGCGAGGCTGCGGCGCCGGCCGCGCTCAAACGGATGCTGGAGCCGGACGAAGTCGCTGATCCGATCGTTTTTCTCGCCTCGCAGCTTGGTAGCGGCATTACCGGCGAATCGATTGCGGTCGATGGCGGCTTGTCCCGCGCGGTATTCCTCTAGCATTGGAGTTGCACATCGGATGAAAGGCTGAATCGACCAACCTCAATGACCGGATATCGCTTGCGAACATCGGCCCGAACCTGTCCGATCAGTGCCGCACAGTTTCGTGACTCATATCAATGCCGCGTTCGAAGAGCGGGTCTTCGACGTCGCGCAGCAACACCGGGAACTGGACGCTCCGTCACCACCAGGCAGATCAACTTCGGCGACAAACTGGAAGCGCGCAACGGGCTCGGCTGTTTGACTGTTGCTTTGCCGCTCATGCGCGCGCCGTTACCCCGCGCCGGGGCAATTGCCAGTTCCCTTGACAGAGCCGACAACGCCCCTCTTCCGACTGCTCAAAACGAGAGCCCCACGCGCACGCCATATTCGCGAGGCGGGCCGTAGAATTCGTTCAACCCGGCTTGGCCCGATACGTAACGCCGGTTGGTGAGGTTGGTGCCATAGGCCTCGACATACCCCTTGCCACGCCGATAGGTGAGTAGCGCCGAGACCAGATTGTTCGCGCCAATCCGGTCCGACACCGGCGAATAGGCGAGGTAGGTGTAGCGCGCGCCGACGTGCGCATAGTTGACCCGCGGCGTCAGCGTCGCCCCGTCGGGCATCCCAATGCTGTAGCTGATGCCGGCATTGTAGGTCCATGTAGGGGAATAGAGATTGGGGCCGCCGCCGGTGGTGATCGTCGCCGGGCCGTAATCGAAGCAGATCGGCGGCTGCGCAGGAACGCCTGCCGGGCATTGCGGGCCGAGCGTGGCGGACGGGATGGCGCGCGCGTCGACGAAAGTCAGTCCCGCGAGGTGGGAGTAGACATAGGCCACGCTGCCATCGATCGACAGACCACCGAAACGTCCCTGCAAGGAGCCTTCCACGCCCTTGATGGCACCCTTGGCGAGGTTCTTGACGCCGAGGAAGCCGGTACTCGGTTCGACGATCTCGAACTGGAAATCGGAATAGTCATTGTAGAAAGCGTCGATCTGCGTGCGCAGATGCCGACCCAAGAAGCTCCCCTTCCACCCGATTTCGTAGTTCCACACCGTCTCAGGGCGGAATTGCGAGGTTTGCGAACTGAATCCGCCGGGCTTGTAGCCGCGCGCCGCGAAGGCATAGATGAGGTTGTCGCGATCGACCGTCCAATTGATCGCGGCCTTGCCAGTCATGCGTCCATCGCGGTGCGAACCCGACAGATCGCTGACGGCGAGGCCGGGCGCCGGAAAGCCGGGCAGGCCCGCGCCGATCCGCACCTCGCCCGTTCCGCTCGCGTCGTACCGGGAATAGCGTGCTCCGAGCTGAAGCTGGACATCGGGGACAATCTTGTAATTCGCCTGCGCGAACAGGCCAGTGGTGGTGCGCACGTTGTCCGGCGTGATGGCGGTCGGAAAGCCGGCCTGATCCTGATAGATTCGCACCGTGATGTCGTTGCGCTGGAAATAGCCGCCGACGATCCAGTCGAATCGGCCGCCTGTGGGCGAGATGAGATTGATTTCCTCGCTATACTGGCGTTCGCCCGCGAAATAGTTTTGGCTGATCTGCCCGTCCGCGGCAACCGGCGCTTGCGATGCGTCGACGTCGATCAACTGCCGGATGCGTTTGTACTGATAGCCACTGATCGAGCGCAACACGATGCCGCCGGCGAACTCCTTGCGAAGCTCCAGGCTGGTGATGAACGCCATTTCGCGCTGCGCGGTCGGCACGTCGTAGCTCAGCGTGAACTGGTCGCCGACGCGGTACGCGGCATATTCCGTGCCGGGGATCGGCCGATATGCGTAGCCGCCGGTCTGCTGGTCGTTGATCTGAACCTTGAACAATGCGCGGAACGAACCCGGCGTCCACAACACGCCGATGCGCCCGCCTTTCTCGTCCTGCCGGCCGGCCTCATTGTGATAGGGGCCGACATCGGTGTAATAACTGTCGTGCCGGCGATAGAAGCCGGCCGCGCGCACCGCGAGATTGTCGGCAATGGGAATGTTCAGCGCGCCTTCCCCTGCAAAGTTGCCATAATTGCCGCCGCCCAGTTGCCCGTAACCTTCGATCCTGCCCATCGTCGGATTCTTCGAGGTAATGAAAATCGCGCCGCCGGTCGAGTTGCTGCCGACCAGCGTGCCCTGCGGCCCGCGTAACACCTCGACGCTGGCGAGATCGTAGAAGCTGTTGGCCTGCACGATCGGCGGCTGGAACAACCCGTCAACATAGGTGGCGACGCCAGCCGTCACATTGGGCGAGTTGCTTGCCAGGCCGATGCCGCGAATGTTTACCGCCTGCGTGACGCCGGCTGCTGTCACCGACAGCGAGGGCGCGGCCGCCTGCAAGTCGGCGAGCCGCGTCACCGCCTTGTCTGCCAGCGCCGCGCTGTCGAGCGCGGTGGCGGAGATCGGAACCTTCTGGAGATTTTCGGTGCGCCGTTCGGCGGTGACGACAATATCCGGCAGGCCAGCGCTATCCGAAGCGGGCGGCGGCGCTGGCGCCTCCTGCGCCCGCGCTGCCCCGGCATAGAGGCTCATGCCTACCGCCGTCGCGGCAAGAAAACGCGCACGATTAATCATCCTCTCCCTCCCTCATTTTTATCGATGTGACTGTTCAGCGCGGGTTCCAGGCGGCCGCAGCCTGCATGAAGGCCAGCGTCTCCTCGTGCGCGACCTCGTTGGCTGGCGGGAAATAGCTCAGCTTCACCACGACGGTGCGACTACGCGGATCGACGAAGATATATTGGCCCTGCAACCCGAGCGCGGTGAACGCGCCCGCCGTGCCGATCGTCCACCATTGCAAGCCGTAGCCCATTTGCGGCTGAGCCGGGTCGACCGGCCGGGTCGCATCCGCCACCCACTCCCGCGACAGGATCCGATGCCCGTTGGCCACGCCGCCGTTGAGCATCATCAGCCCGAAGCGGGCGTAGTCCCGCGCGGTCGCGTTGAAACCGGCACCGTTGAACTCGCGCCCGACGCCCGGCGGTCCGTCCATGATAAAGTAGCCGTCGGCCTGGGCGCCGAGCGGTTCCCACAGATGCTTGGTCATGTAGCCGGCGATGCTGTCCCCGCCGCTCACCCGTTCGACCAGCCAACCGAGCACCGCCGTATCAAGCGTCTTGTACTGGAACACAGTGCCCGGCGAATGGACACGCTTGATCGTGCGCGCGGCATCGGCAAAACGGGCGACGTTCTTGACGAGAGCGTTGATATGGTTGGTCGCGGCGATGCCGGGATGCGCGAAGTCGTAGCGCTCCTCATAATCGACGCCCGACCGCATCTGCAGGATCTGCCGGATCGTCACGCCCTCGTACCCGCCGCCCTTCAGCTCGGGAAGATACGTGTCGATCGTGTCGTCGAGCGATTTGATCCGTCTCTCCGCCAGCGCGATACCGACGAGCGTCGACGTGAACGACTTGGCCATCGACCAACTCATGAAATGCGTATGGTCATCACTGCCATTGCGATAGGTTTCGGAGACGATCTTGCCGTCCTTCAGCACGATCAGCGCATTGGTGTAGGTGCGTTCGAGGAATTGTTCGGGCGTGTAACGCTGGCCTTGGAAAGCGTAGGTGAAGTCAAGCGCGTGATCGGCGTGGGGAATCTGCCACACCGGTCCGGCGCGCGGCACGCTGCGGGTTGTGAACAGCGCGTCCATGCTGCGGAAGGTGAGCGCGTTGACGTCGCCGTCGAGCATGTGCCAGCGCAGGATCTGCGTCGCGATCGGCACATCGGAATGCGCACCGCCGGACAACTGGGGTGGCAGAACCTGCTGCGTCAGGCCGGCCGTCGATGCCGTCAGGCAAAGCGTCAGCGCTATTGTGCGACGGCAGAAGGCGAGCGGAATGCTCTTCATGTTTCAGGCTCTCCTCGCGTGACGGGCCGATCCGGCCTCGCTCAACGAGCAAGAGCTATGCGGCTACGTGCCGCCCACAAACTCCCATATGGGATATGCCGGCGACATGCCCCGGCAGGTTATTAATGAAGCCCCGCCCCAGCGTGCCCCATCACCGAGCCGCAGATCTGAAGGACGAGATCGGTTTGGCGGTGGGCGTTCATCTTGGACATCACCTGCTTCAACTGGATTCGCGCGGTGCCGACGCTGATGCCGCGGTGTCGCGCATGGTCGTTGATCGTGCTGCCCTGGCACAGCGCCGCCGCCAGCAAAGCCTCTGACGGCGAGAGGCCGAACAGCGTGGCTATCTCGTCGGCCGAAAAGGCACGCGGCTGCCGTCCTTGCGAGAAGAAGATCGCGATGCGGGTATCATCCTCCGTGCCACCGCTCGCATCGTCCCGCCGCCGGCGCAGCGGAACGGCAAGGAGCTGAACCGCGTCGACCTGCGTCTCGCCGAGCGCCAGCATCTGCCGCGCACCGACCGCGTCGCGAGCCGCCGCCTCGACGAGAGCCTCGACCTTGCGGTCGTCCGCCGAGCGCACGGCCTTGAGCATCCCCCCATCGATCGCGAGGGAAGAGGAGCGCCGCACGATCGCCTCGGCGGCGCTGTTGAGCCAGTGCAGCCGGCGGTCGGCATCGCACAAGGCGATGCCGACGTGCAGGCTTTGCAGACCCTCGCGTAGCATTTCTAAATCGGCCGTCACCTCTTCGCGGGCGCGGGAGTGCCGCAGCATCTGGTCGAAATGCGGTGCGAGATCGCGAAGATATTGCTCTTCGCCCAGTGTGAAGGGTCGGCGGTCGTTCTCGGCGCGGTGCAGGATCAGCAAAAACGACGTTCGCGTCGTCATCGGCAGGTTGATACTGATCGACTGGCCCAACCCAATTGAGGCGAGGCGATGTTCGAGATCGGCCAATTGCGGGCAATCGCGCGGGAACACATCGCAATCTCGGACAATCAGCCGGCTACCGATCGGCGCCGAGATGCGACGGTCAAGACGGGGATTTTCGTCATTGTTGACGATCGCGTCATGCAATGCGGCATGCGCAAGCGAGAAGCTGTCACGCGCAGTCCAGCACTGGCGGAGATAGTGGCCGTCTTCGCGGAAGACCTGGGCCGCGGCACTGCGCGCGCCCAGATCACGGCAGATGCGATCCAGCATCGGGCTCCACCGTTGTGCCTGATCGACGCAGGCGTAGAGGTCGAGCAGTACCGCATTCGGAATGGCTGTCATGATCCCCTCGGCTTTCTTTTATGTCGAGGATCGCCTCCGGTGGAGGAATGTCAAGCTGGGCCGGGCACAGTCATCTGTCTGACCGGTTTTCGCGACATCGGTATCCGCTGCCCCAAATGGTGTCCGCTGATTGGTATGGGACAGGAAAATCGCAGCTTGCGAGTGATTGCCGCTGACGCTCAAGCCATTTTCTAGAAAGGGCGGCGCATGTCCCATCTCGATCCAACGACTTGGCAAACGGTCTCGGACAAAGGGACGCGTGCATCAAGCCTTTGCCGTTCGCGCTAAACTCAAGGCGCAAATGCAACTGCAATGCTGGCGCTCTATCGACGTTTTTTGGCGCGAGCCGGACGGAGCTTACCGCCGCATCGTCCGTTGCCCCCGATACCCATCTATTGGGTGCGTTTCACCGTGACGGCGACGATCAGCAGGCTCGCGGCCAGGATAAGGCTGCTCGACCAGATCGCGATGGCGAAGCTTCCGGATCCGAGGGTCGCTGCAGCCGCAGCGGGACCGAAACCGACGCCGAATGTCTGGATCGACCCCATCGCGCACACGACGCGCCCTTTCTCGTCGGCTTCGGCGCAGATGCCGGACAGCAGCGGTTGTGCGAAGTTCCAGCCGAACAGCAGCAGGACGACCGCCAGCACGAAAATCGAGCCCCGGACCTCGCCCAATAGAAACTGGAAACTGGCGACCGACACCACCCCGCTGGCAAGCAGCGGCCAAACGCGCCCCCAACGGGATGGCAATATGCCGGCAAGCCCGGCCCCGACGACGCCCGACAAGGTTCCGAGCGACAAGCCCGTGGCAATGACGCGCGCGCTGAGGCCGCTGTTTATGCCGATCCGTTCCGAATAGCCCCAGATCGCGCCGGTCGCGAAGAAATAGAGAAACACGGCAGCCAGCGCGCCAAGCGCGAGCTTACGATTCACCCTACCGCCCGCCGTCAGCAAATCCTCCTCGTCCGCCGCACCATTGGGGAAACGCAAGAGACCGAGCCCCGCCAGAGCGGCGAGCAGGGCATTGGCGACAAACAGCATCTGCGGCGAGTAATGCTCCTGCAGTTGGGGGAGAAAATAGAGCAGAACGGTGCTGAACAACGCCCCGGCCACCAGATAGGCCGAAAAAGCACGATCCGGATTCCGCGCCCGGCCGAGGGCGGCAAAGGCAAAGCCGATCGCGATGCCTTCCCCTGCCCCGGCAATCGCGCGCGCTGCCGCGATCGCCCAATATTGCGCCGTTAGCGCGGTCGCGAGGTTGCCAAGCACGATCAGCGTCAATCCGACCGCGACCGCAACGCGCCAGTCGATGCGCGTCAGCAGGAACGCGCTCAATCCCATCGTCACCGCCATGGAATTGATGTCCCAGGCAGCGATATAGCCAAGGTGCTGGTCGTCGAGTCCGGTCTGCGCCGCGACCAACGCCAGAAAGCCTGGCGTGATGAAGATGACCATCGCCCCGACAATGCCGACGACGATCGCGCTGAACAATCCTCCTCTATCGAGGCGGGTCCCAGGCGGCGCCAGATGGCCGAGACCCTCGACCGGCGATGATAACTCCATGGCCGCCTCCTCGACCTGATCAGCCTATCACGTCGCTGACGGCAAGCGCGAATTTATCGACAAGCTCGTCCACTTCGCCCCTTGTGATGACAAGCGGCGGCGCAAAGACGAGCGTGTCGCCGAGCGCGCGCGTGATCAATCCGCGTCGCGCGGCCGCCTTCAATATCTTGCGGCCGGTACGATCGGCCATCGGCAGCGCCTCCTTGGTGCCGCGATCCTTGACCAGCTCGATCCCGATCATCAGGCCCTGACCACGAATATCTCCGACCTGGGGATGCTGGCCCAGCCGGTCGCGCAGCGACGCGAGCATATAAGGCCCGACATCCGCAACATGATCGACCAGTTTCAACTCGTCGATCAGCTTGAGGCTGGCCAGCGCGGCGGCCGCACCGACCGGGTGCGCGGAATAGGTATAGCCATGGCCGAACAACCCGGCCTTGGCAGCTCCTCCTTCGATCACATCCCAGACCTTGGGCGAAATGAAGCATGCCGACATCGGAAAATAGCCGCTCGTCACGCCCTTTGCCGAGGTGATCAGATCGGGTTCGAAGCCATAGGTCTGGCTGCCCCAATAGGTGCCGAGGCGGCCGTAGCCCGACACGACTTCATCTGCGACGAGAAGAATGTCGTGCTTGCGCAGGATCGGCATGATCTCGTCGAAATAACCTTCGGGCGGGGGGATGAGACCACCCGCGCCCATCACCGCCTCGGCGAAGAAGGCCGCAATGGTGTCGCCGCCCTCGCGCTCGATCAGCGCCTCGAGCTCGCGCGCCAGCTGACGCGAAAAGTCGCGCTCGCTCATGCCCGCAGGCGCGTTGCGGTAATAATAAGGAGCACTGACGTGCAGGATGGGACCCTTGGGCAGGTCGAACAGGGTATGCATCCCCGGCAGACCGGTAAGGCTGGCGGTCGCGACGCCCGATCCGTGATAGGCGTTCCAGCGCGCGATGACCTTTTTCTTCGCTGGCTTGCCGCGCAGGTTGTTATAGTACCAGATCAGCTTCAATTGCGTCTCGTTGGCATCGCTGCCCGACGTGCCGAAGAAGATCCGGGCCATCGGAACGGGCGCGCGGACAAGCAGGGCTTCGGCGCATTCGGCGACCACGTCGGAGCTCATGCCGTTGAAGGTGTGGAAGAAGGATAGCTTCTTGCTCTGCTCGGTGATCGCGTCGACGACCTCCTGCCGGCCATAGCCAAGATTGACACACCAGAGCCCGGCCATGCCATCGAGATATTCGTTCCCGTCCACATCGCGAACCCGGACGCCGCTGCCCGATGCCATCACTGTCGGCCCTTCGGCCATCAGATCGGTGATCGCTGTGAACGGATGAAATTGCGTACGCTGATCAAGGCGAGCAATGGGCGACAAGTCGGCGGCCATGGGGATCTCCAGTGAGGTTACGAGCATCAGCGAGCAAAACCGCCCCCCAATGCTCGCTCGTGACGATCTGATCTGGCGCCATTAATAAGTTTGCAAAAACGAAACAGTCAAGCCTATAATCGGATTTATTTTGCAATATGTAAACAAATGCCCCGTCCGCGATGTTCGATCCGCCGGTCCATGCCGGCATGACAGGTTTCCCGGGGCGGCTTGTCGTTCCTTGTTGACTTGGCATTCGTGAATGAGAAGGTGAACCGATGGAGGACAAATCCGATACCAGCAACGTCACCGCGATGATCTCGTTCGCAGCGGTGGTCAGCGCCGGCGGCTTCTCCGCCGCAGCGGACGCGCTTGGCTATTCGAAGGCGGCGATCAGCCGGCAGATCTCGAGACTCGAAGCAAGCCTTGGCGTCAAGCTGCTCGACCGCACCACGCGCGCGGTCACGCTGACGCCCGCCGGTCGCGAGATGTATGTGCGTTGCGCAAGGATCGTCGACGAGGTCAACGAGGCGAACCAAGTAATCTCGGGAATGGTGGCGCGACCGCGGGGGGAATTGAAGGTCAACGCGCCGGTCGTCTCGTCGCTGTTCGACTTGACCCGGATCATTCCCGGTTTCCTGACCGCCTGCCCCGAGGTGCGCCTGTACCTCAATCTGTCCGATAGTCGCGCCGATCTCCTGAAGGGGCGGTTCGACGTCGCTTTCTGGATGGGCGACGGCTATGATTCCGGCCTGGACGCAGTCAGGTTGCGTTCCTATGCAATGGTTCTCGTGGCCGCCAAATCCTATCTAGGGCGCCATGGCTACCCTGCGCTCCCCAACGAGTTGAAGGATCATACCTGCATCGTCGAGACGCATATTTCGCGGGTCGGCGAATGGCAGCTTTCCGAAGGGGTGAAGGTATCGGTCAATCGCGGACCGTTGACGACCAATTCGGTCCGGATGGCCCGCGAGGCGGCGCTGGAGGGGTTGGGCATCAGCTATCTTCCGCTTTTCCTCGTGGAAGAGGACATTGCCAACGGCCTGCTGGAGGCGCTGCTGCCTGACGTGGTGACCCAGCAGATTGCTTTCCACCTGATCTTTCCCAAGGGCAATTACACCCTGGCCAAGGTGCGGGCGTTCGTCGATTATGTCCGCTCGGAAATGCGCGATGAAAACGAGCCGATGGTCGCGCGGGGTATCGGATTGGCAGCCGTCTAAACCGGACCGCCATTGCGCGATGTCCCGCCTCTCCCTGACACGCATTTCGAAACGGCCGCGCGTTACCGGGCAGGACGCAGTTGGCCAGGCACCGGGGAGTCCGTTCCAACCGGTCACCGCCGGCGGCGCTCTCAGGACACCGGACGCTTCAGGAATCTTTCGAACGCTCCCCGTCATCCGCACACAGCATCGCACCGTATATGCTGGACTCGGAACCCGGGATGGTAATCGCATCGAGATGCTTGCGGTAGAAGGCCTCCGGCCCGACGCCACCGATGACGGCGTAGGCATATTCGGCCTCACGCATCCCGCGCAGGGTGGCGAAGAGCAGCGCCTCGCCAATTCCTTGGCCACGAGCGTTCTTCACCACTCCCGTGGGACCGAAGAAGCCGCGCATCGAGCAGTCGGCGCATGCGAAACCCAGCAATTCCTTCTGCCGCACGGCGATCCAGATCATCACCGGGGATCGAGTAAAGGCCCGTGTGGCTTCGCTTACCCACGGTCGTTCGAAGTTCCTTTCGATCCAGGGGAGTACGACATGCGCCTCGGCTGCCATGGCCCTGCGAACGATGATGCCCCCGGACGCAACCCCTTCTTTGATGTGCACATCGGGAAGATCATAGAGGCGGACGAGCAGATCGCTCATGAAGAGACTTCCTTGACTAAATTGGCGAGAATGGCGGCGACCATGCCAGGCCTGCGCGGCAAAATATCCTGACACCGAGGCCAGTGATCCTTGTGCCGCGCCGATGGCGGACATTTGCCCGATGAAACCCTAGAAGCTGTATTTCATGCCGAACCGGAGCGTTCGTGGTTCCACGACGCGGCTCAAACGACCTTGTGCGGGTGCGGACATCACCGACGGAACATAATATTCGTAATAATAGGCGACGTCCTTGTCGTGGCTGTCGAATACGTTGAGCAGTTCGCCGTAGATCTGCACGCGTCCCGGCTTCCATGCGCCGCGCAGGTTCACGACCGTGCTGCCTTTGTCGCGCTGACTGTTGTCCTCGGTCAGCGGATATGGTCCGAGATGCCGCAATCTAAGACTGCCCTCGAAGCGCGGGAAAACCGCCGAAACCCCGATCTGGCCGGCATTTTCGAAGGCATTGGGAATATAGTCGCCATTATCATAGCGCGCGTGGCTGGCGGTATAGTTCGCGTCGATCGCAATCCAGCGCAACGGTCGCCAGAAACCGACGATCTCATAGCCGTGGCGGCGTGATGCGCCGGTCGGCTCGACGGAGTTGGAATCGCCGACAAAACGTAGTTCGCTGTCGACGTCCAGCCACCAATAGGTCGCCGTCAGGGTGAAGTGCGGAAGCTGGAACCGGCCGCCCAGCTCCTTTCCGGTGCCGCGGGCGAGCACCGGTACTGGCGTCACCGTTACGGCGCCGCGGACGTCGTTGGAATGGAAGCCACGCCCCCAATTTCCATAGAGCTCCAAAAACGGCGTCACTTCATAAGCGATCGCCGCCTTGGGAGATATGATTGCGTCGTCACCACTGCCCTGCCCCAACGCGGCAGCGGCGGCGTCCCTGGCGCGGACATTATAATAATAATAGTCGCCGCGGAGCCCGGCAGTCAGACGAACTCCCTTGACCGGCTTCCACACCGCCTCGGCGTAGCCGGCGGTCGAGGCTTCCTGGACACGATAGGCGCCGAAACTGGAAACGATCGATCGATCGATCGTGTGGTCGACCCCGACATTGCCGATATCGTCATAGCGGTTCTCGGTACCCAGCACGACGCTCAATGCGGAGCCGAGCTGCCACGACTCCTCGCCCTTCAGACCGAAGATCCAGCGCCTGTCGAACTGGAATATTTGTGCGCTTTGACCATAATTCGCAGCTGCCGGGTCGGTGTTCGCATAAGTAGGGTTCGAGAACATCGACCAGTTGTAAAATTGCGCATAGGCGTTGACGCGGAAACTCTGGCCGGACAGCAGCACATTGCCCACGAAGCGGGTGGTTTCGCCGCGCGCGCTCGGGTCCGGCGAGCAATAACGATCCGGACAGGCGGCGGTGCCGATGATGCTCTCCGGGATCTGCTCGGTAGGACGCCACGTCCCTCTATAGCCCTGAAAGCTGACTTCGAGTTTGCCGAGACCGGTTGGCACGGCATATTTTGCGAAGCCCGAGGCATGGCGCAAGTGTTCGGGCAACTGCCAGGGGCCGTCATAGGTCTTGGCCTGCCCCACCAGCGTCAATTCGCCCGCGCCGAGCTTCATCGAACCGCCGGCGGCGATTCGCCGCCAGCCATAGGAACCGATCTCGGCCGAAATCCAGGGTCTATCGATGCGGTCGATCGTTCGCATATAAGCCGCGCCGGCCAACGCGAAGTCGCCGCCATCGGCGCGGTACGGGCCTTTGCGATAATCCTCGCGCGCGACGATTTCGGGGATCAGGCCGTTCAAATCCAGATAGCCCTGACCGTGGCCCTGCGTGCGCAGATTCATCTGCACATCATCGATGTAAGTGGTGAAGTCGCTGCCGTGGTCGAGGTTGAATCCGCGCAGGAAATACTGGTTTGCCTTGCCGCTGCCCGAATGCTGGGCGGCAATCATGCCGGGCACCGCCTCGAGCAGTTCCGCGACCCGCAGCAGCGGCCTGACCAACAGGTCCGACCCCGCCACCGTGCCTTCGCTCGCTGCCTGTGCGGTGCCGATTTTGCCCTCGCCACGGCCGAATATGACGATGTCCTCCGACGTCGAGGAAGCCTTTTTCGACTTCGCGGGAGCCCCTTCCGGCTTTGGGGGAGCGACCTCCTGCGCCGCCGCGGCTTGCGGCACGACAGCCAGCGAGAAGGGAGCGACGGCAACGATCTGTTTGAGCAACGACATTGAGGTTCGCCTGTGCTTGAGGATGCGCACGCGGCGCACGCGTCGACTGGAGAGCGGACTATCGAGAGTGTCGACGACCGAGAGCGTCGACGACGAGATGCGCCGGTCGATCGACATCCTTTCGGGGGGGGGCACCAGTGTTCAAGCAGGGAACGGTTCGTGATTCGTAGCGTAACGTCGCGTGCCACCGGTGCGATGTCACGAGCACCGTCTGAGTTGGGCACCACCACACCCGGCCGTCTCGACGCCGCAAATCCGGCTGAGTGGTACCGCAATCTGCACGGCCCGGCCCACCCTGCCATGGCCGCCCTGTAACGGTTTCAGAACTGTAAACGCCTTCGTGGGACCTCGGGGGGAGTTAAAATGCCGCCATCGCTCCGATCTCGAAACGGGGTGACTGACCCGCCCGGAGACGTGCTGCGAGAATCGCGAGCGACGACACGTGGACCGGTCGAGAGGATGTCAGTGCTGTCTCATGATCGCTCGAGGACCAAAGCGACCAGTACCAAAGGAGTTTGAATGATGACGATGAGCAAGACGTTGGCGTTAGCGATATCGATCGGCCTGGCCGGTGCGATGTCGCCCGCCGCGGCTCACCACTCGTTTGCGATGTTCGATCAGACCAAATTGCTGAGCGCCAAAGGCACGGTCAGCGAGTTCCACTGGACCAATCCGCATTCGTTCGTGGTCGTCGATGTGAAGGACGCGCGTGGCTCGACGAGATACACGCTTGAATGCAGCAGCACCAACATGATGAGCCGGGCGGGGTGGAAGGTGAGCACGATGAAACCCGGCGACGCGGTGGGCATCACTTATTACCCGCTGCGCTCTGGCCAGCCGGGCGGTATGCTGAAAACGATCACGCTGCCCGGGGGCAAGACGCTCAGCGCCTGGTAGTGAGCGACTCGGCGCGCCTGCGACGAGCGAGGCTCGCAGCAATAGTTCGCCCGGCACGGCGATGCCGTGAACCGCTCTGACAGGCATGGCGATCTCGAACGGAGGAGGGACGGTTGTCGCGCGACGCTGCATCCGTCCCCGTGACCGCCGCACTGACCGCGTCGTAACGATCGTGATCGGGCTTCGGCCGCAATCGGCGATAATAACAGACAAAGGAGACGAAGGATGAAATCGGCCCGAATTGTGCTTCTCGCGCTCGCCGTTCTGGGGGTGCCCTTGTCCGCTGCGTCGACGGGGCAGGCAGTCGCACAAACCAAGGAACCCGATATCACGGGCGTCTGGGAAATCTATCCTGACCCCTTCGCCGGGGACGAGAACACATTCAAGGAACTGCCGGTCCCCAATGGCGGGCCAAAATTGCGCGAGCCCTATGCCAGCCAATGGAAGGCCACGCGCGACGCCCGTGACGCGAAACTGAAAGCGGGGACGCCGCTGGTCGATCCGAGCACTTTGTGCCTGCCCGAAGGCATGCCGATGATCATGGGCGCGATCTTTCCGCTTCAGATTCTCCAGACACCTGGTCAGGTAACAGTGCTCGCGGAATTCCTGACACAGACGCGTCGCATCCTGCTGAACAAGAAAATGCCCGCGCCCGAAGACCTTTCGCCATCCTATTCCGGCTATTCGGTCGGGCATTGGGAAGGCAAGACGCTCGTCGTGACGACGCGCGGCGTGCGCGAAAACGTCCAGTTCTTCGAAATCCCGCACAGCGCAGACATGACGATCACCGAGCGCATCACACCGACCGCGCCCGGCATGCTCGAGGATCGTATCGTCATCGAGGATCCCAAAGTTCTCGCCGAACCTTATACCTTCACCTACGGCTATAAGCGCAACGACGACTATCAGATCATGGAATATATCTGCGACCGGGAAGATCCGCTGTTCAAGGTCAACCAGGATGGCACCGTGTCGATGAAGGTCGAAGGCCAACCGAAACCGAAATAGCGGTCCCCGACATCGCCCGACGTGCTCCTTGCCGGTCGGCCAGGTTTGCCCTCCGCCGCGTCGGGCGAAGGGCCGCCGGTTCGCGTGCCGCGTTCCCTGGCACCGCGAACCGGCCGGCCTGGGTTGCTACGGTCCTCAATTGAGCGACGGCCAGCGTTGCTCGAAGGTCCGCGGCCCGAGCGCGAGAGCAGCGCTCATCGTGGCCCCTCCCCTTCGTTCATGGGTTGCGGGCAGTTCCCATCGTTCCCGGCTATCGGAAAAGAGCGACCCCATGCCCAACCGACGCGACGTCCTGATCCATGCTTTGGCCTTTGCCATCGGCGGTATAGGTGGTGCCGCGCGCGGCGCGGCGGCGGGACTGCCGGGCAAACGGACGCCGGGCGTCCGATCGATCGTACCGCGCGCGGCGACGATCCGCCGGTTGGGCGGTATCGGCGACGGATATAAGATGACGCTGGCCGGGGACGGCCGGCAATATGTGGTCGTCAATGACGGCCCCGGCTGGGCCAATCCGCCGACGGCGTTCCACAACAGCCGATTGTGGACCGTGGCCGGGTCTGTCCAGCAGCCGGTGTTTCGCGAGGTCGCGGGCTATCCGGACCTCAACAAGGCGAACCGGCCCGAGACTGCTCCGCAATATTACGGCCATGGCGCACTGGCGGTGCGCGGACGCATCTATCAATTCCTCGGCACGCTCGATCGGGCGACCGATCGACCGCGGCACTGGACAGGCGCCAAGCTCATCTACTCGGACGACGCCGGGCGGACCTGGTGCAATGGTGACGGAACATGTCCGGTCACATGGGAGGATTGGAGCGCGCAGTCGCGCGACCATTTCGCCTTCTTCGGCGAGCCCGACGGCTGCTTCTCGCTGCTCTCCATTGTGCAGATGGGGCGCGACTATGGCGCCAATCGCGATGGCTACATCTACGTCTACGGCCTCAACGGGAATGTCGACGGCAAGATGGACGAACTGGTGATGTTCCGTGCCCCGGTCGACAACCTGCTCGACCGCAAGGGCTATGAGTTCTTCGCGGGACGCAGCGCCGATGGCAGCGCGCGTTGGGCCAGCGATATTGCTGCGCGGGCCGTCGCCCATCATTTCCCGCGAGGATGGGTCAACAGGACGAACCTCTTCCCCGGCGACCTCGTCGTGGAATCTTGGCTTCCCAGCATTGTCTATAATGAACCGTTGGGCCTCTACATGATGACGAGCGCCGGCATCGGCTGCGCGCCTGATGGCACGGAATTCGGCAAGCCAAGCTATTTCGGCTTCTGGGTGTCGCTGGCGCCCTGGGGTCCGTGGCGGCAGGTGTATGAGGACGCCGCCTGGACGCCGGGCGGAAACATGGCGGCCCGGGCCTACGCCCCGCAGATCGCCCCCGGCTGGATCGCCGCGGACGGAAAATCACTATGGCTGGTCTGGGCGGATCTGCAGGGCATCCGGTCGTTCGGGAGAGACGAAGCATTGCTGACCGCAGCCTTGGAAAAGGCTGACGGCGCCGCCAGGCGCGCTGCTGTCGAAGTGGATTTCATCCGGCGCTATATGCCCGGCTTCTCGTTCAACATGCAGCGCGTGGACATCCTGCTGGATTGATCGCGCGCGCCGGCGAACCGCGCCCGCCGACCCGAAGCCGACGATCGCCATTGAGCTGCCGATTTCGCTGGTAAACCGGTCAGCGACACAGGCCCGCCGCTGTCGGCAGATGCTGGATAATGGCCAGCCAGGTGGTCCAGGAAAAAATAGGAGATCAAGCGCGATCAACTAACTATTCGCCCGGGCCAGTCATCGCGAGCAATCCAGATCCAGGATCCTCGTTTTATTATCCTTGGCTCAAGTCTCGCGCGGCGCGCGCCGCTCGCAGCGGCCGCATATAAGACGGGTCCGATTTGTCCCAGGAACCGGCGACGAACAGCGTCGCGTCCAGCGCAGCGGCGCCCGGCCCGGCCTCGACGTTCCATTCGACCATGCAAACGCGCTCCACTATCCCCCAGGCACCGTCGCGCCGGTCGAGGCGGTCGACATAGCGACCGCCCACCAGATCGCAGACGCCGTCACCACGCTTCAGGACGGCGAGGAAGTAGCTTTCGCAATGCGCGCTGTCGCCATCGAGATCGATAACGCGGTTCGTGACGTAATGCTGGTGACAGACCCAGTTCTGCGCGTGGACGCGGTTAGCATAGTCGACGAATTCCTCCACCGAGCCGATGAATGCGCCATGATCGTCGGTCGCATCCGGGTGATAAGCGGATCGAAGGAGCGCCTCGTCATGACGATCGATGCCACGTGTGTAGCGCAGCGACGCCTCCCGTATCGCTTCCTTGTCGACCAGCCTTTTCAGGGCAGTCAGGTCCAGTTCCATTTTGCCCTCCGTGGCACCTGAAGCGCCGCCATCTTCACGGCATTCGGTAACAGAACAGGTTCAGGGTCGTCGTCCGCACGAGCTCATCACGCTGATTGTACAGCAGATTCTCGCCGGACGTGAAATAGCCCTCGCCCAGCCGGGTCTTACGCAACTGGCTGCACGTCGCCAGCCGCTGCTCGGTGCGTAGCGTATCGCCGACCCGAAGCGGGCGGTAGAAGTTATAGACCGCGTTAGTGACCACTGTCTCGGGGCAGTCTGGCGGCGGGAACGGCACCCCGCCCCGGATCAGTTCCTGCCGCAGCGCCGACATCAGCTCCATACCATGCAACCCCTGCACGATGGGCTCGGGCACCACCGCGCCCGGCTTGCGATAGCCAAGTCCGACAACAAGGCCGCTCCCGGCACCGAAGAACAGGCCGATCGGCGGCGAGATCAAGCCGCCGACGTGCGAAGCGATAGCGAAATCCTCGTCCCAGTAGAGCGGGTTCCAGTCCTCGAGTGCCTCGCACCACAAATGCACATCGCTGGCCAGCAGAGGATCGCGCGGCTCGCGATTGCCCTCGCGCACTTGACCCATATAGGCCTCGGCGAAATCGGGCATGTCGTCATTCGGCATTATCCTGTCTTGCGGATCGCGCTCGCGCACGACCACCGGCAGGCTGCCGTCCACCGACGGCAGCCCGACCGTAACCTTTGCCGCCGCGACGCTTGGTCCGGTGCCAGTGGCGATGTTGAGCTCGATCTCGACAAGCGCGCTGCCGTCGGCGAGGCGATACTTGCCGATCACCACGCCGGTCACGAGCAGCATATCGTTGCGCAGGCACTGGCCCGTCATCCGAAATTCGATGCGACGGATCAGGCCAAGCGGCCCGGTCCAATCGGTCACGGCGCGGCAGAACAGCCCGCCGACATGCGGTGTCGCCGCGAAGGCATCCTTGATGCCGACCGCGCGGGCGTAGTCGGGATCATGATGGACATAGTCATAGAGGCCGGTCGCGCGCACGAACGCGACCAGACGCAGCAAGCTGAGTTCGTAATCGACCGGGGGCAGTTGCTGCCCTTCGCTAACGTCTTCCCAAAATAGCGCCGGGTAGGGCGTCGAATTCATGTCAGGCCACCATCGCGCTGAGGTGCAATCGCAGGAAATCGGACGTCACCGCCAACTCCGAGGCCAAGCGTGCTCGACCGATCCGCGCACCCCAATAGCTTTCCGATCCGAATGCCAATTGCCAATGCTTGATCCGCCGCGTGTAGAGTTGCAGGTCGAACTCGGCCGTCACGCCGATCGCGCCGTGGATAGCATGGGCGATGTTGCAGACCATTCCCGCCGCTTCGTTGGCGCGGCATTTCGCGGCCGCGACGCGGACCGGATCGAACGTCGTGCCGACGAAGGCGTTGCGCGCAGCGACCTGTGCGGAAAGCACCTGTTCTGCAAGAACCGCCAATTGCTGCTGGATCGCCTGGAACTTGCCTAGCGAACGCCCGAACTGTCGGCGTTCGCCGGCATAGCGCAGCGACATTTCCAGCACCCGTGCCATCGCCCCTGCCATCAGTCCCGCCGCTACCGCCGCGGCCGCGAGCAGCACGGCCTCCGGATCGAGTGCAAGGACCGCGACCACATCGCCCTCCGCCATTTCGGTCACGCCGCCATTGCCGAAAATGTCGTCGCCGACGCCGGTTGCCGTGACCAGTGTCGCGACGCCTGCCCGGTCAACCAGGGCGTGGCCGGCGAAGCGCCCGCCGGGAATGACGGTGGACGGCGGCGCGAGCACGATCATCGCGCCACCGGGCGCGCCCGCGCCCTGTCCCGCGAGGATCCCGCGCGCGACCATCGTCTCGGCGAACGGCACCGGGACACAGAACTCACCGGCCAGGGAGATCAACGGAAAGGCCTGCGCAAGGCCGATCCCGGCGCCGCCGGACGACTCCGGCACCATCGCATCGGCAAAGCCCGATTCATCGAGCCCGCGCCAGAGTTCGGATCCGGACGCACCGCTTTCGATGGCACGGATCGCCTCCGCCGTAACCAGCCGGACCAGCTGGCGGCGGAAAGCCTCCACCAGGAAATTGTCGTCGTCGTTCATCGCAGGCCGAGCCCCCTCGCGATCATGCCCCGCAGGATTTCGCGCGTCCCTCCCCGCAGGGAAAACACATGGTTCAATTGCATCAGATAGGCGAGTGTCCGCAGCAACTCCGGATCGACGGCCAGGTCAGGCCGCGCCGCCACGGCATCGGCGATCTCGGCCGGAATCTGCTGTTCGATCTCCGTCCCCATGTCCTTGAACAGCGCAGCCTCGATGAGCGGCGATTCTCCGCGCGCGAGCAATGCCGTCATCGCCACCGACATCTCGCGCAGCGGCGCCAACCGCGCGACGATCCGACCAAGCCGCGCGGCCGCCGCGTCATCGGTCGTGTCGCCAAGGAGGCGGGCCCAGAGATCGAGCAGGACCAGGCTCGAATAGATCCGCTCCGGTCCGCTGCGCTCAAATGCCAGCTCGGCGTTGACCTGCTTCCAGCCGTTGCCCTCGACCCCTATCAAGGCATCCTCGGGCAACAGCACGTCGTCGAAGAAGACCTCGTTGAAATCGGAATCGCCAGTGCCGATGGCGATCGGCCGCACGATGATGCCGGGCAGCGACAAATCGACGAGGAATTGCGAAAGGCCGTTCTTCCGGTCCTCGGATGTGCCGGAACTGCGCACCAGCGCGATCATGAAATGCGATTTATGCGCGTAGGTCGTCCAGATCTTCTGGCCGTTGAGCCGCCAGCCGCCGGCGACACGCTCCGCATGCGTGCGCACGCTCGCAAGGTCGGAGCCCGAATTAGGCTCGCTCATGCCGATGCAGAAGAACAGTTCGCCGCTGCAGATACGCGGCAGGATGCTCCGCCGCTGTGCCTCGGTGCCGTAATGGAGCAGAAGCGGGGCACTCTGCCGGTCCCCGATCCAGTGTGCTGCGACCGGGGCGCCGGCAGCGAGCAGTTCCTCGACCAGCACGAAACGCGCAAAGGCATCGAGCCCCGCGCCCCCATATTCGCGCGGTACCGTCAGCCCGATCCAGCCGCGTTCCGCCATCGCTCGGCTGAACCCTGCGTCGAATCCAGCCCAAGTCCGCGCCCGAACGTGCGGTGGGACTGCTTCAAGCTGCGCAGCGATGAACGCCTTGACCTCGCCGCGCAACGCTTCCGCACGCGGTGGAATGGTGGCGGGCGGGAAGTTTTCCAAGGTCAGTGACACCCGCGGTTCTCAGCTTTCCTAAAAGGTGGATTATGTCGGTCGCCGACCATAGCGGACGCACATTGGCCAAGCCTGCATGAGGACTGGTCTGCAATGGAATTGCTGGCCGTAGCGTCGCTTTCATCGCTTGGCGGCCAGCATCGGCGCCAGCCCGGCGACGTCCTGCAGCGCGGGCAGCATATCGTTGAGATGGGTGCAGCCGGCAGTCCCGCGCAGTCGGGCGAACACGAGTTCGCGGAGGTCGACGACGTTCTGCCCAAGCAGCACGTCCGCCGTCGCCGGCGCGGCATGGCACGTCACATAAGGCAGGACGTAGGGTGTTACCGAAATGTCCGTGAAGTCCAGCGTGGACGCATCAATGCGGGCGGCGATGCCATATTCATGGAAGATCACCCGCCGGCCGGGATCGCCCCGTATGGCGCTGCTGTCCTGAAACCACGCATCCACGAGCAGTTCGTCGCCCTCGTGCCACAGATCAGTGCGACGCAGGCGCCATTCATTGGGATCGTAGCACTTTACCAACGAGTGGAATCAAGCGGGATCGTCTGTAGCAAAAGGCAGCGGCCCGATCGGATGATCCGCATTCTGGTCCACCCCCTGCCCATCCTTCGACAGCGCCGGCGAGCCGGGCACGTAGCTGAGGCATACGCCCGCGACCGGACGCTCGGTCCTCGGGGTGACCTTGACGCGCGCGGCGTGACCTTCGATCCCGCCATCCCATGCGTACCAAGCGGCGACCGACATGAACGCCGCGCCCGCGAGATCGTCGAGCAGGCGATGCAGGCGGGATTCGCCTTGCCCCTCCTCCGGCATTCCGGCCGCCATGGCCTTGCGCAACTCGCCGCCGGGATAAAGGCCGGCGAACCGGGCCAACCGGTCCTGCAAGCGACTGCCGCTCAAGGCGGTGAGGAGGCCGTCGGCGCCGATCTCGGCTCGGATCGAATCTTCTCCGATGGCAACCGCGCCGTGATCGGCGGCCGTCGCGAGATCCCGCGCGCGCCCGACGATCGTGTAGGTCCGCTCGTCTTGCGTCGTCCACAAGGTCTGGAGCGAGCTCGTTCGGCGGATAGAGCCCGGCCGGCGTGGCGGCTGACGCGCGGCGGCCGAATTGAGGGCCGCCGCTTGAAGACTAAATTGCGTTGGCACGGTCATCATGTCTCCCGGAGGGCCGCTCGTCCAATGTGCCGGCGATCCGTTAGCGGGAATGGCGCCGGCCCGGCGTCGCCTTTTTTGCGGCGACCGTTGAAAGAATTGCGGCCGATTGGGCGAACTGCTCGGCCAGCCATGCCGAAAAGGCCCTTGCGAGCCGAACGTTACCGTTCTCGTTGACCAGAATGCCGAGCGGCGCGGCGAATTCGCAGACGATCGGGAACGGCTCCACCAACAGCCCGCCAGCGAGATATTCGGCGACCAGGTTGCGCATGCCGATCGCGACGCCGGATCCGTCGATTACCGCTGGATAGACGAGCGCCTGATTGTCTAGCGCAAGGGCCGGCGCCGGGACGTCTTCATCGACGCCTGCCGCGAGGAACCATTCGTTCCAGCCCCTGAAGCTCGGAATCGTGTCGATCAACGGCAGCTTCAACAGATCGGCCGGCGTCGCCACCGGATTTTCCGCGAGGAAGGCAGGACTGCACACCGGGGAGATGCTGATGTTCACGAGCGGCTGGGCGCCTTCGCGCTGTGAAACGGCCGTGAGCGGCAGGATGCTGACGTCGACACTCGCGGAACGCCGCCGGCCGCTGCTGAGCAGTTCGAGACGCACGCCGGGATGCAGCGCGTGAAAACCGCCGAGCCTGGGCAGGAACCATCCGTTGAGCAGCGGGGGAGCGGCGATCCGTAGCAGTGGTCTGGCCGCCTTGGCGCGCGTCATCATCGTCGCGTCCTGCAGCAACTGCACGCCGGGGCGGAGCCGTTCGAGCAGGGCGGTGCCGTCGTCGGTCAACGCCAGGCGGCGGTGGCCGCGATCGAACAGCTGCAGCCCCAGGTCCTGTTCCAGCACTTGAATACGGTGGCTGATCGCCGAGACGGTGACGTTGAGCCGCTCGGACGCGATCCTGAGATTCAGCACTTCCGCCACGCATAGAAAGGTCTCGATGCCGCGCAGCGAGGGAAGACGGGTTGCCATGACGGCCGTTATCCGCCGCGCGCGCAGCCGAGGCAATCGCGCAAGTCCCGCCGCGGCCGCCGGGTCGCCTCGCGAGATGACCACCGCGACCATCGCGCTTGCTTCTGGATGCGAAAACGATCGCGCGCTCGCAAATCGCTTCGTCGCAGACACATGTTCGCGGAAAGGATGCCGCACGGATCGGACGCGATTCGACAAAGCAAGAACTGGAAGAGGATAATGGTCAGCGCCACCAGCGACGGGTTACTTGACCTCAACGGGATGACGGCGCTCGTCACGGGCGCGGGCCAGGGGCTCGGTCGGGCGATCACCTTGCGCCTGGCGGCGGCAGGCGCCGCCGTGATCGTGACGCACAGACGCGCCCCGGGCGCGCTTACGGTCGCCAAGGAGATCGTCGATTCGGGCGGCCGCGCGATCGGCCTCGAGTTGGATGTGACCGAGACCGCAGCGCATGCGCCCATCATCGAAGAAGGCACCGCCTGGGGCGGCAGCGTCGATATCCTCGTCAACTGTGCCGGGGGCATGCATCCGTTCACATCGTTTCTGGACGTCGAGGAAACGACCTTCGATGCCACCGTCGCGCGCAACCTCAAGAGCGCCTATTTTCTTAGCCAGGCCTTCGCCCGAAAGCTGGTCGCGGCGAAGCGCCCGGGCCGGATCGTGAACATCGCCTCGACGGCCGCCGCCAAGCCGGACTTTCAATTGGCCGCCTACAACGCCGCCAAGGCCGGGCTTGTCCAGTTCGGGCGGTCGATCGCGGTCGAACTCGCGCCCCACCGCATCCTCGTCAACACAGTGGCACCGGGACCGGTACGAACGACGAATACCGAATGGATCTATGACAAACCGGCTTGGAAAGACGTCATCAGGGAAAAAGTCCCGCTCGGCACGCCGGCGCAAGCCGATGACGTGGCTGCGGCGGTGCTGTTCCTCTGCGGGGCCGCCTCGCGCCACATGACCGGCAGCACCATCACCGTCGACGGTGGATTCACCTGCAACTGACCGACGAGACGACAACTGCACGAAAAGGAACGCCCGTGCCCAAGATGATCATCCTGATCAAGAAGAAGCCCGGCATGAGCCGGGAGGACTTCATCTACCATTACGAGGCCAGCCACGCCGTCATCGGCAAGCGCCTGCTGGGCCACCTATGGACCAAATATGTGCGCAATTATCCGCTGTCGCTGATGCAATATCAGCCGGAGGACAATTCGATCGACGACAGCTACGATGCCGTCACCGAGATCTGGTTCAAGGACCAAGCAGCCGTCGACGAGATGGCGCAGATCATCAACGATCCGGACAACAATCGCCTGATCCTTGAAGATGAGGAGAAATTTCAGGACCGGCTGAAGACTCGGCTGCTGATGGTGGAAGAGGTCGACAACGGCACCATGCTCGGCTGAGGCCGGCGTCCTGGCGGGCGTCGGCTCGCGGATCCCGGGCGCTGCGCCGCCTAAAGCGAAAAAGCCTCTCGGATGATGCAGCTGTGGACAACCAGGCAGGCAAGTGGGGACAAGTCGCAACTTCTCAGCCTCGCGCGGCGAGAGTAGCCTGCATGCATTCGGGATCAGGATGAAGCCGGAAGGTCCGGAACTCCTGCGATGCTCGGACAGGATCGCGTGAGTTTGGCAGCCCGGCAGGCGAAGCGGCGCAACTTCGACCATCGGGCCCCCCGTTTCGCGCAGGCGGAACGGGGCCAGGTCTTACAGCTCTTCGTGATTCCGCCGCCAGGCCAGCGATTGCGAAGGTTGCGTCGTCGGCAGGGTGGACCGGCATTTTGACGAAACAATATCATAGCGAGAGGCACGGCCATGAATGAAGCCATCGACATCACCAAATACGGTAACCGGAGCTACGTCCGCGCCGTGCTCGGAACCCAGTTCGAGAACATGCCGCAATATGTCGACTATCTGCGCATCGCGGGCGAGGAAGTGCCCGACACCGCCGCGGAGCGTGGCACGCACCGGCCGACAAACAAGTCGCTGCCATACGAATATTATCTCGATCCGAAATATGTTCCTGAGGAAATCGAGAAGATCTGGAAGAAAAAGTGGCAGGTAGCATGCCGTGAAGAGGACATTCCCAATGTCGGGGACCGCGTCGCCTATGATATCGGACCATTGTCGTTTCTGGTGATCCGTTCGGGGGAAAACGAGTTCTCCGCCTTCTGGAACAGCTGCCGCCACCGTGCGCGTCGTCTTTGCGGCAACAAGCCCGAATCAGGCGACATGATCCAGTGTCCCTTTCATGCCTGGAGCTATGACCTGACGGGCAAGCTCGCCTGGATTCCGCGCGCGGAGGAATTCCCCAACGCGACGCCCGAATTGTTCAGCCTGCGCCCGGTCCAATGCGACACCTGGGGCGGAAATATCTTTATCAACCCCGACTTGAACGCCGGGCCACTGTCCGAGGCGCTTGGCGTGATGCCGCAGCATTTCCTCGATTGTCCGCAGGAGGATCGGTACACCGCCGCCTGGATCAAGAAAAAGGTCCGGATCAACTGGAAATCGGGGCTCGAGGCATTTCTCGAAGGCTATCACGTTCTGACCACACACCCCAGCGGCATGCCGATCTTCGGCTCGACCTATACGCAAACCGATTGCTGGGAAGACGACAACGCCTCGGTGAGCCGGCTGATCACGCCGGCACTGGTTCCCGACGGCTGGGTTCAGGGAGACGTGACGCCTCGGCTCTCGCTGGAACTGTTCTGCAACACCTACGGGCTTCCCCATCCCCCTGAGGATCGCGGCGCCACCGTCGCTGACGCGCGCGCCTATGCAGCCGAAAAAACCATCGAGATCCATCGCGAGCAGAACGGCGTCGAGTTCACCGGTCGCTCCATTTCCTACCTCGTGGACATGCACCAGTGGTTTGTGTTCCCGGCGCATTTCCCGTGGTGGGGAGAGGGTCTTTCCTGGTGGTACAACTTCACCCCGCTGGGCGACAGCCCGGATGAGTGCGTGATGGAAATCCGCTGGCTTCGCCCGTTGGCCAAGGGGGCCGAACGCCCGCCTCAGCCGCGCTGCGTCGAGATCGACTTCCACCAGCAGGGCCGCGACTTTCCGGAAACCGGGCAAGTTGGCTATATCATGGACGAGGACATGGAAAACATGGAGGAAGTCCATCGCGGCATGAAGGCCGCCGATCCCGCGGTGGCACGGCCCATTCTGGCAACGGAACAGGAGATCCGCATCCGCCACTTCCACGAAGCCTATATGAAGGCGATGGGCATCACGCTCTAAGCCTAGTTCCTCTGCGCCGGCGACCTCTCCTTTCCCCATCCTCCTAGCCGACAGGGCAGCGAGACTTGTCTGCTGGCGCAGAGATGGGGGTCGGCGCTGGCGGACCCCTCGAAGTTGGGCAAGATCAGCCGCGCCGCACCCGCGCGGCTGAAGGAGGAAAGTGGCTATCATGACCCCGGAAGAAATTGTTAGGGCGTCTTACGGCGCGCTACTCGATCGTGGCGATCTCGAAGGCTTCCTGTCGTTTTTTGCCGAGGACGGCGCCCTTCTCGAAGCCGATTCGCTTCCCTATGGCGGCCGGTTCGTCGGCGCCGACGCGATCCGCGGGGCACTCATGAAAGTCATGGAGACGTTCAGCGCCTTCTCCTTCAAGCCCGACATCTACGCCACCTCCGGGGAGTGGGTGATCGCTTACGGCACCTTTTCGGTCACCGTGCGCAGCACCGGCAAGCAGGTTACCTTTCCCCTGGCTGAGGCGACTCACGTCGTCGATGACAAAATCCAGCTGATCCACCCGATCTACAGCGACACGGCCGCAATTCTCGCGGCGATGCAATGAAAGAAGATTATCTCCAGGAGATTCAAATGGTTAAGATCGTCTATTTCCTGAAACGCAAGAACGGGACGACGCACGAGCAGTTTCGGGCGCACTATGAGTCGAGCCACGTCGTTCTCGCCAAGAAATATATCGGGCACTTGCTCAAGGACTATGTCCGCAACTATCCGACCTTCGCGCTGCTCAACCCGAGCAACATCCCCGAGGGCGCCACGCCCGAGCCCTACGACATCGGCTATGATTGCATCACCGAGATGTATGTCGAGAATCAGGCGGCCATCGACGAGATGACCCGGATTTTCAACGATGCCGAAATCAACCCTATCCTCGTCGAGGACGAGCTCAAGTTCCTGGAACGCGACAAGACCGTCATGATCATGGTCGACGTCGTCAGCAACGGCACCACGCTTGCATGACCTCGCCGGTTCCTTCCCCGGGCTACACGAAGGCGCGTCGGGACACCTTGGTCGAACTGCTCGAAAGGTCGGCAGGCGCGTATCCGGATCGTCAGTTCGTCATAATCGACGGCGCGCCATTCACTTATAACGAGATCAACCGCCGCTCCAACGCGATGGCACGCGCGCTGGCCGCGCTCGGCGTCCACAAGGGGGAATGTGTCGTCACGCTGTTCGATACGAGCGTCGATGTCTTCACCTGCTGGTTCGCGATCAACAAGCTCGGCGCGATCTGGGTGCCGATCAATGCCGCCTATCGCGGCGAGTTCCTGCGCCACCAGGTGGCCGATACCGAGGCACGGATCGTCATATGTGACGGCCACTATCTTGAACGGTTCGTGCACGTCGCCGGCCAGTTGCCCGACGTCCAGCTGATCCTGACGCGGGACGGAACTGCTGATCCGGGCTGCCCGATCCCGATCAAGCCGCTCGACGGGTGCCGCGGGACGCAAGACGATTCATTGCCGCTCGCCGTCGACCCCGGCGACCTGGCAGCGCTGATCTATACCTCGGGAACGACCGGCCCTTCCAAGGGCTGCATGATCTCGCACAATTATCTTTCCGCCATCGGTCGCATCAATCGCAGGCACACGCTGCTCGACGAGGGGCAGACGCTTTGGACGTGCCTTCCACTCTTCCATGCAGCGGCGCTGTGCGCCGTAGTTTCCGTAATGGACGACGGCTCGACCATCGCCCTCGCCTCTCAGTTCTCGGTAACCCGTTTCTGGGAAGAAATCGAAGCATCCGGAGCAGTGTCAGCCATGCTCATGGCCTCGATCTTCGCGCTCGTCGCCAACGCGCCGGAATGCGAGGCGGAACAGCGCTATCGCGGCAAGCTGAAGATGGTGTTCGGCGTGCCGATCACGCCCGACGTGCGCAAGATCTGGCATGAGCGTTTCGGAGCCGAGATCGTCTCGAGCTGGTCGTACGGACAGACCGAAGCGATCCGCATGACAGCGGTGCCGCTCGACGAAACCCCGCCGGAAAACTGCGCCGGCCGCGCCGTCGACGAATATGAGATCACGATTTTCGACGAATTGGATCAGCCCGTCCCCGAAGGCACCGTCGGCCAGATCGTGTTCCGTCCTCGCCATCCCGACTTGATGTTCGCTGGCTATTGGAAGCGCCCCGAAGCGACGGCGGCGGTCTGGAAGAACATGTGGATGCATACCGGCGATCTCGGCAAGATCGTCGACGGCTATCTCTATTTCACGGATCGCGCGAAGGATTATCTGCGCTCGCGCGGCGAGAATATATCGAGCTTCGAGGTCGAGCGCTCGCTCCTGTCGCATCATGCCATCGCCGAAGTCGCGGTACACGCCGTCGGTGCCCGGAATGCCGAGGACGAAATCAAGGTGACGGCGGTGCTGCGCGAGGGCGCGCTGCTGACGGAGCACGAACTCTGCCTGTGGTCGCTGGACAATCTGCCGCATTTCGCGGTTCCCCGGTACATCGAATTCCGCGCCGAGCTCCCCAAGAACCCGACCGGGCGCGTGCTCAAATTCCAGCTGCGCGACGAGGGCCGAACGCCCGCGACGTGGGACCGGGAAGAGGCCGGCATCGCCGTCCGCCGCCGCAAGTGATCTTTCGCAAACCAAATCAAGGATGACATAACCATGCGCGCATGGATGATTGATAAACAAGGCGGGCCTTCCGCCTTGAAGCTCGTCGACATCGACAAGCCGGCTGCGACCGGAACAGAGATACTGGTCCGAATGACGGCGCCGGGAGTCGTGCCGTTCGACGTCGCCGTCATCAACGACGAGAACGAGCCGAATTTTCCGCCATGTTCGTTGCCGCTTGTGCCGGGCAACCAAGGCGCCGGTGTCGTCGAGGACGCCGGCAGCAGTACTCGCCTCAAGGCCGGTGACAGGGTGATGTTCGGAGCCTTTCCCTACGGCTTCATGCGCGCGGGAAGCTGGGCGGAATATTGCACCGTCGATCAGGATCACGCTTGGAAGATCCCCGATTCCGTTAGCGACGGCGCCGCCGCGCAGGCATCGGTCGCCTATCCGACCGCCTATCGCGCGCTGATCGAAGCAGGGTTCGAGCCGGGCAAGACCGTGCTGGTTCCCGGCATCGGCGGATCGGTCGGCAATGCCGGCTATCAGCTCGCGCGCGCGCTCGGCGCCGCGAAGGTCATCAGCACCACCAGTTCCTCCGCCAAGGCGGATCAGGCGCGGGCGGCCGAGTTCGACAACGTTATTGATCTGTCCAAGACGTCGATGGCCGAGGGTGTGCACGCGCTCAACAGCGGCGAAGGCGTCGATATCGTGATCGACTCCCTCGGCGGGCAGATCCTCGCCGAGACCGCGAAGTGCATCAAGCGCTACAGCAAGATCATCTCGCTCGGTTTCGCGGCGGGCCGCGACAGCACGATCACCCTTGCCGACCTGATCCTCTATCGCGGCAGCATCCAGGGTTACGGCGTCTACACCTGCACGCCGGAAGAATGGGCCGATGCGTGGACAGTGTTCACCGACCTTGCCGATACAGGCAAGGTCAAGCCCTTGTTCGACCGCAGCTTCCCGTTCGAGCAGGCGCCCCAGGCGCTTGAATATGTCGCGAAGGCAAGGCCTTTCGGCGGCGTCGCGCTGAGTTTCTGACCCGAGGCGGCCGCGCCGGCCAGAGTGCCGGCGCGGCGCGCACACCAAAACGCGAAGGCGAGACAAGGTGGACGAAATTGCCAGGTTGATCGCGATCGCGGAGATTCGGCATCTCAAGGCGTGCTATTTTCGCGGTCTCGACGAAAAAGACGAAGGCCTGCTGCGCAAGGTCTTCGCCACCGACGTGGAACTCGACTATCGCGGCTCGACAACCGACTCGTCCACCGGCGCCACCGCCGCCAGCAACGCGACGGGCGAAGTTCTACGCGGCGGCGAGCGATCGGCCCGCCTCATCACCGAAGCGCTGGCCGGGATCGTTTCGGTGCACCATTGCTCCGAACCGGAAATCGAGATCGTCGACGGGGAAAACGCCTCCGCGATCTGGCCGATGGTGGATCGCCTGACATTCCCTGCGGGGCACGCATATCGGGAAATGACCGGCTATGGCCATTACCGCGAAACCTATGTGAAAGAAGACGGTCGCTGGCGCATCCGCACGTTGCGGTTGACCCGCCTGCGCCTCGACTTCACGTCGGCCTGAGCCGGTCTCGCTACTTGCCCCGGAAGTTGGCCGGTCGCCGGTCGGTGAATGCGGCAGTCGCTTCCTTGTAGTCGTCGGTCATCGAAGCAAGGATCTGCGCGCGATTTTCAAGCTCGATCGCGGCCTTGAGGCTGGGCGCGTCGAGGTTCTGCCAGATCAGGCGCTTGCTGTGCTCGGTCGCAAACGGGCTGTTGGCGAGGATCTGCCGCGCAAGTGCCTCGGCTTTCGCGAGGAGCATGTCATCCTCCGTGAGCTGGACGACCAGACCGACACGCTCCGCTTCCTCGGCGTCGACCGCTCGTCCGGTAAGAAGAATCTCGAACGCCCTGGCCGCGCCGATCAGGCGGGGAAGCATATAGCTCATCCCCGATTCCCCGGCGGTGAGCCCGAGACGTATCGCAGCATTGAGGAACCGCGCCGAGCGTGACGCTAGCCGGATGTCCGCTGCCAATGCCAGCGCCATGCCCGCTCCGGCGCACGGGCCGTTTACGGCGGCGATAATCACCTGCGGCATCGCTCTGATCCGCTCCACCATGCCGGCGAATTGCTCTTGCCAATAATATCGTTCGACGACGCCACTGGGCGCGGTCCGGTTGCGGGCATCCGCGGCGGCAACGTCCTGCCCGGAACAAAATCCGCGCCCGCTTCCGGTGAGGATGACGGCGCGCACGTCGCCACGCGCGGCCACCTCGTCCAAAGCATCGTTGAGCGCGCCCACCATCTCGCGGGTGAGCGCGTTGAGGCGCGCCGGTCGATTGAGACGAATGATGACGATCCCGTCCGCGCACTCCCCGATCAGGATCGAATCGTCGCTGCTATCCATGTCGCGATCGGCCCGGGGTTGCGCGGCCATCGTCAATGCTGCGCCGCGAGCGCGCGACGGCAAACCTCGGCGGCCACCCTGTCGCGCACATCATCTGGCGATCCGCCGATGATCTGGTTCGCCAGCGCGCGCTTCAGGAACAAATGTGGATCGTATTCCCAGGTGAAGCCCACGCCCCCGAACATCTGGATCGAATCCTCCGCCATCGCGGCAAATGCCTCGCAGGCGAGAATCCGGGCCTGCGCGGCAAGAACCGCCCAGCCGTCACCGCGCACGGCAAAAACGTGACCGGCATGTACCGCGAGCGCCCGCGCGAGCTCGATGGCAACCTTGTGATCGGCGGCCCGGTGCTTGAGCGCCTGGAAGGAGGCGATGGGCCGGCCGAACTGCTGCCGCCCGAGCATGTAATCGACCGTCTCCGCAAGGTTCTGGGTGGCGGCGCCAACACTGTCCCACGCCAGCGCGAGATCGCCGTGGGCGCGCAGAACGGGCAGGATCCGGGCCGCGTCCACGCGACACACCGCCGTCTCGTCTGCCCCGGTAACCGTGACCTCACCATAAGTGCGGCCGAGATCCCAGGTCTGGACCGCCGCGACCTTGATTCCCGGCGCGGCGGTGGGGGCCAGCGATGCGGCGCCGCCTTCCTCGACGATCAGTAAGTGAGTCGCTTCGGTCGCACCCGGCACCATCGGCAGGCGCAGGCCAGATCGCCTCGATCCCGTCGGAAGGATCACCAGCGCGACTCGCCATCCCCCGTCGATGATCGCCGCCACCGCCGCGTCCGCATCAGGCGTTTTGGCCGAGCGCAGGGCATCGATCGCCGCCATCGTGCCCGCGAGCCAGACGGGGGCAAGGTTCCTGCCCAGTTCCTCATAGATCGGTGCGAGCACATCGAAGGACTGGCCCAGGCCACCGAGCGCCTCGGGCGCCGTCAGCTGGAACCAGCCGAGCGCGCCCATCTCGGCGTCGAGCGCCTTGCCGGCGTCCGGCTTGCCCTCCCACGGCGCGCGACGATCGACCTTGTCCGCCAGCAGGCGCCGGGCCGCATCCCGCATTTCGTCGGGGTCGATACGCATCTCTTCGCTGGCCGACGTCATGCCAACTTCTCCCGTGGCATGTTGAGCACCCTTTCGGAAACGATGTTGCGCTGGATCTCGTTACTGCCGCCAGCGATGTTGTACTGGTAGCTATTGAGGAAATCGAACATCCAATTGCCCGTTTCGTAGCCGGCCCCGAGGACGTAGTGTGTATCCCGCATCGCCGCGAAACCCCGCAGGCGCAGGCCGAGAGCGGTGAAGTCCCGCGACAGCCGGGCATAGGCCAGTTTGAGGATCGACGCGTCGCCGACGGCCTCGCGCCCGGCAATGCGGTTCGCCATGAGGGTCGCCAGCATGGCGCGCATCGCCTCGATCCGCGCCGAGATGTCCACGACCGCGCGCGCCACCGACGGGTCCAGCGCGGCGGAACCGTCGCTGCCGCCGCCGGTGGCGGTCGCCACCAGCCGCCACATGGACAGCGCCATGCGCTCGGTCAATTCGACAAGCGTCAGGCCGCGTTCCGACGACAGGGTCACCTGCGCGACCTTCCAGCCCTCGTTTTCCTTGCCGACGAGATTCTCCACCGGAATCTCCACCTCGTCGAGGAAGATTTCGGCGAACTCCTCGTCGCCGGTGATTTGCTTGATCGGGCGCACATCGACGCCCTTGGACTTCATGTCCATCAGCAGGAAAGTAATGCCCGCCTGTTTGGGGCCGCTGCTGTCGGTGCGGGCCAGCAGTAGGCACCGGTCGGCGAAATGCCCCAGGGTCGACCAGATCTTCTGGCCCGAGACGACGTAACGATCTCCCTTGCGCTCTGCCCGGGTGCGAATCCCGGCAAGGTCCGAACCGGCACCAGGTTCTGAAAAGCCCTGGCACCAGATCTCGCCCTTGAGGATAGCCGGCAGGTGCCGCGCGCGCTGCGCCTCGGTCCCGCACTCCACCAAAGTCATCGCGGCATGGTAAAGCGAGACGAAGAACAGGCTCATGCGCGGCGCGCCGCCGCGCGCCAGTTCCTCGAACATGGCGATCTGCTCGGCGAGCGAGCGGCCGCCACCTGGCCATTCGGCCGGCCAGTGCGGCGTCGCATAACCGGCCTCGACCAGCTTTCCGAACCATTCGCGCTGCATGGCAAGGAACCCGTCGATATCCTCCCCCTTCTGCCGCTCGCGCCAATCGGCGGGAAGATTCTGCGCCAGCCATTCGCGTATCTCGGCCCGCAAATCGGCGACTGCGCCTTGCTCGCTCATCGCTTCAACCTCGCTCTGGCCTAATTGCCGGTAAATATAGGGTCACGCTTTTCGAAAAAGGCATCAACGGCCTCGGCATGGTCGCTCGTTGTATGGCAGAGTGCCTGCGCCGCGGCCGAAGCTTCCAGGATGGTACTCAAACTGGCCAGGCGGCTCTCCCGAATGAGCCGCTTCGTCATCCGCACGGCGTGAGGCGGGTTGGCCGCGATCCGCGCCGCCAGTGCCCGCGCCTCATCCATCAAAGATTCGGACGGAACCACGCGCGACACCAGTCCGCAGGCGAGCGCTTGGTTGGCGTCAAGCAGTTCCCCGGTATAGGCCATCTCGCTCGCCTTCGACCAGCCCACCACGCGCGGCAGCAGCCACGCGCCGCCGTCTCCCGGGACAATCCCCAGCTTGACGAAGCTTTCGGCAAACTTCGCTTTCTCGGACGCGATGCGGATGTCGCACATGCATGCCAGATCGCAGCCTGCGCCAATCGCGGGACCGTTGACAGCGGCAATGATCGGAACCTCGACGCTCTCGAACAGCAAGGGCAGTTGCTGAATGCCGTCGCGATAGTTGCGCCGCGTGGTGGCGGGCGAGGGATCGTTCAGGCCGCCGCCCGGGCGCATCGTGGCGATGTCGCCCCCGGTCGAAAAGGCCGAGCCGGCGCCGGTGATGATCACCACGCGGCACGCCAGATCGCGATCGGCGCCCTTGATCGCGGCCAACAGCGCCTCGATCGTCGCGGGGCTCGAAATCGGGTTCCGCGCCTCGGGCTGATTCAGCGTCAGGGTTACGATACCGTCCGATAAATCGGAAAGAACGACGTCGCTCACCGCGGCGGCATCCGGATGGCGCCATCGATCCTGATGGTCTCGCCGTTGATCATCGGGTTCTCGATGATCTGCTGTGCCAGCATCGCGAATTCGTCGGGCCGACCAAGCCGGCGGGGATGCGGCACGGCGGCGGCGAGGGTTTCGCGCACCTCGGGCTTGACGCGCTGCAGAATTGGCGTGTCGAACGTGCCCGGCGCGATGGTGCAGACACGCACCTGATAACTGGCGAGGTCGCGCGCGGCCACCAGCGTCATGCCAACGATCCCGGCCTTGGCCGAGGCATAGGGGATCTGGCCGATCTGGCCCTCGAAGGCAGCGACCGACGCAGTCAGGACGACGACGCCGCGCTCGCCATCGACCGGTTCGCACTTGGCCATCCTGGCAGCGCCAAGACGCAGCACGTTGAAGCTGCCGACCAGGTTCAGCCGCACGACCGCCTCGTAGGTTTCGAGCGAACCGGGATTGCCGTCACGATCGACGACGCGGATGGGACCGCCGCGGCCGGCGCAGTGAACCACCGCGCGCAGATCGCCCATTGCCGCCGCGGCGTCGAACACGGCGTTCATCTGATCGGTATCGGTAACGTCGGCCTGGACGAAGCGGGTGCCCCCACCGATTTCCGCCGCGACGTCGTCTCCAGCAGGCGCCAGATCGGCGATGACCACTTTCGCTCCGCCCGCGACGAGGCGTTCCGCGGTCGCCCGGCCGAGACCCGAAGCGCCGCCGGTGACGACAGCGACGACACCCTTGATGTTCATTTCCTGAATTCCCTGTTCAAAGTCGTTCGATGATTGTCGCGTTGGCAAGTCCGCCGGCCTCGCACATCGTTTGCAAGCCGTAGCGTCCGCGCGTTTCGCGCAGGCCGTTGACCATCGACGCCATGAGGCGCGTGCCCGACGCGCCGAGCGGATGACCCAGAGCGATCGCCCCGCCGCGCGGGTTGAGCCGCGCCGGATCCGCCTTGAACTCCCTTTGCCAGGCAAGGGGAACTGACGCGAAGGCCTCGTTGACCTCGATGTGATCGATCTGGTCGATGGTCAGTCCCGCCTTTGCCAGGACGCGGCGCGTGGCAGGGATGGGAGCCGTCAGCATCAATAGCGGATCGTCGCCGATCACGTCGAAGGCGACGAACCGGACCATCGGCTGGAGGCCCAGGCGGTTTGCCATAGCCTCCGACATCAGTAGCGCGGCGGACGCGCCATCGGTGATCTGCGAACTGTTCCCGGCCGTAATCGACCAGCGAATCTCGGGAAAGCGTTCACCGACCGCATCATTGTTGAATGCCGTCTTGAGCTGCGCCAGACCCTCCGCTGTCGTGGTCGGGCGGATCGTCTCGTCGTTGCTGACGAGGCCGTCAGTCGTCTCGATCGGGAGGATCTCATTTGCCAGCTTGCCGGCGACCCGTGCAGCTTCGGCAAGCTGGTGGGAGCGCGCGGAATAGGCATCCATCTCTTCGCGCGAGATGCCCCAGCGCGCGGCGATCAGCTCGGCGGAAATGCCCTGTCCGACCGTTCCGGGGAAGCGCTTTTCATAAGCGATGCCGTGCGGATCCGCGCCCATCCGCGCGGACCCCATCGGCACGCGGCTCATCGACTCGATGCCCCCCGCGATGACGATGTCGTAGGCCCCGGCGGCGATGCCCTGCGCCGCGAAATGGACGGCCTGCTGGCTCGATCCGCAGCGCCGGTCGACCATCGTGCAAGGAACATGGGTGGGATACCCCGCCGCGAGCCAGGCGGTGCGGCCGACGGGTACTGCCTGCTCGCCGGCCTGACTGACGCAGCCTATGATAAGATCGTCAACGGTGCCGGGATCGAGCTTGTTGCGCTCCACCAGACCGAGGAACACCTGCATCAGCAGATCGGCGGGATGAACGGACGACAGAGCTCCGCCCATCTTGCCGCGCGCCATCGGCGAACGCACGATATCAACGATGACTGGAACATTTGACATAAGAATCTGACCTCGATCGTCCTTGTGGAGGCGGAGCGCCCGGATAAAGCTGAACGGACTTGTTCATGATCGCGTTCGACCCGCTCCGCCATCGCCGCGAGGACGCGGAAAACGGCGATTGCAACTCAGGACAAGATGCCGTCGTTTTCCATCCAGTATGGATCGGTCGCTTTGCCGGCTCTGAATTTGTGCGCCCAGGCGGGGTCGCCGATCATCGCGCGGCCGACCGCGACCAGATCGAACTCCCCGGCGTTGAAGCGATTAAGGAGAGGCCCGAAGTCCGAGACCACGGCCGCCGCCTTGCTCCGGTCGTACATGCCCTGGTCGATCCCCACGCCGCCTACCGCCATCGACAGTTGGCCGGTCACCCGCTTCGCAACTCCTGCGAGGGACGCAGGATCCCCCTCAAATGCGGCACGATTGTAATAGCGTACGCTGGCGTCGAACACGTCGACCCCGGCATCGGCGAGCGGTTGGAGCACTTCGCGCAGTTCCTCGGGATTGTCGACGAGCGTGGCGCGGAAATCTTGCTGCTTCCACTGCGAGAAGCGGAAGAAGATCGGCAGGTCCTCGCCCACGGCCGCGCGGATGCGGCGGACTATTTCGGCGGGGAATTCGGAACGCTTCGCCCGACTGCCACCCCAGCGGTCGTCACGCTGGTTGGTGCCTTCCCAAAGGAAATTGTCGATCAGATAACCATGGCCGCCATGCAGGGCGATACCATCGAAGCCCGCTTCCACCGCGTTGACCGCGCACCGAACGAACGCCGCGATCGCTTCCTCGATCTGGTTTTCGCTCATCGGTTCGCCGATCCGCGGATCCGCCGGAATGCTCTTCGGATCGATCGAGGTCATGCGGCCAAGCGGCCCCCAGAGGCCGGAAGGGCTGACGCTCGGCACGTCCGGATGGGGGCCGGTGCCGGGCTTGCGCATGGCGCCCTGGTGCCAGAGCTGCGGCACGATCCTGCCACCAGCGGCGTGGACACCCTCGACCACTTTGCGCCAGCCCTCGACGGCGTCGCCCTTGCCGAGCAAGGGAATCTTGCTCTCGCCGAGCCCGGCGTCGCCGAGGGCCGCCGGATGATCGACCGCGATGCCTTCCGTCACGATAAGTCCCGCGCCACCTTCGGCACGTCGCCGGTAGTAGGTCGCCACGGCTTCGGGCGGCACCCCACCGGGGCAGAAGCCCCGCGTCATCGCCGACATGACGATGCGGTTGCGCAGCGTCAGACCACGAATTTGCAGGGGCTCGAAAAGGACCTCCCTGTCCTCCTGCTGTTCAACATCCATCATCGCCTATCCCTTCGCAACCATTGCCCCCGGCGATTGCGCCCCGCCCATGCTGTGGCAACAGGGAACCGACCGCGGCGGGGCCGGAGGCAATTGCGAATGCAACTCAGGGAAAATCAGTTTACCCGACGCTCCAACCCCTGCCAGAACGGCTCGCGCAGCACGCGCCGCAGCAGCTTGTTGCCGGCGTTGCGTGGTAGTGATTCCACGAGGACCAGCCGCTTGGGCAATTTGAACCGTGCCAACCTGCCATCGAGCCAGCCCAGCAGCGAGGCCAGGTCGGGTGCCGTTCCGGGCCGCGCGACGACGATTGCCACCACTTCCTCGCCCCAGCGCTCCGAAGGCGCTCCCACCACGGCCACGTCGGCGACATCGGGGTGGCCGAAGATCGCGTTCTCGACCTCGGCCGGATACACATTTTCGCCTCCGCTGATGATAAGGTCCTTGGCGCGGTCGAGGACGAAGAGGTAGCCTTCAGCGTCGATCCGCCCGATATCGCCGGTGCGCATCCAGCCATCTGGCCCGAACACTTCCGCATCGGCATCCGGGCGCTTCCAATATCCCACCATGACCGAGGGCGAGCGAACGACCACCTCGCCGACGGTCTCGCGGGGGAGCACGTTCCACGCGTCGTCGACGATGGCGATGGCGACGCCCGGCATCGCCGCGCCCGCCGAGCGCAGACGTCCGGGAACCGCCGAGACGTGGTCCTTCGGCTGAAGCGCTACCACGCCCCCTGCCGCCTCGCTCATCCCGTACATCTGCACAAAGCCGCAGCCCAGGCGCTTGAGCGCCCGGCGAAGCAGGGCCTCGGGGATCGGGGCGGCGCCGTAGGTGATAAATTCGAGCGACGAGAAATTGGCGTCGGCGGCTGCGGGATGCTCGAGCATCAATTGCATCGCTGCCGGCGCGAGCAGCAGATGGCTCACCTTCTCGCGCGCGATAAGATCCGGCAGCGTGCCGGCGTCGAATTCGCGAGCGATGACGATCCGTGCGCCGATGTAGAAGCCGAACAAGGCATAGGCGGTCCCCGCGATGTGCGCCACGGGCAGGACCACCCCGACCGAGCAGCCGGGCAGCGGAAACCATCGCAGGCCCGCGCGGTAGCCGGGACCCCGCAACGCCAGCAGATTGCGATGGCTCAGCATCGCCCCTTTCGGGCGCCCCGTCGTGCCCGAGGTATAGACCTGAAACGCCACCGCATCCGGCTCTGGCATGTCGTCGTCCAGCGGCGGCGCATCCTCGCCGGCCGGCGCGGACGATTGCTCGTCAAGCACCGCGTGCGCGATGCCCCGCCCTCGAGCCAGCAAGACGGCCTGGCTACTGAATTCCTCGCTGCCGAACAGCACGGTCATTTCCGAATCGGCGACGATGTACGCGAGTTCTTCGGCCGCCAGCCGCCAATTGAGCGGCACGAGCACCGCACCCAGCCGCGCCACCGCGAACAGGAGCGTAAAATACCGGTCGCTGTTCTTGCCAAGATACCCGATACGGTCACCCTGGCCGTAGCCGCCGGCGGCGAGACGGCGCGCGAGCGCGGTCGCGTCGTCCTTCAGCGCGCGATAGGTGGTCGCTCTTCCCTCGAACAAGGTCGCGACCTGATGCGGTGAGCGCTCCGCATGATAGGCGAGGACCGACCACAAGGTGTCCAGCCGGTCGTGATCTATATCCCCGCGTTCGGGAGCCATCTCAGCAGCCCTTCCAGACGGGCGTACGCTTCTCGGCGAAGGCGGCGGCGCCTTCGCGGGCATCTTCGGAAGCGAAAACCGGCGCCGTGATAACATATTGCCGCTCGAACAGCTCCGCCTCGGGCCACTCCAGGCTTTCGTTCAGCACGCGCCGGCTCACCGCCACAGCCATGGGACCGTTGACGGCAATGGTTCGCGCCAGCTTCACAGCTTCGGCCAGCGCTTCACCTTCCGGAACGACGCGGTTGACGAGACCGGCAGCGGCCAGACGCTCCACCGGAAAAATTTCGCCGGTGAGGACGAATTCGGACGCGAGCTTGACCGGCATCTGGCGCGGCAGCCGAACCAGTCCCCCGGCGTTGGCGACAAGCCCGCGCTTGACCTCGGTCAGTCCGAATTTCGCGGCGCTAGAAGCCACGACCATGTCGCAAGCCAGCATAATCTCGAATCCGCCGGCCAGAGCATAGCCCTCGACGGCGGCGATGAATGGCTTTTGCAGGTCGGCCTGGGTGACGCCCGCAAAGCCGGTACCCGGCAGCCGCACGACTTCACCGCGCAGGAACGCCTTCAGATCCATGCCGGCGCAAAAATTGCCGCCCGCGCCAGTGATAACGGCACATCGGACCGCGGAGTCCGCGTTGACCTGTTTTACCGCCGCTTCGACGCCAAGCGCTGTCTCCCGGTCGACGGCGTTGCGCACCTCGGGTCGCAGGATCGTGATGACGGCGACGCCGTCCTCGATGGTCAGTTCGACGGACATGAAATTCCCCTCTCTTGTAGTTCGCAATGGCCTCAGATCGACCGGGCAATCAGCAGCTTCATCACTTCGCTGGCACCGCCATAGATGCGGAAACCCCTGGCATCCTTGTACATTTCGGCGATCGGGTACTCGAGCATGTAGCCATAGCCGCCGAACAGCTGCAGGCATTCGTCGATGACAAAGGCCTGCGCCTCGGTGACGAACAGCTTCGCCATCGAAGCGGTGGCGGCGTCGAGCTGGCCAGCAAGCAGGCGTTCGGTGCAGTGATAGAGGAATGTCTTGGCCACGGTCGCCCGCGTCTTGCATTCGGCGAGCTTGAACTTGGTATTCTGCTGGTCAAACAGCGTTCCGCCGAACATCTTGCGCGCCATGCAATGCTCGACCGTCGCTTCGAGCGCGGCCTCCATCATCCCCATCGCCTGCCAGGCGATCACCAGCCGCTCCTTGGGCAGCTGCTCCATGAGCATCCGGAAGCCCTGCCCCTCCACACCGCCGAGCAGGTTCACGGCCGGAACGCGCATGTCGTTGAAGAACAACTCGGCAGTGTCCCGGCCTTCCTGGCCAAGTTTGTCGAGCAGGCGACCGCGCTCGAACCCCTCGGCCTTGTCGACCTCCACTGCGAAGAGCGAAATTCCCTTGGCGCCCGCCTCGACGTCGGTCTTCGCGGCGACGACGACGAGCGAGCAGCCATGGCCATTCGAAATGAAGGTCTTCTGCCCATTGATGACATAGTGATCACCATCGCGCTGTGCGGTAGTCCGCATCCCCTGGAGATCGGAACCCGCACCGGGCTCGGTCATCGCGATGGCTAGCAGCGTGTCCCCGGCGACCGCGGCAGGAAGCCATTGGCGGCATTGTTCGGGCGTGGCGTAGCGATAGAGATAGGGCGCGACGACGGTCGAGTGCAGCGAATAGGCGAAATTGAGCGCATTCTTGCGCCCCTGCCGCTCCATGACGATCGCGTCGTACCGGAAGTCGAGCCCGGAGCCGCCATAGGCCTCAGGCACCGTCGCGCCGAGGATGCCAGCCCGCCCCGCCGCGCGCCAGGTATCCTGCTCGACAAAGCCCTGCTCGCGCCAGCGACGCAACGCCTCGGGGCCAGCGTTCTCGTCCAGGAACCGATCCACCATGTCCTCGAACATGCGGATTTCTTCGTTACCCATGAAATCGGGACGCGGGAGATCGAACGCTGCCAACGATTTGTTCCTGTCTTATGGTCGGGATCACCCGGCGCCGCGTGAAAACGTGAGCGAGCGACCGTATACCAAACAGCCACCACGGCACTTGCCCCCAGATGCATTCGGATATTGCGGCGCTTGCAAATGGCGCGTCGTACGTCGTGAACAGCGACTTCAATCGATAGGCCGTAGAACAACTTTCGGAGAGCGACATGGGCAAGACATACGATGTGATCGTCGCCGGTTCCGGCGCGGCGGGCATGACCGCTGCGATGCGCGCCGCCAAGCGGGGCTTGAGCGTGCTCGTTGTGGAAAAGGCGCATTGGATCGGCGGGACATCAGCCACGTCGGGGGGCGTGACCTGGATTCCAAACCATGGCCTCGGCACCGATGATTCGCGCGAACAGGCAATCGCCTATATCAACGCGGTCGCCAACGGCCCGGTCCGTCCGGATCGCATCGACGCCTTCCTGGAAGCCGGCCCCCGGATGATCGCCTTCCTGAAGGATATCGGCATGGAGCCGATGCCGATGCCCTGGCCCGACTATTTTCCGGAGGCGCCCGGCGCGCGCGCGGATCGGTCGGTCGTCTTTCCCAAATATGATGGCCGCCGTCTGGGGGCGCTGTTCCCGCTGGTACGCGAGCAGTTCACTCGCTTCAAACTGATGAACCGCTACACGCTCGATTTCATGGAGGCGAACACGATCTCGACGCGTTCGCCCGGCTGGGTACGCGAGGTGTTCAAGGTCATCTCGCGCTACTGGCTCGACTTCGGGACGCGCCGGCTCGGCCGCCGTGACCGGCAGTTCAGCCTCGGCGCCGCGCTTATCGGGCCGCTGGTCGAGCGCTACGTCGCGCGCGGCGGCGAGTTCCTGCTGGGCTGGGGCGTCAAGGAACTGCTGATCGAGAACGATCGCGTCGCTGGCGCCCGGATCGAACGCTATGGCATGCGGCAGACGGTGCAGGCGCGCCACGGCATCATCGTCTGTGCTGGCGGGTTCGAATGGAACCAGGAATTGCGCAAGCGCTTCTTCACCCTCCCCGGCGACACACGCTTCAGCAGCACGCCCGAGGAGGCCAATCGCGGCGAAGTGCTCGAAGCCGGCATGGCGATTGGCGCTGCCACCGAGTTCACTGAAACAGGCTGGTGGGTGCCGACGATGTCGCTGCCCCTGCCCGCGGTCTCGAACTTCGAGGAGATTCATCAAGCGGTCTTCGATGTCGGCCGGCCGCACAGCGTGTGCGTCAACCGCAACGGGGATCGCTTCGTCGACGAGGCGTGCGGCTATGACAGGTTCGGCAATGCGATGATGGAGGACCAGTTGAAGACCGGCGCCAACACGCCGTGCTGGCTCGTGTTCGATGCGACTTTCCGCCGAAAATTCACCGCGGGTGGCATCATGCCCACCGCCCTCACGCCGGACCGCAAGATTCCGCCTGCCTGGTGGGACCATTATATCTTCCGCGCGGCCACCTTACGCGAGCTTGCCGACAAGATCCTGATCGATTCCGACAAGCTCGAGGGGGTCGTTGCCCGGATGAACGACTATGCCCGGACGGGCGTCGACCCCGAGTTCGGGCGGGGCGGCAATGCCTATGACGTGAACTTCGGCGACCCCGCCCTAAAGCCCAACCCATGCCTCGGGCCGATCGGCGAGGCGCCATTCTACGCGATCCCGATCAGCCTCGGCGATCTCGGGACCAAGGGCGGGCTCAAGTGCGATGCGTCGTCGCGCGTGCTCGATGGCTCTGACAACCCGATTCCTGGGCTGTACGCAGCTGGCAACGCCTCCGGCTCGCCGTTCGGCAATGCCTATCCGGGCGCTGGCGGGACGATCGGGCCGGCGATGGTGTTCGGCCTGATCGCGGCCGACATGGTCGCCGACGAGGCCGGGGGCGCACTGGGCCAGTTCACGCACAATTCGCAACTCGTTGGTCAGCCCGCCTAGCGGCCAAGTGAAGGAGAGATCATGAATCGTTTGCAAGACAAAGTTGCCATCATCACGGGCGCCGCCCGAGGTCAGGGCGAAGCAACCGCGCGCCTGTTCGCCGCGGAAGGCTGCTCCGTCGTGATAACCGACGTCCTGTCGGCCGAGGGCGAGGCGGTCGCAGCCAGTGTCGGGGAACGCGCGAAATTTCTGCATCAGGACGTGTCCGACGAAGCCGATTGGGCGCGGGTGGTGGAGACCACCGTCTCGGCGTTCGGCAAGATCGACATACTGGTCAACAACGCGGCCATCGCGCTGTTCAAGGCGATCGAGGACACCGGCAAGGACGAGCTCCAACGCCTTCTGTCCGTCAATCTGATCGGCCAGTTCCTCGGCATCAAGGCGGTCCTGCCGTTGATGAAGCAAGTGCGCCGGGGTGCGATCGTGAATATATCGTCGGTGGACGGCTTGCGCGGCACGACCGGGTTGAGCGCTTATGACGCTTGCAAATGGGGCGTGCGCGGCCTGACCAAAGCCGCCGCGCTAGAGGCGGCGGCGCACAACGTGCGGGTCAATTCTGTCCACCCCGGCGCGATCGACACGCCGATGCTGAATCCGACCGGCTCCCCGGACACCAAGGCAATCGCCGTTGGCCTCGGCATCCCCTTCGGCAGGGTAGGACTTTCGGCCGAGGTTGCCGCTGCCAGCCTGTTCCTCGCCAGCGACGATGCGTCGTATATCAGCGGCGCAGAGCTCGCCGTCGACGGCGCCTGGACCGCGGGGCTGAACACCAATATCGAAAAACTGAACGACTGACGGAAGGCCATCTCTCCCCGGCCCGCAACGACAGGCCGGGAAGAGGTGCCGCCCGTAATCCAATCCGGTGCGATCGCTGTCGCGCCGGCCCGGTCAAAGCGTGTAGCCGCCGTCCGCGATCAGGCTTTGACCGGTGAAGTAGCTCGACCGGTCGGAGGCGAAGAAAGCGACAGCCTCGCCGATATCCGCTGCGGTGCCGAAGCGCCGCAACGGGATCGATTTGCGGAAGCTATCCCAGAATTCGGGCGTCATGCGTCCGGCAATGTACTGCTCGCCGAGGCCGGCGTTCATCGCCCCTGGCGCTACCGTGTTGGCGCGGACGTTGTACCGGCCCTCCTCCTTCGCGATCCCGCGGCATAGCGCTTCGATCGCTGCTTTGGGCGCGGCGGAAATCGTATCGCCCACGATGACCCGCGTATTCGCCATCGACGTGATCGCGACGATACTGCCGCCACCCTGGGAACGGAACATTGGCAGGATATTCGACAATACCCGCGTGAATCCGAGCGTTTCAGTTTCGAACACCTCGCGCCACTGCCCTTCGGTGATCTCGGAGATATAGGGCTGGTCGATGGCAAGGCCCGCGGCGAAAACGACCGCGCCGATCGGCCCGCAGACGCGCGCCACCTCGGCGATCGTCGCTTCGACGGACGCGCTGCTCGCGACATCGCAGGCGAGAGGATAGCCGCGGCATCCCTCGGGCAGGCTCTGGGCAAGCGTTTCGGCCGCCTCCCTCCCTTTGCGATAGGTAAAGGCGACGCATGGCCATTCACGGGCCAGCGCCTGCACGCAGCCGGCGCCAAGCCCGCCGGACCCTCCGAAAACGAGTGCCGTTGTCGTCATCGTCGATCTCCTCCAGGGGGCCGTCCGCCGCCGCATGCGATGCAGCGCCCCGCCAAAAAGCCGGCTCAGGCCCGGATGGTGCTGCCGCCGTCGACAGTGAGTTCCAAGCCCGTGGTGAAGGCGGCTTCGTCGGAGGCAAGCCACAGCGCCGCGGCGGCGACTTCTTCGGGTTTGCCGATACGTCCGAGCGGGTGGATGCGCGCGAAAAGCGCATACGCCTTGTCGCGCTCCATGCCGGTGCGCCGCAGTTCCTCCTCGAACATCTCGGTTTCCGTGCCGCCTGGAATGACGGCATTGACGCGGATGGGAAGCTTCTGCGCCGCGCATTCGAGCGCCAGGACACGGGTGAGCGCGTTGAGCGCCGCCTTGCTGATGCTGTAAGATGCAAAGCCCGGCGTGACACGGATTCCAAACGCCGAGGAGATGTTGACGATGCTGCCAGGGGCTCCATCGCGCTTCATCAGGCCGATCGACGCCCGGCATCCCATGAACGGGCCGCGCAAGTTGACATCCATGTGCCGGTCCCAGGTGGTGTCGTCGGTGTCCACCAGATTGGCCCCGATCGTGACCCCGGCGCAGTTCACCAGCACGTTGAGCCGGCCCCAATGCCCGTCGACCCTGGCAATTGCGTCGTGCCACTGCGACGCGCTGGTCGTATCGAGCGCGACGGGTAGCACATCGCCGCCGATGCGCTGGGCGGCATCGCTCGCCTGCTCGATCGTGCGCGCGGCAAGCGCCACCGATGCGCCTTCCGCAGCGAAGCGCCGGGCGATGGCGAAGCCGATCCCCTTCGCGCCGCCCGTTACCAGTGCGACCTTTCCTGAAAGCCTGGTCATTACAATTCCCTCTCCGTCGAGCACCGAGAAAACGATTTTGGACCAAGGCTGTCGCGACCAAGTTCGCAGCGTTCAATCCCGTGCATGAAACTATGCCTCCCGAGGCAAGGCTGCTGCTGACTTCGCGTCGGCGCGAGCGCTATGATCGCCACGATCCAATCATGCGGAAGCATTATGCCTTATCAGACCCTGGCACTGACCTACATCGACCGCGTCGCCGAGATCCGGTTTACCCGGCCCGACCTGCTCAATCGCTTCGACATGCCAGCCCATATAGAATTTGCGGGGGCATTGCAGGAAGTGGCCACCCGGGTGCCCGACGTGCGAGCGCTGGTACTTTCGGCCGAGGGGCGCAGTTTCTCCGCCGGTGGTGATTTCGACGAGATGTTGGAAGCGCATGCCAGCGAAGCCATCCGGGCAGACATGGTGAAATATGCCAAGGCCGTGTTCAACGGCGTCGTCGATCTGCACATTCCGGTCGTGGCCGCGATCCAGGGCGCCGCCATCGGCCTGGGCGCCACCATTGCGACGCTATCGGACATCGTCGTTGCTTGGAAGGGTGCGAAGATCGCCGATACCCATGTCAACGTCGGGCTTGCCGCCGGCGATGGCGGCATCATCAGCTGGTCGCAATCGATCGGCATCAACCGCGCCAAGCGCTACCTGCTGACGGGAGACATCATCACGGGCGAGCAGGCCTATCAATGGGGCCTCGTGACCGAGTTGGTAGACACTCCGGAAGACGCTGCTCCCCGCGCGCGGGAAATGGCGGCGCGGATCGCCGCAATGGCGCCGGGCGGAACCACGGGAACCAAGCGCGCCTTCGCCCGCATCACCAACATGATCGCCGCGCAAGCGCTGAGCGTCGGGCTGGAATATGAGATGGAAGCCATGGCCAGCCCCGACCTGCCAGCGACCATCGCGAGGCTCAGAACAAAATAACAATCTCGACCGTCCCGGCCTCCAACAGGTTGGAACCGGCGAAGCATAGGAACGGAGAGGCTCCCAGATGAACTACACTCATGTCCACACGCCGCTTCAGATCGGTCGGACGACCATCAAGAATCGCATCTTCCGGCCGGCGCACGCGACCATATTGGGCAAGGGCGCGATGAGCGACGCCCTGATCGCCTATCACGAGGCGCGGGCGCGCGGCGGCGCGGGCCTGTCGATCATCGAAGTGGGCTCGATCCACCAGACCAGTCCGCTCGCGATCGATCTGTGGAAGGCCGATCTCGAGCCCGGCTATCGCAGGCTGGGCGATATGGGCCGGAAGTACGACATGAAGATCTTCCAGCAACTCTGGCACGCCGGCCACCACGGCAGTCCGCGCGACGGAAGCCCGCCATGGGGGGCAAGCGCGACGCCGAGCGTTGAGGTCGGCGTCGTACCGATCGAGATGACCAAGGCGATGATCGCGGAGATTATCGAGGCCTATGCGACCGCCGCGCGTCGCATGGAGGCGTGGGGGATCGACGGCGTCGACGTCCATTGCGCCCACGGCTACCTGCCGGGCCAGTTCCTGTCGGCCAACACCAATCTGCGCACCGACGAATATGGCGGCGAGACGATCGCCGAGCGTGCCCGCTTCGTGATCGAACTGATGGAAGCGGTGCGGAGCGCCGTCTCCCGGGACTTCGTGGTGGGTGTCCGCCTGGCGCCCGACCTCACCGTCGGGGGCGTGGACGAGGAGCAGAATCTCGCCGTTGCCCACATCTTGGAAGAGCGCGGGCTGACCGACTACATCAACGTCTCGGTCGGCAATTACAACAGCTACACCAAGATGGTCGGCGGTATGCACGAGCCGGTCGGCTACGAGCTGCCGACCAGCGTGCCTATCACCCGGAAGGTCAAGCTTCCCACGATGGTGGTGGGACGCTTTCGCACGCTCGAGGAATGCGACCAGGTCATCCGCGCGGGAGATGCCGACATGGTCGGGCTGGTTCGCGCGATGATCGCCGACCCCGATCTCGTGACCAAGAGTCTTGCGGGCAAGGTCGAGCAGGTGCGCCCCTGCATCGGCTGCAACCAGGCCTGTGTCGCGCAGGTCTCGACCGAGCACGGACACCTGGAATGCGCGGTCAATCCTGGCAACGGGCACGAGCTCTATCGCGGCGACGCGCTGCTGACGCCGGCCACCGAGCCGAAGAAGGTGCTGGTCGTGGGCGGCGGCCCGGCCGGGCTCGAGGCTGCGCGCGTTGCGGCATTGCGCGGCCATGCTGTCATGCTGGCGGAAGCCAGCCCAGTGCTTGGCGGCACGTTGCGCGCGGCGGCCAAGGCGCCAACGCGCCACGGCATGATCGACATCGCCACATGGCTCGAGGCTGAAGTCTACCGGCTCGGCGTCGATGTCCAGCTTTCGACCTACATGGATGCCGAGGATGTCAGAGCGAGCGGCGCCGAGGCGGTGATTGTGGCAACCGGCTCGTTCTCCCGAATGGACGGGCTTCAGCATTCGCATCCCGGCCAGCCGATCCGCAATTTCGGCCGCCGCAATGTGATATCGGCCTACGACCTGTTCATGGAGCCCCCCGCCAACCTGGGAAAGACTGCGGTGGTGATCGACGATGTCGGCCATTACGAAGGTCTCGCCGCAAGCGAGCAGCTGATCGCAGCCGGCCTGTCGGTCACCTATGTGACCCGGCTGCGCATGTTCGCGCAGCAGGCTCAGGCGCCGCTCATGGTGGAGCCGTTCCTCATCCGTATGCGCGGCAAGCCGTTCGATTATCTCATTCGGCACCGCGCCGTCGAGTTCACCGAAACCGAAGTGCTCGTCAGCCCGACGCACTTTACCGATGACGCCGACGTGCGGCGCATCCCGGCGGATACGGTCGTGTTCGTATCGGCCAATCAGCCTAATCGCGACCTTTATGCGGCGCTGTGCGAGCGGAACGCCGACGTGCGCGTAGTCGGCGACGCCAATTCACCACGCTTCCTGCAAGTCGCCATTCGCGAAGGTCATCTGGCCGGCGCATCGATCTGAACGGAAAAAGAGCATGGGCCAGCTAGAGGGAAAAGTCGCCATCGTCCTCGGCGCATCAGCGCCAGGCGGCTGCGGTTGGGCGATCGCCGAACGTTTTGCTGCCGAAGGCGCAAAACTCGTCGTCGGCGCGCGCAGCGAAAGTCCCTTGCAGGACCTCGCCCGACGGACCGGCGGCATCGCCCACTCCTGTGACGTGGCCAATGAGGACCACGTCCGCGCGTTCGTCTCGCGCGCATTGACCGAATATGGGCAACTCGATGTCGCAGTGAACGCCGCTGGACTGCCGATGGGAGGGACGATCGCCAATGCCCCGCTGGCTGAGGCGAAGGCCGCCATGGAGGTCAATTATTTCGGCTGCCTGCATTTCATCCGGCACAGCGCCAGCGCGATGCGGAACGGTGGCTCGATCATCCTGTTCTCATCGCTCGCAGCCGCGCAGCCGATGGAGTTCGTCTATGCCTATGGCTGCGCCAAGGCGGCCACTGACTGTCTCGTCCGCTATGCGGCAGCCGAATACGGGCCGCGCGGTATCAAGGTCAACTCGATCCTGCCGGGACCGATCCGGAGCGATATGGCGTCGGGCCTGTGGGCGGTGCCCGGGATGGAAGATGCCTATTGCCGGGAAATCCCGCTGCGCCGCATCGGCGAGCCTGCCGATTACGCGGATGCTGCGATGTGGCTGGCGGGACCGTCGTTCGTCAGCGGCCTCAATCTCCACGTGAGTGGAGGCAATCAACTGACGCGAATGCCGGGCGTGTCGGAGCGACCGGAAATGACCGGTGCAGATCCGACGAACGCGTGAACGGCTGGAAGGGATAGACATGACACTGGGTGCGGATACGCTTTCCCTGGCAACCAAGCGCGCATTGGTCGTGGGCGGCTCCAGCGGCATCGGCAACGGCATCGCGCAGTTGTTTCGGAGCCAGGGCGCGCAGGTGCGCGTCTGGGGCACGCGCGCCGGCGCTGCGGATTATGATGGCGAGAACGGTTCAGACTTGGCTGGGTTGGACTACCACCAGGTCGACGTCGCCGACCCCGCCGCAATCGATGCCGCCGTCGACTTTCCCGACGGCCTCGACATTCTCGTCCTCGCCCAGGGCGCGGTCGTGTACCGCCGGAAGGAATTCGAGATGGAAACCTTCCGCCGGGTGGTCGACATCAACCTCGTCAGCGTCATGCATTGCTGCACGCGTTTCTTCCCGGCGATTCGGGCGCGGAAGGGCTCGATCATCGTCATCAGTTCGATAGGCGCCTACAAATCGGTGATCGGCAACCCGGCCTATGCGGCATCGAAGGCCGGGGTCGTGGGCCTTACGCGGACGCTTGGCGATGCCTGGGCTCGGGAAGGCGTCAGGGTGAACGGCATCGCACCGGGCATGATCGCCACCAAGATGACGGCGGTGACCACGCAGCATCCCGATCGCCTGCAGGCCGCACTCGAAACGATCTCGCTTGGTCGCCTCGGCCTGCCGGAAGACGTGGCGGCCACCGCGCTTTTCCTCGTGTCGCCGATGGCGAGCTATATCACCGGGCAGACGCTGGTCGTGGACGGCGGCCGCAGCCTGTAAGGACCGCTTGCCTGGCGCAGGCAAGAGAAGGCCGCGCCTGGTCCGCACGCATCGGCCCCTTAGCTCGGCGGCCGAATCCGACATCAGCGCCTCGCGGCTATGCGCACGTGGCTAACTTGCCGCATCGTCGCCCCTTTTGCGCCGGACGAAAACCAAGCTGAAATCCCGGATCGCCGCGTCCGGCCTATCGCCGGTGATCCGGCCGACCGCCGGCGCCCGGCGGGCAGCGGTGTAGAGGCAAAATGCAATTCCTGCCGGGACAACATGCCAGTGAGCGAGATGGAGTAAGGACAACACCAAGAAACACGATCGTCCGATGCCGCCATCCGGCGTTCGAAGGCGATACAAATTCAGGAGAGGAAAATCATGAAAAGGCTGCAGTATCGTCATCTGCTGCTATCTGGCGTCGCCGCGCTCAGCGCGACACCGCTCCATGCGTGGGCGCAGGCAGCGCCGGCACAGTCCGCGGCAGCCGAACCCGAAGCTTCCAAGGACGACATCGTCGTCACCGCGCGCCGCAAGGAGGAAAGCCTTCAATCGGTTCCCGTCGCGGTCGTCGCGTTCGGCCAGGAAGCCATCGCCAATCGCATGATCCGTTCCGAGTCGGACTTGCAGCGTGTCGTCCCCGGCCTGACCATTCGCGAAACCGAGGGTTCCAACCAGATCGCCTATTCGATCCGCGGCCAGACGATCGATGCCTTCACCGGTTCGGCCCTTGCGGTTGTCCCTTATGTCAACGAAGTCCAGGCGAACGGCAACGCCGCTTCCAACTTCTACGATCTCGGCTCGATACAGGCTCTCAAAGGTCCGCAGGGCACGCTGTTCGGCCGCAACTCGACGGGTGGCGCCGTCCTCGTGGCGACCGCCAAGCCGGTCAACGAGAATCTCGCCAACATCTCGATGTCCTACGGCAACTACAATTATTTCGACATAAAGGGCATGGCGAACATCGTCCTCGTCGACGACAAGGTGCTGTTGCGGGTTGCCGGCAATTATAGCTATCGCGACGGCTATCAGATCAATGTCTTCAACGGCGGCCGCAATCTCAATCCGCGCCTCGGCCAGACCGACCGCGGCAGCGGGCGCGTCTCGCTGACGGTGAAGCCGTCTGACACGATCACGAACACGACCGTGTTCGAATATACCAAGACGGGCGGCAACTCGACCTCGGTGGTCCCGTGGTCGGTGAATTTGCCGGGCTCGACGGACGCCACCACGGGCCTGCCGCTGAACAGCAGCGCCGCGTTCCTCTTCAGCCCCGCGCTCGACTTAGTCGCCGGCGCCGGCGCATGGAACCAGTACCTCGCCGCACACCCAGGCGCCAATCCAGGGGGATATGCAGCTGTGGTCGCGCGGCAGCGACAGCTTGGCCCATGGGCGGTCGATGTCACCGACCAGCATGGAAAGATGTTTTTCAACGGCACTAACCATTATCTGACCAACACGACCGCGGTCGCAGTTGCTGACAATATGACGATCAAGAACATTTTCGGCTGGACCAAGTCGCGCTCGCACTACAACGTCAGCGAGCAAGGTGCCCCATATCTGGTGCAATGCACGTGCGACCCCACGCGCAACGATTATGGCAACCTGGAACGGACCGAAGCCTTTTCCAACGAGCTTCAGCTCCAGGGCAAGGCGATGGACGGACGGCTCGACTATATTTTCGGCGCCTTTTATTATCACAGCAAGTCGACAACGCACTGGCCGCAGATCTATTTCGACCTCACGCCCGCCTTCCCGCCATCGTTCGGCTTCCACTCCGAATTCGCCACCACGGACGAATCGAAGGCGCTGTACAGCCAAATGAGCTATGATCTCGGCGGCATGGGGCTGACCGGCGTGAGCGTTACCGGCGGCTTCCGCTACACCTGGGAGAAGGTCAGGCTCGACCAGCTGCCGGGCGGCAACGGTTACAATCTCACGCCCTTCAACACGCTCACTCAGAAGGGCGACAAGCCGAGTTGGACGGTCGGGCTGGATTACAAGCCCAACAACAGCCTGCTGATCTACGCGGTCACTCGCGGCAGCTGGCGCAGCGGGGGAGTCAATGGCAGCGCGCCGACGCTTCCGACGAACGCCGCCGGCGGTGGTGCGCTGTTCAACCCGGAAACGGCCAAGGATGTCGAGCTGGGTCTCAAGTGGCACGGCGACGTCGCGGGCAGCCGGGCACATTTCAACGTCGCGCTGTACAAAGAGTGGATCAAGAACGTTCAGCGCGTGGAGTTTCCGTCCGTGCCGGTCTTCGGCTCGGTCGCCGTTACGATCAACGTGCCTGAGGCGCAGGTCAAGGGCTTCGAAATCGACACCGGGATTGAGCCGGCCGAATGGCTCGAGCTTGGCGGAAATCTGGCGCTGACCGATGCGAAATATACCGATAACAAGGCGCAGGTCTTCAGCAACCTTTTCGTCTTCAATCCCTACGCCGATACGCCGAAATGGGCAGGAACGGTCTATGGCGTGGTCCACCTTCCAATCCCGGAATCGGCTGGCCAGCTCAAGCTGCGCGGCGAAGTCTATGCACAAACCGGGCAGTATTTCAGCAACAACGACGCCAGCATAACCCCCGGCACCAAGCTGCCCGGATATGCGCTGGTCAATTTGCGGCTCGACTGGACCAAGATCGGCGGCTCCGGCATTTCCGCCGGCGCCTTCGCCACCAACCTGACCAACAAGGCGTATTATGTCGGCGGCCTGTCCGAAGGGGCGTCGCTCGGTGAAAGCGCCGCGGCACCGGGGCGTCCGCGGATGTATGGCATCGAGCTAAAGGCCGATTTCTAATCCGGATATCGGTTTGAAGGGGGCCCGCCGTCACACGGACGGCGGGCCCTTTTCTTTCGAGCGGTCACACGCGACGAGGAAGGAGACAGGGATGGCAGAACAAGACCTCGTCCTGTATGAGACGCCGATCCCGCGCGTCGCGCGCCTCACACTCAACCGGCCGGAAGTCCGCAACGCGCAGAGTACGCGGCTGCTCTATGCGCTCAACGCGGCGTTCGACCGGGCGGCGCAGGACGACTCCATTCATGTCATCATCCTGGCTGCCAGCGGGCCGCACTTCTCATCGGGCCACGATCTCGGCGAGATCGGCTCGGGCGCCGCGCACGCCAACATTCGCGCCGAGCAAACAGTGGGAACCTGGTGCGGCTTCGGCTGCGCCGGCGCGGAAGCGCAGATGGCCTATGAACGCGAGGCCTATTTCGGCCTGTCGGAGCGCTGGCGCAACATCCCCAAGCCAACCATCGCGCAAGTTCACGGCAAGGTCATCACCGGCGGCCTGATGCTCGTCTGGCCCTGCGATCTCATCATCGCCTCGGCCGAATCCACCTTCCAGGATACCGCCGTCGATCTCGGCGTCTGCGGAGTCGAATTCTTCAATCACCCGTATGAACTGGGCGTGCGCAAGGCCAAGGAGTTTCTGTTTCGCTCCAACGAACTGACCGCCGAAGCGGCGTGCGCCGCCGGCATGGTCAACCATGTCGTCGCGCGAGAGGCGCTCGAAACCTTCACGCTCGGGATCGCGGAGGATATCGCGCGCAAGCCGCTGTTCGCGCTGAAACTAGCAAAGGAAGCGGTCAACGCAGCGCAGGACGCGGCGGGCCGCGGGACCGTCCTCCAATCCGCCTTCGGCCACCACCAGTTGACACATGCGCATAACATGCTGGTGCACGGCATGCTGATGGATCCGTCGAACCTCCGCCGAAAGCCCTGACCGGTACGCTCGGCTGAGGCCCCGCGCTCCCGCGGAGCGCGCCGCTCGTCAATTGCTGGACTGATAGCGCTTCACTTCCAGCCGCGCGATGGTGCGGGCATGGACCTCGTCCGGCCCGTCGGCGAGGCGCAGCGCGCGGATCCGCGCGAAGAGCGCCGCCGTGCCAGCTTCGCTATCCAGCCCCGCCGCGCCATGAGCCTGAATGGCATCGTCCACGATCGCCAGTGCGGTGCGCGGCGCCATGACCTTGATCATCGAGATTTCGAGCCGCGCCACCTTGTTGCCGACCTTGTCCATCATGTCGGCAGCCTTCAACGTCAGGAGGCGCGACGTCTCGATATCGATTCGAGCATCGGCGATCCGCTGCTCCCAAATCGAATGATCGATCAGTCGCTTACCGAACGCGCTTCGGCCCGTCAGCCGGCGCACCATCTTTTCCAACGCCACCTCAGCCATGCCGATAATGCGCATGCAGTGATGAATGCGCCCCGGGCCGAGCCGGCCCTGCGATATCTCGAACCCCCTGCCCTCTCCCAGGATCATGTTGACGGCAGGCACCCGAACGGCATCGAATGTCACTTCGCAATGGCCGTGCGGCGCATCGTCATAGCCGAAATTGGTCATGTTGCGCCCGATGCGGACGCCCGGCGTATCGATCGGCACGATGATCTGGGATGCCTGCTGGTGCCGTGGCGCATCCGGATCGCTGCGCCCCATCACGATCATGAACTTGCAGCGCGGGTCGAGCACGCCCGAAATCCACCACTTGCGGCCGTCGATCACGTAATCCTCGCCGTCGCGCACGATGCGTGTCCGTATGTTGGTCGCATCGGACGACGCCACATCCGGCTCGGTCATCGCATAGGCGGAGCGGATCTCGCCGGCCATGAGCGGCCGCAGCCAGCACTCCTTCTGCTCGCGCGAACCATACATATGCAGCAGGTCCATATTGCCGGTGTCGGGCGCACTGCAGTTGAACACTTCCGACGCCCAGGTGATCCGCCCCATTTCCTCGGCCAGCGGCGCATATTCGAGATTCGTGAGCCCGGCGCCGCGCAAGTCATCCTCGTCATGCTCGGAGGGGCACATGAACAGGTTCCACAACCCTTGCGCCTTCGCCTTTGCCTTTAGCTGTTGCAGGATCTCGGGCTGCTTCCAGCGGTTCTCGTCGAGCTCCGCGTAATAGGCCGGGACGGCCGGGTAGACATGGTCGGCCATGAATTGGCGGACGCGACCGAGCCACTCGGCCTGGCGGGGAGAAAAATCGAAATCCACGAATTCAAACTCCTGCTGGCGATGCGTCAGGCGCGCGCAATGATCGCACGCGCTTCATCAAGGAGGGCGACGGCGGAACGATGGAGCCGCTCCCCGGTCGCCATGTCGGCAAGCCCGGCCTGCGCGCGCGCATGTGAGCCTTCGAGAATGAGACCGAGCTTGTAGCAGGCGAGCACCTCGAACCAGGGTAGACGCGCAAGCGATCGCCCCGACCGCGTCGCGTAGCGCGCGACCATGTCGTCGCGACCGGGGAAACCGTCGAGCGGATCGACGCGCATCGTCTGCGGCTTGACGCCGCCCCGATCAGGCCAGCTCACCAGCAGGCGGCCAAGATCGACCAGAGGATCGCCAAGCGTCGCCATTTCCCAGTCAACGATGCCGTTGAGTCGGCCATCGTCTCCGAAGATGCAATTGCCGATATGGTAGTCGCCATGGATGATGCCCGGCTTCATGTCGGCGGGCAGGTTGTCGGTGAGCCAGCGACCGACGGCCGCCACGTCGCCAAGCGCACCCGGCCCCTCCCAGCCCTCGAACCGCTGATAACCCTCCAGCTCCGCGGCCCAACGGCTGACTTGCCGTTCGAGAAATCCATCCAGCTTGCCGAAATCGCCGAGGCCCTTGGCGACCGGATCGACATCGGCCAGCGCGACGAGGCCGTCGATCATCTCCAGCCCCATGCGGTGGCGGATCGCGCCGGAGCGCGCCGCGCTCGCCGACATTGCCACCGTCGGGTTGAAGCCGTCGATCGCCTCCATCACGTAGAACACGCCACCGACCACGGACAGGTCGGTGCAGGCCGCAACAACAGTCGGACGCGGCACGGCACTGTCGGCGAGCGCGGCGAGCAGCCGAATTTCCCGCTCCAGCAGATTGTTGCTGTTCGGTCGCGGACTGGACGGCGGATGCCGCAGCACATAGTCCCGGCCACCGTTGCTGAAACGCAGCACAATGTTCTGGGTACCGCCGGCGAGTTGCCGCACCCCGCCGAGTCCGGGTGCCGCCAAGACGCCATTGTCAACGAGCCAGCGCTCTATGGCTGCCAGATCGAGAGAAAACTCGGAATACACGACCAAATTCCATCCTTACCGAAACCTCGCCCCGGCCATGGTCTATCGTGCCGCGCCGCAGTGCGCAGCTAGCGAGACGACCGGGACAAAAGCGCGGCGAACAGCAGGCAAGACGCGCTCGGACGTCTTCGAGCAAACGGTCCGCAAACGCATCCGCTGATCCGGCCCCATTCCCAGGTCACCGAGCTGATCTTCCCGCGATCCCGACTCCCGTTCGATCGCGGCGAAGGCGACTTCTGCAATGGCCGTCCCTCGACGCTGGTCAAATCGCGTCGGTGCCAATGCGGCGGGCCCATGCCGCGCGACCTCGCGCTCCGGACGGCGTAGTTCGGTCGACACGAGATAGTCGGCATTGATCGTCGCAGCGCCGACACCGAGCGCGGTTAGCAACAGCCCGATGGCGCGGCCGGCGCGGCCCTGACCGGCCATGCAGTGGGCGATGATCGGGTGCCCCTTCCAGGCGGTGTGCAACAGCGAGAGGCAGGACCCATTGCAGCACGGGATGCGTAATGCGGAGCATCAGCCTTGCCGTCCCATCGGAGGTTTCTCATGATGCCGGGCATCGAGCTAAGGGCCGAACCGGTCAAACGACGGGCGACACGAATTGGGTGCAGGGATGAAGCCGGTCAAATGGTGCTGCGTACGATACGTCAAGCGCGAGACCCAGACGCCCAACGGAACGACGATGTCTACCGCCCAGTCCGGCCGGCCGCCTGAACGTCATCAGCCATATTCGCAATAGGAATGATCATGACCGAGACAGCCGACAGGGGGCACAACGCGCCCTGCTCCAATCGCGATTTCGACTTCTTCTACCGCGGGCTGGAGGACCAGCAGCTGCTGGTCCAGCAATGCACGCGATGCAAGCTGCTGCGCAGCCTGCCGTCGCCCGGCTGCGAGGGATGTGCGTCCCTTGACTGGGAACCGGTCGCGCTTTCGGGAGGCGGCGAGATCTACAGCTACGTGACCCACCACCATCCCCCGCTGCCCGGCTTTGCGTCACCCCATCCGGTGGCGCTGGCGATGATGGACGAGGGGGTCCGCTTGCTCGGCGCCATGGACGGAACCGATCCGGCCGAGCTGTCGATCGGCCGCAGAATCGAGGTGGAATTCGTCCGTCGCGATGCGCTTGCCGCTTTCCGCTTTCGCCTTCGCTGACGCGCCAATCTGGGACAGATCATGATGACCATTTCCAACAAGACGGCGATCGCCGGTTATGGCGCGACCGAGTTTTCGAAGAACAGCGGACGCAGCGAGTTGCGGCTCGCCGTGGAAGCCACGCTCGGGGCGCTTGCCGATGCGGGCATCGACCCATCGGAAGTCGACGGCATGTCGAGCTTCACCATGGACAATAACAGCGAGCAGGAGATTTTCCGCGCCATCGGCGGCAAGGATCTCAAGTTCTTCAGCCGCATCCCGCAGGGTGGTGGCGGCACGCTCGGCCCGGTGCAGCAGGCGGCGATGGCGATCGCCACCGGCATCGCCAAGGTGGTGGTCGTCTACCGTGCGATGAACGAACGCTCGGAATACCGTTTCGGCCAGCCGATGCATTCGCTGCCGCCGACAAGCGACAACGTGATCTTTGCCTATCACGGATTTTCGGGATTGATGACGCCTGCCGCCATGCTCGGCCTGATGATGCGGCGATATATGCACGAAACAGGCGCCACCAGCCTGGACTTTGCCAATTACGCGGTGCTCGCCCGTAAATACGCCTCGACCAATCCGAATGCCTTCTATTACGGCAAACCGATCACCGTCGAGGATCATCAGTCCTCGCGCATGGTCGCCGATCCGTTGCATCTGCTGGATTGCTGCCAGGAAAGCGACGGCGGCGTGGCACTGGTGATCGTCAGCGCAGAGCACGCGCGCGACCTGCGCCAGAAGCCGGTCTATATCCGCGCGGCGGCGCAAGGCTCGCCAAAAGGCACCGTCAGCCTCGGCGGGTTCTACAAGGACAATATCTGGCCGTTCGACGAATGCCAGGCGACCGCTCGCCAGCTCTACGCGCAATCCGGCCTGTCACCAGCGGATCTCGACGCCGCGATCATATACGATCATTTCGGGCCGTCGGTATTCCCCGGTCTTGAAGCCTATGGCTTTTGCGCGAAGGGCGAGGCCAAGGATTTCGTGAAGGACGGCCAGCTCGAAATTGGCGGCAAGCTGCCGATCAACATGCACGGCGGGCAACTCGGTGAGGCGTACATTCACGGCATGAACGGCGTCGCGGAGACAGTCCGCCAATTGCGCGGAACCGCCGTCAACCAGGTGCCCGGTGCGCGCAACATGCTGGTGACTGCCGGCAGCGGCCTGCCGACGAGCGCCGCCATTCTGGGAGTCGACTGATGGGCTCGATCGAACGCGAACTCCTGGACGCGGCACCTGGCATGACGCCTGACGCGGCGACCATTTCCCGCCTGCTCGCCGAGCGCTTCAGTTGCCGGGCGTTCCGGCCCGATCCGGTGCCGCACGATACGATCGACACGATGTTCAGGCTGGCGCAGGGCGCTGCTTCCTGGTGCAACAGCCAGCCTTGGCAGGTCCATGTGACGGAAGGCGAGGCGACGGAGCGGTTCCGGGCAGCCTTCCACCAGCGCGCGGTCGCAGACGCGGCCAGCGGCATGATGAGCCAGGAATCGGACTTCCCCTTCCCCACCGCCTACCGGGGCGTCTACAAGGAACGGCAGCGAGAGGTCGGTTGGCAACTCTACGAGGCGGTGGGCGTGGCCCATGGCGATCGTGCCGGCTCTGCCCGTCAGGCGCTGGAGAATTTCCGGCTGTTCGGGGCGCCGCACGCGCTGGTGATCACGACCGAGCGCGATCTCGGCACGTACGGCGTGCTCGACTGCGGCAGTTATCTGGGCACGCTGCTGCTAGCCGCGCAGGCGCTGGGGATCGCCATGATCCCGCAGGCCGCCTTCGCCAATTACAGCCCGCTACTGCGCGACGTCTTCGAGATCCCGGAAAACCGGGCGGTTGTCTGCGGCGCGTCGTTTGGCTGGGCCGATCCGGATCATCTGGCCAACAGCTTCCGGTCGCGGCGGGCAGCAACGGACGACGCGGTGACGTGGCTGCAAAAATGAGCGGGCTCCCAACGCTGGCCGATATCACGCTGCCGGCCGAGGTTGCGCAATACCGTGCGGCAGATGACGAACGCGCGCATTACAGCCGCCGTTACACGCCTTATGTCTGGTTCGCGCAAATAGCCCGCCGCTTCCCGGACAAGGTGGCGCTGGCCCGCCCGGACGGCAGATTGACCTATTGCGAGCTCGACGACATGAGCCGCGCGTTCGCGCGCGGGCTGCTGCGGCTCGGCGCAGCGCAAGGCGAAGCGATCGCCGTCGCCTGCGGCAACCGCTGGGAGCTGGCACCCTTGTTCCTTGCCTGTTCGGCGATCGGCGTCTCGTTCACCGCGTTCAACCCGATGCTGACCGCGCATGAACTTGCATATCAGATCGGCCAATTGCGACCCCGGCTGTTCGTGGCCGACGGCCATTTCACGATCGAGGCGATCCTCGACGCGGACGACGGCCGCGCCGTCGAGCCGACCGGTGACGAGTGGGGACCATTGATGGTCCGATTTTCCTCGGGAACGACCGGGAAGCCCAAGGCGATGGTCAGCAGCCAGCGCGCCCAGCTCGAAAATTATCGCCTGATGATGCTGATGCTCGACATGCGACCGGGCGACGTCCACCTCGTTACTGGCCCGCTCGGCCACGCGGCGCTTCACGCCGGACTGCCGCAATTGCTGGTCGGCGGCACGGTGACTTTGATGGGCCGGTTCGACAAGACCTGCTTCTGGGACGATTGCGCCGAGCACGGCGCGACCAACGCGCTGATGGTGCCGACGATGATCTCCGGCGCGCTCGATCATCCCGGCGAGGCGCCGTGCCTGCGCCGGCTGCTGTCGACCGCCGCCACGCTCGCCCCCGGCCTCAAGCGGCGGCTGGCCGAGCGATTTCCCCATCTCGGGCTGGTCGAGGCCTATGGCTCGTCGGAATTCGGTTACGTCGCGGCGCTGATGCCCGACGAGCAGACACATCGACCGCGCTCGGTCGGCCGACCGCTTCCCGGCCAGGACGTGGCGATCTTCGACGACGACGGGCGCCCCTGCCCCGCCGGCGACGTCGGCATGATCCATGTCCGCAGCCCGCAGCTGATCACTCGGCACGTCGGCGCGGTACAGCCGGAACCCACGCTGGCCGAGCAACGCGGCGACGGCTGGGTCACCTCGGGCGATCTCGGCTATGTCGATGGCGAGGGCTATCTCTATATCAGCGATCGCCGTGCGGACCTTATCGTGTCGGGCGGACTCAACGTATATCCGGCCGAAGTCGAGGCGATCCTGCTTGACGTACCGGGTGTGCGGGAAGTCGCGGTGGTGGGAATCCCCGATCCGCATTGGGGACACCGCGTGGTCGCTTATGTCGACGCCGACGCCGCGGTCGAGGCCATGCTGGCGCCCTGCAGCGAGCGCCTGGCCAAATACAAGATTCCGCGCGCCATCCACCGGGTCGGCCCCCTGCCCCGGACAAGCAGCGGCAAGACCTCGCGTATGCTGACCCGCGCAATGGCGGAGCGCGGCGAGTTTCCCAGCTGACGCCGGTTCAGTAGAAAACGACGCGATCGCCGTCCGCCCCCTCGCTCGGCCGGAGGCATCGGCGCGAGCGGCAGGCTCCTGTCCTATCCTTGACCGACCAGCGAATCGTAGAAGCGCACGCGGCCCGCCAGCCGCTCGGCGCGCAGCGCGTTGATCGGCAGCTGAAATTTGACGCCCGGGATCGTTTCATTGACCAGCGGATTGCCGCCCCACCAGATGATCCGGCACACGCGGCTGGAAATGCGCCAGCTTTTCGCCGTGCGTACGAGTACATCGTCGTACCAGCCGGTGCCCTCCCAGAAATCGCCGCCCGCAAGCCCCAGACGGATGAGCCGCCAAGTGGCGTAGGTCAACGCGTTGGCTGTGTCGCCGGTGACATTGACGAGGTGACTCATCATGGCGTGTTGCGTGCCGTCGAAGGCATCGTGATAAGCGGCAAAATCCGATTTGAACGTGGCGAGATCGCGCCAGTGCGATGTTTCGCTATAGTCAGCGTCGATGTCGTCGGTGAAAACCTGATCGAACAGATGCCAGGCCTGCGTATCGACGGCGAAGCCGTAAAGGTTCACCGTCTGCCTGATAGCGCTTTCGTCCTCTACCGACATATCCCTCTCCTCTATCGCTTTCCTGCTTCAGTACGGCGCCCCCACCAGCCCGCCATCGACCATGATCATCTGCCCGGTGATATAGCTCGCACGCGTCGAACACAGGAACGCCACCGCAGCCCCGATTTCCGCGGGCGTTCCCTGCCGCCCGAGCGGAATCGTGGCGTCGAGCGCGGCCGCCGCCGCCGCCGGGTCCTGGCCCTGTTCGCGCGCCAGTTCGGCCATCCAGGCAAGCGCCATCTCGGTGGCAATGAAACCCGGTGCCACTGTGTTGACGGTGATGCCATAGCCGCCAAGTTCGTTGGACAGCGACTTACTGAGCGACGCAGCCGCCGCCCGTGTTACGTTGTCGACGATCAGCGGAATGTGCCAGTGCGGCCTCTTCACGCAGAACGACCCGATCGTCACGATCCGTCCCCAGGCGCGCCGCTTCATTTCCGGCACGACTGCCTTGGCGAGATGCATCGCGCTCAGCACCAGCAAATCATAGCCTTCGCGAAAATCGTCTTGCGTGGCGGTGTCGAAGCTGAGCCGTGCCGTCCCATAGACATTGGCGATGGCGATGTCCGGGGCGGCGCCGAGGCGCTCCTCGCAACAAGCGATCGCCTTCGCAATACCGTCAGGACTGGTCATATCGGCCGACAGACCTTCCGCCGCGCCGCCACGCGCCCGGATCGCCGCGACCGTCTCATCGATGGCGTCCTGCCCGCGCGCCAGCACCAGCACGCGCGCGCCTTCACCGGCCAGCTCTTCGGCCGCGGCGCGCCCCATCCCCTTGCTGCCGCCGCTGACGAGCGCGACTTTGCCCGAGAGTCCCAGATCCATTTCTCTCTCTCCCAATCCTTGTTGTCGGCGAAAATCCGGCTGCTGGCGGACGGCGAGAAGCTGCTTTGCCCGCAGCGCCCGTTCGCTCGCCCGGCGATGTCCTGGGGATCAGATGTAGCTTGTGTTCGCCATCACGGAGATCGTTTCCGATTCGACCAGATCCGCCATCGGCTCAAGAATGGTAAGCCCCTCCGGCCCGGCGCAGGCGAGCAGGCCTCGCTCGACATCGGCAAACGCGTCCAGTTGCCAGACGTGGATCAGCTTGCGAAAATCGCCGGTCACCGGCTGCAACGCTTGCACGAGTTTCCAACCGTTCCGCCCCATGAAGGGCGCGAGCTTTTCCATCATCGACGTGTATTCGGGTAATTTCCCAAGCTTCAGCACCACCTCGGTATAGATGAAATAGGTCATTCCAGGCCCTCCTGTTCAGTTCACCTGCGATGCCGGTTCCCTGACCTTCGTCGTGCGCGGCGCGCTCTTCACCAGTGTTTCGAGCAGGCTTGCCTTCGTCCTTTGATATTGTTCGAAGGCCGCGTGTTTGACGGGGCCGTATCCACGGACCTCCTGCGCGGCGCCGGCCAGCTCGATCGCAATATGCAGGTTCGCGGCGTCCAGTTTGTCGAGCACCAAGGTCATCATCTCGCGATAATCGGCGATCATTGACCGCTCCATCCGCCGCTCCGCCATGTATCCGAACGGATCGAACGCCGTACCGCGCAAGCCCTTGAACTTCGCGAGAAGCCGGAACACGCCGAGCATCCAGCCGCCGAGTTCGCGCTTGCGCGGCCGTCCGCTCGCGTCCTTGCGCGTGAACAGCGCGGCCGAGGCCAAGTGGAACGAAAGCTTCAGGTCCCCGTCGAACTGCTCCCGCAGGCGTTCGAGGAAGACCGGATCGGCATAGAGCCGCGCAACTTCATATTCGTCCTTATAGGCCATCAGCCGCGCCAGGGTGATCGCGATCTCGCGGACCAGCAGATCCCCGCCTTCAATTGCGCGCTCGGTCACCACGTCCTGGGCCCGGGCCACGAAGTCGCTATATTGCGCGGCGTAAGCTGCATCCTGATACGCGGTCAGCAGCTTCACGCGGCTGGCGAGAATCTCGTCCAGCGACATATCGGCCAGATTGACGGGTGGGGTCGCGATCATCCGCGACAACTCCTCCGGCGCGATCGCAGCGAGGCGACCGATCGCAAAAATCCGGAGGTTGCCCTTGACGAACGTGCCGTTGAGCCGGATCGCTTCCTCCAGCGAGGCCACTGACACCGGTAACAACCCTTTTTGCGCAGCGTAGCCGAGCATGAGGACGTTGGTGCCGATGCTGTCGCCCATCATCGCGGTCGAAAGTCCGCTGGCGTGGAGGCTGAATAGCTCGCCGTCCTTCAACGCGCGCGCGATCGCTCCGATCATCGCCTGGTCGTCATAGCTGGCGTCACGATTGGTCTGGAATTCGCCGGTAGGGCTGACATCGGCGTTGACGATGGCCTTGGAGCGATCGGGCTCGAGCGTCTTGAGCACATCCTGGCTCGAACCGACAATGGCATCGCAAGCGAGCAGCACGTCGGCGTGACCGAAGCTCAACCGGGTCGCGCTCAGTGCGGAGGGGCTTGCGGCGATGCGGATATGTGACGTGACGGCACCGCCCTTCTGCGCCATGCCCGTCATGTCGAGCACGGTGCAGCCCTTGCCCTCGATATGTGCCGCCATTCCCACCAGCGCCCCGACGGTCAGCACCCCGGTCCCGCCGACGCCAGCGACGATCATCGAGAAAGGCCTGTCGAGCGCCGCTTCAGGCGGAGCCGGCAGGTCGGCAAGCATGGCATCCAGGCGAGCAGCATCGCCCGCAATCCGAGTGGCGACGCGAGCGCCTTTCACGGTGACGAACGAGGGGCAGAAACCTTTCACGCAGCTGAAGTCCTTGTTGCAGGTCGACTGGTCGATCTTGCGCTTTCGGCCCATCTCGGTCTCGAGCGGCGTGATCGAGATGCAGTTGGACTGGACCGAGCAATCGCCGCATCCCTCGCAGACCTCCTGGTTGATAAACACCCGCTTGTCGGGGTCGGGGAACGTCCCACGCTTGCGGCGCCGCCGCTTCTCGGTCGCGCAAGTCTGCTCATACACGATAGCGGAGACGCCATCGGTCTCGCGCAACGCGCGCTGGACCGCATCGAGATCATCGCGGTGGCGCAGCTGGACGCCCCTGGGGAGGCTGGCCGAAGTAAATTTCTCGACTTCGTCGGACACCAGATAGACGGGGCTGACGCCTTCCGAGACAAGCTGATTGACCATGTCGACGGGCGAAATGTGCATCTCGACTGGCTGCCCGCCGGTCATCGCCACGGCATCGTTGTACAGGAGCTTGAAGGTGACGCGCGTTCCTGCCGCCACGGCGGCGCGGATGGCGAGGATGCCGGAGTGCGAATAGGTGCCGTCGCCCATATTCTGGAACATGTGCTGCTCCTTCACGAAGGGCGCGACCGCCAGCCACGGCATCGCCTCGCCCCCCATGTTGACGGGCAGCATCGTCCGGCGCTCCGGCATGACGTAGGCAGCGAGCCCCTGGCAGCCCACGGCCGCCATGGCCTTGCTGCCGTCGGGCACCTTGGTGCTGGTATTGTGCGGGCAGCCCGAGCAGTAGAAGGCTGGCCGGACGCGGCCACTGCCGTAGAGCGCCGCCTCGATCTCCAGTGCCGCGAAGCGCCGGCCGGCAGCCTCGACTGCCTCGTCGGCAAGATCGAGCTCCCGCAGGACGGTCAGCAGCGCTTTGCGGATCAGCGCCGGGTTGAGTTCGCCGACGTCGGGCAGCAAGGGCGCGCCGGCAAGCGATCGCTTGCCGGTCAGCGCCGGTCGCGCGTCGGCTGGCATCGCATACAATAAGCGGGCGAGCTGGTCCTCGATGACCGGGCGCTTCTCCTCGACCGACAGCACCGCCTTGTAGCGGGACGCGAAACGGGTGACGCCCTCGGGCTCAAGTGGCCAGATCAAGCCCGGCTTCCACAGGCCGATACCGAGCTCGCGGCAACGCTGCTCGGTGAGACCGAGGTCGCTGAGCGCCTGCCGCAGATCGAGAAACGCCTTTCCGGCAGCAATCAGTCCAAGCACCCGGCGCGGCCCCTCGATGACGAGGCGATCGATCCGGTTGGCGCGGACGAATGCCTGCGCTGCCGGCAAGCGATGCTGCACGGTCAACGCCTCCAGCTCCAGCGGCGCCGGCGAGTACCGGACGTTGAGCCCTCCCTGCGGGGTCGGATAGTCCGGTCTGACAAAAACACGCCTGAGGTCGGGCAATTCGATCGAGGCGGTCAGATCCAGCGTATCGGTGATGCACTTTAGGCCGGCATAAGCGCCACTGAAACGCGACAGCGCCCACCCGTAGAGGCCGTATTCGATGATTTCGTCGATCGTGGAGGGATAGAGAACCGGGATCATCCCGGCGATCAGCGTATGTTCCGACTGATGGGCGCTCGCCGATGACTTGCCGCCATGATCATCCCCGGCGACCACGAGCACGCCGCCCGTGGCCGAGGCGCCTTCCAGATTGCCAAGCTTCAGCGCCTCGCAGGCGCGATCGACACCCAGACCCTTGCCGTACCACAAGCCGAAAACGCCATCGTAGTCGGATTCGCCGAACCAAGCGAGCTCCTGCGTGCCGCGAACGGAGGTCGCGGCCAGCTCCTCGTTGAGACCCGGGACGAAGCGGATGCCGTTGGCGTCGAGTTCCTTCTGCGCCGCCCACAATGCCGCGTCGTACACGCCGAGCGGGGAACCGCGGTAACCCGAGATGAAGCCAGCCGTGCTCAGGCCGGCCTCCCGGTCCCGGCGCGCCTGGTCCAGCGGCAGCCGGACGAGAGCCTGGTTCGCCGAAAGGAAGATCCTGCCCGAGGCAAGGTCGTATTTGTCTGCGAGGGAAATCGCCGTCTTCGTCATTTCAGCCTAGCCATGTCGCAAAAGGGGCGTTCGGGTGGGCGTTGCGCTGCGGGCGTGCCGCAACGTCGGAAACGCCGGAGTGAAATGAAGATAGGGCTATGGTGCCGGAGATTGCCACCCCGATTGCGGCTATGGAACAGCGCGTCATCAACTGGCGCACAGTGCCTGGATATCTTTACGCATATAGCCGTCTGATCGCGGCGCAGCCGTCTGGATCCCGTGACGATTGGAGGAATGTATGCCGAGCGGTCCGTTGGCAGGAATCAAGGTCGTCGAGTTCGCCGGTCTGGGGCCGGGGCCATTTGCCGGCATGCTGCTGTCGGACCTGGGAGCCGAAGTGGTTGAGATCGCGCGCGAGGGATCGCCGCCACCGGCCGCGTTCCGTGGCGACGTCCGGGGGCGCAAGCGCATCTGCCTCAACCTCAAGACGCCCGAAGCGGTCGAAACCTGCCTGCGGCTGACCGACAAGGCGGACCTCGTCTTCGAGGGCAATCGTCCAGGGGTGATGGAGCGGCTCGGGCTGGGGCCGGACGTGATGCTCGCGCGCAACCCGGCGCTGGTCTACGGACGGATGACCGGCTGGGGGCAGTATGGAACATTGTCGCAGGCGGCTGGACACGACATCAATTATCTGGCCATCACGGGCCTCCTCCATGCCATCGGACCGGCCGAGCGGCCGGTGCCGCCGCTCAATCTCGGCGCGGACTATGGCGGCGGCTCGATGTTCCTCGTGGTCGGCATGCTGGCAGCGCTGATGAGCGCGCGCGCCACGGGCAAGGGCCAGGTCGTGGATGTGGCGATGACCGATTGCGCGACGTATCTCGGATCGCTTTTCCACCATTTCTTGTCGGGCGGTGCCTGGGAGGACAGGCGCGAGGCGAATCTGCTCGACGGCGGCGCCCATTTCTACGGCACTTACGAATGCGCTGACGGGCGCTTCGTGGCGATCGGGTCGATCGAACCGCAATTCTACCAGCTTCTCCTCGAAAAGACCGGCACCGCGGATCGCCTGCCGCACAAGCAGATGGACAAGGCGCATTGGCCCGAAATGCGGGCGGTGCTTGGCGACGTGTTCCTGACCAAGACGCGCGACGAATGGTGCGCGCTGATGGAAGGCACCGATGTCTGTTTCGCGCCGGTCCTCACCCTCGCCGAGGCACGTGAGCATCCGCACCAGGTCGAGCGGCAGGTCTTCGTCGACTCGGGCGGGGTCGTCCAAGTCGCGCCCGCGCCGCGCTTTTCAGAGACGCCGGGCCAGATTCAATGGCCGCCAGCAGGCTGGTCGGGTACGGTCGAGGATATCCTCGCCGCCTGGTGAGGCATCGCCGCCGGCGCGGTCGCCTGCTCGTTGGAACGGACAGGCGGCTCGCTCTGCGCTCCTTCAGCAGCCGACCCTCGCGTCCGCGCGGTCGGTCCGACCATGGAAATTGCGCTCGATTTCATCTTTCAGCCGCACCAGCGCCTGGCCGATTTCGTGCCTTTCGCGATCATCGATCTGGCCACTGATGCGGATGGCGGACAAACCGTAGTTCACCTCACCCATGGCGTCCCTCAACACAGTCGCGACGGTCGTGACACCCGGCGCGAAATTTCCGGTGTCGATCGCGTAACCAAGGCGACGATATTCGCGGACCTGCTGGCCATAGGCTTCGATATCCGGCGGTACCTGCCACCGTAGCTGGGAGAATTCATGTTCGATGTCAGCGTCGGACAAGCCCAGTTCACTGGCGAAAGCGCGCCCGACCGCGCCGATGAAAAGCGGCAGTCGCTGCCCTACCGACATGTGAATCCGCATCGGGTGCGACGATTCAAGAAAGCCCGCAAGAACGATCCGCTTGCGATCGATCCGTCGCCAGAATCCGATAGACGTCTGCGCCTCCGCCACGAACCGCGCGAGGCTCGGCTGGATCACCGCGAAGGTGTTGGCCGGATCGAGCGCCTTGCGCGCGAGCATGACCGCTGCGCTACCGAGCGAATAACATTTCGTCGAGCGGTCGAACTCGGCATAGCCCTCTTCCGCCAGCTGCTTCAGGATCCGGAAACAGGAACTGGGCGGTACGTTGAGCTCACGGGATATGGCGTTGACCCCCATCGGGGCGGGCGTGTTGGCGAGGAAGCGCAGGAGCGCGATCGTCTGCGCCACAGTGCTCATCTTGCTGGACGACGGTTCGACTGCTTCGCGCGTGGTCGAGACCGCACCGGACTCCCTACCCATTAGGTGATTGCACCCTAGCATCCTTATAGCACCGGGCGGCTATCCGGGACCGGCGTGACGATTGCGTTCGCCATTTCATAAGGTCTTTTCAGTCATTATCCAGCGCCCGATACGGGTACCCGCATGGGTTGCGCACCAAGACCGATGCGATTGCAGCCACGGATAGATTGCCTTGCTCAAACGATACTCCATCAGCGATAATCGATGGCAATCTTTCCGAAATGCAGCTGCTTGGCGAAATGCTCGAACGCCTGCCGCAAGGAGCCGATCGGATGCGTAGAGTCGATTACGGGGGCGATATTGTTGCTTTCGATCGCTGTTACCATCGCTTCCTGATGCTCCCTGCTGCCGACCGTCACGCCACTGATCCGGCGATTGGCGTGGATCATGTGGACCGGGCCGAACTGGATCGGCCTGCGGCTCAAGACGCCGACTAGGCACAGCCTGCCACCAATGCGGATTGATTGCAGCGACTGGGTGAGGTCACCGCCGGCGACCTCGACAAGATGGTCGACGCCGCCGCCGGATACCTTGCGCGCCGCGACGCCCCAGTCGGGATCGAGGCGGTCGATCACAACGTCCGCACCCAGCGCGGACAGTCTCGCGGCCTTGTCGGGTGTCCCGGTCGTCGCAATGACGCGCGCGCCGGCCGCCTTGGCGAACTGCAGCGCGAAAAGCGCCACGCCTCCGGAGCCTTGCACGAGCACGGTTTCCCCGGGCCGCAATGCGCCTTCCACGAACAAGGCTCGCCAAGCGGTGAGCGCCGCGCAGGGAAGCGTCGCGGCGCTTACCGGATCGAGATTGGACGGCGCGATCGTGAAGTTCGACTCGCGCAAGGTTACGGTACTTGCTGCAAACCCGTCGACATGGTCGCCGCGCATCCGCGCCACACCCTCCGCATAGGGCGCACCCCGCGCCCAGTCCGGGAAGAACGTTCCCATGACGCGGTCTCCAATCTCGAACCGGGTCGCATCGGGGCCACGAGCCTCCACCACACCGACGCCATCTGACAGGGGAACGCGGCCAGGGACGGTTGGTATCACGCCGGTCACCACGAGATAATCGTGAAAGTTCAGCGAACTAGCCTCGATTCGCACAAGGATTTCATCGGTCACCGGCAGTCGCGACTGCATCGGGATCGGAGCCAGCGCGGCGACCGTAGGTTCGGCCGCGATCTCGTACTTCAGCAGACTCACCGCAGTTCCCCCATGGCAGCGGCGCGCCCGCGACAGTGGGGGCCTTTCCCCGGGGCGCGCCCTTGACTCGCTATTTCATATCAGGAATAACCATTCCTGAAACGGCCGATTTTGATTAGAGCCGCGAACAGTGATGACTGACGCTGAAGCGCGTTACGACGGCATGAGCCGGCGGATGCGCGCATATGGAGAGGATGAGATGGAAAAGCTTTACGCCGGCCTCTGGGGCAAGGCCGGAGCTGTGATGCCCTCCTATGAGGCGCTGACACGGCGAGAATTTTACGACGGCGATCTCGCCAGCGAGACTGGCGACTTCACCGGGGTCGACTTCGACAAGGCGCTCAGCGCTCCCCTGTCGATCACGCGGATCACCACGCGCAACGAACTGACCTTCCGCCGCGGCCCCCAGCACATCCGCAAGAACCGCGTCGGCCTGCGCGTCCTTTGGTTCGTGCTCACCGGTTCGGTTAGCATTTCCCGAGCGTCCGGAACGAGCAACATCGCCGCTGGGCATGCGGGCTTTCTCGACTCGGGCGTTCCATTTTCAGCCAGCTTGAAGCGGTCGTCGGACGGTTATCACTCATCCTACCAGGTTACGATTCCGCCGGACCTTTTCATGAGCCATCTTCACGAGGCTGAGCGCTTGTCCGAGCAGTTCAGCCTTGAGAGCCAGGATGGTCAGGCCGTGCGCGGCCTGCTCGACGTGCTCGTGAAATATGGCGATGCGCTCAGCGACAAGACCGCTGAATTGATGTGTCATTCTCTGCTGGAGGCGACGGCGGATTATCTTCGCAATAGTGGACTTGACATGCCCCGCCGGCAGAAGCTCGTTGATCGACGGCTAGCCGACATCGAGAATTACATAAAAATGAACCTGGCGGACCCGGAACTGAGCTACGACAAGGTCGCTATTTCTTGTGGTATTTCACCGCGTTACCTCTGCTTCGTGCTGAAGGCAAACAACACGTCCTTTTCCGAACTGGTTTGGAAGAACCGACTGCCCAAGGCGCGCGACTGGCTCGTTTCCCCCAAGACGCGCGATTACCTGATCCACGAGATCGCCTATATGTCGGGCTTCAAAAGCGCTGCGCATTTCAGCCGCATGTTCAGAGCGACCTACGGCATGTCTCCGCGCGAATATCGCGCGCTGCATGGAGGCGCGGAACAGCACGCCGAGGAGACCGATCGCGATTACGGCGTCTACGGCGACCAGGAAAACCGCAAGGCCGCCTGAGCCGCAGCAGGCATAGTCAAGGAGCATATCGGTCAGGAACAAGCCGCTTGTGCGAGACATTCGGCCACACACAGGTGGCCGCTTGGCGGCGAGGAGCCCTGAATGTCCGACAGCAAGCCTATCGATCCACTGTGGGTGTGGGGGGAGGATGACGAACACCCCCGCCTGCTGCACAGCATGTTGCGTGTCCGCGATGTCGATGCCGCGCTGCGTTTCTATCGCGACGGGCTCGGCATGGCTCTGCTCGACCGCTACGATTTCGAAACGAGCCGCTTCTCTATCCTGTTCCTGTCCTATGCGGGGTTTCGCGACGGGCCGGCAGCGCTAGAGCTGACGTACAATTGGGATCAGGACGGCGGCTACACCCATGGCACCGGCTATGGCCATATCGCCATCGGGGTGCCCGACGTATCGGCCATGTGGACGAGGCTTGCGGATTATGGCGGGCGACAGGGCACCGCTCCCAAGTCGATGATGCCGGGCTCGCCGGAGCTCGCCTTTGTCTACGATCCCGACGGCTACGCCATCGAACTGATCCAGATCAGACGGCCGGCGGCCAAGCAAGCATGACCGAGGCCCAAGCGCCGTCCACTGCATCTTCCGCTCTTGTCGCATGGTTCGCGCGCGAACTCGATGGCGGAGCGGTGCTGACCGGCGATGATGTCGCGGCGCGCAGCTGCGACCCCTTCACCCAACTACCGCCGGCCTCGCCGGCGCTGCTGCGTCCGCGCTCTACAGAGGATATGGCCAAAATCATGGCAAAGTGCCATGCCGCCGGGCAGCGCCTCGTCTTCCACGGCGGCTGCACCGGGGTCGCCGGCGGCGCGGTGGCCAGCGAATGCGAGCTGGTCGTCTCTTTCGAGCGCATGAACCGGATCATCGACGTCGATCCCGTCGGCAGCACGATGACGGTCGAGGCCGGCGCCACTATCGAAGCCGTGCAGGAGGCCGCGGCGGCCCATGGCCTGTTCTATCCTATCGACCTCGGCTCCAAGGGCAGCGCGACGATCGGCGGCACCATTGCAACCAATGCCGGCGGCAACAGGGTGATACGCTGGGGTATGACCCGGCAGAACGTACTCGGACTGGAGGTCGTGCTCGCCGACGGCACCGTGCTGGACCTGCTCAATCGCTTCCTGAAGAACAACACCGGCTACGACCTCAAGCAGCTCTTCATCGGCTCCGAAGGCACGCTCGGCGCGGTCTGCAAGGCCGTGCTGCGACTGGTGCCACACCCTACGACACAAGCAGTCGCGCTGGTGTCGCTGAGCAGCTATGCCAATGTGCTGAAGCTCCTCTCCCGGGCGCGCGCGCTGCAGCAACTCTCTGCCTTCGAAGTGATGTGGCAGGACTATTTTGCGATTGTTGCACGCGATCCGTCGCGGCGCGTGATCAGCCCCGGTGGCGCCTTCTACGTACTGATCGAAGCGATGGGCTATGACGAGGCAGGCGACGAGGCGGCATTTTCGCGACTGCTGAAACTCGCGCTCGTCGAAGGCCTGCTGGTCGACGCCGTCGTAGCGAACTCCGGCAGGCAGGCGCAGGACATCTGGCGCGTGCGCGAGGGTTCGGAAATCCTTGTGCGGGAAATGGGCCCCTTCGTCTCGTTCGACATCAGCGTTGACATTCGGCATGCCGATGCATTCGTGAACGCCGTACGGGACGCGCTGGCCGGCACCTTCGGTGATTACCGTTCGATCGCGTTCGGCCATCTTGGCGATGGCAATATCCACATCGGCGTGCACGTCGGACCGGATACGCGCGCGCGCGCATACGAGATCGAGCATTGTGTCTATGACGTGCTGCGCGCCTTTGGCGGTGCGCTTACGGCGGAACATGGGATCGGCACGCTCAAGCGCGACTTCCTGCCGCTCCATGTCCCCCCGGCTGCGCTCGCGACAATGCGGCAGGTCCGCCTTGCCCTGGATCCCGGTTACCTGATGAACGGTAACGTCCTGTTCTAGCGATACGATCCGCTGCAACGGATCGCATGAGCCGAGCAGTCCCGCATGGAAGAACGCTTGGCAATCGTGACTTGTCTTCACTGGCTCGCCCAATGGTCTCCAGTTGCAATGGACCGACGTCTTTGACTCCGGTCAAAGCGCCGTTCCTCCTGCCCGATCACTCTGACGGCATCAAATGCCAGTCGGAGAGGACATATGTACAAGGATGCGCAACCTGAGTTGGGTGGTTATGGATTTACGACCACCAAAGCCGTTTCGGGCACGAGCTCCATCGGCAAGCTCACCCTAGCGGAAATCCTCGCCCGGGACGGTCAGCCGGTTCCGCCGATACTCCAGCCCAGCGGCGATCCTGTCGCAGTCGATGCGCTCATTCCCTTCGAGCTCTATCACGATCCGAAATACGTCGATCTCGAGGTAGAGCATCTGTGGAAGAAGCAATGGCAGATCGCCTGCCGCGAGGAGGATATCCCGAACGTGGGCGACCGGCTGGCCTATGACGTTGCCGATCTGTCCTTCATCGTCGTCCGATCCGGCCCCGATGACATCAAGGCTTTCCATAACTTCTGCCCACATCGTGGCCGCAGGCTTTGCGATCATGCCGAAAATCGGGCCAACTTCAGGTGTCCCTTCCACGCGTAGAGCTGGCAGCTCGACGGAGCGCTCGAATGGGTGCCGGGCCAGGAAGATTTCCCGAGCGTCTCCGCGAAGCACCATTCGCTCAACGAGGTGCGGGTCGGCAGGTGGGGCGGAAACGTCTTCATCAATCCGGATGCCGACGCGATCCCATTCGAAAAAGCACTCGGCCCGCTGCCCCGGCTCTTTGCCGACCATCCCCTGGAAGATCGCTATACGGTAGCCCATTTCCGAAAGACCGTGCGCTGTAACTGGAAGCTGACGCAGGAAGCTTTCATGGAAGGCTACCATGTGCTCGAAACGCACTGGGACGGCATGCCCTTCTTCGGCTCGGCCTACACCCAATATGATAATTGGGATGACGGCGACAGCCATGTGAACCGCCTGGCGACGCCGTCCGTAGTGCCCGATTATTGGGTCAAGGAAAGCGTCACCCCGGAGGAAAGCGCGACGCAATTCTGCCACGCGATGGGCCTGCCGCTACCGCCACCCGGCTTGATCACCACCTTCACCGAGGGACGCGCCTATTGCGCCACCCAGCGCCGCCGCGCGATCGAGGCCGCATCGGGCCACGATCTCTCGGAGAAGCCGCATTCCTACTTCCTGGAGATGACCAAGTGCTTCCTGTTCCCGAACCATCACCCGTGGTGGGGCGAAGCGCTGGCATGGTGGTACCGCTTCCTTCCGGTGGGGCGCGATCCGGGGATGTCGACCATGGAAGTGCGCGTTACCGGGCGCATCCCCAAGGGCGAGAAGCCTCCCGCGCCGCCGCTTATGCTCGAGCTGGGCCCCGACGAACGCACCGACGAATGCGAGGCGCTGGGCGTGATCGGCCATATCCTGCATCAGGACATGGCGAATCTCGTCGAGATTCAGAAGGGGATGAAGGCGGCGCCGCGCGAAAAGGCCTTCTTGACGCTGGCGCGCTACCAGGAGTCGAACATCCAGCACTTCCACAACGTCTATCGCAAGGCCCTGGGTCTCGACTGAGCAGCGTCGCCTGAACGGGCGACGTTCGAACAGCCCAGAGCTGCAAGCTGACTTGCACACACCCTGCACAGCATAGTCAAATGCCGTGCAGGGTGTGATGTTTTCGGCCGAGACTCCCGCGCCCTGGCATGGGCGCCCTCATGCCTGAACCGAAAGATGGAAGACGAAAAGATGAGCGAGAACGCCGACGCAATTCGGGAAATCTGTGACAGCATCGTTCGCCGGATCGATCGCGCCTATGTCGCCGAGTGCGGGAAACGCAACGAGTTCCCGGAAAAGCTGTGGAAGTTGTGGGCTGAAAGCGGACTGCTGTCGATGGGCCTGCCCGAGGAATATGGCGGCTCAGGCGGCCATCTGTCCGACCTCGTCCTCGCGATCGACATCACCCACCAGCATGGGCTGGTCCTGCCCGTCGCGGTGACGAACTTCATGTCGCGCGAGCCGTTGCTGCATTACGGCAGCGAAGAGCAGAAACGGCGTTACTTGCCAGCCACGGCCACCGGGGAGTCGTTCTTCAGCTTCGGCATTACCGAAGCGGACGCCGGCACCAATACTTTCAAGATCAAGACCACGGCGATCCGCCAGCCCGACGGTACCTTCCTGCTCAACGGCGGCAAGACCTATCAAACCGCTTTCAAGGAATCGGACAACTGCTTGCTGGTAGCCCGCACCCAGCCCTATGATCCGGCAGACCGCACCAAAGGCATCTCGCTGTTTATCGTCGACACCAAACTTGCCGGCATTGCCGCGACGGAAATGGATATCGGTCTGTATCTTCCGGAAAAGCAGTATCAGACCTATTTCGACAACGTCGTCCTCCCGGCCGATTCCCTGGTAGGGATCGAGGGTCAGGGCCTCAAGATCATGTTCGAGAGCCTCAATTCCGAGCGCTTGCTGGTTGCGGCATTGAACATCGGCCAAGCCGACTATTGCATCAGCCGCGGCACCGAATACGCGAAAACGCGCACGCCGTTCGACACGCCGATCGGTTCCTACCAGTCCATCCAGCATCCCCTCGCCCGTGCCAAGACCTACATCGAGGGGGCACGAACGATGCTGTACAAGGCATGCGACAAGCACGACCGCGGCGAGAACATCGGGGTCGAGGCCAATATGGTGAAAATCCTGTCGTCCGAGGCGTTCAAGATGGCCGCCGAAAGCGCCATGACCTGCTTCGGTGGTGCCGGCTTCGACGTCTCGCAGGACATGCTGCCCTTCTTCCTCGGATCGCAGCTCAACCTGGTGGCCCCTGTGAACAACCAGATCGTGCTGAGCTTCATTGCTGAAAAGGTTTTGGGTCTGCCGAAGTCATACTGAACGGCTTGCCGGTCCGGCGACGTCACGCTGGCCGGCGGAGGGAAAAGGCATGGAAATTGTTCTCGTGCACGGTGGGCTGCACGGTGCCTGGTGCTGGGATCACGTGGCCCCGTTCCTTGCAGAAGCCGGCCTTGCCGTCTCGGCGCCCGACCTGCCCGGCATGGGCGAAGACAGAACGCCGCTCAACGAGGTCACGCTGGCCTCGACCGCTGACTTCCTGGCGCACCACGTGCGCCAGCGCCGCGACGTCATCCTGGTCGGTCACAGCATGGCCGGGCCGGCAATCAGCGAATGCGCCGAGCGTGCTCCCGATCATCTGCTCGGTCTGGTCTACCTGGCCGCCAATCTCGTCCCATCGGGGCAGAGCATGCGGGACGCCGCCGCCACCAATCTCGAGGGGGTGATGTCGGGGGTTCGTCTTTCGGCCGATGGCATCTCCTCGACCTATGACGCGAAGGCAGCGCTTGGCCGGTTCTACAACACGACCGACCGCGCGGAGGCCGAACGTGCCATCGACCGGCTCACGCCGCAACCGCTCGAGCCGACCGTCGCCCCCCTGTCACTGACGGACGGGCGGTTTGGCTCGGTAGCGCGCGCCTATATCGAATGCCTGCAGGATCGCGCGATACCGATCGCGTTTCAGCGCCAGATGCGGCAGGTCCTTCCCTGCGAGATCGTCGTGACGATGGATTGCGACCACTCGCCTTTCCTTTGCCAGCCGCAGCGCCTGGCCGAGCATCTGATGCGAGTCGCGCAGGATTTCCAGCGCCGGCGCGCCGGATCAGGTAGAAGCGAAGCTCGATGACAGACAGCCTCTATGCCGCCATCCGGTCCGCGATCAGGGACGAATCCAGAACCTGCTTCATCACCGAGGCGGGCGAGCAGATGTCCTACCGGGATTTGCTCGAGCAAACCGGCAGGATCGCCCGGTATTTTGAGAGCCAATCGATCATGCCGGGCGACCGGATCGTCGTTCAGGCCCCGAAGTCGCTGGAATTGGTGGCGCTCTATCTGGCTACGCTGCAGATCGGGGCGGTCTTCGTCCCGTTGAACACTGCATATACGCAAAGTGAAATACACTACTTCCTCGAAGACGCGCAGCCCAAGGTCTTCATACAGGATGCGCGCGAGATCGCGCATTTGGCGGGCGCGCTCGAACCGTTGCCTGGTTGCGTTTCCCGATCCTCCAGCGATACGGCCGCGATCGTCTATACCAGCGGTACGACGGGCCGCTCCAAGGGGGCGATGCTGTCGCACGGCAATCTCGTCTCGAATGCGCGCGCGCTTTGTGCGGCATGGGGATTTACGCAGGACGACGTCCTTCTGCACGCGCTGCCGATCTTCCATGTGCATGGCCTATTCGTGGCGTTGCATTGCGCGCTGCTCAGCAATTGCTCGATGGCCTGGCTCGCCCGCTTCGACGAAACCGCGGTCCTGAAGCTCCTGCCGCAGGTGAGCGTAATGATGGGGGTTCCCACCTTCTACACGCGGCTGCTGGCGACGCCGAAGTTCACCAAAGAAGCAGCGTCGAAGGTCAGACTCTTCATCTCGGGCTCCGCGCCGCTTCTCGAAACCGCTTTCCATGACTTCGAGGCGCGCACCGGCAAGCGTATCCTGGAACGCTACGGCATGTCCGAGGCCGCGATCATAACGAGCAACCCGCTGGAGGGGGATCGCGTGGCGGGCAGCGTAGGATACCCGCTGCCCGGTATCGACCTGCGCATCACCGGAGACGAGATCGGGATGATCGAGATCCGCGGGCCCAACGTGTTCTCGGGTTACTGGCGCAGCCAGGAGAAGACGGACGAAAGCTTCACGTCGGACGGCTTTTTCATCACCGGTGATCTCGGCCGTGCCGACCCCGACGGGCGGGTATGGGTCACGGGGCGCGCAAAGGATCTCGTGATCTCCGGCGGATACAATGTCTACCCGAAAGAAATCGAACTGATCCTGGATGAAATCGAAGGCGTTACGGAATCGGCAGTGATCGGCGTGCCGCACCCCGACTTCGGCGAGGCGGTCGTGGCGGTCGTGGTGGGGTCGGCGGAGGAGCGCGACGTCATCAGCCGCGCCGCGGCGCGACTGGCATCGTTCAAGGTACCGAAGCGCGTCTTCGCGGTCTCCTCCCTCCCCCGCAATGCTCTCGGCAAGGTGGAGAAGAACACGCTGCGCAAGACCTTCTCAGAAACTTTCGTTTCCAAATGAGCCCCGTCGGCCCCCAGTCCGGATGTAGACCGTCATGATGTCGGATCGACCCGCCAAACGTGATGAGAGCCGCCGCATCTCGCTTTCGAAGGAAGGCGCCATTGGGTGGCTGGAGCTTCATAATCCTGCACGCATGAACGCGATGTCCATGTCGATGTGGGAGTCGCTGGCGGCTTGCGTGACCGAGCTCGCCGCCGACGACGCGGTGCGCGTGATCGTCGTCCGCGGGCATGGCGGCAAAGCCTTCTGTGCGGGCGGGGATGTCAGCGAATTCGCCGATTTGCGGAACGGGCCGGACGCGACCGCACGGTATGATGCGGCGGGCAAGGCGGCGATGGACACGCTGTACGCCACGCCGAAGCCGACGATCGCGATGATCGAGGGCTATTGCCTGGGTGGTGGATTGGGCCTTGCCTTGCAATGCGACCTTCGCATCGCGGCGAGCGACGCGCTGCTTGGCATTCCCGCAGCCAAGCGTGCGCTCGCGTACAGCTTCGCCGGCGTCAAGCAACTGGTCGATCTCGTCGGGCCGGCGCATGCCAAGAACATCCTGTTCAGCGCGCGCCAGTTCAATGTGCAGGAAGCACAGGCCATGGGGCTTGTAACCGACGTCGCGGATCCGCCCGGGCTGCGCGATCTGGTGGTGCAGGTTGCCGGGGCGATCGCAACCAACGCGCCGCTGTCGGTCCAGGCATCGAAGCTGATGGTCAACACGGCGACCGCGGATCCGCAGAACCGGGACATAGACCGCTGCAAAGCCGCCGAGGCGGCATGCCTCGAAAGCGAGGATTACGCCGAGGCCACGCGTTCGTTCTTGGAAAAGCGACGCCCGGTGTTTCACGGACGCTAGCGTGCGCCGCCAATGGCGCTTCGTACACCAACAGGATCATCGGCCATGACCGGAAACCGTCTGCCATTATCGCACATTCGCGTGATCGACCTCACCCGTGCGCGTTCCGGCCCGACCGCGGCGCGCCAGTTCGCGGACTGGGGCGCGGATGTCGTGATGGTCGAGACCGAGGCCGTGAAGAACGATCTCACGGGCGACCGGCAAGGTTCGGATTTCCAGAATCTCCATCGCAACAAGCGCAGTATCGCCCTCGACCTCAAGCGGAGCGCCGACCGCGCGACGTTTCTCGCCCTGGTCGAGACCGCCGACGTCGTTCTCGAAAATTTCCGCCCGGATGTGAAACACCGGCTGAAGATCGATTACGAGACCCTGCGGGCGATCAATCCGCGGCTGGTTTACGGCAGCATCTCCGGCTTTGGCGAGGACGGACCGAACGCGTCGCGCCCTGGCGTGGACCAGATCGCGCAGGGTTATGGCGGGCTGATGTCGGTCACGGGATTGCCTGGCCAGGGCCCGTTGCGCACCGGCGTCGCGGTGACCGACATCGCCGCCGGCCTCCATGCAGCGATCGGCGTGCTGGTCGCGCTGCTCGAACGCGAGGTTACCGGCGTGGGACGCTGGGTCAGCGCCTCGCTGCTCCAGTCGAGCATCGCGCTGCTGGACTTTCAGGCGACCCGGTGGCTGGTCGACGGCGTCGTTCCCGGTCAGGAAGGCAACCAGCATCCGACCGCCGTGCCGATGGGGGCATTCGAAACGGCCGATGGCATGATCAACGTCGCTGCCGCCGGGGACGGCATGTTCGCGAAATTCTGCCGCGTGGCCGGCCGCGAGGAGTGGCTGGACGATGCGCGGTTCCGCACCAATGCCGCCCGATCGAAACACCGCGAGGCGCTGCTCGCGGACGTGGCGTCGATCCTCAAGACCCGGAGCAGCGAAGCATGGGTCGAGGCGCTCAATGCCGCAGGTGTTGCGAGCGGCCCGATCTATACGATCGACCGGATGTTCGCCGACCCGCAGGTGCAGCACCTGCACGTGACGCGCACGGTAGCGTCGCCGCAACGCGGTGAGCTGGAATTGCTCGCCCCGCCGTTCGCGATCGCAGGCGTCGATAGCGCGATCCGAACGCCTGCGCCCGAGCTGGGCCAGCACACCGCCGACATCATTGCCGAGCTGGCGAAGCGGCAACCGCGAAAGGCCTGAACGCGTGCGCATGTCACGCGGCCGGTAGGGCCGCCGTCGTATCAGGCCGCGCGGTACGGGGTGATGACTTCTGCCGAGCCCATGAAGAAGCGCGAAAGATCGAAAGCATCGCTCAGCGGCATCGCCTCCGATCCGGCGCGCGCGAGCAGTTCCTGCTCGACCTGCCCGGGATCGGCGCAATCGAGATCGTAGATGGCGAGGTATTTCCAGCCCTCGCCGGTTTTAAAGCGATAACGCTCCGCCCCCGTCACGCCCGGCACGGCGAAGACATCCGCGAGGTGGATGTCGTCGTACCATTGGTTGAACTCGTCATCGCGGTCTCCCACCGGGTTCGACAGGATCAGCATCTTGAACTTGGGCATCCCGGCCTCCTCGTTAGTCCAGACGGACTTGCTCGCGCGACGCCGCGGCACGCTCGACCGCAGCCAGCATCCGGTGCCGGGCAACGGCGACGTCGAAACCCAGCCCCGTCGCCGGCCCGCCCGCCAGCGCGTCGGACAAGAGCCTGTAGGCCTGAGCGACGTTCAGCGCGACGCCGTCGATCGCCTCGGGAACCCAGCGATAGCGCGCCGGTATGTCGAGCGGACGAAGCTGCTTGTCGGCGCCGATGCCGCCGCGAAGCGAAAGATCGAACAGCTGCGCATGGCCGCCCGCCGCTTCCAGCCGTACGTCGCCTTTGGTGCCGTTGATCTCCCAGGCGAAATTCGCCCCGCGCGACGTGCCGCCGCGATAGTGGACTGTGGCGATCGCGCCACCGGCAAGCAAGCCGGTGACGACAATCTGGTCGGGCGTGTGCTTTGGCCAGATCGCGCCGTCGTCGAGCTGCGTTACAACGGGCTGGCGGATCGCCGTCGTCGCGGAAAGCGAGACGAATTCGCCCAGGGTGTGGCACATCGCATCGACCGCGTGGCCGAACGGGATGGTCATCAGCGTCGCGCCGTTCGCTGGATCCAGCAGGTAGGTGTTGGGACGATCGACCCAATTGCCCCATTGGATGCCGGTGCCGAACATGTTGGACGACAGCACCTCGCCGATCTCACCGCTTGCGACGAGATCGCGCAGATAGGCGACGGGCGGCGCGCAGCGCGCCTGCAAGCCGATCATTCCCTGCACGCCGGCTGCGGAAACCAGGCCCGCCATCTCCTCCGCTTCGGCGAGCCCGTTTCCGAGCGGCCATTCGCAATAGACATGCTTGCCCGCCGCCACGGCGGCGCGGACGAGCTCGAGATGGTGCGGCACCTTCACGGTGATCGCCACGACATCGACATCCTCGCATCCCGCCAGCGCCGCTGCCGAGGCATAGGCCCGGGCGGGCGGCAGGCCGATATCGGCGGCCGCTGCCTGCGCTGATTCAAGGCGAGTGGTGGCGACGGCGGCGACGCGATATTCCGGAAGACCGCGCAATGCGGGGACGTGCGCCAACGCCGCCCAGCTGCGCTTGGGCTCGTAACCGATGATGCCCACGCCGATGGGCTTGCCGATTGCCATTGTGCTCACATCCCCGCCAGGGCGCTGGTACCGCCGCCATCGACGACGAACTGTGCGCCGGTCGAGAAGCTGGATTCGTCGCTCGCCAGGTACAGCGCCATGTTGGCGATCTCCCTCGGCTGCCCGAGGCGACCGAGCGGAATCATCTCGAGCAGCTGCTTTTCCAGTCTGCTCGCGGCCGCCTCGTCAGGTCGCCATCGATCGAAGATCGGCGTGTCGATGGGGCCTGGGTGTATCGAATTGCAACGGATCGCCAGGCCGCGCCGCGCGAAATTAACGGCGATGGATTGCGTCATCAGCTTCACCGCGCCCTTGGTGGCCGAATAGCCGCAATCCGTGGCAGTGGCGAGGATGCCGGCGTTCGATGAAATATTGATGATCGAGCCCCGCGCGCCGCCGGGGTTGCGCTGCATCAACAGTCCGCCATGCTTACATCCCAGCATCACGCCGGTGACGTTGATGGCGAACAACCGGTTCCAGGCGGCTACTTCGATCTGCTCGAGCGCCCCTGTTCCGAGAATGCCGGCATTGTTGACGACGATGTCGAGCCGCCCATGTTCCTGCTCGATCCTGTCGACCGCGGCCTTCCAGTGGCTTTCCTGGCTCACGTCCAAGGTCAGGAACGTGGCGCCCGAATCCGCTGCCGCCGCCGCACCCGTGTCGGCATTGACGTCGCCCGAATAGACGATTGCACCCTCCTCCGCGAATCGCCGCACCATCGCCTCGCCAAGACCCGATGCGCCTCCTGAAACAAGCGCGACTTTGCCTTCGATCCTACCTGTCAAAGCACCCTCCATGATGCGCTGCAAACTGACATCCAGCCGGCTGCTCAAGCGTGTTCGGACAACACACTGCCACCACCGACACCCGAATTGTTCCGGACCCGCCGCAGATGCAGGCGCAATCAAGTCCGTGAACGCGCGCAGTCAATCTTCCCTCGGTGCCTTGATGCTATGCGGATCGCACGAGAGTCCGGCTGGAGAATGCGATGAAGGTGCTGGTGCCGGTCAAGCGCGTGCTTGACTATAACGTGAAGCCCCGCGTGAAGGCGGACGGGACGGGGGTCGACCTGGCCAACGTCAAGATGTCGATGAACCCGTTCGACGAGATCGCGGTTGAAGAAGCGATCCGCCTCAAGGAAGGCAAGAATGGGGGTGGCGTGACCGAGATCGTCGCCGTGTCGATCGGCGAGCAGAAGTCGCAGGAAACCCTGCGCACCGCGCTGGCGATGGGCGCCGACCGCGCGATCCTCGTCGTGTCGGACGAGAAGGTCGAGCCGCTGGGCGTCGCCAAGCTGTTGAAGGCGATCGTTGAAGCCGAAAAGCCCGACCTCGTCATTCTCGGCAAGCAGGCGATCGACGACGACAACAACCAGACCGGCCAGATGCTGGCGGGCCTGCTCGGGGTCGGCCAGGCGACGTTCGCGTCGAAGGTCGAACTGACCGCCGACAGCGTCACCGTGACGCGCGAAGTCGATGGCGGGTCGGAGACCGAAAAGCTCAGCTTGCCGGCGATCATCACCACCGATCTTCGCCTCAACGAGCCGCGCTACGCGAGCTTGCCCAATATCATGAAGGCGAAGTCGAAGCCGCTCGATCAGAAGACGCCGGCCGATTACGGCGTCGACGTCGCCCCGCGGCTGACGACGCTCAAGGTCGTCGAGCCGCCCAAGCGCACCGCCGGCGTCAAGGTCGCCGATGTCGATGAGCTGGTCGCCAAGCTGAAAGCGCTGGGCGTCGCGAAGTAGCCAAACAGAAACCCGTTCGCCCTGATCCCGGACCAAGTCCGGGAGAAGGGCGTGTTCCGGGCATGGGCTTCGACAAGCTCAGCCCGAACGGTTGAGGGGAAATTTCCCCGGGAAGGTTTGAAGAGATGAAGACTCTGGTTTGGGTCGAACATGACGGCAAGTCCGTCAAGGATGCCACGCTCGCCGTGGTCACCGCCGCCGCCAAGCTCGGCGAGGTCGATCTGCTGGTCGCCGGGTCGGGTATCGACGCCGTCGCCACCGAGGCCGCCAAGATCGCCGGGGTCAGCAATGTGCTGACCGCCGACAATGCGGCGCTCGAACATCCGCTGGCCGAAACGGTCGCGCCGCTGATCGTCAAATTGATGGCCGATCACGACGCGTTCCTCGCGCCGGCGACGTCCAACGGCAAGAACATCGCGCCGCGCGTCGCCGCCCTGCTCGACGTCATGCAGATCAGCGACATCCTGTCGGTCGAAAGCGCCGATACGTTCACGCGTCCGATCTATGCCGGGAATGCGATCGCCACGGTACAGACCAGCGACAAGAAGCTGGTCATCACCGTGCGCGGCACCGCGTTCGAGAAGGCTGCGCCCGAGGGCGGCAATGCCCAAATCGTGTCGACCGACGCCGCCGGGCTTGAGCAAGCAGTCTCGACCTATGTCGGGTCGGAGATCGCCAAGCTCGATCGCCCCGAACTGACCAGCGCCAAGATCATCGTCTCGGGCGGCCGTGCACTCGCCTCGAGCGAGAATTTCCACTCGGTGATCGAGCCGCTTGCCGACAAGCTCGGCGCCGCGGTCGGCGCATCGCGCGCCGCGGTCGATGCGGGCTATGTCCCCAACGACTATCAGGTCGGCCAGACCGGCAAGATCGTTGCCCCCGACGTCTATATGGCGATCGGCATTTCGGGCGCGATCCAGCATCTGGCGGGCATGAAGGATTCGAAGACGATCATCGCGATCAACAAGGACGAGGACGCCCCGATCTTCCAGGTCGCGGACATCGGACTGGTCGGCGACCTGTTCAAGATCGTACCCGAACTGACCGAGAAGTTGTAGGGACAGCACGGATGGCGCGCCCGCCCAGCGAACACCGCCTGCCGGCCCCGGAATGGGGGGCGGGTGTGACCCGGCGCGCCATTCGCCTGCGCGGAACGCCCGGAGCGGTCGAGGTCGCGCTCGAGGACATGCGCCATGCGATGATCTGCACGTTGCGGCACGACGGGCAAGCGGTGACGGCGCTCGACGCCGATTTCCGTCGCTACACGCTACAGACCTGCCCTCAGGCCAGCGTGCCACTGCAGACGATCGTCGGGATGTCGCTGGATACGTCCACTCCGGCATTCTTCGCCGGCGGTCGTGCCCGGCAGAATTGCACGCACATGCTCGACCTAGCCTGGCTTGCCCTGCGCCACGCCGGCCGAGGCACCATGGAATGGCTGTACGAGATCGAGATTCCCGACGCCGCGACAGGCCCAACGCGCGGCCTTTTGCGCCGGAACGGCGCGATCGTGCAGGACTGGTTGGTGGAGGAGGACCTCTTCCTTTCCCCGCCCGCGATCGCCGGGCAGTCGATAGCGGGCGGGTTCACGCGCTGGCTGACGACGGCTTCCGGTTTCTCCGACCTGGCGATCGAGGAATGTCTCATCCTCCACAAGGGCTTCTTCATGACCGGCGCACGCCGAGTCACCATGCCCGAAGGGCCGCTGCCGGAAGCCTATCGGCAGTGGGTCACCGGCCGGTGCTTCGGCTACGCGCCCGAGCGCATCGACAGCGCGCTCGGAATGACCGGAATGGAGCGCGACTTTACGCATGACCCGGACAAGCTGCTCCGCTTCGAATAGAGTCCGTTCCGGCCAGGCTGAAACGGACCAGGTTCGTCCTGCGGACGAGCGAAAACCCGGGTGATACGTCGGGGTCAAGTAGCCTGGCGATAATGCTTCGGGATCTCGAAGCGGAAAGCGCGCGCCGCGTTGAGGCCGACCAGCTTTGCCCGCGTTTCCTCGCGCAGCCCGTTGCCGAGCGTGCGGTAAAGCGCCTGAGCTGAATAGGGCCAGCTTCCCTCGTGGTGCGGATAGTCGTTTGCCCACATGAAGTTGTTCTCGAGCCCGAATTCCTCCACCAAAGCGATCGCAGCCTTGTCCTCGCCGAACGAGGCGAAGCAATTGCTGCGATAATAATCGCTCGGCAGGTTCTTCATCTTGGGGCGGACCCAGAAATGGTGCTTGAGATAGGCTTCATCCATCTTCTGCATCATCCATGGAACCCAGCCCGCATCGGCCTCGATCGTAGCCGCGCGAAGGCCGGGAAAGCGCTCGAACACGCCGGAGGCACACATATTGACGATCGGCTCGATGGTCGGAGAGAGCGAGTGACAGACGTAATTGATGATGGCGCCCCCATTGCCGCGCGCGGCCCGTGGATCGCGACCGGTCGAGACATGATAGGTGATGGCCAGGTCGTGATCCTGGATCGCGGCCCACATCCGGTCGAACACCGACAGGTTGTAATTGATGTCGTTGACGTCGTGCTCCCCGAAGATCGGCTTGTTGGGAAGCGTGAGGATTCGGTAGCCGAGCCGGGCGACGCGCTCGATCTCCGCGACGGCGAGATCGATGTCCGCCGTGCAGATCGCCGCTGCCGGGCTGCACCGGTAGAGATAGGGCGCGCACTGCTCCATCGCCCAGTCGTTCCAGACCCGGGCCTGGGCGTCGATCATTGCGTTGTTCCCGGTCGACCACATCAATAGCGCCGCGCCGTTTGGGAAGATCACCTCGGCATCGACCCCGTCGCGATCCTGATCGGCGATGCGTTGCAGACCGGTGATGACGGTGCCGTCCTGATCCTTGGCCAGCAGGTCGGCACCGGACTTGGATCGCACCAGATCATCGCCGTCGAAGGCGAAGTCGATCAGGCGCTCGGGCCGCGCGCCGGGCATGATGATGTAGCGTTCGCCGTCCTCGCGCTTCTCGATCTTGGGCAGCAGGTCGTGATATCTGCGACCCATCCGCTCGTGGAACAGCTTGACCGGCGGCGACATGTGCGTGTCGACCGAAACAATGAAGTGCTTGTCGCTGCCGGGGCGCACGTCGCGCACCCAGCCTTCCACCTTCGGCGCGTCGAGGCGCCACGCGTTCGACGCATTCGGAACGATCTCGCTGACCGCGCTCACGGCAAGTCTCCTTTGGGTTCTGCAAAGAAGCCCTTATTCCCCAAGCAGCATACGCGATAAATCGCCGTTTCCGCCGCCTTCGTTCAATTAGTTTCAACGATGCCTCGGGCCGTCGCCCGCCCTGCATTGTAGGACATCAATCCTTGCGGCTGCAGACTGTTCGAGGCGTCCACGCACCGCGGGAAATCACGTACGTCCGTGCAATATTTGTCAAAACAAGCATCGTGCGCCGGGAGACGACATGACTAGCCCACCCGACAGGAGCGCCGGCAGCACGATGGTGTTCATCTGCATGCTCGCGAACAATTTCACCCTCGGCCTTGCCTTCGCGTCCTTCGGCGCACTGCTCGTCAGCAACGAACACGTGCTCGGCGTGGCGCGCGATACCATCTCGTTTGGCATGAGCGCGCTCTCGACGACCATGGGCATTTCCGTGCTCTTCATGGGCGATCTCGTCGGCAGGCTGACCCCGCGTGTCTCGATCGCGATGGGCGTCGCCGCCGCCTGCTGCGCGTTTGCCGGTCTGGGCTTGACGTCGAGCCTGCCCGTTGCGCTCGCGATGTGGGCGCTGCTTGGCTTCAGCGCGGCGATGGCTGCCATTCTCGGGCCGGTGGCGATCGCGGCCGAATATTTTCCCGGACGGGCGGGCAAGGTGCTCGCTCTGGTCAACATGCCGCTGGTTCTGTTCGCGGGTCCCTGGGTGGTGACCGAGATCCTTCCCATGCTCGGGCGTCAGGGCACCTACCTTCTGCTCGCCTCCACCCTGCTCCCGGTTCTGCTGCTCGTCCTTCGTCTTCCCTCTTCCCGCGGCCGAAGCGAAGACGGGCACGGGCGGTCGCCATCGGTCGTGCCCGCAGCGGCAATCCTCGGGCGCAGCGATTTCTGGCTGGTCACGCTCGGTATCGCACTGATCGCCTGCACCGGGACCGCCTATACCGTTCACGCGATCCCGTTCGCGCAGTCACGGGGGATGGGCGTGCCGGAATCTGCGCTGATCATGTCGGCTTATTCGGGCGCCGGCCTTCTCGGCGTGCCATTGTTCGGTTGGCTCGCCGATCGGTTCGGCGCGCCGCGCACGCTGGCGCTGTCGGGATTGGTCCAGTGCGTTGCCTGGGCCGGCCTGGCAGTCGCGCCGACCGCGAGCTTCCTTTTCCTGTCGGCGGCACTGGGTGCCGCGACGACGCCGCTCACCACTCTGCACGGGACGGCGATGGCGCAATTCTTCGGCATCGATGGCGTGGGCAAGGCGATGGGCTACAGCTTCGCGATCAAACTGCCGTTCCTGTTCGCGGCGTCGCCGGCGGTCGGCTATGCCTATGTCCACATGGCCGACTATCGCCCGGCCTTCCTGATCGTCGCCGCCAGCCTGGTGATCGCGATGGGCTTGCTGTGGCTAGGGAGCCTGGGGCACAGGCCGCAGTCGCACTCGGCCATCGCGGCATAGGCTACGCTCTTGGAGCGCATGATGCTAATCGAGATCGAAATGGCCCTGGATAACCGCGCCGCGATCGTCCGGCTGGCGCGCCCGCGCGCGCTCAACGCGTTGAACGGCCCGCTGCTCGACGAACTCGACGCAGCGCTCAATGCGCTGGACGGGCGACCGGAACTGCGCGTGGTCGTCATCACAGGCTCGGATACGTGCTTTTCCGTTGGCGCGGACTTGAAGGAGGACCTGGACGACCGCAACGCGCGAATCGCCCGCATGCACGGGCTGGTTGAGCGGCTGGCGGTCTTTCCAGCGATCTCAATCGCCGCGATCGAAGGCTGGGCGCTTGGCGGCGGCCTCGAACTGGCGATGGCCTGCACATTCCGCAGCGCCGCGCCGGGGGCGAAGATGGGCTTGCCCGAGATCAAGCTTGGGGTGATCCCCTCTTATGGCGGAACCCAGTTTGCGCCACGCCTGCTCGGTCACGCGCGGGCGCTCGAATTATTGTGCCTCGGCGAACCGGTCGACGCGGTGCGCGCGGAACGGATCGGACTGGTCAACTGGCTCGCAAGCGAGACGGGCGGCGCGCTCGCGCTTGCGCTCGACCGCGCGGCCGTCCTGTGCGAGCGCTCGCTGCCGGCCCTCCAGGCGGCGCGGCAGGCGGTGCGCGAGGGAGACATGCTGCCGCTGGCTCAGGCGCTCGCGGCCGAGGCCGAGGCCAGCGCTAGCCTGCTCACTGGCGACGGCCGACCGAACGCCGCCGCCGCCTTCCGCGAGCGCAACTCTACCTCCCGCTGAAATCAGGTTTCCGCTTTTCGCGAAAAGCGGCGACGCCTTCCTGAAAATCGCGACTATTGCCAGCCGTGCGCTGGTTCTCCCGCTCCGTCGCGAGCCAAGTGGAGAGGTCCGAGCTAAGCCCCTGGCGTATCGCCTGCCGGACGGGCGGTAGGCAATGGTCGGGCCGATCGCCAACTTGCCGGCGATCGCCTCAGCCCGCGCCTCCAGCTCGTCGTCCGCCACGACGGCGTAGATCATGCCCCAGGCGGCGGCCTGCTCCGCCGGAATGCGTTCGCCCAGCGGCATCATCGCCGAGGCTCGGCCGACTCCCGCGAGGCGGGGCAACCACCAGCTGCTGCCAGCATCCGGCACAAGCCCGATATTGACGAAGGCCTGCAGGAAATAGGCCGACCGCGATGCGACGACAATGTCGGCCGCCAGGGCGAGCATGCATGCCGCCCCGACGACAGGTCCGTGCAATGCCGCAACGACGGGCACGGGCAGCGCGAACATGCGCTCCATGATCGGGTTGTAATAATCCTCGAGCACGGCGCCAGCATCGAAATCGGCCGAGCCGGCGGGCGAGCTTCCGGCGGAAAGGTCGGCGCCGCTCGAGAACGCGCGTCCCTCGCCGCTCAGCACCAGCACTCGCGCCTCCGACGAGGCCGCGATGCGATCGAGCGCCTCGCGGAATTCGGCGAGCAACGGCCTGCTCAGGGCGTTGAGGAAGGCCGGCCGGTCGAGCCGAAGCCGGGCTACCCCGGCTTCGATCGAGAAGGCGATGTTTTCGAACGACATGTACACTCCGAAGCTTCTGTTCAGCTGGTGGCTCTGCCGGCCATTCGCCGAGCGATCCGCTTTACGGCGAATGACGGTGCGCACCGCACGTCGTGCGGCCATTGCCACCCCAGTACATGACGCGATGCAGGTTAAGGCAACTGGAAGGCATGCCGTCCATGATCCGCCGCTGTCTCAGGCCGCCTAGAAGGCATCGATCACGGCGGCGACAGCGTCGGTCGCGCAGTCGCTTCCGCTAGCCCAGACGGGCGACAGTCTGTCGAGCAGGCGAACCGGGCATCCCGTCACCGACACGATCAGGGTCGCGGTCCGAACCGTATCCAACGAACGCCGGTGGATGCCGCGACGCTTCAGAAAGGATATTCGCAGGCAGGCGAGAACCAGGCGCGAACAGCCCGTCCGAGCCTCGTCCGGAGGCCGCCTGAGTTTGTCCAGGCTGGTTCGTACCCGAGACCATGATGCGTCGATCGACGCTGCGACCAGGGCGTCCTGGCCAACGAAATGATAGCGGATCATCTCCGGCGATCTGCCAGCGGCGACAGTAATCTCGCGCAAGGCAATCGCGGCGGCGGGCTTGCGCGCCAGACCATCATGCGGCGCCCGTAGCAGCTCGCTCGAGCCGTCTGCGCTATCGTTGTCGGGGGGGACGCGCGGGCGTTCTGGATCACGGTTCCGCTCGTTCATGCCTGTACCTGCAATCCCCGCCGCAACTGCCCCGGCACACAATTATCGCGCTCGACGTCTCCCGCTCGCCGGGTTCAGCATAGCAGCATTCAGGAAGATGCCGGACGAAATACCCGGCCCCGCCCCGTCACCAAACCGCGCGGGAGATGCAAGGAGAGATCGGCCATGCCGCCGGATATAGCCCAATACGATATCGTGATTCGCAACGGCACCATCGCCGACGGTCTCGGCGGCGAGCCGTTCACCGGCGACGTGGCCGTCCGCGGCGGTCGGATCGAGCGGGTCGGACTGGTCACCGGGCATGGTCGCGAGGAAATCGACGCGGCGGGCCTGGTTGTCACGCCCGGCTTCGTCGACATCCACACGCATTTCGATGCCCAGTCGATCTGGGAATCCCGGATGTCGCCGTCAAGCGAACACGGCGTCACCACCGTGGTCATGGGCAATTGCGGCGTGGGCTTCGCGCCGTGCCGCAAGCGCGACCGCGCGGGCCTGATCGCGCTCATGGAAGGCGTGGAGGACATCCCCGAGGTCGTCATGGCCGAAGGGCTGACCTGGGAATGGGAAAGCTATCCCGAATTCCTGGACGCGGTCGCCAGACGGCCGCACGACGTCAATATCGCGTCCTATCTGCCCCACGCCCCGCTCCGGCTCTACGTCATGGGAGACCGCGCCGCGGCCGGGCTGGCAGCCACCGCGGAGGACCGCCGCGAAATGGCACGGCTGGCGAAGGAAGCCATGGAAGCCGGCGCGATCGGCTTCGCCACGTCCCGCAGCCTGTTCCACCGCAGCGCCAACGGCGAGCCGATCTGCACCCAGGACGCGGAGGAAGCAGAGCTGACGGACATCGGCACCGCCCTGGGCGAACCTGGACGCGCGATCATCCAGGTCGCGGTCGATTTCGGCGGTACACGCGCGCTCGACGAGGAATTCGACATCCTGGCGCGCGTCGCCAGGGCTTCGGGTCAGCCGATGACGCTGCCCATCGCCGAGATGCATTCCAACCGCAACTTGTGGCGGGAAATCATCGACAAAGTAGGCGCGGCCAACGCCGCCGGAGCGCACATAAGCGCGCAGGCGCTCCCGCGCGGCATCGGCGTGATCTACGGGCTCGACCTTTCGGCGCACCCGTTCTTCCTCAAGCCATCCTACCGCGAGATCGCCGATCTGGCGGTGCGCGAGCGGATCGACGCAATGCGCGACCCGGTGCGGCGCGCGCGGATCCTCGCCGAAGAGCCGATCGAATATCATCTGCCGATCGCCGCGACGCTCGACAAGTTCGACGGCATGTACGAAATTGGCAACCCGATCGATTACGAGCCGCTTCCGGAAAGCTCGCTCGCGGCTCGTGCGGCTGCTTTGGGGATCGCGCCGGCGGCGCTCGCCTATGACATCCTCATCGCGCATGGCGGGGAGCCGGCGCTTTACATGCCCTTCGCCAATTACGCGGGCGGCAATCTCGATGTCGCGATGGAAATGTTCAGGCACCCCGATATCGTCCTCGGTCTGGGCGACGGCGGTGCCCATTACGCGGTCATCTGCGACGCGAGCTACCCGACGTTCCTGCTCACCCACTGGATCCGCGATCGCGTCCGAGGTGAGCGGCTGGGATTGCCCGAGGTCGTCCGCGCCCTGTCATTCGATACGGCGAAAACCGTCGGTCTGAAGGATCGCGGCGTGATCGCGCCCGGTTATGTCGCCGACATCAACGTAATCGATCTCGATAGCCTTCGCCTGCCCTCGCCACGCGTTTCTCACGATCTGCCGAAGGGAGGTCGGCGACTACGCCAGCATGCGGACGGCTACGTCGCCACCATCGTCAACGGCGTGGTCACGTACCGCAACGGTATGGCGACCGGACTATTGCCCGGCCAGCTGGTGCGCGGATCGCAGCCGGCGCCAGTCCTCGCGGCGGCGCACTGAGCCGCAACGTCATTGGCGATTGGCCCTGGCCTGCAGGCCACAACGAGATCCGGGAGGGATGAATGAGGTCGGGATTCGAACGGGACGATGGCGGCTTTGACGAGGCAACGGCGCGCCGGGCGCTCGGCATGGCGTCCACCAATGTCCTTCGCATCGCGCTCTATCAGGCGACGGGCGACGAAGAGCTGATGCGGATGCCGGTTGCGTACGCGCCATTCTGGGCCGGGGCTTACGAAGGCCCGGTGCTCGCCGCCGAATATGACGAGCGGGTTCGCGAAAAGGCGCTCGATTTCCTGCGCACCGGTGCGCACAGCCGCTGCCCGACGCCCGATGACGCCACACTTTTGAAGCTGATGGAGAACTTGGTCGGCCGTCCTGTGAACGACTATCTGTTCAGCTTCGGGAAGGAAGAGGCGAACTTCACTCCGTTTCCACGCGGTGTCGAATGGACATCGGGACAGCGCCCCGACGCTGCTGCAGACTTCCGGGTCATCGTCATCGGCGCTGGCGCCGCCGGGCTTGTCGCCGCCGCGCACCTGCGCCGGCTTGGCCTCCCCTTCACCGTCATCGAGCGAAATGGCGACGTCGGCGGCACCTGGCTGGTCAACGACTATCCGGACGCGCGCGTCGACATCGCCAGCCATCACTACCAGCTGGCCCTCACCCGCAACTATCCCTGGAGGCACTGGTTCGCGACGCAGCCCGAGCTGCTCGACTATCTGCGCGGAATTGCCGACGATTTCGACCTGCGCGGCCATATTCGCTTCAACACGGAACTGACCGACGCCCGCTGGAACGAGGCGACCACGGAATGGGACGTAACGCTGGTGGAACCGGATGGCACCGAAAGCAAGGTCAGCGCCAACGTGGTCATTAGTGCCGCCGGCCTGTTCAACGCGCCGAACATGCTCGACATTCCAGGGGTCGACGGGTTCGAGGGCAGGATCTTCCACACCACCCAATGGCCGCACGATTACGACTATGGAGGCAGGCGGGTCGGTATCATCGGTGTGGGCTGCACCGGCGCGCAGCTCATGCCGGCGATCGCGCGCAAGGCGGCGCAGGTGTCTGTATTCCAACGGTCCCCGCACTGGGTATCGCGGATGGACAATTATCGCGATCCGATCCCGGACGACTTCCAGTGGCTAATGGACAACGTGCCGCATTACTGGAACTGGCACTGCTTCAACGTCTTTTACATGCTATATGCCGATGATGGCGCGATCCAGCAGATCGACCCCGAGTGGCAGCGCGGCGGCGGGCGCGTCAATCGCACGAACGACCTGCTCCGCGACAACATCCGATCGAACGTCCTCGCCGAGTTTGCCGACGACCCCGCTTTTGCGGAGAAGCTCCTGCCGGACTGGCCGCCGTTCGCGAAGCGGCTGGTCGTCGACAACGGCTGGTTTGACGCGCTCAAGCAACCCCATGTCGATCTCGTCACCGACGCGATCGAGCGGAACACCCCGAACGGCATCGTGACCCGCGACAGGGTGGAGCGGCAGCTCGACGTGATCGTCGTGGCAGGGGGGTTCAAGGCCGAGCGCTATCTGTGGCCCGTCGCCTATACAGGCCGCAATGGCATCACGCTGGAACAAGCGTGGGCGAAAGACGGCGCGCGCGCCTATGTCGGTGTTACGATGCCTGATTTCCCCAACATGTTCATCATCTATGGCCCGAATATGCAGGCCCGCTCGGGTGGGCTGTTCGCATGGATAGAGCTGTGGGTCCGTTACGCGCTGGATGGCGTCGTTCAAATGATCGAGGGCGGGCATCGCACGATGGAGTGCCGGCGCGAGGTGTTCGATGCCTATAACGCCCGGCTCGATACGGCGCAGGACGAGTGCATCTGGGGAATGCCCGGCGCGCAATCCTATTACATAAACGAGCATGGGCGTCAGGCCGTCAACAACCCGCTTCGGCCTTCTGCCACCTACGAATCCATCCGACGCGCGAAGATCGAGGACTATCATCTTGCCTGAGGAACCGGCGATGAAAAGCCTACGGCGCGTCTCCATATCTCGTCTGTCGGTCGCCTATGAGGAGTATGGGCCGGCAAACGGGATTGCGGCAGTACTCCTCCACGGCTTTCCCTATGCACCGCGCGCTTATGATGACGTGGCGGCAATTCTTGCGGGCCGCGGATTGCGTATCATCATGCCGTATCTTCGCGGATTCGGCCCAACGCGCTTCCTCGATACGGACACCGTTCGATCGGGCGAGCAGGCAGCGCTTGGCACCGATCTGCTGGAGTTGATCGCGGCCCTTGACCTCGATCGTCCGATCGTGGCCGGCTTCGATTGGGGTGGCCGTGCCGCCTGCGTCGCGTCTGCCATCCGACCCGATCTTGTTCGGGGGCTGGTCACGGGGGGCGGGTACAATCTGTTTGGGCCGCCGGTCACCCAGCCGCTCGCGCCCCAGGTCGAGCACGTGCTGTGGTATCAATATTATCTCCACACCGAGCGAGGCAGAGCCATGCTCGAAACCAACCGTCGCGGCTTTGCCAGGCTGCTCTGGGAGACTTGGTCGCCCAACTGGCGCTTCGATGACGAAACCTTCGCACGGTCTGCCGAGAGCTTCGAGTGTCCGGATTTTGTGGAGGTCGTGCTGCACTCCTACCGCCACCGTGCCGGGCTCGTCGGAGGCGATCCGGCGCTGGCGGACCTGGCGCATCGACTCGAACGGGAACAGCCGGCGATCGCTGTTCCGACGATCGCCCTTTTCGGCGATGGCGGCCCGCTTCCCGCAGCTGGCGTTCTTGATCGCAGCCGTTTCCAGTCACGCTGCGAGAGCCGCGTGCTGCCGGGCATCGGCCACAACCTGCCACAGGAAGCGCCTCGACCGTTCGCGCAGGCCGTGCTGGACTTGGCCGGCGGCTGACCAGGCCAGCCCGTGACGGCCGGCCTGGTCTGACGCGCGCGACTGTCCGGATTCAGGCGGCGGCGACCGTCACCGGCCAGAAATCGAGTTGCGGCGGCCCGGCGAGAACCGCCGCCATTCCGTCCATGTCCCCGCGATCCGTGCGCCAAGCGATATAGTCATGATAAGACTGCTCGCTGTCCCACGTCTCGATGAACATCACCGTCCCAAGCTCGGTGGCATGGCGGACGATGCAGATATCGCGAAAGCCCGGCCGCTTCGCTGTGTCCTTGATCATTTCGGGCAGCGCCCCGCAAAAGCCATCGACAGCTTCCGGCAGCAGTTTCACGGTGAAGGTAACTTTAACTCCGCTCATCACTCGTTGGCTCCTTTTCGAGTAGGAATTCGGTCAAACTGAACCGCGCGGCCTGGCCAAGGCTGCCGCCGCAGCAGGTGGGACATTCCAGCCGTGCGGCTTCCTGGCCGGACATGACGATGCGCGTTCGATGCGACACGATTAGATGTTCAACCACGTCGGCGCCCGGCAATCCGCGCTGACGCCAGTTAAGAGCAAGGCTGATCGGCGCGAGGGACAAGACGCGGCTGATTCTTCGCCGCGCGCCACGCTTTCACCTGGGACGCCAGACAGTATAACCGCGCATCGCACCCGCGCATGTCCCGCGGCTTGCCATCTGACGATGCTCGGGGCCGCGCCGGACAGTCACTCCTATCTTGCCCGAGCGGCGGCAGGCCTGCGCGCCGATCCAGCCCGAAGCGGCAACAGGCAATCGGATCGAGCGGACAGCCGATGCGCGAAGCCACTCGACTCCTTCCGGCATCGATGACGAGCTCAGGCCGGGACCAAAGACGTTGCCACGGGAGGCTTTGACTTGACCTGCGCGATCCCGGAGGTTCCTCCCGTACAATGCCACAGGGACGAAAATCGCGCGACGAGCGCCAAGAGCCCGCAGGCATCGACGATGAAAACGCAGTTCGGGAGGACAAGCCTTGACCATGCTTCGGGATAAAACATGCGTAATTACCGGCGGATCCGGGAGCATAGGCCTGGCCACGGCAGAGTTGTTCGTCGCCGAGGGCGGCAACGTGCTCCTGGTCGATCTTTCCGAGGCAGCACTGACGAAGGCCGCCGCCAGCCTGCCGGCGGACAAAGTTGCGACCTGCGTCGCCGATGTCGGCGACGTCGCGCAGACTCGCGCCTATGTCGATGCAGCGGTTTCGCGGTGGGGCCGGATCGACGTGCTGTTTTGCAACGCCGGCAACGCAGGGGTGATCGGCGGCATCGAAAACTATCCGGACGACGGCCTCGACGCAGTGTTTCGCGTGCATGTGCGGGGCGCGTTCCTCGGCTGCAAATATGCCATCCCGCACATTGGCGCGGGAGGGTCGATCATCATCAACTCGAGCGTCGCCGGGCTAGGCGGCAGCCCCGGAATCTACGCTTACTGCACAGCAAAACATGCGCAGATCGGCCTGATGCGTTCGCTGGCGAAGGAACTGGCCGGCAAGGGTGTTCGCGTCAATTCGCTTCATCCCGGGCCGATCGACAATGCGTTCCAGACGCATATCGAGGACTCATTCAGCCCACTGATCGGCGGCGGCGACGCGACCGCGCTGATGAACGCGTCGATCCCCATGGGACGCCATGGCAGGCCCGAGGAAATCGCCAAGGCGGCGCTCTTCCTCGCCAGTGACATGAGCAGCTTCACCACCGGCAGCATGTTGGTCGCTGACGGGGGATTCACGGCCTGAGCGACCACGGTTCGACGAATGGCAACCCGGTGCGGGCCTAGACCGGTCTTGCCGGCTCGCGCCGTGTCAGTTCCACGCCGGACGGCGATCCATGATCAGGGTGCTGCGATATGTCATGATGACCTCGTCGGACTGGTTTCTGGTCGTCGTGAGATATTGAAGCAGCCCGTGTTCGGGCCGGGACCGAAGCGGCCGGGTGTCGGTGATCTCCACCTCGATCCGAAGGATATCGCCGGGAAAGACCGGTCGCTGCATCCTGAGCTCGTCCATGCCGGCACCCGCCACCGGGTGCAGACCGATATCGCGAAAGCCCCCCATCTGCAAACGGTGGGCCATCGCCATCGTGTGCATACCGCTGGCGCACAGACGGCCGAAGGCGGGGTTCGCTGCCGCCGCCGCATCGTCGAGATGATAGGGCTGAGGATCATAGCGAGCCGCAAACTCGATCACTTCCTCGCGGGTTACTCGATAGTCGCCGAAGTGGAACTTGCGGCCGGGTGTCAGGTCCTCCAGCCAGAGCCGAGGTTGAGCGTTCGCCGCATCGGCGTCGATGTTACCCACGCAAGCCATCTCCCTTCGCTGACCTCAAGCCCTGGCGGGAAACGCGGGACGCCGGACGTGTTCGCCTCCGCTCCCGCACCGTTCGTTTCCTAAGTGCCGGGTCGATCGCGCTCCCGGTCGCCTAACCTCGCCGACCTGCACACCAGTCCCAACCGTCCCCCTGGATGCTTTCCGTGCTTTTCAAAGAAGCGGCCGCTCCCGTTGCCGGAGGCAGCCGCCTAGTTTCGCCGGCGTCGGCTCAGTATTTGAAGCCGACCCGGAGCATCACTTCCCGGCCGCGGCTGACCGACGCGGTCTGATCCGCCAGTTTTGTGGGGTTAGCCGAACTTGCCGGATTTTCGGACGTCCTCACCCAATAGAATTTGTTCGTCAGGTTCCGACCGATCAGCGACACCTCCCACCGATCTTCGGATTGGGCCAACCGTACCGAGGCATCGACCAGCGTGTATTTCGGCGAGTTCGAAAACGGCTGCGAACTTGCGCTGGTGATGTAGCTGTCGCTGTAGGTGATGCCGCCGGCGAATTCGATCTTCATCGCGCCGGTCACCGCCGTCTCGTAGACGAAGCCGGCATTGCCCGTTACTTCCGGCGACCGGATCAGCCGCGTTCCGCTCAGGTTCTGGAGCAAGCCGACGATGTTGTTGTTGGTCGGGTTGGGCTGGTTGGCGCACTGGGCGATGCCCAAGCCGGGAGCGAGCGTCGCCTGTCCGGCATAGCACGAAGCGTAATATTGGTCATATTTCGCATCGGCATAGGCCAGGTTGCCGTAGATCGAGAGCCCCTTGGTCGGACGTACCGTCAGCGAGAACTCTACGCCCTTCGACGATACCTTACCCGCGTTTTTCAGCTCCTGAATGGTGCCGTTCGTTGTCACCTGCACCTGCAAGTCGGTGATCTTGTACGAGTAGAGCGCGACTTCCGCGCTGATCAAGTCATTGAGGAAGCGACTCTTCACCCCGGCTTCGAAGCCCTTCACTTTCTGGGGGCGATAGCTGAAGTCCCCGGCAGCATTAAACGAGCCGCCATTGAACCCACCAGAAAGGAAGCCCTGCTTATAGTTGCCGTAGATCGTCAGGTCGTTGGTGGGACGATAGCTGAGCGAAACTTCAGGCGAGAAGTTGTTGAAACTCCTTATATTTCCTCCATTCGACAGGAACGGCTGCACCCCCACGAGCTGGGCTCCCCGGTTCACGACCGACGTCAGTTCCTTTCGTTCGTGCGAGTAACGGCCACCGGCGGCGATTTCCACTTGGGGGATCGGTTTGAATTGAAGCTGTCCAAAGAAGGAATAGGCCGTGCCGTTCTGGTGAAGGGAATAGTTCGAGGCGACGAACGGACTGATCCGCGTCGGTCCGAGCACCGATGGAGCTCCGGCAACCGCGCCGAACGCCGCAAGCGACGCGCTGATGACCTTGCTGTCCTGGAACTGCCCGCCGACAATGAAGTTGAGCGGCCCGGTGAAGCTGCTCGCCAGGCGAACTTCCTCGCTAATCTCGCGAATATCCAGAAGGTTCACCGAACCGAGTATCGCATCCGGCCGGTTCGTCGCGGTGTAATTGGCGACGTTGAAGAACTTGAGCTTGTAAAGACCCGTGACCGAAGTCAGCGTCAAGTGAGGGGCAACATCGTAGTTCAACTCAAGTCCCGAAAGCCATTGCTTCGAGCGCGAGAGCAGCTTGCCATCGCCGTAGTCGGCATAGGCCAAATCGGGGTTGCCCGACGGATTGGTTGCCGTGGAGAGCGGGCCGGCGAGCGCGGAGATCTTGGAAAACGCGCTGCCCAGCGAAGCCAGGACGGTGAAGTCATCGGCCGTGCAGTCGATCGGGCCGCCCGCAAACGGTTTGCCGGTCGGACATTGCACGGTCTGAACGTTGGCGGTGCTGCTGTTGTCCTTGACGTTGTTATAGGACAGTTTGAAGCGAGCGCGGAATGGACCGCCATCATCGAACTTGAGCGTTCCTCGCAACGCATATTCGTCTTTTTTCGGTGTACGCGCATCGCTGGCAAACGGGTCATTCGCCGGCACCAGGTTCTTGACCCAGCCCTTCATGCTCGAGCCGTAAAACGCCAGACGAGCGCCGATGCTATCGGTCAACGGCCCGGAAACATACCCTTCGCCACGAACCTCGTCCGCGTTGAATTCGTACCCGAGCTTACCGCCGACTTCGAAACGGTTCGTCGGATCGGCCGTACGCGTGGAGATGATGCCGCCCGGGCTGTTCTTGCCGAAGAAGAGCGCCTGCGGCCCCTTCAATACTTCGACGCTGGAAATATCGAAATCGCCCATCCGGCGGATCGACGACCGTGCCACCTGGACGCCGTCGATGTTGAACGACACCGCCTGGTCGCCCAGGGGGTTTGCGTCGGCCGCGGAAATTCCGCGAAGGGAGATCGAACCGCCCTGCACCGTTCCGCCGCCTTCACCGACGACCAGACCCGGAATCTTGCGGGCTAGTGCATCCGTTCCGTTGATCGCGCTGCGCGACAATTCGGTTGCGGATACCGCAGTGATTGCCACCGGAACCGAAATCAGGGTTTCACTACGCTTACGCGCCGTGACGATGATGTCATCGGATTCGGCCGCGTCGGCGGGGGCTGCGGGAGCGGCGGCGGCCTGGGGGCTGGCAGCGTCCGGCGGGCTGGCAGTCTGTGCAGCCGCGACGCCGGGCATTGCTAGAAGCGCACAGCCGGCCAGCAGCAGGCGACGCGTAAAAGCTCGATCATCAACCATTCGATATCCCTCCCGTATGGACCCCCTTGATGGAAATCCTTTCTCGCTGGGATGCGGTTATATTATGGTTGGCGCTATTTGGATTTTCCCTACCCGTACGGAATCTTGCCTGCTCATGAGCAAATGCGAGGCGTTTGGCATCGCTGCTTTCGGCTTGGTGATTCTATGCTGCAGCGCAATGCTGGCGCGCAGATGACCTCCAGGGCAAGGGACATCGGCCTGTCACCGCGCCGTGAAGTCGCCGATGAAGGTTGGGCGGGCGTTGGGCAGACGTGGCCAATGCTCCGGCGAACGACAGGAAATCAGCATCCAGATCGACTTGTTCACAAGAGCGAACGCAATGCAGTTTGGACCGCCGTACCGGTCCGGAAGCGCTATTCTTGCCGGTAGACGATATATTCGAGCAGAGACCCATCGGGGTCACGAAAGTAATAGCTCGTGCCTGGACCATGCGCGCCTTCGCGCCGTTCCGGGCCGACCGTCACGGCCACCCCGCATGCGGCGAGATGGTCGAGCAATTCCTCGCGGCTCCCGTTCCAGGCGAAGCACAGGTCGCTGTTGCCCGGCGCGACCGGCATCCGCGCAACCAATTCCGGCGGCGCCCGTTCCGCCAGGCCGGGCCCGTGGACATTGAGCATCACCGCGCCGATCCGGTATTGCCGGAACAACACCATCGGTTTTTCCACCACCGCTCCGAATACAGCCCGATAGAAGGCGTCGGTCCGGTCCAGGTCGCTCGACGCGATCACGCAATGATCGAGTTCGATTTTGCCGCGAAGGGACATGGTCTCTCCTGTTTTCCTGCTGCGCCGCGGCGACGCCTCACTTGCCGTCGACGCTGTATACCAGCAGCGCGTTGCCGGGCATCTTGAACGCCGTTCCGTAGCCTGAATTGGTAATGAGGTTGCCGTCATAGACCGCCGGCCCGGATCCGCTCATTGAGCCGCCACGTGCGATTGTTCTGTTGGGAGTGAGAAAACCCCGCGCCGTATCCGCCTGCCACAGCACCGCGCCGGTGGCACCATCATAGGCGCGCAACCAGCCATCGACATGCCCGGCGATCACGGCCCCGGGGATAGCCGTGGTGGCGGCCGATATGCCCGGCTCGCAGAGGCGCCTGCCCTTACAATCGTCGATAAAGGCCGCACGCCAGACCAGCTTGCCGGTACGCGCATCCACCATGTGCATGCCCGGAAAACCCCGGTCACCATACGTGCCCGCGAGTGGCGTCACTTTGGAATCATAGATGGGGACGTATATCCGGGCACCTTCCGACGACATGCCGAAATGAATGCCGCCGAGAAGGCTACCCCGCCCGACCCTGACGCGCCAAAGCACCGCGCCCTTGCGATCGGGATCGACCGCGGTCAGCATTCCGGATTTCGAACCGCCGAGCAGAACGTCCCGGCCCTTGCCGATATGGACGATCATGATCGAACTGGCGATATCCTGATCCAATCCATGTTCGCGCGGACAGTTGGGGTTGCCCTTGTACATGCAGCTATTGTTCCAGGCGTCGTGACTATGGATCTGTTGCGACCAGCGACGCTGCCCGGTGCGCAGGTCGACGGCGATGATCGCATCGGAATTGCCATCCGCCGGCGATGCATAATTCTCGCCAGATCCGAAATAGAGCAGACCGCGTTTCGCATCGACCGTCGGCGAACCCCAGACCGGAGCACCCGATGGCGCAAGGATATCGACTCCCCGCCTAGTCTTTCCCACGACCTTCGGTTCTTGCTGGACCGTATAGGCCTGCCATTTTCTGGCGCCGGTGGCAGCGTCAAGCGCTACGACCGATCCACGGAACGTACAGCACGGATAGTCGGGATTTTCAGCCGAACCCGTTTCGAGTGAGGAGATGGGCACGTAAATCGCTCGTTCGCCCAACGCCAGGCTGCCCGTGATAGTAGCGGCGCGATGCGCTTCCGGATGCGCGCGCCACACTTCCTTCCCGGTCAGTGCATCAACGGCGTAGACATTCCCCAGGAGGTCGCCGAAGAACGCGCGCGGCGCATGCGGCGGGCGCTTACCGTCAGGCCAGCGCTCGACGACGATCGCGTCACGCACTTCGGCTGCCGCGTTATATGACCAACGGACACAGCCGGTCGCAAGATCGAGCGCGAAGACCTGGCCGGTATGGCTACCGACGAAGATCGCGCCCATCGCAACGACCGGCTGCGACCGCGCCTGCGTCGCATCCGGGAAGGCAAAGGCCCATTTCAGTTTAAGTCGGGGCAGATCGGCTGCGGTCAGGCCGCCGACGCTTGCAGGGACAAAGCGGCGATTGTCATAGCCCCAGCCGACGGACGGAGGCGGCTTCGCGAGATCGAAGCGCGCGGGCGCGGCGTCGCATTGTCGCGGTGGCGGTGGCGCTTTGTAATCGGCGAGGTCGGTGCGGGTTACGTATTCGACCACTTGCCTGCGCTGGAGCGGCGTCAATCCCGCTGCCATGTCCGTCATCACCCCGTGATCGATGATTGCAAGGACTGTCGAGGGCGACATGATGCGCAAGCTGTACAGCGGCGGCGCCTTGGGACTGCCGCCCTCATGGCAACCGGCACAGGTTTCCTTGAATATCGCCTCGCCGGGCCAGACGTGGCCGACATCCGCAGGCTTGGGTTGCTCGGGCAAGCTGACGATTGCCCGGTGGCGCCTTGCGATGGTGGCAACCGTAGCGAGCGCGCCCAATGCGAGAACCGCCAGGAAAATGATCCGGAAAGACGCCTTCATTCTTCCTCTCGAATTCGGGGCGGCCGCAAGGCTTCCGGTTCCATTGTCACGTTATCGGGCGACCTGTAGCGATAGCGGGTCGAGGCCATGACACCGGCTTTCGCCATCGAAAAAGCGCGCGACCTGTCCGCGCGCGAGGTTCTGGACGCGCTGCTCAGCCATGATCGTACGGAAAACCACCGCGGGCCCGCGGCTATCCTCGCGCCAGTCCGTCCGCCCCCGACACACCGATATGGCCGGGACCAGCAGAGCCATCGGCTCAGGGAAAAGTGGGGCTTGCGCCACCTGATTTCCTGAAAGTGAGACGGGCGTCTGTTCATCCTTGCAAGACAATCCCAAATTCCGAACGACGCCTCCCGCGCTAGCGCCTTGTGATTCCCCTGACCCTGCCATCAGGATCGGAGCGGGATTATGTTGACCGGGATGGCCGACATGTGCGGCATCGAATTGATCGGCTCGTAATGATGGTCGGTATCGACGAGGCGGTTCACAGGCGTTCCGCATTCGTCGACGGTGGCATTGCTCCCGGGCGGATCGCCCCAGGCGTGCGCCATCGATACAACGCCGGGACGCAACGCCTCATCCTGCGCGACGATCGCGACCACCCGGCCATGCGCCGATTCGATCTCCACCCTGTCACCCGGCAAGAGGCCGAGCCGATCGAGGTCCCCGGCGTGAAAATAGGCGGGGTTATGGGGATTGCGCTCGCGCACCGTCTCGACGAACCGGCCGTTGGAATTGAAGAGTCGCGCATCCGGCGGGACGCGAGCAAATGCGTGAACCGGCGCCCGGCCCGCTGCCATCTGCCTGGTCTGCTCTCTTCTGCCAGGAAACGCCGCAACTCTTCCGCGACATCGGCGGGCATCGGCTCGAACTGGCCGTCCGCGTCCGTATCCGCCGGCAGCACGGCCTGCTGCCCGATCTCAGCGTGGCAACCGTGCGGATTGGCCTTGAGCTCCGCCAGTGTGTGCGGCCCTCCGTACAGGACGAGTTCGATTAGTTCGTCCGTGGTCGGCCGGTTCCGCATGTCGAGCGGGCGAACGCCATTGTAGGTGATCGTCCTGCCCAACCGCTTGGCCAGGCTCCAGAAGACGTACCAGTCTTCGACCAGATCCGATCCCTTGGGCGGCGCGATCAGCGGCGGCGTATATTGCGACCAGGCACCCGCCCAATTCGCAAAGCCGGGCAGGTACATGGGCAGATCGGCGCGCTCATATTGCATCAGCGGAGGCAGGATATAGTGCGCCGACCGGCTGGTGGGCGAAGGCCAGGGATCGATGCAGACCAGCAGCTCGAGATCGGCGAGCGCCTTCGTCGTCTTCTGTTGGTCCGGCCAGGACGTCATCGGATCGCCGCCATCAACGAACAAGGCGCGGACCCTGCCCTCGCCCGGCGTCAGGATTTCGTCCGCCAGGGTCGCGGTGCAGCGTTCCTGAAAGAGCTTGCGCGTCCCGCGGATACGGCTTGCGCCGGTCGCTTCCCAGAAGCGCGACGGCGGACGAACCTGTGCCTTCAGCGGCTCACCGGCCCCCATGCCGTTGATCTGGTGTACCCGCTGCCCCTCGCGCAGATACCGTCCGCAGATTACGTTCAGGGTCTCGATCAAGTGGAACGAAAGATTGGAATAAGGCGCCATGGAGGTACCGGTGGCCGAGGTAACGCAGCCGGTCTTCGCATCGCGCGCGAACATCTCCGCCACGCGTCGCAGCGACCCGGGCTCGAGGCCCGCACGGCTCTCGACATGGGCTTCGGTCAACGGCTGCACGGCTTCGCGTAGCGCGGCCAAGTTCGCCGCGCCCACCCAGCGATCGCAGAAGTCCTTGTCCTCCCAGCCCTCTTCCAGGATCAGCCGGATCAAGCCGCCAGCGATTGCCGCGTCCTGGCCGGGATAGGGCTGAAGCGCGATATCGGCGAACTGCCCGGTCTCGGACTTGCGCGGATCGATGGTGATCAGCTTCAGCCCGGCCGCCTTGGCGCGCTTCAGGCTGCGCACCGGATCGGACTGGAGGAAGCCCAGCGAGCCGTGGCTGAGCAATGGGTTCGCGCCGATGAACATGGCCACGTCCATGTCGTCGAAGGCGGGATAGCCGGCCATCCAGGAGCCGAGCCGGCCCATTGTCACCATCTTGCCCGACTGGTCGATGGTCAGCGTGGAGAAATATTGGTCGGACCGGAATGCGGAGAGAAAGCTCTGCAGCATGTAGAAGCCGGCGATGTTGAACATGCCGCCATTGCCGAGGAAAATCGCCATCCCCTCCGGTCCATGCTTTTCAAGGATCGGTCCAAGCCGGCCGGCAATCTCGTCCAGTGTCTGCTCGGAGGTAATCTGCCGGTAGGAACCGTCGTGCATCCGCTTCAACGGGTGCAGGAGCCGGTGCCTGCCGTGGTGCGACGCTTCGGGCTGGCGGCCCTTGAAGCACAAATAGCCCTTCGTGAGTGGATTATCGCTGTCGCCGCGCACGCTAAGAACACGGTCTTGCTCATCGATCGTGAGCACCACGCCGCAGCCGCCGGAACAGATACGGCAGAAGGAAACAGCTTCGCGGACGCTCGGGCTTTCCGCATCTGGCAAGGGGGAAGCTATATTCAACACAGGCGACCTTTGCTGGAAATCCAACCGTTCCGAACAAAAAGGAGCTTGCAGCCGATGCTGAAGCCTTGGCTATCGCCAGTTCCTCAAGAAGTGCCAGGGTAAAGTTCGTTTGCATCTGGAAGCACGAGCGCGCTCAGATAGTTTCGGGGTCGGCTCAATAGCGGTGACGAGACCCGCAAATGTCTCCAGGCGCGCGCAATTGTCAGCCTGGATAAGGATTGGGTACGCCGTAGCGCATTTCCGGACATGCGATGAGGTCATGGTCGCAAACGGCTGCGTTCCTTGGACATCCCGCGGTCGTCCACGACCAGCCCGTCACTGGACGACGCTTGCGCGCGCTCAACATCGCCGATGACGTGACCGGGAATGGAATGCCCTCCCCGGCCATCGCAAACACGGGATCCAGCAGCCGCTGCTCGTGGTCGTCACCATCCTTAAAATGAGGTGCGGACTCCCGTCCGTTTCCCGGACCGTCCTAAACTGGACAATTCCAGTTTAGGATTGCGAGCATCCCGACAACGGCAACCTGCACGACGTTCAACGTTCCGTCGTCAGTGACGGTAAGTCAGCGTCAACCCGATCGTACGCGGGCGATATGTCGTCGAGCGGAATACCTGCGATTGCACGGTGTCGTGACCGAGGCTGAGGACCGGCTCCGAGTTGGTCACATTGTTTGCGAACACGCTCAGATCAAAGCCCTTGAAGCGAGCACCGGCACGGAGGTTCAGAAGTGAGGCCGAGGGCGACCGCGGCAGATTGGGATCGACCAGCGGTGACGTCAAATCAAGCGGGCGGCTATCGTGGCTGGTATAGCTGAAATCCGAGCGGAGATAATATTCCCGAGCCGCAAGCTGGAAATCATATTCCCCTTCCAGATGCACGGACCAGGGCGCCACGCCGAGCGGCTCGCCCTTATCATAACCATTGGGCTGGCTCTCGGAATAACGCGCTTTTGTATAAGAGACCGAAGCACCCAGGGTGAGCCCTTTCGTCGGTCTAACCGATACCGACACATCGAACCCGTCGATCTTCGCCTTACCAAGATTGAACGTCGTTGGAAGGGAACATATCGGCAGGAAGAGTGTCGACTGAATATCGGTCCAATCAATATGATATGCCGAGATATCGGTAGTCACTCGTCCTCCGAAAAGGCGGTTTTTCGTGCCGACTTCATAGCTCCAAAGAGAATCGGGCTTAATCGGCCTGGCTACCAGCGGATCGAACCCCAGGTTCGCCGCATCCGCGGCGCAGAAGCTGCCTACAGCAGGAGCCACCAGCCCGGCGCGCGCGCCTTTGGCGACGTTGGCGTAAAAGAGATTTGCGGAATCGGCTTGATAGGACACGCCGAACTTGGGTGTAACTTGGTTATTGTGCGGCGTCGCGTGGGCGGTGAGCGCCGTGTCGGTGCCGTAGATCGGGCCTGCGTAGAAGCTGTCATATGTCAGACCAGATGAGGTATAGCGTACGCCGGCGGTCAGCTTGAGTTTTGGAAAGATCTTGAAATCAGCCTGAACAAAGGCGGATTTCTGGACGTCCTTGTAGCGGGTCGTCACAAAATTGATGTATTGGCCCTGATAGAGCGGATAGCCGAGAAAGTCCTCGACGGAACCAACCGGAGGCTCACCGGCCTCGGACTGGTTAAAGTTGATATTGTCGAGCAGGTCCGGATCTGCTCCGCCATAATTGTCATTCGTGGACCCCTGACTATAAAAGGCGCCAAGAACCCAGGTGAAACGAGCATTCGGATCGGCACTCTGGAGGCGGACCTCCTGCGTAAACGTTTTCTGGGATGTTCGGTTCTTGGTATAGGCCAGATATCCGTTCAGCGCGGCCGGGACATCGTAATTATAGCCGAACAACGCCAGGCTGAGCGTGCTGTCATCGGAGACAGTCCTCGTCTTTCGCGAAAAGTATGAGGAGTTGGAGATTAGACTGACGCCGCCGAGGTCGATAGAAACCTTGAGGGCCGGCAAGACGAACTCATCAGAATGGGTTTGGGGCAGACGAGAGATGCTGGTGCTGAGATTGCTCCCGCGAGACGTCGCCAGCTCGTAGAGGTCCGCGTCACCATAATATGTTTTCTGATAATAAACCGACGGAGTGATAGTGAGGAACTCCGTCGGCTTCCACCCCAGCGCAACACGGGCATTAGTGCTGTTTTGGTAGTTGATATCCTGCTTGATCAACTGCTTGGTCACACGGTCGAGCCGGTCGATATAGCCAGAATCGTGCCGGCTCCAGACGCTGACGCGGACGCCCAGCTTGTCTTCCACCATCGGAATGCCAACAGCGGCGCCGCCCTCGTAGCTAACACCGCCATGGTCAGTGGTACTGACCTCGGACCGGGCATAGATGCTCAGGTCGTTGTAGCTCGGCTCCGGCGTAATGAAGCGAACCGCGCCGCCCATTGAGCCGGTTCCGAACAACGTACCTTGCGGCCCCCTGAGCACTTCGACACGGTCGAGATCGAAAATCTGCGGGTACGGGTTGGTCAGGCTTGGACTGCCCCCGTTCCGGGTCTGGACCGGCGTATCATCGATGTAAATGCCGGTGGTTGGAACGCCGCTGACGGTTGTGACACCACGGATGGCGATATTCGACTGGCCCGTCCCATAAGCAAGCGCGCTTTGTCCAAAGGTCACGCTCGGCGTAAGCTTTGCCAGGTCGGAAAACGATTTTACGCCACGGTCGTCCAGAGCCTTTTGATCGGTTGCGACAATGCTGAGCGGAACCTTGCTCAGTGGCTCGGCGCGCCGCCTCGCGGTCACGACGATATCAGCTTGGTCCCCGCTCGCGGCGCCCGAAGCGGTATTAGCCACGCCGGCCGACGCCGCAGGCTTCGCGGATGGTGCAGGCGACGCCGCCGAGGGTGCGCCAGAGACATCCGGCGTCGCAGGCACTGCCTGAGCGTGCGCCGCGCCAGTCGCCAGCGCGATCGAACTGGCAGCAGCGGCAAGGAACACGCGCCGGCCGGCTCTCGCTCTGCACCTACCATAGATCATCGCAACTCCCTCTCCATCGACACATTATAATTGGTTACAATTGGCAACAGAATATGGCATATTTGCCTAAATGTTGCATAAAGTACCATTTATTTGAGTGTCAACCAAATTAGTTTAGGTGCTAAGGAAATTTTGGTGACACGTGAGATTCATTCGGCGAGAGGCGGACCGTTGCGCCCGCGCTGGCCCACCCGCTATTATGCTTATGATCCGGTAGCGGGTGAGCCAGCGCCGGACAGTATTGCCTTGCGGCAGGGTGTGCCTGGTTTACCATCGCGCGGCGCTTGGCAAGGCAATGACAGGTCGGAGAATCCGGCCCTTAACATTTGCGAAGGTTGGACTTTTATGATGGCCGCAGGGGGTATGGTCACGTGAACGACCCGGGCTCGCCCTGCCCTACGGACGGCGATTCCGCTTTTGCCGCTGAGGTTGCGTCCTTTCGGGAGGATCTCGGCACCAGCCGATCCTCGGTATTCCTGCAGCTGTTCGACTTTCTGGTCGAGCGATCCGGCGACAATCGGGCTCCCAAAGAAGTCGAGATCGCGCTCGCCATCTTCGGGAGGAGCGGAGGGCAAAGCAACCTGCCCGATTCGGCTGTGCGGGTGGCGATACACCGGCTGCGCAAGCGGCTGGACGATTTCTACAAAGGCAAACCCGGGGCCCGATTGCATATTCCCAAGGGCGAGTATCGGCTCGTCCTGTCGCCCGGCCCGGCAACACCCGACGCCGTCTTTCGTCCCTCCTGGCGCCAGACCCTTAGGCAGCGCAGAGCGGCCTTCCGATGGGCCGCGCTGATCGTTTGTGTTGTCGTTGCAAACGGAATCGCCTGGTGGCTGATCGCGCCGCAGCATCTCGCCGGCAGGCAGGCCCAGGGGCTTGGCGGGACGACGTTCTGGCGCGCGATGACCCCCGATGCGCCGACATCGATCATCATCGGCGATTCCTACATGCTCGCTGAAACCGAGAACCGGAAGGACATCGAGCGTCTTATTCTAGAGCCTGGCATTCGTACGCGCGAAGACTTTGGCGGTTATCTCACGACGCACCCCGAGGCATTTTACAAACTCTACGACCTCGACCTGTATTACGCGCCCGTCGGCACGGCGACCGCGACATGGGACCTGTTGCCCGCATTGTCGGACATGCTGAGCGAAAAGGGGATTCGGCCGCGACTGATTTCGTCGTCCAGGCTCAAGGCGCCGGTGCTGGAATCGAGTGACATCGTGTATGTCGGCGCGCTCTCCTCTCTGGGCGTCCTCGCGGCGCCCGTATTCCAGTCATCGGGGTTCAGCATGGCGCCGACGGAGAACGCGCTGGTCGATCGCTCGTCGGGCAGACGATATGTAGCTGACATTGGCGTGGCAGAAGACAGGCAGTCGCGCGTCGATTTCGGCTATATCGCCAGTCTGCCGGGTCCTGCCGGCAAGCACATCTTCATCATCGCCGGAATCGGCGATGCCGCCGTGCAGAGTATGGCCAAACTGGCGAGCGATCCCGCGCAGCTGGACCAGTTGACCGGCCACGTAAAACCAACCTCGCCCTTCGAAGCGCTATATGAAGTACGCACCATGGGGAGCGTGGTTTTTGGAAGAACGCTGATCACGGTCCGGCCGTTGCGGCTTTCCGATGCAGGACGCGGCCGGCCGACGCGCGAATGATCGCGGCCCGTCACTGAAGCGGCGCGTTCCAATCCTCGACGAGCGCAAGGTCGAAACTCCCGATCTTGCCGTTCGGCGCATAACCCAGGCTGATTTCCACCACGCCCGCGTCGTACCGCGCGCGATACCGATAGGTCGAATCGTCGCCAGACTGTCCGCGATCGAACAATGCGATCTCGCGCAACGAGCCCAGTGTCCTCAGGATCGTTCGATCCTCCGTTATCATGTCAGTGAAATCGAGCTTCGACACATAGGCGAAGTCGCCATAATCGGGCGTGCCTGTGGCGATGCGTTGCAACAGGTCCTTGAGACGCGGGCCCAGCTGCGGTTCCCGATAGGCGATCGGAACGGCGGGGGGCCCGGCCAACTTCGGGTCGACCAGGGCAGCCACATGTCGGGCGATAATATCGGGATCGCCGCTGTCGGCGTTGAGGAGCACAATCACGGTCATCTCGTCGCTGAGATAGTGGATGATCGACGTTCGGAAGCCCTGCCAATTGCCCGAGTGCCGCCAGACGTCCTGTCCCTTGCCACGGCCCAGGAACCAGCCGAATCCATAATGATAAGTGCGCCCGCTAAGCAGCCGAGCCGGCTGCGCGATTGCCGCCCACGACGCCGGTTTCAACGCGGCGCGGCTCGACAGGGCCGCGGCCCAGGCCGCGTAATCGAGCGCCGACAGATAGAGCGTGCCATCGGCGGTAGAATTGGCGGTGGGCGATACCCATTCCGCATTCCGCAACCGACCCTCTCGCCACTCATAGCCCGCGGCGCGATTGGGCACGATAGCGAGCTCATCGATCGGCCGGGCCGTTCGCATGCCGAGCGGCGCAAAAAGCCGTTTTGCGAGCAGACCGGTATAGGGCTCGCCGGTCACCTTCTTGATGATGAAGCCCAGGACGATATAGTCGGTATAGCTGAACCTCCAGCGCAAGCCCGCCGGAAAGTTCAGATCCTGTTTGTAGATGATGCCCAGCAACTCATCATCGGTATAGTCAGTGCGGAACTCGCCATTGGGCGTGGCGGGCAGCCCCGACGTGTGATTGAGTAATTGACGGACGGTGATCGGCGCCCAGCTTTGCGGCGCGTTCGGCAGGAAGCGACGAACCGGGTCGTCGAGTCCGATTTTTCCATCCTCGACCAGCAGCATCGTAGCGGCTGCGGTGAATTGCATCCCGACAGCACCGCTTTTGAACAGCGTGTCGGGATGAACCGGTACTGAAAGTTCGAGATTGGCCAGGCCATAGCCCTGCGCGCGCACGATCCGACCACGTTGTACGATCGCAACTGCCAGTCCTGGGACATGCTGGCGCACCATTTGCGCCTGGACATAGTCGTCGATCGGGTCGGCGCACGCGCCGGTCGGAGCGCTTGCCATAAGAAGTGCAATGGCGTGGCCCGCAATCCAGATCCTCGCACGATCGGCTTTGCCGGGACGACGCTGACCGGCGTGACGCGACAATCCGATCCTTGCCAGCATCGCATTCTTCATCATCACTCTTCGCCTCCGACGAACCGAGGCGGAGCCAAACCCGCCGTCGGTATCTGGAGTAGATTGCCGCCCAGTGCAGGTTGGCGTCATTGCGGAAACGGCCATACCGTTTTCAAACTCGGCCAGAAAAATGAATGTACGCGAACCGGCGGCGGAACCCGGAGCACGATGGTCAGTTTTTCGCGTGACCGGCGCCCTCATAGACGTCGTCGGGAAAACGCTGGCTTGCGCTCGGCTTGTCCCAAACGCCCCCCAATCGAAGCGGCCGTTCGATCACCAACGCGCCGCTCAGGTTTAAACTCCCCATCGTCCGCACTTGATACAAGGCCTCGAACCCGGCAGGATTCAGCGCGGCTCGTCGATCCAGCGCCTTGAGCCGAGCCGGATCCACCGCCAGTTCCGCCATCTGAAGCAAGGCGGGATCGCGGGTGCCTGCGATGATGATGATGCGGTTTCCGGACGGACCGGGAAGGCTGGCGATGTAGCCATAGTCGCGTCGGGCGATTTGCTCATCGGCCTGCACGATACCGCCGTCGGACTGGAAACGGCGGCCAGAGGCGCCATCGACCAGCTCGTCATAGGTGCTTCCAACCTTGAAGCCCGACGCCTGGAACAGCGGATTGCGAAGCAGAATGCCGAGTCCACTCAGTTGACCGACGTAAACGACATTCGATGTCTTCAGGATGTCCGGCGTCAATTGCGAAGCAGGAATCAGGTTAGGACGAGCGGCATGCCCCGGTTTCAGCCCGCGCATCGAGGAGAATATCTCGCCGAGCGCCAGCACCGCGCCGGAAGGCGTGTAGCGCAGGTTCATGTCGACGGCCCTGCCGATCTCGGTCGGATGCGTCATCAGATAGATGTCCAGATCCTCGCGCGCGTTGATCGACGGATTCCGGATCAGCCGCGGTGGTGCCTTGTCGCCGGCCGCATCCTGTGCCTCCGCGAATAGATAATAGTCTCCCAAAATCACGGTAATCGGACGATCGCTATGCGCTATGGGTCGCCACAGATAGGTGCTGGCGAGCGCGGCCATGCCATCCGGCTGGTGCCGTGGCTGCATGGACCACCAGATCGCGAAATTCACCACGACGAGCAGCAGCAACGCCAGCCCCACCATCGCCCAAGGCGGGCCGCGCCGGGTCTCGACCAGAATCGATTCCTCCGACTGATCGACGGGAGGCCTGACATCTTCGTCCGCCAGAATGACGCGATACTCGCCTTTCGGTATCAAGAGCCGCGGACCCGGATTGCCCTCGTAGATCCGATCTAGTGCCTTGCGCAGCCGGTGGACGCAGACCCGAACCGTGGCATCCTGCGGCGCATCGAGCTCCCTACCGATCGAGAACACCTCATTGGCGATCTCGATTTCCGTCGGCGGTCGACCCTCGCAGGTTCGCTCCACCAGGAAGTCGAACACGCGCAGCAGCTTGTCGGAGCGCTTGAAGCCGATTGATGCGCGTACGATCTGCGCCTCGTCCATCAACCTCGACAATGGTTCTGCATCAACAAGTCCCTCCCTGCGAACGTCGGGCACAGCAGGATCGAGGCCAGGGGCGGGCTTCATATTGTTGCGTATCATAAACAATAACGGACAATTAGCAATATTTTTGCAGTAAATATAGCCATATCGATCCAGGCAATCGGTGCGAGCAGGCCCGTCCACGAGCAGCAGATTGCCGCAGGACGAGCGACAGAAAGCAAAAGCGAAAGAGCCCGTTTCCGCCGTTCCGGTTGCCGTAGCATAACCGTTACAGAATACCTCGCCGTCTCTCAATGTGCGTATCAGAGCGCGGGCCCATTGCCACTGTCTCGTTGGACCGTGCGATTGGCTGAATCGACGCCCCAATGGAGAGACCGCACGATGTCGATCGAGACCTTCGGGGACTGGCTGTATCAAACGCCGGTCAGCACCTCGATCCGGGAGATCGCCTGGATCATTCCCACCGTGCAAAGCATCCACATCCTGTCGATCGCCATCGTCATCGGCTCGGCGCTGGTGTCCGATCTCCGCCTCGCCGGCGTGCTCGCGACCGACGAGACGCCGGCTACGGTCGTACGCCGCTATCTGCCATGGATGTGGTCGGCGCTCGTAGTCCTGCTGTCGACCGGCCTCATCATGGTCGTGGCGGAGCCGGGCCGCACGTTGGGCAACACCATCTTCTGGATCAAGATGGGCCTCGTCCTGTTTGCGTTCGCGTTGACGCTGGGCTTTCGCAAGCCGCTGCTCGACCCGCAATTCCAGATCGATCATGCGAGGTGGCGCGTGGCCGTCAAACCCGCCGCCTGGACGTCGCTGGCGGTCTGGGTCGCAGTCATCTTCTGCGGCCGCTGGATCGCCTACACCTGATGGAGGGCCGACGCGCCGATCCGACACCGTGAACGAGAAAGAATGAGGGGTCCGTGATGTCCTTGGACACGCTGTTTCAAACGATCTACGATACGCCGCTGGCGGGCGCCATCCGGGAAAACACGAGCTACTTCCCGTGGATCGAGTCTTTCCATGTCCTGGCGATCACGCTTGTCTTCGGTACTATCTGCATCGTCGACCTGCGCCTGCTCGGCTACCGCTCACACCGCAAGGGCGCGCGCCAACTGATCGTCGACCTTTTGCCTTTCACCTGGGCGGCATTCGCACTCGCAATCGTGACCGGCTCGTTGCTGTTCATCTCCAACGCGGTCGCCTATTCCCACAATGCGCAGTTCCAGTGGAAAATGATCGCCATCGTCGCCGCGGGGCTCAACATGGCAGTGTTCCACCTCACCGCCTATCGCAAGATCGGCGATTGGGACCATGCGCCGCAGCCCCCCGCCGCCGCCCGCATTGCGGGCGCGAGCTCGCTGGCATTGTGGATCCTGGTGATCCTTTTTGGCCGGTGGATCGGCTTCACGCTGTCGATCTTCTGAGCACCCCGGCTTTTTTGACCCTGCAGCCTTGCCGGCACTCGGGCGCGCGACACGCGAACAACGGCATCACCGGCTTGCTGACAGACCGGCCCGCCAAGACGCGAGGTAATGATGGAAGACGCAGAAGCGGAAGTGAGCAGGCAGCGCAGGCGCAAGATCGGCGTGGTCGCTGTCCTGTCGTTGGCGGCCGTGGCGCTTCATGGCTGTGGCCCCAAGGCAGACACGCCGACACCAGAGTCCAGCGCGCAACCAGCCGAACCGGCATCGGTCAAACCGATCGTGACCATCAAGGAACTGATGGATTCGACGGTCGACCCGGCCGCTGATGGTGTCTGGGACTCGGTCGCGACAATTGTCACCCGCGCCGGTATCGACAAGCGCGAGCCACGCAGCGACGAAGAATGGCATGCGGTGCGCCGCCACGCGGTTACGCTGATCGAAGCGATGAATCTCGTGATCATGGAGGGGCGGCGTGCCGCACCGCCGGGCACCAAGCCGGGTCTGGGTGAATTGTCGCCGGCGCAGATCGACACGTTGATCGCGGCAGAGCGATCGGAATTCGACGAGTTCGCAGAAGGGGTGCGGGCGGAGGCAATCAACGCACTGAAGGCGATCGATCGCAAGGATACTCAGGCTTTGTCCAGGGTGAGCGGCGACATTGATGCGCGATGCGAAGCGTGCCACCTCACTTACTGGTATCCGAACGCCCAGCGTCCGGCGAACTGAAGGTTACCGCGCCGGCCGGGATTGGCGGTCGGGGTGCAATCGACACACGGGATCGGTTGGCGATTACGCCTTTTTTGCGTAGCGCCCCGGCGAAACGCCTGTCCAATCCTTGAACGCGCGTGAGAATGTCGCGGTATCCGAATAGCCCAGTTGCTCGGCGGCGGCTGACAGCGGGAGATCAGATGCCTGCAGCATCGCACTCGCGCGCGCTTTCCGCGCGTCTTGCAACAGAGTCCGAAACGACGTGCCCTCCTCCATCAGTCGCCGGCGGAGCGATCGCCCGGACAGATTGAACTCGGCGGCGATCGAGGCGCAATCGACGTGCGTCCGCCCGAGCCGGCGCGCAATCAAATCCCGCGCCTGCGCGACGAAACCCTTGTTCACCGTGTCGCCAGGCCCCATCAGGTCGAGAAGATGACATTCCAGGATCGAGCGAAGCTTGCCGTCTTCCAAGGACATGGCGCTCGGGAAGGGCCGGTCCAGATCGTCGTTGCGGATCACCAGCTGGTTCGCCACCTGATTGCCCCGTAGTGGCGCCCGGAAAAAAGGCGCGAGTTGTTCTTCCCGGCCGCTGATCGAGTGTTCGAAATGCACCTTGGCCGGCGACCACTTCGGTGTCGTCAGCTGCCGCACCAGCGTCACGATGCCGGCAATGGTGAATTCGGCGTCCTGTCGCCGCGGCCAGATCGCGGGATCCTCGATCCGATAGCTGTAGGTGGTGACATCGACGCCGATCATCGTGTCGAGCAACGTCTTGGTCTGCAGCCGGCTCTGAAACAGGGCAAGCGAATCGAGCGCAGCGCGGACGGTGCCGGCCGCCCGCAGCAGCGCCTGGAACAGGCCGAGTTCGGTCAGGCCGAACCGGGCCCCCATCTCCAGACCGAGGAAAGGCCGGCCGAATTTATCAGCGGCATGTTCGATCAGCGCCACGTAGCGATGCAGTGGCGCCCGGTCGAACGGCGTTGCCATCTGGGCCGTGAAGAACCCATGGTCGCGCAGCAACGGCTCGATCCGATTGTCCGTAGCGGACAGCGCGTTGACCAGCGCCGTCAGAAACAACAGCCGGATCGTTGCTTGTTCGCCCTGGCCCGCGGCGCTCTTTTCAGGCGAGACTGTGTCTTCGATCATATCCTTCAGCCTTTTCGCTGACCGATTTTGCAAAGGCGGTAACCACCTCTGCAATTCACTCGGTCACCGCGTCCCACGAGAGTGATCCATGCGCCCGGCACCGCTGCGTCGGCGAAACCGATGTTCGATGCCGCCAGACCTGTAACCGACAATGTGGACGACATGACCGGATCAACCAAGATCAATTTCCGCTATCTTTCCGAGCCGGACATGATCCGTGCCGGCGTGACGGACATGCCTGCTTGCGTGGACGCGATGGAAGAGATGTTCGCGCTGCTGCATCGGGGCGACTATCGCATGGCGGGGCCGAACAACAACTCGCACGGCTCGATCCTGCTCTTTCCCGAGACGTCGCCTTTTCCTGCAATGCCGAAGCCGACGACGGACCGCCGGTTCATGGCGATGCCCGCCTATCTGGGCGGCAGTTTCCTCACTGCCGGGATGAAATGGTACGGATCCAACATCGCAAACCGCGACAAGGGCCTGCCGCGCTCGATTCTGATGTTCATCCTCAATGACGCGGACACCGGCGCGCCGCTCGCTGTGATGTCAGCCAATCTGCTTTCCGCCTATCGGACTGGCGCGGTGCCGGGCGTCGGCGCGCGCCATCTGGCGCGGCGCGATTCGAGAATCGTCGGTATTGTCGGCCCCGGCGTGATGGCAAAGACTTCGCTCTCCGCCTTCATGGCGGTCTGCCCATCGATCGATACGGTCAAGGTCAAGGGGCGCGGCCGCAAGAACCTCGACGCGTTCGTCGGCTGGGTGGCGGAGACCTTCCCGCAGATCGCCAATGTCCAGATCGTCGACAGTGACGAAGCGGCGGTCCGTGGTTCCGACATCGTTACGTTCTGCGCATCGGTCGCAACCGGTGATCCGTCACTCTATCCCGTGGTGAAACGCGACTGGGTCAGCCCCGGTACGTTCCTGGCGATGCCGGCACCATGCAACATCGACGAAGGTATGGAAGCGCCCGAAATCCGCAAGGTGCTGGACAATATCGGGCTGTACGAGGCGTGGCACGAGGAAAATCCGAAGCCGGTCCACAACATCATTCCCGCCGTCGGCATCCGTTTCCTGGACCTGATCGACGAAGGCCGGATCGTGCCCGATCAGCTCGAGGACCTGGGCAAGATCGTCGCCGGAGAGTCGCCCGGCCGGCGCAATGCTGACGAAATCATCATCATGTCGGTCGGCGGCATGCCGGTCGAGGACGTCGCATGGGGCACGATCATCTATCGCAACGCCGTCGCCAGGAACATCGGCGTCGAGCTCAACCTGTGGGACGAGCCCGCCTTGTGCTGAATCCGCGGCGCCGCGGGCGCCGGCGCGGAGATCGCGTGACGTCCTGCCGCGCCTTTTCCTTTTCTCCATCTCCGTCGGACAGGAAACCATGACCAACGTCGTCAAAGTGAAGACCGGCTCGAGGTTCGAAGAGCATGGCAGCTATTCGCGTCTCGTCGCCGTCGACAACCTTATCTTCGTCTCCAATACTGCGGGGCGGAACCCGCGCACAAAGCTGATCCCGGAGGATCTCACCGAACAGACGCGGCAGGTTCTCGCCAATATCGAGACCGCGCTGGGGTCGGTCGACGCCACCCTCGCCGACGTCGTCGCGGCGCGGGTATTCGTCCAGTTTCCCGAAGACGTTGAAACGGTGATGACGGCTTATGGCGAGCGGATGCGCGGCATCAATCCGACACTGACGATGACATGCCCGCCGCTGGGATCGACCGAATACAAGGTCGAGATCGAGGTCACGGCCTATCGCGGTGCCGCCAGCGCTAACGTCAGCGAATTCACGATCAGCCTCTGACACCTGGCGCGAACCGCGAACACGCCCCCTCTCCGTCCTGAAGATTGACTGCATGGCCCCGATCATCGCGCCCGTCACCACCTCCGCCGATCTGCCGGCATCAACGACGGTCGTCGTAATCGGTGGCGGTATCGTCGGCCTCATGGCCGCCCTGACGCTCGCCGAGCGTGGCATCCCGGTGACGGTGCTGGAGAAGGGCCGGATCGCAGGCGAGCAATCCTCCCGCAACCTCGGCTGGGTACGCAAGACGAGCCGCCATGCACCGGATGTGCCGCTCGCTACGGTCTCGGATCGCCTTTGGGCCGCCATGCCCGAGCGGCTCGGCGCCGATGTCGGCTATCGTCAGGCAGGCATCATGTACGTCGCGCGCGCCGCGGGCGAGATGGCGGCGCATGAAGACTGGATAGCCTCGGTCCGTCACCTGTCGCTCGACTCCCGATTGCTGACGCCGCGCGAGATCGAGAACATGGCTCCGGGCAGTAGTGGTCCTTGGGTCGGGGGCATCTGCACGCCGTCCGACGGGCGCGCCGAACCGACGCTCGCCTCCAGCGCCATCGCGACGGCAGCGATGGCAAAGGGCGCGGTGATCGTCGAGCAATGCGCGGTTCGTGCGCTCTCCTTGGCGGCGGGAACCGTCAGCGGCGTGGTGACCGAATTTGGCGAGCTCCGCTGCGATCAGGTTCTTCTCGCCGGCGGCGTCTGGTCGCGGCGGTTCCTCGGCAATCACGGCGTTTCGCTGTTGACGCTGCCGCTGGTTGCCTCGGTGATAAGAACCGCGCCGATGGAGGGGCCGACCGACATGGCCGTAGGCGCGCCGGATTTCTCGTTCCGCAAGCGGCTCGACGGGGGCTACACCATTACCCAGCGCGGCGCGCTCTATGCGCCGTTGACGCTGGACCATCTGCTGATCGGACTTCGCTACCTGTCGACACTGCGCGCCCAATGGAGAAATTTGCGCGTGTCACTGGGGAAGGATTTCGTCGACGACCTCGCTTTGCCCCGGCGCTGGAGCGCAAGTGGGTCCTCACCGTTCGAACGGCGGCGTATGATCGATCCGCCGGTGAACGACGCACTCAATGCAGAAGCGATGCGCAACCTCACCCAAGCGTGGCCCGTCTTCCATCAAGCCGTGATCGAACAGGCCTGGGCGGGCATGATCGACGTCACGCCGGATTCGCTGCCGGTCATCTCTCCGGTGGCAAAGATTCCCGGCCTGACCCTCGGATCCGGCTTTTCCGGGCATGGTTTTGGAACAGCCCCCGCTGCCGGTCAGCTTGCCGCTGACCTCGTCACCGGCGCGACCCCTTTGCTGGACCCGGCCCCCTATCGGCTCGATCGCTTCGACTGACGGACTTCGCTGTCGCTCGACGCATGGTCAACGGGCCGCCGGATCCGTATCGAAACGCATGCACACCGCCTTGGGCTCGGTGAACGCGTGAACCGCGGCGCTGCCGAACTCCCGACCCAGGCCGGACAATTTGGTCCCGCCGAACGGCATGGCGAGGTCCAGCACATTGTGCGTGTTGAGCCAGACCGTGCCGGCATCGATCCTGTCCGCGAGCAAATGTGCGCGATCGAGGTTGCGCGTCCAGATGCTGGCGCCGAGGCCGAACGGGGTATCGTTGGCGAGTTGCACCAGATCTGAGGGATCGTCGACGCGCAACGCACAGACGACCGGGCCGAATATCTCCTCGCGCATCACCGACATCTGCGCGGATATTCCGCCGAGCACGGTCGGCTTGTAGAACCATCCCACGCCTTCGGGGGCATCGCCACCGGCGAGCGCCACGGCGCCCTCGGCGATACCCGCCTCGACGATCCTGCCGACGCGATCGCGTTGACGCGAGGAGATGAGCGGCCCGACCTGAGCCGCGGGATCGAAGGCCGAACCGAGCCGGAGCGCGCGCGCGATCTCGCTCACGCCCTCGACCACCTTATCGAACACCGGCGCCTCCACCAGGAGGCGCGAGCCGGCGGTACAGATTTGACCGGAATTGGAGAAGATTGCCGCTGCCGCGCCGGGAATCGCTTGTGCCAGATCGGCATCGGCCAGGATGATCGTGGGGGATTTTCCGCCCAATTCGAGCGTCGTGCGTTTCATCGTCGTGGCTGCGGCGGCGAGGATGCGCTGGCCGGTGACGGTCGATCCCGTGAAGGAAATCTTGCGGACGAGCGGATGGTCGACCAGCGCGACACCGGTCTCATGGCCGAACCCGGTCACAATGTTCACTGCCCCTGCCGGAAAGCCGGCTTCCAGGATCAGCTCGCCGAGGCGCAACGTGGTCAGCGACGTTTCCTCGGAAGGCTTGAGGACGACGGTGCAGCCGAAAGCGATAGCGGGGGCGAGCTTCTGGATCGCCTGGCCCAGCGGGAAGTTCCACGGCGTGATGCCACCGACCACGCCAATGGGCCGACGATCGGTATAGGCACGATAAAGGGCCCGCTCCTCCACGAGCGGCGACAGCGTGATATATTCGCCCGTGATCTTCGAACTCCAGCCCGCGAAATAACGCAGCCCGTCGATCGTGAAGGGAATGTCGATGGCGCGCGTCACCCCCAGCAGCTTGCCGCTGTCGAGCGATTCGAGGACGGCAAGTTCCTCGGCATGCTGTTCGACGAGCAGGGCCAGCCGCTCCAGCAGACGCCCGCGGTCCAGCGGCCGCATCGACCGCCAGGCGCTGCTTTCGAAACAGCGATTCGCCGAGGTCACCGCACGGTCGACGTCGGCCGCCCCGCACGCCGGAATCGTCGCGATCTTGCCGCCGGTCGACGGATCTAGCACGTCGATCACGCGGTCGGGCTGCAGCGGCTGCACGAGCTTGCCGTCGAGCAGCAATAGCCCCTGGGGCAGGCAGGCCGTCCTGCGGCCCGCGCCGTCGTTCGATGCTGGGCGCTTCTCTACCCCGGTCATCCCACTGGTCTCCAATTCGAACAAATGTGCCAAACAGCAACGTCGCGACCGGCAGCCCGATCAATTCAGGCTTGAGCGGTCGCCTCGCGGCGGTCGATCGCGGGCACGACACGCGCTTCCTCGACATGCGTCGACCCCACCTTCGCATAGAGGTCCGGCCGGCGCGCCCGCAGAAACAGGCCGTGCAGGATTCCGGCGGCGGCGAGCGGCAGGAACAGCAACGGCAGGTCGTTGACGATCCACAATTTCGTCCCCGTCAGCGCCGAATAATTGCTCAGCGACAGGTAGGTCGCGATCGCGATCAGCACGCCTCCGACGAACGGCGCCACAGTCTTGCCCGGCGAGAATTCACCTCGCCTGCCGAAAAAGATCGGGACCGACAGGGAGGTCGTCGTGAGCAGGAGCATCAGGCCGACTGCCCCCATCGACGAAAGGCTCGTCGCGAGATTGAGCAGGGGATCGAGGCCAGCCAGCGCGAACATCCCGACCACCAGGGACAGGATCACGGTCAGGACGACGCACGCAGCCGACGGCGACCCATGGACCGGATGCACCTTGCCCAACGCCGCCGGAATCAATCCGTCGCGCGCCAGCGCGAACAGGTAACGCGTGATGTTGTTGAAGAAGCCGAGCACCGCGGCGAACAGGCTGGTGATGGTCAGGAGATTGAGGACGTCGCGCCCAATCGTCCCCAAATATCGCTCGGCCACGCCGGTGACCAACCGCCCGGGGTCTACCGCTGCCGCTGCCTTTACGTCGCCCGGCGAAATGCTCAGCACCAGGCACCAGGACGACAGGACATAGAAGGTACCGAGGATCAGGATCGCGCCATAGGTGGCACGCGGGATGCTGACTTCGCGGTTCTTCGCCTCTTCCTGATAGATCGCCGTCGCTTCAAAACCGATGCAGCCATTGATGCCGTAGATCACCGAAATACCCAAACCGGGCGCCAGTATCGCAGCCGGCGTGAAGCTGGTGAAGTCCAGTCCGGCGAATCCCTTGGCGTAGAGGATCGCCCCGTCGAGGACGAGAATGACCGCCACTTCGAGCAGCAACGCCACTGTCAGCACCTTCGCCGCCATCGTGATCTTGTGATAGCCGAGATAGGCGGTGATCGCGATGCTGACCGCCGCCCAGATCTCCCAGCGCGTTGTCACGCCGAACAGATGGTGCAGAAAGTCGGACGTGAAGAAACAAAACGCGCCGAGCGTCGAGGCAGCCGCGCAGATATAGGCGACCACGGCGATATAGGCGGCAGCGATCCCCGCCTCCTTGTTGATGCTCGTCGCGATATAGGCATAGAAGGCGCCTGCGTTGCGCACATGCGGGATCATGCGCACGTACCCGACCGCGAAGAGCAACATCGCAAAGCAGACACAAAGCAACGTACCAGGCGTGCCGGCACCATTGCCGAACGCCAGCGCGAGCGGCACCAACCCCGCCAATACGCCCATCGGCGCCGCGCAAGCCAGGATCATGAAGATGATGTCGCTGCTGCCGAGCATGCCCGGAAGCAAGCCGTTGGACGACCCTGAGCGCTCGTCAACGCTGTTCATGAATGTGATGCCACCCTTGAATTCATTCTGACTATCGACTTCGCACCGAACATTGGCCGGTTCGCGGGCGGACAATATTGCACTTCTGGCCCGAAAGTTTGTATTTTCGGCCTGCGGCTCGTTGCCCTCACGGTTGCGCTTGCACGGGTCGGAGAGGCCCGCCACCATTCGCGCTCCACGGCATCGTGCCTTCGTCGCGATCGTTGCTGACTGTTCTTCGCGAATAGCGCGCCATCGTTCCCGAAGGTCCGGCGCCTCCGCTCGTCACCATGCGCAGTTCCTCAGGAGAGCCGACGACCATGACACAGACAATCAATCGCACGCGAACCATCATCGCCCTTTTGTTGACGGCATGGGCGCTGCCCGCTGCAGGACAGCCCGCCGGGTCAAATGAGGATGATGTCATGAAAACCGTGCGGCAATGGGTCGACGGCCTCAACAGGGGTAACACCGGCGACGCCATCGCGGCGTGTGCCAGGGATGCAACGATCGTCGATGAATATCCGCCCTATCACTGGCAGGGCGAGGGTACATGCGCGCGCTGGCTGACCGAGCTGACCGCCTATAACAAGTCGATCGGCCTGACCGACGGCATCAACACGTTACGCAAGCCGCGGCGCGTCGATATCACCGGTGACCACGCGTATGTCGTCGTGCCGGCCGACTTTCGCTACAAGCTGAACGGCAAGAAAGGGGCGGAGATCGGCGCGCTCTTCACCGTTGCGCTGCAAAAACAAACCGAGGGCTGGCGTATCACCGGCTGGGCGTGGTCGCGGCCCTAGCCGCCCACGGTCTGTCGGGATTGGGCAGGTCGACCGATTTTCGCGTCGTCGACCTTCCCCTTGTTCAGCGGCGGCACGCTTTCAAGCGGCGATCCCCGGACCCGGGATCAGCGCGATCACACGCAACGGGCTGCCGGACCCCCCCTGAATCTTCAGCGGCGGCGCCACCACGACCGTACCGAACACCGGCAGCTGGTCGAGATTGGTCAGGCATTGCAGCCCGAAGCGGCCATGCCCGTGAAGGATCGAATGGGCGGGCAGTGGTTCGTCGAAATGCGCCGCCTGTCCGGCATCGGTGCCGACCGTCTCCACGCCCAAGCCGATGCAATCGCGATCGCGCACCAGGTAGCGCATTGCGTCTGCATCGGGGCCGGGCGAATGCGCGCCATCCTCCTTGAGATTGAGGTAGGAAGGGGTACCGACGCGTTTGTGCCAATCGGATCTCAACAAGATCCAGTGGCGTGGCGGGATGTGGCCGTGCCGCCCTTCCCAGGCCTCCAGGAATTCGCGGGTGAGGACGAAATCCTCGTCAGCGGCACTTTGCGCGCTGATGTCGATCACGACAGCCGGATGAACGAAATCCGCCGGCGACAGCGCGTCGACCGTCCCGTTGGGTACGTCGCGGCCAGTGATCCAATGCGCTGGCGCGTCGAAATGCGTGCCGGTATGCTCGTTCATCGAGATATTGTTCCAATACCATGCCGGCCCGTTCTCGTCGTAACGGGACACGCGCTCCATCCGGAACGGCTCGCATTGCCCAAATTCAGAGGGCAGCACGATGACAGGAAAGTCTGGCGACAGCGTGTTGGTCAGGTCGACGACGCCGATTTGCGCCGAAGCGATGCGCATAACGAGTTCGGAAAGCGTCGGGTCAGTGCCACTCACAGGTTCTTCTCCCTTGCATAGAGGATCGGATCGGCCAGCCATCGGTCCATCGCATCGATCGCGACATCACCGACGCATAATTGCTCTCGCCCGGTCTCGATCGCCTCGATCACCCCCTGCGCCAACCGTGCCGGCGCGACTTTGGGCATCGGAACCGACTGATGATCCTCGTCGTCGGTTGGACCGGCAAAAACCGAGATCACCCGTACGCCCGTGTCGCGCATCTCATGCCGGAAACTCTGCAGCAGCGAGTGCCGGGCGGCCTCGCCGGCTGAGAAGGCGGCGAAACCCGCCTCTCCGGCAAGCGCATGGATCGACAGCAGGTCGACGAACGCAGCCGACGGGCGTCCTGCGAGCAACGGCACCGCGGCCTGTGCAAGACGGAGGAAGCCGAGTACGGCAATGTCGAGCATTCGCTTCTGGTCGACCAAATTGCCGCGGCTGATCCCGCCGGTGCGCACGAAGCGTGTGGTGTTGACGACGATGTCCAACGGACCAGCAATCCCGGTGAAACATTCAGACACCGATGTGGAATCGGTCAGGTCGAGCGGGATCGTGCGCACCGCTCCGGATCGTGCGTCCGACCCGATCGGCCGGGCTGGAGCCGAGCTACCGGCGACGATCGATCCGGCGCCCGCTGCCAGGAACGCGGCGATGACCGCCTTGCCGGTCGCGCCGTCACCATCGGTGACGAGGATAGTGCGATCCTTTACCGGCACCACGAACTCGCGCCATTGTAGATCGGCCATTTCGGCACCTCCTTCGACAGGAATGGCAAACAGCGCGGCGTTGCCGCCCTTATCGAGCATCAACCGCATCTCGGCGCGGTCACCCACCGTCAGCTTCGCGTGCAGGTGCGCGATAGCGACGGGGCCGACATCGAGCGCGACCGTACCGATCCGCCAGGGCAGATGATCGCGGAAATAGAGGTCGGTGGTCACGCGGATGGTGGTTTGCGCCACCACGGATGCGCCACCGGGCATGGCATCCCACACGAGTTCGCCCCAACAATGCGGGCAGATGTCGCGCGGCGGATAGGTGACGGCGCGGCATTCCGCGCATCGCTGCAGAACAAACTGTCCCAGCGCCGCACGGGCCGACATCGCATGCAGCGCGCGACTGCGCAGTCCCGGGGGCACGTGCCGTTCGATCCGGCGGGCGAGCGGATCTCGCACGTCGCGGGGAGGCTTCGAGCTCATGCGCACGCCTCGATGACCGCCGCCGCCGTGCAAACGCCGCGATCGTAATTGACCAGGCCAAACCCCGAAATTGCCGCCACGCGTGCGTCCGGCACCTGCGCGCCCAGCGGCATATGCAGCACCTGGCGCAGCGCTTCGGTCACGTTCTGGAATCCGCCCGCCGCCCCTGCCTGACCCGCGGACAATTGCCCGCCGTTCGTGTTGAGCGGCAGGTCGCCGCCAATCTCGAAATCGGTCGCGCGGATGAAATCCGCCACCGCGCCTTTCTCGCAAAAACCGAGATCTTCCAACTGCATCGCGATGATCACCGGATAGTCGTCATAGACCTGGAGCACGTCGACGTCGCGCGGTCCGATGCCGGCTGCCGACCACAAGGCGTCAACGTCCAGCGCCCACCCGCCGCGCCATTGAACGGGATCGTCGGGATAGGCATTGTGCCGCTCGATCGTCGAACGGATACTTGCCGTGGGAAGCCCCAGCCGTTCGGCGATGGCCGGCGTGGTCACGATATAGGCTTCCGCGCCGGCGCACGGCATCACGCAGTCGTACAGATGGATCGGATCGCTGATCACCCGCGCGCGCAAATAGGCCTCGAGGGTCAATTCCTCCCGAAGCAAGGCCAATGGGTTGCTGCGGGCATTGGCCCGCTGTGCGACGCACAGCTTGCCGAAATCCGACCGTTCAACGCCATAGGACCGCATGTAATGGTCGGTGATCAGCGCGAATGTCGCGTTCGGCCCGCCGAACCCGTAAGGGTAAACCGCATCCTGCGAAAAACGAGAGAAGCCGGCGAGCGTGCGCCGGAAGCTGTCGAGATGGTTGGTGTCCGCCGCCACGCACGCGACGATATCGGCGTCGCCGCATTGCACTGCCCGCGCGGCGCGGCGCATTGCCATGACCCCGCTTGCTCCCCCGGTCGGGATGTGGTCGAGCCAGCGCGGACTCAAGCCCAGATGCTGGATCATGCCGACCGCGCTGTCGGGTGCGGCCGAAAAGCTGGCGAAGCAGACTCCGTCGAAATCGGCCGGGCGCAGCCCCGTCGCGTCGGACAAGCCACGCATCGCCCTGCCCGCCCACCAATGTGCCGACCGGATCGAGAAGCGCTCATACGGTACCGTCACCGGCGCGCAGAGCACGACATCGTCATAGGCTCGGCTGCGGCGCATCACACCTGCCGTTTCTTCATCGCACGCAAGTCGAAGAACGCGCCCCGCTCCATCGTTTCGGCGATCTTGACCTTCAACGCCGCGCGCAGGATCTTCTCCGTTGGCGTCCGCGGCAGATCGTCGACGAACGCGATCCAGCCGGGCGCCTTGTAATAGGCCAATCGATCAAGGCACCATGCGACGATCGCTTCGGCACCTGCGCGGTCGCGCGAGGAATTGCTGACGATCAACGCCGCGACCTCGTCGCCGCGGACAGCGTCGGGCGTGGCGGCGACCGCCACCTGGCGAACCAGCGGATGACCGGCGAGCACGGTTTCGACCTCGACGGCGGCGATATTCTCGCCCGAACGGCGGATCACGTTCCTTTTGCGGTCGACGAAATGAAGACTGCCGTCTTCGTCGCGCGAGACGATATCACCCGTGTGAAACCAGCCGCCCTCCCACGCCTCGGCGGTCGCCTCGGGATTCTTGAGATAGGCACTGAAGAAACCATATCGCGGATCAGGCCCAGCGCGGCGAACCAGCAATTCTCCCGCTACCTGATTGGCGACCTCATGCCCGGTGTCGTCGACCACCTTGACCTCGACGTCCGACGGCCGGCCAAAGCAGTTCGTCCCGACCTTGCGTGGCGCGCGACTGGCGCAGATCACGCCGCCGCTCCCGGTTTCGGTCATCGCCCAGGCTTCGATCAGGGGAAAGCCGAACCGCTCCTCGAAGGGAGCGTGGAGTTCGGCGGGGACTCCGGCGCCGAAACCGAACCGTACCGCGTGCACGCGGTCTCGTTCGCCAGGCGGCGCCTTCATCAATATCGACGGCATGACGCCCAGATAGTGCACGCAGGTCGCGCCGCTGCGCCGAACGGAATCCCACCAGCTGGAAGGGTGGAAGCGGTCGAGGATCGTCAGACAGCCGCCGACGGTTACCATCGCCAGCACGGAAACCGCCATCGCGTTCATGTGAAAGACGGGGAGCGGCGTCAGCATCCGCTCCTGCCCCAGCCGCAAATCGATCAATCCGCCGACATCGCGGTACCAGTCACCCGAATGCAGGAAATATTCGTTGCTCAGAATGCACCCCTTGGGGCTGCCGGTCGTCCCCGACGTATAGAGCAGGGCTGCCTCGGTCTTCGAATCCGGGTCGGAACGATCACTTGCCGGCATCGCGAGAGACGGAATGGGCGAGTCCGGCGTCATCACCGCCATCGCGTTGCCAGCGTTGCGCGCCGCCGCCACGACTTCATCGCGGCGCTCGTCCAGCACGAACGCAGCGTGCATGTCGGAGTGTCCGATGACATATTCCAGCTCGCTCAATCGCAGGTCGGGATTGAGCGGCACGACCGACGCGCCGAGGCCGTTGAGCGCGAACCAAAGTTCGATGAAGCTCGGCCGGTTCTGGAGCAGCAGCCCGACCCGAACACCCTTGCCATAACCCGCCGCCCGAAGAGTGATCTGCCGCATCATCACCCGCGCCAACATCGTGGCGTAGTCGATTTCCCCCACCTCGATGCCGTAAACCTGCGCTGTTTCGGGAAGAACGTTGAGGAAGCCGTTATCGGGAAACGCTTCGGCGGCCGCTGCGAACCTCGAGAACACCGTTTCCCTACTCAACACCTGTCCCCTGAAATATCGCAACCGTCCGGATAGCCTCTATCGACCGGACAAGTTGCCCGGCTGCCCAGTGGCAGCAGAATAATATGCAGATGCATATTTCTAGTAGGAGAAGGTCGAGTGTCAAGCACCGGTTATCAGGTCGTTGGAACGCGGCGCTACGCGCGCGGCCTTCAATCGTCCTGCCGACGCAGATTGGCGATCATTTGCAGCAGCACGCGCCTGCAGGTCCGGATGTCGTCGGGATCGATACCATCTGTCATGACCGCATAATGATCCTCCATCTGCGGCCAGCATCGGTGGAGAAGCGCGCTTCCGGTCTCGGTAAGACCGATCTCCCGCCGCCGCATATCCTGGGAGGAAACGCGTCGTTCGACGAGCCCGGCCATCACCATGGCGTCGATCGCGCGACTGGCGGTGGATTGCTCGGCGAAGGCGCGTGCGGTGATCTCGTTGACCGTCAATCCATCCTGGATGTGCAGCACCGACAATGTCCGCAGAGTGACCGTATTGATGTCGCAAGCGGCAAGTCGCCTGTTCTGCGCCGTCTGGCCCACGCTGGCGAGACGATTGACGAGATAAGGAACATATTCCTCTAGCGCGTCCTGAGTTTCCGGCGGTTGGTTCGGCAATCTCACTCTATCGCCCTGTGTCATTCCGATACTCCACGATTTCGCGTTACTCGCGCGCTCCGCGTCAAAAACCCTTCAGCGTCAAGCGACCAGGCACATACACCGACCGCTTGGCATCAGCAGAACGATTCGACCGTCTTGATCGCGCCGTCGAGTTCATCCGTATCGGCAAACTTGGTAGCGATATCGCGCAATCGCCGCACCCAGTCGGCCGCGTCAGGGCGATCCTGGATCCGGGGGATGACGGCCATGATGCGGTCGAATTTGGACAATCCGCGAGCATGAGTGTCCGAATACCCCTTGATGAGGCGCCGGCACTTCAGCACCTCGACGCCGAGATCGTAATTCTTGCGCGCCATCTCCGTCGCAAAGGTGAGCCATGCATCGCGATGTGCGATTTCCGTCGCGTGGCGCAGCGAACGTCGCCGCAGCCCCTGCATGCCGCCCAGCACATAAAGCACCACGAACCAGATCAATGAATAGGTCCGCACTCGCCGCCCCTTGCTCACGCGGCGATCGAGCCACGCGTAAAGTCTGGGCCGTCCCTGCAACCAGAGCCCCAGCCATTCGGGCAATACCCCGGCGACCTCCTCCATCCTCGGATGCATGTATTCCGTCGTGTGCAAGATCTGCTGCTCCCCGACGCCGACTTCCTTTTCGATCCGCAGGCGCCGCGCCGACCGTGTCTTGAGGTCCGCGACCCTGATAACATCGTCATAAGTCATCGCATTGGAGAGGTATTTGGCGGCGTTAAACGTCAACGCATAAGCGCGTTCGCCGCCGCCCAAGGCCCGGTCGGTGGCCGCGACAATGCCAAGCGTATCCAGATATTCCCTGCCATAACGCTCGTCCTGATAGTCGACCACTTTTGCCAAGCCCGCACGCGCGATCGGCCACGCGACTTCGGGGAGCGTCTCGTGCAATTGAACAAGCAATCGCGAGGCTCGCGGATCGCCAGAGGCGGTCGGCGCCTCCACCACCGGCGGATCGACAGCGGTGGATTCGACATCACCTCCGGCGACAGCGCGATCGAACGCCGCATCGAATGTCTTGATGCTCGCCGTAACGCCCTTGCCGTCTGCCTGAATAACGGCGTGAAAGGCCGACTTTTCGAATGGGAGCGCGCCGGACCCCGCCAGCGCGCCGAACAGAGACGCCGAGATCACGCTGCCGTTGCGTGTTGCCAGTGCATTCATGTCGAAGACAATCCACTTGCGTGCGGTCGCGCGGACCGCATCATCGACCGGTACGCTGTCGGCGATGCCTTGGCCGGGCGCGCTCTTTTCGGCGATGGCCAGCGAGCGATGGCTGGAAGCGATCAGCGTGGTGCGGTCGGGCGTCACGATCCCACGCAGGATGGAACGGCCCGCCTCCATGAATTCCGAAGCGAGGACGATATCGACATCGCCCGGCGTCGGCATCTGGGCGAGGATCGGTTTCCGGCCATTGGCGGCGCGCATCATCTCGACATAATAGATCGTGGCACCGGTCCGCTGCGCGACCCCGGGCACCGATGTCGACTGCGCCACCCAGCCGGCATCCTCGGCCAGCTTGACGATCCAGCCGGTGAGCACGCCACCGCCCTGCCCGCCCATGGCGACAATAGCGATCGAGATCGGGCGCTCGGTCGCTTCGCCCGCAGGGGCGAGCGGCAGGATCACGTTTTCGGTCCTCATCACGCCGCCTCGATCGCCATCCGGCGATCGGCACGCCGGCGCTGCAGGAAACGAACGAGCGCCATGGTCAGCTTCTCCCTGAACCGCTCCAAGGCTGTCGGATTATGGACGATGTCGGCGCGATAGAAAGAGGGACAGAGGGCTGCCGCCTCCGACACTTCACCGCAATTGCCACAGCCGACGCAGCTATTGTCGATCGCCACGACCGGATCGTCGCGCAAGGGATCGTCCAATTGCTTCACCGACAGCGACGGACAGCCGGACAGCCGGATACAGGCATGGTCACCGGTACAGACGTCCTCGTCGACCCCGAAGCGCTCCTTCACTACGCGCTGGCCGTTCTGGATTCTCTTCGCGATGAGCGGCCGGATCCGCCGCTGTTTGTTCAACATGCACTCCGACGAGGCGATGATGATCTTCGGCCCCTCCGCGTCGGTGGTCAGCGCTTCCTTCAGCGTCGCGCGCATCTTGGCGACGTCGTAGGTCCGATCGACCTCGCGCACCCATTTCGCACCGATCCCCTTCACCGCGTCGATGATCGGGTTGTTGGTGCTGCGATCCTTGTTCTGCGCGCGGGACGACAGGATATCCTGACCGCCGGTCGCGGAGGAATAGAAATTGTCGACGATCAGGAAGACGCCGTCATGCTTGTTGTAGATCGCATTGCCGATGCCGCTCGTCAGGCCGTTGTGCCAGAAGCCGCCATCGCCCATCACAGCGATCGACCGCTTGTCTGCGCGTCCGCCGAATGCAGATGTCGACGCCGGCCCCAGCCCGTACCCCATCGTCGTGTTGCCGATATTGAACGGCGGCAAGATCGAGAACAGATGGCAGCCGATATCGGCCGACACGTGATGCTCGCCCAATTCTTCCTCGACCATCTTCATCGCGGCGAAAATCGGACGTTCCGGGCAGCCGACGCATAATCCCGGCGGACGGCTCGGCACGACCGACTTCAGCGTTTCGACGAGCGGATCGGCCAACACCTTGCGCGCGTCGGGAACGGGAGGGCGGTTGCCCAGAAGGCGCGGAGCATACTCTTCGAGGAACGCCTCGACGCCGGTCATGATCACCTGCGCGGTATAGTCGCCGGCCATCGGCAATATGTCCTTGCCGCGCACCCGCGTATTGATATCACGACGCCGGAGCACGGTGTGCAGCGCCTGCTCCAGATATTCTGGCTGCCCTTCCTCCACCATGAGCAGCGCCTCTTTGCCCGCGGCAAAGGTGGCGACCTCGGTGTCGATCATCGGGTAGGTGACGTTCATGACATAGAGCGGGATTTGGGTGGTCCCATAGGCATCTGACAGACCCAGATATTGCAGCGCGCGAATGACATTGTTGTACATGCCGCCCTGCAGAACGATGCCGACCTTGGCATCGTCGGGACCGAACAACTCGTTCAGCTTGTTGTCGCGTACAAAATTGATGGCGGCCGGCAGGCGCTTGGCGATCTTTTCCCGTTCATGCTCATAGGCGGCGGGCGGCAGGACGATGCGGTCGAGATCTCGTCTTGGATGGCTGAGCGCGTCGTTGATCGTGAAGGCAGGTTTGAGGTTATTCTTGCAGCGGAAGCTGCCATGCATGTGGCACGTCCGAACCCGCACCTGCAGCATGACCGGCGTGTTCGACGCCTCGGACAGCTGGAACCCCTTTTCGATCAGATCGACGATGCACGCATGATCCGGCCGCGGGTCGAGCAGCCACATCTGTGACTTCATCGCGAACGCATGCGTACGCTCCTGCATGATCGACGAGCCTTCGCCGTAATCCTCGCCGACGATCACCATCGCGCCGCCGGTCACGCCGCCCGAGGCGAGATTGGAGAGCGCATCCGACGCAACGTTGGTGCCGACGGTCGATTTCCAGGCGACGGCGCCCCGCAGCGGATACATGACCGACGCGGAGAGCATCGCGGCCGCGGTCGCTTCGCTGGCCGAATTGTGGAACGTGACGCCCAGCTCGTCGAGCACGTCCTTCGCGTCGGCGAGCACATCGATCAGATGCGAAATGGGCGATCCCTGATAGCCCCCGACATAGGCCACGCCCGACTGCAGCAAGCCCTTGGTGATTGCCAGGATCGCTTCGCCCTTGAAGACGTCGCCGTCGCCCAGACGCAAATGCTCGACCTCTCTCGCGAACGAACGTTCCGCCATAATGCTTCATCCCAATATAATATGCATTTGCATATATATCTCAGGACGGGGTGTCAAACCTCAGCGGCAAATCAGTTGGCGAACGGCAGCAGGATAGGGATCACCGTGACGAGGGTTCAACTTCCGCCAGCCATCGATCAGCCTCTTCCAAGGTTTCGAACACCGAGCAATTGGGCAAGTCATACAGCGTCCGGCCAACCTGAAGGCGCAGCAGGGCCTGAGGGATAATCATCGCGTTGCGCGTGATCGGAGCATTGCGGACAAGATCGGGGAATGTCTTGGTGACCTCGAGCACCTCCTGCGACTGCACAGGCCAGTCGCGCAGGTCGTCGAGCAACGTGAAATCCCGTCGCGCCGCGCCGGTCTCGTTCAGCACCTTGCGAAAACTCTCCGCAACGGCGAGCGCGTCGACGATCGTCCAGAAACCCGTGTACCGGATATGGAGACGGCGGCGGACCGGATCGAACTGGGGATCGAATATCAACTTGCTAGCCATTATGACTTCCTCCGGTCGTACTCCTAGGCCGAAATCCATCAGACCACCAACGCGCCGCTCAGTAGCGGCCGCCAAGCAGCGCGCCGCAGCCGGGCGCCCGCCGCTCCAGCCCCAGCCGGTCGAGCATCTGCTGGGTCGTGCAGACGGCGGCCGAGACGACGGGAACGCCGATCCTGTCCTCGAGGCGCTGGATAATCGGCAGCGACGGCATCTGAACGCAGGCCGATGCCACGAACACGTCGATGCCGGTCCGATCGACCCTCTGGTAAACGTCAAGCAGCCGTTCGGGATCGTGGCGCCCGACGTCGAGATTGTCGGGGATTTCGAGCGCGACAAAGTCGCGGACCACGATCCCTTCATTCTCGATATAATCGATGACGAGCTGGGTGAGCGGTTTCATATAGGGGCAAATCACCGAGATCGTCCTGGCGCCCATCAGCTTCAGGCCATCGACCAATGCCCCAGCGCTGGTCACGACCGGCGTCGGCGCGCCGTTCTCCACCGTACGTTCGTGCAGCCGCCGTTCTGATTCTCGGTGATAGCCGTGGCCCATGCTCATGATCGCGACCAGACAGGCATAGCCCAGCACATCGACCCGTGCGTCGGACAGTTCGAGGGCGCAACGATCGCTGTCACGATCCATCGCCTCCAGCTCTTCCTTGACCACCTTCTTCATCCGCATCCGGCTGGAATGGAACGTAAAGCGCTCGGGCAGGACGCCTTCGCGGGCGCGCAGCATCCTGGGGATCTCGGTTTCCATGGTGGTATTGGACGACGGCACGATCTGGCCGATGCGATAGCTGCGGTGGTTCATAATAATCCTCGGGTGGGGTTTCTGGCGATCGGTCAGGGCTGGCCAGCCTCGACAACGGCCGCGACCGGCTCAGATGCGGGCATTGGGGCGGCATCGATCCGGACGGGCTGAAGCGGCGTTGCATTCACCCGCAGGTCGAACACGTCGAAGCGGTTATAATGACCGATAATATCGTGCATCTGCTTGGGCTGAATGCAGCGGGCGAGATCGATGTCGGCATAGACGATGCCTTCATCGTCGATCAACGGCTCGCCTATTACGCGTCCGTCGGGGCCGATAATGCCGGAAAAAGCACTGTTCTTGCGCTCCAGCCGGGCCCGCGCATCGGGCACCAGCGTCTCCATCGCCTGGATGATCTCCTCCGACACCGTGGAGCAGGAGACGATGGTGAAGACCTTGCCCTCGAAACAATGCGCGGCCGCGCGCACCTTGATCGCTTCGGCCATGTCGTAATCCGGCGGCGCGACCGGTAGCGCGATATAGCTCGCGACATGGACCAGTTCGCCCTGCGCCAGCAGGGTAAACCGGGCGAGCGTGTTGGTGTTCTCTCCGCATGCCAGCCCGCCGAGCGGCCCGATCGCAGTGTCGTAGACCTTCAGCGTCGAACCGTCGCCATACGCCCAGGTCAGCTTTTCCGCCCAGGTGGGCACGAGCTTGCGGTGCTTGCCCAAAATCTCGCCGTCGGGACCGATGAAGACCAGCGTATTGTAGAGCGTGCCGAGCGAGACCGGGCTGCGCTCGTTCACACCGATCACGACGTGGACGCCAGCTTCGCGCGCCGCCGCACAGACTTCGTCGATCTCCGGCCCTGGCACCCGCACCGAAGCGCGGATCAGCCGCTCGAACCACGGGCTGCCGGCGATCGGATCGACGATCCAGTTCCAATAGGGATAGCCGGCAACGAAGACCTCGGGAAAAGCGACCAACGCGGCGCCGTTTTCCGCGGCTTCGCGGATGAGCGCCGCGGCCTTCGCCACCGTGGCGGCCGGATCGAGAAAGGCGGGCGCCGCCTGGACGGCGGCAGCCTTGAAGCGGGGCAAGTTCAGCATGTGGGGCGTTCCTCAGACCAGTCACCACCTGCCCCACATTGACAGCACTTGGCAAGATATTTTAGGTCTATAATAAATTGAACAAGGAACCAGTGGCATGTCGACCGAGGCGTATGATGCATATCGAGAGGACATGGTCGGCCGCGCCAACGTCAGTGACACTGCCGAACTCGTCGAATTCTACCGGCATCTCGAGACGCAGCACGCCGGCGCCTTGTGGACGGTGGCCAACAAGATCGAACCGTGGGAACCCCAATCCGGTTCTCAACCGGTGGTGTGGCGATATGAGTTGCTGCGCGAATATGTGCTGCGTGCGCTCGACCTCGTAACGCCGGAACAGGCCGGTCGGCGGGTGGTCTATCTCGCCAACCCCGGCCGGCGTGAGATGACCGCGGCGGTCGGCTGGCTCTATTCCGGACTGCAGGTCATGGGGCCCGGCGAGATCGCCTCCGCCCACCGCCATTCCGCCTCGGCGTTGCGCTTTATCATGGAGGGGTCGGGCGCATTCACCAACGTCGACGGCCATAAGATGACATTGGGCCGCAACGATTTCGTGCTGACCCCCAACGGCACGTGGCACGAACATGGCGTGGCGGAGGACGGCACGGTCTGCATCTGGCAGGATGGGCTCGATATCCCGTTGATGAACGCGCTCGACGCCAATTTCTACGAGGTTCACCCCGACCTCCATCAGGCAGTCGGTTTCGCGATCGATGATTCGACGGCGACATGGGGCAATCCGGCCTTGCTGCCCGCCGGTGAAACCTGGTCGAAGCGCTATTCCCCACTGCTGAAGTACGAATGGGCGCCGACCTACGAAGCGCTGCTACGCGGTGCGCGCACCAGCGAGGGATCGCCGTATGACGGCATCCATCTGGACTATACGAACCCGTTCAATGGCGGTCCCGTCATGTCCACGATCGGCGCCTCGATGCAGCTTTTGCGCCCCGCTGAACACACACTGGCGCACCGCGAGGTCGGCAATTTCGTCTTCCAATGTGCCAAGGGATTCGGCCATTCGATCGTCGGGGGCAAGCGGCTCGACTGGAAGGAGCGCGACATTTTCGTCGTGCCGTCCTGGATGTGGCACGAGCATGTGAACGGCTCGACCAGCGACGACGCCTGCCTCTTCTCCTTTCACGACCTGCCGACGATGCGCGCGCTCGGCCTCTACAGGTCGGAAGGGCTGGCCGAGCACGGCGGCCGCCAGCCAATTCTCTCCTGAGCCCACTCCCCCGAAAGGAATATCATGCGTCTCGTTACCTACCGCGCCCATGTTGAAGCCGAAAGCCGACTGGGCGTCCTCGTCGACGGACTCGTTGTCGATGTCGATCGGCTCGGTGCAAGGACCGGCGTCCAGTTGCCGTCACGCATGCTCGACTTTATCGATCTGGGGCCGGTCGCTCTTACCGAACTGACCTCGCTGATCCACGAAGCCAAGAACCGCTGGCCGGTCGATGGCGCCCGCCCGCTCGCCGGCGTGAAGTTGCTCGCGCCGGTCCCGCGCCCGCGCAAGAATGTATTCGGCATCGGCCTAAACTATATCGACCATGTCGCCGAAAGCGCGCAAGCGCTGGACTCCTCAGCCGACCTCCCCAAACAGCCGGTGATCTTCTCCAAGCCGCCGACCAGCGTGATTGGTCCCGGCGACCCGATCGTCCATCGCGCCGACATAACCCAACAACTCGATTGGGAGATCGAACTGGGCTGTATCATTGGGACGACCGCGAGCCGCGTGAGCCGTGAGGAAGCGCTGAAGCATGTCTTCGGCTACACGACGCTGATCGACATGAGTGCCCGCGACTGCCGCCGCGCGGGGCAATGGATCTATTCCAAGGGTCAGGACAGTTACTGCCCGATGGGTCCCTGCATCGTGACAGCCGACGAGATTCCCGATCCCCAGACATTGGATTTGCGACTAACGGTCAACGGCGTCGAGAAGCAGCGCAACAACACCAGCCATATGCTCTTCAAAGTGGACGAGCTGATCGCCGACATAAGCCAGGGCATCACGCTGGACCCCGGGGACATCATCGCCACCGGCACGCCGGAAGGCGTCGGGGCGGGCCGTACGCCACAGGAATGGGTATGGCCCGGCGACGTGATCGAGGGTGAGGTGGTCGGCATTGGCCGATTGCGCCATCCGGTCGTCGCGGGCTGAACCTATGGGGAGGGTGGCGCGCCCTCCCGTCCCGGTACCGCGACGCCTACGACGTCAGGCGGTGGCGCACATTTGGCCGGGGCGCATATCGGTCGGCCATGCGCACGATCGCGCGGCACCGAAGTCCATGCAGACCAGCACCACCGATGCACGAAGGCGAAGCTCGCCATCGCATGCACCGCGACTGAAAGATCCGCAGAGCTGCGCCCCACCCGCATCACATCGATGCCGAAACCAAGCAAGTCGCCCAACCGGCTCGGCGCAACGAATTCAACGTCGAACTTGACGGTCGGCACACCCAGCCGCCGCTTGCCGTGCATCGTCGCGAAATCGACGCCGATTTCCTCGGCGAACATGTCCTCGACGGCCGCAATCCTTCCGCCTTCGCCTCATTCGCCGTCACCATGAAAGTCGTCTGGCTTTGCGACAGGATCAAGCCGCTTGGCATCCTCGGGAAGAAGATAGCCTTGCGCGACCGCAGCGGCCTTGGCGGCGCTGAATTTCCTCTGATAGTTCGCATAGCTGCCATAAAGCTCGCGCAACCGCTTCGCGGAGTATGGAATCTTCGTGTCATACGCCATTCCGCAATTCGTTTCCTCCTCAACCATGTAAGTGGCAGCGGGGGCTGTGATCCAAGGTGGCCGGACACCGCCGATCAGGTTCCCGGTGCGGACATCACGCACGATGTCATGGCCGCTGCGCTTGACGCGCGCCGCCTTAGGCATTGGCGTGCCCTTGCGCACCCAGCGGTCCATGTCATCCAGCAACGCCGAAACAATGAGCTCGGCAGGCTCGTCATAGGGTGTCCGGCACCGCGGATCGCCTCCCTTGCCCACATCGGCCGCAATGGGCTCGACCTCGCCGGTCCCGACATCAGCGGGACGCAGATGCGGCACGCCGAGCACCTCGTAATAGCGAAGCAGAGGGTGATCCGTGTCGGCGGGCAACGCAATTCGATTGACCGCGTCGTATCTCAGTTCCGACTGTGTGTAGACGGTGACGAAGGGTGCGTCGGCCGGCATGTTGCGCGGCACCCGGATGACGTCACCTCCGACTTCACCGTAAGACATCCGCCCGGTCATATAGGCATCGATCAACGGCCGGCCATTTGGCATTCGCCATTGTTGATGGCGGCCCTGATCGAGATAATCCATCCAGACTTGCGCGGTAACTGCCCAACTGTTCACATAGACGCGATCGACCTTAAGGCCTGCCAGCGGACCGTTGGCGCTATTGGACTTGAGCAACAACGCAATCTGCGCACCGACTCCCTGGGATTGTGGTACAAACGGATCGACAACATCGCCGCGTTTGAACCGCGCCGGATCGAAATAGAAACCAAGCGGTGCATATCGCGTATAATCAAAGTTACGCATGAATTCCAAGTTCACGATTCCGGCGTAGCGTTTGATATCCTTTGGAAGATCGGTAGATAGAAACTTCGGATCGTTATCTGGCTTATTCACGTTCAAGGTATAGCCGACATAAGCATAGCCCTTGCGCAGGAGGTATTCTCGAGTCAGAATCCAGCCGGCGCCTCGTTCACCAAACCAGGTAAAGGGCTCGATGATTACTGTACCGTTGAAGCGCGTCGGATCTTTCGGCTTACGCACCAGGATGCGGGTGATGTAAGGCGCTTCAAAAAGCGTTTCGCCCTTCGCTGTAATCGCGGGCGCTATACCTGAAAGATAATATTCATCCTCCTCATATCCGGCTTTGGCGAGGTCTATATATTCTGTTCCGGGGCGATAAGCTGAAGACAGCGGCGCTTTGCCGGATGACGGAACGGGAACCACAATCGGCATCGCAGGAACTTCGCCCCGCGCGGAGCCGAAAAACACGGGTAGCGCGGACAGCATTATCGCGAGGACGGAAAACCGCGACGGTGATCCTGCTATAGGCATTTCAATTCCTCTTAAATCCGAGATTAAGATGCGAGCCGCCTTTGGCGTCGATTAGGATCTGGTTATTGTCACAGACATACTCGCTGATCTTGTAGTTCGATTTTTTGTAGGCCAGCGTGAAAGAATAGGGCTTCTTGAACACCATCGGATCGTAGATAGTTACGCGATCTTCCAACATGTCAGGCGCCGTCTTCCGAATACGCTCGGTCAGCCTCATATCCGCGGTGTGCGGAGTGCCGTGGAAAGTCACATCGGTACGGATGCCGGCGGTTTCGACGACCAGCGCATCACCTTCCCAGCGCCCGACCGAATGGCCGTAGTAGGACGGCGAAATCTCATCGGCGGGTGGCATCTTTTCGTCCAGCCAGATGCGTCGCGTCTGCGTGAGAAACTCCGCAAGCACGATCACCTGCCCGGCAGTCTGGACGATCTGGATCGGATAGGTCCCCTCCATGATTGTCGGCATACCTTCCGGCAAGCAGCGAGTACTGGCGGTGGCGATGGGTGTCCCCGCAAGATCTGCTGCGGCTTTCCTTTTTTGAAGATCCGCATAGGCTTTGGCGTAGGGCTCTTTCAGGTCGAATGGCCCTGCCGGCGGCTGCGGATTGTCCGCATCCTTCCCAGCCCAATCGTCCGGGTAGCGCTCCCACGTTCCGCTGATGTCGGGCGGCAGCCTGATCTTACGATCCACACCCGACGACGTCGCATGGCAGCCCGACAGCAACCCAAAAAATGCAACTGCAACCGACAACAAAATATATCTCACAATACAGACCTTCCTGACCTCACCAAGTCAATCCGACTAAATTCCGCATATACCGTTGTGGCGTGACGGGATGAAATTGTGAATAGATACGCGGAATCAGGCTAGTTCGCTCTCCGCGGAGATTGAAATTAGCTCGTTATATGGCAACTATACCCGCTATTCTTGCCAGATGCTTTTTGTTTTAAGGCGCGGATCTTCCGTTGCCTAGCCTTTGAGCTCGGACCTATCAGCGCGTATCACCTTGACGAGCAATCCGCCTGCTTGGCCGTTCCTTAGCGGATTGAACACGATGGTGACCCGGTCGCCGGGCTTGATGGCACCCACTTTCCAGCCTTGGCGCATCAGAATATTCACGCTCGCACTTTCTATCCGATACCGCGTGGTCCTGCTTTGTTTGTTTGGCACTTCGATGTCGATCATGACGTGGGGATTTGTCCAGGCCAGCCTTTCCACGACCCCTGCGACGCTTTTCTCCTTGCTCTTGTCGAACATGGCGAACGAATGATGGGCGGCCGCGGGTAAGGCGCCGGCGATCATCGCGATAGTCAAGATCGGTTTGTACACATACGGCAATTTCATAAGTCAGACCTCCTGAAGACTTCCTCAAACGAGCGGGCTCCACATTTTTGGCGTTAGAAATTGAGCCGATATTGCACGCCAATCTGGCGCGGCCGGCTGACGGCCGCGCGCGGGAGCCGTTGAAGGACTCCGTCGACCATTTCCTTGCGCTCGAAGCCATTGGCATAAAGGTCGCCATAGTTAAGATGCTTGTTCAGCAAGTTCTTGCCGTAGATCAGGAACTCCGAGTTGCCAAAACTCAGGCCGATGTTACCGTTGACAATGTTGAAGGGCTGACGGGTGAAAAAACCGCCTTCACTATTCACAACCCTGACGGAAGCGGTGTACGAATAGTCCGCAGCAATAAACAGAGCGAGCTTTTTACTGATCGGTGTCCGATAGTAGCCAGCGATCGAACCTGTCAGTCTAGGTACCTGCGCGAGCGGCGTATTTGGCGCCTGTGGGAGCAACCCCGGGTCGAGCAGCTTGGCGTCACTGTAGCCCAATCCAAACTGAACGGTAAGCGGAACCCCTGCTAGTGGCTGCCCCGACACTTCTAGTTCACCCCCGCGAATGCGGGCCTTGCCGGCATTGGAAATGAACGACGTGCTGCAGCCGGATAGGAAAACCGTCTGCTGCATGTGTGACCAGTCGATCTGGAACAATGCGGAAGAGACAGTGAGCCGGCCGTTGGCCAGCTTACCCTTGGCCCCTAATTCATAGCTCCACAACGTATCGGGTTTGTATGATTGAATATCATTCTTGGTGAGGCCGAGCGCTGTGAGTTCCGGGACGCAGAAATCATCGGTCAGGCTTGGCTGCGAACCACCCACGCGGAAACCCTTGGACGCGGATGCGTAGATAGTGCCGTGGCCAATGTCGTATGATACCACGAATTTTGGGACCAGACCTGATTGGCTGTTGCGTCGCGCCGGGGTGAAATCGCCTTGAGGCGAACTAAAGAAGCCCGTGCCGACGATGGCATCGTCCTTCTGCGTGATCCAGTATTGTCGCAACCCGATGGTCACTGTCAGCTTTGGCACGATCTTGTAATAGAGTTCTCCAAAGACCGCCGTGTTGTTCTCATGCGCCGGAAAACGGAAGTCGGACACGTAAGCGGGATCGTATCCGGCCTCCGCGAGCGCCGGATTGACGATACCAGGCTGATAGAAGGTCAACGTATCCTGCTGGTGGAAGACTCCCACAATGCCCGACAGATGCGGGATGAGCAGGCTCTCATCGAAGGAAAGGCGTGTTTCATGGGTGAAGCGGCGGTCATTGACGATATTGCGCGCCGTGAAGGCGGCATTGCCCAGGTCCAGTTGGTAGGAATCCCTTATGAACCGGTTGGTCCCTTCGGTGGCATCCTCCTGTTCATCGACTCGACGAAGGAAATAGCTGGTGGAGGAGACGAGGGAGAAATCCGTTCCGGTATAATCGATGACAATCGAACCGAGCCCCCAGCGATCCTTAGAATACTCCGCCACGTCACGGTATCGATCAAGAATATAGGAAACTGGTTTGTAGCCGGGCAGCGGCACATAGGCTGCCGGGTATCCATTAAGTTTGGAAGACTGTCCGAGCGCATTCAGTGTCACCTCCAGTCGATCGCTGAGTCTGGCGCGTAGCGAGACTGATCCAGTGAGGAGGTCGCCGCGGCCCTGATCGTCCTTGCTGACGAGATTGCCGTTTGGATAAGGGTCCGGAAAACGGCGCGTGATGAAGCCCGATTCATGTGTATAGCCGACGGATACATCCAGGGCCGTCACGTCGGGAACGAGCACCACGCCTGCAAGCGTTTCAAGGCTATAATCCGCCCCTGCCGATTGCGTGTAGCCGCCTTGCGCCTCCACGGAGTAGCTATTCCGGGTCAGGGAAGGCTTGCGCGTGATGAAGCGCAGATTGCCGCCCATCGAACTGGCGCCGAACAACGTGCCCTGGGGGCCTTTCAGGACTTCGATGCGGTCAAGGCCGAGAGTCTGCGGGCTGACCGAGGATGGAATGGGGGTATCGTTCAGATAATAGGCCGTGGTGTTTTCCCCGGCTACACCTCGAATGGTGGTAACCCGGCCGCCGCTGAAACCGGTGGCGGAAAAATCGGAACCCTGCCCATATTGGAAAGTCACGTTGGGAATCTTCGTCGCATAGTCGGCGAAGTCTTGAATATTTTGCTTCTTGAGGAAGTCGGAAGAATAAGCGGTGATCGACGCTGGAACGCGGCTCAGCGCTTCGTCCTTGCGCCTCGCCGTGACCACGATATCTTGAATGGATTCGTCCGCTGCGGTGGACGGACCAGGGGCAACGGCGGCATTGGCGCGCGAGGGGCCATGTTTTTTGTCAGAAGCGGCGTTCCGATCTGTGGAAATAAGCCTCCTTTGCCGGATAACATACACCCCCTGCGTCTCGTGCGTCGCCTCAAGATTGGACTCGGCCAGAAGAATCCGGAGCGCATTTTCAGCTGTGTATGTCCCAGCGAGCGCCGGGCTTTTGCGCCCTCTGACGACCTTACTATCGAAAAGAATCTGCTGCCGCGTGCTCCGCGCGAACGTACGTAACGCACCGTCCAACGTTTGCGCGGGGATATTCAGTCGATAGGTCTGCTCTTGCGCATTTGCGCCGGCCGGTATCACCATCAAGGCTACGGTCGGCGTTAGCAGGAAGCGATAAAACCCTCTTGGCATCCCAGTCTCCCCTGTGTTTTTCTTTGGACGCCATAAGGCGACCGGGGTTAGACGCACCGAGTTGAAGGACCCTCACTTCATTTTTTGATTTCTTGACGTGACCACGATCTCGGCACCGCTAGCGACCGCTTGGAGCCGATAGATTTTGGTGACGGCATCGAGAAAAGCTTTGGACTCGCCAGCGTTGAAAACGCCATTCACACGAACTGCGGAGGCCCGATCATCCCCAACCGTGATCCTAGTGCGGCTGTAACGATTAAACTGCTCAACAGCCGAGGCCAACGGCTCGTCAACAAAGTTCAATTGGCCGTTTTCCCAAGCAAGCGAGCCAACAAGATCCGCTCGGCCAACGGTTGGTACAGCGGATGGCGAAAGGTCGGTCACGAGTTCATCGCCAGGTACTAATACCAGGCCTCCAATGTGCGAAGGCCCCGTACGTGCGGGCGTGTCCGCTGAAGACAGGATGCCTTTCATTACTTCCACGCGACCATCATAGAGGACGACGTGCAACCGGCGGCTGAGCAGCTCCACACTGAAGGCCGTGCCGGTAGCGATCGTGGTTCGTCCCCCGGCCATCACGGTGAACGGACGGTCGGCATTTTTCGTGACCTCGAACTTCGCCCGGCCGTTGAGCAGGGTCAGGGCTCGTCGATCCTTTTTATAGAGGACGGATACCCTCGTGTTGGCGTCGAGCGACAAACGCGATCCGTCCGCCAGGGTTATTATCCGTCGTTCTCCCACCGTCGTCGCATAGATGTCGGGCGTAGCACTGGTTGTCGGTAAAAAGGTCAACGCAATGAAAATAACGCTGGCAGCCAGCCCCAATCCCCAGCACCACCGCTTGGCCAGGTTCCGAGACCAGCGCTCGCGATTGACGCGGCGCAGTGCGTCGAGCGCATCGGCGCGATGAGCGATAATTTCTGGGCTTTCGGCAATCGCGGAAAGCTTATGCCAAGCTACAACCGCCTGATTGAACAGCTCAACATGGACGGGGTCGGAAGTCAGCCAGGTATCGAACTCCGCCTGTTGAGTGGATGGCAGATTCCCTGTCGCAAGGCGGGCACACCAAGCCCCCGCCTGCTCTTCCGGCGTAAGCCGCTCGTCCTGCGCCGGCGCTGCCTTCACTCGCGGCCTCCTATGGTCTTGATGAGTTTTGCCATGGCACGGTAGACGTGCTTTTCGACTGCGCTCACGCTAATTCCGAAACTTTCCGCGATCGTGCGTTGATCTATCTGCTCATAGCGGAAGAGCACGAAGATACGGCGGGTGCGCTCCGGTAACTCGGCCAGGCTCGATGCGAGCAGTGCCAGTGATTCCCGTCCCGCGACTATCCGGTAGGGGTCGAGCGGGTCTATGCCCAGCTCATCCGAGAGACGTAAGCGAATGGCGTAGTCCGTGCGCACCTGCTCGCGTCTGCTGCGATCCCGCAGGAGGTTGGCAGCAACCTGAAAGATATAAGCATCGGAATGTCGCAGGGCTGTACGGTCTTTGCCGGCGATGCGCACAAAGACTTCTTGCGCCAAGTCCTCCGCTTCAGCATGATTATGGGTACGACGAAGGAAAAAGGCAATCAGCGCAGGGCGGTAATCGCGATGGAAATTCTCCCACTCGTCCTCGTCTTTAGGTAGCATGGGCACACCCGCCTCATCGCCGGAAATGATAAGACGCGTCAGCGCGATCGGCCCGCACGGCGGGTCGGCTCGGCGGCAGCCAAGTCAGGTCGCGATGCCGCCGCTTTCGCGAAGGCTGTTACTGATCTGCGCGAGAACATAAGATGTCATGGGAGCAGCCACATCTGTGACTTCATCGCGAACGCGTGCGTGCGCTCCTGCATGATCGACGAGCCTTCGCCGTAATCCTCGCCGACAATCACCATCGGGCCACCCGTCACGCCGCCCGAGGCGAGATTGGAGAGCGCGTCCGAAGCTACATTGGTGCCCACGGTCGATTTCCAGGCGACGGCACCCCGCAGCGGATACATGACCGACGCCGAGAGCATAGCGGCGGCAGTCGCTTCGCTGGCCGAACTGTGAAACGTGACGCCCTTGAAGACGTCGCCGTCACCGAGCCGCAAATGCTCGACTTCTCTCGCAAACGACCGTTCCGCCATAATGCTTCATCCCAAGATAATATGCATTTGCATATATCTGCCAGGGCGGGGTGTCAAACGTCAGCGGCAAATCAGGTGGCGAACGGCAATAGAATAGGGATCACCCCAGCGAGGGCTCGACTTCCGCCAGCCATCGATCAGCCTCTTCGAACGTTTCGAACACCGAGCAATTGGGCAAGTCATACAGCGTCCGGCTAACCTGAAGGCGCAGCAGGGCCTGAGGGATAATCATCGCGTTGCGCGTGATCGGAGCATTGCGGACAAGGTCGGGAAATGTCTTGGTGACCTCGAGCACCTCCTGCGACTGCACAGGCCACTCGCGCAGGTCGTCGAGCAACGTGAAATCCCGCCGCGCCGCGCCCGTCTCGTTCAGCACCTGGTGGCGGACATTTGGCCGGGACGCATATCGGCCGGCCATGCGCGCGATCGCGCCTCACCGAAGTCCATGCAGACCAGCACCACCGATGCACGAAGGCGAAGCTCGCCATCGCAATGCACCGCGACTGAAAGATCCGCTGAGCTGCGCCCCACCCGCATCACATCGATGCTGAAACCAAGCAAGTCGCCCAACCGGCTCGGCGCGACGAATTCAACGTCGAGCTTGACGGTCGGCACACCCAGCCGCCGCTTGCCGTGCATCGTCGCGAAATCGATGCCGATTTCCTCGGCGAACATGTCCTCGACGGCCGCATTCAACATCTCGAAATAGCGCGGGTAGAAAACGATTCCGGCGGCGTCGATATGGGCGAAACGCACCTGCTGCCGGGATATGAAAGTCATGCGTTATCCCTATCTTCGGCACCGATCGACTGCTTGAGCGTCGCAAGCAGATCGTAGAGATCAGCCAGTTCGGCCTCAGATACGCCTTCGAACATCGCGGCAATCCATGCGTGGTGCGCCTCCGCCAGGTCTTGGAAATGCGCACGGCCCCGATCGGTCAGCGCCACAATCGAGCGGCGCCTGTCGTCGGCGGCGGCCCTGCTGACCAGCAATCCGTCGCCTTCGAGTTGGCGCACCACGGAAGTGACATTGCCGTTCGACACCAATAGCGACTGCGAGAGCGCGCCCATCGTGATCCCCTCGGCGTGCCGGTCCAGCGCCGCCAGCACATCGAAGCGGGGCAGCGTCGAATCAAACTGCTCGACGAACCGGCGCCGCAACCGCTTCTCGATCGTCATCGAACAGCTCAGCAGCCGCAACAGGACCTTGATGTCCAACCGCCCCGCCAATGCGCCGTCATGCTTTTCCCTGAAACGATCCGTCACGCTAATCCCCACCCCATCGCGGTTGTGCTGCCACCGATTGACCGGCCTGCAATCCGCCGCCAGATCAAGAGCATCCGTGGCGATTTGTCCCGACGTGCGCGCTGCATTCTCATCTCGCTTGCTCTCGACATCGACACCCATTCCATTTATTTTATATCTAAACTATATTGCGGCAAGGGGCAATCGAAGCATGTTGGCGGGCCTCGAGTCCAACGGGATCTCGAACGCGGACAGCAGGCGCGGATGTAGAGGAATGCCGGCGTGATTCTGTACCATGAGGTGCGCGGCTGTTCGCTCGCGGTGGACATCGTCGCGCGGGAGCTCGGCATCGCCCTACAGCTCGAATGGGTCGACATGGCCCGCAAGCGGCTGGCAAACGGCACCGACTATTTCCTAGTCAACTCCAAGGGAACGGTCCCGACGCTTGAACTGCCGGGAGGGGAGCGACTGAGCGAAGGCGCCGTCATCATGCAATATCTCGCGGACCTTCATCCCAAATCCAGCCTGTTGCCTCCTCCGGGCACGATGGCGCGCTATCGCGTGCTGGAATGGATGAACTTCGTCGGCGCGGATTTGCACAAGGGCGGGTTCATGCCGCTGTTCAAAGCGGTCACACCGCCCGACTATCGGCAAATCGCGCGCGATTACCTCAATGGGCGGCTGCAATGGCTCAACGATCGCCTGGCAGACCGCGACTATCTAACCGGCGATACTTTCACCATCGCCGATGCGCATTGCTACACGATCTCGATGTGGACGCACGCACATGGCATCGATATCGTTGGCTGGCCGCATCTCAAGCGATATCTGGAGCAGGTGGGATCGCGGCCCAGCGTCCACGCCGCCGAACGTGCGGCGTTCGAAGAAGGCGAGCGCCAGCGCGCAGCGAGAGGCTGAAACTGTGTCGTGGGCATACATCGTCTCGCGCAACATCGCGGTGATCGACTTGCGCTTGTTGAGCTACTGACCACCGTCCTGGTCGCCGCCTTGATCGTATCGGTTTTATCGAGCGCGATAGAGCGCGCGTGGTCTCCATAGTCGATGTTGATGACGAGGATCGCGGGCGAACGACTACCCGACAACTGGGCGGCAGCCAGTCCGAATTGGCTTGTCCGATCCAGGCTGTGGCTGTTGCGGTCACTGCCATCCGCAGATGGATCGCTAGCCGGGTGCGACTGGGGTCTGCCCGTCGGGATCGTACACGAGGCACAGGCGGAGGGCCTGACCGGACGGTCTTGAAGCATGCGCGCTTGACGCATGTGCAACAATATGTCCATATTTGACCATCTGTTTACATTATCAAACAACCTCGTTGAGCGGCTCGATGAAAGGATTCGCTGATGTCATGGGAATGGCCGAAAGGGATCAGCAATCTTTCAAAGGACACCGTGCGTCTGGAGGCGCTCACGCTAGACCATATCCCGGGACTCATTGAAGCCGCCTCGACAGCTACCGAGCACGAATTCGCGATGGGGTTTGTTCCGAGACCGGAGGACATTCCCGTCTACGTCAACAGAGCGCTGGGAGAGCGCAAGGCAGGACGTAGCTATCCTTTCGCCGTCTGTCTTGCCACAGGTCAGCCAATCGGGACGAGCTGGTTCCGGGTGTTCGATTCATGGCGCAAAAAGCTTGAAATCGGTTTTACCTGGTATGCGCTTCCCTATCGCAAAGGAACCACCAATCTTCTCACGAAGCTACTCCTGATGTCGTTTGCGTTTGAAGAACTGGGATGCATTTTGGTCGAATTCCTGGTGCATGAACAGAACCATCCCTCGCAACGGGCCATAGCTGGATTAGGAGCGAGAAAGGACGGCATGCTGCGCCGTGTCATTCCGATGGCCGACGGCTCGTTTGGCGACGTATTCGTGTTTAGTGTGGCAAACGATGAGTGGCCTTCCGTGAAGGAAATAATCGCCCAGCGCGTCGCGAAGCGACGCTCCGAAGAAGCGGCGAGCGTCCTCCACTGACTGTGGCTACGACCCGCAATAGCAAGGAGCTGGCCGTGATCCAGGGCCAGCGCAGGGAAGGTACCGCCCTGACGCAACGAGCGTGGCTCGCACCCGCTCCGGACACATCAGAACCAAACATAAGAATAGGACGAGGAAGATATTGCCAACCGCGTTCGCGGCATCCGCAAAGCGGACTTTCGTGCAGGCGCAGCGCTCGGCACTGTGCCTTCTTTCGCGATTGTTCTCACGTTCGGGACAATATCTGCGGCGGCGCAGAACGTCGTGCCGCCCCCCCCCCGTCAAACCCCCGTGTCTGCAAATCGGGATACGAAAGTATTTGCGGCAGCCGCCGGACGGTACACCCTTTCCACCGACATTGTGGCAATCCTCGACGGCGGCGCGGTTCACGCTAGCCGCACGCAGCCGTCAGCCATCCGCGCCAGTTCGGCCTTCAACACCGGAGGAGATTCCAGCATGCTAGCAGGGCCGACAGCGGCATCGAACGTTCGCCGCAATTGCCGCCTTTTTGTAGCGTCGATCGCAGCGCTTGCCTCTGCCTGGGCAAGCGCCGAAACGCCGTCGATGCCGCAGATATTGATCGTACCGGATAGTGGCAAACTGCCGTTGTCCTCGGCGCGACGCATCGGCACGGAATATGTCGATCTCGACAAAGGCGGTTACACCGAGGAGGAATATTATCTCTTCGGTGTCGCTCCTGCGATTACCGCAGCGGGCAAGACCGTCGCGCAAGCCCCCTATGTCACGCGGTTTCTGATTAGAAAGCCAAAGGACCCTGCCCGTTTCAACGGCACGGTGATCATCGAACCATTCAGCTGGTTCGGCGAGCGTGCCGCGGGCTGGATCCTCACCCGTGACTATCTTGTACGCAGAGGCTATGCTTTCGTCGGCTACACACTCAACATCAACAAGCCGGAGCGCGATCCCAAATTCCCGCCCACGCCAGACGATCCGACGCAACAGAGTGACGACATCAAACAATATGGCGGCATCGTAAATTTCGATTTTATGCGGCGATTTGATTATGAGCGGTACGCGCCGCTCGGCAGCTATTACGATGAGAAGCGCTTTCAGCGCGGCGGCGCGCCAGACCCGTTCGTGCCGCAATCTCAAGGCATCGGCGCCCAGCTTGCGTACCTGCTCAAATCCAACCTGCCGAACGGCCCAACGTCTGGTTTGAAAGTAGAACGCGTTTACGTCGACAGCTGGGCCGTGACAGCGCAAGTCTGGTTCGATTATCTGGACCAGGGGCGTCACCAGCAATGGCGGATGCCCGACGGCCGACCGTTGATTGACGCCTACATGACCGGTAAATTTTCCTATGGCGAGGTCGGCGGCGAGCCCGTCCGCGTGCCCCGCAAAATGCCCGATGATGCGCCGTTCGTGACGGTCTACAGCCAGTCGGAAACCCTGCATGATGCGCGCGAAGGGATCGCGCTGCCGCGGGACACCGACATGCCGCGTTTACGCTATTATGAGGTGATGGGAACGCCCCACCTTCGTGAAGCCGATCTGGGCACTGGCGAGGTCGAACCCTGGCCCAATCAACGAGGCAAACCCAACGACCCGCGCTGTCAGTTCATCTACGACGAACCGTCCGAGCTGCCGTTCTCGGCAATTCTGGATGCGATGGACCGCTGGGTCCGTGACGGAAAACCCATGCCGAAGGCACCCCGCGTCATGCGACGGCGCATGGATGTGGTTCGCGATGTGCAAACTGGTAATATCGTCGGAGGCGTGCGGCCGCCGTGGATCAAGGTGCCGACAGCGGAATATTGGACAGATTTCGAAACCGGCTGTGGCGTCGTCTACGATACCAAGGTCCCATATTCCGCGAGCCGGTTGAAAGCCTTGTACGGCACGTACGGCGCTTATGTACGCCGCTTTGAAGCGGCAAAGCGCCAGTCGGTGGCTGAAGGCTATCTGCTTCCCGAAGACGCTGCTTCGCTCAAACCGACTGCGTCTCCGATCGATTTCCAGCGTGATCGGCCGCGTGTCAAACGTTGGTCGCGAGACGCCTCGACGCTTGGGTGGGCGTCGGCTCGTTACGGTTCTATGGAGCGGTGAATATCAACTGGCCGTGCGATCCGCACGCGCTCTATTCGCGTCGGACGCTCAATGATCAGGCGGTTCGTATAGTTTGAGGGCCGAATGTTCGGTCTTCATAAAGCGCCTCGAACGAATCCGCCACTGCCTTTGGCCAATTCGCCCAGCTTGACGGTACTCGACACGGCGTTCGCGCCTTGGTGAGCGCGGGCAATCGACATCAACGGACCGGGACGGCTTGCCTCAGGCGTTCGGCGTCTCGATCAGCGGCGCGAAATTGCCGTATTTGCCACGAAAGAAGAGCAGCGGCTGGTCGGCGCGGACGATGTCAAGTTCGCGGACGCGACCCAGCACGATATAGTGGTCCCCGGCCTCGTGAACTGCGTCGAGCGTGCAATCGATCCAGGCAATGACCTCCTCCAGTACCGGCGATCCGTTCGATGATACGCGGTATTCGAGCCCGGCAAACTTATCGTCGGCTCTAGCCGAGAAGCGGCGACAAATATCTTGCTGATGGCTGCCGAGCACGTTGACACAGAACCGTCCAGCGCGCTCGATGCGGGGCCAACTGGTCGAGCCGCGGTTGGGAAAGAACGCCACGAGGGGAGGATCGAGCGACGCGGAGGTGAACGACCCGACGACCATCGCGGCGGGATGACCCTCGGGGTCGACAGCTGTCACGACACACACACCCGTGGGATAATGGCCGAGGACACGCCGGAACGTCGCACCGTCGATCGGCTCTTCTAACTTCACTCCACCGTTCATGCCGGTTTCCTTCTCCTGCGCGCCGTTTGCGTCTGTCTTGGCTCATTGCATATCGTTTGATCGGCTCAAAGCGGGTCACCGCGCCAGGTCGAAGGACGATCGAACCGCCTGATCCGAGGTCACGCTGCTCGCGCCCCGGGTGCCATTCGATTGCTCCGACCACAAGGGTCGGCGACAGGTTTTCTTGCGACAATCGGCCTGCTTTATAGGCGGCATTGGGCGCTGTGCCTGAAGGGCGTCAGAATAGGATCGAAACGTTCTTCGACGGGTGCATTTCCGGATCTACCCGATCCCTGCGCCGTAGATGCGCAGGCCCTCGGGCTCGGCGATCAGGCCGAATTCGACCGTGTACCAATAAAGCCGGCCGAGATGTTCCAGCGCATCCCAAGGCGCGCTGACAACCCTGGCACAGCAACCGCCAATAAGGTCTGCCCAAAGTGCTGAGCAGACCCAGCTGGCCGAACTCATCAATGCCCGTGGCGGGCTGGTGCGCGATCGCACCGCACTCCAAAACCGGAGCAAGAACCTCACCATCGCCTTGCTCAAACGCCAAGGTCGGCAGCGGCGTGAACAGATCGATCGGCATATCGAGGCACTCAATGCCGAGACTACCAGCCTCATCGCCCCGGGAAACCCGCCAAAATCGCTATCACCGCCGCCATGCGAAAACTCGCCGTCACCGCAAACGCCTTGATCAAGGCAGACCGATGTTGGCAGCAATCCCTCGCTTGACCATCAGGGATACTCCAACGATCCCGTCGTCGCGAATCCATCATATCGTTCTATCGGCCAACAAAAATGATAGCGCTATCTTTACTCAGGATGATGTGCGCTTCAAAGGAGTCGGCAAACGATCCAGGGCAACCGCGGTCTTCCGTTTCGCGACGCTATGAAGGATTTTTCCATGAAACTCTCACGACGCGCTTTCGTAAGGTCGCCCCTGGCATTGGCCGGCGCCTCGGCAATGGGTTTGGGAGTGGGGGCGATGGCCCCGCCGGGCTCGACGGTGCCTGGTGAGATTGTCGAGTTGTGGCCGAGTCCGCCAGCGGGCGCGCTACATGCGAACATGGTCGAGATCATCGAGCAATCCTCGTCGGATTCATCTTATAGTAGCCGACGGATCAAGGGCATTTCGAGGCCGCGGATGATCGCTCTTCGAGCGCCGCAACCGAACGGCGCGGCCATGCTGGTCATTCCCGGCGGAGGCTTCGCCTGGAACTATTTCGAGCATGAAGGCTACCGCATCGCCGACATCCTGAACCGCGCCGGCATTACCTGCTTCGTGCTGTTCTACCGTCTGGCTCAGGACGGGTGGACCAACCCGGCAAGCGTCGGTCCCGCCGACGCACAGCGCGCGCTGCGCCTTATCCGCGCCCATGCGCCGCGCTTTGGCGTCGACCCGGCGCGGGTCGGCGTCATGGGCTTCAGCGCCGGCGGTTTCCTGGCGGCCACCCTCGCCACGCGGCATTCCGCCGCATTCTATGCGCCGATCGACGCGACCGATCGGATCGACGCACGGCCGCTGCTGGCAGCGCCGATCTACCCCGTCCAGACCGTCGACCCAGCTTATGCCTATGGCGGCACGGCACCATCCTTGTTCGGCAGGCCACCGACCGCGGCCGAGATTCGGCAATGGTCGCCGGATCTCAATGTCACGCCGGCGGCGACGCCCACTTTCCTGCTGCATGCCGAAGATGACAGCACGGTACCGGTCGCCAACACCACCAAGCTGCGTGACGCGATGGTCGCGGCCAAGATCACGGTGGAAACGCATTTGTTCAGCCGCGGCGGTCACGGCTTTGGGGTATGGCCCCAGCCCGGCGCACCCGATGGTCTATGGTTACCGCTGTTCGTCCATTTCGCGCGGCAGGGAAAGTTGGTCACCTAGGATCTGTTTCAGCAAGCTCAAAAGGTTGCTGCGCCGCCCGCTCTCCCCCGCCTCTCAGCAGCCTAGTCGGCGGGCTTCGACATGAAGAGTCTTTTGCAGCGCATGTTGCCCTCAGTCTCGCGCACTAATCGTTTGGCACCGTCAAAAAGGAAAACCTGGAATGGCAATGCGAACGGCACCAATTCTAGTCCGTATCGGATCTGCGCTCCTTGCGGTCAGCCTATTAGCGTCCCAAGCTCAGGCGAGGCAATGGCCTGGCGGCAAACAGGCGGCGATGGTGCTGACCTACGACGATGCCTTGCCCTCGGATCTCGACATTGCGATCCCCGCGCTCGATGCGGCCGGCCTGAAAGGGACATTTTTCCTGGTCGGCGACGCGTTGGTTCCGGAGCAGATCGAGCGGTGGCGGGCGGCGGCGGCCGAAGGCCACGAGCTCGGGAACCACACCGTTCGCCACGCTTGTCCGCAGGCCAATTATCCGCCGGCGAGCAAGCTTGACACCAGTGAAGCCTACGATGTCCCGACGATGCTTGCCGAAATTCGGACGATGAACACCATGCTGACGGCGATCGACGGAAAGTTGCAGCACAGCTTTGCCACGCCTTGCGGTCAACATCTGGCCGGTGGCGTCGACTATCTCCCCCAACTGCGCGCTGGCGGCTTGGTTCGCTACACCCGCAGCGCCGGCTGGCCCGGCGGCAAGGTGCTGGATCCAATGAATGTGCCGTGCCGCTGGTTCGATGAGAAGGCAACGGGCGCCGATATGATCGCTGCGGTCGAAAGTGCCGCGCGGTCTGGCGATCTGCTGGTTCTTGGCTTTCACGGCGTGGGCGGCGACTATTTGAAGGTGTCCGCCCAGGCGCACGCGCAGCTCCTCGCTTATCTCAAAGAACATACCGACACCATTTGGGTAGCGCCGTTTTCGACCGTGATGGATTACGTCGCCAGCCACCCGGAAAACTAGGGGTGCCTCGCGCCTTGGAACACCATCGCCGACATGATCCGAATCCGGTTGCTTTCAAGGAAAAGTGAGCTCCGTTACCCATGAAGTGTCACGCTGACGGCGTGCCACCAGCGTGGTCATGGCATGGGCGCGACCGAGCAGGACAGGACACGCAAGGGTCGCAAGCGATCATCCGATCCCTGCAGCGTAACCATCCGCGGCTGATTCGGCTCCGCGAGGCAGCCGAGAGTGGCATGACGTAGGCGACGACGCCTGCCGCTATTCGAGCTCACCTTCGGGCGCATAACTCGGTTTCCAACGTATCGAACCTCTCTCGCAACAAGCTGGGCATTGTGCGTGCGCCAGCCTCGCGGTCGAACGATTCGGTCGACAAGCGGATGGTGCCCATGGCGACCATCGCCACCAGTTTGTGGGCGGTTTCTCGCTCGGGCTCCGGCCAGCGCTCGCTCAAGGCCGCAAGCAATGTCCTCTCATGTGCGACATAGCTAGCTTGCTTCCGGGCCTGCACGGTTTCGCTCGATCGCATCAATCGGTCGATAGCGAGCATATCTTCGGCTGGGACTGAGGCGCATACTTCTATGACTGCGTCGCGCACGGCCTCGATCGGTTGTTTGCCAGGTGCGGCTTTCCGGATTGCGTTGGCGATCATGGTGCCCATCCCACTCTGCAGGGAGATGAGGATGTCATCCTTGGAGCTGAAGTAGTTGAAAAAGGACCGCCGCGAGATCGCGGCTGCTCCCGCGATATCGTCCAGCGTGGTGGCTTCGTAACCGCGGTCGAGGAACAGGCGTATCCCCGCCTGGGTGATACGCTCCATCGTCTCGCGGCGTTTCCGGGCCCTTAGACCTTCCTGTGAATTCGTCGCGGGGGACGGCGCCGGCATCTAAGCCCTCTTGAAAGTTGCACTGAGTGCAAATATCATTCTGCACTCAGTGCACTTATATGGGCGAATGAGATATGCGTAAATGGACGGCGGCGGATATTCCCGCGCAGGATGGCCGTATCGCTGTCGTCACCGGGACAGGCGGCCTCGGCTATGAAACGGCACTGGCCCTCGCGCGCGCCGGCACCGACACGATCATCGCCGGCCGCAACGTGCAAAAAGGGGCGGAAGCGGCAGCTCGGATTCGTGCCGAAATTCCATCTGCACGGGTGCGGTTCGAGTTGCTCGATCTCGCCAGCCTGACGTCCGTCGCGGCTTTCGCCGACCGACTGGCGGGCGGGGAGCAGAAGCTCGACCTCCTGATCAACAATGCTGGCGTGATGGTCCCACCGAAACGAGAAGAGACAAAGGACGGCCTCGAGCTTCAGTTCGGAACGAACTATCTCGGTCACTTCGCGCTAACGCGTCAATTGCTCCCACTATTGCGCAAGGCGGCCGGGGCAAGAGTCGTCTCGCTTTCGAGCGTCGCCGCCCGGAGCGGCACGATAGATTTCGATAATCTCAACGCGGAGAAGGGCTACAAGCCGATGCCGGCATATAGCCAATCCAAGCTCGCCTGCCTGATGTTCGGCCTCGAGTTGCAGCGCCGCAGCACCGCCGGCGGTTGGGGCGTGACGAGTATCGTTGCGCATCCCGGCGTCGCGCGCACTGACCTCCTGCACAATGCTCCCGGTCGCTGGAGTGGCATGGGCCTGGCGCGGACTCTGTTATGGTTTCTCTTCCAGCCCGCAGCACAAGGGGCGCTGCCGACGCTTTTCGCCGCAACCTCGGCAAAGGCCGAACCAGGCGGCTACTACGGCCCGGACGCGTTGGGAGAAACGCGCGGATATCCCGCGCCCGCGCGGGTGCCCCCTGCTGCACTAGACGAGGCTGTTTCGCGTCATTTGTGGGAGGCGTCCGACAAACTCCTCCAAAACTTCCGCAACTGACATGCGCCGCGACGGCCTTTGAGCGAGTTATCCGCTCACTGTCGCGGTCGATGCCAGCATATCCTTGAGCATGACCGACGGCGTCGCCAACCTATCCAGCGGTATCCGCGCGCCAGCGGCGACAAGGGCCCGTCCCTGGACGTAATCCTTTGTCGCGTTGACGCAATCGAGCGCGACGATGCGACCTTCGCGAAGATACACCAACGAGAACGAGCGGCTGGAGACGTCCCTGTGGATGACGTCGACGCCCCGGCCCGCGGTCCTTTCGAGAATGACCTGCGCGAAGTCCTCCGATTCATAGTCGATTGCACGGCCCGCACCGAGCCTTTCGCGCAGCCTACGAGTCGAAAACTTCACCCCGGCCGGCTCGAGCCGATCTACCAAAACCTGGGTCGACAGAGATGCGAACGGGCTTCCCGAGGTCGTCATGCTCTGGAGGGCCGCCGACAGCTATGGCCCCCGAAATCTAGACGCTGAATGTGACCTCCGGCGTCAACGTCGCTCCAATTGCGCGGGCTCGTTTACGGCCCGATGCCACCACCTGATTGGTGATGAAGGTGGTTATGGGCTTCGGCGGCCAATCCGCCTTCTTGCGGGTCACGAACCACAACTCGGTTCCATCCGTCTTCCGCTCAAGGGTAAGCTCGGCCAGGGTGACGCCATTGTGCATGCCAAGCCCCATGCCGTGTCCCCAGCATCCGAAGGCAAAGACAACCCTCGGGTCGGACGCCCGACCGACATGCGGGATCCAGTCCGGCGTCAGGCTGATCGGTCCGCCCCAGGTATGCGCCGTCTTGAGGTTGGCCAGCTTCGGAAAGAAGGCGCCGAGATGGTCGGCCCCTTCGCCTTTCAGCCGCCACTCGGCTTCGGGGACGAATTTGCGGTTGGCGGGCAACGTCGCATAGTAGCCACCCACGTGGAGAATGCGTCCATCGGCGGTCGGCGCGAATGAGTAGAACAGGTCGGAAACGACGTTGACCCCGCAGCGACGCTTCCAGACCTTGCCGCTCGAGGCGGACGCCGAGAGCGGTTCGGTGATCGTGCCCTTCACGATGAGGGGGATTTGTCGTCGCGACAGACCCGCCTGCCGAGCGCCCGCAAGCAAATGGCTATAAGCGTTGGTCGCCAGGACGAGCCTGTCACAGTCAACGCCGCCCATGCCGGTTTCGACGCGGATCTTCCCGGGCCCCAGTTTGAAGTGCAGGGCCGGACTTTGCTCGAAGACGCGCGCGCCCATGCGCTCGACGACGGCCTTCAGACCGCGAACAAGCTTCAACGGGTTGAACTGACCGCCTCGCGGGTCGAACAGCGCCGGGCCCAGGAGCGGGCTCGATAGTTCCTCCTCCACCGCCGCGGTGGTTAAGGTTTCAAAGGCGCTTTCCTGGCCAACGGCTCGGAGAAAGCGCGCATAGGTTTCGATCGCGGCGGGCCCTTCGGCTCTCAGCGCGACCTTCATGTAACCGGTGCGCGCATAGTCGAAGTCCAGGCTCTCGGAAGCTTCAAGTTCGGCCAGAAGCGCGATGCCTTTCTCCACATAGCGCAAAGCCTCCCCGACCCGGGAGGCGCCATAGGTCTTGACCTGGCGGGCGTGGGAACCGCCGCCAAACTCCACGATCAGTTGGCCGGCATTGCGACCGCTGGCCCCAAAACCCACGACCTCGGCTTCGAGGATGCATACGGAAACGGAGGGATCGAGCTTGCGGAGGTGATAGGCCGTTGAAAGTCCGGTGATCCCGCCGCCCAATATGCAGACGTCGAACGCCTGGTCCCCGCGGAGCGGCGTTGCGGGTGCGTACGGCGCGGAGGAGTCGAACCAGAAGCTGCGGTCGCGATGGACGACAGTCCCCGCCCCCGCTGAAGCGCTCATGGACGAATCTCAACCGGGCTCAGGCGTCTTGACGCGATGACACCCGACAAGCCCAGGATCACGGCTCCGGCCGCCACGGTCATGGCGCTGAGGATCAGGAGCGCGCCATAGCCCCCCGCCCCGATCACCAAGCCTGCGATCAGACCCACCGCGACGCCGGCGGCGCCCTGCACCGCCGTCGCGACGACAAACATCCGGTTGGTGAGGTCGACCTTGCGCAAGATCGCCCAGTAGGGCGGCTGCACCACCCCATAGCTCATCGAGAAGAGAAGGTTGGATACGGCGAACGCGGCGAGGCCTTGGAGGTGCAATGTGCCGTAGGCGGCAATCAGGCCCACCGTACCAATGCCGACCAGCACAGCATTGCGAACCTTGCCACCAAGCCAGGCGGCTGTGCCCGCAGCAAGGATCGACGACAGCGAACCAGCACTCAAGATGAAGCCAATATCCGCTGTCGAATGCCCGCGCGCCGTTCCGATCCGCTCAATAAAGAACCAATATCCAAAAACGCCGAAGGTGAGCGCAAAGAGCGCCAGCAGCGCACAGAGCGGCGCGAGGAGGTCGCCGAAGGCTGCGGCGACCCTGGGAACGCCCGGATCGGACTCAGCGAGCGCGACTTCGCGACCCGTGGCGGGGAGCCAGCGGCAGACCGGGACTCCCGTCGCCAGGAGCATCCCCACGAATATGAAGGCGCCGGGAGCGCCGTAGTGCGAAATGACGTAGTTAGAGAGCGGAACCGCGGCGACGGCTGCTACGATACTCTGGAAAACGATGGACACGCCGTAGGCGCGCTCCGGATTGGACGAGTCTCCCAGCGCTGCAAACGAAGGCGCGCCGATACAGGCTTGCAGCATGCCGACGAGCACGAAGACCGCCAACAACTGAGCAGTGGTGTGGGCCGCCGAACCGAACACCCAGACTGCGGCGCACAGACAGATCGCCACTGCGCTGACCGTGCGCCAATTCAGTTTGCGGATCCAGAACGGCGCGGTGAGACTCATCAATGACACCGAGCCCACGAGCGCGCCGGCCAGCTGCCCCAGGCCGCTATCGTTCAGCCCATAGTCCTTGGCCACGGCCCCGAGGATGAGGGGCTGGATGTTCATCGCCAATAGCGTGAGCGCGCTCAGATAGGACGCCGTAGCAATGGTCGACGGCCTGTCGAGCGACGATGTCGAAGCGCTTGGGATGCTGGCGCTGATCTCAGTGTTTGCAGAAGCGTCCACGGGACCTCCAACTACGCTCGAGGAGCATTTTCTTGCCAGATTGCTGCGGCGCGGGCGGCCATCATCATGATCGGCACGTTGGGATTGGCGGACACGAGCCGCGGCATGGCCGAGGCGTCTACGACATAAAGACCCTCCACCCCGCGGACTTTCAGATCCGGTTCAAGCACGGTGTTCTCGCCTATTCCCATTCGGCAGGTGCAGGCCGGATGATATTGCTGAAAGGCGGCGCGCTTGATGAATGCGTCGATCTCATCGTCGCTGGCCGGGGGCGCGGGCGGGTAGATGAGATCACCGCGATACTCGGCCAGAGCCGGGGAGTTGCCCAGTCGCCAAGCAAGCTTGAAGCCCTCGCGCAGCTTGGCCAGGTCGCCCGGCGCAGAAAGAGAGTTGTGCCGGATGATCGGACGCTCGTCTGGATTGCTGGAACGCAACAAGACCTCGCCCAAACTCTCCTGCGCCGTCAGATAGACCCGGATGCCGAACCCGTCGCGATACGGCGCCTTGAAGCCTGGAAACCAGAAATCGGCGCCGGCTGCCGGGAGTTGCATCAGAAGTTCGAGATCGGGCCGTGGCTGCGCAGGGTCGGACCTCAGGTACGACATGAAGACCGGGGGCAGGCTGGCCGCCGGGCCGTCGCCAAAGAGGTGAGCGCGCACCATGCCGCGCGCCACCCGGTCTATGCGCATCAGGCGATGGAACTCCCCGATCCCGTTCCGGGCCCAGTAGATTGCGTAGCCGATATGGTCCTCCAAGTTCTTGCCGACCGGCAGATCCACTCGCGGCTGGATTCCCACGGCGCGAAGGTGGTTGGCCGGACCAATCCCCGACAGCATGAGAATTTGGGGAGTGTTGATCGCGCCGGCGCTAAGGACGATCCGATCGCGGGCCTTGACCGTCTCCCTTCGACCCTTGCGGCGATATTCGACTCCGGTGGCTCGACCTTCGGTAAAGAGCAGGCGCGAGACTTGGGCGTTGGTGATGAGGGTGAGGTTGCGCCGCTTGAGCGCCGGCCGGAGGAACTCTTTGGCGGCGGATGATCTGCGACCGCGCTTTACCGAATACTGGATGGGACCGACGCCCTCGGGAACCTCCCCATTATAGTCGTCGGTAAGGGTCAACCCCTCGTGTTCCGCCGCGCTGCGGCAGGCTGAGAAGATGGGGTCCTTCATAGGAGGCTCGAAGGCACCCACGCCGTCGCCGTCACCGCGCCAGGCATTGCCACCGCGATGAAAAGATTCGATTTCCTTCAGGAAAGGCAGGACCTCGGCATAGCTCCACCCCGTCGCGCCCGCCTCGGCCCATCGGTCATAGTCGGCGGGATGACCGCGCGTGTGAGCCATATAGTTGAGCGATGAAGAGCCCCCCACCACCTTTCCATGCAGGACCGGTGTGCGGCGGCCATTCAGCTGGGGGTCGGGTTCGGCCACGTCGCCCCAGTTGTAGAGGTCGAACTTGGTCATCAGGCTTGCGCCCATCGGAGCGGCGATCAGCGGGTTCCAATCGCGCCCACCCGCTTCCAGGAGCAGGACCTGACGGTTTGGGTCGGCGCTCAACCGATTGGCCAGAACGCAACCCGCGGAGCCCGCGCCGATGATGACGACGTCGTAGGTATCGGTCATTGAACGCGAGCTCCAGGCGATGAAGGGCGGGCCATCAATAGACGGCGAGGTCGAAATGGGGTGCGGCCATGGCACGGGCTCTCATGCTCTGGCGTTCTTCCTCCGGCACCAGCGAGCCACCGGTGGTCCACAGAACATGGGAGGCGCGCGCCATCTTATCGGTAAGGCCCGCCTGCTCCAGATATTGCCGGCCGGCGGGGGTGTCCAAGACGAGCGGGCCGGCGAAGCAGGCAGCCGCCGAAGGCTCCACGCCTAAACGCTGCGAACTCTCGTCGGCGGCGAACAAGGCATAGAGCTGGTCGTCGGAAACCGTGAAGAGCGCGTCGAGCCGATGGCGCATCAAAGGTGAGACCAGCATGGACGCCTGTCCCACCGCCAGGCCGTCCGCCTCGGTGCGGTTGGTGAGACCCAGGTCATAGACTGACACCGGGTCATCCGACCCGGAGGCGAGTTGCACGAGCATGCAGGGTGATTGGACAGGCTCGGCGAAGAGGCAGTGGACGTGAGGGCCTAAAAGCCGCTTGAGGCCGTAGGCGATACCGCCGGGGGCGCCGCCCACCCCGCACGGGATGTAGACGAACAACGGATGATCGGCGTCGACGGCGATGTTGTTCTGGCGCAGTTGGCTGACCAGCTCGCGAGCGGCGGCTGCGTAGCCGGTGAACAGGTCGATCGACTGCTCGTCGTCGACAAAGTGGGAAAACCGGTCGGCCTCTGCGGCTTGGCGTCCGTAGAGCACGGCCTGGGCGTAGTCCCCGCGGTGCTCGACCACTTCCGCGCCGTGCCGGCGCAGCCGGTCCTTCTTCCAGGCCTTGGCACCGCTGGACATGTGAACTACCGCGCGGAAGCCGAGCGCGGAGGCGATCAAGCCGATGCTCATGCCAAGGTTGCCGGTACTCCCAACCACGATGGAGTGTTTGGAAAACAGTGTCCTGGCCTCCACCCTGTCGAGCGCAGCGAGGTCGGATCCGGGCACGATAAGCCCTTCACCGAGCGCGATTTTCTCGGCAATGGCGATGACCTCATGGAAGCCGCCCCGAGCCTTGACCGAACCGGCGATCGGAAGCTGATGATCGGCCTTGACCCAGAGCCTCTCGGCCAACGCAGGAGTCGCGCCCAGTGCCACTCCCAAGGTTCCAGCGGCCACCAGGGGCGATTTTATCGGCGCTTCGGCATCCTTTAGGCCCGGGAAAAGTGCCCACAGCAAGCGGGTCGAGCGCTTCAGTCTGTCCTCGGCTTCATCAACCGCGTGCCCGAGCGGATCGTCCAGAAGGGGCTGGGACAAGGCGGCGGAATTCTTCCAAAAGCAGGGGCGCGCCTGCCTCAGACGATCGAGTATCAAATCCGAAGCGACTGCCATTTTGGGTGCACCATTCTGACGTTAGTCCGATATGCATAGATGCGACCGGATGCGGGTTCAAGGGCGTAACGCCTTAGCTGGTGTTGTTTGTGCGACGCGCCCGCGCGTTGTCGCAGGATCAGGACCCTCATGGGAGACATTGAACCAGGATCAACTCTATGATGTACCACGGTGGACCCGGGCGGCGCCTACGCCCTGCGACAGGAAGCGGACGACGAATGAAGGACGACATTGACAACGCGCCGGCGCTCTTGCCGCCGGTCAGGGCCAAGGCTACCCATCGCAAGCAGCGTTCGGAGCAGCCCCAGCGAGTAAAGCTCGCCCCAACCCAGGACCGCAGTCGCCGACGGAATGAAGACATCCTCCAGGCCGCCAGTGAATTGCTTCAGGCGGTAAACATCGAGGACCTGAGTCATTCGGACATCGCGCAACAGGCCGGAATATCCAAGGCAGCGATCTATTATCATTATCCAACAATCGCGGCGATTCAGCGTGAACTGGCTATCCGCTACGACGAGGAATTGAGCGAGTTCCTGCAGCAGAGAGACACCCGTTTCGACACGCGCGACTGGCAGACCTACCTCCGCGACGGCGCGAACGACGCCAAGGATTGGATGAATAGAAATCGTCCCGCGTGCGAGGCACTTTTAGGTCCCAGGCTGACTCGTGAGAATCAGTTGGTAAGCATTGAGATGAATACCAAAGTGGGGGGAAGCTCTCTCAGTCAGCTGAGAGCGCGATACTACATGCCAGACCATCCTAATTTGGAAGAGATTATTTCTCATCAGGGCGAAATTATTGACCTGTTTTGGTCCAGGTCGTATCTAAGTTTAGGATTCATTGACGACACTACGCACGAAGAAGGCCTGCGAGCAAGCCTGGGCTACCTCAAGAACTATATTCCCGAGCGTTTAGCGCTCCGGGAGCCGGGCGCCGCAGCATAGAGTATTCCATCGCGGCTGGCCGCGCGTCCTAGCGCAGGGGCGGATTCGGCAGGCTGAGCCCGCTTTCACGTGGGCTTGCCGCCTGGCGTCGTGAGGGCACGGCGCCCTTGTGCCAAGACAGCCTTGCAAGGAGGGATTCAACGGCTGCACCTCGGCTGTGCGGTCCCGCATCAGCAGCGCCACGCGTCGCTGGGTGCCGCTGCGAGACTCGCCGGTCGCGCCCCCAGCCTTGACATAAAGCTGACATTAGTCGAACTCTGACGATGGCCTTGCGGCCTGGGCGAGCCGGATGGCGGACCGCTCCTCACAAGCCGGGAGTTGGCGATGAAGCTGGGCGACTTCGAATATCCAAGCCTTAAGGGCAAGGTCTCGGACGCGGAATGGCAAGCTCGCGTCGATCTGGCCGCGCTTTGCCGACTCATCCCGCTGATGGGCTGGTGGGATCTTTCCCAAGCGCCAGCTTCGGCGCGGATCGGCGACGGCTCAGGCCACTACCTTTTCAACCCCGTCGGCTTCCTGTTCGAGGAGGTAACCGCCTCCTCTCTTGTCAAGATCACGCTCGAAGGCGACTATGTCGACGACACGCCGCTGAAGATCATGCGCGGCGGGTGGTATCCGATGCAAGCGGTCCATGCCGTCCGCCCCGATGCCAATTTCGTCATCCATTCCCATGACGACTACGCCGCGGCGCTCTCCGCGCGCCACGATCCACTACTGCCGATCTCGCAATTTGCCGGCTTCGTGCTGGCCGACGGGCTTGCCTATCACGACTTTGATGGCGTCGAGACCCACGAGGAACGGATGGCCAGCGTCCAGGCCTCGCTGGGCCAAGCCAACATGCTGATCTTGCGCAATCATGGCGTGGTGACGCTGGGCTACGTCGCGTATCACGCATTGGCCAGGATGGCGAACCTGAGAAAGTCGTGCGTCATCCAACTCTACGCGGGGCAGTCGTCCGACGTGCAGTCCATCAGTCCGGAAGTGATGCCGTCCTTCCGGGAGGAGATCGACCGAGGCGTCGTCGTCGACAACCTTTGGCAGGGCCTGCTGAGAAAGCTCGATCGGCTGGATCCCAGCTATAAGGAATGAGGCCGGCGGCGCGGACCACGTGCCCCCGCTAGCTACGGCGCTTTGCCCGCTAAAACCTCCACGGGACTCGACGCGATGTCGGCGGGCAGCTTTGTTGCGCGGCCGGCTGCGCTCAATTGGAGAGCCTAGACGCCTCGACGGCGCCGAGGCGACCCCAGTGCTTACGCGCGGCGAGCTCATTCGTGGGTCCCGCTCGTTCGGTGCTGAGCATCGCGCGGCGAGCATGCAGGCGAATCTGCACCCAACTCATTGCGACTCGTTGGATCGCAGCAGGACGGCTTGCGGCATGTCGGGTCATCGGATCTCCAAACCAAAAACAGGCCAACGTCAGCTTTTTAGAAAAATTTATTCGACCAGAGAATATGGGCAACGGCCTTAATGTAGGGGCGGATGTCGTTAATTCTCGTTATTATACGGCAATTTATATGACATCCCGCACGGCATCACTCGAAGATCGAGCGAAACATTCCGTAGCGCTCGTCGTCACAAATCTGACTTGCGTCCAACGATTGGATGTGGATACTCTACCGAGGTTGGTTTCGAACGGGTCGTTTTCCGCGCCTCTCGGATGAGCGGTCGCATCGGCGGCACCCGAATGGCGCGATGGTGGGCAGGGCGTCGAACGTGAGTGGCGCCAGAGGTGAAGGCGACAATAACTGCAAGAGTATCCGCTCATAGCCCGCCCAAGAGCGGGCGTGAGCAAAAGACCGGATGAACAATACGGGAAGATATTAACAATAGCGCCGAACCTATTTTGTCAGCGCTGCAATCGAGGAAGAGGGCTGTTCATGAAACTCGGTACCATTTTGTGCGGCGCAAGCATGATCGCCTTCGCCGCGATGACCTCCCCCGCCTTGGCGCAGACCACGGTGACGCCGGCGCCCCCAGCCGATCAAAAACCCGCCGAGCCGGAAGCCGGCGCCGTCAACGATATCGTCGTCACGGCCAACCGTCGGTCCGAAAGCTCCCAGCGCGTGGCGATCTCGATGACCGTGCTCAGCGGCGAGAACCTGGCCCAGCACGTTCGAACCAGCACGGACATCGCCCAGCAGGTGCCCAATGTACAGCTCAGCAACAACATTGGATTTGGCATGCCGCGGACTGGCATTCGGGGCATCTCTCAAGGCGATTTCAACGCCAACGCCACGACGTCCAACATGATCTATATCGACGACATCCCCCTGGATGCCCCAATGTCGCAGGGCGTGCCCACATGGGACCTGGATCGCGTGGAAGTGCTGCGCGGCCCCCAAGGGACGCTGTTCGGCCGCAACGCGACGGGCGGCGCTATTCGCATGATGTCGGCCTCGCCTGGCCCGGAAGCCAAGGGCTTTGCCGACTTCAGCGTCGGAGAATATGGCCAGCACACCTTCCGCGCGGCTTATGGCGGGCCGATCACCGATACACTCGGTCTTCGCGTCTCGGTCCTGCACGACGACGCCGATGGCGATATCAACAACATCTATTTGAACCAGCGCCAGGGCGGCAACAACTACACCGGTGTGCGCGCGGTCTTGGCGTGGAAACCGACCGACAAGCTCAGCGCGACCTTGAGGATTCAGCACTTCTGGGGCGATACGAGCCGTGTCCTCTGGAAGACAACGCCCGGCTACACCATGCCGCCGATGGGCTTTCCGACCTCGGCCGGCGTCTATCCCACGCTGGCTGATCTCCAGAAGGCCAAGGGCTATAAAGCCGCCGGTCCGGGCTCGAACTTCCATGATTACGAGAGCGAGCTTCGTCCCAACGAGCACATGCTCCACACGCCTATCTCGCTCAATGTCGACTATAACCTGGGTTTCGCGACCCTCAGCTCGGTGACGGGCTATCTTAAGGTGAAGCAGAAATTCCTTGCAGACAACGACGGAACGCCGGCGATCTTGCTTGAGGAATACACGACCAACCGAAACCGCCAATTCTCACAGGAACTGCGCCTCACCTCCAATGGCGACGGCCCGTTCAAGTGGATCGTAGGCGGCTTCTATCTCAATGGCGTCGTCGACACCGACCAGCATTTCGACGTCTCCGACTGGTTCAGCAACATGTCGGAAGCTGACGGCGGCATTCCGGGCGTGCCGACGATCGCTAGCTCGCGCGCCACCCGAGCCGAAGTCGATACCTATGCGGCGTTTGCGCACACCACCTACCAGATCACACCGAAGCTGATGCTGACGGCCGCGGCGCGATGGACACATGAGAAGAAGAAATTCGACTACACGTTCGTAACGCTGTCCTCCTATCCCAGTCTCGTGGCGGGAACGCCAGCGCAGATCAACGACTTCGTCCGGGCAGTCGACAGCGGCAACATGGGCACGGTCCTGCTGCCGCCTGAACCGCCGTTGTCGGATAGCCGCACCTTCAGCAACCTGTCGTGGAAGGTCGGTCTCGACTACCGGCTGGACGCGCGAAGCATGCTCTACGGCCTGGTTTCACGCGGTTTCAAAGGCGGCGCGTTTAACAGCACGGCCAACTTCAGAGCCGACATTCTCGATAGCAACGGCCGTGCCATCGCCGTCAGGCCCGAGGTGATCACCGACTACGAGGCCGGCATCAAGTCTGACGTCATTCCCGGCCGACTGCGCGTGAACGCGAGCGCATTCTACTACGACTACAGGGACTACCAGACTAACCAGCTGGTGCTTGGCGGCGCCGGGCTGCAGGTTCTCTCCAACCTGCCCAAGGCCAACCTATATGGTGGCGAGATCGAGATCACGGCCGAGCCCATCAAGCACCTGACGTTCAACCTCGGCGCGGGACTCCTTCACTCGGAAATCACGAAGGCGCTCGACCCCTCCCTGGTCGGCAACAAGTTGCCGCTGGCCGAGGACTTCAACTGGAACGCCCTGCTCAGGTACGACATCAAAACGCCGATCGGCACTTTTTCCCCCGAGGTGTCGGCCAAGCACACGGGCTCCTATTATGGGACCAAGGAAAACACGCTGAAACTCGGCAATTACACGCTCTTCAACGCCCGCATTGACTTCGAAAGTACGAGCAAAAAGTTCTACGGTTCTGTCTGGGCCACGAACCTCGGCGACAAGATCGCTCCGGTATCCGTCGATGACCCGACCGAGTTCTGGGGCAGCAATCTTGCGATCCTGACCCAGCATCGCCGTTACGGCGTCACCGCGGGCGTTCGCTTCTAGTCGACCTGGATGCCAGGCGCGCGATGGAGCGGCCTGGCATTCCCTTTTTAAACTTCAAGCCGGGGCGCGCCCCGGTTAGTGGGGAAGGATGTCGCGTGCGCCATTACCTCAAACTCTACATCAATGGTGAATGGGTCGCACCCGTCGCCGACCGTGTGATCGAGATCGTTAATCCCGCGACCGAAGGGGTCTGCGGCAAGGTCGTGCAAGGCGCGGCCGCCGATGTCGACCGCGCGGTGGCCGCTGCGCGAGAAGCCTTCAAAACCTGGAGCCGCACCGACCGCGATGTGCGCATAGCGGTGCTCGAGGGTGTCGTCGCCGAGTATGAGAAACGAACGCCCGACCTCATCGCCGCGCTAACCGAGGAAATGGGCGCGCCGTTGGGCCTGGCGTCACAACTTCAGGTGCCGATCGGCCTTGGCCAGTTCGCCACAGCCCTAGCCGTGCTTCGCGCCTATGCGTTCGAGGAAGATCGCGGCGCGACCCGCATCGTCAAGGAGCCGATAGGCGTCTGCGGCTTCATCACGCCGTGGAACTGGCCATTGAACCTGACGGCAGCCAAGGTCGCGCCGGCCTTGGCGACGGGTTGCACGATGATCCTGAAATCGCCTCAGGGCGCGCCTTTCACCGCGCAGATCATCGCCGAGATCATGGATGCGGCCGGTGTTCCGGCGGGGGTATTCAACCTGGTTCATGGCGATGGTCGCGGCGTGGGCGTGCCGCTGTGCCAGCATCCTGGCGTCGACATGATCTCCTTCACCGGCTCGACGAGCGCCGGGGTGGAAGTCGCCAAGAACGCGGCCGCAACCGTCAAGCGGGTGCATCAGGAACTGGGCGGCAAGAGCCCGCTCATCGTCCTGGACGACGAGGCGCTGGCTTTGGGCGTCAAGGGCGGCGTCGAAGGGCTGATGCGCAATTCTGGCCAGACCTGCAATGCGCCCACACGTATGCTCGTGCCGGCGTCGCGGCTGGACGAAGCGATCGCCGCGGCCAAGGAGGCCGCCGAAGGCCTTATGGTCGGTGACCCTCTAAGCGATGTGGATCTGGGACCCGTGGCGTCGAAGGCGCAATATGACAAGATCCGCTCTTTCATCGCGCAAGGCGTCAAGGAAGGAGCGAGGCTTGTCGCCGGTGGGCTCGACCGACCCGATGGCGTGTCGCGTGGCTATTTCATCAAGCCGACGGTCTTTGCCGACGTCAGCCCGCAAATGGCCATCGCCCGCGAAGAAATCTTCGGGCCGGTGATGTCGATCATGACCTATCACGACCTGGACGAGGCCGTCGAACTGGGCAACGACACCGATTATGGCTTGGCAGCCTATGTGAACGGCACCGACCTGGAGTCGGCCCGGGACCTGGCCTCACGCTTGCGCGCCGGACAGGTCATCATCAACGGCGCCTTCGACATCATGGCTCCGTTTGGCGGCTACAAACGGAGCGGCAACGGCCGCGAATGGGGCGACCTCGCCTTTCAGGAATTCCTCGAAGTCAAGGCGGTCCTGGGCTTCACACCCGTGGCCGCCGCATAGGCGCCGCGCCGGTTGGATGGATGTCATGACCATGGAAGAATTCGACACCCTCGTGGTCGGCGCTGGCGTCTCGGGCCTGGCCGCGGCGCACGACCTGCATCACGCCGGTCGAAAGGTCCTGGTCGTTGAAAGCAGCAATCGTCCAGGCGGCCGAGTTGCCCGTATCGAACACCGCGGGGACACTGCCGAGGCAGGCGCTCAGGGCTATTTCGACAATTATACCCAAGCGAGGGAACTCCTGGCCCACTATGGCCTGGACGGGGACCTTCGCGCGAGCGGCGGCAAGTCGCTGTACCTGATGCCCGACGGGTCGCGGCGTAGCGTCGCCAGCAACTTTGACCTGCTGAAGTTGCTGGGCTTACGCGGTGCCTTGGACCTGGCGCGCTTCTACTTTGGTTATGTGCGCCGGCCGCGTGATTTCTCGCCATTCGAAATCGCCGAACCGGTGCCTCAATCCGACGCCGTCTCGGCAGCGGAGGAATTCGCCTGGGCTGGCCGGGCGTTCCGCGATTTGGTCCTGCGTCCGATGACGCACATGATGACCACCTCCACCCTCGAGGAGACCGGCCTCTATTACTTTCTCAATGTACTCGGCCAGACTGCCCATAAGAACTACTACCTCCTGGGCGGCAATGCGCGACTGGCCGAGAAGATGGCTCAAGCTCTGCCCGTTCGATACGGGACGGCGGTCAAGAGCCTGCACATGAGCGACCGCGAGATCGCCGGCGTCGAGTTGGAGGACGGCTCGGTTCTGAAGGCGCGGCACGTGATATTGGCCTGCCCGGCCGGAGCGGCGAGCAAGATCCTGCCGGCCGAATTCGGCGGTCTTAAGGCCTTCCTGAACGATTTTCCTCACACCCGCTATGCGCTCGTCTACTTCTTCCTCGATGGCCCGCTGGAAGAGGACGCCTACTTCTTCTGTGGCCATCCCAATCGCGAAACGATCTTCAACGCCGCGATCAATCACAGCGTCTATACGCCCGAGCATGTCCCGAGCGGCCAGGCCCTGATCTCCGCCTGGGCCGCCTTTCCAGACAGCGAACGCATTGCGCTCTGGAGCGACGCGGCCGTCATCGACCAAGCCCGGCAGGACCTTCGCCCGCTGATCCCGGGCCTTGAGGGCAAGATCCAGCATGTGGCGGTCGTCCGCCATGACTGGGGCGTAGCCCGCTACGACCCGGGCATGTACCGCAAGATCACCGCCTTCAAGGCGCAGGCCGAATGCGTGCGCGGCTTGTCGTTTGCTGGCACCGACTTCGATTGCCCGCATATGGAGGGCGGGATCCGAAGCGGCAAAAGAGCCGCAGCGAGGGCGATGCGCCCTTCGTTTTAGAGCCGGCAACTATCCGCCCTCCCCCAGCGCCGGCGCGACCGCGTCACCCGTCATAAGCGATCGCCTGCAGGCCATCCCAAGCGGCCGCGGCCATTTCCATTTGTTTAAAATTCGTCACGACTTGCGGCGAACCAACGATCAACTCGAACATCACCCCATCAGGTGATCCGGTGTCGAAGAACCGCGTCTCGACCCCCGTCGCGCTGAGCCCCCTCTGGACCAGCAGGGCGCCGCGCTCCAACAACTCCCGGCTGTCGGCCTCGATGTTGTCGCTCAGCGCACCAAGGTGCTGCATCCCGTGCCCGCGCTGCTTGACGAAGTCGCGATACACCGACGGCTCGTCGTCATGCAGTTGGATGAGTTCGATGTTACATTGCCCCGAATAAGCGAAGGCCAGGCTCACGTCGGGATTGGTCAGCGCGCCCTTGTACGTCTGCTCCTCATAAGCCGCGTGTCGCACGACGAAGAACGGGCCAACGCCCAAAAGCTTCGACCAATGGGCGATCGCCGCGTCGATGTCGGCCACGATATAGGCCAGCTGAAAAATCTTCGGCTTCACGGTGGTCATCTCGGGGCTCCATTGCAACGCGCCCAAACTGCACCCATCATGGACTAACGTCAATTATTTAGAATTGATCCTGTTGGCCGCGCGAGCGCACACCTCAAAGGTCCGAGCCGCCCTTTCGCAGCGCTGGCGCGCCGATCAGCGCGGGGCCCGCCAAACCAGAATCAGACCAATATTCATGCACTTTCAGTACATTTTCGCGATCTTTTCGCGCATGGGCACCACGGACCATTTGTCTTCAGCATGAGGTCCAGCCGTTGACGATTCGTTCAACTGGCCTTGCATCCTCACGCTCAACGTCGGGGCGCCAATGCCATCATAATTTGACACTAGCCAACTATGAACGCATAGATTTGCCAAAGACGGGCTCTTGACGAGTCATCCATAAGAATTTCGAGTTGAAGGGCTTGGCGTCATGCAGATCGCAACCCACGAGCATCGCTGGCTGGACGTGACGCCGTCGATGCGCATGTTCTATCGCGATTTCGACCAGGCCGGACCGACCCGCGACGTACCCGTGATCGGCCTCCATGGCTACTGGCGCAGCAGCAAGGATTTCATCGAGCTCGCCGAGCATCTTTCGCCCCGGCGCAGGGTGATTCTGCCCGACCTCAGAGGGCGTGGCCAAACCTCACGCTCGACCGAGGTGAGCGACTATGCTTTCGACCGCCTCCTCGACGACCTCAAGCGGCTTTACACGACGCTCGGCATCGAAAGAGCCGTGCTGCTGGGCACGGCGCTGGGCGCGCACCTGTCTCTGGTTCTGGCTTCCACCAGCCCTGAGATGGTCGCAGGCCTCATCCTGAACGACACAGGCGTGGAAAGCGCTAGCGCCGCCTCGAACAAGGGCATGGCGCGCTACGCCACAGCTGACGGGTTCAGCTTCGACGAAGCTGTGGAACGCATCCGCGAGCAAAACCAAGAGCAGTTTCCCGGCTTTGGTCATGACGAATGGGTGCGCATGACGTTGCGAGCCTACACCGAAGCCGAACCCGGTGTCTGGGTGCGGGATTTCGACCAACTGACCAACAAGATCTTCCCGGACCTCATCGCGCGCTTCCCCGACTTCTGGACGGAATACCGAGCCATCGGAGACATCCCGGTGGCCATCCTGCGCGGCGAGAACTCTCACTTTCTGCCCGCGGAACTCGCTCAGCGCATGGTTGAAGGCCACCCGGACGCGACGCTCTACACGATCCCAGGATCGGGCCATGCACCGACCTTGTGGGAGCCCGAGGCCCTGCAGGCCGTCGATGACTTCCTCGCGAAGGTCGACGCGAGCAAGTGACGACGGGTCCCGCCAGCCTCGCCGTCTCCCGGCGAGACCAAATCAAGTCCTCCAAAGCAGACGCGTCACGCCGCCGGGCAGCGCGCGCAGCCTCACAAAGGGTGATGACATGAACGGAGCCGAAGCCCTTGTTAAGACGCTGCTCGCAAGCGGCGTCGATACCTGTTTCGCCAATCCGGGCACGAGCGAGATGCACTTTGTCGCCGCGCTCGACAAGATTGAGGGCATGCGCTGCGTGCTGGGTCTTTTCGAAGGCGTGGCGACGGGCGCGGCCGATGGCTATGCCCGCATGACCGACAAGCCCGCCGGCGTGTTGCTGCACTGCGGCCCCGGCCTGGGCAACGGCATCGCCAATCTGCACAATGCCAAGCGCGCCGAAACTCCGGTCGTCAACATCGTGGGCGACCACGCCACCTACCACGGTCCGCTTGATCCGCCGCTCGCTTCGGATGTCGAGGGCCTCGCGCGCCCTGTGTCCTGCTGGGTAAAAACCTCGACGCAGGCTTTGAGCGTCGGACAGGATGCGGCCGAGGCGGTCGAGGCTTCGCTTTCCGGGCGTGGCGTAGCCACCTTGGTCCTCCCCTCCGACGTGTGTTGGGACGAGGGCGGCGTCGTCGCCAGCCAAGTGCCGCTCGCTCCGCCCCTGACGGCCACGGACGATGCGGTAGCCGAGGCCGCTCATATGCTCCGCTCGGGCAAGCGCGGCGCGATCTTGGCGGGCGGCCTGGGGCTGCGCGAAGGGCCCTTGCGGGTACTGGCGGCGATCGCGGCCGAAACTGGCGTGCCATTCATGGCTCCCAACGCGAACGGACGCATTGAACGTGGCGCTAGCCGGCCCCCGGTGATGCGCTTGCCCTACTTTGTCGAGGACTGTCAGCGGATGCTGGAGGGGGTGGAGTATCTGATCCTCGTCGGGGTCAAAAGTCCCGTCTCCTTCTTCGCCTATCCGGGGAAGCCGAGCTCGCCGACGCCTGAAGGCGCCGTCGTCCATCAATTGGTGGCGCCGACGGGCGATGTGGTCGACGCGCTGGACCGGCTGGCCGATGTGCTCGGCTGCAAGGGCCGGCAGGTCGAAGCCAAGCCCGCCGACCTGCCGCCCGTCGCCTCGGGCGTGATCACGTCGAGTTCCTTCGCCCAGTCCCTCGCGGCCCTGCTGCCCGAGAACGCCATCGTCGTTGACGAGGGCAACACCTTCGGCGTTCATTGCTACTCAGCCACTCAGGATGCTCGGCCGCACGACTGGCTGCAATTGACGGGGGGCGCGATCGGCATCGGCATCCCGCTGGCGACCGGGGCGGCGATTGGCGCTCCCGGGCGGCGGGTCGTGGCTCTCCAGGCCGATGGCTCGGCCGCCTACACCGTTCAAGGCCTTTGGACCCAGGCCCGCGAGCGCTTGGACGTCACGACGATCATTTTCTCCAATCGGCGCTATCAAATCTTGCTGCTGGAGCTGGCCAATGTCGGCGCGACGCCGGGACACACAGCCAACCAGATGATGTCGCTCGACGATCCGGCGATGGACTGGGTCCAAATCGGCCAGGGCTTCGGCGTCAAGTCTGCGCGGGCGGAAACGATGGAAGAGCTCAACGCGCTGATGGCGGACTCCTTCACGCACAAAGGGCCGTTCCTCATCGAAGCGGTCATTCCGTAGTGGCGTCGAAACCCATCCTCCGTCGCACCGCAGAGGCTTCCGGAAGCACGGCGGCGCCCGCCAACGCCCGATCCTTAACGGTCCTATCTTCTCCATATCAAGCCCGGGCCCTCGTCGCCCGGCACGAGGCCTGACCCCATGAGCAATCCAGACACCATCATCATCGGCGCCGGCATTACCGGCCTTGCCGCGGCCCATGCGCTGAGAAAGGCCGGCAAGGACGTTCTTGTTCTCGAGGCGAGTGATCGTCCCGGCGGGCGTATCCGTACGGTGTCCTACAAGGGCGACACCGCCGAGGCCGGGGGACAGGGCATACACAGCAACTATGCTGAGATGCACAAGCTCCTGGAAGCTTATCAGCTGCGCGGCGATCTTATTCCCGCGCCGGAGAAGTCGCTTTACATCAACAAGAAGGGCCGGACCAAGATTTCGCGGATAAAGGAGGATCTGGCGCTGATGGTAGGTCCCCGCGGGGTGGCCGACCTCTTGGCCTTCCGCACCCGTTACTTCGTCAACGCCCAGCCTCAGCCGCAGTTTGAAATCGCGGTCGATATCCCCGAATACGATAACACCACGGCAGCCGAAGCCTTCGCCGGCTACAGCAAGCCGTTCCAGGACTACGTGCTTCGCCCCGCGACCCACGCGATGGCCAACTGCACGCCGGAGGCCACCAACCTCTATTATGTGGTCAACAGCCTGAAGCTGGCCTTGACGACCGACATCTTCAGCCTTGCCGGCGGCAATGAAAGGCTGACGGCCGCCATGGCCGCCCGGCAGAACGTCCGATACGGCGCGAAAGTCGACAAGCTTTTGACCACGGCCGGACGCGTCGATGGGGTCCTTCTGGACAATGGCGAGACGATCAAGGCGCGTCACGTCATCGTATCGACGCCGGCGCATGTCGCGGGCTCCATGCTGACGGAGGAGTTCGAACCGGCGCGCGCGTTCCTGTCGAGCTTCCAGCATATCGACCTGCCGCTCGTCTTCTTCTTCCTGGACCGCCCCCTCGGCCATGACGTCGTGCGCTTCTACGGCCATCCCTATCGGGAAGCGGCGTTCAACATGGGCATGAATCACGCCCACAAGACCCCGCATCTTTCACCAAGCGGAAAGGCGATCATCTCTGCCTGGCCGACATTCCCGTCGACGATCGACCTTGCAAGCAAGTGCGACGGGGAGCTGATCGCCCACGCCTTGGCCGACATGGAACTGTTCGTGCCCGGGATGCGCGGTTGGATCGAGCATGCCGCCATTGTGCGCCATACCCCTGCCATTGCGCGCTACCCCGTCGGCAGCGTCAAGAAGATCCTCGATTTCAAGGCCTATGCCCAGGATCTTGATGGCGTGTCATTCGCCAGCACCGACTACGACTTCATTCACATGGAAGCCGGCGTCTTGAGCGCTTATCGCGCGGCCGAGCGCGCCCTAAAAGACCTATGATGATGCGAGCGGCTGGGGTGGGCTACTGCTTAGTCTGACCTCGTTCCGCCATAACGTCGGTCAGGCGCATTGCCCCCAGGTTCGTCCGAGCCGGAGATGCTGTCCTTGATCGCAAACGCCTCCCTGGTCCAGCTGATGGCCGGGTCATGGGCTGCATTAAGGGAGATCCCGCGGGCCAGCGGAAACAACTCTTTTTCCACCTGATTGATACGCGCCCGCAACAGGCGCAACTGTTCGCGGGTCATGACACGATAGCCGTTCCAATCGGCCACGACGCGTTCAGCGGTCCATCTTTTGGCGTGTTCCGCATAGCTCGCGACATGGCCTGCGAAGTCCGCCTGATATTTACGCGCCAGAGTCGCGACCGCTGGACGCTTATCCCTGACCAGGTTCGCAAAGAGGTGCCGGTCCTCAAGCGCCATGTGCTGCAATATGCGCTTGCCGATATCCCAGCGCGCTTCCTGTACAGCTTCCGCGTCAGGCTGGGGGGCATCGATCAGCCTCGACAGACGCTCGGCGCTTGCTTCGAGCTGTCGATGACTATCGTACAATTTCTTGAGCATCTCGGCCTCTGAGTGTCTTAAGCAGGGAAGAACAAGGACGACCGCCTTCGACTTTACGCCCGCGACGCAGTTGCTCCGACAACCCGGTGAGGCCTTGTCTTCGCATACCAGTGCCCGTTGCCGTTACCCGGAGCATCGATCATGAAGCACAGGTAGTTTCAAAGTGGTTGAGGCTCCGAGCGCTCGCCACATGGCTCGCGCCAGCGTCATTGCGATTGGCGCTCAAGCAACCAGCGTTCCGCGGAATCGACAGTGTCGAAAAAGGAGACCCGCCGGCGGTCCGTCAGACGCATTGCCTGCGTCCTGACAAGTGACTTGCCGGTTATCACCGCAAGTCGGCGCGATTGAAAAGCCGCGGTGGCGGCCAGGTTGCCGAAAGCCGCGACCGTTTCCTGTGGCTGGATCTTCATCTGACGCAGATCGCATAACATCAGATGTTCATTGGGCTTGGTATCCATATTGGCCAACGTAATGGAGAGGTCGCTTGCAAAGGCCTGCACGTCGCCCGTTCCGAAGAATCCACTCATCGTGACACGAACGGTGGCTCTCCGCTTATCCGCAGCGATGGTATACTCGGCGCTCATAGCGATATCGTCGCTTCGACAGGTTAAGATTTGGCCGACCCGGGCTTACGATCATCTACGGAGTGTCGATATCGAAGGCGCGCTCTAAGTTGAGGCGAACGGCGTACACAATGGGGCGGTTCGTGCTGCTCGCGGGTCAGCGAGGCGCTTCGCGTCGAGCCTCAAAAGCGGGGTCGGATAGCGAGCCTCTACAGTTATGATGAGCAGGATGGGAGGTTGGCGAAGGTCGACTGGCACAAATTTGACGCGGCCCCCAGCTACACTCCGGGCGGCGGGGGCCTTATCTCGACCGCAGCCGATTATCGCCGCTTCGCGCGCATGCTGCTCCAGGGCGGAAAATTTGGAGGCACGCGCTTCCTGCGCAGGGAGACCGTGGAGCTGATGCGCACCAATCGCCTGACGCCTGATCAGCGCATGATACCTTTCGCCAGAATGCCGCTCTGGCGGACCAATGGCTTCGGGCTAGGCGTTTCGCTCGCCGAGAATCGGGCTGACAACCCCTATGCATGTGGCGCGCCCGGTTCGATGACGTGGCCGGGGATATTCGGCACATGGTGGCAAGCTGATCCCATCAACGATCTGGCGATGATTTACCTGATCCAGCATCAGGTTCCGGTTTCCGCCGGACTGGGGGCAACGATTGCAACCGGCCGGGGAGCCGCGCGTCGTCGTGCCCTCCCGATCTTTCAGCACGGCATCTACGGCTCGCTGAGTCCCGAAGGCTGAGTTTTACCGAAGACAACGGTTTCGGAGATAGAAACCTAGACGACCAGGAGAGTGAAGGTCGGTCGTGGGTGTTGACGCAATCGCGTTTGAACGACGGCTATTGGGGCAGGTTTGGGGGACTACTAGATTCCTACCGCATCGAACAACAAATGCCGCGAAGCGCTCGCCCACGAAAAAGCGATCTTTGCATGGAATTTCAGCGGATGATGGCGGTATACCTTGGAATATCAACTAAGGGCGACTTGAACGTCGCCCATTGGCATGCTTGTCCCTGGCACGGATCGCGTATTTTACGCCGTCCGGCTCGGGTGTCGCTCGATCAACGGACCCCGGCACCGTTATCAAGCTAACCTTGCAACGACCTCTTTTGGGGACGTCTGCAATCGTTTCGAGTGCCCGCAAAGGGTCGTATTCTGTTGAAAAACTGCCCTTCCGATGAGGCTGGCGTCCTGATTCAATGATCTCGTTGTCGGGAGATCTGCTGATGATGGGTGACCGAACGGTGATGCAGGAGGCGCTGTTCTACAACTTCAGCATCGAGGAACACGTGCCAGCGGATCACCTGCTGCGATCGATCGCCCGGTTCATCGATCTGGGTGGCCTCCGCGAGCATTTGCGGCCCTATTACAGTGAGACCGGGCGGCCCCCGATCGATCCCGAGTTGATGATCCGGATGCTGATTATCGGCTACTGCATGGGCATCCGCTCCGAGCGGCGGCTGTGCGAGGAGGTGCGTCTCGACCTCGCCTATCGCTGGTTCTGCCGGCTCGGTCTCGAGGGCGGGGTGCCTGACCACTCGACCTTCTCGAGGAACCGACATGGCCGCTTTCGTGACGGCGATCTGCTGCGCCGGCTGTTCGAGATGACCGTCGAGCGCTGCACGATCATCCGACAGCAACTCACGACGCAGCCATTTCGGGGCATGCGACACGACGGCGTTAATGGCTGTTTGCTGTGCATCGGACATGGCGGGCCCTCAGCCGGAATTGTTCTGCCCGCAAGCGATGACCGCGGACGCCCGCAACGGACATCGGCTTTGACCGCGCCCACCGCTGGGCTGAAGCGGCGTGCGTTACGCCCGGCCAAATAGCCGTCGACGGCCCGGGTGACCATCGGGTCGGAGCCGGATCTCCTCCCATGACAGTTGTCGACACGATCGATGTCATCCTCGACGCACATCTGTTCAGGCCCTCACGGGACATACGGCTATCTTACGGATCGATTGCCTCGCATCGCGCGAGGCCGCCCCCGCCCTCGCCTCCTGCAGCCGGCGTTCCACCGCCAGCGCCGGCCTTGGGTCGGGGAAAGTAAGTACAATCGCGAACGGCGTCGTAGCGCACTGCGGGGGGACGCTTCTCGACCGGGCCGCCAGGGAGCAAAGTGCGAAGATGGGCGATCGTCGCCGCGAACTTCGGGTCCTCAGCGAGGTTATGCTGCTCGAGCGGGTCATTGCGATGGTCGTACAGCTCGCGCCCGAGTTTTCCCTCTTCCCACTCGGTATACCGCCATCTCTCTGTCCGCACGCTTCGGCCACCTCGAATCTGCGACAGCGCTGGCTTGGTCCAGCGCCGATCGACGGGGTTGCGGAGCAACTTCGTTAGGCTGGTGCCCTCGTTGCGGTCGTAATGCGGCAATCCGGCCAGTTCGGTGAGCGTGGGATAGAGGTCGAGCAGTTCGACCGTGCGCGGCGACCGCGTACCGCGCGTTTTCGCGCCCGGCACGCGCACGATAAGGGGTACACGGTCCGCTTCCTCCCACAGGATGTTCTTCATCCACTGGCCGTGTTCGCCGAGCATGAAGCCGTGGTCGCTGGTGAACACGACGATCGTGTCGTCGGCCAGCCCCAAAGTCTCCACTGCATCGAGCACACGGCCAACCTGCGCGTCCATGAAACTCGTCGCAGCATAATAGGCACGAATCATCTTGCGCTGCTCGTCCACCGACATGCCGAAATTGTCAGGCGTCCACGCCTTCGATGCCGGCAGCAAGCGGGCCAGATCGGCCGTGGATTGCAGTGCCGCCCGGATCTTGTCGAGTGGATACAGATCGAAATATTTCTTCGGCGCCACCTCGGGCACATGGGGTCGGTAGAAACCGACGCCGATGAAGAACGGCTTGTCCTTGTGCGCACGGATCATCTCGATCGCCGCGGTCGCGACCTTTCCGTCAGTCTGATCGGTGTCGGCCCCTTCGTCGTCGAGATAAGCCATCGCCGAACCATATGGGATGCCTGGCGTCAGCACCTTCAGCCGGCCGTTCTCGGCATCACGATCGCGTCCGCGCGGATTGACCACAGCGTCCCAGGAAACGCTATCGTCGGGACCGCTCGTGCCGATATCGTTGGGCACGCCCTGGTGGAAGATCTTGCCGACCCGGCCGGAGAAATAGCCGTTGGCGCGAAAATATTGCGGGATCGTCTGGATGTCGGGCAGCGCGGCGCGAAACGGCGTGGTCAGGTCCATTACCCGGGTGGCGTTCGGTCTCGTTCCGGTCAGGAACGACGCCCGGCTGGGTCCACACCACGGAAACTGCGCATAGGCGCGGTCGAAACTGACGCCCTGCGTTGCCAGCCGATCGATGTTGGGGGTGCGTACAGGAAAGCCATAGCTGCCGATCCGCGGCGCGAGATCGTCAGCGATGATGAAGAGCACGTTCATCGGGCGGCTCCGCTGTTTTGCGGGTTCTGCGGTCGACGGCCTCGCGCGTGGCGGTCCTGCCATTGCCGGCATGGTTGAAATTGCCCCGGCCGTCAGGCCTAATATTGCAGCGGCAAGGCCGATGCGGCGAACTGTCTTGCCGATCATGGTTTCGTTCCTGTCGATTGCATGTTGAGGAAATTGTCCGGCCCGAGACTTGTCATTCCACCTCGCGCGGGGACATCCCGCACCCGACCATCACCGGGTCACCGCCTGGGGCGGCCGGCGGCTTGCCCTTGCACCAGGGGAAGCGGATCGGGTCGAGCGGTCCATCTCCTTGCTTGTCGAGCAGCGCCTGGAGGCGGTCGCGGTGGCGACGCTCGGTGGTGGTCATCGCCGTCGGCGCGATCTCGCTCTCGACGTCGCGCGCGAAATCGAGCGCTACATAGCGTCCGTCGCCGTACAGCTTGCGGCTGTCGTCGAAAACGAAGCGGGCCGGTGCGAACACCCACAAGGGCGCGTAATGCTGGAAGATCGTCTCTCTTGCACGCTGAGCCTTGCCGGTCGCAACGCGCCACTGGCTAACGCCATCGATCCCCGCCGGCACGGACAGGGTTGCGGCTTCCGCCATCGTCGGCAGCACATCAAGGAAATCGAACAATCCTGTGCGCCTGGTTCCCGCCGCGATCCGGCCGGGCCAGCGCAAGATCAGGGGGACGTGCGTGCCGGTCAGCGACGGCGACCCCTTCCCGCCCGTCACCTCGGCCCCGTTTCGGATGGAGGTGATCTGTCGGTTGGTGCCGTTGTCGGCAGTGAAGACGATCAGCGTGTCGTCGTCGAGCCCCAGCGCCCGCAGCTTGTCCGTCAGCTGGCCGACCAGTTTGTCCATATACGTCATCATGCCGCCAAAGCGTGGTTTCGCGCCCTTCGCGTGGAGCGAATCCGGGGTCGGCACGAAGGGGTCGTGGACCAGCACCATCGGGTAGTAGAGAAAGAATGGGCGATCCTTGTTCTTCTCGATGAACGATAGCGCGAAGTCGCTCATGTCGTCGGGGCCGAACCCTTCCTCGGCGATGATCGGGCGGCCATTGCGCCAAAGCGTGGGGCCCCAATAGCGCGATCCTTTTTGCGTGCCCGCCTGAAGCTGCCAGAGCAGCGATTCGTCGAAGCCCGCGCCCTGCGGTGTAATGCCGACGCGCCCATCGAAGCCGTTGCCGCTCAACTGCCACTTGCCGACGATGCCAGTCGCATAGCCGGCGTCGCGAAACAGGTTTCCGAACGTCCGCTCTTTGGGATCGAGATAGCCGAATGCTGCATAGTTCTTCGCATTCTCCCGCGCCGTCATGATCCGGGTGCGACTGGGCGAGCACAATGGCGTCGAGAAAGCATTGTCGAAGGTCACGCCCTCTGCCGCCAGACGCGAAATATTGGGGGTGGCATATTCGCCGCCATAGCTGCGAAACGCCTCCACCCCGACGTCATCCGCCAGGATCAGGATCACGTTGGGTCGACGCGGCTGCCTCGCCTCGGCCGAGATCTTCGCGGGCGGCGATAACTGGGCGGTCGTCGCCGCCGGCATGGTTGCGGCGAGCGCGATCGCCGCGATCCCCGCGAGACGAGTCCTGACTAGCGTTCGCATCACTTCCTCCTCTTATTCGGCGTCGGCCTGGCGTTCCGGAGACGCCGCGTCGAACGCCGGCAGCGCATGGCAAGCGGCCTCGATCGCTTCCAGCCTTGGCCAGTCGGTGCGTGCGCCAAAGCGCCGCGCGTTCGCCATTTGCGGAATCAGGCAAAGGTCCGCCAAAGTGACCTCGGCGCCGAAACAATATGGACCGTCGCTGTCCGCGATCAGCGTTGCGCAGGCCGCCAGTCCGCTGTCTATAACGTCGCGCGCCCATCCGGTCACCAGATCCTCGCCCAGACCGGCGGCACGCAACCGCGCGAGGACGGTCAAATTCTGAAGCGGATGGATATCGCAGGCGATCGCCAGCGCGAACGCGCGCACCTGCGCCCGTCTAAACGGATCGGCGGGCAGCAGTGGCGGCGTCGGCACGATGGCGTCGAGATAGTCGCAGATCGCAAGACTCTGGGGCAGCACGCCGTGCGGCGTTTCCAGCGCGGGCAGCAGGCCCTGCGGGTTGAGCGCAAGGAAGGCGGGCGCGCGCTGCTCGCCGCGACGCAAATGATGAAAGGCGTCGGTATAGACGATGCCCTTCAGGTTGAGCGCGATCCTGACGCGGTAGCTGGCCGACGAGCGGAAATATCCGTGCAGGACCAGCGCGTCAGTCATCCGCGCGCGGACCGATCGTTATGACTGTATCGGTCAGGCCAGCCACGCTCACGACGATCGTGTCGCCCGGCACCACTGGGCCTACGCCGGCCGGCGTGCCAGTGTAGATCAGGTCCCCCTGTTCGAGCCGATAGGCGCGCGAGACATGTGCGATCACCTCGGCGACCGGCCAGATCAGCTCATCGAGATCGGCATCCTGCCGGGTCTCGCCATTCACCGTCAGCCGGATCGATCCCATCGCGGGATGGCCGATGTCGGTCACGGGGTGGATGAGGCCAAGCGGCGAGGATTGTTCGACATTCTTGCCCGTATCCCAGGGCCGCCCCTTGTCGCGGGCCTCGAACTGCAGGTCGCGCCGGGTCATGTCGAGCCCGGTAGCGTAGCCATAGACATGTCCCAACGCCGTCGCCGGGTCGATGTCGCGGCCGCCGGTGCCGATCGCGACAACCAGTTCCGCCTCATACTGGAAATTCTCGGTCAGCGGCGGATAGGCGATCGTGGTCCCGCTGGGGACGATCGTTTCGGCCCATTTCGTGAAGAAAAATGGCGGCTCGCGATCCGGGTCCTTGCCCATCTCGCGTGCGTGGGCGGCATAATTGCGGCCGATACAGAATAGCCGGCGGACCGGGAACAGCTTGCCGTCGCTGGTCGGTGCCAGCATCGGAGGCAAGGGATCGAAGAGGATCGTCACAGATTTTGTTCCCGATAGAGATTGAGCGCCAATTGCGACGCCTTGTCCGAATAGGCGAAAAGCACGAGCTCGGAACGCGCCCGAAGCGTCAGCGCGGTCCACGACGGCACCACGAGGATGTCGCGTTCGCCAAGTTGGATCGTCGCGTCGTCGAGCAGCGCCTCGCCTTCGCCGGAGACGACGACGAACACGGATCCATCGGTCGACCGGCGCGGTCGCGTTTCGAACCCGGTCGGCAGGGAACGAACATGGGCGGAGATCGTCGCCAGGACAGGGCCGCCATCGGCCGGATTGAGAAATTCGAGCGCATGGCCGAGATGCGGATCGATCTCCGCGGTCGCCGCCACCGCGGTCAATGCCGGTCGCCAGTCGGCGTGGCGATAATGGAACAGCGGACGGGCGCTCGGGCGGCGATCGGCCGTGCTGCCGCTAAGCGGGCGCAGATTGCGACCATAACGGGCGAGGGTATCGCCGGCCGGAGCCGTCTCGGGATGTACCACGGTATCAAGCTTTTCGGCAAAAGAAGCGTCGAACAGGCGAACGGTCGGGATGTCGAGGCCATCGAGCCAGATCATCGACCGCGACGAAGGGTTGCCATGATCGTGCCACTGCCCGCCGGGCGTCAGCACCAGATCGAACGGCTCCATCAACGCCTTCTCGCCGTCGAGCGCGGTGAAGGCATCGCCGCCTTCCATGACGAAGCGAAGCGCACTTTGGCTATGGCGGTGGCACGCCGCGACTTCGCCCGGCAGCACCAATTGCATGCCCGCATAGAGACTGGGGGTGATTGCGCTCAGCCCCGGTAGACCCGGATTTTCCATGATGAGCACGCGGCGCTCCGCCTGTTCGGCGCTGATCGCGTCGCCTGCGCGCATCAGATAGGCGCGCACCTCGTCATAGTGCCAGCGCCAGGGAACCGCTGGCGATCTGGGCTCCGGCAGAACGAGATCGTGAAGATTTTCCCACAGCGGCAGCAGATGCCGCGGCGCCATATCTGCATAAAGGCTGTCGAGCTGCGCACGCTGATCGTTGGGGGCTGCTACCATCGTGCCTGTTCCAGCCCGCAGAACGGATCGACCGGGCTGACGCCAGTGAACGGCGCCTCCCCCATCATGCGCCGGACCACCTCGACCTGGGCCTCACCTAGCGCGTTATAGGCATTGATCGCGGCGCGGCACGCAGGCGCATCGAACAGATAATAAGGCTGGCCGAACGAGATCAGCACGGTTGGCAGCTCGCGCCAATATTGCGTCATACCCCTGCGGTGCCCGCCGTGCAGCTTCGCCAGGTCTAGATAGATGTGGTAGGCTACCGGCGTCGCTTCCTGGCCGACGAGATAAAGGACCAGATCGGTGTCCTCGCGCGTCGGGTGCTGGCCCGGGTCATACAGCCGGACGTCGAACCCGCGCCCGCGCATTTCGGCGAGGAAGGGTTCATAGCTGCGTTCGAGCGCCCCCACGAAAAAGCTCCAGCCTTCTTCGGCGATCACCACCACGCGGCGATGCGTTTCAATATCGAGCGGGAACAGGCCGTCCACGTCCTTGGTCAGCGTTATGCCTTGCCCCAATGCCTCGCGCGCCGTCGCCTGGTTGGTGGGCGAACGAAGCGCCGCAGTCACCTCATCAAGCGGCCGCACGCGATCCTCGACCGATTTTCGGTGCAGGCCAAGCGCCGCCTTGAACGTCAGAATGCGAGTCACCGCTTCGTTCAACCGTCGTTCCGACAGCCGGCCTTCGCGCAGGCCGCGCATCATCAGGTCGATGTCGCGCTCCGGATTGCGACTGAACAGGAACACGTCGCAGCCATTCTCGATCACCGCAGGCACGGTCGCCTCGCGATCCATCCAGCTGGTCAGGCCGCCCATTCCCGTCGCATCGGAGACGATAAGGCCCTGAAAACCCAATTCTCCGCGCAGCAGATCTTCGTTCAACAAGCGCGACACCGTTGCCGGCATGAATGCGTCCCGCCCCGCCGACGGATCCCGCTCGCGGACATAGGCCGGCAGCGCGATATGGGCGGACATGATCGTCATCACACCGTCGTCGATCAGCGTGCCGTATATCTTTCCGAACAAGGTTCGCCACGCATCCATGTCGAGCGGATTCACGCTGGTGACGAGATGCTGGTCGCGCGCGTCGAGCCCGTCGCCCGGCCAATGCTTCGCGCACGCTGCCACGCCCTCCGTCTGAAGTGCGCGGACATAGGCGCGCGCCTGGGCGAGGACGGTCTCGGGATCCGATCCGTAGGACCGCGTACCCACAATGGCGCTGCGGAACTCCGCATTGATGTCTACCACCGGCGTGAACGACCAGTCGTAGCCGAGCGCGCGGCTTTCGTACGCGACGACCTTGGCGATGCGCTCGCTGAGCGCCAGGTCGTCGCACGCGGCGATGCCCATCTGGTTGGGAACTGCGGTCGCGAACGGGTAGCTGATCGACCCGCCTTCGATGTCGCCGCTCATGACAAGCGGAACCTCGGCGCTCTCCAGCATCCGCCGCGCCGCCCGCCATACCTGGTCGATCGAACCAGTCGGGAAGCGGTGAATGCCGCCGGGGCGCAGCGCCGTGATCGCGTCGACCGTTTCGTCGCTTTCGCCTTCGCAGCCGAAGACGAACAGTTGCGACACCTGATCCTCGACGCTCATCGCATCTCGGGTCCTGGCCACCCAGGCCTCGCCAGCCGCGTCCAAAGCGAGCGGCGATCGTCTGGACATCTCAGTCATCGGGCGTGCGGCGCCGGCATTGCCGGACGCGTCCCTGCTAGCATCGAACAACAATATGTCCTTCCACTGTCATCCGTCCCTGGAAAATGGATCGACACCGCCGGTGCCGATCCGAAGGGGGACAGGATCATCAGAATTTCACGCCGAAGGTGGCACCGGCATACCGGCGCGAATCCTTGTTATAGGTGCCGACCAGGTCGAACGGGCTGGCGGCCGTCGACAGCAGGGAATTGTGGCCGATGCTGGTCAGGTAATTCTCGTTGAACAGGTTCCGCACGAACAACGTCAGGCTGTAGCGTTCGTCGCTGGTCCGCACGCCGACACTGGCATCGACTATCGCATAGGCCGGCTGGATCGTCAGAGGATCCTGCTCGGCGGTAAAGTTCTGCGCGCTCGTGTAGGAGAGCGAGGACTGGACGAACGCGTTGAGCGAGCTGCCCAGCTCGAAGTCCCAGCGCGGCGCCAGGCTGATACGCCAGTCGGGGCTCGCCTGTAGGGGGCGATTGCGCAGGTTCTGCTGCGGCGTGGCTCCGGGCGCCGTCCGATAGCAGGTGTTGATCGGCGTGCCGGTCGCGATGACCGGAGCGGCCGCCTGGAGTTGCAGAGGACAGTTCAGTCCGTCGATATTGATGCGCGACCGCGCATAGGTCACGCCGAGGTTTACCGAGAAGTTGCGGCTCGGACGCAACGTCGCTTCAAGCTCGACACCCTGCGACCGCGAGCTGCCGGCGTTGGTGGTCACGAATTGGATGACGCCGGTCGCCGCGTCCGACCGGTTCGCCTGGACCTGAAGGTTGGTATAGTCCGAACGAAACAATGCTGCAGCGAAGCTCAGCGATCCGTCGGCGGTACGCCCCTTAGCGCCAATCTCGTAAGCGTTGACGTGCTCGGGCTGAACGACCGACTGGGCCGCCAGATTGCCGCCAATCTCCATTTCGTAGCCGAGGCCCTTATAGCCGCGGGTGTAGGTGCCATAGATCTGCAGATTGCGACTGAATTCATATTGGAGGCCAGCCTTGCCCGTCACTGCCGTGTCGCTGGCTGATAATGAGCCGGAGGTCGGCGGGTTGCTCGGAAATACCGTGTCGCCGGGCTGAATCGGCGCGATCCGCCTGCCCGAATTCGTGCCCTTTTCATATTGCACACGGATGCCCGCGATCGCCCGCAGTCCGCCGACGATCTTGAAATCGGTCTGGCCGAAGACTGAGATGTTCTGCTGATCGAGCGTGATGTTGCTGGCCGAAGACTGGTACACGATATTGGCCGTCGCACAGGGCTGGCCGAACGTCCCCGCGGTGCACCGTGCGCGACGGCGGTCGAAGGGGCGGTTGATCGAGCTGTTCACGTAGAAGACGCCGACAACATAGTTGATGTCGTCATTCCCCTTATTGGCGAGGCGAATTTCCTGCGTGAAGCCTTTCAGATCGACCGATCCGTGGTTCTGATTCCACCAGGCGTAGGCAGCGTTCGCCCCGGCGAATAGCGGAACGGGCGCATTGATACGGTCGATCGGCTGGTTCACGTCGAGCGCGAACTTCTGGTACGCGGTGATCGACGTCAGCCTCGCGCCGCCGAGATCGAGATTGCCAGTTAGCGAATAGGTCTGCGATTTCGAGTTCGCATAGGTATCCGTGTCCTCATTGATCGTGCGGTTCTGGCGCGTCGCGACGATCGGACCGACCAGTTGCTGCAGCAGCGGATTGGCGATCTTGACGAGCGTCGAAGCACAGCAATCGGCATCGGTTTTTCTATAGTCGGCTGCGGCGACGAAATTCAGTGTATCGGTCGCATCCCATTCGAGCTTGCCGCGGACTCCCCAGCTCTTCGAGCCGTTCACCCAGCGATTGGTGCCGATATTGCGAGTGATGCCGCGAACGTCGCTGTAAAAGCCGGTGACCCGCGCACGAAGAGTGTCGCTGAGCGGCCCCGACACGGTGCCGCGGACACGATATTCGCCATATTCAGCGATTGTCGCGTCGGCCTTGGCCTGGAAAGTAGTGCTGGGCAGCGCAGTCGTGATGTTGATGACGCCCGCGGAAGCGTTTTTGCCAAACAGCGTGCCCTGGGGGCCGCGCAACACTTCAACCTGTTCGACGTCGGCGAGGTCGGAGAAACCCTGCGCCGAGCGGATTGCGACGACGCCGTCGGTGACGACCGACACTGACGACTCAACACCCTGGCCGAACAGCGCTGTACCGACGCCACGGATGCGGAAGCTGGTGTTGGTCGGATTGGCACCCTGCTGATAGCTGAGCGATGGCACCGCGAGTACGAGCGAGTTGGTATCGTTGATCTGACGCTGAGCGAGCGTCGCGCTGGTGATTGCGGTGACCGCGAGCGGGACATCCTGGAGTCGTTCTGAGCGGCGCTGTGCCGTCACCACGATGTCACCGGCTCCCTCTTGGGCGGGGTCCGACTGATCGGCGACTGTGCCGGATGCCTGATCTGGAGGCGGTGCGGCAGGCGCGGTCTGCGCCGACGCGGCCGTAGCCAGGGAGAAGACCGAAGCGCTGAGAAAAGCGGCGGTAACGAAGCGGCGTGACATGTTGAACCTCTCCCATGATGACCCGGAACTCTGCTCGGCTCCGGTGTTATTTGTTTAGCGCTAAACTGAATCTGCGTGCCCTGTCAACGATGTTTTTTAGCGCTAATATATTCGAGTGCGACGGGCATGGACGCCGCGTTGCTACGGCGATTGACACTCCATGAAGAGCTTCTAGTTTAGCGGTAAATAACAGGAGGGGTCGGTGGCGGGAACGAATTCGAGAGCGACGAGCCCGCATGGGCTTTGGCCCCGACCAACGGTCGCCTGGACCGCCGCGATCCTGCTGATGCTGGCCAATACGCTGGCCTTTGTCGATCGGCAGGCCCTGGCCCTACTCGTCCAGCCGATCAAAGCCGATCTGCACGTCAGCGACACCGGAATGAGTTTGCTCTACGGCCTCAGCTTCACCCTGTTCTACGTCATCGTCGGTATCCCGGTCGCGCGGATCGCCGATCGGTCGAACCGGCGCAACATCGTGGTCGGCGCGGTATTCGTCTGGAGCCTGGCAACCGCGCTATGCGGGTTCGCACGGAGCTTTCCCGCGCTGTTCCTGGCGCGCGTCGGCGTCGGTGCGGGCGAAGGTGGTCTCAGCCCTGCGGCCTATTCGATCCTGTCCGATAGCTTTCCCAAGGACAAATTGCCCGCGGCGATGGGGGTGTATCAGATGGGCATCTATGTCGGCGGCGCCTTGGCGCTGGTCCTCGGCGGGTTAATCGCGAGCCACGTTCCGCCGTCGGCGGTCGTCGCGCTGCCGCTCATCGGCGGTGTGAAGGGGTGGCAGCTCATCTTCCTGCTGCTCGGCGTTCCCGGCATCCTTCTCTCGATCACCATGCTCGCGATCCGCGAGCCGGCCCGTCAGGGTAGTACAGAAGAGGTGGCAGTCGTCCCACTTCCCCGGCTCTTCGCTCATATCGGACAACGCTGGCAGGCTTATACCGGCATCGGCATCAGTTTTGCACTGATGATCCTGGTCGGCAACGCGACCGGCGCCTGGATTCCCGCCTTCCTCGAACGCAAATTCGGCATGACGACGGCACAGATCGGTGCGAGCTACGGACCGCTCGTCCTGATCTGCGGCGTGAGCGGGACGCTGGCCGGAGGCTTCTTCGCCGGCTTCTTGCGGCGCCGGGGGTTCCGTTATGCCAACCTCCAGGCCGCACTTCTGGGCTTCACCATCCTCATCCCGGTATCGATCGCGTTTCCGCTGATGAACACCGCGGCGTTGGCCCTGACGCTCATCGGCGTGATGAACTTCTTCGCCGGGTTCAATTTCGGCGGCGGCCTGGCAGCGCTGCAGGAGATCACACCGAACCGGATGCGAGCGCTCGTGTCCTCGGGCTATATGCTGCTCGTCAACCTGATCGGCGCGGCCGGCGGGCCGCTCGCCATCGCGCTGGTCACTGATTTCTGGTTCGCCGATCCGGCCGAACTTCCGCTCGCGATCGCCATGGTCTGCGCCGTGGCATCCCCGCTGGCGCTGGCGTTTCTGCTGCTCGGGTTGAGGGGCTATGCAGCGACGCTCGCTGCACCCGACGCGGACCGAGCATCGGTATAGTATGGCGTTGCGACCGGGTTTCCAGCACAATAACCGGGAATGAACAAGATCGTGTCTCGCGCCACGCGTCGTGCCAGTCAGTCCGTGACGATCCAAACCGTCGCCGATCTTGCCGGCGTCTCGGCGATGACGGTATCGAACGTCCTCAACGACCGCCGGAACGTGCGCGCTGTAACGCGCGAGGCGGTCATCGAGGCGGCACGCCAACTCGGCTACACACCGAATCTCGCTGCGCGCTCGCTCGCGAGCGCGGCGACTGTACGGATCGGCCTCTTCTCGCGCGATCTCGACAGCGGGTTCCTGAGTTCGATCCTGAGCGGCGCGCTGGAGGAAACCAGCGAACGCGGCGTGCAACTCGTCATGCGACGCTTCCAGGTCCCGGATCTCGACACTCTGATCGCCTCAGCTGAATCGCTACGCGCGACGGGGATCGGGGCGGTCATTTCGCCCCCACCCTATTGCGAGCTCATCAGCGATCGCTGCGCGCCGGGCGACTTTCCATTGCCGTTGGTTGCCATCTCGCCGGGCGACGAACTGCCGGGGATCTCTTGCGTTCGGATCGACGACCGCGCGGCCGCACGAGAAATGACCGCCTACCTCGTCTCGCTGGGACATCGGCGAATAGGGTTCATCCGCATTGGGTCGCCTCTCCACGCCGACAAGACCCGGTATGACGGGTATTGCGAGGCATTGGCCGACGCCGGCATCGTGGCAGACGACCGGCTCGTCGTTTCGGCAAATCTCACCTACGAATCCGGGCTGGTCGCCGCGGCCGAGCTCCTGTCGGCGTCGTCGCGGCCGACAGCGATCTTTGCCAGCAACGACGAAATCGCCGCAGCCGTGGTGTCGGTGGCGCATCGCATGGGAATCGATATCCCAGACCAGCTTTCGGTCGCCGGGTTCGACGATGGCCCGTTGGCCCTGAAGATCTGGCCGACCCTGACCACGATCCGCCAGCCCGTGGCGCGTATCGCCGCGATGGCCGCGCGACGCGCGATCGAAATCGTGGCGATGGGAGAGGTCGACCCGCAGGTCACCTATCTCGATCATGAACTGATCGTTCGCGAGTCGACGGCGCCGCCAGCCGGTTAGCGCCGCCGCTCCGATAGCCAACGCGCCGCATGCCGGGGCAAGGCACACAAAACCTGGCGGGGCGAATCGCCGCACAAGTCTTCACGCCGAGCAGATCAGTTTAGCGCTAATATTTTTCGTTGACACGAGCGCTGGCCGGCCGGATGCTAGATCGAGTCGCCGAGAAAATACGGCCGTGAGTGAGGGGAGTTTATGCGGACGAGCAGATTGCGCGCTTTGGCCTGCCTCACGCTCGGTGCGGCAGCGCTTCTCCCCACGACGCTTGGCGCACCCGCGGCCGCAGCCCCCAGTGATGATCGCCCGAACGTCGTCGTGATCGTGCTGGACGATGTCGGTTTTTCCGACCTTGGCGCCTTCGGATCCGAAATCCGAACCCCAGCAATCGACGCGCTCGCAGCCGACGGACTGCGGTACAACCGCTTCGACACCAAGGCAGTATGTTCGCCGACCCGCGCCGCCTTGCTGACCGGCCGCAACCCGCAGACCGTGCGGATGGCCGACTTGCCGGCGACGGTCGTCAATCCGTCCGACATGACCCGCGACCGCGGCGAATTGCCGCGTAATGCCCAGACGATCGCACAGGTGCTGCAACGCGCCGGCTATGCGACGCACGGCTTGGGCAAATGGCATCTTGCCCCCGAAAGCGAGGACGGCTCGCCGGGCCGCAACGCGTCCTGGCCGCTGCAACGCGGCTTCGACGATTTCTACGGCTTTTCCTCCGGCTGGACGGATCAATATCATCCCAAGCTGATCGACGGGAATCGTGCGGTCCCGTCACCTGAGACGCCGGGCTATCATTTCTCGGTCGACATCACCGATCGGGCCATCGCCGCGATGACACCCAAGGCAGGCGCTGCCCGAAAGCCCGCGTTCCTTTATCTCGCTTATGGTGCCGGGCATGCGCCGATCCAGGTGCCAGGCCGCTATAGTGCAGCCTATGGCGGCGTGTATGACAAGGGGTGGGACGCGTTGCGCGACGAGCGGCTGGTGCGCGAGAAGCGCATGGGCATCATCCCGGCCAACACCGCCCTGCCCGCTCGCAATCCCGGCGACCGCGCCTGGGCCGATCTGTCGCCAACCGAACGCAAGGTGTTCGCCCGCTTCATGCAGGTCTATGCCGGCTTCCTGACCCATACCGACGAGCAGATCGGGCGGCTCGTGGCGCACCTCAAGGCGACCGGCCAGTATGACAACACGGTGTTCATCCTGCTGTCGGACAACGGCGCGGCGTCGGAAGCGGGCCAGATGGGGTCGTTCGAGCAGCTCTATCGCCCAAACAAGCTGACGATCGACCAAATGCTTTTGCGGATCGACGACATCGGTACCGACAAGACCGAGTCGGAATATCAGCGCCCCTGGGCGATGGCCGGCGTCACGCCGTTGCGCCGTTACAAGATCTGGCCATATCTCGGCGGGGTACGTACACCCCTGATCATTACCTGGCCCAAGCATATCCGCGATCGCGGTGCGATCCGCCACCAATATGTTGATACAGTCGATCTGGCGCCGACGATCGCCGATCTGGCGCGTACGCACTTCCCGACGACAATAGGCGGAACAGGCGAGATCCCGGTCGCGGGCAAGTCGATCCGCACCACGCTCCTCTCCGCTACGGCGCCGAGCGCGCGACAGGTCCAATATTTCGAGCTTCGCGGCAATCGCGCCATCACCGCTGGCAAGTGGCGCGCTGTCGCGGTCCATCGCCAGATGACCGACTTCGCCAAGGATCGCTGGGAACTGTACGACGTCGAAGCGGACTTCTCCGAGACGACCGATCTCGCGGCGCGCTATCCGAAGAAGCTCGCCGAACTCAAGACGCTGTGGTGGCGCGAGGCCCGCAAGTTCAGCACGCCGGCGCTCGCCGAGGCGCCCGAAAAATTCCGCCTGCGCGAGCGTTTCGACGACAGTGCCAATCGCACGCTGCCCGCCGAAAAGGGAGCGCCCGAATGAGTTCCGTCTCACGCCGCGAGATGTTGCAGGCGGGTGGCGCAGCCGTCGCGGCATTGGCGAGCGGGCCGGCCGCGGCCGCAAGTCGCACAGAGAGACCCAATATCCTGTGGCTGGTGAGCGAGGACAATAATCCGTTCATCGGCGCCTATGGCGACCGACTGGCGCGCACGCCGAACATCGATGGCCTGGCAAAGGCCGGGCTGCTCTACCGCAATGCGTTCAGCAACGCGCCGGTGTGCGCGCCATCTCGTTTCGGTATCCTGACCGGCGTTTATCCCGAGGCCAATGCGCCGGCCAACCATATGCGCGCGCGCGCCGTCCTCCCGGACGTACTCAAGACCTATCCCGAACTGCTTCGTGCTGCCGGCTATTACTGCACGAATAACGCCAAGACCGATTACAATTGCAACGTCGATCCGGACCGCATCTGGGACGCCAGCGGCAACATGGCGCATTGGAAGAACCGGCCGGCCGGGAAGCCTTTCATGGCCGTGTTCAATTTCATGACCACGCATGAATCACAACTGTTCGAACCGACACCGGGTCGCGTGAAGCCAAAGGATGTCCGCCTGCCGGCCTATCTGCCGGATACGCCCGGCATCCGTCGCGACTATGCCAGCTATTACAATTTGATCGAAAAGATGGACGCGCAGATCGGCGCAAAGCTGGCCGAACTCGAGGCCGCCGGCCTGGCTGATGACACGATCGTCTTCTATTATTCGGACAATGGCGGTGTCCTGCCGCGCAGCAAACGCTATTGCTACGAACAGGGCCTTCACTGCGCGATGGTCGTGCGCGTGCCGCCCAGATGGGCGCACCTGATGCCACAGCGCGCCGGCAGCGAGGTCATCGCGCCGGTGTCGTTCATCGATCTGGCGCCGACCCTGCTCTCAATCGCCGGCGAGCCGATTCCCGCGACGATGCAGGGTCAGCCGTTCCTCGGCCATGCCGCGCTCCGGCCCCAGCGCTACGCTTTCGGCATGCGCAATCGGATGGACGAACGCTACGATATGGTTCGCACCGTCGGTGACGGGCGTTATCGTTATATCCGCAACTACCTGCCCTACCTGCCCGCGATCCAGAACCAGGCCTTTGAATGGCTGGCGGTCGGCTACCAGGACTGGGACGCAATGCGCCGCGCGGGCAAGCTGACGGCGGTGCAGGCCCGTCCGTTCGAGCCCCGGCCTTATGAGGAATTCTACGACCTGTCGGCCGATCCCGATCAGGTCGATAACCGCATCGCCGATCCGGCACATGGCCCGCGTGTCGCCGCGATGCGCCGCGCGCTCGACCTGCACATGCTGCGCATCGGCGACAATGGCTTCATGCCCGAAGGCGTCGCGACCGAAGGCTATATCGCCAGCCGCGCAGCGGGAGCCTATCCGCTGCGGCGCATCATGGCGCTTGCCCAGGCGGCGGCGCGGCGCGATCCGCGCAAGATCGCGTTGCTGCGGTCTGCGCTGACCGACTCCGACGCAACCGTGCGCTGGTGGGGTGCGACGGGCTTGGCCATGCTAGGTGACCGGGCAAGACCCGCCGCGGCGGTACTCGACAGAATGATGCGCGACGATCCGTCGCCACAGGTTCGCGTCGCTGCGGCTGAGGCCGGCGCGGCGGCCGGCCGTCCGGATGCGGCCGTCGCGGCGCTCGCCGTCCTCCTGGCGCCCCAGCAATCGATGCCCGTCCGCCTTCAGGCGGTGAACGTCCTGACCCGCCTGGGAACTCCCGCGCGCGCCGCCATCGTGACCCTACGTGCCATGCTGAACGACGAGACGGACTATCTCCGCAACGCCTCGCAATATCTGATCGAGACGCTTGAAGGCCGATACGATCCGCACACACCGATTTTCGATCTCGAACGTATGCGACGCAATCCGCCCCGCTAATCAGGAAGCGCCCTAATGAAGCCCCAGAGACTGACGCGCCTGCTCGCCACCGGCGCTCTGTTCGCCGCCATCGTCACTGGCCAAACCGTGCAAGCACAATCCGCGGCGCGAAGGCCCGCAACCGCGCCCACCAGTCCCGCGAAGCCGCGCAACGTCATCTTCATCCTGCTCGACGACCTGCGGTACGACGGCATGGGCTTCCTCCAGCCGGGGCTGAAGACGCCTAATATCGACGCGCTTGCCCGCGGCGGCACCTACTTCCCGAATACCGTCGTCACCTCCTCGCTGTGCAGCCCAAGTCGCGCCACGATCCTGACTGGCATGACCGCTCGCAACCATGGCGTGGTCGACAACAATCACTCGTCCGAAGACGGGCTGACCTTTTTTCCGCGGTATCTCCAGCAGGCCGGCTACCAGACCGCGTTCATCGGCAAATGGCATATGGGCAGCGATACCGACGCCCCCCGCCCCGGCTTTGACAAATGGATCAGCTTCAAGGGTCAAGGTGCCTATTATCCGACCAATGGCATCGCCCCGGCCGCCGCCGCGCGCGGTGAGCGCAACATGCTAAACGTCGATGGAAAGCCGGTCGCTCAGAAGGGCTATATTACCGACGAACTGACCGACTATGCGATGTCTTGGTTGGAAAAGGAGCGCGATCCGACCAAGCCCTTCTTCCTCTATCTCAGTCACAAGGCGGTCCATTCCGATCCGTTGCCGCCGCCGCGCTATGCGCATCAATATGACGGCGTGACCTTCCGCCTGCCGGCCAGCGCCGCCAACACGCCGCAAAATTATGCCGGCAAGCCGATGTGGGTCTACAACCAGCGAAACAGCTGGCACGGCATCGATTTCTTCTACAATTCCGACATGAAGATGACGGAGTATCTGCGCTATTATTACTCCACCCTTTCCGCGGTCGATGACAGCGTCGGGCGGATCATGGCGTATCTGAAGAAACATGGCCTGGAGAAGGACACGTTGGTCGTCTTCACCGCGGACAATGGCTTTCAGATCGGTGAGCATGGGCTGATCGACAAGCGCACCGCTTATGAGCCGTCGGTGCGGGTTCCGATGGTGATGTACGAACCCGGCACCGTGCCGGCGGGCAAAATCAACCCGGGCCAGCTGCGCAACCTCGATTACGCGCCCACTTTCCTCGACCTCGCCGGCGTGGCGCGACCCTCCCAATTCGAAGGCGTCAGTGCCTGGCCGCTCATCACCGGGAAGGTCGACGCCGCTGCATGGAAGGCGCCCGATTTCGTCTACGAATACTATTGGGAATGGAGCTTCCCCATGACCCCCGGCACTTTTGCGATCCGGCGCGGCCCTTTGAAGTACATTCAATATTACGGCATCTATGACACCGATGAGTTGTACGACGTCGCAAGGGACCCTGACGAAATGCATAACCTCGTCAACGACCCCAAATATCTCGGCGACAAGATCGCGTTGCGCCAGGCACTATACCAGCAGCTTGCCGACCGCAGCGGTCGGCATGTGATCCCCTACACGCAGCGGCTGTCGATCGGGACGGTCAGGCGCAACCGCGACGGCACTGGCGCGGCACCCTTCCCGCAGGAATGGCTGGTCGAACCCAACCGCCTTGACCGGCTCGACGACATCCTGCCCGACAGCCGGGCCAAGCAGGCGGCGCATGCCCGTGGCGAGGCCTATCGCCCCACGCCTGTCGTCGGGCGCGACGGCAACGATGTCGTATCCGGTTCGAAGCCCTAGATCCAAGTGACGGACACACTTTCTACTCTTGGCATGCGCCCGATTGCCGGCGGCACCTTCACCATGGGCTCGGAGCGTTTCTACCCCGAAGAGGCGCCGCAGCGCCGGGTACGTGTCGACGACTTCTGGATCGACGAGACGCCCGTCACCAACCGCGAGTTCGCGCGCTTCGTCGCCGCGACCGGCCACGTCACCGTGGCCGAGATCGCCCCCGATCCGCGCGACTATCCCGGTATATCGGCAGAGATGGCAAAGGCCGGATCGCTGGTTTTTATCAAGCCCGCCGGCCTCGTTGACATGGCTGATCCAAGCGGCTGGTGGCGCTTCATCCACGGCGCGGACTGGCGGCATCCGCAGGGTCCCGACAGCGACCTTGCCGGGCTCGACGATCATCCCGTCGTCCATATCGCTTATGCGGATGCCGAGGCCTATGCTCGCTGGGCGGGCAAAGCACTACCCACAGAAGCCGAATTCGAGTTTGCAGCGCGCGGTGGGCTGGACGACGCCGACTATGCCTGGGGCGACAGCCTGGCACCTGAAGGCCGGATGCTGGCGAATTATTGGCAAGGTCTGTTTCCCCTCGCCAACCAATGTTTCGACGGCTGGGAAGGCACCTCGCCGGTTCGCAGCTTTCCGGCAAACCCGTACGGTGCGTACGACCTGATCGGCAATGTGTGGGAATGGACCCAGGATTGGTGGGCCGAGCCTCCCGTGCCGAGACCCGCTGGAGCCCGCAAGAGCTGCTGCGCCGTCAGCAACCCGCGCGGGGCCAAGCAATTTCAGAGCTATGATCCGGCCCAGCCCGACGTGCGGATCGGCCGCAAGGTCATCAAGGGCGGCTCACACCTCTGTGCGGAGAACTACTGTCAGCGCTATCGCCCCGCCGCACGCCATCCCGAAATGGTCGATACCTCTACGACGCATATCGGCTTCCGTTGCGTCATGCGCCGGCCAGTGACCGCGCCCGACCGCCACATGCGCTCCAGTCATGGCCAATCTCGACGAGCCGCGAAGCTCCAATAATCCCTTGGCTCCTATATGGCTCCTAGCCGCGAATAAGCATCAAACCGGGCCTAATTCCTGGTCTACAACAGATTGATTTTTCACGACACTTTTCCGTCGTGTAGAACGAACGCTTCGTCGCGGAACCCCTTTTTGAGTCCGGCGCGTCTACCAATTCCACCACACCCGCACACCGATCGATACGCTGCCACGGATCGATAGGTTGGTGCCTATATGCGAGCGTTCTGGAGAATTCCAGACCGGAATCGAGCGCAGATCGTCATTGGCTGCCGGTGGGCTTTTCCACGCCGGATCAGACCGCGAAGCGCATCGACAGCTGCCGCCCATTCCTCAAGATTTCCAGGCGCGAAGCGTGCGATCACGTCTCGCCGACAGAGCGGATATCATCATAGCGCGCCAAGAACACCGGACATGGGGCATTCGACGACAGGCCACGAATACAGCAAGTCACCAAGGACGCTGAGGAGATGGGATGACAGTAGGCGACCTCACTCGTTTGCAGTCGCCCTCAACCAAAAAAGAAAGTAATTCAAGCTTATTATCAACTCGTTAGTAGCATTTGTTCAAATCCGGCTGACACGAAGGGGTCGGCATTGATCCACGTCGCCGCCCTTCGAACAAGGCGCGCACGCGCGCCTTCAACCCCGCCGCTCCAAATGGCTTTGCGAGAAAAAGCGCCCCGGGAGGTAGCTGCTCCGCTGCGAACGACCAGTTGCCGGAAACGACCAAGATGCGCGTTGCCGGCCAACGCTCGTGAATTTCCCAGGCGAGACCCAGACCATGACGTTCGCCCGGCATCTCAACGTCAGTGACCAACAGTGAAAGCGGCCGCGCGATCGTCTCGAACATCGAGATGGCTTCGACCACGCTGGCCGCTTCCCTAACCTCAAATCCCAACTCCTCGACCGTCTCACGCGCCTGCGTCCGTAGAAGCGGCATGTCATCGACGATTGCGGCAATCGGAGTGTCTGGCGAACGGCTCGTGAGCATCGGCGACCTTCCTCCAACCGTACATTGGCCAGCAATGAGGGTCGAACCAGGAGCAGCGCACGCCGCCGCCTCGGTCGCCCATGCCAGGCCAAGTCCATCAATAGAGCTGAAAAGCGGCCTACAACGGCGCGACCGTCACGTTACCCCCGCGTTACAACTGTTTACAGGGCACTGTTCGCGTCCGGCGGATTGCAAGCCGTTGTTCCTGAAGCGATTCATTTCCAAGCTCGTCATCCCAGCGAAAGCTGGGATCTCAAGCGGCATCGCGTCACCGCCTGAGACCCCAGCTTTCGCTGGGGTGACGTAAGGGGGCGCTGGGTGATGGGAGGGTGCGCTGGGACGGATCGATTGGTGACGTTGCCGCGGCGGCTTCGCGGTTGGATCAGGGGCAGAGGACGTAGCGGAATCTTGCCCGAGCGTTACAACTATTTACAAGCCTGCGATTGTCGCTCTTCGGCGCCGTTGCTAGCAGCGGCGCATGTCGCGGAGCAACACCCCTTCCAGGAGAGTGGACCACCGGTCGTCGAACGTGACGCTATCCCTCGGTGCACCCTGCGCAGGACGGCACAGCAAGCCCTTGCCCGATTTTAGATGGCTGGCAGGGGCGCTTATGGCTGAGCCCTATTGAGTTCGCGCAAGGGCCTTGCATGCGAATCGCGGTAGTCGATGACGATGAAAGCGTGATCGAATATGCTTCGGCAGCGCTCGGCGCCGCCGGGCATTCGTGCACAGGGTTTCGCAACGGCGCCTCGCTTCTCGCGGCATTGCGAAAGCAAACGTTCGACCTCATCCTGCTCGACTGGAACCTTCCCGACAGCTCCGGGATGGAGCTCTTGCGGTCGATCCGCGACGCGGTTTCGCGCGCAACTGCGATCATCATGCTGACGAGCCGGTCGGACAAGGACGATGTCGCCGCGGCGCTCCATGCAGGAGCGGACGACTATGTGGTCAAGCCGGAAACCGGCGCTGTAATCGCGGCGCGGGTTCAGGCGGTGCTGCGCCGCGCGATGCCCTCGGCCGCAAAAGAGCGCATCCTGCAATTCGGAACCTATGCCTTCGACCGCCTGACCGAACGGGTAAGCATTGGCGACGAGGACGTCGCGCTGAGCGCAAAGGAATTCCAGCTCGCGCTGGCTCTTTTCGAGAACATGCACCGCGCGCTTTCGAGGAGCTATTTGCTGGAGACGATTTGGCAGAGTGCCGCCGACCTCTCGACGCGAACGCTCGACATGCACGTCTCGCGAATCCGAACGAAACTCAAGCTGACCCCGGAGAACGGCTACCGGATCGTCGCCATATCCGGCTATGGTTACCGCATAGAGCGTTTCGGGGCAGAAAATTGAGCATCTTACTCGCTGTCGCCGCGCACGCCGCCGCCCTTGCGCCCGCCCAACCGCAGAATGACGTTGTCTGGTATGCCGTCCGGCGGGGAGATACGCTCTACGAGCTCAGCAAGAGCTTTCTGGTGCCGGAGCGCCGCTGGCAAGCGCTGCTCGGGCTGGCGGCGATCCGGGATCCGAAGCGGCTGCCGGTGGGCCGCAAACTGCGGATCCCGCGAACCTGGCTACGCTTCAAAGTCGAACCGGCACGCCTGGCCGGCTATCGCGGCACCGTCAGTCTATCGATGAGTGGCAGGACGGTAATGCCCTCGATCGGCACAGCCATTGCCGAAGGTGCTGAAATCGCCACTGCGGGCAACAGCTTCGTGACCCTCGTCCTGGCGGACCGCTCACGCGTGGTGATTCCGTCGCAAAGCCGGGTGCGTGTTCGACAGCTGCGCCGAATCCTGCTGACCGGCGCGATCGACTATCGCATCGACGTCGAACAAGGCCGGCTCGAGACCAAGGTCACGCCGCTGGAGCAACCATCCGGCAGATATCAGATCCATACGCCGATCAGCATGACCGCGGTCCGGGGAACGGAGTTCCGCGTCTCCTTCTCGGACGAGCGCCGCACGGCAACCACCGAAGTCCTGGCGGGGACGGTGAGCTTTTCACCTTCGGAGAGCGAGGCGGGGCTGACGCTGGAACGCAGTTTCGGAGCAACGCTCGATCGCGGCGGATCTCGCGTTGAAAAACTGCTCGCCGCTCCCGATGTCGAAGAACCGCCGGCATTGCAGACGAATGACGCAGTTCAGTTCCGTGTGCGCAAGCTTGAGGGCTCGACACGCTACCGGGCTGTCATCGCTTCCGATGCGGGCTTCATCGACAATATCGCCGAGCAATTCTCCGACGATGGCGCGTTCGCGTTGGCGGATATACCCAACGGCAACCTCTTCGCTCGCGTATCGGCAATTGACGCTAATGGGCTGGAAGGAATGGCACAATCCTACAGCTTCCGGCGCCGGCTCGCCGCGATCCGCGGCAATGTGGAACCGGTGGGCGACGGCTATCGATTCCGATGGGCCGCGGTGGGCGGTGGCGTACACCGATACCGCTTTCAGCTGAGGCGGGACACACCACAGGGCGCCCTGATAGTCGACGAAGTGGCACTTGCACGCGATGCGCTCACGCTGCGGCGGCTGAAGGCGGGTGTCTATTATTGGCGGGTGGGCCTCGCCCAGTTCGAAGACGGCGACGTCACCGATTCCTGGACGCAGTCGGAAAAGCTCACGATCACCGATCCTTCCCGATCACCGAGAAGCTGAGACGTGTTCCGGCGACTATTGGTCGAATGGTGCGTCGTGGCCTTGCTGGTGTCAGGCCTGACGCTCGGTCTTACCCTTACCGGAGCAACCGACAGGGCGGATGACGCGATCTATGACCAGGTCCTGAAGCTACGCGCGCCGCCCGCCTCGGACCGGATCCTTCTGGTCACGATCGACGATGCGAGCCTCGCCGTGCTCGGGCACTGGCCTTGGCCGAGAACCGTTCATGCGAAAGCGATCCAGGCTATGTCGGCTGCTCAGCCGGCGGCAATCGCCTATGATGTGCTCTTCACCGAGCCCGCCCGCACGCCACAAGAAGATGCGACGGTTGCCGCGGCTCTCAGCCGCGCGAAGGTCGCATTACCCATTCTTTTCGAGGCGCCGGGCGCGAATGGTCGTCCGTTCGACACGACCCTTCCCGTCGCGCCGATCGCTGGCACCGCCGCGGCGCTCGGACATGCGGCGCTCCCTCATGAAGCGGATGGCAAAGCCCGGGCTGCGTTGCTCGAGGTGAATGACGGATCGCGCGCCTGGCCGAATTTGGCCGAACAGACGTTCCGGCTGACGTACGGACGGCCGTCGCCGGCATGGCAGCGCGGCGTCAGGCGCGGCGAGATGTCTGTGCTGGTGCCGTACCGCGAAGCCGGTGCATTCCGCACCGTGTCCTTCAATGATGTCCTCGCGGGTCGGCTTCCGCCAGCCTTTATCCGCGATCACATCGTGCTCGTCGGCGCGACTGCGGGCGGTCTTGGCGACCGTCACGACGTCGCCGGTGCCGGTACGCTGGCAGGCATCGAGGTTCAGGCGAACCTGCTGAACGCGATGCTGGCCGACCGGTTCGTGCGGGAGGCACCGCTTTCACTCCGTCTCGCGACCGGAGCGTTGCCCGCCCTCATCCTGTTGCTCCTGTTTTGGCGCCTGCGGCCCTCTGCGGCGTTGCTGGCCTCGCTTGTGATGTTCGGGTTCGTCGCGACGATGCCCATCCTGCTGGTCGCCATGCTGGGCTTCTGGATTCCACCTGCGACGGGCCTTGTCGGCGTGCTGTTCGTCTATCCGTTGTGGGGCTGGCGGCGGTTACACACGATCGACAAGGCGGTCACCCGGGAATTGTCTCAATTGTCCGACGACCTTGGCGGGTGGGTGGCGCCGACGGCAGACCGGCTGGACCATCCAGGACGCAACGCATCCGCCCTAAGCGGCTCGATCACTGCGCTTCGCGACTTGAAACGGCTGGTCGCGGACACCGTGGAGGGCGTTGCCGATCCTCTCATCGTCACCACGATGGAAGGCGATATCCTGGTCGCCAACCAGCATGCGGAGGCCCTTCTTTCCCAGAATGCCAGCGTTCGCGACGCGCTATACGGCATGCCCGCTACGACCGATCTGATATCGGCGGATGGACGACATTTCTCGCATCGCCGCACCCCGCTTACCGATGCCGATGGCGCTCGACGTGGCTGGATTCACCTGCTCGCGGAAATCACCGGCATCAGGGCTGTCGAGCGGGATCGCGAGCAGGCGCTCGAATTCCTGAGCCACGATATGCGCTCGCCGCAAGCATCGATCCTCACCCTGTTGGAGAGATCGGAAACGGGCGTCGGCGCGGATGCGGCAGACAAGATCGCTTATCACGCGCGGCGCACTCTCGGCCTCGCCGAGAATTTCGTACAGCTCGCGCGGCTACGGGAGACACCTTTCGATCCGGAAGACGTCGACCTTCACGACTGCCTCGCGGAGGCAAGCGACGCGCTATGGCCGCTGGCGTCGAAGAAAAGCGTCTGGATCGTCGCGCCACCCGCCGAGCCTTGTTACGTGGCAGGAGAGCGCCATGCCCTCACCCGCGCCTTGCTCAACCTGCTCGACAACGCCGTCAGGTTCAGCCCTCCCCGCGCGAAGATCAGATGCGGAATCGACTCTGCGGAAACCGCGGGCGCCTCGGCGTTCGAGGTCTGGATCGAGGACCAGGGTCCGGGCATATCCGAGGAACGATTGTCGGATCTAACCAGCCGCTTCGGTCCGCTGGCGGCCGCCGAACCGGGTCTCAGCGTCGGCCTCGGCCTTGCCTATGTCCGGGCCGTTGCCGAACGCCATGGAGGCAGCGTGCGATACGAGGCGGTATCGCCCAACGGATCGCGTTTCATCTTGACGATCCCGGCGCCCGATCCCTCATCCGGTGACAGCGGTCCGCACGAGTTCGGCTAATATCTTCTCAGGCGAGCCACAGTGACGCGCCGCCGCCGCGTTTCGGAACAATAAAGAGCCATCGGTGCGGTCGATCATGCCGACCGTCAAGACGTAGCGTTGCGGCCGGCAGAGCACGATGGGGTGCAATGCACCCTTCACGCCTTCCGCACCGCTTTCGGGGCGCTGGACCTCGACATCGGGCGGCGCGCTGGCAAGACCGATCTCCAGCCGATACCGTCCGCTCGGGCTTTCGCGATATCCTTTGCCGGCCAAGGCCTCTCGCACCAGCACGGATGCGTCCATCACAGAGCCGTCAGCATCCCCCGAAGCCGGGGCGAAGGTATAGGTCGCATCCGTCAGCCGCGCTCCCGCGGGCGGCGGCGGGCCTTGCCGGCTCAGCGGGGAGGCGCACGCGCCCACGAGAGACAGCGCCGCCGCCGCGATCCACCCTGCTGTTCTCATTACCTTCTCCGTGACCCGAATCTTGCCCATAGACGAAACGACGACCCAGCCTCAACTCGGCGGAACCGCGACGGTTGGGCGCCTTCCGAGCGCTTGGCGACGCCCAAAACTAGCCGATCGCGTTCCGGAGCTCAGCCGTGTCGAGGACGCTGCGCATCAGCCGTCGGTCAGGATCACCGGCCCCAGTCAGGATCGTTGCGCGCGCCGACGATCCATTCCAGCCCAGGGGGCACACCGGCCCGGTATGCCCCCTCCCGCCCCTTGGCTTAGAACTTCGTCCGCACGCCTATGCGGAAACTACGGCCGAGCGGATCATACAGGTCGAACCGTCCGCCCAGGCCGGGCGCAGAATATTGGACGGTGTTGGGAATTACCGGCAGGTCGACCGGATCTCGGTCAAACAGATTGTCGATGCCGAAGGTCAAGGTGTAAGCCCCCTTGCCATCGAGCCTTACGATACCGGTCAGACCGAAGGTCAGGAAACTCTTGACCGAATTGTTGTCGACATCGACGCCGCTGACCCAATTGCTCTGCAGTTTGCCCGGGCCGACATAGCGACCGTTCAGCGTGATCGAGAAGGGTCCCTGCTCATAGGTGAGGTAGCCATTCGCCTTCCATTTCGGCTCACCGGGGTTGAGATCGCCGATCTGGCCGGCCAGGTTGGTTACGTTCCCGACCGCGTCGACCTGCGTGAACACCGGGACATAAGAGGCCAGGCCACGGAAACTGACTTCACCAGGGCCAACCCGGTGTCGATAATCGACCTCGAAATCCCAGCCCTGCGTCTTGAGGCTGGCGACGTTCACGGGAACCGTGTCGATCGAAAGGATCGCCTGGGTCGCATCGCGGTGGACATATTGGCAATATTGGGTCTGACCGCTGTTGCAGAATACCAGCTCCTGCGCGGCACTGACCGACGAAATCGCGCCCTTCAGGTTGATGCGATAATAATCGACCGACAGCTGCAGGCCGGGGATGAAGCTCGGGCTGAAAATGACCCCGGCGGTAGCCGTATCGGCTTCTTCGGGCCGAAGTGCGGGGTTGCCCTTCGCGTTGGTATATTGCGGATAGGTCTTGTTCGTCGCGGAGTCGAAGACCGGCTGTTGCGTGAGGACACCGCCGGAGAACAGATCGGTGAGGGTCGGCGCGCGAATATCGTGAGACAATGTTCCCCGGATCCGCAGATCCCTGAACACCTGGTCGGAGATGCCGACCTTCCAGGTCTTTACGCTGCCGCTGGTGCTGTAATCGGTGATCCGTCCGGCGGCGTTCAGTTCCAGTTTCTGCGCCAGAGGGACGTCTTTCAGGATTGGGATCACCGTTTCGACAAACGCTTCCTTGACGTGGCGCTTGCCGTAGAACGGCTGGAAATTCTGCACGGCGTAAGCACGGGCAAGGGCCAAGGGGTCTTGCGTCGACGATGCTTCGTTTCGGATATAGTCGCCGCCGAAGGCGACCGAGACGTCGCCCGCCGGCAACCTGAAGATCGTTCCGGATGCGTCGGCCGAGACGACGTCGAGCTTCACGATCGAACGTTGGTAGGCGGTGCCGTGCGTATAGGCGATTGCGCCCGGCGACGCTACGCCGACGCCGAAGAGATTGAGCGGCACGCAACCGTTATTTGGGTTGGTCAACGTCGAGCGGCAGACGATCTTGTTCGTTGCCGGATCGCGGACCGCATCCACGGCGTTGTTGAAATTGCCGATGATCGTGTCGTTGTCGGCATAAAGGTTGGTTAGCGACTGGCCGTGCGTGTAATAAGCGTGCCACTTCCACGTCGCGCCAACTTCTCCATCCACGCCGACGGTTGCTCGCCAGACATCGCGATTGTTGCGCGAAGTGGGCGGCCCAAAATCGACCGTATCCTTGCCGAGCAGCGCGTATTGCTGCCCCGTAGCGAGCAACTGATCGCGGATCGTCGCAGGCAAATAGGCATTGTCGGGCCGGATCTGGATGTTGCCCTGGCGCATATAGTTCAGATAGCCGTTCTCATTGTAATTGGTCCTGCCATAGAACCCCTCGACATAGGCCTTCACCCCGGGCACCACGTCATAATCCACGTGCCCGAAGATGTTGGCATAGTTCAGCGGCGTCGAGATCGAGCGGGCGAGGCCCACCGTCCTGTCGACATCGCCCCCATATTGCACAAGGCCCGACTGGTTGCCGAAATTATAGGGCGCCAGCGTGCCGTCCGGCAGGAACTGGATGCCACGCAGCACCCCGTTAGTTTTTCCGTCAGCTCCGACGGATCCGACGAACACGCCACCGGGCGACACGTTCGACGTCGCCACATTGCTGACCGTGATCTGGCGCGGTTGGCCGTTGGTCGGCGTATAGGCCGGATTGTTGACCACTGCCCGGCTCTTGAAGAAGTCCCGATCGATAAGATCGACGCCTTTCGACTGGTTGAGATAGTCGAACTCGACCACAAAATGGCCCTTGCCACCGGCGAAGCCATGACCCGCGGTTACGTTGGCCTTGACGTAACCGGCGTCGCCCCTGTCGGTGACGCCGCTTTCCACGTTCAGGCCGAGGCCCTGATAATCGCGATCGAGGACGAAGTTCACGACTCCGGCGACTGCGTCCGAACCCCAGGCGGCCGAGGCACCGCCTGTGACCACCTCGACCCGTTTGATCAGGCCGAACGGCATCGTCACGGTATCCACGCCGCCGGCAGTGGTCGATTCGACGACGCGGCGGTTGTCGAGCAGGACCAGCGTCCGCGTCGTGCCGAGATTGCGCAGGTTGACGAATTCCGCCCCGCCGCCCGCGACGTTGATCGCCGGGTTCTTGGCCGAGGTGGCATTGCCGAACGACGGCAGCTGGTTGAGGTAGTTCGCGATCGTGGTCGGGGCCTGACGATTGATTTCGGCCTGACCAACTACCGTCACCGGCGTCGGCTGCTGGAATCCATTGGTGGTGATACGTGAGCCCGTCACCACGATATCGCCTTGCGGTTCCGCCGGAGCGGCAGCCGAATCCTGGCCCGCCGCGGGCTGGTCAGCCGGGGTCGAATTCGTCGTCGACGATGGTGCCGGTGACGCCACCCGAGCTTCTGCAACCGACGGCAGAATGACGAACGCGACACCGCACAACAGAACTGCCCTTAGCATCGAACACCCTCCTCCAATCAGTCGCGCTCTTCGGCGCGATGAGGGGGATCATGATGCCCGATCGGGTGAAACGCAATAACTATTTAACATGTGAGTGAATATCATTTGATCGACGAACGAGCCGCGTTTTGCGCGGTCATTCCACCCCGTTGGTAATTGCAAGCGACGCCAGCCAGCGGTCGGCCAAGGCATTTTGGAAACGTTATCTGGTATCGCTACGCTCGGCCTTGCGCTCGGCACAAACCGCGCGAAATCCGCCGGCCATGAAGGTCGCCATGCGCTTCTTCACCGCCACGAAATCGTCCGACCGGCACAAGCCGTGGGACAGCTTGTCGATCCTTCCGGTCCGCGCCAGCGTCAGCATCAACGCTCCGGTCACGAAATGATAGCCCCAGAAGATGTCGTCCTCTTCGCAATCGGGTAAGGCGCGCTTCAACAGGTCGATCAGACGCAATACGACCGGATCGAAATGCTGATCCATCAGCTCCGCCCCCCATTCGGGCGTGTTGGCGACCTGGGCACCCAAAGCGGCGTAGTTCTTCCACCCCTCCCCGCCTTCGATGTAAAGGTCGAGGTCGGTATCGAGAAAAGCGTGCAGCGCACCCTCGACCGTCGGCCGGCCGCCGGTCTCCTTCTCGTAATCGTCCAGTACCTTCATTCGCCGTTCGTTGGTAACCTCGGCCCGACGGGCGAAGACCGCGTCGAACAGCGCGCGCTTGTCGGCAAAATAATAATTGAGCAGCGTGTGATGGACGCCGACCTGCTTGGCGACGTCCTTCAGCGTTACGCCGTGAAGGCCGTGACGCGAAAAAAGATACTCCGCCGTATCGAGAATCTGCTTGATCGTCTCGGCGCGCCGCTCAGCCTTGGTGCTTGGTTCGCGCTTCGCCCGACCGGTACTCGAAACGGGCCGGCCACGCCCGCTATCGGGGGACGATGATTTAACCTGGGTCACCTCTTGCTTCCTTCAGCCCGAATAGGCTCCTTTCAGTCTAGCCGGAGAGCCGTCAAGCTCCGAGCGCCAGCCCTTGGAAAGCATTCACGCCTTCCGCGCGGACGATCGACGATCAGTGTTGCACGGCCATGGTCGGCAGATCGTGGCCGGCACTGGCAAGTTCGCGTTCGGCCTGGGCAAATCCGTAGTCGGGCACGACCTCTCCAGCGCGATCGCTGATGTCGTCCCAGGCGGCGGCCACGCTCTCGGCCGCCGCGGCGCCGCCGCCGATATACGCGCCATGCGTCAGGGTGACATTGGCCCGCGCGAAATGTCCGGCACCGGCACACAGGATGGCGCGCGTAGGCGCCTCGTCCCGCACCAGGGCGAACAGGCCGGGGCTGACCAGATCGGGCGACAATTGCGTGAGCGCGCCGGGCGACAGCACGTCTTGGGTCATTTGCGTGGCGGCGGTTGGCGCGAGGCAGTTGACGCGGATGCCATATTTCTCACCCTCGAGGGCGAGTGTCTGCATCAGACCCACGAGCGCCATCTTGGCGGCGCCGTAATTCGCCTGGCCGAAATTGCCGTACAGGCCAGAGGACGATGTCGTCATCACGATGCGTCCATATTGCTGATCGCGCATGATGTCCCAGACCGCCTTGGTGCAGACAGCCGCTCCCATGAGGTGGACGTCGACCACCAGGCGAAAATCGGCGAGGTCCATCTTGGCGAAAGACTTGTCGCGTAAAATGCCCGCATTGTTGATCAGGATGTCGATCCTGCCCCAACGCGCCAGGACCGCCGCCACCATTTGCGCGACGGCTTGTTCATCCGTCACCGAAGCGCCGAACCCAATCGCATCGCCGCCGCTGGCGACGATCTCGGCAGCGACCTGATCCGCATTCGCGGCATTCATGTCGTTTACGACCACCTTGGCACCCAGACCGGCCAACAGCAGCGCATGGGACTTGCCCAGTCCGCCTCCCGCACCGGTGACGATGGCGACACGATCCCGCAATTGCATACTCATCTCCTAATTCACTATCTTGTTAGCTAATGAATTATCGACGGAACGCAAAGTGCTTTTCGCTCCCGGTTTTCAACGGGGGCGGCACCGCTTTGGCCGCTCGGCCGGCCTTTGGCGGCTGCAGCATGGTCAGATCGGATGCCGTCAGCCCAGCGGACAGCTGACCGAACATTGCGACCTCAGGCGTTGCCGGACCAGATCGCTCAGACCGACGAACCGGCGGCCAGACGTCCGGAGGATTTCCCTCCGACGCAACCGCTAGCGTTTCGTGGCAACGTAGGCCCTGGCCTGCGCTCTCACGACATCGATCAGATTGCCCATCGCCAGGTTCATGTCGATACGATGCAAACCCCAGTCGGGCAGCTTGCGGCCATCGATGACGACGTCGCCGACGATCACGTTGGTGCGCTTGCCCGTTGGCGTGGGATGGATGGTGATCGCCAGGAAATTGTGGTTTCCTTCGCTGCGGCACTCCGCGCTGAGCAGGCCAGGCACCTCGACGAAAGGCTCATCGATCGCCTTGGGCGGGTTGGTCCAGGGACCTTGACGCTCACCGCTAGCGGTCACCATCTCGGCACCCGCGCCGAGATAGGCGTGGAGCGGTGCATCGCCGCCGACCAGCGCCGCCGGATTGACGCACGCCGCCTCCAGCCCCGGTCCCGCGGACGCGCCGAACAACTTGGCGTCGGCCGGCGGCGGGCTATCGGCCCGGAACGACGCGAAATTGATCGCGCAGCCGGTTTGCCCGATCGCGCGACACAGCGGAATCGCCTTGAAATCGCCGCCGACGTCCTTGCCGACCGGAACCTGCAACCGATAGCCGGCGAGAATCACTGACACGATCTGGTGCCGGACCGGCTTCCCGTCGATCTCGTTCTTGACCAACTGGGCGAGGATGCCCGACCCCTGCGAATGGCCGACGAGCACGACGCCGCGGCCATGATTGTCGTGGGCGAGATAATAGTCCCAGGCGCGCTTGACGTCGTCATAGGCCATCTGCCGGTCGCTAGGGATCGGCGTACCCCGGAGATTGGCATGAAGCGCCGAAAGCGTCACTTGCCGGTACAACGGCGCGAAGCGTCGGCAGACGGCGCCGAAGCGGGCGAATTGCTGGTTGATGACGGCGATCTCTTCCTCCTCGACCTTCATCGAGGCGTTGCCGCCGGCATCACGCGATACCGTCGGGTAGACGTAGAAGCAGTCGATCGGCGCCTTTGGATCAGCGCGGAAGCGCTCCGGCGTGGTCGAGCCGTCAGCGCGCAGGATGACCGCGTCCTGGTTGGAGCGGCCGCACGCATCGGAGGACTGGTCAGGACGACATAGCCACGCTGCCGGGCTGGCATAATCGGGCGTGTCGGATGCAGCCGCAGGCGCCGCTACGGCTGGAGTCGTTAGTAACCCGGCCATGAGCGCCGCCAACGGCCAGGCAATTCGGGACTTTGTCGAGCCGATCGCCCCTGGCCCGGAGTGTCGCGTCGCCCTCGCCTGCCTCATGCCGCTCTCCCTTTCGACCGTCCGCCGATTGAGGCCCTTTGGCACCCTCAAGACTCCAGAGTCAATATTCACTATCTTACGAGCGAATATCTTGCGGAGCTACGCCAGAGGCTTGTTAAAGGCGAGCCTCCTGACCAGGGTCGTCATGGATTGATCCGGGATATTCCTCCGTCTCTGCGGAATGGTCAGCGCTCACGGCCGCAGCCGGGCGCGATCCTGTTCTTCTAGTCCCGCTTGCCAAGGACGGCGTCCGGCGCCACCGCTCCGGCCGCCGCTCCAACCTCAAAGGGTCAGCCGATGTCCTTCCGCACCGCGCGCTTCGCTCTCATCGCTTCGATCGCCTGGCCGATCGCGGCGCAGGCGCAGAGCACGCCTGCCCTGGTCGCGGCGGAGGACCATATCATCCAATCATGTCAGGACAATTTGCTGAGAGAAAAGACGCTTCCGGACGAGTCCGGACAAGGGAGCTTCTAGGTCCCTTGGTAGCGGAGGAGGGACTTGAACCCCCGACCCCAGGATTATGATTCCCGTGCTCTAACCAGCTGAGCTACTCCGCCCCGAAAGGCCCGCGTTGCCGCGAGCGGCGGCCTATAAGTAGCGCTCCCGATGCGGTCAAGCGACCATGTGGCGGGAAAGCGTCTCCCAGGGTCCGCCGCGATAATACCAGCTGGCGAAACCGGCGATCGCAAGCGGCCGGGGCCGGACGTCGCGCTTGAGCCGGTCGAGCAATGCCCTCGCCTCCGCCGGCTCGACCTTGTTCTGGATCGTGACGTGCGGGCGCCACGGCGCGCGGTCCTGCGGCGTCAGCACGTCGGCCCAGCAATCGGCGAGCCGGGCGCGGCGGTCCTCCAGCTCGGGGGACTCGATGCGATAGGCGACGCCGCGGCCGAGCGAGATCGGTCCGGCGATCCGCGCGGCCGGCGCGCCTTCCCGCGCCAGATCGCCCAGCCGCTGCCGCACTTCGTCCGCCAGCGACGGCGGCAGATGGTGGAACATCGTCAGGTGAGCGGCGAGCAGATTGCGCTCGGGCGGAAAATGCGCGCGGCGCTGCGCGTCGAGCCACGCCAAGTCCTCGCGCCCGATCACCGCCGTCACGATGATCGGTGCGGGCGCGGGCGCGGTCCCTTTGTCGCTCAGATCTCGACCTGGCTCCCCACCTCGACCACGCGATTGGTCGGCAGGCGGAAGAATTCCATCGCGCTTTCGGCGTTGCGAAGCATCCAGGCGAACAGTTTCTCGCGCCAGATCGCCATGCCGGGCTTGCTCGACGCCAGCAATGTCTGCCGCGCGAGGAAGAAGCTGGTGTCCATCATCTTGAACTTGTCGCCGCACCCGGTGACCAATGCCAGGGCGGCGGGCACGTCGGGCTCCTCCATGAAGCCGTAGCGCAGCACGAGGCGGTGGAAGCCATGGCCGAGATGCTCGAGCTTGACCCGCTCGGCCTGGCGCACGAACGGCACGTCGGCGATCTTCACCGTCAACAGGATGATGCGCTCGTGCAGCACCTTGTTGTGCTTGAGGTTGTGGAGCAGCGCGTGCGGCACGCCGTCGGCCGACGAGGTCATGAATACCGCGGTGCCGGGCACGCGGGTCGCCGAGGTCGCGGCCGACGAGATGAACACCTTGATCGGCATCGCTGCCTCGCGCAGCCGCGCCATCATCAGATGCCGCCCCTTGGCCCAGGTCGTCAGGATCGTGAAGACGATCAACCCGACCAAGAGCGGGAACCAGCCGCCATCGGGAATCTTGGTGAGGTTGGCGGTCAGATAGGCGCCGTCGACCAGGAAGAAGAGCCCGAGCAGCGGGATCGCCGCCCATTTCGGCCAATGCCACAGCCGGAACAATACGACCGCCAACAGGCAGGTATCGATCGTCATCGCGCCGGTCACCGCGATGCCATACGCGCTGGTCAAATTGGACGAGGTGCGGAAGAACAGCACCAGGATGATGACCATCGTCATCAGCATCCAGTTGATCAGCGGGATATAGATCTGCCCCGCGGTCGACGCGCTGGTATGCTCGATCCTGAGCCGCGGCACGAAACCGAGCTGGATCGCCTGTTGCGTCACCGAGAAGGCACCCGAGATCACCGCCTGCGATGCGATCACCGCGGCGGCGGTGGCCAGGATGACGAGCGGCAGTTGCAACCAGACCGGCGCCAGCAAATAGAAGGGGCTTTCCAGCGCCTGCGTCCCGTCGCGCGTCAGCAGCGCCGCCTGGCCCATATAATTGAGGATCAGCGCCGGGAGCACGAAGCATAGCCACGACATGCCGATCGGCTTGCGCCCGAAATGCCCCATATCGGCATAGAGCGCTTCGGCGCCGGTCACCGCCAGCACCACCGACCCCAAAGCGAGGAACGCGCGGACCGGGTCGAGCAGGAAGAATTCGACGGCATAAGTCGGCGAAAATGCCCACAGCACTTCGGGCGACTTGGCGACGCTGAACGCGCCGAGCAACGCGATCGTCAGGAAATAGAACAGCATGATCGGGCCGAAGAACAGCCCGACCTTGGCCGTGCCGCTCTGCTGGATTGCGAACAGGAAGATCAGGATCGCGATCGCGATCGGCAGGACGAAATGCGCCATGCCCGGCTGCGCCACCGCCAGACCCTCGACCGCCGACAGCACCGACACCGCCGGGGTGATCATCGAATCGCCATAGAAGAGCGACGTCGCGAACACACCAAGCAGGACGATCCCCGCGGTCCACCTCTTGGTCTGCGCCTTACTGGAGATCAGCGCGAGCAGCGCCAGGCTGCCGCCTTCCCCCTTATTGTCCGCGCGCATGATGATCGCGACATACTTGATCGTCACCACCACCATCATCGACCAGAACATCAGGCTGGTGACACCCATGATATGGGCATGGTCGAGGCTGAGCTTGTGATGCCCGGCGAACGTCTCGCGGAACGCATAAAGCGGGCTGGTACCGATATCGCCGAAGACGATGCCGATCGCGCCGACGGCGAGCTTGATCAGCCCGTCATTGCCATGCGCATGCGCGTGGCCGGCGTGCGCGTCATCGTCGTGCCCGTCGGTTACTGCGATGGAAGGAGTGGCTGCGCTCACGGCAGGCGCCGCGCGTTCGCACGAAAGGTCATGATGACCGTATGAAGCCCCTGTTTACGGTGGCGGCGCCCTAGCATTGCACAGGAACGCCCGCAACGGCGCATTGGATGCGATAGCCGTTTATGGGGCTCGTTATGGGTCAGCCGGTCGCTCACGGGCGACGGATCACCTCGCGAATGACGAAATGCGACGCCAATCGCGTCACGCCGGGCAGGCGCGACAGCGTCTCGCGGTGGATCCGCTCGAAACTGTCGTCGCGCGTCACCTCGACGTGAAGCATGTAATCGGCCTCGCCGCTCATCAGGAAACAATCGCGTACTTCCGGACATTCGCTAATCTCTGCCTCGAATGCCGCCATCGTCTCCTGCCGCTGATCGCGGAGGGTGACGTTGACCATGACCACCGCCGGATGCCCCCGCGCCTCATGCGACAGCACCGCGCGAAACCCCGCGATCAGCCCGCGGTCGCACAGGCTACCGACGCGGCGATGCGCAGCGCTTCCCGACAGGCCTACCGCCTCGCCGAGTTCCGCACTTGTCAGGTCCGAATTGACGACGAGTTGTTTGAGGATCTTGCGATCTAGATGGTCGAGCATTTTTCTCTCAATGGAATATAATCACGCAATCATATCCTGCCAGGGGTCGCTCCTGTCAAAAAACTTGCGAACCTCTCTCGGCTTTTCGGCGCTATTTGCGTGGCAACCCCTTTCAGGAGAGTTCGCATGCGAGTCGGTGTTCCCAAGGAAATCAAGAATCACGAATATCGCGTCGGCCTGACCCCGTCGTCGGTCGCCGAGCTCCACGCCGCCGGTCATGAAGTGATCGTCGAGACCAAGGCCGGCATGGGCATCGATTTCGAGGATCAGGCCTATATCGACGCCGGCGCGCGGATCGTGCCCGACGCCAGGACCGTGTTCGCCGAATCGGACATGATCGTGAAGGTCAAGGAGCCGCAGCCGCAGGAAGTGGCGATGCTCGAGCCACGGCATGTCCTCTTCACGTATCTCCACCTCGCCGCCGACAAGCCGCAGGCCGAAGGGCTGATGAAGTCGGGCGCGACCTGCATCGCTTATGAGACGGTCACCGCGGCGCGCGGCGGGCTGCCGCTCTTGAAGCCGATGTCCGAGGTCGCCGGCCGCATGTCGGTCCAGGTCGGCGCGCATTATCTCGAAAAGGAACAGGGCGGCCGCGGCGTGCTACTCGGCGGCGTTCCCGGCGTGGCCCCGGCCAAGGTCGCGATCCTTGGCGGCGGCGTGTCGGGCGTCAATGCGGCGCAGATGGCGGTCGGCATGCGCGCCGACGTCACCATCTACGACATCAACAACGACCGCCTGGCCGAGCTCGACATGTTCTTCTCGAGCCAGATCAAGACGCAATATGCCTCGAAGTCGGCGATCGCCCAGGCAGTGAAGAGCGCGCATCTGGTGATCGGCGCGGTGCTCGTCCCCGGCGCGGCGGCGCCCAAGCTCGTCACCCGCGACATGGTCAAGACGATGAAGCGCGGATCGGTGCTGGTCGATATCGCGATCGACCAGGGCGGCTGTTTCGAGACCAGCCATGCGACGACGCACGAGGATCCGGTGTTCGAGGTCGACGGCGTGATCCATTATTGCGTCGCCAACATGCCCGGCGCGGTGGCGCGGACCAGCGCGTTCGCGCTCAACAACGCCACCCTGCCCTTCGCACTCAAGCTCGCGAAGCTTGGGGCCGAGGCGGCGATGAAGGCCGATCCGCACCTCGCCAACGGCCTGAATGTCTATAAGGGCAAGATCACGCACGAAGCGGTGGCCGAAGCGCTCGACCTCCCGTTCGAGGCCTGGCACGCCTGATCAGGCTGGCTACACCATTGTTACGATCCGCCCCGCGCGTTTTAGATTTGTTTCAGCAAAGCTGAAACGGTTGCGGTGCCGGCCCGCTCCCCCACCCGACCTCCCAATCAGGGTATTCTATGGGAGTCGGGTGGGGAAGCGGACCGGCACCGTCTCAGCGAAGCTGAAAAAACTAACGGGCGGATTGTGCGCGGGCGATCTCGGCGAGCAGCGTGTCGAGCAGGGCCAGCCGGCTCGTGATCTCGTCGCGATAGCTCGCGTTCTTCGGCGTCAAATCGAGCGCGTGCTTCCATAGCGGCCGCGCCTTGGCGAACTCCCCGGCGCGGACATAAGCGAGACCAAGGAACAAGGGCGGCCCCGGATTCTGCGGCGCCAGCATCATCGCCCGACGATAAGCCAGCAGGGCTGCCGGCGACACCGCCCCGCGGTCGTGCAACGCGATCACGTTACCGAGCTCGCTCCACATCGCCGCGCTCTTCGGCGCATAATCGACCCCGCCGGTCAGCGCCCGCGCGGCGAAGTCGGGATCGCCATTGGCCAGCGCCACGTCGGAAATCCCGAAATACATCGACTCGCCACCGAAGCGGCCAAAGAAGGTGTCGCGCAGCTTCTTGTACTCGTAGCTCGGCGGCAGCTTGACCGCATCGGCCGCGACGGGTTGCGCCGCCAGGTCAGGCTGTCCCTGCCAGGCATAGCCCGCCGCCCCCAGCATCAGTGCGGCGCCGGCCAGCGGCCAGAGCAATCGCGGCAAGCGAAGCGCGGCAAGCAGCGCCGCCGTGGTCAGACCGATCAATGCGAGCATGATCCAGCCCATCAGCGCTTCCTCCTGAAGCTCGACCGCGCGATCGCGATTCCGATCACCAGCAGCACGAACGGCGCCGCCCAGAGCGGCCAGGTCGCACCGCCGAGCGGCGGGTCATAGCTGATATAATCGCCATAACGCTGGATCAGCCAGGTACGCACCTGCTCCGGGCTCTCCCCGCTTTTGATCCGCTGCCGGATCAGCGAACGCATATTGGCGGCGATGTCGGCATTGCTGTCCGATATCGCCTGGCCCTGGCATTCGACGCAGCGGATGGTCGCCATCAGCGCCTTGGCCTGCGCCTCCTGCGCGGGATCGCTGAGCTGCGTGTCGGCGAGCGGAGCCTGTTGGGCCATGGCCGGTGTTGCGAAGCTTGCCAACAACGCCAAAACCACCACCGTCACCCCGGCCTTGTGCCGGGGTCTGCCGGGCCGCAAGGCCTGTCTTACGATCTCGTACGCTGTGGCCTGCCGCTTGGCGGATCCCGGCACAAGGCCGGGGTGACGGATTAGGGCGGATCGCAGGGTTGCAGAACGAGGGAGGCTCACCGCATCCCCCGCCACGTTTTCAGGATGTCCTCCACCTGGTCCGCCTGCAAATTGCTGACATATTGCCGCACGATCTGCCCGCGACCGTCGATCAGGAACGTCTCCGGCACGCCCGACGACCCCAAGGCGATCTGCACCTGGCTGGCCTTGTCGTTGCCGATCCGCTGATAGGGATCGCCGTTGCGATCGAGAAACTTCCGCACGGCCTCGGGCGTGTCGTTGATCGCGACGCCGTCGATCGGCACGCCGGCCGCCTTCAGCTTCATCAGCTCGGGCGCCTCGGCGATGCACGGCACGCACCAGCTGGCGAAGACGTTGATCAGCCGTGGTTTGCCGCCGCCGAAACTGGTCCGCGCGACTCCCGGCTTGTCCGGCAGCATCGCCGGCAATGCGAAATCGGGCAGCGGCTTGTCGACCATCGCCGAGCGCACGGTGCGATCGGCCGGCTTGAACAACCCCAGCGCGACCAGCCCGAACAGAGCGGCAAACAGCGCGAGCGGCAGCCAGAGCAGCACGCGCCTCACGCCACTGCCTCCTCATAATCCTCGTACACCACACGCTTGCGGCGGCGGATCCGACCGAGGAACGACAAGGCACCGCCAAGCCCGATCAGCGCCCCGCCCAGCCAGATCAACGTCACGAACGGCTTCCACCACAAGCGGACCTGCCACCCGCCCTTGCCGTCGGGCTGGCCGAGCACGGTATAGAGCTGGCCATCGAGCCGCGTAGCGATCGCGCTTTCGCTGGTCGTGGTCGGCGGGCTGGCGAAGAAGCGCGACTCCGGCGACAGCATGAACGGTGTGCCGTCCTCGCCGCGGCGGATGCTGAGATCGGCGGCGACCGCTGACCAATTGGGCCCGATCACCGGACGAATGCCGGTCATGGTGACCAGATACGGCCCGACCGCGCGCGTCTCCCCCTGGCGCAATACCGCCAGGGTTTCCTTGGTGAAAGCGCTGTCGCTCGCCATCCCGGCCAAGCTGACCGCGACACCCAGATGTGCGACCACCATGCCCCAAGTGAAGAGCGGCGTCCGGCGCAGATTGCGCCCCCATAACGGCGCGACGCTCGCCACCGCGAGCCCCGCGGCCAGCACCAACGCCGCCAGCGGCAGGAGTCCAGCACCCCAGGCGAACGGTACCAGCACGATCAACGCCGCGCACGACGCCGCGACCGGCCAGGTCATCCGCTTGAGCAGGGCCTGGGTCTCGTCGCGCCGCCAGCGCAGCAACGGACCGATCGCGATGAACACGACCAGCGCCAGCGCTACCGGCCCGGTGGTCTTGTCGAAGAACGGCTTGCCGACCGACAATTGCACGCCCCAGCCGGCTGCCGCCAGTGGGTAGAGCGTGCCGATCAGCACGATCCCCAGGATCACCGACAGCAGCAGGTTATTGACCACGAGAGCGCCCTCGCGGCTGATCAGCGCAAAGGTATTGCCTTGTCGGACGGTACCGATCCGCGCCGCGAACAGCGCCAGCGCGCCGCCGATATAGATTGCCAGCAAAGCCAGCAGGAACGCGCCGCGCTTCGGGTCGACGGCAAAGGCATGGACGCTGGTCAGAATGCCCGAGCGCACCAGGAACGTCCCGATCATACTCATCGAAAAGGCGACCACCGCCAGCATGATCGTCCAGGCGCGCAAGCCATCGCGCGTCGCCAGCACCGACACCGAATGGAGCAAGGCGGTCGCCGCCAGCCACGGCATCAGGCTGGCATTCTCCACCGGGTCCCAGAACCACCAGCCGCCCCAGCCGAGCTCGTAATAGGCCCAATAGCTGCCGGCAGTGATGCCGATCGTCAGGAATATCCACGCACCGAGGACCCAGGGGCGCATCGCGCGGGCAAAGGCCGGTCCGACGTCGCGCGTGACCAGCGCACCGACTGCGAACGAAAAGGCGACCGAGATGCCGACATAGCCGACGTACAAGGTTGGCGGATGGAACGCCAAGCCGGGATCCTGGAGCAACGGGTTGAGGCCGTTGCCGTCAGGCGGTGACGGAAACAGCCGCGCGAACGGGTTCGAGGCGAACAGCAGGAAAGCGTAGAACCCCATCGCGATCAGCGCCTGAGCGCCGATCGTCGCGTTGAGCGTCCGCGTGTCCAACTGTCGTTCGAAGATCGCGACCGCACCGCCCGCCAGCCCCAGGATCGTCACCCAGAGCAGCATCGATCCTTCATGATTCCCCCAGGCGCCGGCGATCTTGTAGATCATCGGCTTGAGCGAATGGCTGTTCTCGGCGACTAGGAGCACCGACATGTCGGATTGGACGAACACCAGGATCAGGCACAGCATCGCGAGCGCAGTCAGCAGCCCTTGGGCGATCGCCACCGGACGCACCGCGCGCGCCATTGCCGCGCGTCCACCCACCACGGCGCTGGACGCCAGCACGAGCTGCAACACCGCCATGACGGCGGCGAGCCACAGAGCGGCCAGTCCCCCTTCGGCGATCATTGCTTGAGCGACCTCGTCTCGTGCAGCTTGCCGGCCAGTTCGGGCGGTTGATATTTCTCGTCATGCTTGGCGAGCAAATTGGTCGCGACGAAACTGCCGTCGGGCTGGAATTCGCCTTCGGCGACCACGCCCGATTTCTCGCGGAACAGATCGGGCGCGATACCCTTGAAGCTCACCGGGGTGCTGGCAGCGCCATCGGTTACGACGAAGTCGAGCGTCACGCCGTCGGCCGCGCGCTTGACCGACCCGGCCGCGACCAGCCCGCCCAATCGCACGGCCTTGCCCAGCGGCAGCCCCTGCTTCTTGACGTCGGACGGTGCGTAGAAGAACGACGCCTGGTCCTTCAGCCCAGACAGAGCGAGCCCGCTCGCCCCCGCGATCGCGAGGACCGCCAGCCCCGCGAGCCACAATCGTTGATGTTTTGGCTTCACGTGCGATCCTGCTCCGCGGCGCGCATCGCGGCATAGCTCCACCCGAGCAGTGCAACGGTCGCGCCGAGCGTGACGCCATAAGCCGCCGCGACGAACAGCCATTGGTTCATGCCGCCATCCTCCGCATCCGCGCCTCGCGCCGTTCCCGTGCCAGCATTGCGCGCATCCGCATCAGCACGATGCCGGCGAACAAGAAGGTGAAGCCGGACAAGGTGAACCAGAGCGGCCACAGCATCGAGGAATCTATCGTCGAGCTGGTCAGCCCGATACTTTCGCCCTGATGGAGCGTATTCCACCACACCACCGAATAGCGGATGATCGGCAACAGCACCGTCCCGGCGATGCCATAGATTGCCGGCAATCGCCCGTCGCCACCGCGATCGGCATCGGCACGCGCCAGCGCCATATAAGCGAGATAGACGAAGAATAGCAGCAACATGCTGGTCAGCCGCCCGTCCCATTCCCACCAGGTGCCCCAGGTCGGCCGCCCCCAGATCGACCCGGTAGCGAGACACAGGAACGCGAACACCGCACCCGGCAAGGCGATCGCGCGCGCGGCGATACGTGCCAGCGGATGCCGCCAGACGAGATAGGACAGGCTGGCCACCGCGATCCCGCTCCATCCGGCCATACCGAGCCAGGCGGTCGGCACGTGGATATAGAGAATCCGCACGCTGTCGCCCTGCAGATAATCGGGCGGCGTCTGGGTCAGCCCGGCCCAGCAGCCGAACAAGGTCAGCACCACGCCCGACAGCAAGAAGGCCGGCGTCAGCGGACGCGCCAGGCGCAGGAAACGCGCGGGATTCGCAAGGGCATGAAGGCTGGCCACGATGGACGAGGCGAATAGGACAAGATATGCGCGGTGTCACTTAAGAGTTGACGCGGATTGACTGGGACGGACCGACCTTCACTCCCAATTCGTCATGCCGGGCTCGTCCCGGCATCCACTGCGCAGCTGAGCCGAGCCTTTAAGCCTCTTGTCCGCGCCGGCTGCCCGGTGGCGTTCGAGCGAGTCGTGTCCCCCGGACACGACCTTGGCTTGCCGGGGACAAAGCTCGGACGGGGCACAGGGCCGGGATGACGAATCCATGCGCAAACTACCTCTCCCGCTTGCGGGAGAGGAGCGAGACTTGGCAGCTTGCTGCCTAGTCGCAGCGGTGAGGGTCTTTGGCTGACGTCGGAGAAAGAAGGAAGAAGGCCTTCACCCAACCTGCACCGGGTGAACAGCGCCCCGCGCTGTTCACCCGGTGCACCCGCAAGCGGGAGAGGGCTAGGCAAGCGCGCCGAATCCGATGCGCGCCGCCAGAGCCTGATCGAGACAATCGCGCGCGTACTCGGGCCCGACGAGGCGACTGGCGCTCGCTTGTCGAACACTAAATGTCGGCCCGCTCTATCCGCGCGCCTCCTTGCGCGACGTTGCCGTTCAGCCCCGCCCGATAAGCCGCCGCGCGATCGCGTCCGCCACGTCCGACGCCGGCTGACCAATGCGGTCGCTTTCGTCCCACACTTCGATCAGGCGCTCGGGAATGCGGGCGATGCGTGCCTCGACCTCGGCGCGATCGCCCTGGCCGAGATATTCGAGACCGACATTGATGATGCCGCCGGCGTTGATCACGTAATCGGGGGCATAGAGCACACCGCGCGCGTGGAGCCGCGAGCCGTCCTCGCGCGTCGCCAGCTGGTTGTTTGCGCCGCCGGCGATCACCTTGGTGTTGAGCGCGGCGATCGTCTCGGCGGTCAGGATCGCGCCCAGCGCGTTGGGGCTGACGATATCCGCCTCCAGCGCGAGGATCTCTTCGGTCGGCACCGTCGCGGCGCCGAGCTCGGCGGCCAGCGCCTTTGCCTTGTCGCCATTGACGTCCGCCAGGGTCAGCTTGGCCCCGTCCGCAGCCAGCAATCGCGCCAGCCCGCCGCCGACACTGCCGACGCCCTGGATCGCGACGTGCACGTCCGCCATCGAATCGACGCCCAGCCCGCGCTTCGCCGCCGCTCTGACGCCCTGATAGACGCCGCTCGCCGTATACGGCCCCGGATCCCCGCCGGCACCGCCCGCCGCCACCGGCAAGCCCGACACGTGCTTGGTGCGAGTCGCGATCACCTTCATGCTCGCTTCGGACATGCCGACATCCTCGGCCGTCACGTAGCGGCCGCCCAGCGACTCGACCGCGGCGCCGAACGCCTCGAGTTGCGCGGTGCTGATCGCCTCGCCCGGCGTCGACGCCAGAACCACGCCCTTGCCGCCGCCCAGCGGCAGTCCCGCCATGGCATTCTTATAGCTCATCCCGCGCGACAGCCGGAGCGCGTCGGTGATCGCGCGATTGGAATCGGCATAATGCCAGAAGCGCACGCCGCCTGCCGCCGGGCCGAGGTTGGTCGAATGCACGGCGATGATCGCGGTCAGCCCCGCTTTGGGATCGCGGAACAGGTGGACGCCCTCATGGTCGTCGAAATCGGGAAGGTCCCAAACGGAAGTCATGCTGGCTCCGGCGTGGCAAAGAAAATTACTGTGTCGCGTAATATTCTTCTAGAGCGACATTGGCCAGCCCGAATGCGTAGTGGGCGCGAAATGGCTGGAATAATGGGGCGACCGACGGGACTTGAACCCGCAACATCCGGCATCACAAGCCGACGCTCTAACCAATTGAACTACGATCGCCGTAGAACGCGCGCCCCTAGCGGCACCGACCGGTGCAGGTCAAGGCTGACGACGCAGGATGATTTGGTTAGGCTCCGCGCCCTATGTCGTCGGCCGATATTTCTTCTCCGCCCAATCTCGGTTCGGGTCACCCGTCCGAGCCGGTGATCGCCCATATCATGGCACAGCCGGGCGTGCAGCGCACACCGAGCCCCAAGCTGACTTTGTTCCAGCGGCGCGGCTTCGTCACGCCCGATCTGTGCCAGGCATTGATCGCGCTGATCGACACCCAGCGGCGGCCCTCGACGGTCTCCGATTATAATGGCGACGCGGCTTTTCGGACGAGTGAAACCTGCGACCTCGACGCTGCGATCCCGATCGTCGCCGAACTGGAGCAGTTGATCACTCGATTCGTCGGCCTCGACCCCGCCCATGGCGAGCCGATCCAGGGCCAGCGTTACGCAGTGGGCCAGGAGTTCAAGGCGCACACCGATTATTTCGAGCCCGGCGGTGTCGACTTCCACACCTACACGTCGGTCGCCGGCAACCGCACCTGGACCGCGATGATCTATCTGAATGAACCCGATGCTGGCGGCGCCACGCGGTTCAAGACGATCGACAAGATCGTCCAGCCCGAAACGGGCAAATTGCTCTGCTGGAATAATCTGCGCCCCGACGGCAGCCCCAATCCGAGCACCATCCATCAGGGGATGAAAGTGCGCGCCGGCACCAAGTACGTCATTACCAAGTGGTTCCGCGAACGCCCCTGGGGTTGGGTGTCGTGACATTTTAGGACCGTCACAAGACTTTCATCAAATCGCCATCGGTGAGTCACGCAAGTGCAACTGCACCGACGCAATCCACCCATAGGGGCCAACGCGACGATGTGGCGGGGGGAATCACCGACTCGCTGAACGATCGTCGTGAACGGACGGACGGCACACAGCCGTCGCCTTACCCAGTGGAGCTATTTAAAATGGGGATCTCGACCTTGCGGAGCACGCTGCTGGCCAGCGCGCTGATCGCGGTTACCGCCACGCCGGCTTTTGCCGCGGAAGACCCGAAGACACCGGCCGCGACTCCCGCGCCTCAGGATCCGGCCGCCGCGCCAACCGACCAGACCGCCAACAGCGACGGCCTGGCCGACATCGTCGTTACCGCGACGAAGCGGGCAACCAACCTTCAGAAGACGCCGATCTCGATCAGCGTGCTCGACAGCCAGGCGCTGACCGAACGCCACGTCCTCAGCCTGTTCAATCTGGCCGACGGCTCGGTGCCGTCGCTCCGCGTCGCCACGTTCGAGGCACGCCAGTCGGCGCTGACCATCGGCATTCGCGGCATCGTCCCTTACGATCAGAACCAGACCGCCCGGGACGGTGGCGTCGGCGTCTATATCGACGGCGTCGCGCTCGGAAAGACGCAGGGCCTCAATGCTGCCTTGTTCGATATCGAGCGGATCGAAGTACTCAAGGGACCGCAAGGCACGCTGTTCGGCCGTAATACCGAAGGCGGCGCGTTGTCGCTGGTGAGCAAGGCCCCGACCGGTGAGCTCGGTGGCCGCATCGAAGGCGGCGTGGGCAATTATGGCAGCCGCACCGGCGAAATCCATCTCGATTTGCCGGCCTTCTACAACATCGCGATCAAGCTCGATGGCGTCTACCAGCACCAGGATCCGACCGTGAAGGACCCGCTCGCCGGCTCGACCGGCTGGAACTATTACGATCGCAAGGGCGGCCGTGCCGCGGCGCGCTGGACCCCGTTCGAGGGCTTCACCGCCGACATCGCGTACGATTACGCCAAGGACGAGAATACGCCGAACTACAGCCAGTTGCTGAACTATAATCCGAACGGCTACACCGTCGGCACCTATACCAACCCGGCCACGGGCGTTCTCGGCACGAGCCTGTTCTTGCCGAGCACGACCGGCGTCGCCATCCCTTGCGGCGGCACCATTACCGCCGCCCAGGCCGCGGCCGGGAAGCCCGCCTGCATCGCCCCCAAGGCACCGCTCGTCGGCGTGCATCCGGAGCGCCAGACCGTCGCCGATGTCGGCGTGCCCCAGCAGCCGAGCGTCGACATCACCCACGGCGTTTCGGCAAACCTGAAGTACAATGTCGCGCCCTGGCTTGAACTGCGCTCGATCACCGCATGGCGCGGCGTAGAGACCGATCAATGGGATAATTCGGGCGGTCCGGAGCGCAGTTCGTTCTCGCCGTTCGTCCTGAACACGGCCAATCCCACCGCGCTCAACACGACCGGGACGTTCAGCCGCTACAGCCTGTCGTTCTTCCGCCAGCACCAGTTCAGCCAGGAATTCCAGGCCGTCGGCAGCTCCAACGGGTTCGATTATGTGGTCGGCGCTTATTATTACACCGAACACGCGACCGAATATGCGGCAACCCCGCTGAGCAATCAGTGGAACGCCGACGGTACGGCCTACACGATCCGCAGCCCGATCACTCCCGGGACCATCACGTCGGCGAATTCGGGCTATCAGCCTTATGACTCGTCGTGCATCAACACTCTGGCAGCGACCGTGCCGCAGTTCGCCAACAGCTGCCAGTTCATCACGCGCGCCAGCGAAGCGTACGATCACAATTACTCGGTGTTCGGCAATCTGACCTACACGCCGCAAGGCGCGGACTTCCTGCACTTCACCGCCGGCGGCCGCTGGACCAAGGACAAGCGCCATGGGCAGCTCTATGTCGTCAACAACAGGTCCAACCTGGCGAACCCGCTCGTTACGACGGTCGCCTCGCCGTTCACTTTCTCCAACAGCGTCAGCCGCTTCGACCCGATGTTCAACCTGGCGTTCGACGCGAGCAAGGATGTGCATTTCTACGCCAAATATTCGACCGGTTTCCGCGCGGGCGGCGCCAACGACCGGTCGCTGAGCTTCAACGCCTTCGGGCCGGAATCGGTCAAGTCGTATGAAATCGGCGCGAAGATGGAGTTCCTCGACCGCCGCGTTCGCCTGAACCTGGCCGGGTACATCATGGACCGCAAGGATACCCAGTTCGATTTCGATCAGTTCGACACGGGCGGCAGCAGCCCGACCAACGGCGCGCATATCGAGCAGACCCAGAATGCCGGCACCAGCAAGATCCGCGGCATCGAAGCCGATCTGACGGTGCGGCCGGTCGCCGGGCTGACGCTCGCGGCGTCCTATGCCTATACCTATTGGAAGGCGCCGAGCGCGGTGAACTCGATCACCGGCGGTCTGCCGCAGCAGCTGTACATCGTCTACACGCCGAAGAATGCCGCGTCGGGCTCGATCGATTATTCGATACCGATCGGCAAGGGCGATACGGCGGTCAGCCTGCATCTCGACGCCAATTATGCGAGCAGCCAGTACAGCTTCCAGCTCGAGCCGACGAAGACCGATCCGAGCTTCGTCGTCAACGGCCGCCTCGCGCTGACCGACATCGCCATCAACGCGAGCAACAAGGTCACGCTCTCCGTGTGGGCGCGCAACCTGCTCGACCATACCTATGTCTATCGCCGCTCGGCCGCGAACTCGTCGCCGGTCCTCAACTATAACGGGACCACGCTGGTTTCGACCAATTATGGCGGCATCCTGGGCGACTATGGCAATCTGAACTCGCCGCGGACCTGGGGCTTCGAGCTCAGCGCAAAGTTCTGATCCCCGGATCAGGATAAAAGGGGAAAGGCGGCTTCCGAAAGGAGGCCGCCTTTTTTATGCCGCCCACTCGGCCGGGTTGGACTCCTCGCCGATCAGCGCGGGGCCGTGCGCGATCCTCCCATTGCACGGCCAATGCGGCGACGGCGCTGGTGGTATCGAAGATCCCAATGATGCCGGGGTCCGCCGCCATAGTATTTTTCGCATTTTTACAATCGGCGCCGATGCCGCCCCGATAGCCTGATCCCGTTATCAAGACAGGGAGCCAGGACATGAACCGGCGCGAATTCAGCAAGACGATCCTCGCGGCGGCCGTTCTGAGCGGCCTTGTCAGTCACCCCGCCCGCTCAACGGAGAACCACGCCATGGAACAGCCGACGCCTTTCAAAATCGCCATTTCGGATGCGCAACTCACCGATCTGAAGTCTCGCCTCCAGCATGTGCGCTGGCCGGACGAGCCCGCCGACGCCGGCTGGATGTTCGGAACCAATCTTGGCTACATGAAGTCGCTCACCGACTATTGGTTGAACGATTACGACTGGCGCAAAGCCGAAGCCCGGCTGAACGCTCTGCCGAACTACAAAGTCCGGATCGGCCAGGTCGACCTGCATTTCGTCCATCGTCCGTCCAGCAAGAAGGACGCCCCCGCCCTGCTTCTGCTGCATGGCTGGCCGGACAGCTTCTATCGCTATCACAAGGTCATCGAGGCGCTGGCCGAGGACTTCCACGTCATCGTCCCGTCCATCCCGGGCATGGGTTTCTCTGGCCGGACGGCGCTGCCGGTGGACGAGACCGCCGACCTCTTCGCCCATTTGATGGGAAGCGTGCTGGGATATGAACGCTTTATCGTCGCGGGCGGCGATCTGGGCTCGGTCATTGCCATGTCGCTGACGCAGCGCCACCCCGCGGCGCTGCTCGGCATCCACGTCACCGATGTCGGCTATCCCGACCACACCACCGATTTCACCGTCCTCAGCGGCCCCGAGCAGGCTTATGCGGGCGCCATCCAGCAATGGTTCTTCCAGCACGGTGCCTTCAACCTGGTGCAGGCGACGAAGCCGCAGAGCCTGGCTTTCGCCATGAACGACTCGCCGGTCGGGCTGGCCGCCTGGATCATGAGCTTCATGGCGGGCATGGGCGTCGGCGACGAAGCGGATGCGCGTTTCGGCCGCGACGAGCTTTTGACCAACATCATGATCTATTGGCTGACGGAAACGGTCGCGTCGTCTTTCCGCCTCTACAATCAGAACGCGATGCGGCCGCCCACGATCAAAGGCACGAACACCAAGGTCCCGGTCGCGGTCGCAACCGAGGTACCGATCCCCGGTGGCGTGCGGCTTCCCCGCGAATGGGCCGACCGCCAGACGGATGGCAATGTCGTGCAGTTCCATGACATGGAGAAAGCGGGCCATTTCGCCGCATGGGAAGACCCCGATTTCTATACCAAAGACATCAACACCTTCGCCGCCCTACTGGCCAGGTAGTAGGATGTCGGAGCACGACCGCCGGGCGAAACTCGTCCGGCGGTCAGATCTTGTGAACCGCGTCGAGATTCGATGGCAAGGCGCCCATGATCTTCTTGATCGATTTGATCATGTGCGCCTGGTCCGTATAGCCTAGGTCTGCCGCGACCGCTGCCGATGCCTCCCCCGTCTTCAGCCGCCGCACCGCTTCCTGCGCGCGGCGGATCATATGAAAACTCTTCTGGGTGATTCCCGTGGTTCGCTTGAAATGCAGCTGCGCCGAACGCGGTGAGGCGGCTTTCGGAGTCTCGCTGAAAGCCCTGGCCACGAGATCGTCCGAAAGAAGCAAACCCGCCGCGATCATGGCGTCGACCAGCGGCTCGACATTTTCAAAGGTCGGCAACGGCAATTCCACGCCGTCCAGCACGAAACCCTCCCCCCGCACCGGCAGCATCCGGATTTCCGGTCCGACTCGCGGCCCCTTGTCTGCCGCAAGATAGACATGCGCGGAAAAGGAAATGACCACCGAACTCTCGCCATCGCGATACGGCACCTCGACCGGCTCGGTCGCCTGCCCACTCAGGAACATTATGGACTCGCCCTCGGGCGAGATGCTGCGGATCAAGTCCCACGAGCCATCGGGCGTCGCTGAATACAGCCCGTCGCTGAGGCAGATCGTCTGCCACACCGTATCGATCCAGGGATGCGGGGATGACCGGCTGATATGCTTTTGGACCATATTGGACGATATATTGCTTTTGATCTTCCGAGACAGTCCCGAATACGGACGACGCGCCTCGCTTAGCTTTCCAAAGTCCCCGATTCCATCACTGCCTAAACGACGTTCGAATAGACCGCGAACCGCTGGTCGCTGTCGACCAGTGGCCGCAGTTCGACGGTGCGAGCGCCAAGGTCCGCGACGAAGCGCAGCGGCTTGCCGGCGACCGGTCGCAACCTTGCCGGCAGGTCGGCGGGCAGCGGCAGGGCGGCGACCGGCGGCGGCGCCTTGTACACTATTGGACCTTGTTCGCGCAGGAGCGCGGCCGGAATCTCGCCGAGCGGCATTTGCTGTGCCAGAACCACCGGCCCGTGGACCAACGCGGCGACGTTGGGCCGATCGTCAAAGGCTTCCCACCTGCTGCTCATCGGCACGCTGAGCTCGATCCGGTCGCCGGCGCGCCAGCTGCGGGTGATCGCGAGATAGGATCCCGGCGCCGCCATCGCCTCGACCGGACGGCCGTTCACCGTCACGCGCGCCGCCTCGCTCGTCCAGCCCGGTATGCGCAGACGCAATGTCCATGGCTGCCCGTTCGCCGCCTCGACATGAAGGGTGGTGGCGGGCGTATAAGGGAAGCTCGTCTCCTGGCGCAGGCGCACGCCATCAGGTCCGGTCACGCGCGACGGGATGAACAGATTGACCCAGATACCCTGTGCGTCGCGGGCATAGATCATCCGGTTGAGCGTCGCGAAATCTTCCAGCCCCGACCCGTTACAGCACCAGAAGGTCGTCTCCTCCGTCCCCCATGTCTTCCACGCGCCGGGCGTGAGCGACAGGAAATAGGCAGTGATTCCGGTATCCGGCTGGATCGTGGCCAGGCGCTGGTTGATCAGGATACGTTCGTAATAGTCGGCGATAGCGGCGCTCGGCTTGCGCAGGAAGCGCTGGGTGCCGAGCTTGAGCATGTTGTACGAGCAGCAGCTTTCCTGATGATTATGGCCATTCTCCCACTCGGCAGCGAGGTGGTGCGGCTCGGTGCACCAATGTTCGTTGTTGCTGCTGCCGCCGGTGGCATAAGTACGCACGCCCGTAACACTATCCCAGAAGAAGTCGGATACCTCGCCGAAGCGACGGTCGCCGGTCAGCGCGAAACGGCGGTCGGCGCCGATCACCTGCGCCACATGCGTGTTCATGTGCAGCCCGCGCAAGCTATCCTTGCCGCCCGCCAGCGGCTCGAAGACGCGCTTCTTGGTGAAGCGATCACCGACTGCGATCCAGTGCGCATCGCCGGTGATGGCGGCCAGCCGATACAGCGCATCGTTCATGCCGCCGAACTCGACCTCGAGTATCTTCTGCATGTCCTGTTCGGCGCGCGCGCCAGTCCACATATCGGTCCAGCGCGCCATGTCCGTGGCCACGGCAAGCGCCTCGCCGCTTCCGGTAAGTTCGTGCATGTCGAGCAGGCCGGCCAGGATCTTGTGCAGCGTATAGAAGGGCGCCCACACATCGGCGCCCGCCGCGAGCCGGTCGAAATAGGAAGTCGGAAAGGCGCTGAGATAGCCGTTCTTGGCGATCTTGCGCTGGCATTCCACGAGGTCGGCCACGACGCGGTCGCCGCGCCGCTTGAGCTGGGTGTCCCCCGTCGCCGCGAAGGCGAGCGCGCAGCCCGACAGATAATGGCCGACGAAATGGCCACGCAGTTCGCAATTCGGGTCCTCCCATCCGCCATATGGCTTCGCGCTGCTCGGCAGCCCGGCATTGAGGCGAAACACGTGGAGCAGGCGATCGGGATCGAGCCGCTTCAGATAGGAAATGTTCGCCGCCTGTACCTGCGCATAGGGGCCATCGAGCAACACCACCGCATCCGGCTCGAAAAGCTGGAGGGGGGCCGCCACCGTCTTGATCGGCGCGGGCGCGATTGTGGCGAAGACCGGCGCGGTCGCTACATTGTTCCACTCCGCCAGCCCGCGCCCGGCCCATCCGAGTGCGACCGGCGATGCCGCCAGCCACCGGGCAAAACGACGACGCGTAACCAAGGTATCAGCCATCCATCTTCCTCACTTTTTTCATTTGTCTGACTAATTGCTGAAACACGGGCGAGCAATGCGTCGGGGCCGATCTTCGACCTGTCAGGCAGCATTTGCCCGAGATAGTGACTCACCGCGCCGGAAATAGGAGCTTCACGCGCGCACAAGCGGCGGCTGCGGCCATGGAACATGGGCCGAGTAAGCTGGTTACCTCCGCTTAGTCGTCGGTCAGATCGGCGTCGATGCCACCTGCGCTGGCGCTCGGGAGAGACTTGCGCCGAAGTCCTCCAGACTGCCAGTCATAGCCCGGCTTCGGCCAGCGGCCCGGCCGCTACGATCGTCACCGGGATCGATTTATAGGAAGGAGTGAGGCTCTGCGGATCATAATCCTCCAGCGCGACCAACGGTTGCGCCTCGGGATAATAAGCGGCGCAACATCCGTCGGGGAGCGGATAGGAGACGAGGGTCAATCGCCGAACGACCCGATCCTCGTGCGCGAACCGCAGCGCGGTTTGGACATCGACGACATCGCCTTCGGAGAATCCGAGCCGCGAGAGGTCGCGCGGGCTGATGAACACGATATCGCGCCGGCCGAACACGCCGCGATAGCGGTCGTCGAGTCCGTACACGGTGGTATTGTACTGGTCGTGCGAGCGCAGCGTCGTGAGGCGCAGCACATCCGGCGCCGTGACGAGCTCATCCTCCTCGATGCCCGGCGTGACCATGAAATTGGCTTTGCCGCTCGCCGTGTTCCACTCGCGCAAGGCCGCGCTATTGACGAGGTGGAACCCGCCGGGGTGGCGGATCCGCTGGCTATAGTCAGCGAATGCCGGGAACACCGCCTCGATCAGATCGCGGATGCGATCGTAATCGGCGACGAGGCCCTGCCAATCGACCGCGCCTTTGCCGCCCAGGGTTGCCTCGGCGATGCGGGCGATGATCCACGGCTCGGACCGGACATTCTCTCCGGGCGGCTTGAGGAAACCGCGCGAGGCATGGACCATCGACATCGAATCCTCAACGGTCACCGCCTGCGGACCATCGGCCTGGATATCGAGATCGGTTCGGCCGAGGCAGGGCAGGATGAACCTGTTGCCGGCGTCGAGCAGATGCGTGCGATTGAGCTTGGTGGCGATGTGCACGGCAAGATCGAGCCGCGCGAACCCCTCGGCGCAAGCCTTGGGATCGGAACAGGCGATGGCGAGGTTGCCGCCGAGGCAGATGATCGCCTTGGCCTCCCCCGCCCGCATCGCCGCGATGCTGTGGACGACCGAATGCCCATGAGCGCGCGGCGGTTCGAATCCGAACACGGCCTGCATTCGATCGAGAAACGCCGCCTCGGGTTTCTCCGAGATGCCGACCGTGCGGTCGCCCTGAACGTTGCTGTGCCCGCGCAAGGGGCAGATGCCGGCACCGGGCCGGCCGATATTGCCCTTCAGTAGAAGAAGGTTCGCAAGTTGCTGGACGTTCTGCGTGCCCGTCCGGTGCTGGGTGATCCCCATGCCGTAACAGACGATCGTCGACCTGGCCGCCGCATAGGCGCCGGCGACGCTCTCCAGGTCGCCGCGCGAGAGCCCGCTCGTCAGCTCGATCGCCGGCCAATCGGTCGCGGCAAGATCGGCGAGGAACGCGTCGAGACCCTGCGTATGATCGGCGATGAAGGCATGATCGAGAACAGGCTCGTCGCCGGCAGCACGCGCGCGCTCGTCCAGCGCGACCAGCGCCTTGCAGATGCCCTTGATCGCGGCGGCGTCGCCACCGACCTTCACCTGCAGGATATCGGCGATCGGCGTCGCCGACAACGTCGCCATCTCGACCGGCGATTGCGGCGAGGCGAAACGTTCGAGCGAGCGCTCGCGCAGCGGATTGAACGCGATGATACGGGCACCGCGCCGCACGACGTCGCGCAACGTCGCCATCATGCGTGGATGGTTGGTGCCAGGATTATGCCCGAACGACAGGATCAGGTCGGCATGGTCGAAATCGTCGAGACTCACCGTGCCCTTGCCGACGCCGATCGACTGCGGCAGGCCGACCGAGGTCGCCTCGTGGCACATGTTCGAACAATCCGGGAAATTGTTGGTCCCGAACATCCTGGCGAATAGCTGATAGAGGAATGCGGCTTCGTTGGAGGCACGGCCGGAGGTGTAGAATTCGGCCCGGTCGGGATGATCAAGCGCGTTAAGGCCGCTCGCGATCTCGGCGATCGCCTCATCCCAGCCCACGACTTCGAAATGATCGGTATCGCGGTTGTAGCGCAGGGGTTCGGTGAGGCGCCCCTGATCCTCCAGCCAATGATCGGATTGCTGCCGCAGATCGCTGACCCTGTGTGCCTGGAAGAAATCAGCACCGATGCGGCGCGACGTTGATTCCCAGGCGACTGCCTTGGCGCCATTCTCACAGAACTCGAACGCGGAGGTATGATCGGGGTCCGGCCAGGCACAACTCGGGCAATCGAAGCCTTCGGGCTTGTTCTGGCGCCATAGCGCCCGGCCGCCGCGCTCGCTTGCCTGGCTCTCCTTCAATGCCGCCGCGACCGCGCGCAGGGCGCCCCAACCACCTGCCGGCCCGCTATAGTCGCGAATGCCCTCGGGGCGCTTCTTTGCCATCGCCACGTCTCCGATCAGTGCGTCAAAGCCGATGATACCAGATGAAGGTTCTGCCGAAAGGGCCAAGGCCACGTGACCGATCGCGGTTGCCGCCTGTCCAAGACCGTCGGCGCGAGCAAGGACTCTCATTCTCCGTACCGCTGGAGCGTGAAGCTATCGCGGCCGGTGCTTTTTCGTGCGTTTCATGAACCATCGCATGTTTTCAGCCAAGCGCTTGAAAACATGGTGGGCGCGACAGGGATTGAACCTGTGACCCCACCCGTGTGAAGGGTGTGCTCTACCGCTGAGCTACGCGCCCAATCGCGTTCCGGCTGGCCGGTGCCGCAAAAGGATAGGGCGACGTCTAGCGCCGCCCTGTTGCCGTCGCCTTAAGACGAACGCCTCTGCCTTGTCCAGCCCTCCTTTTCGCGGAGGCCCGGCGACAGGATCAGTTGACCGAATCCTTCAGGCCCTTGCCTGCCTTGAACTTGGGCTGGGTCGATGCCTTGATCGTCATCGGCTCGCCGGTGCGCGGATTGCGGCCGGTCGATGCCTTGCGCTTCGAGACCGAGAAAGTGCCGAAACCGACCAGGCGAACCTCGTCGCCTTTCTTGAGCGCGCCGCCGATCACATCGAACACGGCCTCCACGGCCTTGCTGGCATCGCCCTTGCTGAGGCCTGCCGTGTCGGCAACGGCGCTGATCAGCTCCTGCTTGTTCATCGTCCTCGAAACCCCCGTTTAGAGTGCGTTACACGTTTGCTACTGGAATAAGACTCGCGGCCCGGAGGCCGGGCGCGCAGTAACGCCGCTCCGACCCAGCGAGTCAAAACAAATCCGCCGCAAACCCGACCGTAACGATCGAATTTGCGGCGGATGGTGTTTTTTGGCGTGCCTCCCGGCACGCGGTCGGTGCCAGCCCGCTCCCCCACCCGACCTCCCAATCAGGATATGTTATGGGAGGTCGGGTGGGGGAGCGGGCTGGCACCGCAATCGGGTCGGCATAGCCGATCCGACCAACCTAGTGCGGCAGTTCACCAACCGGCGCGATGCTCGCCGGCGGCTGCGCCGCCAGTTCGTCGGCCTCGGTCCAGTCGATCGGCTCCAGCGGTTCGGTCAGCGCGAGCCGCAGCACCTCGTCGACATGCTCGACCGGGATGATCTTGAGCCCCTTGCGGATATTGGCCGGGATCTCGACGAGATCCTTCTCATTCTCCTTGGGGATCAGCACCGTCTCGATGCCGCCACGGAGCGCCGCGAGCAGTTTTTCCTTCAAGCCGCCGATCGGCAGCACGCGGCCGCGCAAGGTGACTTCGCCGGTCATCGCGATCTCGCGCCGCACCGGCACGCCGGTCATGGTCGAGACGATCGAGGTGACCAGACCGATGCCGGCTGACGGACCGTCCTTGGGCACCGCGCCCTCGGGCAGATGGACGTGGATGTCCTTGCGCGCGAACAGGCTCGGCTTGATGCCGTAGGACGGCGCGCGCGCCTGGACGAAGCTCATCGCCGCCTGGACGCTTTCCTTCATCACGTCGCCCAGCTTGCCGGTGGTCTTGACCATTCCCTTGCCTGGCACCGTGACGCTCTCGATCGTCAGCAACTCGCCGCCGACCTCGGTCCAGGCCAGCCCGGTGACCGCGCCGATCTGGTGCTCGGTCTCGGACAGGCCATGACGATACTTCAACACGCCGGCGAACTCGTGGAGATTGTCGGGAGTGATCGTCACGCTCTCGACCTTGCCTTCGAGGATCTGGCGCAATGCCTTCCTCGCCAGCTTGGCGATCTCACGCTCGAGCGTGCGAACGCCCGCCTCGCGCGTGTAACGCTGGATCAGCGCGCGCAGGCCCTCATTGGTCAGCGTGAATTCGCCGTCCTTCAGCCCGTGCGCCTCGACCTGCTTGGCGATCAGGTGGCGCTCGGCGATCTCGACCTTCTCGTCCTCGGTATAGCCTTCGAGCCGGATGATCTCCATCCGGTCGAGCAACGGCTGCGGCAGGTTGAGCGTGTTCGCCGTGGTGACGAACATCACGTCCGACAGGTCGATGTCGATTTCGAGATAATGGTCGTTGAACTTGCTGTTCTGTTCGGGGTCGAGCACCTCGAGCAGCGCCGACGCCGGATCGCCGCGGAAATCCTGGCCGAGCTTGTCGATCTCGTCGAGCAGGAACAGCGGATTGCTCGCACCGGCCTTTTTCAGGTTCGACACGATCTTGCCCGGCAGCGAGCCGATATAGGTCCGCCGGTGGCCGCGAATCTCGGCCTCGTCGCGCACGCCGCCCAGCGACTGGCGGATGAACTCGCGCCCGGTCGCCTTGGCGATCGACTTGCCCAGGCTGGTCTTGCCGACGCCGGGAGGGCCGACCAGGCACAGGATGGGACCTTTCAGCTTGTTGGTGCGCGCCTGGACCGCGAGATATTCGACGATCCGGTCCTTGACCTTCTCGAGCGCATAATGGTCCTCGTCGAGCACCGCCTGCGCCGCCGCGATATCCTTCTTGAGCTTGGACTTCTTGCCCCAAGGCAGGCCGAGCAGCACGTCGAGATAGTTGCGCACGACAGTGGCCTCGGCCGACATCGGCGCCATCGTCTTCAACTTCTTGAGCTCGGCGGTCGCCTTGGTGCGCGCTTCCTTGCTCAGCTTGAGCGTGGCGATCTTCTGCGTCAGCTCGGCGATCTCGTCGCCATCGCCTTCGTCCGCCTCGTTGCCCAGCTCGCGCTGGATCGCCTTCAACTGCTCGTTGAGATAATATTCGCGCTGGGTCTTCTCCATCTGGCGCTTGACCCGCGACTTGATCTTCTTCTCGACCTGCAGCACGCCGAGCTCGCCTTCCATGAAGGCATAGACCATCTCCAGCCGCTTCGACTGGTCGAGCTCGACCAGCAATGCCTGCTTCTCGGCGACCTTGATCGCGATGTTGCCGGCGATCGAATCCGCCAGCCGCGACGGCTCCTCGATCTCGCTGAGCTGCACCGCGGTCTCCGCCGGCAGCTTGCGGTTGAGCTTCGAATAGGATTCGAACTGATCGACCACCGATCGCATCAGCGCCTGGATCTCGACGCTCTTCTCGGCATCTTCCTCGATCCGCGCGATCTCGGCGGTGAGGTGATCGCCGTCGCCCGACAAGGTCTTCAAGGTCGCACGCGCCTTGCCCTCGACCAGCACGCGGACGGTACCGTCGGGGAGCTTGAGCAATTGCAGGATCGTCGCGACGACGCCCATGTCGTAGAGGTCATCGCGCTGCGGATCGTCCTGTGCGGGGTCGAGCTGGGCGACCAGGAAAATCTCCTTGTCGGCGGCCATCGCGCTTTCCAGCGCGGCAACCGACTTGTCGCGGCCGACGAACAGCGGCACGATCATGTGGGGAAACACCACGATGTCGCGCAGCGGCAATACGGGGAAGGATTGGCTAGTCATGGATACTCCGGGGGCGCCCAACCGGGGCGCTTTTGTCTTTCTATATGGGAAGCGTGAGCATTCCATCAATCTCCCGCGCCTTTTCGTCCCCGTAATGGTGGGGATAAGCCTGATCGCCGCCGCCGCGGGTGCCGCGAGCTTACCCAAAAAAGGTGAACCGCCGCTGACTGCGCAGACCCAGCGGTCGGGCGGACCGGTCGATCCCGACCAGGCCAAGCTTCGATTCGACACCGCCGATCTGTCGTTCGAACTGCTGCCGGACACGCAGCAGCTCAAGGCCGCGGCGGTGGAGAGTTTCACGCTCAAGGCGCCGACCGATACATTGGTGATCGATCTCGACAAGAATCTCGGACCGAGTGCGATCGCGATCAACGGCCAGAAACTGTCGCCTAGCGCCTGGTCGAACCCCGATGGACGGCTGACGATCAAGCTTCCGCGCACCTACGCGGCGGGCGAGCGTGTCGCCGCAACCATCGCTTATGGCGGCGTGCCGCATGTCGCCGTCAACGCGCCCTGGGACGACGGCGTGGTCTGGTCGAAGACCAAGGACGGCCGGTTGTGGTTCGCCACGACGAGCGAAGGCTATGGCTGCGACATATTGTGGCCATGCCTCGACTTTCCCGAAGGCGAGCCGGGCAAGGTCGCGCTCCACATCACCGTCCCCAAGGGGCTGAAAGCGCCGTCCAACGGCGTGTTCAAGGGCGTCGACACGGCCCCCGATGGCCGCGAGACGTGGAATTGGGAGATCAAGCATCCCAACACCTATGCGATCGCGCTCAACGTCGCGCCCTACGAAGTGATTTCCGCCGACTATAAGAGCCGTTTCGGCAATACGATTCCGATGTTCTACTGGTATCTGCCCGGCGAGGAGGAACAGGCCAAGAAGCTGTTCGCCGAATTCGCCCCGACGCTCGATTTCTTCGAAAGCAATGTCGGCCCCTACCCGTTCGGCGACGAGAAGGTCGGCGTGGTCGAGACGCCGCATCTCGGCATGGAGCACCAGACGATCAACGCGTACGGCAATGGTTATAAAAAGGCGCCCGAGGGCTTCGACTGGCTGTTCCAGCACGAATTCAGCCATGAATGGTTCGGCAACCAGGTGACCGCCGCCAATTGGGACGATTACTGGATCCACGAAGGTTATGGCGAATATATGCAGCCAGCCTATGGCCTCTGGCGCGAAGGCTATGCCCGCTACGCGACGATGCTGGATGAGCAGCGCAACAAGATCGTCAACGCGGTCCCGATCACTCGCGGCCGCTGGATCACCGAGGAAGAGGTGTACGAGCCGAGCAAGGGCGGCCCCGGCGGCGACATCTATTTCAAGGGTGCGTGGATGCTCCACACCCTGCGCTGGCTGATCGGCGACAAGCAATTCTGGGATGTGACCCGGCTCGAAGTCTATGGCCGTCCCGATCCGAAGCCGGGCAATTTCGTGCCGCGTTTCGGTTCGACCCGGGAATATGAGGACAACGTCAAGAAGGTGACCGGCAAGGACTTTGGCTGGTTCTTCGACCTCTATCTGCGCAAGGCCGATCTGCCCGAACTGGTCGAGGCGCGCAGCGGCGACAAGCTCAACCTGTTCTGGCTGGCTCCCGACAAGCTCCCCTTCCCGATGCCGGTCGAAGTGCTGATCGACGACAGGCTGACGAAAGTCGACATGCCGGACGGCACCGCGACGATCGACGTCCCCGCCGGCGCGCATGTCGTGGTCGATCCCTATGCGCGCGTGCTGAAACGATCGCGCGCGGTCGAGGAGTATCAGGCCGGCCTCAAGCGCAGGCAGTAAGTGTGTTGCAAGAGTAAGGCGGCAGGAGCATGACAACCGCGATGCTGCACGCTCTCCCCAACGATACGGTCGCCCTTCCCGGGATCGCCGCGATGATGCTCGGCTTTCTTGCCTTCTTCATCGCGCTGATGGCGGCGCGCCACCGCGCGACCAGGATCGGGACGGAGCCGGTGTCGCAGCGCGCGTCGATCACCTGGCTGTGGATCCTCGTCCAGGGCCTGGGCATCGGCATTGCCGGCTTCGGCCCCGTCCATGTCGGCCTCGATCCGATGTCGGCCAAGGCGCTGATCGAGGCGGCCATCGTCCTTGTCCTGATGCTCGGCGCGGTCTGGCTGTTCGACGCCTCGTCGCGCGCGATGGGCAAGAACTGGGCATTGGTCGCGCGCACGCTCAGCGACCACACGCTCGTCCAGACCGGCCCGTTCGCGGTCGTGCGCAATCCGATCTATATCGCTTTGTTCGGGTTCATGATCGCGATAGCGATCGCGTTCGGGCACACGCGCAATCTGTTCGTCGCCGTGCCGCTCTACGCGCTCGGGACATGGATGCGCGTCGCGCATGAGGAGCGGCTGCTGAGGACGCAGTTCGGCGCGGCTTATGACAATTATGCTGCGCGGGTGAAAAGGTTCGTGCCGGGGGTGTTGTGAGCATATCTCCCTCTCCCCTTGTGGGAGAGGGAGGGAGCCGACGCAGTCGGCGTGAGGGGGCGTCACAGGCGGTAACGCTCCTGACCCTCACCCTCATCCTTCTCACTCGCTTTTGCCGAAACTGGGTGAGGGGTAAGTGGTCGCTCTTGCGACCGCGCGAAGCTGCGCTTCGCCTCCCCTCATCCAACTGTGACTAGCGAGCAAGCTCGCAAGTCTCCGTATCCTTCTCCCACAAGGGGAGAAGGTTTGGGACACCGCCTGCCCTACGGCGCCGGATTCATCATCGACCAGAAATGGGGCCCGCCCTTTGGCACATCCCATTCGTCGATCACTTCGAACCCCAGCGACTGATACAGGCCGACATTGCGCGGCGTTGCGGTTTCGAGGAACGCCGGCATGCCGTCCTCGCGCGCCTTGGCCAGCCCCTGGCGGATCGACGCCGAGCCCAGCCCCTTGCCCTGATGCGCGGGATCGACGCCGGCAATGTGCAGATACCAATAGGTCCCCGGCGGATGATGCGCATCGATCGCGTCGCCGACCCGCATCGCGCGCGCCAGCGAGAGCCCGAACGCGCCGATCAGGGGGAACAATTGCTTGAGCATCTCGAGCTTGCCGATCTCCGCCTGCCCCGGCCGCCGCCACAGGGTCGCCGCCTCGCCGCTCCCGGTCACCAGCGGCATGCCGCCGGCATCCTCGTCGAAGATCAGCCGGAACATGCGAGGCAGGCGCTTCACGCGATCGGCGCGCTCGGGGAAAATGTAAGAGGTCGCCGGATCGTCGGCAAAGGCACGCGCCAGCGTTACGGCGATCGCGTCGCGATCGGTCCTGGTCGCCACGCGGATCATGCTGCCTTGCAGCCTTCGGCTTTGAGCACCCGCCTGGTCGATGCCGGATAGCGTTCGAGCATCGCCGCCGGGCGGACCGGCCGCGGCACAAAATTGCCCCCGCAATTGGGGCAGATTCCGCCGAGCACACCGTCAGCACATGCCGCGCAGAAGGTGCATTCGAACGTGCATATACGCGCATCGGGGCTGTCGGCCGGCAGATCGCGGTCGCAGCATTCGCAATTCGGTCTCAGCTCGAGCATTGCCCCCCCCCAACGACAACGGGCGCCGGTCTGTCGATCGGCGCCCGTGTTTCAATGCATCGCCTCAAGGGCAGGATCAGGCGGCGTCGCCGGCCTTTTCCTTTTCCTTCTTGGCATAGACGCGGATCGGATCCTTGCGGCCCTCGACCACGTCCTTGTCGATCATCACTTCGTCGACGCCGTCCATGCCGGGCAGGTCGAACATCGTGTCGAGCAAGATGCCTTCCAGGATCGAACGCAGGCCGCGCGCGCCGGTCTTGCGGTCGATCGCCTTGCGCGCGACCGTCGACAGTGCGTCGTCGGTGAAGCCCAGCTTCACGTCCTCCATGTCGAACAGCTTCTGATACTGCTTGACCAGGGCGTTCTTCGGCTCGGACAGGATCTTGACCAGCGCCGGCTCGTCGAGATCCTCCAAGGTCGCGATCACCGGCAGGCGACCGACGAATTCGGGGATCAGGCCGAACTTGAGCAGATCCTCGGGCTCGACCGACTTCAGCACTTCGCCGGTGCGGCGCTCGTCCGGCGCGGCGACATGCGCGCCGAAGCCGATCGACTTGCCCTGCAGGCGGTCGCCGATGATCTTTTCCAGCCCCGAGAACGCGCCGCCGCAGATGAACAGGATGTTGGTCGTGTCGACCTGGAGGAATTCCTGCTGCGGATGCTTGCGGCCGCCCTGCGGGGGAACGCTCGCGGTCGTCCCTTCCATCAGCTTGAGCAACGCCTGCTGCACGCCCTCGCCCGACACGTCGCGAGTGATCGAGGGATTCTCCGCCTTACGGCTGATCTTGTCGATCTCGTCGATATAGACGATCCCGCGCTGTGCCCGCTCGACATTGTAATCGGACGCCTGGAGCAGCTTGAGGATGATGTTCTCGACATCCTCGCCGACATAGCCGGCTTCGGTCAGCGTGGTCGCATCGGCCATCGTGAACGGCACGTCGAGGATTCGCGCCAAGGTCTGGGCGAGCAACGTCTTGCCGCATCCGGTCGGGCCGACCAGCAGGATGTTCGACTTGGCAAGCTCGACATCGGCACCCTTGGCGCCGTGGTTGAGCCGCTTGTAATGGTTGTGCACCGCAACCGAGAGCACGCGCTTGGCCTGTTTCTGGCCGATCACATAATCGTCGAGCACGTCGCAGATTTCCTGCGGTGTGGGCACCCCGCCGTCCTTCTTGGACACCAATGCCGACTTCGTTTCCTCACGGATGATGTCGTTGCACAGCTCCACGCACTCGTCGCAGATAAACACGGTCGGGCCGGCGATGAGCTTCCTCACCTCGTGCTGCGATTTCCCGCAGAACGAGCAATACAATGTGCTCTTCGAATCGCCGCCATCTAACTTTGGCATTCAATCACCTCGTCACGCGCGGATACGGGCGCGTACCGTTTTCGGGCGAGCATGTTAGCGCACCGCCGTAAACCCACAATAAAAATCACGTCGTCTTAACCGCGTTACCGCGATCATGGGACGGACCGTCGCATCTGGTCGACCGCGTCCTTGGCATCTTTCAGTCCCGATCCAGTCACTTCGCGAACCAATTTGATCGCATTGATCACCTGACCATCGGCCAGCAATCGTTCGATTTCCATACGGATTTCCGCCGGCACTTCCAGCTTTTGCCCGTCTCGAACCATTGCGCGTGGCACCTGAGGCCGTTGGCGCGACCGCGGCACCGCGATCAAATCGTCCGATCGGCCCCGCGGCCGCATCGCCATTACCAGCAGGACCAGAAAGACCAGTCCGGCCAGAATCAGCAGGGGCAAAGGAACGAACATCCCCCGGCCCCTGCCGCAACCTCAAGCCGCCTGCGCCTGATCGTCCGCCGGCGCCGGACGCTTGTCGAACACTTCGTCGACCAGCCCGAAAGCCTTGGCTTCCTCGGCCTCGAGGAAATTGTCGCGATCCATCGACCGCTCGATCACGTCGATCGGCTGCCCGGTATATTTCGCATAGAGATCGTTCATCCGCTGACGGATGCGCAGGATCTCCTTCGCCTGGATCTCGATGTCCGACGCCATGCCCTGCGCGCCGCCCGACGGCTGGTGGATCATGATCCGCGCATTGGTCAGCGCGACCCGCATGCCGGGCTCGCCCGCCGCGAGCAGGAAGCTGCCCATCGACGCCGCCTGGCCGATGCACACCGTGCCGACACGCGGACGGATATATTGCATCGTGTCGTGGATCGCCATGCCCGCCGTGACGACGCCGCCCGGCGAGTTGATGTACATGTAGATGTCCTTCTTCGGATTCTCCGATTCGAGGAACAGCAACTGCGCGGTGATCAGCGATGCCATATGGTCCTCGACCGGGCCGACCAGGAAGATGATCCGCTCGCGCAACAGCCGCGAATAGATGTCGAAGCTGCGCTCGCCGCGGTTCGACTGTTCGATGACGATCGGCACCAGGCCGCCGGTCACGGGGTCGACGCGGAAGCCGGGAGGAGCGAATTGGCCGGTTTCGAACGGATTGTGCATGTGAAGTCTCTCGGGTCCTTATGCCTTGCTTGCGCCCTACATCGGCGCTCGCTCGGCGGGGCGCAAGGGGGCGCAATGGTGAAGGACCTTGAGACCCCAGCTTTCGCTCGGGTGACAGCTTGCCCTCCTGGCCGTCATGCCAGCGAAAGCTGGCATCTCAGGCAATTTCGGCTAGCCTGATCTGATCCGATTGGGGATCGTGCGATGAACGACAATGCGCCCTGGCATGCCCACATCTATTACGATGCGTCCGAGCGCGCCGCCGCCGAAAAGTTGCGCGCGACCTTCGCCGACATGATGGTCGACGACGTCGCGCCGATCCTGTTCATCGGCCGGATGACCGACGGCCCGGTCGGTCCGCATCCGATCGCCCAGTTCGAGATCCATTTCTCGGCGGCCGGGGGAGCCCTGGTCTCTCGTGCGATCGAAACCACCGGCCTGCGCGCCCTGGTTCATCCCCTGACCGACGACGATGTCGCCGATCATACCACGCTCGCCCACTGGATCGGCCAGCCGCTCGACCTCGATATCAGCGTGCTCGACCCGCCGGGGCATAACCAGGGCGTCGCGCGGTTCGGGATCAGCGATTTCTGAGGATTGGCGGCAAGTTCTGCTGGCGGCCCCAAGTCCCGCCATCCGTCGGCCAAGCCTTGAACCGCAGCTTTTGCCGAAACCCGCCATTCGCCCAACGCAAAAGCCGTCTGGCAGCAAAGCGCCCTAACCCCAGTCATTGCGCGATAGCCTCGCGGGTCCCAAGAGCGGACATCAGATGCGCCCCGGTTGGAATGCTACTCCTTCGCGGCGCGGAAAGGATGCCCATGAGCGGATGTCAGGAATTTCTGCCGATCGGAGCGCCGACCGTGCGACCACGGCTTGAGCATTTCCGCCTCATGGCGATGGCCGTGTTGGCGGCGACTTTCATGGCATTGCCCGCCACGGTCAGCGTGGCTGCCTCAACCGCTGAATCCGACGCCAGAGAGCCAAGTACCAAGCTCGACGCCTGGAGCGCTGCGAAGCTCATGGGCATCGGCGTCAACATCGGCAACACGCTCGACAGCACGACAGGGGGATGGGAAACGGGCTGGGGTAATCCGCCGATCACCAAAGCCTATATCCAGGATCTGGCGAGGCTCGGCTTCAAAACCGTACGACTCCCGGTCGCATGGGATACCTACGCGCACGATGGGCGGATAGACGGCGACAAGCTCAAACGCGTCGGCCAAATCGTCGACTGGATCACGTCGGCAGGCATGTTCTGCGTTATCGATATCCACTGGGATGGGGGCTGGATCGATTCCGACGACAAGCAGCGCTTTCCAAAGACGTACCACAGCTTCAGCGCAGAGGCGGAACGCAAGTACCGGTCCTACTGGAGCCAGATTGCGACCTATTTCGCCGACAGCGACGAGCACCTGATCTTCGAAGCACTCAACGAGGAAACGAACTTTGAAGGCACGGGTTCGGAAGAGAAAGCTTATGCGACACTGGCTCATGTGAACCAGCTCTTCATCGATACGATTCGCAGCAGCGGCGGCCACAATGCCCAGCGCTTGTTAATCGTCCCGGGCTATTCAACCGACATCCTGAAAACCACTAACGGCCATTTCCCGCTGCCGAAAGACGTTGTGCCGCACAAGCTCTTCCTCTCCGTGCACTATTACACGCCGTGGGAGTTCGCCGGGATGAGCGAGGATGCGGGCTTCGGTAAGATGCAGCCGATCTGGGGTAGCGAACGGGATATCGCCCAGCTGAACATGCTGTTTGACAGGATGCGGGATTTCGCGAAGCGAAACGACCTCCCCGTATTCGTCGGTGAATTCGCTCCGAATCCGCTAAAGGAGCCGGCGTCGCGCGCCCGATGGATGTCGGCGGTTGCGCAGGGCGCGCTGTCTAGAAACATGGTACCCGTCCTTTGGGAAACCGGGCATGACATCTCGCGCAAGCCGCCGCACTCGCCGAGCCCGGAATTGAACCAGGTCCTCCAGGAACTCCGATCGCGACCTTAGGCGGCTCGCTGAGCGGTTTCCCGCGAATTGAAAACGCCCTGCCGAAGGCGCGCCGGCCCGGCGCGGGATGTCCCAGATACGCCAGTCGCCGCGCTTCCCGCCGACCGCGCACCCACGGTGCGCCAGGCTCCATCGAGGCCGAGAGCCGCCGACCATTCAAACATGGCGGGGAGGTTCGATAATTTCCGCTTCACTACGATCCTGCCTTATCCGACGCTCCGTTTTATGTTGTCCTTCGCTCGCCGTTGGTTGCAGCAGCGGCGTTTTTCCCATGTCAACGAAGGAGTTATGTCATGAGTGACGGTCCAGTTGTCGATCAACCGGTGTCGCTGAGCGATACATCGCCAAACGATCAACCGAACAGCCAGGGCTCGAACTTCACGTGCAACGATATCGGTGGGGGGGCCGGCTCGGCAAACGGCCCGGCCCTTACGCCGGAGGGCGGTTGGCTGGCAATCAATGGCACTACAGATCTGTCCACCTGCATCTTCAGCAAATCGGGCTCCAGCGTCTCGCAAATCTATGTGAGCAACCAGCCGCCCCAGGACAATCCCTACAAAAGTTCCCAATATTGCGTCTGGGCCTATGGCCAGGGTCCGTCAGGGTTCGAGTCGGGCAGGCTCTGGCTCACCTTTATCGACGAGAGCGGATCCAGCTACGATCTGAGTCTGTTCTCCTCCGATCCGGCCTGGCATTACGTCGACTACAATTCGGATACGCCCGGCATTACCCAGGTTTCGTGGTACTGGGGGCACTGAGCCAAGAGCCTGCTGGGCCGGCGGCGTCCATCTGCGTTGGCCGTTCCAGCAGCCGGGTTGGAGAGTTGCTTTTGCTCGCGTCTCCACCGGCGGCCGCAATGGCAGATCCCGCGCAATAGCCGCGGATAAAGCGTCGGCCGGTGCGATCGGCCGCCCTGCCATCGACGCGGCGAAGAGCGGCGAACCGCAGCTTTTGCCGAAACCCGCCATTCGCCCAACGCAAGGCCGTCTGGCAGCAAAGCGCCCTGACAGCTGCCGTCCGGCAGCCTCGGAACACGTCTCTTAAACCTACCGTTCGTTCGTCTGTGGACGAAACCTGCCAACGTTTCGGTGCTGTCGCCAATCTGAAATGATCAGGCCGTACGGGCTGCGTCAGGTACGGCGTCAGGCTTGCCATCATCCTTCATCCGAAAGACGCCGGCGATCACGAACATTGCCACAGAGAGCCGGATGATCGCCTATTCGTCCGGCAATTTCGGCAAGGCCCTGGTGTTCGGCGGCGCGGATCTGACGATCCTGTTTTTACTGACCGACGTGCTGGGGCTGAACGGTGCGCAGGCAGCGGGGCTGATGCTGTTCGCTGTACTCGGCGATCTGGTGTTCGATCTGCTCGCGGCCCGGCTCGTCCTCCATTGGCGGGCGGCGGGACGAGGCTATCGCTGGACCATTGCCCTGGCCGCGCTGCCTTGCGGGGCCGCCTTCGGACTGATTTACGCAATGCCGGTGCTGGGCCTGCATCGTGCCTGGATGCTTGCAGCGGCGATCCTCGTTTTCCGCGGCGCCTATGCGGTGGTCGACGTGCCGCACAATGCGCTGATGGCGCAGGTCAGCCGTGACAGCCGGGCGCGCGGGCGCATCTCCGGCTACCGGCTATTCTTCAGCACCGCGAGCGCGCTGGCCATCGCCGTCCTGCTCACCCCGCTGGTGCAGCAAGCGGGTCAGGGCACGAGATTTTGGCGCGTTGGCTTTCACCGGGCTGGGTGCGGGCCTGGTCTTCGCGCTGACTATGCTGCTGTGCGTTTGGGCCTCGGGCGCGCGCGGCGGGAACGGCACGGAATCCGCGCTTCGGGGCGATCGCATCGCCGTTCCGCTACGCGACCCGACGGTATTGGCAATGGGCGCGCTGGCCCTGCTCACCGGTTTCGCGATGCCGTGTTTCGGTCGGATGCTGATATATCTGGGAACCTATGTCGTCGATCGGCCGGGTGCGGTCAGCCTGCTGCTTGCCGCGCTGACGGTGGGGCAGTTTGGCGGCGTGCTTGTCTGGACCGCCCTCACCCACCGCTTCAGCAAGAGCCGCCTGCTAAGCGCGGGGCATGCGGTCAGCGCGCTGGGCCTCCTATTCTTCGCCCTGTGCATAAAGTGGCCGGCGGGGCAAGTGGCCGGCGCTGCGCTGATCGGCTTCGGCCTTGCGAGCGTGTTCATGCTGCCCTGGGGCCTGCTGGCCGACGCGGTCGACATCATCGAATGGCGGCACCGCCGGCGGTTCGAGACGGGGCTATTCGCTTTTTACCTGATCCTGGTGAAGGCCAGCGGCGCCGGGGCGACCGCGATGATCGGCTGGGTGCTGAACGCGCTCGGTTATGTTCCCGGCGCGGTCCAGCCGACCGGGGTACGGCTCGGCATGCTCGTCCTTGGTCTGGCCGTGCCGCTTGCCGGCGCGTTGCTGGCGATGCTGCTGCTCAAGCGTTTCACGCTCGACCATGGCCGTCATGCGCGGCTGTTGCGCGCGCTCGCCTGGCGTCAGGCGGGGGCGGAGCCGGTCTCCGAGCGGCGGCCAGAGCGAAGCGGCGCATGGCGGCATCTTTCAGGGATCGAGGGGATCGCGCGGATCGATGCGCTCGGACACCGATGACGGGCGGAACACCAATTCGGTCGGCGACACCCGGCGCACGACCTTGCCGGGCTGATAGCCGAGCTCGGCCGCGTTGCGCTCGGTGAACTTCGCGCTTTCGATATAGGCGCTCTGCAGTGGATTGCAGACGATCACCGTCTCCGCTTCCAGCGGCGCGCCTATCCGCGCGAGCAGCCGGCTGGCGTTGCGCAGATTGGTGGTGGTGTGGCGGGCATAGGGCTCAGTGATGATCGCGTCGGGCGACACGCCGTAGCGCTCGATCAGCGTCTTGCGCATCTCATCGGCCTCCGTGAACGGCGTCGCGCGTGGATGCGCCCTCCCGCCCGTGACCAGGATGAAGGCGATGTCACCCTGCGCGAACCGGCGCGCGGCGAGGCGCAGATGGTATTTTCCGAACGGGCTGAGCGGTTCGCCCTCGATCTCGGGCCCAACCCCCGTGACGATCATCGCACTGTAGCGATAACGGTGCCAGTCGAGCGTCTTCGCCCGCGCCATGGCCGCGGTGTTGGCGCCGCCGGTCAACGGTTCATGGCCGATCGCATCGATACGGTCGCTCATGTCGAGCAGCGCAAGCGCATAGTCGATACTGGGATCGAACCGCTGTGCCGATCCGGCGCGAGGCGTCTCGGCGATCCAGTCGGCGGCCTGGAGGCGCGCCTGATGATCCTGCGGCGAGACCGTGCCGGGACCATCGATCGCGCTGGCGGGAATCGCTCCCAGCGCATAGGTCCGCACGATCGCGTTGATGCCCGCGATCTCGCGATCCACCTGGGCGGCGGGGCCATCATCCGCGGCGGGAAAGCCCGGCGCCTGGTCAACGGCGCGACGCACCGCATCCGCTTCGGAATTGCTCCAAAGCAACGCCTGTGCGCGGCAGACGAGATCGGCGCCGCACGCGGCGCGTCGCTCCCGCCGCACGCGCAGCACCTTCTCGATGCCGGGTGCCCTGGCGACACGCTCGAGCGCCGCCGGATCATGCCCGGCCGCATCGAGCAACGGGAAGAGCCGCGCGGACAGTGCCGCCATCACCCCGTCGTCCACCGCCGCCTCGGCCGAAGCCGGGGCGGCGAGCATCGTCACCACGAGCGCGGCGGCGGAGAACAGGGCACGCATCACCAGCTGCGGCTGACGATGAGGCGGAAGTTCCTGCCGAACAAGGGGCGGCCGTAGATCGCCTCGCTGGTGCCTTGGCCGGCGAACTGGTCGGTACGCGTGTTGCCCTCGGTCAGGCCATGGGCGTTGAACAGATTGTCGCCGACCACCTGGAAGTGCCATGCCCCCCAATCGAGCGACGCGCCCGCGCCGGTTGCTTGATAGCCGGGCATCGCTGTGCGGTTGAACAAATCGACATAGCGCCGGCCGACCCATTCGAAGCGCCCGAAGATCGAGAGCTTCTGCTCGCCCAGGTCGAAGTTGAAGCTCGGCCGCAAATTGCCGAAGAATTTCGCCTCACGGATGATCTGCTTGCCGTTCACCGCACTCGGATCGGCGCCCGAATTGTTCTGGAGATTGGCATATTCCGGGTTCTGCCAGGTCACGGAACCTTCGAGCGAGAACCAGCGGACCGGCACGACTCGGCCATCCACTTCGACGCCCTTGACCGAGGCCTCGCCGATGAACGGCAGCGTCTGGTCGTTGCGGCCGGTCAGCGGGTTGAACGCCGCGAACGAGGCGTTGAACGGGTTGAACTTGGTGTAGAAGCCGGTCGCATAAAGATAGTTCGGGCCGAAGCTCGCCTTGAGGCCGACTTCATACTGGCGCGCCTTGGTCTTGACGATGGTCGCGTTGATACCGGAGACCACCCCCAGCTGCGGCGGCACTTCCAGGTTCGAGATGCGGCCATAGGCGCCGAAATGGCCGTTCAGGTCATAGTTGACGCCGACCGTCCAATTGGTCGCGTTGGGTTTCAGCCGCTGGTCGAGCACCTGGCCGGTGAAGGCGCGGGTGGTGTCGTCGGCAAGCGTGGTGGTGTCGCCAAGATTCACTTGCGTGGTCGGCAGGGCGATGCCCTTGTAGCTGTAGCGCTCGGTGCGGATGCCGGCATCGACACGCAGGCCGCGAGTGATGTCCCAGGTGTCGTTCGCGTAGAAGGCGATCATCTGCGCATCGCCCTTACCCTGGTTGAGCGTGGTGGTGTAGCGCAGCACCCCGTTCTGGGTGACCGAGCCCAGCACCTGGCCGGTCGCCGAATAGGCGAGCAGGTCGAGTGTGCGCGGCTGGCTGCGCACTTCGATCAGCATGTCCTGATAGGCCTGGAGCAGCGTGTTGCCGTAAAAGGAGGTGTATACGCCCACCCGCACGTCGTGCGTCCCGATGCCCGTCTCGAACTTGCGGGTGACGCTGAGGTCGCCCTGTACCGAGTAGAAATCCGATTCCGAGGCGCGATACTGGCCCGACATGACGAGGCCCGACGCGGTCGAGGGATCATAGACCGACGTGCCGTTGGTGCCTGCAAAGGCATAGCCGAGCCGCGCGACATTGGGACCAAACGCAGTGCGGGCGGCGGTTAAATAGCCGGCAGCGAAGGTGGTCGCATCGGCTGGGTTGGTGGTCGAGTAGAAGGCGTCGAAGCTCGACTTGCCCTTGGTCCCGCCGACCTTGGCCGACACCTGCCAGCCGTTGAAGTTCGCCTCGTAATCGACCGCGGCGTTGAAGAAGCGCATATGGCGGCCGTTGGAGAGGTCGCGCTGCATGCTCTGCAGCGTTCCGGCGCCGTCGCGATATTTGATGTTGACGTTGCGTAGTGACGGCGAGTTCATCGTGCCGGTGAAATAGTCGATATAGGGGTTGAGCGAGACCGCCGGGTTGCGCGGATCGTTGGTCGGAATCGGCAGATAGAAGACGTTGTGGTCGTTCACATATTCGGCCGAGAGCTTGACGTATCCGTTGGTCAGCTCGCGCTTCAGGTTGGCGCGGATCTGACCACCCTTGTCGCTGGGGAAGCCGGCATAGCGATAGCCATCATGCTGGCGCAGGAAGCCGCCGATCGCGAAATAGGTGTGGTCGCTGATCGGGCCGGACTGCATCGCGTCTAGCCGATAGAGACCTGTATCACCCAGCGTGAGCTGCGCCTTGCCGCGCGCCTGCGGGCCGCCCGACACGGTAATGTTGTTGGCGATCGCCGCCGCGCTGCTGGCGTAGATCGGCGCCGGGCCGCCGCGCACGATCTCGACACGCTCGGTCATCAGGTCGTAGCGGTTCATGCCTTCGCCGGAATTGAAGAAGACGCCGTCGATTTCGTGGTAGAGCGGCAGTCCGTCCTGCTGGAAGATCAAATAGCCGCGATCGGTCGGGATGCCGCGCACGCGGGTGATGTTCTGCACCTCGCCGCCGGTCGCCTCGACCTGGATGCCGGGGACGGTGCCGAGCAGGTCGGCATAACTCTTTGGTGCGATCTTCTGGACGTCCGCCTGGCTGAGCGAGTTGACCGCGTATGACACGTCGAAACGGCGCTGCGCGCGGGCCGAGCCGGTGACGATGATGTCCGCGCCTGTATCGTTGACGGCCTGCGCCGGGTCGGCGGCTGGCGTGTCGGCAGCTGGCGTGTCGGTGGCCTGCGCGAAGGCCGGTGCGGCCAGCACGCTGAGCGCGAGTACCGCGCAGCCGGCGGCGAAATCATGCTTCTTCATCGGATCAGTCCCCCGAGATTTTGTGAACTCGCGGCGCCGATGCGCGGTGCGGATGACAGATTTATTTATTTCTGAGAAAATTAATCGTGGGCTGCGGACCGAGCTGCTATTGGCGCCGGGCGATGAGGCATCCACCGGTCACGCTGCTCGAGGAGGAGAAGCGGCTGCTTTGGCAGCTGCGCACGCGCGGCCCGCAATCGCGGTCCGCCCTGGCGGAGACGCTGCAGATCAGCAACGGCGCCATCTCCAAGCTGACCAGAACGCTGATCGGTCAGGCCTTGATCGAGGAATTGCCCGCCGAGGCGCTGGCGGGTCGAGGCCGCCCGACCGTACCGCTGCGGATTTCCCCGGGTGGGGGCTATGCCGTCGGGCTGGCGATCCATGCCGGCCTCCTGGAAATCGCGCTGGTCGATTATGCCGGGGGCGTGGTGTCCCTCACCTCCGAGAACATCGAGCCGATCGATCCGCAAGGTTTCGCGCGTCATGTCGATCGCCGCATCCACGATCTCGCGATCGAGCACCGCCTGCTGGGGAGTCGTCTATACGGCGTCGGCTTCAGCGTGCCCGGCCCGGCCCTGTCGCGTGACGGCAACCGCTGGCACGTTGTCCGCAACCTGCCCGGCTGGAAGGACGCGCCGCTGCGCACGATTTTCGAGGAAACGCTGCGGCTGCCGATCTGGATCGAGAACGATGCGACGGCGGCGGCGCTCGCCGAATATTATCTGGGCGGGCTGATCCGGCGCTGTACCACGGCGGTGGTGATTCTGCTTGGGCACGGCGTTGGGGCGGGGATCGTCCATGAGGGCCGGCTGATGCGCGGCGAAACGGGCAGCGCCGGGGAGATCGGCATGTTCTACCCAAGCAACCAGCCGCGCCCGACGACGCTCGACCTGATCGCAACGCTGCAGGCGGCCGGATGCAAGGTCGAATCGCTGGCGGATTTCGCAGAGGCGATCCCGGGATATGAGGCGACGATCGATCATTGGCTGGAACGGGCCGCCGATCAGCTCCTGCAGACAATCAACTCGGCGCTTGCCTGGTGCGATCCGGGAGCGATCCGGCTGATGAGCCCTTTGCCGTCCGCGATCATGCACGGACTTGCCAACCGGCTGAACCGCCGGGCGATCAAGTGGGGCGACCATATCGCAAAGAGCGAAAAGGAGCGGTACGACATCGAGATATCCCAGCTCGGCGGTGCCGGCTCCGCGCTGGGCGCGGCGCTCCTGCCGATTCATGCTTCGATCGCGCGAGCATGACGATACGATAGTCAGCTGGCGGCCCGGCCTTGCTCATTCATGGCCCGATCGATGCAGCCGTGCTGACGTCGAGTGTCGCCGAACCCGCCATCGGCATTCACGCTCGCGACCGGCGGCGACGTCGCCAATTTCAGTCGTCAGCGGACCATCGACTTCCCGCCCCGATAGCCGGTTCACCCGCCCGGCGCGGGATGTCCCAGATAGGCCAGCCGGCGTACTTCGCGCCGCCCGCGCACGACGGTGTCAAGGATCAGCCCGGCAAAGAAGCACAACGCCGCCAGGATGATCAGCCCGGTCGCCATGATCGCGGTCGGCAAGCGCGGCACCAGGTGCGTGTGGTAATAGGTGATCGCGAGCGGAATGCCGAGCGCCAGTGCCAGCAGCGCGAGCAGCCCGCCGATCGCGCCGAAGAACAGCAACGGCCGCTCGATCCGGTAGAGCGTCACGATCGTGTTGAGGATGCGGAAGCCGTCCGAATAGGTCGACAGTTTCGACGCCGACCCCTCCGGCCGCGCGAAATAGCGCGTCTCGACCTCACCGACCGGCATGCGCAGTTCGAGCGCGTGGACGCTGATCTCGGTCTCGATTTCGAACCCGCCCGACAGCACCGGGAAGCTCTTAACAAAGCGTCGCGAGAATACGCGGTAACCCGATAGAATGTCGGTGAAACTCCGCCCGAACAATTGGGCGAGCATGCCGGTCAACAACTTGTTGCCCATGACGTGTCCGCGGCGATAGGCGGCATCGTGCTGGGTCAGGCGGCTGCCGACCACCATGTCGAGCTGCTCGTCGACCAGCCGCCGGACGAGGTCCGGCGCGGCCTCCGCATCATAGGTCGCATCGCCATCGGCCATCACGTAGATGTCGGCATCGACATCGGCGAACATGCGGCGGACGACATTGCCCTTGCCCTGCATCCGCTCCGGCCGCACGACCGCGCCGGCTGCGCGCGCGACCTCGATCGTGCGATCCTGCGAATTGTTGTCGTAGACGTAGATCGTCGCGCCCGGCAGTGCCGCGCGGAACCCCGCGACCGTCTGGGCGATCGCGGCTTCCTCGTTATAGCAGGGCAGCAGGACTGCGATACGTGGTTCTGTCATCCCGGCCGGCGTCCCCAAAACCTTCTCCCCTTGCGGGAGAAGGATACGGAGACTTGCGAGCTTGCTCGCTAGTCGCAGTTGGATGAGGGGAAGCGAAGCGCAGCTTCGCGCGGTCGCAAGAGCGACCGCCTACCCCTCACTCAGCTCCGACTAGAGCCGCGCAAGGGCGCGACCCAAGTCTGCGCAACCCTCTCCCACAAGGGGAGAGGGATAACAATGTCACTTCTTCGCCGGTGCCTTCTTCGCGGCCGGCTTCTTGGCGGGGGCTTCCTCGGCTGCTTCCGCCTTGGCGGCCGGAGCCTTTTTCGGCGCGGCCTTCTTGGCCGGTTCCTCGGACTTCGCCTCTTCCGCCGGCGCCTTCTTGGTCGCCGCCTTCTTCACGGGCTCCTCGGCCTTGGCGTCGTCAGCCTTATCGGCGTTGGCCGCCGGTGCCTTCTTGGCCGCGGCCTTCTTCGCCTTGGGCTTGTGATTGTCGTGGTCGTGATGGTGCGTGCCGGTCGCGAACCCGTCTTCCGACTCGATCGCTTCCTCGAGCTCGGCGCGAGTCACGTCGCGGTCGGTGATGTCCGCGGTCGAGAACAGGAAGTCGACGACCTTGTCCTCATAGAGCGGCGCGCGCAGCTGGGCGGCGGCCATCGGCTCGTTGCGGATATATTCGACGAAGCGCTGCTGGTCCTGCGGCGAATATTGCATCGCCGCCTGGCTGATCAGCCGGCTCATTTCCTGGTTGGTGACCTCGATGCCATTGGCCTGGCCGATTTCCGACAGCAGCAGGCCGAGGCGCACACGGCGCTCGGCGATCGCCTGGTAATCGTCACGCTCGGCTTCCATCTCGGCCAAAGCGGCTTCGGGATCGGGCTCGTGCGTCGCTTCGTGCTTGAGCTGTTCCCAGATCTGGTCGAACTCGGCAGCGACCATCGACGGCGGCACCGGGAAATCATGGCCCGCGGCGAGCTGATCGAGCAGCTTGCGCTTCATATGGGTGCGAGTCAGGCCGTTGAGCTCCTGCTCGATCTGGCCCTTGAGCAAGCCCTTGAGTTGCTCGAGATCGTTGAGGCCGAGCGATTTCGCCAGGCCGTCGTCGATCTTGGTCTCGCCCGCCGTCTTCACCGACTTGACGGTCAGATCGAACGTCGCCGGCTGGCCGGCCAGCTCTTCGGCGGGATAATCGTCGGGGAAGGTGACGTTGATGGTCTTCTCGTCGCCGGCCTTCACGCCGACGACCTGATCCTCGAAACCGGGGATCAGACGGCCCGAGCCGATCTCGACCGCCATGTCGGTGCCGGTACCGCCCTCGAACGCGACGCCCTTCTTGTCCTTGCCGACGAAGTCGAGCGTGACGAGGTCACCCTGCTTGGCCTTGTAGCCGTCCTTGGTATCTTCCCAATTCTTCTGCTGCGCGGCGAACTTCTCGAGCTGCGCCTGGATCTCTTCCTCGCCGGCCGGGACGATCAGGCGGTCGAGCTTGATCGCGTCGATCGCGGGCGTCGGCACGTCGGGCAGGATTTCGAGCTCGACCTTGAGCTCGGCATCCTTGCCCTTCTCATAATCGTTCTCGAGCTTGACCGAGGGCTGCATCGCCGGACGCAGCTTTTCCTTGCCGATCAGGGTCTGAATGCCTTCCTGGATCGCGGCGTTGAGCGCATCCTGGGTCAGCGCCTCGCCGTGCATCTTGCGCACCAGATTGGCGGGCACCTTGCCTGGGCGGAAGCCGGGCATGCGGACCTGTGGGGCCACGCGTTTCACTTCGGCGTCGACCTTGGCATCGATCTCCTTGGCGGTGATCGTCAGCGTATAGGCGCGCTTGAGCCCTTCGTTCAACGTCTCGACAGTCTGCATTTCAGGCCTTCATCTTTCCGGAAAATCATTTGGTGGCCACCCCGCCCCAAAGGCGCGGGGACTGGTGCGGGCGAAGGGACTCGAACCCCCACATCTTGCGATACTGGAACCTAAATCCAGCGCGTCTACCAGTTCCGCCACGCCCGCGAGAGGACCGCCGGTCGGCGGCGTCTATAGCAACTGCCCCGCCGGGAGCAACCCGCTTGGCAACCTGTCGCACCATAAAGGCGTTGATGGGTCGAGAGGAAACCCATCATGGCCAGCAATCCCCCACCCGAGACACCGCCCCCCGAACAGCCGCCCGAACCAAGCCAGCCGGCGCAACCGACGCCCGCGCCGCCCGAGATTACGCCGCCGATGCCAGACATCGACGTGCCCTCACCAGGCGAACAACCTACAGGCCCGGCCAACCCGCAGGGTAGACAGATCGGCGACTAGGCCGAAACCATCGGCCAAACAGGAATCATGACGACGAAGCGCAGTAGAGCGTCGTCGTCATGGTCGCCGATCAAATCCTTGCGCTATCGACGATGCTCTTGGCGGCGTCGCGCGTCGCGTCGAAATAATGGATTACGGGCGCCTCGAAGGTGATCAGATACAGTTTGCCGCCGATCACTGCGCCCGTCGCTTCGCCTTTGCGGCGCACTTCCTCGCCCTGGACCACGAAGGTGTACGTGAAGTGGAAGCCGGCCTTGCCCGCAAAAGTGGCGGGTTCGACGCCGTCGATCGACATAAGCGACGTGCCGATCGAGACGCGATAGCTGCTCTCGAAAAGTTGCGCGATGTCGGGTGCGAGCATCGTCGATCTGAAGCGCGGTAGCGGCGCCGTCTTCTTTCGCGCGTCGCGGAACAGCGTGGCGTCGTTGTCGATGCCGCTATAGAACGTCAGGTCGTCCAGCGTCAGCCCGTCGAGTGTCCAGCTTTCCGCGTTGCGGCCAGGCCGCGCGCCGAGCCGATTCCAATCGACCGATGGCGTCACCGTCAGGGTCGATTTCGCCACGGCAATCGGTGTGCCTTTCGGTATCAGCTTGTATCCGGCCACGGCGGGCGTCACGGCGAGGCCAAGAGCCGCGCCAATCGCAGCCAGCTTCCAAATACGCGTCATTGGGTTCCTCCTGCCAACATGGCGATCATCGATTTGTCCGTCGCATCGGGTTTGCGTTCCAGATAGGTCTTCAGCGCCGCCTGACCGCCAGGCTGGTCGCCGGTACGCAACAAACTGAGCCCCAGACCGCGCCAGGCTTCGACCGGCGCGTCGGGCGCTACGGCTGCATCATGATAAAAGCCGGCGGCTGCCTTCAGGTCCTCCGGGCGCCCTCGAGCCCGATAGAGCTCGCCGCGCGCGTAATTGAGCGACGGCGTCCAGCCGGTCCGGGCGAGATAGTCGATCAGGAATTCGGTGCCGCCGAAGTCGTTCAGCTTCACCTGATCGTCGATGAAGCTCGGCCAGAAAGCCGCGAGCGACGCGCGATATTGCGCCTCCCCGGTCTGCCATGCAGCGGAAACTGGGATTTTCTTTGCCTCCGCGGTCAACGCCGCGACGCGCTCCGCGGTGGGTGGATGGCTCGCGAACAGCCCGCCATTCTTGTCCTTGCGGCTTTTGGTGCCTCGCGCGACCGCTGTCGCATCGGCTTCGGCGCGAAACTGCTCCCAGATCTTGGGCACTTCATTGGGATCATAGCCAGCCTTGGTCAGCATCCCCACCGATTCGGCGTCGGCGTCGGCTTCCTGTTCGCGCGAGAACTGGAAGATCGCCGATATCTGGCCGATGGCGAGCAACAGACCAATCAAGCCGAACATCGCCATGAAGCTCGCGCCTGCCGCGCGACGTCGCGCCTCGCGAAAGATCATCAGCGAATGGCGATTCTGGTAATGGACGAATTCGTGGGCGAGCACCGCCGCCAATTGCGCCTCGTTCCGCGTCCGCAGGAACAGCCCCGACCACACCTGCATCATGCCATTGGGGGCGATGTTCGCGTTAAAATAGGCGGTGCGGGTGATGTAGATGCGCACCTCCGAACACCGCGGACCCACCGTTCGGCAGAAGACCTGGCGCACATAAGCATTCAGCGCGGCATCGCGGATGACGAAGTTGGAATTCTTGAGCTGGCGTTCCTGCTCGTCCATCTGCATCCACAGGCCGCGCTCGTCCTTGTCTTGCGGCTGATAGGGTGGCGCGACGATGACGGCCGGTTCGGTGCTGACCGCCGGCGCGGGTGGCGCGACCGGGACGGCCTGCGCCGACGCCACCGAACTCGTCACCAGCGACAACGCCGCCGCGCAAAGCGCGACGTTTCGCGCGATCATTTTTTGGCGTCTGCCGGGGCTGGTGCCGCGGTCGGCGCGATGCGCCCCGGAAAGCCACCGAGCAATTGTCCGACGCGCTTGACCGCACCATCCGCGGTCCGAACGTCTCCACCCATTTGCGGATCGGCGTTCAGCCAGATGACGTCACCCGTCTTCAGGTCGACCAGTCCGGCATAGCCCACATGGATGCCGGGGACGATCGCGACACCGAACATCGCGCCGAAGATTTGCGCCGCCTTGCGCCCGCTCGACCCATAGGAATCGAAGGTGTAGAAAAACAGCGCGTAATCGGCGTCCGTCATCTTGGCGATCCGCTGCGTTCCGTCCCCAAGCGTCCAGTCGAACTTGTCTTTCTTGGTCGGCAACCGTGCACCGACGAACAGTCTGTTGACCTGGATAGCCTGCGCCACCGCAGTGAAAAGCGCACGATATTCGGCCAGATAGGCTCCATCGTCGCCGTCCGGATCCTGGTCCTTGAAGACGAGCTTGGCGCCTGAAACAGTACCGTTGCTGCGCAACGCGTCGGCTATTTCCTTGCGAGCCGTCGCGGTCCAGTCAGCATTGGGTTCGTTGACGCCACCTGTCGTCATCGTGCCCACGGCGACGTCCGGACGGAATACGACCACGGTGACCTGACGATCGGTCGGAAAGGTGAAGCCGGGTTTGGTAGCTGATCGCTCCTGCGCCGTCGCAGCGGCTGGGCACAGCACAATGACGACGGCTACGAAAGCCGCCCAGATTTTCCCCATGACAGCGAGCCCCCTATTTTTGATTCGCTGCGGGTAACCTAACGACGAGCCGTTGCGCCAGCAAGACAGGTCGCGACCAGCTTCAATCCATTACCCGAATTCCTCGCGCGAAGGTCGGGTCGATCAGGTTGATCTGGCCGGCAATCGCCGCGCGCTCAGCACCTTGACCGGCGCCGCCGGCACTTCGCCCTTGAATGACCCGCGCACGGTCGCATTGGGGTCGATCGGCGCATCGAAAATCTTGAGCACCACGTCCATCCCGTCGACCACGCGGCCGAATGCGGCATAGCCCTGGTTCGTCTTGGTCGCGTCGTCGGGCTTGGCCGGGTCGGCGTCGAACGACGGCTGGTCGCCGACGCTGATCGTGAAGTCGCCTCGCGCCGAACCAGGCGCCAGCCGCGCGGTCGAGAGCGTGCCGTTGAGATGTTTCAGGCCGGTGATCGTGGTCGGCTCGTGCTTGATCGGCGGCAGCGTGCGCTTGGGGTCGCCATTGGTCCCGAACTGCACGAAGCCGAACTTATCGGCCACTTTGCAGGTGCGATAGAAAGTGATTCCGTCTAGCTTCTTCTGGTCGACATAATGCAGGAAATTGGCGGCGGTGACCGGCGCCTTCGCCGTCTCTACCTCGACCGTAAAGGTCCCCGCCGTCGTCGTGATCTGCACACGCGGAAGCACAACGGCTGGGGCCGGCGCGATCGTGGGCGCGGGCGAGGGTCCAGGCTGAGGGACAGGAGCGGGACTCGTCTGCGCCAGCACGGGCGCCGCCAATACTCCCAGCATCATCGGAACCAATCGCAGCATCCTCCTACTCCTCTCGGCCGTCAGCCTATGGCGACCCGCGAGCTTGCACAACCAGGTCGAGATGTGGCCGCCCTCTCCGCCCTTGCGCTAGAACGTGAATTCAGTATTTAAGTAATCACTTTATTGCTTATCCCTGGTTGCGCCGATGGCTGAACGTTCAACGCGCCCCCCTCACCCCGACGGGTGCGCCGCCTTCACGGCCATTGGCGCCGCTGCGGCTATTGTGTCGGTTGGTATCGCCTGGGCTGCGGACCTGTTGCAGATGCTGCCGTTAGTCATGGGCGTGACGATGCTGATCGCGCTGGTGGTCGGGTTGCCCATATTCATCACGCTTCGGAACAGAGGAGGCATATCATGGCGATCGGTTGCCAAGGGCGGCCTCATCGCTGGCGGCATCGTTCCGGCGTTGCTTTCGCCCTTGGCCCTCGCACAGTTCGTGGCGCACCCTGCCAGCAATGGAGACTGGATTGGCCTAGTGGAGTTCGTCGGGGTGCCCGGGCTTGCCGGAATACTAGGCGCGTTCCTCACCTGGGGCTTGGTCCACTGGCTTTCGGCCGGGCAGACTTCCCTAGTCTATCGATGGGGCCGTATCGTGCTGCTGGCCGCCCTAACGGTCGGCGCGATCTTCGGCGGTGCGGCCGTTCCCAATTTATTTATCGACCGTTCATGCCACAACCCACTACGCGATGGCCGTCCATCGATCGGGGCCGTCGCGGGATTTTCCGTACGTCTGCCGGTACGCGACTGGCCTGCTCTGGCTAGCGAACTCGGGCGTTTTGCTAAAGCCCGACGCTGGTCATACAAAGTCGATGTTCGCCAAGCCTATCCGTGGTTTTACGCCAGTCTCTGTACCGAGCCCGGCACTGAGTTTCAGGCGCTCTACCTCCAGAGTGGACCCGAGGGTATTTTGATCACTGTCCAGCAACCGCAGGGTGGCGGAGGTTGGCGGGCACCGCTCCAGGCGCTGCAACGTCGACTCGAAGCACGGTGGCCCGGCAGCATCATTTATGTAAACCCAGGCGATGGCGTTCCACCGCCGCCATGGCCCCTCGCTGCGGTGACGACGGACGGGGAGACATCGGTCGTCAACCCGAAGGCCAATTCGCTCAGGACAGCGCCTTCTTCAGCAACTCGTTGACCACGCCCGGGTTGGCCTTGCCCCCCATCGCCTTCATCGTCTGACCGACGAAGAAACCGAACAAAGCTTCCTTGCCGCCACGATACTGTTCCAACTGCCCGGGGTTCTTCGCCAGCACGTCGGCGATCACCGCCTCGATCGCGCCGGTGTCGCTGGTCTGCTTGAGCCCGCGTTCCTCGACGATCTTGCCTGGCGCGTCGCCGGTTTCGAGCATCACCTCGAACACCTGCTTTGCGAGCGTGCCGGACAAGGTGCCGTCGGCGATCAGCGCCAGCAATTCCGCCGCCTGACCCGGCGTCACTGGCGATTCAGTGATGTCCTTGCCCAGCCGGTTGAGCGCGCCGAACAATTCCGACGACACCCAGTTCGCGGCAGCGACCGGCTTGGCGCCTTCGTCGAGCAAAGTATCGAACCAGCGCGCGGTCTCGACCTCGGCGGTCAGCACACTGGCCTGATACGGCGTGATCCCCTGCGCTTCGTAGCGCGCGCGCTTGGCATCGGGCAGTTCGGGCAGGCTCGCGCGGCACGCCTCAAGGAACGCGTCGTCGAGTTCGAGCGGCAGCAGATCGGGATCGGGGAAATAGCGGTAATCGTGCGCGTCTTCCTTCGACCGCATCGACCGCGTCGTGCCGGTGTCGGGATTGAACAGCCGCGTCTCCTGGACGATCTTGCCGCCCGATTCGAGCACATCGACCTGACGCGATGCCTCATGCTCGATCGCCTGCATGACGAAGCGGATCGAGTTGACGTTCTTGGTCTCGGTGCGCGTGCCGAACTCGCCGCCCGGCTTGCGCACCGACACGTTGACGTCGGCACGCATCGATCCCTGGTCCATATTGCCGTCGCACGACCCGACATAGCGCAGGATCGAGCGCAATTTGGTGAGATAGGCCCCGGCTTCGGCCGGCGAGCGCATGTCGGGCTTGCTGACGATCTCCATCAGCGCGACGCCCGAACGGTTGAGGTCGACATAGGATCGCGTCGGATGCTGGTCGTGCATCAGCTTGCCGGCGTCCTGCTCGACATGGATGCGCTCGACGCCGATCTGCTTGGTCGGCTCGGCTTCGCCTTCCAGCTCGATCTCGACCGCGCCCTCACCCACCAAGGGATGGTAGAGCTGGCTGATCTGATAGCCCTGCGGCAGATCGGCGTAGAAATAATTCTTGCGGTCGAACCGCGACCACGTGTTGATCTTGGCATCGATCGCCATGCCGGTGCGCACCGCCTGGCGGATGCATTCGCGGTTGGGCACCGGCAGCATGCCGGGCATCGCCGCGTCGACCAGCGACACTTGCGTATTGGGTTCGGCGCCGAATTCGGTCGCCGCGCCGGAGAACAATTTTGCCTGGGAGGTGACCTGCGCGTGCACCTCGAGCCCAATGATCACTTCCCAGTCGCCGGTGGCGCCATGGATGCGGTAGGTCGAGGGAGCAGCAGTGCTGAGTGGTTCGGTCATGTGGCGCAGATAGACGTGAGGATTGGGGTGCATCAAGCCTAAGACCGTCATCCCCGCGAAAGCCCGATCGTCACTCCAGCGAAAGCCCCAATCGTCACCCCAGCGAAAGCTGGGGTGACGGGCTATTAATACCGCCTGAGGCCCCAGCTTTCGCTGGGGCGACGGCTAATGACGGATTATGAAGCCGCCGCTTCCTGATCGAACAGCGAGAAGCCGCGCGGCAGGCGGCGTGGGCGCGGGCGCCCCTGGATCTGTCCGTCGATCGCGGCGATCGCGGCGATCAGATCGGCCGGGCGATAGGGTTTGGCGAGACAGCCGCGGGCAAAGGCGCGGCCGCCTTCTGGACATTCACCGGTGACGAACACCACCGCGACTCCGCGGGCGTGCGCCGCTCGTGCAACCTCGATACCGCTGCCATCGGCCAGGGTGATATCGACAAGGACGAGATGGACGTCAACACCCGACGTCAGCACGGCGACGGCATCGGCGACGCGATCGACCGTGGCGACCACCTGGAATCCCTGTTCGATCAGCGCATGCTCGTTCTCGAACGCGATCAGCGGCTCATCCTCGCAGACCAGGAGGCGCGTAATGACTCTTTTTCCGTGTCCGAACATCATGATCGTTCAACCCAGTCGCGCGCAGATCGTTTCGTCCACGCGTCGTTACGTGTGCGTCGCTTAACGCCCGGCAACAGGTTCGGTGTAAAATTTCCCCCGTTCCCCAGCCAATCGGTATATTGGCGCGACCATGCCTCCCTCCAAGACTCCCGACGATCAGCGGATCGCAAAAATGTTGGCGCGCGCTGGAATCGCCTCGCGCCGCGAAGTCGAACGCATGATCGCCGAAGGCCGCATCGCGATCGACGGCGTCGTGGTCGAAACGCCCGCGACGTTGCTGAGCTCGCTCGCGGGGGTCACCGTCGACGGCAATGCGGTACGCGAGGCGGAAGCTGCGAGATTGTTCCTCTACCACAAGCCCAAGGGCCTGCTGGTCACCGAACGCGATCCGGCGGGCCGCCCGACGATCTATGATCGCTTGCCCAAAGGGCTGCCGCGGCTGGTCCCGGTCGGCCGGCTCGACCTCGCGACCGAGGGGCTGTTGCTGTTGACCACCGATGGCGGGCTCAAGCGCCAGCTCGAACTGCCTGCGACCGGAGTCGAACGGGTCTATCGAGCCCGCGCTTATGGCAATGTGACTCAGGAGCAACTCGAGGATCTGATCCATGGCGTCGAGATCGAGGGCGTCCGTTATGGATCGATCGACGCCAATATGGAGCGTCGCACCGGCGCAAATTTCTGGATCGAGCTCAAACTGACCGAAGGCAAGAACCGCGAAGTGCGGCGCGTGCTCGAATATCTCGGCCTGGAAGTCAGCCGCCTGCTCCGCACGCGTTATGGCCCGTTCGTGCTGGGGGATCTACCGGTCGGCGGCATCGGCGAAGTCCGCGCGCACGATATCGATTCGTTTCGGAAGGATCCGACGCGGCTGGATCTGCCGCAGCCTGCGCGGAAGCAGGTCAGCACGCATTCGAGCCCCTCGCCGTCGTCAGCCGGAGCACGCGCGACGCCGTCGCGATCGGAGAGCAACTTCCGCCCCCGTGTCGAGCCCGATCAGAGACGCCGGCAACCCGCGGCGTCTGGCAATGCCAACCGCTCGACCTCTTCAGCAACGCACCGGCGGCCGCGGCAAGAAGATCCGCGTCGTTCGGAGCACCCGCGGGACGTGGCCGATCGAGCGCCGTTCCAGGGCCGCGGCGCGCGGAATACCTCCCCCGAAGACGCACCACGGTCAGTTGGCGGCAAGCGCTCTCCAAAACCCAAAGCAGGCCCGCGCCAGCGCGCCGACGGGACGCTTGCGACGCGGTCAACCGGGGCGCGAAGCGACCGTTCTCGCAATTTTCGCAACGAGCGCGGCGATCGGGAGACGGCGGAACGGCCCGAGCGCCCGGCTCGCCCTTCTGGTGCGACGTCCTCACGCGGCCCCGCCCGCCCGTCGACCCCGGGGCGGCCGTCCGGCCCACCGGGCTCCCGCGGCCCTTCCAGCCCGCGCGGCGGACCACGCCCGCCGCGAAAGCCGCGATAGATGCGGATCATTGCCGGACAGTGGCGCGGCCGTCCGCTTGTCGCACCCAAGGGTGACGCGACTCGCCCGACCGCGGACCGCACGCGCGAAGCCCTGTTCTCGATGCTCACGAGCCGGCTGGGCAGTTTCGAGGACCTGACCGTCGCCGACTTGTTCGCAGGTTCGGGCGCGTTGGGTCTCGAAGCTCTGTCGCGCGGCGCGGCCTCCTGCCTGTTCGTCGAACAGGACAAGCCGGCGCTCGACGCGTTGCGCGCCAATATCGCCAAGCTCGGTGCCAAGGCCGATGTCCGCGCGCAATCGGTCATGGCGCTCGGTCCGGCGCGGTCGCCGCTCGACCTGATCCTGATGGACCCGCCTTATGGCACCGGGGCCGGGCTGGTCGCGCTCGACAAACTGGCCCGGCTCGGCTGGGTCGGCCCGGCAAGTTGGGTCAGCATCGAGACTGCGAAGAACGAAAAGGTGGAGGTGGCGGGGTTCGAGGTCGACGCCGACAAGACCTATGGCAAAGCTCGGGTGACGTTGCTGCGGATGAAATAAGCCCGCCGCCCCGGCGACGGCTATGCCGCCTCCCTCGCCGGCTTCGGCACCGGGTTGGAGAATGTCATCTCGTCGTCGACCGACCCGAACTTCAGCGCCATCAGATCGCGGACGTAATTCTGGTGCACCCGCCACGGCTTGCGGTCGCCCTGGCGCGGGAATTTGTCGATCGAGCGCTGGACGTAGCCCGAGGTGAAATCGAGGAACGGTTCCTCCCCGACCGGCGCCGAAGGCTGCGGCGTCGCCTGGCGCAGCCCGCGCTTGCGCATCGTGTTAAGCAGCCGGCAGACATAGGCGCAGGTCAGGTCGGCCTTCAGCGTCCACGAGGCATTGGTATAGCCGAACGACGACGCCATGTTCGGAATGCCCGAATACATCATGCCCTTGTAATTGATCGTGCGCGACAGATCCTTGGCCTCGCCGTCGACCGAGAACTGCACGTCGCTCAACAGCTGTAATTCCAGACCCGTCGCGGTCACGACGATATCGGCGGGCAGCGTCTTCCCCGATCGCAGCACGATCCCTTCGGGCACGAACCGCTCGATCGTGTCGGTCACGACATCGGCCTTGCCCTCGCGGATCGCGCGGAACAGGTCGCCATCGGGCACCAGGCACAGGCGCTGGTCCCACGGATTGTAACGCGGTGTGAAATGGGTCTCGATATCGTGATCGGGCAACTCGGCGCGGACCATGTCGATGATCCGCTCCTTCGCCTTGGCGGGATATTTGCGCGCCTGGTTGAAGAAGAACAGGCCGAACAACACGTTGCGCCAGCGCACCAGGCCATAGGCCAGTTTGCCGGGCAGCTTGCCGCGCATCCAGTTCGCCATCCCATCTTCGGCCGGCCGCGCGACGATATAGGTCGGCGACCGCTGCAACATGGTGATGTGCTCGGTCTGATCGGCCATCGCCGGAACGAGCGTCACCGCGGTCGCGCCCGAGCCGATCACCACCACTTTCTTGCCCGAATAATCCAAATCCTGCGGCCAGAATTGCGGGTGGACGATGCGGCCCTCGAAATCCTCGACCCCGGCGAAATCGGGCGAATGGCCCTTGGCGTAATTGTAATAGCCCGAGCACATGAAGAGGAAATTGCAGGTCAGCGTGACCGGTCCTTCGGCGGTTTCGGCTTCGACCGTCCAGCGCGCATCGTCGGTCGACCAGGACGCTGTCTTGACGTGGTGGTTATAGCGGATGTGCTTGTCGATGCCGTATTGAGTGGCGGTTTCCTTGAGGTAGCTCAGGATCGCCGGCCCATCGGCGATCGCCTTGGCATCGGTCCATGGCTTGAACGAATAGCCGAGCGTGTACATGTCCGAATCCGAGCGGATACCCGGATAGCGGAACAGGTCCCACGTCCCGCCCATCTGCGGCCGTCCTTCCAGAATCGCATACGTCCGGTCGGGGCTTTGCGATTGCAGATAATAGCCCGCGCCGATTCCCGAAATGCCCGCGCCGACGACGAGGACGTCGAAATGCTCCATATGCCTTACCTCTCCGCCATACCGGATATTCGATTCCGCGCGGGTTGCAAAGAGGCTGTTTACAAGGGTGTCAGTTAGGCGAGCTACCGCGTCTCAATTCTTCGTCACCCCGGCCTTGTGCCGGGGTCCACTCCTCCACAACCGAGATGAGGTGTTGTTGCGCGGTGGATGCCGGGACGAGCCCGGCATGACGTGTGGTTAGACGATAGCGTCAGAAATCCTTCTGATACTTCACGCTCGCACCCGACCCGGTGAACGACCCGGTCTGCGACAGGATACTGAGGCTCCTGGTCAGCGCGATCTCCAGCTGGGTCGCGGTGTAGCCCTTCGCGTCGGTGATGATCTCCACATAGATATTGTCGGTGATGTACTTGCCGGCGGCGAGCGCGGTGCCGCGGCCCGATGCCTGATCGGCGCTCAGGATGCGCAACCGGTCGATCCCAGCCGCGCTGCGCAACTTGCCCAGCGGGTTGAGGCCCCCGCCCCCGCCACGCAGCGAGTTGAGCGCCGCGGCGAGCTGGATCGCCTCGGTCGCGGACAGATTCTGCGGACTCGACCCGAACAGCAGCCGGCTCAGCACTTCGTCCTGCGGCAATGCCGGCGACGAAGTGAAGGCGACTTGCGGCCGCTGGCCGGTACCGGTGATGTTGATGATCGCGTTGATGCCGTTGGTCGTGGTCGAGGCCGAGATGTCGATCGTCGGGTCGGACAGCGCGCCGCCGTTGAAGCGGACGTTGCCGCGATCAATGTCGAAGCGCTTGCCGGCGAAATTATAGGTGCCGCGGACGATCGTCGCATTGCCCGACACGACCGGTGTGGTCGAGGTGCCGCTCACCCGCATGAACATCCGCCATTCGGATTCGAGTCCCATGCCGGTGACGAACACCTGGTCGTTGGCGCGGATGCGGATATCGAGCGCGTAGCTGCTCGGCGGCTTGGGCGCGATATGCGGGCGCGGCGGATCGCTCTTGCGGCGGATGCCCTTGAGCTCCTCGACTTCGGCCTGGCCCTGATAGACGACTTCATAGCGTGCGCTCGGAATCGTCAAATCGCCCTTGATCAGCCCGCCCTGCGCGCCGTTAGTGACCGCCAGCGTGCCGGTCGCCGTCGCGCCAAGCGAATCGCCGCTCGCCAAGGTCGCATTGTTGAGCTTGGCAGTGAGGTTCATCGGGAAATTCTGATCGGCCGACAGCCCGACCCAACCACTCGCCTCGACCGTGCCGTCTCCCGCCTTGGCGTTCAACTGGCTGATCTCGAGCCGGTCGTTGGTGAACCGCCCGGCGAGCTTCATCTGGGTAAGCTTGGTGCCGTAATTGGAATTGACATAGGTCAGATTGTCGCCGCGCACGATACCGTTGAGTTGCGGCGCCCCCAATCGGCCGGAGAAGTCCGCCGCGACGACGACACCGCCAGCGGCCTGCTGTCCGGGCAGGCCGGCGAGCGAGAACAGCACGCCCGATGGACCGTTATAGCGGATCCCGCCCGACAAGGGCGCGGCGTAGAGCCGGCCCATCCAGCTTGCACCACTGCCCAGCGGCGCCAGCCGTGCCTGCAAGCGGCCGACCGTCGTCACCCCGCGCTTGACCAGCGCGTGCGCGTCCACGCCCTCCTCGGTCATTCGGCCGATCACCTGGATATCGACCGGCTCGGACACGATTACAGCGCTCGACCGCGTGAAGTTGGCGATGGCCAGGCGGGTATCGATGTTCGGCACCGTCGCGCCGGCCGGCTGGACATAGTCGATACTGCCGGTGGCGCTGCCGTCGATGCCGAGATTGGGAAACAAAGCATTGGCAACCGACAGATCGAGCTTGTCGAGCCGCGCTTGCATCGACAGCCCTTTGCCATAGCTGCCGGCGATCCGTGCACTGCCCTTGTCGAAATCGATCTGGCTCGGCAGCAGGCGGTATTCGCCATCGAGCGGCTCGATCCGCGCCGCGCGCGGCGTGCGGAAGCCGATGCCGTTGGCCTTGCCCGATATCGCCACCAGCCACAATTTGGGTTGCAGCCGGGCATTGATGCCCATGCTGAACGGCACGCCGGAAGATCCCGCCAGCACGGCCTGCGCGGTACCGCTGCCGTTCGAATAATCGATCTTGGCGCGCGCCGCCTGGAACACGGTGTCGCCGTAGCGCATGTTGCCGACCTGGATATCGGCCAGCACGCGCGGGGCCTCCGGGTAGAGCACCACGCTGGCGCTGACGATCGCGCGGCCGATGGTGAAATCCTCATTGCCCGGGATCGTCGCATTATAGGCGCGCGCGGCGATGTCGGCGCGCTGCACCTTGCCCTCCGCGCCCAGCGTCGCGGTGCCGTTGATCCCCGATCCGGCGAACTGCAATTTGCCGGCGAGCGGCCCCGCCGCGGTCTGTTGCAGCGCCCCGGCCAGGTTCATGCCGGCAAAGGTACTGCCCTGATTGACCTGGATCGCCAGCGTCCTGCCGCTGCGCACCAGCACATTGGCGGCGAACGGGCCGTAATTGGTGGCCCCCTTGGCGACGATGGCATAAGCATCGCCCTTGCCGCGGATCGTGGCTTCCAGCCCGGCGAGGCCGACGCCGACGCCCGGCCGGGGTGCATGGATCACGATTACCGGTGCGCCGGCGGTCCCGGTCACGCGCGCATTGATCGGGCCGTAATCCTTCGAGTGCGCGTCACCGACAAAGGCAATCTGGCCGTCGGGACGATAGCTGCCCGATCCGCGATAGATGCTGAGCCGCGGCGCGGCGAGCTTGACGTTGGAGAAAGTGAAGACCCCGTCGGTGCCATAACCGATATCGCTGGTGACGATGGCCTGGCCGCCAAGGAAACTCTCCGCGCCCGAATTGAAGATGCGCCGCGTCTTCGCCGCGATCCGCCCGGTGATGCCGAACCCGCCTTTGGGCATCGACACCAATTTGGCGTCGGTGGTCAGGTCGACGATGCCGATCCCGTCGATCGTGTAATTATTGACCCTGCCCTTCAACGCGCCCGTGTAATGACCGCTCGGCAGATCGGCGACGACGATCGCGGTGGCGTCGATCTTGTCGGATTTGAGCTTCAGATTGTCGGACAGCAGCTTGCCGTTCGAATAAGCGAAATCGCCGACGGCAGTGACATTGGTCAGCAACATGCCGGCAGCCGCATTCAACCCGGTGACGCGGCGGGCGCGCGCATTGACCGGGATCAGGACATGCTTGGCATCGACCGTCGCCTTGCCAGACGCGGTCAGTCCTTCGAGGCCGGTACCGCTGAACGCGATCGCCGCGGCGCTGAGATTGTAGCCGATCGTCGGGGTCGCGAACGGCCCGTCGAGCGTCCAATGCGTCATCACGTCGCGGCCAGACAGATTGGGCAGCATCGCGCCCGGCGTGAGCAACCGCGCGTCGATCACGAAATTGCCGAACTTGTTCTCGCCGAGATCGAGCAGCCCGCTCGCCGCCACCGCCAGCGCGTCCGACTTTAGCGTCATCCGCGTCGTCGCCTTGCGCTTTTCCAGGGTAGAGACGATGTCGACGTTCAGCCCTGGCGCGGTCAGGCGCTCGACCGGCCCTTTCAGGTACAGGCCGGGATGGGTCACGCCCTTGATCGTGAAGGTGCCGTTCTGCGCGCCGAGATCGAGATCGGCGAGCGACTGGCCGGCAAGCGCGGCGACGCCCTTGCCTTTCCACGATTTCCAATCGCCGGCGCCGCCGATGCGGATCGCGATCGGCGCCTTGACCCCCGTCATGCTCGCGGCGACGCCATCGGCGGGCGCGTCGAACCGGACCCGGATGCCCAATTTGTTCGCGTCGGGCTGGGCGTCGAGCACCAGCCGCAATCGGTCGCCGCCGGCAATTCCCGGCCCGCGCACCGCGTCGGCATTGGCGATCAGTTGCGCGCGGCGGTCGGCAATATGCGCGACGCCGTCGAGCCGGATGATGTGCTGTTGCCCCGTCACCGGCGCCTTGAGCAGCAGCCGGTCGATCTTCAGGCTGCCGATATCGATATCGACGTCGGGCAGGATCGGCGCATTGGGATCGCCCGGCAGCAAGGAGGGCGAGCGATGCATCACCACCGTCGGCGCGGCCATCGCGTTGACGTCGATATGGTTCCACAGGAACTGGAACGGATTCCAGTCGATCGTCGCGGTCGGCGCGGTCAGGAAAATACCTTGCGGATCGCTGACCCTGAGGTCGAGCAACTCCATCTTGCCGTAGATCGATCCGCGGATCCGCCCAACCTTGATGTTGAGCCCGGTCTCGGTCTTGTAGCTTTCGAGCCGCGAGACGATGAAACGATGGCCGGGCGCGGTGTCGAGTCCGAAATAGACCATCGCGAACAACGCCACGATCGCCACGCACAGGATGACCACGCCACGCGCCAGCCGCAGCCACCATGGCCGCTTCACCACGACGATATCGGTTTCGGGAGTCTCGACCGGGGGCGCCTCGTCGACCATCAGAAGGCCTGGCCGATCGAGATGTAGAGCGCGATCCGCGAGTCACCCTTGCGCTTGTTGAGCGGGGTGGCGACGTCGATGCGGATCGGGCCGAAATTGGTGTAGAAGCGCCCGCCGATGCCGGCGCCGAATTTCCAGTCGGTGAATTTGGGCATCGAGCTGGCGTAGGAATTGCCGGCATCGACGAACGGCACGATGCCGTAATTGCCGAAGCGATAGCGCGCCTCCAGCGCGAATTCGTTGACGCTGCGCCCGCCTACGGGATCGCCATTGGGATCGAACGGCCCCAGCCGCTGATAGCCATAGCCGCGCACCGATCCGCCGCCGCCGCCGTAATAACGCCGCGACGGCGCGAGGTCGTCACGCGCGATGCCGAGGATCGATCCGACCCGTCCGCGGCCGGCGATCACGATGCTGCTGGTGACCGGATAATAGACGCTCGCGTCGATCTGGGTGCGGGCATATGGACGGATCGGGCCGCGCACCGACGTCTCGGGGCTCAACGTCAGTTTCACGCGATAGCCCTTGGTCGGATTGAGCAGATCGTCCGACGTGTCCCACTGAATGTTGAGCGGCAGCGCGGCGATGAAATAGGAGCCCCGCTGGCGCTTGCCGGCATTGAAATTATAGACGCTTTCGTTGGTCCCGGTCAGCTCGAAGCCATAGGCATAGGTGATCCTTTTCTGCCAGATCGGGGTCGAATCGTACGAGACGCGGCCGAACAGCGACAAGGTCGCGGCGTCGAACGCATCGTAATTATTGTGCCCCGCGCTCAGCCCGAACGAGAGCGTGCGGTCGCGCTGCTTCCAGTCCGAGCGGCGGAACGTGACCGTGCCGCTCTGTTCCTGCGTGCCGGCGACCGCGCCGACGATGAATGCGCCTTCCGGCGGGAAAGCGTTGCGCGCGGTGAACGTGCCTTCGAGCTTGATCCCCTCGCCGGTGCTGTAACCGCCGGTCGCCGCGATCGAGCGCGTGCGGCCGACGCGCTGCGTCACCGCGAGGTCGACGATCCGCGTGCCATCGGGGGCATTCTTGCCGGTATCGACCGGCTCGACCGTCACCGTGGAGAACAGCCCGGTCGCGACCAGCGCTTTACGCAGATCGTCGACCTTATCGGTGTTGTAGAGTTCGCCCTCCTTGAACCGCCGCAGAACGCGGATGTGATCGGGGCCGAAGGCGAGGCGTCCGCTGGTGCTGACATTGCCGAAGCTCGACCGCGGCCCGGTGTCGACCGGCAAAGTGTAATCGCCGGTAAAGGCTGCGTCGTCGAGCAGGATGTCGCGCGTTCCAAGCCGCACGAAGGGATAACCGTTGCGACCCATCTCCAGCGTCACATTAGCCTCGGCGCCCTGGACGCGAACGGTGTCGATCGGCTCGCCGACCTTGAGCGGCAGGTTTCGGGTGATCAGGTCGCCGGGCACCACCGGCTGCGAATCCAGGTTGATCGAGGCGAAGGTGTATTGCTTGCCCGGCACCGCGTTGATCACCACGCGGACGCGGTCGGGCTGGTTGGGGATGCTCTCGACCGAGGACAGAGCGGTCGCGTCGTAATAACCGCGCGAATGCATCAGCCTGACCGCCAGCGCTTCATCCTCGCGCCCGCGCGCGGCCACCATCGCCGCGTTGGCCGCCTTGCCGCCGCCCTTCTTCAGCGACGAGAAGGTCCTGAAGTCGCTGTCGAGGTCGAGGTCAGCGAGGCCGTTGACGACGGTGTCGTAGCGTATCTCCGCGCCCTTGCCGTTGGGAACGTCGGCGACTTCGGTCACGGGCGTCGTATTGTAGCTGTCGAGGCTCGGGAGCGGCGCGGCGAGTTCGGGCGCGGGCTCGGGTGCGGCCGGCAGGGTCCCGGGCGGCACGTCAGGCGCAGGCGTTATCGCCGGCGGCGTGACGCTGGGCGGTGCCTTGTCCGCCGTTTGCGGGGTGAACGGTGCCTCTTGCGGGATCGGCTCGAGCGGCGCGTTGATGTCGTTCGACAACGGCGGCAGCGACTTGTCGAACTGATCGTCGGGCACGATCGGCTTGTCGCCGAGCGGATCGCTGGTCGGGGTCGGTACCGGCTTGGGCTCGCCCGATTGGCGCGCCTGGTCCTGGTTCGAAAGATCGGCCGGCGCGGTGCTGTCGGTGCGCGCCGACGAGTTGGTCTGTTGGGCGACCAACGCCCCCGGGAGAACGGCGCACGCCGCGATAGCCAGACAGGAATACGATACCAGACGCGACACGACTGCCCCTTTTCGGAGGTCGTCCTTCGCCCCCTTCGCGCCTGCCAACGCGCCGCAGCCCGATCGGTTCACGCTCAATCCGCCCCGACGCCCTCGGGCGCGACTTCGCTGGCCGCGGCCTCAATGCGATCGAGCATCGCCGACAGCGCCTCGCGTTCGGCGGCATCGAGCTGTTCGAGCATTTTGGCCTCGAGCTCGAGCGCCTTGGGCGCGACCTGATCGTAGAGCTGGCGGCCGGTCGTCGTCAGCGCGAGCAAATGCGATCGCCGGTCGCCTTCGTTGGGCGTGCGCGACACCAGCCCGCGCTCGACCAGGGCTTGCGCCGCCCGGCTGACCGTCACCTTGTCCATCCGCGTCGCCACACCCAGCGCCTGCTGCGTGATCCCCGGCCCTTCGGCAATAACCGCGATCAGGCGCCATTCGGGAATCTTGAGCCCGAACAGCCGATCATAGGCCGTGGCGATCGCCGCCGACACGCGATTCGACACGACCGACAGGCGGTACGGCAGGAACAGATCGAGCTTCAAATCGGCCATTTCCGGTCACTTTGCGGTGTTCGCCCGCGCGAAACAAGCATTGCGTGACATGCGTTCGCAGCGATGGACGCGAGCAGTGAAATCCGATATAGTTTCATCTGAAACGACTTTTCCCTCTGGAGCATGTTCCGATGACCGACGCGCACGACAATCCGATGGGCCTGGACGGCTTCGAATTCGTCGAATTCACCTCACCCGACCCCGAGGCGATGGCCGATCTGTTCGAGAAGATGGGCTTCACCCATGTCGGCACGCACAAGTCGAAGAATGTGCGCCGCTATGCCCAGGGCGATATCAACTTCCTGCTCAACATGGACGATGCCGGCCAGGTCGCGGGCTTCCGCAATGCGCACGGCCCGAGCGCCAATGCGATGGCGTTCCGCGTCGCCGATGGCGAGAAAGCGCGCGACCTCGCGCTCGAACGCGGTGCGACCGAAGTAAAGGGCGAGCATGGCCCGGGCGAACTCGACATCCCGGCGATCGAGGGGATCGGCGGTGCCAACCTCTACCTCGTCGACAAGAAGTCGAACATCTACGAGACCGATTTCGTCCCGACCGGCAAGGGCGTGAACGACCATAGCGTCGGCCTGCATACGCTCGATCACCTGACCCACAATCTCAACCGCGGGCGGATGGATTATTGGGCCAATTATTACGAGAGCATCTTCAACTTCCGCCAGATCCGCTATTTCGACATCGAGGGCCAGGCGACCGGTCTGTTCTCCAAGGCGATGACCGCGCCCGACGACAAGATCCGCATTCCCTTGAACGAAAGCCAGGACGAGCATTCGCAGATCGAGGAATTCATCAGGGATTATAAGGGCGAAGGCATCCAGCATCTGGCGCTGGCGACCGACGACATCTTCTCGACAATCGACCAGCTGCGCGCCAACGGCATCCGGTTCCAGACCGCGCCCGACACCTATTTCGACCTGATCGACAAGCGCCTGCCCGGCCATGGCCATGACGTCGCCGAGATGCGCAAGCGCCACATCCTGATCGATGGATCGCCGGAGACCGGTGGTGGTCTGCTGCTGCAGATCTTCACCGAGAATATGGTCGGCCCGATCTTTTTCGAGATCATCCAGCGCAAGGGCAATGACGGCTTCGGCGAAGGCAATTTCAAGGCACTGTTCGAGAGCATCGAACTCGATCAGATCCGCCGCGGCGTCGTGCCGGCGAAGGCGGAGGCTTGACACTTTAACGCCCTCGCCCCTGGAAAGGGGAGAGGGATACCGAAGCTTGGCAGCTTGCTGCCTAGCGTAGGTTGGGAGAGGGGTTGAGCGAGCCGCAGGCTCGCGCCGAGCTGCGCTCGGCGCACCCCTCTCCCCTCGTCCCGAGGGGCGAGGGAGGAGATGGTGATGACAAACTACCAAACCGGCTTCGGCAACCATTTCGCGACCGAGGCAATTCCCGGCGCGCTCCCCGTCGGCCGCAATTCGCCGCAAAAGCCCGCCTTCGGCCTCTACACCGAGCAACTCTCCGGCACCGCCTTCACCGCCCCGCGCCACGAGAACCGCCGCACCTGGCTCTACCGTCTGCGCCCCTCGGCCGCGCATCCAGCCTTCACCCGCTATCAGGGCGCCAAGCGCTTCGCCCACGGCCTGAACAAGGCCCCCCTCGCCCCCAATCGCCTGCGCTGGCGCCCGCTCGAAGAAGTCACCGACGCCGATTGGCTCGACAGCCTGACGACGATGGTCGTCGCCGGCGACGGTCCGCGCACCCAGGCGGGCGTGGCGATGCATCTCTATCACGCCGCCCGCGCCATGACCGACCGCGCTTTCGCCTCGGCCGATGGCGAGCTGCTGATCCTGCCCGAGCAGGGCGCGCTGCTCCTCCTCACCGAAATGGGCCGGATCGACCTGACCCCCGGCCAGGTCGCGGTGATCCCGCGCGGCGTCCGCTTTCGCGTCGAGCTGCCCGACGGCCCCGCGCGCGGCTATGTGGCCGAAAATCACGGCCAGCCGTTCCGTTTGCCCGAGCTCGGCCCGATCGGCTCGAACGGCCTCGCCAATGCGCGCGATTTCGAGACCCCGGTCGCCTGGTTCGAGGATCGCGAAGGCGACTTCGCGCTGATCCAGAAATTCGAAGGCGCGCTGTGGGAAACGCAGCTTGGCCGCAGCCCGCTCGACGTCGTCGCCTGGCACGGCAATTACGCGCCGTACCGGTACGATCTCAAGCATTTCAACACGATCGGCACGGTTAGCTTCGATCATCCCGATCCGTCGATCTTCACCGTGCTAACTTCGCCCAGTGACGTGCCCGGCACCGCCAACGCCGATTTCGTCATCTTCCCGCCGCGCTGGATGGTCGCCGAGGACACGTTCCGCCCGCCCTGGTTCCATCGCAACGTGATGAGCGAGTGTATGGGCCTGCTCTATGGCGCCTATGACGCCAAGGCCGACGGCTTCCGCCCCGGCGCGATGTCGCTGCACAACCAGATGTCGGGCCACGGCCCCGACCTCGTCTCGTGGAAAGGGGCGAGCGAGGCGGAACTGAAGCAGCACAAGATCGACGGCACGATGGCGTTCATGATCGAGAGTCGCTGGGTATTCCACTGCACCGACTACGCCCTGGAAACGAGCGCACTCGACGAGGATTACGATCAGGTGTGGTCGGGGTTTCCGAAGGCGGAGTTATCCTGACGGGCCTTTAGCCCGGCAATATTGCCATCGCTCGCCAGGCGATCGCGATCAACGCCGCGGCGAGGACCAGCACGCCGATCATCATGGCGATGCTGCGCCGGCCGGTGACGATCATCCACAAGCCATAACCGATCGATCCCAGTCCGAACACGATCACCGCGGCGAACACGGTCAGGATCGTCCGTGCCTGCTCCGCGGTGCCGGTGAAGGTGGTGCCGCCTGTCAGATCGCCGGGATGCGCCATCGCGGGGGCGAGCACGATCCAGAGATAGCTCATCAACCCGGCGAGAAAGACACCGCAGGCAAGCAACAACCAGCCCAGCGCGCGGACCGTGCGTGGCGTCCGCATCTTCCCTCCGCAATTGGGGCAAGGGTTGACTGTTCCCTCGACCTCGGTGCGGCACGACGGTGCAAGACAGGTGCTGACGGCTGGCATCGATTCCCCCTTGTGCGATCGAGCGACTGGAGATCGCACGACGGAGCAAGGAGTCAATGCATAGAGCGGCTCAGCGCTTCTTGCCGCCCCCGTTCGCCGCCGAGGCCTCGCGGACCAGCGCCTTGAACGCTTCCTCGTCGATCTCGTCGCCTTCGTGAAAGTCGATCGCGCGGCGGACATTGCCCTCCAGGCTCGAATTGAACAATCCCTTGGGATCGTCGAGCGCGGCCCCCTTGGCGAACGTCGTCTTGACCGCGTTCTTGTAGGTTTCGCCGGTGCAGATGATCTTGCCATTGGCGTACCAGGTCGGCACCCCGCGCCATTTCCATTCCTCGACGACATCGGGCTCGGCGTCGCGGATCAGGGCACGAATCTGCGCCAGCGTCGCGCCGCGCCAGTCGCCCAACGACGCGATCCGGTCGTCGATCAATTCGGACGGCGATTTGGTGTCAGCTTCGGTCGTGGTCATCATTCTTCCTTCGTCTCGATCGCTCAGGCGGCGTCGCGTGCGGGCGACGGCGTGCGGCTCTTCGCCAGATAGGGCAGCGCGAACATGTAGAGGCCAGTTATCATCAACAGGATCAGCGGAAAAAGTGCGGTCAGCCCGACCCACGTCGCCTGGCGGTTCAGCATGAGCATGACCGTATTGAAGATCACCGCCACCACGAAGACGATCGACGTCCAGCGGTGAAACTGCCGGATACCCGAATTCCCGTTCATCTTTTCCTCCCTAAGTGTTCGAACATGCGATCAGTCGATCCGCGCCACGACTTCGTCCAGATTGGCGAGGAACTTCTGCCAGCCGAACTTGGCTCCGGCGAAGGCCTGCTGCTGGTCGGGGCGGAAGCCGGCCTGCTCCATGCGCACATGCGTGCCGGCGGCCGAAGGCGTCAGGGTCCAGGTGACCACGCTCTCCAGCCCCATCGCGTCCCAGCTATAAGCGAGCGCCCGCTGCGGCTCGATCTCGAGCACCTTGCAATCGACCGATCCCCAGTCGCCGGTAAGCGTGAAACGATGGTCGACCGTCGGCACGAAATCGTTCTTCATCAGCCATTCCGCGATCAGATGCGGCTGAGTCAACGCGCGCCAGATCTTGTCGGGCGCGTGCGCGAAGTCGCGCTCGATCACCACGGAACGGGTCTCGGTCGAAGTCGTCGTCATTGGTCCATCCTCTTGAGCAAATCATCGAGATCGTCGAACCGGCTTTCCCAGAATTCGGTCATCTGGCTGGTCCAGTCGACCAGTGGCGCGAGCGCCTGCCGCCGCGCGGTATAATGGGTCTGGCGCCCCTCATGCCGGTCGAGCACCAGGCCGGCCTTTTTCAGCACGCCGAGGTGCTTGGATACCGCCGGCTGTGAGACGCCCGCCAGTGCGGTCAGTTCGCCGACCGTCTGCTCGCCGCCACGGCACAGCCGCTCGAAAATCCCGCGACGCGTGGGATCCGCCAGGGCGCTGAAAATCACGTCGTGTTGGGTCGGCATAAATGTATAACTCGCTGGCTATGGATCAACCCATAACCACCAGGTTATATATTAGTCAAGCGGCAACGTTCAGTCGATCGCGTGCGCGAAACAGCGCGCCCACGATGCAAGCGGCGAACAGCGCGCCCTCCACTCCCCCGGTCACCAGCTGAGTGACCAAGCCGAAGTCGCGATCGCCGACCAGTGTGCCCAATTGACCAAGCCGCAGATGCGAGCCTGGAAAGGTTTGCGCCAGCAAGTCGAGGCTGCCGCCCATCAACCTGCCGCCTATTAGCGGCACCAGCACGCCGCCCACCGCGCCGACCAGACCGGCAATAGCGATCCTGCGCCGCCTTGTGGCCGATCGCGGCCGACCGGCCAACCATGCACCAAGCCCCACCGCGCCACCGAGCAACAACCCTTCGGGTGCGCCGGTGATGCCGTCAGGCGATCGGCCGAGCAGCAAGCTGAACGCGTCGAGGCCAAGCAGTTTGACGATTCCGCCGATCGCCATGCCGCCAAGCGCGCCACCGACGATGGTCGACCAACCGCGCCGGGCGAACCCGGCCGCGGCAATCCCGAAGCTCACGCCGACGCCGCCGACCAGGGCCACCACGACGGTCAGCCACAGCAGCACGAACAGCATCGACGCCCCGCCGCCGGACTCCATCGGCTGCGATGCGGCGACGAAGCCGTAGAACAGCCCGCCGATCGCGCCGGCAATACCCACCCCGATCGTTCCTGCGCCTCCGAGCAACACGACATCGCGCCAGGAATAGGAGGAGGTCGGCGGTATCGGAGTCACCACAATCGGCTCGGTGCCCGCCCCCACCCAGTCGACCGGCGCGACGAAGCGATAGCCGTGCTTGGGGATGGTTTCGATGAACCGCGGATTGGCCGCGTCGTCGCCGAGTTGCCGCCGCAGCGTCTTGACGCATTGGGTCAGGGCTTCATCGGTGATCGGCACGCCGCTCCACACTTCATCGAGGAAGCGATCCTTGGTGACGAGCTTGCCGCTTTCCCGCAGCAACAAGACGAGCGCATCGAAATAGCGCGCGTTGAGCTCGACCGCGGCGCCATTGCGCATCAACCGGCGCTAGGCAGGGTCGAGCTCGAAACCGTCGAAGCGAAAGCTGCCGGACGCCATTTTTCAGCGAAACCTCAGGAGTTGCTCATGCCGCTCACCGGCGAGTCCGTCAGGATGACGCCACATTCAAGCATGGAGACGGCATGATGGCAAAGGTGATCGAGCGCGGACGTGGACCTAACCCGTGGAGGGTAGCGGGCTGGAGTCTTGCCGCGCTGCTGCTGTTGTTGCCGGTGATAGCGATGCAATTCACGCGTGAGGTGAACTGGACGCCATTCGACTTCGCTTTCGCCGCGGTGATGATCGGCGGAGTCGGCATCGCGTTCGAGCTCACGGTCAGAGCCACGCGCAACAATGCCTATCGCAGCGGGTTTGCGATCGCGCTGGCCGCCGCGTTCCTGCTGATCTGGATGAACGGCGCGGTTGTTCGGCACCGCGGCGGACAAGCATCAGGGTCCCGATTGAGCGCGATCCGATTGCCGACGGGCGGCTGGCACGCCCTCAACATCCGAGGTCTGATCAGCGTGGCGGGCTCATTGCAAAGAACGTTTCGGGATGAGCTTACGGTAGATCTCTTCGCTGATAAGCTTGGCACTCACGCCCTCGACATTGCTCAAGACGATCACCGTTACATCTGACTCCGGGTAATAGGCCATTTCGCTGTTAAACCCATTGATGTTGCCGCCATGCTCGATCTGATGAATGCCATCCCTGACGTGATTCCAGAGACCGAAAGCATATTCCTGCTTCACCGGCTCCGTCATAAGCTTACTATCTTGCGGCGACAGAATCCGGCCTCCAAACAGCGCGCGCTCCCAAGTGAGCAGATCGTGGCCCGTGGCCACTAGCCCGCCGGCCGAGAATGGAACGCTTTCATCCATGTAATTGGCGTTAGACATAGCATTCGCGTCACTGCGATAGCCATCGGCACGGTGTGGCATGATCCGATTTACCGAATCGAACGCTGTCCCTTTCATTCCCAGCGGCGCAAAGAGGGTTTCCCGAAGAAAGGCCGCATAAGGCTTCCCCGACACGTCCTCGATCAATTTGCCGAGAACCAAATAGTTCGTGTTGCTGTACCGCCATTCTGACCCTGCCGCGAATTCGGGGCTCTTATCCGCCACCAGGGCAATCAGCTCGCGCGGCTTGGTCGGTTGGCGGGATACGGCCGAAAATCTTGGATCGCTGGTATAGTCCGGCAAGCCCGCAGTCTGATCGAGCAATTGCCGGATCGTCACCTTGTTCCACGTCGCCGGAAGATCGGTAACATAGGTGGAGGCGGTCGCGTCGAGTGCCACCTTTTTGTCGGCAACCAGCTTCATCACGGCAGCAGCCGTAAATTGCTTCGTCATCGAGCCGATGCGAAAACGCGTATCAGGCGCAAAAGCCACGTTCCATTCGACGTTGGCGTAACCGTAAAAGCGATCAAACAGAATGGTGTCGCCCTTCGCCACAAGGACTTGCCCCATAAACGACCTGTCAGCCACATGCGGCTGAACGATCGCGTTGACACTGTCGGGTGTTATCAAAGTCGTTGGCAGCGGCCCCGTGCCGGCCATCAGAGCAGTGGCTAACGTGCTCTTGAACCATCCCATCCCAATTCCTCTCTAGTCGCCGAATGCCGTTCGAAAGCATCACTCGGATCAAGGGAAGTCAATCGATCGAGGCGACCCGCCTGAAGTCATGATCATCTCCAAATCGCCAGCGTTCGAGCAGCGCGGTTGTTCGGCGTTGCTGCGGCAAACGGCGGCACGCCAATGAGCCCGATCATCGCGAGCGGACGATAGCGCAGGCTGCCGTGAAGCTGTCCCGCCCAGCCGCCCTCTGCTATGAGCCATTCCGCCCAGCGGCGGGAGCAACGCAAATGAGCGACAGCCAGATACGTTTCGATGATGGGGCAGCCTATGAGCGCATGATGGGCGTGTGGAGTCGCTTGGTCGGTGAGGAATTCATCGAGTGGTTGGCACCCCCCAGCGGCTTACGTTGGATCGACGTCGGTTGCGGCAACGGTGCTTTTACCGAACTATTGGTCGAGCGTTGCGCGCCCTCGAAGATTTTCGGCGTCGATCCTTCGGAAGGTCAGCTGGGTTTCGCGCGCTCTCGTCATCACGCCGGGATTGCCGAGTTCCTGCAGGGCGATGCTACCGCCTTGCCGTTTGGCGACCACAGTTTCGATGCCGCCGACATGGCGTTGGTGATCTTCTTCGTGCCCGAACCGGCCAAGGGCCTGGCCGAGATGGTGCGCGTCGTGAATCCCGGCGGGACGATTTCCGCCTATGTCTGGGATCTGCTCGAACCCAACGGATTTCCGATGGCTGCGCTTCAGGAAGAACTGCGCTCGTCGGGAATCCAGCCGTTGATGCCGCCGAGCGCCGAAGTATCGCGAATGAACGCGCTTCATTCTCTTTGGGTCGATGCCGGCCTTACGGATGTCGCGACGCGAGAGATCACGGTGTCTCGCACCTTTGAGGACTTCGACGACTTCTGGGCCTCGGTTGAGATCGCGATCGGCATGGCCGCGGCCACGCGCGATATGAGCGATAGTAACAAAGCGGATCTCAAGGACCGCATGCGGGCCCGCGTGCAAGCGGACAGCTCAGGTCACATTACCTATTCCTCGCGCGCGAATGCGGTAACGGGACGCACGCCCGCCTGACTGGAGTAGCGACGGCAAAACGCCGCGTTAGTGCCCATGCATGTCAGCGCGATCTGCGCCGACCTAATCCTCGATCAGCTTCATCAGCCGGCGTTCGATCGGCGCCAGCACCGGGCCGAGTTCATGGCCGCGTTTCACCACCTGGCCGTGTTCGGCGATCAGTGCCCACATGCCCTGCCGGTTGCGCAAATCGGGGCGCTTCTCGATCCTGAATTCGGGGCGCTCGGCGGTGCGGCGGAACGCGGCGAACACCGCGGCTGCCTGGCCGAGTTCGATCGCGTAATCGCGCCAATGGCCGGCCGCCACCATACGGCCGTAGAGGTCGAGGATGCGAGTGAGCTCGAGCCGCTCGAAGCCGATCTGGCTCGGTTGACGGCCGGACAAAGGGAACGGCGTAACTGTCCCCATCAGGCGCGATCACGCTCCGGCAACTGGGCAGGCTCGTGCTCGGCGAGCAACGCGTCGAGCCGCTTGCGCAAGGTCTCGATCTCGCAGCGTAGCAATTCCACGCGCTGCGTCTGCGGATCGAACATTTCGCTGCACGGCGTGCCATAAGCGAGGAACGGTTTTTCGCCCTTCCCTTCGACCATCGTCGGCCGCGCCGGGATGCCGACCATCACCGCACCTTCGGGCACGTCGCGCGTGACGACTGCATTGGCACCGATCCGCGCGCCGGTCGCGACCGTGATCGGGCCCAATACCTGGGCGCCGGATCCGATGATGACATTGTCCTCGATCGTCGGGTGGCGCTTGCCGGCGACGCCGTCGGCCGGATTGGTCCCGCCAAGCGTGACGCATTGATAGATCGTGACATTGTCGCCGATCACCGCGGTCTCGCCGATCACGGTGAAGCCATGGTCGATGAAGAAGAACTTGCCGATCCTGGCACCGGGATGAATGTCGATCGCAGTGAAGAAGCGCGCGATATGGTTCACCCAGCGCGCCAGGAAAAACAGCCGCGCATTGTACAGGGCATGTGCGACACGGTGATAGCCGAGCGCCCAAACGCCCGGATAAAGCAGGATTTCCACGTTCGATCGTGGCGCTGGATCGCGCGCCCGAATCGAGTCGAGATAAGCCCTGAGGCCAGTAAGCATTGGCGCGTCCCCTTCGCCGATTTTGACATATCTAGGACGCCGATCTGACAATTTCCATAACCGCCCTGTCGCAACTTCGTCGGAGAAAAGCCCATCTTTGTTGTAGGAATTAGGTCCACGCGTCATGCAACGGACAGGGTCGCGGGGAGTTTGCGCTGTTGATGCTCGATGTTTCGCTGGCCTCGATCGAGGCGATCCTGCCGTTCATCGCGATCGGATTCGCCGCGCAATTGGTCGACGGCGCGCTGGGCATGGCGTTCGGCCTGATCAACTCGACCTTGTTGATCAGCGTGATGGGCCTGCCGCCGCGCGTCGCCTCGGCCAGCGTCCATGCGGTCGAGACGTTCACGACCGCAGCGTCGGGCATCAGCCATGTCCTGCACCGCAACGTGAACTGGCGGCTGTTCGCGCGGCTGGTCATTCCCGGAATGATCGGCGGCGTGCTCGGCGCCTATGTGTTGTCGTCGGTCGACGCATCGGTCGCGCGCCCATTCGTAATGGCCTATCTGAGCGCGATCGGCCTCTATCTGCTCTTTCGCGCATGGCGCGGCCGGGTCGAGCCGAGGACGCCCAAGGTGATCGAGCCGCTCGGGCTGGTCGGTGGTTTTCTCGATGCGGCGGGCGGCGGCGGCTGGGGGCCGGTGGTGACGAGCAATCTGCTGGTGCAGGGCTCCTCGCCGCGCGAGACGATCGGCACCGTCAACACCGCCGAATTCTTTCTGACCGCGACGATCTCGGCGACGTTCATTTTCACTCTGGGCTTCGCCGCCTTCACCCTGCAGACGCTCGGCATCCTGATCGGCGGCCTGCTCGCGGCGCCATTGGGCGGGTGGCTCGCCAAGAAGGTGCCGGCGCGTCCGCTGATGGCGATGGTCGGCGTGCTGTTGACGCTGACCAGCGCGTTTTCAATCTATCAGGCGTTGTCGCGCTAGAGCGGCGTGCTCGATTCAGAAATCGGGCATGCCGCTCTAACGTTCCTGTTTGGCGGCCAGCCCCATGCGCTCGGCAATATCATGCAGGCGTTTGTCGCGCGTCCATAGTGACGCACCCGCCGTCAAGCGAGCGGCGGCTAGCAAATGAGCATCGACATAACCAATGCCCAGCCCGAACAGCCTGTGCTGGCCGACGAAACCAAGCACTTCGTCATCGCTAGCGGCCACAGCTTGCGGCAAATCCCGCAACGCATTCAGGATCACGTCGCGCTGGCGCAAGCTGCCCATCGCCAGTTCGCCGATGATGAAAGGGTGCGTCAGCACCTGCCCGCCACCAAGCAGGCCGGAGAGAGCCGCGTCACCGCTGCGCAAGTGATCGATCCAGACCGAGCTGTCGGCCAGGATCATGCAGGCTCCGGGCGCCGGCGCGGGGCAGCGGCGGCGTCGGGCTCGCTGCCGCCAAGCAAGGCAAGCCGCCGTGCGCTCTCACGCTCGATCAGCGCCTTGAGCGCTTCGCGAACCAGCGAGGACTTCTCTTTCAAACCAGTGAAGGCCTGGGCCTTGGCGACAAGGTCGTCATCAAGTGCAAGTGTGGTGCGCATGGGTGGCCTCCTCGATTACAGGCACGATATTAGCATCAGATGATGTCAGTTTAAATGCTGGAGATTGGACGCGGGGTTTCTCCATCTGGCGCGCGCGGGTTCGGCGGCAATCGATGATATGGAGCGCTTAACGCGATGAATTGGCGCGATGGTTATCACCCGTTCGGGTCCAGATTTCCCGGTCGCGTGCCTGATTTTTGCGAATAGCCGGAGTTCACCTATCCGCAGCACGCTCTAAACGTCGAACATCTGCGGCGCGCTGTCGATGACGCGGCGCGTGACCTTTTCCAGCGCAGCATTGAGCGCCACCCGCTCCGCATCGCTCAGATCGGTGAGCCATTGCTCATAGAATTTGCCCCGCGCTCCACGGATGGCGGCGTGGACCGACTTGCCCGCTTCGGTCAGCGAAACCAAGCTGCTCTTGCGGTTGCGCGGGTTGGCCTCGCGCTGAACGAAACCGCGCTGCTCGAGCGACGCGACGGCCCGGCTCACCTCTGCCCGGTCCGAATAGGCGACGCTCGCCACGTCCGCGGCGCTGCATTTTCCGATCATCTCGACATGCGTCAGCACCCGCCATTCGGCGAGGGAAAGCTGTGCGGTGTCCCGGACATGCTGCGCCGTGACCCGATCGATCATCTTGCTGAGCAAAAGGATGCGGTAGGGAATGTGCGAGGGGCCGAATTCGAACGATGGCCGAGTCGACTTGGCCCCGGTCTCCGGTTCGGCGCGGATGGTCTTCTGCTGCATCGCGATTTTGTAGCCGCCTGAATCGTTATTGTCTTCTCGACTGAGAAGGTGGCGCAGTATCGTTGACAAATCAACAAATTCGGCGTTTATCCGCTCGTCATGAGCGATCACCATCCTTTCGCACCGGGGCTCGACTACGCCTTCACCATCTCGATCACGCTATCGAAGCCCTATTGGATCAAACCGGGCGCACGTGGCGACACGCGGGCGGCAATCTATGCAGCAGAGGGGACGGTCGAGGGGCCGCGGCTCAATGGTCGTGTGGTCCCGATGTCGGGCGGCGATTTTCCATTGTCGCGGCCGAACGGGGTGATCGATTTCGACGCCCGCTATCTGCTCGAGGCTGACGACGGCGCAATCATCTACCTCGAAAATCGGGGGTTCCGCTGGGCACGAAGCCCGGAGATCGCGGAGAAGATGCGGCGCAACGAGCCGGTGTCGTTCGACGATTATTATATGCGCGTCACCCCGCGCTTCGATGCGCCGGCCGGGCCGTATGAATGGATGTCGCAGCACGTGTTCGTCGGCGTGGCGGAAAAGGTGCCGAACGCCAACCGGATCCATTATTTCGTCGTCCTGTAAGGAGGCAATGTGCGTTTTCGGCCGCTGATGCGCGCGGGGAGCGACCCTTTCGGTCATCCCACCAAGCCGCCGCTGCCGCCGGCCGACTTTTCTTGTCGCACCGAACACGGCCTGACGATCGAGCGCAATTGCCGCATCCCCTTGCGCGACGGAGTGGAAATCTTCGCCGATCTCTATCGCCCCGAAGGCGCGACGGCGAACGTCCCGCTGCTCCTGGCCTGGGGTCCTTACGGCAAGCATGCGCTGACCAATCGGGTCTTCTGGCCGCGCTCCGGCGTGGACCCGGAATGGCTGTCGGAGCTGACCCCGTTCGAGGGGCCCGATCCGGTCTGGTGGGGCCGACACGGTTATGGGGTGGCGGTGGTCGACCCCCGCGGCGCCTGGCTGTCGGGGGGCGATTTCCACCACAATGGCATCCAGGAAGCGGAGGATTGCTCTGACGCGATCGAGTGGCTCGGCCGATTGCCCTGGTCGAACGGGCGCGTCGGAATGACCGGCGTGTCCTACCTTGCCAACATCCAATATCTGGTCGCGCCGCTGCGCCCTGGCCCGCTCGCCGCGCTCAATCCGTGGGAAGGCTTTTCGGACTGGTATCGCGAATTCGCCTATCATGGCGGCATATTGGAGACGAGCTTCCTGCCGCGCGCCTGCGACAATATCCAATGGTCGCTCCATCGCACCGAGGATAGCTGGGCCAATATCACCGCCCATCCGCTGATCGACGATTATTGGCGCTCGAAGGAGCTCGACCTGGAGGCGATAGACCAGCCCGCTTATGTCGTCGCCAGCTGGTCCGATCAGGGGCTGCATTTGCGCGGCACGATCGAGGCGTGGCGCCGGATGGGATCGGCCGAGAAATGGCTCGACATCCACGGCCAGAAGAAATGGGCGCATTATTACCGGCCCGAAAGCCGCGCGCGTCAGCTCGCATTCTTCGACCATTATCTGCGCGACCGGCCCACAGCTCTCGCCGCCTGGCCAAAGGTGCGGATCGAGGTGCGCGAACGGCATGATGTGGCCGAGGAGCGCGCGGAGACTGAATGGCCGCTCGCGCGGACCGACTATCGCCGCCTCGCGCTCGACGCTGCCAGCAGTACGATGGACGACGATGCGCCGAGCGAAAGCGAAGTTCGTTACCCGGCGTCCGACGGGCGCATCTGCTTCGACCATCTGTTCACCGAACCAACCGAGATCACTGGTCATGCCAGCCTGAGACTCTGGGTCGAAGCGGACGGGAGCAACGACATGGACCTGTTCGTCGCTCTGCAGAAGATCGACGCGGCGGGCGAGCCCGTGGGCTTCACCTTCTATGCCTTCTACGAAAACGGACCCGTGGCGCTTGGCTGGCTGCGCGCCAGCCACCGCGCGCTCGACCCCGAGCGTTCGCGCCCGGAAAGGCCGGTCCATATGCACACCGGCGAGAACCGGCTCGCGCCCGGCCAATGCGTGCCGGTGGAAATCGAGATCTGGCCCTTCTCGGTCCGCTTCGCGTCGGGCGAGACATTGCGGCTGATCGTCGCGGGATCGGACATCTATCCGAAGGAGGAAGGCGTAATGCTGCCCTTCCCGCTGCACCAGCAGACTCGCAATGCCGGCACGCACATCATCCGCACCGGTGGCGCGTTCGATTCCGCAATCCTGCTTCCCGTCATCCCAGCAAAGGACTTGCCGCAATGACCGCCGCCGACTGCTCGCTCGAGCATGTGTTCGATATCGAAGTCCTGTTCGGCGCCGACCGCAATATCTTCGGCCCGCTGCCCGGCGGCGGCAGCCAGGGCTATACCCCCGCGATCGGCGGCACGATCAGCGGGCCGCGCCTTTCGGGCCGCGTGGTTCCACACAGCGGCGCCGATTATGCCCTGGTTCGCGACGACGGCACGATCGAGCTGAGCGCGCATTACATGCTGGAAGCTGATGACGGGACGAGCATCTATATCCAGAATCGCGGTTACCTCGTGCGCGCCGCGGCCGGCAGCACCCAGCCATCCTATTTCCGCCTGACGCCCTATTTCCGGGTGCCGGCGGGACCGCATGATTGGCTTTCGCGCACCGTCATCGTCGGCGGGGGCGAACGGCGGACAGACCCCGATCGGTCGCTATTCCGCTATTACGCGCTGGTGTGACGCGATGAGGCAAAGCGGCCGGCTCCGGGCTAGTATCCGTCGATGAGTTCGACCGGACCCAAGGCTCCGAGCGGTGCGGCCGATAGGCTTGCCTATCTGCTCAAGCTCGTCGCCGCGGGACCGCCTCAGTTCACGCTCGGCGAGCTGGCGGCCGGCGCCGGTTTGCCGACAAGCTCGGTGCATCGCCTGCTTCAGGCGCTGGTGCGATCCGGCTTGGTCGAGCGCGGCCATGGCCAGACATACCGCCCCGGACGGGAACTGCATCGTCTCGCCTCCCAGCTCGTGGCTCGGTTCGATCTGGTCCGCTGCGCGAGACCGTTGCTGGAGGAGCTGGTGAGCCAATGGCACGAGACGGCGGTCTTGTGCACCTACAGCCCGTCGATGCGCGCCGCTATCATCGCCGATGTGGTGATGACCCCTCACCCGCTGCGCTTCGCGGTCGAGCGCGGTTTAGAGGTGCATTTGCCGTGGGGATCGCTAGGCCATGCCATTCTCGCCTTCCTGCCGCAGGGCGATGCGGAAGCGATCATGCGCGAAGCCAAAGTCGGACCGTTGAGCGGCCGTCCACGGTCGTCGCGCCCGGAGATGGAGGCCGAGCTCCAGCAGATCCGCGAGCGGGGTTTCGCCCGCTATTTCGATCCGCGCTATGATATCGCCGGCATCGCGGCACCCGTTTTTGGCGCCTTTAGCGAGATTTTGGGGTGTCTCGGCGTGACGATGCCGTCCAAACGATACCAGCTCCATCTCGAAGACGATCTTGGCACGGCGGTGCGCGCCTCCGCCGAGACGCTGAGCGGAATGGCCGCGATCTCGCACAGCTGATCACGCGCTTTCCGTATTCCGGAATTGACCTTCCGGAGTTTGGAATTACCTTGACAGTTGATTGTTCAACATGTCCATTTCCGTCCGGCGATGCTGCAAAGGCACGCGATGAACCCTTGGGGGAGGAAATATGGCAATCCGATTGACTGCGCTCCGTGCGGCTACCTCGATCCTCGCGCTTGCCGGCTCCATGTCCATCGCCGCGCCGGCGCTGGCACAGGATACGAAAGACAATAACGCGCAGGATCAAAAGGACGACCAGGCGCCGTCCAAGGACGACATTGTCGTGACCGCGCAGTTCCGGTCGCAACGGTTGCAGGATGCGCCGCTGGCGATCACCGCGGTATCGGGAGCCATGCTCGAAGCCCGCGGCCAGACGAGCATCGCCGATATCGGCAACCAGGCCCCCAACGTCACGCTGCGCCAGGCGCCCGCCACCTATGGCCCCGCTGTGGTCGCCTATATCCGCGGCGTCGGACAACGCGACACCAGCTTTGCGCTCGAACCCGGCGTCGGCCTCTATATCGACGACGTCTATCTGCCGACATTGCACGGTTCGTTGCTCGACCTGATCGATCTCGACCGGGTCGAGATTTTGCGCGGGCCGCAGGGCACGCTCGCCGGGCAGAATTCGATCGGCGGGGCGATCAAGCTCTATTCGAAGAAACCCGACGGCACGGGGGGCGGCTATGTCCAGGCGACCTATGGCGCTTATAACCGCGTCGAATTGCGGGGCGGCACCAATTTCACCATCCTGCCGAACCTATTCGCGCGCGTCTCCGGCACGGCGGTCCACAAGGACGGCTATATCACGCGCTACGACTTTGCCTGCACGCACCCCGGCACGGCGATCCCGTCGACCTTGGTCAATTCGCAATCGTGCAAGCTGGGGACCGAGGGCGGCAAGGACTATGTCGCGGGGCGCCTCGCTTTACGTTATCAGCCGAGCAGCAACGTCACGCTCGATCTGGTGGGCGACATCACCCGGGACAACAGCGAGGCGGGACCGACGACCTTGCTCTATGTCGGGCAGAACGCCAATCCCGGCGTCGCCAACACCGGATCGGCAACGACGGGAACCTCGGCTCCCGCTTATACGCTCAATGGCGTGCGATACGGGACATCGACCGGATCGCAATTCATCAGCTATTCGCCGTTCGGCAATTATGCGCAGGATACATTCAGCTCCAGCCCGTACATAAGTTACGAAAATTACATGGAACTCAAGCCGCGCGACGGATCGGCGCCTTGGTCCGCCCCGATCAAATCGGCGATCAATTCTTGGGGTGTTTCGGGAAATCTGAAAGTCGATCTGTCGCCCGATTTCAGCATCACCTCGATCACCGCCTATCGCAAGTTTGATGGCGTCTACTCCTCGGCTGACGGATCGCCTTTCTCTCCGACGCTGCAGGCGAGCCAGATCTACAATCGCCAGTTCAGCCAGGAGCTTAGGCTCAACGGCAATATCGGCTCAGCGTTCAACTTCACCGTCGGCGGCTATTATCTGCACAAGCGCAGCCAGAACATCACGCGGGTCACCCTCACGACGCTCAATTTCATCGAGAACAACAAGATCCCGGCGACCACCAAAGCCGTGTTCGCCAATGGCGATTGGGAGCCGCTCAAGAACCTGCATCTGATCGGCGGCATCCGCTATACCGACATGACCAAGAGCTTCATCTACGGCCGCAAGGGGATTCCCGGATCCTCGACCGGAGGCGCCACGCCGCCGTCGATCGCCTCGCTCGACGGTCTGGTCGGGACGTTCAAAGGCAATCGCGTCGATTGGCGAGGCGTGCTCCAATATCGCTGGTCGGATGAGATCATGACCTACGCCCAGGTTTCGACCGGCTTCAAGAGCGGCGGCGTCAATCCGCGGCCCTTCTTCCCGGCCCAGGCGCTGGCGTTCGGACCCGAGACGCTGACCGCCTATGAGGCCGGGTTCAAGAGCGATCTTTTCGACCGCCACATGCGGCTGAACGTCAGCGCGTTTCTCAACAAGTATAACGACATCCTGGTTACCGTGGCGAGTTGCCCGTTGCCGGGCGTACCGGCGGCGCCTTGCGCGCTTCCGCTCAACGCCGGCAAGGCGGATGTGAAGGGCGCGGAAGCCGAATTGAGTTTGCGACCGGTCGATGGCTTCACCATCGATGCATCGCTTGCCTATCTCTACTTCAAATACACCTCGATCTCGGCGGCCGCCGCGAGCTCCGGCATCGGCGTCGAGGACAAGGGGCAATATATCTCGCCCTGGCAATGGAGCCTGGGCGTGCAATATGATTTCGAGTTCGCCAGCGGCGCAAAGCTGACGCCGCGGATCGATGTGGATCACCAGGATTCATTCAATCGCAACGCGAACAATGTCGACGCCGTGACCGGCGGCAAGGACATCTTTGGCGAGGTGAAAGGGCGGACTCTCGTCAATGCGAGGCTCACCTTCCGGACGCCGAAGGACGATTGGTCACTCGCGATCGAGGGCCGCAACCTCACCAACAAACTCTATTATACTGACATTTTCGACAATCGCGGGTCGACCAATTCGATCCAGGGATCACCGGGCGAACCGCGGACCTGGGCCGTCACCCTCAAACGGAAATTCTGAGCGAAGGCGAAAAAGCACTGCCCCCCCGGCGCTCGCCTCGATTCAAATCCAGTGGAGTTTGTCATGGTCTCTCAATCCAACCCCGTCACAACCGAAAGGAGAAGCGGACCGATCGTCGCGGGGCTGCCCATGCCCGAATTTCACCGGATCGGGGTAAAACCGATTTCGGGCGCGTGCGGATGTGAGATCAGTGGCGTCGACCTGCGCCGGCCGCTGGATGACGAAACGCTCGCCGAGGTCATGAAGGCGTTCGAGCATTTTCTGGTCATCCTGTTTCGCGACCAGGACGTGACGCCGGAGCAGCACAAGCATTTTTCCCGCTATTTCGGCGAGATCACCGAACTGCCGCAGGCCCCGATCTATGACGGTCATCGCGACATGCAGGAAGTGCGCCGCGAAGCGCACGAGCCCGAGAATGTCGTGCCCTCGTTCGAGCATTTCCACACCGACAGCCCCTTCCTGCTTCAGCCGCCCAAATGCGTCGTCATGCGCGCGCTCGAGGTGCCGCAATGGGGCGGCGATACGGCGTTTTCCAACGCCTATCTCGTCTACGAACACATGTCCGATGGGCTGAAGGCGCTGCTCGACGGACTTCAGGTGGTCTATTCGGGCAAGGATATCTGGGCAAAGAATGCCAAGCTGGCGCCCGACAAAAGGCTGCGCCTGCGCGAGAGTCATGACTTCACCGAGGACGAACTCGAAAATGTCCATCCCGCGGTGCGCGTCCATCCGGTGACGGGGCGCAAGGCGCTGTTCGCGACCACCGCCTATTTCAAGCGCTTCGTCGGATGGAGCGAGGAGGAAAGCCGCGCCTTGCTCGCCTATCTGCAGAGCCTGGCGCAACACCTCCATTATCATTGCCGCGTGAAATGGGAGAAGGACACGCTGATCGTGTGGGACAACCGCTTCACGCTCCACCGCGGCATCCACGATTTCAAATATGAGCGGCGGCATCTGGTCCGCACCACCGTGATCGGCGAGCGGCCATTGGGTCCGTCGGACTTCAAGCGATCATGAAGGTCAGCGTGGCGATCGCGGAAATACTCGCGCGCGAAGGCATCGACGTCATCTTCGGCTATCCGCGCAATGCCGTGCTCGAACAGGCGGCGGCAATCGGCATCCGGCCGATCATCGTCCGCCAGGAGCGCACCGGCGTCCACATGGCCGACGCGCTGTCGCGGCTCACGCGTGGACGGCGGATGGGCGTGTTCGCGATGCAGCACGGCCCCGGCACCGAAAACGCTTATGGCGGCGTCGCCCAGGCCTATTCGGAAAGCGTGCCGGTGCTGGTGCTGCCGCAAGGCTATGCCCGGCGGCTGGCGCACGTGCCCGACAATTACAATGCCAGCATCTCGATGCGGGACGTCACCAAGACCTGCGAGCCGATCCTGCGCGCCGAGGATACGCCCGCGATCCTGCGGCGTGCGTTCAGCGCGCTGCGCAACGGCCGGCTTCGTCCCGCGCTCGTCGAAATGCCATGGGACGTGCTCGACGAGGAACTCTCCGAACCGCTCGATTACACTCCGGTCGTCACCACTCGCAGCGCCCCCGATCCGGAAGCGATCGCCCGTGTGGCGGATCGCCTGGTCGCGGCGAAGCGGCTGGTCATCCATGCCGGCCAAGGCGTGCATTGGGCCGAAGCCTATGCCGAATTGCGCATGCTCGCCGAATTGCTCGGCGCGCCGGTTTCGACCAGCCTCGAAGGCAAGAGCGCTTTCGATGAGACGCATCCGCTCGCGCTCGGCTCCGGCGGTGCGGCGATTCCGGGACAGCTTCGCCATTTCCTCGACCGCGCCGACCTGATCCTCGGCATCGGCTGCAGCCTGTCCGAAACAGCGTTCGGCGTCGCCATGCCGACAGGCACGGCAATCGTTCATGCCACGCTCGATCCTGCGGACATCAACAAGAGCGTGCCCTGCGTCGACGCGCTGATCGGCGATGCGAAACTGACGCTGGCGATGCTGGTCGCGGCCTGCCGCCACCGGCTGAACGGTCCGAGCGATTCTGGCTCGGTTGCCCGCGAGATCGACGAAGTCGAAGCCGAATGGCTCGCCCAATGGCTGCCGCTGCTCGAAAGCGACGATACGCCGCTCAGCCCCTATCGCGTCCTGTGGGACCTGCAGCGCACCGTCGATGTCGCCAATACGATCATCACCCATGATGCCGGTTCGCCGCGCGATCAGCTCTCGCCGTTCTGGAAGACGCGGTCGCCGCTCAGTTATATTGGCTGGGGCAAGACCACCCAGCTCGGCTACGGCCTCGGATTGGCGATGGGTGCCAAGCTCGCTTGTCCGGACAAGCTTTGCATCAACGTCTGGGGCGATGCCGCGATCGGTTTCACCGGCATGGATTTCGAGACGGCGGCACGCGAGCGACTGCCGATCCTGTCCATCCTGCTCAACAATTCGGCCATGGCGATCGAATTGCCGATCATGCCTGTCGCCACCGAGCGCTTCCGCGCCACCGACATTTCGGGGAATTACGCCGATTTCGCGCGGGCGCTGGGAGGATATGGCGAGCGTGTCACCTCGCCCGACGAGATCGTCCCTGCCATCCGGCGCGGGATCGCGGCGACCGAAGCCGGCCAGCCGGCACTGCTCGAATTCATCACCGCACAGGAAACACGGGCATCGCGCTTATGAGCAATTCCGGCGATACCCGCCGCTGGCCGTGGTCGGCGACCTGGCCGCTATTCGTCCTGACCATGGTATCCGTATCGAACTATCTCGACCGTTCGTTGCTCGGCCTGGCGCTTCCCGCGATCAAGCGCGAGCTGGGATCGTCCGACACAGTGCTGGGATTGGTCTCGGGGCTGGCCTTCATTCTCTTCTACTCGTTACTCGGCATCCCGATCGCCTGGGCAGCCGATCGCACCAACCGGCGCAACATCATCGCCGCGGGTCTCGCTTTCTGGAGCGTGATGACGGCGTGCACTGGATTGATCGCCGGCATCTGGCAATTGGCGGTGGTGCGGCTGTTGATGGGCGCTGGCGAGGCTTGCGGAACCGCGCCGTCCAATTCGATCATCGCGGACCGCTTCCCGCCCGAACGGCGGCCGCTCGCGCTCGCGTTGTTCGGCACGGCCTCGCCTTTGGCCTTCATCCTGTTCTTCCCGCTCGCGGGGTGGATCGCGCAGACCCATGGCTGGCGCGCGATGTTCATCGCCCTGGGGCTGCCGGGACTGTTGCTCGCGCTGCTGCTGGTGTTCACAGTTCGTGAGCCCGAGCGGACCGCGCCGCCTCCCGCTCGGCTGCCGATGGCGAGTTCGCTGCTTGCCGACCTGCGCGCACTCTTCGCCAACCGCTGCTTCACCTGGATCTTCGCTGGCGTGACATTGATGGGGGCGAATATCTGGGCATCGGGGGCATGGGTGCCCTCCTTCTTCATGCGCGTGCATCACCTGAGCGTTGGCGACGTCGCGAACATCATCGGCCCGACGCGCGGGTTGATCGGCCTGTTCGGCATCTTGATCGGCGGCGTGCTGATCGATCGCTTACCCAAGGAGCGGATTGCCTGGCGGGTAGGCCTTCCCGCGATCGCCTGTTTGCTGGCCGGCCCCGCCGAGGCGCTGTTCCTGCTCGGCAATTCGCATTCGGCCTGGCTGGGCGGTTTCGCGCTCAGCAGCTTCTTCATGCTGATCCATCAGGCGCCGATCTATGCGGCGGTAGTGAACATCGTCGGCGAACGACGGCGCGCGCTCGCCACGGCGGTCATTCTGCTCGGCGCGAGCCTGATCGGCGACGCCGCAGGCCCGACCGCCGTCGGCGTGCTCAACGATCTGCTTGCCCCGCGTTTCGGCGACGACGCCATCCGCTATTCGATGCTGATCGTCGCCGTCACGCCGGTGCTCGCCGGATTCTGCTTCCTGCGAGCGGCTACGCTTTACGCCGCCGCCGCAGGCGTTTGGCCGGAGGAAGCGGGCGCGACGGCCTGACCAATCACGCTATCGCGGCGTGCACCGTCGCGACCGCCTTCATCACCGCCGCCCAGCGGACCGCGTCCTGGATCGCCTGCGCCGTCACGCCGGCCTTCTTCAGCACATTCTCATGCGCGTCGATGCACAGGCCGCAGCCGTTCATCGCGCTGATCGCCAGGCTAAACAGCTCGAAATCGTCCTTTTCGATGCCCGGCGCGCCGATCACGTTCATGCGCAGCTTCGCCGGCATGTTGGCATATTCCTTGTTCCCGGCGAGGTGGGTGAAGCGGTAATAGACGTTGTTCATCGCCATCACCGCCGCCGCCGCGCGCGCCGCATTGGCGGCTTCGGGCGACAATTTGTCAGCGACTTCCGCCTCGGCCGCCTCGACCAGCGGCTTGTGGCCGGACGCATGCGCGCAGGCCAGGACCAGGCCGTATTTGCGCTGGTCGCCGAGCGAGGTCTCGTTGAGCAACGACCCGACGTTGAGGCGGATGTCCTTGGCGAAATCGGGCAGCGACTGGGCGAAATCCTTGAGCGACATGCGATAGGCTCCTCGCGGCGGTCATCGCCGGCGTTGGGATGAGGGCCCCCGGCCGAAGCCGGGGTGAAAGATCGGGAAAAGGTGGCGCGGGGCCGAGGGGGGGGGAAAGACCCCGCGCCGGGGGATACGGCCCCTGATTCAAAGGCCGCATCTGTTAGACGAAGTCGTTACGCGGCAACCTTGAGGACATCGTCGCCTTTGTTCCAATTGCACGGGCAAAGCTCGTCGGTCTGGAGAGCGTCGAGCACGCGCAGCGTCTCCTGCGGGTTACGGCCGACGTTGAGGCCGTTGACCTGCACCGCCTGGATCACGCCGTCCGGATCGACCGTGAAGGTGGCGCGATAGGCGACATTCTCATCGGCATCGAGGATGCCCAGCGCCGCGGCGAGCTTGCCGCCATTGTCGGCGATCCACGGGAAATCGGCGGCGGCCAGGTCCGGGTCCGACTTGCGCCACGCCAGATGGACATGGCTGGTATCGGTCGAGGCGCCGATCAGCACCGCGTCGCGATCCTCGAAATCGCCCTTGAGCCCGGCATAACCAACGATCTCGGTCGGGCAGACGAAGGTGAAGTCCTTCGGCCAGTAGAACACGATTTTCCACTTGCCCGGAGCATGGGTGGTGACGTCGATCGTCTCGCCGGCCGGCAAGGCGTCGACGCCCTGCTGGACGGGAACGGTGATAGCGGGGAACTTGTCTCCGACGGTCAACATGATTCTGGGCCTCCTGCCTGAATTGGGGTCGGCCTTCTTGGACATCCTCTCGGATCGGCGGGCCTTTGGGCCTCTTCCGTTCGAACACGCATATAGGCTGGTCTTTAAACGATCCAATAGGTTATTTAGCCATCGTTGATCGATTGAGGCGATGAATGTCCACCACCTACCTCCCCACGCTGAAGCAGCTGCAATATCTCGTCGCGCTGAAGGACCATGGCCATTTCGGCCGCGCGGCCGAGGCGTGCTTCGTCACCCAATCGACCATGTCGGCGGGAATTCGCGAGCTCGAGACGCTGATCGGCGTGACCCTGGTCGAGCGAACGCGGCGAGTCGTGCGGTTCACGCCGCTTGGCGATCGCATTGCTGACAAAGCGCGGCGCGTGATTCGCGAGGCCGAGGAATTGGGCGACATGGCACGCGCCGCCGGGCGGCCATTGTCGGGCGAGATGCGGATGAGCGTCATCCCGACCATCGCGCCATTCATGCTCCCGCATATCCTGCCGGCGCTGCGTCGCGACTACCCGGACCTGAAGCTGTTCCTGCGCGAGGAAACCACGGGCACGGCGTGTGAGGGCCTTCACAACGGCCGCACCGACTGCGTGCTGCTGGCGCTCCCTTACGCCTGTGGCGAGGTGACCGCGGCGCGGTTGTTCGACGATCGCCTGTTCGTCGCCTTTCCCGACACCGATTTGCCCGATCCCCCCGCCGTGATCGCGGCGGCCGATATCGACGAGGACCGATTGCTGCTGCTCGAGGACGGGCATTGCCTGAAGGATCATGCGCTGGCCGCCTGCAACCGTCCTGAACTCGGCGCGCATGCGATGATGCTGGGCACCTCGCTCCACACGATCGTGCAGATGGTCGACAACGGGCTGGGCGTGACGATGCTGCCCGAAATGGCGGTTCAATCGGGCATATTGGACAATACCGCGATCTCTGCGCGGCCGCTCGCGGGGGATCATGCCACGCGCACCATCGCCCTGGTGTGGCGGCGGGCATCGCCGCGCGAACGCGACTTTCGGCTGCTGGCCGACATCCTCAAGGCGGCGGCCTGACGCTTTTTCGCGTCGGGCGATGGGAAACGAACCGGCCATCCGAGCGTATCCTTTAGGACACCCGGTAGGGGTGCACCCATGAAAGGATGCTCATAGAATGAAGCTGTTGCGTATCCCGGCGCTTGCTCTCGCGCCGGCCCTTGCCCTTCCCGCTTTGGCCCAGACCACGCCCGCCGCTCCGCCGGCCGGCCCCGCACCTCAGACCGCCGCTCCCGTAGCGGCGGCCGCACCCAATCCTTCGGTCGGTGGCGCGGCGATGGACGCCAGCAAGACGATCATCGCCAACGCCTCCGCCGCGCCCAACCTCTCGACCCTGGTCAAGGCGATCACCGCCGCGGATCTAACCGCCACCTTGTCCGGCCCCGGGCCGTACACCGTGTTCGCGCCGACCGACGACGCCTTCACGCGGCTGCCGCCCGACACGCTCGCGCAGTTGATGAAGCCCGAGAACAAGGCGCTGCTGGCCAAGGTGGTGACCTATCACGTCGTGCCCGGCACGATCGATTTCAATCAGCTGAAGACGCAGATCACCGCCGGGAACGGCACCGCCACGCTGACCACGGTCGCCGGCCAACCACTCAAGGTGACGATCACCGGCAACAATGTCGTCACGCTGACCAGCGTCAACGGCAATGTCAGCTATCTCGAGACGCCCGACGTCCACCAGTCGAACGGCATCGTCCATGTCGTCAACGGCGTGCTGCTGCCGAAGCTGAACTGAGGGCGGCGATCTATCTTCACCCAATCCCGCCAGGTCAGAGCGATGCAGATCGGATTTGCGGGGAAAATCCTCCCCATCGCAGATGGGGAGGGGGACCGCGCGGCGTCAGCCGCGTGGTGGAGGGGAAATCCCGTCCTCGCCGCTGCGCGGCTGCGGCCCCACCACCATTTGCTACGCAAATGGTCCCCCTCCCCAAGCAAGCTTGGGGAGGATTTTTGACCGACAATCCCGATCGACCAGTCCGAATCACCAAAATGTGAATCTGGTAGGGTACAAAACCGGGGCGACGAACGGGTGAAACGAAAGCCAACGCCGCCGATCACTGTTTCCAGCGATCAGCCGCATCCCGGTCGCTTCCGCGCTCACCGACCCAGCATGCGTCCTGCCCGCGCGTCTCGCGCTTCCAGAACGGCGCATCGGTCTTGAGTCGATCGATCAGAAAGGCGCACGCCTCCAGCGCCGCGGCGCGATGGGCCGAAGCTGTGCCGACAAAAACGATGCGCTCGCCCGGTTTCATCGCGCCGACCCGGTGGATCACGGTCGCCGCCGCCAGCGCCCAGCGCCGGACCGCTTCCGCCGCCAAGTCGCCCAGCGCCTTTTCGGTGGCGCCCGGATAATGTTCGAGGAACAGTTCCTCCACGCCTCCATCGTCGCGCACCAGTCCGGTGAAGCTCACCACTGCGCCGCCCCCGGCGCGCTCGAGCGCGTCCAGTTCGGCGGCGACATCGATCGCCACGTCGGTGACCAGGACCCGGATCACCCGCCAGTCACCGGCGGGAACAGCGCGATCTCGCGCGCGCCCGCGATCGACGCATCGAGCGGCACGAACAACTGGTCGACCGCCGCCCTCAGCTTGGTCTTGTCGCCCAGCGCCTCGGCATAGCCGCCACCGCGCGCCGCGAGCCAGTCGATCAGCCCGGCGACGTCGGCGATCTCGGCCGGCGGCGTCGCACGTTCGTGGCCGATACCGATGCTTTCGCGCACCCAGGCGAAATAAAGCAGGTCGATCATCAGTCCATGTGCTTCAGGCCGACGCGGAGATAGTCCCACCCGGTGACCAGGGTAAGCGCGGCGGCGCCCCACAAAGCGACCAGTCCGATACTATGGACGATCGGCCAGGCAGGAAGCGCGCCGGCGAGGATCATCGCGCCGAGCGCGACCAGCTGGAGCGTCGTCTTCCATTTGGCGAGCTGCGACACCGGGACCGAAACCTGCAGGCCGCCGAGGAATTCGCGCAATCCCGACACCATGATCTCGCGCACCAGGATGATGATCGCCGCGATCACGTGCCAACCGCCGATATCGCGGGTCGCCACCAGCATCAGGATGACGGCCGCCACCATGATCTTGTCGGCGATCGGATCGAGGAAGATGCCGAGCTTCGACACCGTCCCCTGGGCACGGGCAAGATAACCGTCGAGATAATCGGTCAGCGCGATCAGCGCGTAGAGCACGAAGGCGAAGGCATAGCCAAGCTCCCAGCCCGGCCACCACAAGAAGGCGACGAGCAAGGGCACGCCGAGGATGCGCGACAGGGTCAGGATGTTGGGGAGCGTCCACATGATCGCACTTCCTAGGGCGAGCGACGGCGAGTGGAAAGTGCCGTAGGGCAACCACATTTACCAATTGAACGATTGTCGCTGCCTATGCCCCTCGGCTAAGGGACCGGCTTCTTTCGTCACGACGGGGCCCCAAACTCGTAATGCATAGTGCGCTCGGCTTGTTGAAGGAGCGCCGATTCCTGCCGCTGTTCGTCACGCAGTTCCTCGGTGCCTTCAACGATAATCTGTTCAAACAGGCGATGGTCATCGTCGTGGTTTATCAGATTTACAACAACCCTCAGTACGAACAGAGCTTCACCGCGCTGGCCACCGCGATCAGCATCATCCCGTTCTTTCTGCTGTCCGCGCTGGCTGGGCAGCTCGCCGACGCCAACGACAAGAGTAAGATCATCCGCATCGTCAAGACCGCGGAAATCGTCATCATGCTGGTCGGCGGCAGCGGGCTGCTGCTCGCAAAAGCGGGCCACACCGCGATCGGCATGGCGCTCATGCTGACCGCGGTGCTGGCGCTCGGCATCCATTCGACCTTTTTCGGCCCGATCAAATACGCGATCCTGCCGCAGCATCTCGACGAGGATGAGGTGCTGGGCGGTACCGGACTGGTCGAATCGGCGACGTATCTGGCGATCCTGCTCGGGACCGTGCTCGCCGGCTTCATGAAGGTGGAGCATGCCGTCATCGGCACGCTGATCGTCGCGGCGGTCGGCTGGTTCGCCGGGCGGCGGGTCCCGCCGGCGCCGCGCGTCGGGCCGGAGCTCAAGATCAACTACAACCCCTTCACCGCGTCCTGGCGGCTGATCAGCGGGACGATGCACATTCCGCGCCTGTTCCTGGCGATCTGCGCGATTAGTTTCTTCTGGACGATGGGTGCGGTGCTGATCATCATCTTCACCCCGCTGGCCAAGAACGTGCTGACTGCCGACAAACATGTCGCCACCTTGCTGACCGCGCTCTTCTCGATCGGCATCGCGATCGGATCGGTCGCGATCAACTCGCTACTCAAGGGCCACACCTCGGCCAAATACGGCCCAGCCTCGGTGCTGATCATGGGCGGGTTCGTCGTTTTGTTCTCGATCCTGTGCAAGACGTGGCCGCCCGCGGTCGGCCATTATTACGGCTGGATCGAATTCATCGCGATGCCGCGCGCGCTGTTGGTGATCGGCGCCTTGATGGGGATCGCGATCTTCGGTGGGATGTTCGTCGTGCCGCTCTACGCCTTCCTGACCACCACGGTGACCAAGGACGAGACGTCACGCACGGTTGCCGCCAACAATGTCGTCAATTCGGGATCGATGGCGATCGGCGCGGCGATGGTCACCGCGCTGTCGCATGCCGGCGTTACGCCGACCAACATGCTGTTCGTGGTCGCGGCGATGTGCCCGATATCGGCGTGGCTCGCGCAGAAACTACATCAGGCTTGCGACTGAACGGATGCGCCGGTCGGCGCGCGCGCTTTAAAGAATCAGCGTATAGATGCAGATGAAGAAGGCGGTGAAGCTCAACACGAACAGCTTCAGGTCACCATCGTCATTGCGTCGCCCGATCTCGCCGTCGAGCCCGAGCCGGCGGCGGAAAGGGTGGCTGGCCCCCCGTGGGGCGAGTTGGAGATACCCTGGCATGGCCAGCAGTTAACGCGCCGTTTACGATTTCGGCCATCGTTAAGATTGGTTAACCACTGTCCATAGATGGGACGGTCGCTGCGACGCCGCGCGCCAGCGCCGGATGCTCCTTCATCAGACCGTGCGCTCGTCACGAATGAGCAGCGCGTTGGGCCAGCTCAGCGTCACGCGCAGGCCGTGATCGGGCGCCTCGCTCAGCACGATATTGCCTCCGGTCGCCTCGACCAGGTCGGCGACAATCGCCAGGCCGAGGCCATGGCCGCTGCCGGTTTCGTCGAGCCGCACGCCGCGCCGCAACACGCTGTCGCGCTGCTCGACCGGTATTCCGGGGCCGTCATCATCGACCGTAAAGCTCAGCCATTCGGCATCGTGCGCGGCATCGACGCGGACCACCCGGCGGGCATGGCGCGCGGCATTGTCGAGCAGATTGCCGAAAATCTCGGCGAAGCTGCCAGCGTCGATGCCGATTTCCCAATCCGGGGGAATGTCGGCATCGAACACCAGGCTCATCCCACGATCGGTGCGTTCGAGCACCGCGAACAGCCCTTCGATCAGCGCCGCCGGCCGTGTCGCGGCCACGCCCTCGCCCACCCGGCTCGCAGCGGCGCGGGCGCGGGCAAGTTCGGATTCGAGCACCGCGGCGGCAGCGCTCAACGTCTGATCGATCGCGTCCGCGGCGGCGGTAGCGCCGGCCGCGCGCGCCACCCGGCTCTGGGCTGCGAGCGCGGCGAGCGGCGTCTTCAGGGCATGGGCCAGATCGGCAGCGCGGCGGCGCGCACGCCCGAGATCGTCGCTGCGCGCATCGGCCAGCGTGTTGATTGCCTGGGCAAGGTCGTCGATCTCGCGCGGGTGGTCGGCGGACAGGCGTTGCCCCGGATTGCGCGCCATCGCCGCCAGTTCGCGCCGCACGCGACGCAGCGGCCACAGCCCCAGCTCGACCTGCACCCAGGCGGCGAGCGCCAACGCAACCCCGAGTGCGAGCAGGAACATCCCCATCTCGCGCGCGAATGCGGCGCCGGCGCGATCGATCGGCTCGTCATCCTCCCCGACGCGCACCAGCACAATATTGCCGCTGACCGACACGCGTCGCTCGACCGCAATGAGATCGTCTTCGTAAGGACCGGGCAGCTCGGTTTCCTGCCACGCCGTGCCGGTCGCTTCGCGATCATCGTCATCGGCCGAGAGTATCTTGCCGCCGAGCGACGGCGATCCCGCGATGCCGCGCGGCGCGCGGACTTCCCAATAGAGCCCGCTCGCGCGCCGCCGGAACCGTGCGTCGAGATTGCTGGGATCGACCGAAGGACGCCCCTGCGCATCTACCTTCACCGCCGCCGCCACGGCATCGCCATCGCGGACCAAGGCATCGGCCATGCGGCGTTCGGTATAATGTTCGAACAACATGCCCATGACATGCCACGCCGCCCATAAGGCGACGGCGATGGCCAGCGCGGCAAAGGCGATCAGGCGGAGGCGGATCGATCGCACGCTCAGTCGGCGCCACCGGTCAGGCGATAGCCGAAGCCGCGCCGCGTCTCGATGCTATCGCTGCCGATCTTGCGCCGCAGCCGCATGATCAGCGCTTCGATCGCGTTGACGTCGCCGGCCTCCGACGTGCCGTAGAGATGGTCGGCGATTTCCCCCACCGCGATCGTGCGGTCGGCCTGATGCGCGAGGAAATTGATCAGGCGGAATTCGAGCGGTGAGACGCGCGTCTCGACATCGCGCACAAGCAGGCGGCGATTGCGCGTATCGACCTTGAGCCGTCCGATTTCGAGCACCGGCGCGGCATGCCCCCCGGCACGGCGCAACAGCGCGCGCACCCGCGTCACCAATTCACCGAGCTGGAACGGCTTGGCGAGATAATCGTCCGCCCCAGCCTCGATCCCCTCGACTTTCTCGGTCCAATCGCCGCGCGCCGACAGGATCAGCACCGGCATGGTCCGCCCCGACGCCCGCCAGCGGCGCAGCACGGTCAGGCCGTCGAGTCCCGGCAGGCCGAGGTCGAGCACGATGATCGCATAATCCTCGGTATCGCCGGCGAACCAGGCATCGGGACCATTGGTGATGCGGTCGACCACCAGCCCGGCCGCGGCCAAACCGTGTTCGACGTCGATCCCGATATCAGGATCGTCCTCGACCACCAAGGCGCGCATCAGTGCCGTTTCCCGGGATGATGTCCATTGACTGTCATCGGACCTTCCTATGCGCTTGGTTCGCTGACGCCCGACTGACAGATCCTATTCCCGCGTCCGTCAGAGCGGTGTCAGTAAAGGTTCGCTAGGGAGGAGTCATGTTGCAATCGCTCGTCCCCCGTTCCGGTCCGGCGCTCGCCCTGCTTCTGCTCGCCGGATGCGCTTCCTATACGCCGCGGCCGCTCGCGACGACTCCGTCCGACGCCGACATCGCCGCGCTGAGTCGCGACGCGGCAACGATCGACCGTCCCTATCTCAAACCGACCAATGTGGATCTCGCGGCGCCGCTCGACGACAATGGCATCGCTGTGATCGCGGTACTCAACAACCCCGATCTCAAGGCGATGCGAACCAAGGCCGGCGTCGCCGATGCCCAGGTGTTCGCCGCGCGCCTGCTGCCCGATCCGACTTTCAGCCTGGGGTTCGGAAAGCTCCTTGCGGGGCCCGACCCGTTAAACGAGATCGCCAGCGGGCTCGGGCTCGACCTCAATGCGTTGCGCACCGGCAAGGTTCGCCGCCAGGCGGCAGCGGCGCAAGCGAGGCAAGTGCGGCTCGATCTCGCCTGGGCCGAATGGCAGACCGCGGGACAAGCGCGGCTCCAGGCGGTGCGCATCCGCCGGCTCGACGTGGCGATCGGCTTGCTCAAGGTCGATGTCGGCAGGGCGCAGTCGCTACTCGACCGCAATTTGCGCGCGACGGCGCGGGGCGATGTCGCCTCGACCAATGTTCAGGCGGTGCGCGCCGATGCGGTCGCGACGGCGGACAAGCTTCGTACCACCGAACGCGATCTCGACGCGGCGCGGCTCGAACTCGTCAAGCTACTCGGCCTGCCGCCGGAAACCACGCTGCGGCTGGCTTCGTCACCCGAGACGAACCCGGTCATCGACACGGTTAAGCTAACGCAAGTCGCGCTCGACAACCGCTCCGATCTGCTGGCGTTGCGCGCCGGTTATGACGCGCAGGAAGCCGCAGTGCACAAGGCGATCCTCGACCAATTCCCGACTCTCGCGCTCAACCTCAACTTCACCCGCGACACCAGCGGCAACAAGGTCCTCGGGCCGACGGTCGATTTCACCCTGCCGTTATGGAACCGCAATCGCGGCGGGATCGCGGTCGAGCGCGCGACCCGCGAACAGCTCAAGGCCGAATATGACGCGCGATTGTTCCAGACCCGCGCCGATATCGCCGCCGCTGCCAGCGCGGTGATGGTGGCGCGGCGCCAGCGCGACGCGGTCCGCGCGCAATTGCCCGAACTCGACCGCCTGGCGCGCGTCAGCCGTGCCGCCGCGACACGCGGCGACGTCTCGCGGGCAACCGCGGAAGCCGCCGAGGGAACGCTGAGCGACAAGAAGGTCGAACTGGCAACAGCGGAACAGACGATCGACGAAGCGACGATCGCGCTCGAATTGCTGACGGGCGTGCCCAGGGAGGATTGGAAATGAAGGCCGGACTGGCATTGACCCTGGCGATCCTGCTCGCCGCCTGCGGTTCGGGCGAGGATGCCGCCGATAGCGCGACCAAGCCCGTCGCCTTGGTCGCGCTCGCCCCGGCACAACAGGGCGCGGTCGACGAGACGCTGACCGTCTATGGCGCGGTCGAGGCCGGGGCGACCGGCAAGCATGTGCTCGCGGCCCCCGCCGAAGCGACCGTCGTCGCGATCGAGGCGCCGGTCGGTACCAAGGTTGCCGCCGGGCAAGCCGTGGTGCGCCTCGCGCCCAGCCCGACCAGCAAGCTCGATTACGCCAAGGCGGCAACCGATGCCGCGGCGGCGCAGGCGGCCTATGCCCGCGCGCAACGGCTGCGTGCCGACGGACTGGTCAGCGATGCCGATGTCGAAACCGCGCGGGCCGCCGCGCAGACCGCCGCCGCGACTCGTGCCAGCCTCGGCGCCAGGAATGGCGCGCTGACCTTGCGGGCGCCGGCGGCGGGTTTCGTTGAAAGCGTAGCCACCGCCCCAGGCGATCTGGTCGCCGCCGGTACCGCGGTCGCCTCGATCGCCGGCTTAGGCAATCTGCGCGCGCGCTTCGGGATCGACCCGGCGCAGGCGTCGCGGATCAAGCCCGGCATGGTGCTCCGCGTGACGCCGCCGAGCGGCGTGGCTTTCTCCGCACCGATCCTGTCGGTCGACCCGGTGGTCGATCCCGCCACCCGCCTCGCCTCGCTGTTCGTCAATGTGCCGGCAGGATCGGGGATCGGCTCCAATTCCGCGCTCAATGGCCAAGTGCAATTGGGTAGTGGCAGCGGCGGTGCTGCGCTGACCATCCCCTATGCCGCATTGCTCGACGATGCCGGCCAGCCGTTCGTTTTCGTCGTCGCCAAGGGCATCGCGCATCGCCGCGACGTCGAGACCGGCGCGGTCAGCGGCGATCGCATCGTCATCGTCAAGGGCGTGAAGCCAGGCGACAAGGTCGTGACCGAGGGCGGCACCGCGCTCGAGGACGGCATGCAGGTGCGCACCAAATGAGTGCCGCGCTCTCACGGCACGCGCGCTCAATCTGGCTTGCGGTCGCATTGCTGACCCTGGGCGGCCTGCTCGCCGCAACCAAGCTGCCGGTCAGCCTGTTCCCGCATATCGATTATCCCCGAATCGTCGTCGCCGTCGATGCCGGCGATCGCGACGCCGCACAGATGGCGGCCGAGATCACCCGCCCGATCGAGGTCGCGTTGCGCGCCGTGCCCGGCGTCACGCGGATCCGCTCGACGACCAGCCGCGGTACGGCGGAAGTCGCGCTCAATTTCGACTGGGGCGACGACATGGCCCAGGCGACGCTCGCGACGCAGGGCGCGATCGCGACGATCCTGCCCGACCTTCCCGCCGGCACGCGGTTCGACGTCCGCCGCTCCGACCCGACGATCTTCCCGGTGCTCGGGATCGCGCTGACCTCGGACAATCTCGACCAGCAGGCGCTGCGCCAGATCGCCGAACTCAAGGTGCTGCCCGCTTTGTCGACCGTATCCGGCGTCGCCGGCGTCGACGTGCTCGGCGGGTCGCCACGCGAATTCGCCGTCGATGTCGATCCTGGCCGCCTCCAGGCGCTCGGCCTGACGCTCCCCGACGTCGCCACCGCGATCGGCAAGGCGAACAGTGTGCGCGGCGTCGGCAAGATGGAGGACCGTCACCGGCTCTATCTCGTGCTGGTCGAGAACCGCGTCTCGTCGGTCGCCGACATCGCGGCGATCCCGGTCAAGGCCGGGCAGACCAGCGGCGCCGGTCTGGTCACGCTCGGCCAGGTCGCGCGCATCCATCCCGCCGCAGCGCCCGATTACACCAAGGTCACGTCGAACGGCCGCAACGCCGTGCTGGTCAATGTCCGCCAGGCGCTGACCGGCGATACCGTCGCGATCGTCAAGGCGGTCGATGCGCGGCTGCGGCAGGCAGGCCTGCCGGCCAGCGTCAAGGCGACGCCGTTCTACGACCAGTCCGAGCTCGTCACCGGTGCCGCCGACGCGGTGCGCGACGCGATCATCCTGGGGGCGATCCTCGCCGGGCTCGTGCTGTTCCTGTTCCTGCGCTCGGGCCGGCTGATGCTGATCACCGGGCTGATGCTGCCGGCGGTGCTCTCGGCGACCTGCCTCGCGCTGTTGGCGCTGCACATGAGCTTCAACATGATGACCTTGGGCGGGATGGCCGCCGCGGTCGGGCTCGTTGTCGACGACGCGGTGGTGATGCTCGAACACATCATGCGCCGCATGCAGGAAAAGCGCGCGACGACGCCGCCGACCCTGCTCGAAGCCGCCGCCGAAATGGGCCGGCCGCTGGTCGGATCGACCATGGCGACGATCATCGTCTTCCTGCCGCTCGCTTTCGTCAGCGGCGTGACCGGCGGCTTCTTCCAGGCGCTCGCCGTCACGATGGTTGCCGCGCTTGCGGTGTCGCTGCTCTACGCCCGCTACGTCATCCCGTTGATCGCCGCGCATTGGCTGCGCGACAAGGACGCCGAGGCGGCTGAGCGCGCCGGTGGGTTCATAGGCCGGCTGGGCAAATATTATGCATCGGCGGGCGATCGCGCGCTCAAGCGGCCAACCGTGTTCGCCGGAATCGTCGCCGCTGCGTTGGTCGTGCTCGGCGTCCTGGCCTGGAGCCATGTCCCGTCGGGCTTCATGCCGGCGATGGACGAAGGCGGTTTCGTGCTCGACTATAAGGCGCAACCCGGTGCCAGCCTGGAAGATACCGACCGCCTGCTCCGCCAGGTCGAGGACATCATCCGCGCCACGCCGGAAGTCGCCAGCTATTCGCGGCGCACCGGGCTCCAGCTTGGCGGCGGCCTGACCGAGGCCGATGAGGGCGATTATTTCATCCGCCTCAAGGGCGGCTCGCGCCGGCCGATCGAAGAGGTGATGGCTGATATCCGCCAGCAAATCGCGGCCAAGGTGCCGGGGCTTGAGGTCGAACTTATCCAGCTGATGGAAGACCTGATCGGCGACCTGACCGCGGTGCCTCAGCCGATCGAGATCAAATTGTTCGGCGACGATCCCAAGCAGCTCGCCGATGCCGCCGCCAGGGTCGGCGGGGCGATCGGCAAGATCAACGGCGTGGTCGAAGTGGTCGACGGCCTGCGCGTCGCCGGCGATGCGGTGAGCGTTCGTGTCGATCCGGGAATGGCCGCGCAACAGGGGCTCGATCCCGACGCCGTGGCGAGCCAAATCGAGGCGATGGTCGGCGGATCGGCCGCGACCAATGTCCGCGCCGGCGAGCAATTGGTCGGCGTCCGTGTCCGCGCGCCCGAGGAATTGCGCCGCCGCACCGACCAGATCGCGGCGCTCGTCCTGACCGCGCCGGACGGCCATGCTGTCCGCCTCGGATCGGTCGCGAAAGTCTCGATCGATCCGGGCCAACAGCAGCTGACCCGCGAGGATTTGGCGCCGTTCATCGCGGTCACCGCGCGGCTCGAGGGGCGCGATCTCGGGTCGGGCATGCGCGACGTGAAATCGGCGGTCGACGGCTTGCATCTGCCCGCCTCGGTCCGGGTCGATTATGGCGGCCTCTATGCCGAGCAGCAGAAGAGTTTCGCCGACCTCAGTCTGGTGTTCGCCGCCGCAGTCCTGCTCACCGCCTTGCTGTTGACCCTGTTGTTTGAGCGCCTCGCCTGGACCGGGGCGGCGCTGGCGACGATCCTGTTGTCGGCCGCGGCGGTGCTCGCCGGATTGTGGGCGACCGGGATCGAGCTCAACATCTCAGCGCTGATGGGGCTGACGATGGTGGTCGGGATGGTCAACGAACTCGTCATCTTCTTCCTCGCGGAGATCGATCGCGACGCGCCGCTGACGCTCGACGCGTTACGCGAAGCGGGTGCCAAAAGGCTACGGCCGATCCTGATGTCGGCGCTGATCGCTGTGCTGACCCTGGCGCCGCTGGCGTTGGGCGTGAGCCGTGGCGCCGGGCTGCAACAGCCGCTCGCGACGGCGATCATCTTCGGGCTGGTGGCTGCGGTGCCGCTGGTACTGCTGTTCCTGCCGGCGGCGTTGTGGTCGATTGCCAATCTGCGGAAGCGGCCCGCCATCGCCGAGAACGTCTGAGCCGCCAAGATAACGCCTCCCCGGCGAAGGCCCGGACCCAGTTACGACGCATTCGTGGCGGCAGGATGCCACCGCCAGGTCGTGGAAGCTGGGCCCCGGCACTTCGCCGGGGAGGCGTTTTTGATTAGGCGAAAGCGGATCGGATCCGGAGGTCACCCCCGCAGCGCGGCGGAGATGCCGGCGAGTCCGGCGTCGAGCTGGTCGGCGGTCGGCCAGGCATAGCCGATGCGGAAATGGCGGTCGGACATCTCGAACCAATGGCCCGGCCCGACATAGGTGCCGTGATCCTGGAGCAGGCGGCGATAGAACGCATCGGTCCCGCCCGGCGGGTCGGCCTTCATCCGTGGGAAGCACACCACCCCGCCCAACGGGCGCACCCATTCGAGCAGGTCCTCGCCTGCGATCCACTCCGCGACCCGGTCGAGCCGGCGGCGCCATTCGGCGAGCGTAGGAGTCAGGAAAGCCTCGCGCTTCGCCAGGATTTCCTCCGCGACCCATTCGTTGATCACGCTGCCGCAGATGCTGATCTGCTCCTTGGCGGCGAGGAATATTTCCATCAGCGCTCGATCGGAGTTGATCATCCAGCCGACGCGGATGCCCGGCACGCCGAACGCCTTGGACATCGACGCGACGCTGATCACGTGGCGGCCGAGCGACGCCGCGATCGGCAGCTTGGCGGTGATGGCCAGGTCGCGATAGGTCTCATCGACCAGCAACAGGCAATGGCGCGCGGCGGCGAGCGCGACCAGCGCGACGAGCTCGGCTTCGCGCATCATCACGCCGGTCGGATTGTGCGGGCAAGTGACGCTGATCAGCTTGGTCGCGGGCGTGATCGCCGCCGCGACCTTGTCGAGATCGAGCGCGAAGCCGGTCTCGAAGTCGAGATCGACGAAATCGATGCCGCAGCCGATCGCGCGCGGTGTTTCGATATTGGTGGCGTAATTGGGCCGCACGACGACGAGATGGTCGTCCTTGCCGAGCAATGCGGTGGCGATAATGAACAACGCGCCCGCCGCGCCGCCGCAGATCAGGACATCGTCGATCGCGAGGCTCGGCGCTTCCGCGACGATCAGCGACCGCAACCGCTCGCTGCCGCGATGCTCGCCGTAAAGTAAGGTGAGGTCGGGGACGGTCAGGCCAAGGCTGCCGATCGACTGATCTACGATCGAGCTTTCAGACAGATTGTTGCGAATATTGCCGTAGCCATATTCCTCCGGCGATTCGACCTCGATCGGCATCCGGACGTAGCGCATGGTCTTTTCTCTCCTGGCGCCATAGCGGGCCACGCGGGTAATTGTGCCTGGATCGCCCGCGGCCGCAAGCCGGCGCGCGAGGACCGGGACGCAGATGGCCGGCTGCGCTGGGGTGAAGGGATTAGTGCAGGACCATCGCGGCCAGGCCGCCGGCCAGGCCGGCGATGACGACTGCGCGGACCAGATGCGGTGCGAAGCTCAAGCCGAGCAGGATCGCGCCGGACGTCAGCGGGAGCAATCCGAACCAGGTGACGATATCGGTCGGCGCAGGCCCCGTGACGGCAAGGCAGAACGACAGCGCGACGAGCGACCAGCCGGCGATCACGGTCGCGCGGGGCGTGGCGATGCTCCGCCAGCCGCCGAGTAGGACGCCGCGATGCGGGTGCATCGAGGCGGCGAGCAGATAGAGACCGAGGAATTCGATCATCGCGAAGGTCATGCGATCGCCCTCGCCCGCACTGTGCGGCGAGTATCGGGGCGCCGGCGTGTTACAGTCCGCACGCCAACCGAAGCGGCCAGGGCGACGGCGATGAGCAACGCGTCGGCCACGGGCAGGACCGCATCGCCGCGGGCCAATGCCTGCGACAGATAGGATAGCCCGCCGCCGACGACCGGTGCGGCGAGACACAGCAACGCAAGGACTCCCAGCAGCAACGGCCAGCCCAGGCGCGGCGGCACGGCGAGCGCGACGAGAAGCGCGATTCCGATGGCATCGAGCGCGATCGTCACTTCGAGTTGCGCGCGATCGATCAGACCGATCGGCAGCAATCGGTTTGCGCAGAGATAGCCCGCGAAGCCGACCGGCACGCCGGCGATGATCCCGACATTGAGCCGCTCGACAATCCGGTTGGCGAGCGACAAAGGCGCACGTTCGCGGCGTTTGACGACCCACAGGATCATCCCGCTCGCCACCGCCAAAGTCAGCATCGCGCCGCCGAGGAAATAGAGCCAGCGCAGCACGCCATTCGCGAACCGCCCCATGTGCAGGCCGTAGATCACGGCATAAGTGGCCACCGCCGGCCGCGCCTCGGTCCAGGCGCCGATCACCCGGCCGCTCGGACCGTCGAAACTGACCTCGGCCATGGTCGCGCCGATCTGCGCCGCGTCGCTGCGATAGACGGTGACGATTGATGCGGCGTCGCCCGGATTGGCCAGCGATACGCGCGAGAAAGGCACGCCGCCGAACCGCCGCTCGGCCTCGCGCAGCATCGGCGCGATCGGCGCCAGCGTTCCCGGACGCCCAGCGGCGGGCCGATCGACCGCGCCGGGGGTGAGATCGTGAAACGCCGCAGCCAGATCGTTGCCGTAATTGGCGACGATCCCCCAGGGCATGTTGAGCGAGGCGAGCGTGAGCAGTCCGCTGAACGTGATCATCAGGTGGAACGGCAGCGCCAGCACGCCGAGCGCATTGTGTCCATCGAGCCAGGATCGTTGCCCCTTGCGCGGGCGAAAGGTGAAGAAGTCGCGGAAGATGCGGCGATGCGCGATGATCCCGGTGACCAGCGCGGTCAGCATCGCCAGTGCGGCGATCGAGGCCAGCCAGCGGCCCCAGGGATAAGGCAGTTCGAGCTCGAAATGCAGCCGGTAGAAGAATTCCCCGCCCAGCGTCTCGCGCGCGACCGGCGCGCCGCCGACCGGGTCGAGCGCGCGCGCGACAAAATCGCCGCCATTGTCGTAGGTCGCCTCGACATTGTTGGCGCGATCGTCGGGCGCGGTCAGATACCAGCCGGTCGATCCCGGCGCATTCTTCGCCAGCCAGTCGGTCGCCGCGGTGATCGCCTCGACCCTGCCCGCGCTGGCGGTCGCCTCGGGCCGCATCCAGCGGCCGATCTCGGGCTTGAACACGCTCATCGTGCCGGCCAGGCACATCACGAACAGCACCCAGCCGAGCGCCAGCCCGGTCCAGCCGTGCAGCCAGGCCATGACCTGCCGCATCCCCTCGCGGATCGCGCTCATCGCGCCGGCGGCCCGATCATCCAGGCCAGCGCGCCGAACAGGGCGGCCAGCACGACCACCCCGCCCCAGGCTCGCCACGGTCCGCGCGCGAGGAACGCCCAGATCGCGACCGCCGGCACCGCCAGATAGGCGCACAAGGTCCCCGCAATCACCGCGTCGATCCGCCCGCCCGCGCCCAGCCGCGCGACCGCCATCGCCAGGCACGCGGCGACGCCATAAGCGCCGACCGTCGCCGCTAGCACGCGCACGGCGACGTTGCCGCGATAGCGCCAGCCGCGCCGATCGACCGCATGCACCGCCATCAGAAATCGAGCCCGATCGTCACCGCCACGCTGCGCGGTGCAGCATAATAGGCCTGCCCCCACATCAGGCTGGCGAGATATTTGGTGTCGGTGACGTTGCGCACATTGACCGTCGCACGGACGTGATCGAGCAGCCGCATGCCCGCCATCAGATCGAGCACCGCATAATTATTCTGGCGCAGCAGGACGTCGCCGGTGATGACGCCGGCGCCCGCGACAGTGCTGTCGAGATAGGTGATCCGGTTCTGCCAGCGCAGTTGCGCGCCGAGCTTGAGATCGTTGAGCCGCGGCACCGTATAAGTGGTCGACACTTTGAGCGACTTGGTCGGCAGAAAGGTGCGGGTCGGGTTGCCGGCCTGATCCTCGATCTCCAGCCCGGTATAGCCGCCACTGACTCGCCAATTGTCGGTGACCTTGCCGGCAATCTCGATCTCGAACCCGCGCGAGGTGGTGTCGACCCCGGCATAACAGGTCCCGCCGACCGGCCCGTTGACGCACGGCCCGTTGGGATCGCCGAACGCGCCGATCGCCGACGCCAACCCCTTCTGCTTCGCGCGGAACAGCGACGCGGTGGCGTAGAGCTTGCCGCCGAACCACTCGCTCTTGATGCCGCCCTCGATGCTGCTGCCGCGCGCCGGGTCGAGCTTGCGGTTGTTGATGTCGACTTCGGTCTGCGGATTGAAGATGTCGGTATAGCTCGCATAGAGCGAGACGTTCCCGGTCAGGTCATAGACCGCGCCGGCATAGGGGCTGACCGCATGCGCGTCGCGCGACTGGTCGGTGCCATAGGAGGTGCCGGTCGACTTGAGCCACATCGCGCTGGCGCCGACCACCGCCTTCAACCGATCGGTGATGTTAAGGTGCGCGGCGCCGTATGCGCGAGTCAGCCGGTCGGTATAATCGGCGGCGAGATAGGCGCCGGGATAGCTCGGTTCGGGGACGATCGTCTTGCCCCAGTCGCCGACCGCCGGAAAGACGATCGCATCGCTCGAGAAATTCTCCCACTCGCGGCCATGCGAGCGCGCGGTCGAGACGCCGAACGCCAGTTGGTGCTGGCGGCCGAACAGCTTGAACGGGCCGGACGCGTAGAAATCGCCGAGATACTGATTATAGGCCGAGGGATAGATGCCCGACATGCCCGCGACGCCCAGCCCGGTCGCGCGGTCAGGGAAATTATAGGCGTAGAGCAGCTTCGCCTCTTCCTCGAAGCGTTTGTAGGTGAACACGCCCTTCGCCGACCAGCCGCCGCCGAGATCGTAGGCGAGCTCGCCGAACGCGCTCTGGTCGGTGACGTTCCAATAGGTCCAGGGCGCCGAGGTCGAGGCCGAGACCGGATAATCGATCCGCGTCCCGTCGCTATAGGTCAGCGGCAACGCCCCCCACATCACGCCATCGGCATGGTTTTCCTGGCGCGTATAGCCCGCCGTCGCGGTCAGCCGCGGCGTGACTTTCCACGAGACGATGCCGCCATAGACGTTGCGGTTGACGTGGTTGAAATCGAGCCAGGAATCGCGATTGTCGTGCGCGTAGATCAACCGCGCGGCGACATTGCCCGACGCGTCGAGCGGCCCCGACACATCGCCTTCGAAGCGCAGCTGGTTCCATGACCCCGCCATGACCGATGCCGAGGCCTGGAAGTCCTCGGTCGGCCGCTTGCGGACGTAATTGATCGTCGCCGAGGGATTGCCGATCCCGGTCATGATCGCATTGGCGCCGCGCACCGTCTCGACCCGATCCCACAGCGCCGTGTCGAGCGCGCCGAACTGCAGCCCCCAGATCAACGGCAGGCCGATCCCGTCGACCTGGAAATTGGTGATGTCGAAGCCGCGCGCGTTGAAATAGGTGCGGTCGGTCTCGACCCGCTCGACATTGATCCCGACCGCCTGGTCGAGCAGGTCGTTGATATTGGTCAGCGCGAAATCGTCGATCCGGCTGCGATCGATGATGGTCACTGATTGCGGCGTCTCGCGCAGCGTCAGCGGCAGCCCGGTCGACGACGCGCTCTGGTTCGCCGCCAGCGTGCCGGTGATGACGATCTCCGGCTTGGCCTGATCGTCGGTCTCCTCTTCTGGCCCGGCGGCCCAGGCCGGATGGCTCCAGGCAAGCGCCAACACAGCGGAGAGAGCGAGGTGCCTGCGGGCAATGGTCATCGACGAGCCTTCCAAGATGCGATCGGGAAGCGCGGCTCGTATGATTGTCGCTATTGCGAGTCAATGTCATTATCAATAATTGGATGAAGGCGCGGTGATGGAGCCGTCGGCAATACCAACGGTTAGTTGGCCCGCATTCGCCTATGCTGGCCGGCTGTCGCCTCCAGGTCGCAGAAGATTTTGTGGAGGAGAGAGCGCGCAACGGCGGGGAAACTGTCACTTAACGGCTCGATCTGGCTGACGGCAGTCAGTCCGCCCATCACCTATCAGATGAAAGTAGTCCGTCCACTCTGCGCCAAAGCGGTCATCTCGCTACACGGTATTTGACGGCTTTTTTCGCGTGGGGCCGCTAGGGCTGGCACACGACAAAGCCGACGGCACCCATTTCAGCACACGCAGAATAGTACGCCATTAGTAGCCAGTAGAGTTGCACGAAGTGCGCTGACGGCCGGCCCCCGGCTGCCAGCGACTGGAACGCCGCATCGACTTGTCCTTTGCTCAAGGATGAAGTGACGATGTAAACGTGTTTCACGACGTCGGGAGCTTCGCGAACCTCGTCGATCCGCTGCCTAACGCCGGCGATTCCGCCGCCTCTGACGATGCGAGCAATGGCTGATTGCACGTTTGGCCCCGCGTAGTTCGTGGCCCAGCCGCCGTATTTCGCTTCCATGGCTTCCGGGTGCATCGTCATGCGGCCAAGATTCTTTTCCGCCTGACTGACAGCAATATGGAAAGAAGAAGCACCCAAGGTCAGGGCGCCGTGTTTGCCGTGATAAAAGTTGATGCTGGGCGGCCGCGCTTGAGTGTTCAGCCCGATGAAATCGGCCCACTCGTCTCCGAGATCGTCGCAGACTAGGACGTCATCGTTGGCTGCAATGTCATCGACGATAATGCGGAAAACGGAGTCTTGGCTAAACTCCGTCTGTGCTGCGGTGAATGCGCCCTTCTCGGACGACGCGTTGACCAAAGCCTCGGCTGGGAGAAGGTGCCGTAAAAAACTGCCGCCCCCATCAAGCAGCGCTTCGTCCCGGAACAGTTCGCCGTCGACATAAGCGAGTGTTGGATCGGTGAAGAGAATCGTGAACAAGTTTTCCCGATCGACGTAGCGGATGAGCGGTCGAGCATCCTCATCGTCGCCAAGGGGATATCGGCATGATTCGATTTGCAGGCCTCTAAGTGCTGGGAGGTTGAACGCTCGCAACGAAAACCGAATCTTGCCACGCCGAAGGGTGCCGACGGTGCGTGTCGCACGTTTGATCCTATAGTCGGGCCGGCCGCGATGGACAACGAACCCCTCCTCCAGTGCCTCAAGGACCGATTCAACGGCAGCTGTCGTCAACTGTGTTGGCTCGCCTGTTTGCTCATTGCGCTGAACCAGCCGCATGGTTGGTTCTTCAGCGAGCAGCAGCTCGGTCATTTTAGGGACGTCAACCGCGAATAGCACTGGCAAGGTCCCGGGGTCGAGGTTCTCGATATCCAGTTGACGCGCAAAGTTTCGAATGAACGGCGCGACCTCGTCACGATCGGCCCCGAGCTGATCTATGACTGTTGCAGCCCAAGTGACAGCGAACTCGTAGTCCCCACGGTCGCTACGCTGGCCAATGCGACCGGTGCTAGGCGTCGCTTGAAAATGGCCATCCGGCCGTCGGACGCTGTAAGCTTGCGTCACGTAGCGCCCGGCACTCGCCATTGGCATGGCATTTTCAAGATTGTCAGCTTCGAGGGTCTTGGCTCGTAGGACCTGTTTAGATGGAGAGGTGCTTTTTACCCGCACTCTCTCGAAGATCGCGTCGGCCGTCGCGATAGCTTGTTCGACATTGGACCGATTTGCGCGACCCAGGTAGTCGGTTTTGAAACGGGCCGGCAGCTCCAGACCTGCCTTCACCACAGCGATGTAATCTCCGCGTTCGACGAGCAATAGGAATCCATGCACCCGATCGAAGACGCGCGCGGCCGGATCAAGAAAGCCGGGTTCGCGTTCGAACGAAAAACAGATCGCCGAGAACATATTCCCATCGACCTCATCCCGAACGCGATCAAATAGGTTCTGCTTGGGATTTCGACTCAGCCGACGAAGATCGACAAAAAGACGTCGTATCGCGGCATCGCTCAAACGCTTCCTGCGCGCATAGAAATTTGCCGACGCGCCGACTTCGAGATGCTCGAGCATTATATCATCCCCCGCGCTTTTTCGTCGATCTTGCCTAAGTATCTACTCAACATAAAATGGAAGTATTGCTAACGATAGAGAGTGTCTACGCTGCACAATATCTGATAGATTATACCGACGGATGAGAATACATATAGTATTTCTTAAATTACGCACATCCCAACGTAATCATCAAAACAAAGATCGGATGGGCATTATCCAGTCGCTTCTGACTTTGGGAGCGGCGGTATTACTACCCCGTTTAGCCATTGCCAAACTTCATTGGAAAACGCGCCGCCTGTGGCACCCGGCCAAACCTGAGCGACCATAAACGCCGCACCGGCAAAAACTCCGCGAAATTGCTCAGAAAGCTGCCACGCGCTTAATTCCGATTTGAGTAGATACGTACCCATAAAAGGCGAATACCAACTCGAAATCGAACGACTATCTTTCACATACTGTAAAAGCTGCCCCGGCGTGACCGTAGCGACAAGCGGATCATAGGAAAGGACGAAATTATTCATCGCCTGGCGCCTTGGGATTCTCGACGAGCGCCGCATTTGCAGGCACCGGTAGTTCGGTAACCTGGTCACCAGACCGAACTGAAATGCCTCTTTGCCGGATAACCTCCATCCGCTCGACATGCTGATCATGCTGCAATCGATCGGGAGCTGTAAAAGTGAACCAAAGAAGCTGGAAGACGTCCACGGCTAACACAAGGCCGACAATCGCCATTCCGGCAATTACGACCGGCAGCGATCCCCATAACATCAGAGCCGCCCCTAACGGCACGGCGATAAGCGAAAGGATCAGCGCCGGATTCATTGCGCTGCTGGTAGATATATGGCGAATTGCGCCAGCCCAATCCGGACTCTGTTTCATAGAATCCCCCCGACCTCACCGCTTATCAGTGAAGGAGGCCCGTGGGAATGATGATCGTCGACAATTCGCACCAGTTTGAACTGATAAGAAAAGCTTGCCGCATCCCTCGTCGCCACGGACTCTTTCAGTCCTGCAGAAGGATCGGTGGAGCGGAAAGACGATCCCGTCAACGACTAGGGTAGCGCCTGGTTAGTCAACGCGCTCGCCTCATCGCTCAGCCGATCGGCTTCCGCAGCCAAGTTATTGGCCAGGGCGTCCGAGGTTGAACTAGTCGCCGTTGGCTGGGGGTGGTTGCTGAACCAGATGAACAGCAACACCAAGAGAACCACCGCGATCAGCCCCAAGATAACCTTGATCGCTAGGCCATCCGCAGCCGCCCATTCCTCCGACGTTGCGATCTGAACTGGCGTAGCCTCTTGAGCCTCGGCGGAATCAGCGGGCGGCGGCGTTTCGACTATGGACTCGCTGCCGGGCCAATGCCCAAGCCGCTCCGCGATCTCCCCTCCCCCCATCAAAACCGCGCCAGCAAGGATGCCGGTGAGTCCGACATGAAGTACCATCATCTGGTTTTGAAGCAGGCCGAGGTTCAGCGTGCCGCTGAACATGGAAACACCTGACGAGCTGTCGACCGCCGTAGGCATCAAGAACGACGCCGCTGCGCACAGCAGACCGATGACCAACAGAATACAGCCAGCTATTTTCACGCGCCCCCACCCCCTCTATCCCGCAGCACACCTTACAAGGTGAGCTTGTATCAATCCATTGCGATTAGCCGCTTGGGATGAGGCACAAGCCGGTATTGCAGTTGAAAATTCGTGCCATTTTAGGTCGGCGCGAGAAAACCTCAGAAGGCCTTGAGTTGTTCACTTTACGCGAGCATCGTTACTCAAAATCGAGGGGATAGGAAGGCAATGAAGCGAACAACGGGCTGCCTCACAGCAATCTTGATTTTATTTGGAATCGGTTTGGTCATCCAAATTATTTCCCCCAAACGCGCTACAAGCGGTTCTTCTCTAGTTAACGCTCAAACGGTTGAGGCACCGACCTCGCTACCTCCGAGCGGTTTTTCAGGGGAAGAATGGGGCTCGCACCCTCCGCATTATCTGAAGCTGCTTCTGCCAACAACGTCGGAGGGCCTGTCGCTCTACGTATCGAAGCACAGCGCGCGGGCGTTCGAGGGCATTCCGATTTCAGAGCAGGATTTTCAGTACGTTCACAACAAATTATATGGTGGTGACGACTACTTCGACGGCGGCGTGACGGTTTGGGAAAAGGCGCTCAGTAAACTTGTGAAACTCTACGGCTTACCGACGTTCCGGAATGACGATCTTCGGATTGTTCGCTGGAAGTGGAAAACCGAGAAGGTGGAAGTAGCACTGTCATATCAGAAATCATCGGGACGGACGACCTTAGCCTACTCAGATAACGACATCGATTAGCAAAGGCGCTGATGCTGTGAATTACGGTAACGGGTACGACAACACCGAATTAGCGTTCAGGGATTTATGCACCCGCCACCGTAATCACGGCCCCTTCCTGCCGGCGCTGCGCCAGCTAGTGGCTGGCTAGTGCCGGTCATCCCTCCCGGCATCCCTGATGATGTCCGCGCCTGGATCGAGGCCCGGGTGCGCGAACGTGGTCCGGTGCCGCTGACGGAGCGGATCTTCCGGCATGGCCTCCAATTTCACGGATGCGCGCTACGCTGCCTCGAACTACGCGATGGACAGACCTTCCTCTTCCAGCCGGCGCTGGTGCTGCTCGCCTTCACGATCGAGATTTATCTGAAGGGTCTGCTCGTCGACGAGGGAAATCAGGGTCAGGCACGCGGACACAACCTTTCCAAGCTCTACGAGTGTTTAGGGGCGGGGCTGCGCCACGAGATTGCTGCGCGCTATGCTGATCGTCACCACGGACAGCAGCTCGCCAACGATCTGCCCGGTTATTCTGACCTCTTCATTAAACTCCGCTACGCATATGAGATCGAGGATGAACACCAAGTCGATATGTCAGGCGTGGGTCAGCTCGCCTCGGCGCTTTATGAAAGCTGGAGCGCGCGCCACCCGGCGCTGATCGAACCTGGGCTGGTCCACGACCGCATCGTCGCGGCGGAACAGGGAATTCCAATTCTCGCTTACGCGAACCCAGCCTAGAATTGCGGTGCCGACTGCAATAACATCGAATTAGCGTTTAGGGATTTATGCGCCCGTCACCGTAATTAGGCAGGATCACACGGTACAGATTCGCACCGCCTCCCTTAGCGACTGTAGCGGGTTTCGTTGCGGAACGAACTCGTGGGCCAGGTACCCCGCAAAACCGCTATCGGCGATCGCGCCGGCGACGGCATGCCAGTTGATTTCCTGCGTATCGTCGAGCTCGTGGCGGCCCGGGACACCACCGGTGTGAAAATGACCGATCCACCGGATGTTCTTCCTTATGGTATCGATCAGATCGCCTTCCATGATCTGCATGTGATAGATATCGTATAGCAGCCTGACGCGGGGTGAGTTGACCTCCTCCATAACGCGCACGCCCCAGGCCGCATGGTCGGCCATGTAGTCGGCATGATCACGTTTGCTGTTGAGCAACTCCAGGCAAATGGTGACGCCATTGTCCTCGGCGATGCGCTTGACCCGGTTCAGACCCGCGACGGTGTTGGCGATGCCTTCCGCATCGGACATCCCTCGACGATTGCCGGAAAACGCAATCACGTTCGGCACACCGGATTTTGCCGCTTGTGGAATACCCGTACGAAATGCCTGCTCGATCGCGGCGTGGTTCTCACGCCGGTTCAGCCCATTGGGGATCGTCATTATATCGGCTGCATAGCCCATCGTGCAGCGCAGGCCGTATCGGCGCGGCGTCTCATAATCCGCGGGCTCCAACAAATCGATGCCGCTCAGCCCGATCCTGGCCGCGAAGGCGCAGAGATCGTCGAGCGGAATCTTCTCGTAACACCACCGGCTTGCCGACTGCTTCAGTCGACCAGCGGCCGCAGGTCGCGCCGCGAAGCCTGCGGTTGCAGCGAGCGCCAGGGATGATCCGATAACGTGCCGTCGAGTGATCATGGCGCGTGATACCAATACTATCGGGCAGAGCAAGGCGGCCAACCTTCTCAACCTGCGCGAACTTCGTCGCTCGATCTGGCGGCCGGCAAATGGCCCACCGGAACCTGGGTCGGCCCGAACGGCGGAGAGCGATTTAGGGAAATCCGTGCCAGTTTAAACCGACACGAAAAAGCCGGTTCCCGTCTCGCAGACCACCGCCTGTCTCACCGTTGATCGCCACCCGAGCGGCGAGTCCTGCAAGCCCGATTGCCGGCGCAGTGAATCTCCCCGTGCATCGCTTTGCCGAATACCTATCGTTTCGCTCGGCCAGGAATGATGAGTGCCGTGTGCGGTCTTCCTGCCGGAGTCGTGTGCGTGTCCGGAACCAGGGCGCTTTCCGACCTGGGCGTTGCGTATCCACCGGGATAAGCGAAAGGCGGGTCGATGCCAGAATTCACCATCAACGGCGAAAAGCGCGATGTCGATGTTTCGCCGGACATGCCGCTGCTGTGGATGTTGCGCGACGTGCTGGGGATGACCGGCACGAAGTTCGGCTGCGGGATCGCCCAGTGCGGCGCGTGTACGGTCCATCTCGACGGCGTCGCGGTCCGGTCCTGCCAGCTACCGGTCGGCCGCGTCGGCACCCGCGCGATCACGACGATCGAAGGCGTCGGCAACACCCCTGCGGGGGCGAAGATCCAAAAGGCATAGATCGACCTGGAGGTCATCCAGTGCGGTTATCGCCAGCCGGGACAGATCATGTCGCGCAAAGAGTCGTGCCAGTTTAAACCGGCACGAAAACCACGAAGCCGTTCCGAAAGGTGATGGAGGGCGGCTCGTATGATTGCCGCTAATGTCGTTATTAACAATCGCGAGGTGCGCGCCAGATACTGGGACCGCTATTGTAGATTTACGGCTGTAGATTCACGGCATCGCCGACGGCACCATTCACGCGCTTAGCTGTCCCCCGGCAAGGAACGAGTCGGGAGGACGAAATGGGGTTCGTTGGAAAAACGGATGTCGCGGAATTTCCCCGCATAGCGGTGTTCGGCATCGGCGGCGGCGGCGGAAACGGCGTTGCCGGCCTGATCGATCGGGTCCCTCCATCCGTCGAACTGATTGCCGCCAATACCGACGCTCAGGCGCTGCACGGTTTGGCGATCGAGCGGCGGGTCCAGCTCGGCCGCACGGTGACGAAGGGCCTCGGCGCGGGTGCCTGGCCGGAGCTGGGGCGCGCGGCGGCGCAGGAAGTCGCGGGAGAAATCGACGCAGCGCTCGACGGGGTGGACCTTTGCTTTATCACGGCCGGAATGGGGGGCGGGACAGGTACCGGCGCTGCCCCGGTCGTCGCCGAGTTGGCACGGCGCCGGGAAATTCCGACCCTGGCCGTAGTAACCCGCCCGTTCGAATTCGAAGGCGGCCGGCGATCCGCCCAAGCGGATCAAGGCATCGCGACGCTCGCGCCTTGGGTCGATGCGCTGGTCGTCGTTCCCAACCAGCGCTTGCTGGCGATCGACGATCTCAACCTGACCTTCCGGCGCGCGATGGAGGCCTCGAACAGCGTGCTTGTCGACGCCGTTTGCAGCGTCGCCGATCTCCTCGTGACGCCGGCCGTCAAGCAGATCGGTTTCGCCGAGCTGATCAACGTGATTTCCGGAATGGGGCGCGCGGTCATCGGGTTTGGCGAGGCGGCGGGCGGTGACGATCGCGCCGATCTGGCGGTTGCCCGCGCGCTGGAAAGCCCGTTGATCGACGATGAAGTGGCGAGTGCCGGCAAATTGATCGTGTCGATCAGCGGTGGACCCGATCTGTCACTGATGGAACTCGATGCGATCGTCGCCGCCGTCGCCGATCGCGCGGCGCCCGACGTCGAACTGGCCTGGGGGGCGTCGATTTCCGAGCGGCTGGCGGGCGTGGTGCGCATTGCGCTGATCGCGCAGGGCCGACCTGTCCAGCGACCAACGCGATCGGCGCCGGCACCCGAGCCGGAGGTCATCCCCGCCGCGATCGACGCATCGCCAGCCCCAATCTGGTGTTCCGCTGCGGCATTGCCGCCGGAAGAGGCCGAGGCCCCCGGCGATGAATCCCTTCCCAGCGCTTCGCTCGACGGGACCGCGCTGCTCCAGCGATTCATCGTCGATCGCGCGGAAGGCGTTGCGGCGCCGATCGTGGAAACGCTCGAAAACCGCGCACCATTGGTCGCCGCGGAACAGGTCCGGACCGCGGAGCCGGACGACGCCCCGCTGCTGGCGTTGCTCGCTACGTTGCCCGCCAGGCCGGCATCCGCGGAGACCATCGGGGTGGAAGAGCGCGACCCGTCCCCCCTCGCCCCTTCGGTCCGCGAGATCGACGAACTCTGGCTGGGTGATTTCGACCTGGAGGATCCGCGCCGATACAGTCTTGCCGACAGGATCGGCGGTTTGCTCGCGCATTCATGGCGACGGGCATCCGGGCGCCCGATGCGGACGGCTGGCCCGGCCGAGGCCCTCACGGCCGGTGCGGCATAATCCCAGCATAATATGTCCGAATTGGTTTATTATATCCGTGACTAGCATCGACTTTTTACCGTAATATCGAGGCTTATGGGGGTAACTACACTACGGTAAACGTCATGTGGTTTGCCCTCCGGCGTCTGGAGGGTGCGCGAAGCATGCGCAACGGAATCAGCACAGCTGCGAGATATGGGCCGGTTTTGACCCTCGTAAGCCTTGCCGGATTGGCGGCTTCTATTTCGCTGATTGGCTGGCTTCTCGATATGCCGCTGCTGGTTTCGCTCGGCATTCATGGATTTCCCTGCTGGCCTTGGACGAGTGTCGCCTATTTGCTGTTGGCGGCAGCCTTGGTGTCCGCCATTTTCGATCGTCCGTTCTCGACACCGATCGCTGCGACGGTGTTGCTGCTCGTTATGGTGTTTCTGGCGGAGATGCTCTCCAACGCTAGGTGGGGCATCGATCTGCTGCTGTTCCCCGATGAGGTCGGGAGGGCCAATACCCCTCATCCCGGACGCCCCTCCGCAAACTCGCTACTCTCGCTGTTGCTGATCAGCGCGATGCTGTTGCTCGCGCGACGGCGTACCACGCCCTTTCTCGCAGCAGCCAATTTGCTTGCCGTGATGGCGTTGTGTTTTGGCTTTTATTCGATCATCGCGCTGCTGGGGACAGGATATGCGGTCGGGCGGGCACCATTCTTCGTCGCCCCGCTACCCAGCGCAATTTGCGCCACTCTGCTGGCATCGGCCTGGCTATTGTCGAGGCGAGAACTTGGCTGGCGCGGATTGCTCTCGCCCGACCGCATCAACCAGCCGCTCGGATGGCTCGCGCTACCGATCCTTCTCATTCTGCCCGCCATTCCGATCCTTTTTGAACACTGGTCGGCATGGACCCTGGCCGCGTCCCCGGCTGATGCCGGGCTCGCCTCAATCGTCGTTAACGCCCTCATCCTCGGCCTGGTTCTGCTGCTGGCGACGACCCGCTTGGTGCGTCAGCAGGCCATTCTGGGCGATCTGAGCGCGGCGCTCGACAGCGAAGCTATCGCGCTGGTTCACGGCGACGGGCAGATCACCCATTGGACGCACGGCTGTGCCGAAATGTTCGGCTGGTCCGCAGCGGAGGCGGTCGGCCGGAACAAATATGACCTGTTGGAGCGCCGCGCGGATGATGCAACCACGCGGCCGCCGTTGACGGAAGACGGCGAAACGGAATTCGTCGCGCAGCGCCGCGACCGCGCCGAACTCCATGTCCTCGAACGGCGCCGTCTGCTGCCAAAGGCGGAGGCGGAAAATATCGTCGCGCTCAAGTTCCTCGACTTGTCCGCGCGCGTCTTGGCCGAGCAGGAATTGCGCGATAGCGAGCAACGCCTGGCGATCGCGGCCGAGACGAACGACATCGGCGTGTTCGAGTGGGATGTGGCCAGCGGCCGCATGAGCTGGTCGCCGGGGTCGGAGCAACGTCTCGGCGTGGCGCCCGGCAGCCTGGAAACCTTTGACGCCTGGCGAGAGCGGGTCGATCCCGATGACTTGGCCAGCGTCCTGGCGACGATCGACCAAACGGTCGCCGATCGCCTTGACCGGTTCACCTACACCTACCGTTTCAGGGCGCCGGCTGGGCCGGTGCGTGTCATCGAAGGGGCGGCGCGCTGTCTGTACGACGACGCGGGCAATTTGGTGCGCGCGGTCGGCTCGATCGTCGACGTGACCGACCGCAGCGCGCGCGAAACGGAGATGCGGCTTAATTCGGTGATCGAGACGGTCCCCGATGCGACAATCGTGATCGACGAGCGCGGCATCGTCAAAAGCTTCAGCCGAGCCGCCGAGGCGACCTTCGGATGGACGGCGGCCGAAGTGATCGGACAAAATGTGAAGATGCTGATGCCCGGCGGGCTCGCGGCACGGCACGATGCCTTCATCGCCGATTATCTCGTCACCGGCGACCGCAAGGTGATCGGCCGCACCCGCGAACTCACGGCCCTGCGCGCGGACGGCACGTCCTTTCCGATCGAACTCAATGTCGGCGAAGCGCGGATCGGCGAACAGCGCATCTTCACCGGGATCGTCCGTGACGTGACATCGCGCGTGCGCGAGGAGCAGCGACTGGCCGAACTGAATGCCGAACTCGCGCACATTTCACGGCAACGCGCGATGAGCGAGCTCGCGGCCGATCTCGCCCACGAACTCAATCAACCGCTGAGCGCCACCGCCAACTTCCTGGCGACAACGCGAATGCTCATCGAGCAGCACGCCCCCGGCGAACGGATCGCGGAAATGCTGGCGATGGCGGAGGAGCAGACGCAACGATCCGGCGATATCATCCGCCGGTTGCGCGACTTCGTTGCCAAGCGCGACGTCGAGCGACGTCCGGAATCGCTCGAACACGTACTCGACGAAGCGATCTCGCTGGTCCTGTTCGGAAGCCGCAAGTCCGACATCGAGCTGGTCGTCGAGCTCGACCCGGACCTCGACACGATTTTTGCCGATCGGGTGCAGATCCAGCAGGTTCTGGTCAATCTCCTGCGCAATGCGGCGGAAGCTATCCACGCCATGCCCGTGCCCGGGCCACGTCGCATCGAAATCCGCTCGGTCCCCGGCGACAACGGGATGATCGAAATCACCGTCGCGGATACCGGGCCCGGTCTCCCCGACACCTTTACCGAACAGCTCCATGCCCGCTTCTCGACGACGAAGACGGGGGCAGCGATGGGCATCGGCCTGTCGATATCGCGGCGGATCATCGAGGCTCATGGAGGCACGTTGACCGCGAGCAACCGACCTGAGGGAGGGGCAGCCGTGAGCTTCACGCTGCCGGTTTTTGAGGACGTGAGAGATGATGCGTAATATCTATGTGGTAGATGACGACGACGCCGTACGGGCGTCGCTGCATAGCCTGCTGTCGTTGCGCGCCGACCTGGCCATCCGAAATTTCCGATCCGGCGACCAGTTTCTCGAACAGGCCGGCCATCTCGAACCGGGCATCTTATTGCTCGATTTCCACATGCCCGGGCTGAACGGGCTCGAGGTGCTGCATCGGCTCGGTGCGGACATTCCGCACACCTTCCTGCCGATCATCCTGACCGGCGAAGGCAATATCGATATCGCCGTCAGGGCGATGAAGGACGGCGCCTTCGATTTTCTCGAAAAGCCGTACAAGCCCGACGAACTGCTCAGCCTGATCGACAACGCCTTTGCCAGGCTCGAACACGATGCCGCCGGCGCGGCGCAGATCGAACAGGCCAGGAAGAGGATCCAGGCATTGTCTCCGCGCGAACTCGATGTGCTTCGCGGATTGATCGACGGCCGGCCGAACAAGCTCATCGCCTACGATCTGGCGATCAGCCCGCGGACGGTGGAAATCTACCGCGCCAATCTCATGACCAAGATGGGTGTACGGAGCCTGTCGGAGGCACTGCGGATCGCTTTCGCGGCCGGACTGATCAACCCGGACTAGTGACCCGAATCTGAAGTTCGTCACACCTTGAGGCTAGCACTGGACGAACTTCAGATTCATCAGGGTCACTAGTAACTATATGATTCTAGTGTGGTTTATGGATTTGAAATTCGCTCCTCGCTTGGCCGATGGGCTGAAGCGAATTTCAAATCCACCACACTAGAATCTGTTGTCGCGTCGCTTTTTGCGGAAAACCGGTGCCCACTTTTCCGCGCGACGCTAGAGGCGGAGCAGCAAATCGGCGATGCTCCGCGCCGTAGCGGTCTTGGGGTGCCGAACCGGCCGCTCGAACCCCGCGCTCGGCGAGCCGTTCAGGATGAGCACCTGACGCCATTCCCGCTCATCCGCTTCGCGCAGGGCAAAACTCTCGTCGTCGGTCACCAGGATCGCGTCCGAAATCTTTTCGTCCTCCGCTGAACCCCGTGCCGTCCATCCCTCATGCGTGAGCACGTCGATGCCCAGTATCGTGAGACGCGCGGTCAGAACGCTGCGAAGACTGCTATCGGTGATCGAAAGGACGATGAATTTCTGTGCCACGGGCGATCCCGGTTGGAGGGGCAGCGGGGGCGAGGCTATCTCCCGATCAGCCGGATGTCGGCTAGGGGAAACCACGTAGACCGCTGATTTCTCTTGATCCTCCCATAGGTTCGTTACCGGCGCGGCACCGGCGTCCTAGGTATTTCACCGCGCTGCCAATGCTGTGGTGCATCCGCAACCATGCGCCCCCGATGCTCGTAGAGAATGGAGGTGGTCATGATGCCAACCGCACAGAAACTTCCGATCGCGACGCTGGTACTGCACATCGCCATCGTGGCGGGTGCGTCGCTGACCGGCGTCACGTTGCTTCTTTGGCAAAGTGTCGGCGTGGTCCGCAACGGAGTAAGCTTGGCGTGGTGGATGACCGCCTTGCTCGCCATCGGCCTGGCCACGGCAGCACATTGGCTGACGCGAGCCCAGCAGGCCCACGCGCTCGAGCGCGGAAATGTCGTGGAGACGATCCAGTCATGGAGCGAGGCGAGCGGCTACCCGTGGCTGCGGAAGGGATGAAGCCCCCCGACCATGCCCCTGCCCTATACGCGCTCGGCTGCAACGTGGGCCGGGGATATCTGTTCAGCAAGCCCGCCCCAGCATCGGACGCGTGGCGGCTTGCTTGGGCTGCCGCTCCTGGCCAGGGACATCGGGAAATTACGGAGGCAGGCCGGAACGCTTGCGCAATCGCCGGCAAGCCATAGCGGCAACGTCCGTCAGGGAGAGAATGCGTGGCGAGAATTCCGGTCCCGAACACCGCGCTTCTGCTTGCCGGACAAGTGACTTTGACCGTGGTCGTGACATCGACGACCGTCATGATGCCCGATGCTCGGGATCCTGTGCTCCTGATCCCGGTCACCAGGCAATCGGCGCGCGAACTTGCCGCGACGCTTTTCGACGGAAAGACCCGCATTCTCGCCGCGGGTCCGGTTGGAGGGTCGTTCGTCGTGTTGTTGACGAACGACCGGGCGTGGAGGGCGCTCATCCTGATGGGCGTCCTCCCGCTCGCATATAGCTCTCCGACATGCGGACCGGCCAGTGGTTGATCCGTCGAGCACGTTGGAAATCGAGCTGGAAACGCTGCGCGCGCAGAGCGCGGCTACTGACGATGTGCCGAACGCGATGCCGGCCCGCCAATGGGAAGTCGACGCGGCTCGCGCGCGCTTGGTCGAGGTCCCGACGACTGCCGATGCGCTGGCGGAAAACACCGGCGCCTTGACCGGCTGGACCGAGGTCACCTGCCGATTGCCGGCGGAAGTGCGCACCCCTGCCGGCACGCTGCTCGCTGACGCCGGTGCATTGCGCCATTCCACCAAGTCATTCGTTGCTCAGCTACGCAACGGTATCTGAGGATCCGCCATGTCGTTCAATGTCCTTGTCATCGACGATTCGCTCACCGTTCGCGCGATCATCGAGCAGTTGCTCGAGGAAGAACGCGACTTGCGTGTCGTTGGATCGGCCGGAGATGTCGCCGCCGCTCACCGTCTCATCGAACAGTTCGTTCCCAGCATCATCACACTCGATCTCGCAATGCCCGGTGTCGACGGATTCGAATTCCTCGAGGAACTCTCGAACCGCCCACATGCGCCGGTGCTGGTGCTGTCGTCCCACACTACCCCAGGATCTCCGGCCGAGGCAAAAGCGATCGAAGGCGGTGCATATGCCTGTTTCGACAAGGCGCAATTGCTCCGTCGAGGGAGCGACTTCACCGCGTTGATGCGCAAGGCCCTGCGCAGCACCACCGCATCCGCCAGGCCCGTGCCGCGGGATCCCGCTCCACATCAAATGTGACGGCTGCGGAGTCATTTGGACGCTATCGAGCCGTCGAGGCATGCACCGACGGGAAAGATCAGATCCCGGAAGGCGCGCGTTTCGACAGGCGTCTGGGGCTGCAGCCGGTTTCCCGCAGCGCGCCCTACGCAGGCCCGGCCGGGCCATCGAGAATGGTCCGACTATCCTCTCCGGCGGATAGAGTTCGCAACCCGCTAGCGGCGGTTCTCCGGAAACCCACGTAGCGGAATATCCCCTAGCGTAGTGATACGATATTCCGGTGGAACACCAGATAGATAGAAGACTCCAATAGTTCTGGGGACGGGATTTAGGAGTCGCAGGATCGCGGGAGCCCGGCGGTCGGGCCATCGCCCTGGTCCATCAGAAACTTATCGAGTCCAAGAAGGGCAAGGAGGGTTCACATGCACCTTATCTGTCACCTGTCGGGGCATGCGGTGCCCGCTGCGGCGCTGGAAAACCAGGGGTTTCGGTTCAGCCGTTGCATGCGGTGCAAGCAAGACATGATCCAATCATCCAGGTCGAACGATGCCAGCTGGAAACCGGTGCCGGCCGGATTCAAAGTCGCATGGCGGAATGTCGATCAGTCGATCTTCGCGCGTCAATCTCGGTTAGTGGCGCAAATCGTCGCCGCACGCCGGAACATCTCCGGGTTAGCGAGTGTCGCCGGTGTCGGTTTTGCGGTGGCGCGCCTGGCCCTCGGCGATCGCATCTTCCGCGCTCGTCGGCGGTTGTCCGGCGGGATGGCGGAAAACCGGATAAAGCCGATCGCGGCACCGGCTGGGTTTAAACGGCGGTGGAACCTGGTCGTGCACATCACCGTGGACCGCGCCATGACCTGTGAGCCGACGCAACTGGCCGCCTGAGCGGCAGCCTGGTTCAGTCCCGATAGGGTGACCCGTGGGCCACTGCCTGACTCATCGTTGATCGCCACCCAAGCGGTGCACAAGGCCGATTGTCGGCGCAGTGAATCTTCCCGTGCATCGCTTGGCCGAATCCCCTATCGTTTCGCTCGGTCAGGAATGATGAGTGCCGCGTGCGGTCTTCCTGCCGGAGTCGTGTGCGTGTCCGGAACCAGGGCGCTTTCCGACCTGGGCGTTGCGTATCCACCGGGATAAGCGAAAGGCGGGTCGATGCCAGAATTCACCATCAACGGCGAAAAGCGCGATGTCGATGTTTCGCCGGACATGCCGCTGCTGTGGATGTTGCGCGACGTGCTGGGGATGACCGGCACGAAGTTCGGCTGCGGGATCGCCCAGTGCGGCGCGTGTACGGTCCATCTCGACGGCGTCGCGGTCCGGTCCTGCCAGCTACCGGTCGGCCGCGTCGGCACCCGCGCGATCACGACGATCGAAGGCGTCGGCAACACCCCTGCGGGGGCGAAGATCCAAAAGGCATGGATCGACCTGGAGGTCATCCAGTGCGGTTATTGCCAGCCGGGACAGATCATGTCGGCCGCCGCGCTGCTGGCCGGCAATGCGGCGCCCGACGACGACGATATCGATGCGGCCATGGCCGGCAATCTCTGCCGCTGCGGTACCTATGTGCGCATCCGCGAGGGGATCAAGCATGCCGCCCGCTCCTGACGCCGCCGTCCGCCTGTCGCGCCGCTCGATGCTCTCGGGCAGCGGCGCCTTCGCGGTCGGATTGATAGTCGCGATCGAGCTGCCCTGGGTGGCGGCGCGGGCGACCGAGCCCGAACCGACCGGCAAGCGCTTCAACGCCTTCATTCACATCGCACCCGACGACCGGGTGACCTTCACGCTGCCGGCGGTGGAGATGGGCCAGGGAGTCTATACCTCGCAAAGCCAGTGCATCGCCGAGGAACTCGACGTCGCGCTGGACAAGGTGGTGGCCGCGCACGCACCGCCCGATCAGGCCAATTACGGCAACCCGATCTTCGTCGTGCAGGCGACCGGCGGATCGACCACCACCATGGCGTGGAGCACGCCGCTGCGAAAGGCGGGCGCGACGGCGCGCGCGCTGCTGGTGGCCGCGGCCGCGGCGCGGTGGCGGGTCGACCCGGCCAGCCTCACCACCGAAAACGGCGTGATCACGCATGGCCCGAGCGGCCGCTCGCTGCGCTATGGCGAGGTGGCGGATGCGGCCGCGGGTCTGAAGCCGCCCGCCGAGGTCGCGCTCAAGGATCCGGCGCGGTTCCGTCTGATCGGCAAGCCGGTGCATCGGATCGACACGCCCGACAAGGCGACCGGCAAGACGGTCTACGGCATCGACGTGGTGCTGCCGGGCATGAAATTCGCGACGCTGCAATCCTCGCCGGTGCTGGGCGGCAAGGTCGGCAAGGTCGATCAGGCACCGGCGCTCGCCATCGCCGGCGTGAAGCAGGTGGTGGTGCTCGACGATCTGGTCGCGGTGGTCGCGGACAGCACCTGGGCAGCGATGCAGGGCCTCAACGCGCTGGCGATCGAATGGGCGCCGGGCGCCAATGCGACGCTCGATCAGGCGAAGCTGTGGTCGGATCTCGAGAAAGCGTCGCAAGGTCCTGGCGCTGTTGCCAAAAAGGAAGGCGACGCGCTCGCGAAGCTAAAGGACGGCACGCTGTTCGAAGCGAGCTACGAGCTCCCCTATCTTGCTCATGCGCCGATGGAGATGACCAATTGCACCGTGCACGTGCAGGGTAGCGCCTGCGAATTGTGGACCGGAACCCAGGTGCCCGGTTTTGCCCAGGCTGGCGCTGCCGCGGCGCTGGGCATCGCGCCCGAGAAAGTGACGGTCAACAATCACCTGATCGGCGGCGGCTTCGGCCGCCGGCTCGAGGTCGATGGCGTGGTCAAGGCGGTGCGGATCGCCGCCAAGGTCGACGGACCGGTCAAGGTGATCTGGTCGCGCGAGGAAGATATCCGCCAGCAACTCTATCGCCCGCTCTATCACGAACATCTGAAGGCTCGGCTGGAAAACGGGCGGATCACCGCCTGGCATCACCGCGTCACCGGCGGATCGGTCATGGCGCATTGGCTGCCGCCGGCCTTCAAGGACGGTATCGATGCCGACGCGGTCGACGGCGCGGCCGAGGTGCCCTATGCGGTCGGCGACCGGCTGGTCGAATATATCCGCCACGAAAGCGCGGTGCCGGTGCAGTTCTTGCGCGGGGTCGGCCCGAACGGCAGCATCTTCGCGATCGAATGCTTCATGGATCTGATGGCGCGCAAAACCGGCGCCGATCCGCTCGCCTTCCGACGGACTCAGCTGGAAAAGAACGCGCGCGCGCTCGGCGTATTGCATCTCGCGGCGAACAAGGCCGGCTGGGGCACGCCGGCGCCTCCCTCTCCCCACGGCGCGCGGCGCGGACGCGGGATCGCGCTGATGAACGCCTTTGGCAGCTATCTCGCCGCGATCGCCGACGTGGCGGTGACCGATGAAGGCGATGTGCGCGTCACGCGCCTGGTGATCGCCGCCGACGTCGGCAAGGTCGTCAACCCCGACATCCTCGAAGCGCAGATCCAGGGAGGCGCGACCTTCGGGCTATCGGCGGTGTTGTTCGGCAAGATCACTTTCGCCGGCGGCGCGGTCGAGCAGGGCAATTTCAATGACTATCGCATCATCCGCATCGACGAGATGCCGGTGATCGAGGTGCATATCGTGCCGAGCAATGAGAATTCGGGCGGCATCGGCGAGCCGGGAACCGTGGTCACCCAGCCGGCCGTCGCCAACGCGGTCTTTGCGGCAACCGGCGCGCAGCTCACGCGCATGCCGATCGACCGCGCGCTCATCGCGAAAGGGGCTTGAACGATGCGACGGACCCTGTTGCTGCTGGCGGGCGCGATCGTCGTCCTTGTCGCCGCCATTGCCGGCCGCATGATCTTCCAGCCCGGCCCCTATAGCTTTGCGGGCGGCACGCAGGTGGACCTGGCCAATTACCCCGGCGCGACGCTGACCGGGGTGCCGGCCGAGCTCGCCGCCGCCGATCCGCGGACGCGCGCCGACTATATCACCCGGATGGCGGATTGCGAGGCGTGCCACACCGCGAAGGGCGGGAAGCCGTTCGCCGGCGGACGGCCATTCGTCCTCCCGTTCGGGACGATCTACACGCCCAATATCACGCCGGACCCGGAAACCGGCATCGGCAAGTGGAACGACGCGCAATTCCTGAATGCCGTGCACAAGGGCATCGCCCCCGACGGATCGCGTCTCTATCCGGCCTTTCCCTATGCGTCCTACACGATGATGACCGACGCAGACGTCCTGGCGATCAAGGCCTATCTGTTCTCGCTTCCCGCAGTGAAGCAGCCGAACAAGCCCAACACGTTCGGCTTTCCGTTCAATCAGCGCTGGCTGATGGGACTCTGGTCGACCTTCTTCAACAGTGACACGCGCTTCCGTCCGGTCAGCGAGCGCAGCGCGGCCTGGAATCGCGGCGCCTATCTGGTGGAAGCCACCGGCCATTGCGGCGAATGCCATACGCCCAGGAACCTGATGCAAGCGCTCGACCAGCGCAGCAAGTTCGCCGGCGGCGTCGCCGAAGGCTGGAATGCCTATAATATCACCAGCGATCGCGTCAGCGGCATCGGCAGCTGGAGCGACGCCGAGCTGGCCTCCTATCTGTCGACCGGTCACGCACCAGGACGGGGCGGCGCGTCCGGCCCGATGGGCGAAGCCGTGTCGCTCAGTCTGTCGAAACTGACCAAATCGGATCTCGTCGCGATCATCACCTATCTGAAGACGGTGCCCGCCATTCGCAGCGATCGCTCGCCACAACCCGCCGGCCCGGCTCCCGCCACGCCCAAGCTCGCAGCGATCGACAATCCGGTCGGCAAGCGGGTGTTCGAGGGCAATTGCGCCAGCTGCCATGCCTGGACGGGAGCCGGCGCGATTGTCGAGGAGGCGCGACTGACCGGCGTGCGCGCGGTCAACGATCCGACGGCGGCAAACGTGGCGTCGATGATCCTCAACGGCACCGGCAAGCCGGGCACCGGCCGTCCCTATATGCCGGGCTTTGCCGCATCCTATTCCGATACGGAAATCGCATCGGTTGCGAACTATGTGACGGCCCGTTTCGGCGCCGCAAAATCGAGCATCACGCCAAAGGAGGTTGCCCGTTTGCGGGAGCAAAACTGAAAATCGTTGGTGTCCGCAATCCGATATTCCATTGGGTCGAGGGTTATGACGGCGGCATGGTTCGGCCGCCCTCACCCAAAATGGGTCCCAAGGCGTGAGATCCATGCCAGTTTAAACAGGCGCGAAAATACGAAAATACTATCGGCAAACCGGCAATCGGGACCACGAGCCTACCCGACCGGGCAGTAGCAAAACATCGCGGCGGCACCCTATCTCCCGTGTTCAGGAGATTTTCCCATGACAACCACGTCGCCCCTCGCCGAGCTTTCCGCATCGCTCGCCGACCTCGCCGCTGCCACCACGCCCTCGATCGTCGAAGTCCAGTCCCGCCAGTCCCTGGCGAGCGGCTTCGTCTGGCGCGACGGGTTGGTGATCACCCCCGATGAGACGCTCGCCGATGAAGGGTCGATCGAGATCGAGGAGTCCGACGGCACGGTGCGCAGCGCAACCCTGATCGGGCGCGACGCGGCGACCGATATTGCCCTGCTCCGGGTCGAAGGTCTCAAGGCACCGGTGGCGGCGCTCGCCGACATGGCGGTCCGGCCCGGCGCGCTCGCCTTGATCGTCGCGGCTGCCGACAGCGCGCCGTTGATCGCGTTCGGCGGCATCGCCGCGGTCGGCGCGGCCTGGCAGTCGATGCGTGGCGGCACGATCGATGCCCGGATCGAACTGGACCTGCGGCTGCGGCGTCGCGCCGAGGGTGGCCTTGCCGTTGACGGCGCCGGCAGCGCTTTCGGCATGGCGGTACGCGGCCCGCGTGGCCGGACGTTGGTCATCCCGGCAGCGACGATCGATCGTGTCGCCCAGCAATTGCTCGCGCACGGCCGGGTCCAGATCGCCTATCTCGGCGTTGGTCTGAAAGACGTCCCGCTCGATGACGGTGGTCATGGCGCCATGGTGATGGCGATCGAGCGCGAGAGCCCGGCGGCGCGCGCCGGTCTGCACCAGGGAGACATCATCCTGTCCTGGGCCGGCCAGCGCATGCCGCATGTCGGCGCGCTGCTGCGGACGCTGCGGGCGACGCCGATCGGCACCGAAATCGTGCTGGGCGTTCGGCGCGGGGGAGCGCCGCTGGAGGTGGCGGTGACGATCGGGGATCGGCCGGAACGGTGAGCGGTCGCGATCCCGCGGCGGGCCTGCGTCTCGCGATCCGCGTCGATGACCCGACGCTCGCCGCCCGGCTCGCCGAGATCCTGGGTCGGATCCCGGAATTGCGGATTGCGGGCGCCGATGAAGCGTCGGATCTGGTCCTCAGCGCGTCCGACGCGAGCGAGCACGGGTTCGACCTGACGCCGCGCGAGCGCGACGTGATCGCGTTGCTGGCCGAAGGTCTGTCCAACAAGGCGATCGGCCAGCGGCTCGGCATTTCCCCCGACACCGCCAAATTCCATGTCGGCCGGCTGATCGACAAGCTCGATGCGACCGGGCGCACGGATGCGGTGGCACATGCGGCGCGGCGGGGGATTATCCATCTGTAGAAGGCGGCGCGAGATCCGTGCCAGTTTAAACAGGCACGAAAAAGCTCTCTTTGCGTCCGAGTTGAGCGGCGCGCACGACTCCGGAATCGTCCGCGCCGCTCTATTTATCTGTAATCGCTTCGTTTTTCGTGGAAACCCGGCACCCAAACATCCGCGCAATGCTCTTAGCAGACGCATCCATTAGCTTTCCGCAGCGTCTGTCAGCGCCCGATCGAGGAGCGAGGTGGACATCCAGATCATGACTTTTTCGGCTTCCTCGCTGCGAAGGCCGCAGACGTCGCGGAGGACGATCAGCGCATCGATACCGACGCAGACGGCGAGCGCATCAACCAACTGAGAATACGCTTCCTGGGGGAGCCGGTCCTTGACCGGATCGAGCGCCGTCCGGATCCAGTCGAGACGCCGGCCGCCTCGTGCCGGCGCGGCCGGCTGCTGCTGGCCGCTGAGGGACATGTCCAGCGCAGCACGCATCATCGTGCGTAGCTCTGGCTCGTGGCTTTCCCCGAGCTGTCGCAAAGCGGTGGCGAGGCTAGCGAGGCGGGTATGCGCGTCCGCAGCCGCGGGCGCGGCGAACAAATTATCCATCCGTCCGCGCAGTCCATCGAGCGCCGCATCCGCAAGCATATGATCCTGCGACAGGAAATAGCGATACGCGGTGCGCTTGGAAATTCCGACGGCGACCGCCGCCTCTTCAACGGTCGGCCGCCGCCCCTTGCGGATCAGGTCCAGCGCCGATGCCAGGAGCGCGGCGCGCGTACGCGCCTTTTGATTAGCTCGGCCGCCCAAATCAGCTTGATCGATCTCTTTCATGTCACTACAGTGCCATAACGCCACCACAGTGGCATTATCCTTCTTAGGAGTTATCCATCATGGCCCTTAGTCCGATCGAGCCACCGCAACAATTCGCGTCAGCCCAGGGCAGTCCCGTCTTCACCGGTCAGTTCCGATTGCTCACCCCCAGGCTGCCAATTGCCATCGCGGCGACTGCGCTTGCCTGCGGCGCGCTGGCGGAACCCGCGAGCGCTGGTCCAAACTCTTTCTATATAGCCGGCGCCATCACAGGCTCGGATCTCGACAAGCCGAAACAGACCATCGCGAACGCCCCGCTGCCGGGATCGACCCTTCAAGTTATCAACGATGTCGACCTGGGTTGGGGCGGCCAAGCAGAGCTGGGCTACGCCTACAAGTTTGTCCGGATCGAAGCCGAAATCGGTCGGACAGCCAATCATTCGGCGCATTATTCCGCGATCAGTCCGATTACGGTCACGCTTCCGCAAAGCGGTGAAAACACCATCACGCGCTTTATGGCGAACGGCTATTTCGACCTGCCGCTGAAGCGCTGGCCGATCAAACCCTATCTTGGCGCCGGCATCGGCGCTGCCGAGGCGCACGTGACGACATTCGCCGCGCCGGCACGGGCGCCTGGCGCTCCGCCATCACAATTGCTGGACTTCAGGGACACTAAATTCGCCTATCAATTGATGGGCGGAGTGAGCGTGCCGGTAACGCAACGTTTCGCGCTCACCGCTCAGTATCGCTGGTTCGATGGCGGAACGTTCCGCGGCGTCGACGCTCGCGGCGAGCGTTCCACCCGGACGCTTCACGGCAGCAATGTCGACGTCGGCGCCCGCTTCAGCTTTTGAGGCCGCACCGGGAACGCTGTTCCCGAGAGGCCAGCCCACGGAGGACGGTATGACACTTCCGAAAACCGGCGTGAAAGAAGCCATCCTGGGCGTGATCCACGCCCAGGATGTGGCGTGGTGCAAAGGCGACGCAATTGCCTTTGGCGCGAGCGCGTTGCCGGATATCGTGTTCACCAATGTGGTCGGGATGTTCTGGGTCGGCGTTGAACCATTCATTGCCCAGCACGCGCATATCTTTTCGACCATCTACGAAGGAAGTCAGTTAGCGCAGGCGCTTGCGCACCTGACCACAGTGGCCGACGACATTGCGATCGTCGATACTGTGGCATCCGTTGCCGGATATCGTCAGCTGCCCCCCGGCGTGACCGCCATCGACGGCGTTCTGCAGACTCGGTTGGAACAGGTCCTGGTGCGGCGGGATGGCATTTGGCGCGTGCAATCGTTCCACAACGTGCCGGTAAATCCTGCGGCTGTCGCAAGACGCGACGTAGCGCCGCCCGGCTAAAGCGTCGCGCAAGGAGATCCGTGCCGCAAGGAGATCCGAGCCAGTTTAAACCGCCACGAAAAAGCCCGCCGCACCATCAGGTGCTGCGGGCTCTTTCAGTCCTACGGAAAAGGGTTGGTGGAGCCGAGGGGGATCGAACCCCTGACCTCTGCAATGCCATTGCAGCGCTCTCCCAGCTGAGCTACGGCCCCACACGTTCCGGGAAGGAAGGCGCCCCTAACCGGACGGCGCCCCTTTGACAAGCGGGGGTTAGCCCGCTTGCCGTAAAAAAATTGCGTCGATCAGTTATCGTCTTCGTTGCCGCCGGTCTCGACACCGAGATCGTCGTCACCGCCCAGATCGACTTCATCGTCGGCCGAAGGCTCGCCTTCGTCCTCGATGCCGATCTCCAGATCGTCACCCTCGAGGTCCGAATCGTCCTTTTCGGGCTTCTCGGCCTTGACCACCTCGAACGGCAGCGGCTGCTTCGATTTCAGGATCGGCTCGGGCGCCCAGGCGGTGTTGCAATTGATGCAGGTCACCGGGTCGTCCTTGCCTAGATCGTAAAAGCGCGTTGCGCATTTCGGGCACGTACGCTTCGTGCCCCATTCCGGCTTGACCATGCCGATTTGTACCTTTCGATTTATGTAAATTTCGGGGATCGACCCCTAAAGTGGCGCGCGCCTTGCCATAGCGCAAGGTGGCTGTCAAAGCCCGCGACCGATGTCGCATGCTGCTCCCAAACCCCTCCGGATCGAATCCTCTGCTGGCCTGACCGGCCGCGTCACCGTACCCGGCGACAAGTCGATCAGCCATCGCTCGCTGATGCTGTCGAGCCTGGCCGTCGGCGAAAGCCGGATCGAAGGCCTCCTGGAAGGTGAGGATGTGCTGGCCACCGCCGCCGCGATGCGCGCGATGGGCGCGGCGATAGAGCGCAGCGACGATGGCATCTGGCGCGTCTGGGGCGTGGGAGTCGGCGGACTGCTCCAGCCGGCGGGCGCGCTCGACATGGGCAATTCGGGGACGTCGACGCGGCTGCTCGCCGGGTTGGTCGCGAGCCACGCGATCACCGCGACCTTCATCGGCGACGCCTCGCTCAGCAAAAGGCCGATGGGCCGCGTGATCGATCCGCTGTCGCTGATGGGGGCGGAATTCACCTCCAGCCCCGGTGGCCGCCTGCCGATGATGGTGCGCGGTATCTGCCCGGCGGTGCCGATCGAATACACGCTCCCGGTCGCCTCCGCCCAGGTCAAGTCGGCGGTGATCCTGGCCGGGCTCAACACGCCGGGCATCACCCGCGTGATCGAGCCGGTGCCGACACGCGATCATAGCGAGCGGATGCTGGCCGGGTTCGGCGCCAATCTGACGGTCGAGGCGAGCAATCGCGGGCGCGTCATCTCGATCCATGGCGAGGCCGAATTGAAGCCGCAGCAGATCGTCGTGCCGGGCGATCCCAGCTCGGCGGCGTTCTGGGCGGTGGCGGCATCGATCGTGCCGGGCAGCGAAGTGACGATCGCCAATGTCGGGCTCAACCCGACACGCGCCGGCATCTTCACCGCGCTCCGGATGATGGGCGCCGACATCACCGAGGTCGATCCGCGGACCGTCGGCGGCGAGCCGGTCGCCGATCTGATCGTACGCCACGCCGCGCTGACTGCGATCGACGTGCCGCCCGACCTCGCGCCGAGCATGATCGACGAATATCCGGTGCTGTTCGTCGCCGCGGCGCTGGCCGCCGGCCGCACCGTCGCGCGCGGCGCGCACGAATTGCGCGTCAAGGAATCGGATCGCATCGCGGCGATGGCGGCGGCGCTCCAGGCCTGCGGCGTGACCGTCGAGGAATTCGATGACGGGCTGGCAATCACCGGCAGTGGCGGCGAGCCGATCCCCGGCGGAGCGACGATCGCCTCGTTGCTCGATCATCGCATCGCGATGGCGATGACGGTGGCGGGGCTGGTCGCGCGCCGGCCGATCACGATCGACGACGTCGCCCCGGTCGCGACGAGCTATCCGGTGTTCTTCGAGACGCTGGAGCAATTGGCGGGCCACGCATGACGCGGATGATTGGCCGCCGCGAATTGCTCGCCGGCGGGCTCGCGCTCGGCGCCACCTTCGCCCTCCCCCGCCCGCTCTTCGCGCGCAAGGCGGACGGTTATCCGGCGCCCGATCTCGAGAAGATGGTCCCGGTCGAAGGCGGGCGCGTCTATGTTCGCGTCAACGGCAAGCTGAACGGCGCGAAGCCGCCGATCGTCATGCTGCATGGCGGCCCGGGCGGCGATCACGAACATTTCATGCCCGCGGTCGCTTTGGCCGACGAGCGCGCGGTGATCCTGTACGACCAACTCGACAGCGGGCAGTCGGACCGGCCCAACGATCCGAAGAATTGGCGAGTCGAGCGGTTCGTCGATGAGATCGAGCTGGTTCGGAAGGCGCTCGGCGTCGAGCGCTGGCACCTGCTCGGGCATAGCTGGGGCGGCACGCTGGCATTGGAATATGGCGCGCGCCGGCCGGCGGCCTTGCGCGGGCTCGCGCTCGCCAGCCCGTTGGTCTCGACGCGGAGCTGGATCGCGGACGCCAACACCTTGCGCGGCCAGTTGCCGGCCGATGTCCAGGCCGAGATCGCCAGTTGCGACAAGGGGCCGAGCCGGGTGTGCGACGACGGCGTCAACGCCTTCTACCGGGCCTATAACGGCCGCGAGCCGGCCAAGCCCGCCGCGATCGCTTATGCCGGCGCGCATCCCAACGGCTTCAATCCCAAGCTCTACAATGCGATGTGGGGGCCGAGCGAATTCGCCTGCACCGGCAGCCTGAAGGAGTATGACGGCGAGCCGCTGCTGGCGAAGCTCGATGGCCGGCGCACGATTGTCCTGGGCGGGCAATATGATGAAGCGCGCCCGACCACCTTGGCCGGATTCGCCGCGCGCGTGCCGGGCGCCGAGTTTGCCACCATCCCGGGATCGGCGCATGGTATCTTCGCCGACCGGACGCTGGAAACGGTCGCATTGATCCGCGGCTGGCTGGCGCGACAGGACGCCAGGTCCTAGAGCGTCGCGATGGAGTATAGCGTATGATTATCGCCGTGGACGGTCCCGCCGCCAGCGGCAAGGGCACCGTCGCCCGCGCCCTGGCAAAGCATTATCGCTTGCCGCATCTCGACACCGGCCTGCTGTACCGCGCGGTCGCGGAAAATGTGCACCGGCTCGACCTCGACCCGACCAAGGAGGCCGATGCGGTCGCGGCGAGCAATTTCGACGACAGCCTGCTCGACGACCCCGTGCTGCGCACCGACGAAGCGGGGCAGCGCGCCTCGATCGTCTCGGCACACCCGCTGATCCGGGCGGCATTGCTGCAGCGCCAGCGCAAGTTCGCGCAGCAGGACGGCGGCGCGGTGCTCGACGGGCGTGACATCGGCACGGTGATCGCACCCGACGCCGACGCCAAATTGTTCGTCAAGGCGACGCCGCAGATCCGCGCGCGCCGCCGTCACGCCGAATTGAAGGAGCGCGGCAGCACGCTCAGCTTCGACAAGGTGCTGGCCGATATCCGCGTGCGCGATCAGCGCGACATGGGGCGCGACGCGGCGCCGCTGGTGATGGCGGCCGATGCCGGCATCCTCGACACCAGCTTCCTGTCGATCGAGGCCGCGGTGAAACGCGCGATCGAACTGGTCGAGCGGCAATTGCAGCTTAAGGCGGCCGCGAGGCGCTGAGCCGAGCGATCCGAACGCTGGCAGCTGCGAAATAGTTTTCACGCGGGGGCGCGGAGACGCGGAGATTTTATGCGCGCAGAGGCGCAGAGGGCGCTGAGGTGACTCGCCCGGCTGCGTCAGCAGCCTTTCTCAATCCTTGGCTCCGAACGAAAGCGCGCTGTCGCGCGCAATCCCTCCGCGACCTCCGCGCCTCTGCGCGAATTCTTATTCCTCCGCGCCTCCGCGCCTCCGCGTGAACAAATTCAGCCCGGCCTCAACCCAGACGGACAAAACCCGCCTCGTGGAGAGATAGTCATATAAAGAATTCTTTATATCCCGCTTGACCTGACGCATTTTCAGCGGGATAAGGTCCGTGTCGAGGTTCTTCGGACAGGTTCGCCCGCGCCGAAGCTAAGACGGGAAGCCGGTGCGGTCCTTCGGGCCAAGGCCGGCGCTGCCCCCGCAACTGTAAGCGGCGAGCGGCGGTCGATGAGTGTCACTGGGGGCGTCCAATCCCCTGGGAAGGCCGGACCGGCGTGTTGACCCGTGAGCCAGGAGACCTGCCTCCGACGCGATAACGTCCACCGGCGGGGTGTCCGGGCTGGCCGCTTGCATCCTGCGGTCGGCGCTGAGTCGTCCGTGCGTGCTCGTGTCTGGTCTTTGCCCTGCCTTTCATCGGGGTATGAAGACCATGACCGTCACTGTTGCCACACTCGGATTCCCGCGCATCGGGCCGCGCCGCGAATTGAAGTTCGCGCTCGAGAAATTCTGGTCGGGCCAGTCGTCCGAAAGCGAATTGCTCGAAGCCGCCGCCGGGCTGCGCACCGCCGCCTGGGCGCGGCAGAGAGCGCTCGGCGCCGACTGGCTGCCGTCGAACGATTTCTCGCTCTACGACCATGTGCTCGACACCAGCCTGATGCTGGGCGCGATCCCGGAGCGCTACGGCAAGGCGGCGGGCGATTCCGACCTCGCCACCTATTTCGCGATGGCGCGCGGCACGACGGGCGAGAACGATGATTGCGGACACGGGCACGGCAGCCTGACCGCGTGCGAGATGACCAAATGGTTCGACACCAATTACCATTATATGGTCCCCGAACTGGTCGCCGGGCAGAAACTGGCGCTGAGCTCGGCCAAGATCGTCGACGAGTATCGCGAGGCCAAGGCGCAGGGGTTCGAGACGCGCCCGGTCCTGCTCGGCCCGGTTACCTGGCTGAGCCTCGCCAAGGGCCGTGGGGTCGATCCGTTCGACTATCTGGATGAAGTGCTCGGGCTTTATACAGCGGTCTTGACCCAGCTCGGCCAAGCCGGCGCCGACTGGGTGCAGATCGACGAACCGGTGCTGGTGCTCGACCTGACCGAGCGTCAGCGCAACGCGATCACGCGCGCTTACGCCAAACTGCCGCGCGCGGGCGTGAAGCTGATGCTCGCGACCTATTTCGGCGGGCTGGAAGACAATCTCGACCTCGCGATCCATTTGCCGGTCGCGGGGCTGCACGTCGACCTGATCCGCGCGCCGCAACAGCTCGACGCGGTGCTGGCCAAGGCGCCCAAGTCGTTGCTGCTCTCGCTCGGCGTGATCGATGGCCGCAACGTCTGGCGCGCCGACCTCGCCGCGTTGCTCGACCGATTGGAGCCGATCGCCGCCAAGCGCGACATCGTGCTCGCCCCGTCCTGCTCGCTGATCCACACGCCGGTCGACCTCGCGCTCGAACGCAAGATCGATCCGGAAATCGCGCAATGGCTGGCCTTCGCGGTGCAAAAGGTCGGGGAACTCGCGGCGCTGAAGCGCGCGCTCAATGAAGGCCGTGACAGCGTTGCCGACGATCTGGCCGCGTCGAGCGCAGCGGCAGCGGCGCGCAAGACTTCGCCACGGATCCATGACGACGCGGTGGCGGCTCGGCTGGCGGCGATCACGCCGGGCGATCGCGAGCGGCAGTCCCCCTACCCCGTCCGCGCCACGGCGCAGGCGGAAGCGCTCGACCTGCCGGCTTTCCCGACCACTACGATCGGCTCGTTCCCGCAGACCGCCGAGGTGCGCCGCGCGCGTGCCGATCATAATCGCGGGACGCTCGATGCCGTGGCCTATGGACAGTTCCTCCGCGAGGAAACCGAACGCGCGGTTCGCTGGCAGGAGGACGCCGGGCTCGACATGCTCGTCCATGGCGAATTCGAGCGCAACGACATGGTGCAATATTTCGGCGAGCAATTGTCCGGCTTCGCCTTCACCGTCAGCGGCTGGGTCCAGTCCTATGGCTCTCGTTGCGTGCGCCCGCCGATCCTGTTCGGCGACGTCTCGCGGCCGAAACCGATGACAGTCGAATGGTGGCGCTACGCGCAAAGCCTGACGGACAAGCCGATGAAGGGCATGCTGACCGGCCCGGTGACGATCCTCAACTGGTCGTTCGTGCGTGACGATCAGCCGCGCGAGGCATCGTGCCGCCAGATCGCGCTGGCAATCCGCGACGAGGTGGTCGATTTGGAGAACGCCGGCGCCAAGGCGATCCAGATCGACGAGGCGGCACTGCGCGAAGGCCTGCCGCTCCGGCGGCGCGACTGGCAGCGCTATCTCGACTGGGCGGTCGACTGCTTCCGGCTATCCGCCGCGGGGGTTGCCGACGCGACGCAGATCCACACGCATATGTGCTATTCGGAGTTCAACGACATCCTGCCCTCGATCGGTGCGATGGACACCGACGTCATTTCGATCGAGACGGCGCGGTCGCAGATGGAGTTGCTCGAAGGCTTTGCGCGCTATCGCTATCCGAGCGCGATCGGGCCGGGCGTCTATGACATCCACGCCCCGCGCGTGCCGACGGTCGACGAGATGGTCGGGCTGATGCGGCTGGCGCAGGACCACCTCCGCCCCGAGCAATTGTGGGTGAACCCGGATTGCGGGCTGAAGACGCGCAAATGGGAAGAAGTGAAGCCGGCGATCGACGCGATGGTCGCCGCCGCCCATGCATTGCGCGTCCGCGTGGCGGAGCCGGCCTGATGTCGGGTGTCGTCCGCCTCATCGACATGGTGTTCCCGGGCGACACCAACCATCACGGCACGCTGTTCGGCGGGGTGGCGCTCGCGCACATGGACAAGGTGGCGTTCCTCGCCGCCTCGCGCCATGGCCGAGCGTCCTTCGTCACCGCCGCCTCCGAACGGATCGACTTCGCCGCACCGGCGCTGAAGGGCGAGCTGATCGAGGCGACGGGGCGGATCACCCGCGCCGGCACGCGATCGGTCGATGTCGAGATCGAGCTGACCGCCGAGGCGCTGCTGAGCGGCGAGCGGCGGCTGTGCACGCGCGGGCTGTTCACCCTGGTCGCGGCCAAGGGATCCGACACGCGCCTGCCGCTGCCGCCGCTCGATCGCATGGCGACCGAACCGGAGGATGGCCGGCTGCACATGGCCGATATGGTGTTCCCGCCGCAGACCAATCACTATGGCACCTTGTTCGGTGGCGATGCGCTGAGGATGCTGGGCAAGGCCGCCTTCATCGCCTCGACCCGGCACGCCCGCGCGGTGATGGTCATGGCGGCATCCGATCGGATCGACTTCCGCTCGCCGGTGCGCCAGGGCGAGATGGTCGAGCTGATCGCCCGCGTGATGATGAGCGGCAAGAGTTCGGTCCGCGTCGGGGTCGAATTATGGGCCGAAAACCTGCTGAACGGCGATCGCCGCCGCGCCGCGACTGCCGAGTTCGTGATGGTCGCGGTCGATCCTGCCGGACGCCCCGCACCGATCGACTGACAAGCTTGCCTCCGCGCCCTGGAATCGCTATGAGCCCGCCCGTCCGGCGAGCAGGTTCTCGCGGAGGAAGGCGCGGAGGTACCCTCTGGCGCCCTTTTCGCATTCTAGCGTTGAGTCCATCCTCCGCAGCTTCTGCCCTACGGGTGCCGCGTCGGCGTTCGGCCGCCGTGGCGTTTTGGCCAAGACCACCGGAGACAACCGGTTGGCCGGAAACAGTTGATTAGGAATAATATTTTTATGGCCACTACGGCAAACCCGACACGCGACGATTTCGCGAAACTGCTCGAACTGACTCTCGGCGACGCCGACGGCTTCGAGGGCCGCGTGGTGCACGGCACCGTCACCGGTATCGAAAACGACATGGCCGTCATCGACGTCGGTCTGAAGAGCGAAGGCCGCGTGCCGCTGCGTGAATTCGCCGCGCCGGGCCAGAAGGCCGACCTCAAGGTCGGTGACGAAGTCGAAGTGTTCGTCGACCGCGTCGAGAACGCCAATGGCGAAGCGATGCTGTCGCGCGACCGCGCGCGCCGCGAAGCCGCGTGGGACAAGCTGGAAGCCGAATTCGTCCAGTCGGCCCGTGTCGAAGGCGTCATCTTCGGCCGCGTCAAGGGTGGCTTCACCGTCGACCTCGACGGCGCCGTGGCGTTCCTGCCCGGCTCGCAGGTCGATATCCGTCCCGTCCGCGACGTTCAGCCGCTGATGGACATCCCGCAGCCCTTCCAGATCCTGAAGATGGACCGCAAGCGCGGCAACATCGTCGTGTCGCGCCGTGCCGTGCTCGAGGAAACCCGCGCCGAGCAGCGTTCGGGCCTGATCCAGAGCCTGGCCGAGGGCCAGATCATCGATGGCGTGGTCAAGAACATCACCGATTACGGTGCGTTCGTCGACCTGGGCGGCATTGACGGCCTGCTCCACGTCACCGACCTCAGCTACAAGCGCGTCCAGCACCCGAGCGAGGTCCTGAACATCGGCGACACCGTCAAGGTTCAGATCATCCGCATCAACAAGGACACGCAGCGCATCTCGCTCGGCATGAAGCAGCTCGAGAGCGATCCGTGGGATGGCGCCGCCGCCAAGTACCATGTCGGTGCCAAGATGACCGGCCGCGTGACCAACATCACCGAGTACGGCGCGTTCGTCGAGCTCGAAGCGGGCATCGAAGGCCTGGTCCACGTCTCCGAGATGAGCTGGACCAAGAAGAACGTCCATCCGGGCAAGATCGTCTCGACCAGCCAAGAAGTCGATGTCGTCGTGCTCGAGGTCGACGAGGACAAGCGTCGCATCTCGCTGGGCCTCAAGCAGGCCCAGGCCAATCCGTGGGAAGCGTTCGCCGCTGCTCATCCGGTCGGCTCGACGGTCGAGGGCGAAGTCAAGAACGCCACCGAATTCGGCCTGTTCATCGGCCTCGACAACGATGTCGACGGCATGGTCCACATGTCGGACATCGCCTGGGGCATTTCGGGCGAGGACGCGCTCAACCTGCACCGCAAGGGCGAGATGGTGACCGCGATCGTGCTCGATATCGACGCCGAAAAGGAGCGTATCTCGCTCGGCATGAAGCAGCTCGAGCGTGGCGGCCCGTCGGCTGCGATCGTCTCGGGCGCCGGCGACAAGCTCAACAAGAACTCGGTCGTCACCGTATCGGTTCTCGAAGTCCGCGACGCGGGTCTCGAAGTTCAGGTCGGTGAAGATGGTGCCACCGGCTTCATCAAGCGCACCGATCTTGGCCGCGACCGCGACGAACAGCGTCCGGAGCGTTTCCAGGTCGGCCAGAAGTTCGACGCGATGGTCACCGGCTTCGACAGGTCGAAGAAGCCGACCTTCTCGGTCAAGGCGATGCAGATCGCCGAAGAGAAGCAGGCGGTCGCGCAATATGGTTCGTCCGATTCGGGCGCATCGCTCGGCGACATCCTCGGCGAAGCGCTGAAGGCCCGCGACACCAAGAAGTAAGCTCAAAATGGGTAGCGTCTTGAGGACGCTACCCATTTTGTTACATTTTGACTGTCGAATCGGTCCTATTGCGTTCGCCATATTTTCTTTATGATATGCGTCGGTGGGGGCCCTTTTTCCGCGAGGGGGAAATTCTCGGAAGACGGGTAGTTGATGGAGAAGACCGGGACGTGCCCCGGTGGTCCTTCAACTTTGGGGAGACCGTGTTCGTATGATTCGTTCCGAACTGATTCAGAAGCTGGCAGAAGCCAATCCAGATCTTGCGCTGCGCGATGTCGAAGCGATCGTGACAACGTTCTTCGATGAGATTTCGCGGCGCTTGGCGGCCGATGGCCGCGTCGAACTGAGGGGCTTCGGCGCTTTTTCAACGCGTGCGCGCGGCGCGCGCACTGGTCGCAACCCGCGGACGGGCGAAGTAGTGGAAGTCGACGCCAAGCGCGTCCCCTATTTCAAGCCCGGCAAGGAAATGCGCGTCCGGCTCAACGTTTGAGCCGAGGTGGCCTGGTTCAAGCGCAGCTTGAACCAGGACTCACCGAAGGCCGGCCGGCAGGCGCGGAGAGCCTGACCGACGTCACGCGATTTACTCGCGTGACGACCTCCTTCATCTCGACTCTCGGCTTGACCGCGGCGCGCGCCTGCGCGACCTGTGCCCCCACGCGGACGTGGCGAAATTGGTAGACGCACGGGACTTAAAATCCCTCGCCCTATGGGTGTGCGGGTTCGAGTCCCGCCGTCCGCACCATAAGCATATGGTATGGTTGAATTTTATTCTGGCCATGGCCAGTTCCGTGGCCAAAATAAAGTCCCGCCATCCGCGAACATCCAATTGATTCATCTAGATTTTTTGTCACGGCATACCTATTTCCCGTTCCCGCATTTAGACTCGAACCCAACCGAGTTGAATTGATTGTGGATTCCCTTGAGGCATGAAAGGTGATTCAAGCTGGCAGCCGGATCTGGAGGCTGGCGCGGTATGGGCAGGCCATATTCTGACGATTTGCGGGTGCGTGTTGTTGCGGCGATGGAAGGTGGTGGCGCCTGTCGCGCGGTGGGGGAGGCGTTTGGGATAGCGCCGAGCACGGCCGGGAACTGGCATCGCCTTTACCGTCAGACGCAGAGTTACTCGGCACGGCCAATGGGTGGCGACCGGCGATCCAAGCTGTTGGAGCATCGCGATCATGTTGCGGCGTTGCTGGCGGAGAAGAGTGATCTGAGACTGGTCGACGTGCAGGCGGATCTGGCGAGCTGCGGGATCGTGGTCGGATATGGCACGGTGCAAAGGACGGTGAAGCGGCTGGGTCTTCGCCTCAAAAAAACGATCTTCGCGACTGAGCAGGATCGGCCCGACGTTTCGCTGGCGCGTGCGCTCTGGCGGGCTGGACAGGGCCGAACTCGACTTCACACGCCTCGTGTTTGTCGATGAGACCGGAACGAACACGGCAATGACGCGCAGCCATGGCTATATGTACAAACCTGAACGGATAGCAGTCTAGCTACCCAATCTCGACGTTCCGTGCTTACATGAATGAAAGACCGCTTTCGGGATCGGCCAGCATCGCCCGGAATGACTGAAGTTGGGGCGCAGTGCAGACCTCTTGAAATAGAATTTGATGCGCCATGCAAACGTTCGGATGGCCGATCGTGCTGACCATCAACCGATACACGCCTCGTTCGTCAACGCTGAGGCTCGCACTTCAACGCCGTAAAGACGGCCGGCAAGTCTTTGCGTGTCCTGGAAGAGGGATGCAGCATAGCGCGTTGTAAAATGGCACAGCGCCGATTCTCGGCGTTCTGTAGCTGGGCGGCTGCGCCCACCATATGGTAGCCGACCATCATTCCGAAAATTAACGCCGACAAACTTGCAATGAAAACGATTAGCCTATTCTCGGTCGACGTCGCCCACCAGTAAAATCCTTGGATGGCGACGCCGAAGCACCAGACGCATAGCAGCAGCGGCATCGGGTCGACTAGCTTCAGATTCGGCTCCTTGACCGCGTCGAGCAGAAACAGGAACGCTGCGATTCCGGTCGTTGCCGCGATCCATTTCTCGGTTGGGGACGCGGGCGCTTCGGGCATCTGTACGATTGCGATAGGCGTGGGCTCCGAAGCCTGTCCGATTTGAGATTCGCTATCACACATCGCGGCCTCCCTCGCAGCCTAGCGTTGTCCGGACCGCAAATTGACGAAGTTCATTTCGTAGTTTGTCATACCTAAAACCGCGACCGCAGCTGCTCGCCAGATTGCGTTGAAATTGCGTTGAAGAAATCGTCGATCTGCACAGATGATCGCGTGTCCTGAGCGGCACAAGTGGAGGCGCGGCTATGGATCATGCGAGCCCTCGCCTATCCGAGCATCCCGTCGCCTCGAAGGAATTCGCGAGAATATGCCCGGGTGTGCGTCGAGAACATGCTCATGTCATGCGTCATGCGCATCAGCCGGTCGCTCATCTCAATGGCGCTACTCCCTGCATCGGCATTGTCGTTCTGCGCCAACATCGCCAGCGAAGGCGCCACGATCGCCGAATCCCCCGCCACGAACGGGGAGTTCGGCGCATCGTCCCCTCCGGTGATAGCGCGCATCGCCGCAAGCTGCCCGTCGAGCAATGAAGCCGGTCGCGCCGCTGGCGCCGCCGACGGGGTAAAGGCCAGCGCGATATCGCCCAGCAAACCGGTCTTGCCGTCGGCACGCCGGAACCCGCCCTGCGCCAGCTGGACATTATCGCCGACCGCAGCATTCCCCGACATCATCTTGCCACCCGCCCCGATCGCCGTAATGCCGAGCGAATCGAGCGTCACCAGTTCGCCGGCATCGGTGACGCCGTTGCGGTTGGAGTCACGCCAGACCTTGAGTTCGGCGAAGCGCGGATCCTTGGCATCGATCACACCATCGCCGTTCATGTCGAACGCGGCGAGCGCGGCCATGTCGTTCTTCGCGCTGCTATCCTCGGCGAGGAAGGCGAGTTCGGCGGCGGAAATGCGGCCGTCGCCGTCGCGGTCGACGACGAGAAAACCATCGCCCTTGTCGAGCCACGCCGTCCGGTCGGCGACGCCGTTGCCGTCCATGTCGAACCGCGTCTTGGATTTGCCCAGCGATCCGGAAAGGATACCGTCCCCGTCGAGGTCGAGCGTGATCGCGGCGAGCATGCCGATCGACCCATTCTTGAATTTGAGCGACGTGGCGTCGTCGAGTTCGACCGTCGAGTTTGACCGTCCCTTGCGCGTGATCGACAGCTGACCATCGGCGTAGTTGATTCGATATTTGCTCTTCTTCTCGCCGAATGTTTCCTGGTCGAAAGCGATTGCCGGCATGGTGCGGACGGCGTTCGAGAAATAGCTCAGCGCGACGTCGTCGAAGCCGCGGACCGTGCCGTCGGTTCGCCGGTAGCTGCCGGTCTGGACGACGATCGAATCGCCTAGCCCGGCCTTGGCGGTCGCTGCCTGGCCGATCAGACCGATCGCCGCCACATTGGCCTGGGCGAGCGTCAGGACTTCGCCCGAACCGACCGCCCCATCACCATCGGCATCACGCCACACCCGGAAATCGCCGAACCGTGCGTCCTTGGCGTCGAGCACGCCATCACCATTGCTGTCGAAACTGCGCAGGCCGTCAAGGTCCGACCGCGCATTTTCGGCATCGCCGACAAAGCTGATCTCGCCGGCATTGGTGACGGTGCCGTTGCCGTCGCGGTCGAGGAACAACAGACCGTCATCGGCGCCGACCCAGCTGGTATCGTCGGCCACCCCATCGCCATCCATGTCGAAGGCGGCATGGCTGTTCTTGGCCGACATCAGTTCGACACCGTCGCCATCGAGATCGAGGACGATCGGCGACGCGATCGACACCGTTTCTCCGTTGCGGAACGACAGCGTCTCGATGCCGATCAGCGTGTCCTTGCCTTCATCGCCGTCCGCCGCCGAGCCATCCTGCATGGTCACGTACAGGTTCCCGAGCGCGCTCTGCAGCTGATAGGTCGACCGGAGTCCCGCATAGAAAGCGGTGTCCCGGCCATTGCCGCCGACCAGGATGTCGTCACCGCCCTGGCCCCAGAATTGGTCGTCGCCGTCCAGTCCGATCAGGATGTCGTTGCCCGCGCCGCCCGCCAGCCGGTCGGCCAGAAGGCCGCCGGTGATCACGTCGGCACCGCCATTACCGGCGATCGAGTTCGCGCGAAGGAGATTGCCTGTCAGCGGATCGGCACTGTCGCTTCCTTGCACCCAGCCCGCATAAGGATCGGTCACCGCGATGTCGGCGGTCGCCTGTGCGGTCCCGCCCTTTCCGTCCGATACCGTATAGGTGATCCGGTCGTTGCCCTTGTACCCGACGGTCGGCGAATAGACGACGTTGCCGTCGCCATTGAGCGCGACCGCCCCGTGCGAGGCGCCGGTGACCGCGGTGATCCTCAGCGTGTCGCCATCGGGATCGCTGTCATTGTCCAGCAAGCTGGAGGCGAGGATCGTGAGCGGATCGCCGCCCTTGACCAGATAGATACCGTCGTTCCGCGGGATCGGCGCGCGGTTGGGCGTGTCGATCTTCACCGCAAAATCGTCATAGACGGAATATTGGCCGTCCGATGCGGTTACCCGCACCGTGAGGTTCGCCGCATCAGCCGGTGGCGTGCCGGTGAAATGGCCGTTGGCGAAGGTCAGCCACGACGGCAGTGCCTGGCCATTGGCAAGCTTTATCGACAGCGACAGGCTGGCATTGTCGACATCGGTGAAGCTGCCAGTTGGGATCACCCAGTCGAACGCCTGGCCGATCTTGACGGTCTGATCGGGCAGCGGCTTGGCCACCACCGGGGCGTCGTTGACCGCGGCAATCGCAAGATTCACCGGACGCGAACCGCTCGCCTTGCCGTCGCTGACCACCAGCTTCAACGCGATGGACCCGTTCACGTCGCGGGGCGGCGTGCCGGTCAGCTTGCCATTGGCGAAGCTGAGCCATGACGGCAGCGCCGATCCGTCGCTCATTGCCATCGAATAGGTCAGCGCGTCGCCTTCGACGTCGGTGAAGCCGCTAGTGTCGACCGTCAGCGAAAAGACGGTGTCCTCCGTCGCGTTGAGCGTCAGCGCGGTGGTCGGACCGCTCGGCGCGTCGTTCACCGCCGCGATCGCCAGCAGGACCGGGCGCGTAGCCGTCGCTTGCCCGTCGCTGGCAACCAGCTGCAGCGCGACCTGGCCGTTGAAATTGGCCGGCGGCGTGCCGGTCAGCTTGCCGTTGGCATAGGTCAGCCAGCCCGGCAGCGCCTGACCATTGGCCTGGCGCATCGCGAAGCTCAGCGTGTCGCCGTCGACATCGGCGAAACCCGACGTGTCGACCGTCACCGACAGCGCGGTGTCCTCGCTGCCGCTGATCATCAGCGTCGAACTCGGCGCGGTCGGGGCGTCGTTGACCGGCGTTATCGTCAAGCGGAACGTGTCGCTGACGCTGGCCTTGCCGTCGCTGGCGGTGACCTGGATATCGAGCGCGCCGTTGAAATTGGCCGGCGGCGTCCCGGTGAACTTGTTGTTGGCGAAGGTCAGCCAGGCCGGCAGCGCCGCACCGCTCGCAAGCTTGGCGCTATAGGTCAGTGCATCGCCGTCACCGTCGGTAAAGCTGCCGGCCGGGATAGTGACGCTGACCGCGCTATCCTCCGCGGCGCTGACGTCGGGCAGCGGCTGGGCAACCACCGGCGCTCGATTGCTCGCGCTGAGCGTCAGCACGAAGTCGTCCGAGGCAGTAAGCTGGCCATCGCTTGCGGTCACGCGGATCGTCAGCGACTGCGCGCCGGTGGGCGGCGTGCCGGTGAAGCGGCCATTGGCGAAGCTGAGCCAGGACGGCAGCGCCGCGCCGTTCGCCAGCGTGGCGGTCAGCGCCAGTTGCGCGCTATCGACATCGGTGAAGCTGCCCGCCGGAAGTGTGAAATCGATCGGCTGATTGTCGGGCAATGCCTTGTCCGCGAGTGCAATCGCTACCACCGGCGCGTCGTTAACCGCGGTCACGGTCAAGCGGAAGGCATCGGACACCGACAGCTGGCCGTCCGAGGCGGTCACCTGGATATCGACCGCACCGTTATAATTGGCCGGTGGTGTTCCGGTGAAATTCTGCCCATCGAAATGGATCCAGCTCGGCAAGGCGGTGCCGTCGGCGAGCGTGGCGGTCAGCGCCAGCACATCGCCATCGACATCGGCAAACGTGCCCGCCGGTAGCGCGATCGAGAAGGCCGTGTCCTCGGCCGTCGCCGCGTCGGGGATGAAGCGCTGCAGCGTCGGCGCGTCGTTGCGCGGCAGGAAGCTCAACCGCACCTGGTCGGTCACGCTGAGCGCACCGTCACTGGCGGTGAAGGCAAGATCGATCGCGCCGTTGAAATCGGCGGGCGGCGTCCCGGTCAGCCGCTGACCGTCAAAATGGAGCCAGGTCGGCAGTGGCTGGCCGTTAGCGAGCGTCGCGCCGACCCTCAGCACATCGCCATCGGCATCATCGAACGTGCCTGCGGGAATGCTGAAGTCGACCGGATCGTCCTCACCATAGACCAGATCCGCGATCGGGCGCAGCACTACCGGGGCGTCGGCGGCCGGATCGATGACCAGGCGGAAGCGATCGATCCCGGTCAATTGACCATCGGAGGCGACCAATTCGAGGTCGAGCGTGCCATTGAAATCGTGCGGCGGCGTGCCAGTGATGCGCGCGCCGTCGAAGGAAAGCCAGGTCGGCAGCGCATCGCCATTGGCCAGCCGCAGCGTGACAGTCAGCGCGTCGCCATCGATATCGCCGAACACGCCGGTTGGCACCGTGATGGCGATCGCCTGATCCTCGGACGAATGCTGATCTGCGATCGGCTGGACGAGGACGGGCGCGTCGTTGATCGGATCGATGACCAGACTGAGCGGCGCCGAAGCGCTCGCCTGGCCATCGCTGGCAGTGACCAGCAGCGCCAGCGTGCCGTTGAAATTGGCCGGCGGCGTGCCGGTGAATTTATCGCCGTCGAAGACGAGCCAAGTCGGCAGTGGCTGGCCATTAGCCAGACCGGCGGTCAGTGTCAGCGCATCGCCGTCGGCATCGGCGAACAATCCTTCCGGAAGCGACAGGCTGACAATGCCGTCTTCGGCGAAATGGCTGGTGGCGAGTGTCAGCGTCGCGACCGGGGCGTCGTTGGTCGGCGTCACGGTCAACGTGAAGACATCGCTCGCGCTGAGCTGGCCATCCGAGGCGGTGACCTCGATCGCCAGCGCACCGTTGAAGTTGGCGGGCGGCGTTCCGGTGAACTTCTGGCCGTCGAACGCGAGCCATGTCGGGAGCGCCGCGCCCGAGGCGAGACGCGCCGAGAGCGTGAATGCGCTATCGACATCGGCGAAAGTGCCGGCGGGCAGGATGACGCTGATCGCAACATCCTCGGCGACCGATATGTCGGCGAGCGCTTGAACCAGCGTCGGCGCGTCATTCGCCGCGTCGATCGTGAGGCGGAACGTGTCGGTCGCGCTCGCCTGACCATCGCTGGCGGTGATCGCCACATCGATCGCGCCGTTGAAGTCGCGCGGCGGCGTGCCGGTGAGACGCTGTCCGTCGAACGCGATCCAGCTCGGCAGCGGCGAGCCATCGGCGAGACTGGCGCTGTAGGTCAGCGTGTCACCGTCAATGTCGCTGAAGGTGCCCGCCGGAACCTCGATAGCGAAGGCGGTATCCTCCTGGCTGTGCACATCCGGCAGCGCCTGCGCCACGACCGGGGCGTCATTGACCGGATCGATCGTCAGCGTGAACGCGCTCGTCGCGCTGAGCGAGCCGTCGCTGGCGGTGATCGCCAGGCGCAGCGCACCGTTGAAGTTCGCCGGCGGTATGCCGGTGACGCGCGCGCCATCGAAAGTCAGCCACGCCGGCAGCGCGGAACCGTCGCTCAGCGTCGCGGTCAGGGTCAGCACATCACTGTCGATATCGGCGAAGGTGCCCGCCGGGATGACGAAGTCGATCGCGACATCTTCGTGCACGGAACGGTCGGATAGCGGTGCGGCCACCACCGGCGCGTCATTGACCGCGGTGATCGCCAGGATGAAGCGGTCGCTCGCGCTGAGCTGGCCGTCGGAAGCAGTTACCTCGATCTCAAGCGCGCCGTTAAAGTTCGCGGGTGGCTGGCCGGTGAAATGCTGACCGTCAAAGCCGAGCCAGCTCGGCAGTGCCTCGCCCGTGGCGAGCCGAGCGGAGAGCGTCAGCGCATCGCCATCGACATCGCCGAACAGGCCGGCAGGCAACGCGATATCGATCGCCTGATCTTCGGCGAAGCTGATATCGGCGAGCGGCGACAGCAGTGCCGGGGCGTCGTTGACCGCGTCCACAGTGAGGCGGAAGGTCGTGGTACCGGTCGCCACGCCATCGCTGGCAGTGACGGCGAGATCGAGCGCGCCGTTATAATTCGCCGGCGGGGTGCCTGTGAACCGCACACCATCGAAGGTCAGCCAGGCCGGCAGCGGGTCGCCAGCAGCGAGGCTGGCCGAAAGCGTCAGCGCATCGCCATCCATATCGGTGAACAGACCGGCCGGCAGCGTGATGCTGATCGCATTGTCCTCCGCCACGCGGACGTCATCGAGGCTACCGGTCGCGACCGGCGCGTCGTTGACCGGCGCGATGGTCAGGCGGAACGTGTCGGTGACGCTCGCCTGACCGTCCGAGGCGGAAACCGCGATATCAAGCGCGCCGTTGAAGTTCGCCGGAGGTTGTCCGGTGAAGCGCTGGCCATCGAAGCTGAGCCAGCTCGGCAACGCGGTACCGTCGCCCAGGGTCGCGGTCAGCGTCAGCGAGTCGCCATCGACATCGGTAAAGGCGCCCGCCGGCAACAGGATATCGACCGGATTGTCTTCGTCGACGATGATGTCGGGCAGCGCGGCACCCACTACCGGCGCATCGTTGATCGCGGCGATCACCAGCGACAGCGGCGTGACGACGCTGGCCTCGCCGTCGCTGGCGGTGACCAGCAGCGCGATCGTGCCATTGGCGTTCGCCGGTGCCTGGCCGGACAGCCTTGCGCCGTCGAAATGCAGCCAGTCGGGCAGCGCGCTGCCGTCGGCGAGCATTACCGAATAGCTCAGCGCATCGCCATCAACGTCACTGAACGCCCCGGTCTGAAGTGCCAGTGCGAACGGCGTGTCCTCGCTTGCGTGGAGGTCGGCGAGCGGTGTCGCGACCGGGGCGTCGTTGACCGGCGCGATCGCGACCAGCAATTGCCGCACGGTCTCGGTCGAGCCATCGCTTGCCGCGAGTTCGAGCACCAGCGCGCCATTGTAGTTGGCCGGTGGATCGCCCGACAGGGTCCGGGTCTGGCGGTCGAAATGCAGCCAGCCGGGCAGCGCCGTGCCGCCGACACCGCGCACCTCGACGACCAGCGCATCACCATCGGCGTCGCTGATCAGCCCGGCCGGGAGCACTGCCTTGAACGGCTGGTCCTCGATTCCGGTCAACACCGGCACGGCGCCGATCGTCGGGGCGTCATTGACTGGCGCGATATCGATCGCAACGCGCGCGGTTGCGGTCAGCCCGGTCGAATCGGCGATCTCGTAATCGATCCACGCATCGCCCGCGGCATTCGCGTCGGGAGTGATGATCAGCTGGCCGATGCCGTTGTCGACGACAGTCACATTGTGCGTGCCGACAATCCGCTTGAGCTGGATCGCCTGCCGGTCGACGTCGAAATCGTTGGCAAGCAATTGCGTGGTGAAGATGGTGAGCGGCGTATCCTCGACCATCGACAATGTGTCGGCGGTGGCAACCGGGCGATCGGCGACCGGCAGCACGTCGATCGAAATGGTCGTCGGGATCGCGAAGCCGGATTCGTTGGTGATCGCATATTGCAGCGTCACTTGGCCGAAGAAATCGTGATCCGGCGTGAAGCGATAGAGCCCGTTGTCGAGCTTGGTTACCCCTGCCCCGGTCACGCCGAGGAAGGTCAGCGTGGACCCTTCCGGTACATAGTCGTTGGCCGTGAGCAAGGCCGGGTCGAGATCGATAAAGCCGTCCTCAAGGACTTCCAGCCCCTGGTCGGAGACCGCGATCGGCAAATCGAACTGGGGCTTGATGATCAGCGAGACATAGCCGGTACTGGTCGCGCCATGTTCGTCGGTGGTCCGGTAATAGAAGCCGGCGTCGCCATAATAACCAGCGCGGCTAGTGAACACCGCGGTGTCGCCGTTGCGCACGACCGTGCCGTTGTCGCCGTCGAACACCTCGACGATGCTGAACTGATCGCCCTCGACGTCGCGGTCGTTGGCGATCAGGTCGGCGAAGTTGATGACCAGCGGCTGATCCTGGTCGCCGAAATAGATGCCGTCGGGATTGGCGATGGGTGCGTCGTTGACCGGCGCGATATTGAACGTGACCTGTCCGGTCGACGTCTTGCGCCCGTCGCTGATCGTGTAGCCGAACGAGATCGGGCCATTGACGTTCTCGTCGGGTACGAATTGGTAGCGCCCGCCCGGCAGGGTCAGGATGCGCCCGCCGGTCGCGGTCGGCGACAGCGAGACGAAGTGGATGGCGTCGCCGTCGAGATCACTGTCATTGGCCAAGAGGTCGGCCGCGGTGAAGATGTACGGCGTGTCTTCGACCGTCGCGATCGTATCGTTGACCAAAGTCGGCGCATGATTGGTCGAGGCGAAATCGATCTCGACATGGCCGACACTGGTGCCGTCCTTGTCGTCCGTAACGGAGTAGTCGAATGTCGCTCGCCCGTCCCAGCCATCCTTGGGCGTGAAGAAGATGTTGGTGCCATCATAGCTGATGGTGCCGTTGACCGGGTTGAGCACGTCGAGGAAGCGGATCGGGTCGCCGTCGACGTCGCTGTCATTGGCCAGGAGATCGCCCGGGGTCAGGATCAGCGGGGTTCCTTCAACCCCGTTGAAATGATCGGTCTGCGCATGCGGCGCGTCGAACCGCGACAACACGGTCAGCGCGACCTGGCCGGTGGTCGCCCCCTGCTTGTCGTCGGTCAGCGTGTAGGTGAAACCGTCATCGCCCGCAAACCCGCTATTCGGCGTGTAGGTGACGGTCGCGAGATTGCCGTCGACCGTTTCGGTCGCGGTCGCGCTGGTCGCCGTACCGCCCAGCGTCCGCGTCCAGGTGATCGCATAATCGCGGCGCTGGTCGAGCGGCACGGTGGCGGTGATGCGGCCGGTCGAGGCGTCGAGCACCATCCAGTCGGGCAGCGTGGTGCCGTCGGCGAGCGTAGCGCTCCAGCTCGCGCCATCGGCGGCGAGCTCGGCCGGAACGTCGAACGTCGCAATCGCCAGCGTGATCGTCAGCGCGCCGTTGGTGGTTGCGCCGAGCCCGGTGATGCGCAGCCGGTCGCCGTCATCGTCCCGATCATTCGCCATCAAATCGGCGACGCGGAAGGTGACCGTCTCGGCCTCGCGCAACGCATAGCTATCGCCGAACGCATCGGGTTTCTCGGCATCGGGGATGACGTCGAACACGATCGTCGCCGGCGTTGTCGATATTCCGCCCTTCTCGTCGTTCGCGTCATAGCTGATCGCGACCGCGCCGTTGAAATCCTCCGGCGCGTTCAGCGTGATCCGCTCGGCGCTGGTAGTGGTCGATACATTGCTATCGTCGAGCGTGTAATGCCCATCGATCTCGACCGCGGTGATCACCGACATGGTCGGTACGGTCGAGCCGTTGCCGGTGACGTCGATGCGCACCGGCACCCCGCCGACGAAATTGGCCGGCGGCGTGCCGGTGAAGCTCATCGTCTCCGGGTCGAAATGGAGCCAGGCCGGTAGCGGCGCGCGGCTCTCGTTCGCCGCGGTCAGAGACGTGGCACCGCCGAGGTCGAGTGCGAACAGTCCTTGCGCCGCGAAATAGGGATCGCCCGCGAGCATTGCGTTGATCGCCGGATCGAGCGGCTTGGTCGGGTCGATCACGAACTCGAGCGTGAAACCCTGCTTGACTGCGTCGTAGACATGATCGGGCAGCGTCTCGGCGTCGGGCGTGAAGGTGATCTGGAGCCGCGCGACGGGCGCGTCGGCGTCGGGCGCGAAGCCGGTCAGATAGATTTGCCGCGTCGCCGCGTCATAGCCAAGCCAATCAGGCAGCGGCCGACCGCCGATCGTCGTCGCACTGATCGTGCCGTGCGCCATGTCGAACACAGCGATGTCGCTGTCATAGGCGACCGGCCCGACAGCGAGTTGCGCGGGATCGAGCGACACGGTGTCGATATGCGTAACCGGTGCCGCATTGGCATCCGCCGGGTTCTGCCAGGCGAACGAAAGCCGGACGTCGATCGGGGCGTTGGTGCCGGCCGGCGGCGTACCGGTGAAGCGGCGAGTCGTGGCATCGAAGCTGAGCCAGGCGGGCAGCGCCGAGCCGTCGGCGAGCGTCGCGGCGACATTGGTGCCGTCGGCAAAGGGTTTCGCGCCGAACTCGTAGGACGAGGCGAACGGCGTGCGGACCTGGAACCCCGCCAGCACGTCGTCATGCACCGACACGCCGGCAGCGAGATGCTCTGCATCGCCTGCGCCGAAGCTGTAATGATGCGCATAGGTGGCGCCATTCGACGGATCGTGGACGAACACCACGACGTCAGTCGCCGGCGTGCCGACCGGCGGCGTGCCGGTGAAGGTCATGGTGCCTGCATCGAAATGCAACCAGGCGGGCAGTTTCTCGTTGTTCCCGGCTTTCGCCTCGACCGTATAGGCGGCCGACAGATAGCGATCGTGCAATTGCCCGAGCACGGTCGAATCGTGGAAGAACAGCACGTCGCCCTGCAAATCGAGGTCGTTGCCGAACGCCTCGGCCGGAATGACGAACAGCGTCTTGTCCTCGATCCCGCTGACCAGGTCGTCACGCAGCACCGGCGCGTCGTTGCGCGGCATCACCGTGATCGACACATAACCGGTCGCGGTGCCGCCCCGGCCGTCGCTGATCGTGTATTGGAAGCCCGAGCCGCCATTATAGTCGGCGCGCGGGCGGAACTCGATCATGCCGTCGTCGCGGATGCGCACCTTGCCGTTGTCGGCGAACCGCGCGACGCTCGTCAGCACCAACGTGTCGCCATTTTCGTCGGTGTCGTTGGCGAGCAGGGTCGCCGGATCGATGACCAGTACCTGGTCCTCGAGCGTGCGCAGCCCATAATCGTTATTGGCCACCGGGGCGTCGTTGAGCGGTCGCACCTTGACCTGATAGCTCAGCGTCGCACTGGCGCCGCGGGCATCGATCACGTCGAAGGTGATCTTGCCCGCGCCAAGCGCGCCGGGCGTGTAGGCGATCGTCCGGGTGGCAGGATCCCACACCGCGTCGCCATTGTCGGTCGCCTTACCGTTCGCCGCGTAATGCAGCCCGACAAAGGTGAAGGTGTCGCCCTCGACGTCATAGACATTGGCCAACAGGTCGGCGACCGAGATATTGGTGGTCGTCTCAAGCCGCACGCTGTGCTTGACGTCGCCGATCCGCGGCGCGTCGTTGACCGGATTGATGTAGAGTTCGACCTTGGCGGTCGAGGTCGCGCCCGAGGAATCGGCGAGGATATATTCGAAGCCGGCAAAGCCGAAAAAGTCCGGCGCCGGCTTGAATTCGATATATTGCCCGTCGAGCTTCCAGGTGACGTTGGTCGCCGGCCCCTGATAATTGTACTTGTCCCAATAAGGATAGAGGTCGTTGCCGTCGGCATCCTTGAGCGGCCTCGCGCCGACGATCGTCAGCGGCTCGAACTCCTTGTCGCCATCAACATCATAATCGTTGGCCAGCAGGCTATCGATCCGGATGCGCAGCACCGTGTCCTCGGTGCCGGTAATCAGGGCGTCATCGACCCCCACCGGGGCGTCGTTGACGGGCGCCAGGTCGACTTCGACCCGCGCGGTGGTCTCGCGGCCGAAATCGTCGCGGATGGTATAATCGAAGAAAGCGTCGCCATTATAATTGGCCGCACCGAGGAAGTGGATCTTTCCGTCCTCGCCGATCGACACGCTGCCATGCTTGGCATTGCCGACCGAGACCAGGGTGAGCTGGCCGTCATAGCCTTCCGAGAAGTCGTTCGCGATCAGCGACGCCGGATCGATCACCGCGACAACGTCTTCGGTACCCAGCAGATAGATGTCGTCCTGGGCGTTGAGACGGCCGGCGCGGGCCAGCGCCTCCATCTGGTCGCGATCCCAGGTCACGCCATTGCCGAACACGATCTGCTCGATGCCGGTGGCGGTGCCGAGGAAATGATCCTTGATCCGCACGCTGTCGGTCAGGAAGCCGCCATCATTCTCGAGCTCGACGACCAGATCGTCGCCTTCGCGCGACAGCGACACGTCCTTGGGCGCGACGCCGGGCAGCATGACCAGTCGGTCGATATCGGTCGCGTCGCCTTGCTCGGTGATCGTGTCGGCATCGCGGTCGAAGCCGAATAGATAGGTGTCGGAACCTGCGCCGCCGGCAAGCCGGTCATCGCCATGCCCGCCATCGAACGTGTCGTCGCCGGCCCCGCCCGACAGCGTGTCGGCGAAGATCGAGCCGGTCACTTGTTCGATCGAGATCAACTGGTCGCCCGCCGCCTCGCCCGCCGAGCCCAGCCCGGTGCCGAGGTCGACGGTCACCGCCGTGTCCGCGGTCGAATAATCGGCGATGTCGAACCCGCCACGTCCGTCGATCAGGTCGGCGCCGAGCCCGCCCCGCAAGCGATTGTCCGCCGAATCGCCGCGGATAATATCGTCATGGTACGAGCCCTGGACGATCTCGATGCCGCTGAACGTATCGCCTTGCGCGTCGCCGCTGCCGGCGCTGCCATTGGCGAGGTCGATCGTCACGCCATCGACCGACAGCGAATAATCGGCGATGTCGATGCCGTCTCCGCCGATCAGCTGATCGGCGCCGCGGCCGCCGATCAGGACGTCGTCGCCCGCGCCGCCGTCGAGCACATCGTCGCCGCGCCCGCCCTGCAACACATTGGCGTTGGCATCACCGATCAGCGTATCGGCAAAGTCGGTACCGATCAGGTTCTCGATGCCCGTCAGCACGTCGCCTTCGGCATCGCCGCCATGCGCGGTGCCGTCGGCGAGCGAGACCTGAACGCCGGCCGGACTCGTCCCGTCGACCGAGAACCAGGTCGCGGTATCGATCCCGTCGCCGCCATCGAGCACGTCCGCGCCCGCACCGCCGTCAAGCGTGTCGTTGCCCGCGCCGCCGATCAGCGTGTCGCCGCCGCCGCGACCTGTCAGGCTATCGTTGCCATCACCGCCATCGAGCCGGTTGGCCTGCGCATTGCCGCCCAGAGCGTCGCCGAACTGGGTGCCGATCAACGCCTCGACATTGGTATAGACATCGCCCTGCGCGACGCCGCCCTGGCCGATGCGCGATTCGAGGTCGGCGCGCACGCCGACCGCCGAGCCGGTGAAGCTAACCGTGTCGTAGCCCGCGCCGCCATTGATCGCGTCGGCGCCCGCGCCGCCGTCGATCTGGTCGTCGCCGTCGCCCGCCTCGATCTGATCGTCGCCCGTCCCGGCCTCGATCGTATCGTTGCCGGCAAAGGCACGGATCCAGTCGTCGCCGCCGCCGGTGCGGATCATGTCGGCCGCGTCGGTGCCTTCGACATAATCGATCTTGTTCGAGCCCAGCAGCGTGCCGGTGTAGAAACTGTCGACGCTCGCCGTGGCGAAGCCGGTATCTTCCAACCCTTCCTGGTCGGCGATGCGATATTCGAGCGTCACGTCGCCAGTGAAGCCCGGCGCGAAATGGACCACGACGAACTGTTCGCCACGGAACGTGACGATCTCCGCCGTACCGACCTCGACCCGGTTGCCCAACGCGAGTTGAGCGGGATCGAGTACCGCGTCGATCCCGACAAAGGTCGGCCGCGCGCGGTCGGGATTGTCGAGATCGTCATCGATCACGCCATCGCCATCATGGTCGGCCTGTTCGATGTCGTAGTCGTTGAACAGCAAGTCGGAAGCGCGGATCACCATCGGCACGCCGAGCGGCGTGGTGAAGCCAGAATCGTCGACCACCGTTGGGTCGTCGTTCGACGGGATGATCTCGATATCGACGGTCGCAGTGGCATAGCCACCGAGCCCGTCGGTGATCGTATAGGTGAAACCAGACGACCGCGACGCATCGCGGTTCGGGGTGAACAGGATATTGCCGTCCCGGTCGAGTTCGAGCGTGCCGTTGAGGCCCTCCAGGCCCTGCCAGCCGACCAGGGTCAAGGGGTTGCGGTCGACATCGGTATCGTTGCCGAGCAACGCCGAGATCGGGATGACGGTGGGGACGTCCTCGAATACGAAGACCTGGTCGTCACGCGCGACCGGCGGGCCGTCGCGGACATTGTCGAAGTGCAGCGTCACCCGGCCGGCATTCACCGCGCCCTCGGGGTCAGTCACGGTATAAGCGAAGGTCGCGTCGCCCCAATAATCCTTGTCCGGGGTGAAGGTGATGACGCCATCATGGATGGTGATATCGCCATTGACCGCATCGCCCGCCTGTTCGAAGTGCAGCGCGAACCCTTCGGGATCGTAGTCGTTCTTGAGCAGCTCGATGATCGGGATGTCGATCGGCGTATCTTCCTGCCCACGCAGGAAGTAGAAATCGTCATCGGTGTAACTGTCGTCGCGCGTCACCGGGCGATCGTTGACCGGCTGATAGGCGATCGTCGCGCGCGCCCAGCTGAACCCGCCATGGTCGTCGGTGATCTGATAGTCGAACCAGGCATCACCGTTGAAATCAGCAGTCGGCTCGAACAGCACGGTGCCGTTTTCGAGCAACCGGGCGGTGCCGCCATGGGCGCCGGCCACTGCCGTCAGCCGCAGCGTCTCGCCGTCATGCTCGACATCGTTGGCGAGCAGCCGCTCGGCCGAGATGACGATCGGATTGTCCTCGAGGATCGCATCGCCCGCCTGGGTCGTGGTGAAGCGATCGTCATGCGCTTCCGGCGGATCGTTGACCGGGGTGACGTTGAGGAACACGCGGCCGGTCGCAGTTTTCCCGGAAGGATCCGCGATCGTGTAATCGAAATAGGTATCGCCCCAATAATAATCGGTCGGACGGACCTGGATCAGGCCATCCGGTGTGAACGAGACGACCGCGTTGGCGCTCGATTGGAGCGCGGTGATGGTCAATCGGTCGCCGTCGATGTCACGGTCATTGGCGATCAGCGTCGCGGGGTCGATGGTGAAGGCGGTGCCTTCGGCAGTGACGAAGCCGCCGTCGTTGGTCGCGGTCGGCGCGTCGTTGACCGGGGTGACGTCGATATAGACCTTAGCCTCGGCGCGGCCACCCTCCGGCGTGTTCGCGACATAGATGAACGACGCGCGGCCATTGAAATTGGCATCGGGCGTGAAGCCGATGCTGCCGTCGCTGGCCAAGGTCGCGGTGCCGCCGACCGCGCCATAGACCTGGCCGATCAGCATGCGGTCGCCGTCGAGATCGTTCGAGAGCAGCCGCTCGACGCGGATCGTCAAGCCATCATCCTCGGCGACGGTGAAGCCGTCATCGTCGATCGCGGTCGCGACCGGCCGCACGCGGATGTCGACCCCGGCGCTGGCGAAGCCGTTGCGGCCGTCGGACAAGGTGTAGTGGAACTGGGTCGGCCCGGCATAGCCGCCGGTCGCGGTAAAGACGATATCGCCGGCGGCGTTGATCGACGCGACGCCATGGTCGCCGCCATCGACCGACACGATGCGAAGCATATCGCCATCGGCGTCGAAATCGTTGCGCAACAGGTCGGCGGCGCGGATGACCAGCGGCTGCCCGGTCGTTACCGAGAAGAAGCCGTCGCCGCCCGCGACCGGCGCGCGGTTGGCCAGCAGTTCGAGGAGATTGGCGCGAGTCCAGGTGACGCCGTCGGCGAAACTATAGACTTCCGCCCCGCGCCCATCCAACGCCAGCGCGTTGACGACGGTGACGCTGTCGGCGGGCGAGGACGCGAAGCGGAACACGACGGTGTCGCTGCCGCGGAAAAGGCGCTCGACCGACACGTCGGTCGAGGCGAGGTCGGTGAACTGGACGACGTCGGTCGCGCCCGAGGCCGCGGCATCGTCGATCGTGTCGCGCCCATCGCCGCGCGCAAAGACATAGCGGTCGGCGCCGGCACCACCCGAGAGCGTGTCGTCGCCCTTGCCTCCGGCCAGCCGATCGGCACCGTCGAAACCATAGACCGCATCGCTGCCGTCGCTCGCGACGTCGTTGAGCGCACGCGCACGCATCGCGTCGCGGTTCCACATCGTTCCGTCGGCGAACTGGATGACCAGGCTCTGCCCGTCACCGTTGCGGTTGGCCAGCGCACCGCGCAGCACCAGCCGGTCGCCGTCCTGCTTGAACGTGATGATGAGATCGTCGCTATCGCGACCGGCGCGGACCGCCGACGCCACGTCGGCGACATTGATTCCCTGAAGCCGGACGAGGTCGTTGCCGCCGCTCAGCCCGTCGATACGGTCGTCACCGTCGCCGCGGCGATAGACATAGACGTCGTCGGCACCCTCGCCGCGGACGATGTCGTCGCCGCCGCCGCCGGTGATCGTGTCGCCGCCCGGCGTGCCGTCGATCGTGTCGTTGCCACCGGTCGATATCGCCGCGAGCAGCCGGTCAGCGATATCGGCAACCGACAAGGCGACCCCGGTATCGGTGAGCACGATATTCTCGATGCCGCGATTGCCGTTGAGCGCGTCGAGGATGACGATCTCGTCACCCGCGCCGGGGAAGCGGATGACGATGTCATTGCTGCCGACGCCGCGGCGCAGGAACCGCAGATCGCTTTCGGCATAGCCGGCGATCTCCAGCCGGTCGCTGGTGCTTGTCGAATCGTCGCGGATCGTGTCGTGACCGTCGCCCTTGGCGAAGCGATAAGCGTCGTTGCCGGCACCGCCGATCAACAGATCGTCGCCGAAACCGCCGGCGAGATTGTTGTCGCTCTGATCGCCATGGATGACATCGTCGCCGATCGAGGCGGCGCGCGTCAGCAGGTCGGCGACGGTCCATTCGGTGCCGTCGGCGAAGCGTACATGCTCGATCCGGCCCGCGCCAAGCGCATCCTCGATCGTGACGCGGTCATCGCCGGTTGTGGCGGCAAGTGTGAAGCGCGTGCCGTCATTGCTCTGGCGCACACGGATCGAGTCCGGCGTGAATCCGGCGCCGAGCAGCAGCACGTCATCGCCGCCCTCGTCGGCGATCACGTCCTGGCCATCGCCCGGCGCGAAGCGATAGGTGTCGTTGCCGAGACCGCCCTCGAGCCGGTCGACCCCGGTGCCGCCCGCCAGATCATCGTCCCCGGCCCGTGCGATCAGTCGATCGTCGCCCGCGCCGCCCGCCAGCGCGTCGTTGCCCGCGGTGCCATAGATCAGATCGTCGCCGCCGGTCGCCGCTGTCGCCATCGCGATCAGCGTCTCGGCAGTCCACACCGTACCGTCGGCGAAGACGACTTCCTGCACCGGCATGGTGGGCGAGGCGACGGTGCCGAGATCGATGCGGTCGCCGGTGCCGATGATTTCGAGCGCGATCGTCTCTTGCCCGCGCACCACGCGCACATCGCTCGTGGCGATACCCGCCGCGAACTCGATGCGGTTGTGCCCCTGCATATCATCAATGACGTCCTGACCGTCACCGCGCGCGAAGCGATAGACGTCGTCGCCGCCCGCGCCGTCCAGCACGTCGTCGCCGGTGCCGCCCGTGAGGACATCCGCCAGCGCCGTGCCGATCAGGGTGTCGTTGCCCGCGCCGCCATTGAGCACGCTGCCGCCGACCGATCCGCCGCCGACCCGGAACAGCCCAACATTGTCGAGCGATACGCCGTCGGCGCTGATCGGCCCGGTCGAGCGGAATTCGACGATATTGTTGCCCGGTTTGGCGGTGACATAGGCAGCGATCGCCTGGAAATCGACATTGCCGATCTGATAGGAGCCGATCAGCGCGCCGTTCCAAAGCACATCAATGCCGCTGGTCGGCGCCCAGTCGCGATGCGCGACGTCGAATTGCAGGAGCAGGCGCTCGCCATCCGCCAGACCGCTGATGGTCTGACGGATGTCCATGTGCGCGTTATACTCCTCCATATCGAGCCAGTAATTGGTCGCGCCGCCGTCGGTGACGCCGTTGCGCCACAATTCGAACCCGCGTCCGCCGGCGTCGGTCCAGCCGGGCACGCCGGCGACTCGATAACCCCAGTCCGCGGTGAGCGAGATCGCGGCCGGGTCGAAAGTGTCGAATCCTCCGTTGGCGATCAGATTGGCGCTGCCGGCGATGCCGGTAATGACCCCCCGGATCGTGTCGTCGCCATCGCTGCCCGTCGTCGCCCGCGTCACCAGGTCGGCGGGAGTCCAGACGGTCCCGTCGGCGAACGCGATCGTCTCGATGCCGCCGGAACCGGCGAGCGCACCGGCGATGAAGATGCGGCCGCCATTATCGCCGATCCGCAGCTCGACTCCGGTCTGACCCGAGCGCACAACGGTGACGTCGGCCGCGGCGATGCCTGTGGCGAACTCGATCCGGTCGTTGCCGCCGGCATCGACGATACGGTCATGACCGTCGCCGCGTGCGAAGCGATAGGTGTCGTCGCCGCTGCCGCCGTACAGCGCGTCGTCGCCGGTGCCGCCTTCGAACAAATCGGAGTCCTGGCCGGCATCGCTCGCCGTGCCGCCGCGCAGAACGTCGTCGCCCGAGCCGCCCGCCAGTACGTCATGGCCGCGCCCGCCAGCGATCTGGTCGTTGCCCGCGCCGCCCGCAATCTGGTCGTCGTCGAAGCCGCCGTCGATCACGTCATCGCCATCGCCGCCGGCCAGCCGGTCATTGCCGGCAAAACCCGAGATCGTGTCGTTGCCGCCATTGCCGAGGATGCGGTCGTTGCCCGGCGTGCCGCTCAGGTTCGAACCCTGATCGCCATCGCTGATCGACACCGAATTATCGAGCCCGACCGGCAAGCCATCGAAATTGGCCGCGACCAGTTCGCTGGCGGTGACACCGAGCAGACGCAGCGCGGGATGATCGTTGCCGTCATCGTCGCGCAGCAGCACGAGCGTGTCGGAACCGCTTTGGATGATCTTGACCCGGCCGTCCTCGAACGGATTGGGATTGCCGTCCGCCAGGCGGATGACGTCGCCACCCGCACCTACCTGGAAGTCGGTGATGATGTCGGTCGCGCGATCGGTCGCGATCCCGCTGGTCGGCAGATAGGCATAGACGTCGCGCCCGGCACCGCCGGTAAAGACATCGACCGACGCGTCATCGGCCACCCCACCGAAGCGGTCGGCGCCCGCACCGCCATCGAGCGTGTCCGCGCCCGCACCGCCGTCGAGATAATCGGCGCCGGTGCCGCCGACCAGCGCGTCGTCATTGTCGCCGCCCTGAAGGTAAAGACCGGTCGCCGGGATATCGGCAACGAGCCGCGCGGTGATTGCCGCGAGATCGAGCGTCACGCCGTCATCGACGATCGCCACAGCTTCGACCGCATTGCCGTCGGCTGCGAAAGCACCAGCGACGGTCAGGCGGTCGTCGCTGCCCGCGAACCGCACCACCAGGTCGTCGCCCACTCGCGCGAAGCGGACCCGATCGACACTATAGCCCTGGATCTGCACCAGATCGGCGGCAGCGTCGCCATGGTCCTCGATCCGGTCGTCGCCATCGCCAGCCCGGAAGACGTAGGTATCGGCGCCGGTGCCGCCGACCATCACGTCGCGTCCGGTGCCGCCATGCAGCACGTCGTTGCCGCCGCCCCCGACCAGCCGGTCGTCGCCCGCTCCGCCATCGAGCTGATCGTCGCCGCCAAGCCCCGAGAGCGTGTCGCGCCCGTCGCCACCGCCGATCCGGTCGCCGGCTGCCGTGCCGGAGAAGTTGTCGTCGCCGGGCGTGCCGGCAAGCGCGCGGGCAATCAGATCGGCGACACCCCAAATAGTACCGTCGGCGAAGCGCACCGCCTCGATCGCGCCCGCTGCGTTGTCGACCACATTGTCGAGCGTCACGCGGCCATTGGGCAGGTGGAGGATCAGCGAGCTGCCCTGGCGTTCGACGCCGACATCGCCGGTAGTGATCCCGGCAGCGAGGACGATCGTGTCGTTGCCGCCATCGTCCTGGATATGGTCTTCACCGTCGCCGGCAGCGATACGATATTCATCATCGCCCGCGCCGCCCTGCAGCCGATCGTCGCCGCCACCACCGATCAAAACGTCGTTGCCGGTCCCGCCTTGCAGCAGGTCGTTGCCGGCGGCGCCGTCGAGCGTGTCGGCGCCGCCATTGCCGGTCAGCACATCATCGCCGGCCAGCCCGGTCAGCGTATCGGCTGTCTCGCCACCGACCAACGCATCCGCGCCATCGGTCGCGGTGCGTGCGAGCAACGCGATCGCCGCGGCGTCGAGCACGCTGCCGTCGGCGAAACGCAGTTGCTCGATCGCTGCATTGGTGTCGTTGAAATGGTTCTGGACGAGCAACCGATCGCCGGTCGCGATCCGGATCGACAGATCGCCTGCCGCGGTGCGCGACATCGCAACGTCCGCCGCGGTGATGCCAGCGTCGAAGACGATCGTGTCATAGCCCTGCGTCTCGACGATACGGTCCTCGCCAAAACCCGTCGCGAAGCGATAGATGTCGTCGCCATAGCCGCCCGCAAGCCGATCGCTGCCCGACCCGCCGATCAGCAGGTCGGCGCCATTGCCGCCATCGAGTTGGTCATTGCCAGCGCCGCCGTCGAGCGTGTCGTCGCCATCGCCACCGATCAACTGGTCGTCGCCGAGCCCACCGGCCAGCCGGTCGTTACCGGCCAGGCCGACAAGCTGGTCGTCACCGCCACCCGATCCGGTCGTCTCGGTAAAGCGAGTCAGCTGGACATTGTCGAGCGAGGCCCCGGTATTGTCCTCCCAGCCGGTGCCGCGGAAGGTCAGGACATTGTCGCCCGCCAACGCCGTCACTTGCAGCGCGCGATGGATCATCGTCGTCGTGCTGTCGCTGAAGCTCGCGATCACCGTGCCGTTCCACAGCACGTCGAAACCGCCATTGTCCGGCGACGTCCGGTTGGCGTGATCGAATTGCAGCAACAATGTCTCGCCCGCGGCGAGTCCGCCGATGGTCTGCGAGATCACCATGTTGCTGCCGCTGCCGCCCGCCGAATCCATATCGATCCAGCCGGCACCATCGGTCGCCGCTATGCCCGCATAGCCGCTGTTGACGAGTTCCCAGCCCTGGCTGTTCTCGCGAGTCCAGCCCGGTATCGGGTCGGTCGTGCCGCGGCCCCAGCCGGCGGTGAAATAATTGGTGCCAAGATCCTCGAAGCTGCCGTTGACGATCAGGTTCGGACCGGTCGGCTGGATCAGCCGATCGCCATCGCCAGTGATCACATCGTCGCCGGGGGTGCCGGTCAGACGGTCGTCGCCCGCCGTGCCGGTCATCGTCACCCCCGCGCTGGGAGCATCGACATAGAGGTGTTGCGACAGCTGCGCCCGCCCGACCAGGTCGCTGCCGGACCAGACCGTCCCGTCGGCAAAACGCACCTCGCCGATGATGTAGCCGTTCGCGCCATAGGTGATGGTGATCCGGTCCTCGGTCCCGGCCACCTTGAGGATCAGGTCGCTATAATAGACGGTCGAGGTCCGCTCGACGACGAGCTGGTCCGGTGTGACGCCTGCGGCGAACTCGATGACGTCACCGTCACCGTAATAGTAACTGCCGTCGTTGATCCGGTCCTGGCCGAAGCCCGGCGCGAACCGATAGGTGTCGACGGCGCTGCCACCTTGCAGCACGTCATCGCCGCTGCCGCCGGTCAGGATGTCGCGGCCGTAACCGCCCGACAGGACGTCGCTGCCCCCGGCCCCGGCCAGCGTGTCGCCGCCGTCAGTGCCGCTCAGCGTATCGTCGCCAGCTCCGCCGGTTAACTGCACGCTCGGCTGGATATAGGTGATCGGTGCCGGCACCGCGCGCTCGAACAGGTCGGCTGCGTTCCATATCGTACCGTCGGCGAAATGGACCTCATATTGCGCGGCGTTGGAGCCGGGGGGCGGCGCCCCCTCGCCTTCCGCAAAGGCGGCCAGTCCGATACCGCCGTCGCCACGCGCATTGCTCAGCACAATCTGATCGGTGGTTCCCGCGATCCGCAGCCTCAGATAACCACCATTGCTGTTCGGATCATAATCGACGAGCACGTCGGCCGCGCTGATCGTATCATCGAACTCGACGATACTGGTCTGCGACGGATCGCCATATTCGTCGATCAGGTCGTGGCCGAAGCCGGCCGAGAAACGGTAAGTGTCGTTACCGTCGCTACCGGACAATTGGTCGTCGCCACGGCCACCAGTCAGCGTGTCGTCGCCGCTATCGCCGTACAATTGGTCGTTGCCGTCTCCCGCTTCGATCTGCTTGGCAAGACCGCTGCCGGTATAGGCCCGGATCACGTCGTCGCCGTCGGTGCCGAGATAATGCGTCGATTGCGGAGCATGGAGTTCGAGGTCGATACTCGGCAGCGCGCGCGCCATCAGATCGGCATAGCTCCACACCGTACCATCGGCGAACCGCACTTCGCCGCCATCGAGCCAGTTGATCAGGGTGAGCCGATCGGTGCCGCCCGCAATCTCGATCGCGAAGGCGCCATCGCCGGCTTTGGCATGCACCACGACATCGCCGGGCGCGATCCCCGCCCCGAACTCGATCGCGTCGCGATCGCCGGTATCACCCCAAGCATTGACCGTGTCGTGGCCGAATCCGGGCGCGAAGCGGTAAGTATCGTCGCCGCCGCCGCCCTCGAGATAGTCGGTGCCGGCGCCGCCGATCAGGACATCGTTGCCGCTGCCGCCGATCAGGACATCGTTGCCCGCGCCACCGTCGAGCAGATCGTCGCCATCGCCGCCATTGAGCAAGTCGTCGCCGGCCGTCCCGGTCAGCGTGTCGGGCGTTCCGATCCCGAACTGAGTGGTGACGACAGCGTCGACCAGGCGCGCGGCGAGATCAGCGCTTGACCAATTGGTTCCGTCGGCGAAGCGCACCTCGGCGATCTGCGCCAATCCGTCCTCGCCAGCCGCGAACACGATCCGATCCTCGGTGCCGTCGACACGCAGATAGACCGAGCCATCGGCCCCGCGCTCGACGCGCAGGTCGGCCGCATCGATCGTCGCATCGAAGGCGATGACGTCACCGCCGTCAGGTAGGCCGTCCCCGTTTTCATCGGGCCCCGACTGGATGATATCCTGCCCGAATCCGAGCGAGAAAGCATAGGTATCCTGGCCGGCGCCGCCGTCGAGATAATCGTCACCGCGGCCGCCGATCAGCGCGTCGTTGCCGCCTTGGCCGAACAAGCGGTCGACTCCGTCGCTTCCCGTCAACGTATTCGCATTCTCGTCGCCGAACTGGACCTGGCTGGCATCCCCATAGGCGGTCAGCGAGGAGACAGTGTCCGAATCCCAGACGGTGCCGTCGGCGAACTCGATCGAAGGCGGCGCATAGAAATAGCCGTCGGTGAGGGTCAGCCGGTCGGTGCCGTCGCCGACGATGATCTGCAGCGTGAAATAGCCATATTCCCTGACCAGCCGAATATCGTCGGGCGTAATCCCTTCACCGAAGACGATGCGATCGTCATAGAGGTCCCAACCCGGGGTCGCCGTGGTGTCGTGGCCGTCGCCTCGCGCGAAACGATACGTATTCGCGCCCAGGCCGCCATCGAGCACGTCATTGCCGGTGCCGCCGGTCAGCACATCATCGCCGGCGCCGCCGACCAGCCGATCGTTGCCGGCCCCGCCGGACAATTGATTGTCGCCGTCGCGGCCATCGAGCAAGTCGTCGCCGGTGCCGCCGGTGAGGATATCGGCCACACCGCCGGCGACCACATCGATCCCCGCCTGGTCGACTGCCGCGGCGCGCAGGTCGTCGATGCTCCACGTTGAGCCGTCGGCGAACCGGACGCCGTCGATCACCGCCTCGTTCTGTGCGTTGTAGATCGTCAGGACGTCGTCGCTGCCGGTCCGCCTCAGGATCAGGTCGGCGCCATTGCGCGCGCGCTCCACCACCAGATCGCCCGCCGCGACGCTCTCGTCGAAGGTGATCAGATTATGCTCGCCGACCTCGCCGCCAGCGGTATCGTACAATCCATCGACGCCCCAGCCGGCGCTGAAGCGGTAGACATCGTTGCCGCCGTCGCCCGACAGATAGTCGTCGCCCGCGCCGCCCTCGATCACGTCATCGCCGCTATCGCCGTAGATCGAGTCGTCGCCGGCGCCGCCGCTAAGCTGGTCCTGCTGGCCCGCACCATAGATGCTGTCGTCGCCCGCGCCGCCGGCCAGGGTCGCGTTCTGCGGCAGCGGTTCATTGATATAATTGGTCTCGACCGGCACCGCGGTGTTGCGCAGTTGTTCGGCGGTCCACACCGTCCCGTCGGCGAAACGGACGCCCGCGAAATTCACGCCGCCGCTCAGCCCGTAATCGACCACCACGCGGTCGCCGCCGCTCAGCGACCGCAGCGTCAGGTCCTGATAGCCGGTCGCCTCGACCACGATGTCCGCCGGATCAACGCCCTCGGCGAATTCGATCCAATCGGGGCCGTAGCCGCTGCTCGCCCAGCTATAATTGTACGGATCGACCTCGTCCTGACCCCAACCCGCCGCGAAGCGATAGACGTCGCTGCCATAGTCACCGCTCAGGCGATCGTTACCTGAGCCGCCAACTATTACGTCATTACCATAGCCGCCGTAGATCCGGTCGTCGCCAGCGCCGGCGGTGATCACATTGTCGCTGCCGTCGCCGTTGATGTAATCATCGCCGTCGGTGCCGTTGAGCGGGCCCGTCGGTCCCGAACCGTCGAGCACCACGCCGCCATCGCCCAGCGGGACTGACTGCGCGATCAGATCGGCGAGAGTCAGCGTCGTACCGTCGCCGAAGCTGACCTGCGTGACCGCATAACTGCCATTGACCGTGATCCGGTCCTCGGTGCCCGCGAAGCGGAGCACCATCTCGTCATCGCTTACGCCCTCGTTATTTGCGGCATATTCGACGACCAGATCGGCCGCCGCGAGCCCGGCGCCGAATGCAATTTTCGTAGAGCCGCTGTTATAAGCGATGACGTCCTGTCCGAAGCCGGCCGCGAACCGATAGGTATCGGCACCGCCATTGCCCTGCAGCCAATCGTTGCCGCTGCCGCCATCGAGAATGTCGGCCGCATTCGAACCATTCAGCGTATCGTTACCGCCGCCGCCGGCCAACTCCGTCCCGGCAGCGAAGCCGGTGGCGTCGACCGTGTCGTCGCCGGTGCCGCCGACCAGCCCACCCGACGAGACTCCGACCTCGGTTATGCCAGGCACGCGGTCCGTCGCCAGCCGCGCGATCGCATCGGCATAAGTCATCACCGAGCCGTCGGCGAAGCGCAATTCCTCGACCCGGTATCGGTCGTCATAGAGTCCGCCGGTCACCGTGATCCGGTCGTCGCCGGCGCCAATGCGGATGACCAGGTCGTTGCCCGAGGCGGAGAAATGGAGATCGGCGGCGGTGATCCCGGCGCCGAACGCGATCGCGTCGCTCCCGCCAGAATAATAATCATATTGCGAATCTAGGTCGCGGATCGTGTCCTGGCCGTCGCCACGGTTGAACACATAGACGTCGTTGTCGCTGCCGCCTTCGAGCTGATCGTTGCCCGTGCCGCCGATCAGCCGATCGGCGCCGAAATAGCCCGACAGGAAGTCGTCGCCCGCCCCGCCGGTCAGCACGCCGGCGCCCGCATCGTCGAGCACCCTATCGTCCTTGTCGGTGCCGACCGTCAGTCCGGCGACGATCTGGTCGTAGGACAGGGTCGATCCGTCGGCGAAGCGCAATTGCTCGACGCGATAGCGATCGTTGCGGAATCCATTTTGCACCGTAACTCGGTCGTCGGTGCCGGCGATAGCGATCACCAGATCGCTGCCCGATACCGAAAAACGCAGATCGGCGGCGGCGATTTCGGCGCCGAACGCGATCGTGTCGAAGTCGCCGGAATAATAATTATACTGCGAATCGACGTCGCTGATCGTGTCCTGACCATCGCCACGGTTGAACACATAGACATCATCGCCGCTGCCGCCTTCGAGGCGATCGTTACCCGTGCCGCCGGTCAGCCGGTCGGCGCCGAAATAGCCAGACAGGAGGTCGTCGCCCGCCCCGCCAGTCAGCACGCCGGCGCCGGCGTCGTCGAGGATGGTATCGTCGCGGTCGGTGCCGACCGTCAGTCCGGCGACGATCTGGTCATAGCTCATCACCGATCCGTCGGCGAAGCGCAGTTGTTCGACGCGGTAGCGGTCGTTGCGGAAGCCATTCTGGACCGTGATCCGGTCGTCAGTGCCCGCGATTGCGATCACCAGATCGCTACCCGACACCGTGAAGCGCAAATCGGCGGCGGCGATGCTGGCGCCAAGTTCGATCGTGTCGAAGCCACCCGAATAATAATTATACTGCGAATCGACGTCGCTGATCGTGTCCTGACCGCTGCCGCGGCCGAAAACATAGACGTCGTTGTCGCTGCCGCCATTCAGCCGGTCATTGCCGCCGCCGCCCACCACCCGGTCGGCGCCGAAACTGCCATTGAGCGTGTCGTTGCCCCAGCCGCCGGTCAGCGTCTCCGCCGCGGACGTGCCATTGACCGTCATATCACTGACGATGAGATGCGGCGCGCCGGCGAAATTCTCGTCGGTCAAGGACGATGCCTGCACATTCTTCAGCCGCAGCAGCGCGCGGGCATCGCCAAGCGCGGTCGTGCCCGGCTCGACGAAATAGACGATCGTGTCGGCGCCCGATTGACGCGCCACGATCTGTCCCGAAAGCCCTTCGGCGATGGCGATATCGAGCACGTCGCCGCTCGCGCCCGACGTGAAGTTGACGATTGAATCGATGCCGTCGCCCCAGCGCGTGGCGGGCACGAACACGTCATATTCATTCTGCGCCGCGGTGCCGATCAGCTGGCGCGCGAACAGGCCGGAGCCGATCTGTCCGATCTTGCCGATGTCGCTCGCACCGCTTGGCGTCACCGTTTCGACCGACAGCACGCGGACACGCTGGTCGTTGCTGGCGCCGCCCGTGCCGGCGCCGAAACCGTACCAGACCCGCGTCGCGCCACCGAACAATTCGTTGATCGCGTCATAGGCACGGCTGCCGGTCGGCGTGCCGTCGAGCGAGTAAGACAGCGTCTGGGTCGCGGCATCCCAATGGATGACCACGTCGTGCCAGGCATTGTCTTCGATGTTGCCGTGGAGATGGTATGGATCGAAGCTCGCATCCTCGTCCGCACCGTTGAGCGTGATCTTCGAATAATCGCCCGGGCCACCCCAGGTGTCGAACGCGATGCCGTAGCTCTTGTCGACCAGCGCGCCGAGTGGCCCACCGCCTGAGCCGCTGACCACATTCGGCCCTTGTGCCTGCAGCCCGAACGAGACGCCGTCGGCACCGCCGTCATTGGCGCCGAAGAACATCTGCGTCGTCCAAGTCACGTCCTGGGAGAGGTCGATCGCGCCCCAGACCGCACCCGCCCGCGAACCGGCGTCCGGAGTCAGTTGATACTCGCCATCGGCGACATGACTGGCGCTGCCCGCGGCCGACAGCGCGTCGACCGGCAGCGACGCCGCGACATAGGTCGCGATACCGATCGTCTTATTGCCGCCGCCGCTGCTGCCGGGGCCGCCATCGCCGCCGCCGGTGAAGATCGGATCGGCGAACGGATCGCCGGGTGCGGGGTGCAGCCGCTTTTCCGCCGTCGCGGCGTCGACGACCAGGCCGCGCAAGGCGGCCGCGTTCAACGTCGTGCCGTCGGCGAATTGCACTTGGTCGATCGGCGCGAGGCCGGCGATCGCACCGCGCGCGATCGTCACCCGATCGTCCGAACCGACAAAGCCGAGCACCAAATCGTCACCCGAGCGCATGACGACCAGAGATGCCTGGGTCAGTCCGGCGGCGAGCTTGAGGATGTCGACCGAGCCCGCCGCGTCGGATTCGCGGATCGTGTCGCGGCCATCGCCGGGCGCGAACTGGTAAATGGTGTCGCCTTCGCTGCCGGAGAGCACGTCGTCGCCGCGCCCGCCGGTGATCGTCGTGGCGACGTCGCCGATCGTCGAGAGATCGATCGTGTCGTCGCCCGCGCCGCCCTGACCGAGCCGCTGGTAGAGGTCGGCGAGTTGCCAGACGGTGCCGTCGGCGAACTGAACCTGCTCGATCGAGCGATCCTGCCCGTTCGGATTGGCAGCGAGGAAATCCTTGAGCAACACGCGGTCGCCGCTGGTGCCAAGCACCAGCGCCACGTCCCGGCCATCGGCAAACTCGACCTTGACGTCGTTCGGACCGATGCCCGGGCCGAAACGCACGCGATCGGGGGCGTCGGCCGCTCCGCCGAGGTCGACGATCGCATCCTGGCCATCGCCGCGCTCGAAATAATAGACGTCGCCGCCGTCGCCGCCCTGCAACAGATCGTTGCCCTTGCCGCCGGTGATGACGTCGGCGCCGCGCCCACCCTCCAGCGTGTCATTGCCCAGCCCGCCATAGATTTCGGCGCCCGTCCATGTCCCCGCTTGCGACTTCGCCGCCGGCACGACGATATGATCATCGCCATCGGTCGGGGCCACCTCGAGCGCATAGGCCTGGAACGATTTGGTGCGGCCATCGGCGAAGCGCACCGTCGCCACCACCGGATCGATGCTGCCGGCCGGATCGACCAGCACGACGCGATCGGTCGTGCCCGCGATCGTCAATACCAGGTTGCCGTCCACATCGCGCCTGGCGATCACATCCTCAAGCGCGATACCCGCGCCGAAGCTCAGCGTCGCGAGCCCGTCGGCGCGATTGCCCGCCTCGATCCGGTCGATCCCGTCGCCCCGGTTGAACACATAGGTATCGGCGCCACCCTGGCCGATCAGCGTATCGTCACCGCGCCCGCCCGCCAGCGTGTCAGCGCCGCTGGTGCCGGTCAGGCGATCGTCACCGTCATGGCTCGCCGCGTCGGCCAGCGCGAACAGCGCGTCGCGGCTCAGCGTCGTGCCGTCACCGAACGTGACCGTATCGACCCCCTGGCCGTTGCCGTCGAAGCGCAGCACGACCTGGTCGCCATCGCCGCCGAAAGTCAGCACCAGTTCTGCGCGGTCGGGCGCCGTGCGGGCGACCACCATCTCATCGGGACGATAGCCGGTCACCTTCAACGTATCGGCACCGGCGGTATCGTCGATGACGTCGCGGCCATCGCCGATTTGGAACAGATAGGTATCGTTACCGCCTCCACCGCGGATCTGGTCGTCGCCGCGGTCGCCCCGGATCGTGTCCGCGCTCTCGCTGCCCAGGATGGTGTCGGCCGCGTCGGTCGACTGGTCGTCGACCGCGCGCTGCACCAGCGCCGCCTTGGTCCACGACGTGCCGTCGGCGAATTCGATCGTCGGCATCGCGCCGGAGCCCAAGGCGCCGGCAACGGTCAATTGATCGCCGGTCGTGAGCACATCGATGACGAGGTCGTTGCTGTCGAGCGCCGACAACCGGACCCGAACGTCGCTTTGCGTCACGTTGGCGAAGCGCACCGCGGCGTGGGTCACGCCGTCGGGCATCTCCACCCGGTCGAGCCCGTCGCCGGCGTTGAGCACCAGCCGGCTGCCCTCGGCGAGCACGATGCGGTCGTTGCCGCGGCCGGTCGAAACTTCGGCATTGGGCGCGAGGTCGCGGAGATCGACTAGGTCCTGTCCATCGTGCGACGCGGTATCGAACAGCTGCTGGCGCACGTCGGTAATCGACAGGGTCGTGCCGTCGGCAAAGACGAAGCTTTCCACCGGGTTGATCTTGTAGCCACCCAGCACGACCAGCGTGTCGGTGCCGGTCGCCAGCCTCACCAGAAGGTCGTCGCCGACCTGGGTGAAAGTGACGCGGTCCGGCGTGATGGTATCGCCGAACACGATCCGGTCGATGCCACCGGTATCGCGGATACTGTCGCTGCCGTCGCCGACGCCGAACCGGTACGTATCGTTGCCGAGCCCGCCGGCCATCGCGTCCGATCCCGCGCCGCCCGCGATCGTATCGTCGCGATTGTCGAAGCCGAGCAAATCGTCGTCGCCCGCGGTCCCGGTCAGCAACCGGTCGAGCACCGAGGCGAGTGTTACCGTCTTGCCATCCGTGCCGACGAAGCTCGTCGCTTCGTCGAGCCTGAGCGTCGAGCCGTCGGCGAACTGGAATTCCTCGATCCGTGTATCGGCGAGCCCGCCGGCGATCGTCAGCGCATCGGTGCCGTTGCCCAGGTCGACGATCAGGTCCTGGCCATTGCGGCGGAACCGCACATCGTCGCGCGCTACCGATTCGCCGAACACCACCTTGTCGATCACGCCCGCGCGATCGACCTTCTCTTCGATCCGATCGAGATCATAGCCCGCGCTGAAGGCATAGGTATCGGCCTGATTGCCGCCGATCAGCCGGTCGTCGCCCTGGCGCCCGTCGAGCACGTTGGGCTGGTCGATGATGCCGGTGATGACATTGTCGGCGCTGTTGCCGCCCTCGATCGCCAGCTTCTGCTCGATGTCGCGGATCGTCCAGACGGTACCGTCGTAGAAGCGGAATTGCTCGACCGCATTCTCGACGCTGCCAAACTGGTCGCGCACGCGCAACGAGTCGGGGAAAGCGGTGCCGTTTTCGCTCCGCACGGTGATGACGAGGTCGTTGCCGCTCTTGGCGAACACGACATTGTCGATGGTGATCCCGGCCCCGAACGCGATCACGTCGTCGACCGGCACGTGCATGCCCGGCCGGTCGCCCCAATAAGCGCGGGTGCGCTTGTCGACGATGACGTCGTCGCCATAGCCGACATCGAACTTATAGGTGTCGCCGCCGTCATTGCCGATCAGCGTGTCGTTGCCGCCGCGCCCGTCGAGCGTCTCGGCGAAATCGGAACCGCGGATCGTCTCATCGGCATTGGTGCCGACCAGATCGAGATCCTCGGGATTGACGTCGGTGAAAGTGACCGTGCGATCGCTGAACTGGAGATATTCCACCGCGAAATGCTGGCCGTCGTCGCGGACATATTGGTTCTGCAGCACCAGCTTCTCGCCGGTGCTCTTGACCGTCACGATCAAATCGAGCGCGGTGCGCGAGAAGGCGACGTCGCTCGAGGCGATGCCATCGAAGCTGACGCTGTCGTCGCCGTCGGTATCGACGATCGTGTCGGTGCCATCGCCACGGCCGAACAGATATTGGTCGTTGCCGCTCAACCCTTCGAGCAGATCGTCGCCGGCGCCGCCGTCGATCTGATCGCTGATCCCCTCAAAGCCATAGATATGGTCGTCGCCGGCGGTCTTGGCGACATCGACATAATGCTGGAGCAGCTTGAGATAGGACCAGCTCGTCCCGTCGGCGAACTGGATGGTCTCGACCAGGTTGATATAGCCGACCAGGAAGATTTCCTTGAGGAAATCCTTGAGGATGACCTGATCGGTCGTGCCCTTGACCTGCATCGTCAGCGTGTCGGACGCGCCAGTGCGCAGGAAGTCGAAATCGGTCCAGCGCAGATCGTCAGTGAAGGTCAGTTGATCGTTCTTGGGGCCGAACAATGAGGACGAATAATCGGCGTCCTCGATCACGTCCTGGCCGTAGCCACGCCCGTAGAGATAGGTGTCGAACCCCGAACCGCCGGTCAGGTAATCGTCGCCCTTGCCGCCATCGAGCGTGTTGTCGTTGAGCAGGCCGTAAATCGCGTCGTCGCCATCGGTCTTGGCGTTGGCCAGAACCTTTTCGACGATCTGCGCGAAGTCGAGGCTGGTGCCGTCGGCGAAGATGAAGCGCTCGATCTGGTTGGGCGCGACATAATCGAGCCCGGCATTGCCGCCCAGCGCATCCTTGAACACGCCGAGATTGAGTCGCGCGCCGGCGAACTCGCCGACGATCTCGATCGTGTCGCTGGTCGCGTTGCCCTGCTTGTCGAGGACGACGATCTTGAGATTGCCGCTGGCGCCGTCGCGGATCAGCTTGAGGTCGTTGGCGGAGATGTCGCCGTTGAACCGCAGGAAATCGAGCCCGGCCTTGAGCGGCCCGAACGAGAAGGCGCCCTGGTCGTCGATGACATCCTGTCCGTCGCCACGTTCGAAGACGTAGATGTCGCCGCCGGCGCCGCCGGACAGATAGTCGTTGCCCTTGCCGCCCCACAGGATGTCGGACGAGCCCGAGCCGATATAGGGGTCGTCATAATTGCCCGCCGCGCGCGCGCGATCGACGACCTCGAGCGACATGCGCGTGCGGTCCCAGATCGTGCCGTCGGCGAACACGATCGTATCGACGCCTGATTGCTGCTGCTTCCCGTTCGACAGGTAAGCGTTGAGCTCTCCGAGGAACTGGTTCTGCAGGCGGACGACGTCGCTGCGTCCCTTGATCTGCAGGATCAAATCCTGTCCGTCGCGGATTGCGGTAACGTCCGCCGCGGCGACGTCGGTGAAGCGCAGCTCATCGACATCGCCGGCATCGACATCGACAATCTTGTCCTGGCCGGAATTCTTGCCGACGAAATAATAGTCCGATCCGCCGCCGACATATTCCTGGTCGCCGCCGGTCATGTAGAAGAAGTTGGTGCCCGATAGGCCGTCGACTTCGGCGTCGGTCGCGCTGTGCGTGCGGATTCGAGTCTCGTCGATCGACAAAGCGTGCGCGGCGGCGAAGATATCGAGCGGCACGCCGACATTCTCGAATGCCGGCAGCATCATCTGGAAGATATAGGCCTGATCGACCGCGACCGTGGCGCCCCACAGATTGCCGTCGCCCTTCATCTGGTAATCGGGATATATTTGCCAGAGAAGCTCGTTCCAGTCGGCGAGATAGTCGTAGGCCGCGTCATCGTCGTTGGTCGCCGGCGCCCCGGCGAAGATCGCCTCGAACAGCGGCGCGAGTTCGCGGTCGGTCGTCGCGTGCCATGTATTGTCGGACGCATCGAAGGCGATGCCAGCAGCGAAGTTCTTGAGTCCCCCCTCCAACGCCATGCGCACCGCGATGCGCCGACTGTTGATGATATATTCGCCCATCGCCGCGCCGAGCAGGTCGATCATCGGCTTGATCGCGGACACGTAATTGGTGCCGGGAACGCCGGTCTCGACGCCGGCGACGACCGAATAGCTCAGATGGCCGGTCGTGTCGTCGGCGGTCGCGGTCAGCATCTCCGGATGGAAATCGATGCCGCCCAGGCTGGTCGCGAACTGGAACTGCGCCGGCGTCAGCAATTCGACGCGATAGACCGAATCGTCGGTCGAGCCGACCTCGTCGAGATGATCGAAATCGATCGCGAAGTTGCGCAGGTTGAATTCGCGATAATCGCCGGTCTTGGCCTGCAGCTCGAGCGCGCGGTCGACATTGCGTGCCCAGACGTAGAAGCTGCCGTCGCGATCGGTGACGAGCACGGTGTAATCGACCGCCACCCCGTCGGTGAAGCGCACGCCGATCTTGTCGACCGGCAGATCGGCATAGGGATTGTAGCCGATATTCTCGACGCGCCATTCCTGCCCGGCGGCATGCGCCTGATGGATGATGTCGTCGCGCGTCGGCGCCGCGATCGCCTGGCCGCCGCCGTCGAGTATCGCCGCGCCACTCGCGAGCCGCCAGCTGCCGTCGGCGTTCTTGATGCCGTAATCGAGCACGACCGCGCGGCCATCGACCACTTTGACCAGATACGGCGCGTCGTCGCGGAATTGCGGATCGCTGCCGCGATCGACCGGCGACCAGCCCTGTTCGAGCCGCCAGCCGCCGCCCATCGCGAGCAATTGCTCCATCGTCGCGCGCGCGATCGGCTGTCCCTGCGCGTCGGTGATCGGCTGACCCGAAGCGCGCGTCCAATAGCCGCCCGCCGCATCCTCGACATAGAGGCCGCGGTCGAGCAACACCGCCTTGCCGGCGGCGTCCGTGCCGACCAGAACCGGCGTGAGCTCGCGCGTCGTCTCGAGCGTCTCGCCCCATTCGCCGATGATATCGCCGGCCTGCGCCACCAGCGTCTTGAGCTTGGGCGTGGTCATCGCCGCGGCGGCGGCGGCGGTCCGTTCGCCGAACCCGATATCGTTCGCCATCGCGACCGACAGGTCCGCGATCGACCCGAAACCCTTGCTGTTGATCGTCGACCCCGACTGCCAATCGGGCGTGCCGCTGTCGCCTGCATATTTCGTGTCGATATCGTTGGCCGGCAGGATCGCCTCGAAAATCTGCCGCGTCTTGCCGTCGGTAAAGCCGACCGTCGAATTCGCGAGCAGCCGCGCGCCCTGCGCCGTCGTCGTCCCGAGCGGCGCGCTCGCGAGCGAGATCGACACGATGCCGAGCTCGTCGAGCGACTTCAGCTCGCCTGCGTCGGTGACGCCGTCCTGGTCGTAATCCTGCCAGATCTTGAGCTGCGACCAGATCGCGTCGGCGACGGTGATCGCACCGTCACCATTGCTGTCCTTGGTCGACAGGTCGGCGAACCCGCCGCCGAAGCGCGCGCCGAACATTTCCGAAATGTCGTCGATCCGGCCATTGCCGTTGAGGTCGTCGACCAGGAAGCCGTCGTCGCTCTTGACCCAGCCGGTGCGCTCGGCGAAATAATCGCTGTCGATATCGAAATAGACCGGCGTCTCCGACAGGTCGGTGGTCTCGATACCGTCGCCATCGAGATCGATCACCAGCGGATCCTGCCCGTCAGCCCAACCGCTCGATTTGGCGGCGCGTTGGAGCGCCGAGAAGGTCGTCAGCAGAGCGTCGAACGAGGCCAGCAACGGCGCAATGACCTGATAGCCTTCAAGCCCCGGCGTCGGCGGCAGCGCAGCGATCAGCTGGAGCAAGGCGATGTACGGATTGCCGTCCTTGAACACCATGTTCATGGTGCCCTGCGGCTTGCCCGTGTCGCCCGGCGCCTTGCCCAGATCGAACAGCTCGTAACCCCAGATCGACGACTTGAAGTCGAAATTCTTGATCCGCATCGACCCGAGCAGATCGACCTTTTCCGATCCTACGTTCGCCGAGAAAATACCCGGCAGCGATGTGATCGCGCTGAAGAATCCCGAAAAGACGTCGGCGACCAGCAGGTCATTGCCATCGCGATGGTATGTGACGAAGGGCACCAGATAGTCGAAATAGACTTGGTTTCCGGTCTGATAGGCAGCGAGGTTTGCCGCGCCGGCCGCAGCCGACGCGACCTGCAGGTTGCCATTGCTCAAGCGCGCGCCGATTGCATAGACCAGCGTTGATGCCGCTGCATCGCCACCGGTCAGCGGAATCCCGAAGAATTTCAGCACGTCATAATGCTGGGCATCCATGACCGTGACGTTTGGCGCGTACCAGAAGTTGTCGGAGTTGGCGCTCGAATCCGCGATATCGACTCGCTGACCGTCGACGAACGCGACGCGCGATCCATCGCCAACCGCACTGCTGTTGGCGATGTCGCCCCAGAGTTCACCCTTCTCCGACGTATTGAAGACCCAGTCACGGCCCAGCCCACCCGCCGTCGTGACCTTCTTGCCGCCAATCGCCAGGACCCAGTCGTTTCCTTCGCCGCCGTCGAGCAAAAGGTTGTAGTCCTTTTGCGCCCGATCGGCGTCTGGATTGGGCGGGGGCATCGGGTCGTTGCCGCGCGGATCGGCGGTGCGCTTCCACTCGTCCCACTGGGCCTTGATGCCGCGTTCATAATCGCGGGTTTCCCGGTCGAGCGCCTCGCCTTTCTTGATTTCCTCCGCAAACCAGCCGAGCAGCATGTCGCTGCCCTTCTCGCCATGCACTTCACCGGCACTGCGATGCACCAGCCAGTTATTGCCGTCATTGCCGTACAAGACCGATACATCGTCACCGATCAGGATCTCACTACCGGCGACAACCGTCGCGCTTTGGCCGCCGAGCCATTCGATCTCGCTGCCCGTGACGTTTTCGAGTATGGTCTCGGCTTCGGTCTTGATCCATTTGGCGCCGGCATCGATGACCGTCTGGACGTCCTTTTCGAACGCCTTGATCCACGACTGGATCGGCACGAGCACGCTCTGCACGAATCCAGGTTCGGATCCGTATTTTTCGACGACATAGTCGAGCACCTTGCGGATCGTCGCATAGGCCGCGACCGCGCCCAGACCGATTAGCACAGCGGGCCCAAGCGGGGTGAAGCCCAGCCCGATAACCGCAAGCCCCACCGGCGATACGAGCGACTGCGCCGTCTCCTTCAGCTTCTCTTGCAGATAGGTGCCGAATTCGGGGGTGAAGAAACCACCGCGACGATCTGCCTCGACCCAAAGGTCGGCGACCGCGAGCACCGCGGCCGCCACCGTGACACCGACCCGGGTCTTGTTGATGCCCCCTTCGGGATTCTTGTAAAAATCGATGGCTTTCTGGACACCGGCACGCACCAGCGCCGGTATTTTCGACGCATTGGCTTCGACGAACTCGGCGAACGCCCTAGCGCGCGTCTCGGAATAGTCGGCAAACTCCGCCATTTTCGCGGCGTCGGCATGGAATTTGCTTACGAATGCCCGCTCGACATCGGCAATTGTGCCGGTCTTAGTGTCGATTCCGGCGGCAGCCAGCTCATCGATCATGCCGGCGAGCCGCGTGACCTCGGCCCGCGAAGCCGTCGAATTCACGTCGGCCCGGAACAGCTTGAAATTATCGGCCGTGATCTTGCCGTCCGGGTTCGCATAGAGTTTGTAAGCGGCGTCCCTGACCTTGATGTCCGCGGAGACTTCGGCGGACCAAGCGATCTCGCCATTTGGATAGATGATCCGCGACAGATCGGGAATTTCCCTGACCAATGCGGCATCGATATCGATATCCTGACCGCCGCGAAGCCGGCTGATCGTCTTGAACAGCTCGTTATTTTCGACATCGGTGACGTTGAACAGGTCGCCCCCGCTGGCGCCCTTCAGCCCATTGAGATACTCTGTCACTTTGGAAGCTGTTGCAAACCGCGCATCGGTACTATTCAGCGCGAGCGACTTCAGGCCTGGAATGTCCAGCCTGTCGAGCAAATCCTGGTGAAGAAACTGGACCTTTACGAAATCGAGGAAGTTGCGAACCTTGGCGCGATATTCGGTTTGAATTTCTTGGATGCGGACTGGATCGTCAACTCCTCTAAGATCGGTAGCTAGATCGCGCTCCAGTACGTTGAGATATTTTGTGGAAGAAGGATTAGTTGTCGGGTCATCATAGAAAAGTTTGTCGAAGGCGGCGACATGATTGCCGAAATGCTCAGCGGCTCCGAGTACCGCACCCCCACGATTTCCTTCGGGCAGCAACACTCCATTCAGTCGATTGTCCGGATTGAAATCAGCGCCGAGCTTGGTCGTCAGCCAATCAAGAGATTTATTCCAAAAGCTCTGTCCCGCTATATGGGCGCCCTGAAAACCGGTAGCGTTCGCTGGGTTACGCGGCGTCAGAATATTTTTAAGTCCATCTGGCCGCTGGATATCGTCGAAGGCCATTAGACGACCTCCCCTTTAGGAACCGCAATCCCGGTAAAGTTTTCCAATATCAGCGCTTCGGCCAGGGCATCCGAAAGTTTAGGTCCAGCCAGCGGCAAGAACATATCGCTCCAAGCGTGCTTATTGCCAATCTGAGCGTTACTGAAGACGATCTGCGGTTTAGCCTCAACATCAAACCCCGGTGGAATTTCATTTAGTCGATTGCGCCTGATGAGGTCAGAAGCAGGTATCCACATACCTTTATACAACACCATCGTTGTATGTTCGCGGTCGACGCTATCGAGACGATTGCAGGCGATGAAGTAGTAGCGCTGGGCGAGGACGTTGCCCTTCCGGTCGACATAGGCGACCGGCAAGAATTGATGCACGCCGGGCTCGAACTGTTCGACGATTTCGCGGAAGCGCTCGGGCACCACAATCATCCCGTGTTCGGTCAGCACATCGGCGACGGGCGCGTTTTCCTGCCATTCGATCCGCGTCGGCACGTTCTCGGTTCGGATCGGGCGGCCCTGATTGGCCGGATAGGTCGATGCCGTGTTCAGGTCGAACCCCGGATCAGGCGTCGTGTCGGCCACTTCGATCTTGCGCGGATCACCGTCCAATATCTTGGTGTTAGCATAATGCGCGAGCGTAGGCGTCGAACCCAGATAGTAGACCATTTGTCATCACCCCCCGCGCAGCCATCCAGCAACGGCACCATCGGCAGTCGGACCCCTGCGAACCGCGCGGTTATCCCCAACCGCTCGGTACGCCCTCGTTCGGATCCGATTCTCGCCGATTACCCCGTCTCCGATCGATCATGCCGCAAGCATCTATCCGAGAAAAGACGATCTTTTCTCTGGACTTCGCCGTTTTTTATGCCGCAGGCGGCGAGAATCGGAAATATTGCGCATGCGCGCGCAGAATTGCGCGACTTTCGTGTCCGAATTGGTTCTAATTCTTTCTCGAGATGCTTTTTTTGGCGACGGGAGGCCTGCCCGTTTGGTCAGCGCCTTATGCTGCCGCGATAGACTAGCCAACCTGCGGGATGAGCATAGCAAGGGAAAGCGATGGATTACTGGCCATTATGCAACCCCTACTGGAGCGAGAAACTCTCGTTGGTCAAAGACATCGCCCATGAGCTGGATAAGTTTTTCAGAAAAATACGGTGCACCACCGAAGCTCGAAAACAGGTTCCTGCCGGCGATGATGCCAGGATCCAGATAAGGGAACCGATCCGATTTCAGGTCGCTCAACCAAGTCGGTATATTATGAAACTCTACGCCACTTGCCGACGTCTTTAGCTCTATCTCATTCATAGCGGGGTCTAGGAAATTAAATAAAGCGGAATTGCCGAAATACATCATGTACCAGCGCTCGGTACTACCATCCGGATTGGCAACATCGAGCGGCACGAAAATCTGGTCGGACGGGTTCAACGAGGTGATCGCGCGATAGACACGATCCGAGATGATGTTGCCCGTTCCTCCGATAAACTCCGCCGGATGCTTCGGCGATTTTGTCGTCTTCTTACACGGCACCGGCTTGTCGAATGGCGGAATGAAGTTCCCATCGGAGTCGATGATCTCGCCCGACGTGAAGATGCGCTTGCCGCTATTGTCGCCATATAGCCGGTTGCCCAGCTTGGTCGGGATCGAAAAGGGGTATCGCGGGTCAAACGGATAGGTCGAGCGCAATCGATACCATAACGGGCCGTCGTACCCGGGCGGTGGCTCGCCGTTGATCCGTGGCGGTTTGATTGTCGTCATGCCCCTCCCTCCTGCGCGCGCAGCCGTAGTAGGAACATAGGCCGTTCAACTCCTCCCAGCGCCGGCCAACTTGCGGGACAACCAAAGCAAGGGGAACAATGGGTGGGAACTGTGATGGCGGGTGCGGCAACTCCAAAACTTAGTTTAGGGGTTGATGCGCCCGTCACCCTGATCCCAAACTCGCCAAAGAACTCCGGCCTCTCGTCCGCCATCGCCAGCCCCCCGACCTTCGCTTAAACTACCCGACACCGATACAAATGAAACGCTTTCGCCAGCCCCGCCTGCTCCAGCGCGTCGCCGAGCGGGCCGCTCACGAAAATCGACTTGAACAACATTGCGTCGAGCCAGACGTCCGGGCCGTCGAGCGCGTTGCGTGACACCGCGACCTCGTCGTCTTTGGGTTTCCAAGCCATGTCCCACCATAATCCTGGGACCTCGGGCGGACTGACGTTTTCCGATTGCTCGGGCAGAAACGCGCTCTTCGCATTGCCAAACGTCCAGCAGAAGTAATTGCCAGGAACGCGCGTGGCGCGATCTTTCTCGAATACTCCGCCCGAAACGGGATAAAGCGCACCGCCCCCCAGATCATATTGCCGCGGCACATCGGCGGCCGGTGACGACACGATCCACTGGCTCGTTGCATAAAACAAATCCGGCATACGCACGAAGTGAGGCGCCGTATCATCTCCCCAGATCATCGTGGGGCACAATTCGGCAGGAACCGGCTTACCCTTCTGGTTGAGCTTCTGCCCTTCGATTGCCTTATCTTCATCATTGACACTGATATCGGTATCGACGCGCATGATCAGGCTCGTCTGCTGCCGGGCGTCACTGAACCAAACATGTTCGCTCATATTACCTCATCTTATTGGTCAGACCTCTTTCATCCGATAATGCTTCGGGATGCGCAGGCCGGCAGCGACGATTTCGGCCTCGAGCTCGTCCGAAAAGCAGGTCAGCCACTCCCACAGGCCCCGCTCCCGCCAAAGATGCGAGCCACCGAAGATCGATTTCGAGAAGGCGAGCGCGGTCACGTCTTTTTTCGACTCTTCGAATAAATAGCCGTAATCGCCATTCTTGCGCCACGACCCCTCTTTGCTGTTCTCGGGTGAGAAGCTGTCGCGGTACTGTCCGATGAACAAAACGTGATAGGCTTTTGGGAAGACCTCGCCACGCCGCATCAACAGATCGATCGGGAAGAATTGATGCACGCCCGGCTCAAGCCGTTCGATGATCGCTTTCAACGCATCGTCCACCGCCAAGATGCGGTCGGCAAGTTTGATCAGAGAGCCAAGCGACGCGTAGCTTTTCACCGTCGTATACGATTTGGGCGGCTCCTGCGGCTCGATCGGACTGAAGGGTAGGTCGTCAGGGCGTACCGACGTTCCAACCTCGCGAATGAACTTCTCTCCTGCATAGTACATGTAGTTGCCCGTACCGTTACCATTGCCATCGTCGAACAGCGCCTTCTGTTCTTCGGGCATCTGCTCGCGATAATAAGCCTTAAGACTGTCGTACCAGCCGGCGAATTCACCCTCCGGCCAAAACTCGCCGAAGCTCGAGGGCAAGGTCATTCCCCACACCATGAAGCTGCCTCCCACCCCAAACGCGCCCGAGCCACGATGTCGACAATCATAGTTTCTCCTTTCGGCTCCAGCGTTGACGGCCGCCAGATACCCTCGAACGCCATCAGACGGCCTCCCCCTTAGAAATCGCGATCCCTGTAAAGTTCTCCTCGATTATTGCCTCGGCCAGCGCGTCGGAAAGATAAGGCGCAACCAGAGGCAGGAACATATCACTCCACGCATGCTTGCCGCCGATTTGTGCATTGTTGAAGACAATCTTCGGCTTAGCATTGACATCGAAGTCGGATGGAATTTGAGCTGGATCAATTCGTTGAACAACCAATGCAGTGCTCCACCGCCGTCCCTTGAACAAGATCATCGTCGAATGCTTTCGATCGACGCTGTCGAGCCGATTACAGGCAATGAAATAATAGCGCTGGGCGAGGACGTCGCCCTTCCGGTCGACATAGGCGACCGGAAGGAATTGATGCACATCGGGTTCGAACCGCTCGACGATCTCACGAAAACGTTCGGGGACGACAATCATTCCGTGTTCGGTCAGCACATCGGCGACCGGCGCGTTTTCCTGCCATTCGATCCGCGTCGGCACGTTCTCGGTGCGAATAGGGCGGCCCTGATTGGCCGGATAGGTCGATGCCGTGTTCAGGTCGAAGCCCGGATCGGGCGTGGTGTTGGCCACTTCAATCTTATGCGGATCGCCGTCCAATAGCTTGGTGTTGGCATAATGTGCGAGCGTCGTCGTCGACCCCAGATAATAGACCATCTTCTTCACGCCCCGCGCCATCATCGAGCAACGGCAACCGGCCGTCGATCGCACCCCTGTGAACCGAGCGGTCATTCCCAACCGCCCGGCATGGCCTCGTCGGGATGCGCTTCTCGCCGACTACCCCGCCTTCCGATCGATCATGCCGCAGATATCTTACGAAAAAAGACGATCCTTTCTCCGTATGTCGCCACTCTTCATGCCCCCTGCGGCGAGAATTGGGACTATTGCGCCTGCGCACGCAGAATTGCGCAACTTTCGTGTCCGAATTGGTTCTAACTTCTTTCCATCGCGCCTTTTTTCACGCGGGCGGGCTTGCCCGTCTTGGCCGGGGCCTTATGCTTTGCCGCAAAGGGGCAGGCCAACCTGCGGGGCGGCCGTTGAGAGGGAGCGATACGTGGCAGACAAGTCGAAGAATGGATCGGCAACCAAGGTGAAGGCGAGCGAGACCGCACCGACAGGCGGTACGCCCGTAGAGGCCGTTCCGCCGGAGCAAGCCGATCCTGAAATCGTCAAAAAGCTTGCCGCGGTGCGCAGCCATGTTCGCGAGAGTTTCGGCAATGTGGTGATGACGATGATGCTGCTGCCGCGCTATCGCCATCAGTCGCTCGGCGATCTGCAGCATCTCGTGCTCGAACCGCTGATCCGCGACCGGATCGCGATCGCCTATCCGCGCGACACGCAGGACAATAAGCTCGCCGATATGGCCGGGCTGGCGATCTGGGCCAGCGTGTCGGACGCGGTCGACGCCAAGATCCGCGAACAGATCGGCGCCGGCGTGTTCCCGATCCGGCTCCAGTCTGAAGACTGGACGTCGGGCGACAACAATTGGCTGCTCGACGTGATCGCGCCCGATGCGAAAACGACGGCGGCGGTGATCGCCAATTTCCGCCAATTGGTGAAGGAAGGCGGGCTGAAGCTCCACCCGCTGGTCACCCGGCTGGTCGATCCGGAGACGCTGAAGCGGATGGGCGCGACACGCGCCGGCGCCGCCGAGCCCGCCGCCGCGCCGGAAACCGAACCCGCCGACTGACCGGTCCGGCCGGGCGGCCGGCGTCAGCGCTCCCGCCCGGCCTCGGCTACCGCCTTGGAGATCGGCGACAGCAGATAGTCGATGATCCGGCGCGACCCGGTCTTGATCTCCGCCTGCGCCGCCATGCCCGGCTGGATCCGCGCGCAGAGCGAGGTGCGTAGCGGGTCCTGCGGCCCGCAGCGCAGCCGGATCCGCGCGGCATAAGTCGGGCTGGGCGGCGCGGCCGACGCGCCGTTGCCGCCGCCATTGCCCGACCGGCTGGCGGCGCCGTCGCGGCCGGGGTCGATCGAATCGCGGCTGACCGTCTCGACCACGCCCTCGACAAAGCCCCAGTCGGTGAAGTTGAACGCCTCCAGCTTCACCGCCACGCGCTGACCTTTGGTCACGAAGCCGATATCCATGTTCTGCACCATCGCCTCGACCTCGATCGCGCTGGTGCAATCGGCGCCCCGGCCGCTCGCGCACGGGACGATCACCATCAGCGGCTGGGCCGGCTGGACGACGCCGCCGACGGTCGTCACGGCGAGTTGCTGGACGACGCCGTCCACCGGGCTGCGCAATTCCTGATAGCGCCGCTTTCGCTCGCTCTTGCGCAATTCCTCGGTCGCCTGCCCGGCCTTGTCGTTGGCGGTGGCCAGATCGGTCGCCGCGCCTTTGCCGAATGTCCCGCGCAACCGTTCGAGCTCGGCATCGAGCGTTCCGATCGCCGCGCGCGCGGCCGCCGCATTCGCGCGCTGCACGTCGATATCGCGCATATGTTCGCCGCGCGCCTGTTGATATTCGAGCAGCTTCAGCTTCGCGAAATAGCCTTTGGCCGCCATCTCGTCGCGCGCTGCCATCTGGCGGTCGATAAAGGGCACCGCTTCCCGCAGCTTGACGATCTGCGCCTCGGCTCCCTGCAACTGAGCGACTTTCTCGGCACGCTGCTGACGCAGGCTCGCCGATTGCGCCTGATATTCGGCGATCGCGGTCCGCACGAACGTCGCCTCGGTCCGCGCGATGCCGGCCGGCGTTCCCGGCGGCGGGACAAAGTGCGCGGGCCTGCCGGCGAGAAAAGCGAGCAGCGCGTCGTTGCGCGCCTGGACGAGCTGCGCCGTGCGCAGCGCTTGGGTCGATTGCGCCTCTTCGGCAGTGGCAAGCGTCGGATCGAGCTCGATCAACACATCGCCGCGGCGGACATATTGTCCGTCCCGCACGTGGATGGCACGCACCGCGCCGATTTCGATCGGCTGGATGATCTTGGCGCTGCCCGTCGCCACTGTCTTGCCGCTGGCGACCGCGACGACGTCCATCCGGCCGAGCACCGCCCACAGGATGGCGAGCACAAACAGCGCACACAGGCTGAGCATCAGCCAGCGCAGACCCGGGCTCGGCGGCGCCTCGATAATCTCGAGCGCGGCCGGCAGGAATTCGTGTTCGGCGCGCGGGCGCACATGCTGGTCGCGCTCGTTCTGCAAGCGCCAGCTCTCGCGCAGCACCTGCCAGTGCCGCGTCAGACTCGGAAACCGATCGGCCAAGGCGGTCATCAGGCGACCTCCATCCGCGCTGGCTGCCCGTCGTCGCCAAGACCCATCTGCTTAGTGTAGAGTTGCGCATAGCGACCACCCGCCGAAAGCAGTTGGGCGTGATTGCCGATCTCGGTCACCTCTCCGGCTTCGACCGTGACGATGCGATGGCAGGCTCGTACCGCCGACAGCCGATGGGCGATGATGATCACCGTGCGTCCTTGGGCGATCGCGTTGAGATTGCGCTGGATGATCTCCTCGCTCTCGGCGTCGAGCGCGCTGGTCGCCTCGTCGAGGATCAGGATGCGTGGGTCGCCGATCAGCGCGCGCGCGATCGCCAGCCGCTGCCGCTGACCGCCCGACAAATTGCTGCCGCGCTCTTCGATGATGGTATCATAGCCATGCGACAGGCTGAGCACGAACTCGTGTGCGCCGGCGAGTTCGGCGGCACGGATGACGCGCTCCATCGGCAAGGTCGGGTCGGCCAGCGCGATGTTCTCCCGGACCGAACGGTTGAACAGGATGTTCTCCTGCAGGACCACGCCGACCTGGCGGCGCAGCCACGCGGGATCGACCAATGCCAGGTCCACGCCATCGACCAATACTCGACCTTGTTCGGGCACGTAGAGCCGCTGAACGAGCTTGGTCAGCGTCGATTTGCCCGACCCCGAGGGGCCGACGATGCCGATCATCTCGCCAGACGCAATGTCGAGACTGACGCCGCGCAGCGCCTCGGGTGCGTCGGGCCGATAGCGGAAGCGCACCTTGTCGAACGCGATGCGGCCCTCGAGCGGCGGCAGGCTGGCGCGATTGGGATTATGCTCGGGCTCGGCCGGCGTGTTGAGGATGTCGCCGAGCCGGTCGACCGAAATGCGTACCTGCTGAAAATCCTGCCACAATTGCGAAAGGCGCAGGATCGGCTGCGCGACGCGGCCCGACAGCATGTTGAAGGCGACCAAAGATCCGACCGACAGGTCGCCCGCGATCACCGCCTTGGCACCGAAGTAGAGGATCGCGACGGTAGCGAGCTTCGACACCAGCTGGATCGCATTACCGCCCCAATTGGCCAACACCGTCACGTCGAAACCGGTCTTTACATAGCCGGCGAACTGCCGTTCCCAGCGCTCGCGCATGCGCGGTTCGACCGCCATGGCCTTGAGCGTCCCGATCCCCGACACGGTCTCGACCAGGAAAGACTGGTTTTCCGCGCCCCGCTTGAACTTCTCGTCAAGCCGCGCGCGTAGCGGCGGGGTCACGAAGACCGAGATCGCGACGTAAATCGGAATCGTCGCCGCGACGATCAGCGTCAACAGCGGTGAATAGAGATACATCACCGCGAAGAATATGATCGTGAAGAATAGGTCGATCACCACCGTGACGGCGTTCGAGGTCAGGAACTGACGGATGTTTTCGAGCTCGCGCACACGCGCAACGCTGTCGCCGACGCGGCGTGCTTCGAAATAGCCAAGCGGCAATGCGACCAGGTGGCGGAACAGCGCCGCCGACAGTTCGGCGTCGACCCGATTGGTCGTATGCGAGAACAACCAGGTGCGCAGCGCCGACAAGATGGTCTCGAAGATCAGCATGACGGCAAGCCCTATCGCCAGCACGTTGAGCGTCGTCATCGAATGATGGACAAGAACCTTGTCGATCACCAGCTGGAAGAATATCGGCGAGACCAGCCCGGTCAGCTGGAGAAAAAAGCTGCCGATCAGCACGTCGCGCAGCGGCCGGCGGTATTTGACCAGCGCGGGAATGAACCAACTGACATCGAACCGGCGCTTGTCTCCTGCCAGGCGTTCGCGCGAGGTCATCAGTAGCACCGACCCGGTGAAATGCTCCTCGAAATCGGTCGCTGACCAGATCTCCGGTCGCGCTGCCTCCGGTCGCTGGATCAGATAGCGAGGCTCGCCCTCACCGTCCTCGGTGCGCAACAGAACCGCGGCGCCGCCGTCCGCAAGCGCCACCAACAGCGGCATCGGCAATTTGCCCAGCGTGGCGAGGTCGCTCCGCCGCACGCGCGCAACGAGTTGCAGCCGCCGCGATACCCGCGCGAGTTCATCGAACGTGAACGGCGCCAGTCCGCGGCCGCGTTCGTGCACTATCTGTCCGGGGTCGGCAGGCGTGCCCAAGAATCTGGCGAGCAATACGAAGCATGCCAAAGCCGGATCGATAGCCTCTCCGGCCTCGAGTGGTGGTTCCGAATCGTTCACAAATACCCCGCCGCCCGCCGTTACATACGGCATCCCCTTCGAACGGAACAAGAATAATCAAGAATAATTAAGTCCAATGCGGTGACAGTTGAGATATCAGGCGCCTGGTCGGACAAGCCCGCCAGCGCCGCCGACCAAAATGTTCTGCTGACTGCGCTCGATGGCAAACCCGACCCACGGCTTGATCGCCTTGTCGTTTGACATTCGTCGCGAGGAGCGTCGCGGCATCACCGCGACAACGGCGATGGGCGCCGCCCCGATGCTATCCGCGCCGGAGCGCACGGCCCGGGTCGCCAACACTGCGATCTTCCGCGGCGAGATCGGCTATGGCCTGTCGGTGGCGCATCGGTTCGCTACCGAGGCCCCCTTGGCAGCAACGGCGGGCTTCGCCTGTGCCCGAGGAGGCAATACCGTTGCGCGGGTCGGAATGGCGGGCGAGTTCTGACAGTTAAGACCAAGCAGCAGCCGGGCGAACTCACGATCCCCGCCGGCTTCAGGTCGATCGAACGGCAGCTTGCGGGATCTAAGTTGGGCAGCGCAAATGGCCGGGATTAGGGTGCAAAGCTGTCATCGCGAAGAGAATTGCTGACCGACGCATCGTGGCCAATTGCGTGGCCAAACTAGGGGAATGGAGGAGCTTCCAGGGGCATCGAGTTGCGAAATTTAAAGACTTTATGCCCCTACAATCCCCTCCGGCCCCCTTTTAAATGGATTCGAGTCCCGCCGTCCGGCACCCGCAACCGAACCAAACGCGCATTGTTAAAGCCGCCGGTGCCAAATCAATCACGTGCTCGGACGGCACGTCTACGATATATGGCGACACCATGTCCTGGGATAGCATTTGCCGCGGCGGTGCTGAAGAGCAGGTCGACATCGCCTGCGGGGCGCCAAGTGACTGACTGGCCGGAATGGTTGATCACGACCATCAACTGCTTGCCGGCACCGGACCGCACGACGACATCGAGTCCCTCGGGTATCGCATCATCGGCGAGAAGGCTATCGGCTTTCAGCCACTGCCGTGTCAGTCGCTCCTGCCCATGGCGACCGAGCAATGCTCCGACATAGGTGATCCGCCCTTTGCCCAGCCGTCGCTCGACAATGGCGGGAAGACCCGAGAGCCAGCCGCCGGCTGCATATCGTGCCACGACGTTCACGGCAGGATCGGTCGCCGCGATGGTTTCAGCCCATATTTCCGCATTGCCGAAGCCGGTCACAGCCACCGGCCCCTCCGGAGCGATATATTGGATAACGTGCGCGCCCAGCGCCGGCGCGAGCGGTCCCGGTTGGCGTTGCGGCCACAGCGCGTTGTCCGCGTCCTTCATACCGCTGCGAGGGCCGAGCACCAGATGGCCCCCGGCTCTCACCCACGCCGCCAGCCGATCCGCCACGCCCGCTGGCAGCACGTTCAATGCAGGCGCGACGACGAGGCGGTAATGCGAAAAATCCGCGCCAGGCGGCAAGACGTCGAGCGTCTGACCGATCTGCGCAAAAGGCCTGTACCATTCCTCCAGGACCTTGATGGGGTCATAAGCATTGTTGAAGCGTTGCTGTTCCAACGCCCAGCGGCTGTCGAGCGAGTACAGCAACGCAATCTCGGTCGAGGGAACAGTTCCCGAAAGGATCGGAGCGGCAGCGGCAAGCTCGGTCGCCGTGCGACGGATCTCGTCATAAATCGGCATCGGTTTCCCGTCCGGCCCAAGCAGCGCGCCATGATATTGCTCCTGCCCGTTGAGCGCGCTGCGCCATTGCCAGTAGAGGATCGCGTCCGCGCCATGCGCCACCGCCTGCCAGGCGAGTAAACTGGTGTCACCTGGCGCAAGAATGCCGTTGCGGTCGGCCCAATTGACCCAACCGGGCTGTACTTCCATCACCCAGAAATTGCGGTTCTTATATCCCCGCACGACGTCGTGATGCAGCGCCAGCATGGTCCAGTCCGGACGGCCGTCGGGAACATATTCGTCCCAGGCGGCGATATCGAGCGACGCATGGACATCATAGGGATTGAAAGCGCCGTCCCACATCGTGGTGTTCGTCGTCACGAACTGGCGCGGATCGGCGGCGGCGCGGATGGTGCGCGCCTGATCGTTGACATAGCTCGACCACACCGCGCTCTGAAAGCGATGGGCATCGAGCACCAGGCCGGGATTCTGCTTGCTGTCCGTGGTCAGGGGCACCTGGTCGAAGCGCTGATAGACCTGGCTCCAATATTGGGTCGCCCACCGCCGGTTCATCGCCTCGACGCTGCCGTAGCGCTGCTCGAGCCAGGCCGACCATTGCGCGCGCGCGTCGGAATCGAATGACGGAAGGCCGATTTCGTTGTCGATCTGCCATCCCACTACTGCCGGGTTGTGGCCGTAGCGACGCGCCATTTCGCCGGCGATTCGAACCGAATAGTGGCGGTAGGTGACGCTGGCGAACGAAAATTGCCGGCGCTTGCCGTGCCCTTCCACGCTGGCGTCCGCATTGACGCGGCGCACGTCGGGATGCTGTTCGGTCAGCCAGATCGGCGGCGCGGCGGTGGGCGTGCCGAGCACGACCTTCAATCCGTGCCGGGCCGCAGCGGCAATGGCGCGATCGAGCCATGCGAAGTCGAACGTGCCGTCCTCGGGTTCCATCCGTGCCCAGGCGAACTCGCCCATCCGGACGACCTGAAGCTTTGCCTCGCTCATCAGCGTGAGATCGGCGTCCCACTCTTCCTCCGGCCATTGTTCCGGATACCAGGCCGCGCCCACCGCCAGCGGTGCCGCCACGAACGGCTGATCTGCGAGCGGTGCCGGTCGATCGCGCGCAGGTGCCGCTGCCGCCAGCATGAGCGAGGCCAGGGCCATCCAGCCCGACGCTCGTCTCCCGACATAAGGGGCAGCCCAAGCCGGGAACGCGATGATCCGGGCGATCAGCCGCGGGTGATCAGAGCTCGACGGCGTCATCTCGCCGGAAAGGCGAGCGACAGAATTTGGCCATGCGCCAGGAGATCGCGGCGCAGATCGTCATATGGAACTGCTTGCACCGGCGCCTTGTCATCGATCGCCAGCGACGCCGCGGTCGCGGCGGCTTGCCCCAGGATCATGAACACGGGCTCCATGCGGATCGAGCCATAGGCAATGTGCGAGGCCGACAATGCGACGGGCACGAGAAGATTTTTCGCCTGGCCGGCCTTGGGCACGATAGCCCGGTAGCTGATCGGATAGGCATGGCCCGGGCTGATCTCGATATTGCCTTCGTTCCGGACGAACCCGCGCGCGTCGACAATCCGCTGAACATTATGCGAATCCATGTTGTAGGACCCCATCCCCACCGGCTCGGGGGTTGGCTTGTCGCCACGAAGCTGCGGTTCGGCCATCACGAAATCCGACACCATGCGGCGTCCCTCGCGCACGTAGAGCTCACGAGGCCAGTAATTGTTGCGGGTGAATTCGTCCCGGCAATAGCCCCATCGCCGCATTTCGGTCCGAATCCTGGCCGGGACCTGCGGGTCATGCCCCAGGAACCAGAGCAGTCCGCGCTGATAGCTTATGTGCGCGGCGCGGATGCGGTCGCGCTCGGCATAGGTCGCGGTCGGATAGGAATAATTCAGGCCGATCGCGTCGAACGAGAACGCCCCCCAATTGTTGACGTCGGTCTTGCCATTGGGAATGCGATCGAATTTCCGGAAGACCTGATCGAAACCCTTGGCGAAATATCGCGCCAGCAACTGGTAGTTCATCGGATCATAGTCGCGCGGCTTCTCGATCGCCACGCGGTTGGCCGCCACGTCGGTAAGGCACAGGCGATACATATAGGCCTGTATCTTGCCGTCGGACGATCCGTCCGCCGCCGGCTTTTCGGCGGTCACATAGGGGAGGAGGCCGCTGTCGGGTTTGCCGGGTTGGCGATAGGGATCGACATCGGCCTCGAACTGGTGATTGGTCGACTTGGCGAGCTCGATGCCGTTCAGCGTCTCGCCATAGGTCGCATTCGCTTCCCGACCCGTGGTGAAATCGACGCCCGCGGCGGCCATCAGATCGCCTTCATAGGTCGCGTCGATGAACACGCGGCCGCGATACCATTTACCGTTTTCCGTTCGGATGGCCGTGATCGTGCCGTCCTGCATACGGATGCCCGTCGCGGATCGATCCAGGCGGCTGTCGAGGATCGGTTTGACGCCGACCTCGCTCAGCCACTGGCCGTACACGTTCTCGGCGACGTGCGGTTCGAAGATCCATTGGGCGCCATCGCTGACGAAGGCGCGCTGGTCATCGGCCTGGTTCGAATGACGCCAGGCATCGGGCCGGTCATAATAGGCCTTCATCCGCTTGTAGAATTCCAGCGACAGCCCGCCAACGGCGCGATGATTGCCGACGTCCGAATAGCCCAGACCGTTGGTGGTCATCCCGCCCACATAATCGCGCTCGCACAGCAGAATCACCGATTTGCCATGCTGGCGCGCGGCGATCGCGGCGATGACCCCGGCGGAGGTGCAGCCATAGATCACGATATCGCGAGGCTCGGCTCCCCCTTTGGCCGTGCGTGGCACGGCCGGTCCCGCTCCAGCCATTAGCAGGAGCATGGCAACGCTACTGGACAAAATCGATCGCATGCCGGTCCTCAAGCTGTTCGTCCGGTGTGTTAGGGCCGGATGATATTGACTTGATCCATTCACCCTCACCCTTCCCACCGCCTGCGGCGGCGGGTCCCTTCCCTCTCCCATCGGGAGAGGGAAGGGAGGCGCGAAGCGCCGGAAGGGTGAGGGTGAAAGATGGATCAAACCGATTTCACCATGCTCTGGCTCAACAAAATCGGGGAGACGTCTGGCACGTCTCCCCGAGGCGGGAGGAACAAATCCGGGGGAAGACCCATCGACAGCGATGCGCCATTGCCGTCAGAATGTCGCGGAGACGCCGAAGAAGATTCGCCGATCTTCGCGGAAGGAATTGAGGAGCCGGTTCCTCTCTTCGAGATACTGTAACTGAATCTCCTTGGTCAGGTTGACCGCTTCCAGCGTCAGTCGGACGTTTTTCGTCAGCTTGAGCTGGCTGGAGAGGTCGAGCTGTCCTCGTCCGGCAACATAGACACTGCCGCCGGCGGCCGCGCTGCCCTGACTGCCCAGATACGAGTTGCGATAGATATAGGCGACGCGGAGCATGAAGAGATCGTCTTCATAATAGCCGATCAAATTGTAGCTGTGCTTCGACAGGCCCGGCAACGGCAGGCGCCTTTGGGTCGCCTCGTCGATCAGCGGCGTTTGGCTGTCGACAAAGGTGTAATTCGCCTGAAAGCCCAGATTCTTGAGCAGCCCCGGCAGGAAACGGAACGCCTGCTGGTAGGATAGTTCGAAGCCCTTGATCGTGCCGGACTTGCCGTTCACCGGTTGCGTGATCTGAAACAGATCCGATGGACCCGTGGACACGCCGGGGATGAATTCCGCCTGCGTCAGATTGATCGTGAACGAATCGACATCCTTGTAGAATACCGCCCCGGTCAGCGCGCTGGAGGGTGCGAAATACCATTCCAGCGTGGCATCATATTGCGTCGCTTGATAGGGCCGCAAATGCGGATTGCCGCGATTGCCGGTCCGTGAAACGAGCAGCGGCACGAAGCTTACCGCCACGTCGTTGAGGCTCGGCGGCGCGACGACCTTCGCGGCCGAGGCGCGAAACGTGAGCGAGGGATTGATCGCGAGCGCCAGATTGGCGCTGGGCAGCCAGAAGTCGAAGGTCGATTTGGATGCGGTCGGTTGGGTATCGGAGAGATATCCCGACGACAGGCGCTCCTGCGATACGTAGCGCACGCCGACATTGCCGGTTAGCGGCATCCCGCCGATCGCCGTGGCGACATTGCCTTTGATATAGAAAGCAAGCGTATCCTGTTTGACGTCCTTGATCGAAACATGGCCCAGCGGAATGGCGTCGGCGCTGGGAACAGGGAGGTGAAACGCATCGCGCACCACCGACGGATCGACGCTGCCGCCCAGAATCTGGTTGGGAAACGAGCCGCCCGCTCCGGGATAATAGTCGAGGAGATTGCTGTACCTCAGTCCCGGCAGTTCATCGACCGTGAGGATGCCGTCACCATTCTTGTCGCCAATCGCCAACAGGCTGGCCGCGCTCGGAATGTTTTGCGGTGCCTGGGAATAATAGCCGATATGCTCGAACCGCGCTCCCGTCTCGACCGACTTCAGTAATCCCAGATCGGTATGGATCTTGAAATCGACACGGCCGTCATAGCCCTTGTTGTTGCTCAGGATCGCGCCGTCGAAGATCGACGCCAACCGATATTGCGCCGGATCGAGAAGGTTGAAATTGGAGTTCAGGGCCAGGTTGGGCAATGGGTTGCGCGTGGTGAAATCATAGGTCGCGTTGACCGTGTTGCCGGCGCGGGGCACCACGACATAGGTCAGCGAGCTGCCCGCCGATGGCGACGAGTTGGCCTTGCTGTAGGACGCCCCCGCGAACACTTCCACACGGTCGCCGCGATAAGATGTCGAGAGCCCGATATTGGTCGAATTGAGACGGGTCGGTGCATTGTACACCAGCGGGCGCGGGGTGACATTCTTGATCGTCCCGCTGACCACGGTGCCCATTCCATCCGCCACCGCGCCGGACGCTTGATCGTTCAGCAATATCTGCAACCCGATCGGTGTGCGATCCTCGTTGAGCCTGGTATGAATGCCGTCGAGGACGATTTCCCATTTATCCGTCGGCTTGAACTGCATCGATCCATTGAACGTCAGGACCCGTCGCTGGCGCGTTTCGACCGTCTCCATCAAGCGGTTGGGGCGCACCAAGCCGCGATCGTTGACCCCGTCACCGTTGCCATCGATGTTATTGGTCCGCGTCCATCCGCCGGTATCGAAGCCGTAGCCGCGCGTTTCGAGGTCGGTATAGGCAACCGTCGCCAGAACGCCGAATTTATCGTTGAAATTCTTGGAGATCAGGACCGACGCTCGATATCCGACATGGTTGGCCTGGTCGGTATAGGCACCCTGCGCGGTCCCGCTCACGACGAGATCCTTGAAATCGAGTGGCCGTTTGGTCTTCAGATTCACGGTCGCTCCCAGAGCGCCTTCGATCATATCCGCGGTAGGGGATTTCGCGACGACGATGCTCGAAATGACCTGCGGGCTGAGCGATTCGAGCGAGGCGCCGCCGCCTGTATCCGGCCCGAGGATGCTGCGGCCGTTGATCAGCAACCGGTTCTGCGAAATGCCCCGGACGGTGAAGTTGTTTCCCTCGCCTTCGCTCCGCGTGATCTGGACGCCCGTGATACGGCTCATCGATTCCGCCACGTTCTGATCGGGCAATTTGCCGATGTCCTGCGCGGTGATGACATCGACGATGCTGTCGGCCGAGCGCTTCGCCTTGATCGATTCCTGCAACGAGCGCCTGATGCCGGTAACGACGATCTCCGAAGGAGCAGCTTCCGCCGGCGGTGCATCATCGGCGGCGGCGGGCGCGTTTCCCGACTTCACCACCGCAAAGGCGCCCGACGCGCTCCTCTGGGCAGCGAAACCGGTCCCGGCGAGAATGGCATCGAGCGCGTCTTCGGCGGCCTGCGACCCATGCACGCCCGGTGAGGTCGCCGACCGCACTTCGTCTCCCCGGTAGATCACCTGACGCCCGGACTGGCGGGCGAACAAGTCCAGCGCGGCCCTGAGCGAACCTGACGGGATGTTGAAATTGCGCGACTGCGCCACCGCAGGCGGAGCGAATGCCACCAGGCAGGTGGTGGTCGCAAGTGTGGTGACGAGTGTCCGGATCATGATGCCCCTCCTATTATGGGGCGCGTTTCGGCCCCTTCACTGGCATGACAATCCGGTGCCGCAAAAGGGTAACATCACCGGTTCGAGATTCTGATACGCTGCCCCTCCTGCTCGGTCTTGAGGCCGTAAGCGTCGTGCAGCAGCCGTGCGAAATCACGCACGTTCGACGCCTGGAAGGTGCCGCCGATCGGGATAGCGGCAACGGAAGGATCAACCACAAGCTGGACGCGATTGTAACGGTTGAACTCGGTCGCGACGTCGGACAGCGGCAGGAGGTCGAAGTTGAGCATGCCGTCGCGCCAAGCAAGCGCGTTCTCCACCCGCTGCTCTGATTTGGTCGTGATCAAGGTCGAGCCACCGCGCGAGATGGCGGTGTCGCCCGCGGTGATGATCGCGGCGCTGCTGTCGCCTCCTCGCCCGTCATCCACCCGAACGCGGCCTTCGACCACGTTCACCGTCACTTGATCCTTCTCGCGCCGTACGGAGAATTTAGTGCCAAGCACCGTGATTGTGCGCCTACCGGCGTGAACCACGAACGGCTCACCCTCGCGATGCTTGACCTCGAAATAGGCCTCACCCGAATCCAGCCATATGTCGCGGCTCTTCTCATCGACGGCAGCACGCACGGCCGATTGCGTATTAAGCTCTATTCGACTGCCTTCGGCGAGTGAAATGATCTTGTGGCCGCCTACCGGCGTGTCGAATTGCGCCATCTGGGCTTGTGGTTGAACGGTAAATTCGGGGGCTAGCGAATAGCCCCCGATCCCGACCGCCACGAGAAGGCTTGCCGCGATCGCTGCCGGCCACCATTTGGCTCGGCGATGTCCGCTATCAACTTGGCCATCCCAATCGCCCAGGGAGCGCACGCGATCCGCCTGCGCCCAGCCATGCTCCGCGCGTAACCAGGCGGCTCGGTTCGCCATCGATCCCGCCAGCCAATCGTCGAACTCTGCCTGATCAGCCCGCGACCAGCCGGGCTCATCCCGCCGGATCAGCCAGTCGAGCGCTTCGTCCTCGATCGCGCGATGGCGGCTCATGGCCGTGCCTCCTCGGCAGCGCGCCTGCCGAACTTTGACCGGACGATCTTGCCGCTACCGCCGAGCATATGGTCGATCAGCGCCTTCATTCCGTATTTGAGCTGCTGGCGGATCGTCTCGGTCGAGACTCCGAGCGCTGCTGCGGCCTCTTGCGTCGACAACCCGTCAAGCTTGCGTAGCCGCATCACCTCGCGGCAGCGCGGCGGTAGCTTGTTGATACCCGCGTTGGCGTGGCGAAGCTCGTCCCTCGCGGTTAGGACACGCTCGGCTTCGAACATGTCGATGCCGAGGCTCTCGCTGTCGAGGTCGGCGACCATCTCAAATGATACGACCCTGGCGCGCTTCGCTTGGTTGATAAGATGATTGCGCGCGAGTGTGTACAGGTAAGCACGCGTATTGCTTGGCAACTCCCGCCGCGCGCCGATCAGCGCATGCTCGTAGATGTCCTGCCGCAGTTCGGACACGTCTTCCGTCACTCTCGAGTTTCGCCGCACATAGGCCGTCAAAGCCCGCTCGAGAGGGAGGACCTCTCGCACGAACCAGGCATTGAGCACGTCGTCCTCGACCATCTTGTCCGTCGGAATAACCCTCGCTTCACACGTCTACGAAGAAGGAGACAATCTACGTCCCGAAAAGGGTAACCCGGTTTTGCATCCAGCGCAGGATAATCTCGAGTGGCGCTCGATGACTTGCTCACGCCTATCATCCCGCCGCCGAGGCCAAGCCGGTCAAAATCGTATTCCGGGCAATGGATTAGTGGCCCGAGCGTGGCGGTGCTGGATATGGCCGCGACATCCACGCCGCGAGGCCGTTTGCGACCGAGCGGCAGCGGCGATGAAAAGTCGTCTGCAATAACCTAAGCCAGCGCTCGCCAAATCCTATCTGCAACGGCAGCTTTCAACATTGACCCTGGCGAGCTCGAACGTCTTGAAGGGGCGCGTTGCCGCCGATCCATGGACGATGTTCAATCTCACTATATGCGCTATAAGATGGCCATGCCACAGGACGTCCTGACGCCTCCGAGCAGCGATGCGCAAATGTCTTTGCGGATCGGCAAAGCCGTCGCTGTGGAAGGAGCCGTCACCGCCAGAGGCTTCTTGGGAATCGGCGTTATCATCGCGACAGCCTTGCTCGGCTCGGCCGCCATTGTCGTCGCCGCAAGGTCTCGCCCGCGGCAGGTTTCGGGGTCAGCAGCGCCACGCCCTAACGTCTGAATTTGGAGCGCATTGCAGCCATAGCGCTGACTATCCAGTCGCGCAGGCTCCCCCTGGGGTCAGAGACCCCCAGGACCCGACCAGCACACCCGATACCTAGCTATCGATCATCACCCCCGAATACGCCTCGTCCTCGAGCGCCCTGCCCGCCCCTACCGCCACGCTTGTCAACGGATCTTCGGCAACGATGACCGGCACGCCCGTCGCCTCGGCCAGCGCATCGCTGATGCCGGCCAATAACGAGCCGCCGCCGGTCATGACGATACCGTGTTCGTGGATGTCGGCGGCGAGTTCGGGCGCGGTGGCGGCGAGGGTGCGCAACACGGTCTCGACCACCTGATCGACGAGGTCGCTGAGCGGTCCGGCAATATCCGCCTGGCAGATGTCGATCTCGCGCGGGACGCCGTTGACCTGATCGCGGCCGCGCACGGGCATGACGAGCCCGCGCCCGTCCTCCGGCATGCGCGCGATGCCGATCTCCATCTTGATCCGCTCTGCCGTCGTCTCGCCGATGACCAGATTGTGATTGCGGCGAATGCTCGAGGCGATGGCGTCGTCCATCTTGTCGCCGCCGACGCGGGTCGACGCATGATGCACGAGGTTGCCGAGCGAGAGCACCGCAACCTCGGTCGTGCCGCCGCCGATGTCGACGACCATCGTGCCGATCGGATCGTTGATCGACAGTCCCGCGCCGATCGCCGCCGCCATCGGCTCCTCGATCAGGCGGACCCTGCGCGCGCCGGCATTGGTCCCGGCTTGCCGTATCGCCCGCCGCTCAACCTGGGTTGCGCCTGAAGGAATGCAGACCAGAAGTTCCGGCCGACGCGGGAGCCGCGAGGGGCCTCCATGCGCCTTGTCGATAAACGCCTTGATCATCTGTTCGGCGATATCGACGTCGGCGATCACGCCATCGCGCATCGGGCGCACGGTCGAGGTGCCCTGCGGCGTCCGCCCGATCATCAGCTTGGCTTCCATCCCGAACGCCCGCAATCGCGGCAAACCATCGATCAGCTCGATCGCGACGACCGATGGTTCGTTGAGCACGATGCCGCGCCCCCGCAGGTAGACGATGGTGTTCACCGTGCCGAGGTCGATCGCCATGTCGTTGGACGTCGGGGAAAAAAAGCGGGGTACGCGCATCGTTACTCGATCTTTAGGACGCGCGAGAACATCCGCGCATCATTGCCTGGTGTCTATGGTCTGGTGTTCAACTCATCATACAGAGCGACGAGCCGGTCGACTTCCGCAATGACCTCTCGCTGCTCATTAAGCCACCGCTGAGTTGCATCGTGCATCGGCTCGCCCTCCCGTCCGTCATGCAAGGTGGCGCCTTCCTCGATGAGCCAGACCGCGTCCGCTGCAGCCGAAGGTGAGTCATCCACTGCTCGACGACATCCGATGGTATTGTCCGGTCCAAATCATGTCTCCCAAACAGTATATGGGAGGTGCGACGCCAAATACGACGAAGATGGAGGTTGAGAATGACTCGCGCGGATTTTGACCCGGCCAGCGTTCAGCCGGATGGACGTGCGACGTCACGAGCGACATTGTTCGATCCCGCCGGAGAAGGACCGTGGAGAGGGTCGGTCGCCGGGCTGGACCTCGACGGGCCGGTCACGGTGCTTGCCTATGGCACCGACCAGATCGGCGTTGGCCCGCGGCTTCATGTCCATCCCTACGACGAGACCTTCATCGTGATACAAGGCCGCGCTCGCTTCTTCGTGGGTGACGCCGTACTCGACGCTTCTGCCGGAGAGGTCGTGCTCGGTCCGGCGGGGGTGCCGCACAAGTTCGAGAATCTGGGGCCGGGCCGCCTCCAGACGATCGACATCCATCACTCGCCGCAATGGATTCAAACCGATCTGGAATAAGCCGTCACAGCATTTGCTCGATGATGTGCCTGGGCCAGGCGGAACTCGGGGTGGGCGATGCCCACCCCGAAGCGCCTTACATGCCATCAACGGCCTTGCTGACCATGACGTTCACCGCGACGCGGCGATTCTGTGCCTTGCCGCTGGGAGTGTCGTTGGGTGCCGCTGGATCCGCTTCCGACATCCCGGTGGGAGTCAGCATGCGATAGGGCTTCCAGTGGCACGCCTGCTGGAGATAATTGACGACGCGGCTGGCGCGCTTCTCGCTGAGCGACTGGTTCAAATCCTGGCTGCCGGTGGAGTCGGTGTAACCGACGACCAGAAGCAAGGCGTTGTTCATCCCTTCGGCTTGCGTTGCGGCGGCGCAGAGATCCGCCTTCGCCTGAGGGGACAGATCCGCCTTTCCGGTGGCGAAGGTCACGTTCGTCGTGCCCTTGACGTTATACTGATCGATATCGGCGACGCGCCCGCGCAGCGCCTCGGTTGCCGCGGCCTGTTCGCCGAACCGCTGGTCGGTGCCGTTGCGGATCATCGACGCGGTCCTGAGATCCTTGCTCTTGAGCGCGATCTGGCTCGCCACCAGGCCGCCGCCCCATTGCACCGTCTTGATGCTGACCGGCAGGCCATTGAGTAGCTGGTCGGCGGCGAGTCTGTTGCTGCGGATACCGAGCAGGCCGCCCTTGGACTTGATCCGGGTTCCGTCGCTGATCAGGACCACCGCCTTGCTTCCGCCTGCAGTCGTCACCTGCATCTTCTGGTCATTGCGCGCCGAAATGAAGCCTTCGACGTCCGGCCCGTCCTCCATCCCGGACAAATCGGCGGGCACGGTGCCATTCACGGTAATGTCCGGGTTGCCCGGCGCCGGCGCCGAAGCCGGAGCGGTAGCCGCATCCTGCGGCGTCTGCTGCGCATGCACGCCGACCGACATCGTGCCGGTCAGCATGGTGAGCATGAAAAGCATTCTTGGGGTTTTGGAAATAGCACTCATCGCATTGCTCCTTGAAATCTGACCAGCCGGGCTTGCATGGTCGCACTCATCGTCCGGCCGTCTCCATGTTGCCCATCGGGCAGTTTGACACGCCACACCCAGTTCCCTCAGGAGGTGCGACGCGTGCCGTACGCGAACATTAGGGACTTGCTGGGTGTTCGGGCCAACCTTTCGCGCACATGAACGGCGCGCATGATGCTGGCGGTTGCAGGGATAATTGGAGCGCATTGCGCGGCGAGCCGATGGAATCGCCCCGCACAAAAGCTCAATAGTTAACGCTCGGCCATCGACGCCAATTGCCGAAAGAGCGGACGGCGACAGTCGAGTGCCGGTTTTCATGGGTAGGCGCCGACATGCTGGATGATCAAAATCGACGCGCCTCGCTGTAGTTGCAACGGAATAGCGAACACAGGATATCATGGTTAATTGCGCGGCCCAAACCGGAAGTAGCAAGGGCGTCCCAGCGACTTGAAAACAATAAAAAAAAACGGGCGGTTTTTGCCCGTGACCTCATCGCCCTCTTTCATGCGCGTTTTCCAGCCCCGCCGTCCGCACCATGGCGCCGGCGCACGGAGTTTGGCACAAGGCGGAATGATCGCGCCGCGCCGCATCCCTGCCCTGCTCGTCCTGCTGCTCGCGTCGTGCAATCCACGACCCGATACCGGGCCGGTGGTGGTGAGCGCAATCGGCGGACGACCATCCTATCCCGACGTCAACAAGCGTCCGGCCGACACCACGCAGCGGCTGCTGCTCGACTCAACCGCGCAAGGTCTGGTCCGCTTCGACGCGAGCGGTCAGATCGAGCCGGGGCTCGCCGAGCGCTGGATCGTGATCGACCAGGGCCGTACCTATATCTTCCGCTTGCGCGAGGCCGAATGGAGCGATGGCGGCAAGGTCACTGCGGCGGATGTCGCGATCATCCTGAAGCGCGCCATCGCGCCCTCATCACGCAATCCCCTCAAGCCGTTCCTGACCGCGATCGACGATATCGTGTCGATGACCGACCAGGTAATCGAGGTGCGGCTCAGCCGGCCGCGCCCCGATCTGCTCAAGCTGTTCGCCCAGCCCGAATTGACGGTTCGACGCGAGAATCCGCCTGGCGGGAGCGGTCCGTTCCGGGTCTCCGCGACCGCGGCCAATTCGGTGATGCTGCGTCCGGCCTTCGATCCGGCGCGATCGCCCGACGATGAGGTCAGCGAGCCTAGCCCCGAACAGAATGTCGAGTTGATCGGCGAAAGCGCCGCACGCGCGCTGCTCCGCTTCACGCACAAGGATTCGGACCTCGTGTTGGGCGGGTCGGTCGGCGACTGGCCGTTGGTCGCGATGGCCAAGGTGGCGCCGGCGAATATTCGCCTGGACCCCGCCGCCGGTCTGTTCGGCCTGGCGATCGTCAGGCGCGACGGGTTGTTGGCCGCGGCGGCGGGGCGCGCCGCCATCGCCGAGGCGTTCGATCGCCCGGCCCTGATCACCGCCTTCACGCCCGATTGGGGACAACCGGTCGAGCGCCTGTTGCCCGACAAGCTCGATTCGGCGAGCGCACCCGCGGTATCCGCCTGGGCGACGCTGACGCCCGATGCCCGGCTTGCCGACGCCCGCCAGCAAGTGGCGGACTATCGCCTCGCCAACCCGGGAGAGATCGCTTTGCGGGTGGCGCTGCCCGACACTCCCGGAGGCAATGTGCTGTGGGGCCAGATCGGGGCGAGACTGGCGGCGATCGGCATTCGACCGATCCGCGTCGCGATCAATGCCCAGACCGACCTGCGGCTGATCGACGAGGTCGCGCCCTATGACAGCGCGCGCTGGTATCTAGCGACCGCTTGCGTTCTGTGCAGCGACGACGCGCAGGCCGCTTTGACCGCCGCGCGCGACGCCCCGACCATCGCCGAGCGCGCCACGCACATCGCCGAGGCTGATGCCGCGCTGGCCGCCGACGTCGCCTTTATCCCGATCGCTACGCCATTGCGCTGGTCGCTCGTGTCGCTGCGGCTGCAGCAATGGCAGGGGAACCCGCGCGCATGGCACCCGTTGAATCGACTACGGAACGACACCAACTAGATCGGACCATGGCCAACACGACCCGTATCCCGCGTCCCGATATCAGCCAGATCGTCCCGATAGGGCGCGATCCGGCCTCCGTGCGCAAGCGCATCGAGGGGATGGAGCATTTGCTCGAAGGGTTGATCAAGATCCCCGGCACCAACCAGAAACTGGGGCTGGACGTGATCCTGGACCTGGTCCCCGGCATCGGCGACCTGGTCGGCGCGGCGCTGGGATCGTACATGGTGTGGGAAGCGCGCAACCTGGGCATGTCGAAAACCCAGATGGCGCGGATGTTCGGCAATGTCGGCGTCGACTTTGCGCTCGGGCTGATCCCCTGGGTCGGCGCGGTGCCGGACTTCTTCTTCCGGTCGAATAGCCGCAATCTGAAGATCATCCGCAAACATCTCGACAAGCATCATCCGTCGACCGCGGTGATCGAGGGTTAGGTTGAGAACCCAAATAAGCCGTTGTTCTTGAAGCGATCCATTTTCCAAACTCGTCATCCCAGCGAAAGCTGGGATCTCAAGCGGCATCGCGCCACCGCCAGAGACCAACATCGGGTCGGATCGTCCCCCGGACGATCCTTGAGCATGCGGGGCATGCTCAACCCGATGTTCTTTCGCTGGGGTGACGGGCAGTGCGCTGCCTAGCCTTCGCCGGAAAGGGCCTTAGGACCTCGACCTCAGCGATGGCCGCGCCAAATCTTCAATCGCGCATTGCCGGGAAGGCCGCCCGTATTCGGCTTGCAGCGCTCATAAGCGAAGCGCCGGTCGAGGCACAGCCATAGCTCGTCGAGCCAACCGCTCTTCGTGGTCACGCGGATCGCATCCGCGGGAATGCCCGGGTTGGACGCCGCAAATACCGCCGCGAATTGACCCACCGTCAGCGGCCGCCGCGACAGCGCGTCCATGTCGGGATAACGCAGCTTGGCGTACATCGCGCTCGATCGCGCGAAATAGGCGGTCGGAGTGGTCCCCATGCAAGTGCCGTGCTTGGCCCATTCGTGCTGGATCAATTGCGCCGACGGGGTCGAGCAGAGCATCCCTTTGATCACTGCCGGCGGCACGAGATCGGTCGTCGTGCAATATTGCGGCCAGTCCTTGCCGACGCCATCGGGCCACAATCCATGCAGCGTGAAGCCGAACCGGTTGCCGCTGCCGCATTCGAACCTCGCCGAGGGGGTGAACCCGCCGTTGCGGCAGAATTGCGGCGCCCAGGTGATCGCCAGGGTATAGCCGCCGATCGGCAGCACGCGCTGCGGCTGATCGGCTGTCGGCAGGTCGGGATTGGGGCGCGGCGGCGTGCCGGGCGGCGTACAGACCAATGCCTGGGCATTGGCAATGCCGGGCAGCAAAGCGAGCGCGACGACCCCGGCCGACAGACGCAGCTTCATGCCGATGCTCCAAACCACGCCGCGCTATCGCGTTGAAACAGGAAGACGACCGCCACGGTGGTGAAGGCCAGCGAGACCGCGGACAGCGCGAGCGGTAGCGCCGCAGGTGCGGCCCCCACGATAAGCGTCGACACAAAGCCGATCACTGCGAGCCCAAAGAAGACGACCACCACCCACCGCGCAAGATTGCTGCCTTGGCGTGCGGTGAAATACCAGAGGAGCAGCCACAGGGTATAGAGGAACACGGTCGACAGCGGCAGGAACCATTGGCCGAGCATCTGCCGCACCTGCGCCGCCTCGGCGCTGGCGCTGGTTTCTGCCCAGGTCATCGCGGTGTTGACCGCGCCCACCAGCACCGACCCCAGATAGAATAGCTCGAACATTCGAATGGATTTCGGTCGCACCATGGAATCGCCCCTGTCCCCGTTTTTTTGTACGCTGTTTTTGTACGCCCTATTGGTTCAGCCGATCGCCGCGAAATCAAGACCGATATCCGCCGCCGGCGCCGACTGGGTCAGCCGCCCGACGCTGATATAGGTCACACCGGTTTCCGCAATCGCGCGGATCGTGTCGAGCCGGACGCCGCCCGATGCCTCGGTCGGCACGCGCCCGCCGACCAGGGTGACCGCGCCGCGCAAGGTCGGCACGTCCATATTGTCGAGCAGCAAGTGCGTCGCGCCGGCTGCCAGCGCCGGTTCGATCTGGTCGACGCGATCGACCTCGACGATGATCCGCTCGATCCCGGCGGCGACGGCGCGGCGCACCGCCTCGGTGACCGATCCGGCCACCGCGACATGATTGTCCTTGATCATCGCGCCATCCCACAGCCCCATGCGATGATTGGTCGCGCCGCCCATCCGCGTGGCGTATTTCTCGAGCAGCCTGAGCCCGGGAATGGTCTTGCGCGTATCGAGCAGGACGGCGCCGGTGCCGGCGATCTTGTCGACATAAGCGCGCGTCATCGTAGCGATGCCCGACAGATGCTGAACGGTATTGAGCGCCGAGCGTTCGGCGGTGAGCATGGCGCGCCCCATGCCTTCGAGGCGCATCAGGTCGGTGCCGGCGGCAACCCGCTGGCCATCCTCGACCAATCGTTCGATCCTGACGTCGGGATCGAGTGCGCGAAAGAAGGCTTGGGCGATCGGCAGACCTGCGACGATGATCGCGTCGCGGCTGTCCATCACCCCGGTGAAGCGTGCATCGGCCGGGATGACGGCGACGGAGGTAATATCCCCGCCCTCGCCCAGATCCTCGGCAAGCGTGGCGCGAACAAAGGTGGCAAGGTCGAAACCGGGAAGATCGAACATATCACGCTCGTAGCGCGCCAGGCGCCGAGGCGCGACAGTGAATCGGTTTGCGATCGATCAAGAACGTGCGACACAAGGCGAATGACCGCTTATATCGCCTTGCTCCGCGCGGTGAATGTCGGGGGGACCGGCAAGCTGCCGATGACCGAATTGGCGGCGATGTGCGAAGCGGCCGGGTTCGCCAAGGTGAAGACCTATATCGCGAGCGGCAACGTCGTCTTCACCTCCAGCAAGAGCGAGGCGGCAGTGAAGGCCGCGCTCGAACAGGCGATGCACGCTTATGCCGGCAAAGCGGTCGGCGTGATGGTGCGGACCGCCGCCGAAATGGCCGCGGTGCGCGACGCCAATCCGTTCGCCGAAGCGCCGGGCAATCGCGTCGTCGCGACCTTTCTGGACGAAGCGCCGCCCAAGGATGCGGTCGCGCAGGCGACCAACGTCAACGGCGAGGAAATGGCGCTCGGCACGCGCGAGATCTACATCCGTTACACCGACCACGGCATGGCGGATTCGAAGCTCAAAATCCCCGCCGCCAAGACCGGCACGGCGCGAAACATGAACACGGTGGCGAAGCTGGCGGAGATGGCCAGCAAGCTCCAGGGCGCACACTCATAACTGGCAATGCCCTGGACGGAGCGGATTTTGGTGCAGGGCTAGGAGCGAGGAGGGAGCGATGCATTATGCATCGAGACGGACGAGCGACGACGCCCTGCGCCAAAATCCGCCCGCCGCTTTGCGGTTGCGCCGGGAGGCGCACCGGCGTCGTCGCTTGCTTGCGCGTAGCTATCAGCTACGCGACTGCGCTGCGCTCCTAGCCAGCACGCCTCCCAACGCAATCCAGGGCGTTGCCGGTTATGAGTGTGCGCCCTAGACCCCCTCTCAACAACAGAGGGGATCATCATGCGCCGCACTGCTTTCCTGCTGCTCGCCGCCACCGCCACACTCGGCGCTTCGGTACCCGCCGCGACACCGGCCGTATCGAAGGCAATCAGCGCCAATGCGCAGTTCGCGGCGCTATCGAAGCGCTATGTCGACAGCCTAGCGCGCTTCTCTCCGGTCAGCGGGACGCAGCTCGGCGATCATCGCTTCGACGACAAATTGCCCGACATCACCGCGCGCGGCCGCGGTAATCAGGCGGCCTTCGATCAGGCCATGCTGGGCAATATGGCGCGGATCGATTTCAAGGCGCTGAACCGCGACAACCAGGTCGATTTCCTGCTGCTCAAGAACGCGCTCGATTACGAGCTCTGGGATATCCAGACGCTCAAGAGCTGGTCGTGGAACGCGCAGAGTTACAACGACGCCGCTGCGGGTGCGCTCTACACGCTCGCCGCGCGCGACTTCGCGCCCTGGCCGAAGCGATTGAAGGCGGCGACCGTGCGGATGGAGGCGCTCCCAGCCTTTCTGCTCGAATCGCGGCGACAGCTGATCGCGGCAAAGGTGCCGCAAATCTATGCGAGCACCGTCGCGAAGCAGAATTCGGGAATCGTCGAGATCGCCGAGGGCATGCTCGCCCCGCACGCCACTGAACTCGCGCCCGCCGACAAAGCGCGGTTCGATGCCGCGCTCGCCAAGCTGAAAGCCGCGGTCGCCGACCAGCAAGTCTGGCTTGATAAAAAGCTCGTCCCCGCGGCCAAGGGCGATTTCCGCCTGGGCGCAAAGCTTTACGACCAGAAGATGAAGTTCGCGCTGATGTCGACGATGACGCGGCCCGAGCTCAACGCCAAGGCGACCGCCGCCGCCACGACGACACGCGCCGAAATGTATCGGTTGGCCAAACAGGTGCTAGAGGGCAAGGAGAACGCCCCTGCCCTTCCCGCCGACCCGACCCGCGACCAGCAGCAAAAGGCGATCGAGGCCGCGCTCGATTTGACCTATGCGCAACGCCCGGCGCGCGACGGAGTCGAGGCGGCGGCCAAGGCGACTTTGGCCAGCGCGAGCGATTTCGTCCGCGCCAAGGGGCTGGTGACGATGCCCACCGCCCCGGTGAAGATCATTACCATGCCCAAATTCCAGCAGGGCAATGCCGTCGCGTATTGCGACTCCCCCGGCCCGCTCGACAAGGGGCAGGACACGTTCTACGCGATCTCGCCGATCCCGGACGATTGGAGCGATGCCCAGGCGACGTCGTTCCTGCGCGAATATAACAACTACATGATCCACGACCTCAGCATCCACGAGGCGATGCCTGGCCATTGGCTGCAGATCGACCATAGCAACCAGGACAAATCGGTATTGCGCGCGGTGCTGTCGTCGGGGCCGTTCGTCGAAGGCTGGGCGGTCTATGCGGAGGGGATGATGGCGGATCAGGGCTATCTGAACGGCGATCCCCTGTTCAAGCTGACCGTGCTCAAGATGCGCCTCAGGTCGATCACCAACACCTTGCTCGACATCGGCATCCAGACCGAGGGTATGACGCGCGACCAGGCGATGGAGCTGATGATGAAGGGGGCGTTCCAGCAGGAGCGCGAAGCGGCGGGCAAATGGGTCCGCGCGCAGCTCTCGTCAACGCAGTTGCTGAGCTATTTCTCGGGCTATGAGGAGCATATGGCGACGCGCGAGGAAGCGAAAAGCCGCTGGGGCGCGAAGTTCGATCTCAAGACCTATAACGACGCGGTCCTGGCGCACGGTTCGCCACCGGGACGCTTCGTGCGCGAATTGGTGTTCAACCTGCCGATCGAGTGAGATTCACCGGGACGTACAACCGAGCTGAATCGTCACCCCGGCCTGGTGTCCGTGCGGCAAGCCCGGGAAAAGAAGCTCCTGCTATACGCTAATCCGCACGGTGGATGCCGGGACAAGCCCGGCATGACGGCCGGATCTGGTCGTATTCGCTTCCAGCCACTGCTTCACTCCGGCTAGTCCCCCGTCACTTTAGCCGGCCCGAGATCGCCCATCCCGACCGTTGCCGAGGCCATGCTCAGCATCGCGTCGAGACTCTTCTTGGCCTTGAGACGGAGGTCTTCTTCCATCTCGATCCGCGGTTCGAGATCACGCAGCGCGACGTAGAGTTTTTCCATCGTGTTGAGCGCCATGTACGGGCAGATGTTGCAGTTGCAGTTTCCGTCCGCGCCCGGCGCGCCGATGAAATGCTTGTTCGGCAGCGCCTTTTCCATCTGGTGGATGATGTGCGGCTCGGTCGCGACGATCAGCGTGTCGCCTTCGAAATCCTGGGCATAGTTCAGGATACCGCTGGTCGAGCCGACATAATCGGCATGATCGAGGATGACCGCCGGGCATTCTGGGTGTGCGGCGACCGGGGCGCCGGGATGCTGCGCCTTGAGCTTGAGCAATTCGGTCTCGCTGAACGCCTCATGCACGATGCATACGCCTGGCCAGACGATGAGGTCGCGCCCGGTCTTGCGCGCGAGATAGCCGCCCAAATTGCGGTCGGGGCCGAAGATGATCTTCTGGTCCTTGGGGATCTGGCTGAGGATCTTTTCCGCCGACGAGCTGGTGACGATCACGTCGCTCAATGCCTTCACCGCCGCCGAGCAATTGATATAGGTCAAAGCGATGGCGTCGGGATGCTGCGCACGGAAGGCCGCGAATTGTTCGGGCGGACAGCTATCCTCCAGGCTGCACCCGGCATTCATGTCGGGCAGCACGACGATCTTTTCGGGCGACAGTATCTTAGCCGTCTCAGCCATGAAACGCACGCCGCAGAACGCGATGACGTCGGCATCGGTCGCCTGCGCCTTGCGGCTCAGGTCGAGGCTGTCGCCGACGAAATCGGCAATGTCCTGGATTTCGGGCTTTTGGTAATAATGCGCCAGGATGACGGCATTGCGCTCCTTGCGCAGCCGATCGATCTCGGCGCGCAGGTCGAGGCCCGTGAGGTTGATCCGCTGTTCCATCGTCCGCTCCGCCAAGTGTCGGTGCCCACATGGCCCCGCGCGGGGGGCGGATCAACCCATCAGGTAACGCGTCAGGCTCAGCATCGGTGGCGAAAAGGCGATCGGGCGCATCAAGGCCACCGATAAGGTGATCGCGCCGAACCCCCAGAGATAGGCCGGGTGTACCTTGCCGCGCGTGCGCAGGTCATAGATCATCGCGACCGCGACATAGACCAGCATCACTCCCCAGATGCTCCAGATGATCCACGTTCCCATAAAGGGCAAAGGCAGCAGACGACCGACGCCCGGAGTCATCACCTGGATCGCGCCGCACAACATCAGGCGGCGATGCCAATCGGTCCGGCCGCGCATCGCGACGCCCGCCAGGGTGAGCCCGGCGAAGGTCAATACGGTCAGCCAATCCATGATCAGAAAGACGTTGGGCTCGAAAAACGGCGGAATGCGGTGGTGGATCGCCGTCAGCGTATTCACGCTGAGCCCTACCAGCACCATCCAGCCGACATAGAATGCGGCAATGCGGCCGAGCCGGCGGTGGCGCATCGTTTCCCCGCGCCAGATCAGGAAGTTCTGCGTCAGATAGATGCCGATCCAGCCCATGAAGGTCACGCCATGGACATGCACCCACCATGGGGAGGCGAAGGTCGAGCGACCCATGACGAGCTGGAGCGAAAAGCCGCTGACCACGGTCGCCGCAATCACCAGTGCCATGACGAAGAAGAACAGGCGCTCCCGAATGATGGGATGCATCTGCGTGTCGGCTGTAGTGGCCATGATTTCCCCCCCGGAAAATGTTGTGGGGGATTATCAGATATGGGGCTGGTACACTAGCGATGGTCGCTAAGCGCGAGACCGACGACAGGGCCTCGGAACATCCTCCCCGCAAACGGGGAGGATTGCTAGGCCGTCACCGCTTGTACTGCACCCCGTCGAGTGGCTTCGACATGTCCCAGATCTCGTCATTCGGCCCCTCGCCGGCGAAGCGCACGCGGACCGTCGCGTCGAGCCCCGCGGCCTTGAGCGGCAGCGCGAAACTCTGTTCGACCGCGCGCCTCGTCGCGTCTCGCGCAAGCTTCATCGGCTCGGGCTGGAGCGCCTGGCTCGTCAATTCTTTCTGCGCCGCGACCTTGTTGGTATCGTCGAGTTGCGATCCGACATCGGTGAAGGTTCCGAGCACGCCGTTATGCCCGTAAGTCTTGATCGCGTTGATGTTGATGCGCGGCGCGGACGGCATCGGTTGCGGCAAGGTCACGCCGAGAGTCTTGCTCTTCGCGTCCCACACGACTTCGCGCTGGGTGAGCTTGCTGAGGTCGACGTCGTAATCGACCGTTCCCGGCATGATCAATGTGCGTTCGGTCGACAGGCCGAACCGCGACTGGGTCGAAGTGACTACGGCGACATAGCTCGCCTGGAATGCCGACAGCTTGTTCTGTTCGCGCAGACCCTGGATGCTGGCCGTGGCGATCGTGACAGGATCGGGATCGACCCGCGCCTTGATATACGATTGCACCACCCATAAACTGCCGGCGAAGAACAAGGCTATCAGCAGGAGAGCGCCGCCGAACTTGATCAGGAAGCTGGTCGCGGCGCCATTGCGGCTGTGCTTCAGATCTTCTGCCATACATCCCCCTGATCGGCGACGATGTGGCGGTCGCGCAGTTCATACAGGTGCGCGAGAACCGATCGTTCGGCGGCGGGAAACAATCGCGAGTCGATGCCGACATACATCTTCGCCACCATCGCCGGGATCGTCCGCGGCTCGGCGTCAAGCAGGCGCAATATCTGCCCCTCGCGTTGCTTGCGGTGACCGATCAGCCCGCGCACCAGGCGCTGCGGCTTGTCGACCGGGTCGCCATGCGCCGGGTAATAGATGCGGTCGTCGCGCCCCTGCAGCTTGGCGAGGCTGTCCATATAGGCCGCCATGTCGCCATCGGGCGGCGAGACGATGGTAGTCGACCAGCCCATGACATGATCGCCGGTGAACAGCGCCTTCGTCTCGGGCAAGGCAAAGGCGAGATGGTTGGAGGTGTGCCCCGGCGTCGCTATTGCGGTCAGCGTCCAGCCGCTGCCCGACACGCTCTCGCCTTCCGCCATCACCGCATCGGGTGCGTAATCGGCATCGAAACTGGCATCGGCGCGCGGTCCGAGATCGTCGAGCGCGAGCGGCGCGCAACCGACGATCGGAGCGCCGGTCCGCTCCTTGAGCGGCGCCGCGCCGGGACTGTGATCGCGATGGGTATGGGTGATGACGATGGCGGTGACCGGACGGCCGCCGATCGCGCGGACCAGCGCATCGACATGCCGCGGATCGTCGGGCCCCGGATCGATCACCGCGAGATCGGAAGTGCCGACCAGATGGGTCTGGGTTCCGGTATGCGTGAACGGCGACGGATTATCCGCGAGAACCCGCGTCACCAGCGGTTCGAGGACCTGCGGTACGCCGGGCTTCTGCTCGTCCATGCCTGTCGAGATGGCGGCTGGCGCGAGGCTTGGCAAGGGCTGGAGCATCGTGCGGAAAAGTGGATACCGGTTTTCCGCAAAACGATGCGACCGCAAATAATCCGGTCAGATGGTCGGGCGGCGGCGGTGCTGCCGGCCGCCGCCCTTCCCCCCTGACCCTGCCGTCAATCGGGATTGGCCGTATCGGCTTGTATGTCCCTGATCGAATCGTCGATGCTCTGAAGCGCATCGCGCTTCTCGTCGGCCGACATGCCCGGATTGCTCGCAATCCGCTCACGGGCGCGGTGGAGGCTTTCCAGCGCGTGGGTGTAGGCCATGCGTTGAGCGTCTTTCGACTTTTCCATACTGACCTTGCTCATCGCGACGACGCGTTCGATGCGATCTTTGCAGATGACAATGAGACGCCCTTTTGCCTTGCCGTCCTTATCCTTGGTGACGGTCATCGTGTCAGCCGTCACGACCAGTGAGCCATTTCGCGTCCGGTCGACATCGCAATTGCTCGACCGTATTTGAGGCCCGTCGATCGGGCCGATCCAATCCTCGCTGAACGCCTTGCCGTCCTGGTCGAGGCGAACGATCTTGATACGCTTGCCGATCTTTTTGCCGTCATTGTCAACCGTGACCGACACGGCGTCGTCGGGCGCCGCCGGCATCTCCGCGCGCGCCGGTGGGGCCGGCGGTGGTGGCAATGGCACGCCTTCGGGTTCGGCCGGCGGCGCCGGCGGGCTCGATTGCAGCCGGGCCGCGACGTGCGCATCGATCGTCGCGATGTCGATCCCGGTGGCCTTCTGGACCCCGGCGCGAACCGTGGCGGCGGCGGGCGTACCGCTGGCGGTGGCAGCCAGCCCGCCGACCATCAGCGCCGTGACGGCGGTGCCGCCCAGCGTCAGTCGAAGCCGCGAACGGCGTCCGGTGGTGAGCATCCTCAAACGTCCTTTCAGATCCTGGATGGTGTGGAGATGGCACGCCGCCGACACCGCGCCGCCATGCGCCGCCTTGACGATCGCGCACGCATAAGTGTGACGGTCGATCGCCGAGCGGCCGGCCAGCACCAGCGCGTCATTGGCCATTTCCTGGTCGGCGCGGAAGGCACGGAAAGCGCGCCACGCCAGCGGATTGAACCAGTGGAGGGCGAGCACCGCCAGCGCGACCCAATTGGCGATCAGGTCGCCGCGCTGATGGTGGCCGAGTTCGTGCAACAGAGCGAGTTCGCGCTCGTCGTCGTCGTATCGCTCCGCGAAATCGCGCGGAAAAGCGACGTAGCGGCGGAAGATGCCGAAAGCGAGCGGCCCCGACGCCGCCAATGTCTCGATCACCTCGATGTCGCCAGCGCGCTCGCTGGAAACGCTCTGATCGATCATCCGGCGGCAGAAGCGCCAATGCCCGAACGCGTGCCAAGCGAGGAATGCCGCCGCGCCCATGCCCCATAGCACGGCAAGGGCCAAGCCGAGCGAGGAGTAGAGGGACGTGGGCGCGGCGGCCGAGCCTCCGAGCGGCTCGATGACGTAGATGGTGACGGTCTGGCTCGCCCGGTTGAGCAATTGCGGCGCCGCGCTGTGCAATTGCGGCAAGGGCGGCAGCAATAGCCGGACGGCGGGAAGCGCCCAAAGCGCATAGGCAATGCCGGGCCCGAACTGACGACGGACCGGCGCGCGGATGACGAGCACTACCGCCATCAGCAGCGTGGAGGCGAGCAGCGCCTCGATCGCCCAGGCGATCACGCCTTGAGCTCCTTCAGGATCGCCTCGATCTCGGCGATGTCCTGCGCGGTCAATTGGTCGCGCTCCGCCAGATGGGCGACGAGCGGAGTCAGCTTGCCGCCGAACAGGCGATCGATCAGCCGCCGCGATTCACCGGCGACATAATCCTCGCGCTCGACGAGCGGACGGTAGAGATAGCGCCGCCCCTCTTCCTCATGCGCGATCGCATTCTTGGCGAGCAGGCGGCCGAGCAAGGTCTTGACGGTATTGGCGCTCCAACCGCGTTCGGCGGGCACCCGCTCGGCGACGTCCTGGGCGGTCAGCGGGCTGTCCTCCCACAAGACTTCCATCACCGCATGTTCGGCATCGCTGATGCGTTCGGCCACGACTCGCTCCTCGCTATGACTACGGATGTAATCGCATCGATTACGGGCGTAGTCAATAGACGGGGCGTTCCTTCGTCATGCCGGACTCGTCCCGGAATCGACTTGACCATGCGGCTAACGGTGATGCCATCAGCCCTCTCCCGCGTGCGGGTGCACCGGGTCGGTCATGCCCCCGGCATGACCTGAACAGCGCGGGGCGCTGTTCACCCGGTGCAGGTTGGGTGAGGGTCTTCTTTCTTCTTCCAAGAGAATGAAATTCAAGAAGCAGAAAAAGAAGAAAGAAGACCCTCTCCTTCCCACCGCCTTCGGCGGCGGGCCCCTCCCTCTCCCGCAAGCAAGCGGGAGAGGGATTCGTGACGGACGATAGAAAACGTCGGGATTTCTTACAGAGACAACAGGCGCCCGAAGGCCGTTAACCATCGTATCCCGCAGAAATCCGCCACTGGCACGGACTGGCACGCCCCCTGCACAATATCCCGTGCCCGAGCGGTTTCCCGCTTCAGCAGGGCGGACCGGTCGCTCCCCCGATCTTGCGCCGGTCCGCCCTCACCCGGCTTCCCAGATCAGGTTTTGCGCGCGATCACTCGGCAGCGAGCGGCTCCGGCTCCCGGACGCCGCCGAACCACCCGCTTTTGGCCGCGGTCGCCGCCCGCGCGGCGGCTTGCGCCCTCGCCTTGGGATAGATGTCGCCGAGCAGGCGCTCGAAAGTGCGTTTCCAGCTGAAGTTGGTCTCGACGTGATGGCGCGCCTCGATACCGATCGCCTGATGATCGTCGCGCCAAATCTTGACCACGTTCGCGGCCATGGCCGCCGTGTCGTCGACCGGACCCAGCAGACCGAGGCCCCGGGGCACGCGATCGGGCATCGCGCCCGAGGCGACGCCGACTACCGGCAGCGCGCAGGCCTGCGCCTCCAGCACCGAAATGCCGAAGGTTTCGTCCGCCATCGCGGAAACGTAGATATCCGACGACGCCAGCGCGCGGGCAAGCTCGGCGCGGTTCTTCTCGAACCCGGGAAAGGCGACCGGCAGGCCCCTCGCCTCGGCTTTGAGCCGGTCCATCAATTTGCCGTCGCCGATCATCACCATCGCGGCGTCGAGGTCGCGGGGCAATTGCTTGAACATGGCGATCAGGCGGTCGGCGCGCTTCTCATTATCGACGCGGCCGGCATAGACCAACAACGGTCCTTGGAAGTCGAAACCGAGCTCGTGGCGAAAGGCGGGATCGCGCTTGGCGGGCGAGAACATGTCGATATCGACACCCAGCGGCAGCACGTCAGTCCGCGTGATCCTGCGCTTTGCCAGTACCTCCCTGGCGTCCTCGCTCAACGTATAGACCCAGTCGAACTCGCGATAGGTGAGCTCGGCATAACCGTAGCTCACCGATCGCAGCCCGCGGCCGATCGTCTCGCCGAACTTGTCGCGGCCGACGCGATAGACATGCGCGTTGGGGAAGTCGGTACGATAGCCGGCGACCAACGTCGTTTCCGGGAATTTCTTGCGATGATTGATCGCGGTCCAAGGAAGAAGCCAGGGACATAGCGACTCGATCACGTCTGGCCGGTATTTCGCCAGGATGTCGCGGACCACGCCGGTGCGCAGGATGAACCGGTAATTGGGGCTGCCGTGCACCGGCGGAGCGGCCACTTCCGCGAAGATGTGGCGGCCGTTGACGGTGATCTTGTCTTCCGGCCCCGGCACGATCTGAAGCAGATGATGCGGGGTATGCGTCAGCACATAATCGCGCTTTTCACGCAGATAAGTACTGATACCGCCACCGCCCGAAGGCGCGTAGCTTTGAGTCAAATCGCATAGGATCAGCGGCGCACCGCTCTCTCCTGCGCGGCGCGGGGGGTCGCCTTGCAGCAGCATGTTTATTCCCTCTTGTTCGCGCGCCGGTCAGGCGGCGGGGGTCGCTCCTTGTTCGGTGAGCAGCTGCGACAGCTCTCCGCTCTCGTACATCTCCATCATGATGTCCGAGCCGCCGACGAATTCGCCCTTCACATAGAGCTGGGGGATGGTCGGCCAGTCGCTGAACGCCTTGATCCCCTGACGGACTTCCTGATCCTGGAGCACGTCGACGCTGTCGAACTCGACTCCGAGATGCTGGAGAATCGCCACAGCGCGGCTCGAAAAGCCACATTGCGGGAATAAGGGGCTGCCTTTCATGAATAGCAGTACGTCAGAACGCTGTACCAGTTCCGCAATACGCGCCTGTGCGGCGTCGGTCATTGTCTTCACTCCTTCATTCGGCAGCGGTCGTGAGCTGGAGCGCATGAAGCACTCCGCCCATCCGTCCGCCCAACGCGGCATAAACCGCCTGATGCTGCTTCACGCGTGAAAGGCCGCTGAACGACTTGCTCACCACCCGTGCAGAATAATGGTCGCCATCGCCCGCCAGATCGGTGATTTCGACTCGCGCGTCGGGGATGCCCGCCACGATCAGCGCTTGTATGTCGTCGGCCGCCATCGGCATTTTAGTTGGATTCCATCAATTGCCGGCGCGCTTCGACCATCCGGTCCTCGATCGCCTTGCGGACATCGGCTTCCTCGACCTCGATTCCCGCGGCGGTAAGGTCGCCGAACAATTTGCGCACGACGTCTTCGTCGCCGGCTTCCTCGAAATCGGCCTGGACCACCGCCTTGGAATAAGCGTCGGTTTCCTCGGGCGTCAGCTTCATCAGCCCGGCGGCCCATTGGCCGAGCAGCTTGTTGCGCCGGGCGATCACGCGGAACGCCATCTCTTCATCGCGCGCGAACTTGGTTTCGAAGGCGCGTTCGCGGTCGTCGAAGGTGGTCATGTTTGCTCCCTGGCGTTCGTTACGCTTTGGGAGATAGGATTGCGCAACCACTATGGGAAGGGGTGTATCTATTCCTACCCGTCGCGGATGAAGACGCGCTAATCGGCCACCTTGACCACCAGCTTCCCGATCGCGCCCCGCGCCGCCATCTTGGCAATCGCGTCGCCGCCCTTCTCGAACGGGAAGACTTCGGTCACGCGCGGCGCGATGCTGCCGTCCTTCCACAGGCGGAACAGGCGATCGACATGGGCGCGGTTGGCCTTGGGATCGCGCGCGGCGAACGCACCCCAGAATACGCCGCAAACGTCGCAGCTCTTGAGCAAGGTCAGGTTGAGCGGCAATTTGGGAATGCCGGCGGGGAAACCGACGACCAAATAGCGCCCTTCCCAGCCGATCGAGCGCAAGGCCGGCTCAGCATAATCGCCGCCGACCGGATCGTAGATCACGTCGGCACCGCCAGCGCCCAGCACCGCCTTGAACTGATCTGCGAGCGCCTTCGACTGATCCTTGTCGAACGGCGCGCGGCCATAGATGACGACGTCGCCGGCGCCGGCGTCACGGCATGCCTGTGCCTTTTCCTCGGACGACACCGCCGCCACGACGCGCGCGCCAAACGCCTTGCCGAGCTCGACCGCGGCCAGTCCGACGCCACCCGCGGCGCCCAGCACCAACAGGGTCTGCCCCTCTTTGAGATGGCCACGGTCGAGCAGCGCATGGATGCTCGTGGCGTAGGTCAGGAGCAGCGAGGCTCCTTCTTCGAAACTGCGCTCGGCGGGGAGCGCGTAGAGCGACGCGGCGGGAACCGCGATCTTCTCGACGAGGCCACCGGCGCCCGTCGTGCACAAGACGCGGTCGCCCGGCTTGAAGTCGGTCACGCCCTCGCCGACGCTATCGACCACGCCCGATACCTCGCTGCCCGGCGCGAACGGCCGTGGCGGCTTCATCTGATATTTGTCCTCGATGATCAGGACGTCGGGATAGTTGATGCTGCAGGCCTTGACGGCGACCACCACCTGGCCCGGACCCGCAACGGGATCGGGCAGCTCGTCCATTATTAGCGTTTCAGGTCCGCCCGGCGCTTTCGACAGCAAGGCCCGCATAGTCTCTCTCCTGACTGAGCCACGGGCGCTCATCGGCAACCGCGGATTCGTATTTCGAAATCGCGGTATCCCTTGCCAGCGTCAATCCCACCTCGTCCAGCCCTTCCATCAGGCACTGGCGTCGAAACGGGTCGATGGAGAATTCGAAGCGGTCCTGGAACGGCGTGGTGACCGTCATGGTTTCCAGGTCGACGGTCACTTCGTCGGTCTTCGCGACCTCGACCAGTCGGTCGATCGCGTCCTGGGGCAGGACGACGGGGACGATCCCGTTCTTGACCGCATTGCCGGAGAAGATGTCCGAATAGCTCGGCGCGATGATCGCTTGCACGCCCATGTCCATCAATGCCCAGGCGGCATGTTCGCGGCTCGAGCCGCAACCGAAATTGTCCCCGGCGATCAGGATCGGCGCGCCGGCATAACGCGGATCGTCGAAGATATTGCCGGGCTGGGCGCGGACCGTTTCGAACGCGCCCTTGCCCAGGCCGGCGCGGCTGATCGTCTTCAGCCAATGCGCCGGGATGATCACATCGGTATCGACGTTCTTCGCGCCCCAGGGATAGGCGCGGCCTTCGACCTTACGGACTGGGGTCACTTATTGGGCTTTTCGCTTGGCTTTTCGGGGGGAGCAGGCATCGCCATCGCAGCATAAGCGGCGATGCCGCTCAGGATCGAACCGGCGACCAGCAGGACGAGTACGCGTTTCATTGGCGATCCCCCATCAACTCGCGGACGTCGGTCAGTCGGCCCGTTACCGCCGCCGCCGCCGCCATTGCCGGGGATAATAAATGCGTTCGCGCCCCGGGACCTTGCCTTCCTACAAAATTCCGATTCGAGGTGGAAGCGCATCTTTGACCAGACGGTACTTTATCGGGGTTCATTGCCAGACACATCGAACATCCGGGTTCACGCCATTCGAATCCGGCGGAAATGAAGATGCGATCGAGCCCCTCGATTTCCGCCTGCCGTTTGACCAGTCCGGACCCCGGCACGACCAGGGCGCGGACGCCGTCGGCGACATGGCGGCCATTGGCCACCGAGGCGGCTGCGCGCAGATCCTCGATGCGGCTGTTGGTGCAGCTGCCGATGAAGACTTGATCGACCCCGACGTCCTGCATCGCGGTGCCGGGCGTGAGGCCCATATAATCGAGCGACTTTTGCGCCGCGACGCGCTTCGAGGGATCCGCGAAACTGTCGGGATCGGGCACGTATCCGGTGATCGGCACCACGTCTTCGGGACTGGTGCCCCAGGTCAGCGACGGCGCGATGTCGCTCGCCGACAGGCGGACGGTCGCGTCATAGACCGCCTGGGCATCGGTCGGCAGCGTCCGCCACCAGGCCACCGCCTTGTCCCATTCCTCGCCCGACGGCGCCATCGGGCGCCCCTTCAAATAAGCGAAAGTGGTGTCGTCGGGCGCGATCAGGCCCGCGCGCGCGCCGCCTTCGATCGACATGTTGGCGACGGTCAGCCGGCCCTCGATCGACAGATTGCGGATCGTGTCGCCGGTATATTCGATGACATAGCCGGTGCCGCCGGCCGCGCCGATCCGGCCGATGATCGCCAGCACGACGTCCTTGGCCGACACGCCGAAGCCGAGATTGCCGTCGACGCGCACTTCCATCGTTTTCGATTGCTGAAGCAACAGCGTCTGAGTGGCGAGGACATGCTCGACCTCGCTGGTGCCAATGCCGAAGGCCAGCGCGCCCAGCGCACCATGCGCCGAGGTGTGGCTGTCGCCGCAGACGAGTGTCGTGCCGGGCAAGGTGAAGCCCTGTTCGGGACCGACGACATGGACGATGCCCTGCGCCGCGGCGAGTGCGTCGATATAGGGTACGCCGAACTCGGCGACGTTATGGCGTAACGTCTCGAGCTGGTTGGCGCTTTCGGGATCGGCGATGGGGATCGCATGACCGGCGGCATCAACGCGCGGCGTCGTCGGCAGATTATGGTCGGGAACCGCGAGCGTAAGATCGGGCCGGCGCACGGCACGCCCGGCGGCGCGGAGTCCCTCGAACGCCTGCGGGCTGGTGACTTCGTGGACCAAATGGCGGTCGATATAGATCAGGCACGTGCCATCGTCGCGGCGTTCGACGACGTGCGCGTTCCAGATCTTCTCATAGAGGGTCTGTGGGCGGGCGGTCATGGCGGCGGCTTACTCGCTCAGCGCCCAATCGCAAGCAACAAAGGAAAACTGTTTGCCGGTCAGATTGGAAGAAACAGCGGCGCGACGAAATCGCCACGCCGCCGTTTCCCCGGGGTGAGAGGGACCCTATTCCGCCGGTTCGGCCTCGCGCTCGGCCGGCTCGGCGGCTTCCATGACGGCGGTATCGAGGTCCTCGATCGCCGAAACCAGCACGCCGATCACGATCGGATTGCCCAGTGGCGACGATGTCTCGACACTCATCTGACCCTGGTCGTTGAACGTCGTGTTGGTCGTCGTCGTCGACGACGAATCGTTCGACACGTAATAGGGCCAGCAACCATAGCCCTCGTGACTTTCCGAATGCGCATAGGTCTGTTCGTCGGCAGTGTAGCTGGCGTTCGATCTGACCGTCTGGCTGATCCCGTCGACCACGATCAGCGCGGTTGCGACATATTGCAGCGTGCCGTCCAATCCGAAGAATTCGGACCATTTGGTCGGATCGCTCCACGTCGACGCCGAATCGTCCCGGAACGCGGCGGTCAGCGCGGCCGGATAGAACCATGGACTGTAGTCGGTGCCGCTGTCGGTGACCGATCCCGACGACAGCGCCTGGATCGGCACGGTGACGATGTGCTGATAGGTCGTGCTGACCGAGACGCCCGAGCTGGCGAATTTCTGCGTGAAGTCGGTCGCGTCCGAGCTGCTCGAGCTGGTGTAGAAATAGGTGCCGCCGTCGGAGCTGCTGCTGCTCGTCCAGGAATTGGTGAGGTCGGTACTGGCGGTCGCCGAGTCCATCGAGAAGCTGACCGATGGACCCCGGGCGAGATCCGTCACCAATTGTTCCTGGGTCATGGTGAACGCGGTCGCCGCGCCCGGCGACAAATGCCGGATCAGCAGCTGCGCGATATAGACGGGATTGTCGTAGATCGCGGCGTAAAGCGTGGCACAGCTGGCGGCGAGACCCGGGTCCATATTCTCCGCCGACCAGATATCGAAATAACCGGTCAGCGCCTGGGTGACCGATGTCGGCGGGTTCGCCAGGATCGTCGCGCCATTGGCGGCGACATAGGCGGCCTCGGCGGTCTGCCAGGCGGCATAACTGCCCGCCATCGCCGTCTTGAATGCCTCCGAAGCGGGCTCGTGCAGATAGCCGAGGATCGTCTGATATTCGCTCGAGAAGGTATCGACGGTCGAGGGTGCGTAATATTGGGCGATCGATTCGCTCGGGACCTGGTCCATCATGTCCCACAAACGCTCGGTGCTGGTCGGCACCAACAGATCGCCTTGCGCGATCTGAAAGTCCTTGGGCGACAGCGACAGCGCCGTGACCAGGGAATTGTACCATTGCGCGGTCAAATTGTGTAAAACATCATCCGAAGCAGACATGTCTTTTCTCCCGCGGCGGAAACAATAGTTCCGTCGGTTGTGGTGTTGTGGCCAATAAAACGCAATTTACGGATTCGCGTAACTTACTTACGCAAGGATGACATTAGACGAGTTCTGCGACAGTCAGAAGACACTGCTAAGGAGTTTTGAACCCATTACGGGCCTAACTAACGCTGTCGCCCGCGTCACTCCTTGGGCGAGACGTAGTCGGCATCGTGCTCGAACGGTAATTCCTCGCCCGCCCGCATCGCCGAGAGGATCGCCGCGAAGTCGGTCGCGCAGCGGAAGCCGAGGCCGCGTTCGATCGCCGATGCGTCGTAGACGCGGCCGATGCTGGCCGGCAGCGACCATCCGCGGGCCGCGAACAGATCGGCGGCGTCGGGAAACAGCCGCGCGATCACCGCGCGCGCGTCGCGTTTCAGCTCGACGACATCGTCGCGCGAAAACGGCGTGGGGGCCGAGGCGATATAAGTCGCGAAGCCGATCGCCGGGGCGCGGTCGAACGCGACGATATGCGCCCGTGCGCAATCCTCCACCGTCAGCCGGCGATTGAGGAATTCATTGGCCTTCATATTCTCGCCCGACAGATCGCGGTGCGTGTCGTCGTCCTCGGGAAAGAAGCGCGAGGTCCGCAGGACGATGACCGGCAGGCCGGTCTCGGCATGGACCAGGCGGCACATTTCCTCGGCAGCGCGCTTGGTCACGCCATAGATGTTGCGCGGGCTGAGCGGTCCGCTGGTCTCGTCGAGCCACACCGCGCGATCGGCGGTCTCGTCGCGGATCGCCTGGGTGATCATCAGCGACGTCGTCGAGGTGAAGACGAAGCGATCGGCGCCGGCCGCGATCGCGCATTCGAGCAGGTTCAACGTCCCGGTCACGTTGACGTCGATGAATGCCTGGCGCGGATAGCGAACGATATCCGGCTTGTGCAGCGCGGCGCCGTGGATCACTCCCTCGATCCCATGGCTGAACATCACGCGCTCGACCAGGGCGCGATCGGCCACGCTGCCGACGACGCGCGTGTCGGGACCGGGCGCGACATCCATGCCGACCACCTCATGACCGGCGGCGCGCAGCATCGGCGCCAGATAGCGGCCCAGCCAACCGGTAGATCCCGTCAATAATATCCGCATCTAGGGTCCGTATTCAGTTACCGCGACCATGAACCTCAGGCCGCTGCCTTTTCACGACGGCGATCGGCATAGACGGTCGAGCGGGTATCGGACAGCAGGTGCAGGTCTTCGGCCTCAACCGGGGTGATCGCGCGGTCGACATAATCGAACCGGGCCGGGTCGCGCATCGCGCGGCGAAGCATGAGCCGGAGCCGGGCATGAGTTAGCAACGTGCCGCTCAACGCGTAGACGCGATGCGCGAGATATTTGGCTTGGAACGCCACGAGGCCTTCGCGCGGTAGACCGGACCGGCGCTGATGCCGACGCTTGATCCGGATATAGCCCGATTCGAGCTTGGCGACGCCTTCGAGCCGTACCGCCTCGCGATAGGCGAGCAGGCGATTGATCGTCGTGAGGCGCTTGTTCGATCTGAGCGCGATCATCCGCTTCACCACGCGCTCCATATGCTCCCAGCTGTAGAAGCTGCGATGCGCATCGCGATAAGCACGTTCCCATTCCTCGTCGCTCATCCGCGGATGATGCGTGACGCGATGATTGAGGTCGTATTTGGTCAGATCGGGATCCATCCAGGTGCCGGCGTCGTGCAAGCGGCGATGGTCCTCGCTCCCGGGCAGCGGGGTCAGATAGTTCAGATAGATCGTGTCGACCGCCAGCTCATCCTTCAGGATCTCGATATCGCGCTGGATCGACTCATAGGTGTCGTTGGGAAAGCCGATGATATAGCCGCAGGTGATGACGATCGGATGGCGCTTCCACGCCAGGAACATCGCGCGATAATCCTCGACGCGGTTCTGCCGCTTGTTGGCCGCTTCCAGGCTGTCGGCATTGACGTTCTCCAGGCCGATGAAAATCTGGTCCGCGCCGGCGGCGACGCATTTGTCGATGAAATTGGGTATCTGGTGCGCGAGGGTATCGACCTGGATCACCATGCGAACGGGGAAACCCTGTTCCTTCAGGGCGATCAGCCGGTCGCAGAATATTTCCCAATTTCGGTTTCGCGCGAAATTGTCGTCGGTCATGAAGAAGCGATCGATCCCTTGCGCGGCGTTGGTGCGCACGATCGCCTCGAGATCGTCCGCCGAGCGAAAGCGGCTCTTGCGCCCTTGGACGTTGATGATCGTGCAGAACGAACATTCGAACGGGCAACCGCGGCCGAGGTCGAAGCTGGAATAGCGCGTGATGTTCTTGGCGACCTGGCCCTTCGGCATCAGCGGGATCGGCGCTCCATCGAGATTGGGCGTCACCTTGAGATGATTGTAGAGCGGCTTCATCTGGCCGTGCAGCGCGTCCTGCAGCACTTCATCGATGCGGCCGTCTTCGGATTCTCCGGCGAACAGGCCGATGCCGAGCGTCTGCGCCTCGACGAGCTCGGGCGGCAATTCCTTGAGCATCGAGATGCAGCCCGACACGTGGAAGCCGCCGATCGATACCGGCAGGCCAGCCTTGCGAAACGCGCGCGCGAGGTCGAGCGCGCGGGGATATTGGTTGGTCTGGACGCCGACCAGACCGATGAACCCCCGCCCGCCGTGACGGCGGATATCGCGGATGATCCGCGCGGGATCGACATGATCGTGGATCTCATCGATCGAATGGACATCGGCTTCGACGTCGCCGAGCACGCCGCGGGCCAGCGCGTCGCCGACGATTCCATTCAGGCAGGCGAGCGAATTGGAGGGAATGATCGACCGCCACCATTGCAGCGGATAGCCGTCATCATCGTACCGCGTCGGCTTGATCAGCCAGATCTGAAAGCGTCCTATCCCCATAGACACCTCTTTTCCCCAAGGGGCGGAGCGTATCCGATTCGGGCACGGCGTAAACCCTCATTCGCGCGTGACAGTGTCGGTGCCGTCCCGACCGGCATTAGATAGGCAGTACGACGACGGACATCGCGACGGCTCCTGGGACGGACGACGTTCAACATCCGCAATTCGTCATGCCGGGCTTGTCCCGGCATCCACCGAGCAGGTTAGCGAGAAGCAGGAACCTCTCGTACCGGAGGTGCTGCCCAGTGGACCCCGGCACAAGGCCGGGGTGACGGCAGGAAATTAGACGAAACCCGGCGAGTAAGAATTGATGGACTATTTCAGGTTCTCGCCCTTTGCAGGGCCCTCGTGCCGTGCCGATGGCGTCAGGCCGGCGCCAGCGCTTCGTATTTAGCCGTCGTCTTGGCCGCCACTTCGTCCGCGGTGACGCCGGGTGCAAGCTCGATCAGGCGGAACGGCGAGTGATGATCGGGGCGCTGGAACACGCACAGATCGGTGATCACCATGTCGACCACGTTCTTGCCGGTCAGCGGCAAGGTGCAGGCCGGGATGAACTTGGGGTCGCCGTTCTTGCTGGTATGCTCCATCACGACGATGATCTTCTTGACGCCGGCGACCAGGTCCATCGCGCCGCCCATGCCCTTGATCATCTTCCCCGGGATCATCCAATTGGCGATGTCGCCATTCTCCGCGACTTCCATCGCGCCGAGCACGGTCAGGTCGATATGCCCGCCGCGGATCATCGCGAAGCTGTCCGCCGAGGAGAAATAGACCGATTGCGGCAGCTCGCTGATCGTCTGCTTGCCGGCGTTGATCAGGTCGGGGTCTTCCTCTCCCGCATAGGGAAACGGCCCAATCCCGAGCATGCCGTTCTCCGACTGCAGCGTCACTTCGACGCCGGCCGGGATATGGTTGGCGACCAGGGTCGGGATGCCGATGCCGAGGTTCACATAATAACCGTCGCGCAGTTCCTTGGCGGCGCGGGCAGCCATGTCGTCACGAGTCCAGACCATCAATCGTCCTTTCTGGCCACCACCACGGGCGGCGGCAAAACATCGTCTTCAGTAGGGGCAGCGCGCTCGGCATCGAGCCCCATCCAGATCCGGTCGAGCGCCTGATCCTCGGGCAAGCCGATGGCCTTGGCATAGGTCGACGCCGCATTGCGGATGACATCGACCATGGCGATACCGAACAGCGCCGGGTCGGCGCCGAGCGGGCGCGGATTGACGAAGCTCAACGTGCCGCCGTCCTTCGCCCAGACGCGCAGGAATTCTCGGCTGTCGCCGAGCGTTTCGGCGAACGGGACGAGGTCGATCGGGATCGGTTTGTCGGTCATGCTGTCACGGTTTGGGCGGCGGACGTCGCCACAAGTCCGGGCGCGCGGGAGTGGGTGCCGGCGTGGGCACGCTGGGCGCCGGAGCCAGAACCGCAGGCGCCGGCGCGGCCGCGGGAATGGCCATGACGGGCTGCGCGCCGGGATCGGTCCAGCGCCGGTCCTTGGGGAAGACGTCGTCTATATCGCCCTTGAGCGCGGTGCCGTAGACCGGGTTCGGCAGCACGAACCAACCATGCCCCCACAATATCCGGAGCTTGGGCGAGTTGGTCTGCGCGCGGCGTTGCGCTGGCGTCATACCCGGCGCGTTGAACAGATCGGTGAAATCGCCGAGCTGGTCGCCGACCATCGCGATCACGCAATATTTGGCCGAGATCGCCCAACGCCGGGCGTCCTTGCCGCTACCGCCGGTCGCATCGTCGCCCTTCAGCCACAGATTCTGAAAGTGAACCACTGGACCCAGGCCGGCCAGGGTGAGCGCATCGATCGTCGCCGAGGCATTGGCCGATCCGCGATTGGAGTTGAACACCACTTCGATGCCGCTCGCGCGCGCCGCCCGCAACGCCTCCAGCGCTCCCGGCACGGCGTTGACCGCGGCCACCCCGCTGGCTTCCCAGCGATCCCAGCGCTTCTGGTCATAGGCACCGCTGCGCTGGCTGTCGTCGGCTTCGTAGCCAAGGTTCAGCAACGCGGTTTCGTCCACGTCGAGCACGACCGCGGGGCGCTGCCTCGGGCCGCATTTGAGGAATTTGGGCGCTTCCAGCGTGGCATCGGGCGCGAGCACGACCGACGATATCGGATGGCCGACCGCGAAATCGCCGCCGCGCGCGACCAGGAAATCGGCCAGCGTCAGATAGGCCTGGATCGACACTGCCGAGGCTTCGCCCGAGCCGTAGAGATATTGCATGCCGGGCGGTACGCTACCCGGCGCTGGCGGCGGGGGTGCCGCTGGCGTGGTCGGACCCGCCGAGGGAATCGCGTCGGCCGCCGGGATTCCGGTCGGCGCGGCCTGCGCGCTGGCGGCGGCCACCGCGGGCGGGGTCGAGGACGGCAAATCCTCGTCCTTCTTGCCGAAGAACTGTTTCTTGCCGATCGCGCCCGCCGCCAGCACCGGCACGGCGGCGGCGACGCACCCGCTGGTCGCCGTGCTGCCGACCAGCAGCATCAGCAGCGCGAAGCGGCCTTTGCTCACGCCGCGGTCCGCTCGCGGACGGTGCGGAACTCGATTTTCTTGTCGTAAGGGCTGCCGACGATCATCCGGTTCACATAGATGCCGGGCAGATGGACCTGATCGGGATCGAAGCTGCCGACCGGAACGATTTCCTCGACTTCGGCGATACAGACCTTGCCCGCGGTCGCCATCGGCTGGTTGAAGTTGCGCGCGGTCTTGCGGAAGATGAGGTTGCCCGCCTCATCGGCCTTCCAGCCCTTGATGATCGACAGATCGGCGCGGATGCCGCGTTCGAGGATATAGTCCTCGCCGTCGAACGTCTTCACTTCCTTGCCCTCGGCGACCTGGGTGCCGACCCCGGTCTTGGTATAGAAGCCGGGGATGCCGGCGCCGCCCGCGCGGCAGCGTTCGGCGAGCGTGCCCTGGGGGCAGAATTCGACCTCGAGCTCGCCCGACAGATATTGGCGTTCGAACTCCTTGTTCTCGCCGACATAGGACGAGATCATCTTCTTGACCTGGCGCGTGCGGAGCAGCTTGCCGAGCCCCTCCCCGTCGATACCGGCATTGTTGCTGGCAATGGTCAGATCCTTCGTGCCGGCGTCGCGGATCGCGTCGATCAGGCGTTCGGGAATGCCGCACAGGCCGAACCCGCCGGCACAGATCGTCATGCCGTCGAACAACACGCCGTCGAGCGCCGAAGCGGCATCGGAATAAAGCTTACGGGCCATGCGGACTCCTTGGGTAATGCGCGCCCGAATAGATGGCGGCGCGGTCAGGAGCAAGCGCGGGCGCCGACTTTGCCGCAAGCCGGACTCAATGTTCGCATGTGCGGCAAAATAGCGGCCATCGCCCGTCGCATCGGCCCAAATCCCGCCATGAACCGTGTCCAACACGCGACGAACCGGGGGGTCGCAAGGCCCTCCGGTTTTTTGTTTGTACAGGAGTTTTTATGCGTTTCCTTATCGCGTCCGCCCTGTTGGCCAGTGCCGCCATCGCCACCCCTGCCCTCGCGCAGGATGGCCCCGCCTCCGCCCCCGAAGGCAAGGAATTCCAGGGCTTCAAGATCCTCGCCGTGACCGGCATCGACCATGTCACGGGTTCGGGTGATAACCAGACCGGCCTCTCTTATGGTGGCGTCGTCGGCTACGACTATCAGGCGGGCAAGGCCGTGTTCGGCGTCGAAGGCGAAATCGACGGCTCGACCGCCAAGGATTGCGTCAACAACGCCGTCGCTGCGGGTGACCGCCTGTGCGTCAAGGCTGGCCGCGATCTCTATGCCGGCGTGCGCGCTGGTGTCGTCGTCGGCAACAAGGCGCTGCTTTACGTCAAGGGCGGCTATGCCAATGGCCGTATCGACGCCACCTACACGCTCAACAACGCGACGACCAAGTCGGGCCAGAACCTCGATGGCTGGCGCGTCGGCACCGGCGTCGAACTGCCGGTGGCCAACAACCTGCTGGTCCGCGCCGAATATCGCTACACCAACTATTCGGACACCGACCTCGCCCGTCATCAGGGCCTGATCGGCGTCGGCGTGAAGTTCTGATCTGACGATCAGATAATTCGGACAGCAGGGCCGCGCGGGGAAACCCGCGCGGCCTTTTCCGTTTTGTGTTTCAGCGAAGCTGCAATCGACTCTTGGGGACGAATACGATCAGGTTTGGCTGTCATGTCGGGCTCGTCCCGGCATCCACTGTGCAGGTTAGCGCATAGCACGAGCTTCTTTTCCCGGCCTTGCCGCCCGGTGGATGCCGGGACAAGCCCGGCATGACGAACTAGGTCGATCCGTCCTAGACCTGCGTTCCGAACACATGGCCGATCGCCGCCGTCACAGCCATTGCCAGTGCGCCCCAGAACACGACGCGCACTGCACCCCGTATCTGGCTCGCACCGCCAGCACGCGCCCCGATCGCCCCGGTCGCCGCGAGCAGGACGAGCGTGACGGCCATCACCGCCGCGACCAGCGAGCGGCCGCCGAACAGCAAGGTCATCAGCACCGGGACGATCGCGCCGGTGGCGAAACTGGCAGCCGAAGCGAGAGCGGCCTGGACCGGCCGTGCGGCGAGATCCTCGCTGATCCCGAGCTCGTCGCGCAGGTGCGCGCCCAGCGCATCGTGCGCCATCAGCTGATCGGCGACCTGAAGCGACAAATCGTGATCGAGTCCGCGCTGGCGATAGATGGCGGCGAGTTCCTGCCGCTCGGCTTCGGGCTCGTCGGACAATTCCGCGGTTTCGCGCGCAATATCGGCGCGCTCGGTATCGGCCTGGCTGCTGACCGATACATATTCGCCCGCCGCCATCGACAAGGCTCCCGCGGCGAGCCCCGAAATCCCGGTCAGCAACACGGTCGTGCGATCGGCATTGGCGGCGGCGACGCCGACGATCAGGCTGGCGGTCGATAGGATGCCGTCATTGGCGCCGAGCACGGCCGCGCGCAGCCAGCCGATGCGCTGGACCAGATGCCGTTCGCGGTGTCGTCGTATCGCCATTCGCCTCCCGTAGATGGTTTCCAGCCCGGAACAATACGGGCTTCCACGAGCGTCAGCCTAGCGTACCGCCTTCAAGGCCGAGCGCAATTTCGAGATCGGCCAAAGCTTGTTCGCTGGTCGAAACCTTGATCGCCGCCATGCCGAGCGCCGCGGCGGGTTTGCAGTTGATCCCGAGGTCGTCGAGATAGACGCACCGCTCGGGTGTCACGCCCAGCCCATCGCACGCCAGGCGATAGATAGCGGGATCGGGCTTGCGGATACCGATCTTCGAGCTTTCGACGACATGGTCGAACCGTGCCATGATTGCCGCGATCGCCTCGGCCTTGTCCGCGGTCGACGACATCTGCACACCATGACCGGCGGGAACGTTGTTGGTGATGCAGCCGATGCGATAGCCGCGCGCCTTCAGCCAATCGACCGCTGCGACCATGTCGGCACGGATATCGCCCGACAGCAAGGCGAGCACGTCACGTCCAGGAAGCTCATGGCCCAATGCCCGCGCCTCCTCCGTGAACAGCGAATCGAACCGCGCGGCGTCGATCTCGGCGCGCTCGAACAAGGCCCAGGCATTGCCGTCCGGATTGGTCGAGTTGATCCGGCGCACGAGATTGTGCGGCAGGCCGCGCTCGGCCTCCATCCGGTTGAACGCTTCGAACGGCGAGGAAGTGATCACTCCGCCGAAATCGAAGATCACGGTGTCGCGCGTCATGGTTCGATGAGCAGACCAACGCGTGGATCGACCTTGCCCGCGACCGCATCGCGATAGGCGGCAAGTGCGGCCTCAGCGCCCGAGCGGCGCTCGATCGCGGTCAGCCGCTTTGCGGTCGGCATGAAGTCGAGCCACGCTTCTTCGCTCTGCCGGCGCAAGCCATGGGCGCCCCAGTCCTTCGACCGCTTCTTCATCCTTCCCGGCGCGAAGAAACCGATCGGGCGAGGCCCGGGCAGCGGGGCGCCACCGCGCTCGGCATCCCAATGCGTGATGCCGACGATCATATCGACCGCCAAAGTATCGCCGAAGCGTTCATGCACCGCGCGCGTCGCCGCCGGATTGCCGGCGAAGTCGACCAGCGCGACTTTCCCCTGGGCCTCGATGGCGTCGATTGCGCCATAGTCGACGACTTGGTCGTACAATCCGGTATCGGCGGTAAAGCCGGCACTGCGTGGCGAGGCGAGCGCGACCAGCCGGGGCCCATGTCCGCGCGCCTTCATCACATGCGCAAAGGCCAAAGCTGTCTTGCTCGACGCTCCGCTGACGATGACGGTGCCGGCATCGAAATCGTCTTCGTCCTCGAACTGGTCGGCGATCAGCCAGCCGGTCAGGAACAGCGGACGATAGACCGGCCACCAGTCGTGATCGGCCTCGCGGTAATCGCCCAGCGCCTTGAGTCGCGAATATTGATTATAGGCCCCGGGCAAGGATGCGCGACGCGGCGTTGCCTCGGTAAAGCCGGTGCCGCGAATCTGCTCGGCCGCGAGCACGGCGTGGCTGGCAAGCGGCCAATAGCCGTAGAAGCGGTCACCCACGGAAAGACCCTCGGCCGCCGATCGAGTCACCGTTGCGAACCCCCAGACCGGCAGCCGGCCCGGCTCATCGCGCGCGGAGAAAAAGTCCCAATAGCCCGCGTCGGGGCCGAGAAACGGCGTCTTCTGCCCCAAGGCGGCATAGGTGATGTTGTTGGCGGTCAGCGCGACGAGGTCGATCGCGAATTCGGCCTGACCGGGCTCGGGCGCGCGGTCGGGCAATGCGGCGATGTCCGCCTGCGCGATGTCGTCGCGGGTAATCTCGATTTGCCAGCGGCCCATGATGTTCTCCTGCGTCAAACCGACATGGGTCCGCGGCGCGCTATGTCGCCCCGCACACTCGACTCCGCAACCTTCAATCCCGCCGCCTCCAGCGCCGCGCGCTGATCGGTGCCGCGGGTGGTCAGCATGATCTGTTCGATCATCACCGATCGCGCGAACAGCGGCGTCGCGAAGACATGGTCGACCCAGGCGGCGATGCGCGGCCAGCGCGCGGCGTCGGGCGTCCAGCCGGCCAGCGCGGCGTTGCGGAAGAAGCTGGCGAAGGTCAGATCGATCAACGACAAATCGTCGAACACGAACCCGGCGACCGGCGCCTGCGGCTCGAGCCAATCCATGATGTCGGGGAGATCGCGGGTGATGACGGCGGCGACCAGCTCCTCATCGGTTTCCTGTTTCCACACGCGCGGCTTGACGTTGCGCTGGAAGAACAGCTTCCAGATCATCACGTCGCCCAAGCGGCTGTCGGCGAATTCCTCCAGCCAGCGTGCCCGCGCCCGCTGGGCGGGATCGGCCGGATAGAGCGGTTTTTCCGGATAACGGTCGTCGAGATATTCGCAGATCACCGTCGAATCCGGGATCACCAGATCGCCATGGATCAACACCGGGATACGCCGGAGCGGATTGAGCCGGGTGAATTCGTCGCCGCCGAAAAACGGCACGATCGGATCGATCTCATAGTCGATGCCCTTATGGTCGAGCGCGAGGAAGACCTTGCGCGCATAAGGCGAGACGTGGTTGCCGATGATCCGCAGCATGATGCTTATCCGTTATATTTGAGCTTGAGGCCCGGGCGCGGCCAGCGGAGCTTGGCGAGGCGCCCGGTGCCCGACAGACAGATATAAGCATCCATCATGTCCGCCCCGCCCCAACAAATGTTGGTGGTGAAGATGTCGTCGGTGGCGACGAACTCGACCAAATCGCCGTTGGGCGAGATGACCGAAATGCCGCATTCGCCGATCGTCGCGACGCAGATATTGCCGTTCTCCTCGACACCGAGCGAGTCGAAGAATTTGTACCCGGCCGGGCGATAGAGCGGGATGCCGGGGCCGCCGGGGCCCGCGCTGCCGTCGACCTTGCCCGGCGCGATGACGTTGAAGGCCATCAGCCGGCAGGTATAGGTTTCCGCCGCGTAGAGCCGCTTGCCGTCGGGCGACAAGCCGACGCCATTGGGATTCTGGCTGGGGAAGATCACTTCCTCGAGATGGCTGCCGTCGACCTTGCCGTAGAAGATGCCGACGATGTCGTGGCAGCGCTTGTCGTAATCGACCTTGCCATGATCGGTGAACCAGAAGCCGCCTTCGCCATCGAACACGATGTCGTTGGGACCGCGCAGCACGCAGCCGAAATCGCCCGATTTGTAGAGGGTCTCTACCGCGCCGGTAGCGATGTCGATCCGCTCGATCCGCCCGCCCGAATAGTCCGTGGCGATGCCGTGGGGGGCGAGCATGCCGTTGCTCTCGACATATTCGAAGCCGCCATTGTTGCAGCAATAGAGCTTGCCATCGGGGCCGATCGCCAGCCCGTTGGGGCCGCCGCCGGGTTCGGCTACTGTTTCTTTCGAACCGTCGGGGCGAACGCGCGTGATGCGGCCGGCGGCGATCTCCACGAGGATGACACTGCCATCGGCCATCGCCACCGGGCCTTCAGGAAACCGCAATCCGTCGGCGACGATCTCCATGGCCCTCTCCCGCTCGTTATGGCCGGGCTACGTACCCGGTCTTCGAAACGGTCATGCCGTGTCCCGGCGGTAAAAGGAAGGCGGTTTTGGAAGGAGGGCGACCGCCGTGCTTGGCCCTCTCCCGCTTGCGGGAGAGGGTTTGGGTGAGGGTCTTCTTTCTTCTTCCAAGCGTATGCCGAGATAGAAGAAGAAAGAAGACCCTCACCCTCCCGCCGCTTGGCGGCGGGCCCCTCCCTCTCCCGCGCGCGGGAGAGGGCTATCGCCTGCGGCCGCAGCAATCAGAACCGTTCGCCGACCAGCTCCTCGCTTTTCGCCCAGAGCGCCTTGGCGTGTTCGGCGTCGAGCGCATAGGGGCGTACGCCGCCGCGAATGCCCTCGCCTTCCTGCAGTTCGGCGACGTGGCAATCCTCGCAATATTTGCCACCCACTTCGGCGGGGTCGGCGACGATTGCTGCCCAGACCGAGGTGGCCGCCCCTTACGGAATGGTCTTGAACTCGAAAGCCGGCATGCCCGCCTGGGCCGCGGTTTCGTTGATCGAGGCGACCAGCGCCGCCATCTGGCCTTCGTCCATGTGACGGCCGAGTTCGGTTTGGATGCCGCCGGGATGGACCGCCGTCGCGCGGACGCCGCGATCGCGGTGGCGGCGGTCGAATTCGACCGCGAACAGGATATTGGCGGTCTTCGACCGGCCGTACCCGATCCAGGGCTCGTACGGCGTGTGCTCGAAATTGGGATCGTCGAGGTCGACGTCCGAATAACGATGCCCGGCAGAGGACAGGTTCACCAGCCGTCCGCCATCCTTGAGCAACGGCGCGATGCGGTTGATCAGCACGAAATGGCCGAGATGATTGGTACCGAACTGGGTTTCGAAGCCATCGGCGGTGTGCCCGAATGGCGGGACCATGACGCCGGCATTGGCGATGATCACGTCGAATTGGCGGCCATCGGCATTGAGCGCATCGGCACAGGCGCGCACGCTGGCGAGCGAGGCAAGGTCGAGCTCGACGATCGAAAAAGCGCCCTTGCCTGTTTCCGCCGCGGCGCGGACCTCCGTCGTCGCGCGTTCCGCCTTGGCGACGTCGCGTGCGGCGCCGACCACTTCCGCTCCATGCGCGACGAGGGCACGCGCAGTCTCCACGCCAAGGCCGGCCGAAACGCCGGTGACCAGGATGCGCTTGCCCGTCAGGTCGATGCCAGCGAGCACGTCCTCCGTGGTCGATTTCTCGCCGAATTGGGTCGTCATCTTCAGTCTCCATGAATGTCGTAAAAGGGCGCGGCGCAATCGCTGTGCGCCCTCGTCATCCATTTAGGCACGAGCCCTTCCTACGAGCGCCCGATCGTCTCGATCGCTTGCCCAATCCTATCAGCCGCGCGGGATTTCGCGTCGAAAGCGCTTGCGCCCTCCTCCGCCGTGACCATCTTGGCTATCATGCAGGACAAACTCGACGAGATGAGCCGGCGCGTCGTGCGTCAGACGCAAGGGTTGGCGCGCGCGACCGCGATTCCCCGCGTGGGGCTCGGCGTCGTGAAGCGACCAAGCCAGCCAATGACCAGTGTGTACGAACCGATGATCTGCCTGGTGCTGCAAGGAGCCAAGCAGGTGATGATCGGTGACCGGATGGTGCGCTACGATCCGGCCTGTACCTTCATCGCCTCGCTCGAACTGGCGGCCTCGGGATGCGTGGTCGAGGCGTCGCCCGACAAGCCCTATATCGCCGCCAGCCTGACGATCGATCGCGCAATCCTGGCCGATCTGCTCGCGACCATGCCCGCCTCTCCCGAAGGGCAAACCGCGGGCTTTGCGGTAACGCCGGTCACGCCCGATCTGCTTGACGCCTGGGGGCAATTGCTGGCCTTGTTCGACGCGCCTCAGGATATTCCGGTGCTGGCACCCTTGCGCGAGCGCGAAATCCTCTATCGCCTGCTGCAGGGACCGCAGGGCGGCCTGTTGCGCCAGATCGCGCGCGAGGACAGCCAATTGTCGCGCGTGCGGCGGGCAATTCATTGGATCCGGGCGCATTTCGACCAAGCCATGCGCGTCGAAAAGCTGGCGGAGATTGCGGGGATGAGCGTTCCGTCGTTCCACCGCCATTTCAAGGCGGCGACGGCGATGAGCCCGTTACAATATCAGAAGACGCTCAGGCTCCACGCGGCGCGGCGCATGCTGGTCGCGAGCAACGATGCCAGCCGCACGGCCTATTCGGTCGGCTATGAAAGCGCGTCGCAGTTCAGCCGCGAATATACCCGCATGTTCGGCGCACCGCCATCGCGCGACGCCGAACGATTGCGTGGCCTGCCGGCAGCGGATCTCGCAGAGGTGGCAGGCCTGGCGTGAACGAGTGAGCTCGAAGCCCCTCTCCCGCTTGCGGGAGAGGGAGGGGCCCGCCGCCGGAGGCGGTGGGAGGGTGAGGGTCTTCTTTCTTCTTCTTCTTCGACCACAACCGCTCGGAAGAAGAAAGAAGACCCTCACCCAACCTGCATCGGGTGAACAGCGCCCCGCGCTGTTCAGGTCATGCCGGGGGCATGACCGACCCGATGCACCCGCAAGCGGGAGAGGGCTTACATAAATAGGGGGCCGTGCGGTACCGCACGGCCGCCCGGTCAGCGGGGCGAGCGCTGCAGCGGGAGCAACGACTAAATGTCGTCGCCCAGCGCGCCCTTCACCTTGCCGACGAACTGTTGGCCCTTGCCCTTCAATTCCTGGCCAGCGCCTTCGGCCGCCAATTCGTCATCCTTGCGCGTGCGGTTGGGGTCGTCGGCATCGCCGGCCATCGCCTGCTTCACCTTACCCACCGCCTCGTTGACATTGCCTTTGATCTTGTCGGTCAGTTCACCCATCGGTTGTTCCTCTCCATTCGCGACGGCAGGGCGCCGGCGCGGTGAAATTACGGAAATAGAACGGTTTGGCCGAGCGGGAGTTCCTACAAACTAAGGCGCGACGCGTTTCAGGAAGGCGAATACCGCTTGCCAGTTGTCGTCGGCGCCGCCGGGATTCTTGGCCGCGATCAAGGTCGACGAACCGTGCACGCCCGCTTTTGGGATGAATTGCTGGCGATCGGTGCTCCTGGTTGCCGACAGGATCGCCTTGGCTTCCTGTTCCTCCTCGAGCGTGTCGGCGGACGTGACGAAAACCGGCACCGACACTTTGGCGGCCGCGGTCTCGACCATTTTCTTGTCCTCGAAATATTCGCCCGGCGAGAAAGCGAGCACGCCCTTCACGCTGCCTTCCGCCGATTTCGATGCGGCGACCAGGAAGACCAGGCTGGCCGAATAGCTCGACCCCCAGAGCAGGATCGGCTTGCCTTGCGCTTTATCCTTGGCCCAGGCGAGCGCTGCCTCGAGGTCGGGGAGCGCCCCGAGATAGTCGGTCTTGTCCTTGTATCCGGCCATCGTCTGGTTGTTGCCATAGAGTCCGCCGCCGACGCGCTGATCGATCGCCAGTGCGGCAAAGCCGGCGCGCTGAAGCTGCGGCGCGATCGAGACATATTCGTCCTTCGACGACCCCGCCTGATGGAACAGCAGGATCAGCGCGCGTGCATTGCTGGTCGGATAATAGGTGCCATAGACGGTAACACCGTCGGGGGCGGTCAGCGTCACGGCCTCGGGCGCATGATCCTTCACCGCAGCGCTTTCGTTGATCAACGCCTCGACATTGTCGATCTTGGGTTGGGAGTGGCAGGCAGCGAGCGCGACGAGCGCGGTGATCGGCAACAAACGACGCATCGAGCCTCCTTGGATCAGATCAATCCGGCAAGCGGACTGGAGGGGTCGGCATAGCGCCGCTTGCCCATCCGTCCGGCGAGATAGGCCAAACGCCCGCTCTCTACCGCGAGTTTCATCGCGCGCGCCATCATCACCGGATCCTTGGCCTCCGCGATCGCGGTGTTCATCAGCACGCCGTCGCAGCCGAGCTCCATCGCCACCGCCGAATCGGACGCGGTGCCGACTCCGGCATCGACCAGCACGGGCACCTTGGCGCCTTCGACGATCAGCCGGATCGTGACCTGGTTCTGGATGCCCAAACCCGATCCGATCGGCGCGCCGAGCGGCATGATCGCGACCGCGCCGACATCCTCCAGCCGCTTCGCCGCGATCGGATCGTCGACGCAATAAACCATCGGCTTGAAGCCTTCCTTGGCGAGGATCTCGGTCGCCCGCAACGTCTCGACCATGTCGGGGTAGAGGGTGCGCGCCTCGCCCAGCACCTCGAGCTTGACCAGGTCCCAGCCGCCGGCCTCGCGCGCCAGCCGCAAGGTGCGGATCGCATCCTCAGCCGTGAAGCAGCCCGCGGTGTTGGGCAGGTAGGTGACCTTTTTCGGGTCGATATAGTCGGTCAGCATCGGCGCCTTGGGATCGCTGACATTGACGCGGCGCACCGCCACGGTGACGATCTCCGCCCCCGACGCTTCGAGCGCGGCGGCGTTTTGCGCGAAATCCTTATATTTGCCGGTGCCGACGATGAGGCGCGAGCGAAAGGTCTTGCCGGCAACGGTCCAGGTGTCGTCGGCTGCGGTTGTGACGACGGGAGTGGCGACATTCATTGAGCTGATTCCTGCATGACGCGGTTACGAGATTTTGAAGATATTCCTCCCCGGCGAAGGCCGGGGCCCAGTCTCGGCACAATCGATGAAGCGTGTCGCGCCGCAATTGACCGCTTGCAGCGGGGCCCCGGCCTTCGCCGGGGAAGGATGAAAGTTAAAAACGGCATCGCCTCAACCGCCGCCGACGAAATGGACGATCTCGATCTCGTCGCCATCCTCGACCAGCACCTGTGCGAGCGTCGAGCGCGGCACGACTTCCAGATTGCGCTCGACCGCGACCTTTTCGGGGACCAGCCCAAGCTCTTCGGCAAGCTGCGCGAGCGTCAACCCTGAATAGACGCGGCGATGCTCGCCATTGACGCGGATCGAGACGGTTCCGTCGGTGTGCATGGTATTCATGGCAAATCGCGATATAGGGACGCGACCAATAGCGCCACAACCGAAAGGGCAAGGGTGACCGAAACGATCCTGGTGCTGAACGGCCCCAACCTCAATTTGCTCGGGACGCGCGAGCCGGAAATCTATGGGGCCGACACGCTCGACGACATCGCGGAGAGACTGGAAGAGCGCGCGAGAGAGCTCGATCTTGAAATCGACATGCGCCAGTCGAATCACGAAGGGCATCTGATCACCTGGATGCACGAAGCGCAGGGGTCGGACGTGAAGGCGATCCTGCTCAACGCGGGAGCGCTGACGCATACCAGCGTGGCGCTCTACGACGCGATCAAGGGCATCAAGGTGCCGGTGATCGAAGTGCATCTGTCGAACCCGCTGGCACGCGAGGAATTCCGTCACCAGAGCTTTGTCGGCCGTGCCGCGCGCGGAACCGTTTCGGGGTTCGGCGCACTTTCGTATATGCTCGCGCTTGAAGCCGCCGCCCGACTCTGACACAGGGCGCGCCTTTGAGTCAGCCTCAACAGGGCGAAGAAGGGTCGAATGGCAGACAATAAGAATGATGGGGGCATGCGAGTCGATGTCGAACTGGTCCGCCAGCTCGCGACTCTGCTCGACGAAACCAACCTGACCGAGATCGAGGTCGAGGATAATGACCGCCGCATCCGCGTTGCGCGCGAAGTTCATGCCGCACCGGCAGTAAGTTATGCGGCACCGGCGGCCGTCGCGGCTCCGACTGCTCCGGGGGTCGCTCCCGCAGCGGCTGCCGATCCGGCACCTGCGGCAATCAGCGCCAACGCAATCAAGTCGCCGATGGTCGGCACCGTCTATCTGGCGGCGAACCCGGAAGCGAAACCGTTCATTGCGGTCGGGCAGAAGGTCGCCGCGGGTGACACGCTGGTGATCATCGAAGCGATGAAGGTGATGAATCCGATCATCGCGACGGCCGCCGGCACCGTGTCGGCGATCCTGATCGAGAACGGCCAGCCGGTCGAGTTCGACCAGGCACTCGTCGTCGTCGAGTAAGCCAAAAGGCCATGCCCGAAATCAAGAAATTGCTGATCGCCAATCGCGGCGAGATCGCGCTGCGCATTCACCGCGCGTGTCACGAAATGGGAATCAAGACGGTCGCGGTCCATTCGACTGCGGATTCGGACGCGATGCATGTGCGCCTCGCCGACGAGGCGATCTGCATCGGCCCGCCGTCGGCGACCGAATCGTATCTCAATATCCCGAACATCATCTCGGCGGCCGAGATCAGCCATGCCGATGCGATCCATCCGGGCTATGGTTTCCTGAGCGAGAATGCGCGCTTCGCCGAAATCGTCGAGGCGCATGGCATCATCTTCGTCGGGCCCAAGCCCGAGCATATCCGCACGATGGGCGACAAGATCGAGGCGAAGCGCACCGCGGGCGCGCTCGGCCTGCCGCTCGTGCCCGGCTCGGACGGCGCGATCAGCGATATCAGCGAAGCCAAGAAGATCGCCGAGGCGGCAGGCTATCCGGTGATCATCAAGGCCGCGTCGGGCGGCGGTGGGCGCGGCATGAAAGTCGTCAACTCGCCCGAAGAACTCGAAACGCAAATGCAGCAGGCCGGCAGCGAGGCCAAGGCCGCGTTCGGCGACGCTACGGTCTATCTCGAAAAATATCTCGGCAACCCGCGCCACATCGAATTCCAGGTGTTCGGCGACGGCGAGGGCAATGCGATCCATCTCGGCGAGCGCGACTGCTCGCTGCAACGCCGCCACCAGAAAGTGCTGGAGGAGGCGCCCTCTCCGGTCATCACGCCCGAAGAGCGCGAGCGGATGGGCGGGATCGTTGCCAAGGCGATGGCCGATATGGGCTATCGCGGTGCGGGCACGATCGAGTTCCTGTGGGAAGACGGCGAATTCTACTTCATCGAGATGAACACGCGTCTGCAGGTCGAGCATCCGGTGACCGAGGCGATTACCGGCCTCGATCTGGTCCGCGAACAGATCCGCGTAGCGGAGGGCCATGGCCTGACCTTGCGCCAGGAAGACGTGCAATTCCGCGGCCACGCGATCGAATGCCGCATCAACGCCGAGGATCCACGCACTTTCGCGCCGTCACCGGGCCTGGTGAAGCAATATCACGCGCCCGGAGGCATGAACGTCCGGGTCGATAGCGGGCTCTATGCCGGCTATCGCGTGCCGCCTTATTACGACTCGATGATCGCCAAGCTGATCGTCTATGGCACCACCCGCCAGGGCGCGATCCGCCGGTTGCGCCGCGCGCTCGAGGAGTTCGTGATCGAGGGGATGAAGACCACCATCCCGCTTCATCAGGCGCTGATCGAGGACCCCGAATTCCTGCAGGGGCAATATACGATCAAGTGGCTCGAGGAGTGGCTCGACAAGCAGGAGGCCTGAGCGGGCCAGTTGAACAAGGGGAGAGCGGCGTGAGGAAAGCGATCATCCTGTTGGGCCTGGCAGCAATAGCCGCCGCCCCCGCCTCTCCCGTCTCCTCGCTGGCCGGACGCTATTCGAAGCATTTCCAGAACGGGATGGTCGACGGGTCCAAATATTGGTCCGACGACGTCGTCGAGATCGTGCCCGTCGACGCCACCCACGCTTATTTCCGCGCCGAGCTCCAATTCTACAACGGGCATAGCTGCTCGATTGCGGGAGTCGCCAAAACCGTTGGCAACACACTCGTCTATCGCGAAAAGCAGGCGAGCTATGATGGCGGCCCGACCTGCCGCCTGACGATCACGACCAAGGGCAAGAGCTTGCTGCTCGATGATGGCGACGGCAGTTGCCAAAGCTATTGCGGCGCGCGCGGTTCGCTCAGTGGTTTCGACCTCATCCCGCTCTCGTCGAAGCGGCCGATCGGCTACATGGCTAGGCTCAAGGGGTCGAGCCAGTACAACCAAGCGATCGCTGACTGGAAAGCCGGCAAGAACGATTGAAAACCCGCTCCCGCTTGCGGGAGAGGGAGGGGCCCGCGAAGCGGGAGGGTGAGGGTCTTCTTAATTCTTCTGTTTCGGCACACGCTTGGAAGAAGAAAGAAGACCCTCACCCAACCCTCTCCCGCAAGCGGGAGAGGGCTTTAAGCGGGAGGGGCTTCATGTTCATCGGTCACTATGCGCCAGCTTTCGCCGCCGCGACATCGCCCAAATCGCCACGACTCGGCGCTCTGTTCGTCGCCGCGCAGCTCGTCGACATCGCATTCTTCAGTTTCCTGATTCTGGGCGTCGAGAAGATGCGGATGTTGCCTGGCGCGACGGTGATGAACGGCATGGATCTGTACGATATGCCCTGGACGCACAGTCTCGCCGGGGCAATCGGCTGGGGCGTGCTGTTCGCGATCGCGGTGAAACTGCTGCGCGGCGACTGGACCGCAGGCCTGATCGGCGCCGCGGTGGTGGTGTCGCACTGGGTGATCGATCTGCTGGTCCACCGCTCCGACCTGACGCTCACCGGAAGCCCGCCCAAGCTCGGTCTCGGTCTTTGGAACCACCCCTGGATCGAGATTCCGCTGGAGCTCGCCTTCGCGTTCGGCGGGCTGTTGTTCTTCGTCAGCCGGACGCGGGCGACCGGGACGATGGGCAAATGGTCGCCCTGGGCGCTCGCCGTCGGCATGGCATTGCTCCAGGCGGTCAACTGGACCACGCCGCAGCCGACCGAAGCCGCCCCTGCCCCTGCGTCCTTCGGCTGGCTCGGGCTGTTCGCTTATGCCGTGCTTGCCTTGCTCGCCTGGTGGGTGGCGCGGACGCGGCGTTTCGCGTAGCCCCTTCCCCAAATCGGGGAGAACCGGATGTCGCTGGTCGCAGAGCTCAAGGGACTGAAACGCAGTCAGGTCCATTCGATCTGGGCAAGCTATCTCGGCTGGACGCTGGATGCGTTCGATTTCTTCCTGTTGGTGTTCATGCTGTCGGCGATCGCCAAGGAATATGGCACCGACATCAAGACGGTGTCGGAAGCGACCTTCCTGACGCTCGCGGCGCGACCGTTCGGCGCGTTCGTGTTCGGATGGATGGCCGATCGATTCGGGCGGCGGCCGATCATGATGATCGTGATCCTGCTCTTCTCGCTCTTCTCGTTCGCTTCGGCTTTCGCCTGGTCGCTGACCAGCCTGTTCGTGATCCGTACCTTATTCGGGTTTTGCATGGGTGGGGAATGGGGAATCGGCGCCAGCCTGGTGATGGAATCGATCCCGATCAAGCTGCGCGGGCCCGTCTCGGGCCTGCTGCAATCGGGCTATCCGTCGGGCTATTTCATTGCGAGCCTAGTCTATTTCCTGTTGTTCGACGCGCTCGGCTGGCGTGGCTTGTTCATGGTGGGGATCGCGCCGGCGATCCTGGTCTTCCTGATCCGGATGCATGTCGAGGAGAGCCCGGCGTTCGAGAAACGCCGCCACGAGCGGCCAGCCAATCCACTGCGCGAGTTGAGGAAGCACTGGAAGATTGCGCTTTATGTCGTTGTATTAATGACCGCGTTCAACTTCTTCAGCCATGGCACGCAGGACATCTATCCGACCTTCCTCAAGGAACAGCACAAGTTCGACACCCATATGGTCGGACTGCTCGCGATGGTCGGCAACGCCGGCGCGATCGTCGGCGGCATTTCATTCGGAATCTGGTCTGAGCGAATCGGCCGCAAGCGCGCGATCATCGTCGCCAGCCTGTTGGCATTGCCCGTTATCCCGCTCTGGGCGTTCAGCGCGACGCCATTGATGCTCGGGCTCGGCGCCTTCTTCATCCAGGTAGCGGTGCAGGGAGCATGGGGTATCGTGCCCGTGCATCTCAACGAGCTATCGCCACCCCTGGTGCGCGGGATGTTTCCCGGATTCGCCTATCAGCTCGGCAATCTGATCGCATCGCGCAACCTGCCGATCCAGGCCTCGATCGCCCAAAGCCATGGCGGCAATTTCGGGCTGGCCATGGCGATCGTCGCGGGCATCACGGTGGTCGTATTGGTGATCTGGACCGCCATTGGCCCCGAGCGCACCGATGTGGATTTCCTGACGGAGAAGACGAATTGAAGGCGACGATCTGGCACAATCCGCGCTGCTCGAAATCGCGCGAGACGCTGGCGATCCTGCAGGCGACGCCCGGCGTCGAGGTCGAGATTGTCGAATATCTCAAGCACCCGCCCTCGCGTGACGAGTTGGCCGCGCTTTATGCCGCGGCCGGGCTGACTCCGCGCGAGGGGCTGCGCAAAAGCGAGGACGGCGCCAAGGCGCTCAAGCACGCCGATGACGATGCGATCCTCGACGCGATGGCCGCCGATCCGATCCTGATCGAACGCCCGCTGGTTGAAACGCCCAAGGGCGTGCGGTTGGGACGGCCACCCGAAAAGGTCCGCGAGATCCTCTGATCGCAGAACGTTCAGGCCTCATTTAGGCGATCGGGCGCACGCTTCGGGCAATATAGTCCGGGAGGGAAGCCATGACGCCGTTGTTGCTCGCCGCGTTCCTGATCGCCGCCGACCGTCCGCCGCCGGTCAATCCGCAGATCGATTATCAGGGGTTCCAACAGCTTGCGGCGCGAGTCTCACCCGAGCGCGCGAAACGCCGCGTCACGTTGACGCGCTTCAACCAGATGGCCTCGTCGGGCGCGGCGATCATTCTCGACGCGCGATCGGCCGATGCGTTCGCGCAGGGGCATATCGCCGGGGCGATCAACCTGCCGCTGACCGATTTCACCGCGCCGGCGCTCGCCGCGGCGGTGCCCGACCGTAACCGGCCGATCCTGATCTACTGCAACAACAATTTCGCGAACGACCGGCCACCCGTGATGCTCAAGGCGGCTGCGGTGTCGCTCAATATCCAGACCTATATCAACCTCGCCGCTTACGGGTATAGCAACGTCTACGAACTTGGCGAGACCGTGGATTTCGACGACCCGAAAGTGAACTGGATAAAAGGCTGACGCCGGGCGCGCGCAGCCGATCGGCCACACGCGCCCGTGATCATCAGTTCGAGGTGGTCGTGACGGTCGTCTTCGTCTTGACCGTCGCCGGCGCCGCCTTGCGGACGACGTGGCGTCTTGTCACCACGCGTTTGCGCGGAGCCGCCTTGGTAACGACCTTGGTCGCCGGCGAGACCGTTTCGGTCGTTATCGTCGTGCTGGTCGGCACGGGCGGTGGCGGCGGCGCGGCGATGACTACCGGTGCCGGCGGCGGCGCGTTGCGCGCGGCGTTGGCGTCTGCCTCCGCAGCGGCCGCCCGAGCGTTGGCGTCGGCTGCCGATCGCGCGGCATCCGAGGCAGCGGCCTCAGCCGCCTGCTTGTCGTCGCGGGCGCGGTTGAGCTTGGCGCGCTGCGCCTCGCCCAGCGCCTGATCGGCGAGCGTTGACGCGCGGTTGGCGTCGGCGATCGCGTCGGTCTTCTTGTCGCGCGCCAGATCCTCCTGCGCGGTGCGCAATGCCCCTTGCGCCTCGGCGAGCAACCGGGGCACCTCTCCCGCGGCGCCGACCTTACCGGCGGCATCGACCTTGGCCTGGGCGGCGGCAACGGCCTCTCGCGCCCGGTCCTTCTTCCCCTGCCCAAATGCCGGCGGCACGGCTATTAGTGCGACCCCGGATACGCACGCCAGAATGGTTGGGAAACGCATGTTACTCTCCTGTTCATGGAACCGCCGCACAACGATCGTTACGCTGGGGTTGTTCCGTAACGGACTGGATGGGTGACGGATGCGGCGGAGGCCGCTAAGGGCGTGCGGCATGACCGGAATCACGCCCGAAATCGTCGCCGAACACGGCCTGTCGCCCGAGGAATATGAGCGCGTCCTGCACGCGATGGGGCGCGAACCGAACCTGACCGAACTAGGCATCTTCTCGGTGATGTGGTCCGAACATTGTTCGTACAAATCCTCTCGTATCCATTTGAAAAAGCTGCCGACCAAGGCGCCGTGGGTGATCCAGGGCCCGGGCGAGAATGCCGGCGTGATCGATATCGGCGACGGACAAGCCGCGATCTTCAAGATGGAGAGCCACAACCACCCGTCATATATCGAGCCCTATCAGGGCGCGGCGACGGGAGTCGGCGGCATCCTGCGCGACGTGTTCACGATGGGTGCGCGCCCGGTCGCCAACCTCAACGCCTTGCGCTTCGGGCGCCCCGATCATCCCAAGATGCGCCACCTGATCGCAGGCGTGGTCCACGGCATCGGCGGCTATGGCAATTGCGTCGGCGTGCCGACGGTGGGTGGCGAGGTCAATTTCCACGCCGCTTATGACGGCAACATCCTGGTCAATGCGATGACCGTTGGCGTCGCCGAGACCGCCAAGATCTTCTATTCGGCGGCGTCGGGGATCGGCAATTCGATCGTCTATGTCGGCTCCAAGACCGGGCGCGACGGTATCCACGGCGCCACCATGGCGTCGGCCGATTTCTCCGAGGATTCGGAGGAGAAGCGGCCGACCGTGCAGGTCGGCGATCCGTTCACCGAGAAATTGCTGATCGAAGCGTGCCTCGAGTTGATGGCGTCCGACGCGATCGTCGCGATCCAGGATATGGGCGCGGCCGGCCTGACCTCGTCGTCGGTCGAGATGGCGTCCAAGGGCGGCGTCGGGATCGAACTCGACATGAATGCGGTGCCATGTCGCGAGACCGGCATGACTCCGTATGAGATGATGCTGTCGGAGAGCCAGGAGCGCATGCTCATGGTGCTCAAACCCGGCCGCGAGCCCGAGGCGGAAGCGATCTTCCGCAAGTGGCAGCTCGATTTCGCGATCATCGGAACGGTGACAGATACCGGCCGCATGGTGTTGACATTCAACGGCGAAACCGTGTGCGATATCCCGCTTGGGCCGCTCGCCGACGACGCTCCGGCCTATGACCGGCCGTTCGTCCGCACCACGCCGCCAGCCGACCTGACCGATGAGCCAGAATGCAGCGACCTGACCGGCGACTTGCTCAAGCTGATGGCTTCGCCCGATATCGCCAGCCGCCGCTGGATCTGGGAGCAATACGACCACATGGTCGGCGCGGATACGATCCAGCGCCCTGGCGGCGACGCCGCGGTGGTCCGCGTCCACGGCACAAACAAGGGATTGGCGATCACCACCGATTGTACGCCGCGTTATTGCTTGGCCGATCCATTCGAAGGCGGAAAGCAGGCGATTGCCGAAGCTTATCGCAATATCTGCGCAGTGGGTGCGAAGCCGCTGGCGACGACCGACTGCATGAATTTCGGCAATCCGCAGCGGCCCGAGATCATGGGCCAGTTCGTCGGTGCGATCGAAGGCATGGCGGAAGCCTGCACCGCGCTCGATTTTCCGATCGTGAGCGGCAACGTGTCACTCTACAACGAAACCAAGAATGACGATGGCAGCGGATCGGCGATCCTGCCCACGCCGGCGATCGGCGGCGTCGGCCTGCTGCAGGATTACACCAAGAGCGCGACGATCGCGTTCAAGCATACCGGCGATGCGATCCTGGCGGTCGGCGAGCGCGGCGGGCATCTCGGCCAGTCGATCTGGCTGCGCGAGGTTCATGGCCGCGAGGACGGCCCCCCGCCCCCGGTCGACCTCAAGGCCGAGCGCCGCACCGGCGACTTCATCCGCTCGGCGATCGAGCGCGGGCTGATCAGCGCATGCCATGACGTCGCCGACGGCGGCATGGCGGTGGCGCTGGCCGAAATGGCGCTGGCCAGCGGGATCGGCGCGATGATCAACGAGGCGCAGCCGTTCGGCGTGGCGGGATCGTTCTTCGGCGAGGATCAGGGCCTGTATCTGGTCACCGTGCCCGACGAGGCACTGGCCGAATTCCTGGCCGACGCCGCGGCTGCGGACGTCCCCGCCGATCCGATCGGACGGACGATCAAGGACCGGCTGATCTTCGAACTCGACGAAGGCGATTGGTGCGTCAGCATCGCCGACCTGCGCGCCGCGCATGAAGGCTTTTTCCCCCAGCTGATGGGCGACACGATCGCTTGATCTGAGGATCCTCTTCTCCCCTCCCCTAACCCCTCCCGCAAGCGGGAGGGGAGAAGAAGGACTCTTCCTTCGCCAGATCGCCCTGGGAGGGAAATCCATGGGCTGTTGTAGAACGGCGAGTTGGTGATAGCGTCGGGTCCATGCCATCGCCCGACGCTTCGTCTTCGCGCCCGAATATAGCTTCCGCGGGCTATTCCGGCACACCGCTGGCGAAGAAGCTGTCGCTTGCGCCGGGCATGCGCGCCTGGTTTCATGCCATGCCCGACAGCGTCCGGGCGGAGATCGATCCGGCGGCGGTCGGTATCGTCGAGCTCGCCACGCCCGTTGCCGGCCTCGAGGCCGCGCATCTCTTCGTCATCGAGCGCGCCGAATTGGAACGGCTGACCGAATGGCTGCGCACCATGATCGCCCCGAGCGGGCAGATCTGGGTGTCATGGCCGAAAAAGGCCTCCAAGGTCCCGACCGACGTCACCGAGGACGTGATCCGCGACGTCGCGCTACCGACCGGGCTGGTCGACGTGAAAGTGTGCGCGGTCGACGCCATCTGGTCAGGACTCAAATTGGTAATACGCCGCGAATTGCGGTGAAACAGGGAGAGGGATGATGGGAACTGGTCGCAAGATTGTGCTGGCGACGTTGGTCGCAGGCACGCTCGATATCCTGTCTGCGTGCGTCTACACGCTGATCGCCGGCCGCGCGCCGATCAACATGCTCAAGGGGCTGGCCAGCGCGATCTTGGGTAACGATGCGGTCAAGGGCGGGATCGACGTAGCGCTGGTCGGGCTGCTGCTGCATTTCGCGATCATGACGGTGATGGTGGCGTTCTTCGTGATCGCCGCCAACCGCATCCCGATTCTCAAATCGCGATGGGTGATCGCGGGTGTGGTTTATGGCATCGGCCTCTGGGCGTTCATGAGCCTGATCGTGTTGCCGCTGCGCTTTGGCTGGCATCCGTTCACGCCGCTGGGTCTGGCCGAGCAGTTCTTCAGCCATATCGTATTGGTCGGCATTCCGATCGCCTGGTTCGCGCGGCGGTGATCGACCCGCCGTCGAGCGAGGGCGCGGCCGCGCCGCAGCGGCTGCGCACGCTCGACGCGGTGCGTGGGATCGCGGTGATGGGCATCCTGCTGCTCAACATCATCGACTTCGCGATGCCGGGCTATGCCGAGATCGACCCCAGCTTCTACGGCGGGTCGACCGGCGCCAATTGGTGGGAATGGGCGATCGCCTATGCGATCGGCGACGGCAAGTTTCGCGGCCTGTTTACGATGATGTTCGGCGCCTCGACTTTGCTGATCGCCGACCGCGCGCTGCTGAGCGGGCAGCAGCCGGCGAAAGTCCATTATGCGCGGATGGCGACCTTGTTCGTGTTCGGCATGGTCCACGCCTATCTGATCTGGGCAGGCGACATCCTGGTGCTCTATGCGCTGACCGGGATGATCGCGTTCATCGGCTGGCGGGTGCGACCACGGATGCTGGTGACGATCGGCATGCTGCTGCTGGCGTTCAAGCTGGCCGATGGATTGGTCGCCTATCGGCATCTCGAGACGGCGCGGGTGGCATCTTTCCAGCCGAACAGCGATCCGGCCTTGACCGCCGACTGGCGCGCGTTCCGCCAGCAATCCGATCCGCAGCGGGACGGTATTGCTCGCGAACTGGCGGGCTATCGCGGATCCTATAGTGACGCGCTCAAGGTGCGCGTGCCGACCGCGATCTTCTTTCAGACGGTCGTCAACCGCATCGCCTTCATCGACACCCTAGCGCTGATGCTGATCGGCATGGCGCTGTTCCGCTGGGGATTCTTTTCCGGCGCCTGGTCGCGGCGCGCGTATTGGTTGACGGCAGCCGCCGTCCCGCTGGTCTGGGCGGCCTATGTTCCACTCGTCGACTGGCTCGATGCGACGCATTGGGCACCGCTGACGATGATCGCGACCGAGGCGATCCAGCTGAGCTTGCTGCGGCCCTGGCTCAGCCTGGGCTATGCCGCCCTGGTCATCCTGTTCGTGCAATCGGGGCGCCTGCCCTGGCTGTCGGATCGCTTCGCCGCCACCGGAAGGATGGCATTTTCCAATTATCTCGGCACCTCGATCGTTTGCACGTTGATCTTCAATGGCTATGGGCTGGGCTGGTACGGCTATCTGCAGCGCTGGCAGTGCCTGATCGTCGTCGCCGGTATGTGGCTGCTGATGCTGGCTTGGTCGAAGCCGTGGCTCGACCGATTCGCTTATGGTCCGTTCGAATGGCTGTGGCGCAGCGCCGCGCGCGGCCGGTGGCAGCCGTTCCGGCGCATGGGGCAAGTTGCAAACGTGTCGCAATAGTATTGCGAATCGATCTCACTATCGCTAACTCGATCGCAACGAGCGCGAGGGATAATCGATCTCATGATGGTATGCGTCTGCAATGCGATCCGCGAACGCGAAGTGCGCGAGGCCGCGCGCAACGGGTCGATGACCGCCTGCCAAGCCTATCGCTCGCTCGGCCGTCAGCCGAAATGCGGTCAGTGCGTGCCGTTCGCGCGTTCCATTATCGATGACGAGCGCGCTGCTGCGTAGCGTTCGCAATTCCTAGAAACCGCGGAAATCCGCCATTTTTTGGACTGTTTCGCCGAGGTTTCCGGGGCTATGATGCTGGCTGAAAAGCAACGAAGGGCATCACCATGAAGGGCGATCCGCAGGTCATCGATTTCCTGAATACCGCGCTCAAGAACGAACTGACCGCGATCAACCAATATTGGCTGCATTATCGCCTGCTCGACCATTGGGGCGTGCAGAAGTTGGCCGAGTTCGAGCGGCACGAATCGATCGACGAGATGAAGCATGCCGACTGGTTGTCGGAGCGCATCCTGTTCCTCGACGGCCTGCCCAATTTCCAGTTGCTCGGGCGGCTGCGCATCGGCGAGACGGTCGAAGAGGTGTTGAAGTCGGACCTCGAGCTCGAAATGGAGGCGCTGCCGCTGCTGCGCGACGCGATCGAACATTGCGAGAAAGTGCGCGACTATGTCAGCCGCGACCTGTTCCGCCGCATCCTCGACAGCGAGGAAGAACATGTCGACACGCTCGAGCGCCAGTTCGACATGATCGAGCGGATGGGGCTGGAGAATTACATCCAGCTCAATGCGAAATCAGCGGAAGACAGCGAAAGCTGAAAAGGAAGTGCGGCGGCCCTCTCAATCCGTCATCCCGGCCTTGTGCCGGGATCCACTGGGCGGCAAGCCCCGGGAAAAGAAACTCTTATTACTGCGCTAACCTGCACGGTGGATGCCGGGACAAGCCCGGCATGACGGTAACCCTGATCGTGCTCCACTCGAATTCATCATCCGGCCTTGCGCCGCCCGGCACAAGCTCCGGGTGATGTCGTATTCAATTGCGCGAGACCGGCAAACGCGCAGAGCTGAAGATCAGATCGCGCGGCGGCCGAAGGCGGTAGGTCGGCGTTCGACCAGGGGATTGGCCTCGCGTTCGAGCATTGCCAATGTCGCTTCGAAGGTCGGGCGTAGCTTGACGACATGTTCGAGCGCCTGGTCGGGCGCGTCGCGCGTTTCCACGCATTGGCGCCCGATGACTTCAATCGCCTCGGCGATGGCCGCGAGCTGCTCCGCGCCGAACTGATGCGACTCGCCCTTCAGCGTATGCGCCGGCAGCACGATCGCGGCGGCATTGCCCGCGCGCATCGCCTCTTCGATCGCGGCGACCGACTTGACGCCGTCTTCCTTGAAATAGCCGAGAATGCGGACGAAACCGGCGCCGAGCTCGCTACGGGCCGCCTGAAACGCGCTCCAGTCCACCATTTGCCCGCTGTCGATCGTCACCATTACCTCCACCGGTTCGGCACCCCGCCCAGACCCGATATGTCCGCTGTAGCTGGTGCAGGTAAACGAGCGGTTGATGGCGTTCCGCGCCGAAAGCATAAGGTCTTGCAGCCACGCGGCTTTCAGGAAATTACGTCCGATCTCGATCAAATGGATTCTTCGGCGCGCGCAAGGTTAGCCGAACCGGGACTGCGCCAAAACCGAGATCACGGCGCATCGAATTGACCAGATAGCGTTCGTAACTTGCCGGAAGCTGATCAACCCGCGTACCGAAGATGACGAAGCTGGGAGGCCGCGTCTTGATCTGGGTGACATAGCGCATCTTGATCCGCTTGCCGCCCGGCGCCGGGGGCGGGTTGGCCTCCACGGCGCGCTCGAACCAGCGATTGAGTTCGCCGGTGGAGACGCGCTTCGACCACGCCTCACGCGTTTCGAAGGCAGCGCCGAGCAATTGGTCGATGCCCTTGCCGGTCGCGCCCGACACGGTGATGACGATCACGCCCTTCACCTGGCTCAAACCGTCCTCAAGCGCTTTCTTGACGCCATTGAACAGCGATGAGGCGTTCTCAGCAATGTCCCATTTGTTGAGCGCGATGACCAAAGCGCGCCCTTCCTGCAGCACGCGATCGGCGATCTTGAGGTCCTGCGCCTCCAGCCCGAGCGTCGCGTCGAGCAGCAGCACCACGACTTCGGCGAAATCGACCGCGCGCAATGCATCGGCGACCGACAATTTCTCCAGCTTGTCCTGCACCTTGGCGCGCTTGCGCATGCCGGCGGTGTCGATCAGCCGCACCGCGCGTGGGCCGTTTTTCGGATCGTCCCAGGTCCAGTCGATCGCGATCGAATCGCGCGTGATCCCCGCTTCCGGCCCAGTGATCAGGCGATCCTCGCCCAGCATGCGATTGATCAAGGTCGACTTGCCGGCATTGGGACGGCCGACGATCGCCAGCTTGAGCGGCGCGTTGGGGCTGTCGTCTTCCTCTTCCTCGAACTCTTCCGGCTCGGGAACAAACGGGACGAGCGCCTCGAACAGGTCGGCCATCCCTTCGCCGTGCTCGGCCGATACCTGAACCGGATCGCCAAAACCCAGCGCGAGCGATTCGATGATGCCGGCCTCCGCCGCGCGCCCTTCCGCCTTGTTGGCGACCAGGATGACTGGCGTGGTCGAGCCGCGCAGCCAGCGGGCGATTTCCTCGTCGAGCGGAACGATCCCGGCGCGAGCATCGATCAGGAACAGGGCGACATCGGATTGCGCGACCGCGGCCTCGGTCTGTTGCCGCATGCGGCCGGGCAAGGTCGCGGCGTCGAGATCCTCGTAGCCGGCGGTGTCGATCACGCGGAAGTCGAGGCCGAGCAGGTTCGCGTCGCCCTCGCGCCGATCGCGCGTGACGCCGGGCTGGTCATCGACCAGGGCAAGTTTCTTGCCGACGAGCCGGTTGAACAGCGTCGACTTGCCGACATTGGGACGGCCGATAATGGCGACGGTAGGTAAAGACATGCGAGAGGCTGTAGGGCGTGTGCACGCCAGCGGCAACGCCTTGAACGGGGCGGCGTCCTACGCCGCCCCGTTCCAGTCACTCAGCGATAGGCGGAAATGCGCCCGCGGCCGTCCAGCACGTACAGCGTGTTATTGGCGACCACCGGCCCCAGGCCAAAGCCCTCCTTGCCGGAAATCGTCTGGCCGACTTTGCCGTCGCTCGGCGAGGCGAACACCATGTCGCCCAGCGAATTGACCAGCACCAGGCGGTTACCGGCGAGGACCGGGCCGTACCAGGTCAGCGGGTTCTTCTTCTTTTTCTTCTTTTCGACCTGGAAGGCGCGCAACTGACTGATCCAGCGGATCTTTCCGGTCGAGCGCTGCAGGCAATAGAGCTTACTTTCGTCGGTCACCACGAACAGCCATTCGCCCGCGAGCCAAGGCGTGGAAATGCCGGCGAAATTCTGCTCCCACAGACGCTGGCCGGTGGCGAGATTAGCCGCGATCAGACGGCCCCCCTGCCCCAAGGCGTAAACATTGGTGTCGTCGATCACCGGATCGGCGTCGATATCCGCGAGGCTCGACACCGAGGTCGAAATGCTGGTGCGCGACAGGGCGTCGCCCCAGATGGCGCGGCCATTCTCGACGCGATAAGCGTTGAGTTCGCCCGACGAGAAGCCGGCGACGACCGTCTGATGCGCCACTGCCGGCGCCGCGACGCCGAACACGCCCTGCGTCTCGAGGCTGCCCGACGCTGACCAGACTTGCTGACCATTGGTGGTCGACAAGGCGTAAAGCTGGTTGTCCTGGCTCAGCGTGTAGAGCTGGTCGCCAACCACGGTCGGCGATCCGCGCAGCGGCGGACCCGGCTTGGCGCGCCATACTTCGGAGCCGGTCTTGGCATCGAACGCCACGATGTCGCCCAGGCCATCGGTCGCATAGACGCGGCCATTGTCATAGGTCGCACCGCCGCCGAACCGCGCCGCCTTGGCCTTTTGCGCCTTGGCGATCGGCACCGTCCACAAGGACGCGCCCGTATTGGCGTCGAAGGCGTGCAGCGCACCGTTGACATCGACCGCATACATCTTGCCGTCGCCGATCACCGGCGACGCCGCCAGGCGCTGCCGGTTCGAGCCCGCGGGGATCGATACCGTCCACGCGCGAGAGACAGACGCACCCAGCGCCAAATGGCCCATCGACTTTTCGGGATTGCCACCGGGCTGGGCCCAATCGGTGTTGGCGACAGGCGCGGGCAACAGGACGTCGAGCCCCGAGATCGCCGGATCGACCTTGGCGTCGCTTTCCGACACCAGGATCGGCACGCGGTCGCCGAGTACGGGAGTCTTCTTTCCGCCGCCCTTGAACGCGCCACACGCGCCGAGCGCGGTCAGCGCCACCAGCGCAATCGGCATCCTCCACTTGGTCGTCATGCTATTTACTTGCCCTTCTGAACGTTCGTACCGGGATCCAGAGCCTGAGTCGCCTGAACCGCGCGTTGACGGATGCTGTCGGGGACCTTGTCGCTCTCCGCGATCAACTTGAACATCGCGCGCGCTTCCGCCTGCCGGTTAAGCTTGAGATCGGCCATCGCGATCATCTCTCCGGCGCTGCCCAGCCAGGCCGAATCCGAGGTCGCAAGCGGCTTCAGCCGGTCGATCACCACCTGCGGCGCGAGCGCATCGAATTCGGTATGGGTCTGACGGATCGTGGCGAGGTCGCGGATCGGCTGCCCGACGCTGCTGTCGCCGGCGACTTCGCCATATTTGGCCGCGGCTTCCTTGGTCTTGCCGGCGGCGAGCAGATCATTGCCCTGGAGCAGCTTGGCGAGCGCGCGATAGCCCGGCGCGCTGTCGCCGACGAGCTTGTCGATCGGCGCCTTGGCTGCCTGGGCATTGCCGCTGGCGATCGAATCATAAGCCTGTTGCAGCTCGATCGCCTGCTTTTCGGCAGCGCCGTGGCTCCATGCCCGCCAGCCGAGCACGCCGGCGAAAATCGCCAATGCCGCCACGATCAGGCCGACGATCACGCGGCCATAATTCTTCCACACGCCCACGATCTGATCGCGGCGGAGTTCCTCATCGACCTCGCGCAGGAAAGCTTCGTCGGTTTTCGGCGTCACAGCCAAGGGGTAGGCTCCAATTGGGGGCAAAAATAAGTCGGCGGACCTTAGGGACCGGGTTCGGCTCTCGCAATGGCCCTGATCGGACACGGTCCCTTAGCGGCGCGCCGTTCAAAAGCAACGCGCCTTAAGTCTTCGGTAGGTACGTCTGCTCAACGCCGGGGAAGGTCCGGTTGCGCACCTCTTCGGCATAACGGGTAACCGCGTCGGTGATGCGGCCGGCCATGTCGTCGAACTTCTTCACGAAACGCGGCGTCCGCTCGAACAGGCCGAGCATGTCCTCGGCGACCAGCACCTGGCCGTCGCACGCCGCCGATGCGCCGATCCCGATCACCGGAATGTCGGTGGTTTCGGTGAGCGCGCGCGCGATCGGCTCTATCACGCCCTCGACCACGACCGAGAAAGCGCCGGCCTGTGCCACGGCTTGCGCATCGTCCTTGATCTTGGCCTCTTCCTCCTGGCTGCGGCCGCGCGCGCCATAGCCGCCGAGCGTGTTGATCGCCTGGGGCGTCAGGCCGATATGCGCCATCACGGGCACGCCGCGCTCGGTCAGGAAGCGAATGGTCGGCGCCATCGCCGCACCTCCTTCCATCTTGATCGCGGCGCAACCCGTTTCGGCTAATACGCGACTGGCGCTGGCGAAGGCCTGTTCGGGCGAGGCTTCGTAGCTGCCGAACGGCATGTCGACCACGACCACGGCATGATAGCTGCCCCGCACCACCGCCGCGCCATGCGCGCACATCATGTCGAGCGTGACCGGCAAGGTCGACGGCAAGCCGTAGACGACCTGCCCGAGCGAATCGCCGACCAGCAGGATGTCGCAATGCGGGTCCAATAGCTGCGCCATGCGGACCGTATAGGCAGTCAGCATGACCAGCGGTTCCTGCGTCTTTCCCTCGAACTTGCGGCGCTGGATGGCGGGCACGGTGAGGCGTTTCATCGGCGCCGGCGTCGGGTTGGCGCGGCTGGTCGAGGTGTCGATCGTGAAGGTCGTGGACATGGCGCGCTCCCTAGCCTGTCCCCGCGCCTGCTGCCAGCGCGGAGCGACGCGATTGTATATATCGCTTGACTTAATGTTAAGTTCATTTAACATGATGACCATCGAGTCGAACATGAGGTCAGCAATGTCGTTCAGAGAGAAGATCGCGTGGCTGTCGCTGATCGCGATGGTCATCGCCTATGGCGTCTATTTCGCTCTGGTATCCCCGGTCTTTCTGCCGGACGGGGCGTCGACGGGGTATTTCCTGACGCTGCTCGGCGGCATCCTGGCCGTCCAGGCCGTGCTGGTGACGGTCGCCAGCATCATGCTGGCGATCCAGGCGGGCCGCGACGCCAACGCGCCGGCCGACGAACGCGAGCGGGCGATCGCGCGGCGCGGTGCCGCAACCGCCTATTTCGTGCTGATGGTCGGGATTCTCGTGGTCGGCTGCGTGATGCCGTTCAGCACGAGCGGCTGGCACATCATCAACGCCGCCCTGCTCGCGCTCGTCGCATCGGAAATCGTGCGGTTCGGCGTGATCGTCGTCAGCTACCGGAGAGGCTGGCATGGCTAAGCCGCTTCCCGGCCGCGTAGTCAATCAGATCCGCCTGCTGCGCTTCATGGCCAACGAAATGACCCAGGCCGAACTGGGCGAGCGGATCGGCATGACTCGCCAGACCGTGGCGGCGATCGAGGCGGGCAAATATTCGCCCACGCTCGAGGCCGCATTCCGCATCGCCCAGGTGTTCGGCAAGCCGCTGGACGAGGTGTTTCAGTGGGAGAGCTGACCGCCCTCCCCCCAACATCAGCGTCCGATCCAGCCCTTCTTCGCGGCCATGCCGGAAAACCAGATCGCGAACAGCCCGACCACGGCGATGAAAACCGGGAACGGCACCACCTTCGCCGCGCCTTCATGCGCGATCAGGTCGGTCATCGCGAAGGTGTAGCCGAACTGCACGATCACCGCGATCAGCGAAATCCAGAACAGGATGACCGCGCGGCGTTCGCGCAGCAACAAGGCGAGGCCGCCGAGCAATCCGCCGAACGTGCCGACGGCGTAGACGTAATTATACCAGCCGGGCAGCGAGCGGTAGAGCGCCTGGTGATAAGGCGTCTGCTCCCACATCGCCGAGGCGGCACCCAGGCGAAATTGCTCGACACAGAAATAACAGCCGATCGCGTTCCACAGCACCAGCAGGATCGCGACGATCCAGAACCAGATCGGCGGCTTGACGGTTTGAGCCATGTTTCCCCCTCCCCTATGTATGTGGCGGAGACTGCGCCCGGATGCGCGCTCTGGCAAGCTCAGCCGATACCGGCCGCCTGCCAGGCATCGGGTTTGAAGCCGGCGACCAGCACGCCGTCGTCTTCGACGATCGGGCGCTTGATCATCGACGGCTGCGCCAGCATCAGCGCAATCGCCTTGTCCTGGCCAAGATCGGTCTTGTCGGCGTCGGACAGCGCGCGGAACGTCGTGCCCGCACGATTGAGCACGGTTTCCCAGCCCAGGACGTCCGTCCAGCGGCGCAACGATGCCTCATCGGCTCCGGCTTTCTTGTAATCGTGAAAGACATAAGCGACGCCATGGCCATCGAGCCAGGTGCGCGCCTTCTTCACCGTGTCGCAATTGGGAATGCCGTATAGGGTAAGCATATTCCGCGCTTAGCCGCGACGACCGCGTCTAGGCAACGATGCAGGTTTTGCCCGCAAACATCGACACGATCTTCGAGTTCGACCGCGCGCCATCGAGCCAGCCGCTCGGCCCGGTATCGGACTGGAAGCCTGGACCCAGCCCGCCATCTTCCTGTTCGCCGGGATCGATGAAGACATCGGGCACCAATTTTCGCAGCGTCGCGACGTTGGTGCCGATCCCCACCCCATTCGCCATCTTGTTGCGGACATCGCCTTTGGCATCGAGTGTCCAGCCGACGAATTTGGCGCTGCTGAAGGTAAGTTGGATGCCGCCGCGGAAATCGGCATAGCCGAGCGGCTTGCCGTCGCCGCACTCGGGATAGGTGCCGGTCTTTATCGCGGGGCCGAGCCGAGTCGCTACCAGCTCGATCGCCGTGGCACGTGGTGTGCCGAACGGCAGTTTGTGCGGTGCCTGACCGGTCCCGCCGGGGATGACCAAACCGTCATGCGCCAGCGTGACCGTCGAAATTCGGGTAGCCTTGGCGGCCGGCGCGTTGGCGATCGTCTTCGTCGCGGCAGACATCGCCCAGCCCGTGCCCAAGATCATTGTGCCCAATGCCAGGCCGGCCAGTGCCTGCTTGCCCGATATGGTCTTCATCGCCAATTCTCCCCGCTCGGCGCGCAATACAGATCCGACCGGCCCGGTTATTGGCGATTTTCGCCGCTTGACGTCAGTGCCGATCAGCGCCCGCGCGTGAAGTCGGCGGTCCAGTTGGTTTCCCAGCTTGCTCCGCCGTCGCGCGAAAAGGCCTGTTCCCAGCGTTCGCGATCGGGCGGTTCCTTGGTGCGAATGAAGCGCACCTTGACCGGAATGCCGTCGTCGCTGTCATCGCCGTAGAACAAGCCTTTGTTGCCGTGAAAACCGCCGATCACCGGCGTCCCGAGCACGCCATCGCGACTGTTGATCCAATAGATGTACCATTGCCGCTGGACGCGATTGAACGTGCGCACTGTGAGCCCCGACCAGCCTTTGGTCGGAAAGTTGACCTGATCGACGTTGACGAGGCCATCGAGATATTGGCCGTAAATGTCGTTGCTGGGGAATTCGTCCCATTCTGGATTGGCGGTCCAGCGTTTCTTCAGTCGCCGTTGCACCGCAGTCCAACGGCCGAGATGATAATCGAAATCGTGGATATCGCCAGTTGGCGCCTCCGCCGGCGGCATGGCTGCCGCCGCTCGACCCGCCAAGCCTAGCCCACTCGCCAGCAACGCGCCCGCCAACAGGTCACGCCGCGCCGGTCGTATCGGGTTGGTCATCGCTTTCTCCTTCGGACGGGAAAAGGAGCTTTCCCGCTCCGCACGGCCTGCTAACCTCATCGCGACAGTGACTTGCCAGCGCATATTCGCGACTGGGCGAACGGGTACGGGAGTGGGCATGGCGGACGGTGCGCGGCGCGGCGTCGAGCTTTGGGAAGCGGGAATCGGCACACCCGGCGGCTGGCTGCGGTTGCTCGCCTTCGGTGCGGTGGCGGGCGGGGTGGTCGGTTTCCTCGGCTATCTCGGTGGCGACCTGCTGATCTGCCTGTTCAACTGGACCGGCATGATGGTGATCGGCGCCGGCCTTGCCGGACTGATCGTGCCGCCGGTCGTCAAGATGCAGCGCGCATGCAGGGTGCCGGCATCCGTGGCGCTGGCGACCGCGATCCTGGCGGCTGCCTTGCCCGTTAGCCTGGCGGCGGCCGGGTTCGGCCGCTGGGCATGGCCTGGAGAAGCCACCCGGATGTCGCTGGTCGATTGGTATGTGAAGACGGCATTGGTCGAAGCGATGGTGGTCGGCTTGTGGCTGGTGGTGGAGGCACATCGCAGGCCTGTGCCGGACCGTGCCATGCCCTCCGAGCCATTGTCGCCCGCTGTCGCAAGAGACTGCGTCACCTGCCTGCAGATGGAGGATCATTATGTTCGCGTGCACCACGCATCCGCCAGCCGGCTCGAACTGATGCCGATGGCCGACGCGATCGCGCGTTATGGCGCGGCGGGGATCCGGACGCATCGAAGCTGGTGGGTGGCGGTGTCGGCGGTGCGCGCGATCGAGCGCGACGGGCGCAATATGCGGCTGCGGTTGGACGGCGGTCTGATCGTGCCCGTCGCACGCAATCGGGTCGCGGCGGTCCGCGCCGTGCCTGCGCTGGCACGCCTGTTCCCTACCGCTAGCTTGGACGGCGCGCGATCCGCCACAGCGTGAAGAGTCCGATCCCCGCCCAGATCACGTTGAGCACCGCCGACGGGATCGCACCGTTATAGCCGCTATTGACGATGAAGCAGGCGGCACCGACCACGTTCATCCACTGATAGAGCCGCGATTGCCCGGTGAGCCGGCCGGTCGACAGCAGGACATAGGCGACCAGGATCGTCACAGCGCCGGTCCAGCCGATCGTTTCGATAAGGATGCGTTCCGCGCTCATGCGAACCGCCGATGGCGCGCTTCGCCGCCGTCGTCCAGCCACCCCTGTTAAGTCACCGTTCAGCGCCGATTGACTGATATGCTGTCATAAGACGATATAACGGCAAGGGAGGAACGGCATGGGGCGGCTGGGCTCGGCGACGCTGACATTGTTGCTGGCGGGGATCGCTTTTCCCGCCGCCGCGCAGGATCGCACCGACGACAATGCGGTGACGCAGGCGGAGGACGGGTTCGGCTTCAGCGTCGGGCGCGAGACGATCGGCATCTACACGTCGACCAATGCGCGAGGCTTCTCGCCGACCGCGGCGGGCAACGTGCGGATCGATGGGATGTATTTCGACCCCGCGATCGCTCTGTCGAGCATCATCAACGATTCGACCAGCATCAAGGTGGGCCTGTCGGCGCAGGGCTATCCGTTCGCCGCGCCGAGCGGGATCGTCGACCAATTGCTGCGCCGTCCCGGTGTCAAGGCCGCCGCCTCGATCGTGCTCAACGCCGATAGCTTCAGTTCCTACGGGCTGGAAATCGATGGATCGCTGCCGGTCGGCAAGCGGCTGTCGCTCGGCTATGGCGCGATCGTCGGGCGCACTGCCTTCCCCGACGGGACCGACAATTTCAATCACAGCCAGGGACTGATCATGCGCTGGCGCCCCGCGCCCAGCGTGGAGATCATGCCGTTCTGGACATTGACTGACGATTATAATGACGAGGCGGGACCGTTCTATGTTCCGGCAGGCAAGTATCTGCCGCCAAAGCCCCCGGCGCATCAATTCGACGGGCCGCAATGGGCCGATTTCCGCTATACCGGGACCAATCAGGGCCTGCTCGCGTCCTATGCGCCCAGCAAGACCTGGCTGCTCAGGATCGGCGCGTTCCGGTCGGTGTTCGACCAGAAGAAGAGCTACGCCAATCTGCTGGTCGACTTGCAGCCTGACGGGACGGCGGACCGCCTGCTCATCGCCGATCCGCGCGCAAAGAACGTGTCGTTGAGCGGCGAGGTGCGGCTGACGCACAGCATCGCCGACGGGCCGCGGCTGCACGTGATCCATCTCAGCCTGCGCGAACGCGACGCGCGCCACCAGTTCGGCGGGTCGGACCAGGTCGATCTCGGCCCGACCCGGATCGGTGTCGAGGAGGATTCACCCAAGCCGAATTTCGTGTTCGGCGCGTCATCGCGCGACCGCATTCGCCAAGCGACGTTGGGCATGGCCTATGACGGACGCTGGCGCGACATCGGCGAGATCAGCTTCGGCCTCTCGCGCGCCGATTACCGCAAGACCACCTGGTTGCCCGGCGTTGCGCCGATCGTGTCGCGCTCACGGCCATGGCTCTATAACGGTACCGCCGCGGCCTATCTCTCCAAATCGGTGTCGCTCTATGCCGGCTATGCCCGCGGGTTGGAGGAAAGCGGCGTCGCGCCGCCCAATGCGGCCAATCGCAACCAGCCGCTCAACGCGATCCTGACCGAGCAGAAGGATGCGGGCGTCCGCTGGGCGGTGACGGGGAACGTCAAGGTGATCGCGGGGGTGTTCGACTTGCGGAAGCCCTATTTCGGGTTCGATGCGGCAAACCGCTATACCCAGGTCGGCACTACCCGCAGCCAGGGGGCCGAAGTGTCGGTCTCCGGCAATCTGACCCGGACGCTCAACGTCGTTGCGGGCGGCTATTTCCTGCGCGCACGGGTCGCACGCGATCCCAATGCGCTCGGCACGATCGGCGCCCGCCCGGTCGGGTTGCCGGGCCACCTCGTCAATGTGAATCTCAACTGGAAAACGCCGGTGCTCGACGGGCTGTCGCTCGACACCACCTTGCTCCAGCGTGGCAAGGTGCCGTCGACCACCGACAATCTGGTGTCGCTGCCCGCGCGGGCGCAACTCAATCTCGGCGGCCGCTATCGGTTCAAATTGATCGACCACGACGCGACCCTGCGCATGCAGGTGACCAACGTCTTCGACAATCGTCCGTTCAACGTCGCCGGACCGGGCATCTACGGCGCGGGCGCGGGACGGTACGTCACCGGCTATCTGGCGGTGGACGTCTAGGTTGGTGTAGCCGGGAAATTTCTCCGGCTCCTGCCTCAACTATCGATCCGGTAATGGATCGGCTTGAACGTGCCGCCATTCGAAGCCGGCGCCGAGCAGGCGGTCAGTCCGATGATGAGGTCTATTTCCGCGCGGAAAGCAATATAGTCGCCAGCCTTGCTGCGCGGTGGCAGCACTTTCAATTTCCCCGTCCGCCCATCGACCGGAACGTTCATGAAACAATTGAACGCGACCGGAATACGATCGGACCCGACGCCATGGGGCGCCAGCGCTTCGGCGAGATTGCCGAAGCAGCCGCGATGCGGCGGTAGATCGGGATAGAAATGGTGGAACGTGTCGACCGAACACGGCGTCAGCAGGAAATCGTGGCAGCCGACCATATCCTCGACGATCGTGAGCATCACGCGCGAGCGGTTGGAATAGAGTTTGTGCCCTGTCGTCAGCGCAATCGTCTCGGCATAATCGAGCGTACGTCCGGACGAGATCACTTCGTCCACATCCTCCGCATTGAACGCGAGCAAATCCGCTACCTGCTCGCCCTTGGGATCGATCACGGTCAGCCGTGCACCACGCGGCAGCAGGAAAGCGGTGCCGCTCCTTTCCGGAATGACGATCTCTGCGCTCATTTCGCGTCGCCGCGATATTCGAACGGAGGCTGCCAATCCTCATCCACGACACGGCCGGAATATTGCCGCGCCTCACTGACCTCGCCATGGCGGGCCAACATCGGATTGCGCGAGCCGGCAAGATGGTCGTCGCGAACCAAGATCTTCTCGCGTAGGCCTTCATATTTGCCGGCCTCGCGCAAGCGCTCGAATTGATCATGGAGATTGAAGACCAGGGTCGGCTGTTCGAACCGGCGAGCCGGACGGCTGGCCTTGGGATGCAAGCCGACGATGAAGAAGGCCTCGCCGCCGAAGCTCAACGAGAAATGCGGGTTGCCGGGATCTGCGCTGACGCGCTGATCATAGGTCTGGCCGCGCCACACGTCCTTGTCATGGAGCGACTGGACGCGGTCCCATAAGGCGCGTTCGAAAGCCTGTTCGTCGAGCTCGACAGGTCCCTGGAACACGACGGCGAAGCTCTGGAAGAGCGCGGGATCGTCGCGATAGGCCTGGGTAAAGCGCAACAGCGCTTCATGGATGCGGAGATCGTCCCATGCACTGTCGATATTGTCGCAGGCAAGAACCGTCAGACGCCCCCGTGCGAGCGCCGATTTCGCCCCGACGCAGGGAAATGACGCCGCCTCGACATGGGCGAAAAGTTTGCGTTCCAACGCGTCCTGGGCGGTATGAGTCCGATGAAACATAGGGGTTGCGGGAATCCTTCCTGAAATTGGCATCGCACAACAGTCGAACGCCGCGCCTGCCCCGCGGGTTTCGGCCAGCCTAACGTCGCTCAATATGATTCCTGCGCTGTGAAGAGCCCGACAGGGGCATCGCCGCGTTTGCTACCACCCGGCATCGATTGCGGCATCGACCAGCCGGGTCACCATACGCCTGGCCTCGTCGGTGCCGTGCCGGTCGGCCAATTGAGCGAAGAAGCCCTGGCTGGTCAGCGCGGTGACGATGTCGGTCAGCGCCGCTGTGTCACCCGGCAAATCCAACCGCGCGATCAGCGTTCCGACGGTACGCCGGCGGCGTTCGCCGCGCGCGTTTAGCGCTGCGGCAAATTCGGGATCGAGAGCAATGACCTCGTGCAACCCGCGAACCGCGCCGTCGCCGCCCCAGAAGTCGCAAAAGATCGCGACGATGCGACGCAGCGCCTCGCGGGAATCTGCCATCGCCATAGCCTGCGGGATCCGGTGCAGGCCGCCCACCGCCGCACGATCATCGAACACCGCCTCGAGCAATCCGTGCCGCGAGCCGAACTGGTTGTAGACGGTGAGCCGGGTAACGCCGGCGCGCAGGGCGACGGCGTCGAGCGATAACTTGTCGCGTTCGCGCAAAATCTCTCCGGCCGCCGCGATCAGCCGCGCCCGCGTCGCTGCCGCCGCCGCGTCGCGCTGAGAACCGGCCACAGGGCGATCATTGGTCACTTGGTACACGTCCGATAGTTCACTATACAGTATGTATATCGAGTCGCTCGGAGGCCGTCCATGCAGACCACCATCATCATCGCGCTGTCACTCCACATCCTCGCCGCCACATTCTGGGCGGGCAGCAGTTTCGTGCTGGCGCGCACCGGAGGCAAGGGCGCCGAACAGTTGTTGCGCCCGCAAATCGGCGCAGCAACCGTTGCAATATTGTCGGGCGCCTATCTTGGGCATTTGCTCCATGCCGGCAGTTTCGAGACGCCGGAGAAATTGCTCGCCGCCGGTGCCGGCTGCGCGCTGGTCGCGTTTCTGGTGCAGATTTGGTTGGCGATCGGCCTTCGCGGCCGCGCCGTCGACGAGGCCGCCACCAGCCGGATGGCGGCAGGCGAGCGTCTCGCCGCGGTCTTGCTGGCGATCACGGCGATCAGCATGGCGGCGGCGCGATATGCCTGAGGTTGGCGGACGAGCGGTCGGGCATTCTCACCGATCCGGTGCCGCGGGCGGCACGCGGCCAGACAGAGGCCGCGTGCCGTCAAGTATTTCAGGCGCGCTCGCGCTCGTGGATCAAGCGATAGAAGGCCGGCCGCACATGCTCGACGAGCGGCGCCATTTTCGCTCGCTCGGTCTGGAAGGCCGTGCTGCGCTGGAACGCGCGGAACGCTTCCTCGCTCTCGTAACCCGACGTCAGGACCACGCCTGTGCCGTCTTCGGCGCGGAAAAGGCGCGATTCGGTCAGCCCTGGAAGCGGCCCGAGACGCGGCAGGCTGTCGAGCTGCAGGCGGATGAACTCGTCGACCATCCCAGGCTTGGTGGTCAGCACGTTGATATTGAAGAGAGGCTTGTCGGAATAATCGGCCATGGTCGAACGCTCCTTCGGTTGCGGGAGCATCTCCATAGGACCTCAACTAAAGTTGAGATCAAGCATAAAATATGCTAGCGGCGGCAGATGCGCTGACCCCTCAACGCTCTCGCCCGATTGGGACCGGATGCTGCAACACGCCGCCGCCCGGACGATTTGGCCGGGAAGTGGCGAGGCGCACGGAAAGCCTGCTCGCCCCGTCACATTCGTCAAGTGCGCAGTCGGCTGCGATCGCAGCAGATCAATGGCTCGCCGTCTCATCCTGCGCGCGCAATTCGAGATATTTGCGCGTGATGCCCGGCAAGGTTTCGGCCTCGACGCGATGCGACATACAGAGCGCCGAGCGTCAGGGCTCGATCGCCACCACGTCGCGGAAATAGACCACGCCGACCCTGTTGCGGCCCTCATCCTCGACCTCGATCTTATGGTGGAGCACCAGGTGACCGTGCGCCTTGACCGATTCCGCGGCGAAATTGCGCACCCCGTCGGCCGCGCGGCGAAGCGCCGCCGAGGTGTCGGCCAATTCGGCGCCCTCCTCGTCCAGCGTGATCTCATCATTATAGACGTTGAAATAATATCTGCTCATCGCGGGGAAAAAGCCGCTACCGCGATTTTGTCTCGTATTTGGCCTAAAATCAATATGATTCCGTTCGGCCACTTCTGAAGAGGCCGGCCCGCCGGGCCGATGCGGACCAGCGAGAGAACGTAGCTTGAGCAAGCTGGAATTCTTAAGCCGAAAGCGCTATATGACTATCTACATGGTCAGGAACGCGGCATGGAAGCGATCAATCTAGCGGACGCCAAGGCCCATCTGAGCGAGTTGGTCGACCGCGTCGAAGCGGGCGATTCCATCGACATCACTCGCCGCGGAAAGCCGGTTGCGCGGCTCACCGCCGTGGCTAGGCCGCGCAAGCCGATCGACGTCGCGCTGCTTCAATCGTTGACGGCAGCGATGCCGCCGCAGTCATCGAGTGCCACGGAGCTCGTGCGGTCGATGCGAGATGGCGATCGCTATTGATGTTTTATCTCGACACGTCGCTGATCGTCGCGGCGCTCTCGAATGAAGCTATGACCCCGCCCGTTCAGGCTTGGCTGGCGGAGCAGGATCCCGCGCAGCTCCTGATCAGCGACTGGACCATCACCGAGATGTCTTCCGCCATGGCGATCAAGCTGCGGACCGGACAGATCAACCCGGAGCAGCGCGCGGCAGCGCTCGCCATGTTCAACAAGCTGGTCGCGGAGAGCTTCACCGTACTTGGCGTGACGGGCGGACAATTCCGCGCGGCGGCGAAGTTTGCCGATCAACATGCGCTTGGGCTTCGCGCCGGCGATGCGCTGCATCTCGCGAGCGCGTCGGAACACGGCGCTATTGTCCACACGCTCGACCAATTGCTCGCGAAAGCGGGGCCCGCGCTCGGCGTCCCGGTACAATTGCTGGCTGAAGGATAGAGCCGGTTTTCGATCATCCGCGGGATCACATCCGTTTTGCAGGCAATCCCGAGGCCAGGCAACGGAAGGCGTCGATCGCCGTCGGGGAGCACATCACCGATCCAGAAAACCAGCTCGAGACCATCATGGTGGTCGCTCGCATTCCCTGAGAGGTATGAGCGTTTGGCGATACAGCCGGTCCGGGCGGTTTCCGATGAGTTTTGGCTTGGCGTAAATGCCTCGCTTCCTCTTCGCCGGTGACCCCCCGGACATCAGTCGCGCGCAACGGACAGCCCCTCGAGAAGCGGAGCGTAGACGGCGAGCCTGCGCGACACGAACTCCGTGAAGAGCCGCACGCGTTTGGTCTTACGTGTCTCTCCCTGGGTAAGAAGCCAGACCGTTCCGTACAGATGCAGTTCGCTACCCGGCACCCTCACCAACAGGGGGTCGGCATCTCCGACGAAGCACGGCAGGGTCGCGATCCCGAGCCCTTGCCGTATGGCGACGATCTGCGCCGCGGCGTCGGTGGTCCTGAACAGGGGGCCCGTGGTGCGGACATCGCCCTCGCTGGCCCACTCCGGAATGCCATGAGCGCTGATGACGATCCACCGGATGGGATCAGAGGTGCCCGCGCGCCACGCGGCTAGCCGATCGCGAGACATATAGACGCCGCCGAACAGCTCCGGTCCCTTCAGGCCGTGAAGATTGAGCGGCAGGGTCTTGCGGTCGTAGACGACGCGGATCGCGACATCGGCTTCTCGGTTGGTCAGATTTGCCAGCTCGCCGGACGACACGATGTCCATCTCGATGTCCGGATGCAGGCGCGCGAAATCGGTGAAGTCGGGCATGAGCAAATGCGTCGCCAGGATCGGCGTCAACGTCACCCGAAGAAGCCCGCGCACGCTCTGGTCGCGTCCGAAGACGCGGGTCTCGAGCTGATGCGACGACTTTTCCATCTGGTCCGCGAGCTCGACGACATCCTCGCCCGCGGCGGTCAGGCGGTAGCCCGACGGCAGCTTTTCGAACATCTGCGTCCCGAGGCGCTCCTCTAGATGGGCAATGCGCCGCAGCACGGTCGCGTGATTCACGTGGAGGCGCTCGGCGGCAGCCCGCACTGAGCCTTCGCGCGCGACGGCAAGAAAATAGCGAACGTCGTCCCAGTCGATCATGGTGCGGTCCCGCACCATGAGGTGCGCCTTCCAAAGCCCTAATTCATCGTATGGCAGTACGGGCGCCATCGTAACACTGGTTGGCGCGCGATGGTCAATTCCGAACGGCGGCCCCTTATCGTCGCGGCGAACGTTGATAGTCCGACTGGATCGATTTCGCACCACCGATGTGCGCGCTTCCGCACTCAACGCCTGACCTCAGCGGACCCATCTGAAGGGTCTCGGGGCGTCCCCCCGAATGACCAAGGCGGAAGCCTGGAAGGATTCACGACATGACCAGACTGAATGGAAAGACCGCCGTGATCACCGGCGGCGCCACCGGCATCGGCCTCGCCGCGGCAAAGCGTTTCATCGAGGAAGGCGCCTTCGTCTTCATCTTCGGCCGCCGGCAGGAAGCGCTCGACGCCGCTATGGCCGAGCTTGGCCCCAACGCCCGCACGGTGAAGGGCTCGGTCTCGGATGAGGCCGACCTCGACCGACTCTACGCAGCGGTGAAGGCCGAGCGCGGAAGCCTCGACATCGTCTTCGCCAATGCCGGGGCGGGAAGCCCGCTTGCGCTCGGCCAGATCACCGCCGAGCACATTGACGAAACCTTCGACACCAACGTGAAGGGTACGATCTTCACCGTCCAGAAAGCGCTGCCGCTGATGGGCCAGGGCGGTTCGATCATCCTGACCGGATCGAGCGCCGGCACCACCGGTGCCCCGGCATTCACGGCCTATAGCGCGAGCAAGGCGGCCGTGCGCAATCTCGCGCGGACTTGGGCGGAAGACCTGAAGGGCACCGGCATCCGAGTGAACGTGCTCTCGCCCGGCGCGACGGCGACCGAGCTCGCCAAGGAAGCGCTCGGCGAGGAGGGCCAGAAGGCCTACGGCGCGATGACCCCGCTCCAGCGCATGGCCGATCCGGCGGAGATCGGGGCTGTGGCCGCCTTTCTCGCATCGTCGGACAGCAGCTTCATGACCGCCAGCGAAGTCGCCGTCGACGGCGGCCTCGCGCAACTTTGATCACCTCGCGGCCCCAACCCTGGCCAACAAATAACGAAGGATAAGACTATGAAAATGCTCGAAGGTAAGGTCGCCGTCATCACCGGCGGCAGCAGCGGAATCGGGTTGGCCACGGCCAAGCGGTTCGTCGAAGAAGGCGCGCACGTCGTGATCACCGGGCGACGCGAAAAGGAGCTCGAAGAGGCCGCAGCCTTCATCAAGGACAACATCACGACGGTTGTGGGCGACGTGTCTCGCCTGGAGGATCTGGACCGGCTTTATGCCGTCGTGAAGGAGAAACACGGCCATATCGACATCGTCTTCGCGAACGCAGGCGCCGGGACGATCGCGCCGCTCGAAATGGCGACGGAGGCCCATTTCGACCAGACCTTCGACGTGAACGTGAAGGGGCTGTTCTTTACCGTTCAGAAGGCCCTCCCCCTGCTCAAGGACGGAAGTTCGATTATCCTGAACTCGTCGGTCTCGAACGTGTTGGGCGTGCCCGGCTTCAGTGCCTACGCCGCCAGCAAGGCAGCCGTGCGCAACTTCGCGCGCGCTTGGACACTTGAGCTGAAGGACCGCAAGATTCGGGTTAACACGATGAGCCCCGGCCCGATCGAAACCCCCGCCCTGGAGACGACGACGGGCCTTACCCCCGAACAAGCCGAGCAAGCGGCCGCCCAATTTGCTTCGCAAATCCCGATGGGTCGCAGGGGCAAGCCGGAGGAAATCGCGGCTGCCGTCACCTTCCTCGCCTCCGATGAAAGCTCTTACATCACCGGCATCGACCTCGCCGTCGATGGCGGCATGGCCCAGGTCTGAGCCCCGCAGCACGAGATTGGAGAACAACATGAGCTACGCAATCATCGGCTTCGGCGAGATCGGGCAGACGCTCGCCAGGGCATTCGCCCGAAGCGGCATCGAAATATCCGTCGCGACCACGCGCGACCCGGAAAGCTTCGCATCCGACGCGGCCGCGATCGGACCCCAAGTCACTGCCACGACCCTCGCGGACGCGGTCAAGGCGGACGTCATCTTCCTGGCCGTCCGTTTCCAGTCGCATGCGGATGTCGCGAAGGCGCTCCCCTCCTGGCAGGGGAAGATCATCGTCGACGTGACCAATGCCTATGGCGTGTCTGATGAGGAACTGGGCGGACAGCCGTCGGCAAGGGTCGTGGCGCGGGCCTTCACTGGCGCCAGAGTGGTCAAGGGCTTCAACCATCTGGTCGCAGCCGTCCTCGACCAGTCCCCGGCGGTACATGGCGGCAGGCGAGTCGTGTTCCTGGCGAGCGACGATGACGCTGCAGCAGACGAGATCGGCGCGCTGGCGGAAAGGCTCGGTTTCGCGCCGATCAAGCTTGGCGAGCTTTCGGAAGGTGGCCTGCTTGTGCAGGCACACGGAAATAACTGGGGTCGGCTGATCTTCAAGGACCTGGTCAAGTTCGACTGATGACCACGGACAGCTCACCAGCAGGGCCAAGATCCGTGCGAAATGGAGAGATTCCCATGAGCATTGAGAAGAACATCCAGACCGTGAAAGACTTCTTCGCCGCGATCGGCAGCGGCGATAAGGACGCCCTGCTGGCCCTGGTCGCCGACAATATCGAGTGGATCATCCCGGGCGAGGACTGGCCGCTGGCCGGCACCTACCGCGGACACGCCGGGCTGGCGGATTTGCTCGAGACGGCGTCCAAGTCGATTGAAACGTCCACGGAACCCCGGGAGTTCGTGGCGCAGGGGGACCGGGTCCTGGTGCTCGGCTTTGCGCGGGGGAGGATCAAAGCCACGAACAAGACGTTCGAGGACGACTGGATCTTCGCCATCACGGTCCGCGACGGCAAGCTGACGAGCATCCGGGAATATGTCGACACGCAGGCTTTGGCGCGGGCCGCCGCGATGTCGGGTCCTGAGAGTGCGGAAGATCAGCCCGATGATGGCAGCGATCTGCGCGCCTCATGATCCCGCTGGCCGCCTCGCCCGCGACGCGCTCGTCGCATGCCAAACTGCAATGGAGATCCCTATGTACGACCAATCCAAACAATCCGAGTTGATCCGGTTCGCACGCGTGGATGCCGGCTCCACCGTCATCGACGTTTACCCAGGCGACGGCGACTGGACGCGCCTCTTCTCCGACGTCGTGGGACCCGAAGGACGGGTCTACAGCTTCGTTCCGGCCGAAGTCGCCGACTTCAAGAATGATCCGGTCGGCACCATGCGGACGCTCGCCAAGGAGCCGGGCCGGCAGAATGTCGAAGCCGTCTCAGCCGATGTCGTCGCGATGGCGGAGGTCACGCAACCAGCCGATGTCCTGTGGCTGCACCTGTTCTACCACGATCTCCACACCAAGCTGATCCAGGCCAAGGGCGCGACGGCGGCCGACTTCAATCGTGCCGTCTATAAGCGGCTGAAGTCCGGAGGGTTCTACGTCATCGTCGACCACGCCGCCGCGGCGGGCACGGGCACGACCGACACCCAGGCGCTGCATCGGATCGACCCGGCGTCTGTCCGCGAGGAGGTGGAAGCGGCGGGCTTCGTGCTGGAGGCGCAAAGCCCCTTGCTTTCGAACAAGGACGATCCGCACTCGATCAAGGTGTTCGATCCATCGATCAAGGGCGAGACCGATCGCTTCGCCTATCGGTTCGTGAAGCCCTGACAACTCTGCCCCGCCGATCGATCGAAGACGCATCCCACGCTCATCGTCTGGGTCAGTAAAAGCCTCTCGCTCCGGTTACCTGCGTTGTCCGGCGGCTTCGAGAATGAGCTGGGTGATCTCGCCTGGATGAGAGATCAGGGAGAGATGGCTTGCCTTGAGTTCGATGGTCTTCGCGCCCATGCGCTTGGCCATGAAGCGTTCGAGATCAGGGTTGATCGTCCGGTCCTCCATCGAAACGGCATAGAAGCTCGGTTTCGACCGCCAGGCCGCATGCGTGGTCTTTCCCGTCAGCAGGGCCTTTTGGAACGGCTGCTGGACAGCAAAGAGGATTCTAGCCTTTTCCTTCGGCAGATCGCCCGCGAAATCGCGCAGGAACGCCGTTTCGCTGAGACGCCCCTCATCGCCGTCATAGACGATCCCGGCGGATGCCGGGGGCGCCGGAAACGTCTTCGCCAAGGCCGTATAGTCCTCACCGGCGTCCGGCGCCCGCGCCGCCACATAGACAAGCGCCGAGACGTTCGGATGAACACCAGCCTCCGTGACGATCATTCCGGAGAATGAATGTCCAACCAGCACAGTCGGGCCGTCCTGCCGGTCCAGCACGCGCTGCGCCGATGCGACTGCTTCAGGCAGCGTCGTCAGGGGATTCTGCACGGACGTGGCGTTGAGCCCAGCCGCCTGCAAACGCGCGATCACCTCGGACCAGCATGAGCCGTCGGCGAACAGCCCATGCACGAGGACGACATTGCGTGCCTTCGTCGGGGCCGGAATCGCTGCCACCCCGCGGGTGGCAGCCAGCGAGGCGGCAGCACCGGCAGCCAAACCGGCAGAGAAGGTTCGCCTGTTCATCATCTCGGTACTCCTTCACGGCCGGCATCGGCGGACCGGCAGGAGAGCGATGCGGGAACTATAGGCAACTGCCGCTGGGGTAAAATCGAATATAACGCGCTACTTTATCCCGCTTGCTCCACGATGCTCCCCTTCACTCCCACTCGATTGTTCGGGCTCACGTCAACCATATGAATTCATTGCAGAAAATATTTTTGCGCCCAAATACTACCGGCTCAGGACCCGTTAGAAACCTACGCTGCTGATATCGCTGAGGAATTTCCCCTGACATCCGCAAACCATCTATCGGCTACTATCGGCTCATTGCGCGCTGTCCCAGCTCTGCCGCCCAAATCCAGATTGAGGCGAAAAGTACCGTCGAAGTTGGCCGACTCGGCGCCTACGCGAGCAAGCGAAGGCTGGCCTGCGTCCCAATTCTCCGACCACTGGAGGATAAAATGAGCGAGAGGCCAAGCCGCGTGCGCGTCCTAATCAGGATGACGACCATACAGACCCGCTTTCGAGCGGACCGCCTCGAGACCGAATGGGGGCCGTTCGCGGCCGTTGTCCAACCCCGCATAGACCCAGCGGCTGAGGCCCCAATCGCAATTCAGCCGAGCTGAGACGATACGGCCCGGTGAAGCCGTGACCGGTAGCGGCCGGGGCTTTCACCGAACTTTCTTTTGAAGGCTAGGCCGAAGGCAGTTTCCGATTCATAGCCAATGGCCTCGGCAATTTCTCCAAGAGGCGCCCTATCCCGCTTCAGCGCTTCGCGAGCAACCGTCATGCGCCAATGGATTAGATATTCGACGGGCGCTAGGCCGACTAGCCGCTTGAACCTGTCCGCGAAGGCGGTGCGTGACATGCCGACGGCTGCCGCGAGGTCCGCCACTCTCCAGCGCCGGGCCACGTCGAGGTGCATTGCCTGGATCGCCGCTCCGACGTGGCGGTCGGCCAGCGCGCCCAGCCAGCCGGACGGTCGCTCGCCGCTGGTGAGGTAGACGCGCAGGATATTGACCAGAATGATGGCGCAAAGACTGCCACCGATAGCGGCGGTGCCCATCCGTTTCTTTTCCGTCTCGAAGGTGATGAGCGCCAATGCGGCCCGCAGGGCGCCAGCCTGGGGTTGGCTGCCTCGAATATGAACGATCGGCGGAAGCATCGACAGAAGCAGGCTCGATGTTTCGTCATCCAGGACAAAACGCCCGCCCACTCCGACGCTTCGCGGCTCGCCGCTGCCAAAGCGCACCACGCCATCGGCCTGCAAATGCTCGTCCATTACGCCGAGACCGTCCATCGGCACCGCATCGCGGTCGCTGGCAAAGCAGTATGGCCCGCCATCGGTCAGAAGATAGAAGTCCCCCGCTTCCAGCTCCAGTATCTCGGCCCCGCCCTCCATCCACAGCCAGCGCTTTCCCTCGATCACGCCGCCGAACTTCATGTGACGATAGGCGGGAAAACGCAGTGCCCAAGATCCCGACGCCTCGATCCGGCGGGATAGAAAGCTCCGCACGTCGAGAAGGGCAAGCATGTCGCTGAGCGGGTCACGAGCGCCGATTTCGGACGATTGAATAGGAATCATGGCGCCTGCATTATGGAAATGCAGGATAGAAACGCAACAATGCGCGGGACCTTCACCACGAGGACCATTCATGCGCATTCTGGAACACTGTTTCCGGGTCTACGCAGACCCCGGCCACTTTGACGAAATGATCGCCTTTTACGAGGCGCTGCAGGGTGTCGCGTGCGCGCGCCGCCTGACGATTGCAGAAACCGGCGTCAAGGTCGCCAAGATTGGCGGCTTCCTGCTTTTCTCAGGGACCGAAGATCAGCTCGCTGCGGCGCGGCCGGTCGCTGCAATATTCTATGTCGATGCGCTGGACGACGCCGCCGCGTGGCTGACGGCCAAAGGTGCCGAAATCCTGCGTCCGCCCCATGCCGTCACCGGAGGAGCCAACCTGCTGGCGCGCCACCCCGACGGTCTCGTCGTCGAATATTTCGAAGCCGCCCCCGGGCAATGACAAGGATAAAACTCATGAAAGCCTGGAATATCGACCACCTGGGCGGCTCGCTTAGTCTCGTCGAGCGCGCTACGCCCGGAGTGCGCGCCGGCAGCGTGCTCGTCCGCATCGAAGCCCAGGCGTTGATGTCGTATTTGAGGCCCTATCTGGAAGGCGCACTGCCGGCCTATCATGCGCCGAAAAATTTTACACCCGGCGGCAACGGCATAGGCGTCATCGAAGCTGTCGGCGATGATGTCTGGCATCTTCGACCGGGACAGCGGGTCATCGTTTCCTCGCATCTGGTGGCGCGCGAAAATGTCCAGGAGCCGGGCCAGATCCTGCTCGGCGTCACCTCTCCGGGCGGTATCGGCGACGCGCTGCAGGCATCGTGGCAAGACGGCACGCTTGCCGAATATGTGCTCGTCCCCGCGCAACTCGCGACGCCGCTCGACGGGCTGGAGCATTTCGACCCGGTTCGGCTTGCGGTGCTGACCCGGCTGGTCGTGCCCTATGGCGGCCTCCTGCGCGGTCGCCTTGCCGCCGGGGAGACGGTGATCGTCAATGGCGCGACCGGCGCCTATGGAACGGCCGGCGGTGCTGGTTGCGATTGCCATGGGCGCGGCACGGATCGTCGCGGCGGGCCGCAACGGCGACGTGCTGCAGCGGCTCGCCGACGCGGCCGGTCCGCTGGTCGAGCCGGTGGCGATCGTTGGCGATGTGGCAGCCGATACCGCACGGTTGCGCGATGCCGCCGGCGGGGGCGCTCATCTCGCGCTCGACATGATCGGGGGCGCCGCGGATGCGAAGTCGACCAGCGCGGCGCTGGGCTCGCTTTACCGGGGTGGCCGGCTCGTCATGATGGGAAGCGCGCGTGCGCCGCTTCCGCTCGATTACCTCCAGATGATGTTCAACAATCTCGAGGTGCTCGGCAACTTCATGCATCCGTCCGACGCGCATCTGCGCCTTGCCGCCCTGGTCCGCTCGGGCCGTCTTTCGCTCGATCCGATCGCCACGCAGGTCTTTGCGCTGGATGATCTCGATTCGGCGATGACGGCAGCGGCCGAGGCGGGCAATCTGGAGATGGTCGTGGTGACATCCTGAGCCTTGCCTTGAGGCAGTATTGCCCGGGCATCTGGCTTTCAGGCGGCGTCGAAGCAGGCCTGTCGTTCCCGCCACAGCGAAGGTGAAACGCCCGTCATCCGTTTGAAGGCATTGCTGAAGGCACCTTGCGAGGAATAGCCGGCCAAAGTGGCCACCGAGGCCACGGGGAGTTCCTCGTCCCGCAGCGCCTTGCAAGCCAGGTGGATGCGCCAGCGCGCCAGATAGCCGAGCGGCGCGATGCCGGCCGTGGCGGTGAAGCGCGCCGCGAAGGTTGACCGCGACATTGCGCAGGCCCGTGCCAGCTCGTCGAGATGCCATGCGCGCGCCGGTTCATCGTGCATCAGCTGCACCGCCGGCACGAGGCGCGGATCGCCCAGCGCACGCAACCACCCGGGCGGGATGCAGCCGTCGCCGTCCATCTGGGCTCGCAGGATCTGTACGAACAGCAACTGCGCCAGCTGCGATGCGACCAGGGCGCCGCCCGGCAGGCGCCGCTTGCGCTCGTTCACCAGTTCGCCGAGCAACCAGCGAAACCGCGCCGCTTGCTCGGTCGCTCCGTCGACGCGCAGCCACGGTGGCAGCGCTTCCGACAGTAGCGGCCCGCTCGTCGGATCGAGCAGGACATGCCCGCCCACATAGTTGCAGTCCGTTCCGTCGCCCAAGGTGACGAACGAGCGGCCACGCCCGGAAAACAGCGCCATTGCGTCGACCGGCGTCACCGATGGATCGCTCGACAAGGTGTAGGGACGCCGCGCCGTCAGAAGGCCCACATCGCCTTGTTCGAAGCGCACCGGCGCCTCGCCGTCGATCTGCGCCCAGCAAAAGCCCTTGGTCAGCGCGAAGAACTTGATCGACTTGGGCGCCGGAAACCGAAGCGCCCAGGGGCCTCCCGCCTCGAAGCCCCCGGTCACCATCGACTCCACGGTGGTCAGGCTGAGGATCTCGGAAAGCGCGTCGGAGGGCATTTTCGGATTATCGCGTATGGATACCGGACGTTCAAGCATTCTCGATCCAGTTTCGAGCCTTATCTGAAAAACGACACCAACTCGCTTTCGGAGCAGCCATGGCAGACGACACCATCCTCATCACCGGTGCGACCGGCTTCATTGCCCAGCATAATATCATCGCCGCGCTCGCCGCCGGCTTTCGCGTGCGCACCGCCATCCGCTCGCTTGATCGTTCGGACCAGGTTCGCGCGTATCTCGCCAAAGGCGGTGCCGAGCCGGGAGATCGCCTGAGCTTCGTCGAGACTGACCTGCTAAAAGACGATGGATGGGCGGAAGCCGCGCAAGGCTGCACCTATGCAATCCATAGCGCGTCCTCGACGCCCTCAGGCGCCTATGCGAGCGAAGAGGAATGGATCCGGCCGGCAGTGGACGGCAATTTGCGATTGCTCCGCGCCGCCCGCGACGCCGGAGTAAAACGGGTGGTGCTAACCTCCGCCTTCGGTGCCATCGGTGGGGGCAAGGCCAGCCCGGGGCGCCCCTTTACCGAAGAGGACTGGAGCGATCTGAACGGCAACATCGCTCCCTATCAGAAATCCAAGACGCTAGCGGAGCGCGCGGCGTGGGACTTCATCGCCCAACAGGGCGGCGGAATGGAACTGGCCACGATCAATCCGACCGCCGTGATGGGCCCGGCGCTGGGGCCGGATACGTCGCATTCGCTGATGATGCTGAAGGGCATGCTCGAGGGCCAGCCCGGCCAACCTCGGATCCAGTCCTGTTTCGTGGACGTGCGCGATGTGGCCGACCTTCACATGCGGGCAATGACCAATCCGGCCGCGGCGGGCGAGCGCTTTCTTGCAACCTCCGGTGACGCCTTATGGCTCGTCGACGTGGCCAAAATCCTCATAGAGCGCCTCGGCGAACAGGCCCGCAAAATATCGACGATGCAGGTTCCCGACATCGCCCTTAAAGCCAAGGCTTTGGTCGATCCCAAGGTGAAGGGGCTGTTGCCGCTGCTCGGCGTCGATTTGTCTGCCAGCGGCGAAAAAGCGAAACGCATGCTCGGCTGGAATCCCCGCCCGCCCGCCGATGCCATCGAGGCCGCCGCGCGCAGCATGATCGAAGTCGGGCTCGTCGACGTCTGAACACTCGCTCGGGCGCGCGGATGGGGAGACTGGATGCAGTCCGCCCCCACCCGCGCTTCCCGAGCAAGCCCCTCCAGACCGCGAGCAGCCCGCTGAGATCGTTCAGGTCGAGCGTATCGGTCGATTACACCACGAAGCCGCCATCGATCGTCAGGCTCTCGCCGGTCATGTACGCCGCCTCGTCGCGTGCGAGATACGATACGAGTCCGGCGATCTCTTCGGGCTTACCGACATCGATCGGCGCCTATCGAATGTTCCAAGCCATCAATGTTCGCTACTGTATCCCTCAGTATCCAAAACTACGCCCCGTCACTCCCACTCGATCGTCCCAGGTGGCTTTGAGGTATAATCGTAGGTAACGCGGTTGATGCCTCTGACTTCGTTGATGATCCGGGTCGCGACGCGCGACAGGAATTCGCCGGTGAAGTGATAGGCGTCGGCCGTCATGCCGTCGACCGAGGTCACGGCGCGCAACGCCAGCACGTTGTCATAGGTGCGGCCGTCGCCCATCACGCCGACCGAGCGCACCGGGAGCAGCACCGCGAACGCCTGCCAGATCGCATCGTAGAGGCCGGCATTGCGGATCTCCTCGAGATAGATCGCATCGGCCTTGCGCAGGATGTCGCAGCGTTCCTTGCTCACTTCGCCGGGGATACGGATGGCGAGGCCGGGTCCGGGGAACGGATGGCGGCCGACGAAGATGTCGGGCAGGCCGAGTTCGCGGCCCAGCGCGCGCACCTCGTCCTTGAACAGTTCGCGTAGCGGCTCGACCAGCTTCATGTTCATTCGCTCGGGCAGGCCACCGACATTGTGGTGGCTCTTGATCGTCACCGACGGGCCGCCGGTGAACGACACGCTTTCGATCACGTCGGGATAGAGCGTGCCTTGCGCGAGGAAATCGGCGCCGCCGATCTTTTTCGCTTCGTCCTCAAACACATCGATGAATGTCTTGCCGATGAACTTGCGCTTCGCCTCGGGGTCGGTGACGCCCGCCAGTCCGCTCATGAACAATGTCTCGGCGTTCACGTGGACGAGCGGGATGTTGTAATGGCCGCGGAACAGGCTGACGACCTGATCGGCTTCGCCCGAGCGCATCAGGCCGTGATCGACGAACACGCAGGTCAGTTGGTGCCCGATCGCTTCGTGGATCAGCACCGCGGCGACCGCGCTGTCGACGCCGCCCGACAGGCCGCAGATCACCCGCTTGTCGCCGACCTGGGCGCGGATCTCGGCGATCTTGGCGGCACGGAATTCGGCCATCGTCCAGTCGCCGGTCAGCCCGCAGACGTGGCGTGCGAAGTTGGCGATGAGCCTGGCGCCGTCTGGGGTGTGGACGACCTCGGGGTGGAATTGCATCGCGTAATAGCGGCGGGCGTCGTCGGCAATCACGGCGAACGGCGCGCCGGCACTGGCCGCAACCGGACGGAAGCCCGGGGCAAGCGCGGTGACCTTGTCGCCATGGCTCATCCACACCTGATGCGTTTCGCCTTCGCTCCACAGTCCGTCGAACAGCTCGCAGCCGTCGTCGATGTCGATAAAGGCGCGGCCGAACTCGCCGCTGTCGCCCAGTTCCACCGTGCCACCCAGCTGATGCATCATCACCTGTTGGCCGTAACAGATGCCCATGATCGGCAAGCCGCTGTCGAGGATCGCCTGCGGCACGCGCGGGCTATCGTCATCCAATACGCTCGCCGGGCTGCCCGACAGGATAACCCCCCGCGGCTTCATCCGCGTGAAGGCGTCCGCGGCCGATTGGAAAGGCGCGATTTCCGAATAGACCCCCGCCTCTCGCACGCGGCGCGCGATGAGCTGCGTCACCTGACTGCCGAAATCTACGATGAGGATCGAGTCGCTGTGCTGGTTCATGGCGCCCGATAACGACAGATCCCCGCAAGCGCCAGTTCGCCGGCAAGAATTGGCCTTTTTCGGCCGGTCCGGCGAGCCGCGAAATTTTTATTTCACAAAACATACGTAAATGTGTCATGATTCTGTAACATCGCGATCAAGCGGTGGGTTTTGGAAGGATGCAGACATGATCAAGACGGTAATTTTCTCGTTGCTTGTCGCGGCGCCGCTGGCGGCGGTTCCGGCAGCGGCGGCCTCGAATGACGGCCAGACCACGGCGCTCGTCACCGCGCGAGACTCCGATGTCCGTTCGGCCGAAGCGCTTACCCGCGTCGCACCCCGGGATGGCGGCGCCTATATCGAGCTCGCCCAGGCCTATGTCCGCGCCGACCGCCCTGCGGACGCCGCTGCGGCCTATCGCCGCGCGCTGGTGCTCGACAACGAGATGATGGAAACCAAGACCGGCGATTCGATCTGGTCGCGCAATGTCGCGCGCGCCGCGCTGGTACGCTTCCCCCAGATGTCCTCGCGCTGATTCAGCGGGGCGCGCCCGGTCTCCGCTCAGGAGGCCGGGTAGCGGCTTTTCGCGATACGGCCCGTCGTCTGTTCGACGATGCGGCGGGCCACAGCTTAGTTGAAAGTCAGGCCCTCGAACTTGCCCGACCGCGTCCAGTCGTCGAGATACCGGAAGTAAGCGAACGCACCGAGCGGATAGCCGACCGCGAGCGCCGCTGCCGGGCCCGGATCCTTGCCTTCGTTGTTGTAATAACCCGGTGTGCAATCGGGCGCGTTGCGCAATGTCGCCCCCGGCCCGGTCAGCAATAGATCGACCCAGGCGTCCTGTGCCTCCTGCCTCACTTCTACTTCTTTCGCGCCGATCTCTTCCGCATGCCTGACGATGGCGGCGATCGCGCGAGCAGATTCGGTCAGATTGTGCGGAACGTTGGAAATCAGGTTTGCGCCCTGAGTCGGCGTCACCACGAACATGTTCGGATAGTCGCGAACGTGGATGCCGTGTTTCGACCGCATTCCCAGCGCCCAGCTTTCGGTCAGTTTCACCCCGTCACGGCCGATCACGTCGAAGCCGAGCAAGCTCTGCAAATTGGTGCCAACATGGAAACCGGAGGCGTAGATGATGCAATCGACGTCGTAATGTTTGCCGGCGACGACGAAGCCACTCTCATCGATCCGCTCGACTCCCTGCCCGTCCGTATCGATCAAATGCGTGCCGGGCGTATTGAACGCCTGAAGATAAGCGTCATGGAAGCAGGGGCGTTTGCAGAGCTGGCGGTACCAGGCTTTCAGTTTCGCTGATGTTTCCTTGTCCTCGACGATCGCGTCGACGCGGTTGCGGATTTCCTCCATCTTCTCGAAGTCGGAATCCTCCCAAACCGACAGGATGTCGGCAAGGCTGCGCTTGTCGGGCGGCAAGGTCGCCACCCGCGCCTTGATCCGGCGCGACAGATCGGTCCAGCCGTCCTGGACCCAATCTTCCTCGATCATGTTGCCCGGCGTCTGGTTGGCGGTGAAATTCTCCAGCCAACGACGCTGCCAGCCCGGCGTGGCGATGCTCGCGAACCATTCGGGGTCGATCGGCACGTTGTTGCGGACGTCGACCGAGGACGGCGTGCGCTGGACGACGTAAAGCTCCTTGCATGCCCGCGCGAGGTGCGGGACCGCCTGGACCGAGGTCGCGCCGGTGCCGATGATCGCGACGCGCTTGTCGGCCAGCCCGGTCATCGGCGCCCCCTTGGCGTCACCGCCGGTATAGTCATAGTCCCACCGGCTGGTGTGGAACGACTTGCCCTTGAAGCTGGTAAGGCCGGGAATGCCTGGCAGCTTGGCGACATGGAGCGGACCGGTGCCGATGCCGATATATTTGGCGGTGAAGCGATCGTCGCGGTCAGTGGTGATCACCCATAGCGACCGCTCGCCGTCCCAGACGACCTCACGGATCTGGGTGTGAAACAGCGCCTTGTCGTAGAGATTATATTGGCGCCCGATCCGCTGACACTGCTCCAGGATTTCGGGGCCGTGCGCGTATTTCTCGGTCGGCATGTGCCCGGTTTCTTCGAGCAGCGGGATATAGATCATCGACGCCGTATCGCATTGCGCACCGGGATAGCGGTTCCAATACCAGGTGCCGCCGAAGTCACCGCCCTTTTCGATGATGCGAAAGTCGCTGATCCCAGCTTCGGCGAGCCGCGCACCGGTCACCAGGCCGGCGAACCCGCCGCCGACGAACGCGAAGGTCACATGGTCGGTGACCGGGTCGCGCTCGGTGAACGGCGTGTGCGGGTCGGCGGCATAATGCGCCAGATTGCCTTCGAGGTTGAGATATTGGGCATTGCCGTCGTCGCGCAGCCGCTTGTCGCGCTCGGCGATATATTTCGCGAGCAGTGCCTTTTTGTCGATCGGCTTCTTGAGCGGGGTCTGGTCGTTCATGACCGTACCCTATCTTGGAAAAATGGTCCGGCGCAAGCGAGAACGCACCGGACCGTAAACACCATTAGTCGATCGGCTTCACATCATTAGTCGATCGGCTTCACATCGAGGCCAGTCCATTTGGCGATGAACGCCCAGTCGATCGCGGTCTCATCGATGATCTTGTCGGTCGGCTTGCCCGATCCGTGGCCGGCGCGCGTTTCGATCCTGACCAGATGCGGCTTCGGCCCCAAATCCATCGACTGGAGCATCGCGGTATATTTGAACGTATGGCCCGGCACGACGCGATCGTCGGTATCGGCGGTCGCCGCCAGGATCGCCGGATAGGGCTTGCCCGTGCGGATGTTGTGATAGGGTGAATAGGCGTAGAGCGTTTTGAAATCGGCTTCCTTCGACGGATAGCCGTAATCGTCGACCCAATAGCGCCCGGCGGTGAAGCGGTCGAAGCGCAGCATGTCCATCACCCCGACCTGGGGCAGAGCGGCGGCGAACAGATCGGGCCGCTGGTTGACCACCGCGCCGATCAGCAGGCCGCCATTCGAGCCGCCTTGGATCGCGAGCTGATCCTTGCCGGTATAGCCCTTGGCCTTGAGATATTCGCCCGCGGCGATGAAATCGTCGAACACATTCTGCTTGTTGGCGAGCCGTCCGGCGTCGTGCCAGGCTTTGCCATATTCGCCGCCACCGCGGATATTGGCGACCGCCAGCACTCCGCCCTGTTCGAGCCACGCGACCCGCGTCGCCGAAAAGGCTGGGGTCATCGAGATGTTGAACCCGCCATAGGCATAAAGCAGCGTCGGCGCGGGCCCGGTCACGCCCTTCTTGCGGACGATGAACATCGGCACCGTGGTCTTGTCCTTGGACGGATAGAAGACCTGGCTGACCTCATAACCGGCCGGATCGAACGCCACTTTGGGCTGCGCCCAGACGCTCGTCTTGCCGGTCGCGACATCATAGCGGTAGATCGTCGTCGGCGTGGTGTAGCTGGTGAAGGTGAAGAAGGTTTCGGGATTGTCGGCTTCGCCGCCGAACCCGCCCGCAGCGCCGATCCCCGGCAGCGTGACTTTGCCGTCAGGCTTGCCGTCGAGCGTGAAGCGGCGGACCTCGCTCTTCACGTCGACCATATATTCGCCGATCAGCTTACCGCCGATCAGGCTGGCGGTGTCGAGCACGGCCTCGTCCTGCGCAATGACCTCGATCTGGGGCGGGACGGCCGAGCGCACATAGAGGTTGGTCATCACCACCTTGTTGCGCGGCGCATCCTTGTTGGTCAGCCAATAGAAATTGCCGCCCTGATTGCCGATCAGGCTCCACATATTAGCCAGGCCGGTGAACAACTTGCGCGGTGCCGGGTTGGGCGCGGTCAGGTCAATGACCGTCACGTCGTTGCGATTGTCGGTACCTTCGGTCGTGTAGATGACCAGCCATTTGCCGTCATCGGTGACCCCAGCCCCATGACCCCATTTGGGATGATCGGGAGTCGCATAGACCAGGGAATCGGCGGATTGCGGCGTGCCGAGCTTGTGGAAATAGACCGCCTGATTCTCGTTGGTCGACTGGAACTTCTTGCCTTCGGGTGGCGCCGGGAAGCGCGAATAATAGAAGCCCGATCCGTCCTTGGCCCAGGACAGGCCGGAGAATTTGACCCATTCGACATCGTCGTCGAGCACCTTGCCGGTATCGACGTCGAGCACCTTGACCGTGCGCCAATCGGTGCCGCCGTCCTGGATAGCATAGACCAGCTTCTTGCCGTCCTCGCTTGGCGCCCATTCGCCGAGCGCGGTGGCGCCATCCTTGGACCAGCCATTGGGGTCGATCAGCACCCTGCCCTGCCCGTCGACACCGTCGCGGACGAACAGCACCGCCTGGTTCTGCAGACCGCTATTGTGCTGATAGAAATAGCGGCCGCCTTTGCGCTCGGGCTGGCCGAACCGCTCATAGTCGATCAGCTTCTTGAGACGCTCCTTGAACACGTCGCGCCCGGGGAGCGTCGCAAGATAGGCGTCGGTGACCTTGTTCTGCGCCTCGACCCAGGCGGCGACCTTGGGATCGGTGCGGACGTCGTTTTCGAGCCAGCGATAAGGGTCGGCAACCTTCACGCCGAATTGTTCCTCGACGGTGTCGCCGCGTTGGGTGGCGGGATAGGGGAAAGCGGTCATATCGGTTTTCGGGGAACTCGTCTGGGCAAGAGCAGGCGCGGCAAGCGCAATCAGGGTCAGCGGCAAGATATGGCGCATTCAGGGCTCCGCAAGCTAGCGTGGGACATTCTGTGTATCAGGCGGCACACCGCGTTCAATGGCTGGTAATGGCGCCGTTTCGGACCCATAACGGCATGTCCGCGTTGTGCCGCTCATAACCAGGAGAAGAAAAATGATCCGCTCCCTTCCGATCGCTGTCATCCTATTGTCGTCGATCGCGCTTCCGGCAACGGCCCAGACGGTGTCCGAGCAACGCCGCTGGGAAGCCGCCCAGCGCCGCTATGACAGCGAAACGTCGATCTACGATCGTGCACGTGCCGATTATGAAGCGGCGCAACGGCGCGACCGCCGCTACGGCTATAACAACGGCGGCTATAACAATGGCGGCTATAATAACGACCCGCGCTACAATGACGGCCAGTATTCGACCGATTATGACGCCTCGCGTTATTATCGCGACGACCCGCGCTATCAGGAGCGCACGCTGAGCTCGAACGACCAGGTCTATCGCGGGTCCGACGGCCGCTATTATTGCAAGCGCTCCGACGGCACGACTGGTCTGATCATCGGCGCCGCCGGTGGCGGCATCCTCGGCAACGTCATCGATGGCGGCCGCAACCGGGTCGCCGGCACGCTGATCGGCGGCGCGCTCGGCGCGATCCTCGGCAAGAAAGTCGACCAGTCGAACAGCGACTATAAGTGCCGCTAAGCCGCACGCGGGCTAGCCAAGCTAGCTCGCGAGACGGCGTCAGCGCGGCCGGCGGATGGCAGAGCCATCCGACCGACGGCGCGGAATTCAGTTCCGCGCCGCCGCCCAAAGGAAAGGGTCGTGCTCCGACAGGAGTGCGGCCCTTTTTCCTATCCGGCAGGATCGTCTCTCATCCCCGCTATTTCCGGCTGGCCTATTGACAAAACAGGTCAACCGGTCTGTTTTGTTGGCTGGATCATGGAGTTCAGCCGCGCATGAAACGAGTTCCTCTTCTGTCGCTTGTCGTAGCCGGCGTCGCGGTGCTCGCCGCCCCTGCCCCCGTCATCGCCGCCGATGATACCGCGCCGCATCCGGTGATCGAGCTGCGGCAGTACAAGATCGTGCCGGGCAAGCGCGACGCGATGATCGCGCTGTTCGAACGCGAGTTCATCGAAAGCCAGGAAAAGCTGGGCATGCGGTTGGTCGGTCAATTCCGCGATCGCGACGACCCCAGCCGGTTTACCTGGATCCGTGCTTTCCCGTCGATGGAGGCGCGCGGCAGGGCGCTCGACGATTTCTATTTCGGGCCGGTCTGGCGAGCGCATCGCGATCAGGCCAACCCGCTGCTCGACGACAATGACGATGTTTTGCTGCTACGGCCAGCTTGGCCCGGATCGGGGTTCGGACTATCGAGCGGACAAAGACCGCCACCCGGCGCGCCAGGCAAACCGGCCGGGCTGGTCGTGGCGACGATCGAATATCTGTGGAAACAGCCCGATCAGGGATATGCGGCCTATTTCCGCGATACGCTGGCGCCCGCCTATCGCGCCGCAGGCCTGCCGGTGCTCGCCGCCTATAGCCCCGAGACCGAGCCCAACAATTTCCCGCGACTCTACGTGCGACAAAACGAGCGGCTATTGGTGTGGTTCACGCGCGTTGCTAGCCCTGCCGCCTATCAGGCCGCTCGACGCAAGCTGCGCGCGACGACGGTCTGGCGCCGATCGCTTCAGCCCGTATTCGCCAATTATCGCGAGCGCACCCCGCAAGTGCTGATGCTGGCGCCGACACCGCGGTCGCTGCTGCGGTAAACGAAAAAGGGCCCCGCTTTCGCGAGGCCCTTTTTCCAATCAGGCGATGCCAATCAGGCGGCGACGTCGTAGTCGTCGTCGGTCATGATTGGGCCCGAATCCTGACCCTTGGCCGAGATGTCGCGGTCGACGAATTCGATGATTGCCATCGGCGAGGCGTCCGAGGCGCGGATGCCGGCCTTGATGACGCGGGTATAGCCGCCGGCGCGCGAGGCGTAGCGCGGGCCGATCACGTCGAACAGCTTCACCAGCTGCGCGTCGTCGAGCAAGCGGGCATGCGCCAGACGACGATTGGACAGGCCACCCTTCTTCGCCAGCGTTACCAGCTTTTCGACGTACGGACGAAGTTCCTTCGCCTTGGCGACGGTGGTGGTGATCTGCTCGTGCTTGATGAGCGCGGCCGCCATGTTGCGGAACAGAGCGAGACGATGCGCGGAAGTACGCTGAAGCTTACGACCGCCAACCTTATGACGCATGATATTTCCTTTTCGTTCGTCAGGGGGCCGTGTGAGGTACCCCGGGCCAGGCGAGGACGGTGCGCTCGCCGATTTTCCGTCGCCCCGGCGAAGGCCGGGGCCGCTGGGTAGCAATGACAACGCGGCCCCGGCCTACGCCGGGGCCGCGTGTCATTAGCCCATGATTTCCTGTTCCAACTTCTTGGCCATCTCTTCGATGTTCTCGGGCGGCCAGCCCGGGATTTCCATCCCGAGGCGGAGACCCATGCTCGACAGCACTTCCTTGATCTCGTTGAGCGACTTGCGGCCGAAATTCGGCGTGCGCAGCATCTCGGCTTCGGTCTTGCCGACCAGATCGCCGATATAGATGATGTTGTCGTTCTTGAGGCAGTTGGCCGAACGCACCGACAGTTCGAGCTCGTCGACCTTCTTGAGGAGGTAACGATTGATCTGCTGGGTATCGCCCGAAACGCCGGTGTCCGACGGTGCCGCGGCGACGCCGATCGGGGCCGAGCGGGTGATCGCCGAATCGTCGAAGTGAACGAACAGCGCCAGCTGGTCCTGCAGGATGCGCGCGGCATAAGCGAGCGCGTCCTCCGGAGTCACTGTGCCGTCGGTCTCCACCGTCAGCGTCAGCTTGTCGTAATCGAGTTCCTGCCCGACGCGGGTGTTCTCGACCTTGTACGACACCTGGCGCACCGGCGAATAGAGCGCATCGACCGGGATCAGACCGATCGGCGCATCGGCCGGACGGTTGGCGACCGCGGCAACATAGCCCTTACCGACATCGGCGGTCAGCTCCATGTTGAGCGTCGCGCCCTCGTCGAGGTGGCAGATCACCAGATCGGGGTTCATCACTTCGATGTCACCCGACACGGCGATGTCGCCGGCCTTGACCTCTGCCGGGCCAGTGGCCGCGAGCTGGAGGCGACGCGGGCCTTCGCCCTGCATCTTGAGCGCGATCTGCTTCACGTTGAGCACGATGTCGGTCACGTCCTCACGGACGCCGGCAAGCGAGCTGAACTCGTGCAGCACGTTCTCGATCTTGATCGAGGTGACCGCCGCGCCCTGCAGGCTCGACAGCAACACGCGACGCAGCGCGTTGCCAAGGGTCAGACCAAAACCGCGCTCGAGCGGCTCGGCAACGAAGGTCGCCTTGCTCTTCCCATCGCCGCCCTTCTTCTCGAGCGCGTTGGGCTTCTTCAATTCCTGCCAGTTCTTTGCATTGACAGACACGGGGGCTTCCCTCTGTTGGGCCGGGGGCTTGGGCTAAACCCTGCGGCCGTGGGCGAATGCCGGCGCAGCGCGATCAACCGCGCGCCGGCCAGACGAATTCAGACGCGGCGACGCTTGGACGGGCGCACGCCATTGTGCGGGATCGACGTCACGTCGCGGATCGACGTGATCTGGAAGCCGACCGCTTGCAGCGCACGAAGCGCCGACTCGCGGCCCGAACCCGGACCCTTGACCTCTACTTCGAGCGTGCGGACGCCGTGTTCGGCGGCCTTGCGGCCCGCGTCCTCGGCGGCAACCTGCGCCGCGTACGGGGTCGACTTGCGCGATCCCTTGAACCCCATCATCCCGGCGGACGACCAGCTGATCGCATTGCCCTGGGCATCGGTGATGGTGATCATGGTATTGTTGAAGCTGGCGTTCACATGGGCGACGCCGGCGGTGATGTTCTTGCGTTCGCGCCGACGAAGGCGCTGCGGTTCACGTGCCATTTTTCTATCCTAACCTTCGAAGCTGGAAGGAGCGGTGCGACGAGCGCGCCTGCTTACTTCTTCTTGCCGGCGATCGGCTTGGCCTTGCCCTTGCGAGTGCGCGCATTGGTATGCGTGCGCTGGCCACGGACCGGCAGACCCTTGCGATGGCGCAGGCCGCGATAGCAGGCCAGATCCATCAGGCGCTTGATGTTCATCGCGGTCTCGCGACGAAGATCGCCTTCGACCATATAGCCGGCGTCGATCGCTTCGCGGATCTGCAGGACTTCCTGGTCGGTCAGGTCCTGAACGCGGCGCTCGGGCGCGATGTTCAGCTTCGTGGTGATTTCCTTGGCTTTGGCCGGACCAATGCCGTGGATATACTGAAGCGCGATCACTACGCGCTTGTTGGTCGGGATGTTGACACCCGCAATACGTGCCATGAAATTTATTCTCCTAGCTCCACGGGATACGGCATGGCTGCCACGTACCCCATCTCATCGCGATGCCCGAAACGCACGACAGCGGCGGACGCAGGCAAGCGCCGCCGGTCAGCCGGTGTATCGGAAGGGCGTTCACTTAGGGTCGAGTCGCTACGGTGTCAAGCGTGGCCACGGGTGGAATTCGCAGTCGCTCGCGCTTTAGCGGATGTCCGTGACGGCATAGCGGTCGTCATCGGCGCGTCCCCGTCCATAACTGAGATCGCTGGCCTCGGGAAGAGCATCGGCGGGTTGCACGAAGGAGGCGTCGACGATCCCGGCACCGCGATCCGCTTCGTCCGGCACCGTGGCAAGGTTGGCGTAGAACGGACTCATCTCGGCCACCGTCTGATTGCCGGCCAAGATACCGGTCCCGACTGCCGCCAGCACGCCCAAGCCAAGCCCGAGCGCCCAACGATTGTCATCGACACGCACCTACGCTCCTCCTTTCCAAACCCGCCAAGCATCGAACGCGAGAAGGAAGATCGGCGTTCCCATTATTTCTTGTCGTCTGGGCCAAGGGGCGCAGGTGGCGGAGCCTCCGCCGCGGTCTTGAGCCCATCGAGCTGGGTGCCGAGCACGCCGTCGACGAGCGGCGCGAGCTTCTCGAACCCGGTCGACGAATAACCTCCGGCGACATAGGTCATCTTGACCTTGGTCGCCTTATCGCCCTCCGGCGACAGTTCGAACGTCAGCGTCGCGACGATCGCCTCACCCTGAAGCGGGCCGAACGCGCCTTCCATCCGCAGCACCTTGCCCTTGTCGACGAAGATCAGCCGCGCATGCTGGACGCTACCCCTGCCCGGCAGCTTCTCACAGAAGCATCCGGTCGCCTGGCTGTCGATATAGAGATTGGAGGAATCGCCCGACCAGGTGTGCTCCTTCGACCACCAGCGTTGAGGCGCGCGCAGCGTCTCCCAGACCACGTCGGGCGTGGCGTCGATGGCGACAGTCTTTTCGACGACGAAGCCGGAGGCTTCGGCTTTGATGACATCGGCGGTGGCGGGTGTTGTCGTGCTGGCGAGCAACAAGGCAGCGGTAGCGGCTATGGCGATACGGAGCATTTCGGATCCCCCTCAGGATAGGAGGAGGGTATCTCGAACAAGCACCTTCGTCACCCTGCGCTTTCCGTCATGCCGGGCTCGTCCCGGCATCCACACATCCGCAAGCGCAGCGCTTGCGGCCTGGTGGCCCCCGGGACAAGCCCGGGGTGACGAATTCAAGAGACTGGAATGATGCGGTCGACGTGCGAACGGCAGTGCCGTTTAGCCGAGAGAATATTACTTCCCGTCCAGCGCCGCCGCCACGGCTGCGCTGACCTGGTTGATATCCGCCATGCCGTCGACCCGCGCCAGGATGCCGCGGGCTTCGTAGATCGGGATGATCGGCGCGGTCTTGCCGCGATATTCGGCCATCCGGGTGCGGACGGTTTCCTCGTTATCGTCGGGGCGGCGCTTGAACTCGGTCGAGCCGCACACGTCGCAGACACCGGCGACCTTGGGCTGCTTGAATGTGTCGTGATAGCCCTCGCCGCACTTGGCGCAGGTGTACCGGCCGGTGATCCGCGCGACGAGCGCATCCTCGTCGACGGTCAGCTCAATCACATGGTCGAGCTTGCGGCCGCGATCGGCGAGCAATTGATCGAGCGCCTCGGCCTGCGCGGCAGTGCGCGGATAGCCGTCGAAGATCGCGCCTTCGCCCGCCGTCATCTGGTCGAGCCGCTCGCCGATGATGCCCGATACGACATCGTCGGGCACCAGTTCGCCGGCATCCATGATCGCCTTGGCCTTGAGGCCGGTCGGCGTCCCTGCTTTCACCGCTGCGCGCAGCATGTCGCCGGTCGACAGCTGGACCATGCCGCGGTCGGCAACGAGCTTCGCCGCCTGGGTGCCCTTGCCGGCACCCGGTGGGCCGAGGAGGATGATGTTCAAGCCGATCTACTCCCTGTTGGCGCCGCCCCTCTTAACGGAGGCGGCCGCCCTTCAACTTCGCCTTCTTGATCAGGTCGCCATATTGGTGCGCCAGCAGATGCGACTGGATCTGGGTCACCGTATCCATCGTCACGTTGACGACGATCAGCAGGCTGGTGCCGCCGAGATAGAACGGGATCTTCAGCGCCGAAACGAGATATTCGGGCACCAGGCAGATCACCGCCAGATAGGCCGCGCCGATCACGGTGATGCGAGTCAGCACGTAATCGAAATAGGCTTCGGTGTTCTTGCCGGGGCGGATGCCGGGGATGAACCCGCCATAGCGCTTGAGGTTGTCCGCGGTCTCTTCGGGATTGAACACCACGGCGGTGTAGAAGAACGAGAAGAAGATGATGCCGAGGCCGTACAGCGTCATGTACAGGATCGAGCCGTGCTGGAGATATTGGTTGAGGCTGATGACGACATCGCCCCACCAGGTATCGCCCTTCACCTTGTTGCCCGCGAGCTGGGTGATGGTCAGCGGCATCAGCAGCAGCGACGAAGCGAAGATCGGCGGGATCACGCCGGCGGTGTTGAGTTTGAGCGGCAAATGGCTGCGGTCAGACTGGACACCGCGCTGGGTTTGTCGCTTTGGATATTGGATCAGGATGCGCCGCTGCGCACGCTCCATGAAGCAGATGAACAGGATGATCGCGACCACCGCGGCGATGATGCCGAGCACCTGGAAACTGTCCATGCTGCCGGTGCGGCTGCCATTGACCAGATTGTAGATGTTGGTCGGCATGTTGGCGACGATGCCTGCCATGATGATCAGCGAGACGCCGTTGCCGATGCCCCGGCTGGTGATCTGCTCACCCAGCCACATCAGGAACATGGTGCCGCCGATCAGGCTGATCACCGCGCCGACGCGGAACAGCATGCCGGGTTCGACCACTGCCTGGACGCCGGCATTGGCGCCATAAGCCTCAAGCCCGACGGCAATGAACCAACCTTGCACCGCGGTCAGCGCGACGGTGCCGTAGCGGGTATATTGGTTGAGCCGCTTGCGCCCGCTCTCGCCTTCTTTCTTGATCGCTGCGAGCGTCGGCGAAAGCGAGGTCGCGAGCTGCACCACGATCGAGGCGGTGATGTAGGGCATCACGCCGAGCGCGGTCAGCGACATGCGCTTTAGCGACCCACCCGAGAAATTGTTGAAGAAGTCGAGCACGCCGCCATTGGTCTGGTTCGACAACACGCCGAGCGCGGTCGGATCGACACCGGGCAGCGGGACGTAGCTGAGCAGACGGAAGACGATCAGCGCGCCGATCGTGAACCACAGCCGCTTCTTGAGGTCGGTCGCCTGGGCGAACTTGGAAAGGTTGAGCCCTGAGGCCAGACTGTCGGCTGCGGATGCCATTTATTTGATCGTCCCGAAATAAAAACGGCGGAGATGCGTGTTCCGCGCCCCCGCCGCTCATATAGGCGCCCATTCGGCCTTGTCACCTATCGCCCGTCGCACAAGCGACGGACCGGTGTGGATTACTTCTTCGCGGCGGCCTGCTTGGCTTCCTTGTCGGCCTTGCGCTCGCGATACTTGACGCCCTTCTTGGCGGCAGCCTTGTCCGCGGCGGAGACCAGCTCGATCACCTCGACCTTGCCGCCAGCCTTCTCGACCGCCTCGATCGCGCCCTTCGACGCACCGGCGACCAGGAAGTTGAGCTTGGCGGTCAGTTCGCCCTTGCCGAGCAGACGGACGCCGTCCTTGCCGCCGCGGGCGAGGTTCGCCGCCTTCAGCGCCGCGTGATCGACGGTCTTGGACGCATCGAGCTTGCCGGCATCGACCGCTTTCTGGATCGCGCCGAGATTCACCTCGGCATGGTCCTTGGCGAAGATGTTGTTGAAGCCGCGCTTCGGCAGACGCATGTGGAGCGGCATCTGGCCGCCCTCGAAGCCCGCGATCGAGACGCCTTCACGGCTCTTCTGGCCCTTCTGGCCACGACCGGCGGTCTTGCCCTTGCCCGAGCCGATGCCGCGGCCGACGCGGATCTTGCGATGGCGCGCGCCCTGATTGTCGCGCAGTTCGTTCAGTTTCATATCGTGCACTCGCTTTCGCTTTTGTCGCGCAAGCTCCCGCAAGCGAGAGCCTCATTCCCTCTCCCGCTTGCGGGAGATGTACGAAGACTTGGCAGCTTGCTGCCTAGTCGAAGTGGTGAGGGTCTTCTTTCTTCTTCCGAGCAGATCGCCCAAAGAAGAAAGAAGACCCTCACCCAACCCTCTCCCGCAAGCGGGAGAGGGCTAGATACGGTTTACTCGGCCACGCTCACCATGTGAGCGACCTTCTTGATCATGCCGCGAACCTCGGGCGTGTCCTTCAGCTCGACGGTCCGGTGCATCTTGTTGAGGCCCAGGCCGATCAGCGTGGAACGCTGGTCCTTGGTGCGGCGGATCGGCGAACCGGTCTGGGTGATCTTCACCGTGCCGGTCGCGGCGTCCTTCTTGGCAGCCATGTTCGCTTACTCCGCAAGCGCCGCGGCATCAGCCTCGGCGGTCTGCGACCCACCGCGGCCGAGCAGGTCGGCGATCTTCTTGCCGCGCCGCTGCGCAACCGACTTCGGCGAAGTCTGGTCGCCCAACGCCTCGAAAGTGGCGCGGATCATGTTATAGGGGTTCGACGTGCCGACCGACTTGGTCACCACATCGGCGACACCGAGCGATTCGAACACGGCGCGCATCGGACCGCCGGCGATGATGCCGGTACCCTGCGGCGCCGAGCGCAGCGTGACCCTGCCCGCACCGAAATGGCCATTACCATCATGGTGCAGCGTACGGCCTTCACGCAGCGGAACGCGGATCATGTGCTTCTTGGCAGCGGCGGTCGCCTTGGAGATCGCCTCCGGCACTTCGCGCGCCTTGCCATGACCGAAGCCGACCCGGCCCTTGCCGTCGCCCACCACGACCAACGCCGCGAAGCCGAAGCGCTTGCCGCCCTTCACCGTCTTCGAGACGCGGTTGATGTGGACCAGCTTCTCGATCAGCTCTTCGCCGCTATCGTCATTGCCCTGGCCGCGACGATCGTCGCGACGTCCGCCGCGGCCGCCGTCACGGCCGCCGCGATTGCCGCCACCGCCGCCCGGGCCGCCACGACCACGACCGCCACGATTGCCACCACGCCCGCCCTGCGGGGCGTCATGGGTCGTCGCTTCGGCCGCAGGCGCATCGACGGGAGCGTCGACCGTCGGGTTGGTTTCGTCAGCCATTCTCAGAACTCCAGTCCGGCTTCACGAGCCGCATCGGCCAGCGCCTTGACGCGGCCATGAAACAGGAAGCCGCCACGATCGAACACGACCTGCTTGACCCCGGCCTTCACCGCGGCTTCGGCCACGCGCTTGCCGACCTGGGTCGCAGCGTCGATGTTCGCGCCCGACTTGTCGCGCACATCCTTTTCCAGGCTCGATGCGGCGGCAACGGTCTTGCCGCTCTCGTCGTCGATAACCTGGGCATAGATGTGCTTGCCCGAACGATGCACCGATAGGCGCGGACGACCGCCGCCACGCGCACGGAGCGCGGTGCGATTGCGCCGGCGGCGCTTCTCGAAAAGTGAAAGACCCTTGGTCATTACTTCTTCTTCCCTTCCTTACGGAAGATGTACTCGCCGTCGTACTTGATGCCCTTGCCCTTGTACGGCTCGGGCTTACGCCAGCGGCGGATCTCGGCGGCCAGTTGGCCGACCTTCTGCTTGTCGGCGCCCGAAATCTCGACCGTCGTGTTGTCCGGGGTAGCGACCGTCAGGCCCTCCGGCACGTCGATATCGACATCGTGGCTGTAGCCGAGCTGCAGCTTCAGCTTCTTGCCCTGCGCGTTGGCGCGGTAGCCGACGCCGGTGATCAGCAGCTTCTTGGTGAAGCCATCAGTCACGCCGGTCACCAGGTTCTGCACCAGGGTCCGCTGCATACCCCAGAACGCGCGAGCGCGCTTGGTCTCGTTGGCCGGCTTGACGCCGATCGAGTCCGCCTGGACATCGTAGACGACCTCATCGGCCATCGGCATGCTGAGGGTGCCCTTGGGCCCCTTCATGCTGAGCGTGCCGTCGGCGACCGTCGCGGTGACACCGCTCGGAATCGCGACCGCTTTTTTGCCAATGCGGCTCATCAGAACACCTCCGCCAGCACTTCGCCGCCGACATTCTGCTCGCGTGCTTCGGCATCCGAGAGCACGCCGCGCGGCGTCGAGACGATGGTGATGCCCAGGCCGTTCATCACGCGCGGCAGTTCCTGCGAACCGCTGTACACGCGGCGGCCCGGCTTCGAGACGCGCGCGACATGCTTGATGGCCGGCTGGCCCTCGAAATATTTGAGCTCGATACGGATGCCCTTGGCGGGCCCCATCTCTTCCTCGGAATAACCGCGGATATAGCCCTCACGCTGGAGAACATCGAGCACGCGGACGCGCAACTTCGACGCCGGCGAAAGGACCGAGTCCTTGCGCGCGCGCTGGCCGTTGCGGATGCGGGTGAGCATATCACCCAGGGGATCGGTCACTGCCATCTTCGTGTCCTTACCAGCTCGACTTCGTGACGCCGGGGATCAGGCCCTTATTGGCCAGCTCGCGCAGCTGCACACGGCAGAGTCGGAATTTGCGGTAGTAAGCGCGGGGACGGCCCGTCACTTCGCAACGGTTGCGGATGCGGGTCGGATTCCCGTTGCGGGGAATCTCGGCCATCTTCAGCCGCGCGATCAGACGCTCGGTTTCGTCGGCCGACTTGTCGTTGGCCTGCGCCTTCAGCTTCGCATAGCGGTTGGCATATTTCGCCACCAGCTTCTTGCGACGCTCATTCTTGTTCACGGAACTCAGTTTCGCCATGACTTAAGTTCTCTTTCCCTTATGCCGCCTGCTTCGCTTCGCCGTCCGCCTCGATGGGGAACGGGAAACCGAAGAGCCGGAGGAGCTCGCGAGCCTCATCATCGGACTTCGCGGTGGTGGTTACGATGACGTCCATGCCGCGCACCTTGTCGATGCGGTCATAGTTGATCTCCGGGAACACGAGCTGTTCCTTGAGACCCATCGCGTAATTGCCGCGACCGTCGAACGACTTCGGGTTGAGGCCGCGGAAGTCGCGAACGCGCGGGAGCGCGATCGTGATGAAGCGGTCGAGGAATTCGTACATGCGCTCACGGCGAAGGGTGACCTTCACGCCGATCGGCATGCCTTCACGCAGCTTGAACTGCGCGATCGACTTCTTCGCCTTGGTGATCACCGGCTTCTGGCCCGCGATCAGTTCCATCTCGGAAGCGGCCTGCTCGACCTTCTTCTTGTCCTGGGTCGCCTCACCGACGCCCATGTTCAAGACGATCTTCTCGAGCCGCGGGACTTCGAGCGCATTCTTGTACCCGAACTTCTCGGTCATCGCCTTGACGATCACGTCGTCATAGCGCGCCTGCATGCGAGCCTTGTACTTGTCAGCCATCGATCTTCTTCCCGGTCTTTACCGCGATGCGGACCTTCTTGCCGTCCTTGCCCGTTTCGAAACGGACGCGGGTCGGCTTGCCGTCCACGACATGGGCAACCTTCGACACGTGCATCGGCGCTTCCGAGCGATCGAGACCACCCTGCGGGTTGGTCTGGCTCGGCTTGACGTGACGGACGTGCACATTGACACCCGACACGACGACCTTGCCGTCCTTCGGCATCGCCTTGATGACTTCGCCGGTGCGGCCCTTGTCCTTACCGGACAGGACGATCACCTGGTCACCCTTCTTGATCTTCGCAGCAGCCATTACAGCACCTCCGGAGCCAGGCTGATCACCTTCATGTGACCGCGGGCACGCAATTCGCGCACGACCGGGCCGAAGATGCGGGTGCCGATCGGCTCCTCGTTCTTGTTGACCAGGACGGCCGCGTTCGAATCGAAGCGGATCACCGAGCCGTCGGGACGGCGGATGTCCTTGGCGGTACGCACGATCACCGCGCGGTGAACGTCGCCCTTCTTCACTCGGCCGCGAGGCTGCGCTTCCTTGACGCTGACGACGATGATGTCGCCAACGCCGGCCGTGCGACGCTTCGAGCCGCCCAGCACCTTGATGCACTGCACCCGCTTCGCGCCGCTATTGTCAGCGACGTCGAGATTGGATTGCATCTGGATCATCGATCCGGTTCCTTCTCGTTTGGCCTACCGGGACTGGCCCGGCGGTTCCGATGAAAACTGCTGACGCTTACGCGTCGACGTCGACCCGCTCCGGCGTCGCATGGGTGTCAACCCGCTCGATCACCTTCCAGGTCTTCAGCTTGGAGATCGGCGCGGTCTCTTCGATCCGCACGGTTTCACCCTGCTTGTATTCGTTGCCCTCGTCATGGGCGTGATACTTCTTCGAGCGGCGGATGATCTTGCCGTAGAGCGCATGCTTGACCTTGCGCTCCACGTTCACGACCACCGTCTTGTCGCCCTTGTCCGAGACAATCTGCCCGGTCAGCACGCGCTTCGGCATGTCCGTTTCCTTACTTTGCCGCAGCGCGCGAACGCGCGGTCTGCAGAGTCTTGATGCGAGCGATGTCACGACGCACTTCGCGCACGCGGCTCGGCTTCTCCAGCTGGCTGGTCGCCGCCTGGAAACGGAGGTTGAACGCCTCGCGCTTCAGGTTGCCCAGTTCCTGGTCGAGCGTCTGCTCGTCCATGCCGCTATAATCGATCTTGTTCGCCATCTTACTCGCCTCCGAGGTGCGAGGTGTCGCCGAGGCGCGCCACGACCTTCGTCTTGATCGGCAGCTTCATCGCCGCGCGCTCGAACGCTTCCGCGGCCAGCGGGCCGGGAACGCCGTCCAGCTCGAACAGGATGCGGCCGGGCTTGACCCGCGCCGCCCAGAATTCCGGCGAACCCTTACCCGAGCCCATGCGAACTTCGGCCGGCTTCGACGAGACCGGAACGTCCGGGAAGATGCGGATCCACAAGCGCCCCTGGCGCTTGATGTGACGCGTGATCGCGCGGCGAGCCGCCTCGATCTGACGCGCGGTGATCCGCTCCGGCTCCATCGCCTTCAGGCCGTAGGAACCGAAGTTCAGCGTCGCGCCGCCCTTGGCGTCGCCGTGAATCCGGCCCTTGAACGCCTTGCGGAACTTGGTGCGTTTTGGTTGCAGCATGTCCTGTTGTCCTTAGCGGCGGTCTTCGCGCGCCGGGCGCACGCCGGAGGTCTGGGCCTCCATCATCAACCGCTCCTGCGCCATCGGGTCATGGCCGAGAATCTCGCCCTTGAAGACCCACACCTTGACGCCGCAAACACCATAAGCGGTGTGCGCCTGCGCTTCGGCATAATCGAGATGGGCGCGCAGCGTGTGCAGCGGCACCCGGCCTTCACGATAGCTTTCGGTGCGCGCGATCTCGGCGCCGCCGAGACGGCCGCCGCACTGCACGCGGATGCCGTCGGCACCCAGGCGCATCGCCGACTGCACCGCGCGCTTCATGGCGCGGCGGAACGCGATACGACGCTCGAGCTGGTCGGCAATACCCTGCGCGACGAGCTTGGCGTCGATCTCGGGCTTGCGGATTTCGACGATGTTCAGCGACACGTCCGAGCCCGTCATCGAGCCGAGCTTGCGCCGCAGCTTTTCGATGTCGGTACCCTTCTTGCCGATGATCACGCCGGGGCGCGCGGCATAGATCGACACGCGGCACAATTTGGCCGGACGCTCGATCACGACCTTCGAGATCGCGGCCTGGGGCAGCGTGTCGAGGATGTACTTGCGGATCTTCAGGTCCTCGAGGAGGAGCTTGCCGTAATCCTGACCTTCCGCGAACCAGCGGCTGTCCCAGGTACGGTTGATCTGCAGGCGCAGGCCGATCGGATTGCTCTTGTGACCCATTATGCTTCTTCCTGCTCGCGGACGACGATGCGAAGGCGCGAAAACGGCTTCAGGATGCGGGTGGACTTGCCACGACCGCGAGTCGCGAAGCGCTTCATCGTGATCGACTTGCCGACCGACGCCTCGGCGACGACGAGCGCGTCGACATCGAGGTTGTGGTTGTTTTCCGCGTTGGCGATCGCCGAGGCGAGCACCTTGCGCGCATCGACCGCCATCGCCTTCTTGGAGAAGGCGAGGATGTTGAGCGCGTCGCCGGCCTTACGGCCACGGATCAGACCCGCGACCAGGTTCAGCTTCTGCGCCGACCCACGGATCTGGGTAGCAACGGCCAGCGCTTCCTTGTCGCCGACCTTGCGGGGAGACTGAGGCTTCGACATCTTAACGCTTGCCCTTCTTGTCGGCGGCGTGACCCGGGAAATACCGGGTCGGCGCGAACTCGCCGAGCTTCATGCCGACCATGTCCTCATTGACCGACACCGGCACGAACTTGCGGCCGTTGTAGACGCTGAAGGTCAGGCCGACGAACTGCGGCAGGATGGTCGAGCGACGCGACCAGGTCTTGATCGGGCCAGCGCGGGTGCCGGCTTCTTGAGCGGTTTCCGCCTTCTTGAGAAGGCTGAGGTCCACGAAGGGACCCTTCCAAACGGAACGAGCCATTTCGAATTAGCCCTTCTTCTTCGCGTGACGCGACCGGATGATGAACTTGTCGGTCTGCTTGTTGTGACGGGTGCGCGCACCCTTGGTCGGCTTGCCCCACGGGGTGACCGGATGACGGCCGCCCGAGGTCCGGCCTTCACCACCGCCATGCGGGTGGTCGACCGGGTTCTTGGCGACACCGCGCGTCAGCGGGCGGATGCCCTTCCAACGATTGCGGCCAGCCTTGCCGAGGTTGGTGTTCTGGTTGTCCGGGTTGGACACCGCACCGACCGTCGCCATGCAATCGGCGGGAATGTAACGCTGCTCGCCCGAATTGAGGCGAACGATCACCATCCCGCGATCGCGACCGACGACCTGGACATAGGTACCGGCCGAGCGTGCGATCTGGCCACCCTTGCCCGGCTTCATCTCCACGTTGTGGACGATAGTGCCGACCGGCATCTGGCCCAGCTCCATGGCGTTGCCCGGCTTCACGTCGGTCTTCTTGCCGGCGACGACCTTGTCGCCAACGGCAAGACGCTGCGGCGCGATGATGTAAGCAACGCGATCCTTGCCGTCCTCACCCGCGCCATAGTTCACCAGAGCGATGAACGCGGTGCGGTTGGGATCATATTCGATCCGCTCGACGGTGCCGTCGACGTCCCACAGGCGGCGCTTGAAATCGATGATACGATAACGCTGCTTGTGACCGCCGGCGATGCCGCGCGAGGTGACATGGCCCTTGTTGTTGCGACCACCGGTCTTGCGCTTGCCTTCGGTCAGCGCCTTGACGGGCTTGCCCTTGTACAGCGCCGAACGGTCGACGAGGATCAAGCCACGGCGGGCCGGGCTCGTCGGGTTGTAATGCTTGAGTGCCATTACGCCTTGACCCCTTCGGTCACGTCGATCGACTGACCTTCCTTGAGGGTGACAATCGCCTTCTTCATGTCAGAGCGCGTATAGGGAGCGCCCTTCCACTTCTTGGTCTTGCCCTTCTGGACGATCGTGTTGACGTTCGAAACGCTGACATTGAACAGCGCCTCGACGGCAGCCTTGATCTCCGGCTTGGTCGCGTCGCGCGCAACCTTGAACACCACCGCGTTCTGCTCGCTGACGAGCGTCGACTTCTCGGTGATGTGCGGGGCGACGATCACGTCATAGTGACGGATGTCGACCGCGCCTTTGGTTGGCTTCTTAGCCATTGAAACGCGCCTCCAGCTTCTCGACCGCAGCGCGCGTCAGCACCAGCGTGTCATGCTTCAGGATGTCGTAGACGTTCGCGCCGGCAGCCGGGAGAACGTTGATCTCGCGAAGATTGCCGGCGGCGAGCGCGAAGGTGTTCTCGACGGCGTCGCCATCGATCACCAGAGCGGTCTTGCCGAAGCCCAGCTTGGCGACATCGCCCTTCAGCGTCTTCGTCTTGCTGCCCTCGACCGCGATCGAGTCCATGACGATCAGCGACCCGGCCTTGGCATGGGTCGACAGCGCCATCTTGAGGCCGAGCGCGCGGATCTTCTTGTTCAGCGACGGATTGAAGTCGCGAACGCGGGCACCGTGAGCCTTACCGCCGCCGATGAAGATCGGCGCGCGGCGATCGCCGTGACGAGCGGTACCGCCGCCCTTCTGGCGACCATATTTCTTGCCGGTGCGAGCGACGTCGGCGCGCTCACGCGTGCCGCGTGCGGTCGCACGGCGCTTTTCGAGCTGCCAGGTGACGACGCGGTGCAGGATGTCGGCGCGCGGATCGAGGCCGAAGACCTCGTCGTTGAGCTCGATGTCCGCGGCCTTCGCCTTGGCGTCGAAGGATTGAACCTTGACCTTCACGTTCAGCCCTCCTGGCCTTCGGTCGCCTCAGGGGCGTCCACCGTCTCGGCGGGCGTCTCTGCGGGAGCGTTGTTGCTGTTGGCGGCCTGCTTCAGCCCGGCCGGGAACGGCGCGTCGGCGTGGCGAGCGACCTTGACGGCATCCTTGACGAACAGCCAGCCGCCCTTCGAGCCGGGCACGGAACCCTTCACGAAGATCAGACCGCGCTCGACGTCGGTGCCGACGATCTCGAGATTTTGCTGGGTGCGATATTTATCACCCATGTGGCCGGCCATCTTCTTGTTCTTGAAGACCTTGCCCGGATCCTGGCGCTGACCGGTCGAACCGAGCGAACGGTGCGAGACCGAGACGCCGTGAGTCGCGCGCAGACCACCGAAGCCCCAGCGCTTCATGCCGCCTTGGAAGCCCTTACCCTGGGTCTTGCCCTGGATATCGACAATCTGGCCGGCGACGAAATGGTCGGCCGAGATTTCGGCGCCAACGTCAAGCAGACCATCTTCGTCAACGCGGAATTCCGCGACGATCGCCTTGGGCTCGACTTCCGCCTTGCCGAAGTGACCGCGCTGCGGCTTGGCGACGTTCTTCGCCTTGGCCGTGCCGGCCCCGAGCTGAACGGCGGTGTAGCCGTCCTTATCCATTTCGCGACGGGAGATAACCTGCAGCCCTTCGAGCGACAGGACAGTGACCGGCACGTGGCGGCCATCATCCTGGAACAGGCGGGTCATCCCCAACTTCTTCGCGATCACGCCAGTGCGCATGATCTGTTCACTCCATAACAGAGGCACCCAAGGGACCATCCCAAGGGTGCTTGTGGAAGCCATCCATGCCTGAGCATCGACGACGTCCTCGGCCCGGAAATGCGAAGCGTGCCCCCGTCCCGGGCCGGTTGCCTTCGAGGAAGAAGGCGTGACGGGAGACGCTGTCCCAGCTGCCGAAGCGGCTGGCGGTATCTCATGTCTCTCAGATTTTCCCTCGCTGAGCGGGGGTCCGTCTGGGCTTCCAGCCGAAGCGGAAGCGCAAATTAATGTCGCGGGACGATTCGTCAGACCGCGACGGGATGCGGGCCCTTAAGCCAGCTTGATCTCTACGTCAACGCCTGCAGCGAGATCGAGCTTCATCAAAGCGTCGACGGTCTGCGGGGTCGGCTGAACGATGTCCAGCATACGCTTGTAGGTACGCACCTCGAACTGCTCGCGCGACTTCTTGTCGATGTGCGGGCCGCGGTTGACGGTGAACTTCTCGATGCGCGTCGGCAACGGGATCGGACCACGGATAAGCGCGCCAGTGCGGCGGGCGGTGTCGGCGATGTCGCCGGTCGCCTGATCGAGCACACGATGATCGAACGCCTTGAGGCGAATACGGATATTGCTGTCCATGGTTCCTACCGATGCCAAAGAGCGGGGCAGCTCCCCAAAAGCGAGGGCCGCCTCTTGCTGGTTCAAACTAAACTGGAGGCGGGCCCTTACCGGCCGATGCCGGAGAATTCAACCCCTGTCGGCGGGATTTTGTCAGAAATTGCGGCGGACGCCCGTCGCGCAATCAACTGCTCGATCGCGAGCAGCGCCTGATCCGGCTCGGGTAAGCCGAAAAGATCGCGTTCGCGTACATCATCCTCTACTCTTTCCGTGATCGAAACCCAGCCGTACTGGCCCCGCCGCTCGACCAATGCCGCACTGATCAGGCTTCCCCCGACGATCTCGCGATAGACAAAACCGCGCCCGGTCACCCAAGCTATTCTCCGGTCGGTTACGAGCACGCGCCCCGACACATCGCTGATCCACTCGCGCAGCGCGTCGGAGCCCACGACGATCCCGGGTACCGCAGATCCGAAGAACAGCATGCACGCCCAGACGGTCCAGATCCCTGCCTCTGCTGAGTCGCGCGCATTGCCCCAGATCGCCCATATCCACAGCGCGAAGAGGAATGGTGCCGCGATTGCTAACGCAAACAGTAGCACCCGGCTGCCTGTTGCGCTGCGCAGGCCCGGTCGCCCGGTCCATAGTATCGTTTCGCTTGTATCTAACCGGTCAAACTGCGCTGCCTGCACTTTCGGCGCGGCCCGAGTCACACGCACTAGCCGGAGGATCATCGCCAAAAACACGAGGGCGAACACCGCGCCGATCGGGATCAGTATCGCCTTTGCGCTTGCCCCGGAAATAGGCACGCGCGGACCGTATCCTACGCGCAACCAACCACCCTTGTTGATGATCTTGCTGGCGAAGACCGCGCCTAACGCCAGCGCCGCCGCTGTCGGAACCAGCAGTGAAACCCCGATTGCGACCCGTTGCCAGCGCGTACGGCCGATAATCTCATCATCTGTATCGGGATCGTCCATCCGCCCTCTCGAAACGACGAAAAGCCCGACCTCCTCATCGGAGGCCGGGCTTTTCATTCAGTCGGTGAACCGATCAGCTTACTTGCTGATGCCCGAGACGATGCCCGAACCGACGGTGCGGCCACCCTCACGGATGGTGAAGCGCTGGCCGACATCCATGGCGATCGGCGCGATCAGCTTCACACCGAGAGCGACGTTGTCGCCCGGCATGACCATTTCGGTGCCGGCAGGCAGCTCGACGGTGCCGGTGACGTCGGTGGTGCGGAAGTAGAACTGCGGACGATAGTTCGCGAAGAACGGCGTGTGACGGCCGCCTTCGTCCTTCGACAGGACGTACACTTCCGAGTTGAAGTCGGTGTGCGGGGTGATCGAACCCGGCTTGGCCAGAACCTGGCCACGCTCGACTTCTTCACGGCCGACGCCGCGGATCAGCGCACCGATATTGTCGCCGGCCTGACCCTGATCGAGCAGCTTGCGGAACATTTCGACGCCGGTGACGGTGGTCTTGCGGACATCCGGGTGGATGCCGACGATCTCGACTTCCTCACCGACCTTGACCACGCCGGTCTCGACGCGGCCGGTTACGACGGTGCCGCGACCCGAGATCGAGAACACGTCTTCGATCGGCATCATGAACGGCTTGTCGAGCGGGCGCTCGGGCTGCGGCAGATATTCGTCGACGGCCTTCATCAACTCGAGCACGGCGTCCTGGCCGAGCTTCGCGTCCGAACCGCTGAGCGCGGCAGTCGCCGAACCCTTGATGATCGGAATATCGTCACCCGGGAAGTCGTAAGCCGACAGCAGCTCGCGAACCTCGAGCTCGACGAGCTCCAGGATCTCTTCGTCGTCGACCAGGTCGACCTTGTTCATGAACACGACCATCGCCGGCACGCCGACCTGACGGGCGAGCAGGATGTGCTCGCGGGTCTGCGGCATCGGGCCGTCGGTCGCCGACACGACCAGGATCGCGCCGTCCATCTGGGCGGCACCGGTGATCATGTTCTTCACATAGTCGGCGTGGCCCGGGCAATCGACGTGCGCATAGTGGCGGTTGGCAGTCTCATACTCGACGTGCGCCGTCGAGATGGTGATGCCGCGCTCGCGCTCTTCCGGAGCCTTGTCGATGTTGGCGAAGTCGACCGCAGCGTTGCCCGCGACGTTTTCTGCCAGCACCTTGGTGATCGCCGCGGTCAGCGACGTCTTGCCATGGTCGACGTGACCGATGGTGCCGATGTTCATGTGCGGCTTGTTCCGCTCAAACTTTGCCTTCGCCATTTTTCCCTACCTTCTGGAAAATCGTTTCGTGAAATCCGCCATTGGGACTCGCGCGAAGGCGGCCCAATAGCGAGAGTTTTTCCTTAATGCCAGCCCTGCGCGCTCAAGCGCCTCAGGCCAGCTTCGCCTTCACTTCGTCCGCAACGTTCTGCGGCACTTCGTCATAGTGCGAGAACTGCATCGAGTAGCTCGCCCGGCCCTGGGTGAACGAGCGGAGCGAGTTCACATAGCCGAACATGTTGGCCAGCGGGACCATCGCGGTCACCGTCTGCGCGTTGCCGCGAGTGTCGGTGCCCTGGATCTGGCCACGGCGGCTGTTCATGTCGCCGATGACGTCGCCCAGATAATCTTCCGGGGTGACGACTTCGACACTCATGACCGGCTCGAGCAGCGTGATGCCTGCCTTCTGCGCACCTTCGCGCATCGCGCCGCGGGCACAGATTTCGAACGCGAGCGCCGACGAGTCGACGTCGTGATACTTGCCGTCGATCAGGTGCACCTCGAAGTCGATGATCGGGAAGCCGATCAGCGACCCGGTCTCGGCGGTCTCGCGGAAGCCCTTTTCCACCGACGGGATATATTCGCGCGGAATGTTGCCGCCCTTGATCTCGTCGAAGAACTGGAAGCCCGAACCACGCTCGCCCGGCTTGAGCTGCACCTTCACTTCACCGAACTGGCCCGAGCCGCCCGATTGCTTCTTGTGCGTGTAGGTCAGCTCGACCGGCTTCTTGAGGTACTCGCGATACGCCACCTGCGGTGCACCGACATTGGCCTCGACCTTGAACTCGCGCTTCATGCGGTCGACCAGGATCTCGAGGTGGAGTTCGCCCATTCCCTTGATGATGGTCTGGCCCGATTCGTGATCGGTCGACACGCGGAACGAGGGATCCTCGGCGGCCAGGCGGTTGAGCGCGATGCCCATCTTTTCCTGGTCGGCCTTGGTCTTCGGTTCCACCGACAGCTCGATGACGGGGTCCGGGAACTCCATCCGCTCGAGGATGATCGGTGCGGCCGGATCACACAACGTATCGCCGGTCGTCGTCTCCTTGAGACCCGCGATGGCGACGATGTCGCCGGCGCGCGCTTCATCGATGTCCTCACGCGAATTCGCGTGCATGAGGAGCATACGGCCGATCTTTTCCTTCTTGTCCTTCACCGAGTTCAGGTAACCGCCCTTGGCGAGGGTACCCGAATAGATGCGGGCGAAGGTGAGCGAGCCGACGAACGGATCGTTCATGATCTTGAATGCGAGCAGCGACAACGGCGCGTCGTCAGAGGCCGGACGCGAATCCGGGGTCACGCCGTCGAGCTTCACGCCCTGCACGTCCGGGATATCCAGCGGGCTGGGCAGATAATCGACGACCGCGTCGAGCAGCGGCTGCACGCCCTTGTTCTTGAATGCCGAGCCGCAGACGATCGGCACGAACGCCATGGCGAGCGTACCCTTGCGGATCAGCCTCTTCAGCGTCGCGACGTCGGGCTCATTGCCCTCCAGATACTGCTCCATGACATCGTCGTCTTGCTCGACGACCATCTCGATCAGATCGTTGCGGTATTTGGCGGCCTTTTCGACCATGTCCTCAGGGATATCCTGATATTCGAACTTCGCGCCCAGGCTCTCTTCGAGCCAGATGATCGCGCGGTTGTTGACCAGGTCGACAAGGCCCTTGAAGCCGCCCTCGATGCCGATCGGCAGGTACAGCACGGCCGGACGCGCGCCCAGGCGCTCGATGATCGAATCGACGCAATAGTAGAAGTCGGCACCGGTGCGATCGAGCTTGTTGACGAAGCACATCCGCGGCACGCCATACTTGTCCGCCTGGCGCCACACGGTTTCAGACTGCGGTTCGACGCCGGCAACGCCGTCGAAGCACGCGACCGCGCCGTCGAGCACGCGCAGCGAACGCTCGACCTCGATCGTGAAATCGACGTGGCCCGGGGTGTCGATGATGTTGATCAGATGCTCGGGGCCCTGACCGTCCTCAGCCTTCCACTTGCACGTGGTCGCGGCCGACGTGATCGTGATCCCGCGCTCCTGCTCCTGCTCCATCCAGTCCATCGTCGCGGTGCCTTCGTGCACTTCGCCGATCTTGTAGGACTTGCCGGTGTAATAGAGGATGCGCTCGGTCGTCGTCGTCTTGCCGGCGTCGATATGCGCCATGATGCCGATATTGCGATAGCGGTCGAGCGGATGGCTGCGGGCCATGGTCGTAGCTTCCTTGGAATGTGGGGAGCCGGCCGATCCGGCTGCCCGCTATGTAGGTAATTAAATTACCAATACCAGATCACCGGCTCCGCCGCGGCGGAGCCGGCCGATCCAGTTTATTACCAGCGATAATGGCTGAAAGCGCGGTTCGCTTCGGCCATGCGATGGGTGTCTTCGCGCTTCTTGACCGCGTTGCCACGGTTGTTCGACGCGTCGAGCAGCTCGCCCGACAGGCGAGCCGACATGGTGTTCTCCGATCGCGACCGCGCGGCCGAGATCAGCCAGCGGATCGCAAGCGCCTGGGCACGCTCCGGACGCACCTCGACGGGAACCTGATAGGTCGCGCCGCCGACGCGGCGGCTACGGACCTCGATGCCCGGCTTGATGTTGTTGAGCGCTTCGTGGAACACCGCGAGCGGGTCCTTCTTGGCGCGCGTTTCGACGGTGTCGAGGGCGGTATAGACGATGCCTTCGGCGACCGACTTCTTACCGTCCAGCATGACGCTGTTCATGAACTTCGACAGAACCTCATCCCCAAACTTGGGATCAGGCAGGATTTCCCGCTTTTCGGGACGACGACGACGAGCCATCTTGAACTTCCTTTACAAACTTCAGCCGATCCGGAACCCGTCCGGGGCTTACTCTGGCTGTGTGATTACTTCGGACGCTTCGCGCCGTACTTCGAACGGCTCTGCTTGCGATCCTTGACACCCTGCGTATCGAGCACGCCGCGCAGCACGTGGTAGCGCACACCGGGAAGGTCGCGCACACGGCCGCCACGGATCAGGACCACCGAGTGCTCCTGAAGGTTGTGGCCTTCACCGGGGATGTAGCTGATGACTTCGCGCTGGTTGGTCAGGCGAACCTTGGCCACCTTGCGCAGAGCCGAGTTCGGCTTCTTCGGAGTCGTCGTGTAGACGCGGGTGCAGACGCCGCGCTTCTGCGGGTTCTGTTCCATCGCAGGGACCTTCGACTTGGCCTTCTGCGGATCACGGCCCTTGCGGACCAACTGGTTAATCGTCGGCATGAAGCCCTTCACCTTTATGTTACCAGAGAAGTCTGGCGGTTACTTTGCCGGGAGCCATTGTTAGCGAATACGAAAAAGGACCGAGGGAGCGCCTTTCGGCTTCCCGGGTCCGTGTCTTCCGGCAACGTTCAGCTCTTACCCGCGCGGCGAAAATGCCGAGTGAGCGGGCGCGCCTATAGACGGGGAGTCGGAAACGGTCAACGGGGGAGGAGAAGGTGATCCGCCTTTACACCCCGCTAACCCAAAGGTGGTTAGAGGGGACGATGTCCTCGCTCGATCGATCCTGGCGCCCCACCCTGCTCGCGCTCGTGGCGGCGGCCGGCCTGTATGTGTCGATCTGGAACTGGTTCGGCAAGGACCTGCCCGATTTTCTAGTGCCGTGGTTCGAGCATATTCGCGATACCGGACCGATCGCCGCCTTCGCGCACCCGTTCGGCAATTACACGCCGCCCTATCTCTATTTGCTCGCGGCGACGACGCTGGCCGCACCGCTTGCCGATCCGATCACGTTGATCAAATTGCTGTCGGTCGCCGGTACGATCGGGTTGGCCGCGGCGATGTGGCGGCTGCTGAGCGCGCTCGATGTCGCGCATCCCGGCCGCAAGGCGATTATCGTGTTCGCCTTGCCCAGCGTCGTCCTCAACGCCGGGTTGCTTGCCCAGTGCGACGCGATGTGGACAGCCGCGTGCGTGATGGCGCTGACCGCGGCAGTGAAACGACGCCACGCTGCGATGCTGGCCTGGTGCGGGTTCGCGCTCGCGATCAAGCTGCAGCCGGCCTTCACCGCTCCGATCATCATCGCCTTGCTGATCGGACGGCGCGTGCCGATTCGGCTATGGCCGGTCGCGCCCGCAGCCTTCGTCGCGGCAATGCTGCCGGCGTGGCTGCTCGGCTGGCCCGCCGCCGACCTCGCCACGATCTACCTGCACCAGGCCGATTGGTCGCCCCTCCTGTCGCTCAACGCGCCCAACATCTGGGCGATTGCGCAGGCGCTGCCGATGATCGGCGACCTGCCGCTGACGGGGCTCGCCATCGCCGCGGCGGTCGGCGTCTCTGCGGGGCTGATCGCACGCTTTGCCTGGCGGCCGCCGGAACACGACCAGCTGGTCGCGGCATCCTTGCTGGTGACGCTCGCCGCCGTCGGGCTGCTGCCGCGGATGCACGAACGCTATTTCTTCCTCGCGGACGTGCTTGCGCTCGGCCTTGCTTTCGCGCGCAACGACAGGCGAAGCTGGACAATCGCCGGGCTCGTCCAGCTAGCGTCACTCGCCGGATTGGCTGCTTATGTGTCCGGTCTGAGCGGTCTGGCCGTGATCGGCGCGCTGCCGATGATCGCGGCGACGTGGATGGTCGCACGACAGTTCCTCGTCTCGCCCGCCAATGACAACGGCCTGCCGCTCAACCCGTTTCGCGCCTATCCCGCGTGATGGGGAGTTCGCTAGGTTCGCGCGCGAGACTCGGGATTCGCACAAGGGGGTAAGGGATGTTCAACAAGCGTGACAACGCGCCGGCGCCGACCTATCAGCCTGCGGCAGCCACGGCGCGCCGGACCAACGGCAGCTCAGGCGCCGGCTTCTCGGTGATCGGACCCGACGTCGTCGTGACCGGCAACGTCCGCGCCTCGGCCGATCTGCACATTGAGGGGCGGATCGAGGGGGACCTCGATTGCGGGAGCCTGGTCGTCGGAACCGAGGCGCTGATCCAGGGCCAGGTTCGCGCCGAGAGCGCACGTATTGCCGGCCGGATCGAGGGCGCGGTGTCGATCCGCCAGTTGACGGTTGAAGCGGGCGCTCGGATCACCGGCGATGTCGAATATGAGACGATTTCACTCGAAACCGGCGCGCATGTCGACGGTCGCCTCAAGCATTTCTCCGCTCAGGCTGCCGCGGCGACCGCAACGGTCACGCCGGTGCTAGGCGCGTCGCGCGAATTCAAGATGGTCGACGTGCCGAGCGAGGAAGAGGCGGCCTGACTCCCGGCCGCGATCAGATCATCATATTGTCGATCGCCGCGTCATAAGCGGATTGGGCGCCGGCGATATCGATTGCAAAGCCGACCCACATCGCCATCAGCACGAGTACCGATACCCAGAAAGCAGGTGCGCGGACCGACACCTTGCGCAGGACGACATGCCCGACGCTGTGGATCACGCGCAGCACGACATAGACCCAGGCAAGCGCGACCTGCGCATGACCGGCCTGATGCGTGATCAGCAATAACGGGATGAGGGCGAAGAACAACACCGGCGCTTCGAACAGGTTGCGCAGGTTGTTGGCGGGCATCTCGACCGGCTGGAAATAGCGCATCGCCGCCTCCCCCGTCGCAAGGTCGTCGGGGCCCGGCGGGTTCCTTTTCATGTGACCGGCGCGCGCGACGGCCACCCACACCATCACCACGAAGCTGAGCGCCGCGAGCGCGACTGCCGGCCATATTATCGCGAAAGTCTGCATCCTCTTTGCCCCATTTTTGTTAGGTCAGGCTGCCCCAAGTCTCGGAGGAATGGAATGGCCGACTGGACGTTGCCGATGGAGGGAGGATGCCGCTGCGGGACGGTCCGCTTCCGGATTGGCGCACCGCCGATGTTTACCGCGATCTGCCATTGCACCGGATGCCAGAAGATGACCGGCGGGGCCTATTCGACCAGCATCGCGGTACCGCGTGGCGGTTTCGCGCTGACCGAGGGTCAAACGGTGATCGGCGGGCTTCATGGCGACCGCCTGCATCATCAGCATTGCGATAACTGCAAGAGCTGGATCTATACCGATTTCGAGCCGGACATGGGTTTCGTCAACGTGCGCGCGACGATGCTGGACGATCCGAGCTGGGTGTCGCCCTTCATCCAGAATTATACCAGCGAGGCCCTGCCCTGGGCGCTGGTCGATTCTCCGCATTCGTATGAGAAGTTTCCGTCGATGGAAGAGTATCAGCCGTTGCTCACCGAATTCTCCAAACTTTAGAGCTTGACGACGTGGGTTTGACCCGTCGTGATTGCCCGGGCGTGTTCGCTGGCAAGGAGCGGTGTGCAGCGCCTAGCGGCGCTACGCGCAAGGACCGCGACGCCGACCAGCGGGCGCGCCCGGGCAACCGCAAAGCGGCGGGCGGATTTTGGCGCAAGGCAGCGTCTCTCGTCGGTCACGATGCATTCTGCATCGCTCCACTCCTCGTTCCTCGCGAGCTGACGTGTCGCAACATCAGTCTTGCCCGGTCACACCGGATGAACAACCTCCTGAAAGCTCACAGCTAGCCCGCAAGCATTTGGGAATAGCCGCTCGGCGCAGCCGGCAGGATCGCTCGCGCGGCGATGCCGCTGGCGATTACCAGCGCCAGCATAAGCGCGCCCGTGACCAGCATGCGCCGCGCCGGCCGCGCTTCGGCCGCCAGCAGGATTATACTCAAGGCCACAGCGATCATCGGCCACAAATGGTAACGCAGGTCGGCGGCGATGCTGATCGCGACGAAGCTCGCTTCGAGCGCGAGCGCGGATATCACCAGGGCCAACGCCAAATCGCGCAATGGCGAAGCGGTGCGGCGTAGCGCCTCGATCAACGCCGCTAAGGCAAGCGTCAGCCAGACGATCGGCCAGCCGAGCGGCGCGTCCGCCAGCGCCGCGGTCCTGACGATCCACCATGACGCCAGCGGTCCGGGATCGCCCAGCCTCTGCGTGTTGGGCTGTGACCGCGACGGCGGCCAGGCGTCCATCAGCCCACGGCCGACAAGCCAGCGTTCCGTCATGTTGAAATGCGCTAGTCGATGCTCGGCATAAGCCATTGGATGACGGATCACGGCGTGGACAAGTTGCAGGTACATCGTTCCGACTGGCCGCGAGGCGAGATCCTCGACGGCGTCGGCACAGGAGCCGTCGCCTAGCGTATCCCAGAAATAGGTCTTCACGCACCGGCCGCGCCGCAGCGCCACAATAGCTGCCGGATCGATCCCGGTCGCATCGGCATCGCCGGTCCGGACCGCGATCGCGGCGAGATCGAACAACGGTTCGGTCGTGCGCACGCCGCTCGGTGCTGCGTCGAATATATCCGCATCGATCAGCGGGGTCAGCACCACCACAGCGGCCATCCCGGCTAGCGTCAGCATCAGCCGCGTCGGCCAGCCTCGATGCGGCAGCAGCATCACCGCCAGCGGCACGGTCGCGAACAGCGCGTTGGCGCGGACCAAAGTCGCATAGGCCAACAGGAGGATCGCGATCGCTGCAGCGACCGGCGGCACGCGCTCACCGCGAAGGCGCCACCATCCAACGACACCGACAGCCGCCAGCATCGCGGCGACCATCTGGACGTCCTTGAGCACGACCCATTGCCACACCGAAAATCCGGGGAGCGCCCCGATACCGAGCACCAGCACCGCCGCGCGCGGACGGCTCGCGCGCGCCAATCCTCCAGCGAGCAAGCCCAGCCCCAGCCAATACAAAGTGATCTGCAGGACCATCATCGGCCCTGCACCCCCACCCATGGCGCGGAGCAGCGACCAGAGCCGCGCCATGACCGGCGGATGCCAATCGTCATACCGGCCGCTCAGGACCTGCCGGAATTGCTCGACGCTGTCATATTGCGCCAGGCCCGGCCAGCCCGCCGCGATCATCGTCGCGGCGAGCAGCAACGCCGCCCATAGAGGCCAGAATCGACCCAATTTCCCCATCCTTCGCAGGTCAGCACGTCGCGCACGACGAAGCGACCCTAGCGGTGGGGTTTGAGCGCGACCTCGCAACGGCTGGTCCGCTACAGCTTAGATACGCCCGGTGGTGAGGTCGTCTGCGGGCCGAACCGCGTCAGATGTGCAGCGCCCGGCCGTAGGCGCCGAGGACGCTCTCGTGCATCATCTCGCTCAAGGTCGGGTGCGGGAAGACGGTTTCCATGAACTCGGCTTCGGTCAGTTCGCCGGTCTTGCCGATCGTATAGCCCTGGATCAGCTCGGTCACTTCGGCACCGATCATGTGCGCGCCCAGCAGCTCGCCGGTTTTGGCGTCGAATACGGTCTTCACGAAGCCCTCGGCTTCGCCCAGCGCGATCGCCTTGCCGTTGCCGATGAAGGGGAAGTTGCCGACCTTGACCTCATAGCCGGCTTCCTTGGCCTTGGCTTCGGTCAGGCCGACGCTGGCAATCTGCGGATGGCAATAGGTGCAGCCGGGGATGTTCTTCGGGTCCATGGCGTGAGGATGATTGCCGGCGATCGCCTCGACCGCGATCACGCCTTCGTGGCTCGCCTTGTGCGCCAACCAGGGCGGCTGCGTCACGTCGCCGATCGCGTAGATACCGTCGACACTGGTCTTGCACATGCTGTCAGTGACGATGTGGCCACGGTCGGTCTTCACGCCGAGGTCTTCGAGGCCGATATTCTCGGTGTTGGGGAGGATGCCGATCGCGACGATGACATGGCTGAACTCGGCGGTCGTGACCTTGCCGTCCTTGTCCTTGATCGACGCCTTCACACCGCTGGCGGTGACGTCGAGCTTGTCGACGCCCGCTTTGGTCATGATCGTCATGCCCTGCTTCTTGAGCGCCTTTTCGAGGAAAGCCGAGATGTCGGCATCCTCGACCGGGACCACCCGATCGAGCATCTCGACCACGGTAACATCCGCGCCCATGTCCTTGTAGAAGCTGGCGAACTCGATCCCGATAGCGCCCGAGCCGATGACCAGCAGCTTCGACGGCATCTCGCTCGGCGTCATTGCGTGGCGATAGGTCCAGACGCGCTTGCCGTCGGCCTTGGCGAACGGCAGGTCGCGGGCACGGGCGCCGGTCGCGACGATGATGTTCTTGGCCGCAAGCTCGGTGGTCTTGCCGTCCTCGGCGGTGACGGTCAGCTTGCCCTTAGCCGTGAGCTTGCCTGTACCCATGTGCACGGTGATCTTATTCTTCTTCATCAGGTGTGTAACGCCCTGATTGAGCTGTTTGGCGACACCGCGCGAGCGCTTCACCACCGCGTCGAGGTCGGCGCTGATCTTGTCGGCGACCAGGCCGTAATCCTTGGCGTGCTGCATATAATGATAGATTTCCGCCGAGCGCAGCAGCGCCTTGGTCGGAATGCAGCCCCAATTGAGGCAGATGCCGCCGAGCAATTCGCGCTCGACGATCGCGGTCTTGAGCCCGAGCTGCGCCGCGCGGATCGCCGCGACATAGCCGCCGGGTCCCGAGCCGAGGACAATGAGGTCGTAGGTTTCAGCCACTGGGGAGGTCCTTGCTTAATATCGAAGAGAATATGGGAAGCAGGAAGGCATCAAGCCACCGCCTGACGATTGTCGCCGACGCCGACGAAGACGAAACGTCCTTCCGCGACCTTGGCCATTGCCTCGCCGTGGCGGTCACGTTTCCAGGCCTGGGTGGCGATGGTCAGCGATGTGCGCCCCTCACCCACCACTTCGGCCCAGACCGACAATTCGTCGCCGATATCGGCCGGCGTCAAGAACTTGAAGCCGTCGGCCGCCACCACGGGCGCGCGCTTGCCGGTGCGGCGCGAGGCGAGGCTGCCGCCGGCGAGCGACATCTGGCCGAACAGCCAGCCGACAAAGGCGGTGCCATAGGGATTGGCGTCGGCGGCCATCACCGTCACGCGGATGTCGGGCATGCCTTCGGGTGGAGAGACCGGCGCGTCGTTCATTCGGTGATCACCGGGCGCGGTTTGCGGTCCTGATCGATCGCGACGAACGTGAAGCGCGCCTCGGTCACCTTGCGATGATCGTCGCGGTGGCGATCGCGCGCCCAGCATTCGACATCGATCGTCATCGAGGTGCGCCCAACCTTGGCCAGTTGCGCATAGACCGACACTTCGTCACCGATATGGACCGGGGCGTGGAACTGCATGCCGTCCATCGCGATCGTGACCGCGCGGCCATGCGAGTGGCGCGCGGCGACCAGCCCGGCACCGGAGTCCATCAGGCTCATCAGCCAGCCGCCGAAAATGTCGCCATAGGCATTGGCGTCGGCAGGCATCGCGGTGACCCGGATCGCGGGGTCGCGCGCCGGTGGGGCAGACGAAGCAACGGCGCTCACGCGTCGCGCTGCCCGCCGCGGTCATCCCGCCACGAAAGGAGGAACGGCTTGAACCCGAAACCGATCACGAACGCCATCGCGATCAGGCCGATCGGCCAGATCGTCGCCGCACCTTGCGGATATCCCCATGCCGCAGTCGCGGTGATGAGGTACGTCACGACCGCGCTGGCGATCATGTAACAGGCCTCGGCAAGAGTTCGCGCGGACATCGGCCGTGGCTCAGGCAAGCATGCCGAGCGGCGCCTCGACCAGCGCCTTGAACGCTTGCATCAGCTCGGCGCCGTCAGCCCCGTCGATCGCACGGTGATCGAAGCTGCCGGTCGCCGACATGACGGTGGCGACACCGAGCACATCGTCGATCACATAGGGGCGCTTCTCGCCGGCACCGATCGCCATGATCATGCCCTGGGGCGGATTGATCACCGCCTCGAACTGCTTGATCCCGAACATGCCCATGTTGGAAATCGAGGCAGTGCCACCCTGATATTCCTCGGGCTTGAGCTTGTTATCGCGCGCCCGCGCGGCGAGGTCCTTCATCTCAGTCGAGATCGCCGCGATACCCTTGGTATCGGCGTGGGTGATGATCGGCGTGATCAAGCCCGAGGGAGTCGAGACTGCGACCGAGATGTCGGCGCGCTGGAAGCTGATCAGCTGGTCGGGCGTGAACATCACGTTGCACTTGGGCACCTGGATCAACGACGCAGCGAGCGCCTTGATCAGCAGGTCGTTGACCGACAGCTTGACACCGCGGGGCTCGAGGCTCTTGTTGAGGTCGGCGCGGAGCTTGAGCAAAGCGTCGAGACGGATATCGACCGTCAAATAGATGTGCGGGACCTGCTGCTTCGATTCGGTCAGGCGGCGTGCGATCGTCTTGCGCACGTTCGACAGCTTGGTCGCCTCATAGGGGATATCCGGGATCGCGGCGGGCTTGACCGGCGCCGGCGCGGCGGCAGCTCCAGCGGGAGCGGTTGCAGGAGCAGCGCTAGGCTTCGCGCCTTCGACGTCGGCACGAACGATGCGGCCATTGGGGCCGGAGCCGGCCACGGAAGCGAGATCGACGCCTTTTTCGGCGGCGACGCGGCGGGCCAGCGGGCTTGCTTTGACTCGGTCGCCGGAGGTCGCGGGCGCGGGTATTGGAGCCGGTGCCGGTGCCGCCATTGGGGCCGCGGGTGCCGGCGATGGAGCAGGGGCAACCTCTGCCTTGGGGGCTTCTGCCTTCGGTGCCGCTTTCGCCGCCGAGGCATCCTCGCCTTCGGCGGCCAGAATTGCGATGACCTGGCCGACCTTCACATTATCGGTGCCTTCGGGGACGACGATCTCGGTGATGACGCCTTCGTCGACCGCTTCGAATTCCATCGTCGCCTTGTCGGTTTCGATCTCGGCCATCAGGTCGCCGGACTTGACGGTATCTCCGGCCTTGATCAGCCATTTCGCCAGCGTGCCCTCCTCCATCGTCGGTGAAAGCGCGGGCATCTTGATCTCGATGGGCATTCTGCGTCCTCTCGGGCGTCCTGGGGAGGCGGACTGTGAAGCGGCTCCTTCGCGCCCGCCACGCTCCGGGTCAAGACCGTGGTGCTTGCGCGAGCGCACGTTCCGCGCCACCTATCGCTCCAACGAGGGGAGCCCGACCGGCATGCGCATCTATCTGGTGGTGGTCGACGACAGTCCCGAAGCCGAGGTCGCATTGCGCTTTGCCGCGCGGCGCGCGGTCAAGACCGGCGGCGGCGTCGAGATCCTGTCGATCATCGAACCGCAGGAATTCATCGCCTTTGGCGGCGTCCAGGCGACGATCGAGGCGGAGGCTCGCCAGCACGCCGAAGCGATCATTGCCGGCGCGGCGGGGACGTTGTTCGAGGAATCGGGGCTGAAGCCCGCCATCACCCTGAAGCAAGGCGATGCGCCCAAGGTCATTCGCGAGACGATCGAAGGCAATCCGGAAATCGCCGCCCTGGTGCTCGGCGCGGCACCGAGCGGATCGCCGGGGCCGTTGGTCAGCCACTTCGCGGGAAGCGAGGCGGGAACGCTGCCGGTCCCGATCATGGTAATACCGGGGAGTCTGGATCGCGAAGCGATCGATCGGTTGAGCTGATCTGGTGCGATGCCGCCCTCTAACGAACCGGCGGTCGGATAATGATGCCCTGATCGAGGCGTTCGATCTCGATGCGGTCAAGTTGTTCGATCAGATCGGCGAACAAATTTTCATCCTGTATTGGGAAATGGCGACTGAAACCGCTGCCCAGCAATTTCAAATCGCGGTCGGTCAAGAATCCGAATGCAACGACGCGTTCGGTGACCATGACGCGTACCTCCTGTTGCAATAACGAACGTATTATCACGGCATTGGTGCCATTCGGCGCGGAGAATAATGTTGTGCGCGCCGCCTGTTTTCGACAGCTCGGCTTGCCTAACTCGCGGAAGCGAAGCAGTTTCCGGCCAACAAAGGGGAAATGAACATGCGCAAAATGCTGGTCGCCGCTCCGCTCGCACTAATCGCCGCCGCACCGGCAGCCGAACAGCCCTCCCCTGCCCAGCTCAAGATGACAGTCTCCTCGCTCGTCGCGTTCGGCACCCGCCATTCCTTGTCCGATCCCAACGATCCCAAGCGCGGCATCGGCGCTGCGCGGGCCTGGGCGAAAGCCCGGTTCGACGCGATCGGCGCGGCATGCGGCGGATGCCTGACGAGTGAGACGATCACGCGCAATTTCACTGGCCCGCGTGCACCCAACGGCGTGAACATCGTCGATGTGCTGGGGGTGCAAAAGGGCTCCGACCCCGATCGCGTGGTGATCGTCGGCGGGCATATCGACTCGATCGTCGGCGACGTCATGGACGCCAAGGCCGACGCCCCCGGCGCGAATGATGACGCATCGGGCGTCGCCGTCGTTCTGGAGGCAGCGCGTATCCTGTCGAAGCGGAAATTCCGCGCGACGATCGTCTATGCGGTCTTCTCCGGCGAGGAACAGGGATTGTGGGGCGGCAAGCTGCTCGCCGACACCGCCAGAGAGCGCGGCTGGAAAGTCACCGCGATGCTCAACAACGACATCGTCGGCAATTCGATCGGCCAGGGCGGCGTGGTCGCGAACAAGAGCGTGCGGGTCTTTTCCGAAGGCATTCGCGAGAGCGAGGATATGAAAGGCGATCTCGCGCGGCGGATGAATGGCGGCGAGGATGATGGTCCCAGCCGCGCGTTGGCCAAAACGATCGACCAGGTCGCGGCCGGTATTCCAGGCGGGCTCGACGCGTTCATCGTGCGCCGTCCCGATCGTTTCGGGCGCGGCGGCGATCATCTGCCGTTTCTCGAATTGGGCTATCCCGCGGTCCGCTTTACTGTCGCCGCCGAGCGCTGGGATGGGCAGCACCAATATGTCCGGACCGAGAACGGCGTCGCTTATGGCGACACGATCGACAAGATGGACTTCGCCTATCTCGCCAAGGTGGCAGCGATCAACATCGCCACGATCCGCCGCCTCGCTTCCGCGCCTGCCGCGCCGGATGGGGTGACGGTTCAGGGCGCGTTGTCGCGCGACACGACGGTGCGCTGGCAGCCGGTTGACGGTGCGGTGAAATATCTCGTGCACTGGCGCCGCGCGGACACGCAGCACTGGGCGACCAGCCGCGAGGTCGCCGGCACGACCGAATTGGTGCTGAAGAACGTGCCGATCGACGACAATTTCGTCGGCGTGTCGGCGGTGGCAGCCGATGGCTCAGAGAGCCTGGTGACGTTCGCTGGGCCCGCACCACGGCGGTAGGGCTCAGGAGCCGGAAGGACCCCGCGAGCGGATGCGTCGCCAGGAGATCCAGCTGTTCAGCCCAAGCGTGGCAGCGACAAGCATGCTCAGGAATGCTTCATGCCAATCGCCATAAACCAGATGCATGACCGCAAATATCAACCCAAGTGCGGCCACTCCGCCCAAGCCGATCCACGCGCCTTGCCGATACGGCCCACGTCGTGACCATCGGTCCGTCCACCAGAACAGGCCGACCAGCCCGATTAACAGCCCAATGGCATAGGGCACATTGCCGGAGGTGAGCATATCCATCGCCGCATGGCTACCTGCGGAGGAAGCGGGCTGCAATCGTCCGCTCAGCGCGACCGCCCTCGCCCCGATACCGGCCAGATCGCGTCGAGCGTCTGGCCGCGCACGACATGGTAATTGTCGTAGAGGTTGGCCGTCGGATCGCAATGCGGTGTGCGGAGCGAGACGCGATCGCCAAGCGCGAGCGAGTCCGGCACGGTCAGCAGGGCGCCATGTTCGTCGCCCATCAGGAAAAAGCGCGCGCCTTCGGCGGCGCCGGTCTCGACGGAGGGCAATGGCGCATCGGTCGCCATCGACTTGATCCCGGCGTCGAGCGTGAAGAGGCCCGGGGTATTCGCGCTGATCACGCTGGTGTCGATCATCAGCGACGTCTCGAACGGGATCGGTGCGCCCTCCTCCCCCGTCAGGTCACAGGCGCGATATTCGTCGTCCATGAACACGTACGAACCGACCTGGAGCTCAGTGAATAGGTCGAGCCGGGCATCGATACGATGTGTGCCCGTTCCTCCGCCGGTGACGATCTCCGGCGCGCCGCCGGCCTCGGTCAACGCAGCGATGACGGTGCGAAGATAGTCGGCGCGCTCAAGCATCGCTGCTTCGCGTTCGGCAAAGGCGTGGATGTGCTGGTGCGAGCCGCAGTAGAATTGCACGCCGCGATAGACCAACGCCGGGAGCGAGCGGATCGTCTCGAAGAGTTCGACAGCGGCTTCCGGAGATGCCACGCCGGTGCGATGGATGCCGGGATCGACGTCGATGATGACCGACAATTTGGCATCGCCCGAGCGCTCCACCGCCTGCGCGATGGCGCGCGCATTGTCGGGGTTGTCGAGCACCGTCATCAGCTGCGCCGACCGCAGGTTAAGCGCTGCAAGCCGATCGACGGCGGGAGCCGGCACGACCGGCGACGTGATATGCAGCCCGGTGATGCCGCCATCGGCCAGCGCTTCGGCCTCGCCGATCTTGGCGCAGCAGAGGCCGACCGCCCCTGCCGCTAGCTGACGCTTGGCGATGTCGACGCTCTTGTGGGTCTTGGCGTGCGGACGAAGTTTGAGCCCATGAGCAGCCGCGAACGTCGCCATTCGGGAGATATTGCTGTCCAACCGGTCGAGATCGAGCACAAGTACCGGCGTGTTGAGGTCGCGGCGCGACCCCTGGCGGCCGATCAGATGGGCATGCAGTTCCTGGTCATTCACGTGGGTCAGCTCCGGGCGGGAGGGGTCAGGCCGAACAGGCGGGCAAGGTCGTCATTGACGAACTTCTGGCCCGGATCGACGGTTTCGCGGACGCGCAGGAAGTCGCCAGTGCGCGGATAGAGCCGCGCGACATCGTCGGCGGTCATGGTGTGGCGCTTGGCCCAATGCGGGCGGCCGCCCGAACTCCGCAGCACCGCTTCCATTTCGGTGAACAGGTCGCGCCACGGCATCCTGGCATATTGATGGAACGAGATCGAGGCGGCCGGGCCGGCGTGGAACGGGCTCATCCAGATGTCGTCGGCCGCGGTCAGGCGGAATTCGAACGGGAAAGCGACCGGCAGCTTGCGGCGGCGAATATAGGCGATCGCTTCCAGCAGGGTCGGCAGGCCCGCCGCGCGCGGCACTTCATATTCCATTTCCTCGAACCGGATCGTGCGGTCGGACGGAAAGACGCGCCAGGCGGGCCCGACGCGCTGGGTTGGCTTGGCGCTCATCTTCATCATGAAGCGCTGTAGCGTCGGGATCAGCCTGGGCACGCGGCGGCCGATCTCGCAGACGTTGCGGAAGATCGATTCGTCGATATCGGTGGTGTGCTTGAGGTCGCCGCTGCCCTCGACCGGGTGGAGCGTCTTGAAGATCACGTAATCAGCATAAGGGAAGACGAAGAACTCGAAATGGCGGGTGGCCGCACCGAGTTCCTCCCAGCGCTCGGCCATTTCGGCAAGCGGGCGACGCTCGATCCGCTCTTCGAGATAATAAGCCGGCAAAACGTTGATGTGGATCCGCGTGGCGACCCCGAACAGGCCGAGCGACAACCGCTGCGCCTGATAGAGATCGGGATTCTGGTCGGGCCCGCATTCGACCAGGCTGCCGTCGGCCAGCATCAATTCGAAACCGCAGGCCTGGGTCGACAGGCTGCCGAGCTCCGCCCCGGTGCCATGCGTGCCGGTCGCGGTGGCGCCGGCCAGCGACTGCGGGTTGATGTCGCCCTGATTGATCAGCGACAGCCCTTCGGCCCACAAGGCCTCGGTCAGCCGGTCGAGCCCCCAGCCGGCAGGCACCCAGGCCGTGCGGCGGTCGGGCGCGATGTCGATGCCGCCTTCGTAATCGCCCATATTCAGCAAGGTGCCCGAGGTCTCGCACAGTGGCATGAAGGAATGGCCGGCACCGGTGACGCGCACCTTGTCGGCGGCCTGGACCAGACCCGCCAGTTCGGCGCGAGTCTTTGGACGCTCGATACGCTGCGGACGAGCGGCGACGCTGCCCGACCAATTGTGCCAATCCATGCCTGCTCTCTCCATGGGCAGCGGTCAGTCGAAATGTTCGAGATAGCGTGCGAACATCACGCAGACTTCGCGGTTGATGATGTCGGCGTCGCGGTCGGGTTCTTCGACCACCATCTCGCTCGCCGAATAGCCGAGTTCGACGATCAGGCGGCAGACGACCTGAAGTCGCCGATCGTCGGTGTTGGGATAATGCTGGCGCAGCGTCTCGGCGAACGCGCCTGCGACCATGTCGCGCGAGCGGATGCGCAGATCGTTGAGCAGCGGCACGGCGCGCAACGCGCGGCCGATCGCGATGCCGCCGGGAAATTCGCGGTGGACCGCGACCATCCGTTCCTGGATCGCGATGCTCTTGGCCAGGCGCTCCTCGAACGTCGCACCGGTCAGGCCACCCTCGGCGATCCAGACCAGCACCTCGTCATCCTGCGCGCGCATCAGCCGGTCGCCGAGTTCTTTCAGCACCGCATATTTGTTCGGGAAATAGCGGTAGAGCGCGGGCGGCGTCAGGCCGGCGCGCTGGCAGATCAGGTTGGTTGTGAGCTGTTCGAAGCCGATTTCGCGCAGCAATTCGCCGGCGACGTCGAGGATCAGTTCGAACGTGTCCTGGCCACGCGCCTGGATCGGGCGATGCTTGGTCGCGAGCGGAATCGCCCGGCGGCGGCGCTTGCCGCCAATGGTCCTGGCAACGGAATCGGAAGGAGAAGAGGCTGTCGTCATGCGGCGAGGGAGTGGCTTTTGGCCCGGACAAAGTACAGCAGCAGGACGACCACGAGCGATGTCGCGAGGAGGCCGATACCGAGGATGAGGCTTTGCCGCACATCCGCCTCACCGACGAACAGCGACGCCAGGAACGGCCCCGCGGCACAGCCGAGTAACGCCGCGCCCGACCCAAACGTCGCCGCGCGGCGTGTCGGGTCCGCCTCGATCGCCAGCGGCGTGAAGAAGGGCGAAGCGAACATCCACAAAAAGCCAAACATGGTCGACACGGTCAGGAAAATTATGACGCCCGGCAGATAGGCGAAGACGATCATCGCGGCGCCCATGCCGAGCAGCGAGACGACCAAAGTCGGCGCGGTCGGCAGACGTCCAGCGGCAAAGGTGGCAACCAATCCGCCCGCGACCTGCGCGCCGAGCGACAGCGCCATGGCCAGCCCCGCGGTGCCCGCCGGATGCCCCGACTGGCGCGACAGCGGCTCTACATAAATCCATACCGCCAGAATGCCTGCATTGAACGCGAAGGCGGCGGCGAGCGCGACCAGTCCGCGCGTGCTCAGCCGCCCGGTCGGTTCGTCGGGATCGACCGGTAACACCGCCAGGCTGTTGGGCACCATCAATCCGGCAAGGCCAGTCGCGATACCGATCGCGGCAAGCACGCCGAACCCCGCTCCTACCCCAGCCGCCCCTTCGACCAAGGCACCCAGCGCCGCGACGATCACGGCTTGGGCCAGGGTTTGGACGGTGAGGTAGATCGCCGCCCAGCGATCGGGTCGCGCCGAGCGCACGATCATCGCGGTCATCAGCCAGATCAGCGCACCGCTGGGAATGCCGTTGAGGCCACGGACAAGCACCACCATCCCGCCATCGACGACGATCGACAGCGCGTTGAGCCCGGCCATCGCCAACCCGCACAGGATCGTCAGCAGCCGCAGGTTCCGGATGCCGTAAAGCGGCCCGGTCAGCCCCGCCGCGACGCCCATCGCCAGCAATTCGGCGGTCCCGGCCTGACCGAGCTGCGCCGGGCTGATCCGCCCGGACGCCTCAAGCCCGCCGAGCAGCAGCGGGCCGACGCCGGCGAACAGGATGCCGGCGACACCTGCGAACAAGATCGCACCGATCTGGGCCGCGCCCGGCCGCCGGCCGATCCAGCCATGGTCGCTCTGCGTCGCGATGTCGGTCATTCCGGCGCGCCGATCAGTAATGCGCCCGGAGAAAGCGGCTCCAGCGCTACCAGCGAAACTCCAACCCCGCCTGCTCGACGCATTACCACTCCTTTTCGAGTGAGGACGCCTAACGATAGCAGTAGCTATCATTTTTGCAAGGCGATGGAATAACAAACACGCGGCTCGGCCGAAGCCCTTTCTTCAGCCGAGGTGGCGAGTGATCTTCTTGTCGATCATCGATAAACATATTATCGTTTATCGATAACGATTCGAAAGGGCGGCGATGCGGCGGGATCGAGTGCTGGGATTGGCGAGCGGCCTGCTGCGGGTGATATTCTGGCTCAATATCGTGGGCGCGATCGGCTTTACCGCTTTCCTGCTGTTCTCGTTCGGGTTCCATGGCTCGCTGGCCGGCCTGTTAGCCCGCAAATATGCCGGACGGCTCGATATCGACATGCTGATCGTGGCGATGCGGCTGTTGATGCTGGTCGGGCTGGTGGCGATCGCGGCTGCCTGGGTCATCATCAGGCAATTGCAGGCGATGATCGCCACCGTCGCCGCCGGGGATCCGTTCGTCGCCGCCAATGCCGAACGCCTTCAGGCGATCGGCTGGGCGCTGCTGGCGTGGCAGGTGATCGATCTGGCGACGGGCGGTGTGGTGACCTGGATCGCCCGGATCGGCGCGGACGTAGCGGGATGGACACCCAATCTAGCCGGCTGGCTGGTGACCCTGCTGGTCTTCGTACTGGCGCGCGTCTTTGCCGCCGGGACAAAGATGCGCGACGAACTCGAAGGCACGATCTGATGGCGATCGAGGTCCGTCTCGACGACTTGCTCCATGCCCGCCGCATGACGCTGACCGACCTCAGCCACGCGGTCGATATAACGCTGGCCAATTTGTCGATCCTCAAGACCGGCAAGGCCAAGGCGATCAGATTTTCCACGCTCGAGGCGATTTGCCACGCGCTCGACTGCCAGCCGGGCGACCTGCTGGTGGTTAACGACCAACCGGGAGACGCAGAATGACCGATCACGCGATCGCGCCGCAACGGCGCGCGGGCATCGGCTCGGCCATTGCCACGATCGGGCGCGCGATCTGGGAGAGCTATCGCCGCGGCGGCAGAGCGATCACCGCCATTCCGGCGTTGCTGGCAATCGCAGCGATCCCCGAATTCGCCCAGCATGTCGCCGAAATCCATCTGGGCATGTTCGCCGGCAGCGATGCCTTTCATGCGCATGGCAACGATCCGCTGCGCTGGGCATTCGGCTATGCCAAAATCGCCGGTTTCCTGATCGCGATATTGATGACGGCGCGGTTCTGGGCGGTCGGATCGGTCAAGCAGGCCTTACTGATCCCGCCGGCGACCTTGCTGCGCCTTGTCGCGGCGATCGTGGTTTCCGGCATTCTGGCATGGCCGTTCAGCTGGCTAGGCAGGCAAGGACTGCCGATGGCAGTCAACCTGCCGTTTCAGGCCGTGTCGCTGGTCATCCAGGCTGGGATAACGATCTACATGATCGGAGCATTATTGCAGGATCCATCGATCAGCCCGCGTCGCGCCTTTACCGGCCTGTTGCCCGCGGTGCTGATCGTGACCTTGCTGGTCGCGCTGACCTTCGCTCCGGCACAGGCAATACATCTCGCCAATCACAAGCTGGCGCTGGGCCGGCCGGCAGCGATCGTCTGGGCATTGATGACATTCGACGCCCTATGGGTCGGATTCTTCGCCGCGCTGGTCGGATCAGCGCTATTCGTCGGTTACCGGACCGGCCTGACCTGGCGAGGATGGACGGTGCATCCTGCCGAACTCGCGGGTGACCTAAGCCCTTCCGACCGTTGAGTCCGATCCGACAATCGATTCGCAAATTACAGACCACTATGGAAACTTCAGCGGTTTGGAGCGTTTTAGCGCCCGACTACGCAGGTCGGTTTCAGAGCGGCCGCGTCGACGTCCTGAACAGAATCGAGCCGACGCCCTTGATGGGCAGCCGACCGCACCACTGAGCGGATGGCGAGCGACAGCGAACGACCTTCCTGAGGTCGAGTTCCGCGCGCTCCTGCGGGAGGGGACGCCGATCACGGCAGATGACTGCATCACCCCTTCCCCCTCGCGCGCGATGGACGCCGCGCGTGGCGCATCGCGCGCAGGAGGAGGTTAGGGATATGGACCGGCAGCGCACACGCGATATCGAGATCGAGCGCGATCCCGTAGATCGGGCGTCGAGGGATGGATTTCCAGCGGACGAGGCGCCGACGCGGATGGGATCAGGACGCCGCGCTTTCGCACAGTTTTCCACGTTTTCGACGCTCGCGCCCGATGATTGGTTGCCGCCCGATGGGCGACTCGACGAACAACTGAACGATCGCGCGGCCAATCACTGGCCGATCGTCGCGATCAAGGCACTACTCACGATCGCAATGGGCGCAGCGGCCCTCGCCATTCCCATCCCCGCTTTGGGTTCGCTGGTTGTGGCTTTCGCGCTTTATTGCTTCGCCGATGGAGTCGGCTCGGCGGTCCTCGCGAGCCACCATGCGGTGAGCGGCACGCGTTGGGCGTGGCAGGCAGTGGCAGCGGTGGTCGGGTTGTTCGCCGGTGCTGCGGCGGTGATCTATCCCGACATGCCGATCGCGACGTTCCTGCGCCTGCTGACTGCCTGGTCGTTGCTGATCGGGCTGACCAGCGTGCTGGCCGCAGCGCGGCTGGAGGACGATCATGGGCGCGGCTGGCTGATCGGCAGCGGCGTCGTATTGTTGTTCGTTGCGATCGTCACCGGCGTGGCACTGCCATTGGCGCCAGACATGGCGCTGCGTTCGATTGCCGCCGGCATCCTGGTCGCGGGCGTGCTGATGAGCGCGTTGGCGGTGCAACTCCGCGCGCATCGTCCGGGCCGGATGACCGCCAACGCCTAAAATGGAACTGCCCGCCGTCGCGATAGCGACGACGGGCAGCGTCCCCCCAACGAACTGGTCAGATCAGCGGCAGCCGCAGTAGCAGGTGCACCGCACCCTGGGTCGCCACTTCTTCACCGGCGCGCGATAGACCTTGCGGGCGACCGGGCGGTACGTCTCGGTGATATATTCGGTGGTGGTAGTCGTGGTCGTCGCGCCCGGAATCACGATCGTCGTCGTAGTGCCCGGCGGGGTGTAATAGGTACCGGCATAGCCGCCGCGATAGGCAATGGTCGGCGCCGGTACGGGCGGCGGCACGGCGCGATAGTCCGTGCGTTCCTCGTAATAGCTGCTGTTGCCGCCATAGCCCGGCACGGCATAGTCAGCGCCGAACGCCGGAGCCGGACCGCCAAAATTCGGCCCGGAGACATAGCCATTGCTGTCGTCATAGGCATAACCGTCGTCATAACGGTCCCAGTCGATGTCATAGGCGCCGTCATAGACCACGCCATAACGATCGACGAGCAATGCGTCGTTGTAATAGCGCGTCCAATAATAGCCGCCGGGCGGCGTCATCAGGCCATAAAGCTGCCAATCGCCGATCCTGAAATTGCTCGATAGCCAATAATTCGGGATGCGCTTACCGCGCTTGACCCGCGAATAGCCATTCCAGCCACCCGGCGCCTGGACGCCGGCCCACCAATAGCCGCCGACGCGATTGCCCCAACGGCTGCGATTGCCGTTCCAGCCGCCGTGCCACTGGCCACCGTTGTTCCAATTGCCGGGATTGCCCGGGCGCGGGCCATTGCCGTTCCAGCCGCCCGGATTGCCCGGACGTGGACCCTGCCATTGGCCGGGATTGGGGCGAGGCATCGGCTGACCTTGCGGCATCGTCTGACCGCCCCTCCAGCCGCCGGCGGGCGCGCCATCGTTGCCGAGTCGCTGGGCGTCGGCGGCGCCGCCGCCAAAGGCCAAAGTGGCCACAACCGCAGCAATCACTAGGGTTCGCATGGTTAACACTCCCTGTTACTCGGCGCGGCCATTAACCAAGCGCGCGCGATCAATCTTGGGAATATGTACCAAAAGCCCCGGTTTTCGGCCAGTTTTTCGCCAGCGTTATGTTTGTCCCGATCTGGATCAGGATTCAGTTGTTAACCCTGTCCGTCAATAGTCGCGCTATCTGTTCGATTCCCGCCGCATCCTCTTCGTCGAAGCGCGACGGTTCGGGACTGTCGAGATCGATCACCGCGACGACGCGATCGCCCGACACGATCGGCACGACCAATTCGGCACGGCTAGCGGCGTCGCAAGCGATATGGCCCGGGAAAGCATGAACATCGGCGACGAGCTGAGTCTCGCGCGTCGCCGCCGCGGCGCCGCATACGCCCTTGCCGAACGGAATGCGGATACAGGCTGCCTTGCCCTGGAACGGTCCGAGGACGAGCTCGTCACCGACATTACGGTAGAAACCCGCCCAATTGAGGTCGGGTAGATATTGCCACAGCAAAGAGGCGACGTTGGCCATGTTGGCGACCGCGTCGGGCTCGCCCGCGGTGACGGCGTCACAGGCGGCGAGCAAGTCGCGATAGAGGTCGGGCTTTGAGCCGGCGGCGATGTCGAAGGCGTACATGCTGCGCCATGTAGCGATCGCACGAGGCGAGCGGGAGGGGTCGAATGTTCGCCGGTCCGAGATGCCAGCGGCTCGCGCAGATCTCAGCCGGATTTCTTCCTGGCTGGCCCGGCCCCGCCCGCATGCCGCGCAGGATATTTCTCCAGCGCGCGTTGCCACGATACGCTGTCGGTCAAGCGCGATTGCACGATCCGGAGCTTCTCCCAGCCGGGGAGCTGATGGAGCAGATTCCGCGTGGTATCGACCAGGACCGGCGGGATGGTCGGGCTGAAGGTGATGCGGCTGACCGCGGCGCGGTCTAGCGGGATGTGGATCACCTCGTCCTCGTCGCCGCCGACCGCGATCGCGCGGAATTCGGCTTCGTCCCGAAAACCGGCGCGCTTCATGAAGGGCAACCGATGGATATCGCTCGCGTCGATCGTCGCGATATCGGCGATGCGGACATAATCGACCGGGCCGATCAGGCAATTGGCACGACCATCGAACATCGCGCAGAATTTGGCCTTGTCGAAATGGACGCAGACCCCCGCCGATCCACCGGCGAATACCTGCCAATGATGGAAGGTTTCGGGTGCTTCGGTCAGGCAGACCGCGCCGACAAAGCCGTGGCCGAGATGCTCCTGATAGACCGCCATCGCCTTGCGGTCGTTGGCATCGACCCAGGCCGAGGGACTGACGAGCGTGATCCGCTCGTTCATCAGCATGTCGATCACCACCGGCAGGCTGGTGTAGCGGCGCAGGCTCGGACTTGGCTTCGCCATCCTCTATCCTCTCAATCGATGCGAACCCTGCCGCGCCCAGCCTTTACCGTGCCGCGACCCTTCTTCTCGTCGACGCGCCGCGCCTTGGCGGCGCGCGAGGGTTTGGTCTTCACGCGTTTGGCCTGGCGAACATGGGCGGCCTGCACCAGGTCGGTCAACCGCTCGCGCGCATCCTGGCGGTTCGCTTCCTGGGTGCGGAAACGGCGCGCGGTAACCAGCAATTCGCCGCCGGCCGTCATCCGGCTGCCGGCCAATTCCTTGAGCCGTTCATAGGCATAAGGCTGAAGCCCGAGGGCGAAGACGTTGACGCGAAGCTGAACCGCGGTCGCCACCTTGTTGACATTCTGCCCGCCGGGGCCGGTCGCGGCGAGGAAGCGCTCCTCGACGATCGCGGTATCGACGCGGTCGGCCCAGCCGTCGCCGTCACTCATGACCGAAGCCCGCCGCGGCGAACCTCTCGGGGATTGGCGCAACCGCCTCGATCGCCGGCTTGCCGTCGCGCGGGACGATCAGTTCGGCGGCGTGGAGCAGCATTCCCGCTTTGTCGGCGCGGCCGTAGACCGGATCGCCCACTACCGGGATACCGACGCCTTCGAGCGCATGAACGCGGATTTGATGCGTCCGGCCGGTTGCCGGACGGAACTCGACCAGCGCTCGTCCTCCGTCGGTACGCAGCACGCGCCAAGCGGTGCGCGCGGATTTGCCGTCGGGCGAGCCGGTCATCCGCCACCCCTCTTCGCGCGTCGAGACCTTAGCAAGCGGGAGATCGATCACGCCCTCGCTTTCCGCCGGCACGCCTTCGAGCACCGCGAGATAGCGTTTTTCGACGCGGTTGGCCTCGAACGCCTGTTGCAGCCGGGCGTGCGCCTTGGGATTGCGCGACAGCAACAGGCAGCCCGATGTGTCCTGGTCAAGCCGGTGGACCGCCATCGGCCAGCGCTGGAACCCGAAGGTCAGGCTGTCGAGATGGTTCTCCAGACTGATCCCGCCACGCCGCGGCGGATCGACCGGCAGGCCCGCGGGCTTGTCGATCACCATCGCCTCACCGTCGAGGAACAACACCCTGTCTGCTAGCATGTCCGCCCCCTTGCCACTCAAGCCGCGCCCGTGCCAGTGCTTGCGCGCTTTGTTTCCCCCGGAGCGTGTTGATGTCGTTGCGCTGGTTGCTGGTTGCCCTGTCCCTGTTCGCTCCCGCCACCGCTCTCGCGCTGACCCCGGTCACCTTGTGCAATGGCCAGAATATCGAACCGCTGCCCGACGGACGGATGCTGGGGCATATTCCCTATCCCGAAGGCAATCCGGCCGACATGGTGGCGATGCCCGGCAATTTCGGCGTCGGGCGGGCATGCGAGCTTCATCGCGACGCCGCGGCAGCCATGACCGCTTTGCTCGCCGCCGCCGATCAGGTGCCTGAGGTAAAAGGCAAATTGCGCGGCATATCGTGTTTTCGCACGATCGAACGCCAGCGCCAGATCTTCTGCGGGCAGATCGGCCCGGGCAAGAGATGCAAGGATGCCGCCGAGCGCGCCAAAAGCTCAGGCCCGCCGGGATATAGCGAGCATGCCACCGGCTATGCGCTCGACTTCGCGATCCGGCCGCTGACGCGCGGTTGCGGCGATGTCAGCGACTGCATCGCCAATACGGTGCCGGGCAAGTGGCTATTGCTGCATGCCACCGAGTTCGGCTTCGAATTGTCATTCCCGCCGGGCAATGCGCAAGGCGTGACATGGGAGCCGTGGCATTGGCGCTGGGTAGGTACCAATGCCACCGTTCCGGGCGCGGCGACGGCGCGTACCTTGTTCGCGACGGCGCGGACGCGCTTTCCGGCGTCGCCGGGTATCGCCGATTTGCCGCCAGAATGGCAGAAGGCGATCCAGCCGCCGCCTTCCCCGGTTGCGACGCCGATACCCGCGCCGACCTGGCCGAAATAGGAAGGCTGGCGGCCGCTATCCCGGCTTGCGGAAGCGCAGGATGAACTGGTCGGTCTTGCCACGGATCGAGGGGTCGAAAACGTTCTGCGAGTGAGGATCCTCGGGGTTCCGGAGAACGTCGGATTCGCCGTCGGCGACGAATCCCGCCTTCGTCACTTCGCTTTTGACCAGCGCCTCGTCGATCCGGTGCAGCTTGGCCATGCCCGCGTCGTCGAGACCAGCGGCTCCCGCATGGTCGAGGATGATATAATGGCCGCCGGGCTTGAGTGCGTCGAACACCGCCTTGTTCAACGCCGCCGTGCCGGTAGCGCCCAGCCAGATGTGCACGTCGTGATAGTTTTGCGACGTCCACACCAGATCCGCCTTTTTGGGGAGGCCAAAGGAATCCGCGGTGGCGACGAGTTCGCGAACATTGCCGCGGCCCGGCTCGCCCGACACCGGCGGCGGGAGAGGACGGCCCTTGGCCCTATCCAGTAAGACTTGCGGCGTCAGGGCATAGACGGTGCCGCGCGGGCCCGCGGCGAGGCTAAATAGGCGCGTGAAATATCCTTTGCCCGGAAGGAAATCGACGATTGTCTCGCCCGACCGCACCTTCGCGAAGGTGAGCATCTCGGCCGGCTTGCGATCTGGGTCGCGCGCCTTGTCCGTATCGGGGCGACCGGTGTCAGCCAGGATAGCGTTCCAGGAAGGCGCCGCCTCGACGGCATAGGGCACCAGCACTATGGCTAGGCTGGCGATCGTGAACAGAGCTCGTTGGCGGCGACCGATTGCAAGTTTCACGTCGGATCCTTTCATCCATGTGCAGGACAATGAGAAGGCGCCGCCGGGCCGAGCGATGCTCGTATATTTCGATGAACGCGCGACACGCTTCGACCGGCGACGCCGCCGCACCTTCTACGGCCATCGACGTGGCGCTATGATCCGCCATGCCCGAGGAATATGCTGCGGACTCGCCCGACGACCCCGCCCTTTCGCCACGCGTCGCCTTGCTGTCGATTGTCGGCTTCTGGGCGTTCTATTGCGCCATCGTCACGCTCAGGTCCGCGGTCATCGGACAGGGCGTCGAGCTGGACGTTCTCGTCCGGCGCCTTACCCTCATGCTGTTCAGCATCGGCCTCACCTATCTCGTCTATTTGGTCTTGCGCGGGATTCCGACAAGCTCGCTCAAGCGTGGCATGATCGCCGCCGGATTGCTCGCGGTGCCGGCGGCGTTGACCTATTCGGCAGCGAGTTGGTTCGTGTTCGACGTCGTGGGACAAACCGAGGCGGCGACCGCCAGCAGCACCAACGCTCCCCCTTCCACCGCGCAGCAGGGCAAGGCGCCGGGCGGAATGATGGTGCAAGTGGGCGGTACGCACGCTGACGACGCCAATATGGAGACCGTCAAGATGATCGCCGACAGCGCGGTCAACAGCTATTTCTTCTTCGCCGGATGGGCCGCGCTTTATCTAGCGCTTTGCTATGCGGCAGTGGTTGGCGCGCTGGAACGAAAGAACGCGGCGTTTCGCGCCGCCGCCCAGGCGGCCGAACTCCGGGCGCTACGTTATCAGGTCAATCCGCACTTTCTGTTCAACACGCTCAACTCGCTGTCATCTTTGGTCATGGTCGGCCGGCAAGCCGCCGCCGAGCGCATGATCATCAACCTCTCCAGTTTCTTCCGAGCCAGTCTGGTCGGCGATCCAAGCGAGGACGTGCGGCTGGCGGAAGAGATCCGGCTGCAACACCTCTATCTCGATATCGAGCAGATCCGGTTCCCCAATCGCCTGCGACTGGACATCGAATTGCCCGACCATCTGCGCGACGCGCTCGTGCCCGGGCTGATCCTGCAACCGTTGATCGAGAATGCCGTGAAATATGGCGTGTCGCGATCGCGGCGCCCGGTCACGATCGCCATCCGCGCCGCAAGCGAGCGCGATCGCCTCCTGTTGACCGTCGAAGACGATGGCGAGCCGGGATCGGCCAGCGCCGAGGCGAGTCAAGGAACCGGGCTAGGTCTGCGCAACGTCGCGGACCGCATCGCCGCGCGGTTCGATGGCGAGGGTTCTTGTAGCGCTCAGCCGCTCGCTCCGGGCGGATTCCGGGTGGTGCTGACGATGCCGCTGGCCTTCGATGAGGACTGAGCCCGTCTTGCGGACGCTGATCGTCGATGACGAACCGCTCGCGATCGAACGCATGGTCGTGCTTTGCTCGAACGTCCCCGGCCTGACCCTGGTCGGCACTGCTTCCGACGGTGAAATAGCGCTGCGCCTGGCGAAGGCATTGTCGCCCGACCTCGTGCTCCTCGATATCGCCATGCCGGCGGTGGACGGCATGGACGTGGCCAAGGCGCTGTGCACCGGAGAGCATGCCCCCGCGATCGTCTTTTGCACGGCGTTCGACGGATTTGCCCTGGCCGCTTTCGACGTCGCCGCGGTCGACTATCTGCTCAAGCCAGTGACGCCGGAGGGACTTGTCCGGGCGGTGACGCGCGCCCGCGAGAAGATCGGCGCACCCGAGAACCGCGTTTCGGATCCATCGCCGCAATCGGAATGGATCGAAGAATTCTGGGTGCCGTACCGGTCGGAGATGGTGCGCATCGCGGCGATCGATATCGATCGGATCGATGCGATGCGCGACTATATGTCCTTGCAGATCGGATCGCGCAGCTTCCTGCTGCACCAAACGCTCGGCACGCTCGAGCGCCGGCTCGATCCGGCCAGGTTCATTCGTGTCCACCGGTCGACGATCGTCCGGCGAGACTTCATCGCCAAGCTTCGCCACGACGGGTTGGGGATTTGGTATGCGATTCTCGTCGATGGAACCGACGTCCGAATAGGCCGCTCCTACCTCACCACCGTAAAGGCCTTGGCGGGCCGGTGAACCATGGTTTGCCGGTGGCGGCGAAGGGCTGCCCCTGGGCGATCGGCAGTGCTCGCCCTTGGCAGCCGGACGGTATCATCATTATTTGGCGGCAAGCCTGAAAGAAGCGAGTCGGGCATTGGCCTCGCGCGCCGCGACGGTGCGGCAGCGCTCGACCTCGACGGGTACCAGCGCGCTGACCTGTAGATAATCACCGCAAACCTGTTCCGCCGCGCGGCGAATGCGCGCGCGCGCCGTCCTGATGCCGGCATCAGTCGAGAGATCGAGATCATGGATAGAGACGACGACCTTGGGCAGCTGATTCATATCCCGAGCTACCGTGGCCGCATCGGCAGTGCCGAAAAAGGCCGCAGCGACGATCGATCCCATTCCCACATATGAAATATGCATCACGCTTTTCCCATCAATTGAAGTCAATCGTCGCTCGCCGAAACCGGGCGACAATTTGGAGATATTTCAGGAGACTGGTCGAGCGGAGCGCTCTTCGATCAACGCGCCGATCGCTTCTATCAACCACCTGAGCAGGCGACGAACGACCGACGGCGTTCGACAGGCGGCGACCTGGCCAAAGCCTCTCCTTTTGCAGCTAAATCGAATTCCGCGCGGCTTGAGCGCGGCGTGACGATCCGACATAGAGCCGGGAAGATCGAGGCGGCACGGAAGGCATGACGGTGCAGGAAATCGGTGTCGGCGTGATTGGTTATGGTCTGGCGGGCCGGGCGTTTCATACACCCTATGTCCGCGCCACGCCCGGCATGGCGTTGCGCGCGATCGTCACGCGCGATCCGGCGAAGGTGCATGCCGATTTGCCCGATATGCCCGTCGTGCCCGATGTCGCGGCGCTGCTGGCCGAGCCGGGCATCGATCTCGTCGTTGTCGCCAGCCCCGACGCGCTTCATGCCGAGCACGCCGTCGCGGCGTTGGAAGCCGGCAAGCATGTGCTGATCGACAAGCCGTTCGCCACTAGCTTGGCCGACGCCCGCCGCGTGGCGGCGGCCGCCGACGCCGCGGACCGGCAAGTGACCGTGTTCCAGAACCGCCGCTGGGATGCGGATTTCCGCACGCTGCAGCGGCTGATCGCGGAAGGCGCGCTGGGTGAGATCGTGCAGTTCGAAAGCCATTTCGATCGCTGGCGCCCAACCCCGACCGGTCTGTGGAAAGAAGCCCGCGAGGGTGGGGTTTGGCTCGACCTTGGGCCGCATCTGGTCGACCAGGCGCTGGTGTTGTTCGGGCGACCCGAAGGAGTCAGCCTCGACCTCGCGACCTTGCGCGGAGGGGCGCCGTCACCCGATTATTTCCATGCCGTGCTGCGCTATGATCGGCATCGCGTAATCCTGCATGCCACCAAGCTCGCCGCGCAACACGGCCTGAGGTTCGCCGTGCACGGCACGCGCGCGAGCTGGATCAAGCATGGGAGCGATCCGCAGGAAGCCGCGACGCTTGCCGGGCACGCACCGGAGGGAGAGGATTGGGGCATCGATCCGATCGACGGCACGCTGACGCTCGGCGAAAACGGCACGGTCTCCCCCGTAGGCAACGAACGCGGCGATTATCGGCTGTTTTGGCAGGCGCTGGCAGGCGCCCTTCGAGGCGAGGACGCGAACCCGGTCCCCGCCAGCGAGGCGATCACGGTGATGGAAGTGCTCGACGCCGGGCTGCGCAGCGCCGCCGAACGGGCGGAGGCTCTGCTTTAGCCCATCACCCGTTCGGCGCCGCGTGCAGTTGCTGGGCGATCTGCTTGAGCGTGCCCTCGGTTCCTTCGCAAGCGTCATTGGCGAGGAGGACATAGCCTTCCTGCGCCTGCGGATAGAGCACCACCTGGCTCGTCATCCCGAACGTGCCGCCGCCGTGCCATAGCATGCGCTGACCGTTGTCCAGCGCCATGTTCCAGATCAGCCCCTCGCCATCGGACTGCGTCCCGACCAGCGGTTGATGCGCCAGTTTGATCGCGGGGACATTCTCGTCGAGTTGCCACCGGACATAGCGGACCATGTCGGCCGGTGTCGAATAGAGGCCGTAAGCGGCACCGGCATTGCGCAGGTGATAGGGCGTCGCCCGGCCGAGCCGATCATACGGCGTGACCAGCCTTTTGCGCTGTGCCGGAGTGAGGACGAAATCGGTGTCCTTCATCCCGAGCGGACGCAGGATCGAGGCACGCATCAGACGTTCGAACGGCCGCTTACGGACGGTTTCAAGCCCGAAACCGATCACTTTCATGCCCAGGTTGGAATAGGCCTCGGTCGTTCCCGGCGTGTTCCGCAATGCAATGCCGTGCAACGCGGTGAGGTAACGATCGCGGTCATAGCCGCGATCGAGCGCCAGCAGGACATCGGGGAGTGTCTGATAATCGCGATGATCGTAGAGCGCGTCGGTATCGGGGAAATCGCGCGGCAACCCCGATCGATGCGTTGCCAACGAGCGCAGTGTGATCGGCTGCCCGTCGCGTTCCAGATTCGGATAGGTCTGGGGAAGATAGGAGCGGAAATCGCGATCGACGCCCATCGCGCCGTCGCTCACGGCCTGCGCCGCCAGCGCCCCGGTGAAGGTCTTGGTGACCGAGGCGATTTCGTAGATGCTGTCCGGCGTCGCCTTCCGTCTGGTCTGCCTGGACGCCGTTCCGTAATCGTAGAACCGGACTTGCCCGTGCACCAAAGCCGCGATCGATAGGCCAACGCGGCAGCGGTTCGCCAGAAAGCCCGCGGCGAGCTTATCTGCAGTGGTGTCGATCGCCGCGGCGAGCGGCTGCGACACTGGCTGGGCACGCCGGGACGTCGATGCCGCGGCCGGACCGAAGGCGGCAGCTGCGGCCAGAGTGATGGCGATATAACCTGCTTTCATTGCTGCAGATTTGCACGAACCACACAGGATTGGCCAGGCATTTGGGCTGCCTGGGCATGCTCCTCGATATAGACCGACTTCGGCCGGATCAGGTGCCCGATCAGCGCCTGCTCGCGGGCATGGGCGATCCAGCCGGCCACGCGGCCCATCGCGAATACGCCGGTAAAGCTCTCCTTGGGAAAGCCGACCGCTTCGAGCAGCAAGGCGGTATAGAATTCGACGTTGGTTTCGATGACGCGGCTTTGCTTGCGCTGACGCAGGGCGGTGAGCGCGGTGCGTTCGACCTGCTCGGCGAATTCCAGCCGGCCGCCGAAGCGATCGAGCGTGTGGAGGGCCGCCTTCAGGGCGTCGGCGCGCGGGTCGCGGACACGGTAGATGCGGTGGCCGAAGCCCATCAGCCGCTCGCCGCGATTGAGCGCGCGGTCGATCCAGGCGTGCGCATCTCCTTCTGCGGCGATGCCGTCGAGCATCTCGATCACCGGACCGGGTGCGCCGCCATGGAGCGGGCCCTTGAGCGCCCCCAGCCCCGCCAGCACCACCGACGTCAATCCGGCCTGGGTCGACGCGACGACACGCGAAGCGAAGGTCGACGCGTTGAGGCCGTGGTCGCTGACCGTCACCAGATAGGCGTCGAGCGCCGCACCGCCGGTATCGCGGCCAAGCATCCGCACCACATCGTCGGCGTGGCCGCGCGACGGATCGGGTGCGATTGGGTCCTGTTCCGCAGATTGGCGAAGCAAGGCGGGAATCAACACTGCGGGCGCCGCGATCAGGCGCAGCGCGTCGTCGAGGGTCACGCCATCCGGCATCGGCGCGAGCGCGGCGCGCATTGCATCATAGACGGGCAGCTCCGCCAGCAACGGCAGTAACGGGCGGGTGCGCTCGAACGCGCTGGAACGCGCCTGCCCCAGCATTGCGGCCAAGCGATCGGGGTCGGGCAGGTCATCGAAGAAACCATCGAATAGCAAATGCACGACCTGTTCGAACGTCCAGCGGCCCGCCAGTGCGTCCAGCGGATGGCCGCGGATGATCAGCCGCCCTGCCTCACCATCGACATCGGACAGTACCGTCTCCGCTGCGACGACATCTTCCAAACCGCTGTTCATCAGCCGATCTCCCTTGACGTGACGCAGCGCAAATGGTCGTGTCGCGATCGCCAATCAATCTTGATCAAGTGAATCAATCATGCAGGAATGGCTGTCGCGCGACGAAGCGCTGGTCACGTTGGGAGTCCAGCCGCAGACGCTCTACGCCTATGTCAGTCGCGGGCTGATCGAGCGCCGCGCCGATGCAGCCGATCCCCGGCGAAGCGAATATCGTGGCGACGATATTCTGGCGTTAACCAAGCGGCGCGCGCGCGGACGGCGCACGGCATCGATAGCGGCATCCGCCATGGCTTGGGGAGAACCGGTGATCCCGACGCGGATTTCGACCGTGGCGCATGGGCAGCTCATCTTTCGCGGGCGGCGGGCGGTCGAGCTCGCCGACCGTGCGACGTTGGAGGAGGTTGCTGCATTGCTATGGGAACAGCCAGCGGCGACATTTCCGGTTGGGCAAGGCGACGGCGACCCTTTCCGAGCCTTGGCAGCGCTGATCGCGGGCGCCAAGCCGATGATCGGACGAGCGCCCACCAGGCTCGCACAGGAAGCAGCGGTCGATGTCGCTGCGATCGCAAGCGCGTTCGGCGCGGCGGGTGACGGGCCGATCCACCAGCGGCTGGCGCGTGGCTGGTCGCTCGACGCAGGGGGCGCCGATCTCATTCGCCGCGCGCTGGTGTTGCTCGCCGATCACGAGCTCAATCCTTCGACCTTCGCGGCCCGGGTCGCGGCGTCGACCGGCGCGCCAATGCCTGCGTGCCTGATGGCGGGACTGGCCACGCTGTCCGGGCCGAAACATGGCGGTGCCGGTGCCGCCCTTGCAGCACTCACTACCGAGGCGCGAGCGAGCGGGGCCGAGGTGGCGGTAGCGCGCTGGCTGGCGGCTGGTCACGGCTTGCCCGGGTTCGGTCACCCGCTCTATCCGCACGGGGATCCACGCGCCGCCGCCTTGTTGCCGCTGGTGACGATCGATCCGATCCTGGCAGAACTGCGCGACGCCGTCGCAGATGCAAGCGAGGCGTTGCCCAATATCGACTTCGCCTTGCTGGCGATTTCGGTCGCCCTTAGGCTACCCGCCGATGCGCCGTTCCGCTTGTTCGCCACCGCACGCGGCATCGGTTGGGCGGCGCACGCGATCGAGCAGTCGGTCAGCGGTGCGGTGATCCGCCCGCGAGCGCGCTATGTCGGTTTGACGATCGATGCCGCCGGGGACCGTGATTAAGCTACCTTTGCAGCTCGCGCCCCTCAATCGCTAGGTAGATTCCACGATTTGGAACGGTCATCGGACGCGACTATTTCGGATCGTGTCTCAGCCAGTGTTGCTTATTCGGGCGGGGCAAACCGGCGGCGCGGCCGAGGGATGGGGGAGCGCCGCGCCGCCGGACCAGGGGCACCAACAACGCGGGCTGCCCGTGGAAATGGAGCCCGGACGGCGTCGTCCGAGCCCCGCCCCCACGCTTATGGCTTCCTCAGTAGGTGCCCGAGAAGCTGCGGTTGAGGATGCGACCATCGCCGCCTACCTCCTGGTCGCGGCCGGCGCTGTCGCCACCGAAGAACGCACTCCGCTCTTCGTCGCGCCAATGCTCCTTGGCTTCTTCGGCCGTCTTGCGCACCACAACCCTGTCGCCGACCTGATCGATCCAGCGCGACGGGATCGAATGATGGCGCCCACCGGCATCGGGATCGCTCTTGGTCAAGAGGATGCGATCGCCGCGCACCTTGTCGACCGTGCCGATATGCTCGCCATCTGAGCCGACCACCTCCATATGCTCGGTGACGCGCTGCAGGCTCGATCGCTGGGTCTGCCTCTCGTTGCGCCAACTGCCGAATTCGTTGGAAAAGCGCTGCTGGTTCTCACGGCGATATTCGTCGTAATCGCGATCGAGCGCGGCGATCTGGCCAGCGCGCCAGCTATGATAATCGTCATCGCCGCGATAGCCGAACGCGCCGCCACCATAACGCTGATCGTAACGTTGATCCGCCTCGCGGCGCCGCTCGGCTTCCTCGTCGCCGAACCACGACCGTACTTCATCACCCGCGCGCGCGAAGAAGTTGCGGTCGTCATAGCTATAGTCACGGGGGTCGCGATCATATCCGCGACCCGCGCCCGCGCTACGGCGGCCGCGATACATGTCTGGGCGGCCATAATCGCGATCATCGCTGCCACGGTCGCCGGCATCGGCGAAGCGATAGCGATCGGACGCGTAGCCGGCGCGATAGCGCTCGCCGGCGCCATAATCATATCCGCGGTTAGAGAAATCCGGGCTGCGGCCCCGGCTGTAATAGCCGCGATCATAATCATCGCGATCACGATCCGATCCACGGCGCGGACCGATCACGCCGGCAGCCTCATATTCGCGCGCGCTGGTATGGGTGCGATCCAGGCGGGAGCCATAATCGTCGTCGCCGGGTGCGTAATAATCGCCTTGCAGCGACTTGCCGCGGGGGTAGCGTTCATATGCCATCTGGCGGGTCCTCTCATCGGGTTTGGACGGCGGACGCGGAAAGGGGGAAACCGCGCCCGCCTGCCCTCTTAAACGGGACGCGAAGGCCGCCAGTTCCACAACTCGGCGGCCCCCTGATGCAGGTTAACGAGGTTGTCCGGCAGCTCGGCGCGACCTGTTTGGTCAGCGCGGCAAACGGCGTGTTGCAAAGCCGGAAAATGGTCGCTAGAGGCTCGCGCTCCCAAGGGCCGAAGCGCCCTTGCCGCGTGGGCGGGGCTGTAGCTCAGATGGGAGAGCGCTGCAATCGCACTGCAGAGGTCAGGGGTTCGATTCCCCTCAGCTCCACCAGCCGCCCACGCCAGACCGGACGCCAGCTAATTTAGACTGTCACCGCGGTTGGCCGGCCGAGCCATTGCTCCATAACACCGCCACCGTAGGCGTTTCCTCTTCGAGCGCTTGCAATCGATCGTACCAGGGTTCGATGTCCTGCGCGGCAGGCGAGTATCCTTCGGACCGCAAGCGTGCGGCAATCCAACGCGCCCGCAAGCTTTCAAGCTCGGCCCAGATCGCGCCGATGACTCCGCTGGCTCGCGGTTCTCGCTGACAGACATTGATCCGCCCCGTTTCGATGGTTTCCCAAACAAGCGCTCCGATTTCGTCGGCGATCAGCCGGTCGATCGACGGACGCCGGGTACTCCAGTCACGCAATCTCTCGCCGATCGGGATCAGGGCGTGCGCGGCATCGATCAACGCGGCGACCGCCGGGTCACTGGTCCAGCAATCGACCGCGAGCAGACGCGCGCTTTCGGGATGGAAATCGGGCGAGGGCTGAAGAGCGGCAGGCGGCAATGATTGCTCCCACGCCGGAAAGGCGGCGAGAAATAATATGGGACGGATTGTCCAACTATTCAACACCGCAGGTGGCAGATAGCCCGATCCAGAATATAGTTTTCGGTGGGACGATCTGGCCAAATCAGCCGCCTTTTCGCAAAGGCTTTCCGTCATTGGCGAGCTGTGCGGCGCGCCATGTTTCGATCATGTGCGGACCGGGCACGTCAGGATAGGGTCCCTTTCCAGCCACGCGTCGTCCGGTGAGCAGAAACTCGACCGATACTCCCGTGATCAAGGCAAATTGTTCCATCAGCGCATGTGGCATCGGGGTGCGCGATTCGTATTTGCGATAGCGCTCGGCCGGCACGCCAAGCAGGGTCGACATCTGTCCAGCGGTCATCCCTCTGAGTTGGCGAAGCGCTTTCACCCTGGCGATGTAAAGGGCGTCGAACTCTTCTGGCGCGATCGGATCTTTCATGGACAAATTATACCATGACTTCGATCCGTGGCAAGGCGTCAAATGACAATTGATATGTTGGACAATATGTCCAATCTATCACCGATGACCAGTGCCGCATGCTCCGACCGCGCCAGCAGATCGCCACCGGGCGAACCGCAAGCGAGGTGCGCGGACTGTGGACGCTCGCTCTGCGACCATCCCGATCCGATCTACGGCGGCATCGTGCCCTCACCCTGTGGACCCTCGCCAGAGGCCGAACCGCGGACGGGCTGAGCCATCGCACCGGCCAGATCGAACACTGAAATCATCAGGAGAAAAGACGTTGGCGGATATCAATCCGAACATCCGGCAGGTGGACGAGCGACGTGATAGCGGCACCGCGAGCAACCGTCTCGCGATGATCCGTGCCGGCGCCACACGCCGATTGGCGGCCCTTCCGCAACGTGACACGCGGCCCGACGCCGCCGATCGGTTAGCGGCCGCGCTGCAGCGTCGAGAAGAGTCGCAGCGGCGGCACGACGCAATGGTCGCGCGATGGCGGCACAAGAATGAGGGCACGCCTGAGACGCACGAAAAGGCGAATGCGCTACCCGAGCGGCGTCGGCAATCGCCCCTCCACCGAATGGAGCGGTTGGGCAAGATCAGCGCGGACGAGCGCGCCGCGGCCGAGGAGATTGCCGGCGTGGCCGAGCGCATCCGGCGCGCCGGATCGATCCGGTCGGTGTCGCTGGAAACGCGGGTCGACTTCGCCAATTCCGGGCGGGATCAACTGGTCGAATCCCTGAAACGTGTAAGGTTGGAGGTCGCCTATCGCGCGTGGTGCGAGACGATCCCGCAGCCGAGAGCGATGGTGCTCGACATGGTGCTGAGCGACCAGTCGTTCGTGCAACTGGCGCGGGCGCACGGGATGCAATGGCGGACAGCACGCAAACGGCTGATCACAGCATTGCGGATGTGGCCCGAGATGGCCGCGGCAGCGCGACGGGATGTGGATCGGGAGGATGTCGAGGCAGTGTACGCGCAGCTGGGCACAGGCGAGCTGCTGGGATCGACGTGATGAGATTTCGGAGGTGCGCGGCAAATATCTTCCCCGCACTTTCGACATATAATTCGCAAGGGCCTTGCTTCAAGATCCGTCCTTTGCCGTAAAGCCCCTGCCCCATCGATTCGCAGGGAGACGCGATATGCGGGCGGTATCATCTACTTATGATTTGCACGAGGACGCGAGTGCGAAGGCGGTCGATCATGCGATCGTGATTTGCGGCGGGGGGCCGACCGGGCTGATGCTCGCCGGCGAACTGGCGCTGGCGGGCGCCGATGTCGCGATCGTCGAGCGGCGGCCGAACCAGGAGCTGGCGGGGTCGCGCGCCGGAGGTTTGCATGCTCGATCGATCGAATTGCTCGACCAGCGCGGCATCGCAGATCGGTTCCTCGACGCGGGAGAGACAATGCAGGTCACGGGCTTCGCGCTCACCCGCCTCGACATCAGCGACTTTCCCACCCGGCACAATTACGGGTTGGCTTTGTGGCAGAACCATATCGAACGCATCCTGGCCGAGTGGGTCGCGGAGCTCGGGGTGCCAAGCTATCGCGCGCGCGACGTGATCGGGTTTGTCGAGGGTGATAGAGGAGTCGAAGTCGCATTGTCCGACGGGAGTTCGCTGCGGGCCGACTATCTGGTCGGGTGCGACGGCGGCCGCAGCCTGATCCGAAAGACCGCGGGAATCGACTTTCCCGGTTGGGATCCCACGACCAGCAATCTGATCGCCGAGGTCGAGCTGGAAGAGGAACCCGAATGGGGCATTCGCCGCGATGCGATCGGGCTGCATGGGCTGAGCCGGATGGACGACGGCAAGACAGTGCGCGTCATGATCACCGAGCAGCGCGCCGGGCGTGCCGGCGATCCGGGGCTGAGCGACCTGAGCGAAGGGTTGATCGCAGTGTATGGCACCGATTACGGGGTGCACAATCCGAGCTGGATTTCGCGTTTCAGCGACATGACACGGCAGGCGGCAACGTATCGCAAGGGCCGTATATTGCTGGCGGGCGATGCCGCGCATATCCATTCGCCCGATGGCGGCCAGGGCCTCAACATCGGGTTGCACGATGCGGTGAACCTGGGGTGGAAATTGGCGCGTGTTGCCGCAGGGACGGCGCCCGACAATTTACTCGACAGCTATCATGCCGAACGTCACCCGGTCGCGGCACGCGTGCTGCGCAATACGATGGCGCAAGTCGCCCTGAGACGCGCGGACGAGCGCTCCGGCGCGCTGCGCGAGATCGTCGCCGAATTGCTGGGCATGGACGAACCGCGCCGACGCGTCGCGGGAATGATGTCGGGGCTGGACGTACATTACGATCTCGGCGAGGGGCACGCGTTGCTCGGGCGGCGGATGCCCGATCTCGACCTGGTAACCGCCGACGGCCCAGTGCGGGTGTTCGCATTGCTGCACGATGCACGACCGGTGCTGATCAATATGGGCGAGCCGGGCGCGATAGACACCTCGCCCTGGGCGGATAGGGTGAAGCTGTTGGATGCGAACTATGGAGGCATCTGGGAGCTGCCGGTGATCGGCACGGTGCCCGCACCGACCGCGGTGCTGGTCCGGCCCGACGGCCATGTCGCCTGGGTAGGAGACGGCAGCGACGACGGGCTGAGCGACGCGCTGACCAACTGGTTCGGGCCGGCAGCGATAGCCTGACCCATCGGATGGAGGGGCGGCCTCGGCTGTTCCTCCACCCGCCCGAGAAAATGAGAACAAAACGAGAAAACTTCTTGACTGCCACGAGAAAACGTGTATGTAGCAATCATCCAAATTTGCGTTTGACCGAAACGGCGTCGCGCAGTTTTCTCGCAGAAAATCCACCGGTTCCAAGACACTCATTCGGCAACGTCCCTACGTTGCCGCGGCGGGTTGTTGCGGCGCGTCGGGCGGAGGGCGTTCGGGTGGAGTTCGGATGGCGGAACGGAAGCGTGCGGGGTCAGGAACATCGGCCAAGGGCGCTACTGTCCTTACCGGGGTCTGTCCTGCCCCGGCGCCCCTTTACAACGCTGCGCGTAAAAGCAAACGAGCGACGATCGAAATCACCGACGCGATGCGCGCCGACGTGCGGCGCTTCGCCGAGATCGGGATCCCCTACGCGATCATCGCACGGATCATGGACATGAGCGCGGCGACGTTGAAACGACGGTGCCGCGCCGAACTTGATGCGGGTGTCGAAGTGGCCAATGCGCGGATCGCGCTGACCCTGTTCGAAACCGCGATGAACGGAAACACCACCGCCATGCTGTGGTGGGAAAAGACGCGCGCAGGGCGGCGCGAGGGATCGGTCTCCGATCCGCATGGTATCGGCACGCGCGCCGCCGAGACGATCACGCCTGACATGTCGGCGCGTGAGGCGGCGGAACGCTATCGGGAAGAATTGGGGTGAGCGCGCTTTCCGCGCCGACTTTCCCGGCTTGGCCGCCGGACTATGTTGCCGAGCTGATGACACGGCAGCATCGGTTGCGGCGGCTGAAGGCGGATATGGGGCTGCGCGCCGGACTGGCCGAGCGGTATCGCAAGGATCCGGCCGGGTGGATCGCGCATTGGGCAGTGACGTACGACCCGCGCAAGGCGGCGAGCGATGCGCCGACCGTGATGCCGTTCGTGCCTTTTCCCCGCCAGATCGAGATGATCGCATTCCTGCACGCCTGTGTCGACCAGCAGCAGAGCGGGTTGATCGAAAAGGCGCGCGATATGGGCGCGACATGGCTGGCCTGCTCCTTTTCGGTGTGGTTGTGGCTATACAGGCCGGGTGCCGCCATAGGCTGGGGTTCCCGCAAGGAGCAATTGGTCGACAAAATTGGCGACCCCGACAGCATCTTCGAAAAGATGCGGATCATCATCCGCCACTTGCCGCGGTTGATGCTGCCGGCCGGGTTCGACCCCCGCGACGACATGCCGAGCATGAAGATCATCAACCGCGCGAGCGGCGCCACGATCACCGGCGAGTCCGGCGACAATATCGGGCGCGGCGGGCGCAAGCTGATCTATTTCAAGGACGAGAGCGCCCATTACGAACGACCCGAGAAGATCGAGGCGGCGTTGGCCGACACGACCAACGTGCAGATCGACATGAGCTCGGTCAACGGACCGGGTAATGTGTTCCATCGCCGGCGCGAAAGCGGGACCGAATGGGTGCCGGGCGCTGCGCTCGCCACCAATCGAGTCAATGTGTTCGTGATGGATTGGCGCGATCATCCCGCCAAGGACGCCGCCTGGTATGCGGAACGGCGCGCCAAGGCGGCGGCGGACGGGCTGCTCCACGTCTTCGCGCAGGAAGTCGATCGCAATTACACCGCCGGGGTCGAAGGGATCATCATCCCCGGCGACTGGGTGGCGAGCGCGATCGACGCGCATGTCGCGCTCGGGTTCGACGACGAAGGCGCGTGGCGTGCCGCGTTGGATCCTGCGGATGAGGGAGGCGACCGGCATGCGCTGGCCATCGCCAAGGGATCGGTCATCCATTCCGTCGACGATTGGGGTGAAGGCGATGTCGGCAAGGCGACGCGGCTGGCCGTCGACCGACTGCGCGGACGGACGGTGGCACTGCAGTACGACAGTATCGGCGTTGGCGCGGGGGTAAAGGCGGAAGCCAATCGGCTGCGCGATGAGGTGGACTCGGACGGGCGCGCATTGCTGCCGACGGGCATTACGTTCCGGCCCTGGAATGCCGGCGCCGCGCCGCTTCGGCCGCGCGAGCATGTCGTGCCGGGCGATTGCGAAACGCCGATCAACGCCGATTTCTACGCGAACCTAAAGGCACAGGCCTGGTGGCAATTGCGACTGCGCTTCGAGCGGACGCACAAGGCAGTGACGGAGGGTGAAATTTACGACCCTGCCGATCTGATCAGCCTACCGCGCGATATGCCGGCGCTGGCATCGCTGCGGAAGGAATTGAGCCAGGCGACGCGCGCGGTGAACGGCGCGTTGAAACTGGTCGTCGACAAGAAGCCGGAAGGCACGAGGTCACCTAATAAGGCCGATGCGCTAGTGATGGCATTCTGGCCGGCGGAGGAGGCGGTGGCGTCGGCGGGGTTTCTGGACTTGGTGCGGAGGACGAACGCGACCGGGCGAGCACAGATTGATGAAGCACCGCAAAGTTAAACAATAAACCGATCTACAAATTCCAACTCACGCCATCCGCCGAGATGTCCAGCGCCGAAACACAAGACAGCGTACGCCAAGGCGTGAACCGGTTGTCGAACTCGACGAGGCTGTAGTGGCGACCACAGGTTCGCCAACTCATGCATGGCGCCTTATTGGGTGGCTGGTCCCAGGCGATGGAACGCAAGCGCTGTAGCTCCGCCACGGCATCTTCGCGAGTGGGGAATGCGCCGCTCAGTTCGGCATGTGCCTCGTCTTGGATGGCAAACATCATGCGACTTTAACAGCCTGGCGAGTGCTCGCCATCCGTCATTTGGCCACGATCCGGCGCGCTGGCGCCCGAAGAGGAGAAGTCGATGCCCAAGGGCGGCGTGCAAACCAACATCACCTATAGTTGGAGCAACAGCAGCAACGAGAATGCCTGGGGGCCCTTCTCGCCCGGCTTTCCACTTACCCCGGTCGTACAGCAGCCGGTGCGCGGCTACGACTTCAAGCCCAATATCAACGCGACGTTGCAGCCGCGCGCTTATGAGCAGACCGGCTTTCCGGCATTGCGTGCGTTCGCCAATGTCGAATTGGTGCGGCTGGCGATCGAGACGCGCAAGGATCAGGTCGAGCGGCTCGACTGGCAGATCAAACCGGTCGACGGTGCCGCCAAGATCGCCGACGATCCGCGTATCGCCGAACTGACGCGGTTCTGGCGCAAGCCCGACGGGGTCACGCCCTTCGCCACCTTCATGCGATCGAGCCTGGAGGACCTGCTGACGCTCGACGCGCCGGCGTTCGAAAAACGGCGCAATCGCGGTGGCAAGCTGATCGCGCTGGAGATCGTGCCCGGAGATACGATCCACCCGATGGTCGACGATACCGGGCGGCGGCCGCGCGGACCGACTGACATAGCCTATCAACAGGTGATCAAAGGCGTGGTGTGGGCCAACCTGACCAATGCCGACCTGCTCTATGCGCCGCGTAACGTGCGGCCGCACCATCTCTATGGCTTCGGGCCGGTCGAGCAGATCGTCGTCACGATCAACACCATCCTGCGGCGTCAGGCGGCGCAATTAAGCTATTTCACCGAAGGCAATGTGCCGGCCGGGTTGCTCAATGCGCCCGAAGGCTGGGATGCGGCGAAGATCCAGGAATTGCAGCAATGGTTCGATGACCGGATCGCGGGCAATGCTGCCGAGCAGAACAAGCTGATCTGGGGACCGCACGGATCGCAATTCACTGCGTTCAAGGCGGCACCGATCAAAGACGAGTTCGACGAATGGCTGGCGCGAATCGTCGCCTTCGCCTTTTCGCTGCCGCCTACCCCGTTCGTGCGCCAGATGAACCGATCGACCGCAATGGAGGATCAGGAGCGCTCGCTCGAGGAGGGGCTCGAGCCGCTGCAGCTATGGATGAAGCGCTGGATCGACGACGTGATCCAGATCGAGTTCGGCTATGCCGACCTGGAATTCGCCTTCGTCAAGGCGACCAGCATAGACCCGCAGGTGCAGTCGGAGATCGACGACCGCGATCTGCGCAACGGATCACGGACGATCGACGAGGTGCGGCATGCGCGGGGAGACGATCCGCTGGCGGATGGGTTAGGCGCGAAGCCGATGCTGTACACCAGCAGCGGTGCCGCTCCGCTGGGAAGTATTGGGAGTGGCACCTCCGTCCGTGATCACTGATCCGATTTGGCGTCAATCTTGATTGAGGTCGAGGGCGATCGAGGATAAGATAGCGTGCTTGAGCGAATATCGGCGACTACATTCCGGGTTGAATGGGAGATCGGACCATGTTGCGTATCGTCCTTGCCTTTACTCTTCTCTCGTTGCCTCTATCGGCAGGTGCGCAGACTTACTCGCGCACGCAGACAACGATCGGCGGCTACAGTTATCAGACGCTCGAAGCTGATCGGTCGAGCCTGGGGTCGGTACCGCCTTTGACCCGCAGCGATCCGGCGGACGCCAGGCAGTGTTTGATCCGGAAAAAGACAGGCAGAACCGTGTGCCATACCTACGCCGAGTGGGTGGAGATCGCCCGCGCGCTTGACGCAAACCGCAAATAGCTGCGGCCTGACACCGTCACAGCTCCTTACCGGGGCGCGCGTGGGACGCATCCTATGATCGACATCCTGCGGTCGTTACGCAGGTCGATTTCGCCTGGGCACGTAGGTCGGCGATGCGATGTTTCAGGCTGGCAGGATATTGAACGCCCAAAGCAGTACGTAACTTCGCAAGCTTCAACCAACCTGTTCTTCGAAAAACCACGAGAGATTGATTTCAAGGCGCAAAAGGCGGGCGCCAGCGATGTACGACCGCCGCCGGCTCTGAGGCCGACGGCGGTCGGCCCTATCGTGTCCTGCGCAGCCCGTGCAATCTTCTATTTAGTCTGATCGCTGCCTTGGATGGCGGCACTCTCGTTGCCGTGCTCGACGCCGTTTGCGCTTATCGCTGAATTGTTGCCAGGCTGGGTTCAACGCTTGAACCTGCCAATCGCCATTCTACGAATGCCGGACGGATCCAACGAGTGGCCCATCCAAACGTCGATCCGTCTCGGATTACGCCCTCGCGCGCCCCTCAACTCCAGGTCCCGCATCGCCCGCGGTCATGCGGCGTGGTGCCTATACTCATCGAAAGGACAGCCATCGCATGACGCGGTTTCGCCAGTTCGGCGCGATTACCAAGGTCGAGGATCAGGAGGATGGGTCCATCAAGGTCTGGGGCGTCGCCTCTTCCGAGACGCGTGACCAGCAGGGCGAGACGATCACCGCCGAGGCGATGAAGGCAGCCTTGCCCGACTACGAGCGCTTCCCGGCACTCCGCGAGATGCACGAGCCGAGTGCCGCAGGGCGCGTGGTCGAGGCCGAGGTCGACGACCATGGCATCACCCAGATCTGCGCGCATGTCGTCGATCCGCTGGCGATCACCAAGGTGCGCGCGGGCGTCTATGCCGGCTTCTCTGTCGGCGGGAAGGTGCTGAAGCGCGACACCGCCGACCGCAGCGTGATCACCGCGTTGAAGCTGGTCGAAATCAGCCTGGTCGACAGCCCCTGCAACCCCGATGCCGTCATCAATATGTGGAAGGCCGATATGGATTATGTTCCAAGTGGCGACGAAGTGGTCGCGAAGGCCCGCGAATTGGCCGAAGACGCGGGGTCGAGACGGTACAAGGACTTCCTGTTCAAGGCGCGCGAGCGACTGATCGCCGCTGCGCTGGCGAGCGACCTGGACGACGACGATGAGGACGACCAGGACGGGGATCGTGAACCGAATGCGGGGGCAGCTCAAGCTGATAGCGATGATGATGCTCCCGCCGCGGATGTAGCCGGTGGCAAGCCTGAGGATCAGGACAAGCAACCCTCCACCAAGCCGCAGCCAAAACCGAAGCCAGCCGACCAGTGGGCTGACAGCGATGCCGGCACGGACACTTCCGACGCGCCGCGCGAGAGCGACGCCCCGGTCGACGCTGACGACACACCGCCGCCCAAGCCCAAAAATAAGCCGGCGCCCGGTGACAAGGACCGCGTGAGGCGCGTCGCGACCGGCGGCGACTCCGATAACCTCAGCAGCACCGGCAATGATGCCGAGGCTCCGCAAGCCGATGCCGATCGCGTCCAGGCGGCGCACGACCATCTCGTTGCGCTGGGCGCGCAATGCTGCAAGGAGAATTGCAGCGACGCGGACCAGCCGTCCGCAGATGCTGCTGGACGCCCTCGCGCGCAGGCGGCGGCTCCCGATCCCGATAAGAATACCGAAAAGCTGCAGCGCGGCGACGCGCTAAGCGACGCCATGATGGCCGATCTGGCCAAGCGCTTCGGCGACACGATCGCGATGCTGAACGCGACGATCGGCGATCTGACCAAACGCCTCGAACAGGTCGAGGCCGAGCCCGCCGCCCCCAGGACAGCTGCCGGGCCGCTGCGCGCGGTGAGCAAGGCCGAAGACGCCTCCCCCAATTCCGCCAATGGCGCCTCGGCGATCAGTGCCGATGATCTCAAGAAAGTGATCGATACCCTGCCCGAGCAGGAGCGCGGCCAGTTCCTGCTGCGCATCGCTTTGTCCAACCCGACCCTGGTTCACGCGGCCCGCGCAGCCGCCTGACCCTGTCGCCAGGGCCGTCGCGCCCAGGCCTCACTCCTGCGCCTATCCAAAGGACGGATAGCAATGACCAATTTGACTCCCGACGAGATCAAGAAATCGCTCGTCTCCAGCCTGTCGAATCCCGACGAGAATATTTCGCGTGCGATCATGCTGATGGCGGGCGGCCGACCCGACATGGTCGAGAAAGCCATTTCGACCGGCACCGGCCTGGTCGCCTATGACCTGCAGGCGCCGGCCAAGAACCTCTATCCGGTCAACACGCCGATCATCAAATCGCTGCCGCGCGTTGGCGGCGGCGGCGGCACCGCGACCAATTGGAAGTCGGTCACCGCGCTGACCGGCTCAGGCTTCGACAACACGCCCTGGGTGCCCGAGGGCCAGCGCGCCGGCCAGATGGCCTACACCACCGCTGATCGCGCGGCGCCGTACCGCACGCTGGGCGAGGAAGATCAGGCGACGTTCGAAGCGATCTCCGCCGGCCGCACGTTCGAGGACATCAAGGCATCGATGACGCAACGCCTGTTGCAGAAGACGATGCTGAAGGAAGAAGCGGGCGTGATCTTCGGCAACGCCTCGCTGGCGCTGGGTACACCGAGCGCACCGACGTTGAGCGCGGGCGGCACCGGATCGACCTTGCCGGGATCGGTGACCTATTCGGTGATCGTCGTCGCGCTGACGATGGAAGGCATGCGCAACAGCACGCTGTCGAGCGGCGTCGCGACGTCGAAATCGGTGACGGGCGCCGACGGCAAGAGCTTCTCGATCAACGGCGGCTCGTCGATGAAATCGGCGGCCGCGAGTCAGGCGACCACCGCCGGCCAGGCGCTGTCGTGCAGCGTCCCGGCGATCCAAGGCGCGGCCGGCTACGCCTGGTTCGTCGGCACCGCCGGGAGCGAGAAGCTCGAGGCGATCAGTTCAACCAACAGCGTCGTTTTCGCCAAGCCGCTTGCCGGGACCGGCCAGGCGGCGAGCGCAGTCAGCGCGGATTGCTCGACCAACTCGACCGCGTTTGACGGTTTGCTCACGACCGCTTTGAAGCCGGGGTCGGGCGCATACGTAAATTATCTCGCCACAGGTACGCCGGGCGCCGGCACGACACTGACTTCTTCAGGCCAGGGATCCGTGGCCGAGATCGACGTGATGATGCAGTCGATGTGGGACAATTATCAATGCTCGGTCGACGTGTTGTACGTGAACAGCCAGGAGCAGCGGAACATCACCAAGAAGGTGCTCGCGTCCGGCACCGCGTCGCTGCTCAATTACTTCCAGGACCCGAAGGCGGGTGAAGTCGCGCTGACCGCCGGCGGCGTAGTCGAATATTATTACAACCCGTACCTCAACAAGAAGATTCCGATCCGTCTGCACCCCAATGTGTCGGCGGGGACGATCCTGGGCTGGGCGGGCGACCTGCCGGTGCAATATCAATCGAGCGAGGTGCCCAATGTCGCGGAGATGAAGGTCCGCCGCGATTACTACCAGATCGACTGGCCGATCACGACACGCGCCGAGATGTCGGGCGTGTATGTCGAAGAGACGTTGGCGGTGTACGCGCCGTTCGCGATGGGCGTGATCGCCAACATCGCCAACGGCTGACCCCTCCCCCCTCCCGGGCGCCCACCCCCCTACCCCGGGATTTCCTGGCCCCGCCGCGATGACCGGCGGGGCCTTTTCATTTTCCGAAAGGAGACGCCGCATGGCCGACAATCCTTCCCGGCGCCATGCGCCCAAGACGGCACCTGTCGATGGCGTCGCGATGCGTCATGGGGACGGCGCCGGGTGCAGCTGGCGCGGACAATCTTTTGCGGCCGATGCCAAGGGTGTCGTGACCGTGCCGATCGCGGCGGCGGGCGACCTGATCGCACACGGCTTCAGCTTCGTGGGCGGATGACGTCATGGCAGCGGGCGACCTCACCACTCTGCCGGCGGTCAAACGCTGGCTCAACATTTCGAGCGACAATGACGACGCGTTGCTGACCGATCTGGTCACCGAGGTATCGGCGTTCGTCGAGAACACCATTCAGCGTAGCATCCTGACGGCGACCTATGTCGAAACCTATCGCGGCACCGGCGGATCGCGGTTCCTGTTGCGGAACTGGCCGGTCCAGTCGGTGACGTCGGTCGAATGGGGCGAGACCCGGATCGACAATGCGGTCGATGCGGTCGGCAATGCATCGGGTATCGCCACCGATGGGCGGAGTGTAATCCTGGTTGGATCGCGCACGCCATATGATCGGCCGGTACGGGTGACCTATGTCGCCGGATATGACGTGGTGCCAGCCGATCTGATGCTGGCGGTTACCGAATTGGTCGGCGAAGCCTATTCGGCACGCACGCATATCGGCGAGATCAGCCATGCGAGTTCGGGCGCGACCACCGTCGCATTCAGTCGCGAGGCGATGCATCAAGCGGTGCTGGCACGGCTCAGCAATTACATGCTGGCGGCGCCAATATGAGCGTGACGCTGGATGCGGCGGCGCTGAGTGCCGGCCTGGATCGTCTGCCCTCGCAAGTGTCGGCGGCGGTCGAAGCCAAGATGGTGGCGGCGACCGCCGCGTTGCAACGGCGTGTGGTCGACGACAAGCTTCACGGCCAGATGCTGAACGCGCGCACGGGTCGGCTGGCAAGCGCGGTCGAGCGCCGAATCGAGGTCAAGGGCGGCAGCATCGTCGGCGAAATATTCGTCAACGATAGCGTACCTTACGCTGCGATCCTCGAACATGGAGGTAGCACGTCGCCGCACGAAATCGTGCCCGACAAGGCCAAGGCGCTCGCCTTCGCCATGGGCGGCAAGCATGTCTTCGCGCGCGTGGTCCATCATCCCGGATCGCGCTTTCCGGCACGTCCCTATCTGGCGAGCGCGCTGAACGACGAGACAGACGAGATCACCGCGGCGCTGAAACTGGCGGCGATAGTCGCCGCGCAGGAGGCGATCGGATGACCATTCGCAACCAGGTGTTCGATGCGCTTTTGGCGCTGGCCGACATACGTTGGGGCAATGACGAGGTGTTCGTCGAGCGATCGCGCCGGCTCAAAATGTGGGACAAGGCGCCGGTACCGGGGCTGTACCAGATCGAGGGCACCGAGACGATTGCCTCGCTCGACGGCCAGCTCGACAAGCATAGCCTGCGCGCGAGCTGGATCATCTATCATCGCGGCGGCAAGGACCAAGGGGCGACCCCCGCCGAAACCAGCAACGCGATCCTCGACGCGATCGGGGCCGCTTTTCGGCCAGCGCTTCCCGGCGCCCGGCAGACACTCGGCGGGCTCGCCTATCGGGCGTTCATCGATGGCACGATCCACAAGGATAATGGCGACCTAGACGGTCAGGCCATGCTGATCGTGCCGATCACCGTCATCCTTCCCTGAGCATAATGGAGAAACCAATGGCACGATCGCAATCCGCCGCGGCCGACCCCGATCCCGCGACGCCCACGACAGACAGCGATCCGGCAATCTCATCTATGCCGTTATGCTTCACGGCGCCGGCTCATGTCAGCGCGATCACGCTGTCCACCGAGCGCGAAATCCGCGTCGAGGACGGTGTGCTTAGCGTACCCGACGACCTGAGCGAGGAAGAGCAGCGCCAGATCGTGCGGGCGGGATTCACCGCCACCTGATTACCAATCCCTTTCAAACACGAACGCCAATGCCCGCTTCTTGCGGGCCTTTTTATGGAGAAATGGCATGGCCATGTACAATTTCGGTGCCGGGGTGCTGTGGGGCACCCCGACCTTTGATGCGACGGGCGCGGCGATCGCCAATCCGACCCCGCTGATGCTCGCGGTAACGCAGGAAGTCTCGATCGACATCCAGGGCGACATCAAGGAACTCTATGGCTCCAACCAGTTCCCCGTCGCGGTCGGCCGCGGCAAGATGAAGATCACCGGCAAGTGCAAATACGGCCAGTTCAACGGCGCGGTGATGAACAGCCTGTTCTTCGGTCAGACGGTGACGTCGAGCCTCTACAGCATCGTCAATGACGTGACGGGGGCAGCCATTCCGGCAACGCCGTTCACGATCACCCCGACCGTGCCGGGCAGCGGCACCTGGGCGGGCGACCTGGGCGTGCGGGATGCCACCGGCAATCCGATGACGCGTGTCGCCTCCGCCCCCACCGCCGGCCAGTATAGCGTTACTGCCGGCGCGTATCTGTTCGCGGCCGCCGACACCGGCAAGGTGGTCTTCATCAGTTATAGCTACTCGGCGACCTCCACCGTCGCGAAGACCTCGGTGGTGCAGAATATCCAGATGGGCCAGGCGCCGACCTTCCGCGCCGACTTCTTCAACCAGCTGGGCGGTAACGGGCTGGCATTGACCTTGTTCGCCTGCGTCTCGAACAAGCTCGCGCTGCAGACCAAGATCGACGACTTCATGATCCCGGAACTCGATTTCTCGGCATTCGCCGATCCGTCGGGCAACGTACTGAAATGGGGATCGGCGCAGTAAGATGGCCAAGATCCATATCCTCGGGCGCGATTTCGCGATCGCGCCATACAAGCTCGGCGAGTTGCGTCGGGCCGCGCCATTCATCGACAACATCCAGCGGAAAACCGACGGCAGCGGGTCGTTGTCCGACCTGATGGACTCGGCGGTCGACCTGCTCAACGTGCTGTCGATCGGGCTGGTCAAAGTCGATCCGATGCTGACGCCCGATTATCTGGAGGCGAACGTATCGATGGACGAGTTCGTCGGATTGCAGACGGCCTTCGTGGACCTGAGCGAGGAATCGGGATTGCAACGCAAGGGGGAAGCACCGGCTCCCCCGGCGGCAATGCCGGAGGGAGCCTCGAGCGAGCACTCGCCGACCTCGTCCACGATCTGATTGCCGCCGGAATCGAAGGTGGATCCAAGCGGGCGATCGAGGCGGAATGGGATTTGCTCGACGTCGAGGCGCAGTATCGCGTCTGGCGTCGAACCGGTCCACCGCTCAACATCGCCGCCGTCGCGATCGCGCGATCATTGGGAGTCGATCTGGCTCCCGCGGAGCGCTCGCGCGAAAGCGAACCGCTCGACATCGAGCCTGACCGCCCGACCCTGGCCGGACTGGCCGCGAATGTCGCGATGCCCGTCGCCGGCGGCGACACGCAAGCGGCATCGCGCGCCATCCTGATGAAATTGAAGGAGATGACATGACCGACGCGGTGTTCATCCGGATCGTCGCCGACACGTCCGGCGTGGGCGCCGCGTTGGAAGAGATCAAGAATGGCCTGGGTGACCTGAAGAGCGTCGTTCAAGGCATGGCCGAAGGCTTTGCCCAAGGCTTCGACGGCATTCGCAATGCCGCGGCGCTGGGCGAGCAAGCGATTGACGATTTCAACACCAGCCTGCGTGCCGCGAAGCCGGAGGAATTCGCCTCATCCCTCAGCAAGGCGACCCAAGCTGCCTCGGCGCATGCCAAGGCGATCAAGCAAACCGCTACCGAAGCGCGCACAGCCGCAAGCACCATCGCGGCTTTCGGCAGCGCGATCGGTGCGGCGTTCGCGATCGGCCAGCAATTGTTCGGCGCCGGCCAGAAAGTCGCCGAGATCGCCGTCGAAATGGGCAAGGCGGCCGAGGAAACCAATAAGTTTGCCCAGCGCCTAGGTATGCCGACGCGGCAGGTACAATTGCTGCAAGCAATGTCGAAGGCGACCGGCGCCGACTTCGATAAATTGTCCAACGGCACCGCCACCTTGGCAAAGAATTTCGCCAAGAGCCCCGAAGCCTTCAAAAAGCTCGGCATCGACATCAAGGCCGGGTCGGATCAAATGACGATCCTGACCGCCGTCGCGGATAAGTTCGCCAAGACCGCCGACGGGCCGCAAAAGACCGCGACGGCATTCAAGCTGATGGGCAGTAGCGCGTCCGAGATGATCCCGTTCCTCAACCAGGGCGCGGGCGGGCTGGCCGAGCTCACGCAGAAGGCGCAGGAATATGGCGCCGTCAACGACGACGCGGTCCAAAAGGGAATGGCGCTCGCGGGCAGCGTCAACGAAGCCAAGCTCGCCTGGTCGGGTCTCAGCCAAACGCTAACCGCAGCTTTCGCTCCGGTGTTGAAGGAGGTCGTCGACGATTTCAATTCGATGGTCGCGGCCATCACCAAGTCGTACGAATCCGGCGGGGCGGCGAAGATCATCTTCGATGGCCTCTCGGAAGCATTCTCGGCCCTCATCCAGATGGCGAGCGACCTGCTCGGCGGACTGGAAGGCCTGTTTCAGGTCACCGGCGGCGACAGCGTCGACTGGAGCAAGGAGATCAAGGATACGATCGACGAGGCCGTAGCCGGCTTCAAGGAGATGATCGTCCAGATCGTCTGGTTCGTCGCGAAAACCGAGGAGCAATATTACCTCTCCCGCTACCACACCGAGACATGGTGGGCAGGCGTCAAGCAGACATATGACGACTTCATGCTGGGCGTCGACGAAGTCGTTGCCAAGGTCCAGGTGCTCGGCATGGTCGTGCAGGAGGCGCTCAACTTTCAGTGGGGCGATATTGCGGCGACCTGGGACAAGGGCATGGCACAGATCCAGGACGTCGTCGCGCGCCGGGGCGCAATGATCGCCGGCGAGGCTGCGAAGGCGAAGGCGGACGCTCGAATGAACCTGCTCGATGCAGCCATGGTCGGCATGAAATATACGGGCTGGTTCATGAACTTCATGAAGCCGGGGCCCCCGGCTTCCAAGGGCATCCAGTCGAGAACCGGCGACGGTGGCGGCGGCGATAGCAGAGGCAAATCGTCCAAGCCTAGCCCGGCCGCGAGCAACAAGAAGAGTGTCGTCGAGGAGGATCGCGCCGAACTGCAGGAAAGGCTGCTCGCTGAAGAGAATTGGGGCGCCAACGCGGCGCAGATCGAGCTCAATTTCTGGAAAGAGAAGCGAACCGCCGCCAATTTGGGCGCCAAGGACTTGGCGGCCATCGACAAGGAGATCCTGAAGGTCCGGCAAGCCGTCATGAAGGATGGCCAGCAGCAGGAGATCGCCGGCATCAAGTCGACGCTTGCGATCGACATCGACGCCGCCAAGACGAAGATCGCTCTGGCCAAAGCCGGGCTGCAGGACAGACTCGACGCGATCGACGAAGAGGAGCGCGCCGGCCGGATCAGTACGGTCCAGGCAATCACCGCGCGTGCCGAGCTCAACCGGCAACTCCGGGAGCAGGATAATGAGGCCGCGACGGCTGAGTATAAGGCGAAACTCAAGGCGTTGGACCAAGAGCTCAAGATCGCCTATCTGAGCCGTGACGTAGCGCTCGATCTCAAGCGGCAGAAAATCGAGCTCGAGAAGGAATATCAGAACCATATCCGTGTGTTGAACGCGCAGAACGCGACAGCGATGGCGAAGGATACCGCCGCTGCCGCCGACGCGGTCCGTGCCAAGTGGCAGAATGTTTTCCAACCGATCGTCCAGGCCTGGTCGCAGTCGATGCGCGGGATGCTCCAGGGAACCACCAATCTGCGCAAAGCCCTGCTGAGCATCGGCAGCGCGATCGAACAGGAAGCGTTCGAGTGGATCGAAAAGGCACTGACGCGGTTCTTGGTCGCGGAGGCCACTAAAACAGGCGCAGCCGAAGCAGGCGCCGCCGCGCGGAGCGGAATCGAGGAAGCGGCCTCCGTCAAGTCGATCGCCCTGAGCGCGATCACGGCGTTGAAGCAGATCGTCCACCAAGCCGCTGTCGCCGCTGCGGGTGCATATGCCGCGATTGCCCGCATTCCCTATGTCGGGCCGGTGCTGGCGCCCGCCGCGGCGGCCGCTGCGCTTTATGGGGTCTACGCGCTCGGCAAATCCGTCTTGAGCGCGGAGGGCGGCCTGGGCGAAGTACCCTCAGACGGCACATTGATCAGCGCGCACGCGCGCGAGATGGTGCTTCCAGCCAATCTCGCCGTGCCGCTGCGGCAGATGCTGCTGTCGGGTGGCGCGGCGAACAATGATCCGCCGCGCGCGGCAAACGATGGCGGTACCGCCTTCCACTACCATGATCACGCCGGAACCCGCACGCCAGCCGACATCATGGCCAACCTCGACGCATTTGCCAGGACGATCAAGAGAGCCCACCGCGCCGGCAAGCTCGGCTTTGCACTTCCAGCGAGCTAGAGCGGGGTCCGCTTGGCGGCGCGGGCCGCGTCGCCCGCGCTCACCAGACGATCATATTCGTCGGTGGAGACAAGAAGGTCGCCCGCTCTGACGCTGCTAGCTACGGACTGATAATCGACCGTGAACCCGTTGCGTTTCCAAACGACGTGCTTCGCCAATACTGGAATCTTGCCGACGATCCGGCGATCCTCGTCGGTCGAGGTCGGTTTACCGAACTTGGCGGTTAGCTGAGCGATGATATAAGCGGCCCCCTCATAGCCGGGTGTCGCAGCTCCTATCGCGATAACCTTGTCGCTATCCTTCGAGAAATACACCATTATCATGTTGCCGGCACTGAGCTCGGGAGTCTGCTCGCGAGTGAAGACGACTGTCCCCTCCTTGAGTGCCGCCCAACCCAATTCATAGGGCTGCTGCACGCACGTCACCGGTTGATCCATTTCATAGGCTGGCACACCATCAGAACCCGCAGGGACACCCTCCATGTGTTGGCATTCCGGCAGCGTCACGGGCGCTCCCAGTTGCAGCCCAAACACCGACGGGAGCGTTTGTGCGTTTGCCGCACCGGCCGACAGGCAAGCCACGGGCAATAACCATTTGATCTTGCGCTTTACCTTACCGACCATAACCACCCCGCCATGCGTGTTCCTTGAAGTGCGACGCTACCACCCGGCCCGCGCACCGCAAGTGGGGCTGCGCGTCGATAGATCGAAAACGGAGCAAAAAGCTTCCCACTTACAGGACGGAGGCGACGCCTGCGTCACTAGGTGACCACGCAGGCCCCAACCTGCGGTTCTGAAATCGCGAACCGAAACGCATTGTGCGGAGCGCGTCAGCGACACCGCGACGGCGACGACCTTGTGCCCGGCCGCTCCCGAGGATCAGCGCAGCCATTCGATTGGAGACGAGATTGCCCACGCTCTATCTACCGACACGCTGGCTCGTCACATCCGATCCGTCGATCGACGACCCAGACGTGTTTCCAACGCTGATCGGACAGTCGTTCCTGATCGCAAAGACGCCCACTTGGGCGACGAAGATCGCGACGGCATCGTCGGGCCGCGAGCGCCGGCGCAAGGCCTGGTCCTATCCGCGCTGGCAGTTCAAGGTATCCTACGAGGTGTTGCGCGATCTCCCCGCCACGCCCGACCTCGAGCGACTGGCGGCGTTCTTCCTGCTGCACGGCGGGCAATATCAGGAATTCTTCTTCTTCGATCCAGGGGACAACTCCGTCACCGGACAGAAGTTCGGGATCGGCGACGGAGTAACAACCAAGTTCCAGCTTGTTCGGAGCATGGCGTTCGGCAGCGCGACCTTTTCCGAGCCGATCGGGAGCGTGCTGGGAACGCCGACCGTGTTTGCCGACGCCACGCCGATCGCGAGCTTCACGGTTGGACCGCGCGGATCGATCACCTTCGCCAGCGCGCCCGCGACCGGGAAGATACTGACCTGGACCGGGCGCTTCATGTTCGTGTGTCGCTTCGACGATGACGCACTCGAGCTCAACCAGATGATGCAGAGCCTGTGGTCGCAGGACGGGCTCTCCTTCACCACCACCAAGGCCTGACCATGAAAGCTGCATCGCCTGCGTTGATCGCCTTGCTTAACAGCGGCGAGGATTTCCAGATGGTCGATCTGTGGACGATCACGCTGGTCGGCGGCGCCGTCATCAGATGGTCGGGCGGTGATGTCCCGATCGTATCGGGCGGTCATGTCTATGCACTCGGTCCGCTGATCGAGCGGCAGGATATCAGCGAGAAGATCGGGCTCGACGTCACGACCGTCGACATGGCGATCACCGCTAATCCGGACGATCTGATCAATGGCGTGCCGATCATCCCGTTCATCCGGGGACATGGATTCGATGGCGCGAATGTCCGGCTTGATCGTGCCTTCCTGACCGATTGGAGCTTGCCAGTGGTCGGCACGGTGCTGAGGTTTTCGGGACGCGTTACCGCGATCAGCGCGATCACGGGCGACGGCGCCACAATCACGGTGTCGTCCTGGACCGTATTGCTCAACGCCAACATGCCGGCCAACCTTTATCAGGCGGCCTGTCTGCATGCGGTCTACGATGCCGGCTGCGCGCTTAATCCGACCGCCTTCGCGGTCACCGGCACAATCGGCGCATCGCCGGCGCCGACGCTCACAATGTTCGACACCAGCCTGACGCCGCCGGCCAATGATTTCGCGCAAGGGCGGATCGTGTTCACATCCGGACCGAATACCGGCGTCTCTGCGACAATCATGGCCAACGACGGTGCGGGCCTGTTCCAACTCGTCTCGCCCCTCCCCGCTTTGCCGGTCGCCGGCAACACCTTCACCGCCTATCCGGGGTGCGATCTGACGCAGAGCCGGTGTTCCGTCCGCTTCAACAATCTCGGGCGGTTCAAGGCGACGCCGTACGTCCCGGTGCCGGAAACGGCGTTCGGATGACGCGCGCGGATGTGGTGCGCGAAGCACTCGGTTGGGAGGGAACGCCATACCATCATCGGGCGCGGTTGCGCGGCGTGGGGGTAGACTGCGCGATGCTGCCGGCGGCGGTCTTTGAAGCGGTTGGGCTGATCCCGCGGGTCGAGCCTGATTACTCGCCGCAATGGATGCTGCATCGTGACGAGGAGCAGTTCCTGGGCTGGGTCACGCGGTTCGCGCGCGAGATCCCGCGCGCGACCGTCGGACCCGGCGACCTCGCGATCTGGAAGTATGGCCGCTGCTATTCGCATGCGGCGATCGTCATCGACCTGCCCGACGTGCTGCACGCGGTGATCCGTGGCGGCGGCGTCGTGCGCGGCAATGCCGACCGCGACGAGGAGCTGCGCTCCCGGCCGGTCAAATTCTTCACCTTGTTCGAGGACCAATGATGGGCGGCAAGTCTACCTCGACCACATCACCGAAGCTCAACGGGCTGCAGGTCCAATCGTCTACCCTGGGCCTGCCGATCTCGCTTGGCTGGGGTCGTGGCCGGATGAAGTGCAACCTCATCTGGTACAACGCTTTCACGGCGATCCCGCATACGACCAAGACCAGTGCAGGCAAGGGCCTGGGCGGTGGATCGAAGAACACGACCTACACCTATACCGCCTCGATCATCATGGGCATCTGCGAAGGCGGCGCGAGCGGCATTCAAGGGATCCGCACGATCTACAAGGATACTGCGGTGCTGACGACGCTCTCGACCGCCGGGCTGAGCCTGGCAACGGGCGCGGCTACCCAGCCCGTCTGGGGCTATCTGACGTCCAAATTCCCCGCTCAGGCGATCAATTATTCCGGCATCGCCTATGTCTATGCCCAGGATTACGATCTTGCCGACAGCGCCACCCTGTCCAACCATAGCTTCGAGATCGACTTTGCCACGCAGCTCGGCAGCGGCGTGTGCGATGCCGATCCGAAGGATATCATCGCCGATTTCCTGACCAACCCCGCTTATGGCGTGCCGATGTGGGGGGCGGGCCTGATCGGCGACCTGTCCGATTATTCGCTCTATTGCCGCGCCAACAACCTGCTGCTTTCGCCAATGCTCGAATCGCAGTCGAGCGCGGCATCGATCCTGGAGGAATGGCTGACCGCGACCAACGCGGCGGTCTATTGGTCGGAAGGGATGCTCAAGATCAGGCCGTATGGCGATGCCGCGGCGACGGGCAATTCGGTGACATGGACGCCCAACCTGACGCCCATGTACGACCTGACCGAGGACGATCTGGTGGTCGACGACAGCGGCAACGCCGTCTCGATCGAGATCGTCGACCAGTCCGACGCCTATAACATCGTCCAGTTCGAATTCCTGGATCGCAGCCAGCAATATAATGTCGGCATCGCGACCGCCCAGGACCTCGACAACATCGTCACCTATGGCCGGCGCAAACAGGACCCGACCACGGTCCATTGCATCTGCGACGCGGCGATCGCGCGCAAGGCGGTCCAGCTTTATGGCCAGCGCGTGCTCTACACGCGGGAGAAATACACGTTCAAACTGCCGTGGAACTTCGCGCTGCTCGAGCCGACCGATCTCGTCACGCTAACGACCGCGACCGACTCGCTCTCGCTCAACCGCGTGCTGGTGCGGATCACCGAGATTGGCGAGGACGCCGACGGACTGCTGTCGATCACTGCCGAGGGCGTGCCGGTCGGAACCGCGTCGGCCGCGCTCTATGCCTCGCATTCGAGCGGACCCGATCGGCAGCCCAATGCGGCGGACACTCCAGGCTCGGTTTCGACGCCTGCCCTGATCAATGCGCCAACCTCGCTCACCAATGACGATCCGGAGATATGGTGCGCTGTCGCGTCGTCGTCTCCGAATTGGGGTGGCTGCGAAATTTGGGTGAGTGTCGATAACGTCACCTATTCGCGCGCGGGCACGATCAACGGCCCGGCGCGCTATGGCGTGCTGACGGCGGCGCTGGCCAGCCATGCCGATCCGGACACGGCGAACACGCTCGCGGTCGATCTCACAGCATCACGCGGCGAGCTCGGTTCGGCGACGGCGGCCGAGGCCAATGCTGGTGGTTCGCTATGCATGGTCGGCGACGAGTTGGTCACTTATCAGACCGCGACGCTGACCGGGGCCGGCACTTATAACCTGACGACCTTGCGCCGCGGATTCGCTGGGACGTTGCCGGCAAGCCATGCCGTCGGCCAGCGCTTCATCCGGCTCGACGATGCCGTGTTCAAGTTCAGCTATGCGAGCCTCAATGTCGGCTCGACAATCTACGTCAAATTCCCGTCGTTCAACATCTTCGGCCAGGAGATCGAGGATTTGTCGGCGCTGTCGCCTTATACGGTCTCGCTTACGCCCTCGACGGCGCTGCCCGATCCGGTCACCGGCCTGGCGCTTGCCCATGCCTGGGACGGCAGTTCGCTGTCGGTCGTGTGCGATCCGTCGGCGCGCGCCGTCACCTACAAATTCCGCTTCTATCTGGCCGACCGGACCACGCTCAAGCGCGAGATCGTGACGTCCACCCCGGCGGCGACCTATACCTCGGCGCTGGCGGCGCAGGACGGCGTGAGCCGGGTCTATCATGTCGAGGTCATCGCCTCGAACGCGGCGGGAGACGCGCCGCCGTCATCCTGGCTGGTCGTCACCAACAATGCTCCGCCCGCAGTGTCGTCGCCGGCGGCGACCGGCGGCACGACCAACGGCACGATGACATGCACCGCCTCGAGCGACCCGGATCTCGCCGGCTATGTCATGTTCTATTCGTCGACCAGCGGCTTCAATCCCTCCACCTCGGGCGGAGTGCTGTCGGCGGGCATTCCGTCTATCACGGTCTATGGGTTGGCGGCCGGTACCTATTATGGGCGCATCGCCGCCTATGACGGCTGGACCGCTGATCCCGCGTTCCTCAATTTGTCGGCCGAACAGACGTTCACCATCTCCACCGGCGGCGGCAGTTCGCCGGGCGGAGGCGGCGATGGCGGGGGCGGCTATAACGGCCGCTGCGTCATCGATTCAGCGCTGATCCTGATGGCCGACGCCGAGCGTTCCGGGCCCGGTATCCAGAAGCCGGCATCGGCGGTCGAAGTGGGCGACTGGGTTTGGACGCAACACGAAATCACGCGGGCATGGGGCGCTTATCCGGTCACGGCGATCTCGTTCTCGCTCGACCCGGTGTTCGCCGCCGACGGTTATCCCGAGGCAACGCCGCGTCACCGGTTCTGGCGCGACCGCTGGATGATGATGGAAGAGATCGGTGTCGCCGCCGGCGAAGCGCGCGTCGCCAAGATCACCGTCGGCGACGCCCATACCTACGTGTCCGATGGCGTGCTGTCGCACAATTACAAAGTGCAGCCGACGCTATAGCCCCCCTCACCTCGCAGCCCCGAAAGGCCGCTTTGATGCAATATTACGAGTTCATCGCCTCCCGTGGCGACACGGGGGCCGTGTTGCCGCTTGCCAAGGTCACCGTGTTTCTGGCGGGTACGACGACGTTGGCATCGATCTTCGACAATACCGGTGCCGGCCTGACCAATCCGATGACGGCGGCGATATCCGGGCTGGCGGGGTTCGCCGCGGCCAACGGCGCCTATGACGTTCAGATAGCATCGGCGGACGGATCGTATCTTGCGCCAAAGGTGCACGATCTGCAGCTTTACGACCTGACGCAGTTGGATGCGCAGGTGGCCACGGTTACGGCGGCCATGACCTCTCCCGGCTTCGTTGCGGTCGTCGCCGACCTGGCGCTCGGCGCAGCGAGCAAGATCGGGACCGTGGCTGCAGATCTGTTGAGCGGCGCCAGCAATATTGCGCTGGTGGCGGCGGATTTGGCTTTGGGCGGAGCGTCGCTGATCAGACAGGCGATATCGAGCGCGGCGGCAGCGGCGTCTTCTGCTGCGGCGGCGGCAGCGAGTGCGGCCTCGGTCGGATGGTGGTTTCGGGGCCCGCCGGGCTTCGCCCTTACCGACTCTGCCGGCTATCGTTGGCTCAATATAACGCTCTCCGACATCAAACACGCCGCCGTCGATCTGATCAAGTCACGTCTAACTGCGATGGAGACATACGCGGCGAAGATGCCGCTCATCGGTACGCCGGGCCTTGCATCGTGGACGCTCACTGACAGCAACGGCTATAATTGGCTGAAGATCACCCCCACCACTCTGCAGCACAAGGTCATTGAGGCGATGTCGAACCGGATCGTAGCAGCCCTTCGCGGGCCTGCCGATCCGTCGATCGCCAACATGCGCATCATCGCCGAACGTATCGGCCTACATGTCTCAGGGGAATCGCTATCACTTGGACACGGCTCACCCGTCGTGTCGATCGGCACCAGCACCACTTCGGACATGTTTGGCAATGCCGGGCTTACAGCGGCAAGCATTGTCCCAGACGACATAAATGACATTTCGAGTTCGTCGGATCCTGATCTCATTGCCAGCCGAGCGGCGCTCACACCAGCGATCGAAACCAATTACGGTCCCGATGCCGATGACTGGACCAGCCACGGCGAAACGCCACTCACCGGCTGCGCCCAGATGATCGTGCAACTCCTGAAGGACGACGATGGCATCGACTTTCTTGGGTCGGGCATGCGTTTCCTGCTCGCCGATGATGGCCGAAATGGCGGCAGCATTATGACGGAGGATGAAACCAACGTCGGCCTAACCGCTCAGCGCGTCTATGCATCGTGGTCCCAGGCTCAAGCGCTCTACGGAGCCCTTAGCAAGTCGTATGCCCCGGCGGCTCAAATGATCATCACCGGCACGAACGATAACGCCAGCGATGCGACCTATTACCCGATTGGCAATGAAAAGTGGTTCTACACACGCGCGCAAACGGTTCAGACGCAGCGTCAGGCGAAGGCGATTGCCCTCAAGCTGATCGGTTCGAACGCACGACTCCCGCTCCTCATCGGGCAAACGGCGACCCACACCAATCCTGCCTTTAACTCGCCGATCCCGCACGTCGCGCTGGACCAGCTTCAGCTAGCGATCGATCACCCCGAGTTCATCCTAGCGTGTATCCAGTACGCGGTGCAGAACGGCGTCAACGATGTTCACATGACGGGCGCCGGCAGCAAGCAAATGGGCGCCTATTTCGGCTGGCACCTCAAGCGCCTGATGTTCGACGGCCTGCGCATCGGCCCGATGGTCCCGACGTTCACGGCGCAAAATTCGCAGATCATCGCAACTTTTCCGGTGCGTCCGGGGCACGCGATCGCCGGCGGTTTGACCATAGCTGACACTACCGTGCTGGCGAATTGGGGTGTTGCCGCGGTTGATTCTGGCGGCGTCGCGAAGACGCTCAGCAACCCTCGTGTGGTCGCGCGTGATCGTATCGTTTGGGATGCGCCGGCCGCGCCCGCCAACACATGGAAATTCCGCTGCGGTTACACCGGCAATGCGACCAAGGGCTGGACCAACATCGCCGAGACGCGTGCCCAGTCCGCCCTGATCTTCGATCCCTATGGCCTGCGCCTGCCAATGTATCGCTGGCTGCCAATCTGTGAGGTGCCCCTGACATGAGAGTTGCAATCCCGTTCACCGGTGTCGACGCTTCTATCTTCGGCTACGGACGCACCAGGTCATGCCCGACTTTTGGTGCAGGCTACGCCGCCTACATGTTCGGCACGGCCATCAACGACGCGCCAACCGTCAACTTGTTCACAGGCGCTAACGATGGTCGTTTGATCGGCACGCCTGCGCCGATTGGCCTGATCGGTGGCCCTATGGCTACCGCCTTCAGCGGAGCGATCACCGGCGGCAATCTGCTGACCGCGACCGGCACGGTGTCTGGCGACCCACTGGCGGTAGGCCAGACGATCGAATTGGCCGCCGGTGCTGGCGGCAGTCTCGGCGTCATTTCGTCACTCGGCACCGGTACCGGCGGCGCCGGCACGTACAATCTGACTGGTGGGGTCAACACCTCGGCGCAGTCGATGCGCGCCTTCACTCGCTTCTTCGAGGTTCCAGGATTCGCGCGCGACATTTTCAATCTCGGGAGCGCGGTCACGCTGCTCGCCGTTTACAAAGCACCGCTCTCACAGGGTATTTTGATGGACGATGTGAATGGCGGCAACCTGGGTATGCTCGTGCCCAGTCTGTACGAGGTCCAGACCTTCGCCCGCGATAGCACCGCCGCCGTAGTCAACGTCTCCACCGCTTCCGGTTTCACCAACGGTGCCACGACCTGGAGCATGGGTGTGTCGGCGTTCAATACGACGACAGCTCAGGGTTTCATCCAGCGGTCAGGCTCAGCCCGCGTGGCCTCGGCTTTCGCAACAACGCGCGCGGCAAACCCGATGGGTATCACCACGCGCAAGCTGCGTACACACCTCTACACCTCTACAACGCCGGGCGCGACGATCGCTGGGATCGCCATCTATACCAAGATGCTCAGCAGCGCCGAACTTGACGACGTATTCATCTTCTGGCGGGACATCCTTAGCGACGCCGGCGAGGTGCTCTGATACGCAGCGTCAGGCGTACCCATCCGGTATAACTAGGTAGTCGCCGACGGGAAGGTATTCCTCGGAATGCTGGGCCAACACGGTGCGATTGAGCAGCACGCCCTTGTTGCTGACGAACCGCATCATTCGGAAGGGCAGCGGGATGATCTCAGCGAGCGCAGACGTAGCCTGCCGCGGCAGCGTCGTTTCGCTGATTTCCAGCCAGATTAACGGGCGGGAGGCTTTGATCGTCTCACGCAAGCCGCGGAGAACGTGTGGCTCGAATCCTTGCACGTCGATCTTCAACGCGTCGATCGTTACGCCCGCTAGTTGCTCGTCGCCGACGGCGATGTGAGCAGCGAGGCCCTTGGCGTTGTCGAGCTCGCCGGTAAGGAACGTGGAGAGGCCGTGATTGTCGTTGACGAAGATCGGCAGGTCCGCTTCCTCTTCGCCGAGACCCACCCTGCGCAGTTCTATGTTTGCCCAAGGGTTGATTGCGATATTGCGCTCGATTGCCGTCCAGATCTGAGGGTTAGGCTCAAACGAGATGACGCGATCGAAGTGACGGGCGAAGGCGAGTGTATGGTTGCCGATATTCGCGCCGACATCGACTATCGTACCTCTTCGCTTAGCCTGTGCCAGAAAAGGTCCGATCTTATGCCAATCATAGGCGCCATAGAGGTACGCCTCACGATCAATCCCGGAGCGTAGATTGCCGGCGAAATTTCCGTGCCGGCCCCGAAATTCGAATTCGACATCATGCTTCGCGAGTTTGGTGGCGATCGCTGGCCACCCACGAATATGGCGCATGAACCTGAGCGATCGGGCGACCTTTGCGGTGAATGGAACTGTCATTATTGACTGCCTATCAAATCGGAATGCGCGAGGCCAACCGGATTCCCATTTACAGCGGCTGCTCGGCGACCTCTTCAATTGCCGACGGCTTCATTTTACCGCGCGACCTTATCCACTCACGAGCGGGCTCCTCGAAATAGAGGAACATGATGACTGAGGCTAATACCACGCCAACATATTGAAGCGGAACCAACCACTTATCTGCCCCCAACAACCAAACCAGGTAGAAGTGGACTGGCTGATGGAGGAGGTAAAGCGAGTAGCTCGCGGCGCCGAGCAGGACGATCGCACGGTGCTGCAGCAACCGGCTTATAAGCGACCCTCGGGCATCCGCTAGCGCAGCGATCAAGAGCGCGGCAAGGGCGGTGACCGCTGAGGCAACCCAGGGCGAGTGGGACACGATTAGTACGCCGAGCAGACCTATCGTCGGAACCCAGACCGGTATTGGGAAGGGTCGCCCTTCACGCCTGAAATGCAACTCACCTACGAGCACCCCAATCATGAATTCGGGCAGGCGGATCAGCGGCGTCGGTACCCAACGGAGCCAATCGAAATACGCGGGATGCAGTGAAAAAAATGCTGAACTGCCAGTGGCAAAATCGAAAACGATCAAGACCGACAACAGGCCCAAAATCACACGGCTGGGCAGGCGCTCAGAGCCCTTGGAAAGCCAGGGAAAACAGACGTAGAAGAACGCTTCAACGGAGATCGTCCAAGACGGTCCGTTCCAAAGACCCAGGATGGGCCATGGTGCCGTAATCCACCAGTGCAGCAGAAAGAACTGCGGCACGTCCCGCCAATCGTGACGCACGCCCACAAAGGGGATCATCACCAAGAGAGTGACGAAGTAAACCGGATAGATGCGCGCGAATCTTGCAACGGCGAACCTCTTGATCCAGCCGCGGCCGGCCAGCTTCCCACGGTAGGTGCGGTGCAGGATGAAACCGGACAGCACAAAGAAGAAGGTCACGCCGGTATAGCCGTTCAGCAACAGGGATTTGACTATCTCGGGAACGCCGGCCTGGGCTGACACGAATGTTGAACCGGAGTGATAAAATACTACGAACATAGCGGCGAAGAATCGGATGCTGGTCAGCGGCCTGATCAGGTCCGGGGTGCGCGACGTCGTCATGACGGCGCCGTAACCGCTCCGGTGACGCCATGAAAGCCCAGGATCAACAAAGCGATGGACTCCTCTCCCCAAGGAAAGCCCTCCAATGACAATGTCGACCAAGTCCGCCCCAATCTGGCTGGCGTGGCTTCCGGTGGCCACGACGCTTGCGCTGATTGCCGGCTTCCTCTTGTCGACCGGTGGCAAGATCAACGAACTGGCCGATCACGAGCGCCGCTTGAGCGCGTTGGAAACGCGCCGCGAGTCCGATGCGGACAAGCTCGACAAGATCAACGAACGGACGGCGCGCATAGAGGCGAAGCTGGAGGTGATCCTGCCCACAGGCATCGCCGCCAAGGAGGTGGCGAAATGATGGAAGGCGCAGGATTGTTCCTGATGACGCTGGCGGTTGCACTGATGCTGGTTCCGCCGCTTCACGTCACGATTGCCCGACCCCGTATCGGCGCCGTCCATATCGCGGCCGGGTTGCTCGCACCGCGTCACCCGGCGGCGCCTCGCGCGAACATCGACGCCCTGATCCGCGAGGCTGACGAAGCGCTCGCCGACGATCCGCTGATCCGCGCGACCGCCGCGATCGCCGAGACCTACGACCAAGCCTGATCCCGCGGCGTCCGGCCGCAAGTGGAGGAAACCATGACCCTGCTACGCAAATGGTGGGCGCCTGTGCGCGCCCGCCTGATCGATGACGCGCGCCTGTGGTGGCGTTTCTGGAGCATGCGCCTGGCGGCGTTCGGGGCAATCGTCACTGCCTTGGCGCAGTGGTTTCCCGACGCCCTATTGGCCGCGTGGAACGCCGTGCCGCCCGACTTGCGGGCGTATCTTCCCGCACCGTTGCTCCACTCGGTCCCGGTGATCCTGTTCGTCGCCATCATGGTGACGCGGATTATGGCGCAGAAGAAGGCAACGCCCCATGGCTGAAGCTGTCGACAGCCTGGTTGAAGGCGATCCGGCGACGGGTGCCGGCTGGACAGGCAAGGGCGCGGTCGCCGCAGCCCTCGCCGTGATCCTGGCCGGCGTCTATGCGGTCGAGGGCGGCTATGTGAACGACGCTCGCGATCCGGGGGGTGCCACGAGCTATGGCGTCACCGAGCAAGTCGCTCGCGAACATGGGTATCGCGGCGACATGCGCCGGTTCCCGCAGCATTGCGACGGTCCCGCGACCATTTGCGCCGATGCCGTTTATGTGCGGAACTACATCGCCGCACCCGGCTATATGCCGCTAGTGGATATCGAACCCGCCGTTGCCGGCGAGTTGATCGATACGGCGGTCAATATGGGGCCGCGGCGACCCAATCGCTGGTACCGGCTGACGATGAACGCGCTGGGCGGGGCGCGCCTGCCCGACAGTGCGACGTCTTTGGGTCCTGCCGATGTCGCCGCGTATCGGACGCTCCAGGTGAAGTTCGGCATCGTCCGCGCTTGCACCGCGACGCTCGACGCGCTCGATGCCCGGCAAGCGGCGGAATATCGTCGGCTTGCCGCCGCCAACGCCAAGCTGCGCGCCTTCCTCAAGGGATGGCTGCGCAACCGGATCGGCAATGTCGATCGCCAATCCTGCGGCAAGGGAGACGGCCGATGGGCTTCCTGATCTCCCTCGCGCTCGGCTGGAAATGGCCGGGCTGGGCCGCCCGCTTGTTCGGCTGGGTCGTACCCGTGCTGGTCGCGCTCGCGGCCGTCGGCGCCACGATCGCGCTGATCTATCATAAGGGCGAAACCGCCGGCGGGGCCAAAGTCCAGGTGGAGGCGGAGAAGGCGCAGGCCAAGAGCGTCGCCGCCGCGCGCGCCGACGAACGCCAGGCGCAAGCGACCGTCGAGGCCATCGGCAAGCGTGTTGCGGCGGCCGATGACAAGACCTCCACTCTCGTCCAAACCAAGATCAGGGAGATGCATGATGCCCTCGATGCGACGCCGGGCATGCTTGCCGGCAATCCTACTTCCGCTGTTCTTGTCGACGCTGACAGCGTGCGGGACCACCTCAACGCTCTCATCGTCGATGCGGATCGATCGGCCGATGCTGCCGACGCCGAGCGCTGAAATGACCAGGACCGAGCGCCTCCCCGCCCTCACGGGCAAGAAATCGGGCGAGCTGATCCTGATCGACAAGGGCGAATATCGCGAGCAACTCGACTTGCTGGCCGAAGCAATCGGTGCGGTGGCGCGGCTCAACAATCGGCAAGGCGCGCGCAACGCCTATGACCGGTGCGTCAAGGCGATCTTCGAGACGGGGAAAGTGCCGGCGACCTGCCCGACCGATAGCCGCGCCGGATCTCCGTAAACGATCAAGGTCGTGGCGCGCCGCTCAAAGGACGTCCGACGGAATTGAATTCAGCAAACAGCCGAGCCGCCTTCCCTTCGGGGAAGGCGGCTTTTTTTTGTCCACAAGGGCCGGGCTTAGAGTGGTCGCTTCGCTTTTTGCGGAAAACCGGTGCCCACTTTTCCGCGCGAAGCTCTCAGGCCGCGATCGCGGTCGCCGCGATCTTGGCATCCTCGAGCGCCTTGGCGCGCGCATCGGGACCCATTGCGATCCCCTCGGCGCGAATGAAGGCGATATCGGTCACGCCCAGGAACCCAAAGAAGCCGCGGAGATAGGCCTCTTGATGGTCGAGCCAAGCCCGTTCGGTATCGGCCCCGTAAAAGCCGCCACGCGCCGAGGCGATGATCAGCTTGCGTCCGCCAGCCAATCCTTCCGCGCCCGTCTCGGAATAGCGGAACGTCGTGCCGGCGATGGCGAGGCGGTCCATCCAGGCCTTCAGGTTGGAGGGAATGCTGAAATTATACATCGGCGCGCCGATCACGACGATGTCGGCGGCAAGGAATTCCTCGGCAAGCGACGTGTCGCCGAGATCGCCCAGGGTGATATGTCCAAGCGGATCCTGGGCAAGGTCTCGACGCCGGATTTCGGCATCGGGATAAAGCGCATTCAACCTAGCGATCGCGGCCTCCCCGATCGAGCGGGTGACGCTGTTTTCCGCGGTGATGCTGCTGTCGACATGAAGGATGATCATAGGGCCTCACTGGTATTGATTAGTTACTGAGGCACGCTAGATAACTGCCATCGTTCGCGTCGCAAGAAGGCACATTTTTGGCAATGAGGATCAACTTTGTGCCCCAGTATCAAGGATGTTACCGAAGGGATCGGCGATGAATCCTCATAGTCCACAATGCCTCGGCGTGTCCGGCGTGCTTCAGCGGGTCGGCGACAAATGGAGCATGCTGACGATCAACATGTTGGCTGACGGACCCAAGCGGTTCAGCGAATTGCGGCGATCGATCGAGGGCATTTCGCAACGGATGCTGACGCTCACCTTGCGCGGGCTGGAGCGCGACGGACTGGTGACGCGGACGGTCACCCCCAGCATTCCACCCAGGGTCGATTATGAACTGACCGGGGTCGGCCAGTCGCTGCAGCAGCCGGTCGGGGAACTCGCGCGCTGGGCGGTCGACCATCTGGCGGTGATCCAGGGCGCGCAACAGCGCTTCGATGTGGCGGCGGACGCGCGCGAGGACGGCAAGCTTAATCGGGAATGAGGTCGCGCGGCGTCACGATCGCTTCACTTATCTTGCCGGCGCGGCGATAACGGATCGGCAGGGGTTGGCCGACGGCCACGGTCTTGAGCATGCTGCGCGCATCGGACAGCGACAGCGACGCGACATCTTGCTCGCCGATCGCCAGCACGACGTCGCCTTTCTTCAACCCAGCAGCCGCCGCGGGGCCGTTGTCGGCGAGATCCATGATCTCAAATCCGCTTTGGTCGGCATTGATCCACATACCGGTCCGGTCGAACCGGCCGGTATCGACGTCGGGCCGCGCCAGCCGCTGCAAATACAGGCGGCGGTTAGGATAATCGAACGTCACGACGAACCGCTTGAGCAGGCCGCTGCCGATATTGCCGTCAGATCCTTCGTCGGCGAACGATCCCGCCTTCGCGGCGCTCAGGGCAGCGATCGGTCTGTCGACGATCACGCCGCCGAGCGTCAGGCTGCGCGACCGCACGACATAGGATCGCGCCGGTCCTCCGACGCCCCAGCCGTCGGTAATCGTCACGCCGTTGGGATAGGCGGCGCGCAGCCCGGCCTTCTCGACAAACGGGCGCGTGAACGTCACGTCCGAACGGGATCCGGTGTCGATGTCGAATCGCGCTGGCCGGCCATCGATCGTTCCCGCGACTTGCGGCATGTGTTCGTAGAAATCGAACGGCATGCCAGTCCCGGCCGCCTCCCGCTCCCGCGCGTCGAACCGGCGCGGGTCGATGAACGTGATCGTCTTCGCGCCATAGTCGATCCGGACGACGAAGCGTTGGAAGAACTCGACCCCGATCATGCCGCCCAAGGTCAGCCCCTCGACCGCGGGCGGGCTGAAGTCGAGCGTGATGATCGTCTGATCGGTCAGCACAGCGCCCCCCGCATCGATCCGCGCAACCCGAACATAGCCGCTGGTATTGGCCTGCTCGCCGGCGCCGAATGACGGCGTCGCGCCGATCGGCCGCAACCCGAGCGTACGGATTGTGGCAGGCGTCAGGATGTCGTGGCCGCCGGTGTCGACCAGAAACGGAAACGGTCCCTTCCCGTCGATCCGTGCGTCGACGATGATGTGATTGTTGATCAGCCGGAACGGCAAGGTCGCACGACCCGATGGCGGCAGCGAAAAATCCGCGGGGTTGGACGCCGGCATCGCGTAGCGCGCGGATGCTCTTGGCGCACTCATTGTCAGACCGGTCAGGCGCAAGGTTTCAGCGCTGCTCGGATCGTCATTGGTCAGCATCTCGATCCGCGTGGCGACCATCTTGCCCGCACGCCGCCGATAATCGGCGTAACGCGTGATGCTGGTAACGCCGTAACTCTGCTTTTCCCTCACTTCGGACAGCAACCCGGTGCGAGGATCGAACGTCGCTACAAATGGCTTGCCGCCCCGAGGCGTGACCTGCAGCTTTCCACAGCTCAACGCCTCGATCGCGGCACCGCCTCGATCGGGCCGCGTCCAAAGCTCCGCGCGGCGGTAGGCTTCGTTGATAGCCAAAGCGCGCTTGTCTCCGCCTGTCTGCGCCGAATGATATCCCGACGTATCCGCCATCCACGGCGTCTTTCCGTCATAACCTGCCATCGAGTGGCTGGGACCAGCGATAGTCTCGGTCACGAACGCGCCGGTGCGCTGGTCAGCCGTGACCGTCACTGCCCCCGTCAGTCCCTGCCCGGAATAAGCGTAACGTGCGGTCAGCGTGCCGGCGCGGTCGGTGCCGATCGCCGTGCGATGCATGTCCAACAAGCGGTCTGGGGAAATATTGGTCGCGCAGATGGCGGCAGCGAGCAGGAACACGAACGATCACCTTTCTGTCGGGCGACGGGCTGGTATAGGATCGGCGGTCATGGGTCTTGAACCGAATTCACCTTCCTGTTCGTGCTGTACGCCACGCGCCGCACCACCGGGCCGCATGCGCCATGGCGGCGGCGAAACGCTCCACCGCCATCTTCATGAACACTCCTTTGCCGCGATCGTGCTGGCCGGCGGCTATGTCGAGGCCGGCGATACCGGGCGGCATGACGTCTCGGCCGGCGATGTCATCGTCCATCGCGCCTTCGAACGCCATCTCGACCGGTTCGACCCGCGCGGCGCCGAAGTGCTGGTGCTGCCGCTGAACGGCGGATGGCGTGGCCCGGTGCGCGGCCGCGTCGCCGACCCCGACGCGATCGCCCGGCTCGCCGAAAGCGATCTGATCGCGGCGCAGCATCTACTCGATCGCGACGTCGTTGCGCGGCCGACCAATGGCGCCGATTGGCCCGATCTGCTTGCCGCGGACCTGCTCGACGCGCCCGATTTGCCGCTCGCGACATGGGCGGAGCAGCGCGGACTCCACCCCGCCAGCCTGTCGCGCGGATTCCGCCAGCAGTTCGAGATCACGCCTGCCAAGTTCCGCCTGATCGCTCGCACGCATCGCGCGATCGATCGCGTCCTTAAGACGGACACCGCTTTATCAGCTGTCGCGGCAGCGGAGGGCTTTGCTGACCAGGCGCATATGACGCGCTCGATCATGCGCCAGACGGGGCGATCCCCTCGCGCTTTACGCAGCGAATTGGGGTTCGGCGGCCCAATCGCCAGCCGCATTTCCACCTAATCTGCGGCTTGATCACCGGCCAGCTTCCCGGCGTAAAAAAAATGGAATCGAACCTCAATCACTTAGCGACTCGCGCTGACTCCTAGGCTTTCGAATAGACGGATTCCTGGCAACATGGTAAATATCCCGTTGAGCATGGTAGATGAGCCCAGTGGAGGTGCATGGTCCAGATCCTGTTCCTGTTGGCATTGGCCGCGAGCCTCGCGGGTTATGCGGCCTATCTGACGGGCCTGAAGCGGGATCTGGTCGAGCCCAACCGCGCGTCCTGGCTGATCTGGTCGGCGGCGACTGCGGTCGAGGCGTCGACCTATGCCGCGGTGAACCCTGAAGGACTGCAGCGTTGGGTGTTTCTGTTTGCGACAATCGCCTGCGTCGCGATCACGATTGCCTTGTGGCGCCGGTCCGCCTGGACCGTGCCGACGCGCACGGAAACATTCTGCATCGCCACCAGCCTTGGTGCCCTTGCGATCTGGGCGATGTTCCGCGACGCCTTCTGGGCGCACATGCTGGTGGTGGCCGCCGTGCCGGTCAGCTTCTGGCCGACCTGGGCGAGCGTCGTCGCCGATCGCGGGCGCGAGCGCTCGCCTGCCTGGGGGCTCTGGACGCTGGGCGACCTCGCAACGTTGATGGTTGCCGCACGCACGCCGGGGAGCCCGGTCGGCGAATATGCCTATGTCCTGGTCGAGCTGGTCTGCCATGCGAGCATCTGGTTCATAATCGGGCTGGCGACGATCAATCCGTTGCGGTCGCTGGGCTTCCGCAACGGGCGTTTCTACGTCCTCGATGCGATCCGCACACCCGCCAACCTGTTTGCGGTGAGCGAGAACCATCTCGGCAAGGCGGTGTTCGCCGCGGCGCCGTTCGCCGAGGGCGATCGGCTGATGTCGTTCACCGGGCGCCGCTTCCGCGCCGATCGCATTCCCAGCCTGATGCACGGCCGGTCGGACCGGTTCGTCCAGGTGACGCCCGAATATTATATGGGGCCCTCCGGGCGGATCGACGATCTGGTCAACCATAGTTGCGCGCCCAATGCCGGACTGCGTTTCACCGATCAAAGCGTGTTGCTGGTGGCGATCCGCGACATCGCGCCGGGCGAGGAAGTCTGCTGGGATTATTCGACCACGCTGGCGGAATCGAACTGGCACATGATCTGCCAATGCAAGACGCCCGGCTGCCGCCGCGTGATCGGCAATTTCTCGACGTTGAGCCCTGAGCGCCAGGAATGGTTCCGCGCGCGCAATCTGGTCGCTCCCTATTTGAGGCGCAAAGACGATGCCGGCAACGGCCAGCGCGCCGCCTGACGAGCATAACTTCGAGCCGAACCGCTACATCATTCCTCACCCTCCATTGAGTTTTCCTAACGTTCGCCGATTGGCGGCCGAAGCGGATTGACAGGAGCGCCGCGCGGGCGCACCCACCGCCCCGCCGCGACTCGTGCTGCGGCGCAACAAAAGGTTTCAACCCCATCATGCCAGACGGCGACAGTCGAAGTTGGGCGCGTCGAGCGCGTTGATCGGGGCCTGAACAACCGGCCTCGTCCGACGCGCAACGGCGCGCCCTCGGACGAGGAAATCAACAATGTCGGACATCACGTTCCGGGCGCGCGTGTTGCGTGCGTCCCCCCGGCTGTGGATCGGTATCGCGCCCAACCGCGCAGACCTGATCGCGTTCGTGCTGCTCGCGGCGGTCGCCGTTGCAGTGCTGAAAGGGCTCGACGGTACAGTCGCGCCGATCGCCGATCTGGCACAGCATCCCATCACACTCGATCCGGCCAATTTGCCTTGGTATGCGCTGCGCACGACGTTGCGCATGTTCGCGGCGTTGTTTGCGTCGCTCGCCTTCACCTTCGTCGTCCCGACGCTGGCCGCACGCAGCCGTCGAGCCGCTCAGATCATCGTGCCTGCGCTCGACATCCTGCAGTCGGTACCGATCCTGGGCTTTCTGACCTTCACCGTAACCTTCTTCATGGGCCTGTTCCCTGGGCGGGTGATGGGCGCCGAACTCGCCTCGATCTTTGCGATCTTCACTAGCCAGGCCTGGAACATGGCGTTCAGCTTCTACCAGTCGCTGCGCACCGTGCCGTCCGATCTGGACGAGGTCAGCCAAGGCTTCGCGCTATCGCCATTACGGCGCTTCCTGCGGCTCGATTTGCCGTTCGCCACCCCCGCGCTGGTGTGGAACGCGATGATGTCGATGTCGGGCGGCTGGTTCTTCGTCGTCGCGTCCGAAGCCATCACCGTTGGCCACACCAATGTCGCGCTGCCAGGACTGGGCTCGTGGCTGGCGCTGGCGATCGAGCGGCAGAATTTCCCGGCGATCTGGCTCGCGGTCGGAGCAATGGCGGTCGTGATCCTGATCTATGACCAGCTCGTGTTCCGCCCTGTCGTCGCCTGGGCGGACCGCTTCCGCTTCGAGCAAACCGCCGGATCGGATCAGCCGAAGAGCTGGGCGTACGACCTGTTCCGCGCCACCAGGATATTGCCGCTGATCTTTGCGCCATTCACGGCGCTCGGTCGCCTGCTGCTCGCGCTCGATCCTGGCGGACGGCCGCGCCCCGTCCCGGTATCGCGCCGCCCCCGAGGCGATTGGCTATGGCGAGCCGTCATGACCGCGGCATTTGGCTATGGCGTATGGATTCTCGCCGATTATGTCGCAACGACCTTGACTTGGCATGACGCCGCGTCGGTGCTCGGCCTCGCCCTGCTGACCCTGCTGCGCGTCGTCCTGCTGATCGCGCTCGCCAGCCTGATCTGGGTGCCGATCGGCGTGTGGATCGGCCTGCGGCCGGTCTGGGCCGAGCGGCTGCAGCCCGTCGCGCAATTCCTGTCGGCGTTTCCCGCCAACATCCTGTTCCCCTTCGCCGTCATCCTCATCGTTCGGTTCGACCTCAGCCCCGCAATCTGGCTATCGCCGTTGATGATCCTGGGCACGCAATGGTACATCCTGTTCAACGTCATCGCGGGCGCCAGCGCGATCCCGACCGACTTGCGCGAAGCGGCGGGGATGTTCGGCGTGCGCGGGTGGCAATGGTGGCGCCAGGTCGCGCTGCCTGCCATATTTCCTTATTACGTCACCGGCGCGCTGACGGCGTCCGGCGGATCGTGGAACGCCAGTATCGTCGCGGAGGTGGTGACCTGGGGGCATCAGCGCCTCGAAGCGCCCGGTCTCGGCGCCTGGATCGCCAAGGCGACCGCAACTGGCGACTATCCTCGCGTGGCCTTGGGCATCGCCACGATGTCGGCCTTCGTTCTCGCCTTCAACCATCTCGTCTGGCGCCCGATGTACCGGTTCGCCGAGCGCCGCCTCCGTCTCGCCTGAAAGGACCGGATCATGGCCAGTACCATCGCCCTCCGCCCGCTCGTTTCGGTCGAGCATCTGACGCATCATTACGGCCCAAAGCGCAGCCAACCGGTGATCGACGACGTGTCGATCACGCTGCACGAAGGCGAGATCGTCGGGCTGCTTGGCCGTTCGGGGTCGGGCAAGTCGACGCTGTTGCGCTCGATCGCCGGTCTGCTCCAGCCCGACCGGGGCGAAGTGAATTTCGCCGCGCGGGAGGACGCCAGCCCTGACGTCGCGATGGTCTTCCAGACCTTCGCGCTCTTTCCCTGGCTGACCGTCCAGCAGAATGTCGAACTGGGACTCGAAGCACGTCGTGTTCCGCCGGCTGAACGCCGCGCCCGCGCGCTGGCGGCGATCGACCTGATCGGCCTCGACGGGTTCGAGAATGCTTATCCCAAGGAATTGTCGGGCGGCATGCGCCAACGCGTCGGCCTGGCGCGCGCGATCGTCGTCGATCCTGCGTTGCTGCTACTCGACGAACCCTTTTCGGCACTCGACGTGCTGACTGCGGAAACGCTCCGGACGGATCTGCTCGATCTGTGGTCGGAAGGCCGGATGCCGATCAAGTCGATGCTGCTGGTCACGCACAATATCGAAGAAGCCGTGCTGATGTGCGACCGCATCCTGGTGTTTTCCTCCAATCCCGGCCGTGTTGCCGCGGAGATCGAGGTCAAGCTGCCGCAGCCACGAGACCGACTCGACCCCGCCTTCCGTGCGATGGTCGATGCGATCTATGCGCGAATGACCGCGCGTCCGGCAGAGGCGCCGGTCAAGGACGGATTGTTTCCAGGCACCGGCATCTCGATGGCATTGCCGCATGTGTCGACCAACAGCATCGCCGGCCTGATCGAGGAAGTCGACGCGCAGCCATTCGACGGCCGCGCGGCGATGGCCGAACTCGGCGACAGCCTGGGCCTCGAGATCGACGAATTGTTCCCGATCGCCGAGACGTTGCAATTGCTCCGCTTCGCCGACCTACGCGGCGCCGACCTGATCCTGACGCCGGAGGCGCGGCGCTATGCCGGAGCCGATGTCGACGAGCGCAAGGCAATGTTCGGGCACGCTTTGATCGCGCATGTGCCACTGGCCCAGCATATCCGCCGCATCCTCGACGAACGCGCCTCGCACCGCGCTACCGGAGGGCGTTTCCGCGACGAGCTAGAGGACCATATGTCGCCGGATTATGCAGCCGCCACCTTGCGCACGGTGACGCAATGGGGCCGCTATGCGGAGATCTTCGCGTTCGACGAGGACCAGGACAGCTTCAGCCTGGAAGACCCGGCGTGATCCGGCGCCTCGTGGCGGCCTTGGTCGCCGGCGGGGCGTCGAGCGCTTTGTTTGCCTCCCTGCCTGCACGCGCGTCGGGGGTCGAACACGTGGTCGACGATTCCGCGGTCGAAACCGCCGGCACCTGTCATGTCGAAAGCTGGGTGACGATCGTACGTCGCGATAGCGGCGTCGCCACCGTCGCGCCCGCTTGCACGCGGCAGCAATGGACCAACCTGGAGCTCGGCGGCTTCGTCTCGACCGCCTGGGATGGCGATACGCGCGAAACCCAGATCGGCGCCTCACCCAAATGGAATGTCCGCGACGAGAAGCGGGGGCTGGGTATCGCGCTGTCGGGATCGGCAGGGATCGACGTGATGCGAGGTCGCCTGGCGAGCGCATCGCTGATCGCGCCGGTGACGATCCCGGCGGGACGGATGCGCTTCAACCTCAACATGGGGTGGCAATGGACCCGCGCCACTGGGCACACGGCGATCGCCGGTGGCCAAGTCGAATTTCAGGCGACGCCGACACTGACACTGATGGCGGAGAGCTTCGTTCGCGACCGCGGTCGTGCGGGCGGTCAGGCCGGCTTGCGCTGGAATCCGCATGGCGGCCGCCTCGATTTCGACCTGGTTTATGGCCGATACATTGACGGTGTCGCTCCGCGCGCAGTCTCACTGGGCCTGACGATCCATCATTAGCGCCCGCCCTTGCGCGGTGCCAACTCCTCCCCACATCCGCGCCGATGATCGCCGGCGTGAAGGAGCGCCAGAACGTCGCCATGAGCAGCAGCCCGCCGATCCATTCTTCGCGCGCCGCCAAACAGCCGATCCGCGCCTGGCGCATCGTCGGCGGCGCCTTCCTGCACTTTGCCGTGCCCGTCTACCTCGTGACGATCGCGGTGGCGACGTTATTCGCGGCGCCGGCGGGGGCACCACTCCGTGAACTCGCTCGTCTGGCGCTCGGGTATAGCGGCTGGTTTCTGGCGGGCTACGCTGCGCTGACGCTGGCGGCGACATTTACCGCGGCTGCTCTCGAACCATTGGTCGGTCTTCGCCGCCGCCACCGCGAGGCGACCGATCCCAGTCGCGCCGCAATCGACTCGCGGACACGCGTTACGCGCGCGCTGGCCGAGGCACGATCGCTGCCCGGTACCGATCTTCGCCGACTGGTCGACCTGCTCGCTCAACCTAGATGGAATCATGACGACGAGAGGTATCAGGCGCTGTCGCGCGACCTCGCGCGAGTCGTCCACGCGATGGCAGTGGCGAATGACACCGCTTCGGGTGAATCCCGTCCCGACATTCTCGCGCTCGCGACTCGATCGCTACAACGGATCGAGGACACACTGAGCGGTTTGGCCGCCGAGCGAAGTAGACTCGACCATGGCGACGCGCGAGCGGTAGCGCGCTACGTCGAAAATCGGTATGGTCCTTCCGATTTCGCTGGCAGCTAGACTTGGGGCGTCTTAAATAGAGGCGGGGCGCGGTTCGTGCGCTCTTCTTTAGGTCCCAAGGACACCCACCACAGATGACAAATATGTATGTGCTCGGCGCTTCGGCCGTCGTGGCCCTTGTTGTCGCTTGTCTTTTCATCCTTTCTCGCTGCGTTCGTTATGTGCGCAACAACCGCGTCGCGATCGTCGAGAAATTGTGGAGCCGCAACGGCTCCGTCACCAGCGGCCTGATCGCGCTCAACGGCGAGGCTGGCTATCAGCCGATCGTCCTGCGCGGCGGCTATCACTTCTTCATGCCGTTCCAGTATCGCGTCCATTCGCAGCCTCTGGTCACCATTCCTCAGGGCCAGATCGGCTATGTCTTCGCGCGCGACGGCGCGCCGCTGGGCCCGACCCAGACCTTGGCGAGCAATTTGCGCACAGCCGACTTCCTCGACGTGCGCCGCTTCCTCGAAGACGGTGGGCAAAAGGGCCCGCAGCGCGCGATCCTGCGCGAAGGTACGTACGCCATCAACCTGGCGCAGTTCGTCATCATCACACGCGAGCATCTCTACGGCCTGATGCTCGAGGCGAACGACTTCGACCTGTTCAGCAACATGCAGCGCGTGATCGAGGAACGATCGGGTTTCGAGTCGGTCGTGATCAAGGACGCGTCCGACATGATCGGTATCGTCACGGTGCATGACGGTCCGGCGCTGACCGCCGACCAGATCATCGCACCCGAAGTCGGCACCGACCAGGACGATGATGCGACGTTCCACAACAGCTTCCAGGATCCGGAGAAGTTCATCGCGGCGGGCGGTCGTCGCGGGCGCCAGCTCCAGGTGCTGGTCGAGGGCAGCTATTTCATCAACCGGCTGTTCGCGACGGTCGAGATGGTCGCCAAGACGGTGATCGAGGTCGGCCATGTCGGCGTCGTCATCAGCTATACCGGCGACAGTGGCGCCGACACGTCGGGCGACGATTATCGCCATGGCGAACTGGTCGATCGCGGCACGCGCGGCGTGTGGAGCGAGCCGCTCCTGCCGGGCAAATACGCCTTCAATACCTATGCCGGGAAGATCCTGGTCGTGCCCACGACCAACTTCATCCTGAAATGGGATCAGGAGATGACGGGTCAGCACAAGTTCGACGAGAATCTGTCCGAAGTGTCGCTGATCACCAAGGACGCGTTCGAACCCACCCTGCCGCTCTCGGTGGTCGTGCATATCGACTATCGCAAGGCGCCATTGGTCGTACAAAGATTCGGCGACATCAAGAAACTGGTCGAGCAGACGCTCGATCCGATGGTGTCGGCCTATTTCAAGAACGTCGCGCAGAAGAAGACGCTGATCCAATTGCTCCAGGAACGCTCGGACATTCAGGAGCAAGCGGGCGATCAGATGCGGGCGAAATTCACCGCCTATAATCTCGAGCTTCAAGAAGTGCTGATCGGGACGCCGCGCGCCGCGGCGGGCAACGACCAGATCGAAAAGGTCCTGCAACAGCTGCGCGAACGTCAGGTCGCCGAGGAACAGGTCACGACCTATGCCAAGCAGCGCGTCGCGGCCGAGGGCGAGAAGGATTTGCGCGAGGCGCAGGCGCGCGCGCATCAGCAGACTGCGATCACCGAGTCCGAACTGTCGATCACGGTGCAGGAAAACCAGGGCAAGGCCGCGGTGAAGCGCGCCGCGCAGGAAGCCGAACAGACCCGCACGCTCGCCAAGGCCGAATCCGACCGCATCCGTATCGTCGGTGAGGGCGAAGCGGCGAAAGTCGTGGCGCTAGCCGGCGCGGAGGCCGATCGCATCACCAAGACCGGTCTCGCCACCGCCGAGACGATCGAGAAACAGGCGGCTGCGTCGGGCGGCGCGCAGTTCCAGCTGACGCGTCAGGTGATCGAGCGGCTGGCCCAGGCGCTGGAGACGTCGGGAGTCGAGGTGGTGCCGAGGGTGCAGATCAACACCGGTGGCGACGCCGGTGCAGGTGCCGGTGGCGGCGCCCTCCAGGCGCTGATCGGGATGCTGTTGTCGGAGAAGGGCATGTCGATGCTGGCTACGCCGGCAGCGAATGATCGCGGTCCTGTAGCCCTCCCCGATGAAGACGAGGTTGCTGCCGAATAGGGATCAAGACAGGGCGCGGCCGGGCACGTCCCCGGCCGCGACTGTCCCACTATTGCTTGAAATAGACGCGAACGCCGCTGGATAACGGCACCCGCTGAGCGGCTGCCGCTGGGAAGAAAAGCGGCGTCGATGGTGGCGCGTGAGGACCTCCTATCGCTTCCCCGACGACTGATAACAGCATGATCCGAGCGGAATGGAGCGCTATCCGCATCGTTCCCAACAGGCTGGGGTCGAACAGTTCGAAGGCGGTAGTGTCGGTTCCCTCCAGCAGCGCGACCAGACGGTTCTCGTCGCGCGAAAATCCGATATCGAGCAGGCTGCCGGCATGAAAACGCCGGCGAAAGCCCGCTTCGAACAGAGTCATCACGCTATCGATAACTGGCGCGAGCAGCCCGGCGCCGAAGCGTTCGAGCCGCCGGTATAGACTCGGTTGAACCGGATCGCCGGCATCCCGCGCGACCCGCCAATGCCTGGCGCTGTCGATGATGGTCCAGACGGCGGCGGGCGAAAACGCGAAGCGCATAGGGATTCCTTCCAGACACCCCTTCGATCGCGCCGCTGTTTCGGTTCGCTGGCGAAGCGATACGCTCGGCCTGTTGCAGCAGCAAGACGCCTTCACGCGGTTCATCCGATATCGCGACCTAAATGCGACCAGCCGTGGGATCGGCTCCCGCAAGCTCGTTTCAGGCCCGGTTCGCCGATGCATCGCGTGCAGCCGCGTGTCGGCAGTTTGCAGCTCGAAAGTTCTCGCACTGCCGGCGAAGCCGTATTATGTATGGATAAATATCCATACATAGCCACCGAGGCGCCCGAATGCCGACCATACAAAATAGCAACGACAAGTTCCGCTGGATAATCGAGACAGGTTGGAAGGGGCTCTGCCCGCGGTGCGGCAAGGGTCATATGTTCAAATCCTGGCTGAAGGTGACGGACACCTGCGAGCATTGCGGATTGGATTACCGCTTCGCGGCACCTGACGACGGCCCGGCTTTCTTCTCACTATGTCTGATCGCCCTGCCGCTGATCTTCGTTGTTGTATGGATCCAGGTGGCATACAATCCGCCTATCTGGGTCCATCTTGTCACCTCGGTGCCGGTCATGGTGGCGGGTTGCCTGTTACCGCTGCGACCGATCAAGGGCTGGCTGGTCGCATCACAATATGTCAACCGGTCGCAGGAAGCGGGAACCGAACGCCTCTGGAACCAGCTGCATGGTCGTACCAAAGGCAGCAATTTCGATGACTGACGACTGGCTGCCCGACCTGACCAAAGTGTGCGCGCCAAAATATCTGGCGATTGCCGATGCGCTCGGATCGGCGATCGAGCGCGGCACCTTGCGCAGCGGCGATCGTTTGCCGCCGCAGCGCGACCTCGCGGCGCGACTTGGCGTCGACCTCACCACGGTGACCAGGGCCTATGAAGCCGCGCGGCAACGCGGCCTGATCGAGGCGAACGGTCGCGCCGGCAGCTTCGTCCGCGGCGCTTCTCCCGCGCAGATCGAGGACGCCGCGCGAGTCGATACTGGCATGAACATGCCGCCCGAACTACCCGGCGATATGCTGGGCCGCGCCATGCGCGACACCATCGCCACCTTGCTCGCAGAGGGGTCGGGATTGCGGTTGCAATATCAGCCCGTCGGCGGAAGCGCTACCGACCGCGCCGCGGGAGCGCGACTGATCGCCCGCGCCGGCGTCGACGCGCCGGACGATCAAATAGTCGTTACCGCCGGCGCGCAAAACGCACTTCATGCCATTCTGAATACGACACTCCGTCCCGGGGACGCGGTGGCATGCGGCCGCTTCGTCTATTCGGGGTTCAAGGTGCTGGCCGCCCGGCTGGGCCTACGGCTGATCCCCTTGCCGACCGTCGACGGCGACACCTTGGCAGCGGTGTGTCGCTCGGAACATATCCGCGCGGTATATGTGGTGCCGACCAACGACAATCCGACCGCGGTGACGCTCGATGCAACAACGCGACAATCGATCGCGCACGCGGCCCGCGCGAACGGTCTGATGGTGATCGAGGACGATGTGTACGGCGCGATGTGCGCCACATCCGCGATGCCAATCGCGGCGCTAGCACCCGAACGCTCCTGGTACGTGGCGAGCGTTTCCAAGACCATCTCTCCGGCATTGCGCGTCGCTTATGTTCGCGCTCCGAATATCGGCGGCGCGCTCCGGCTCGCCGCCGATGTGCACGAAACCGCGATCATGGCGCCCCCGCTCAACGCCGCCATGGTGCGAATCTGGCTCGACGACAGCCGCTATGACCGGCTGGTCCAAGCGATGCGGAACGAGGCGGTGCGGCGCCAGGCGATCGCCGCCGATATCCTGAAAGGCTTGCCCTATCAGGCGCACCCCCACGGCTATCATCTCTGGCTTCCGCTGCCCGCTGGGCTCCACGGCACCGAACTGGCAGACGCAATGCGGCCGAGTGGCCTGTCGGTGGTCGCAGGTGACCGTTTTCGGGTCGCGCCTGGCGCGGATCAGGCGGTGCGGATATCGCTCGGCGGCCTGATCGAGACTTCCCGGCTGACCCGCGCGCTTCACTTGATCCGCGGTCATCTCGATACTCGCCAGCAACGCCCGCTGGTTTGATGGTGGCTGCGCGCCGGGCAGTTGGCGATTGGACATGCTCCTCATCGCCGACGGAACCGCGCGCGTTACGATAGCGTTCTATTATGCCGATAGGAGGTTCAGATGGCAGATCTTCGTACCGACGATCGCACCGTGGTCGAACGCAGCAGTTTCAATGTCGCCAATGTGATCGTGGCGATCGCTATCCTGTTGCTCGTGCTTGGCTTGCTTAAATATTTCCACGTGTCGCCGCTCTGAGAATGCGCGTATCGAGGAGTTATCGGTCCGTGAAGCCGCCGCTGTTCTGGCGAGCGGCGTAATGGTCGCGTCAGCGTTCGTCCGATTCCCGAGCGTCCGCCGACCCGCGGCCGGACTGCGGAAAGCCGTCGCCAGCCGCCGGATCACTGGCGAAATCCTCTCCCGGGTTACCGCCCCCGGCGCCAACGCCGCTTCCATGCACCTCGCCGGTCCGCTCATCGAAGAAGGCGCGGCGGCCGTTTTCCGGCGGAAGGCGATCATCGGCTGGCTCGGTGGGATGCTTTGGCTGTTCGGCACTCTCCTTCAACGCGCGGTCGGCGGCGAAATCTTCCGCGTCATATTCCTGACCGGAATAGCCAGGACCGTCGCCGACTTCCCCACGCTGCACGTCGATTGCCGCGCTCTCGATAGCAGTGCCGGCCCGCGGCCGCCCTGCTCGCTTATGGTCGTCAGTCATCGTCTGCTCCTCTCACGCTCCTAAACGCATGAGGAGAGCAAGCGAGCCGCGCTTTCTCAGACCGACGACGACCTCGCCATCAGGCGGCTAGATCGGCCTTCGTCGCTTCACGTGCCGGCGCACGCAGTACCAGTCGCGCGGTCGCGCCACGGCCGACGCCATTGCTTTCGAGACTCAAGGATCCTTCCATCGCGGTCACCGAATTGGCGCACCAATGGAGGCCAAAACCGCCTGATTTGTGCCTGCGGGTCGAAAAACCACGCTGGAACAATCGTTGCGTACTAACAGGATCGAACCCCTCGCCGGTATCGTGGATCGCGATCTCGACACGGCCATCACTCGTCTCGGCGATCGTCACGTTGATGCTGCCCGACCCGCCCGCCGCGGAGATTGCCTCGGCAGCGTTGGAAAACAGGTTCCCGACGACCTGGCTCAGCAACACGCGGTTGGCCATCACCCAATGCTTCTTCGCCGGAAAGTTGAACGCGATCGACGCACCGTCCCCGGAATGCCGCGCGATCGTCGCATTCTGCGCAATGATCTGCGTCGCATCGCATTGTTCGAGCGGGGGCCGATCCTGCGCGAGCTGTTGTTGCGCGCCGATGATCTCCAGCACCTGACGCATAGCGTCGCGGCCGACTTGCAACTGGCCGCTCCGGTCCTCACGCTGTCTGTCCTCGGCGTCGAAGGCCGCGGCGATGAACGACGCCAATTTGTCTCGGCGTCCCGGCGCGGTCTCTACGGCGACCAGTTCGGCCAGAGCGCGTTCGATCAGCGCGCGCTCGACCGGTGCGCCTTGACCGATCCCGGCCGACAAGATGGTCGACACCGGGTTCAGCGCGTTCCGCACATTGTGCATCACCGCAACCGCGCTTTCCGATCGGCCGAGCTCGAAACCTTGCGCCTCGACCTGTTCGCGCAGCTCCTTGAGCTGGACCAGCATCGCGTTGAAGCTGTGACCCAGGGAGGCGATCTCGTCGCGGCGCGCACCCACCTGGGGCAACACGGTCAACGAGCCGGAGTTGCGCACGCGCTGCATATGTCCCTCCACTCGACCGAGTGGTTTGAGCACCAGGAGCGAGAACATCCGGCTCAGTACGGCGAGCACAAGCGCGAGGAGGATGGTCGATCCGAGCACCGCGAGCCACAGCATGTGGCGTCCGAGCTGTGATACATCGCGCGGGACGACGAAGCTGGCGACGGCGACCGGGTTGCCCTCCGCTCCCGTCACCGGCACCGCGATCTGCATCATGGTCGGGCTGGTAGTGACGAGATCGCCACCGGTGCCGTCGAGATCCAGCCGCGCCGGCACCTGGAGCAATTTCGCCAGTTGCTCCGACGTTATCCGACGCGCCATGACGACATAGCCGCGCGGCGTGCCGCTGCCGTCGCTTTTCCTGACCTTGGCGACGCCGACTGCCGCGACGATCTTGCCGAGGCGAACGTAGAAATGACCCGAATTGCTGCCCTTCATCGCGCCGTCGAGCGGCGCGCGCCGGATGGCTGCCACCATCGCGTCACGTAGCGCACCATTCTCCTGGCCGATGCGAGGATCGATCCAGCGCGCGATCACCAGGCTGCGGTCGGGGCGCAGATAGGCCATCGCATCAACATCGAGATTGGCCATCGCCAGCGGCGAAAAGCTCTCCTGCTCGAATGCGCGCGTCGGCTTGACGATATAATCGTAGCTCGCATTCCAGTCGCCATAATCGCGCACCGAACTCTCAACCTTGGTCGCGAAGTCAGTGAGCGCGGCGCGCGTCCGCTGGACGTGTCCGTCGATCGCCTGGCGTTCGAGGGCGTGGAAGCTCGGAGTGATTACTACGGCAAGCAGGACCGTAAGCGCGATCGAACCGACCAGCCCTACCGAGGCGAGGATCAGGAGCAGCTTGCCGCCGAGCGACGCCAACGACAATCGACGCCCGGTCGCGGCGCGCAGCCGGACCATCAGCCGTTGGTCCCGTCGCCCGCCCGGATCGCGAATTCGTCGCCGTCGAGATCGTCCTGGCCGCCGATATAGCGCTCCTCCGCGATCTCGCGCGCGATGTCGGCCGGGACTGGCCGCGAGAAATAATAGCCCTGCAAATGACTGGCACCGGCGAGGCGGAGTGCCTGGACCTGCGCGTCGGTCTCCACGCCTTCCGCCACGACACCAAGCCCCAGTGCGTGGCCGAGATGGACGATCGATTGGACGATCGCGGCGGACTCTCGCTCCCGGCCCATGCCGTCGATGAAGCTCTTGTCGATCTTCAGGCAATCGAGCGCGAATTTGCGGATATTGTAGAGCGACGAATAGCCGGTGCCGAAATCGTCGAGCGCGATGCGGAACCCCATCTGGCGCAATTTGTAGAGCGTCTCGGCCGCCCGTTCGGCGTTGTCGAAGATCGCCGTCTCGGTGATCTCGATCTGGACGCGCGCCGGTGCGATCCCCGCGCGCATCACGCGTTCGACGACATGGCCGACAAAGTTCAGGCGGCGGAACTGGCGGGGACTGAAATTGACCGAGACATATTGCCCCGGCCATTGGTCGAGCACTTTCAACGCCTCGTCGAGCACCCAATCGCCCAATTCGTGGATCAGGTTCGATTCCTCGGCGATCGGGATGAACAAGGCCGGGCTGATCGGCCCGAATTCCTCGGTGTTCCAGCGCAGCAGCGCTTCGAACCCGACCACTTCCATATCGTGTCCAGCGACGATCGGCTGATAGGCCAGGCTCAGTTCGCCGCGGTCGATCGCCTGGCTCAGCCCGCCTTCGATACGGCGGCGGAACCGGACGCTTTCGTCCATGCTCTCATTATAGGCGCGGACGACGCCGCGTCCCGATTTCTTGGCATCGTTGAGCGCGAGATCGGCCTTGCGCATCACGTCGATCGGATCGCGATTGCCGTCGACCTCGGCGATCGCGAGACCGATCGACGCCGACGCCTGAACCGAATGGCCGATGATGCGGAAGCTCGAGGTGCAGGCGGCGATGATATGGTCGCAGGCCATGACCGCGGCTTGTTCGCCGAGCGTGTCGAACAGGATGCCGAACTCGTCGCCACCCAGCCGTGCGACGACCGCGCCTTGCGGGGCCGATTGTTGCAGGATCGCGTAGATCGCCCGGATCAGTTCGTCGCCCGCCAAATGCCCCAGCGTGTCGTTGACGATCTTGAACCGATCGAGATCGATCATCGCCGCCGCGAACATCCCGCCGCCGCGCGCCTTGTTGGTCAACGCCTTCAGGAAGGCGAGACGATTGGGCGCCTCGGTCAGCGAATCGTGCGTCGCCATATGCAGCGCCTTCGACTCGTTGGCGGCGAGTTCGACTGCCTGTTCCTCGAGCTTCGCCATCGCCGCAGCGAGCTCGCGATCGGCCTGCCAGCGATGCGAAAGCGCGGTCGCTGTCTGCACAACTTCGGCGATCTCGAACGGCTTGGCGATGTAGAAGATCTTGTCGACTGGTCCTGCTGCCTTCGATATCTCGATCGGCGAGAAATCGGAAAAGCCGGTGACGATGACGAGATTGATGTTGGGATCGAGCGCGCGAATACGCGTTGCGGTTTCCTTGCCATCGATCCCCGGCGGCATGCGCACGTCGATAAAGGCGACCGCGAACGGATTGCCGTCGGCGATCGCGTCCTCGACCGCGGCGACCGCGTCGAGGCCCTGGTTGCAATGCAGGGTGTCGAACACCGCGCCGGCGAGTTCCGTAACCGGCTTGGATGCGTCGCCGAACAGCTCGACGGCCATGTCGCCCAATGCGTCATGGTTGGCCACCACCGGCTCGAAACAGTGCCGGTAGGAATCGTGCATTGCCGGTTCGTCGTCGACGATCAGAATTCGCACCGCGCGGTCCTCGCTTGGCGGGACGTACACGACGCCCCAAGGTCATTGCGGAGACGTAAGCGGACGAGGTTAAGGCGCCGTAAACGATGTTATTTCGCGGTGAGCGCGTGCTGCCCAAGCAGGATTGCGCCGAGCGGCCCGGCTTCGGCACCGAGCGCAGCCGGGACGATATAGGCATCGAGATCGCCGAGCAGCGAGCGATCGCCATAACTACCCAAACTTTCCTCTAGCATCCGGCGTACCATCGGCAGCAGCCATGGCACGCCAAGCGCCACGCCGCCGCCGAAGACGATCCGGCGCGGAATGCCGGTCAGCACCAGCGTATGGCAGAGCTGCGCGATCGGATGCGCCACTTGCGGCCAGATCGGCGAATGCTCCGCGATTTCATTGGCGGCAACACCCGCGCGTGCCTTGATCGCCGGGCCTGACGCCAGTCCCTCGACGCAATCACCGTGGAACGAGCAGATGCCCGGCCAATCGTCGCCTGCCATCCGCACTGGACGGACATGGCCCAATTCCTGGTGAGTGAGGCCGACCACCGGCTTGTCCTGACTGATCAGGCCAACGCCCACCCCCGTGCCGATGGTGATATAGGCGTGGTCGTGCAACCCCTTGGCCGCACCCCATTGCCCCTCAGCCAGCCCGGCTCCGACGACATCGGTATGGAAGGCGGTCGGCACATCGTAGCGGCGCTGCAATCGTCCCGCGACATCGGTATTGGCCCAGCTCGGCTTGGTCGTCGCGGTGATATGGCCATAACTGGCGGCATTGGTGTCGATCCCGATCGGTCCGAAACTGGCAATGCCGATCGCATCGAACCCGCGCCATTGATCGAGCGCGTCCTCGATCGCCGCCATCGTCGTTTCGGGATCGGTCGTGTCAACCCGACGTGCCTCGACGATCGTCGCGCCATCCTGCGACAATACGCACACGCACTTGGTTCCACCCAGTTCGACGCCTGCTATTCTCACGACATCATTCCCAAAATCCGCTCCGCCTGAATGAGGTGCAGCGCTTCCACCATCTTGCCGTCGACCTGGATTACCCCGCCATCGCCATTGGCGAACGCGTCGCGCACGCGCCTCGCCCATTCGATCGTCGCAGCATCCGGACCGAATGCGGTGTTGCAGATTTCGATCTGACGGGGATGGATCAACGACTTGCCGTCATAGCCCATGGCCGCCGCAGCAGTGCATTCAGCCTCGAGCCGCACGTCATCCGAAAAGTCGTTGCAGACGCCATCGAGCGCGACCAACCCACGCGACCGCGCCGCCGCCAGCACGATCGACTGAACCGGCGCCAGCCAGGCGCGACCCGTTCCCGGCCGCGCACCAAGCTCGAGCGCTAGATCGTTCACGCCGAGCACGAATCCCTGCACATCCGCCTCGGCGATATCCTGCAACCGACCCAGCGCCTCGCAGGTTTCGATCATCACCCAGAGCGGCGTTTCGGAACCGAGATGATCGCGGCACGTTCGGACGTCACCCGCATTGCGTATCTTGGGCACCAACACGGTTGCCGCTGTCCCCCGCACCGCCGCCAGGTCCGCCGCTCCCCATTCGGTGTCGAGGCCGTTCGCCCGGATCACCGTTTCGCGCGCCCCAAACCCCTCACCGACCGCCGCTATTGCCGCCTCACGCGCCGCAGCCTTAGCCTCGGGCGCGACGGCATCCTCCAGGTCGAGGATCACGACGTCGGCGGCGAGTCCCCTCGCCTTTTCGATCGCGCGCGGATTGCTCGCGGGCAGGAACAGCGCGCTACGGCGGGGACGAAAGCTCATGTCACCCCCTTGCCTCAAGCCGCCGGGCGGGACAATGCGGTGCGAGAGCGCGCTGCGAATAGGTGGAATCCGGCTATTCGCAATCAAGCGCGCGACCACAAAGAATCTAGAGTGGGCTGCGTTTCGATAGAAACACAGCCCACTCTAGACGAGGAGATTATCATGGCTGGCATGGCGCATTTCGATTGGGCAGATCCGTTCCTGCTCGACGACCAATTGAGCGAGGACGAGCGGATGATCCGCGACACCGCGCGCGCTTATGCCGAGGACAAGCTCGCGCCGCGCATCATCGATGCCTTCGCCAACGAGACGACCGACCCGGAGATTTTCCGCGAGATGGGTGCACTCGGCTTGCTCGGGCCGACGATCCCGGAAGAATATGGCGGGGTCGGCGCGAATTACGTGTCCTATGGCCTGGTCGCGCGCGAGGTCGAGCGAATCGACTCCGGCTACCGGTCGATGATGAGCGTCCAGTCGAGCCTCGTCATGTACCCGATCTACGCTTACGGCTCGGAAGAGCAGAAGCATAAGTATCTGCCCAAGCTCGCCAGCGGCGAATGGATCGGCTGTTTCGGCCTGACCGAGCCCGATGCCGGCTCCGATCCCGGTGGGATGACGACGCGGGCGACCAAGACCGCTGGCGGTTACTCGCTGTCGGGTGCCAAGACGTGGATCTCCAATTCGCCGATAGCCGACGTGTTCGTGATCTGGGCCAAGTCCGACGCGCATGGCGGCGGCATCCGCGGCTTCGTCCTCGAAAAGGGCATGAAGGGCCTCAGCGCGCCCAAGATCGAAGGAAAATTGAGCCTGCGCGCGTCGATCACCGGCATGGTGATGATGGATGAGGTCGAGGTCGGCGAGGACGCGCTGCTGCCCGAGGTGCAAGGGCTGAAGGGTCCGTTCGGCTGTCTCAACCGCGCCCGTTACGGGATCAGCTGGGGGTCGCTCGGCGCCGCCGAATTCTGCATGCATGCGGCACGGCAATACGGGCTCGATCGCAAGCAGTTCGACAAGCCGCTCGCCGCCAACCAGCTGTTCCAGAAGAAGCTCGCCGACATGGAGACCGAGATCGCGCTCGGCCTGCAGGCGTCGCTGCGCGTCGGGCGGCTGATGGACGAAGGCAAGTTCGCGCCCGAGATGATCTCGATCGTCAAACGCAACAATGTCGGCAAGGCGCTGGATATCGCGCGGATGAGCCGCGACATGCATGGCGGCAACGGCATTTCGGGCGAATATCAGGTCATGCGTCACCTGATGAACCTGGAAACGGTCAATACCTATGAGGGCGCGCACGACGTCCATGCGCTGATCCTCGGCCGCGCCATCACCGGGATCGCGGCATTTTAGGGCGGCTTGCTAACCGACCGCATCGAGCGCAGGTTCAGTACATCATTTGTGGTGAGGAGAGTTGTTGATGCTTAGGATTGCTATCGCGCTTGCTGCCGTTGCGACGCTCGCGACGCCGTCGTTGGCCGCCAACCGTTGCCGTAACGCGAAGGGGCATTTTATCGCGTGCCCGCCGGCCAAGCCAGCGCCCGCTACCGGCAAATGCCGCAACGCCAAAGGACACTTTGCCAAGTGCGGAACGCCGGGCGCCAAGCCCGTCTGACATTCCCGAACGGCGTATCGGCGGTCAGGTTATGCGGACGAGATAGGTCAGCGTCCGGACCGCCTTGCCTTCCCATGGGCGCATGTACAGGAACACGATCCGGTACTTGCCCCGCTTGGTGCCGACGACGCGATAGGTCGCGAGCGACGGCGCGCCGACCATGCCGGGCCGTGTGGCGACCGTCGCGACCAACGTGACGCTGATCCCGCGATCTGCATCGACTTTCCACCCATAGCCCGTGCTGGCATTGGTCTGCAGCTCGACGCTGGCAGGTTGCCCGCGACGCAGCGTCGTCGCTTTGCCGCTATCGGCTCCGGCAAGCGGAATGTCGGCCGGCGCGGCGACGGCTGTGGGCGCGATCATCGAGATCGCGATCGCCATGAACAATCCTGTCCGCATCCCCGGCCCCTTTCATACTTGCCGTCCCGTGCTTCGCTTCAACGAAGCACGATAGGCGTAATCAAGCGTCGGCGTAATCCTGCGCGGGATAACGGGCATAGATGCCGAACGCGGTAATGATCGCATAGCAAACCCCCGGCAGGATCAGCGCCAGCGCAAGGCTGCCCGTCGTGTCGGCGAGAAAACCGGTCGCGACCGGCAGCACGGCGCCACCGAAAATCGCGACGTTGATGATGCCCGAGCCGTCGGCCGCACGGGCCCCCAGTTTTTCGCAGGCGAGCGTGAAGATCGTCGGAAACATGATCGAGTTCATCAGGCCGATCAGCAACAAGCTGTATCCTGACGTCGTGCCGGTGGTGTGCGTCGAAACCAGGAGGAGCACGATCGCGCCGACCGCGACGCCTGCCAGGACTTTGCCCGGATTGACGAATCGCAACACCACCGCGCCGATGAAGCGCCCGATCATCGCGCACAGCCAATAGACGAAGATCAGCTTGCCGGCCGATTCGGTAGACAAGCCCATCACGTTGGATTGCTTGAGATAATTGACGATCAGCGATCCGATCGAAACCTCTGCGCCGACATAGAGGAAGATACACAGCGCGCCGAACGCGAAACGCGGACGCCCGAGCAGATCGATCCCGGCAAACCCACCGCCCGTCTGATGCGCTTCGCCCTTCAATTTGTTCCGGAACATCCACACGACCGCCGCGACGATCGCCAACGCGACCGCCAGCCCAAGATAACCATGGACGATCGCCTGACTTTCGGCGGTACGATAGGCATCGAGCGCCGGGCCGGAGAGGTCCGCGGCACTGACTTTGGTGAGGCTTCCGAGGATCAGGATCGCGCCCACGATCGGAAAGATCGTCGTCCCCAGCGAATTGAACGCTTGCGCGAAGGTGAGCCGGCTCGACGCCGTTTCCGGCTTGCCGAGCAAAGTGATCAGCGGGTTCGCGACGATCTGGACGAGCACGACGCCCGTCGCGAGCACGAACAAAGCGAACAGGAAGAGGGCGTAAGTGGCGGTGTTGGAGGCCGGGATGAACAACAGGCAGCCCACCATCATTGTCAGCAACCCGGCCGCCGCGCCGCGCATATAGCCGATCCGCTTGACCAGCATCGCACCCGGAATGCCGATCAAGGCATAGGCGGTGAAGAAGCAGAACTGCACCAGCATGGCCTGCGTATAGTTGAGCGTGAACAGCTCTTTCAGCTTCGGGATGATGACATCGTTCAGGCTGGTGATGCCGCCAAAGATGAAGAACAGCGCGAAAACGAACACCTGCAGGCCGGGTGCGTTCACCCCTTGATGCGTGTCGCCCGTCGCCGGCGCGCTCGTGTCCATGACCATGAAAAGCACTCTCCCTGGGGTCCGGTCTGGAACCGGTTTGGAGCGCCTTGATGGCCCAGCTTGGCGGCGACCGCAATCGCCTAGTGAACGGGATTGAGATCGATCTCAACCGAACCGATAGCCCGAAACGGCCCAGCCGAGCACGTTGCTGGAATGATCGTGCGCCGCTTCCCCGTCACCGCCTGCCCCCAATGCCACCATCAGCGGCAAAAGATGCTCCTCGCGCGGATGGGCGAATTGCGCATGCGGCAGCGTTCGCCAGCCCGCGACGCGTTCCGCACGGCGCGCCGGGTCGGGATCGGTCACCGCCTCGGTCAGCGCCGCGTCCCATTCAGCGGAAGGCGCGACCACCGCAGAGCCGCGAGCGCGCAGATTGTGGAAGCTCATTCCCGATCCGACGATCAGCACACCTCCGTCGCGCAACGGCGCCAGCGCACGCCCGATCGCGATATGGTCGGCGGGATCGAGATCTGTACGCAACGATATCTGCGCGAGCGGGATGTCCGCCTCCGGCACCGCGACCTTCATCGGAATGAACACGCCGTGATCCCAGCCGCGCGTATTTTCTTCGCGCGTCGCAAACCCGGCTCCGCGCAACAAAGATGCCGCACGCCGCGCAACGTCCGGCGCTCCCGGTGCGTCCCAGCGCAGGTGATACGTATGCTCGGGAAAGCCGTAATAGTCGAACAACAGATCGGGCTGCGCGCCGGTATGAACGGTGATCTCGGCCTCTTCCCAATGACCCGATACCAACAGAATTGCGCGCGGCCGTTCGGGCAGGCTGTCGATCAGCCCGGCGAGATAGCGCTCCATCGGCTGCCACATCGGATCCGGCGGCCCACCATTGGGGTCCATGAAGAAGCAGGGGCCGCCGCCGTGTGGAATGAACAAAGTGGGTAAGGTCATGGACGGAATATCGCCCTACCCTCGCCGTCCAACAATGCCGCTAGCGGAAACGGCGCGTTTCCGCCTACATTTCACGCGTGACCAAGTTCACCGTCAACAATCAACCGGTCGAATACCGCATGGACCCCGCAACGCCGCTGCTTTGGGCATTGCGCGACGCATCCAACTTGACCGGGACCAAATATGGCTGCGGCACCGGGCATTGCGGCGCGTGCATCGTCGATGTCGACGGCGCGGCGAAGAAATCGTGCTTGGTCCCGATCGGGTCGATCGAAGGGAGTATCGTCACCACGATCGAAGGCCTGTCGCATGACCGTAGCCATCCAATCCAGGTGGCGTTCCTGGCCGAGAATGTCAGCCAGTGCGGTTTCTGCATCCCGGGGATGATCATGGCCGCGTCGGTCTTGCTCAGGAACAATCCGCGTCCGTCGGAGGAGCAGATCCGCCAGGGCATCGCCAATATCTGTCGCTGCGGCGTCTATCCCCGTTTAGTCGAGGCGATCCAGCGCGCAGGACGTATTCAGCGCGGCGACGATACCGTCGCTGCGGGCCCTAGACCAGGGATCGATCCGAAAGACGCAACCCGTGTCGTGCCGGCGCTGACGCCGGTGCCCTGATCGATTCTTTCATTTGGCTGTCAGTCCAATTCAGGCAAGGATCAGCGCGACTCGCCTAGGACCGGATTATGGTCGGGCCGGCATGTGCGCCGGCGAGTGGAGAAATTTAATGCGCAAGACTATTCTTTTCGCGCTGATGGCCGCGGCGATGACGCCCGCGATCGCCGCGGCGCAGGACCGCGGATGGCGCGGTCGCGGTGGCGACCTCGGTGCCAGTGCCGATCAGGCGCGTGGTGATCGCGGCGGTTGGCGCGGTGGTGATCGCGGCGGCTGGCGCGGCAACAATGGCGGCACCGCGACACCGGCTCCGGCCCCTGCCCCCGCTCCTCGCTGGAACGGCGGCGGCAATGGCGGCTGGCGTGGTGGCAACGGCGGCGCGACCACGCCCGCGGCGCCCAACGCCAACCCGCAACCTCGCGGCGGCGGCCGTTGGGGCGGCGACAATGGCGGATGGCGCGGCAATGGTGGCTGGCGCGGCGGAAATGGCGGCGTGACCACACCCGCCATTCCCAATGCGAACCCGCAGCCGGGCGGCGGCCGTTGGGGCGGCGACAATAACGGTTGGCGCGGCGGCAACGGTGGCTGGCGCGGCGACAATCGGGGTTGGCGGGGATATCGCGACGGCAATAACGGAAGCGCGACCCCGGCACCTGCCCCGCGCGCGGACGGTCAGCGCGACGGCAGTCCCGACTGGCGCAATCGCGGCGGCAACGACAATCGCGATTGGCACCACCGCGGCGACAATCGTGACGGTCGTAACTGGAACGGTGACGACAATCGCCGGGATCGTAACTGGCAGGGCAATCGCGGCTGGAACGGCAATGCGCGCGGCGACAATCGCTGGCGCTGGAACGACCGCGGCGGCAACTGGAATCGCGGCTGGCGTAACGACAATCGTTACGACTGGCAGCATTACCGGTCGTTCAACCGCAACGTCTATCGCCTGCCGCGTTATTATGCGCCCTATGGATGGAGCTATGGCTATCGCCGTTTCTCGACCGGCGTGATCCTCGACTCGCTCCTGTTCAACCAGAGCTATTGGATCGACGACCCGTATGATTACCGCCTGCCCGAGGTCGACGGCCCGTATCGCTGGGTGCGCTATTACAACGACGCCCTGCTCGTCGATATCTACACGGGCGAGGTGGTCGACACGGTTTACGACATCTTCTGGTAAGACGATCGTCACGTGAGGGTAAGGGCTCGGGGATTCGTCTCCGGGCCCTTTCCTTTTGGCCCCTTGCCTTTTTTGTGTGAGACGCGAAGAAACCGCGCCATGTTCGGCAGGAAGAAGAATCCCTCGGGCGGCGCATCCAAGGAGCGCGGCCGCGTCGGGAGTGAAGTGGCGGCGCGATTGGACGCCAATCCCAACGTCCAGGCGGCGATGGTTGGCGCGGCCCAAGCCTATTATTACATGAATTTCCTCGCGCCCGCGCAGTGCGAGATGCTGATCAAGATCATCGACGGCAATCGCCGTCCGTCGACGTTGCTGGCCGATCGCGAGGATTACGGGTTCCGGACCAGCGAAAGCTGCGACATGGATCGCTATTCGCCTGATGTCGCACCGATCGACACCTCGATCGCCAATCTGCTCGGCATCCCGCCGGCAAAAGGCGAGACGATGCAGGGGCAGCGCTATGCGCCCGGCCAGCATTTCCGCGCACACCACGACTTCTTCCACGAAAACCAGAAATACTGGGCCGAGATGAAGCGGACCGGCGGCCAGCGCACCTGGACCGCGATGATCTATCTGAACGATGTCGAGGAAGGCGGCGCGACCTGGTTCCCACAAGCCGGCCTGCGCGTCGCGCCCCGCCGCGGCCTGTTGCTCGCCTGGAACAACATGAACCCGGATGGCAGCCCCAACACGCTCACCCTGCACGAAGGCATGCCGGTGGTGAAGGGCGTCAAATACATCATCACCAAATGGTTCCGCGAGAACGATTGGGCGGTGTACTAAGGCTACCTCGCGAGTCCGCGCACTCGACCGGCAATTGCATGCTCGCTGAACCGCGACCGTAGACGGGGAAGCCAGCCGTTCGCCCGGACTCGAAGCCCTTTCACCATGATGACCCCGCCTACGGCACAAGGCAGGCTATTTGTTGCAGCGCCGGAACTAGCCGCGGCTCGGGTTCGTTTAGCAAATCGTGCGGGACAAGGTGTATGTGGAATGTCGTGGCAATTATTGGGGTGCGCCGTCGGGATGCACCGTCGCGACCCGGCCAGTTCTCGGCCTGAGGACGGCCGATATATTGGCGAATGCGCCGGCTGCGGTCGGCCGATGGTATGGACGCTGTCGGGCTGGAAACTCGACCGCCGGCGGAACAGCCCGCCTATCACGCAGCTCTAAGCGCTGAGATAGGCCGTCACGAGCAATCTGGGTTAACAACCAAAATAAACCTTTGTTTTTGAAGGAGATCCATTTCCAAAACTCGTCATCCCAGCGAAAGCTGGGATCTCAAGCGGCATCGCGTCACCGCCAGAGCTTTCGCTGGGGTGACGGGAATATGCTGGGGGGCGGGACGGCGCGCTGGGGTGACGACAGGAATATGAGGACCCAAACCTAGCGTGCCAGACCCGGCGCGGCTAAGTCGCTCGCGATGGACCATGTCGCCGGCATCACTCGTTCGTTTCTTGGCCAAGCGTGGCGCTGGCGGTCCCTGGCCGCCGACGCACGCGATCCTGGGTTTCAGCCCGACGATCTGGTGACGCAATTGCTGCTCGCGCGCGGTGTCGGGCGTGAGGCAATCGAAGCCAATCGGGCGCCGAGCATTCGCGGCTTCATGCCCGATCCGTCGATCTTCAACGATATGGACAAAGCCGCGCGCCGGCTGGCCGATGCCGTCCAGGCGAGCGAACAGGTCACGATATTCGGCGATTATGACGTCGACGGCGCGACTTCGGCGGCGCTGATGATCCGATTGCTGCGTGACCTCGGCCTTGCACCAGCCGCCTATATCCCGGACCGCTTGATGGAGGGGTATGGCCCGTCGGGCGAGGCGCTCGTGCGGATCGCCAGCGGCGGCGCCACGCTGATCGTCACGGTCGATTGCGGCGCCCAGGCATTCGAAGCGCTCGACATGGCGCGCGAGGCTGGGGTCGATGTGATCGTCGTCGACCATCACAAATGCGCCGCCGCCCTCCCCCACGCGCACGCCTTGGTGAATCCTAACCGCCTCGATGAAGGCGATGGCGCTGCGCATGGCCACCTTGCGGCGGTCGGAGTAGCCTTTCTGCTCGGCGCGGCGTTGCTGCGCGAGTTGCGCGGGCGCGGCTTCTTCACCGACAGGGCCGAGCCGAAATTGCTCGATTTGCTCGATCTGGTCGCGCTCGGCACGGTCGCCGATGTCGCGCAGTTGAAAGGCCTCAACCGTGCGTTCGTCGCGCAGGGCCTGAAGGTGATGGCGCAGCGCGGCAATGTCGGCCTTGCTGCCTTGGTCGAGGCTTCGCGGCTGACCCGCGCACCGACCTGCAGCGATCTCGGCTTCGCACTGGGACCGCGGATCAACGCGGGCGGCCGAGTGGGCCGCGCCGATCTCGGCGTGCGGCTGCTCACCACCGAGGACGTTAACGAAGCGCGCAGCATCGCCGCCGAACTCGACCGGCTCAACGAAGAGCGCCGCGCGATCGAATCGATCGTGCAGGAACAGGCCGAGTTGCTGCCCCATGGCAGCGCCGTCGCCGTGGTCTCCGGGCAAGGCTGGCATCCCGGCGTCATCGGCATCGTCGCGGGGCGGCTCAAGGAAAAGCTCGGTATTCCCGCCATTGTCATCGCAGTGGATGAGGCCGGCACGGGCAAGGGATCGGGCCGATCCATCACTGGCGTCGATCTCGGCGCCATTGTGCTGGCAGCGAAAGAAATGGGGATGCTGGTGGCCGGCGGCGGGCACGCAATGGCGGCCGGCCTGACTATCGAAGCCGATCGCATTCCCGAATTCGCCGCCTTCCTCGAAGAACGGCTCGCCGCAGCGGTGGCGCTGGCGCGTGAGGACCGCGCCTTGCTGGTCGACGCCCTGCTCGCACCGGGTGGCGTAACTCCCGGCCTGTGCGAAACGATGGAAGCGGGCGGCCCCTATGGCATGGGCTGGCCGGCGCCGCGGGTCGCCGCCGGGCCATTCCGGATCGTCCGTGTCGATGTGGTCGGCAATGGCCATGTCCGCGCAATCGTCGCCGGCGATGATGGCCGTAGCCTCAAGGCGATGGCATTCCGCTCCGCCGATACGTTGCTCGGGCAGACGCTGTTACAAGCGCCACGGGACCGCAAATTATGGCTCGCCGGACGACCCAAGATCGACGACTGGGGATCGCGTCCCGCCGCCGAGTTGCATCTCGACGACGCTGCCTGGGCGGATTGAGCACAATAAACGCGCGCAACGCTTGACCGAACGCCTCGCTTTCCCTAACCGCTCCCCCGCGCCGACAGGTTCGGCCCCTTCGTCTAGCGGTTAGGACGCGGCCCTTTCACGGCTGAAACACGGGTTCGATTCCCGTAGGGGTCACCACCTTCCCGTCTCGGAAGGTGCCATAATGTGCCGTAAATGGCTGTTTTCTGCGGGTTTTTGTGGTATATCGATCCCAATCGGATCGGCTGGATACCGCCACATACCGGGATTTTGATAGTATATCTGATGGTGTCGAGCCGGTCGCCAGATCGGAGGTACCATCATGGCTTTGACCGCAATCTCCATCAAGAACGCGAAGAGTCGCGCCAAATCCTACAAACTCACCGACAGCGACGGACTGTATCTGCTCGTGACGCCGGCTGGCGCGCGCTACTGGCGGATGAACTACCGCTATCTCGGCAGGCAGAAGACGCTAGCCTTTGGTGTCTATCCCGATACCGGCCTTGCGGAAGCCCGCGAGCAGCGCGACGCCGCCCGCAAGGTGCTGGCGCGCGGCAATGATCCGGCAGAGAAGATCAAGCTTGATCGGATCGCCGCGACCGTCGCCGCATCGAACAGCTTCAAAGCTGTCGCCGACGAATGGCTGGTGAAGGTCGAGCGCGAAGGCCGCTCGGCCGTCACGATGAAGAAGCTGCGCTGGCTGCTGGACTTCATCAACGCAGCGATCGGCAAGCGTCCGATCGCCTCGATATCCGCGCAGGAGCTTTTGGTGATGCTCCGCAAGATGGAGAGCAAAGGCAAATACGAGACGGCAAAGCGGCTGCGCAGCACATGCATTGGTACCGCAACGACGGTTGCGGTCGGCCTTAAAGCTTTCTAACCGACGACCATCCGATCGATCGAAGGATGGCCGCTGCGCTTCGCTTTCATCAGTAGCAACAGTGTCTGGGGGGGCAGCGAGGAATTGTGGAGCCTTGCCGCTGCCGTGTTGGCGCGCGAAGGCCATGAAATCACGGTCCTGAAGCATCGGATCGACGCTCCGGGCGGAAGGCTGGGCGAACTCGCCGCACTGGGTTGCCGGATCGTCGACCTGGCGGGGCCAATCTGGTTGCCGCGCAAGGTACGGTCTGCGGGCGCCTTGTTCTGGCCGATCGCTCGTCGGATGACCGACGCCGTGCTCGACCGCACCTTGCACCCTGACCGGTTCGATCTCGCGATCATTTCGCAAGGGCTCAATTATGACGGTTTCCAGGTCGCGGCGGCCTGCATACGACGCGGCGTCCGCTACGTCCTGATCAGTCAGAAGGCGGACGACCTTTACTGGCCCACGGACGGCCAGATCGAAAAGTGGCGCAACGGCTATCGCAACACCACCGCGGCTCTGTTCGTTTCGGAGCACAACCTGACCCTAACCCAGCAACAGCTCGGCTTCGATTTGCCTCAAGCGCGCGTGGTGCGAAATCCGTTCTGTGCCGACTGGACCACCCCATTGCCCTGGCCGGCGGCGACCGAGAAGGTGCGGCTGGCTTGTGTCGCGCGGCTGGATGCGCGCGAAAAGGGGCAGGATTTGCTGTTGCGTGTGCTTGCGCAACCCAAGTGGCGCGCGCGGCCGGTGACTCTCAGCCTGTACGGTGCCGGTCACAATGCCGTAGGGCTGGCGGGAATGACGAGGTACCTCGGTCTCGACAACGTCGAATTTTGTGGGTTCACCAACACGCCAGAGCAAATTTGGCTGGATCATCATGCGCTCGTCCTGCCCTCGCGCTGCGAAGGCCTGCCGCTCTCGCTGGTCGAGGCGATGCTGAGCGGGCGGCCCGCGATCATCACCGATGCGGGCGGCGGGCGCGAAATGCTGATCGACGGAGAGACTGGCTGGCTCGCATCCTCAGCGACCGTCGCCGCGCTCGACGCGGCGATGGAACGTGCATGGGACGCGCGCGATCGCTGGCCACAGATCGGTCGGTGCGCCGCGGAGGTTGCGCGGGCGCGAGTTCCGCAGGACCCCGCCGCCGACCTTGCAGCGCAATTGCGCGCGATGGCAGCAGCGAAGCACTGACGATGCCCGACGCGGTGAATTCGGTGCTCAACGCCCCTCGCTCCCGGTTGCTCGTGGCGCGAATTGCGCCACGCATTCCCAATCGGCTGGTGGTCGTGCCGGTATCGCTTGCCGACCTAGGGGCAGTCGACGCTGCTCGACCATTTCTGGTTGCTGATGCCCCTTTTGACCATGCTGCCGACCGTGGTGCTGAATCTCGTGGCGCGCTGGCATCGTCCTGAGCGCGACGCCAATGCGCTATCCGGCGTTCTCGCCGATCGGCCTGATCGGATGGCAGGGATTTACCAAAGGCTTCAACGCGCCGCCCAATTGTAAGGATCGAGGCCGGATTTGACGATCTTCCTTCGTCAAAGGCAGCCGACGATCGAATCGAAAAAAATTGCATCTCGCACAATTGCACCACGGCGAATAAAGCCACACAGTTTCGGCCCGGGGGGGGCACGACATTGATCTTAGTTACGGGCTCGGCCGGGTTAATCGGAAGCGCGATCGTCACGCGGTTGCGCGAGCATGGCGTCGCGGTTCGCGAATTCGACAAGGTTTCCCATGCCGCACAGGATGTTCGCGATACCGCGACGCTGCACACCGCGCTCGAGGGTGTAACCGGAATTGTCCACCTCGCAGCCGTTTCCCGCGTCGTCTGGGCCGAACGCGATCCCGAACTGACCGAGGCGGTCAATATCGCGCCGCTGCGGCAGATCGCGGGACGCCTGCGCGGCATGGCGTCCCGGAGCGAGGCGCCACCCTGGCTGATTTTCGCGAGCAGCCGCGAAGTCTATGGCGAAAGCGCCGAGCTCCCCGTCGGTGAAGCGGCCGCGTGCAGCCCGCGCAATGTCTACGCGCGCAGCAAGGTAGCGGGCGAAGAAATCGTCACGAGCCTGGCCCGGGAGGGTTTCGTCGCCAATATCTGCCGCTTCTCCAACGTCTATGGATCGACCACCGATCATGCCGATCGTGTTGTTCCCGCTTTTGCCAAGGCGGCGGCGCTGGGCGGCACGCTGCGCATGGACGGACCCGATTGCCTGTTCGATTTCACGCATATCGACGACGTAGCGCGTGGCCTCCATGCCGCGGTCGACCTGGCCGTCGCGGGCGAGCGGTTCGACCCGGTCCATTTTGTCACCGGAAACCCGTGCAGCCTGCGCGAACTGGCCGACTATGCCCGCGACGCGGCGCGATCGCCAGTCACACTGTCGACCACGGCGGCGCGCACGTTCGACGTCGCGCGTTTTTATGGCGATCCCACCCGGGCGAGCGAATTGCTGGGTTGGCGCGCTACCATCAATGTCGAGCAGGGGATGCAGCGGCTCGTCGCTGAGTTCGCCGAAGCCGCGAGCGAGATCGGCGAACAGGCACGGCTGGCGTGATCCCGATCAGTGCGGACAAGCGGTCGCCGCACCGCTGCCCCGCCATGGCGCGTCCCCCCGGTCCACTCGTTTCGGCTATCATCCCCGCCTACAATGCCGAACGGACTCTCGCCGAAACGCTCGCGTCGGTCGCGGCGCAGACCTACGCGGCGCTCGAGATCCTGATCGTCGACGACGGCTCAACTGACTCCACCGCAGCGATCGCCCAAGCATTTTGTGCGAGTGACGCGCGCGCGCGGTTGATCCGCCAGCCCAATAGCGGCGTCGCGATGGCGCGGAACGCCGCCATTGCGCAGTGCGCTGGCGCCTTCGTCGCGCCGATCGATGCCGACGATCTCTGGCACCCAGACTATCTTTCGCTTCTGGTGGCCAAGGCGATGGCGACGCGCCCCACCCCTGGTTTCGTCTATGCCTGGCACCGACGGATCGACGAGGTGGGCGACATCATCCATTCGGGGCTCGCGGACAGCGCAGAAGGATCGGCGCTGCAACGGATGGGATTCCGGAATCTCGTCGGCAATGGCAGCGCATCGTTGATCTCGCGCGCTGCGTTGGCGGAGGCTGGTGGCTATGATCCGCGCCTGCGCGCCGAAGGCGCCGAGGGGACTGAGGACATACTGCTCCTGCTAGCGATCGCGGCGCGTCATCCGATTGCCTCGGTACCTGCCTTTCTGGTCGGCTATCGCAGTCGGCCGGCGTCGCTCAGCGAGGACGGCGCGAGGATGTTCGAATCCAAACGCCGGACCCTGCGGATCTATGCCGAATGGTTTCCCGACCGGCCGCTGCTCAAGCGGTCATGGCGTTGGATCCGAGCCAAGCGCGCGCTGACCCTTGCCTATCAGTCATGCAAACGCCGAAGTTTCGGCACGGCGCTACGCACGTTCGTGACGGCGATCTTGCTCGACCCCCGGGCAACTTTCGCGATGATCCAGGATTATCGGACGCGCCCGCCCAAGCCGTCCGCCGAAGCCGCGCCCCGCATAAACTTCCTCGCCGCAGACCCCGCCGTCGCCAGCATCGGCTACAATAGCGGTGCCCCGCGCCGCGCCTCCCTATTGCTCGAAGAGCGGCGCCTGCGATCCCTCGCCCTCCGCGAAACCAGCTAGGCCGTAGGCCCGGCGGAACGCATTCGGGTTGCCGCAACCGACAGACCAGGCCGATCGCGGGCTATGCGCCTTCCTCCTGCAACCTCGCCAAGAAGCTGCCCGGCAGGGCCTTTTCGGTCTTTCGATGTTTGATCCGCTCGTTCCATAAGTGGATGGCAACGGTGTCCGGGCGGATGAAATCCGTTTCCCTGCTAGCTGGCTCGAAAATCCAGCTCGCCTGCTGATATGGCGCGGGGTAGAAAATGTGTGGCGGCGACGCCAAGCCGAGCAGGTTCAGCCTGCGGCACAGCGCCGTCAGCGCCGCCGGACCAAAGGAGCCCCAAGGCATCGACGCTAGATCGCTGCGTCCCGTCGTCAGCCGACGGCACCAGGCGGCAACCAGCGACAGGCGCGGCAGCCAAGGGGGTATCGAACGCTCGTCGAACATCGCCTGGAGCTCATCGACCAACGGAGCTGTTTCCGGAATCCTGAGCACGGCGCCGTTGAGCCAGGAACCGCACTGCCAGCCGATAATATAGTCATCGTCGGGAATCGGTTTCAGCAGATAGATGTCGGTATCGATCCAGACGCCCTTGCCCTGTTTCAACAACGCGTAGCGGAACATGTTGGAGAATAACGAAACGCTGCCACTGCGGTAGTGAATGATCCGGTCGGCCGGCATAATCGCCGCGGCGTCCCGGATGTCGATACCAGCCGGCACCCCCGAAGGCACGTCATAGCAATAGAGGGTCACCGCGTGGCCCTGCGCGAGGGCCGACCTCAGGCAAGCACGCTCGACCGCGCCCAGCGACGGGCCGACCCAAAGCGTACAAAGTGGCGGAGGAAATACCGGCATGACAAGGTTCTCGGCCTCTGGCGCAGCGAAATCGCGAAAGCAAACCTTACATGTCCGCCAGCATCGCGTGCACTGCTAAGTACTGGCCTCTCCTTTACCGTACTGATAAAGCTGACTCCGTTCCGGGGGGAAACGGATTGTACAGATTAAGCGTTGTGATGCCGGTCAAGAACGCGATGCCGTTTCTCGACGCGGCAATTGCGAGCATCGTCGAACAAAGCTTCGCCGATTTCGAATTGGTCATCGGCGATGACGGATCGAGCGATGGATCTACCGAACGGTTACACGATTGGGCCCGGCGCGACGCGCGGATCAGGCTGCTCGAACGCACGACATCCGGCGGCCCAGTCGGATCGTCGAACTGGGTGGCCAATGCCGCCCTGGCGCCGATCGTCGCCCGAATGGATGCCGACGATATCATGCTCCCTCGCCGGCTCGAACGCCAGTTCGCGCTCCTCGACGCGCGGCCCGACGTGGTGCTGGTGGGCACCGTGTTCGACGCGATCGACGGCAAGGGCCGGCTGACCCGGCGAAGCGGATCCCGCGCGGTCGATGCGCGCAACGCACCGCCGATCGCGCACGGATCGATCATGTACAGAAAAGCGGCGTTCGACCAAGTCGGCGGCTATGCGGCCGGAACCGATTATTTCGAGGACACCGATCTCTACTATCGCATCGTCGCGGCCGGGACTCTGATGGTGCTGACCGAACCGCTCTATCGCTATCGCTTCAGCGAGAGGAGCGCGCGGCTCAACATCCCCGTGGCCCGGTTGCAGCACGCGTACGCAAAACGGCGCGCCGACCGGCCCCTGCCCCCCGAGGCGGACACTGATGACGACCTGCGCCCCGAGACGCTACGCGCGGTTGGCTCACTTCGCCTGTGGTCGGGCGGACGGCCCGGCGTGTTGCGCGACCTGCTCCGGAGTCGTGCGTTGGGCTGGAATATGAATGCGGCTCGAACGATCGCCTGGGCGATGTGGGGTGCAGTTAGCCCCGCCACCCTGCGCGCGAGCATCCGGCTGGTCGACGGATTGCGCGCGCGAGCGAGGCGGCGTGATAGCGGGAATGCCAACATGGTCGAATGGTGCCCGCGCGTCGCACCCGGCGGCGGCAGCCCCGCCGCCGCCGCTTTGTCGGAGCAAGTCCACCGATCCGTAGGCGCTGGCGATAGCGAGCCAACGTGTCTCGTGCCCGAAAACGCGCCGCTCCCGACGGCCTTCGATGAAGGCTCTCGGCCTCTCGACCGGCACGCGGGCGACCGCGCCGACCTTGATCACCTCGATCTTGCCTTGGGCAATCAGTTCGCAAGGCTTCGACCGCCCAATCCCTGTCATGCGGCAAGCCTCCTTGATCCGCACCGATAGGTTCGGGCGCACAAATTGATAGCGGGTCTCGCTGGTCTTCATGGCGCGCTCCTCGTGCACGCGACCGGCGGGCGGCGCCTCAGCGCCAGATCACCCGGCGCGCCGTATCGATCAGCTCGAGGATCGGGCGGCGGAACAACAGAGCGTGGACAGCGATGACAACTATGTCGAGCGGGTGCTGCCACGCCGAGTCGAGCAGCAGCGCCAGCGGCCATATTGCGACATAAAAGGCGACCAGCAGCAACGAATAGCGCGGAACCGCGACAACGAGCGTCGGCCGAATCTCGAGCCGCACCATCGCGCCGACGACGTAAAGACCGTACAATGCGAGCGCGAACATCGATCCGCGGCCGGGCACGAGCCACAGCAGAATCAGCAACAGCGCCAGCTCGATCGGGAACAGGCCGTGTCCGACGATCTTCCGGCTGGCCGCGGCGCCATGCCGCTGCACGAAGGTCGCCGTCGCACTGCGCCGATCCGCTTCCGCGTCGAGCAGTTGATGCCACAAGATGCCGCGCAGGCCGAACGCTCCGCTCCAAGTCGCGGCGCAGACGCACCATAGCACGTCGGGTGCTCGGCCAGCCGCGTTGAAAGCGAGCAGCGCCGCGAGCAGCGCGGGCAAGCCGTGCGCGCCCGATGCGTCCGCCACGATGCCCCAGATGCCGCGCGCCTTGAGGCGGAGCGGTTCGAAGGAATAGACCGTGAAGCTGATCCACGAGCCCGCGAACACCAGCAATGCCGGCAGATCGCTTCGCCAGCACCAGGCGACGGCGGTCCCCAGCGCGAGTGGCACTGCCAGTGCAAGCGCGACCGCAGGCGCGGACTTCCCTTCGAGCCGGTTGGGCTTGCCCGCGATCCGATCGTCGCGGCGGTCGGCCAGATCGTTCGAGAGGCTCACATAAGCCGCGCAAGCGCCGATGCCCGCGAGAAGGAGCAGGCCGGTCCACCCCGCTTCGGCTACGCCCATGCCGCTCCGCAGCAGCGTGGCGTAATAAATGGCGAGCATGGGCGAAAGCTTGTAGCTCCACCATTGTTCGGCCCGCGCCAGGCGTGCGATGCCGGCAAGCGACGACAGACGCGGGTTGATCGGGCGCCCGTCAGGGTCCGCCGACTGCGCCTTGCCGATCACGCGCCGCGAAGCCTTTCGCGGCAGCGGCTCAGCGCTTCGACCGCGAACATCGTCGTCAGCGCCTCGGATCCCCACCAGGGCGTTCTCGGCTGCGGCTCCAGCCGGCGCCGGCCCATGTGGTAGAAGCCGACATTGGGCCAGCTCCCGTCGCTGCGTTGCGCCGCGAGCAGGGGTTCGGGATCGGGGATTTCGCCCCAGAGTGCGAGCGTCGCCGTGGCGGTGGCGAGGTCGAGCGCATTGCCGGGCACAGCGGCGCGGAGTCGCGGCAGGATGATCTCTCCCGCCTCGGGCGCGATGCCGTGCAGCGCGTGGGAGAAGAAATACCAGACGGTGTGAACGCTGCCGTACCAGATAGTCGATTCCATTTCGCCGCCCGCCCGCAGCGCGGCGAGCATGCGGGCGATGGCAGGGCGGGTCTCTTTGCAATCGCCGAGGTAAAAGACGGCGTTGGCGTTGACCACCAGGTCGACGTCATGCGGCTCCGCGACATATTTGAAGAAGTGGCGCGTCAGAAACGGGTGCGGCCACCAGCGCACGATCCAGGTCCGGAACAAGCCGTCCGGCTCGCGCTCGCTCACCAGGGCCCGGCGATTGTCGGGAACCGGCCGTCCGGCCGCGCGCAGCGCCGCTGAGGCAAGCGCAGTGTCGTCGACGTCAAGCGGCGTGTAGACATGGTCCGGCTTGGCGGTCGACGGGTGGCGCCACAGACCGCCGCGGCGCATCTCGCGCTGCAGGAAATCGCAGGCGCGCGCGCAGACCTGCGCCGCCTCGGGTGTGCTCGACAGCGAGCGGGCCGCGAGCGCCGAGCAGAAGACGACAGGCTCGGGCGCGCGCTCTCCCGACATATCGGCGGTGGCTGCGATCTCGATCGGGATTTCCCCGCTCGGCAGCTGCGCCGTCTCGAGGAAGGTGACGCCGCGTCGGATAGCGAGATCGATGCGATTCCCCTTCGCTGCGGCCGTCCCTCCTGCTTCGCGCTTCTCAGTTCCATTCGGCATCGATCTGCACCAGCTGGTTGTAGGCGGAGAGAAGGTTCATGAACGGATCCGGTGGCGCCTCGACGGCGAACCGAAGCCCGAGTTCCTCATGACCGAAAAACGCAAGCGGATGGAGGGTGTCGGCATCGATCACCGCCGCGCGCAACAGATAGCTTCCCGGCGCCAGCGGCAACCGGGGAATCCGACAGCGCAGTGTCGAGACGCCGACGGGCAGCGACCGTCGTGTTGTGTCGAACAGGCTGGTTATGCAGACCCAATTGTCGGCTGTGCAGATGCTGATGCACCAGATCGCGTCGGTCGCTTCGCCGGCCTCGCACCGCAGAGTGATGTTCAGCGGCCCACCTACCGTGAGCGGACCGGACTGATCTATCTCGACAGTATCGATGCGGATTGCGCTGAACGGCGGCGCCCGATCCGCCGGGCCGCCGAGCAGCTGGTTCATCGTCAGCATATGCGTCATCGCCGCCACCGCGTCGCCGTCGAACACCGGACGCCCCTGATCCAGCACAATCGCGCGCCCGCAGATCGACTGGACCTGATGGACGTTGTGCGAGACCAGCACCAACGCGCCGCCCGCATTAAGATGGCCGCGCAGGTGCTTCATGCACTTTAGCTGGAAGGCATGGTCGCCGACCGCGAGCACTTCGTCGATCAGCAGCACCTCAGCGCCGAGATGCGCTTCGATGGCATAAGCGAGCCGGGCCCGCATACCCGAACTGTAGGACTGGAGTGGTGCGTCGAAGGCATCGCCGATATCTGCGAAATCTCTGACGCGCTCCATCAGTGCGCCGCGCGCACGGCGATCGAGGTGGAAAGCGCTGGCAGCGGTCTCGACATTCTCGCATCCCGTCAACAGCGGACTGAAGCCGGTGCCGAGCTCCAACATCGCAGCGACCCGCCCGCGAAGGGTTACGCTGCCTTGGTTCGGCTTGAGGATGCCGGCGATCATCTTGAGCAAGGTGCTCTTACCAGCGCCGTTGTGGCCGGCGATCGCCAGCGCCTCGCCGCGACCGAGCGAGAACGAGATATCCTGCAGCACCCAGCGTTCGTTCGGCCGCAGTTTCGGCGCCCGCGACACGGGGTAGACCTCTGCGAGCATGTCGGCGAGCGCATAGCGGCGCGCACGGCCGACATGCGCGCACAACTTCTTCGAGACATGGTGAACCTCAAGGAGCGCTTCGGGCGCGCCAGCTAGGCGTAGCGGTCTGGCCTCACTCATCCGAGTGTTTCCACGATGTGCGGACGCGCCAAGCGATAGGCCAGCCAGGCAATCGGCAGCAGCAGGGCACTCGCGGCGACGACGATCGAGAACCCCGGCGCGACGGCAGGCGTCACCAGCCAACCGCGGGAGGTATCGAGCAGCGGCGTCAGCGGGTTCAGCCGCGACAGTCCGCCCCGCTCGGCCGAATACATGACCGGCGTCAGGATGAACCAGACGCCTGTGATCAGGAACATCGCCCGCTGCACATCGTCATAAAGCACGCCGAGCGGCGCGATGAGCAGGCCCAAGCCGAAGCCGAAGAGAATCACCGCCAGCATGCCGAGTGGGATCAGCAGCGCGCTCCACCCCGGCAGCACGCCGACGACCAGCGCCGCGACCAGGATCAGCGGTAGGCGGATCGCCGCGCCGATGAGCACTTCCCACAGCCCAGCGATCAGCAGCGCCTCGTGTGGCAGGGTGGAGCGGGTGACTATGCCGCGGGCACCGCGGATCTGCTGTATCGGCACCTGCAGGCTATCGACCAGCAATTGCCAGACAACGACGCCGATGAAGACGTGCAAGCTATAAGGGAGCTTCGTGGGGCCGGTATCCAGTATTCGCCGCGACTGGAAATAGAGGCAGGCCGCGGCTGCGGCGAACGGCGGGACGAGCAGCCAAACCCAGCCCAGCAAGGCCGCTCGGCGGCGGCTGCCGAATCCTGCTTTGTGCAAGGTCCAACCGATCGCCAGTGAGGAGGCAAGGTCGGCGAACGCGCGCGCGAGGAAGGCGCGAGGGTCGCTAAGTTCCGGGTCGGCACGGTAACCAAGATGGGGTGGCGGCCGTTTAGGAGAATTCAACCGTGCCAATGCCTGCCCTCGCACGCTGTCCGAGCCGCCGTTCGGTTGCCTAGCAGATCACTGCCACCATACGCCTTCGTCTCCTGCCGTTGGGGGAAGGTGCACGAAGCACTTCGAAAGGCGAGGCAAGCCATCGGGTCTCTCACAATGTCAGCAGCGCATAACGGGCACAGAGCGACACCCTCGATATCTCGCGCAGGTTCGGAAAGTTGCCATTGAAGCGCGGTGGAAGAAGCCAGTCCGGGAGCAAACATCCTAGCTCTCTTAGACGGCGTCCAATGAAGGACCTTCGGGAGGCGGGTCCGGACGAGACCGACATTGGCGACCCTGCCAACCGCCCCAAAGCCGCCGCAAGCCGCGCCCGATCTCACGAGCTAAGCGCTTTCAGGTGAATCTCTTGGGCAGGGCTGTCACGCACCGCTCGGCTTGTGCATGAGCGTCAGGTCGCTGTAAATCGCGACGTGTGAACCGGCCGATGGCCCGAGACGTGCTCCCCCCCGAATTGCGACCGATCTTCGGTAGAGTCGGACGCACGGAAATCGGACAAAGATGAAGCGAAGCAGGTTCAGCGAAGTAGTAGCTCATTGAGAGCTTCCGTTATGGTTGGATTGCGCACCGGCGCCTTTCGGACGCGGAATGTCGGAAAGCTGCCGTGGCGGGTCCGATTAGCACCGAACGGCAGCAAACGACCCGATTGTGTTGAAGAAGTCGGCGTTGGAAGGCTGAAGGGTCGATGACCGAGCGAGGGTGTCGATGCTCACCGCGCCATGGCAGGCGGTCTTGCTGACGAAGCTTTCGAGGATCTCGCCCTCGTGGTCGACCGCGCGCCAGAGGTAGACCATCTCACCGTTGAGTTTCACGTACATCTCGTCGAGATGCCAGCGCCAATGGCGAAAGCCGCGCATTCGCGATACCCGCTGCCGGCTGATGTCCGCGGCAAAAAGCGGCCCGAACCTGTTCCACCACAGCCTCACCGTCTCGTGACAGATGTCGATGCCGCGCGCGAAGAGCAAATTCTCGACATTGCGCAGCGACAGCGGGAAGCGGCCGTACATCATTACGACCAGGCGGATCACCTCGGGCGAGGAATTGAAATAGCGAAACGGACTGGCGGGCTTGCGCGGACGGGGCATCGAACCACGCTACCCGCACCGCGTTATCAAGCAGTGCATTTGGCCTGACAGCACCGCTAGAGGCTATCCGCGCGCGTCCGCGCCGGCGGCTTTGGTCGCGCCGGCCAGCACTGCATCGAGCAGCTCGGTGGCGAGGTGCAGCTGGCTGTCGTCGACCAGCGCGAGCGTTTCACGGCGCACCTGTGCGAGGATCGGCTTGACCGCCTCGATCACGCGATAGCCTTCCTCGGTCACGTCGATCGTGCGCGAGCGTTTGTCCTGCGGATGCTCGTCACGGCGGATCAGCCCGTCGGCCTCAAGCGCGTTGAGCGTTCGAATCAGCGGCGGCCAGGCCATGCCGAGCCGCGCCGACAGCGTCGTGGTGGTGATCGCCGCATCGGCGAAGGCGAGCGCGAGCAACGTCTGCCAGCGCGCGCGCGACTGACCCGTCGCGGCACGGATGCGCTCTTCCGAAACCTGGGTCCATCGACGCGCGGTCAGCACGAGCTTGCGGGTCAGCCGGAACTCGAGGTCCTCGCGCGATTGCGGGACAAAGAAATCGGCGTAGCGCCCGGTCGAAAGCTCGAACGGATCGTGGTTCCGGTCTTCGCCCATTCGTTTTCCCGCCTCATCCGATCGATCGTCCGCCGCCACTGCGAACCGCCTTCGGTCTTTTCTAGCACCCCATCTTGACGATGTATGTACCTTGATACATAGAATTCTACCAAAGAAGTGCGACAGCACAAAAATGGAGAGGGGTAGATGACGCGAATCCTTCGTGCGCGGTCGACTCGGACATGGCTTGGCGCCAGCGCGGCAGTGCTTGGCTGGCACGCGTTCGCCACCGCCGCGGTGGCGCAAACGGCACCTGCGGAGCCGCAGCCCGAATCCGTCGCACCGGCACCGCACGAGGGCGAGATCGTCGTTACCGGCACCCGGCTGGGCAGCAATTTCAACGCGCCGACCCCGGTCACCGCGGTGACCAATGAACGCCTCGAAGCGCTGTCGATCACCAATGTCGGCGAGGCGCTGACGCAATTGCCAAGCTTCCGCAGCTCGAGCGGCCCGGCGCAGCAGGCGGTCGCCGGCGGCCCGGTCGGCGCGCGCCTGCTCGATCTGCGAGGGCTCGATCCGCAGCGAACATTGGTGCTGGTCGACGGCCGCCGCTTCGTACCGAGCACCCCGCAGGGCGTCGTCGACGTCAACCTGATCCCGTCCTCGCTCGTCCAGCGCAGCGATGTCGTCACCGGCGGCGCCTCCGCCGCTTACGGCTCGGACGCGGTCGCGGGGGTGGTCAATTTCGTGCTCAACCGCAAGCTCAAGGGCGTGCAGGCCGAGGTGGTCGGAGGAATCTCTCAGCGCGGCGACGACGGCAATTTCTTCGCCAGCATCGCCGCCGGCGGCGATCTTTCCAGCCGCGTCCATCTGGTCGGCGCGGTCGAATATGAAAAGCTCGACGGTCTCGGCGATTGCTATACGCGCGCGTGGTGCGCCAACCAAACGCTGATCCTCGGCAATACCGCGCCGGGCGCCGGCGGCCTTCCGGCCAATCTGATCATCGCCGGGGTCAACACCTCGACGCTCAGCCCGGGCGGGCTCATCAACCGTTCGTACAACGCCGCGGGCCGGCCGATCGGCACCAATGCGACCGATCCGCTGCGCGGCACGCAATTCCTCGCCAATGGAACGCCTGCGCCGTTCAATTACGGCACGTTGGTCGGCCCGCTGTTCATGCTCGGCGGTGAGGGCCAGGGACGCAATTCGTTCATCTCCCCCTTCCGCCTCAAAGTGCCGGTCGAGCGTGTCTCGAGCTATGCCGCGCTGACCGCGGAGCTAAGCGATCGCGTCACGCTCGGGGTCGACCTGTCCTATGGCCAAGTGCGCGGCACCGTCGTGTCGAACGTGCTGCGCGACTATGACGGCCGTTTGATGGGACGGATCAAGCGCGACAATCCGTTCATCCCGGCCTCGATCGCCGCGGCGATGGACGCGAACGGCGTAGCCTCGTTCGTGCTCGGCCGCGCCGGCTTCGACCTCGGCCCCTCTTATGCGAAGACGCGCACCGCCACCTATCGCGGCGCATTGAGCCTGAAGGCGGAAGTCAGCGACAAATGGACGGTCGAGGGATTCTATCAATATGGTCGCACCGATTTCCGCCAGCGATCGTACAATGCGATCAACACGCTCAACCTGCCCAAAGCGATCGATGCGGTAACCGTCGGCGGTCAGGCAGTGTGCCGCGTCAATGCCGACGCGAACCCGTCCAATGACGATCCGAATTGCGTGCCCTTCAACCCGTTCGGCGAGGGCAGATATGATCCCCGCGCCGCTGCCTATATCACCGGCAACGGCTTCCAGAACACCACGAACGAACAGCATGTCGCGGCGATCGATCTGCGCGGCACGCTGGTGGACCTGCCCGCCGGCCCGGTGAAGCTGGCGGTCGGCGGCGAGTATCGCAGCGACCGGATCGTCAGCACCACCGACCCGGTGTCGCTCGTCAACGGCTTCTGGACGCTCAACGGCAGCGCCCTCAGCGGCTCGGTCAACGTCAAGGAAGGTTATGGCGAAATCGCCGTGCCGGTGTTCGCGGACTCGGCAATCGGCCACGCGCTCGACCTCAACGGCGCGATCCGCCGCACCGATTACAGTACGAGCGGTGCGGTCACCACCTGGAAGCTTGGCGCGGTCTACGAGCCGATCAAGGGAGTGCGCTTCCGCGCCACCCGCTCGCGCGACATCCGCGCGCCCAATCTGAGCGAGCTGTTCGGCCCGCGCACGCGCCGCACGATCGGGCTGACCGATCCGCTGACCGGGCTGCAGACCAATCCGACGGTGATCACCGGATCGAACCCGAACCTGTCGGTCGAGGCCGCCGACAGCTGGACGGTGGGCGCGGTGTTGACGCCGCGCGGCGGGTTCCTCGGACGCTTCCGCATGTCGGTCGATTATTACAACATCAAGGTGAAGAACGCGATCGGCACCCTCGGCGCGCAAACCCTCGCCGAGCGCTGCAACCAGGGCGTGACCCAGTTCTGCGCGCTGATCACGCGCGATCCCTCGACCAATACGATCCTCGAGGTACAGGATGTCTATCTCAACTCGAACGAGCTGCGCACCAAGGGGTTCGATATCGAATTCCAGTATCGCCAGCCGCTCGGTGCGCTCGGCAGTCTCAACGCGCAATTGCTCGCCAATATCACCCAGGCGCTGACCACGGTCGATTCCGCCGGCGCGGTCGATCGCGCCGGCCAGACCGGCTTCCGCACCGGCACCGTGCCAGGCGTGCCCGACTATGTCCTCGACGGGCTGCTGACCTGGACCTTGGGCGATTTCCAGCTCACCGGCCATGGCAAATATATTCCGTCGGGGATTTACTGGACCAATTTCACCGGCCCCGATCAGCCGGGCTATTCGATCACCTCGCCCACCAGCGTCGACAATAACCGGGTGCCGAGCCGCTTCTATCTCGACCTCACCGCGCGAGTGAAGGTGCCGGTGGTCGCCGGCCGCGAATTCGAATTGTTCGGCACGATCAACAATCTGCTCGATCGCGATCCGCCGTCGATCCCCGGCCCGTCGGGCGGGACGAACCAGATCCTGTTCGATCCAGTCGGCCGGGCGTTCAAGATCGGCGCGCGCGTGCGCTTCGGCGGCTGATCCCGCGTGGTGGCCGGCCCCCCTCCCCCCGCGACCGGCGAACGGACGATCGATGTCGCCGCGATCATCGAGCGCCAGCGGCTCAACGGCTTCGTCGTCCGGCTGGTGGCTATCTCCTGGCTGGTCACCTTCTTCGACGGGTTCGACATGCTCGTCCTGTCGTTTCTCGCGCCCTATATCCGCAGCCAGTTCGCACTCGATCCGGTCCAGCTCGGGCGACTGTTCGGTATCGGCACGGTGGGCGCGATGCTCGGCGGCTTCGCGTTCGGCTGGCTCGGCGATCGCTGGGGACGACGGCCGATGATCATCCTCTCGGTGCTCGCTTTCGGGCTATCGAGCATCGCGCTGGCCTTCGCCGGGTCGTTCGAGGCGCTGATGGCATTGCGCTTCGTCAACGGCCTCGCGCTGGGCGGGCTGATGCCGCTCGCCTGGGTGCTCAACATCGAATATGTCCCCGCGCGGTACCGCGCGACCGTCGTGACGCTGATCATGATGGGATATACGATCGGCGGGGCGATCGCGGGGCCGCTCACCGTCTGGCTGGCGCCGCGTTTCGGCTGGCATTCGATCTTTCTGCTGAGCGGATTGGTGACGGTGCCGCTCGTGGCCTTGCTCTGGTGGCTGCTGCCCGAATCCGCACGCTTCCTCGCGGTGAAACGCCGCTCGCCGGGACGGATCGCCCGCGCGCTCAATGCGATCGAACCCGGGCTCGGCGCCGGCATGCACGACCGGTTTCTCGTCCTCGATGAACAGGCCGGCACCGCGACACGCGATCGCTTCCGCGCCGCCAGCCTGTTCGACGGCGCGTTGCGCACCACCACCCCCTTGCTGTGGATCGCCTATATCGGCAGCTCGCTGGCGATCTATTTCAAGACGAGCTGGGGGCCGATCCTGTTCGAGGAAGTCGGCTTCACCCGCGCGGAGGCCGCCTATATCGCCTCGATCACTTCGGTTGGCGGGGCGCTCGCGGGGCTGGCGCTGATGCGCTTCACCGATCGCATCGGGCCGATCGCGATCGCGCTGCTGCCGTTGCTCGCCGTCCCGGCGCTGCTGCTGATGGGAATTGCGCCGCTGGCCAAACCCGGCTTCGCGTCGCTTTCGCTGCTCAGCATGATGATGATCGGCGGAGCGCATCTCGGCATGCACAGCATCGCCGGGATGTTCTACCCCAGCGCGATCCGCGCCAACGGCGCCGGCTGGGCGACCTCGATCGCCAAGATCGGCTCGATCGCCGCGCCGTTGCTCGGCGGCTATCTGCTCGCCGCCAATCTGCCGCCGCGTCATCTGTTCGTCCTGCTTTCGCTCGCGCCCGCCGCTTGTGCGGTCGCGCTCGTCCTGCTCGGTCGCATCTACCTGCGCCGTGATCGAAGGAGTCTCCGTCCGTGCCTCTGACCGTCAACCCCATCCTTCCGCGTTTCGGCGCCGAAGTCTCCGGCGTCGATCTCACCCGGCCGCTCGACCCCGCGATGCGCCGCGAGGTCGTCGATACGATGAATCAATGGGGAGTCTGCGTCTATCGCGGCACAGAGCTCAATGACGAAAGCCATATCGCCTTCAGCCGGATCTTCGGCCATCTTGAACTGGCACCGGCGATGAAGGATCGTCCGCGCCGCCACCGCTATCCCGAGCTGTTCGATGCGAGCAACCTCACCCCCGACGGCGAGATCGTGCGCGACGAAAATCTGCTGCTGCACAAAAAGGGCGACCGGCTGTGGCATACCGATTCGTCCTTCATGGAGATGCGCTCGTCCTATTCGCTGCTGCTTGCCTATGAAGTGCCGTCGCGGGGCGGCGAGACATGGTTCGCCGATACCCGCTCGGCCTATGACGATCTGTCGCCTGCGATGAAGGCGCGGATCGCAGGTCTGGAGGCCGAGCATTCCTTGTGGTGGTCGCGCAAGCTCGCCGGCTTTCCGCTCAGCGACGCCGATGTCGACGCCCGCCCCAAGGCGCGCCACCCACTCGTGCTCGACCAGCCGGCGACCGGGCGCAAGGCGCTCTATATCGCCAGCCACGCGATCGACATCGTCGGGCTGCCGCGCGAGGAAGGACAGGCACTGATCCGCGAGTTGATCGACTTCGCCACCCAGCCGCAATATATCTTCTCGGTCAAATGGCAGCCAGGCGATCTCGTCATCTGGGACAATCTCACTTCGATGCACCGCGGCGGCGATTTCGACGTACATAACGAACGTCGCGACATGCGCCGCACCACCGTGCGCGAGGGACCGGCGCCGGCCGATGCCGACGATCCCTTCGGCGCCTATTTCCGCGCGTCGCTGGATCAGCCGACGGCGTGACCGGTCGCCCCCGGATATTGCTGACGCGACGCTGGCCGGATCCGGTCGAGCGGCGCGCGGCGGCGCGGTTCGAGGTGACGCTCAACCGCGACGACCGCCCGTTGAGCGAAGCCGAGTTGGCCGACGCGATGCGCACGCACGACGCCTTGTGCCCGACGATCACCGATCGCGTCACCGCTGCGGTGCTCGGCGTTCCCGATCGCCGCGCCGGCATCGTCGCGAGCTATGGCGTCGGCTATGAGCATGTCGACCTGGCGGCCGCGCGCGCGGCCGGGGTCCGCGTGACCAACACGCCCGGCGTGCTCACCGACGCGACCGCAGACCTTGCCCTTACCCTGATCCTGATGACCGCACGACGCAGTGGCGAAGGCGAACGCGAGCTGCGCGCCGGCGCCTGGACCGGCTGGCGGCCGACCCACCTGCTCGGCCACAGCCTCAGGGGCAAGCGGCTCGGGCTGGTCGGCTTCGGCCGGATTGCCCAGGCGACCGCCGAGCGCGCGCGCTTCGGCTTCGGGATGGAGATCGCTTATTATGCGCGCCACCCCGCCCCGGCGAACATCGCCGACCGGCTGGACGCACGCTTCGTGCCCGAAATCGGCGATCTGCTTGGCAGCGCCGATTTCGTCTCGCTCCACGTGCCGGGCGGCGCGGAGACGCGGCACATGATCGACGGCGCGGCGCTGGCGCGGATGCGCACCGACGCGATCCTGATCAACACCGCACGCGGCGATGTGGTGGATGAAGCAGCGCTGATCGCGGCGTTGCAGGAGCGGCGGATCGCCGGCGCCGGGCTCGACGTGTTCGCCGGGGAGCCGAACGTCTCGCCCGCGTTGCGCGCACTCGACAATGCCGTGCTGCTTCCCCATCTCGGCAGCGCGACCCGCGAGGCGAGAGAAGCGATGGGACTGCGCGTGCTCGCCAATCTCGAAGCCTGGTTCGACGGCAAGCCTACCCCCGACACCGTGGCATGAGCCCAAGTGTCGCGGCGCTGATCGCCGAACACGACCTGCCGGCCGATTATGCCACGCTGGTGGAACGTTGGTGGCAGCCATTGGCGCGCGATATCGCGGCGTGGCGCGCGGCGGCGCCCGCGCCGCTGGTCGTCGGCATCAACGGCGCGCAAGGCAGCGGCAAATCGACGCTCGCCGCCTTCCTCGAACGAGCCTTGCTGCCGGCGCTCGGCCTCAGCGCGGTGACGCTGTCGCTCGACGATCTGTATCTGCCGCGCGCCGACCGGCTGGCGCTTGCGCGCGACGTGCACCCGTTGTTCGCCACCCGCGGCGTGCCCGGTACGCACGACGCGGCGCTCGGCTGCACGCTGATCGATGCGTTGCGCGTGCCCGGTCACGCGCCGGTGCGCATCCCGCGATTCAGCAAGGCCGACGACGATCGGCTGCCCGAAAGCGCGTGGCGCAACGTGACCGCGCGGCCCGACATCCTGTTGTTGGAAGGCTGGTGCGTCGGCGCGAGACCCGAACCGCCCGACGCGCTGCTGCCACCGGTCAATGCGCTGGAGGCGGAAGAGGACGCGGAGGGCATCTGGCGCGGCCATGTCAACGCCATGCTCGGCGGCAGCTATGCGGCGCTTTTCGCGCGGATCGAGCGGCTGGTGATGCTTCGCCCGCCCAATTTCGAAGCGGTATTCGCCAACCGGCTGTTGCAGGAACGCAAGCTGCGCGAGGGTGCGGGCGGCGCCGACCGGGTGATGAGCGACGCTGCGGTCGAACGTTTCGTGCGGCATTACGAGCGCTTGACCCGGCATATGTTCGCGGATCTGCCGCAGCGCGCAGACCGCCTGTTCCTGCTCGACGCGCAGCAACGGGTGATATCGGCACGCTGACTTACCTGCGTCATCCCGGATAGATCTCGGGATGACGCAGCGATCGACCACTCCTCAATAGGTCAGCCGCATCCCCACTTTGAATGTCTGGCCGAACGGCGAGAACAGGATGGTATTGCCGGTGCCGTGCGCGCCCGGATTGAGCGGCGGCATGGTGTTGGTCAGGTTGTCGACGCCGAAGAACGCGGTCAGCTCATGCCGCTCGCCGTGGCGGATGCGATATTGCGCGAGCAGGTCGAGATAGGTGCGCGCCGGTACCTTGTTGGTATTCGAGCTGTTGACCGCGGCAATATTATAGCCCGCCTGATCCGGGCCGATGAAAGCGGCGTTATAGAAGCCGCTATTGATATAGCGGCCATGGACGTTGAGCGTGAAATCGCCCTTGGTCCAGCTCACCAGGCCGTCGAGCGTCAGATCGGGGAGGCCCGGCGGGGTGCCGCCGCGCAGTCCGGTCTGCCCGGCGCGCTGGATCGGGCCGACCGCGTCGACGGTGACGAAATCCTTCACATAGGTCGCGAGCAGCCGGAAGTTGACGTCACCCAGCCTGCCGAGTGGCTGGCGATATTCCAGCTCGGCATCGATGCCGCGATTGATCAACTCGTTCACGTTCTGCAGCACGTCGCGGACCCGGGTGATGCTGCCGTCGGGGCCGCGGGTGATCAGATCGCAGCTCCGCTGCTCGCCCTCGAAGCAACGGGTGGCGATATTCTGCTGCCCCAACGTGCTGATCGCGTTGCGCACCTTGATCTCGTAATAATCGATCGAGGCGCGGAACCGGCCGAGAAAGCCACCGCTCGGCTTGAACACGATCCCGGCGGTGAAGGTATCGGCGCGCTCGGGCTGGAGGTTCGGGTTCGATCCGCTGGTGATCGCGGGATTGACCTGCTGCCCGCCGCGCGCCGGATCGGTGAGGATACCGCTGGCCAGCGTGGTCGGGCCGAACAGTTCGATCACATTGGGCGCGCGGATATCGCGCGATTTGGTGGCGCGAAGCCGGATCGCCGGGACCGGCTCCCACACCGCGCCATATTTATAGGTGGTGACCGACAGGCTCGAACTCGGCGAAAGCTCGCTCGACCGGCTGTAATGTGTGCGGCGGATCGCGCCGTTCAGACTCAGCTCGTTGAAGAACGGGGCGCCACGCAGGATCGGCAGTTCGGTCTCGGCATAGCCCTCGACCACCTCAATCTTCCCCGACACGCGCGATCCGTTGCCGGAGAAGAACGCCAGGCTGCGCGACAGCGGATCGGCGTCGCCCCGCACCGAATCGCTGCGATATTCGATACCGCTCGCGAGCTGCACGGTGCCGCCAGGCAGATCGAACAGCTTGGCGCGGACGTTGAATGCCGCGACATGCTCGGTGGTGATCGCGGTCTGATAACCATCCGCGGTGACATAATCCTTCGCCGCCTGGCTCGCCTGCGCGCCGAACGGATTGTACGCGACGCAGGCCGGATCGTGATTGGCCGGGTTGGGATCGGCATTGACGCGGCAGATCGGCTGGCCGTTCGGCCCCATCACCGCATCGAGCGCGCGGAGCATGCGCGCGCTGACCGTCTGGTTGCGGGTTTCGGAGCGGAAATCGTTGCGGCCGAACTGGTAATAGGCATCCCAGTCGACACCTTCCGCGATCTTCCCCTTGAGACTACCCACCGCGCGGAACGCATTGTTGGTGGTGACGATCGGCGCGCGACCGAGTTCGGCGAAGCCCTTGCCGATCTGGAACGACGATGCCCCCGATGCGGCGAGCAAGGTCGGGATATCCAGTGTCGGATCGGCCGAGCGCGGGATGAACGGATTGTCGGCACGGATCGTGATCGCGGTGTTGCGATAGGCGGTCGCGCTATATTCGGCGTTGAGGTGGCCGTAATTGACCATCAATGACGCCGACAGATTGGGTGCCACGTCCCAATCGAGATTGCCGGTGATCGCGTAACGCTCGAGCGGCGCGTTGAGGAACAGATCCTTGAAATAGATGTTCTGCCCCTGCCCCTCGCCGCCGGTCATATAGAGATTGTTCGACATGCTGCCGTAGACAAAGCGCCGCGGCGTGCCGTCGTTGGCGAAGGTGATGCCGTCGATCGGGCGCAGCGCGGGGAAGGTGCGCCCGGTATAGGCGCTTGCCGGCGGCACCGTGACGCCGTTGAACGGAACGGTCGACGGGCGCACCGATCCGATGATGTTGTTGGCCGGCATCCCCGAATAGCCGGGGTTGCGCCCGAAATTGAGCACCTCGCTGCGGCAGAAATCGCGCGACTGGCAATCGCCGATCCCCGCGCCCGATTCATATTCGCCGCCGACCACCAGATGCATCGATTGCCCGATGCGCATGCCGAAGGCGAGGCCGGCAACGAAGGTCTGGTTGTCGCTATATTTGGTGACGCTGTTCTGCAGCGACGCCTTGATCCCCTCCAGCCGGTGATCGAGGATCAGATTGGCGACCCCGGCCACGGCGTCCGAGCCATATTGCGCCGATGCGCCGCCGGTCACCACCTCGGCGCGCTGGAGCAGGATCGACGGGATCATATTGGTGTCGACCGTCGCCTGGGTCGTCGACGGAACGAAACGTTTGCCGTCCACCAGCGTCAGCGTGCGTACCGCGCCGAGCCCGCGGAGATCGAGGATGCGGCCGCCTACATAGCCCCCCGTCGGGGCAAGCTCGCCGCTTGCCGGGGTATTCGACGGACGAAAGGCGGGAACCTCGTTGAGCGCGTCGGCGACATTGGCGATGCCGCGCTGTTCGAGCCGGGCGGCGCCCACCACCGAAACCGGCGTCGGCGCGGAAAAGCCCCCGGAGAGACGCGACCCGGTGACGATGATGTCGTGCGAGCCGGCCGGTTCGGCGGGTGCCTCCGCCGCCGGCGCCTCAGGCTTCGCCGCGGGCGTGTCGGGCAGCGGTGTCTTGTCCTGCGCATGCGCCGCGGGCGCCGAGATCACGAGCCCGAGCGCCAATGCGCTTGCCCCGTGCCGAACCCGATTCGCGATGCTTCCTCTCCACATAAGCTCCCTCCTCCTGTCGCGGCACGCTGCGGGCGCCGTCGTCGGACTGTAGCCTAATGCAACAATAGGTACTATGCTACTTATTTTAGAAGGATGCTATTTTTCTTGGCGCCGACGGTCCTTTCTTCTATTATTATCGTTATTTATCATTATTTTAACTCGCAACCACCGACCGGGAGGTCGGGTTGACAGCCTCGAAACACAAATACATATAATGCTACCGAATTCCCGCAGGGCCTCGATCAGCCCCGCCACGACCGATCAGAAAGCCGAACGGCAATGTCAGAAAATCCACCCATCAAACCCACGATCCAGAGCGTCGAGCGGACCGAGGATCGCATCCTCACCTCCGATCTGTTCGAGGCACGGGATCGCACCTTCGCGCCGCGCAACGGCACCGGCACGCATCGCGAGCCAGCGCGCGATCTGCCGATTTATCACACCTGCGACGTGCTGGTGGTCGGCGGAGGCCCTTCGGGGACCGCGGCGGCCTGGGCGGCGGCGCAGGCGGGGGCCGACGTGACTCTGCTCGAACGCTACAACCATCTGGGCGGACTTTCGACCGGCGGACTGGTCATCTGGATCGACCGCATGACGGACTGGTCGGGCGAACCTGTTATCCGGGGCTTTGCCGAAGCGGTGCTCTCCCGCCTCCCCGCCGAGGGCATCGCCGGGCCCCCGCCCGAACAATGGGGATCGCGCGATCCGCAACATGCCGCTTACTGGATGCCGCGCACCGCTGCCTTCCACGGCATCGTCGCCTGGTCGCCGACAATCGACCCCGAGCGGCTGAAGCTGGTTTCCCAGGAAATGTTGATCGAAGCCGGGGTACGGCTGGCGTTCCACGGCTGGGCGGCGGTGCCGATCGTCGAGGACGGGTGCGTGCGCGGCGCATTGTTCGAAAGCAAGATGGGCCGCCAGGCGATCCGCGCGAAGGTGGTGATCGACGCGACCGGCGACGGCGACATGTTCGCGCGCGCCGGCGCCGATTTCGACAATGACATCGAACCCGCGGACACGCATCACGCAATGAACACCGCCTTCATGCTCGGCGGGGTGGACATGCAGCGCTGGCTCGATTTCCGCACCGGCGAGCCCGCCGCCTATCAGGCGCTGCTCAACAAGGGGCGCGCCGAACTCGGCTTCTTCCAATGGCCCTATGTCTCGTGGCGCAACGATATCGCGCTGTTCCTCGGCCCGCGCCAGACCGGCATGTCCGCGCTCGACGTCGACGAACAGACCGAGATCGAGGTCCGCTCGCATCGCTTCATGGCCAGCCATTGCGCCTTCTTTCGCGAACATGCGCCGGGCTTCGAGGATGCGTTCATGCTGCAGAGCGCGCCGCAGCTCGGCGTGCGCCATACCCGCCGGCTGGCCGGGCTCGGACGCGTCGAGCGGCGCCAGTGGAGCGAGGGACAAGTGCTGCCCGACGAGATCGGCGTGAGCCCCTCGGTATCGCCCAAATTTCCGGTCATCTCGGTTCCCTATGGCGCGCTGGTGCCGCGCCGGCTGGATGGCCTGCTCGCCTGCGGCCGCCATGTTTCCTGCGACGCCAACTCGCACGGCTTCCTGCGCGAGATCCCGCAATGCTGGCTGACCGGCCATGCGGCGGGCGCGGCGGCGGCGCTTGCGGTGCGCGATGGGGTGCAGCCGCGCGATGTCGACGTGGTGGCGCTCCAGGCGCTGCTGCGCGCGCAGGGTGCGTATGTGCGGGAGCCAGCGCCCATTGCGGTCGCACTCGCCGCCAACGAATGACAGGCGCCTGAGCGCCGAGCACGGAGAGGAAAGATATGCCTGAACTGCGCAGCCTTGCCGCCAATTCGCCGACCCGTCGCTCGCACTGGCGCGCGCTTGGGCTGAGCGAGGCCGATATGCTCAAGCCCAAGATCGCGGTGGTCAATTCGTCGTCCGAACTCGCGGTGTGCTTCGCGCATCTCGACGGGGTGGCCAAGGTGGTGAAGGACGCGATCCGCGCCGCCGGGGGCGTGCCGTTCGAGGTCCGCACCACCGCGCCCTCCGACTTTATCACCGGGGCGGCCAAGATGGGCAGCTATATCCTCGCCGCGCGCGACATCGTGACCCACGATATCGAGGTGCAGGTCGAGGCGGCGATGCTCGACGGGATGGTCTGCCTCACCTCGTGCGACAAGACCCCGCCGGGGCACCTGATGGCCGCCGCCCGGCTCGACATCCCCACCCTGCTAGTGATCGGCGGCTATCAGGCGTCGGGCATGATCGGCGACGAGCATGTCGATCTGGAGGATCTGTGGGCGGGCAGCATCGGCGAACGTTTCGGCAAGACGCCGAAATTCCCCATTGAGGATATGATTCCGCAGGCGGTGCGTGGCCCCGGCGTCTGCGCCGGGATGGCGACCGCGAACACGATGCATTGCGTGGTCGAGGCGCTGGGCATGTGCATTCCCGGCTCGGCTCCGGTGCGCGCCAATAGCGAGAAGATGTTCGACAAGGCGCGCGCGGCCGGGGCGCGCATCGTCGAGATGGTGCATGAGGATCTCCGCCCGCGCCGCATCCTGACAGAGGCGGCGTTCCGCAACGCCGCGGCGATGACGCTGGCGGTCTCCGGCTCGATCAACGCGATCAAGCACCTCCAGGCGACCGCCGTCGAGGCGGGGATCGACGTCGATCTGTTCGCGATCTGGGAGGAAATGGGCCGCAAGGTGCCGGTATTGACCGCGGTGCGCCCGAATGGCCCGGTGCGGATCGAAGGGTTCGAGGATGCCGGCGGCGCCGCGGCAATGCTCAAGCGGCTCGCCCCGGTGATCGATACCGAGGCGATGACCTGCACGGGCAAGACGCTCGCTGCGGTGATCGCCGATACGCCTGAGGGCGATACCGCGATCATCCGTCCGCTCGACGCGCCGATTTCCGAAGGCCCGTCGATCGTGATCCTGAAAGGCAGCCTCGCGCCGGCCAGCGCGGTGGTGAAGCTCGGCATCCGCGATCCCAAACGCCCCGAGCGTTTCGAGGGCCGCGCGCGCGTGTTCGGTCAGACCGCGCCGCTGCTCGCCGAAATCGAGGCGCGCACGTTGGAAAAGGGCGATGTCGTCATCCTGCGCGGGCAAGGGCCGAAGGGCGGTCCGGCGATGGGCGGCGGCGCATCTCTGGTGCTGTTCGCGATCGACGCGGCAGGGCTGGCGCGCGACGTGGCCTTCGTCACCGACGGTCAGCTCTCCGGCCTGTGCCTGAAAGGGCTGACGATCGCCGAGGTCTCGCCCGAGGCGGTCGACGGCGGCCCGCTCGGCAAGGTGCGCGACGGCGATACCGTGCTGATCGACGTGCCCGCGCGCCGGCTCGACGTGCTGGTCGACGCAGCGGAATTTGCGGCACGCCCCAATGAGGCGCAGCCGCTATCCGCGCACCCGACCGGCTATCTCGATCTCTACCGACGCGGCGTGCAGCCGATGGCGAAGGGCACCGCGCTGGTGCAGGAACCCGCTCGTCCGTGACACGAAGAATATTGCGGAATTGATCCGATCCGGGCCGAGGGTGTCGCAAGAACGCCACGGCCCCGCCAAGTGCCTCCAGGAGGGGACTATGTTCGTACTTCCGGCTGATATCCGCCTGCGGGCGCGGGGCTGACATGCCGGCCGCGCCCCGCACGATTGACGTCGCCCGCGTCATCGACGGTCGCGGGCTGGATCGGCTCAACTATCTGCTGATCCTGCTCTCCTGGCTGATCACCGTGTTCGACGGGTTCGACATGATGATGATCAGCTTCACCGCGCCTTACATGCGCGACGAGCTGGGGCTGGACAAGCCGATGCTCGGCAATGTCTTTTCCGCAGGCATCCTCGGGATGATGGTCGGCGGCTTCGCCTTCTCCTATATCGGCGACCGGGTGGGACGGCGGCGGACGATCGTCGCTGCTGCCTTCGCTTTCGGGCTGCTGACACTCGCGACCGCATTGGCGCGCAGCTACGAGGCGCTGCTGATCCTGCGCTTCGCGGATGGCTTTGCGATCGGCGGAATGCTGCCGCTCGCCTGGGCACTCAACATCGAATTCGTACCGAAACGGATGCGCGCCACCGTCATCACGATCATCATGATGGGCTATAGCCTCGGCAGCTCGCTGGCCGGTCCGGTGACGGTGTGGCTCGCGCCGCACCATGGCTGGGAGGCCGTGTTCGTGTTCGGCGGGATTTGCACCTTGGCCTGTGCGATCGCGCTAGCGATATGGCTGCCGGAATCGATCCGCTTCCTGACCAGCAAGGCGCTCAAGCCCGACATCGTCGCGGCAACGCTTAATCGCCTCTCACCGGCGCTGGAGGCGCGCGCCGAGGACCGTTTCGTCCTTGGCGACGAGCAGACCGACACGGGCAATTTCACTGTTGGCAAATTGTTCGAGGGCCGGCTCGCGATCCTCACGCCGCTGCTGTGGCTCGGCTATATCATGAGCACGCTCGCAGTCTATTTCAAAGCCAATTGGGGACCGATCGTCTACGAAGACATGGCGTTCAGCCGCGAGACGGCGGCCTATGTTTCCTCCTTTTCCGGCGTGATGGGCGCGGTGCTCGGGCTGACGCTGATGCGCTTCACCGATCGCTTCGGGCCGTTCGCTGTCGCGATCTATCCGCTGTGCGCAGCGCCGGTGCTGCTCGCGGTGGGATTGCTGCCGATGAATCCGCAGCTTTTTCTGTGGCTCTCGGTGATCTCCACCACCTTTGTCGGCGGGGCGCATTTCGGCATCCTGTCGATCGCCAGCATTTTCTATCCCAGCGCAATCCGCGCGAACGGCGGCGGCTGGGCCACTTCGATCGCCAAGCTCGGTGGGATCGGCGGCCCGATCATCGGCGGCTATGTCCTGTCGAGTGGGATGCCGATCGTTCGCAGTTTCGCGATCCTCGCCTTGTGCCCCGCGATCCTCGCCGCCTGCGCGATCGGCATCGGGCTGATCGTGCGGCGCGGCAATCCCGCCGCCCTCGCCGGCGTCGCGGTTGCTCCGCGCGCGAGCCGGGCGCTATGATCGTAGGTCAGGCAAGACGGATCGGGGCGGAAGATGAGCGATGGCAGGCAAAAGCGTGCGGGACGGCGATCGGAGCAGCGGCGCGGCCCGCAGCCGGCGCTCGCTCCGCAGCGCGATGCGCTGAGGGAGCAGATCGACCGCATCGCCGACGACAAGGGACCCGCGGTCAGCGAACGCCACCTGCTCAACTATCGCATGCACTTCCCCGAGGAAGCGGGCGATTACGACTATTTCCGTATGACCCGAGCTATCGTCACCGCCGCCCGGCGTTGGCGCAAGGTCGCGAACGACCGCGTCAAACCGCTCAAGCAGACGATGGCGCGCTGGGAAACATTGTTCCTCGTCGCCTTTGCCGAGCGCGATATGACGCAGGGCGAGATGGCCCGGCTGATCTCGGTCGAGGGGCCGACGATGGTGCGGATGCTGGACCTGCTCGCGCGCGACGGCCTGATCGAGCGCCGCCAGTCGGAAACCGATGCTCGGGTGACCACCAATCGCATCACCCCTGCGGGCACCGCGGTGATCGGCGAGATTATGAAAGTGACCAACAAGCTCCGCAGCGAGGTGCTGGACGGCGTCGACCCCGACGATCTCCAGATCGCTCTCAAGGTGCTCAACCAGATCCTGCGCCGGCTCGATCAGTTGCGCTGAGCCGAGCTGGCAAACCCCGTTCCTCGTCGATATAAGTAGCATTCTACCTTAAGGAGAGAAAGATGGTCGCGCTGACCGAGGCGGAACGGGCGATGGCCGATGGCACCGAGGGCGCGGCGGTCGCCAAGGCCATGGACCTGCTGATCCGCTATGCCGACGCGCTGGGCGCCGAGCGTTTCGTCGAGACCAACAATGTCGCTGGCGTCCCCGGCTCCTCGACGCCGTGGCTCAAGAACTATTACCGCGCGGACGGCGGCGACTATCGCGCGATCTTCTCGCGCTTCGACCTCGATTCGGACGAAGTGGTCGATGTGCCGCGCATGAACGCTTTCTCCTGCCACCTCCAGGGCGGGATGGATCCGGCGCTTTGGCGCGACCAGGGGATGACCGAGGCGCAGCACGACAATTTCGTCTATGACGAAGGCCAGGTCGCCGCGCACGGCATCCAGGTGCTCAAGACCTGCACTCCCTATCTCGCCGGCAATGTGCCGGTGATGGGTGAGCATTGCGCGTGGATGGAAAGCTCGGCGGTGGTCTTCTGCAATTCGGTGATCGGCGGGCGCACTAATTGCGAGGGGCGCGAATCGACCAGCGCCGCGATGCTCGCCAAACGCATTCCCGACTGGGGCTTCCACCGCGACGATTATCGCCGCGGGCAGAACCGCGTACGGGTCGAGGTGCCGGTCGACGACATCTTCGAATGGGGGATGCTCGGCTATTTCACCGGCGATGCGGTGCAGGATACGATCCCGGTGCTTGAAGGCGCGATCGGCGAGCCCAGCCTGATCCGCCACAAGCATTTCGGCGCGGCCGCCGCCTCCTCCGGCGGCGTCGAAATGTATCATATGATCGGAATCACCCCCGAAGCGCCGACGATCGAGGCGGCGTTTGGCGGCGCGGCGCGCGGCGAGGTCTTCGTCTATGACAAAGCCGCGCGCATGCGGACTTATGAGCAGCTCAACGCCATGGGGAGCAACACCGATGTCGATTTCGTCATGCTCGGCTGCCCGCATTATTCGGTCGAGCAGATCGCCGAAGCCGCGCGGCTGATCGAAGGTCGCCGCGTTTCGGCCAATAGCGAATTGTGGATCTTCACCTCGCGCGCGGTGAAGGCGACCGCCGACGCCAGCGGCTATACCCGGATCCTATCCGCGGCTGGCGCCAAGCTGATGACCGATACCTGTTCGTCGATCAGCCAGGCCCTCCCTCCCGGCACGCGCGTCGCCGCGCTCGATAGCGCCAAACAGGTTCACTATCTGCCCGCGATCATGGGGATCGAGGGATGGTACGGCACCACCGCCGACTGCATCGACGCGGCCTGCACCGGCAAGTGGAACGGGAGGCTCGCGGCATGAGCGACATCGAGACCGAATTGTGCCCGATCGTCCTCACCGGGCGCGGCGTCGTCGGCGGCGTGGCCGAGGGCGAAGCTTTGGTGACGCGCGAGACGATCTCGGGCTGGGGCGGCGTCAATGCCATGACCGGCACCGTGATCGAGAGCCGCCACGAGTTGAAGGGGACGAGCTTCGCCGGCAAGGTACTGGTCTTCCCGGGCGCGAAGGGGTCATCGGGCTGGTCGGGGGTTTTCCACACCGCACGACTGGCGGGCACCGCGCCGCTGGCGATGGTTTTCACCACGATGACCACCAAGGTCGCGCTGGGCTGCGTCGTGATGCGCGTGCCGTCGGTCATCGATCTCGATCGCGATCCCTTCGCGCTGATCGAGAGCGGAGACCGAGTGCGGGTGGACGGCGATGCGGGAACGGTGACGATCTGGAAACGACAGCACTAGGGTCAGGCCCCATTGATGTGATGGTAGCGAACTGATTCAGGCTCCGTGAGGAGACTGGATTTGAGTGGCCTGTACTGGCTGACGGACGAGCAGATGGCGCGGCTCGAGCCGTATTTTCCGAAGAGCCACGGCAGGCCCAGGGTGGACGATCGTCGGGTGTTGAGCGGGATCATTTTCGTGAACCGCAACGGGCTGCGTTGGCGGGATGCGCCGAAGAACTATGGGCCACATAAAACGCTCTACGATCGGTGGAAGCGGTGAGGCACGATGGGCGGAACCTGCCAAGGTTCCAGCGATGCGCAGCATCGTTGGAAAGCAGGTGGAGGGGTCTTCACGCATTCTCAAGCGGCGGCGCCATCAACTCGGTTCGTCGTATTTATGCCCAGCACAGCCAATTGACCTGATGGTATCTCTGATGGCATTGTTAAGAGAAAATGATATTTTCAGCAATGAAATCAAGATGTTATAGTATCAGCTAGACTCCCGTAGGTCACCAGCGATTTCAATAACTTAGCTGGCGCACCATCGACTCAAATCGAGAATATCGCCAATACGTCGTCCATAGACGATTGTGGACGATCTTCGGTCACAGGCAGGACGGATCGATACTCGGTTGCGGCGAAACCTGCCCTCGGAGTCAGCAATCGAAAGGCCGCGTCTCAGACCAGCTATCAACGGTCGCCTTGCGCCGCTGGAGCGATTGCGTTGGAACGGATGACGCCTCAATCGCCAATCCTCGCCGATAAGCATCCAGCAAGCGCTGGAAATGCACATCCTCGCCAAATCGTGCCTGCGCCTCCGCATAGGCCGCCGCGCCCAAGCCGCGGCAGAGTGCCGAATCGTTCCACAGGCGCGCCATCAAAGCCGCCAACTCCGCCGCATTCCCTGGCGTGAAATGCAGACCCGTTTGATTTTCCCGAACGGTGTCGCGCAGCGCGCCGATCCGCGCCGCGATAACCGGCACGCCGTGCCCCATCGCTTCCGCCGCAACGATGGAGAAGGTCTCGAACCACAGGCTCGGAACGACGAGCGCACGAGCGCCGCGATAGAATTCCGCAAGCATCTCGGGCCCGGAGGTCGGCGTGACCGAGACGGCCGGGTCTTTGACAAGCGACGTATCGCTCCCTTCGGGAACGGCGATACGCATCGGCAGTCCACTCATCCGGGCGGCGTCGATCAGCGTCGCGATTCCCTTTTCCGGCACCAGCCGTCCGGCATAAGCGAAATAGCTCCCTTTGGCCGGATCGACCGGCACCGGTGCCGCAGGAACGGAGCATTCGTTGACGGTAATGCGCTCCGGCGCGATCCCGGCATGCTCGATCAACCAGCGGCGACTGAAGTCGGTAAGCACGATGAACTGTGCCACATGGCGGCGATAGAAATCCCGCCTGCTGGCAACGGCGTGCCGCAAGGCGAATGCCGCGCTTTCCATCCGGTTGCCCCGGCAATCGCGAAGCACCGCGTGATGCGCACCCTTGTCCGAACAGTGCGTGCAGACCGACGTCCCATCAAAATGGGTCGCAACCGGGCACGTGATGCGAAAATCATAGCAGCTATGGACCACGGGAACGCCGGCGCGCGCGCAGATTTCCAGGACCCAGGGCGTAATGAGCGGATAAAGCTCGTGGCTATGGACGATATCCGGCCGATCTTCCTGCAGCCGCGCCGCCAACGCGCGGACCGCATCCGCGCCGTAGAGACCATTGGCAAAAGCGGAGAACTTGCCGCGAAGCCCCTGTGGCAGCATCCGGCTGTCGCGCTCGAAGGTGGCGACATCGAGCCCGCGGCGACGCGACAAGGCGATGGTAGCGTCCCATGCATTATCCGCCCCGCCCCCACCGCGATGGCGATTGAAGAGATGCAGGATCTTCATGCAGAGGATGGCGCGAAATGTTCGGGATGATAGGTTTCGCTGAGCCCGCCTACATCCGGCCTATTGTCGGCCCCGCGCAACGCGATGATTTGGCGGAACAATGCGGCATAGGCATCGACCACCGCGTCCCAGCGAAATGCCGCCATCTCTCGCTCCTGCGCGGCGCGGCCAAGCGCAGTGCGTCGGGCGGGGTCGCCGTCCAACGCCCGAAGGATCGCGGCAAGGTCGCCGGGCGTCTTGCTGAAATAGGGATTGTCGTTGCCGACTACCTCGCGGTGGAACACCACGTCGATCGGCACGCACGGCGCGCCCCAATGCATGGCGCGGAGCAGACTGGGATTGGTGCCGCCCACTTCATGCCCATGCAGATAGGCGGCGCAATGGCGATAAAGGGCATTGAGTGTCGCGGAGGCGAAGACGCCGCCGACGCAGCGGACCTGGCCGTCATCCTGCGCCGCGATGGTTCGGGCATAGTCGCTTGCATAGGGAACGCTGCCGACGACGATCAACGGGCGGCGCACGCCTGATGCGCGATATTCGCGAATGATATGATCGACGTTATTTTCCGGCTCCATCCGCGCGACGACGAGATAATAGTCCCCGGCTTCGACGCCATAGTCGGCGAGCGCGGTCGCGTCCGGTTCGTCTCCGACCTCGCCCGAATAGGGGATGTAGGTTGATTGGGCGCCATATTCATCGAGATAGTAACGCTGCATCGCGCGCGAATCCGTGACGAGCCAGTCGGCCAGGCGCGCGCTCGTTTTCTCGGACCATTTGTAATAACGCTGCTGGAGCGGACTCCATTTGCGCCGCTGCCAACCAAGCCCGTCGGTGTGGATCACCACCGGAACGCGCGCGGCCTTGAGCGGCAGAATGAAAGGGCCGTTGCCCGGATCGACCACGAAGGCGAGGTCGAAGCGCCGCGGGCAGGCATCCAGCATCGCCAGATTGCTGTGGACGATGCTCTCGAAACTCTTACCGCCGGGAGCGGGCAGGTAGCGGCACCGCACGCCCTGGTAGAAAGACGGACGAGTCTCATAATATTGGTTCCGGCAATAGACGGTCACGTCCATGCCGTGATCGCGCACCAGCCCGGTTGCCAGTTCCTCGACCAACGTGCTGAAGCCGCTATAGCGCGCGGGGATGCCGCGATCGCCGATCAGCGCGATACGCGCTGCCGCTTTTGCCTCAGTCATGGGGCTTGAACGCCAGCCAGACATCCTGCGACATCGCCGCCTCCGGATCCGGCGGCATCTGCTCGATCCGCTCGAAATCGCGCAGTAGCTCGTTTCGGACATAGGCCGGGGGATGAATGGCGAAATACCATTTCTTCCCCTCTTGATATTGCGCTTGCGTCACCAGTTCGCCGCGATCATAGGCAGCGCGCTCCGCCTCGCGCGTCAGCAGATAGCGATGCCGGTCGCCATGCGTGGTCAGGATCAGCAACCCGCCAGGCTTCAGGACGCGGAGAAGCTCAGACATCCAGGCGTCGTGCATCTCCGCCGACAAATGCGTGAAGACGGAGAAATTATAGATCACATCGAAGCTTTCCGCGACGAATGGCAATGGCGGTGCGATATCGTTGAGCGCGAAATCGATGCCGTCGAGCTGCTGCCGGCACCAGCCGATGGTTTCCGGGTTATAGTCGGTGCCGATCACCCAGGGCGTGCGCTCGGCCAACAGGTCCGGCATATGCCGGATCAGCCGTCCGGGCCCGCACCCCCATTCGAGCAATTTCAGGTTCGACGCGACCGGGCTGTGGCGAAGGACCAGGTCCGCGAACATCTGCGCGTGTTTCAACCCGGTATCGTGATAGTCGGTCCAATCGACCTTGTTATAGGCGTCGAACGCAAGATCGGGGGGCGGCAAGGCGAAATCGGGATGACGCGCGCGAAAGGTGCGATTGTCACGCGCCTTTCGCGCCGTCTTGCCGAGAAAGGCCATCCTGTCGAACGCCGGCAACAATCCAAGCGTGCGCGTCGCGCTGAGAATCTGGTATTTCATCTCGTTCTACTCCCTCATTGCGGCGCGGACGGACGCGGCCAAGGTGCGGGGAACAATATTCATTGCCCGAACAATGCCCGGGCAAAGGGCGGGTCCCGCCTGACGGTTGCGAGGAGCGGAAAAGGCGCATCCGGCGCGCTCAGGCGAAAGCGGTCGGCACGATCGCGCCAATAATCGAGCAGCACGGCGCTCGCGACGCCCGCGCCCAGCCCGGCGATCAGCCCCAACAGCAGCAGCAGCCGAACCGACGGCGAATCCGGCCTTTCCGGGAAGGCAGCGCGCTCGACGATCGTGATCGAGGACGGCGCGGATTGCGCCGTTGCCGCGGTCACCGCCGCCGTGGTCAGCTTTTCCTGGAGCGCGAGATAGGTTTTCTCCAGCGCATCATGCTCCCGGCCAAGATCATGGCTTTCCTTCATCTTCTGGGGAATGCGGTCGACTTCCTGCCGCCGCGAGGCGACCTCCGCCGTCAGGCTGTCGAGCGCGGCGCGATCGCCGGCGAGCTTGGATTCCAATGCGGCCTTGCGCGCGGCCAAAGCTTCATATCCGCTGTTGCGCGAGATGTTGGTCTGCTGGACGCTGCGCGCGGCCTGTCCCGCCATCTGCTTTTCAAGGACCGCGATCTGGGAGTCGAGCTCGGCGACTTCGGGAGAATCCGGCCGGTAGCGGATCATCAGATTGCCCCGCGCCAGCTTCAGCTTCGCGAGATCCTGACGCAGCCCGGCCAGAATGGGATTGTCCGTCAGCGTGCGCCCCGACACGACGTCGCGTGCCTCGCCCGCCAATTGGACCGATACCGTCATCAATTCGCGCTGCGTCTGCGCGATCGCGGTCCGGCGCGTGTCCAGTTCACCCTGAAGACCGAGATACTGGCCGACCTCTGTTTTGTCCTTTTCGAACATCAGCAGCATGTCGTTCTGGGTGTAGTAACGCTCCATTTGTTGTTCGAGCGCCAGGAGGCCGCGCCGGGCATCGTCGGCCTGAACCTCAAGCGCGGCATAGGCCTGCTGCGCTTCGGTCGCGAAGCGCTGGCGGCGTTGGGCGATATAGGTCTCGGCCACCTTATCCGCGATCTCGGTCACGCGCGGCGAAGGACCGCGCACATGGAGGACGCCGATATTGGTGTCATTGACCGGCTGAAGCGAAACCCCCGTACGCAGATCGTCCAGCGTGCGTGCTTCCTCGATCTGCGCTTGTGTCGGCGCATTGGTAGGCCGGCCGTTCGAGAAGAGGGAGTCCTTGGTCCAGCGCCAAGCACGGCCCGGCCAGGATTCGGTCCACAGCCAGGTCAGGTAGCGTAGCGGCGGATGATAGACGTCGCGATAGCCAAGATTCATGTCCCGGATCACTTGTCGGAGCACTGGCCCGGACGTGGCGATCACCACTTCGTCCTTCAGCGGGCTTTGCCGGAATACCGCCCATCCGTCGTAGAAGCTTTCGCGTTGACGATCGTCCTCGGCACCCGCCGACAAGGTAACGGAGGCGCTGTAGACCGGCGGCCAGACCGCGATATAGAGGGTGACCAGTGCCATGGTCAGCGCGGTCACGCCAAAGATCAGCCGCTTGTGGCCGATCACCGCCAGCCGGAGCACCTGCCCTGCCCGGCGGAGATCGAAACTGTCCGCATCGGGGCGATGAGGAATGGCCTCCGCGCCGGGAAGCACCGGTAACGGGTCGGTCATTTGCTCACCTCCCGAAGCAGCCGCCATTGGGCGTAGGGCGTCAACAGCTGGTTGAACCCGCTAAGCGGCGCGTTGATATATTCCTGGATGACGCGCGCGAACTGCGAGCTCGTGGTTTCCTGCACCACCAGGATGTCGCCGGCCTGGAGCGGCACGTTCTGCAGCGTGAGCAACAAGCCGGCTTTCCCTCGCGCCATCGACCTCAGGATATGCGCCGTGAGATAGCCCGACGGCTCGAGCCGGATCAGCGCGACGTTGGAGAGCTTGCCCGAATGGCCGATGTCGCCGGCTTGGATCAACGCCTGGGCGGCCGTCGGCGCATCGCGCAGCAGCACGGAGCCGGGACGTCCGATCTCACCGGCCACGAACACTTTTTCCTCGCGCGGATTGGTAACGTTGATCGTCACTTCCGGGTTGATGATCCGGCGGAGCAACGCCTGCCGCACGAGCGCCGCGGCCTCTTGCGGCGCTAGGCCCGCCAGCGTGACGTCGCCCACCTTGGGCAGACTCGCCATGCCGTCGGATCGGATGGTCACGGTTCGCGACACTTCCGGCATCTGGTCCACCGACACTTCGACGGTATCGCCCGGGCCGAGGACATAGACCTGGCGATAGCGATTATAGGACGTCATCACCTCCGGCGCGGCGGAGATCGAGCTGGTTTCCTTCAGGCTGCCCGCGCAACCGGAGAGCAGGAACAATGCCGCCAAGGCCAAGCGTTTCATACACCCACTCCCATCACCATGCGCGCCCGCAGCGCCCAGGCGCGCGGCGACAACGGATTGGCCGCACAGGCAGCTCGCAGATTTGCCCGCGCCTCTGCCGCGTCGCCGCGATCGAGCGCGATCTGCGCCTGCGCGCGATACAGGCGCGACACGATCTTTCGGCGCCGCTGTTCGGGTGCGCCCTCATAGTGGCGACGTTCCAGGATGCGCAGCATCGTGCCGACCACGTCCTGGTTGCGCGTCAACCGCAAATCATTGCGGAGCGATCCGGAATGGTAGCGCACACCGAGCAGCAGCTCAGGCTCGTACCAGCCAAGCGCCCCGATATCGCCGAGCCTTGTCATCACGTTCAGCTCGAACGGGAAATTGCCGTGGCAATCGGCATCGACAAAACCCGAGCGCCGAAGCCATTCGGTCCGGAACACGGTTCCCGATATCGGCGTGAAGCCACTCGCCATATGCGTGTCGAGGATCGGGAAAAGCCCTCGCTCGCGCCGATTTCGGCCATGCTCTTGTTGATAGGCAATGGTCCGCGCCGGACACAATGACCCCGACTCGTCCATGATCCATGGATTGGCGACGAACAGCGCCGCCTCGGGAGCGGCATCGAGCGCGGCCACGGCGCGATGCAGATAGGACGGAGACAGAATGTCGTCGTCGTGAACAATGCAGAAATATTCCGCATTCCCCGCCGCCTCGAGCAAATACCGCCCCTGGCCATATTCGCCGCGATTCTCGGGCTGTTGGACAAAACCGATCCGGCGATCACCCAGCCCTTCCACGAAGCCGCGGACGATCTCGCCTTTATTGCCGGGCGAGCAATTGTCGCTGACGATCGCGCGGAAATAGGGGAACGTCTGGACGCGAAGGCTCGCCACCGTCTCCTGGACGAGATCCGGCCGGTCATAGGTCGGAATGCCGACAAAGATCCGATCAGAAAAAATGGCGATTCTCCCGGTACCAGAGGAAGGTTTGCGCCAATCGCTGATCGAGGCTCGCCGCCGGCGTCCAGCCAAGCTTCTCGGCGGCAAGCGCCGAGGAAAGATATTGGGCCTGGATCTCGCCATGGGCGTTATTCTGCACCACAGGCTCGAGGCCGACATGCCCGCTTGCGGCAAGGATGCGCCGCACCAGATCGAGCGCGCTGACCGGCTCGCCGGTGCCGAAATTGAAGGCGCGGCCGACCACCCCCGCATCGCCCATATGCTCGGCGAGCTGCAGATAGCCCGAGACGATATCCTCGACGAAGACATAGTCGCGGACCGGCGAGCCGTCCGACCGAATGATCGGCGGTTCGCCGTCGGCGATCGAAAGGCAGGTACCCGGCACGATGCGGTTGGTGTTGAGGTCGCCGGGCCCGAAGAGATTGCCGCAGCGCGTGATCGACACCGGCAGCTTGTAGGTCGCCGCGTAGGACAGCGCGATCAAATCGGCGCAGCTCTTGGAAACGTCGTAAGGATGACGTCCCTGCAAGGCGAAATCTTCCCGATAGGGAAGAGTATCATGGTCGCCATAGGCCTTGTCGGACGAGGCCAGGACCATCCGCTCGACGGTAGGGGTACGGCGGCAGGCTTCGAGCAATACCCAGGTGCCCTTGATATTGGCCTCGAAAGTCGACAGCGGATTGCGGTTGGCGACGCCGACGATCGCTTGCGCGGCGAGATGGAACACCGTGTCCACCGCATATTCGTTGAGCACCCGCTCGATCAGCTCGTAATCCTCGAGGACGCCGCGCACCACTTTCGTGCGGCTGGCGAGATCGGTGGATTGAAAGCGCGATTGCGGGACCATGTCGCGCACCAGCGCGACGACCTCCGCGCCCTGATCCAGCAGTCGCGCGACCAAGGCTCCGCCGAGGAAACCCGTCGCGCCGGTGACCAGGCAGGTCTTGCCTTTCCAGACGCTCATGCCGCTTGCTCCCGCGGCGCCGGCTGGACCACCCAGGGTAGCCGTCCGCCGGCGGCGATCACTTCGTCCATCTCGACGACGTCCTTGTAGAAATCGAAGGACTTGAAGAAGCCGGCGTGACGATAGGTGTAGGCGGCGCGGCGCTCGATCATCGGCGGGATGATGTCGCGCTCGAGATTCTCGCCGTTCCAATCCGCGAAGATGGAAGGATCCATCACCATGAAGCCGGCGTTGATCCAATAGTCCTCGATCAGCGGCTTTTCGACGAAGCGCATGATCGCACCGTCATCGGCGACGCTCATCACGCCATATTGCGAATACATCGGCACCGAGGTGATCGTCAGCGGTGCGCCATGGCTGTGATGGAACGCCACCAGATCGTCGAGCGGCACATTGCACAATCCGTCGCCATAGGTGGCGATGAACGGCCCATCGATCAGATGCCGGCAATTATAGATGCGCCGCCCGGTATCCGAATCCTCTCCGGTATCGACGATGTCGATCCGCGCGCCGATATCCTTGCCCTCGAAATAATCGTGCAGGACGTCCTTGCGGTAACCCGCGGCGAGGACGAAATCGGTATAACCCTGGCGGATGAAATTCTTGATGACGTGCACCAGCACGGGCGTGCCGCCGAGCGGCAGCATCGGTTTGGGCAGATAGGTCGTGAAGGGAAAGGCGCGGATGCCCTGTCCTCCACACAGAATGACGATCTTCATGGCTGTGTCTCCCTTCGTTCCGCTTGTCCGCCTTGGGCGAGCCGCGTCAGCGGCGCCGTTGCCAGGCCGATCCCGAATTCCTGTCCTTTGAAACCGCGCTGGATGAGCGGGGCGAGCGCGGCCCTCGCCACGTGCCCGGCAAACCAGAGCTTGACCTGCTGTCCATCGATCAGCGGCGCAGGCGCGAGGATCTCCCCCGACGTCCAGGGCGTGCTGTCGCGCGTGAGGATCGGTGCGTCGTCTTCCCGGAACGCTGCACGGCCATCGATGGAGCGCGCATGGTGGATCGCGACCTGCTGCCATTCCGGATCGTCGCCCTTGCGGACCAGCGCGACCGAATAGAACAGATCGACGCTGCCATCGGCCTGCGCCAATGCAGCAGGCGAACTATAGCCAGCATAACCGCTAGCGGCCGGATATAGCCGTCCTTGGCTGAGGATCTGTCGCGGGGCGGAGAAGTGCGCGCCGTCCGCCGTTTCAATCAGGCCGATCGATTGCAGCGGCGGGCCACCTCCATCGCGCGCGCCCACCGCTGAAAAATAGACCAGCAGCCGGTCCTTGACGACGACCGCGCCGGGCTCGCCGACCAGATAGCCATTCCAGTCGCCGGCCCCGCTCGTGGCCTTGAGCAAGGTCCATTGCGCGATCCGCCACTGCAGACCGTCCGCCGAGACCGCCAGCCCGATCGCCATCGGCGACGGGTCGGGTTTCGGGTAGATGCCCGTGAACGCCATATAATATTGGCCATTGAACCGCACGACACTGGGCGTCTCGATGCTGGCGTAAGGGCCGCCTTGCAGCGACAGCAGCGGCAGCGCGGGCGACAATGTCCAGGTCCGTCCGTCGGGCGACACCGCGCGAAACGGCAACACAGGCGGCTTGAACGGCTGGCCGGTGCTGGTCGTCAGATACATGACATAGCCGTCGTCCTGGCGCAGCACGCTGGGATCGTTCCACAAGGCCTGGTCGCGCAGCGACCCCGCCGGCAATTGCGGAGCGGAGTCGACCTGCCAGCCGTCCTGCGCGGCGGGCAACGCGGGCGCGGGATCGGTCGCACCGCATCCCGCCAGCATGGCGAGCGGTATGAAGCGGCGAGCGACGCGGGAGAGTGCACGCCCGGACATCAATATGCATTCCGGCCGTGGAACGGCACCAGCAGGGTACGAAGCAGAATGTCGAGATCCAGCAGCAGCGACCAGCGGCGCAGATATTCGAGATCAAGAGCGACCCGTTGCTCCATCTTGTCGAGCGTCTCGGTTTCGCCGCGCCAGCCATTGACCTGGGCGAGGCCGGTGATGCCGGGCTTGATCTTGTGCCGCACCATGTAGCGGTAGATGACCGTGCGGTATTCCTCGTTCAGCTGCACGGGGTGGGGCCTGGGACCCACCACCGACATGGTGCCGTCGAGTACGTTGAGGAGTTGCGGCAATTCGTCGAGCGAGGTGCGGCGCAGGAACGCTCCCACGCGCGTTACCCGGCTGTCGGAGCGCCGCGCTTGTGCGAAGCGATCGTCGCTCGCGACGTACATGCTGCGGAATTTCCACACCAGGAAAGGTTTGCCATTCAGCCCGTACCGGGTCTGGCGGTAGAAAACCGGCCCGGGGGAATCGATCTTGACGATGATCGCGATCAGGATGGCCGGGAGCAGGATCACCGGGAGGATCAATGCCAGCAGCACCATGTCCTCGATCCGCTTGACCAGGCGCGAATAGCCCTCGAACGGCGACTCGATCACGCCGATCACCGGCTGACCGAAGAGGTCGTCCCAGCGTCCGCACAGCAGGCCGAAACTCGACAGCGGCGGGCAATAATAGATCGACGCGGTCGTGTCCCCGAAACGGTCGATGATCGCCTTGATGCGCTGCTCGGCCGCCATCGGCAGCGTAAGATAGATGCGGTTGACGAGTCCCTGCCGCGCTAGAAGGTAAAGACCGTCGACATCGCCGCGCAGCTTTTCCCCCGCGAGCGCGGTCGCCCGCCCGTCCGCCTGCCGGTCGTCGAATATGCCGAATGGCCTGATCCCCATCCAGCGATGCTGATCGAAGACCGACAACAGCTTCGCGGTCGTCTCGGTGGCACCGATAAAAGCAGCGTTGTGCTGGTTGTATCCGAAGGCCCGATAATAGCGCAGCGCCATCCGCAGGACGATGTGGAACAACGACACCGCGGTCAGCGCGGAGACGTACCAGGCAGCAGCGGCGGGGACCCATTGGCTGGCTTGCTCGACCGGCAGATCGCCAAGCAAGTGGAACGACAACAGGATCGCCGCGAAACTGATCGTCCAATAGACCATCAGACGGGCCAGTTCATGCCGCAGCCGATTGATGCGCCAGGAACGGCTGATTTGCGCGACGGCCGCGACGATTTCCAATATCGCGATACACAGCAGAATATCGGCCGCAGCCGGTCGGGTGGACGTCCAGCCGATCGTTAAGACAGCGAACATCAGCGAAATGATGATGGCGGTGTCGATCAGACGGCAGACGCGGACAAAGGCTATTCCGAACTGGAGGAATATGCCGTCCGATCTGAAATCGTCACCCAGCCAGCCATCACGCATGAGATCGCTACTCCTGCTAGTTAACCACGACGCTCCTGTTTCGGCGCCCAATCCTTTCAAAACTGCGCAACTTACGTAATTTCGTCAGCACAAATAATCATGCGAAATTGCGTAATTTACGCATAAATAATTAATACTATATCTCTCGAATCGGTTGAAAGATGACTCAACTTCTCTCCCATTGAAACACACATTAACTATAAAAGTCAGCGACGTACCAAATGGAGACACAATAATTAGGCCAATTGATTCCAATTTATAACTAAGAGACATTCTCCACATTCGACACATCATCTTGTTGCGTGGAGAAGTTGTTGCTCATGGTTAACAACGTCGCGCCACGTCCGAGACAAAAGGGAGCGAGGTTCCGATGCTCTGCGGCCTAGGCTTTCATCGTCCGGGGTTAAGGCCGGTCTGGAATGCCGGTATCGGCTTCTCCAAATGCACGCGGTGCGGCCGCGAGATGATCCGTCGGGCCGGCAGGTCGTGGACTTTGGTGCCACGCGGACAAGTCGTCATATGGCGTAACACGGACCCCGAGCCGACACGGCGCGACGAGCCCGCCGGCAACCGGTATCGTTCGGACCGTTCGCAGGTCGCAAACGAACCCGGATCGCCAGTAATCGCGAATACGGTCGAGCCAGCACCCGATGGGCGAGACTTCGTCCGGCCCTTTCCCGCTCCCTGGGAATCCCGCGTCCAGGATCGCACCGAAGATGACACAGGACAGCGAAGGGAAGGTATCTCCAGCGGGTGGTCTGGCGACCCGCCCTTCTCTCCCTCCCCCGTTCCCCCTTCCCCCGAGACGCATGCGCAAGGCGCGCGCCTACGCGAGAAGATGATGGGTGGGTGGCCGCGACCGGCAGGCTCCGGCGAACTTCCGTCGCTCGCCTTTCGCCATCTCGCCCGGCGCATCGGCACGGCACAGTCGGATGGCCGGAGGACCGGCACGATCTTGCTCAGCGCGTTGTGCGATGCCGAATCCGCCAACGATACGATGCTGATGTTCGCCGCCATGTTGCAGGACGAGCTCGGCGGACGCCTGCTGGTCATCGACGCGACGCTACGCGATGACGGCATCGGCAGGGCATTGGGCATGGCGCGCGCGCCGGGCCTTTCCGACGCGAGGGCCGACGCGCCCGACGCTGTGCTGGAGATGATCCAGCTCCTTCCCAGGCGCTCGGTCTACCTGCTTCCGGCGGGTCGACGGCCGGACACGTCGGACCCGGCGACCTTGCCCGCCCTCCTCCCGTTATTGTCGAGGCGCTTCGATCACATCCTGATCCAGCAACATGCCGTTTTTGCCGATACGCGCTATCTGCCGTCCGCTGCCGCCGCCGATCTGGTGATCTTGCTTGCCGAGGAAGGGAGTTCGCGCATGCGCGACCTTGCGCGCTGCCGCGACACGCTCCGCGCCAACGCGATCGACAGGGTCGGGCTGTTACTGGCGCTCCCCTCCGCAAGGCTTGCCGCGTGATCGCCCGCCACCTCGTCGATGAAGCGCGCCTCTATCGACTGGCGCTTGTTGGGCTGGCGGCAGGTGCGGCAGCACTCGTGGTCATCGCCGCTTTTGCCTATTCGCCCAAGGCAGCGCTCCTCCCGGTCGCCGCCCTTGCCGGGGTGGCCATGATGGCGGCATCCGGCAACCCGCGCCTGTTCTGCCTTTGGGGCCTCGGCCTCACTGCCCCGCTCGGGGTCGCCAAGCACTTCTATCCCTTGCCGCATATGGGTGGCGCGGGCGCCTATTCGTTCGAAGCCGTCGACCCCTTCCTGCTGGCCTTGCTCTGCTTCCTGGTCCGCGATTTCGCCAGAGGAGAACGCCGGATACGGCTGTCTCCGATCGCTTTCTGGTGGAGCGCGATGATCCTGCTCGGCTTCTTCAGCGCATGGGCGGGACCGTTCCGTCACCTGCCGATCGAAGAAGCCTTTCAGATGGCGAAGACGCTGCTGTTGTTCCTGGTCCTGATCAACGAACTCGTCCGCGCGCGGCAGTTTCAGCACCTGTTCGCGGCCTTGTGCTGCGGCCTGCTGCTCGAATCGCTGATCGGCATCCTGCAATATGTGAAGAAAGGCCCGATCGGTCTCCAGGCATTGGGCGAAGCCACGGCCACCACGCTCGAATATGCCAACAAGGCGACCTATATGGATGGTGGCGACACTTTCCGCATCGGGGCCTTGCTCGGGCACCCCAATCTCCTCGCGGGTTTCATCGTCATCATCGCGCCGATGCTTTTCGCAATGCTGGCGACACGGACCGGCCCGATCTGGCGCTCCGCGATCGTCGGGGTGCTCGGAGCCGCGATGATCGCGTTATTGCTTACTCTTTCGCGGTCCGGCTGGCTGGCGCTCGCGCTGGCGATACCGGTCGTGATCGGTTTGCTGCTCGCTCACCGCTCGTCCTGGCGCCGCGCCTTATCCCTCGCCACCATGACGGCGCTTGTCGTGACCCTGGGGGCGATGGCGGCAGCGCCGGCGATCCTCCGCCGCTTCACCGAAAGCGATCCGGGTGCGCTCGATTTCCGCTGGGAATGGATGCGCGTCGCCTGGGGCATGGTAGAGGATCATTGGATCGTCGGTACCGGCCTCAACAGCTTCGTCTACAATTTGCCGGACCGCACCGAATATGGCGGCCATGTCGGATTGATCCAGCGGTTCGGCGCTAACTGGCCGGTCGTGCATAATATCTATCTTCTGACCTGGGCCGAACAGGGGACGCTCGGCTTCGCCGCCTTCCTTGCGCTGCTTGCTACCTTGTTGCGAGCCGGCTGGCGCAATGCGCGCGACTGCGCGGACCCCATGCTCCATGCCCTGAGCATCGGTGCCCTGGCCGGAATCTGCGCCAGCCTGGTCGATGGCTTCGGCAGCTTCTACCTGCGCCAGATGCCGGGCGCGCGGGTGTTCTGGATGGCCGCGGCGATCGTCGTCGCGATACGATATTGGCAGCGCGCCAATGGTCCGCGTCGGGTGGCGGCATGAGCGGCGGCACTCTCCTCACCAATTCCACCAGCCTGGTCGCCGGGCGGATCGCGTTGTCGGCATTGCGGATGATCGCTGCGTTGACCGTCGCTCGATTAGGCGGGGCAGATCATTTCGGCGCCTATATGTTGGTGCTCGCTTATGTTGCGCTGTTCGAATGGCTGGTGGATTTCGGCCAGACCGACATCGCCGTACGCGATATCGCCCGCGCTACCGAACAACGCGGGCCGGTGCTGGCAGCCCTCGCGCGGATCAAGCGGATCCAGGGTGTCGCGGGCGCGGCGGCGCTGCCGCTCCTTCTCACCATCACGGAACATGACCCGGCCATGACTCTGGCCGGCCTGGCCGGCGGCTGTGCGATCCTTGCCAACGCCGCGTTGCAGCCGGCGCGCGCCGATCTGCGCCTGGCGATGCGGATGGATCTCGATATCGCAACGGAATTGGTGGGCGCGACCCTCATGTTGCCGCTGCTTGCGATCGCCGCCTGGCACGGCGCGTCGCTGGCGCTGCTGACCGCCGCTTTCGCCGCCGCGCGGATAGTGCAGGCCGCGCTGACGATCCATTGGGCCAAGCCGCTGGCTCGCGCCAGCCACGTCGCGCCAGGGGCGACATGGCTGCTGTGGCGCGAGGCAGCACCGCTCGGCTTTGCCGGGCTGCTCGTGGTCACCTATGATGCGTTGGCGCCGCTTCTCCTGGCCCGCCTGCTGGATCTGAAGGCGGTCGCGCTCTATGCCGCCGCCGCACGCTTCATCTTTCCCGTGCTGGTCGCGGTACAAGCGATCGCCGCTGCCTTCTTTCCCGTGCTGTCCCATGCATCGCGTCACAATCGAGCCGCCCTCGCCGACGCGCAGCAGGCGGCATTGGTCCTGTCGACCGGCGTCGCTGCCTTGCTCTTTGCCGGCATCCATGGGGGAGCGACCTTCCTGATGGGGCTATTGGGCGGCGATTTCCTGGCAGGCGTCGAGGTGCTGCGGTTGATGGCCTGGACGCTGTTGCTGCGCGCGATCACCACCGTCATGTCGCCGTTGATCGTCATCGCGGGATGGCAGGACAGAGCGATGCTGCTGACCTTGGCGTCGCTGTCGGGCCAATGTCTGGCGCTACTCTTGCTCGTCCCGCGGTTCGGCGTGCTGGGTGCCGCGATCGGCTACCTCTTGGTCGAATTGATGCTCGGCACCGCGATCGTCTCCTGGCTGGGGCAGCGCGCCATCGCCATCCGCCTTGACTGGAAGCCGGTCGCCGGATTGCTGGCGATCGCGGCAGTCTCCGTGGTCGCCGTAGATATCAGCCCGATCCGCGGCACCTTCTGGGGCGGCGTTGCCGGCGCGTCGCTGGTCGTGACGCTCGCTGCCATCGCTGCCGGCGCTGCAGGATTCAGCCTCCGACCGGTGTGGCAGGAACTCCGGAAAGGCCGGGCGATCGCGGCGGGAGGTGGCGCGTGACCGCGCCGCGCGTCGCCATCGCCTGCCCCGGCGTCGGCCTGGTGCAGCGCGGGTTCGAACGATTGTTCCGCGATCTGTTCGACGAGATGCGCGGCGATCTTCCCATGACCTTGTTCAAGGGCGGCGGCCTCCAGACCGAGAACGAGATCGTCCTGCCCTTCCTGGCACGCGGCGGCCAGGCGATCCGCTATCTGCCGCTGCACCGGCTGATGCGCCGCACTCCGATGCATACCGAATGCCTGACCTTCGCGCTGGCCTTGCTGCCGCATCTCCGGGCCGGCCGCTATGATATCGTCCATGTCATCGATCCACCGCTGGCGCGCTTGCTGTTCCATTTGCGCCGCCTGCTGCGATTGCGCTTCAAGCTGCTCTACACCGAAGGCACCGCGATGCCGCCGGGCGACTATCCGCCCTGTGATATCCTGCATCAGATTTCGGCGGCGACGCTGGCCGACGCGATCGTGCAGGGCCGCGCGGCGCGCGAAATGCACTTGGTCCCCTGCGGCTATCGTCCCGAGCTTTTCCACACGCCGCTGTCTCGAGACGAACTGCGCGCGCGGCATGGCATTGCGTCGGACAGGTTCGTCATTCTTTCAGTGGCGGCGCTCAACCGCGGGCACAAACGCACCCATCATCTGATCGACGAGGTTGCGCGCATGGCGGGCGAGCCCTTGCTGTGGCTAGATGGCAGCCTCGACCATGGCGATCCCGACCTCCCCGATTATGCCCGCGCACGGCTGGGCGATCGCGTCAGAGTAACCCACGTGCCGTCGGCCGAGGTCGCAGAACTCTATGCCGTGGCGGACGTCATGCCCCATGCCGCGACGTTCGAGGCGTTCGGCCTGGCACTGGTCGAAGCAGCAGGCACCGGATTGCCGGTCATCACGCATGACGCCGCGCATTTCCGCTGGCTGTTGCCCAATCCGGCTTGCTGGATCGATATGACCGCTCCCGGCGCCCTCGCGGCATTGCTGGAAAGACTGGCCAAGGATCCGGCGGAACGACAGCGGCGCGTGATGTCCGATTATGTCCGGTCCCGTTATGCCTGGTCCGGGCTGCACCACGCTTATGCCTCGCTCTACCAGACCACTGCAGCATGACTATGTCCCCGCGCCTCGCCATCGTCATCGTCAACTGGAACGTCTGCGACCTGTTGCGGGATTGCCTGGCGGCCGTGCGCGACAGCGAGCATCTCGCACCTGGCGACACGGAGACGATCGTCGTCGACAATGCCTCCGGTGACGGCAGCGCGGCGATGGTCGCCGCCGAATTCCCCTGGGTGCGACTGATCGAGAGCGGCGCCAATCTCGGCTTCGCCGATGGCTGCCAGCGCGGTTACGAGGCGACGGACGCGCCGTTCGTGATGCTGCTCAATCCCGATACGGTCGTCGATCGCGACGCCATCGCCGCTATGCTCGGCACCATCGCCGGCGATCCATCGATCGGCATCCTGGGCTCCCGCTTGCGTAATACCGACGGCAGCTTCCAGCGCGCTTCGGGCGGTGCCTTCCCGACGCTCGCGAACCTGGCATGGAACTATTTGTTCCTCAGTCGGGTCCTGCCGCGCCGCTGGGCGCCTCCAGCAGTCTATCTCGACGACGACCCATCCGGCATCCGCCCGATCGACTGGGTGTCCGGCGCTTCGCTTACCTTTCGCCGGGAAGCCGTAGGCCAACGCATCTTCCATCCGGCCTTCTTCATGTTCGGCGAGGATATGGAATTATGCCACCGCGTGGGCGCAGCCGGCTGGAAGGTCCTCTATTCAGCGCTGCAAAGCATCACCCATCATCATGGGCAAAGCTTTGCGCGGCAGGAATCGATGGAAGTACTCGCGACGGTTTATAAAGGCCCGCGCTTCTTCTTCCGCCGGGGACGCGGGCCGTTTGCGCGATTTGCCTACGACGCCATTCTCTTCGCCGGCTATTCCAGCCGCTGGATGCTGTTCAGCCTGCTTGCGTGGCTGCAGCCCGGCAAGGGCCACGAAGCCATGGCGCGCTTCAGCCGCCGATATCTCGGCGCGATGATCGAGACGATGTTCACCAAGCACTCACCGGGGTGACGAAGGGAGTCAGAACATGAACAGGGGTATCAAACGAATATTGGTGACCGGCGGCGCAGGCTTTCTCGGATCGCATCTGTGCGAAAGATTGCTCGCGCGCGGCAACGAGGTACTGTGCGTCGACAATCTCTTTACCGGATCCAAGAACAATATCAGGCATCTGATCGGGAACCCGAGCTTCGAGTTCCTGCGCCACGACGTGACCTTCCCGCTGTTCGTCGAGGTGGACGAAATCTACAATCTCGCCTGCCCGGCCTCGCCGGTGCAGTACCGCGTCAATCCGGTCCAGACCACCAAGACCAGCGTCCACGGCGCCATCAACATGCTCGGCCTGGCCAAGCGGGTGGGCGCAAAGATCCTCCAGGCGTCGACCAGCGAGGTCTATGGCGATCCGGAAGTCCATCCCCAGCGCGAAGACTATTGGGGCCGGGTCAACCCGAACGGGCCACGCGCTTGTTATGATGAAGGCAAACGCTGCGCGGAGACTTTATTCTTCGACTATCATCGTGAACGGGGAGTCCGGGTCAAGGTCGCGCGCATCTTCAATACCTATGGCCCCCGCATGGACCCAGCGGACGGCCGCGTCGTGTCGAATTTCATCATGCAGGCGCTGACCGGCCAGCCGATCACCATCTATGGCGATGGCAACCAGACGCGGTCTTTCTGCTATGTCGACGATCTGATCGAGGGGCTGATCCGTCTGATGGCCAGTCCGGACGATTTCACCGGCCCCGTCAATATCGGCAATCCCGGGGAGTTCACGATCCTCGAACTGGCCGAAACCATCCTGGAACTGACGGGCACGCAATCGCCGCTGCTTCGCAAACCCTTGCCCGCCGACGATCCGCGGCAACGCTGCCCGGATATCGGGCTGGCGCGAACCGAACTCGGTTGGGAACCGACGGTGATGCTGCGCGAAGGCCTACGCCACACCATAGCCCATTTCGACGACTTTCTCGGGTCACGTCATGCGGGTTTGGTCGACGAACAGCGTCCCCTACGCGCCGTCGTCAAACGTCATCAACTGATGCAACAGCCCTGAACCAACGACCAGGGCGCGACGATGAACTGCGACGCCACCGACGCTCCGGCCAAGCCGTGGTTATCCCCGCCATTTTGGTCGCAGCGTCATTCCAAGATGCGCCTGCATAGATTCGAACAGGCCTGGCTCACCGAGCTCCGCGCCGACGCCCGAAGCGAACGATCATGCCAGTGCCGCGCCAACTCGGCGCGATCACGCTCTAGGTTCGTCTACAGGTCATCCCCGCACTCTCATCTCATCTCTTCGCTTTGCTGCGCTCACATCAGGTGCAGCAATTGCCGCGCGTCCTGCTTGGTCGGGAGCGGCGCGGTGGCGGTCAGCCGCTTTGCCGCGTCGTCCCAAATCAAGGTGGCGCTGCGCCCCGGCGCCTTTGAAACGCCGTCATCGTCATAGAGCGTGATACGCGCGTCGGCGCCAGGATAGACGCGGATTTCCTTGAGCGGTTGGCGAGTCATGGTGCTCGGCACCTGCTCGCCGATCGGCACGATCGATCCGGCGCGGACGTAGAGCGGGATGCGATCGATCGGCGCTTGCGCTGTGATCCACTGGCCGCCCGCGATCTTCGCGTTGGTCCACCAATCGTACCAATCGGTGCCGGCCGGCAGATAGACCTTGCGGCTGGTCGCTCCCTGCTCGGTAACCGGCGCCACGAGGAAGGCGTGACCCAGCATATATTCGTCGCCGATCGTGGCGACCGCCGGGTCGTTGCCGAAGTCCATGAACAAGGCCCGCATGAACGGGGCGCCGCTGCGGCTGGTCTCGTAACCGGCCGCGTAGAGATAGGGGATCAGCGCGTAACGCAGCCGCAGGAATTGTTCGAGGACCGGCGAGGCCGCGGCACCGTAGTCCCAAAGCGCGGTGGCCGGACGCTGGCCATGGATGCGCAAGGTCGGCGTCAGGCTGTTATATTCGAACCAGCGGGTGAAGAGCTCCGGATAATCGGGATCGTCCGCGCCCATCGCAGTGGCGCCGGCCGGATCGAGCAAGGGCGGATGATCGGGGACATGCGCGGCGGGCGCCTGCCAGCCGCCGGTGTCGCTGCTCCAATAAGCCATGCCGCTGGCGGTGAAGCCGAGCCCGGCGGGCACCTGCCGGCGCAGCGCATCCCAGCTCGCCTGGACATCTGACGACCAGAACAGGCAGCCGTTGCGCTGCGTGCCGAGATAGGCGGCGCGGCACAGGATCATGTTGCGAAAAGAGGGACGGTCCTTCGCCGATCCTTCCGCCACGCTCGCGGTGTGCAGCAGCGGAAAGACGTTGTGATAGCGGTCCCCGGAACCGATCGAATAGAAGCTCCCGTCCGGCACCAGATCCGGCTCGGTCTCGTCCAGCCACAGCCAGTCGAAACCCTGCGACAGGATGTTGTCGCGGATCTTGCTCCAATACCAGGCACGCGCATCGGGGTTGGTGCTGTCGAGCAAGGCACCCGCCCGATCGGAGCGGAAATCGAGCCCGTCGACCGGCTTGCCGTCCGCGTCGTGGAGCAACCAGCCTTTCGCCGCGAGCGTGTCGAAATAGCGCGACTCCTTCTCAAAGCGCGGCCACACCGAGATCAGGCTGTGCAGCCCGCGGGCATGCAATTCGGCATTCATGCCCTTGGGATCGGGAAAGGCAACGGGATCGACGTCGATCTGCCCCATGCGCGTCCAGTAGAACCAGTCGAGCACCATCACGTCGAGCGGCAGGCCGCGCTTTCGATAGCCGTCCGCCACCGCCATCAGCTCGGCTTGCGTCTCGTAGCGCGCCTTGCTCTGGATGAGGCCGAAGGCAGCCTTGGGTGGCAGCGGCGTGGCACCAGTGAGCTTGGCATAGCCGGCATAAAGCGCATCGGTGGTCGGCCCGGTGACGACGAAGAAGGAGACGCGCTCGCCCACTTCGGACTGCCAGTGGGTGCGCCCATTGAGGCCCGGTGAGATCGTCGTCGGCGACGGATTGTCCCAAAGCACCGCATAGCCCTTGCTGCTCACCATGAAGGGCACACAGACCTGCTCGCCCGCAGGCGCGTCATACCAGTGACGGCAGTCGATCGTGCGGTCGCGCAGATCGAGCTTGCCCTCCTGATTCTGGCCGAGGCCGTAGAAATGCTCGTCGGGGCTGGTGGCGAAGCTGGCGCCGACCTGGAAAGTCTTCTCGCCGTTGACGGTGTGGGGCGCCATGTCCCAGCCGGTCATGACGAGGATCGTGCGACCGTCCGCGCCCTTGATCGCGAGCGAAACCGGAGGGAGCGACGGTGCGAAATAGCGCTCCATCTGGGACGGCGGATGCGGGGTCGGACCGGCCGCGACGGTCAGCGTCAGCCCGGACGAAACGAAGACGTCGCCCGAGGCATCGACGCGGTGGCTCCAACCGGCCGCATCGGCCGAGGCGATCAAGCCGTAGCCCGCGGGCCGGTCGGCCTCGCCGCGATCTGTGGCGATGGTCACGCGTATGATGTTGGGGGCGTAGGGCTCGACCGAGACGTAGCTGCCGTAGCGATCGACGGTTGCGAGTGGCGCCGCCAGCGCTGCACCCGTCCAGCAGGCGCCACTCAGCAGCGCGGCGGCGAACGCGAATCCCTTCATCTCAATGCCCCAGCGTCTTGGTGATTGCAGCCAGCGCCAGCGGGCGCATGATCGCATAGCCTTCCGGCGTCGGGTGTACGCCGTCGGTGGCGAGGCCCGGTTTCATGCCACCCTGCGCGTCGGCGAGCGCACTGTGATAGTCGAGATAGGTGAAGCCGTTGCGCGTGGCATAATCGCGCAGCCAGGCATTGAATGCGATGATCTGAGGCGCGGGCTGCTTGTCGGGGCTCCACGGGAAGACGGCGGCAGGCGGGATCGAGGCGAGAATCACCTTGATGCCGTGGAGCTTCGCGAGTTCGGCCATGCTCTCGATATTGCCCTGCACGAAGGCGAGCGTCGCGGCGCCTGTGTTGCCGGCGATGTCATTGGTGCCGGCCATGATATGCACTGCCTGCGGGCGTAGCGCGATCACGTCCTCGCGGAATCGCACCAGCATCTGCTGCGTCGTCTGCCCGCTGATTCCGCGATCGACGAGGCCACCGGTAAACATCGTCGTGTCGCGCAGCTGCCAGGCATCGGTGATCGAGTCGCCGAGGAACACCACCTTCACTGGCTGGCGCGAGGCGATCAAGGCAATGTTGTCAGCGCGATACCGGCAGATCTGGCCGAAGTCGCGCGTGTACATGTGGAGATTCGACAGGTGCCAGCCGGCCTCGTTCGTGGGCTTGGGATGTACCGGGCAGGGATCCTCGACAATGCCGACGGGATCGCTGGCCGCCGGGTCTCCATCCACTTTCACTTGCGCGCTGACGGGCGGCACCGCGGACGTTGCCAGCACCGCTGCGAGCGCGATCAACCGGAGTCTTTTCATCCCTTCCCTCCTTTTCGCCGCGAACTCTCGCTCGACAGCCCTTGCGGGCCGAAAAGCGCGGGATGGGCATGAGTCGAGATTTTCTCGCAGACGCAGCATCGCGGACGATCCGTTCGACAAGCAGCGTCCATTCTTCAAGGTTTCCTATTCTTTGCTCTGGGGCAACAGTCCTGACGCGGCTAACGCGCCGCTGGTGCGAGCGCCCCAAGTTCACCGTCTCAGCTTAAAATCAGACCGGCCCTTCGCGGCCAACTCCCCGCCACCTCAGCCGACGCCGTTCGCCAAGGGAGAAAGCGTGTGCGTCGCGGTGAGCAATCCATCCCGGTTGACTGCGGAGGACAAGACCCATTAGCCTCATGGTAGCGATAACATAGTTGCCACACAAGCGCGGTAATGCAGGAGAGAGCAGAAATGGCCAAATCCGGTCGAGCCGTGCGCCAGCGGGATGTCCGGCCCGGGCGCAAGACGTCGGGCGCCGCATTCAACGCGATGCGGCTGATTGCGGGGTTCCAGATGGTCTTCCTGCCCATCTGCGCACAAGCCCAGACTGCCGGGATGGTCGAAGAGCCGCTGCCGGCGCCCACCGGCCTGGCACCGCAGTTCAGTCCCGCCGCGAGCGGGCCGAGCGCACCGGATGCCGACGGTTTTCTGCGCCGCTGGCTGCTGCTCGAGCCGGTGACCAAGCCCAACCGCACCAATACCGGCTTTACCTCCCGCTATGTCCGGGAAGCTCTGGCGCCCAGCCAGTATCCGGGCACCTTCGGCAAGGTGCCACGTGACGGCGAGGTGGCAAAGGCATCGGGCGGAGCTCGCTGGCATGCGCTCGATTCCAGCCTGTTCGACGTCAAGTTGTTCAAGCTGGCGCAGGGCCTGGGCAAGCCGACCTACGGCGTCATCTTCTGGGCAGTCACCGTCGTGAACAGCCCCCGCGAGATGCGTGACGTCCGTCTCGCGGTGGGATCCAACTCCGCTTCCCTGTGGTGGCTGAACGGGGACGAAACTGCTGGTCTTTTCGGCGACAGGCGCATGGTCATGGACGATGTGCTCTCTCGACCGGTCACGTTGCGCAAGGGACGCAACATATTGATCGGCGCGGTAATCAACGGACCGGGAATGAGCGATTTCTGCGTCCGCTTCCTGGATGAAAGCGGCAATCCGATCCGCGACATCACGACCAACGTGAAGTGAGGAGCATATGAAGCCTGCCCTGACGCTCGCCGCACTCGCCTGTTCGGCCAGCTTGTCCATGCCGGCGGCCGCCCAGCTGGAGGGCGAGCCGTTCATCCACGATCCCTCCACCGTTACCTTCTCCGACGGCAAGTGGTGGACCTTTGGCACCAGGGCGGGCGGTCTCGTGTCGGAAGACGGCTGGGTCTGGCACAGCGGCGGCGAGCGGCCCGGAGGCGGCGTCGCGCCGGACGTGATCAAGATCGGCGACCGCTATTACGTCGCTTATGCAATCGGCGGCGGCGGCATGAACGGAGGCCATGCCAGCGAGGTCAAGGTGATGTGGACCCATTCGCTGGATCCCAAGTCGCCAAAATTCGGCTATCACGAGGTCGGCACGGTCGCCTCGACCGACGGCATCGAGCTGGCCGACGCCATCGATCCCGCTTTCCTGTACGCCGAGGGGCGGCTGTGGCTCAGCTACGGCACCTATTTCGGGTATATCCGCATGGTCGAGCTGGACCCTCGCACTGGCGGGCGCCTGCCAGGTAGCGAGCCCGTGGATGTGGCCATCGACATGGAGGCAACCGCGCTGCTGCACAGGGACGGATGGTATTATCTGCTCGGCACGCACGGCACCTGCTGCGATGGGCCTAACTCATCCTACAACATCCGCGTCGGGCGCTCGCGCAATGCCACGGGCCCCTTCGTCGATCACATGGGCGTGCCGCTGCTCAGGGGCGGCGGCAAGCTCGTCGTGGACGGACGCGGGCGGCAATATGGGCCGGGCCATTTCGGGCTGATCGATCTGGGCGATGGCGTCGAGAAATTCTCGATGCACTTTGAAGCGGACCTCGATCGCAACGGCCGCAGCGTGCTCGCCATCGCACCGCTGCTGTGGAAGGACGGCTGGCCGGTGGCGGGTGAAAACCTGGCGCCCGGCACCTATGAGATCGAATCGGAACGCAGCGGCCAGGCGCTGGGGCTTGCGGTCGATTTCGTGCGCATGCCGTTCGACGTGCGCGCCAGCTTCATGGCCAAGCCGACCGATCCGGTGGCGCCTATTCCCAACCAGACTCTCGCTCAGAACCAGCAGAGCTGGCCATCCGGCAATATCGAAATCGATCTTGGCGAGTATATGATCCGGGCGCACCAGCAATGGACCATCGCACCCGTGGCCGGCGCGGGCGGTGCGTTCGGCGCGCCTTACTACAAGATCGTCATAGCGGGCACCGAGCGCGCCCTGGCCGTCGGGCCCGAGGGCACCGTACAGGCCATTCCGGCCTTCACCGGCGCACCGGCGCAGTTGTGGCGGATCGACCAACTCACCGATGGCACGTACCGGATCATGCCGAAGGCGTCGTCCGCGGGGAAGGAGCAAGTTTCGCTCGTCGCGCTCGGTCGAAGCACCGTGGCATTGGCGAAGTTCGACCCGAACAGCCCAGCCGGGAGATGGAGCTTCAGGCGCCCCTGATTCGGGAGGGGCCAAGCCCATGAGGCGAAGTGGCGCTCAGCACATGCTCGTCAAGATCAAAGCACTATTGGCATTGGATATCGGACAAACGCAGAGCGCGTGCGTCGATGGGTGGCTGACGAACAGAAGGAACCCGATCATATCGCGCTGCGCACTTGGAATTGAAGCACGGCCACGATTGCCCAACCCTGGCATAAACAGGACCGAGGTAGGCCGTCTGCCTTGACATTCCCTGCGTTAAATGATGGTAGCGCTATCACAAGGCAAATCAATCCGGAGAGGTAGATAGATGGGGGGCGACTTTAGCGGGGCGCTTCCGGTGGATTGGCGGGACGGCCATTTCGTCGGGCGCGCGATGACCGAACAAGGGCCGTCCCCGTTGCTCGTCGTCGCCGGCATCGCCTATGACATGGCCGCCGTCGCGCCGACCGTTTCGAGCCTGATCGCCGATCATAGTTTCGATACCGCGGGCGGAACTCCGCTCGGACCGCTCGACACGCTCGTATTCCCCCTTCTCTCTCCAATCGACTTGCAATGCGTGAAGGCGTGCGGCGTGACCTTCGGCCTGTCCGCCGTCGAGCGCGTAATCGAGGAGCGCGCGCGCGGTGACGCGACCGTTGCAGCCGATATCCGCGAGCGCCTGGAGGACCGCATCGGCGGCTCGATCCGCCAGGTGTCGCCGGGATCGGCCGAGGCTGCCGCACTCAAGGCCGCGCTGATCGAGGATGGCCTCTGGTCGCAATATCTCGAAGTTGCGATCGGCCCCGACGCGGAGGTCTTCACCAAGGCGCCGGTATTGGCGACCGTCGGCCCCGGTGCCGATATCGGCATCCGATCCGATTCGAGCTGGAACAACCCGGAGCCTGAGATCGTCCTGATCGTCGATCCCGACGGCGGTATCGCCGGCGCGACTTTGGGCAACGACGTCAATTTGCGTGACTTCGAAGGCCGCTCCGCGTTGTTGCTGGGCAAGGCCAAGGACAATAACGCGTCCTGCGCGGTGGGACCGCTGATCCGCTTGTTCGACGACGGCTTTACGCTGGACGACGTGCGCGCGGCGGAGATCAGCCTGACCGTCGATGGCCCGGAAGGCTATCGGCTGGAAGGACGCAGCAATATGGACCAGATCAGCCGCGATCCGGTCGAGCTGGTTCGCCAGACACTCAGCGAGCACCAATATCCCGACGGCTTCGCCTTGTTTCTGGGCACGCTTTTCGCTCCGATCCAGGATAGAGACGAGCCGGGCCGCGGCTTCACGCACAAGGTCGGCGACCGCGTGACGATCGCGACCCCGCGGCTCGGGCAATTGGTCAACCACGTCACTACATCGAAGGAAGCAGCACCTTGGACGTCCGGAATAGGCTCGCTAATGCGCAATCTGGCGAAGCGGGGGCTGCTCGCGTGACGGTCGACGCGAATGCCGACAACCAAAGGGCGCATTATCCCAGCCTGGCCGGCAAACGCGTGATCATCACCGGCGGCGGTAGCGGCATCGGCGCGGCGCTGGTCGAGGGGTTCGCCGCGCAAGGCGCGCGCGTGGTGTTTTGCGATATCGACGCCGCGTCGAGCCACGCGCTGGTCGAACGACTTTCTTCGGGCGCCGCCATCGCACCGGCCTTTATCGAATGCGATCTCCGGAAACTCGATTCACTCGCCACGATGATGACCGCCGCCGCGGAGATTCTGGGCGGCGTCGATGTCTTGATCAACAACGCCGCCAATGACGACCGTCACGCGATCGAGGACGTCACGCCGGCCTATTGGGACGAGCGGATCGCGGTCAATCTGAGGCATCAGTTCTTCGCCGCACAGGCAGCGGTGCCGGCGATGCGTGCGGGTGGCGGCGGGGTCATCCTGAATTTCGGATCGATCAGCTGGCATCTCGGGCTGAAGGATCTGGTCCTCTACCAGACATCCAAGGCCGCGATCGAGGGAATGACGCGATCGCTCGCGCGCGATCTCGGCCGGGACAATATCCGCGTCAACGCGATCGTCCCCGGCAATGTCCAGACGCCGCGCCAGGCACAATGGTATTCCCCGGAAGGCGAATCAGAAATCCTGGCCGCCCAATGCCTCGATGCACGGATTCAGGCGGCCGACGTCGCGGCGCTGGTCCTGTTCCTCGCGTCCGACGATGCCCGGATGTGCACCGGCCACGAATATTTCGTCGATGCGGGCTGGCGCTAGGCCATGACGACGCCAGCAAGCGTGTTGTCGGTCGGCGCCGTGTTGGGCGAAGGACCGGTATGGGTGCCGCGCGACGCCTGTCTGTGGTTCGTCGATATCAAAGGCCAATTGGTCTACCGTTTCGACCCGGCGAGCGGATCGGCGCGTAGCTGGCCCGCACCCGCTCAGGTCGGCTGGATCCTGCCGGCGGCCGGAGGCGGATATCTTGCCGGGCTCAAGACCGGCGTGCACCGGTTCGATCCGTCGAACGGAGCATTCGACCTGTTGTCCGACCCCGAGCCGGATCGTCCCGGCAATCGGCTGAACGACGCGGCGATCGATGCCACAGGCCGATTGTGGTTCGGCACGATGGACGACGACGAAAAGCGCGCAACCGGGCGCGTCTACACTCTGGGCGCGGGATCATGTGCGGATGTCGGGCTGGAGCCCGTCACCATCACCAACGGCCCGGCGATCGCCCCCGATGCGCGAACGCTTTACGCGGTCGACACGCTCGGCCGCACCGTCCTGAAGGCGGCGATCCGCGACGACGGCACCCTGGGAGCGGCCGAGCCGCTGATCCGGATCGAGGATAATGCCGGCTACCCCGACGGCGCAGTCTGCGATGCGGAGGGTTGCCTGTGGATCGGACTGTTCGGCGGCTGGGGCGTTCGCCGCTATGATCCGAGCGGACGATTGATGCGAACGATCCCCTTCCCCGTCGCGAACGTCACCAAGATAGCGTTTGGCGGCGAGGGATTGCGAACCGCCTACGCGACCACCGCACGCAAGGGCCTCGACCCGGCCTCGCTTGCTGCCCAACCGCTCGCGGGCGACCTGTTCGCCTTTGATCCCGGCGTCGCCGGCTTGCCGGTGGCGGAAGCAATCGTCTGAAATAAAAGAAGAGCAGGAGAGAAGATGACCGAGACAGGCGATCGGTGATGATCGGTGCTGCCTTGCTGTTCATCGCCAGCGCATTGGCGGCTGGCGCGGCGGCGTCCTCGGCGATGTTCATCGTCGGCAGGGTCGGTGTCGGGCTGACCGCCACTTACGGCTTCTACGCGGTGGTTGCATTCATCTCGTTCCTCGCCCTGCGCCAAAATCCGCTCCGTCACGGCGGGTCAAACCCACGTCATCGCGCTCTCAAGGACATGGTCGGCTGACCCGGCTCGATCTTCGCGTCGCTACCGCCAATGCGAGCATTCTTCCGGAATTTGGGGGAATGCTCACCGCGCTGAGCGTCGCCGCGACGGACCTGCTGCGGCCGGCAGCCGAAGACGGCGCCGATCCGTCCGATTCGGGCTGCTTTCCGCTGCTCCCTTACGCCAATCGGATCGCCGACGGACGGTTCGTGTTTGCCGGTGAGCACTATCGGCTGCGACCCAATTTCGGCGACCATCCGCACAGCCTGCACGGTCTGGGATGGCAGCGACGCTGGGACGTCGAGACCCACCGGGACGATGAGGCACTGCTGGCGCATCGTCACGACGGGGACTGCTACTGGCCATGGCCATATCGGGCGACGCAGCACGTCCGGCTGTTTCCCGACCGCATTGTCCTGACGCTGATGCTGACCAACAGCGGCACGATCCCGATGCCGGCCGGGCTGGGTTTCCATCCCTATTTCCCGCTCGATGATGCCACCCGTCTCAGCTTCGAGGCGGAGGCAGTCTGGCTGGCCGACGATACGCGGCTGCCGGTCAGCCGGGCACGGGCCGATGCGCTCGGCGACTGGTCGGACCCACGCGTCGTGCAAGGGACGACATTGCTCGACAATTGCTATGCTGGCTGGTCGGGCGCCGCGGCGATCGAGCAAGGGCCCATCCGGCTGTCGCTCACCAGCGGCGGTGCGGGTTGGCTGCACGTCTATCGTCCGCCCAACGGGACCTATTTCTGCGTCGAGCCGGTCACGCACATGCCCGACTCGCTCAACCGCGATGCGCCGATGGCGATCTTGGCCCCTGGGGAGAGTACAGCGCTGACGATGACCTTGGGTTGGAGCGGGATTTAGAGCAGCGCGCGGAAGAGTGGGGTCCGATTTTTCGCAAAAAAGCGATGCGACCACAAATGTTTAGAGCGGTTTTCAGCTTTGCTGAAACAAAATTCTAAGCGCGCGGCGGCGGCGGCGCGTCCGACGCGCGCCGGACGAGATCGAAATCGAGCACCAGATGCTGCGGTGCGCCGCCCTTGCCGTTCTTGCGATCCCTGATCTCGCGCACCAGCAATTCGACCGCGGTCCGCGACATCTCGACGATCGGCTGGCGGATCGTGGTCAGTTCGGGCCAGATCGTCGTCGCGAGCGCGGTATCGTCGAACCCGCACACGGTGAGGTCGCGCGGCACGTCGAGCCCGCGACGATGCGCGACGGCCACCGCCGCTGCGGCCATGTCGTCGTTGCTCGCGAAGATCGCGGTTGGCGGCTCAGCCAAGGTCAGCAATTGCTCGGCCGCGTCGAGGCCTGACCGGTAGGTGAACAGCCCCTGGACGATCAACCCCGCTTCCTCGGCCGATCCGGTATCGGCCAAAGCAGCGCGATAGCCGGCCAGACGCTCAGCACTCGCGGTCTGGTTGGGATTGCCGATGATGAAGCCGACCCGGCGGTGCCCCAGCCCGATCAGGTGCTGCGTCATCTCGAACGCGGCGCGGCGATCGTCGATACTGACCGCGGCCATCGTGTCGATCGGCCGGCCGGTGGCAACCGCGACCGCCGGGATGTCGTGCTCGGCAACCGCCGCCATCACCGCCGTCGCGTCGCATAACGGCGGCGGCAGAATGATTCCGTCGACTCTGCCCTGCACCAGATGATCGATGACCGATTGTTCGAGCGCTTCCTCATCGCATTTTTCGACGATGAGCTGGACATTGCTGCGCGACGCCTGGTCGAGGCTGCCGACCAGGAATTCGCTGAGATAGGCGGAACTGGGGTTGCTGTAGAGCAGGCCGATGCGCAGTTCGTCGCCCCCCGCCAGCGACCGCGCGGCGGGGCTGGGCGAATAATTGAGCTTGCGGATCGCCTCGTTGACTAAGTCGCGCGTTCGCTCGCGGACGTTGGTCTCGCCATTGATCACGCGCGACACCGTCATCGGCGAGACACCTGCCGCCGCCGCGACATCGCTGATGGTCGGCGCGTTGCGCTGTCGCCGCGAGGGGCGGTTGGTCATACGGTCTCCGGCCACGCAGTCACCTATGGCCATCGCGGCGCGGCAATCAAGGACGCGATTGCGCCGCGAGCACTCGCGGAACCAGCAATGGGCGCATCTCGGGTATCGCCACAGAGCGCTCGCGCGTCGCCAGGGTTGCGACGTAATTCGCCCCTTCGACGCCGAGATGGGTGTAGCGATAGCCGCATTCGACCGCTGGCTCCCGCGTCCGCACGCCGCGCGCGCGGTAGGCACACCGGTCTTTACCGATCGCTCGCTTGCGGCAGCGACTTTGCCTATGCATTCCGCATGATCGGCCTCCGCTCCGCCATCGCACGCCAAGTGCGCGGCTTGTTGTCCGATCCCGCCAATCCGCCGATCGTCCGCGCGCTCGACGGCAGCGGGTTGTTCGCGCCCGATTCGGTCAGTTGGCGCGTCCATATCGACGTCACCGGCATGATGGTCGGCGGGATCGCCGCGTTGATGCTGCAGATGCTGCACCCGCGCGTGCTGGCGGGAGTGTGGGACCATTCGAGCTTTCGCGACGACATGAATGCCCGGCTGAAAGGCACGGCACGCTTCATCGCCCAGACCACGTTCGAGACGCGCGTGTCGGCGGAAGCGCAGATCGCCCGCGTCCGTCATATCCATGATGCAGTGTCGGGGACGCTGCCCGATGGTACGCCGTATCGCGCCGGCGATCCGCATTTGCTCGCCTGGGTCCATGTCGCCGAGGTGTCGAGCTTTCTCGCCGGCTGGATCCGCTATGGCGAACCCGACATGAGCATCGCCGACCAAGATCGTTATTATGCCGAGGTCGCGCTGATCGCGGAGTTGCTCGGCGCCGACCCGGTCCCGCGCAGCCGCGCCGAAGCGGAGGCGATCATCCGCGACTTCCTGCTGGAATTAAGGGCGGATGCGCGCAGCCATGAAGTGCTCCACATCCTGCTCGACCAGCCACCGCCCAGCCTGATGCTGATCCCGTTCCAGGCGATGACGATGCGCGCCGCAATCGACTTACTGCCCGATTGGGCACGCCGGATGCACGGCCTTCAGCGCCCCCGCCTCAGCCGTCCGGTCGTCCACGCGGGCACGCGCGGCATCGCGGAGGTCGTGCGCTGGGCGCTGAAGTCATGAATCAGGCAATCGACGCGCGCCGCCGCGCATAGAGGAAGTAGATCACCAGTCCGATGCCGTTCCAGATGAAGAACGAGATCTGAGTGATGCTCTGCAGGCTGGTGAAGAGATAGAGGCAGCCGAAGATCGCGATCGGCGCGACCAGCCACACCAAAGGCGTGCGGAACGGTCGCTTCACGCCCGGATCGCGCCGGCGCGATACCAACACGCACACCGCCACCGCGATGAACGCGCACAATGTCCCGGCATTGGCGAGACTGGCGATGACGTCGAGCGGGACGAGCGCGGCGAGCACCGACACCAATATTGCCGTCACCGCGGTGATCCGCGCGGGCGTGCCACGGGTCGATACCTTGGCCAGGCCGGCCGGCAGGAATCCGTCGCGCGCCATCACCAGGAAGATCCGGCTCTGGCCGTAGAGGAACCCCAGGATCACCGTCGGCAGCGCGATCGCTGCCGCTGCGGCCACCACGGTCGCAACGCCACCTTGTCCGATCTCGCGGAGAATCAGCGCGAGCGGCTCGGGGCTGTTCGAGAATTTGGAGAAGTGAAGCGCGCCGACCGCAGCCGCGGCGACGATCATGTAGATCACCGTGCACGCCAGCATCGACCCGACGATGCCGATGGCGAGATCGCGTTCGGGGCGCTTGGTCTCTTCGGCGGCGGTCGAGATCGCGTCGAATCCGTAGAACGCGAAGAAGATGATCGCGGCCGCCCCCATCATGCCGAACTTGACGCCGCATTGGCCGGGCGTGCTGCCGTAACCGAGCGGCGCGAACGGATGCAGATTGGCCAGGTCGAAATGCGGCAAGGCGACCGCCACGAACAGCGCGAGGGTCACAATCTTGAGCAGCACCAACGCCGAATTGATCCGTGCGCTCTCGCGCGTGCCGAGCATCAACAGTCCCGCCACCACGGCAATGATCATGATCGCCGGCAAATTGATCCCGAAACTGGCCGTCGCCGTCGCGGCCGCGCCGCAGACTTGGCCGCCCAATGTAGGCCCATGCGTCAGATAGTCCGGGAGGATAATCCCCAATCCCTTCAAGAACCCCACGGCATAGCCCGACCAGCCCACCGCGACGGTGGCCACGACCAGCGAATATTCCAGGATCAGCGACCAGCCGACCACCCAGGCGATCACCTCGCCCAACGTGGCGTAGCTGTAAGTGTACGCGCTTCCCGATGCCGGGATCATCGTCGCCATTTCGGCATAGCAGAGCGCCGCCGCCGCGCAGATCGCACCCGCCACGACGAAGCTCAACAGCACCGCCGGCCCAGCACGATCGGCGCCCACCCCGATCAAGGTCAGGATACCGGTGCCGACGATCGCGCCGACTCCCAGCGCGACCAGATGAGGCCAGCTCAGCGTCCGCGCGAGCTGATGTTCGGGTGGTGCCTCGGTAATCGTCTTGCGGCGGAGAAGGCTTGTCATTGGCACCCCTAATTTGCTCGTCTAGGGCAGGTCGTAACAGACGAAACCGTCCTGCGGGAGATGACAATGGACGCCACCCTCGACTTCGCGCTCGGCGAGACTGCCGACATGATCCGCGACACGACGCGGCGGTTCGCGAGCGAGCAGATCGCGCCGCTCGCCGCCAAGATTGACGCCGAGGACTGGTTTCCGGTCGAGCTGTGGCCGCAAATGGGCGAACTCGGCCTGCACGGCATCACCGTCGAAGAGGAATATGGCGGCCTGGGGCTCGGCTATCTCGAACATGTCATTGCCTGTGAGGAAGTCAGCCGCGCCTCCGCCTCGATCGGCCTGTCTTATGGCGCGCATTCGAACCTCTGCATCAACCAGCTGCGTCGCTGGGCCAGCCCCGAGCAAAAGGCCAAATACCTCCCCAAGCTGATCTCCGGCGAACATGTCGGCAGCCTGGCGATGTCCGAAGCGGGCGCCGGGTCGGACGTGGTCGGCATGAAGCTGCGCGCCGAAGAGGTCCAGGGTGGCTATGTCCTCAACGGCACCAAATTCTGGATCACCAACGCGGCCTATGCCGACACGCTCGTCGTCTATGCCAAGACCGGCGAAGGCTCGCGCGGCATCACGACCTTCATCATCGAGAAGGACATGCCCGGCTTCTCGATCGGCCAGAAGATCGACAAGATGGGCATGCGCGGCAGCCCGACCGCCGAGTTGGTATTCAACGATTGTGAAGTGCCCGAAGAGAATATCATGGGCCCGCTCAACGGCGGCGTCGGGGTGCTGATGTCTGGGCTCGATTACGAGCGCACCGTGCTCGCCGGCATCCAGCTCGGCATCATGCAGGCCTGTCTCGACGTGGTCGTGCCCTATGTCCGCGAGCGCAAGCAATTCGGCCAGGCGATCGGCACCTTCCAGCTGATGCAAGCCAAGATCGCCGACATGTATGTCGCGCTCAATTCCGCGCGCGCTTATGTCTATGCGGTCGCCAGAGCCTGTGATTCAGGCAAGACCACGCGCTTCGACGCGGCAGGCGCGATCCTGCTGGCGAGCGAGAATGCGGTGAAGGTCAGCCTGGAGGCGATCCAGGCGCTGGGCGGCGCCGGCTATACCAAGGACTGGCCGGTCGAGCGCTTTGCCCGAGACGCCAAATTGCTCGACATCGGCGCGGGTACGAATGAGATCCGCCGCATGCTGATCGGCCGCGAACTGATCGGCGCGGGGTCATAGGAGCCAGCCAAGCATGAAACTGATCGGCCAGTACGATTCGCCCTTCGTCCGCCGCGTCGGCATCACGCTGACGCTCTATGGCATCGCGTTCGAACATCTGCCTTGGTCGACCTTCGGCGACGCCGACAAGATCGCGCCCTACAATCCGCTGCGGCGCGTGCCAGTTTTAGTGTTCGATGACGGGCTGTCGGTGATGGACTCGAGCGTCATCGTCACCTTGCTCGACGAGATGGCGGGTGATGACGCCGTCCTGACGCGCACCGGTGCCGACCTGCGAACGATGCTGCGCTGGTGCGCGCTCGCCGCCGGCGCCGCTGACAAGGGCGTCAGCCTGGTCTATGAAAAGGCGTTCCGCGATGGCCTGCCGATGTGGGTTGATCGCTGCAGGGCGCAGGTGTCCGACGCGCTCGATTTGCTCGATCGCGAGCGGGCCGCGGCAGGCGAGTGGTTTGGCGGCCTCTCGATGAGCCATGCCGACCTGCTGACGGCGACGGTCTTCCGCTTCATCAGCGAGGCATTGGCCGGGCAATTCGACCTTGCCCGCTGGCCCGCTCTCGTCGCGCATTCCGAAGCATGCGAGGCAATGCCGGCGTTTCAGGCGATCCAGCAACCTTATGCACTTACTCCGCCGGCCTAACCGAGCATCACTTTCGCGGTCACCGACAGACCCGGCCTGAGCGTCGCCAGCGCCGCCTGTCCGGGGTCGAGCCGGATCCGCACGCCAACGCGCTGGACGATTTTGGTGAAATTGCCCGATCCCGGCTCGAACGGCAGCAGGGTGAATTCGCTGCCCGATCCCGGCGCGAAGCTTTCGACGGTGCCGGTCAGCGTTTCGCCCAGCGCATCGACATAGACTTTCGCCTTCTGTCCTTCACGCATGCCACGCGTCTGCGTTTCCTTGAAGTTGGCGACGACGTAGAGCGAGCGTGTCGGAACGACGGTGAACACCCGGCTGCCCGGCTGGACGAAATCGCCGACCTGGACCTGGCGGTTGCCGACCACGCCATCGATCGGCGCGACGATCAATGTATGCCCGCGGTCCTGGCGCGCGAGGTCGAGTGCGGCGCGCGCTTTCAGCGCCGCCGCCTCGGCGGACGCGACTTGCGCTTCGAGCACCGGGCGCCGCGCGCGCGTCACATCCGCCTGTTCGCTGGTGACGCCGAGTTCAGCGCGCGATTTATCCGCGGCCGACGCCGCGCCGATAGCGGTCGCCTTGATCCGCTCTGCGTCACGGCGCGTGGCGAACCCCTGCCCCAGCAGCGAATCGTAGCGGATCTTGTCGGCATTGGCGCGGATCAGTTCGGCATCGGCCGAGGCGATCACCGTGCTCGCCGCGCGCACCTGGGCCGAGGCGAGACGCTCGTCGGCGCCGAGCGCCGCCAGCGACGCGCGCGCGGTGGCGACGCCGGCTTCGGCATCGGCCAGCGCGGCCTGGGCGGATTGCACCTTCGCGTCGTAATCCTGGGTGTCGATGCGAACGAGCGGATCGCCCGCCCGCACGATCTGATTATCCTTGACCAGCACCGCGGCGACCAGCCCGCCGACCTTGGGCGCGACCGCGCTCGAATCGGCGTGGAGATAGGCGTTGTCGGTCGACTCGCTCGATCGCGGCGCGGTCAGCCACACTATGCCGGCAATCGCCACGGCGAGCGCAACCAGCCCCATGACCAGCGCGCTGCGCGGCACCGCGAAACGTTTCCTGACGGGAAGCTCGGACGCCGTCGCGGCGTCGGTCGAACTGAAGGGAGCATTCATTTGGCAAGCACCAGCAAAGTGGAAGTCGCGGTCGCCATCAGGCGTCCGTCGGCGTCGCGGATATCGGCTTCGGCGAAGGCGACGCGGCGGCCGATATTGACCACCCTGCCCTCGGCGCGGACCGGCCCGGTCGTGTCGTTCATGCCGCGCAGATACGAGACCTTGAGCTCGAGGGTGGTGAAGCCCTGATCGGGTTTCAGCATCGAATGCACGGCGATACCGCAGGCCGAATCGAGCAACGTCGCAGCATATCCGCCATGGACCCCGCCCATGGGATTGTAATGGCGCTCGTCGGGCGTTCCCTCGAACACGGCGCGTCCGCGCTCGACCTCGACCAGCGAGAAGCCGAGCGTCCGCCCAATCGGCGGCTGGGCGCCGCGTGCGAGCAAGTCGCGAACCTGCTGCAGACCATCGGGAGCGCCGATCACCTCGCTCACTGCCGCTCCTCCAATCCATAACGAGCGACCAGCGCGGCATGCGCATCGGCCAGGATCGCGTCCGATTGCGCCGGGTCGGCAACCGCGCGCGACAGCGCCACCGCGCCGACCATCTGCGCCAGCACGGCCGAGCCTTCGGCATGGGGATCGGCGATGCCGATACCGCCCAGCGCCTTGGCCAATCGGCCGGTCAGCGCCTCCACTCCCTTGCCGAACCGCTCTCGCTGTTTCTCGCCCGACCGCGCCAGGTCCCCCGACAAGGTGGGGAGCGGACAACCGCGCTCGCGACGATCGCGATGCGCCGGGCTGAGGTAGAAATCCACATAGGCCCTGAGCGCGGCGCGCGGATTGTCGGTCTGCTCGATCGCGTCCGACCGCCCGCGCGCGTCGTCGAACATCGTCCCGATCGCATCGGCGATCATCGCCTCCTTCGACTCGAAATGCGCATAGAAGCCGCCATGGGTCAGCCCGGCGCGCGCCATCACGCCCGCCACCGCGACCCCATCGGGCCCTTTGGCGCGGATCTCCTGGGCAGCCTCTTTCAGCACCCGCCGGCGGGTCTCGGCCTTGTGTTCGTTCGAATAGCGCACTTGAACGCCTCCTTTATATGACGCATATAATATCAACGCAGCCGGAGGCAAGCAAGTTGGCGTCGATACCACTCTCCCCCCAGGGATCGGCGCGCGCTCCGGCTGCACCGTTCGATCCCTCCCGCCTGAGCAACCGCCAGAAATATCTGATCTTCGGGGTGATGGCGTTCGGCCAGTTCATGGCGTTGATCGACATCCAGATCGTCGCCGCCTCTCTCAATGAGGTTCAGGCCGGTCTGTCTGCCGGCCCCGACGAGATCAGCTGGGTGCAGACCGCCTATCTGATGGCCGAATTGGTGATGATCCCCTTTTCTGCCTTCCTCGCTCAGGCGCTGTCGACGCGCTGGCTATTCGCGCTGTCGGCGGGCCTGTTCACGATTTCGAGCGTGTTCTGCGGCTTCGCCTGGAACATCGAATCGATGATCGTGTCGCGCGCCGTCCAGGGGTTCGTCGGCGGCGCGATGATCCCGACCGTGTTCGCGACCGGTTATGTCCTGTTCGAAGGCAAACAGCGCGCGATGATCCCGGCGATCCTGGGGATGGTGTCGGTGCTCGCGCCGACCTTGGGCCCGACCGTCGGCGGCTGGATTACCGGTGCGATGGGTTGGCGCTGGGTATTCTTCATCAACGTCGCGCCGGGCATCCTGGTCACGGCACTGACGCTCGTCCTGATCCGCGTCGACACCCCAAATCTCGCCATGCTCAAACGGATCGACTGGGTCCACCTCGCCTCGATGGCGGTGGCCCTGGCGGGGCTCGAATATGTGCTCGAGGAAGGCCCCAAGAACGAGTGGTTCACCGACATCCGCATCCAGATCGGCGCCTGGCTGTCGATCGTTGCGTTCGTGCTGTTTCTCGAACGGTCGTTCCGGTCGCGGGGACCGATCGTCAAGCTGACGCCGTTCCGCAAACCGACCTTTGTCTTCGCCTGCGCGTTCAACCTGGTGATCGGTTTCGGCCTCTATGCCGGCACCTATCTGATCCCGCTCTTTCTGGGTCGCGTGCGCGGATACAATGCGTCGGAGATCGGCAGCACGGTCGTCATTGCCGGCTGCGCGCAGTTATTGGGCGTCCCGATCGCCGCCAGCCTCTCGCAGCGAGTCGACCAGCGCATCGTCATCACTTTCGGCCTGGCGCTTTTCGCCGCGGGGCTATGGCTATTCTCGGCAATGACGCCCGATTGGGGTTTCGCGGCTTTGTTCTGGCCGCAAGTGGTGCGCAGCTTCGCGATAATGTTGTGCATCGTCCCGTCGGTCGGGCTCGCGCTCGGCAATTTCGAGGGGCCGGAACTGCGTTATGCGTCCAGCCTGTTCAACCTGATGCGCAATGCCGGCGGCGCGGTCGGGATTGCCCTGGCCAATACCTGGCTGGCCGACAATACGCGGCTCCATGCGCTACGGCTGAGCGAGGCGCTGGGCCAATCGGCCAAGGCCGCCAACGACACCACGGCGGCGCTGGCGCACGAGATTGGCGCGGTCACGCCGGATCCCGCGCACGCGCTGTTGATGGCGCAAGGATTGATGAGCCGGATCGTCGGCCGCGAGGCACTGACGCTGGCGTTCGACGACGTCTTCCGCCTGATGGCGTATCTGTTTCTCGCCGCGCTGGTGATGGTCCCGTTCTGCCGGCCGCCGCGCGTTGGCGCCAAGCCGCCGCCGGATGCGCATTGAGGTTTGGGAACGTCCGCTACGCATCGAAAAGCCGCCGGTCCAGATAGCGCTTCGCGATAACGCCGAACGCTCAGGTCGTCTTGCGTCCAAATCGACTAGCGGGGCGGGGTTCCGGCGGCGCCGCGTTCCGCTGGGTGAGATATCGAGCCATGATCGCATCCGGGTCAAACGGCGCCTCTTCGGGTATGGGCGCGGCGGCGGATCGCGGCAACGGCTCCACTACACGGGGTTCGGACTTGGATTTCCCGCGACCGAAATGGGCCCGCACAATCACCGCGAATGCGAAGATGAAGCAGCCGAGCGCACCGAGGTCGATAAACAAGGCGGTGAAATGCCAACCTGCCGCCCTCGCGGGATTGCCCATCGCATAGGCGGCGTCGCCTTGCTGTCCGATGCCGCGCGCGAAATACAGGGCGCCGAATCCGGCTGCCAGCGTCGAACAGACAAGACGGACGTTGAAGCGCGCCATAACGAAATGTTGCCACGAGTCCCTTAAGGCGGCGTAAAAGCTGCCAGCCACCTTATCGTGTCGGATGGTGACCCACCCGGCGGCTTTCACTTGCTCGGGCCGATCGCCGAATATTACTCATGCAACGGCAACCATTTGGAGCGCGTTGGTGTGAAGCCTAGCTTTCCGGCTTCCTCAAACAGACATTGGCGGTCGCGGCGGCGGGCAGGTTCATGAAACGCGGATTGACACGCTAAAGAGGTGCTCCTGCGATGGATCCTGACCGATCGTCCACCGTGGCATATCCCCAACGGCGATCGTTCCCCTACGCCCCACCGGATACCGATCTCGATCGACGATCGCTGCGAGTGTCGCGCGATCATCGGGCGCAACCGCCGCCATGGTTCGCGCACCTTCCTCGGTCCGCAGAATGACGACGCCGTGATCGACCGTCCCATCGCGACGATAGAGGATCGTCACAGTCTCGAGTGTCGCGGCGCCGTCGGCGGGCATCACGGTCGACGGGACTGTTCCGCGCCGCTGTTCGGCATCGCCGGCAACCGAATAGTCCTGGTCGAGCGGGCGGTCGGGCCGTGTGGAACTCAGCACCAATGCGTGATGCTTGGTGACAAACTCGCCCTGCCCATAAAGCAGCCCTGCACCGCCGCCGGATCGTAGCCGCCGCACCATCGCCGCGGTCGCGTGGAGCATGTAGTCGTTGAGTGGCGCGCCGAAGAAGGTGAGTCCGCCGGTCACCGTCGGGACGACATCCTCGCCCAGGCCCAGCGTCCGCCGCGCCATCTTGGGCACACAGGGAAAGCAGCTGTAGAGCTCGATCGCCTCGAATGGTCGGCCGTCGTTCAAATCGCGCGCGCCCGCCAGCACTGCATCCTGAGCCGGGCTTGCCGAAAAACCGTCACGGGCCAAGTAATCGCGCGGCTCATCGGCTGCGGCGCCTCCGAGCGGATAGATCATCGCGGCCGGGTCGACGCCGGCTTCACGCGCGGCAGCCAGGCTCGTCACGATCACTGCCGCGCCCTGATTGACCATCGGGTTGGCGACCATCAGCTTGGTATAAGGCCAGGCGATCAGCCGATTGTCGGGCGTCACGCGCGCAATGTCGTCGGCCGCAAAGGCCCGTTGCAGCCAGCTCGACGGATTGTCGGCCGCGACCGCTGAATATCGTGCCCACAATTCGGCGGATTCCCTTTGCGCTGCGGTCGGCGTCTGACCCCAGGCGTGTGCGCTCGCCATCTCATAGAATGGATAGACGTTGACCGGCATCGACGCCCCCAGCGCGATCGCCAGCGAATGGAGATAGGTCGCCCGCTCCACCCGCGCCGGCGCGTCGTGCGCGAACGGTGACCAGGGGAGTTCGGCGCCCTCCTTCTGCGCTCGTGCCGCGCTGTGCTGCGCTTCTCCGCCCGCGATCAATGCGACTTGCGCCTCGCCTCGGGCGATCGCCAACGCGGCTTCGTGCACCAATTTGGTCGGCGTCTCGCCGCCGATCGGCGCATAGCTGAGCGAACGTGGCGCGATGCCCAGCCGCACCGCGAGTTCGGCAGGCGGATCGGCATACCGCCAGCTCACCAGATTGACGACATCGAGCCGGTCGACCTGGCGAAGCAGGCCGCCGCCCGCGTCCTTGTCGGCGCGGCGCGCGGCGAGCGCCATCAACCCGATCGGATCGAACGCCTGACCAAGCGCCGCCGGACGATCGACCGCCTCGCCGCATCCGACGATGACGGGCGTACGATCGTCCGGCGTCACGCCGTTACCAGACGTGGACGCGGTCGCCCGGCGCCAGATAGCGCTTGTCGCCCGGCTTGATCCCGAACGCGTCGTACCATGCATCGAGGTTACGCACCGTCTCTACCCTGAGCGGCGCCAGCGCGTGGACATCGGTCGCGATCCTCGCCCGGATCGCACGATCACGCATCTTGGTCCGCCAGCTCTGCGCGAAGGCGAGGAAGAATCGCTGGTCGCCGGTCAATCCATCGATCACCGGCGCGGGCTTGCCGCCCAGCGACGCGTGATATGCCTCGTACGAAGCGGTCAGGCCGGCGGTGTCGGCGATGTTCTCGCCCAGTTCCTGCGCACCGTTGGCGTAGAGGCCAGGCAGCACTTCATATTTGTTATACTGGTCGATCAGCGCTTTGCCCGACGCTTCGAACCGCGCCAGATCGGTCGCCGTCCACCAATTGTGCAGGCGACCGGTGGAATCGAAATCCGATCCCAGATTGTCGAACGAGTGGCTGATCTCATGCCCGATCGTCGCGCCGATCGCCCCGTAATTCGCCGCCGGATCGACACTGGGGTCGAAATAGGGCGGTTGAAGAATCGCCGCCGGGAAGTTGAGCGCGTTCTGCAGTGGCAGGTTGACCGCGTTGACCGTCTGCGGCGTCATCCACCATTCGCTGCGATCGGGAGTCTTGCCGAGCTTGCCGATCTGATAGCGATAATTGGACAGTTTGGCGCGGAGCAGATTGCCTGCCGGATCGGTCGCGCTGACCGCGTAATAAGGGCGCATCGGCCAGGTGTCGGGATAACCGACGCCGACCTTCAGCACCGAGAGTTTCTTGCGCGCTTCGGTCTTGGTCGCCGGCGCCATCCAGTCGAGCGCGGCGATGCGCTTGTCGAACGCCGCGACGATGTTCTTGACCATCGTCTGGATCGCCGCCTTGGACGATGCCGGGAAATATTTGCCGGCATAGATCTTGCCGACCTCATAGCCCAGCGCCCCGTTCACCGCGCCGATCGAGCGCTTGTCGCGCGGCTGCTGCGCCGGCGTGCCGGTCATCTGCTTGCCGAAGAAATCGAACTTGGCGTCGTCGAACGCCTTGGGCAGGGCCGAGGCGACTTCGTTGATGCGGTGGAAGGCGAGCCAGTCCTGCCAGGATTGCATCGGTTCGCTGGCGACGAGGCCGGCGAGCTTGGTCGTCGTCTCCGGATTCCAGACGATGAAATTCTGCTGCTTGGGCAGGCCCGCCGCGCTCCAATAAGCATTCCAGTCGATCCCCGGTGCCTTCTTGGCGAAATCGGCGCGGGTCCAGGGATTGTCGCCCTTATGCGCATCCTGCGCGGTGATGATGTCGGTCTGCGCCTGGGCGATCTTCGTCTCGAGCGCGAAAACGCGACCCGCGCGCGCCTTGGGATCGCTCATCCCGGCAAGCGTGAAGACCTTTTCGAGATAATCCCTATAGCCATCGCGAAGCTCGGCCATTTCCTTCTTGTCGGACAGGTAATAATCGCGGTCGGGCATGCCGACGCCGCCCTGCATCAGGTATGGCGCGTTGATCGCCGGCTTGTTGAGGTCTTGCCCGACGAACAGTCCGAACAGATTGTCGGTCGAGGCGTAATTGTTGTTGTTGAACGGATCGGTATCGGCCCGCATGGTGGCGCCCAGCATCGCCGACAGTTGCGCCTTGGTCTTGAGCGCGGCGATCGGCGCGAGGATCGGCTTGAGCGGCGCGGTGCCGCGCGCCTCGATGCCGGTGGTATCGTTATAGGCATCGTAATAGTCGGCGATGCGGCGCAGGTCGCTGCCCGCCCTCGCCTTCGACATGGCGGCACTCTTGATGATGTCGGCGTTGCGGGCTTCCGCAACCTTGAACACGTCCAACGCCACGCCGGTCCACGAACGGTCGGCGGGAATTTCCGCGGTCTTGAGCCAGGCGCCGTTGGCATAGGCATTGAAGTCGTCGCCGGGCTTGACGCTATGGTCGATCAACGCCTGGTCGACGCCCGATTTGGTCCCCATCACCGCCTGGGCGAGAGCGGGAGCCTGCCACATGGCGACTCCGCCTGCGGTGGTGGCGAGCAACATGGCGGCGAGAATTGAGCGCTTCATCGGGAACCCTCTTTGGTCTGGTGTATGACCCATTGGCTACACTAACATGCCGAACGGTTCCAGCGCTTCCCAACGGCAATCCGCGCGGCTAGGCAGGCGGCATGAGCGCACCCGTTCTCGACACTCGCCTTTCCCCCGACAGCGACCAGTTCCGCGCCAATGCTGCGCACAATCGCGCATTGGTCGAGCGCCTGCGCGCTGATGTCGCGACCGCCGCTCTGGGCGGCAACGAGAAGAGCCGCGAGCGCCATACGGCGCGCGGCAAGCTGCTCCCGCGCGACCGCGTCGAACGCCTGCTCGACCCAGGCTCGCCGTTCCTGGAGATCGGGCAACTCGCGGCGTGCGACCTGTATGACGGCGAAGTCCCCAGTGCGGGGATGATCGCGGGCATTGGCCGCGTCTCGGGCCGTCAGGCAATGATCGTGTGCAACGACGCCACGGTGAAGGGCGGCACTTATTACCCGATGACGGTCAAGAAGCATCTCCGCGCGCAGGAGATCGCCGAACAGAACCGCCTGCCCTGCATCTATCTGGTCGATTCGGGCGGCGCCAATCTGCCGCACCAGGCAGAGGTGTTTCCCGACCGCGATCATTTCGGGCGGATCTTCTTCAATCAGGCCAATATGTCGGCCAAGGGCATTCCCCAGATCGCCTGCGTGATGGGCAGCTGCACCGCGGGCGGCGCCTATGTCCCGGCGATGTCCGACGAGAGCGTGATTGTCCGCAACCAGGGCACGATCTTCCTGGCCGGGCCGCCGCTCGTCCAGGCAGCGACGGGCGAGGTGATCAGTGCCGAGGATCTCGGCGGCGGCGATCTCCATGCGCGCAAGTCGGGCGTGGTCGACCATCTCGCCGAGAATGACGAGCACGCGCTGACCATCGTCCGCGACATCGTCTCAACGCTGCAGCCTGATGCCAAGCCGGACATCGAGCTGCGCGAGCCCCGCCCGCCCAAGTTCGATCCGCAGGATTTGTACGGCATCATCCCGCAGGATGTGCGCGCGCGCTATGACGTGCATGAGATCATCGCACGGCTGGTCGACGGGTCGGAATTCCAAGAGTTCAAATCGCTCTACGGCAGCTCATTGGTGTGCGGCTTCGCCCATATCTGGGGCATGCCGGTCGCGATCCTGGCCAATAACGGCGTGCTGTTCAGCGAAAGCGCGGTCAAGGGCGCGCATTTCATCGAACTCGCCTGCCAGCGTCGCATTCCGCTACTGTTCCTGCAGAACATTTCGGGCTTCATGGTCGGCGGCAAATACGAAGCCGAAGGGATCGCCAAGCACGGCGCCAAGCTGGTGACGGCGGTCGCCACCGCCAGCGTCCCCAAGGTCACCGTGCTGATCGGCGGCAGCTTCGGCGCGGGCAATTACGGTATGGCCGGGCGGGCTTATTCGCCGCGCTTCCTGTTCACCTGGCCCAACAGCCGGATCAGCGTGATGGGCGGCGAGCAAGCGGCGAGCGTCCTCGCCACCGTCCATCGCGATGCCGCCAACTGGACGCCGGAACAGGTCGAAGCCTTCAAGCAGCCGATCCGCGACGATTACGAAGCCCAGGGCAATCCCTGGCACGCCACCGCCCGATTATGGGATGACGGCATCATCGACCCGGCGCAGACCCGCGACGTGCTCGGCCTGGCGTTCGCCGCCTGCCTCAATGCCCCGATCCCCGAGGCCCCGCGCTTCGGCGTGTTCCGGATGTGATGGAGCGGGACGGCTCTTCAAATCCTCCCCGTAACGGGGAGGGGGACCGCGACGCGCAGCGTCGTGGTGGAGGGGTCCCACCCCGCATTCTCCGCGCGCCCATCAAGGACGTGAAGCAGGCCCGCGCCGACCGCAAGAAAATGTCGCTATCCGAAGTGCTGCTTTGGCAGGCATTGCGCGAGGAACCGGACGGCTTCAGGTTCCGGAGACAGAACCCGCAACTGGGTTACCGCCTCGATTTCGCGTGTTTAGAGGCGCGCCTGGCGATTGAAGTCGATGGCGAAGCACATGACCGAGGTAACCGGCCGGCGCGCGACGCCGTTCGCGACCAACGGCTAGCCGAAATCGGCTTCTCGACCCTCCGCATTCCCGCCGTCGAAATCCTGAAAGATTTGAACTCCGTTCTCACCGGCATCGTTGCGGCTTGCCGCGAGCGGGCCCCCCTCCACCGCCCTTCGGGCGGTCCCCCTCCCCGTTCCGGGGAGGATTTTAAGGACGCACCATGATCCTCCTCCCCCTCCTTCTCCTCGCCTCCACCGCCGACCAGAAGTCCACCGACAAGCTCCCGCCGGCCAACCCCCTTCCCCCGCCCACCAGCGAAGAGGGCCAGGTGATGGCGCCGGTCAACGCGTTGTTCGACGGTCTGGCACGCCGCGATTCCGCGATCATCCTCGCGGCGATGCGGCCCGACGCCACCGCCGTCGTCGCCGCCGAAAAGGCCGACGGCACCCATAGCGTCCGCCGCATGACGGCGGCCGAGTTCGCATCCGGGGTGAAGCCGGGGGCCGAACGGTTCGAGGAACGCCTCAGCGATCCCGCGATCGAGATCGATGGCGACATCGCGATGGTCTGGGGACCTTACTCCTTCCTGATCGACGGCAAGGTTCACCATTGCGGCGTCGATCATTTCGACCTCGTCCGGGAAAACGGCGGATGGAAAGTGGCCAACGTCACCTGGTCGAGCCGCACCACGGGGTGTCCGGCGCAGTGATCTCTTCCCTCCTCATCGCCAATCGCGGCGAGATTGCGTGCCGCATCATCCGCACCGCGCGGGCGATGGGTATCCGCACCGTCGCGGTCTATTCGGATGCCGATGCCCGGGCGCTTCACGTCCGCCAGGCCGACGAGGCAGCGCATATCGGCCCCTCGCCTGCGCGCGAAAGCTATCTGGTCGGCGAGAAGATCCTTGCCGCCGCCAAGCAGACTGGGGCGGAAGCGATCCATCCCGGCTACGGCTTCCTCAGCGAGAATGCCGATTTCGCGCAGGCGGTGAAGGATGCCGGACTGATCTGGGTCGGACCCAATCCCGACAGTATCCGTGCAATGGGCCTGAAGGATGCCGCCAAGGAACGGATGATCGCGGCCGGCGTGCCGGTGACGCCGGGTTATCTCGGCGAGGATCAACGCCCCGATCACCTTAAGGCCGAGGCCGACACGATCGGTTACCCCGTGCTGATCAAGGCAGTCGCCGGCGGTGGCGGCAAGGGCATGCGGCGGGTCGACGCGTCGGAAGAATTCGCCGACGCCTTGCTCTCGTGCCAGCGCGAAGCTGCCTCGTCGTTCGGCGACGATCGCGTGCTGATCGAGAAGTACATCCTCTCGCCGCGCCATATCGAAGTGCAGGTGTTCGGGGACAGCCACGGCAATGTCGTCCACCTGTTCGAGCGCGATTGCTCACTCCAGCGCCGTCACCAGAAAGTGATCGAGGAAGCGCCCGCGCCCGGCATGGACGAAGATACGCGTGCTGCGATCTGTGCCGCAGCAGTGCGTGCAGCAAAAGCGGTCGATTATGTCGGCGCGGGGACGATCGAGTTCATCGCCGACGCCAGTGAAGGCCTGCGCGCCGACCGCATCTGGTTCATGGAAATGAATACCCGGCTCCAGGTCGAGCATCCGGTGACCGAGGAGATCACCGGACAGGATCTGGTCGAGTGGCAATTGCGTGTGGCGTCCGGCGAAAAGCTGCCGCGGACGCAGGACGAGCTCGAGATCAACGGTTGGGCAATGGAAGCGCGCCTCTATGCCGAGGACCCGGCTAAGGGGTTCCTGCCCTCGATCGGCCGGCTCGAAGCGTTCGACTTGGGCGATGGCGCTCGCGTCGATACCGGCGTCGAGCAAGGCGCCGACATCTCGCCCTTCTACGATCCGATGATCGCCAAGGTCATCGCCTGGGGCGAGGACCGTGAGGAAGCGCGCGAATTGCTGGCCGATGCTCTGTCCGACGCAATCGTCTGGCCGGTGCGCTCGAACGCCGGCTTCCTAGTCGAGGCCCTTGAGCATGAGGCGTTCGCCGAGGGGAATGTCGACACCGGCCTGATCGCGCGCGAAGGCGATGCGTTGATGCCGCCCGAGCTGCCGTCGGACGAGGCGCTGGCCGACGCCGCCGCCGCGCTGATCGGCGAGCTGCCGATGGCCGGATTCCGCCTCAACGCGCCTACGCGGCGGACCGACACGTTCCAGCTCGACGGCGCCACGATCGCGATCGAGCATGATGCAGCCAAGGCGGGATCGGAAGCCGTCGACAGTCTGCTGATCGCGGAGGGCGGCCAGGTCTGGCAATTGAGCCGCTGGCGTGCGGCGGGCGGCACTGCCGGGACCGCCGGCGATGGCGCGATCCTGGCACCGATGCCCGGTCGCGTAATCGCAGTCGACGTTGCGGCCGGCGACACCGTGACCAAGGGCCAGAAGCTGCTGACGCTCGAGGCGATGAAGATGGAGCACGGACTGACCGCACCATTTGACGGCGTGGTCGCGGAGTTGAACGCGGCGGTTGGATCGCAGGTGCAAGTCGATGCCCTGCTGGTCAGGATCGAGAAAACGCAATGAGCGCGCTCAACGCCACGACCTTGCGATAGGTCGGCCCGAGGCCTAAGCGGCGGGCATGGCGAAGACCCATCGTTTCTTCTCGCACCACACGCACGAATTCCTGCGCGTGGCCGCCTGCACCCCGGTGGCCAGCGTCGGCGACATCGCCGCCAATGTCCGCGAGACGATCGCGCTGGCGAAGCGCGGCCACAAGGAAGCGTGCGATCTGCTTGTCTATCCCGAGCTCAATCTGACTTCCTATGCGATCGACGATCTGCATCTGCAGCAGACGATCCAGCGCGCGACCGAAGAAGCGCTAGCCGAAGTTGCGGCGACAACGGCCAAGCTGAAGCCGGTCTTGCTGGTCGGCGCGGCGATTCCGCGCAATGGCCGGCTCTACAATTGCGCGGTGGCGATCCATCGCGGCCGGATTCTGGGCATTATCCCCAAGACCTTCCTGCCCAATTATCGCGAATATTACGAGAAACGCTGGTTCGCGAGCGGTGACGGCGTGGTCCGGACGGAGATCGACATTGCCGGGCAAACCGGCGTGCCGTTCGGCACCGACCTGATCTTCGCCGCCAGCGACCTGCCGCATTTCATTTTCCATGCCGAGATTTGCGAGGATTATTGGGCGCCTGTCCCGCCCTCGACCTGGGCGGCGTTGGCCGGCGCGCTGGTTTGCTGCAACCTGTCGGCGTCCAACGTCCTGATCGGTAAGGAGCGGCAGCGGATGCTACTGTCGGGCTCGCAGTCCGACCGCGCGGTCTGCGCTTATGTCTTCTCCGCTGCGGGCCCGGGCGAAAGCACGACCGACCTTGCCTGGGACGGCCAAGGGATGGTGCACGAATTGGGCGAATTGATCGCCGAGTCCGAGCGCTTTCCGACGGCATCGGACCTGTTGGTCGCCGATGTCGATTGCGGACGTATCCGGCACGAGCGCATGCGCAACAGCACCTTCGCGGACGCTGCCCGCTTTGCCGGGATCGACGACGCGGAGTTCCGCTTCATCGGCTTTGAGGCGAAACCCGATTTCGCCGATGTCGGCTTCAAGCGTGACGTGCGACGCTTTCCGTTCGTCCCCAATGCGCCGGAGAAGCTCGACGAGGATTGCTACGAAGCGTTCAATATCCAGGTCTCCGGCCTGATCCGCCGCGTCGAAGCGGCGCGCGCCAAGCGGCTGGTGATCGGCGTCTCGGGCGGGCTCGATTCGACCCATGCGCTGATCGTCGCGGCCAAGGCGATGGACCGGCTGGGCCGCTCGCGCGACCATATCCTGGGCTATACGATGCCTGGCTTCGCGACCAGCGAGGGCACCAAGTCGAACGCCTGGGCATTGATGCGTGCGCTCGGCGTGGCGGGCGACGAGATCGACATCCGGCCCGCCGCGAGGCAGATGCTTGAAGACATGCGGCATCCGTTCGCCAGCGGCGAACCGGTCTATGACGTGACCTTTGAGAACGTCCAAGCCGGGCTCAGGACCGATTATCTGTTCCGCCTCGCCAACCAGCATGACGGTCTGGTCGTCGGTACCGGCGACTTGTCCGAGCTCGCACTGGGCTGGTGCACCTATGGCGTCGGCGATCAGATGAGCCATTACGCCGTCAACGCCGGCGTTCCCAAGACGCTGATCCAGTTCCTGATCCGCTGGTGCATCCGGACCGACCAATATGACGGCGAGACCGACCGCGTGCTCGAAGCGATCGTGGCGCAGGAGATTTCGCCCGAGCTGGTTCCCGCCGGCGCCGATGGCGCGATCCAATCGACCGAGAGCAAGATCGGCCCGTACGAGCTCAACGACTTCTTCACCCACTATATCGTGCGTCACGGCCTGGTGCCGTCCAAAGTCGCGTTCCTGGCACTGAAGGCGTGGGAAGATGCCAGCGCGGGCCGCTGGCCGCGCGATTTCCCGGCCGCCGCGCGAAACGCTTACGATCTGGCGACGATCCGCTCGTGGCTGGAGAAGTTCCTGTTCCGCTTCTTCACGATCAGCCAGTTCAAGCGCTCGGCGATTCCCAATGGGCCGAAGGTATCGGCGGGTGGAGCCTTGTCTCCGCGCGGAGACTGGCGCGCGCCATCGGACGGCACTGCCCAGCCCTTTCTCGACGAACTGGCGGCAAATCTGCCCTGACGCGCATTTATGCCGTTTCAGCCGAGCTGAAACAGGAACGGTGCCGCCCTCCGCAGCCATTCCGACGATGCTACGCATCGCCTGAACCTTGGGCTGCTCCGCCCGCTCCCCCACCCGGCCGCCCAACAGGGTAATATATGGGCGGCTGGGTGGGGGAGCGGGCCGGCACCGCAACCGAAATCAGAGTCCGATCTGGAGCGTCGCGCGCAGCGAGATTGCGGCGCGGCTCTGTTGCTCCTCGGCGCCCACTTCGCCGCCGATGCGGAAGCCGGGCGAACCGCCCGAGGCGCGGACGCGGCCGACCCAGCCATCGGTGCGCTTGTCGGGGACCAGGGTGAAGGCCTGGCCGCCCGCGAAGCTCGCCGTCGTGGACCCCAATTGGCCACCGATGATCTGGCGGCGACCGCCCTCGATCTCGGTATGGAACCAGCCATCCTCGGTCGAGCCGAAGGTAAGGCCCACCGCCATCGTCGCGTTGGCGGCGAATTCATCGCTGGTGCGCTTGGCGATCGACAGGTCGAACGCCTTGCCGCCGCCGGTTTCGGTATGAGCGTTCTCATCGAGGCGATAATAATCGACCGACAGGATCGGGCGGAAGGTCAAATGGCCGACCGCACCTTCGTAAGAGGCGCCGCCGGTGGCCGAGAGCATGTTGCCGTTCCACTTGGAGCGGTTGCTAAGCGCGACCGCGGTGCTGGTGCCGTCATTGCCGCTGAAGCTGCGTTCGCTGGCGAAATTGACGCGCGCCGCGGAGACGCGAGCGAACGGGCGGAGGCCGCTCCATTCGCCACGCCAATAAGCGGCGACTTCATACTGGTCCGATGACACCGTATTGTCGGTACCATTGTCATTGTCGTTGCCGTGGAGATAGGCGAGCGACAGGCCGAAATTGCCGAGCTTAGTCTTGTATTCGGCGCCGCCGGACGTGCCCCAGCCGTTGATGTCGTAGGAGGCGGTGTTGAGGAAACTCTTCGATCCGCCATAAGCGACTTCCTCAAGCCAATATCCCCAATGCCCCTTGTCGACATAAGGCGCGCCGCCATCGGTCAGCATGCGGCCGATCGCGCGCGATCCGGCGCTGACCGCTGCGAAGGTACCGCCGGCATGATCGGGCAGCATCTGGCGGATCGCGGTCTGGAACGTGGTGCCGTCGGTGATGTTAAGGAACGAATTCGCAACCTTGCTGTCCTGGCTCAGCGCGGCATAGATCGCGCCATAAGCAGCGGACCCCGAGCGGTTCAGCCCCAATTCGGTCGTAGTCTTGGCCGCGATGTCGATCGCGACCTGATTGGCCGGGCCGCCGGTCGCGATGCTGGTCTTGTACATATAAGGCAGCGAGACCGCCGAGGTCGTCAGATTGCTCGCGCCGGTGACCGTGCCGGCGGTCAGAATCGTATAATGCCCGGTCCCGGTGACGAGCCCGGTCAGCTTGATCGCGAGCTTCGAATTGGCGTCGAAGCTCGCCGTCCCGGCGACATTGTATTGGGTGGCGGTGTTGGTCGTGGTGTTGACCGTGACCCCGAGCGTGCCACCCCCGGTCACCGCCAGCGATCCGATCGACACCGGCGCCGTGCCGGTGTTGGTGAACGTGCCGCCATTGATCTTGACCGCCAGGCCCGAGGCATTGGCGAGCGTGCCGGCGAAGGTCGAGGTGCCGCCGATGGTCAGCGTGTCGGTGCCGCCGCCGAAATCGACCGCGCCCTTATACACCGCCGTGCCGGCCAGGGTCATCGTGTCGTTACCGGCGCCGAACGTGGCGTTGCCGGTCATCGTCGCGTCGCCCGACATGGTGAGCAGATTGTTGCCCGCACCGAAGGTGACATTGCCGGCAAGCGAGCCATCGCCCAGATCGAGCGTGTTATTGCCGCTGCCGAAGCGGACGTCGCCGGCAATCGACGGTGCCGTGCCGCTGGAGACGACGATCTGTTTGACCGTGGCACCGGTCGTATTGGCGCTGAGGTCGATCGCGATATTGCGGGTCGATGTCGTGTCGGCACCACTGGCGGTGATCGCGCCGCCATTTTCGACCAGGGTCACGCTGCCCGATTTGTCGACGATCGCGGTCGCGCCGGCAGCGGTCCCGGCCGCAGTCGCCGAAATCGTGCCGGTGTTGCGGATCGACGTAACGCTGGCGCCAGCATCGACGACGATAGCCTGCGACAGCTGGCCGGCGGTTGACGCCCCGGCCGCAGTGATCTTGCCCGAGTTGACGACGGTCGGAACCGTCGCGCCGGCACCAATGCGCAACGCCGTCGCGTTTGCCGCATTGGCGGTCGCCGTAATCGCGCCGGTGACCTGCATGCCGTTGGTGACGGTAACCGCACCGCCCAGCCCGCCGATCACCACGCCATTGGCGTTGACGCCAGCATAGACGCCGTTGCCGCTCGCCGTGCCGTTGACGATCAGACCATAGCCGGCGGTATTGGCGACAGGACCGAGGGTGACCGAATTGCCCGTCGCGCCGATCTGGAGCGCGGCGGCCGAGCCATAAGAGGTGATGGCCGCCGATCCTTCGTCGGCATCGGGAATGCCATCCTTGTCGGTATCCGGATCGGTGGTGCTGGTCGTGGGCGGAATGGCGAGAATCACCCCACCGCCGACATTGCCGGTGATCGAGACCGCGGGTCCGCCCTGGAGCAAGTCGTCGGCATCGAGCTTGCTGGGATCGGTCGGTGGCGTCGTGTAGCGATAGCCCGTGCTGGAAATCGCGCCCTGCAAGGTCAGCGCACCCGAGATATTGCCGTTGATCAGCACCGCGCTCGATCCGCCACCTTGCGCGGTGATCGTGCCGGCGATGCGCGCATTGCCGTTGATGTCGCCGGTCTTGACGCCGGCCGAATTGTTGCCGGTGACCGCGATCGTGCCATCGGTCGACAAATTGCCGTTGAGCGCGCCGCCCAGCACGATGCCGTAGGAATTGTTGCCCTCGACCGTGATCGACGAGCCCTTGGCATTGGTGATCGCTCCGGTGAAGGCACCGGCGGTGCGGATGCCCGCGCGCCCGGTGCCCGAGGCGAACGGACCGTCGAGGTCGCCGTCATTGTCGGTGTCGGTCGGCGTATAGGTCTCGTCGACGATGATCTTGCCGGTATTGTTGATCGAACCGGTCACCCCGGCAGCCGCGCCGATGCCGGTCGCATTGTCCGAATTGGTGATCTGGATCGTGCCGGCGTTGCTAACGCCGTTATTGCTGTCGATGGTGACTGCCGTACCGCTGGTGACGGTCACTGATCCGGCCGAGGTGATGCTGACGTCCGACGGCGCGCCGTTATTCGCGGTCGATGTCTTCACCGGCGTGGTGATCGCGGTGGAGATCGAGCTTTGTGCCGCGGCAGGGGTGGCGGCGAACAGGATAACGGGGGTCAGGCAAGTCGAAGCAAGCAATACGCGCATCTGAAGTCCCTTTTTCGGATGCCCGTTGGGGAGGGTGGCACCCGTTCAAAGGCGATGACGGCGCGAACGCGGCGCAACCTTGGGGGTTAGGGTAAATTTTTGAGACCTTGCCTTCTTCTCCCCTTGCGGGAGAAGGATAGCGTAGCTTGGCAGCTTGCAACTAGCGCAGCTTGGATGAGGGGGCGGCGCTCAAGCGCCGCGCGACCGCTATGCGGTCGCCCCCTCACCCTCCCATCGCTGACGCGATGGGGCCCTCCCTCTCCCACAAGGGGAGAGGGGAAATCTTGGTTCAGAACGCAGCGTCGAAACCGATCCGCACGGTGCGCGGACGCAACGGCGTGATCTGCTGCTCGCTGGTTACCGCGAACGGCGTGCCCAGCGCGAAGCGGTTGCCCACTTCGTCGGCCAGGTTGGTCACGCTGACGGTCAGGGCGAACCGGTCGAACGACAGTCGCGCGGACACCCGAGTGTCGAGATAGTCGCCTTGCTCCGCCCCCAGGATCGGGCCAACGCCCAATCGCGAATGGCCGGTGTATCGCGCCGACGCCGCGAGCGAGATTTGTGCCGTGTCGGACAGCGCGAATTCGTATTTGACCGCCCCGCGCGCGACGACATTGGCGATGTTGGGGACGCGACCATAGGACACCGCGTCGGCGGCAACCGCGTTGACGATGTGCGACGTAGTCGGCGCGCTGTTCGGACCGGGGATGACGAAACTGAGGAAAAACGGGCTGGGATTGATCACCTTGCTGTCGTTGAGCGAGATGCCGGCCTCCAGGCTCAGCCCGGGCGCCGGACGCCAATCGGCCGACGCGGAGATCGTCCAGATCCGCCCGTCGCCAATATTGGCCGTGCTGGGCAAGCCGCGGCCGTCGATGAAATCCGCCTGGATGTTGCGCCACAAGGTCCGCGACACGCTGAGCGAGATGCCGATCGGGTCGACGCCGGGAACGCCGTGCCGCATGCCGAATTCGAACGTCGCAGCGCGATCGTTGCGGAACCGCCGGACGAAGTCGCCCTCGATCGCCAATCCGCCGGGCCGGAAACTCTCCTGATAGCGGGCGTAGAGCGTCAGCCGATCGAGTGGCGTCGCCGACACCGCGAACGATGGCAGGAAGGCGCTTTCCTCGCGTTCGGCCGTCACGTCGGCATTGAGCCGCGCGATCAGCGGCACGACGTCGGCGCCCTCGCCCGTCAGCCAGACATGACTATAGCGGCCGCCCGCGGTCAGCGTGAGCCTGGGCAGTGGCTCGACCGAGAGTTCGCCATAGCCGGTCGCCTCGGTAATGCGATTGACCACGCCGGTTGCGGGCAATGGCATGTCGGGATCGCCCATCGCGCGACTGAGCTTGGTCGTGTTGCGCACGACGCTCGCCCCGAAGACCCAGCCCAGGCCATCGGTCATCGGGCGCGACAGGCGATTTTCGAATGAGAACAGGTCGGTATGGTTGTTCTGCTTGAACAGACGCTCGGGCCCATTGGGGTCGGTGGCGTCGTAACGCTCGTCCAGCTGCTGACGCGCCACACCTAGCGACGAGACGAACAGCAGGCCGCTGTCGAAGCGACGGCTCGCGACCAACTCGCCCAGCGCATAGGTCGCATCGCTGCCCTGCGGCAGCCGGCTGTCGCGGGTGAGCGGCGGCGCGTCGCGATCGGCATATTGGCTATCGAGATTGCGCGTCTTCTGGAACGTGCCGCCCAGATCGATCGTCCAGCCGCCGACCTTGCCGCGCAGCGTGGCACGCCCGCCGAAAATGTTGGAGCGATTGATGTCCTTCTTTCCGAGCAACGGGTTGTCGATATAGCCGCCCTCGGTAATGCCATAGCCGAGCACGCGAATGCCCAGCGCATCCTCGGCGATCGGCAGGTTGAGCACGCCGGCGAGATCGGCCCCGGGCGTGCCGTGCCAGGTCGCCGACACGCCGCCGGTCAGCGACCCGCCGATTGCGGTGAGATCGGGCGTGTTGCGGATGACGCGGATGATGCCGCCAAGCGATCCGGCACCGTACAGCGTTCCCTGCGGCCCTTCGAGTATTTCGACCGAGCCAACGTCGTAAAGCCTGAGATCGGGATCGGGCGCATTGTAGGTCAGGCGCACATCGCCGAAATACTGGCCGACGGTCGCCTGGGTGGGGCCGGTGAAGCTCGAATCGGCGATGCCGCGGATGAACAGTTTGTTGCGACCGGCGCCGAGATAGGTCGACGACACGGTGGCGACGCGCGAGATGATCGCATCGGTGCCATTGTCGGAATCGCGCGCCAAATCGAGGCCGCCGATCACGGTGACCGCGCCAGGGAAATTCTGCAGCCGCGTGTCGCGCTTGCTTGCCGTCACGACGATGTCGTCCACCGCTTGCGGCTGCGGCGCGGGTGTCGGCCACGTCGGACGCTTGGCGGCGATGGCGCGAGCGATCGGCTTGGCCTTGGGCGGCGGCGCCGGGACGATCCGCCACACTCCGGGCATTGGCGATACCGCCCGCGCCGATGTCCCCTTCAGCAACAATTGGAGGGCGCGGCCAGCGCCCATCGTGCCGCGCACCGCACTCACCGGACGACGAAGCAAAGCGGGATCGTTCACCGCCACTACGATGCTGACACGCGCCTGCGCGCCGAGTGCCGCGATCGCTTGGCCGAGCGTCCCGGCGGGAATGTCGATCGCCTGATCCTTCGCCTCGGCCGGCGATGCGATCAGGCAGAGCCCCGCCAGCGCCGCGGGGCCAGCGAAGCCCCTCATGGTCCGGCGATCACCCACCCTTTGCCCGAACGGCGCACATTCGCACCGAGAAGGATAGCAAGCCGCGCCATGGTCGGCTCGACGCCGCCATCGAGCCGCACGACGCCGCGGAACGGCCGCGCGGCGGCGGCGTCGTCGACGCTGACCGGCACGCCGAGATTGCGCTGCAGATCGGCGGCAACGCGCGCCAACGGCGCTCCGTCGTAGAACAGTTGACCGCCGCGCCACGCACCGACATCGGCCGGCTTGATTGGGCTCAGACGGCCGGTGCGCTGTCCCTTGGCGAGCGTGAAGCGCTGGCCGGCGGGCACGTCGATACCAGCCTTGCCTGGATCGACCACGACCATGCCCTCGCTCACCGCCAGATCGAGCGCGCCTCCGCCGGTGGTCACTTCGAATGTCGTGCCGGCGTCGACCAATGTCGCGTCGGACGTTTCCAGCCGGAACGGATGTGCGGGATCGTGTTTGACGGTGAACAGTGCCTGGCCGCGTTCCATCCGCGCGAACCGCTGATCCTTGCGATCGAGCTGAATCCTGGTCTCGCCATTGAGCTCCAGCTTGGTGTCCGCGAGGACCAAAGTGCGGCGCTCGCCCGCCGCAGTCTGCACAGAGTAAAGATCGCGCGACGGCCAGGCGAGCCAGGAGCCGGCGGCGACCGCCAGCGCGACCGAGGCCGCCATCGCGCCGCCCAGCCAGCGGCGACGCGCGGGAACGATTGTCTCGTCGAGATCGGGTTCGGCCTCGGCCGGCCAGTTCACCCCGCTCAGCAATGCATCCAGGTCTCGGTCGGCGGCGGCGGTTTCGGCATAAGCGCGCGCATGCGCGACGTCCGCGGCAAGCCATGCCTCGAACGTTTCCCAATCATCGAAAGAAGGATCGCGCTGGCGGATCAGCCAGGCGATGGCTTCCTCCTCCATCTCGCGCGTCCAGTCGGTCATGTCGGCCTCCTGTTAGCGAAGACGGAATCGGTCGGGTCAAACCTCATCGATCGACCTCCGATAGTCGAGCAGCGCGCGATAGGTGCGCCTGAGATCGGCTTCCACCGTGCTGAGACTGACCCCCAATTCGCGCGCAATGTCGCGTTGCTGGACGCCGTCGATACGATGACGGCGAAAGATCGTCGCGGTGCGCATGCCCAATCCGTCCAGCACTGCTTGCACACCGGCCAGCGTCTCGCGCGCCACCAGGCTGCGATCGGGCGGCGGGGCGTCGGACCGGTCGGGCTGGGTCGGCCCCGCGGCTTCGCTCCAGTCCTGCTCGCGCCGTTCTGTCTGGCGCCGCGAGCGGAAGCGATCGACCATCAGATTGTTGGCCGCGCGGTAGAGATAGGACAAAGGCTGGGCGACCGGTCCGGCATCGGCGGTCGCAACCCGCACATAAAGATCCTGAAGCACGTCCTCGGCCGCATCCCCCGCGCCGCGCGAGATCAGGAATCGCAACAGCTTATCCCTGTTCGCGAGGATGACGGCCTGAAGGCCCGAGGGAGGGACGTCGTCCATAAGCGGCGAAAAGGCATAAACCCGAAAGGGAGGCGACGCCCAGTACGGCGTGCGGCGCTGCTTATCCAGCCCCGTTGAAGGCGATGGCAACCGGTCGCGCCGCCAATCAGGATCGCGAAGCCTCGTGTTACGAGGCTTGGCTGAACAGGCTCGCCGAGGGCAGCACCTCGCTTGCGCCCGAATGACGCGTCACCGCGTAGGTGAATCCCGGAAGCAAGGCATAAGCGCCGATCCGGCCGTCCTGGCCCAGCGCGAGAAAGCCGACCTGAAGCCCCTTGATCGCGTCGCCGCGCAATTGCGCGATATGCTTGACCGCTTCCTCGCACGCCGCCTGGGCCGACAGCCCGGCGCGCATCGAAGCGACGACGCGGGCGGTTCCGGCGATCCGCGTCACTTCCTCGCCGACTCCGGTCGAGGCGGCGGCGCCGACCCCCTTTTCGAGGAACAGCCCGCACCCGGCCTGGGGCGAATCCCCGACCCGCCCCCGCATCTTGAATGCCATGCCCGAGGTCGTGCACGCCGCGGCCATCGCGCCGTCCAGGCCACGCGCCATGATCCCGATCGTATCGTGGTTGAGCTTCGAGCCGGGCGGTCCCGGCAACCGATTCTCGATATTGGCGATCGGCCGGTAGTTCGCGGTCTTGAGCCACTCGCGCCAGCCTTTTTCCGCCTCGGGCGTGAGGAGGTTGGTGCGCTTCATGCCCTGGTCGAGCGCGAAGCGGGTGGCCCCCTCGCCCACCAGCAACGTGTGCGGTGTCTTTTCCATGACGAGCCGCGCGACGGAAATGGCGTGGACGATATCCTCCAGCGCGGCGACCGCGCCGACACCGCCGCGATCGTCCATGATGATCGCATCGAGCGTCACATGGCCATCGCGATCGGGATAGCCGCCATAACCGACCGAGTGATTGGTCGGATCGGCCTCGGGAACCTTGGCCCCGGCCTCGACCGCATCAAGCACCGATCCGCCAGCCTTGAGCCGCGCGAGCGCGGCCTCGTTCGCGGCCTTACCGAAATCCCAAGTGGAGAGGATTGCGACCGGATCCGTTTCCGCTGCCTCGCTTGCGCTTGCCGCAAAAACGGCCGCGGCGCCGATCGCCAACGCGCCGCGCCGTGAAATGCCGTCGTTCATGCTTCGCTCCCTTTTTCCGAGATCGCGGCGCGCAATCGTTGCACGATCGCCTGATCGGTCGCACGTCGCGGTCCCGTTGCAAAGCCAAGCCGTAACGTGGCTGCATCGGGTTCGGGACCGGGACGGCTCGCCGATCCATGGATTTCGCGGACGCCAGTGCCCGCGATAACCCGCGCGACATTGTTGGGCCGTACACCCGCCCCGGCGATGATCGACAGCCGTTCCCCGGCCGCTGCGACCATTGCCGCGAGCGTTGTTATACCTTCGACTGCGCTCAGTGCGCCGCCGGAACTCAGGATTTTGTCATAGCCGAGCGCAATCGCTTCCCTCACGGCCGCAACCGGATCGGGGACGAGGTCGATCGCGCGATGCAGCACGATCGTCGCACCGCGCGCGGCGTCACGGAAACGCGCCAGCGCCTCGCGGTCGAGCCTGCCATCGGGCCGCAGCGCCCCGACCACCACGCCAGCCGCGCCACGCGCAATCGCTGCGCCGATCTCCTCGACCATCAGGTCTAGATCGTCTTCGCTATAGGCGAAGTCTCCCGCCCGCGGACGGATCATCATGTGAACCGGACAGCCCGCCCGCACCGCATGACTCAGCAAGGCAGCGGACGGCGTCAGGCCGCCAAGTTCAAGCGCCGAACAAAGCTCGATCCGATCCGCTCCGCCCGCCACGGCGGCATCGACCCCAACCGCATCGTCCACACAGATTTCCAGGATCGCGCTCACGAGCCGTTCCTAAGCGGCTTCACCGTATCTTGCCAGCATGGCGCGTCGAGTCTCGTGCGTGATTCATAAATCATCCACGCCACTCTAGCCGCTTCTTACATCGTACGTTCCTTGCGCAGTCGGCTGACGAGCGCGCGTTCGGCGGCGCGGGCATAAGCGCGGCAAGCTCCCGGAGCTGTCTGAAATCGGTCCTTCGCGCCATATTGGTCGGCATGCGCCGTGATGAGAATATCGCAAGGCATCGCCGCCATCACGGCATAGCTGCGGTGGAAGCCCGCAACCACGGGGCGGCTCGAAGGCGAGGTGTAGCGGTAGCCGTCCGCGGAAACCGGATTGAGGCTCGAAGCGAAAACCACCGCCTTGCATCGCCGCCCTTCGCACGAACGCCAGGTCCAGCTCATGCTGCCCATCGTATGGCCCGGCGTGGCGCGGGCAGTAACAATCGTGTTGCCGAGCCGCAGCGTGTCGCCGTCACGAATGACCCGCACGGAGGGCACGGCCGGAAAGCGGCTATCATAATCGCGCTGTGGATCGTCGTCGGCGAGGCGCCCGGATCGCAACCCTTCTGCGCCCCGTGCGCTTGCGACGACCGTCGCGCCGGTATCGCGGACCAGCGCGGCGATACCGCCGGCATGATCGAAATGCGGTTCGGTGCTGAGGATGTATTTGATATCGCGGGGACGCAAACCGAGCGCCGCGACATTGGCGAGGACCGTCGGCTCGGCCTGCGGCAACGCGCCATCGATGAGGATAAGGCCGTCGCCAGTATCGATCAACGCAACGCTGAGGCCACCAAAGCCCACAAGATAGCTATTGCCGAACATGCGGACGGGGGGACGAGGAGCCAACCATTCCGCCGCCCGTTCCGGAGCGATCGGTCGGGTCAGTGGGTCGTCGCGATCGGCCGCGGCAGCGGATCCCACGAGGGCTAGGGCAACGATAGCGGCAAGTTTGGCGAGCATGTCCTGTTCTCCTTCGCCGTCGTGATGCCGCCGGGCGGGACGAACGACAAAGCATCTTCTCTGGACAGAGCCATGAGCTGAATTCATGATCGGATATGGATCGCGCCCGACTGCCGCTCAACGCCTTGCGTGCCTTCGAGGCAGCCGCGCGCCATCTCAACTTTACCCGCGCCGCGATCGAATTGTGCGTCAGCCAAGGAGCGGTCAGCCATCAGGTCGCGCAGCTCGAACATCGGCTTGGAACGCGCCTGTTCGATCGGCTGCCGCGCGGATTGGCGCTGACCGACGATGGCCAGGCGTTGGTACCCGTGCTGGCAGAGACGTTCGACCGGATCGGAGCGACGCTCGATCGCTATGCCGACGGAGGCTTCCAGGACGCACTGAGCATTGGCGTCGTGGGCACGTTCGCGACCGGGTGGCTGCTCGAAAGGCTGGACGGTTTCGCGGCAGCGCATCCGCACGTCGAGCTCCGTGTGTCGATCAACAACAATCGAGTCGATCTTGCCGGCGAAGCGCTCGATTATGCGATCCGGTTCGGGGACGGCGCCTGGCATGGAACGCATGCCGAGCCGCTGCTGGAGGCGCCGCTGACTCCACTATGTTCGCCCGCACTGGCGCAGCGGCTACGGGTACCGGCCGACCTCGCCCAGGAACGACTGCTGCGATCCTATCGGGCCAGCGAATGGACCCGGTGGTTCGAGGCGGCAGGCGCCACGCCACCGACATTGCGCGGCCCCCTGTTCGACAGTTCCGCGCTGATGGTTGGCGCAGCAATGTCCGGGTTGGGCATCGCGCTTGCGCCGAGAGCGATGTTCGCGCGAGAAATGGCCGCGGACCGTCTCGTGCAACCGTTCGCCATCGAGGTCGATGCAGGCCGCTATTGGCTCACGCGATTATTATCCCGCAAGAGCCGGGCGGCCACGCGGGTCTTTCGCGATTGGCTGTTGGACGAGCTCGATAAATAGAGCGTCGCGCGGAAAAGTGGGTACCGGTTTTCCGCAAAAAGCGACGCGACAACAAATAGCTGGAGCGGCGGTGCCTCCCGAGAAAACTGCGATAGTCCACCTCTGGATAGCGAACTGCAATCTTCGCGGTATGCCCTGCATAGTCTAAGCGGATAGAAACACCACGCCGGGAATTGCCGTGCCAAAAACGGCAGCGCCGAGGCGTCCGTCCTTCCCCAGCGGGAGCCGGGCAACATTCCCCGTCCGCTGGTTGGCGACCAGCATCTCTCCACGCTCCTCGATCAACAGGAACAGGCGCGGGCCTCGCCCCCCGCAGCCAACATGCTGAAGGAGGCTCAATCCGCCGTCCGCGTCGATCGCGAACACCGCGATGCTGTCGTGACCGCGGTTGGAGACGTAAAGCCGCGTGCCACTTTTATTGACCATGATGTGCGCGGCGGTCGAGGGTCCCGAAAACGCTGTCGGCAGGGTCGAAACCGACCCCTTCGCGGCAAATGTGCCGTCCGGGCGGGCCGCAAGGATCGTCACCGTGTTGGCCAGTTCGGAAACCAGATAGGCAATCCGCAGGCGCGGGTGGCGTGCAAGATGGCGCGGACCCGATCCAGCGGGTGCCCGATAGGCGAGCGAAGTGGATATTATCGCCCCCGATCGCGGGTCCAATACATGCGCGAAGATCGCATCCGCGCCCAGATCCACGGCGTGGAGCAGCTTCCCGCCCATCGCAAAACCGACCCAATGCGCATGGGGTCCCGCCTGCCGCGCGCGGTTCGGGCCGCTGCCGGTATGGGCTATGAGTTGCGCATCGCCCATGGGAAGGCCGGTGCTGCGATCGATCCGCCAAATGGCGACACTTCCGCTGGAATAATTGGCCACCGCCAACATGCCACCGTCTGGACTAAATGCCGCATGGCAGGGATCGGCCCCGAGCGTGGAATAGCCCCCCAACGGCTTCAAACCACGATCGTAAACACCCAGCTGGCCCTGTTCCTGTTCGTCGAGCAAGTATCGGATGCCGTTCGCGCTCGCCCGCACGCCGAACGATGCGTTACGGATCGTGTCTATCGGACGGCCCGCTACCCAGCCGCTCGGACTTGCCGTCAGCGGAACGAGCCCCGGTCCACCTTCCCGCACATAGGTTCCGGCGATCAGCTCGCCGGTCTTCTGTGCCAGGAGCCTGGACGGGAGCACGCCCAGCGCCATTGCGGTTCCGACGACCGCGCGCCGGGAAAAAAGCAATGCTGGAGCAGTCATAGGTCGTACAATCGAGTTGAATCCTTGGGTGAGCTTATCAAGCTTCGATCTCCCACACAGAGTCAATCGAATAGCCGACCGTTGAATTGCCTTTCCGGGCAATTGGTGAGGATTGACGGGCCTTTCAGTGCGTCAGAGAAGCGCCGATGCCCTGCTCGCCGCCAAAGGTCTGCGCCGCCATCGCCGCTTGCGTGCGATTGTGAACGTTCAGCTTGCGCATCAACGCCGTCATGTGCGCCTTTACCGTCGCCTCGGCGATGCCGAGGTCATGGGCGATCTGCTTGTTCAGCAGGCCAAGATGGACACCCCGAAGGACTTTGCGCTGCGTGGGCGTGAGTTGCTCGATCGCCGCGATACGGTCGCGCGATTCTTCGCCATGAACGGTTGCTGCCAGATTTTGCTCGATACCCACGACGTGCTCCCTCTCATTCCAGACCAACGCAGCTCCTTTCTGGCGGAAGAGTCGTAATTGGTTGGACAGGTTTAACCTATTCCGCGTCATATTGCTGGTCAACCGCCTTTTTTTCGTAGCGACTTGGCGATATCTGTCATACAGCAATTTGCGATCGAAGCTGGCAGTAACGACCAGCCATCCTATCGGAGGGGAAGAGGCGCATGCCGACAGACATTGCCCGCGCGAGAGTTGGGGGCCGCACGCCGACCCGATCCGGGCACGCGCCAAGATGACCCCCGAAGATATCCGCCTGATCCTGTCGGCTGTGTTCGGGATCGGCCTGTCTGTCCTCCTGATCGTCAAGGGCCGCCTTCACCCTTTCATCGCGCTGCTTTGTGGTGCGTTCGTCGCCGGCTTGTGTGCCGGTATGTCGCCTGTCGCCACGGCGGCGGCGGTGCAAAAGGGCGGCGGCGATATTCTCGGCGGAACGGGCCTGGTGGTGGCGCTCGGCCTGTCCTTGGGCGCGATGCTTCAATTGTCGGATGGCGCCGCATCGCTGGCGCGGCACGGTTTGAAGCTCGCGGGCAATGCCGGTGCGCCCTGGGCGAGCCTGCTGGTAGCCTTGGTCATCGGGCTGCCGCTGTTTTTCGAGACGGGACTGGTGCTGCTGCTGCCCATTCTCGCCACCGCCGCGGCGAACCTTCCCGACGGCAGGAACGGCGACGCCGGGAAACTGCGGCTGATGCTTCCTGCCCTAGCCGGCCTGTCCGTGGTTCATGCATTGGTCCCGCCGCATCCGGGACCACTGCTGGCCGTCACCGCGCTCAACGCCAATCTCGGGCGGACGATTCTCTATGGCCTGGTCGTGGCGATCCCGACAGCGGTCATCGCGGGGCCATTGCTGTCGCGGTTCACCTCGCGCGGGATCGTGCTGACCGCCCCGTCGATCGAGCTCAGTGAGCCGCTGCAAGCTGCGCCGCCGTTGGGAATATCGTTCGCGATCATCCTGATGCCGGTGGTGCTGATCGCGGCAGGCCAGATACCGGCGTTGCTCCCAGCCAGTGCCGCCACATCGGTCGGCTGGTTGACCTTCGCGAGCAATCCTGTGTTCGCGCTGCTCCTGACGAATGTGGTGGCGTTGCCGCTGCTGTTCGGGCGGCGAGTCGGCGATGCGGTGGTGCAGGCGACGATCTGGGCGGACGCGATGAAGCCGGCGGGTACGATCCTCTTGTCGATCGGTGCGGGCGGCGCGCTCAAGCAAGTGCTGGTGAGCGCCGGACTGTCGGACTTGCTGGCCAAGGTCGCAGCGGGCGGCGCTCTGTCGCCTCTCGTCCTCGCCTGGCTGGTGGCGGTGGGGATTCGGCTGGCGACAGGCTCGGCCACCGTGGCAACGATCACCACCGCAGGCATCATGGCCGGGGTCGTCGCGAAAAGCGGCGCGTCGCCGGAATGGGTGGTGCTCGCGATCGGTGCCGGATCGGTGTTCTTCTCGCACGTCAACGATCCGGGTTTCTGGCTGGTAAAGGGATATCTCGGCACCAGCACGGCGGACACGTTCCGTACCTGGTCGGCGCTGGAGACGGTCGTGTCGGTGGTCGGTCTGGCCTGTGTGCTTGGCGCAAGCTACCTTCTGTGATCAGGTAGAGGCGATGATGACGACACCGTCAAAAGCCCGAAGAGGCAAAAGATGAACGAGGGCCGCCTGGCCGACCGCGCCTATACCGGCATCGTCGAGATCATCAATCGCGACCATCTCGAGGTCGGCGACCGCTTGCCGTCGGAAGCCGGGTTGGCCGAAATGTTCGGCATCTCGCGCACAATCGTCCGCGAAGCGCTGGTCCGGCTGGCCTCTGACGGTATCACCGAAGCGCGGCGCGGCGCGGGCTCGTTCGTCAAGCGGAGACCGTCCGAGCGGCTGGTCGCGCATATGCCGATGGAGGAACTCTCCGCGACGCTCGGCAGCTATGAGGTACGGTTCGTTCTGGAGGCGGAGGCGGCGCGGCTCGCGGCCGCGCGCCGGTCCGCCGAACAGATGCACGTCATCGAACAGGAGATGACGCGCCTGGAAAAGGCCCTGCAGTCCAGCGGTCCGGCGCATCTGGAGGATATGGCGCTCCACCGCGCGATCGTGCTCGCCACATCCAATCCCGCTTTCGTCTCCTCTTTCGATCATATGTTCGCGGACGTCGATCGGATCATGAAGGCGGGCGTCGACATCTCCCGATCGCGGCCTCCCGAGGCGATCGGCGCGATGCTGTCCGAACACCAGATGATCGTCGAAGCGATCCGGGTTCAGGACGCCGACGGCGCCGCGCTCGCGATGCGCTGGCACCTCTCGCAAGGGCGCAAGCGGCTGATGCCGTGACGCCCGCCGCGGCGCGGAGACGGGTCCGGCCAAGAATACGACCATGGTCGCGGGTGGCGAGCGCGGCGCGATCGCTTATCGCATGAAACGTGGCGGCAAAGGACCGCGAAACAGGGAGAGCGTACGTGCGTCGTCGAGCAGCCGCCATCCGATCGATCAGTCTCCTGGCAGGCACTGCCATTCTCGCCCTATCGGCGCCGGCGGCGGCATCCACTTCGATATTCGCCACGCGTCCCGATGATCCCGCCGCGATAACCGTCGAGGCGAAGGGCGATGGCCAAGCCGACGACACCGCCGCGATCCAGGCCGCGATCGACGTCGCCGCGTCCAAGAGCAGTGACGGCATCGTGTTCCTGCCGTCGGGACGATATCGGCTGACCCGAACCCTGTTCGTCTGGCCTGGCGTGCGCCTGTTCGGCGTCGGCGCGACGCGGCCGATATTCGTGCTCGGCGACAATACGCCCGGTTTTCAGAAGGGCGTCGCCACGATGATCATCTTCGCCGGGGCCAACCCCAATGCGAAGGCGGGCGCCGGACCCGGACGTAGCGGCAAAATCCCCTTCCCACCGCCCGACGGCGTGCCGTTCAATCCGAACATCCCCGATGCCAATTCCGGTACCTTCTATTCGGCGATGAGCAATGTCGATTTCGCGATCGGTGCCGGCAATCCGGCGGCGGTCGGCGTCCGCTTTCACGCCGCACAACATGCCTATCTCAGCCATATCGACTTCTCGATCGGGTCCGGGCTGGCGGGTATCTATCAGACCGGTAACGAAATGGAGGATCTCCGCTTCCACGGCGGCCGCTACGGCATCCTCACCGAGAAGCCCTCCCCCGCCTGGCAATTCACGCTGATCGATTCCAGCTTCGATGGCCAACGCGATGCCGCGATCCGCGAGCATGAAGCCGGGCTGACATTGGTCAACGTGTCGATCCGCGACACTCCAATCGGGATCGATATCGACAAGGGCTATGGCGATTGGCTGTGGGGCAAGGACGTCCGGTTCGAGAACGTCCGATCCGCCGCTGTGGTCATCAGCAACGAGGATAACGCCTATACCCAGATCGGGTTCGAGAATGCATTGGCGACCGGTACCCCGGTCTTCGCGCGATTCCGGGATAGCGGGAAGACCGTGACGGGCCCTGCGACAATCTATCGGGTCAGCGCGTTCAACCACGGAATGATCGTCCCCGGCCTCGGCCGGACGGGCCAGATCACGACCAATATCGAGGCTGCCGCGATCGCTACATTGCCCCCAGCGCGGGCACCCGCGATCCGTTCGCTCCCGCCGGTGACCGAATGGGCGAACGTCCGCACGCTCGGCGTGCTGGGCGACAACAAGACCGACGACACCGCGGCGCTGCAACGCGCGATCGATACCCATCGCGTGATCTATCTTCCGACCGGCCGCTACATCGTCACCGACACGCTCCGGCTGCGCCCCGACACGGTGATGATCGCTCTTCACCCCAGCTTGACCCAGATCGTCCTGCCCGACGGCACGCCCGCCTTTCAGGGCGTCGGCAACCCCAAGGCTCTGGTCGAGGCACCAAAGGGCGGCGACAACATCGTCTCCGGAATCGGGCTGTTTACCGGCGGCATCAATCCGCGGGCGACGGCATTGCTGTGGAAAGCAGGCGCGAATTCCCTGGTCGATGACGTCAAATTCCAGGGCGGGCACGGCACGCAACTCGCCGATGGCAGCCGGATGAACCCCTATAACGACACGCATACCGGCGACCCGGATCCCCGCAAGCGCTGGGATGCGCAATATCCGAGCATGTGGATTACCGATGGCGGCGGCGGGACCTTCGCCAATATGTGGAGCCCTAGCACCTATGCGCGGGCAGGCTTCTTCGTCTCGAATACGACGACGCCTGGGCATGTTTACGAGCTGTCGAACGAGCATCACGTTCGTACCGAGATCGGGCTCGACGGCGTGGAGAATTGGGAATTCCTCGCGCCGCAGACCGAGGAGGAAGCGGGCGAGAGCCAGGACGCCGTCTCGCTCGACATCCGCAATTCGCGGCACATCCTGATCGCCAATTACCACGGTTACCGCGTGACGCGCTCGATCAAGCCGGCATTGACGGCGGTGCGGCTGGAGAATGTGGCCGATATCCGCTTCCGCAATGTGCATGTGAATGCCGAGAGCGGGCTTGGCACGTGCGATGAAAATGGTTGCGCAACCTATTTGCGCACCAGCAAATTCCCCTATTCCAACGCAATCTATGACGCGACCTCCGGTCTGGAAGTGCGCGAACGTGAATTCGCGGTGCTGGATGTCCCCGCCAATCCGGTTGCGCCCAACGTCGCCGGCCCGGTTCCGCTCAAGCTGGCGGACGGGTTCTATTCGCTTGGCGGCGGCACGGTGGATGCGGCGGGCAAGCTCTATTTCGTCGATCACCACTTTCAGCGCATCTACGGCTGGGCCGCGAAAGAAGGGCTGACTGTCGTTCGCGATGATCCGCTCGATGCGGTATCGCTCGCGGCCGACCGGTCGGGCAATTTGCTGATATTGTCGTCGTTCGGACGGAACGGGACGGTCTATAGCTTCAGGCCCGGCGCACCCGATGGACAAATCACGTTGATCCCGGCCACGCCCGCCGCTGTTCGTCCCGGTGCGGTGACATTGCTGCCCGGCAATTGGTGGAATAATGGCGAGTTCAAGGATCAGCTCGATCCCGCCACCTACATTTTCACCACCCTCGGCGAGATGTTCGCGCGCGATGTGGCGCTTCCCAAAGCCAGTGAATATGTCTCGCCCGACGGCAGCTTCGCCCTGCCCGCCTTCCGCGTCTTTCAGCAAGGGCCGCCAAACCATCTCGGCTGGCGCTTCTCCGATACGCTGGACAGCTATGGCCTCGTCTCCGCGAGACCCGGCGAGCGGGTGTTCCTGAGCAACGAATCCGAGGACAAGACGTATACCGGGCTGGTCGGCAAGGGAGGCGCAGTCACCGGTCTGAAGGCATTCGCACAGCGCGGCGGCGAGAGCGTGGCGAAAGGGCCGGATGGACGCGTGTACATCGCCAACGGGCAGGTCTTCATCTACGATCAGTCGGGCAAGCCTGACGGGCAGATCGATGTGCCCGAGCGCCCCCTACAGCTTCTGTTCGGTGGACCCGACCGCCACACTTTGTTCATCCTCACCCATCACGCGCTCTATTCGGTGGCGCGCTGATTTCAGGGGACGGGACGCTGGATCGCCTGCCGCCGCGAGGTCATCCAGCCCCCGTCGCTGAGCCAGTCCGCCAGCCGGTCGGGCCAATGTTGGATCGACAGACGCTCCGAATAGGCGGCGATGTTGAAGCCGTGGTCGGTGTCCGCCCAAAGGTGCAGTTCCGCCGAAACGCCCGCATCCCGCAGTTGCTGGTACAATGTCATCGCAGGCGCGGCGCAACATTTGTCGAGCGATCCGGCGGTAATGAACGCCGGCGGAGCGCCCGCCGCGGCGCGAGCGGGGATGCCGAGCGGACCCGGATAGACGAGCACCTGAAAATCCGGACGCGCGCTGACCTGGTCGGTCGCGTCCATGACCTTGTGAGCCGGTTCAGGGTTGTCCGCCACGCCCGACACCAATTCCCCGCCGGCGGAGAAACCCATCAGGCCGATGCGGTGCGGATCGATCCCATAGTCGGCGGAATGCTCGCGAACCCACCGCACCGCCCGGCGAGCGTCCGCGACCGCGTCGCCCTGGATCGTATAGGTCGAACCGTCCTCGCGGGAGAGCCGGTATTTGAGGACGAAGGTGGTGATACCATAGCGGTTGAGCGCCTTGGCCGGGTTTACGCCTTCATTCTGGAATACCAGGAAACGGTGACCACCGCCGGGCACGACGATGATCGCGATGCCATTCGCGTGGCTGGTGTCGGCGGGGAAAATGGTCAAGGACGGGTTCTGCACGTTGTGGACGTACGTGTTCTCGATCCGCTCCGGCTCGTCCTTGCGCTTTTCCGATCCCGGTGCGCCGTTCGGCCATAAGGCAACCGACGGAGCCGCCGCCGGGGCAGAAGCCGATTGTATCGCGGCCAGGGGAAATGGCTGCATGGCGCAACCCACCGCCAGCGCGATCCCCATGCAGCGAGCCCGCATCAACGAGGATCTCCGCGAGCCAGCCATGCCAGCGTCAGCTCGCACAGCTCATCAACCGGCGCCTGGGCGTCGAGCGTCATCGCCGGTTCGTCGACCGCCGGCCGCTCGAGTGTAGCGAGCTGACTGACCAGCAGGCTTTTTGGCATATAATGGTTCGGACGATTGCCGACGCGCCCGGCCAATATTTCGTGATCCGCATCGAGCAGCACGAACGAGCAAGGCGCGCCGATCGCATCGCGCAGGTGTTCGCGGTAGCTGCGCTTCAGCGCAGAGCAGGCAACGACCGTGAGCCCGTCGGAGGCGACGGCCTGCTTGGCCGCCGCGCCGAGACGATCGAGCCACGGCCAGCGATCGCAATCGGCGAGCGGCTGGCCGCCTCGCATCTTGGCGACGCTGTGGGGATCGTGAAAGGCGTCACCCTCCAGGAACGAGCAATCGAGCTTCGCCGCAAGCGCAGCGCCGAGCGTCGATTTCCCGCTGCCGCTGACGCCCATGACGATGATCGCGCGTGGCGAGGATATCCGGATAGGTTCGCCTTGCCGCTGCACATCCGCTCCCTTTGACGGCATCCACCAGCGGCACCCACCGCGCGTCCCAGTTGAACGGCGTCTGCCGCATTACGGTCTGATACGGGCCACCCCGCCTCCCTGCCAACTACGACCTTCGTCGTGGATGTGGAGGTTTCCCGGCGCTGTTATCCGGCCAAGTCATAACCGGAAGCAGGTCGGCATTTCCCGGCGCCAGCTATCCGCAAGAACTCAGGTGGCGAGGAAAATGAGATCATATTTCCTGGGGTTGATGGCGTCAGCCTGTGCTGCATCGGCAGCCTCGGCCGCGCCGTCCGCATCCACGCTCTCCGCACCCCCTGCCGATCCGCGCGCCGTTACGGTGAAGGGCGTGGGCGATGGCCGAGCGGACGATACCACCGCGATTCAGCAGGCGATAGACGCCGCGCAGCGCGATGGCGGACAGGGCATCGTCTTCCTCCCGTCCGGCCGTTACCGCCTGACCCGCAGCATCTTCGTCCGCGAGGGCGTTCGTATCTTTGGCGTCGGTCCAACGCGGCCGATATTGTTTCTCGCCGACAACACGCCGGGTTTTCAAAACGGCGTTGCCGAAATGGTGATCTTTACCGGCGGCGACCAATATGCGGTCGGAAAGATTCCCGTGCCGGTTCCCGGTGTGGTGCCGGCCTCCGACACCGTCCGCGACGCCAATTCCGGTACCTTCTATTCGGCGATGAGCAATATCGACGTCGAGATCGGCGCCGGCAATCAAGGCACCGCCGCGATCCGTTTTCGCGTCGCCCAACATGCCTTCCTCACCCATATGGACTTCCGTCTCGGCTCGGCCTTCGCCGGCGTTTACCAGGCGGGCAACGAGATGGAGGATGTGCACTTCCACGGCGGTCGCTACGGGATCGTCACCGAGAAGACCTCTCCCGCCTGGCAATTCACGCTGATCGATTCCAGCTTCGATGGCCAGCGCGATGCCGCGATCCGCGAGCATGAAGCCGGGCTGACATTGGTCAACGTGTCGATCCGCGACACTCCAATCGGGATCGATATCGACAAGGGCTATGGCGATTGGCTGTGGGGCAAGGACCTCCGGTTCGAGAACGTCCGATCCGCCGCTGTGGTCATCAGCAACGAGGATAACGCCTATACCCAGATCGGGTTCGAGAATGCATTGGCGACCGGTACCCCGGTCTTCGCGCGATTCCGGGATAGCGGGAAAACCGTGACGGGCCCTGCGACAATCTATCGGGTCAGCGCGTTCAACCATGGCCTGACGCTGCCGGGCCTCGGCGCCACCGGCGACTATGCAATGAAAATGGACGCGGCCCCGCTGGCCGGAATGCCGGCCGCCCGAGCACCGGCGATCAGGGCTCTGCCAGCCACGTCCGAGTGGAGCAATGTCCGCGACCTCGGCGCTGTCGGCGATGGCAAGACCGACGACACTGCCGCACTGCGACGCGCGATAGACACGCGCAAGGTGCTGTATTTTCCCGCCGGGCTCTATGTCGTCACCGATACGCTACGGCTGCGGCCCGATACGGTGCTGCTGGGCCTTCACCCGAAATTCACCCAGATCATCCTGCCCGACAATGCGCCGGGCTATGCCGGTATCGGCGGTCCCAAAGCGATAGTCGAGGCGCCAAAGGGCGGTCACAACATCCTGTCCGGGCTCGGGCTGTTTACCGGCCGCATCAACCCGCGCGCTACCGCTTTATTGTGGAAAGCCGGCGTGGACTCGCTTGTCGATGACGTGAAGATTCAGGGTGGCGGCGGCACGCTGACCGCCGATGGCAAGCCGCTCGAGCTGTATAGTCGGCCTGGTGGCGATCCGGTGGCGAACAACCATTGGGACGCACAATATCCCGGCATCTGGGTAACCGATGGGGGTGGCGGCACCTTTGCCGATATCTGGTCGCCCAACACCTTCGCCCAAGCCGGTTTCTACGTTTCTGACACCGCTACGCCCGGTCACGTCTATCAACTCTCGGTCGAGCACCATGTCCGTAACGAGATCGTGCTGGACGGGGTGCAGAATTGGGAATTCCTCGCGCCGCAGACCGAACAGGAAGTGGGCGAAGGCTCCGACGCGGTGTCGCTGGAGGTGCGCAACTCGCGCAACATCCTGTTCGCCAATTATCACAGCTATCGGGTGACCCGGACATTTCACCCCGCTTTGACCGCGGTGAAACTCTATAATTCCAGCGACATTCATTTCCGCAATGTCCATGTCAACGCGGAGAGCGGTTACGCCACCTGCGACGACAATGGCTGCGGCACCTTTTTGCGCGCGAGCAAATTTCCGTTCGAGAACGCCATTCAGGACAAGACAAGTAAACTGGACGTACGCGAACGGGAATTTGCCGTTCTCGACGTTGTCCCCGAGAGCAGGCCGCCGGTTCCCCTCCGGCGGCCTGCAATTTTCGTGGCCGACGCGAAAGTCGAAAAGCTGGAGGGCGATTTCTACACGATTTCCGGCGCTGCGGTGGATGCCGCGGGCAAGCTCTATTTCATCGATCGCCGTTTCCAACGGATTTACCAATGGTCCGAAAAACAGGGCCTGAACGTCGTTCGCGACGCCGCGATCGACCCGGTCAACCTGGCCGTCGAACGATCGGGCAAGCTCCTGGTGCTCAGCTCGCTTGGTCCGAAGGCGAGCGTGTACGCTATCGACCCCGCTGCGAAGGACGGCGCGATCAGCCTGATCGCGCCCACGCCCACCGTGCCACATCCGGACGCGACCACGCTCCTGCCGGTAAACTGGTGGAACAATGGCGAATTCCGCGACCAGCTAGATCCCGCCACGAACCGCTTCACGACGCTAGACGAGATGTTTGCGCGCGATGCCGGCGCGCAAAAGGCCAAGGAATATGTTTCCCCCGACGGAAGCCTGGTTCTCCCCGCTTTTCGCGTCTTCCAGCAAGGACCGGCGGATCATCTTGGCTGGCGCTGGTCCGACACGCTCGACACATACGGCTTGATCGGCGCGAAGCCGGGCAGCCGCATCTTCGTCACCAACGAATCCGAAGACAAAACCTATAGCGGAAAAGTCGGCGCCGGCGGCAGCCTCACCGACCTCAAACCCTTCACCAACCGCGGCGGGGAAAGTGTCGCGGTGGATGGACGCGGCAACGTCTTCGTCGCGAACGGGCAAGTGTTCGTCTACGCCCCGGACGGCACCGCGCTCGGCCAGATCGAGGTTCCCGAACGCCCCCTGCAGCTCATCTTCGGCGGGGCGGATCACCGCACTCTGTTCATCCTGACGCACCACTCGCTCTACGCGGTGAAGGTGTGATGCAGCAGCAATCAACGCGTATATCTTATTGGGAGAGTTCCATGTTCAACATCGCTGATGCCGGTGTGAATTCGCCGAGCCGCCGCTCGACCCTGCTGGCAAGCGCTGCGGCGCTGATCATGGTAGCGGTTGCTGCTCCGGCGCAGGCGCAAACCGCCCCGCCCGCGGAGAGTGCGGCGACACCGTCCCCGCAGGCACCAGCTGCCGCTCAACCCGACAGTGATGGTTCCAAGGACATCGTCGTCACCGGATCGCGCATCACCGCGTCGGGCTTCAACGCACCGACGCCAACGACGGTGATCGGCGCAGCGGACATTGCGAGGAACGCCGAGCCCAACATCTTCACCACGATTGCCCAATTGCCGTCGCTCGCCGGCTCCACCGGCGTCACCACCGGCACGAACAGCACCTCCAGCGGCTCGCAGGGGCTCAGCTCCTTTTCGCTGCGAGGCCTTGGCACGATCCGCACGCTGACGCTGCTGGACAGCCAGCGCGTGGTCGGTGCGAATGTCACCGGCGTTCCAGACATCAGCCTGTTTCCACAATTGCTGATCAAGCGTGTCGATGTGGTGACGGGCGGCGCATCCGCTTCCTACGGATCCGACGCGGTCGGCGGCGTGGTCAACTTCATCACCGACAAGCGTTTCGAAGGCTTCAAGGCGAACATCCAGGGCGGCGAGACCACCTATGGCGACGACCGGCAATTTCTGATCCAGGCGGCGGCCGGGCATTCGTTCCTCGACGATCGGCTGCATGTCCAGGTCAGCGGCGAATATGATCATGAAGACGGCGTCGGCCCGGGCGGCTTCGGCGAACAAGGTCCGGCGGGCCGCGATTGGTATCGCACGTCGACCTTGATCAACCGCGGCGTGACCAATGACGGATCGCCGCAATATCTCTACCGCGATCATGCCCAAGCCTATCAATATACCAAATACGGCCTGATCACCGCCGGCCCGCTTCAGGGCATCGCGTTCGACCAGAACGGCAAGCCGTTCAACTTCGTCTACGGCTCGAACGGCGTACCTCAAAAGGACAAGGCCGGCACGGTTGCGGGCTGCTATATCGGTTTCTGCACCGGCGGTGACCTGTCGGGCAATGTCGGCATCGGCACGACGCTCCAATCCTCGATCAAACGCTGGGACGGCTATGGCCGCATCGGCTTCGACCTCAATCCCGACAACGAGATCTATGCGACCGTCAACGTCGCTCAGGTCGACACCAGCAACCAGCCGAACCCAGGCGCCGCCAAATCGGGCCTGACGATCTCATGTTCGAATCCGTTCGTTCCCGCGACGATCCAGGCGCAATGCGCCGCGAACAACATCACCAGTTTCCAATACGGCGTCAGCAACGCGATCCTGCCCAACATTCTCGTCGAACCCTCGCGCAAGCAATATCGCTTCGTCGCGGGTGCGGATGGGAAGGTCCGCGTGTTCGGATCGGAATGGCGCTACGACGTCTATTACGAGCACGGTGAGAACATCACCGACATTCAGGTGAGCCACAACACCCTGACGCCGCGGTACAATGCCGCGATCCAGGCGATCACGCTCAACGGCCAGATCGTGTGCGCGGACCCTGTCGCGCGCGCCAACGGATGCGTGCCGCTCAACATCATCGGCGGCACTCCTCCATCGGCGGCGGCACTCGCTTATGTCGAGCCGGGCGTCGGGCCACACCAGCACACTCGCCAGACACAGGACGTGGTCAGCGCCAACGTTTCCGGCGAGCCTTTCTCGCTCTGGGCGGGTCCGGTGTCGATCGCGACGGGCGCGGAATACCGCCGCGAATTCTACCACGTGAAGGCCGATCCCTATGGCAATGGCGTGACCGCCGAGAGCCCGAACGACACCATATACCCGGCCGACCCGCTGCTGAACGTGGCGGGGAATAACTGGTATGCCGGCAATTATCACAATGGTCGCGGCAGTTACGACGTGGTCGAGGGCTTCCTCGAACTGAACGTGCCGTTCCTGAATTCCAAATCGGCGGGCAAGGCGAACCTGAACATCGCCGGGCGCGCGACGCATTACAGCACGTCCGGCACCGTGTATTCGTGGAAGATCGGCGGCACCTGGGACACTCCGCTCGATGGCGTCCGCTTCCGCGCGGTGGTGTCGCGAGACGTGCGCGCGCCGAACCTGTCGGAGCTCTTCGCCGCGCCGATTTCGGTAAATGTCCCCAACTTCACCGATCCGTTTACGAACAAGTCGATCAACATCCTTCAGAACACGATCGGCAACGCGGATCTCAAGCCCGAAATCGCGCATAACCTGGAGGCGGGCGTCGTCCTCTCTCGGCCGCATTGGTTGCCGGGGTTCAGCGTGTCGTTCGATTATTACCGGATCAAGCTCGACGGCGTGATCTCGGCGCTGACCGCGCAGCAACAGGTCAACCTCTGCTTCAGCGGCGTCACGGCCACGTGCGGTTCGTTCAACCTGAACAACACCAGCGGCCCAAATTACGTGAACGTGCAGTCGTTCAACCTCGCCTCGATCTTCACCGACGGTTTCGACATCGAGGCCAGCTATCAACTCACCCGGCCGATGGGCCTGCCGGGGAATTTCACCGTCCGCGCGCTTGCGACCAACGTGCGTCACTTTACTACCAACACCGGCCTGATCGGGACGATTCCGACCGAGGGCGCAGGCGTCAATGCCGGCAACACCCCGAGCTGGAAGTTGCTGGCGACCGAAACCTGGAGCAGCGACCGCTTCAGCTTCAACCTGCAACAACGCTGGTTCAGCGACGGCGTATTCGGGAATCAGTATATCGTCTGCAGCGCGGGCAATTGCCCGGTATCGACCGTCAACAATCCGACGATCGATTATAACAAGATGGCCGGGGCGTTCTATCTGGATGTCGGCGGCTCGTATAACCTGACGAAGAAACTGACGGCCTATTTCAAGGTCGACAATCTATTCGACCGCGACCCCACACCATCGCCGCAGACCAATACCGGTGTCGATATCAACCCATCGCTCTATGACGTGCTCGGGCGGTTCTATCGGGTCGGCATCCGGTATAATTTCTAATCGAAGACCGGAGCTGCAGTCTGGGACGCTAAAGGACAGCCGGTGGAAGTCTCATGCGGTCGATCATCTCGTCACATTCGCGATGGTCAATTGCACGACGCATGAGACGCCGCCAGGTTCGTCCGCAGCGCAGCGCTGCGCCAGAAGCCCAGGACGATCCATCGCAATAATCGCACCGGTGATCGGCATAATGCCGGCTTAAGCATATTGCCCTGCAGCATTGCGGCTTGATCGAGGTTAACCTCATGCAACAGCAGGGGATTCTTCGCCATGCCAAGTCTGTATATCTCGCCTGCCGGCGCCGGGGACAAAAGCGGCAGCGACATCAACAACGCAGCGTCGATCGGCTCGCTCAACACGCTGATCGGAAAAGCGGGGCCGGGGGGCGAAGTGCTGCTGCTGGCCGACCAGGGCGACTATAATGTTACCAATATCATCGGCATCACCCTCGGTGGGGCGGAGGGCCAACCTGTGGTCGTTCGCGGCATCGATTCCGGCGGCAACACCATGGCCGCGCATTTCACGGGCTCGCGCCCGGCCGACTGGCAGGCGGGCGACGCCTCCGGCAACGAACTGTTCAAACTCGGCGCGGGCGCGGACAATCTCGAGTTCCGCGACCTGCGGATCGACAATGTCGGTACGGCTTTCCGCGCCACCGCGGATCTCGGCAATCTCCATATCGAGAATGTCGATGCGAACAATGTCCGCCGCTTCTTCGAGGATTATTCCAGCACGTCTTCGGGAACCGCGACGATCACCGGCCTGACGATCCGCGGCGTCAACGTACATGGTTTCTCCAAGGCCGCGATCCGCCTGCAGTACGATACCAATAATGTGGTGATCGAGAACGTCACCGCGGACATGGCGGGGCAGACCGGCGACGACCTGCCCGAAGGCGTCCATCTCGACGGCACCGTCCACAATGTCACGCTCAGCCAGGTTGCGATGGAGAATGTCCAAAGCACCGCCGGCGCCTATTTCAACGGCGATGGCTTCGCGAGCGAGCGCGGCGTCTATGACGTGCGTTTCATCGACACGGTCGCGCGCGGCAACAGCGACGGCGGCTACGACCTCAAGTCGAGCGGCACAACGCTGGTCCGCGCGCTCAGCGAGGAGAATGGCCGCAACTACCGGCTCTGGGGTGAGGCGACGCTGATCGACTCGGTCGGCCTGAACCCGGTGCTGCGCGGCGGCATCTCCGAACAGAACCAGCTCTGGCTTGACGACACCGCCAACGTCACCGTGATCGGCGGGCGCTTCGACGATGCCGGATCGCGCACCAAGGTGATCTCTTCCGCGGGGCACCTCACTTTCCAGGACACCGAGATCACCCACTCCGAACTCTCGACGCTCGCCACCCGCGATTCGCTCCCCGGCCTCAGCGGCATGGACACCGTCCATGAAACGCTGACCGTCGATCAGGGCGACGCGTCGCCTGGCGCGACCAACTTCATCGCCCTGCTACCCCTGCCCGCCACCGCCACGGCGGATGCACTGCTTGGCACCGCGGGCAACGACATCTTCCTGGTCGATGACACCGGTGACCGGATCACCGAGGCCGCCAACGCGGGGTTCGACCGGGTCGAGACGACGCTCGACAGCTACACGCTCCCCGCCAATGTCGAGGAGCTGATCCGCCGCGGCGCCGCCGATTTCACCGGCAATGGCAACGCCCTCGCCAACACGATGATCGGCGGCGCGGGCAGCGACACGCTGGGCGGGCTCGGCGCCAATGACGACATCGCCGGCAATTCGGGTGACGATTCGCTGGTGGGCGGCAATGGCGAGGATGTGCTCCGCGGCCAGTCAGGTGCCGACACGCTGCTCGGCGGCTGGCAATCGGACTGGCTCGACGGCGGCACGGGCGCGGACCGCCTGGTCGGCGACCAGGAATGGCTGAGCAGCCAGGGCGCCAACGACCGGCTCGACGGCGGAGACGATGCCGACCTGCTGATCGGCGATGCGACCAATATCTATGGCAGCGGCAAGGGCGGCAATGATCGGCTGACCGGTGGCGCGGGCGACGACATATTGATCGGCGACGGTGACGTGATGACGGATGGCGCCAAGGGCGGCGCCGACACGCTGGACGGCGGCGACGGCAATGACTGGCTCTATGGCGACGGCCGGACATCGGCCGCGACGGTTACCGGCGGCGCCGACAAGCTTTATGGCGGCGCCGGCGCCGATCATTTGATGGGAGGTGGCGGCAACGACCTGCTCGAGGGCGGCGCGGGCGCCGACTGGTTCGTCTTCGCACCCGGCTCGGGTGCCGACGAGATCACCGATTTCACCCCGGGTGTGGATCATATCGATCTCAGCGCCTTCGACATCGCCTATGAGCAACTCGGTTTCACCGCGAGCGCGGGCGGCGTTCGCATTTCCATGGGCACCGACGGCATTTTCGTCCGCGGCGCCCAGGGATTTTCTCCCGACGATTTCGTCTTCGGCTGAGGTCTTCTCCCAATCGCCTCCCGCTCGCGGCAGGTAATCGCATATGGAATGTGTGCGGCTCGCCGGACTGTTTCCAGTCATTGCATCCTGCACGGTGAACAAAATACCCGGTCTGGAATTGTTTAGGCCGCCTCAACGTGCGTCACCCCGGGCTTGTCCCGGGGTCCACCGCGCCGCGTTACCGGCGGCCGATGGGTGTGCGGCACAGTGGATGCCGGGACAGGCCCGGCATGACGATTGAGGCCGGCCGTGACGGCCTTCGGCTCGTGCCTCGCCTTCCATATGCGATCGCCCCGCCGCGAGCGGGAGGGGAAATGGGAAGAGGGCATTCAACCGAAAATGAAATCCGCCTGGTCGAGCGCGGTAACGCCGCGCACGAAGATCGTATCGGTGCCGCCGAGTTGGATCGTCACCCCTGCGCTGCTCGTGGTGAAATGCAGCGCCTCATAGGCGATGTCGAAGGCGCTGAGGTCGATATGGTCGGCTTCGGCGCCGCCGCGGGTGAAGTCGGTGATCTCGTCGGCGCCGGAGCCGGGCGCGAAGACGAAGCGATCGGCCCCGCCACCGCCGGTCAGCTTGTCCGCCCCGCCTCGCGCGCCGGCCGCCATGGTCACGGCATCGCCGTACAGCACGTCGTTGCCGAGCCCGCCAATCAGCGTGTCCGCACCGCCCACCCCGCTCGCCGTCATGTTCATCCCGTCGCCGATCAATATGTCGTCGCCATCGCCGCCGTCGAGCGTGTCCCTGGCGGCGAGGGACGAAATCCAATCGGTGTCCCCGATCAGAACATCGTTGCCCGCGCCACCATAGAGCCGGTCGGTCTGCTGGCCGCCGTACAGCGTATCGTCACCGTCATCGCCGTAGAGAATATCCTCGTTCTTGCCGCCATCGAGCCGATCGGTGCCGGTGCCTCCCCGCAGCGTATCGTTGCCGTCGTCGCCGGAAAGCGCATCATCGCCGTCGCCGCCGGTCAGCACATTGGCGCCGGCGCTGCCCAGCAGCACGTCGGCAAAGGCCGAGCCCTGCGCATTCTCGATACTGATCAAGCTGTCGCCCATGGCATCGCCACCGCTTGCGGTCTGGGTACGCAGGTTGACCAGCACGCCGCCAAGCGAGCCGGTATAATCCACCGTGTCCGATCCCGTGCCGCCATCGAGCACATCGCCGCCCGCCCCACCGCGCAGCATGTCCGCGCCGTCGCCGCCGGACAGCCGATCCTCGCCACCGCTGCCGACGATGAAATTGTCGAGTGCATTACCGGTCATCGTCGCGCCGATCGTTCCGGTATAGACCAGCTCCTCGATATTGGCGCCGAGCGTGTAGCTGGTCGCCGCGGTGCGGATGCGATCACGGCCCTCCTCCGGCGCCTCGATCACCTGGTCGCCGGCCTCATAGACGATATAGAGGTCGTTGCCGGTGCCGCCGCGCATCACGTCGTTGCCGCCGCCGCCATCGAGTTGATCGTCACCTGCTCCGCCGACCAGCAGATCGTCGCCACCCCGCCCATAGAGGATGTCGCCGACCAACGGATCATCGCTACCGGTGATGCTGTCGGAATAATTGGAGCCGATCACGGTCTCGATGCTGACCAGCCGATCTCCCTCGGCCTCGCCGCCATGATTGACGTTGGTGGCTAGGTTCACGGTGACCGCGGCAGACTTGGTATAGTCGACCTGATCGCGTCCCGCGCCGCCATCGAGCAGGTCCGCGCCCGCGCCACCGACCAGCTTGTCGTCGCCGTCGAGCCCGTAGAGCGCGTCGTTCGACGCCTTGCCGTAGAGGCTGTTGTCGAGCGCATTGCCGATGCCGGTAAAACTGCCACTGCCGCTGTAGCTGAGATCCTCGACGCCATCGGCGAGGGTCAGCGAGGACAGGCTGGTGCGCACGATGTCGTGCCCGCCGCCGATCGCCTCGATCACCTGGTCGCCGGCATTGTCGACGACATAGGAATCGTCGCCCGTGCCGCCGATCATCACGTCCGCGCCCGCCCCGCCGTCCAGCGTGTCGTTGCCCGAGCCGCCCTCGAGCCGGTTGGCGTTCGCGTCGCCCGTCAGCGTATCGGCGAAGGCACTGCCCACGATGCCCTCGATCCCGGCGATACTGTCACCCTGGGCATCGCCGCCCGACAGGACATTGGTCGCCAGATTGACCTTCACCCCCGCGGCGCTGCCCGCATAGTCGGCAATGTCGAAGCCGCCGGCGCCGTCCAGGCGGTCTTCCCCCGCGCCGCCGGTCAGGATCTGATCCTCCCCGTCGCCGATGATCGTATCGGCGAAGCCGGTACCGATAAAATGCTCGATCCCGTCGAACCGGTCACCCTCGGCATCTCCGCCGCTGCTGGCGCCGGTCTGGAGGTTGATCGAGATGGCAACCGCATTGGCGCTGTAGTCGACCGTATCGACACCGGCCCCGCCGATCAGCACATCGGCGCCCGCGCCGCCCTGGAGCAGATCGTCGCCGCCGCGCCCGTCTAACCGATCCGCGCCGGCCCCGCCGTACAATGCCTCAGCGGTATTCACGCCGGCCAGCGAATCGTCGAAGGCCGAGCCGACCAGTGCCTCGATGCTCGTCAGCCGATCGCCGGCCGCATCGCCGGTGCCGCCCTGCACTGGCAAGGCAAGGTCGACCTGCACCGCCGCCGCCGACCCCGAATAGTCGGCGGTGTCGAGGCCGTCGCGCCCATCGATCACGTCCGCACCCTTGCCGCCGACCAGCCAATTGTCGCCGGCATCGCCGTTCAGCACATCGTTGAACGCCGAGCCGATCAGGCCCTCGATCGCGACCAGGCTTACCCCGTCCGAGGCCGTGCCCGCGACAAGGTCCGCCGTCACCGCTGCCGCGCGGGTGGAAAAGTCGGCAACATCGGTGCCCGCTCCACCATCGAGCCGGTCCGCGCCGCCATTGCCGACCAGCCGGTCGTTGCCGGCGCCGCCCGACAGCGCGTTGACCCCGCCATCGCCGACCAGCACGTCGTCAAAGCCGCTGCCGACCAGATTCTCGATTCCCGTCAGCACGTCGCCCTGGGCGTCGCCGCCGCTGCCAGTGCCGCCCAGCATCACGGTCACCGCTGCGCCGCTCGTCGAATAATCGGCCGTATCTATCCCGGCGCCGCCAGTCAGCCGATCCGCACCGGCGCCGCCGACCAGCACATTGTCGGCACCGTCGCCGGTCAGCACATCGTCGAAGCCCGACCCGATCAACCGCTCGATCCCCTGGAGGCGGTCACCTTGGGCATCGCCGCCACTCCCGGTGCCGGCGACAAGATCGACCGTGACCGCGCCGCCGCTGCTCGAATAATCCGCGCTGTCGAACCCGGCACCGCCGATCAATGTGTCGGCACCCGCGCCGCCGATCAGCTGATCGTCGCCGCCCCGACCGTCGATCCGGTCGTCGCCCGCCCCGCCGCTGATCGAATCCGCGCCGTCATTGCCCGACAGCGTATCGGCGAAGCTCGAGCCACGCACCGCCTCGATCCCGATCAACCGATCGCCCGCCGCCTCGCCGCCGCTGGCCGCGCCATTGGCGAGATCGACCACCACCGCTGCGATACTGCTGCCATAGTCCACCCAATCGAACCCGGCGCCGCCGTCGAGCAGGTCCGCGCCCGTGCCGCCGTCGAGCAGGTCGTCGCCGGCCCCACCCGAAAGGACATCGTCTCCCACGCCGCCGAACAGCCGGTTCGCGCCCGCGTCGCCGGTCAGGACATCGGCGAAGGCCGAGCCTTCGACTCCCTCGAACCCGTCGAACAGGTCACCCTCGGCATCCCCGCCGCTGGCGCTGAGGCGCAGCAGGTCGATCCGCACCCCAGCCGCGCTGCCGGCATAGCTGAGCATGTCGTACCCCGCGCCGCCGACCATGACGTCGCGTCCTGCGCCGCCTTCGACATAATCGTCGCCGGCATCGCCGACCAGCATGTCGTCGCCCGCGCCGCCGGCGAGCCGATCATCGCCCGCCCCGCCGCTCAGCATGTCACGCCCGTCGCCCCCCGCCAGCGTATCGGCCGCGGCCGTGCCTACCAGCAAGTCGTCGCCCGCCGTCCCTGTCGCCACCGCGGCGCGTTGCCCGGTCAGGGTCAGCACCGATCCGGTGCCGCGCAGCGACTGGGTCGTGCCCGGCCCGGTGACGAGTCCGAAATCCTCGACCACCAGCCGGCCGTTCCGCTCCGCCAGGTTGAACAAAGTCGGTGACCCGGGGTCGGAGAAGAGCGCCCCGTCGATCGTCGCACTCGCGCCTTCGGCCAGCCAGACATGCTGCCGATTGCCGCCCGCCAGCGGCGCCCCCGCATCGAGGCTGACGATGTTGCTCAGTTGCGCGCCTGTGCCCCACAGCCGGATATTGCGGCCATTGCCCGAGACGATCGCGCCGTCGACCACGATGTTATCGCTCTTCAAGTCGAGCCCGCCATCGCTGTTGCCGGTGGCGATCACGTCGCGCAGCGTGATGTCATAGGTGCCCCGTTCGGTCGCAAAGCCGTCGCCGTTGCGATAGTCGTTCACCGTGTCCTGCGCGTCGCGCATGGCGACATGATCGATCGTCACGTCGTGCGCGGTGCCGGTGATGTGGACGCCGATCGCGAAATTGTCGCCGTCCTGGAACTGGCTGTCGCCGCGCACATCCTCGATCAGCACGTCGTTGCTGTCGTACTGGATGCGGATCGCGCCCTTGGAATAGCCGTTCACCGCGACGTCGCGGATCGTCAATCCGGTGATCGTCGCGCTGGCATTGGTTCCCGAGACCATGTCGTCGAAGAAGCGGGCGACGTTGGTGGCGTCGACATGTTCGATCGTCAGGTTGCGCACATCGGCACCGACGCGAAAGGCCGTGCCGACATTCTGGAAGGCGAGATCGCTGAAGCGCAGATTGCCCGCGCCGTTCAGCAGCCGGAATATTTCCTCTCCCGGCGGGTTGGCCGGGTCGAAGGGCTCGCCGCGCGTGCCGGTGATCGTCGCCGCCATCGCGTTGCCCGCGCTATCGACCCCGCGGATCGTCACCGGCGCGCTCGCCGTCCCGCCCGAGACGATCGCCAGCGCGTCGGTCGGCGCGGTATAGGCGCCCTGGTCGGCGAGCAGCAGTACTTGCCCGCCCGGCCCCGCCGCCGCGATGAGCCGCGGCAGATCCTTCAGCGTGGCGGCGTTCGCGGCGCTGGAGCCGTCGCCCGAACCGCTGCCTGTCGGCGAGATGTAGAGTGTGGGCATGACACGAATCCCATCATAAGCGCCAAAGGTGCCCCCACCGGATTCCGATCGTCGACACAGCGCTGCCCCCGGCGCCGCGTGCGGCTCGAAGCGCGCGTCGCATGTGTCGGGGGCAGCTGAACCTGTGCCGTCGCGACCAGACAGCCCGTGACGGCGCCGGGGTCAACTCTATGCTGCGCCTGCGAAAGCCGAGTCGCCCCTTTGCACCGACGACCGGAGCCGTTGGTGCCTTCGCTCCCCAGGCTTTGACCGCTACCAAGGATCGGGCTGGATTCAGGTTGTAGCCCTGCGAAAGCAGTGCGGGCGGCGGTGAGCGGAGGCCGCATGCTCTGTGCTGGTCCGTCACACACCGTAGATTGTCCACGACTGAGGAACCCGATCGGAGACGCACCGTGCAGCACGACCTGTCCCTCGGTACGTCGCAACCGCCCGTGGACACCGGGCTCGATGCCCTCGCGCTGATCCTCGCCATGCATCGCATCGCAGCAGACCCGGCCGAGCTGCGCCACAGCCTCGGCCATGCCGACCCGGTCACGGCGTCCGATCTGGTACGTCTGGCAAAGCGCATTGACGGCGTCCGCGCGCGCGCCACGACCGGCGATTTCGACCGGTTGAGGCGTCTTCCCCTGCCGGTGATGGCAAATGGCGCCGAGGGCTGGTTCGTGATCGGCCGCGTCGGCGAGGATGCCGTCGCGATCCAGCGCCCGGGTGCCGCGATCGAGCGCTGGGACCGCACCGCGCTCGAAGCGCGATGGACGGGCGCGCTGCTCCTCGTCGCCACTCGCGATTCCGCGCGGGTTGCCGCGCCCGCCTTCGACATGACCTGGTTCGTTCCCCAGATCGTCAAATACCGAAAGCTGATCGGCGAGGTGCTGCTGATCACCCTTGCGCTCAACCTGCTCGGCCTCGCCGCGCCGCTCTTCTTCCAGAACGTCGTCGACAAGGTGCTGGCGCATAACAGCCTGGCAACGCTGCAGGTGCTCAGCATCGGGCTCGTGCTGGTCTCGCTCTGGGAAGTCGCTTTCGGCTGGCTGCGCACCCGGCTCTATTCGGAGACCAGCCAGAAGCTCGACGTCGAGCTGGGCAGCCGCCTGTTCCGCCACCTGCTCCGCCTGCCGCTCGCCTATTTCGAGAATCGCCGCGTCGGCGACACGGTCACCCGCGTCCGCGAGCTGGAAACGGTGCGCGAGTTCATGACCAACGCCTCGCTCACCGTGCTGGTCGATCCGCTGTTCACGATCGTCTTCCTCGCCGCGATGTTCCTCTATTCACCCCTCCTGTTCGTCATCGTCGCGCTCACCCTCCCCGCTTATGTGATCGTCTCGGTCGTCGTCACCGGTCCCTTGCGCCGCCGGCTCGACGAGAAATTCGCACGTGGCGCCGCCAACAATGCGCTCCTCGTCGAAAGCGTCTCGGGCATGCAGACGCTCAAGGCGGCCGCGGTCGAGCCGCAATGGCAGAACCGCTGGGAACGCCAACTCGCCGCGTACAGCGCCGCCAACCAGCGGGTGATCAACCTCGGCAATTCGGGCAGCCAGGCGGTCCAGCTCATCTCCAAGCTGAGCCTCGCCGCGATTCTGTTCTTCGGCGCGCAGCAAGTGATCGCCGGCGCGCTGACCGTCGGCGGGCTGGTCGCGTTCAACATGTTCGCCCAGCGCGTCTCCGGTCCGGTCATCCGTATGGCGCAGCTCTGGCAGGACTTCCAGCAGGTCCGCCTCTCGGTCCAGCGGATGGGCGACATCCTCAACACCGGCGCGGAGCCCGGCGCCGGATCGCGCACCGCTTTGCCGGCGCTCGCTGGCCATGTCCGCTTCGAGAATGTCCGCTTCCGCTATGCCGCCGACGGTCCCTGGACATTGGACGATGTCAGCCTCGACTTGCCCGCCGGCGTCACGCTCGGCATCGCCGGCGCCTCGGGCTCGGGCAAGTCGACGCTCACCAAGCTGCTCCAGCGCCTTTATCTGCCGGCAAGCGGCCGCGTGCTGGTCGACGGTGTCGATGTCGCGCAGATCGATCCCGCCTGGCTGCGCCGCCAGATCGGCGTGGTGTTGCAGGAGAATGTCCTGTTCAACCGCTCGATCCGCGAGAATATCGCGCTTGCCGATCCCGCCATGCCGATCGAGCGGGTAATGACCGCCGCCCGCCTCGCCGGTGCGCACGACTTCATCCTGGCGCTGCCCCGGGGCTATGACACGGTCGTCGAGGAGCGCGGTGTCAATTTCTCGGGCGGGCAGCGCCAGCGTCTCGCCATTGCCCGCGCGCTGATCACCAACCCGCGCATCCTGATCCTCGACGAGGCGACCTCGGCGCTCGATGCCGAGAGCGAGGAGATCGTCCAGCGCAACCTCAAGGCGATCGCCGCAGGGCGCACCGTGCTGATCATCGCGCATCGCCTCTCCGCGATCCGCCAGTGCGACACTATCCTGACGCTCGACAAGGGGCGCATCGTCGAGAGCGGCACGCATGACGAGTTGCTCCGCCTCGGCGGCCGCTATGCCGCGCTCCACCATCGCCAGATCGGCGTTCAGGCGGGGGCTGCGGCATGAACGCGCTCACCCATCACTGGACGGCCGTTCGCGACGCGCTCGACAATGAACGCGCACGGTCGCGCCGGATCCTGCGCACCGAGGAAACCGACTTCCTTCCCGCCGCGCTCGAAGTGGTCGAGCGTCCCGTGTCGCCGACCGCGCGGGTCACCGCTTGGGTCTTGCTCGGCCTGCTCGCGGTCGCGCTGCTCTGGCTGGTTCTCGGCCGGGTCGACGTCGTCGCCTCGGCGCCGGGCAAGCTGATTCCCGCGGATGACGTCAAGCTGATCCAGCCCGGCGCGGCCGGGATCGTCCATACCATTTTGGTCCGCGATGGCCAGGTCGTCCGCGCCGGCCAGCCTCTGGTCGAGCTCGATCCGACCGTCTCAGATGCCGACACGGCGCAAGCCGGCAAGGCGCTGGAGACCGCCATGCTCGACGCCGCGCGGCTGCACGCTGTGCTTTCCGCGCTCGACGGCCAGGGCCTCCGCTTCACGCCGCCCGCCGGAACCACGGCCGACGTCGCCGACACCCAGATCGCGCTCGCCCGCGCCCAGCTTGCCGAGATCCAGGCGGCCGGCCGGACGCACACCGCCGACACCCAGGTCGCCCGCGCAGCCCGTGCCGAGGCGCAGATCGAGGCGGCCAAGCTCACCGAGACCCTCCCGCTGCTCGACGAGCAGATCGCCGCCAACGAGAAGCTGCTCGAAAAGGGCTATGTCTCGAAGCTGCGCGTGATCGAGATGCGCCGCCAGCGCCTGAGCGCCGCGCGCGACCGCGACGCCGCCCTCGCCACCGAACGCAAGGCGGAGGCGCAGATCGCAGTGACCGGCGGCAATTCGAGCCAGTCCACCGCCGAGGCGCGTGCCCGCGTCCTCGCCGATCTCGCCAAGGCAGAGAGCGATGCGCGGCTGCGCAAGGAGGAACTGACCAAGGCCAGCAATCGCAGCAGCCTCCAGCGCCTGGTCAGCCCGGTCGACGGCACGGTCACACAACTCGCCGTCCACACCGTCGGTGGCGTGGTCGAGGCGGCCAAGCCGATCATGGTGATCGTGCCTGCGCGCGGGAAACTGGTCGCCGAAGTGGCGATCGCCAACAAGGACGTCGGCTTCGTCAGCGCCGGCCAACCAGTCGCGCTCAAGATCGAGGCCTTTCCCTTCACGCGCTATGGCGCCGTGCAGGGCAGGCTCGAGCAGATCAGCTCGGACGCGATACAGGACGAGAAACGCGGACTGATCTACACCGCGCGGGTGGCGCTGGACCGTGCGACGATCCAGCGGGATGGGGCGACGGTCGCCCTCACCCCGGGCATGGCAGTCACCGCCGACATCCGCACCGGCAGCCGTTCGCTCGCTTCCTATCTGCTAAGCCCGATCGACGAGATCCGCAGGACCGCCGCGCGAGAACACTAACGCCGCCTCCCCTTTTGGAGAGGGGGTAGAGGCTGCTCTGGCAAGAGGATTGCCGCACAGCACTTCAGCGCGATGGTGGCTCGACTTCCTCGGCGCCGACACGCAGAAAAAGAATTATTGGGAGAGCCATCGATGAACCACGAGCTGGGGATCGTAATCGCCGTCGGCGCGCTGCTGGCCGGCGCATATCCGCAATCGACCCGTGCACAGCCCGAGCCGGCGTCATCGAACGCGCTCGGCGATGATCGCACCATCGTGTCGCTCGCGAGCGGCTGGCGGTTCCATCTCGGCGATGCGCCCGACGCCGCCGCAACCGCCTCGTTCGACGATTCGACCTGGACCTCGGTCAGTGTGCCTCACACTTGGAACAGAGTCGGTTACTACCGTCCCGACCCCGCGAGCCACATCAACCGCGCCGACACCATCAACAAGACGCAAGGAGTCGGCTGGTATCGCCTCCACTTCACGCCGAGCGCCGACTTGGCCGGCAGGCGGACCTGGTTCGAATTCGATGCGGCGAGCCGAATCGCGAGCGTGTGGCTCAACGGCAAGAAATTGGGCGATCATGCCGGCGGCTTCTCGCGGTTCCGGCTGGATGCAACGAACGTCCTGAAGGCAGGGACGGAGAATATCCTGGTCGTCCGCGTCGACAACAGCGTGCCGTCAGCGAAGGATTCGAGCACCGCCGACGTCCTTCCGCTGACCGGCGACTTCTTCGTCCATGGCGGCCTGTATCGTCCGGTACGGCTTGTCGCGACCGATCCGATCCATTTCGATCTGGCCGATTTCGGCGGGCCGGGTGTCTATGCCAGCAGCGACATTGTAAGCACAGCTGCCGCGAGGGTGGACGTCCGGGCGCGCATCACCAACGACAATATGCGGGGCGCGGCGACGCGCGTGACGGCAAGCCTCGTCGACGCCAGCGGCAAGGTCGCGGCGTCCGTTGGGCAGAACGTCGCCGCCGCGGCGCGTAGTACGGGAGAAGTGAAGCTGGCACTCGACGTTGCCGCACCGCATCTGTGGCAAGGGGTCGAGGATCCGTATCTCTACACGCTCGTCGTCGACGTCACCGATGCCGGCGGGCGCCTGCTGGACAGTGTGCGCCAGCCGTTCGGCATCCGCGCCATCACCATCGATCCCGACAAGGGCTTGTTCCTCAACGGCAAGCACATCGAGCTGCACGGGTCCGGCTATCATCAGGACCGCGAAGGCAAAGGCTGGGCGATCGCCCCCGCCGATGTCGCGAGCGATTTTGCGATCATGCGCGAGATGGGCGTCAACACTATTCGCCTGACCCATTATCAGCACGGCCAAGCGATCCACGACCTTGCCGATCGCTATGGCCTGTTATTGTGGGACGAGATCCCGCTGGTCTCCGCTTGGACCCGTCGTGGCGAACTCGACCCTCGCCCTGCTCTGCTCGATAATGCGCGCCAGCAGCTTCGCGAACTTATCCGGCAGAATGGCAATCATGCCTCGGTCGTGGTCTGGGGCATCGCCAACGAGGTCGACTTCGGCAATTCCTTCCCCGCCTTTCTGACCGGTTACCCCGCCGGCAAAGTGCCCGATCCGATGCCCGTCCTCGCCATGCTGCGCACGCTTGCCGGTGAGGAGGATCCCAGTCGGAGCACCGCGCTCGCCACGTGCTGCGAAGGGCGATTGTTCGACCAGGGCGTCGAGATTCCGACGACTGCGGAGGCGGCGGACATGGGCGGAGCGAACCGCTATTTCGGCTGGTATTTCGGCGTGCCCGAGGATCTCGGTCCCCAGCTCGACAAGCTTCACGCCAAGCGTCCGCGCCAGCCGCTTTCGGTGACCGAATATGGTGCGGGCGCCGCGACCAGCATCCACACCGACGATGTTCGCGGCGGTCCGATCGACTCTCGCGGCGCCAACCAGCCCGAGGAATATGCGAGCTTTATCCATGAGGAAGCGTGGAAGGCATTGAAGGCAAGGCCCTATCTCTGGGCAACCTGGCTGTGGAACAGCTTCGACTTCGCGACCACGATCCGGGTAGAAGGGGATGCGATGGACCTCAACACCAAAGGCCTCGTTACCTACGACCGGCGCGTCCGCAAGGACCCCTATTATTTCTATAAAGCCAATTGGACCAATACGCCGACCGTGCACATCAACGGACAGCGTTATGTCGATCGCGCCTATCGCGTGGCCGATGTGCGCGTGTACAGCAACGCGCCGGTGACCGAACTGGCGCTCAATGGCCGCTCGCTCGGCACGCGCGCCAATTGCCCGGAGCGGGTGTGCGTGTGGGATCGGGTCGCGCTCGACGCCGGCGCCGATACTCTCGTGGCGCGCGGCGTGTTCGACGGCACGACGGTCGAAGACAAGGTCGCGTGGACGGTCTCGCCCGACGCCTTTGCCAATGTCCGGATCGATGCCGGCGCCATCGTCGCGCCCGCTGCCTCGGTCCGGTACGGTTCCGACGCCTTCTTCATCGGCGGCACGCCGGGCACGCTCAACCAGCCCGCCGATTATGGCAAACCCGCCGTCATCGCGAAGATAGCCGGAACCACCGACACCGCGATTGCGGCGACCTATCGCCAGGGGCGGTTCGGCTATCATGTGCCGATGGCCGACGGCCGTTACCGCGTGACGCTGACGTTCGTCGAGCCGTCGCTCGGCGCTGGCGAACGCCTGTTCGACGTGACCGCAAACGGGCGGACAGTCGTCAAAGGTCTCGATATCGCTCGCGCTGCCGGGGGAGCCTCGATCGCGCTGCACCGCGAGATCGCTGTCACGGTGAAGAACGGCGTGCTCGACCTGTCCTTCATCCCGACCAAAAGCGAGGCGATCGTGTCCGCCATCGAAATCGCACGGGTATCGCGTGGCGCGCGGTAACCAGGGGGCTCATGACAAGGTGCCGACTCAGCAGGCCAGGAACGGCCCCTTCATCGATCTCACTGGTGGCGCAGGGTCCTCTCGAATCCCTCATTCACCTTCGTCATCTTGGCCAGTTTTCCTGAGATGCGTGCGAACATGCCGTTCGAATCGCGTATCGTCATAGGTGCTCGTCGACGAGAAGGCCGCAAGCGCCGTCCCCTTCCTCCACGCCGCCGTCGCCTACTACCAGAGCCTCGGCATCACCGTCACCCGCGTCATGACCGAAACGGATCATGCTACAAAAGCTTCGCCTTCCGCGACGCCTGCAAAGCACTCGGCCTCAGGCACATCCGCACCAGACCCTATACCCCCAAAACCAACGGCAAAGCCGAGCGCTTCGTCCAGACCCCCCTGCGCGAATGGGCCTATGCCCGCGCATACCCCAGCTCAGAACACCGCAAAGCCGCGCTCGAACCCTGGCTCCACAACTATAACGGGCACCGACCCCACGGCAGCCTACACTCCATGCCGCCCATCAGCCGACTCGCTCAGCCGATGAACAACCTGTTGAGGCTCCACATTTAGTCTGCGCGCCGGGACCTCTCGATGCCCGGCAGAGCGGCGATGTGCTCGCCAAGAAAGTCGACGAGCAGCCGAACCCGGGCGATGGCGGCGCGCTCCGGCACGATCAGCATGCTTAGCGGTACGGCAGGTGGAGAATAGCCTGACAAGATCACCTCGAGCCGTCCTTCGGCCAAAAGGTCCTCGACAAGCCATTGATGTGCCGGTGCGACGCCGCGCCCCGCGACCAGCGCCTCGCGTGCGGCCAGCCCATGGTCGACCCGAAGTCCTCCGCCAAAACTTACCTCGTGATGCTCGCCCGTTGAGGTCTGCAGCATCAGGGTGTCGCTTCCGGCGATATTGGACATGCGAATGCCCTCATGGTCGCGCAGATCTCGAGGAGCCAGGGGTCTTCCCCGCTTCGCGAGATAGGACGGTGCCGCCACCATCAGTCGCTGCGACGAGCCGAGAACCCGCAGCTTCATGGAGCTGTCGCCAAGCGGCCCGAGGCGAATGGCGACATCGACGCCCTCTCGCACCAAGTCGATCCGTTCGTCGGTAAGGCTCAGGTCGATGCGGATGTCGGGATAGCGGTCCTGAAAAGCGAAGATCAGGCGACCGATGTGCAGAACGCCGAGCGCGGCCGTGCAGGAAATCCGGATCGTACCGGCCGGTGCACCCCGTGCGCCGAGTGCCTCATCGCCCGCTTGCTCCACAAGGCGGAGGATTTGGATGCAACTGGCATAGTATCGGCTCCCCTCTTCCGTGAGCGTCACACGGCGCGTGGTCCTGCTGAGCAGAGGCACGCCAACGGCCTGTTCAAGCTCCCGGAGGTGGCGTGTGACGCTCGACTGCCCGATCTCGAACTCGCGGGCGACCGCAGAGAGACTGCCGCGTTCGACCACTCGAACGAATGTCCGCATGCGTTCAAGGGTGACTTCTGACTTATCCATAAAACGGCAAGATCTTATCCATTTTCGACATCTACCGCATCACTCCCGCCGAAGCCATCTGACGGTCGGTTTCAACGACGGAGGCTGACCCGTGAAAGTATTGCTCGTTTTCGCCCATCCTGAGCCTCACTCGCTCAACGCCGCGCTACGCGACGTCGCGGTCAAAGAACTCGAGGCGCACGGCCATGAGGTGCTTGTTTCGGACCTCTATGCCCAAGGCTGGAAGTCGCAGATCGATCGCGCGGATTTCCCGTCCTTGCCGCCGGAAGCGCGGCTAACGGTGCCGGCCGCCTCGGGAAAGGCTTTCGCCGCCGATGCACTGACACCAGACGTCGAGGCGGAACAGGAGAAGCTCTATGGGCCGATATGCTGATCCTTCAGTTCCCGCTGTGGTGGTTCACGATGCCCGCGATCCTCAAGGGCTGGGTAGACCGCGTCTATTCGTACGGCTTCGCTTATGGAGTCGGCGAGCACAACGACAAGCGTTGGGGCGACCGCTATGGCGAAGGCACCCTGGCTGGCAAACGGGCGATGTTGATCGTCACGGCCGGCGGGTCGGAGGAGCATTATTTCGCCCGCGGGATCAACGGCCCTATCGAGGACCTGCTGTTCCCCATCAATCACGGCATTCTCCATTATCCCGGCTATGAAGTGCTTCCTTCGTTCGTCATCTACCAAACGGACCGCCTCGACGAAGCCGATTTCGATCGCGCGGCCGAACAGCTCGGTGAGAGGATGCGGACGATCGAGACCACGCCGCCAATCCCTTACCGGCAGCAAAATGGGGGCGACTATCTGATCCCGACAATGGAACTCCGCCAGGGTCTGGGAGACCCCGGCACCGATGGTTTCAAGCTGCACCTCGACAAAACCGGCGAGGTCAAAGAAGCGGAACCTGCCCGCCGTTACGCTGCGGGGATTGGCCCCATGAGCTGATCTGGAAGGTCCGCTTCGGAATCATCGCCCATGACAGTTGCTACCTGCTCAGTCCTCATCCTGCCACCTGCGCAGATCCGTCTGGTCATGATAGGCCATGCGGTCCGGCGTGGTGATGAATTCCATCGTGGTGCCCCACGGCATGCGGCAGTAGCAGACCTTGTTTCCGGGACCTTTCTCGGTTGCATAAGGAATAGCGCGTGGCGCGGTGAGGGGTGTGCCTCCTGCCTTCTCGAAGCGCTCGACCGATGCGTCGATGTCGTCGGTGTAGAGAGCGAAATGCGTGATGCCGAAGTCGCTCGCGCGGATCGGCTGGGCTTGTTCGGGACCGTGCATTTCGAAGAGTTCGATATCGGGTCCGGTTCCGATCTTGACCATCGCCTGCGCCCGCACGACCGTTCCGGGAAACGCGCCGACAGCCCGCTCGAATTCGGCTCCCTGCCGCGGCGGATCCTGCGGTCCGAAGGACTGGTAGATAACCTGGCCGCCGAAAGCTTCCACCAGGAACGATTTTGCGGCTTCGATATCGGGCACCGTGATGCCGATATGATTGACGCCGCGAATGACGGGTGCGGTCATGACAGTCTCCTTCGCTATTCATTCGAACCATTGCGATCGCTGCGGGCGCAATTCGCCCGCAGCTTCGCGATCCGCCCGGGCCACAAAGGCGCGGGCGCCGTGTCTCAATTGGCCTTGAGGAACTCGATCAGGGTGTCTGCGACTTCAGCCGGCCGCTCGTCGGCGACATAGTGGCTGCACCGCGCGATCGAGCCGCCCGTTACATTGGTGGCGAACTCCTTGAGCATCGGCATCATCTGTGCACCGAAGCGCTGGTCCCCGCCGAGACCTAGAACCGGTATCTCAAGCGGTTGCTTCTTGTACTCGAGCGCGGCCGCGTGGTCGGCGGCGAGGGTGCGGTACCATTCCATGCCGCCACGCGTGCGGCCGGGAAGCGCCATCGCTTTCGCGTAGATCTCGATGTCCGCCGGATTGAAGCTGCTATGATCGTAGAACCGCTCAGACATGAAGGCCGAGATATAATCATATTCACGGCCGTGGATCAGGCGCTCGGGTAGATCCCGGTTCATATGGAAGCCGAAGTGCCAGAGCCGTCCGGTAGTCGCCTCCCACCCGGTCCAGCCGGGAAGCGGAACGTCGAGGACGGCCAGGTGGGTGACAGCCTCTCGAAAGAGCGCGGCCTGCGGCAAGGCGACCATTCCACCGATGTCATGGCCGCATACGGCGTAGCGTTCATGCCCGAGCGCGACCATGACGTCGTGCGCGTCGCGCGCCATCGTCGCCTTGTCATAGCCGCCCTGCGGGCAGTCGGAAAAACCCGCGCCGCGCAGATCGATGGCCACCACGCTGAAATGCCCGGCCAGCAATGGCATCACCTTGTGCCATTCCCACCATGTTTCCGGCCAGCCGTGAAGCAGAAGGATCGGCGGGCCCGAGCCTCCCGTGACGGCATTGATCTTGACGCCATTCGCGGGCACCAACTGCTGGGTAAACCCGTTCAAGGTTGCGATCATGATCGCTCTCCAGTCGGATGTTGACGTTCGAACTATGCTAGGGGTCGCCGCTCAGGGCCGGTCGAAATCGGTGGCGATCGTAATGTCGCGCCAGGCGTCGATATCGCTGCGGAAGGCCGCCAGCTTCCCCTCGGCGATCGCGTGCGCGGCCGGGCCGAGCGGCAGATGAAGCGGAGCGTCATTCGCATCGACAGCCTGCAGGATCACCGCGATCGCCTTGTCGGGATCGCCCGCCTGATTGCCGTTGTTAGTTTCGCGATAGTGCTTGCGCGAGCTCGATGCGTATTCCGGCATCTCGTTGGCCGCCATCGTGATCGAACGGCCAAGGAAATCGGTGCGAAACGGCCCGGGTTCGACGATCAGCACGCGAATGCCGAACGGCGCCAGCTCGCCGGCGAGCGCTTCGGAAATTCCTTCGACGGCAAACTTGGCGGCGTGGTAATACCCTCCGCCGCCACGGCCCGCGATGCCCGCACCGGACGACATGTTGACGATCGTTCCGCCCGAACGTCGCAGGACAGGCAGGGCGGCTCTGGTGGTTTCGATCAGACCGAAGAAGTTCACCTCGAACATCGGCCGATATTCCTCGGGCGCGCCTTCCTCGATCGCGCCGAACAATGCGTAGCCGGCATTGTTCACGAGTATGTCGAACCCGCCAAAGGTCTCGACCGCCTTTGCGACCGCCGCCTTGGCCGCCATCGCATCGGTCACGTCGAGGGGCAAGGTGACCATGCGGCCGCCGAAAGGCGCAGCCATCTCCTCGATCGTCTCGACATTGCGGGCCGTCGCGATGACCCGATCGCCGCGCTTTGCCGCAGCGAGCGCGAGCCGCCGGCCAAAGCCGCTCGAGCAGCCTGTGATGAGCCAGGTTTTCATGACTTCTTCTCCGAATTGCTATTGCACGACGCCAAGCTGCCGCCGCTACGAACCGTCAGAGCGGCTTCACGATGCTGCGCTGCGGCTTGACGGCGGTGACGATGTCGACATCGGCCATGACTTGAGCGGTCTCCGGAGAATCGAGCGCCGCTTCCATGGCGGCTTCGTCGCGGAAGTTGACGACAGCGACCGCGATGAGCCCGGCGCCATCAGCTTGCGGAAAGAACCCGCCGGCGCTGACCAGCCCGTAAGGTCCCCAGCTTTCCCGCACGAGCGGCAAGTGCACGTTAATCCAATGGTCGCGGTCGAACGGCGTTTGCTCATCGCCCGCATAGGTCACCAGCATCGTTATCATCATCGAATTCCTCATTGCGCGGAGAGCGGACCGGTTGGCTGGATCGGCACAGCGGCCGTTCGGCCATCTCTGTGATCGTCCTGACCTTGCGGGCCGTCGCGATGACCCGGTCGCGATGCCGAAGCCACAGGGGTGGCTTCGGCGCATGGGTCACGAAACTTCCGCTGCCCTGAGCCCGAACATCAGGGCATCGGCTTCATTTGCTCGCCGCTTCGGCGATGACATCGGCGACTTCGCGCGGATGCGAGATATAAACCGCGTGGCTGGCACCGGGCACCTCGGTGACCTTCGCATTTGCCCGCTTGTACATAGACCGCTCCGCCTCGGCGCCGAGAGCCATGTCCAGCCCGGCCACGATGCCGTAGCTCGGCTTGGTCTTCCAGGCCGCGTGCTGCGTCTTGGTTCCGAGGATCTCCGCCGAAACCGGCACCTGCGAGTTGGTCATGAAATCCGTCTCGGCCGTGGACAGGTCGGCGGCGAATCCCGCTCGGAACTTCGCGGGATCGAACAGCAGGAAGCCATCAGAAGTCGGCTTGAACGCGTCCGCGGTCGGACTCGGCCATTTCTCAAACACATCGCCTACGCCCTCGCCAACATCCGGGACGATGGCTGCGACATAGACAAGTGCCGAAACCTTAGGGTCGACGCCGGCTTCGGTGATGATCTGACCACCATAGCTGTGGCCGACGAGGACGACCGGCCCATTTTGCTGCGCGATAGCGCGGTGAACCGCCTGAACGTCATCCGCCAGCGACGTGTTCGGTTCCTGAACGACCGTGACTTTCAAGCCCTTGGCGACCAGGCGCTCATAAACGCCCCTCCAGCCGCTGCCATCGACCAACGCGCCATGGACCAAAATCACATTTTGGGCCGGCTGCGCGAAAGCGGAGGGCGCGCCGAACACCACTGCAAGGGTCGCAGCACCGAGATAGAGAGACTTGAGAGACATTTGCCGATCCTTCCGAATGACATGAGGTGATACACGAGAGACGGTCCGACGGGCCGATGGTGGAAATTTAGGTGTTTATATTTGTTCGTAAACTGACATAAATGTATTCTCGGCGTTCATTTTTGTGTAGGTGATCGAGATGGAATGGAGCGACGTCAGGATCTTTCTTGCCATTGCGCGATCCGGCACACTCGGCGGCGCCGCGCGGTCTCTTCAGACAAGCCATCCGACCGTCGGCAGGCGCCTTCGCGCACTTGAGCAGGCGATCGGTCACACGCTCTTTCAGCGCACAGCGGACGGTTTTGTCCTGACCGACGAGGGACACGGGATCATCGCGCTGGCGGAGCAGATGGAAGAAGGCGCGCTGGCCATGGAGCGCCGGCTCGCGGGGCAGGAGCAGGATCTCAAGGGCAGTCTTCGCGTCTCTTCAGCAGACTGGTTCGGGGCCTATGTCCTCCCTCCCATCCTGGCGGATTTCTCGAAGGCCTATCCCAATGTCGATGTCGAGATCCTGACCGGCACGAGACTGTTCAACCTCGCCCAGCGCGAGGCCGACGTCGCCTTTCGTATCGTTCCCTTCGACGCTGCCGACGTCGTTCAGCGGCGGCTCTTCAGGCTCGAATACGGCGTCTATATCGCCGAGGAAGCCACTGATCCCAAATATGGCGACGGCACCGGTCATCGGCTGATCACCCATGACACATCCACTGGCCACTTCCCCGACATAGCGTGGCTCATCGAGAGCTTCCCTAATGCGAGGCCGATCCTGCGATCGAACAACCGTAACGTACAGGGGCGCATGTGCAGGCAAGGCGTCGGCATCGCCGTCCTGCCCCGCGTGGTCGGCAACCAGATTCCTGGTATCCGCAGACTGGAGCTACCGGCGCGACCTCCGGCGCGAGAAGTCTGGATGGGATACCACCGGGACCTGCGGCGACTCCAGCGGCTTCGCGCGTTCATCTCGACGGTGACGAACCATCTCGACAACGACGCGACCGCGTGATCGTGATCGTGATTTACTTTGCGGAAGTGGCTGCGACTCGACGCGTGCGAGCGCCTTCCTCGAGCGGGGAATAATACTCGGCCGGCTCCACCAACTCATCCCTCGACCAGGCTGATCCTGCGCATCATGCCTCTTCTTTCCAGGGCTGAAGATCAAGCAGCAACGTCGGGATCAGCTCCGACACGGTGGGGTGAATCGGGACCGACCAGCGCAGGGTCTCGATCGGCTGGTCGGCGTTCATCATGTCGAGGATGCCGTGGATCGCCTCGTCGCCGCTCGTTCCCAGGATCGCCGCGCCAAGGATACGTCGGGTGTCCGCATCCGCCACCACCTTCATGAAGCCCTGCGTCTCGCCCTTCTCGACCGCACGGCCGACGCGGGACATCGGCCGCTTCGAGTGGAGTAGCCTTCGCCCGGTCCTTGCCGCCTCGGCGTCGGTCATGCCTACCCGCGCGAGCGGGGGGTCGATGTAGAGCGCGTAGCCCGGCAGCCGCTGGCTGATCCGGCGGTCCTCGCCATCGAGGAGGTTCGCAGCGACGATCTCGAAGTCGTTATAGGCGGTGTGCGTGAAGGCGCCGCGGCCGTTGCAGTCGCCCAGCGCCCATATGCCGGGCACGCTGGTCTCGAGCCTGTCATCGACGGTGATGTAGCCGCGCGCATCGACGGCGATGCCCGCGGCCTCCAGTCCGAGCTCGTCGGTGTTCGGCCGCCGCCCGACCGCCATCAGGACGTGGCTGGCGAGGATCGGCTGCGCGTCCTCGGCGCAGTCCACGCGCACCTCGACGTCCTCGCCGCTGCGAGCGAAGCCAATGCAGTCCGCGCCCGTCCGGACCGTGACGCCCTCGGCCTCGAGGATCTGCCTCACGGCATCCGACACGTCGGGGTCCTCCCGCGCAATGAGCCGGTCCATCCACTCGATCACTGTGACCTGCGCGCCGAAGCGTCGATACATCTGGGCGAACTCCAACCCTATGTAGCTTCCGCCGATAATGACGAGATGCCTGGGAAGTGTGTCGAGCACGACGATGTCGGTGTTGGTGAGGATCGGAATCTGATCCGCGCCGGGCATGTCCGGCACCACGGCCCTGCCGCCGACGTTGATGAAGATGCGCGGCGCTGTCAGCCGCTCCCCGTCGACGGTGACGACGTTGGCACTCTCGAAGCGCGCATGCCCCCGGATGAGCTCGACATTGGCCATGCCGAACAGCCAACTCTCGTTGCCCGCCCGTCCGTCCCGGATGATCTTCTTCGCCCGGGCGGCTACCGCCTTCATATCGACCTCAACGGGTCCGGCGGCGCTGAAGCCATAGTCGGTGCCGCGCTGCGCGGTGTGGATCGCATAGGCGCTGGACACGAGTGTTTTGGTCGGCCTGCAGCCGGTATTGACGCAAGTGCCACCGACATGGTGGCGTTCGATGATGGCGACGGACTGGCCGGCATCGTTCAGACGGCCGGCGAGCGCCGGACCCGCCTGGCCGGCACCGATGATGATTGCGTCGAAGCTGCGCATGCTGAGGCTACCTCGTGATGTGGGTCGCGGCGCGAAGCGCCGTCCGGGGATGGAACGGGCCTGCGGTCGGCAGGCCCGTCAAGGTCAGATGACGCTGAGGCGCACGTCGACATTGCCTCGCGTGGCGTTCGAATAGGGGCAGGTCTGGTGAGCCGCCTCGGACTTGGTGGGGACGCGTATCAGGCCGCCACGGCCTTCGAGCGCCGGCGCGCGTCGCTGATGGTCAGCGAGACCGCCGAGATGAGGAAGTAGAAAGCGCCGAAGGCGGCGTAAGGCGCGATGTCGGCGATGCTGACCGGCGCTGTGCCGGCGGCCTTGCTGAGCATGTGCGCCCCGGCGAGCCCCGACTGGGCGCCGCTCAGGATCATGGCCCACTGCGCGCCGTAGGACTTCCAGCGGCGTATCCCGGTGAGAAGCTGGAACAGGCCGGAGAGCACCGCCCACACGCCGAAGATCTCGAGAACCGCGTGCATGCCCTGTGGCAGGGTCGCTGCGACGGCCACGGCGGTCACGATGCTGACGACGAAGTTCAGCATCTGGCTCTTGTTCCTCGCCAGGCCACCGCTCTGGCTGGCGTCGAGATAGTTCGCCAGCGCGTCCCACGCGGGATAGGCGACGAGCATCACCACAGCCAATGGCGGCATGGCCTTCGCGACCGTGAAGGCGAGCGCAACCCAGATCGTGGAGACCGCGAAGCGCAGATAATAGTAGGTCTTGAGCCAGTCCCGATCCGGGGACTTCGCGTCGGTGATGGTCTTCATGGCATTGTTCCTTTCTGTGATGCAGGGCGCACGTCTCCCGTCCCGGAATCCGGGTGGGTTGGTGATCGTTGGTTCAGGCAGTGCGCGGCTTACGATCAGCCGCGTCGGTTCTGGTTAGAGGCGGAAGCGTCGCGGCAGGCGCCATCGGGCCGCGGCCGCCACGGCGCCGCATCCGACGGAATACCAGACCACGACGTAGAGCGGGTCGTTGAAGGGACAGCAGAAGGCGAACACGAAGGCACCGCAGGCACCGGCGGCGACGCCCGACGCCAACGCGCTGAGCCTGGGCTGGGTCGGCGCGCCCCTCCGCATCAGGGCGCCGAGCAGCGCCACGATCGGCAGCGAGAGCACGAAGATCGAGGTGGCGCACACGATGCCGCTTGCGGGATTGATGCGATCGAGCAGCGCGCGCTCGCTCACGCCTTCGGGCACGACGAACGCTCCACCGACGATGGCCAAGGCAGCGAGGGCGCAGGCCAGCATCAGCCCTCTGCGCGGTTGCGCGGTGGGCGAGTAGGATCGGATCGCCAGCACACAGGCGGCGACGGCAAGCAGGCCAAGGCTTCCAACCCGCCACATAAGGAACGGCGACCCGCCCATATGCTGCATGTCCGGACGCATCACGCCCAGGGCGAGGAACAGCGCGAGCTCCACCGCGCCGAGCGCAAGGACCAGCCCGCCCTCGCGCAGCATGCTGCGGCGCTGGACTGGCGTGAGGTCCGACGACAGCTGTGCGATCAAGGTTTCATTCGACATCGGGTTTCTTCTCGATAATGGCCGTCAGGCGCGCCAGCCCACGGTGGATGTTCATCTTAACGGCGGAGGGCGAGAGGCCGATCTGGCCTGACGCCTCCTCGACGCTGTAGCCCTGCACCTTGACCAGCAGGATCGCCTGGGCCTGCGCGGGGCGGAGCTCGTCGAGCAGGCTGGCCAGGACCGAGTTGCTGACCACCGATGCCTCGTGGTCGCCCACAGCTATGTCGTCGGGCAGCTCGTCCATGGGTCGGCGCGCCAGGCTGCGCAGCTGGTCGACCCACTTGTTCTTGGCGATTGCCGCCAGCCAGGGCCCGAGCGGATATTGCGGATCATATGTGTGGCGCCGGCGATGGACGGCGAGCAGGGTCTCCTGGACGGCGTCATCCACGTCGCTCGACGGCAGGCGGCGCTGGAAGTAGCGCGTGAGCCATTCGGACATCTCGCCGAGCAGCCGCCGATAGGCGCCGCCATGACCGTTCTGCGCGGCCACCATCAGGCTGCCCCAGCCGTCCGGCGCGGTTCGGGACGGGCGCTCGCGACTGGCCGGCGACGCGCTCGGCGCGGGCTTTGAGATCAATCTCGAGAGGAAGTCCGAACGCATGATCACTTATTCGCGCGCCACGCCGCCCCGGTCACTCCTCCATCGGAATTTTTTGAGATTGCGTGCGGGTCGGCGGCGGACTTTCGCCTCGGGAGTCGATTGCGGGAATGATGGAGGGACCGCTAAGGCGCGGCGCTCAGGCATGCGATCGTTCCTACGGCTGGCCTGCCATCTTTTGAGCATCGCGAGTAGCGTATCGTCATGAGCGACCAGAAAAAAGGCGTAGTGGTTCAAGGCCGTTTGATCCCCTTTCCTTCGTCCATCAGCGCAGAGGCCCGTGCCAGTCTCGCACGACTGGTCAACGACGATGGCGTTCCGCTGAACGCGCTCTACACGATGCCCCTGTCCAGCGATCATGCAGGCTGGATGAAGATCAAGGCGGCGGCGGACGAACAATATGCGGCGGCTGTGAAGCGACTTGCCGGCACGCTGCGCGCAGGCGTCGAGACGATCCAAACCGGTGACGCGACCGTTCACGTCGCGACGCCCGAGACCATGGTCGAGCCGGACTGCGCCTATCTGGACTTCCATGGCGGCGCACTGGTGTTCGGCGGCGGAGAGGCTTGTCGCGCGCAGGCACGGATGCACGCGGATCAGCACGGCGCGCTCTGCTACAGCGTTGATTACAGGATGCCGCCCGAGCATCCATATCCTGCGGCGCTGGACGACGCGATGGCGGCGTATCGCTATGTACTGGAACGCCACGCGCCATCGCGCATCGTTATTGGCGGCCGATCGGCGGGCGGCAATCTGGCAGCTGCGATGCTCCTGCGTGCCAGAGACGAAGGTCTTCCTCTACCCGCAGGGCTGACCCTGCTCTCCCCTGAGGTCGATCTGACAGAGTCCGGCGATAGCTTTCAGGTCAACCAGATGGTCGATGTTGTGCTGCCTGGCTCGCTGATGCGGAACAACGAACTGTACGCCGACGGGGCTGACCTGTCGCACCCTCATCTCTCGCCCTTGTTCGGTGATCTGACGGGCTTTCCGCCAACCTTCCTCCAATCAGGCACGCGTGACCTTTTCTTGTCCAACGCCGTACGGATGCACCGCGCGTTGCGCCGGGCGAGCGTGGACGCTGAACTGCATATCTTCGAGGCCATGCCGCACGGTGGATTTCAGGGGAACACGCCGGAGGACCGCGAATTGGAGGCCGAGGTGTCCCGGTTCGTCAGAGCCCTTTGGAGGTGACGGCGCCATCGGCTCGGCCTCGCCTCTTCAGGGTCTTTTTGCGACGCCTCGCTTTGCGGCCTGCCTTACTGCCAAGATCGACCGCAACGAGCCGCGGACGTCGTTATTGCACCCGCGCCTCAAATGCCGCCAGTTCCCGCTCCACCTGCTGTTCCTTCGCCGCCTTGGGATTCGCCGCGAGGAACGCCTTGCAAGCCGCCGTCTCCACCGCACACACCGCTATCTTCGCACCCCCGGCCCGCGTCCGCCACAAGCTCGCGCCCGGCAGGAAACTATAGTGGATGCTATCCCGCACGATCTGCTTGAGATCGACGTAGCGCAGCCCCTGCTCGACGACGGCGCGAACATATTCGTTGGTCATGTCGCTGCGTGACACGCCTTCGTCATCGGTCGAGAGCGTCACCGGCACACCGGCCTCTCGGTACAGCGATAGCGGATGCGCCTTGCCCTTCACGCCGAGGATCACCGCGTTGCTGGTCAGATTGATCTCGACGTCGATCTGCTTCGCCGCCATCTCCTTGAGCAGCCCAGCGGCATCGTCCTCATAGGAGATGTCGACGCCGTGGCCGATCCGCCGCGCGCCCGCGATCTCGACCGCCTCACGGATATGAAACGCCAGATCGCGCGGCGGCACCATTCCGAGCGTCAGTTCGCCGGCGTGGAGCGACAGCGCGACCTTGGGATGCCGCGTCTTGAGGAAGGCAATCATCCGCATGTGGAGGTCATAATCGCGCACCGCGATCGGATCATGCTCGGGTGCGGCGATATTGACCCCGACGAAGCGCGGATCGGCTTCGGCCAGCGCGAAACCGAGCGCCAGTTGCGCGAAGGTCTGCCCGGGCGAAATCGTGCGGATCGCGGTGTAGAGATAGCGCATCTCGACCGCGCAGGCGGGCTTGGGCGTGGCCGTGCCACACGCATCGATCTCCGCTGCCTCCGCCTCGAAGCGGTCGTAATCGGCGCGCGCGCCCGCCACCGCGCCGGGCAGCAGCGGCGCGAGCTTCGCGGAGAGCGCCGCGAAATCAGTCGGATCGATGTCCTTCACCGCCGCGACCAGCGCGCGGGCCTGACGCGCGCCGCTGCCGAGTTCGACATAGGACACGCGATCCGCCGCCGCCTGCTCGCGCGTGAGCGCGAGTTCTTTCGCCTCATTGCCGGGCGACGCGGCGCCGAAGGCATCGAAGGTCGCGAAGAAACGATCATAACCTGAGCGGGTCGGCAGGTTGACGCCGTTTTCGAACCCGCGTGTCGACAGCGCGTCGAGCATGCGGCTGTAGAGCGCGTAATTCCGCTCGAGCCCGGCAGCGGGCACGCGGTTCGGCGTGTCGCAGGGCGGCGGTACGATGCTGTCGGTGTCGGTGGCGATGCACAGCCCGCCCGCCGCCGCCCAGCGCAACCAGTCCTCGGCATAGATCGAACCACCGCCATGATTGTGAAGGTCGCCCCCTTTGGGCATCGTCTGGAGGAACATGCGCAACCTTGGCGGGCTGTCGGCGATCGCGTCGAGCCGGGCGGCGGTGCGCGCTTCGTCGGACAGCGGCTTTGCGTCGCGCGCGCCGGCCGCGCCGCTCGCCAGCAACAGCGCCATGATGAATGCGGCCGAACGCATGCTTGTCTCCGGATAGCCCCGGAGGCGGCGCTAGGCGATCAGGGGTGCTTCGCCAACCGCAATGAAAAGCACGATCCGTTGCGCAAATGTGCGCAGTCGAGTGCGCACATTTTTCGATGTCGTCGTGCCGTTAACGGCAATGGACGCTTACACCTGCACGCTTAATAGGTCCGCAATCGCTGGAAATCGGGTTGCGCCTTGAAAGTTTCCTCCCCTCTTCGAAAAATCGTGCGCTGATGCTGTCGCGACCTTCGACCGGCGGCGTGCTGTTGCTGCTCAGTACCGCCGTTGCGGCGTTCGCGGCGGCGACACATTCGGACAGCGTGCGCGCGCAAGCCGTGCAACCGGCCGTGGCGCATGTCGAGGATGGCCCGCCCGACCTGCTCGAGCAATATTGCACGCGCTGCCACAATGACGACGACAAGGTCGCCAACCTCTCGATCGCCGATCTGCGCGATAATGATCTGCTGATCGGCAAGCACGCCGACGAATGGGAGAAGATCCTCCGCCGCATCAGTCTCGACGAGATGCCCCCGCGCAGCAAGCCGCAGCCCGATCCGGCGATGCGCGCGGTGTTCATCCACTGGCTCAAGGGGTCGCTCGATGCCTATGCAGCCGCGCATCCCGACCCCGGCCGCGCGCCGATCCGCCGGCTCAACCGCGTCGAATATGCCAATGCCGTGCGCGATCTGCTCGCGCTCGATATCGATGTCAGCCGCGATCTGCCGCAGGACAATTCGGGCTATGGCTTCGACAATATCGCCGATGTGCTGACCGTCTCGCCGACGCTGATGGACCGCTATGTCAAGGTCGCCGGCAAGGTCGCGCGGATGGCAACGGGGACCAGTTCGCCGCGCGCGTTCGTGACCAGCTACGAGCTCCCCAAGGACGGTTCGGTGCTCAACTCGGGCCGCCCGGCCTATAACGAGCGCGCCAGCGATGCGCTGCCGCTCGGCTCGCGCGGCGGCGGTGCGTTTCGTTATTATGCCCGCCACGCCGGCATCTACGAGGTGAGCGGCTGGCTCAACGCCAACACCAACAACGAGACCGACCGGCTCAAGGAAGACAAGGTCAGCGTGCGCGTGCCGCTGAAGGCAGGCGCTCACACGATCGGCATGGCGTTCCGCCGCACGCTCGCGCCCGACGAAAGCGTGCAGACGCTGCGCAACGATCTCGACAAGGTGCCGCTGCCGATCGAGGCGCCCAAGGCGCTGCCGCTCGACATTCTGGTCGATGGCGTGCGGGTGAAGCAGATCAGCGTGCCGTCGTACCGGCTGTCGCCGCGCTATGCGCAGCAGAATTTCCCGCGTGACGTGCTCCAGATCGACGTCGCCGGGCCGTACGATCCCGACGCCAAGGATGACACGCCGAGCCGCAAGCGCATTTTTCTGTGCCGCCCCGGTGCCGCCTCGGCGGAAACCGCGTGCGCGCGCAAGATCATCACCGCGCTCGCGCACCGCGCCTATCGCCGTCCGGTCGGCGAGGCCGATGTCGCCCCGCTGATGAAGCTTTATGCGAGCGAGCGCGCCGCATCGGATTTCGACCACGGCATCGCCGCGGCGGTAGAGGGCGTGTTGGTCGCGCCGCAATTCCTGTTCCTCGTCGAAAGCGACCCCGCCGGCAGCACGCCTGGCAGCGTACACCGCGTCAGCGATCTGGAGCTTGCCTCGCGGCTGTCGTTCTTCTTGTGGAGCAGCATTCCCGACGACACGCTGCTGAAGGTGGCGGAACAGGGCAAGCTCGCCACGCCGGCCGCGATCGAGGCGCAGGTGACGCGGATGCTCGCCGATCCGCGTGCGGATGCGCTGACGAAGAATTTCGCCGGCCAGTGGCTGTATCTGCGCAACCTCGACCAGCAGCGGCCCGACATCAACGTCTATCCAGCCTTCGACGCGCGACTGCGCGCGGCGATGGCGCAGGAAACCGAGATGTTCTTCGGCTATGTGCTGCACAACAACCGCAGCCTGCTCGATTTCATCGCGGCGGATTACACCTTCCTCAATCAGCGGCTCGCGGCGCATTACGGTATCCCCGGGGTGAGCGGCACCGCGTTCCGCAAGGTAACGCTCGATCCGGCCTGGCATCGCGGCGGGCTGCTCGGGCAGGCGAGCATCCTCACCGTCACGTCGTATGGCAACCACACCTCGGTAGTGAAGCGCGGCAAATGGGTGCTGGAGAACATCCTCGCCGCCGCGCCGCCGCCACCGCCGCCCGATGTCCCCGCGCTTCAGGAAACGCATGACGGCCGCAAGCTGACCGCGCGCGAGCAACTCGAGATGCACCGCGCCAATCCGGCCTGCGCCGCGTGTCACGTCAAAATGGACCCGATCGGCTTCGCGCTGGAGAATTTCGACGCGGTCGGGGGCTGGCGCAAGCAGGACGCCGGGCAGATCATCGACGCGGCGGCAGTGCTGCCCGACGGTACGAAGTTCGCCGGCTTCGACGGGCTTCAGAAGATTCTGCTCGCGCGCAAGGACGAGTTCGCCGGCGCGTTCACCCGCCGCCTGCTCACCTATGCGCTCGCGCGCGGGCTGGTCGCGCAGGACATGCCGACCGTGCGGCGGATCGCAGCCACGGCGGCGGGCGACGACTATCGCATCCAGACCATCATCAAGGGAATCGCCACCAGCGCACCCTTCACGCTGCGCAAAACGCCGCCGAAAGGACCGACGCCATGATCCTCCCGCGCCCCGCGATCAGCCGCCGCACGGTGTTGCGCGGCGCCGGCACGATGCTGGCGCTGCCGTTCCTGGAAGCGATGATGCCGAGCGCGAACGCCGCCGATCTCGCATCTCGGCCCAAAAGGTTGCAGGTGTTCTATTCGCCCAACGGCATGATGATGGACGCCTTCCGCCCGGCCACGCAGGGCAAGGGTTTCGCGCTGCCGCCGACGCTGGAGCCGCTCGCGCCGCACCGCGCCCAGATCAGCGTGTTCAGCGGCCTGGGCCATCCGCAGGCGGCGGCGATGGGCGATATCGCCGCCGGGCATGGCCGCTCTTGCCCCGCCTTCCTCACCGGTACGCACGTCAAGCAGACCGAGGGCACCGACATTCGCTGCGCGGTGTCGATCGATCAAGTCTATGCGCAACACCTTGGCGACGCGACGATGCTTAGTTCGCTCGAACTCGGCATCGATCCCGCCAGCCTGCTCGGCAGTTGCGATATCGGCTATAGCTGCGCCTACACCAACGGCATTTCGTGGATGAACCCGACGGTGCCGCTGCCCGTCACCGCTAACCCGCGCGACGTGTTCGAGCGGCTGTTCGGCGATGGCGACGCGCTCGACGCGCAGAGCCGGCTCGCGCAGGCGCGCCGCCAGACCAGCATCCTCGATTTCGTCCGCGACGATACGCAGCGGCTGTCGGGACGGCTCGGCATGGAGGATCGCCGCAAGCTCGACGAATATCTCGAGGCGACGCGCGATATCGAGAAGCGCATCCAGCGCGCCGCCGCCTCGGGCGCGGCCAGTCAGGCGACCGACATGGAACGGCCGGCGGGCATCCCCGATTCGTTCGACGAGCATGTCCGCATGATGATCGATTTGCAGGTGCTGGCGATGCAGGCCGACATCACTCGCGTCGGCAGCTTCATGATCGGCCGCGAACTGAGCAACCGCACCTATCCCGAAATCGGCGTGCCGGACTCGCACCACATGCTCAGCCACCACGGCAACAATCCCGAGAAGATGGCGAAGCTGGCGAAGATCAACCGGCATCACATGGAATATTTCGCTTATTATCTCGACCGGATGAAGGCGGTGAAGGACGGCGAGGGCACATTGCTCGATCGCACGATGGTGATCCGCGGTTCGGCGTTCGGTGATTCCAACCAGCACGATCACATGGACCTGCCGGTGATCGTCGCCGGCGGATTGGTACCGGGCGACCGCAGCATCGCGGTGCCCAAGGGTACGACCATGTCGAACCTGCTGCTCGCCGCCTTGAACGTTCTCGACGTGCCGGCCAAATCGTTCGGTGACAGCGGCGCGCCACTCGCGGAGTTGATGCGTGCCTGATCGCGCGCGGATCGCTTTTGCGCTGGCGGCGCTCGCGCTGGGGAGCGGAACGGCGCAGGCGCGCGAACCAGTCGATGCCGGCGCGCTGGTCCGCGCGATCACCGCCGACGATCTCGCCGCGACCCAGGCGGCGCTCGCCGCGCATGCCGACCCCAATGCGCGGCTCGATTTCGGCGCGACCCCGCTCTCGCTCGCGGTCAACACGCAAGATCCCGCTTTGGTCGCGGCGCTGCTGGCCGCGCACGCCAGACCCGACACTGCCGATGCGGACGGCGTCACGCCGCTCGCACTCGCCTGCGAACTCGGCAACGCCGCGATCGTCTCGCACCTGCTCGATGCGCATGCCGATGTCCGCACCGCCGCGCCCGATGGCACGACGCCGCTCGCGATCTGCGCGCGTTTCGGGCCGGCGGAGGCGGTGGCACGGATGCTCGCGGATGGCGCCACGCCCGATACGCCCGATGCCCGCGGCCAGACGCCGCTGATGTGGGCGGCCTCGGCCGGTCGCACGCAAGCGATCGCCGCGTTGATCGAGGCCGGCGCGGACACCAATCGTATCTCCAGGGGCGGCTTTACGCCCCTGCTCTTCGCGATCAAAAGCGGTGTGCCCGCGGCAACAGCGGCGCTGCTCGCCGCCGGCGCGAAGGCGGACTATCGCGGCCCGGAGAACACCAGCGCGCTGCAACTCGCATTGTACCAGCATAATTACGGCGCCGCCGCGCTGCTCGTGCCCTATGGCTTCGATCTCGCCGCGCGCGACCGCGAGGGCAAGACCCCGCTCGACGCCGCCGCCGAGGGTGGCGATGCCGCGCTCGTCACCCTGCTGCTGACGCGCGGCGCCGACGCCAACGCGCTGAGCGGACCATCCACCATCAAATGGGTGACCGAGGCCAATTTCGGCCAGCCCCCGGCCCCCGTTCCACCGACCCCGCCATTGCTGTGGGCGGCGCAATCCGGCCATGCCGAGACGATGGTGGCGCTGCTCGCCGGTGGCGCCGACCCGCATTTCGTCGCGGCGGACGGCACCAATGTCGTGCTGGCGGCGGCGAAGGGCGGCAGCGACGCCGCGCTCCGGCTCGCGTTGCAGGTCGCGCCGAACGCCGATGTCGCCAATGCGAGCGGATTGACCGCGCTCCACATTCTCGTCGCCGGGCGGCCCTTTCCCGAGCTGGCGGCGATGCTGCGGACGCTCGCCGCGCACAATGCCCGCACCGATCTCAAGAGCAAATACGGCACCGCCTCCGAGATCGCGGCCAAGGGGCTGAACGAGGTGAAGGCGATTTTCAACGAAACCTTTCCCGATGCGGCTGGTGCAACGCCGGCAAGTCGGAAAGGGAAGCAATTGGCCGCGCGGCCATGATCCACCTTAATCGAGAGCGAGACCATTGATGATCGTAGTACCAGCCTTCAAGACTCTTCGCGTCGCGGCGCTCGCCGTGATCCTGTCATCGCCGGTTCTGGCCGCCGCCCCCACGCCGCAGGACGTCATCAACGCGCGCGTCGCCGGTTTCAAGAAGATGGGCGGCGCGATGAAGGCGATCGGCGATCAGCTCAAGAGCGGCGCGATCGACAAGGCGAAGACGGTTGCCGCCGCGCAGATCATCGCGGCCACCGCCAAGGGCCAGGGCAAGCTGTTCCCGGCCGGCACCGGACCGGCAGCGGGCGTCAAGACCGACGCGCTTCCCGCGATCTGGACCAACCGCGCCACCTTCGACGCCGACATGGCCAAGCTGGTCGGCGAATCGGGCAAGCTGGTGACGGTCGCCGGCACCGGCGACGCCGCCGCGATCGGAGCACAGATGAAAGCGGTCGGCGGCGCCTGCAGCGCTTGCCATCGCCAGTTCCGCGCCGACAACTGACACCCCACATGACGACTGACACGACTACCACGAGCGTGTGGGATCTGCCCGTTCGGCTGTTCCACTGGCTGCTCGTCGGGCTGCTCGGCTTTTCGTGGTGGAGCGGCGAGCATCACGACATGGAGTGGCACCGGCTGTCGGGCTATGCCATCCTCGCACTGCTGGTGTTCCGCATCTATTGGGGCTTTGCCGGCGGCCGCACCGCGCGCTTCGCGGCGTTCGTGCGCGGGCCGCGCGCGGCATTCACCTATCTCCGCATGCTCGGCAAACGGCCCTACCAGGCGACGGACGGGCATAATCCGGTCGGCGGATGGAGCGTCGTGCTGATGCTCATCGCGCTGGTGGTGATGGTGACGGCGGGACTGTTCTCGGTCGATGTCGACGGGCTGGAATCAGGGCCGCTCGCCGATTACATCTCCTTCGATGCCGGGCGCACGGCGGCCGGCGCGCATCATCTCGTCTTCAACCTGCTGCTCGCCTTGGTCGCGCTGCACGTGCTGGCGGTGCTGTTCTACCTAGTCGGGCTGCGCCACAATCTCGTCGCGCCGATGATCCATGGTCGCCGCAAGGCCGGCGCGAACGCGGTCGCCACACGGCTCGGCGCGTCGACGTGGAAGGCGGCGATCGGCTTGGTCGTCGCGATCGCCTTCGCCTATGCGGTATCGAAGGGCTTCCGCTTCTAGCGTTTCAGCTTTGCTGAAACCGGATATAGGACGGATCGACATTCAATGTTCGGCCATCGATCGCTTCTTGTTTCGACGGAAAAATAAAAATCAAGGTAATTAATCGCTTATCTGCACCCAAGGGCTGTCTAATTCCAATTCGTCATGCCGGGACGAGCCCGGCATGACGAATTGGAAAGTTGAATGCCGATCCGTCCTAACTCGCTAGCAGCGCCGGAGAAGGAGCCCATTTCAGCTGCCTTCGCACAGATCGCCATACTTCGAGATCGCGGAGCCTGACGCTCCATCCGGGCCGAGCCGCCATCGGGCAAACAGGAAGCACCATCCCGCTTTTTTGCAACGATCCATCACAGTCATTGTGTTGGATCGGTAGGGTAAAGGCAGGCATAGGACGATCATGGCGCGAACCATGAAACTGATCTTGTCGCTCGACCGGTTCCTCATCCTACTGATCGCGGTGGTTGTGGGCGCGTCACTGCTCCCGGTGCGGGGCGTCGCGGCGGCGTGGACCGATCTGGCCGCCGATCTGGCGATCACGTTGCTGTTTTTTCTGCACGGCGCAAAACTGTCGCGCGCCGCGATCGTGCAAGGGATCGGCAACTGGCGGCTGCACGGCTGGGTATTAGGCTCGACCTTCCTGCTGTTCCCCGCGCTCGGGCTGGCGTGCGTCGCGCTGCTGCACGGCTGGAGCAACCCGCTGCTGCTGTCGGGCCTGGTGTTCCTGACCCTTCTTCCTTCGACGGTGCAATCTTCGATCGCTTTCACCGCGATCGCGCGCGGCAACGTCGCCGCCGCCGTGTGCAGCGCGTCGCTGTCGAACCTGCTCGGCATCTTCGTGACGCCGCTGCTGGTCGCGGTCTTCATGCAGGGCGATGGCAGCGGTGGCGGCAGTGGGACGGTGTCGTCGTGGCATTCGATCTGGTCGATCGTCGAGCAATTGCTGATTCCGTTCCTCGCCGGGCATTTCCTGCGCCCGCTGATCGGCGGCTTCGTCGATCGCAACAAGAAGATCCTCCAGCCGGTTGATCGCGGCTCGATCCTACTGGTGGTCTATTCGGCTTTCAGCGCGGCGGTGGTGCATGGCATCTGGCATCAGGTCGGCGTGCGCGATCTCGCGATGCTGCTCGTGCTGAGCGCGATGATCCTCGCGGTGGTGATGCTGGCTAACTGGGCGGTCGCGCGAGTGACGAAGATGCCGCGCGAGGATTTCATCGTGCTGCTGTTCTGCGGCTCGAAGAAAAGCCTCGCCTCGGGCGTGCCGATGGCGGGTGCTATGTTCGCGCCAGCGCATGTCGGGCTGATCGTGCTGCCGTTGATGATCTTCCACCAACTGCAATTGTTCGTCTGCGCCGCGCTCGCCGGGCGCTTCCGGCGCGAGGCCGAACTGGCCGAGGCGACAGCCGCTCGCGTTGCGACACTGCCGCGCACCGAGAGCGAGATCGTGGCCACGGCCGCGATGCGCGATTTGACGATTCCAGAAGCATGCATGCCGGGCGTCGCCGCCAACCTCGCGCTGCTCGACCGCCACGCCGCGACGCTGGCGGGCACCGGACAATGAAGCAGGCGGTCGAGATTGCGGCGGCGGTGCGCGCCGGTCGCGTCACCGCGACAAAGGTGGTCGAGGATTGTCTGGCCGGACTGAGGGCGGAGGCGAACGCGCTGGTCGCCATCACCCGCATCCTCGCCGATCGCGCGTTGGCGGAAGCGGCGCAGGTCGATGCGATCGTCGCCGCCGGGCGCGATCCGGGGCCGCTCGCTGGTGTGCCCTATGGCGTCAAGGATCTGTTCGACATCGCCGGGCTGCCGACGACAGCCGGTTCCGCGCTCTACGCCGATGCCACCCCCGCCCGCGACGATGCCGAGGCGGTGCGCCGTCTGCGCCACGCCGGAGCGGTGCTGGTCGCGACGCTCAACATGGATGAATTCGCTTACGGTTTCGCGACGATCAACGCGACCTACGGCACCACCCGCAACCCGCACGATCCGGCGCGGCTGGCCGGGGGATCGTCGGGCGGATCGGCGGCGGCGGTCGCGGCGGGGCTGCTCCCCTTCTCGCTCGGTTCGGACACCAACGGATCGATCCGCGTGCCCGCCAGCCTGACCGGCATCTACGGCATCAAGGCGACGCACGACGCGCTGCCGATGCGCGGGGTGTTCCCGTTCGCAAAGAGTTTCGACGATATCGGGCCGTTCGCGCGCTCGGTCGCCGACATGCGCTGCATCTGGGAAGTGCTGTCCGAAGCGCCGCTCGCGAACGACGGCGATACGTTCCGGGTGGCGCGGCTCGGCGGGCGCTTCGCCGAGAATGTGGATCCCGATCAGGCCGCGGCGATGGCGGCGATCGCACCCCGCGCGCCGGTGATCGAACTGCCTGACATCGCGCGCGCACGCTCGGCGGCATTCCTCATCACTGCCTATGAGGGCGGCAATCTGCACCTCGACGCGCTGGCGCGCGATGCAATGGCGTTCGATCTAGCTACGCGCGACCGGCTTCTCGCGGGCGCGCTGATTCCCCAAACGCTGTACGAGCAGGCGCAGGCCTTCCGCCAGGTCTTCAAGGAACAGATCACCACATTGATCGCCGGTTACGACGTGCTGCTCGCCCCCGCGACGCCGACGGTTGCGCCGATGATCGCCGACCCGCGTATCCTGATCGATGGCGAGCTATCCCCCGCCCGCGCCGATCTCGGCATCCACAGCCAGCCGATCAGCTTTTTCGGCCTGCCCGCTTTGGCGGTACCGCTCAACCGGCCCGGCCGCTTGCCGCTCGGGCTGCAACTGATCGGCCGCGCGGGCGACGAGGCGACACTGTTTCGCTTCGCCGCGATGCTGGAAGCGGAAGGGGTGATCGCGGTTTCGCCACCGCCGGTAGGGATGTCGGCATGGGCGCCGTTCGGGATTCAGGGGGAAGCAGCAGCATGACGCAATCGCAAGACCAGGCGCAATCGCCAGCGCCGCCGACCGGCTGGCTCGACCGCCGCTTCTCGCTCTCCGCGCGCGGCACCTCGACGCGGACCGAGGTGCTGGCGGGATTCACCACTTTCCTGACGATGGCCTATATCGTGCTGGTCAACCCATCGATCCTCGGGCTTGCCGGCATGCCGATCGCTTCGGTCGCGGCCGCCACCTGCTTCGCCGCCGCGTTCGCCTCGATCCTGATGGGGCTGGTCGCAAACACGCCGCTCGGCCTCGCCCCCGGCATGGGGCTGAACGCCTATTTCAGCTTCACCGTCGTCCAGCACATGGGCGTGCCGTGGCCAGTGGCGCTCGGCTGCGTGCTGATCTCGGGCGTCTGCTTCCTGTTCCTGACGATGACGGGAGTGCGCCAGCTCATCGTTTCCGCCATCCCGACCTATCTGTTTGCGGCAGTGGCGGGCGGCATCGGGCTGTTCATTGGCTTTATCGGGCTGAAGAATGCGGGCATCGTCGTGGCGGACCCCGCCACGTTCGTCGCGCTCGGCAACCTCAAGACGCCGGGCGCCGGTCTCGCGCTGTTCGGGCTGGTGATGATCGGCGTGCTCAGCGTGTGGAACGTTCGCGGCGCGATGCTGGTCGGCATTGTCGTCACGACGATCGTCGGCTGGCTCTTCGGCATGGTTCATGTCCATGCCGATCCTTACAGCCTGTCGGCGCTGACCGGCACCGCCTTCAAGCTCGATCTGCCCGGCGTGTTCAAGCTGAGCGGCGGCGTGTTCGAGATCCTGTTCGTGTTCCTGTTCGTCGATCTGTTCGACAATATCGGCACGCTGGTCGCCGTGACCAAGCGTGCCGGGCTGATGGATGCGGCCGGGCGGATCCCCGGCCTCAACCGTATCCTCATCGCAGACGCCACCGCGACCATCGTCGGCTCGCTGGCGGGCACCAGCACCGTCACCTCCTATGTCGAAAGCGCGGCGGGCGTGCAGGTCGGCGGCCGCACCGGGTTGACCGCCGTCGTCACCGGCCTGCTGTTTCTCGCCACGATGTTCGTGGCGCCCTATGCGCAGATCGTACCGCTGGCGGCGACCGCGCCCGCGCTGATCATCGTCGGCGGCCTTATGCTGCTGCCGCTGACCGAGGTCGAATGGGAAGACCCGCTCTCGGCGATCCCGGCTTTCCTGACCGTGGCGATGATCCCGCTGACCTTCTCGATCGCCAACGGCCTCGCCTTCGGCATCACCGCGCATGCCGTGCTGAAGCTGCTGCGCGGCACCGCGACCAAAAACGACTGGTTGCTGTTCCTGCTCGCGGCGCTGTTCATCGCGCGCTTCGTGTGGATGGGCGGCGGCGCATGAGACGGATGCCGCTCCTCGCCCTGCTCGCGCTCGCTACCCCCGCGCTCGCCACCCCCGCCACTGCGCAGAAGCGCGATGGGACGCTGCGCACCGTGGTGATGACCGCCTTCCCGCCGGAATGGGCTGCGCTGGAACATTCGGTCGCGAATCCGAAAGTCCGTAAGCTCAACGGCCTCACTTTCCTGACCGGCACGATGGCAGGCAAGCCCGTGCTGCTGATGCAGAGCGGCGTTTCGATGGTCAACGCGGCGATGAACACGCAGTTGGTGCTCGATCATTTCCGGGTCAAGCGGATCATCTTCTCCGGCATCGCGGGCGGGGTCGATCCAGGTCTCGGCATCGGAGACGTGGTGGTGCCTGCCGACTGGGGGCAATATCTCGAAGTGTCGTTCGCGCGAAAAACGGCGGACGGCTGGGTCACGCCCGAGCCCGTCGATGCGGAAGCCCCCAGCAATTTCGGCATGATGTTCCCGCGCGGCGTGCGGCTCGGCAATGCGATCGACCCGGTGAAACGCCATTACACGCTCGGCGTCGATCCCGCCTTGCTCGCACTCGCACGGAAAGTCGCGGCCGGCGTGGCGCTCAAGCGTTGCCTCGAGACGCCGCTCGCCGCCGCGACGCGAGAGCAGATGGCGGCCAAGCCGCCCCGCCTCGATCACCAGCCCAGGATCGTCGTGGGCGGCACCGGCGTCAGCGCGGGGGTGTTCGCCGACAATGCCGAATTCCGCGATTATCTATCGGCCGCCTACAAGGCCAAGGTGCTCGACATGGAGAGCGCGGCGGTAGTGCAGGTCGCCTATGCCAATCGCACGCCGGTGGTCGTGTTCCGCAGCCTGTCCGATCTTGCCGGGGGCGATGCCGGGGCGAACCAGATGGGCACCTTCATGGCGCTCGCCTCGGTCAATTCCGCCGAAACCGTCCGCGCGTTCGTCGCGGCCTTACCGGATTGAGGGGGGTCGGATTGAGCGGCATGCCGCCGGCAACCGTAACGGGCTCGCGCGGCATGGTGACCGCGCCCCACCACCTCGCCGCACAAGCGGGGCTGGAGGTGCTGCGCGACGGCGGCAACGCGGTCGAGGCATGCGTCGCGGTCGCGGCGTGCCTCGCGGTGGTCTATCCGCACATGACCGGCATCGGCGGCGACGGCTTCTGGGTGATCGCCGAACCCGACGGCAGGGTCCATTCAGTGCACGGTTGCGGCGCGGCGGCGGAAGCGGCGAACCTGTCGCTATACGCTGGCCTCGACGCCGTGCCGACGCGCGGACCGCTCGCGGCGAATACGGTGGCAGGCACGATCTCGGGCTGGGCGGCGGCGCTGGCGAGCGTGAGCAGCGATCTGCCGCTCGACCGGCTGTTGCGCAACGCGATCAGCCACGCCGAGGCGGGCGTGAGCGTTACCAGGGGTGGCGCGGCGATCGCGGCGGCAAAGGGCGCCGAACTGCGCGGCCAGCCGGGCGCTTATGCGGCGATCTTCGAGCCGCAGGATAAGCCGCTGGTCGAGGGCGACCTGCTCGTCCAGCCGCTGCTGGGGAAGACGCTACGCACGCTGGCGGCGAACGGCCTCGACGATTTCTATCACGGCGCGCTTGCCGACGGAATCGCGGCCGATCTCGCCGCGCTCGGCAGCCCGGTATCGCGCGCCGATCTGGCGGCGCATCGCGTGACCACACCCGCACCACTGTCGGTGAGCATCGGCGGCGCGACACTCTACAACAGCGCGCCGCCGACACAGGGCATCGCCTCGCTGCTGATCCTCGCGCTGTTCGACCGCTTGAAGGCGACCGAATGCGACGGCTTCGACCATGTCCATGGGCTGGTCGAGGCGACCAAGCAGGCGTTCCTGTGGCGCGACCGACATTGTGGCGATCCCGAGTGGATGCATGGCGAGCCGCAGGCGTTACTCAACGATAGGCACGCGCTCGATGCGATGGCAGCGCGGATCGATCCGGCGCAGGCGCTGGCATGGCCACAGCCGCCGCAATGGGGCGATACCTGCTGGTTTGCCGCGGCGGATGCCGAGGGTCGCGTGGTGAGTTGCATCCAATCGACCTATTTCGAATTCGGCTCGGGCCTGGTGCTGCCGCGGAGCGGCATCACTTGGCAGAATCGCGGCAGCTCGTTCCGGCTGGCGGAGTCCGGCTGGAACGCGCTGAAGCCGGGTCGGAAGCCGTTCCACACGCTCAACCCGGCGCTCGCCCGCTTCGATGACGGTCGCGTGATGGCCTATGGCACGATGGGCGGCGAGGGTCAGCCGCAGACGCAAGCGGCGCTGTTCAGCCGCTACGCCCGCTACGGCATGGATTTGCAGGAGGCGATCTCACGGCCGCGCTGGCTGCTCGGGCGGACGTGGGGCGAGCAATCGACCACGCTCAAGCTGGAGGACGGTTTCGCGCCGGAACTCTACGCCGATCTCGCGGCGGCGGGGCATGGTGTCGAACGCATCGGACCGCTGACGGCGACGATGGGCCACGCCGGGGCGATCGTCCGCCATGCGAGCGGCGCGCTGGAAGGTGCAACCGATCCGCGCAGCGACGGCGGCGTGGCGGCATGGTGAGCGGGGGCGCGAGAGCCGTCGCACGTTGCGATGCGCTGGGCGTCGCGCCATATAGCGACATGGCGGACGGGCTGTACCGGGGGTATCTCACGCCGGCCTATGCCGCCGCGCAGGAAACGCTCGCCGGCTGGATGGCCGAGGCGGGCATGAGCGTATCGCGCGATGCCGCCGCCAATCTGATCGGCCGTTACGAAGGCACCGACCCGGCCGCACCCGCGCTGCTGATCGGCAGTCATCTCGACAGCGTGCGCGACGCGGGGCGGTACGATGGGCCGCTCGGCATCATGCTCGGCGTCGAGGCAGTGGCGGCGCTCAGCGCACAGCGGCGACAATTGCCCTTCCCGATCGAAGTGATCGCCTTTGGCGACGAGGAAGGCTCGCGCTTTCCCGCCGCGATGCTGACCAGCCGCGCGGTGGCGGGGACGCTGGAGGCTGACGCACTCGACATGGCCGATGCGGAGGGCGTGACGCTGGGCGACGCGCTGCTCCAATATCGTCACGTCAGCGCAAGCTGGGGTCTTCCGGGCGAGATCGCACCAGGGCCGCATGAGACCCCAGCTTGCGCTGGGGCGACGAATGGTGCGATGCGACCTGGTACGGACGACTATCTCACCGCACGCCACGCCCCTGCCCTCGCCTATCTCGAAGCGCATATCGAACAAGGCCCGACCCTCGAAGCTGACGGCCTCGCGGTCGGCACCGTCACCGGCATCGCCGCGCAGCTTCGCTATCAGGTGGCGGTGACGGGAATGGCGGGCCACGCCGGCACATCGTCGATGCCGCTGCGCCGCGACGCGCTGGCGGGCGCGGCGGAGATGATGCTCGCCGTCGAGGCCATCGCTCGTGACGACGCCTCCGATCTCGTCGCCACCGTCGGCCGGATCGAGGCGCTGCCCGGCGCCGCTAATGTCATCCCTGGCGACGTGCGCTTCACCATCGATGTGCGTTCGGGGGATGCTGCGCGGCGCGATCGGGCGGCTGAGGATATTCTCGATCAGATTGCCGCCATCGCCGATCGCCGCAATCTCGATTTCGGGATCGAGTGCATCCATGATCTGCCCGCCTCCCCATGCGATCCGGCCCTCATGGACCTGATGGACGAAGCCATCGCCGCCGCGCACCAGCCGCGGCGCCGTCTCGTTTCCGGCGCCGGGCATGACGCGATGGTGATGGCCGCGCTCTGCCCGACCGCGATGCTGTTCATCCGCTGCCGCAACGGCATCAGCCACAACCCCGCCGAGCATGTCGATCCAGCCGATGTCGAGATCGCGCTACAGGTGATGCTCGGCTTCATCGACCGACTGGGAGCCGCCCGTGAGCCTTGATCCGAACCTTTTCGGCGAGATCGACCCGCCGCAGCGGCTGCTGATGGGGCCGGGACCGGTCAACGCGCACCCGCGCGTGCTGCGTGCGATGTCGGCCGACCTGCTCGGTCAGTTCGACCCCGAGATGACCGGCTACATGAACCAGGTGATGGCGCTGTACCGCCCGATCTTCGGCACCGAAAACAGGCAGACGATGCTGATCGACGGCACCGCGCGCGCCGGGATCGAGGCGGCACTGGTCAGCCTCGTCGTGCCGGGCGACACGGTGCTGGTGGTCAATTTCGGCCGGTTCGGGCTGCTGCTCAAGGAAATCGTCGGCCGAATCGGGGGCACGATCGAGACGGTCGATGCGCCCTGGGGCGAGACCGTGCCGCTGGAGGCGATCGCCGCAGCGATCGAACGGATCAACCCGAAGGTGGTCGCGACGATCCACGGCGATACCTCGACGACGATGGCGCAACCGCTCGAAGGCCTGGGCGAGCTGTGCCGCGCGGCGGGCGCACTGCTCTATGTCGACGCGACAGCGACGATCGGCGGAATGGAACTCGCTGCCGATGCGTGGGGAGCGGACATCGTGACCGGGGGCCTGCAGAAATGTCTCGGCGGCCCTTCCGGATCGGCGCCGATCACGATCTCCGGCCGCGCCGCCGAACACATCTTCTCGCGCCGCCACACCGAGGCCGGCATCCGTGCGGCGGGGGCGGTCGATGGCGAGGGACTCCCGATCGGCTCCAACTATTTCGATCTGGCGATGATCATGGATTACTGGTCCGAAAAACGCCTGAACCACCATACCGAGGCGACCTCGATGCTGTACGCCGCGCGCGAATGTGCGCGGGTGGCGCTCGGCGAGGGGCTGGCCGCACGCTATGCCCGGCACGCGGCGGCGGGCCGCGCGATGACGGCCGGGCTGTGCGCGATGGGGCTGACGGTGTACGGTGACGATCGTTACCGGATGACCAACGTGACCGGTGTGTTCATCCCGGACGGAATCGACGGCGAGCGCGTTAGGGCCGCGATGCGCGACCATTTCGAAATCGAGATCGGCACCGCCTTCGGGCCGTTGCAGGGCAGGATCTGGCGGCTCGGTGCTATGGGCTACAATGCGATGAGACATAAGGTGCTGATCACGCTCGCGGCGCTGGAAGCGTGCCTGCGCGCGGAGGGATTCGCGCTGCCGGCGGGTGAAGCGGTGACGGCGGCGCTCGCGGCGTGGGAAGCGTGAGCACCCCCCTCCCCCGGGCCGGGCGACGGCAACCGGAGCACGCCGCATGACCCGCGACCTGATCGGCTACGGCGCCACGCCGCCCGATCCGCACTGGCCCGACGGCGCGCGCGTGGCGGTGCAGTTCGTCGTCAATTACGAGGAGGGCGCCGAGAACAGCGTCGTCAACGGCGACCAGGGTTCCGAGCAATTCCTCTCCGAAATGGTCGGCGCGGCGAGTCATCCGGCGCGGGCGATGGCGATGGAGAGCCTCTACGAATATGGCAGTCGCGCCGGGTTCTGGCGGCTGCACCGGCTGTTCACGCAAAGGGCGCTGCCCGTCACCGTCTTCGGTGTGGCAAAGGCGATGGAGATGAACCCGGCAGCGGTCGCGGCGATGCTGGCCGCCGACTGGGAGATCGCCAGCCACGGCCTGCGCTGGATCGATTACCAATACGTGCCCGAAGACGTGGAGCGCGCCCACATCGCCGAGGCGATCGCGCTGCATGCCCGCCTCACCGGCAGCCGTCCGCTCGGCTGGTATCAGGGCCGCACCTCGCCCAACACCGCGCGGCTGGTCGCCGAGGAGGGCGGCTTCGTCTATGATGCCGACAGCTATTCGGACGATCTGCCCTATTACGACCGTCGGTATGGCAAGCCGCAGTTGATCGTGCCCTATACGCTCGACGCCAACGACATGAAGATCGTCGCGCTCAACGGTTTCACGGAGGGCGAGCAGTTCTTCCGCTATCTGCGCGACACGTTCGATCAGCTGCGCGAGGAAGGCGGGCGGATGATGTCGGTCGGCCTGCACGCCCGCGTCGCCGGGCGCCCCGCCCGCGCCCGCGCGCTGGCACGCTTCCTCGATCACGTCATCGCCTCGGGCGATGCCTGGGTCGCGCGCCGGATCGATATCGCCCGCCACTGGATGGAGGTTCACCCGTATGACAATCGATGATCCTCTCTTGCTCAAGGAAGTGACCGAGGCATTCTACGAATACGAGCGCGCGTTGATGGCCGACGACGTGCCCGCGATGGACCTGCTGTTCCACGACGCGCCGACCACCAACCGCTACGGCGTCGGCGAAGTACTGTACGGCATTGAGGAGATTCGGGAGTTTCGCAAAGGCCGTGGCGGATCGCCACAGCGCAAGCTCGGCCGCGTCGCGATCACCGTCTACGGCGACGGCTTCGCCACCGCCGACGCCGAATTTTTTCGCGAAAACAGCGAGCGGCGCGGCCGCCAGACGCAGGCCTGGGTGAAATTCCCCGATGGCTGGAAAGTCGTCTCGGCGCATGTCAGCCTCGAGGGGAGCACGCATTGAGCGAACCCGTGGGACAGGCATTGTTCGACCATAGCCCGTGGGTCGAGGCGCGGGCGGACGCCGCCGCGTCGTCGGGCGACCGCCATGCCGATCTGATGGCGATAGTATATGCCGCCAGCCCGGACGAGCAGCTCGCGCTCATCCGCGCCCACCCGGAACTTGCCGGCAAGGCGGCGATCGACCGGACGCTGACCGATGCCTCCGCCGCCGAACAGGCATCCGCGGGGCTCGACCGACTGACACCCGAGGAGTTCGCGCAGTTCCACGCCCTCAACGCGACCTATCGTGAGCGTTTCGGTTTCCCGTTCATCATCTGCGTGCGGCTGACTGACAAGGCAGGCATCCTCGCCGCGATGCAGCGCCGCATCGCCAACGATCGCGACACTGAAATCGCCACGGCGCTGGCCCAGATCAGCGAGATCGTCCGGTTGCGGCTTGGGGAAGCGGCATGAGCCTCGCCGATCTCGAAGGCGATCTCGCCCGCCAGCGCGCACTGATCGGCCACGGCGGCGCCGATTGGACCCGTCCGCGCGCCCATCCGGAGGGTCATGTCTACGACGCGGTGATCGTCGGCGGCGGCCAGAGCGGTCTGGCGGTGGCGTTCGGGCTGCAGCGCGAGCGCGTCTCGAACTTTCTCGTCATCGACGAGAATCCGGCAGGGTTCGAAGGGCCTTGGGAAACCTATGCCCGCATGATCACGCTGCGGACGCCGAAAGAGCTGAACCCGATCGATTTCGGCGTTCCCGCGCTCACCTACCGCGCCTGGTGGGAAGCGCAGCACGGCGCGGCAGGATGGGACGCGGTCGACAAGATCGCGCGCGGCGACTGGATGGACTATCTACGCTGGTATCGCCGCGTGCTGGCGCTGCCGGTGCGCAACGATACGAAGCTGGAGACGATCGAGCCGCTCGGCACCACGGGAAATGGGAGTCTGTACCGGCTGCACCTCGTCGGCTCCTCCCCCTTGTTGGCGCGGAAAGTCGTCCTGGCAACCGGCATTCAGGGCGGCGGCGAGTGGCACACGCCCGAGATGATCCGTGAAGCGCTCCCTCGCGCACGCTTTGCGCATACCAGCGAGCCGCTCGATTTTGCGGCGCTGGCGGGCAAACGCATTGGCATCCTAGGCGGCGGCGCGTCCGCATTCGACAATGCCAATGCGCTGCTGGCGGCAGGCGTCGGCGCGGCGCACGTCTTCATCCGCCGTAAGGTGCTGCCGCGCATCAACCCGATCCGGTTCATGGAGCGAGTGGGCTTTACCGGCCGCTATCCGGCGCTGTCGGATGCCGAGAAATATGCGGTGATGGCGGCGTTTCTCGGTCACAACCAGCCGCCGACCAACGATACGTTCGCGCGGGCGGCGGCATGGCCCGGCTTCGAACTGCATCTCGGCTCGCCCTGGCTTTCGGTCGTTGAAACCGATGGTGTGGTGCGGGTGACGACACCGCACGGCAGCCATGATTTCGATTTCGTCGTGCTGTCGACCGGGCTCGTAAGCGACCCCGGCCTGCGCCCTGAATTGCGGCTGGTCGCGAGCAGGATCGCGCGCTGGGCGGATCGCTTCACGCCCGCGCCGGGCACCGGGAACGCGCTGATCGACGCGCACCCCTATCTTGGACCAGGCTTCGAACTGCTGCCGCGCGACGAGGCCGATGCCGACGCGGTGCACGGCCTGTTCGCGTTCAATTACTCGGCGCTCATCAGCCTCGGCCTGTCCGCCTCGGCGCTCTCGGGTTTGCAGACGGCATTGCCCCGCGTGATAAAGGGAGTCGCCGACCAGCTCTTCCTCGATGACCGCGAGCGACTCGTCGCAGATCTGCTCGCCTATGAGGAAGCCGAATTCCTCGGCGAATGGCCGCTCGAAAGGCCGACCGCATGACCAGTCTCTCGACCCACGTCCTCGATACCGCGCACGGGCGCCCCGCCGCCGGCATGGGGGTTCGGCTGCTCGATGCCAACGGCACATTGCTCCATGCGGGGGAAACCAATGCCGATGGTCGCTGTCCCGGCCTGCCGCCGGTCGACGCGGGCCGCTATCGCCTCGAATTTGCCGCTGCCGACTATTTTCGGGCACTCGGGGCCGTGCTGGCCGATCCGCCGTTTCTCGACGTGATCGGCATCGATTTCGGGATGACCGAAAGCGGCGGCCATTATCATGTGCCGTTGCTCGTCTCGCCGTTCAGCTATTCCACCTACCGGGGTAGTTAAGGTGGGGGTGCGCTTCCTGCTCGACGGCGCGGTGGTCGAGATCGCCGAGGCCGATCCGATCGCGACCCTGCTCGATCACCTGCGCTACCGCATGGGCCGCACCGGCACCAAGGAGGGTTGCGCCGAGGGCGATTGCGGCGCTTGCACCGTGCTGGTCGGCACGCTCACGGGGGAGGCAGTGACGTGGCGTTCGGTCAACGCCTGCATCCTGTTTCTGCCGATGCTGGACGGCAAGGCGCTGCTGACGGTGGAGAGCCTCGCGCCGAGTGGCACCCTCAATCCGTTGCAGGCATGCATGGCGGCGAACGGCAGTTCGCAATGCGGCTTCTGCACGCCCGGTTTTGTGATGTCCCTCTATGGACGCAGCATCGGTGCGTGCGGCAGCGACCTTCCGCTGGCCGACGTCATCGCGGGCAATCTGTGCCGCTGCACCGGCTACGGCCCGATCCTCGCGGCGGGCGAAGCGATCGCATCGTTGGCGCGGGATGACGGCGCGACGGTCACGGCGCTCAAAGCACTCGCACGCGACGAAACCGCCTCGGGCCGCTTCGGCGCCCGCCAGTGGTTCGCACCGCGCACCGCCGCCGCGCTTGCCGAGCTGCTCGCCGAGTATCCGGAAGCGCGGATCGTTGCCGGCGCGACCGATGTCGGGCTGTGGGTGACCAAGAGCCTGCGTACGATCGAGACATTGGTGTTCGTCGGCGACATCGCCGATTTGCAGGCGATCGACGAAACCGCCGACGCGCTGACGCTCGGCGCCGGAATGCGCTATGCTGATGCACATGCGGCGTTCGCTCGACTGCATCCTGATCTCGGTGAACTGACGCGGCGGATCGGCGGCTTGCAGGTGCGCAACGCCGGGACGGTCGGTGGCAATATCGCCAACGGCTCGCCGATCGGCGATGGCCCGCCCGCGCTGATCGCGCTCGGCGCGACGGTGACGCTGCGCAGCGCGGCAGGCACCCGGACGATGCCGCTCGAGGACTATTTCATCGACTATGGCAAGCAGGACCGGCGGCCGGGCGAGTTCGTCGAAACCATTCGCATCCCCCGCCCGGGGGCGGACGATCTCGTCCACATCTCCAAGCTGTCGCGGCGGTTCGACAGCGACATTTCGGCGGTGTGCGGCGCGTTCCGACTGACGATTAGCGATGGCATGATCACGCAGGCGCGCATCGCGTTCGGCGGCATGGCCGCTACCCCGCGCCGCGCACTCGGATGCGAAACGGCGTTGACCGGCCAGCCGTTCGCGCAGTCGACGATCGAGGCGGCAGTAGCCGCGCTACGCGCCGATTTCGCGCCGCTCACGGATGTGAGGGGCTCAACCGCGTACCGGGCCGAATCCGCAACCAACCTGCTATGGCGGCTGTGGCACAAGGCGCAGGGCGCGGCGGCCTCAGTACTCGATCTGGAAAAGCTCGATGGCTGAGCGCAATCCAGCCCGGCCCGTCCTCGCCAAGCCATCCCACCCGCACGACAGCGCCGCGCTGCACGTTGCCGGCGCGGCGCGCTATGTCGACGATCTGCCCGAGCCGGCCGACATGCTTCACCTCGCTTTTGGCCAGAGCTGCGAAGCGCATGCGCGGATCGTCTCGCTCGATCTGTCGGCGGTGCGCGCGGCGGAAGGCGTCGTCGCGGTGTTCACCGCCGCCGACATTCCCGGCGCGAACGATGTCAGCCCGGTCGCGGGCGACGACCGACTGCTGGCAGATGGCGTGGTGATCCACATCGGCCAGCCGATCTTCCTCGTCGCGGCGAACAGTCAGATCGCGGCGCGCAAGGCCGCCCGGCTCGGCAAGATCGTCTACGAGTCCCTGCCGCCACTCGTCACCATCGCCGATGCGCGGGCCGCTGGCTCGCTGATCGAACCGACCCAGCGGATGGCGCGCGGTGACGCCGCCGCCGCACTCGCTACCGCGCCGCATATCGTTCGCGGCGGGTTCGAGATGGGCGGGCAGGACCATTTCTACCTCGAAGGCCAGGTCGCGGTGGCGACGCCGGGCGAGGATGGACAGATCCACATCGTCAGTTCCACGCAGCATCCGAGCGAGGTGCAGCATCTCATCGCGCACATGCTCCAGCGGTCCTCGGCCGACGTGACGGTCGAGGTGCGGCGGATGGGCGGCGCGTTCGGTGGCAAGGAGACCCAGGCGGCGCTGTTCGCCGCCGCCGCCGCGCTGGTGGCCGACACGACCGGCCGCCCCGCCAAGTTCCGTTGCGACCGCGACGACGACATGGTGATGACCGGCAAGCGGCACGAATTCACCGTCGGCTACGACGTCGGCTTCGACGATGACGGCCATATCCTCGCTTTGTGCCTGCGGCTCGCCTCACGCTGCGGCGCGACGGTCGACCTGTCGCCCGCGATCAACGACCGCGCGATGTTCCACGTCGACAATTGCTACTTCCTGCCCGATGTCGAGATCGTCTCGGAACGGCTGAAGACCAACACCGTCTCGGCCACCGCCTTTCGCGGCTTCGGCGGACCGCAGGGCATGCTCGCGATTGAGCGGATCCTCGATCACGTGGCGCTGCATCTCGGCCGCGATCCGCTCGACGTGCGGATCGCCAATCTCTACGCGCTGGGCCGCGACGTGACGCCATACGGCATGACCGTTACCGACAATATCGCGCCGGAGATGATCGCACGGCTCCGCGCCGAATCCCGCTACGACGCGCGGCAGCAGGCGATCGCTGCGTTCAACGCCGCGAATCCAGTGCTCAAAAAGGGGATCGCGCTGACGCCGGTGAAGTTTGGGATCAGCTTCACCACCACCCATCTCAACCAGGCCGGCGCGCTGGTGCACGTCTATGCCGACGGCAGCATCCAGATCAACCACGGCGGCACCGAGATGGGTCAAGGCGTCTACATCAAGGTCGCGCAGGTGGTGGCGGACGTGTTCGCGGTTCCGGTGGAGCAGGTGCGGATTACCGCGACGCGCACCGACAAGGTGCCCAACACCTCGGCGACGGCCGCCTCTTCGGGCGCCGATCTTAACGGCATGGCCGCCTATGAAGCGGCGACGGCAATCCGCGATCGGCTGACCGGTTTCCTGTCGCGCGCTTATGGTTGCGCCGAAGAAATGGTGCGGTTCGAAGGCGGGATCGTAACCGCCGGAGCCGAGCGCATGACGTTCGGCCAGCTCTGCCGCAAGGCGCATGTCGGCCGTATCTCGCTATCGTCGACCGGCTATTACGCCACCCCGGACATCGCCTATGATCGCGACGCCCATAAGGGCCGCCCTTTCTATTATTTCGCTTACGGCGCCGCCGTCGCCGAAGTGGCGATCGACACGCTGACCGGCGAGCACAAGGTTTTGGCGGTCGATATCCTCCACGATGTCGGCCGCTCGCTCAATCCGGCGATCGACATCGGCCAGATCGAAGGCGGCTTCATGCAGGGCCAGGGTTGGCTCACCACTGAGGAACTGGTGTTTGATGCGACAGGCCGGCTGCTCACGCACAGCCCGGCCACCTACAAGATCCCGACCGCGTCCGATCGCCCGCGCCACTTCACGATTGCCTTGTGGGACGGGGAGAATGTCGAGCCGACGATCCATCGGTCCAAAGCGGTCGGCGAACCGCCGTTCATGCTCGCTATCGCGGTGTTCTCGGCGCTGACCAAGGCGATCGCCGCGACCGATCCGGACAGGCGCGCAGTGCCTCCGCTCGACGCCCCCGCCACACCCGAGGCAATCCTTCGCGCGATCGCCGGGCACAAGCGCGCATGATCGATTGGCTGGCCCGGCTGCGCGACGTCTCCGCACACCAACCCGCCGGGATGATCAGCATCCTCGCGAGCGAGGGCTCGGCCCCGCGCGGTGCAGGTACGCGGATGCTCGTCACGACGGAAAAGCTGTACGGGACGATCGGCGGCGGGCAGCTCGAATTCCGCGCGGTGGAGCAGGCGCGGGCGATCCTCGCCCATCCGCCGGGCACCTGGCGCGTGCAGGATTATCCGCTCGGGCCGCTGCTCGGGCAATGCTGCGGCGGGCGGGTGCGGGTGCTGATCGAGCATCTCGATCCCGCCGCACTCGGCTGGGTCGCCGATGCCGCCGAGGAGCGGGTGCTGGTGTCGAAACTGCTGCCCGGCGCGATCGCCCGGCATATCGAGAATGACGCGCTGCCCACGCCGCTGGCCGCGCGCGGCGACCGGCCGCGCGAAGGAAACTGGTTCGCGGAGATCATCGGGCAATATCGCCGCCCGCTCTATCTCTTCGGCGCCGGGCACGTCGGCCAGGCGATCGCCCGCCATGCTGAAAACCTGCCGTTCCGGCTCGCGTGGTTCGATACGCGGCCGGTGTTCGAGACAATCCGCGGCGTCGCGATCGTCCCGGAGAGTTCGATCGATCAATGCGTCGCCGAGGCGCCTGACGATGCCGCGATCGTCATCCTCACGCACGATCACGCGATCGACTATCGGCTGACCCGCGCCGCGCTCGGCCGCGAAGCGGTGGCATTCGTCGGGCTGATCGGATCGGCGACCAAACGCGCGCGCTTCTTCGGGCGGCTCGAACGCGAGGGGCTGTCGGCCGAAGCGCGCGACCGGCTGTCCTGCCCGATCGGCGTGGCGGGCGTGGTGGGCAAGGAGCCGGACGTCATCGCCATCGCCACGCTGGCGCAATTGCTGCAACTGGGGACCGCATGTCAGTAAAGGCGTTTCGCGGCGAACTGCTGTCGGTGCCGCACGACGACGCCGCATCGGCGCGTCACGAGGCCGACGGGCTGCTCGTCGTCGAGGACGGTATCGTCGTCGCTCGCGGTCCCTTTGCCGCGCTTGCCGGCCGGTTCGCCGATGTGCCGACCGAGCAACTGCACGGGCTGGTCGTGCCCGGCTTCGTCGACGCGCACGTCCATTATCCGCAAATGGACCGCATCGCCTCGCACGGCGAACAATTGCTCGACTGGCTGGACCGGCACATTTTTCCGGCTGAAAAAGCCTTTGCCGAGCGCGCGCACGCCGATTCCGTCGCCAATGCCTTCCTCGCGGAATTGCTGCGCAACGGCACCACCAGCGCACTCGTCTTCCCGACCGTGCACGAACATTCGGTCGACGCCTTGTTCGAGGCAGCGCTCGCGCGGAGAATGCGGATCGTATCGGGCAAGGTCCTGATGGACCTCGGCCCTGCGGGACTCGCCGACACGCCCGAGACGGCGCGCACGCAGAGCGAGGCGCTGATCGCGCGCTGGCGCGGGCGCGGACGGCTGGGTTATGCCGTCACTCCGCGCTTCGCGCTCACCTCCTCCGATGCGCAACTCGCGGTGGCCGGGGCATTGGTGGCGGCGCATCCCGAGGTGCTGATGCACACGCATCTCGCCGAGAACGTCCGCGAATGCGCCGCCGTCGCCGAGCGTTTCCCGGATGCGCACCATTATCTTGACGCGTACGACCGGTTCGGGCTGGTGACGGCGCGTTCTGTGTTCGCGCACGGCGTCCACCTCTCGGATCGCGCCTGCATGCGGCTGGCCGAGACCGGCGCGGGTATCGCGGTGTGTCCGAGTTCGAATCTGTTCCTCGGTTCCGGCTTCTTCGATTTTCGGCAGGCGGGTGCGCATAATGTTCGCATCGGACTCGGCACCGATATCGGCGCGGGAACGACCTTTTCGATGCTGCACACGGCCGGCCTCGCCTATCAGGCGGCGCTGGCGCGCGACACGCCGCTCGATCCGTTCCGCGCGCTGCATCTCGCGACGGCGGGCAGCGCCGCGTTGCTGCATATCGACGACCAGGTGGGCGCGCTCGATATCGGGCAGGAGGCGGATTTCACGGTGCTCGATTGCGCATCGACGCCGTTGCTCGCGCGGCGGACGGCGGGGGCCGGTCTGGCGGAACGGCTGTTCGCGCTTCAGATCCTCGCCGATGACCGGGCGGTCATGCAGACCTATGTGCTGGGTGAGCGGGCATGGGACAGGAACGTCCGCAACCCAAACGGACAGGCATGAATTCAATCGACCGCGTGCCGTGCTTCCGCGAAGAACGGGCCCCGGATAAGCGCGCCTCGAATATCGTCGGCGCGCGCACGGCAATCGTTACGCCTCGGCAGCGGCCTTCCGGATCGCACCCGGGTAGCCGAGTTGCGCGAAATCGTTCTCGATCTCGGCCAGAACGATACTAGCCGCATAGGACGGTGTGCGCGCGGTTGCGGTGCCGAGCGCCAGCGTCATCGGCCGCAAGATCGAGTCGGAAATGCGCGTGAAGCCGAGCAGCCCGCGCTTGAGCTCGGTGAAGACGTCGATCGAGGTCAGAATGCCGATGCCAACGCCCTCGAGCACGAGCGACACGATCATCTGGATATTGTCCGAGGTGACGGTGCGATCGAGCACGACGCCGGTGATCCCCTCCAGTACCGCGATCTGCTGGCTGACCGCGAGCGGCTCGGCGGGCACGATCAGCGCGGAGCCGATCACCGCCGAGAAACGCGCCTCCTTCTGCTGGCCGAGCGGATGATCGGGCGGGGTGATGAGCCCCAATACCACCTCGACGAAGGCACGCACGGTGATGTCGCGATAGGATTGCGGCTCGAAGAAGATGCCGAAATCGACCTCGCCATTCATGATCGCGGCACGCACCTGGTCGTTCTCGATCACCCGCACGCCGATTGTGATGCCCGGATAGCGGCTCTGGAGCGACCGCACGACACCGGGCAGATAGCCCTTCGCAAGCGCGTCGATCACGGCGATGTCGACGTGCCCGCGTTTCAGCCCGCGCAAATCCTCGATCTGCGCGCGCACGTCGCTTAGGTTCTTCTGCCACCGCCCGCCCGCCGCCATCATGATCTCGCCCGCCGCAGTGAGACGGAGACCCGTCGGCAAGCGCTCGAACAGCGGCATGCCGAGGTCGGCTTCGACGTTGAGGATCTGCCGGTCGATCGCGGAGGCCGACACGTTGAGGACATCGGCTGCCTTGCGGATCGAACCGTACCGGCCGACCGCCATGAAGTAGCGCAGGAATCGTGAAAAGGCCGGCACGGGTGCCTCTCTATTTTTTGCAACGCTCCGTGGGATTCATTGCGTTTGATGGCACCACGTCAAGCCCCTACGCAATGAAATTGCTGCGTCGCAGCGAGAATTCAGCCTTCCAAACCTGTTGTCATGGATCGGATTGATAGGCTTCGCGGCAACCGAAATTCGGCACTGAATAAGATTTCTCACAATATTACAGAATATTACAAAGACGTCATGACGATGACGCGCTGCAACATCCGGGAACAGTTGGGCAGGCGGGGCGGGAACATATCGGATCAGCAGCGGGCGAGACAAAAAGCCGCCCGCCGCAAAATGGGGAAATTCATCGATGACACAAACTTACCTTTTTGGCTTCGGATACGATTCTGCAGCGCGGCATCGCCGCACCTACACGTCGCTGACCGCGCTCGCGGCGGCTTTGCTGTCATGTTCGATGATCGCGGCGCCCGCACTGGCAGCCGCCGCGCCGGCGCCGGCATCCGACCCGGACAAGGATATCGTCGATAAGGACAAGGACATCGTCGACGAGGGCGCCGACAAGGACGCGGACAAGAACAAGGACGACATCGTCATCACCGGCACGCTGAACGCGCTGCCGAATCAGGACGTCGGATCGATCTTCGGTTTCAACAAGACCGTGCTGGAAACGCCGCGCTCGGTTTCGACGATCAGTTCCGAACAGATGGAGCGCTATGGCGTCACCGACATCTATGATCTGGTCGCGCAGTCGCCCGGCACCTTCACCAACTCGTTCTTCGGGGTTGGCGGCGCGCTCGATATCCGCGGCACGCCGGGCGAGGTGTTCTTCCGCGGGGTGCGCCGGCTCGACAACCCCGGCAATTATCCCACGCCGATCGCCGCCGCCGACCGCATCGACATCGTGCGCGGCCCGTCCTCGCCGATCTATGGCCCGTCCAAGACCGGCGGTTACATGAACTTCGTACCCAAATCGGCGCGTGTGAAGGGCGGCGCGCTACTCGACCATGCCGAGGGCCAAATCAGCTATACCGGGGGCAGTTGGGCGTACAATGACATCAAGGCCGAACTGCGCGGACCCTTGCGCTTCGGCGGCACCGAATTCGGCTACAGCCTGTACGGCGAGGTAGAGGATTCGGGCAGCTATTACCGCAACATGTCGACTCGCAACGTCGTGCTACAGGCGGCATTCGACAACCAGATCACCGATTCGCTGCGCGTCGAGTTCGGCGGCATGTACCAAAAGTATGACGGCCAGCAGAATGGCGGCTGGAACCGGCTGACGCAGGCGCTGGTCGATAACGGCACCTACATCACCGGCACGCCGGCCTCGCTCGACACCAATGGCGACGGCCAGATGTCTCCGGCGGAAATCAAGGCGGCGGGCGGCACCGCCGTGTTCAATCCGTTCCGGCCGTCTGCGGCGATGTACACCAACGCCAGCTTTTCGCCGCTGCTCGCGCTAACCAATCCCGGCACGACGACGCTCAGCCGCCGCGACGTGCTGACCGGGCCGAACGATCTCCTGAAGAACAAGCAATCGACCGGCTATTTCGATATCATCTGGGATGGCGGCAACGATCTCGAGATCAAGAACCAGCTCTTCTACGACGGCACGCACAACAAGAACAACAACGACTACGGCTTCTCGCAATTCCACAGATCCTATGTGATCGAGGACAAGATCGTTGCAGCGAAAACCTTCAAGACCGACATCGGAAAATTCGGCCTGCAATTGTCACCGTCGATCCGCTATACGCATTTCCTGCACGGTGACGATTTCACCTACGAATATTTCCACCGTGTCGATCTGTCAGTCGGCTATACGCCGGCGTCGAACCGACTTCTCGCGAACGAATGCGGTTGCAACTATACCAACTACATCAAGGGCCACGACACCGACTACGGCTTCGCCGGCCTGCTCGACGCCGATTTCGACTTCGGCCTCGATATCATCCTCGGCGGCCGCTACGACAAGGTCGATGTCACCTCGTCCTACAACCCGAGCAAGATGGAGAAAATGCCAGCTACCGTTTCCGGATCGGGTAGCGCCGATGGCTGGTCGTGGAATGCCAGCGTATCGTACAAACTGCCGTTCGGGCTGATCCCCTACGGCACGATCTCCCGCCAGACGACGATCATCGCTGGCCAGGGTTCGGAAATCGACCCCGTCACCGCGATCGCGGGCACGTTCATGACCGCGTCGAAGCTTTATGAAGGCGGCATCAAGGGTAGCTGGCTCGGCGGCCGTTTATACGGTGCGCTCGCGGTCTACAGTCAGGAGCGTGTCGATCACAACATCCAGTCCTCGACCGTCAACCAGTCGGTGCGGACCAAGGGCATCGAAGCGGAAATGCGCTGGTCGGTCGACAAGCATCTGCTCCTCACCGGATCGTACACGCACCTCAAGGTCTATAACCTGACCTTCTACGATGCCGGCTCGACCTTCAGCTTCTTCGGGGTCGGCGATCTCACCAACGTCACGAACCCGGCACTGATCTTCGGCGGCCAGCCCGGCGGCCTCGTGCCGATCCCCAACAAGGAAGCCTCGCGGCGGCAGGGCATTCCGACCAACACCTACACCGCCACCGGCACCTACAAGTTCGACAATGGCATCGCGTTCAACGCCAGTCTCGTCCATGTCGATTCGGTGTTCTCGGGCCAGTCGCGCGCGGTCAAGCTGCCGGCATATACGTTGGTCGACCTCGGCGCCTCTTTCGAGACCGGACCGTTCCTGTTCCGCGTCGTCGTCAAGAATGCGACCGATGCGACCTATTACCGGGCCAACTTCACGGAATTGTTCGGCAGCACGATCGTGCTGCCCGAGCGTCCGCGCAGTTTCCAGGCAACGATCCAGTACAAGTTCTGACCTGATCGGGGGCGCTGGCTTCGGCCAGCGCCCCTTTGTTTTTGATTTTGGAAAAAACCCCGCCATGCGCCTGCTGACCCGAGCCACGCTCTTCGCCGCCGCGCTGCTCGGCCTTGGCACGCCCGCGCTTGCCGCGCCGGCGGATTGCCAGCCCGGCGGCGCCTGCACACACCCCCTGCCCGTCAAGGTCGTGATCGTCACGATGTTCGAGATCGGCAAGGACAGCGGCGACGCGCCGGGCGAGTTTCAGCTCTGGAAGGAACGCCGTCACCTCGACACGCGCATCCCCTTCCCGCAATCCTATCACGACCTCTATTACAATCCCGACACGCAGACGCTGGGCATGGTCACGGGGATGGGCAGCATCCGCTCGGCGACCGCGACGCTCGCGCTGGGACTCGACCAGCGGTTCGATCTCGCCCATGCCTATTGGCTGGTCGCGGGCATCGCCGGAGTGGATCCCGCCAAGGCATCGATCGGCTCGGCGGCGTGGGCGCGCTATCTGGTCGATGGCGATCTCGCGCACGAAATCGACGCGCGCGAAATCCCCAAGGATTGGAAATCGGGCTATTTCCCGTTGCACAGCAAGGGGCCGAACGATGCCAGCCCGCCGGTCGGCCAGGGTGAGGTGTTCGAAATCAACGCCGGCTTGCGCGATTGGGCCTATGCGCTGACCAAGGACATCGCCCTGCCCGACGATGCCGGCCTCAAGGCGGCGCGCGCGCGCTTCACCGGCTATCCCGCCGGCCAGCGCCCGCCGTTCGTGCTCAAGGGCGACAACCTCGCCGCAATGACCTTCTGGCACGGCAAGCTCTTGACCGACTGGGCCGAGGATTGGGTGCGCTATTGGACTCAGGGCAAGGGCGAGTTCGTCACCTCGGCGATGGAGGAGACGGGGACCTACCAGTCGATCGCCTATCTCGACAGGATCGGCCGGGTCGACAAACGCCGCTTCATGGTGCTGCGCGCCGGCAGCAACTACACGATGCCCCCGCCGGGCGTGGATGCGGCCACCTATTTGCTGCGCGAGAACGAGGGCTATGCCGGCATGCACGCCGCGCTGGAGAACCTCTACACGGTCGGCTCGAAAGTGATCGATGAACTGACCGCGCACTGGGATCGCTATGGGAAGAACGTGCCGGAGTGAGGGCGTCGCCGAGTCTCTTCGCATACGCCTCTCCGCCGTTCGGGCCGAGCGAAGTCGAGGCCGGGATGCCCGGTCTGCCCCTCGACGTCGCTTGGGGCGAACGGAGCTAGTGGAACGATGACGCTCACCGTTCTCAAGAACGCCGATGTCCTGGTCACGATGGACGATCGCCGCCGCGAAATCGCTGGCGGCGTGCTCGCGTTTCGAGATGGAGTAATCGAGGCGGTTGGCAGCCCCGCGGACCTCGCGCGCCTGATCGACGAGGCCGACGAAATCCTCGACGCACGTGGCTGCGTCGTCACACCTGGCCTGGTCAACACGCACCACCATCTGTTCCAGACGCTGACACGGGCATTGCCGCAGGCAATCAATGCCTCGCTGTTCGAGTGGCTCAAGGCGCTCTATCCGGTCTGGGCGCGCTATCGGCCCGAGGACGTGTTCGCCGCCACGCAACTCGGCCTGGCCGAATTGGCATTGTCGGGCTGCACGCTGAGTTCGGATCACCAATATCTGTTCCCCGACGGCGTGACGCTCGACGATTCGATCGCAGCGGCACGCGGAATCGGCATCCGCTTCCACGCTACGCGCGGGTCGATGAGTGTAGGCGAGAGCGCAGGCGGATTGCCGCCGGACACTGTGGTCGAGGCCGAGCCGCGCATCCTTGCCGACACGATCCGCGTGATCGACCGCTATCACGACGCCACGGACGGCGCGATGCTCCGCATCGCCGTCGCGCCTTGCTCGCCTTTCTCGGTGAGCCAGGGATTGATGCGGGATTCGGCTTTGCTCGCACGCGACAAGGGAGTGATGCTTCACACGCATCTCGCCGAGGATGCCGACGACGTCGCCTTCTCGCTGGCGCGATTCGGGTGTCGTCCGGGCGATTATGCCGAGGCACTGGGGTGGACCGGGCCGGACGTGTGGCACGCGCACTGCGTCCAGCTCGACGCGCGCGAGATCGCATTGTTCGCGCGCACGCGGACCGGCGTCGCGCATTGCCCGTGCTCGAACTGCCGGCTCGGCTCGGGGATCGCGCCGCTAAAGGCGATGGCGGCTGCGGGTGTGCCGCTCGGGCTGGGCGTCGATGGTTCGGCGTCGAATGACAGCGGCCATTTGCTTGGCGAAGCGCGGCAGGCGATGCTGCTCCAGCGCGCGATCGGCGGCGCGGGCGCGTTCGATCCGCGCGACGCGCTGTATATCGCCACACGCGGCGGCGCGGAAATACTCGGCCGCACCGACTGCGGATCGCTCGAGGTCGGCAAGCGCGCCGACTTCGCGGTGTGGGACGTGGCCGGCCCGTCGTCACTCGGCGCGTGGGACACGGTCGCCGGCCTGCTGCTCGCGCCGCCGACGCAAGTGCGCGACCTGTTCGTCGAGGGCCGCACGGTGGTGCGTAGCGGCGTGCTGACGCAGGCGGATCACGGTGCAATCTGCCGCGCGGCGCGGACGTCGCTCGACCGACTGAAAGGGCTGATATGAGCCGTCCCGACATCGTTGGTCATGCCGGACTATCAGGGAGGGGTGCAGCGTGAGCACCACGCCGCCCGCCACCGGCGCTATGACGCCCGAACAATCGCGCGACCCGGACCATTTCCCCGGCTTCGGCATCGCGATTCCGCTCGGCATCCAGCATGTGCTGGCGATGTTCGTCAGCAACCTCACCCCGCCGATCATCGTCGCCGGGGCGGCGGGGTTCGGGTTCGGCTCGCCCGATCCGAGCGCGCTGATCTACATGATCCAGATGTCGATGGTGTTCGCCGGGGTCGCCACGTTGCTCCAGACGATCGGCTTCGGACCGATCGGCGCACGGTTGCCTATCGTGCAGGGGACGAGCTTCGCGTTCCTGCCGGTGATGATCCCGATCGTCGCCGGGCACGGCGTCGCGGCGATCGCGGAACTGACCACCGCGGCGATGATCGGCGGTCTGCTTCACCTCGGGCTCGGCTTCTTCGTCGGCAAGATCCGCTTCGCATTGCCGCCGATCGTGACCGGCCTCGTCGTGGTGATGATCGGCCTGTCCCTGATGCGGATCGGCGTGGTCTATGCTGCCGGCGGCGTGCCCGCCCAAGGCACGCCAGCTTATGGCACGGGATCGAGCTGGCTGCTCGCAGGCGTCGTCGTGGCCGTGACGCTGGCGTTGAGCTTCTTCGCGCGCGGCATCTGGTCGACGGCCGCAGTGTTGCTCGGGTTGGTGGCCGGCTATGTCGTCGGCGCCTTATTGGGCAAGGTGTCCCTCGCGCCGGTGGCGGCGGCAGGATGGGTGATGCTGCCCCAACCGTTCCACTTCGGCTTCGCCTGGTCGGGAGCGGCGATCCTCGGTTTCTGCCTGATGGGCTTCATCTCGGATATCGAATCGATCGGTGGCGTCTCGGCGATCTGCGGGAACACCGCCGGACGCCCCGCGACCGACCGCGAACTGGTCGGGGCGACCACCGCCGATGGGCTCGGGACCGCGCTCGCCGCCGTGTTCGGCGCGATGCCCAACACCTCGTTCAGCCAGAATGTCGGGCTGATCGCGATCACCGGCATCATGAGCCGCCATGTCGTGACGATCGGCGCGGTGTTCCTGATCGTGTGCGGGCTGCTCCCCAAAATCGGTGCGCTGATCACCACCGTCCCGATCGAGGTACTGGGCGGCGGCGTGATCGTGATGTTCGGCATGGTCGCCTCAGCGGCGGTGTCGATCCTGTCGGGCGTGGTATGGACGCAGCGCAACATGCTGATCTTCGGTGTCGCGTTGTCGATCAGTATCGGGCTGGAGCTGGAACCGGCGGCAGTCGCGCATCTGCCAGAGACCTTGCGGACGTTGGCGACATCCGGCGTGCTGCCGGCGGCGGTGATCGCGGTGGTGCTGAACCTGCTGGTGCCGGAGCGGGCGAGCGACGGCGAAGAAAGCATTACGGTGTGACCGCGAGTGGTGGACTTCGCTCGTAAACCGCCATATTTCGTTATTATGCGAAATAGCGAATCACCGTTACTGGAGCGCCTAAAGGCAGTCGCAAGCCCGATCCGCCTCGCGATCCTCTCCGACCTTAAGGCGCCTACGAAGAACTACCCTCCGCAGGTGGACGGGGATCCCCTCGTTGACGGTGTCTGCGCCGACTTCATCCGCGAACGTCTCGGCATCGCGGCCGCGACCGCTTCGCGTCATCTCACGCTGTTGGTCGATGCCGGCCTCCTGGTTGCGACACGGAAGAGGGGCTGGACCTTCTACCGCCGCGACGAAGAAGCCCTGCGCCGGCTCGCCGCCGACCTTTCCGTCGATCTCTAGGATCGTCCGATGCCGAGCCTCGATTACCTCCATGTCAATGTCTTTAGTGCCGTGCCCTATGGCGGAAACGGCCTACCGGTCTTTTATGACGCGCCAGAACTGACCGCGGCTCAAATGCTCGCGATCACGCGGGAGTTGCGTCAGTTCGAGGCGATCTTCCTACGTCCTACCGGTGAGCAGCGCGTCGTTTCGGCACGCGTTTTCGACCTTTTCGAGGAGCTGCCGTTCGCGGGCCATCCGTTGCTAGGCGCAGCGGCCGCGCTCGAGCACCTTCAAGGAGCGAAAGGTGGCGGACAGTGGGCGCTCGACCTCTCGGAGCGCCGGGTTCACCTTGATGTCCAGCAGCACGAGGGCGGGCTATCCGCCTCGCTCGATGCTGGCATCGCCGAGTTTCTAGGCGACGCCGGCGATCGTGCTGTGGTGGCTCGCGCATTCTCGCTGACGGAAGCCGATCTCAACGGCGCGCTGCCCCAGCAGGTCGCGAGCACAGGCCTGCGCTATCTGGTCGTGCCGGTCCGATCGGGACGGCTCGGCGACGCGCGCGTTGCGCACGATCTTGGCGATCTGCTCGCAAGCTTCGGGGCGCAGTTTGCGGTGCTGCTCGATCCCGACGCCCGCGAGATCCGACATTGGAACAATGACGGCGTGATCGAGGATATCGCGACCGGCAGCGCGGCCAGTATCGTCGCCGCTTATTGCGTCCGGCACGGCCTTGCGGCGGCGGGCGAGGCCTTTGCGCTCGCCCAGGGACGGTTCTTGGGGAGACCCAGCCGTATCGAGGTGCGCGTCGACAAGGGGCGAACGGGAGAGCTGTCCGTCACGATCGGCGGCCCTGTCGTGGTGCTCGGACGCGGAGCGCTCGATCGCGCACCGACAGCAATATGATCGTGCGCACCTGGAGCGGCCGGGTTCCGGCCCTACACCGTGACGGTTTTTACGCGCACCTGCTAGCGACCGGCGTCGCCGACTATCGGGCGCAGCATGGTTGTGTCGATGTGCGGCTCTGGTGCTCCGACGATGGGACGACGGCGACGTTCACGCTCGTTTCACTCTGGACCGACATGGCCGCGATCCGGACCTATGCCGGCGACCAGCCGGAGGTCGCCGTGCTCTATCCGAACGACGAGCGGTTCGCGCTCGATCCCGATCGAACGGTCCAACATCACCGCTTGTTGCTAGCCGATCCGGTGGCGGCATGACGGCACCACGAATGATAAATGCCAATGCGTTGCGAAGCGCGATCGGCTTTGAGAATTTGATCGAGCCCATGGCGGCCGCGTTCCGCCAATCGAGCGCGGGCGAGGCGCAGAACGGGCTGGTGGTGATGTTCCCCGATGACCGGATCGAAGACGGCGATGTCTACGTCAAGACGGGCGTGCTGCGCGGGCGGAACGTATACATCGTCAAGATCGCCCCGTGGTTCGCCGACAATGCGAGCGCGGGCCGCCCGCAGGGTGGTTTCGTCGCGGTGTTCGACAGCAGCACTGGCCACACGCGGGCGATCCTGAGCGACGAGCATTATCTCTCCGACATTCGTACGGCAGCGGCTGGCGCGCTCGCGGCGCGGCTGTTCGCGCAACCGCGGGTAGACACCGCAGCCGTGTTGGGGACTGGTGTACAAGCTGAGCTGCAATGCCTGGCACTGCACCATGAGCGTCCGTTCCGCCGCCTGCTGGTCTGGGGTCGCGACAGCGCCAAGGCGCTGGCAGTAATCGAGCGGTTGCGCGCCCGCCTGCCCCACATCACCTTCGAGACGGCGGAAAGCGTCGAGGCGGCTGTCGCCGCGGCGGACGTGCTGATCACCGCGACGTTGGCCCGCGAACCGATCGTGCAAGGCAGCTGGCTACGGCCTGGCCAACTCATCGTCGCGGTCGGCGCCGATGATCCGACCAAATGCGAACTGGATGCCACTGCGTTGCTGAGATCGCGCGTCTTCGTCGACTCCCGCGAAACGGCCGTAGTCAACGGATGCGTGCGTCGAGCGGTCGACGAGGGCCATCCGCTCGACGCACTCGTCACAGCGGAAATCGGCGACGTCGTTTCCGGGGCGGTGATGGCGCGGCTTGACCCGAACGACATCGTCGTCGTCAAGCTCGTCGGTATCGGCGCACAGGACGTGGTGACAGCCGAAATTGCTTTGCGCCGGCTGGACGAGCAGTGTGCCAACGGACTCCAACCAATCTGATACATCTGCTCCGGAATTTGAGGCTACGGCCCCGCCGCTCTGCTCACCATGCTGCTTAGGCACTTAAAAGCCGTTGACGATTTCCCGGTTGAGCTGCGCCGGTCTTAATGTATTGTTTTGGCATCATAGACGTATTTCGGGGGTATGATGCTTGATCGTCGCACGGTGATCGCCTCGCCTGCGCTTGCCGCATCGCTGACATCTTTAGGCTTGCCCGGTAGCGCATCGGCCGCGGCGGTGCCGCCGCTGTCCCCGGACATGCCGATCCCGCTTGGTCGGCTGCCGACCCGATATCCGTCGGCGGATCCCAGTCTGTACGCACTCGATCGCGGCTGGCTGTTCCACGAAGGCGACGTCCCCGTCCCCGCTGTGCGCGGCAACGATGACACTTACGCGGCGACCAAGGCAGGGAATGCGCAGGGCGCCGCTGGCGTGGACTTCGATGATTCCGACTGGCGCGCGGTGAGGATCCCCCACGATTGGGCGATCGAACACCCGATCGAATCCGACCAGAACAACGCCTTCGGCTATCGCCGCCGCGGCATCGGCTGGTATCGCCGCTATCTGGTGCTGCCGCCGGAATGGCATGGCCAATATCTAGAACTGCAACTCGGCGGCATGGCGAACAACGCCACCGTCTGGTTCAATGGCATTCCGGTCGCGCATAGCCTGTCGGGCTATGTCCAGCAGAATATCGACGTGACTCCCTACGCCCGCTTCGGCGACGAGCCCAACACGATCGCGATCCGCGTCGACGCCGATGCGATGGAAGGCTGGTGGTACGAAGGCGCCGGCCTGTACCGCGATTGCTGGCTGGCGGTCCGGCCCGCCTTGCACATCGCGACGGACGGCGTCCATGCCACGCCACGCGCCCAGGCGGACGGCGCGTGGCAGGTGCCGGTTACGGTGACGCTAGGCAATGCCGGCGCCAAGGCCGGGCAAGCGGCGGTCGAGGCGATCCTGATCGATCCAGAGGGCCGAACCGTCGCGCGGGCGACCGCGCCTATCGCCGTCCCGCCGCTGGCCGACGGCACGGCGAGCATGACGCTCGCAGTAGCTCAGCCGGTTCCGTGGTCGCCCGATATGCCGGCGCTCCATGTCCTGCACACGCGGTTGCTGCAGGACGGCAAGGTGGCCGACAGCCGCCGCACCGAAATCGGCTTCCGCACCATCGCATTCGAGGCGACGACCGGCTTCCACCTCAATGGCAAGCCGATGAAGATCAAGGGCGTGTGCATCCATCAGGACCATGCCGGTGTCGGTGTCGCGGTGCCGGCCGCGTTGATGGAATGGCGGGTGCGGCGGCTGAAGGATATCGGCACCAACGCGATCCGCTTCACGCACGCCCCGCCCGACGCGGCGATGCTCGATGCGTGCGACCGGCTGGGCATGCTGGTGATGGAGGAGAATCGCCATTTCGACCCCAGCCCCGACTATCTCGCACAGCTCGAGTGGATGGTCCGCCGCGACCGCAACCGGCCGAGCGTGATCCTTTGGTCGGTGCTCAACGAGGAGCCGATGCAGGGCAGCGAGCAAGGCTACGAAATGGTGCGCCGACTGGCCGGTGCGGTGAAGGCGCTCGACGACACCCGCCCCGTCACCGCCGCGATGAACGATGGCATGTTCACGCCGCTCAACGGCGCCGACGCGGTCGACGTGGTCGGCTTCAACTACAAGCACGACTGGTACGATCGCTATCACGCGCTGCATCCTGACCGGCCGCTCATCAGCACCGAGGATACCAGCGCGGTGATGACGCGCGGCGAATGGGCGAGCGACAGCCAGCGCAACGTGCTCACTTCCTACGATGGCGAGGCGCCCGAATGGGGACTGACTCACCACGAGAGCTGGAAGATGATCGGCAGCCGCCCGTTCATCGCCTCGACATTCGTGTGGACCGGCTTCGACTATCATGGCGAGCCCACCCCCCTGCCCTGGCCCGCCGCGTCGAGCTCGTTCGGCATCCTCGATCTGTGCGGATTCGCCAAGATGGCCTATCACCTCCGCCGGGCCTGGTGGATCGACGCCGCGCCGGTGATCGCGATCGGCCCGCACTGGAACTGGGCCGGGCGCGAAGGGCAGCCGATCCGGGTGATGGTGCCGACCAATGCCGAGGAGGTGGCGCTGATCCTCAACGGCCAGCTGCTAGGCCGGCAGGCGGTGAGGCCGTTCATCACGCCCGAATGGCAAGTGCCCTATGCCGCCGGCACGCTGGAGGCAGTGGGCTATCGCGGCGGCCGCGAGGTGGTGCGCGCGTCGGTATCGACAACCGGCATGCCGGCCAGGCTGCGCCTCACCCCCGACCGTCCGATGATGCTGGGCGACGGCGCCGACGTGCAGCCGATCAGCGTCGACCTGCTCGATGCCGCCGGTCGGCACGTGCCGACCGCGACCGACCGGATCACCTTCGCGATCGACGGCGGCGAGATCATCGGCCTGGGTAATGGCGATCCCAACGATCACGATCCCGAGCAAGGCAATGCTCGCAGGCTGTTCGCCGGCTTCGCGCAGGTGCTGGTTCGCGCGAACGCCGACGCGAGGCAAGTGGTACTGACCGCGCAAGCAGCCGACCGGCCGCCCGCCCGGCTGGCAATGCCCGTGATTGCCACGGCACCGCGTCCCCAGGTTGGCGAGACGGCGGCGGTACAACACCTGACCGAATGGCGCCGCACACCCTTCACCGCGCAGGCGCCCGATCCGCGAACCACCTACCCCATGCAGCAATGGCGCCGGCTGAGCTACGTACGCACCGGCCGGCTCGAAGAGGCACAGCCAAGCCATGGCTTCGCGTTGATCCAGGGCCGGTTCGTGCCGCGCGGGCACATCGCGACCGAGGGTGGCACGCTGCGCTTTGCCCGCGTGACCGGCCGCGCCGAAGTCTGGGTTGATGGCGCTCGGCTCGCCGTCAAGACCGAACGTGCCGAGGGCAGCATCCACGCGGCCTTGCCCAGCGGAGGACAGGAACGGATCGTCACCGTGTTGATCGAGGCCGATCCTGGCGAGTCCGTTGGCTTCGGCGGCGGTGTCGGGGTCTGGTGAGTGCGCGCGGCGAGCCGATACATCCGCCGCGTATGGCCGGCGGCGCCGGTTGAAAAACGGCTTGGCGGCGGTGACGATGACAACGCGAAACATCGGTGTTAGCTGTATCAAATATGTCGTTCATCGATCTTCTCGACACCGCCGGCAGTACTGAAAACGGGCCGCGCTATCTGTGGCTTCAGAAGCTGATCCGCGATGCGATCGAGACGCATCGCCTCCCCGCCGGTGCGGCGCTCCCGAGCGAACGCGAATTGTGCGACCAATTCCAGCTGTCCCGCGTCACGATCCGGAAGGCGATGGACCCGCTGGTGAATGACGGCCTGCTCGCGCGGCGGCGCGGCGCGGGCACGTTCGTCGCGGATCAGGGCGCCAAGGATAATGGACGCGTCGAGAAAAGCTTCTCGATGCTGTCCTCCTTCTCCGAGGACATGCTGGCGCGCGGACGGCGCCCATCGAGCGAATGGGTCGATCGGTCGGAAGGCTCGGTCACGCCGGAGGAAGCACTCGCTTTAGGCCAGTCGCCGGGATCGCGCGTGTTTCGCTTTCAGCGCATCCGTTTCGCGGACGGCGAGACGATGGCGCTCGAATACGCTACCGTACCGGGCTGGGGCTTGACCAGCATCGACGATGTCGAGACCTCGCTTTACGAGGCGCTTGCGGCGAACGGCCATCGACCTGTGCGGGCACTACAGCGCGTGCGTGCCATCGGCTTCGAGGGCGAGCAGGCTGCACTGCTCCGCGTGCAGGAACGCCACCCCGGCCTGTTGATCGAACGCCGCGGTTTCGCCGCCGATGGCCGCGTGATCGAAGTGACGCATTCTTATTATCGCGGCGACGCTTATGATCTCGTCGCCGAGCTTCATCACGCCTGACGCCGATCAGGCCGGATCGACCACAACCGACCAGCGCCGCAGGTCTTCGGGCGCGAACCGCACCCGCCGGCCGCCGCGCGATCCGCCTGCCGCGCAGTGACGGCAACGACGGGATAGGGCTGGCATCGGTCATGTTTCGATATCAGCAACACTGGTATCATATATGTATCTTAAATTTGCGACTCCATGGCGGCATCCGGTCGCTTGGCCAGCTGATCGCGCGACGATTCGCGATCGGCGCCCGGATGAGTCGCTCGTCCCCGGCAGACGCGTTTTGAGATAGCAGATCGCGGATATGCCACGGCTGGATAGCCGCACGACCGTATCCGCACCGCTCACCGAAACCAATATCCGTTTGGAGAAAAACGCTTTTCCGCAGCGGAATACCAATTCGCAACCTGCCAAGATCAAATGTTATATTTTTGTCTTTATTCCTCTTGACAATTTACCGATTTGTCCGACAATTTCCATTGCAGACGCAGGATTTTCGCGTGGCGACATCGGGCAAAAAGCCGTGCGCCGCACTTCATCATCCCAATAATAAGGGGGTCCCATGACGTACGGTAACCGCACGGCCGCGCACAGCGCCGGCGCCTCATCCAAAGCCTGGCTGCTCGCGGCGAGCTGCGTCGCGGTCCTCGCGGCGGCCGCTCCAGCCACCGCGCAAACCGCTCCTGCCGGCGAAACGCCGCCGATGACACCGGTGGCAGCCGCCGGCCAGGGCGACGACGCGACCGGCCCTGAAATCACCGTGACCGGTTTCCGCTCGAGCCTCGCCTCGGCGGCGGGAGCGAAGCGTCGCGACATCCGCATCTCGGACGGCATCACCGCCGAGGACATCGGCAAATTCCCCGCGCAGAACATCACCGAGGCGATTCAGCGCATCGCCGGCGTCCAGATGTCGAACATCAACGGCCGCGGCTCGACGATCAGCATTCGCGGGCTCGGTGCGCAATATGCCCGCACCACCATCAACGGCCAGACCTTCGCCAGCGCCGATTTCAAGGACGGCTTCCGCTACGACATCATCCAGACCGATCTCGCCAGCGCGATCCAGGTCATCAAGTCGCCGACCGCCGACATGGACACGGGCGGCCTGTCGGGCACGGTCAACATCGATACGGTGAAGCCGCTGGGCTATAAGGGTCCGCATTTCCTGCTCGGCATCAAGGGATATGATTCCGATTACCGTGGCGGCGTGACGCCCAAGGTCAGCGGCGCCTATGTCAATCAGTTCGCCGGCGGCACGCTCGGCGTGATGGTCAATGTCGGCTATCAGAAGCTGCGCGACCGTGGCGACTATCTGTTCATCAAGAACTGGTACGATCCCGGCGTGATCCTTCCGGATGCCTATGTTCCGGGTAATCTGCGCTTCCGCCGGATCGACCGCGATACCGAGCAATTGATGGCGAGCGGCGCGGTGCAGTGGCAGCCGACGTCGAAATTCGAACTGCTGCTGCAGGGCGAATATTCGCGCGATCACACGACCTACGACACGCGTCAGCTGGTGTTCGGCCGCTGGAAGGCTTCGGCGGTGACGGTGAACCATGTCGCGAACGGAGTCGCCGACAAGATCACCATCAGCGACTTCAACGTCGACAACAACGACCAGCCCGAACTGCGCAACCTCTCGAGCCAGGCCTATACCGGCACGATCAACTGGGAGCCGGGCGACGCCTGGAAGGTGCATGCCGTCGCCCATTACACCAAGGGCGACGCACACCTCTACGAATGGGCGTCGATCGATGAAGTCCACTTCGCCGGCGGCGGCACGCTCGACACCAGCGATCCGACCAATGTGAAGTTCAATACCCAGAGCGTGACCAGCGGCGCGCCCTATACGACCGCCAACCGCACCTGGTTCGCGTTCGTCGACGGCGCCACGCATATCCAGTCGGCCAAGGATCTCGCGGGTCAGTTCGACGTGACGCGCGATCTCGGCTGGCACGGCCTGAAGTCGCTGGCGTTCGGCGTGAAATATCACCACGAAAGCTTCCAGACCGACGCCTATCGTCACGACCGCGACGGCGACGTGACCGACCCCGTCACCTATCCGGAATATGCCTATATCCCGGATCTGGCGACCACCGGCGTGCCCGTCACCAACTTCCTCGGCAATTCGATGGGGATCCCTGGCACGTTCCTGTCGGTGAACGCGCCGCTGTGGCAGTCGGTGCTGGCGCAGCACGGCATCACCGTGCCCGATACGCGGGACTGGCCGAGCACCTATCGCGTCGACCGCTACATTCCGTCGGTGTACGCCATGCTCAACATCGAAGGCGATGTGTTCGGCAAGCCGCTACGCGGCAATATCGGCGTGCGCTACGAACACACTCACCAGAATGTCACCGCCAGCCTCATCGACAATACGAACGGCAATACGACGCTGACCGGCCAGGAGCATATCGTTCAGGATTACGGCAACGTCCTGCCGAGCGCTTCGTTCGCGCTCGACCTGACGCCCAAGCTGGTCGCGCGCCTCGCGCTCGCCAAGGTGCTGGTGCGCCCGTTGCTCAACAGCCAGACGCAGATGGCCGACACGATCAGCACCTCGACCAGCAGCTCGCGTCCCAGCGTGTCGGTGGCCGAGGGCGAATCGCGGCTCAAGCCGCTCACCGCCAACCAGGTGGACATCAGCCTCGAATATTATCATGGCGCGGGCAATTCGATCAGCCTCGCCGGTTTCTACAAGGCAGTGAAGAACGGCACTTTCACGCAATTCTACTGCCCGACCTCGTACAACGGCGTCGCGCTGAACGGCCAGACCACCAACTGCCAATCGGCCGACCTCAAGACCGATTACAGCTTCAGCCGCGTGTTGAACGACAGCAGCACGATCCATATCAAGGGCGTCGAATTTTCGGCGTCGGAGAGCCTCGATCCGTTGCTGCCGCTGAAAGGTTTCGGCCTGACCGGCAACATCACCTATGTCGACGCCGACAGCCCGGCGGCCGGCACCGGCTTCCACCTGCGCGACTTGTCGAAGCTGACCTGGAACCTGACGCCGTACTGGGAAAACCGCCTGTTCAGCGTCCGATTCTCGGTCAACCACCGCAGTTCATACATGCAGGATGCGGCGGACAGCTTCTTCGTCAATGGCGGCGAAGTCCATACGGTGCGCGGACGCACCCAGATGGACTTGGCGCTGGGTTTCACGCCCACCAAGTTCCTGAGCTTCACCGGCGGCATCATCAACCTCAACAACACGCACGAAGACGCGTATCAAACCACCCAGGACACGTTCCAGTTGGCCAGCCGCACCGGCCGAACCTTCTATCTGTCCGCTACTGCCCGGTTCTGATCCCGTCATCCTCAGGAAACCATCGCCCCAGCCGTGAAGAGACCGTTCCCTCCCCTCCGTTACGGTCTCTTGCTGCTGGCGGCGGCCGGCGCCGCCCAGGCACGATCCAGCGACACCGTTTCGGCGCGGGATACGCTTGGGCGGCTCGGCATCCCCGCCAGCCGGATCGGCTTGACGATTCGGCCGGCGGGGATGCCTTATTACCGGGTCCGCGTGCGCGCGGGCCGCATGGCGGTCGAGGGATCGTCCGCCGTCGCGCTGGTGCATGGCGCCACGCACTATCTTCAGCAGCAAGGCCGCTTCTCGCTGAGCTGGGAAGGACGCCGCGTTGCGCCGATCGCCGCGCTGCCCACCGGCGATACCGGGCCGGTCGGCTCGGCTTTCGCGCTGCGGACCTATCTCAATACCTGCACCTTCGGCTACACCACGCCGTGGTGGACATGGGACCGCTGGTCGGCCGAAATCGACTGGATGGCGGCCCGCGGTATCGACACGCCGCTGGCGATGGAGGGGCAGGAATATGTCTGGCGCGCTTTGTGGCGCGACCAGGGGTTGGACGATGGCGCCATCGCCAGCGGCATGTCCGCCGCGCCGTTCCTGCCGTGGCAACGGATGGGCAACATTGCCGGCTATCGCGCGCCGTTATCGGGCGGCTGGATCGAGAAGAAGCACCAGTTGCAGCTCCGCATCCTCGCCCGCATGCGCTCGCTCGGCATGAAGCCAATCCTGCCGGCATTTTCGGGTTATGTGCCCAAGGCGTTCGCCGATCGGCACCCAAAAGCGCGTATCTACCGGATGCGCGCCTGGGAGGGATTTCCCGGCACCTATTGGCTCGATCCGTCGGACCCGCTGTTCGCCGTCCTGGCGAATCGCTTCACCCAGCTTTACACGCGGACCTATGGCGCGGGTGACTATTACCTCGCCGACGCGTTCAACGAAATGGTGCCGCCGATCGCCGAGGACGGCAGCGACGCGAGCGCCGCGCACTATGGCGACAGCATCGCCAATTCCGCCGCCACCCGTGCCGCCGCCTTGCCCGCGGCCGTGCGCGACGCGCGGCTCGCCGCTTATGGCGAGAAATTGTTCCAGTCCGTCACCGCCGCCGCGCCGAACGCGACCTGGGTGATGCAGGGCTGGCTGTTCGGCGCCGACAAGTCGTTCTGGACACCCGACGCGATCCGGGCCTTTCTCAGCCGTGTGCCGAACCAGCGCATGCTGGTGCTCGACATCGGCAATGACCGTTATCCCGGCATCTGGCAGACGAGCGGCGCGTTCGACGGCAAGAACTGGGTATATGGCTATGTCCATAATTATGGCGGCAGCAATCCGGTATACGGCGATCTCGGCTTTTACCGCGGCGACCTGGCAGCGCTGACGGCCAGCCCTGCGCGCGGCAATCTGACCGGTTTCGGCATGTTTCCCGAAGGGCTGCACAGCAATTCGGTGGTCTACAATTACGCCTATGATCTCGCCTGGGGCGAAGATGCGCGCCGTCCGGTCGCGGACTGGATCGCCGAATATGCCCGCGCGCGTTACGGCGCCACTTCGCCAGCCTTGGTCGCCGGCTGGGGCAAGGTGATCGCCGGCGCCTATACCACTCGCTATTGGAGCCCCCGCTGGTGGCAGAACATGGCGGGCGGCTATCTGTTGTTCAAACGTCCCGCGCTCGCCGCCGCCGACTATCCCGGCTCGCCCGGCGACGAAGCGGCGCTGCGCGACGGCATTGCCGCGCTGCTCGCCGCCGCGCCGCGCCGGCCCGCGCCATTGTTCACCTACGACCTGGTCGATTTCACCCGGCATTATGCCAGCCTCCGGCTCGACGCCCGGTTGCGCGATGCGGTCGCCGCTTATGTCGCGGGCGATATAGCGAAGGGCGACCGCGATGCCGCCCTTGCCGCGACGCTGGCGCAGGAGATCGACGCGCTGATCGGCAACCAGCAGGAAACGCTGGGCAGCTGGATCGCCGACGCGCGCGCTTACGGCGACACGCCGGCCGAAAAGGACGCGTTCGAGGAACAGGCCAAGGCGATCGTCACTAGCTGGGGCGGTGAGGGTCACCTTTCCGATTACGCGTCCCGCGCGTGGCAGGGGCTGTATGCCGGCTATTACCTGCCGCGCTGGCAGTTGTTCCTCGCCGCGCAACGCAAGGCGGCACTCGCGCACCAGCCGCTCGACGAAGCGGCGACCGCCGCCGCCATCAAGAAGTGGGAGCAAAGTTGGCTGACCGATGGCCGCACCTGGCCGCGCCGCCGCCCGGCCGACCCGCTCGCGGGCGTGCGGCGGTTGCTCGCCGACGCAGGATGATCATGACCGACACGCTCGCCCCCGCCAATCCGCGCCGCTTCACCGCGCTCGACGTGTTCCGCGGGCTGACCGTCTTCCTGATGATCCTCGTCAACACCGCCGGGCCGGGCGCCCCCGCCTATCCGGCGCTGGTGCACGCCAAATGGTTCGGGTTCACGCTGGCCGACGCGATCTTCCCGAGCTTCCTGTTCGCGATGGGCAATGCGATGAGCTTCGCCACGCGCCGCCGTATCGACACCGCGCCCTATCTGACGCGATTGTTCAAGCGGGGCGCGATCATCTTCGCGCTCGGGTTCCTGATGTACTGGTTCCCGTTCGTGAAGCACACCGACGCCGGCTGGGCGCCGATTCCGTTCGCGCTGACTCGCGTGCCGGGCGTCTTGCAGCGCATTGCGCTGTGTTACGTCGCCGCCGGACTGATGGTGCGGTGGCTCGACGTGCGGGCGATCGTTATCGCAAGCGTGGTGCTGTTGCTCGGTTACTGGGCGATGCTGCTGTTCCTGTCTGCGCCGGGCATGGCCTATGACAAGTTCGCCACCGTCGGCACGCGGCTCGACCTGTGGCTGCTCGGGCCGGGGCACCTCTACAAGAAGGACAGCGGCTTCGATCCCGAAGGGCTGCTTGGCACGCTGCCGGCGATAGTCAACGTCTTGGCCGGGTATCTGGCGGGGCTAGCGGTGCAGCGCGGCCCTAGTCTGTCGCGCACCGTGCGCATGATGGCGCTGGCCGGCGCGGCGCTGGTCGTGGCGGGGCTCGCCTGGTCGCCATGGTTCCCGATCGCCAAGAAATTGTGGACCGGGTCCTATGTGCTGCTGACGATCGGCATCGACTGCGTGGCACTAGCCGGCGTCATCGCGCTGGTCGAGATCGCCGGCATGCGGCGCGGCACCCGCTTCTTCACCATCCTCGGCCGCAACCCGCTCGCCATCTATCTCTTCTCCGAATTGTTCGTGACCGCGATCAACCTGATCCCGACCGATCCGGACGGCGGTCTGTACGACTGGGTCGGCGTCGAGCTCTTCCAGCGCGTCGCGCCCGGCGCGTTCGGATCGCTGCTGTGCGCTTTCGCCTATACGATGCTGTGCTGGGCGGTCGGCTGGTGGATGGACCGCAAGGGCCTCATCCTCAAGGCATGACCGCGGTGCGCCTTGCAGCGTGCATCGCAGGCCTGTCGTTGATCGCGACCCTATCGGGCGCGGCGGCGACACCGCCCTCGACGGTGCGCTGGGATGCGCGCGGCGCGCGCAATCCGCTGTTGCCCGGCTATTTCGCCGATCCCTCGATCGTCCACGACAAGGGACGATGGTATATCTATGCCACCATCGATCCCTGGGGCGACCAGCGCCTCGGCCTGTGGACGTCGGACGATTTCCGCAACTGGACCTTCTCCACCCCGGCCTGGCCGACCAAGGCCGCCGCGACCAGCCCGACATCGGGCGACGCCATGGTATGGGCGCCTTCGGTGGTCCGCGCGGCTAATCGCCGCTGGTATATGTACGTTTCGGTGGGGAGTGAAATCTGGGTGGGGAGCGCCCCTTCCCCAGCTGGTCCCTGGGCGGATGCCAATGACGGCAAACCGCTGATCCGCGGCGATTTCCGTCCCGGCTATCACATGATCGACGCCGAAGCGTTCGTCGACGATGACGGCAAGGCCTATCTGGTCTGGGGATCGGGGCTGAACTGGGTCAACGGCCGTTGCTTCGTCGCCCGGCTCGACGCGAGCATGACCAAGCTCGACGGCTCGCCGAAGGATTGCACCCCGGCGCATTATTTCGAAGCACCGTTCCTCGTCAAATCGGGCAAATCCTATCTGCTGACCTATAGCTGGGGCAACACGACCAGGGACACGTATCAGGTTCGTTACGCCGTCGGTTCGTCGCCGATGGGGCCGTTCACCGAAGCGCCGAACAGCCCGATCCTGGAGACGCACGCCGACCGGCAGATCATCAGTCCCGGCCACCACGCCATCTTCCGCGACGGTGCGCGCGCCTTCATCCTCTACCATCGTCAAGGCCTGCCCTACCCTCCTGCGGATGATACGGTGCTGCGCCAGGTCGCGGTCGACACGCTGACGATCAGGGGCGACCGGATCGCTCGGGTGACGCCTACGCATGACGGTCCAGATCTCCCCGGCACGGCGCGTCGGCGGGATGCCGGGCTCGCGTGGCGCGCCAGCGCGTCGAGCGCGGCCGATGCGGTGCACTCGGCCGATCGTGCCGCCGACGACAATTACGCGACCTTTTGGACAGCGCGCGCGGACGATCCCGCTCCATGGCTGATGGCCGACCTCGGCCAGGAACGGATGCTCCGGCAAAGCCGGTTGCGGCCGCTTTTCCCGACCCGTTCGATCCGCCTCAGCCTTGAAAGTTCCCGTGACGGACGGCATTGGGACAATATCGCAATGGACATCCAGCGAAGCGGATCGCCGATCATCCTCCGCCATGCCGTGTCGGCGCGCTACCTCCGCCTTCACGCGACGCCGGCGAGCATGCTGGAATGGACGATCGAGTGACTCCAGCGCCCAGGGCCACGGCCAAATATCGCCGTCTTCCTTGACGGCCGATGCGGTGTTCCTGATCTACGAGCGCGATGAAACGCTCCCGCAACGATGGCGGCGTTCTCCTCGGTAGGGAAGACGAGGTCACCGTCCGCGCGTCGCGATCACCTTATTGCCGTTTGCCCGCTCGCTGCGTCTGCTCGACCGGCATCACGGTCACTGCGGCACCACCACTGCCCGCCAGCATTAGCGTCAGGTTGTCCGCCCGGCCGACATACTCGACCGAACGCGTGACCGCGGTGGGTCGATCGCCGTCCTGCCAGATCGTCGCGCGGTATCGACCGGACGCCAGAAACGAGAGCGGCACGCGGATGGAACGCGCCGTCTCGTCGGTCATCGCGCCGATGTACCAGGTCTTGCCCTTGCGGCGCGCGAGGACGATGCTGCGGCCGGTCTCGCCCGTCAGAAAGCGCGTCTCGTCCCAGGCGGTTGGGACCGACCTGATGAAGTCGAATCCGTCGGCTCCGACATAGGCGCCTGGGCTGTCCGCGACCATTTGGAGCGGGCTGTCGTAGACGACGTACATCGCGAGCGCCTGACCGCGGGTCGTCTTCACCAGCGGCGCGACGTCGCGTACCGTGAAATCGCCGGGCGCGACGCTGCGCATGCCACCTGGGGTATAGTCCATGGGGCCGAGGAGCATACGCGTATAGGCCAGCGAAACGTTGTGCGACGCGGTCACATCGCTGCTGAGTTTGTTGTATTCGGCGCCCAAAACGCCTTCCTGCGTGATGAAGTTCGGGAATGTGCGGTTGAGGCCGTCCGGAGGATAAGCCGCGTGCATGTCCAGGAGGAGGTGGCGTCGCGCTGTCGCCGCCGCGAGCTTGCGGTAGAACGCGACCATCTCCTGATCGTCGCGCTCCATGAAGTCGACCTTCACACCCGCGATGCCCCATCGCTGATAAGTGTCCAGCGCTTCGTCCATCCGTTGGGACAGATGCTTCCAATGCACCCAGAGCAGGAGCTTCACTCCGCGCTCGCGCGCATAGCGGGCCAGGGCCGGTATATCGACGCCGGGCGCTGCGCGGGTGATGTCCGTCGTCGGAAGCGCGTCGCAACATGGACCGGAACCGAGCGCCCAACCCGCATCGATCAGATAATAAGGTAGCCGGTTCTGCGCAGCGAAATCGATGAAGCGCCGATAGTTCGGCATGGTCGCAGGCATCCCCGCGAGCGGACCCGACCACCAGTCCCAGGCCGCCTTGCCCGGCCTGACCCAACTGAAGTCGCCTCGTGGCGGGGGGTTGAGGTTGCCGATCAGGTTGGACGCGATCAGGTCGCCGGCCCGGTCAGCCAGCATGACGACCCGCCAGGCACTGCGCATGCCACGGTCCGTGCGAACGATCGGCTGGGCGCGGCCGGGAATCGGGGACAGGTCCACCTTCAGCATATCGCCGTCGCGCATAAGCGAAGAGCCGGTATATCCGTCGAGATCAGCTTGCGCGATCGCATAGCCGGCCCGCCCCGAGGCAGTCGTACACACTACCGGCACGTCATAGCGAACACTCGTTGCCAACGACCCGATGCGGGCCGGAACGAACTTGGTCTCATGCGGACCGGTCGTCTTGCTGATCAGGCAGTCGTCGCGATCTCCGATACGGAACGCAGTCCGTTCGCCGCTTACCTCGACCGGCGATGTGCCGGCCATCACGTAGCGGAATGCGACGCCGTCGTCATAGGCTCTGATCTCGAGAGTGATCGACCGTTTCTGACCGTCGGCCTCGCGGAACGTGAGGAGCGACTGGCGATAATGATCGCGGGCAATAACGGATTTTCCCGCAACGAGCCGGACGTCGCGGTCGACCACGCGATCGACGCGACGCGAGAATATCTTCCGTCCCCAGCCCGGTTGGGCGGCGAGCTCGACGCCCAAAGGCGATGTCGCGATTACTGGTTGGCGATCCCGCCGGATCGAGAAAGTCGCGCCGTCTCGGGAAATCACGATCTCGTTTCGATGATCGGGTGATGAGACCGTGAATGTGGCGGCCTGCGCCGCCAGCGCAGCGGCTAAAAGCGGTGACGGCAATGGGCTCTCCTCGGTTGGCCCCCAACGCCGCGCTCGGGGGGCGTCGTGGAGCGGTGCCATGGCTAACCCTTGGCTGTCGGACCGACAATCTTATTTTCACATAAGAGAACTAACTTGCACAAGAGAAATATCGATCGGTTAGGGCTGGCCGGAGATGTCCCGCCAGGTGGCGTCAGCTGGACACCGCGCGGCCGAATCGCTCAGCGCGCGCGTCGCCTGATCTCTAATATCGTTACCGGGTTTCCGCGGGATTCCGTCGGAACGGCGAGCGTCAGCACCCCGGCGTCGCGCCTCCATTCGACCTTTGCGCCGGACAGGTTGCGCACATCGGCGATGGCGCCGTTCCAGGGTAAGCGCAGCTCGGCACCCGGCCAGCTCAGGATGTGAACGAAAACGCTGCCGCGCGATTGCGTGGTGCCGTAGACGCCATCGACCGGCTGTAAGGGACCCGGCCGGGTCCCATAGATCGCTTTGCCATATCGGCGGAGCCACGCCCCGATGCCCCGCAACGTCTCTGCCTGCTTCGCGGGCACCACCCCGTCGGGATCCGGACTCATGTTGGCGAGGACGTTGCCATTCCGTACGACCGCGTTGACCAGCAACACGATGACATCGTCCACGCGCATCGTATTGTTGTCGCGCGTGTACCCCCAGGCTGAACGATTGAGCGAGAAGGTCTTTTCCCAGGGCCGCGTGCGGATCGGGCCCTTGATTGGCGCGTCCCCTTCTTCCGTGTCGAAATCGCCCTGCCAACCGGACCGCGGATTGATCACGATCTTCGGCTGATAGCGTCGCACCATGCGATTGAGCTTGTCGGGTTCCCAGAACCACGCCGCGTCGGCGTCGGTTCCCTGGTGTGCAAGCCAGCCGCCATCCCACCACAGGATGTCGATCTTTCCGTAGCGGCGCATCAGCTCTTCGACCTGGCCATAGGTCTGCTGCTTGAGGAGGCGCGCGTTATCGGGGAGTTCGCGGGGGTGGAAATAGCCCGGAAAGCGCCAGTCGAGCGGCGAATAATATAGGCCGACATGGAGGCCGTTACGACGAACGGCAGCAACGAACGGAGCGATCAGATCGCGATGGGCGGCGGCATGGACCGAGTCATAATGGCCGTAGCTGGATGGGCTATCGAATAGCGAAAATCCGTCATGGTGCCGGGCCGTCATGACCATGTAGCGGGCACCCCCGTCCCGTGCCAGCTTGGCCCAGGCGTCCGGGTCATAATGCTGCGGATTGAACTGCGCAGCCAGCTTCGCATAATCGTCGGCCGGCACTTTGTCGTTGAACATGTGCCATTCGCCCTTGGCCGGAATGGCGTAGAGGCCCCAGTGCACGAAGACCCCAAACTTTGCGTCGCGCCACCACGCCATATCCCGGGCGGGCAGCAGGAGGTCGGGGGCAAGCGTCGGGTCGGCATTCGCCACCTTGCGCGCGGAGCGTTGCTCGTCGGTCGTCTGGGCGCCGCTTACTCCCGGAAGAAGGAAGGCGATTGCAGCGCAAAGCAGAAGGAGGTGCCGGATCATCGGCATGCCCCCCGCCCTCCCGACGACATTTCGTTCGAACCCGGGTTCATATGGCTCATCTGAACTCTCCTCGATGCGGCGAGCGTGCATAGTCAAAACAACCTTCTTCCCGTTTCACCGTCATGGATTGCTCGGCCGGCACGGACAGCGTTCATGCCAATGGAATCCTGATCGGTTTGCCGTCGTAGGTAACGGTTTTCGTCACCGTCGATGGTGCCGCACCGGTGGCGTTCTCGGAGCTCATCACCGTGACGTTCAATTGGCGCTGGCGCACCATACCGGGAAAGGCGCCTGCGCGCGCGCCGACACTCAACGTTCGCGCCTGATCGTTCCAGATCAGATCGTAGGTGACGCGTTGGCCTTTCTCATAAGCGTAGGTCTCGTTGTCGTCCTCGTAGATCGTGAAGCGCGCATTCGCCCCCGGATAAACGCGAATCTCATAAGGCGCCCCAGGAGCTTCGGTGGCGTATTGCACGAGCGGCCCCATCGGGACGATCGATCCGGCGCGGACATAGAGCGGCAGCATGTCGAGTGGCGCCTGACGCGAGACGCGCCGGCCACCCGACAAGCGCTCATTGGTCCAGAAATCGAACCAGTCCGATCCGGCCGGAAGGTAGGTCTCTATACCGAGGTCGACCGCGCGATCGGTGGCACCCGCGGCCGCGCGCTCGCTCGGCAAGCGCCATCCGAAACGAAGGCTGCGGTTCCCGCCGCCCTGGAAATATTCGATCGTGATCGGCACGCGTTGTCCCGCACCAAACCGCCGGGTCACCGATTGGTAGCGAGCCGCGCCGACCGCCCAATCGTCGATGACCTTCTGACCATCCAGGATCAGCCGGAAGCCGTCATCGCCGCCGAGATTCAGTTCATAGTCGCCATCCTCCGGCGCGAGGAGAAATCCCTGCCATCGGACCGAGAAATTGTTGAGGCTGGAAAGGCCGGCGGGAATGTCGGCGAGGGGCGGTTCCGGCCAGGTGTGATCGAGTTTCGCATCCAGCACCTGACCCTTCGCGGTCTCGAAATTGGTTCCCTCATAATATTGTGCGGTCAGTCCCGGTTGGCCGTCGGCCGTGCGCAGGAATTCCGAGGATACGATCTGCGGAGGGGGTAACTCGACATGGTACATCCCCCGCGTGACGGGATGGACCAGGAAAGCCGGCCCGAACATGAAGCTGTCGTCGATCGTGTCGGTGGCGCGGTCGTCGGGAAAATCCATCATTAGCGGCCGCATCAAAGTGTAGCCGTCCGACGTGACCTTCCAGCTCAGCGAATAGGTATAGGGAAGCAGCCGGTAACGAAGCTGAACGCTGCCCAGCAGCGAGGCATAGACCTGGGGATCCAGCGTCTTGAAGATATACGGTTCGCGTTCGACGTCGGTGCCGTGGATCCGCATCAGGGGACTGAAGGCGGCATATTGCAGCCAGCGCGCGTACAATTCGCGCCAGGCGGGATTCTTCTCGCCGCCCGGAAAGGCCGAGACGAAGAAACCGCCGGTGTCGTGCGTCCAATAGGGATTGCCCGTGACGGTCACATTGACGCCGCCGGAAATCTGCTGCCGCAACGTCTCCCAGGTGGATGCGATGTCGCCGCTCCACGAGGCGGCGGCGGTGCGCTGGGCGCCGGCCCAGGCAGAGCGGGTCAGGGTGAAGACGCGCTTATCGCTGGTCGCGCGCTGGCCTTGATACGTGCCCAGCGTGGTCATCAGCGAATAAGGGCTGAGATAGCGGGTGAAGTCGCCCAGCGCGTTCGAGCCCAGCGCCTTGGTATCGCGGACATTGTCCGCGGCGTTCCACATCGCGCTGCTGACTTCGATCTCGGTGCCGTCCATCCACAGCGCATCGACGCCTTTGTCGAGCAGCCCCGATTTCACGTACTTGAAATAGATGCGCCGTCCGAGCGGACTGTACGCGTCGTAGACCCGCGCCTTTTTCGAGATCCAGTGCAGCGGCTTGAAGCGCAGGCCATGCGCGTCCAGTTCCCGGGCAAGCGCGGTGTCATTGCCGATCGACGGCCAGATCGAGACCATCAGCTTCAGGTTGAGATCATGGACTTGCCGGGCCATCCCGACCGGGTCGGGGTAGCGGACCGGGTCCCAGGTCATGCCGCTCCAGCTACCGTCCTTGTCGCTGCCCCAATATTGCCAGTCCTGGACGATGTAATCGAGCGGGAAACGCTCTTCGCGGAAGGTTCGCGCGACCTCAAGCAGCCGCTGCTGGGTCGGGTATCGCTCCTTGCTCATGAACAGGCCGAATGCCTGTTTCGGATACATCGGCGCGGCGCCGGTGAGTTTGCGGTACGCGCGGACGGCGTTGTCCGGCGTTTCGCCCGCCATGAAGTAATAATCGACGCCGCCGGGGGCACTTTCGGCCCATAAGGACGCGCCATCCGGCCCATCCTTGAACCGCATCTGCGAATAGGTGTCCCACAGGATGCCGTAGCGGCGGGACGACATCATCACCGGGATGATGATCCCGACATTGGTTTGGACCAGCAGCAGGTCCTTGCCGCGCCGATTGCTGTTGTCGTCGGCGGTGAAGCCGAACCCGTAGATCGCCTCGTCGGGTTGAAGCGTCAGCGTGTTTTGCGCCTCATAGGTAGGCGCGGCCGAGATCATGAGCTTCTTGAGGCTCTGCGGCGCGTCCGCTTTTTCGCTCGTATAAAGCCGTCCCTTGCGATCGAAAAAGCGCAGCGCACCGCTAGCCTTGTCGACCTCGATACGCAGCTTCTGCCCGGTGATCGTCAGCGCTTCCGGCGTTTCGCCGATCGAGAACGGCACCGCCTGCGGGGGAGCGGTGACGACCAGGCTGGCCGCGGTCCAGTAATTCTCGCCGAGCGTCGCATTCACCCGCACGGTGTCGGGCGCATAGAAGATCAGGTTCTTCCAAACGCCGCCGACTTTGAACTGCACCCCATGAGGCAGCCGCGCGTAGGCAAAGGCGCCCGGCGGCAACGTCGCGGCGCGGAAATGACCGCGCGCATCCAGCCCTGCAGTCATGGTCCGGGCCGCCGCCACGCTAGCGATACCGCGCGTCGAAGCCAGCGCGGCCATGCCGCCCAGCAATGTTCGCCGACCGAGCGGTTCCGACATGGAACCGATCACGTGCTGACCCTCGCGCTCAATGTCGTCCAAAATATTCCTCTCCGAACCTGGGCAGATGGTGACTGACTAATTCGCCCGACAAGGTGCTGTGGCGTGATCGCGGCAAGGCGCGCTTCCAAAGCGACCGATTATTTCTTGCACATCCTGCTGATCGGATTGGGCCCGGTCGCCGTGATCAGGCCCAGCCGGTACGGCAGCTCGATATATTGGTATGTCTTGCCCTCCACCTTATCGAGACCCTGGTAGAGGTACCGAAGCGGCTTGCAGGGGTCGATCGCCAAGGTCTGATCGCTGGTGGAGCGGATCATTTCGCCGTGAGACACGCCTTCGGACCAGATTCGCCCCTGGAACTTCACCGTGTCGGAGCCCGCGAAATTATTCATGGCCTCCGGCGTCAACGGCTTCCAGTCGCCGGCCAGGCTGGTGCTTTTCCAGGCACGAAAATAGCGACCCTTTGGTCCGATCGCCTCGATCAGCGTCAGATAGTTGCTCGTTCCGGCGATCCGATAGGTGTTGCCGGCTTCGAACATGTCGTCCCGCTTGCCCTGCATCACGCGCGTGACGTTGTGAAACCCCTTGGGAAATTCCTCCAGCGACGTTTCGGCGCGGAAGAAACTTCCCTGGTCGTTGGTGAAGAAAAGATAGCAGTTCCGGTCATCGCAGATGTTCCAGAAATCGAGCCATGCCGGATTTCCGTCCGCCTGTTTGACGATATCGGGCACCGTTTGGAACAGCGGCACGGGCGCGCTCCACGACGTTGGATCGCCGATATTGGTGCTGGTCGAGTAAAGCGGGTCTCCTCCCTGATAAATCAGGTACCAGAGCTTTTGCGGCGCAAAGTAGAAGACCTGCGGCGCGGCGCGATACCCTGGCCCCATCGGCGATTGTTCCAACCCGACGATCGGCGCCGTTGGTGCGTCCTTCCATTCCTTGAAGGAGGTATACGCCAGGCCCCAGCCTTTGCTCGTCGCTGTGGTCATGAACACATGGTATTTGCCGTCATGGTAAACGACCGAAGGGTCCTTCACGCCATAGAAGCCCGGCCCGGCATTCGCCGGAGGGGAAATGAGCGGGGCGGATGAGGTCCAGCGAAAGCCGGTCGATCGAGCGGGCGGACCGGCGCCCAGCACGACCGCCGATCCCATGATGCCGGAGGCTGCAACGGCCATCAGTATCGCTCCCAAATGGCGCCCGTCACTCAATTTCATTTCCTTCTCGCGATCGGTATTTTGGTCTCGTTGGCATTTCGATCCCGGCCTCTTAGCGCGTCGTCCTATTGCAGGAGTTCGGCACCATAGGGTTTCAGATCGATCTTTTGCTCGTAGGTCTTGCCCGACAGGACGTCGGTCTTGGTGCCTGCGAATTGCACGGTGGCGGGCGCGTTCATCGTGTTGACGTAGAGCGTGCGACCATCGACCACGCGGGCGACCACGCCGTCGGGCGTCGACGGACCGCGCTCTATCCCGAGATCATCGTAGAGCGACCGGATCAACGGCTCGATGAACGGCGCTTGCGCGGCGGTCGCCAGATAGATCGCGCGTCCCTTGCCGAACTTGTTGACCGTGATCGCAGGACTCTTGGCAGGCGTGTTCTCGAACACCGCCAGCGTCTTCGCCGTGCTGGGTTCCAGCACCTCGTAATAATTGTCGGATCCGGTCAGCTGCTTGCCCTGGAACGAGACGATGAGCGGGTTCCACGAGCGGTAGAATTCGTTGGTGCGCAGCCCGAACACATCGGTCAGCCCGCCCGGGAGCGGCGTGCTGAACCACTTGCCCGTCGCGTCGACCTTGGCCGAATATCCGGTCATGATCAGCGTGCCTCCATTGGCGACATAGCGACGCACCGCTGCGGCGGTGGCATCATCGAACAGATAGGCGCTCGACAGCACGACCAATTTGTATTTGTCGACCGTGTCGTGGCCGATATCGATGACCGCGGCGTCGATATTGTCGCGGTAGAAGGGGGCAAACGCCGCCCTCACTTGTTCGGTGTAGTTGCCCTTGAAATATTCCTTCATCGTGTTCGGCCCGTCGGGCGGGCTGGTGATCCAGTTGGTATCGTAGGAATAATGGATCGCGACCTCCGGCGTCCGATACCGCGGGAAGCCCATGGTCTTGAGCTTGTGGAATTCCGACGCGATCTGTTTGAACTCGTCGACTTTCCATGACGGGCGGTCGTCATGGTCGATCAGGCCGAACAGGCCCTGCTCCTCGCCGCCCAGGTGCGAGTTGAACGTCCAGGCGAGGAATGTCTGCGAATAATAAAGCAGGCCGAAATAGGCCCACATGCGCGAGCGGCCGGGCTCGCCATAATATCCGCCCCCGCCCGCGGTGAATTCGTTGAACCAGACCGGCGTCGGGTGCGACGCCTTGTTCATCATTACCTCGAAGCCAGCGCCGAGCGGATCGCCGGGATAAAAGCCCTGCGCGCCATAGGTCGAGATCTCATCCCAGGAACGGAGGTAGTCGAACCCTTTGCTCCCCGCGTTGGGCCAGAGATTGGAGGCGACCGGGAGGTTGGGCGCATAGACCTTGCGGACCGCCTCGAGCTCCTTGAGCACGCCGATCGTATCGTCGGACCAAAAGCGATGCAGATCCAGATAGCGCTCATTGGGTCCCGGTCCCCGCACATAGGGCAGGTCCACCTCGTCCCAATTGTTGATATGGCGCGACCAGCGCTGCGTCGCCCAGGCCTTGTTGAGTGCTTCGATCGAGCCGTAACGCTTCTTGAGCCAGTCGACGAACCGGCCGCGATCGGTGTCCGAATAGGACATCTGGCCGTTGCCGATCTCGTTATTATAGCCGAGCGCGATGACCGCCGGATTGTGCGCGTAGCGCTGCATCATCTTCTCGGCGAGCTGCCGCAACAGCCGGCGGTAGTCCGGATCGCTGACATTATCCCAATAGCGGGTCGCAGCATTGAGCTTCACACCGTCCTGGTTGACCAGGTTCACGCCCGGGTAGCGCTTGTGCATCCAGATCGGCGCGGGCTGGCCCGGGATATCCACCACCACCCTGATCCCCGCTTTGTTCATCTGCGCGAGAATGTCGTCGAACCATTCGAAGGTGAAGCGGCCTTCCTCGGGCTCGAAGGCATCCCAGGACAGGTCGCCCATGCGGACCATGTTGAAGCCCGCGGCCTTCATGATCGCGATGTCCTGCTTGATCTGTTCCGGCGAGCGATCGACCGGCTGATAGCAAGTGCCGACGAAGATATCCCCCTTGCCGGGCCAGTCGGGATGTCCGGCGGCACTCTGGGCGTGCGCCTGGGGCGTGATCGCCGGTACCAGCACGGACGACAGGCTAAGCGCGACAGCGATCGCGGAAAGGCAGGTTGCGCGGAGTGACTTACGTAGCATGGGATAAAATCTGTCCCGGCAAAAATGGTCTTTGGTCTCTCGCAGGGAGATTCCAAAGGTACTCGCATGGCGCGGGGAGCCCGCCGGCAGACCCTAGACCAGGCCCCACCCGCGAAACCGCACCACTGGGATAAAGGCGCCGCCTTGCTGCGGGGGCAGCGTCAACCGAAGCGCGTCGGCGTCGCGTCGGAAGCCAAGCTTCGGCCCGCCAAGCAGGTCCACGCGCTCGATCCGCGCGTCGGGCAGCGCCTTGCCGCCAAGCGAGCGGATCGCGCTTGGTCCGCCGGACCCGCCGAGGAAGATGGCATAGAGCGCATCGCCCTTCGTCGTGAACCGAACATCCCCGGCCGTATAGGTGCCGGACTCGGCGAAGGCGCCGGCTTTGGCATTGGTCGGCCCTTCACCAAAGACTTTCCATGGCCGGGTGCCATGGATCGCTTCGGAATTGACCTTCATCCAGGCAGTGAGGCCGGCCAGCAGCTCTTCCGACTGCGGCGGCAGGCTGCCATCGGCGCGCTGCACGACGTTGAGCAGCAGATTGCCGTTCTTGCTGACGATGTCGGCGAGCATGCCGATGACTTCGCGCGAGGTTTTGTAGGAATATCGCTCGTTGAAGAACCAGTCGCCGTTCGACGTGTCGGTCTGCCAGGGTAGCGGGTTGATCCCCTCCAGCACCCCGCGCTCGACATCCTGAATCCCCGCCTTGGGAAGAAACTCGCCCGAGCCGAGATTCTTGTGCGCGTAAACCGCTTCCAGCTTTCCCGACCGCGCGATGCTGCCGTTGTACAGATGGGCAATCAGCGTGCGGCCAATGTCGCCGAACGGAATGCCGCCGTCCGAGTAGAGCAGATCGGGCTGATAGCTGTCCACCAGATCGCGAACGCGATCGAACCAGTGGCGCTGAAATTTCGGGTTGGTCGTGTACCAGTCGCCGCCCTTGTTCAGATACGGCTGGTCCCGGTTATCGTGATAGAGATCGGCATAGCGGGGGTCCGCGCCATCGTAGTTCACGCCCAGTTTCGGCCAGAACTGATCGTAAAGGTGGTTTGGATACCACCAGCAATAACTGGCGCCCAAATGCTCGGACACGCCGAAGCGCAGGCCGCGCCGCGTCGCCGCTGCCTTCCAGGCGCCGACGATATCGCGCTTCGGCCCCATCGCCGTCGCGTTCCAGCGATGATGCCTGGAATTCCACAGGTCGAAATTGTCGTGATGGACGCCCATCGACACGAAATATTTTGCGCCCGCGGCCGCATATTTGGTCATCAGCGCGTCCGGGTCGAAGCGCTCCGCCTTCCATAGCGGGATGATGTCCTTGTAGCCGAATTCGGAAGGGTGACCGTAGGTCTTCACATGATAATCGTAGTGAGGGTGCCCTGGCACATAGAGGAAGCGCGCGTACCAGTCTCCCTGCGCCGGCACCGCTTGCGGCCCCCAATGCGACCAGATGCCGAACTTCGCGTCGCGAAACCAATCGGGCGTTCGATAAGTCTCCAGCGATGCAACGCTCGAATTGAACCGACCTGGAGGTATGTCGAGTGCCGCGTCCTGCGCCCCGGCAGCCGCGACGGCCCCTTTTGCCTGCGCGCCCGCTTGCAGCCCCATGGCCGCAGCGAGTGACGCGAACAAAACCTCTCTTTTGCTTAGGTCAGGCATTTCCACTCACTCTCGATATTGTCGATAAATCCCGGGACCGGGCCGGCGACCATTCTTCACCACATGCGGGAAACCGCGTGGCCGGACGGACTGTCCTCCGCGTCATATTCCAAGCCATGAGCGACGGGCTGGGTCCGCAGGCGGCATCGGGCGTCAGGGCGTGGCTGGCATCGCCCCCTCCCCTGCTGAGGCAGGCAATCAGGTTCAACGACATGGGAAGACCGGCGATCACAACCGATATGCGGCGCTCGAATTGGCCGTGCTTCATGCCACCCCTCCACACGTGATGCCGACGGGATTGCACGAGCAGCCCTTACGATCGGCGTCCCCGAGCCCGGCCCACACCGCTTCCGATGAGCGGTGCATGACCCAGCCACGTTTCCCCAGCCGCGGAATACGCCGCGCACTGTTCATGATAGCGCTATCATATCGGACCGCTTCGCTCGGACAAGCTGGCGGGCGCCAGGAAAGGACGAAATGTTGCGAACCGGACCAGAACAGGGTGAAACGGTATGGCGAGGCCAGCTTCGCTCAAGATGATTCCACCGCCTCTAGCTATCCTTGGAACGAACCGGCGCTGCGCCCTTGGAGAGCGCCGTACGGCATTCGGCAATGCCCGCCAGACGAACGGCCAGGCCCGATTTACGACCCACCAGTCGCCTCGCGCTGCGTTGCCAGCACATGCGGATCGCTGGCCAGCTTGTGGATATAGGCACGCCGCAGATCGGCACCGCCCTTGATCCCATCATATTCCTTGCGCTGATTTTCGGTCAGAACGATCTTGGCATAGCCGTGGTCGATCATGCAGCGACGCACGACCTGGAACATCGTTTCCTTGATACCGGCATATTGCTTGTCGGGTCTGGCGGCGGCGATGATCCCCTGTTCCTGAATGGCTCTATTCTCGGCGCCCGATACCGGGTCGGGCTGCCCCGTCGGGCCGGTGGCCGTGCCGATAGAGGCCTGAGCGCTGGCGTCGATACCTTCCAACTGCTGCGACGCGCGCGCCAACGTCTTCACTTCCTTTGTATTGTCGATGTTGCTGGCCAGGCCATTCATCCCGCAGGCCAAAGCATCGTCATGATATTGCTCGGAGCTGACGCCGGCCTTGCCCCATACGACGCGCGGCGCCGCGTCCTTCGCGTTGGCGCTACCCGCTTGCAGGCTCAGAAGGGCGGCGCATCCCAGCGCCACGAACTGGATCTTTCCATCAATGTCCACGACGATCCTCATAAACTTGTTCTGCAATTTCATCAGCGCAAGCCTCACTTGGTCAGGCTACTCGGTCAGCCGGTGCCGTTTGGGGCGCCTTACAGTGACGATCGATGAAATCCTGATGCGAAGTGACCTCCTGCGCCGAACGCATGATCTCTTCGCGGCGCAATTCCATACCCGTACGGATTTGCTCCAGCGGATAGCGATCGGCCGAGACGTCGTAGCGAGCTGGAATAACGCAGTTGCCCAGCAGGATGGCGAGCCAGCTCGGCTCCATATAGGATTCGGCTTCACCCAGCGCGATTTGTCCGCTGGCGGTCCAGACATCGAGTTTGTGCCGAAGGCTGTCGGGGATTTCGATCTCGCCGCACGCCGCCCACAATGGCTCGGGACGGCGCGAGAGATAGTAATGCGCGATGATGAAGTCGCGGATGCGCTCGATCTCGCAGGTCGAGATCCGGTTATATTCGTCGCGTAGAACGGGGTCGATGGTTCCTTGGGGGAAGAATCGAAGCAGCTTCAACACTCCCATGACGATCAACTGTAACCCGGTAGATTCCAGGGGTTCGAGAAAGTTGGAGGCGAAACCAATCCCCACGCAATTGCGGTTCCAGAACTGCTTGCGGTGTCCGGAGGTGAAGCGGAACAGCCGCGGCTCGGCAAGCGGCTCGCCGTCGATACTGCCCAGCAAGGCGTCGTGCGCCGCTTCATCGCTCCAGAAATCGGAACTATAGACCATGCCGTTGCCGCTGCGGTGCTGCAGCGGGATCGTCCAGCGCCAACCCCCAGCGTGCGCGGTGGCTCGCGTGAACGGGGTGAGCGCGTCGGCGCGTTTCGACGGCACCGCCATGGCGCTATTGCAAAGCAACCAGCGCGACCAGTCGACAAACGGCGTGTCCAGCGCCTTTCCCAGCAACGCGGACGCGAAACCGGTGCAATCCAGGAAGAGGTCGCCCGGAACCGTGACGCCGTTGGCGAGGTGGATGGCGGCAATATTGCCGGACTCGCCATCCAGATCGACGTGCGTCATCTTGCCTTCGATGCGTTGCACGCCCAGCTCGGTTGCGACGTCGCGCAGGTAGCGGGCGTACAAGGCCGCGTCGAAATGATAGGCGTGGTGATACCGCGAATTCTGCGGGTCGCTCGGGGCGAAATTGTTGTTTTTCGCGACCGCGTAGGCAAACGAATAATCATCGATCTGGCGGTCGTTGCCTGATTGTCGCATTCTCAGCCAATAATGATGGGTCGCCACCCCTTCGACTGGGTGACCATAGTCGCTAAACGCGTGGAAATGCCGGTTTCCGGCAACGCCCCAGTCGCAGAATTCGATGCCCAGCTTGAACGTGCCCTGGGTCCTGCGAATGAAGTCGAATTCATCGATGCCGAGCAACGTGTTCAATTGCGTCAAGATCGGGACCGTTGCTTCGCCGACGCCGATGATGCCGATTTCCTCGGACTCGACCAGAGTGATGCGCGCTTGATGGCGGTCCGTCTTCTTGGCCAGCAACGCGGCCGCTATCCACCCCGCGGCGCCGCCACCCAGAATGACGATATCCTGTTGATCGCCGCTGTTCATGAACATGCCTCACCAAGTATGTACGCGGTACCATGCGACCGGGCATGAACCGGCCGCAATACCGTACTCGAAAAGGAGGCGGGCGCTTCCTGAGGAAGCGCCCGCCTCCAGCTCAGACCGTCACAAGCGCACCCGAACGGTGAGGTCGAAGCGCCGATCGCTGACGTTATAGTCGTACGGCTCGAACACGCCAGGAATGGGCTCCTGGAGGGTCCGCGAAATCGTGTTGAGAAGATTGTTCGCGTTGAACGAGACGGAAATCTTCTGGTTCACCGCGAAGTCGAAACCCATGTCCAGGTAACCAACCGCGGCCGTGTAAGCCGGAACCATGTTGTACACGGGATAGGAATGGGTCGCGTCAAAGTTGGTCGGGCTGGTGTTGAGCGTGTAAGGATTGCCGCCGCTCGTCGCATAAGACAGCGGATTGACGTTGGTCGACAGCAGCGCCTTGTCGCGCCAGTTATAGGCCAGACGGAAATTGACCTTGCCGCGGCTGTACAGCAACTGGACGTTGTAGGCCCATTTCGACAATCCGGCGTAAGGAAGGTTCGGATAGGTCCGTGGCACTGAACCGTCCGGATTGAGACCTACAACGGAACTGCCGGCCGGGGGAGGGGTCAGCACGCTGTTGGCCTGCTGGGCCGGGTTGCTACTGTCGATATAAGTCAGGTTGGCGTCGATACCCAACCCGCGCAGCACGCCCGGCAGTTTGTCGAAGAACTTGCGGCCGCCGATCTCGATGCCCTTGATATAGGCCGTCTGCGTCGATGACTTGTTCTGCGTATAGAACCATGGAAGATCCAGAGTCACATCCGTGATATCCGGATTGGTTATAATCCCCGCTCCGTTGGCGGGCGGCGTCGCGCCATTGGCGTAGGCCTTCAACGGCGCGGGAAGAGGGTTGATGGCGAACGAATAGAATGTCGGCTCATCCTTGATCTGCTTAGCGAAGAAGTCGATGTAGAAGTAGCTTGATGCCGACGGATAGTATTCGAACGTCAGGTCTTCGCTCTTGATCATGGTCGGCTTCAGATTCGTACCGCCAACGTCGACGATGACACCATTAAGAATCTGAGGCGCCGACGAATTGGTGGAGTTCTGAATCGACCTGGCCCTGACCGATCCACCCGGGCGGATGTCGTTAAGATTGGGTGGGGCAGAAGACACCGACGCCGCGCCACGAATCTTGAACTTGTCGGATGCGTCAAACTTGATGTTGAACGACGGTAGAACGCGCGTGTAGCTATAGTGGCTCGTCTTTGGAAAGTAAGATAGAGCAAACCCATAGAGCGTCGGATACACCGCCGGCGCGCCCGGCAGATTCTGCTGCTTGTTGAAGTATGCGGTGCTATCCGCCTCATTCAGAGCGAGGTTCGAGGCGGCCTGCGTTCCGAGCAGAGCGTTCGCGCGCAGGGATTCGTGGAATACGCGAACACCGATATTACCCGAAAATGCTGGAATGAAGCCGATACGGTCATGCGCGAACCTGGCCTCTGCATAGCCGGCGAAGTTCGTGATCCGGCTATCGGTCTTGTTCAGACCCTGATCGATATAATTCGTGAAATACTGATCTTTAGTGGGGTCATTGTGAATGATATTGTCGCTGGTGGTGACGGGTTGACCGTTATACGTCTTGATCAGATGATACCAGTCATAGCTCTGCAGGAGAGAATTGCTGGGAACGAAAAGATACGCCGGAACCGCTACTTGGCCACCGAAGAAATTTTTGAAGCTGGCCACTTGATAATCGGACGCCGAGACGTGGGGGTTATTGAGGTATTGGATATTCCCCGGCCCAGCCGCCGCCCATTCCGGTCCCGATGGTTTCGCCAACCACGACTGACCAAGCGGTGCCCAATATGTTCCTACAAAATTGTCCTTTTCGGTGCGCCTCGCAGCACGAGCGCCAATGGTGATACTGCGCAGGAAGCCGCTGTCGCTTACCCGGTATTCAAGGTCGAGATGGCCGGCCAGCATCGTCCCCTTGTTGTTGGGTTCGTGATAGGCCAAATTGGTCAGATACGCCGTGCTCTTGTCGAGCAGGCCGGTAGCGGACAAACCGGATACGACCGGCTGCGATCCCGTCAGGTCGAGGCTCACCGAATTAACCTGCGGGCTGGTTTGAAGGAGGCCAGCAGAGAATTGCTGCCCGGTCGAGCGGGAGCTGACATATTGCACGCCGCCACGCACCGACACCCGGTCCCCTGGGGTCCAGACGAAGCTTTGCGAAATATCCAGCGTGGAATTCTTGCTGTGCGATGCCGACGCCGAACCGCTGGGGTTCAGCGAGGTGGTGGGGGGGGTGCATTTCGCCAGAATCTTGCCATCCCAACCGGGGGGAGGATTTGACGGATCGATTTGGGAATTAGCCGACCAGTCCCACAGTATCGACGACACGGGAGTGCCATAAGTGGCACCGCAATTGATATTTTGATAATAAGAGGGGAGCCAGTCGATGCCGGCGGTCGTGTTCGAATACTGCACCGAATTGCCGGTGGATGCCAGGCCGAGGGTCCCCTTCGTGAACGCGCCGTTGGAATCATATTCGACCGGCCTGCCAACCGTGGGCATGATCGCGGCTATCCCGGACGGGGTCTGTCCCAGGCTGCCGTTGGTTCCCCGACTATGCTCGATATATTGCGAGAAAAACACCGTGTTGGTCAGCGTAAGGTTCGAGGCCGGCTTCCACTGAATGGCCTGATAGGCCCCGTACCTGTCGCGCTTGTTTTCGTTGGTGCTCCAGTTGATCGAGCTGGGAACAAAGGCGAGTTTATCGCTGCGCGTGGCGGTCGGCGCATATTGGGCGAACATCGCGCCAATCTGCAGGTCGCTGCTCTGCTGGTATAGGCGGCTGAAGGCGAAGTCCCACAGCACGCCAATTTCGCCGATGCCGGTATCGAATCGCTTCGAGAACATCGCGGAAATGCGCGGCGAACCCTTTTTCGCCTGGGTACCGTAACTGCCGCCCACCGTGACGTTGAACTGCGTATCCTTGAAATCGAAAGGCACATGCGTGCGAAGATCGATTGTCGACGCTCCCCCTTCGATGAGGTCGGCGCGTGTCGCTTTGTAGACATCGACCCCCGCCATCAACTCGGGGGTGACTTCGTTCCAACTGATGGCGCTCGCGCCGTTGGCGCTGAACAATTGCTGCCCGTTGAGCATGCTCGAATTGTAGGGAAGGCCGCGCACGGTGATTCCCGTGCCTTCGATCTGGAACGCGGTGTTGCCGCCATTGGCTCCCGTGAAACGCGAGATCGACACGCCCGATATGCGCTGAAGAACTTCGGTGATCGAATTGTCCGGAAGCTTACCCGCTTCGTCCGCGGTCACGGAGTCGACGATCGTATCGGAATTCTTCTTGATCGCGATCGAGTCGTTCAGCGCCTTCCGACGCGCCGTGATGATGATATCCCTATCGCGGCTGTCGCTTTCCTGATCTTTTTGCGCGTCCTGCTTGTTCGCGGCAGTATCGGCTTCTTGCGCAAGCGCCGGCTGGGCGCAGCCGACCCCCAACAAAACAAGAGCTGCCACGCTGGAGCTCAACAATAACCCCTGTTTATTCATCAATCCCTCCCCTTTTATTTTGTCTCGATTAAAACATGCCAAGAGTCGCGTACCCATCTTCAAAGCCGCGACGGATGTTTACCTAGCTGCGCCGCAAAATGATTCACCCCGCGGTTTCCGGGAACCTGCCGTGAAAAACGACCGCTCGGAAACAGCGCCGGGCAAGCTCGCGACCGCGCGGCCGCATTGGTAGCGCTATCAGTTTTGGGCACAATCAACCGCCACCGGGCGGACGGCGCTGTGCCCCGGAGAGCGCAGGCGTAATTGGATCCGGCCAGACGGCCGTGAACGCCGGGGAAAGTCCAGTCCAAATCTACAAACCACATTCATGCAGCCCCTCCGGCTTGATGCAACCCCAGGGTTCGTCCGGCACCGTCACCGGCGCAGTTCCCCAAGATGATTATCGACGCGCCGGCCAGAATTAGCCTGATCCGTTCATTGGCGGCCCGTTCTGAAGGCCATAATTTCAAATTCATGTCTATGCCAAATTATATGAATTATATGAGCCACCCCGATTATAGCGGGAAGAACTGGGGAAAAATCCCGCCGGATTTTCCCGTTCGGCAACCGCCAGTCCGGCACATCCGACCAGAGTCCGTTTCGTAACATTTCTGCCAACGCGCGGTCGATAACCTTGGCCAGACCGAACGCCAGGCCGGTTTCGAACCGCGGCCACAGCTTGTGAGCCTGGGATGGGCGACTGGCCGCCAGCATTGGCGGGTAGCGGCAGATGCCCGAAATGGCTGGCCAACGATTTGCACCGCGATCTACAGCGGCCGAGGGTATTGGTCGACGTGCTTCCGGCGCAGTTCAAAAACTCTTGTTAGGGCAAGCAATGAGGATAGGCTGGTCGACAATGGGCCCGATCTTCGAAAGTACCGACCGATGAATCTTACCGGGCAAGTTGCGACCGTTTCCTCGACGGAACCGCGCAAGCGCACGGTCCCTTCGCGCGCCACGCTCGCCGGCATCTGGTGGAAACGGGCCTGGCGCACGGGAATCAGGCCGGCGGTCATCATCATCGCCATATGGACGGCCGTGGGCAGTTTCCTGGCCTTGCCGGACCTGCTGAAGAGCTTTCAATGGTATTTCCTGCTCGGGAAGATCATCGATTTCTGGGCATGGGCACTCCTTACTCCAGCGCTTCTGTTAATCGACAGGAAGCTCGTGTCGAAGGACTGGAGCGTCTTCCGGGTCGCCATGCTCTTTCTGCTCCTGAGCATCCCTTTCAGCCTGGTTCACACCTATCTCTCGGGCTTCCTTCTACTTTCGCTGAAGGACGTCTGGTGGAATCCGTTAACCAATAGCCAGTTCGCGATATATTATTTTGCCGGAGGCTGGCTGACCTATTGTGCCGCGGTGGGCATCTTCCAGTCGTTTAGATATCATAACCGCTATTTGATGGGACGAATCGAACTTGAACGGGTGGAGAAGAACTTGCTCGAGTGGCGTCTGAACGCATTGCGCCTTCACCTTGAACCGCATTTTCTTTTCAACACGCTAAATACTATTTCATCCGAGATCGGCGCGAACCCCGAATTGGCGCGCAGCATGATTGGTGATCTGGGTGCGCTGCTTCGGCGCTCGCTCGATTGCAAGGATAGGTCGGAGATACCGCTTGCGCAGGAACTGGCACTTCTGGACCATTATATTTCGATCCAAAAGATCCGCTTCGGGGACAGAATCGAAATCAACTTCGACGTCGAGCCCGAGGCGCGATCGGTGATGGTGCCCTCGATGCTCTTGCAGCCCCTGGTCGAGAATGCGATCCGCCATGGCCTTGAAGGCCGTTTGCGGGGGGGAAAGATCGACATATTGGCAAGGCGAACCGCCGGGCTGCTGAAGATTCAGGTTCTTGACGACGGCGTGGGATTGCCACCGAATTGGCAGACGGAAACCTCGGCAGGCCTGGGCACTCGCGTGACTCGCGAACGCCTTGTCGCGCTCTATCCGGACCTGGGCGAGCAAGCGATGATGATCAAGCCCCGACGGGGCGGAGGAACTGAGGTGACCATTTGCGTGCCGCTGAACGAGGCGTGGCGGTAAGGACATGAAATCGCAGCCCCGATCGTTCACCGCCCTTGTCGTCGACGACGAGGCACCGGCACGCAGGCGTCTGGCGGATCTGCTGTCCGGCGATCGTGAAGTGGGCCGGATTCTCGAAGCGCAAAACGGCCTCGCCGCGACTGCGCTCATCCAAGAGGAACGGCCCGACATCGTCTTTCTCGACGTGCAGATGCCGGGTGTCGACGGGTTCGGCGTCATTGACGCGCTGGGCGCCGAAAACATGCCGCTCACCGTGTTCGTCACGGCCTATGACAAGTTCGCGATTCAGGCATTCGAAACCGAGGCGATCGACTATCTGCTCAAGCCCTTCACCGACGAGCGCTACGCACGCACGATGGCGCGCGTCAAAAAGCGTCTGGACGACTTGCGCGACGGCGGCGCGGATGATCCGAACTCCTTTGGTCCCGAACTGATCAGGCTTGCTGCAAGGCGGGCTGAACCCGGGGCGATCTGGCACTGGATGGTCGTCCGGAGCAGGAACGCGACACACCTCGTGATGACTGAGGAAATCGACTGGATCGAGGCCGCCGGCATGTACGTGACATTGCATACAGAGGGACGAGAATATCTCTATCGCGCGGGACTCGGAACGGTGGTGGACCGGCTGGACCCGTTCAATTTCGTCCGCATCCATCGATCAAGCATCGTAAACCTCAAATCGGTCGCGTATCTCGAACGCCGTTCCCATGGCGAGTTCGAGGTGGTGCTGAAGAACGGCAAGCGTCTCTTGCTTAGCCGCAGCTATCGTGCCGAAGTCGAAGCGAAACTGGGCCAGTCGCTTTAGTTTATCCAATGACGCGCAACAATCAGCTCCTCGCAGGCCCTCCCGCGTCAGCGCCGCGTCATTCCAAGTCCCCAACTATTGGTTGGCCGACGCCTGCTCGCCTGACCTGGGGTCCGTATTCAAGTACCGCGAGGATGCTTTGGTGGCGGTTGCCAGATCGAAGATGCGCTCGGCCCGGCGCCACTTCTCGCCATCGGGACCAACCACTTGAAACCGGGCCATCAAGGCTTCCCATCGCTGGACCACCGGATCATCGGCATCCGCCGCCGCCTTTGCGGCAAAATCGAACGTCTCGTTGACCTGCATCACCATGACGAGATGGGTTTCGAGCCGATAGATGCGCATCTTTTCGATGCCGCTCCGCCGGATCGACGCTTCGATCTCGGGCCAGCCGGCTCCCGGCGCATGATATCGCTCATATTCCGCGATCAGTTCGGCATCGTCGTGCAGGTCCAGCAGCAGGACATGTTCGATCGTCATTGCCCTCTCCTCAATGTGCGTGCGCTGGCGATACGGTTGCTGCCGCACCGCTGCGCCGCACCGACAGGGCGAACAGGAACACGACGACGAACGCAACCGCAGGCACGAACATCGCGGCGTTGATGCCTGCCTTGTCGGATACGGCGCCCATGGCGGCGGTCAGCAGCGCCCCACCGATAATCGCCATGACGATCAGCGACGCGCCGGCGCGCGCGAGCGGCCCAAGTCCCGTCATCCCCAACGCGAAGATGGTAGGAAATTGGATCGACATGAAAAAGCTCGCCGCGACCAGCGCCACCAGCCCAAGCTGGCCGCCCAGCGACGCTGCGGCAATCGCCAGGATCAAGCTCGTGCCCGCGAAGGCGGCCAGCAGCAGCGGCGGTGCGATCCGGCCCATCAGCCAAGCCCCGACGAAGCGGCCAATGCCGAATATGATCAAGCTTGCAAACAGCCAGTCGGCCGCAGCCCGCTCGCCCGTGGCCGGCAGGTTCGCCTGTGCATAGCGGATCGTGTAGCTCCACAGTCCGACCTGTGCGCCGACATAGAAGAACTGGGCCACCGCCGCCTTCAATAGGCGCGGCTGGCCGAACACCGCAGAGAAAGGCACGCGCCCGCCTTCCGAATTATCAGCGGTCCGTCCGGGAAACCGAATCAACGCGGCGGCGATTGCAAAGGCCAATACCACCAGGCCGATGACGAGATAGGGTGTCTGCACCGCGACCACTTCCTGTCGGAGCAGTGCGTCACGCGCCGCAGCCGGCATGGCGGCTAGCGCTTTCTCGTCATGCGAGATTTCGGAAAGAATGAAGTATTTGCCGATGAGGACGCCCACCACCGTGCCGACGGGATTGGCCGCCTGCGCCCAGTTCAGCCGCCGCGCCGCGCCAGCGGGATCGCCGATCTCGGTCATCAACGGATTTGCCGACGTTTCGAGAAACGCCAGTCCAGCAGCGATCACGAACAGCGCGGCGAGGAAATAGCGATATTCTCCGAAATGCGCTGCCGGATAGAACAATAATGCCCCTGCCGCATAAAGTCCCAGCCCGGTGACGATCGCCGCTTTATATCCGCGCGTGCGCGTCACCATGGCCGCCGGCACCGCGAAGAGGAAATAGCCGAGATAAAAAGCCTGCTGGACGAAGCTCGTCTCGAAATCCGAAAGGACGAATGCCTTTCTGAATTGCGCGATGAGAATGTCGTTGAGGTTGTTTGCCATCCCCCAAAGGAAGAACAGGCTGGTGGTAAGCAGGATTGCCGCTTTATAGCTCGTCTTGACCTCAGTCACCGATCATCACCCTCCAACGCTCCGATTTTCCGGATATCCATGAATTAGTCGCTCGCGCCATCGCAGTTCGGGGTCGCCGAAGGCGCCGCCCGACCAGCATTGCCGACCGTTGGCGCGAACAGGCCGACGAGCAGGTGAACGAACCGATTGGAGCGGGACCCAACGATCATCGACCACCCTGCCCCAGTGCATAGGCCCGCAGCGCATTGCCGCCGAAGATCGCCGCCTCGGCCTGCGGACAGTGCCGCGAGACATAATCCGCGATGAGATCGAACACCCGACCATAATCGGCGGCCAGCAGGCAGACCGGCCAATCGGAACCCCAGATCAGCCGGTCAGGACCGAACAGCTCGAAAACATGGTCCAGATATCGCTCGACGTCCGCCGGGGTCCACGTCGCGTGATCGGCTTCCGTGACGAGCCCCGATACCTTGCACATCAGGTGCGGATAGGCAGCGGCGGCGGCAATGCGCTCGGACCAGGGATGCCAGCCGGCCGAGCCGATCGAGGGCTTGGCGGCATGATCGAGGATGAAACGGCCCTCGCCAACCCGATCGAGGAAAGCCGGCATGGTCGCCAACTGGCGATGGTCGACGAGAAGATCATAGCTCAGACCGCGCGATATTACCTGCCGCACGCCACGAACGAAATCGTTCGCCAGCAGAAACTCGGCCTCCGGCTCGTCCTGCACGACGTGCCGATAGCCGACGAGGCGCGATGAGAGGTCCGCTTCAATTCGCTCGGCGATATCGTCGGCCCGCAGGTCGATCCAACCCACAACGCCGATAATGGCCGGACAATGCTCGGCGATCTCGAGGAGAAAGCCTGTTTCCTCCGGCACCTGCCTGGCCTGCACCGCGATCGCACCGCCGACTCCACGTGAGGCAAGGGCTGCGAGGAGGTCACTGGCCACAAAGTCGCGGTTGATGGCGCTTCGCGGATCGATCCAAGGGAATGACTCGGGCATATAGCGCCAAAGATGATGATGTCCGTCGACGAACATTGCCCTCTCATTCTTATATATGCGAACATGCTTGCATATTTGATATGCCGGTGTCTACTTGATCCTACGATAAGGAGCGCTCGACAGAGAGGATGTCGTGAAAACCATCATTTGCAACGAACCACATAGTCTTGCGCTCGTGGAGCGGCCGGATCCCGTTCCGACCGGCGCCGAGGTCCTGGTCCGCATCGGCCGGGTCGGACTTTGTGGAACCGACTATCATATCTATGAGGGTCGCCACCCGTTCCTCACCTATCCGCGTGTCATCGGTCACGAGCTTGGCGGCACGATCGAGCATGTCCCGCCAGGGTCCAATCTGCAAATCGGCCAGACGGTCGCCATCAACCCATATCTCGCCTGTGGCAGCTGTATCGCCTGCAGGAACGGTAAGCCGAATGCCTGCGTGAACATCACTGTCCTGGGCGTCCATGGCGATGGTGGGATGTGCGAGCGGCTCACCGTGCCGGAGAGCGCGGTGATCGACGCAACCGGATTGTCGGTCGATCAGGCGGCGATGGTCGAGTTTCTGGCGATCGGTGCCCATGCCGTGGCGCGAGGCGCGCCAAAGGCAGGTGACCGGGTCTTGGTCGTGGGGGCAGGTCCGATCGGCATCGGGACCGCATTGTTCTCCCGGCTCAATGGCGCCAACGTGACGTTGGTCGATACCCGGCAGACCCGTCTGGAATACGCGCGGGACGCGCTCGGCTTCGCCAATGTCCAGAAAGTGGGTCCGGACCTTCCGGAGGTCTTGCGGCAAGCGACCGACGGCGAGATGTTCGACATTGTCTTCGACGCCACCGGCGTGCTGGCCGCAATGGCGAACAGCCTGCAATTCGTAGCCCATGGCGGCACCCTGGTATTCGTCGGCGTCGCCCCGGGCGATCTCGTTCTGTCCGATCCGGAATTCCACAAGCGCGAAACGACCCTGATCGCCAGCCGCAATGCGCTGTCGGCCGACTTCGATCGCGTCATTGCGGCCATCCGCGACGGGCATATTCCCACCGACGCGCTGCATACCCATAGCGTGTCCGGCGACGACCTCCCCACTCGATTGCCCGAGCTGATCGAGGAGGCGGACCATGTCCTCAAAGCCATCGTTCAGTTCTGACGGGTCGGCGCATCAGAACCGCCAGCGATTGCTCGACCGACTGCGTGCATCCGGGGCGTTCGGCTTCGGCGCCTCTTCGCTCGGGAATCTGTATGCACCCATGTCCGACGAGCAGGCGCGGCGCGCCGTCGATAGCGCCTGGGATGCGGGCATTCGCTACTTCGATACCGCGCCTTTCTACGGATACGGGCTCAGTGAACGCCGCCTGGGCGCCGCGCTGAGCAGCAAGCCACGCGACGAGTTCCTCCTCTCCACCAAAGTTGGCCGGCTTCTGGTCGAAGATCCGACATCGGGAACCGGTGACGGCTTTCAGTCCGCCTTACCCTTTCGGCCAGTGTTCGATTATTCCTTTGATGGCGTGCTGCGTTCGGTCGACGACAGCTTAAGTCGCCTGGGGCTTGATCGGATCGACATCCTCCTGATGCACGACATCGGGGCGGCGACCCATGGCGAGCATCATGACCGACATTGGCGGGATGCCGTGGATGGCGGCTTCCGCGCCCTGGAGCGGCTGCGGACCGAACGCGTCGTCTCTGCAATCGGCCTAGGCGTGAATGAAGTGGGGGCCTGTGTCGGCAGCCTGGACCATGTCGATTTCGACCTGTTCCTGCTTGCCGGCCGCTATACCCTTCTCGATCAATCGGCGGGCGACTTTTTCGACCTCTGTCGGGCGCGCAATATCGGGGTGATCGCAGCGGGCGTCTTCAATTCAGGGATTCTCGCCACCGGAGCAGGGCGCGGCGGCGCCTATTTCGACTATGGCGCCGCGCCCGACGATATCGCCGATCGCGTCCAGAGAATCGAGATGATATGCTCGGCGTTCGGTATCTCCCTCGCCGCGGCAGCTCACCGTTTCGTCGAGACGCATCCGGCGGTTACACAGACGCTGCTTGGCTTGCGCGATGAGGATCAGCTGAAAAGCGCGCTCGACAATCAGCAGCAGGCTATCCCGCCAGCCTTGTGGCAGGCGCTTGAAGAGGCCGGTCTCATTCGCGCCGTCGCTCAGGCAACCCCGGAGGCAAACGTTTGAACCCTCATTCGTCGGCCGCGGCAGTAGCGCGATAACCGAGCGTCGCGGAGACCCGAAACGCAGCGCCCTTGAGCAGTTCCGAGACCGCGTCGAGCTTCACGCGCTGAGAGCCATCGATCAGTTCGAGGAAGGGGATGGTCAGCGCTCCTACGATGTCACCGCTGTACGAAAAGATGGGATAGCTCACGTCCGTGACACCGTGGGTGATCGGGCTCTGGCGACGATCAAACCCATTGTCGCGTACCCGGGCCAGACAGTCGGCCAGCCATTGGCGATCGACGGACTTGCCCTGCGCCTTCTCCGCCTCGGCGATGATGCGTTCCGCGGTCTGCGGCGCCGAGAAGGCCAGCAAGACATGCCCGGAACAGCTGCGCACCATGTCGATCATGGCGCCGAGGCGAAGCGCGAACCCGCGCATCCCGGGATTCTCCACGCGCGCGATCACCAGGCCATGGCCGCCATTCGGCACGACGAAATGACAGGATTGCTCCGTCTCGGTCGCAAGCCGTTGCATCTCGGGCATCGCCGCTCCAACCAGGTCCTGCGCCGGCGTCGCCCGATAGGCGAGGTCGAGGATCTTGTAGGATACCGTATAGCGATCCGTGGTCGGCGACCGCTGAAGATACCCCGCCTGCTCCATCACCACCACGATCCGAAACAATTCGCCCACCGACCGTCCAAGCGCCGCGGCCATCTCCTTCACCAGCGCGCCCTGCGGATAGGCCGAGAGCAGGTCCAAAATCTCAAACGCCTTCTCGAGCGCCGGCGCGGCGTAGGTGGTGGTCGATTTCGGTCGTGCCATACACCAGTCCTAAGACGCACCGCACGCGGATCAAAGACCTCATCTTGTCAGGAGCGCAGCGCCAAAACCCCGCATCCGTACCGCCGCGCCTCTCTATCGCTGCAGAGTCAAGAAGCTTGGCTTTTGAGCAACGCCGCGTTGCCCCAGGTCACGACCGTAGGCGCCTTGTTCCTGGCGGAGCTGCCGCGCGCCACCAGTTCGACAATCGTCACGCCGGTAATATTGGCGCGCAGCGTCTGCACCGGCTGGCCGAAACGGGTCGGCTTGGACGTCGTGAGAAGCTTGCCGTCTCCGTAGACGGCAAACGTCACGAGGTCGTCTGCATCGAAGGTTGAATCATCGACCCCGACCTCGGCGACGAAGCGACGGAATTCGCCATTTGCCTTGACCTCGAACCGGGAGTTGGCGAGCGCACCCAGACCGGTCCTGTACATCGCGCCGTGAACGCGTAACGCCTGCCGATACGGTGTGGCATCGACCTGCGCCCCGCCCCAACCGGTATAGGCCGGCGGCTCGCCGGTATCGGCGGTGCTGCCCCATGGCGTGATCATGCGATGGATCATGGGATCCGGTTGCGGAACGACCACACCATCGACGGCGGGATTCACGCGCCCCGGCATTTCCGAAAGATAGACGCCGTCCGCCAGAGTCCGTGTGCCGGTGGCATCGAAGATGAGCGTTTGGCGCGGGTCGAGATGGAGCTTCACCTCGCCCGAAAAAGCGGGGAGCGTGGCACCGGTCCACAGATTCCGGAGAGTCACCGGCGCTGTCCCGACGAACTTCATGTGCTCGGCCGTCAACGTCACGTCCGCGGGCGCGAGTCCCCGGTTGAAAACCGCCACTGCCTTATGGCCGTTGCTGAGCATTTTGACGAAGATTTGAACGTCATCGGTGTCGTATGCCAGGACCGCCTGGTTGCCCGCCGGATCCTGATCGATCGCGATGATGTCGCTATTGCCGAAAATGTCCATGAGCGATTGTGGCGCGTTCCGCAGATCGTATCCGATCAACAGCGGCGCCGACAGCATCGACCATAGTGCGAAGTGCGACTTCGCTTCGGTCAAATGATGCTCGTCAAAGTCACCCTGACCGACGAAGAGCATGTCGGGATCGTTCCACGAGCCGGGATGGGCATAGAGCGCGCGATTGGCGGCGCTATCGAAATTGGCCAGCATCCGCGTCCAGCTTGGCGTCAAATCGTCACTGGTCCGCGAAAGATTGCCCACGTCCTTGCCCCAGGCACGCACATCGGCCGAGCCCCAGGCGCAGATGGAAAACACGTAATCGCCATCGGGGTTGGTGCGGTGCAGGGCATCGGCGACGTGTTCGTAGAGGTTGCGGACGGCTGCAATGTCGGTGCGGCGGATTTCCATTATGTCGATCAATGGACCGAGCGCGCGATATTGGCCCGATTTGACGCCTGGGCTGTCCGCGCCGAACGCGCGGATGCCGCAGCCATCGACCTTGATGTAATCGAAGCCCCAATCGCCGAAATAGAGCTTAATGTCCTGATCGATATGGCCATACAGGCCAACCTCACGTTCCGCGACGCTCCCCTCGGGGAGGTTGGGCGCGCCGGGGGCGAAGGCCTGCGAACAGTTATTGGCACCGATATCGGAATAGATTCCGGCTTTCAGACCCATGGCATGAATACGATCGGTGAACGGCTTGAAGCTGGTCTGCTCGGGTCCGCCAACCGCGGCGGAGGGAAAAATCGACGTGCGGATGACCATCCGGCCGTCCGTCACCCGCCGCTTCAGCCACCAACCATCGTCCAGGTTGACGTAGCGATAGCCCTTTCGCGCCAGACCGCTATCGATGATCGCCTTGGCGGAATCGAGAACCTTGGCTTCGGTAACATCCGTATGGAAGGCGTTCCACGAATTCCAGCCCATCGGCGGTGTCGCCGCTCGTCCTGTAGTGAATGCCGTCCAGCGAGCACTCGGCGCCAGCGGGTCGGCCGAAGCGTTTACGGTACCACCCAACAATAAAGCCGGCGCAAGGCCGAGGGTGATCCACCGGATAGACTGCTTCATATTGTTACGCATTCCCGCTTCGAACATCATCATTGCCCCCAAAAAGGTCGAGCCGTCACGGACGAACGGCGTTCAATCGTATCTGCCGTGACGGCAAGCCCTCGGCGTCGACCTGGATGACGATCGGCCCCGGCTTGCTGCCGGCGCGGATCACCGCCACCACGCGGCCGTGAAAGGTATTGCGGATGCCCGACTGAAAGCTCGACGCGTCGCGCGGGTCGCCGTTGCCGATGCCGGCCAGCGTCGCCGCACCGCTCACCCGAACATGCACCCGGCGATCCGCCGTCTGGGCGTATAGCGGCGTGCCGGCCGCATCCTTCAGTTCGACCGCCACATAGGCCAACGCCTCGCCGTCGGCGGGTAATTGCCGGCGGTCCGACGACATTTCGGCACGGGCCGCCGCGCCCGCTGTACGCAATGTCCACCGACCGGCTGGCCGGCCATCGCGATAGCCGATCGCGACGAGTTCGCCGGCTTCATATGGTACCGTGAAATGCGCCTGATATTGTGTGTCGAGACCGACGGCCTTGCGCCCAAGACTTCTCCCGTTCAGCACGAGCTCGACTTGGGGAAACTCGGAATAGACCGCTACGTCGAGTGGTTTCCCTTCCTGACCGGCCCAGCTCCAGCTCGGATGGACGTCCTCCAGCGACCAATCGAGATGCGGCGGTGAGATCGGGAACAGGAAACGGTTTGGCAGATCCTCGGTCCCGGCAGGCTGGCGGACGAACGCGACGATCGGGTCGATCCCGGTCTTCCAAAGGACCTCGCGATAATAGGCCGCCGGCCGCTTCCGACCTGTGGCGTCGATCTCACCACAATAGGCAAGATGCCATGGGTAGGGGCCGAGCTTCTGCCAGTCCTGGCTATAGCCCATCCAGCCGATGCCGGTTTCGCCGAGATAGTCCACCGCCGTCCACACGAAATCGCCGATCACCCAGGGATTGGCCTCGACCGACCGCCAATAGGTGAACGCATCCTTCGGCAGGGATTCCGACGTGAACATGATCTGGTCGGGCAGGCGCTTATGTTGCTCCACGAACAGCTGCGCACGGTAATTGTAGCCGGCGACGTCGAGAACCGCGAATTGCGCGTCGCTTTGCGGGGGGTCGATGCTCACCGCCTGGGTTACCGGTCGGGTGGGGTCGAGCTTGCGGACACGCTCGACAAGCTGGCGGGCGGTCGCAACGCCTTGCGGCGTCCCCTGCTCGGGAATCTCGTTGCCGATGCTCCAGAACAGCACGCTGGGATGGTTGCGGCCGCTCACCACCATGCTGTCGATATCCTGCGCCCAGTTGTCGGCGAAGAAGCGAGCATAGTCCCGGTCCTTCTTGCTCTTGTTCCAGGCATCGAACGCTTCGTCGATGACCAGCATCCCGAGCTCGTCGGCGGCGTCGAGCGTCGCTTGGCTGGCCGGATTGTGCGCATTGCGGATCGCATTATAGCCCGCCGCTTTCATCAGCCGGACCTTGCGGCGGTCGGCGTCTGGCGCGCCGGCGCCACCGATCATGTAATTGTCATGATGGATGTTGCCGCCGCGCAGCTTCACCGGCCTGCCGTTGATGCGCAGCCCCTGACGGGCATCCACGGTGATGGTGCGCACTCCGAATCGCGTGCGGCGCTCGTCGACCAGTTTGCCGCCGACACGCACTTGCTGAACCAGCGTGTAAAGATTGGGCGCGTCCGGCGACCATAAGGAGGGGCGTGCCAGTTCCAGAATCTGGTCGCCCTCGATGCGTCCGCCGGGTGCGATCGACCGGGCCTCGCGGACTTCGCCGACGACCTTGCCCGCGGTGGAGACGACACGCGAGATCAGCTCGACCCCCGCCAGCGCGTTCGACCGGTTTGCGATGGCAGCGTGCGCCGAGACCACGCCACGCTGTTCCGTGGCAACCGGCGTGGTAACGAAAACGCTGTCCGGTTCGAGGTGGACGCGGTTCACCAATTCGAGCGTTACGGGACGAATGATGCCCGACCCGGCATACCAACGCGAAGAGGGGTCCTCGTGGTTCACCCGGACGGCAATGACATTGCGCCCGGCCCGCAACTTTCCGGTCAAGTCGAAGGCGAACGCCGTATAGCCGTAACGATGCCGGCCGAGATGCTCGCCGTTGAGCCAGACATCGGCGTCCATATACACGGCCTCGAACTTGAGCCGCGCCACGCGGGCCGCCTCGACCGGGCTCAGCGTCAGATGCCGGCGATACCAGCCCTTTCCGCCGGGAATATAACCAGAATCCTGGCCGCTTATCGCCAGGGCATCGAAGGGAGGCGAGCCATCGGGCTTGTCCATGATGCCCCAATCATGCGGGACGACCACGTTTTGCCAGCGCAAATCGTCGAGTTGGGGCCGCTCGCCACCGGCAACATCACCACGATGGAACCGCCAATTCTGCGACAGGCTGCGGTTCTGGGACCAGCCCGGCACTGCCGTACTGGCAACCGCCGCGACAGCGATCAGAGCGTGGATGACCGGCTTGATGCACCTCATTTACACGCTTCTTCCGTGCGACGAATATGCCGATATCCAGCTGTCATCCGTCCCCGCTCCCGCTTTCTTGATTAGGCATATTGTTATTACTAATCCGCACCGATGGCGCAATAGCCTTGACTCGCGCCATGGACACCCCACACGGGCAGTGACTGCGCGGAGCGCTTGCGGCGAAAGCCGGGAAACGCCCTGTGTGGAGCTTCTGAACGCATCGGGACGAAGCGAGCTCGAGCGGGGAAGTGATGGCTGCGGGACAGATGATAATACGAGCAGGTCGCGCCGCAGGACATGACGAGATCGTGTCGATCCTGGGAGCCGAAATCCTCTCCGGCGCTCGCGCTCCGGGCAGCCGCGTGCTGCTGGCGGAAGAGCTCCTCTCCCGCTTCGGAGCCTCCCGGGTGCTCATGCGCGAGGTCACCAAGACGCTCGTTGCGAAAGGACTGATCAGCGCCAAGAGCCGCGTCGGGACGCATGTCCTGCCGCCCGAATATTGGAACTGGTTCGATCCGGATGTGCTGGCCTGGCGCGTGCGCCTGGGGTTGGACCAGGCGTTCTTCGAACACCTCGCGCAGATGCGCCGCGCCGTGGAACCTGCAGCGGCCGCACTTGCCGCGCTTCAGCGAACCGACGAGCATCTCAGGGAAATGCGGCGCGCTCTTCGAGGCATGGCTGACTCGGTGGACGATCGCCATGCATTCGTTCTGGCGGATCTGGCCTTTCATGTGGCCGTCGCCGCAGCGTCCCAAAATCCGCTATTCCGGGCTTTCTCTGGCGTCGTCGAGGTCGCGCTCGGAGCGTATTTCACCTTGAGCACGCCAATCGCGATCGATGCGATGCGCGAGAATGTCGCCAGGCACACCAAGGTCGCCAACGCGATCGAGCGCGGCAACCCGGACGCCGCCCATAAGGCAATGATCAACGTCATCGACGAGGGCGTCAATAGGGTCGTGAAGAAGCGTTGAGGGGCGATGCGCCGCATTTTCGTCACCGTAATTGATCCTGATGTTTGATCCGTGATCAAACATTGATAGCGCTACCGTGTGCCAACGCGATGCGCGTTTCCAATCGTCGATGAAGGGCTCACGCCTGCAAGCCTATGTTTCCCGCTTCGCGATACTAGCAAGGATTCTCACATGAAGCTCTCAAGACGCGATCTCGTCAAATCACCCTTGGTGCTGGCCAGCGCCTCGGCGATAGGGCTGGACATGGCAGGCCCGGCGCTGGCCCAAGCCAGCTCGGCGACACCCGGTGAGATCGTTGAGTTGTGGTCGCGTCCTCCCGCAGGCGCGCTGCGTCCGGACATGGTCGAGGTCGTCGAGCAAACCTCGTCGGACCCGGCCTATAGCAGCCGACGGATCAAGCGCATATCGAGGCCGCGGATGACCGTTCTTCGCGCGGCCCAGCCGAATGGCGCGGCCATGCTGATCATTCCGGGCGGCGGCTTCGAGTGGAATTATTTCGATCATGAGGGTTATCGCATCGCCGATGTCCTGAATCGCGCCGGCATTACCTGTTTCGTGCTGTTCTACCGCCTGGCGCAAGACGGATGGAACAACCCGGCAAGCGTTGGCCCGGCCGACGCGCAACGCGCGATGCGTGTCATTCGCGCTCAGGCTGACCGCTTCCATATCGACCCGACCCGGATCGGCGTCATGGGCTTCAGCGCCGGCGGCTTCCTGGCGACAACCCTCGCCACGCGGCATTCGGCGCCATTCTACGCTTCGCTCGACGCGACGGATCGGGTCAGTGCGCGGCCGTTGCTGGCGGCGCCGATCTACCCTGTGCAAACGGTCGACCCAACTTATGCCTATGGCGGCACGGCACCATCTTTGTTCGGCCGACAGCCGACGGCGGCCGAGATTCGCGAATGGTCCCCGGATCTCAATGTCACGCCGGCCGCGGTATCCACGTTCCTGGTGCATGCGGAAGATGACGACACCGTGCCCGTCGCCAACACCACAAGGCTGCGTGACGCGATGATCGCGGCCAAGATCACGGTCGAGACCCATTTGTTCGTCCATGGCGGTCACGGCTTCGGTGCGTGGCCCCAGCCAGGCGCTCCCGATGGCTTGTGGCTACCGCTCTTCCTCAACTTCGCTCGCCAGCAAAAGTTATTCACCTAGAGTCGTTTCCGCTCATTGGCCGCAGAATTCAAGCATCTGTATTAACAGGTAAAAAAGTCGATACCAGTGTCACGGTATGGACCCATCACCGATGTCGTTGCCCGCGCCGGATTGGCGGAGGCGGGCGTTGCTGTCGGAGGATTCCACTGCCCGAGCAACCGCTAAGAAGACATTGAGCGCGATGATCGCCAACGCTCTCGTGAAGACGAATGATCCGGACTTGCAGGTTGCGGCCTGTCGTGAGGTTGGGCGGTACCTTTTGACTTACAAGGAGTATGTCGAAGAATGCGAACGTAACGGCTGAAAGTGGGCCGAATGCGGACGGGCGGCTTGCGGCGATCAAGGGGTCAGAGCTGCCATTGGCTTACCTCTTCCGACCTCGCATGAAGTAACTCCGTTCGGGCGCGCTCCCCGCGCCCTTATCTACCTCCCAGCCGCCTTTGCCGCCTGATTGGCCCAAAAAAGCAGCAGGCGGGACCCGTGCTCCGTCTCATAGTCGTAGATGGGCGCACCTGTGGAAAGCGGCCGCACATAACCGCGCGGCACGTCCTCCAGCCACTTGGGCCAGCGCAATAGCTGCTTAGACATACTGGTCATCTGATACCAACCACTATTCAACCACTCGTAGACGTAGACGCGGCCCTGCTCATCGCGGCCCACCGCCATGTGGTCGAGCGGGTTCGGCCCCGGCGATCCATAACAACGCTTACCAATGCACCAGAGGTGATCGATCCGCACGGCAAAGATGCCGTTGCCGTTCAGAAGCGAGCGGGCAATCTCAAACCGGCACCAAGGACGCTTCCAGGTATACTCGCCCGTAAGGACACATGTGACGCTCGTGCCAACAATGTTCCGGCCAATCGACCTCCGAAGATACTCCTCGTTGACGCTCTTCCGACTCTCCCACAGGCTTCGATCCTGAACCGTCTTCACGCGCTCGCTGTCTATAGGCCTGATCTTACCCGACTGCCGAACCTGATTGACGCGGTTCACGTCGTCATAATGGAATGAATAAAACACGCGCCTGACACGGGGCGCAGGGGCAGGCAGATTAGCGGGTGGTGTTGCCTGCGGCCTCAGTCCGAATATCCCGCCCGGTGCATTCGGCTGTGGGCTGAGCCCGAACAGATTGCCCAATGCCGGCGGTTGCCGGTTGTCCAGATATGCGCCGAATATCCCGCCTGGGGGTGGTGGAGGACTGAACAGATGCCCCAGCGCATTTGTTTGCGGAGGTGGACTCAGCGTCGGCTGGTTGCTCAACGCGTGGATGATCTGGTTCAGAAAGTCGTCGGGCTTGCCGCTCATGCAGGTAACCATACAGTATGAAGAGCAGGCAGGCACCTAAAACCGGTCCATAGAACAACCAGCTGGATTTGCCGCTGATTGCCTTCGTCTTGTCCCCTGGTAGGACAATTGGTGCGATGCCCAAGTCGGTAGCCTGATCTAGGTCGCGAGCAGCTACCTGATCGTAAAGGGTGCGGAAGCGGACCTCGAGCGTCATGTAATAGGTGTCGATGGAGAACAGGATCACGGCGGCCATCATCGCGATCACGCCCAACTGTATCGTATCCGCCTGGAGCGAAATTGCGGCCAAACCGGCTAGAATGGTGATCGTGAATGTTTTGGCGCTGGCGCTGAAGCCAGACATGCGAGTGATGACGCCCTGGATCATGCCGAGGTGGCCGATCCGCATTGCGACCAGACTTTCCTCCTTTAACGCCATCCCGCTCCCCCTCTTCAGAAGATCAAACCTACCTATCCCATTGATCAACTATGGCCTGAGCGGATTGCCTCCCGCCATAGGGCGCAACGCATTCATCGCCCGTAGAGCTGGACCGCTGCTCAGATCAGCTGGCGTCGGCGCCGACCGGCGGGCGAGTGAATTGAAGAAGCGCCACCCGACTTGCAATGTGCTTCACGGTCGCGAAGACAATTACTCCGTTCGCGTCTTCGAGTTCGATTGGGACGTTCACTTGGAAGGCGGCGGGCTGCGGTGCTCCGCCGTCTATCGCGATATTGTCCGCATAGAGATAGGTGCGGTGGCTAGTGTCCAGGATCGGGCTCAATCGTCCATTCAATCCGGGAATGTAACCGGTGTTATGGATGACGATGGAACCGATATTTTCGGTTCGTGGCAGCATTATCTTGGCCCCTTCGGCGGGATCGACACGCTCAATAATCGCCGCCGGATATTCAGAATGGGAGATCAAGAGCCTGTAAGGCCTGCGTGTTTGAATGGTGAGCAAACAGCGACCATCGGCGCCGGTTCGCCCTTCAACGGTCGTGCCGTTGTCGGCTTGGGCTGTGACGGTCACTCCGGCGATCGGTGTCTTCTCGTCGTTGGCGATAACCACCACGCACTCGGTGGGCGTGGTGCTTGGGTTGGCTGTCACGCTGGCGAAGTCTCTGCGGACCAGTTCGGTTGGCACCGATCCGCCAACGCTGACGAGCTTCTTGGAAATTAGCGACGCCAAATCCTCGGGTGTCCGGTCTTTAAGGGAGACATAGCCGACAGTGAGGAGCACCCCCGGAATTTCAGTATCGTCGAAACGCGCAGGCAGGATGTACTCCTGTGCTTCCTGGAACGCCTTGGCTTGCGCCGCGCGGCGTTCGTGATTGGTCCAGAGTTTCCGATTATAAGCCTCAGAAATGAACATGACCGTGAAGCGCGCGCGCTTCTGGTAGATTTCACTCAAGTGGGCATAAAGGTCCTTGCCCCAAAGATCGGCTTCCTCAAAAAGATCATAGAAAACCTTCACGCCGCGGTCGCGCAGTGCGTGGGCGACCTTATCAACATAGGCTCGATCTTCTCCTGCGAACGATAATGCGATGTCGAAATCTGGGTTCTTGCTCATCGCCTCTTGTTCTAGCTGCTCGCATGCCGTTGTCCAAATCCGGACGCAATGGGCTCAACCCGCTTCACGCCAGATAGCGCAGTCCGGCCGCGGCACGAACGAGTGACCGTTTTCGAGACATTAATCGACCGCATCGAACGGCGGCAATTAGGGCGCGTTGCCGTCAAACGGAATTGGATCGGCTGGAAGGTCAGGTCACCCCACTTGCGAGGAAAGCATGACTTGATAGTCTCGTCCAGAACTGTTGAACCGTTTGAGAGCTAATGTGCCGGTTGCAAGGCGCTTGCTTATCCTAAGTCTATGGGTGGCGCCGGTGAGCGCCTGCTCGCCCTCGCCTGGAGGGGGAATGTCAAAGTTGGAAGACGATCATTTCACTTGCGCGGCGATGATTAGTGCGGCCGACCGCTTGGCGGGCATCGGAAAATTGTCCGCCGACGCCTTTTCCGCTGACAAGACGCTTCCTGCCTCGATGGGACACCTGAACGCTTGGGCCATTCCCAAGGGCCTCAAGGAAGCGGAGGCCTTTGCTGCCGTGAACAAGGAACGCGAACAGCTTCTTGCCGATTTGGCTCCCGAGGAGATTGGGTCGCGTGCTCAGGCATGCATCGCTAGCATGAAGAGCTCGACCTGACTGTGGCCCAGCAATTTCAGCGCTCAGCCCGCGAGCCAACTTGTGTCGACATCCTGGGCAAATGGCCGCTTTCCGGATCTGTGGCGGTCGAGCTGTACGACCGACTTTAGGGCGCGTTCCAGACGGTCGAGGCAGCTCAAAACTGCCGCAGGCCGCGAACCAAGCCGACAGACCTCTCCAAGGACTTCACCTTGCTCTACGTAGGTTCAAGCAATCCGGGAGGCGCAAAAATTTGCTCCCCAACGTCTGCGCCTAACGCGATAATGAGTGAATTTCGGCGATGTATCCGCCCGGGAACCGAACGATCGCTGACTGACGGCCCCCTTCCGGGTGCGGCGCGACGAGTTGCTCGACACCGGCTGCGCTCGCCTTGGCCAGCGTGCCCGGCAGATCGGCGACCGCATAACCGGTCAGCTCGCGGCCATATGGCCAGGGCAGCGCGCCGTTGCTGACCAGGACCACCATATTGCCGTAACCCGACACCAGGCTGATCCGGCGATAGGTCGTGCCCGGCCTGCCAATTTCGGCCCCCGGCGAGGCCGGTGCATCGGACACTATCCGCCCGCGCGAAAAACGTAGCCAGCTGGCGAGGAAGGCGTCGGCGGCGTCGGGCGTCAGATAGATCCGGTTGTCCGGAATCATCGATAGCGGGGCGTAATTAGGGGCGACCGTGTGCCAGTAGAATTGCATGGCGACGCCACCCGACCATTGCACCAGTACGTCGCGGCCGATCGGATCGGGAAAGGTATCGACCAGCCGCACCGCGCCCGCCTTGCGCGCCGCCGTCACTGCCGCATCGATATCGGTGACGAGATAACCAGTCCGCTCGGCGCCGAACGGATACGGCACCGGAGTCTTGAACCCGAAAACCGAGATCATGCCGGCTGGCGTCATCGCGACTTGGGACATGGTCGTGCTGGCGGTCGGCGTGACCTGGAACTCCCCCTTCTTGCTGACGGTGCCGCCGAAAGTCGCGACGAAACTGGCGATGAAACGATCGAAATCCGCCGGCGCGACATAGACATGGGTCGAGTCATATTGCGGGCCGACCGAATAATCGGCGGTTGCCGCTTTGGGGGCTGGAGCCTGCTGGCGGGCCGGCGAAGCGGCGGGGATGGCGAGCAGGATGGTTGCGGCAAGCAGGATCGAACGCTTCATGGGGAATTCCTTGATGACGAAAAACCGCGCGGCGAGGTCGGTCCGCCGCGCGGTGCGATACGTCAGCCGTTGATGAAGGCGAGCAGGTCGGCGTTGATCTGATCGGCATGCGTCGTCGGCATGCCGTGCGGATATCCCGGATAGGTCTTCAGCCTGGCGCCAGGGATCAGCACGGCGGACAGCCGCCCGGAAATGTCGATCGGCACGATCTGGTCATCCTCCCCATGCAACACCAGCGTCGGTACGGTGATCGCCTTGAGGTCGGCCGTGAAGTCGGTCTCGGAAAAGGCGGCAATGCCCAGCGTGTGCGCCAGCGCGGATCCCATCATCCCCTGCCGCCACCAATTGAGCCGCACGCCTTCCTTCACCTCGGCGCCGTCGCGATTGAAGCCGTAGAAGGGCAGCGTGAAGTCGTAATAATATTGGGCGCGGTTGCCGGCGGTCTGGGCGCGGATATCGTCGAACACCGCCATCGGCACACCATTGGGGTTGTTCGCGGTCTGCACCATCTGCGGCGGCACCGCGCTGATCAGCACTGCCTTGGCGACGCGGCCCGGCTTGGCCCGCGCGGCATAGCGCGCGACCTCGCCACCGCCGGTCGAGTGACCGATATGGATCGCGTTCTTCAGGTCGAGCGCATCGGTCAGCGCGATCACGTCGGCGACATAGGTATCCATGTCGTGCCCGGTCGCGGACTGGCTCGAGCGCCCGTGCCCGCGGCGGTCATGGGCAATCACGCGGAAACCCTTCTGGACGAAGAACATCATCTGGCTATCCCAATCGTCCGAGCTGAGCGGCCAGCCATGGTGGAACATGATCGGCTGAGCGTCCTTCGCGCCCCAATCCTTGTAGAAGATCTCGGTGCCGTCCTGCGTGGTGATCGTGCTCATGATATTCTCCCTTTGCGTGGTAGTTGATGATGAGGAGCGGGCGCGCCGGAGGGCGCCCGCGGAAGTGTGGTTCAGGCGGCGTCGACCAGGACGATCTCGGCGTTGTTGATCGCGGTGACCCTGAGCACCGGCTCGTCAACGATCGCCGCGCCATCGCGCGCTTCGATCCGCACGCCATTGACCTCGATCTCGCCTGTCGCCGGGACGAGATAGGCGTGGCGGCCCTCACCCAGCGGATAGTCGGCGGTCTCGCCGGTCTTGAGGGTGGCGCCGACGATACGGGCATCGGTGCGGATCGGCAGGGCATCGGCGTCATCCGCGAAACCGCTCGCCAGCGTGACGAAATGGCCCGAGCGCTCGCCCTTAGGGAACGGCTTGGCGCCCCAGGACGGGGTCTCGCCGCGGGTCTTCGGCTCGATCCAGATCTGGAAGATCTTCGTCGTGCCCGGCTCGCGATTATATTCGGAGTGGCGCACACCTGAGCCTGCGCTCATCACCTGGACGTCGCCGGCTTCGGTGCGGCCGGTATTGCCCAGGCTGTCCTGGTGCGTGATCGCCCCTTCGCGGACATAGGTGATGATTTCCATGTCGGCATGGCCATGCGGGGGGAAGCCGGTGCCGGCAGCGATCGTATCGTCATTCCACACGCGGATCGGGCCCCAGCCCATCCGGCTCTGGTCATAGTAATTGGCGAAAGAGAAATGATGCTTGGCGTCGAGCCAGCCATGATTGGCGGCACCGAGGCTGGCAAAGGGGCGGCGTTCGATCATCGTGTTTCTCCCGAGGGAAGCGTCTGCGCTTCCGATGGCAGACCAATGCGGGCGAAACGGACTTGACGAAATAGAAACGTTGGCATCACATCATTGCCGAAAATGACAAGACGCCTTCCTGACCTCGAAGCTTGGGCGATCTTCGCGAGGGTCGCAGAACTGGGTTCCTTCTCCGGCGCGGCGGCAGATCTCGGCTTGTCGAATCCGACCGTTTCGAAAGCGATCGGCCGGCTGGAGGCACGGCTCGGCTTCGCGCTGCTCGCGCGGACCTCGCGGCGGCTGTCGCTGACCGAAGCAGGCCGCGCCTCGCTCGATCGCGCCGCGCGCATCCTGGCCGAGGGCGAGGCGGTCGAGGACGAGGCCGCCGATCAGTCGAAGACGCCGCGCGGCGTGGTGCGGATCAGCGCGCCGCTCTCATTCGGCACGGCTTATCTTGGAGCCGTCCTTCCGGCGTTTCTCGACCTCTATCCGGAGATCACATTGGACGTGGCGCTCAGCGATCGTCGCGTCGATCTCGTCGCGGAGGGCTTCGACTTCGCACTGCGCATCGCCCGCCTGGAGGATTCGTCGCTGCTCGCACGGACATTGTGCGCCGTACGCCTGTTGCTGGTCGGCGCGCCGAACTATTTCGACACGCATGGTCGGCCGAGCCATCCGGCCGATCTCTTGCGGCACCATGCGCTCGCCTATAGCGGCAGCGCGCAGCGCGGCGTCTGGCGGTTCAGCCATCCCCTGTTCGGCGAGGAAGTCGTGGAGCCGCCGGTGCGGTTATGGGCCGACAATGCCGACATGCTCAACCCGCTGCTGCTCGCGCAGCAGGGGGTGGCGTTGCAGCCCGAATTTCTCGTCTGGCAGCAATTGCGCGACCGCACGCTCGAAAACGCGATGCCCGACTGGACGCCAGCCCCGCTCGGGCTGCATCTCGTGATGCCGCCGAACCCGCTGCGACCGCAACGGGTGCAATTGCTGATCGACTATCTCTCGAAAGCACTTGCCAACCCGCCATGGTCACTCGTTTAGCTGACGGTATGTGCCACCGTACGGCTTTCCCAACAGTTCCGCGGTCCATGTCCATCTCATGGACCCCATGGGTGCCGTCATTCTAGCGCGAAACGCTCTCTGGATGATGCAACTTGGTCCTTGAACCGCGCTTCAGCGGTGATCACCCACCATCAGACGAGCGCCGCAAAGCGCCCTTCTCTGTAAGTCAGTACTTGGAGGGAAGCGACTTGGGCACGGTGCGAAGGTCGCAAATCGCTTGTTTGGATCGAGAGGTGATGCCGATGGGAGACCGCCAAATTTGATCCCGGACTACATCGATTTTGGGCAGCGCGGGCGCCCGCTGCCGCCCACGCTACAAACGTCACGCTCGGACGATCATTCCCCGGTGGATCTACGGCGGACCGACGTCACTTCGGCGAAACACCGGCTGTGGTTTTCCTGGCCGCCAGTTTATCGACTGCATCCAGCACCTCGTTGATCGTGGGGCGAGGTATCTGCTCCCGCTATCATCTCTCCACTAACGACGGGTACATTACATCTGACAGCACGGCCGGCGTGCTCCGCGCTTCTCGGTCAGGATGTCACCGGCATCTCGAACGGCACGGCGGGCAGGTCATCGCCATCGTATAGATTGACGAACGCCGAATCCTCCCAGGCGTAGCGTATGCGCGTGATCCCAGGCTCGTTGGTCCCCGGCAGCACGATCGTGTCGCCCGCCGGTTTACCCGCGACGTAGCGGCAGCGAGCGGAATCGCAGGCCTGGAATCCGATCGCGACATCGGCGCTGTAGGTCCGCAAATTTCCCGTGACGTGGCGGAAACGGATGACGAGGTCGGTATCGCGCCGCTCGACAGACACGGCTTCGGGGCCGCCCGGCGTGATCGCTTCGCCATAAGCAAGGGCGCGCGCCGCCCGAGCCAAGCGTTCACCGACGACGGTCTTCTCGGTAGGATGCACATCGCCGCGGTCGCCGACGTCGATCGAGACGGCGAGTCCGGCATGCGGATCGGCGCGGACCACTTGCCCTTGCACGGCACGGAGTGCCGCCCAACCGGAATCGACCGGCACGGCGGACGCGGCACCGAAGGAGGACAGCTGGACGACGAGGAACGGCAGATCGGGCTGGTCGAACTTCGCGCGCCAATCGGCCATCAGCGCGGGTAGCAGCGTCGCATATTTATCGGCCTCGCCGGTATTGGCCTCACCCTGGTACCAGGCGGCAAGCTTGATGCCGTAGCCCGCGATCGGCGCGATCATGCCGTTATAAAGGGTCGTCAGGCTGGTCGGGACGTCCCAGGGCGAAGGGCCGATCGGTGGACCCGACACGTGGCCGCCCGTCCGGAATCGCCAGCTATCCCCAAGCGGTACCGCAGTGCCCGACGATAGCTTGATGCCTCGCCAGCCCGGCTGACCGGTCAGACCGCCGCCGCTCTGGCTGCCGAGCACGCGCAGCACGATGACGTTCTTGCCGGTCTTCAGCACTCCAGCCGGTATCGGGTAATTTCGCCATACCCAGGGGACAGTGCTGCCGCCGATGCGCACGCCATTGATCCAGGCACTGTCGTAAGTGTCGATCGGCCCGAGCTGGAGTTCGACGCCCGACTGCGCCTGTTCGGCGCTCAGGGTGACGGTCGTGCGAAACCAGGCCACGCCGTCAAACCCCGCGAGCGCTGAAACCCCGGCGTCCTTCCACGAGCCATGCGGCACGATCGATGCCCATGCCGTATCGTCGTAATCGGGCGCGATCCAGGCCCGTTGCGATTGGGCTTGCGGATCATGCGCGTCCCACCATGCCTCCACCCGTTTTTCGTCTTTGGCCTGCGCCTGACGTGGGTTTGACGCCAACAGGACCAACGTATCGACGCCCTCTTTATACTCGGGAATAGCGCCTAGTGCCGCCGGGCTGATCCAGCTCTGGATCGTCGTCCCGCCCCAATCGGACGCGATGAACCCGATCGGTATCTTGTATCGCTGCTGAAGCGAGCGCGCCATGTAATAACAGACCGCGGACGAGTCCCCGACCGTATCGGACGTCACGACCTTCCAGGAGACCGCAGTCTTGAGATCGGCGACAGGCGCCGGCTCGCTGTCCTTTTCGATGTTCACGAAACGCAGATCGTTATTACCTGCGCCGCCCAGACCTCCCCACGCGCCCGTCGAGTTTCGTGTCGGGAACTCCATGTTCGACTGGCCGCCGCACAGATACACGTCGCCGACCGCGATATCGGTCAGCGTCGTCGTGCCGTCGCGCGACGCTACACTGAGGCTATAATTACGTCCGGCCGGCTGCTTGGGCAGCGCGACGCGCCAATTGCCCTTGCGGTCCGCCTTGGCACTCGCAGATTGGCCTGCGAGGGTAACGGTGACACTGGCGTCAGGCGCGGCGCGTCCCCAGACGGGGATCGGACGATCACGCTGCAGCACGGCGTGATCGGTGAAAATCCGGGCGAAGGCAGGTGCGGCGGTTTGCGCCGCGGCGAGCGCGGGCGCCAGAACCGCTCCCGCCGCGATCCACGCCGACATCTTCTTCGCCAATCCCGGTGTCATTGCGTGTCTTTCCCCGCAGCCGTGTCGCTTGGTTTCATTGGTTGTGCGGCAACCGGCTGGCATCGAAGCCGGGACCGAAGTCGAACACGCGCGCCGGGCCGATGTCGATGACCTGCTTGTCGCCCGCGAGATGCACGGTCGCTTGCGTGCCATTGGCCGGATATGCCTGGGTAGCGGTGCCGAGGGCATAATATTGCGCCCATTGGTTGGTGATCGTGGCACGATCGGTGGCGATTGGCGCATAAGGCGGCGTCGCGCCGGTAATGCCCAGGAACGGCATGGCGATCTTCTCACCGTCCTTCGCCTCGGGAGCGCGCAAGTAGATCGCGATATAGATCACATCGCCGGAGGCGATGGCCTTGGGCATTGGGATGCCGACCCCCGCATCCCAGGCATTCGCGCCCTTGGCGGTGACCGTAACGCGCGTCGCCGGATAGCCTTTGGGGCCGTCGCGATCGAGCAGCACGCTCTTCTGGTTGGCGCCATAAGCGTTCCACGGGGCCAGTGGATTGTTGATCATCTTGTCGTTGAGCCCGGTGCTTGCCGGCGCGGCAGGGCTGGCCGGCGCGGGCGCGGTCTGCGCTAGCACCGGATAGGCCGCGAGCCCCGCGACCATCGACAATGTCAGATCTTTCAGCGTAACGGCCGTCAGTCGCATCGTCTGCCTCTCCCCCGGCGCGCCGCTTCGTGGCTATCGCCATCTCCAGCCTGAGAGCGCTACCATGATAGCCGCCGCGAAAGCTTGTCAATAGCCGGGCGACGGGGATTCGAATGACAGGCGAGCGATGTCTGCGCTACCATGCGGCTCATGGATGCGAGCCCTCCGAACAGGATTGCCGAGCGCGAGCTGGTCGATGGCGAGACGTTCCTGCGCGAGGTGGTCGCGGGCTACCCACGACTGGCGGCCATCTGCCACCCCATGCCCGCACCGTGCCCGACGGCCCAAGCGCCAAACGCGGTGAGCGCATCCGGCGCTTTCTCATCAATGCGCTACAACGCTCCGGTTAGACATTGCGCGTGACCGTGGATGCGGCTCACCCAGCCCGTCGCGGTCATGCCAACGAGCAACCGATGCTGCGCAGATAATCGTCCTGCAGCGGCATCGCGCTCGCCGTCTCGCGCACAACCTGGCGGATATGGCGCAGCCGATCGAGCGTCTCCGCATCACTGAGCATGTCGGCGCCGGGATGGTATCCCCCCGCTTCGATGCCCTTCCCCACCAATACCGCGAGCCAGCTCGTTTCGGTGAACAGCTCATTATGCTCGCGGAAAATGCGTCCGTTGGCGCGGAACATCTCGAGTTTGGAAGTGACGCCTTCGGGCGGAGCGAAGCTGCGGCAATACTTCCAGAACGGCGTGTCGTCGCGTTCTGTGGCGTGGTAATGCATCACGAGAAAATCGCGAATGTCGATATATTCCTGCGCCGTCTCGGCATTGAAGCGGTCGATCTCGATCTGACTGAAACGCTTGGTCGGGAACAGCGCCATCAACCGCGCGATCCCCGATTGGACCAGATGGATGCTGGTCGATTCGAGCGGCTCGAGAAATCCCGCCGCCAGACCCAGCGCGACGACATTGCCAATCCATGCACGTTTGCGGTGGCCGGCGGTGAAACGCAGCGGCTTCGGGTCGCCGAGCGGCGCCCCGTCGAGATTGGCGAGAAGGGTCGCGGCCGCTTCGTCGTCCGACACATAGTCGCTCGCATAGACATAGCCATTGCCCAGGCGATGCTGCAGCGGAATGCGCCATTGCCAGCCGGCTGGCCGTGCGGTGGCGCGGGTCATCGGCAAGCGCGCGCCGCCGATCTCGCACGGCACGGCATAAGCGCGATCGCAGGGCAGCCACTGCCCCCAATCCTCGAAGCCGGCCTGCATTGCGCCGTCGATCAGCAAGCCCCGGAATCCTGAACAGTCGATGAAGAGATCGCCCGCGATCCGCTCTCCGGATTGCAGCAGCACCGCCTCGACCAGGCCGGTTTCGCCGTTCTTCGCAACCTCGACAATTCGGCCTTCGACACGACGAACGCCCGCCGCCTCTGCTCGCTTGCGAAGGAACCGGGCGTAGAGGCCGGCGTCGAACTGGAAAGCGTAACCGGTCTTCGACAAGGGCGAGTTGGGCAGATCCGGCCGGGGGTGCGCGAAGCGTCCCGCATAAGCGCCGGCTGTAGACAGCGAATAGTCCCCCAGCGGCGTAGAGTCGCCCAGAGTCCGCCCCTTCAGCCAGAAGTGATGAAACTCGATCCCTCGCATATCGAGGCCGTAGAAACCGAACGGGTGGACGAACCGGTTGCCGATCCGCGTCCAGTCGACGAATTCGATGCCCATCTTGTAGGTGGCGCGCGTCTCCCGGACGAATTCCGCCTCGTCGATCCCGAGCATCGCATTGAACAATACGATCTGCGGAATGGTCGATTCGCCGACGCCGACCGTGCCGATCTCGTCCGATTCGACCAGGACGATCTCCAGGCCGCCAGGTCCACCGAGGATATGCGCCATGGCCGCGGCCGCCATCCAGCCGGCGGTGCCGCCGCCGACGATCACCACCCGGCGGATCAGGTCATCCCTCATATCGGCGAATCCCGATTGGCTAAGGGGGCCTCGGATTCGAACGAGAAGGTCGGCATGCCGGGCGCGGGTGCCGGCCTCGGCGCAGCGCCCGGAACCTGCTCGCAGCAAAGCCGCACGAAGTCGCCGTGCGTTGGCAAGCGTTGCGCGACCTCGAGATAGCCGCGCCGGATCTGGTCGAGCGCCGCGGCGATCTTGTCTTCGTCGAGCGCGTCGACGGCGGGTTCATATTCACGCGGAATGATATGTTGGCCCAGGCACACCGCGACCCAGCTGGTTTCGCTGAACAATTCGAACCCGTCGCGGAAGAGGCGGCCTTTGCTCGCGAACAGGTCGATCTTGCGTTGGAGGCTGTCGGGGATCGCCATCGTGCGGCAGCGGGTCCAGAACGGCGTGTCGTCGCGCCGCGTCGCCTTGTAGTGCAGCACGATGAAGTCCCGTACGTCTTCGTACAACACTGCCATCTGACGGTTATATTCGTCGCGTTCGAGCGGATCGAAACGGCGATCGGGGAACAGCGATATCAGCCGCGATATACCGCTCTGGACGAAGTGGATGCTGGTCGATTCGAGCGGCTCGATGAATCCGCTCGACAGGCCCAGCGCGACGACGTTGCGGTTCCAGCACTGTTTGCGACGCCCGGTCTTGAACGCGAGCTTGCGTGGCGATGCCAGCATGTCGCCGTCGAGATTGGCGACCAGTTCGCGCTCCGCGTCCTCATCGCCGATGAACGCGCTGGAATAGACCAGGCCATTGCCCATCCGGTGCTGCAGCGGGATGCGCCATTGCCAGCCCGCCGACCGCGCCGTCGATCGCGTGAACGGATCGGGGTCGCCGGACAGGCTAGTCGGGACGGCGAGCGCGCGATCGCAGGGCAGCCAATGCTGCCAATCCTCATACCCCGTCTCGAGCGCCTCCTCGATCAACAGGCCGCGAAATCCCGAGCAATCGATGAACAGGTCGCCCGTCACGCTCCGACCATCCGCCAGGGTCACGGCGGTGACGAAGCCGTCTTCGGGCCGCAATTCGGTATCGACGATCCGGCCTTCTATACGCTCGATCCCACGCGCCTCGGCATATCGTCGCAGATATTGCGCATAGAGTGCCGCATCGAAATGATAGGCGTAGAGCAGTTCGCGGACCGGTGTCCGGGCGTCATCGCTCGGGCGAGCGAACTTGCCCATCGACGCCGCCACCGCGCTCATCGACCAGGCGGAGATGTCCGGCATCGTTCGCCGTTGCCGCTCGCGCAGATAGAGCTGGTGGAAATGAACGCCCTGCAAATCCTGGCCGTGTGTTCCGAACGGATGGAAATAGCGCTCGCCGATATCTCCCCAATCGACGAACTCGATGCCCAATTTGAAGGTCGCCTTGGTCTCGGCGAGAAACTCGTTGTCGTGCAGGCCGAGCAACCGGTTGAAGCTGATGATCGGCGGGATCGTCGCTTCGCCCACGCCGACTGTGCCGATCTCCTCGGATTCGATCAGCGTGACCTTAGTGTAGCCGTTGTTGAGAAAGCGCGCGAACGCCGCCGCGGTCATCCAACCGGCGGTGCCCCCGCCGACGATGACGACATTGCGGATCGTGTGTTCGTTTATCATGGTTCGATCACCGGGCGACCTGCTTTCTCTGCGCGGTTAGGTATTCCGCATATGGCGGTAAGTGCGGCACCGCCGCCTCGATCGCGCCGTGTAGGTCCGCCAGCATCCGCGCAATGTCGGCCGACGGCAGCGTCTCGGCCAGCGGATCGGCCCGGCGCGGCAGCACGCCCTGACCGAACAGCACCGCCAGCCAGCTGTCGCGTGCGAAGGTCTCCTCCGCGTAAACCGGCAGGCGGCCGCGTTCCTTGAACAGCGCGAGCGTGTGCGCGAGCGATGGCGGCAAGGCGGTTGCCGCGGCGGCGCGCCAGAGCGGGTCGCCGCGCGACGAGGCCACATAGTGCAACAGCACGAAGTCGCGGACGCGGATCGCCTCGGCATAGGATTGGCGGTTATATTCGGCGAGTTCGACCGGGGCGCAGTCCGCGCCCGGCATCATCGCGATGATCCGGTCGATCGCGCTGTGGGCGAGATGGAGATTGCTCCATTCGAGCGGCTCGATCGCGGTCGCCGCCTCCCCGACCGCGACGCAGTTGCCGCGCCAGGGCGCGCGCCGGGTGCCGGCCGCGATCGACACCGGCGGCCCCGACGCCTCGACGCCGCTTGCCTCGCGCAATTGGCGCGCAGCCGTTTCATCATCGCAGAACGCGCTGGCGTAACAGATGCCGTGGAGCCCGTGCGTCGCCGTTGCGGCACGCCAGCGCCAGCCCGCGGGCATCGCCGTCACCTCGTCATAGGGCAGCAATTCCGCCGACGGGGCGCCCTGGCCGACCAGGATTCTGTCGCAGGCCAATTGACCCGACCAATCCTCGCGCTCGTCATCGATCGCGCCGCGCAGCACCGCCTGGGGACCGGTACAGTCGACGAACAAATCGGCGCTGCAGGACGATCCATCGATCAGCGTCACGCGGTCGATGAAACCATCCCCGCGCAGGTCGACCGCGATCACGCTGCCCGGCCTTTCGCGTACGCCGCAGTGGAGCGCAAAGGCGCGCATCATCGTGCGGTACAGTGCGACGTCGAGCTGCAATCCGTATTCGAAACCGGCGAACAGTGGATGGCGCTTGGCACCCGGCGGTACGAAGCGGCCGGCGCGCGCCAGACCCGCGGCGGGGGAATAATCGTCGAAAGAGGAAACTGCTCCGGTGGCCGCTAGCCGTGCCCAGTGAAGATGGAACGAGATGGCGTCGATCGGCTGGCCGTACGGACCGTAACTATGGAAATAACCCTCCCGCCCCTCCGCCCAACCGGAAAAATGCGAACCCAGCCGGTAATTGCTGCCCGTGCGCAGCACCGTATCCTGATCCGACAGGCCGAGATCGGCGTGGAATCCCAATATCGATGGCAACGCACACGGCATCGTGTCGGCGAGCGCCGCCGGAGGCGTCGGCTGCGGCACGATCGTCACGCTCAGCCACGGCAGTTTCCGGCGCAAGGCGGCGGCGGCCGACCAGCCGACCACTCCGCCGCCAACGACCAGAACCTCACGAATGGGCGTTCGCTGCGTGGTCATCTCACGCGGCGTCGGTCATCGGGCAATGACGCGCGATATAGTCGAGATGACTGGGCTTCGCCGCTACCTCGGCATGGATCTGGCCGTGCAGCGCGCGCATGTTTTGCAGGAGGCCGTCCGCCTCGGCGCCATCGGCGCGCGGATCATAGCCTTCGGGCATAATGCCCTGCCCCAGATAAACGGCGACCCAGCTCGCATCGAGAAACACGCCCTCGCGGTATTTCACGACGCGGCCGCGCCGGCGGAACAGTTCCATCTTCTCGACCAGGCTGTCAGGCACCGGCATCGTGCGGACATAGTCCCAGAACGGAGAATCGTCGCGCGTCGTCGCATGGTAATGCAGGATCAGGAAATCGCGGATGCGGTCATATTCGAAATCGATGATCCGGTTGAATTCGTCGCGATCGACGCTCGACACGCGCGGTTCCGGAAACAATTCGATCAACGCGGTGATCGCTGCCTGGACGAGATAGATGCTGGTCGATTCGAGCGGCTCGAGGAAACCGGAAGCCAGCCCGATCGCGACGCAATTGTGCGCCCAGCTGCGCGCGCGCCGCCCGGCCCGGAACCGTAGCGGACGGGGAGGCGCGATCGGCTCGCCTTCTACCGCCGCTTCCAGTGCCCGGGCGGCATCGTCATCGGAGAGAAAGGCGCTGGAATAGACATAGCCGTTGCCGGTGCGGTGCTGCAGCGGAATGCGCCAGCGCCAACCGGCGGGCATCGCGATCGCGCTGGTATAGGGCGTCACTTCCGTACGGGTGCGGCACGGCATCGCCATTGCGCGATCAGCCGGCAGCCAATGCGACCAATCCTCGAACGGTTCCTGCAGAGCGCCACCGAGCAGGAGCGAACGAAAACCCGAGCAATCGATGAACAGGTCGCCTTCGATCACCTCTCCATCCCGCAAACTGACGGACGCAATGTCGCCGCTCCCACCATCGCGCGTCACGTCGACGACCATCCCTTCGGTGCGCCGAACGCCGAGTGTCTCCGCGATCGACCGCAGATAGGGCGCGAACAACGTCGCATCGAATTGATAGGCATAGCCAAACGTCGACGACAGGCTCGCCGGGTCGGTCGATGGCAGCTCGAAACGGTTCATTCGTGCCATCGTGCAGGCAAAGGAGAACTCGCCGATCGGTGGAACGTCCGCGCCGGTCAGCTTGAGCCGGGTCCAATAATGATGGAAGTCGACCTCGCCGCGCGACCGTCCGAACGTCCCGAACGGATGGACATAACTATCCCCGATCTTGCCCCAGTCGCGGAATTCGATCCCCAGTTTGAATGTGCCGCGGGTGCGCGCCATGAAATCGGCTTCGCGGATTCCCAGGCGCTCATTGAATGCGCGGATGTGCGGCAGGGTGGCTTCGCCCACCCCGACGATGCCGATCTCTTCCGATTCGATCAGACGAATGTCGCACCGTCCGGGCAACAGCTTTGCGAGCGCCGCCGCGGTCATCCATCCAGCGGTGCCGCCGCCGACGATGACGACACCTTGTCGCACTTCTTCCGTCATCTCCCTCCCCTCGCGCCCCGGACTGTTCCGTCCCGGCTCACCCCGTCGTGACGACTTGGCCGACTATGGCGCGGTGCGTTGCATGTCGGCAACAAGCCGACCGACAAAATGATGTTGCGTGGAAATTCATGTTACCGCAACCATCGTTTCATGTTACCGCAATCATAGCTCGTTCGGCGTAGTCCGGCGGCGTGGGGTATTTAAGGCGCGATAACAGCGCCCATCAGGGGAGGCCAGGCCAATGGTAATTCACGACGAATCGCGTGTTTTCGAATCGCGCCGAATCGCCCGTGTCCTACGTTGTGGGGTATCGGCGAGTGCTCTGTGCGTGATGGGTCTCGCCGTTCCCGCCTTGGCGCAAACGGCTCCGTCGCCGACGACCGCCACCCCGTCTGACCAAAGCTCGCAGCCCGACGATTCCGACGGCAAGGAGATCGTGGTTACGGGTATCCGTGCGAGCCTTGCCAACGCTCAGTTGATCAAGAAGAATTCCGACACGGTGGTCGACGCGATCACGGCGCAGGATATCGGCGCGCTTCCCGACCGGTCGGTGACCGAGGCGCTGCAGCGCGTGCCCGGCGTGTCGATCAGCCGCTTCGCCGGGTCGAACGATCCCGATCACTTCTCGGTCGAAGGATCGGGTGTCGTCATCCGTGGCCTCAACTTCGTTCGCTCCGAATTCAACGGTCGCGACGCGTTTTCCGCCGGAATCGGTGGCCAGGCGCTGAACTTCGCCGACGTTCCGGCCGAACTGCTCGGATCGGTCGAGGTCTACAAGAACGTGACGGCAGCGTCGATCGAGGGCGGCCTTGCGGGCACCGTCAATCTCAACACGCGCAAGCCGTTCGACAATAAGGGCTTCCATATCGGCGTCGACGCCGAGGCCAATTACGGCGATTTCGAGAAGAAATGGTCGCCGACCGGCTCGCTGCTCGTCAGCGACACCTGGACTACCGGCGTCGGCACGTTCGGCCTGCTGGTGGACGGCTCCTATTCGCGCATCCGCAGCCGTGCCGACGGTCTGCAGATCACCAATATCCAGACGCGCGACAATACCCAGGTGCCGTACCAGAACGGCAATGGCGTGCTGGTGTGCCGCAACCCGCTGCCGGGCAATTCGGATACCACCACGCTGCCGGCAGGGTCGCCCTGCGGCACGGCGCCGACCGCGGGGCCGGACGGCCTCGCCGACACGGCCGCGAAGCTCTACGCGCCGGTCGGCGGACAATATCGCTCGCAGGATTTCGACCGCAAGCGCGACGGCATCGCGGTCGCTGCGCAATATGAAACCAACGACCGGTCGTTCCTGCTGACCGGCCAGTTCATCCGGTCGCACACGACCAATGCCTGGGGCGAGCATACGTTCGAGAACGCGCCGGACCTGTCGGAATACAATACCTATCCGAAGGGCTGCGTGCAGAACAACAACGGCCCGCTGTACAACGGCAATGGAACGACCCGAGCCGAATGCCCGGTCGGCAACTTCAGCAATTATCAATATGACAGCAACGGCTTGTTCCAGAGCGGCTACATCACCTCCCCAGGCACCGGCTATCGCACCAGTCGCAGCGGCGATCCGGCCTCGACCTTTTTCCCGACCGGCGGCATGCAGCTGACCAATTCGCGCCGCCAGGTGTTCGAGGAAAACACCGTCAACGATTACGGCCTCAACGCCGAAATCCACCCGACGTCGCGTTTCTCGGCCAATATCGATTTCGACTATACCCGGTCGGTCCACACCAATTCCGACGTCGGCATCTACGGCTCGAATTTCGCCGATCAGGAACTCAACCTCACCGGCAAGCTGCCGACGGTCATTTCGCACAAGCCCAACACGCTTCAGGCGGGCTGGGCCGGGACGACCAACGCGACGCTCGCCGGGGAAACCGACGCGCAATATTTCGCCGATCCCAATACGACGTTCTGGCGCGCCGCGATCGACCATTTCGAGGATAGCCGTGGCGACGAATATCAGGCCGCGGCGAACTTCACTTACGACCTTGGCGAGGGCGGCTTCATCGAAAAGGTGAAGTTCGGCGCGCGTTTCGCCGACCGCGATCAGACGATCAAATATTCCGCCTATAATTGGGGCATGCTCAGCGAGATCTGGGCCGGCTATCCGGTGTCGATCGCCCAGGCCGGCGTCAACAACGCGCAATTCTACACTTTCCCCGATTTCTTCCGCGGCGCGACGCCCGGGCCGAGCGGCGCTTATTATTACGGCGGCGACATCCTGGGCGATTACAACGGCTTCCGCAATTTCATCAACAATGTCGAAAACATCGCCCGGACCCAGAACGGCAATGGCTCGCAGCAATTCCTCTTCGCCGACCAGCGCCCGGGCGCGATCCCGGGCTCGCCCTATCTCCCGAGCGAAGTGTCGCGGATCAGGCAGAACGACACCGAAGCCTATGTGATGTTGCCGTTCAAATCGGACAATGTCGCGGGCGTGCGGATTTCCGGCAATATCGGCGTGCGCTACGTCGGGACCGAAATCCATTCGTACAGCAGCACGGCGATCCCGACGCTGCAATCGCTCGGCATCGCGTCGCAGAGCAATCCGAGTGTGGCGCAGCCCTATGATAACACGCCCGGGCCCGGCGGAACCATCATCCCGGGTCGCTGCGCGCTGCAGAATCCGCCGCCGGGGGCTCCGCCGGGTGTGGGACCGGCCAGGCCGGGGGGTGTCTGCACGTTGGGCGCTGCCGGCTATGCCCAACTCGTCGCGTTCGCCGCGACGTCACCGATCTTCCTGCCGACGGCAGCGGTCAACAAATATCATTATTTCCTGCCGAGCTTTAACCTGAAGATCAGTGCCACCGACAAGCTGCAATTCCGCCTGGCGGCGTCCAAGGTGATGACGCGCCCGGACACGGCGCTGATCCGCCCGTATCAGCAGATCACGATCGACGGGAACGGCAACTTCACCAACACGGTCGGCAATCCCTATCTCAAGCCGGCGACGGCATGGCAATTCGACGCCACGGCGGAATGGTATTTCTCGCGCGTCGGGTCGCTGACGGTCGACTTCTTCTACAAGGACGTGTCGAACTTCTTCTACGATTCGGTGACCAACTCGCCGATCAGCAACAACGGCGTGACCTTCAACCAGCTCACGCGCGGTCCGGCGAATTTCAGCGGTCACGGCAAGATCAAGGGCGCGGAAATCGCCTATCAGCAGACGTTCGACTTCCTGCCCGGCTTCCTCAAGGGCTTCGGTGTCAGCGCGAATTATTCCTATATCGACAGCTCCGGCCTGCCCAATTCGTTCCTCAACGGCGGCTCGGCGGTGACCAATATCAGCGCCGCGACGGTGCCTGGCCGGTTGCCGTTGGAGGGGTTGTCGAAGCACAATGTGAACGCGACCATATTCTACGAAAAGGGTCCGGTATCGCTGCGCGCCGCCTATAATTACCGCTCGAAGTTCCTGTTGACGGCGGCCGACGTCATCTTCCCCTACACCTCGATTTTCCAGGATGCGTCGGGGCAGCTGGACGCGTCGGCCTTCATCAACATCAACAAATATGTGAAGATCGGCGTACAAGGTGTGAACCTTACCAATTCGGTGACGAAGACGCTGCAGGCTTATACGAGCGATCCGAACCTGCTCGCGCCGCGGTCCTATTTCGTCAACGACCGGCGGTTCTCGTTCATCCTCCGCGGCAATTTCTAGCTGAGTCCCGGCGCCGCCGGGATCACCTCTTCTGAGGGCGCGCCGGCAACGGCGCGCCCTCATTGTGTCCGCGGTGAGTGACGATCCGCGTCTCATACCGGACTTCTCGTCCTCTGGCCGGCCATCGGCATCGGGGCGGCATTATCGCTGGCGGATCTCGTCGGGTAAGGTAGCGTTACCGCCGGATCCGGCGAAGGCGGAGGCAAGGGTCGTGTGGAAGGGACAGGCGATGCGTTGGGCGATCAGGATGATGGCGCTGGCAATCGGTCTCACGACCGCGGCGCCGGCGATGGCGGCGCCGGCCGACGCCTGGAACGCGGCGGCGCGCCTGCATCGCGGCGTCAATGTGCTCGGCTATGATCCGCTCTGGAAAGACGCGTCCAGGGCCCGGTTCCAGCCGCGCCATTTCAAGATCATCCGCAAGGGCGGGTTCGATTTCATCCGCGTCGTGCTGCAGTCCTTCGGCCACATGGATGCGCGGAACCAGCTCGACCGGCGCTGGCTCAAGACGCTGGATCGCGTGATCGGCCAGGCAACGAGAGCCGGATTGGGCGTGATCATCGACGAACATGATTTCAACGCCTGCTCCCAGAATCTCGACCTGTGCGAGACGAAGCTGACGGCATTCTGGCAGCAGATCGGCCAGCGCTATCGTTCGGCCCCAAACACCGTCCTGTTCGAATTGCTCAACGAGCCCCACGGCAAGCTCGATGCGGCGCATTGGAACGCGCTGGTGAAACGCTTGCTCCCCATCGTGCGCGCCAGCAACCCGACACGAACGCTGGTGATCGGCCCGACGCAATGGAACAGCTTGAACCAGCTTCCCGCGCTCGACCTGCCGGCGAACGACCGCAACATTCTCGTGACCTTCCATTTCTACGAGCCGTTTCCATTCACTCATCAGGGCGCGAGTTGGTCGGAAGAAACCAAGAACCTGCGCGGCATTCCCTTCACCGCCGAGGATGAGGCGCGGATCGCGCGCGATTTCGATGCCGTCGCGGCCTGGTCGAAGGCCAATAACCGCCCGGTCTTGCTGGGCGAGTTCGGTGCCTATGATGGTAGCGGCACGCCGATGGCGGACCGCGCGCGCTATGCGCTCACGGTACGGAAAGCGGCGGAAGCACATGGCATGCCCTGGGCCTATTGGCAGTTCGACAGCGACTTCGTGGTCTACGACATCGACCACGATCGCTGGGTAGAACCGATCCATCGCGCTCTGGCCGGATCCTGACCCTCCATATCCGCCGTAACGGCAACCGGCCGTCCTGATCTCCGGAAATGCCGGGTCGCACTCTTAGATAGCCGGTGAGCGACTGCCACTCGGCCAGCGCGACCGAGCGGCGTTCCTTGTATGTTTGTCGATCGACGGGATGGCGCTCCAGGCTGAAATGGTTGTGGATGTTAGCGTGTACCGAGGCGAATTTTGCAGGCTTCGCATTTGCCGAAACCGCGGCATCGCTCGCTCCTGTCTTCGAAATGCTTGGCAGACTAGGTGGCGGTGCTGTCAGTCTGGAGCGAAACGGTCTCTGGGCGATGCACATCATCACTACCAGGCGGATCACCTTGGGCGAGCAGTTGAATAGTGGGAGGCCCATGGGTCACGCGAGGCTCAGCCCTCGCCCGCGAACTGCCGTACCAGGGCATTATACTGGTCCGGCTTCTCGACCATCGTCAGGTGCGAGCAGCCGGACATTACGGTCAGCCGGCGCGGCCCGGCAACGCCGGCGCGGATCGTCATATGGCAATCCAGGGTGACCTCGTCGAATTCGCCGGTGGTGAGCAGCACCGGCCGGGTGATGACGCCCAGATCCCGACGACGGTCCCAATCCTTGATGATGCCGGTAATGTAGAACTCGTTCGGCCCGTTCATGACGCGATACGCGATCGACTTGGCCAGCGCCTCGAACGAGAGGAGCGCATCGGGTGTGGGCGGCACGCGCAGGACGAAATTGTCGTAGAATTGCTGCGTGAGCGCGGCATATTCCGGGCTGTCCATCTTGCCTGCCTTTTCCAGACCATGCAGCTTCGCGGCAAATCCGCCGGACAAGGAATTGATCAGGCGCTGCTGGCCCGCGATGACCTGGGCCGTGCTCGAGCTCGCACCACTCAAGACGAGCTTCTTCACGCCCCGTCCGCGTCCCTGGCACATATATTCGATCGCCAGGAAGGCCCCCCAGCTATGGCCGACCAGGATCACCTCGGGCAGGTCGAGAGCGTGGCGCACGGCATCGAGCTCATCGACCGAGCGCTGGATGGTGTAGAGCGCTTCATCGGTCGGGGAATCCGCCTTGCCGCAGCCCAGCTGGTCATAGAAGATGACCGGCCGCTCGTCCGCGAGCGCCTTCAGGGACAACATGTAGTTGTGCGCGGCACCGGGGCCGCCGTGCAGGACCAGCAGCGGCGCGCCCTTGCCCGAGCCGAACCTGCGCCAATAGACTTGGCCGCCAGGGACCGGGCAATAGCCTTCCGTCTCGGCGATTGCGGGCCGCGCCATCGCGCCCGTGCCCGTGGCGGCACAGGCGAGCAACGCGGCGCCGCTCTTGAGCGCCGAGCGGCGGGTCCAGGGACTGGAGAGGCTCATTTGGTCTTTCCTGTAGCGAGATGGTCTTGGCTGTGCAGATGGATCGTCGGTTAAGGACTATATTCCTGTTTCCCGTCGGACGCCCCCGGGGATCGGCGCCTCCGGGTTGATGAGCCCAGCGCGGCGCAAGTCCGCCCAGAAGTCCGCGGGTACTATCTCATGCAGCGCGGCGCTGTCCTCGGCGATGCGGCTCGGGCGGCTGGCCCCGGGAATCACTGCCGCAACCGCCGGGTGAGCAAGCGAGAATTGCAGGCCCGCCGCCTTCATGCTGATGCCATATCGATCGGCGATCGCCTTGATCCGCGCGACCTTGTCGAGGATCGCCGGCGTCGCCGGTGCATATTCGAAGTTCGGGCCGCCGACGAGCGCGCCCGAACTGTAGGGGCCGCCGACGACGATACCCAAACCGCGCTCCTCGGCCTTGGGCATCAGCCGCTGGAGCGCCCGGTCATGGTCGAGCAGCGTGTAGCGGCCGGCGAGCAACGAGCTGTCCGGGCGCGGCCCGTCGAGGTCGAGCAGCAGCTCGATCGGCTCGACCTTGTTCACGCCCAGCCCCCAGGCCTTGATCACCCCTTCGTCGCGCAAGCGGTCGAGTGCCTTGAACGCCCCCTTGCGCGCACTCTCGAACATCGACAGCCACTCGTCGCCGTAGAAATCCTGCGCGACGTCATGGACCCAGACGATCTCGATGCGGTCGGTCTTGAGGCGTTTCAGGCTGTCCTCGATCGAGCGCAGCGTCGCGCCTTCCGAATAATCGTTCACGATGCGGTTGGGGCGACCATATTTGAACACGTCGCCTTTCTCGCCAAGATCGCGCGCGCTGACGTCCTCCACCTCGTCGAGAATGATGCGGCCCACTTTGGTGCTGATGACATAGTCCCCGCGCGGGCGCGCAGCGAGCGCCTCGCCCATGCGAATCTCGGCCAGCCCCGCCCCGTAGAAGGGCGCGTTGTCGAAATAGCGGATGCCGTCGTTCCAGGCGGCATCCACCGTCGCGAGCGCTTCGTCTTCCGGGATGTCGCGGAACATGTTGCCGAGCGGCGCGGCACCGAAGCCGAGCTGGCTCGGGAGAATCTGCTTGAGAGACATCGTTTCGCTCCTTTTCTGGCTGCGGCGGTCGGAACGTCCACCACGCCCTGGTGCCTCGCTACTTCGACGCGCCCGCAGCGGCCTCTATGAAGGCGGTGACCTCCTGCGGATGGGATAGCATCACGGCATGGCTGCTGCTAATCGCCACGACCTTGCCGCCCGTCCGCTTCGCCATCATGTGCTGGAGGCTCGGGGGGATCATGCGATCCTGCGTCGTGAGCAGGAAGGACGTCGGTTTGGCCTTCCATGCGGCCGTGGTCAGCTTGGTCTGCGGCGCCTTCAATCCCCAAGGCATCTGGGCAGCCGCCATGAACCGCGAGGTCGACGGGTCGACATCAGCGGCGAAAGCCGTCGGGAATTTTGCCGGATCGACCGTCAGATAACCGTCCGCCGGCGGCAGCAGCGGAGCGCTCGCCTCGCCCGGATGGGGTTTTTCCGCGAGGTCGACGACCGACTCGCCGACGTCCGGGGCGTATGCCGCGAGATAGACGAGGCTGCGGACCTTGGGATCGTCCCCGGCTTCGGTGATCACCGCCCCGCCATAGGAATGCCCGACCAGGATCACCGGATGCCGGGCGGCGGCGATGGCGCGCCGGGTCGTCAAGACATCGTCATCGAGGGTGCGGGTGGGGTGCTGGACGACGAGCACTTCATAGCCATCGTTCGTGAGGCGATCATAGACCGCCTTCCAGCCCGCGCCATCGACGAACGCGCCGTGGACCAGGACGATCGACACCGGCTTTTCAGCCTGGGCGAAGGCGGTGATAGGCATGGCGGTCAGCAGGCCGGCACAGAGGAGACCAAATAAGCGGACCATGATGTCCAACTCCCAGTAAGAGTGAGGTGGTTCAATTGCCCTTGCGGCCGAGGATCTCGAGACGCCGCACCGTGACGCCGCCCTCCGCCAGCTCGGGGAGCCGAGCGAACCATTGCTGGACATAGGGCATGGCGTTGTGCGCCTCGAAGTCGGCGCGGGTCGCGAAAATCTCGTAGAAGATGAAGTGACCCGGAGCCTCGCGATCCTCCTGGAGGAAATAGACCAGATTCTTGGGATCGCTGCGCACCAGCGCCACAAGCGGCAGCGTCGCCTCGCGAAGCGCCGCTTCCTTGCCGGGCTTGGCACGGACTTCCGCCACCACCGAATAGGCACCCTTTGGAACGGTATCGTAACGGATGGCCTTGGTTTCCTGTGCGACCGCCGGGAGCGCCCCGAACACGGCCGCCGCGGCGATCATCGCGAGCGATACTCGCGTCGAGCCTGACTTGCGCATCGTTGATCTCCTTTGTTTCCTGGGTCTAGTTCAGCGACGCGACCAGCCGCTGGCGCGCATTGAAGGCGTCGCCGAACCGCTTCTTGACCGGCCCGAGCGCCTTGACGAACTCGAGCTGTTCGCCCTCCGGCCCCTTGCAATAGATCAGCTCCCAGCCGTCCGACGGTGCGACCGTGACGCGATTGGTATTGCTCTCGCGCGGCGCGGCGCGGCGCTGCTCCTCGGTGCGCACGCGGATCGTGCGGTTCGCCCGCACCTGCGTCATGCCGCGTCGCGCGCTTTCGGCCTCGAGATCGGCGATGAACTTGTTGAAGTCGACATCGTCGCGGACATAGAAGCAGATGTGCATCATCCGCGGAAAAGCGGGGCTCATATGCTGGAGCGGCTCCGCGAAACTGTTCGGTCCGCCCATCGGTTCGCCGGCGTTGCGATATTGCAGCAACTCGATGACGACATTGTCGAATTGGATGAAGCGCACGTCGAGCCGCTGGTCGCCGCCGCGCAGATCGGGGACGCCGATCGTCGCCGGCAAGACGTGTTTCTCGTTCGCGACGATCTCCTGGTCGGCGAGGAGCGTGTTCTGCACCGCGTCGCCCTGGAAATCGCCGTGGCGGAACACCTCGGTGCCGCCGAGCACCTGGGTGTAGAATTCGTAGGCGCGCTCCATGTTCTGGACGGTGAGTCCGAAATGCTGGACGCCCTGGAGCCGCGCGCCGAGCGGCGCGCCGTCGCGTCCCGGTGACTTGCCGCCCGGGGCGCTCTGGGCGGCCGGGGGAGCCGCCATGGCCGGGGGGGCAGACGCCATACCGGTCAGCATCGCCGCACCGGCGGTGAGAAGCACGTCGCGGCGGCCCAGGTCAGGCGCTTCGCTATTCGCATCTTCGCTCATCTTCGTCTCCTTCGCGGATCGGCGGCCTTGTATCGGCGCCCGTCAGCCAGATTTATTGCGGGCCTGCCGAAGCGTACGGACTCGATTCGGGCCGCGGCGGACGAAAAAACGAATATCCGAGAAGTCGGAGAGTGGCTGGTCAATTGAAGTTAATCCGCAGCTCCTATGCGCCGCCGGGAGCATTTCCCGGACAGGGGCAGTGCGCCGGGGCTGCCTGGATTCCCGCGCGACCTTTCGTTCCGGATGTCGATCCCTTCATCCTCCGGATGACGAGATTTGCGCAAGCTGCCGCCGAACGGCATCGGTAGTCTCGATTAACTCGACAATGCTGGGCACCTCCCCTGAGGGGTGGGGGTCTGGTGACGAGATTTGCGCAAGGTGCTGCCGAACGGCATCGATGGTCTCGATTAACTCGAAGAGGCTAGGCGCCTCTCCGGAGAGAGCGTGGTCTGAAGCTGGCGCGCGCGATCCAGTCGCACGGACCGGCGCGATGAAGCGATAGCCTCTCCCGACGACGGTCGCGATAAACCGCGGCAAGGAAGAATCGTCCTCCAGGGCTCGCCGCAGGCCGGCCACATTCACCTTGAGATTGGTCTCTTCGACATAGGTGTTCGGCCAGACCCGCGAGATCAGCGTGCGCTTGTCCACCAGTTCGCCCGGTTTCTCGACCAGAGCCGTGAGGATGTCGAGCGCGCGTCCCCCGATTCTGACCGGCGCTTCCCGCTTTAGCAGTAACTGCTGTTCCGGCTTCAGAAGGAACGGGCCGAACGCAAAGGAGCGTTGGGCCGACACGGCTCGGCGAGAATCGGATGCGTGCTCAGGCGAACGAGTCATCCCAAGAAGAGGTTCGGAAGCAGCAGCGGTTGGCATTTCCACACTCCTCCTGACCTGGCGCCTAGCGTGGCCGGCCAACATCTGGCGGCCCCGTCATTGGAGTTCGTCCGACAGTGTCGCCCTGCCCGACGGCTGCAGGATAAGCTTCAGCCCCGACACCCGTCCATGGCCCCAAGCCGGGTCAGCCAGAATACCCATTTGAGTGACAAGACAGTTGTTACCAACGGCGGTGACGAACAGGCGGAAATCGCTTCCGCTCGATAAACCGTTGACGAAATGGCTAAAGCTCGATGATCCCTCGCTTGGCGGCAACCGTCACCGCGTGCGTTCGGTCTGCGACCCCGAGCTTGGCGAAGATCCGCTTGAGATGCGCCTTCACCGTGTCCTCCGAGATGCCTAGCCTCCAGGCGATCTGCTTGTTCGGGTTGCCGGCGGCCACCAGCGACAGTATCTCGATTTCGCGCTCTGTCAGAGCTTCGCCGATCGCGTGCACCGCTATCTGCGTCGCGACCTCCGGAGGGATATGGCGTCCGCCGCCATGCACCGCACGGATCGCGTCGATCAGATCGGTTCGCATAGCGCTCTTGAGCAAATAGCCGTGGGCGCCCGCCTTGAGCGCACGCAACGCTTTCGCGTCGCCGACATAGGTTGTGAGTACCAGAATACGTACCTGCGGATGTTTTCTGTTGATCGTCTGGATCGCCTCGACCCCGTCCATGCCGGGCATTTGGAGATCCATCAGCACCACGTCGGGATTGGCCGCCTCGATCGCGGCGATCGCGGCGGCGCCGTCGCCAACCTCCCCGGCCACGACCATATCGGGCTGCCGCTTGATCGACCCGACGACCCCGTCGCGCATCATCGGGTGATCATCGACGATCATCACGCGAATGGGATTGGCGGTTACCGAGTCATTCATCGCTGCGTTCCCTCGCGAACCGACGCCGCCAGGCTAGCCAGATCGGTCGCGATTTGTCGGCATGGGCAATATCGGCCACCGACCGTCACTTCGACTAGCGTGCCTAGTCGCCGGGACTTAGCCCCTTCGCCTCACGCGCGTCGACAGCGAGCACCCACCCGAGGTCGCCATGCTACCAGAATTAACCCCGCTTCACGGAGATGAACGACCGTATGCCGCGCCCGGCATATCATGTCATTCACTATCGCGCTTCACCGCGAACCGACGCCACCAGGTCAGCGATCTCCGTCGAGGTCTGTCGGCGTAGGCGATCTCCGCAGCGACCTTTACTTCTACTAGCGTCCCGCCGGTCGGCTCAGCAGTAATGGCCAGTTGGCCGCCGATCTTCGCCGCCCGCTCGCGCATGCCAACGAGCCCGAAATGACCAGCGACTCCGCCCTGGGCGACGATCTCCGGTGCAATGCCGATTCCGTCATCGATGATGCGCAAGACAAGCGCGTCCGCGCCATAAGCAATGGTGATCGAGACTTTGCGTGCGCGAGCGTGGCGGGAGACGTTGAACAATGCCTCGTCCGTAATACGCAGCAGTTCATCGGCAATTGCCGGGTAGATCTCCCGTTGCGACCCCTCGACGCCTACCCGGATCTCGATCTTGTCGGGCAGCAGGAGCCGCTCGGCGGTGCGGGTGAGCACCTCGGACAGGCTCCGTGCTCCGCTCCATCGGCGCAACTCGTGAACACGGTCGCGCCCTTCCACCACCATAGCGTCCGCGCTGTCCAGCGCGTCCAGCATATCGCGGTGTGCCGGCTGAATCGTTATTATGTCCTGCGCGATGTTGCTGAAGCGCATGATCAGCCCTTGTACGCTCTGCAGCAGGGTATCGTGCAGCTCGCGCGCGATGCGTTCGCGCTCGTCCAGCCGCTCGTTCATCCCAGCACGGATGCGCTCGGCGACGGCGCGTAAGCGCAGCGAATAGCCGAGCCACAGCAGCGCCAGCGCCAGCGCCGCGCAAAGTAGGTAGAACGGCCAGCTCTGGAAGAAAGTCGGCGGGATTTCGAACGCCAATGTCGCGCCCCGCCGATTCCATACGCCATCATCGTTCGCCGCCATAAGGCGGAACCTGTAGCTGCCCGGCTTGAGCCCCGTGTAGAAGGCCGCGCGGCGGGGTCCCGGGTCGACCCAACCGTCATCCACCCCTTCCAACTGGTAACGGAACCGCACGCGTGAAGGCACGGAAAGGCTCGGTGCGGTATACTCGATCTGGAGATTGGACGTGCCCTTCGGCAGTTGAATGGGCATCGCGGGCATATAGATGCGGCCGCCGGAAACCAGGGATTTGATGATTACTGGGGGTGGGAGCGAATTGAAGGAGAGCCGCTTGGGGTCGATCGAGGCGACGCCAAGCCTGGTCACGAACCAGACACGTCCGTCAGATGCCTCCATCGCCGTTTGCGACCAGGAGTCCTGCTGCGCAACGCCGGGCATCCCGTCGTCGCTATTGAAAACCCGTGCTTTTACCGGAACGGAAGCACGAGCGAACGCATCGTCCAGGTCGGCGCTTGTGATGTGAACAACACCAGCGACGGCGTTAAGCCAAAGATCGCCCTCGGTCGTTTCGACGATGCCCGCTATCCGGCTCAAAAACGGGTGCAAGTCCGATCTGAGGGTGACGAACTGCCGGCCGTCAAACCGTGCCAACCCGAAGTCGCCACCCGCATAAACATGCCGTCCCCGGACCGCGATGACCACGACGGTTCCCAATGCAAGATCCCTGCGCGCGGAGAATGTCCGACGCACATTTCCCTCGATCATCTCGATGCGGTGGCCTTCCGCGATCCATACACGCCCATCGGCGTCGCTGAGCATCTGCGTCGGCAAAACACCTGGTGTTGCGATGCGTGGCTCGGGTGCCCATCCGTTCCGCTTTCGGCAAAAGGCGCCGTCCACGGACGAAACGCAAATCCGACCCGGGACCTCTTCGAGGAGAGCAAACGGCCTGCGCCTCGCCCACGGCAGCGGCACATCCCGTACCGTGGCGCCCGACAGAATGCCCAGCGTGCGATCCGTGCCGATCCAGGTGCGCGACAGAGCATCCGTATGGAGTATCAACGGCCGTCGCGGGAGCCGGACCAGCTTCTGGGCGACATGCTCCGAACTCGCTCTAAAGAGAGCGTCGTTCGACGTCACATACATCGAGCCCGCAGGACCCGCCGCGATCCGGAAACCATCCCGCGAATCCATAGGAAGCCCCATGGCCACGACCGCGCTTGTCTCGCGAAACTGGTCTAGGCCGAGGTTGGTCCCCACCCAGACATTACCTTCACGGTCCTCCAGGATCGGATTGGCGAGGTTGGAGGTTAGGCCACGCTCCGGGCCGAACCGCTCTGTCTTGGTATGGGCATCGAGCACGCCACCTCTCAAGCCGGCGCCGCCGAGACGGAAGAAGCCGCCACTCCCATAGGTTCCCCAAAGGCTGCCATGCCGATCGAAAAGTAGGCTCTGCGCTCGCGGATTGGGCGTTGTCGGTGGCACGATCCATATCGACCTGGATTGGGCAGGCGGTGCCATGATGCGCTGAAGACCGGGCCGGGCACCGGTGGTGAGCCATATCGCTCCGTCTGGCGATTGCTTCAGTTTCGGTCTGTTCCCGGCTGAGGCGGCGACGCGTGTGAAGCGTTGGGCACCAGGACGGAGCACCTGCAGTTCACCACCGGCCGCTGCCCACACCGATCCGTCGACCGCTCCGAGGACGCTGGTTGCGGCGCCCGCAGCTACCCCGTGGGAACGACCGAAAATTTCCCATCGACCCTGACGAAAGCGCGCGACTCCTCCTCTGTCACCCTCGCCCAGGGCCGCCCAGACGCCGCCTGCGCGATCCTCGGACAGCTCCAACACGGGGACCGGCGGGAGGCCTAAGTCGAACGTGGTGAGGCGACCCGCGCGGAGTCTCGCCAAGGCACCTGATGCAAAGCCAATCCAAAGGTCACCGGAGCGGGTGGCAAGCAGGGAATTGACGTTGAGCGAGGGAAGGCTCTCGCCTTTGACTGGCCGGAACTTCTCGAAAGCCGCTCCGTCGAACCGGTAGAGTCCGCCTCCCGTGCCTAGCCAGAGGTAACCGTCGTGCGACTGGGCGAGCGCCCAGACCTCCGGCGGAGCTCCATCTCTCGACGTCCAGGCAGTATGCCGCAATTGTTGAAGGCTGCGTTGCGCATCCGCCGCGCACGCGTCGCTCAGGCTTGCAAGGGCGGGCGCAAGCATCCCCAGCAGGAGGTATTTCCCAGCGGATGACATGCCCCATATTTCACCAAAAGCGGATGCAGTGTCACGCTGGAGCGGGCGAGGGCCTGATTCTCATCGAATGCATGTGCCGATGCTACTCTGTTACGCATCGGAATTACCACGCTCGCACGAAGCGCCCGCTGGGGCCAGCTGGGGCGAGGCGCGAGGCCGTCGGTGGAGTGGACGTTCGTCAAGGGCGAGCAACGCGGCCTTCGGCCGCCGCCTCGATTGGGGCTCTCGCCGACGAATTTTCGAGGAGGGTTTGAGCTTCTTGTTCGTTCCTTCGTCACGACGACGAAACCCGAACCGTCCTCAATTTACAGCCCGACATGTTTACCGTGGACGATGATGGATGAGAGATGTCGTCAAGACCTGATGAACGCGAGCAGGTCGGGGTTGAGGACATCCGCATGTGTGGTCAGCATGCCATGGGGGTAGCCGGGATACGTCTTCAGCGATCCGTTCTCGAGCAGGTCGACCGCACGCGGAACGGAACTTGCGAACGGGACGACCTGATCGGCCTCGCCATGCATCACCAGCACCGGCACGGTGATCTTCTTGAGGTCTTCGGTGTAATCTTCGAGCCAGGAGTCGACAGTCGCGTAGTGGGCAAGGGCACCGCCGGCCATGCCCTGGCGCCACCAGTTCGCAATGACTGCCTCCGAAGGCTTGGCCCCATCGAGGTTGTAGCCGTAGAACGGGTTCTCAGGGACGAAACGGAAGAACTCCGCCCGGTTGCCCAGCACGCCTGCCCGGATCGCCTCGAACCACTCGGGCGGCTGACCGGACGGGTTGTCCTCGCTCCGGTACATATTCGGCGTCAGGGACGCGACCAGCACCGCCTTGGCGACGCGTTCCTGATGGCGAGCGACATAGCGAGCCACCTCACCGCCGCCCGTCGAGTGTCCGATATGGATCGCGTCGCGCAGGTCGAGGTGTTCGGTCAGGGCCGCGAGGTCGGCGACCCAATGGTCCATGTCGTTGCCGGCACTGGGTTGGTCGGACCGGCCGTGGCCGCGCCGGTCGTGGGCGATCACCCGATACCCGTGATTGAGGAAGAAGGTCATCTGGGCGTCCCAATCGTCCGCCGACAGCGGCCAGCCGTGGCTGAAAACGATCGGCTGACCTGAGCCCCAATCCTTGTAGAAGATGCTTACGCCGTCTGTAGTGGTGATCGTGGCCATTGTTCGGTTCCTTTAGATTTATCTTCCTGCCTATCGTTTCGAATCTCCGTCTCTCCCGCCTCAGGCAACCGCCACCGCCTGAAGGCTCAAGGTTCGGCGGTCGGCCAGCGCGCCTACGTTCGCGCGATAATGCTGAAAATGCGGAGACGCCTGATGCGCCGCAACCGCATCCGCATCGACATAGAGTTCGTCGATCACGAAGACGGCGGGCTGGGACGGATCGGTCCAGAGGTCGTAGCGCAGATTGCCCGGTTCCGATCGGCTGGGGCCGATCAATCCTTCGACCAGGCTGCGCAGTTGAGCTTCCTTGCCCGGATGCGCCGTCAAGATGCCCACGGTCTTCACATTGCTGGTCATCTCGGTTCTCCCGCTAGCCGGTCCTCGTTGCGAAGCTCCTTCTCGGCGGAATGCCGCCCTAGACCAGCACTGCGCGTCGGCGGGGTTAAACGCGGTAAAACTCGGTCAGGCTTGGCTCGACACCGACGCTATCGCCTGTCGGCGGGGCCGGAGAATGGAGAATTAAGCGGGGCTCAAATTCGGACAAAGTCCGGTCGCCGGGCGATTGATCTCGGGCACGGCCTGCCCGGCCGGCTTCTGGCGCTACGCATTCGCTTAACCCAAACTAACCGCAATTCACGACCGCGATCCGAGACGCGAGCCTATCAGACGTGCGGCTGCTGCTTCGGCAGATCACCGCAACGGAGGGCGTCATGAGCAAAGGAAAGGTCGTCGTCATTGGTTCGAATGCGACTCGCATCGAGACCAAGGGCGGCTATTGGGGCGCCACCGGCCAGTATCTCAACGAAACCGTGGTGCCGGTGATGGCGCTCATCGACGCCGGCTACGAGGTCGTGCTCGCCACGCCGAACGGCGCGCCGCCGACGATCGACAAGGCTTCGGACGCGCCGGCGCATTTCGGTGGCGACGTGCACGCCTATGAGCACGCGAAGGTCTTCTACGCCACGGACCCGTCGATGAAGGGGCGTACCCTGCGCTCGATCCTCGACGAGGGGCTGGACAGCTATGACGGCGTCTTCATCCCAGGCGGCCAGGCGCCGATTGTCGACCTCATGCAAGACCAGGAAACCGGCGAGATCCTGCGCCATTTCCATGAGCATCAAAAGCCGACGGCGATGCTGTGCCACGGCCCGATCTCCGCCGCCGCCGCCATGCCCTTCGCGCGCGAGTTCCGGGCGGCGTTGATCGCCGGAGATCCCGAGAAGGCCAGGGAATGGACCAAGGGCTGGCAATATGCCGGCTACCGGATGACGGTCTTCCAGAAGAGCGAGGAGAAAGTGATCGAGGACACGATCCTCCACGCCAAGCTCTATTTCGATATGCCGTACGCGCTCGGCCTGGCGGGCGCGACCATCGATACCGGGCCGGACTTCGAGCCCTATGTCGTCGAAGATCGCGAGCTGATCACCGGCCAGAACCCGCGCTCGGATCATCCGATCGCCAAGGCCCTTATCGCCGCCCTGGATCGCAAGCTCGGCCACGCTGACGGCGGACCGGACTCGATCCCGACCCGGTGACGCGCCCGCTCCCTGCCCCGGTACCTCCCCACCCCCGGGGCCGAGGCGTGCGACCCGTTCAACCTGGAGTGACGTCAATGAAACATCTTATTGCAGGAGTGCTTCTCGCCATGGCTACCACCGCTTCCGCCACCGCCCAGACCCGCGTCCCCGACAAGCCCGTCTCGATCGTCCTGGTGCACGGCGCCTTTGTCGATGCCTCGGGCTGGAAGTCGGTCTACGACATCCTGACCAAGGACGGCTATGAGGTACTGGCCGTCCAGAACCCGACCGTCACGCTCGAGGGCGATGTCGAGGCGGCGCGCCAGGTGATCGCCAAGGCGACCAAGCCGGTCCTGCTGGTCGGCCACAGCTATGGCGGCGCGGTCATCACCGAAGCCGGTGCCGATCCCAAGGTGAAGAGCCTCGCCTATATATCGGCGCTCGCGCCCGATGTCGGGGAATCGGTGTTCGAGCTCGCCACTCGGCCGGCGCCGGGCGAGCCCGGTCCGCCGCTGCTGCCGCCGGCCGACGGGTTCATCCTCGTCGATCCCGCCAAGTTCCCGTCCGCCTTCGCCCAGGATGTCGATATCTCGATCACCCGCTTCATGGCGGTGTCGCAGGTTCCCTGGGGCCTCGCCGCGGTGCAGACCAAGCTCACCACGGCGGCATGGAGGGACAAACCGGTTCACTGGATGCTGACGACGCAGGACCATATGGTGCCGCCGACCACCCAGCGCTTCATGGCGACGCGCGCCAAGGCCAAGCTGACCGAGATCCATAGCAGCCACGCCGTGATGTTTTCCCACCCCAAGGAAGTCGCCGCCTTCATCGAGGCCGCGGCGGCCGACGCCAAGTAGCCGCAACGTTCCGGGCGTCGGCACGTGCCGACTGCCCGGACGCTGGGAGACGATCGGATTATCGGTTGAGGGAAGATGTCAGATGGTCGATGCTTTGCACACGCCGAACTCATTGACACGTCGCCAGGCGATCACCCTGGGCAGTGGTGCGCTGCTTGCCTCGGCGCTACTCGTCGCGAGCGGGTCGGCCGGTGCCGCTGCCGAGCGTTCTACGCGAAGCGCGAGCCTGACCCAGGTGCGTAACGCGACCTTGCGCATCGACTATGGCGGGGTTCGCTTCCTCGTTGATCCGTTGCTGGGAGACAAAGACGCCTATCCCGGCTTCGAGGGAACGGCGAACAGCCAGCGGCGCAACCCGCTGGTGCCGCTGCCCATGCCGCTCGCCTCGATTATTGACGTGGATGCCGTCATCGTGACGCATTTGCATCCCGACCATTGGGACGAGGCGGCCAAGGCCAAGCTGAACAAGTCGCTGCCGATCTTCGCTCAGAATGCCGCGGACGCCGCCCAACTCCGATCGGCCAGCTTCTCCGACGTGCGGTTGCTGGCCGAAAATACCGAGTTTCGGGGAGTGCGCCTGAATCGTACTGGCGGGCAGCATGGCACCGACGCGGCGCTGAAGGCATTGCCGCAGATCCTCGGCTCCGTCAGCGGCTTCGTCATGAGCCATCCCGCTCACAAGACCCTCTATGTCGCCGGCGACACTATCTGGAATGTTGAGGTCGAGCGCGCCATTGCCCGCTACTCCCCTGACGTGATCGTATTGAACGCCGGCATGGCGACGGTGATCGGACTCGATCCGATCATCATGGGGCCCGCCGACGTCCTCGCCGTGCATCGTGCCGCGCCGAACGCCATGCTGGTCGCCAGCCACATGGAAGCCGTCAACCACTGCATCCTCAGCCGAGCAGATCTGCGTACCTTCTCGAAACGGGATGGATACGAACAGCGCCTGTTCATCCCCGCTGATGGTGAAACGCTAGCGATCTGAAGAGGTCTTTGCCGTCGTACACGCATGTTGACTGCGCTTTATAGGCCGACGGCAATCGCCTGCCCTAATCCGATCGTACAGTCTCCGACGGCATCGGCACAGCGTCGGCTCCTGGAACCACGCCACCTCTTATATCCGCGCTACGGACGCCGGTTTCAGTTCGCGGGGATCGCGGCCATATCGTCCTCCCCTGGTTGGCACCGGGACGTTGGTTCGGTCACGCGCGGGTCGCCTACTGGCCGCATCCCCTGTTCGGGGCACAACCTTGCGCGAGATCGAGCAGGTTGGTGCGAGCGTGCGCTCGTCTGTTGATGCAGGTGTTGCCAAACGCCCAAGGACAATATGCGTGTCGGGCCCATTTTCCGCAACGGCGCCGCGCGAGGAGTTGTCGACGCAGCAATCGCGAATCATACGCTTTCGGCCACCTAGCCTGGAACCTCCCAGGCGACACCGCGTCGGTCTTGTGCGTCCGCGCGCAACGCCAAACTCCTGCTACCCAATTGTCGGACAGAACTAACCAGTGTCTCCTGGTTTGCGGAGAGCAGAACTGCCCTCACGGCGGCTTCGTCGCCATCCGCCCTTGGAAAGGGTCGCAACATGCCAGGCGACGCCACGATCACATGAGACGCTTGCTTCAAGGGAGCGGTGCAGAAGAGGGCTGGGAGAACTCCCGGAAGAGTCCCTCGACACTGTCGCTGACGATATCCTTGATGCCGGTCGGGTTGGTGTAAGGAAACCGCGCGTTGATCCGCCGGACGGTCGCTGCTTTTGCTGCATCGGTGAAACCCCCGCGGGCAATCTCCTCGGCCGCGATCGCGCGGCAAGTCCTCAGATACAGCCGCTCGTCATCGAACATCGGCTCCTTTGGACCCGACGCGCCGTGCCCTGGATGCACGATGGTGACATTGGGGTACATCGCCTCGATCCGGTCGAGGATGCCAAGCCACGGCCCGGTATGGGCTTCTCTGAGCGGACCGTGGAGCCGGTTGAGAATGGCGTCCCCGGGGAACAGCTCTCGCGTGGAGGGCAGGTAGTAGGCTGTCGTCGCAGGGGCCTCGCCAGCGCCCAATTCGCGCGCGATGATTGTTAGCCCGTCGATCTGCAATGTCGTGTCGCCGTCGAAAGTGATGCCTGGGACGTCGAAGTCGCGCGGTGTGATGTCGGGCGCATCGGCCTGCGTGCCCGCATTCGCACCATAGGTGTCGTATCGGATCGCGTCGGCTGTCGCTTTGGACGAATAGACCGGGACACCCGGAAAAGCCTGCCGGAACAGGCCAAGCCCGGTATAATGGTCGGGATGGGCGTGGGTGATGAGGATCGCCCGCACCGGCTTGCCCATTGCCTTGACGGCCGCCAGCGCCTGCGCAGCGTGGACGAGATCGCGCTGAACGTCGATGACGACGAGGCCGCCACCGGGCGTCTCAATCCAATAGGTGTTGACGGTTCCAGTCCCGGCATAGGTCCAGACACCGGTCTTTGCAGGCAACAACGTTTGGGTCGACGCGCTGTCCTGCGCCATCGCAGGCGCACATGTCGCCAGGGCCGTCGCGGCCAGAAAGGTTATCCAGCTGGAGCGCATCTTCTAATCCTTGATCGCCTATGCGTGGGTGGTTGGTGGCGGACCGGAAGCGTCTAAGCCGGCGAGTCGTACGTGCCGGGGCTGTTGGGCGTCGCGCGCCATTCGGGTTGACGTTCGGGGTTCGCCTCGGCGAGCGCGCTGCGGACGCCCCGGACGTCATAGTCCTTGAGATAGCCCGGTGAGCCCGGCTGCTGACGCCAGGATTCCGCGATCGTGCCGGCGTCCACTGCGTCGAAGCCGATCCCGTCGATCAGCGCCATGGCCTTGGACTTGGTCCGGGCATCATCACCCGCCACTGCCAGGGCGATGCGGTCCGCGGAACCCGCAGGCTTGGCGCCCGGCTGGAGATGGGTCGCGTATATTGTGTTGAAGGCCTTGATCACCGGACGTCCAAGGTGCTGCTCGACCCATTCGCTTTCAGTACCCCCGTCCTCAATTCCGTCCAGATGACCGTCGCGCTGTTGTGGATAATAGTTGGTTGTGTCGATGACGGCGACGTCGGCGGGCGTGGACGCGAACAGGTCGCGGGGCAGACCAGGGATTTTGTTTGTAGGAACCGCGACGATCACCACCTCCTGGCCGCGGACGGCGTCTTCGATCGCAGCCGCCCGCGCGCCGGTTTCCGCCGACAGTTCCGCCAAGGAATCCGGCCCGCGCGAATTGGCGATCGTAACCTCATGCCCCGCGACCCGGAGGAGGCGGGTAAGGGCGCCGCCGATATTGCCAGAGCCAACAATGCCGATCTTCATGTTTGTGCCTTTCGAAGATGTGCCGGTGGGAACCGGGTACTGGCAGCCAAGTAGATACTTGCATTCCGTAGATAAATGGCACCATGAAACCGGCTCTCCCAACCAGGAGTGTGGAATGGATCGCCTCACCAGCATGGCCGCATTTGTGAAGGCGGCAGAAAGCGGCTCCTTTGCAGCGACGGCATCGGCGCTCGGCATCTCACCGCAGATGGTCGCCAAGCACGTCACCTATCTGGAGGCGCGCTTGGGCGCGCGCCTGCTCAATCGCACGACCCGAAAGCAAAGTCTGACGGTGATCGGCAAGTCCTATTACGATCGGTGCAAAGTGGCGCTGGCCGAGGTCGACTGGGCGGATGCAATTGCTGATGAGGCCAAAGGCAAACCGCGAGGGCTCTTGCGCGTCAACGCGCCGGTTTCATTCGGAGCTTACCGCGTGACACCTGTGGTCGCACGATATTTGAACAGCCATCCCAGTGTCGATGTCGACCTGGTTCTCAACGACCGCTTTGTCGACCTTATCGAAGACGGGTTCGAGGCGGTGTTCCGGATCGGTCCTCTCGGAGACTCTAACCTCGGAGCGATCGAGCTCGCACCCTTTCAGACTATCGCCTGCGGGTCGCCTGCATACCTGAAGGAGCGAGGGATTCCCTCGACATTATCGGATCTAGCCAGTCATGAATGCCTGCTCTTCGGCAACTGGCCCGAACCAACCTTCAGCGACTGGCTCTTTGTACGGGATGGTCTCACCTCAAAGGCTCCGGTCCACGGCCGTCTCAAGGTCAACAGCCCTGCTGCGTTGCTGGAGGCGGCGCTCGCAGGTTTCGGCCTGGCGCTCATCGGGGAAGAGTCGGTGCGCACCCACATCGCGACCGGGCGGCTCGTCCGAGTGTTGCCGAACTACGAAACGCCTCCGCGTCCCATTCATCTGCTGTTCCACCCTGATCGGCGACAAACGCCGAAGCTGAAGAGCTTCATCGAAATGGTGGTGGAACAGCTGGGATATAGTGATGCGGCCGGCAACGGACGACACGCCTGACTCACTGCTTAGATCGACCTGTACTCATCTCCGGCGGCAACCGCGAACGAAGCTGCCTCGACCGCATCGATAGTGCCGGCGGTGCTCCGCCGTTGATCCGTTATAGGGTGTCAAACTCGACAGGGTGTCGCTTCTGCGAAGCCCCATGCTATGCGGATTTCAAGGAACCCGTCCCGCATGAGGCGGCCGGAGTGGCGGCATTCTGCGTTGAAAGGCCTCACCCACCATCTTTTCGCTCGCGAGCCACAATGCTTTTGCTGCATCAGGATCCAGCGCATAGCTGCGAACGCCAGTCCCGGCGATCGGATCGTCGTTAACCTCGGCAACATGACAATCCTCGGCATAATGCCCGCCGACTTCATCCGCCGATGCCACGCAGCCGGCCCAAACCGACGTCGCCGCACCCTGCGCCACGGTCATCCAGGTGAAGGCCAATGCAGCCGACGGTTGCGCATCGATAAGCTTTTGTGTGGTTTCTGTCAGAACGGCGCCCGGATGAACCGCCGCTGCCCGTATGCCCCGATCTTTGTACCGCCTGTCGAACTCGACCGCGAAGAGGATAGTCGCTGTCTTGGACTGGCGGTAGGCCACCAGCGGGTCATAGTGTTTGCGCTCGAAGTTGGGATCTTCCAGATCGACATCCGCACCTCGGTGGCCTGCCGATGACACCATCACCACACGGCTCTCCTGATGCAGCAACCCAGCCATTCGGTTCACAAGCAGATAATGGCCAAGATAGTTGGTCGCGAAATGCGTCTCAAAGCCATCGACCGTCAGTCCAAACGGCACCGCCATGACACCTGCATTGGCGATGATCAGATCGAAGGGATTGCCCTCGGCCAAAACTGCGGCGCCACAGGCATTGACACTTTCCAGCGAGGACAGATTCAACTCGACGAGCCTGAAACTGCCTTCTGACCCCAGTGCTCCCATCGCCGTGGCACCCTTAGCCAGATCACGGACGGCGCCGACCACAATGGCACCATGGGAGGCCAGGGCACGCGCGGTCTCTAGACCAACTCCGGACGAGACCCCGGTGACCAATATGCGCTTGCCCGTCAGCCGGCGCCCATCCAGCACCTCATTTGCTGTCGATGTCGGTCCATAGATCATTATCAGCCTCACGCACTGGTTCGCGCCGATAGCCGAGGTCGGCAGAAGGCCTATGTTCGCTAAACGCAGCCTGACGATCTGACCGATCGGCCCCTCTTGCCACATGCCGTTCTTCCCGCCGGCGCTGCGGCCGTCGACGGCGACAATGAGGTTTCCAACATTCACGCCAGCGATAGCGGCCGGCGACACCGGTGCCACGCAGAGGGCTTTGGCCCCCCTCCCCTGATCCCGGCTGCAGCGTCAAACCGCGGTGGTTCGCTCGGAATGGCGTGTTCACGTCTACGAGAGGCGAGAACCTGCATCCGGCTAATCGGCCGGACGCAGGGTACGGGCGGCGGCCTCAGCCGTATCTTCGGGACGAGTGTTGAACGCGATCGTCGCGTTGGGAGCCGCCTTGTGGACAGCGTTTACCACCATTTCGAACAGCGCGAGGCCCTTAGGGGGAATTCGAAGGCCGCCACCGATCACGACGCAGTCATAATGCGCACTATTCAGCTGCGTCTCGAGCATGGCGCGACCCGCGTCGTCGGGCGTGATCATGCAGGTATCGCCTTCCCAGCCGCGCTCGTGGATGTTCGCGACTGCCAGTGCGATTCCGGCGTTGATCTTTTCCGCATCGAATCCCGGCGGCAGCGACGGATCCGAGAAGTCCACGGTTTCGGGCTTCTGGCCAACGAACAGGATGCGAGTCATGAAAATTCTCCTTCCAAGAGATTGTTGGGGACCGTGTCCGAGCGCTTATCCGCGCAGATTAAGACGCACGAAGGTCGCGACGATATCGAGTGCTTCCGTCGCAGCCTTCAGAAGAGCGAGGTTTGCCGGAAACACATGGACCATCCCCTGCCAGACATGGAGCTCGGCGGTCGAACCGGCAGCTACGATGCTGTCGGCCATGCGCCGCGCGTCGGCCAGCAGGATCTCATCCTCGCCGACATGCAGCATGACAGGAGGTAAGCCAGCGAGATCGCCATAGAGAGGCGAGGCTCGCGGATCCTCTGGATCGACCGCTCCGAGATAGGCGATGCGTGCTTGCTCCAGCGCCTCACGGGTCAGCAACGGATCATGCCCGGCACGCGTCGTCATGCTTTCGCCGGTCAACGCAAGATCGGTCCAGGGGGACAGGACGACGGCGGCGACCGGTTTCGGCACCGCGCCATCCCGTGCCGCGGCGGTCATCCGCGTCGCGATAACTAGCGCCAAACCGCCACCGGCCGAATCGCCGACGATCGCGATCCTGGATATGCCGGCCGACACCAGCCCACGATAGACCGCCTCGCCGTCTTCGACCGCCATAGGAAAGGGCCTTTCGGGAGCGAGGCCATAATCCGCAATGAACGCATCGACCTTGGCGCGTGCCGCGATCTGCCCGACGAAGTTCCGATAGGCTTGGGCAGAGCCAACAACATACGCGCCGCCGTGAAAATACAGGATCGCCACCCCCGGCGTCGCCCCGGGGGCACGACACCACCAGCCAGGCACACCACCGATTTCGGCCGCTTCGTAAGTGACGGTGTCGGCCGGCGGGGTCCTCCCCATCAGGTCGTCGAACGCGGCGCGACCATTGGGGCTTAAATCGACTGCTGGGTGGAGCGCGATCATCGCGCGCATCGCCACCATCGCGGCTCGGTCCAGCAAATGTTCCTTGTGGTAGATCTCGGTCATCACGATCGTCCTTGAGGGGGTCATATGCATATTTGTGACCCGCCGGTCGAAAACCGGCGGGTCTACCAGTCAGCCCTGTGACCAGCCAGTGGCGGCGGCTTCGGCGAAGTCGCGATAGGAACGCGGCGCATGGCCGAGCAGTGCCGTGAGACGATCCAGATCTTCGTCGGTCGCGACGGCACCGTCCTGCTGATAGCGGCGCATCATCAGCTTCATGTCATAGGCGAGCCAAGCCGGACCGAAACTCTTGAGGCGCTGTTCCAGGCCGTCCAGATCATCGCCGGCATAGACGATGGGACGGCCGAGGATTTCGCTCCACAGCGCAGCGAGCGTATCGCTAGTGAGGGCGTCGGGGCCGACCAGTTCGTAGATCTCGCGGGGAAGCGGCGCGCTTGCCTGCTCGCGCCGAAGCAACTCCTTGGCGGCCGCCTCGCCGATGTCCCGGACGTCGACCATCGAGATTCCCTTGGCGCCGACCGGCATGCCGTAGACGCCGCCACCGAGCAGCGCGTCTTTCTGGCGCATGTCGTTCTGGATGAAATAGGCCGGGCGCAGGATCGTTGCGGGCAGGTCATAGGCGTCGATCATGCGTTCGACGGTCATCTTGCTGGCGAAGTGGGGGACGTCGGCATAGGCCTCGCCCTTGAACACCGAGAGATAGACGATCCCCTTCACGCCGGCCTCACGAGCGGCATCGAGCGCCAGCATCGCCTGGGTCAGTTCGTCGGGCGCGTTAGGAGCGAGGAGGAAGAGTGTGCTGACCCCGTCCAATGCCGCGCGGATGCTGTCAATGTCGGCGAGGTCGCCCTTCACCGCGGCGACGCCTGCGGGCAGATTGGCCTTCTCAGGCGAGCGGGTCAGTGCGCGGATGTCGGCGCCATGGCCGCCGAGAAAGTTGAGCACCTGGGTTCCGATGGTTCCGGTGCTGCCAGTGACCAAAATCGTCATGTCGTATCTCCTTGATCGCGTTTGGGCGGCTCGTTGTCGCTGAAGACAAGGTAACTGTTTCGAAAATGCGTAGAAGATGGCATCATTGGAACACATCGTCTCATAAATGGATCACCACATGGATCTTCCAGCGCTCGTCGATTTCAATCTGGTTGCGACGCATGGCGGGTTCGGACGGGCCAGCCGAGCCACCGGTCGGCCGAAAGCGACCCTTTCGCGGAAAGTGTCTGAACTGGAGGCGAGTCTGGGCGTGCGGCTGATCGACCGCGGATCGAGGACGCTGCGCCTGACCGGAGAAGGACGCGCGCTGCACGAACGTACGCTCGGCCCGCTCGCCGAAATCATCGATGCTGAGCAGGCCGTGGCGAGTGGTTCATCCATCCCCTCAGGCAAGCTTCGCGTGAGCGCGCCGATCGTATTGGCGCATGTGCTTCTGCCCAGGCTCGCTACCAGCTTCGCCACCGCCTACCCGCAGGTCGATCTCGAAATTATCGCCGAGGACCGCAAGGTCGACCCGGTCGACGACAATTACGATCTCGTGATCCGGATCGATCCCAGCCCGGACGAGCGGCTGGTTGGCCGCCGCATCCTCGAGGACGAACGCCTGCTGGTAGCAGCGCCCAAATCTGCGGTGGTGCTCTACTCAGAGCAAGAGGCTGCCGAGCACGCTCTTCCGGCGGTCGGCCGCGTTGGCACCCCCGACGGCCTGTTTTGGCGGATAAGGACCGACAGCGGGACGCGGTTCGTTCAGCCGCATTTCAGGCTGAGGTTCTCGTCCTTCTTGATGGTGCGTGACGCTGTGGTCGCGGGCGCTGGGGCCGCTCTAGTCCCAAAAATGATGGTAACTGAGGATATCGACGCTGGCCGGCTCGTCTCGTGGGGTGTTCAGGACGGCCCGAAGGTTGAAATCTGGGCGCTCCAGAACTCACGTCGCCTGTCCAGTTCCAAGGTGCGGGCGTTTTTGGGTGCGCTCACATCTTTGGTCTGAAGCGCTTCTGCGGGAGCCGTCAGTCCAATGCGAACCGCTCTCTGGTGCCTGTCGACTTATGAAAACGGCCGCGCGGCCATCGGTCGGCCGCTGCGTGCTCCGGTGACCCTAATTAGCGTGACCGCTGGCGACGTGAAGAATGTTGCCATCCGGATCTCCGAACCAGATCACCCCTAGCGCGTCCCTCGGCCCTGTGGCGACGCTGCCCGACACCTCTGGCGTGTAGAAGTCGGCGCCGTCGGTCAATGTCCGCTTCGAGTGTCGGTGATCACCCCGCCCACCGACTGCCGGTCGTCCTCGCCGGTCAGGCCGCTCCCCTTCACCCCGGCATTGAGCTTCGCCGCGCCCATGACGAGAATGCCGTCGAAGAGGCGGTTGAAGCCGGTGCAGTGGAGAGGCATCTGCTCCTTGGCCCGGAGGATGTTGAGCAGCGTGACCTCATCGAACATGCTGGCGACAGTAGCGTTGCAGTCGACCGCGAGCGCTGGACGGAGCCGGGGAAGGAGCAACCGCCCAGGTAGAGCCCTACCAGTAGGGTCACCAAGCTCTGGCCCGTCCTCGCGGTCATCGCCTCGTTCGCCTCCGCCTAGCTGTTGGGCCAGTCGGCATTGTCGATCGGCACGGTGCTGTCAGTGCAAAGCGGAACGCTCTCTGGTCGATGCATTTGGGTCTTGAAGATGATCCCTAGCTGGCAAGCGACTGCCACTCGGCCAGCGCAGCCGAGCGGCGTTGCAGATGTCGATTCCGCGTTCGAACAGCAGATCCTCGACGTTGCGCAGCGATAGCGGGAAGCGAACATACATCAGAACCACGAGGCGAATGACCTCGAGCGATGAGTTGAAGTAGCGAAACGGGCTGGCAGGTTTGCGAGGGCGAGGCATCCACAGACGCTATGCCGGATCTCCTACGATTGGTGCATTTGGCCTGACAGCACCTTGGCCAGCTCTTCACTTCAACCCCCACTATCAATCGAAACAGTTAGGTTGAGCCGGCGGGACCGATAGCGCGCCGCCAAACGAGGCCGATACCGTCGAGCGCGTTGCAAGCTGTTGCGCACTCCGAAACCATACGCTATTTATCGAAGATAATCGAAGTACCAAAAATCAGGGCGACGGGGGAGTGATGGTCACGGATAGCTCACCGCTTGTCGTCGGCAACTGGAAGATGAACGGGACCGAGAGTGCGCTCAGCGAGCTCGGCGCCATGGAAAAGGGGATGGTGTATCCTGGGGTGAAGGTCGTTATCTGCCCGCCTGCGACATTGATCATACCCGCCACGGCCATCGCGGAAAAAATCGAAATCGGCGCTCAAGACTGCCACGCCGGCGAAGGGGCGGCCTTCACCGGGCGGCTTTCCCCAACGATGCTGTTTGGCGCCGGCGCGCGTTGGGTGATCGTGGGGCATTCCGAATGCCGGGCCCTAGCCGGAGAGACCGACGACATGGTGCGCGGAAAGACCGAGCGCGCGCTGGAGGCGGGGCTCGCCGTCATCATCTGCATCGGTGAGCCGAAGGAAGCACGCGACCGCGGCGTGGAGAATGCGGTTGTCCTGTCGCAACTGGCCGCCTCGATACCAAAGGCGGTCGGCGCCCGCCTGACGATTGCCTATGAACCGATCTGGGCGATCGGCACGGGCGTGACGCCGACATCGACGCAGATCGAGGTGATGCATGCCCTCATCCGCGGCGCCCTGACCGACCTTCACGGCGATGCCGGCCGATGCGTCCCCATCCTGTATGGCGGATCGGCAAACGCCGCCAATGCTGCCCAACTCCTCGCGGCTGACGGCGTCGACGGATTGCTCGTCGGCGGTGCCAGCCTCACCGCCGACTCCTTTCTGCCCATCGTGCGCGCAGCAGCGGCCAGGCGCGAACAGCGGCTATCTTTGGCGACGTAATCGCGTGGAAGAACACAACCCATTAGGACAGAGGAAGAGCGATGGTGAGATTGGCGACTATTGCAGCGGCGAGCCTGACCACCCTTGGCGTGGTACTGGGCGGCGGGTCCGGGGTGGCGATCGGACAAGAGGAAAGCCGGGCTGAAGCGCATCCGGTTTACCTCGAAACCCCGGCGGGACAGAAACCGCGCGTCGTCATCACCGCCGATCCCGAGCTCGACGATTCGAACTCGATGGTTCGATATCTGCTGTACAGCACGGATTTTCGCACCGAAGGCCTGATCTACGCCAGCAGCGAGTTTCACTGGAAAGGTGACGGCAAGGGCACGAAGTTCAGCATGCCCGGGCGCGAATATACCAGGTTCGGCCTGAAGCTGTGCCCCTGTACCTCCTATCGCTGGGCGCCGAACGAGCATTTCATCGATGACGCGGTTGACCGTTACGCCAAGGCCTATCCCAACCTGCGCGTCCACGATCGCGACTATCCGACCCCGGCCTATCTGAAGTCGAAGATCCGTTGGGGAAATGTCGATTTCGAAGGCGAGATGTCAAAAGACACGCCTGGATCGGACCTCATCAAATCGTTGCTGCTCGATAACGAGGAATCGCCGCTCTATCTCCACGCTTGGGGCGGCCAGAGCACGATCGCCCGCGCGCTGAAATCGATCGAGGACCAATATAAGGGCACGCCGCAATGGGCCGCGATCCGCGCCAAGGTGATCCGCAAGGCGGTCATCCATCCGTCCGGCGAGCAGGACAATACCTATGCGGACTATATCAAGCCGAACTGGCCTGAGATCCGCTACCGCTTGCAGACGGGCGGCGTGCCCCTCACCTACAATGCACAGTCGATGGTCAGCCCGGACGACGCCGCCTATTTTACCGCCGACTGGATGCGCACGAATGTTGCCAGCAAGGGGCCGCTCGGCGCCTTCATCCGCTTGTGGGGCGACGGCAAGCAAATGGTGAAGGGCGACATTTTCGACTATTTCGGCATCGCCAATACCAGCGCCGATGAACTCAAGAAGCAGGGCTATATCGTGTGGACGCCGCCTCGTTCTCAGGGAGAGTTTCTCGGTGAGGGCGACACCGGCACCTATCTCAACCTGCTCGATAACGGCCTGCGCGGATATCGAGGCGACAGTTTCGGCGGTTGGGGCGGCTATCTCGTCCGCGACCCCGAGGCCTATGCCGCGCAAATGCGGCAGATGATGGCCGCGTTCGCGCAAGGCGGCGCGGCGGCGGGGCCGCGTCCGCCACGCCCGACCCATCCCTTCCTCGCCGCGGCGCAGCGCGATTATGCCGCCCGCTTCATCTGGGCGACCACGCCAAGTTACAAGGCGGCCAATCACAACCCGCGCATTACCTTGCGCGGCCCCCACCAGATAGTCGCCAGGCCCGGACAGGAGCTGACCTTCTCGGCCTCGACCAGCGACCCCGATGGCAACAAGGTCGTACTGCGCTGGTGGTGGTGGAAGGAGGCGGGCAGCTATGCCGGCACGGTGACGCTGAACAATGGCGAGGGCACGACCACAAGCCTGCGCATCCCCACGGACGCCAAATCCGGCGATCAGATCCAGATCGTCGCCGAGGCGAACGACGACGGCACGCCGATGCTCACCCGTTACGACAAGATCGTCATCACCGTCGCACCTTGAAGGGGGCGGCCGGAGCGATTGCCTCGCTCCAGCCGCACTGTCCGGCATTTCGACAGTTTAACGCCCGAAGGTTTGTGCCGCCAATGTGACGGCCTGCGTCTCCACCGGCGTCACCGCATCCTTCGACAAGGCGATGCCATAGCGCCCGCTTTTGATCCGCCACTTGCGTTGCGTCGTATCGAAGGCCGCGAGCAGACGCGAATCCACGGCAAGTGTCACCGTGCGGCTTTCGCCGGGCTTCAGCGAAACCCGCTGGAAACCGAGCAAACGCGGCGCGGAGTTGCCGTCGATCGTCTGCAGATAGAGTTGCGGGACATCCGCTCCTTCCCGCTTGCCGATATTGCGAACGGTAAAGCTTGCCGTGACGGCCTTGCCACCCGTGACGCGCAGATCCGAATAGGCGAAGTCGGTATAGCTCAATCCGTGACCGAACGCGTACATCGGCTTGAGCGCCTTCTTGGCGAACCAGCGATAGCCGACATCCGCCCCCTCCTTCAATTCGACGGTGACCGGCGTGCCCTCCGGCGTCCCATAGCTCGGTACCGTCGGCCGTGGCAGTTGGTCGGCCGTCTCGGGGAAGCTGATCGGCAGATGTCCCGACGGATTGACCTTTCCGGTCAGGATCTCGGCGATCGCCTGCGCGCCCTCCTGGCCGGGATACCAGGCCGCCACGACGGCCTTCACCTTGTCGCGCCACGGCATCGCGACGGGATTGCCGGTTTCGAGCACGACGATCGTGTTCGGATTGGCGGCGGCAACGGCGTCGACGATCGCGTCCTGGGCATAAGGCAGACCGAGATCGGGCGAATCGAATCCCTCGGTCTCATATTTGCGCACGAAGACGATTGCGATTTCGGAACGCGCGGCCAGCGCCGCGGCGTCGGTGGGATAAAGACCCGGATCGAATTGAACGGCGGCTTGCGGCGCTTCTTTCCTGATCGCATCGAGCGGCGCGCCGGCGAACCAGCGCTCGGTGCGCCAGCTGCTCATCTGCCCGGCACCGCCGATTGGATTGCTATATGCCCACCCCTTTGGCGGCAGGCCCTGAGACGATCCACCACCCGACAGGACGCCGATCTGCGCCTTGTCACCGATCACCGCGATCGATTTGGCCGTCGCAGCGATCGGCAACACCCCGTCATTCTTGAGCAATACGATGCCCTGGCGCGCAACGTCCAGCGCGATCCCCGATCCTTCGGCCGGGTCGACCTTTGTCGCCGGCGCGGCATCGGTAATCCCGGCCATCTTCATCGACCGCAGGATGCGCCGCACCATGTCCGACAGACGCGCGCGACTGAACGAGCCGTCGGCCAGCTTGGCCTTCAAGGGTGCGTCGAACCATACCTGCTTGTCGAGCTGATCCCCCGATTCCTGGTCCAGCCCCTTGATCGCGAAGTCCGGTCCAAGCACCGCGCCCCAATCGGACATCACCCAACCGCGATAACCCCATTCCTTCTTTAGGACGGTATTGAGCAGATAATCGCTGCCGCAGGCCTTGTCGCCGTTGAGCAGGTTGTACCCGCACATCACCGAACCCGGTTGACCCTGTTCGATGGCGATCTGGAAGGCGAGAAGGTCGGATTCGCGGCCAGCTGCCTCGCCGATCGTCGCGTTCCAGGTGTGGCGATTGGTTTCGTTCGAGTTGAACGCGAAATGCTTGGTGGTTGAGATCACCCCGGCATCCTGCGTCCCGCGAATGGCAGCTCCGCCCAGAATCCCGGAGAGAAGCGGATCCTCCGACAGATATTCGAAGTTGCGGCCGTTATGCGGGTCGCGGACGAGGTTGACGCCGCCGCCCAGGAGCACATTGAAGCCGCGGGCACGCGCTTCACGCCCGACCAGATTGCCGCCGCGATAAGCAAGATCCGGGTCGAAGCTGGCACCGAGCGCGAGCGACGAAGGCAGCGCGGTCGCGCTATCCCCGGCGCGCACCCCCATCGGATTGGTGACGCCAAGGCTGGCATCGGTCTCGCGCAAGGACGGCACGTCGAGACGAGGCACGCCCGATATATAGCCGGCTCCCGGCACCACATCGCTCGGCCACGGTGCCCCGCCATTGGATCCGAGCCCCGGTATCTTGAGCGCCATGAATCCGTGGATGAGCGAGAAACGCTCGTCATCGGTCATCTTAGCCTCGGTTTCGGAGGCCCAGCGATCGGCCGCGGCCTCGCGCGCCGAGCGCGCCGCTGCGCTGCCCTCCGCCGCGTCGCGCGCCGCCGTCAACTGTGGCGTCGCAACGCCGAAGGCCAGACATGTTCCCACCAACATCAAGCTCTTGCGCATGATCGATCCTCTTCGGTGACGCCCATCGGCGGGCGCGTTGTTTGCGATATATCTTGGCCGTCCGCGGCGATTCAGCCGCCGAACAGCGCCGCGCGCGCGAGCTCCAGCGCTCCGACTGCGTCCTGCCGCGCCTGTGCGGCCTTCAGTTCCTCGACATCGAGCCGGTCGAGCGCCGTCTCGATCCGCTTGAGAAAGCGGATCGCGCTATTGGCGGCGGCAACGCAATCCTCGCGGAACGGGAATTGATCGAGTTGCCAGACGCCTTCCCAGCCATTCTTGCGCAGCGTCCAGAAAAATTCGAACAGCTCGATCGGATGAACCGAGCCGGCGATCATGTCGTCGTCCCAACCGCGCATATTGTCGTTCACGTCCATCCCGAACAATCGGCCGTGATCGATCGCTAGCTGCGCCGCATCGGCCGGCGATTCGCCGCCATAGAGGGAATGGCCGAAATCAAGCAGGATGCCGACATTGGGCAGGCCCATTTTCTCGATGCCGAGCAAGGTGCGGGCGACGCTGTCATAGCTCATATGCACTCGCGGCTCGCGCGGCTTGTACTCGACGACGAACTTCAGGTCCGGATTCTGGCTCGCCAGCTCCGCGACGCCCTCGATCGATAGCTTCCACAGCTCGCGATGATCGACCTGGAACGGATAGTCCCAGCCATCCTGGCCAGGCCACAATTTGACGTAATCGGCCCCGAAATGGCGCACGATCTTCGCCGCCTCGTTGCACATCTCGTTGGCGAGGCGGCGAATGCCGGGATCGGGATTGGTGAAGGCCCCCCTGGCGAATTGGCGTGTATAGATTTCGGGGGTGATGCCGATGACTGACAGCCCGTTTCGCGCCAGCGCACCATCGATCTCTCCCAGCGAGACGCCACCGCCTGGGAACGGGAAATTGATGTCGACCACGGTCAGATCGTCGACCTGCCCGGCGAGATCGATCATCTCGAGCAGGGACCGTGGCGGTCCGTAACCGTCCGTGGCATAGCGATCGACATAGGTCGCGAAATGCCAGATACCGGCGCCGAAACGTTGCTTGGTCATCGTCAGAACCTCAATGCGAATTGGCGGAAGCCGGCCCGGCGGCCAGCGCGAAATCCTTGAGCCGCGCGGCATTGCCGCGATCGATCAGGTAGCAATCCATCAGCAGCTTTTCGGGCTGTCCGGTCTTGCCGGTCGTCAGGAAGCGGTCGATCAATTCCACGGCATATTGTGCCTGCCGCCGGGCGGGTTGCAGCACGGTCGCACGCATCTTGCCCGATTGGATCGCGTCGCGCGCGTCGTTCGATCCGTCGAACCCGACCACCACGACGTCGCCGCGGCCGGCGCCTTGCAACGCCGCGATCGCGCCCATCGCCATCGTGTCGTTGCCGGCGATCACGCCCTTGATCTCGGGATGCGCCTGCAACACCGATTGCGTTATCGAAAAGGCCTGGGCCTGATCCCAATTGGCCGATTGGCGCGAGACCATCTTGAGCGCGGGATATTGGTCGAGCACGTCGTGGAAGCCGCGCGAGCGGATCTTGGCATTGGTGTCGGACTCGCGCCCCACCAGTTCGAGATAGCCGCCCGTCGCCAGAGTATCGGCAAAGGCCTGCGCGCCGAGCGTGGCGCCCTGATAATTGTTGGAGACGAGCTGGACCGCCGCCGCGCCGCGGGCCGATATTTCGCGATCGATCAGGAAGACGGGCACGCCCGCATTCTTGGCGCGCATCACCGCGGCGACGCTCGCATCGGCGCCGGCATTGTCGAGAACGATTGCCGCGGCGTTGCGGGCGATCGCGGTGTCGATCAGCTGGCTCTGTTTGAACGCATCGTCATCGTGCGAGAATTTGAGCGTCTGGTAACCGAGCGCCCGAGCGCGCTCTTCGGCACCGGCGGCTTCCTGGCCGAAAAACGGATTGTCGAGCGACGGCGTGATGATGACGATCAGCTTCGATCGCGCGGCCGTCGGCATCGCCACCAGCCAAAGCGCCGCCAGTGCGACGATCAGCGCTCCCACGATGAGGACAAGGCGGGAGCGCAATGCTGTCATGCAGTAATCACCTCGATCCCGGCATCGAGAAAGGCACGATGATCCTCGTCGCGGATGCCGGTATCCGTGATGAGGACGTGAATGTTGTCGATCCCGCCGAGCGAGGAGAAGGAGGTCTTCCCGATCTTGCTGGAGTCCGCCAGCAGGTAGACGCGCGACGCCGTTTCGATCATCGCCCGCTTCACGGTGATGTCGGCGATCGCCGGAAAGGTCAGGCCCGCCTCGAACGACACGGCGGCGGTGGCGAGGAATAGCTTCTGGGCGAACAGCCCCTTGAAATAGTCGGCCGAGCGCTCGCCCGACAGCGACAGCGTCGGCGGCTTGAACTGGCCGCCCGGCATGTGGACGGTACAGGTGGGCATCGCGCCGAGAATCAGCGCGATATTGAGCGCGTTGGTGACCACGGTCAGATGCTCGCGATCGACCAGGTTCATCGCCACTTCGGTGGTGGTCGAACCGGAATCGAGGATGATCGTCTCACCATCCTCGACCAGCGCCGCGGCTGCCCGACCGATCCGCCGCTTGGCGTCCATGTTGATCAGATGATGCAAGGCCATTGCCCGCACCTGTTGCGGGACGGACTTCAGATAGGCGCCGCCGTGCTCGCGCACGATATGCCCTTCGGCCTCGAGGCGCTCGAGATCCTGGCGCACGGTGACTTCCGAGACCGAAAAGGCCTCCGCCAGTTGGCGGACGCGGGCGCTGCCTTCTTCCTGCAGCCACGCCAACATCTTCATGCGCCGGGGCTCGCCGAGCAGCGCGCTGCCGGTCGAGCTGCCGCGCCGTGAGTCCCGGTCGCGCGCGGCACCCGTCGCCGGCACTGTTTCGGTTACCTTGGTTTTGCTTTGACGCGCCATGGTTATCCTCGATCACTTACGCCGCCGAGGCGGCCTTGAAGCTGATCGAGTATCACGGCTGCAACGATAACCGTACCCTTGATGACCATCTGCCAGAATTCGCTGACGCCCATCATCACCATGCCGTCGCCGAGCGTACCGATCACGCAGGCGCCGATGATCGTTCCGCCGATCGTCCCGCGGCCACCGGCCAGCGAGGCGCCGCCGAGCACCACCGCGGCGATCGCGCTCAGTTCGAACGTCTCGCCGCTCGCCGGATGGGCGGAAACCAGGTCGGACGCGACCAGCACGCCGACCAGCGCGGCGCACATTCCGGAAATCACGTAAACGATCGTCTTGACCCGGTTGACCCGTACGCCGGACAGCAAGGCAGCCCGCGCATTGCCTCCGACCGCATAGACATAGCGCCCGAACGGCGTGCGCGCCGCGACGAACGCGGCCGCCAGCGCGAGAAGGACCATGATCACCACCGGCGTCGGCACGCCCAATAGATGACCGGCGCCGAGCGATGCGAAACCCTCATTGCCGAGCTCGGCATTGCCGACCAGATTCGGGAAAGTGGCGCCGCCCGACGACAGCAAGGCCGCGCCCCGCGCGATATACAGCATGCCGAGCGTCGCGATGAAGGGTGCCACGCCGAAACGGGTCACCAGCGCGCCATTGGCCAATCCGATCGCGCCGCCCAGCACTATCGCGATCAGCACGACCAATGGCACCGAAGGATAGATCACCACGCCGAGCGGCGTCAGGGTCAGCCCGTTGAGGATCAGCGATCCGGCTACCATTCCGGCAAGGCCCACGATCGACCCCACCGACAGGTCGATGCCACCGGTCAGGACGACATAGGTCATACCGATGCCAAGCACAGCGATGATCGCAATGTGCTTGGCCATGATCAACAGGCTGCCGAGCGAGAGGAAATGCGGCGCGAGCGCGGCGAAGAACACGAACACGACCAGCAGGGCGATGAGCGCACGCAGGCGAATGAGCATCGCCGTCACGGGCGACCGTCCAGGACCAATCGGGGTGGGAGATGTCGTTGCCATGATCGCTTTCAAGAGGTTCCTGCGCCTGCAAGCTGCGCGGCGCGGCCACCCGCCAGCGAAACGCCATTGGCGGCGCGCACCAGCGCGGTCTGGTCCGCGCCGGCTGCGGCCATATCGGCCGTCACGCGCCCTGCCGCCATGACGACCACCCGGTCGGCGATGGTCAGCGCTTCCTGCAGGTCCGATGTCGTGAACACGATGGCGATGCCGTTGGCCGACAGCGCGCGCATCACCTCGAATATCTCGGCACGCGCGCCGACATCGATGCCGCGACTGGGGTCGTCGAGCAGGATCGCGGCGGGCCCGCGCATCAGGCACCTCCCGATCACCACCTTTTGCTGATTGCCGCCCGACAAAGCGGTGATCGGCGTGTCGCCGGACTCCGCCTTGATGCCGAGCCGGCGGATCATGCCGTCGACCGCCAGCGTCTCCTGAAGCCGCGAGAGCAGGCCGCGCGGCGCAAGGCGCGACAGGAAAGACAGGCTCAGGTTGCCGCCGACAGGCAGGTTCGCAAACAGGCCCTCGCGCTGCCGGTCTTCGGGCACGAGAAGCAGGCGCCGCGCGACCCGCTCGGCGATCGGCAAATGGTCGATCCGCTCCCCGTCCAGGCGCACGACCCCCTCGCCCGCTCGCGCTCCGCAACAATATTCGAGCAGTTCTGTGCGCCCCGCGCCGAGCAGGCCATAGATCGCGACGATTTCCCCCGCCCGTGCGCTCAGCGACACTCGTTCGACGAGCGCCGCGCCATCACCGCGCCTGACCGTTACGTCCTCGATCTCGAGTATTTGTGCGCCCGGCGCCTCGCTCGCGCCACGCGACGGCAGCACGCCTTCCTCGCCCAGCATCTGCTCGACGATCCACGGGACCGAGGCTTGGGCGACGGGAACCGAGGCGACGACGGCACCGTCACGCATCACCGTGATGTGATCGCCGATCCGCATCAATTCCTCGAGCCGATGCGAAATGTAGACGATGCCGACGCCGTTGCGCTTGAGCTCCGCGACGATCTCGAACAATGTCGCCACTTCGCTTTCGCTAAGCGCCGAGGTCGGTTCGTCCAGGATGAGGACGCTGGCGTCCTCGACCAGCGCGCGGGCGATTTCGACGATCTGCTGCTGTCCGATACGCAGGTCGGCGACCAACGTGTCGAGATCGATCCCGGCCTTCAACCGCAGCAGCACCTCGGCCGCGCGAGCTCGTTCCGCGCGGCGGTCGATCCGAAGACCGTTACCGACGCGTCGGCCGAGAAAAATATTATCCACCACCGAGAGATTGGGACAGAGATTGAGTTCCTGGAAGACGATGCCGATGCCTTGCCGCGCCGCATCGCGGACCGACCGCAACGCGACCGGAACGCCGTCGAGCAACAATTCGCCCTGATCGGCCTGCTCGACGCCGGCCAATATTCGCATCAAGGTCGACTTGCCGGCGCCGTTCTCGCCGATCAGGACGTTGACCGCACCGCCATGGACGGTGAAGTCGACGCCCCGCAACGCCCGCGTCGCACCATAGGATTTAACTATTCCCGCAGCCTGCAGCAGGACCGGTGCTGGGGATTCTGTCGGCATCACGAGATGCGCGCTCTTTCGCCGGGGGCGATCGCGACCGGGGTCACCACCAGCGGATCGGCGGCGTCCCGGATATTGGCGACGCCGACAAAGCGAATATGCCGGCCGGGCTGCAGCTGGCCTAGCGCTGGCCTCACGTTCGTCAGTGCCTTGGCGGTCAGCGCACGGCCCACCTCGGCGAAAGCGAGCTGGTCGCTGAAGTCGTTGAACGTGACGAACGGCAAGGCGTCACGAATCGCGGTTTCGGAGACGACCGGGCCGGTCTGGATGCGCACGACCCGGTCGGGCAGCGCGACATCGACGCTGCCGCGCGGCGTCGCGGTATCGACCTTGGTGACGACGCCCTCCCCCTTGACCACGAACGTCCAGGCCGATCCGTCGCCGACCCGCCGCCCCAGGCTGGCACCCGCCTGGTCGAGGCCGCGATCCACGGCCGACACCACCATTGGCAATGGCCTGGCCTCGGCATCGATTGCCGGCAGGACTTTCGACGCCCAGATCGCGTCGACGTAGCGCGGCGCATCGAAGTCGCCGCCGAGGCGCGCGCGCAGCGCGCGATCCTCATCGATGGTCAAGACTTTGCAGCCGCTCAACGCGCCCGCCATTGCGAGCGCGAGAGCGGCGACGAGCATCACTTGCCGGACAGCATTTCCGCTCAAGACTCCTCCCCCGCCATACCTCAGCTCTTACTTTCGGTATTTTTCACTTTTCGCTGTTTGGATTTGCCGATTTCGCCTCGCTTTGTCAAACGCTCAAGTGCGCCTGGAAGCCTAACAGCGGACATATCGAAGACATTTGCAGCAGGAAACGAAAAAAATCGAAAGATATGCTTGCGACCTGGGCGCGGGAAACATACACTGTCCGGCACCGAAGGAGGGGTGCGTTGCTACACGATAAGGCCGCCGCGCAGCAGGCGGATCGCGAACAGCTGGTCAATTCGCTGCGGCGGCGCGCGACCTGGATGCGGCGCCGCAGCATCCAGATGGTGTTCGACGCCGGACAAGGGCATCCGGGCGGCGACTTGTCCGCTATCGACATCCTCGCCACGCTGTATTTCGGCGTGCTGCGCTACGATCCGAAAGAGCCGCGCGACCCCGCGCGTGACCGTTTCGTCATGAGCAAGGGGCATTGCACGGGAGCGCTCTACACGGCGCTGGCAGGCGCCGGATATTTCCCCGAAGAAGAGCTGGCCACCTATCTGCAGCCCAATTCGCGGCTGAACGGACATCCGAACCGGACCTATCTGCCCGGCGTCGAAACGAATACCGGGCCATTGGGCCACGGTCTTCCGGTGGCGGTCGGCATAGCCATTGCCGGGCAAATCGACGCGGCGGATTATCGAACGTTCGTGCTGACCGGCGACGGCGAGTTGCAGGAAGGCAGCATGTGGGAAGCCGCGATGCTGGCCGGGCACCGCAAGCTCGACAGACTAACCGCGATCGTCGATCGCAATCGGCTACAGCAAGGCGCTCGGACCGAAGAGACGAACAGCCTTGAGCCGCTGGCCGACAAATGGCGCGCCTTTGGCTGGGACGTGGTCGAGCTCAATGGCCATGACCATGCGGCACTGCTTGATGGGCTGGGCGCGCCGGGAACCGGCAAGCCGCGCTGCGTGATCGCGCATACGGTCAAGGGACAAGGCGTCTCCTACATGCGCGATCAGGCAGGCTGGCATCATGGGGTCCCCAGTCCTGAGCAATATTCCCAGGCCCTTGCTGAATTGATCCTCGAGGAGCCCGCCGCGTGAGCGCTTCCCCCACGCCCGCGACCGGCATGTTCGATTGCCGCGACTCCTATGTGCGCACGCTGGAGGCCCTGGCGGCCGAGGATTCCCGCATCGTCGCCGTGGTGAACGACAGCGTCGGGTCGAGCAAACTCGGCAAGTTCCGCGACCTGTTTCCGGATCAGCTGATCAATGTCGGCATCGCCGAACAGAATATGATCGGCGTGGGCGCTGGCCTGGCCAATGGCGGCAAAGTCCCGTTCGTGAGCGGGGCGGCCTGCTTCCTGACCGCGCGCGCGCTCGAACAGATCAAGGCGGACGTCGCTTACAGCAATGCCAATGTGAAGCTTTGCGGCATTTCCAGCGGCGTCGCTTATGGCGAACTCGGCGCGACGCACCATTCGATCGAGGACCTCGCCTGGTTGCGCGCCATGCGCGAACTCACGGTGATCGTACCGTCCGATCCGTCCGAGACCGCTGCGGCGATCCGCGCGGCCGCCGCGCTGGAGGGACCCGTTTTCATCCGGATCAGCCGGATGCCGGTGCCCGAGCTCGACCACGTCGTGCCCTTTGCGGTCGGCCGCGCCGAAGTGATGCGCGACGGTGGTGATATCACGATCATCGCCACGGGGACGCTGGTCCACCGCGCCTTGGCCGCGGCAGCCTCACTCGACCAGCAGGGCATCGCCGCGCGCGTCGTCAACATGGCGACGATCGCTCCGCTCGACGAGGACGCGGTGGTCGATGCCGCGCGCGAAACCGGCGCTATCCTCACCGCCGAAGAGCATGTCGTGCGCGGTGGTCTGGGCGGCGCGGTTGCGGAGATCGTCGCGACGCGCCATCCGGTACCGATGCGCCTCCTCGGATTCGACGGATTCCAGCCCACCGGATCGGCCGAATGGCTGATGGAACGCGCCGGGCTGACGGCGGATGGCATCGCCAAATCGGCGCTCGATCTGCTGGCCCAAAAGGCGGCCTGATGCCCGCCGGCCCGATTCTGGCGATCGACCAGGGTACGACCAACACCAAGGCATTGCTCGTCGACCACCGCGGAACGATCGTCGCGCGCGCCAACCGGCCGACCGCCCTATCCCACCCGCAACCCGGATGGGCCGAACAATCGGCGGCGGAGATCTGGACCGCGGTGCAGCACGTCATCGCCGACATCGTCGCGCAAACCGGTGATCCCGCGCCGGCCGCGCTCGCGATCAGCAACCAGCGCGAGACGATCGTCTTGTGGGATGCCGAGACGGGAGAGGCAGTGGGACCGGCGATCAGCTGGCAATGCCGGCGTTCGTCCGATCGATGCGCGGCGTTGCGCGCTGCCGGTCATGGGCCGGGAGTGTTCGAGCGGACGGGGCTGACGCTCGATCCGCTCTTCCCGGCCACCAAAATCGCCTGGCTGCTCGACAGCGACGCGGCGATCCGCGCACGTGCCGAGACCGGCACGCTGCGCGCCGGCACCGTCGATAGCTGGCTGCTGTGGAACCTCACGGGCGGCGCCGTGCATGCCACCGACCATAGCAATGCGTCGCGCACCCAATTATTCGACCCGAGGTCGCTTAGCTGGGACGCCGACCTCGCCGCACTGTTCGAGGTTCCGCTCTCGCTGCTGCCAAGCGTGCTGCCGTCCGACAGCCGCTTCGGCTTCATTGCCGGCGGACGAACAGCGTTATCTGCGTGTGTACCGATCCAGGCGATGATGGGGGATTCGCACGCGGCCCTGTTCGGACATCGCATCACGCAGCCGGGTGTCGCCAAGGTGACGATCGGCACGGGGTCTTCGATCATGGCGTTGACCGACCATTTCGTGACGTCGAGCAACGGTCTGTCCAGTACCATTGCCTGGAGCACTAGCGGCGGTACGCGCTATGCGCTCGAGGGCAATATCACCGTCTCCGGTCAGGCGGCGGCGTTCGTCAGACGGTTGCTCGGCACCGCCAATGAAGAAACATTATCCGCACTCGCGCAGACCGTCACGCATGCCGACGGTGTGGTTTTCGTGCCGGCGCTCGCCGGATTGGGCGCGCCGCACTGGCAGGACCGCGCTCGCGGGTCGATCACGGGGATGACCCTGGCGACCACCCCGGCACACGTCGCGCGGGCGGCATTCGACGCGATCGCGATGCAGATCGTCGATGTCTGCCAAGCCATGGAGGCCGATATCGGTCACGCGTTGACGGGTTTGTCCGTCGATGGCGGGGCGACGCGCAACGACTTCCTGCTTCAGCTGCTCGCCGACCTGCTCGATCGGCCGGTGGTGCGGCGAGCGGACCAGGAACTGAGCGCACTCGGTGTGGCCATGATGGCCGCACAAGGACTCGGCGCGGCGGCGGATATCGTCGATACCGGCGGCGACGTCACGTTCCGGCCGGCGATCATCGCCGCCCGGCGCGACGACATCCGTAGCGCCTGGCGCGCCGCCGTTCGGCAAGCGATCGACGCCTGCCAGGATTAGGACGGATCGACATTCAATATTCGGCTGTTGAGGATCGACGGCTCCTTGTTCCTGTGAAGAAGAGAATCAAATACAATCAATCACTTCTCTACTGGGATGCCTAACTTAACCGTCATGCCGGGCTTGTCCCGGCATCCACCGGGCAGTTGAGCCCAGTCCTTGAGCTTCTTGCTCCGCGCTTGCAGCACGGTGGATGCCGGGACAGGCCCGGCATGAGGAACTGGGAACGTCGATCCGCCTTAGCATTCGAGCCGGTGACGCTTGGCAAGCGCAGCTGGAACGGGCTGCCATCCTGGCCAGTATCCACGAAAAAAGCACCCGCCGGTCCGAAACAACCGGCGGGCGTTAGGGGAGGATCTCAGAACTTGGTACGGATACCGAACTGGAACAGCCGCCCCAGCGTGGAGCCGTTAGCGTAACCGCTGCCGGAATTCTTCCATGGCGGATCGGTATCGAACAGATTGTTGACGTTCAGCGTCAGTGACGTCGACTTCATCACGCCGAGCTTCTCCAGATCGATCGCGGCGTAGAGATCGACCGTGTCGAAATGGCCGACCGCCGACTGGGTCGCATCGAACAGGATCGGATAGCCACCGCTATGGGTCAACGTCGCGCGCCCCGTTACCGGTCCGACATCGGCGCCGAGGGTCGCGATGAAATTGAACCGGCCGTAACCGTTATCAAGCAGTTCGGTATAGACGCCATTGTTCGCCGGGCTCGAATTGCGGTGCAGCGTGTAGGTGCCCCCGAAACTGGCATTGACCGAACCGAAGCCGGTCGGCTGGTTCAGCACGACGTTGAAGTCGATGCCGTCCTGCTTCAGGCGGCCGCGATTGTAGCGGCGCAGGTCGAGCACCGAGTAGACCGCGCCATAGGTGTTATAAAGGAAGTTCAAGGACGGAAAGTTGTCCGGCCTCAAACCGCCTGAAAAAGCGTTGACCTGCGCGGCGGTGGGATTGCGAATGAAGAAGGGCGCGTTGAGCGGGTCGTTATACCAAGCGGTGCCGCCGAACCCGCCCGCATTGACGCTGATGATATCGGTGAAGTCGATATTGTAATAAGTCGCGCTGAGCGTCAGAGCATGGAAGAAGGTCGGCGTGAAATCCGCACCCAGCGACCAGGTATGCGCCTTTTCCGGGCGCAGCGTCGCGCTGCCGCCGGAAATCCAGATGATCGGCAATCCACCGGAATAGCCCACCCCCGTGGTTGCCGAAATGCGGGCGTCGACCGCGCCGACCGTATCCGCAAGGCTCGGCGCGTGAAACGACGTTCCCCAGTTGCCGCGAATGGTAAACCCGGTGAACGGCCGGTAGTTGAACCCGATTTTCGGGTTGGTCGTCCCCCCGACATCGTCATAATGATCGTAGCGCACCGACGCGGTCAGATCGAGCGCCTGTATCCCGCCCATCGCATTACCGGCGCCGACGATCGGTACGAACAATTCTCCGAACACCGACCCGACATTGCGCGAACCCGACGACGCGTTGGTGAACGGTGCGGCCTTTGAGCCGAACGCGATGCGGGCCACGATCTTCTCGTAATGATATTCCGCGCCGACCGCCAATCGGACGTCGCCGCCCGGCAAAGCGAACAAATGACCGTCGGCGATCAGCCGCGCTTCTGCCAGATCCTGCTTGGATTCGGAGAAATTGCTATAATCGCGGATCGCGGCGAGAACCGCCGGGTTGGTCTTGGTGACGTCATAGGGGTTGAGCGCGGTGGCGGTGGTCGTGCCGGCCAGCGCCGCTGCGACGTTGCCGGCATTGGTCGGGAACTCGTAGGTGTTGTTGTAGCTGTGGCCGTAATTGGCGAGGCCGCGCAAATGCCAGCTCCCGCCCAAATCGGCGTCGAAGGTCGGCGTGACTCCCCAGGAGTCGAACCGGCCGGGCGCGTCGACACCCTGCCCGAAGACCGGACCGAAGTCGAACGAGACGCGCTGGCTCGTTTCCGTGCCGATCGGCTGGAAATAGGGATTGGTGTTGGTGATGGTTCCGCTGCCCGCGAGCGTCGCTTCCATCGTATGGGTCACGCGGCGCGAATAATAAGCCGTGATGTTGGTCGACAGATGGCCGCTGAGTTGCTGGTCGAGTGTCGCGAACACTGTATTCCGGTTCTCACGGGGATAGATGTCCGCATAATCGGTCGTGCTACAGCGGTTCGGCGATCCGGCGACCCGGCCCGGCAAGGGGTAATAAGTCGACCCGATCTGGATATTGCCGGGCGTGCAATTGAAGCTGCGATTATCCGGTCCGCCATGGGACTTGAAATTCTGCGTGACGTAAGGGCGTTCGATTCCCTGCACATTGTTGTGCCATGCATAAGCGTAGGACAGGAACAGCGACCCCGACCCCCAATCCTTGCCGACGGTGATATTGCCGTCGACAGTCTGATAGCCGTCCGCGAAGCCGTACCGACCCGTAGCCGCGATCCCATCGAACCGCTTTGCGGTGATGAAGTTGATCACGCCGCCGATCGCGTCCGACCCATAGATCGACGAGCCGCCATCCGGAATCACTTCGACGCGGGAAATGATTCCCGGCGGGATGATCTGCGGATCGACATAGGTCTGCAGGATACCCGAGCCGACCACCCGATGGCCGTTGAGCAAGGTCAGCGTGGTGGTGCCGCCCGACGCGCCCAGGCCGCGCAGGTTGGTCTGGACGATGGGTTGGCCAAAGCCGGCCGTGCCGGCCGGGATGGAATTGAAATTGCTGATTTGCGGGATCTTCGCGAGCACGTCGTTGGACGATTGTGCGCCCGAAGCGGTCACGTCGTTCGCCGACAGCGCGATAACGTTGGTGCCCACTGGCGCGATGCCGCGCAGCAAGGTGCCCGTGACCACGATGTCCTTCGCGTCGCTTTTCTGATCGTCGCCGCTCGCCGGCAGATCCGCGCTGGTGCCCGAGATCGCGCCGGTCTGATCGCCCGGCGCCGGGCTGTTCGGCGTCGACTGATCGGCCGGCGTCGACTGCGCCCATGCCGGACTGATAAAACTCATCCCCAGCGCCAGCGCGCTGACGGACCGGAAAGCAACACGCCGAATTGCGACTGGATTCACCGCTTTTCCCCTCCTGACATGGCTCGATCGCGTGGCACGTCGAGCTTCAGCTGATCGGTCCTCGTGGAAGGCCGCCATTGCGACGGTCGATAGCGCACATCTTTCCGAATGGCAATAAACTACTTTCGTATTTTTTCATATTTCGATCTGCAGTGCAAAAAACGAAAATAACAGACTGTTATCTGCTTCTCGCTGGCGGAAAAGCGAAGCCTCCGTTGCGCTCTGCCTATGGGGCACTGACGCCCCCCGGTTTCGCAAAACATTTCGAAAGCTTCCGCGGCGCCTCTACCGCCACTCGGTGATACCGCCTCCAAGGAAGCGCATCAGCCCGCGAGCCGGCGATCAAGCGACATCCGACCACTCGCGATCGGGCAGGGGGCCATGCGGCCCCGCTCGGCAACACTCAGAACTGCCGGCGTCCCAGCTGCGCGATCGGTGCCACCGTCTCCCCCGGCGGCACAGCATCGACGCGGGTCAGGCGCAGCAATCCCGGCGCGATGTGGGGCGCATATTGCTGCTGCGCGCCGGTGGTGTAGCCGATCGTCGTGATCCGCATCAGCCAGGGGTCGATCAGATCGACCTTGTAGGTGCCGGGTGCGATCGTGATCGCCACCGGCGGGTGATCGAGCTTCATCTCGCCATAAGGCTGGCTAAGCGGCAATGGCTTGCTGGGCGTCGCCGGACCGAAAAAGCCGGTATTCCAATCGGCGAGTTCGCGCGGCGCTGGAAAATAGATCAGATAATAGCTGCCGCGCTTCGCCAATGCGCTGGGTGCGAACAGTTGACCCGGATAGCTGACGACGTCGTTGGCGGGCTCGAGGTCCTGGAACGGCGCCTCGCTCAGCACTTCCTTCAGAAAGGCCAGGCGAGGAGGAGAATCGCCAACGAAGTCGGGCGCGTCATTGGCGCCGTAAAAGCTCTCGCCATGCGAGCCATAAGCACCCGCCATCGCAACCGACCAATGCATGTCGACAATCTCGCGGCCGCTGAAACTTCCCCAAGTGAGGCCATTGTCGCCTTCATAGCCATATTCGTCGACCACCACGGGCTTGCCGATCGCGCGCGCGTCGAGCGCGATCGCGCCGAGGTTGCGCGGGCCTTTGGCAAGCCGCTGCATCGTCACGTCCTGGATGTTGACATGGGTGATCCACGGCTGGCGGTTGTCATAATAGCCGAGCACGCTCTGATGGATGCTGAGCAGGTGCCGGTAGGGATCAGCCCGGCTGACCAGCTCGCCGAGCCGGTTCCAGTCCTTCTGGACCTTGAAGAGATCGTACTCGTTCGCGACCGTCCACCACACATTGTCGAACGCGGCCAGCCTCGCCACGGCGTAATGGAGATAGGCCTCGTCCGCTTTGGGACCCATGTCCGAAACGTTGCCGGGACCGAGCGCCTCGGCATAGGGGATGAAGAGGATGAGGTCGGCCTGGACATGCTGCGACCGGAGTCCCCGCAGCCCTTTCTCCACCTCGCGAAAATAGGCCGGATTCGGTCGCGACAGGTCCATCTTGCCGTCGGCGCCGGCTTCGAACGGCCGCGGCACGTCCTTGCCCTCGAAGAAGGCGCCGCCGAGCAGCATGAAGCGCGCCTTGTTGAATGCGCTATGCTGGAGACGGCCGAGCATCCGCTCCCGCTCGGCAGCCCCCGCGATCAGCCCACCATATTGCGTCGTGCCGAGCATGAAATAGGGCGCGCCATCGGCATAGGCGAAATGGTAGCTATTGGCGACGCGGACCGGACCGCGATCGCCGGCCCGGGCAGCAGTGACCGTGAAGCTCCCGCTCTTGCCGGACAGCGCGGGATCGTTCGAGATGGTGCGAAACGTCCATCGCCCTTCCTGATCCGGCATGATGCGGATCTTCCAGACGTGCCCACCATCGAAGAACCCCTCGGGACGGAACAGCTTGCCGCTCGGCGATCGAAACTCCGCGCTGAGCGTCACGTCGCTGACAGGATTGGCATAGGCACGGTCGGACGACAGCGTGATTTCACCGACATCCCAACGCGCGACCTTGCCCGGAACGTCGACCAAGTCCGCAGCGACCGGAGAGGCAGACGCGATCAGGATCAGACAGGCCACCATGGCAAGCAGCCGTGAGCCGAATAGCCGCATATGATGCCTCCCTCGACCGGCCGGGCTCAACGGAACAGCAGCGGAGCGAACTCGCTCAAATACAGCCGCCAGTTCCGCCAATCGTGGCCGCCAGGGGATTCCGTGGCGGTGAGCTTCACGCCCTTCGACTTGAAATAGGAGGTGAGTTCGATGGCGCCGGGTGCTGCGAAGTCGGTATGTCCCCAACCCCACCAGAAGAGTTTCAGCTCCTTGTTCATCCGCGCGATCGTGTCTTGATTATGATCGTAGAAGAACTGGCGGTCCTCCTGGAGAAACCAGCCCGAACTGAAAATGCCGACATAGCGGAAGGTGCCGAGATTGCTGGCGATACTGGTGTTCAGGGTTTGCACGCCGCCCATCGACAGGCCGGCCATGGCCCGCCCCTCCGGCGTTTCGATCGTGCGGAAGCTGCGTTGGACGAAGGGGATGATGTCGGTCATCATCTCCTTCACGAACGGCTCCTTGTTCGGATCTGACGTCATCACCTGAAAGGCATTCGGCGTCCAACCCGCCGGCATGACGACGATCATCGGCTTGGCTTTGCCTTCCGCGATCAGATTGTCGAGGATCTCGTTGGCCCGGCCGGCCGTCAGCCAGGAGGATTCGGAATCGCCGCGGCCGTGCATCAGATAGAGCACCGGATAGGTGCCCTTGCCCTTGTCGTAGCCTGGCGGCGTATAGATCATCAGCCGACGGTCGATCCCGCCGAGCGTGGACGAGATGAAATGCTGCTCGATGACCGAGCCATGCGGCACGTTGCGATGCTCGGAGAAATCGCCGGGAACGATCAGCAGGCTATTCTGGCTCGCATGCTGCGGCGACATCTCGGTATTGCGCGGATCGAGCGTGACGACGCCATCCACGACGAAGAAGTAGCGATAGGCACCGGGCCGGATCGGCTCGGTGGTGGTACCGGTCCAGACGCCGTCCGCGCCTTTCACGAAGTTTACGACAGGTGTCGGCCCGGCGGTCAGATCGCCCGGGGGGCCCATGACGGCATTGGCTTGCGTGATGAACTCGCTGCCGAGCGTCACGGTCTTGGCGTTCGGCGCGCCGATACGAAAGGTGACGCGGTGGTCGGGCAGAACCTCCGGCGACAATACCTCAGCGGCCTGGACGCCGCGGTCGACGACGATGGGCGGCGTCGGGCGGGACTGTGCGACGACGCTTGCCGGCGCCGTTACCAGCGCCGTCGCGATCGACAGCGACACCAATATGTGACGAGCTCCCATGCCTTCCTCTCCTGCCTCACCCGCCGAATCCCGGTCTTTTGCCGGCGGCTCTCCCGAGTTCGCGAACGATCCGTCGATTGACGCGATTCGTCAACGATAATCTTCGAATTTATTTCGATTATCTTCGTATCGGCAGAAGCAAGGGAGCGAGACCTGCCCGGAGTGCTGTCAGTCCAATGCGAACCGCTCTCTGGACGATGGCGTTTGGTCTTTGAGAACGGCGACTTAGCTGGCGATCGCCCGCCACCCGACTAGCGCTGCGGAGCGGCGTTCCTTGAAGGTCTCGCGATCGACGAGGTGGCGTTCGAGATTGAAGTGGTTGTGCAGATTGGCGTGGACGGAAGCGAATTTCTGTAGCGACTTCATTTGTCGGAATCTGAGCATCGCGCGCTCTCGACGCCGGAACGGCAAATGGCTGTTCTCAATCCTATTGTTAGCCCAGCGCCCCACCTCCCGTCGATCTTGGATATTCAATTCTGTCATCGCGGCGCCGTAGGAGCGAAGACCGTCGGTAACGATCGTCTCCGGTGAACCGTGGCGCTTCAGCGCTTTCTTCATGAAAGCCAACGCCGCGGTTTTGTCCCGTGCTTTCCTTATCCCGATTTCACAGACTAGGTGGCGGAGAGGGTGGGATTCGAACCCACGGTACGGTTACCCGCACAACGGTTTTCGAGACCGTCCCAATCGACCACTCTGGCACCTCTCCGCACTGGGAGTTCCGCACCTTCATGCACTGCCTGGACGGTGCGGGTGCTGGTCGAAGGCGGCGCCTCTAACGCAGGTGGTTCGCGCGCGCAAGCGGTCCGCTTGTGCAGCGCCGAAGAAACTCTACATTATGATCATGACTCGTTCCGAACCCCATGATGTGCTTTCGCAATCCGGCGTCCCGATGCCGGCGGTCGCGACCGCGCGGTTCACGATCGGCGATGTCGTTCGCCACCGGATGTTCGACTTTCGCGGCGTGATTTTCGATATCGATCCGGTCTTCGCGAATAGCGACGAATGGTATGAATCAATCCCCGAGGATCTGCGCCCGTCCAAGGAGCAGCCCTTTTATCACCTGCTCGCCGAGAACGGGGAGTCGAGCTACGTCGCCTATGTCAGCCAGCAGAATCTGCTGCACGACGATAGCGAGGAGCCGGTCGACCATCCGGCGATCGATGGCCTGTTCACCGGCTTTGCCGACGGCCGTTACAATCTGCGCCGCGAGCATCGCCACTAGGGGTCGTACTCACCGATCGACCGCTGTGTGACTTTTGCGCATCGCAAGAAAAACTTGCGGTTCATCGCCTTGCCCCGCGTCTAGCAATGTTACCGACCTGTGACGATATCCCGTCGCAACAGGGTAATCGGGACGTGCGTCCCCCGCTTATAAAGGGGTTGTAATCATGAAGTTGAACCGTACCGCGCTCGCGGTCGCCGTTTCGGTGACTGCGCTGGCGACCAGCCATGCCGCCTTCGCTCAGGACACCACACCCGCTCCCGCAGCACCGCAAGCCGACCCCGTCGCGAGCGATCAGGACGTCGCACCGGGCAGCGAGATCGTCGTTACTGGCACGCGCGTTGCCGGCCGGACCAAACTCGACACCGCATCGCCCGTCGACGTCCTGAGCGGCACGAGCCTGCGTAATCAGGGCACCACCGAGCTCGGTGCCGCCCTCGCCGCGGTTGCCCCGTCGATCGACTTCCCGCGCCCCTCTGCCGTCGATGGCACCGACGCCATTCGCCCGGCGACGCTGCGCGGTCTATCGCCCGACCAGACGCTGGTGCTGATCAACAACGTTCGTGCGCACACCTCTGCGCTGCTCAACATCAACGGCTCGGTCGGCCGCGGTTCGGCGGCGACCGACCTCAACACCATCCCCACCGTCGCGCTCGATCGCATCGAAGTGCTGCGCGACGGCGCGTCGGCGCAATACGGGTCGGACGCGATCGCCGGGGTGGTCAATTTGCGCCTGCGCGAAGCGCGGTCGGGTGGTGGCGTGTCGACCACCTACGGTTTCTACAGCACCGATATCGATACCGCGCGCGGCGACCGCCACACCAATGGCGAGCACACCGTGTCGGTGTCGGGATGGCAGGGCATCGGCTTCGGCGAGGATGGCTATCTGACCGTCTCGGGCGAGTTCATCAATCGCCAGGCGACCAACCGCGCTGACTTCGATCCGCGCGTGACGCCGAACTCGATCACCGGCCGCTTTGGCGATCCGCTGGTCACGCAATACAGCCTGTTCGCCAATTTCGGCACGTCGATCGGGGCCGGCTGGAAGCTCTATGGCTGGGCCGGCTATCAGGATCGCGACACCCGCAGCGCGGCCTTCCCGCGCTTTCAGCAGGACGTCGTGGCAAATGCCGGACTGCCGAGCGCCAGCACGACGCGGGGTTACGGCAATTTCGGTCTCGCCGGCGCCATTTCCGGCGGCAGCTTCATTCCGCTGATCAACACCAAGTCGCGAGATCTCAACACCGCGCTTGGGCTGAAGGGCGACATAGCGGGCTGGGATGTCGATCTGAATGTCAGCTACGGCCGCAACAAGATCGGCTTCCGCACGCTCAATTCGGCCAATTATACGTACGGAGCCGCCTCGCCGCGCGATTTCTCCGACGGCGCGCTGATCTATGACCAGCTGGTCGGTGGCGTCGACGTGTCCCGCAAGTTCGACGTCTTCCAGTCGCTCAACGTGGCATTCGGCGTCGAGGGTCGCCGTGAGGGCTTCCAGATCACCGCCGGCGAGCCGGCCTCGTACAATACGGGGACGGCCTTCCCGAGCGCCCAGGCGGGTGCGCAGGGCTTTGGCGGCTTCGCGCCGCTCAATGCGATCAAGCGGCACCGCCAGAACGGATCGATCTATCTCGACCTCGAAGCGCAAGTCACCGACAAGCTCCTGGTCGGCATCGCCGGTCGTGGCGAGGACTATTCGGATTTCGGGACGACCGGCACTGGCAAGGTTTCGCTGCGCTACGACTTCACGCCCTGGTTCGCGCTACGCGGTACCGCTTCGACCGGATTCCGCGCGCCGGCGCTGCAACAGCAGTATTTCACGTCGGTCGCGTCGGTGATCCAAAACGGGTCGCCAATCCTGACCGGCCTTTATCCATCGACCGACCCGGTCGCGAAGGCGTTGGGCGGCCTGCCGCTCGAGCCCGAAAAGTCGACCAATTTCTCGGCTGGTACCGTCATCCGCTTTGGCGGTTTCGATCTGACGGTCGACGGCTATTACATCAAGATTCGCGACCAGATCGGCCTGTCGGAGAATATTGTCGCGCCGACGGGCAACCCGGCCAACGATACGCCGACCCAGGCCGCTATTCGAGCATTGCTGACGCCACGGGGGGTGAGCGCCGCCCGCTTCTTCCTCAATGGGCTTGCCTCTACGACGCAAGGCATCGACGCAGTAGCCCACTACCGCCTGAAATCGGAAGGTGCCGGCACATTCGACTTCACCGTGGCCGCAAACGTCAACAAGATCGATATCACCAAGGTGCCGAGGCAAACCGGTCCGCTGACCGACGTAACCCTATTCGCGCGCAGCCGTATCCTGACGCTGGAGGAAGGCACGCCGGGCGAGAAGGTCACCGGGTCGATCGACTGGTCGCTCGATAAGCTCGCCGCGACCGCCCGCGTGACCTATTATGGCGACGTCAACCAGCCGGGAACGCTGGTTGATGGTACCGGCGACATCCACACCGGGCAAAAAGCGATCACCGACTTCGAACTGCGCTATCAGCCCAAGAAGGGCGCGCAGATCGCGCTGGGGGTCAACAACCTGTTCGACATCTATCCGGACAAGACGTCGCTCAAGCTGACAAGCGCGAATGCATCCCTCAATAGCACGGGCGTCGTGGGCTTCCCCTATTACTCGCCGTTCGGCTTCAACGGGCGCTACCTCTACGCTCGCGTCGGCTTCAACTGGTAAGGAACGCAAAACATGGCGGCGCGGTCACAAAACCGCGCCGCCACGGTTGACAGAATCACCTCGCTACCTTAGGCGCGCCCCTTCAACCGTGGGGCCCCGGCCTTCGCGGGCATACGGATTTGAAAGAGAAATAGGGCCATGTTCGCAGTCGTGCGCACGGGCGGCAAGCAATATCGCGTCGCCGCTGGAGACAAGATCGTCGTCGAGAAGATCGACGGAGAAGCCGGTAGCTCGGTGACGCTGGGCGACGTCCTGCTCGCCGGCGAGGGCTCGGACCTGCAGTCGACCGACGGCCTGACCGTCGCCGCCGAGATCGTCGCGCAGGCGAAGGGCGAGAAGGTCATCGTCTTCAAGAAGCGCCGCCGTCACAATTATCGTCGTCGCAACGGCCACCGCCAGAACCACACGATCCTGAAGATCGTGTCGATCGGCGCCGCCGAGAAGAAGGCTGCGCCCAAGAAGGCCGCCGCCAAGAAGACCGAAGAGGCCGGCGCTGAAGCCCCGGCTGCCGAAGCTTAAGATCGGGAAGAGTAGAGATGGCACATAAGAAAGCAGGCGGTTCGTCGCGCAACGGTCGCGATTCGGCTGGCCGTCGCCTCGGTGTGAAGAAGTTCGGCGGACAGGAAGTCGTCGCCGGCAACATCATCGTGCGTCAGCGCGGGACCAAATTCTATGCCGGCCGCAATGTCGGCATGGGCAAGGATCATACCCTTTTTGCGCTTACCGACGGTCGCGTGACCTTCCACGAGGGCAAGCTCGGCCGAAAGTTCTGCTCGGTAGACATTATGGCGCAAGCCGCAGAATAACGGGCAACCGCACGGGTTGCCCACCAGGGCGACCCGGGTCTCGGGCTAACCAGAGACCGAACAAGGGAGACGGGTCGCCCCGGCTCCCTTTTTTTCATGCTCCCTCCACTACCGCGTCGCGGGAACGTCACATCGGCGTGCCAGCGGCCGGCTCGATACGGAGAGTGAGATGTTCGCGCGGACCAAGAGACTGACGTTACGTCCCGGCTGGCCCGAGGATGCCGCCGCGATCGCCCAGGCGATCGGGCATGAGGAAGTCGTGACCAAGCTGTCACGCGTGCCCTGGCCCTATACCGAGGCCAACGCCGCCGAATGGCTGGCGACGCCGCGAGCCAAGGACAATGTGTCGCTGTCGATCCTCGCGCACGAGGAAGTGACGCCGCGGCTGGTCGGCGGGATCGGCATCCATCCGGCCGAGGATATGGGCGGCTACGAGATCGGCTATTGGCTGACCCCCGACGCTTGGGGTCGCGGCTACGCCACCGAGGCGGGCAAAGCCGTCCTCGGCATTGCGCGATTCGCGATGGGCCTGAAGAGGCTGCGCTCGCGCTATTTCGTCGACAATCCCGCCTCGGGTAAGGTGTTGACGAAGCTCGGCTTCCGGCCGACCGGGCGGACCGCGACCTATTGCCTTGCGCGCGGGCATGAAGTCGAGAGCGTCACCTTGGCGCTCGATTTCGACGCCGACGAGCCGGCATGCCGAATGCAGATCGCAGCCTGAGGTCGAGATCGACCGCCGCCGTCCGGATCCGTGCCGGACGGCGGCGGATTGATTTCATGTGTCAAACGTCCGACAGGTCATTCATGTCAGTGACTCCCCTTCCCGTCCGTCGTCGCCTCAGCCCCGAGGAATCGCGCGAAGCTGCTCTCGATGCAGCGCGCGACCTGCTAGTCGAGCTGGGTCCGCAGGCAGTGACCTTGAAGGCGGTATCGGCACGGATCGGACGGACGCACGCCAATCTGCTGCATCATTTCGGCTCGGCCGCCGGGCTGCAAAAGGCACTGATCGAACGGATGGCGGAGTTCATCTCGACCACCATCCGCGAAACCGTGATTCGCCAGCGCGCCGAAGACCAGAACCCGCGCGAAGTCGTCGATCTGGCATTCGACGCCTTCGACACCGGTGGTGCCGGGGCACTGGCGAGCTGGATGATCCTGTCGGGCAATGAGGATGCGCTCGATCCGATTCTCGACGCGATCCATGATCTGGTCGACGAGCTGACCGAGGGCCATTCGAAACAGGACCGACCGATCGAGGACGAAACCTTGCAGCTCGTCATCATGGCGCTGGGCGATGCCTTGTTCGGCGCGCCCCTTGCCCGTGCGCTCGGCCTGCCGCGCGACCGCGCCCGCCAGCTCGCATATCAGGCACTTCGCGACGGCAATTCGCCCGATCGCTGACGATCCGGCCGATTTGGAACAAGGTCAATAATGAGCGGGACGCTGGTCGGCTTCAAGCCGGCCTGTCCTGTCCTAGATCGCGGTCATGCCTTTAAGCCCCGATACCAATGTCTTGATCTGCCGGATTATCGGCCACCGCCGCTCGCGGCGAGTCTGGCACGAGGGCAATGGCTACCGCGCGCAATGCAAACGCTGCGGCACCGGCATGGTCAGACCGCGCGGGGCGTCTAGCTGGACAGCGTTGCCGTCCGAGAGCGAGTAAAGGCGCGATAGTCGGACGGCGTCATTCCGAATCGTTCGCGAAACAGCCGGCCGAGATAGGCGCCATCGCAAAAGCCCCAACGTTCGGCGATGTCCGCGATACGGTCGCGCTCCGTCGAGTCGCTGAGCGCCGCCGCAACATTCTCCAGCCGGCGCCGCGTTACATAGGAATGCACGCCGCCCTCATCCTCGAACAGACGATAAAGCGCGGAACGCGACATGCCCAACACGCGGCACAAGGTCGCGACCGTCAGCGTCGCCGAGCCCAGCCGCGCCTCTATCTCCGCCCGTGCACGCATTATCACGGCGCCTGCCACTGCCTCTGGCGTTGCGCGGCCGCCGCGTTCCTGCGCCACGGCAACCGCCAGCAGGTCCATGACGGTACTTGCCAGCCGCGCACCCTGATCCACCGGCAGGTGATCGGCGTGGCGCCAGATCTGCCGCAAATGCTCGCGTAGCAATATTACGGTGGAAGGAGGGATCGCCAGACCATGGAGCGAGCGGACGCTCGGCAGATATCGTTCGGCCAGCGCGCGCGGCACATGAAAATAAGCAGTGGAGCTCGCTTCCGACACGTGATGCTGCGATTGCGCCATATCGGTAAGCAACGTCGATTCGCCGAGTGCGTCGAGCGCCGTGCCGTTCATGTCCCCAACCGCCCTGCCGCGAAACCGCACGTTGACGACGAGATCGTCGACGCCATCGGCAGCGGCCATTGCCCGCGTCCGCTCGAACGATTGCCCCGAGATCGTAGAAAAGTGGATCTTGAGCGGTCCCAGCATCACCAGATCCGTGGCAACGTCGAACGGCTCGTGCGGACGTGTTTCGTACAGCCGCCCCACGGTCGATGGCGAACGACTGCACCACGCCTCGTGCCGGTCGCGTTCGGGCAAATCACCCGTTGCGAACCGTCCGCCGAAAAGCGACGCGCCGATATGAGACACATCAACGACCATCTTGATACCCCCGCACCTCCCTTATGTGCGCCGCAGCAAGAAAGGCAATTGCCCTGGATCAAGGCGGCGTTCGAATATGGGAAGAGCGGTCGGGGGTTAGCAGCGCGGCGTTCCGCGGCTAAGGCAGTTCGATGCACTTTCTCGATCAAGCCAAGATTTTCGTCCGTTCGGGCGCCGGCGGCCCCGGCGCGGTCAGTTTCCGTCGCGAGAAGTTCGTCGAATATGGCGGCCCCGATGGCGGCGATGGCGGCAAGGGCGGCGATATCATTTTCGAGGCGGTCGCCGGCCTCAATACGTTGATCGACTTCCGCTACACCCAGCATTTCCGCGCGCCGCGCGGCACGGGCGGCGCGGGATCGAACCGCACCGGCGCCGGCGGCGACGATCTGGTCATCAAGGTGCCGGTCGGCACCCAGATCCTGGCCGACGACGAAGAGCGCTCGCTGCTCGCCGATCTCACGCATGTCGGGCAGCGCATCACGTTCCTGCGCGGCGGCGACGGTGGGCGCGGCAATGCGAGCTACAAAACGTCGACCAATCGCGCGCCGCGCCAGCATGGCACCGGCTGGCCATACGAAGAAGCGTGGGTGTGGCTCAGGCTCAAGCTGCTCGCCGATGCCGGGCTGGTGGGATTGCCCAATGCCGGCAAATCGACCTTCATCAATCAGGTGACCAACGCCCAGGCCAAGGTCGGCGAATATGCCTTCACCACGACGCGGCCCCAATTGGGCGTGGTCAGGCACAAGGGGCGCGAATTCGTCATAGCCGACATTCCCGGATTGATCGAAGGCGCGGCCGAGGGTGCCGGCGTGGGCGATCGCTTCCTGGGGCATATCGAGCGCTGTCGCGTGCTGCTTCATCTCGTCGACGCCAACGATCCCGACGTGGCCGAAAGCTATCGCATCGTGCGCGACGAACTCGAAGCCTATGGCGGCGGGCTGATCGACAAGCCGGTGGTGGTCGCGCTCAACAAGATCGACACGCTCGACGACGAGCTGATCGGTGCCTTGTCCGCCGAACTCGAGGAAGCGAGCGGAGCAGAAGTGATACCAATATCCGGCGCGAGCGGGGTCGGGGTCGATTGGGCGCTCGACAAATTGCTCGAAGCGATCCCGACCAACGAGTCACCGGTCGACGACGATGGCGCCGAGGACGAGGTGCAATGGTCGCCGCTCTGATCGTTTCGCCGGTAGCGGGACGGCGCGACGCCCGCTAAGCGGAGCGCGATGTCGGAGACTTCGCCTTTTGCCGCGGCGCACTGCCCGCGCCTGATCGTCAAGGTCGGATCGTCGCTGCTCGTGACGCCCGAAGGCGAAGTGCGGCGCGATTGGCTGGCGGGACTCGTCGCCGACATCGCTGCAGCGGCGCGGAGCGGACAGCAGGTCGCGATCGTCTCGTCGGGCGCGATCGCGCTCGGCGCTCGGCGGCTGAAGCTCGCCAAGGGTGGGCGCGCGAGCCTGGAAGATGCGCAGGCGGCCGCGGCAACTGGCCAGATCGCGCTCAGCCAGGTCTGGGCCGAGTGCCTGGGATCAGAAGGCCTGACCGCCGCGCAGATGCTGGTAACGCTCGACGATCTCGAGGATCGTCGTCGCTACCTCAACGCCGCGGCGACTTTGGGCCGTCTGCTCGGGCTTGGGGTCGTGCCGGTGATCAACGAGAACGATTCGGTCGCGACCGAGGAAATCCGCTTCGGCGACAATGATCGGTTGGCGGCTCGGGTCGCGCAGGCGGCGGGAGCGCAGGGCGTGCTGTTGCTGTCCGACATCGACGGACTCTACGACCGCGCGCCTTCGCTGCCCGGCGCAACGCTGATCGAGCGCGTGCCGCGGATCGACGGCGCGATCGAGGCGATGGCAGGCGGATCGACGTCCGGCATGGGATCGGGCGGCATGACCTCGAAGATTCAGGCCGCCAAGATCGCGACCCGCGCCGGCATCGCGCTGGCGATCGCTTCCGGCCGGGTGGATCATCCGTTCGCGCGCTATGTCGAAACCGGTCACGGCACGCTATTCCCGGCGCAACGCACCGCGCCCGCGCGCAAGGCATGGCTGGGTGGACGCCTCACGGTACGCGGGACCGTCCATGTCGATGCGGGCGCAGTTGCCGCGCTCAACCAGGGCAAGAGCCTGTTGCCGGCCGGCGCCGTTCGGATCGAGGGCGACTTCGCGCGCGGCGACCTAATCGCGATCGCCGGCCCCAGTGGCGTGATCGCGAGCGGGCTGGCCGAATATGACGTGGCCGATGCCGTGCGGATCGCGGGCAAGCGCAGCGACGAGGCCGCCGCGATCCTGGGTTATGCCCCGCGCGCCGCGCTCGTCCATCGCAACCACATGGTGCTGGCATGACCGTGATCGCGGTCACCGGCGGCACCGGATTCGTTGGCAGTCATTTCATCGAACATGCTTTGGCACAGGGCCATCAACTGCGCGCGCTGACGCGGCGGCCGCAGGCGGAGCGCGCCGGGATTATCTGGGTCGAAGGCGCGCTCGACAAGCCCGACAGTCTGGCGGACTTGGTCCAGGGCGCCGACGCGGTGCTGCACATCGCCGGGGTGATCAACGCCCCCGACCGCGCGGGCTTCGCCGCGGGTAATATCGATGGGACGCGCGCGCTGATCGCCGCGACCCAGGCAGCCGGCATCCGCCGTTTCGTGCAGGTCTCGTCGCTGACCGCGCGCGAGCCGGATTTGTCGCTCTATGGCTGGTCCAAGGCGGAAGCCGACAAATTGCTGATCGCGAGCGGCCTCGACTGGACCATCGTCCGCCCGCCAGCGATCTTCGGCCCGCGCGACCAAGAGATGCTCGAGCTGTTCAAGCTCGCAAAACGCCATATCGTGCCGTTACCCCCGGCCGGTGGACGGATGTCGGTGATCGCAGTCGGAGAACTGATCCGGCTGCTGCTGGCGCTGCCCACAAGCAACGCGCTGATCCGCGAAATCGTCGAGCCCGACGACGGTAGGCCGGACGGCTGGGACCATCGCGATTTCGCTCGCGCGATCGGCGCGGCGATGGGCAGCAAGGTGCTGCCGCTACCCCTGCCCCGCCCGGTCCTCGACGCGATCGCCGCGCTCGACGGTCTGTTCCGCGGCAAGAAGGCCAAGCTGACACCCGACCGTGTGGCCTATTTCTGTCATCGCGATTGGGTCAGCCATGCTCGACCGCCCGCGGACGTCTGGGCGCCACAAGATGATACTCCAACGGCACTGGCCGCGACCGCGCAATGGTATCGCGCCCAAGGGTCGCTATAACCCTGCCGGAAAGCCGCCGCATTTGGCGGGCAACGCCTTCGCGACCACAAGGACATGACAATGAGCGACCGCGCAGCAATATTCGAGACCGTGACCGGCCTGATCCAGCCGTTCAACAAGAAGGGCGTCGCTCTGTCCGACGCGACCACGTTCCAGCACGATCTGGAATGGGATTCGCTGACGGTGATGGATTTCGTCGCGGCGATCGAGGACGAGTTCGACATCATCATCACGATGAACATGCAGGCCGAGATCGAAACCGTCGGCCAGCTCGTCGATGCCGTCCAGAAGCTGAAGGACGCGTGATGACCGACGCGATCGACACTGCCGAAGCGCTTCCCGAAAACCCGACGCCGATCGCCCCTGAGCGCGATTTGATGTCGAAGTTCGATGGCCTGATCGCCGAACGCCAGGCGTTGCTCGACAGCGGCGTAACCGATCCGTTCGCGATCGTGATGGAGCAAGTGAAGTCGCCGACCGAGGCGGTGATCAAGGGCAAGGACACGATCCTGCTCGGCACCTATAATTATATGGGCATGACGTTCGACCCCGACGTTATCCAGGCCGGCAAGGACGCGCTCGACCAGTTCGGATCGGGCACCAATGGCAGCCGCATGCTCAACGGCACGTTCCGCGACCATATGGAAGTCGAGCAAGCCCTGCGCGATTTCTACGGCACGACCGGCGCGATCGTGTTTTCGACGGGCTATATGGCCAATCTCGGCATGATCTCGACGCTCGCCGGCAAGGGCGAGTACGTCATCCTCGACGCCGACAGCCACGCGTCAATCTATGACGGCTGCAAACAGGGCTATGCCGAGATCGTCCGCTTCCGCCACAACGATATCGAGGATCTCGACAAGCGGCTCGGCCGCTTGCCCAAAGAGCCCGGCAAATTGGTCGTGCTCGAAGGCGTCTATTCGATGCTGGGCGATGTCGCGCCGCTCAAGGAAATGGTCGCGGTCGCCAAGAAGCACAATGCGATGGTGCTGTCGGACGAAGCGCATTCGATGGGTTTTTACGGGCCCAATGGCCGCGGCGTGTACGAGGCGCAGGGGTGCGAGGGCGATGTCGACTTCATCGTCGGTACCTTCTCCAAGTCGGTCGGCACGGTCGGCGGCTTCTGCGTGTCCAATCATCCCAAGTTCGAGGCGATCCGCCTCGCCTGCCGCCCCTATATCTTCACCGCCAGCCTGCCGCCGTCGGTCGTGGCGACGGCGGCGATGTCGATCCGCAAGCTCCAGCACGCGCACAATAAACGCGCGCATCTATGGGAGAATGCTCGGCAATTGCATGGCGGGCTGACCCGGCTGGGCTTCAAGCTGGGGACCGAAAACCCCGACAGCGCAATCATCGCGGTGATCCTGGACGATCAGACGCAGGCCGTGACGATGTGGCAGGCGCTGCTCGACAGCGGCGTCTATGTGAACATGGCGCGGCCGCCGGCGACTCCCGCCGGCACTTATCTGCTGCGCTGCTCGCTGTGCGCGGAACACACGGCCGAACAGATCGCCACGGTGTTGGAGCGGTTCGAAGCGACAGGCCGGGCAGCGCGCGCGCTAAACTGAAGGAACCTGCGGGGTTTCCTCGATTCAGCCGATTCGATACAAGGTGCCCATGAGCGGGAACGACGCCGAGCCGGGGCTCGTCGATCAGGCACGCACGGTCTGGCGGGGCATTGCCCTGGCGGTCATGGCGTTACTCGGCACCGGCATTGTCGTCGCGCTGATCGTCATCCTGTCGGATACGACCGCGCAGCGTGATCGCGCGCTCAAGGCGCAGAGCCATAGCTATGACGTGATGATCCTGGCGCGAACGCTGTCGGGCACGATCGCTCATGCCGAAGCCGCACTGGGCCGGTATGTGATGAGCCGCGACCAGCTGGTCGGTCGCGAATATTATGACGAATGGAGTTCGGCGCAAAACCAGATCGACCGGCTCGATGCGCTGACCAACGACAATCCCATGCAGCAGCATTTGATCGACCAGCTGCGGGCGACTTACGAAGCGCGGGGCGAGGAGTTGGCCGTCACTGCGCTCAGCACGTCGTACAAGAAGGACAGCCAGGCCTATTCGCGCTTCTACGCCGCCGGGAAATCGGCGACATTGCGCGACATCGACCGCCAGCTCGACGCGATCATCGATTCCGAACACGGACTGCTCGACCAGCGCGTGGCAGCGGCGGCGGCATCGATCCAGCGATCCAACACGGTGGCGATGATCCTGGCGGTGTTCGGCATGCTGATCCTGGTCGCCGCGGTCGTGCTCGGCTGGTTGACGATCGGCGTGATGCGCGAGCGCGCCGTTGCGCGCGCCGACGCCGATGTCGAACGCGAACGGTCGGCGGCGCTCGAGGACGCGGTGAACGAAGCCACCCAGGCATTGCGCGCGCAGGAAGCCAAGCTGCGCCAGGTGCAGAAGATGGAAGCGGTCGGTCAGCTAACCGGCGGCATCGCCCATGATTTCAACAATATGCTGGCGGTGGTTCTGGGCGGTCTGGAGCTCGCTCGGCGCACTCTCAAAAGCGATCCGGGCGGTGTTGGCCGCCATCTCGACAATGCCACCGAGGGTGCCCATCGCGCGGCAGCGCTGACTCGGCGCCTCCTCGCTTTCTCGCGCGAGGAGGCGCTCAACCCCGAACCGCTCACGCCGATCGCCACGATCGAGGGCATGTCCGACTTGCTCGACCGCACGCTGGGAGACGCGATCACGGTCGAGACGAGCGACGACGGATCGTCCTGGCATATCTGGGCCGACCGCCACGAACTCGAAAACACCATCCTCAATCTCGCGGTCAATGCGCGCGACGCGATGGACGGCCGCGGACGACTGACGATCCGGGCCAGCGCGAGAACGCTCGGGGCCAATGAGATCGGCCATTGCCTGGCGGGCGATCATGTCGCGATCGCGGTCAGCGATACCGGCTGCGGCATGGCGCCCGAAGTTCTGGAACGGGTGTTCGAACCGTTCTTCACCACCAAGCCGGTCGGTAAGGGTACCGGCCTGGGGCTCAGCCAGATCTTCGCCTTTGTCCGCCAGTCGGGCGGCGAGATCGCGATCACCTCGGTCGAAGGCGAAGGAACGACGGTGACGCTGTATCTTCCCCGCCATGCGGGTGCCGGAGAGGCAGCGGTAGAAGTGGACGTGGCGCCGCTTTCCGCGCCGCCGTCCATTCGCGGCCTGGGCGTGCTGGTGGTCGAGGACGATCCGCGCGTCCTCAACGCCACGATCGGCGCGCTCGAAGAATTGAGACATCGCGCCGTTCCGTGTCCCGACCCGCTCGACGCGCCGCGCATCCTGGACGATCTCGGGCCATTCGACCTCGTCATCACCGACGTGCTGATGCCCGGCCAGACCGGGCCGGAGATGATCAGTGGATTGTTGGGCCGCCGCCCCGATCTGGCCGTGCTGTTCGTCACCGGCTATGCCGGCGAAGGGTCGGCAGCCGATTTCGGGGGCCGGCCGGTATTGCGCAAACCGTTCACTATCGCCGGCCTGGAACGCGCCATCGCCGACGCGATCGCGGACCGACCAACCCCGACGGACCAATTGGCCGCCGAATAGCTAGAGTCATTTTTCAGCTTCGCTCAATCGGTGCCGCCCTCCGCAGCCATTCCAACGACGCTATGCATCGTCGGAACCTTGGGCTGCTCCGCTGAAACCGAGTCTAGTTTTTCCGGGCTGACGCGGACCGAATGCAGCCCTATAGCCGTTCGATCATCTCCCCAGCCGCTCCCGGCCGAGAAGGACCCCTTTTTCGTCAGCCATGAAGTCCATCGATCGCTACATGGTCCGGCTGATCGCGTTGCCGCTTTTCTCCACCCTGGTGATCGCGGCGATGTTGCTCGTGCTCGACCGCATGCTGCGGCTGTTCGACTTCGTCGCGACCGAAGGCGGGCCGATCAGCGTCGTATGGCAGATGCTGGCCAATCTGCTGCCCGAATATTTCGGGCTCGGCATCCCGATCGGGCTGATGCTCGGCTGCCTGCTCGCCTTTCGGCGCCTGGCGACCTCGTCGGAACTCGATATCCTGCGCGCGGTGGGAATGAGCTACTGGCGGCTGCTGCGCGTGCCATACATGTACACGATCGTTCTCGCGATCCTCAACCTGTTCATCGTCGGCTATGTCCAGCCCAAGGCGCGCTACGCTTATGAGAATCTGCGCTATGAATTGCGTACCGGTGCGCTCGGCGCCTCGATCAAGGTCGGGGAGTTCACCACTTTCCCCAATAACGGCCCCACCGTTCGGATCGAGGAAAGCAAGGATGAAGGGCGCGAGCTGAAGGGCATTTTCGTCCAGCGCAGCGACGACAAAGGCGGCTCGTTCGCGGTCACCGCCGAAAAGGGCAAATTCTACGCCGCGCCCGATCCCGACGAGATCATCTTCCAGCTGACCAATGGCACGCTGGTCAGCAAGGAGGCGAAGGTCGCGGTGCCGCGCGTCCTGCGTTTCAACGTATGGAATTTCCCGATCCGCTTGCCTCCGACCAGCGCCTTCCGCGCGCGCGGTGGCGGCAACGTGGAATTCACTCTACCCGAACTTGCCCAGATCGGCCGCGACCGATCGCAGCCCGAACCACTGCGCGACACCAGCCGCGCCGCGTTCCATTTCCGTATCACCGAAGTGGTGTCGATGTTCCTGTTGCCGATGCTGGCGCTGGCACTTGGCGTCCCACCCAAAAGATCGTCTTCAGCGCTGGGCGTGTTCCTGTCGATCGTGATGATCGTGACTTATTTCAAGGTCAACCAATATGGAGAATCGATCGGCGGGCTGGGCCGAGTCGACCCGTTGATCGCCTTGTGGGTGCCGTTCGTGATCTTCGCCGGTTTGGTGCTGTGGATGTATTACACGATTGCGTACGTTCCCGGCGGCCAGCCGATCGGGGCGCTGGAACGCGTCTTCGCCAGGATCAGCAAGATCGTCGTGCGCTGGCTTCCGTTCAGGCGGCAGCGCCGCAACGGCGATGACGACGCGCCGGAGGCCCAGCCGGCATGATCTCGATGCAGTTCTTTCCGTCGCGGACAGTGACGATGTACATGGCGAAGAGCTTCCTCGTGCGTACCTTCGCGGTGCTTGCGGCGTTGGTCATCGTCCTCCAGTTTCTCGACGCGCTGAGCGAGTCGGGGCGTATCCTCGCCTATGCCGGCAACGGCCAGGCCGAAGTCTGGCATTATATCAGCCTGCGCACGCCGGAGCTCATTGCACGGTTCCTGCCTTATGCGGTGCTGCTGGGCGCGATCATCACTTATTCTACGCTCAACCAGAATTCGGAAGTCATCGCGATGAAGGCGTCGGGTCTGTCCGCGCATCAGGTGCTGGCGCCGATGATCATCGCCGCGATCGGCGTCGCGGCGATCAGCTTCGCGTTCAATGATCGTATCGTCAGCCGGGCGACTGACACGCTCAATCGCTGGCAAAAGGTCGAGTATGCGCCGATCCCGATCGATCGCGGCGATCGCGTCAACGTGTGGACGCGATCGGGCGACGATCTGATCAACGTCAAGCTCGTCAAGGGCAAGGGCGACACAGCGACGCTGACCGACGTCACATTCTACGACCGCAACAAGGCCGGCGAGCTCGAGGCGACGATTTCCGCTCCCCATGGCCGTCGCGAGGGCAAAGGCTGGCGGATCTGGCCGGCGCGGAAATTCGACGTAGCCGCAGGCGTAGCCACCGATATGGGTGCCACCATCGTCGCTGAGGGCGTACGTCCGGACCAGTTCACGCTGGCGACGGTCGATGCCGACGGCCTGTCGTTCTCCGAATTATGGTCGGCGATCGGTGACCTCAAAGCGGCGGGCCGCCCGACCAAGGCGCTCGAAGGCGATCTGTGGCACAAATTGTCCGGGCCATTATCAGCGGTGCTGATGCCGCTCCTCGGCGCGATCGCAGCGTTTGGCATCGCGCGATCGGGCAAACTCTTCATCCGCGCCGTGATCGGCATGGCGCTGGGCTTCACCTATTTCGTGGTCGACAGCTTCGCGCTCGCAATGGGTAATCTCGGCGCCTATCCGCCGATGCTCGCAGCCTGGGCGCCGTTCTTGCTGTTCCTGATGATCGGCGAAGCGGTGCTGATCAGGACCGAGGAATAAGCCGCCCGATCAGGGGTCGCTCAGCTTGCCGCTGCCGAAGCCGCTGGAATGTCGGGCGGCGTGGCGATCCCGGCGCTAAACGCGGCGCCTATCGCCTCTGCGATGACGTGTGGATGCGTTAGATCCGGCGCATTGTGCCCAAATCCATCCATCGGCAACGCTGTGCCTCGAGGAAGCGCCCGCACCAGCGCAAGTGCGGTTTCCTGTAAAAAATCCGGCGATTTTCGACCATAGATCACCAAGGTCGGCGTGCTGATATCGGAAAATCGCCGCGGCGGGCCGTCGTCATTCGCGATATTGCGCAGATCGGGTGCGACCAGTGGCAGAAGCTCGCGTAATTCCCTGCCGCGGCCCATCGAGAAGATGGCGGCGATCAGCTTCTCGAACAGCCAGGCAGGCAGACCTGCCGGTATGGACCCGACGCCCGTCGCCAGCTTGGCAAAGCCCTCTGCGAGCCTGTTCCCTTCCAGCAGATTCGGCACTTCTTCCCTGAGCGACGTCGGAAATGACCCGTCGATCGACACGCCCGGATCGTATAGGGCAAGGCCCTTTAATGGCGCCGTCCTGGCGGTGCCAAGCGCCACCAGGCCGCCGGCCGAATGCCCGAACAGATAATCCGCGCCGACATGACCGATGACAGCGACGATGTCGGCCACCTGTCCGGTCAGACCGTCGGCATCCAACCGCGGAATGCTCGCCCCGCGTCCGTTGCGGTCGACCAGGTGAACGGCGAAGCGTCGGCCCAAGGCTTCGGCAAGCTCGACATAATGCCGCGCGGCGCGCCCCGCGCCGTGCAGGATGACAAGTCCCGGACCTTCACCAATGGTCCTCCAGCCTACGAACCGGCCGGGCGCCACTTCCACGCGATGATCGGTGCCTAAGGTCATGGACGCGATTGATCTCGCCACGAACGTTCGCTCCCTTGGCGGTGGGTCGGGGATAGAAGTCCAGCACTGCACCGCATCATGCGATTATGCGACTTCCGGCCCGCCTTCCTTTCGGTCAGCGGGGCTGGAAAGTGCTCTTCGCCAGTCGCATCGCCAGGATCGGCAGGCCCTTGTAATTGCCCTTGTGATAAGGCGAGTCCGGCTCGAGTGCGGCGGTGATGCGGCGGTGCGCCGTACCCAGCGCATGGTAAGGCAACCCCGGCAGCAGATGATGCAGCGCGTGATAACGCAAGCCGACCGGCGCCCACAGCATCGGCAGCACCGCCGGCGGCGGCACGTTGACCGAGTCGAGATATTGCGCGGTCACCGTCATCGCCTCGCCCTCATTCTCCCACAGATGCGCGACGAGCGTGCGTACCTGGTTGATGACGGCGACCGCCGAAGCAACGATCAGAAACGTCACGAATGCCTTGAGCGGGATGATCCCGGTGGCGGTAAGCGCGATCAGCGCGATCGACCACAGGCTGGCGGCGGCCTCCAACCGATGCCACAGCCGGCGCGCCTCTCCTTCCGGCGGCCTGCGCTGGAATGACGGATTGATCTGCAGGCCCGAATAGCGCGCGACGATCACGCGGCGCAGCGCCGGGACGACCAACGACAGCGGCGTGAGAATGGCGTAGCGGACCAGCAAGGCGATCGGCGCCAGCGCCGACACCAAGAGGAACACCGGCAGCGTCCACGGCTTCATCAGCGCCAGCGGCAGATATTCGGGGTCTTCCACCGTACCGTAGCGTGTCCGGGCATGGTGGAGATTGTGGACGCCTTCATACATGAAGCTCGGCGTCAGCAGCGGAATGCCGACCAGCAAGTTCCAGCCGAGCCGGAACCCCGGCACTGCCGAATGTTTGATATGAGTGAGCTCGTGAATGAAGCTTTCCGCGCGATACAAGGCCAGCACCGCGACGGCGCCTGCAGCGATCGCCCAGCCGAGCGACGGCGCCAGGATCGCGCCGGCCAATGCCGCATAGCCGATGGCCGCCGACAACAGCATGTCGAGCCAATAGATGCGCGGATTGGGCACGTTGAGATCACGGGTCAGGTCCGCCGCCGCCTTCAGCATTGCCCTGTCGTCGTCGATCCGCACGCGCACGGGCGCGGCTTTGGCCGCGCCGGCGGAGCGGCGATCGAGAGTCACAGTCGTATCCATGGGGAGCGCCATTGGCCGAACATAGTGGCGACACGGTGGCATTCCAACGACGAAGCCGCCGCGATCAGGGTGATCGCAATTTCTCATCTTGCGTAAAACGGCGCGGCCGCGGGATTGTCGAAGGCACGGACAAAGCCTAACGCGCGGACTGTTCCAGCGCATGAGGTGCCGATGCCCGGTCCAGTGACCATTCGCCCGATCGACAGCAAGGGCGACCTGAAGAAGTTCGTCGCCCTGCCCTATCGGCTGTACAAGGACGATCCCAGTTTCGTGCCGCCGCTGAAAGGCGACGCGCTGAAAAAGCTGATCCCCGGCAAGAACGGCTGGCTGAGCCACGCCAAACAGCAATTATTTCTGGCCGAGCGCGACGGAAAGGTCGTCGGGCGCATCTCTGCGCATATCGACACGCTGGCGCTCGACATGCCGGCCGATCAAGGGTTCGGGCCCGGTTGCGGGCAGTTCGGCTATTTCGACGCTGAGGACGAGGTGATCGCACAGGCGCTGATCGCCGCCGCCGAAGCGTGGCTGAAGGACCAGGGCATGGACCGCGTGCTCGGGCCGTTGAGCGCATCGATCTGGGAAGAGCCAGGCTTGTTGATCCAGGGCTTCGACCACCCGCCGACGATCATGATGGGGCATAACAAGCCGGAATATCAGGGCTGGATCGAGCGTGCAGGTTACCAGCCGGCCAAACAGGTCATGACCTACGAGCTGGATATCTCCAAGGAATTCCCGCCGATCGTCCAGCGCATCGTCCAGATGGGCGAGCGTAACGAGCGCATCCGTATTCGCGAAGTCGACAAATCGAAGTTCGATGAGGAAGCGGCGATCATCCTCTATATCCTCAATGATGCCTGGTCGGACAATTGGGGGTTCGTACCGTTCACCCCGCCCGAGATCGACGATATCGGCGTGATGCTGAAGCCGATCGTCTATAACGACCTGATCCGTATCGCAGAGCTCGACGGCAAGCCGGTCGCGTTCATGATCACGCTTCCCGACCTCAACGAAGCGATCAAGCCGTTGAATGGCAATTTGCTGCCATTCGGCTGGGCGAAGCTGCTCTTGTGGTTGCGCAAGCCCCAGGTGAGAACGATGCGCGTGCCGCTGATGGGCGTGGTCAAGGAATTGCAGGCATCACGCATGGCGAGCCAGTTGGCCTTCATGATGATCGAATATATCCGCCGCGCTGCGACCTCGCACTATGGCGCGTCGCGGGGTGAGATCGGCTGGGTGCTTGACGACAATCAGGGCATGAATGCCATCGCCGACGCGATCGATAGCAAGGTCAACAAGGTTTATCAGATCTACGAGAAACGGATTTGACCCAGGCCACAACTCACTAACGGCAGACTGCAACAATGTTCCGACCCTGGCCGAACGGGGCCATTGTGTGCGGCCAGGGCCGGAACCCGCTCAAGGATTGAGCGGATCGAATCCTTCGCGCATCCAGGCTTCGCGCGTCTTGCAGACCTTTTGCGCGATCCGCGATCCGGTGAGGGTGTCGACGACGCAATATTTCTTCTGCGGCGTGGATTCGGCGACCGGCGTCGCGCGCGCTGCGGGAGCGGCATCGTTGGCGGGGCGCGAGTCGGCGGCCTGGGCGGAACCGGCGACCATCGTCAGCGCGGCAACGGCGGCGAAACCTGTCATCATGGTCTTGATCATAGCTTCATCCTTTCGAATGACGCGGCGGTTGCCGCGTCTCTATTTTGCTCAGTTGTTCTGCGGCTTGGTCGGGTCGACACCTTCGGCGCGCCACTGGTCGAGCGTCTTGCACACCTTGCGATCGATGATCGTGCCGGTCGTCGCGGGGACGAGGTAGCAATGGCGCGTCGACCCATTGGCGCTGGCTTGCTGACCCTTGATGGCCCCAGCGTCGCTTTTGACCTTGCCCGAGGCGAGCGCGGGACCGCCCGCCAGAACGCCCAGAATGGCGACGGCAGCGATCGTGTATTTGACCATCTTCCTGCTCCTAACTAGCTGGCGGGGGTGACCAGCACGTGTGTTAGTGCAGTAAGTGTGCCAAACACTAGAATTATTAGAAATCAAATACTTAGTCAACGACTACACTTGTGGTCATTGGCGCAAGGAGCTAAAGCGCGGGAATTCGCACCAAAGATCGGTGAAACCCGCGGCGCGGTTTACGCCAACGTCAAAAGCGGCGTGCAATCCCTGCATAGATTTCGATGTCGGGAGCGTTGCGATCGAGCCCTGCGACCGCGCCGACGTCGAGTTGGAGCGTCTTGCGCGCCATCCAGGCGAGCGACGCCGAGGCGAGGTCCTGCGTGGTCGACCCCGATGGATCTTCGTCGCGAACCAGCTGGTCCTCCAACGTGAAGGTCACAGCATCATTCAGCGCGACGCCGACGCCGATCACGCCACTATAGGCCAGGTGCCGGCCCCGCCCGTCCTGGTCGACCGCGGCGTCGATTTCGGGCGTGATTTCGAGGTTGACCGTTTTGGAGAGGTCGTAGGTGATGGGCACGACCACTCCCGCGCCCCAGTCCCCCGCCCCGATCGGCGCGCGGCCGACCGGTAGAGTGACGAAGGGCTGGACCGCGACCGACAATCCGCTGCCGTCGGGATTGCGCAAATTGGCCTTGAGCCCGAGCGTCGCGTCGCCGGCGCGGGTCGTCCGTTCCACTGTGCCCCCGGTTCTTTCGCGAACGATCCCCAAGGGAGTCCAGCCAATTTGCGCCTCGATCGTATCGGTCAGACCGATCCGCACCGACGTATCGCCGATCAGCACCGTATCGGTGCGATCGCCGCCTTGTTTGTCGAGCGTCCAGTCGCCGAGCGAGGTTTCGACCGATACCTGCCCCGGTGCCATGGTACAGGCCGGCGTGCCGAGCCCCGGCCGGGCAGGACAATAGTCGCGGTCCTGATCGCCGGCATGCGCGACGGCGGGAGCGAGCAGCGCCGCCGCGAACAGCGCGAGCGCCGCGCTGCCTTTCAGGGGCCCGAAGACCATCGGCTAGCGCAACCGAACCCAAGTCGGCGCATGGTCGCTTGCCTTTTCGCGGCCGCGATACTCCTTGTCGACGCCGGCATCGGCCAGTCGGTCGGCGGCGATCGGGCTCAGCAGCAGATGGTCGATGCGAAAGCCGGCATCGCGCTGCCACGCGCCGGCTTGATAGTCCCAATAGGTCCACGCCCCGCCTTTGGGATGACGGGTGCGCAGGCTGTCGGTCCAACCCTGGGCAAGCAGCGTGCGATAACGCTCGCGGCTCTCGGGCTGCATCAGCGCGTCGTCGGCCATCGCGCGAACCGAGAAAGTGTCGTCATCATTGGGGATGACGTTGTAATCGCCCGCCAGCACCGCCGGCACTTCCTCGGCGAGCAGATCGCGCGCGCGATCGGCCAGCCGCTCCATCCACTTGAGCTTGTAATCGAATTTGGGCCCGGGTTGAGGGTTGCCGTTGGGCAAATAGATCGATGCGATCACCAATCCATCGACCTCGCATTCCAGATAGCGGCTGTGCTCGTCCTCAGGGTCGCCAGCGAGACCGCGCTGACGCTCGACCGGATCCGCGCCCTTGGCCAGCACCGCGACACCGTTGAAGCCCTTTTGCCCGTGCCACACCGCGCCGTACCCGGCCGCTCGAATGTCATCGATCGGGAATCCGTCATCGGCTGCTTTGAGTTCTTGCAGGCAGACCAGGTCGGGCTGTTGCTCGGACAGATAGTCGACCAGCCGCTCGAGCCGCGCCCGGATGCCGTTGACGTTATAGCTGACGATCTTCACGCGGTATCCTTATCGGATGGCGGCGCCGGCCCGCTCCCCCACCCGGCCGCCCAATCAGAATATGCTAGGGGCGGCCGGGTGGGGGAGCGGGCCGGAGCGGTCACCAAAGAAAGCTTACACCGAGAAGGACGAACCGCAACCACAGCCCGAGGCCGCGTTGGGATTTTCCACCGTGAAATGCGCGCCGCCGAGCGTGTCAACGAAATCGACCGAGCAGCCGCGCACCAGATCGAGGCTCATATCGTCGACCGCCAGCTTGACGCCATCGGTCTCGACCACGGTGTCGCCGTCCTCCAACCCTTCGGCGAGGCCGAATTTGTACTGGAATCCCGAGCAGCCGCCGCCTTCGACCGAGAGGCGAAGGATAGCAGGCTTGCTTTGGCGTTCGGCGATCCACGCCACGCGTTTGGCGGCGGCAGGAGTCAGTGCAATGTCGGCAGCGAGAGTAGCCATGGTGGAGAGATAGGCGCTCACCACTCGCTCAGCAACATATGGTCGCAAGATACCAAAAGGGCCGCCCCGGTTGTCCCGGAGCGGCCCCTCCTCTCGCGTCCCTCGAGATTATTGATCAGTCGGCCGAGTCCGCCGCCGGAGCGGTGCTGACCGGAACGGCGTTGAGCTGCGGACTCTTGATCGCCTGGAGATAATCGGCGGTCTGCAGGAAGGGCATCGGATTGACCGCGCGGCCATCGATGCGGACCTCATAATGGAGATGCGGGCCGGTCGAACGGCCGGTCGAGCCCGACATGGCGATCAATTGGCCGCGCTTCACCTTTTGTCCGGCGGTGACCAGGATCTTCGACAAATGACCATAACGGGTCTGGATACCGCGACCATGATCGAGCTCGACCAGATTGCCGTAGCCGCCCGCGCGCTCGGCACGGTCGACCGTGCCGTCGGCGGTGGCATAGACCGCAGTGCCGGTCCCGCAAGGAATGTCGACGCCCGGATGGAACGCCGCGGTGCCGCGGAACGGATCGCTGCGGATGCCGAAATTGCTGGTGAATTTGAGGTTGCTCACCGGCTGAACCGATGGGATCGAAATCAGGCCGTCCTGGAGCGTATCGAGCTTCTTCCAGGTCTGGAACAATGCGCGGAACTGGGCATCGGCAGCCATGTCGGCGGCAGCTTCCGCACTGTCGGCGGCTTCGTAGGGGCCACCCATCGCGGCGCCCTTGGCCTGGAAGCGGCTGGGGTTGATCCCCAGCGCCTTCGCCCGTTGCAGCGCGGCGATATATTTTTTCTCGGTGGTGATCCGCGCCTTGATCGCCAGTGTCACCTGGTCGTGCTCGACCTGCGCCAGCGGCGCGACGACATCGGCGGCAGCGGCAGCGGCCTTGGGATCGATCGGCTGATAGGCGACCGGCCGGACCTCGCCCTGCCCGCTGATCGCGGCGGCGAGCATCGCCTGGCGTGCCTCGACGCGCTTGGCGCGGGCATCGGCGACATATTTGATCTGCTGGATCTTCGCCTGCATGCCGGCGACCTGCGCCTCCATCTTGGCGACTTTCGCCTCTGAGGTGAGCGGCGTTCCGGTGAGGCCCGACAGCGCCACGGCATTCACGCCCGCCTGTGCAACGCCATAAGCCGAGAAGCTCAGCGTAATGGCACCCGCGACAGCAACCGCGGCCTGCGTCCGTCCCGCGATCGAGAAACGACGAAGATCGCGGCCATCATGAAAAATGAAATCGCGTGTTTTGAAGAATTGGCGGCAGCGAGCGATCGCGTCCTGCAAATTCGTAAGTTTGATCATGCGTCCCCGGCGACCCTGGCGACGATCACCGCATTAAACGGCGACCATGAAGATGGTTGATCCGGACCCAGCCCCTCCGCGCCCGGTTGTTGGGGAGGACAAGTGCCAGCATGTCGTTTTCATGCAAGAGGCGCGTAATATTCGCGGGGCAGACCGGCAGCTTCGCGGGCTGAGTCGTTGAATGGCGGCTTAATCATACCGCGGAAATGGCGCCCCACCAGCTCCCGCCAGTGCGATTCCGCCGCAATTCCAGTTGATTCGCAAACCGCGCGAAACCACGTCGCGCCATACGCCACATGGCGTATCTCGTCGGTGAGAATACGCTTGAGGATAAGAGCGGTTCCCTCGTCGCCCGCCACAAGAAAGCGATCGATCGTCGCCGGCGTGACGTCGAGCCCTCGCGCTTCGAGCACCATCGGCACCACGGCGAGCCGGGCGAGCGGATCATGCGCGGTCGCTTCGGCCGCTTCCCACAAACCGTCATGCGCAGGGAACGCGCCGTATCGGCTGCCGAGCGTGCGTAACCGGCGATCGAGCAGCGCGAAATGCATCGCCTCATCGGCGCCAACCGACAGCCAGTCGTCAATGAAATTGCGCGGAAAATGACCGCCGAATCGTCCCGCGAGATCGAACGCCAGGTCGATCGCTACAAACTCGATATGCGCGAGCGCGTGGACCAGCGCGATCCGCCCGCGTTCCGATCCCCCCTTGCCACGCCGGGGCATGCGGTTGGGCGGGAGCAGTTCGGGATCGGCGGGCCGCGCCGGCCGATCGGGCATCGCGACGTCGAAGTCATGCGCCAGATCGCCACGGCGCCAGGCCCGCACCACCTCGCGGGCACGTTTGACCTTCGCGCTGGGATCGCCGGTTTCGAGCACCGAGCGGCAAGCGGCGGCGATAGAGATGCTAGAGATACCGGTTTCGACCGATGTCATGCGCGGACCGACCTTGTTGGAGGGCTCCCGCCAACTACCCGCCCCCTCACCTCAGCTCCCGAACCGCCGCGAGCACCTGTTCGGCATGCCCCGGCACTTTCACCTTGCGCCAGACCTTCGCCAACTTGCCCGAAGCGTCGAACAGCCAGGTCGAGCGGTCGATCCCCATATACTCACGGCCATAGAGCTTCTTCGCCACCCAGGCGCCGAACGTCTCGATCACACCGCTCTCGTCGCTCGCGAGCGGCACCGTCAGCGCATATTTGTCGGCGAATTTTCGATGCTTGGCCGGCGTGTCCTTCGATACCGCCAGCACGGCCGCACCGGCTTTGCGGAAATCGGCCAGCAGAGCGGTGAAATCCTGCGCTTCGCGCGTGCAGCCGGCGGTGTCGTCCTTGGGATAGAAATAGAGCACCAGCGGCTCGCCGGCATAGTCGCGCAGGTTGATTGTCGCACCGTCGGGCGCCGTCAGCATCGCGTCGGGCAGCGTATCGCCGACTTCAAGTCCCGCCATTCTTTTCTCCACTCACCGATTGCCAGACCTGCGCAACCTCCTGCCGGGTCGCGTCGAACCGCGCAACCAGTGCATCCCAGCTATCGGCACCGAGCGCGCGCAGGATCAGTTCGCGGGTCGGCGGCGATGGCGGCTCATTGTCCGGCGCGACCAACCGCAGCAACACCAGCATTCGCGTCAGGAACCGATAATCCTCACCAAGCGCTGCGGGAACGATCCCTTGCCGCGCGAGCATGGCGATCGCCGGGTCGAGATCGGGGTCGATCGCGACTCCCGGATGCGAGAGCTGCGCGACATGGACGGCGAATTCGAGGTCGACCAACCCGCCCGGCAACAGCTTGGCGTCGAGCGATCCCTGCGGCGGCTTGTGCCGCGCCATTTCCGCACGCATGTCGACTGCGTCGGCGATGAGTTTGGCCCTATCGCGTGGCGCCTTCAGTACCGCATCGATCACTGCCGCCACGTCCTGGCGGGCTCGCTGCGAGCCGAACACGGCACGCGCACGAGTCAGTGCCATATGCTCCCAGGTCCAGGCATCCTCCTGCTGGTATTTGGCGAAGCCGGCGAGCGAGACGACCAGCGGCCCTTGCGCACCCGACGGCCGCAGCCGCGTATCGATCTCGTACAGCGCGCCGGCCGCGGTCGGCACCGACAGAGCGGCGCTCAGGCGTTGCGCGAGGCGATTATAATAATGGACAGCGCCGAGCGGCTTCGGGCCATCGGATTCGGCGGAGAAGTCGCCGGTGAAGAGGTAGATCAGGTCCAAGTCGGAAGCATGCGTCAGGGCGCCGCCGCCGAGCCGCCCGAGCGCGAGGATGAGCAATTCGCTGTCGGGCACATGGCCGTGCGCGCGCGCGAACTCGGCGACCGTCGCCGCGCCGAGCACCTCGATCGCGGCTTCGGCGACACGGGCATAACCGTGCGCGACCTCCATCGGGTCGCTCGTCCCGGCAACCAGTTGCGCACCGAGCGCGAAGCGTTTTTCGCCGACCACCAGGCGCACGCGTTGCAATGCGGCCTCGTAATCGTCCCCTGCTTCGCCCGAACGCATCTCCTCGGCGAGCGCGGCGACATCCCCGACCGGCTCCAGCGCGGTCGCGTCGATCAGTCCGTCGAGCAAGGCCGGCCGGCGGCTCAGCGCGCCCGCAAGCGGCGGCGCATGGCTGAGAATCGTTGCCATCAATTGCCCCAATTGCGGCCGCGCCTCGATCAGGCGGAAGAAATTGATCGCGCTAGGCAGTCGCGACAACATCGTGTCGAGCTGGACCAGAGCGGCACGCGGATCGGGCGCCTGGCCAAGCGCCGTCATCAGCCCCGGCAGCACCGCCTCGAGCGCCTGGCGCGCTGCCGGGCTGCGCAAGGCGGGATAGGAGCCGCCACGCCACCGCTCGATCATCTGGACCGCGCTCGCGCCGTCGTCGAAGCCCATCGCGCCCAGTTGCGCCGACAGGCTGTCGGCGTCGCTCGCCAGTGCCGCCTCGTCCCGCGCGTCGAGCGAGTCGTAGATCCGCCCGACCTGTTCGACATGCGGCCGCAGCATCGCGATCAGACCCGCGCTGTCCTCGAACCCCGCTAGCCGGCTCACGCCCTCGAGCGATTCTCCGGCGCGCGGCAAGGCATGGGTCTGCCGATCATCGACCATCTGCAATCGATGTTCGACGGTACGCAACGCGACATAAGCGGACTTCAGCGAGTCTGCCTCTTCGATCGTGATGCGGCCGCCGGCGCACAGCCGGTCTAGCGCATCCATCGTTGCCGGCGAGCGTAGTGCCGGATCGCGGCCGCCATGAATGAGTTGATGAATCTGCGCGAAGAACTCGACCTCGCGAATGCCGCCGCGCCCGCGCTTGAGATCATAGCCCGGCCCGAAAGCCTGGCCTTGCGCGTGGTGATCGCGAATCCGCCGGGTGATCTCGCGGATCTCCCCGACCGCACCGAAATCGACCGCGCGGCGCCAGACGAACGGTCGGATCGCCTCGAGAAAACGTTGGCCGAGCGCGACATCGCCGGCGCAGGCGCGTGCTCGAATGAAGGCGGCGCGCTCCCAGGGCAGAGCCTGGCTTTCATAATAAGAGATCGCCGCATCGACCGGCAGCGCGATCGGCGTCACTTCTGGCGACGGGCGCAAGCGAAGATCGACGCGCAGCACATAACCCTCACCATCGCGCGCCTGGAGCAGTTCGACCACGCGCCGCGCGATCCGCACCGCCGCTTCCACCGGCTCCTCACGTACGCGATGCGGCAAGGTCGTCGGGTCGAACAACAGAATCGGATCGATGTCCGACGAATAATTGAGCTCGTGGCTGCCCTGTTTGCCGAGCGCGATCGCGGCGAACCCGCCAACGTCGGCATCGGGCGCCCGCTCATGGATCGCGGTCCGGATCGCAAGGTCGAGCGCGCGATCGGCGAACGCGGTCAGCCGTCGCGTCACGCCGATCAGGTCGAGCGATCCGGCCAGATCGGCGATCGCGACAATCAACGCCTCGCGTCGCCGTGCCCGACGCAGCGCGACACTGACCGGCAGATCGGGGTCGAACGGCGCCGGATCTGGCACCACGCCTTGCGCCAGTTGGGCGGCAAGGTCGGGCTGCTGCTCGAGCCCCAGACGCAGGAACGGCGCATGCGCTTCGGCCCTGGCGATGGCATCGACGAAATTCTGTGCGGTCACGGGGTTTGCCTGGAGGTTCCCTAAGGCTGAAGCGGTTGCCGTACCGCTCTTAGAACACTCGCCTGACAGGCGCCAATCGTGGCGCGAAAAGCACAATTTGATCCAGATCAACCGAAACCGACAACAAAGTGGCAACAAATCGTGGCAAACGACGTTCTACGTCGCATGAGCCCGCCCGATCCGCACAGCCAGGCGACACGATCTGACAGCCATCATGTCGCGTACCGCCCGCGCGCGAGCGACGGCGTGGGCAATGCGCTGCGCCAGATTTTCACCGGCGCGCCAACCCTTCCGAGCGACCTGGCCTCGTTGCTAAGGCGGCTGTCGAAAGATAATTAGAGCATCGCGCGGAAAAGTGGGCACCGGTTTTCCGCAGAAAGCGATGCGATCACAAATAAATAGAGCGGCGTGCGTGATTCAGAAATCACGCACGCTGCCCTAGACGGATACGATCAGGTTTGGCCGTCACGTCAATCAGGTCATGCCGGGGGCATGACCGATCTCGAATTCGCGCGGGATGGGAATCCTCACCGACACCGCTGCCACGCCCTTCACCGGTTGACGACGCGCAGCCTCCCTGGCCATAGGCTCGGCTTCGCCTCGGATGGGAGAAGACGCGGATGGGCGCGGTATCGGCGGTCTTCTATTTCCTAAGCCATCATCCTTTCCTCGCGATGCCGCTGTATCCCCTGGCCGCCTGGGGGATCGGCGCGTTGCTGGCGCGGTTGACCCGTTGGCGGGGATGGTTGTTCCTGCCCGTGGCCGGACTGATCTTTGCGGCGATCAGCCCGCTCTTCGGCTCGGCGCTGAACGCGATGTTCCTCAATGCGGTCGGCACCACGGGCACGGCGGTGATCGTCCATTCGGAGGAAACCAGCTCGACGCTGAACGACAATAATATCTGGTATTATGAGGCCGTGGTGCGGACGGCGGACGGCCGCAATGTCGAAACCAGCTTCGACACCATGTCGGCGTCGCTCTATCCGTGGCGCAATGAGATCGTGATTCCGCCCGAAGGCGAGCGGTTCGTCGTCAAATACGTCCCCGGTTTTCCCCGCAACATCGCCATCATGGTCGATCAGTCGCCTTATGGCCAAAAGCGCCAGATCATCCAGGACATGCAGCCTGTCGTCACAGCGACGGCCAAGCTGGAGGCGGCACCCGACGATCCGAAATTCCGCGAGGAGCTGCGGCGCGCGCTCAGGCAGTTCATCGCATTGCATGCCGCCGATGCCGACCCGGCGACATTGGCGTCCTATCGCGCGCGGCTGGCTGCGCTGGAAGCCGGATTGGCGAGCGGGCGGAAGGATTGACCTCTCCTCCCTTAAAAGGGAGGGGAAAACAGCATCATCCCACCAACGCCGCGTCGCCGCCCCGCTCGCTCGCCTCACGGCGCGCCCAGGCGATGAACGCCGCCTCGTCCATCGGCTGGGCGATGACATAGCCCTGGATGACATCACAGCCGATCACGCGCAGCACGTCGGCCTGATCCTCCTCCTCGATCCCTTCGGCGACCGCTTCGCAGCCCAGGCCGTGGATCAGGCCGATCACCGATTGCGCGATCAATCGTGCCTCGCGGCGGGTGGTGACATGTTCGATCAAGCTGCGGTCGAGCTTGATGCGGTCGATCGGCAATTGGCGCAGTCGCGACAGGCTGGAATGGCCGGTACCGTAATCGTCGATCGCGATCGTCGCACCGTCGGTGCGCAGCGCAGCGATCGCCTCGATCACATCTTCCGAGCAATGCATCGCCAGCGTCTCGGTGATTTCGAGCTCGAGCAATCGCGCCGGCGCGTCGCTCGCCAGCATCGCCTCGCGCAGGCGGCGGAAGAACATCGCATGGTCGAGCTGGCGCTGGCTGATGTTGATCGCCAGCCGCTGCTCGACGCCGAGGTCCGCCCAATGGCGGATCGTCGCGGTGACGCGGCCGATCACCCATTCGCCGATCTCGACGATCAGTCCGGTCTCCTCGGCGCGGGGCAGGAAGCTGCCCGGTAGCTTGACGCCCTCGACCGGATGCTGCCAGCGCAGCAAGGCTTCCGCCGCGACGATACGGCCATTCTTCAGCGAGACCTGGGGTTGATAGACCAGGGCGAATTGATCGCGATCGATCGCGGTGCGCAGATCGACTTCGAGTTGCGCGCGATCGGCGAGTTCGGCGGCGAGCTCCTCGGAGAAATGTTCGGCGCGGCCGCGGCCGGTCGCCTTGGCGTGATACATAGCGGCGTCGGCGGCGCGCATCAGATCGTGCAAAGTGGTGCCATGATCGGGGCGGATCGCGATCCCAATCGACGCGCCGATCTCGATCTCCGCGCCGGCGATATCGAACGGCTCGGTCAGCGCGTACAGCACGCCACGGCCGATCCGCGACGCCTCGCGCGCATCGTCGAGGCGCGGGAAGAACATGGTGAATTCGTCCCCCGCCAGACGGCCGATCAGCGGCTTGTCGGTAACCTCTCCAATCGAGATGCTGTCGGCCACCGCGCGCAGGCGATTGGCGACCATGCCCAACAACATGTCGCCGGTGGCGTGGCCCATCGTGTCGTTAACCGCCTTGAAGCGATCCAGGTCGATGAACAGCAGGGCGGCGATCTGGCCGACCGGCATTTCGGCCAACTGGCGTTCGGCCGAGCGCCGGAAATGGGTGCGGTTGGGCAATGCGGTGACGGGGTCGAACATCGCCAGCCGGTGGACGCTGTCGAGGTTCGCCGAAACCTGCTGAAACAGGCCATGCATCGCCTGTCCCAGATGCGGGACCGCGGTGCCGATATCATCGGGAATCGGACTGTCGAGATCGCCATGCGCTGCCTTGGCAAGGCGCGCGATCGCGGAATCGATCGCCGCCGCGGTCGAGGCGATCGAGCGCTCTGCGGCGGCCCAGGACAGGACCGAACAGACGATCGCCGGGATCAGCGCGCGGCCCATCGTATCGGCGCTGAGCTGGCCATGCGCGGTCGCCAGCAGCGCGAGGATGAACACCACCGCGCCGGCGCACAAGGCGAATACGACCGCCCGGCCTTTCAGCGATGCTGATTCCATTGCGCCCGAACAGTCCCCGTCTGGCGGGCTGTCGAAGCGCCCCCGATGAAGACAATAGTGTGACGGGAAAGGGTTAAGAATTTCGTGCCGTGCGAGGCCTGCGCAACACAATATATAGCGCTCCCGACCCGCCATGGCGCGGGCTGGCGCCCCTCACCGCGGCGATCGCATCGGCATGGCGCGACGAGTGCAGCCAGTCGCCGACCGCGGCGCGGATCGCGCCACGCGCATGCGGCCGCTCGCTCTCGGGGCGAGGCGGTTTTCCGGTGATCAACAGGATGACGCGGTCACCGCGCGCGATCGAGCGGCCGAGCGCATCGTCGAGCATGGTATAAGCCGAATTAAGCGTGTGGCCGTGCAGGTCGACCGTCGCGTCGGGCTGAACCATGCCGCGCGACAGCCGCTTGTCCCAACTGCCATCAAGCGTGGTGCCGGGCGTAGATCGCGCAACGGGCGCGGGAGCAGGGGCGGCCGCGACACGGCGAACGCGTGCAGGATTCTTTGGCGGCTCGGCGGGCGCAGGCGATAACGGCGGAGGAGCGGTCACCGCCCGGCGCGGATCGATCGGTTTCACCGTCGCCATCACCCGCGCCCACAAAGCGCGTTCCTCAGCGTTGAGGCGACGTTCCACCCCTACCTCCCTGCAGGCGCGCGAGCGTGCCGACCGGCACGAGCAGGAATGCGGTACCGCGGCCGGACATGCCGCCGGCGATCGCCTCAGCCTCCTTGCCCGCACCCCAGAAAGTATCGACGCGATTGGCGCCCTTGATCGCCCCGCCGGTATCCTGCGCGATCCACAAACCGGTCGCGTCGGTGCGGTCCATCGACAGGAAGACCGGCGCGCCCATCGGAATGAACTTGGGGTCGCTCGCCACCGTCACGCCGCCGGTCACCGGCAGGCCCATCGCGCCGAGCGGTGGGCCGTCGAGCAGGCGGAAGAACACATAGCTCTTATTGGCCCGCATCACCTCGCGACCTTCATCGGGATGCGCGCGCAGCCAGGCGACGATGTCCTGCATCGTGGCATGGCCCGGCTGGAGCATGCCGCGGTCGCGCATCAGCGCGCCGATGCCGGTATATTCGCGGCCATTCTGGCTGTCATATCCGATCCGGAAGGTCGAGCCGTCGGGCTGGCGCACTTCGCCCGATCCCTGGACCTGGAGGAAGAATAAGGCGACCGGATCGGCCGCCCAGGCGATGATCGGCGCCTGGGTCATCGCGCCATTCTCGATCTGGGTGCGGTCGTAATAGGGGACCAAATTCTTGCCGTCGACGCGACCGCGGATCGACTTGCCCTTCAGCGCATCGGAGAATTTGCCGAGATCGACGTCGATCAAATCGGTCGGGCGGCCATAAATCGGCACGTCATAGCCTTTGCGGCGATCGCGCGAGCCGGCGATTTCGGGAATGTAATAACCGGTCGCGAATGCCTTGCCGTCGCCAACCTGGACGGTCTCGAAATTGGTCGCGAAGAAATCCACGGCATCGCGGTCGCTGACCGATTGTGCGGCATTGCAGGCGGGTGCCCAATCCGCGCCGCGAGTGAGGCCGGATTGGTCGGTGCGCCGGATGAGTTCGCGGCAGCTCAAGCGGAACACGGCGAGCGCGCGGGCGGCGCGCGACTGGCCGATCCCCAGGCTCGACACCGACGGTCCGGCGACGACGCCCGCTCCCGCCGCATTGGCGCCGGCCGGGACGATGGTTGGGTTGGCGACGGGCGGCAGCGGCTTGGCGGGGGTTGGTTTGCGGACTGGTGCGGGCGCGGCGGGCCGCACTCCAGCCGTCGGAGGGACGATCCGTCCACCGCAAGCCGACAACAGCAGCGCCAGCCCGGATATCACGATCAGCTTGCGCGCGACGGCCATTACGAAAACCCCTTTACTCGATTTGGGTATCGCTAATGGCCGGTCGTTCCTTGCGAAACAAGGTCGGGGTAGCGAGGGCGTGGCGATGGCGCTGCGGATTCCCCTCCCTGCAAGGGAGGGGCTAGGGGTGGGTTTAGCGTCGGGCGAGGCTCGATGCCTCGTCCGGCGCTGTATTGCCGATCGGTTGATGAGTCTTTTTGGGCGCGCAGACGCGCGCACCCACCCCCGACCCCTCCCTTTCAGGGAGGGGAGTCCTGAACCTCAGGCCTCGTCGGTGTCGGCCAGCTTCCAGTCGGGGTCGCCGCTGCGCAGCGGGCGCGTGAAGGTCCAGACGTCATGCGTCTCGACCGCGTCGGTCAGCGATCCGGCGACAACGTTGCCGTCGGAATCGCGCGTCACCGCGGCGATATCGGCGTCGAACGCCACCGTCACGCGCGCGATCTTGTTGTCGACCGAAGCGTCGGTGATGATCGCGCGTTCGATCGTGACCAGGCGGTTGTCGAGCACGTGCCCGGCCTCCTTGCGCGCCTTGATCGCATCGACAAAGGCGTCGCGGACATGATCTTCGGTCAGCCAGCCGAGGGTTTCCTCGTCGCCCTTCCAAAAAGCTTCGAGCACCATGCGATAGGCGTTCTTGGCGCCATCGAGGAAACCGGCGACGTCGAATGAAGGATCGGCATGGATCAATGCGCGCAATCCGGTCTGCGCCGCGCTCTCGATCGTGCGCGGGCCGGCATCGCGGAAGTCGGGGCGCGGCTCGGCGTTGCGGGCCAAGGTCAGCGGCGGGCCGGGGCGTTCCTCGGCGGGATTGCGCAGCACCGGCTCGTGCCCGGTCCGCTTGCCGAGCACGGCATACAGACGCAGACCCAGGAACAGGGCAACCATGGCAAGGATAACAATATAAACCACCGGGCCTCCAATTTGACCGCTATGCAACATAGGCACAAGAAACGCGCTATTCAAATGTTCCCGTATGCGACCCGCCGTTGAACTGCCACGATCCCCCTGCTAGTCGCCGCTCACTTCGCGCGAGCCCATGGGCCTGACCCACGCGAAATACCCATTCAAGACGAGAAAGCAGCTACATCATGGACGATCAGGACACTTCCGGCGCGACCGACGCCACGCTCCCCAATGGCGCCGATAACGGCCCCGCCATCGGCATGATTTCACAATATGTGAAGGACCTGTCGTTCGAGAGCCCGACCGCGCCGGCTATCTTCAGCTCGGAGAATCAGCAGCAAGCGCCGCAGATGGATGTCGAGTTCGGCATCGGCACCAGCCAGGTCGGCGACGAATTCCACGAAGTCACGCTGAAGATCGAGGTTCGCGCCAAGACCGGCGACCAGACCGCGTTCATCGTCGATCTGACCTATGCCGGCCTGTTCGGCGCGCGTAACGTGCCCGAGGAGCATCTGCGCCCGTTCCTGCTCGCCCAGGCCCCGACCCTGTTGTTCCCGTTCGCGCGGCGCATCGTCGCCGACGTGACTCGCGACGGCAATTTCACCCCCTTGCTGCTCGACCCGATCGATTTCGGTACTTTGTACCAGCAGCAGCTCGAGGCGCAGGAACAGCAGGCCGAGGGCGTCGTAGGCAACGCCTGACGCTCGCCGGACGGGCGGGGACAAAGCGATGAATCTGGCGAAATCGCTGGGATCGGTCGGCGGGCTGACGCTCGTCAGCCGCATCCTGGCGCTCGTCCGCGATACATTGCAGGCGACCTATGTCGGCGCGAGCTTCGCGTCCGACGCCTTTTTCGTCGCCTTCCGCCTGCCCAACATGTTTCGCGCCTTGTTCGCGGAAGGCGCCTTCTCCGCCGCATTCATCCCGATGTTCAACCGCAAGGTCGGGGAGAAAGGCGAGCTTTCCGCAGGCATTGCCTTTGCCGAAGCCGCGCTCGCCGTGCTGCTGCCTCTCCTGTCGATCTTCACGATCGTCATGCTGGTCGCGGCCTGGCCGGTCACCTGGGGTCTGTCGGGCGGGTTCAAGCATCCGACGCACGACCAGTTCGCCTTCGCGGTCGAGCTGTCGCGCTGGACCATTCCCTATCTGATGCTGATCTCGCTTTGCTCGTTGCTCGGCGGGATCCTCAATTCGTTGAACCGCTTCTGGGTCAACGCCGCGGCGCCGATCCTGCTCAACATCTCGATGGTCGCGGCCTTGTGGTTCTTCCATGGCTCCGGCCCGGATGCCGCGTACGAGACGGCGCGGGCGCAGGCGATCTCGGTAACGGTTGGCGGCGTGCTTCAGCTCGGCTGGCTGATGTTCGCCTGCCGCCAGGCCGGGGTCAGCCTGAAATTCCGCAAGCCGGTGATCGATGACGACATGCGTCAGCTGCTCAAGCTGATCCTCCCTGCGGCGATCGGTGCGGGTGCGGTACAGGTCAATCTGGCGATCTCGACCGCGCTTGCCGGCCGGCTGCTCGATCAGGGATCGATATCGTACATCTATTATGCCGACCGGCTGAATCAGTTGCCGTTGGGGATGATCGGCATCGGGCTCGGCACCATCCTGTTGCCGACCGTCTCGCGCTTGCTGTCGACCGGCAAATATGACGAAGCGATGGAGACGCAAAATCGCGGCATCGAGCTGGCGCTGTTCCTGACCCTGCCAGCGACGGTCGCGTTCATGGTCGGCGCCGAGCCGATCATTCGCGGGCTGTTCCAGCACGGTGCGTTCACCGCGGCGGCGACCACCGCCAGCGCGGGCGCGCTCGCCGCCTTCTCGGTCGGTTTGCCATCCTATGTACTGGTCAAGGTGCTGACTCCCGGCTTCTATGCGCGTGAGGACACCAAAACCCCGGTGCGCTACGCAATGATCTCGGTCGCGGTGAATCTGGTCGGCAATCTGATCCTGATCCCGACCATCCATCATGTCGGCCCACCGCTCGCAACCGCGATCGCCTCGTCGGTCAATGTCGGAATGCTCTATTGGACGCTCCGGAAACGTGGGCACTTCGTCACCGACGCGCGTTTGCGCCGCCGCGTGCCGCGGTTGCTGCTCGCCGCCATCCTGATGGGCGTGGTGTTGTGGCTCGTGGAGCCGTTCGTGAACCCCTATCTGACTGGCAATCTAATCCGGCGAGGCCTCGGCCTGACGGCGCTGGTCTCGGCCGGCGGCGCGGTGTACGCGGTCGCCTGCTTCGTCACCGGGGCCTATCGCCTCAGCGACATCAAGGCATTGCTCGGCCGCCGCCGTCCGGCCAAGGCGACCGGCCAGGAACAACTCTAAGGAACTGTCATGCGCGTCGTTTCCGGCATCCAGACCACCGGTCGCCTTCACCTCGGCAATTATCTGGGGGCGATCAAGCAATGGGTCGCGATGCAGGACCAGGTCGCCCAAGCCGGCGGCGAGTCGATGTACTTCATGGCCGACCTGCACGCACTGACCGACCGCGTCGCACCCAAGGAACTGGCCGACAACACGATCGAGATGACCGCGACGATCCTCGCCGCCGGGCTCGATCCCGAGAAATCGATCATCTGGAACCAGGCGCGCGTGCCGGCGCACAGCGAGCTGACATGGTTGCTCAACAATGTCGCGCGTGTCGGCTGGCTCAACCGCATGACCCAGTTCAAGGACAAGGCCGGCAAGGACCGCGAAGGCGCCAGCGTCGGGCTGTACGATTATCCCGTGCTGATGGCGGCGGACATCCTGCTCTACAAGGCTACCCACGTGCCGGTGGGCGAGGACCAGAAGCAGCATCTCGAACTCACGCGCGACATCGCGGCCAAGTTCAACAGCGACTATGGGGTAGAGGTTTTCCCCCTGCCCGAGCCGATGATCAGTGTCGCCGCGCCGCGCATCATGAGCCTGCGCGATGCGACCGCCAAGATGTCCAAGTCGAACCCATCGGACATGACGCGCGTCAATCTCAACGATTCGGACGACGAGATCGCACAGAAATTCCGCAAGGCGAAGTCGGATGCGGAGCCGCTCCCCGACACGATCGACGGGCTGGCGGAGCGGCCCGAGGCGCGCAACCTGGTGACGATCTACGCCGCGCTGGCCGACATCGCGCCGGCCGATGTGCTCGCCCAATATGGCGGCCAGGGTTTCGGCCAGTTCAAGCCGGCGCTCGCCGATCTGGCGGTGGCGAAACTGGGACCGATCCGCGATCGGCTCGCCCGCTTGCTCGATGATCGCGCCGAGGTCGCGCGCATTCTCGATCGCGGTGCCGAGCGCGCCCGCGCACTCGCGGCGCCAGTGTTGCGCGAGGCGCAGGACGCGATGGGATTGCAGCTTTAAGCACGTCGCGCGGAAAAGTGGGCACCGGTTTTCCGCAAAAAGCGACGCGGTACCTAGTGCGTCGGGGGTTCGCGACTCTGGGCTCAATCCCTCACCAAATCCGCGCACGCTCCTCGGGCTTCAAATACAGCCCCTCGCCCGATTTCACGCCGAACGCCGCGTACCAGCCGTCGATATTGCGCACGACGCCGTTGACCCGGAATTTGCGGAAGCTGTGCGGGTCGCTCGCGGTCTGGCGGCGGATCGCTTCGTCCTTCATCTTGCCCGCCCAGACCTGTGCCCAGCCCATGAACACGCGCTGGTCGCCGGTCAGCCCGTCGACCATCGGCGCCGGCTTGCCGCCGAGCGATTCGTGATAGGCCTGGAGCGCGATCGACAGCCCGCCGAGATCGGCGATATTCTCGCCCATCGTCAGGTTCGGGTTGATGAACATGCCGGGGATCGGCTCGTATTTGGCATATTGCGCACCGAGCATCGCCGCGCGCTGCTTGAACGCCGCGGCATCCGCCGGCGTCCACCAGTCGCGCAGCGCCCCAGTCGAATCGATCGAGCGGCCCTGATCGTCGAAACCATGTGTCATCTCATGTCCGATGACACCGCCGATCGCGCCGTAATTATACGCCGGATCGGCCGCCGCATCGAACATCGGCGACTGCAATATGCCGGCCGGAAAGACGATGTCGCGCAGGCTGCCATTATAGGCGTCGTTGGTCTGCGGGGTCATCAGCCAGTCGCCGCGATCGACCGGGCCGTCGGAGCGCGCGAGTTGAAAGTCGTACTCATACACGACCGCGCGCCGGGCATTGCCGAGCAGATCGTCGCGCTTGATCACCACGCTGGAATAGTCGCGCGGCTTGTCGGGATAGCCGACCTTGATCTGATAGGTTTCGAGCTTCTTCAGCGCCTCGGCGCGCGTCGCCGGACCCATCCAGTCGAGCGTCTCGATCCGGTGGTGGAAAGCGGTCTTGAGGTGCCCGACCAGGTCGGTGATCTTGGCCTTGGTCGCCGCCGGGAAATACCGCTGGCTGTAGAGTTCGCCGACTGCCCAGCCGATCGATCCGAAGCAACTGGTCGGGTCGGCGCCACAATCGCCGCCGCCGACAATCCCGATGCCGCGCTTCCATCGCGGCGGCAGCGCATCGAGCCCCGACAGCGTCTTGCCGTGGAAATCGAAACTCGCCTGGACGAACGCGTCGGACAGATAGGGCGCGGCGAGGTCGGCGACGCGGAACGCTTCCCATGCCTTCAAGGTCGCGACCGGCGTGTCGGCCCAGATCTTGGCGACCTTCGGGAAAGCGGTGTTGTTGGTGACGATCAGCCGCTTCTTCGATCCCAGCTTCGCCGCGTCGAGATAGCGAGGCCAGTCGAACCCCGGAGCATAAGCGGCAAGGTTGGCCGGCGTCATCGGGTTGTATTGCGTCGTCAGGTCGCGCTGCTGCACCTTGGTCCAGCTCGCCTCGGCGATCCTGGTCTCGAACGCCAGGATCGCGTCGGCCGAGGCGTCGGGTGCTTCCCATCCGATCTGGGTCAGGATTTGGGCGACATAGGCGCGATAGGCCACGCGCTGCTTCTCGAAATCCTTGGTCAGATAATAATCGCGATCGGGCAGCAGCAATCCGCCCTGCCCCATATAGACCGCATAAGCGGCAGGCTGCTTGAGATCGGCGTCGACATAGCCGCCGAAGGGCGAGACATAGAAACCGGGCTTGCCCGCCAGTTCGGCCAGCGCCGACCGGTCCTCGGCGCCACGGATGGCATCAAGCTCCGGCGCGAGCGGCTTGGCGCCGAGCGCCTCGATCGTCTTCTCGTCCATGAACGAGGTGTAATAAGCGCCGACCTTGCCTTTGACGTCGGACGGCGCCGCACCGGCATTGGCCGAGACGTCGTCCATGATCGCATGGAGCCGCGCCTCGATCCGCTTGGTCATGTCGAAGCGCTTGCCCGCCGACACCTGATCGCTCGGGATCGTCAGCGTGCGCAGATACTTGCCGTTGGAATAATTGAAGAAGTCGTCACCCGGCTTGATGCTGTCGTCGCGGGCATTCATGTCGAGTCCGTGTGGCGGATAGATCGGAGCCGGCGCGGCGGCTCCGGCCAGCGCAGTGGTGGCGGCCAGAACGGCGATCACGGCGTAGGTCTTCATGGCGACTCCCCCCCAAAGGATATCGGGAGAGCCTATCGCGGTGTATTGCAGGGATCAATCAGCTCAATCCATCATGCCGGCCTTGTGCCGGCATCCACGGAGCCGCAAGCGCCAGGGCTTGAGGCGCTGTGGACCCCGGCACAAGGCCGGGGTGACGACTGCGAGTTAGTCCAAATTCGGCCGCAACCAGCGCTCGGTGGTCGGCAAATCCGTCCCGCGCCGCACCGCATAATCCTCGACCTGGTCCCTGCCGATCCGGGCGACGCCGAAATACTCCGCTTGCGGATGGCCGAAATAGAAGCCGCTGACCGCCGCAGTCGGCAGCATCGCGAAGCTTTCGGTCAGGCTGATGCCGGTCGCGTGATGCGCGTCGAGCAGCTTGAACAGGGTCGGCTTCAGGCTGTGATCTGGACAGGCCGGATAGCCCGGCGCCGGACGGATGCCGCGATATTCTTCCTTGATCAGCGCCTCGTTGGTCAGCTGCTCGCCCTCGGCATAGCCCCATAATGTCGTCCGAACATGCTGATGCAGCCGCTCGGCCAGTGCCTCGGCGAAACGGTCCGCCAGCGCCTTCAGCAGGATGTCCGAATAATCGTCGATCGCCGCCTTGAACCGCGCGAGGTGCGGTTCGATGCCGTGGATGGAGACCGCGAAACCGCCGAGCCAGTCGCCTGCCGGGTCGACGAAATCGGCCAGGCACATATTGGGCCGTCCCTCGCGCTTGGCGATTTGCTGACGCAGGAACGCCAGGCGTTCGAGATCGCTATTCTCGGCAAGGCCGAGATGCTCGAAGCCGCCAAGCTCATCCGCGCTCCAGACATTTTCCGGATCGACGAACACGTCGTCGCCATGACGGACGGCCGGCCACAGTCCGACCACCGCGCGCGCGGTCAGCCATTTCTCCGCTATGATCTTGTCGAGCATCTTGTTGGCATCGGCAAACAAGGACCGCGCGCTTTCGCCGACAATCTCGTCGTCGAGGATCTTGGGATAATTGCCGGCGAGTTCCCAGGCACGGAAGAACGGCGTCCAGTCGATGCACTCGCGCAGGTCGCTCAAGTCCCAGTCGGTGAAGACATGGCGGCCGGGCTGCTTCGGCGCGGGCGGCTTCAACGCCATATCCGCCTTGAAGCCATTGGCGCGGGCCTGCGCCAGCGGCAGCAATTCGTTCTGGCCTTTGTTCTCGCGCGACTTGCGCACCGCTTCATATTCGTCAGCGACCTTGACCACATAATCGTCGCGCTGCGTGTCGGAGACGAGCGTGGTCGCGACGCCGACCGCGCGGCTGGCGTCGAGCACGTGAACGACCGGACCGTCATAGGCCGGGGCGATGCGGAGCGCGGTATGCACTTTCGACGTCGTCGCGCCGCCGATCAGCAGCGGCATCGACATCTTGGCGCGCTTCATCTCCTCGGCGACGGTGACCATCTCGTCGAGGCTCGGCGTGATCAGGCCCGACAGGCCGATCATGTCGGCGTCATTCTCATTCGCCGCTTCCAGGATTTTCGACCAGGGCACCATCACGCCGAGATCGACCACCTCGAAGCCGTTGCACTGAAGCACGACGCCGACGATGTTCTTGCCGATATCATGGACGTCACCCTTGACGGTCGCCATGATGACCTTGCCCTTGCCCTTCGCGCCGGGCTCCTTCGCCGCCTCGATATAGGGCAGCAGATGCGCGACCGCCTTCTTCATCACGCGGGCCGACTTGACCACCTGGGGCAGGAACATCTTGCCCGATCCGAACAGGTCGCCGACGACGTTCATGCCGTCCATCAGCGGCCCTTCGATCACCTCGATCGGGCGCGCGGCTTTCTGGCGGCATTCCTCGGTATCCTCGACGACATATTGGTCGAGGCCCTTGACCAACGCATGTTCGAGCCGCTTCTCGACCGCCCAGCCGCGCCATTCCTCGGCCGCCTTCTCGGCCGCCGCATCGGTGCCGCGGAACTTCTCCGCCAGCGCGACCAGCCGCTCGCCGGCGTCCGGATCCTTGTTGAGGATGACGTCCTCGCACGCGGTGCGCAGTTCGGGGTCGATCGTGTCGTATACGTCGAGCTGGCCGGCGTTGACGATCGCCATGTCGAGCCCTGCGGGGATCGCGTAATACAGGAACACCGAGTGCATCGCGCGACGCACCGGCTCGTTGCCGCGAAACGAGAATGAAAGGTTCGAAAGGCCGCCCGAAAAGTGCACGTGCGGGCAGCGCTGCTTGATCACCTTCACCGCCTCGATGAAGTCGACCGCGTAATTGTTATGCTCCTCGATTCCCGTTGCGACCGCGAAGACGTTGGGATCGAAGATGATGTCCTCTGGCGGAAAGCCGATCGTCATCAGCAATTTGTAGGCGCGCTCGCAAATATCGATCTTGCGCTGCTGCGTGTCTGCCTGGCCGGTCTCGTCGAACGCCATGACGACGACCGCGGCGCCATAGGCCATGCACTTGCGGGCGTGTTCGAGGAACTGCTCCTCGCCTTCCTTCATGCTGATCGAATTGACGATCGGCTTGCCCGATACGCATTTCAGCCCCGCCTCGATCACCGCCCATTTCGAGCTGTCGATCATCACCGGCACGCGCGCGATGTCGGGCTCGGCCGCGATCAGCTTGAGGAAGGTGGTCATGGCATGGACCGCGTCGAGCAGGCCCTCATCCATGTTGACGTCGACCACCTGCGCGCCGTTCTCCACCTGCTGGCGTGCGACCTCGACCGCCTTGGCGTAATCGCCGGCCATGATCATCTTCTTGAACGCCGCCGACCCGGTGACATTGGTGCGCTCGCCGATATTGACGAAATTGGCGGAGGAAGGCGTGGTGGTCATTACTTTTCTTTCTCCCTCTCCCCATCGGGGAGAGGGTCGGGGAGAGGGGCAGTGATCTCGCGAATGACAGGCCCCTCTCCCGCCTTCGCTTCGCTCGGCACCCTCTCCCCGGAGGGGAGAGGGAGATATCAAGCCGCCATGATCATCGGTTCGAGCCCGGCGAGCCGGGTCCGTACCTCCGGCGTGACGATCCTGCGCGGGGCGAGGCCGTTCACGCCATCGGCGATCGCCTTGATATGCGCCGGCGTCGAGCCGCAGCAGCCACCGAGGATGTTGACCTGCCCAGCCTCCGCCCATTCTCCGACCAGCCCGGCGGTGGTCGCCGGCTCCTCGTCATAGGCGCCGAGCTCGTTGGGCAGGCCGGCATTAGGATAGACCATGATCAAGGTGTCGGCGATCTCGGCCAGAGTCTTGACGTGCGGGCGGAGCTGTTCGGCACCGAATGAGCAATTGAGCCCGATCGTCACCGGCTTGGCATGGCGCACCGCATGCCAGAAGGCCTCGACCGTGTGGCCCGACAGATTGCGGCCCGAGAGATCGGTCAGCGTCATCGACAGCATGATCGGCAAGTCGCGGCCGAGCGCCTCGCCCGCCTCGATCGCCGCCATCACGCCGGCCTTGGCGTTGAGCGTGTCGAATACCGTCTCGATCAGCACGAAATCGATCCCGCCTTCGACCAGGGCATCGATCTGCTCGCGATACACGTCCTTGAGATAATCGAAATCGATCTCACGGTAGCCGGGGTCGTTGACGTCGGGCGACAGCGACAGGGTCTTGTTGGTCGGCCCGATCGCGCCGGCGACGAAACGCGGGCGCCTGATTCCGTTTTTGGCATCCTTCGCCTCGAACTCGTCGGCGATGGCGCGCGCCATCTTCGCGCTTTCGAGATTGATCTCGCGGACCAGATGCTCGGCGCCGTAATCGGCCTGGCTGATCCGGTTGGCCGAGAAGGTGTTGGTCTCGGCGATATCCGCCCCAGCCTCGAAATAGGCGCGGTGGATCGACGCCGGCACCTCGGGCTTGGTCAGCGCGAGGATGTCGTTATTGCCCTTCTGATCGTGGCTCAGGCCGAGCGTGCCGGCATAATCGGCTTCGGAGAGCTTCCAGTTCTGGATCTCCGTGCCGAATGCACCGTCGGTGATCAGGATGCGCTTCGCGGCCTCGGCGAGCAGTTTTTCACGTGGTGTCATGGTCTTGCTCCTTAGCCCCTCCCCTTCAGGGGAGGGGTTGGGGTGGGGGCTATCCTCAAGCGATTTGCCTGCGGCACTCCCCCACCCCCAACCCCTCCCCTGAAGGGGAGGGGCTTTGATTTGATTACGCCGCCTCGGCCTTCGCGGCATCCTTGGGCCGGATCCCCAGCAAATGGCAGATCGCGTAGCTCAGCTCGGCGCGGTTGAGCGTGTAGAAATGAAAATTGCGCACGCCGCCTGCATAGAGCCGCCGGCACAATTCCGCGGCGATCGTCGCCGAGACCAGTTGCCGCGCCGCAGGATGATCGTCGAGCCCGTCGAACAGGCGCCCCATCCAGCTCGGCACCGCGGTGCCGCACATCGCCGACATGCGCTGGACGCTGGCGAAGTTCATCACCGGCATGATGCCGGGGACGATCTCCGCGTCGACCCCTGCCGCGGCAAGGGCATCGCGATAGCGGAAGAAGGTCTCCGCCTCGTGGAAGAATTGGGTGATCGCCCGTGTCGCGCCATTGTCCAGCTTGCGCTTGAGATTGTCGATATCGGCGGCCGCATCGGGCGAGTCCGGATGGCATTCGGGATAAGCCGCGACCGAAATCTCGAACGGGTGGAGCTTATGCAGGCCGGCGACGAGGTCGGCAGCATTCTCATAGCCGCCGGGATGCGTGGCATATTTCTCGCCAGCGCGCGGCGGGTCGCCACGCAGCGCGACGATATGGCGGACGCCGGCATTCCAGTAATCGTCGGCGACCTGATCGATCTCTTTCCGGGTCGCCTCGACGCAGGTCAGGTGCGCGGCGGCCGGGATGTCAGTCTCGCGCGCGATCCGGGCGACGGTGGCATGCGTCCGTTCGCGGGTCGAACCACCTGCGCCATAGGTCACCGAAACGAAGCGCGGGGTGAGCGGGCTCAATGTCTGCAGCGACTCCCACAGAGTCTCTTCCATCTTCTCGGTCTTGGGCGGGAAGAATTCAAAGCTGACCTGAGCATCGCCCGCGACATCCGCGAATAACGGACTCGCCAGCGCCAGACGCGCCTCCGCCATCTGCTTGACCGAAACCATTACGCTGCCTCCGCTATACGCGCCGGCGCGCCTGCCTTGCGCGCCAGCCACAATTTCACCGTCAGTTCGCCGCCCTCGAGCGTCTCGGTCCGCACCGGGGCGAGCCCCGAATGGTCGAACCAGCCGAGCATCTGCTCGTCCGAAAAGCCGAGCCGCGCATGCGCGTCGCGAATCCGCAATTCCTCGCGTCCGTGCGGCGCGAAATCGACGATCAGCAACCGCCCACCGGCATTCAGCACACGCGCCGCTTCGGCAATCGCCGCGTCGGGCGTCTGCGCGAAATGGAGAACGTGATGCAGGATGGCGAGATCCGCCGTGCCGCTGTCGAGCGGCAGCGCGTAGAGATCGGCCTGCCGCAATTCGGTATTATCGAGCCCCCGTTCGGTCAGTTTGGCCCGCGCCAGCCGCAACATCTCTGAGCTGCGGTCGATGCCGAGCGCATGATCGGCCTGGCCGGCGAACAATTCGAGCATCCGCCCGGTGCCGGTGCCGATATCGACCAGCCGCTCGACCCGGGCATCGCCCAGCACCGCGGCCATCGCCGCTTCGACCTGTTCTTCGGCGATATGGAGCGAGCGGATCGCGTCCCATTCGCCGGCATTGCTTTCGAACCAGCCCGCCGCATGCGCTGCGCGATCGGCCCGCACCGCCGCCAGCCGCGCCGCGTCCGCTTCGGCGCGAGCATGCGCGCGGTCGCCTTCCCAGGCATCGAGCGCGGCGCAGAGCGGCGTCGCCACGTCGCGCGCGCCCATCGCGACGAACACCCAACTGCCTTCCTTGCGGCGCTCAACGATGCCGGCATCGGACAATATCTTGACGTGGCGGCTGACGCGCGGCTGGCTTTGCCCCAAGACTTGCGCGAGTTCGCCCACCGACAGTTCCATCGACCGCACCAGCGCGACGATCCGCAGCCGCGTCGAATCGGCAAGCGCGCGGAAGATGTCGAGGGCGTTCGGCATGGCAGATAGAGATATAAAGATATCTTTATATGCCGTCAACGCGTTGCGCGCGGAACAGCCCGAAGCTACCGATGTTTCGACCCTAATTGGCAGGAGATTTCCCGATGACCAAGGCCTCCAAGACGCTGGCGATCTCGCTCGCGGTTATTGCCACTCTCGGTATCGCAGCCTGCAGCCAGAAGGCGCAGAACGAAGCGGCGGAAGCCGCCAACACGATGGCCGGTGACGCCAACGCGACCATGGCACGCGCGGTCAGCACCACCGACGCCGCGGTCGATTCTGCGCTGGGCGCCGCCGAGAACAAGATGGATGCCACATCGAACAAGATGGACAAGGCGACCAAGGACGCGAAGAAGGATGCCGGTCAGGCATTGAAGGACGCCGGCAACGAGATCGAGGATTGATGCGCGCTCGCCTCGTTTTCGCCGGTCTCGCCCTCATGATGGGAATGACGGCCTGCTCGAGCCATGACGATACCGGCGGCGTGTCGGCCGACGACCAGCGCGCGTTGAACGACGCCGCGGCAATGCTCGATGCCAACACCGCCGTGCCGGCCCAACCATCCAACCCGACGCCGTCCGACCAGGGAAATGCGCAATGACCGATCTCCGCCGTCTCGGCGCCAGCCATCTCCACACCCCGAAATTGTGCCTCGGCGGCAATGTGTTCGGCTGGACCGCCGACAAGGCGACCAGCTTCGCCGTCCTCGACGCCTTCGTCGATGCCGGCGGGACGCTGGTCGACACCGCCGACGTCTATTCGGCGTGGGTGCCGGGCCATAAAGGCGGTGAATCGGAAAGCGTGATCGGCGAGTGGATCAAGTCGAGCGGCAAGACCATTGGCGTCGCGACCAAGGTCGGCATGCTGCCGAGCGCAGCGGGAGAGAAACTCAATCCGGCGCGGATCGCCGAGGCCTGCGACGCCTCGCTACAACGGCTGGGGGTCGAGCAGATCGCGCTTTATTATGCGCACCAGGACGATGAGGCCACGCCGCAGGAAGTCTATATGGAGGCGTTCGGCAAGCTGGTTCAGGCCGGCAAGGTCGCGGTGCTCGGCGCCTCCAATTTCCACGCCGCGCGGCTGAAGTCCGCCAATGACATCGCCCGCGCCGCGGGCCAGCCGCATTTCCAGGTGCTGCAGCCTGAATATAACCTCGTGAGCCGCCACAAATTCGAGGGCGAACTGCAGGACTATTGCGTCGAATATAATATCGGTGTGCTGCCTTATTACGGACTCGCGTCGGGCTTCCTGACCGGCAAATACCGCTCGGCCGACGATCTCGGAAAGAGCGTCCGTGGCGGGCGGATGACGGCCTATCTCGAGGGCAAGGGCCTTCCCGTGCTGAAGGCTATGGACGAGGTGGCGGCGGAAACCGGCGCGACCCTGGCGCAGATCGCACTGGTCTGGCTCGCCGCACAACCCGGCGTCACCGCGCCGATCGCGAGTGCGACCAGCATCGCCCAGCTCCAGGAATTGCTGCCGGCGATGGACCTGACGCTCAGCGCGGAACAACTCGACAAGCTCGACGCCGCCGGCGCCTGACTCCTCCAAAGCGAAGGGAGGAGCATGCACCTCGACCTGATCCAGTCGCTGTCGATCGCCGGCGATTCCTCGAAGGCGAATGACGACCGCACCGGCGCCGGCCATGCCCATGCCTGGGTGATTGATGGCGCGACCGATCTCGGCGAACCGGGACTGCTCGGCAATCGCGGCGGCGCGGCGTGGATCGCGGCGGAGGCCGACCGCGCGTTCGCCGCCGCCGATGGCGGATCGATCGAGCAAGCGTGTCGGACCGTGTTCGAGCATGTTGCCCAGCGCTTCGCGACGACGCGGACGCGAGAGCCGGAGACCTGGGAATTGCCCTCGGCGTCGTTCCTGGCGGTCGCGGTGACCGAGAACATCATGGATTGCGCCTGGCTCGGCGATTGCGCGGCCTTGCTGATCCGCGATGGCCAGGCGAACCGGATCGGACCGCAGCGCGACATCCGCGACGACGAGACCGATCTCGCCCGGAGCGTCGCGCATCACGGCCTGGGATCGGTCGAGCGCGCGGCGCCGGTGCTCGATGTGCTGCGGAAGGCGCGCAGCCGGCCCGACCGGCTGGTGCTCGGAGTCGACCCGGCGGGTGCCGATCACATCTATTATTCGAGCCAGCCCTGCGTCGCCGGCGACGAATTGCTGCTGATGAGCGATGGATTCGCCGCGATCGTCGATCTCTACCGCTTGATCGATCAGGCGGCGCTGCCCGGTCTGCTGACGCAAGAGGGACTGGCCGGCATCGCGGCACGGCTGCGCGCCGCCGAAGCCGACGATTCCGACTGTGCGCGGTGGCCGCGTTTCAAGCAAGGCGATGACGCTACCGCACTCTGGCTGCGCGTCGCGGCTTGAACCACGATCGATCCAGAATGGCCTAAATTCAAGTTGCTACGGACGATTTGCGGGCGCAGCCTGACGCTCCCGAAAGGAGACGTGTCATGGAATCGAAAGAAGCTAGGATCCTGCAAGCTCAACTCGACCGGCTCAACCGCGCCGTAGTCGAGACCAGCGCGAAGGCGACCGAAACCGTCGCCCGCAAGACGATGTACGAGCCCCTCGACGCAATCTTCACCGGACGCGGCAGCGGCGGCTGATCCCGACAGCGACCGATCGGGAATGCTCGCGGCCGACATCGAATTGACCAACCTGACGACTCCCGTCGACCTCGTCGGCGGGAGTATCTTTATCGGCGACAGCTGGATCACGCCGATCCGGCATCGGCTGCTGCGGACGCTGGTGATCGAGAGCGGCGAACGCGTCGCCATCGCCTGTCTCGAGCGCTTTCCCGGCGATCCGTCCGGAACCGAACATGTCCGGGTAGCGGGCGATCGCGGCATCGCCGATCATCTCGATCGCGTTCGCGCCCATCTGCTCGACTGGGCGGTGCTCGGCATCGACCGCCGGTCGGGAACGGTGTCGTGGCAGGCATCTGACGTGCATGCCGCGCCGATCTATCTTCGCGCCGAAGCGACGCGCGTCCGCATCGATTGGGACTGTTCCCGGTTGCTGCGCGAGGACGGCGTCGTCACGATCGACCGCGAGGCGATGATGGCGCACCTCGCGGGCCGCGCGCGCTACACGTCGCGCACGCTCGTCAGCGGTCTGTATCGATCGGTTGCCGGCGCAACGCTGGTGGCGCATGACGCCGCCGTGGAAACCCGGCTGCCGCCGCCGAGAGGAGCGCCGGGCCCGCAGGAGTTGAGCGCAGGCACATCGCCTGAAGACATGCTGTTCGACACGATCGGAGCACTGCTGTCGGCGCGCGACCTCGATCTGCGGCGCACCGCGATCGAGGTGAGCGGGGGGATGGATTCGGCGCTCGTCGCCCTCGCCGCCGCCGACCGGCTCGGCCCGGGATTGCTCAGCTATGGCGCGCAATTCGGCGGAACGATGGGCGACGCGCAGCGCGGCCGGCGCGACTTGCTCTGCCGGCACGGCCGCTTCCAGGACATTGCCTTTCCGGCCGACCGGTTCCTCCCCTTTTCACCGCAAAGCCCGCGCCGCCGCCGGTTCGGCGTCTGGCCGCAGGACGAGAATTATCCCGAGATGTTCGAAACGATCTTCGACGTGCTGGCGCGCGCCGGGATCGACACGCTGACCAGCGGCTTCGGCGGCGACGAACTCTACACCGCTTATGTCGGCGAGCAGCACGACGAACAGGACGATGCACCCGCCCCCGACGATCATCCGTTCCTGACCGAAGCAGGCCGCAGCCTCGCCGAGCGAGGCACGGGAGACGGGACCACGGATATCGTCGCCGAGACGAGCTGGCTGTCAACACATGGACGCGCACAGCGACTGCTGCGGCGAGGCATCTGGCCGATCTATCCGTATATCAATCCGGTCCTCGCGCGGTACGTCGCCGCCTTGCCGCTCGACTATCGCCGCGACCGCATGTTGTTGCGCCGCACGTTGACGGCGCGGCTCGGCGATCCGGTGTTCGAGCGCGACTATATCAAGGAGAGCTTCCGCGACGTCGCGGTGGCAGGAATCTCGGACAATCGCGGCTGGCTGCGCGGCCTGGTCGCACGATCTCCGCTGCTCGACGCCGAGCTGGTCGATCTTGAAAAAGTGCTGGCGGCGCTCGATAGCGATATCGACACCTTGCCGCGGGCGACATTCGGGTTCCTGTTCACCTTGCTGGCTGCCTGCTGCTTCTTCGACGAGCAAAGCGCATTGGACGGCCCAGCGTACGCGGATCGGCATCACAGATAAGCGGTTACGGCCGGCGGTTCCCACCAGGCATTGTCGCGGCCGTTGGCGAAATTGACCGGCGCCTCCGTCAGTTCCTGATCGCTGACATCGTCCAGACAATGGACGTTGACCGACACATAGTCGCCACCGATCGCCTCGACATGACCGTCATTGAACGACGCGACCCCGCAGGTCTTGCAAAAGCGATGATGGCCGGATTTCGTCCCGAACTGATAATCGGCCAGATTGTCGGCGCCCGACAGCAGCCGGAACTGGTCCGGCTTGAGCAGCACTCCCCAGGAGCGGCGCTTGGTGCAGATCGAGCAATTGCATTTCCCGGTGCCGGCGGCGAGATCGATATCCGCCTCGAAACGCACCGCGCCGCAATGGCAGCTGCCGTGATAGGTCTTGAGCATCCCCGATCCTCCAGTCTTTACCGGAACCGGCTTACCGCCACCCTACTGACAACATATTGTCAGCATCACGCGAAGGATCAGCGGCGATGCGACCGCCAAGCACCCGTTCCTCCGACGAGAGCGGCGACTGCCGGCAGACCGCTTCCAACAGCGAGAACGGCCCGGAGGAACTATGTCCTCCGGGTCGTCCCGGGTTCACCGCGAACAGGGGGCTGGCGCGGCGAACCTTCGCCGCCAGGGTCAGGCGGCAAACTGTGTAGCCGGGGCGCCGCGGCAAAGCCGCGTCGTCGGTCGGGGCTGAAAGCCCCGCCGGCCGGGCGTGATCGCGAGCGCGGGATAGCGGACGCTATCCCGCTCGATCACGCCGCGAACTGGTTCATCGTATTGTGTGCGCCGCCCGCCTTGAGCGCGGCCTCTCCGGCGAAATACTCCTTGTGATCGTCGCCCAGGTCGCTGCCCGACATGTTCTGGTGCTTCACCGCGGCGATGCCCTGGCGGATTTCCTGACGCTGGACGTTCTTGACGTAGCCCAGCATGCCCGCTTCGCCGAAATATTCCCTGGCCAGATTGTCGGTCGACAAAGCGGCGGTGTGATAGGTCGGCAGCGTGATCAAATGGTGGAAAATCCCCGCCCGCTTCGCGGCATCCGCCTGGAAGGTGCGAATCCGCTCGTCGGCCTCGGCCGCCAGATCGGTCGCGTCGTAATCCACGCTCATCAGCTTCGCGCGATCATAGGCCGACACGTCGCGGCCGGCCTCGACCCAGGCATCATAGACTTGCTGGCGGAAATTGAGCGTCCAGTTGAAGCTGGGTGAATTATTGTAGACCAGCTTGGCATTCGGCACGACCTCGCGGATGCGGTCGACCATCGCGGCGATCTGCTCGATATGCGGCTTCTCGGTTTCGATCCACAACAGGTCGGCGCCGTTCTGCAGCGAGGCGATGCAATCCATCACGCAGCGATCGGCCCCGGTTCCTTCGCGGAACTGAAACAGGTTCGACTTGAGCCGCTTCGGGCGGACGATCTTGCCGTCGCGCTCGATCACGACGTCGCCGGCCTTGAGGTCGGCGATCGCGATCTCCTCGCAATCGAGGAACGCATTATACTGGTCGCCGAGATCGCCCGGCGTGTGGCTGATCGCGATCTGCTTGGTCAGCCCGGCACCGAGCGAGTCGGTGCGAGTGACGATGATCCCCTCCTCGACGCCGAGCTCCAGGAACGCGTAGCGGCAGGCCCGGACCTTCGCCAGGAAGTCCTCATGCGGCACGGTGACCTTGCCGTCCTGGTGACCGCACTGCTTTTCGTCCGAGACCTGGTTCTCGATCTGGAGCGCGCAGGCGCCGGCCTCGATCATCTTCTTCGCCAGCAGATAGGTCGCCTCGGCATTGCCGAAGCCGGCATCGATATCGGCGATGATCGGGACGACATGCGTCTGGTGATTGTCGATCGCCTGGATCAGCCGCTGCTCGGCAACTTCGTCGCCAGCCTCGCGCGCCTTGTCGAGCTCACGGAACATCATCCCCAACTCGCGCGCATCGGCCTGGCGCAGGAAGGTGTAAAGTTCCTCGATCAGCGCCGGAACGCTGGTCTTTTCGTGCATCGACTGATCGGGCAGCGGCCCGAAATCGGAGCGCAGCGCGGCGATCATCCAGCCCGACAGATAGAGATAGCGGCGTTCGGTCGATCCGAAATGCTTCTTGATGCTGATCATCTTCTGCTGACCGATGAACCCGTGCCAGCAGCCGAGCGACTGGGTGTAGTTGGCCGGATCGGCGTCATAGGCCGCCATGTCGCGGCGCATGATCGCGGCGGTATAACGCGCAATGTCGAGCCCGGTGCGGAACCGGTTCTGGATCTGCATCCGCGCTACCGCCTCGGCGCCGATGCCATCCCAGGTGCCGTTGTGGCTCTTGATGAGCTGGCCGGTAGCAGCGATCGAATCTTGGTAGGTCACGGTACGTCCTCGCTTGTAGTGATGCGAGGTTATGTACAGCGATTTACATGATCTGCCGCCGTCAACCGAGGAGGATAGAGGTTATGATGTGACCGCCAGAGCGATATATCTTGATAAGATGTAATTTAATTTACAAGTCAATCGGCCTTACGCCAGACCGAGATCGGGATGTCCCCATTAGGGCGCGCGGCGACCGTGTAGCGCAATACCTTGCCTTGCAACTGAAACTGTCTGACCTGCCTCGTCCCGTTCCAGTTGGCGAAGCTCGCCTGCTCGATCGCGAAGGTCAGTGTGTGCGCCTTCACGTCCGCGCTCAACATCCCATAATGCACACTCATCCCCAAGGCGGTCTCGCGATATTCTTCGGGAGTGCCGGTGGCGCGGTCGCCCGAGGCGAAGCTGGGCCGCTCGCTCTTGTAGATCATCAGCGTGTAGCGACCGGCAGCATCGACCATCATGCTGCCGCGCGGGGCCGCGCCATAGTCATGGCCGATACTGCCATCGGGATGTTGGACGTCCGCGGCGACCAGCGACCAGGTGCCGACCAGCGCGCGAGGCAGCGACGGCCCCTCACCCGCGGCGGATGCCGTAGCAAGCGAACCGCCGATAAGAATGGCGGCAGCGGCTACTTCGATCGTGCGCGGCGGCGGCAACAGTCTGAACATTGCAGGTCTCCTTCCTGACCGCCACTATCCGCCCATTCCAATCCATAAAAATGAATAGTTTTTCATCTTCACTTCAGTTATTCTGAAGCATGCAATTGTCCAATCTCGATATGGACGTGCTCCGGACGTTGGTCCTGGCCGAGCAATTGGGCGGCTTCGGCCGCGCCGCGGAACGCGTCGGGCGGTCGCAATCGGCGGTCAGCCAGCAAGTCCGCAAGATCGAGGACCAGGTCGGAGAGCCGCTGTTCGGGAAACAGGGCCGCGGCCTGGCGCCGACGCCGGCCGGCGAAATCCTGCTCGCTTATGCGCGTCGCATCCTCGATCTCAACGATGAGGCGCTGATCGCGGTCCGGGGGACGGCGGCGCAAGGCCAGGTGCGCTTCGGTTTGCCGCCCGATCTCGCCGAAACCTGGCTTCCCGACGTGCTCGGGCGATTCAATCGCGCGCATCCGGGCGTGCGCCTGGAAACGATCGTCGATCGCAATCGTGCGCTGATCGACCGGCTGGACCGCGGTGAGCTCGATGTTGCCCTCGCCATGAACCAGACCGACCGCGCCGATGCCCGGCCGCTGGCCGCACTCAAGGCAATCTGGATCGGACCATCGCCCCGCCGCTTGCACTGGGATCCGGCGGGCGGCGAGCCCTTGCCCCTTATCCTGACCGAAGCGCCCTGCTTCTTTCGTCAGCGCGCCCTCGCCTTGCTCGAGGCCGCCGGCATCCCCTGGCGCGTCGTACTGACCAGCGCAAGCGCGCGCGGCCTGTGGGCCGCGGTCGAAGCCGGGCTCGGCGTGACCATGCGCATTCCCGTCGGCGTCCCGGCCGATCTGCACATCCTCGGCATCGAGGAGGGACTTCCCGATCCGACCGGCGAGCCGTTCCTTCTGTCGATCCATGATGGCGGCCGCCTCCTCGAACCGGCCGCGCGACAGCTCTACGACATCCTGGCCGCCGCGATGACCGATAGAGTTGGCGGCTAAGCTTCAGTCGAGATCGATATCGAAATGGAGCACATCCTCGCGCCTGCCCAATCCTGTGTACAGGGCAATCGCAGGATCATCGCCCAGGTCGGCCTGGACGAAGATGACATAAGCGCCGCGCGCTTTCGCCACCCGCTTCAATTCTTCGATCAGTGCGGTTGCGATGCCGCGGCGGCGATAGGGCTCGGCAACGGCCAGATCGTAGAGATAGACCTCGCGACGCGCCTGCTCGAACTTGTCGAGGACATAGGCGGCGATCCCGCCCACCACGGCGCCGTCGGCCAGCGCTGCCAGCGCGATGAAGCCGTCGCCGCCGAGCAGGCGCACGAGCCAGGCGTCGTCGGGTCGCGCATCATCATAGCCAGCCGGATCCTCGAACGCCGCGCCGAACATGCCGAGCATCTGGTGCATCAACGACAGGTCGGTGGACCCGAGCGATCTGATCTCCGCCGCGGCCATCTCAATCGCCGCCGAAGGTGAACGGGCTGACCCCCCGCTCGCGTTCGTTGACCAGCAACGCCCGGCCCGCCGGCGCAGCGCTGCGTTGCGGGCAGGATGGACGCGCACAGGCGCGGCATCCCAGACCGATCGGGGTCGCCTCTCCCGTCAGGTCGATTCCCCGCGCCGCCGCCATGCCGCCCGCCACCTCCGCTGAGACTCCTAGCCCGACCGCAAACTCGGCCTGTACCGCGCCATAACGGCGGCCCTGCGGCGTGACGGTGCGCGAGAGCGTCAGCCAGCGCGCGCCATCCTCGAGCACGACCAGTTGGACCACGAGGTCGCCCGGCCGATCGAACGCCGAATGGACGCGCCACAGCGGGCAGCGCCGGTCGCTCTCGACCATTGGCGATCCGCTCGCCCCTGAAAATCGCTTGGAGACCTGACCGGCGCGATCGATGCGCACCATGAAGAAAGGGAGCCCGCGTGCGCCCACGCGCTGCAACGTGGTCAGCCGGTGGGCAACCTGTTCGAAGCCGGCGCCGAACCGGCGCTGCAGCAATTCGAGATCGTAGCCCGTGGCCTCGCATGCGCGCAGGAATCGCGCATAAGGCATCATTACCGCCGCGGCGAAGTAGCTCGTCAAATAACGGCGATAGAGGCGTTCGCCGGCGCGGTCAGCGAACGCAGCCCCCTGGACCAGCGCCTCGACCATCGACCGCGCCTCGATCTGGCCGAGCTGATAGGCCGCGGCAAAGGTGCGGCTGGCAGCATCGAGCGTCTCCGACATTTGCAACTGACGGGCATGGAGGTCTGTGCGCCGCAGCAGATCGGGCATCACGTCGACCGGCAGGACCCGGATAGTAAGCTGGTGCTTGACCCGCAGCCGCTCGGCGATCGCGCCATAGAGGTCGCCGGCGCCCATCCGCAATTCGTCGGCCAGCGCCTCTGCCGCCGCGTCGAGATCGGCATAATGGCCGCGCCAGCGTTCGATCTCCTTGCGCAATTCGGCGATCACGTCGGTCGGCCCGCCCGTCTCTCCCGTCGCCCCGCCTTGTCCCAGCCGATCGAACAGGCGCGCAAAGGCCTCGGCGCCGCCGGGCGCGCCGGCCAGCCATTCCTCCACTTCGTTGCGGTCGATCTCGAGGTCGGCGAACATCGGGTCGGCAAGCCGCCGTCGGATCGCCGCGGCGCCACCGCCGGGCTCGCCCGCCGCCAGCGCGCGCGGATCGAAGTCGAACGTCTCGGCAAGCTTGATCAGCAACGCCGCGGATAGCGGGCGCTGATTCTTTTCGACCAGATTGAGATAGCTGGGCGAGATCGCAAGCATCTCCGCCATCGCCGCCTGGGTCAGCCCTTCGCGCCGGCGCAGCCGCCGGACCGCATGCCCCGCCAGCAATTTACGATCCGCCATGTCCCGTTCTCGAATAGAATGATCCTGACGCAGCGATCCGGTGGCGCAGCGATATTGTCAATCCTTTACATATCGACCGAACCCGCCTCGGATCGATCGACAGCCACACCTCGGCAAAAACGAATCCGATATCGCCCGGCGCGCGAAATTCAGCCATTCGGCCGGCCAGAGACAGGCGGCGACGCTTCGGTCTTGTAAGGTTTCCGACTTTCCTGGGGAGGAAAGGATGCCCGCCGGGTCGATCTCGGCGGGCATTTTCTTTGCCAAATCCTCCCGATCGCGAGGGTGAAGGGCTGAGCCCGTGCCGCGCGCAGCAATACGCCGAGCGTCAGTCGACCGGTACCAGTTCGACGACGTCGAGCAGCGATTCGAAATGCGGATAGGGCAACACCAGCCGCCAGCGCCGCGGCCCGATCCGCTGGACGATCCCGGCCATATCGCGATTGGCGTCGCGGCCATAATCCATCGGAATCTGTTCGTCGCCGAGCGACAGCGTGCCCAGGAAGATCTGGCGATAGCGGCCGTCATCGAACACCAGCCCTGCCGGGCGCTGTGACCCGCCGGTCTTGTAGAAGCTCAGCATCTCGCCTTCGGGATCGATGCGGCAGCGGAAGGCGGGATAGGCATTGAAGTCGCGATTGCCCGGCCGCTGTCCGCCGAGCTTGAAGACGCGGCAGCGATAATCGCCGGGCGGCGGCTTGGCACCTACGAGCGCGCGATCGGGATCGAACAGCACCCCTTGTGCGGCGAGCGCCTTGCCTTGCCCCGCTGCCCGCGCCTTGGCGAGCGCCTCCAGCCAGGCCTGACGCGTATTGCGCAACCGCGCGCGGTCATCCGGCGTCGCGACGCGCCGCCAGTCGGCGGGAATATCGTCTTTCGCCGCTGCCGGAACGGTCGCGGCAATGAACAGGGCGCCCATTAGCGCCCCGAAATGCGCCCTTTTCATGCCGAGACAACCAACCACCGGGCGGTTGGTTGCGCAGGCGATATGTTAGGCGGCGGTCCAGCCGCCATCCATGGTCATGTTCGCCCCAGTGATCGACTTAGCCTCGTCGCGGCACAGGAACACCGCCAGCGCAGCGACCTGTTCGGGCGTGACGAATTCCTTGGTCGGCTGGGCGGCGAGCAATACGTCGTTCATCACCTGTTCCCGAGTCAGGCCACGCGCCTTCATCGTGTCCGGGATCTGGTTCTCGACCAAGGGCGTCCAGACGTAACCAGGCGAGATCGCATTGACCGTGATGCCGTCGGTCGCGACCTCAAGCGCCGCCGTCTTGGTCAGGCCGGCGATGCCATGCTTGGCGGCGACATAGGCCGATTTGTTGGGGCTCGCGACCAGGCTGTGCGCCGAGGCGGTCGAGATGATCCGGCCCCATTTCGCCGCTTTCATGTACGGGATCGACACCCGCATCATGTGGAACGCGCTGGTCAGGTTGATCGCGATGATCGCGTCCCATTTGTCGATCGGGAATTCGTCGATCGGGGCGACATGCTGGATACCGGCATTGTTGACGATGATGTCGGGCCCGCCGAGCTCGTCATGGCAGCGCTTGACCATCGCCTCGATCGCCTCGGCCTTGGTCATATCGGCGGGGTCGTATAGCGCCTTCGCACCGCTCGTCGCCTCCAGCGCAGCGCGTTCCGTCTCGATCGCCGCAGCGTCGCCGAAGCCGTTGATCATCACGCTGGCCCCCTCGGCCGCGAACGCCTTGGCATAGGCCAATCCGATGCCCGAGGTGGACCCGGTAACGATCGCGCTCTTGCCCTTGAGGAACATGTGGGTCTTCTCCTTAGCGGGGGGTGAGGTCGAAGGCGGCGGTCCTGCCGTCGATGATATTCTCGGCGACCAGTTCGGCATTGGCCATCGTCGCGGCGACGTCCTGACTGCCGGCCTGCCAATGTTCGCGCATCGTCCGCGCCGAGAATTCGAAATCGCGCGCGCCGCCTTCCCAGGCATTGGCGCGATAGATCAGATGGACCAGATTGACCGGATGTTCGGCCGCGCGTTCGGCCAACGCGCGGACATCAGGGTCGTTGCCCATTTCCGGCGGCAATTTGGCGAGCACGCGCCGCGCGATCTCGCGATCCTTGCGCAGCCGCATCAATTGCGTCGAGATTTCGCGCGAGCGGCTGGAAAAGCGGATCTCCTTTTCGCGCGCCATCACGTCCATGATCGTCCGCGGCCGCACCGCGATCGATGGAAACAGATCGACCTGGAACACCAACAGGGCTTCGGTCTGGTGATCCAGCACGTGACTAAGCGGGGTGTTGGAGACCAGCCCGCCGTCCCACCATAGCCTGCCGTCGATCTCCACCGGTGGCAGGCCGGGCGGTAGCGCGCCCGAGGCCATGATATGGCGAGCATCGATCCGCTCGAGCCGGTTGTCGAAATAACGGAAATTGCCGCTCTCGACATCGACCGCGCCGACCGACAGCCGCACCGGCCCGTCATTGAGCAGATCCCAGTCGACCAGCTCGTTCAACGTGTCGCTGAGCGGTGCGCTGTCATAGAAACTGAGCGCGGCACTGGTCCCCGGCGCCGCCATCACCGGCGGCAGCCCGCGCGGCGAGAAGAAACCGGGCACGCCAGCCAACATCACGAAGCCCGCGGACCATTCGTGCAGCGCCTCGCGCACCATATCGTTGGGGAAGATCGGAAAGCTGGGAAGCGAGCTCGTCACCTTGTCCCAGAATGCGGTCAGCCGTTCGACCCGGCGCTCGGGCGGATTGCCCGCGACGATCGCGGCGTTGACCGCACCGATCGAAATACCCGCGACCCAGTCGAGCTCGATGCCATTGGCCTCGAGGCCTTCGATCACGCCGGCCTGATAGCTGCCGAGCGCGCCGCCGCCCTGAAGCACCAGCGCCACATGTTCGGGCAAAGGCAGCGCATTGGCGCGGCGGCGGCGATTCGGAGCATCGGCCATCGCGAGTCGCATGGGCCAAGGAGCGGCCGCGATCAATCGGGCGATTGCAACCGCGCGCTTTGGAGCGCATTTTGACGCTTGTCCAAAACCACAAAGGGGCGCCGGATGCGGCTCGACGATTTCGATCCCAACATCAATGTCGAGGATCAGCGCGGCCAGGGCGGCAGCGGTTTTGGCGGATTCGGCGGCGGCGGAGGCGGCGGGGGGCTGCTGTTCGCCTTCCTACCCTTCATCTTCAATCGCTTCGGTTGCCTGGGCGTAGCAGTGGTCGTCGGATTGTTCTTCGTGTTCAGCGGCGGCCTGCATTTCGCCGATACCGGCGGATCTGGCGGCAGCTATGCGCCGACCAGCGTGACCCGGTCGGCGGGCGGGACCGACGCCAAGTCGAGCTGCACGGCCGACGCCAGTTCAAAGGTCGCGTGCAATGCCTTCAGCTCGGCGGACAAGACCTGGGCGGCGATCTTCCAGCAACAGGGCCAGCGCTTCGTCGCACCCAAATTGGTATTCTATTCGGGCGAAGGCCAGTCGGGCTGCGGCGCCGCGCAATCGGCGATGGGGCCATTCTATTGCCCCGGCGACCGCGGCATCTATCTCGACACCAGCTTCTTCCAGGAATTGTCGCAGCGTTTCGGTGCGCCGGGCGATTTCGCGCAGGATTATGTCATCGCGCATGAATTCGGCCATCATATCCAGAATCTGATGGGAATTTCCGATCGCGTGACGCGGTTGCAGCGCAGTTCGAGCGAGGTTCAGGGCAATCGCCTGTCGGTGATGCTCGAGCTCCAGGCCGATTGCTTCGCCGGCGTCTGGGCGGCGCAGAACCGCGACCGTATGGATCCCGACGATCTGCAGGAAGGCATGACCGCCGCCAAGGCGATCGGCGACGACACGCTGCAAAAGGAATCGCAGGGACGCGTCGTGCCCGACAGCTTCACCCACGGCACGTCCGAGCAGCGCATGACCTGGTTGAAGCGCGGGTTGGACACGGGCGACTATCGCCAATGCGATACCTTTGCGGGCGCGATCTAGCCCGACCGGCCAGCCTAATCCCCCCTCTCCCCCTGCGTGAGAGGGAGAATTATCAAACCGTGCTCTTGTCGCCCTGGTACTTGATCTCGAGATAGCGGCCGCGCGTCGACAGCGCGTCGAGGTCGCCTTGAGCGAGCTGCGCGGCCATCTCGTCAATCTCCCGGCCGATCACGCTCAGCCCTTCGACCAATTGTTGGTCAGGGCTCTTGCCGTTGCGTTCGACACTGCGCAGCGCGGAGGGGACGCGCTCATAGCCTTTGATGAATTCGGGCAATTGCTCGCCGACCAGCTTGCGGATTTCGGCTGCGGCCGGCTCATTCTCGTCGAGCCCGGCCAGTTGTGGCGTCAATGCATCGAGCTTGAGGCCGATCTGGTCGACCAAATTGATCGCCGGCGCCGGCAGCGCGGGCCGCTGCGAGTCGAGCCAGCGCCCGGTCTGCGCGGGCAGCGCCTTCAGATCGACCTGGCGCAATTTCTCGAAGGTCGGCGCGCGTTGCGCCGGTGTCGCCAGCAGCGCCATCGTCGCCACCACCATGGCGACGATCATCAGCAGGAAGCCGAACATGCCGATCGGTCCGACCACCAGGCCGAACACCACCGCCAGCCCGACGATCGCTGCATCGGCGATCGCCGCGCGCGTCAACCGCTGGCCGACATCATTGACCCGCACGCTCCGCCCGGGCCCGGCGCGATAGCGTTCGGACGTGCGGTCTAGCGTCTCGCGCGCTCGTGCGATCACATCGTCGGTAGAAGACATTTACACCGCCTCGAGCTTGAAATCGGTCTGCGGACCCTGCAGCGCGGCCTGCGACTGGCCCTCGGCGCGGGCGATATAGCCTTTCGACTTCTCGACCTCGGTCGACAGCGTGTTGACCGTGGTCTTCATCGAATCGAGCGCCTTCATCTTGAAAGCGTCGATCGCATCCATCGTATCGTAGATATTCTGGAACGCGCGCTGCAGCGTCTCGACCGGGATGGTCGAGGCCGCCGCCTGCTCATGGATCTGCGCGGTCTGCGACTTCAGCAACTGGCCCGTCGAATCGATGATGTTGGCGGTTGTCGTGTTGAGCTGGGTGATCTGTTCGAGCACCAGTTTCTGGCTGGTCAGCGCCTGCGCCACGGTGACCGCGGTACGCAACGCCGAGACGGTGGTGGTCGACGCGCGGTCGACGCCCTTGATCAGCTCGACATTGTTCTTCTTGACCAGATCGAGCGCGAGATAGCCCTGCACCGTCACCGCCATCTGGGTGAGCAGATCCTGGGTCCGCTGGCGCGCATAGAACAACGCGCTTTCGCGCAGCGCCTTGGCCTTGGCCGGATCGGTCGCGTCGAGGTCGTTGGCCTTGTCCTCGAGCTTCTGATCCATCGTCTTGGCGAGGTGGATCATCTGTTCGAGCCGGCCCATCGCCGCCCACAGATTGGCGCGCTCGGTCTCGATCGCGGCATTGTCCATCAGCAGTTCGTCCTTGCCCGAGCCGAGGCTCTTGAGGATCGACGAGATGTGCGTCTGCGACGATTTGTACTTGTCGAAATAGGTGTTGAGCCCGCCACCGAAAATCTTGTCCAGCAAGCCGCGACCGCCTGAGATCAACTTACCGTTCTTGCCGGGATCGAGCTTTTCGATCGTCTGGCGCAATTGGATCAAATCGGCGCCGACGCCGGTGTCCTTGTCCATCGCGCGCACCGGGCGGTCGAGAAAGCGGTTGGACTGCGACGCCGCCTCGCGGATCTCCTTCTGCCCCATGCTGGTAATGGCATCGACGCGCTTGCCGAATTCGGGCGAATCGACGTCCTGGGCGACGAGGTCATCGACGAACTGATCGACGCGCCGTTCGAGTTCGCTCCGCTTGGCATCGTCGACCGGCACCAGCCCCGCCGCCTTGGTCGCCGTCACGGCGGGAACGGGTTCGGGGGGCGTCAGTACCAGATCGGGCTCGGCCGTGACGGTTTCGGTCGGGGTCGTCGCCATTCTCAATCCCTTTTCGCGATGGTTCGTGGAGTCTGGCCACGAATGGTCGCGCGTTCAAGTGTGTTGCATATGTAACACGCGTCGCCGGAATGGCAAGATGGTGTCGCGCTCCCCCGCCCTATGGCACCGCCGATGCGCGACGATCAGCTATTTGTCGCCGTCGGCTGCGGGGACCGGTGGCACGTCGCCCGTTGCCAGCCAATGCACGACGTTGCGGATGAATCTTTTGTTTCCCTGAGCGCCCGGCGCATTGAATCCCATCGGCTTTTTCTTGCGTCCAAGCAATTGCGCCGTCCATGCGCCGGCCTCGGCCAACAGCACCACGCGCCCCTTCCCTACCGTCAGCGTCGCGCCGCGCAGGTCGTTCCCTGTCATTGGCCGTGACGGCTTGTCGGTGACCAGCATCGTCCAACTCGGATCGAACCGCAGCAGCGGCGTGGCGGCGGCTGGCGCGGTGAAGGCGGCGCCATAGAAAGTCTGGATTTGCGGGAGCCCGCGGGTCAGCGGCCCGTCGACCAGGTCGCCATTCTCAAAACTGAAGAATTCCTCCTTGGGAACATGCTGCGCGGCATACATCTCGATATCGAAGCCGAACGACGCCGCCAAAGCGCGAAGACTGCCGGCGTAAGGCGGATGGTCGGCAATCATCAACAGCGCCCCGCCGCCTTTCACCCAATCGGTAATCGTCGCGATCTCCTGCGGCGTGAACGCGGAAGTCGATTGATATTTGGGCGCCTTGGGCGAATCCTTCGGATTGACCGCATCGACGATCACCAGCACGTCCGACTTGCCAAGACTGTCGGCGGAGATCGGCTGGTCGAAATCGCGCACGACATAGCCGTCATGCGCCAGCAACGCGCCGAACGGCGCATAATCGGTCGCCAGCGTCTGGCGCTCGTCATGCCCCGAATCGACCATCACGACCGGACCCTTGCCTGCTGCGAAAGCGGGATCGGTGACCTTGGTATCGGCATCAGGATCGACGACTTGCTGCGCCAGCGCCGGCATGGCCGGGATCGCAAGCGCCGCGGCCAGCACGAAACGCGTGATCTTTCGCATCATCTTTATCAGTCCCCCCGTCGCGCCGCCTTCAACGCGTTACCCCACCATAACAGCTCGTCGAACAATGCCGAGAGGCGCCTGTCCTCTATTTCACCCGCATTGAACCGATCGCCTTCGCGCAACTTGGCCGCCCCTTGCAGATGGACCGCGGCGCTGAGCGGCGCCATCGCCATTGCAACGGTGACCTGGCGGAGTTGCTCGACCGATCGCGCGCCGCCCATCCCGCCATGCGCGACGAAGGCGACGGGCTTGCGGCCCCATTCGGCATAGACAGTGTCAAGCGCGTTCTTGAGCGCCGCGCTCATGCCGTGATTATATTCGGGCGCGACCAGGATATAGCCGTCGGCGGCCCCGATCTTTTCTGCCCAGGCGCGCTGCTTCTCACCGGTATAGCGCCCGGTCGCCGGCGGATTGGGCTCGGCGAACATTGGCAGCTCCCATTGGGCAAGGTCGAGCAACTCGGCATCAAACTCCGCGCGCGCGGCGATCCGGTCCATCAACCAATTGGCGATCGGCAGCGAGATACGCCCTTCGCGGACGCTGCCAACGATCACCGAAATCCTGAGTTGCGCCATCATTACCTTCCCAAATTGCCGACCCGTCATTGCCGGCCACGGCCGGTGGATCAAGCGCCACGCCCGGCATTGGGTTGATCATCGCGCCGTCCCGAATGACCGCGCGTGCGCCCACGCCCCTTCCCGCACCGCACAAATTGAGCTATGCGCGCCGCCGAACCCGCCTTCGGGCGCTCCAATCAGGATATCTCATGAGCCTCCGCAACGTGGCGATCATCGCCCACGTCGACCATGGTAAGACCACGCTTGTCGACCAGTTGTTCCGTCAGTCCGGCACGTTCCGCGACAATCAGCGCGTCGAGGAACGTGCGATGGATTCGAACGACCTCGAAAAGGAACGCGGCATTACGATCCTCGCCAAGTGCACGAGCGTCGAGTGGGACGATCATGCCGGGCACAAGACCCGCATCAACATCGTCGACACGCCTGGCCACGCCGATTTCGGCGGTGAGGTCGAGCGCATCCTGTCGATGGTCGACGGCGTCATCCTACTGGTCGATGCGTCGGAAGGCGCGATGCCGCAGACCAAGTTCGTCACCGGCAAGGCGCTCGCGCTGGGTCTCCGCCCGATCGTCGTGGTGAACAAGATCGATCGCCCCGACGAGCGTATCCAGGAAGTACTCGACGAAGTGTTCGACCTGTTCGTCAGCCTCGAAGCGACCGACGAACAGCTTGATTTTCCGGTCCTCTATGCCTCGGGCCGCAACGGTTACGCGAACGAGGATCCGAGCTTGCGCGAAGGCACGCTCGCTCCGTTGTTCGAAAAGATCGTCGAGCATGTCCCCGCCCCTTCGGCGGATCCGGACGGGCCGTTCAAGTTCCTCGTCACCCTGCTCGACCGCGACAATTTCCTCGGCCGCATCCTGACCGGCCTGATCTTCTCGGGTTCGGTCAAGACCAACCAGCAGATCCACGCGCTCGATAATGACGGCAACGTCGTCGAGACCGGCCGCGCGTCGAAGATCCTGACCTTTCGCGGGCTCGAGCGCGTGCCGACCGACGAGGCGCAGGCAGGCGACATCATCTCGATCGCGGGCCTGACGCACACTACGGTGTCCAACACGATCTGCGACCCCGACGTGACCGAACCGCTCCACGCGCAGCCGATCGATCCGCCCACCTTGTCGATGCGGTTCGCCGTCAATGACAGCCCCATGGCGGGCCGCGAGGGCACCAAGGTGACCAGCCGCATGATCCGCGACCGCCTGTTCCGCGAAGCCGAGAGCAACGTCGCGATCAAAGTGACCGAAGCCGCCGACCGCGACAGCTACGAAGTCGCCGGCCGCGGCGAACTCCAGCTCGGCGTGCTGATCGAGACGATGCGCCGCGAGGGCTTCGAGCTCGGCATCAGCCGCCCGCGCGTGCTGTTCGGCGAGGATGAGAACGGCAAGAAGACCGAGCCCTACGAAACCGTCATCATCGACGTGGACGAGGAATATTCGGGCACGGTCGTCGAGAAGATGGCGATCCGCAAGGCCGAGCTGACCGACATGCGTCCGTCGGGCGGCGGCAAGACGCGCATCACCTTCTCGGCACCCAGCCGCGGCATGATCGGCTATCACGGCGAGTTCCTCTCGGACACGCGCGGCACCGGCATCATGAACCGGCTGTTCGAGAAATACGGCCCGCACAAGGGCAATATCGAGGGCCGCAAGAACGGCGTGCTCATCTCCAACGGCTCGGGCGAGGCCAACAGCTACGCGCTCGGCCCGCTGGAAGAGCGCGGCATCCTGTTCGTCGGGCATGGCGAGGCGCTGTACGAGGGCATGATCGTCGGCGAGAATGCCAAGCCGGATGACCTCGAGGTCAATCCGATGAAGGCGAAGCAGCTGACCAACTTCCGCGCCTCGGGCGGCAAGGACGATGCCATCCGCCTGACCCCGCCGAAGAAGATGACGCTGGAACAGGCGATCGCCTATATCGACGACGACGAGATGGTCGAAGTGACGCCCAAGTCGATCCGCTTGCGCAAGCGCTATCTCGATCCGCATGAGCGCAAGCGCGCCAGCCGGGCGAAGCAAGCAGCGTAAGCCTGATCCTTCGATCCGACCTGTCGGTCAGCAAGGCCCCGCGCGGTGAGCATCGCGCGGGGCTTTTGCGTTTCACTTCATGCCAGCGAACAATTCCCACACTTTCGCGCGCCCGGTGGGTTTCGGCGCGCCGTCGAGGCGTTGCGCGCGGATGATGGTCACCGGCTTCAACAGCATCTGGCCTTTCATCGCGCCTTCTCCGCCGGGGCTGGTCGGCATCGCCAGGATCTTCTTGACCACGTCCATTCCGCCGACAATGCGGCCGAACACGGCATAGCCGGGTGAGCCGGGCCGCGCGTCCATGTTAGGGCTCGCACCGACCATCAGCGAGAAATTTGCCGTTCCCGAATTGGGGCTGTCATACCGCGCCATCGAGATCGCGCCGTCGACATGGTGCAGCCCGGTCTTGCTGGTCGGCTCAAGCGGCACCGGCTCGAGCCGCCGCCGCGCGTCGGTATCGATCCCGCCTTGGACGAAGCCGAGATTGGGCGCGCCCTTGCGCCGCGCCGCGCGATAGAAGCGCGTACCGTCGAGCCGGCCGTCATCGACATACATCAGGAAATTGGCGCCGGTCTTGGGCGCGTGCCGGACATCGATGGCGAGCGTGATCACGCCGGCGGACGTGGTCATCCGGACGCGGACGATCGGCGGTTCTTTCGAAGCAGACGCCTTTTGCGGCGCCGCCGCGGAAACCGTAGCTCCGAAGATTAAAGCCAAAACCGTCCACTTAGCGAACCGCACGTCACGTCTCCGAATAGGCAGGAGCCGCCGATAGCCGATCCACTGCCCGGAGAAACCCCCGTTAGTCGCTAAACCAGGGCGTTGCGCCTGATCAGTTCGCGATACCAGGCGGCGCTCAGCTTGGGGATCCGCGCCTGCGTCTTGAAGTCGACATAGTGCAGCCCGAACCTCTTACCGTAGCCGTCGGCCCATTCGAAATTGTCCATCAGGCTCCACAGGAAATAGCCCTTGAGCGGCAAGCCCTCCGCGGTGGCGCGCTGCGCCTGTCCGATATAATTGCGGAGGTACATCACGCGGTCGGCGTCATCGATCCGTCCGTCGGTCACGGGATCGTCCGCCGAACAGCCATTCTCGGTGATGTAGATCGCCTTCGGCTTCCACAAATCGGTCGCGTTGCGCACTGCCCAATAAGCGGTCTCCGGCCCAACCCGAAGCCAGGGCGAGGCCATGCGCGGCGACGATGGCAGTGTCGGGAGCACGACATAGCCGGGCGCCTTGTCGTCGGCGCGGACGAATTGCGGCGTGTAGACATTGATCCCGACGAAATCGAGCCGGCTACCGATCGCCTTCATATCGCCGTCTTCGACCTTGGGCGCCGCCGCGCCCTGCGCCGTCAGATAGCTGTCGATATAGCGTCCCTCCATCACCGCGGTGAGCGCGGCGGCGTTGATCTCCCGCATCGCCTTGCGCGCCGCGTCGATATGTTCGGGCGTCTCGATCACTGGAACGGTGATGGTGGGATTGTCGGCGAGGCCGACCTGCGTCCCCGCCTTGGCACTCGCGCGGATCGCCTGGACGCCGAGACCATGGGCGAGGACTCCATGATGGCGTACCTGATTGACGCCTGCCGGATCGAGCGTGAGCCCGGGCGCGTGGATGCCCATTTTGTGGCCGAGGTCGGTGAAGCAAAACAGCTCGTTGACCGTCATGAAATGCTTCACGCGGTCGCTGAGCTTGCCCGCCACGAAGCCGGCATAATCGGCAAAGGCCTTGGCGGTGTCACGCGACTGCCATCCGCCGGGCAATGCTGAGGGCAGATCCCAGTGGAACAAGGTGACATACGGCGTGGTGCCATTGGCCAGCAGGTCGTCGATCACACGGTTATAATGGTCGATCCCGGCCTGGTTGGGCTGGCCCCGTCCTTCCGGGAAGATGCGCGACCAGGCGAGCGACATCCGGTAGGTCGAGACGCCCAGCGCCTTGAGCAGTTGGTGATCCTCGCGATAGCGATGATAGCTGTCGCACGCGACGTCGCCGGTGTCGCCGTTGGCGACCTTGCCCGGCGTGTGCGAGAAGATGTCCCAATTGGTTTCGCCGCGGCCGTCTTCCTTGACGGCGCCCTCGACTTGATAGGCGGCGGTCGCGCAGCCCCATTTGAACCCCTTGGGGAAACCACGCTCCGCCATCGCACCGGCAGCCAGCGCCGGGCTGGTCGCGGCCAACGTTGAGAACGTTCCCAATATCGCACCGACCTCACGCCGGGAAAATTCTGCCATGCGCCTCTCCTATTCCTGGAATGGCGCGCAGCCTAACCATGGCTCACGGCAAATGCCAGTGCCGGCAGGGCGCCCGACGAACGAGCGCCCGGTCCCGTTCAGACCAGCGCAGGTTCGCGATAGCGATCCGCGACCTCACGATTGCTGAGCTTGCCGCCCAAGGCGACACGCGATGCCTGCATGGCCTCCCATTGCGGCAAATCGGCATCCGCCAGCGGCGGGATCGTCACGGTCTCGCGGCGATCGAACCCGGCCAGCGCCGCATCGACCAGATCGTCGACATCCATCACCCATTCGGGCGGAAAGGCGTTTACGTCCTTGCCCGACCGTTCCCAAATCTCGGTCCGCGTCGCACCCGGCAATACCGCCTGCACGTAGAGACCCTTGGCGCTATATTGCGCCGCCAGACTCTGGCTCAGATTGAGCAGATAGGCCTTGGATCCCGAATAGACGCCGTCGAACATTTCCGCGACCAAGGCGAGTACCGAGGCGAGATTGATGATCGCGCCTTCTCCGCGCGCGACGAATGCCTTGCCCGCGGCACCCGCCAGCACGGTCGGCGCGGTGATGTTCAGCGCGACCAGCCGCTCGATCTCGACCGGATCGACCGAGATCGCGTCCCCGGTCATCGACAGGCCGGCATTGTTGACCAGCAATTTGATCGTCGGATCGGTGGCGAACCGGCCCGCCACGCGCGCCAGATCGGCACGATCAGTGAGATCGGCGCGAACTACCTCGATCGTGCGGCCGGTCCCCCCGCGCAGGCGCTCGGCCAGCGCTTCCATTCTGGCCTGGTCGCGTGCCACCAGGATCAGATCATAGCCGCGATGGGCCAGGCGATCGGCATAGACCGCGCCGATGCCGGTCGACCCGCCGGTGATGAGCGCGGTCTGGTTGAGAGCTTGAGTCATCGAATTTCTCCTTCGCGCCCGGCACCGAGTCGAGCGGCTTGCATTTTGATAGTTATGTGACTATCATTTTGCAATGGACACTGAGAAATTATCCTGGGGCGTCTGCCCTGTCGGCCGCGGACTGGCGCGGGCGGGCGATGCGTGGAGCATGTTGATCCTGCGCGATGTGGGGCTGGGCCGAACGCGGTTCGACGATTTTCAGAAAAGCTTGGGGATCGCGCCCAATATCCTGACCAGGCGGCTGGCCGCATTGGTCGAAGCTGGGATGCTCGAGCGCCGGCGCTACAGCGAACGCCCGCCAAGGGACGAATATGTCCTGACCGAAGCCGGGCGCGATTATCTGCCGGTCCTGCAGGCGCTGGGCGGCTGGGCACGCAAGCATTTCGGCGAAGGCGCGATGAGCGAGCTGGTTGAGACGAGCAGCGGACGGACGATCACGCCGCTGGTGGTAGACGCCGAAACCGGCGTGCCGTTGTCCCAGATTGCGGTGACGCTGCGCCAGCCCGGTGACGCGTGATCAATGGTGCGACGGAGCTGCCGAAATTGGAGGAAGGCAGCCCCGTCTAGGCCTTCAACGATCGGGCGCGCTTTGCCCTTCGACGGGTCGGTTTTCCGGCAATGGCTGGCCCGATCGCCCCCACTGTAATCGCTCGGCGCGGCGCTGCATCCACCATTGACGGCGCGCCTGACGCCGTTCGAACCGCTCCTGCGGCGTGAGCGGATTGGCCATCGCAGCATCAGGCGCCGTGCCGCCGGGAAGCGCCGCGCCGGGCTTGACCGGATCGCCCGCGGATGCGGCCAGCGCCGACCTCGCCTCCAGCCGCTTTTCCACCTGTGCGGCAACGCGCGGGTGAGTCGCGAGATAATCGGCCCTGAGCTTGGCGATCTCCGCCTTGCGCTCGGGCGGCGGCAGCGCTCTGATGCGCCGCCATTCGGCGACTGCGGCTTGGCGCTGCGACGCGGGCATGGCGCGGAACCGAGCCATCAGCGCACGGCGCACCAGCGGCCGGTTTACCGGCAGCCCCGCCGCGATCCGTGCCTGGCGTTGCGCACGCCATCGGTCGAGCGGCGCCGGGTCCGACGACGATATCGGTTCAGGCTCGGGAACCGTCGCCAGCGCCTGTGCTTGCCCGACCTTCGGCTTGGGCTTTTCCGCACGTACCACATGCTTCGGCTTGGTCACCTCTTGCTCGGCGACGGTGCGGGTAACGCCGGGGATCGCGATCGGCAGCTTGCCGAACCAGCCGGTCGCCGCCGCCGTCGCGCTCGCCAGCACCAACGCGCCGGCTCCGATCAGGACACGGCTATGCGCTCGCCAACCGCGGCGTGCGCCGCGACGCGGCGCGACGTGCGTACGCGCTGCCGCCACCGAGACGATATCGGCGGCGAGACCCGGCCGCATCACCGGCACTATCACGCGATCGAGCGCCGCGCGTTCGGCGGCGGTGAAATTCATGTCGTTCGCGCTCATGACGCGATCTCCCCGGTCAACGAGGTGAGGCCCCGGGCCGCCAACGCCGCGCGCATCGCACCGCGCGCACGCAGCAATAGCGACTCGAACGCCTTCAGGTTCAGCTCCAGCGCGTCCGCGGCCATCGAATTGGGTAGCTCCTCATAATAGGTCAGCACGATCGCGGCGCGATGCCTCTCGCTGAGATCGCCCAGCGCCGCCCGCGCCGCGTGGCGCAAACGTTCTTCTTCGACCAAAGCCTCCGCCCCTGGTGCGTCATCAGCGCGCTCGGGCGGCTCCTCGTCGCTGGTGAACCGTCGTCGCCTGAGGCGATCGAGGCATTGGTTGACCGCGACTCGCGTCAGCCACGCCGCGATCCCCGCCTGTCCCGGCCGCCAGCGTTCGGCCGACGCCCACAACCGCAACAACGCTTCCTGCGCGATGTCCTCGGCCTCCACCGCATCGCCGATCATGCGATAGGCGATGCGGTGGAGCATCGCGGCATGGACATCGACCACACGCCCGAACGCCACGGCATCACGCGCTGCGATGCGCGTCATCAGCGCATCGTCATCATCGGCCGCCGCGGTCTCCCGCGCGGCGCTGGTGAACCGCATCAACACGTATCCAGTCTGGCCTCCCGCTATTTAACGCACGATGGATCAAATCCCTTCGCGGAGCTTGAAGAGCCAAACATTGGTCCGTCATGCCGGGCCTGTCCCGGCATCCACCGTGCAGCAACGCCTCATCTCGGTTGTGGAGGAGTGGACCCCGGCACAAGGCCGGGGTGACGGCGGGAAGGAAGGCGCAAGGCGCCCTAATTCACCCCGTGCCGGATGACCTCGAACCCCTCATCCGTCCGTGGCGGCACGAAGTGCGCGGTGAACTGGTCGAACTCGGTATCGCTCGCCTGATAGGCATGGGTGCCGGCAGCATTGCGCGCATGTAGGCGTTGCCGGCACAGATCATCGGGCAGATCGAGGAAATGCAGCGTCGCGGTGATTCCGGCCGCATCGGCCAGTCCACGCATCCATGTTCTGCTCCGGACGGTGTTCGCCGGAAAATCGAGAATGATCGTCAGGCCGCGCCGCAACAGGTCGACGATCAAGGGCGCAATGGCGGCGCGCAACCGCTCGCTCTCGCGCAGATAGTCCTCGAGCGAGGTGATCTGGGCCGGATAGAGCGTCGCCAGCCAATGGTCCTCGGCCAGCACCAGCCCGCCCGTCTCCGCCGCTAGGTTCGCGGAGAGCGTCGATTTGCCCGCGGCGATCTTGCCAGTCAGCAGATGGAGCGCGCCCGCGCTCACCCTTGCGCCATTTCCATCAGCACCGCCCATTCGTCGTTGCGCACCGGCGTCACGGACAGTCGCGATTGGCGCAGAACTTCGATCTTGGCGAGACGCGGCTCGGCCTTCATTTCGGCTAAAGTGACGTGGTGCTCGAGCGGCCGGACCGGTTTGACCGCGACCGATGCCCAATCGCCTTTCTCACCGTCCGGCTTCCAGGTGCGCGTGATTTCCATGATCCCGGCGCAGGCTTTTTCGGTGTTGGAATGATAGAGGATCGCCTGATCACCGACCTGCATGTCCTTGAGGAAATTGCGCGCGGTGTAGTTGCGGATGCCGTCCCATTCGGTGCTGCCGTCGCGGACCAGGTGGTCCCAGCCGTAAACCTCGGGCTCCGACCGCAGGAACCAATATGCCATCCGCCATCTCCTATCTAAACCTCAGTTGAACGTCGGTCTCAGGACCCGTTCAGACCGACTCGCATAGAAGGATGCAACAGGCTCGGACAGTCTGCGTTTAGTGTATGGTATCCGAGTGCTTGACGATGGAGTTTCACATGAACAAGTTCCTGACCAAGGCGGTGCTGGGCACCACGCTCGCAGCCACCGCCCTGACCGCGGCGGCCCCGGCCGATGCGCAGCGTTATTATCATCGCTGGCACCGTGGCGGCGACAGCACCGGTGCGGCGATCGCGGGCGGCATTGTCGGTCTGGCGCTGGGCGCGGCGATCGCGTCCTCGTCGAACGACCGCTACGCGCGCGACAGCTATTATCGCGATCGCGGCTATCGCGCCGATTACGATGATTATTATTATCGCGAGCGCGGCTATTATCCGCCCGACGGCTATTATGCCTATCGCTATCGCGACTATCGCCATTGCTGGGTCGAACGCCGCTACGACCCCTATTGGGATCGCAGCGTCCGGGTCCGCGTCTGCAACTAAGCAGTCGCCGAACTGAGCGGAACGGCGCGGGAAGCTTCGGCTTTCCCGCGCCGTTTGCTTTTTGAATGCGGTCGCGGCAATAGCCCGCGCCATGACCGATACGCCCCCCGATCATTTGTCGAGCAATCCGCGCAGCCCGTTCTTCGACCAGGACGCGCTGCAGCGCGGCGTCGGTATCCGCTTCAAGGGGATCGAGCGCACCGATGTCGAAGAATATTCGATCTCGGAAGGCTGGGTCCGCGTCGCCCTCGGCAAGAAGGTCGACCGTCACGGCAACCCGCTGACGATCAAGCTGTCGGGCCCGGTCGAGGCCTATTTCCATACCGGTGCGGACTCGGACGAGGGGTCGGGCGAGGCCGAATAAGGCTCTCGTCATCGAAGCGTAGCAACCGCGTCCTATCCGCCCCGGATGAAGGGGAGACGTGAATGAGGGTGCGTGCGCTAATCGGACTGGTCGCCGGGCTTGGAGCCGCGGCGTCAGCACAGCAATTGCCGACCGGCCAGTCGCTCTCCCCGCTCGCCGCGCCTGGCGCAGTGTTCCGTCCATTGGTGTCGCGGGTCGGCCCCCATCCCGATTATATCGCCGACGGCGCCGCGGCGATCGCGGTCAGCCCCGACCGCCGCGAGATGCTGGTGCTGACCAGCGGGTTCAACCGTTTCAACGGGCCCGACGGCAAGATCGTCGATGCCCAATCCGGCCAATATGTCTTCGCTTATCGCATCGACCGCGCCGGCGCGCGGTTGGAGCAGACATTGGTCGTGCCCAATGCCTATTCAGGCGTCGCCTGGATGCCCGACGGGCGAGGCTTCGCGGTCGGCGGCGGGGTCGACGACGTCGTCCATTTGTTCCGTCGCGGCAAGGCCGGATTCGCGCCCGCCGGTAGCCCGATCAAGCTCGGCCACGCGGCCGGCAACGGCGTCGACGTCAAGCCGCAAGCAGCCGGGGTCGCGGTCAGCCCCGACGGCAAGCGCCTGCTGGTCGCCAATTACTATAACGATTCGGTCACGCTGATCGATCTCGCCACGCGCGCGATCATCGCCGAGCAGGATTTGCGGCCGGGCAAGATCGACCCCGCCGATGCCGGCCGGCCGGGCGGCGAATTCCCCTTCGCGATCGTGTGGCGCGACAATGGACGCGCCTATGTCTCGGCGCCGCGCGACCGCCAGATCGTCGCGCTCGACATCGCCGGGCGCGCCGTCCGCGTCGCCAAGCGCATCGCCACGACGGGTGAGCCGACCGCGATGCTGATCGCTCCCCGCACGCACCGTCTCTACGCGACCGAGGACAATGCCGATCGGCTGGCGATGGTCGACCTGGCAAGCGACACGCTCGCCGGCGAGCCACGGCTCGGCCTGCCCGACAGCCTGTCGGCGGAGCCGCTCGGCAAGGGGATCAATCCCAACGGCCTGGCACTTACCCCGGCCGGTACCTTGCTGGTCACCTATGGCGGGATCAACGCGCTGGCGATGGTCGCGCCGGGCGCATCGACCGCAGAGGTGGTCGGCGTGGTACCGACCGGCTGGTATCCCAGCGCGGTCGCGACCAGCGCGGATGGCGCGCGTGTCTTCGTCGTCAATCGCAAGAGCCCGCCCGGCCCCAATCCGCGCGGTTGCGCGCCCAAGGTGGCGGTCGCGAAGGCACAGCCGAGCGCGTGCGGCGCGGCCAATCAGTACATCTTCCAACTCGAAAAAGCCGGCCTGCTGCAATTCGCGATGCCCGATGGCCGCGCGCTGGCCAAGACCACGCTGCAAGTCGCCGACAATATCGGCCTGTCGAACGCCGCCGCCCGGCGCGCGGCCGAGGCGCGGCTGGCCGAGGTCGCCAAGCGTATCAAGCATGTCGTCTTCATCGTGAAGGAAAACCGCACCTATGATCAGGTGCTCGGCGACCTCGAGACCGGCAATGGCGACCCCAGCCTGGCGATCCTCGGAGAGAGGCTGAGCCCCAACCACCACGACATGGCGCGCAACTTCGTCACGCTCGACAATTTCTACGATTCGGGCGAGCAATCGAGCACCGGCTGGACCTGGACCACGGCCGGGCGCGTCCCCGATCTGCTCGAAAAGACCGCACCGGTGAATTACGCGGCACGCGGCCTGGCCTATGAATCGGAGGAGGCGGATCGCAACGTCGCCACCCGTCTCACCCTGGCCGAGCGCCGCAAGGCGGATCCCCGCCATCCCGACGATCCCGATTTGATGCCGGGCCCGGCCTTGCTCACGGCACCCGATGCCGATGACGACAAATTGCCGGGCCAGGGCTATTTGTGGAATGCGGCGATCCGCGCCGGACTGACCGTGCGCAATTACGGCTTTGCCGATGCCTCGGTGTACGACAGCGAGTCACCGGGGTTCGTCCCGCTGCTGCGCGAGCCGTTCAAGGACAAGCGCACGATCTGGACCCCCGCCGACCGCGACCTCGCCAGCCGCAGCGATCCCTATTTCCGCGGCTTCGACCAGAAACTGCCCGATTACTGGCGCATGCTCGAATGGCAGCGCGAATTCGACCAGCAGGACAAGGCCGGGACGATGCCCGCCCTCACCTTGCTGCGCCTCAGCCACGACCATTTCGGCGATTTCAAGGAAGCGGTAGACGGCGTGAATACGGTTGAGGCGGAGATGGCCGATAACGACTTCGCCGTCGGCTCGGTGCTCGAACGCATCGCCAACAGCTCGTTCAAGGACTCGACCCTGGTGTTCGTGATTGAGGACGATGCCCAGAATGGCGGCGATCATGTCGACGCGCGGCGCAGCATCGCCTTCGTCGTCGGGCCGTATGTCAAACAGCACGCTTTGGTCACCACCCGTTACACAACGGTCAGCATGCTGCGCACGATCGAGGCGGTGCTCGGCCTACCGCCGCTCGGGCTCAACGACGCGCTGGCCGCACCGATGGCCGATGTGTTCGACCTGAACCAGAAGGACTGGAGCTTCCGCGCGCGCGCCGCCGAGGTGCTGCGCGGGACCAAGCTGCCGATCCCGGCCGACCGCTTCGTCGCCGGGAAAACCGCGGCCAATAGCTGTCCGCCGCGCGATGCCGGATGGTGGGCGGCGGCGATGGCGGGGCAGGACTTCACCAGCGAGGACCGGCTCGACACACCGCGTTTCAATGCGGCGCTGTGGCGGGGACTCGCCGATGGGCCAGAACCGCAGGTGCGGAGTGGTGCTGATCTGCGGGCGAACCGGGCAAGCCTGCTGCAAAGAGCCACGGCTGGGCGAGTGTGCAGCGGGTCCTAATGCCGCCGGTCTTCGCCTCCTTCTCCCGCTTGCGGGAGAGGGCAAGAGGCTAATCGGGATTGACCAAAAACGTGACGTACCCCCTAAAATACGGATTCGCCTCCAACCCCTCAGGGGGCTGCCATTCGCCCCCTTGCAGCAACCCGATCCGGAATGGCAGCTTGAGCCGGTCGAGCTTGGCCAGATACGCCTGGTACCCGGGAATGACCTGCCGCCCCTGATAAATCTGCAGCACCGCCTCATCGACCACCCCGGCCAGTGCATCGAGCCCTCTGGGGTCGCCATTCGCGCTCCAGTCGAGCAATCCGGTAATCCCCAGCCGGCAATCACGCGGCAGTCGGGCGCGCAAACCCCGTAGGAAGCTGGCATATTCCTCCAGATGCTTCGTCCGCGCGTCGAAATCGATCTGCACGCCGACAACGCGGCTGCCGGCCGCGCGCCAGCGGCCCAGCGCCGCGAGCAATTGGTCGTAGATGGCGGGCAACCAGGCCAGCGTCTCGACCCGCACCACCATCCAGACTTCGCGATGGCCCAGCCGCGGGATCGCCGCGCGTTGCGCAGCATAGCGGACGGGATTGGTCGCCTCGATCTGGCCCTGCAGCAAGTACAACCGCCTGGCCGTCGCCAGTGCCGGCTGCGCCCGCACCCCGGCCCATAGCCACACTGCGTCGTAAGCGGGCGTGACCGATGGATCGCGCGCGATCGGCACCGGCAGCAGCGCGATGCCCATGACCCCGACGGCGATGACGGCGCGGATCACCGCCTACCAATAATAACGCAGGCCCGTCGCCCAACTCGATTTCGCATAATCGCTCTTCAACCGCGTGAACCACGCCTTGCGCACCGACTTGTCGGCGCCGGCTCCGCCGCACGAATTGTTGCCCGACGGCGCATAGCAATTGATCGCGCGATACAAAGCATAGGCCTTGCTGTCGGCGCTGGCCTGGGAGTCGGCAATCACTGCCTTGTAGACTTCCAATCGGGAATAAAAGCCGCCGGGAAACAGGCTCTTGGTCCCGCCGAGATTCTCCTTGGCCGGCTGGGTATCGAGCGCGAATCCATCGAACCCGTTGGCGCGGAAGAAATCGGCGAGACACAGCCGCGCATGCGCGTCCCTTGGCGCCGCGGTCAGGTCGGCCACGGTTCGCTTCAATGCCGGGCAGTCGAACTCGCCCAATTGCGTCGGCTTGGTGAACAGGCCGAACGGTATTTGCTCGGAGGTCAACAGGTCATAATAATTGCCGTCGGTCGACGCGTTTGCCGGCACCAGCGCGAGATCGGCCGTGAAGTCACGATACGCGCCGCGGCTCAGTTCCTTGTAGAGCAAGGTGAACAGCGCGAGCTTGCCCTCCTGCACAGCCTTCGCGCCGGTCGCCTGTTTGCGCAGCAACCCGGCATCGGCGACGTTCATCAGCAGGATGCCGCGCATCGTCGGATCGGCGACGGGGGAATCGGCGGCGAACACGCGCGCGAGGCCACCGGTGCGCTCGTCGTGATGGGCGATCGCGAGTTCGAGCGCCGAATGCTGCGCGTCAAGCTTCGCCCCCGGCAGCATTTCCAGCCAGAAACCGCGCGCATTGCGGTCGCCGACCGCATCCAGCGCCATGCCGCGCAGCATCTGACGGCTGAACTGGATCTCCGTGAAGCTCGACTGGCGCGCCGCGTCGGGGATCAACTTCAACACCTCGGCCGGCTTCTTGCCGATATAGAATTGGTGCGCGGCGAGCAGATAATCGAACAGCGGCTGGTTGCCGGCGAAAGCGCCGCGCTGGCCGTTGATCTCGTCGAGCGTGATCGGATGGGTGCAGCATCCCGCGCTGACCTCATCCTCCGCCACCCGCATCCGCTTGAGGTCGAGCACCGCGAGCAACGTCGGATCGCGCGTATCGCCGATCGTCAGATCGGGCAGCAGCTTGGTGTCCATCTCCTCGGCAAGATCGACATCGTTGAGCCCGCGTGTCGCGGCCGGCTGGGCGAACAAGGCGACATATTGCTGCGCGAGCAGGTCGCGCTTGCTGCCGAACCAATAGACCCGCCGCAGCAATCCGCGCGCCGACGCCGCGTAGAGACCCTTGGGATAGTCCTTCAGATAGGCGCGCAACCCCGTATCGGCAGCGGCGACGACCTTCTGGTCGACCGTCTTGAAGTCCTTGGGATTGCCATATTCGTCGAACAGGCCGACCTGGATGCGGTTAACCTCGACCCGCGCCACCATGTAGCGCGCGGTCTCGCGCAGCCAGCCGTCACGCGCGCCACCCAGGCTGGCGAACCGCGCGGCGGCCGCATCGAAATCGCCGTCGTAAAAGGCCTGCGCGCCGGCGACATAGGCGGCAAAGGCCTTGCCCGCAGGCGATTTGACCTGCCCATCGAGTGCCGTGCTCACGCTCGTGCCAGGCTTGGCGCAATCGGGGCTGAGCGCCCCGCGCGCCGCGATCAGCGCCGCGCCCTCGCCACCCGGCAGCTTCGCCGCATTGACCGCCGCCGCGAATGCCGCCGCGCCGCTGCCATTGGTCCGGCAACGCGACCCTTCGCCCGAGGAATAATCGCTGTCGCTATTGTCCGGGCGAACAGCCAGCCAGCCCGACAAAGTGCGCCAGTCGAACAAGGCGCCGAGCGGCTGCGGCGGCGCGCCGTCGCCCGGCTTGGGCAGCGACCCGCGGCGATCGAACAACAGCATCGTCAAATTGGTCCGCGTGTCATTGCCCGGCCCGAGCATCGCCATGTCGTCGCAGCCGGTCAGATTGGCATGGGCCAGCCGCCAACTTGGCGAACACCCGAAATCGCCGCTGGCATCGGCGGGAAGCGGGATGGCGAAACAGGCAGCGAGCGCGGCAAGCGAAACGCAGAGACGACGCATGGAAGAACCCCCGGGCGGATGATCAGACGGCAAAAATGACACGCGGCCAGCGCCTTGCCTAGGCGATTTGCGTCATCGCGCGCACTTTCGCGCAATGCTTGGCAAGTGGCTTTGCTCTTGTCGCCTACGAGCATCATCGCCATATCCGTGGTGCGCTCCCCGCCCCAACCCGGCAGGGCAGCTTCCCTTTTCGTTCCCCATCCGCTAAGGGCGCGCGTCACGCGGCGCGGCCCGCTTACTCACGAGGCATTGTTTGGCTAAAGAAGAACTTCTCGAAATGCGCGGCCAGGTAGTCGAACTGCTGCCCAACGCCATGTTCCGCGTCCGGCTGGAAAACGACCATGAGATCCTGGGTCACACCGCCGGCAAGATGCGCAAGAACCGCATCCGCGTGCTGGTCGGCGACGAGGTTCTGGTCGAGCTCACGCCGTACGACCTGACCAAGGGTCGCATCACCTACCGCTTCATGCCGGGCCGCGGCGGACCGGGGCCGCAATAATGCCCCGTTACCCCAGCGAAAGCTGGGGTCTCTCGCCGCAGAGCTCGTCCCAATGAAGCTCGTCCTCGCCTCCACGTCTCCCCGCCGCCGCGAATTGCTCGCGCGGATCGGAATCGCGCCCACACGCCTTGCCGCGCCCGATATCGACGAAACACCACTCAAGGCGGAGGCGCCGCGCGCTTATGTCGCGCGCCTTGCCGAGAACAAGGCGCTGGCGGTCGAGCGCGCGCCCGACGAGATCGTGCTCGCGGGCGACACCACTGTCGCGGTCGGACGCCGCATCCTGGAAAAGCCGGTCGACGAGGCCGATCTGCGCCGCATGCTCGGGCTGCTGTCGGGGCGGCGGCATCATGTCTATTCGGGCGTGTGCGTGATCGGCGCGGACGGCCGTCCGCGCGTCCGCGTGGTCGATACGATCGTCGCGTTCAAGGCGCTCTCTCCCGCCGAGATCGACTGGTACGTCGCCAGCGGCGAAGGCATGGGCAAAGCCGGCGGCTACGCCATCCAGGGCAAGGCGGAGGCGTTCGTCCGCTATCTCGCGGGCAGCCATTCGAACGTCGTCGGTCTGCCGATCTTCGAAACGCGCGCGTTGCTGACCTCGGCAGGCCTTCCGCTTGGCTGAGTGGCTCTATGAGGCCGGGATCGGCGAAGCGCGCGCCGCTTTGGTCGAGGATGGACGGATCATCGAAGCACGGATCGAACGGCCGGGCGGGCTCAAGCTCGGCGCGGTGCTCGAAGGCCAGCTGATCGAGCGCGTCGCCGCCGGGCTGAGCCGCGTCGAAACGCCGCTCGGTGCCGCCGTGATCGAGCGCTTGCCGCCGGGGATAACGCTGGGCGCGCGATTGAGGGTCGAGGTCGTGCGGGAGGCGATACCGGAGCCGGGCCGACCAAAGCTGGCCAAAGTTGCGGCGAGCGACGCCGAACCGCGCGACGCCGACGACTTGTTGACGCGGTGCCGGGCGAGTGATTTCCCCGTCCGCCTTCTCCATCCGCACGAGCCCGATGCGCTTGAGACCGCGGGCTGGTCTGAAGTGCTCGACGAAGCGGAGACTGGTGAGATCGCTTTCACCGGCGGGGCGCTACGCATGTCGCCCACGCCGGCGATGACTCTGTTCGATGTCGACGGCCCCGGCGCCCCTGCCCCGCTTGCGCTGGCCGCGGCGCACGCGGCGGCGATGACGATCGTCCGCCTCGATATCGGCGGATCGATCGGGATCGACTTTCCGACCCTGGGCAACAAGGCCGAGCGCCAGGCAGCGGCCGAGGCGATCGATGCCGTCCTGCCCCAGCCGTTCGAGCGGACCGCCATCAACGGTTTCGGATTCCTCCAGATCGTCCGCCCGCGCCGCCGCGCCTCGCTTCCGGAACTTCTCCGCGCCGACCCCGTCGCCGCCGCGGCACTGGCCCTGTTGCGCGCGATCGAACGCACGCCTCCGCCCGTGCCCCCGATGCAGAATGCAGGACCGCGCGTTGCCGGCTGGCTGGCCGCGCATCCCGATTTGGTCGACGAGTTGTCGCGGCGGACCGGCGCCCCCATCTCGTTCACGTCATGACCAAGGCCAATAGCTGCCCGCTTTGCGGCAACATCACCGACCCGGCGCACAAGCCGTTCTGCAGCCGCCGCTGCAAGGATCGCGACCTGCTGCAATGGCTGGGCGAAGGATATCGCATCCCGGCGGGGCCAGCCGATCCGGAAGCACTGGACAGCGGTGTTTCGAGCGATTAGAGGCCGCGTCTTCCGCGCTTAGCCGGATATGCCCAAGTAGCTCAGTTGGTAGAGCATGCGACTGAAAATCGCAGTGTCGGTGGTTCGATTCCGCCCTTGGGCACCATTCCTTACAGTCTCTGGAACGCGATAGTCGCCGACAGCGCGGTCGACAGCCGCCGTTCGCACGCGCGGCATTTTATTGCCGGGGCGAGTTCGCCACCTTACGTTGAGCGCGGGGCCGAAAGGATCGCGTGCGCAAAGGCTGGATCATCGCAATCGGCGCGGTGCTCGCATTGTTCGGGCTGGCTTATGGCGCGTCGCCCTATCTCGCGGTGCGCGGCTTCGTCGCCGCGGCGAAGCAGGGTGACGCGGAAAAGCTGCGTGGCTCGGTCGATTTTCCCGCGGTGCGCGCCGACCTGAAACCCCAACTGACGGCGGCGGTGGCCACGCGGATGGAGCATGATCCGGCGATGCGGGGCAATCCGCTTGCCGGGCTTGGCGCAATCCTGATGCCCTCGATCCTCGACCGGATGATCGACAGCGTCGTGACTCCCGAGGGAATCGCGGCGTTGGTCCGCGCGGGCAAGGTGGGCCACGCCGAAACGGATCCCGCGGCACCACGGCGGGTCGACTATGACTTTCACTATATTGCGCCCAACCGCTTCGACGTCACCGTGCGGCGCCGGGGCGCGGTCGGCGACCCTGTGCAGCTCGTCTTCGAGCGACGCGGCCTGTTCGCGTGGAAACTCGTGCGCATCGCGCTCCCGCAGAGCAGTCTGACCGACGGCGCGTCGGACTCGAACGCTACCGGCACCTAACGCTATTCGCCCGGGCGATAGCGCCGTTCGACATGGTCCTTAAGCTCGTCCGGATAGAAATAGACCGGACGCAGCCGCCCCTCGGCATAGCGGCCGATCTGGTCGGCGAAGTGGCGCGAGGCGGGATCGCCGCTTTGACCCCCGGCCATCACCGCCATCGCCTTCACCCGCGGCCCGAACTCGACCACCGCGACGAAGCTGTTGCCGCTGGTGCCATAATAGCGCTTGGTTCCCGGCCAGGTCTTCGCGCCGAACGATGCGAGGCTGCCCCATTGCGCCGAGGTGAAGGGTATCGGGGTCGAATCCCCGGCGTCATCGAAATGCGGGGCGATGGCGTCGTCGAGCCGCTGGAAACGGTTGATCTGTCGCCACGGCACGCGCCAGTCGCCGAAGTCGCGCTTGAGCCGATCGGTGGCGGCCGTCAGCGCGTCGAGCTTGTCCGATGCCTTGACCCGGGTTGCGATATAATCGGGCACGTTCATCCGCTCGGCCTGGGCGAAACCGCCGACTTCGCGCCAGAGTTGATCGCCCCAGAACACCGCGAGGCTGGTCGCGGTCGACTCATAACCCCAGCGGCGATCCCAGCCGCGTAGCAAGGCGATCGGCTCGGCTAGCTTTGCGCGGCGCGGGTCGTCGGCTGGCAGTGCGCCCCATGCCCTGACCAGCCCTGGGATCAGCTCGGCGAAAGCGGGCAAATAGCTGTCGAACGCCGCGACGCGCAGCTTCTCCGGCGTCCAGCCGCTCTTGTCCTTGAGCAGCAGGTCGGCATGGGCGCCGCGCGCGTTCGGGCCGGTCTGATCCATATAGCGCGGATACTCGGCGGCCTTCGGACTGTCCGGCCCCGCCGCATCCCAGGGCCAGTCGTTGGTGTTGTGCACCCAGCCGACGCGCGGGTTGAGCACGCTCGGCAGGCTGGGCAGCGTGTGCAGTCCTTTCCAGTCGGTCGCCGGATCACTGCCATCGACCGGCCGGGTATAGTCGAAGCGATTGTCGCGCAGCGGCATGAATTGCGGCATCAGGAACGCGATCTCGCCCTTGCTGTCGGCGAACAAGGTATCGTTCGACGAATTCGCCCGCCGCGCCGCGACCTGAAGGAAGCTCTTGAGGTCGCTCGTCTTGGTCCTGAGCCAACTCTGTTCGAGCGCCGGCACCGGTTTCCACATCAAGGCCTCGGCGATCCAGCGTCCGTTCTTGATCGCGACGATCGGGCCGTGATGGGTTCGCCATATGGCAAAACTCCGCGCGCCCAGCGATCCGTCGGGTTTGCGATAGCGCAAGGTCACCGTCGCGCCCGTTACCGGCCGCTCGGCAGTGCCGTAGCGATAGACGTACCCGTCGCCGCGCTTCGTCACGCGCTCGGCGAATTCGTCGACATTGTCGACGGTGGACGAGGTGTGCATCCACCCCGCTTTGGCGTTGAAGCCCTGGTAGATGAAGAACTGGCCCCAGGTGGATGCGCCATAGACATCGAGGCCTTGCGCGCTCGTCATCTGCGCTTCGGAGCGGAAATAGAAGCTGGTATGCGGATTGATCAGCAGCAGCGCCTTGCCGCCCGAGGTCAGCTTGGGCGCGATCGCGATGCCGTTCGATCCCGACGGCTCGCGCGGCACCATGCCGAGTTCCTCGGGCGTCGGCGGTGTCGGCTTGCCGTAGAAGGTCTTGAGATCGCTGAGCGAAATCCGCTCGATATCGCCGCCGATACTGCCTTCGGTGAAGCTCAGCGCCATCCACGGCTCGAAGCGGGTCAGCACCTTGGGCCTGGTGCCGGGATGCGTTGCCAGATAGAAATTGAGCCCGTCGGCCCAGGCGTTCATCAGCGATTTGAGCCATGGCGCGGCGGCGGCGTATTGCACCTTGAGCTCGGCGGGATCGACATAGAGGCGTTGGCGCAGATCACTCCAGATCGCATCCTCGCCCTCCGCCTCGGCGGTGCGGCCGAGCGCGGTCAGGTAGTTCGCCTCGACGCGCGAGAAATCGTCCTCGGCCTGGGCGTAGATCATCCCGAACACAGCATCGGCGTCGCTTTGCCCGCGGACATGCGGGATGCCCCAATCGTCGCGGGTGATGGTGACGCGCGCGGCCTGCGCTCGCCAGCGCGCCATGTCGGTAGCGGCGGGATCGGGCGCCGTCGGCGCCATGGTCAGTGCTGCGGCCAGTAGTACGGGGGCTAGGAGCGGGAAGCGGAGGGCTCTATCCATGCCGCCAGCGTAACGTGACGACGGAGAGAAAACCATGCGCTGGCTGGCACTTGTATTGGCAATGTTGCTCGGGCCGGCCGCCGCCCTCCCCGCTGCCGAGGTGCCGAAGCAAGCAGTGCTGTTGAAACCCGCGCGCGTGTTCGACGGGATGGATGGAAAGGTCCATGCCGGCTGGCAAGTGCTGGTCGAGGGCGACCGCATCGCCGCGGTCGGGCCGAACCTGTCGGCGCCGGCCGACGCCAAGGTCATCGACTTGCCCGGCGAGACGCTGATGCCCGGGATGATCGAGGGGCACGGCCATCTGTTCCTCCATCCCTATAACGAGACGAGCTGGGACGATCAGGTGCTGCACGAGCCGCTCGCGCTGCGCACCGCGCGCGCGGTGGCGAGCGCCAGGGCGACCCTGCTCGCCGGCTTCACCAGCGAACGCGACCTGGGCACCGAAGGCGCCGGCTATGCCGATGTCGGACTGAAGGCGGCGATCGACCAGGGAATCGTGCCGGGCCCGCGGCTCAACGTCGCAACGCGCGCGATCGTCGCTTTGGGCGCTTACGGACCCAAGGGGTTCGAACCCGGCGTCGCCATCCCGCAAGGCGCCGAGGAAGTGTCGGGAGTCGACTCGATCGTCGCCGCGGTGCGCCGTCAGATCGCCGGCGGCGCCGATTGGGTGAAGCTCTATGCCGATTATCGCTGGCGCCCCGGCGAGGACAGCCGCCCGACGCTCAGCCTGGAGGAAATGAAGGCGGCGGTCGCCGCCGCGCACGATGCCGGCCGCCCGGTCGCGGTCCATGCGGCGACCGCCGAGGGCATGCGCCGCGTGATCGCCGCCGGTGTCGACACGATCGAGCACGGCTATGGCGGCACGCCCGAAATCTTTGCCGACATGGCCAAGAAAGGCATCGCGCTGTGTCCGACGCTCGCCGCATCGGACGCGACGTCGCGCTATCGCGGCTGGAGCGGCGCCGAGCCCGCGCCCGACGCCGTCCAGATCAACCGTCGCAGTTTCCAGATGGCGCTGAAGGCCGGCGTCCATATCTGCATGGGCGGCGATGTCGGCGTGTTCGCGCACGGCCAGAATGCGCGGGAAATGGAGCTGATGGCGGCCAATGGCATGAGCCCCGCCGACGTCCTGATCGCCACGACCTGGGGCAATGCGCGCTGGCTCCACCTCGACGCCAAGCTCGGCGCGGTCAAACCGGGGCTACTCGCCGATTTGATCGCGGTCGATGGCGATCCCACCGCCGACATCGCCGCGGTCCGCCATGTGCGGATGGTCATGAAGGGCGGCATGGTGGTAACGGGCTGATCGCAATGGATATGTCGAAACCCGTCCGCACCCGCGACGAACCGCTCGACGCGCTGCGCGGGTTCGCCATTTTCGGGATGGTGCTCGCCAATCTGCAGGGATCGGAAGAGCACGCTTTCTGGTGGATCAATCATGCGGCGTGGAACGGGCTGACCTTCGCCGATCTGGTGTTTCCGATGTTCCTGCTCGCGGTCGGCCTCGCTTTGCCGCTGACGATGGACGGGCGGATGCCGCGGCCGTCGATCGCGAAGATCGTGCGGCGCTCGGCCTTGCTCTGGCTGATCGGCTTCGCGATCGGCATGATCGTCCATTTCAGCCTCAGGCTGCAGGATATCCGTTTCACCGGCGTGCTCGAGCGGATCGGCATCGTCTATCTGGTCTGCGCGATCACGTGCCGCCAGACGACGAGCTGGAAAGCGCCCGCCATCGCCGCGGGTCTGCTGATGCTGGTCCATGGCGTGCTGCTCCATCTGCCCGCGCCTGGCGACCTGATCGCGAGCATGGCGCCGGGCGAAGGGATGAGCGGCTGGCTCGACCGCGCGATCCTCGGCGGCACGCGGCTCTATGGCCATCCCGATAACGGCCCGCCTTTCGATCCCGAGGGGCCATTGTCGACGCTATCGGCGATCGCCACGACGATGATCGGCATCGCGGTGCAGCGGATGTCGGTACGCCGCAAGAAGCCGGTGATCATGATCGTCGCCGTCGCCGTCTTGTGCCTGGGCCTGACGCTCGGCGCCGCCTGGTTCTGGCCGATCAATAAAAATTTGTGGACGCCGACGTTTACGCTGATCAACGCGGCGATCGGGCTTGGCTTGCTGGCATTGCTCAAGATCGTCTGGCCGCGGATCGGCGCCTCGCGCATCGCGCAGACGATCGCCGCGCTCGGGGCGGTGTCGCTGACGCTTTATGTCGTCCATGATGCGGTGGCGATCGTGCTGATGATGGTGCCGATCGGCGGCGTGCATCTCGGCGAAAAGCTGCTGGCGGGGATCGCCGCGACGGGCCTGCCGCTCGATTGGGTGTCGATGCTGTATGCGGTGATCGCCGGTGGGATCTCGATCGTGATCACGCTGTTGCTGCGGCGGCGGGGTTGGGTGTTGAAGGTTTAACCTCACCGTCGTCATGCCGGGCTTGTCCCGGCATCCACTGCGCAGGTTAGCGCAATAACAGGAGCTTCTTTTCCCACGCTTGCCGCCCGGTGGACCCCGGCACAAGGCCGGGGTGACGATCAGTTCGGTCGCATTCGACTTGCTCTCTACGGACCCTCAATCCACCCGCTCGACCGTAACACTCTGCGACAGGCATTCCGCCTCGCCGAAAATCGTCAGGAAGCTGATATCGGTGGCATCGCGCCCCACCCCGATCCGTACCAGCCCTTCGACCGGCGCCAGCCCGGTGGGGTCGATCAGCCGCCACGCGCCGTCCAGCCACACTTCCACCACCGCATGGAAATCGGGCGGATCGAGCCGCCAGGCATAGGCGGCGACCATCCGCGCGGGGATATCGGCGGCGCGGACGAAGGCGATCAGCAAATGGGCGAAATCGCGGCACACCCCGCGATGCGCGATATAGGTGTCGGCGGCGGTGGTGGTCACGTCGCTCGACCCGACGACATAATCGAGATGGCCGCGGATCCATGCCGCCATCGCCTCGACCCGGTCGCCGCCCGACAGCGCGCCGAATTCGCGCCGGACGAGCGCATCGAACCGGTCGGCTTCGCAATAGCGGCTGGGGAACAGGAACGGCACCACGTCCGCCGGCAACAGCTTGATATCGTCGGCGGCGAGGCCGTGGAGAGTCGCCCCCGCGCGATCGACCTCCACCGTCGCGGTGTAATGCGCGGTCACTCGCCCCTCCCCCCGCGTCCAGGTGCGCCGCCCCAGCCCGTTATCCGCCGCGATCGGGCGCAACGCCTCCACCCCGCCGATCCGCAACAGGTCGGTGACCAATTGCTGATCGGGCGTCTGCGCAACCTCTAGCGCGAACAGCAAGTCGGCCGGCGCGGCGAGCCAATAGTCGAGCCGGGCGTCGATGGAGAGGCGCATGGAGTCTTTCTGGACAGGAGTCGCATCGTTCCTATCCGATAACCCCCCTGCCCGGCTATGCTCGGGATCAGGCGAAGGAGAGGAGGCGGACATGCCGTCCGACGACCCGACGGCGGCCCCAATGGCGGCCCGCATGACGGCCGATGCGCGGTTCAGTTACCGCTGCACGCGCTGCAACAGCTGCTGCGTCGACAAGCGCATCCAGGTCAATCCGTATGAGATCGCGCGGCTGGCGCGCAACCGCGGCGTCTCCACTGCCCAGGCGCGCGACGATTTCACCATCGACAGCGCCTTGCGCCAGCAGGAGGACGGGCGCTGCATCTTCCTGGGCGATCAGGGCTGCACCGTCCATGCCGACCGGCCGCTGGTCTGCCGGTTGTTTCCGCTAGGCCGCGTGATCGACGCCGCGGGCAAGGTGCATTTCGTGCCCTATCCCGATCCACTGGCCGCGCACGGCGAGTTCGGAAAGGCGGGCGTGGTCGCCGATTATCTGGAGTCGCAGGGCGCGACGGCGTTCATCGCCGCGGCCGACGCCTATTTCGCCTTTTTCTGCCGCGCCAATGAGCGGCTGGAGGCGGGCACACCGATCGCCGCCGACCCCGATCGCGACCTGCTCGACATCGACAGCGAACTCGCCGCGGCCTGCGCCGCGAGCGGGATCGACGAGCCCGAGGATCTGCTCGACCGGATGTGGCTGCACATCACCCTGCTCGACGCGATGCTCGATCGTTAGAGCATCGCGCGGAAAAGTGGGGACCGGTTTTCCGCAAAAGCGATGCGACCACAAACAACTTCCGGCGGCCACGCGTCGGCGGGCACCAGATAAAACGAAGGCCGCGCGATCCCATGGACCGCGCGGCCTGTTGTTCCAGTGGCGGGTCGCCCCGCCGCCGACCGATTACTCGGAGACGTTGCTGGCGTTGCCCGCGACGTCGCTGACGTTCTCGTCGGTGATGTTGGTGGTGTCGGTCAGGTTCACGTCGTCGGTGTTGGTGACGACGACGGCGTTGTCGGCCGTCTTGGTGCCGCCGCAAGCCGCGAGGCCGAGCACGACAGGAGCAATCACCGAAAGAACTACAAGCTTCTTCATGGACAAACCTCCGTAATATCCAGGCCGCGCCCCCGCTCGGCACAGCGCCTCGCGAATTGAACCTGGGTCAGTCCGGCGGTGCCTATGAAGCAATTCCCACCGGATTGGTAGGGGAAAATGCACCGTTTGTCGCAAGGGGGGTATTGCGTCAGAATTGCTCAGACGGCTGATGTCAGACCCGGTTGTTCGTTGTTGAGGGAGCGCCAACGGCCTCCGAAATGCAGAATGTTGATCCGCTGGGCTGAACATCAACTTCCTCAATCATATAGGATGGTGTTGATTGTACAGTGGCGTTGTGGAACCTCTCCTATGAGGCCGAGGGGGGATAGGTGGACAAAGCCGAGAAACAGAAACTCAGCGAAAGCGATGTCTGCGACCTGTTCATCACGCCGGCGATCAAGGAAGCGGGTTGGGATCAATTTAGGCAGGTCAGGCGAGAAGTAACTCTGACGCCCGGTCCCGTCATCGTGCGCGGTAACCTCTCGTCGCGAAACAAGAAGAAAAAGAAGTTCGCTGACTACGTACTATCATGGCAACCCGGCTTGCCGCTGGCCATCGTTGAGGCAAAAGACAATCGCCATGGGATCAGCGACGGGCTTCAACAAGCTCTGGGCTACGCCGAAATCCTCGATCTCCCGAGTGCCTACAGCTCCAATGGTGACGGATTTGCCAGCCACAATCGCGCAGCAGCAGCAGAAGGGGAGGAAACCGAGACATCATTCGGGATGGATGCTTTTCCAAAGCCGGAAATTCTCTACGGTCGCTACCGGCAATTCCACGGCATTGAGCCCGACGAGACCGCGCTGGTCGAACAACCTTACCACCTAGATAGTTCGGGTAAGGAACCACGATACTATCAGGTTGAGGCGATCAATCGGACGATCGAAGCCATCGCCAAGGGACAGCGTCGCATCCTCCTCGTGATGGCGACCGGCACGGGCAAAACCTACACCACCTTCCAGATCATTTGGCGCCTGTGGAAAGCCGGCGCCGCGAAACGCATCCTATTCCTTGCCGACCGCAATATCCTCGTCGATCAGACCTTGGTGAACGACTTCAAGCCGTTCGGCGAAGCCATGACAAAGGTCCGGAACCGCAAGATCGACCCGGCCTACGAGATTCACTTGGCGCTCTATCAGGCGCTCACGGGCACGGAGGAGTCCGAGAAGATTTTCAAGTCTGTTTCGCGCGACTTTTTCGATTTGATTGTGGTGGACGAATGTCATCGCGGGAGCGCCGCGGAGGACAGCGCTTGGCGCGAAATTCTTGATTATTTCAGTGGCGCCATCCAGGTCGGCATGACGGCGACGCCGAAGGAAACGGAATACGTCTCGAACATCACCTACTTCGGCGATCCGGTTTACACGTACAGCTTAAAGCAGGGCATCGAGGACGGCTTCCTTGCACCCTACAAGGTGATCCGCATCGATATCGATCGCGATGTGCTCGGCTGGACCCCTCCCGCCGGGATGATCGACGACCTGGGCAACGACGTTGAGCAACGCGAGTACAACCGGGCCGACATGGATCGCGTGCTCGTGCTGAACCAGCGCACCAAGCTCGTTGCCGAGCGCGTGATGACGTACCTCAACGCCACCGACCCGATGTCCAAAACCATCGTTTTTTGTGAGGACATCGACCACGCCGAGCGCATGCGCAAAGCGATCGTGAACGCCGCCGGCAGGCTGGCGCGCGACAACCCGAAATATGTCATGCGGATCACGGGCGACAGCGTCGAAGGCAAGGCGCAGCTCGACAATTTCATCGACCCGGAACAGCCCTACCCGGTCGTCGTTACAACCTCCCAATTGCTCACCACCGGCGTGGACGCGAAAACCTGCAAGCTCATCGTATTGGACCGCACGATCAATTCGATGACAATGTTCAAACAGATTATCGGTCGCGGCACCCGTATCGATGAGGACAACAACAAATTTTTCTTCACGATCATGGATTTCAAACACGCGACTCAATTATTCCGCGACCCAGATTTCGATGGCGAGCCAGTGGTGATCTACGAGCCGGGGGATGACGACAGCCCTGTGCCGCCCGACCCTCCCACCGAAGACGACGACGATGAACTGGACATCGATTATCCTTTGGGCTCGGAAAAACTGATGATCAGCGGCGTTTCAGCACGAATCCTAAACGAGCGGATCGAATATATCGGTGGCGACGGCCGGCTGGTCACAGAATCCTATCGCAGCTTTGCCCGCAAGCAGATCACCTCAGAGTATCGCTCGCTGGATGAGTTCATCTGGCACTGGAACGCGAGTGACCGCAAACAGGCGATCATTGAGGAACTGGAGCAACATGGGGTCGTGCTCGCCAACCTTGCGGAAGAGGTCGGACGCGATATTGGGGACTTCGATCTGCTGGCACATGTCGCCTTTGACGCGCCGCCGTTGACGCGCCGAGAGCGTGCCGAAAATGTCCGGAAGCGCGATTACTTTTCGAAATATGGTGAGGCAGCGCGCGCAGTGTTGGAGGCGCTGCTGGACAAGTACGCGGACGAGGGAATTTCCACGATAGAAGACACGAAGGTGCTACGCCTGAAGCCCTTCGATCGCATCGGAACGCCGCTTGAGATCATCAAGGGTGCCTTCGGTGGAAAGGCCGCCTATGACGCCGCGGTAACCGATCTTGAAGACCAAATTTACGGGCAGGCATCGAACGAATGAGCAACGTTTCCGGGGCAGTAAAATCCATCCAAGACATCATGCGCAAGGATGTCGGCGTCGATGGGGACGCCCAGCGCATCAGCCAGATGGTCTGGATGATTTTCCTCAAAATCTACGATGATCGCGAAGAAGAGCTGGAACTGACCCAGGACGATTATCGCTCCCCCATCCCCGATAAATATCGCTGGCGAAACTGGGCGAGGGATCGGGAAGGCATCACCGGCGACGCGTTGGTGAAGTTCATCGACGAACTCTTTTTCGCACTGAAAACCCACCTTCCGACTATCGGCGACATCGGCAAGCGCGCCCAGGTGATCCGTGACGTGTTCGACGACACGTACAATTATATGAAATCCGGCACTCTAATGCGTCAGGTAGTCAATAAGATCAACGAGATAGACTTCAACAGCACGCATGACCGGCACACGTTTGGCGCGATCTACGAACAGATATTGAAAGACCTGCAGAGCGCGGGCAACGCTGGTGAATTCTACACGCCGCGTGCCGTCACCAAATTCATCATCGATCGGTTGGCTCCCAAGCTGGACGAGAAGGTATTTGATCCGGCTTGCGGAACGGGCGGCTTCCTTGCCTGTGCAATCGATTACAAGCGGCAATTCGTAAAATCGCCGGACGATGAAGCGCGCCTACAATCGACGATCCGCGGCGTGGAGAAGAAGGCGCTGCCGCACATGTTGTGCGTCACCAACATGATCCTGCATGGCATCGACACACCTTCGGGCATCGTTCACGGTAACACGCTCGAAAAGCCTTATCGCGACTACGGCGAGAAGGACCGCGTTCCGGTTATCGCCACCAACCCGCCGTTCGGCGGCATGGAGCAGGACGGTATCGAAGGAAACTTCCCGGCGCACCTCCGTACACGTGAAACCGCCGATCTTTTCATGGCGCTGATAATTAAGCTGCTAAAGAGTGGCGGTCGCGCCGCTGTAGTGCTCCCTGACGGGTTCTTGTTCGGTGAGGGTGTCAAGACCTCGCTCAAGCAGAGTCTGATCCAGGAGTGTAATCTGCACACCATTGTCCGGCTGCCCAAGAATGTGTTTGCGCCCTATACCGGAATAGCGACCAACATTCTGTTCTTCACGAAGGGAAAACCGACCAGAGACGTCTGGTTCTACGAACACCCGTACCCCATTGGTGTCTCCAGTTACAACAAGTCGCGCCCGATGCAGTTTGAAGAGTTCCAGGCTGAGCGAGAGTGGTGGGGCGACGAAGCCAATGGCTTTCGTACGCGCAGGCCGACCGCGCAGGCATGGCGGATAACCGCCAACGAAGTGATCGCGCGGGGGTATAACCTTGACATTAAGAACCCTCACTCACCGGAAAGTATCGACCACAACCCCCGCGATCTACTCGAAAGGCATGATGAACAGCAGGCCGATATTCAATCTATCCGCGACCAAATTAAAGCGATTCTGTCGACGGCACTCCGAGCGAGCGTAAGCGATGATGTTGCAACGCTCGTCAGCGACAATCTAGACATTTGGACCGCTGCGATTGAACACAATTCAGTTACCGGGCGCAGTGGCCGAAAAAAAAGATTTAATTTGTACGGGATTGAACGTCTGAAGAATCTAATACTGGATCTTGCTGTCCGCGGCAGACTCGTTCCTCAAGATGCTAGAGAAGGGTCCGCGTCGGAACTCATAAAGCATATAAAATCGGTTAAGCCTGACTACCTTTTGGATCAAGGTCTTCCAAAGCAGCGCTCCGTCGTTCGGCCGATCCAGCAAACTCCCTTTGAACTACCGTCATCCTGGGTATGGACACGGCTTGGCGACATTTCTGCATACATACAGCGAGGAAAGTCACCAAAATATAGCGAGGGCAGCGGCGTATTCGTGGTCTCGCAGCGCTGTGTTCAATGGGCGGGGCTAGATCTCGACGTCGCCAAAGAGATCAGCCTAGCTTCACTAGAAAGTTATGAGCCTTACCGCTTTTTAAAGACTGATGACCTGCTATGGAACTCTACCGGGACTGGTACGATCGGTAGAGTGCTTGCTTTAAGCGACGTCCCCGAAGGACTTGTATGCGATTCGCATGTTACGCTCGTTCGCTGCCCTTGGGCGAACGCGCGTTACTTACAGTCATGGCTCGCCTCTGAAAGCGTTTATGGGCAAATCGAGGAGCTGGCTGCGGGCTCTACAAATCAGATTGAATGGACGGCACAACTCGCCATGGCACAACTCGTTCCGCTGCCACCACTTGCCGAACAAGGGCGCATCGTTGCTAAGATCGCTGAACTCATGGTCCTTTGCGATAAATTAGAAGCTCGAATTATTGACGTGTCCGAAACCCAGAGACAACTTGCCGACGCCATAGCCGACCGAGCTCTCGCCTGATGCGGCTTCGGTCAGTCTGGATCAGTGCTTACAAGAACCTCGGAGATTTTTCGATTGCGTTCGAAGGCGACACGTTCATTGATATCTTCGTGGGGCGCAACGGCAGCGGCAAATCGAACTTCCTCGAAGCGTTGATTGAGATATTCGACCATTTGTTCGGGTTTGACGCAGAGGCGCCGGGTCCAGGGTTCGACTATGCTCTCAGCTACGAGATTGATGGTCAGACGACGTCATTCGGGTGGCGAACCGGTGAGCTAAGTATCAACGGTGCTGCTCGGCGTACCATCGGGCGGGCCCCGCTGCCTGCACAGTTACTCGTCTATTATTCAGGTCAGAACGATCGGGTGGGCGCTCTGGTCGAGCGTTACGAACGCGGCTTCAGAGCCCGTTTACGCGCAGCTCGAGCGGCGATCGTACCACGCATCATCGGGATAGGACCGGCATGCAAGAAGCTGCTGGTTGTCACACTGCTGCTCTTGCCGGAACAGAATCTGGCACGGCAATTCCTGCTCAAGAAGCTCGGCATTCTGAATTGCCTGCGCAATATTCACGTCGTGATCTCGCGACCGCACTTCGTTGACACCGACGATCATGACCCGTTCGATACAGCGCAATTGTTTTGGGGAGTAACCGGGTACGCCCGCATATTCCTTCAGCAACTACTCGACAGCATCGAAGGGGAGTTCACTCCCGGCCAGTTGTACGACCGTGAGCGCGGACTCTACACGCTAACGTGCAATATCGATCGGCTCCGCGCCGTGATGGACAATGACTCCGGTGAGCTGTTGTTCCGTTCGTTTGATGCATTGCGTGTGCTTGGGATGCTGCGGGACATCGGCCTACCGGTCGCCCTCGAAGGATTGGAAGTTTCGAACCTTGGCATGTTCAGCGACGGCCAGTTTCAGTCGGTGTATTTGTTCGGCGCTTCAGAGCTGTTCAAGGGGCAAACCTGTATCACGCTGCTCGACGAGCCCGATGCGTTCCTGCACCCTGAATGGCAGTTCGATTTCCTCAAACAAGTAAACGCAATCTCGGGCGATGCGGTGGCCTCCCATCATCTTTTGTTAAGCAGTCACAGCGCCTCAACGATCGCCGCCGACACGCCTGGCCGAATTCGACTGTTTGCCCCCGGGGAAAACGGCGTCGAGCTATTTGAAACTGACAAGTCAGAACTTGTGAAATCGCTCTCTGCTGGTCTTATCACATTTTCCGAAAAAGAAGCGTCGCTCAGCATTGAGCACGTCGTCACGAACGCTAACGGGCCGGTATTATTCACAGAAGGCGTATCCGATGCAGTGATCCTTCGGCACGCATGGGACAAACTCTATCCGGGCCAGGACCGAGTTTTCGCTATTGAACAAGGCTATGGCTCCGGTTTCCTGAGAAACCTGTTCACAAACCCACACTTTTTTGATGCTCATCCGGGGCGCGCGTTTTTCGCACTGTTCGACTTCGACGAAGCGTTCAAGGAATGGAATCAGCTTGGCGTCGACGTTGAGACAGACCCCGGTCGTTGCTTGGCAAAACAATGGAACGGACGGCTCGGATACGCTTTGCTCTTACCTGTCCCGCCAGCACTGAGCATAATCGGCCAGGTATTAAAGCCAAACGGGAATGGCAATTTTGGAGATCGATCGAGACTGTCAATCGAACTTATGTTCCACGACGTTCCCGAGCTTGCCGCGCGATTTGAACCAGATCCAAATGAGCGAGACGGTTGCATCAGATTCATCGGAGATAAAGTTGCGTTTGCTGAGCAGGTTGTCCCTGTCCTAGCAGCCGAGCATTTCGAAGGTTTCCGACCCATCTTTGAATTCGTCGCCGCCAAGGTCTAGCTACGCGAATGGCTCGGGACCCGCTCCCCCACCCCCAACACCCTTTACGCTTCGTTTACCACGCCCGGGGCAAAACACGCTCTGTGCAGGGCGATGTGCGCCCAGGGGACGTTTATGGATTCGCAGCGCGGCTACGAAGAGGACCGGTCGGATGCCGATCGCGTCGTCGCGGATGATGGGATCGACGACACGGCGGCGGCGGCGGCGGCGATCGGCACCGACGAGCGTCGCATGCACGTGCGCGCGTACAACCATTGGGTGTCGTTGCTGCGCGGGCGCGCTTATCCGTCGATCGAGGATCTCGACCCCGCCAATATCGCCGATTTCGGTCCGCATTCGGTGCTGCTCGATTTCACCGCCGGGATCGAGGATCCGGCGATCGCCTATCTCGGCCGCGCGCTGCGCGACGAGACCGCGCTCGACCAGTCGATCACGCATATCTCGCAAGTGCCCAGCCGGTCGTTGCTGTCGCGGCTGACCGACCATTATCTTCAGATCATCGCCAACCGCGCCCCGATCGGGTTCGAGGCCGAGTTCGTCGGCACGCGCGGCTACAACACGATGTATCGCGGCATCCTGATGCCCTTTTCGTCGAACGACGACACGATCGATTTCATCTATGGCGTGATCAACTGGAAGGAACTGGTCGACGCCGAGACGCAGAAGAAGCTCGACGCCGAGGTCGATACCGCGCTGCGCGCCGCGCCCAAGCCTCAGGCGGCCGCCCCGGTCTGGGCCGACGGTCCCGCCGCCGACGTGTCGCCGGTCGCCGAGCCCGACGATCTGGCCGGCAAGCTGGAGCAAGCGCGCCAGACCGCGCTCGCCGCGACCAATGCCGATACGCGCAGCCGCGCCGCGCTCTATCGCGCTTTGGGCCGCGCGCATGATTTCGGGCTCGCCGCCGAGCAGGACAGCGACACGTACGAACGCTTGCTCGCCGATGCCGGTGTGACCGTGCAGGACCGCGCGCCAATGACCGCGGTGGCGAAATTGGTGTTCGGCGCCGATTACGACAAAGCGCGGCTGACCGAATTCGCCGCGGTGCTGGCACATGCCCGCCGCCACGCCATCCCCGCCGGCCAGCTGACGCCGTTGCTGGAAACCGTCGATGGCGGGATCAAGGCGGTGGTCGCCGCCGAACGCGCCGCGCGCAATCCGGCGAAGGAAGAGGGACGCGATCCGCTGGCGGATATCGCCGAGCGGCTGGTGCTGGCGAGTGTGGAGTTTGCCACCGGGCTGGAGCCTGGGGAGCTGGTCGTGTTGCTGGGGCGGGCGACGGGTGAAGGGACGGTGGATATCGTTGCTTCGGTGGCGAACGATCGGTCGCTTGCGGCTCGGACGCTGAAGGCGGCGAAGTAATTTCAAAACTCGCCGTTTCCCTGGCGCCGTTTTACACTCCTGCGTCATCCCGGCCTTGTGCCGGGATCCACGGTGCCGCAAGCGCGGAACTCAGAGCCTCTTGCTTCTCAGCCAGCCTCCCGGTGGATCCCGGCACAAGGCCGGGATGACGGTTGTGCTTTAACGCCACCCAAAGGCCCCAAACCGCAAGTTACACCCGAAACTATCCTTGAGCCCGCCGATCCACGGGGGCATAGGACGGCGATGGCCAAGACCACGCTGAAATCGCTGTCGGACGCGCTTGCGGACCGGCTGACCAAGGGCGCCTTGCCGGGAGAGCTGCAGGGGTTCGGAAAGGCGGAGCGCGCGGAAGCCGCGAACTTCGTCGCCACCGCCGCGTATAGCCGCCCACCGGGCGGGCCGACCATGGTGATCGAGCCGATCGCGGCCAACGACCCGCGCCGCCGCATGCGGGTGGCGATCGTCAATGACGACATGCCGTTCCTGGTCGATTCGGTCGCGGCGACGATCGCGGCGCAGGGCATCGCGGTCGACCGCATCATCCATCCGGTCATTCCCGTCACGCGCGACCAATCGGGCGGATTGATGGGCGTGGGCGACGGCAATCCCGAATCGATGATCTATATCGAGATGGAGCGGGCCGACGCGCGCGAGCGCCGCGCGCTGGTCACCGCGCTCGAAGACAATCTGAAGGACGTGCGCGCCGCGGTGTCCGACTGGGTGCCGTTGCAGGAAGCGATGGCGGCTGATGCCGCGACCCTGACCGGGGCGGGCGCGGAATTGCTCCACTGGTTCCTCGATCGCCATTTCACCCTGTTGGGTCATGGCAAATATGGCCGCGAAGGTGGCGCCCGCGCCCCGCTCGGCATCTGCCGCAACAAGCACGAGACTCCGATCCTGGCCGAAGCGTCACGCGCGCTGGCGATCGAGTGGTTCGAACTGGGCAATGAGGCGCCGTTGCTGCTCAAGTCGAACTTCATTTCCAGCGTGCATCGCCACATCCCGCTCGACCTGGTGGTGGTGCCAATCCGCGACGGCAAGAAAGTCTCCGGCCTGTCGATCCATGCCGGACTGTGGACCTCGTCCGCGCTCAACTCGCCGCCCGACGAGGTGCCCGGGCTGCGCACGCGGCTGGGCGACCTACAGAAGAAATTCGGGTTCGATCCCAAGGGCCATGCGGGGAAGGCGCTGGAACATGCGCTGACCACCCTGCCCCACGATCTGCTGATCGCCTTCACCCCCGAGGCGCTGGAGGAAGTGGCGCTGACCGCGATGAGCCTGGCCGACCGGCCGCGGCCCAAATTGGTATTGGCGCGGTCGATCCTGGGCCGGCATCTATTCTGTTTCGTGTGGCTGCCGCGCGACGAATTCACCACCGCGCGCCGCGTCGCGATCGGCGACATGCTGGCCGAGGCGGCGGGCGGCGCCGTGCTCAACTGGGCGATCGCGATGGACGATCTGGTCGCGCTGATCCGCTATACGGTCGATCTGCGCGGCGAGGGCCGGATGCCCGACGTCGCCGCGCTCGACACGCGCCTGGCGCGGATGATGCGCGGCTGGGCGCCGGCGGTCGAAGCGGCGCTGGCGGAAAGCGACGCGGCACGCTCGACCCGGCTGGCGCTGCGCTGGGCCAATTGCTTCCCGCAAGGCTATCGCACGGTCAACAGCGCCGACGAAGCGGCACGCGACATCCTCAGCCTGTCGACGCTGGAAACGCCGGAGCAGCGCGCGGTCCGCCTGTATCGCGACGCGCGCGGCGAAGCGCGACTGAAGCTCTATCGCATGGGCGGTTCGATCGCGCTGTCGGACGCGGTGCCGGTGCTGGAGAATTTCGGCTTCCGCGTGATCGAGGAAGTGCCGACCGCGCTGAGCGACGAGGGTCAGGGCTTCATCCACGAATTCCTGATCGAGGCGGCGGGCGGCGTCGGCAACGTGTTCGACGGCAATACCAGCGTGCTGGAAGAAGCGGTCGCCGCGGTTCTGGAAGGGACGGCGGAGAACGACGCGTTCAACCGTCTGATCGTCGACCTCAACATGGCGCCAAGCTCGGCGGTGCTGTTCCGCGCCTGGTTCCGCTATCTGCGCCAGGGCGGGCTGACTTATGGCCTGACCACGGTAGTCGACGCGCTGCGCCGCGCGCCGGCGGTGACCGCCGCGCTGATCGACCGGTTCGATGCCGCGCACGCGCCGGGCGGCAAAAGCGAGGCCGGGGTGATCGCCGCCGACGAAGCGATCAAGGCCGGGCTCAACAATGTCTCGGCGATCGACGACGACCGCATCCTGCGCGCGATCCATGGCGTGATCGTCGCGACCTTGCGCACCAACGCCTTCACCCCCGCGGCGGACGAGGCGCTGGCGTTCAAGCTGGACAGCCACAAGGTGCCCGGCCTCCCCGCGCCGCTGCCCTGGCGCGAGATCTGGGTGTACAGCCCGCGGGTCGAGGGCATCCATCTGCGCGCCGGCCCGGTCGCGCGCGGCGGGCTGCGCTGGTCCGACCGGCGCGACGACTTCCGCACCGAGATCCTCGGCCTGATGAAGGCGCAGCGCGTCAAGAACGCGGTGATCGTGCCGACCGGCGCCAAGGGCGGCTTCTACCCCAAACAGCTCCCCAGCCCCGCAGTCGATCGCGACGCCTGGTTCGCCGAAGGGACCGAGAGCTACCGCATCTTCATCCGCACCCTGTTGTCGGTCACCGACAATATCGTCGAGGGCAAGGTCGTCCATCCCAAGGGCGTGACGATCCTGGACGGCGAGGACCCCTATTTCGTCGTCGCCGCCGACAAGGGCACCGCGACCTTCTCCGACGTCGCCAATGCGATCGCGATCGAGCGCGGCTTCTGGCTGGGCGACGCCTTCGCCTCGGGCGGCAGCTATGGCTATGACCACAAGGCGATGGCGATCACCGCCAAGGGCGCCTGGGTCTCGGTCCAGCGCCACTTCGCCGAGCGCGGGGTCGACGTGCAGACGCAGTCCATCCGCGTCGTCGGCTGCGGCGACATGTCGGGCGACGTGTTCGGCAATGGCATGTTGCTCAGCCAGGCGATCAAATTGGTCGCGGCATTCGACCATCGCCACATCTTCCTCGACCCCGATCCCGATCCGGCCGCGAGCTGGGCGGAGCGCGACCGTATGTTCAAGCTGCCGCGGTCGAGCTGGGCGGATTACAATCCCAAGCTGATCTCGAAGGGCGGCGGCGTCTTCCCGCGCAGCGCCAAGACGATCCCGCTGTCGAAACAGATCAAGGCCGCGCTCGACATCTCGGCCGACGAGCTCGAGCCCGCCGCGTTGATCTCGGCGATCCTCAAATCGCCCGCCGACCTGATCTGGTTCGGCGGCATCGGCACCTATGTGAAGGCGGCGAGCGAGAACCATATCGAGGTCGGCGACCCGGCCAACGACCGTCTGCGCGTCAATGCCGAGGATATCCGCGCGATCGCGATCGGCGAAGGCGCCAATCTGGGCGTGACCCAGGCCGGGCGCATCGCCTTCGCGTCGAGGGGCGGCCGGATCAACACCGACTTCATCGACAATTCGGCCGGCGTCGATTGCTCGGATAACGAGGTCAATATCAAGATCGCGCTCAACCGCGAGATGATCGAAGGCCGGCTGCAATTCGAGGCGCGCAACAAATTGCTCGTCCAGATGACCGACGACGTCGCGCATCTGGTGCTTGAGGACAACCGGCTGCAGACTCTGGCGCTGTCGATCATGGAACAGGACGGCGCCCAGGCCTTGCCGAGCTTCGTCCGGCTGATCGAGATTTTCGAGAGCGCCGGCCGGCTCGACCGCGTGGTCGAGGGATTGGCCGATAACGGCACCCTGCTCCGTCGAGCGCCGGAAGGCCGCGGCCTGACGCGTCCCGAACTCGCGGTATTGCTCGCTACCGCCAAGCTCGCGCTGCAGGATGCGATCGAGCATTCCAACCTGGGCGGCGATGACGAGTTGCTCGCCGATCTCCATGCCGCTTTCCCGCCGGCGATGCGCAAGAAGTTCGGCGAGGCGATCGACCATCACCGCCTGCGCGGCGAAATCATCGCGACCAAGCTCGCCAATCGAGTCGTCAATCGCCTCGGCGTGCTCCACCCGTTCGAGCTCGCCGAAGAGGAAGGCGCGGCGATGGCCGACATCGCGGCGATGTTCGTCGTGGTCGAGCGGCTCTACGATCTCGACAAATTATGGGCCGAGATCGAGCGCGCGCCGATGCCCGAAACCGGCCGCCTGGCGCTGTTCGACGAAGTGGCGGTCGCGGTGCGCAGCCAGATCGCAGATCTGTTGCGAGTGACCGCCCCCGGCACCACGCCGTCGGTCGTGATCGCGCGGCTGGCCAAGGGAGTCGCGGCGCTCGACCGCAAGACCAAGGAATTGCTGCTTGAGGAAGCGAGCGCACAATCGGTGCGGATCTCGACCAGCCTGGAAGCGGCGGGCGCGCCCCCGGCGCTGGCGAAGAAGGTCGTGCGGCTGTTCGAGCTCGACGGCGCGGTCGGCCTCGCCGATCTCGGCGCCGAGCTCGGCCTGGACGAGACCGTGCTGACGCGCGCTTTCACCCATCTGGGGCAAGCGCTCGGGCTCGACTGGGCACAAGCGACCGCGGCGCGCATTCTGTCGAGCGATCCCTGGGAACGCCTGCTGATCGCCGGGCTCGCCCGCGATTTCCAACAGCTTCGGCTCGAATTCCTCGAACGCCATGCCGGCAAGGATCCCGAGGGCGCCGTGGAGACCTGGCTCGGCGCCAATGCGGGCCGCGTCGCGCAGTTCAAGGGCGTGGTCGATCGTGCGCGGACGGCGGCGACGCCGAACGCGGCGATGCTGGCGCAAATCGCTGGGCAGGCGCGAGTGTTGTTGGGACGGTAAGCGACGCTGACTCCCTCTCCCGCCTGCGGGAGAGGGAGGGGCCCGCCGCGAAGCGGTGGGAGGGTGAGGGTCTTCTTTCTTCTTTTTTGGCTTTCAATCGCTTGGAAGAAGAAAGAAGACCCTCACCCAACCCTCTCCCGCAAGCGGGAGAGGGCTTTAAAGCGCAGACGACGGCAGATTCAGACCCCAACCGCGACCTTTGCCCTCTGCCGCGCCTTCAACTCAGCCTTCCACCCCCGCGCCCGCCACCACATGATGACCCCGGTGATCGCCAGCGTCGCCGGCAACAACCCGCCCAGGAAAATGACGATCTGCCACACCAGGCCCATCCGCGTACCGTCATGGATGCGGCGCATCAGGCGCGCAGTGTCTTCCCTGGGCGGCGGTGAGGGCTTCGCCCTACCAGTCGCGTCGTCGATCTTGACCTGACGGCCGGCCCCTTCGCCGATCGTCACGGTCCATTCGGGCTTGAGGTCGGTCGGCCAGGCGATCATCGCGACATCGCCGGGCAATGCCGCCCGCGCGCGCGCGATCGCGGTGTCGAGGCCGGTCTTCGGCGCCTCCAGCGGCTTGGCGCGCGCCATCGCGGCACGGTCAGGGCCTCTTTGCGGCTGCGCGCCTGAGATCGCGCCGAAGAATTGCGGGAAGCTGATCCACGCCCCGGTCAGCGACAGCACGAAGAGCGGCAAGGCGATCCAGAAGCCGAACAGATGGTGCAGATTGGTGTCGAGATTGCGATGCCGCCGCCAGCGCAGGCCGCGTCCCCATTTGCCGACGGTCGGCCACCACAGCCAGATGCCCGTGAAGCAGGAGAACAGCATCGCGACCCCCAGCCAGCCGACGATCGACCGGCCCCAGACCGGAATCATCATGCTGCCATGGATCATGTGCATCGCGCGGATCAGCCCCGAATTGCTGCTCGCCGTGTCGAGCACGCGGGCTGTCGGCGGATCGAGCCAGACGTTGACTCGCGACGGCGGCCCGCCCTGGGGTTTGGCGCCTGCGGGAATCGCGGTGACCACCACCGGACCATCACCATTGGGCAGCGAGATCGACTGGATACGATCGCCCGGCTTGAGCACGCGCCGCACCGCCTGGACGTAGAGCTGCGGGTCGACCGTCCGTTCGCCGCTCACCGCGTAACGCTGCGGATTGAGGCCATGGTCGAGCGCCTCGTCCCAGACGAGCGCCGCGCCGGTCACGCACAAAGGAATGATCAGGATCGCCAGGATCAGGCCGATCCATTTGTGCACCTGGAACCAGAAATTGCGCAGCCCGATCTTGGTCATCGTCGTCCTCATGCGTCGGCCCAGCGCCGCAGCAGGTTGTGATAGGTCCCGGTCAGCCGCACGACCGCCGGGTCTCCCTGGCCCAGCCGCGACGCGGCGTCCTGTACCGCCTGGTCGAGCTCGAACAGGATGCGGCGCGCGCCGTCGTCGCGGACCATCGACTGGATCCAGAAGAAAGAAGCGATCCGCTCGCCGCGCGTGACGGGTTCGACGCGGTGCACGCTCGACGCCGGATAGAGCACCATGTGCCCGGCGGGCAGCTTGACGCGCTGCTCGCCGAACTGGTCCTCGATCACCAGCTCGCCGCCGTCATAGCTGTCGGGATCGGACAGGAAGAGCGTCGCCGACAAATCGCTGCGCACGCGAAAGTCGCTGCCGCGGCGGATGCGGATCGCGCTGTCGACATGCGCGCCGAACGCGTCACCGCCGGCGTAGCGGTTGAACAGCGGCGGATAGACTTTGAGCGGCAAAGCGGCGGCGACGAACAGTGCCGCACCAGACAGGGCATCGAGCACCATCGTTCCCGCCTCGCGCGCCGCCGCCGATTCCTCGGGCAGCTGCGCATTTTGTTTGGCGAGCGCCGATTGATGGCCGGACGTCGCGTTGCCATCGATCCACTCGCCCACGTCGATCATCGCCCGCACCCGAGCCACGCCCGCCGCGTCCAGCACATCGGGGATAGCGATCAGCATCGGCCCACTCCGCGCTCGATCGCCGCGCGGCCGCGCGCGCGGAAGGCGGGGACAGGCGAGGCGTCGAGAAAGGCGGCAGCCTTGGCGACGAAAGCCGGCGTTGCCCGCTCCCCTGCCCGTTCGATCCAGCGGAGCGCTTCCTCGCCGCGTCCCTTGGCGCCGAGCATACGCGCATGATTGAACATGCCGCGGAAATCGCCACCCTCGGCCGCGCGTTCGTAGAACCGCGCCGCCTTGGTCAGGTTGCGCGCAACCACCCAGCCGTCCTCATGGAAGCTGCCGACGAAATTGGTCGCTTTGGCATTCCCTAGCTTCGCCGCCTTTTCGAACCAGGCAAGCGCGACCGCTTTGTCCTCGACAACGCCGTGCCCGAGCGCGAGCAAGGTCGCGTAATTGTACATCGCCCAGTCGAGCCCACGCTCGGCGGCGATGCGATAGCAATCGGCAGCGCGTGCCTTGTCTACGCCCACGCCCCAGCCGAGATCGTAGCATCGCCCGACCATGTTGAGCGCCATCAGATGCCCTTGCGCCGCGGCGCGATTGAACCAGGCGAACGCCGCCCCGGCGTCCTTGGCGACGCCATTCCCGTCGAGCAGCAATTGGCCATAGAGCGCCTGGGCCTCGGCCTCGCCGCTTTCGGCGAGTTGGCGAAGAAACGCCGCGCGCTCACCCGGATCATCGGGCAAGCGCGCGGCACTGGCGACGGTGGAGGGGGGTACCGTCGTCAGAACTTGAACTCCACCGACCCGAACACCGTCCGCCCGGTGGCGATCGACGCATAGTGGCTGGTATAGACCTGGTTGAAATAGACCTTGTCGGTCAGATTCTGCGCGTTGACGCTGATCTGAATGTTCCTGGTCAGCTTGTACGAGGCGCGCGCGTCGAACCGCCAGTAAGACGGGATCATGCGATAGAGCACCTTGGTCGCCGGCGTGACCGTCACGACACCGCCCGCCGTCTGGGTCGCGGCGCGATTGTCGGCATAGCCACCGAACTGACGGTCCATGTACAGCGCCCCGCCGCTGACCGAGAAGCGCTTGGTCACGTCGACCGTGGTCCAGGCGGTCAGCGAATGCTTGGCGGTTTGCGGCACCTGCTTGCCAGTGTTGACCGACACCACCTGCGCTGTCTTCGCCGGCTGGATGATCGTCGTCACCCCGCCCACTGTCTGTGTGATCGCCGCCACCGTCAGCGCCGTGAAACCGCCATCGGTGATCTTGGGATCGAGATAGGTATAGCCGCCGAACACCGTCCAGCCGGGCAGGATCGTGCCGTTGACGGTCAGTTCCAGCCCGCGGATGCGCGTCTTGCCCAGGAACGAGGGCAGCCCGTCGTCGCCGGTCACCCGGGCATTGTCGATGTCGGTCTGGAACACCGCGAGGCCCAATCCCAGCCGTTCCTTGAACAGGCTCGCCTTGGCGCCGACCTCATACGATTTGGTCTTCTGCACCTTAAGCGCATCGAGGATCGCGAGGTTCGATCCGCTGGTCGAGGTCGGCAGCGCATTGTCCTCGCGCCCTTCCCCCAGCAATGTGTTGGGCGGCGTCGCGGCGGTGGCGTAACTCGCATAGAGGCTGGTTTCCGGCGTCGGTTTGAACACCAGCCCGGCTTGCCAGTTGAACAATTCGTCGGTGCGGCTGAGCCGGAACGCCTGGGTCGCGGTGTATCCCTGACCTGGCGTGGTCACCGATTTGAAGCGATCGAACCGCGCGCCGAGGTTGAGGATCAACTGCGGCGTCAAGGTGATCGAGTCGAAGCCATAGACGCTCACCGTATTGGCGTCGTTCTGGGTTTCTTCGAGCGGCAAGGATTTCACGATCGGCGACGGCGTGCTCGACGTGTCGCTCGCATAATTGACCCAGGGATCATAGGGATTCGGGTTGAACAGGCTGGTGCAATAATAACGTGAGACGGTCGCCGTGTTGCAGCGCGGGCTGATGGTCGAGCCCGTCGACAGCGTTTCGACCCCGGAGGAATTGAGAAAGCCGCGCGTGACGAAGGTGCCGCGCCGTGCCTTCTCCCATGAGAATTCCGCGCCGACCGCGATGCTGTGCTTGATGCCGCCGGTGTCGAAGGTGCCGTACAGATCGATCTGATCGGTCAGCGCATCCGAATAACTGTAGCGCGTATTGGCGCGGCGCCAGACATAGCCACCGCTGACGAGATCGCCCCGCGTGCCCGCCGCTCCCGTCGTCGGATTGGTCGGCGCCGTACCGAAGACATTGCCGGTGCTGTCGTCAGGCAGCAGGAAGATATAGGCTTGGGTCGAGTGCGACCAGCGCGCGGTGTTGCGGATGGTGAGGGTCGGCGAGAGATCGTGTTCGAAACGGATCGTCGCCTGATCGGTGGTCGCGTCGCGGAAATCGCGATCAACCAGCCCGTAGAAATTGCTGCGATCGACATAGCCGGTCTGGCCGCCGGCAGTGGTGATCCGGCCGAGCGCCGGTTGGGTATAGATGTTGCCCGTGCCCGGCGCGTTCCCGATCGTGTAGAGATAGGGAATGCCGCTGTCGGGCAATTCATGGCTCTCCAGCCGGTAATAGCTCGCCGTCAGTCGCGTTGCGGTGCCGAGGCCGATCGTCAGCGACGGCGCGAAGCCCCAGCGCCTGGCCCAGATCGCGTCGCGTCCGGCGAAATCCTGATCGTGCCATAGGCCCTGGACGCGGAACGCGACGGTCGGCGTGATCGCGATGTTGAGATCGGCGGTGACGCGCTTGTAATCGGCTTCGCCATAGCTCGCCGTAAGGCTGCCGAACGTGCCCGCCTTGGGCAATTTCGAGATGATGTTGATCGTCCCGCCGGCCGAGCCGCGCCCACCGAGCGTCGAATCCGAGCCGCGGACGATCTGCACCGAATCGATCGCGAAGGTCTCGCGGGTCTGCGATGACAGATCGCGCACGCCGTCGACATAGATCGAGCCCTGGCTGTCGAAGCCGCGAATGAACGGGCGATCGCCGATCGGATTGCCGCCCTCGGCCGCGCCGAAGGTGATGCCGGGCACGGTGCGCAGCGCATCCTGGAGCGAGGCGGATCCGGTTTCCTCGATCACCCTGCTCGGGATGACGACGATCGATTTGGGCGTGTCGACGACGCGCGCCACATCCTTGGGGCCGTTGGGTTCGGCCTCGGCCTTGATCAGCTGGCCGTTGATGATGATGTCGCGGCGGTGATCCTGATCGTCGCTATCGTCGTTGGCGGGCGCGGGATCGGGACCGTCGGCGGCCAATGCCGGATGCGTGGCGAAGGCGCCGACGCAGGACAAGGCCAGGAAAGCAGGCTGCGCGACGCGCCGCGCGGGATTGTTGCGAGTCACTCTTATCTCCCTTGTTGGGAGAGCCGCTATTGAGAGTCGTTCGCAGTGTCAACGCTATTGAGAAATATTCTCAACTATTCCGGTTGCGTGCCTCTGCCAGGACCCAGGTCCGGAGCGCGCTGGCAAGGTTGGGCGGGTTGTCGGCGAGGATGCGCAATGCGTCGATTTCGGCGACTAGCGCGGATAGCGGAAGACTGCGCCGTCGTGCCGCTTCCTCCAGCGTCTGCCAAAACAGTGGCTCGAGGGTGATCGAGGTTTCGTGCCCGGCGATCGTGATCGACCGTTTGACGGGACCGGCAAATCCGCCGGGAGGTGGGTCGATACTCAAGAAAGCCCCTCCCCTTCAGGGGAGGGGTTGGGGGTGGGGGAGTGCCACAGGCAAATCGCTTGGGGAGAGCCCCCACCCCAACCCCTCCCCTGAAGGGGAGGGGCCAAAAAGAAGTGCCCGCTCAAGGCTTGTCGAACAAAGCCGCGAGCTGCTCGATGATCGCGCCGCCCAATTGCTCGGCGTCCATGATCGTCACCGCGCGCTCGTAATAACGCGTCACGTCGTGGCCGATGCCGATCGCGACGAGTTCGACCGGCGAGCGGTTCTCGATCCAGTGGATCACCTGGCGCAGATGGCGTTCGAGATAGGATCCGCTGTTCACAGACAAAGTAGAATCGTCGACCGGCGCGCCGTCGGAGATCACCATCATGATCTTGCGCTCTTCCGGACGACCGATCAGGCGATTATGCGCCCAGAGCAGTGCCTCGCCGTCGATATTCTCCTTGAGCAGCCCCTCGCGCATCATCAGTCCCAGGCTGGGCTTGGCGCGGCGCCATGGCTCGTCGGCCTGTTTGTAGACGATATGGCGAACGTCGTTGAGGCGCCCCGGCTGCGGCGGGCGCCCCGCGGCGAGCCAGCTCTCACGCGCCTGCCCGCCCTTCCACGCACGCGTGGTGAAACCGAGGATCTCCGTCTTCACGCCACAGCGTTCGAGCGTGCGCGCCAGGATATCGGCGCTGATCGCGGCGATCGAGATCGGCCGCCCACGCATCGACCCCGAATTGTCGATCAGCAGCGTGACGACTGTGTCCTTGAACTCGGTGTCGCGCTCGATCTTGTAGCTCAGCGACAGCATCGGGTTGATCACCACCCGCGCCAGCCGCGCGGCATCGAGCAATCCCTCTTCCTGGTCGAAATCCCACGACCGGTTCTGCTGCGCCATCAGCCGCCGCTGCAACCGGTTGGCGAGCTTGGTCACCGCACCCTGCAGATGGACGAGCTGCTGGTCGAGATACGAGCGCAGCCGAATCAGTTCCTCAGGATCGCACAATTCGGTCGCGGCGATGACCTCGTCATATTGCGTGGTCCACGCCTTATAATCGAATTGCGACGAGGGATCGGCAAACGGCCGATTGGGCCGGACGGGAAGCATTCCCTCCTCGCCTTCGTCGCCTGCCTCGCCCTCGGCATCCTCGAACGATTCGTCGCCGGCCTCGGCGCCCTCGCCGTCGTCGCTTTCCGCCTCGGACTGCTCGCCGCGCGCCTCGACTTCGCCCTGGCCCTGCTCGCTTTGGTCGTCGCCTTCCTCGCCCTGATCCTGCTCCTCGTCGGTACCTTCGTCGTCCGAGCCGCCGTCGTCGCTATCCTCGGGAATCTGATCGCCCTCGACCAGGTCGAGGTCCTCGAGCAATTTGGTCGCCAGGCTGGCGAACGCGCGCTGGTCGTCGAGCGCGAGGCGCAGCGCGTCGAGATCGCCGCCGGCTTTCTCCTCGATCCACTCGCGGACCAGATCGAGCCCGGCCAGCGCGACATCTGGCGCCGCCTGGCCGGTCAGCCGCTCGCGCACCAGCAACTGGATCGCGGTCGATAGCGGCACTTCGTCGCGGCTGCGCGCCCGCGTGATCGGGTCGGAGCGCAGGCGCATGTCGAGCGCATGGTTGAGATTGGCCGAGATGCCGGCATAGCCGCGCGATCCCAGCGCCTCGACCCGTGCCGTCTCCGCCGCGTCGAACACCGCGCGCGCGACCGCATCGTGCGGTGCATTCTTGAGATGGAGCGAGGCGTTGTGGAGCTTCAACCGCAGCGAGAAGGAATCGGCGAAGCCCCGCGCCTCGGCGACCTGATCGGCCGGCAAGGTCCGCGCCGGCATCGGCACCTTGATATGCTTGCCCGACTGGGCCGGCGCGTCGGCGGTGAACGCCAGTTCGACCTCGGCCTCGTCGGCAAGCGCCCGCGACGCGCCGCCGAGCACGGCCTTGAAGCGATCGAGGGGAGTATCCTGCGCCACGCCCCTGCTGTTACGCCTTTCCGACCACGCTCTCGGGCAGATCCTTGCCGAATACGCGCTGGTAATATTCCGCCACCAATGCGCGCTCCGCCTCGTCGCATTTGTTGAGGAACGACAAGCGGAAGGCGAAGCCGACATCGTTGAAGATCAAAGCGTTCTGCGCCCAGGTGATGACGGTGCGCGGGCTCATCACGGTCGAGATGTCGCCGTTGATGAAGCCCTTGCGAGTCAGATCGGCGACGCGGACCATGTTGTCGACGACCTGCTTGCCATCGGGCTTGTCGTATTCGCCGGACTTGGCGAGCACGATCTGCGCCTCGACCGCGGCGGGCAGGTAATTGAGCGTGACGACGATGTTCCAGCGGTCCATCTGACCCTGGTTGATCTGCTGCGTGCCGTGATAGAGACCGCTGGTGTCGCCCAGGCCGACTGTATTGGCGGTCGCGAACAGCCGGAAATAGGGGTTCGGGCGGATCACGCGATTCTGGTCGAGCAGGGTCAATTTGCCCTCGGTCTCGAGCACGCGCTGGATCACGAACATCACGTCGGGGCGGCCGGCGTCATATTCGTCGAACACCAGAGCGGTCGGCGTCTGCAACGCCCAGGGCAGCAAGCCTTCGCGGAATTCGGTGACCTGCTGGCCGTCCTTGAGCACGATCGCGTCGCGACCGATCAGATCGATGCGGCTGATATGCGCATCAAGATTGATGCGGATGCACGGCCAGTTGAGGCGCGCGGCGACCTGTTCGATATGCGTCGACTTGCCGGTGCCGTGATAGCCCTGGACCATCACGCGGCGATTGTGCGCGAAGCCCGCCAGAATCGCGAGCGTGGTGTCGGCATCGAACACATAAGCGGGATCGAGATCCGGCACGCGCTCATCGGCCTCGCTGAACGCGGGCACTTCCATGTCGCTGTCGATACCGAACAGGTCGCGCACCTTCTTCATCTGGTCGGGCGCGGCCAACAGCGTGGTTTCGCGGCTATCGGGCTGGATGTTGGGGATGTCGGTCATCGTCTATTCCTTCGCGGCGCCCTCCCTAGACGCGCGGATGCAGCGAAGTCGAGACGCGATTTGCCGACCCGATAGTCGAAAATCTGCCGCGCGGGACGCGTCCGCGCCTGTCTATTCCAGGAAAGCCGCCAGGTTCGCCAGGGTAGAAGCCATCCCTTGCGCGTGATCCTCGGCCGAGATTCCAGGCGGCACATCGAACGCCTCGATCGTCACCTCCGTTCCGTCCGAGACAGGGCGGAGCGACCAGATCATCGTCATCGTGCCGGCAAAGGCGGGATCGTCCGACTCGAAATCGGCGGTCTGGACAATGCGCTCGCCGGGGATCAGCTCGACGAACCGCCCCGCGACGCGATCGGCGTCGGCGGCGCTTTTGCCGCCGCCAGCATGCGAGCCGCTATAGGTCAGCGTCAGGCGATAATGGCCGCCGGGCCGTGGATCGAACGCGTCGAACCGCCCGGTCATGCCGGCCGGCGGCAGCCAGCGCGCCTGCGCCTCGGGATCGACGAACGCGCCATAGATCGCCGCGGGCGTCGCGTAGACGATCCGGCTGGCCCTGTCGGTCCGCCTGGCCATGATCAATCCTCGGTCCATTTGGGCGGCAAGGGGAACAAGGTGACGAACCGCTCGGCGATCGAGCGGTCGCCCTCGACCGTGACCAGGCCCAGTTTCTCCCCTTCCGCGATCGGCACGCCGCCATAGGTCAGCGCGGCAAATCCGCGCGGGGTCGAGGTGAAGACGACATCGGCATCCGCCGGCTCAGTCCGCGTGACCTGAAAGCTGCTATTGGCGAGTTCGGTGGTGAACACCTCGTCGCCCAGCCGGAAGCCGATCCTGGCAACCATGCCCGCCGAGCGTTCGGCCGACAACATGGTGCGGAACGACAGCATCAGCGACGCCGCCGACAGCGGCAGCGACGGATCGTGCGCGGGCGAGCGCGTCGCCCAGCGGCCGAGCTCCTGGATCGCGGTCTCGCTCTCATAACCCCAGCGAGTCAGTTCGTAGATCTGGACCGAGGCGGGCGGCGGCAGCTTGCGCTTGTGGAGGATGCCGGCGGCTTCCATCCCTTCGAGCCGCTGCGTCAGCACATTGGCACTGATGCCATTAAGCGCGCCCTTGAGCTCGCCGAACCGCCGGCCGCCGAACATCAGCTCGCGGACGATCAGCAGCGACCAGCGTTCGCCGACCAATTCGAGCGCCATCGCAGTCCCGCAAGCATCGTCATACCACCGTTTTTGCACCGTATTTTCCACTGTAGTCACTTTTTCTAACTTCATGGTTGCTTTTTATAACTAAGTTGGTCATAAAAGTCAAGTCAGCCGATTCGCCAGCCCCCTTGGCGGTCCCGGCTTTAGGGAGAGAACAGATGACCAAGATGATTTTCGTGAACCTGCCCGTCACCGATGTCGCCAAGGCGACCGCCTTCTATGAGACGATCGGGTTCGAGAAGAACCCGCAATTCAGCAACGATCAGGCATCTTGCATGGTCTGGTCCGACGCGATCCACGTGATGCTGCACGACCATGATTTCTACAGGACCTTCACGGCCAAGCAGATCGCCGACACGCACAAGACCAGCGCCGCGCTGATCGCCTTGTCGCGCGACAGCCGCGAACAGGTCGATGCGATCACCGATGCCGCGATCGCCGCCGGCGGCCGCGAAACACGTGAGAAGGACGACATGGGCTGGATGTACGGCCGCGCGTTCGAAGACCTCGACGGCCACACCTTCGAGGCGATCTACATGGACATGGAAGCGGCCACCGCGGCGATGTCCAGCCAGCTTGAGGCCGCCGCGGCCTGAGCGCCGCGCCCCCTCCCCCAAGGAGATTTCCGATGCCCGAACGTTTCCGCCCCTGGATTGCCGGCCTTTTCTGGTTCGCCGTGACCGGCATCGTCATCCTCGACTATCCGGCACTTGCCGGCATGCCGATCACCGCCTGAGCACCCGCCAGCTTTCGGAGAAGAGACATGGCCACCACCGATCAAGCCGCTTCGGCGGCACCGGCTCCGCGCGCCCTCCAGCTTTGGACCGGCCGCATCCTGACCGCCCTGATCATCCTGTTCCTCGGTGCCGATGCCGCAGGCAAGTTGATCGCCCCGATGACGATGATCGCGCACAGCCCGCCGCTCGGGCTACCCGCCACGTCCGGCTTCTATCGGCTGCTCGGAATGATCCTGGGCATCGCTACCGCGCTTTACGCCTGGCAGCGCACCGCGTTCCTCGGTGCGATCCTGCTGACCGGTTATCTGGGCGGCGCCGTAGCGACCCATTTGCGGGTCGGAAGCCCGCCGTTCGGATACACGCTGTTCGGCCTCTATCTCGGGTTCATGCTATGGGGCGGATTGTGGCTGCGCGACTCCCGCATCCACGCATTGCTGCCCCTGAACCGTTGACCAAAACGACAAGAGGAGAGGCATCATGACCTATGTGCAGGGCTTCATCATTCCGGTGAAGGAAGGCGATAAGGAACGCTATCTCGACCTGGCGAAAAAGGCCGCCCCGGTCTTCGCCGAATATGGCGCGATAGCGACAGTCGAATGCTGGGGCGACGATGTCCCTGACGGCAAGCGCACCGACATGAAGCGCGCGGTTCAGGCCGAAGCGGGCGAACACATCGTGTTCTCCTGGGTCTGGTGGCCCGACAAGGCGACCTGCGACAGTGCCGCCGAGAAACTGATGGCCGATGAGCGGATGCAGCCCGATGGCGAGATGCCGTTCAATCCGCAGCGCATGATCTATGGCGGCTATGAAGCGGTGTATGATGGCGGCGATGGCGGCGGCTTCGGCTATGTCGACGGCGTTGTCGCACCGACATCGGTCGATAAGCAGGCCTTTGCCGACCATGCCGCGCGCATTTCCGCTTATTTCCTGAAGAGCGGCGCGACCCGCATCGTCGATGGCTGGGGAACTGACGTTCCCGACGGCAAGGTCACCGACTTCAAGCGCGCGGTCGCGGCCGAGGATGGCGAAACGGTGATCTTCGGCTGGGTCGAATGGCCCGACAAGCCGACCCGCGATGCCGCCTTTGCCGGGATGATGGACGACCCCGACATCCAGGCCGCGCCGCCCGCATTCGACATGCAGCGCGCGATCTTCGGCGGCTTCGTGCCGATGCTGGATACCGATCACCAATAACGATCATCAACAGGAGAGAGACATGACCAATCCGGAAGGCACACCGATCTGGTACGAGCTCAACACCGCCGACCCCGGTGCCGCCAAGACATTCTACGACGATGTCATCGGCTGGACGGTCGACGCCGAGCCGATGAGCCCCGAGATGGATTATCGCGGGATCGGCACCGCCGACGGCGGCATGGTCGGCGGCGTGATGCGGCTGACCGACGACATGGTGTCGAACGGCGCGAAGCCCACCTGGCTATTCTATATCGGGGTCGACGACGTCGATGCCTCGGTCGCCAAGGTCAAGGCCAATGGCGGCACGGTCCATTTGCCGCCCTGGGACATCCCCGATGTCGGCCGCATCGCGATGGTCAGCGACCCGCAAGGCATCCCGTTCTACGTGATGCACGGCGCGAGCGACCAGAGCAGCACTGCCTGGGACCGGATGGGCATGGGCAAGTGCAATTGGAACGAACTCCTCACCCCCGACCAGCAGGCCGGTAACCGCTTCTATGCCGACACGTTCGGCTGGAGCTACCCGGACAAGATGTCGATGGGCGAGATGGGCGATTACGTCTTCATCGACGCCGGTGGCCAGACGATCGGCGCGACGATGACGGTGCAGGCACACGACCAGCCCGGCTGGCGCTTCTATTTCCGCACCCCCGACATCGAGGCGACTGCGGCGAAGGTCACCGAAGCCGGCGGCAAGGTGCTGGCCGGGCCGATGGACGTTCCCGGCGGCGACCGCATCATTGTCGCCAGCGATCCCGAAGGCGTCGTGTTCGGCGCGGTCGCCCCGGGCAACTCATGACAACACCCCCTAGGAGAGAGACAATGGACAAGATCATCAATTGCCTGTGGTTCGACCACGGCCAAGCGCGCAAGGCTGCGGAATTCTACGCCAGCGTGTTCCCCGACAGCCATGTCGGCGCGGCGCACCACGCTGCGTCGGACTATCCCGGCGGCGAGGAAGGAACCGAACTCACGGTCGAATTCACCGTGCTCGGCCGCGCCTTTGTCGGGCTGAATGGCGGCCCCATGTTCAAGCCCGACGAGGCAGTCAGTTTCATGATCGTCACCGAAACGCAGGAAGAGACCGACCGCTATTGGAACGCGATCGTCGAGTCCGGCGCGCCCAGCGCATGCGGCTGGTGCAAGGATCATTGGGGCTTTTCGTGGCAGATCACACCGCGCGTCCTGCTTGAGGCGATGGACAATCCCGACCGCGCCGCCGCCAAGCGCGCGATGGATGCGATGATGAAGATGGGCAAGATCGACATCGCTACGATCGAGGCTGCGATCGCGGGCGAGACGGCCGATGCGTAAGATTGTCGGCACCGTCTTCGTCTCGCTCGATGGTGTGATGCAGGCGCCGGGCGGGGTGAACGAGGATAGCACCGGCGGCTTCGCGCATGGCGGTTGGCAGTTCAAATTCCCCGACCCCGCGGCCGACGCAACGCTCGGCGCCACGTTCGACGGCTATGACCTGCTGCTCGGGCGGCGGACGTACGACATCTTCGCCGCGTATTGGCCCTATGTCGAAGGCGAGGAAGCACAATTGGGTGAAACCTTCACTCGCGCCGGAAAATACGTCCTGACGCGCGGCGACCAGCCGCTCAATTGGGAAAACAGCCACCGGTTAAAGGGCATGGACGACGTCGCCGCGTTGAAGCAGGGCGACGGCCCCGATCTGATGATCTGGGGGTCGAGCGAAATCTATCCCGGCCTGTTGTCGGCCGGACTGCTCGATCGACTGACGGTGATGATCTACCCCCTGACCCTGGGCGACGGCAAAAGGCTGTTTGGCGACGGCACGCCCGCGGGCGCCTTGAGGATGGTCGATCACCAGGTCACGCCTTCCGGCACCATCATCGCGACCTACGAACCCGCTGGCCCGATCCCCGATGGCGCCTCGGTGCCGCCGATCGCCACCGCGCGCGAGGCGGAGCGGCAGCGCCGGATGCAGGAAGGAACATGGTGATGCCGGCCAGACCGCTCGATATCGCCTTCTCGGCGCCGTTGCAGAAAAGCCGGGCCAAGGGCGGCTGGTATTATCTCATTTGGCCAGAATCGGTCGCGATGTTCGGCACGTGCGGGCTGGTCAAGATACGCGGTCGAATCGGTGATGAACCGTTCGAAAGCGCATTCATGGCGATGGGCGGCGGCGTCCATAAGCTGCCGGTCAAGAAAGACGTCGTACGCCGTCGGAACCTGGCCGAAGGCGACCAGGTCGAGATCCGGCTCGACGCGCGACTGAGCTGAACGAAGCGGACGAAATTCGCGTCGCATCAGTGCGAACGGCACGCTAAGCGGGCGGGGATGCATGGTCGTCCCCGCCCGTTTCTCGTCGCGATCCTGATCGGACTGGCCGCGGAGGCGTTGTTCCTGTGGGGCGTCACGATCCCCAGCAAGATCGTGTTCGACGAGATCCATTACGTGCCCGCCGCCCGCGCGCTGCTTTCCTTGTCGGGACCGGTCAACACCGAGCATCCGTTGCTCGCCAAGGAATTCATCGCCGCCGGGATCGCGCTGTTCGGCGATAACGCCTTGGGCTGGCGCTTATTCTCGACACTGGCCGGGGCGGCGACGGTGATGGGCGTATTCGCGATCCTGTGGCTGCTCTATCGGCGCATGCGGCCGGCGGTAATGGGCGCGGTCTTCGCGCTGCTCAACTTCACCATCTATGTCGAGGCACGGATCGCGATGATCGATCCGTTCCTGGCCGCCTTCACGATCTGGGGGATAGCGGCGATGCTGTGGGCGATGCGCGCGCCGCCGGGCAGGGCTTGGCCACGCTGGATCGCTTCGGCAATCCTGTTCGGGCTGGCGGTCGCCGCGAAATGGGCGGCGATACCCTATATCGCCTGGGCCGCGATCGGCTTCCTCATCGTCCGCTGGCAAGACGCCGCGAAGATGAAGCGCCCACTGTCAGCAGCCTTGTCGGGCAAGGATCAACCGCACTGGCCGGGCCTGCCCGCCCTTCCCGCGCTGCTCGTATTCGGGCTGGTGTCGATCGCTGTCTATTGCGCGACCTTCGCACCTGCTTTCTTTTATCACGACCAACCGCTGACGCTCTCCGACCTGCTCGCGTTCCAGGATACGATGTACCGCGAACAGACCCAGGTCCTGCCGCACCATACCTATCAATCGGCGTGGTGGAGCTGGCCGTTGATGATCCGCCCGATCTGGTATTTCTACGAGCCGTCGGACGGCGCGATGCGCGGCATCCTGATGATCGGCAATCCTGTGATCTTGTGGGGCGGGCTGGCGGCGGTGATCGCCTGCTTATGGGGCTGGCTGCGATCACGCGATCCCAAGCTGCTGTTCGCCGCGGGCCTATGGATGGCAAGCTATCTGATCTGGGCGATCATCCCAAAATCACTGGGATTCTTCTATTATTACTATCTGCCCTCGATCTTCCTGTGCATCGCGCTGGCCGCCGCATTCGACCATTTCGGTAAGGGCAAGCTGGAACATTGGGACGAGGGGTTCGCGGTCCTGGCGTTCGGGATCGCGGTCTATTTCCTGCCGATCATCTCCGCCGCCGCCTTGCCGGGCGAGCAGGCGTTCATGCACTGGATGTGGTTCTCGAGTTGGCCCTAGCGGAAGAGCGGAAGCTAGTCCGTGCTCCACGGCTGGCCCGGTCGGCGGCGCTGCAGTCTTCTCCCTCCCGCTTTAGGCTGACGGCACCGTCGCAGGAATTGCGATTGCGCCCGTCCACCCCGCGAGGTCTATGCAAGGCGAATGAAGACGTTCGTCGTCAGTCGTTCCCGGCATCCCAGGTCCGTGAAGTGATCGGGAGGAATCATTCCGGAATGAAGAGCATTGCTTGGGTAAACTGCAATTCTGCCACAATGGCCGGTGATAGCGGCGGTCATTTCATATTCGTCATTTGAGCCGCATACATAACGTTCGCGAGCCCCAAGATACTGTATCGCCTTTAAATAATAGTCGAGCCTGTCTTCGGTTATTCGCTCCAATCCAGTGGCTCGATGGCGGTAGAGCGCAGTGCCCAGGGTGGGGGTCAAATAGTGCAAAATGGCGATCATCTTGCCACTGGTGTCATCAAAATGCGGGTGGCTCTGAAACCTGGTGAGCTTTTCAGGTCGAGTGGTGACCTTTGACAGGCTTGCCGATGTGGCTCCTAAAATGTCTGCGTTGAAAGCATCACTGATAATGGGCGCCAAGGTGTTCAGCATGGGACCGATGTAATCAGTCATCAGGCCATCGCCTGGCGTGATGAAATGGCGCTCGCCTGGATATGGGCCTGTAGCTTGCGGGTAAGGGGCTAGGGCCCGCGCGCGACCGACAATCGAGTCAAGGTCGGCGATATAGTTGTCGACGATCAAGACCGGTACTTTTTCGTGTCCAACCAGGAGCAACTGTGGGTCGATTATCGTTCGCCTTTCGAGCCCGTCCGCACTGCCGTTCCGCGTCGGCTTCCGGATCAGTCCGCTGCCCCCGGAGCGTCACCGAGTCAAGGAACTCGAGCAACAGACTGGGCGCGGCTTTTAAAGTCGCGTCAGATGGTTGGAAGCAGTTCTATGGCATCGAACCCTGAGCCCCCCGCTTGCGAGGGACCTTACTTCACCTCATTCGCCTGCGTGAACACCACTCGCCAGCGCCCGCCGCGCTTCGCCCAGACGTCGACGAACCGCGCGTGCGCCGTGATCGGCTTGCCGCGATCGAACCCCTTGGCGTCGACCAGCCCGCCGAGCACGGCGCCGTCCGACCACACCCGGCGGACCGTCAGCGAGAGAGCGACATAGGTCGTCCTGCTGCCCGGCGCAGTCGCGTCGGCGATATATTGCGCCTTGGTCTGGTTCTTCCCGTTTGACCCCGCGAGGATGTAATCGTCGGCCAGCAGCCGTTCGAGCTCGGAGCGGTTGGCCTTGAATTGTGCGAGATCGTAAGCGGTCGCCGCCGCGGCGAGATCGCGAGGCAACCCACGATAATCGGCTCCTTGGGGACCTGTCTCCGCCGGCGCCGCGGCCACTGTCATAGACGCGCCGATGATCCAGATTGCCGATCGCATGATGTTCCTCCCGAGCAACGTACGGAGGGTAATCCGATCGCGCCCGGCGGCAATGACCCGAGAGGTCAAGCTGCGGAACAGCGGCTGGTCACGCCTCCGTGTTGCCCGCCGGGCGGGTCAGCACCTGAAGGAAATGGGTGCATGGCAGCGTCAAATCGGCGGCGTGATGGACCAGCCAGAGCATCATCGTCACCCCGGTCAGCGGGCGATAGGCTAGGGCCGCCGATTGCAGATTGCACAGGGATTCCGCCAGCACCATCACGCCGATCCCGGCTGCGGTCAGACCGAACAGGGTCGACACGTCGCTCACCACCTGGGCGACATTGGGCTCGACGCCGCGTTCGCGCATCAACGCCATCAACTCGCCGGTGAACAGGCTGCGCTCGGTCGAATAGAAGACCATCGGCTCGCCGGTCAGATCGACGAGGTCTACCGTTTCCCGCGCCGCCAGCCGATGATCGGGCGGCACCCCGACGAACAGACGCTCGCGGAGGAAAGGTTGCGCGATCAGACCGCGCGGCAAAACGGGTTTCTCGCGGCTGCGCATGAAACCGATATCGAGCAGCCGATCGTCGATATCCTCGACCTGGGCACTGCCCGACGCCTCCCGCAGTACGAGCTTCACATCGGGATAGAGCCGGCGGAATTCAGCGATCGCGCGCGCGATCTCGGGGATGAACGGCGCCGAGGCGTTGAACCCGATCGCCAGTTCGCCAAGCTCGCCGCGCGCCGCACCGCGCGCGACCGCCATGGCATGCTCCGCCTGGCGCAACGTCGCTCGCGCGGCGTCGAGGAACAGCTTGCCGGCGGGAGTCAGCGCGACGCTGCGACTGGTGCGATCGAGCAAGCGCACCTGCAATTCGTCTTCCAATGCCCGGATTTGCTGGCTGAGCGGCGGCTGCGAAATGCCGAGATGCTTCGCCGCGCGTGCGAAGTGCAGATCCTCCGCGACGCGGACGAAATAGCGCAGATGACGTAACTCCATGATCAATACGTAAGAAATATCAATCATGCCGTAAACAATATTGGACAGGCGCGGCTGCCGCGCCCACTTCGCCGCAACGCAGCATCGGCTTGCCACCGGTGCCATCACAAGATCGCCGAACGGTGCTCCTCCCCCGCCTCGTTCCGGCAGTCGAACATGGGAATCGCCGATGATCGGAATCGTCCGCATAGCGCTGACGCGACCGCTGACCTTCGTGGTCATGGCCATTCTGATCGCGCTGATCGGCGTGCTGACCGCGGTGCGGACTCCGGTCGACATCTTCCCCAATATCCGCGTGCCGGTGATCGCGGTGGCCTGGCAATATACCGGCCTGCCGCCCGACCAGATGTCGGGGCGCATCATCACGCCATTCGAACGCGTGCTGACGACGACGGTCAACGATATCGACCATATCGAGAGCCAATCGATGCCCGGCATCGGCGTGACCAAGATCTATTTCCAGCCGGGCGCCGATATCCGTACCGCCACCGCGCAGGTAACCAGCGTATCGCAGACCGTGCTCAAGCAGCTGCCGCCAGGCGTCACCCCGCCGCTGATCCTGAACTATAACGCCTCGACCGTGCCGATCCTGCAGCTGGCTTTGTCGGGCAAGGGTCTGTCCGAGGGCAAGATGTTCGACCTGGCGCAGAACCAGGTCCGCCCCGGCCTGGTCACGGTGCCGGGCGCAGCGGTGCCCTATCCATCGGGCGGACGTCAGCGCCAGATCCAGGTCGATCTCGACCCCGCAGCGCTGCAATCCAAGGGACTGTCGGCGCAGGACGTCGGCAACGCCATCGCCGCGCAGAACCAGATCAATCCGGTCGGCTTCGCCAAGATCGGCAGCTTCCAGTATAGCGTCGCGCTCAACAACGCGCCGGGTTCGGTCGAGGAACTCAACAATCTGCCGGTCAAGGTGGTGAACGGCGCCACCATCTATATGCGCGACGTCGCGCACGTCCGCGACGGATCGGCGCCGCAGACCAATGTCGTCCATGTCGACGGGTCGCGATCGGTGCTGATCACGATCCTCAAGAACGGCGCCACCTCAACTTTGGCGATCGTTCAGGGGATCAAGGACGCGCTGCCCAACATCCAGGCGACGCTCCCCAGCGCGCTCAAGATCGTGCCGATCGGGGACCAGTCGCTGTTCGTCAAGGCGGCGGTCGAAGGCGTCATCAAGGAAGGCGCGATCGCCGCCGCGCTCACCTCGGTCATGATCCTGCTGTTCCTGGGTTCGTGGCGATCGACGGTGATCATCGCGATCTCGATCCCGCTGGCGATCCTGGGGGCGATCATCGCCTTGTCGGCGACCGGTAACACGCTCAACATCATGACGTTGGGCGGCCTGAGCCTCGCGGTCGGCATCCTGGTCGACGATGCCACGGTGACGATCGAGAATATCAACTGGCACCTCGAACAAGGCAAGCCGGTGTTCACCGCGATCATGGACGGCGCGGCGCAAATCGTCACCCCGGCCTTCGTTTCGTTGCTGTGCATCTGCATCGTATTCGTGCCGATGTTCTTCCTGCCCGGCGTCGCCGGCTTCCTGTTCGTGCCGATGGCGCTCGCCGTGGTGTTCGCGATGATCATGTCGTTCATCCTGTCGCGCACGCTGGTGCCGACCATGGCGAATTATCTGCTGAAGCCGCACGCCGGCGACATGCACGCGGCCGGGGCACCGACCTCGCGCAATCCACTGGTCCGCTTCCAGCGCGGATTCGAGCAGCGCTTCGAACGGTTTCGCAAAAGCTATGGCGCCATGCTCGAACGCGCGCTGGCCAAGCCGCGGCCGTTCATCATCGGCTTCCTGGCCTGCGTCGCGCTGTCGTTCCTGCTGGTGCCGTTCCTGGGCGAGAATTTCTTCCCGTCGGTCGATGCCGGACAGATGGCGCTCCATGTCCGCGCGCCGGTCGGATCGAGGATCGAGGATACGTCGGCGCAATTCGACCGGATCGAGCAGCGCATCCGTCAGATCATCCCGGCGGACGAGTTGGTGTCGGTGGTCGACAATATCGGCCTGCCGGTCAGCTCGATCAACACGACCTATAACAATTCGGGAACGGTGGGACCGCAGGACGGCGACATCCTGATCCAGCTGACCAAGGATCACCGGCCGACCGACGATTATGTCCGCATGCTGCGCGAGCAATTGCCGCACGATTTCCCCGGCTCGACCTTCTCGTTCCTGCCCGCCGACATCACCAGCCAGATCCTGAACTTCGGCGCCCCCGCCCCGATCGACGTCGCGATCTCCGGCAAGGACGGCGAAGGCAATGCCGCTTTCGCGCGCGAGGTGCTGCGCCGGATCACCACGATCCCCGGCGTCGCCGACGCGCGCATCCAGCAATCGGCGCGCTATCCCCAGCTCAATGTCGATGTCGACCGCAGCCGGATCGGCCAATACGGCCTGACCGAGCGCGACGTGACCAACAGCCTGGGCAACTCGCTCGCCGGCACCTCGCAGACCGCGCCGGTCTATTTCCTCGATCCCGCCAGCGGCGTTTCCTATCCGGTGGTGGCGCAGACGCCCGAATATCAGGTCGGGTCGATCAGCGACCTCGCCAATGTGCCGGTATCGGCCGCGGGTGCGAGCAGCCAGATCATCGGCGGCATCGCCACGATCGGCCGATCCTATGCACCGACGGTCGTCTCGCACTATAATATCGCGCCGGTGGTGAACGTGTTCGCGACCACCAACGGGCGCGATCTCGGCGCGGTCGCGGGCGACATCAACCGCGTCCTCAAGGACCTGAAGGCGAAGACGCCGAAAGGCACGACCGTCACGTTGCGCGGCCAATATGCGACGATGAATGCCGCTTTCTCTGGCCTCGGCTTCGGCCTGCTCGGCGCGATCGTGCTGATCTATTTGCTGATCGTGGTGAACTTCCAGTCCTGGCTCGACCCGTTCGTGATCATCACCGCTTTGCCCGGAGCGCTTGCCGGCATCGTCTGGATGCTGTTCGCGACCGGCACCACTTTGTCGGTCCCGGCACTGACCGGCGCGATCATGTGCATGGGCGTCGCCACCGCCAACTCGATCCTGGTGGTCAGCTTCGCGCGCGAGCGGCTGGCGGAACTGGGCGATGCCACCGCCGCCGCGCTCGATGCCGGGCTGGTGCGCTTCCGCCCGGTGCTGATGACCGCGCTGGCGATGATCATCGGCATGCTGCCGATGGCGCTCGGCCTGGGCGAAGGCGGCGAGCAGAACGCACCGCTCGGCCGCGCGGTGATCGGCGGCCTGATGGTCGCGACCTTCGCTACCCTGATGTTCGTCCCCGTAATCTTCAGCCTCGTCCATCGGCGCCACGCCGAAAAGGCGGACGCGGCCCCCAAGCTGGAGGAAGCCTATGCCTGACGGCGACGGCCCCAATCTGAAACGTACCGGCATCATCGCCGCGGTCGCCGCCATCGCATTGGTCGGCATCGGGATCGGAACGCGCGTCCATTCGCAGGCGCAGCTCGCGACCTGGACGCAGGATCAGTCGACCCCGACGGTCACGGTGATCCATGCCAAGCCGAGCGCCGCGACGACCGCGCTGACGCTGCCCGCGACGCTGCAGGCGCTGCAGAGCGCGCCGATCTACGCGCGGACCAGTGGCTATATCCGCAAATGGTATGTCGATATCGGCGACCCGGTCCGTCCCGGCCAGTTGCTCGCGGTGATCGACGCGCCCGAGGTCGACCAGCAGCTCGCCGCCGCGCGCGCAGACCTGCAGACCGCGCGCGCCAACCAGCAGCTTGCGGCGACCACCGCGACGCGCTGGCAGACGATGCTCGGCAAGGATGCGGTGTCGAAACAGGAAACCGACGAGAAAGTCGGCGACCTCGCCGCCAAGTCCGCGGTCGCCAATGCCGCGCGCGCCAATGTCGGGCGGCTGCAATATCAGCAGGGTTTCACCCGGCTGACCGCACCATTTGCGGGTGTAGTGACCACGCGGTCGACCGATATCGGCGCGCTCGTCACCGCGGGCAGCGCCGCCACCGCGCCATTGTTCACCGTCTCCGACGTCAGCAAGATCCGCGCGTTCGTGAAAGTGCCCCAAGCCTATTCGGCGCAGGTCCATCCCGGCATGGAAATCCAGTTGGGCCTGCCCGAATATCCCGGCCGCGCGTTCAAGGCGGTGATGACCCGCTCGGCCGGTGCCGTCGATACCAGTTCGGGCACCGTGCTGGTCGAATTGCTCGCCGACAATGGTGATCGTGCATTGAAGCCCGGCGCCTATTCGCAGGCGACCTTCCCGATCGGCGGCGCCGGCAATGCCGTCGAGCTTCCCGCCAGCGCGATGATCATCGGCAAGAACGGTACCCAGGTCGCGGTGCTGGATGCCGGCGGCAAGGTGCAGCTCAAGACCGTGACGATCGGCCGCGATCTGGGCGATCGCGTCCAGATCAGCGCGGGCCTGACCCCGGCCGACCAGGTAATCGACAACCCGCCCGATTCGATCCAGTCGGGCGACAAGGTGCAGGTCGCGCGCGGTGGCAAATAAGCGTCTTCTCGCGCTTTCGTTGGCGTTGCTTGGCGGGTGCTCGCTGGCCCCCACCTATCAGCGCCCGGCGATCAGCACGCCCGCGGCGTTCAAGGAAGGACCTTGGCAGCCCGCCGGGAGCGATGTCGCGCCGTCCGGCAAATGGTGGGAAGCGTTCGCCGACCCTGCGCTGACGGCACTCGAGGAACGGATCGACAAAGGCAATTTCGACCTCGCCGCCGCATCCGCCCGCTATCAGCAGGCATTGGGCGCCGCGCGTCAGGCGCGTGGCGATTTGTTCCCGCAAGTCGGCGCCTCGACCAGTATCGAGCGCCAGCGCCAATCGGCGAACCGGCCCAACAGCCCGGGCCGGTCCAGCATTTTCACCGACAAAGCGATCGGCGCTTCACTCTCCTACGAGCTCGATTTGTTCGGCCAGGTGCGCAACCGTGTCGCCGCCGGCGACGCTTCGGCCAGGGCCGCCGCGTTCGACGTCGACGGCATTCGGCTTGGATTGCAGACTCAACTCGCCTCGACCTATTTCGATCTGCGCGGGCTCGACGCGCGGATCACGCTGCTCAGGCAGACGGTTGCGTCCTACCAGCGCGCTTTCGACCTGACCGATACGCGCCATTCGGGCGGGATCGCCTCCGGAATCGACGTCAGCCGCGCGCAGACTCAGCTGTCTAGCGCCAAGTCCGAGCTATCGACCGTCGAGATCGACCGCGCGCAGGATGAGCACGCCATTGCCGTGCTGGTCGGCGAAGCGCCGGAGACCTTCTCCATTCCCGTCGCCGACCAGCAGTCGCGGCCGCCGGTGATCGCCGCCGGCTTGCCCTCGACCCTGCTCGAACGGCGCCCCGACATCGCCGCCGCCGAACGCCGGGTCGCCGCCGCCAATGCCGAGATCGGCGTCGCGAAAGCCGCTTTGTTCCCCAATATCAGTCTGGGTGGCGCGGTCGGATATGAAGCAGCCGGCGGCAGTTGGTTGAGCGCGCCGAGCACGTTCTGGGCGCTGGGACCGTTGCAGGCGGCGCTGTCGATCTTCGATGGCGGCAAGCGCCGCGCCGGGGTGAAGATCGCGCGCGCGCAATATGACGAAGCAGCCGCCAATTACCGCCAGACCGTGCTGACCGCGTTCCGCGAGGTCGAGGATGACCTGGCGGCGCAGCGCTTGCTGATCGCCAGCGAAGCCGATCAGGCGGACGCGACGCGCGCGGCGGAGCGGACGCGCGATCTTGCCCTGACCCGGTATCATGACGGGGCGTCGGATTATCTCGAGGTGGTACTCGCTCAGACGGCGGCATTGGATGCGGAGCGCAGCCTGTTGCAGTTGCGCGCGCGGCAATTGCAGGTGGCGAGCGATACATTCCGGGCGTTGGGTGGGGGGTACGGACGCTGAACCTCAATCCCCAAACGCCTCCCCGGCGAAGGCCGGGGCCCAGCCACCACAAATCCGCGACGGCGGGATACCGCCGCCTCGTCGTCGATCCTGGGCACCGGCTTTCGCCGGGGAAGCGTATTTAGGTCAATCGTTTAGCTGGCGACGGGCAGCCGGCGCGAAGTGAATTCGCGCCGTCGGTCGGCGCTTTGCGCCGCCGGCCGGGCTCGCCATCGGGCGCGGAATAGCGTGCGCTATTCCACTATGGCGAGCCTAATACCTCCCCCACACAAACTTCGACGACAGCGCGTAATTCCACACCGCGCCGATCAGCACGCCGACCATCGCCGACGCCGCCCAGCTGCCGTCGCGGAAATCGTACAGGAACCCGGCGACGCCGACATTGGCGACCAGCCCCACCGCGCATACCGCGCAGAACGAGATCCAGCCGTCGACCAATTGACGCACGCCTTTCAGCCGACGGTCGCGATAGGTCAGCGCATTGTTGAGGAAGAAATTGCCGGTCATCGCGGCGACGGCGGCGATGATCTGGCTGGTCAGGAAATGCGCGTTCAGCACGAACATCGCGAAACTCAGCACCGCCATGTGCACGCCGACGCCGATCGCGCCGATCGCCGAGAACATCGCGAAGCGGACAGGGATGACGCGCCCGAACATGCGATCGTAAAGCGCGATCAGATATTCCATCGCGACGACGTGATCGAGCTTGCTCTCGCCCTCGGTGCGGACGCGGAACGTATAGGGCAATTCGCGGAAATGGAGCGGGCGCGGCGACCCGGTCATGATGTCGAGCAGGATCTTGAACCCGATCGCCGCCAGGCGCGGCGCGAGATTGCGCACGATCTCGGTGCGGATCATGAAGAAGCCGCTCATCGGATCGCTGAGATCGGCTTCGAGCACATGCCGCGCCAGCCGGGTCGCCAGCGCCGATTTGGCGACGCGGTCCTTGTCCCACTCGCCCGTCCCGCCACCGTCGACGAAGCGCGACCCGATCACCACGTCGAGCGTCGGATCGTCCTGCAGCGCCTTGGCCATGGCCGGCAGGATCGTCTCGTCATGCTGCAGATCGCCATCGATCACCGCGACCAAAGGCGCGGCGGTCGCCAGCATCCCTTCGATACAGGCCGAGGACAGGCCGCGCCGCCCGATCCGCTGGATCACCCGCACACGGCGGTCGACCCTGGCCAATTCGCGCGCCGCATCGGCGGTGCCGTCGGGGCTGTCGTCGTCGACAAAGATCGCTTCCCAGGCGACATGTTTTAGCGCCTCGTCGAGCTTGGCGACCAGCACGGGCACGTTGCGACGCTCGTTGAACGTCGGGATGACGACCGCGAGGTCGAGCAAGTCGCTCACAGGCCGGCGAGGATCGCGTCGCCCATCGCCGTGGTCGACAGGGTGCCGCCCAGATCCGCGGTGCGCGCGCCGCCCGCGATTGCCTTGGCCACCGCCGCCTCGATCCGGTCGGCCGGCGCCGCCATGTCGAGCGAATGCCGGAGCATCATCGCAGCCGACAGGATGGTCGCGCACGGATTGGCCTTGCCCTGGCCGGCAATGTCGGGCGCCGAACCATGGATCGGCTCGTAGAGCCCCAGGCTCGACCGCCAGCTCGACAGCGCGGCGGACGGCAGCATACCGATCGATCCCGCGCACATGCTTGCCTGGTCGGAAAGGATGTCGCCGAACAGATTGCCGGTGACGATGACGTCGAACTGACCGGGATTGCGCACCAGCTGCATCGCGGCATTGTCGACATACATATGGGTCAGCTCGATATCGTCATAATCCTCGGCGATCTCGTTGACGACGTCGCGCCACAATTGCGAGGTTTCGAGAACGTTCGCCTTGTCGACCGAGCACAATTTGCCGCGGCGGCGGCGCGCTGTCTCGAACCCGACGCGCGCGATGCGTTCAATCTCGGTCTCGTCGTAACGCATCAGGTCATGACCCTCGCGCACGCCGCCCAAACCGACACGGCGGCCCTTCTCGCCGAAATAGACGTCGCCGGTCAGCTCGCGGACGATCACCATGTCGATCGCGCTGGCGATTTCGGGCTTGAGTGGCGAGGCGTCCTCCAGTCCAGGAGTCAGCTTGGCCGGGCGCAGATTGGCGAACAGCCCGAGCTCGCGGCGCAGCCCCAGGATCGCCGCTTCAGGGCGCAGCCGGCGCTCGAGGGCGTCGAATTGCGGATCGCCGACGGCGCCGAACAGGATCGCGTCGGCGCGCTTGGCGAGATCGAGCGTGGTGGTGGGCAGCGGGTTGCCCGCCTGCAGATAGGCCTGGCCGCCGACCGGCGCCTCCTCGAAAGTCAGGTCGAGCGCCAGCGCGTCGAGCACGCGGCGCGCTTCGGCAACGACTTCGGGCCCAATTCCATCCCCGGGCAGCAAGGCGATCAACGGCACGCGGTTTCCTTTCATTCGACGCGCCCGCCTTTGCCGGGACGAACGCCGTCACGCAACCGCGCGCTTGAGCCTTTCGATCAGGCGCGCGCGTGCGGCCAGCGCCTCGGCCCGGCGATCGGTCAACAGATGCGCCTCGATCTCTCGCCCGGTGAACGCCAGGGCGGCGATGATCTCGGGCCAGCCGGATTCGGCGCTCGCCGCCGGCGACTGGCCGAGGCTATAGCCAAGCTCGGCCAGCAGCAGGTCCTCATACCGCACCAACGCCACCGCCCAGCCGCGCGCGGCGGGCGCTGCCTCGATCGCGCCGATCATGCCGTCGAGCGCACCGTAGAGCCGCGGATAAGGCTGGCTTTCAGGCAGCGCGATCGCCGTCAACGCGGTCACCCATTCGAGCGCGGTGCTCGCCAGCGGTTCGGAATAAAGCGGGGCGCGGCTGTGGATCAATTCGACCGTCAGCCCGGCAAGCTGATCTTCGGTCCGCGCCCGCCACTCCCCCACCACCAGATTGGCCGGTTGCAACACCGGCCGCACCGCCCGCGACCGCCCGCCGCGCACATAGCCCGCGATCATCCCCGCCTCGCGCGTCAGGCAGCGCACCACGGCATTGTGCTCGCCATGCTGGCGGACCGATAGAACCAGGGCTTGCGCGCGGAGATGCATGATGGCGAGGTAGAGCGCACGGCGGCGCGGCGCCACCCTGGTCGTGCTGAGCCGCTCGCACGAGCGTGATCCTGGCGCCCCCGTCTAGTTCTGAGAAATTGACCTTGGCCTAGTGGAAAGCAGTCTAGCAGCTTCAAGCGACGAAACGGTCATGCCGGACATTCGGAAGATAGCTGCTACTGGGCGATGATTTGATGCGAGGTGCGCTGCGAAGTTCAAGGATGGCCCACTTATGAATCCAGAGCATGATGACGCGCATGCGGCGCTCGACACACTGCAGCGTTCAGCCTCGGTTGCCACGGTAGGGGGCTTTCGCCCGCCCGATGATCCGCTTAAGTCGTGGATTGTCCGGGGATGTCTGCTTCCCGAAGAGGGCCTGCCGCTATGGCAAGGCACTGAACTTTTTCCGCTTCTTCAGGTGAGGATCGACGAACTGCCTGTCGTTCCGCCTTCTTTACGGGAAGTCGCGATGCTCGTGGTCTATATGAACCGCTCGACAATTCCGTTCGACAAACCGCACGGAGAAGGCTGGTTGGTCCGCGAGTATCCAACACTAGATAGGCTTATCAGCCAGCCGGTTAGCGACGTGCCCTTCCGACCCTTCCCTCTAAGCTGGCGGGTGGTCGACGATATGCCCGGTTGGGAGGACGCAGACGAATTGCTGAGGGGAGAACCAGCGGAAAACGGCGGCATCACTCGCGACATGTCGAATTACGATTTTTACCCGCATAACGGCATCAAGTTCGGTGGTTATCCGGTGCCTCTCCAGCACTCTGCGGGTGTCAAAGACTTCGTGTTTCAGATCGATTCAGATGCGAAATCCGGTTGGAATTGGGCGGGAGACGGGGTGGCTTATTTCCATCGCACCAATGATAATGGTTGGCGCTTTTCCTGTCAGATGACCTAGGCCGATCCGCGAATTCCGTCTGCTATTGGAGGTAACGGATCTACCCCAAAACGTGCACAAATGGATCGCAAACGGCATCGGACCGGCGTCGCGAAATCACACAGGCATCGTCCCCGCGATGTGGAGGACGCACACTTATTCCGCAGCCGGCCGCAGCACCGGCCCCGTCGCCCGCCGGCCGATCTCGTTCACATCGTCGAGCGCCTGGACCAGGTCGCGATAGCGCGGCTTGGTGCGGCTCTGCTGCATCAGGGTCACAGTGTGGACGCGGCCGTTGACGCGACGCGTCAGCGCGCAATCGATGCCATCCATGACATAGGGCTTTTCGGGCGGAACGGTCCTCTGCTCGAAGCGCGCGAAATCGAGTTCGCGCCAGATCTTGGCGACCTCGGCCTTGGTTGCCCGCGCACGCAACACGCCATCCGACCGGCGGGTCACTTTCATCACCTGACCGTTCGCCAGGATCCGCGTCTGTTCATAGCGTCCGTCGAACCCGCCGGTGCAAACGCTTTCGACATAATCGACGCCGCGCGGCGCGAACGGGAGAACGGGTTGCACGCGCTGCGCCGTCGCTGGGACGGCAAATGGAACGATCAGGGCGGCAATCAACAAACGGCGCATCATCATCTCCTTCATCCGCGCCGCTAACAACGACTCCCTGAACCAAAGCTTGCGACAAAGCGAATCGGAGCGGCGACGAGCCGCCTTGCACCCGCGAGTCGCGAGGCCGTATTCTGTCGTTGCAAGGCGGTTCGTCGCATTTCTGGTGAATCATTAACCACCTTTCTTGGTAAAGCCGCTTTTCATCACGCCCCGCTCGATTCATAGTGCGTTCCAGAGGCCGGATGGACCGGCCTTCGAGGGGACGTATTCTTCGGTGACCGCGCCATTTCGTTTTCCGCGCTTTTTCGTGACGTCGCCGTCGCCGTGCCCCTATCTGCCCGGCCGGCAGGAGCGGAAGGTCTTCACCGAACTCAACGGCCCGCATGCCAGCGAACTCAATGACGCGCTCGGCCGGATCGGTTTTCGCCGCAGCCAGTCGGTCGCCTATCGCCCGAGTTGCGCGGGATGCTCGGCCTGCGTCTCGGTCCGCGTGGTGGCGCCCGAATTCAAACCCAATGCCAGCCAACGCAAATTGCTGCGCCGGCATGCCGATCTCGAAATCACCGCCTGCAATCCCTGGGCAACCGACGAGCAATTCCAGTTGCTCCGCCGTTACCTCAGCGCGCGCCATCCCGGCGGCGGGATGACGATGATGGACGACAGCGATTATGCCGACATGGTCGAGCAATCGCCGGTCAATTCGGTCGTCGTCGAATATCGCGAGCCCAGCCTGCATGGCGAGCGCGGCCGGCTGATCGGCGCGTGCCTGACCGACCAGCAAGCCGATGGCCTGTCGATGATCTACAGCTTCTTCCTGGCTGACGAGGAAAGCCGGCCGGGCTTGGGCAATTTCATCATCATGGACCATATCCTACGCGCGCGCGCCGCGGGCCTGCCCTATGTCTATCTCGGCTATTGGGTGAAGGGGTCGGCGCGGATGGCGTACAAGACGCGCTATCGCCCGATCGAAGTGCTCGGCCCGTCAGGCTGGTCGTTGCTCGAGGACGAAGACGCCAATTACGCCCCGCCGACGCACCCGGCCGAACAGGCGCTGGCAATTACCGGCGAGTTCGCCTGAGATTCCTCAACCTGCCGAACTAATCCGCCCGCCAACCACCGTCGCAACACCGCTCAGATCGATCGCGCTTGCGACCCGCGCGTGATCCTCGCCGGCGGACAGACCGATGGCGGGGTCGAAGCCGACCCAACCAACATCGGCGACATAGGCCTCGGCCCAGAAATGCGGCGTCGCGCCGCCATCGCGGGCGAAATAACCCGACACGCAGCGCGCCGGATAGTTCAAGCGCCGCGCCGCCGCGACGAACATCGCGGCCAGCACATCAGGATCGGAATCGTCGGCGCGGCGATGGAGCGCGACGTTGAGCAGATGCAGGCGATCGATATCGCCTTCCGCTTTCCCGATCGCGTCGATCGCCAGCGCGGCGAGATCAGGCGCCTCCGCATTGCCGGACGATTGGCGCAGGAACAGCGACGGCGGCAGCGGTTCTGGGTGCGCCGCGCTGAGAATACCGCTCGACGGGCCGGTGAACACCTCGCCGCCGACATGGATCTCGATCCGGTCGAGTGGGCCGTCGGCGTAGAGCATCGTCAGAACGTTGCCATAGCCGTCGCGACCGACGTTGAGACGGGCGTCACAATCGGGACCGATCCGCCAGCCGGCGACGGTCTGATCGTGATTGTCCTCGGGCGTAACGCGCAGCGCCAGAGTCACGCGGGGTAGCGAAACGGGGAAGTCGACGATGATCGTGTGATCGACCGCGATCCGCATCAGGCGAACTTGAACTGCCGGCCGATCGCGAAGTGCAGATCGGCATTTTCGGCAAGGAAAGTCTCGAGATACTGGTGCAGCCCGCCCAGGATCACGTCGGCCGATCGCGTCTTCATCATCCTGGCATGGCGACCGCGCGCCATGCGATCGGCCTCGCCATGATGGCCGGTGCGTTTGGCGAGGAGCGACAGCAATTCGACCGATTCCTCGACCGAGGCGGCAAGACTACGCGGCAATTCGTGCCGCGCGATCAACAAGTCGATGACGTTCGTCGGCGACAGCCCGTCCGAATAGAGCCAGCGATAGGCGGTCACCGCCGACACGGTTTGCAGGATCGTGGTCCATTGGTCGCGATCGACCACGCCGCCGACCGGTTCCCCCTCGGGCAGCAGGATATGGTATTTGACGTCGAGCAGGCGCGCCGTGTTGTCGGCGCGCTCGATCGCCTGGCCGAGCCGGATGAACCAGGTCGTCTGGTTGCGCAGCATACGATGAATCGCGCCTTCGAACCCGCGCGTCTCCGCCTTGACTGCCTCGGCCAGGTTCAAGGTCGCCGTGGCACCGCCGGGCGACGAGCGGCTGTCGAACAACAACCAGGCACGATTGATCCCGGTCCAGGCGTCACGCGTCAGCGCGGTGCGCACCGCGCGCGCATTGGTCCGCGCCTTGTCGAGGCATTGCACGATCGATCCGGGATGGCTGGCGTCCAGCGTCAGGAAGCGCGCCACCGCCTGCTGCCCGATCGTCGCGCCCGAAGCCTCGAACGCTTCCTGCGCATCGATCACCGCGAGCGCGCTGGCCCAGGCGACTTCGCCGGCCGGGCGGGGTGACAGAACATCGAGGCGCACGGTCGCCTCGACGAGGCGCGCGATGAAGTCGGCGCGTTCGACGTATCGCCCGAGCCAGTAGAGCGAGGAAGCGGTGCGCGAGAGCACTTAAAAATTCCTCCCCGTTCCGGGGAGGATTTTGGGGTCGCCGCTCATGCCTGCACCTGAAAATGCGCCGGGCCGTTGTCGAGCAGTACGAAACTATCCTTGGTCCCGCCGCCCTGCGACGAATTGACCACCAGCGACCCTTCCCGCAACGCGACGCGGGTCAGGCCGCCAGGCACAACCTGCACCCCCTTCGATCCGGTGAGTACGAACGGACGGAAATCGACGTGCCGCGGAGCGAGGCCCTGCTCGACCAGGGTCGGAACCGTGGACAGCGCCAGCGTCGGTTGCGCGATATAGCGATGCGGCTCGGCGACCAAAGCGGCGCGGAACCGTTCGATCTCGTCCCGCGATGCGGTCGGCCCGACCAGCATGCCGTAACCGCCCGACCCGTCGACCAACTTCACCACCAATTCGTCGAGATGATCGAGCACATATTTCAGCGCCTCCGGCTCGCGGCAGCGGAAGGTCTGGACGTTGGGCAGCTTGGCCTCGGCGCCGGTATAATAGCGCACGATCTCGGGCATGTAGGAATAGATCGCCTTGTCGTCGGCGATGCCGTTGCCCGGCGCATTGAGCAAAGCGACATTGCCCGCCGCATAGGCCGCGATCAGCCCCGGCACGCCGAGCATCGAGTCCGGGCGAAACACCAAAGGATCAAGATAATCGTCGTCGATCCGGCGATAAATGACATCGACCTTCACGCGCCCGGCGATCGTCCGCATCCAGACGATATCATCGTCGACCACCAAATCCGCCGCCTCGACCAGCTCGACGCCCATCGAATCCGCCAGAAAGCTGTGTTCGTAATAGGCCGAATTGAAATGGCCCGGCGTGAGCACGACGCAGACCGGATTGCTTCCCGTCCCCTGCGGCGCAACCGACTTCATCGTCTGGAGCAAGCGGTCGGGATAGGAATCGACCGCGGCGACGCGGAACTGGCGGAACAGCTCGGGGCACAGCCGCAGCATCGCCTCGCGATTCTCGAGCATGTAGCTGACGCCCGACGGCGTCCGCGCATTGTCTTCCAGCACGAAGAAATCATCTGGCCCCGTGCGCACCAGGTCTATCCCGCAGATATGCGCCCAGATGCCGTGCGGCGGGCGCATCCCGGCGATCTCGGGCCGGAATTGCGGGTTCCCGAAAATCAGGTCTTCGGGGAGGATGCCGTCCTTCAGGATGCGGCGGGCGCCATAGATATCATCGAGAAAGGCGTTGATCGCCTCGACCCGCTGCACCAAGCCTTCGGACAGCCGCGACCATTCATCGGCGAGGAACACGCGCGGCACGATGTCGAACGGGATGATCCGCTCGCTGGCATCCTCATCGCCATAGACCGCGAAAGTGATCCCGAGCTGGCGAAAGGTGACTTCGGCCGATTGCTGGCGGCGCTTCAATTCGGCGGAGTCGGTGGTGTCGAGCCACTCGCCGAGCGCGGTCAGTTCGGGACGAACGAGCGCAGCACCCGAAGTGCCCATGATCTCGTCAAATGCCGGCCCGATTCCCACCAAATGCCAAAGCCCCGCCAGATGTCAGAGTTCCATGCTGCAATGGAATGCTGCGACGCACAAGCGCCGCCGATAAGAAATCTGCATGGGCGCAGATATCCGACGATGCTCTGCGAGCTAGCGAGCCGCAGAGCAGGAGCTACTTCGCGATCGCCTGCTGCTTGAGCAACTCCTTGTCGAACGCTGCCTCGGATTCCGCGACCATCTTCGGCAGCAAGTCCGGCGTCAGCCATTTGCCGCTCGCCTTGCGCCCCATCACGTCCGACAGTTCGGGATGCGCGGTCAAGACGATATCCGCCTTCATCGCGCCGAGCCGCTTGAAGCTCGCGCGGTAATCGGCGACGATCCCGGGATAGGTCTTGTTGCCGTAGAGCTTGTTGCCGGCAACCGAGAGGCTGCACGGGAAGACGACGCTCTTCACACCGATCTTCAGCTTCACCGTCGTCGTCCAGGTCGTGCAGCCATGGGTATGTCCGGCGGTGAGTATCGCCGTCATCGTCACGCCACCCAGGCTGACCGTGTCGCCGTCCTTCAGCTGGCGGTCGACCTTCACCGGCGGAAAGGTCCCGACATAATTCTGGTCGCCGAAATGCTTACCATTCTCGAGCGCCCAGACATCGCCCTGCATCGCGTCGAGCTTGGCCCCGGTATCGCGCTTCATCGCAGCGAGCCCGCCGGCATGATCGAAATGCGCGTGACTGTTGAGCAGGATCTTGATGTCGGACAGCTTGAAGCCGAGCGCCTTGATATTGGCCTCGATCGCCGGGACATTCTCCTCCATCGTCGGATCGAGCAGGATCAGACCCTTGGGCGTGACGATCAGATAGGATGCCAGCCCCGCGGTCCCGACATAATAGATGTTGCCGGTTATGTGGAACGGCACGGTCGGCTGGGTCCAGGCTGGCGGGTCGTTCGACGGTGCCGCCGCGACCAGTGCGAGCGCGGCGACGGTCATGCCCAGCATTCTGACGATCATCACAACTCCTCCAGCAGCGAAGGGCTCAACACCTGCGGCAGTACGCGCGGTTCGCCGCCACCTGCCGGATAATAGAGATAAAGCGGCACCCCCGCGCGATTATGCGCTTCGATGAAGCGACCGAGCACCGGATCGCCATTGGTCCAGTCGCCGACGAGCACCGCGACATTCTTCGCCTTGAACGAGGCATGGACGGCGTCGGTGTCGATGGCGACGCGCTCGTTGACCTTGCAAGTCAGGCACCAATCGGCGGTGAAATAGGCGAAGACCGGGCGCCCCTGCGCGCGCAACTGGGCCAGCCGCGCCTCGCTGAATTTCTCCTCGCCAGCGGCAACGGCGTTGGCCTCCGCCGGATGCGCGTGGACCAGCCAGACGGATGCGGCGGCGATGACGAACAGCAGCACCAGCGCCACCGCGCCGAAGCCGAGCCCCCTGGCCTGGCGGCGCCCGGCCGCCCAGAACACGATCGCCGCGCCGAGCGAGACGAGCAGCGCCAGCGCCATGCCGTCGACGCCGGCCTGTTTGCCCAGCACCCAGGCAAGCGCGACCGCGGTCAGCCACATCGGGATCGACAGGATGCGGCGCAGCGTATCCATCCACGCGCCCGGTCTCGGCAGCCGCTTGCGCAGCGCCGGCACGTACCCGAGCAGCAGGAAAGGCAGCGCCAACCCCAGTCCCAATCCTCCGAACACCGCCAGCGCGGCGGGCCAGGGCAGGATCAGCGCAGCGCCAAGCGACGCCGCCATGAACGGCCCGGTGCACGGCGTCGCCACGAATGCGGCGAGCGCGCCGGTGACGAATGCGCCGCTCGCGCTACCGGTTCGGTTGACGAAGCCGGGCACAGGCACCTCGAACACCCCGCCGAGGTTGAGGGCGATCGCGACTGTCAGCAGCAACAGCAGCATGACGACGCGCGGGTCCTGCAACTGGAACGCCCAGCCCACCGCGCTGCCGCCTGCCCGCAGCGCCAGGATCGCCGCACCGAGCGCGAGACAGACCGCGATCGCGCCGCCGGTATAAGCCAGCGCCTCGTGCCGCGCCGCGCGCTCGTCGCCGCCGGCGCGCGCCAGGCTCAATGCCTTGAGGCTGAGGATCGGAAACACGCAGGGCATGACGTTGAGGATCAACCCGCCGAGCACCGCACCGAGAAAGGCGAGCAAGGCAGTCGACCAGCCGCCACCCGCGATGGTTGTGGCGGGCGCCGGCACGGTGCCGGGGGCAGCCGTCAGAGCGAGCGCGTGGCCGTCGACATTCAGCACGCCCTCGATCGACCCGGAATTGCCCTTGCCCTTGGTCGTGACGATCAGCCGATCGCCATCACGCGCTATTTTCTGCGGTTCGGCATAGTCTATCGCATCGGCGGTGATCGGATAGAAATAGGCCCCGGCCCCCGCCGCGCTCGCCGGATAGGGGATTGCGATCCGTAGCGCGCCGCCTTGCGCCTGATAGGTTGCGCGCGACCCGAGCGGCTGCGGCAACGCCCGCCGCCATTGCGCGAACTGTGCTGCCAGCGCCGGGTCGGGCTGACCGTCGCCGATAGTCAATTCGGTCGCCAGATCGGCCTGTTCGGGAACGCACAAGGTCTTGGTGCAGACGAGATATTGCAAATGCAGCTTGATCGGCAGCTTGGTTCCCGCCGCCAGTCCCTTGGGCAATGTCAGCGGCACGATCACCGCATAAGGCTGCTCGAACACATAATTCATCAGCCCGGCGATGAGCAGTTGCTGCGGCGCCGGATAGCGCGGATCGCCCGCGGTCACGTTGCCGGGCAGAGTCCATGCGAGTTTCGCCGGGAACCCGGCGTCGCCCGGATTCTGCCAGTAACCGTGCCAGCCCGGCTGCGGCCGACTATCGAGCGCGAGGTTGATCGTACTGCCCGCTTTGGGCGTGCTCGTCTCTGCGACCAGCCGGATCTTGAGATGCGGCGGTGGATCGTTCGCGGGATCGCCCTGCGCGGACGCCGGTGCGGCCCAGGCGAAGATCGCCAGCATCATCGTCAGCACCATTGTCATGGGAACGAAACCGAACGCGCGCATGCGACCTCTTGTACCTGACACGTCCGCCCCTTAGCGGTCCTTCATCGCCTCGCCCAGCCCGCCAGCGGAGTTTACCCCGATGCGCCTTGCCAAATTCGTCCCGCTCGCCCTCGCGCTGATCGCCGCGCCGCTTGCCGCGCAGGATGCGCCGCCGGCCGCCGCCCCCATCAAGGCACCCCCGCCGAAGCTCGTCGTGGTGGTCTCGGTCGACCAGTTCTCCGCCGATTTATTCGCCGAATATCGCAACCGGTTCACCGGCGGGTTCAAGCGCCTGCTCGACGGCGCGGTATTCCCAGCCGGATTCCAGAGCCACGCCGCGACCGAGACCTGCCCCGGCCATTCGACGATCATGACCGGCGATCGCCCGACCCGCACCGGGATCATCGCCAATGAATGGTATGACTGGAAGAGTGCGCGCCCCGGATCGGTTTATTGTGCCGAGGACGAATCGAAGGGGCCGGCCGGCAATTATGTCGCCTCCGACATCCACTTGCGCGTACCGACACTCGGCGAGCGGATGAAGGACGCCGATCCCGATGTCCGCACCGTGTCGGTCGCGGGCAAGGATCGCGCCGCGATCATGATGGGCGGGCATAAGGTCGATCAGCTCTGGTTCTGGCGCGACGGCAAGGGCTTCATTTCCTATGGCGGCCGTGCCGAGCCCGTCGCAGTGACCGCCGCCAATGCCGCCGCCAAGGCCGAGATCGCCAAGCCCGGCGCCGCGTTCGCCGAGCCCGATTGGTGCAAGCCGGTCGACCGCGCGATGATCGCCAACGGCCAGACCGTCGGTGCCGGCCGGTTCGAGCGGGCCGCCAATGTCGAACCCAAATGGAAGGCATCGCCCGCCTTCGACAGCGCGATCGTCGGGCTCGCCACGGCGATGGTCCGCGACATGAAGCTCGGCCATGGCAAGTCGACCGACATACTGACCATCGGCGCCTCGGCGACCGATTATGTCGGCCACACCTACGGCACCGAGGGGTCGGAGATGTGCATCCAGCTCGCCACTCTCGACCAGACTTTGGGTAAATTGTTCGCCGCGCTCGACAAGACGGGCGTCGACTATGTCGTCGCGCTCACCGCCGATCATGGCGGTAACGACATTCCCGAGCGCGAGCGTGAGCGCGCGATGCCGATGGCCGACCGCGTAGCCGCGGCGCTGTCGCCCAAGACCGTCGGCGATGCGATCGCCAAGGATATGGGGCTGACCGGGCGTATCCTGTACGGCGTCACCAACGGCGACGTCTGGATCGACCCCAAGCTGACCGGCGACCAGCGCGCCAAGGTGCTCGCCGCCGCCGTCGCGCATTATCGCGCCGATCCGCAGGTTGCCGCGGTCTATACCCAGGCCGAGATCGCCGCCGCGCCGTTGCCCGAAGGTCCGCCGGAAGGCTGGACATTGCTGCAGCGCGAGCGCGCCTCGTTCGATCCGGCCCGCTCGGGCGATTTCGTGGTGTTCCTGCAACCCCGCATCACCGCGATCCCGCCCGGCGATTATCCCGGCGCCGTGGCGACGCATGGATCGCCCTGGGACTATGACCGCCGCGTGCCGATCCTGTTCTGGCGCAAGGGGATGAAGGGGTTCGAACAGCCGCTGTCGATCGAGACGGTCGATATCATGCCCAGCCTGGCCGGCGTGCTCGGCTTCGCGCTCAAGCCCGGCGATGTCGACGGTCGTTGCCTCGACCTCGACGGCGGCACGGCGAGCACCTGCCCGTGAGCTACGTGATGCGCCGCGTGATCATCTTCACGCACAATTTCGCCGCGATGCGCGATTTCTATCGCGACATGTTCGGACTGGAGGTCGTCGAGGAGGATGACGGCTGGGCCGATCTGGCCGCGGGCGGCTGCAACATCGCGATTCATGCGGCGGGCAAAGGGGTGAAGATCGGGCCTGATTGGGCAGGACCGCACAAGATCGTCTTCCATGCCGACGATGTCGCCAAGGCACGCGAGGATCTAGTTTCGCGCGGCGCCAAGATGGGACTGGTCAAGGTCTTTGGCGACCTCCATCTGTGCGACGGCGACGATCCCGACGGGAACAGGTTCCAATTGTCGAACCGGCCTTAGATTGTCCTAGCGCGCTTTGAATATACGCCTCCCCGGCGAAGGCCGAGGCCCAGCTTCGGCGCCCCAAATGGTGCGGACTGCCCTCTCCAACAGAAGACAGTGGAACTGGGCCCCGGCCTTCGCCGGGGAGGCGTGGAGGTGGGACGAAGCGCTCAGCGCTCCTCGTACTTGCGGATGCCCGCCGCCAGCTGGTTCTCCCCCACCTCCAGCCGGTCGCGGCCGACATTCGCCACGAACGCGGGGCTCTTACTGAAATTGGGGGCGAGCGTGGCGGTGTTGTCGACCACCTTCAGGCCGGTCGACGGATAGGTCCGCCCTTCCGCCGCGACGACGATGAAGCCGGTCCAATTCTCCTTGTTCGGCCCATCGGCGAAAGTGTTGCGCGCGATCAGGCCGGTGCCACCTTCCGACAAATCGATCATGTAGTTGGTCTTGCGGCCCTGGCTGTCGTCGAAGCTGTTGTCGGTGATCGACAGATTGGGCACGCGCAATTTGACGTAATGGCCGCCGGTGCCGCGCTCGAAGCGCGAGCGCGTGATCGTCACCGATCCCTTGTTGGCGAGGTAGATAGAATGCGAGCAATCGACCGTCTCATCGCATTGCCCGAGCCCGGCGAAGGTCGAGCGATCGATCACGATCTTCTGATCGTCAGGCTGGCCGCCGAGAATGCCTTCCTGGCTGTCGAGGAACATCGAATTGCGCACCGTCAGGTTGCCCATCTCGGTGCGGATGCCGGCGCCGTTGCCATCCGACACGCGCATGTTGCGAAAGATGATCCCGTCGACCGTCGATGACAGCCCACGCAGTACGAATGCCGCTTTCCCCTCGCACGTCTCGCCGTCGAAAATCGCTGTGCCCGGTTGCGCCGCCTTGAAAGTGATGTTGCCGCCCGCCTGGACGGTGCATTGGTGATAGACACCCGGCGCAATCACGATCGTCGCGGTGCCCATCCGGATCGACTGCACCGCGTCGTCGAGATTGGCGTAGCCCTGCCCGGTTTCCTGCACGGTGAACGGCGCTGCGCCCGGCTCGGCCTGGAGCGGCGCGGCGGCGAGCAATGGCAGCAGGGCGAATAGGACACGGCGCATCGGGAGACTCCTTCGCGCGTGGCTATTCTCGCTCCGCCGCAGCTCGTTAAGTGGGAATGACGGTTAATGTCGTGATTGAAGCAACCGTCGCCGCCTCAGATATGAACAGGGCGCAACGGTGACCCAAGCGGGGACAAATTCCCTCTTCCGCGGAGGGGCCTCGCAGCATCCAATCGGCCCTTACGCGTCAATTACGCTATAGCCCCCTCGTGGAAGAGGAGCTGGCGCATCAACCGTCGACCCGCGCCACCCCGTCATCGACGCGGATCAGCGTGTCGCACAGGCGCAAACTCGAATCGCGATGCGCGACGATCAGGATCGTCGGCCGCGGGTCGAGTGCCGCCAGGCGGGTGAGCAAATCGCCCTCGCTCCCCTGGTCGATCGCATTGGTCGCCTCGTCGAGTACCAGCAGCCGCGGCTTGCGCAGCAGCGCGCGGGCAATAGCCAGGCGCTGGCGTTCGCCGCCGGACAAGAGCGCGCCCCGCTCGCCCACCACGCTATCGATTCCGTTCGGCATCCGGGCGACGATCGCGGTCGCGCCGACCATGTCGATCGCCGCGTGCATCATCTCCTCGCTGACCGTCTCGTCGCCCCAATCCAAGTTGCGGCGTACGCTGTCATGGAACAGGAACCCGTCCTGCGGAACATAGGCGATCGCCCCGCCCCAGCCGCTGCCGAGCGCGCGTCCGCCGACGGTGATCGTGCCCTGTTGCGGTTCGAGCAGGCCGGTGATGATGTCGACCAACGTGGTCTTGCCGCCGCCGCTCGCACCGGTCAGCCCGGTGATCGATCCTTCGGCGATGGTCAGCGTCGCATCGCCGACGCCGCCGCCGCCGTGATGGCGATAGGTCACATGCAAGAGCTCGATCGGCCCCGGCGGCGGCACATCGGCGTCGACCTGCGCAAACGCGCCGAAATGCCGCTCCGCCTCACGCACCGCTTCGAACGCGGGGACACCATAAGCGATCTGCTGGATCGATTGCTGGATCGCCTGGGCCGGGCCGACCATCCGGCCGAAGACCAGGACGACGATGATCAGCCGCGCCGGCGGCACACCCAACAGGTTGACGCCCGCAAGCACCACGCCCGCCAGCGCCACCGCTGAGCCCAAAGTGAACCACAAGCGCGCTCGTGCCTGGTTGCGCTGGAACCATAATTGCCGTCGCCGCGCCACCGATTGCGACGCGGCGAATTCGCCCACGAAACGATCGCGCATCTGTTGCGCGGCCGCGATCTTCAGCCCGCCCAGAAAGCTGCTGGCGTTGCTCATCATGGTCTGGCCCGCGCGCAACGCCAGTTCACCGCTGCTGTGATTGCGGGCCTGGTTGAGCGCGATCAGCACTGCGCCGATCGCCAACCCCAAGCCTGCTATCAGTGCCAGCACCGGGGCGAGTGCGGCGACCACGGCGAGCTGCACCAGAGTGGAGATGAAGGCGACGGCCATCTGGATCAATTGCTGGGCAGTGATGCCAATCCGCATCACGTCCATTCCGATCAACGTGGTAGTCCGCGAATGATCGAGAGCGGCGATTTCCCGCCACGGCGCGATCGCCAGCGCGCGAAGGACGCGTAAGCGCTGGGCATCGACGAAGCGCGCCTGCAGGGACTGCATCGAAAGGTCGCGGGCATAAAGCACCAGTCCGCGCACGATCATCATCGCCATGAACGCCAGCATCATCCACGCAATCAGATGCGGCGTGCCGGCGATACTCCATTTCGCAGCGTAACGATGGACCCAGCCGGGGCCGCCTCCCGTCACCACGGTCAGAATCGGCACCAGCAACAGCAGTCCGGCGCCTTCGACCGCGGCGCCCGCGATCGCGAGACCCAGCGCGGCAGCCGTCCGCCGCGGGCTCATCGCCGCCAAGGCGCGCGCGATCGCCAGCATCATGCGCAGCGTTCTTGTGGCGTCGCCCCCGGTCACTTCGCCTTGTTAGGGCGCATACTCATAGCCGGCAACGCCCTGGATTGCGCTGGGAGGCGTGCTGGCTAGGAGCGCAGCGCAGTCGCGTAGCTTGAGCTACGCGCAAGCAAGCGACGACGCCGGTGCGCCTCCCAGCACAACCGCGAAGCGGCGGGCGGATTTTGGCGCATGATGAACAGGTAAAACTGCCCCCGGCAGTTTTAGCCGTGTCCGGGGGACACGGCGACCTGTTCATCGTCGCTCGTCGGTCACGATGCGTAATGCATCGCTCCCTCCTCGCTTCTTGCCCTGCACCAAAATCCGCTCCGTCCAGGGCATTGCCGGTTATGACTATGCGCCCTTAGAGCGAAGCGCGTCGCTGTCACCGCGTGCCGCGTATTAATCGACCAGCGAGAGTAGTCGTTCCGCGTCGGCGCGTTCGGGTAGTGGACGCGTAAACGCGTCGCCGCCGAGAGTCGCGAGCAAGTCGACCAGCCGCTCCTCGGCATGGGTGCCGATCGCACTGCGATTGCTCGGATGACTGGATGTCAGGCTGGCCGGATCGACGAAGCGGCTTCCCCAGCTGTCGGCCAGCGCCAGCACCTGTTCGACCGCAGGCGACGGGTCGCAGGCGACGATCGACGGGAAAGGCAGCTTGGTCACCGGGCTGAGGCGGACGTTGCGCGCGATCGCCGACTGGCCGAAGCCATAGCTGAGCGGCGACAACAGCACCGCGCCGCGGATGTTGCGCAGGTAAGAGCGCGGTGAAAGCTGCGCCCACCAAGCGACCGCCAGACACGCCACACCCTGCGCCAGGATGACGGCAGGCTCGGCGCGATTGGCCATCACCGCATCGAGCTGCAATGCCCAGCGTCCGCTGTGGAAGCGGGAAAGATCGAGCTCGACGCGCTGCAATCGCGCCGCGATCTGGGTATCGCCCTTGACCGAGACGATAATCGGAACAGGCTTGTCGAACGACGTATCGAAGTCGCGATCCATGACAGCTCTCCCAAGCGGGCGCGTCGCCTCTGTTCTTGCGAGCGCCTCCGACTCGGCGGCGCCTGACACAAAGCTATTCCGATCGGTTTGATGTACAATCGGCCTTGCGACGAAATGAGGTTCGGCAGAGCCGGACCGGAAAAACGAGTTTGGTTTCAGCAAAGCTGAAACGGTAGCGGCACCGGCCCGCTCTCCCACCCGTCCTCCCATAGAATATCCTGATTGGGAGGTCGGGTGGGAGAGCGGGCCGGTGCCGTCTCAGCGAAGCTGAAAAAACAGCTTACATGGCGAAAGCGAGCGAGAACTCTGCCCCGCCGTCGGGATGATTGCGCGCGGCGATGCCGACCTGCATCGCTTCGGCGAAGCCTTTGGCGATAGCGAGGCCGAGTCCGCTGCCGCCGCTGCGGTCGCTGCCGCGCCCTTGCGCGAAAGTATCGAACACGCGCTTTTCCGAGCCCGCCTCCAGACCCGGTCCATGGTCGCGCACCGACAGCAGGACCGCATCAGGCGTTCGCTGGCCGATAATCGCGACGCGCCCGTCGCCGCCATGGATCGCGGCATTGGCGAGCAGGTTGATCAGCACATGGTGGAGCAGAGTCGGGTCGGCGCGAACCAGCGGCAGATCGACCGGCACCTGCAAGTCGATATGCACACCGCGCAGCAAGTCCTTGAGATCATGGACCGCGCTCGCCACCGCATCGGTCAGATCGATCGCCTCCGGGGAAATCACCAGCGCGCCCGTATCGAGCCGCACCATGTCGAGCAGATTGTCGAGGAAACGCCGCAGACGGGCGATATCGGCGCGCGCCAACGGCACTGCCGCGGCATCGGGATATTGCCGCGCCAGCGCATCGACCGAGGCGGCGACAGAGGTCAGCGGCGTACGCAGGTCGTGCCCGATCGACGACAGCAAAGCCGCACGCAGCCGGTCGCGTTCGCGCAGCACCGACACGTCGCGCAATTGATCCTCGAGCTTCAACCGCTCCTGCGCGAGCGCGGCCTGGCCGAGCAAGGTGGTCAGCAATACCGCGCGATCCGCACCGACCGGACTGCCGCCATCTTCCGCCAGCAACCCCACCACGCCGAGCACGCCGAGCGAGGTCTTGAGCGGCTGGAACTGCCAATCGGCCGAGACCAGGGTCGCGGTGCCGACTCCGGTTGCCTCGCCCCTGCTCCACGCCCAGTCGGCGGCGGCACGGTCGACGGTGCCGAGTTCCGGTATGGATCCCGGGGCCGAGGCGATGCATTCGAGTTCGCCGTCGCGCTGGTCGAGCAGGATCACGGTCACGCCAAGCAATCGCGCAGCTTCGCTGCAGATCGTCTGGCTGGTGGTCCGCCAGTCCGACGCGCGCGCCAGCGCCTGGCCGAACCCCGCGACGGCCGCATTCTCCTGCGCGCTGCGCGCTCCGATCGTCGCGCGCACCCGCAGCCGGCCGGTCAGATTGGCGGTGAACGTGGCGATGCCGATCAGGACGAACATCGTCAGCACGCTCTGCGGATCGGCAATCGTGAAGGTGTAGAGCGGCGGCAGGAAGAAGAAATTATAGGCCAGCCCCGCCAGGATGCCGGTGCCAACGCCGGGCCACAGCCCGAGGCGCGCCGATGCCACGATCACCGGCAACAGATAGATGAGATCGATTCCGCCCCCGCCGATCCATGGCTCGACCGTCCCGGCCAGCACCGTCGTCAGCGCGACCAACAGCAACGGCACGAAGGCGTCGATGGCAAGGCTCCAATCGCCGCGCGGAAGGCTGGTCCTGGTCCGCTGCGCCGCCTCGCCGGCAGGAATGACATGGACCGCCAGCCCTTCACCCGTCGCCAGCATCGCTTCGACCACCGAACGGTGGCGCAAGGCGAACCACCAACTGCGGTTCGATTTGCCGATCACCAATTGGGTGATCCGCGCCTCGGCGATCTGGTCGCGCAGGCCCGCGGTGACGCTCTCGGCGGGAACGGTAGCGATCGTCGCACCCAGGCTCGAGGCGAGCCCCAGCATGTCGGCGACCTGGCGCCTTTGCTCCTCGCCGAAGCCGGCGGCGCGCGGCGTTTCGATGAACACGGCTTGCCACGGCGCCTTCAAGGCATCGGCCAGGCGCTTGGCGGCGCGCACCAATGTGTCCGCACCGGGCAATTCGCTGACCGCCACCAACACGCGTTCGCCGCCGGCATAAGTGCCCGCAACGGCGTGCGTATCGAGATGCTCGGTCAGCGCCTGGTCGACACTCTGCGCCGCGCGGCGCAGCGCCATTTCACGCAACGCCGACAGATTGGCCTTGGAGAAGAAGCGGTCGAGCGCACGTGTCGCCTCGGCCGGAATGTAGACTTTGCCCGCTTTCAACCGCTCGATCAGCTCGTCGGGCGGCAAGTCGACCACCTCGACCTCGGCGCCGTCGAACACGCTATCGGGCACGGTCTCGCGCACTCGCACCCTGGTAAAACTCGCGACGACGTCGTTGAGGCTGTCGACATGCTGGACGTTGAGCGTGGTGTAGACGTCGATCCCGGCGTCCAACAGTTCCATCACGTCCTGCCAGCGCTTGGGATGACGACTACCCGGTGCATTGGTGTGCGCGAATTCGTCGACCAATACGAGCTGCGGCCGGCGCTCCAGCACCGCATCCAGGTCCATTTCCTCCAGCTGATGGCCCTGATAGTCGATCGGTCGGCGCGCGATCACCTTAAGCGGCTCGACCAGAGCCTGGGTCTCGGCACGGCCGTGCGTCTCGACCACCGCAACCACAACGTCGGTTCCGGCGCGCTGCCGCTCGGCGCCCTCGCGCAGCATCTCGAATGTCTTGCCGACGCCCGGCGCGGCGCCGAGGAAGATCTTCAGCCGCCCGCGCTCTTCGGCGTTCGCAGCACGCAGCAACGCGTCGGGGGATGGGCGTTTCGTGTCGTCGACCATGTCATTCCCGCAGCCGTCACCCCTGCCTTGTGCTGGGATCCACCGCGCCGCTCTCTTTACGGTTCTGGGATGTGCTGCACGGTGGATGCCGGGACAAGCCCGGCATGACGGAATGAGGCCAAAACTAATGGCTTCTTAATGCCGCGGACATCGTTTCGCCCGCGCACCTTAATGCCGCTTGCTCCTATCTCGCCGGCCGATCCAATCGGAGGCCCTCATGCCCGACATCATCTGGCTCGCCATTCTCGGCGGGCTGTTCCTGGCGACTCTCGCCTTCGTCCGCTTGTGCGACGAGGCCTGAGATGAACCTGCACCTCGCCATCGCCGGGCTGACCGCTCTCGGCCTCCTGCTCTACCTCGTTGCCGTCCTCGTGCGGCCCGAACGGTTCTGAGGATAACATCATGACGCTTCAGGGATGGGCGCTGATCGCGCTCTTCGTTGCCGTATTGGGGGTGCTGACCAAGCCGGTCGGCCTCTGGCTGTTCGCATTGTACGAAGGACGTCGCACCCCGCTTCATGCGGTGCTGGGTCCGGTCGAGCGCGGGTTCTACCGATTGTCCGGGATCGATGCCGATAGCGACCAGAGCTGGCGCCGGTACGCGGTCCATATGCTGGTGTTCCAGGTCGTCACCGTGCTGCTAACCTATGTCATCCTGCGCGCGCAGGCAGTGCTGCCGTTCAACCAGAGCCATTTCCCCGGCGTCGGCGCCGACGGCGCGATGAACACGGCGATCGCCTTCGTCACCAACACCAACTGGCAATGGTATGGCGGGGAATCGACCATGTCGAACCTCAGCCAGATGCTCGCGCTGACACTGCACAACTTCCTCAGCGCGGCGACCGGTATCGCTATTGCCTTCGCCCTGTTCCGCGGATTCGCGCGGCGGCAGGCAAGCGGGGTCGGCAATTTCTGGGCGGACATCACCCGCATCACGCTCTACCTGCTGCTGCCGATCTCGGTGATCTATGCGCTGTATTTCGTGCTGAGCGGCGTGCCGCAGACCTTCGCCATGTCGATTGACGCGACCACGCTGGAAGGCGCCAAACAGACCATCACCATGGGCCCGGTCGCCAGCCAGGAAGCGATCAAGATGCTCGGCACCAATGGTGGCGGCTTCTTCAACGCCAACTCGGCGCATCCGTTCGAGAATCCCTCAGCGGTGACCAACCTGATCCAGATGCTCTCGATCTTCGCGATCGGCGTTGGCCTGCCCTATACGTTCGGCAAGGCGGTCGGCGATACGCGCCAGGGTTGGGCGATCCTCGGTGCCATGAGCGTCCTGTTCATGGCCGGCGTCCTGGTCGCTTACTGGCAGGAAGCCGCCGGCAACCCGGTGCTCCATCATCTCGGTCTCGCCGGGGCCAATATGGAAGGCAAGGAAGTCCGCTTCGGCACGGTCGGCAGCGCGCTGTTCGCCGCGGTTACCACGGCTGCTTCGTGCGGCGCGGTCAACGCGATGCATGACAGCATGACGGCGCTGGGCGGCCTGATCCCCTTGTTCAACATGCAATTGGGCGAGATCGTCGTCGGCGGCGTCGGCTCGGGCATTTACGGCTTCCTGCTGTTCGCCCTGCTCGCGGTGTTTGTCGCCGGGCTGATGGTCGGCCGCACGCCGGAATATGTCGGTAAGAAGATCGAGGCGCGCGAGGTCAAGCTCGCGGTGCTCGCGATCGCGGTGCTGCCGCTGTCGATCCTCGGCTTCACGGCGCTGTCATCGGTGATGCCCGACGGGCTCGCCGGGCCGCTCAACAAGGGTCCGCATGGCTTTACCGAGATCCTCTATGCATTCAGCTCGGCCACCGCGAACAATGGCTCCGCCTTTGCCGGCCTGACCGCAGGAACGCCCTGGTATAACGGCCTGCTGAGCGTCGCGATGTGGGTCGGGCGGTTCTTCATGATCGTGCCCGTGCTCGCCATCGCCGGCAGCCTTGCCGCCAAGAAGCACACACCCGCCAGCGCCGGATCGTTCCCGACCACTGGCGGCCTGTGGATCGGCCTGCTCGTCGGGATCATCCTGATCCTGGGTGGTCTCACCTTCCTGCCGAGCCTCGCGCTCGGGCCGATCGCCGATCATCTCGCGATGATCCACGGCCAGCTCTTCTGATGGTCCCGCGCGAAACACTGCCCCTCCCCCCTTGGGAGAGGGGAGGAGCCGCGAAGCGGCGGGCGGGTGAGGGTGTCCCCTCCGCATCGCGCCCCTCGTCACCCTCACCTTCCCACTCGGCTACGCCGAGCGGGCCCCTCCCTCTCCCAGCGGGAGAGGGAATGAAGCGAGACACGCAATGACAACCGCATCCTCCATGTTCTCGGCGAAGCTGGTCGTCCCGGCGATCGGCGACTCTTTCAAGAAGCTCGACCCACGCCAGCTGATCAAGAACCCCGTGTTGTTCACCACTGCGGTGATCGCGCTGCTGCTGACTGTCTTGCTCGCATTGGGCGGCGAGCAGCTTCCAGTCGGCTTTCAGCTTCAGCTGATCGTCTGGCTGTGGCTGACGGTGCTCTTCGGCACGTTCGCCGAAGCGCTCGCCGAGGGCCGGGGTCGCGCCCAGGCCGCCTCGTTGCGCGCCACCAAATCCGAACTTCAGGCCAAGCGCCTGACCGGGGTCGGCGACACCTGGGGGATGGTCGAGGCCTGGCGGCTGCAAAAGGGCGAGATGGTGCTGGTCGAGACCGGCGATCTGATCCCGGCCGACGGCGAAGTCGTCGAGGGCGTCGCCAGCGTCAACGAAGCCGCGATCACCGGCGAATCCGCGCCGGTCATCCGTGAGGCCGGCGGCGACCGCTCGGCGGTGACCGCGGGTACCCGCGTCATTTCCGACCGGATCAAGGTGCGGGTCACCCAGGAGCCCGGCCAGGGCTTTCTCGACCGCATGATCGCGCTGGTCGAAGGCGCCGAGCGGCAGAAGACGCCCAACGAGATCGCGCTGACCATCCTGCTCGTCGGCCTGACGATCATCTTCCTGATCGCGGTCGGCACTATCCCTGGTTTCGCGAGCTATGCCGGTGGCAGCGTGCCCGTCGCGATCCTGGCCGCGCTGCTGATCACGCTCATCCCGACCACCATCGCCGCGTTGTTGTCGGCCATCGGTATCGCGGGGATGGACCGCCTGATCCGCTTCAACGTATTGGCCAAGTCAGGCCGCGCGGTCGAAGCCGCCGGCGACGTCGACACATTGCTGCTCGACAAGACCGGCACGATCACGATCGGCGACCGTCAGGCGAGCGAATTCCGCCCGTTGACCGGCGTCGACGCCAAGACGCTGGCCGAAGCGGCGATGCTCGCCAGCTTAGCCGACGAAACGCCCGAAGGCCGGTCGGTCGTCGTCCTGGCGCGCGAAAAGTTTGCGCTGACCGCGACGCTGGCGGCGGATGCGGAAGTCATTCCGTTCACCGCGCAAACGCGGACGTCTGGGGTCAAGGTCGGTGACGTCACAATCCTGAAGGGCGCCGTCGACTCGATCCTGAAGATGCTGGGTGCCGACGCACCCGGGGCGATCGAGATCAAGCGCACGACCGACGAGATAGCGCGCGGCGGGATGACCCCGCTCGCCGTGGTCCGCAACGGCCGGCTGCTCGGCGCGGTGGCGCTCAAGGACGTGGTCAAGGCGGGCGTTCGCGATCGCTTCGCCGAACTGCGCCGGATGGGTATCCGCACGGTGATGATCACCGGCGACAACCCGCTGACCGCGGCGGCGATCGCCGCCGAGGCGGGCGTCGACGATTTCCTCGCCGAAGCAACCCCGGAAGACAAATTGGCGCTGATCCGCACCGAACAGACCGGCGGCAAGCTGGTCGCGATGTGCGGCGACGGCACCAACGACGCCCCTGCCCTCGCCCAGGCCGATGTCGGCGTGGCGATGAACACGGGCACGCAGGCCGCACGCGAAGCCGGCAACATGGTCGACCTCGACAGCGATCCGACCAAGCTCATCGAGATCGTCGGCCTGGGCAAGCAGTTGCTGATGACGCGCGGCGCGCTCACCACCTTCTCGGTCGCCAACGACGTCGCCAAATATTTCGCGATCATCCCGGCGATGTTCATCGTGCTCTACCCGGAACTCGGCGTGCTCAACGTGATGGGGCTGGCCAGTCCGCGATCGGCGATCCTGTCGGCGATCATCTTCAACGCGCTGATCATCCCTTGCCTGGTGCCGCTGGCGCTGAAGGGCGTGACCTATCGCGCGATCGGCGCGGGGCCGCTGCTCGCGCGCAATCTGGCGATCTACGGACTGGGCGGGCTGCTCGCCCCGTTCGTCGGGATCAAGCTGATCGATCTGGTCGTGGGCGGATTGGGACTGGCCTAGGCGACTTAAAGCCCCTCCCCTTCAGGGGAGGGGTTGGGGGTGGGGGCTCTCCTCCAGCGATCTGTCTGCCGCACTCCCCCACCCCAACCCCTCCCCTGAAGGGGAGGGGCTAGAAAGGAAGAAAGATGCTCAAGGATTTCACAACCTCGCTCCGTCCGGCCATCGTGCTGACGTTGCTGTTCGCCGCCCTGCTCGGCCTGGTCTATCCCGCGGCGATCACCGGCATCGGTCAGGTCATCGCCCCGGCGGCCGCCAATGGCAGCCTGATCAAGGACGCCAAGGGCAATGTCATCGGCTCCACGCTGATCGGCCAGCTCTTCACCAGCGATCGCTATTTCCACGGCCGCCCGTCGGCCGCGGGCAAGAACGGCTATGACGCCACCGCCTCGTCGGGCTCCAATTACGGTCCGACCAGCAAGGCGCTCGTCGACCGCGTCAAGACCGACCTCGCGTCGGCCAAAGCCTCCGCACCAGGTTCCAACGTACCCGCCGATCTGGTGACGGCCTCCGCCTCGGGGCTCGATCCCGATATCAGCCCCGAGGCGGCTTTGTTCCAGGTGTCGCGTGTCGCCAAGGCGCGCGGGATCGACGCCGCGACAGTGCGACAGCTGGTCGCCGGCAACACCGCTTATCCCTTGCTCGGATTCCTGGGCGAGCCGCGCGTCAATGTCCTTGCCCTCAACCTTGCCCTCGACCGGATCGCGCCGCGGCCGTAACATCGTGTCATGGCCGCCCAGCCCCGCATCCTGATCGTCGAGGACGATGCGCATATCCGCCGCCTGCTCCGCGTCGCGGTCGAGCGGGCGGGCTATGCGGTGACCGAGGCGGCGACCGCACGCGAATCGCTGTCGGCGGCCGATATCGACAAGCCCGAGCTCGTCCTGCTCGACCTCGGCCTGCCCGATCGCGACGGGCTAGAGCTGATCCAATTGTTCCGCGCCCGCGCCGGCGCGACCGTGATCGTCGTATCGGCGCGCGACGATGTTTCGGAAAAGGTCGCCGCGCTCGATCTCGGTGCCGACGATTATCTGACCAAGCCGTTCGACACCGAGGAATTGCTCGCGCGCGTCCGCACCGCGCTGCGCCATCGCATCGCCGGCGAGGCCGGGCAGACAACGGTTCTTGCAGGCGAGGTCGAGATCGACCTCGAGCGCCGCCGCGTCCGCCGCGCTGGCGAGGAGGTCCATCTCTCGCCGAAGGAATATGACGTGCTCGCCGAGCTCGCCAAGCGGCCCGACCGCGTGATCGGGCATCGCCAATTGCTGCGCACGGTGTGGGGACCGGCGCATGAGGATCATGTCGATTATCTGCGCATCGTCGTGCGCAATCTGCGCCAGAAACTGGAAGCCGACCCGGCGCGCCCGCGGCTGATCACCAATGAGCCCGGCGTGGGCTACCGGCTGACCGGCGTCCGCTAGCGGCCGCGGCCCATCACCGTTGCTTGCGCTTCTGATCGCGCCGGGGTCGATTTTTGGAGACAGGTCACCCGGCAAGGCCGATAATCGCACCCCGATGCAAACCGAATTCGACGAGGAGAGGACCAGCGAGCGGGCACATCGCCCTACCTCGTTCGATGTCGCATCGCTGGCTCAGGTGTCGCAATCGACCGTGTCGCGCGCCTTACGCGGCGACGCCTCGATCACCGCCGAGACGCGCGACCGCGTCGCCCGCGCGGCGGCCGAACTCGGCTATCGCCCCGACAGCCGGGCGGTCAGGCTCCGCGGCGGTGCGGTCGGGACGGTGGCGGTGGTTCTGTTGACCTCATCGGAGCTCGAGCGGCGCGCGCTCAACCCCTTCTATTTCGACATATTGGGCGCGGTCGAGGCGGCGGCGGCGCGGCGCGGCATGGGCATCCTGCTCTCGTATCAAAGCACGCCGGACTCGCTGCGCAGCGACTTCGAACAACGGCGCGAAGCGGACGGCCTGATCGTGATCGGCACCGCCGCGAACCGCGCGGCCTGGGACTATTTCGCCCGCGCACGGCAGGCCGGCAGCAACCTCGTCGCCTGGGGAGCGCCGGATGACTCGCTGCCGATCGTCCGCGCCGACAATCATGCGGCGGGCGTGCTGGCGGTCGAGCATTTGATAGCCGCCGGCCGCCGGCGGATCGCGTTCGTTGGGCCCGGCTGGGAGGCACACCAGGCGTTTCGGTTGCGGCGGCAGGGGTATCTCGATGTGCTGGCGAAACACGGCCTGGCCCCGATAGAAGTGACGGCACCGCCGATCGACGACCGCCACGCGCAAGGAGAAGCGGCGGCCGCGCAATTGCTGGCGATCAACCCCGCGATCGACGCCGTATTCGCGGCATCCGATACGCTTGCGTCGGGCATCATGCGTGGCTTGCAGCAAACAGGCATCCGCATTCCCGCGGATGTGGCGATCGTCGGCTTCGACGGCGGGTTCGGCGCTCGCCAATCCACACCAGCGCTGACGACGATCGAACAGGATGTGGCAAGTGCGGGCGAGATGTTGGTCGAGGCGCTGTTCGGACAGGCAGAACCGTTGGACCGAACCGGAAAGACGTTCGTTCCCGTGCAATTGGTGGTTCGGGGAAGCAGTTAAAGCCTGAGCCGGCGGGTGATACCGCGCCTACCGCCACGCTCCGACAGCGCATCAGAAATTCCAGGCGGCGCCTGCCGTCAACGCGACCTTGCCGTGGAAGCTGCCCGAATAATACTCCTTGCCCGGCCCGCCGCCGGATAGCGCGGCGTGGAGGTCGAAACTCCCCAGTTCGCGCGCCACGCTGAGCCGCCAGTCATAACGCGCCGCACGCCCGCCCAGATATTGCGCTGGAGTCGCCAGATAGAGTTGCGTTCCGAGATGGCCATTTACCCGCCAGTTCGTCGCGGGCCGAAAGGCCGCCTCCACTTCCGCGTAGAGCGACGAGACATAGGCCTGCTCATAATCGGGCGAGTAATAGACCCGTGCCGAAAACGGACCGGACGCGAGACCGAGATAGACTTCGGTATAGTTGTGCGACCGGCTCGCCCCGTCGGGGGAACGATATTGGCTGCGCGCTATGCCGCCATCGATCGACAGCGTTTGATTGAGGCGGCGGGCATAGCCGATATTGCCCTGCACTCCCAGGAACAGCGGATCGTCGCGGCCGATCTCTCCCGTGGCGGATAGGTTGAGATAGACGCCGCTATCGTCGTCATAGCCGATCTGCGCGGTCGCCACAGGCTGTCCCGCGCTCAACGAATAGCCGCGCAAGCGATAATCGCTCTCGACGTCGACGCTGCCACTAACCTGGGCGCGCGCGGGAGTCGCGGCGAGGCACAGGATCAACGGCGCGGCCAACGCTCCCACGTGCCGCAGGTCAGCGCGCCCTTCCCGCCAGCCTGCGGTCGATTGCGCACGAACAATCACAGCCCGGCGACGTCCCGACCAGAGTCGCGCAGGCATCGATCGCGCCGCCCGCCATCCGGTCCAGGGCGATCCGTGTCGCGCGGCCGCCGGCCTGGCGCATCAGCGCGATCAGCCCGGTGACATGTGCGACTGCATAGGAACTGCCGTTGACCAGGTACCATTTACCCCCCGGTTGCGTTGTCGGCACGTCGCGGCCGGGAGCAATGTACACGCGCGCCGGCAAGGACCGCAAAGATTCGTCCGCGACGGCAATGACCCCGGGCAAGGAAGCGGGAAATCCGCCTTGGGGCAAAGACGGATCGAACGCCGCAACCACCGAGAGATTGCGCGAAACGGCGATGGCGATCAGTCGTGCGAGCAGCGGATCGGCGGGTCCGGCGAGGCTGAGGTTGATCACCTGGGCATCGTGTTCGATCGCGAATTGCAGCGCCCGCGCCAGGCCGAGACTGTTGCAGAGCGTTGGACCTACGGCGGTCTGCCAGCAGGCTCGCAACGCCATTATCCGCGCATCGGGTGCGATCCCGGCGATACCGATGCCGTTCCCGGCCTTGGCGCCGACGATACCGGCAACGCCCGTACCATGCGCTTCCCCGCTGGTCGTGCGGCGGTCGACGAAATCGAGATTGGCGATGAACTGGCCGGCGAGATCGGGATGCGCGACGTCGATCTTGCTGTCGATGATGGCGATCGAAACGTTGCGGCCGGTGGCGATGCGGTGGAGATCGGCCAGCCGCCAGGCCGTAGCGGCCGGCTGTGCACGAAACAGCGGGTCGTTGGGCGCGACCCCAGCCGGGGAACCGCGCGCCTGATACGTTTGCAGCGGCTGCGACCAGGAGACCGCCGAGTCCTTCGACACCTGTGCTATCGCCGCGTCGACCGCCATGCCGTCGGGCACGCGCATGACATAGCAATCGACCCCGATCAGCGGCATCGGCCAGCCATCGACCAAGGTCAGACCGTTGCGCCGCGCAATCCCCGCGGCGATCCGCCGCCGCGCGGCCATCGCCGCGCCATCGCCATAACTGCCGCCATAGGCTGCGCCGGGGCGATAATGCGGCGGCGCCATCTTGAGCATTACCAGTATCTGGCGATCGGCGTCAGCCTCCGGCCGCTCCTGCGCATGGCCCGGCGTCATCACGCCCAGCGCGACGACGCCGCACAAGGCCAGGCAAAGCCGAAACCATCCGCGCCAGGTCACGGCTGCGACCCGGCGTCGATCGGCTCGGCCAAAACGATTTGGGGCGTCGCGCGGAGGCCGTCGAGCGCCTGTGCCCGGCTGGCGGGCGCGATCCGCACGACATAGGCGCCGCTCGCGGTGGGGCCGTCGACGACGCGCGCGCCGGCTTTGGTCAGCGCGGCGCGCAGCTCGCTGTCGCGTGCATCGGGCCGGAATATCACCAGCGCGTTGCCCGGCGCCGCCGTCGGTGCCGATCCCAATGCGCGATAGGTCTCTCCGACCGGCGATGGTGCGCCTGGGACGATGGCAACAGCGAACGCGACGGCAGCCGCCGCCGCAAGCGGCCCGCCGAGCGCCCATCCGATCGCCACCTTGCGGCGCAGGAACGGCACCGGTTGGGCCAGCCGGCAGGGGGCCCCCGCGGCGTCGATCCGGTCGTTCAGCGTCGACCAGGCGTGCTCGACGTCGAGCGGCAGCGCCGCGACCTCGCGCGAAAGGGCCTGTTCCGCCGCCAAGTCCGCACGGCATTCGGCGCATTCGGCGAGATGCGCTTCGACCATGGCCGCTTCATCGGCCTCCAGCGTGCCGTTGACATACCAGGGCAGCAATTGCTGCGCCTGTTCATGGGGGCTGCCGCGCAGCCGGATGATCTCAGCCATCGAACATTTCCCTAAATCCAGCTAAATCCAGTCGGTCAGTGCGCCCGACAGTCGGCGCCTCAAATGCCGGCGGGCGTGGAACATGCGAGTCTTCACCGTATCGACAGGGCATTCGAGGATCGTCGCGATCTCGCGATATCCCAGATCGTGAAAATAGGTCAGGTCGACCACCGCCCGGTGTGCCGGCGACAATTCGTCCATTGCCCGCATCAGCAACGCGTTGATCCGCTGGCGGCTCGATTCGTCCTCTGGGCTCGCCGCGTCGCTGACGCGGTTCTCGGCCTCCTTATCCTCGACCGCCTCGTCCTGGCGCTTGAGCCCCCGCATCGCCTTGCGATAGGCGATGGCGAAGACCCAGGTGGACAGCTTGCTCGCGCCGTTAAAGCTGTCGGCGCGGTTCCACACCACCATCATCGTATCGTCGAGCACTTCCTCGACCAGGGTCGGCCGCCGGATCAGGTTGAGCAGGAACCGTGTCAGCCGGGGATGGTAGAGGCGGTACAATTCCTCGAACGCCGCTCGGTCGCCGTCGACGACGCGCGCGAACAGCGCCATCTCCGTTTCCGACCCGCCGCTGCGCCCGCGCTCGCGCACCGCTATCAATCTGACCTCACCCTTCACATCCGCCGCCACGTCCACGATACCGCGTTTGTGCCGGACTCGCATCGGATAGTTCATCATACCGCGTCCGCCCCTGGCATAACGGCACGATTAGACACTAGATCGCCACCACGACTTAGCGCGGCTTGAAAGGTATGAATGGTGAGCGACAAGCGGGTGTGTTTCGATTTCGAGGTCGATTTTTCGAACGGTGGCGGCATCCAGGGTCAGGATTTCCGGCTCGATATCGATGGCGACGACATCACCGACGACAGGCTCGCCGCCCATATCATCGCCGATCTGCGGTTGCTCATGGTTGGCAAGGTGCGGATCCTCAACAAGCGGATCATCGAGGAGCGCCACAAACGCGCCGCCGTGGGCGCTCGACCGGCGGTGGCCGACGTGAGCCGTCACATCGACCTCAGCCACACGATCGAAGACGGAATGATCACCTATAAGGGCCTGCCCGCTCCTCTCCTGTGCGATCATCTGTCGCGCGAGCAATCGCACGCGATCTATGCCGAAGGAACCGAGTTCCAGATCGGCAAGATCGAAATGGTCGGAAATACTGGCACCTATCTCGACACGCCGTTCCATCGTTATGCCGAGGGCTATGACCTTTCCGGGCTCGATCTCGACCGCGTCAGCGGCGTCCCCGCGGTCGTGGTGCGTATCACCGGGCAAGCGGGGCGCGCGATCGACTGGGCAGCCTTTGTCGCCAGCGATGTCGGCGGCCGCGCGGTGCTGGTCCAGACCGGATGGGACCGGCATTGGCGGACCGATCAATATTTCGAGGATCATCCGTTCCTGACAGCCGATGCCGCCAGCTATCTGCGCGATCACGGCGCGCTGGTCGTCGGCATCGATTCCTACAATATCGACGACGTTTCCGGCGGTGAACGGCCGGTACATTCAATTCTGCTCGGCGCCGGTATCCCGATCGTCGAACATATGACCAATCTGAATGCGCTCCCGATCGACGGGTTCCGATTCTGGGCAGTGCCGCCAAAGGTCAGCAAGATGGGCACGTTTCCGGTGCGAGCCCATGCGGTATTGGAGGCGTGACGATCCGGCGATCATGGGATGACTGCGCGGTCGGCATGGTGGCGAAACGCGATCGGGCTTCCTAGCTAGCGTCGGCGCGACCGGGAAGTTCCGGCCGCGAAACGTGGAGCTGCATCGATGAGCGAGCCGACCGATTATACCCCGCCTGCTATCTGGACCTGGGACAAGGAAAATGGCGGCGCGTTCGCCAATATCAATCGGCCGATCGCCGGGCCGACCCACGACAAGGAGCTGCCGATCGGCAAGCACCCGCTGCAGCTCTATTCGCTTGCCACGCCCAACGGCGTGAAGGTGACGGTGATGCTCGAGGAGCTGCTCGCGCTCGGCCATCAAGGCGCGGAATATGACGCCTGGCTGATCCGCATCAATCAGGGCGACCAGTTCGGCAGCGGCTTCGTCGCCGTTAATCCCAATTCCAAGATCCCCGCGCTGATGGATCACACCGATCCCGCCGCACCCGTTCGCGTGTTCGAATCCGGCGCGATCCTGCTCTATCTGGCCGAGAAGTTCGGCGAATTCCTGCCCAAAGACTATCCCGCTCGCGCCGAAGTCCTGTCCTGGCTGATGTGGCAGATGGGCAGCGCGCCATTCCTCGGCGGCGGGTTCGGGCATTTCTATGCCTACGCGCCGTTCAAGCAGGAATATCCGATCAACCGCTATGCGATGGAAGTGAAGCGCCAGCTCGACGTGCTCGACCGCCGGCTGGGCGAGAGCGAGTATCTCGGCGGCAAGGACTATTCGATCGCCGACATGGCGACCGCGCCTTGGTACGGCTCGCTGGTCAAGGGGCTGGCCTATGGCGCCGGCGAGTTCCTGCAGGTGCAGGACTACAAGAATGTGATCCGCTGGACCGACCAGATTTTCGACCGCCCCGCGGTGAAGCGCGGCCGCATGGTCAACCGCGTGATGGGCGAGCCGTCCGAACAACTTCACGAACGCCATGACGCCAGCGATTTCGAGCTGCGTACGGCGGACAAGCTGGAGGCGGCGGACTAGGTTGGGGATCTGTAGTCCCCGTCGTCATCCCTGCGGAATTCTCCCATCACCCCAGCGCACCCTCCCGTCACCCCAGCGAAAGCTGGGGTCTCTGGCGGTGACGCGATGCCGCTCGAGATCCCAGCTTTCGCTGGGATGACGAGTTTTGGAAATGAAGGACGGGGCGGGCTGTGTTTCCATCGGAACACAGCCCACTTTAGTGCGCCACGGGCCAACCGTCGGCCGTCCATCCAAGCGCCTGGATCCTCAACGTCGGAACACCTTTGTTCCGCGCGTCGTAGGCGTGATAGACGATGAAGTCGCGTCCACCGTCAGCCAGGATGGCGATGTGTCCCGGGCCTCGCCACCGGCCGGTCGGATCGAGCTTGGCGTGAAGCACGATCTGACCATATCCCTTGCTCATCGGCTTGCCGTCATAATCCAGATACGGCCCGGTCACGTCCTTCGATCGGCCGACCACGGTGTAATAGCTGCTGTCGGCCCCGCGGCAGCAGAAATCGTACGACGCAAACAGGTAATGATAGCCGCCGCGGGCAATGAGGAAGGGTGCTTCGACAGCATCCGGATTCGGCCGTCGGATCAAGGAATATATCGACTTGTCCTCGGCCGACGCCAGTCCGGTTACAGGATCGAGCCGGACCATCTTGATCCCCGTCCAGAAGCTGCCGAAGGTCAGCCACGATCGCCCATCGGCATCGGTGAAGACGTTGGGGTCGATTGCATTGAAATCGTCGGCGCGGGTCGAGCGGACCACTAATCCCCGATCGGTCCAACCCTTGCCCGGCGCGGCAGGATCGAGTGTCGGCGACGTGGCAAGGCCAATCGCCGAGACGTTGCTGCCGAACGACGACACGGCGTAATATAACCGATACTGACCGCCGCTATAGGAGATGTCCGGCGCCCAAAGGCCGCGCGCGGACGGGATCATCCCCCTGGCCCAATCCGGCACCGCGTCGAATACGGTTCCGGCCCGCCGCCAGCTGAGCAGATCCTTGGACGTGCGGATCGGGATCTGTCCCCCGTCGTCGGGCCGGGTGGTGCTGAATACGTAAAAGGTATCGCCGGCCTTGATGATCGCCGGATCATGCACGCCAGTGATATCGCCGGTCATGCGGTCCGCGACTATGCCCGCCGACGCGGGTTTTTGCGCGCCGAGAGCTGCGGACACTCCCACCGACAGCAGCGCGACGGTTGCCAATGACAGGCCCGACCGGATCGACAGGCGCCTCATTGCCAACCTCTCGCGTCAGAACTTGAAGCGCAGCCCACCGCCAAATGTGCGATCATACTGGCGAGTGTCGCGGGGCTCGAAAGTCGTGGTCCCGAAATTGTCGTGGTAGGTTTCGCCCAACAGGTTGGTCGCATCGACCGTGATGGTGATGTTTTTGTTGATCGCGTAGCTGGCGGAGAAATCGAGAAAGGCGACAGGCGACACCACCACATGCCCGCCTGCGAAAGCGTCCGAATAGCTATCGGTATATCGGCTGCGCCAATTGTAAGCGAGGCGGGCCGAGAGTCCGTATTTCTCGTAGATGGCGACGAGGTTGTACGAATATTTCGACAGCGGCACGATGTCGCGGCGCACGCCCGTGACCGGATCGTTCACGTGCCCATCCGAATAGGTAAAGCTGGCCTGCGCGCCGAAGCCGCTCAACGGCCCGGGCAGGAAGTCATAGAATTGCGTGTACGATATCTCGACACCCTTCAACTGACCACCGCTGGTATTCCGCGGGCGGGTCACCAAAAAGGTCTGAAGCGTGCCGTTCGAGGCGACCAGCTGCTCCGCTGCGGAGTCGCTCTGGATGTAGCCATCGAGCTTCTTGTAGAAACCGGCGATCGTAAACGAGCCCGTGCGCGAAAAGTACCATTCCGCGGTCAGGTCGATATTGGTCGACTTGACGTCGCGAAGGTCGGCATTCCCGCCCGAGGCGGTGCCGTAGAATCCCTGGTTGCCCGTCGCTCCCGTTTCGACTTGGCTGATTGCGGGATTGAGCGCTGCGAATTGCGGCCGAAGGATCGCCTTTCCGGCGACCGCCCGCAGGACGATTTGGTCGGTCGGGCGCAGCTTGAGCGTCAAGCTGGGCAACCAGTCCAATTGGTTGCGCTTGCCATGGATCGGGGACAGCACAGTTTGTGCCGGCGAGGTCGGCGTGGCGGCCAGGTTCGTCACCCGGATTGCGTTCAAGTCGGTCGCCGTATTCACGGCGCGGACGCCAATCGTGCCCTCGAACGGCATCGATCCGATATCGGTCCCGAACTGGGTTTGGGCGTAGGCGGCGAACACACGTTCCTTCAGCGAGAAGACCTGCGCAGGATCGAACGCGGGTGCTCCGCTCGGCCGCCCGGCGAGCGCCCGCAACGTATCGATATTGCCGCGGATCCAACTGCTGGAGGTCAGCGCGAAGCCGTCGATGCCGACCCGGCCGTCAATGATGTTGTCCGACGAATTGGTCGAAAAGTTCGCGTAATTCGCCGTCGGCGTGAAGCCCAGCCCGTAGCCGCCCGTCGGCGTGCCGGCCGAATTGCCGGTGCGCTCGGCATAACGCGCGCCGATCTTGAAGTTCTTGAGGAAGCCGCCGTTGAAGGTGTGGAGAACGTCCGCATGCGCGGCATATTGCTCGCTGGTTGCGACATTGGCGTTATCGAACAATGTCAAGAAGTTGAGGTTTGCCGGGTTCCGGACGTCGAACCCGTTGAAATTGACGCTCGGCGTCCGGTCGTTGTCGAAATTATAGTCGATCCGGGGCACCACGAAAGCGGTATCGACGACATATTGCCAACTGGTCACCTTGCTCTTGTTGTAGGTGATCTCACCCGAAAGAACCGTGTCGCCGGCTGTGTAGCGCGTCCCAAAGTTCGCCTGATATCCGTCAGTGACCTGATGAAAGGTCTGCTTGCTGGTGATCGTGAAGTTGTTGAGCGTGGTGATCGTGCGCGCAACGGGGCCGCCGGTATCGCTTCCGGCCGAACCATCCTGAACGCTGGTGACGGTCACGCCCCCCGCCTTGGGCAGCCCGACGAAGAAGTCGACGTCATAGTCCTGGCGATAACCCGTATAGAGACCGTCCAGGTAGAATTCGAGATTGGGGGTCGGCCGCCATTGCAGCGCGACGTTGACGGACGGGCGGGTGCGATTGCCGTCGGTGACGAGGCCGCCCACCGTGTCGGGGATCCGGGTCGGGTCCGTCGCTGACAGCGGATTGAAGCCAAAGTTGAAAGCGGTCTGATCCTCGTACTTGCGATTGTTGTACGAGGCCGCAACCAGGATACCAAACTCGCCGATTCCGGTCGTCCATCGGTCGCTGATCAGGCCGCTCAGGATGTAGCTGCCCTTGCCGCGCTGGTCCGAATAGATTCCGCGCGCACCACCGGCGATCTGCAATCCGTCAAAGTCGAACGGCCGCCGCAAACGGATGTCGATCGTGCCCGAAACGCTGCCTTCGATCTGCTCGGGCAGGTTGGTCTTGTAGACATCAACACCAGCCACCAGCTCCGCCGGAATGTCCTGCAACGCGACGCCCCGGCCCGTGCCGGTAAACGTCTCACGTCCGTTGATCAGCGTCTCGATGTCCGGCAGGCCGCGTACCAACACGGTTCCGACCTCACCGCCGCTGCGCGAAACCTGGATACCAGTCACGCGCTGCAAGGCGTCGGACACGGTATTGTCTGGCAATTTGCCGATATCCTCGGCGACGATCGAGTCGACCACCTGCGAAGCGTTGCGCTTGATCGCCTGCGCGCCCTGAAGGCTGGCGCGGACGCCGGTGACGACGATATCCTTGTCAGCGCCGTCGGCGGCTGCGGCATCGCCGGGCGCCGCGCCACTCTGCGGGGTTCCAGCCTGATCTTCGGTCGTGTCCGACTGGCCGGGCGGCTGGGCTTGGGCCGAGGCATTCGCCGCCGCGAACAACGCGAAGATGGAAACCGATGCTAAAATGAAAGGCTTGGGCGCCATGCGATCCTCCCCAAGGTTATCAATGGAAAAGCGTTCTGACGACGCCCTTATTACTCAGACATTATCTAATTCGAGTTTTGCCCCTCCGCAAGCGGAATGTTAGGGTGGAAGGACGCTATCCGGTCGCAAGCTGCCTACCACATCTCGCCAACGCTCCGACTAGAAAACCGCACCGCAAAAGTCCTGGGGAGCTCGGCGCCCTGCGGAATACCCGGCGCGATCCGCGATTGGACGAGTCCAAATCTCCTCGCCCAGCAGCAGCTCGCGCCGATTCACCGCGGCGCGCGCAACGGCCCGTTGGCGACCGGCACACCGAAATCAGGCGTGCCGTCGGCGCGGTAGCGGAAATATTGCATCCGCGTATGGCGATTGGGGTCGAACAGCGGATCACCCGCGATCTTCTCGTAATCGCGACCGTGATAGACGAGGACGTCGCGCCCATTTTCGTCCACCGTGAAGCTGTTATGCCCGGGGCCGAACACCTTGTTCTCGTGCGAGGTCTTGAAGACCGGCACCGGCGACTTGGTCCAATTTGCCGGATCCATGATATCGGCATCGTCGCGACAGCTCAGCATCCCCAGGCAGTAGCGCGCGTCCGTCGCGCTCGCCGAATAGGTCATGAACACTCGACCGTTCCGCGCCAGAACAGCGGGCGCCTCGTTGACCTTGAACCCCTGCACTTCCCAATCGAGCGTCGGGACGGAAAGGCGCGCCGGTTTGGCGGCGAGCGTCAGCGGGGTGGCGAGAGGCGCGATATAGAGGTTGGAATTGGTCTCGATCCCCGGCTCGCGCTGTGCCCAGGCGAGATAGCGCCTGCCGCGATGGACAAAACTGGTCGAATCGAGCGTGAATGTATCCCACGCCGTCTGAAGCTGGCCGAGAACGGACCATTTGCCGGCCATAGGGTCCGCGCCGTCGCACTGGACCGCGTAGGTGCGGATGCGGAACACGTCCTCGCCGCCGCCACTGGGACCGGCGGCGAAGTACATGATCCACTTGCCGTCGATCAGGTGCAGTTCGGGCGCCCAGATGAAGCCCGACATCGGTCCGCTGGCGAGATGGCGCCACAGCACCGCTTCGCGCGCGGTGGAAAGCCCCTCGAGCGTTCGCGACCGGCGCAGCACCAGCCGGTCATATTCGGGAACCGAGCCGGTCATGTAATACCAGCCGTCGCTGTGGCGGAACACCTGCGCGTCGGCGCGTTGCCTGACGACCGGATTGATGATCCTGGGCGCGGCCGGGGTTCGCGCCAAAGCGGGCGCGGCGCCGGTGGCGGCAGCGGCTGCCAGGAAATTACGTCGGGAAATCGCGTGCGTCATTTCAATCTTCCGCTTGCGGCCAGCCGGCCGATCACCGCAGGGCGACCACGACAACCGACTTGGCGGGCAGCGTCGCGATCAGCTTGCCGTCGGCGATCCGTGCGCCGTCATAGCGTTCCGGGGCAACCATCGGTGCGACGCCATAGCCGTTGGTCGCGTTCATCGCAGCTGCCGTCAAAACCTGCCCGGTGACGTCCCGTGCGGTCACGCCGGCGAGCGCCGTCGTCACCGTCACCGTCTTGTTCGGGTCGAGGTTCGCCAGCGCGACATGGACCACGCCTGCCTTGTCCCGCACCGCCGACGCGCTGACCGCCGGCATCGACCATTTGCCGCGCGCATAGACCGGGCCCTCCACCTGCATCGGCAGCACCGTCGCATCCTGCCACGGCTTGTACATCAGGAAGACCTGATAGGTCGGGGTCAGCGCGATCTTGGCACCGTCGGTCAGCACCATCGCCTGGAGGACGTTCACCATCTGCGCGATGGCGGTCATCTTCACCCGGTCGGCATGCTTTGCGAAGATGTTGAGATTGACCGCCGCCACCAGCGCATCGCGCAGCGTATTATGCTGGCGCAGAAAGCCCGGATTGACGCCGGGGTCGCCTGCATACCAGGTTCCCCATTCGTCGACCGCGAGGAAGACCTTCTTCTCCGGGTCATATTTGTCCATGACCGCCGCGTGTTTCGTGATGAGATCGTCCATGTGCAACGTCTCGTTCAATATCTCCGCCCAGCCGTCCTCGGTGAAATTCGCGGAATCCCTGCTCGGCGGCCAGCCGCCCGGCACGGTGTAATAATGAAGCGACAGCCCATCGACCTGGTTCTTGGTCTCGCGGATCATCGTCTCGGTCCACGCGACGTCGCCCGAATTGGCACCCGACGCGATCTTGAGGATGCGGGTATCCTTGGGCGCCTTGATGAAGGTCGCGTAACGGCGAGTTTCATCGGCGGCATATTCGGCGCGCATATTGCCGCCGCAGCCCCACAGCTCGTTGCCTATCCCGAAATAGGGAACAGCCCAGGGCGCCTTGTGACCGTTTGCGGCACGCTCATCGGCCAGGCTGCCGGCGGGCGAGGTCATATATTCGACCCATTCCGCCATTTCGCGCGGCGTGCCATTGCCGACATTGCCCGAGATATAGGGCTCTGCCCCGATCTGTTCGAGCAAGTCCATGAATTCATGCGTGCCGACGGCATTGGGCTCGGTGACTCCGCCCCAATTGGTGTTGATCTTGACCGGGCGCTTCGATCGCGGACCAATGCCTTCGCGCCAGTGATATTCGTCGGCGAAGCAGCCGCCCGGCCAGCGGACCACCGGCACGCCGAGCCGCTTCAGCGCGGCAACCACGTCGTTGCGAAAGCCGCGCGTGTTGGGGATGGTCGAATCGGGGCCGACCCACAGACCGTCATAGATGCCCTTGCCGAGATGTTCCGCGAATTGGGTGAAGATGCGCCGGTCATAGGTCGGACCCGGCGTGTCGGCGCGGATCGTCGCGGTCGCCCGCTCCTGCGCGGTCGCGACCGGCACCGCGGCGAACGTCATCCCCAGCGCACTCAGCGCCAACATCGCCCGAAACTTCATCATATCCTCCCGCCGCTATTCCGCCGGCGTTGCGCTGCCGGCTTTCCCAATTAACTACTCCGACATATTATCGATGGAGCAGGAACGCAATCGGTCGTTTGATCGCGGCCAGAGGATTGATAAGAGTGGTGGGGGAGACAGGAATGACCGATGAAATGGTAGCGAAGGATACCGCGCCGCAGCGCCTCGATGAAGCGCGGCAGCCTCGTGGTACGGGTCGCCGTCTCCACGGTGCGATCGCGTACAAGCTGGGGACAGCGATCGTCTCCGGCGAATATCTGCCCGGGGACATCCTGTCGGGCGAGGTTGCCTTCTCCGAGGCGCTCGACGTGTCGCGGAGCGCGTATCGCGAGGCCGTGCAGGTATTGGTCGCCAAGGGACTGGTGGAAAGCCGGCCAAAGGCAGGAACCCGAGTCCTTCCGCGTGACCGCTGGAACCTGCTCGATCCCGACGTCCTGGCTTGGGCGTTCGCGGGCGAGCCCGACGTCCAATATATCCGCTCGCTGTTCGAGCTGCGCGCGATCGTCGAGCCTGCCGCCGCGGCGTTCGCCGCCGAGCGTCGGGACAAGGCCGAGCTCAAGACGATGAAGGACGCGCTCTCCGCGATGCGCCGCCACACGCTCGCGACCGAGGAGGGGCGCGCCGCCGACCGCGACTTTCACAATGCGATCCTGCGCGCGACACACAATGACGCGCTTGTAGCGCTCACCGCCAGCATCGGCGCGGCGGTCAAATGGACGACACAGTTCAAGCAGCGGCTTCGCGCGCTCCCGCGAAACCCGATCCCCGATCATGCCCGCGTCTTTGACGCCATCGCAGCGCAGGACGCCGAGGCCGCGCGGGACGCGATGCGCGTACTCGTCGATCTCGCGCTGGAGGACACGCGAACGGCGATGCAGGCATAGGCGCACAGTCGTTTTCAGCGTCGCTGAAACAGACTTTACGCCCGCATTATTCGATGAAGGGCTCGACCTGGATTTGCCGGCAGCGCATGAACGCATCGGCGACGAGCTGGAGCGGAGCGCGGTCGACATCGCTATGCCGTTCGGCGATCAGCCTGGCGAAGTGGCGATAGAGTTTCAGATATTCCTGCTCCGGCCCGACGTCGCGCATCGTGCCGTCGATCGACAGCGTCGCCCCTCCCTTACCGAGCACCAATGTTCCGTCATCCGTCTCGACGGTAATGTCCCAGCTTTGCGGACCTTCCTGGCGGAAGTCGAAGGTGGCGTGGACGGGCGCACCGCTCATCCCCATCATGTCGAGCTCGGCCGCGATCGGCGCTTCGCAATTCGACGGCACATACAATGTCCCGCCACGCAGGAAGAAATGCCGCGGCAGGATCTCGGTCGCGATCGACAAGGCGTTGATCCCTGGATCGAAAACGCCCATGCCCCCCGCGCGCCAGATCCAGGTCTGTCCCGGATGCCAGCGGCGCACGTCTTCCTTCCAGACGATCTCGACGCGGTTGATCCTCCGCTCGGTCAGCCAGGCGCGGGCGTGGGAGACGCCGGGGGCGAAGCGCGAATGCCAGGCCGCGAACAAGGTCGTCCCCGCCGCTTCCGCCAACCGCACTAGTCCCTCGACCTCGGTGACGCTGGCGCCGGGAGGCTTTTCGAGCAACACGTGCTTGCCGGCACGGATCGCCTTGGCGGCATCCTCGAAGCGGGCCTGAGGCGGCTGGCACATCGCAACCGCGTCGATCGGCACGTCCGACGCAAGCAGCGCATCGACATTCGGGAACACCGGCACGCCTTCCACCGTGCCTTGATGGGTCGCGGCGGCGGTGAACTGGAATTTGTCGGACTGGCGAATGGCAGGCAGATGCTGATCGTGAGCGATCTTGCCCAGCCCGACGATGGCAAGCCGAACCGCCGTCACAGCGGACGAACCGTTACGTCGCGGGCCTTGGCGACCGCGATCGGGTTGCGGACCGGAAGCGCGAACGGCGCCGCGGCAATCTCGAATATGTCGCCCGTCCGTGTCCGCACCTCGTCGCTGAACGACAAAGTCGCGGTGCCGAAGAAGTGGACGTGTACATCGCCCGGACGGCAGAACAGGTCGTATTTGAAATGGTGATGCTCGAGGTTCGCCAGGCTGTGCGACATGTTCGCTTCACCCGAGACGAACGGCTTCTCCCAAATCGTCGCGCCGTCGCGAACGATGCGGCTGATACCCTCGACATGGCCCGGCAATTCGCCGACGAGCAGTTCGGGGCCAAGCGCGGCAGGACGCAGCTTCGAATGCGCGAGCCACAAATAATTGCCGCGTTCGGTGACATGATCGGAGAATTCGTTGGCCAGCGCGTAGCCGAGCCGGACCGGCGCGCCATCATCGGCGATCAGATAGATCCCCGCAATCTCCGGCTCCTCGCCCGCATCGAGCGCAAAGGCAGGTGACGGCAGCGGCGCACCCGGCGCGATGAGCTGCGAGCCATCGCCCTTGTAGAACCATTCGGGTTGCACGCCGGCGCCGCTCTCCGGTTTGCCGCCTTCGAGGCCCATCAGGAACATCTTCATCGAATCGGTCTGCTGCGCGGCTTCACTAGCCGCCCGGTGCATCTTGTCGCGCCCTTCCGCGGAGCCGAGATGGGTGAGGCCGGTGCCGGTCATCAGCAGATGCGCCGGATCAGCATGGTCGATCGGCGCGAGCAACTCCACCGCGTCGAGATCCAGCACCTCCCCCTCTCCCGCCGCGTTCACGAGCTCGGCCAGCGTGGTGCCATCGGCAAGCGCGCGCCGCGCCAATGCCAGCGTCGTCTCGGCGCCGGGAACGATGTGGGGCGCACCGCCGTCGCGCAGCGCTGCCACTCCGCGAACGCAGCTGGCGCCGCGATACTGGATCAGGGACAATGTCATGGTTCGTCTCCCAGAGCGCGGGTTCAGGCCAGGATCAGCGCCCCGTCGATCCGACGTGGCGCGTTATAGGGATTGTCGTTGCGCAGCGCCTTCGGCAGCAGCCGGTCGGGCAGGCCCTGGAAACAAACCGGGCGCAGGAAGCGCGCGATCGCGAGTGCGCCGACCGAGGTGGTGCGCGCATCGCTTGTCGCCGGAAACGGTCCGCCATGGACCATGGCATGACTCACCTCGACTCCGGTCGGCCAGCCATTGGCCAGCACTCGTCCCGCTTTCTCGGCCAGTAGCGGGATAAGGGCGGCCACCAGCGGCTCGTCGGCTTCGTCGAACAACAGGGTCGCGGTGAGTTGGCCTTCGAGCCCGCGCACGAGTTGCGCGATCTCATCCACGTCGCGGGCGCGTACGATGATCGAGGACGATCCGAAAACCTCGTGGCCAAGCGCCGGGTCGGCGGCGAAGGCTTGCGCGTCGGTCGCGAACACCGCGCCCTGGGCCTGGTTCACGCCCTCCCCGACCGGCCCGCGCGCCAATGTCTCGACCGAGGCGTGAGCCGCCAGCGCGGCAGTGCCGGACTGAAAGGCATTGTGGATGGCGGGCGTCAACATGGCCTGGGCGGCGCTCGCGTCGAGCGCTTCGGCGGCAGCCCGTTCGAACGCCACCAAATCGCTGCCGGCGAGCGCGAACACGACCCCGGGATTGGTGCAGAACTGGCCAGCACCCTGCGTCAGCGAGGCGACATAGGCCTTGCCCAGCGCCGCGCCCCGCGCCTTGGCCGCGGCGGGAAACAGGATCACTGGATTGACGCTCGACATCTCGGCATAAACCGGGATCGGTTCGGGACGCGCTTGCGCGATGCGGACGAGCGCCAGGCCGCCGCCGCGCGATCCCGTGAAGCCGACCGCTTTGATCCGCGGATCGGAGACGAGGGCGCCGCCCAAGGCATTGCTGGTCCCGGGCAGATAGGAGAAAACGCCGGCCGGAAGGCCGCATCTCGCCGCCGCCGCCCGGATCGCCCGCGCGACCAGCTCGCCGGTGCCGGGATGCGCTGGATGCCCTTTCACGATGACGGGACAGCCCGCCGCCAGCGCCGACGCAGTGTCACCCCCCGCCACCGAGAAGGCCAGCGGGAAATTGGACGCGCCGAACACCGCAACCGGGCCGACGGGAATATTGACGCGGCGCAGATCGGGACGGGGCAGCGGCGCGCGATCGGGCATCGCCGGATCGATCGTTATGTCCATCCAGCTCCCTTCGCGCAGCACCGCCGCGAAAAGCCGCAACTGGCCGGTCGTGCGCCCGCGTTCGCCCTCCAACCGCACGCGAGGCAGGCCGGTTTCGGCCATGGCGCGCTCGATCAGCGCGTCGCCGATCGCGACGATCTCGTCGGCGATCGCCTCGAGGAACCGGGCGCGATCCTCGGGATCGAGATCGCGAAAGGCGGGAAAGACGTCGGCGGCAAGCGAACTCGCCTCGATCACATCGACTTCGGTCGCCTCGCGGATCGGCGGGGCGATTGCTGCGTCGGTGGCGGGGTTGATCGCATCGAAGGTCGTGCCTCCGGTCCGCTCCTCAGCACCGATGAGCGTCGCGCCGGTGATCGTCATGTCTGTCATTTTCCTTGGAATGATTTCAGTTTGTCGGGGCGCCGGAAACGACCGGTTTCGATCCCCAGAGTGCATAGAAGAGGACGTAGAGCTCGCACGCCGCGGTCAGCAGGAACGAGAGCTGGAGGCCGTAGCGATCGGCGAGCCATCCCTGCACGATCACCAGCGCTCCGCCGGCAATCGCCATGATGAGCAGTCCCGATCCCTCCTCGGTCAACGGGCCGAGCCCGCGGATGCCGAGCGTGAAGATCGTGGGAAACATGATCGAATGGAACAGTCCGACCAGGATCAGCGCCCACATGGCAATCGGGCCGCTGGTGAACACGGTGATCAGCATGACGACGAACGCGCCAATCGAGAAGGCGGCGAGAACCGTCTCCGCCCGCACTTTCTGCATGATCGCCGATCCAAGGAAGCGGCCGATCATCATCCCGCCCCACAGGAAGGTGAGGTAGCGGCCCGCCTGTTCATGGGTGAGGTTGGCGATGTCGGGCTGGCTGACGAAGTTCACGAACAGATTGGCGACGCCGATCTCCGCAATCAGGTAGATGAAGATCGCCGGGATGCCGAAGACGAGGTTACGATGGCGCCACAGAGAGTGATTGTGTCGCTCCTCCTTGGCGACGCGGCTCGTTGCCGTGCCCATCGCCGGCAGCGGATAGCGCGCGATCACGATCGCGAGCACGACCAGCACGACCGCGACGAGCACATAAGGAAGGATCACCGACTGCGCGTCGGCCAGCCGCTCCGCCTGGGTCAGCACCGTCCCATTGTGGACGGTTCCGCCCTTGGAGCGCCCGAGGATCAGATAAGCGCCGAAAATCGGGGCAAGCATCGTGCCCGCCGAGTTCATCGCCTGGACCAGGTTGAGCCGCGACGACGCCGTCTCCGGCGGCCCGACCACCGCGACATAGGGGTTTGCCGCCACCTGGAGCAGCGTGATCCCGCTCGCGATCACGAACAGCATGACCAGCGTGACGCCATAGGAAGGCAGGCTTGCCGCAAGCGTCATGCCCAGCGCGCCGGCCGCCATGATGAGGAGGCCGGTGACCAAAGACTTTTGATAGCCGATCCGCTCGATCAGCTTGGCGGAAGGGATGGAAGCCACGAAATAGGCAATGAACCACACCGACTCGATCACTGTAGTCTGAGTGTAGTCAAGGTCGAACACGCTCCGGAGATGCGGGAGTAGCGTGTTGTTGATGACAGTGATGAAGCCCCACATGAAGAAGAGGCTGGCAAGCAGCCGGAGCGCGGCGCCATAGGTGGCGCCTTTCGTCGAGGGCGTGCCCGGAGGCGTAACAGTGGATCCGGAAACCGCAGGCATCGAATAACCCCTCCCTCGTCAGCGGCACTATCGATCCGGATGCGCACGCCACTTTACAATTTGTCTGAGTTTAAACTAAAGAACGGACAGGTCAATCGGGAGGGGAATATGGCAGCCGCATCATCCGTTGCAATGTCGTTGATCAGCGGGCTGTGCGCAGCAGCGGGCCTGTTCGCATCGAACGCTGCCATCGCCGCGACCGCCGAGCGGTCGTCCTTCGGGACTCTTCCCGATGGTCAGACGATCGAGGCCGTGACGCTGACCGGCGCCGATGGCGTGAAGGCGCGGATCATCACGCTCGGCGCAACGCTCCAGGCATTCGAGGCGCCGGACCGCGACGGAAAGACCGTCGATGTCACGCTCGGCTATGACGATGTGAAAAGCTATGTCGAACATCCCAATTACTGGGGGCAGACCATCGGGCGCTATGCGAACCGCATTGCCGGCGGCAAGTTCACGCTCGACGGCAAGACCTACCAATTGCCCCGGAACGACAAGACCAATTCGCTCCACGGCGGCCCCGTCGGTTTCGACAAGCGCGTGTGGAGGATCGTCTCGGTCAAGAACGGCCCTGAGGCCAGCGTCACCCTCGCACTGACCAGTCCGGCCGGCGACCAGGGCTATCCCGGCACGCTGCAGGTGACGGCGACCTATACGCTCGACGACAAAGGCAGCCTGTCGATCGATTTCGGCGCGACCAGCGATGCACCGACGATCGTCAACCTCACCAATCACGCCATCTTCAACATGGCCGGAGAGGGAACGGGCAGCATCTATCGGCACCGGCTGACCATCCCGGCCGGTCGCTACACGCCGGTCAACGCCCTGCTGATCCCGACCGGCGAGTTGAAGCCCGTCGCGGGCACGGTGTTCGATTTCACCCGCGGCCGCATCATCGAGGACGGCGTGCGCGACGGGCGCGATCCCCAAATCGTCGCCGGCCGAGGCTATGATCACAATTTTGCGCTCGATGCGGGCCGCACCGCGGAGCCCAAGCTCGCCGCCCGGCTCGAAGATCCCGCCTCGGGCCGCGTGCTCGAACTGCTGACGGACCAACCCGGCGTGCAGGTTTACACCGGTAACTTCCTGGACGGTACGCTCGTCGGCAAAGGCGGGCATCTCTACCGGATGGGCGACGGCATCGCGCTGGAGCCGCAGCTCTTTCCCGATACGCCTAACCAGCCCGCTTTTGGCTCGGCGCGGGTCGCGCCGGGCAAGCCCTATCACCACCGCATGATCTATCGCGTCTCCGTCGCGCGCTGAGATCAGGAAAGACTCGAAATATAATGGCCGACAAAACCGCCCCCAAGCTGCGCAGCCGCGCCTGGTTCGATAATCCCGACAATATCGACATGACGGCGCTGTATCTCGAACGGTACATGAACTTCGGGATCAGCCTCGAGGAGCTGCGGTCCGGCAAGCCGATCATCGGCATCGCCCAAACCGGCAGCGATCTCTCTCCATGCAACCGCCATCATCTCGTCCTGGCCGAACGCGTGCGCGAAGGGATTCGCGAGGCGGGCGGGATTGCGATCGAGTTTCCGGTCCACCCGATCCAGGAAACGGGCAAGCGCCCGACCGCGGGGTTGGACCGCAATCTCGCTTATCTGGCCCTGGTCGAGGCGATTTACGGCTATCCGCTGGATGGCGTCGTGCTGACCACCGGCTGCGACAAGACGACGCCGGCACTGCTGATGGCGGCGGCAACCGTGAACATTCCCGCCATCGCGCTGTCGGTCGGCCCCATGCTCAATGGCTGGCACAAGGGCGAGCGGACCGGATCGGGCACGATCGTGTGGAAAGCGCGGCAGATGCTCGCCGCCGGCGAAATCGACGACGAAGGGTTCATCAAGCTCGTCGCGTCCTCGGCGCCGTCGACCGGCTATTGCAACACGATGGGCACCGCGACGACGATGAACAGCCTTGCCGAGGCGCTGGGTATGATGCTGCCCGGTTCGGCGGCAATTCCAGCACCCTATCGCGACCGGCAGGAAGTCGCCTGGCGCACCGGCAAGCGGATCGTCGCGATGGTCGCGGAAGACCTGAAACCCTCCGATATCCTCACCCGCGAGGCGTTCGAGAATGCGATCGTCATAAACTCCGCGATCGGCGGCTCGACCAACGCGCCGATCCACCTCGCCGCGATCGCGCGTCACATCGGCGTCGATCTGCCGCTCGAGACCTGGCAGGAGCGTGGTCACAAGGTTCCGTTGCTCGTCAACCTGCAGCCGGCAGGCGAGTATCTCGGCGAGGATTATTACCGCGCCGGCGGCGTTCCCGCGGTTACCGCGCAGCTCATCCGCCACGGCCTGATCCACGAAGGCGCGCTGACCGTGAACGGGCAGACAGTGGGTGACAATTGCCGCGATGTAGCGATCGAGGACGAGCGAGTGATTCGCCGTTTCGAGGAACCGCTGGTCGAGGATGCCGGCTTCATCGTCCTGAAAGGCAATTTGTTCGACGCGGCGATCATGAAGACCAGCGTGATCGGGCCCGAGTTCCGCGACCGCTATCTCCGAAATCCGGACGATCCCAATGCGTTCGAGGGGCCGGCAGTCGTGTTCGACGGGCCCGAGGACTATCACCATCGCATCGACGACCCGTCGCTAGGCATCACCCCCGAAACCGTGATGTTCATGCGTGGGGCAGGACCGGTCGGCTATCCCGGCGCGGCCGAGGTCGTGAACATGCGGCCGCCGGCTTATCTCATCCACGAAGGCATCCACGCGCTTCCCTGCATCGGTGACGGACGTCAATCGGGCACTAGCGCCTCGCCTTCGATCCTCAACGCATCGCCCGAAGCAGCGGTGGGCGGTGGGCTGGCGATTCTCCGTACCGGCGATCGAGTTCGTATCGACCTCAACCGCGGAACCTGCGACGTGCTGATCGCCGATGAGGAGCTCACCGAGCGCCGTCGCGCATTGGAGGAAGCGGGCGGCTTTCCCTACCCGCCATCGCAGACGCCCTGGCAGGAAATCCAGCGCGCGCTGGTCGGGCAGATGAACACCGGCGCCATTCTCGAAGGCGCCGAGAAGTTCCAGCGAATTTCACAGACCCGGGGGCTGCCGCGCGACAATCATTGAGCGCGGCCCCGGCGCTCTTCGCCGAGCTTGAAGTTCATGGTCGCGCGCTCCCTGTCTCGTCGCGCGACCATAAGCGTCCGGGCGACGCGGGAACCGGCGCCGTGGCGCCAGCCGCCGCCGTCGCGCGTCAGCGCCCGAAATTGGTGCTGATCAGGAGGTCGACCAGCGCCTCCTCCGGCGGCGTGCCGACGAAGTCCATGGGGATGACGCCGTACCGGTTCGCGCCGTGGCGCTGCAGATAGATCATCAGCGCCGCGTTGATGCCGTCCTCGCCCACCGCGAAGTTGCGCGGATCGTCCCAGCTGTGGCCGGAGGCCATGCAGCTGGTGAAGTTCAGGAACATCGTCCCGGAGAGCATCGACGACGCGGCGTTCAGGTACTTCTCGATCGCCGCGACCTTCGACGCTTGCATCCGGCTCTGAAGATCGAACCAGTCCTGGATCGCGACGGGCTGGCCGCCGTCCTGCTGCAGGACGTAATTCCCCTCGCCCTGGTCGGTGAAGGTATCGGAGTTGTCGGGCCAGCCGATGTCCTTGCCCGACTGGGTCTTGAACGCATGGAAGCCGAAGCCGGCGCGCGGATCGTCAGCCTTGTTCCGGTTGGTCTTCGGGTCGATCCAGTAGCGGCGCAGGATGACGATCTTGCCGCGGCATTGGTCCAGATCGGGCGGCGTGTCGTCCAGGATGATTTTGGAGGCGAACGGGCTGGCGTCGATCATGGCCAGCAGATCGTCATGGAAGGCGTCGGTCGTGCCGTGCTCGGACTGGACGCTCATCAGCACGGTTTCGGTGTCGTTCTCGGTCAGGAACTCCATCACCGGGGTGAGGCAGTCCTTGTACATCCAAAGCGCCGTGTCGGTGGTGACGTGGCAAATCTCGTAGCCGTTGTCCTTGTTCAGCCGGATGTCGAGAAATCGGACGCCGATGTTCAACTGCTGCGTCAGGCTGAGGTTCTGGCAGATCCGCGCACGGGCGATGGTATTGCTTGTGGGGCCGGTGATCGCGCTTGTCCCGGAGTCGTGCGTTCCCGGCATGGTCAGGTCGCGCAGCAGCCAGGTGCCCGGCACGTCGGCCAACCACTTTCGAGGATCGCGCCTGGGCAGGATCACCAAGGACAGGTGCCGCCAGTTATAGCCGCCGTTGGGATCGTTCGGCTGGGCGTCGTACTGCGCCTCCAGCAGGCGGTACTGCCGCTTGTTGGCCGCGCCCTGTGTGGCCCAGATGTAGCCCTGCCGCTTGCCGCCGTTCACGACCGGCCAGGCGTCGGTGTGGACCATGGCCGTATCCTGGCTTCCCAACATCGTGAAGCCGATCTGGAAGCCCGCCGAGGTCTGGTCGTTGGCGATTTCGACATGAGCTCGCCCGGACGTTCCCGCCGCGATCGGCACGCCGTCATAGGCGATTTTCGGGTTGAGCTTGGTCGGGTCCTGCCAGTTGCTCTCATTGTCCAGCGTCACCCACAGCTTCACGTCCTCGCCGGAAAAGTTCACGACGTCGACCCAGCATCCGTAGCTCATCCTGCTCCCCCCCGGCGGACCATCCGCGAGGGGGAGCAAGGCATAATCTACCTGAGACTGAAAGGAGAATTAGGGCCGTTTTGGTCAGGAAGCGGCACAAGCCGGAAGAGATCGTCGCCAAGCTGCGGCAGGATGAAGTGCTTCGATTGCCGCGATCATTTCGAGGCTGTCCCCATTGCGAGCCTCAGGCGGGCAACCCCGAAGGGGAGTCAAGAATCTCAGGTTGATCTTGGGATCGAGCTTATCAGATAGTGCTTGGTATAGCGCTCGGCCTCGCCCGGGGGTGACGTGTCCGGTCAGCGCGTTGATGATCTCACACCTCAGGCACTGAGGGCCGCGAGTGTGGCCATATTTCTCAACGGCTTAGGTAAAAGTTGGCTGGGGCGGCAGGATTCTTTCATGCCACCTATCTATCTGATATATATTTATATTATTGCTCGCGTAGATCAATGAGACCAACAAAAAGACCAACAGCAATGGCGGATGCGATCGCTGCCACCCTCCGGGGCTAGCCCGTCCCGTACGGTTACGAAATGCAACCGATAGAGGGGTGGGCACGCTTGTTCGGCAGTCGCGGGTTCTGGCGGCTATTTGAAGCGCGCCATCACACGCTGGCAGGCAGGCATCCCGCGAGCATGGGAAGCGCCAAAAGCGATAAACACCAACGCGCCATCCCCAAACCGGCCTCTCCTATCCAAGCTGGTTCTCAATCATCGCCACGGACGAGTCTGCATTGGCGAGGCTACCGGATGCCAGCGCGAAAAAGCCCAGTTCCTATGATACAGGCGAGGCTGATAGCTCAGCGAGCAGCTTCTTCTTGTACCAGCCGTTGAGCATGACGCTCTCCTCCACATGGGGGCTCTGATCGCTCTCAACGACAATCCAGCCTGCGTAACCGACGCTACGCAACGCCGCGGTAACTTCCGGGAAGTCCACCAATCCGCCCGGTGTCCCCATTTCATAATACCAGCGATCAATCCCGCGCTCTGCACCCGCCGTAATGATCGGCATTGGCCAATATTCCATCTCAGCGTTCTCGCGGGCGTAGTCGTCGAACGTATCCACGGTGGTCGCGTCCTTGAACTGGACGTGCGCAATGCGTGCGCCGTGCTCTTTGAGGAAGGCGACGGGGTCGAGGCCGGCTATGATGAATTCCGCCGTATCGAGCGCGACATGGACTAGCTCCGGATCCGTAAGAGCCAGGAGCTTGTGGATATCATCCTCACGCCTGATCCCGCCCAAGAAATCCACATGAAGCGCGGTCTTAACGCCAGCCGACTTCGTCGCCGCGCCGACCCTGTTCCAGCAGTCGGCAAGGACGCCGATCTTCTCCCCAGTGATCGGCGCTTCTTTCCAATATGGACCACATGGTCGGGCGAGGAGCCGCGAGCCACCGAGCTCGGCAAGGAGCTCGGCCGCCCTGCCCGCGCTGCCTGCCATCCTTTCGTGGTCCGCCGGTGCCAGGGGGTTGCCATGATCCAGACCGGCGAAATAGCTGCTGACGCAGCTAAGGCCACACCCCTTTAGAAATTCGATAAACTTGGCCGACGATCCGAAATAGGCGGGAATCGTGTGCCCTCCGAGTGCGACATCGGTGATCTCGATTGCCTCGAACCCGCAGACCGAGATCGTCTTGAACGCGCTCTCCATCTGATCGAGGCGGGCCAGATCGGTCTCGACCGTCCGCCATTGATTGATGGCGTAGCTCCAGCGAATATTATCCATGACGCGGTCCTGATCAGGAGTAGATGGGCGAGAGTACGTTGTCGATGTACCACTTGGCTCGACAAGTGCTTTCCGCGTAGTTCGCGCCGCCAATGTCGGCCTTGTCGTGCTCCACCGTCAGCCATCCGGTATAGCCTTTGGACTTTATGGCGCGCATCAGCTTCGGAAAATCCACGAGCCCCTCTGCCGTTCCCATCTCCCAGAACCAGCGGCTCGTCGTGCTTGCAGCCCTTTCGGGATCAGGCGGCGTGCGATAGTCGTCGACCGTGTCGGTGTGGTGCGTGTCCTTGAAATGGAATCCGGTCACCCGATCGGCATATTGCAGGTAGAGTTCGGTCGAGTCGATTCCGACGATTTCATGCTGTGCGGTATCGATAAACAGGCCGACATATTCCGGGTCGGCATAAGCGTAGAATTTGTCGATCTCTTCGCGCGAATGCAGCGCGCAGTAGAACTCATGGTGACAGGAAAGCTTGATGCCGTGCGTCTTCAGCATCCGGCCGATCCGTGACCAACATTCGGCCATCGTCTTGATCTTGTCGTCCGTGACCGGCTCGACCAACCAGTATCGCGACACCGGCATGACGATGAAGGAGTCGAGCGTGACGCCCTCGAACGTTCGCACCTTGTTTTCAAAATTGCGCAGCAATGCGTCATGCGTCTCGGCAAGGTGGGTACGATCGTCGTAGAAGGCGACGAACATGTTGACGAACCGCTCGATGCCTCGATCCTGCGCGAATTGCTCCGCCTTCCGCGCCGAGCCGAACAGCTGAGCCTGTGCCAGCAAACGGAACTCGAAAGGGTCCACGCCCTGGAACCCGACGCCCGCCAACTGGCGATAGAAGCGATCAGCATATGTAACGCCATGCTGCGGCGTTACCCAGCCACTTGGTGACCGCATCGTCCAGTGATCCATGTAGGACCACTTGATGTTCCTGCTTTGGGGTTCCGGCCCGGCGCCGGACGACTCTGGGGTACTCACCGATCGTGCTCCTGGTTGGTCATTCCGCAGCCGGCCTCGCCGACCGCGGCCTCGGATCTGCTCTTCTTGCTGCTGTAGCGGGCTGCGCCGCCGCCTTCGTCCTTTCAAGTCGCTGCTCACCTCCGCCTTCCCCGGTGCATGTTGTTCTCCGGAATTCGCAAAACCGACGCCCGCCTGAAGGCCACTTCAGGCGGGCGCTACCGGCGCGATCAGAAGTGGGCGTCGAACTGAAAACCGACCAGACGGCGCGAATTCGGATCGAGGATTTGCCACAGCCCGCCTTGAGCGAAGGCGTCGCTCGGATATAGCTGGGTTGGGTAGATCTTGTCGGTCAGGTTGCGTGCGAACAATGCTATCGACCAAGTGTCACCGGCCTTGAGACCAATGCGCGCGTTCACCAGCGTCTGGGCAGGTATTACGTATTTTGGATTGGCAGAAAGATACATCGACTGCTTCGCTCGCGCAGCTGCGTCGGCTCCGAAAATCAACGAATAACGATCGGTTAGCGGCACCTCCTGCTCGATCGAGATCGTCGCTTTGAATTTGGGCGCGTAGTTCAATTGTTGGCCGCCCAGGTTCGACAGATCGGCACCGGTAAAGCCCGGTGGATACTTGGCGTCGTTGTAAATGCCGGAGATATTCACCGTCGTGTAGCGCCAGGGCCTGCCGAACAATTCGAATTCGACGCCCTTGCTGATAACTTTGGGGACCGTCAGGTTGGTGCAGGCGATGCCGTTCGGAGCCGACACGCACGACTGAGTCTGGAAGTCCCTGACCTTGGTGTAGAATGCGTCTGCGGCGAAATAGAGCCGGTTGCCGAGCAACGATTGCTTGAGCCCGACCTCATAGCTGATCGGCCGTTCCGCTCTAACAGGCGAGAGAAAGTGCACGGTCGATGTCAACGTGTCGTTGATCTGCGGAGCCTTGTACCCGGTCGAGACCGTCGCATACACCATCGTGCTCTTGGAGAAATCGTGCTGGATACCGGCGCGCCAAGTCAGCGCGTCGGCCGCGGTCCTGGCCGAAAATGTGTCCGGCACACCCGAGTTGATGGGATCAGCCTTGGTCTCGGATATCGTCGAATGCGTGTAGCGCGCGCCGGCGATCAACCGCGTCGATTCGCCGAGGTAAAACGTGCCATTGCCGAATGCCGCATAGTCATTGGCTTCCGAGTTGGAGATCGCCACGCCGTCGCCCAGGATGATATCGAAGCCGAGAAAGGAAGGATGCGCGACCAATTGCGCATGTTGACGGTTGAAGAACGTCGCGTGCTGAAAATACGCACCGACGACCCATTCGAAACGATGGTTCGAATCGGACGCGAGCCGCAACTCTTGCGTCAGTAATGAACGCCTGGTCAATTCCGGATCGCCCGGAATGCCGCTGGTGAGCGAGACGACTGGACTGCAGACGACGAAATCGCAATTTTGCAGATACTGACGCGCATAAGTAGGCGAGAGGCTGATGATGTCGGCGAGTTGGCTGCCCGACACCTTCCTGTAGGAGGTGATCGATGTGAGGGTGTTCGCGCCCATCTTCAGGTCGAACTGACCGGAGACGCCGCCGATTTCGGACGATCCGGCGTTGGGATATCCGGCGCAATTGTCCGTATTGCGAGGACCAGGCGTGATTCCGCAAGCATTGAGGGCTTGCGCCAGGAGCGATCCCGGCGTGGCGGCACGCCAGATGAACCCGCTCGCGTGATCCGTCCTGGAGTGGTTGTAGTCACCAATGAGATTGAAGGTCAGCGTGTCGGTGATCTCCCACAGATAACGTCCACGAAAGCCGAAGTTGGTCGAGTCCATGACGTTGCCGTTCGAGCGATCGACCGACAGGCCATTGTTGTTGAAGAAATAGCCCGCGACGCGGAGCGCGGACGTGCCGCTTACGGGGAGATTGATCGCGCCGCGCAGCGCGCTGCGCGAATATTCCGCGCCCAATCCACGAATGCCGAATTCCCCGGAGACATAGCCCGATGTCTCGCCGATTTTCGGCGCGCGCGTCGTGATATTCAGAACCCCGGCCGAAACCGAGCTACCGAACAGCGTACCCTGAGGGCCTTTGAGCACCTCGACCCGCTCGGTGTCGAAAATATCGCTGATATTGGCATTACCGAGCACAACGCCGTCTAGAACCACGCTGACCGAGGAGGCCGCCGTCGCGTTGCCGACCTGGTTGGTCCCGATCCCGCGCACGAACGCGCCGCCGCCCGGCGCAGCGCCCGGCGCCGTGAACTCGAGCGAGGCGCTCGCCTGCGAGAGATCCTGAATGTTCTGCACACCGCGGCGGGCGAGCTGGTCGGCCGAAATGACGGTGACCGCGATCGGCACCTCCTGGACGTTCTCCGAACGCCGCTGCGCCGTGACGATGATGTCCTGGTCCGTTGCGAGCGTCTGGGCCTCGCCATTCGGCGTCGCCACGGGCTGCTTCTGGTCGTCCTGAGCTTGTGCCCGCGCGACACCACCAACCGACGACATAATCGCCACCGACGCGACGGAAACGAGAAGTTTTGGCATAAGATATTTCATTTTCATCTCCCCACGATCTCGATCTTTTCTTTGTTGATCGAGTTTTTTTGAAGTAATTCTCCAAATGAAACAGGAAACTATTTTCCTATGCAGCTATTTTGATAAATTTACTTGATCAAAATAGGGACAGCTTGCCACCGGCTGCAACATAATCACGGAAAAGATCGAACCGTATCTTCGAGGAGACGGGCCAGCCCACGTCGGAGCGAGAGCTCAGCAGCATGATCCTGCCGGGAGCGCGATGCCACTCGGGCCAGGTAGGGCTGGCGCCATCATTGGGCTCACCCTTCGTCATGAAGTTGACCCACCGCGTTTTTATCTGGTCAGCGACCTGGCGGTCGTCCGCCGTAAACTTCACACCGTTTATGGTCAGCGCGCCCAGGACATAGGGCACTTCCGCGGTATGGAAGGCGCGGAACCTGCTCGGGTCTGAGCCCGGATAGCGGTGGTTGAACTCGTAAAGATAGAGAGCAGCCTTCTGAGCCGCGGCATGACGTTCGGCCCAAAGGACGAGTTGGGACATATAGCGATCGCGCCCGATGTCATCCATCGACCGCGACGCCTCCTCGCCGGTGGCGTGCGGGTAGACCGCCAGGAAGCGCGCGGCGAAGTCGCCGTAGCGGCTCGACACGTAATCCTCGAATTGCTGCGGGGTCACCCCGCTCGGCGCACCGAAGATGAAGGCCTCGTCATGGTTGTACCCTGCCATGACCGGCACGTCCGAAATCACGCGGCCGTCCGCGCTTTCTGGATCCCACGCGATGATCTCGCGGTCGACATTGGGCGCCATCAGAATCTGGGGCGTCGAGCCTTTGGCCGGGGGATTGACGGCGGTAGCCGCGAGAAGGGTATCGGCGGACAGGTGGCGCAATTCGCCGACGCTTCGCACACCCAGTCGCTCAGACACGCCCTGCCCGATCTTTTCCGCTTGTGCGAGCGTGCGGCTTTGGACGCCTAGGCTAGGACCGCTCTGGATCACCGCGCGCGCAAACAACCCCTTGGCGGCCGGCGACACGAGCAGATCGCTGACGGCCGCGGCTCCCGCTGACTGGCCCGAGATGGTGACGTTTGCTGGGTCCCCGCCGAAACGGTCGATGTTGACGCGCACCCATTTCAACGCGGCGATCATATCGAGAATGCCGTAATTGCCGGACGATTTAAGCGGCGATTCCGCCGTAAGAGCGGGATGAGCAAGAAAACCGAAGACGCCGAGACGATAGTTGATCGTCACCACGACCACGCCTTTGCGAGCTAGGCCAGAGGCGTCATAGACCGGTACCGACGTCGATCCGCTGCCGAAGCCGCCCCCGTGGATATAGAGTAAGACGGGTCGCTTGCGCCCGGGTTTCGATGGCGACCAGACGTTGAGATAAAGACAATCTTCCGACCGCCGCCCGACGTTGACGAACTCGTCGGTGAACGGGCCGAATGACCTGCCCTCGGTCTGATAGCAGGCTGGGGAATAGTGGGTCGTCGCCAGCACGCCGTGCCAGGGACCTACCTGGGCTGGCGCACGCCAGCGAAAATCGCCGACCGGCGGCTTGGCATAGGGGATACCGAGGAAGATGTTGAGATCGCCGTCGCCGAGGCCTTCGATCCGGCCGCCGCTCACGGTGACCCGCGGGCCCGCCGACGCGGCGGTCGCACCGAAGGCCGCCACCGCCGCGAGCGCACAAACCACACCTGCCCTCATTCCTCTCTCCTGCCATTCAGCAAAGGATCGCCCGACTTAGCATCGGCGCGTTTCTTTCAATTCCGCGAGTGCTACCTCGTGATAATACGAATTGCAACACCCATTCTAATTGAAGGTGGACGAAACGCGCCATCAACGTTGTCGCTCGGAAGATCGCTCGACGCACCCGGCGACACGCAACGTCGGCGCGAGTCATACCCGGCACATGGTTCATGCATTAAGTCATTATATTACATCATTTAATTTAGATTTCGTCAGCACACTTCTCCCGCCGCATCGCGAGGACGCAACGTGTTCTGAGCCAAGATTTTGGCGCGACCCGCGGTCTTTGACAGTTGACAGGCTCAGCGTCGACGCTTTAGCTATCCAGAACCGCAATTCTATTTCTTGAGCCAAGTGCCGAGGCAGCGGTCGGAGGAGAGGCTGGATGAGATTTTCTGTTTTCCTGAACGCGCGCACCACGGCGGCAGACCAGGATCGTCGCCTCATCTCGGACCTGATCGATCATGCAGCGCGTGCGGAAGCGCTCGGATTCGACGCCGTATTTATCCCCGACCACCATTTCACGGGGTATATGCCGGTGGCCAGCGACCCGATGATGTTCGCGGCCTATCTCGCGGCAAAGCTCCCGCGGCTTCATTACGGCTTCTCCGTCACTTCCGTCCCGCTGCACAGTCCGGTGCGCTTCGTCGAGCGGGTGAACATCCTCGACCAACTGACCAACGGACGCCTGCTGGTCGGCGTCGGATCGGGAACCACGCCGGAGGAGATGGTCGGCTTCGGGGTCAATTATAAAGACGCCTCCGCGATCTCCGACGCCAATCTCGCCATCGCCGAACGCCTGTGGGCCAAGGAGATCGGCGATCCGCCGATCGAGTTCGACAATGGGCCACACAAGGGCAAGGTGCTGCAACGGATCGCGCCGGCGCCCTTCACGCCGGGCCATGCCCGCCTGATGCCTGTCGCGATGAAGGAAGCCAGCGCCCGGCGGGCGGCGGAGCATGGCTGGCCTGCCTTCATACCGGCCTTCACCCCGCCCAATATCGGCGGCACCGAACCGCTCAAGCATGTCACCAAATATTTCACCGCGTACCGCGACATGCTTCTGGCCGCCGGCCATGACCAGGCACGCATCGACGATGCGCTATCCTGGACGACGCACACCTATCAATGTGTCCACCTCGCCGAAAGCGACGATCAGGCGCGCGAGGAGTTGGAGGTGATCCTGCGCGCCTATCAGGTTGCCGTGGATCGCGAGAAATATTTCGCCGACGAGGCCGAACGAGACGCCGCCAATAAGAAGACCGACCAGACCCCGACGGCGCTGACCGACGACTGGATCGCGACCTGGTGTCTTTATGGCAGCCCCGAAACGGTGATCGCGCATCTCGAACCTTATGCGGAACTGGGGATCGGCAACATCCTTTGCGGCACCACCACCGGTCCCCTCGATCAGCAGCGTCTTGCCTGGGCGGATCGGACGCTCGAGCTGCTGTCGACGCATGTATTGCCGCGGTTCAAGACGGCGTGATGTCTGCGCGCCCGTTCATCGTCGGGATCGGCGGAACGACACGCCCCGGCTCGTCGGGCGAGAGCATGGTGCGCGCGGTTCTGGCGGCCACCGAAGCCGATGGGGCGCAAACGACGATGTTCGGCGGTGCCGAGCTGGCCGCGTTGCCGCACTTCGCGCCCGAGCATAGCGAACGCACGCCCGAACAGCAGGCGTTCGTCGCCGCCGTCCGGAGCGCTGACGGGCTGGTGATCGGGACGCCGGGCTATCATGGCGGCATATCGGGGCTGGTGAAGAACGCGATCGATCTTCTCGAGGATTTGCGCGCGGACGAGCGGGTCTATTTCGACGGCCGGGCGGTCGGATTGATCGTCGTGGCGGCCGGATGGCAGGCGGGCGGCGTCACGCTGCAGGCATTGCGCGGCGTTGTTCACGCAATGCGCGGATGGCCGACGCCACTCGGCATCACCGTCAATACGGCGGAACAAAAGCCGTTCGATCCCGAGGGACGATTGGCCGACGAAGGGCTGCGCGCGCAGGTCGCCGCGCAGGCCGGGCAGGTCATGCACATGGCGAGGATGAAGCGGTGATCGACAATGACGCGCTGACGCTCACCGCCGGGCGAGACATGTGGTCCACCCACCCTGGCGGTAACGCGCCGTCGGTGCGAATGGCCGACGGCCCGATGGGGATTGCGAGCGGCCGCGTGGACGAGCGGGACGTCTCGGTTCTGACGCCGAGCGGCGTCGCTATGGGCGCTAGCTGGGATCGCACCTTGGTGGCGAAGGTCGCCACCATCGTCGGGACGGAGGCGAAGCGCCTCGGCGTCGATCTGATCCTCGCGCCCAACCTCAACCTGGCGCGCACGCCCAACGCCGGCCGCGCGTTCGAGATGTTCGGCGAGGACCCGTTGCTGGCCGGCGAACTGGGTGCGGCCTGGATTGGCGGAGTGCAGCGCTGCCGGGTCGGGTCGGTCGCGAAGCACCTTGTCTGCAACGACACGGAGACGCAGCGCGACCGCTATGACGCGATCGTCGACGAAACGACGCTGCGCGAAATCTATCTGATGCCGTTCGAATTCGCCGTCCGCGCCGGCTGTGCGGGCCTGCTCGCTGCCTATAATAAGCTGAACGGCGAATATTGTGCGCAGAACAGTCACATCCTCTCCCGCGTCGTGCGCGAGGATTGGCAATTCGCGGGTTTCACTGTCAGCGACTGGTTCGGTACCCACGCGGGCGCCGCGTCGATCAATGCGGGGTTGGACCTGGAAATGCCGGGTCCGGCCCGTTTCATGGGGGAGAAGCTGCGTGAAGCCGTGACGGCTGGCGAGGTCGCGCCGGAGCGCGTGGCGCAGGCCGGCCGTCGCATGCTCGACGCGGCCCGCCGCTGGTCGGGGCCTGCGCCCGCCGCGCCCGACGAGGACCGTGATACTGTGCTGACGGAGGCCGCGGCCGCGGGCTTCGTGCTGCTCCGCAACGAAGATGAGGTGCTGCCGCTGGTTCCGGGAGCGGTCCGCCGATTGGCGGTCATCGGGCCGAATGCGGTCGCACCCTGCTTTCAGGGCGGTACGTTCGCCAGGATCGCGCTCCGGCCCGATGCTACACTGCCTCTTCCGGCGCTCGCGGCGCGGTTCGGCGCAGCCACGGTGCGCTTTGCTCCGGGCTGCCCCCCCGCCTACCGCCTGCCCCCGATGCCGGCGACGCCTGCGTGCGAGCTTGGCGACGGTTGCACGCACGGGATGACGGTCGAGTATTTCGCGGACCATGATTTCACCGTCGCGCTCGGTCGCGAGACTCGCGACACCAACTCGCTCACCTGGTTCCATGGCATGCACGAGCTCGGCGCGTTCGATCGCTCGGGCGGCGTCAAGGCAAGTGGGTGGTTCACGCCCGCCGTCGCCGGCACGCACCGGTTCTTGATCGGCGGAACCGGATCCCTGCGCCTGCGGATCGATGGTCGCGAGGTGCTGGCAGCGGAGCGATACATCCCCGCCGCCGACGTGATGGGTGCGCTCAAGAGCGGCGACAGCGAGGCCGTGGCAATCGCGCTGGAAGCGAACGTGCCCGTTTTGGTCGAAGCGGAGCTGCGCTACACCGCCGCCCGCGCGCACGGCCTATGGTTCGGAATCGATCCGCCGCACGATGCCGGCGCCATGCTGGCGGAGGCAGTGGCGGCCGCGCACGACGCCGACGCGGTACTCTTGCTGGTCGGCGAAACGGCCGATGCCGGCGTGGAGAGCAAGGATCGCGAGACCACGGCAATTCCCGCAGATCAACAGGCGCTCGTGCGTCAGGTCATAGCGGCGAACCCAAAGGCGATCGTCGCCGTCAATGTCGGGCACGCGTTCGATCCTGGCTTTGCCGAAGGCGCCGCGGCACTGCTTTGCGTCTGGTATCCAGGCGAGGCGTTCGGGCCCGCGCTGGCCGCCGTGCTCGCCGGAGATCTGGAACCGTCGGGGCGCCTGCCGCTGGCGCTGGCGGCGGCGGAATCTCACTATCCGGCACTGCACGCGGTTCCCGACCAGGCGGGACGCCTGCCTTATGCCGAAGGGCTTGGCATCGGGTATCGCGGGATGGCTGAGCGCGGGCGGCAACCGGCCTTTGGATTTGGCGAGGGGCTTGGCTATGGCCGCTTCGTCTTCGAGAGCGCCCATGTCACGGCGATGGCGCACGGTGGCCTCGACTGCCGGGTCGTGATCCGAAACACCGGCACGCGCGCAGCCGCGGCGGTGGCGCAGGTCTATCGCGAGGACGATGGCCTGGCGCTGCTGGGCTTCGCGAAGCAGGTGATCGCCGCGGGCGATGCCGAAGAAATCGTGGTGGCGGTCGACCCGATCGCGATGCGACGCTGGCGTACGGACGAGTGGCAGACGCCTTCCGGCCGATTCCGGGTTGGTATTGGCCCGTCGTCGCTCGACCGGCCGCTCAAGGTCGAGATCGATTTGGCTGACCAGCAACAACTCGCGCCGATCGACAACAGGAGAGACTAATGGCTCGCGTTTCCGAAATCCGCTTCGTGGGATATGCCGTCCCTGACCTGGCCGCCGAACGCCGCTTTTACAGCGATGTCTGGGGGTTGACGGAGGTTCCGTCCGACGACGGCATGGCCTATTTCGCGGCGGCGGGCACCGCGGAGAAATATGTCGTTCGCCTCCGCCAGGACGAGATGCAACATGTCGATATAATCGGTTGGGCGGCCGACACGCGCGGCGATGTCGACGCGCTGTTCGAGCAAGTGCGGGAGGCTGGCGGACGGATCATCACCGAGCCACAGCAACTCTCAACGCTGGGTGGCGGTTATGGATTCCGCTTCTTCGATCCAGACGGGCATGAGACCCAGATATCCGCCGAGGTCGAGCAGGGAGAGGCGCGCGCGCTCGAGCGTGGCGAGGCGATTCCGGTCAAGATCAGCCACGTCGTGATCCACTCGCCCGATCACAAGGCGCTGGTCGCGTGGTACGAGCGCGCGCTCGGCTTTCGCGTGTCCGACTGGCTCGGCGATTTCATGTGCTTCATGCGCTGCAACGCATGGCATCACCGACTGGCCTTTCTGCCCGGGCCACCTTGCCTCAATCACGTCGCCTATGACGTTCTGACGATCGACGACATGATGAAGGGCGTTGCGCGCCTCAAGAAGAACGACGTCGCCATCCAATGGGGTCCGGGACGTCACACGGCTGGCAACAACACGTTCAGCTATTTCACCACGCCCGCCATGAATGTCGTCGAATATACATCCGAACTCGAACAGGTCGACGACGAGCATCATCAACACCGGGTGCACGCTCCGTCGCCCGAGGCGATGGACCAGTGGGGCATCGGCGTCGGTGGCCCACAAGCCCTGCCCCAGCCGGCGCCCGACAAGGGTCTGTGGCAGGTCGCGCCGGCATGACGATCGCACTGGTCAAGCGGGCGACGGCTTGCACGACGTCGCTCGTGGCTAGCCACCGGGCAGCCCCCTCGCCCCCGATCGTTAGCCGGTTGAGACGCTGCCCGGAACGACCCCGTTCTTCTCCGGCGCGCCCTGCTGCAACCCGTTGAGGCAATTGTCAGATTCCCGCGCCCATCCTTCGAGACCCCGTCATGGCCATGTTTCAATATTTCCCGAACAATTATGTCTGGAACCTGTCGGTCGACATAGCGATCGAGAGCGGCGCTCGGATCGGCGAGATCGAGGAAATGTGCCGGCCGCTGCTTGAGGCGGCGCAGAGAGGAGAGGACGCCGGAACTGACCGGTTCCTGGTTGAATGGGTCAGGATGGCGGACAGGCTGGCCGAGCTCGCCGCCGAAGACGAGCAGTGCGGACGCGCCTTTTCAGCAGGCGCCAAGCTTCAACGTGCGAGTCTTTATTATATCACCGCCGAGCGGATGCAGGGCCAAGGCAGTTCCGAGCGGATGGAGACATTTCGCAAGGGCCAGGACGCATTCCGCCGAGCGATGGCGCTTGGCCGCGAAAATGCCGAGCGCGTGGAGATTCCCGTCCCCGGGGGCAGCCTCCCGGGCGTGCTGACGCGAGCCGCGGGAGATGCGCCGCTGGTTGTCTTCGTCAATGGTCTCGATAGCTGCAAGGAGCTGCTCTACTGGACCGGACTACCCGGGTCCTTGCTGCGCCGAGGAGTTTCGACGCTGTGCATCGACCAGCCGGGAACGGGCGAGGCGTTGCGCGTCGGGAAACTCCACGCGACGCACGAAAGCGAACGCTGGGCATCGCCGGTGGTCGACTGGCTCGAGGCTCAGCCGGGCGTCGACGCGCAACGGATCGGCATGGCGGGAATCTCGCTGGGTGGTTATTTCGTGCCACGTGCCGTCGCCTTCGAGCCGCGATTTGCGGCCGCCGCGGTCTGGGGGGCCAATCATGACTGGGCGGAGGTGCAGCAGAAACGGCTGCGGCGCGAAGGCGAGAACCCGGTACCGCATTACTGGAAGCATGTGATGTGGGTGTTCGGCGCCACCGACATGGACGACTTCCTCGCCAAGTCGGCGGGCATGACGCTTGACGGCGTCCTGGACCGTATCCGCATACCGTTCCTGGTGACGCACGGCGAAAACGACCGTCAGATCGGTCCGGAATACGCGCATCGCACGTTCGACCAGCTTGTCAACAGCCCTGCGCGCGAACTGAAATTCTTCACCGCGCGCGAGGGCGGCATCGAGCATGTCGGTGTCGATAACATGTCGTTCGGTCGCGACTATATTGCCGATTGGCTGGCCGAAGCGCTGGGAGGGTATGTCGCATGAGCCGTCGCTTCGTCGATCTTTCGATCACGCTCGATCCGTCGGTGATTACCGATCCTCCGTTCATGCGCCCCTCGATCCAGTATCAGACGCATGCCGAGACAATGGCAGAGCTCCAGACCTTCTTCCCCGGCGTGACGGCAGAACAGGTACCGGGCGGGCAAGGCTTCGCAGCATCGGAAACGCTAACCTTGTCTACGCACAACGGCACGCACCTCGACGCGCCCTGGCATTATCACCCGACGATGAACGGCGGCGAGCGGGCGATCACCATCGACGAAGTACCGCTCGAATGGTGCTTTCGCCCCGGCGTGAAGCTTGACCTTCGGGCAATGCCAGACGGCCATGTCGTCACGGCGGACGAGATCGCGAATGCCCTGGCCGACACCGGCCACGACCTCCAGCCGCTTGATATCGTTCTGGTGAACACTGCGGCCGGCGCCGCGTTGGGCCGGCCCGACTTCCTCGGCAAGGGCTGCGGTATCGGCCGCGAGGCGACCTTGTACCTTACGTCGCGCGGGGTGCGCGTCACCGGGACAGATGCCTGGTCGTGGGATGCGCCATTTGCCCACACCGCACGCCGGGTCGCGGAAAGCGGTGATACGTCACTGATCTGGGAAGGTCACAAGGCAGGAAGCGAGATCGGCTATTGCCACATGGAAAAGTTGACCAATCTGGACTTGTTGCCTCCCACTGGCTTCACCGTTTCCTGTTTCCCGGCAAAGATAAAGGGCGGCTCGGCGGGCTGGACGCGCGCGGTGGCGATCTTCGACTGAGCGCAGGACGTGCGATCGCGCTTGACGTGGATCGCCGAAAAGCGCCAATAATAGAATATAAATTCTAAAAACGGGAGCGGATGATGGCCGAGCGGCTGCGCATGGGTCTGATCGGCGGCGGACCGGGATCGTTTATCGGCCCGGTGCATCGGATGGCCGCAGAACTGGACGGCCAGATCGCGCTGGTCGCAGGGGCATTCAGCAGCGACGCCGCGCGCTCGGCTCTTGCCGGCGAGATTTACGGCATCGATCCGCAGCGTGCCTATCCCGACGTCGCGGCCATGCTCACCGCCGAAGCTGCCCGCGCCGACCCGATCGATTTTGTCGCGATCGCCACGCCCAATTGCCACCACCTGTCGGCCGCAACGCAATCGCTGGCGACGGGCTTCGCCGTCGTGAGTGACAAGCCCGCCACCGCGACCCTGCAAGAGGCGCGCACGCTGCGCGATGCCGTGGCCGCGGCCGGTCGCCCCTACGCCCTTACCTATACTTATACCGGCTACCCCCTGGTCCGCGAAGCACGCGAGCGCGTCCGGCGCGGGGCGATCGGAGCGGTCCGCAAGGTTGTGGTCGAATATCCTCAAGGGTGGCTTGCCGGCCCAGCCGAGCATGCGGACAACCGGCAGGCCGCATGGCGCGTCGATCCGACGCAAGCCGGCCCCGGCGGCTGCATCGGCGATATCGGCGTACACGCGTTCAATCTCGCGGAGTTCGTCACAGGGCTGTCGGTGGATCGATTGCTCGCCGACCTCGGCACGGTCGTGCCCGGACGCCGGCTCGACGATGATGTCAGCATGCTGTTGCGCTTCGAAGGCGGCGCGCGGGGCGTATTGATGGCGTCGCAGATTTCGATCGGGGAGCTGAACGGACTGCGCATTCGCGTCTATGGCGAAACCGGGTCGCTCGATTGGCACCAGGAACAGCCGAACAGCCTTTGGCTCCATTTCTCCGACGGCCGGACCGAGGTGCTGCGCACCGGCGACGCCGGGTTGGGCGCCGATGCGCGCGCCGCGACGCGGCTGCCGGGCGGGCATCCGGAAGGTTATCTCGAAGCATTCGCCAACCTGTACCGCGATGTAGCCACAGTGCTGCGCGGCGGCACCGCGCCCGCCTTGCAAGGTGTCCACGAAGGCGTGCGCGGCATGGCGTTCATCGACACGGCGGTGCGCGCCAGCCGGGAGCAATCCGGGTGGGTCGCTTTCGACGGCCGGTAGGGGAATCGCACAATGAAGACGATCAAGGGACCGGGCATCTTCCTTGCCCAATTCACGAGCGATACGGCACCGTTCGACCGACTCGATACCATCGCCGACTGGGCAGCGGGCCTCGGCTACGCAGGCATTCAAATTCCGAGCTGGGATGCGCGACTGTTCGACCTCGCCCGCGCCGCCGAAAGCCAGGTCTATTGCGACGAGATCAAGGGAATGCTCGCCGAAAAGGGACTGGCGATCACGGAGTTGTCAACGCACCTCCAGGGTCAGTTGGTCGCCGTGCACCCGGCTTATGATGCGATGTTCGACGCGTTCGCCCCGCCGGCGGTGCACGGCAACCCCGCGGAACGACAGCGCTGGGCGGTAGAGCAGCTTCATTTGTCCGCGCGGGCGAGCCGGCGCCTCGGCCTGACCGCGCACGCAACCTTTTCAGGCGCGTTGGCCTGGCCTTATGTCTACCCGTGGCCCCAACGTCCGGTGGGGCTGATCGAGGACGCCTTCGCAGAGCTTGCACGCCGCTGGCGCCCGATCCTCGACGCCTTCGATGAGGCAGGCGTCGATCTGGCTTACGAGATCCACCCGGGAGAAGACCTGCACGACGGCATCACCTTCGAACGCTTCCTCGCGGCAGTCGACGAGCATCCTCGTGCAAGGCTGCTCTACGATCCCAGCCATTTCGTGCTTCAGCAGCTCGACTATCTGCAGTTCATAGACTTCTATCACGAGCGAATCGCCTGCTTCCACGTCAAGGACGCGGAGTTCAATCCGACTGGGCGCGCCGGGGTTTACGGTGGCTATGCCGACTGGGCCGATCGCGCCGGTCGCTTCCGGTCACTCGGCGACGGCCAGGTCGACTTCGGAGGGATTTTCTCCCGAATGGCGCTCAACGATTTCCCCGGCTGGGCCGTGCTCGAATGGGAATGCGCGATCAAGCATCCCGAGGCCGGCGCCGCCGAGGGCGCGCTGTTCATTCGTGATCATATCATCCGCGTTACCGACCGCGCATTCGACGACTTCGCGGCCGCGGGCGGCGACAGCGCGCTAAACCGGCAGCTGCTCGGCCTAGCCTGATGTCGAAGACCCCACCCAATGTAAAGGAAGACACTATGTACCTCTCCGCCTGCATCGAATGGCTCTTTGCCGACGAGTGCCCCGACTTCTGCGATCGTATTCGCGCCGCCAAGGCCGCGGGCCTGAAGACGGTCGAGTTTCACCTGTGGCGCGACAAGCCGCTGGAAGAGATCCGACGCACGCTGGACGAAACAGGCGTCGATCTGTCGAGCATGGTCGTCGAGCCGCGCCGAAGCCTGGTCGACCCCGCGCAGCATGCGGAATTCATCGGGGCGGTACGCGATAGCCTGGAGGCAGCGCGGCACGTGGGCTCGCCAACGCTTGTAGTTGCCTCGGGCTTTACGCGGCCAGACGTTTCGCGAGAAGAGCAGCACGCTTGTGCGGTATCGGTATTGAAGCAGGCCGCGGTCCTGGCAGGCGAGGCCGGCATCACCTTGCTGCTCGAACCACTCAATGATCGGGTCGAGCATCCCGGCATGTTCCTCGTCAGCACTGTCGAGGGGCTCGACATCGTCGCCGAGGTCGGCAGCCCGCACCTGCGGTTGCTCTACGACATGTATCATTCGACGGTGATGGATGAAGACCCCGCCGAGGTGCTCGCCGACCGTATCGACCTGGTCGGTCACGTCCAGGTTGCCGATACGCCGGGCCGTCATGAGCCGGGCTCCGGCACGATCGACTGGGCCCGCTACATGGCTGTGCTGCGCTCACTGGGTTATGATGGTGCGCTTGGATTGGAGTATAAGCCGACCGGGCCGACCGAGGAGACGCTGGCACGTACCCGGACCGCCCTGGGACTCTGACCCCGTGCCGGCGGTCGCGTCCAATTGAGGCGCGCTGTCCCGGCAGTCAGACGAAATCTGCCCGCATGCGCGTTTTGACGCAGGCAGGAGAGCCGACTATGTCCGCATTATGCTGAACACGAACACCAAAAAGAGAACCGAAGATACCATTACGAAATCGGCTTCGTCGAAAGGCAGCGGCGGTGCGGCCACGCCGGAGCCAGCCGAGAAGGCGCTGAGGGTACCGCAACAGTCGCGCAGCCGCGCCTCGTACGAACGGATGCTCGATGCAGCGGAGAAGCTGCTGCGCGAGAGTGGCAGTGACGAAATAACGCTTACAGAGGTGGGTAAACGCGGCAAGGTCTCGATCGGATCGATCTATTGCCGCTTCGACAGCAAGGACGACCTGATCAGGGCGGTACAGCATCGGGTGTCCGCGGCGATCACGGAGGAGCAATCGGGCATGTTGGCGCGGCTGAGCCGGCATGCGACGACGCTCGAAGGCCTGATGGGCATGCTGATCGACGAGCTCGCCGAGTCGCTCAAACGGCATGCCAGCATTCTGCGGCCGATGATGCTGCGCGCCAACCAGGACGCCGTCGTCGGGAGCATGGGAAGGAACGCCCATGACGCTGTGGCGCGCGTGGCAGTGGACGCGATGCTCCGGTTCGGCGACGATTTCAGCCACGGCGAAAAAGAGCGAGCGGCCCACGCTGTCTATTCGGTCATTTATGCCGCACTGGCACGTTTCCTTGGTCTGGGATCGTCGATGGAATCGTCGGAACAAGGCGATTGGGAGGATCTGAAGTTCGATCTTGCGTCGATGGCGACCGCCTATCTGACGACAGGAAAAGATCGCACCCGCTGACTATGGGCGATTGACGCACCAAAATTAGAATGATAGTTCCAAATACGAAAGGCGCCAGTCCGAGGTATTCTGGCGAGGCGGCTGTCGGTGCCTGCGACGGGCGGCTGACGGACATTCAGCGGCGGCACCAATCGGCGAGCGCTGCCAGCTGTTGCCTCCTGCGAAGCCCTATCGGCGGCGCCGACGTTCATTCTTGCCCGCGCCGGGGCATCCAGACGGGAAGAGGAATGCATGTCCGGCTTTGACATCAAACAAGGCGTTAGTCTGTACAGCTACCAGGAAGAGTATTTTCTTGGTCAGAAGTCGCTCGAGGATCTGATCGCTGTCTCCGCTGAAATGGGCGCCCGCGGGATCGAGGTCGTCAGCGAACAAACCTTCGCCGATTATCCCAATCCCCTGCCCGCCAGCACCTATGATGCCTGGCACGCGTTGATGGCGAAGTATGATACGACGCCGGTCTGCCACGACTTCATGCTCGACTATAAGAAATACAAAGACCGGCCGATGCCGTTCGAGGAGCAAGTCGCGTCGTGCAAGGTCGATATCGACCATGCCGCTCGGCTCGGATGCGCTTACACCCGCTCGCTCGTGTCGGTCGCGCCGGAAGTCCTGGTGGCGTGTGCCGACCATGCCGAGAGCCGCAACGTCCGCATCCTGATTGAGGTGCATGCGCCTCTTCATTTCGATCATCCGTGGATCATCCGGCACGCCGAAGCCTTCGAGAAGTCCGGGTCCGACTATTTGGGCTTCCTGCCGGACATGGGCATGTTCCTGTTCCGCTTTCCGCGGGTGTGGAAGGAGAAATTCCTTCGCGACGGCGTGCCGCAGCCCATCGCCGACTATATCGACCAGGCCTATGAAGACCGCGTGCTTAGCGAGTATGTCATGCTCGAGGTCGAGAAAATGGGCGGCACCGGTCCCGCCATGGCGATGGCCGCGACGCTGCGCCACAATGCGGCGTTCGAACCCAAGCGCATGCTCGATTTCATGGACCGCATCTGGAACATCCACGGCAAATTCTACGAGATGACCGATGACGGTATCGAATATTCGATACCGTATGACGAGATCTTCCGGGTTCTGAAGAAGGGCGGCTACAAGGGTTATGTCTGCTCCGAGTATGAAGGCAACCGGTGGATCCAGGATGCTTTCCCGGTCGACTCGATCGAACAGGTGCGCCGCCAGCAGGAGATGTTCCGGAAACTGATCGCCGAACCGGCACTTGCCCAACCTATCCTCGTCTAAGGAGCAAGAACGATGTTCGACAAATACATGATCTGTGAGGACGGATTCGAGAATGTGATCGAAGGCGGCCAGGTCGTCGGCTTCGCGTTTCTCGCGCGGCTACCTTATTATCGCGGTATCGGATTCTCGATGATCGAGGATGTCGCGGTCACTGTCGATGGCGAAGCAGTCCCGCGCGACGCGGTGCGCGTCACCAAGAACGGCCGCAGCTGGACGCTCGACGAGATGGAGACCGAATATACCGAGCGGTGGAATTTCGGGGAGAAAGTCCGCATCGTCATCGTGAAAGAGGGCGGCCTCGCCTTGGGCCGCCACAAGCTCGCGCTCGCCGAGCGCATTCGCGTCTCCTACCTGCCGTTCGTGCCGACGACGCGCGACGGCAAAGAACTTGAGATCGTCGCCTGAGGGCTATGCCCTGTTGGTGCCACGGCGGCGGCACGGCGTCCCGCTCCCGCTCGGCGCGCCTCTGACTGCCCCGGACAAAGCCCGCCATGACCAGCCTTGCATCGTCGCCCGCGGGAATCGAGAGCGCCGCCGCCCGGGCGGCGCGCTTCAGCCCGGCGGCGCGCACACTCGCCTTCGCCACCGTCAGCGTCGCGTTCTTCATGGACGTGCTCGACGGAACGATCGTGAACGTCGCCATTCCCGCGATCCGGGGCAGCCTCGGCGCTGGCGACATTGCCGTGCAGTGGATGGTTGCGGGCTATTCGACCGCCTTCGCGATCCTGTTAATCGGCGGCGGTCGTCTCGGCGATTTGCTGGGCTATCGACGCATGTTCGTTGGCGGCATGGCCGCCTTCACGCTCGCCTCCGCTCTTTGCGGGTTCGCGCAGACGCCGACACAGCTCGTGCTGGCACGGTTGTTCCAGGGCGCGACCGCGGCGTGCATGGGACCGCAGGTACTTGCGATCATCCAGCTGCTGTATCCGCCCGCCGAACGCGTCCGGATGCTGTCCTTCTTCGGCCTGCTCGGCGGCCTTGCCGCCGTCCTGGGCCCCGTCATCGGCGGCGCGTTGATCGAGGCGGACATCGCAGGACTTGGATGGCGAACGATTTTCCTGATCAATCTGCCGGTCGGCTTTGCCGGCATCGTCGCCGGCACCTGGCTATTGCCGGGCGGCCGCTCCGCGCATCCGTTGCGATTCGACCTAGCAGGCAACGCGCTCGTTGTCCTCTTGCTGTTTGCGTTGGTTTTCCCGTTGGTGGAGGGGCGCCAACTAGGCTGGCCGTGGTGGTGCTGGGCGCTGTTGTTGGCGACGGTGCCGATCGCGGCATGGCTGCTTGCCCATTTGCGCCAGCGCATGGCCCGGGTCGGGTCGGCGCTGGTCGACCCCGCGATTTTTCGCGAACGGAGTTTCGGCAACGGACTGCTGACGTCGGTGATATTCGCATCGGCGAGCAGCGGGTTTCTGCTGGTGCTCACCATGCTCTTGCAGGTCGGTCTCGGTCTGGACCCGCTGGCGGCGGGACTTGCCCATATGCCGCTGGCGATCGGCGTCGGCACCGGTGTCAGTCTGCTCGGACGGCGGATCGTATCGCGGCTGGGTCGATCGGTGATCGCCGTGGGCGCGGGCGGCATGATCCTGGGAGTGATTGGGTTAGCGGCCACCGTGTTGCTGGGCTGGCCGATTGCGGCTACCGAAGCCTGCCTGTTCGTCGCAGGTCTGGGGATGGGCACCATCTCGGGGCCACTGTCTCCGATCGCGCTCTCACGCATTGACAAGCATCATGCCGGCGCCGCCAGCGGCACGCTCAAAACCGTCCAGCAGCTCGGCGCCGCGCTCGGCGCCGCCAGCGTCGGTACGCTGTTCTTCGTAATCGCGGGCGGAGCGGTGCAGGCCGGTCCCACGCGCCACGGCTTCGTGGCTGCGGCGGGAGCGGTCGCCGTTCTCCTGCTGCTCGTAGCCGCGCTCAGCCAACGCTTTCCGCGCAAGCTCTTCGACCAAACCTGACCCGACTGGACCAGCTATGCGATTTGCCACGCTCGACAACGCCACAAGAGACGGATGCCTGGTGGTGCTCTCCCAGGATCTTCTGCGATGCAGTCCAGTCACTGGTGTGTCGACGCTTCAGCAGCTGCTGGACGACTGGGACGCGAAGCTACCGGCCTGCGTTGCCGCCGCAACGGTGCTGGAGGAGGGGTCGGGAGATGCTTTCGACTGGCGCAGCACGCTCGCTCCGCTGCCCCGCGCATGGCAATGGCTCGATGGCTCCGCTTATCCTTCGCATGGCAAGCTGATGGATCAGGTGCTGGGCGTAGCACCTGAATCCACCGGCCGCCCGCTGATGTATCAGGGCCTTTCAAACCAGTTCCTGGCGCCCCACGCGGATGTTCCGCTGCCCGACGAAGCGCACGGCATCGACTTCGAGGGCGAGTTCGGTGTGATCGTCGGCGACGTACCGATGGGCGCCGACGCGCCGACCGCCGCCGCTGCGATCCGCCTGCTCGTCCAGATCAACGACTGGTCGCTGCGGGCGCTGGCGGGTCCCGAGATGAAGACCGGCTTCGGCTGGGTCCAGGCGAAGCCCGCCTGCTCGATGGCCCCCATTGCCGCCACGCCCGACGAACTGGGCGAAGAGTGGCGCGACGGTCGGATCCATCTTCTGCTGGCAACCGATCGTGGCGGCGAACGTTTCGGTCGCGTCTCGGGCGGCCCGATGGCCTGGAGCTTCATCGATCTTATCGTTCATGCTGCCCGCACCCGGCAGCTGTGCGCCGGAACCGTCATCGGCTCGGGCACTGTGTCGAACGAGAACTTCCGTGAGGTGGGATCGTCCTGCATCGCCGAACGGCGCGGCATCGAAATCGTCGACCGCGGGGTGGCCGAGACCCCCTTTCTTCGGTTCGGCGAGCGCGTTCGGATGGAGGCGCTCGACAATCAGGGCAGATCGGTATTCGGGGCAATCGATCAGCAGGTTGTAGCCGCCGCCGGGTAATCCTGGGCGATGCATTCGCCGGAGGGAACAAGCAAATCATAGCATTTGCGCCGGCAGCCGCGGCCCCATCGCGCGTTCCGGATATGCGCCCGCAGCATGTCAGGACGCGGTAGGGGCAAGTCGGGATCGGCGCGCCAAGCTGGCCGCCGCGACCAGGCCGGACACTAGGCCGATGAGCCCCATCAGCAGGAACGCACCCTGCATCGATCCGGTGATGAGATCGAAGCGGTGGACGAGCCAGGGACTGACAAACTGACCCAAGAAGAAGCACGCCGTCCACACGCCCATGCCGCGACCGCGATGCTGGACCGGCAAGCGGGTCTGCGTCCAGGCGATCAGCGACGGCACCGTCATCCCGGTGCCAATCTGCTGCAGCACCACCGCCGCGATCATCCAGCGATAGTCGGGAGCGAGGCCGATCCCGACCAGGCCCAGCCCGAGGATAAGAAAGAAGGCGGCTAGCTGCACAGCATTGGCCGCTCCGCCCAGCAATCGGAAAAACAGCGATCCGAGCATCACGAACAGGCTGGGGATAGCGATAAGAGCGCTCAGACGAGCGGGGTTCGTGACGCCAACCTCGCGAAAAGCGAGCCCGCCATTGATGGAGAACACGTAATACATAGTCGCGGTTAGAAGCGTGACGCCGCCGGTGAGCAGTATCCATGCCCATGGAAAGCCAGTTGCGACCGGTGTCCCTGCCGAACCTTCCGGCTCTTTCGTGGCGACGGCGGGCTCGAACAGGAAGAAGTACATCGCCAGCGCGATCGGAAACGCGACCGCATAGACGAGAAAGACGCCATTCCATCGCACCGCCGTCACTGGGCCGGCGAGGAGAATCACGCCGGTGGCAAGAAATGGGCCGACAACGCCCTGGATGAACAACCAGTCACGCCGGCCGGAATCGTCCCAGTAATCGCCTAGGAGGGTGTTGACGATGGTCAGGATCGCCGCTTCGCTGAGTCCGAGCACGAACCGCGACGCAAAAAGGAAGTCGAGGCTCTCGACGAAATAGGGCAGCGTCCCGACGATCCCGTACAGAAACGTCGCCGCGATCAAGAGATTACGTCGACCGAGCAGATCGACGAGCCACCCCGCAAATGGCGCCACCAGCGCGATCGTCAATCCTGGTGCCGCGACCATCATCGGCACCTTCCAATGCGCCGCCGGGTCGGAGGCGAAATGGTCGATGATCGATGGCACCGCAGGGAGCATCGTTACAATCGCAAAGATCGGCAGGAAGGCGGACACGACAATCGTGATACCTTGGGGTATCAATGTCAGCCGGCGCATCGTGGCCAAGGCGCGCATCCCATCTCCCTTTCGCCGACGCATCGGGCCGACCGATAACAGAATCTTTGTTCTCATTACGAGTTGAGGCAATAAGCCCCATTCTGTCAAGTGCGTTAGGGGAAAAGGCCGTCTGTCGAATTATGCAGAGCCGATGGGGCTTGGCTGATAAGAATATCCGTTCTATTGTTTAGCCAACGATAATGTGAGGAGAGCATGGGTTGGCAAGCGAGGTCTTCGATTATGTGATTGTCGGCGCGGGCTCGGCAGGCTGCGTGCTCGCCAACCGCCTGAGCGAGAATCCGCAGAACCGCGTCCTGTTGATCGAAGCCGGCGGCCCGACAAACCAATGGTTCATCAAGATGTCCGCCGGTTTCATGGCCGTCGGGCAGAAGCCCGAATTCTTCTACCAATTCCCCGTTGATCCACTCCTCGGACGGGAACCGGAAACCCACAAATATGGTCGCGGCCTGGGCGGCTCATCCGCAGTCAATGGCATGTGGTACCTCAGGGGCATGCCGAAGGATTATGACGGCTGGAACGAATTAGGGCTCCGGGACTGGAGTTGGGCCGATATCGAGCGGAACTATCGCTGGCTCGAGAGCTATCACGACACGGGAGCCGATCCGTCACGCGGGCGCGATGGCCCATTACAGGTGACTCAATCCGATCTGAAGGACCCGATTCTTGAACCGATCGCAGATGCATTCAAGAATATGGGGCTACGCTGGCTGAAGGATATCAACACGCCGGGCACGCAGGGGGTCGGGCGCACGCAGTTCACGGTGGACAGGCGCGGCGAACGGTCGTCGAGCTGGACAGCTTTCGTCGCCCCAATCAGGTCTCGGGCGAACCTGACCGTGGTGTCCCACGCCGTGGTAGACCGGATTCAAGTCGATGACGCTCGCGCCACGGGCGTCACAGGCTGCCTCGGCGATGGCACGGCGTTTGAGTATCGTGCCGGCAGGGAGGTCATCATCTCGGCGGGTGTATACAACTCGCCCGCACTGCTGCAGCGGTCGGGTATCGGTCCGGCTGAACTGCTCTCGGAGCACGGAATCCCGGTCAGGCTGGACCTGCCGTCGGTCGGGCTGAACTTGTGCGATCATAACACGATCTCGATCAGTTTCGACCTCAACAACCACACCGGCGACAATCGCGAGTTCGCGGGCTGGCGTCTCTATCGCCATGCCCTGCAGTATTTCCTGTTCAGGACCGGTCGCATGACCAGGGTGGGGATGCCGCTGACGGCGCTCTACTCGACCGCCGGTCAGGCCGACTGGCCGGATATCCAGATCGCGGCGGCACCGTTTGCAATGAAGTCGTCAAAACAGATGAAGGTGGACCCGGGCCGCGGTCCGCTCACCGAAACGCCTGGCATCACTTTCCTTGCCTTTGACTTACGTCCTCTCTCCCGCGGCTCGGTACGAATCGTCTCCACCGACCCGACGCAAAGCCCGTCGGTGAATCCAAACTGGTGGTCTGATGTCCGCGATCGATCGAAGGCGGTCGAGATCCTGCGGATTCTGAGGCGCCTCGCTGCCTCGCCTTCGCTGGCCAACTATGTTGGCGTAGAGCGGACGCCGGGTCAGGCGGTCCAGACAGACGAGGACCTCGTCGAGGAACTCAAATGGATGATCAGCCCCGGTCTCCATGGGACCGGCACCTGCTCGATGGGACTCTCGCCATCGACTTCGGTGGTCGACGGGCGGTGCCGGGTTCACGGGATCGAGGCCTTGCGGGTGGTCGACGCGTCAATCATACCGACCCCGGTGTCCGGCAATACCAACGGTCCGACAATGGCCGTGGCGGCTCGGGCAGCGGAGCTCATCCTCGCGGACCGGACTGATTAATCTTTTCAACGGTCCTGTCGATGCAACCGACGGCCGATCGCCATCAAGTCGGTAAGTCGACCAGGAATGTGGTCCGGAAGCTGATCATGGTCGGCCATCCTCTGAGCCGGTGCCGAAAATGCGCCGTTCCTGCGCCAGCCCTCAGCCAACCAGCTTCTCCACCATCGGCGGGATTGCGGGTCGGTTAGCCGTGCAAACCTAACGGCAGCTGACCACTCATCTCGGCCACTGCAGAATGCTGCATTGCTATAGGCAAGGGGACGTTCTCCACTGAATGTGTCGCAGCGGCTTTGGCATTTGTCCGGAGCGGCTGCGCGCTTCTCGACGAATCCGCCTCTTTTACGGAAAGAGCCGGAGATCGATCCCGTCGCCCATGGCGGCGTAGCCGCGATCGCTGGGGTGGAGATGATCTCCGGAATCGAATTCAGCCCTGAACCGCGTTGGCGCTGCCGGATCGCGGACCATGGCCTCGAAGTCGATGACTCCGTCCGGTTCGCCCGACGTACGTATCCAGCGGTTCACCGCGTTGCGCATGGCGATCTTCGCCGGCGTCGAGAAATCGTCTGCGGGATTGGGCGTCAACGTACCGATATAGACCTTGATTCCGCGAGCATGCGCACGGGCGATGACCTGCCGATACCCGGTGATGAGCTCTTCGGCTGATATGTCCGGGTTGGTACCGAAGGGGCTTCGACCGGACATATTGATATCATTGATGCCCTCAAGAAGAATCAGGTGCGACACGCCCTCGATCCGGAGCACATCCCGGTCGAGCCGCGCCAGTCCCGCAGCGCCCCAGCCAGGGGTTAGGAGGCGATTGCCGGCGATGCCTGCGTTCACCACGCTATAGGGCCGGCCGCCCTGCCGCTTCACCAGACGCTGCGCCAGACGCTCAGGCCAGCCATGCGGCATTCCCGGCTTGGCGCGATTGCCGTCGGTAATCGAGTCGCCCATCGTGACGATGACCCGGGGTGCTGGATCACCGAGGATCTGGATCCCGCTTACGAGCGGTCGGCCGGTCATCGGCGTCGAACGATCGAGCACCGTCTCCATGGCCTGATTGCCATCGGCCCGAACGAAGCCGGCACCGCCCCGCCCCTCATTGGCCATCGGCGACTCCAGGGCGACGCTCACCACCAGATCGGTGCCCGGCTTGACCTTGACGCTGACGGGATCGCTGATCATCACCACGCCCGCGGCGAGACTGATGTGCGACACGCCGCCGAAGGTGAGCGCCCGGAGCGATCCCGGCTGGGCGGCGAAACCGTCGGCGGCGGCGCCAATCGACACCGCCGCCAAGCGCAGCGGTGCGACACCCTCCTCGTTCGACAGCCGGATACGAAGCTGCGATCCGGCCGCCTGGACGGTGATGCGATAACGGACGGTGCCGTTTACCGGTTGCGGCGTCAAATCGGTTCGAAGTACTTCCACCGGCGCGTGCCAATGCTCGGCCGCAAATTTCAAGAATTGATCAGACGGCGCGTCATAGGTCGCAGGGCTCGACTGGAACGCCTCGCGCCATGCCGATTGTGCATGCGCGACCCCGCCAACCATCAGGATGGCCACCACTCCGACTAGCCACTTCGTCCCGCCATTTGCCAACATTTAGTCCCCCCTTTGTCGCGGCAGCACCGCTTGTGGTCCTGCGAGAAACCGGCGCCGCCGGATGGAAACGCCGCGCCCAGAATTTGAAGTTGGCAAACAGTCCAGCCGTGCGGAACGACGAATCTTCATATTCCTTGCCCACGGCGTGAATGCCAACGCGGCCATCCTTGATGAAATCCGGCTCGATCGTACCCCTGTCCGCCGCCGCAGCGACATAACGAATCCGCGACCGGTACACCGTATCGCCCGCGACGAAGTCATTGGTCGCCGTGCCGAGGCGCTGATCATATTCTGCCGTCAGCTGCCGTCCGCCCAGATTACAATCCTTCAGAATAGAATGATTATTCTGATAAGCGCAGCCCTGGCTCTTGTCAAATTTGACGTGCCCCACTCGTTCAGCCGAGTAGCCCTGTCCATACGTCGTATCTCGGCGCCTATTCGCAGGCGCATGCGGCGCTGCCCCTATTCTATGTGCCCAACCGGCGCTTCCGCTTCTCGTCCGAATTGCCGGTCTATATCAACCACCGTCAGGCCGCGGTCGACTACATCCTCAAGGCGATCGAGAAGGATCGCGAGGTACGCGGCATCGTCGAGGCCAATGGCGGCGCGACTATCTGGGGCTGGAAGGGCCTGCGCGACCTGACCAACAATATCGTCCTGATCGAGGAAGGCGCGCGACCTGCGAGACCAACATTCGGATATTTTCCGTCAACCAGCGTCTTCTGCTTGTCGTGTGAATCGATAGACCGGCCGCCACAGTTTCGACCCGCTCGGCTTGACCAGCAGGTACAATCTGCCCGAATCAGCCTTCTATCCTCCTTCTCGGCCAGCTTGAGCGCGCGGATCGCGGTCTCGGTCAGCATGTTGGTCTCGATACTGCTTGGCGAGCTGAGACCAACAAAAAGACCAACAAAATCCCGGGCTGCCCTGAGCGGAGTTGGCACGAGTTGAGGCAGAATTCAGCTATTCATGCTTTCACTGAGACGCGCTGACACAAGCTGAAACATGTGGCTGGCTGGGGCGGCAGGATTCATTATTCTTACTAACTCATTATTTTTACGTTATATTCCCAAATATCTATCCGGAGAGACCAACAAAAAGACCAACTATCTTTTGGGCCTTGCTGGGACGAAAGGTCGGAAATTGGTCAGCTTCGCCGACGTCTCCGCTACTGATGCCCGCCAGTGGTCGCGGCTCTCACGCCTCAAGGCCGCTTTGCGATATCGCCTTCGCCCGGAATGTTAACGCCAATGGCATTGACGTCATGTTCCCGCTCATGATCTGACGACGGAAGCGCCGTTTTTGATCCGCGCGAAGCCGCCACTCAGATCGGGAGCGCGGTCGTGGATTTGATCTCCGAGAGCGCAACTGTAGAGTTGATTTCTTGCACTCCAGGGACTCGCGAGAGCTTCTCGAAGAAGAAGCGCTCGTAAGCGTCGATATCCGCAGCCACTACGCGCAGCATGAAATCCACTGATCCCATGAGCACATGACATTCCAGCACTTCGGGAAATTCACGGATCGCGGCACCAAATTCGTCGAGATTGGCTCGACCATGCGCATTGAGTTTGACCTGGGCAAAGACCTGCGCGTTGAGACCGACCTTCTTGCGGTCAACGATCGCAACGCGCCGCTTGATAAAGCCATCGCGCTCGAGTCGGTCGATCCGGCGCCAGCAGGGAGACGATGACAAGCCCACAGCTTCGGCGATCGCCGCGGTGGAAAGCGAGACATCCTCCTGAAGGATTCGCAGAATTTTCTGTTCGTAGGAGTCGAGTGGTTCGGACATGGTTGGTCTCTAAGCAGGTAATTTCGGGTCAGATATACCGCAAGAGTCCAATCCTGTCGCACAATCAGGTCAGAGTTTTCGCAAAAAACGCGATATTTTCCCTGCAAATGAGCTTGGGAGCAACTTTATGATCACCGATCGCGATTTTCAGCCGCAGCTACCGAACGAAATCGTTCGCCTCGATGATCCGTCCTGCGGCCTTTCTGGCGTGATCGTGGTGCACTCCACCAATCTCGGCCCCGCGGCCGGCGGCTGCCGTTTCTGGCGCTACGCATCCGAAGCTGATGCGACCACCGATGCCATGCGGCTTGCCGAGGGAATGAGCTACAAGAATACGCTCGCCGGTCTGCCTCTTGGGGGTGGCAAGGTCCCCATCCAATTTCAGCAGCGGCTTTTTCCACCAGGTCGCCGCGGCGACCGGTGATCGCGACTTGCGCGCCTTCGGCGGCGAAGCGTTTTGCCGTGACCAACCCGATGCCACTGCTCCCGCCGGTGATCAGTGCCGTCTTGCCGGTAAGTAGTGCCATTGCCGCAGGGCCTTTCAGATTGTACATCCGAAAAATAACGGCCGCCGTCCCCGGCAAAACCTATGCGTAGGTCGAGCCTGTCCCAGATCAAGGATCAGACCGATGCCGTTCCAAGTGTCTGGTCCGCTCCATCAATCCACCTAGACTTCGTGGACAAAGCCGCGTCCGGCGTCGAGCCGGGCGGGCCGCTTTCCTTTGCCCACGACCCATGACGTTCGAGATCAGTTGGGCGGAATACCTCCCGACGGCGGAGACGTCGGCTTCGGCGAAGCCCCGGCAACCAGGCTTGTCGTCTACAAAAAGTGGGAAGCTGCCCATGCCAGGCCGTGGGACCGATTGTGGTTTATCCACGCAGCCGCCGGGAACATTACCTCTTCAATAGCGCGCCCGGCAGATCGCCAGGGATGCCAGAGGAAATGGAAGAGGATCCCTTGATGGCGGCGATCAGTGCGGAACGTAATGCGGTTGCTGTCGTGGCGACCGAACCTGAGACACAGTCGTCCGAACAGAATTTCAGGTTCTACGACAACCGCCAGAAATATCTGATGTTCGTCAACACCTGCTCCGAGAAGTGGGTCGTCGCCGAGCGCGTTGCCCGCGAGCTCAAGAAACTGAAACCAGTGCCGCCCGCGGTGCGATTCTTCGACGCCGGCATGGGCGACGGCACGGTGCTGGCGCGGGTGATGCGCTCGATGCATGAAGCCTATCCGCGCTTTCCCTTCCTCATCGCCGGCAAGGAAATCAGCCTCGAGGACGTCCGCCTGACGCTCGACAAGATGCCCGATCGCTTCTTCGAACACCCGGAGACGGTGCTGGCGCTGACCAACATTTCCTATGCCGAAGCGCCAAATCTGATGCCCACCAAGCCCGAGGCGCGTGCCGGGATGACGTGGAAGGCCGTGGCGCTCAAGGGCAACACCACCGCCGAGTTCGAGCGCCAGATCCTTGAACTGCAGCCGTTTTTGGCTCGGAATTGGAAGACCAGGGTCTCCGAGAAAACCGGCAGCCTGATTCCCGAGACGCCGACGACGCTGATCCTCTATCGCGAGGATTGCGCGTTCATGCTCGCCGACGTGATCCCGCAAAAGGACCAGCCGGTCGCCGACTACGATCTGGTCATCGCCAGCCAACCGTTCCGCCTGAGCGCCGCGACCGACTTCAAGGCCAAGCGTGTACTCGCCCCGCTCGCCCGCGCATTGCGTCCCAACGGCCGACTGCTCGGCATCCACTCCGCTGGCAACGATCCCGGGCTCGAGATCGTCCAGATCGTCTGGCCGGGCGAAGATCCGTTCACTACCTCGCGTCACGCGCTTCTCGAAGCGACCAAGCAGGCAATGGGCGCAGACGCCGGCAATTTCCGCTTCGATGCGCTGCCCAGCTCGGAGGCCCTGTTCCGCTACGAGATGCACACGCTGCCCGACGAGATCGACAGCGAAAACGCCTCGATCGGCACCTCGACTTTGCTCGCCGCCTGGAATGCCGCGACCTATGTCGCGCAAATCGATGACGAGCGCCTCGGCGAAGCGATGAGCAAGCCCCTCTATCTCGAAGCCACCCGCAAGGTGCTGCGCAAGAATGGCGAACTCTGGTTCAACGACGAGAGCTACGTGATCAGCCGCAATCCGATTGCGGCGTGAACCATCCGAATATTTATAAAAGGGAGAGCCTGATGGCCCGCGACACCTATCTCTTTACCTCCGAATCGGTCTCCGAAGGCCATCCCGACAAGGTTTCCGACCAGATCAGCGACGCGATCGTCGATCTGTTCCTCGCCAAGGATCCCGAGGCACGGATCGGGTGCGAGACGCTGACCACGACGCAATTGGTCGTCCTTGCCGGCGAGATTCGCGGCAAGGGGATCATGGACGAAGCCGGCAATTGGGCGCCGGGTGTCCAGGAAGAGGTCGAGCAAACCGTCCGCGATACCGTCCGCAAGATTGGTTATGAGCAGGACGGTTTCCACTGGAAGACTTTGCGCTTCGAGAACAACCTTCACCCGCAATCGGCGCATATCGCGCAAGGCGTGGATGCCAGCGGCAACAAGGACGAAGGCGCCGGCGACCAGGGGATGATGTTCGGCTTCGCTTGCGACGAAACGCCCGATCTGATGCCGGCCACGCTATATTATTCGCACCGCATCCTCCACCGTATGGCCGCCGATCGCCATGCCGGCGCGGCGCCGTTCCTCGAGCCCGATGCCAAGAGCCAGGTCACGCTTCGCTTCGAGGACGGCAAGCCGGTCGCGGCAACCGCGATCGTCGTCTCGACCCAGCATGCCAAAGGCTATGACGAAGGCGACAAGCAGGACGAACTGCATGCCTATGTGAAGACGGTCGTCGCCGACCTGCTCCCCGCGGAATTGCTCAGCGACGAAACGGCCTATCATATCAACCCGACTGGCAGTTTCGAGATCGGCGGCCCCGATGGCGACGCCGGCCTGACCGGCCGCAAGATCATCGTCGACACCTATGGCGGTGCGGCTCCGCACGGCGGCGGCGCCTTCTCGGGCAAGGACCCGACCAAGGTCGACCGCTCGGCGGCATATATCACGCGCTACCTCGCCAAGAACATCGTCGCGGCCGGCCTCGCCAAGCGCTGCACGATCCAGCTGGCCTATGCGATCGGCGTCTCCGAACCGCTGTCGCTCTATGTCGACACGCACGGCACCGGCGTGGTCGGCGACGACAAGATCGAGGCGGCTATCCAGGGCATCGAGAAGCTCGGCGGCATGACCCCGCGCGGCATCCGTACGCATCTCGGCCTGAACAAGCCGATCTATGCGCGCACCGCGGCATACGGCCATTTCGGCCGTGACCCCGATGGCGATTTCTTCCCATGGGAGCGCACCGACCTGGTCGACGACCTCAAGGCCGCACTGGCCGCCTGAACCGCAATTTTTCGAGGAATAGATTTATGGCCACCGTGCTCGACCGTACGACCGATTATGTCGTCAAGGACCTTTCCCTCGCCGATTTCGGCCGTGCGGAGATCAACATCGCCGAGACCGAGATGCCCGGCCTGATGGCGCTGCGTCAGGAGTTCGGCGCGTCGCAGCCCCTCAAGGGTGCGCGCATTACCGGCTCGCTGCACATGACGATTCAGACCGCGGTGCTGATCGAGACGCTCACAGCGCTGGGCGCGAAGGTGCGCTGGGCGACCTGCAACATCTATTCGACCCAGGACCATGCCGCCGCCGCGATCGCCGCGTCGGGCGTGCCGGTGTTCGCGATCAAGGGCGAGACCCTCGCCGAATATTGGGACTATGTCGGCTCGATCTTCGATTGGGGCGACGAGACCTGCAACATGATCCTCGACGACGGCGGCGATGCGACGATGTTCGCTTTGTGGGGCGCCAACCTCGAGGCCGGTGAAACCTTTGCCGAGCCCGAGAATGAGGAAGAGATCGAGATGCAGCGCGCGGTGAAGGAATTCATCAAGCGCAAGCCCGGCTACCTCACCGAGACGGTCAAGAACATCAAGGGTGTGTCGGAAGAGACCACCACCGGCGTCCATCGCCTCTACGCGATCGCCAAGAAGGGCGAGCTGCCGTTCCCGGCGATCAACGTCAACGACAGCGTGACCAAGTCGAAGTTCGACAACCTCTATGGCTGCAAGGAATCGCTGGTCGACGCGATCCGTCGCGGCACCGACGTGATGCTCGCCGGCAAGGTCGCCTGCGTCGCCGGCTTCGGTGACGTCGGCAAGGGCTCTGCCGCGTCGCTGCGCAATGGCGGCGCCCGCGTGCTGGTGACCGAAATCGATCCGATCTGCGCGCTGCAGGCGGCGATGGAAGGCTATGAAGTGGTGACGATGGAGGAAGCGGTGACCCGCGCCGACATCTTCTGCACCGCCACCGGGAATGCCGATGTGATCACCGCCGATCACATGAAGGGCATGAAGAACATGGCGATCGTCTGCAACATCGGCCATTTCGACAGCGAGATCCAGATTTCGGCGCTGTCCAACTACAAGTGGACCGAAGTGAAGCCGCAGGTCGACCTGGTCGAGTTCCCCGACGGCAAGCAGATCATCATCCTCTCGAAGGGCCGCCTGGTCAACCTGGGCAACGCGACCGGCCACCCGTCGTTCGTGATGTCGTCGTCGTTCACCAACCAGACGCTGGCGCAGATCGAACTGTTCACCAAGGCCGGCGAATATAAGAATGACGTCTTCGTCCTGCCCAAGCATCTCGACGAGAAGGTCGCCGAACTCCACCTCGAAAAGCTCGGCGTGAAGCTGACCAAGCTCACCCAGAAGCAGGCCGATTATATCGGCGTGCCCGTCGAAGGGCCGTTCAAGCCCGACCATTATCGCTACTGAGGCAGCGTCGATGCAAAGCTCGCTCACGGCGCCGCCCGGCGCTGCCGATCCGGCGGAGGCCCTGCGCGAGCGCATCGTCGATCTCGCGCGCGAGGCTTCGTACGAAGTCTCCGCGCGCGACGACAAGGGAATCGACGCAGCGATAGCCCGGCTGGCGCCCGGCACGCGTGTATCGGTGACCTGGCTGCCGGCCGATGACGACGACAGTCGCGTCACTGCCTCGCGAAAGCTGCGCAATGCGGGGCTCGAACCGGTGCCGCACATCGCCGCGCGGATGGTGACCGGCGAAGACCATCTCCAGCGGCTGCTCGGCTGGCTGTGCGACGACGCCGGCGTCACGCAATTGCTGGTCATCAGTGGCGACGTGAATCAGGCGAGCGGCCCGTTTGACGACAGCGCCGCGCTGATCGCCAGTCCTTCGTTCAGGCAAGCGGCGCTGCGGAGCATCTGGCTCGGCGGCTATCCCGAGGGGCATCCCAAGGTCGACGACGCGAGGCTCGATGCCACGCTCGATGCCAAGGTCGAAACGATCCGAAGCCTCGGGATGACCCCGGGCGTGATCACCCAATTTTGTTTCGACGCGGACCCGATCCTGCGCTGGATGATCGCTTTCCGCCGACGCAATGCCAACGTGCCAGTGCGCATCGGTCTCGCCGGCCCCGCCGGCATCCGCACATTGCTGCGCTTCGCCGCGATCTGCGGCGTGGGGGCATCGGCCAAGGCACTGATCACGCGCGGATCGTCGATCGCGAGGTTGCTCAGCGAAACCGCGCCCGATCCGATCATCCGCGACCTCGCCGAGACAGCGGCTTATCGCGAGCTTCAGCCGCTGGGCTTTCATCTGTTTCCCTTCGGCGGCCTCGACCGAACAGCGCAGTGGATGGGATCGGTCGCCGCCGGCGAATTCCAGCTGCGTGGTTCGGCATCGGGTTTCCAGGTGACCGAATGACCGAGAATAGTTCCTACCTTCTCACCCTCTCGTGCCTCGACCGCCCCGGCATTGTCGCGGCGATCTCGAGCTACCTTGCCCAACGCGGCGGGAATATCCTCGAGGCGCAGCAGTTCGACGATGCCGAGACGGGGCGCTTCTTCATGCGCGTCGAATTCGCGCTCAGCGGCTCGACCGGTTACGAGCACGTCCACCGCGAGTTCGGCCCGCTCGCGCGCAAGTTCGAGATAGAGTGGCAAATGCGGCCCCGCGCCGAACGCCGCCGGACGCTGATCCTGGTCTCGAAATTCGACCATTGTCTGGTCGACCTGCTCTATCGCCGACGTACGGGCGATATCGAGATGGATATCGTCGGAATCGTCTCGAACCATCCGCGCGAGGTATTGGCGACACCACTGATCGAGGATCTGCAATTCCACTATCTGCCGGTCGACGCGGCGACCAAGGCGGCGCAGGAAGCGCAGATCAAGGCTCTGATCGAGGAGACCGGCGCCGAGCTGATCGTGCTCGCCCGCTACATGCAGATATTGTCGAACGACATGGCCGCCTATCTGTCAGGCCGGTGTATCAATATACATCACAGCTTCCTGCCCGGTTTCAAGGGCGCCAAACCCTATCACCAGGCTTATGCCCGCGGCGTCAAGATGATCGGCGCAACGGCGCATTACGTCACCTCGGACCTCGATGAAGGCCCGATCATCGCTCAGGATGTCGAGCCGATTACCCATGCCGACCGCCCCGACGCGCTGGTGGCAAAGGGCCGCGACATCGAGCGACGCGTGCTGGCGCAGGCAGTCAAACTCCACCTGGAGGACCGCGTGCTGCTCAATGGCGCCAAGACGGTAGTGTTTCGGAATTAAAGCGCGATGACGTGAGCGAGCGACTGCGCCGTTCGCCCGCTATCCGAGGTCGGCGGCGCGGCTATTCTCCCGCTTGAATCTTGGCCCAATCCTCATTGGCACGGTGGATCAGATAGGCGTGGATCGCTTCGGCGTCGGACTTGGAAATCAAGTCGGCGAAGCTCGCCATTCCCTTTTCCCGGCGCTTGCCACCAAGCACGATGTCGAGGAAATCGTCATGCGTCGTCGGGCTCATCCGGCGAAGATCCTTGACCCCGCCGCGCGCCTGCTCGCCGTGGCAAGCCGAGCATTGCTGAGCATAGACCAACTCGCCGCGGGCGATCGTCTCGGCGCTGGCATTGGTCTCGGCGGGTCGAACGAGCTCGGGGCCGCCGCCTTTGATCGCGGGCAGTTGCGCGGTGCCGCCAAGCTTGAACACCAGCAGCCGCGGCGAGGGCGATAGGGGGAAGCCGAGCGATTTGGCACTGGTCGAATGGGCAAGTCCCCCGCCCCAGCCGGCATTGACCGCGATATATTGGACGCCGCCCACCATGTAGCTGATCGGTGCCGCGATCGGAACCTGTTGAACCGGCATTTCCCAGACCTTCGCGCCGGTGTCGGCGCGATAGGCCGCGAACGTCCCGCCGACGGTGCCCTGGAAGACGAGGTTGCCGGCGGTGGCTAACAGGCCGCCGCTACCGCGCACCGGATAGGGCACGCGCCAGCGCTCCTTCTGCGCGACCGGATCCCAGGCGGTCAGCCACGTCTTGTTGTTGGCGGCGGCGTAGTCGTTGGCTGCCTTGCGGTTGAGCTCATAGCCGGTGGTGGCGATGCCAAGCTGGCTCATATTACCCGGCGTCGGCTTGAAATTCGGGTTGAGCGCATATGCCATGTACATCTCGGTAACCGGAAAATAGGCCAGCCCGGTGCGCGGGCTGAATGCCATCGGATTCCAGTTATGCCCGCCGCCCGCGCCGGGGGTGATGATCACCGGCGTCAAGCCGTAATGCGCTTCGGGATTCACGTTTGGGCGGCCGGTGGCCATGTCGATACCGTTGGCCCAGCTCATCGCCACATAGGGCCGGCCGGAGATCAGCTTGCCGGTGGCGCGATCGAGCACGTAGAAAAAGCCGTTCTTGGGCGCCTGCATCAACACCTTGCGGAGCTTGCCGTCGATAGTGAGGTCGGCGAGGATCATCGACTGGGTGGCGGTGAAGTCCCATTCGTCGCCCGGCGTGGTCTGGTAATGCCAGACATAGTCGCCGGTCTTGGCGTTGAGCGCGACGATCGATGACAGAAACAGATTATCGCCGCCGCCCGGGCTGCGATAGGCCTGCGCCCAGGGGCCGCCATTGCCGACACCGATATAGACCAGGTCCAGATCGGGATCGTAGACGATCGAATCCCAGACGGTGCCGCCGCCGCCGCGCTTCCACCATTCGCCCTTCCAGGTCTTGGCGGCCATTTCGAGCGCCGAGTTCGCCTGCGGTTTCGAGGGATCGCCGGGGACGGTGTAGAAGCGCCAGAGCAGCTTGCCGGTGTTGACGTCATATGCGGAGACATAGCCGCGCGCGGCGCCCTCGGCCCCGGCATTGCCGATCAGCACCTTGCCGTTGAACACGCGCGGCGCCCCGGTGATCGTGTAAGGCCAGACCGGATCGAAAGTGTTGACGCTCCACTTGGGCTTGCCGGTCTTGGAATCCAGCGCGATCAGCCGGCCGTCGAGCGTGGCGATGAGGATCTTGCCTTGCCAGGCCGCAAGACCGCGAGAGACGATGTCGCAGCAGGCCAGCCGACCCTTGTCGCGATCGACCTTGGGATCGTAGCGCCACAGCTCTCTCCCGGAGGCCGCGTCATAAGCGACAGTGACGTTCCAGGGCTCGATATTGTAGAGTACGCCGCCGATCATCAGCGGCGATGCCTCGACCCCGCGATCGACCTGGAGATCCGCGTACCATGCGAGCCCGAGCGTGCCGATATTGGCGTCGGTGATCTGCTTGAGCGGGCTGAAGCGCTGCTCGTCATAAGTGCGGCCGGGCCCCATCCACTCGCCGGGAGTCCTGTCGGCTTCGACCATATGCTTTTGATCGACATTGGCGGCATTCTGGGCCTGGCCGATCTGCGTTGCGCCAAGTGCCAAGCCGGCCACGAGCGCGATCCGCAACCCTTTACTCGCCATGCCTTGCTCCTGATTATCCGGGCGCTCGATGCGGCCCTGTTTATAAGCCTGTATGATACCTAAGTCGCGACGACGGAAGAAGGGATTTCGCCGCTGACCAATCGGCGATGCAGGCGCAGCAGATCGCGGCGATTGGCGACCCCGAGCTTGCCATAGGCGCGACGGCGATAGGTAACGACGGTGCCATGCGAAAGGTGGGTGCGCACCGCGATCTCGTCCTGGGTTTCGCCGAGAATCATCGCGGCCGAAATCTCGGCCTCGCGGATGCTGAGACCACAATGCAATCCCATCAACGACTGGACCAATGCCGTCTCGTCGAACATCGACGCAGCGGCGTGCTGGTGGCGATCGACCGCGGCCATCAGCAGGGCGGCATAGGTTTCGAGCCGGAGAATGTCGTCGGTTGCGAAGGGCGCGCGGGCGGCGGTGAGATAGCCGTTGGCGACGAGGATCGACGCACCGGGCAAGACGATCGACAGCCGCTCGGCGACCCCGGCGCGATCGTAGCAGGCTGCGCGCCAGGCTGGATCGGCGATGTCGCTGGCGCGCTTGCGTACGACCACCGGCCCGGCCCGCGTGGAGCGCGCGAGCCGGGTGATCTGGTGGTCCGAACGCCAGTAGTTGCGGGCATAATCGAGCGACGCCCGCATCGGGAAATCGGCCGTGGTCGGCGTGCCCTCGGCGAACAGCAACTCGACGGGCTGACCGCGGTCGCAGCGGAAGACCGAGCACAGCTCCACGCCCGCGAGCGCGCGCATGGCACTCAGGAACCTGCTGGGGAAAGTGGTGCCGCCGATCGCGCCGACCAGCTCGGCCAGCGCGCCGGCAATCGCCTGCTCGCTGGCCGGCGTCGCGGTCATCGCGCGAGCAGGCCCTTGCGCTGGCTCCAGTCGATCACCGCATGAATGCACTGGGCGAGCAGCTCGGGCTGGCCGAGATAATAATGCGTCGCGCCCTTGAGCTGGAGATATTCCTTGTCGGGCGTCGCCAGCGCCGCGAAGATCGCCGGATTATGCGTCGCGGGCACGGCTTCGTCGGCGGTATTCTCGATCAAGAGCACCGGCGAATCGTGGATTTTAGCGGCGTTGAGTGGACCTTTGGCGTTGGATTCGTCGTAGCTCCACTGGCTGAGCCATGAGCGCAGCGTGGTGTAGCGCGCCAAGCCGACCGGCCCGACATTCACCGCGATCGGATCGCCCATATAGCTCCAACCGACGCGGCGATCCGAGGGATCGACCGCCGGATCGAACCAGCGGACGTCGCACATCGTGCGGTGGACGACGAAGGCGCGCTCCTGCTCGGCGGTGCCCTTGGCCTTGAGCGTCTTGAGCATGTCCTGCGCCCAGGCGGTGATCTTGCGGTTGCGCGCCCGTTGCGCCTCGCGGAAGCGCGCGACGAAATCGGCGCTATATGGCGGCTGGTTGGGGCAATCCGGCGAATAGATATCGAGCTCAGGATCGCGGTTGTCGGGATCGAGCTCGTCGATCACCGAGGGATCGAGCCATTCGGTCAGTGTCTCCGCGCGCGACAGGTGGGCGGCAATGAAGATTACCCCGTCAGCCGGCTGGAGCCCCGCATTGACCAGATCGACGGGATCGCCGGCCGGGGTGTGGGTGATCGTCGGAGTCTCGGCCTGCGCCTGATAGAAGAGCGACAGCGAACCGCCGCCGGACCAGCCGAGCAGAACGACCTTCTCATATCCAAGGTCGCTGCGGGCATAGTCGATCCACTTGCCGAGATCGATGGCGACCTTTTCCTGGATCAGCGCCGCGTCGTTGCGCGGATAGCGGCTGGCGGCGCACAGCACGTCGAGACCGGCATCGGCGAGCGCCACCGGCATGGGCAACAGATGCAGCACCGAGGTCGGGTGCATGAAGATATAGACTGTGCGCGCCGTAGAGGTCGGGCTGCGCATCAACTGGCCTTCAAGGTTCACATGGCCCGAATTGCCGGCAAAGCCATAGGTCTCGTTGAACTTGGGATTGTCCGGAAACGACAGGATCAGCGGCTGGCGCGTCCATTCGGTCTTTTGGTTCGTCATGTCAGGCGCCCGCCGCTTCTGGATCGGTCAGCGACACCGTCGTCGCGTCGTAGCGGAACAGCCATTCGTAGCGCTCGACGACCTTATCGGCGGCCCATTGCTCATCGATATAGGCCTGGCCGTTGCGCGGATCGGCGAGCGCCGGATTGTGGAAGCGCTCGGTATTGGCATAGGCGCCCATCACCGCGCGGGTGGTGCGCGGGATGCGGGCCTGTTGGTAACGATCGAGCGCTTCGTCGATCGTGTCGAATTCCTCCAGGGCGCGAGCGAGGATGCAAGCGTCCTCGAGCGCCATCACCGCGCCTTGCGCCAGGAACGGCAGCGACGGGTGGCAGGCATCGCCGAGCAGGGCGACGCGGCCATTGACCCATTCCTGCATCGGCGGACGCGCGATCAACGCCCATTTGAACGGCTGCGGGATCGCCGAGATATAAGCGTGCACATCCGCGTGCCAGCCGGGATAATCGTGATGATATTCCTGGTTGGTGCCCGCACTCGACCAGCTTTCGGTGGTCCAGTCCTGGCGCTCGATGACGCTGGTGAAGTTCATCAGTTCGCCACGGCGGATCGGATAGTGGATGACGTGCCCACCCGGCCCCACCCAGTTGGTACCGACCGGCCGGGTCAGCCGCTCGGGCAGCAATTCGACGGGAATCACGCCGCGCCAGGCGACGATGCCGGTGAACTTTGCCGGCCCCGCGCCGAACAGCAGTTCGCGAGTCTTCGAATGGACGCCGTCGGCGCCGATGACCATGTCGAACGTCGCCGACGGCTTGTTCTCGAACGACAACGTCACCTTGTTGGCGCTCTGCTCGACCCCGCAGACGCGATGGTCGAGTCGGATCGAACTCGGCGATGCCTTCTCGACAGCCTTGACCAGAATTTGGTGGAGATCGTTGCGGTGGACGGTGACGTAAGGAAAGCCGTAGCGTACCGAGGATTCAACGCCGAGGTCGAACAGCTTCCAGGTATCGCCGGTGTTCCACAGACGGATTTCCTTGCCCTCGGGCTCGAAGGAGATCTCGAGCAACTCCTTCTCGAGCCCCAGCAGGGACAGCACGCGAACCCCATTGGGACTGATCTGCAGCCCTGCCCCGACTTCAGCCAGCACGCTGGCCTGTTCGAACACGGTAACGTCGAACCCCTTGCGCAGCAGCGCCAGCCCGGCGGTCAGCCCGCCAATGCCCCCGCCGATGATTCCGATTCCCGGATTATTCTTCAAAATTACCCCTCCACCTCAGTGGCTTAATTATAACGAACGGCATTCGTCACGAACGCATTAGGCAAACGTTTAGAGCGCGATCGCCACAGACTTGACCTCCGTATAGGCGTCGACGCCCTCGCGGCCGTTCTCACGGCCCCAGCCTGATTGCTTGAAGCCGCCGAACGGCAATGCCGGGTCGAGCCCGCCGCCATTCACCCGGACGGTGCCGGCCTTGAGCTTGCGCGCCAGTTTGTGCGCGGCTGACAGATCATTGGTCCACACCACCGCGCCCAAGCCATAATCACTGGCATTGGCATCGGCGGCGATGCGGTCGAGATCCTGGTCGGCGAACGACATCGCGCACAACACCGGACCGAAAATCTCCTCTCGGCGCACGGCCATCTCGGCCCGGGTGCCGGTGAGGACCGCCGGCGCGACGAAATAGCCTTCGCTGTCGATCTCGCGGCCACCGGCATGCAAGGTGGCGCCGTCGGAGACGCCGCTCTCGACATAGCCGCGGACACGGTCGCGCTGGGTTTGCGAGATCAGCGGGCCCATGGTCGTATCGGCGTCGAGGCCCGAACCCAGCTTCATCGCGTCGGCCAGCTTGCCGACGCCCTCGACGACCTGGTCGAAAAGACGCTCATGGACGAACAGCCGCGAACCGGCGTTGCAGACCTGGCCGGCGTTGGTGAAGATCGCGCGCGCGGCGCCTTCGATGGCCTTGAGCGGATCGGCATCGGGCAGCACGATCACCGGGGTCTTGCCGCCGAGTTCGAGCGTGACGCGCTTGAAATTGCCGGCGGCGGCGCGAAGGATCAGCCGGCCGACTTCGGTCGAGCCGGTGAAGGAGACCTTGTCGACGCCGGGATGCGCGGTCAGCGCCGCGCCGACAGGCTCGCCGAAACCGGTCAACAGATTGAACACTCCGGCGGGGAAGCCGATTTCCTCGACCAGATGCGCGAGGCGCAACGCGGTCAGCGACGTTTCCTCCGCAGGCTTGAGGATAACGGCGCAACCTGCGGCAAGCGCCGGGCCGATCTTGGCGCAGGCCATCGCGAGCGGCGCGTTCCACGGGACGATCTGGGCGACGACGCCGACCGGTTCGCGCAGCGTGTAGGCGTGCCACGTACCCATGCCCGACAAGGCGATGGTCTCCCCGTTGAGCTTGGTTGCCCAACCGGCATTGTAGCGCAGCGATTCGATCGCGTGCGGGATGTGGAAGAATTTGGCGTCGCGCACCGGCATGCCGTTGTCGAGCGTCTCCAATGCGGCGAATTCGTCGATATTGGCCTCGATCGCATCGGCGAGGCGATTGATGAGGCGCGCGCGCCGCGACGGCTTCATCTCGCTCCATTCGGGATCGTCCATCGCCACCCGCGCGGCGACCACCGCGCGATCGACGTCGGCTGCGCTCGCTTCGGCGATATCGGCATGCTTGGCGGCGGTCGCCGGATTGGAGCTTGCGAAGGTTTTGCCTTCGAGCGGATCGACCCACTGGCCGCCGATGAACAATTTGTGCGTCTTGGCGGCAAAGGCCTGCGCCTTGTCCAGCGAAGGCACTTGCGGTCGTTCCAGCGTTGCCGCGCTCGTCATTTCAGGGCCCCTCTTCAGTACAATTCACGCTCGGAAGGCGGTCCATACTCGTCCTCCGAGCTTCGCCTCCAGGATGCACCATAACCAACGACATTATATCTTGTCGAATGCTATTTGCCATGCCACAACGCAATCGATCGGGCCGCGGCAGGCTTTCGCGCCCTAAAATCATCATGCGTCAGGGGCGTTTGCGCTTCCGAAAGACGGAAAGACGGCATGCCTGAGAGAGAGCGCGAATTTGATTACATCATCGTCGGCGCAGGTTCGGCCGGCTGCGTGCTCGCCAATCGGCTGAGCGAAAGCGGCACGGAATCGGTGCTGCTGATCGAGGCCGGCGGCAAGGACGACAATTGGCTGTTCAGGATGCCCTTGGGCTTCATGATGGCCGCCGCCAATCCGATGTATGACTGGGGCTACTCCAGCGAGCCGGACGCCAAGCTGGCGGGGCGATCAATGCCGCTGCCCCGCGGGCGCGTCCATGGCGGCTCCTCCTCGGTGAACGGCATGATCTACATGCGTGGTCATTCGGACGACTATGACGGCTGGGCCCAAATGGGGGCTCGCGGCTGGAGTTATGCCGACGTCCTGCCCTATTTCCGCAAGATGGAGACGAGCTGGCGCGGCGCCGGGAAATATCATGGCGGCAGCGGGCCGCTCAGCGTGACGCCGGTCGATGGCAGCCGCCTGTTCCAGGAACCCATCCGGCAATCGGTTGTCGCAGCGGGTTATGCGGAAAGCGACGATCTGAGCGGGGCCGAGCAGGAAGGCTTTTCGGGATGCGAAGTGACGGTCGATCGCAAGGGTCGGCGCGCCAGCACCGCCCGCGCCTATCTCAAGCCTGCGCTGAAGCGGCCCAATCTGACGGTGCTTTCGGGCGCGCAGGCGACCCGGGTGCTGATCGAGGACAGACGCGCCGTCGGCGTAGAGGTAAGCCAGCACGGCAGGCTTTCGCTGGTGCACGCGCGCAAGGAAGTGGTGCTGAGCGGCGGGGCCTATAATTCGCCGCAATTGCTGATGCTTTCGGGGATCGGACCGGCAGCGCAGCTCGCCGCCCTGGGCATCCCGGTGCAGGTCGACGCGCCAGGAGTCGGCCGCGACCTGTCCGAGCATCCCTTGGTCTACATGACCTTCGCGGCGCGCGACGCCAGCTTTCTCAACGAGCTCCGCTTCGATCGTGCGGCATGGTCGGTGCTGCGCTGGATCGCGACGGGGAAAGGCCCCTTCGCCAGCCAGATCACCAGCGGCGTGCAGATGCTGCGCACGAGGCCCGAGCTCGAGCGTCCCAATATCCAGTTGGTATTCCTGCCGGTGCGGCTCGACGCCAAACTCTGGTATCCGTTCGGCAAGCGGCAAAGCCACGTCCTGTCGGTAATGGTGATGCAATTGCATCCCGAGAGCCGCGGCACGGTCGAACTGCGTTCATCCGATCCGCTCGCCAAGCCGCGCATCGATCTCAACCTGCTCTCCACTCCCACCGACTTTGCCGATATCCGCGGCGGCATCGCAGCGGTGCGCGAGATCTTCGCGGCATCGCCGCTGCGCGAAATGGTCGAGAAGGAGATCGCGCCGGGCAGCGACGCCGATCTCGACGACTTTATTCGTAACAACCTCAAGATCACCCAGCACCCGTCCGGCACCTGCCGGATGGGCGAAGATCCCGGCGCGGTCGTCGACAGCGACTTGCGGGTGAAGGGCATATCCGGGCTGCGGGTCGTCGATGCATCGGTGATGCCGACAGTGCCGGGCGCCAACATCAATGCCGCGGTGATCATGGTCGCCGAACGCGCCTCGGATTTGATCCGCGGCCTGCCAGCGCTTTCACCGGAAAACTGACCTGCAATTTAGAGCGGGATGACGGACGCGCGTTTGGCGTGGAAATTCATGCGGATTTCCACGCCGGAATACCGGTCCAGCCCGGCCCGCTCGAAGTCAGCCCGCCCCAAAATGGGAGGAGGACTTATCTCACTTCTTGTCGTCGGCTTGGCCCTCACGCTTCTGGATGACGTTCAGGAGCAGCCGCGAGGCAGTGATCGATGCGGGCCAAGAGGCGTAGAAAGCGAGATGCAGCATCGCCTCGCCCAACTCCTCCTCGGTAACGCCGTTGTCGAGCGCCAATCCGAGATGCGCCTCGAGCTGCTGGTGGCGGTTGGCGGTCATCAGCGCGGCAACGGTGAGCAGCGAGCGGTCGCGCTTCGACAGCTCCTTGCGCTCCCATACCTCGTTGTAGAGAATCCGGTCGGTCATCTCGACGAGACCGGGAGCCACTGCTCCCAGTTCGTCGCCCTTCTTGGCGCTAGGCCGGATCATCCCGCCTACTTCCCTTCGCGGTTGTAATTGCCGAGACCCGGCTTGTAGCTCTTCTCATCGAGGAACTGGACCATGCCCTTTTCGCGGCCCTTTTCGCGATCGACGAACGTGGTTTGATCGACCTTGGCGGTAAGATATTCGGCGGCGAGCTCCCAATCCATCTCCCGGGCGTACTTATAGGCCATGCGCGCCTGGCGGAGCGTCGTCGGGTTCTTGTCGAGCAGGACCCTGGCGAGCTCGCGGGTGCGCTCCTTGAGCTTGTCGGCGGGGACCGCTTCGTTGACAAGGCCGAGTTCCTTGGCGCGCTTGCCGTCGAAGTTCTCGCCCGTCATCACGTAGTAGAGTGCCTCGCGGTCGCCCATCAGCGTCGAGATCGCCTTGGAGACCACACCGCCCGGGATGATGCCCCAGTTGATTTCGGAGAGGCCGAACACTGCTTTCTCGTCAGCGATCGCCAGGTCGCAGCAGATCAGGGGCGTGAAGGCGCCGCCGAAGCACCAGCCATTGACCATGGCGATGGTCGGCTTGGCGTAATACATCAAGGTTCGCCACTGCCAGGCACGGGTCTCTCGATAGGCGCGGTGGCGCTCGACATCGCTGACCGCGTCCGAGGCGCGGAAGAACCCCTGGAGATCCATGCCCGCCGAAAAGGCTTCGCCACTGCCGGTGAGGACGATGACGCCGCAGCGATCGTCGATCTCGAGCGCGTCGAGCACCTGATTCATCTCGCGCGCCAGTTCCATGCTCATGGCGTTGCGCTTTTCGGGCCGGTTGAGATGGACCCAGGCGATGCCGTCCTCGAACTGGACGAGGACGGTGTTGCCGCCGGGGATGGGCTTTTCTTCGGTGGTTGCCATGGTCGTTTCCATCTGTCTGATCCTGTAATTATGCGCCGGTGACGATCAGCGCGTCGAGCGCGACTGCGCCCTCGCCCTGGGCCAGCACCATCAGCGGGTTGATATCGATCTCTTCAATGGCGAGTCCGGCGCGCATCGCCGCGCCGACCTTGACCACCACATCGGCAACGGCGTGGACGTCGCGCGCTGGCCTGCCGCGGAATTCGCCGAACATCTTGGCACCGCGCAGCCCCAGGATGCGCTCGACGGCGCGGGCATGCGAGATGTCGGCAGGGAGCAATTCCGCGGCGTCGAGCGCCTCGATCAGCACGCCGCCCAGGCCGACGAGCACCGACGGCCCCCATTCGGGATGGTTCCGCGCACCGACGACGAGCTCGAGCCCGGGCGCAGACATCTGTTCGACCAGAACGCCGTCGAGTGCCACCGCGCCGACATTGGCCATCAGCGCCACCCAGCCGTCGCGCAGCGCGGCTTCGTCGCGCAGGTTGAGGATCACGCCGCCGGCATCGCTCTTGTGCGACAGCGCCACCGCCTGCGCCTTGAGCACGACCGGAAAGCCGATTCGGGCGGCGATGGCGAGGACGTCATCGAGCGTGGTGGCGAGGTCGCCGGCAGGGACCTGGACACCGATGCGGCGCAGAAAATCCTTGCCGACATATTCGGGCTTCACGCCGGGCGCGCCCCAGCCGGTCAGGCCGGTCGCGACCGGCGTGCGATCGCTGACGCTGTCCAGCGCGGCGCCATAGCGGGCAACCGCGGCAAAGGCGCGCATCGCGCGCTCGGGCGAGCGGAACAGCGGGGTTTCGCTCGCCCGCATCGCCGCGACGAACTCGGCATCAAGCGCCGATTCGTCACCGGTGATGACGACGGCCACGGGCTTGGCCGCGGTCAGTGCCACCGGGATGATCGAGTCGCCCTTCGAGCGTTGCTGCGAAGGACCGCCACCGGCCATGGGCAGGAGGACCGCGCCGACGGCGGGATCGGCAAGCATGGCCTGGGTCGCCTGGCCGAAGATCCCGCCATTGGTGAAGCCGGTAGTGCCGACGTCGAGCGGATTGTCGATCTCCATGCCGGCGGGAAGCAGCGTCGAAAGTCGCGCCAGCGTCTCGGCCGAAAGATCGGCGATCGGCAGCGCGATATCCTCGGCAAAGTCGAACGCCATGCCGCGGATCGCGCCGGAGTTCGTCACGACGCCTAACGCGCCGGCAGGAGGCGACGGGAAGCGGTGGAGGATCGCGACGGTGTCGAACAATTCGTCCATCGTATCGACGACGACGACCGCTTCGTTCTCGACCGCAGTGCGCATCAGCGCATAATCTCCGACCATCGAGCCGGTGTGCGATTGCGCCGCTTCCTGGCCGCGCTTGCTACGGCCAGGGTGCATCATGATCACCGGCACGCCGGCGTCGCGCGCCTTGCGGACCGCACGCAGGAACGCCTGCGGGTTCCGGATCTGCTCGACATAGAGAGCGATCGCGTTGGCGCTGCCCTCGGCAACGACCAGGTCGATCAGGTCGCTGGCATGGACCACGGCTTCGTTTCCGGTGGCGACCGACAGCGATACCGCAATGCCACGACCGAGCATGCCGGAGCGAATGCCCGACGCGGTCGCGCCGCTCTGCGCGACCACCGCGACATTGCGGCGATCGCCGAGCGGCTGGGGGTGCGCGGGTTCGAAGGTCAGCGCCGCGCCGCCGGCATAATTGACATAGCCCATGCAATTGGGGCCGAGAAGCGCCATGCCGGCCTTGTTGCAGATAGCGGCGATATCTTCCTGCTCGCGGCGGCCCTCGTCGCTCCCCTCGGCAAAGCCCGAGGCGAAGACGATGACGCCCCCGACGCCGCGCGCCGCAGCCGCCTCGACCGCGGGCAAGATCGCCGCGCGCGGCACATTGAGCACCAGCGCATCGACGCCTTCGGGCAACGCGTCGACCGACTTCACGCAGGGGCGGCCGTTGATCTCGTCGCGGGTCGGGCTAATCAGGTGGATCGGCCCGTCGAAGCCGAAGCGTTCGCAATTGGCGAGGACGACGCCGCCCATCGTCGCCGGATCGGGCGAGGCGCCGGCGATGGCGATCGAGCGCGGCTTGAGAAGGCGTGCGAGGGAGGAGGCGGGATCGGCAGCTGCCGGTGCGCTTCGTAACAGAGCTTGCGCTAGGTCCGCCAAGTCGAATTCCTCCCCAAGCCCCTCGCGGGCAGTGCTTTGCCGGCATGTTGTCGCGCCCCCTTCGCAGGTCCAATGCCAATTTTGGCCGGTTACGATAAGATCACGATATGAGTTCTCAACTTCGTCACTCTGATACCTAAGCGGTATCGGGCCGCCCGCGATTAGGAATTAGACGAACTGACTAGTCCGGCGCTATATGACAGCCAAGCTGCGATAACAGCAACCCTGGATGAGGAGCGCCGATGTACGGGCAGAACGATTTGCGGACGACGCTGATCACCGCGCCGAAGGGCCCCTCGCCCAAGAGCTTCAAGCGCGCCAGCTATGCGCGCTTCTACGCGCAGCCGGCGCAGCAAAGCACCGACCTGGCCAACACCTGGTATGCCCGCGGCGCAACCATGATCGTGGCCTATAGCGACGTCGAAGCGGGAGCGGTGTTCGAGCGGAATGGCCAGCCCGACGAATATGCCGTGGTGATCCCGGACGATGGCGTCGAGATCGAGATCAGCATCGCCGAGGGCAGCGCGATCGCCAGCGGCAAGACGGTCAGCTTCGTCCCGGCGGGCGCGAGCAAGATCACCGTGCTGAAAGGGGGGCGCATCCTCCGCCTGTTCACCGTGGAATCCGCCGACCTGGCAGCGCTCTGCTCGAACGCCGCCGATTATGCCGAGCCGGACCCCAATGTGCCGCCGTTCGTCGCGTGGCCCGATCCGGTCGGCGGCCGCAAGGTGCGCGTCTATTCGGGCAACGTCGCCCCCGAACAGGGCCGCTTTGGGCGAATCTATCGCGGCTCGACCATCATGGTCAATTTCGGCGACGGCCGCGTCGGCCCGCGAGCCGCGGACAATCTTTCGCCGCATCATCATGACGATTTCGAGCAATATTCGGTCGCGCTCGACGGCGACTATATCCACCATCTGCGCTGGCCGTGGATCAGCGATTCGACGCAGTGGATCGAGGACGAGCACGAGCGCTGCGCCGCACCCTCGGTCGCGGTGATCCCGCCCCCGGCAACCCACACCTCGCAGGGAATCGACGAAGGGCTCAACCGCCTGCTCGACGTCTTCTGCCCGCCTCGCCGCGACTTTTCGGACAAGCCCGGCTGGGTGCTGAACGCAGCCGATTATCCGATGCCCGAACCTAAGGAGAGCGCAGCATGAGCGACCGGATCAGCGACCTCCTGAAAGGGGCGATCGACCTGCATTGTCACAGCGGGCCCTCGGTGATGCCGCGCAGCCTCAATCATGTCGAGGCGATCAAGGAAGGCGAGGCGGCCGGCCTGCGCGCGATCCTGTTCAAGGACCATTATTATTCGGTCACTCCGGTCGCGGCATTGCTCGACGAGATCATGCCGGGCTCGGTGAAGTTGCTGACCGGGGTGCCGCTCAACAACACCACGGGCGGGCTCAATCCCTATGCCGTCGAGCATGGTTTCAAGCTCGGCGCGCGCCTGGTGTGGATGCCGACCTTCTCGGCGGCCAACCATATCCGCCATTCGCATCGCCGGCAGTTCCTGCCGACCAAGGACGCGATGCTCGCCCCGACGATGCTCACCGTGGTCGACGAACGCGGCAAGCTCAAGGACGAGGTCAAGCAGATCCTCGACCAGATCGCCGCCTATGACGCGGTGCTATCCGCCGGGCATCTCCACATCAGCGAAATCTGGCCGTTGTTCGCCGAGGCCAAGGAGCGCGGCGTCACCCGCTTGCTGGTCAACCACCCGACCTTCCTGATCGGGTGCGGCGTCTCCGACATGGCCGAGCTTGCCAGGATGGGCGCCTATCTCGAGCATAGCTGCTGCATGTGGGCGGGTGTCCAGGGCAAGGGCTATAGCCATGACAGCCTCAAGATGTGCGTCGATGCCGGCGGCGTCGCCAACACGATCATCGGATCGGACCTCGGCCAGGTCGGCAATCCTTCGCCGGTCGAGGGATTGCGCTACGTCATCCAGATGCTGATCGACATCGGCTACACCGACGCCGAGATCCGCGCGATGATCGGCGACAATCCCGCCCGGCTGGTCGGCCTCGACGACGCCGAGCCGGCCGCAGAAGACGTGCTGGTGCAGGCACTGTCCGCCTGACCTGCCCACAAGGAAAACCCATGAACCACCAGTTTCGTCTGCTCATCGATGGCGCCTTGGTCGCCGGAGCGAGCAGCTTCGACGTGATCAACCCGGCGCTCGACACGCCGTTCGCGCAATGCCCCAAGGCCGATGCGGCGATGCTCGAAGCCGCGATCGCGGCGGCCAAGCGCGCCTTCCCGGCCTGGGCGGCGACGCCGATGGCCGAACGCGGTGCCAAGGTGGAGGCACTGGCGGCGGCGCTCGACGCGCGCGTGCCCGAATTCGCCGCGCTGATGACCGCGGAGCAAGGGAAGCCGCTCGACCAGGCGACCAAGGAAATCCGCGGCTGCGTGTTCGTGCTGCGCGCCTTCGCGGCGATGCGGCTCGAGCCGAAAGTGCTGCGCGACGAAGGCGGCAATCGCGTCACCGAGCATCGCACGCCGTTGGGCGTGGTGGCGGCGATCACCCCCTGGAACTACCCGTTGATCCTGCTCGCCAATAAGGTCGGGCCGGCGCTGATGGCGGGCAACACCATGGTCTGCAAGCCGGCGCCGACGACGCCGCTTACGACGTTGCTGTTCGGCGAACTGTGCCAGACGATCCTGCCCGCGGGCGTGATCAACATGCTGTGCGATCAGAACGAGCTTGGGCCCGTGCTGACGACGCATCCCGATATCGCCAAGATCTCGTTCACCGGATCGACCGCGACCGGCAAGAAAGTGCTCGCCTCGTCGGCGGACAGCCTCAAGCGCGTGACGCTCGAGCTGGGCGGCAACGACGCCGCGATCGTGCTCGACGATGTCGACGCCAAATATGCCGCCGGCAAGGTTTTCGAAGGCGCGATGCGCAATGCCGGACAGATCTGCGTCGCGGTCAAGCGTGCTTATGTGCCCGATACGATGTACGACGAATTCTGCGACGAGATGGCGCGGCTGGCCAGGGAAATGGTCGTCGACGACGGCGCCAACCAAGGCGCGCAGATCGGGCCGGTCCAGAACAAGCTCCAGTTCGACAAGGTCTCGGCGCTGGTCGAAGACAGCAAATCGCGCGGCACCGTGATCGCCGGCGGCGAGCCGCTCGACCGGCCGGGCTATTTCATAGCGCCGACGATCGTCCGCGACATAGACGACGATGCGCCGCTGGTGCGCGAGGAGCAGTTCGGGCCGGTGCTGCCGGTGCTCAGCTATTCCGACGTCGACGAGTTGATCGATCGCGTCAACGGCACCGATTATGGGCTGGGCGGCACCGTCTGGGGCAAGGATCTGGTCCGCGCCAACCAGGTGGCGGCGCGTGTGACGTCGGGCACGGTGTGGATCAACCAGCTGATGGCGATCGATCCGCGCATTCCGTTTCGCGGGCTCAAGCAATCGGGGATGGGCACCGAAATGGGCCTCGAGGGGCTGGAGGAATATACCCAGCCGCACGTGATCAACGCCGTGGCGCTCGACGCGGCGTGACGCTGGCGGCACTGCGGCCCATCGTGGCCGAGCGGATCGACGGACGCGCAATCGCTGCGCGGCTCGATGCCGAGACCGCGGCCAACGTCGCCGCGATCGTCGCGCGCGACGGGATCGCGCCCGGGCTGACAGTGGTGCTGGTGGGGGAGGATCCGGCGAGCCAGGTCTATGTCGGCCGCAAGATCGAGGCCTGCGCGCGCGTCGGCATCGCCTCGTCCGAGCACCGCCTGCCCGCCGATACGCCGCAGAATGAACTGCTGGCGTTGATCGCGCGGCTCAACGCCGATCCGCGCGTCCATGGCATCCTGGTCCAGGTACCCCTGCCCGCGCATATCGATGCCGGGTTCGTGCTCGGCGCGATCGACCCGGGCAAGGATGTCGATGGCTTCCACCCGGTCAACGTTGGACGGCTGTCGACCGGCACTGGCGGGTTGGTGCCGTGTACCCCGCTCGGGGTGATGATGCTGCTCGACAGCGTGCTGCCGAATCTGACCGGGCTCGATGCGGTGGTGATCGGCAAGTCGAACATCGTCGGCAAGCCGATCGCGATGCTGCTGCTCGAACGCGAGGCAACGGTGACGGTTACGCATATCGAGACGCGCGGACTCGCCGATATCGTCCGCAAGGCCGACATCGTCGTCGCCGCTGCCGGGGCACCGCGATTGGTGCGCGGCTTCTGGATCAAGGAAGGCGCCGTGGTCATCGACGTGGGCATTACGCGTGTGCTTCAGGACGACGGGCACACACGGCTGGTCGGTGACGTCGCGTTCGACGAAGTCCAGCATGCGCGGGCAGTGACCCCGGTGCCGGGTGGGGTGGGCCCGATGACGATCGCGTGTTTGCTGGCGAATACGGTGAAGGCCGCCAATCAGAAGAAGTAGAAGCGCAGCGCCGCGTCGGACATGAGGCGGCGGTCGCGGGCATCGGGGACGATGCGATAGAGGGTGGCGAGCGCCTCGCCATAGGTCATCCGGTCCTCGGCCCCGACGAACGGCGCGTCGCTGCCCCAAAACAGTCGATCGGGTCCGGCGACCTGCAGCAACCGCGCCGCATAGCCGCTGAGGCTTTCGGGCGGTAGGCGGAAGCCGGCGGAGATTTTCACGAACGTCCGGCCGCGGTCGATCGCGTCGATCATCGCCTTGAAGCCGGGACCCTCCATCTCGTTCTCGCTGCGCAGCAGCCCGAAATGGTCGACCACCACCTGGACACCGTGATCGGCCAACGCGGGCAGCATGTTGCCGAGCTGCTCGCCGCCGAGATTGAGCTCGAGATGCATCCCGGCATCGGCCAGACGAGTAATGAAACGGCGGAAACGATAGCCGGCTAGGTCGGGCAATTCCGCCTTGAGTGGAATCTGGAAACGCACCCCGCACACCCCCTGCGCCTTGAGATCGGCAAGCTCGCGCGGCGCGGCGTCGGGATCGAGCATCACCGTCGCGCGCAGCCGTTTATGCTGCGCCAGCGCCGCCAGCGAATAGTCGTTATATTCTCCGAACAGACTGGCCGCGGTGATCACCCCGAAGGCGATGCCGTACGCATCTAGTTCGGCGAGATAGGTTTCGACCGGATATTCATAGTCGGGCCGCGTCCAGGCAGTGTCGGTGAACGGCATTCGCTTGGTGAAGACGTGGGCGTGGGCGTCGATGACCGGTGGTTCGGGCGCTGCGTTCACAGGCGATCCGCGAACAATTTGGCGCCGTTGTCGTGCAGCACCTGCGCGCGCTCGGCTGCGCTCAGGAGGCTCGTCGCGGCGATCGCCTGCGCCACCATGTCGGGATAGGCATCCTTGGTGTTGCCATAATCCGACCCCCACATCACCCGGCTGGCGCCATAGGTATCGACGATCAGCCGCACGAATTGCGCCGCGTCGATCCCCGTTTCGCGGAAGCGGTTGAGGTTGATCTGCGTGAATTTGAAGACGATGTTGGGGACATCGACGAGTTCGAGATGTTCGGGCCCGATCGTGCCGGCGACACCGTTCTCGACGCCAGGCCAGCCGCAGTGATCGAGCGCGATCACCGTCTTGGGGAAACGCCTGGCGAGCGCGATGATCCGGTGCAGCGCCGCTCTGGTCGGCTTGCCCGGCGCGTACATGATCACCATCGTCAGCCCCAGCGACGCGGCGACGTCCCACGTCTCCAGCGCCGCCGGCGAATCGAGCCAGGGATAACTGCCGTCGGCGTCGGGATAGCCGAACAGCCGCAGCCCGCAGACATTGTGCCGGGTTGCCAGCGCGCGCAATTGTTTCGGCGTCCCGGGGAAATCGGCGCGCAGGATCAGCACCGCGGAAACGCGGTGGTGGTTCACGTCGGCGACCCACAGTGTGTAGCTGTTGTCGGTCTTGTAGATCGTATTGTATTGTACCGCCGCGCCCCCGGTGACCCCGCATTGGTCCCATAAAGCCAGCAGCCGCTCTGCCGTCGCTGGGTCGCGAGCGATGCGCGCGCGGACTTCCGCCTCGCCCTCGCGCGCGCCGGTCACGTCGACCGGGAAGCGCTCGGTGTCGTTGGTGAAGAAATGCGCATGGGTGTCAAACAGCCGCGGGTTGGGCACCGAAATCTCCGAGTTTGCTGGCCGCGCGCGCGGCGAGGCGATTGGCGAGGTACATGGTCACGGCGGGGATCACCGCGATGATCGAGAACACGATATAGGTGTCCATGCGCGTCAGCCCGGCGCTGAACAGGAAGCCGCCGATCATCGGGCCGATGATTGCGCCGATCCGCCCGAAGCCGACGACGAAGCCAAGCGCGGTGTTCTGGATCGCCGTCGGATACATTACGGCGGTAACTAGGAACAGGCCGGTATAGGCGCCGACCACGAAGAACGTGGTCAGCCCGGCCATCGCGAGCAGCGGAATCGGGGCGGCCGGCATGATTCCGAAGATCACCAGCGTGACCGCCGCCATGCTGAAGAAGAACGCGGTCAGCCGCCCCTCCCCGGCACGCCGACCGAGCAGGCCCATGGCGAGATGGCCGACCGCGCCGCAGGCGCCGGTGATGATGCCGCTTGCCGCCGCCAGACTGGGGCTGAGCCCCGCATTGGCGAGGACCGTCGGTTTCCAGTTGAGCAGGAAATAGCCGACCAGGGCATAAGTGAGTGAGGCGATCCAGATCAGGATCGTCGGGTTGCGCATCGGGCCGGCGAGCATCAGGCGCATCGCGTTGGCGCTGGTCTCAGCAGCAGCCGGCCGCGGCGGCATCGCAGTCAACTCGGGCAGCTTCATGCGGCGATGGAGGCGGTTGAGCGCGACAACGTCCTTGGGTCCCTGGCGGCGCAGCAGGAAATCGCGCGATTCGCCAAGGATAAATACCGCCAGTGTGAAGGTGACGGCGTTGAGCAGCCCGGCGGCAAGGAAGATGTTGCGCCAGCCTCCGGTGCCCAAAACCGCGGCAGCAACGCCGCTCCCCAGCATCATTCCCAGCGTGAAACCGATATGCACTGTGGCCATCGCCATGTTGCGGAACTTGACGCTCGAATATTCGGCGGCGGTTGTATTGAGGCACACCACCAGCGTCCCCAAGCCGATCCCGGTGACGAAGCGCAATGCCAGCAAATGCCAGATGTCGGTGGCGGCGCTGGTCAGCAGCAGCGACGCCGCAAGCGAGCCGAGCGCACCGAGCATGACCGGACGGCGCCCGACCTTGTCGGCGAAGGGCGCGACCAGGAACGCGCCGATCACCAGCCCGACCGCGACCGCACTGAACAAGGTGCCGAGCACTGCCGGATCGATATGCCATTGTTTGGAGAGAACCGGCGCCGCGACCGAAAGCGACACCACGTCAAAGCCATCGGCAATGTTGGCGGCGCAGCACAAAGCGACGACGAGATACTGATACCGAGTCATGCTGGGGGGCGCAGCCATTGCGCCGCTCGGTTCCGTAGCCGCTGCCATCCCGCTCTCCCGTTTCCGACCGCTATCGGCCAGGACGACCGCGCGATTCTATGTCGCTTATACCGAATGTCGTTCGACAGTATCCGATTTTTCTCTTGTCGGCTAGAGAATATATGTCATAAGCAACTGGCATTCGTCATTTCAGAATGACGGCGAGGCGACTGCGAATACGCGAGCGTCGAAACGTTCGGTGCATCGGCATCGGCGCGAAATTCTGATGACGGCCCGAAGGCCGCATCGACTTTGGGGAGGAAGCAATGCGAAAGTCGCCTTCAATACCAGGCCGCGCGCTATCGGCGCGTTTCCGGGATCCCAGCCTCGCCGTCATCGCGCTGATGCTTTCGGCGACCGCCGCGCCGGCATTCGCCCAGACCGCGCCCGCGGCCGGCGATCCCAATAGCGTCGGCCCTCCGCAAGACGCCCCGGCCACCGCTCCCGAAGCAACCGCGCAGGAAACCGGCGACAAGGAAATCGTCGTCACCGGTTCGCGCCTGGGTGCGGGCTTCACCGCGCCGACCCCGGTCACCACGATCGCTCCCGAGCAGATCAAGGACCGCGCGCTCGCCAGCGTCGCCGAGCTGGCCTATGATATCCCGCAGCTTCGCATCAATCAGAATATCGGCAAGTCGAGTGAGCCGGTCGGTCAGAACGTCGCCGATCTTCGCGCATTGGGCGGCGCGCGTACGCTGCTGCTGCTCGACGGCCGTCGCCTCGCGGCGACCAGCCCGTTCGGCGGCGTCGACACCAATATCTTTCCGCTGTCGCTGATCAGCGGCGTCGAAGTCGTGACCGGCGGCGCCTCCGCCGCCTATGGCTCGGATGCCGTCGCGGGCGTCGTCAACTTCTCGCTGCAGAAGAAGGTTGAAGGCATCAAGATCGACGCCTCGTACGGCATTTCGAACTATAACGATTTCAACCGTCCGGTGATCTCCGCCGCGGCGGGCAAGACCTTTGGGCGCCTCAACATCACGGTGGCGGGCGATTTCTATCGCAACACCGGCCAGACCAATGTCGGCACGCGCGACTGGGGCCGCGGCCGGCCGGTGCTGTTCAACAATCCGAATTACACAGCCACCAACGGCCAGACCAAGAACTACATCGCTTATGACGCGCTATATTCGCGCATGACGTTCGGCGGCGTCACCGTCGTGCCGGCCACCAGCCCGCTTTACGGCATCCAGTTCGGCGTCAACGGCACGCCTCAGCCGTTCGTCTACGGCAACCCGGTCAACACCACCTTCATGCTGGGCGGCGGCGGCGTATCGATCGAGGACCAAGGCAATATCCTGCCCCATATCACCCGCTATTCCGGATATGGCCGCGCCACCTACGACCTGACTGACGGGATTTCCTTGTGGGCGGAGGGCTTGTGGTCACGCGTCGAAGTGCTGTCCGACCTCGCGCCGAATTACGACAACGGCACGCTGGCCATTCAGCGCGACAATGCTTTCCTGCCGGCGTCGATCGCCGCGACGATGGCGGCCAACAATATCAAATCGTTCGCCTTTGGCCGCATGAACCTCGAAGACGGCAATTCGCAGAACAACAGCGTTTCCCGCGCGCTACGCTATGCCGCGGGCGCCGAGGGCAAGATCGGTGATTGGTCCTGGGATGTCCATGTTCAGCGTTCGGACAACCATTTCCGCCAGGAAAGCGTGAACAACCGTATTCAGTCGCGCTGGCTCCAGGGCGTCGATTCGGTGATCAGCCCAATCACCAATCAGCCGGTATGCCGGATCAATGCCGATGCCAGCACCACGAACGACAATCCGGCGTGCGTGCCGATCAACGTGTTCGGCGCCGGATCGATCAGCCAGCAGGCGCTGGCCTGGTATCGCGGCACCTCGTGGTACGACGCCCGGATGACCCAGAACACTGCCGGCGCGAACCTGTCGGGCTCGCCGTTCAAGACCTGGGCAGGTCCCGTCAAGCTCGCGGTCGGGGCCGAATATCGCAAGGAGACGATCAAGAGCGTCTCCGACCCGATCTCGGTGATCTCGGGATGGCGCTCGATCAACCAGCAGCCATTCTCCGGCGAACTCACGGTCAAGGAGGTCTATGCCGAGACCGCGATCCCGCTGGCGCAGGACACGCCGTTCGCCAAGAATCTCGAAGTCAGCGGCGCCGTCCGCTACGCCGATTACAGTTCGAGCGGGGGCGTGACGACGTGGAAGATCGGCTTCAACTATTCGCCGATTTCCGACATCCGCTTCCGCGGCACGATTTCGCGTGACATCCGCGCGGCCAACATCAACGAACTCTATGCCGGCCAGAACCAGGTGATCAACTCGATCTCCGATCCGCGCACCAACGTCACCGCCAACACGCTGCAGCTGACCGGCGGCAACCGCAATCTCAATCCCGAAAAGGCCGATACCAAGGCGATCGGCGTGGTCCTGCAGCCCAGCTTCATCCCGGGCCTGAACGCTTCGATCGATTATTACTCGATCAAGATCAACGGCGCGATCACCGCGATCGCGCCGCAGACGATCGTCAACAATTGCTTCACGTTGAAGATCGACTCGTTCTGCAGCCTGATCACCCAGAATGCGAGCAATCAGATCACGTCGATCCAGGCGACGCTGATCAACGCCCAGACCATCGAAGCCGCCGGACTCGACTTCGAACTGTCCTATCGCCGCCCGGTTACGTGGTTCGGGACGACCGGGTCGATTGGCAGCCGCCTGCTCGTCAACTATGTCGACAAGCTGCAACTGACCGCATCGAACGTCACGACGGTCCTGCTGGGCGACATCGCCACCGATCCGGGCGGCCAGCCGCGCTGGAAGGGAAATTTCGATCTGACCTATTCGGGCGGTCCGCTGCGCCTGGGCGCGTACGTCCGCTATATCGGCGGCGGCAAATTCCGGACGATCTACGTGGACAATGTCGACCTCCCAGCGTCGCAGAACCGGGTCAAGGGGCGCGCCTATGTCGATCTGTCGGCGTCCTACAAGATCACCAAGAATATCGAGCTCTATGGCAAGATCGATAATCTGCTGAACCAGGATCCGCCGATTGCGCCGAACAGCATCATAGCGCCGACGGTGTCAAACTCACAGATGTACGACAAGATCGGCCGTTACTATGTCGGTGGCGTCCGTGTCCGCTTCTAACCCGCGGTTCGGCTGACAAGTGGGCGGAATCCGGGCGCGCCGCGAACGCGCCGGGTTTTTCGTAGCGGCCGAAACGCGACGGAGTCATTCGCTTTGTTCGCGCATTTTCAATAGCGTTTGTAATTACCGAATTTCCCTGGCATCAAAAAAGGGGTGCGTGTGCGTAGACAGCCGATCGCCAGACCGCCGTATCGCCACCCGGGCGAAAGGCAGTCGGCATGAGCCAGCCGATCACCCCCACCGACATCATCAAGCAATCGGCGATGGGCTGGTACCAATATGCGATCGTCGCGATCTGCATGCTGGCTTATGCCGCGGACGGGCTAGACGTCGTCACGCTGTCTTATGCAGCGCCGGTGATGATCAAGGAGCTGCACCTCTCGATCCAAGGGTTCGGGCTGGCATCGAGCGCAACGCCCGTGGGAGTCGCGATCGGATCGATCTTCGTCGCGCCGCTGGCCGACCGGATCGGACGACGGGCGCTTACGCTGACGCTGCTCGGCTCGCTGGTCGCGCTGCTGCTGATCACAGCGACCAACGGCACACTCACCACGCTGATGATCCTGCGCCTGCTGACCGGCGTTTGCCTGGGCGCGCTGGTCGTTTGCCTGAACGTTACCGTAACCGAATTCAGCAATGAAAAGCGCTCGAACCTGCTGATCGGCATCCTCCATTCGGGCTATGCCTTTGGCGGGATGTTGTGCGGCGCCATGGCGGGGCTGCTGATCGAGCCATATGGCTGGCGATCGATCTTCCTCGGTGCCGCGGCGCTCAACCTGACCGCGTTCCTCCTCGGACTGTTCGTCCTCGCCGACTCCCCCGCCTTCCTGATGGCCCGACGTCCGCCGGACGCGCTCGCGCGGATCAACGCGCTAATGCGGCGGATGCGCAAACCCGAGTTCGCAGCGCTGCCCGAAGCGCCGATCGTCATCGGCAAGCAACGGGCAAGCCTGACGGTCATCCCGCGCTCGCTGTGGATCGGCACGGCATTGCTGTGCCTGGCCGGCTTCGTGTTCACGATCAGCGGCGGCTTCATGGCGGGCTGGCGCCCACAGATACTGTCGATGGCCGGGATGAACATGCAGTGGAACGGCGTTGCCGGCGTTACCACCTATGGCGCCGGAATCATCGCGCAACTGATTGTCGGGGCATTGTCGCGCCGCGTCGGCGAGGTGCGGATCGCGACGATCTTCCTGCTGGCGATGGCTGCGTCATTCACGTTGCTCGGTGCAGTGCCGGACGGGGCAAACTGGCCACTGGTCGCGGCCTCGACCTTATGCGGCTTTTTCAACGTCGGCGCCTATACGGCACTGATTCTGGTCACGCTCAACTATCATGGCGTGGCCACGCGCAATGCGGGCCTCGGCATCATGCTCGGCTGCTCGCGCATCGGCGGGATCATCGGACCGCTGCTCGGCGGCTATGTGATTGGCGCTGGCGTCGGGCGCTTCTGGGTGATGCTGCTGTTCGGCGGACTGATGATCGTCCCCGCCGCGGCGGCGGTATTGGCGCGAATGCGCGCGGTGCAGCAGCAACCCAAGCCCATTCCGGCATGAGGAGATTACGGTGACCCACTCAAACGCATATCTGACCGCAGCCACGACCGGCGCCGCGTTGCTGTTGATCGTCGCATCGGCGCACGGCGCCGATCGGACGGCAGCATCGGCGGCGCCGAAGCCCCAGGCCGTTGCACCGCCCCCCGCCTTCGCGACGTGCAATGCCTGCCACAGCGTCGCCAAAGGCGGGCCCAATGGCGTCGGCCCCAATCTGTTCGGCGTGGTCGGCAGAGCGGCAGGGACGAAGCCCGGCTACGTCTATTCGCCGGCCATGAAGGGATCGAATATCCGCTGGGCGCACGCCAAGCTCGACGCCTATCTCGCCGATCCCAAGGCTGTGGTGCCGGGCACGAAGATGATGATCCCCGGGATCAAGGATGCCGCCAAGCGTAGCGACATCATCAGCTATCTCGAGACACTGAAATGAGCCGCCGTCTCGCCCTCGCCGCGACGCTGCTGCTCGGCGTGCCGGCTTCCGCGCAAACCGCACGGCCGGTGCTCGACTATGCCAGCGCCGCCAAGATCCGCGACACGTGCCTCGATTATGCGCGCGCGCACAATCTAAAGGTCGCGGTAGTCGTGCTCGAGAATCACGGCATGGCGGTGACGCTGGCGCATATGGATGGCGTGTCGATGGGCGTCGGCGAGATCGCATTGTGGAAAGCGACCTCCGCCGCCAAATATGGCCGCGCCACCGCCGACACCGCCGCGCTCAATCCGCCGGCGAACATGCCGAGCGTCGCGACGATCATGGGCGGCGTGCCGATCTATTCAGCCGACGGCGTACTCCTGGGCGGCGTCGGCACGTCGGGCGGCAAGCCCGCCGACGATGCCGCGTGCGGCACCGCCGGCATCGAGGCGGCAGGACTTAAGGCGGCGAAGCCCGTCCCCGCCCCTTAGAGCCGCAGCTCAGTAAGCGTCGATTTCCTTGAGCGCTTCGGCGGCGAGCGCCCAGCTTTCGACGCCGCCGGCAACGCCGATATACATCGTCGTCTGGAGCAGGGTCTCGCGGATATCCTCCTTGGTCGCGCCATTCGTGATCGCGCATTTGACCATGCGCTTCAGCGGGATCTGGCGATTGAGCGCGGCGCTGATGGCGACGGTGATCAGGCAGCGTTCGCGCAACGTCAGCCCCGGCCGCGTCCAGGTTTCGCCGAAAACGGCGGACGTGACGTAGTTCTCGAGCGGCTCGTTGAAATCGTCGGCATTGTCGAGACGTTCGATGCTGGCATCGCCGAACATCTGCCTGCGCAGTTCGCGGCCGGCCTGGAATGCGGGGTCTTCGGTCTTGAGCGCCACGGTCTAGTTCCTTGGATGCGTGAGGGTTCGGAAGGTGTCGCCGAGCCAGCGCATTTCGGCGCGGGCGGGGGCGGAGAAACGGACGGCACGGAGGAAGCCGTGACACATATTCGGGGCAATGCGGAATTCGGAGTGCACGCCGACAGCGCGCAGCCGCTCGACGAATTCGCGGCCCTCGTCGACCATGGCGTCGTACTCGGCCTCCAGCAGGATCGCCGACGGCAGGCCGCCAAGATCGCTGCGTAACGGTACCTCGAACGACGCCGGATCGCGGTCATCGGCGCTGCGATAGGCAGCGATAACGGCCCTGATCAACGGCAGCGTCAGCACCGGGTCGCGAACTGCGGCATAAGCAGCGCGACCCTCGTCGACATCGAACATGCCGTATGCGAGCAATTGGCAAACCGGCTTCGGGCCGCCGCGATCGCGCGCGAGAATCGCAACCTGCACCGCGAGGAACGCACCGGCGCTGTCGCCGGCGATCGCGATCCGCTCCGGATCGATGGCAAGAGTGCGGGCCATCCGCGCGGTCCAGGCGAGCGCGTCATAGCATTGCTCGACTGTCACGCGCGGAGTGGCTTCGGGAAGGCGGGCATATTGGACGCTGATCACCACCGCGCCGGTCGCCTCGGCCAGCGCCATCGCCAGCGGCTGGTAGGTCTCGATGCTGCCGGTGGTGAAGCCGCCGCCGTGAAAATAGACGATAGCGGGCAGCACGCCTTCGCCCGTGGGACGATAGATACGCACCGGCACCTCGTCCCGGGCGCGCACCACGAAGCTGTTGGCGACTGTCATCCCTGCCGGCGTCGGGTACGCGATCCGGTGCGCATCGCGGTCGGCGAGGAGGCGCGCTGTTTCGAGCGGGCTACCCGGCGTACCGCGGACGGCGCTCAGATACTCGGCCAATCCCGCGGCGAGCCTGGGATTGTCGCTCATCTCATTGCCACAGCTGCCGCGAGGCCAGGGCGGCGCCCTCGACCAAGGCCGAAAGCTTGGCCCACTGCACCTCGGGATGGACCCTCGCCATGTTCCAGCCCTGCGAAAAGCCGCAATCGGTGCCGGCGATGACATTCTCGCGCCCCACCACGCTGGCGTAGTTCGAGATTCGCCATGCGACGAGTTCGGGATGCTCGACGACATTGGTCTGGTGGCTGATCACGCCGGGGACGAGGATCTTGCCGTCGGGCAGCTTCACGTCCTTCCACACCATCCATTCATGCTCATGGCGCGGATTGGCGCCTTCGATGACATAGGCCTGCGCCTTGATCTTGAGAATGATGTCGATGACCTCACGCAGCGGCACGTCGGTGGTGTGCGGCGTGTTCATGCTGCCCCAGCACATGTGATAGCGCACGCGATCCTCGGGAATGCCGCGCAGCGCGTGGTTATAGGCTTCGACCTGGCGCTCGGAGGCGCGACGCAGATCCTCCGGGGTCGGATTGGGATTGCCGGGCAACACCTGGTTGCGCGCCGGAAGACCGAGGTCGAGCTGGACGATATAGCCAGCATCGACGATCGCCTTGTACTCGACATGCATAGCATCGGCGAGCGCGTAGAGATATTCGGATTCGGTCGCGTAGACCGTGCCGGCATCGGCATCGTCACGCGCCGGCGTGGCCGATGGCATGAACGCCTCGACGAATTCCTTGCCGGAGAGCGCCGCCCGGTAATTGTCGAGATCGGTCTGCAGCGCATCCTGCCCGACATAGTGGATCGGCGCCGCGACGCGGACACGCGCCGGCGGCGTATTGGCCGCCTTGCGGACCTTCTCGGCGTCGAGCTCGGGCGGCATCCACATGGTTTTGTACATGGCGTTGTACTGAGTCATGAACCCCGGAAATTCCTCGGTCAGCGCCGCATAATAGGCCCCCCGCTCCGACGGCGGGACCTTTTCCAGCCCGCCGAGCCGCTCGACCACATAATTGTGGAAGCTCGGCTTGGAGATTTCGCCATCGCTGGGAATGTCGATGCCGATCTCAGCCTGCCTGGCGACGACATCGGCGACTCCCTGGCGGACGTCGCGCTGGAATTGGGCTTCGTCGACGGGCTCGCCGAGGACCTTGGCCATCATCCCCTCGAGCACGTTGAGCGGGCGGATCAAGCTGCCTACATGCGTGGTAAGGATGCGATCTATGCTGCGCTTCACATCATCTCCTGTAGCTGGCCGCCTTGCTGGCGGATCGTGTCGTCGCCTTCGAATATGAAAGCTTGGCTTATAGCTGCACTGCTGCCATGTTGAATGACGTTTGTAAATAGCAACTCCGCCAAGCGGATCGGGAGAGGGATGCGGCGATGTTCAACGGGGACGTGAAGCGCAAATTGGAGGCCGGAGAGATCGTCTTCGGCAGTTTCGTCAAGCTCGACGCCCCCGCTATCGTCGAGCTCTACGGCATCGCCGGGTTCGATTTCGTGATCCTCGACGCCGAGCATGGCTGCTACACGCATGCCGGCTTGGAGAACATGATCCGCACCTGCGAACGGATGGGGATGAGCAGCGTGGTCCGCACCCCCGATGCCGGCGAGGCCAATATCCTCCACGTCCTCGATAGCGGCGCGAGCGGCATCCAGGTGCCCTCGCTCAAGAGCGCGGCGGAAGTGCGCGAGGTGATTCGCAAAGCGAAATACTGGCCGCTCGGCGAGCGTGGCTCGGCGCGCGCATGTCGCGCCGCGGCCTATGGCACCCTCCCCGACTACGAGCAGCGCGCCAATCGCGAGACGCTGGTCAGCGTCCATGTCGAAAACAAGGAAATGGTCGAGGATATCGAGGCATTGTGCGCGGTCGACGAACTCGACGTGCTGTTCATCGGCCCCGGCGATCTCAGCGCCTCGCTCGGCCATCCCGGCGATGCGGCGCACCCCGATGTGGTCGCGGCGATCGACCGCGTGATCGAGGTGGCAGCGGGCCGCAAGCATATCGGCACTGTCGTCGCCAATGCCGTCCAGCTCGAATCCTATGTCGCACGCGGCGTCCATTACATCGCCTGGCTTTCCGAACTCGGCATGCTGCGCGGCGCGCTCAACGCGGCGGCGACCAATTTCAAACCCTATCGGGGAGATTCGAAGTGAAGCGACCATCTGGCGGACGCGGCAGGGAACTGGCGGGGGTGGCGCCGCTGCTGGACGAAATCACCCAGAGCGTCCTCTACGACAAGGTCTGGGAGCGCTCCGAACTCTCCAAGCGCGATCGCAGCCTGATCACCATAACCTGTCTGATCGCGCTCAACCGCGACCAAGCGCAGGGGCATATGGAGCTTGGACTCGAGAACGGCCTGACTGTCGAAGAAATCGGTGAGGCGATCGCTCACATCGCCTTCTACGCGGGCTGGCCGGTCTCGGTGAGCGCGGCGCGCAAGCTCAAGAATATTGTCGATGCAAAGGCTGAGCAGGGCTGACACCCGCACTCTTCCGCCTACACTCCAAGGGAAGAGATATCCCCGCGCTCGCCAGGATAACGGCAAGTCGTGTCCCTACCCGCGTCCCAGAAATGGGATCTTGTTCTGCACCATCAGCGCTTCGTGGAAATTCAGGTGATCCGGCATATCGGCCATGTGTACGATGATGCCCGCAGCATCCTCCGCCCGCGCGGTCATTTCGGCCGGCTTCGTGCTCGGGGCGCCCCCCAACTCCGTCGCGACGATGCCCGGGTGGAACACCGACACCGCGATATTGTCCGCGCGGCAATCGACCGCCAGCGCGCGCGTCAGGCCGGCGAGCCCCCATTTACTCGCAGTATAGGCTGGGCTGTCCTTACGCGGCACCTTGGCGGAGATCGATCCGACATTGATGATCCGCCCCCGACCCTGCGCCTTCATGATCGGGATCGCCGATCGCGCGCACAGAAAGGCCGAGGTGAGGTTGGTGTCGATGACGCGGTGCCACAGCGCCAGGTCGGTCAGCTCGGCCGGCGTGCTGTCGGCGATGCCGGCGTTGTTGATCAGCACGTCGACCGTGCCGAACTGCGCCAGCGTCGTCGCGAAGAGATTGGCGACCGCGTCCTCGTCGGTGACGTCGGTCGCCACCGCCAGCGCCTCGCCGCCTTTTGCCTCGATCAGATCGACCAATTCACCCAGGCGCTCGGCGCGGCGTGCGGCGAGCACGACCCTGGCGCCCTTGTCGACAAAGGCGACGGCGCAGGCCGCGCCTATCCCCGAGCTGGCCCCGGTGATCACGACGACCCGGCCATCGAGGATGCTCACGGCTGCGAGGCCTTTTCCGCCTGGTTCGAAACCAGCGCCAGGGGATCGTCCGCCACCACCGCAAGCCCGCCGCCACGATCCGAGCGGACATTCTCGTAGGTCCCGGCCTCCTTCTTGCGAAGGCCATAGGATTTGACGACCTCGATTTCCTCGACGGCAAGGGGCGCCATCTTCGACTTGCGCGCCAGCGCTGCCTCGAAATAGGGCGCCAGCTCGGCTTGCTTCTTCGCCAGACGCTCCTCCTCGCCGACCTTCAGCCTCGGCATCGCCGTGGTCGCGAACAACTCGAGCGATTCGCAGATATGGTCGTGATTGGCGGGACCGGTCTGCTGGACGAAGATGATCTGGTCGACGCCGACATCCGCATAAGCCTTGCAATGGTCATGGACCTGCTCGGGCGTGCCGATACCGCCATTGCCGTGATTGTCCTCGATCCCCGCCTCGGCCTTCTTGAAATCTTCCCACACGCTCGAATGGCCGGGCTTCAGCTTGCCGAACGAGGCGTAGAATCCCAGCGAATAGCCGAAATATTTGAAGCCTTCGGTGCCGCGATCGATCGCGACCTGCTCGTCCTCATTGACCGACAGCGCGGTCACGATCGCAAAATTGGCGTTCACGGCATGGCCGATCGGCACGCACTCGTCGGACTTGATGATGTCGTAATATTCCTGGACCCATTTGCCCGCCTGCTCTGGCGCGGCGAAGCCGAAGACGAGCGCCCCCATGCCGTTGCGCGCGGCATGCAGGATCGTGTCGCGGCGCGAGCACGCCACCCAAAGCGGCGGATGCGGCGCCTGGATCGGCTTGGGGACGATATTGCGCGTCGGCATCGAGAAATATTCGCCCTGGAAACCGGGATAGGGCGTCATCGTCAGCATGTTCGCACATTGCTCGGTCGCTTCCCGCCACATGCCCTTCTTGAGATCGGGATCGACGCCAAAACCTTCGAGCTCCATCGCCGTGCCGCTCTCGCCAGTGCCCCATTCGATGCGGCCTTTCGAAAGCAGGTCGAGCGTGGCGATCCGCTCGGCGACGCGCGCCGGGTGATTGATCAGCGGCGGCATCACGCAGATGCCATGGCCGAGCCGCATCCTTTTGGTGCGCTGGCTGAGCGCGCCGAGGAAGACGTCTGGCGCCGAGCTATGCGAGTATTCCTCGAGGAAATGATGCTCGACCAGCCAGGCGTAATCATAGCCCAGCTTGTCGGCGAGCTCGAGCTCGTCGAGCGCGTTGTGGAAGATTTGCATGTCCTTGGCGGCCGTGAACGGCGCGGGCGACTGATGCTCGTAAAACAGACCGAATTGCATTCCGCTTTCCTCCGGTTCCTCTCCCGCCCGGAATTCCGATGCGGCACATTTAACAGCCTATCTTATAACAGCCTATCTGATACTATGGAAGATGCCGACAGTCGGATTTCGCCTCAAATATCTGATCGTCGTTCGTCATTGTCGAAAATCGTTCACAATGTCGCAGTCGCTCCTTATGGTCGCCAGGCACCGTCGCGGAACGGGAATGAGGGGATGTGCCGATGAACACGCTGCTGCCCACGACGCTGGTCGGATCCTACGCAATGCCGGAATGGCTGATCGACCGGGCCCGCCTTGCCGGCCGTTTTCCGCCGCGGGTGCGCGCGCTCGAACTCTGGCGCCCGGCCCCCGACCATCTCGAGGAAGCGCAGGACGATGCCACGATCATGGCCATTCACCTGCAGGAACGGGCCGGAATCGATATCGTCACCGACGGCGAGATGCGCCGGGAAAGCTATTCGAACCGCTTCGCGACAGCGCTCGAAGGCGTCGATCTCGACAATCCGGGCGTCGCGCTCGACCGCAGCGGTCACCCTAATCCGGTGCCGCGCGTCACCGGCCGGATCCGCCGCAAGCATTCCGTCCAGGTCCGCGATGTCGAATTCCTGCGGCGCAACACCGATCGCAGGATCAAGATCACCGTGCCCGGCCCGTTCACGATGACCCAGCAGGCGCAGAACGACTTTTACGCGAGCGACGAGGAAATGGCGCTCGATTATGCGGCAGCGGTCAACGAGGAGATACGCGACCTGTTCGCCGCCGGCGCCGACATCGTTCAGATCGACGAGCCCTATCTCCAGGCGCGGCCGGAGAAGGCGCGACAATATGGCGCCAAGGCAATCGATCGCGCGCTGCAGGATATTGGAGGCGTCACCGCGCTGCACGTCTGCTTCGGCTATGCCGCGATCATCCATGGCGATCGGCCGCACGGCTACGACTATCTGGGCGAGCTTGCCGGCACGCGCGTCGATCAGGTGTCGGTCGAGACGGCGCAGCCGAACCTCGATCCGGCGGAGTTGGAGCCGTTGCGCGGCAAGCACATCATGGTCGGGACGATCGACCTGAACGACCCAGCGGTCGAGACGCCCGAGACAGTCGCCGAGCGGATCCGTCGGGCGATGACCGTCGTGCCCGCCGACAAGATCATCGTCGCTCCCGATTGCGGCTTCAAATATGTGCCTCGCGACATCGCCTTCGCCAAGATGCAGGCAATGGTTGAAGGCGCCGCCCTGGCTCGCGCGACGCTCTGAACGCGAGCGCCCGCGCGCGGCGTCTAATGTTTGTTTCAGCAAAGCTGAAACGGTTGCGGCATCGGCCCGCCCCCCGCCCGACCTCCCAATCAGGGTATTCTATGGGAGGTCGGGTGGGCGAGCGGGCGGAGCAGCCCAAGGTTCCGCCGATGCGGAGCATCGTTGGAATGGCTGCGAAGGGCGGCACCGATACAGCAAAGCTGAAAACGACTCTAGCTGGCGCCCGCCAGCGTACCGCGCGGAACCGGGATGCCCGGGATCAGCAGGCGAACGCGGTGGAGCGAGCGCGCGCCGGTGAAATAGAGCGTGCGCCAGTCACTATCGCCCCAGTTCATGTTGGACGTGCGTCCCTCCATGGCGATCGTACCGAGATGCTCGCCGGCAGGGCTGAGGATCCAGATGCCACCGGGGCCGGTGCAATAGACATTGCCCTCGACATCGACCTTCATGCCGTCGGGCCCGCCCATACGCGTGTCGGCGCGCATGTCGCAGAACAGGCGAGCGCTGCCCAGGTCGAGCATGCCATCGGCCTCGACGTCATAGGCCATGACCAGCTTGCGATGCTGGTTGCTGTCGTTGACGTAGAGGATCTTCTCATCGGGCGAGAAGCACAGTCCGTTGGGATTGATCAGGTCGCGCACGACCATGTTGAGCCGCTCGCCATCGGGCGACACGCGATACACGCCGGCGCAATCGATCTCCGGGGGGTGCTCCGGCGGAGTAAACGGCACCTTGGGCGGCGGATCGGTGAAATAGATCGCGCCGTCCGATTTGACGACGACATCGTTAGGCCGGTTGAGCTTCATGCCGCGATAATTGTCGGCGATCATGGTGACGGTGCCGTCGGCATGCTCGCGATCGACACAGCGGCTGAAATGGTGGCAGACGACCAGCCGGCCTTCCTGGTCGCGGGTCTGGCCGTTGCCGTTCTTGGTGTCGTGCTTGTCGACGGTTATGCCGTGCTCGGGGTGCCAGCGCATGCGCAGGCTGTTGTGGATGTCGCTGAACAGCAGATAGCCGCCCTCCGCGATCCATACCGGCCCTTCGGCCGGCCCGGTCGGCCCGCCAAAGCCGCGGCCGAGCTCTTCCCAATCCACGCCCGGGGCGACAATGGCGTCCAATCGCGGATCAAGTCGTTCGATGGGCATCGGCTGCTCTCCTCTGCCCGTCCTCAAGTCCAGGCCTCGGGACGGGTGTAATTAACAGCCTGCCTTATAGCAGCGTCGCTGATGATTTGGAAACGATTTGCGCCGTTGACAGACAGCCAGGCTTACATTCTTATGGCGGGAATACCGACCCGTTCGAGCGGGCAAGCAATCACCATGAGAGGATCGCGCATTGGCCGGGCCGACCGTTGATATCGACGCCTTTCTCAATGGCGTGAAGTTCCGCCCGTTCCACGTAAAAGTGATGCTGATCGGGGCGCTGGCGATGCTCGTCGACGGGTTCGACCTTGGCGTGCTGAGCTGGGTGCTTCCCAAGATTTCGGACCAGTTCGGGGTGTCGCGAACCTCGCTGACCTGGGTGCTATCGATGCAGCAGGTCGGCATGGTGTTGGGCGCCTTCCTCATCGCGCCGTTTGCGGACCAGATCGGGCGGCGGACGCTGCTTGTGCTGTGCCTGGGCGGCGTCGCCGCGACGTGCTTCGTGACGATCTTTACCGACAGCATCTGGGCACTGGCGATCTGCCGGCTGCTCACCGGCATGTTCGCCAGTTCGGTGATCGCCAATATGGTCGCGCTGGCTTCCGAACTCGCCCCTGCGCGCCAGCGCTCGACGGTGGTGACGGTGGTACTTGCCGGCGCGATGCCCGGCGCCTTGCTCGGATCGGCAATGCAGGCGTTCCTGCTCGAGCCCTATGGCTGGCACGTCGCCTTCTGGATCGGCACGGCGATGCCGCTGCTGCTGGTACCGGTGATCTATTTCCTGCTGCCCGAATCGCCCAAATTCCTGGCGGCGCGCAATCCTGACGATCCGCGACTAAAGGCGATCGTGCTAGCCTTGATGCCCGAGGGCGAAGGCGAAGCGGTGATCTTGTCGCGGCGCGACGTGCCCGAGAAACGTCCGAGCACCGTGTCGCTGGTGCGCGATCTGTTCACGCCGGGGCTGGCGCTGCCGACGATTCTGCTATGGCTGAGCTTCATCGCCAGCTTCGGCTTCATCAGTGCCGCGCTCTGGAAGACGACGGTGTTCCACGACACTATCGGGCTCAACTGGAGCCAGGTCGGCATCACCACGGCGATCGGTACCGCATTCGGCGCGACGGGTATGCTGACCATCGGACTGATGATGGACAAGTTCGGCTTCAAGGCGATCGTGCCGACCTATTTCATCGTCGCCGCCGCTGCCGCGATCGGCATGGGTGTATTCGCGCCCGGCTGGGGAATGTTCGCCGCGCTGGCACTCAACGCGCTGGCGCAGCATGCCGCACATGCCGGCCTGGCCTCGATCGCGTCGACACTCTACCCGACGCGCAACCGCGCGACCGGGGTCGGCTGGGCCTATGGCGCCGGGCGAGTCGCTTCAATCTTCGGGCCCTGGTACGGCATGCTGGCGCTACAATATCATTGGGGCGCGATCGGCTATTTCTTCCTGCTTGCCGCGCCGCTGGCATCGGCCGGGACGGTGATCTGGATATTGCTGACGCTCAAGCCGCTCGACCCGGGGACTCGCATCGTCGGGCATTAGAGCGTGGCGGCGTGAGTTTGCGACCTTCTCCTGAAAAAGAGAGCGCCCCCGGCAAATAGGCGCACAGGCCGCTAAACTGGTGGCTGCCAGCCGAGCACGCGCTTGACGGTGCCGCCAAAGATCGCCGCCTTGGCATCACGGTCGAGTTCGTCGCTGTGGAGCAGCATGTCGCGGCTCTCGCTGTACAGGCAGCCGCGGTTGCGATTCGGCCCACCAGCCTCGGCCATGCGCAGACGCGTATAGTCGCTGCCCCACATCAGCCGATCAGGCCCGAACGCGGCGATGACGCGGCGTAGATTGGGCCAGACATCGGCGAACGGATAGGCCTGGCGCGACAGCAACGGCAGCCCGCACAATTTGACCGAGACGTTGGGGAGATCGGCGAGGCCGAGCAGCCCATCGAGCCGATCCCAGGGATCATCGCGCGGCGGCGACACCGGGTGCTGGCTAACCCCGACATGGTCGATGATCACGCTGAGATCGGGATGGCGCTCGATCAGCGGACGCATGGCCGCGGCCTGGCCGTGGGTCGACAGGAATAGCGGCAGGCCGACCTCGGCTGCGGCAGCGAACCCGGCGTCCATCGCGCCGCTGGTGAAGGCCTCGGACAGTTCGGTGGTACGGAAATCGGTGACGAGCAACCGGCCGGCGATGACGCGGTCGTCGCCCCTTACCCGCTCCACCGCGGCCCCAAGTTCGGCATCCCTGGTCATGAACGTCTCGACGCCGATGAAGCGGCCGGGATAGCGAGTCACGCATGCATCGATATAGGGCAGTGCCGCGACCACCAAAGTGGCGTCGACGCCGACGCTATCCATCGCCTCGCGCGCCAGCTCGACATTTATCGCGAGTTTGAGATCGTCGGGAACGTCGTCGCCGAACGGCACGGCGGGTGCCGGCTGGTGGATCTGGGCGTCGATGATGTCGAAGTCGGCGCTCTTCACGATTGCGGTTCCAGTTTTGCCGCGAAGCCGCGGTAGATGGCGCGGCCGCACGCGGCGCAGCAAATGTCTTCGGTCGGCAGGGGAGCGACGGCGGCGGCGGCATGTAGCGCCGGCGCCCCGCCGCAACAGGCACAACCCGAAGGCATGGTGAAGCGGTCGAGTTGGGCGATCATATCCTCGCTCCACGCCGCCCCGCAAAACGGGCAGGTCGGACCGTCGCCGTCGCTCATTATACCTTCTCCACCAACATGCACCTTGTTGAATACCGTTCGTCTTTATATAACTCGCACGATCTTTATCCAGCGCCTTTCGCGCATTCGCCATCCTCGCCGTGGAGACAAGCCAGTATGCAGCCCGCCCGTTATGACGTCCTCGCCATCGGCAATGCTATCGTCGATGTCATCGCCCATGCCAGCGACGATTTCCTCGCCGAGGAGGGGATGGCCAAGGGTGGCATGGCCCTGATCGACGAATCCAGCGCCGAGCGCATCTACGGCGCGATGGGTCCGGGGATGGAAATCTCCGGCGGATCGGGCGGCAATACCATTGCCGGGGTCGCGGCGTTCGGCGGCAGCGGCGCGTTCATCGGCAAGGTCCGCGACGACGCGCTGGGCGATATCTACCGTCACGATTTGCGCGCGATCGGCGTCGCCTTCGATACACCGGCGACCACCGCCGGCGCCGCCACCGCGCGCTGCCTGGTGCTGGTCACGCCCGATGCCGAGCGCACGATGAACACCTTTCTCGGCGCCTGCACCGGGCTCGACGAAGGGGATATCGACGAAGCGCTCGTCGCCTCGGCGGCGATCATTTATCTCGAAGGGTATCTGTTCGATCAGCCGCCCGCCAAGGCCGCCTTTCGCAAGGCCGCGTCACTGGCGCACGCCGCCGGGCGTAAGGTCGCGCTGACCATGTCCGACAGCTTCTGCGTCCACCGCCACAAGGACGAGTTCCTCGAACTGGTCGAAAGCCATGTCGACATATTGTTCGCCAATGAGGACGAGATCCGGGCGCTATATGGCATCGACGACACGCTCGAAGCGGCAAAGATCGCCGCGCAGCATGTCGACCTGGTGACAGTGACGCGCGGGCCCGCCGGGGCGTTGCTGATCGACGCGAACGGTCTGGTCGACGTGCCTGCTTCGCAGGTGAACGCAGTGGTCGACACCACCGGCGCCGGCGACCTCTACGCGGCGGGCGTGCTGTACGGCTTAAGTCGCGGACTGCCGCTCGCCGAATGCGGGCGGCTGGGCTGCGCGGCGGCCGGCGAAGCGATCGGCCATTTCGGGGCACGGCCGCAAGCGGATTTGAAGGCGTTCCTGGCCGACTGATTCCCCGCCTCGGCAAGAGAGGGGCGTAAGATCAGTTCAACCGCGAACGCCGCGAGATGAGATAGATCTCGTCGTTGAACCACAGGCCCTGGTGGCGCTGAAGCGCTTCGCGCGTCGCTTCGAGATACAGGTCGTTCGACAGCGCCTTGGCGAAGCGGCCATCCTCGATCTGCGCGACATAGCTTGCCGCGTTCCAGGCCGCGAACAAGGTCGAGCTGCCGATCGGGGTATGTGCGTCGATCTCGGTCGGCAGCGTGCGGATATCGTAGCGGAACAGCGCTTCTTCGTCCGACAGCGAATGGAAATGATAGTCGCGCGCGGCCGCGCCCAGGTCCTCGCGCACCGCCTGCATGATGTCCTCACGACCGGTACGGAACGGGTCCTCGTTCGGCCAAATCGCGCGGATGATCTCCAGTCCGGGATCGTTGCCGTGGCTGTGGACGCCCATCAATTTGCCGTTGGGACGAAGCGCCCGGACCAGCGGCGTGACCACGCGCGCGCTCTTGAACTTGAGCGGCGCGTGGGCGCGATAGGGCTGCGACAACAGGACGAAATCGAAGTCCGCCTGCGCGTAGCCGCGCCGCGGAATGATCGGATCGAGCATGAAGTGATGGTCTTTGCGATACAAGACGAGCACCGTCGGCGTCTTGTACATCGGGTTGCCGCTCGGCGCGATGCTCGCCTGCCAATGTTTAGCGAGGAACGGATCGAGCTGCTGGATCTGCTCCTCGAACTGTCCCGCCGAGGTGCCTTCGAGCCCGACTTCGTGCCACACCATCGCGCTTGCCCCGGCCGGGGTCTCGGGCTGCAGGTTCGGCGCTTCGCCATATTTGAGATTGGTCAGCACCAGCACGGTACCGGGATGCTCGCGCAGGCGGTCGGGCATCTTCTCGAGCGTCAGCCGGATATTCTCCATGCTGATCTCCTTGACCACCACGTAGAACGGCACCCAGGGATGGCGCCGGTGCAGCCCGCGCAGCATCCGCGCCAGCGCGGTGCCGTCGCCGGCACCCCCGTCGAACAGCCGGATCGCAGGCGGGACCGGCTGAGTATCCGACAATTCGTGCACCGCACGATCGGCGATGATCTGCTTCTCGTTGGTGGTGTTGACGAAGGCGAGATACTTCTGACGATTGTCGTAGAAGCGGAAATTATGCTCGGGGCGCAATTCGGCGCGCAGCCCCTTGATGCCCGAACGCAGCGCACTGACGGAAGCGCCGTCCTGCTCCTCGATGAAGCGGTGGACGCGCTCTACGGTCTGCACCGTTACCCGTCCGCCCTGCTGCAGCCGTTGCACGAGCTTGCCGTCATTGACCGCCAGCCTGCCGAATGTCGACTGCGCCATCTTGAGGCGCCGACAGCTATGCTCGATCTGCTCGAGAAGGGCCTGGGTGTCGTCCATCGCTCAGGCGGACAATCGCGTTGCGCGGGCATAGCCGCCGTCGAGATAGATCAGCGGATCCACGTCGCCGGAGATATACACCTCCTTGACCGCGCCGATCACCACGGCGTGGGTGCCATATTCGATATGCGTCTCATATTCGCAGAAGAAGCTTGCCTGCGCGTCGCACAGATGCGGCGAACCGCACGCGCCCGAGCCCCAGCGGCCCTCGGAGAAACGCTCCTCACCCTTCAGCTTGCCCGCGCAGGTCTGCGACACGGCGAGCTGATCGGCATGGAGGATGTTGACGCAGAAATGCGCGCCGGCCGTCAGCGGCGCATGGAGGCTCGCATTCTTGTTGACACAGACCAATAGCGACGGCGGGTCCATGCTCAGTTCGCTCACCGCGGTCGCCGTCATCGCCCAGCGCCTGCCTTCATGCCAAGCGGTGATAACCACCACGGCCTTGCCGAGCCGGCGCAGCCCGTTCTTCAATTGCTCGGCGATGCTCAGCGGGGCGATGGTCATCTCGCGGACTTGCACGTCACTCATCGGTACCCAGCCCTTCCCTGCCCACGATGCGCAGCCCGTATCCCTCGATGCCGGACAGCCGCGCTTCACTGTCGGAGAGCAGGATGAGATCCTTGACGCCCAGATCGAGGAGGATCTGCGCCCCGACGCCGTAATCGCGGATGCGCTGATCGCGCGTCGGTCCCGGGCTGCTGCGCCGCTCGGATATCGCGCTGACTGATGGGTCGCGGATGAAGACGACCACGCCGGGACCGTCATGCGCACCGATCCGCGCCAGGGCGCGTGAGACATATTCGCGGCGTTCGGTCGGCGGCCCGAGCATGTCGGAGACGAAGTCCAGACGGTGCATGCGCACCAGGGTCGGCGCGTCCGGGGTGATGCGTCCGCGCGACAAAGCGACATGCTCGACATTGTCGATCGTGTTGCGGAACACCGACAGGCGAAAGCCGTCGCCATAGACGGTCTCGAACGCTTCCTCATGGACGCGTTCGACGCAGCGTTCGGTGCGACGGCGATAGCTGATCAGGTCGGCAATCGTGCCGATCGGGATGTCATGCTCGCGCGAAAACTCGACCAGGTCGGGCAGCCGCGCCATCGTACCGTCTTCGTTCAGCACTTCGCAGATGACGCCGGCCGGGATCAGGCCGGCCAGCCGCGATACGTCGACCGCCGCCTCGGTATGGCCGGTGCGGACCAGCACGCCGCCGCCGCGCGCGACCAACGGAAAAACATGACCGGGCGAGACGATATCGTCGCAGCCCTTTGAGGGATCGATCGCCACCGCCACGGTATGCGCCCGGTCGTACGCCGAAATGCCGGTGGTGACGCCATCGCGCGCTTCGATCGAGATGGTGAAGGCGGTGCCATGCCCGGAGTTATTCTCGGTCACCATCGGCGGCAGGCGCAGTTCGCGCGCCCGTTCCTCGGTCATCGCCAGGCAGATCAACCCGCGCGCATGGCGGGCCATGAAGTTGATCTGGGCAGGCGTGGCGAACTGCGCCGGAATGATGACGTCGCCTTCATTCTCGCGATCCTCGGCATCGACGAGGATGTAGGGCAGGCCGTTGCGCGCGGTCTCGATGATCTCCTCGATCGAGGAAATCGAATTGTGGAGCCGGTCGCGCGCCGGTTCGATCAGATCAATAGACATCGTTTTCCTGCAGCACTTCGCGCGCATGGCGCCAGCTGTCCGATCCCGCGGGCAGGCCGACATAGAGCGTCGCGTGGAGCAGGATCTCCTTGATCTCGTCCTTGGTGACGCCGTTGGCGAGCGCGCCGTTAATGTGGTTGCGCAGCTGATCGGGCCGCGACTGCCCGATCAAAATCGCGATCGTCAGCATGGAGCGGATCTTGCGGTCGAGCCCGGGGCGGCTCCACACGTCGCCGAAGCACAACCGCGTCACCAGATCCTGTAACGGCTCGTTGAAGTCGTCGGCATTGTCGAGGCTGCGCACGCCGGGCTCGCCGAACATGTCGAAGCGCATCGCGCGACCGCGGTCATAGGACTCGTCTTTGATCAAGCTATTGCCTTCCTGGTCTCGATAGATGCTGGCACCGACAGCAAGGGGCGGATCGCCTCGGCTGCCGCGCGAAGTTCGGCGCGTGCGGCGGCCGAGACGCCGACCGCGCGCAGGAAACCGTGGATCATGCCCGGGGCGATATGGATCGTCGTCGGCACGCCGGCTTGTTCGAGCCGCGCGGCAAACGTGACCGCTTCGGCGCATAGCGGGTCATGTTCGGCAGCGACGATGTGCGTCGGTGGAAGCTCGGCAAGGTCCTGGCGATCGACCGGCGCCGGGTTGACGTCGAGGCCGCCGCAACGAGTGAACAAGGCAATGTACTGGCGGACGCGGTCGGTGGTCAGGATCGGATCGAGCGCGGTTTGGTAGGCCGCCGCATCGGGCTTCATCGCGAACGTGCCGTAGAAGAGAAGCTGACAGATCGGGCGCGCGGTGGCGCCGCACGCCAGCGCCAACAGCGCGCCGGCGCTATCCCCGGCCACGGCGATCCGCGCCGGATCGATAGCGAGCGCCCCGGCCTGCCGGCCGAGCCAGGCAAAAGCCGCATCGCAATCGGCTTGCGCACCGGCATAGTCGGTTTCCGGCAGGCGGCGATACTGGACGCTGGCGACGACCGCGCCGGTCGCTTCGGCCAGTGCCGCGCCGACGATGTCAAAGCTCTCGACGCTGCCGAAAGCAAAGCCGCCGCCATGGAAATAGCAGATCGCCGGCCGCAGCCCCTCCCCGCCCGGATCGAAAATACGCAGCGCGATCTCGCGCCCCGGCGCGGCGACAAAGGTGTCGAAGCGCGCAACCTGGGGCGCATGGCCCTCGGCGTAACGCTGCCCGGTAAGGTCGCCGACCAGCCGCATCGTTTCCATATCGGCGGCAGGGGGCGTCGCGCGAACCAGCGCGACATAGCGGTCCATGCCGTCTGCGAGGGCGAGTTCAGCCAACGGCCTCATACCGCACCTCGACCGTCCGCGTCGCGAGCTCGGCAAGCCGCGGCGCGACTTCGCGGCCCATCAGCGTCAGATTGTCGGCCGTCTCCTGGTGGTCAAGCTCGCCAGCCTGCGCCATCATCAGCAGATTGCCGAAGCCGCCGGTTTCGTCGTGGAACGTCACCAATTGCTCATAGACTTCGTCAGGCGTGCCGACGAAGAACAGACCCGCCTCCATATACTGCTCGATCGTACCATCGACCGGCAGCGCCTCGCCGTTGCGCAAGCGCGGACGCATCGCGTTGGCGCCGGCCTGGAGCATGCGGATATTCGCATCGACCGGATTGAAGCCGAGCGGATTGCGGAACTGCGGATCGAGCCGGGCAGCGGTCGTAAAATAGCTCTTCATCTTCTCGGCGCGGGCGAAGGCAGTGGCGCGGTCGCCCGCGCATGAGACCAGCGCCAGATAGGCGAGCTTGTCCTGGCCGGGCTGCACGCCGTGCTCGGCGAAATAGGCCGCGCGATAGCCGCTGAACACCGAGCGGGCGACGGCGCCCGACAGGAAGGTCGCGCAGGTATAGCCACGCTTGCCATATTCGCGGGCGCTGGTCGCGCTCGACGCGGTCATCCAGATCGACGGATGCGGCTGCTGGATCGGGCGCGGCCACAAGCTCGCGGTGCGGTAATGGAAATGTTCGCCCTCCCAGGAAAAGTTTTCGCCGGTGTTGGAAAGCGCCGCGAGGATCAGGTCATGCGCTTCCCAGAAGCGGTCCATGAACCCGGTCGGCTGGCGGTTCGACATGAACAATTCGTACGCTGCGCCCTTGACGAGCCCGACTTCGAGCCGACCGCCCGACAGGCAATCGACCATCGCGATCTCCTCCGCGACGCGTAGCGGGTTGGAGCGATTGGCGAGCGGGATGCCCAGGGCGAGCAGGCGCGCCTTGCTGGTCTGGCGCGCAAGGATGGCCAGCGTCGTCATGCACGACGTCGACATGCAGGTCGCGGCGGCGTGATGCTCGTTGACCATGATGTTGAGCCCGACGTCGTCGGCGATCATATATTCGTCGAGATAGCGGTTGAGCAGCTGCCCGGCCACGACGGGATCGCACTCGCGCTGCGGCAGCGTCACGCGCATCGCGCCCGGCTTCTGGAAGGCGGGGTGATAGGCCTGTTCGCTGAATTGCCAGATCTTCATCTTTGTCTCCGAGCGGTCATTCAGCGGCCGGCGAAGGCGGCGATGCGGGCGGCGAGCCTGGCAGGCTGGTCGGCATGGACGCGGTGGCCGGCGTCCGCGAAGGTCTCGACTTCGGCCCGGGGCAGCGCCGTGCGCCAGTCGTCGCGATATTTGGCGCTGACGATTCCGTCCCCCTCACCCCAGACGACGAGAGTCGGGCTGGCGATGCGGTGCGTGCGATCGCCAAGCTTGTGGTTCGACATGTACGGGCTCCAACCGAAATGGCTCGCCGCCTCGTCATTGCGCATCAACCGGCGCAGGCGGTCTTCCGGCAGCGTCGCCAGCGTCTTCATGTCGCTACCGAGCGCGGGCTCGCCGACCTGCATTCGTTTGCCGAGTTCCTGGCGCGACAGCATGAAGATGTCGGCGACATATTGCTCGCGTCGATCGGCGGTGGGCAGGCCGAGCGGGGAGACCAATACCAGTTGAGCGGCGCGGCCCGGTTCCTTGGTCAGCATCTCCGCCGCCACCCAGCCGCCAAATGACGTGCCGACGATGACCGGCCGATCGAGCCCGAGCTGGTCGAGCATGTCGAGGTAGAAATAGCCGAGATCGTCGACGCGGTTGAGGCGCGGCGAGCCTGCGGACGCCCCGAAGCCGGGATGCGAAGGAGCGTAGACGGTGAAGTGCTTCGCCAGTTCGCGCTGCAGCGGCGCGGCTCCCTCGAGCCCGTCGAGCCCGTGCAGGAACAGAAGCGGCGCACCGTCCCCGGCTACGAAGAATTCGAGTGCGGTGCCCAGCACGTCGAGTGCCGACACAGTGCCGAAGCTCAGTTCTTCAAGGCCTTGGGACTGCATCGCTCTCCACTCGTCTCTTCTTTGCGAGCTGGAGAGTGTTGCCCGGCGACTGATACGTCCAATTCTTTGTACTTGAGGCTTTGATGCCTGGAAGGTATGGGTATTTCGATGGAGCTACGCCATTTTCGCTATTTCCGCGCGATCGGCCGCGAGCAGCATTTCGGCCGCGCCGCGATCGCATTGCGCGTCGCGCAGCCGGCGCTCACGCGGCAAATCCGCGACCTCGAGGCCGAGCTCGGCGTCGAACTGTTCGAGCGGTTGCCGCGGGGGGTGCGCCTGTCGAGCGCCGGACGCGCCTTCCTCGCCGACGTCGAGGAGATATTGTCGCAGGTCGACCGCGCCGTCGATCGCGCCAAGCGGCTGGGCAGCGGCCATCTCGGCACGATCCGCGTCGGACTCAGCGAGATCATCGCCGCGCACGACTTCATCTCGCGCGGCCTGTACAATTTCCGCGAAAGCGAGCCTTCGGTGGCGCTCGATCTCAAATCGATGGGGTCGGTGAACCAGATTGCCGCGCTCAAGGAAGGCACGCTTGATGTCGGGCTGATCTATGATGCGCATCTCGACGAGCGCGACCATGAGGTGCTCGACCGCATCTGCCTCGGCTATGGCGAGACGATGCTGGCCGTGCACGAAAGCCACCGGCTGGCCGGGCGAACGTCGGTGACGATGGCCGAGATCGCCGAGGAGCCCGCGCTCGGCCCGGCGCGGCTGACCGCACCCGGCTATTACGACCGGCTGATGGCGGCGTGCGTCGAGAGCGGCAGCACCCCGCGCGTCGTCCAGGAATGTACGACCAACTCGATCCTGCTCAGCCTGGTCTCCGTGGGGATGGGGGTCGGCTTCGTAACGGCGTCGAGCCAGTCGTCGCCGGCCCACCATATCCAGTTGGTGCCGATCAGCGATCTCGGGCTCAAGTTCGAGGTGCTATTGGTGTGGCGCAAGCGCGACCGCTCGGCGGCGTTGCAACGCTTCATAGACATGATGGTCCACCAGGCGGGTGTCGCGACCGAGTAGCCAAAGTCCTCCCTGCGGGGTGACAAAAGACGGCGCTCGATCCTGCTACGCGACGGCCAAGAGGAGAGAAGGATGACCGACGCACCGCCGCTCAAGGGCCTGTATCATTTCGCCTATCCCTGTCGTGACGCGGAAGAGACGCGCCACTTCTACGAGGACATTCTCGGGCTGCCCTTGGTCAATTGCATGATGGCCGAAAAGGTGCCGAGCACCGGCGAAGAGCAGCCGTATGTGCACTTCTTCTTCGAGCTCGGCGACGGTTCGTACATCGCCTTTTTCGACCTGGGCGGCGAGGAGAAGCCGGCGCCCTCCCCCAACACTCCCGAATGGGTCCAGCATTTCGCGATCGAGACCGATTCGGTCGACGATGTCGAGGCGATGCGGCGGCGGCTTGCCGAGCACGGGGTCAAGACCACACCGTTGGTCGATCACGAGTTCGTGCGGTCGATCTATTTCTTCGACCCCAATGGTTTGCGGCTCGAAATCGCGGCGCGAACCGAAGCGCCAGGCTTTCTGGAAGAGGCTGCCAGCGAGGCGCACGAGATCCTCGAGGCGTGGAACCTGCGCAAGCACGGCGCGCCCGCCGCCGGCTGATTGCTTCCTCGTCACCGCGCCCCGCTCCCGCCGCCGAACATTGCCGAATGGACAGATCGGCGGTTGGACGGCAGGAGGGGGCGGGGAAATGTGACAGAGGATTTGAACGCATGGCAGACACCGAACAATCGCGCCGGCGTGTCCAGTCAATCGAAGTGGGGTTCCGCGTGCTGCGCGTGCTGCGCATGGCCGAAGGGCCACTGCCGCTGCGCGAAATTGCCGCACGCGCCAACATGCCGCCGAGCAAGGTTCATCTCTACCTCGTCAGCTTCGTGCGCGAGAACATGGCCTATCAGGATGTCCACAACGGCCATTACGGGCTTGGCTCGTTCGCCATCCAGCTCGGCTTGGCCGCGATCCGCCAGCTGGACGTGGTCGGACTGGCGGCCGAAACGCTGACCGATCTTCGCGACAAGACCGACTGCGCGATCTATCTGTCTTTATGGGGTGACCGCGGCCCGTGCATCGTGGCGAAGGCCGACGGCAGGCTGCAGGGCGCGTTTCTGATCCGGCTCGGCTATATCCTGCCGGTGGCGACCACCGCGACCGGGCTGGTGTTCCTCGCACACCTGCCGCAGGCCGAGGCCGAGCGCGCGTTGGCGGCGCAGGCCGCCTATGATGCCGCCCGCGGCGATACCCGTACGCCGACCAAGGACGAGCTGGCCGAGAGCGGCGAGAAGATCCGCCGCGACGGCTATTCGTCGAGCGCCGGAATGCTCAACCGCAACTTCGCGGCGATCGCCGCGCCGATCTTCGACCATAGCGGCAAGATCGCCGCGACCATCACGCTGCTCGGACCCACCGATTTCATGAGCAAGGCGCGGCTCAAGGACTTCAGCAAGATGCTGCTGGCATCGACCCAGGCGGTGTCGGAGCGGATGGGCGCGCTTCCCAAGCCGATCGAGAAGCCTGCCAAGGGCTGACCCCGAAGCTGTCGCAGGCCCCCTCTCGACCTACGTCGCCCCCCGCACGAAATCCGGCGCGCGGCGGCCTGCCGCGGCGGCGTCTAGGCGAAGCTTGCGGGCTTCGGCACGTTTGGCGTCGTCGAGCCACGACCGTTCGTGACCCCACAGGCTGGGGCCGTAATCGCATTCGAACGGCTGCCACGTCGCCGGGTCGATCGAGCGCCCACCCCAACCCAACTCGACCATGAAGTCCGATGGCGTGCGGGCGTAGAAGCTGGTCATAAAATCGTTGGTGTGGCGGCCGAGCGTGACGCCGACACGGCCCTCCTCCAGCTGGGCGAGGTCATAGGCCTGGCCGACATCGTCGAGCGAATCGAGCTCGACCATCAGGTGGTGAAAGCCGTCGACGCCGGTCTCGATCGCGGCAAAGCTGTGATGGCGGCTGTTGAGATGAAAGAAGAACGCCTTGAACGGGCGCTGCGCGTAGTCGCTGAGGCGGAAGCCGAGCAGGTCGACGTAAAAGGGCAGCACCGCATCGAGCGATCGGACGGTCAGAACGACATGACCGAGCCCAAGCGGTCCAGTGCGAAAGCCGCTGAGCGCGCGGCCGGGGACGAACGCGGAGGACGCCGCGGCGGCGCCGTGGAAGAATTCGAGGCGATTGCCTGCGGGATCATGCGCGATGACCAGCTCGGCGACACGGCGTTGCTCGGCCTCCAGCGACGTACCTGGGATGACCGGATGGCCGGCGTCGGACAGCCGCGTCGCCAGCCGCGCCAGGGCCGCGCCATCGGCGACTTCCCAGCCCATCGCGCTGACGCCCTCGCATGCGCCGCTTTCGACGAACAGGCGACCCGCGCGATCGTCGGTGCGCAACGCGAAGCCGTGTGCGGCCCGATCGGTAAGCTGCATGCCGAGGAGATCGGTGGCGAAACTCGCCCAGGTATCGACCCGCGCGGTGGTGACTCCGATATAGCCGAGTGCCTGCAGCATGGAACGAACGCTATTCGGTAATACCGAAGAACGCCAGTCGAGATTAAGGCCGCTGCACTCCGGGCCGGCTATATTCGGGAGTGAACTCCTCGACATCCACAGCGTGATTGCCGTTCGAGGCGCTGAGCGACGCCAGCAGCCGCGTGAGGTAGCCGCGCAATATTTCCAACTCGTCGCCATCCAACGGCGTCAGCAATTCGGCTTCGAGCGCGCGGGTGTCCCTCTGGAGCTTCTTCAGCGCGTCCTTGCCGGTCGCGGTCAGGCTCAATTCGAGCAGGCGTTTGTTGGCGCTGCTAACGCGGCGATCGATCAGCCCCTTGGATTCGAGCAAGGTGATCTGCTTGATCATCGTCTGCGGTTTGACGTCGTAGAGACGCGACAATTCGGCCGAAGACATATTGGGCCGCGTCGAGAGCGTCGTCAGGATCCGGAACTGCACGGCGGTCACACCGAGCGGGTTGAGCACCGATTCCAGCCGCACATACGCCTTGTACTGCACTTGTTTGACCAGATGCAGGATCGAGGGCGGATGTCGATCGGTAGTTGCGCGAACGGCTTTCCCCATCCGCCCTTAGTGTCCGATCGTGTCGAATCTGTCCAGAGTCCGGCGGTGCGGTACTTCGCCGCACCGCCAGCCTGTGTTCAGCCCTTGAGCTTCTTGGTGGCGATTGCCGCGCCTTCGGCCATCGCCGCCAGCTTGGCCCACACCACTTCGGGATGACCGACGCGCGAGCCGATGCCGCAATCGGTCCCGCCCTGGATATTCTCCATGCCGACAAGCTTACCGACATTGACCAGCCGCTCGGCGACCAGCTCAGGATGTTCGACCAGGTCGGTCATATGGCCGACAACGCCGGGGCAGATGATTTTGCCGGCGGGAAGCTTGACGTCCTCCCAGATGCGCCATTCGTGTGCGTGGCGGACATTGCTCGCCTCGAACGTGTAGCACTGCGCGTTGATCTTGAGCATCAGGTCGACGATGTTCTTGAACTCGATGTCGTGAACATGCGGGCGATGACCACTGCCCCAGCACATGTGGAAGCGGATCTGCTCCTCGGGCAGTCCCTCGACCGCGTGGTTGATCACCTCGACCGCAAATTCCAGATAGTCGCGATACTGGTCGACCGACCAATCAGGATAGAACATCCAGCTCGTCGCGAATTCGGGCTCGTCGATCTGGACGATCAGCCCGGCATCGGTGATCGCCTTATATTCCTCGCGCATCGCCGCGCCGACCGCCATCATGTAATCGCGCTCGTCGCGATAGAAAGCGTTGCGCGCGCCGGCGCCGGCGCTGAGCGGCCCAAGAGCGGCGATAAAGCCATCGACATCGCTCTTGCCCTCGAGGCCCTTCTTGAGCGCGTCGATATCCTTCGCGATCTCGCCCTGACCGATATAGGTCAGCGCGCTCGTGCAGACCTTTTCGGTGGTCGGGCGCTTGGGAACATTGCCGGGCGTCATGAAGCCTGGGCGGACCGGGCCGCCGGCGCCGGCGAACCACAGGCCGGATTCATAGAAACCCGGGAAATCGCGGCGGTCGCGCTCGCCAGGGCCGGCGCGCTTTGACGGCGCGGCGGGGTCGCGCGGCAGCGATTCCCAGCCGGTCACGCGCTGCTGGATATAGCTGGTGTAGCTGCCCATGTTGGCGGCCTTCACATATTCGCCGTCGTTGATGATATCGACGCCGCATTCGATCTGCTTATCGACGACTTCGCGCACCGCTTTGGGCAGCCGCACCGCGATCTCCGCCTGCTTGGTGTCGGCATCCACGAGCAGGGCGTCGAGATCGGCGGGGCGCGGCAGATTCCCGCCGTGAGTCGTCAGGATATGGTCCGTGGAACGCCGCATTGTCTCTTCTCCTAAGTGTTGTCGCCGGCTCACGTTCGGCGGACGAATTTCTGGATCTGGTGGTCGCCATGTTCCTCAGGGATCCAGCCGGGGCGGATCGCGAAGCTGTAGGGCACTTCGGCAACGTAGACGTCGCCATGGCTGTCGACCGCAATGCCGTGCGGCGCGATGAAATTGCCGGGGGTGTGACGGCGTTCGGACGAGCCGCCCCAGCGATCCAGGACCTTGCCCTCGGCGCTGAGCACCGTGACGCGGCCGGGATGATCCTGGAGCATTTCGCCCAGGACAAAGCTCTTCTTGCCCTTGGGCCGCCACAGCTCGGCCACATAGATGATGCCGTTGCCGTCGATGGCGATGTCGCACGGGCGTTGCACGTCGGTCCATTGCTCGAGATAGTCGCCGTCGGCGGTGAAGACCTGGATCCGGTCATTCTCGCGATCGCAGACCAATACGCGCCCTGTGGCGTCGCAGCCGATGCCGTGCGGGAGGTGGAATTCGCCGGGACCGGTGCCGATCTCACCCCATGACTGGATCAGGTCGCCCGCAGCACTGAAGCGATGGACGCGGCAATTGCCATAGCCGTCAGCGACGTAGAACTCGCCGCTTGGCGCCACCGCGAGGTTGCAGCAGCGATTGAACGGTCCTCCGGGATAGGCGATGCATTCGCAGGCATGGACTTCGTAGGGGGGCTTGGGATCATAGCCCGTGTCCGATGCCTGGCCGGGCACGCCGAGTGTCATGATCGGCTCGCCTTCGAGGCTGAAGACGCGAATGCTGTGATCACCATTGTCGACGCAATAGACCCGATCGTCGGGGCCGACCGTCAGGCCGTGCGCCATGGTGAAGACGTCTTCGCCCCAGCTGCGCACGAAGCTGCCGTCGCGCTCATAGACCAGGACGCGGTGCGGGAAGCGGACGAACAGATAGACGCGATCCTGCGAATCGACGGCCACCCCGGTGACGTCGCGATGCGAGACGCCCGCCGGCAGGCGCTCCCAATCGGCCACCACGTCGAACGCAGGCGCTGTCTTGGTTGCCACACCAGGCATTTCGCTCCCCGACGGATTATCAAAAACCAGCCTAGACGTCCGCTCGTCCCTAAGCCAAGCTGACATATATCGTCGCTCAAGCATTTGTACATAGCGAACGACATATGATAACGACGATTGGTCGGCAGGATGGGTAGTCAACCGATCGCCGCACCCGGAGGGGGATTTGCATGACGGACACTGGCGCTCGGCCGATCGACGTGGATACGTTCCTGGAGGGGCTCAAATTCAACCGCTTTCATCTGATCGTCCTGATCCTGTGCACCGCCCTGGCTGCGATCGACGGCTATGAATTGTATGTCGTCGGCTGGGTGCTGCCGGTGCTCGCCAAGGACTTCGGCGTGCCGACGACGGCAATCACGTCGGCGCTGGTCGCTCAACAGGTCGGCATGCTCGCCGGCGCGTTCGTCATTCCCCCGCTTGCCGACCGAATCGGACGGCCGCGCGTGCTGCTGTTCTGCTATCTCGGCATGATGCTCAGCGCGTTGGCGATCCTCACCACCAAGTCGCTGCTGCCGTTCACGGTCTGCCGCTTTGCCGCCGGCTTTTGCGGGACCGCGATGATCCCGATCCTGGTCACGCTCGCCTCCGAGACCGCGCCCAAGCGGCTGCGCGCGACAGTCGGCACGATCACGGTCAGCGGCACGATGATCGGCGCGATGCTGGGCTCGCTGATGCAAGGCTTCGTCCTCGCACCGTTCGGGTGGCGCGGCGCGTTCTGGATTGCGGTGGCGCTGCCCGCGATCATGCTTCCCTTGATCTATTTCTTCCTTCCCGAATCGCTGCGGTCGCTGGTCGCACGCAACCCGCATGATCCCGCCATTTCCGCGCTGACCAGGCGGATGCGGCCGTCGGTGTCCGACGATACCGACGTCGTGTTCACCGTGGCGCCCAAGCCCGACCGCCCTCCTCTTGCGATCCTGCTCTCCGACATTTTCGGCCGCGGCCAATTGCTCCGAACATTCCTGATGTGGGGAATCGCGATCTCGAGCTTCGTGTTCATCACCGCGGGCGTGTGGAAGACGACGATCTTCAAGGACGTGATCGGATTGTCGCTGCAGCAAGTGGCGCTGATCAACGGCATCAACACCGCCGCCGGCTTTATAGGCATGCTCACGATCGGCTTTTTCATCGATCGATTGGGCTTCAAGCGCGTGATGACCGGCACTTTCCTGCTCGCAGGACTGGGGGCGATAATGGTCGGCCTGCTGGCCCCCGGCGCCGGCATGTACGTCGCGGTCGCCTTCATGGGGATGTGCCAGCACGGTGGGCAGGCCAGCATCCCGGCGCTTGCCGCTGCCCTCTATCCCACGCGCAGCCGCGCCACCGGCGTCGGCTGGACCTATGGCGCCGCCCGCGTCGTATCGATCTGGGCGCCGCTATTCGGCACGTTCGTGCTGAGCGAAGGCTTCGGCGCCGTCGGCATCTTCGCGATGCTGGGGGTACCGCTGCTATGCGGCGGCCTCTTCACTTTCTGGCTGATGAGCTTGAAGGGCGCGCCGCAGGTGATCACGGTCGGGCATGGGCGCGGCTGAAGCGACCGTGCCGGCCATCGATGCCCATGCCCACGTCTTTACCCGGGCAATGCCTTTCGCCGCGAACGCGCATTCGCGGCCGGACTATGACTATCCGGTCGAGGCGTGGCTTGCCGATCTCGACGCCAACGGCATCGGCCGCGGGGTGATTGCGGCGGCGAGCCTGTTCGATGACGGCAATGCCTATACGCTCGCGGCGCTGACGGCGCATTCCCGGCTCCGCGCGACGGTGCTCGCCGGGCCGGAGACCAGCGCCAAGCAGTTGCGAGCACTGGCCGAGCGGGGCGTGGTCGGGGTGCGGCTGACCTGGCGGCGGCTCGCCGATCTGCCCAACCTGGCGGACGAGCCGTGGCGCGGGTTTCTGGGGCGGATCGCCGAATCCGGGCTGCATGTCGAATTGCTCGCCGGCAGCGCGCAATTACCGGCGCTGCTGCCGCACTTTGCGGGCGTACCGTTGGTGGTCGATCATTTCGGTGTCCCCTCGGGCGATGAGAGCGAACGCCGGGCCGGGACCGACGCACTCCTTCAGGCGATTGCCGGTGGCCGGACATGGGTCAAGATTTCGGCGGGCTTTCGCCTGCCCCCTGCCATTGCCGCCGAATGCGCCGCGCGCTTGCTCGCCGAAGCTGGGCCAGAGCGCATGCTGTGGGGCAGCGACGCGCCGTTCGTGAACCACGAAGCCGGTACCACCTATGCCGACACGCTGGCTTTGTATCTCCGCCTTGTCCCCGACGCGGCAACGCGCCGGACAATAGACGCCACCGCACTCGACCTTTATTTCAACATACGGAGCCACACCCCATGAACCGCCGAGAGCGCGCCATCGCCACTGCCGAGCTCGAAATGGGGCTCGCCGATTTCTGGCACGACGTCGACAATAATTGGGGCCGCCAGGCGAGCGACTATTATGCCCCGGAGGCCGTCTATCGCTCGGGTGGGCTCAACCTTGAGGGACGCGAGGCGATCCAGGGCTTCTACAGTTGGCGCGAAGGCCGCGGCGCGCGCGTGTCGATCCATGCCTTCACCAACTTCCGGGCCGAGTTCGACGATCAGGGCGGCGCCACGGCGACGTGGTTCATGCTGCTATGGGCGGCCGATGGCGAAGCGCCGCTCGAAAGCCGCGTTCCCACCCGGATCAGCCAGGCGACCGAGACGTTCCGCTGGGACGAAGCCGCGGGGCGCTGGCTGTGCACGCTGCGCGAACTCAAGAACCTGTTCCGCGGCGGCGATCAGCTCAACTTCAGCTGAGCCGCATCAAGCGGTGAGCGACGTCACCGTTGCGATCACGAACGCCTCGCTGCGGTCGCCGGCTGTTCGGAGGATTTCGGCGCCGGGGGCCAGCACTTCATTGCGGATCGCGAGCCTGTCCTGCGTCGGCACATCGCCGGCATGCGCGCCATAATCGAGCCGCCCGTCGCCCATCAGCGTGAACGGAAACAGCGTCCCGGGCCGTTTGAAATCGCCGATGCGGCCGAACGCGGGAAACGGGCCGACCGCCACGCCAGCGGCGTCGATCGTCAGGTCGACCGCGATCTGCCGGTCGGTGGCATCTTCCGCGCCTTGCGGAAACAGGATCACCCGCACGATATCGCCCACTGAAAATGCCTTTCTGAACGTGATGCAAAAAGGGCGCCCGTTGCACGGGGCGCCCTTTCGTTCGTCGGCGTCGGATCAGAAGCGCGCGCGCGCTCCGAACATAAAGGCGCGACCGACCTTGTCGTAATATTGGCCGTTCACCGGGCCGTTGAGGATGATGTACGGAACGGGCGGCGGATCCTTGTCGAGCAGGTTGTTGACCGCCCAGAAGAATTCGAACCTCTTATTCTCTCCGGCGAAGATCTTTCCGAACAGGTTGAAATAGGTAACCGCCGGCACCCTGTTGTCGTTGATCGTGTTGGTCGGCAGCGTGTTGTACGTCACGTCCTGGACGCCCTTGCTGATGAAGATCGTCTGCAGCGTCAGTTCCCACGCATTGGTGCCCAGCGTCGTGGACAGATTGCCGCGGAAGTGCGGAATCGAGCCGAGATTGGCCCAGCCATTCTCCCCGGCGCGATCGATCGGCGCGGCGCCGGTGCCCGAATCGACCAACGCATGGAGGACGTAGGTGCCGCTCGCGGCGATGCTCCCGCGGCCGCCCGAGCCCAGGAAGTCGAGCGACGTGCCGTAATTCACGGTCACGTCGATGCCCTTCTGAGCGAAGGCGCCGACATTGAGCGAGCCTGCGTTCAGCGCGGTATGGATCCGATCGTTCGGGTTGGGGGTGGAGAGATCGGGCCCATAGGTGAACAGGTTGCAGAAATAGGCTTCGCCGGCGCTGCACAACGATGCGATGTTCGCCGTCGACAGGTTGGTGATCGCGTCGTCGATCTTGATATTGTAATAATCGACCGAGATGCCGAGGCCGCTCAGCGCACCGCGACCGCGATAGGCCGCGCCGACCGTAAAGGTATTCGAGATTTCAGGCCCGACATTGATATTGCCCATACTGGTGTTCTGCGGGATCACGGGGCTCTTGGTGACGCCGTCGACGACCATCGTCACCGCATTGGTGACGTTGCTGCCTGGGCTATACAGTTCGTTGATCGCGGGTGCCCGGATGTCGCGCGAACGGGCGACGCGGATGTTCAACCCGTCGACCGGTTCCCACACCGCGCCGGCCTTCCAGGCGGTCTGGCCGCCGACGGTGCTGTAATCGGCATAGCGGAACGCGCCGTTGACGCCCAAATTGTGGAGGAACGGCAAATCCTTGGCGAGCGGGACGGTCGCCTCGACATAGCCCTCCTTCACGTTGAAGGCGCCCGCATAGGGAACCGCATTGCCGGCGGTGAGGAAGCCGTTGCTGGCGCCCACCGCGTCCGCGGTCAGCTTCTCGGTTTCGCGGCGATATTCGCCGCCGAACGCCACGGAGACCGGACCTGCCCAGGTCGAGAAGGGCTCGCCGACGATGTTGGCGGCGGTGGTGAACTGATCGTACTTCACCTTGGCGAGGCCTTCGCCCCAGATGTAATTGCGCGCCGCGGCGGTGGTGTTGCCTTCGCCGAACAGGTTGAGCGGCTGGCAACCGGCAGCGGCAGCGACGCCGTCACGGACGCCGCGGCAGACGATGTTGCCGGATCCGTCGCGAACCGCGTCGATCGCGAAGTTCAATTTGGCGGTGACCGGGTTGTTGAAGGTCGCCGAGGAATAATAGTTGATGCCATAGGATGCGTGCGCATCCCATTTCCACGACCCGCCGAGCCGCCCCTGGAAACCGATCGTGCCGTGCGGGGTCTCGTTGGTAATCTCGTAGCGGTTGATGCCGATATCGATGCCGATCCGGCTGATATTGAAGCTTTGCGTCGTCGCCGGGAGCAATGCCAGCACCTGCGCCGGAATGAAGGCGTTGTCGCGACGGATCATCTGGCTCGACAGGCGGATCGGAACGCCGTCGAGGATGCCGACGGAGCGCGAATAGCCCCCCTCGATATAACCGGTCAGCGAGTCCGAAAAATCATAATAGATACTGCCATAGGCGGTCTCGCGCTCGACCTTGGGAACCAGCGCCGTGCCGGTGATGATCGAGCTGCCTTCGCCGCCGATCATCGTCGAGCCGCCGAAGATCGAGCCCTTCTGGAACGGACGGATCGAACCGTCCGGATTGAAAGTCATGTTGGTCAGCCCGGGAATGGAACTGACGATGACGCCGCCCGCGCCGAGATTATTGTGGACGTGCTTGGCCAGGATGAAGGCCGGCTGGCCGAAGCCAGGCGTGCCGGGAGTGGTCCGCTGGCCGTTGCTGACGATCATGTACTCGTCGCGGCCCCAGTCGCGGGTGTAGATATCGCCGACGCCGTCATTGTCCGAATAATCGCCGCTGAGGACGATATGGCCCCGATCGCCGTTGAAGCTGGTGCCACCGATAAAGCCGATGCGCCGGGTGCCATAGTCGCCATACTGCGAAACGCCCGCCTGTGCGGTGACTTCGAGTCCCTGATACTTCTTCTTCATGACGATGTTGACGACGCCCGAGATGGCATCCGAGCCGTAGAGCGCCGAGGCGCCGCCGGTGACGACATCGACGCGCTCGATCATCAGCGTCGGGAACAGGTTGAGATCGGTCGTGGTCGGCACGCCGAGGTTGCTGGCCGGCGCGAACGGCACGACGCGCGACTGGTTGACCAGCACCAGCGTGCGCTGGCCGCCCAGCGCGCGCAGATCGGCGGTGGCCGCGGCGGGGCTCGAGGTGTTGGTGGCGTTGGAACCGGGCGAGCGCGTCGCCTTGAACGCCGGATTCTGGTTGAGCACCTCCATGACCGTGGTGGCGCCCTGCTTTTCGATCACTTCGGCGCCGACCACCTGGGTTGGAGTCGGTGCCTGAAGGCCGTTGGTGGCGGTACGCGACGCCGTGACCACGATCTCGCCTTGCTGCGACTCGGCCTTGTCATCGGCGGCCGCCGGGGCCGGTTCGGCCTGGGCGGCGCTGGCCGGCGTTGCGCTTGTCTGCGCAAACGCGGCGCCGCTGGCGAAAGTGGCGGTGGTGAATGCGGTGGTGGCCATCATGCGATGCAGCCATGATGCGGGACCACGATTCATAAAAAGTGCCATATCAGCCTCCCCTCTCCGGCAATTGCGGGGCCGGCTTTGGCGCCGTTGCTCCCGCAGCATCGCAAGATGCTTGCTTGTTGTTCCCAATCCGCGCCGGGGTCACGCCCGGCGCGCTCGATGGCCTCGCAATCCATTCCGGATTAACGAACGACAGTTGTTTATGGCACATAAGGCAGGCTGACAACCTAAAATCGCAGCCAGGCTGATGTATGAGGTTTGGCCATCGCGAATCACGGCGCAATCGGCCCCATCGCCAGCGCGTCGCTGTAGATACTGGGGTCGATGAGCCGCGACAGCGCTTCGCGCGACCGTGGGGTGCGTTTGTCCTGCGTGGCCAGCCATTGCTCTTCCGCGACCAGCTCGTCGAGCAGATCGGCAGGCAGTGCCGCTGGAAAGGAGAGCGTCGGCCACGCACCCGCTACGTCCACCGGACCAAAGCCTGCAGTCGCCGCGACCAATGCCTGAGCCGGCGCCGGATCGCGACGAATCCGCGCGCTCGCGGTGATCACCGCTCGGACGAACTCGATGATTCGCCGGCGCTTGGCGGGATCGGCGAGATTCGCCGCGGTGCTATTGAGGTTGAACAATTCGCGATAGACGCCGTCGCCGGAGAAGATGACGATATCGTCGCCCAGCACCCTCGCGGCATTGCCGCCATACGGCTCCCAGATCGCCACCGCATCGACCTCGCGCCGTTCCAGCGCCGGGCCGATGCCCTCGAGCGGAGATATGCGCACGGGGGCGATATCGGCGAAGCTCAGCCCCTCCGTCGCGAGCATTCGCGCGAGGAAATAGCCGGCCGACGTGGTCGCCAGCGTCGCGATCCTCTTGCCCTTGAGATCGGCGATCCGCTCGATCCCTGCCGAGCGGCGTGCGATGATGCGGTAGCGGCCTTCGGTAACGGTGAGAATGATGCGGATTTCGGGATGCGCGACCGAATAGCGCAATGCCTGGGTCTCGGCATGCGTGGCGATATCGGCGGGCGCGCCCGTGCCGATCAGATTGGGGATGCCGCCATTGCTGACCGCCGCGCCCGCCGGATACAGATCGCGCGCCGCCAGCAGTACCGGCGCGATCTCGATCGTGGCGATGCTGCCCGACACCGCCATCGGCGCGATCGCGGCCGCGGGCTCCACGCGGGTTTGCGGTGCGCATCCCGCCAGTGCGACCAGCATCGCCATCGCGAGGATTGGCCGCTGCCAATCAATCATGAGCATCTCCTTGCCAGTCGACCAATATAAGCCAGGTTGATTATTGAAAGGGCCGAAGCTTTGCGCGAGCCGGCTGTCGCGGATGTGGCGGCGCGCCCGCAGGCTCGCGGTAATAGAGGCGGCCATTCCGCCACGCTGCCAGCGGCGGCCGATACCGCCTGCGCCTCACTCTTGTTCATGTGGCCCAGCGCCCGCGTCCAGCAGTTCAAGTCATCCAATCAGACAGCGGGTCCACGTCGGGTTTCGCGAAAAACTCATGCATAGCAGCCAGCCCGCTACCGGCCCATTTCCTGCCATTGGGATTCGCCTCGCCGGGAATGCCCGCTTGTGGCCGCTTGCGGACTGGCAGGTTTTGGCCGCGCGAGCGCGAAAGCGGACATAATTAGGGTTGGAGGTTAAACGGTTCGAACTGGGCTGTGAGCCGGCAGGCAGCTTTCGGACAGAATATTGCCGAAGCGGACGTTCGTTTAGGGGACCGAAGAGTCCATCTCCGCATCTAAATCGATACCGTCGTTCTCATCGGAGAAGTTGGGCTTCGGCTGGAGCGACGTCAGCTGTTTTCGATGCAGCCCAGCCGCATGAAGTGTGGCGCGGTTCCGCATCCAAGCGTCGTTTACGAGGTCCTGCCATTGCACCACCTCGATCTGACCGCGATAGTCGCCCTTCAACTGGCGAATGCGGCCCTGCCCACTGGAAGTGGTATCCCAGCCCGAGAGCTGTAAGACGAGGTCACCAACGATGTCGGCGACGACGTAGCAGTGGAAAACGCAGTCCTTTGCGATCCTGACGCGCGTCCGACCGAAGGATTCGATCTCCTCGCCCTGAAGCTGGGCGAGGTAGCGAGTGATCTGCTGCTCGATCTGGTCTTTGGCGCCGTTGTAGGTCCGGCGGCCAGGTTTCTTGAATTCGACCACCATCACCGTGCGTAGCGGCTCCGAAACGTCAACGGCGTCCGGCTGATCAGGGTCGGTCGATCCGAGCCCGTATGCAAGATCCCATAGGAAGAGGTCGGGCCGGTCGGCAGATCCCGCTTGCACGAGGATGTCGTCGAGGCGCTTATCGGACGAGAAGGCCCGTGTGAACGCGAGCCGCTCATCAACAATCCATAGTTCATGGCCGCGGCTTTGAAGTTCGACCGGGTCGTCACCGCGCACGTTCATCGGGCAGATGAAAGAGTGAAGAGTGCGTTCTAGGTGGAAATCGTCGGACGCGCCCTCACGCGCCCGGATCCGAGTGATGAGCCGCTCCAGCAACTCCAGCGCGAGCTTCCGGCGCACGACATGCTGGGCGAGTGCGAGCTGTTCGGAGGCCTGGATGCCACGAGCAGCCTCGACGATCGATTCTTGGAAGCCGAACTGACCGTTGGCGTCGAGCGCGTCGATCAGCCTCTGCAGAGTATCCTGACGTTCCTCGTCCCGGCGAATCTGAAACTTGACGAGGTAGGACGCAAACTCCTCCGGCGTCGCCGCGTGGAGGGGGACGCGCCCCAACTGCGTGTCGTCGTCGTCGAAGCCGTAAGTGGGATAGCGCTCGACGAAGGACTCATAGCGCTTGCGCCTCTTCTCCACAAACTTGCGCACTTGCTCCGGCAGCATTCGATCTCTGACCGCATCCATGCAGAGCCGGCTGATCTGCTTGAGCGTCCGCTCGGTCAGGTTGAATGCCGTACGGCCCTCGTTGACCCGAAGATCGAGATATTCGCCCGACACGCATCCGTGAAAGGCAAGGTCTGCCTCTCCATCGCGTTCGAGGGATTCGATGCCTAAGAGGTTGTCGACCTTGCGTGTCTCTACCGTGCGACCGTTCGCTAGGAGATGGAGTTGGTGCAGCCCTTCCAGCCCGGTGCTCGCTTCAGGACGGCATACGAACCCGACAACGTGGAGTTCGCCGAACTCCTCACTGAACTTTGTGGTCTCCATTCTCTGGCCCACGACGAGGTCCGATACCGCCTTTGGATATTCCGCTGCATCGCCATCCACGTCGAGCAGGATTGTCGGACCACCACCCATGAGGAAATCGGCAATGAAATGCGCGCTGAAGTAGCGCAGGAACGTGTCCGCCCGCTTGGGGAATGGATCGGCGTAGTCCTTGGTCCGTATTCCCCGGAAGCGCACGCGCGTCCCGCGACCCTCCTCCGGAGCGACCACCTGATCCTCAACCGTCGGGACCACCTGCTCGATGTTATTGAGCACGAAGCCGAATGCTCGACGGGCCGTCTTCCCACCCAGCATATAGGTGCTGTCGACCTCGATCTCGTCGAAAGCGTCAAGCCAGAACAGGCGGCCGACGCCCTTGCCGCCCTTGCTCTTCTTGAAGTCGGTGTCGATCTCGCAGAAGGCGGCGTAGCGATCGGCGTCTAGGCCGATACCGTCGTCCGCAATGAGAATATTGATGCCGCTGGGATCGGAAAGCTTGGATACGGTGATGTCGATCCGGCCTCGGGATACGTCCTCCCCGTAGCGGTCCTCGATTCCAAACATCGCGTTGCTCACCGCTTCGAACAGTGGCTGCAGACTCTGTGTGGCGTTGGACGGCTTGGGAAGCTTGCGGACGCGGTTTTCAATGTTGGGAGTGAGCGTCGGCAATTTCTCGTCCCCATAGCTGAAGCCTACCTTATAGCCCCGGGGATCGAGACGCCAATGCGGTTGTCCAAAAGGCTCAGCCTTCCTAAATCTGGATGCATTCAGCCGCGGGCGAATCCACCTCCCTGTCTGTCGGAGACCATAATTTCCGTGAAAAAGCGCGTACTGATCACCGATGTCGATAATACGCTGCTCGATTGGCAGGACCTTTGGTATCAGACCTTCTCGGCGATGATGGACAAAGTGCTCGAAATCTCGGGCGTCGATCCCGAGAGGCTTTATGCCGAAGCCAGCGTTATCCACCAGAGGTACGGCACCAGCGAGTATTCGCGTTTACTTGAAGAACTTCCCTCGCTGCAAAGGCTCTACGGCGACACCGTATCGACGGTCATGGCGCCGGCGATCAACGCCTTCCGCGAAACGCGCCGCCGCGTGCTGGCGCTCTACCCGACCGTCGCTGAGACCCTCGCCACGCTGAAGGCCAAGGGTGTCATTATGGCGGCCTTCACCGAGTCCAAGGCTTTCTATACCAACTATCGCTTCCGTAAGCTTGGCCTCGACGGTCTCATCGACGTGCTCTACTCACCTGAAGACCACGACGTGCCCGATGAGGTGATCGCGACGCGTCGGTATGACGCCGAGACCTACGCCTTCAAACACACAGTCCACCACTATACGCCTGAGGGCGAGGTGAAGCCGAACCCCCATATCCTTCTTGAAATCGTCAGGGATCTTGGCGTCTCCGCCGAGGAGGTGGTTTACGTTGGCGACAATCCGCTGAAGGACGTCTTCATGGCGCAGCAGGCTGGCATTACCGATGTTCATGCCGCGTATGGATCCAGTCAGCACAAGCCGGAATATGAGTTGCTGCGCAAGGTGACTCATTGGACGCCCGAAATGGTCGAACGCGAGCGCACCGCCTTGAAGCCGGGCAATGTCGTAGCGAGCCACGTGCTGACCAAAAATTTCGCAGAGCTTCTGCCGCTGTTCGAGAATTCCTGATGACTGACCTGAATTTGGTGCCAACCCCGCCGCCTTGCCCACCCGCGCCGGCTGCTGCGCCGCCGCTGGGTGCCGGGCAGATTGAAATCTGGAAGAAAGTGGTCGATGTGCAGCAGCACTTCAACGACCTAGAACTGCGGATTCGCAATTTCGCGCTGATCGTAACCGGCGCCTTTCTCGGTCTTGGCGGCTACGCGATCAAGGACGCCGGCATCGTCAAGGTGTACGGACTAGAAGTATCGATCGCTGGGCTTGTGGTGGTGTCGGCAATTTTCCCGCTCGCCGCTTTCTATTTCATGGATCGGCTCTGGTATCACCGTCTGCTCGACGGCTCCGTCTATGCCGGAATCGAGGCGGAAACGGCCCTCAAGGATCTCGGCTACAAAGTCGATCTTGGCTCTAAGATTAAGGAGCACAGCCCGTTCACGCTCTGGCCAACCAAGAAAAAGATACGATCGGCCACTAAGATGGACCTCTTCTACGCAATACTAGCAGGATCACTCCTTCTGATCGCCGTTGTTGTCGGGTTCGGCGTTCGCCCTCAACCGGCCGCAGATACAACTCCTAAGGTCGCGACCGTCGCATCAACGGTTGTGCCGACCGGCTCGATGAACGGTCGTACAATTAAGCCAATTGGCGGCCGTAAGGCAGCTAGCCAGTAGTCGGCCGAATCTATGGGAAGAACGTCAGAATTTAGGATCAGCTCGCGGGCGGCTGGATGACCGTAATTAGGGCGCGTAGCTGCCATGGCTAATTGGTCCATGTTGCCATCGCTGCCCATGTTCTGCTCATTCCCGTAAGGCTGCGGCACGGGTGCCGTCGTTCTCGCTGCCCGCTCCGTTATTCTCTCGAAAGTTTAGGTCAGTTCAAGAAAGGCGCACTCGAAGTCGGCATGCGACGATCTCCGGTGGGGCCAGCGAAACATCAGCTACAGGAAGCATCAGCCGGCCAGTTCCTTCAGCGGGATCGCCGGATCGGCCAGTGATCGGCGATCGGCGGCCGCGCCGGCGGCCACCAGGGCCCGACCCTGGACAAAGTCCTTGACCGAGTTGACGCAGTCGAGCGCGATCACGCGGCCCAGTTTCAAATACACGATGCTGAACGAGCGCGCCATCGGGTTCCCGCGCACGACGGCATCATCAAAACCCGTCGAAAGCCCGACCGTCTGGAGCTTCAAGTCGAATTGGTTGGACCAGAACCACGGCACTACGTCGTACGGCTCGGCAGCATTAGTCAGCACCTTGGCGACGGTCATCGCTTGATCGTTGGCGTTCTGCACCGATTCGAGTCGGATCGGCGCTCCGCCGGCGTAGCGGTTGGTGTGCAGCGCGCAGTCTCCGATCGCGAAAATATCGGGTAAAGAGGTGCGGCACAGATCGTCGACCAGCACACCGTTGCCGCCATTTGCGCCCGCAGCCAGCAGCAGCCCCACCATAGGCTCAATGCCGATCCCGACAATCACCATCTCGCAGGAAAGTGTATTGCCATCGGAAAGCCGCACGCCGATGGCTGCACCACCACTGTCCTCGATGCGCTCGACCAGTGAACCCAGCCGGATATCGACGCCATGAGCGCGGTGTTCCGCCTCATAGAAGCGCGACAGCGGCTCACCAGCGACGCGCGCGAGCACTCGGTCTTGCGCTTCAAGGATGGTGACATGCTTGCCCAGTTTGCTAAGCACCGCAGCGGTTTCGAGACCGATATACCCGCCGCCAATGACGACGGCGCGCGCGACGGATCCAAGTTCCATCTGTATCCGATCGACATCGGCGAGGGTGCGGACGCTATGGACGCCGCGGAGATCATGTCCCGGGCATGTCAAGCGCCGCGGACGGCCCCCGGTGGCCCAGACAAGCGTGCGATAGTTCAGCGTTGCACCATCGTGCAGCACGACCTTGTGTGCGGCGGAATCCACCTCCGTTACCCGCCGCCCGAGCAGCAGGGCAATATCCCGCTCGGCCCAGAAAGTCGCGGGCCGGATCAGAAGGCGGTCGTAGCTCTTTTCGCTAGCGAGATATTCCTTGCTCAGCGGCGGGCGTTCGTAGGGCGGGTGCGGCTCGTCGCCAACGATCGCAATGCTACCTGAAAAGTTGCGCTTGCGCAGGGCGATCGCCGCCTGTGCGCCAGCATGGCCCCCACCCACGATCAGCGCGTCGAAGCTGTCGCCCATCTCGCTTTTCCCTTTCGGTATTTCCCGCGCCGCAGTCTTCCGGCGCGATCGTCATGCGCAGGTCGGTCAACGCATCGGTTACCACGATCTGCCAGAACAGTCGGGAACCGGGCATGCGCACGCCGGAAATCGTCGAGCAGGTCGTTTTCAACCGCGCTCATCGGTTCCAGCCGATCCAGGTGATCTTCGTCGACATAGACGTGGCAGGTCGCGCAGGAGAGGCAGCCGCCGCACAGCGCCAACATTTCGTCGATGCAGGCGACGCGAAATTCTCCATCACGGGCAGGCCAGCCTTGGCACCGGTGAAATTGGATTCGGCGCCGAGAATAGTCGTTCCCAGCCGGGCTTCCAGCTGCTGATCGGGATCGCGATAGCTCAGCCCTCATGAGCGACAGTCACTCGAAGTCCTTCCAAATCATCAGTCATCGCAATCTGGCAAGAAAGGCGCGATGTGACATCGCGATCCGCGGATGATTCGAGCAAATCATCCTCATCCGCACCCATCGGAACCAGTCGATCAAAAAACACCGGATCGACGTGCACGTGACATGTCGCGCACGAGCAACAGCCGCCGCAAAGCGCTAGCAATTCGTCGATGCCGCCGTCCCGGATGATCTCCATCACCGAAAGACCTGTATCACCGGCTAGAACATGCTCGTTTCCGTCGCGCGTAACGACAATAAGTTTTGGCACGCAATTCTCCTCATCAATGCCAGCGACATCACAGCGAATGTTCGATTAGAGGTGAGAAGCTGCCATATCTGCCACGAAAGAAGAGTAGCGGCTCATCGGGGCGGGCAATGTCCAACTCACGCACGCGACCGAGGACGATGAGATGATCCCCCGCCTCATGGACGACCTCCAAGGTACAATCGATCCACGCAACGACATCGTGCAGCACAGGCGATCCGCCGGTCGACAAGCCGTAATCCAGGCCGGCAAATTTGTCGGCGTTCTTGGCCGAAAACCGGCGACACAAGTCCTGCTGGTGACTGCCGAGCACGTTGACGCAGAATTTGGTCGCGCGCTTGATCCTGGGCCAGCTGGTCGAGGATTGATCGGGAAAGAAGGCGACGAGCGGCGGGTCGAGCGAGACCGAGGTGAACGAACCGACCACCATTCCGACGGGGTCTCCATCGGGCTCGATGGCGGTGACGACGCATACACCGGTCGGATAGTGACCGAGAACTCGGCGGAATGTCGCGCCGTCTATCGAAGCATCGATTTTCACAGTCCCCTCCACAACGGCTTCCTCTTTTCTTTCACTGCGGCCTCGCTCTCGCGTCGATCGATCGTGTCCGCGTAGCGTTCGATCGCTTCGAACCTCGTAGCCAGCGCGACTTCCAGCGGATCGTTGAGCCGCGCGAGCACCGCCGCCTTCGCCGCCTGGTTCGCGAGTGGCGAGGCGGCATTGATCTTTTCTGCCCAGTGCAATGCGGACGCGTCGAGATCGGCGGGCGGCACGACCTCATTCACCAGCCCGTACCGTTCCGCATCGACCGCGCCTATCCGCTCGCCCGTGAGGATCATCGCCATGGCGACGTGATAGGGAAGTTGACGGATGACTCGGTGGACGACGCCGCATTCAGCGATGATGCCGACCTTGGTCTCCGGCAACCCGAACTGCGCCGTGTCGGCGGCGACGATGATATCGGCGCACATTGCCAACTCGAATCCGCCGCCGACGCAGAAGCCCTGTATTGCCGCGATCAACGGCTTTTTCAGCGCCGTCAGCGGCCCCCCGATACCCGTCAGTCCACCGCCCAGCGCGATGCGAGGCGTAACATCGCGCCCGCCCGACATGTCCGCGCCAATGCAAAATGCGCGTTGGCCCGTCGCCGACAGGATCGCGCACCAGATGTCGGGATCGTCATTGATCCGCGCCCAGGCAGCGGCGAGCTGTTCGTCCATCGCTCGCGTGATGGCGTTCATCTGGTCCGGCCGGTTGAGTCGGACACGGGCCACCCGACCGACGCAATTGAAGTCGATCTCGGCCAAGGCTCAACCCGTCGTTGCCGCCTGCGGCGCCCATTCGAGTTGGATATCGTCGACTGCCGCAATGATCCCCGAGCGAAAGGTCGGGCGAGCGCCGGTGGCAAGATGGAATTCTGGAATGCGCTTCAGCCATTCCTCAAGCGTGACGATCGCCTCCATGCGCGCCAGGTGCATGCCTGCGCAGCGGTGCGGCCCCCCCCCGAAAGTCATGTGCGCAACCCGCTTACGGCGGATGTCCAGTGTCATCGCATCCGCATTTTCGCTCTCGTCCAGGCCGTGAAGGGCGGTCGGAATGAGGATCATGTCGCCACGCTTCAGCGTGACGCCGCGATATTCCTGATCGCTGGCGACCATGCGCGCCTCGGCGATCACCGGGAAGCGCCGGAACATCTCCTCGACGCCACGCATCAGCACCAGCGGATCGCTGCGCAGGTCGGCGACGATCTCCGGATGCCTGGCAAGGTGCAGCATCATGAAGCTGAGGAAATTTACCACCGTGTCGAGCCCGCCGAGCAGCAGCAGCGAGATCAGGCCGATGGCGCGTTCGCGCGAGATCGGTTCGCCATTGATGTCGTTGTTGACCATGATTGTGATGAGATCGAGGCCCGTGCCGCCGCGCCGGGCATCGACGATCGGCTCGACATAATTGTCGAAGCCCGCCTGCGCCGCTTCGAGCGCAGCGCCCATTTCCTCCGGCGTGGCGCCCGGCGGGCGTGTCATGTCCTCCGCGAAGCGGCTGAGCATCGGCGCGTCCGACATCGGCAGGTCGCACAGCGCCATGAACACTTTCACCGGGAATATCCGCGCGTAGTCGGCGGAAAATTCGCACGAACCGCGCGCCGCGATACCCTCGATCAATTCGACGGCGATGTTGCGGACATGACCTTCGACGCGGCGAATCTGCCCGAGGTTCAGGCCCTTATCGAGCGTCTTGCGATACGGCGTATGCTCCGGTGGGTCCATCCGCGTCGGGACCATGAGATACTTCTCCCCCGCCTCCTTGGGCAGGAAGATGACCTCGCTCGAGAAGCGCGAAGGATCGGTGTAGATTTCCTTGATCAACGCGCTGCGCGTCGCGACCCAATGGCCACCCGTGAACGGCGTCCAGACGAGTTCCGGCATGTCGGGACGTTGCAAAGCGCGCCATGCCTCATGATAGCCTTGCTCGATGCCGTCGGGATCGTACATGTCGATCTCGCGGACGAGGTGGGCCGGTACATGTGCCGGCCGCGGCGTGCGGTGGCGAGCGACTTGCGGATCAGCGTCTGCCATGGGGTTTCCTCTTCCGTTCGATTGCCTAAAGCGTCGGGTCGATAACCGCTTTGATCACTTCGCCCTTCTTCACTGCATCCAGCGCCTTATCGGCGTCGCTGATCGCAAAGCGGTGGCTGATCAGTGCGGCGAGCGGAAAACGATCCTGCAGCCGCGCAGCAAGGTGCATCGCGCCATAATAGTTTTTGGGCTTTGGAAAGCTCGCGCCGCCGACCGTTAGGTTCTTCGTGGTCAAGTCGCGTGGGCTGATCGGCTGCGTGCCGATCGCGCCCCAGAGACCAAGCACGACGTAGCGGCCGTGATTGCCCGTAAGATCGACGCCCTCGGGAAAGGCGGGCAGATATCCGGCCGCCTCGACCACCACGTTAGGGCCATTATGTCCGCACAAATCATAGATCTGGCGACGCCGTTCCTCGGGAGAATCGGCCAACGACACCGTGGCGGTGGCGCCCAATTGCCGGGCCGTTTCGAGCTTCTTGTCGACACCGTCGATGACGATGATCTCTCGCGCACCGGCCACCGCCGCGACCAGGACCGCCGAGAGGCCGACCGGCCCGGCGCCCTGCACCACGACGGTCTCGTTGACGCGGATCGGTCCACAGCGATCGAAGCCGCGCAGCACCGTCGGCAATGCACAACCGAGCGCGGCGATAGCTTCCGGATCAGCGCCATCGGGCAGCCTGAAAAAGGCGAGGCCGCCCGGTAGCCAGGCGTAGTCGGCATAGCTACCCCAATTGGGCTTCTCGGCATGTTCGAAGAACTGCGAATTCTCGCACGGCGTCTCTTCGAGCACGCTGCAGGAATGGCAGCGGTGACACAGTGCGATCGGCGACCAATAGACGAGATCGCCGACCTTGACCGGGATACCGGCATAGTCGGTGGAGACGCCGGGTCCGAGCTTCTCGATGCGGCCGACGCCCTCATGACCAAGGATAATGGGGAAGGGCATGATACCGGCTTCTCCGGTCATGATGTGCAGATCGCTGCCGCAGACCCCACCGATCACCACGCTGACCAGCGCGCCGCCCGCCTCGGGCTCCGGGATTGGAACGTTCCAGGTTTCGAGGCGATTGGGTGCAACGAGAACGGTTGCTCTACCGGTTGCCATCTAAGTTCTCCTGTATGTCGCGGAAGCGCACGGGTCCGCTGCCGACCGTCGGCCGGGAAGAAGATCGACGTCGTTCGATGATGGTCAGCCTCGCGGCTTGGCGAAGCCGTGAAGGAACAATTGGCATGCCTGGCGCGCGATTTCCGCGATCTCCAGGTGCCCCGGTCGATACCATTCGGCGGTCGAATCCAGCATGTTGATCAGGAACTTGCGCGCCACAGTCGGGTCCAGGTCGGACCGCGCATCGCCGCTCTTGCGCGCGGCAACGATCAGGTCCCGCCAGTAATTGTCGAAACCCGCATAAGCCGCGAGCACACGCCGCTTGATCTCCTCGGGCAGGTCCGGAAACACACGCGACACGGCCGACGAATATTGATCCCCGGTCAGCAGGAATTCGATATGCGCAGTGATCGCCGTTTCCAGGCGCTCGAACGGCGACGCCGCTCCGCCCAATCGCTCGACTCGAGTGACAATGAACCGCGTGTTGCGATGGCAGCCCTCGACCAGCACTTCCTCGATCAACTGATCCTTTGACGAGAAGTGATGATAAAGACTCGGCGCCAGCATCCCCGCGCGCCTGGCAACCTCTGACAATTTGGTCCCTTTGAGTCCGCTGGTGCGAAGCAGATCGGCTGTCGCGTCCAGGATGCGCTCGCGTGAAGAGGTCTCGTCCATATTCCTCGCATCGCGCATCGGGCCCCCCAGGGGAAGAGGGCGAACACGCACCTTCCAGGTTCCCGACCTGCGACGTGCCAGGGGGTGGCGATCGATCAGCCGGCAAAGGCGACATTTGGCATACCCCTAACGCCCGGATCAAGAATCTCGAACAGGCTGCCGGCCAGCGGCTGCTGCGCCCGCGCGTCGTCGCTGAGGGCGTTCGCCGCAGAGGTAAGGAACAGCCGCTCCATATTGGGGCCACCGAATGCCGGCCGGAGCCCCTGACGAACCGGCAGTCTGCGTTCGTCCAATATTTCGGCACCGGGCGAATAGCGCCTCAGCGTCCAGCTTTCGTAGAAGGCGATCCAGATGCCGCCTTCGTCGTCGACGGCCATCCCGTCGGGAAAGCCGTCGTCCTCGCCATATTTCAGCCAGTCGCGGCGATTGGATATCGATCCGTCTTCCGCCAGATCATAGGCCCAGGTGACGCGCGGCAGTGAATCGTTGAAGTACATCGTCTTGCCATCGGGGCTGAACGCCGGTCCATTGGCCGTCACTATGTTGCGCTCGACCGTGGAGATCATGCCGTTCGCGTCGATCCGGTAGAGTTCACCCGTGCTGCGTTTGTCAAAATCGCGGACGCTGTCCTCCTTGTTCTCGGAAGTCGTGCTGTCCTCGAACTGGGTGACGTCGCAGCTGCCAGTCCAGTAGCGCCCCTTTTGATCGACGACGCCATCGTTGAGACGCGCTACCTGGCCATTGGGCCGCGGATCGGCGAACAACTCGAATGTTTCTGCTGCTGGATCGACAAAGGCGAGTCCGTCACGCGTCGATGCGATGAAGCCTCCCTTTGCCCGCAATCCGAGCGCCGAAATCCACATCGGCGGTACCCATCGGCCCTTTTCCTCATTCGTGATGTTGATCCAGTTGATGCTCGGATTCTCGACATCCACCCAGTAAATGCGGCCGTCCCGCGCATCGTAGAGCGTGCTCTCGCCCAGCGTGGCTTTCGCCTCCCACAGGCAGCGCCAGCCTGGCCCTTCCATATTCATCCCGCTCTCCATCTATAATTCCACCCGCCCGGCACCGAACGGCTCGTCGCGCTGCCTAACGGCCTCCTTTAGACCGTCATCGAGCACTGTGCGGTTGAATGCGGTTCGGCTCTCCGCGAGATGCCCGCGCGCGTCCATTTCCGCAGCCATCCGCTGCAGCGTCCGCGCGCCCATCAGTTCGAGCCCGATATTGACGATACGCTTGTTGGCGCTGAGCAGGTCGGCGTCGATCAGCGCCAGCCGGTCGGCCAGCGCCTCGACCTCCGCGCCGAGCCGGTCCGCTGGCACCGCTTTCAACACCAGGCCGATCGTCGCAGCGTCGCGTCCGCCGATCAAATCGCCGGTGAGCAGCAGTCGTTTGGCCCATTGCGGGCCTACCATGTAGAGCCACATGTTACTCGGCAGCGACCCTTGCGAGCGCGCTGGCGGAAATCCGAAGCTGGCATCATCCGCGCAGATGACCATGTCGCACAGCAAGGCGAGGTCCGTTCCACCGGCCAGGCATCGCCCCTGGACCTGGGCAATGACCGGCTTGTGCATGTCGAACAGCACCATGCGCAGGCGCTGAAGCCGTTCCTGATGCCACGCATCATCATCGAACTTGGTGCGGCCGCGGCGATGCTCGACTTGAAGCGGCACCGGCCGGTCATAGCGCTGCAGGTCGTAGCCCGACGAGAAATCCTGGCCGGCGCCGGCCAGGATCACGCACCTGATGCGATTGTCCTCGTCTGCTTCCCACAAGGCATCGTGCAATTCGGCGAGCAACTCTTCGTTGAGCGCGTTGCGCTTGTCGGGCCTGTTCAAGGTGATCCGCGCCCGCCCGTCGGCGAGTTCGTATCGGATGAATGTGTAGCGATCGTCGCTCACCAGGCTGCTTCCTCATCCCGTCGCGCCGGCGGTCTGGAGCGCCGCCGGTCGCGATCGTTCTCCGTCACGCGACGGTACGTCGCTTTTCGATCATGCGCGGTGCGCTGGTGTCGATGTCCTTCAGTTTCGGCAGCACTTTTTTGGCGAACAGTTCATAATTCGCGCGTCCCATTTCCTGCGGCATTTCACCATATTGGAAATAGGCGATGAAGCTGCCGACATCGAACTCTGCGACCATCGCGGCGAGCTTCTCTGCTACTTCGTCGGGTGTCCCCCAGATTTGCAGATCCGCCAGAAAACCGTTGAACTTGTGCAGGCCGTGCTTGGCAATATTCTTGGCCAGCCCGCCATAATATTCGTAACCCTCAATATTGGCGAACTCGGCGTTATCGAACTGGTAGAAGTCCGACGTCGAGCGCGCATAGGCTTGGAGATGTTGGTCGCGCATCTCCTGCGCGACAGCGGGATTCTCATGGACTGCGACGAATACCGCGAATACCGGCTTGGGAGCAGGCGAACCATTCTGTTCCAGGAACAGCTGGCGATAGCCTTCCAGGTCCTCAGCCACCTTGTCCCACGGTTTCTGCGCGATGACCATCAACCCGACGTCGAGCCTGGCCATCAGATTGACTGATTCCGGCGAGATCGCGGACGCGAAGACGCGCCCCCGGAAACTGGCATAAGGACGAGGCCGCAATTCGACGCGCGGCTGCCGCAGGTACTTGCCGTCATATGCCATCACACCGGTTTCGAGCGCGTTCAGTACGGCTTCGGCATATTCGGTAAAGCGCCCCCGCGATTCACCCATGGGCACCTTGAAGCCCGCGAATTCGGAGGCGCCCAATCCTCGCCCGATGCCCAGCACAGCCCGGCCTTCGGAGAAATAGTCGAGCAGGATGAAGTTCTCCGCGGTGCGGACAGGATCCTGCCAGGGCAGCACGCATACCGTGGTGCCGAGCTTGATGCGTTCGGTCTGCCCGGCGATGAACGACAGGAACTGCGGTACATTCGGCGTCATGTTGTAATTGCTGAAGTGATGCTCCGGCGTCCAAACCGAATCGAAGCCGAGCGACTCGGCGTCGACCGCCATCTTTAACTGGTGACGATAGACGTCCTTGTCGGCGAGTTGATCGCGCAAATTTTGGAAAGTGAGGCCAAGCCCGACATCCATCGTCCTAATCCCTTGCTCATGGCGTTGACGTAACCTAATAGTGATTAGGCTAGAAACGCAAGCCCCTTTTGCGGAGGCCGCGTTTTCGTATGTAATTTTGCCTATCGCTCTTGACCGGCGAGCCGCCAAGGTTGAATAATAGTGATTAGGTTGAGGATGAGAGGTGTCATGGAATCGGCGACAGCCACCGTCGACGAACGCCGCGCGGCGATGGAGCGCCGGCATCCTGCATGGGTGCCGATGACGCTCGATCGATATCTCGCCAAGGCTGTGTCGGACTTCGGCGAGCGGCCGCTGGTCATCACCGACGATGCAGTCATGAGTTATGCCGAGATCGATGCCGCCGCTACGCGCATTGCGCAGATGCTGCGCAATCGCGGCATCCGGCCCGGCGACCGGGTGGCGATGCTGATGGTCAATTATCCGATCACCGTCGCGTTGCTGTTCGGCATCTGGCGCGCGGAGGCCACAGCGGTGCCGCTCAATACGCTATATCGCCCGGAAGAGCTCGGTTTCGTGCTCGGTCAATCCGCGCCGCGCCTGCTGATTGCGATGACCCGGTTCCTCAAGCGTGATTATGCCGCGGAGATACCGGCGACCCTGCCCGACGGCGTCGACCTCCTGTTCTACGATCCGGAAAACCCGACAACTTGCGATCTCGTTGCCGCCATCGATGCAGTGACGACGATTCAACCGGCGGGCCTGGCCGATGCCGAGCGCATTCCGGCGGTGATCATGTACACTTCGGGGACGACAGGCAGCCCCAAGGGCGTCATGCTGACGCACGACAATCTGCTGCGCGCCGCTTATGCCGGCGCCCATCACCAGGCGTTCGAAGATGGGCGGCGCGCAATCTTCTCGCTGCCGCTCTACCATGGTTTCGGCCTGGTCGTCGGCCTGCTCTCGGGCATCATCGTAGGCGGATCGATCGTGCCGCTGCCGCGCTTCGATCCGCGTGCCATGCTGACTGGCATCGGGCGCCACCGCGCCACGTATCTTATGGGCGTACCGACGATGACGGTGGCGATGCTCGAGGTCGCGGAGCAGGAGAAGTTCGATCTCAGCTCGCTGACCGCAATCCACAGTGCCGCCGCGCCGACACCCAGCTGGGTCTGGCAGCGCATCCGGGAGGTGTTCGGCTGCGACGAGATTTTCACCAGCTATGGCCAGACTGAGGCGACCGCGACGATCATTTGCACGCAGCCAGGCGACGATCTTGAGGTTGTCGCGACGACCCAGGGGATCATCGTCAAGGGCGGTGTGGCAGGAATAGCCGAACGCGGTGGCGACATCGCCGAGTTCCGTATTGTCGACCCGATCAGCGGCGCGGACAGCCCGGCCGGGACGCCCGGCGAGATCTGGACGCGCGGGCCGATGAACAGCCTGGGATATCTCGATCGTCCGGCGGAGACGGCGGCTCTGTTCGCCGAAGGCGGCTGGCTCCGCACCGGCGACCGTGGCTATTTTCGCGAGGACGGCAACTTGTTGCTCACTGGCCGGACCAAGGAACTGTTCAAGAGCCGCGGCGAACTTGTCTCCCCCAAGGAGATCGAGGAAGTCATCACCACGCACGCCGCGATTCGCGAAGCCTACGTGATCGGCATGCCCGACGATCGCTATGGCGAGTGCGGTTGCGCGTGGCTGGTATCCGCCGGCCCCGTCGCGCCCAGCGCTGAAGAGGTTAGCGCCTATCTCGCCGAACGTCTGCCGCGGTACAAGATACCCCGTGACATCTGGTTCATCGACAACGCGGAGCTGCCCAAGACCGGTACCGGCAAGGTGCAGAAGAATTTGCTCAAGGAGCGCGCCGAGCGGCTCTTGGCGGCGGGCGCCGCAGCATGACACGGCTTAAGAGGAACCCAATCAGTGACCGATGATATCTCGTCGATCGAGGCGATCCTCGACGACGCCCGCGACGGTTTGCCCTACATCTTGGTCGATGCTGACGATCGAGAAAATGAGGGCGACATCATCATTCCGGCGCAGTTTGCGACGCCGAGCCAGATCAACTTCATGGCCCGCCACGCGCGCGGGCTGATCTGTCTCGCGCTGTCGGCCGACCGCGCCGCCAAACTCGAACTGCCGATGATGACGGCTAACAACCAGTCGGGTCATGGCACCGCCTTCACCGTCTCGATCGAGGCACGCGAAGGTGTGACGACGGGGATTTCCGCGGCGGACCGCGCGCACAGCGTTGCCGTTGCCATCGATCCCAGCAAGGGCCGCCGCGACATCGTATCGCCGGGACACGTCTTTCCCTTGGTCGCGCGCGACGGCGGCGTGCTGGTGCGCGCCGGCCATACCGAGGCAGCGGTCGATATCTCGCGGCTCGCGGGGCTCAATCCCGCGGGCGTCATCTGCGAGGTCATGAACGACGACGGGACAATGGCCCGCTTGCCCGAGTTGATCCGTTTCGGTCAGGAACATGGGCTGAAGATCGGCACGATCGCCGATCTGATCGCGTACCGACGGCGCTCCGAGCGTATCGTCACCCGTGTCGCCAGCGCGCCGTTCGACAGCGTTTTCGGCAAAGATTTCACGATTCACGTCTATCGCAACAGCATCGACGGCGGCGAGCATATCGCGCTTGTACGGGGCAACATTCACGAGGGCGAGCCGACATTGGTGCGTGTGCACCAGGTCGATCTGTCAGCCGATCTGCTGGGCTGGTCTCTCGCCCGAAGGGATTATGTGCCAAGGGCGCTGGCCGCGATCGCCGGACATGACGGACCCGCCGTCGCGGTGTTTGTGCAGGACCCCGATCCGGTGTCGATCTCCGCGCGGATCAACGGTGGGCGACAAGCCTATCACGAGGCGCACGCCATCCGCGATTACGGCGTCGGCGCGCAGATCCTGCGCGATCTCGGGGTGCAGCAGATGATCCTGCTCACTTCTAGCAACGACAAGCTTACGGCGCTCGAGGGCTTTGGGCTGAGCGTCGTCGGCCGCCGGCCGATTCCCGACGAGTTCACGGCAACTGGGCGGCAGGCGTTCGCTAGCCGCCGATAGAAATCAGCCAACGATTTAAAGCTAGGAGAGAGAGACGATGGGCAGACTGAGCGGCAAGATCGCGATCATCACTGGCGCCGCGCGCGGCATGGGCGAATCGCATGCGCGGACATTCGTTCGCGAGGGCGCCCGGGTCGTGCTGACCGACCTGCGTGGCGAAGCGGGACGCGCGCTGCAGCGGGAGCTCGGCGACTCCGCCGTGTTCATCGAGCACGACGCGACCGACCTCGCGCAATGGGCGAAGGTAGTTGAGCAGGCGGAAGCCACATTCGGCCCGGTCGACGTCCTGGTCAACAATGCCGGCATTCTGGGAGCGATGGCGAAAACGGCCGACCTGACCGAGCAGGATTATCTCGCGGTCTGCGCGGTCAATCAGCATTCGGTGTTCTACGGCATGCGCGCCGTGCTGCCGTCGATGCTGAGGGCAGGGCACGGCTCGATCGTCAACATCTCCTCTATTGCCGGCCTCGCAGCGAATTATGGCTTTCCCAGCCTTGCCTACGTAGCCAGCAAATTCGCCGTTCGCGGGATGACCAAGGCCACCGCGGTCGAATATGGACCGCACAACATCCGCGTCAATTCGGTCCATCCGGGATTCATCCAGACCCCGATGATGGTCGAAGCGACGAACGAGGAGGGTGGCGACGCGCTGTCGCTGATCCCGCTGGGCCGTATCGCCGACCCGCAGGAAGTCTCGAACCTGGTGCTTTTCCTCGCGTCCGACGAGTCTTCCTACATCACCGGATCAGAGCATGTCGTGGATGCCGGCATGCTTGCCCAGTGAGGTCCGCTATTGGCCGACGATCGGTATCGTTGGTCACAAACTGCTAGTTTGCCAAGCGCAACGGAGCGCAGACGCACGATACGATCTGGTCGATCGTGTCGTGTAGCGCTGCCTCGAAATCCTCCTCGCCAGGTGCGCGGTTCTCAAACGATTCATGGCGCGCGAGAATCGCCAGAAACATGAAACTTGCCGTCACCAACCGCCGCTGCGCGACATCCTCTGGGAGATAGGCAAGGCGCGCGCGTAGCAGTTCGAAGATGCGGCCGAGCTGGACATGGGCTGCGGTTCCGAAATCGCCGAAGCGGTGCGAATGGCTGCGCATGAGATACTGGCTCAGGAACCTCGCATAAGAGCCATGGCCTGCTCCATTCGGGAGTTCCAGCTGCGGAAGATAGATCATGTCGAGAAGCGTGCGGGCATCGCTCAGTCGTCCTTTGGCCTCGGCCTCGTCCAGCATCCGCGCCCTGATCGGCTCCATTTGTTCCATGCGATAGTCGAATATCGCCTCGACCAGCCCTTCTCGCGACCCAAAATGATATTGCACGGCGAAGTGGTTGCCCTGTCCCGCCTTGGCGGCAATCTCGCGCATCGACACGCCGTTGATACCGCCCTCAGCGAACAGCGCCTCGGCCGTCAAGATCATGCGCGTCTTTCCGTCCAGCTCCAGACCGCCATCGACCGCCTTCGCTAGGCCATCCGACAAATCGCCATCTTCATCTAAAACAGGTGTTTGAGACATGCGGTCATCCTAGATCGCCAGGGCGCCGGTGTCGATGGCTACAAAAATGGTGGCGAACTGGGAGAAAGTTGAGGCGTCAGCGAACCTCGGCGATGAGCGATGACTGCAACATCGCGCTAAAAGCGCAGTAAAATCTAAAACGATTGACTTAAACGTTTTCCTGCGACAGGATTGCCGAATGCAGAGAGCGAGAGCGGCCACGAGCCGGCCTTGCCGCAGCAGCAACGCGTAAGGAGAGCGACCATGGCGATGGAAACCGGACTGATCTTCCACCCCTATATGCGGCCCGGTCGGACGGCGCGGCAAACGTTCGAATGGGGGGTGCAGAGCTCCATCGCATCCGACAAGGCCGGCTTCGATTCGATGATGATCTCCGAGCACGCGTCCCAGATCTGGGAGAATATCCCGGCGCCGGAATTGATCATCGCCGCCGCCGCGCTGCAGACCAAGACGATCAAGTTCGCGCCGATGGCGCACATTCTGCCGCATCATAACCCGACCAAGCTGGCCATGACCGTCGGCTGGCTCTCCCAGATTCTCGAAGGCCGATACTTCATGGGCATTGGCGCCGGGGCCTATCCGCTGGCATCCTATATGCACGGCATCCGCGGCGACGATCAGAAGACCGAGCATCTCAATGAGATGGTTCGCGAGTCGCTGTCGATCATGGAGAAGATCTGGAAGCGCGAGCCATTCTTTTTCGAGGGCAAATATTGGGACGCCGGCTTTCCCGAGGAGGAGGTCGCGCTCACCGAAGAGGACGAGCAGCACAAGCTAGCAGATTATTCTCCCTGGGGCGGCTCCTTTCCCGAGTTCGCGGTTACCGGCTTCAGCGCGAACTCGCCGTCGATGAAGCTCGCCGGCGAGAAGAACTTCAAACCGGTGTCGATCTTCTCCGGCAAGGAAGCGCTCAAGCGCCATTGGGACATTTACGCGGAGGCCAATATCAAGGCCGGCTTCACGCCCAACCGCCAGCGACACGCCGTCTCACAGACCGTCTTTGTCGGCGACACCGATGCCGAAGCGAAGAAGGAAGTGATGGAAGGTCCGATCGGCTATTGCTTCAATAAATATCTCATCCCGATCTGGCGCCGATTCGGCATGATGGACGGCTTCGCCAAGGATGCCGGGATCGATCCGCTCAAGGCCGATCTCGAATTCCTGGTTGATCACGTGTTCGTGGTCGGCTCGCCCGACACCGTCGTCGACAAGATCAACACCTTGTTCGAACAGGTCGGCGGCTGGGGTACGCTGCAGATCGAGAGCCACGATTATTATGACGATCCGTCGCCATGGTTCCATTCGCTCGAGCTTGCGGCGAAGGAAGTCGCGCCGCGCATCAGCCTTCCAGGCGCGAAGACCGACCAGGCGGCTGCCAAGGTCGCCGCATGATCGGTAGTGCGGAGCGGGCCCCGGCACGCTCCGCACGCCCCTTGTTGCAGTCGAACGCGGGTGCTGTCCGGATCTAATCTAACACGCATTCTATACCAAGATGCTATGTCTGGCCGATATAATCGGACGCGCCATTCGCCACTTTTCGAGTGGGCAGAATGATACCATTAGAAAATTATACTAATATAATCAAGATATTATCCGACAATTGTGCTTCACGCGAGAGCGTTCTGTCGCCCCTCTACAACAGTTTTCAGGACGGTCTCGCAATCCGACTTGCAGTGTCAGCCTAATTATGATTAGTCTAATATCCATAAGATGAGGCGCTCCAAAGCGCCGTGATGTCCGGATGCCGCAGCACGGTGCCGTGGATAGGAGGGATGATGCGAAAGAGCCTCGATGCATCGATGCCAGGCTATCGTGTGCGCCGTCCGGTGATCGGCTGCTTTCGCCGCATTGCTTTGGCGCGACGCCAGCGCGGACTGAGCCCCCTTCGACGCAGTCGGTAATCGCCAAGCGGCGGTCAGGCGGCGCCTCCCCGGGCAACAAAAGTACCATCGGCCGACGAGAAACGACCAAACAAAAAACGAATTAGGGAGAGACGAAATGATCAGGGAATGCTTCATTCCGGTTGAATTGCGGCAGCCATTCTCATCGGAACGGACCGGGCGTTTGTTCCTACGACATCGGTCAGCCACGATGACCGCGGTCATTGCGCTTGCCGCGTTCAGCAGCGCGCCAGCATTCGCTCAAACGAGCCCAGCCGCGGCGCCGGCAGATCCATCATCAGAGCAGTCGGCTCCGACGCCTGCTGCAAGCGATCAGTCTGCGGCGACACCGACCGGTGACATCATCGTCACAGCGACCCGTCGGGAAGAATCGCTCTCCAAAGTTCCGCTGTCCGTCAGCGTGCTCGGCAGCGATACACTTCGAGATCGCGTCGTCACTAAAGAGCAGGATCTTGCCGCGCTGGTTCCAGGCTTGGTCGTGAAAAACGGTCAGAACCAGAACCAGTTGAGCTTCACGCTACGCGGACAGACACTCGACCCCTTTTCGGGCGCGAGTCCTGCCGTGCTGACCTATCTGAACGAAGTGCCGTTCGGCGGCGGGAACTCGGCGACGTCATTCTATGATTTCTCCTCGGTCCAGGTCCTCAAGGGCCCGCAAGGGACGCTGTTCGGCCGGAACGCGACGGGCGGCGCCGTCCTCTACACGTCGACTCTGCCGGGCGATGATTTTGGCGGTTACCTCACGGTCCGCGGCGGCGAGCGCAAGCTGTTCCAGGCGCAGGGCGCGATCGACATTCCGTTGATCTCCGACGTCCTTCTCATCCGTATCGCGGGCGACTATCAGCGCCAGGATGGCTATGTCCGCAATCGCCTTGCCGGCGGCACGATGGGCGACATCGACAACAAATCCGGTCGCATCTCGGTCGTGTTCAAGCCAACCGACGCGATCAAGAACGTCACGGTGTTCCAGTACAGCAAGTTCGGCGGCAACGAGGCCGCGAGCGAACTTTACTCATACTACAAGCTCGGCCAGACCAACAACGGCTACGCGCTGACCACCACGCTCGATACGGTCTACGGGAACGGCTTCTTTCCCGGTGTCGGCAACGGTCCGCCGGGACCGGGAACGTTCCCTGGCGCGGTCGCGGGCTATCTCGCCTACCAAAAAGCCCATCCATACGACATTTACCTGTCGTACAATTTGCCGCACGATGCGGACAATTACTTCGTGCAGAACACGACGACGATCAACCTGGACAGCTCAACGACGTTCAAGAATATCTTCGGATACCAGTCGAGCTACGCCAGGACGCCGGGCATATTGAGCGGCTCGCCGTTCGCTTCGCTCGATCTTTATAATACGACTGGGGCCTTCAAAGGGCCGCCGGGCGGCGAATTGTTCCGTAACACCAGCCTCTCGGACGAGATGCAGATCCAGGGGCAGAGCGCCAACGGACGACTGAAGTTCATCGTCGGCGGCTTCTACAATTATTCGACCAAAGAAGAGGGCATCCCCGTTATTGTTGGGGGAGAGCTCGCGGTCCCGCTTGGCCAAGTGCTGTACCATACTCGCGGCACGGATGAATCACGGGCGCTGTACGCCCAGGCGACCTATGATCTCTCTGACGCGATCAAGGGGCTCAGCGTAACTGCGGGCGGTCGCTACACGTGGGAAACGGTCGGGCAGACGCCTTATGCCGATCACGTCTTCGCGCCGAATTTCCCGCACGAGCTTCGCGACCTGCAAGCGCCAAGCTGGAATTTCAACCTTCAGTGGCAGTTCAATGCCGCGAACCAGATCTACTTCACACAACGCGGTAGCTTCCGGTCGGGCAATTTCAATGGCGCCGTCGTGCCGTATAATTTCGTCAACTTTTTCGAAAATGAGTACACGCACGATTTTGAAATCGGCTACAAATTCAATGGATCTATCGGCGGCCGGCGCGCCCATTTCAACATCGCGCTGTACGATCAGATCGTGAAGAATGCGCAGCACTCGATCTACGCGGTCGTCGCCGGCGCGCCGTCGGCCTTTACCGTGAACGTACCGGAAGCAACGATCAAGGGCGTCGAGGTCGATGGCGATATCGATCTCGTGCCCTGGCTCAAACTGGGTTTCTCCGGCGCCTATACGGATGCGAAATATACGAAGAACATTGTCGACCTGTCACGGCAGACCGGTGTGCCTGGATACACGGTTCCCTTCGATTCCTATCCCGACGCGCCGCACATATCCGGGTCGCTTTATGCCGATCTGACGCTGCCCGTTCCCGATAAATATGGTCGCGTTCATCTGCGGGCTGACTCATTCTCTCAGTCTTCCTCCTTCTTCTCCAACAACAACGAGTCGTTGACGCCAGGAACGAAGGTCAAGGGATACACGACGGTCGCGCTGCGGCTTGGCTGGGAGGATATCATGGGAAGCAAATTGTCTGCCTCCGTCTATGCCAAAAACCTTTTGAACAGGCTCTATTACCAGGCCGGGTATGTCGAAGGTAATTCGGGTGGTTTTAACACAGTGATTGTTGGCGAGCCCCGGACGATCGGGGCGGAATTGTCGTTCAAGTTCTAACTGGTGCGACAGTTGAGATTGCGGAGGCCCGCCGCCCGCGCAACCGAGGTTGGCTTTGCCGCGAGTGCGGCGGTCAGCCTCGGCGACGCGGCGGTGGTTTGCCTGTCGATCGAGCGCTTGGAGATAAGATGAACATCGATGACCAAGCTGTAATCGTCACCGGCGGCGCATCCGGATTGGGGGAGGCGACGGCGCGCGCGCTGGCAGAAATGGGCGCCAAAGTCGCGATCTTCGACATGAACACGACGCGTGGCGAAGCGGTCGCGGCGGACACTGGCGGTTTATTCTGTCGGGTCGACGTGACAGAGGAAGCCTCCCTGATTGCCGGGTTCGCCAATGCGCGAACTGCACACGGGCAAGAGCGCGTGCTGGTCAACTGCGCCGGAATCGCGATCGGTGAGAAAACCGTAAGGCGCGATAAGGAAACCGACGCGGCGTTGCCGCATAGCCTGACAACATTCGCTCGCGCTGTGCACATTAACCTTATTGGCACCTTTGCCTGTGTGGCCAGATCCGCGGCAGGCATGTCTGAACTCGAGCCTCTGGCCGACGGCGAGCGCGGAGTGATCATTAACACCGCGTCTGTGGCGGCGGAAGATGGGCAGATCGGCCAGGCGGCCTATGCTGCATCGAAGGCTGGAGTGGTGGGAATGACGCTGCCGATCGCGCGCGATCTCATGAGCGAAGGCATCCGCGTCAACACGATTCTTCCAGGCATTCTGGCAACCCCGATGCTCGCCGCCCTTCCGCAGGGCGTACAGGACTCGCTGGCTGCTACGGTGCCCTTTCCCCAGCGCCTGGGCAATCCGGCCGAATATGCCGATGCTGTCCTGTTCCTGATCGGCAATGGATATATGAACGGCGCCACGATGCGGCTCGACGGAGCCCTGCGCATGGCACCGCGCTGAAGGACGGCGTCATGGAACCTGTCTACATCGCGTCGGGTGTACGCACTGCCATCGGGGATTTCGGCGGCAGTCTGAAGGATCACAGTCCTGCCGATTTGGGTGCCAAGGTGATCGCCGAAGCCGTGTCGCGAGCCGGCCTGGCGCCAGCGGATATCGAGCATGTCGTGCTCGGTCAGGTCATTCAGACCGTTCCCAAGGATGCCTATCTCGCTCGCGTGGCAGCGATCAACGCCGGTATCCCGATCGAAGCGCCGGCACTAACTCTCAACCGACTCTGTGGCTCCGGCGTGCAAGCCGTCATATCCGCCGCGCAGATGATCGCTCTCGGCGAATGCGATATTGCGGTCGCCGGTGGCGCGGAAGTGATGAGCCGCGCACCGCATCATGTGGCCGCCGTTCGCTTCGGGCAGAAGATGGGCGACGTTGCGATAGTTGATGCGATGGTCGAGGTGCTGAGCGATCCGTTCGAAGGCTTCCACATGGGCATCACGGCGGAGAATATCGCCGAGGCCTATGATATCAGTCGCTCCGCGCAGGACGCCGCCGCTGCGGAGAGCCACGCCCGGGCGGGGCGCGCGCAGGCGGAGGGGCGGTTTGCGGGCCAGATTCTTCCGGTCGAAGTGCGAGACGGAAAGGCCGTGCGATCGTTTGAGCGCGACGAACATGTCCGTGTGGAAACGACCGCCGAAAGCCTTTCAGCTCTTCGTCCCGCCTTTCGCAGAGACGGCAGTGTCACCGCCGGTAACGCAAGCGGAATCAACGACGGAGCCGCGGCGTTGATCGTCGCGTCGCAGCGCGCGGTGGAAAATCGAGGACTGCGCCCGATGGCGCGCATCCTCGCCTGGGGCCACGCCGGTGTCGCGCCGCGGCTCATGGGCCTCGGCCCGATTCCCGCAGTGACGATTGCCCTCGAGCGCGCAGGGCTTGTGCTCGATCAGATTGACGTCATCGAATCGAACGAAGCCTTCGCGGCTCAAGCCTGCGCTGTGGCCAAGGCGTTGAAATTCGATCCGGCGAAGGTGAACCCCAATGGGTCCGGCATCTCGCTCGGGCATCCGGTTGGCGCTACCGGCGCGATCCTCACCGTGAAAGCGATCTATGAACTCAACCGCATCCGCGCTCGCTATGGCCTGATCACAATGTGCATCGGTGGGGGGCAGGGAATTGCGATGGTTCTGGAACGGTGCGACGCCTAGTGCGGAAACGCCTGACTTGCATGACCAGGACATTCGCTACCAAACGCTCCGCGCCTGGGGACCGGGCGGGCAGCATGTCAACAAAACCGACAGCGCCGTCCGCGCAACCCATCTGCCTACCGGCCTCGCAACGTTGTCGCGGGATCAACGTTGGCAATTCCCCAACAAGAACATCGCGCGGATCAAGCTGGCGATGTTTTTCGACGATGGACGCCGCGAGGACGAAGCCGGAAGCAGGTGGGCGCTGTGGGACGGATTTCGCCTGGGGCAACGAGCTTGCGCCGAACGACATCGGGTGAGGCGAGATGATTGACGCCCCCGTCGCCGAAGCCTTCTTCTCCATGTCGCTAAGTGCTTGATGGAAAGACCACATGGCGATCTGCCGCCAATCATCATCCAAAAGGACAATTTTCTCTACAGCCCAATAGATATCGTAGGGACCGGCGGGGTCTTTGGTGAGATCAATCGTCGCGGGCCAAAGAGACTTGGTGGCATCGAACAAGGCCGATTTATCTACCCTTATGGCGCGCTCCGTAGGCATACGTCGCGAATGTGATCGATCAACAAAAGACATGCAACGTCCGCTTCCTCCCCGGTTTCGGACATTTCCAGCCCACATGAATGAAGGTCGGCTTTCGGGATTAGGGCAAACGTCATCGAACGTCTGATTTTGGGGCGCATTGCTGCCATCGCGGGCGCCGTCGGAGGGATGGCAGCTAGCGACCCAGTTGCTGCCGTTCGTTCACGATCGTAGCGCGCCTCAAAGCAGACGCTGGAGAGATCATCTGGAGCGGCTTCCGCATCTATGAGACGAAGACGGTTCAACAGCTTCTCACCAGATAATTTTCGTAAATCCTGTCAGTTCGTTCGATTGAAAATTTGCTTATAAACAACCGGCGTAGAGAGCCATGGACTGATCATGGTGGTATTCGCCACCAGATCCTGACCAACACTGCGATACGTTGTGATCCGCTCGCTGTCGTCGCCACGGAATGTTAGAGAAATAGCGTCTCCATTAGCTTTTGCCGACACATCGAAAACAAGCACTTCAATGAGCTTCCACTTGATCGGATCTTCGCCTATCCAAACGACGATCGGTGCTTTGTCATCATACGTGATCCCAACTCGACTTTCTGCAATCGAGATTCTCATTCTATTTACCGCAATGGACTTGCGCAGTTTCATCCGAGCGAGTTGGCGCTTGGCGTTGGAAAGGCCTGCAATACCGCTCTCGATTGCTTGAAAGGCGTCGTCGCTCCGTTCCCGGTCCAGGATATAGTTGCCTGAAACCACACCTTGCGCCGGGCTCGCTGAGCCTGTGCTAGAAATCAAGATGGCAGTTCCGATCGCCGCCGACAAAGCCCAATGACGCATCACGCTTTCCTCAAATCCCGCTGCTCGCCGTGACAGGTGTAGTGCCGATCCGGCTCAGCGCATAGGTGAGGCCTTGGTTGTCAAATCGAGGGACTTCCTCCCGTTTGTAGACGCACGCACTGGTGGAGGGCTGGCTGTATCAAAGGGCCGAGCCTCGCGGCCGCTAACTCGATCCGCAAACTCGAGAGCGGACCAGCCGCTCTCCACCAACAGCAGCCCTTCCTGGGTGTATCGCGCGGATGGCCGCTTTCGGGATCGGCGCCGCCCGTGTTCAATGACCGAAATTAGGGCGCTTTGCTGCCGTCGCAGGACGCAGTCGGACGAATGGTAGCTCCCGACCCAATAGCGGACCTTCCGAGAGTCGACTGCTCGCGCCAATTGCAGACTTTCCACTACGCGCTAAACTGAGCGTGTGGATATCGTCGCGTCTCTGTTTATGGTCGGCATGGCGGTTCTTTGCCTCGTCGGCTTATATCAAAAGCTGCGAGATAAAGCGGCACCGCAGAAGATGCCCGCGCTGCGGCAGCGCATCGTAACCCCGACCAACGACTCGGCGGGATATTGGCTGAGTATCGGCACCAACGTTTTGTTCGCCATTGTCTTTTCTATGGCAGCTTATCTGACCGCATTTCCATAATCAGACTGTCCGCTTTCCACCCATCTCGGACGCCAGATCCTATTCTGAACGAACGGCAGCTTACGGGGACACGACCTGGTCGGCTGAACGTCCGGCTTTAGGGCGCAAAGCGGACGATCAGCTAGACCAGTCCTCGACGACGTTCGATGAACGCCTTGAGCGACGCGAATGTCACCAGGGTCGAGCTTCCGACCTTGACCACGTCGATCTCGCCCGCGGCGATGAGCTCGTACAGTTTGCTTCGGCCGATACCGGTCAGTTCGACAGCCCGGCGAATGCGCACCGTGATCGGCTCGCCGGGGACCTCCTGCGCGAGTTCGGCCTTGGCGCGCGCCGTGGCTGCCTCGACCTGGTCACGAAAGCTGACGCCGGGCGTCTTGTTACCGGGAATCATTGGACGGTCCGTTCCTTATCGAGCGTGAGTAGGTCGGCGTCGAACGACGACAATCGTTCGGCAATCTCGTTGATGAACGTCGCGTGCAGCTTTGCGCCGAGCGCGTGCGCTTCCTCGCTGATCGGCGGCAGGCTCGCGGTCACCACAAGCTGATGCTTGATCAGCCGCGACACGCCTTCCCAAAGCAGGTCGAGGCTATGCCGCAGGCGCGCAACATTGCGCTCCATCCGCGTGATCCGCGCGAGCACCGCCTCGCTCCTGCTCGGTGCGTCGCGCCGGTCGAACCATGCCTCCAGCGCCTCGACCAGGATTTCGGACCGGGCGCGGCCCGAACTCTTCGCAACCACGTCGAGACGCTTCGCCAGCTGCTCGGTCAGGAAGAGCTGGTGACGGGTCTTGAAGGTCTTCATGGGCGGCGTCCTGTCGGGGCGGATCGCGCGGATGATGGTGCTATCGTGAACTCGCGCGAAGGGCGCTGTGGGGACGGCTTCGGCCTTTTACGGCTATTTGCGGTGGGTCAGTCGATGCTCGGACCGGAGCGCTGGCGCCCGAAGGTCCAGTTCACGCCGCCGTCGCGGACGATGCCGCCGACCTGCTGCCCGATGCGACGCTCGAGCACATCGGACCATGGCACCAGGGTGAACTCGTGCGAGCGCTGGACTAGGCCGAACTTCTCCGAGCCGATGGTAACCTTGCGCGCGAGCACGCCATGTACGTCCTGACCGCGCCTGGCTTCGGCGAAGTCGAGCCCGAGCTCGTCACTCAGGCGGCTGGCAACCGTAGCCAATTCGCGGGCACGCAGCCGCGCAACGAGATCGGCCGGCAAGAAGACCTCACCGCCCCTCTCCTCGCCGAGCCCTTCGCGCAACAGCCAGAGTTGCCGAGCTCTCAGCGCTTCGCGCAGCTCAGTGCCGAAGCCGTGATCGACAAGGCCGAGCGGCTCATTGCTGACGAGTTCGCGATCGAGCCAGGTCGGACCCGAGCGTTGTGCCAGGTTGCTTGCACGCTCTTCGGCCAGCGTCTCAATGGTCAGCGGCGCATCGACGATCCGCTTGCGCTGATGCGCTTCGAGCAGGTCGAGATGATCGGAGGCGATCTTCCAACTGCCGTCCGGCAATCGTTCCACTGGCCCGCCAGCCCGGCGCAGCGCTTCGAGCCTTCGGACATGCGTTTCGGCAAAGCGATCGGTCGCCATCGCATCGTGCTTCAGATGATGGTCGACCGAGTAGATCCCGCCGCTCGCCGCCGCGACCTCGGCAATGGTGCGATCCGAGCTGCGGATATCGAGCGGCCTGGGCGCGAGCCGGACGACGCTGCCCACCATCGCGGCGTCACGCGTCGTGCCAATATCCACATAGTGCGTCCGCCCATCGATCCCGTCGATCAGCAGGAAGCGGCGATCGTGATGCGCATCGGCGGCGCCGAACCGCACGACCTTCCCCACCAGCTCCGACTGGTCGAGCGGGTCGCGGATGTCATAGAGCTCGGGCCGACGGTCGAGCCCGGTCTTGGCCATCTCGTGGTGCATCGTGCGGATGATGTCGCCGCGCCGGCCCATTGCCGTCAGCGTTGCTTCTGCCGCCGGGTCGAGCGACCAGGCGAGCGGTCCTTCTCGGCTCGCCAACTCCATCGTTTCGAGCGTGCGCGCCCGTGCGACCAGCAATTGCTGGAAGCTCGGGTCGGCGCCGTCCGCCAGCGACAGATCGACACGACCTTCCTGCGCGCGCTCTAGCAAGGCCCGGTCGAGCCGCGTCAGCCGCTCGGCGTCGACTTCTTGCCTGAGTTGCTCGTGGACCTCGCGCTCGCTCTGAGGCCCGAGCGAGCGCGTCATGATCTCGGACGCGCGATGACGGATGCCGTGCGCGATGTAGTCGCCGGCGATGTTGAGCGTCTTGCCGTCCTCGGTCCGGCCGCGCAGCAGGATGTGGGTGTGCGGATGACCGGTGTCGTGGTGGTCGATCGCGATCCAGTCGAGCGTCGTGCCGAGATCCCGTTCCATCTGCGCCATCAGGTCGCGCGTGAACGGCTTCAGGTCGGTGAACTCGCGGCCGTCCTCGGCCGAGACGATGAAGCGGAACTGGTGCCGGTCGCCGCTGCCGCGCTCGAGGAACGCCTTGCCGTCGGCATCGTCATTGAAGGTCGAATAGACCCGCCCCTCCTCACCGTCGCGCGCGACCCCGTCACGTTGGAGATAGCGGAGGTGCGCGACCGTGGCTGGCCCCTTGCCCGCAAGCTTCACGACCCGGGCCTTGACGGTCACGCGGCGCGGCCGGACGCGCATGCCCAGACCGCGGTCGAACGACCAGCCGGACCCGCGCGAAAAGGTCGCTCCGAGTTTTGCCCCGCGACCGCGTGCATTGAAGCGGCCGGACGGCTGTCGAGCCGCGACCTTGGCGGCGCTGTTCGCGCCGAGCGACACCATGCCGGCGCGCGTTGCGCGGGCAAGGATCTGCGACCGCAATTTTGGTGCGCGAGGCTTGCCGCCGCGCGACCGCATGCGCCCCAAGCGTGGCTCGAAAAGGTCGGTGTCGTCCGCCATCGCCAAGGATATGGCGCGCCGCTGCGACCGGCTAAAGTGTCTCGCACAGGACTGGCGGATTTGCGCCGCCCGGCGGACGATCTGGACCCGGCAATCTCCCAGACGCGCGCGCCGCGAGACAAACTGGCTCTACAGAAAACGATGTGCAGACAATCAGTTAGCCCGCAAAATACGGTGAGCCGTTGCGGGCTTTATCTTGCCTTACCCTTTTCCCTCTCCTGCCGGCCCTTCACTCCTTTCATCTTCCTCCGATCCTCCTCTGCCGAGGACAAAAAAGCCGGGACGCGATGCCTGTCGACACCGCGTCCCGGCTCTGGTCTTTCGCTGCCATCAATACCGCGTTTCGAATGCTTTTCGTGCTGCCGCGGCGCCCGAAAACGCCTGCCGGCCCATCAATCCATGCGCCATTCCCTCGCCATCGACGATGCACATTGCGACGAACCAACCGCCATCGATCACGCCCAGAATTGCCACCCGATCGAGGTCGAAAGCATCATCATCCTGCGCTTCGTACGACCCTATCCAGCGCTCCTCGATCCGCGCTTCCCAGTGGAAATCGACGTCTTCCGCCTCGATGAAACGATGCGCGAGACCCTCTGCCGCGCCGCGACCGAACTCCAGTTCGAGCCCTGAGATCAATGTCGCCATCACGCGATCGACGCTGTGCGAAATCGGTTGAAACATGGTCATGTGAACCTCCGTTCAAGACGTCCTCATTGTCGAAGACGCCCTCTCGACGGCGGCCGGCGGCGCGGCTGTCAGGGCCGCTGGAGCGCAGCGGAAGCGCCGCGCCAGCGGCGGCGGAGGAACCGATTTGCGCAGCAAATTGGAGGGGCCGCCGGCCTTGCACAGCCGCGCCGCCGGCCGCCATGCTCGGACGAGCCGAGACGAGCCTTCCCCCGCTCCGGGTCAAATTTAATGGCCGCCAGGGGGTGGTGAGCTGCCGTTGCTCTAACGTCCTCTGCTGATAAGATCGCCCGATGGGACACCACATCAACGCGCTAATCGGCACGAATGAAGCCTTGAAAAGCTTCGTTACGCGGCTCGGTTCACCGGCCCCAACAGAGCTCTCGTTTGGCCTAGTCATCATCCCGTTAGACGAGCAACGCCTCGACGCTATTGCGATGTCTGTTGAACCCGCAATTGACGGGTTCACCTATCTGACGCCGCTTATGGCCGAAGAGATAGCGGCTGCACTGGGCGGTCCAACGCTCTACGTTGAAACGGAATATTTCGGCGGAATGGGGGGGCAGAGCGCTGCTTATTTCGAGAACGGCCAGTTAACGTGGTGGGGCGCAGAATCGAGCGAAGAGCCTCCGGTGGGATCTTCGCTCGCCAATTTGTATGAAAAGACCGCGAATGGCGGAAAGTCGCCAATCAACGAAGGTCTTAGTAGGCTCGGCGTAGTTCGGTCTGAAGAGTGCGACGAGTTTGATCAAATCGGGCTTCAGCGCTTCAGGTCGCTGGAGGTCCTCGGCATCGAATACGACGATTAGTGCAACAGCGGATTTTGGGTCGGAAGCAGACGCTTCGACCGGCCTCTGGGCCCGGCGCGATTGTTCGCGCCGGACCCGCCCGCCTCAGTCAGCCGGATTCCAGATGACCGCGAACCGGTCCTCCGGACCGCCGGCTGCCTGGCCGAGATTGGCGTAGAGCCGGCGCGGTCCGAACTCGGGCGCGGCGAGGCTGAGCGACACGTGATCGCGGCCCGAGGTCTCCGAGCGGCGGTTCCAGCCGGCACCGATCTCGACCCCGTCGGACAACACCCGATAGTCGGGCTGGGTATCGGCCGACTTGCTGCGGTTGCCGACGATCGCGATCTCGGCCGAGATGCTGAGCGTCTTGAGCTGACCCTTGAACGAGCCGTCGTCGTTCTTCGTGACGTATCCGATGGCAGGCATGTGACTTCTCCTTCGTACGCGACCGGGACCATCCCGGCGACACGCCGATCGAGGGATCGGGACAAGGAGACGGCGAACCGCTGGCACGGCCGAAGCGGAGCGGAGGACCGGAGCCCGGGCGCTATTTTGCTTCGCGAGGAGGCGCCTAAGCGCCGGGGAAAATAGCGCCCGCGCGATGGTTTCGCCGGCTCCGACCGGTCCCAGGTCGGGGCGTTTCACAGCCGGGTGCGTCGCTGTCGATCTGGCGAAGGACGGCCCAGTGACTGCCCGAATGCTGGCGTGAGAAGCCTATTCGGCGGCGTGCTTCAGCTCGTCCAGACGCTCCGTGCAGAGCGCGACCACGATCTCCCGCAGCCGCGCGACGGACGCGGCCAGCGCTTCGAGGTCCGCGCCATTGATCTCGTAGCTGGCGGAGTACCGCGCCTCGACATAGGCGCGCTTCAGTCGCTCGAACCGCGCGCGATCGAGCTTGGTATCGCGCGGCCATGCCTCGACCAGACGAGGATCCTTGTCCTCGGAAAGTGAGCGCAGGAATTTGATGTTGTGCGACCGGGGAAAGTAAAGCGTTCGGACCAACAGGAAGCAGATGTAGAGCCGCTCGGTCGCTTGGTGGAGGTCGAACGCCGCTTTATTTAAATCGCCGTCGGCCAGGGCATACCGCATCCCTCTCACGAAGGATTCAACGCTCGGCAGCCAACGGTCAAAGTACTCCTGCGCCATCCGATACGCGTCCGCCGGTGTGAGCGGCATCGGCGTCGCGAGCGCGTGGCACGGCAGCTCGTAAAGAGCGATCCCGTCGCGAGCGATGTCGGTCCAGAAATATTCGCCGCGCTTGAGTGCCGAATTCACCTCGTCGAGCGAGTGGACGATGATATTGACCGGGCGCGCGATGCCGGGATCGCGCGCGATCCGGTCCTCGGCGACGTACCAGTAATCGGCGATATCGGTCAGGTCTTCATGGCTGACGACGATCAGCAGGTCGAAGTCGGACTGGTAGCCATTGGCCGGTTCGTCGACCCAGTCGTCGCGCGCGTAGCTGCCGAACAGGATGATCTTGTAGACTTTGCCGTCGCGCTTGTGCGGCTTGGTCGCCTGCGCGATCGCCTTGTCGAACTCCTCCAGCAATATCTCGCTGAGGCGCGCGAGCTCGCGTTGCTGGCGCTCCGGTAGATGGTCGATCTCGGTCTTCATCGCCGCCAGCCTTGCGGCAATTTCGCGGGAAGCCAAGCGCAAATACGTCCACCATGGCGGTGACCGGAGCGCCGTCCGGCCTGTCGGGCGGCAGCGTCGAGCGCGAGGATCGCTCGCGCGACGCCGCGCTCGACCTCGGCCATGGACATGCCGAGGTCGAGCGCGATCCGGGCATAGTCCCAACCATCGCTCCGATGCCGCGCGAAGATCGTGCGATCGGGGTCCGGCAGCGCGTCGAGCGCGCGCTGCATCGCGCACAACACGCGACGGGGTGGCGGCTGGTCCATCAAACTCACTCCGGATAATGACGGGCGGCAACGCCGCCCGTCAAAAGGATCAGGCCGCCAGCCGGCCGGGGCGGGCGTCGCTATCCACCATCTCCGTCTCGTCCGTTTCGGCTGCCGCGTCGCCGCCCGGCGCTCCCGTATCGGGTTCCGGATCGGCGGTTTGCGGGAGGCTGGTGGCGGCATTCGAGCCCGCACCCTCTGCCGCATCCGCCTTGGCGTTCGCGACGATCCGATTGGCGCGGACGGTGCCGACCTCGCCCCGCTCGGTATAGGCTGCGGGCGGGAATGCCATCCAGCGCGGCACCCAGCGCTCGACCTTGCTGCGCCCTTCCCTACCCTCAAGATGGTCAGCGATGATGCGCTTGAGGGTCGCGCCCTTTTCCTTCGCATTGGCCGAAGCCACCGTCTCGCCCGCCACCTCGGCGACCATCGCGCCCAGTACCTCCTTGTCGCGGACGAGGTCGAAGAATGCCGGGTCGGCTTGCCAATAGTCGGCCATATCGACGCCCAACGTCAGCCCGATGGCATCGACCGCCGCACTACCGCTCGCCAGCGTCTCGCCCATCACGATAACCACCACGTCGAGGATCGCGGGGTCCGGCAGGTCGAGCAGCCGCAGGAACAACGCGACCAGTTCCTGCTCGCCGCCCAACCCGGACGCCGCGCCGCCGCTCACCGTCGGACGCTCCGGGTCCAGCCCGAGCAGCGCCAGTATCGCGCGCCGACGCTCGTCGAACAATGTTTCGGCGCGGCACGTCTCGACGCTTTCGGCGGTGCCGTCGTCGCGCGCGGCCTGCGGCTCGCGCCGCACGGTCCAGAGCGGCGAGCCGACCATCGCATGCGCGAGCATCAGCCGGAGCGCGACGCCCGGTCGTTCGGCCAAGGCCGCGCGCGCGGCGGCGTGGCGGTGCAGGTCGACATAGGTCTGCATGGCCGACGTCACCTCGGCGCGCTGCGGCTTCGTGTCAGGCGATCCACCATGCTCGCCGTGCATGGCGCGCTCGGCCTCGCGGCGGCTGACATAGCCTTCATGGAAGGTCACCTCGCCGGTCGAGCGCACATCGATATAGACGCGCCCGCCTTTGCGCTTGGGCCGCTTCTCATAATCCCAGGACTGGAAATATTCGGTCGCCGGAACGACGCTGACCCCAGCCCAGCCGTCCGCCAGATAGGCAGTGCGGCGCTCGGCGATCGCGGCCTCCTGCGCGGTCCAGAAGGCGCTGGCATCGGCGAAATAGCGGTCCTCGCCGAACAGGTCCGAGACGGTGGCCAACCCGCTGGCCTCGACGTCGAACAGCGCCAGCCTGACCGGCACGGTTTGCCCGCCAAGCAACCACGCCTTGACCTGCTGGCCGGTCGGCGCGCGCTTGTCGGGATCGTCGGCGAGCGCCAGCCATTCGGTCTGCTGGCGTTTGCTGGCGAGCGTCAGATGGCGGACGGTCGCGCGGTCGATCTCCTCATTCGCGTACATCGTGCGAATGCGCGGGAGCAGATTGCCGAGCGCGAGCACGCGCTTCACCATCAGATCGGGCAGGCCGAACGTGGCGGCCACGTCCTCGATGCTGCGGCCTTCCTTCACCAGCCGGGTGAACGTCGCCCATTGCGTGACCTCGTCGGCGTCGAGCCGCGCGATATTCTCGATCAGCGAGGCCTCGACCGCGTCGGCATCGTCGCTGCTATCGAGGATCGCGCACGGCAATGGCTCGGGTGGTCCCGCCTCGCCAGCGGCGGCACGTTCGTCGGCGACGATCCGCGCGGCGGTGAAGCGCCGCGCGCCCGCGACGATCTCGAACGCGCCGGGTTCGCAATTGGGCCGGACAACGACCGGCTGAATCACGCCGCGCCTGCGAACGCTCGGCAGGATATCGGTCACGTCGGGCGCGCGTTTCGCCCAGCGCATATTGGCCTTGCTGATGCTCAGACGGTCGAGCGCGATGAAGTCGAGTTTCATGGCATTGGTCCTTCTCACTGCCACACCCGGCCCCCGGAAAGCGGGGGCGGGCGGCGACCAGCGAGCGCAAGGGACCGCCACGAGCGGGCCCGGCACCTGACAGGGCCGCAACGAAGTGGAGGAGCCGGTGAAGCCGGCTTGCCGGGAACGCGGGCGGTCCCAGCAGCGAGTGCCGCCCTCCCCCGCTTGACCGGGAGGCCAAGCGCCGCCGCGCCAGCGGCGTCCGCCTGTCCGGCGCGCAGCGCCGCCCAATGAACGCCGGTACTCCGGAACGAGGCCGGCGGAGAAAGGTGCAAGGTCGGACTTCGCCGGGCCGGCCGTGCCGGAACGGCGCCAGAGGCCCGAGCGAAACCGGGCGCACCGGCCGACGGCCGAGCCGGCGTGCCCGCGGGGCAAGTCAGGGGCGCCGCACCCTGTCCGGTTGCGCCAGCAAGCCGGCAGTGTGCGTCATCAGCCCCGCTCCATTGCCCGGGGGGCGTTGCGGGGCGTCCAGCCCCGCAGAAAGGGTGTGGCGGGACCATTGGGCCCGCCATCAGGGGAAGGCTTTCCCCTTCAGACAGGCTACCAAAGATGGAAGGGCGTCGGCCCCTCAACTCGACACGACATCATTCTGCCAGGCCGGAAAGCGCCGCTGGGCGCCGCAGCACGCCGAAGGACGCCATGGCGGCCGGCCTTGTTTTCCGCACTCTTGCGACAAGAAGATTCGGCTCTCCGATTGCCGATGGAGCGATCGGGATCGCCAGATGCAGGATCATGCCATGGCCGCAGTTGCCCCCGACCGCATCCTCCGGATCAAGACCGTTCTCGAGCGGACGGGCCTGAGCCGTTCAACCTTGTATCGAAAGATCCGCGAGGGCACTTTTCCGCGCCAGGTGAAGATCAGTACTCAATGCGCAGGGTGGCGGGAGTCGATCGTCGATCGCTGGATCGCCGAGCTTCCCGGCAACGAGCAGCCTTCGGAAGCCGGCACCGCCCCCTGAAAAGCGGATCCCGCCCGCGCGGCGCCAAGCCGCAGGCCGGCGGCCTCCTGGATATCAAGCCAATCGGCCCACCATTGCATCATGCGACGACGCGGCCCGATCCATTCGGCGGCATTATAGGCGCCCCGAACCTCGTCCTCCTCGACATGGGCCAGCTGACGTTCGATCCAGTCGGAATCCCACCGGCGCACGGCTTCGCCGCTTTCGTCGAAACGGGTTTCTTCGTTCAGCACCGTGGACGCAAGTCCGCGAAAACCATGGACCGTCGCCGATCCTTTATATCCCATGCGGTATAGGCAATCGAGCATCCGGTTCTCGGAGATGACCCCCTTCTTCGTGCCAGGCACCGGGAACAGCCATGGGCTGTTCCCCGACAATTCGAGAATGCGGGGAAGCAGGGCCACCGCCTGCCGTGACAATGGCACGATATGTTCGTTCGACATCTTCATGCGTTCCGGCGGAATGCGCCACTGCGGGGTGGAACCGCCGATACCTTCCAGTTCCGCCTTGAGCGCGTACCGCGTCTCTTGCGTTCGGACCATCGTCAACATGGTCCAGCGCAAGGCGAGATGGGTCAGCTCATGGCTCTGATCTTTGGCCAGGCGCGAGAAGAACAAGGGCATGCCCGATGCCGTGACGCGTGCGCGGTGTTTCTTCTTCTTGGGTTTGGGCTGCGCTTCGGCGATGCCGGCGCTGGGATCGCTCTTCGCCTTGCCCTCGGCCATCGCGTAGCGAAAAACGCATCCGCAGTGCGCACGAATGCGCCGCGCGAATTCGATCGCGCCACGATCTTCGACGATCTTGAGGGCAGCCCGAAGCGTCGGTCCGTCGACCTCGGTGATGGGAAGATGGCCGATCTGCGGAAAGACGTCCGCCTCGAATCGACCGACGACCAGCTCAGCATAGCGCTCCGACCAGTGCAGCGTCGCGTTGGCGAGCCATGCGCGCGCGAGAATCTCGAACGTGTCCTGTGCTACCGCCCGGGCCCGCCCTTCCTCGGCGATCGCGACCGCTCGGGGATCGAGACCTTGCTCCAGCTGCGCTTTCGCATTGTCGCGCCAGGCACGGGCATCAGCGAGACCAACATTCGGATATTTCCCGCCAACCAGCGTCTTCTGCTTGTCGTCGAACCGATAGGCCAATCGCCACAGTTTCGACCCGCTCGGCTTCACCAGCAGGTGCAAGCCACCCGAATCGGCCTTCTTATACTCCTTCTCACCCGGCTTGAGCGCGCGGATCGCGGTATCAGTCAGCATGTTGGTCTCAATACCACGCGGCGAGCCCGAGACCAACAAAAAGACCAACAAAATTCTGGGCTGCCCTGGGCCGAGCTAGCACTCGCCGGGACGCAGTTTCACATTTTTATATGCAAATTCAGTAACTTAAAATCGCACTGAGACAAGCTGGCACAAGCCGAAATGTGTGGCTGGCTGGGGCGGCAGGATTCGAACCTGCGAATGGCGGCACCAAAAGCCGCTGCCTTACCACTTGGCGACGCCCCAACGTCCCAGCCGGCATGTCCCGGCGGGAGCGCGCGCTTATAACGGCGCGCGCGATCCTGCAAACCCCGAAATGAACTTAAGCGACGCGATCCAGCCAATCGTGCGGATCGGGTGCCGCGCCAGTCTGGATCGCGACCAGGGATTCACGCAGCGACATGGTCAATTGCCCCGGGCCGCCCGAGCCGATCGTGAAGTCGCCCGACGCCGCTTTGACCTGGCCGATCGGCGTGACCACCGCCGCGGTGCCGCAGGCGAAGGCCTCGACCAGCCGGCCACTCGCCGCATCGGCGCGCCATTGGTCGAGCGCATATTTCTCTTCGCGCACGGTGATCCCGCGGTCCCGGGCCAGCGCGATCAGCGAATCGCGCGTGATGCCGGCCAGAATCGTATCGCTGAGCGGCGGCGTCGCGAGCGACCCGTCGTCGAACACGAAGAACACGTTCATTCCGCCCAGTTCCTCGACATAGCGGCGCTCGACCGCATCGAGGAACACGACCTGGTCGCAACCCTGCTTGATCGCCTCGGCCTGCGCGATCAGGCTCGCGGCATAATTACCGCCGCACTTGGCTGCCCCGGTCCCTCCCGGCGCCGCGCGCGTGTAAGTCTCCGACGCCCAGATCGACACCGCCGGCGCGCCGCCCTTGAAATAGGCGCCGACCGACGAGGCGATCACCATGTAGACATAGTCGGACGACGGCTTGACGCCGAGAAAGGTCTCGCTGGCGATCATGAAGGGGCGCAGATAGAGCGACCCGCCCTCGCTGGTCGGGATCCAGTCGCGTTCCGTGCGGACCAGCGCGCGGCACGATTCGACGAACAATTCCTCGGGCAATTGCGGCATCGCCAGCCGCTCGGCCGACTTGCGGAAGCGGCGGGCATTGGCCTCGGGCCGGAACATGGTGATGCCGCCATCGGCGGTGCGATAGGCCTTCAGCCCCTCGAAAATTTCCTGCGCATAATGCAGCACCGCGCAGGCGGGATCGACCGTCAGCGGCTGGCGCGGCGCGATGGCGAGATCGTGCCAGCCCTTCTCATCGCTGTAATGCGCTATCGCCATGTGATCGGTGAACACGCGGCCGAAGCCAGGATTGACGAGTTTTTCGGCGCGAGCCTCATTGGAGGTGGGCGACGCGGTGGCGTTGAGCGGAAAATGGGCGGCTATATTCATGGCATTCGTGCCATAGCGCCACAAATCGTGCGCGTCCAAGGCTTGCCGTGGATTAATCGCGGTGGCAAAACCGGTCAACATGACTGCCCCAACACCAGCCGCTTCGGCCCAATTCCTCCGCGAATCCGAAATTCGCCGCGGATCCGAAATGCTCTTTTTCGCCTATAGCCGGCTGACCAAGGCGGTTGACCAGAATCTGGGCGAGCGCGGAATCGGGCGCGCACATCATCGCGCCCTCTATTTCATCGGCCGTCATCCTGACATTTCGGTCAGCGAATTGCTATCGATCCTGGGCGTCACCAAGCAATCGCTCGGCCGCGTGCTGACCGAGCTCGAGGACCGCCATTTGGTCGAAACCAGGATCGGCGATCGCGATCGGCGGCAGCGGCTGCTACGGCTGACCGATGCCGGCTACGACCTCGACAGCGAATTGTTCAACCATGCCCGCGACATCATCGCGCGCGCCTATAGCGCGGCGGGGCAGCAAGCGGTGACTGGCTTCTGGGCAGTGCTCGAGGGGCTGATCCCTCCGGCGGAGCGCGATCGGGTGCATAACTGGCGCGAGAATTCGGTGCCTCCGGGGCAACGGCGCTGAGTCTTCGTCGAGCTTAGCGCTTGGCTTCGGCCGCCATCTCGCGACCGCGGCGCTCCGCCGCCCGCAGAGTCTCGGTCATCAGCCGCACGAGCGCGTCGTCGCGGTCGAGCACGTTGAGGCCCTGGCGAGTCGAGCCGCCGGGACTGGCGACACGGTCGGCGAGTATCGCCGGGCTGTCGGCCGATCCAGCCGCCATCGCCGCCGCGCCCTCGATCGTTGCCAGCGCCAGCCGCGCGGCCTGATCGGCCGGAACGCCGATCGCCTCGCCCGCTTTCGCCAGCGCGTCGATGAAACGGAACAGGAAAGCGGGACCGCATCCCTCGAGCGAGCCGGCCGCGCCATATAATGCCTCGGTCGCAACCCATTCGACGAGACCGAGCGGCGCCATCAGCGCGGCAACCGCATCCTTGGCCGATTGTGCCGCGGCGTCGGCATAGAGAGTGACCACGCCCTGCCCCAGCGCGACAGGCAAATTGGGCATCGCGCGAATGATCGCGGGGCCGGGGAAACGCTCGGCAAGCGTCGCTTCCTCGACTCCGGCCAGAATCGAGATCAGCACCGGTGCCTGACGAAGGCGCTCGCCATGGGTAGCGACGATCTCATCGAGTTGTTGCGGCTTCATCGCCAGCATCACCGCATCGGGCGGCGGACCGTCGGGCAATGCGCGCGCTTGGCGCACGCCATCGGGAAGGTCGCGGTCGTGGCGGTTGACCACGTCGACCGCATCACCGCGCACCACGCCGCTCTCGATCCAGCGCGTCAGCATCGCGCCACCCATATTGCCGCAACCGATCAGCCAGAGGCGTTGAGGAACAGCAGCAGTCATCGCGTCAGGCCTCGCCCTGCGTCTCCGTCAGCGACGCGGCGAGCGCCTCTTTCGGGCTCTTGCCGCCCCACAGGACGAACTGGAACACGGGGTAGAAGCGCTCGCACTCGTCGATCGCCGATTCGATCAGCAATTCGGCGCCTTCCAGGGTCAGCGTCCCGCCATCGGTGCCGTCGATCATCGCCGCGTGGCGATAGAGGACGATCCCGCTCGACGACCACAATTCGAAATGGCCGATCCACAATTGCTCGTTGATCAGGCCGATCGCCTCATAGATCGCATTGCGACGGTCGTCGGGCACGCGGATGTCGGGAAAAGCGAGGAATTGCAGCACGCAATCCTCTTCGCGCCATAGCGCGCGCAGCTCGTATTCGGTCCAGCTGCCCTTGACCGTCGCGACGACCTCATCGTCGTGGCGCTGATGGTCCCAGCCATGCGCGGCGTAATAGCTCTCGATCATGTCGATCGGCGCCGCGTCCTCGCGCTGGAAATCGCTCTCATCGAGCATCGTGGGTCTCGCTGGTCATCTCATGCGAATCTGCCCGTTGCGGCCACGGCACGCAACGGGATCGTGGAGAAAGCTGTGGAAAATCGGTTCAGGGCTTTGTGGATTTCGGCTGGGCAGCCTTTGCTTCCAGCGCGTCGAGCCGCGCCTTCAGCGCATCCGCCTCGTCGCGCGCCGCGGCGGCCATCGCCTTCACGGCCTCGAACTCGTCGCGGCTGACGAAGTCGAGCCCGCCGATCCATTCCTTGGCGCGCTCGCGCGTAGCGGCCTCGGCCTCGCGGCCCATCCCCGCCAGCGTGCCGGCAGCGCCGTTCACGAATTTGACGAGGTCGTCGAACATCCGGTTCTCGGATTGCATGTCTGGTGTCCCGTTAGTCTGATCAAAAGCTCATTTGGGCGCTTGGCGACGACGGTACAAGCGTCGAGGCGTTGGGATTGAGCTTCCCGATCTGCCAATTGAGCAATCCGGCGAAGCACAGCCAGGCCAGATAAGGCACCATCAGCCACGCTGCCGCACGGCGAATCCGGCCGAACACCAGCGTCGTCGCCAGCGCCGCAACGAAAATCGCGATCAGCAGGATCAGCGCGGAGGACACCTGATGCATGCCGAAGAACAATGGCGACCAGGCGAGGTTGAGCACGAGTTGCAGGACGAACAAGGTGATCGCCAGCCCCCGCAATCGCGATCCGCGCGCGCTGATGATCATCGCCAGCGCCAGTCCGATCAGGACATAGAGCACGCCCCAGGCGATCGGGAACACCCAATCGGGCGGCGTGATGCCGGGGCGGACGAGCGCGGCATACCAACGATTCTGCGCTCCGGCGGGCGCGATCCGGCTGGAGGCGAAACCGAGCAGCAGGACCAGCGGCACCGTCACCACTGCCCAGCGTAGAAACACCCCGCGCAACTGTTCCTTGGTCGCGATTTCCATCAGCAATCCTCTTGCCTGCCCGACATGCGCTTTCGCTTAGTGTTGCCGCGATGCAGCATGATGACAAGCGGGCATGTGCGGGCTGCGCCGTCTAGGAAAAGGACGGGTTGAGGCATGGCGCTCGAGGTCTCGCTTCAAGATGAACAGACCCTCACCCTTCCCACTCGGCTGCGCCGAGCGGGCCCCTTCCCTCTCCCGCATGCGGGAGAGGGAGGGAGGCGCGAAGCGCCGGAAGGGTGAGGGTCTGTTATGATTCAGGCAAATGTCCAAGGATAACGAATTCGACATTACCCTCTGGCCCGGTGATCGGGCTCTGGACGACATCCTCGACTATCCAGCCGCTGGCTGTCAGCCACGCCGCGACCTCGTCGCAGACTCGCTGGTGAACCACCGGATCGCGCACCACGCCGCCCTTGCCCACTTCTCCGCGCCCTGCTTCGAATTGAGGTTTGATCAGCGCCGCCAGCCGCGCGCCGGGCTTGGCGAAGGACAAGGGTACCTCGAGCACCTTGGCCAGGCCGATAAAGCTCGCGTCGCAGACGATCAGGTCGACCGGCTCGGGGATATGCGCGCTCGTGAGGATGCGCGCGCTGGTCTGTTCGTGGACGATGACACGCTCGTCCTGCCGCAGTTTCCAGGCAAGCTGGTTGGTCCCGCTATCGACCGCATAGACCCGCGCCGCACCTTTGGTCAGCAGCACGTCGGTGAAGCCGCCGGTCGACGAACCGACGTCGATCGCCACCGCGCCGGCAACGTCCCAACCGGCATGGTCGAGCGCGTGCGCCAGCTTGATCCCGCCGCGCGATACCCAGGGGTGATCGCGCCCCTTCACCTCGATCGCGGCATCGTCGGCGAGCATCTGGCCCGGCTTGTCGATTCGCTTGTCGCCGGCGAACGCCAGCCCCGCCATGATCAATGCCTGGGCGCGCGTGCGGCTTTCCGCGAGCCCGCGATCGGTGATGAGCTGGTCTGCGCGAACCTTTGGCATCTTGCTTCCATGACCGTGATTTCCGTCCGTCGCAATCCGGCGGCATTCTGGCGCAGGGTATATTCCCATCAAGAAACTAGGAATTAGATTGGGCGTTGGGAAGAAGATGAAGATAGCAGCGCGGTCGTCCCCCTAGAGCGCCCACGCCGTCTTCTTCCCACCCTCTCTTGGAGAGAAACGATGGGACAGTTCACGCATCCCGACGGCACACTTCCGACCATCTTAACCGTCCCCGGTCTGGGCGGTTCCGGCCCCTCGCACTGGCAGAGCCTATGGGAGACGTCGCGCCCGGACACGCACCGCATCGAACTTGGCATGTGGGACCAGCCGCATCGCAACACCTGGGTGACCAAGATCGATCAGGCCGTGCGCCAGGCCAAAGCTCCGGTGATCCTCGCCGCGCATTCGCTTGGTTGCCTCGCGGTTGCCTGGTGGGCGGAGATGAGCCCGCAACCTTATGGCTGGCCGGTCGCCGGCGCGTTGCTCGTCGCTCCCGCCGATCCCGACCGGCCCGATACCGCGCAGGAGCTCAAGGGCTTCGCCCCGACGCCGCGCAAGGCGCTTCCCTTCCCGTCGATCCTGGTCGCCTCGACCGATGATCCGTGGATCGACATCGGCCAGGCGCGCAGCATGGCGTCGTTCTGGGGCAGCCATTTCGTCGATGCCGGCGCACAAGGGCACCTCAACGCCGCCAGCGGAATCGGCTGGTGGGAAGAAGGCCGCCGCTTGCTCGACCGCGTCATCGCCGCGTCCGCCGACCGCTCGGGCCATCCGCTAAAGCCGGGCGAGGCGCGCTCGATCCTGGCAATCAACGCGACCGACGCCGCGCAGGAATATTATCTGCACAAGTGAGCGGGTGGGCACACACACTCGTTCAGACGACCGCCCTTTTTCCATCGTCACCCCGGGCTTGTCCCGGGGTCTGCCGGGCCGCAGATGATGAACGGGAGCCTCTAGCCCTATCGCTTGCCTCCCGGCAGACCCCCGGCACAAGCCTGGGGTGACGGGGGCGGTGAGCGACGTCTACCGTGTCAGGCTCTTGCCCCATCAGCCACGCTCGCCTCATTGTACCGCAGCGCTTTGAGCACAGTGTCGACGATATGGTCGGCATCGAGCCCGGCCTGGGCATATTGCACTTCGGGCTTGTCCTGGTCCTGGAAGAGGTCGGGCAGGCGCATCGTGCGAAGTTTGAGCCCGCCATCGATCAGCCCGGTGTCGCTCGCCAGGGTCAGCACGTGCGCGCCAAGGCCGCCGACCGCCCCTTCCTCGATCGTCACCGCGACCTCGTGGGTGGTCAGCAGGCGGCGGATCAGGTCCTCGTCGAGCGGCTTGGCGAAGCGCAGATCGGCGACGGTGGTCGACAGTCCCTTGGCATCGAGCGCATCGGCTGCCTTCAACGCTTCCTGGAGGCGCGTGCCGAGCGACAGGATCGCCACTTTCTTGCCCTCGCGGACGATCCGTCCCTTGCCGATCTCGAGCCGCTCGGGCGTTTCGGGAAGGTCGACCCCAACCCCGTTGCCGCGCGGATAGCGCACCGCGATCGGCCCCGTGTCGTGGAGCGCTGCGGTATGCGTCATATGCACCAGCTCGGCCTCGTCGGCGGCCGCCATCACGACGAAATTGGGAAGTGTCGCGAGATAGGTGACGTCGAAGCTGCCGGCATGGGTCGCGCCATCGGCGCCGACCAGCCCGGCACGGTCGATCGCGAAGCGCACGGGCAAGTTCTGGATCGCGACGTCATGGACGACCTGGTCGTATGCCCGCTGCAGGAACGTCGAATAGATCGCGCAGAATGGCCGCATGCCTTGTGCGGCA